>RKMI01000004.1_pt1 | contig 1803643 bp, 1707 predicted proteins | sample 2174191 | NCBI WGS metagenome assembly RKMI01 (sample SAMN10236717, study PRJNA505201) | synthetic metagenome | isolation source: mock community containing 12 organisms: Thioclava sp. ES.032, Psychrobacter... | place: USA: Walnut Creek | collected 2015-10-01 | reverse complement strand
TGGCGTTCGGCTTCCTTGTCGTCGTTGAGGATCAGTGCGACCTGGGCCTCGGTGGTCGCGACCGCTCGCTTCGGGGTGAGGCTGACCAGCCGCAGGGACCAGAGGGAGTCGAACTCGCGGGCCTGGGTGAAACTCAGGTGCAGGGCGGCGCGGGAGATGTCGCGGGCGACCCAGACGGGGATGTCGCAGTCCAGGGTGGCCTGCCACAGGATCGGATGCCGGTGGCGGAGGTTGAGCACGTCGGCGGTCCAGACCTGCGCGGTCTCGGGCGAACACCCCAATGACATCGCCAACTCGAGGTGGAAGAACTCGGTGATGCCGGGCGTGCCGTCCGCGCCGGGGAAGACGAGTTGTTCGCCGTGGAGGACGCGGGCGGTCAACTCGTCGGTGTGGGTGTTGAGTCCGGAGTAGGTGTCGCAGGCGGCGGCGATCGCGACCAGCCGGCGGGCCTCAGCCTGGGCGATGGTGTCGCTTTCGGCGCGGATCGCTGCGAAGACCTGGGCTCGTTCGGTGGTCATCGTTGATCACCTCCTCTCATCTGCTACATCCAACAATAGTCAACGTGTTCGATTAACTCAAGGGTTTGAGGAAAGTTTCTGGATTCATCTCGACACGTCGGCCATTGCTCCGCTTCGCTGCGCATGGCCGACTACTCGATGAACGTGGGGGCTTGGTTTCGACTCGTCGCTGCGCTCCTCGCTCAACCGGCGTACGGGGTTCATCTCGACACGGTCGCTGCGCGACCTACTCGATGAACGTGTGGGGTCCTCGCTGCGCGACCTACTCGATGAACGTGGGGGAGTCCTCGCTGCGCGACCTACTCGATGAACGTGGGGGAGTCCTCGCTGCGCGACCTACTCGATGAACGTGGGGGCGCAGGGGTGTGCGGGGTTCATCTCGACACGGTCGCTGCGCGACCTACTCGATGAACGTGAGGGGTCCTCGCTGCGCGACCTACTCGATGAACGTGAGGAGTCCTCGCTACGCGACCTGCTCGATGAACGTGAGGGGTCCTCGCTGCGCGGCCTGCTCGAGGAACGGGGAGAAGGGCGGAAATCGCAGCAGGGTTGGAAAATTGGGTCGCGATGGAACTTCGGGGTGGCGTACGGACTCTCCTGGAATGAACGCGATGACAGCGTTCCAGACAAAGGAGAAACCATGCCCAGTCAATCCCGCTCCCTGTTCGTCGGCGGGGTGGTCGCGGCGAGCGCCCTGGTCGCGCTCGCGGTCGCCCCGTTCGCCACCGCCGCCCCGACCGCCGAGCCGACGGTCACCAGCAAGCCGACCGACAAGCCGACCAACAAGCCGACCGCCGAGCCCACGTCCGAGCCGACCGCCACGAAGACGCCGACGAAGTCGCCGACCGCGACCAAGACACCGACCAAGACGCCAACGAAGACGCCGCCGAAGACCACCAAGCCGACCGGCAAGCCGACCAGCAAGCCGTCGGCGCCCTCCGGTGGCGGGTCCGGTTCCGGTGCTTCCGGTGGGGAGAGCAGCGGCGGCCTGGCTCGTACCGGCGTCTGACGGGTCGACGATCACCGTTGATTCGGCCGGCTGCGGTAGATTCGGCCCGTGGCCGACACCGTTTCAGACGCAAGCAAGACCCCCGATGTCGAGCAGCCCTGGGCCGAGCTCGGGTTGAAGGACAACGAGTACGCCCGGATCCGTGAGATCCTCGGCCGCCGACCCACCGGCGCCGAGCTCGCCATGTATTCGGTGATGTGGTCCGAGCACTGCTCCTACAAGTCCTCCAAGACGCACCTGAAGAAGTTCGGCGAGCTCTCCCAGCAGACCGCTCGCGGGCGGATGCTGGCCGGGATCGGTGAGAACGCCGGGGTGCTCGACATCGGTCAGGGTTATGCGGTCACCTTCAAGGTCGAATCGCACAACCACCCCTCCTACGTGGAACCCCACCAGGGCGCGGCCACCGGCGTCGGCGGCATCGTCCGCGACATCCTCGCCATGGGCGCCCGCCCGGTCGGGGTGATGGATCCGCTGCGGTTCGGCCCGCTCGATGCGGCCGACACCCGCCGGGTGCTGCCCGGGGTGGTCTCCGGCGTCGGCGGCTACGGCAACTGCCTCGGCCTGCCGAACATCGGCGGCGAGGTCGTCTTCGACAAGACCTACGCTGGCAACCCGCTGGTCAACGCACTCTGCGTCGGCGTACTGCGCCACGAGGACCTGCACACCGCCCAGGCCTCCGGTGCCGGCAACCAGGTGATCATGTATGGCGCGGCCACCGGCGGTGACGGTATCGGCGGCGCCTCGATCCTGGCTTCGGAGACCTTCACCGGCGGTACGCCGACCAAGCGGCCCGCCGTCCAGGTCGGCGATCCATTCATGGAGAAGCTGCTGATCGAGTGCACCCTCGAACTCTTCGCGGCCGGCGTGATCACCGGCATCCAGGACTTCGGCGCCGCCGGGATCTCCTGTGCCACCAGCGAACTCGCCTCCGCCGGCGACGGCGGCATGCACGTCGAACTCGACCGGGTGCCGCTGCGGGATTCGACGCTCTCGCCCGAAGAGATTCTGATGAGCGAGTCCCAGGAACGGATGATGGCGGTCGTCCGGCCCGAGGACGTCGAGAAGTTCATGGAGATCTGCCGCAAGTGGGACGTCCAGGCGACCGTCGTCGGCGAGGTCACCGAGGACCACCGGCTGGTCATCGACTGGCACGGCGAGACCGTCGTCGATGTGGATCCCAAGACCGTCGCCCACGACGGGCCCGTCTACGAACGCCCCTACGCCCGGCCCGCCTGGGTCGACCGGGTGATCGCCGACGACGGGAACGCGCTGCCGCGGGACAACGACCCGCAGGCGCTGCGGCGAACCTTCCTCCAGCTGGTCGGTTCGCCCAACCTCTGCGACAAATCCTGGGTCACCGACCAGTACGACCGCTATGTCCGCGGCAACAGCGTGCTCGCCCAGCCCGAGGACTCCGGGATGCTGCGGATCGACGCGAAGACCGGGCTCGGCGTGGCGCTGAGCACCGACTGCAACTCCCGGATGGCCTTCCTGAATCCCTACCTGGGTGCACAATTCGCGCTTGCCGAGGCGTACCGGAACGTCGCCACCACCGGTGCCCAGCCGTTGGCGATCACCGACTGCCTGAACTTCGGCTCTCCGGAGGATCCCGATGTGATGTGGCAGTTCGTCGAGGCGATCCTCGGCCTGGTGGACGGCTGCAAGGCATTGGGTACGCCGGTCACCGGCGGCAACGTGTCCTTCTACAACCAGACCGGCAGCACCGCGATCCTGCCCACCCCGACCGTCGGCGTGCTCGGTGTCATCGACGATGTGGCGAAGCGGACCCCGATGGGCTTTTCCAGACAGGGCGATGAGATCTGGCTGATCGGTACCACCGGTGAGGAGCTGTCCGGCTCCGCCTGGGCGGATGTCGTGCATGACGGTCATCTCGGCGGTACGGTGCCGGCGATCGACTTCGATCACGAGCAGCGGCTGGCCGACTTCCTGGTCCGGGGTGCCTCGGCCGGGCTGTTCACCTCCGCCCACGATCTGGCCGACGGTGGATTGGCCCAGGCGCTCGCGGAATCCTGCCTGCGCAAGGATTTCGGCGCTTCGGTACGCCTGGGCGAGGGCGATCCGACGGTCCAGTTGTGGTCCGAATCAACCGGCCGGGTGCTGGTCTCGGTGTCCCCCGAACAGTCCCAGCGGTTCACCGAGGCGGCCACCGGCCCGGACGCGGCACTGCCGGTGACCCGGCTCGGTACGGTCGGTGAGCAGGGGAGTGCGCTCCAGTTCGAGGGCCTGTTCGAGGTGCCCCTCGATGAACTGCGCCGGGTCTGGCAGGCGCCGATCCCGGCGGCCATGGAGGGCACCGTCGTCGACGCCTGACGCCCGGGCGGCTGGCTGCTTCTCGCGCGTTTCCTCGCTCTCTCAACCAGCGTTACGCAGGTGTGACCAACTTTTCTGACTGACCTGGCATCTCCACCGGTGTACGGCGCAACCAGGCGCCCGAGACCAGGAGCCAGATCATGAAGAAGACCACGCGTACCGCCGCCATCGCCTCAGTCCTGACCGCCGGGATCGCCGGTTTCGCGCTGAGCGCCCCGCTCGCCATCGCCGCACCGACGGCGACCCCGAGCCCCACCAGCACGCCGAAGGCGACCGCCACCAGCACCCCGAAGCCGACCGCCACCAAGACGCCCACGGCGACGAAGACCCCGCGGGCCACACCCACGGGGACGCCGAAGGCCACCCCGACCAGCAAGCCGGTCGAGAAGTTCGGGGCCTCGGTGACCGCGCCGCGTTCCTCGACCGATCCCGCGCAGGTGTCGGTCACCGGCATCACCAGCAGTGAGGTGATCGCAGAGGCCACGCAGCAGGGTTCCTCGAGGGTGGCGAGCACCGGTAGTGCTTGGGACTTCAAGAACGGTTCCGTCACCTTCGACATCCCGGCACCCAAGGGTGGCTGGGTCCCCGGCGGGTACTACCTCGTCAAGGTCACCGCCAACGGCGGGAAGACGCTGACCGAAGGATTCACCGCACCCGGTGGCAAGAAGGGCACCGGCACGCTGACCCCGCCGAGCACCAGCACGGCCCCGGCCGTCGTCCACATGAAGGGTCTGACCCCGGGCACCAAGATGTCCGCCTTTGCAGGCCCCGACGGCACCGACGACGACCAACTCCATGTCTATGGGACCGTCGGCAAGGACGGCACCATCACGCTCAGCATCCCGGCGCCCAAGGGGGGTTGGAAGTACGGCCAGAAGTACGGCGTGGTGGTCGACCAGGAGGGGATGGGTGATCACTACTACACAACCACCTTCACCTTCCGCGGCGGGAAGAGCACCGGTGACCACACCAGTGGCGGCAGCACCACCGGCGGCACCAGCGGCGGTGGCTCCACGACCAAGGACACCACCGGCGGCCTGGCCAAGACCGGCGTCTGAGGCCCGAAACCCCACCTCTGAAGGGAAGACCGACCGTGAACAAGTCCACGCGTACCCTCGCCGCCGCACTGACCGCCGGCATCGCCGCTCTCGCCCTGAGTGCCCCGCTCGCCATCGCGGCACCGACCGCGACCCCGACCGGTACGCCGAGTGCCACCACCAGGCCGACCGCGACCAGCACACCGACCGCGACCCCGACCGGTACGCCGAGTGCCACCACCAGGCCGACCGCGACCAGCACACCGACCGCGACCGGTGAGCCGGCGGCGACGCGCACGCCCTCGGCGACCGCGACGCCGACACGCACCACGACCCCGGCTCCCACCGCGACGCCGACCCAGACCCCGACCAGCAGGCCCACCACCGATCCCGGCAGCAGCAAGCTGTCCATCTGGTTCGACGGGCCCGCCTCGGCCACCGACGGCGTGCTGGCGCACGTCGGCGGCGTGACCGGTGGTGTCGAGGTGACGGCCAGCTCCCGGGGCGGTGGGGTGGTCAGCCGCGGCAGCGGGAAGGCCGCCAGCGGTGCACGGCACGCGGTCGTCCAACTCGCCGCACCGTCCGGGGGCTGGGTACCCGGTGCCACCTACCTCGTCACAGCCACCGCGAACGACGGTCGGACGGTCAACGGGAGTTTCACCGTGCCCGGTGGCCAGCAGGGTGGCGGCACGCTGACCCCGCCGCGCACCAGCACCGATCCGGTCGTGGTCACCATGACCGGTCAGCGCCCCGGGACCCGACTGACCGCCAGCGCGGGAGTGAACCACAGCGATGAGGCGTACGCCGCGGTCACCGGCACCGTCGGCAAGGACGGCACCCTCGTCCTCCGCGTACCGGGCCCCAGATCCGGCTGGGTCCACGGCAAGGAGTACGGCGTGGTGGTCAACCTGGCCGGCAGCTACGACAAGCAGTGGGCGGGCAGCTTCATCTTCCGCGGCGGCAAGGGCACCGGTGACGGTGGTTCCAGCAGCGGAGGCGGCAGCACCAGCGGTGGTGGCACCAGCGGCGGGAGCGTCAGCAAGGACGTCGGCGGCGGTCTGGCCAGCACCGGCGTCTGACCCCAGGACTCCCTGTCAGCACACGAGAACGAGCGGCCCGCCCGAGCGATCGGGCGGGCCGCTTCGTCATCTTCCGAGCCGGTTGGACAGAGAACTCGACAGAGAATCTGCCGACTTTTTCCAGATCGCACCCAACTTCTCCGCACGGCCGCCCATCTCCCAGTACAGAACGGACACAACCCTGACCAAGGAGACAGACATGAGTGACAACTCGCGTATCGCCACCCTGGCCACCGTGCTGACCACCGGCCTCGCCGGCTTGGCCCTGACCACTGCGGTCGCCACGGCCGCCCCCACCCAGGATCCCGGTCCCGGCAGCGCCGCGACCGCACCCGCACCGCAGCAGCAGAGCGGCCGGCTGACCCCGCCGCGGGACGCCGCCAGCCCGGTGCAGATCACCGTGACCGGTCTGCGTCCCGACGATCGGCCCACCGCCTCCATCGGCGAACCGGGCGCCGGCGCCGGCACCGAGGCCTCCGGCGCCGTCGGTGCCGACGGTCGGGCCGTGCTCACCGTCCCGGCCCCCGAGGGCGGCTGGCAGCAGGGCCAGGAGTACGCCGCGGCGGTCACCGTCGCCGAGGCCGGCGATCCCTACTGGCAGACCACCTTCACCTTCAACGGCAACGCCGGTGACCTCGGCCGCGAGCTGATCGCGCCCACCCGTGCGAACGAACCGGTGATGGTGCAGCTGACCGGGTTGAAGGGGTACGCCCCGGTCGTCGGCAATGTCGGCAGCTGGGGGACCGAGGAGAGCATCGACCGGGTCGGCAGCACCGCCGATCCCGAGGGCAACGTCACCCTGGCCCTGGCCGCGCCGCCGAACGGCTGGGTCATCGGACAGCGCTATGCGGTCTACATCTCCGGTGGCGATCCGGCGGACAAGTTCTGGATGACCCAGTTCGTGTACGCCGGCTGAGATCTCGATCGGTCCGGGTCGGCTTGGGGGAGCCGAACCCGGGCCGATCGTCTTTTCCCGGGCACCCAACTTTTCGCTGCGACCAGGCATCTCACTGCACACACAGACGGACGAAGGAGCCCGCCATGAAGAGCAAGCGCCGCCTTGTCCTGCTGTTCGCGGCCGGGCTGGTCGTGGGAATCGCCCTCACAGTGCTGGGTGCGACCGCCACGCCCGCACCGGTGGCGCCGGCCACACCGCATGGCACCGTCCGGCCCCATGCGGTGTGGCCGGGGGACGGACCGTCGTGAAACGGACCGGCGATGAGGCCTACGCCGACGACACGGGGCGGTCATACGATCAGACCGGTGCGTACCGACCGGAATCGAGACGCCGTTATGGAACCGTTACGCACAGGCGGAACGAGGGCCCGGATGGCGGACTCCTCCGGTTCGGACACGTCCGGCCGGATCCGGCCTGACAGGAGGGGACGATGGTGGAGTTGGTGGTGGCGCCCGTGACCGCGCTGCCCGAGCCGACCGACGAAGTCCTCTGGCAGGGGCTGCGGGATCGCGTCGAGGCCGATTTCGCCATCCTCTTCCGCCGGCACAACAAGTTGGTCTACAACTTCTGCTTCCGGGCGACCGCGTCCTGGGCGCTGGCCGAGGACCTCACCCAGGCGACCTTCGCCACCCTCTGGCGGCGTGCCTCCGAGGGCCGGATGGAACCCCTGCGCCGCAACTCGGCCGCCCCGGTGCTGCTGGCGATGGCGCGGCACGAGGTGCTGAACAACGCGCGCAGCGGCAAGCGCCGGCTGCGGCTGGTGCAACGGATCGGCGACGAACCGCAGGCCCCGCGCGACAATGTGGACGGCTGGCTGGCGCAGGAGGCCGGGATGGCCCGGGTCCGCCAGGTGCTCGCCCAACTGCCGGAGAACCAGCGCGCGGTGATCGAGCTGGTGGTCTGGAGCGGCCTCGAACTGGCAGAGTGCGCCGAGGTGCTCGGCGTGCCGGTCGGTACGGTGAAATCCCGTCTCGCCCGCGCCCGGCAGAAGCTGGCCACCACCGAGGTCGCCCGATTGCTCGGCGGTGACGAAGGGTGAGCGAGATCTCATCGGGACGATGGAACCAGGTACGCCGACCCGGACTCCTCCCGGTCGATCGGTCACTTCAGAGGCGAAAGGAGGAGGCCCCGGAATGAGCGCCAACGGGATGGATGGGAACGGCATGGATGTCGACCCGCTGCGTGAGCGCGAGCTGCCCGGAGCCGATGCCATGCTGTCGAGGATCCTTGCTGACCCCGGGGCGGCCGCGAGCCGGCCCCTGCGCCGCTGGTTGCTGCCCGTGGCCGCCGCCGTCGTCGCGGCCGGGCTGGCCGTCGGCGCCGCGGGCTTCCAGGTCACCCATGGCGACGGGACGGTGCTGCCGGCGGGCACACCCACCCCGACCGAGGTGGCGCCCACGCCGGCCCTGCCCAGCCCGAGCCCGACGCCGGAGCCCAGCCCGAGCCCCGAACCCACGCCCTCACCGACCGAGGCACCGGTGTCGCGGCCGACCCATCGGCCGACGCCCAGCCCGACCCCCACGCCGACACCGACACCCACGCCGACACCGTCCGCGACACCGACACCGGTTCCGGTCACCCCGGTACCGACGAGGACCGCGACCCCGACGAAGAGCGCCAAGCCGCCGACGACCACCCGGCCGCCGACCAAGTCCCCCACGCGCACCACCCGGCCACCGACGAAGACCCCGGCGGCCCATTGAGGGGGTGGGCGCACCGCGCTCGGACCCGCTGGTCGCTGGCTAGAGTGGCGAACATGAGTGATGTTCTTGCCGCCGTTGACCGGGTGCTGCCGTCGGTGCGGACCGACCTGGCCGAGCTGATCGCGATCCCCTCGGTGAGCGCGGATCCGGAGCGGGCCGAGGATGTCCGCCGCAGCGCCGACTTCGTCGCCGATAAGCTGCGCGAACTCGGCGCCGAGGTGGAGATCCTCTCCGCCGACGGTGGCCGGCCCGCGGTGATCGGAAAATTCCCTGCCCCGGAAGGGAAACCGACCGTCACCCTCTACGCCCACCACGACGTCCAGCCGCCGGGCGACGAGACGCAGTGGGCCAGCGATCCGTTCACCGCCACCGAACGCGACGGGCGACTCTATGCCCGCGGCGCGGCCGACGACAAGGGCGGCTTCGGGGTGCACCTGGCCGCACTGCGCGCCTTCGACGGCAAGCCACCGGTCGGGGTGACGGTCTTCGTCGAGGGTGAGGAGGAGATCGGCTCACCCAGCCTCGATGCGTTCTTCGCCGAGCACGGTGACCGGCTCGCCTGCGATGTCTTCGTGATCGCCGATTCCGGCAACTGGGACGTCGGCCAGCCCGCCTTCACCACCCGGCTGCGGGGCATGACCGATCTGGTCGTCGAGGTGTCCACTCTCGATCACGGCCTGCACTCCGGCCAGTACGGCGGGGTCGCCCCGGACGCCTTGATGGCCCTCACCCGGATCCTCGCCAGCCTGCACGACGACGCCGGAAACGTCGCCGTGCAAGGGCTTGTCGCCACCGAGGCGCCGGATCTCGACTATCCCGAGGACCGGCTGCGGGCCGAGGCCGGGCTGCTGGACGGGGTCGAGTTCATCGGCGAGGGCCCACTGGTGCAGCGGATGTGGACCAAGCCCGCGATCACGGTGATCGGCATCGACACCACCCCGGTCGCCAGGGCCTCCAACACCTTGATCCCCTCGGCGCGGGCCAAGATCAGCGTCCGGCTCGCTGCCGGCGATGATCCCGCGAAGGCCCAGCAGTTGGTCGCCGATCATCTCCGGGCGAACGCCCCCTGGGGTGCCCGGGTCGAGGTCACCATGGGTGAGCAGGGCAGCCCGTCCCAGATGCCGCTCACCGGGCCCTACGCCGAGACCGCGCGCCGGGCGTACGCCGAGGCCTGGGGGACCGAGGTGGTCGAGATGGGGCTCGGCGGATCCATCCCGCTCGCCGCCGCCTTCATGACCCGCCATCCCGATGCGCTGGTGCTCGCCACCGCGGTCGTCGACCCGACCTCGCGGATGCACTCGACCGACGAATCCCTGCACCTGGGGGATTTCCGATCCGCGGCCGGGGCGGAGGCACTGTTCCTGGAACGCCTGGCCCAGTCCTGACCAGTGAGGGGGCCTGATGGTCAAGTTCGAGAGCTGGATCGACCGCCAGATCCGGGAGGCCATCGAACGCGGTGAGTTCGACGACCTGCCGGGGGCGGGCAAGCCGATCCCGAATCTCGGCGATCGCGACGAGGGCTGGTGGATCAAGGCCAAACTCGAACGCGAGGGTCTCAAACCGCCGCTGCCCGAGACCCTGCAACTGCGCCGCGAACGGGCCGAGATCCAGCGCACCCTGGCCGACGTGCGGACCGAGGACCAGGCCCGCGCGATCGTGGTCGACCTGAACGAACGGATCAAGGAGTCCTGGCTGCGCCGCGATGCGGGTCCGATGATCGTGGTCAGCCGGCTGAACGTCGACGAGGTGATCGCAGAATGGCGCCGCCGGCGTGATGCCGGCGGCGCCGATTCCTAGCCTCGCAGGGATTCTGCGAGCTCACCTGCTCAGGCGGCCAGTTCCTGCTCCGCGGTGGCCGGGGCCAGTGCGATGTCGATGACATCGGCCACGTTCTCGGCCAGGTGGACGGTCAGCGCCTCGCGGACCGCCTCGGGCACATCGTCCAGGTCGGGCTCGTTGCGCTTCGGGATGATCACCTCGGTCAGCCCGGCCCGATGGGCGGCGAGCAGCTTCTGCTTCACCCCACCGATCGGCAGCACCCGCCCGGTCAGTGACACCTCGCCGGTCATCCCCACCTCGGTGCGCACCTCGCGGCCGGTGAGCAGCGAGGCGAGCGCGGTGGTCATCGTGACACCGGCACTGGGGCCGTCCTTCGGCACCGCCCCGGCGGGGAAGTGCACGTGCACCGTGTGATCGGTCAACGGCGCGGTGTCGATGCCGAGCCGTTCGCCGTTGGCGCGCAGGAAACCGAGCGCGATCGCCGCCGACTCCTTCATCACATCACCGAGCTGACCGGTCAGCGTCAGCCCCGCCTTGCCGGGCATGGTGGCGACCTCCACATAGAGCACGTCACCACCGGCGCCGGTCACCGCCAGGCCGGTCGCGACCCCGGGGATGCCGTCCGGGCGAGCCGCCTCCGGCTCGAACCGGGCGCGGCCGAGATACTCGGTCACCTGGTCCTCGCCGACGACCACGGGGGTGGCGGCGTCCTCGTTGGTGGCCAACTTCGTGGCGACCTTGCGCAGGATCTTGGCGATGCCTCGCTCCAGTTGGCGTACGCCGGCCTCCCGGGTGTAGTTGGCGGCGAGCTGGTGCAGCGCCGCATCCTCCACGGTGACGTCCTCGGCGGTCAGGCCGGCGCGCTCCAGCTGGCGGGCCAGCAGGTGATCGCGGGCGATCGAGACCTTCTCGTCCTCGGTGTAGCCATCCAGGCGGATCAGCTCCATCCGGTCCAGCAACGCCTCCGGGATGGTCTCGGCGACGTTCGCGGTCGCCAGGAACAGCACATCGGACAGGTCGAGGTCGAGCTCCAGGTAGTGGTCGCGGAAGGTGTGGTTCTGCGCCGGGTCGAGCACCTCGAGCAGGGCCGCCGCGGGGTCACCGCGGAAGTCCGAACCGACCTTGTCGATCTCGTCGAGCAGCACGACCGGGTTCATCGAACCGGCCTCCTTGATCGCCCGAACGATCCGGCCGGGCAGCGCACCCACATAGGTGCGCCGGTGACCGCGGATCTCGGCCTCGTCGCGTACGCCACCCAGGGCGACGCGGACGAACTTGCGGCCGAGCGCGCGGGCCACGGACTCGCCGAGCGAGGTCTTGCCGACACCGGGCGGGCCCACCAGGGCCATCACCGCACCGGAGCCACGGCCGCCGACGACCTGCAGCCCGCGCTGTTCGCTCCGGGCGCGGACGGCCAGGTATTCGACGATCCGGTCCTTCACGTCGTCCAGGCCGCTGTGGTCGGCATCGAGTACGCCGCGGGCGGCGGTGATGTCGGTGCGGTCGTCGGTGCGGGTCGACCAGGGCAGATCGAGCACCGTGTCCAGCCAGGTCCGGATCCAGCCCGTCTCCGGGGAGGACTCGGCCGAACTCTCCAACCGATCGGCCTCGCGCAGCGCGGCCTCGCGTACCGCCTCGGGCAGGTCCGCCGCCTCGATCCGGGAGCGGTAGTCGTCACCGCCCTCGGTGTCGTCACCGGAGAGCTGGCCGAGCTCCTTGCGGATCGCGGCGAGCTGCTGGCGCAGCAGGTATTCGCGCTGGGTCTTCTCCATCCCCTCGCGGACGTCTTCCCGGATCTTCTCGGTGACCTCGACCTCGGCCAGCACGTCCTTGGCGGTCTGCAGCAGATCCGCCAGCCGGTCCTCGAGATCGAGGGTCTCCAGCAGCCGCAGCTTGGTCTCGCTGTCCAGCCACGGGGCGTAGCTCGCGGCGGCGAGCAGTTCGGCCGGCGAGTCCATCCGCTGCACGGCGTCCAGGATCTGCCAGGCGCCCCGGCCCTGCAGGATCGACATCAGTACGGTCTTGTACTCGACCGCCAGCTCGCGGGCGCGCTCGCTCGGCGCATCGTCATCGGCGAGTTCGGTGGCCTGCACCCAGAGGGCTGCGCCGGGGCCGACGGTGCCGGACCCGATACGGGCGCGGTGCAGGCCACGGATCACCGCGGCGGGTTCGCCGGAGGGCAGCCGGCCGACCTGGGTGACCTCGGCGATGGTGCCGATGGCCCCGGTACGGCCCTCAATGCGGGGGACGATCAGCAGCGGCTGGGCGATCGCGGAATCACGGCCGCCGTCGGTGGCCGAGGAGGAGTTGTCGGGATGTGCGGCGCGAGCGGCATCGATGGCGGCCTGCGCGTTGTTGTCCAGTTCGACGGGAACGACCATGCCGGGCAGCACGACGACGTCGTCGAGGAACAGGACGGGGTACGGGGCGGTCGTGTTCGATCCGGCACCGCCGACCGGTGAGGTCTGGTTACTCATGCACCAAACAACGGTGATTACATGATTACTATTCCCGGACGAGGGTCTTCTGAATGATCTCCTGGATGTAGGGCGCGACCACGTCCGGCGACACACGGCAGTCCACCAGATAGAGGCCGTCGGCACCGTCGGTCACCCAGTCCGCGAGCCCCTTGAGGTCCTCGAGGCGGCGGATCACCTCCGCCTGCGCCCCCAGTGCGCGGGCCATCCCGGCGAAGTCGACCTGCGGGATCAGCATCGGGGTGGTGTTGATGCCGCGGGCGCCGTACTGGTGGATCTCCGCGCCATAGGCGGCGTCGTTGTAGATGACCACGACCGTACGCCGCGACTCGCGGACCAGGGTTTCCAGATCGGCCGCGCACATCAGCGCACCGCCGTCCCCGGAGAACACCGCCAGCAGCCGGTCCGGGCGGGCGTGCGCGATCCCCACCGCGGCCTGCAGCCCGAGTCCGATCGACTGGAACGCCGTCGCGATCCAGTGCAGGCTGCGTTCGTCGGACAGCTCCAGATAGGTGTTCGGCCAGCCGACGAAGTGGCCGCCGTCCAGGGTGACGATCCGGTCGGCCGGCAGGATCTCGTCCAACCGGCGGGTCAGCGAGCGCGGATCGAGCTGCCCATCGGGGGCCAACTCGGCACCGGGGTCGCGATCGAACTGGGCGCCGGCCACCTGGGCCGGGTCCCAGCCACCGCTCACCGGTCCGGGCTCGGCCGCCAGGGCCTCCAGCAGCTGGTCGGCCGCGGCGCCGACATCGGCGGAGGCGAAGTGGTCCACCCGCGGGTTCGTCGCCGCGTCCTGCTCATCGAGCTGCCAGACCGTGCTGTCGGCGGCGAAGGTCTCCCCGAACGACATCGTGAACTGGTTCAGTCCGGCACCGAGCACCAGCGCCAGATCGGCCCGGTGGATCAGCTCGGCGGTCCGCTCCGAGGCGAACCCGCCGGCCACCCCGGCGTCCAGCTCGTACCCGGTGAACAACCCGCGAGCGGGGGCGCTGGTGACCGCCAGCGCACCCACCGCCGCCGCCAGCCGGCGTACCGACTCGGCCGCCGGGACCGCACCGCGGCCGGCCAGCACGACCGGTCGCTGCGCACCACGCAGGGCGGTGACGAGCTCCTCGAGGGTGTCGGCGGTCAGCGTGCGGGGGACGGGCGCCGCCTGCTGGTCCGTCGCCGGGGCGTCCAGTGCCGCCGGGGACACCCGCTGCTCGATCAGGTCGTAGGGGAGCGCGATCACCACCGGGGTCTTCTCCGTCAGCGCGGTCGCCACCGCCTGCTGGACCATCGCCGCGACGTTGTCGGTGCTCAGCACCAGCGTCGGTACCCCGAGGACGTCGGCGAGGGCGACCTGGTCGATGTCCCAGGGCCGCAATCCGCCGGTCGGGGCCTGGGCGGTGACCAGGAGCAACGGGATCCGGGCCATCCGGGCCTCGGTCAGGCTGGTCGCCGCATTGGTGAAACCGGGCCCATAGGTGGTGGTTGCGAGCGCCAGCCGCCCGCTGGCGCGGTGATAGGCGTCCGCCGCGGCGACCGTGCCGGCCTCGTGCCGCATCGACACCCAGGTGACCGGGTGCCGCAGCAGGGCGTCGATGACGTGGGCGTTGCCGTTGCCGAGGACACCGAAGACGGTGTCCACGTGCTCGGCGAGCTGATCGGCCAGGGCGGTGGCGACGGTGGGGGAATCGGTGGTCATGTGAAACTCCTCGAGACAGGGCGTGGGGTGCTGATGGCCATATGTGTCTCGAGGGCCCCTCGTGCCGGGCCCTGACGCCAGTCCCTTTTCCGAACTCGACCCGGCGGTGCGATTGCTCCCAGCCGGGCCGGACGTTGCGGAAGCTAGCACGAGGCGACGACCTGGGGGGAGGGGTTGATCGGCTGGTGGGACACCCGCCGCTACGCTCGCCCCATGCCGGGCGATGAGACACAGGCCGAGGACACCCGCCGCGACACCGGTGCCAACCGCACCCCGATCGCCGACTATGCCGTGCTCGGGGACACCGGGACCGCGGCGCTGGTCAGCCGGGACGGTTCGCTGGACTGGCTCTGCCTGCCACGGTTCGATTCGGCGGCCTGCTTCGCCGCCCTGCTCGGCACCCCGGACAACGGCCGCTGGTTCATCGGCCCGGTCGAGCAGGCCGAGACCACCCGGCGCTATCTGGACGACAGCTTCGTGCTGGAGACCACCCACCGCACCGCGAGCGGTGAGATCCAGGTGCTCGACTTCATGCCGCTGTCCGACGGCCGCGCCGATGTGATGCGGATCGTCCGCGGCATCTCCGGTGAGGTCCGGGTCCGCCACGAATGGGTGGTCCGGCCCGACTACGGTGACATCCGGCCCTGGGTGACCCGCCGCAACAAGGGCCAGCTGTCGGAGATGGTGACCGCCATCGCCGGCCCGGACATGCTGGTCCTGCGCGGACCGGAGCTGCCCACCGCCCACGACGGCAGGCATGTCGGCGAGCACCTGGTGCGGGCCGGGCAGGAATACGCCTGGTCGACCACCTGGGTGCGGTCCTGGCACGAGATCCCCGACGCCCTGGACGTGGAGGACCAGCTCAGCAAGACCCTCACGATCAGCCGTGACTGGGCCAGCCGGTTCTCCTACACCGGTCCCTGGGCCGCGCAGGTGGAGCGGTCGGTGCAGGTGCTGCGGCTGCTCACCCATGCCGGGACCGGTGGCATCGTCGCGGCGGTCACCACCTCGTTGCCGGAGGACTTCGGCGGGGAACGCAACTGGGACTACCGGTTCTGCTGGCTGCGCGATGCGGCGTACACCCTGGAGGCCCTGCTCGGCACCGGTTATCTCAACGAGACCGAGCTGTGGCGCGGCTGGTTGCTGCGCGCGGTGGCCGGCGATCCGGGCGATCTGCAGATCATGTACGCCATCGACGGCTCCCGCGACCTGCTCGAGCGGGAGCTGGACCACCTGCCCGGGTACGCCGATTCCCGGCCGGTGCGGATCGGCAACGGCGCCGCCCACCAGCGGCAGTCCGATGTGCTCGGCAAGGTGCTGATGGCGCTGGAACGCGGCCGGGCGCAGGGGATGACCGAATCCCACGAGGCCTGGGCGATGCAGCGGGCGCTGGTCAACGACCTGGCCGACCACTGGCAGGAACCGGACAACGGGTTGTGGGAGATCCGCGGCGAACCGCAGGCCTTCACCCACTCCCGGGTGATGGTCTGGGTGGCGATGGACTGCGCGATCCGGGCCGCGGAGGAGTTCGGCGTACCGAACGATGCCGAGCGCTGGCGCGAGGTCCGCGACCAGGTCCGCGAGGAGGTGCTGACCAGGGGGTTCAACACCGAGAAGAACACTTTCACCCAGCACTACGACACCACCGAGGTGGACGCCTCGCTGCTGATCATCCCGCAGACCGGGTTCCTGCCCGGTGACGATCCGCGGGTGCTGGGCACCATCGAGGCGATCGAGAACGACCTGCTCCGCGACGGGCTGCCGCTGCGCTATCGCACCTCCAGCGGCGTCGACGGGCTGGCCGGGGATGAGTACCCGTTCCTGGCCTGCTCCTTCTGGCTGGTGGAGGCGTACGCCCTGGCGGGCCGCACCGATGAGGCGTACGCGCTGATGGAGCGGTTGATCGGGCTCTGCAACGACGTCGGACTGCTCAGCGAGGAGTACGACCCGCAGGGGGAGCGGATGGTCGGGAACTACCCGCAGGCGTTCAGCCATCTGACGCTGGTGAACGCCGCGGTCACCCTGGATCGGCTGCAGCGCGGGCTGCCCGCCGTCCGGCAGACCGCCGACGCGGTTCGCTGAGGTAGGCTGTCCCGGTGCTTCGCGCTGACGGCCGGTTGACCAACGAGCTCGACCCGCAGGATCGCGGACCCCAGGACGCGTGCGGCGTCTTCGGTGTCTGGGCCCCCGGTGAAGAGGTGGCCAAACTCACCTACTACGGCCTCTATGCGCTGCAGCACCGCGGCCAGGAGTCGGCCGGGATCGCGGTCTCCAACGGCCGCCAGATCATGGTCTTCAAGGACATGGGGCTGGTCTCCCAGGTCTTCGACGAGGCCACCTTGAACTCCCTCAACGGCCATCTGGCGATCGGTCACGCCCGCTATTCGACGACCGGGGCGAGCGTCTGGCACAACGCCCAGCCGACCTTCCGCTCCACCGCCCGCGGCGGGCTGGCGCTCGGCCACAACGGCAATCTGACCAATACCGACGAGCTGGAGGCCTGGCTCGCCGAACGCTCCAGCGAACCGGTGCCGCACAAGGAGCGGATGGACTCCACCAACGACACCTCGATCGTCACCGCGCTGCTGGCCACCTTCGACGACCTGCCCCTGGAAGAGGCCGCGCTGCAGGTGCTGCCGCGGCTGCAGGGCGCGTTCTGCCTGGTGTTCATGGATGAGCAGACGGTGTACGCCGCTCGCGATCCGCAGGGCATCCGGCCGTTGGCGCTGGGCCGGCTGGAGCGCGGCTGGGTGGTCGCCTCGGAGACCGCCGCCCTGGACATCGTCGGCGCCACCTACGTCCGCGATGTCGAACCCGGCGAGTTGATCATGATCGACGCCGACGGCCTGCGCAGCGTCCGGTTCGCCGAGGCGCGGCCCAAGCACTGCCTCTTCGAATACGTCTATCTCTCCCGCCCCGACACCCTGCTCGAGGGCCGCCGGGTGCACAACGTGCGGGTCAAGGTCGGCAAGATCCTGGCCACCGAGCAACCGGCCGAGGCGGATCTGGTGATCCCCACCCCGGAGTCCGGTACGCCGGCGGCGATCGGGTACGCCGACCAGTCCGGCATTCCCTACGGCCAGGGCCTGGTCCGCAACGCCTATGTCGGGCGTACCTTCATCCAACCCAGCCAGACCATCCGCCAGCTCGGCATCCGGTTGAAGCTGAACCCGTTGCGCGATGTGGTCGAGGGCAAGCGGCTGGTGGTGGTCGACGACACCATCGTGCGCGGCAACACCCAGCGCCAGGTGGTGGCGATGCTGCGCCAGGCCGGCGCCAAGGAGGTCCATGTGCGGATCTCCGCGCCGCCGGTGCAGTGGCCCTGCTTCTACGGCATCGACTTCGCCAGCCGCGCCGAACTGCTCGCCCCGGGGATGAGCGTGGATGAGATGTGCACCGCGATCGGCGCCGACTCGCTGGGTTTCGTCTCCCTGGAGGGGCTGATCCGGGCCACCCACCAGCCCAAGGACGACCTCTGCCGCGCCTGCTTCGACGGCGTCTACCCCGTGCCCGTCCCGGCCGCCGTCCGGGAGAACCTGCAACCCGCCCTGGACGAGATCGAATACGAGGATGCCGATGCCTGACACCCGTTCCGCCCCCTCCGCGTACGCCGCCGCGGGCGTTGACATCGAGGCCGGGGACCGCGCCGTCCAGCTGATGAAGGCCTCGGTGGCCCGGACCCACCGGCCCGAGGTGCTCGGCGGGCTCGGCGGCTTCGCCGGCTTCTTCGACGCGGCCGCGCTGCAGGCGTACACCCACCCGGTGCTGGCCACCTCCACCGACGGCGTCGGTACCAAGGTCGCGATCGCGCAGGCGATGGACCGGCACGACACGATCGGCTTCGACCTGATCGGGATGCTCGTCGACGACCTGGTCGTCTGCGGTGCCGAACCGCTGTTCGTCACCGACTACATCGCCACCGGCAAGCTGGTCCCCGAGCGGATCGCCGCCATCGTCGGCGGTATCGCGGCCGCCTGCGAACAGGCCGGCTGCGCGCTGCTCGGCGGGGAGACCGCGGAACACCCCGGGCTGCTGGAACCCGACGAATACGACGTCGCCGGCGCCACCACCGGCGTGGTCGAGAAGGACTCGATCCTCGGCGCGGACCGGATCCGGCCCGGCGATGTGATCCTGGCGATGGACTCCTCCGGGCTGCACTCCAACGGCTATTCGCTGGTCCGCCACGTGCTGCTGCAGCAGGCCGGCTGGGCACTGGATCGCGAGGTGCCCGAACTCGGCCGCACCCTCGGTGAGGAGCTGATCACCCCGACCCGGGTGTACGCCAAGGACGTGCTCGCGCTGATCGACGCCGTCGAGGTGCGCGCGCTGAGCCACATCACCGGCGGCGGCCTGGCCAACAACCTGGCCCGGGTGCTGCCCGCGGGTGTCGGTGTCACCATCGACCGCGGCGCCTGGCAGCCCGCGCCGATCTTCGGCCTGGTCCAACAGGTCGGTGGGCTCAGCGATGCCGACATCGAGGCGACCCTGAACATGGGCGTCGGGATGGTCGCGGTGCTGCCGGAATCCGCGGCCGACCGCGCGGTCGGCGTACTGGCCGACCGGGGCGTACCCGCCCGGGTGATCGGCCGCGTCACCGCCGGTGGCGAGGGCGGTGTCCAACTGGTCGGAGAACACGCGGCTCGCTGAGCGGGCCGTGTTGGTCAGGTGCGGATCGTTGGGTAATCTGTCACCACGACATTTATCTGACAATGCCGCGGTAAGACCGCGAACGACATGCGAGGGGGTCGACCCAATGGGGCGCGGCCGTGCAAAGGCGAAGCAGACCAAAGTGGCTCGTGAGTTGAAGTACCGGTCGGTGGACACGGACTTCACCTCGCTGGAGCGCGAACTGCGGGGAGGCGAGTCCGCCGATGAGCGAGACACCGACCACCCGGAGATTCCCGACGCGTACGCCGATCTGGCGGCGCAGTACGAGGATGATCGCTACGACGACGGCTACGGGGACCTCCGCAAGTCCGGATGACCGTGGCGGTCGACTGACCGCCGGTTGATCGGGCCCCCTGTTCGACGGTTCACCTCCTTCGCTAGGGTGACGGGAATCTCACCCACCCCAGCAAGGAGATCCCAGTGTTCCCCAGCGCACGCCGCAGGGGCCTGACCGCCGCCGTCGTCGCCGTCGGCCTCGGTCTGGTCACCCCATTGCTCGTCACCGTTCCGGCCCAGGCGGCCGCGCCGAAGGACCCGCCGCGTCCGGCGATCCCGGCGAAATATCTGCAGCAGCAGATCACCTGGGCACCGTGCTCGTTCGATGCTGCCGTCAAGGCGAGCGTCCCGGACGCGCCGACCACCAACTGCGCGACGATCACCGCGCCGATGGACTGGAACAATCCCACGGCGCATCCCGACATCAAGGTGGCGATCGCCTACAGCCGGGCCACCGGCAGCTCCAAGGGATTGCTGATGTCCAACCCGGGGGGCCCGGGCGGGGCGGGGCTCTCGGTGTCGGCCGGCCTGGGCGCACAGAAGCCGCAGCTGTTCAAAGACTTCGATCTGGTCGGTCTGGACCCGCGTGGCTTCGGCCGCTCCGAGGCGTTGCGCTGTCTGACCAGCCAGGCCGAGCTGGATGCGCTGCCGACCACCCCGGACCGCCGCGAGCGCACCCAGCAGACGCACACCGCCGAGATCGCCGAGGCGCAGCTGCTGGCCAAGGCGTGCAGTGCGACCGAGTTCGCGCCGTTCGTGTCCACCCAGCAGACCGTCTATGACATGGATCTGGTGCGCGCGCTGCTGCAGGCCCGCCAGCTCAACTTCGTCGGCTACTCCTACGGCACCTGGCTCGGTGGCTGGTACGCCGACACCTACCCCGAGCGGGTCGGGCGGTTCGTGCTGGACTCCAACATGGACTTCGCCAACACCCAGTGGCTGAACGTGAACTTCGACCCGTTCTCCGGGCAGCGGCGCCGCGACCAGCTGTTCGGTTGGATCGCCCGGCAGAACGGCCAGGTGCGCGACGGTCTGGGCGGTACGCCGGAACAGGTGCTGGCCCGGTACGAGAGCATCCGCGGCGGGCTGGTGTCGCTGGTGAAGGAGCGCGACAGCCAGGTCGCGGCCGAGGGACTGGACGGCAACATCTACTCCGACATCTACAGCAACACCCGGTTCATCCGGGCGCTGCTCGACATCCTGGTGCACGAGGAGTACGTCCGCTCGCCGTCCGATTCCGGCCGGGTCGAGGCGCGGCACGTGGAGGCCGCCTGGGCGCGGATCTCCCCGGACCTGCAGGCGTACGAGACGCTCGCCAACATGAAGGCCCGGTACCGGGTCGCCAGCCAGGCCAGCTCGGCGACCGCGGCCACCGCCGAGGTGACCCAGGACCGGCGCAGCATCCTGGCGAACGCCCGCAGCGACGCCGCCTCGCCCGAGGTGAACCTCGGCGCGATCGGCACCGTGGTGCGCTGCAACGACACCGCGTGGTCCAAAGACAGCCGGTTCTATCTCCGCGAGGCCGACCGGATGGCGCAGAAGTACCCGTTCTACGGTTACATGAACGGCGTCCCGATGTGCGCCTACTGGCAGTACGCACCGCAGGACCGCCGCATCGATCTGAAGGAATCCCCGCGGGTGCTGATGGTGCAGAGCGAGCTGGATCCGGCCACCGCCTACGAGGGTGCCGAGCGGACCCGCAAGCGGCTCGGTGACCGGGCGCGCTTCATCGGGATCGACGACGAGGGTGAGCACGGGCAGTACGTCGGTTCGCAGTCGCAGTGCGTCGAGGAGATCGGTGACCGGTTCCTGTTCACCGGGGAACTGCCCGGCAGGGACCAGATCTGCGGCACCTCGCCGTTGCCGGAGGACTCGGCGGTCCATCCGTTCGCCGGCCCGGTCGACGGGAAGTCGGTGCCGCTGCCGAAGCGGTCCGGCAGCAAGAACCCCAACGGCGGGCTGAACCCGGTGCTGCGCAAGAGTTTCGACGAGGTCGCGAACTCCCGTAGCTGACATGATGGGCCCCGTGCGCACGTGGGTACCTGATCTGCTGACCGATTTCGAGCAGACGGTGCTGCCGCTGCGACCGGAGCCGGAGATCGATCCCAGTGAAGATCTCCGGGCGGTGCTGGTACGCCCCCAGCGCCGCCCGGAGACGCGGGCGGCCGTGCTCTACGTGCACGGTTGGAACGACTATTTCTTCCAGCGGCATCTGGCCGAGCACTGGGCCGAGCAGGGGTACGCCTTCCACGCCCTGGATCTGCGCCGTTATGGCCGATCATGGTCCGAGGGCCAGCTGATGGGCTTCACCACCGACCTCGAGGCGTACGCCGAGGAACTGGATGCCGCCGTCGAATTGATCATGGAAGATCATGATCAACTCGTGCTGATGGGGCACTCAACCGGTGGACTGGTGGCGTCCCTCTACGCCGATTCGCGGCCCGGGCGGTTCACCGCGGTGGTGCTCAACTCACCCTGGCTGGATCTGCAGGGCTCCTCCCTGGTGCGGGCCCTCGGCGCGCCGCTGGTCAACGCGCTCGGCGGGCAGCGACCGACGACCGTGCTGCCGCTGCCGGACGCCGGCTTCTACAAGCGGGCACTGCATGCCAGCGAGGGTGGGGAGTGGGACTACGACCTCTCGCTGAAATCGACCCCGTCGACCCCGGTCCGGGTGGGGTGGCTGCGCGCGGTGCTGCAGGGCCATGCCCGGATCGCCGCCGGGTTGCACATCGACTGCCCGGTGCTGGTGCTGGCCTCCACCCGGACCAGCTTCGCCCGCCGCTGGTCCGATGAACTGACCAAGGCCGACATCGTCCTCGATGTCGAGCAGATCGCCGCCCGGGCCACCAGGCTGGGCCCGCACGTCACGGTCGTCCGGATCGCCGACGGGATGCACGACCTGGTGCTCTCCGGCGCCCCCGTCCGCGCCAAGGTCTTCGCCGAGATCGACCGCTGGCTCACCGCCTACGGCCCCCACGACACGTTCATCGAGTAGCACCCCGGGTGCAGCGAAGCGGAGCGCGGTTGCCCGCGTTCCACGTTCATCGAGTAGCACCCCGGGCGCAGCGAAGCGGAGCCCGGGGTGCGTGTCGAGATGGACCACCCGACACCACTCACTCCTCGGCGAACGCGGACTTGAGCTTCGTCAGGGCGGCGACGATCTCGGCGATGTCGTCGGCGGACAGCTTGGCGAGATAGCGATCGACCGTGAACTCCTCGTAACGCCGGAGCGCGTCGCGATAGGCCACCCCGCGCGGTTGGAGTTCGAGCACCTGGACGCGGCCATCGCGCTCGCTGCGCCGCCGGGTGAGATAACCGCCCTTCTCGAGCACGCCCAGGTGCTGGCTGATCGCCCCCTTGGTCACACCGAGGTCCGCGGCAAGCCGGGCCGAGGTGATCTCCGGATCGTTAGCGATCCGCTCCAGGACGGCGTGCTGCTGCCCGGTGAGCTCGAAGTCGGAGTGCTGGTACTGCGGCCCCTGGCCCTCGGTCTCGATCCAGAGCTCGAGGATGAGCTGGTTGATCCGCGCCGCGGCCGCCCGCGCCTCGGTCTCAGCGGGCATGGCCGGCCCCCTCGGTGACCGGCTCCTCGGCGGCCAGCTTCTTCCGGAAGATCTTGGCCTTGATCGCCTGGAACGCCTCCTTGCCGACGCAGGCGATGGCGGCGAGCAGGACGACCTCGGCGGCGGCGAGCACGCCGCCGACGATCGCGACCTTGAGGCCGGCATCGATCGCCAGGAAGGCCGCGATCGGGATCACCAGGTAGAAGAACGGATAGAGGATCAGCAGGCCGATCCCGATCTTGAACCGGAGCGGCTTCTTCGCTCCCACTGCGGGAGCCGGACGGGAACGAGTGGTTGTGGTCATGCATCTAGTTTAGGATACTAAACTAAAACTGGCAACTCGGTCCCCGTCCAATGTGAACTCTGTGTACAACTGGTGAATCGGACGGCTCTCCCGGTTCGCACGGCGCACCTGTGCAACTCACCGGTTGTCCACGCCGCGCGATTCGGCCGGTCAGGCGTACGCCTCGATCCGCCGAGTGTGCCCGGGCAGGTGCCGCTCGGCGCGCAGGGCGACCAACTCGACCCAGGTGATCGTCTGCTCCTCGACGAACCGGCCCCGGCGATCGTGCACGCGCAGGGTCACCGGGCTCCCGGACGCCGGCTGGTCCAGCCGCGACAGATCCGTCACCAGTCGTTCGGCCTGGGCCTCGAGCCCCGCGACCCGGTCGGCGAGGCTCCGCGTCCCGGTCCAGGCGCCCAGCCGTTCCGGGTCCATCGCGCCGGCGTTGTCCACCACGGCCGGCTCGCCCCGACGGGTCGCCTCGGCGGCCGCGGTGAGCTCCGCGTCGCTGAGGGCGAGGTGGGCGAGGGTCCAGTCGAGGTCGGCCGACTGCTCGTCGGTCAACCGCTCGATCCGGACGGCGCGCAGGGCGATGAGCAGGTCGCGGTACGCCTCACGCAGCGGGCTGCAGTTCATGATGCCTCCGCAACAGGGGGTGCAGGATGCCGGCGCTGACCAGGCAGCAGACGGCGACGATGCCGGCGAAGATCTCCACCGAGGTGACCAGTCCGACCCGGGTCGCCAGTACGCCGGCACCGATCACCGGTACGCCCACCCCCAGATAGACCAGCACATAGAACGCCGAGACCACGCTCGCGCGCTGGTCCGCCGCCGCGCTCCGGGTGACCTCGCTCAATCCACCCAGGAACACCACACCCTGGCCGATGCCCGCGGCGAGCGCCGCGATGAGCAGCAGCGGCAACGACTGCCAGAGCCCGCTGGCGGCCAGACAGAGCAGTCCGAGCGTCAGTGCGATCAATCCGGGGATCTGGCTGCGTGGGGTGATGATCCGGGAGCCGAGCAGCTGCGCGGCGACGGAGGCCGCGATCATCAGGGCCACCGCGGCCCCACCCAGGATCAGACTCCGCCGTCCGCTGAGCGTCTGGATGAAGGTCGGGGCCAGTGCCAGGAAGAGGCCGGTCACGCTGAACGCGAGGAAGGACGCGATGCCGCTCAGCCAGAAGATCGAGCGGGCGTCCGCCGGGACGCGTGGCACCCTCGGGCGCCACCGGTGGCGCTCGCGCGGGGCCGGGATCAGCAGCACCGCGGCGAGTGCCGGCAAAAGGGCGACCAGTTCGACGAGGAACGGCATGAGCAGGGGTCGGGGAGCGAGTTCGGCGACCAGTCCGGCCAGCAGTGGTCCGAGTCCGAGTCCGCCGACCGAGGCCGCGGTGGCGACCAGGGACGCGCGGCGCTGCCCGTCCGGCGGTGCCGCGTCCGCGATCGCCGCCGTCAGGGCTCCGGAGGCCGCGCCCACCGAGGCGCCCTGGATGATCCGCGCCAGGAACAGCGCGCCCACCGATCCGGCAACCGCGAACAACCCCGTACCGACCATGGCCAGCAGCACCGCCGGCACCAGCACGGCCCGGCGGCCGACGGCGTCCGCCAGCGGCCCGGCCAGCAGCAGCGCCGGGATCAGGGTGGCCACATAGACCGCGAAGATCAGCGTCACCGTCACCGGTGAGAACCCGAACCGCTGTTGATAGAGCCCGTACAGCGGGGTGGCCAGGTTGGTCCCGGTCAACAGCAGCAACAGGGCGTACGCGAGGCCCCAGAATCTCAGTCGATCGCGCGCGGCGTACATCTCCGACCCTCCTAGCGGACGGACCGTCCGTCCGCTGTAGCACGCTAGCACATCGGACGGACCGTCCGTCCATCCGATAGGCTGGGCCCATGCCCGAGACCGCCGACCGAACCGACCGAACCACCGGCAAGCCGCGCCGGGTGGTGAAGAGCGCCGACCAGCGGCGCTCGGACCTGATGGACGCTGCCCTGGCAGTCTTTGCCGGCAAGGGATTCGAGCGCACCACGGTCGACGACATCGCCGACGCGGCCGGCGCGGGGAAGGGCACCTTCTACCGCCACTTCACCAGCAAGGACCACCTGCTCGGCGCGCTCTGGCAGCGCTACGTGGACACCCTGCTGGCCACGGCCGAGGTGCGCCTCGACGAGGCGGGCCGGCGCTGGTCACTTCCGGTGCTGGAGGCCATCTTCACCGAACTGATCGCGGTCGCGGTGCAGAACGCCGACCTGCATCGCCTGGTGTACGCCTCCAGCAGCGGTCCCGCCCACGACATCTGCCGGGCGGCGAACCAACGGGTCGTCAGCGAACTCGCCGACTATGTCGAGGCCGGTGCGGCCGCCGGTGAGGTCACCACCGGTGACCCCCGCTTCGTGCTCGGCCTGCTCTACGAGGGCCTTGACGCCACGCTCGACCAGCTCATCGCCACCGGGGACCGCACCCAGCTCGACGGCCTGGCCGAGCGCTTCCTGCCGACGCTCCGCGCGGGCCTGGGTATCGTCCGCGATCCCAACCCTGCTAGGGAATGATCGGCGGGATGTAGCTGAACGTGGTGCCGAGCAACCAGACCAGCAGCAGCACCACCGGCAGGTGGAAGATGAACTGCAGGAAGGTGAAGCCCACCAGATCCCGCGCCCGCACCTTCAGGATCGCCAGCAGCGGCAGCATGAAGAACGGGTTGATCAGGTTCGGCAGCGCCTCGGCCATGTTGTAGATCTGCACCGTCCAGCCCAGGTTGTACTGAAGATCGTTCGCGGCCTGCATCACATAGGGCGCCTCGACCAGCCATTTGCCGCCACCCGAGGGCACCAGCAGCCCGAGCACGGCGGTGTAGATCGCCAGCACCACGGCGAAACCGGAACCGCCGCCGAAGCTGGTGAAGATGGTCGCCAACCGGTCCGAGACGGTGTGCCCGCCATAACCCGGCACCTTGGTCAGCATGGCCGCCATTGCCGCGTACAAAGGGAATTGGACGAGAATGCCGGCGGTCGCCGGGACCGCCTTGTTGACCGCCATCAGGAACCGCCGCGGCGTACCGTGCAGGACCAGCCCGAGCACGAGGAACACCATCAGATAGCCGTTCAGGTTGGACAGCACCTGCACGACCGGTTTGGTGGCGAACTGGTACACCACCCAGCCGAGGGTGAGGATCCCGACGCCGATCGACAGGATCGGGTTGTATTCGAACCACTCCGCCGGCCGGGTCCTCGGCTCGGGCTCCTCGACGGTGTCGGTGACGTCGACCTCCATCTGCTCGGCCGTGCGGACCGCCTTGCCGCGCGGCGCCGAGGCGTACGCGATGGCCACGGTGACCAGGATCAGGATCAGCGCGGACAGCATCGACTGCCAGGTGAAGATCGTCTTGCCGAAGTCGAGCACGCCGGTGATCGAGAGCACCGCGGCCGGGATCGACTTGGGCGTCGCCTGCAACTGTGCCGCCGATGACGACAACCCGAGCGCCCAGACCGCGCCGAGGCCCATCAGTGCCGCCGCCCCGAGGGCCCGGTAGTCGACCTGGAGATCCTTGCGGCGAGCCACCGCCCGAGCCAGCAGGCCACCGGTGATCAACGACAGACCCCAGTTGAGCAGCGAGACCAGCAGCGCGATCAGGGCGACGAAGGCCACCGCCGAGCGCGGCCCCTTCGGCACCCGGGCCAGCGCCTCGATGATCCTCAGCACCGGCGGCGAGGTGGCCACCACATAACCGGTGAGCACCACCATCGCCATCTGCAGGGTGAAGGCGGCCAGGTCCCAGAAGCCGTCGCCGAAGGTGGCGACCAGGGTCACCGGGTTGCCGCCGTTGGCCAGCGCCAGCACCGCGACCAGCACGGTGCCGAAGGCGGCGAAGACGAACGCGTCGGGGAACCACTTCTCGGTGAACCGGGCCAGCGCCTGTGCGGCGCGGGCCAACGGCCCCTGCGTCTCGAGATCCGCGTCCGCGGTGGATTGGGTGGACATCGTCGTCTCCTGTTCCTGGGCGAGTGAGCAGATGCACGATAGTCCTCGGCGGGCTGTCCAGCGATGGGGGTGGGGCTGGTCCGATGGTGGTCGGTCCGGGACAATGGGCCCCGTGAGTGCTCCCCATATCGTCGTTGTCGGTGCCGGTTTCGCAGGCCTCAATGCCACCAATGATCTGGCCGCGGCCGGCGCCCGGGTCACGTTGGTCGACCGCCACCCCTACACCACTTTCCAGCCGCTGCTCTACCAGGTGGCGACCGGCGGTCTGAACCCCGGTGACGTGACCTTCTCGCTGCGTGCCCTTGCCGCCAAGAAGAAGGGCCGGGTGCGGTTCCGGCGCGCCAATGTCACCGGGATCGACACCGAGAACAAGAAGGTGCTCGTCGATCAGGGCAGCTCGATCGACTACGACTATCTGGTGCTCGCCCAGGGCGTTGGTGCGAACTTCTTCGGCATCCCCGGTGCCAGCGAGTACGCCCGCTCGATCTACACCCGGGCGGAGGCGCTCGAGGTCCGCGACCTGATGTTCGGCCTGTTGGAGAAGCTGGCGGTCGCCCCGGCCAATCAGGACCTGTCGGTGGTCGTCGTCGGCGGCGGTGCGACCGGTGTCGAGATGGCCGGAACCCTGGCCGAGATGCGCAGCCAGGGGCTGCCGGTGGCCTATCCGGAGGTCAATCCGGCCCGGGTCCGGGTGATGCTGGTCGAGATGGGCCCGGTGCTGCTGTCACCGTTCAAGGAGGACCTGCAGCGCTACACCCTGCGCCAGCTGCAGAAGCGCGGCGTCGACGTCCGGCTGGACACCGCGATCGCCGAGGTACGCCCGGGCGAGGTCGAGTTCTCCGACGGGACCAAGGAGAAGGCGGATCTGGTGGTCTGGGCGGCCGGTATCGGCGGCCACGACCTGGTCAAGAAGTGGGGGATGCCGCAGGGCCGCGGTGGCCGGATCGTCACCGAGCCGACCCTGCAGGTGAAGGGATTCACCGACATCTTCGCGGTCGGTGATGCCGCCATCATCGAGCAGGATCCCCTGCCGCAGTTGGCCCAGCCGGCGATCCAGGAGGGCAAGCTGGCCGCGCACAACATCCGTGCCCTGGACCACGGCCAGCCGCTGAAGACGATGGAATACCACGACCGGGGCACGATGGCGACGATCGGGCGGAGCTCCGCGGTCGTGCAGCTGCCCGGCGGGATCAACGTCACCGGTCTGCCGGCCTGGGGGATGTGGGTCGCGCTGCACCTGGCCGAGCTGCTCGGCGGCCGGAACCGGATCCAGGCGATGATCAACCTCGGCTTCCGCTACCTGCTCTATCCGAAGAGCGCGAACGCCATCGTCGGCGACCTGGCCGATTCGAAGACCGGTGAGCTGCCGGCACCCCGCCCGGACGCCGACCACACCTGACGTTCATCCAGTACGCGCCCAGGTCTGCTCCCTACGTTCATCGAGTAGCGCGCCCGGCGGAGCGAAGCGGAGCCGGGCAAGCGTGTCGAGATGAACAGGCCCGCGACCTGCTTGATGAGCGGGTATCGGGCACCTCAGGCGTACGCGCGGGCGGCGGCGACCGCGCGGGCGGCGTACCCGCCACCGAAGAGCACCGCATGCACCAGCAGCGGATGCAGCTGGTGCAGGCCGATCGTGTCCCGCCAGCCGTCCGGCAGGGCCGCGGCCTCGGCGTACGCCGAAAAAGTCCTGTCCAGATAGGGATTCCCGAACAGCTCCAGCATCGCCAGGTCGGTCACCGGGTGCCCGCCGTGGGCGGCCGGGTCGATCAGCGTCCAGCCTGCGGCGGTGGGGATCACGTTGCCGGACCAGAGGTCACCGTGGATCCGCGCCGGGGTGTCCACATCGTCGAAGGCGCCGGCGATCAGCCGCTCGCAGACCCGCCCGATGACCTCGTACCCCGACCGGTCCAGACTCCCGGCCGCGTGCGCCTGATCGGCGAACGGGCGGACCCGGTGCTCGGCATAGAACCGCCCCCAGGTCGATTCCGGCTGGTTGCGTTGGGGGAGCGGGCCGATCCAGCCGCGCCCATCGGTACCGGGCGGCGGGGCACCCCAGGTGTCCGCACCCGCGGCATGGGTCCGCGCCAGTGACCGCCCGAACTCCTCGGCGCCCGCACGATCAGCGCGGACCGAATCCAACCGCTGCAGGGTGATCGAGTGGTCATCGGCCGCCAGCACCTCGACGACCCGCGCCCCGTCGGCGTCGGCCAGCCAGCGCAATCCGGCGGCCTCGGTCGCGAAGAATCCCGGGTCCGCACTGCGGTCCTGTTTACGGAAGTCCATGGTGGCCAGGGCCGGGTTCGAACCGGCGACCTTTCACTTTTCAGGCGAACGCTGCTACCAACTGAGCTACCTGGCCAAGCAGACAAGGCAAAAAATGCCTTATCTGCTGCAAAAGCGGCGATGCTGTGCACCACCGCTTCCGCGACCCCGACGGGACTCGAACCCGCGACCTCCGCCGTGACAGGGCGGCGCGCTAACCAACTGCGCCACGGGGCCTTGGAACCCGGACGTGTCCGGATCTGCCGGCCTGCGCCAGCCCGGAAACTATAGCGCCCGGGCAGCGGCTGCACCAAATCGATTCCCGGCTCACCCCTCGACGGTCCGGAAACCCGCGTTACCCATCGACGAATCGGGGGTGTTCTGCGAGCGGGCCGCGTTGCGATAGCGGTTGCAGTAGGACGCGTGGCACAGATACGAACCACCGCGCAGCACCCGGGTCGACCCGCGTACCGGGCCGCTCGGGTCGACCACCACCGCGCCCGCGCGCTCGGCGTACGTCCGCGGGGAGAACCAGTCCGCGCACCACTCCCACACGTTCCCGATGGTCTGCCACAGCCCGTAACCGTTGGGCTGGAAGGTCCGCACCGGGGCGGTGGTCAGGAAACCGTCGGCGCGGGTGTTCTCGACCGGGAACCGCCCCTGCCAGATGTTGCAGCGCCACTCGTCCCCGGGCCCCAGCAGCTCATCGCCCCACGGGAACCGTGCCCCGTCCAGACCGCCGCGGCTGGCGTACTCCCACTCCGCCTCACTCGGCAGCCGCCGCCCGGCCCAGCGGCAGTAGGCGAGCGCGTCCCCATGGCTGACGTGCACCACCGGATGGTCACCGAGCCCGGCGAGACTCGACCCGGGGCCACCCGGATGTCGCCAGTCCGCGCCGCGCACCCCCTTCCACCAGGGCGCCTCGGGGGCCGCCCCGAGCACCGCCGACGGATCGCTGACCGCCAGCTCGAACACCGCCGAGAAGCCGTAGACCTCGGCCTCGGTGCGATATCCGGTCGCCTCGACGAACCGGGCGAAGTCGTCGTTGGTGACACTCGTCGCGTCGATCCGGTACGCCGACAGCTCGACCCGGTGGGCCGGCAGCTCGCCGTCGGCGGGATTGTCATCGCCATGCCGGTCACCCATCCGGTACGCCCCAGCGGGCACCTCGACCTGCTCGACCCGATGCGCATCGGCACCCGCACCGGCCGGGATCGCCGCCCGCAACCCGGCCAGCTCCGCCTCGGCCGCCGCCGGATCGAACACCGGCGCCGCCGGGGGCTCGGGCGCGCAGCAGGAGTGCTCGGAATCCATCGGGCTCACCAGCCCGGTTGCCAACCGCACAAGGCCTTGCGGGCCTCGGCCGGGTCGGCGGGGAAGGTGAAGGTGGTCAACCGCGGGGCCAGGGACACGTTCTCCCAGAACCGTTCACTGGTCATCGGCTCGGTGACCGCCTGCTCCAGCACCGCCAGATCGCCGCACTGCAGCGCGAGCCGGGCATGGGCCACCGACTGCGAATCGTCCTCGGCCGCCTTCACATAGCGCGCGGTCCGCCAGGCGGCCGGCCGGGGCTGGTGCCCGACGCGGGTCTTGTCCTGCAGCCGCGGGTCCTCGACCGCGTGCGAGGTGATCGGATCGGCCAGCGCCAACCGGTCGACGACCCGGACCTCGTTGCCGGCCATCACCGGCAGGATGCCCATGTTGTCCCGCGCCAGATAGATCCCGGTGCCGCTGCGGGTCGGCAACCGCCTGCTGCCGTCGTCGTAGTAGCTGAGCCCGGCCTGCTGGTTCCAGCGCGCGAGCTGACCGTCCCAGGCCGGGGTGGAGCTGCGCCAGTCGTTGATGGTGAGCAGCTGGTTGGTGGTCGTGGTGGCGGCCCAGAAGGCGCGCTCGTTGGCGATCCCGTCCTCGCTGGCCGAGTCCTGATAGGGGGTCCGGGCGCTGGTCGAGATGGCCACCGCCCAGCCGGCGACGAAGGCGAGCACCACCATCGCGGTCTCCCGCCGGGGCTTGTCCACCGCGATCACCGCGGCGGGCAGCATGAGCGCGAAGGTGTCCGGCAGCAGGAATCGGGCATGCATGAAGTCACCGCCCATCCGGACGATGTAGAGCGCGTGCAGCAGCGCCCCCAGCACCGGGGCCGCCACCACCACGGCCCGACCCAGCTCCCGCCGGCGGACGGCGTACGCCAGATGCAGGCCGACGCCGAGCAGGCCGACCAGCAGCGGGACCGCCAGCACATAGAGTCCGGCGTAGTCGATCAGGTAGATCAACCCCTGCTCCCAGTGCACGTCCCCGGCGCTCTTGGCCAGCGCGGTGTTCGGCACCATCAGGGCATAGAAGCCCATTCGCCAGATCTGGTACGCCACAGCGGGCGCGATGCCGATCGTGCAGCAGATCAGCCACTGCCACCAGCCGCGCAGCCGGGTGAACAGCAGCGCCAGCGCGAACAGGCCGGCATAGAGCGCGAAGTCGGGGCGGATCAGCGGGCCCAGGCCGATGCAGATCGCCGCGGCGAGCGGCCAGTTCCGCAGCGGGCCCCCGATCTCGGGCGGGATCCGCCGGGTGAGCAGCCAGAAACAGGTGCCGAGCCAGGCGAAGGAGAGCCCGGTCTCCAACCCGGAGGTGGCGAAGTCCCAGAACGGCGGCAGGGCGGCCATCGCCAGGATCCCGACCGGGACGGTGACGAAGGTGTTCCGGCGCGCGAACAACCGGGCCGCGCCGAGCGCCGCGGTCACCATGCCGAGCAGGGTGAGCACCCAGCCCACCGCGGCGCCGGTGACCTGGGGTTCGGTACCGGGCAGCAGCCAGCGGCCGGCGACCAGCATCCAGAACCAGAGTGTGGAGGTGGTCACCTCGACCCGTTCGCCGATGTTGAACACCGGGCCGTTGCCGGCGAAGAACTGGTTCAGCACCCGGATGTTGATCCAGCCGTCGTCGGAGATCCAGCGCTGCTGCCAGCCCATGAACGCGACCATCACGATCGGTGCGGCGACGGCGACGTGGCTGGGGGTGAACACCAGCTGCAGGGCCAGCCAGGCCCGGCCCAGGTGGGTCTCCGGGATGGGTCTGGCACTGGTGCTGCCGAGGCGCGACAAACGGGCCTCGGGCAACAACATGGACGCAATCGTATAGGCGCGGTGACCGTGATCCGGGCCCCTGCGGGGGCGGCGGACCCGGTGAGGTAGACATCACTGCATGACTGCTCGTCTGCTGGACGCCCTGATCGCCGATCGGGGGCACCACCCGCTGACCTTCGCCGACGGTTCGCTGAGCCGCACCGAGTTCCGCCGGGCCGCGGCCGCGGTCGCCGAATCGGTCACCGGGCGGGAGCGGGTGGCGGTCTTCGCCCGGCCCACCCTGCGCACCGCGCTCGCCGTGGTCGGCGGCCTGCTCGCCGGCGTGTCGGTGGTGCCCGTGCCGGTGGACTCCGGCCCGGCGGAACTGGCGTACCTGCTGGGTGATTCGCAGGCCGAGGCCTGGCTGGGGGAGGCGCCCGAGGATGCGGGCGAGCTGCCCGTGATCGCGGTCGATCCCGACGCCCGCTCCGATGCCGACTTCGACGAACCGGCGGGCAGTGCGGTCGCGCTGATCCTCTACACCTCGGGGACGACGGGTTCGCCGAAGGGGGTGCTGCTGTCCCGGGCCGCGCTGGCCGCCGGCCTGGACGGGCTGGCGGAGGCCTGGCAGTGGAGCGATCAGGACGTGTTGGTGCACGGGCTGCCGCTGTTCCACGTGCACGGGCTGGTCCTTGGCATGTTGGGGCCGTTGCGGGTCGGTTCCGGGTTGGTGCACACCGGGCGCCCCAAGCCGGAGTTGTACGCCGCAGCGGCCGGCACGATGTATTTCGGAGTGCCGACGGTCTGGACCCGGGTCACCCGCGATCCCGAGTCGGCCCGCCGACTGGCGCATGCGCGGTTGCTGGTGTCCGGGTCCGCGCCGCTGCCGGTGCCGGTGTTCGAGAAGCTGCAGGAGCTCACCGGGATCGAGCCGGTGGAGCGGTACGGGATGAGCGAGACGCTGATCACCATCAGCGCCCGCGCCGACGGCGAGAAGCGACCCGGATGGGTCGGCGTGCCGATCGCCGGGGTACGCAGCCGGCTCCGCGACGACGACGGCAACGAGGTCCCGCACGACGGCGAATCGATCGGCAACCTGCAGATCACCGGTGACACGCTGTTCAGCGGCTATCTGGGCCGCGAGCAGGCGACCGAGGAGTCCTTCACCGCCGACGGGTGGTTCGCCACCGGTGACCTGGCCGCGATCGACGCCGACGGCTTCCACCGGATCGTCGGCCGGGCCTCGGTGGATCTGATCAAGAGCGGTGGCTACCGGGTCGGTGCCGGGGAGGTGGAGACCGCGCTGCTGGCGCACCCGATGGTCCGCGAGGTCGCGGTGATCGGCGTACCCGATGACGATCTCGGGCAGCGGATCGTCGCCCACGTGGTCGCCGAGGACGGTGAGGTGAGCGCCGAGGAGTTGATCCAGGCGGTCGCCGGGGAGCTGTCGGTGCACAAGCGTCCCCGCGAGATCGTGTTCGTCGAATCCCTGCCCCGCAATGCGATGGGCAAGGTGCAGAAGAAGCAGTTGCTCGAGAATCGCTGAACCCCTTGCCGGGTAACGGATCGGGCAACAGACTGATCCTGCGGCGGTTCCGCCGCAGTCACCCAGGATTCGAGGAGATGTTGAGATGACGGACTTCGCGAACGAGGAGAACAAGGACGACGACCAGGTCACCGGGCTCGGTCGTGCCGATGGCGGTGCTGATGGCGGTGCTGATGGTGGCGCGGACGGCGGTGCCGATGGTGGTGCGGACGGTGGTGCTGACGGTGGCGCCGATGGCGGTGCCGACGGTGGCGCCGATGGCGGTGCTGATGGTGGCGCCGACGGTGGTGCTGATGGTGGCGCGGACGGCGGGGCCGACGGTGGCGCTGATGGCGGCGCCGGTGGCGGTGTGGGCCGGAGCTGATCCGGTCCGTGCCTGCTGAACGACCGGCGCTGGACCGCCTGCTCGGATCGGCGTCGGCGGGTTTCGCCGAGGAGATCTGGGGCCGTGCGCCCCTGCTGGTCACCAGCGATGAACGCGCTGCCGGTGACGACCTCAGCGATCTCTTTTCGCTGGCCGCGGCCGACGAGTTGCTCGCCGGCCGCGGTCTGCGGACCCCGTTCCTGAGACTCGCCAAGGACGGGAAAACCCTTCCGGACAAGGATTTCACGACCGGTGGCGGGGTCGGTGCCGGAATCTCCGACCAGATCGACGAGGACAAGGTGCGCCGCCGCTTCGCCGATGGCGCCACCGTGGTGCTGCAGGCACTGCACCGCACCTGGCCGCCGGTCGCTCGGTTGGTGGACGGTCTGTCCGCCGAGCTCGGCCACCCGATCCAGGCCAACTGCTATCTCACCCCGCCGCAGAACCAGGGCTTCGGCGCGCACTACGACGTGCACGACGTGTTCGTGCTGCAGGTGCACGGCAGCAAGGAGTGGATCGTGCACGCCCCGGTGGTCGAGCATCCGCTGCGCGACCAGCCGTGGGCCGAACATCGCGCCGCGGTCCAGCAACGGGCCGCCGAGGAACCCCTGCTGCGGTTGACCCTGCGGCCGGGGGACTGCCTCTATCTGCCGCGCGGCTACCTGCACTCCGCGCGGGCGACCGGTGGCATCTCCGGGCACCTGACCCTCGGCGTACACACCTGGACCCGGCACCATCTCGCCGACGCGTTGGCCGACGAGGTGCTGCGGGCGTTGCGCGAGCTGACCGAGGCGCGGGCCTCGCTGCCGCTCGGGATCGAGGTGGACGACCCGGCTGCGCTGGCCGCCGACCTGGACGCCGTGCGGCAGGAGTTCCAGCGGTTGCTGGCCGATCTGCCCGGTGATCGGATCGCAGCGGCCCTGCTGGCGGACGCCCGCAATGCCCAGCGACCGGCAGCGGTGCCCCCGTTCCAGGCCCTGGCGGATGCCGAGGCGCTCACCGATGCGGACACGTTGCGGTTGCGTACCGGTCTGCTGCTGCGGATCGAGGAGACCGCGGACGGTTCGTCGCTGCGCTCCCGCGCCGGTCGCTGCACCGTCGATGATGCGCAGGTCGCCGCGGTACGCCGCCTGGCGAAGTCGCCGGCGGGTGTCGCGGAGCTGCGGGAGGCCACCGGGGTGAGCCGCGACGGGCTGCGTATGCTCATCAGGGAAGGGATTCTCGAGCGCGGGGCGGAGGCGCCATGACGGCCATCGAGGCGGATCAACGGCCGCCCGGTTTCCGCTGCTCGACCGCGGCCCGCGACCGGCACGACCAGCGGATCGGTACCGCCCCACCGCAGAACCGCTGGTTCCTGATCGAACAACCGACCGGTTGGGGCGCGACCGCCTGGGCCGGCCTCAAGGTCGAGCCGGCGGTCAAGGAGACCCTGATGGCGATCCTGAACCATGCGAACGCCCGGGTGATGCTGATCCGCCGGCCGGGTCGGGAGACCGACACCATCGGCGATCGGCGGCGCTGGTGCGTGGTCGACCAGACGGCGGCCGAACCGGTGCGCTGGGGTTGGGCCGATGACGACGCGGAGCTGATCCGGGCCGCCGAGCTGTTCGCCGGCGTGCACCCCGACGTGTGCCGGATCGCCGACGAGCCGACGGCGGCGGGGGAGCCGCGGCTGCTGCTGGTCTGCACCCACGGCCGCAAGGACGTCTGCTGCGCCACTCGCGGCCGCCCGGTCGCGGCCCGGGCGGCGGAGCTGTGGCCGGAGGCGACCTGGGAGTGCACGCACACCGGCGGTGACCGGTTCGCCGGGAACCTGATCCTGTTGCCCGAGGGGGCCTGTTACGGCGGGATGGATCCCGACGATGTCGAACCGGTGGTCCGCGCCCAACTCGAGGGCCGGGTGGACGCCAGCCATCTGCGCGGGCCGTGTGGGGAGAGCTCGCCGGTGCAGGCCGCCGTGGTGGCCGCGTACGACCGGTTGGGCCCGCTGGCCTGGGACCAGGTGCACCCGCTGACCGAGCAGGTCGACGAGGACGAGCGCTGGACCGTGCTGCTGGAGATCGACGGGGTCGGCCTGGTGGAGGTCACCGGCCACCACGAGATCACCGACAAGAATTTCCTGACCTGCAAGGCCGACCTGCCCAAGCGGATGTACCTCTCGATCGCCGACGACCTCAAACCGGTCGTCGAGTAGGCCGCTTGCGGCCGTGTCGAGACGAACCGACTCGCCACCCACGCTCGTCGAGTAGGTCGCGCAGCGACCGTGTCGAGACGAACCGACCAGTCCCCACGTTGGCTGAGCGAGCGAGGTACGAGCGAGTCGAAGCCAACCCCCGCGCCCCCTACGGCTTCTCACCCTCCTGGGTGACCGGCGGCAGCGTGGACCACGGGAAGTTGATCCACCGGTCGGTCCGCTTCCACACGTAGTCGCAGCTGATCACCGACTGCGGCTTCTCGTAGATCACCGCGGTACGAGCCTCGGCGACCTGTTCGGCGAAGAAGTCTCGGACGAGCTGGAGGGTACGCCCGGTGTCGGCCACGTCGTCGGCGATCAGCACCTTCATGCCCGCCAGGTCCACCGCTTGCGGGGTGGGCGGCAGCATCACCGGCATCTCCAGCCGGGTGTCGATCCCGGTGTAGAACTCGACGTTCACCACGAACGCGTTCTTCACATCCAGCGCGTACCCCAGGCAACCGCCGAACGGCAGGCCTCCGCGGGCGATGGAGAGCACCACGTCGGGTTGGAAGCCGCTGCGGTGTACGACGGTGGCGACCTCGCGCACCGCCTTGCCGAAGCCGTCATAGGTCAAGGTCTCGCGCTCGGACATGGAGACATCATGCCGGAGGTATCGCGTTGGCCGCTTCGGGCTCGCTGCCCTATGCTGGTTCGGTCCGCGGCCCCGCCTCGGACAGGTCCCCTTCGTCTAGCGGCCTAGGACACCGCCCTTTCAAGGCGGCAGCGCCGGTTCGAATCCGGTAGGGGATGCCAGTACGCCTCGATCCTTGAGCGAAGAGTCGAAGGGTCGCCGTTCCGCGCAGTCAGTTGCCACCCCGGAGTCCGAACGCCAGGACATGCAGTAGTCCGCAGAGTCCATGATCAAACCCAGTGGGACTGGGTTTCGGTGCGGTCAGATTTCGACTAGTGCATGTCCCAGCGCATGGCTTCGAGCTGAGTGGTTGGCGTACGGGCTCATCTCGACACGGTCGCTGCGCGACCTACTCGATGAGCGTGGGCACACCTCGCTCGCTCAGCCAGCGGGCGTGCGCGGGATCAGCAGGTCCAGGGTGGTGAGGGCGCGGCTCGTGAGGGTTTGGGTGACCGCGGGTTTCTCGGCGTGGTGGTCGAGCAGGGCCTGCTCGAAGATGCCGTCGAGGAGGGCGTAAGCGGTCTGGTGATCGACCAGCGCGTCGGTGCCCGCCAGCTCGCAGATCCGGTCCAGCACCCGGCCGATCATCGTCGCCAGGCTGTCGTCGATGGCCTCGACGGCGTCCCGCAACTCGGGGGTGAACATGCTTTGGGAGCGCAGGTCGTACCAGAGCCGGTGCATCGCGGCCTCGTCGAGCAGGCTCTCCACCAGCTTGGCCGCGAACCGCTCCCGCAGTTCCGCATCGGTCTGGGAGGTCTCGACGATCTCGTCGTAACGGTGCACGCACTGCGCCTTGTAGTGCCGCACGCAGTAGACGATCAGCTCGGTCTTGTCGGCGAAGTAGTAGTGCACCACCCCATGCGAGAACGGGGAGTTCTGGGCGATCTCGCGCAGGCTGGTCCGCGCGTATCCCAGCTCGCCGAGCGTGGCCAAGGCGGACTCGGCCAGCTCGATCCGGCGCCGCTCGCTCTTGTCGACGCCCCGATCGCCCCGATCCAGACGCTCGGTGCGGGCGGCATTGCTCGTCGTGGTCGCGGTCATCGGCCTCCTGTCGGTGCGGGTCGGGTTCGGGCAGGCCTCCCCCAATGTACGCCTGCCCGAATCCTTGACAACTGTCCAGAAAACGCTTGACAGTTGTCAAGTCATCGGGCAGCGTGTGGCTCACATCACACCCACCGGCAGAGCAATGGAGCGCGCGATGGCAGACACAGCGACGGCAACGAAGACCAGCAGCGGATACGACCTCAGTGGGCGCCGGGCGCTCGTCACCGGCGGCGCCCAGGGGCTCGGTGAAGGGATGGCCAATGCCCTCGCTGCCGCCGGCGCCCGGGTCGTGCTCGCCGACGTCCAGCCCCAGGTCGACCAGACCGCGGCCAACCTGGGTGAGGGGCACGGCTCGGTCCAGCTCGACGTCACCGACGACGCCGGCTGGGAGCGGGCGATCGCCGCGACCATCGACCAGCTCGGCGGTCTGGACATCCTCGTCAACAACGCCGGCATCGAGATCACCAACCTGATCACCGAGGTCAGCGCCGACGAGATCCGCAAGCAGCTCGAGGTCAACATCCTCGGCACCGCCCTCGGCATCAAACACGGGCTGCGGGCGATGCGCCCCGACGGCCCTGCCGGTACCGGCGGATCGATCATCAACGTCTCCTCGGTCGCGGCCACCATCGCCTTCCCTGGGATCGCGATCTACTCCGCCACCAAGGCCGCGGTCGACCGGCTCACCCGGGTGAGCGCCATGGAGGCAGGAAAACTCGGTTACGGCGTACGCGTGAACGTCATCTATCCCGGCCTCGTGCCGACCGCGATGGGGGCCGGTCTCGCCCAGGACGTCGCCAGCATCGGCCTCTTCGAGTCACCCGATCAGGCCGTCGCCGCGGTCGTCGAGCTGACCCCCGCGGGCCGGCTCGGCGCGGTCGAGGACATGGCCGATGTGGTGGTCTTCCTGGCCTCCGATGCAGCGCGATTCATCACCGGGGCAGGGATTCCGGTCGACGGCGGAATGGGGATGTGACGATGAGTGACAAGCCTGTCGTGGTCTACGGTGCCTCCGGTTACACCGGCCGTCTGGTGTGTGAATATCTGCGCGAATACAACGTTCCGTTCGTGGCCGCCGGCCGCAACGAGGAGAAGCTGACCGACTCGATGGCCTCGCACGTCCCCGGCATCGAGACCGCCGACTACGAGATCCAGACCGTCGAACACTCCGTCGACGCGCTGACCTCCCTCTTCGACGGGGCCAAGGTCGTGCTGAACACCGTCGGCCCGTTCAGCAAACACGGCCCCGAGGTCGTCGAAGCCTGCCTGGCCACCGGTGCGCACTACACCGACACCACCGGCGAGCAGGACTGGCTGATCACCTGCGACGAGAAATACGGTGCCGACTTCACCGCGGCCGAGCTGCTGCTCTCACCGGGCATCGCGCAGATGTACACCACCGGCGAGATCGCGGCCCAGCTCTGCCTGGAAACGCCCGGCCTGGACACCCTCGACGTGGCCGTCTTCTGGGGCGGATCGCCGACCATCGCCTCCACCCGGACCATCCTGGTCAACGCCGCCACCTCCAAGGCACATTTCCTGCAGCAGAACGAATACGTCGAGTTCGACCCCGATCAGGGACTCGTCCCACTCGTCGTACCCGGTCAGCACGAGCTCGCGCTTTCCCTGCCCTGGGGCGGAACCTCGCATCCGGTCTGGTTCAAACACGACCCGCGGGTCGCCAACTGCAAGGCCCAGGGCGGCGTCTTCAACGCCGCGCTGATGAACGGCGTACCGCAGATCGTCGCCGGGGCACTGGAGGCCACCAAGGACATGAGCGAGGAGGAACGCGACGAGGCCCTGACCGCGACCGCCGCCCAGGTGATGAACGAAATGCCGCCGCGGGAAAACCCACGCCTGAACAAATCCCTCGACTCGGTGTACGCCTCCGGCCCGCTCGGCCGCGCTCACTGCGTGATCCACGGCAACAGCAACTACAAGCAGACCGGACTGATGCAGGCGTACGCCGCGTATTCCCTGCTCCAGCAGCCACCCCACCGCACCGGTTTCGCCTCCGGCTGCCAGGCGTTCGGGCACCGCGAACTGCTCGGTACGCTGCGCGCCTTCGGGCTGGTCGCCGAACCGGTGCTCACGGTGCAGGCCTGATCCCATGCGGCTCGTCGACTACCTGGATAAGGGGGCATCGCTGGGGCCCGACCGGCCCTGCCTGACCACCGACGGCGAGTCGATGTCGTACGCCGAGGTGCAGGAGTTGTCGTGGCGGATCGCCGACGCCCTGTACGCCGCAGGCGCGCGGCCCGGATCGAAGGTCGCGATCCTGTCCGGCAACGACCCGGTCGCGTTCTCCGGTGTCTTCGGCATCTCCCGCGCCGGTTGCGTCTGGTGCCCGATCAACCCGCGCAACGAGGCCGCCGAGAACCGGGACCTGTTGGAGCTCTTCGATTGCGAGGTGCTGATCTTCCAGGGGGCGTACGCCGACCTGGTGGCCCAGATCCGCCCCGACCTGGCCGCCGTGCACACCTGGGTGTGCCTCGACGGCCAGGTCGAGGGTGCGCTCGGCTGGGCCGAGTTCCTCGATGCCGGTGACCGACCGGCCCCGCAAGCAGACATCGCCGCGCCCGTTCAGGTACGCGGGCGCGGCGGTGTCGTCCAATCCGACCCGGCTGACCCCGCGGACGACCTGGCCCTGATCGCCGGTACCGGTGGCACCACCGGCCGGCCGAAGGGGGTGATGCTCACCGGGCACAACCTTGAGACGATGAGCGCCATCACCCTGATGAGCTATCCGTTCGAAGGGCGGCCGGTCTATCTCGCGCTGGCGCCGCTGACCCATGCAGCCGGGGTGCTCTGCTTCCCGATTCTCTGCCTGGGTGGGGAAATCGTCATCATGCGTCGTCCCGACGTGGCGGAGTTCCTGCGGCTGATCGCCGCGCACGGGGTCACCCACACCTTCCTGCCGCCGACGCTGATCTACATGGTGCTCGCCGCCGACGAGTTGGATGCCACCGACCTGTCCTCTCTGCAGTGCTTCTGGTATGGCGCCGCGCCCATCTCGGTGACCAGGCTGGAGGAGGCGCTGCGCCGGATCGGGCCGATGGGGCAGTTGTTCGGCCAGACCGAGGCGCCGATGATGATCTCGACGATGGCCCCGCGCGATCACTTCGGTGCCGACGGCGAGATCGCCGAGACCCGACTCGCCTCCGCCGGCCGACCCAGCCCACTGGTGCAGGTCGGCATCCTGGCCGAGGACGGCTCCCTGCTGGGAACGGGGGAGCGCGGTGAGATCGTGGTGCGCTCCTCGCTGGTGATGCGCGGCTACTACAGGAATCCCGAGGCCACCGCCGAGGCGAGCATCGACGGTTGGCACCGGACCGGTGACATCGGCTACCTCGATGACGACGGTTTTCTGTTCATCGTCGACCGCGCCAAGGACATGATCATCACCGGTGGCTTCAACGTCTATTCCAGCGAGGTCGAGCAGGCGCTCTTCGCTCACGAGTCGGTGCAGGACTGCGCGGTGATCGGCCTGCCCGATGAGAAGTGGGGCGAGCGAGTGGTGGCCGTGGTGCAACCCGCCGCCGGACACCAGGTCGATCCCGAGGAGCTCAAGGCATTCGTGAAGAGCCGGATCGGCTCGGTGAAGACCCCGAAGCAGATCGAGGTCTGGGACGACCTGCCCCGCTCCAAGGTCGGCAAGATCGTCAAACCGGACATCCGGGCGCGGTTGGGTTGAGCAACCCGGCGGCGGAATCTGCGGCTCGATCTGCGACACGCCGAGGAATGGGGTCGGTTGGTGGATCGAGCCGCAAATTCTGACGGGCGTGGCTTCGTCTCGCTCGTACCTCGCTCGCTCAGCCAGCGTGGGTGGGCGGGCTTCGACTCGCTCGTACCTCGCTCGCTCAGCCGGCGTCATGCGGCCCTGCTACAAATGAAACATGTATATGGTGCCCGCCCAGAGCGGACGTCGGATCGTGATCACCGGGGCCAACAGCGGCACCGGCAAGGAGGCCACCAAACGGCTCGCGGCCGCCGGCGCCGAGATCGTGATGGCCTGCCGCTCCGCCGAGCGGGCCGAGGCCGCCCGCGCCGAGATCCTGCAGCAGGTGCCCGGCGCCAACCTGGAGATCAGGCTGCTCGACCTGTCCAGCCTGGCCAGCATCCGCGCCTTCGCCGATGAACTGGTCGCCGACGGCCGGCCGCTGCACACCCTGATCAACAACGCCGGTGTGATGACCCCACCGGAACGGCTCACCACCGCCGACGGCTTCGAACTTCAGTGGGGCAGCAACTTCCTCGGCCACTTCGCGCTCACCGTCCGGCTGCTGCCCACCCTGCTGCAGGCCGAGCGGCCCCGCGTCACGACCATGTCCAGCGGGATGGCCCAACTGGGTTCGATCAACTTCGCCGACCTCGACTGGCAACGCAGCTACCGGCCCGAACGGGCGTACGCCCAGTCCAAGCTCGGCAACCTGCTGATGGGCCTGCAGCTCGCGAAACTCTCCACCGAGCGCGGTTGGCCGCTCACCTCGACGATGGCGCACCCCGGTTACACCCGCACCAACCTGCAGTCCGCCGGTGCGGCCCTGGGCGGCAGCCGGCGCAGCACCCTGACCAAGCGGCTGACCGACCTCAACGTGCTGCCCGCCCAGGAGGTGGAGACCGGCACCGAGCCGCTGCTCCACGCCGCCGCCGACCCGGCCGCGGTCAACGGCGGCTACTACGGACCGGGTGGCCGGTTCGGGCTGGTCGGCTCGACCGCGCCGACCAAGCTCTATCGCAGCACCGAGGGGCCCACGCTGGCGAGCTCCCTGTGGGCCGTCGCGGAGGCCGCCACCGGGACCAGCCTGAACCCCTGAACCGGCCGGTCAGGGCCGAATCGCTGACCCATCGAATCCCCGGTCGGGCTGGATCGGCCGTGCCATGATGGCTCGGTGGTGCAGCGGCAGGAGATCTCTCGGGTGGGCCAGCGCGCGCTGACCCGGCTGGGCCCTGCCCGGGACTGGGCTCTCCAGGTGCAGCCGACCGGCCCCCGACCGACCTGGCAACGCCGCGGTGCGTCCATCTTCGGGTTGTTGCTGCTGGCCTTCGCGGCCAGCTGGGTGATCAGCCGTGGTGGCACGTTCACGCCCTGGCGCCCGCAGCTGGTCGAGTTGCACACCATGCTGGACGCGTCGGGCCCGCTGCTGTCGGGCAAACGGATGTACGACCCGGGAACCCCGTTCCGGCTGACCCCGTTCGCGGCCCTGGCCGCCAGTCCGCTGAGCCTGCTCCCGTGGCCGCTGCTGGAGATCGTCTGGGGGCTGCTCAACGTGGCCGTGGTGGCGTTCGCGCTGCGCCGGATCCCGGTGCTCGGCTGGCGGGTCGGGCTGGCCGGGGTGATCGTGCTGAACACCGAACCGGTCCGCACCGCGTTCTCCCTCGGTACGCCACTGTTGATCCTGGTCGGGCTGATCGGGATCGATCTGATCTCCCCGACCGGCCGCTCCCGCTGGGGTGGGGTGGCCACCGGGCTGGCGATCGCGGTCTCGCCCTATCTGGCGCCCTTCCTGCTCGTGCTGGCCGCCGCCCGACGGCGCCGCGCCGCACTCGTCGGTCTCGGCGTCGCCGCCGCCTGCTCGCTGGTGGCGCTGCTGGTCTCCCCGGGGGCGACCGCCCGCTGGTTCCGGATCGCGGTACCGGAGCGGTTGATTCCCGATCCTGCTGTGGTGCTCAACCTGAACAACCAGTCGATCGCCGGATCGCTGATGCGCTGGGGGACACCGGCCCTGCTGGCGGTCGGGGTGGCCTGGCTGACCGCGCTGCTGCTGCTCGCCGCCGGTCTGCTGCTGGCCCGGCGGGGGTACGCCTGGACCGCGGTCGGGGTGGTCGGCCTCGCCGTCACCTCGGTGAACTGGCTGGTCTGGCCGCACGAATACGTCTGGCTGGCCCCGCTGGCGGTCGCGCTGCTGCTCCCCGGACTGCCGGCGATCGCCCGGATCCTGGGCGCCGCGCTGGTGGTCTGGGCCGGGATGCGGCCCTGGCGGGTCATCCAGGAGGGCCATGAGGCCGAGGATCCGCCCCTCAGCGCCCTGGAGAAGTGGACGGCCAACGGCTCCGCGCTGCTGCTGATCGCCTTCGCGGTCCTGATGCTCACCCTCGAGCTGGTACGCCTCCGCGCCGAGCGCCGGTCGAGCGAGCGCCCGCCGGTCGATGCCAGCGCGGCCGGTGACCCCACCGAGGCCTTCGCGACGCGCTGGATCGGCTGGTGGGTCCCGCTGCTGGCCGCGATGTGGCTCGCCGGATCCTTCTTCCGGCCGGAGTCCAGCTTCATCCCGTGGCGGCCGCTGATGCCCGACTTCGACGTCTACACCGTCGCCGCGCGCACCCTGTTGCAGGGCGGGGACATCTACAACATCCAGGGCTGGCCATTCCTCTATCCGCCGTTCGCCGCGATCCTGGCGCTGCCCACCGGGTTGAGCCTGGACATGCGGACCGTCGGCATGTTCGTCATGCAGGTGCTCAACGTGTGCGCCTTCACCGCGGTCGTCTGGCGGATCGGTGTACGCGGTTGGCGCGCGCCGGTGCTGGTGGCCGCGGCGCTCTGTCTGATCGGCACCCTGGACGCCGACATCAAGATGGGCAACGTCCACGGGCTGATGGTGGCGCTGATCTTCCTCGATCTCGCGCCGGGGCCCGGTGTGCTGCGGCGAATCCTGCCGGTGAAGCGATTCCCGCGGTTGGACCGGGAGCGGTTGATCCCGATGGGGGTGCTGATCGGGTTGATGACCGCGATCAAGATCATCCCCGGGCTGTTCATCATCTATCTGCTGCTCACCCGTCGCTATCGGGCCGCGCTGGTCGCGATCGGCACCGGTGCCGCGGTCACCCTCGGAACCGCGCTGATCCTGCCCAGTCAGACGATCCAGTTCTTCCGGTTGCTGCTCGGCGGCAAGATCGGTGGCTACGCCGCCGGCCCGCTGGTGCACTACCAGGGTTTCGTCAGTGCCATGCAACGCTTCGTCGGGTACGCCGACAGCACCCGCATCCTGCTGACCCTGCTGGGCATCGTGATCGGCCTGATCGGTTTGTTCGCCGCCGTCCGCTGGCACCGGGTCGGCCAGGAATGGTTGGCGCTCACCCTGTGCGGTGCGGCCACCATCCTGATCTCCCCGCTGGCCTGGAACTACTACTACCTGTGGCTGCTGCCCGGCGCGCTGATCGCGGCCCGCCAGTGGTGGTTCTCCGATCTGGGTCAGCGGGTCGAGCTGCCGGATACGAACGCAACGGCGCGATTGCCTGCCACCATTGGATTCCTGCTGCTCGCCCTGGCCCTCTGGCAGGCCTTCCAGTTCCATCTGGCGCTGCCGTCGGACAACAACATCGAGTTCACCTACAACTTCTGGCACAAGCTCGCGGCCGGTTTCATGCCGTTCGCGACCAGCGTGCTGCTGCTCGTCGCCATGTTCAACAACCGCCCCTGGCGGGCCCGCCGCGCAGTGGTCGTCAGCGAACCGTGATGTGCACGTGGTCCTTGTGGTTGGCGGTCACCGAGCCGCGATCGGCCATGTAGCGCCAGCCCTCCGAGGATCGGGCCACCGAATAGATCCGCTGGTTGTGGATCACATACTCCACGTTCAACCGGGTGGCGTTGGCGCGGATGTAGTCGGCGACCCGCTGGCCCAGCGCCGCATCGGTGTAGGTCATCGCGTCGATGGCCCGGCCCGAGGGGTGGTCGGGGATCGAGTCCGGGCGTACCCCACCGTAGGAACGGATCTCGGGGAACTTCGTCTGCAGTTCGGCCAGCACCTGCCGCGAGTTCGCGGTCAGCCCGGCGGCGCCGACCACGTTGGCGGAACCGCCGCCGCCGACCGGACCGGGCGCGGTGTCGCTCAGATACTTGGCGGTGACCCAGCGGACCGCGCCGTTGTAGACGATCTGGGCGCGGCCGTTCTCGACCCGTCCGGTGACGTCCAGGCGGGCCCCGGCGGGTGCGTCCCCGTAGCTGGTGAACACATCGCCGGACCCGGAGCGCAGGATCAGGGCGGTGGTGGCGTACTTCTGGCCGACGACGGCGGGCAACCCACTGGTCGGTGGTTTGCCGACCGTCGAGGTGCCGGAGAGGTAGCTGCTGTTCACCCAGCGCACCGCGCCCTCGAAGACGATCTGGGTGCGCCCGTTCTCGGTGACGCCGGTGAGCTGCAGCACGGTGCCGCGCGGCACGTCCTTGACGTTGGTGAAGACCGCGCCGGAGGTGGTGCGGATCATCAGTTCGGCGGTCGCGGTGGCGGTGCCGACGATCGGGGGCAGGCCGGGGCCGGGGGAGGGTGCGGGGGTCGCGGGGCTACCGGAGAGGTACTGGCTGGAGACCCAGCGGGTCTGACCCTGGTGGCGGATCTGGGTGTAGCCGTTGCTCTGCACGCCGGTGCTGTCCACCCGGGTGCCCTTGGCGAGCACGGTCACCACGCGGTAGCTGATCCCGGCGCCGGTGCGCACGTTCAGCGCGGCGGTGGTGTACGCCGAGCCCTGGGCGACGGTGTTGCCGGCCGGCTGCTGCCCGACGCCCTGGGCGTTCAGATAGAGGTCGGAGACCCAGCCGGTGCCGCCGCGGTAGCTGATCGGCATCCAGCCGTTCTTCGCCGGACCGGTGGAGTCGATCCGTGCACCGGTGGGCAGGCCACCGATGATGGGGCTGTTCAGGCCGGGGCCGGAGCGGACGTTCAACCCGCCGTTGGCGCGCACCGTGAACGGGTCGGCCTGGGCCGATCGGCTGGCGGCGACGCTGGCGACGAGGCCGCCGCTGGTGAGCAGAACGGCAGCGCCGCCCAGGGCGACCACCGCCCTGACATTGCGCAGGACGTTCACGATGTTCCTCCCCGACGGCCTTCCCCAGCCGTCGCGTCAGTGGCCCGGTCCCTTCCCCAGGATCGGGTCGTCCCAGGCGGCCCGCGAGCGGCTCACTGTGAACCCGTCCGCAACAGCAACCTCAGACTGCGCAGGACTTTATCCACGGCTCAGAATCCTCAGCAATCGATCAGAGGAACTTTCGCCCCGAAGGCAACTCGACACGCCGTGTGCGGGTGCAAAATTACAATGATGTGATTTGTCGGGTCGGATAGGTTCGGGCCATGGCGGTGGAGATGTCGTTCGGGGAGTTCGAGGATCTGGTGGCCGATGCCCTCGACCAGGTGCCCGACGAGCTGGTCGCGCTGATCGACAACTGCATCGTGATCATCGAGGAGGAGCCGCCCGAGGGTGACCCCAAACTGCTCGGTCTCTATGACGGAATCCCTTTGACAGAAAGGAATTCCGACTACACGATGGTGCTGCCCGACCGGATCTTCATCTACATGAACCCGACCCTGGCGATGTGCTCGGACCGCGACGAGGTGGTCGAGGAGGTGCACATCACGGTGGTGCACGAGATCGCTCACCACTTCGGCATCAACGACGAGCAGCTGCACCAGCTCGGCTACGCCTGAGAGCCCGTTGCGGCGGCCGCAGGGGCGACGATTCAGCGGTGGGGGAAAGCCTCAAGTAGCGGGTGAGGTTCCGAGCACCCAACTCTGTTTGCGATCCGATACCCAGGTCGCGACCTGGCCGAACGCCTGACCCGGGGCGTACCCGGCCTGCAGGTCGGAGTGATCCAGCGCGGTGGCGCCGCTCAGCTCCGCGAGTCGGTAGAGGGGATCGTGGTCGGCGCGCACCACGACCACCCGCAGCGACCGCTGCGCCTGATTGGCCTCCAGGGTCTCGAGCACCTCGGCCCGCATCCCGGGCGCCACGATCACCAGCGGTGTCCCGCCGGCGAGCACCCGCTCGAGGGTCGGCAGCAGTTCGCGCAGCGACTCCACCGGCTCGCTGCAGACCAGCACGGTCGCATCGTCCGCCACCGCCCAGCCGGTATCGGGATCGGTGACGAAGCGGGTGCTGGCCAGTCCGGCGGGCACCGGGGTGGCCGCGGCGACGCGGGCCCGCAGCGCCGTCCGGCGTACCGGGTCGAGGGCCAACGACTCGGCGTCCTCGGGCGTACGCAGGGCCTGGTCGTGGTCGAGATAGCGCGGCGGGGCGGCGTCGGCGGGCAGCCCGGGGACGTTCCGGTCGGGCGGCAGGCTGCGCGCCCGCTGGGCGCGCAACCGGCGTTCCCGATCCCAGAAGCCACCGAGCAGGATGACGGCCACCCCGAGCCCCATCACGACCGCCAGTGCGGCCTGCCAGCCCGCCATCAGTCAGTCACGGCGTACGCCACTCAGCGCCAGTTCTGGTCGTTCGGCGGCTGCTGCCCCTGCTGCTGGTAGCCCTGCTGCTGCGGGTAGGGCTGGCCCTGGTAGGGCTGCTGGGGCTGCCCCTGGTACTGCTGCGGCTGGCCCTGGTATTCCTGCGACGGCCCCTGGCCGGCACCGTACCCGGGCTGCTGCGGCCCCTGGCCCAGCGCCGGCTGCTGTGACGGGTCCGACTGCTGCTGGCCGTTGCCGTTGCCGTTGCCATTGCCCGAGCCGCGGCGCGGGCGGGCGGCGGCCGGATTCTCCAGCGCCTGGGCCTCCTCGATCGCCTCGTTCACGGTGCGCTTGGAGGCCTCCTCATCGGCCTCCTTCTGATCGGCGATCTCGGCGAACACGTCGACCTTCTCCGGTGCGGCGAACTTGCTCTTGTCCGACACCTGCGCGGGGATGCCCTCGTTCAACTGGTTGACGGTGTTGCCCAGGCCCTTGAGCGCATCGTTCAGCTCGCTCGGCACGATCCACATCTTGTTGGAGTCGCCGCGGGCCAGGTTCGGCAGCATCTGCATGTACTGGTAGGAGAGCAGCGCCTGATCCGGTTCCCCGGCGTGGATGGCGCCGAAGACGGTGGTGATCGCCTGCGCCTCACCTTCGGCGCGCAGCATCGCGGACTGCCGATCGGCCTGGGCACGCAGCACCGCGGCCTCGCGCTCACCCTGGGCACGCAGGATCGCCGACTCCCGGTCACCGCCGGCGGCCAGGATCTGGGACTGTCGCTGACCCTCGGCGAGCAGGATCGCCGCCCGCTTGTCCCGCTCGGCGCGGGCGCCCTTCTCCATCGCATCGCGGATCGTCGCCGGCGGCTCGATCGAGCGCAGCTCGACGCGGTTCACCTTGATGCCCCACTTGCCGGTGGCCTCGTCCAGAACCACCCGAAGCTGCTGGTTGATCTCCTCGCGGCTGGTCAGCGTACGTTCCAGATCCAGGCCGCCGATGATGTTGCGCAGCGTGGTCATGGTGAGCTGCTCGATCGCCGACTCGTAGTTCTGCGCCTCATAGGCCGCGCGGACCGGATCGACGATCTGGAAGTAGATGACCGAGTCGATGCCGACCATCAGGTTGTCCTCGGTGATCACACCCTGCGGCGGGAAGGAGACCACGTTCTCGCGCATGTCCATCTTGTAGGAGATGCGGTCGATCACCGGTACCACGAAGTGCAGCCCCGGCTCGAGGGTCTTGTGGAACTTGCCCAATCGCTCCACCAGCCCGACCTGTTGCTGCCGGATCACCTTGATCGCGGTGGTCAGCAGTGCCACCACGAAGACGATGAGCAGTGGGATCCAGATGAACTCCATGGACGGGCCTTTCTCGTTATGGGGTAGGGGAGGTCAGGTGGTGAGTGGGCGGTTGCGGGGGTGGACCAGGGCGGTGACGCCGTCGACCTCGAAGACGTCGACCTCCTCGCCGGGGGAGATCACCACGTCCGGGGCGTACGCGCGGGCGCTCCAGGTCTCACCGTTGATCTTGACCTCACCAGACTGGCGGGTCACCTCGCGGGTCACCACGCCCTCGGCGCCGACGACCTGTTCGACCGAGCTGCGGTAGCCCTTGCTGTTGCGCATCCGGGAGAGCAGTGCGGGGCGGAGCAGGAACATCGTTGCGACCGCGACGATCAACGCGACGACGATCTGGATCACGAACGCCCCGGGCAGGACCAGGGCGGTGGCCACCCCGGCGAGCGCGCCGGAGGCCAGCATCAGCAGGATCAGATCACCGGTGAACAACTCCGCGGCGCCCAGCAGCAGTGCGATCCCGAGCCACGTCGCCCAGAGATGTTGGCTGAACCACTCCATTGCCAGCACCCCCTCTTTCACTCCAGTCTCTCAGATGACGCCAAGTCCTATCACGCTGGCGGACCGAGGAGCGCTGCGAACTTCCCCCACGCTGGCTGAGCCAGGAGCGCGGCGGGTTTCCCCACGCTGGCTGAGCGAGGAGCGCAGCGACGAGTCGAAGCCACTCGTGACAGACTTGGACGAGGGGGAGCGATGGGACGCACCGAGCAACTGGAGCTGGGCAGCGGTTCGCGCTGGTGGCAGGTCCTGCTGGCGTTCGTGCTCGTTGCCGGGCTGGTTGCTGCGGGTGTCCAGGCGTACGCCCGGCGGCTCGATCCGCCGACGCCCCCGGCGCAGATCCAGCAACCGCAGACGCCGACCCCGACACCGACGCGGACCCGGAGCTGGGATCCGGACCGGTCCGCGACCCGGAACCTGCTCTACCGCTGGCAGTTCCCCGACGGCTTCACCTGCTGGCGGTTCGAGCAGCGCGACCGGGTCCCGCGGGGTGAGCGGGTGGCCTACCTGGAGTCGCTGGTGCGTTGCCTGGCGACCCTGCACGACGGCCCGATGGGGCGGATGCGGCGGCAGGTGGGAACCATCCCTCGGCTGGTGGTCGAGGGGCGGGATCCGATCATGATCTGTCCGACCACCCAGCACGCCGACTGGGGTGCGGTCTACTGCGCGGTGAATCAGACGATCACCTATCGGCTGCCGCCGCCCGAGGAGTTCGACGAGGACCCGAGCGCCGATGAGTTCCTGATCGCGCACGAGTATGCCCATCACCTGCAGGCGATCTCGGGGATCTGGGTGAGCGCGTCGTCGCGGTTCGCCGGCGAGGAGGCCTTCGGCCGGCGGATCGAGCTGCAGGCCACCTGCATGGCCGGTGCTCTGGTCGCCGGCTCCTGGAGCCCGATCCAGCGCCCCCGCGAGGTCCGGCAGCGCGACCTGGACAGCCTGGCCCGCTGGCCCGCGGACTGGGCGTCCACCCACGGCACGCCGGAAGCCCGGCGCACCTGGGCCCGCGCCGGCATGACCGGCCCGTGGTATTCCGGCTGCAACACCTGGCGCGTCCCCACCGAACAGGTCCGCTGACGTTTCATCGCGTAGCCGCGCGGTGCCGCAGCGAGGCAAGGCAGCGCGGGGCGTGTCGAGATGGACCGCAGCCGGTTACCCGGCCGGAATGCGGAGGCCATCCCACCGATGGGCCGCCGAAATCTGCGGCTCGATCTCGGAAACCGGCCCAGATCGACCGGTTCGCCCATCGAGCCGCAAATTCCGCAGGGGCGCACCGGGCTGAATCACTTCGACCGAATCCGTGTTGCCCCGCGTACGCCCTCCTCGGCTACCCTGTGCACGCCCCTATAGCTCAGTTGGTTAGAGCAGCGGACTTTTAATCCGCGGGTCCTGGGTTCGAGTCCCAGTGGGGGCACCCAGTGGGGCAGTGCCCGGGGAAGGACTATCGTCTCGATGCCATGAAGCTGCTCGCCTTCTTCCGGGCCAATCCGTGTGGTGCCCTGCTGTTGCTGCAGATCGTGGCCCTGCTGGTCTACCCGTTCCTGGACGATCTCGGCACCGGGCGGCTGGTGGTGAACCTGATCGGCATCGTCGTGGTCGCCGTCGCGGTCGCCGCGGTACGTTCCACGCCGGCGCTGACCTGGGTCTCGGTGCTGCTCGGCGGTCCGGTCCTGGTGCTCACCATCCTCGAGATCGTGGTCCACGACCCCTGGCTGATCGTGGCGGCATCCACGCTGCAGGCGGCCTTCTACTTCTACACCGGGTACGCGCTGATCCGGTACATGTTCTTCGACACCGATGTGAGCCTCGATGAGGTGCTGGCCACCGGTGCCACCTTCACCGTCTTCGCCTGGGGATTCGCGTACGCCTATCAAGCGCTCCAGGTGATCTGGCCGATGTCCTTCTCCGCTGCGACCAACGCCGAGAACCCGCGTACCTGGATGGAGCTGCTGTTCCTGTCGATCACCATCCTGACCAGCACGGGCCTCTCCGACATCATCCCGATCCGGCCCCAGGCGCGCGCCGTTGTCGCGATCGAGCAGATCGCCGGGATGCTCTATCTGGCCGTCATCGTCGCCCGGGTCATCGCGCTGATGGCCCGCCGCCAGCAGCTCCGCGCCTCGGGCTCCGACGACGACTGAGGTGGCCCGCCGTCCCCGGTTCGGTGAACCGGCCGCCCGATAGGCTCTTGTCCCGCGACACCAAGCAGGCAAGGAAAAGCATGGGCATCTTCGCATCCAACGGACGACTCGAGCAGGACTTCACGGCCAGGACCGACACCGTCCGGGCCACGATCGAGAAGGTGGTCTCGGAGCAGGGTCACCATCTGGGAGCGGTGAGCCCCGACCGTGAGCGCTACGAGGTGACCACCAAGCGCACCGCGTTCAACTGGGGCACCGCACTCGCCCTGACCCTCTCGGAGAACGGCGCCGGCACCAGCGTCGTGATCGACTACGACAACTCACCGGGTTCCCCGAAGGCCCTGATGGATGGACGCAAGAACACCAAGGCCGCGCAGCAGTTCCTCGATCAGCTCGTCGCGGCGAGCTGACCCTGAACGGCCGACGACTCAGCCGTACCAGGGCTTGTTGGCGGCGGCGACCGTCCCGTCCTTCTCGGCGATCACCAGCCACTGATCGACGTACTGCTTGAATGCGACATCGCCCTGGGGCAGCAGGTAGGCCTTCTGGGAGAAGTCGAACGGCTGATCGGGGTGCACCGCGCACAGGCCCGGTTTGGTGTTCGCGACCCACTTCGTCTCCGAGGCGTCGGTGGTCATCACATCGGCCCGGCCCGCCAGGATCTCGTCGAAGATCTTGTTGTTGTCGGCGAATCTGATGATCTGGCCCTGCGGATAGTTCGCCGCCGCGAACTTCTCATTGGTCCCGCCGATCGGGGTGATCGAGCGGACGTTCGGCTGGTTGATCTCCGCCACCGTGTCGAACTTCTCCACGTTCTCACAGCGGGTGATCGGCGTCTTGCCCTCGGTCAGGGTCGCGCTGCTGTACGCCGCCTGCTCGGCCCGTTCCAGTGAGATCGAGATCCCACCCACCCCGATGTCGCACTTGGCAAGGAAATCCGGCATCAGGGTGCTCCAACTGGTCTGCACGATCATCGGGGCGACCTTGAGCCGTTTCGCCAGGTCCTTGGCCATGTCGATATCGATCCCGCTGAACTGCCGGGTCCCCGGATCGAGGTAACTGAAGGGACGATAGTCACCGGTGGTGCAGATTCGCAGCGCACCGGCTTGCTTGATCGCTTGCAGCCTGCCGGCCGCGGCGGGCGCTCCCGGTCCGGCGGAGGGCGGGGCCGTGGTCGGTGCGTCACCGCTCGGATTGGCCGTGCATGCGCTGAGCACGAGCGCCGCGCCGGCCAGGGTGATGAGTCGCCGGCTCCGGAGCGGGCGACGTCGGCCGCTGTGAATGCGTTGCATCATGCGCAGTGTCTACCCCACCACCGCCGCGTGCGCCACGATCCGGAGTGATCGTCCCAATCCGCGACAGGCGTCACAGGAACAGGAACCCGATCGCCAGGCTGGCGATCGCGGTACCGATCGCTAGGGCCAGTGCGAGCTCTCGACCGGTCGCGCGTTGCTCCCGGCGTACCCAGCACAGGAAGAACGCCGTCGCCGGGATCGAGACCACGGCCGCGGTCACCGCACCGGGTGAGTAGTCGCCGAGCACGATCCAGGTGGTCAGATGGAACAGGGCATTCACCCCGAACTGCCACTGGAACGCCGTCGCCAGCACGATCCACGCTCGCTGGCCGGTTCGGATCGCCTGGACCGAGGTCAGCAGCACGAGCAGCATCAGCGGAATGTGATACGCCGCGAAGGTCCCGGTGGACTCCGGGCCGAAGAACGTCGTCGCCCAGGCGGCGAACCCGGGCAGTTCCTCCAGGGTGTGCGTCACATAGACCAGATAGGGCAGCAGGAACGGTGCGCCCCGGACCAAGCGACCGGGTGGTGCGGAGACGGCAGGTGCCGCCGGTGCGGTGCTCGATTCCCTCATCAGTCACCTCGTTCGTCGGAGATGACTAGAATACGAGGGATTCCTCGCATTTGAATACTCGCGTTCAGGGGTGACGATGACGACACCGAAGAAGGCCCTGGAACCCAGGAAAAACCCACGCCAGCAGCGATCCCGGCGAACTCGGGAACGGATCCTCGCCGCTGCGGCTCGCGTTTTCGCTGAGCACGGGTACGCCGCGGGCACCACCGATCGGATCGCGGAGCAGGCCCACCTGTCGATCGGATCGCTCTACCAGTACTTCGGCAACAAGGACGCGATCCTGCTGGCCCTCGCGCAGGAACACCTTGCGGAATCCGAACGTGTCATCGACCAGGCACTGGACGCCGACGCGACACTGGAGGACTGGCTGACCGCGCTCGCCGAGGCCGTGCACACCCTGCACGCCCGCAATCCCCGCCTGCACAGGGTGATCTTCGACGAGGCACCCCGTCCGCCCGACCTGCTGGACCGCTTCCACCGCGTCGAGATGCGGGCGATCGAGCGGGTGGCCGAGCGGTTGCGCACCGACCCGACGGTGACCGTCGACGATCCCGAGCTCGCGGCGCGGATCGTGACGGCCACCATCGAATCGCTCACCCACCGCTTCGTCGGCCACGGGCGCCCCGAACAGATGCGCCGACTGATCGACGAGGTGGTGGTGATGCTGACCAGCTATCTGGCGACCGTCAGCCGGCCACGTCGGCGATCCCCGGGCGGCCGTCACGGACGGTGAGCGTCGCACGGTCCCGGATCGGTGCACCGGGTCGGGTCACGTAGTCCACCACGCGGTAGTCGACCAGCAACTGCTCCTTCGACACCCGCACCCGCTGGTAACCGCGCTGGGCATTGGCGAACTTGATGTGCGGATTCTCCGCCAGCCACAAGCGGCCGCGGGCGTCGCTGTCGGAGCCATCGCCGCCGGAGCTGATCGAGGTGCCGAGGAACTCTGCACCGATCGTCGGCGAGGATTCCTCATAGAACTTGAGTTTCAGGTCGGAGGCGGCATTGCGGTGGGCATCACCGGTGACGATCACCAGGTTGTCCACACCCCGGTCCACGATGCCCTGATAGAGCGACTGGCGCGCTGCGGCGTACCCGTTCCAGTTGTCCTCGCTGAAGTCCTGCCCCGGCCCGGCGACGCTGTCGGCATCGAAGGTGATCAACTGGTTGCCGAGCACCTTCCACTGCGCCTGACTGGTGCCGAGCTTGTCCAGCAGCCACTCGTGCTGCCGGCTGCCCAGCATCGTCCGCGAGTCGTCCCAGCGGGCGGTGCAGTCACCGACACAACCCTGCAACTGCCGCGAGCGGAACTGCCGGGTGTCCAGCATGTCGAGATCCAGCAGCCGACCGAATCGCAGCTGCCGATAGACCTGCATGTCCGGGCCCTGCGGGGTCGAGCTGGGACGGTAGGGCAGGTTCTCATACATCGCCTTGTACGCCGCAGCGCGCCGCTGCCGGAACACGGCGGGATCCTGATCGGGCTCGGTGTCGGGTTGGGAGTAGTCACCGGCCCAGTTGTTCTCGACCTCGTGATCGTCGTTGACGTGCACCCAGGCCGCCGCCGCGTGGGCGGCCTGCAGATCCGGATCGGTCTTGTACTGCGAGTAGCGCGCGCGGTAGTCACCGAGGGTGAACATCTCCGCACCGGAGGAGTGTGAGCGGCCGGGCAGCGCGCTCCTGCCCTCGCCCTCGTAGAGGTAGTCGCCGAGATGCACGATCAGCGCCAGGTTGTCCTCGGCCATGTGCCGGTAGGCGGTGAAGTAGCCGGCCGGCAGGTTCGAGCAGGAGGTGAAGCCGAAGGTGAAGGCGGAGTTGTCCGCCCCCTCGGCCGGCGCGGTACGGGTCCGGCCGATCGGGCTGAACTGCTGGCCCTGGACGCGGAAGCGATAGAAGTACTCCCGGTCCGGGCGGAGCCCGGTCACCTCGGCATGCACCGAGTGGGCCCAGTCGCGGGTGGCGAGCTCGGTGCCCTGGCGCACCACGCGGGCGAACCGCTCGTCCTCGGCGACCTGCCAGTGCACGGGGATCTTCCGGTCGGGCATCCCGCCCAGACCGTCGAGGGCCAGCGGCGCGGCGGCGAGCCGGGTCCACAGCACCACCGAGTCGGGGCGCGGATCACCGGAGGCGACGCCGAGGGTGAACAGTTCCTGCTTCAGTGGGTCGGCGTACGCCGAGGGCGCGTTTCCGACGGCCAGGACGGCGGCCGCGCCGGCGCCGAGGCCGAGGAATCCGCGGCGGGACAGTGAGGGCAGACGGTCGAGCGACATGCGGACCTCCAATGGGGCGTTGGGTGGTCCGACCATTCAGTCAGCCGCGGATGACTCCCGGGTTACTCCGACGTGACGAGCGGCTGAAACCTGCCGGAGGCCGCGAAGGGTCAGCTCTGGTAGCCCTCGACGGTCTTCGCCGAACGCACCTGGGCCTCGTCGGGGTTCTTGCCGAACTCGCGCAGCGCGTCGCGCTGGCGCAGCAGGTCCCAGCAGCGGTCCAGGTCGGCCTCGACGGTGGACAGTCGGGCGTTCTCCTCCTCGACGGAGATCTCACCCTTGGCCAGCCGCTCCCGCAGGGTCTTCTCCTCGGCGATGAGGTCGTCGATGTGTGCGTGGATGCTCGAATCGGTCACCCGGCCATTGTGGCACGGACCGCGCACCCGGGTCAGCGGGTGACGAGCCGCTCCAGGTTGGCCAGCGAGTTCTCCAGATGGCTGATCGGGAACGGCGGGAACGGGATCTGATCGCGCAGGAACTGCGGCACCTGCGACCAGTCATAGGTGAGCGTCACCTGCGTACCGCCCTCGACCGGCTCGAGATCGTAGCGCCAGATCCAGCCCCCGGGCGCCCATTGGCCGTCGGGGCCCTGGCCGATCGGCAGCCAACCGATCGTGCGCGGCCGGTCCAACGCGATCACCTGGTTGCGCATCACATACGCCCCACCGGCGTTCACGTGATACATGTCCATCTCGAAGACGTCACCGACGGCGTGCAGGGTGCCGGCCGAGCGTTGGGCCCCGACCCAGCCGGTGCCGTCGATGGCACCGTGCTGGCCCGGGTCGGCGAGGACGGCGAAGATGTCCTCGGCGGAGGCGGCGATGGTACGCGTGGTGGCAAGCTGTTCAGTGGTGTCAGTAGTCATGGTGCGATCGTGGCGGAAAGCCGATCCGGTCGCTTCTCCGATCTTGCGCGATCGGATCGGGGCGCCGCGATCTCAATCCTGGAAGGAAGCGCGCGGTACGCCCTGCCCCGGGTCGATCTGGTGCGGGCCGTCGGCCGAGGGGCGAATGTCGAAGTCGAAGATCGCGGTCGGCAGATAGACCGTGGAGCAGGAGTTCGGGATGTCCACCACACCGGAGAGCCGGCCCTCGATGGGTGCCGCACCGAGGATCATGTATGCCTGCTCGGGGGTGTAGCCGAACTTCGTCAGATAGTCGATCGCATGCAGACAGGCCCGCTGGTAGGACAGGTGCGAATCGAGGTAGCGCTGCTCGCCGTCCAGGGTGACGCTGGTGCCCGAGAACGCCAGCCACTGGCTGTACTGAGGGTCGGTGTTGCCGGGCATGAAGATCGCGTTCTCCCCGACACCGTAGGTCTCCATGCCGCCGCGGATCAGGTCGACGTGCAGATCGATGAAGCCGCCCATCTCGATCGCCCCGCAGAAGGTGATCTCACCATCACCCTGGCTGAAGTGCAGGTCACCGACCGACAGATTCGCACCGTCGACGTAGACGGGATAGAAGATCCGTGTTCCCTTGGTGAGGTTCTTGATGTCCTGGTTGCCGCCGTTCTCCCGCGGCGGCGCGGTCCGCGCCGCCTCACCGGCGACCCGGGCGTACTCGTCCTTCGGGAGACTGCCCAGGATCGCGTCCTGCGGTTCCGGCGGCAATGCCAGCGGCGGCACCCGCTCCGGGTCGGTGGCGATCAGCGCGCGCTCCCGGCCGTTCCAACGGTTCAGCAGCTCCGCCGAGGGCGCGGTGCCCATCAGGCCCGGGTGCACGATGCCGGTGAAGGACACCCCGGGAACGTGCCGGGAGGTCGCGGTCTGACCCTGGAAATCCCAGATCACCTTGTAGGCATCGGGAAACTGGTCGGTGAGGAACCCGCCGCCGTTCTCCCGGGCGAAGATGCCGGTGTAACCCCAGCCCTGACCGGCGAGCGGTCCGCGGTCCTCCTGCGGGATCGGGCCGAGGTCGACGATGTCGACGATCAGCAGGTCACCGGGTTTCGCGCCCTCCACCGCGATCGGGCCGGAGAGCACGTGCACGCTGTTCAGCGGTGCGTTGAGGATGTCCTCGGCCGAGTCGTCGTTGTGGATCGCGCCGTCGAACCACTCCCGGCAGTCGACGCGAAAGGTGTCACCGGGCCTGACCCGAACCTGGGCAGGAATGTCGGGGTGCCAGCGGTTGTGGCCGATCAACTTCTGGTCGGTGAAGCTCTTGGTCGAGTCGAGCGGGAACACCACGTCGGGCATCGGGATCTCCTTTGATCGGTGTGCGGGGTCGGTCAGGGCCGGGGGAGCCGTGCGGTCCGCGGGTCGGGCGCGGTACGCGGGCGGTCCGTGGGTCGCCCGGGCGGAGCGGAGACGACCGCCGGATCGCTGGCCGATCGGGCGGTCGCATCGAGGAGCCGGCGGGCGGTCGAGTCGCCGAGATTCAGTCGCGGGGCGCTGAGCAGGCGTACGCTCTCCGCGCCGCATTCGACGCAGGGAGCCGGACCCCTGGACCGGGCGATCGGCAGCAGCGCCTCGAACGGGCCGTGGGTGGGGCAGCGGAACTCGTAGGTCGGCATCCGGGCCTCCTCCTGGTTGGGCTCATCCTGCCACGGCACCGCGTGCTACAACTGACCGGTGTCCGACGAGCTCGCGCTGGCGTTTCGCATCATCGACCTGGTCGGTGTCGCGTTGAACGGCATCCTGGGTGGCCTGATCGCCCGGCAGCGGCGCTTCGACATCACCGGTTTCGCCGTGCTCGGCATCATTTCCGGGCTCGGTGGCGGGATGATCCGCGACACCCTGCTGCAGGCGGGCCGGCCGGTCGCCCTCACCGATCAGAGCTATCTGCTCTGCGCACTCGCCGGCGCCGCGGTGGCATACCTGCTGCCGATCCCGGATCGGCTCTGGCGCCGCGCGTTCCCGATCGCCGACGCCCTGGTGCTGGGGATCTGGGCGGTGACCGGTGCCACGAAATCGTTGCAGGCCGGGCTGGGCTGGCTGCCGTCGATGTGCCTGGGCATCACCTCGGCGATCGGCGGCGGGATGATCCGCGACATCGCGGTGGGCAACGTGCCGGAGGTGTTCGGCGGCAATCGGTTGTACGCCATCCCGGCCCTGCTGGCGGCGGCGATGGCCGTCGGCGGTCAGCTGGCCGGACTGCCGGTGGCGCCGACGATGGTCGTCGCCGCACTGTCGGGTGCCGGCCTGGCGGCGCTGGCCCATTGGCGGGACTGGCGGTTGCCCGTGCACGGCGACGGCACGGTGACGATGACCCGGACCCAGTTGGCGTCGCTGATCCGGCGGGTGGAGCGCCGGTCGCGACGTCGCAAGCCGGAGAACCCGGAGAAGTAGGTCAGCGACCGATCAGCTCGGCCAGCAGCGGCAGCTGCTGTTCGTCCTCCAGGGCGGAGCCGACCGCCACGCAGCGCACCCCGGCATCGAGGAACTCACCGGCGTTCCGGGCGCTCATCCCACCGGTGGCGACGAAGTTCACCTGCGGGAACGGGCCGCTCATCGCGCCGAAGAAATCCTTGCCCAGCAGGCTTGCCGGGAACGCCTTCACCCACTGCAGACCGAGCCGGACCGCGTGCTGCACCTCGGTGGCGGTGGCCACCCCGGGCAGGTGCGGTACGCCGACCCGCTCGGACGCGGCGACCACATCGGCATCCAGTCCGGGGGCGACGGTGAAGGCGACGCCGAGTTCCTCGCACAGTTCGACCTGATCGACCGAGGTCACGGTGCCGGCACCGACCGGACGGCCCTCCTCGCGTCCGGCGGCCAGCACGGCCTCCAGCGAGGGCACCGCGTCGGGGGTCTGGATCGGCACCTCCACCATCGAGATGCCCAACTTCCAAGCAGTCCGGCTGAGCCGGACGCTGCGCTCGGGATCCATATTGCGCAGGATCGCCATGATCGGCTGGTTCTCGAACAGTTCGTCCAGTGTGGTCACCGGATTTCCTTTCCTCGCAGGATTTCCGCGTCAGCGAGTGCGCGCGGTTCGATCACGATGCGGTCCCAGCCGTCGTCGGCGTCGGCGAGTTCCCAGAGCACCCGGGCATCCGGCAACGGGGGAGTGTCCGCGGTGGACTGGATGGTGAGGGCCGCCAGCAGGTGGCCCAGGCGGAGCCGCGCGGCAGGCGTACGCCCGGACAGCAGCGCTGCCAGATAACCGGCGGCGAAGGCATCACCGGCGCCGACGACGTCGACCACCTGCAGCGGCAGGGCAGGCTGGAAGACGGTCTCCTCCGCCGACAGGTGCCAGGCGCCTCGGTCGGCGTCCTTCACCACGATCACCTTCGCATCGGGGAGGTTGGCCCGCACGTCGTCGGCGGTGGTGCTGCCCCACAACCGTTCCGCCTCATCGAGACCCACCAGCACCACATCGGCGGCGTTAGCGAGGCGGCGCAGCGGGGCCGCGGCCTCCTCGGCCGGCCACAGACCGGGCCGATGGTTCACATCGAAACTGACCAGGGCATCGGGCAGGGCGCGGTCGATGACCACGGTGCGGGCCAGATCGGAGAGCTGTCCGGAGAGCACCGCGTTGATGCCGCTCAGGTGGATCAGTGCCGGTCGGTCGAGACCGGACAGCGCATCAGGGACCAGCGCGCTCGCGGCCGACCCCTTGCGGTAGTAGAAGACGCTGTTCCGGTCGGCGACCCGATCCTTGAACATCACCCCGGTCGGCCGGTCGGGATCGACCACCACATGGTCCAGGCCGACACCGCGGGAACCATAGAAGTCCAGGATGCGCTGGCCCAGTGGGTCGGGGCCGATCCGGCTGAGCCACTGGGTGCCGATGCCGAGGTGGGCCAGCCCGCAGGCGACATTCCCCTCGGCGCCGGCGACGTGCAGTTCGGTCTCGGTGGCTTCGATCAGCGACTGCCCGGCCGGCGGGGTGAGCAGGGTCATCGATTCCCCGATGCACACCACCTGCCCGTTCCGATCGGGATGCTCGGCTGTCGTCGCGCTCCAGTCCGTGGTCGTCATCCGTTCCGTCGTCGCTCCTGCCCTGACCTCCGGCCGGGGCTCGTCCCGACCGATCGCGGCACCATCGTAGCGATCGGTGCTCCGCGCGCTTCCGGGCGTTCCGCGGGTCGTCATGTCTACAATCAGGGCCTCTGGGCTGTCCTGCCCGCGAAAGGAGTGTGCGACATGCGTGCTGCTCGATTGGGCGGTCCGATCGCCCTGATCGTCATCGGTCTGGTGCTGGCGCTGGCCATCCGGGATTCGATCAGCGGGGTGGACCTGGTGATGATCGGCTGGATCGCCGCCGGTGCCGGGGCCCTGTGGTTGCTGCTGGAGCTCGTGATGAACCGCCCGCGGTCCAGGCGGACCCGCGAGGTCTACCGCGACGACGTCTGAGCCTTTCCCGTCCAGACAGGCGATCGCCCCGGGCCGATGCGGTCCGGGGCGATCGTCGTGTGCGGCGGTCAGGTCCCGCTGCGGGTGCGCTCAGGCGCGCTTCTCGGCGCGTCGTTCCGCACGGTCCTGGAGGCGCTTGCCGAGCACCAACCGATCGACGGAGAACCGGCCGCCGCCGGTGAAGAACAGGGTGAGTCCGATGAGCGCGAAGAGCAGCGCCGGTTCACCCTGCAGGCCACCCGAGCTGGTCAGTGGGGTGCTCAGGTTCGGCAGCAGGTGCATCAGCAGCCAGACGGTGGTCATGCTGATCGCCAGCAGCAGGCCGGAGATGCGGGTCAGGATGCCGAGGAACAGGGCGATCGGCAGGGCGACCTCGGCCGCGATCTGCAGCAGGGCGACCAGATCCGGTGCGGGCGCACCGATCGCGGTCTGGGCCACGGTGTTGCGGAAGCCGGAGAAGTTGCCGAGCTTGCTGAGCCCGTGGGTCAGCACCAGCAGGGCGGCCACCCGCAGCACCAGGATCCCGAGATCGGTGGTTCGGCGGTTGTTCGCCCGGGTCAGTTCGAGTTCGGTGAATGCCTGGCGGCGGTCCCAGCTGTCGTCACGGAGTTGTTCGGTCGACCGGCTGGTCTGCGGTGCAGTCCTATCGGAGGCGCCGCTCGCGGCGCCGACCCGGGACGCTCCCGCGGGGGTGTCGGATCTCGTGCTGTCGGTGGTGCCGGCGGTCGCCGACTGGTCGGTCGCGACACCCGACCTGTCGGTGCGGGTGGGCTTGGTCCTGTCGTCGCTCACGGCGTCCTTCTCGGGATTCGATGCCATGGTAGGGAATCCTTCTCTGGAGGGCGGCCCGGGGGATTCCGGGGTGTCTGGGTGGGCAGTCTACTGGGTGATGAAAACCGCGATTCCGGTCTCTGGATCGCGCAAATCCCTTAGATGACAGGGTTTCCGGTGTTATAGCGCCTGCTTGGCAGGGTGTGACCCGTTCCGAGATTCCATGGTGAAGAATCCGGAACCATCGAATCATCCCAAACGTGCGCTGATGTCCTGCGCTGCAACCAGAAGCACTGGTTCGATCCGATCGGCAACAGCGTCCACCCCTGCTTGCGGACCGGCCACGCTGATGGCGCCCACGAACTCACCGCGATGCCGGATGCCGATGGCCGCGGCGCCGACGCCCGACTCCAGACCCGACCGGCTCCAGGCGACTTCCTCCGCCATCCCCAGCAGGATGCGCCCGGGTGCCACCTGGGCAGCGGGAACCCGGCTGCCGACGCCGATATTGCTGACCAGTGGGGCATCGGGGAGGTGCTGCTGCAGATACACCGCGTCCTCACCGTCCAGGATGACCAGATAGGTGGACAACCCCAGGTCGGCGGCGACCGAGGGCAGCGTCACCGCTGCGGCGCCGGTGAGATCGCCATCGCCGATCACGGCCGCCGCGAGGCGCAGCATCCGGCCGCCGAAGCGGGTGCCGGCCGGACTCGGGGCCAGCACCCCGGCGGTGTGGAAGGTGTCCAGGAGTCGGCCCAGGGTGGCCCGACTGATTCCGGTCTCGCGGGACGCCTCGCTCAGGTTGTCGGTATTGCCACCGGCCGCCAGCCAGTCCAACAGGTCCAGCGCCCGCAGCACCGGGGTCACCAGCTGGTCGCTCACACCGCCACCTCCCACGCGTCATAGCCATACACCCAGTCGGCGTTGCCGCCCTCCCGCAGCCAGGCGTTGCCACGGGACCCCAACTGGATTCTCGCGGTGCGCTCTCTTCGTGCTGCCTGGTAGCGGTGCAGCGCTTCGGCCGGTTCGAACCTGGCCAGTGTCCTGGCCAGGACCACTGCGTCCTCGATCGCCTGGCCGGCGCCCTGTGCCATGAACGGCATCATCGGATGGGCGGCGTCCCCGAGCAGGGTGACCCGCTCAGTTCCCCAACAGGGCAGGGGATCGCGGACGTGCAGTGCCGAGATCAGCACCTCATCGCAGGCGTCCAGAAGGGCCCGCGCCTGCGGGTGGAAGGCGGCGTACGCCTCGCGCAGCTCCTCGATCCGACCGGGAGTGGTCCAGGACTCCTCCGACCAGCTGGACCGCGGCACGGTGGCGAAGATGAACAGCTCGCCACGACCCAGCGGGAAGGTCACGATCTGCACGGCCGGGTCGGTGCCCCACCACTTGGTGAAGCAGTCCAGGTCCGGCAACCCCGCGAGTCGATCGATCGGTACCACCGCGCGATACGCCACCACGCCCGTGAAGGTGGGATGCTCCGCACCGAGGAGGGCGGTACGCACGGCTGAATGGATGCCGTCAGCACCCACGGTGACATCCGCCTCCGCACTGCTGCCGTCAGCGAAATCCAATGTCTGAAGGGAATCCTGCGATCGAAGGTCGACGAGGCGATGCCCGAGCGAGATCTCGGTGGAACCCGATGCGCCGACTGCGTCCTCGAGCACGGTCATCAGATCACCGCGGTGCAGGGTGAGCTGGGGTGCGCCGTAGGTCTGTTCCGCTGCTTCTGACATCGGTAGGCGTGACGTCTCCTCGCCGGTGCGACCGTCCCTGCTGATCCGGAAGGCGGGCCTGGCCGCGGTCTGGCGCAGTTGCTCACCGATGCCCAACTGGTCCAGCGCGCGCACCGCATTCGGGGTGAGGTTGATGTCCGCTCCGACCCGGGTGAAGGCTCGAGCCTGCTCGAACACCGTGCTGGTGAGGCCCAGCCGATTGAGTGCCAGGGCCAGGGTGAGGCCGCCGATACCGGCGCCGTTGATCGCGATCCGCATTGATCTGCTCCGATCGGGGTGTTCAAAGATGAAAGGTATCGCCAAATATGAACACTCCTCGCGGAGTGCCGTCAACCCCTGGCTCGGATCCGAGGCCCAGAAATTCTTCGGCAGACCTTGACCCTCGGGCGACCCCGTGTTCAAAATAGCTTGCAACAAAAATGTTGAGCGCAAAGGTAATGGGGCCACGGGCCGCCTCGCGCTCCCTGGCGGTGGAGGACTCCGATGAAGAAGTTGACGTCCATGGTGGTGGCCGGGGTGGCGGTGCTGTCGCTGGCACTCACCGGGTGCGGCGGGTCGGGCACGGCTGCGGCCGGCGGGGACGGGAAACCCGAGAAAACCGAACTGAAGGTCGGTTCGTTGCCGCTGGCCGACTATGCCGCGCTCTACTGGGCCAAGGACAAGGGCTTCTTCGCCAAGGAGGGCCTCAATGTGGAGATCGTCGCGGTGCAGGGTGGGCCGGTCGGTATCCAGAAGGTCGCCTCGGGAGAGCTGGACATGACGAACTCGACTCCGTTCGGCACCTCGATGGCAGCCAACTCGGGGCTACCGATCAAGACCGTGGTGCTGACCAGTGCGCTCGCCGACAACGGGTTGGGAGTCTTCGTCAACCCCGATTCCCCGATTCGGTCGATGGCCGACCTGAACGGCAGAAGCCTCGGGATCAACACCACCAAGAACATGGGTGACATCACCTTCAACAACCTGGCTCGATCCAAGGGGCTCGACGTCAAGCCCAACTGGGTGGAGGTGCCCTTCCCCGAGATGGTCAAGGGTGTGCAGGCGGGATCCATCGAGGCCGGTTACCTGCCCGAGCCTTTCGCCTCCGCGGCTCGCAACGCCGGTCTGCGTCAGATCGCCGATCTGACCGAGGGGCCCAATCGTGGGCTGGCCGGCTCCGACTACGTGGCCAGTGAGAAGTTCATCAAGTCGAACCCCGGCAGCACCGCTGCCTTCGCTCGGGCGATGTATGCGGCCGGAGCCGACCTGAAGGCCAACGAGTCCGCTCAGCGGGAATGGCTGCCCGGCGTGGCCAAACTCGATCCCACGGTGGCGAAGAACATGCCGTTGCCCAAGTACTACGACTCCTTCCAGTCCGCTGACTACGCCAAGGCTGTCGAGATCCTCAAACAGCAGGGTCTGGTCAAGCCCGACTACAGGGCTGAGGACCACGCCTGGCAGCCCGCGGTCTGATCCCACCCGATCGCCGAAAGGGGCCATGATGAATCTGCTGCACGCGCCGTACAACCGCAATCGCCAGATCGTGCTCGGGGTGGTCGGTGTGCTCGGAACCACCGCGGTGACCGAGCTGCTGCTGCGTACCGTGATCTCCAAACCGGGTTTGCCGATCCCCAGTCAGGTGCTCGGCGGCACCGGGCTGCTGATGTCGGACGCCGAGTTCTGGTCGGCTGTCGGATTCACCATCGCCGAATGGATGCTGGGCCTGTTGCTGGCCGCGGTCGCGGGTGTCCTGCTCGGCGCGGCGATGGGGGCCAGCCGGATGGTGCTGATCGCCTTCGAACTTCCGGTGGAGTGCTTCCGGGTGCTGCCCTCGATCGCCCTCGGCCCGATCCTGGTGCTGCTGCTCGGTTCGGGAATGCTGCCGCTGTCGATCACCGTCGCACTCGCCTGCGTCTGGCCGATCCTGCTGAACACCATGTACGGCGTCCGCTCCACCGACAGCACCGCGGTGCAGACCGCGCGATCGTTCGGGATCTCCGAGTTGGGAATCCTGCGCCGGGTCACGCTGCCCTCGGCCCTGCCCTTCGCGTTCACCGGCGTCCGGATCGCCGCGTCGATCGGTCTGATCGTCGCCGTGTCGGCGGAACTGCTGATCGGTTCCGGCACCGGGATCGGTGGTTACATCCTGCAGAACAGTGCCAATGCCGCGAATCTGGACCTGGTGTACGCCGCCACCCTGGTTGCCGGTCTGCTGGGGGTGGCGGTGAGCCTGCTGATGGCCGCCCTGGACAACGGAGTCTTCGGTTGGAAGAAGGGACTGGCCCAGTGACCTCACTCAATCATGAAGAAGTCACGGTCGACCACGAGGTCGGATCGATCGCCGAGACCGAGGCGGATGCGGAACGGGCCGCGGTGCAGACACCGGGGGAGCCCGCGGCTCGAGGTCGGCGTCGTCGCGGGGTTCCGCTGATCACGCGGATCGGGCTGCGGTTGGTGGTTCCGATCGTGATTCTGCTCGGTTGGTACGCCCTCTCGCAGTCCGAGGCGGGTGGATTGTTCGTGCCGACTCCGATGGATGCTTTCGCCAGGTGTGCAGAGATGTTCCTCAGCGCCGACCCGCGACAGTTCTTCCTGGGTGAAGCCACCTGGACCCACTTCTTCCCCAGTGTGGGCCGCGCCCTGGCCGGTCTGGGGCTCGCCATCGCGATCGGTGTCGGGGTGGGGGTCCTGCTCGGCATCTTCCCCCTGCTCGCTGCGCTGTTCCAGCCGTTGATCCATCTAGGCCGATCGCTGCCGAGCCCGGCTCTGCTCGGTGTCTTCTTCTTCCTGTTCGGAATCGGGGATGCACCGAAGATCTTCCTGATCGCGTTCAGCGTGGTCTGGCCGATCCTGTTCAACACCATCGACGGCGTCCAGTCGGTGGGGGAGACCAGGGCCCAGGCGGCAGCCATCTTCCGAATTCCGGCACGGCTGGTGCTGACTCACATCGTGCTGCCCGGTGCGGCACCCAAGATCTTCGCCGGAATCCGTACCGCGATGGCGATGTCCCTGATCCTGATGATCATCTCCGAACTGCAGAAGTCCGAGAATGGCTTGGGCTACCTGCTCATCTCCACCCAGCGCAACTTCGACTACTCCGGTTTCTGGGCGGTCCTGATCGTGCTGGCTGCGCTCGGCGTGGCGATGAACTTCATCTTCTTGTTGATCGAACGCCGGGTACTCGCCTGGCATCGAGGAGCGACGGCACAGAATGACTGAGACAACCATGACCCAATCGAATGACCAGACCTCCGCGCCGATCGCGGTGGAACAACCAGAACTCCAGCTGCAGCAGGTTTCCAAACGCTACGGTGACAATCTGGCGGTGCGGAACATCAGCTGTTCCGTCCCGGCCCATCAGGTCAGTGTGATCGTCGGCCCGTCCGGCTGCGGCAAGTCGACCCTGCTACGAATCATCAGCGGACTGGACAGCCCCACCGAGGGGACGGTCACCTTCGAGGGGGCACCGGTCAATGGTGTGCCGGCCGGTCTCGCGATGGTGTTCCAGGACTATTCGCGGTCGCTGTATCCGTGGCTGCGGGTGGACAAGAACATCGCCTTCCCGCTGTCCGGGTTGCCGGCCGCCGAGCGCGACCAGCGCGTCACGGAGGCGATCGAAGCCGTCGGACTGGCCGGGCGGGAGAAGCTGTATCCCTGGCAGATGTCGGGCGGCATGCAGCAGCGCGTCGCGATCGCCCGCGCGCTGGCCTCCCGACCGAAGCTCCTGCTGATGGATGAGCCGTACGCCTCGGTGGATGCCCAGACCCGGGCTGACCTGGAGGACCTGCTGCTGAGAATCCAACGACAGTTGGGAATCACGGTGTTGGTCGTCACCCATGACATCGATGAATCGGTGTATCTCGCCGATCACATCATCGTCCTCTCCACCCCGCCGAGCGTGGTTGCCGAGACGATCGAGGTCGACCTGCCGCATCCGCGTGATCACTTCACGACGAAGACCGATCCACGCTTCGTCGAGATCCGCGGCCATGTGACGCAGCTGCTGCGCCATACCCAGCTCAGCCAGGGGTCGGCCGAGGCCGAACCGGCATGAACCAGCCATTGCGCGTGGTGGTGCTCGGGCACGGGGTGATCGGCTCGGTGGTGGCGGCCGAGTTGGCCGCCGGTGCGGTACCCGGTGCCGCGCTGGGCGCGGTCGTGAGCCGCTCGCCGGTGGCCGACCCGCCCGCGCCACAGCTCGACCTGACCGCGGCACTGGGTGATGCGGATCTGGTCGTGGAGTGTGCCGGGCAACCGGTGGTGCACCAGGTCATCGATCAGGTCGTCGGCTCGGGGGTCGACCTGCTCGTCACCTCGGTGGGGGCCTGTCTGGATCCTCGCCTGGCCGGTCGGCTGGCCGCGCTCGGTCCCGGCCGCGTGCACGCCACCCATGGAGCCGTCGGTGGTCTGGATCTGCTGGCCTCCGCCCGCCGCGCCGCCCCCTTCGAGAGGGTGCTGATGCGCACTACCAAGCGTCCGGCCACGCTGGTCCGGGACTGGATGCCGGCCGACCAGGTGCGCGCCATCACCGGTGCGCAACGGACTGTCCAGGTCTTTGCCGGTACGCCGGTCGAGGCCGTCCGGTTGTTTCCCGACTCGCTCAACATCGTGGCCGGTGTGGCCCTGGCGATCGGTGGTCCGCAGCAGCTCACGGTCGAGCTGTGCGCCGACCCCGATGCGATCTCGAGCACGCACCGGATCGAAGCGGTCGGCCCCCTGGGCGAGTACACCTTCGAGATGCGGCACCGACCCAGTGCGCGCAATCCGCGCAGCAGCGCCATCACGCCCTACTCGGTGCTGCACACGGTCGCCGCGCTGACCGCCTCCCCGCCACCGGTGTTGTGAAGGATTGGCAAGAAGCATGACGAAAAGCCTTGACGAAAAATATCTTAGCGCTCAGACTTATTCCATCGACGAAAGCGAGGCAGATGCGATGGACACCGAGCTTGTCACCGCCACCATGAATGGCGGGCGACCGCGGGTCGCTGGTCACGCCCTGGCCGCGGAACTGCTTCGCGATGAGATCCTGGTCGGCGGCCACTGGCGGCGCGGCACGGGTCCGGTGATCGAGTCGGTCAATCCGGCGACGGGCAGCGTCTTCGCCACCCTGACGGCCGCGACGCCCGAGGATGTGGACGAGGCCGTCACCGCTGGGTTGCGGGCGGTGTCGGCATCCGGCTGGGCCGACAAGCTGCCGCATGAACGGGCACTGGTGTTGCGACGGATCGGTGATGCCATCGATGAGCACAGCGCCGAGATCGGCGCCCTGCAGACCATGGACACCGGCAAGACCCTGTCCGAGACCACGGCACTGGCCCGCAGCGCCGCCGGCACCTTCCGCTACGTTGCCGCCGCTCTGGAGACCCTGGAGGATGCGATCACCCCCCGCCGAGGATCGGCGCTCACGCTCTCCACCTGGGAACCGATGGGTGTGGTCGGCGCGATCACCCCATGGAACTCACCGATCGCCTCCGATGCTCAGAAGATCGCTCCAGCACTGGCCGCTGGCAATGCGGTGGTGGCGAAGCCACCCGTCTGGGCGCCCTGGGTCACCCTCCAGCTCGCCCGGATCGCCGAGGCCGCTGGGCTGCCGACCGGCCTGCTCTCGGTGCTGCCCGGCCCGGGGCGGACCGTCGGCGAGGCACTGGTCGCCCATCCGCAGATCAGCAAGGTCAGCTTCACCGGTGGCACCGACACCGGCCGACACCTGGCCGGAGTGGCCGCGCAGAAGCTGATGCCGGTCACCCTCGAGCTCGGTGGCAAGTCGCCGACGATCGTCTTCGAGGATGCCGACCTGACCCAGGCGGTGGCCGGCCTGCTCTACGGCATCTTCTCCTCCAGCGGGCAGAGTTGTATCGCCGGTTCCCGGATCTTCGTGCAGCGCGGGGTCAAGGAGGAGCTGGTACGCCGGCTCGCCGAGGCGACTGCGCAGCTGACCGTGGGCCCCGGTTCCGACCCGCGAACCCAGGTCGCGCCACTGATCACCCACAGCCACCGCGACCGGGTCGCGGAGATGGTGCAGCGGGCCGTCGACGACGGGGCCCGACTGCTCGTCGGCGGCGCCCCGCCGAGCGATCCCGAGCTGGCTGCGGGGGCGTACTATCTGCCCACAATCCTCACTGACGTGAAGAATTCGGACTGGATCTGCCAGGAGGAGATCTTCGGTCCGGTGGCGGTGCTGCTCAGCTTCGACGACGAGGAGGACCTGGTGCGACAGGCCAACGACACGGTCTTCGGACTGGCCAGTGGGATCTGGACCAGTGACTACCGACGGGCCTGGCGAATCGCCCGCCGGATCCAGGCGGGCACCGTCTTTGTCAACACCTACAAGCAGTTCTCGATCTCGACACCCTTTTCGGGCCGGCACGCGAGCGGGCTCGGCGTCGAGAAAGGGCGTGAGGGCATTCGTTCCTACATGCATCAGAAGTCGATCTTCATCGACACCTCGGGGGAGCCGCTGCCCTGGGCGGCGGACCAGGCGCGCGCCAGTGACGCCGGCTGACTCCCCGCCTTCGAATCCGTACGACAACAGAGAGGAATCATCATGACCGAACAGACCGAGACCAGGAACGCCAGCGGCCAGGACCTGGAGCAGCTGATCGACTCCTGCATCGCCACCCGGGAGACCCGGTTCGAGGACTGGGACGCGTTGGGTTTCCAGGCCGATGCCGGGGGTGACCGCTTCCGCCGTGCCCAGATCCGCTACCTCGGTTCCGGCGCCACCGGAAACTTCGATGACGACAATCGGATCATCCCTTCGGAGCATTTCACCTTCTCCAACATGCGGCTCCCCGCCGGCGCGGTCGGCCCCGAGCACACCCACCACGATGTCGAGGAGGCCTTCTTCGTGCTGGAGGGCGAGCTCGACGTCTCGGTCCACGATGTCGAAGACGGTCACAAGAAGGCGACCCGGCGACTCGGCTATCGCGACCTGATCGTGGTCCCGGCCGGGGTGCCCCGCAGCCTGTCCAACGTCGGAGACACCGACGCCCTGTTCTGCGTGATCATCGGCACCAGGAAGCCGCAGTTGCCGAGCTACCCGCCCAGCTCGGAGATGTACGGGGTCAGTCGCTGACCCCGAACCCCAGCACGCGCAACCCGATACGAGAGGAGGAGGAACCATGGAGAGCGGGAGCATCGACGAGCGGCGCACCCTTCGCGTCTTCCAGAAGCGCTGGGAGGCGACTGGCATCACCAGCATCACCCTGGTCGATCCGGCCGGCCGCCCGCTGCCCGGCTGGCAACCCGGGGCGCATCTGGCGCTGCACCTGCCGAACGGCATGGTCCGCGAGTACTCACTGTGTTCCGACCCGGCCGATGATCGGCAGTGGACGGTGGCGGTGCTGCGGACCGTGGACTCCCGCGGAGGCAGCAGCCTGATCCACGACCAGCTGCCGATCGGGGCGGAGATCGAGGTCGAAGGTCCCCGCAATGCCTTCCGGTTGGAGAACGCGGACGCCACGACTCCGGTGAAGCACTACCTGATCGCCGGTGGGATCGGAATCACCCCGATCATCGCGATGGCCCGCGAGCTCAACAGCCGCGGTGCCGACTGGGCGCTGCTCTACACCGGTCGGAGCCGGCCGCAGCTGGCGTTCCTGGACGAGGTCGAAGGCCTGCCGTCCGAACGGGTGCACGTGCACATCGACGACGAGGTCGGCCGCTTCCCCGACCTGACCGCGCTGCTGTCGGCGCAGGATCCCCAGACGATCGTCTACTGCTGCGGTCCCGGTCCGCTCATGGATGCGGTGGCCGACGCGATGCCGGTCCCCGCGAATCTCCGCCTGGAGCGATTCCAGGCACCCACACGCGAGGTCGACCCGGACGCCGAGCAGGACCGGGCCTTCGACGTGGTGCTGCACAGCACCGGTGCCCGGTTCCCGGTCGCGGCGGACGAGTCGATCCTCGATGCCCTCGGTGCGGCCGGTGTCGACGTGCCATCCTCATGTCTGGAGGGAATCTGTGGCACCTGTGAGACCGGTGTCATCTCCGGCGAGCTGGATCACCGGGACTTCCTGCTCACCGATGAGGAGAAGGAATCCGGGGAAACCATGTGCCTGTGCGTGTCCCGCTGCCGCGGATCCGAACTGGTGCTCGACCTGTGAAGCACACCGACCGACTGCGAAGGAGGAGATATGCACTACAGCGATGAGCCGGTCGTCCGGCTCCGAGGCCTGCGATCGGTGACCCTGCAGGTCCCGGACCCCGTGCTCAGCAAGGATTTCTACCACCAGGTGTGGGGGCTCGGGATCAGCGAATCCGACGACCGGTGCTTCTGGTTGCGGGGGACCGGGCAGGAACACCACATCCTCAAACTGCAGGAGGGCACCCAGAACGCCATGGGCGGGGTCACCTTCGCGGTCGGCACGCCGCGCGAGGTCGATGAAGCGGCGCGCCGCCTGGAGAGCATCGGTGTTCCGCTGCTCCGCACCCCTGGCCGGCATGACGAGGCGGCCGGCGGCTACTCCTGCGCTCTGGTCGATCCCGAGGGGCGGGTCATCGAACTGGCCGCCGATGTCAATGCGGTGGTGCACCAGGACGCCAACGGTTATCCCTCGGTGCCACGGCAGCTGGCCCACGTCGTCCTCAACACCACCGACATCGACGCCGCCACCGCCTTCTACACCCAGGTGCTCGGAATGCGGATCTCCGACTGGTCGGAGCATCAGATGGCCTTCCTCCGATGCACACCCAAGCATCACGTGATCGCGTTCAACCAAGCGCCGTGGGCGTCGATCAACCATGTGGCCTACGAACTCACCTCGATCGACCATTTCATGCGCGGGATCGGCAACCTGAAGGTGCACGGGATCGAACCACAGTGGGGTCCCGGGCGGCATGGGCCGGGCAACAACACCTTCTCCTACTTCACCGATCCGGCCGAACTGGTGTGCGAGTACACCTCCGAGGTCGAGGAGATCAACGAGGACACCTGGCTCTGCCGCACGTGGCGGCGTACCCCCGAACTGTCGGACCAGTGGCGCACTGCCGGGCCGCCGGGGGCCGAGGTCCGTCAGGCGATGGCCGGGGTCGCCGACCGGGGAGCGCGCGATCGGGTGTCCGCGCGGGAGGGATACTTCCTGGCTGATCTCAACGATGCGGTGGAGACGCCACAGCAGCGCGCGGTGAGCGGGAGGTTCTGATCCCCGATGGCCTGCACTCGCATCCAGCTCGACACCGGCATCAGCCTGGTGGTGGCGCGTCCCCATGGCGCGCCGACCCGTCGGGTGCTCCTGCTGCACGGGATCGGCGGGAACGCCCGCTCCTGTTCCGAGGCTGCCGAACTGCTGTCTGCACAGGGAATCGAAGCCTATGCCTGGGACGCTCCGGGGTACGGCGAATCGGCCGATCCGAGCGGTCCGGTGGACCATCCCGGTGAGGTTCTCGCGGCAGTCGACGAACTTGGACTGGACCAGGTGGATCTCTTCGGCACATCGTGGGGTGGGGTGATCGCCACCCAGGTGGCGGCCCGGGCGCCGGAACGGGTGCGCAGTCTGGTCCTGGCGGACTCGACGAGGGGTTCGGCCACCAGTCCCGAGCAGGCCGCCGGGATGGCGGCACGGGTGACCGCGTTGACGGAGCTTGGTGCGGCGGAGTTCGCCGCCACGCGAGCGCCCCGGCTGGTCTCAGCCAGTGCACCGGCCTCGGTGGGACAGCAGGTGCGCGAGGTGATGGCCACGGTGCGACCCCCCGGATACCGGTCAGCTGCGGAGTTCATGGCCCGCACCGACAACACCGCGCTGCTGCGGGAACTGCGGACGCCCACCCTGGTCGTGGTCGGCGCCGATGACGTGGTCACCGGGGTCGCCGAATCCCGCCTGCTGGCCGAGCTGGTGCCCGGGGCAAGCTTCGAGGTGATCCCCGAGGCCGGACACAGCGCGGTCACCGAGCGGCCGGAGGAGCTGGTACGCGTGCTCACCGCGTTCTGGGGTGTGCTCGATGACTGAGTCGCGACTGGTCGTGGTGACCGGCGGGGCCCGCGGACTGGGCCGGGCCATCGTCGAGGCGTTCCCGGAGGACCGGGTCGTGATCGGTGACCTGCGCATCGAACTCGCCGAGCAGACCGCGGCCGAGCTGCGCACCGCCGGACAGCAGGTGTCGGCCCATCCGCTGGACATCGCCGACACCGGTTCGGTCCGCGCATTCGCCGCCCGCGTGGCAGAACTCGGTGGCGCACAGGTGCTGGTGAACAACGCCGCGAAGGCCGACGGGGTCGGCGGGGACACGTTCTGGGAGCTCGAGGACCAGAGTTTCGACCAGCTGCTCCGCATCAACGCGACCGGCACCTGGCTGGTCAGCAAACATCTGGTCCGGCCGATGCTGGAACGCCGCAGCGGTGTCATCATCAACCTCGCCTCCGATGCCGCCTACTACGGCTCGCCACGACTGGTCCACTACGTCGCCTCCAAGGGTGCGGTGCTGGCGATGACCCGGACCATGGCCCGTGACGCCGGGCCGCACGGCATCCGGGTCAATGCGGTGGCGCCCGGTCTCACCCGGGTGGAGGCCACCGAATCGGTCCCGGCCGACCGCTACGCCCTCTATGCCGATCACCGCGCCCTGGACCGGGACCAGGTGCCCGGTGACGTCGCGTCGGTGGTCGCCTTCCTGGCCTCCGACGCGGCCAGCTATCTGACCGGACAGACCATCGTCGTCGACGGTGGCTTCGTGATGCCGACCTAGGAGAACTGATGGACCTGCAGCTCAGCGGTCGCACGGTGCTGGTCACCGGTGCCAGCTCGGGTGTCGGCCTGGCCACCACCGAGTTCCTGCTCGCCGAGGGTGCGCAGGTGATCGCCGGCGCCCGCGATCTGCGACGTCTGACGGCGGCCGTCGAGGCCCTGCCGGGTGCCGAGCGGGCACTGCCGCTGTCTTGCGACGTCACCGCGCGCGACCAGGTGGAAACCACTGTGCAGCGGGGAATCCAGCACTTCGGCGCGCTGGATGGCCTGGTCTGCAACGCCGGCCGCTCGCTGATGTCGACGCTGACCGATGCGAGTGATGACGACATCCGGGAGGAGTTCGAGCTGAAGATCTTCGGTGCCTGGAACGTGATCCGTGCCGCTCGACCCCAGCTCGCCGCATCCGACGCCGGAGCCGTCGTCAACGTCAATGCGATTCTCGCCAGGCAACCGGAGACCAGGCTGGCGGTCACCTCGGCGGCCCGCGCGGGACTGCTCAACCTCACCCGCTCGATGGCCGCCGAACTCGCCGCCGACGGGATCCGGGTCAACTCGGTCTGCCTGGGGCTGATCGACACCGGTCAGTGGCGCCGCCGCTTCGAGGAGTACGCCGGTGCTGGTGGCGAACTCGACTACCAGCAGTGGAGCGCCGACCTGGCCACCGACCGCGGTATCACCCTGGGGCGCCTGGGGACCGCGGCCGAGGTGGCGTATCCGATCGTCACCCTGCTCTCACCGCTGGCCAGCTACATCACCGGGACAAGCATCGACGTAGGAGGCGGGGTGACCAGGCAGCCATGACCACGATCACCACCAGACAAGGAGATCTCGTGAACGCAGCACAACGCCGGACAGGCGGTGACGTGCTGGTCCGGGTACTGCGCCGGCACGGGATCGACACCGCATTCGGTGTCATCAGCATCCACAACCTGCCATTGGTCGAAGCGCTGGCCCGCGACCTGCAGTTCGTCGAGATGCGGCACGAGGCGGCCTGCGTGAACGCTGCCGACGCCTATGCCCGGGCGACCGGCAAGGTGGGCGTGGCGATCACCTCCACCGGCACCGGGGCCGGCAACGCCGCCGGATCGATGGTCGAGGCGCTGACCGCGGGCAGCCGGGTGCTGCACCTGACCGGCCAGATCGAGAGCGAGTGGATCGGCAGCAACCAGGGTGTGATCCACGAGGTGCCGCATCAGTTGGAGATGCTCCGAGCGGTGTCCAAGCACGCCGCGTCCATCGATACGGCCGAGACGGTCGAGACGACGCTGGAGGCCGCGTTCGCGCAGATCCTCACCGCGCCCCAGGGCCCGGTCTCGGTGGAGTGGCCCACCGATCTGCAGTACCTCGCCCGGCCGGAGGCACAGCTTCCCTGCGCCTCCGGTGCGGCGAGCGAACCGCCCCTTCCCGGTGGCGCGGAACTCGATGCCGCTGCTGAGTTGATCGCCGGCGCCCGGCGCCCGCTGCTCTGGATCGGGGGAGGAGCGGCCGGGGCCGGAACCGAACTGACCGAACTGCTGCGGCGTACCGGAGCCGGAGTGCTGACCAGCAACTCCGGTCGGGCCATCGTGCCCGAGGACCATCCGCAGGTGGTCGGCAACTTCGCGTCGACGACCCACGGTGCGGAACTGCTCGCCGAGGCCGACCTGCTGCTCAGCGTCGGCACCCACTTCCGGTCCAACGAGACCCGTACCTACCACCTCACCCTGCCGGCCGCGCACGTCGGCATCAACATCGATCGGCGGGCGCTCACCCGTCCCTACCCGGCGAGCCACGGGCTCGTCGGCGATGCGCGGGCGATCCTCGCCGCGCTGCTGGAGCGAGTCGATGAATCGGCCACCGCGTCGCAGTGGACCGAGCAGGTCACTGGGATCCGCCGGGCGGTACGGCAGAATCTCTTCGAACAGATCGGCGGTTATGCCGAGATCTGTCGAGAGCTGCGCGACCAGCTGCCCAGGGAGGCGGTGATCGCGCGCGATGTCACGATTCCCTCGTCCCAATGGGGAAACCGGCTGCTCGAGTTGTACACCCGCGAGTCGAACATCTTCCCGCTCGGCGGTGGCATCGGCCAGGGTCTCGCGATGGGAATCGGTGCCGCGGTCGGCCGACCCGAGGTGCCCACCGTGGTCTTCGCCGGTGACGGTGGGCTGGCGGTTCATCTCGGCGAGCTCGCCTCGCTCAGCGGGACCGGCGCCCGGTGCATCGTCGTGGTGTTCAACGACGCCGGTTATGGAGTGCTCCGCAACATGCAGCAGGCCAACGGTCTGGACCGGTCAGGCGTGGATCTCTTCACCCCGGACTTCGAAGCACTGGCGGCCTCGATGCGGTTGCCCTATTGGCGGACCGGCGCCCCGGGCACCTTCGGCCCCGCGCTCGCCGCGGCGCTCAGCAGCGGTGGCCCCGCCCTGATCGAGGTGCAGGTGGAGACCCTCGCCCCGGTGCCGCAGCCGTTCACGCCACCGGTGCACATTCCCCAGCCACCCAAGGAGAATCCGGCGACCACGGACGGAGGACGAGGATGAGGCTCACCGATGAACTGGCACACGAGGTGGTGTACGCCGCCGCGGAGCAGGAGAGCGCCGTGGGTGAAGGATTCCGGTGGATCGGTACGCCAGATCAGGCCGACGCCGGACAGTTCCGCGACACCGTGTCCACCGAGCTCGGCCGGGCTCCCGTTCACCTGATCGCCAGCGGGCTCGACGCCGAGGGCGCCCTGTCCTTCGCTGCTGAGGAAGGCGATCGGCTGGTCAGCCTGGTGCTGATCGATCCGCAGGTCGACGAATCGAACCCGGACTACTGGGAGCTGCTCGGCCGGGTGCACGTGCCCAGCCTGGTGATCGCCGCCGCCCCGGAGCCGAACAGCCCGGTCGCCCAGGCCCAGTCGGTGGCCGGCGGCATCGAGAACGGAGTGTTCGTGATCATCGACGGGATCACTGCACCCAGCCACCGTTCCCGCCCGGCCTCCTTCGTCGAGTGGGGCGGGGCGTTCATGGTCATCGCCGAAGGTCTCGCGGCCGACCGGTTGCCCGATCACACCTGAAATCCCGCTAGTCCGGACGAGAATCTGAGGAGGACCGATGTCCGCGCAATATCTGGATGCACACCAGACCCATCCCGAACCGTTCAGCCCTTACGAGGTGAAGCTGTCCGGCGCCATCATGGAGGTCTTTGCCCGGGGGACCCATGATCTGCCCGGTCTGGTCAAAGGCCTCAACGACCTCGGACTGCACGGCCCCGGTGGCCGTCCCTGGACCGAGGACACCTTCCGCGACGAGATGCGACGACTGGGGAACTGAGATGACTGCCACCGCCACACCGAACACCGCCGGAGCGAACACCGGCAACGACGCCGCGCAGCGGCCGAAGAGCCGACCCAGGAAGGCCGCCGGCACGCGGCGTACCCTCACCGCGGAAGAGATCTCCGCGAACGGACTGCGCAATCGCTGGTACCCGATCCTCCCGTCCCGAATGGTCGCCGCGGGCAGCATGACCAAGGTCACCCGACTGGGGGTGGACTGGTTGCTCTTCCGCGACAGCGAGGGAGTGGTGCGGATGCTGGAGGACCGCTGCCCGCACCGCAGCGCCCCGCTCTCGGTCGGCCAACATCTGGGTGATCGGATCGCCTGCCGCTATCACGGCGTGCAGGTCGACGGCACCGGCACCGTCGTCTCGGTGCCGGGGATGCCCGGTTGTGCCCTCGAGGGCCGGCAGGCGACCCTCTCCCTCGAGGTGGTCGAGGCCGCCGATGTGATCTTCGCCTTCGTGCCGTTGACCGCCGAGGACGAACCGACCGAGTTCAGCCTCCCCGACCGGTTGGCCGATGACGAGGTGTCCTGGTTCCTCAACTACGCCGAATGGGCGGGGCCCTGGCGGTTCTACATGGACAACGTGCTCGACCCGATGCACGGCGCCTTCCTGCACCGGGACTCCCACTCGATGTTCGGCGGTGACACCTCCGCCCGATTCCGGATCCGGGAGACCGATCGCGGATTCTTCTTCGAGAAGACCGATCAGCGCGGGGTGAACTTCGACTGGGTCGAGTTCATCAGGGGAGCCACCGACCACGTCGATCTGGAGATCCCGTACGCCGCGAATGCCGGTCCCGGTGGGGTTTTCGGGATCGTGGGCATGGCGGTACCGGTGGATGAGAACAATGTCTGCGTCTTCCACTGGCGGACCCGGCGGGTGCAGGGCTGGGAGCGGGAGGTGTGGCGATTCCTCTACCGCACGCGGCTCGAGGCCAGGCACTGGGAGGTGCTGGAGCAGGATCGGACGGTGCTGGAGGCACTTGCCGCCGACGCCGATGCCGAGGAGAACCTCTACCAGCACGACCTGGGCGTCTCCCGGATCCGGCGGCTCTACAAGGCCGATGCGAAAGCTCAGGCGAAGGTGCTGGCCGGGGAGCAGTGATGGGCGATGATCGGTTGCTCCTGACGATCCTGCTCCGCCACGACCAGTCCCAGAATCTCGAACAACTGCAGCGAAAGCTGGACGACCGGGACTGGTGGCGCGGGTTCCCACCGGAGGGTTGCGAGATCGTCTCCTGGGTGGTCGCGGCGGGAGTGGGTCAGATCGTCAGCCTGCGCCTGCCGGCCGCTCTGCTTCCGGCGGTGAACGTCGAACTGGAGCGGCGGGCCTGGGGTGTCTTCCGGACAGAGTGCTGGCCGAGCTACGACTTCCTGCCGGTCCGGGAAAGGCTCACCCGCGAAGCCGAAGAGCGCCGCGCGGCCGGGTGAGGTCAGGCCTCGCGGGGCTCCAGACCAGGTGCTGCGGCGTGCAGTGAGGCCTCCAGCAGCGACAACTGATCGGCCAGATCGTCCTGGGCGCGCGGCGTCAGGCCGTCGAGCATCCGGGCGAGGTTGGCGAAGTGCTCGTCGGCGACCCGATCGACGAGCTCGCGCCCCGCGTCGGTGAGCTGGACGTGCACCACCCTGTTGTCCACGGTGTCCCGAGTCCGGCGCACCAGGCCGGCGGCCTCCAGCTTGCGTACCCGCAGGGTCAGGCCTCCTGTGGTCACCAAGGTCTGGTGGGCCAGATCACCGGCACTCATCCGGAACTCCGGGGCGCGGCGCAGTGCGGCCATCACGTCGAAGCCGGCGACATTGGTGCCGAGCTCCTCGAACCGGTCCGCGATCTGCTCGCGGTAGAGCAGGAAACTGCGGTGCAGCCGCCCGAAGACCTCCATTGCGGAGACATCCAGACCGGGCCGGGTGACCGCCCAGGCCGCGATGATCTCGTCGACCGTGTCCGGCCGCTGGCCGTTGCGCTTACTCATGGTTCTCCCGGGGTGCTGATTGCCATCAGGATAAGAATATTAGCACTAAGATATTCGCGCCGGGGCTCGGATGGACCTTCGGTGGGCGCCGGTCTATGCTGCCCGGAGCAATCGAATCTGAACACTGTTCAATACCCGTGGGAGTGGCATGTCCGAGCGCACCAGCAGCACCACCGATCTCGCCCTGGTGGCCGTCTTCGCGGCCCTGGTGTCGGTGCTCTCGCTGATCCCGGCGATCAATGTCGGCGTCGGCGTACCGATCACGCTGCAGACCCTCGGGGTGGCTCTCGCCGGGTTGGTGCTCGGTCCCTGGCGCGGGTTCACCGCGGTGCTGCTCTATCTGGTCGTCGGCCTGATCGGGCTCCCGGTCTTCGCCGGCGGGGCCGCCGGTATCGGTTCGCTGGGCAAGCCGTCGGCGGGATATCTGCTGTCCTTCCCGATCGCCGCCCTGGTCGCCGGGCTGCTCGCCCGCGCGCTGCTGCGGACCCGGTTGCCGATGCTGCTCGCCCTCTTCCTGGCCGGGTTCGGCGCCAGCATCCTGATCGTGCACCCGGCCGGAATCCTCGGCCTGATGGCGAATGCGGGCATGAGCCTGGACAAGGCGATCCTCACCGACCTCGTCTTCTGGCCCGGTGACATCGTCAAGAACGTGCTCGCCGCCGCCATCACCGCCACCGTCTTCCGAGCCTTCCCGGCGCTGCGCGTGGGGCGGCGGCGTACGCCCCGCGAGCAACCCGTCACGTGAGCCTGCTCCGGCTGACCGGGGCCGGGGTCCGCGTCGAGGGGGACAGCGGCCCGAAAACCCTGCTGCACCCCTGCGATCTCACCCTCACCGAGCAACGGATCGCCGTCATCGGTGCCAACGGCTCCGGCAAATCCACCCTGTTGCGGCTCTTCAACGGCCTGATCGCACCGACCACCGGCACGGTCACCGTCGACGGGCTGGACACCGTCAGACAGGGCCGGGCGGTACGCCGGCGAGTGGGCTTCGTATTCACCGATCCGCTCGCCCAGCTGGTGATGTCCACCCCGATCGAGGACATCGAACTCAGCCTGCGCCGCACCCACCGACGCCGCGCCGACCGGGAGCAGGCGGCCCTGCAGCGACTCCGCGACCGTGGCCTGGAATCCCTTGCCAGACAGTCGATCTACGACCTCTCCGGGGGAGAACGGCAGCTCGTCGCGCTCACCTCGGTGCTCGCCACCGAACCGGAGATCATCGTCGCCGACGAACCGACCACGCTGCTCGACCTGCGGCACCGGCGCCTGCTCGCCGAGGCCTTCGCCGCGCTCGACCAGCAGCTGGTGCTCGCCACCCACGACCTCGACCTGGCCGCCGAGATGGAGCGGGTGCTGGTGGTGGATCGGGCCCGGATCTGTTTCGACGGCGCACCGACGGAAGCCATCGCCCACTACCGGGAGCTGATGGCATGAGTCGGGTCGAACTGTTCGGGCTCCATCGCCCCGGTGACTCCTGGGTGCACCGGATGCCGGTGGCCGCCAAGTTCGCGATCATGTTCGCGCTCTCGCTGAGCGGCCTGATCCTGCGGCAGTGGCCGGTTTCGCTTGCCGCACTGGCATTCTCGGTGGTCCTGCTGCTCAGCAGCCGGCTCGGGGTGCGTCGCTGCCTGGTGCTGCCACCGGTCTTCTGGGTGATGATCGCGCTGCTGGTCGGCTACCAGGTCATCTGGGGCAGCGTGGCCACCGCGATCGTCGTGGTCGCCAATCTGCTGCTCTGTGTGTACGCCGCCCGAATGCTGGTGCTGACCACCCCGGCGCCGGTGCTGCTCGATGCCCTGGTCACGGCCGCCCGGCCCCTGCGGGTGGTCGGCGTCGACCCCGAACGGGTCGGCCTGGCCGCCGGGATCATGCTGCGCAGCATCCCGCACCTGCTCGCGTCCTTCGACGAGGTGCGCGATGCCGCCCGGGCCCGCGGACTGGAACGCAACCTGGTGGCCCGGGTCTCCCCGGTCGTCGTCCAGGCGGTGGCGTACGCCCACGCCACCGGTGAGGCGCTCGCCGCCCGCGGGCTCGGTGAGACCGAACCCGCGGGTCCCGAGGTCAGCGGGCCCCGGACAGCTCCGCCCCGGTGAGCTCACGCCAGAGCCGGCGTACCTCCTTGGCCCGCTCCGGCAACCCGGCCACCGCCTGCACCAGTTCCACCGGCGCCCCGACCGACTCCAGGTCCGAGACCAGCTCGGCCTGTGCCCGCCGGCGTACCCACACCGACAACTCGTGCCAGTGCTGCACCAACTCGGCCAACCGGGCGCCGAAAGGCGTCAGATCCAGCGCGGGCATCCCCTGACCGGACTGACCGGCCGCCATCGGGGCGGCCGCCGGCGGTGCGGCGGCCGGGGCGGCCCTGTCCGCGAACAGGGCGCCGGTCCGGCGGGTCCCCGTGACCCGCGGTTCGCAGGCCCGGCTGAACATCACCGGTGCCTGATCCGGTCCGGCGAGCATCGGCGCCGCTGCCCAGCCGGCGGGCTGTGCCACCGGCTGCACCACCTGCTGCGCGGCCTCGGTCACCCCACCCGGCCCCACGGCCAACCAGGCGGTGAACGGCGAGAGAATCCCATGGGCCAAGGAGAACTCGGTGATCTCATCGGCGCCGATCGACCCCGGATCGGCATCCCGGCGGTCCTGCAACTCCTGCATCCGCGCCCGCGCCCAGCTGTTCCGCAGCACATCGGTCGACTCCGTGATCGGCCGACCGACCTCGGCCGGCCACTCCGCGATCCCCTCGTCGGTCTCAGCCAGCACGGTCACCGACACCGCGCCCAGTTCCGGTGCCCTGGACGCGTGCCACCGCCCGGACAGCACCGCCGGGCCGGCCGGGAACAGGTCGGCCAACCGCGGTACGGTGGCGTCCCGTTCCAGGGTGACCCCCTCGATGGCGACGGTGAGCCCGCGGGCCAGCGGTGCCGCGATCCGACGATGCAACCGGGTGAGCACCTCGTCCAGCTCCGCCTCGGACTCCACCAGGTCGCAGCGCCCGCCACCGACGGCCGCCAGTCGGCGGAGGAAGGTGGCATTGACCGCCTGATCGATGCCCAGGCAGTAGATCCGCACCCCCGTCAATCGCTGGGCGATCACCGACAACAGTTCGGCCTCGTTGCCGACCTGGCCGTCGGTGACCAGCACCAGAACGCGTTCGCCGTCGGCACCCGCCAGCAGGTCCGCGGCCTGCAGCAGCGGCTCCCGGAGTTCGGTACCGCCGCGCGCCTCGAGTGCCGACAGCCACCGTACCGCCGCGAACCGTTCGTGATCGGTCGCGGCCGTCAGGCCCTCGCCCGGGCGCTCCACGGTGTGGTCGAATCCCAGCACGGCAAAGGAATCCGCGCCGCCCAGCGAGTCGATGATCCGGGCCGCGGCACGACGGGCGGCGACCATCTTCCAACCGCTCATGCTGCCCGAGCGATCCAGTGCCAGCACCAACCGTCGCGGGCCGGTCTCGTCCCGAGCACCCTCGGGTGGGGTCACCACCGCCTGCCAGGTGCCCTGGTCGGGATCGTCATGGTCGGCGGTGAGCAGCGCGCGGACCCGCTGCGGGCGGACGCCGAACCGGGCCACCAGATCGGCGTTCAGGTCGGCCCCGGGGGCGTTGCGCAGCTCCCACCCCTGATCGGTGTCGAGCACCTCGATGCCCGGCCCGGTCCGGGGCGGCCCGTCGAGCAGTCCGGCGGCGTTGATCCGCACCGACACCGCCAGGTCGACACCGGTGCGGCCGGCGATCCGCGGCGGAGTGATCCGGGATCCGTCGGGGACCCGATCGGTGTCGGGGCCGACACCGGTGCCGTGCCGGGTCCCGGCATCGGTGCCCGGCAGATAGCGTTCGGCGACCACCAGCGGGATCCGCAGGGCCGCCTCCGCCGCCTCCATGGCGAGTCGGCCGGCCAGTTCGAGGGTGATCGTCGCCTCCTCACCGGCGGCGAGATTTCCCAGCTGAGCAGTGAAAACGTCGCCGCGTTCCTGCTCGACCAGGGCGGCGCGCTGGCCCTCGGCGAGTGCGGCGGCATAGTCGGCGCGAGCCTGGCCGCGCTCGGCGAGCCGCGCGTGGACGTCCCGATCGCCGAGCCGGGCGGTCATCGCGGTGACCGCGACGTGATCGGGCAGCGGGAAGGTGTAGACGGCCTCGATCGGGTGGTCACGATCGTTGCGGAAGGTCTGGGTGATCCGCCAGCTGCCCAGGATCCCGTCCACGGTCCCGGTCAGGCGTACCGACTGCAGCGGCAGCGGACCACCCTCGGGTGCCCACAGCCCGCCGGGTGGCAGGGGTGGGGTGCTGGCCGCCAGCTCGGCCGGGGTCAACTGGGATGGAGTCGCACTGTGCATGACGTCATTCCTTCGTGGTGTCGGCGCCCGCGCCGGGGGCCTTCGTGGTGTCGGCGCCCAGACCGAGGGCGGCGATGCGGGTCAGCAACGGGGCCGCGGCCCGGGTCAGGGCGCCGGCTTCGGTCGGGGACAGGTCGGCGTCCAGCACCAGGCGTACGCCGGGGGCGAGGGTGAGCACCGACGGGCGTTGCACCGACCCTGGTTCCACCGGTGGGGGTGGGGCGGGGGCCGCTGGCGGAGCCGCGTCGGCCGGATGCTGGCGCCAGAACTCGGCCGGACCGGTCTCGAGGGACTGTGCGGTGTGCGCGAGCCGGGCCAGCTGGTCGGTGCTCACCCCGGCGATCCGCTCGGCGATCGCGGCCAGGCGTACCCCCGCGGCCTGCAGTCGCTTCACCGCGAGCAGCTGCGCCAGCTGACGCTGCCGGTAGCGGACCTCCCGGCCATGGCTCTCCGGGCGGTCCAGCAACCCGGCCGTGGCGTAGTAGCGCACCGTCCGGCGATCCGGTGCCGCGCCGGTCAGGCCCAACTCGCTGAGCTGGGCGGCCGCCACCTCGAGGAACGGGTCCAGGCCCCACCCCTCGGGGGGCGGTTGGGGAAGCAGCGTCGCGTCATCCATGACACTAACAGTAACACTGTCAGTGTCATGGTGGTAGGGGGAAGTTGCGCTTCCCGCTCAGCGGTGCCGGCGCAGCCGCGGCCGGACCGGCGGAATGTTGGCCGCCGCGTCGACGGTGGGGGAGTTCAGGCCACCGACCGGGTCGACATCGCGATCCGCCGCGGCCGGCCGGGTCTCGGTGAGGCCGGCGGTGTTGTTGAACTCGGCGCCGTAGGTGTTCTGATCGGCCGCCGGGGTGACCTCGTTCTGCGGATCCGAGGCGTCCCGGGTGCTGGCGCTGTCGAGCCCGTAGTAGTCGTAGAGCGCGTCCTCATCGGCCGGATCCAGGTGGCCCTCGGGGTCGATCCGCGGGGCGTCGGAGATGACGTCCTTGGTGCGATCGACGGTGAGCTCGTCGTTGTCGAAGCTCGATCCCTGCAGCGGCACGAAGGTCTCCGAGGTGCCGAAGAGCCCGGTCTTCACAGTGACCCAGCTCGGCCGACCGCTGCGATCGTCGAGGAAGAGCTGGCCCACCTTGCCGAGCTTGTTGCCGTCGCGATCCCGGACGGTGGCCCGGGAGATCGCCTCGAACAGGGTGTCGTCGTCCGCGGTCCGGCCGGAGACCGGCTGATCGGGTACCGGCTGGGGCTGGTCCTGAGCCGGGTTCGGCTGATCGGTCACTGCATCCTCCCGTTCCAGACGCACCCGGACGGTGCGTGTCATCCCAGCATGGCAGCCGTGGTCAGATGGTTGCCTTCAGGGTGTCGGTCGCCTGGGCCGCGGTGTCGGTGAGCAACTTCTCGTCGACCTTGTCGCCGTCGATGTGCATCGTCATCACGGTGTCCTTGTAGGCCACCCAGACATAGAGCAGTTCGGCCTTGTCGGCGCCGTCGACGCCGAGTCGCAACCCGTACGCCTTGTCACCCAGCGCGGGGACAGCCATCGGGGTGGCGGTGAACTTCGTCATCTCGCCCCCCTCGTCGACACTGAAGCTCTGGCACTGGCCGACGGTCTTCTCGATGTCGGAGATCGACTGGCTGCCGTTGTCCACCAGGTCGATGAATTCCTGCAGGAACAGCGAATCCTTGGTGTATGCCGCAGTCGCCCCGAAGTCGCTGGCGACCTTGCCCACGGTCTGCTGGTAGATGGCCGCACACGGTTCGGGATCGGCCGTGGCCGGTACCGGTTCGTTGGCGTCGTCGGCCCGCTCCCAACCGGGCAGCTGTTCGGGCTTGAGCAGCGCGCCGTCCAGCTTGGCCGGATCGGTCGTCCCGGCCGGCACGGATTCGCTCGCCGCCGGGGTCGGCTCCACCGGTGTGGCGGCGGGCTCGGTCGGCGTCGGGGAGGCCTCAGGGGTCGCGGTGACCGCCGGAGGGTTCGGGGCCTCGGCCGGCGGGGCGGTCTCGCTCTCCCCACCGGTGCAGGCGGTCAGCAGCACCGCCGCCGTCAGGGCGCAGCTCGCTGCCAGGTGTCGCCGCATGCCGGAACCTCCCGAGTGTCGAAAACGCCGCCCACCCTAGCCGGGTGCGGCAAGGCGGCCAAGGCGACGACGGGCACCCGGTTGACCCCACCGGGTCCTAGGATTCGCCTCAGGTGGAGGACGGGATGGGTTCGAATGATCGTGCTGCTGGCCCTCGGTGGGCTGGGCGTGGTGCTGCTCCTGGTGGCCATGCTGCTGGGCGACCTGTTCGACGGACTCCTCGGATTCGACACCATCGGCGGTGACTTCTTCTCGCTCGCCGGGCTGGCCGGTTTTGTCGGTGCCTTCGGCTTCGGCGGCGCGATCGCACTCGAGCTGAGTGGCAGTCTGACCATCGCCATCGTGGCCGGGGTGCTCGTCGGCGTCCTGGTCGGGGTCGGCGCCAGCGTGCTGACCAGCCGGTTGCGCGACGAGCGGAACGCCGGGGATGTGACGGTGCGCCAGGAGCACCTCACGGGATCCCGTGGCCGGGTGATCAATGACATCCCCACCGACGGTTACGGCGAGGTACGCGTGGTGCTGCGCGGCCACCCGACCAAACTCAATGCCCGCGCCCACGAACCGCTGACCGCCGGAACCCCGATCGAGGTGGTCGGCGTCCTGTCACCGACCTCGGTGGTGGTCCGTGCGGACGTGAACGATCCACCCGCGACCAGCTGAAACCCTCCACACAAGAAATGAAAGAAGGAACTCGATGACAGGTCTCTTGTCACCGATCGTGATCGCCGTGATCGGCATCGTCGCAATCGTCCTGCTGGTTGGCTTTCTGATCGCCAGCCGCTACAAGGTCGCCGGGCCCGATGAGGCGTACATCGTCACCGGCCGCAAGGGCAAGGAAGTCAAGAACCCCGAAACCGGGCAGATCTCCAGCGACCTGTCCGGCCAGAAGGTCGTGATGGGCAGCGGTGTCTTCGTGATGCCGTTCGTGCAGCGCCTGCACGTGCTCGATCTCTCCTCCCGCCGGATCATGGTGCAGATCCGCGGAGCCGTGTCCCAGCAGGGAATCCGGCTGAATCTCGACGGGGTCGCGATCGTCAAGGTCGGCGGCAACGAGGACTCGATCCGCGCCGCCGCCCAGCGATTCCTTTCCCAGCAGGACGAGGTGGAGACCTTCACCCAGGAGACCCTGGCCGGTTCGCTGCGCTCCATCGTCGGTGGCCTGACCGTCGAGCAGATCATCCGTGACCGGGCCGCGTTCGCGCAGCGGGTCGCCGATGAGTCGGAGTCCTCGCTCACCGGGCAGGGGCTGGTGCTGGACACCTTCCAGATCCAGGACATCACCGATGACGGTTCCTACCTCTCCGACCTCGGTCGCCCGGAGGCGGCGCGCGTCGGTCAGCTGGCGGCGGTGGCCGAGGCGGCGGCGCGTCAGGAGGCCGAGCAAGCCCGGATCTCGGCGGAGACCCAGGTCGCGGTCGCGGATCGGTCGCTGTCGCTGAAGAATGCCGAGATCAAGGCGGAGACCGATGCCGCCCAGGCGCAGGCATCCGCTGCCGGTCCGCTGGCGCAGGCCGACCGGGACCAGGCGATCCTGGCCGAACAGGAGAAGGTGGCGGTCCGCCAGGCGGCGCTGAAGGAGCGCCAGCTGGACACCGAGGTGCGCAAGCCCGCCGACGCCGAGCGGTACCGGGTGGAGACCGAGGCCGAGGCCCGGCGTACCGCCGCGATCCGGCAGGCGGACGCCAACAAGGCCGCCTCGATCGCGGCCGCCGAGGCGGATGCCGAGAAGTCCCGGCTCACCGGTGAGGGTGACAAGTCCCGCCGCGCCGCGCTCGCCGAGGCGGAGGCCATCGAGGGTGCCCGCCGCGGTGAGGCGGAGAAGGCCCGTCGTGTCGCCGAGGCCGACGCGGTGCGCGCCGAGGGTGACGCGCAGGCGGCGGCGATCCTGGCCAAGGGCCAGGCGGAGGCCGAGGCGATGAACAAGCGCGCCGAGGCGTTCGCGCGGTACAACGAGGCCGCGGTGCTGCAGATGCTGGTCGAGGTGCTGCCGCAGGTGGCCGAGAAGGTCGCCGCCCCGATGGCGGGCATCGACAAGCTGACCGTGGTCTCCACCGACGGCGCCGGTGCGGTGCCGAAGCAGGTCACCAACAACGTCGTGCAGACGATGGAGCTGATCAAGAACACCACCGGTGTGGACCTGTCGAAGCTGTTGGAGAAGTACACCGACGAGGCCCGGGAGAAGGCGCCCGCGCGGGTGCCGGCCTCGGTGACCACCGACGGTTCGACCCACGATGGGGTGGACGGCGCCGAGATCCGCTGACTCGCCTGCACTCGCACCACACACCACGAAACCCCTGCTGCGGCAGGGGTTTCGTGCGTCCGGTGACCCGTTCCCCGAGCGAGGAGCGCAGCGACGAGTCAAAAGGTCAGCGCCGGACCTGCCGACGCATCTCCCGCTCCCACTCCTCGAGGCGGGACATCCTGGGCCAGGCCACGGCCACCACGAGTACGCCAGCCAGGACGGCCGCGATGATCACCGGCATTGATTGGATCTCAAGGATGTAACCGACCAGGAACGCGATCAGCGAGCTGAGCTCGATGAGCGCCCCCGGAGTCATGCTCCGGACCATCAGCGCGGCCCGGACGTGCTGGGCCTGCTGTGGACCGACCGGTGTCGGCGGACGGTGGCGGAACACCCAACATCCCAGCGCGGTGATCAGCGGCGGCAGGATCGGCAACATCTGTTTGCCCAGCGATGCCGGTTCCGCGAGCACATCCAGGACCATCCAGGCGGCCACGGTCACGAGTGCGCAACCGACGAGCATCAGGACCGTCATGATACGGAGGAACCTCGCCAGGGCGCGCAGGTCGACGTGCATGGCCTTGTTCCAACAGGTTCAGCGCCGGACCTGCCGGCGCATCTCCCGCTCCCACTCCTCGAGGCGGGACATCCTGGGCCAGGCCACGGCCAGCACGAGTACGCCGGCCAGCACCAGCGCGATCGTCACGGCCAGCGGTGGGAACTCGAAGACGTAACCGAACGCGAAGGCGAGGAACCCGCCGGCCTCGGTGACGGCCGCCGCGAGTGTGGTCCGCGAGCGCAGCGCGGCCATCGCCTGCGGGCCGGTGTCCTGGTCACCGGTCGGGGCCGGCGGGCGGCGCAGGAAGGCCCAGCCGGCGGCGGCGGTGATCAGCGGCAGCAGGATCGGCAGCACCTGTTGGCCCAGCGATGCGGGCTCTTCCGGGGCTGGCATGACCATGCTGGCGACGACGCCGATGATCACGCAGCCGGCGGCCAGTGTGCCGACGGTCATCTTGAGCGGCTGGAGCGGGTCGGATTGCATGGCCCTGTTCCTAGCAGGTCCCGGGTGCGGGGGCGAGTTCCGGGCCGTGGTCAGCGCAATCGGCGCAGGAAATCCGGGTCGTCGTCCGGAGCGGCGGGATGCCGGTCGGCTTCGGCCTCGGCGATGGAGGCGGCGTTCGGCCGGCCCCAGAACAGCCAGGTCACCGCGCCGAACAGCGGCAGCAGGATCACCGCGGCGGCCCAGAGCCAGCGCGGAGCGATCCGCACCTCGTCGCTGCGGGACTGAGCCACATCGACGACGCAGTAGATCATCAGCATCACGATGATGATCAACGGCAGGAACCTGAGCATGACCTCATTCTAGTTCGCTGCGCAACCGGCTACCCGCGTACCGCCTGGACCAGCGGATCGGCCGGTCCGGGCAACACCTCGCGCAACAGATCGTCCAGCGACACGACCCCGATCAGCTCGTCGCCGTCGAGCACGATGCCGAGCTGCTCGTGCTCGCGGCGCATCGTGGTGAGGGTGTCCAACACCGTCGCCTCGGGGGAGAGGACGAAGGCGGCGCGGGCGATCTCCGAGACCGGAGTGGTCTCGGGGATGTCGAGGGTGTCGCGGACGTGCACGATCTTCGACCCGGGCCCGGTACCGACCAGCACCCGCAGGTGCCCGCTCCGCGCGGACGCCTCCTGCACGTCCAGTGCGGTGGCGTCCACCGGGACCGCGGTCGGTGTCCGATCGGTGCGAACGATGTCGCGCACCGTCAGCGATCCCAGCCCGATCGCATTCTCGATCGGCGCGGAATACTGCGTCTCGAGCACCCCCGCCTCCCGGGAGTGCGACACCAGTTCGCGGATCGTGTCCGCGTCCTGCCCGCCGACGGCCGCCTTCTCCACCGGTTCGACCCCGGAAGCCGCGACGAGCCGGTTGGCGACGTGGTTGATCCACAGCAGGAACGGGCGCAGCGGCCAGGCGAAACCGCGCGAGGCGAGTCCGACCGATTTCGCGGCGGTCTCGGGGTGCGCGATCGCCCAGGACTTCGGCGCCATCTCACCGACGACCAGGTGCAGGAAGGTGACGACGATCAGCGCGAACCCGAAGGCGGCCGCGTCGGCCAGCCAGAGCGGCAGCCCCCAGTCGCGCAGCACCGGCGCCAACGGTTTGTAGATCGCCGGCTTGGTGATGGCACCGAGCAGGAAGGTGCACACCGTGATGCCCAGCTGGGCCGCGGCGAGCATCAGGGTCAGCTCGTTCATGCCGCGCAGGGCGGCGCGGGCCGCGGCGGAGCGCGGCGCGTCCTCCTCGAGCCGGTGCCGGCGCGCCGCGAGCAGGGCGAACTCGATGATGACGAAGAACGCGCTGGCGATGATCAGCGCGATCGTGATCAGGGTGACTGCCCACCAGGCCATCAGCGCACCTTCCCTTCGCTCACGTCGTCACCCTCGCGTACGCCGTCGTGGTCGACCTCGTTGAAACTCACCAGCACCTGGGAGGGGACGTGCCGCTCGACCTCGGTGACCCGGACCTCGAGCCAGCGGTCGATGTGCATGCCCTGGACCGATTCCGAGGCCTTCTCCGGCAGGTCGATCCGCACCGTGCCGCCCTCGGGCAGCAGGTCACCGTGCACGCTCACCACCAGCCCGGCGATGGTCTCGGTGTCGACCTCCGGCAGGTCGTGGCCGATCAGCCGCTCGACCTCGTCGAGATGCATGTCACCGGGCAGACTCCAGTGGTCGTCGTCGACGGCCACCACTTCATCCACCTGGATGTCGTGCTCGTCGGACAGCTCACCAACGACCTCCTCGGTGAGGTCCTCGATCGTCAGGATCCCGTCGAAGTTGCCGTATTCGTCGACGACGCAGGCAAGCTCGTTGCGGGTCTGCTGCATCCGCTCGAGAGCATCCGGCAGCGGCATCGAGGTCGGGATCACCACCGTCTCGCGCATCACGCTGGACACCGGGGCGGTGTCGTCGTGGGCGCGGCGCAACAGGTCGATCAACTCGACGATGCCGATCGGGGAGTCCTCGTGGCCGATCACCGGATAGCGGGTGTGCCCGGTCGCCATCAGGGATCGGACCTCGCCGATGGTGGCGTCCGGGGAGATCGAGTCGACCCGGGAGCGGGGCACCATCGCATGTTCCACATCGCGCCGCGGGAAGTCGATGATCCGGTCGATCATGATGGACAGGTCATCGGGCAGATCCCCGCTGGCCCGCGACTCCTCGATGATCGCCTCGAGGTCGCGGGCGTTGGCGCTGGCGTCGACATCCTCGAGCGGCTCGATCCGCAGCAGCCGCAGCAGACCGTTCGCCGCCTTGTCGAACACGGTGATCAGCCAGCCGAAGGCGAGCAGATAGATGCGGGTCGGCAGGGCCAGGGCCCGGGCCAGGGGTTCCGGGCTCGCGATCGCGAGATTCTTCGGATAGAGCTCGCCGAAGATCATCGTCACGATGGTTGCCAGGACCAGGACGCCGGTGGTGCCGAGGAGCACCGCGACACCGCGGCTCAGACCGGTGTCGGAGAGCAGTTCGGCGAGCGGATCGCCGATCATCGGCTCGGCGACGTAACCGATCAGCAGACCGGTGACGGTGATGCCGAGCTGGGCGCCCGACAGCATGAAGGAGGTGCGCTGGGTGATGGCCTGGACCCGCTTGGCCTTGGGGTCACCGCGTTCGGCCTGGGCCGCGATCCGCGACCGGTCGACCGACATGTAGGCGAACTCCTGGGCCACGAAGAACCCACAGGCGGCGATGATCACCAGGGTGATGAGGACACCGAGTGCGATGCTCAACAACTCGGGCACGAGACGTCACCCCCTGAGGGGCTCAGCGCGATACTGGGAGGCTCCGATGTGGAGCTGGACGATCGACCCTCCGAGTCGGAGGTGGTGCGATGGCTCACGGCTTCTTTCCGTCGTGTGTCAGGGCTTTCGCAGAGTGTAGGGCATGCCCGAAAGCGGGCCAACACTCAGCCGAGCAGGAAGCCGACGAACAGGCCGGCGGCGCAGGCCAGCTCGGCCATCCCGGTGGCCTTCAGCACCGCGATGAGCTCGGGGCCGACACCGCCGCGCAGCACGATCCGGGTCGAGGGCAGCAGCAGCGGAACGAACACCAGCCCGAGCAGCGCCCACGGCGTACTCAGCCAGGCGGCCGCAGCCACGGCGATCGCGGTCGCCACCAGCAACCCGAGGTAGAACCAGCGCGTACCGCGGTCACCGAAGCGGGTCGCCAGGGTGCGTTTGCCGGATTCCAGATCACCGCGGATGTCCCGCAGGTTGTTGGCCACCAGGATGGCGCAGGCCAGGAAACCGATCGCGCAGGCCACCGCCAGCGCCAGCAGCGAGAACCGGCCCTGCATCACCAGCGCGGTGCCACAGACCGCGACCAGGCCGAAGAAGATGAAGACGAAGACCTCGCCGAGACCGCGGTAACCGTAGGGATTGCGGCCACCGGTGTAGTACCAGGCGGCGAGCACCGAGGCGGCCCCGACGAGCACCAGCCAGTACTGCCCGCTCCACAGGCAGAGCACCAGTCCGGCCACCGCCGCGACCGCGAAGCAGCCGAAGGCGGCCCGCTTCACCGCGGCCGGGGAGGCGGCGCCGGAACCCACCAGCCGCATCGGCCCGACCCGGTCGGCGTCGGTGCCGCGGATGCCATCGGAGTAGTCGTTGGCGTAGTTGACGCCGATCTGGAGGGCGACCGCGACCAGCAGGGCGAGCAGCGCCATCCCGAGGTCGAAGGCCCCGGCGAACCAGGCGACCCCGGAACCGGCGAGCACGGGGGAGAGCGCCGCCGGCAGGGTTCGCGGTCGCGCCCCGGCCACCCAGTCGGCGAACCTGGGGTGGTGGGTGGCTTCCGGCTGGCCGGTCACAGCAGCTCCTTGTCGTGGTGGTCGGGCCAGCGGGCGATCAGGCGCTGGCGATCCACCTTCCCACTGCTGGTCGTCGGAAGCACATCGAGCCGCAACAGGCCCCGCGGTCGGGCTTCGGGTGCCAGGGTGTCGAGGGTCTCGCGCAGGGTGGCGAGGTCGGGCAGGTCGGTGCCCGCGGCGACCACGAGCTGCCCCCAGGTCTCATCGGGTACGCCGATCGCGGCGGCCTGCGGCCAGTGCCGGTGCAGCTCCCGTTCCACCGCGGCCAGATCGACGTTGACGCCGCCGGAGATGACCACATCGTCGAGGCGGCCGAGGACGCGCAGGAGTGGCTTCGACTCACCAACGCTCATCGAGTGGCTCGCGCAGCGAGCGTGTCGAGATGAGTTACCTCCCTCGCTCGGCCGACGTGGCACCCACTCCCCGCGGTCATTGGTCAGCAACCGGCCGTCCTGCAGGGTCTCGGCGGTGAGTTCGGGGCGCAGCCGGTAACCGGAGAACAGCATCGGGCCGGACAGGGCGATCCGTTGCCGCTCACCGAGCAGGTCGACCCGCAGTCCGGGCAGCGGTACGCCGTCGTAGACGCAGCCGCCGCAGGTCTCGCTCATCCCGTAGCTGGTCACCACCCGCACCCCGGCCGCGGCGGCGCGGTCCAGCAGCGGCTGCGGGGCGGCGGCGCCACCGAGCAGGATCGCGGCGTACGCCCGCAGTGTCTCGGTGAGTTCGGCGGAGTCGAGGGCGCGGTGCAGTTGGGTCGGCACCAGCGAGAGATAGGTCGGGCGGGTCGGGGTGGGCAGGTCGCCCAGCCGCGGGTCGGCGTACGCCAGCTCGGTGCCGGCGACCAGGGTGCGGGCGATCACCATGATCCCGGCCACGTAGTGGGCGGGCAGGGCGAGCACCCAGTCGCCGGGGCCGCCGAGGGCCTGGTGGGTGGCGATGACCCCGGCGCGGATCGCATCGGCGGAGAGCAGCACGCCCTTCGGCGTGCCGGTGGAGCCGGAGGTGGCGACGATCAGCGCGGTGTCGGTGTGCTCCAGCGGCTGGTCGGGGCGGAGCATCGCGAGCGCGGCCTCCGCGGCCTGCGGGTCACCCGGCAGCGGGGCCAGCGCCGGCCCCCCGTCGAGTGCCTGTCGCAGCGCCGCCACGAGCGCGGGGTCGGCGGCGGGCAGGGGTCGGAGCAGCACCTGTTCACTGTAGTCCGACCCCTTAGACTGCGCGGGTGCCCGAGCTCCACGTCTATGACATCGCCATGCGGACCCGGTTCCGCGGCATCACCCGACGGCAGGGGATGGTCTGGCGTGGTGCCGGCGGCTGGGCGGAGTGGAGCCCGTTCCTCGACTATCACGGTGACGAGCTGATGCCGTGGCTGGCGGCCGCACGGGAGGCGGCCGACGACGGTTATCCGGAGCCGGTGCGGGAGTCGGTGCCGGTGAACGCGACGGTTCCCGCGGTGGGCCCGGAACAGGCGTACGCCGTGGCGCGTGACTCCGGTTGCCGGACCGCCAAGGTCAAGGTCGCCGAGCCCGGGCAGACGCTGGCCGACGACCTGGCGCGGGTGGAAGCGGTGCGCGATGCGCTCGGCGCCGACGGCCGGGTCCGCGTGGATGCCAACGGTGGTTGGGATCACGATGCCGCGGTCACCGCCTTGCGGGAACTGGGACGGGTCGGGTTGGAGTACGCCGAGCAGCCGGTGGCGTCGGTGGAGGAGCTGGCCCAGTTGCGGCGAACCCTGCTGCACAAGGGAATCTCGGTCCCGATTGCCGCCGACGAGTCGATCCGGCGCAGCGGTGACCCGGAACGGGTCGCGGAGCTGGCAGCCGCCGATGTGGCGGTGCTGAAGGTGCAACCGCTGGGTGGGGTACGCCGCTGCCTGGAGCTGGCCGAGCTCCTCGGACTGCCGGTGGTGGTCTCCTCGGCGCTGGAGACCTCGATCGGGCTGGCCGCCGGAGTCGCACTCGCCGCCGCCCTGCCCGAACTGCCCTACGCCTGCGGGCTAAACACCCGGTCCCTGCTCACCGACGATCTGGTGACCGATTCGCTGACCGCGGTCGACGGAGCGATCCCGGTGCGGACCGTGGCAGCCGACCCCGACGCGCTGGAACAATGCGCCGCGGACGAGAAAACCGTTGCCTGGTGGGAGATGCGGCTCGCGGGGGTGCCACTGTGAGCGCGGTCGAGTGCGCCCGGGTGGTCGTGCAGACGCTTAGGGAGCTGGGCACGCGGCACTTCGTGCTCTGTCCCGGGTCGCGGTCCGCCCCGTTCGCGCTGGAGCTGGCCCGGCGGGCACGCGAGGACGGTCTGGACCTGCACGTGCGGATAGACGAGCGCGACGCGGGCTTCCTTGCCCTCGGGCTGGCGAAGGCCTCCGGTGGCGTGGTGCCGGTGATCACCACCTCCGGCACCGCGGTGGGCAACCTGCTGCCCGCGGTGATGGAGGCCTCGCATTCGCACGTGCCGTTGCTGGTGATCAGCGCCGACCGTCCCGAGGCCATGCTGCACACCGGCGCCAACCAGACCACCGACCAGGTGCGGATCTTCGGCCACTACGTCGTCGCCGATGCCCGGATCTCCAGCACCGACGGGGATGGCCAGGACTGGGCTGCCCAGGTGTCCCGGTTGGCCGTCGTCGGATCGGGGGTGCTCGGTGGCACGCCGGGGCCCACTCATCTCAATGTCGCGCTGCGGGAACCGCTGGTCGGCGAGCCGGAACCGGTCACCAGGGAGAGCCGCACCCAGTCGACGATCGTGCACCGGCGCCCGCAGCAGCAGGATTTCTATCGGATCCATGGCAATCTGCACACCGTGGTCCTGGTCGGCGATGCGCCACCGGAGCTGGGCGTCTGGGCGAATGAGATGGCCGGCTGGTACGACCTGCCGCTGTTCGCCGAACCCAGCAGCAACGCCCGCAGCGGAACGGCCCTGCGTTCCTACCGCCTGCTGCTGGATTCAGAACTCGGTCAGCAGATCAACCGGGTCGTCGTGGTCGGGCATCCCACCCTGTCCCGGCCGGTCACGCGGCTGCTGGCCCGCAAGGGCATCCAGCGGATCGGCATTCCCTTCCGCGGGGCCTGGTCCCAGCCCGGTGGCCGGGGGATGTCGCTGATCGATGCCGGTCTGGACTTCACCGGGTCCGAGTCGATCCGCCGTGAGTTCGCCGAGCAATGGCGTGCGGCCGACGACCGGGTGTCCGGCCGGATGGACGTCCTGCTGGGCGATCGGCTCACCGGACAGACGGCCGCCGCAGCGGTGGTGGAGTCGTTGGGCGCCGAGGACGTGCTGGTCGCCGGGTCGTCCAACCCGATCCGCGACCTGGACCTGGCGCCGGTGCCGGAGGTCCCGTCCCTGGTCTATGCCAATCGCGGCCTGGCGGGCATCGACGGCACCGTGTCCACCGCGGCCGGAATCGGCCTGGCGACCGACAAACCGGTCACCGCACTGCTCGGCGACCTGACCTTCCTGCACGACATCGGCGGGCTGCTGATCGGGCCGCTGGAACGCCGGCCGCGGGTTCGCCTCGTGGTGGTCAATGACGACGGTGGCTCGATCTTCCACAGTCTGGAACAGGGCGATGAGGCGTACGCCACAGGTTTCGAGCGGGTCTTCGGTACGCCGACCGGGGTGCGGCTGCAACCGGTCGTCGAGGGGTACGGCTGGCGGTATGACCGGGCGGAATCCCTTGTGGAGTTGAACAAATTGCTCGCCGAACCGGTTGTCGGACAAGATGTGATCGAGGTGCCGGTGGGACGCCAGGACCGCCGCGCGATGGATCAGCAACTGCGGAAACTGGGGTTGACGCCTAGTTAGGCAAGCCTTACCTTTTCTCGTGTGAGTCGCCCGTACAGCCAGTTCCGTGTCGTGCTCGAGCGTGCCACCGACCTGACCCCGCAACTGCGGCAGCTGACCTTCACCGGTCCCGAGCTGCAGCATTTCGGTGCCACCTGCCTGGACCAGCGGATCAAGCTGGTCCTGCCGCGGGGGAGGGGCGACGATCTGGCGGACTTCCCACCCGGGGACGACTGGTACGCCGCCTGGCGCGCCCTGCCGGAGATGGAGCGCCGCCCCGTGCGTACCTTCACCCCGGCCGCGGTGCGCCCCGAGGTCGGTGAGGTCGACGTCATCGTCGCCCGGCACGGTGACATCGGCCCCGCCACCCGCTGGGCCGGCGCGGCCGAACCCGGGGAGCAGGCGATCCTGGTCGGACCGGACTCCCGGCTGACCGGTCACGACCGGCTCGGCCTGGAGTGGCGGCCCGACGGCGCCGGCGAGGTGCTGGTCGTCGGCGACGAGACCGCGCTGCCGGCCATCCGCTCGATCGTGGCGGCACTGCCCGAGACGATCAGTGGCCGGGTGCTGCTGGAGGTTCCCACCGACGCCGACCGGATTGCGCTCCCGGCTCCGGCCGGTGTCGGTGTGGAAATCCTGCCCAGGAACGAGAAGCACGAGATCGGTGAGCTGCTGCTGGCCGCGGTGATCGGCGAACCCGCCGCGCGGGCCGAGCTGGGCGACGACGACGCGATCCTCTGGGACACCCCGACCACCGCCGAGGCGCCGGAGACCGGTGGCCGCCGATTCGCCTGGATCGCCGGTGAGGCCGGGGTGGTGACCACCATCCGCCGCCATCTGGTCAGCACCGGCTGGGACCGCAGCGAGGTGGCCTTCATGGGCTACTGGCGCCGCGGTCGGGCCGAATGCTGAACAGACCCTCTTTGAACTTGTCCACCCACCCCCACCTGCCCTGATTCCCCACCCAGAAAGAGAATCGATGCGTTCCCGTCTCTCTGCCCTGCTCGTCGGCCTGGTGCTGTTGCTGGTCTCCGCCTGCTCCGCGTCCCCGTCGCCGCAGGCCCAGCCACCGGCGGAGGGCGGTTCGGACGGCGCCTTCCCGGTCTCCATCAAGCACGCGCTCGGCACCGCCGAGATCCCCGCCGCGCCGAAGCGGATCGTCGCTCTCGGCCAGGGGTCCGCGGAGACCGCGATCGCGCTCGGGGTGATCCCGGTCGGCATCGAGGCATATCCGTGGGGTGCCGATCAGAGCGGCCAGCTGCCCTGGATCCGGGAAGCCGTCGAGAAGCGCGGCGGTCAGCTGCCGACCCTGATCAAGGGATCCACCGAGCTCGACATCGAGGCGATCGTGGCCGCCGACCCGGATCTGATCCTGGCCAACTGGTCCGGCATCACCCCCGAGCAGTACAAGGTGCTCTCCGATCTGGCGCCCACCATCGCGTACCCGGACAAGGCGTGGAGCACCAACTGGGACCAGCAGATCAAGACCATCGCGACCGCGCTGGGCCAGCCGACCGAGGGCGACCGGCTGATCGCCGAGATCGACGACACCTTCGCCAAGGCCGCCGCCAGCCGACCCAACTACCGCGACATCTCCTTCGTCTACGCCTACACCAACGGGCCCGGCACGCTGGGCATCTTCCTGCCCGATGAGCAGCGGGTCGCCTTCTTGACCAAGCTGGGGCTGAAGCTGGATCCGGTGGTCGCCACGCTGCCCGAGACCAGCGGCACCGATTCGGCACTGCTCGGGCTGGAGAACGCCAACAAGGTCGCCGATGCCGAGCTGTTCTTCACCTTCTACAGCGATGCGGACACCCGCAAGCAGGTCGAGGCACAGCCGTTGTACGCCGCGATCCCTGCCGTGCAGAAGGGCGCGGTGATCGCCAGCAACGACCAGTCCTTCGTGACCGGTTCCTCGATGATCAACCCGCTGACCGTGCCCTGGGCGATCGAGCGCTACCTGCCGCTGATCGACGCGCAGGCGTCGAAGGTTGCGGGCTGATCTGCTGCGCGGGGCCGCGGGACTGATCCTGCTCGCCCTGCTGGTCACCGCCAGCATCTGTCTGGGTTCGGTGGCGGTACGCCCGGGCGAGGTCTGGGCGGCGCTGCAGGGGAACGCCCCCGAGCAGGCACAGCTGATCATCGACGCCCGGATCCCGCGCACCCTGCTCGGCCTGCTGGTCGGTGTGGGGCTCGCGGTCGCCGGCTGCCTGCTGCAGGGCGTGGTCCGCAACCCGCTCGGCGACCCCGGTCTGCTCGGGGTGAACGCCGGTGCGGCGGCCGCGGTCTGCGCCGCGGTGCTGCTCGGTGTCGGTGGGCTCGCCCTGGTGCCGGTGGCCATCATCGGCGCCTTCGTCGCGATGGCCGCGGTCACCTGGATCGCCGCGATGGGCGGGGAGCTGACCCCGGTGCGGTTGGTGCTCGCCGGTGCGGCCATCTCGGCCGCGCTGACCGCTGTGGTGCAGGCCATCACTCTGACCCGGCCGGATGTCTTCGATGCCTATCGCAGCTGGGACATCGGCTCGCTCGCCGCGCCGGTGTCCTCCTGGGGCGTACTGGTCGGTCTCGTGGTGCTCGGACTGGTCGGGGCGCTGCTGCTGACCGCGCCGCTGGATGCGCTCGCGCTCGGTGATGAGGTGGCCGCCTCGCTGGGCTCCAATCCGGCCCGGACGCGCTGGCTGGGCGTGCTCTGTGCGACGGTGCTGGCTGGTACCGCGACCGCCGTGGTCGGGCCGATCGCGTTCCTGGGGTTGGCGGTGCCGGCGATCGTACGCCGGGTCGCCGGCCACCGGTTCCTGGTCCAGGTGATCGGCTCGGCGCTGGTCGGTCCGGCCCTGCTGCTCGCGGCGGACACCCTCGGCCGGGTCGTCGCCCGGCCGCTGGAGATCCAGGTCGGGGTGGTGACGGCGCTCTGCGGTGCCCCCCTGCTGCTGCTCGTGGTGCGGAGGACGGCATGGCGTTGAGGCGCACGGTGACCTGGATCGTCCTGGTCGCGCTGCTGGTCCTGGTGGCCGGGGCGACGTTGGCGCTGGGCCGTCTCGGGATCGGCCCGGCGGAGGTGTTCGCCTGGCTGGGTGGCGATGCACCGACCCGGGTCGCGTTCGTGCTGGAGCGGTTGCGCGGCCCCCGGCTCGTCGTCGCGCTCTGCGCCGGTGCGGCACTGGGGATGGCGGGTTGGCTGTTCCAGGGCCCGCTGCGCAATCCGCTGGCCAGCCCCGACATCATCGGGGTGACCGCGGGCGCGGGTGCCGGTGCGGTGCTCTGCCAGCTGCTCACCCCCACGGTGCCGGTGCAGGTCGGCGCCGTCGTCGGCGCACTGGCTGCGGTGACCCTCACCTATCTGGCGACCGGGACCGGATTCCGCTCGCCGGCGCGGATGGTGCTGGCCGGGATCGGGGTGGCCGGGTTGTCGCTGGCGGTGGTGCAACTGGTGGTGGCGATCGTGCTGCGGGACCGGGCGATGGCGCTGGTCGGCTACCTGACCGGCTCGCTGAACGCGCGCGACCCCGGGCATGCGCTGTTGGCCGTGATCGCTCTGGTGGTTGGTTTTCCGATCACCTGGCTGGTGGCCGAGCGAGTGCGGGTGCTGGAGCTCGGTGACGATCTGGCCAGCGGACTCGGGGCGCCACCGGGTGCCTCGCGGACGGCCCTGATCGGGCTCGGGGTGTTCTGGTGCGCCGTCGCGGTCTCGGTCGCCGGGCCGGTCGCATTCGTCGCGCTGGCCGCGCCGCAGATCGCTCGCCGGTTGGTCGGCATTCCCGGTGAACTCGTGGCCACCGCGCTGGTCGGCGCGCTGCTGTTGTCGGCGGCCGATCTGGCCGTGCAGCAGGCACCGCTGGTGTCCGGCCTGCCGGTCGGCGTACTCACCGCCGGACTGGGCGGAATCTATCTGGGTGGCGTACTGGCCACCAGCTTTCGGAGGGCGAATCGATGACGATCCAGGCGAACGCGGTATCGGTCGGCTATCGGGCCGCCCCGGTGGTGCAGGAGGTCTCGCTGCGGGCACCGGCCGGTTCCTTCACCGCGATCCTGGGGCCCAATGGCAGCGGGAAATCGACCCTGCTCCGCGGTCTGGGGCGGATCCTGCCGCTCGCCGGTGGATCGGTGGAGGTCGCGGGAAAGCCGCTGGATTCCTTTGCGCACAAGGAGTTCGCGCGGGAGGTGGCGTTCCTGCCGCAGTCCCCGGTGGTACCGGATCAGGTGACGGTACGCGAGCTGGTGGGGCGCGGGCGGTTCCCGCATCACGGGCTCTGGCGACCGTGGGCGAAGGGGGACGGTCCGGCGATCGATCAGGCGATGGCCGTCGCCGGGGTCACCGAGCTGGCCGCCCAGCGGGTCGCCGAGTTGAGCGGCGGCCAGCAGCAGCGGGTCTGGTTGGCGCTGGTGCTGGCGCAGCAGACACCGGCACTGCTGCTGGACGAGCCGACCACCTTCCTCGACATCGCCCACCAGTACGAGGTGCTCGACCTGTGTCGCGACCTGGCCGCCAACGGGCGCGCGGTCGTCGCGGTGCTGCACGACCTGGACCAGGCGGCCCGGTACGCCGACCAGCTGATCGTGCTGGACGGAGGGCGAGTGGCCGCCGCCGGTACGCCCGCCGAGGTGCTCACCACCGAACTGATGGACCGCGTTTTCGGCCTCTCGGTTGAGATTCTCGTCGATCCGGACACCGCACGCCCCATGCTGCGCGTCCTGCGCTGACCCGTTCATCGGGTAGCTCGCGCAGCGAGCGTGTCGAGATGAACCTGGCCCGTGCGGTTGGTACCGGCGCCACGAGCTGAAACCACCCTTCCTGGCGTGAAACCCCCACTGCAGCAGGGGTTTCACGCATCGTTGGGTGGTTTCACGAACGGGTCTGCGAGGTGCTTGGCCTCGTCTCGCTCGTACCTCGCTCGCTCAGCCGGCGTACGGGGTTCATCTCGACACGCCAGCCATTGCTCCGCTTCGCTGCGCATGGCTGGCTACTCGATGAACGTGCGGGCGTCAGGGCTGGGCGCGGAGCCAGTGGCGCAGGCGCCAGGTGGCGCGGACGTCGTCCTCGTTGTAGTCCAGCACGCGTTGCCGGGCGGCGGAACGGGCCTCGGGGGTGGGGCCGTGACAGGCTTCGGCGAACCAGGCCTGCGAGGCCAGGCCGCCGGGTTCCTCATCCCGCCAGCGGAAACCGGCGCCCAGGGTCGCCACCACCTTGAGCCCGAGCCCTCGCGTACCGAAGTAGTGATCCCGGACCACGGTGAACAGGTCGCACCATTCGGCGGTGTGGTCGAGCGCCCAGCCGAGCACCGGATGGTCCGGGGCGGCCGCGGCGAGCCGTTGCACGTGGTGCACCTCGAAGGGCGAGTAGTGGTAGACCCGCACCTCGGCCGATCCCGCCAGCTCCCGCAGCCAGCCGAGCGCGCGCACGGCGAGCGCCTGCTCACCCTCGGCGTCCAGATCGGACCACGCGCTGAACTCCACGAACCGCGGCTCGCTCGTCTCCGCACCGGGGCGCCGGTCGTGCACCCAGAAGCCCCACAGATAGATCCGGTCGTCGGCGGAGGTCTCCAGGTCCAGATCGACCTCGATCTCCGCCGCCGGCACGTCGATCGGCCCGGTGGTGACCCGCTCCAGCTCCACCCCGGCCAGCATCAACCGGGCCCGGCGATGCGCGTTCTCGATCCGCTTCTCGGCCCCCTCGCGGTGCCGCACCTCCGGCAGATAGCGCGGTTTCAGCTCCGCCAACTCGGTCTCCGCCAACTCGGCCACGGTCCGGATGCCGAGCCCGCGCAGGACGCCGATCTCGCGGACATCGAGCGGGGTCTTGTCGATCCGTACCGAGATGTCGTCCGCACCGAGCACCGGTTCGCAGCGCTGCCACCAGGCGCAGGACTGGCACTCCCGGTTGCGGATCGGCTGCACCAGCTGCGGCCCGCCTGCCCGTGCGGTCTCGGCGACCTTCAGCCGGAAGTCGAACTCGTGGTCATAGCGCTCCAGGGCGGTACGCAGCCGCCAGCCGGTGTCGCTGGAGCGGGAGAAGGTACGCACCAGCGGTACGTCCAGCGGGATCCAGCCGATCCCAGGAGCCGGCTCGCCGGCGGGGTCGAACGGGTAGTCATCGGTGCCGATCACCCCGGCCAGCGGCGGCTCCGCCGCGGCGTACCCGGTGGACTGCAGCAACCGCCAGTAGTGCGCGAGCTGCAACAGGTATCCGTCGCGGTCGCGCGGCGGTTTCAGCGTGCGCTCCGCCAGTGCCTGCGCCGCGTCCGGGGACGGATGCGCCAGGGGGCTGACCCGGATCGGCGACCGGTCACCGATCCGGGGCTCGGTGAGCCGGCGCCGCTTGATCTGCACCGGGTGGAAACCGGGCCGGGTGTCACCGGTGTCCGTGCCGCGGACCAGCAGATGCGGCCGGCCGCTGCGGTGACCGTTCGGGGACCCGGGCAGCAGTCCACCGATGATCAGCAGCGGCCCGGACGCCAGTGCGGCGCGGCAGGCCGCCAGCTGCTCCTCGACCGGCCGATCGGTCAGCGGCCGCAGATCGATCACCTGGCCGCGGACCTGCCGGACGATGCTGTCGAGGACCTCATCGACCAACGACTGCCCGCCGGCGAAGGACTCCCGCAGCGACTCGTCCGGGCGCGGCTCGGGCGCCGCCACACCGGGGCTGTGGGCGTACCAGGTCTTCACCGGGCAGGTCTGCGCCGCCCAGGCGTCCAGCACCAGTGGTGCGGGCACCTCAGGCGACCGCCCGATGCAGCGCCACCACGCCGCCGAACAGATTGCGCCACTCGACCCGGCTCCAACCGGCCTGCACCATCAGATCGGCCAACCCGCGCTGATCCGGCCAGGCGCGGATCGACTCGATCAGATAGTGGTACGCCGACGGGTTCGACGAGGCGACCTTCGCCAGCTCCGGCAGCGCCCGCAGCACCAGCTGCTGATAACCCAGTCGGACCGGCGCCGCGGTCGGGGTGGAGAACTCCGCCACCACCAACCGGCCACCGGGCCGGGTCACCCGGCGCATCTCGGTCAGCGCGGCCAGGGTGTGTTCGACATTGCGCAAGCCATAGGAGATCGTCACCGCATCGAAGACGCCGTCGGCGAACGGCAGCGCCAGCGCGTCACCGGCCAGGAACGGCAGATCGGGATGATGCTCCTTGCCGACCCTGAGCATCCCCAGCGACAGATCGGTCGGCACCACCAGCGCACCGGCGTCGGCGAGCGGGCGACTCGAGGTGCCGGTCCCGGCGGCCAGATCGAGGATCCGCTGCCCGGGCTTCGGGTCGATCGATTCCTGCACCAGCCGGCGCCACCGCCGGATCTGACCCATCGTCATCACGTCGTTCATCACGTCGTAGCGCTGGGCGACCCGGTCGAACATGGCGGACACGTCGGCGCGGCGCTTGGCGAGCGTGGCGCGGTAGTCGGACTTCGGCACTGGCCCACCCTAGCGAGCCGATTGGTAACAGTTGGCGAAGCGCGGGAGAATCGCAGCCATGGCCAAACCCGAGACCGTTCTCAAGGTGAGCGGGCTGAAGAAGTCCTTCGGTCCCAGCTCCATCGTCGACAACTTCAACCTTGAGGTGGCGGCCGGGGAGGCGGTGGCGCTGACCGGTCGCAACGGCGCCGGCAAGTCGACCGTGCTGCGCATGCTGATCGGTGCCGACAAGCCCAGCGACGGCAGCATCACGGTGCTCGGGGAGAAGATGTCGGAGACCTCGCGGGAGATCCGGCGCAATGTCGCCACCGTGATCGACGACCTCGATTTCTTCCCCGACCTGAGCGTGGTCGAACATCTCGACCTGCTGGCCCGGGCGCACGGCATCGACGACCCGGACGCCGCGGTCGATGAGATCCTGCACGAGGTCCAGCTGGTACCGCAGGCCGGCCAGCTGCCCGGCACCCTCTCCTCGGGCCAGCGGCGCCGGCTCGCGCTGGCCACCGCCTTCGTCCGGCCGCGCCGGCTGCTGGTCCTCGACGAACCGGAGCAGCGACTCGACGTCGAGGGGGTGCACTGGCTCGCCGATCGGCTGCGAACCGAGCTCGCCAACGGATTGGCGATCGTCTTCGCCAGCCACGAACCGCATCTGGTCGAGCAGGTCGCGACCCGGGTGGTACGCCTCGGCGGCGACCGTGACCCGCTCCGCGAGGACGCCGAGACCGGCGACGCGATCGTGCAGCCCGCCGAGCCGGGTACGAACCAGACCGGTGCCAAGCAACCGGTGAAACAGCAGCAGAAACCCAAGCAGAAGCCGAAGCCCTCGCACGGACGGAAGAAGCGATGAGCGAGCCGGACCGCACGGTCGACCCGGATCCCGCGATCGAACCCGATCCCCGGGTCGATCCCAGCCCGGCCACCCGGAAGACCTGGTCGACCCATGAGGTGGACGAGCGGGCGCTGTCCCGGCTGGTCGACGACTTCCGCCGCGGCCGCGCGACCAAGACGCTGTTCGAGGCGATCCAGGACGGCTATGTCGTGGTGCTCGCGGTCCTGGTGCTCGGCGGGATGCTCGTCGCGCTGGTGATGCGCGTCCAGACGACCTCGGCCGCCTGCGCCGCCGCCAGCTGCCAGTCCGCCCGGACCCTGTTGCCGTTCGCGGTGCTCGCCGCGGTCCTCGCCCTGGCGCTCGCCACCGCCCGGCTGTTCGGGCCGGTACTGGCCTCGGCCGCCGAGGGGTTCTGGATCTTCGATGCGCCGATCAACCGGTCCCGGCTGCTGCGCGGCCGGTTCGTCAAGGCGCTGGGCATCGCGCTGCTCGTCGGCCTCGCGGCGGGTGCGCTGATCGCCGCCCTGACCGGTTCCACCCCGGTGCTGATCGGTGCCTGGGCGATCGCCACCGGGCTCGCGGCGGCCGCCATGGTCGCCTTCGCGGCCGCCGAACAGGGCCTCGAGCGGGGCTGGATCACCCGCACCGCGACGGTGCTGCTCACCCTGGTCGCGGTCGGTGCGCTCATCATGGTCGTCGGGATCGCCGCCGGCTGGTTCGCCCTGACCATCACCAACGACCGCGAGCTGCTGGTGACCGCGGTGGTGGCGGCGGCCGGTGTCGCGGTGCTGCTGCTCGCCGGCGCACTGGCGCTCACCCGGTTGAACCGGATCCGCCGCGCCCGGCTGGTCTCGGGCGGGTCGCTGGTCTCCGGGATGGCGGGCGCGATGTATGCCCTCGACCTCGGTCTGGCCCGCGACATCGTCGTCGAGCGGCGGGCGATGGAACGCGGCCACGTGCGGTCCCGGAAGGGCTCCGGGCTGGGCCTCGGCGCGCTGGTACGCCGGGATCTGCTGCGGCTGCTGCGCACCCCGAGCGCTTTCGGGCCGGTGCTCGCCTCGATCGTGGTGCCGTACGCCTGCGTCGCGCTCGGGTTCGGCAGCTTCACCCCGATGGTCTCCGCGCTGGCCCTCTTCGGCGCCCTGATCCCGCTGATGGGCACCCTGCGGGTGCTCACCCGGACCCTCGGCCTGGCCCGCGCCTTCCCGTTCACCGAGCAGGAGCTGCGCCGGGCCTCGCTGATGATCCCGGCGGTCGCCGGACTGATCTGGTCCGTCGTCACCCTGCCCGCGCTGGCCGGGGTGGGCAGCCCCCAGATCACCGACGCCCTCCCGACCGCCCTGGTCACCGCCGTCGCCGGCGTACTCGGCGCCGCCCGCTGGACCGCCGCCAAACCGATCGACTTCGGCAAGCCGATGCTCGCCACCCAGGCCGGCGCCATGCCGACCGGCATGTTCGCCAACCTGGTCCGTGGCTTCGAGGTGGTGCTGCTGATCACCGCCCCGCTCGCGTTCGGCGGGCACTGGCTGATCTCCACCGTGATCGCCGCGATCGCGTACTGGTTCGTGATGGGCAACTTCGACATGGACAAGCTGCAGGAGCAGCGCGAGGAGCAGCAGAAGGAGTTGGAGAAGGCCCGGGCCCAGCGGGCCCGCGCCAAGGGCCGGTAGGAATTGGACGAACGTGCGACAATCCGATCATGGACACGAAGTTGCTCGAGGTCTTCCTCGCGGTGGTGCACACCGGCAGCATCTCCGCGGCCGCGCGGCGGCTGAACTTCAGCCAGCCGACGGTGAGCCAACAGATCAAGGCCCTCGAGCGGGTGCTCGACGCCCAGCTGTTCACCCGTGAGGGCGGCCGGATCGAGCTGACCGCCGCCGGCCGCACCCTGCAGTCGTACGCCGAGTCGACCCTCTCCAGCTGGCGGTTCGTCGTCGAACAGGTCCGCGAGGCGGTGAACCGCGACGATCTGATCGAGCTCGGGCTGGCGTCCTTCCCCTCCGCGAACGCCGCCCTGGTGCCCGAGGCGGTCGCCTCGATGCTCGCCGACGACGAGCGGCTGCGGGTCAAGGTGCTGGACGCCGAACCGCCGGCCTCCTTCGACCTGCTGCGCTCCGGCCAGGCCGATGTGCTGATCACCTTCTCCTATCCCGAGGACGAGACCGGCCGCGGTCAGGTCGAGCTGCCGATCCTCGACGAGGAGTTCGTGCTGCTGGTCGCCGACGACCACCCGCTGGCCGATCGCGGGGCGGTGGCGCTGGAGGAGGCCGCCGAATCGACCTGGATCGGCGGCTGCCCGAAGTGTCGCCAGGAACTGATCACCGTCTGCCGGGAACGTGGCTTCAACCCCGAGATCCTGATGTCCACCGACGACCCGAAGATGACCCAGATCATGGTGAGCAAGGGAATCGGGGTGGCGATGCGGCCCGCGCTCGCGGTGCTCGGTCAGGAGACCCCGGGCATGGTTCCGCTGGGCATCACCAACGGGGTACGCCGCCAGGTGTCGGTGCTGGTCCCCGAGAGCGAGGCCGAGCGTCCCGAGGTCGTCACCCTGCACACCGCGCTCCGCAAGGCCGCCAAGCAGCTCACCACGAAGTCGCCGAAGGTGCAGCGCCAGCGGATCCACGTCTGCTGACCCCACCTCGTTCCGCGCGCGGCGGATTCCCTAGGCTGATTGGGAAATCGGACGAAGGAGTTGGTCGGCGATGACCCGGCATCTGGTGGACAGCAACGAGGCGGTCAACGACGGGCTGCGCGGATTCTGTGCGGTGAACGCCGATCTGGTCGCCCTGCATGAGGATCCGCGGTTCGTGCTGCGCGCCGAACCGGCCACCGACAAGGTCGCGCTCGTCTCCGGCGGCGGGTCCGGGCACGAGCCGCTGCACGCCGGATTTGTCGGCGTCGGGATGCTGGATGCCGCCGTACCCGGTGAGGTCTTCTCCAGCCCGTCCGCCGACCAGGTGCGGGCCGCGATGCTGGCCGCCGACGCCGGCCGGGGCGTACTCCAGATCGTCAAGAACTACACCGGCGACGTGATCAACTTCGCGCTGGCCGCCGACGAGTGCCGCGACCGCGGGGTCGAGGTGGCGAGCGTGCTCGTCGACGACGACGTGCCGTCCGCGGAGCGGGGGAGTACGCCCGGGCGGCGCGGCACCGTCGCCACCGTGCTGGTCGAGAAGATCTGCGGGGCCGCCGCCGAGGAGGGCCGCCCGCTCGCCGAACTGGCCGAGCTCGGGCAGCGGGTCGTGGACCGCTCCCGCAGCGTCGGCGCGGCGGTGGCGGCCGGCTCCAACTTCACCGCCGAACCCGCCTTCGAGCTGGGTGCCGACGAGATCGAGTTCGGGGTCGGCATCCACGGCGAACGCGGCACCGACCGGATCGGCACCGAACCGCTCGAGGCACTGGTACGCCGGATGCTGGACACCCTGGCCGACGACCTGCCGCTGGAATCGCCGGTCCTGCTCGCCGTCAACGGACTCGGCGCGACCACGCCACTGGAACTGGACGCGGCCGCCGGCTACGCGCTGGCCGCACTGGACCGGCGCGGCATCGAGGTGTCCCGGGCGATCGTGGACGACCTGGTCACCTCACTCGACATGCGCGGCCTCTCGCTCACCGTGCTGCTGCTCGACGACGAACTGCAGCGCTGGTGGGATGCTCCGGTGCAGACCGCCCACTGGCGCGGAACCCGACTGGCCGGCGTACCGGCCGCGCAGCCGAAACCCGCCACCGTCACCGCCGACGAGACCACCGCCGCCGCGGAGGAGGAGGGCAGCGAGGCCGCCACCGTCTGGATCGACCGCTTCGTCGAGCGGGCCGGTGAACGCGCCGACGAACTCGGCGAACTGGACCGGCAGTCCGGTGACGGCGACTTCGGACCCAACCTGCGTACCGCGCTGGGCCGATACCGCGCCGGGGGTGACGCCTTCGTCGCCCTGTCCCGCGCCTTCGCCGGCGTCGGCGGCACCTCCGGTCCGCTGCTCGCGCTCTGGCTGCGTACCCTCGCCCGCGGCATCGGCGGCGATCCCGGGGCGTACGCCGAGGCGCTCCGGACCGCGGCCGACCGGGTACGCGAACTCGGTGGTGCCGAGGTCGGTGACAAGACGATGGTCGATGCGATGGTGCCGGCCGCCGAGGCCGCCCAGCAGGTCGCGGACGCCGATGGCTCCCTCGATGAGGCGATCCGGGCCGCCGCCGAGGCCGCCGACCGGGCCGCCGAACAGACCTCCGAACTCGTCGCCCGGCGCGGGCGCGGCAGCTACGTCGGCGAGGCCGGACGCGGGGTCGTCGATCCCGGTGCCAGGCTGATCGCGATCTTCCTGGGCTGCGGGGTACGCCCCTGAGTCATCCCTCACATCACCGGTGAACGTCGGTGTCCGTCCGGGCGCCGTCGTAGTCTCGGAGCATGCCCGAACCCTTGCTCGACCCGGCTCTGCTCGAAGAATTCCCGATCAGTCGGCTGTTGGCGGAGCGAGATCGGCTGGGGCGGTTCCTGCTCGGCTACCAGTCCGGGATCGAGGAGGTCAGCACCAAGCTGCGGATCCTGGAGCAGGAATTCCAGCACATGCACGAATACAACCCGATCGAGCACGTCGCCTCGCGGTTGAAGAAGCCCGAGTCGGTGCTGGCGAAGGCGCAGCGGATCGGTTGCCCGCCGCAGTTGGAGGCGATGCGCGAACAGATCACCGACATCGCCGGCGTACGCGTGGTCTGCTCCTTCGTCCGCGATGTCTACGAGGTCGTCGAGATGCTCGTCCAGCAACCCGATGTGACGGTGCTGAAACGCAAGGACTACATCGCCGAACCCAAGGAGAACGGGTATCGCAGCCTGCACGTCATCGTCGAGGTGCCGGTGTTCTTCTCCCGGGAGCAGCTGCAGGTCCCGGTGGAGGTCCAGTTCCGCACCATCGCGATGGACTTCTGGGCCAGCCTGGAGCACAAGATCTACTACAAGTACGACCGCGAGGTCCCCGGCGAGCTGCTCGAAGGGCTGCACGACGCCGCCGAGACCGCGGCCCGGTTGGACGCCGATATGGAGCGGTTGCACGTGCAGGTGCACGGCGCCTTCCCCGAGACCCGGTACGAGTTCTGACTGCCGTGTCAGCGGCAACCCGTCAGCGGGCGGGGTTGGGTCCATCTCGACACGGTCGCTGCGCGACCTACTCGATGAGCGTGGGTGGGGTAGCGGGTCAGCCTTCGAGGGCGTCGCGCATGGGGACGAGCTTGGCCATCGATTCGGCGAGCTCGGCGGCGGGGTCGGAGTCGGCGACGATGCCGCAGCCGGCGTACAGCTGGGCGGTGTTGCCGCGGATCCGGCCGCAGCGCAGCGCGATCGCCCACTCGCCGTCGCCCTCGGCATCCACCCAGCCGACCGGGCCGGAGTAGCGGCCGCGGTCCAGGCCCTCGAGCTCGCGGATCATCCGGCGGGCGCCGTCGGTCGGCGTTCCGCAGACCGCGGCCGAGGGATGCAGAGCGGCGGCCAGGGCCAGCGACGAGGCCCCCGGCCGGGCGACGGCGGTGACGTCGGTGGCCAGGTGGAAGACATTCGGCAGTTCCAGCACATAGGGCGCGTCGGGCACGTTCATCCCCGAGCAGTACGCCGTCAGCGCCTTCGCCACCGAGGCGACGGCGTACTCGTGCTCGGCCAGGTCCTTGCTGGAGTGCGACAGGTGCGCGGCCAGCGCCCGGTCCTCCTCCTCGTCGCTGGTGCGCTGGATGGTGCCGGCCAGCACCCGCGAGGTGACCAGGCCCTCCTGTCGCCGGACCAGCATCTCCGGTGAGGCGCCGACCAGACCGTCCACCAGATAGGTCCAGCAGCGCTCGTAGTCGCGGGCCAGGCCGTCGACCAGCCAGCGCGGATCGATCGGGTGCTCGGCCTGCGCCAGCAGATCCCGCGCCAGCACCACCTTGTCCACCTCCCCGGCCCGGATCCGGCGCACCGCCTCCGCGACGGCCGTCTCCCACCGCGGTCCGGACAGCGCGCCGTCGGCATAGCTGATCTGACCCGGCGATGTCGGTGGGGTCTTCGGCTTCGGCAGCCAGCCTGGTTCGGGCATCTCACCCGGGCCGAGCCGGGTCAGCCAGCACTGCCCGTCGCGGCGCCCCACCACGAACTGCGGCACCACCAGCACCGCCCGCTGCTCGGTGTGGTCCGGGTCGAAGGTGAAGGACCCGAAGGCCACCGGCCCGGTCCCGCTCACCCCGGGCAGCTCCGACTCGTGCTCGATCTCGGAGACGAACTGGCCCCACCAGTCGTCGGCATCGGCGATGCAGGAGAACTCCTCGCGCGCGATCACCCCGGTACCGACCATGCCGTCACCCCGCCGGATCCAGGCCAGATCCTGTTCCCCGGGCAGCAGCGCGGACAGCTCACCGGGGTCGGCGATGCTGATCGTGCGGGCCGCGATCGGCGGGCGGCGGCGTCCGACCTGCGGACGGGTCGAGGCGGTGTGCGAATGGGCCACCTCGGCAGGATACGTCCATAAAATAGGTCACGAAATCATTGCGTTATTCCGTGGTCATTCGCTGCCCAGCAAGGATTTCCGATGCCATCCGCCACCGATCGGCCCATTTGGATACCGAGGTGCCCCCTGCCCTAGACTGACGACGATCGTGATGGTTTTCACGAGCCCGCCGTCGTCTGTCGACGGGTAGGTGGCGAGTTCAGGAGAAGGAATGTCCCAGACCCCTGATGGGGTTGGTTCCCCCGACCGTCTGGAAGGTGGCTTCGGCTCCGGTGACACGGAGCGTGTCGAGGCCGATGTCGTCGTCGTCGGCGCCGGCCCTGCCGGATCGGCCACCGCGACGCATCTGGCCCGCCGTGGCCTGTCGGTCGCGCTGGTGGAGAAGTCCACGTTCCCGCGCGAGAAGGTCTGCGGTGACGGGTTGACCCCGCGGGCCACCCGGCAGCTGATCCGGCTCGGCATCGACACCTCCGAGGCCAACGGCTGGCTGCACAACCGCGGCCTGCGCGTCTATGCCGGCCGCGAGGAGCCGTTCGTCTTCGACTGGCCGGACCTGGCCGACTTCCCCAACTACGGGCTGGTCCGCCCGCGTGCGGACTTCGACGACCTGCTGGCCCGCAACGCGGTCGCCTCCGGGGCGGAGCTGATCCAGAACACCACCATCACCGAGCCGATCCTGGACGAGCGCAGCGACCGGATCGTCGGCGTCCGCAGCAAGGACGGCCGCGAGTTCCGGGCACCGCTGGTGGTGGCCGCCGACGGCAACTCGACCCGGCTCTCGCTGGCGATGGGGCGTACCAAGCGGGACGACCGGCCGATGGGTGTGGCGGTCCGCGCCTACTACAACAGCCCGCGCCACGACGACGACTACATGGAGTCCTGGCTGGAGCTGTGGGACGGCAAGCCCAAGGAATCGAACCTGCTGCCCGGTTACGGCTGGGTCTTCGGGATGGGTGACGGCACCTGCAACATCGGTCTCGGCATCCTGAACACCTCCAGCGCCTTCGGCAAGACCGACTACAAGGAGCTGATGACCCGCTGGCTGGACAACACGCCGGCCGAGTGGGGCTTCCGCGAGGAGAACCGCACCTGCGAGATCCGCGGCGCCGCGCTGCCGATGGGCTTCAACCGGGTGCCGCACTACGACCGCGGGCTGCTGCTGGTCGGCGACTCCGGCGGCATGGTCAACCCGTTCAACGGTGAGGGCATCGCCTATGCGATGGAGGCGGGGGAGTACGCCGCCGACGCGATGGCCGAGGCGCACTACCGCGGCGTGGGCACCAGCACCGCCGAGCGCGCGCTGCAGGCGTACCCGAAGCGACTGCAGGCCGAACTCGGTGGGTACTACCGCCTGGGCGGGGTGTTCGTGAAGCTGATCGGGCATCCCGAGGTGATGAAGCTCTGCACCCGTTACGGGCTGCCGCGACGCACGCTGATGAAGTTCACGCTGAAACTGCTGGCGAACTTGACCGACAGCAACGATGGCGATGCGATGGATCACACGATCAACATGCTCAGCAGACTCGCCCCCTCGGCATGAGGTGCCGGCGCATGGAGATCGGCAAGAGAGTGGAAGGGAGATACGGTGACTGACGCCTATCTGCCGCTGGTGGTCATGTTGATCCTGGCGACATTGTTCGTGGCCGGCGGCCTCGTCGTGACCATGCAGATCGGTCCGCAGCGCTACAACCGGGCGAAGTACGACTCCTACGAGTGCGGCATCCAGCCGACCCCGCAGCCGATCGGCGGTGGCCGCTTCCCGGTGAAGTACTACATCACCGCGATGCTCTTCATCGTCTTCGACATCGAGATCGTCTTCCTCTACCCCTGGGCGGTCACCTTCGACCGGATGGGCTGGTGGGGCCTGGTGATCATGATCATGTTCGTCGACGCCGTCTTCCTCGCCTTCTGGTACGTGATCCAGCGCGGCGGCCTGGAGTGGGGCGAATGATGACCAGCAACAACACCTACATGAGGGACGCGGAGACCCTGGGGGCACGGACCTGCGAGCGCAGCGAGCGCGGGGGTCCGGGGGTCGCCCCCCGTATGACGTCGCAGGGGGTCGTCCCCCCGACACCGAGCGAAGCGAGGTAACAAAATGGCTGGTGGGCTTGAGGACAAGCTTCCTGCGGGCATCGCGCTGACCACGGTCGAGGGCCTGGTCGGCTGGATGCGGCAGGCGTCGTTCTGGCCGGTCACCTTCGGGTTGGCCTGCTGTGCGATCGAGATGATGACCTACGGTGCGCCGCGCTACGACGCGTCCCGCTGGGGTCAGGAGGTGTTCCGCCCCTCGCCGCGGCAGGCCGACCTGATGATCGTCGCCGGCCGGGTGAGCCAGAAGATGGCGCCGATCGTGCGCGAGATCTACGACCAGATGCCGAACCCGAAGTGGGTGCTGGCGATGGGCGTCTGCGCCTCCTCCGGTGGCATGTTCAACAACTACGCGGTGGTCCAGGGTGTCGACCACATCGTGCCGGTCGACATCTACGTGCCGGGCTGCCCGCCGCGGCCGGAGATGCTGATCGATGCGATGTTCAAGCTGAAGGGCCAGAAGGTCGCGCACACCAAGATGGGTCCGCACGAGATCGCCGAGATCGCCGAGCAGGAGCAGGCCGCCCTCGAGGCGCCGGCGACCCACGAGATGAAGGGGCTGCTGCGTTGAGCGACAACAAGCCCGAGGGTGCCGCACCGGACCCGCGCGACCAGCCGGGTGCCGAGAGCGGCAACGCGCCGGCGAGCACCGATGTCGAGCAGTCCGGCAGCCAGGCCGGGGTGGTCGAGGGCCGTCCGGTCGAGGTCAAGCACGGCATGTGGGGCGCCGGGTCCGGTGACACCTCCGGTTACGGCCGGATGGTGCGTACCGTCGAGCAGCCCGGTCCGTCGGCCCGCCCCTACGGCGGCTGGTTCGACGAGGTCGTCGACCGGATCGAGCAGCTGGTTCCCGGGGGTGTACGCGAGGTCGTGGTGCACCGCGGCGAGCTGACCCTCTACGTCGACGGTGCGAAGCTGCCGGAGCTGGCCCAGGCGCTCCGCGACGATGCCCGGCTGCGCTTCGAGCACTGCGCCTCGGTGTCCGGGGTGCACTACCCCTCCGACACCGGTCACGAGCTGCACTCGGTCTACCACCTGCAGTCGCTCACCCACAATCGTCGGTTGCGGCTGGAGGCGAGCTGCTCCGAGGCGCACCCGCACCTGCCCTCGGTCGTCGCGATCTACCCGGCCGCCGACTGGCACGAGCGCGAGACCTGGGACATGTTCGGGATCATCTACGACGGCCACCCGGCCCTCACCCGGATCCTGATGCCGGACGACTGGCCGGGTCACCCGCAGCGCAAGGACTATCCGCTCGGCGGCGTACCGGTGGAGTACAAGGGCGCCACCATTCCGCCGCCCGATCAGCGCAGGAGCTACTGATGAGCACCCAGCACACCTCGCGTCCCCCGGAGCACCGGGTGGATGACCAGCCGGATCTCTACGGCGTTCCGGGTGCCGAGGCCGAGGGCACCGTCTACACCGCGGCCGGCCAGGACTGGGACCAGATCGTCTCCGCCCAGGCCGAGCGCGGCGATGAGCTGCTGGTGGTCAACATGGGCCCGCAGCACCCTTCCACCCACGGCGTGCTCCGGCTGATCCTGGAGATGGAGGGCGAGACCATCCAGACCGCCCGGTGCGGCATCGGCTATCTGCACACCGGCATCGAGAAGAACATGGAATACCGCACCTGGACCCAGGGCGTGACCTTCTGCACCCGGATGGACTACCTGACGCCCTTCTATCAGGAGGGTGCCTACGTCGCCTCGATCGAGCGGCTGCTCGGCATCGAGGACGAGATCCCGGAGAAGGCCAAGGTCATCCGGGTGCTGCTCAGTGAGCTGAACCGGATCGGTTCGCACCTGGTCTGCATCGGCACCGGCGGCATGGAGATCGGCGCGCTGACGGTGATGACGATCGGCTTCCGGGACCGGGAGATGATCCTGGACGCCTTCGAGGCGGTCACCGGACTGCGGATGAACCACGCGTACTTCCGCCCGGGCGGTGTCGCCAACGACATCGGCCCCAAGGAGCTGGACAAGGTCAAGGAGGCCATCGCCTGGCTCAAGAAGCACCTGGTGGAATACAAGGAGTTCTGCAACGCCAACCCGATCTTCCTGGGTCGGCTCAAGGGTGTCGGCTATCTGGACGCCTCCGCCTGCCTGGCGCTGGGGATCACCGGCCCGATGCTGCGCTCCACCGGTTACGACTTCGATCTGCGCAAGAACCAGCCCTACTGGGACTACGAGACCTACGACTTCGAGGTGCCCACCGAGGACACCTGCGACGCGCTCGGCAAGTTCTTCGTCCGCCAGGCCGAGATGTGGCAGAGCCTGCACATCGCCGAGCAGTGCGTGGAGCGGCTGGAGAAGATGGAGGGCGCCTCGGTGATGGTCGCCGATCCGAAGATCGCCTGGCCGGCGCAGCTGTCGGTCGGTTCCGACGGCATCGGCAACTCCAACGAGCACATCAAGCACATCATGGGCCAGTCCATGGAGGCGCTGATCCACCACTTCAAGCTGGTCACCGAGGGCTTCCAGGTGCCGCCGGGGCAGGCGTACGTGCCGATGGAGTCGCCGAAGGGTGAGATCGGTGCACACCTGGTCTCCGACGGTGGCACCCGACCCTGGCGGGCGCACTTCCGTGACCCCAGCTTCAACAACCTGCAGGCCGTTCCCGCGCTGTGCGAGGGTTCGCTGATGTCCGATGTCGTGGTGGCCGTCGCCTCCATCGACCCCGTCATGGGAGGGGTGGACCGCTGATGTCCGGCTTCAAGACCCACTTCGACAACTCCGGTGGCATCGACTTCGGCAACGAGCAGAGCAACATCACCGAGCAGACGATCGAGGAGATCCGCCAGATCGCGGCCCGCTACCCGCAGCCGCGCTCGGCGCTGCTGCCGGCACTGCACCTGGTGCAGTCGGTGGACGGGCGGGTCAGCCCGCGCGGTATCGAGGTCTGCGCCGAGGTGCTCGGCATCACCCCCGCCGAGGTGTCCGGGGTGGCCACCTTCTACACGATGTACAAGCGCAAGCCGGTCGGCAAGCATGCCGTCGGCGTCTGCACCACCGCGCTCTGCGCGGTGATGGGCGGGGACCACGTGTTCGCCACCCTGCAGCGGCACCTGGGTGTCGGCAACGACGAGACCACTCCCGACGGCCAGATCACCCTGGAGCACCTGGAGTGCAACGCGGCCTGCGATTTCGCGCCGGTGATGATGGTCAACTGGGAGTTCTTCGACAACGTCACCCCGCAGAAGGCGATCGAGATCGTCGACGCGCTGATCGCCGATGAGACCGTGGTCGCCGACCGCGGTGCCACCATCACCAGCTGGCGCGAGGCCGAGCGGGTGCTGGCCGGCTTCCCCGACGGGCTCGCCGACGAGGGACCCGCCGCCGGTCCGGAATCCCTGCTGGGATTGAAGATCGCGCGGGAGAACAACTGGCACGCGCCCGATCCGAACGACCTCCCGAAGGTCCCGGTCAAGGAGGATGACAAGTGAGCCCCGACTCGGTGAGCATCGACCTGTTGACCCCGGTGCTGTCGGACAACTGGGCCGACGAGCGCGCCTGGCGGCTGACCAACTATGAACGCCGCGGCGGTTACGACGCGCTGCGCAAGGCGCTCACCATGGAGCCCGCCGACATCGTCACCACCGTCAAGGACGCCGGCCTGCGCGGCCGCGGCGGCGCCGGCTTCCCGACCGGGATGAAGTGGTCCTTCATCCCCAAGGACAACCCGAACCCCACCTACCTGGTGGTGAACGCCGACGAGTCCGAGCCGGGCACCTGCAAGGACATCCCGCTGATGCTGGCCTCGCCGCACACCCTGGTCGAGGGGGTGGCGATCTCCTCCTACGCCATCGGCGCCAGCTACGCCTTCATCTACGTCCGCGGTGAGGTGCTGCACGTCGCCCGGCGGCTGCAGCAGGCCGTCCGGGAGGCGTACTCGGCCGGTTATCTGGGCAAGAACATCCTCGGCAAGGGCTACGACCTCGAGGTCGTCGTGCACTCCGGCGCCGGGGCCTACATCTGCGGTGAGGAGACAGCGCTGCTGGACTCGCTGGAGGGCCGGCGCGGACAGCCGCGGCTGCGTCCGCCGTTCCCCGCGGTCGCCGGCCTGTACGCCTCCCCGACGGTGATCAACAACGTCGAGTCGATCGCCTCGGTGCCGTGCATCGTGGCGAACGGCAAGGACTGGTTCGCCGCGATGGGCACCGAGAAGTCCAAGGGCATGACGCTCTATTCGCTGTCCGGGCACGTCGCCAACCCGGGCCAGTTCGAGGCGCCGATGGGGATCACCCTGAACCAGCTGCTGGACCTCGCCGGCGGGATGCGCAACGGCCACCGGTTGAAGTTCTGGACCCCGGGCGGTTCCTCCACCCCGATCCTCACCGGCTCCACCGAGCACCTCGACCTGCCGCTGGACTACGAGGGCATGGCGGGTGCGAAGACCATGCTCGGCACCAAGGCGCTGCAGTGCTTCGACGAGACCACCTCGGTGGTCCGCACCACGCTGCGCTGGATCGAGTTCTACAAGCACGAGTCCTGCGGCAAGTGCACCCCGTGCCGCGAGGGCTCCTGGTGGCTCACCCAGATCCTGATGCGGCTGGAGGCCGGTCAGGGTGTCGAGGGTGACATCGAGAAGATGCTCGATCTGTGCGACAACATCGGCGGCCGCTCGTTCTGCGCGCTCGCCGACGGTGCCGTGGCCTGCGTGACCTCCGCGGTGCAGTACTTCCGCGAGGAGTTCGAGCAGGGCATGCACACCCCCGCCTGGGAGCTCTACCCGTATGAGAAGAGCGCGTTGTTCGACGCCTCCTCGCTGCACTCCGACAACCCCGTGGGAGCCCACTGATGACCGTGACCGACAAGCCGTCCGACCAGGGATCCGACGTCGCCAAGCGCGAGGACCTGCTCACCGTCACCATCGACGACGTCGAGGTCTCGGTGCCCAAGGGCACCCTGCTGATCCGCGCCGCCGAGATGATCGGCGTCGCGATCCCGCGGTTCTGCGACCACCCGTTGCTGGACCCGGTGGGCGCCTGCCGGCAGTGCCTGGTGGAGATCCCCGATGCCGGCAACGGCCGCGGGATGCCCAAGCCGCAGGCCTCCTGCACCATCGAGGTCGCCGACGGGATGAAGGTGAAGACCCAGCTGACCTCCCGGGTGGCCGAGAAGGCCCAGGAGGGGATGCTGGAGTTCCTGCTGGTCAACCACCCGCTGGACTGCCCGATCTGCGACAAGGGTGGCGAGTGCCCGCTGCAGAACCAGGCGATGTCCAACGGGCACGGCGAATCCCGCTTCGAGGGCGTCAAGCGCACCTTCCCCAAGCCGATCGCGATCTCGGCGGAGATCCTGCTGGACCGCGAACGCTGCGTGCTCTGCGCCCGCTGCACCCGCTTCTCCGAGCAGATCGCCGGCGACCCGTTCATCGCGCTCACCGAGCGCGGTGCGCTGCAGCAGGTCGGCATCTATGAGAAGGAGCCCTTCGAGAGTTACTTCTCCGGCAACACCATCCAGATCTGCCCGGTCGGTGCGCTCACCTCGACCGCCTACCGCTTCCGGTCCCGGCCCTTCGACCTGGTCTCCACCCCCTCCACCTGCGAGAACTGCGCCGCCGGCTGCGGGATCCGGGTGGACCACCGGCGTGGTGAGGTGATGCGCCGGCTCGCCGGCGACGAGCCGGAGGTCAACGAGGAGTGGAACTGCGACAAGGGCCGCTTCGGCTTCGTCTCCGGTCGCCAGGGCGACCGGATCACCACCCCGCTGGTCCGTGACGGTGACGTGCTCCGCCCCGCCTCCTGGGCCCAGGCGATCGACGCCGCGGTGGCCGGCATCCTGGCCGCCGTCGACGCCAACGACGGCACGCCCGGGGCGAACCTGGGTGTGCTGCCCGGTGGCCGGCTGACCCTGGAGGACTCCTACGGGTACGCCAAGTTCGCGCGCGCGGTGCTCGGCACCAACAACATCGACTTCCGCTCCCGGCCGCACACGCTGGAGGAGGGGCAGTTCCTGGCGCACGCGATCGCCGGCACCGGTCTGCAGACCACCTATGCCGACCTGGAGAACGCCAACCGGGTGCTGCTGGTCGACTTCGAGCCCGAGGACGAGTCGCCGATCGTCTTCCTGCGGCTGCGCAAGGCCGTCCGCAAGAAGAAGCTCGACGTGATCACCGTCGGCGCGATGCTGTCCTACGGCTCCAGCAAGCTGAAGGCCTCCCTGGTACCGGCCCTGCCCGGTACCGAGGCGCAGGTGCTGGACAACCTGCCCGCCGACATCGAGCTGGACGAGAACTCGGTGGTGATGGTCGGCGAGCGGGCCTGCCAGTCGCTGGGTACGCTGACCGCCGCCCTGCAGCTGGTGCAGCGCACCGGCGCCAAGCTGGCCTGGGTGCCGCGCCGGGCGGGGGACCGCGGTGCGATCGAGGCCGGCTGCCTGCCGAACCTGCTGCCCGGTGGCCGGCTGGTCACCGACCCGGCCGCCCGGGTGGACGCCCAGACGGTGTGGGGGATCGAGGGGTTGCCCGCCGAGCCCGGTCTGGACGCGGACGCGATCCTGGCCGCCGGCACCCAGGGCAACCTGGACGCGCTGATCGTCGGCGGCGTGGAGCCGGCCGACTTCCGCTTCCCGCACGCCGCGCTGGCGGGCCTGGAGAGCGCCGGATTCGTGGTCAGCCTGGAGACCCGCCGCTCGGAGGTCACCGAGCGGGCCGATGTGGTCTTCCCGGTCTCGCTGATCGAGGAGCGGCACGGCACCTTCCTGGACTGGGAGGGCCGCGAGCGCCCGGTCACCCAGTACCTCGGCTCGCAGCAGGTGATGAGCGACCTGCGGGTGCTGGCCGCGCTGGCCGATGCCCTGGGCGCCGACCTCGGCGTACGCACCCCCACCGAGGCGAAGGCCGAGCTGGCCGAGTTCGCCGGCTGGGAGGGGCAGCGGGCCGCGGCACCGGACGAGGCGCCGGAGGCGCTGCTCGAGCCCGGTACCGGTGAGGCCGTGCTGGCGTCCTGGCGCGAGCTGATCGACGACTCCCGCGCGATCGACGGCGAGGCCGACCTACAGGCCACCGCCCGGCCGCCGGTGGTCCGGATGAACCCGACGATGGCCGGCGGGATCACCGACGGCACGCTGGTCCGGGTGTCCCGCGAGGGCGGTGAGATCGTGCTGCCGCTGCTGGTCGATCCGGGTGTGATCGACCGGGTGGTGTGGCTGCCGACCAATGCCCCCGGAGTGGGCATCGGCCCCAACCTGGGCGCGGTCCCGGGTGATCTGGTCCGGGTCGAACTGGCCGACGGCGCCCTCGCCGACAACCAGGAGGGAGTGGAGGCATGACGACGTTCTCCGATCCGTGGTGGATCACCTGCATCAAGGCCGTCGGCGTACTGGTCTTCCTGCTGCTGTTCACGCTGTTCAACATCGTCTTCGAGCGCAAGGTCGTGGCGAAGATGCAGCACCGCGTCGGCCCGAACATGAACGGCCCGTTCGGTTCGCTGCAGTCGCTGGCCGACGGCATGAAGCTGATGACCAAGGAGGACTTCCGGCCGGTCAATGCCGAGAAGTTCGTCTTCAACCTGGCGCCCTACCTGGTCGCGATCCCCGCATTCTCCATCCTGGCGATGATTCCGCTGGGTGGCGAGGTCACCATGTTCGGGGTCCGGACCACGCTGCAGTTGACCGACCTGCCGGTCTCGGTGCTGGTGATGCTGGCGCTGGCCTCGGTCGGCATCTACGGCATCGTGCTGGCCGGCTGGTCCTCGGGTTCGACCTATTCGCTGCTCGGTGGCCTGCGTTCCAGCGCCCAGATGATCTCCTACGAGATCGCGATGGGTCTGAGCTTCGTGACCGTGTTCATGTACGCCGGATCGATGCGCACCTCCGACATCGTCGCCGCCCAGGCGCAGCCGCTGAGCCTCTTCGGCGGCGCCCAGATTCCCCTGCAGGGCTGGTACTGGGCGATGCTGCTGCCGTCGTTCGTGATCTATGTGATCTCGATGGTCGGCGAGACCAACCGGGCACCGTTCGACCTGCCGGAGGCGGAGTCGGAGCTGGTCGGCGGTTTCCACACCGAGTACTCCGGTTTCCGGTTCGCGATGTTCTTCCTGGCCGAATACATCAACATGGTCAACGTCTCCGCGATCGCGACCACCCTGTTCCTGGGCGGGTGGCGCGCGCCGTGGCCGCTGCAGGGCACCTTCCTGGACGCCGGATGGTGGGGCCTGCTCTGGTTCACCCTCAAGGTCGTCGTGTTCATCTTCTTCTTCATCTGGCTGCGTGGCACCCTGCCGCGGATGCGTTACGACCAGTTCATGGCGCTCGGCTGGAAGGTGCTGATCCCGATCTCGCTGCTCTGGCTGCTGGCGGTCGCGATCGTGCGCACCATCGTCAACAGCGGCGGCTTCGCCGGGCTCACCCTCACCGGGGCGATGGCGCCGGTCGCCTGGAGCTTCGGGCTGTTCGTGATCACCGTGGTCACCTGGTGGCTGGTGGTCGCCAACCGCGATGACGTGGAGGGCGACGAGGACGACGACGCCTACCTCGATGAGGGCCCGTTCGACCCGTACGCCGGTGGCTATCCGATCCCGCCGCGGGAGGGCCAGACGCTGCCCGAGATGGCCGGCGTACTCGAAGGTGAAGTGGATGTGGACGTGACCGAACGCGGTGGGCCCGCTGGGGCGACCAGCGCAACCGCAGACACGACCCGCGAGCGTGAGAAGGGGACTGATTCCTGATGGGGTTCTTCGATCAGTGGGCCGGGTTCGGGGTGACCTTCCGGACCATGTTCCGCAAGACGTTCACCGAGGACTACCCGGTCAAGCCGAAGGTGACCGCACCGCGGTTCCACGGCCGGCACCAGCTGAACCGCTGGCCGGACGGGCTGGAGAAGTGCGTCGGTTGTGAGCTGTGCGCCTGGGCCTGCCCGGCGGACGCGATCTTCGTCGAGGGCGCGAACAACGTCCAGGGTGAGAACTACTCACCCGGCGAGCGCTACGGCCGCGTCTACCAGATCAACTACCTGCGCTGCATCCTCTGCGGACTGTGCATCGAGGCCTGCCCGACCCGGGCGCTGACGATGACCAACGAGTTCGAGCTGGCCGACTTCACCCGCGAGAAGATGATCTACGACAAGGAGCGGCTGCTCGCGCCGCTGCTGCCGGGAATGGAGCAGCCGCCCCATCCGCGCCTGCTCGGGGACAGCGAGAAGGACTACTTCCTGGGGCTGCCGACCACCGGCCAGCCCGACACCCGGACCGGTGCCGCCCGGCCACCGCAGGCCGACCCGGAGACCGGGGCGACCCGCGCCGAGGCGGCCGCCGGACCGACGCAGGCAGGAGAGCACAAGTGATCGCCCTGGAGGTCTCGGCCGCCGCGCAGTCGGTGGCCTTCTGGTTGCTGGCACCGGTGATGGTGCTCGGCGCGCTCGGCATGGTGCTGGCCCGCAAGCCGGTGCACTCGGCGCTCTGCCTGGCGACGGTGATGGTCAGCCTGGCGGTGCAGTACGCCGCCCAGGACGCGCCGTTCCTGTTCGCGGTGCAGATCATCGTCTACACCGGCGCCATCTTGATGCTGTTCCTGTTCGTGCTGATGCTGGTCGGTGTGGACACCAGCGACTCGCTGGTGGAGACGCTGCGCGGCCAGCGGCTGGCGGCGATCCTGGCGGCCCTGGGCGTCGGCATCCTGCTGATCCTGGCCGTTGGCAATGCGGTGATCGGCAACCCGGTCGGGTTGGCCGCCGCCGAGCCGCAGGGCAATGTCCCGGCGCTGGCGGACCTGCTCTTCCGCCGCTACGTGTTGATCTTCGAGGCCACCTCGGCGCTGCTGATCACCGCCGCCCTGGGTGCGATGGTGCTCGCGCACCGCGAGCAGATCGGCAAGAAGTCCACCCAGAAGCAGCGCGCCAGCGACCGGATGCGGCGCTACGCCGAGACCGGTGAGCACCCCGGCCCGCTGCCCACCCCTGGTGTCTACGCCCGGCACAACGCGGTCGACATCCCCGCGCTGCTGCCCGACGGCAGCGCCGACCCGAAGTCGGTGCCGAAGACCATGCTGGCCCGCGGCACCGTCGTCGACGGCCCGCGGCTGGCGGGTGCCACCCGGGCCACCGTCGCCGCTCTCAACGGGCAGCGGCTGGACGAGGGCGGCGTGCCCCCGGCCCTGTCGGCCGGTGAGGCCGAGCAGGAGCAGGCCGGGCATCCCGCGATCGAGCAGCCGGGCCAGCCGGGCCAGCCGGAGCAGTCGGGCCAGCCGGGCCAGCCGGAGCAGTCGGGCCGGCCGGAGCAGCCGGGCACCGGGCCCGTCCGCCGACCGCTGTCGGCGCGCCCCCGGCGTACCGACAACTCCGCGAACCCGTCGGTCGGCGATGAGGGGAAGGACGCATGAACCCCAACAACTATCTGATCCTGTCGGCGATCCTGTTCACGATCGGCACGGTCGGCTTCATGGTGCGCCGCAACGCGATCGTCGCGTTCATGTCGGTCGAGCTGATGCTGAACGCCTGCAACCTGGCGCTGGTCACCTTCTCCCGGACCCGGGGCAACCTCGACGGCCAGGTCGCCGCCTTCTTCGTGATGGTGGTCGCCGCGGCCGAGGTCGTGGTCGGGCTGGCGATCATCGTCGCCATCTTCCGGACCCGCCGCTCGGCCTCCGTCGACGACGCCAACCTGCTGAAGTTCTGAGGATGGACGCGTGAATCTGCTGGAAACCATCACCCCCACCGCGACCATCGCGGCTTCTGGGATGTTCAGCCTGGCCTGGACGATGATCGCGGTGCCGCTGCTCTCGGCCGCGGTGCTGCTGCTGATCGGCCGTGCCGGCGACAAGTGGGGCCACCTGCTGGGCACCGCCGCATCGCTCTACTCCTTCGTGATCGGCGCGATCCTGTTCACCCAGATGCTCGCCGACCCGGGCACCCGCTCGGTGAACGCGAAGCTCTACGAGTGGATCGGCATCGGGCCCTGGGATGTCCAGATGGGCCTGCTGATCGATCAGCTGTCCATCCTGTTCGTGTTGCTGATCACCGGCGTCGGCACGCTGATCCACATCTACTCGATCGGTTACATGGCCCACGACGAGCGCCGGCGGCGCTTCTTCGGGTTCCTCAACCTGTTCGTCGCCGCGATGCTGCTGCTGGTGCTCGCCGACAACTACCTGGTGCTGTTCATCGGCTGGGAGGGTGTCGGCCTGGCGTCCTACCTGCTGATCGGCTTCTGGCAGGCCAAGCCGTCCGCGGCCGCCGCCGCCAAGAAGGCGTTCGTGGTGAACCGGGTCGGTGACATCGGCATGGCGCTGGCGATGGCGACCATGTTCGCCACCTTCGGCTCGGTGACCTACGCCCAGGTGAACGAGGGCGCGCAGGGGATGGCCGAGGCCCAGGGCACCCTGTTCGGCTCCGGTGCCGCCACCGCGACCGCGATCGGGCTGTTCCTGCTGCTCGCCGCCTGCGGCAAGTCCGCCCAGGTGCCGCTGCAGTCCTGGCTGCTCGATGCCATGGAGGGCCCGACCCCGGTGTCGGCGCTGATCCACGCGGCGACGATGGTCACCGCCGGTGTCTACCTGGTCACCCGCAGCCACGCCATCTACGCCGAGACCCCGGTGGCCGCGATGGCCGTGGTGATCGTCGGCACGGTGACGCTGCTCGCCGGTGCCTGGATCGGTACCTCCAAGGACGACATCAAGAAGGCGCTGGCCGGCTCCACGATGTCGCAGATCGGCTACATGATGCTGGCCGCCGGAATCGGCCCCGCGGCGTACCCGTTCGCGATCTTCCACCTGATCACCCACGGCTTCTTCAAGGCCAACATGTTCCTCGGCGCCGGCTCGGTGATGCACGGCATGAACGACGACGTGAACATGCGCAACTACGGCCGGCTGTCGAAGTTCATGAAGGTCACCTTCCTGACCTTCGCGATGGGCTACCTGGCCATCATCGGCGTACCGGGCTTCTCCGGTTCGTTCTCCAAGGACCACATCATCACCGCGGCCTTCGAGTTCAACCTGGTGGTCGGCATCTGCGCGCTCGTCGGTGCGCTGATCACCGCCTACTACATGACCCGGATGATGATGATGACCTTCTGGGGCAAGCGTCGCTGGGTCGAGCCCGATGAGGACAACCCCAACGGTTTCGCGGTGCGGCATCCGCACGAATCGCCCGCGGTGATGACGGTCCCGCTGATCATCCTGGCGGTGTTGTCGATCATCGGCGGCTTCCTGCTGAACGGCTTCATCGGCGGCTGGCTCGCCCCGGCGGTCGGCGTCGAGGAGGTGCACGTCCAGGCCTGGTACGAGGGCTTCATCTCCCCGATCGGCATCATCACCATCGTCGCGGTGGCGATCGGTGTGTTCCTCGGCTGGTGGGTCTTCCGCGGCGACGTCCCGGTGTACGCCCCCTCGGGCAATGCGCTGGAGCGGGCCGCCCGCGCCGACCTCTACGGCGATGCGCTGAACGACGCCGTCGTGGTCGGCCCGACGATGGGCCTGGCCCGTGGGATCGCGGAGTTCGACGACAAGGGCGTCGACGGTGCGGTGAACGGCACCGCCGCGACCTTCGGTGGGCTGTCCAGCCAGATCCGTCGCCTGCAGACCGGTTACGTCCGCTCGTACGCGCTGATGATGGTCGCCGGCGCGGTCCTCGTCGGTGCGGTACTGATCCTCGGCCAGCTGGCCTGAGAGAGGGAGAGAGATGAGTTTTCCCTGGTTGACCCTCCTCGGCCTGCTGCCGATGCTCGGTGCGGCCGTGCTGATGATGATCAAGGGCGCGCACGCCAAGGCCGTCGGCATGGTGTTCTCCATCGCCACCCTGGTGCTCGGTGTCGCGATCGCGGTGCTGTCCGGGACGGGCATGCGGTTCGCCGAGCAGCTGCCCTGGATCAAGGCCTTCGGCGCCTACTGGTCGCTCGGCCCCGTCGACGGCATCAGCCTGACGATGGTGCTGCTGACGGTGATCCTGACCCCGATCGTGCTGCTCGCCTCCTGGGACACCGTGGACGCCGACGACCGGTGGAACAGCCACGTCTTCTTCGCGCTGGTGCTGTCGCTGGAATCGCTGTCGCTGTTCGTCTTCCTGGCGACCGATGTGCTGCTGTTCTACCTCTTCTTCGAGGCCACCCTGATCCCGATGTACTTCCTGCTCGGCGGCTTCGGCCAGGCCCGGCGCGGGTACGCGGCGATCAAGTTCCTGCTGTTCGGCCTGGCCGGCGGCCTGGTGATGCTGGCCTCGGTGATCGGGCTGTCGGCGATCTCCTCGGAGCAGCGCGGTGCCCCGACCTACCTGCTCAGCGAGCTGACCCAGCTCGACCTGGGCGGCAACGTCGGCCGCTGGCTGTTCCTCGGCTTCTTCATCGCCTTCGCGCTGAAGGCACCGATGGTGCCCTTCCACACCTGGCTGCCGGATGCGGCCGAGCAGGGCACCCCGGGTGGTTCCACGCTGATGGTCGGCATCCTGGACAAGATCGGCACCTTCGGCATGATCCGGTTCTGCCTGGAGCTGTTCCCCGAGGCCAGCCGCTGGGCCTCACCGGTGATCATCGCGCTGGCGCTGGTCTCGATCATCTACGGTGCGCTGGCGGCGGTCGGGCAGAAGGATCTGTACCGCCTGATCGCCTTCACCTCGATCAGCCACTTCGGCTTCATCGTGCTCGGCATCTTCTCCTTCACCACGGTGTCGATGAGCGGTGCGACCTTCTACATGTTCAACCACGCCTTCTCCACCGCGGTGCTGTTCCTGGTCGCGGGTTACCTGGTACGCCGCCGCGGCAGCCAGCAGATCGCGGCCTTCGGGGGCGTGCAGAAGGTGGCGCCGGTGCTGGCCGGGCTGTTCCTGATGGGCGGCCTGTCCTCGGCCGCGCTGCCGGGCATGTCCAGCTTCGTCTCGGAGTTCATGGTGATCGCCGGTTCCTTCGCCAGGCACCCGATCGTCGCCGGCATCTCCACCGTCGCGATGGTGCTGTCCGCGCTCTACATCCTGCTGACCTATCAGCGGATGATGACCGGGCCGGTGACCGATCAGGTCGCCCGGAGCTTCGACGCCGATGGCCGCAGCGACCTGGACGGCCGGGAGAAGTTGGCCATCGCGCCGTTGCTGCTGATCATCCTGGCGTTCGGCCTCTTCCCCAAGCCGATGCTGGACACCATCCAGCCCGCGGTGCAGAACACCATGCAGATCGTCGGCGAGGCTGACCCCGCCGCCCCGCTCGCGAAGGGACAGAACTGATGACGGGTTACCCACCCTCGGTCGAGTACCTGCACATCGCACCGCTGATCGCGGTGTTCGTCGGTGCCTGCTTGGGCGTCGGTCTGGAGGCCTTCCTGCCGCGCGGCAAGCGGGCGGTGCCGCAGATCGTGCTGGCGCTGGTGTCGATGCTGGTCGCGCTCGCGTTCACCATCTACATCTGGTCCCGCGGTGACGGCCTGATCGGCGCCCTGGGTTCGGTGGCGCTGGACGGTCCGACGTTCTTCATCTGGGCGGTCCTGCTGGTGCTGACCATCCTCACCCTGGCCGTGTTCGCCGAACGGCGGATCGGTGGCGGGGCGACCGGGTTCACCCCGCAGGCCGCCTCGGTGCCGGGTACGCCGGCCGAGCAGGCCGCGATCGAGGCCCGGCTGGAGCACACCGAGATCTATCCGCTGCTGCTCTTCGCGCTCACCGGAATGATGCTGTTCCCGGCCTCCAACGACCTGCTCACCATGTTCGTGGCGTTGGAGATCATGTCGCTGCCGCTCTACCTGATGTGCGGGATGGCCCGGCGCCGCCGGCTGCTGTCCCAGGAGGCCGCGCTGAAGTACTTCCTGCTCGGCGCGCTCTCCTCGGCGTTCTTCCTCTACGGCACGGCGCTGATCTACGGGTACGCCGGGGGGTTCACCCTCCGCGAGATCTCCGACTCGCTGGCCACCGGTGCGGCCGGTTCGCCGGCTCTGCTGCTCGGCGGGATGGGGCTGCTGACGATCGGGCTGCTGTTCAAGGTGGGCGCGGTGCCGTTCCACTCCTGGACCCCGGACGTCTACCAGGGCGCGCCGACCCCGGTCACCGGGTTCATGGCCGCCTGCACCAAGATCGCCGCCGTCGGCGCCCTGCTGCGGGTGCTCTTCGTCGCCTTCGGCGGCGCCCGCTGGGACTGGCAGCCGCTGCTCGCCGCGGTCGCCGTGCTGACCATGGCCGTCGGCTCGCTGCTGGCCATCACCCAGACCGACATCAAGCGGATGCTGGCGTACTCCTCGATCGCGCACGCGGGCTTCCTGCTCACCGCGATCACCGGTGCCGCCCAGCCCAGCGCGGGCATCAGCGGCGGGATCACCTCGATCTCGGCGGTGCTGTTCTACCTGGCCGCATACGGTGTCGCCACCATCGCCGCCTTCGCCCTGGTCACCACCGTGCGTGGCGAGACCGGTGAGGTGACCGCGCTGGCCGGCTGGTCCGGGCTGGCCAAGAAGTCCCCGGGCACCGCCGCCGCGATGGCGCTGCTGCTGCTCTCCTTCGCCGGGATCCCGCTGACCTCGGGCTTCATCGGCAAGTGGGCGGTGTTCGTGACCGCATGGCGGGGCGGGTTCGCCTGGCTCGTCGTGGTCGCGGTGTTGATGTCGCTGGTCGCCGCGTACTTCTACCTGCGGGTGATCATGGTGATGTTCTTCTCGCCCGCCGCGGAGGACACCCGGGTGGTTCGCTCCAGCTGGCTGACCATGGGTACCGTCGTTGTCGGATGCGTGCTCACGGTGTTGCTGGGTATCCTTCCCGGACCGCTGCTGGAGTTGGCGGCGTCGGCGCGGGAATTCCTGCGCTGAGGCGTACCGGGAAGGGACGGTTCGGTTGCGTGCGGTGTCACGGGAGGGGGAGGTAGCGGTGCTGCCCAGGGATGAGGCCGTGACCGACGCCGGATTCGCCGATGCGGTCAAGGACCGGTTGGCCGTCATCGAGGAGCGCCTGCTGGAGTCGGCGCGCGCCGACACCCCGATGGTGACCGAGGCCGCGCAGCACATCATCGCCGCCGGCGGGAAGCGGTTCCGGCCGCTGCTAGTGGTGCTGGCCAGCCAGTTCGGCGGCCCGGTCGCCGATGAGGACCTGACCCGGGCGGCGCTGGTGGTCGAGCTGACCCACGTCGCCAGCCTCTACCACGACGACGTGATGGACGATGCCGATCTGCGCCGCGGGGCGCCGAGCGCCAACCGGCGTTGGCAGAACTCGGTGGCCATCATGGTCGGCGACTTCCTGTTCGCCCGCGCCTCGGAGACGGTGGCCGAGCTCGGTACCGACTATGTCGCGCTGCAGGCGAAGACCTTCGCCCGGCTGGTGCAGGGCCAGATCGCCGAGACCGTCGGGCCGAGCGAGAACGACGACCCGCTGGCGCACTACCTGCAGGTGGTCGCCGACAAGACCGGTTCGCTGATCGCCACCTCGGCCGTCTTCGGCGGCATGGTCTCCGGCGCCTCCGCCGAGGTGCTGGCCGCGCTGGAGGCCTTCGGTGAGGAGATCGGGGTGGTCTTCCAGCTCTCTGACGACATCATCGACATCACCTCCACCGAGACCGGGAAGACCCCCGGCACCGACCTGCGGGAGGGCGTACCGACGCTGCCGACGCTGCTCGCGCTGCGCTCCGACGACCCGGCCGACGACCGGCTCAAGGAGCTGATCGGCTCCGATCTGGACGACGACGCCGAGCTGGCCGAGGCGATCGCGCTGCTGCGTGCGCACGCCGCGGTCGAGGATGCCCGGGTGGAGGTACGCCGCCGCGCGGAGGTCGCGCGCGGCTTCCTCGCCCCGCTGCCCGCCGGCCCCGCCAAGGACGCGCTGAACGCCCTCTGCGACCAGGTCGTCACCCGCTCGGCCTGACCGGCCCGGCGGGTCTAGGCTCGGGCCCGGGGACGAGGAGGTCACTGCATGAAACAGGAACGCACCCGGGTGGGGATCGTCGGTGGGGGCCCGGCCGGGTTGATGCTGTCGCATCTGCTCAACCGGCAGGGCATCGAGCACATCGTCGTCGAGTCCCGGAGCCGGGACGAGATCGAGCACACCCACCGCGCCGGGATCCTGGAGCAGGGCTCGGCCGATCTGCTGCTCGACGGTGTCAGTGACCGGATCCTGCGCGACGGCATTCGCCACGACGGGATCGATGTCCGCATCCAGGGCGACTCCTATCCGATCGACTTCACCGGCCTGGTCGGCGCCTCCACCTACCTCTATCCGCAGACCGATGTGTTCATCGACCTGGCCGAGGCGGCCCAGCGGGCCGGCACCGATGTCCGGTTCGGGGTCGGTCCGGCCCGGGTGAGTGAGCTGACCGGACGACCGGTGATCGGCTACGGCACCCCCGGCGGGGACGACGAGGTGCAGATCGAGTGCGACCTGCTGATCGGCGCCGACGGGTCGCGCAGCACCTGCCGGCACGCCATCCCCGAGGACCAACGACGCGCCTACTATCGCGAATATCCCTTTGCCTGGTTCGGAATCATGGCCGAGACCGGGCCCAGTCACCACGAACTCATCTATGCCCGCTCGGCGGCCGGTTTCGCGCTGGTCAGCCAGCGCACCACCGCCCTGCAGCGGCTCTATTTCCAGGTCCCCGTCGGCACCGAACCCGCCGACTGGAGCGACGAGGCGATCTGGCAGACCTTCCGGGATCGGTTGAACCACAACGGGTTCGCGATCAACGAGGGGCCGATCACCGAGAAGGTGGTGCTGCCGTTCCGCAGCTTCGTCTCCGAACCGATGCGCTGGGGCAATCTGCTGCTCGCCGGGGACGCCGCACACACGGTGCCGCCGACCGGTGCCAAGGGACTCAACCTGGCCCTGCAGGACGTCCGGGTGCTGGCCGAGGTGCTCGGCGACTGGGCCGCCGGCGATCCCGGGGCGCTGCAGGCGTACAGTACCCGCAGCCTTGACCGGGTCTGGAAGGCGCAGCACTTCTCCTTCTGGATGACCTCGATGCTGCACAACAATCCCGACGCCTCCGACTTCGACCGGCTGCGGACGCTGGGGGAGCTGCGGATGTTGGTCGAGTCCGAACACGGCCGCGCCTGGCTCGCCGAGGCGTACACGGGCTGGCCGAATGGCTAGGCTCCGGGCATGGAACAACTGACCGCGGTCCAGCTGTCGACGGCGATCCGCAGCGGCGAGATCGGTGTGCTCGAGGCGACCGAGGCGGCGCTGCGGCGGGCCGATGCGGACCGTCACGGGGCATTCGTCGAGGTGGCCCACGAGCAGGCACTGGCCCAGGCCCGGGGACTGCAGGATCGCCTGCGGGACAAGGATTTTCGACCGGGTCCGCTGTTCGGGGTGCCGTGTCCGGTCAAGGACCTCAATCAGGTCTCCGGAATGGTTTTCGAGGCGGGTTCGGCGGTGTACGCCGGGCAACGGGCCGAGCGGGACGACGGGGTGGTCACCCGGATCCGGGAGGCCGGGATGGTGATCCTCGGCAAGACCACGACCCCGGAGTTCGGGCTGCCCTGCTATACCGAACCCGAGGGTCGTCCGGCGGCGGTCACGCCCTGGGATCCGACCCGGATGGCCGGTGGCTCCTCGGGTGGGGCAGCCGCGGCGGTGAGTGGTGGGGTGGTGCCGATCGCACACGGCTCCGACGGCGGTGGATCGATCCGGATCCCCGCCAGCTGCTGCGGGCTGGTCGGGCTGAAACCCAGCAGGGGAAGGATTTCCAAGGGCCCCCATGGTGTGGACGGTGCCGCCATCAGCAGCGACGGCGTCCTCACCCGCGATGTCCGCGACACCGCCGCCGCACTCGATGCACTGTCGACCGGTTGGCCCGGTGATTTCTTCGCCGCACCGGCTGGCGTGCCCGGTGGCTTCCTGGCGGCCTGCGACGAAGACCCCGGGCGGTTGCGGATCGGGGTGCTCTCCGAGCCGGTGATCAGTGATGAAGCGGAGGTGCATCCCGCGGTCACCCAGGCGGTCAAGGCAACGGTACGCCAGCTCTCCGCACTCGGTCACGAGGTCGCCGTCGCCCGGAAACCCTTCGGTGGTGAGGAATGGGCCGCCTTCGGTGACCTGTGGGCCGTCGGCGCGCTGTCGGTACCGGTGCCCGAGGGGGCGGAGGATTCGCTGCGGCCGCTGACCCGCTGGCTGCGGGACAAGGGGCGCTCGTGTTCCGCACTCGGTTTCGCTGCGGCGTACGCCGGGATCCAGCAGATCACCCGGCGTACCGAACAGGCCTGGGTCGGGTTCGATGTGATCCTCAGCCCCACGCTGGCCCAGCCGCCACTGCCGGTCGGTGCGCTGCGCAATGACGCCGACCCGGCCGCCGATTTCGCCGCCCAGACCGATTTCACCCCCTGGACGAGCGTGTGGAATCTGACCGGACGCCCCTCGATCAGCCTGCCCCTGCACACCGCGAGGATCGACGGCGTGGAACTGCCGATCGGGATCATGCTCGGCGGCGGGTTGGGTGAGGAGGCACGGCTGCTCGCGCTCGCCGCGCAGTTGGAGGCGACCGGACCGAATCGGACCCAGCGGACCGAAACTGTCCGCATCGGGTGATGGACTGCGGTCATCCCGACCAAGGAGCCATCATGACCGACCCGACCGCCCTCGATGCCGAACGCCGGATGCTGCTGCAGACCCTTGCCGACCGGCGGCGCTTCCTGATCGGCACCGCCGAGGGGCTGACCGACGACCAGGCGCGGCAGGCGGCCACCGTCAGCGATCTCACCATCGGCGGCATCATCAAGCATGTCGCCGCGACCGAGCGGAGCTGGATCGACTTCGTGCTCGACGGTCCGGACCCGAGCGTCGATTTCATGGCGATGGAGAAGATCGACTGGAACGACCCGTCGACCATCCCGGCCTGGGTGCTGGAGCGGCAGGACGAGTTCACCCTGCGCGCGGATCAGACGCTGAGCGAGATCCTGGCCGGTTATGCGGAGGTGGCCGCCCGCACCGAGCAGGTGGTCACCGAGCTGGCCGACCTCGGCGTCAGCCACCAGCTCCCGGCCGCACCCTGGGATCCGGAGCCGGGCCAGCGCTCGGCCCGCGAGGTGCTCGCCCACCTGATCGGTGAGACGGCCCAGCACGCCGGCCACGCCGACATCATCCGGGAAGCCATCGACGGGAAGAAGTCGATGGCCTGAAGGCTCACTGCGGGGTGGAGCGCAGGGCTTCGATCACGCTGGCCAGATGCTCCTCGATCGCCTGTTCGGCGGCCCGTGGGTCACCGGAGTCGATGGCGGCGATCATCTTGAGATGCTGGGGGAGGGAGACCGACGGCCGACCCGGACGCATCGACAACCGGAACTGGTGGCGTACCATCTGGCCGTTCAGCCCGCGCAACAGGCGGGCCGCCACCTCCTGACCACTGATCCGCTGGATGGTGTCGTGCAGTTCGCGGTTCAGCGCGGAGTAGGTGTCCAGGGCGAGGCCGGAGACCGCCGTCTCCATCTCCTTGCCGATCCGGCGCAGATCGGCCCGCTCCGCCTTGGTCGCGAGCTCGGCGGCGCGGGCGGCGCACAGTCGCTCCAGGGCGACCCGGCATTCGGTGATCTGCACGGCCTCCTCGACACTCACCACCCGGACCCGGGCGCCGCGGCCCGGTACGAGCTCGACGAGGCCCTCGATGGCCAGTTCACCGAGCGCCTCGCGGACCGAACTGCGGGTCGCATTGAAGGTCTCGGTCAGTTCGAGCTCGACCAGACGTTGGCCGGGCACCATGTCTCCGCGCTGGATCGCGTCCCGGATCCCGGCGGACACCACGTCCCGGCCGGGTCGGCCCACCAGTCGATTGTCACTCACCGATGCTCTAGCCATGCTGCGCATCCTCCCATGTCGGGGTCCCGAATCGGGCGGTAGAAGTCAAAAAGTCGAGATTTATTGTCAACAATCGTGTCGATAATCTAGGGTAGGGGTGGTGGTCGGCAGAGGTGCCGACCGGGAGGGGCCTCGCATGATCATCGATATCCACGGTCACTACACCACCGCGCCGGCACCGCTGGCCGAGTGGCGCTCGAAGCAGCTCGCGGCGCTCGACGGCGGCCCCGCGCCGCGGCCGGAGGAACTGCGGATCAGCGACGACGAGCTGGCCGAGAGCATCGAGGCGAACCAGCTGCGGCTGATGGACGAGCGGGGCATCGATCTGACGGTGTTCTCGCCACGCGCCTCCTTCATGGCGCACCATCTCGGTGATTTCGAGACCTCCTCGACGTGGGCCCGGATCTGCAACGACCTGTGCGCCCGGGTCGCCGCGACCTACCCCGACCGCTTCGTCCCGGCCGCGATGCTGCCGCAGTCACCGGGGGTGGACCCGGCGACCTGCCTGCCGGAACTGGAGCGCGCGGTCACCGAGCTCGGTTGTGTCGGGGTGAACCTGAACCCCGACCCGTCCGGCGGGCGATGGGATTCACCGCCGCTGACCGATCGCTCCTGGTACCCGATCTATGAGAAGTTGGTCGAGCTGGAGGTGCCCGCGATGGTGCATGTCTCCACCAGCTGCAATCCGGCCTTCCACACCACCGGTGCGCACTATCTGAATGCCGACACGACCGCGTTCATGCAACTGCTCACCGGCGACCTGTTCGCCGACTTCCCGGACCTGAAGCTGGTCATCCCGCACGGCGGTGGCGCGGTGCCCTACCACTGGGGTCGGTTCCGTGGCCTGGCGATGGCGCTGGGGAAGGATGATCTGGCCGCGCACCTGCTGGGCAACGTCTTCTTCGACACCTGTGTCTATCACCAGCCCGGGATCGACCTGCTGCTGAAGGTGATCCCGACCGAGAACATCCTCTTCGCCTCGGAGATGATCGGCGCGGTCCGCAGCATCGATCCCGAGACCGGCCACTACTTCGACGACACCCGGCGCTACATCGACGCCGCGGACCTGGCATCGGAGACCCGGGCCCGGATCGTGGAGAGCAACGCCCGGTCGGTCTATCCGCGGTTGGACAAGCTGCTCACCAACCAGGGCAGGTGAACCTGGTGGTACGCCGGGTCGGGTTGATCGGTTACGGCGAGGTCGGTCGGATCCTGGCCGAGGAGTTGCGGGCGCAGGGGATCGAGGTGATTGCCCACGATCGCAAGACTGGCGGTGACGCCGAGCCGCTGCGCCGGCACGCCGAGGATCATGGGGTACGCCTGGTGGAGACCGCGGCGGATGCGGTCGCCGATGCGGAGCTGGTCTTCAGTGCGGTGACCGCCAGACAGGCCGTGCCGGCCGCGGCCGCCGTCGCCGATGCCCTGGCGTCGGGTGCGCTGCTGGTCGATCTGAACTCGGCGTCACCGCAGGCGAAGCAGCAGGCGGCCGCACTCGTCGACGCGGGTGCCGGGCGCTATGTCGAGGCCGCGGTGATGACCAGCGTGCCCCCGCACCGACTGCGGGTGCCGATGCTGCTCGGCGGACCGCACGCGGATCAGGGCGCGGAAATCCTGCAGTCATTGGGATTCACGCAGGTGGCGGCCCATGATGAACGCCTGGGAATCGCCTCGGCGACCAAGTTGTGCCGTTCGGTGGTCATCAAGGGGCTGGAGGCCATCATGGTCGAATCTCTCACCACCGCGCGCGCCTGGGGTGTCGAGGACGCGGTACTCGATTCGCTCGCCGAGACCTTCCCCGGCATCGACTGGGAACAGCAGGGTGACTACTTCCTGCACCGCGTCGCCCAGCACGGCCGACGGCGCAGCGAGGAGGTCGCCGAGGCGGGCGCGATGGTCGCGGACACGGGCCTTCCGGGTGGTACGGCGGCCGGTGCCGCCGAGGTGCAGGCCTGGGTCGCCGATGGCGCCGACGACGGGTCGGTGACCCGTGAACCCGGCCACGGTTGGCGCGAACTGGCCGATCAGCTGCTGGCTGCGGCCCGAACGCGTGCGGCGGGGCAGGGCTGAATCCTCCGCAGCCCTTGACAGCAGCAAAATTGTCAACAATATTGGCGATGGGCAATGCTGCCAATGAAGGGGGAGTTGATGGGAACCGTTCTGGAGGCCGTCGACCTGAGCAAGAGATTCGTGCGGGACGGAACGGCGACCGTTGCCCTGCGCGGTTTCGATCTGCAGCTCGCCGAGGGTGAGTTCACCACGGTCCTGGGCCGCAGTGGCTGCGGCAAGTCGACGATGTTGAACCTGCTCTCCGGGCTCACTCTCCCGACGACCGGTGAGGTCCGCTACGAGGGCCGCCTGCACACCGGCCCCACGGTCGACATCGGATACCTCACCCAGGCGGACACGTTGATGCCCTGGCTCGATGTCCAGCGAAACGTCGAGATGCCGATGGAGCTCCAGCGGATCCCGAAGCAGGAACGGGCTCGGCGAGCTGCCGAGCTGATCGACAAGGTCGGTCTGGCAGGCTTCGAGAAGAGCTATCCGCGGGAACTGTCCGGTGGTATGCGACGGCGGGCAAGCCTCGCTCGGATGCTCGCCGGCGGTGCTTCGACGTTGTTGATGGATGAGCCTTTCGGTGCCCTGGACGCGCAGCTCAGACATGAGCTGCAGACCGAGCTTCTCGAACTGTGGCAGGAATCGCGGGCGACCGTGGTGTTCGTGACCCACGACATCGAGGAGGCGCTGGTGCTCGGCGACCGAGTGGTCGTGCTGGGCCCACTGGGTCGGATCCTCCGCGACGTGCGAGTCCCCCTGCCGAGGCCGCGGGACCTCGATGACGTGCGCGTCGATCCCGCCTTCCTCGAACTGCACAAGGACCTGGCGGCAGCGCTCCGCGAAGGAGCCGTGGCATGACAGCAGATCCCTCGGTTGAGACCAGGCCCGATGGAACGGCCGGCTCCGGGCCGCTGCGGGAGAGCCACCGCACCAGCTGGTGGCAGCAGAATCGACGCGGTGCCCTGGTCTGGGGTCTCCGGGTTCTTGTGGTGCTGGTGTTCCTGCTGCTGTGGCAGGTGTTGTCCGGTCCGGTGCTGGACGAGTCATTCGTCAGCCGACCGAGTGAGATCTGGGCCCGTTTCATCGAGTGGGTGGGGGACGGCACACTCGCCGTGCACACCTGGATCACCTTGCGGGAGATCATTCTCGGCTTCCTGTTCGGCTCGCTCGCCGGTGTCCTGCTGGCCTACCTGCTCGGCTCGATGTACCTGGTCTATGACGTGCTGGAGCCGTTGATCATGGCGCTGTACGCCATCCCGAAGGTCGCGCTGGCACCGCTGTTCATCATGTGGGTCGGCATCGGCCTGGAGATGAAGGTGCTGCTGGCCGCGATCAGTGTCTTCTTCCTGGTGTTCATCAACACGATCGCCGGGATCCGCGAGGTGGATCGCGGACTGATCGATGCCGCTCGGCTGATGGGCGCCGATCGGTGGACGGTGATCCGCAAGGTGATCCTGCCCGCATCCATGTCCGGGTTGCTCACCGGGCTCAAAGTGGCCATCCCGTATGCGCTGATCGGTGCGGTGATCGGTGAGCTGGTCGCGTCCAACCAGGGCCTCGGTTACCTGATCAACAACGCCGCCGCCCGCTTCGACACCGCTGGTGTCTTCGCCACGCTGATCGTGCTCACCGTCCTGGCCGCGGTGCTCAACTTCGCGGTGGGTCTGCTGGCGCGCCGAGTCAACCGCTGGAAACCACTGGCCCAGGCCGAGTGAAGGAGACGTCCATGAGCATCAATCGAACCGCCATCACCAGGCGTACGCTGCTCGGCTCCGCGGTCGGTCTCTCGACCGCCGCCCTGCTGGCGGGCTGCGCCAAGAAGGGCGGGGCCGCCTCGGTGAGCGACACCGGGATTCTCAATGTCGGCCAGATCTCCGACTCCGTCGCCTTCTTCCCGCTGCACGTCGCCGAACAACAGGGGTTCTTCGAGGCCAACGGGGTGAAGCTGGGTGAGCGTCCGCGGCTGGGCACCGGTGCCAAGCTGGCGGCCGCCCTCAAATCCGGGGCCATCGACCTGGCCGCCGGGGTCACGACGGACGCCTTCAACCTCTATGAGGTGGACAAGACCGCGCGCCTGACCGCCGGGCTGGTCACCGAGTACTACGTCGATGTGGTGGTCGGGAATGACTTCGCAGGGCCGGCAGAACAGGCACCGCTCAATGATCGCGTATCGGCCCTGGTGGGCAAGAAGATCGGCATCACCGGCCCCGGTTCGGGTACCGAAGCGTTGCTCGTCCACCTGTTCCAGCAGATCGGTAAGGACGCCAACAAGGATGCCACCCTGGTGAATCTCGGTGCGGCGACCACGGCCGCCGTCGGTGCCCTCAAGTCCAAGCAGGTCGATGCGCTGTCCTTCTTCCAGCCGATCGGACAGGTCGCTGCGGGGGAGGGCACCGGCAAGATCTACATCTCACCGCAACGCGGGGATGTTCCCTCGCTGGCGGGCGTGGTGCATGGCTGTGTGTTCTCGACGACCGCGGTCCTGGATGCGAAGAAGACGATGGTCGACGGGTTCAACAAGTCGATGGACCGGGCGCTGCAGTTCATCCGGCAGGACAAGGACACGACCCGGACGCTGCTGAAGTCCTATCTGCAGGGGACCCCCGATGGCGTCATCGACTCCCTGCTCGCTCTGCTGCCGGAGGAGATGTCCGCATCGCACGCGATCAGCCAGGCGGCGTACGACAAGAGCAAGGACTTCCACATGCAGACGGGGCTGGCCAAGAACCCGCCGGACTTCGCCACCTTCGTGCCGCAGGCCTCCCAGGCCTGAGAACGCGTCCAGACGATGGGCACCGCGAACCCATCAGCTCGACCGCGAACCCATTGCATCCGGCGTGGCGTGGGTTCGCGGTCGATGCAATGGGTTCGCGAACGCCGAGCAGCTGCGACCACACCCAGATGAGGCGGGGGACGGTCGCGCGGGGTTCATCTCGACACGGCGGTCATCGCTCCGCTGCGCTGCGCATGTCCGCCTACTCGATGAGCGTGCGGTTCATCTCGACACGGCGGCCATTGCTCCGCTCCGCTGCGCATGTCCGCCTACTCGATGAGCGGGCGGTTCATCTCGACACGGCGGCCATTGCTCCGCTCCGCTGCGCATGGCCGCCTGCTCGATGAACGTGCCATTGCTTCGCTGCGCTGCGCATGGCCGCCTACTCGATGAACGTCAGTCGGTGGCTTCGGCGAGGAGCAGCTCGACGAGGGCGTCGGGGGCGGTGACCATGGCCTCGTGACCGGTGTCGATCTCCCGGGTGCGCATGCCGCGTACGGTGGCGCGTTCGGCCTGGTCGCGGAACACCCGCTGCCAGCCGACGCACTCGATGAAGGTGCCCGGCACCTCGGCACCGGCGCCGGTCAGCGACAGCCGATCGGTGAAACAGCGATAGGGGTGCGGGGTGAGCCGTGGGGTCAGCCAGTCGAGGTCGGCGGGATCCTCGACACCCATCGCCGACAGCTTCCGGGGCGGGATCAGCCACCCGAAACCGGCCTCCGCCACCGACTCGGCATAGTGGCCGGCGATCCGTTCGGGCTGCAGGTCGGTCGCGGATTCCCCATCCTCGCCGAGAAAAGCGTCGAGATAGACCCGTCGAGCGATGCGCTCGGGGATCCGGTCGGCCACCCCGGAGACCAGCATCCCGGCGTAACTGTGGCCGACCAGCAGCACCTCGCGCAGATCGTGCTTCTCGATCAGCTCGACGACATCGATCAGGTGGGTCTCCAGCCCCATCGCCGGGCTCACCAGGTGCGCCCGATCGCTCACCCCGCTCAGCGTGGGGGCGTACACCTCGTGACCCGCGGCCCGCAGCTGCGGGGCGACCCGATCCCAGGCCCACCCGCCGTGCCAGGCGCCGTGCAGCAGGACGATCACGCTCATCGCGCACCCGCCTGACGCTCGGCAGCCTCGACGCAGTTGCGGAACAGCATCGCGATCGTCGTCGGGCCGACACCACCGATCCGCGGGGTGATCGCCCCGGCGACCTCGGCCACCGATTCATCCACATCGGGCAGCAGCTTGCGGCCCTCGTAACGCACCCCGCCACCGACGACGACCGCACCGGGGCGGACGTGCTCGGGCTGCAGGATTCCCGGTACGCCGGCGGCGGCGATCACGATGTCGGCGGCGCGGGTGTAGTCATCCCAGTTCGGTACGCCGGTGTGCACCACGGTGACCGCGGCGTTCGCGGTCGGTCGCTTCTGCGACAACAGCAGCGCCAACGGTCGGCCCAGGGTGGTGCCGCGGCCCAGGATGCACACCCCGCGCCCGGACACCTCGATGCCGTGGAATGCCAGCAGGGCTTCGATTCCGGCCGGTGTGCACGCCACCATGCCCGGCATGCCGAGCGCCAGCCGGCCCATGTTCACCGGGTGCAGGCCGTCCACATCCTTGTCCGGATCGACCGCCAGCATCGCCGCCTCGAAGTCGATCTGCGGTGGCGTCGGGTGCTGCAGCAGCACCCCGGTGACCTGCGGGTCCGCGTTCAGGCTGCGCACCGCCTCGAGCACATCGGACTGGGTCGCCTCGTCACCGAGGTGGATGTGCGGTGCGGTCATGCCGAGTTCCTTGGCCTTGTCGATCTTCATCCTGATGTAGCCTGCGGAGGCGCCGTCGGAGCCGACGAGCAGCGTACCCAGCCCCACCGGGTGGCCGGCCTCCCGCAGCGTGGCGATCCGCGGGCGGAGGTCTTCGAACACGGCATCGGCGACCGGGCCGCCGGGAAGAAGTTGTGCGCTCATTTCCCACACACTAGGCAGTTCTGGGCGTTCCGAACGCGGACTACGTCATTTGTCGCAGGCCATTCCATCCCATTGTCCGTCGCGGGGGTGCTGCGATTGCGATGTGCTGGATCTCGGCGAGGCATGAGCCCGCCACCGAAGCATCGAGGCTCGGACGCGATCCGGGCGCACGGAGGTTGACGATGGACACTCTCAAGGACGCGATCCAGAAGGCCGGTTCGCCGGTCGAACTGCTGCGCAACAAGGCCGCCCGGGCCGCGACATTCCCCGTGGCCCCGGAGTTCACCAACTGGCGCTCCGAGCAGGCCGCCTGGCGGACCACCGCCGCCCTGCTCGACCAGTCGCACCACATGACCGATCTCTACATCTCCGGTCCGGACGCGCTGCGGCTGCTGACCGACTTCGGGGTCAACTCCTTCGCCAAGACCGCCCCCGGCAAGGCCAAGCAGTACATCGCCACCAACGGTGACGGTTACCTGATCGGCGACGCGGTGCTGTTCCACCTGGAGGACGAGCTGTTCGACGTGGTCGGCCAGTCGACGGTGATCAACTGGCTCCAGTACCAGGCCGAGAAGGGTGGCTACAAGGTCGACCTGGAGCGCGACGAGAACTCCATGGACCGCCCCTCCGGCCCGCCGAAGACCTACCGCTACGAGATCCAGGGCCCGGTCGCCCTGGAGATCATCGAGAAGGCCAGCGGCACCTCGGTCTCCGACGTGAAGTTCTTCAATATGGCCGATGTGACGATCGCCGGCCACCGGGTCCGCGGACTGCGGCACGGGATGGCCGGGCAGCCGGGGCTGGAGATGTTCGGCCCCTGGGAGGAGCGCGACGCGGTCCTCGACGCGCTGCTCGCCGCCGGCGAGGAATACGGCATGGTGCGCGCCGGCGCCAAGGCGTACGCCACCGCGAACCTCGAGTCGGGTTGGGTGCCCGCGGTGGTGCCCGCGATCTTCGGCGACGCCGAGGCCGGCTACCGGGAGTGGCTGCCGGTGAACCAGGTCGCCTCGCTGGCCGGCAGCATGGACTCCGCCGAGATCAGCGACTACTACGTCACCCCCTACGAGATCGGCTACGGGCGTTCGGTGAAGTTCGACCACGACTTCCTGGGCCGCGAGGCGCTGGAGAAGATGGCCGACCAGCCGCACCGCGAGAAGGTCACCCTGGTCTGGAACGCCGACGATGTCGCGGCCGCGATGAAGACGCTGCTGGAACCGGGCACCCCGGCCAAGTACATGGAACTGCCCAAGTCGCGCTACGGGCTCTACCAGCACGACAAGGTGCTCCGCGACGGCAAGCAGGTCGGCGTCTCCCTCGATGTGGGCTACATCAACAACGAGCACGCCTTCGTCTCGCTGGCCACCGTCGATCCCGACCTCACCCAGGGCACCGAGGTCACCGTGGTCTGGGGCGAGCAGCCGAACTCGAAGAAGCCGCTGGTCGAGGAGCACCGCCAGATCGAACTCCGTGCGACCGTCGAGCCGTGCCCGATCGCGCAGGGGACCCGGGCCAGCTACCGGGCGTCCTGATCATGGGGATGCGGATGACCGAATCCTCCACCCGGGTGCCGGGGCCCGCTGCCGCCCCCGCACCGGTGACGCTGTCGCAGCTGGCCCGCAACGTCAGCTTCGAGGTGATGCCCTTCGCCAAGACTGAAGGGTTGGTCCTCGAGCACGTGCCCACCGAGGTGCCCCTGTCGATCACGGTCACCGAGGCGAAGGGCCTGGAGCCCACCCTGGCGCTCACCGAACGCCTCACCCAGCAGGGATACCGGGCGACACCACACCTGGCTGCCCGATTGTTCACCGGTGACCAGCAGGTCGCCGAGGTCGCCGATCGGCTGACCGAGGCGGGTGTCACCTCGATCTTCGTGATCGGCGGCGACGCACCCGAACCGGCCGGTGAGTTCACCGACGCCCGCGGCCTGCTCGACTCGCTCGAGCGGCAGGGCCGGTGGTTCGAGACGGTGAGCATCGGCGGCTATCCCGAGGGGCACGCCAAGATCGACGACGCGACGCTGAGTGAGGCGCTGCGGACCAAGGCACCCCATGCCAACGGACTGATCACCCAGGCCTGCTTCGATGCCAAGGTGCTCGGCGCCTGGGCCGCCGATGTGGCCCGGGACGGGATCTCGCTGCCGATCAAGGTGGGGCTCCCGGGCCCGGTGAATCGGCAGAAGCTGATCCGGATCTCGGCCGGTCTCGGCCTCGGTCAGTCCGCGCGATTCCTGGCCAAGCAGCAGAACATGGTGTGGCGCTTCCTGCTGCCGGGGGCGTACGACCCGATGAAGCTGGTCAAGAAGCTGGGTGCGGTCACCGCGCGTACGCCGACCCACATCTCCGGGCTGCACCTGTTCACGTTCAACGAGGTCGCCGGTGCCGAACGCTGGCGCCAGCGGCTGCTCACCGCGACCCGGGAGGGGCACTGATGGCAGAGGGGAAAGCACCCAACGACATGGCCGACCACGCCCGGTTGGTCGTCCAGGGAGATGACCGGCCGGGGATCGTCTCGGCGGTCTCGGGCCTGGTCACCGAACTTGGCGGCAACATCGTCTCGCTGGCCCAGGCGACCTCGGACCCGTCCGGCGGCCGGTTCTTCCAGCGCACGGTGTTCTATCTGCCCGACCTGGCCACCCGGCTCGCCGAGGTCCAGGCGGCGGTCGACGAGCGGTTGGGCCAGGGGCTCGGCATGGACGCCCGGGTGGTCGAGGCGCGCAAGCGCAAGCGGGTGGCGATCTTCGCCTCCAAGGCCGACCACTGCCTGCTGGATCTGCTCTGGCGGCAGCGGCGCGATGAGATCGAGATGACCGTGCCGATGGTGATCTCGAACCATCCGACCCTGGGTGACGATGTCCGCGGTTTCGGGATCCCGTTCTTCCACATCCCGATGACCAAGGAGAACAAGCCCCAGGTCGAGGCGGAGCAGCTCAAGCTGCTCGCCGGCAACGTCGATCTGGTGGTGCTGGCCCGCTACATGCAGGTGCTGTCCGGTGACTTCCTGGAGCAGGTCGGGGTGCCGGTGATCAACATCCACCACTCCTTCCTGCCGGCGTTCATGGGCGCGAATCCCTATCAGCGTGCAAAAGATCGGGGCGTCAAGCTGGTCGGGGCCACCGCGCACTACGTGACCGAGGATCTGGACGAGGGTCCGATCATCGAGCAGGACGTGACCCGCGCCTCGCACGAGGACAGCGTGAAGGACCTGCAGCGCAAGGGCGCCAGCGTGGAGCGGGGCGTGCTGTCCCGCGCCGTCGCCTGGCACTGCCAGGACCGGGTCTTCCGAGACGGCCACACCACCGTCGTCCTCTGAGACCGTCTCGTCCCGCCGTCGACAGTCAGGGCGGCGGGACGAGACCTTCACGGACCGCGACCAGGGCGGCCTGGGTCCGTGAATGCAGGCGCAGCTTCTGCAACACATTGCTGACATGGGTACGCGCGGTCCGCTCGCTGATCACCAGTTCCTTGGCGATCTCCTTGTTCGACCGGCCGTTGGCGACCAGGGTCAGCACCGTCCGCTCCCGTGCGGTCAGCGACCGGATCCCGGTGTCACCGCCGGCCGAGCCCCGCGTCAGCCGACGGGTGATCGCCGGATCGAGGAACACCTCATCGCGCATCGCCGCCCGGATGGCGGTGGACACCTCATCGGGGTCGGCGTTCTTGAGCAGGTAACCGGCCGCACCCAGATCGAGCACGGCGCGGACCCGCTCCAGCTCCCCGAAACTGGTCAGCACCACCACGCGTACGCCCGGATGCCGGGTCCGGATCCGCTCGGTCGTCTCCACCCCGTCCATGCCGGGCATGATCAGATCCAGCAGCACCACATCGGGACCCTCGCCCCGGGCAACGGCCTCGGCCAGGGTGGCGAGCGCGGCCTCCCCGTTCTCGGCCTCGCCGAACACCTCGATGTCCTCCAGCAGTTCCAGATAGCTCCTGATGCCGCGGCGCACCACCGCGTGATCATCGACGATCAGCACCCTGATCGGCCGGTCGGCGTTCATCGGGCGCCCACCCCGGGTTCGGTGTCGATCGGTACGCCGGTGGTAGCCCAGGACTCCCGCGGCGGCATCCGCAGCCAGGCCCGGAGTTCGGTGCCGCGCACGGTTCCGGGGCCGATCGTCAGGTCACCCTGCCAGCGCTGGGCCCGCTCCCGCATGCTGTGCAGACCGATCCCGCCGCCGGCGGCATCGGAGTGCTCGGTGAGCCCACGGCCGTCATCGACCATCGTGATCCGCAGCAGATTGCCGGTGGTCCCGACCCGGGTGACCGCGGTGCTCGCGGCGGCGTGTTTGGCCACGTTGTGCAACCCCTCGGCGATCAGCAGGTAGGCGTCCTTGGTCACCTGCTCGCTGATCGTCTCGCCGAGGCCCGGTTCGAGGTCCAGTTCGATGCGCAACCCGAATCGCCTGGTGATGCCGTCGGCCAGCTGGTGCAGCGCGTCGGCGAACTCGGTGCCGGTGATGTGCCGCTCGTCCACCATCGCGCGCAGATCGTCGAGCACGTGCCGCGCGAGCTCGCCGACCTCACCGGCCAGCCGGGCGACCTGATCCGGCGCCGGGGCCGTCGTGCCCTTCGCCAGCAGCTCCAGGGACCGGGCCTGCAACCCGATCGAAAACACCTGCTGAACAACGGAATCGTGCAGATCGCGGGCCAGCTCGACGCGCTCCTGCTGGCGTACCGTGGCCCGTTCGCGATCCAGCAGGGCGGCGAACTCGACCGCCACCGCGGCGTGATCGGCCATTGCCAGCAGGAACTCCCGCTGCCGGCGGCCGATGCCCTGTCCCGGTGCCAGGAAGACGTTGAGCACGCCGGCGATCCGGCCACGGATCAGCAGCGGCATGCTGGCCCAGCTGTCCCAGTTGAGCTCGCGCAGGTAGTCGTGCAGCGGTGCCCAGTCGGGATTGTTGAGGGCGGAGTCACCGCGATGCTGGGTGATCACCGGCTCGCCGCTGCGCAACACCTCGAGCATCCGCAATCGGGCGCCGCGCCGCTGGCAGGCCAGCAACCGATCCAGGAAGTCCGGCCAGCGGCTGAAACCGGCGGACCCCATCAGCCGCAGATAGTGCCCGGATTCGTCGACGGTGAAGATCTGTACGCCGGGCAGGGCGTCGGTCTCGACGATCTCCGCGGCCAGGGCGTTGAGGGTCTCATCCAGCGGCCCGTGGGCGGCCAGATTCGCCGCGGCACGGGCCACCGCGGCCAGCCGCCGCTGCTGGTGCGCCGGCACGGGCTCGGCCGGGGCGGGCGGATCGCCGGGTGCAGGGGCCATGCTTCATCGTCGGCCGCTCCGAACTGGCTGTCAACACGCCGAGACACAAAGTAATTGAAGAAATTGTTGACAATAATGGTGACGCTCTGAAACCATCGCAACTGGAGCCGGGGACCCCGGGCGACCAGCCAGCAGACGCCATCTGTGACCGGCCGCTTCCCGTTCCTTTTCAGGTGCTCAACGGAGAGGCGCAATGATGGCGGATCAGGTGCAATCGATGGAGTCGGTGCCCACACCGACAGCGCGCGAACGCGCGCGGGTGCTGGGTGCGAGCTTCATCGGTACCACGATCGAGTGGTACGACTTCTTTCTCTACGGGTCCGCGACGGCACTGGTCTTCGCACCCCAGTTCTTCCCGTCGAACGACCCGCTGGCCGGCACGCTCGCCGCCTTCGGCGCGTTCGCGGTCGGCTTCGTGGCCCGCCCGGTGGGTGGCATTGTGATGGGCTACTTCGGCGACCGGGTCGGTCGCAAATCCATGCTGCTGCTCTCGATGATCATGATGGGTGCGGCCACCATGCTGATCGGGCTGCTGCCCAACTATGCGGCGATCGGTGCCCTGGCGCCGGTGCTGCTGGTCACCCTGCGGTTCGTCCAGGGCCTCGGTGTCGGCGGCGAATGGGGTGGGGCCGCGCTGATGGCGGTCGAGTACTCACCGCCCAAGCGGCGCGCCCTCTACGGCGCGATCCCGCAGACCGGCGTACCCGCCGGGATCATCCTGGCCAACCTGATCTTCATCGGGATCAGTGCCGCGCTGGCACCCGAGGCCTTCGCGGCCTGGGGCTGGCGGGTCCCTTTCCTGGTCAGCGGTGTGCTGATCCTGGTCGGGCTCTACCTGCGCTTCAAGGTGGCGGAGACGCCGTCCTTCCGGGAGGCCGAGGACGAGGGCGAGATCTCGCACAACCCGCTGCTGGACCTGCTCCGCAACCACACCCCGGCGGTGCTGCTGGGCGCGCTGATCTCCCTCGCCGCACCGGTGATCGGCTATCTGAGCGCGGTCTTCATGCTCTCCTACGGCACCCGGACGCTGCAGATCCCCTCGCGGACCATGCTGTGGATCGTGGTCGGTGTCGCGGTGGTGCAGCTGATCGCGACCCCGTTGTGCGCGGTGATCGCGGACCGGATGGGCCACAAGCGGTCCTTCATCCTCGGTGCGGTGCTGGTCATCCTGTGGGCCGTGCCGATGTTCAAGCTGGTCGACACCGGCCGGCCGGGACTGATCCTGCTCGCCCTCGGCGTGGCCATGTTCGTGCAGGCCTTCATGACCGGCCCCCAGGGTGCCGTGCTCGCCGGGGTGTTCCCGACCAAGGTCCGCTACAGCGGCGCCTCACTGTCCTACCAGATCGCCGCGGTCTTCGGCGGTGGCATCGCACCGCTGGTCGCCACGGCGCTGTTGGGTTCCTTCGGATCCACCTTCTACATCTCGCTCTACGTGGCCGGGCTGGCGGTGATCAGCCTGATCGCAGTGCTGGCCCTGCGCTTCGGATCCCACGCGGATTCGTGACCGCCCCAAAACCTCAAGCAGTGAAGGAGTTCAGATGACCGCAATCTCGCCCAACCGCCTCAAGGTGGCGCAGAGTGACGAGCTGCCCGAGGGTGGTCGGATCGTCGTCGACATCGGCGCCACCACCATCGGCGTGTTCCGCACCAAGAACAAGTTGTACGCCTACCGCAACACCTGCCCGCACCAGGGCGGCCCGGTCTGCCAGGGCCTGCTCATCCCGCGGGTGGTGGAGAACCTGGACGACCAGAAACGCGCTATGGGAATGAGTTACGACGAGGACCAGCTGCACATCGTCTGCCCCTGGCACGGTGCCGAATATGTGGTCGCCACCGGCGAGCACGTCTCGGTGCCGCGGATGAAGCTGTCCGCATTCCCCGTGCACGAAGAGAATGGTGAGATCTTTGTCGAAATCTGAGACCGCCGCAGAGGGCTCCCGCTTCGCCGGGATCGCCGATCAGTTGCGCGAATACGTCGACGGGGTGCTCGCCGGCGAACCGGATCTGCTGCGCGGGGAAGAGCTGCAGCAGGTGATCACCGATGTGATCAGGCTCTACGTGATCGCCTCCGACCTGAGTCAGGGTGCCGACGACTGGACCTTCGACGCCAATGAGGTGGCACCGACCGATGTCGTCCGATTCGTGCACGCGCTGATGAAATCCCAGGACCTCAATCCCTTCGACCTCGCGCTGTGGTTCTCCCGGCTCGAGGCCGCCCAGCACTCGTGAGGAGCAGAGAGACACCCATGCTGAAGGAACCATCGAACACCGCGACCCACCGCGAGACCCAGCAGATCACGGTCTCCACCGACTCGCGTGAGATCTTGGCGAACGCCCGCAACGAGGCCGAGTTCTTCGGTCTGGACGACTACTTCATCGTCGATGTCGACTCCCACCACGTGGAGCTCGACTCCTGGTCGGAGATCATCGACTACATCGAGGATCCGGTGCTGCGCGATGTCGGCCGCCGACACATGCAGGACTGGCCGATGGGGGAGAGCGCGCTCAGCGGCTTCACCCCCGGCCTCACCTTCCAGGACGTCGGCGGGCGCATCCCGCACCAGGCCCAGCTCGGTGAGGAGGTCACCGAGACCGACGTGCACCGCGACGTCACCCTGATCCGCCGCGCCATGGACTCGATGTCCATCGACGTGCAGGTGGTCTTCCCCCAGCCGATGCTGGAGATCGGTCTGCACCCGAGCCCGGAGATCGCCGGGAACCTGATGCGGGCGTACAACAAGTGGTTCACCGAAACCGTGCTGGGCACGGACAACCGGATCAAGACGATGCTCGGTCTGCCCTTCGAGGACGCCGAGGAGTCGCTGCGCACGATTCGTCAGTACCACGACCATCCCGATGTGATCGGCTTCCTGGTCACCAGCCAGCGGCACGTCGGTGTGCACAACAACAAGTACATGCCGGTCTATGCGGAGCTGGAGAAGCTGGGCATGCCGCTCGGCTTCCACGCCGGCCCCTCCTGGAACGACTCGATGACCAAGTCGATGAACCGCTTCCTCTCGGTGCACTCGATGTCCTTCGTCACCTGCAACATGACCCACCTGACCAACTGGATCGTGAACGCGCTGCCCGAGCGCTTCCCCGATCTCAAGGTGATCTGGATCGAGAGCGGGCTGGCCTGGCTGCCGTTCATGATGCAGCGGCTCGATCATGAGTACATCCTGCGGACCTCGGACGCGCCCGGGCTGAAGAAGCTGCCCAGCGAATACATGCGCGAGATGTACTACACCTCGCAGCCGCTGGAGGTCACCGATATGCGGCTGCTGCAGAGCACCTTCGAGGCGATCGATGCCGACAACACCCTGCTCTACTCCTCCGACTGGCCGCACTGGGACTTCGACGTGCCCGGCCGGATCATGACCCTGCCCTTCGTCTCCGACCAGGGCAAGCGCAACATTCTCGGCGAGACCGCTCGCAAGATTTTCAACCTGGACTGAGGAAACGATCATGACCGCTGAAACCAAGCCGCAGACCGGGGCGGACATCACCACCCACGGCCTGCTGATCAACGGCGAGGACGTACCGGCCCGCAGTGGCCGCACCGTCGCCGTCCTCTCGCCTTCGGGCGAGGAGGTCGCCCAGGTCGCCGCCGCCGGCGTCGAGGATGCCCGGGCCGCGGTGGATGCCGCCGCCGAGGCGTTCAAGACCTGGCGGGAGACCCCGCCGGTGGAACGGCAGAAGGTGATGCTGCGGGCGGCCGAGCTGCTGCAGGAGCGACAGGGCGAGTTCACCGAGCTGATGGCCCGCGAGGTCGGCGGGACGCCGGTGTGGACCGCGATCAACATCGCGCTGTCGGTGCAGATCCTGCAGCAGGCCGCGACCCTCGGTTCCGGTCCGATCGGTGAGTCCTACAACACCGGTGGCCCCGGGGTGGCCAGCTTCACCATGCGCGAACCGGCCGGTGTGGTGCTCGCCATCTCGCCGTGGAACGCGCCGATCGTGCTCGGCATCCGGGCGTTCGCGGTCGCCATCGCGCTCGGCAACACCGTGGTGCTGCGCCCGAGCGAGGAGTCACCGGTGACCGCCGGCCTGGCGCTGGCGAAGCTGATGGCCGATGCCGGGTTGCCGGCCGGGGTGCTGAACGTGATCACCAACGATCGCGCCGATGCGCCGGAGCTGATCGACTCGATGATCTCCGACGACCGGGTACGCCGGGTGAACTTCACCGGGTCCACCGCGGTCGGCCGCAAGATCGGTGAGGTGGCCGGGCGCAACCTCACCCCGGTGCTGCTCGAGCTGGGCGGCAAGAACCCGCTGCTGGTGCTCGACGACGCCGATCTGGACTACGCGGTGGATGCGGCGACCTTCAGCGGCTTCTACAACTCCGGTCAGATCTGCATGTGCTCCGACGTGGTGCTGGTGCCGAACTCCCTGGTCGATGAGTTCAGCGCCCGGCTGGCCCGCCGGGTCGGTGGGCTCGGGGTCGGTGATCCGACCCAGCCGACCACCGTCGTCGGTCCGCTGATCACCCGGGCGAGCGCCGAGCGGATCCGCGGTCTGGTGGACTCCGCGCTGGAGTCCGGCGCGGTGCTGGCGGCGGGGGAGCGTACCGATGTTCCCGCCGATGCCAGCGACGACGATGCGGTGGTCGTGGCACCGGTGGTGCTGCGCGATGTGCCGGTCGATTCCGAGCTGCGCACCGAGGAGTTCTTCGGGCCGCTGCTGGAGGTCCGCGGTTACGACACCATCGACGAGGCCGTGGCGATGATGAACGACACCGGTTACGGCCTGTCCGCCGGCATCATCACCTCGAACATGGGCCGCGGCTGGGAGATCGCGCCGCGGATCCAGGCCGGCTCGGTGCATGTCGGTGACCAGACCGTCGCCGACCATGCCGCGGTGCCGTTCGGCGGCCTGGGCAAGTCCGGGTTCGGCAAGTTCGGCGGTTTCCGCGAGGAGGAGTTCTTCACCGAGACCCGGTGGATCACTCTGCAGGCCGCACACGCCCAGTACCCCCTCTGAGCCCGGCGGAGGAAACGACAACACAGGAAGAAGGCGGAGAATCAACCCATGGAGTCCATCGTCATCACCGACCCACCGCGGACCGACGCCGATCGCGCCGCGCGGTTGGGTGAGTTCGGCGTCGCCACGGTGCACGAGGCGCTCGGCCGGATCGGCAGCCTGGGGGCGGAGCATCGCCCCGTCTGGCCGGGGGCGCGGATCGGGGGCAATGTCGTCACCGCGCTCTGCTGGCCCGGCGACAACCTGATGATCCACGTCGCCGTGGAGCAGTGCCGGGAAGGTGACGTGCTCGTGGTCGGGCTCGCCTCGCCGAACCTGGGTGGGCTGTTCGGTGAGCTCTTCGCGACCCAGCTGCAGCAGCGCGGGGTGCGCGGGGTGGTGCTGGACTGCGGTGCCCGCGATTCCAGCGAGCTCAAGGAGATGGGCTTCCCGGTGTGGTCACGGGCGATCAACGCGCAGGGCAGTGTCAAGGCGACCCCGGGTGCGGTCAACGTCCCGGTGGTGCTCGGCGGTCAGCTGATCAGCCCCGGTGATGTGATCGTCGCCGATGACGACGGCGTGATGGTCGTCCAGCGGGCCGATGTCGATCGCGCCCTGGAACTCTCCCAGGCCCGGATCGACAAGGAGGCCCGGGCCCGGGAGGCCTTCCGCTCCGGGATCATCGGCCTGGACCACTACGGCTGGCGGGACCGGGTCGCCGAACTCGGGATCCGCTACGTCACCTCCGCCGAGGCCGGACGATGACCGCGGGGGCCCGCTGCATGCTGATGCGTGGCGGGACCTCGCGGGGGGCGTACTTCCTCGCCGAGGACGTGCCCACCGACCCCGCGGAGCGCGACGAGTTCCTGCTCCGGGTGATGGGTACGCCCGACCCGCGGCAGATCGACGGGTTGGGTGGCGCCACCACGGTGACCAGCAAGGTGGCGATCGTCTCGCCGTCGGCACGCGACGACGTCGATGTGGACTACCACTTCTTCCAGGTCGGGGTGGCCGAGCCGACGATCAGCGACCGGCAGAACTGCGGCAACATCCTGGCCGGGGTCGGTCCGTTCGCGGTCGAGCGCGGTCTGGTGAGCGCGGGCGCCGAGCGCACCGAGGTGCGGATCCGGATGGTCAACACCGGTGGTCTGGTGACCGCCGAGTTCGCCACCCCCGGTGGCCAGGTCGACTATGACGGTGACACCGTGCTGGCCGGGGTGCCGCAGAGCGCCGCGCCGATCACGCTGCGGTTCGCCGACCTCGAGGGCTCGGTGACCGGGGCGCTGCTGCCCACCGGGCAGCTCCGCGACGAGATCGACGGGCTGACGGTGACGCTGATCGACAACGGCATGCCGGCGGTGATCGTGGCGGCCGGCGAACTGGGGTTGACCGGGCACGAGAGCCACGCCGAACTGGCCGCCGACGAGGCCCTGCTGAACCGGATCGATTCCCTGCGGATCAAGGCCGGGGAACTGATGGGCATGGGGGACGTGACCGCGCTCAGCGTGCCGAAGACCGCCATCGTGGCTCCGCCCGCCGGGGACGGGATGATCAGCGTGCGCTCCTTCATCCCCCGGCAGCCGCACCAGGCGATCGGGGTCTTCGGCGCGATCAGCGTCGTCACCGGGGTGCTGCTGGACGGTGCCGTGGGGCACGAGCTCGCGGCGGCCATGCCGAGCGGTGGTGGGTTGATCGCGGTCGAGCATCCCAGCGGGGTGCTGCAGGTCGACGTGCGCGTCGACGACAGCGCGGACACCCCCCGGGTGCTCAGTGGCGGTGCGGTGTCGACCGCCCGCAAGATCTTCGACGGCACCGTCTTCCCGGGCCCCGGTCAGCGCCTGCCCTGACCGAATCCGAACAGCAGAAGAAAAAACCGCCGGTGGCCCTCGGGCCACCGGCGGTTTCTGCGTCCGGATCGCTCAGCTGAACGGATAGAGGGTACGCGGGTTGTCGACCAGCACCCGCTGCCGATCGGCCTCGCCGGGCAGCAGATCGGCGAGCAGGTCGACCAGGTCACCGTCGTCGGGCATCGAGCGGACGTTCGGGTGCGGCCAGTCGGTGCCCCACAGCACCCGATCCGGCGCCGCCTCGACCAGGGCGCGGGCGAACGGGACGACATCGTCATAGGGCGGCGTACCGTCCACGGTGAGCCGTTCCGCACCGGAGATCTTCACCCAGGAACGCTCATCGGCCATCAGCTCCAGCAGTGCGGCGAATGCCGGCTGGTCGACACCCGCCGCGGTGTCCACCCGGCCCATGTGATCGATGATCCACGGGCAGGGCAGACCGCGCAGCAGGTCGAGATTGTCGGCGATGTCCTTGGCATCGAAGTGCAGCACCAGATGCCAGCCGAGCGGCACGACCTTCTCGACCACGGTGCGGAAAGCGTCCAGATCGGGGCGCCCGCCGAGGTGGGCGACGAAGTTGAACCGGGTCGAGCGCACCCCGGCCTCGTGCAGTTCCTCCAGTTCGGCGCGGGTGACCTCGGGGGAGACCATCGCGACCCCGGCGTAGCGGCCCTCGCCGCGCCGCAGCGCGTCCAGCAGGGCGGCATTGTCGGTGCCGTGGCAGCTCGCCTGGACGATCACACCGTTGGTGAGGCCCATCCGGTCGTGCAGCCCGACCAGCCGCTCATAGGGTGCGTCCGGCGGGGTGTAGGCCCGCTCCGGGGCGTAGGGGAAGACATCCCCGGGCCCGAACACGTGGCAGTGCGCATCGGTGGCGCCGGCCGGCAGCTGCAGCCGCGTCGGCGGGTGCGGATCGGCGACCGGCGCCGCAATCGTCTTCGTGGTCACGCGTTCTCCAGGATCAGCAGACCGTTGCTGGTGTTCGAGGTCGGCACGTGCAGGTTGCGATAGATCTCGGTGACCTCGGGGTTCATCGCACCGCGCATGATCATCCACATCACCATCTCGATGCCCTCCGAGCCGGCCTCGCGGATCAGTTCGGTGTGGCTGATGGTGGCCAGCTCGTCGGGCTCGGCGATCATCCGGTTCATGAACTCGGTGTCGAAGTTGGAGTTGATCAACCCGACCCGCTCACCCTGCAACTGGTGCGACATGCCACCGGTGCCGAAGATCGCGATCCGCTCCGGCCCCTCCCAGGCGTCCAGCGCCCGGCGGATCGCGCGGCCGAGTTCGAGGCAGCGGTGCGCGGTGGGCGGCGGGTACTGGATCACGTTCACACAGAGCGGGATGACCTTGGTCGGCCACGCCTCCGGCTGCCCGAACATCACCGAGAGCGGCACGGTGAGCCCGTGGTCGACCTCCATCTTGTTCGCCAGGGTCATGTCGAACTCGTCCAGGATCAGCGATTCCGCCAGGTGCCAGGCCAGATCCGGCGCGCCCTCGACGACCGGGACCCGGCGCGGGCCGTAGCCCTCGTCGGCGGGCTGGAAGCTCTCACCGACACCGAGCGCGAAGGTCGGGATCAGGTTCAGATCCAGCGCGGTGGCGTGGTCGTTGTAGACCACGATGCAGACATCGGGCGCGGTCTGGGCCATCCACTCCCGCGCAGGGGGAAGCTTCTCGAAGAACGGGGCCCAGTAGGACTCCTCGGTCTTGCCGTTGTCCATCGCGGCACCGACCGCGGGCACGTGGGAGCAGCCGATGCCGCCGACCAGTTCAGCCATCAGGCGCGTCCTTCCTTGTTGGTGCTGGTGTATTCGTCGAGCCCGGTGGGGCGTTCGGGATGCGGGCGGGCCGCCCACTCCGCGCGGGTGCGGTTGCCCTCGATCGGCCGGCCGCCGTGCAGCATCATGGCGCGGAACTCGTCGACGGTGATGCCGGACATGTCGCCGCCGACGTGCTGCAGGGTGAGCCCGTCCAGGACGGCCAGTTTGTGGATGAAGTAGATGTTCCCGCCCAGCCGCAGCATCGCGAGGTAGTCGCGATCGCGGACCGCCTGGCGCTGCTCCGGGGAGAGCTGGAAGCGCTCCATGTACGCCTCGGAGTCGGCGGTGAAGGCGTCCCGGTTGGCCTGATGGTTCAACGACATCGCCATCATGTTCAACGGATAACCCGCGCGGCTGCGGCGCCCGTTGAAGACGTAGGTGCCGGGGATGTCCTCGTAGTCGGGGACATGGTCCGGGCTGCTCCGATCGCCCGCCGGAGCGGGGCGCTGTTCGGGCTCGGCGTGCTCGGTTCGTGTTTCCTCAGGTGGCGTCATGCCTGTGTTCCTCCCGCCTGCGCAGGTCTCCCGTGACCGCGTCTCAGCACCCACTCTAGGCAGTGGCAACATTATTGTCTACAGTTTGGTCCACAGGATTCGTGCGACGAGGAGGTAGCAATGCGGATCGGTCTGGCCGGTGAGGGAGTGATCGGTGCCAAGCACCTGGCGGCCCTGGCGCAGGTGCCGGAGGCGGAGGTCGTCTATCTGGCGGCCGGTGACCGGGAACGCGGTGCGCAGCTGGCCGCCGAGCACGGGGTCGCCGAGGTCGGTGACCTCGACGGCTGCCTGGCCCGTGAGGACATCGAGGCGGTGATCCTGGCCACACCCACCCCGATGCACGCCGAGCATGCGGTCGCCACCCTGGAGGCCGGGAAGCACGTGCTGGTCGAGATCCCGATCGCCGACAACCTGGCCGACGCCGAACGGATCGTGGCCACCGCGGACCGGGTCGGCCGGACCGCGATGGGTGCCCACACCCGCCGCTTCAATCCCGGTCAGGCGTGGGTGCACCAACAGATCGGTGACGGCCGGTTGCGATTGCAGCACCTGCTGGTCGACACCCTGTTCCTGCGCCGCGACAACCGCAACGCCCGCGGCGAACTGCGCCCCTGGACCGACAGCCTGCTCTGGCACCACGCCTGCCACGGGGTGGATCAGTTCGTCTGGCAGAGCGGGGGCGCACCGGCCGAGGTGGCCGCGGTCGCCGGTCCGCCGTCGGAGCAGCTGGGGATCCCGATGGACCTCAGCATCTCGCTGCGTGCCGAGTCCGGCGCCGTCGGCACCATCGCCCTGTCGTTCAACAACGACGGCCCCTTCGGGTCGAACTTCCGCTTCATCTGCGACAACGGCACCTATCTGGCCCGGTACGACGAACTCACCGATGGCTGGGGCAAGCCCGCCGGCCCGGAACCCGTCGAGACCGATCACGAGCGCGGCATCGAGAACCAGGACCGCGAGTTCGTCACCGCGATCCTCGAGGGGCGTACTCCCGAGGCCGCCGTCGCGGACCTGTTGCCCACCATGCGCGTGCTCGACCGGGTGGAGCAGCTGATCAACGCCGCCGACTGAACTCGGCAGATCGGGTCCGACGGGTCTTTCTCCATGCAACGTTGTGCGGGCATCATCTCGACACGCAAGCCATTGCTCCGTTTCGCTGCGCATGGGCTTGGTACTCGATGAGCGTGGAAGCAGGGCCCTGCGCACGGCTTGCTACTCGATGAGCGTGGAAGCGGGGCCCTGCGCACGGCTTGCTACTCGATGAGCGTGGCGCCCAGCGATCACCAGATGGAGACGCGCGCCCCCGGTTCGAGCCAGAGTTCGTCGGATTCGGTGACGTCGAAGGCCCGGTGGAAGGCGTCGACGTTGCGGACGATCTGGTTGCACCGGAACTCGTTCGGTGAGTGCGGGTCGGTCGCCAGTCGCTGCTTGACCATCTCCGGGCGGAACTTGGCCTGCCAGACCGCGGCCCAGGACAGGAACAGTCGCTGCTCTCCGGTGAACCCGTCGAGCTCGGCATCCTCCTTGCCCTGCTGGGAGAGCCGCCATGCCTTCAGTGCGATCGACAGCCCGCCGAGGTCACCGATGTTCTCCCCGATCGTCAGCTCACCGTTCACGGTGCGGCCATCGGCCCCCTCGGGGGAGAGCGCGTCGTACTGCTCGATCAGCGACTTCGTCCGCGCGCTGAACGCCTCCCGGTCCGCATCGGTCCACCAGTTGCGCAACCGGCCGTCACCGTCGCAGGTGGAACCCTGGTCGTCGAAACCGTGCCCGATCTCGTGGCCGATCACCGCCCCGATCCCGCCGTAGTTGACCGCATCGTCGGCGTCGGCGTTGAAGAACGGCGGCTGCAGGATCGCGGCGGGGAAGACGATCTCGTTGCGCAGCGGGTGGTAGTAGGCGTTCACCGTCTGCGGGGTCATGAACCACTCGTCGCGGTCCACCGGCTCGGAGACCTTCTTGACGGCCCGATCCAGCTCGAACCGGTTGGCGGCGATCACGTTGCCGACCAGATCCTCCCGGTCGATGGCCAGCGCGGAGTAGTCCCGCCACTTCACCGGGAAACCGATCTTCGGGGTGAACCGGGACAGCTTCTTCAGCGCCTCGGCCCGGGTCTCCTCACCCATCCAGTCCAGCTCGCTGATCGACTGCCGGTACGCCTCCAGCAGATTCGCGACCAGGTCGTCCATCCGATCCTTGGCCTTCGACGAGAAATGCCGATCCACATAGATCTTTCCGACGGCCTCCCCGAGCGCGCCCTCGACCAGGGAGACGCCACGCTTCCACCGCTCCCGGTTGGTCGGCGTACCCGACAGTGTCGTGCCGTAGAAGTCGAACCGCTCGGCCACGAACTCCTCGCTCAGATAGGGCGAGAACGACGACACCAGCGCGAACCGGGCCCAGTCCCGCCACTGCGGCAACCGCTGCTCGGTGACCAGATCGGCCAGCTCGGTGAAGAAGGACGGCTGGGCGTCCACCACCTGGTTCATCGCCTCGACCGGAATCCCTGCCCCGGCAAGGAAATCCGACCAGTCGATCGGGGCCGCGGCGGTCGCGAAGTCGGACCAGTCCATGAGGTTGTACATCTGCACGATGTCGCGGGTGCGGACCTTGTCCCAGTGCCGGGCGGCGATCTCGGTCTCCAGCGCCAGCACCCGATCCGCGGCACTCTCGGCGTCCCCGAAGCCGGCCAGGGCGAGCGTCCGGGCGATGTGCGCGCGGTAGGCGTCGCGGATGTCGGCGTACTGCTCCTCGCGGTAGTAGGCCTCATCGGGCAGGCCGAGGCCCGACTGCCCGACGAACATCAGCACCCGATCCGGGTCACCCGGATCCGAATCGGCGTCCAGCCCGATCACCGTGCGCGCACCCAGCCCGGCCAGGGTGCCCCACAGGCGTACCACCGCCTGCGGCGAATCGACCTCATCGATCGCAGCCAGCTGCTCGCGCAGCGGATCGAGACCGAGCTGCTCGATCCGCTCGGTGTCCATGAAGGAGGCGTAGAGGTCGGCGATCCGGGCGGCATCGGTACCCGGCTCATCGGCGTCCAGGCCGGTGATGATGTCGCGGACCGCCTTCTCGGCGTCATCGCGCAGGGTGATGAACGCGCCCGCGCCCGGCTTGTCCGGGTCGATCTCGGCGGTCTGCAGCCAGTGCCCGTTGACGTGCCGGAACAGATCGTCGGCGGGGCGGACGGTGCGGTCGAAGGTGGTGAAGTCGATGGCAGGTACGGTGCTCACCTCGCCCAGCCTAGCCAGCGCCGCCAGCCCCGGCTCGGGGTGAGGGATCAGTTCACGAACCGCGCGGTGACCTCGCTGCCGGTCATCGGCGCGACGGCCCGGGTCGGGAAGGTCATCTCCTGACCGGTGACCGTGCCCGGTCGGCCGTCGGTGAGCACGGTGACGGTCAGCCTGGCCTTCACCGTCAGCCGCAGTTCGGCGGTGGTGTCGTCGTTGATGCTCAGCTTGGGCACCTGGTTGACCAGCGGATCCTCCATCAGCTCCCAGCGGACGGTGTTGTTGTCCGGGCGCTGGTTCGGCTCCAGCTTCACCAGCTGCGGGCAGTTCTGCGGGTTCACCTCCTTGGCGGCCATGCACCCGTCCAGGGCGCCGCGGGTCGCATCCAGCATCGCCTTCCGGCCGGCGTCGGTCAGCGTCACCGCGGGGGCGAGGCGGGGGAAGGAGGTCGGCCCGGACACCGTGAACTGCGGGTCGGTGAAGGTGATGTTCGACATCCCGGTGGACATCTCGTACGCCCCGGGGAACGCCTCCACCTCGTTGGTCTCCAGCTTGACCCCGTTGAACAGCACCGGGATCGACCTGGGTCGGGTCACCTGGACCGTGGTCGTCCCGCGCTCCACCTTGTAGCTGCCGTCGGGCTGCTTCGCGGGCACGAAGCGGCCGCGTACCTCGGATTCGCCGAGCCGGTAGGTCAGCTCCACCTCGGTCGGGGTCTCCTGGGTGACCCGGATCTGGCTGATCGGTGCCCGCTGCCGCGCCTCGCGCAGCACCGCGTCGGTGAGCAGGGTGCGGTCCTTGGGCTGTTGCTGCTGCAGGGACAGGGCGCGGGCCGAGTCACCGGCGCCGACGGCCTCCAGGAACCGGACCGCTCCGTCGGAGGGCCGCGGATCCTGCTCACCGGCGGCCCCGCCGGCGGGTCGGCCGAAGAGCATCGCGACGATCACCACGAGCGCGACCAGGGCGGTCGCACCGCCGGCGAGCAGCGCCACCCGGACCGGCTTCTGGGTCTTCGCGGGCGCTGCCACCGGGGGCTCCGGTGCCGAGGCGCCCGGTGGGCGGGGGGCGAAGGCGGACACCGGCTCGGTGAACGGCGGCTGGCCGGGATACTGGGGTTGGCCCGGATACTGCGGTTGGCTCGGATACTGGGGCTGGCCCGGGTACTGCGGGGGCTGGTACGGCGCCTCCGGCGGTGGTGCGGGGCGGTCACCCGGCGCCGGATAGTGCTGCTGCAACCAGGCGACACTGCCGGGCGGGGGCCCGGAAGGCTGGGGCGGCTGGGGCTGCGGCGGGGGTGGCTGGGGCGCGCCGGACTGCGGGGCGCCGAACTGCGGCGGCCAGGCGGTGGTCGGCTCACCCGGCGGCTGGGCGTGCTCGTAGGGGGTGTGGGGGGCGGCTCCGGCCGGCCCCTGGGCCGGGCCCGGATCGGCGGGATGGCGCCAGGACTGGTCGTCGGGACGGAGCACGGTGCGGGGCTGTTCCGGCCACACCCGGTCGCCCTGCTGCCGGGCGTACCAATCGGTTCCGTTGGGGTCCTGACTCACCGCACTCCTTCCGGGGTTCGGCTAGAAGGATAGCTCCGGAAGGTTCCTGTTCACTCCCAGACGAAATCCGGACCGGCACTGAGCAGGTCCATCGCGTACCGACTGCGGACGTCGAACTCCTCGGTGTCGGACTGGTAGCTGCCGTTGATCCGGGAACTGCTGCTCATCCGCAGCCGCAACTGGACCTCACCCCGGGCGATCGCATCGGTGCTACCGGGTTTGCCCACGCTGATCTGCTGGCTGAGCAGCTGGTAGGAGACCGAACCCGGTCTGACCGGTTGATCCGCGCGCGCCTTCCGCGCCCACGGGCAACCGGCCGGGGCCAGCTCGCTGCTGGCGACGCAGCCCTTGATCCGCTCGCTGACCTGCTGTTTCGCGGCCCCGGTGTACGCCGCAGTGGGCGCGGTCGCCGCGTCGACCGCCGGTGGGTCGGTCAGCCCGGTCACGGTGACCTGCGGGGTGGTGAAATCCAGCCACTTCGACCCGGTGCTCAGCGTGTGCGTACCGGGGAAGACATCCACCAGATAGCTGTAGCTGTTGGATTCCAGCTTCCGTCCGTCGAGCAGCACCGGCACCATCTGCGGCGTCGGTGCCACCCGCAGCTGCACCGAACCGCGGCGCAGCTGCCACTGTCGCTGCGGGTTCTGGAACATCGGGAAGGTGCCGCGGACGTCCTTGCCGGCCAGCTTGTAACCGAGCACCACATCGGTCCCGGCGGGATCGCCGGAGCCGGCATCGATGACGGTGATGTCGCTGATCTGGGGGCGGTTCTGCTGCAGATGATCCTTGCTGACCAGCGGGCCGCTGCCCTTGACGAAACTCAGGGCGAGCGCGCGATCGGCGTCCCCGGCGGCCAGCGCCTGCAGATAGGCGGTCGCCTGGTCGGCCGGCCCGGCCTGGCTGGTCGAGGCGGCGGGGGCGAGCAGGGTGCGGACGCCGAAGGCGGTTCCGATCAGCAGAGCCAGGGCGAGTACGCCGACAGCGGCCCACAACCCGGGACGGCGACGACGCGCCCGGCCCGCGGTCGGATCGGGCTGCCAGAGCGGCTCCCCGGTGGACGGCGGTTCGGTGGGCGGTTCGGTGGGCGGTTCGGGGGCCGGACCGGCGGACCGCGACGGCCTGGGCTCCGGCTCATCGGGCTCCGGTCGCGCGAACGGGCTGCGCTCGGTCATCTGTCACTCCTGGCGCGGGAGGTGGGGGCCCCGCACCCGGTTCACCCTAACCGGCGGGGGTGCCGCCCGGCGAACCCGTTCGCCGTCGCCGGGCCCGCCACAGCGCGTGCCCGGTGATCAGCATCAGCGCCAGCCAGACCAGCATGAAACCGGCCCAGCGGGCGGGCGGCATCGGCTCACCGAAGACCGCGACACCGAGGACGAACTGGATCGTCGGCGCCAGATACTGGGTGATGCCGAGCAGGCTGAGCGGGATCCGCTGGGCCGCGAACGCGAACGCGAGCAGCGGGACCGCGGTGACCACGCCGCCGCCCATCAGCAACAGGTCCTGGCTCAGTGGCTGCTGCCCGAAGTGACTCCCCCCGCGGGCGGCCAACCAGCCGAGGAAGAGTAGCGCCGGAAGGGTGGCGACCGCCGATTCATAGGTCAGCGAGACGATCGGTTCGACGGTGACCCGCTTCTTGATCACCCCGTAGATCCCGAAACTGCCGGCCAGCAGCAGCGCCACCCAGGGCAACCGGCCGTAACCGATGGTGATCACCACCACCGCGATCGCCGCCAGCCCGATCGCCACCCACTGGATCGGCGCCAACCGTTCCTGCAGCAACAGCACGCCGAACAGGATCGAGATCAGCGGATTGATGTAGTAACCGAGCGCGGTCTCGGTGACCCGGTCATTGGTGACCGCCCAGATGTAGACGCCCCAGTTGATGGTGACGAAACCGGCCGCGGCCGCCAGGGTGAGCAGGGTGCGTGGGCTGGCGAGCTGTCTGCGCCACCGCGTCCGGGCGAACAGCAGCACCAGCAGGACGCCGAAGGCCAGCGACCAGATGATCCGGTGCGCCAGCACCTCGAACGCGCCGGCGCCGTCGATCAGCCGCCAGTAGAGCGGCACCAGCCCCCACAGCGCGTACGCCGTGAGGGCTGCGGTGACACCCGCCCGAGACCCGGTCTCGGGCGGCGTACTCGTCACTCAGTCGGCCAGCCAGGTGTCCGGGCCGTCGACGAGCTGCTGCAGCTGCGCGTCGTCCAACTCGGTGCCACCGCTGGCGATCTCGAGCTGCTGGCGGGCCAGGTCGTCATAGGACGGCCGCTCGACCTGACGCAGGATGCCGATCGGGGAACGCTGCAGCACCCCGGCATCGGTGAGCCGGCTGAGTGCGAAGGCGTACGACGGATCCGCGGCATGGGCGTCATGGGTGATCACCCGATCCAGGCCGATCTCCGACACCTCACCGACCGCGACCGAACCGTCCTCGTTGCGGTAGACGCCGAGATGCTGGTCGGCGCCGAAGAGCACCTTTTCCCCATGCTGCAAGGGAATGATCGCCTCGGCGGCGGAATCCTTGTCCTTGATCGCATCGAAGGCGCCGTCGTTGAAGATCGGGCAGTTCTGATAGATCTCCACGAACGAGGCGCCGCGGTGCTCGGCCGCCGCCTTGAGCACCCCGGTGAGGTGCTTGCGGTCGGAATCGATGGTGCGCGCGACGAACGAGGCCTCCGCACCCAACGCCAGCGAGAGCGCGTTGAACGGGGTGTCCACCGAACCCATCGGGGAGGACTTGGTGACCTTGCCCTGCTCCGAGGTGGGGGAGTACTGACCCTTGGTGAGGCCGTAGATCCTGTTGTTGAACAGCAGAATCGTGAAGTTCACGTTGCGGCGCAGCGCGTGGATCAGGTGGTTGCCGCCGATGGACAGCGCATCACCGTCACCGGTCACCACCCACACCCCGAGGTCGTCCCGGGCGCTGGCCACCCCGGTGGCGATCGCCGGCGCGCGGCCGTGGATGGAGTGCATGCCATAGCTGTCGACGTAGTAGGGGAACCGCGAGGAGCAGCCGATACCGGAGATGATCACCGCGTTCTCACGCTTGATCCCCAGCTCCGGCATGAATCCCTGGAAGGCGGCCAGCACGGCGTAGTCGCCGCATCCGGGGCACCAGCGGACCTCCTGGTCGGAGGTGAAGTCCTTGCGGTTCAGCGGTTCGACCGCCAGCGGTACGCCGGCCAGACCGTTGCGCTCGGGGCGGGTCGGGGTCTGGGTCATCGGTTGCTCATCTCCTTGTCGGGATCGCCACTCGTCTCGGAATCATCAGTCTCCTTGCCGGGGCCGGCCGGGACCGGGTCGGCCGAGTCCGGGACGTAGCCCTCGTGCACGGGGTCGTCACCGTCGGCCATCGGTTCTTCGTTCAGCTCGTCGGGGCTGGCGTGCGCACCGACCTCGTCCAGCAGGTCGGCGGCCAGCTCGGACAGCGAGATCGGCAACCCGCGGACCCGGGAGTAGGACTGCACGTCGACCAGATACTTCGCGCGCAGCAGCATCGCCAGCTGGCCGAGGTTCATCTCCGGCACGATCACCTTGTCGTAGCCGCGCAGCACCTCGCCCAGGTTGGCGGGGAACGGGTTGAGATGGCGCAGGTGCGCCCGGGCGACCTTGCCGCCGGCCGCGCGCACCCGGCGTACCGCCGCCATGATCGGGCCGTAGCTGGAACCCCAGCCGAGCACCAGCACCTTCGCCTCGCCGCTGGGGTCATCGACCACCAGGTCCGGTACATCGCGGACGATGCCGTCCACCTTGGCCTGCCGGGCCCGCACCATCGCATCGTGGTTGTCGGGATCGTAGGAGACGTTGCCGGTGCCGGCGGCCTTCTCGATGCCGCCGATCCGGTGCTCCAACCCCGGCGTACCCGGGATCGCCCACGGCCGGGCGCCCTTCTCATCCCGCAGGTAGGGCAGGAATTCCTCACCCTGGTTGGGTTCGGTGGCGAAGGCCGGGTCGATCGCCGGGATCTCACCGATCTCCGGCAGCCGCCACGGCTCGGCGCCGTTGGCCAGATAACCGTCGGAGAGCACCACCACCGGGGTGCGGTAGGTGATCGCCCAGCGGACCGCCTCGATCGCGGTGTCGAAGCAGTCCGACGGCGACTGGGCCGCGATCACCGGGACCGGTGCCTCACCGTTGCGGCCGTAGAGCACCTGCAGCAGGTCGGCCTGCTCGGTCTTGGTCGGCATGCCGGTCGAGGGGCCGGCGCGCTGCACGTCGACCACCACCAGCGGCAGCTCGGTCATCACCCCCAGGCCGATGGTCTCGGCCTTCAGCGCGATACCGGGGCCGGAGGAGGAGGTGACGCCGAGCGCACCCGCGAAGGAGGCACCCAGCGCGGCACCGACGGCGGCGATCTCGTCCTCGGCCTGGAAGGTCAACACGCCGTAGCGCTTCTGCTTGGTCAGCTCGTGCAGCACATCGGAGGCCGGGGTGATCGGGTAGGCGCCGAAGAACAGCTGCAGGCCGGACTTGTGCGCACCGGTGATCAATCCGAGGGCCATCGCCGAGTTGCCGGTCACCTGGCGGTAGCGGCCGGTCGGCATCGTGGCCGGGTGCACCTGGTAGGTGTGCGCGAACGTCTCGGTGGTCTCACCGAAGGCATTGCCGGCCCGGAAGGCCGCGATGTTCGCGTCCCGGATCGCCGGCTTGTTGGCGAATTTGCTGCTCAGGAAGGAGATCGTGCCCTCGGGTTCGCGGTTGAACAACCAGCACAGCAGGCCGAGGGTGAACATGTTCTTGGAGCGCTGGGCGTCCTTGCGGGTCAGCCCGAACTCCTTCACCGCGGCCACCGTCATCCCGGACAGGTCGAGGGCGTGCACCTGGTAGTCGGCGAGCGAATCGTCCTCCAGCGGATTGGACTCGTAACCAACCTTGCTCAGGTTGCGCTTGGTGAACTCGGCGGTGTCCAGGATCAGCACCCCGCCCTTGTCCACATCGCGCAGGTTGGCCTTCAGCGCGGCCGGGTTCATCGCGACCAGCACATCGGGTTTATCACCGGGGGTCATGATGTCGTAGTCGGCGAAGTGCAGCTGGAAGCTGGACACACCGGGCAGCGTGCCCTGCGGTGCCCGGATCTCCGCCGGGAAGTTGGGCAGCGTCGAGATGTCGTTGCCCAGCAGGGCTGAGTCGGCAGTGAACCGGTCACCGGTCAACTGCATCCCGTCGCCGGAGTCGCCGGCGAACCGGATCACGACGCGGTCGAGACTCTTCACATCAGGCACGAAACAGCAGCCTTTCTGGGTCGGGGCCACCTGGGTGCCGGTCGGGTCGATTCGGATCGACCGGCGCAATGGGCGTACCGTCCGACGATACCTCGCCCGGTGAGGGCGTCCTTACCGTCCCGTAGTGCGGCCAGGGGGTGAGAGCGTGGTAGCGGGCTCCCGGTGGCGTCGCGCTTCACCGTTGAGCGATGGCGCGCAGGACGGTCTCGACGAAACGGTCCGGATGGTCGGTGATCATCCGCCAGGTGAACTCGAGGATGAGCCAACCCGCCAGGTGTACCGCGTTGCGGCGCCGGTGATCGTTCTCGAAGACCTCCCGCCGGCCATGGCGTTCGAAGCCGTTGAGTTCGATACCGAGCCGCAGCTCGGGGAGCGCGACGTCGAGGAAGAAGGTCTCGCCATCGATCCGGATCGCATGCTTGGTCTGAAAGGTGAGGCCGGCATCGCGGAGCAGGCAGTGGGCCTTCCGCTCCGCCTCGGACCAGGGCCGGTCCCGGGAGTCCCTCAGGACCTTGCGGCGGTCCGCGTTGCCGCGGCGTCCGGGGTGGGCATGGAAGGCCGACCACAGCTGCTCCAGTGCCCAGGCGCCGTGTCCGGGGTGGCGGCGCAACACATCATCGACGAACTCACCGCCGAGCTCGGGAATCAGGTCGACCGCGGTGAGGAACTGGTTGGTGCAGGCGATCCCGTCGCTGTGGGTGACCCAGTCCGGGTCGATCCGGCGACGCGTCCAGTGGTAGCCCCGATATCCACGGGGCACCAGCACCTGGCGCGGTACCGCGGCGGTCAGCACGGTCGGCTTCTGATCCGCCAGCCGGTGAGCATCGCGGCCGATCGCCCGATCAGGACCGCGTCCGGCAGGTAGTGGACGAGCGCCAGAGCTCGAACGGCCGGGTCATCGGCGACCGCGGCCGACACGAAGCAACCGGGCAGCACCCGCACGAGTTCGCCGCGGGACGCCAGCCAGCGCACGGCGCTGCGCAACGGGGTCGCCCTGTGGACAACAGCTGATCTCCACTCTCGAATCGCGACGCGGGCCGCTGGGCCGCATGGTCTCGTCGGGGCCTGAGAACGAGTGGACATCAGTTGTTCGACCGCGGGGTAAGTCGGCGTTACGCCGTAGGCTTCGGGCCATGCGCTGCTTCGACTGGTACGGCGACCGATCCCTGATGGTGGTCGACATCGCGCTGGCCTGCTGCACGCTGGAGTTCGAGGCCGCTGGGGCGTACCGGGTGGAGAGTGCGGACCTGCGGCCCGAGGATCCGGTCGCGGTCATCGTCTCCGGCACGGTGACCGATGCGGTGTTGCCGATCATCCAGGAGATCCTCGGGCGGACGCCCGGGGCGAAGGTCATCTCCTTCGGTGCCTGCGCCAGTTCCGGTGGCCCTTACTGGGATTCCTATGCGGTCACCAAGGGCATCTCGCAGTTCGTCGAGGTGGATGTCTTCGTCCCCGGCTGCCCGCCCCCGCCGCAGGCCATCCGCGACGCGCTCGACTCGTTGCGCGCGCCGGCCGGCCAGGGGGTGCCGGTCGATGGCTGAGGTCGAGGTGCGCCCGGTGCCGCCGGGCGAGTGGGTGAGCGCCGCCCGGGCCGCGGCCGCGACGGGATACGCCTTCTTCGACTGGCTGGACTGCGTCGACGAGATCGGCCGGGCCGAGGAGTTCCGGATCGTGCTGCAGCTGCTGGATCGCGGCTCGGGGGCCTCGCTCCGGCTGGAGACCCGGGTGCCGCGCGACGAACCGGTGCTGGACAGCCTGACCGAGGTGTTCGGCGGGGCCGCCTGGGCCGAACGGGAACTGGCCGACCTGTTCGGGGTCCGGTTCACCGGCGGCGATCCGACCTCGCTGCTCATCGAACCGCGCTACGGCGGACATCCGCTGCGCAAGGACGAGGTCCTCGGGGCACGGGTGGCGGCGAGCTGGCCCGGTGCCAAGGAGCCCGGTGAGACCGGTGCCGCCAGCCGGCGCCGGATGGTGCCCCCGGGCGTACCCGATCCCGAGGTGTGGGGTGACCGCGACCCCGCCGCCCCGCCGCCGACGCCCGACGAGATCGCCGCCAGCGCCCAGGGCGGCCGGGTCCGGAGGCGTCGATGAGCGGGGCCGAGGATCAGGGGCGTACCCACGGGAAGATCCGGCTGATCGAGGAGAACTGCACCTCCTGCATGATCTGTGCCCGGGAGTGCCCGGCCTGGTGCATCCACATCGACTCGCACACCGAGGTCGACCCGAACGCCCCCGCCCAGCTCACCGGCCGCGGGATGCGGGAGCGCACCCACAACGTGCTGGACCGCTTCGTCATCGACTGGTCGCTGTGCATGTACTGCGGGATCTGCGTGGAGGAGTGCCCCTTCGATGCGCTGGAGTGGAACGGCGCGCACGTGCCGCCGGCCGACGACCTCGCCGCGCTGGCGCACGGCATCGACGAGCTCCGCTGACCCCTATCGGTTGGCGCGGGGGAGCTCGGCCAGCCAGCGGACCTGGTAGGGGTCCATCCGCACCGTGCGCTCCTCGGGATGACCGGAGATCAGATCCCGCAGCCCGGCGCCCGGGGCGAACCACGGTGCCGAATGCAGCCCGATCGAGTAGGCCCGGGCGGACAGATTCGCGAGCACCAGGACGGTGCCGCGGGGACTCTCCCGCAGCACGCCGAGGACATGGTTGTTGCCGACCTCGACCACCCGGCTGCCGGCCTGGGCGTGCAGCTGGGGTGTCCGTCTCCGGGCCTCGACCAGATTCGCCAGGCCGGAGAAGATCCGGCACTCCGCGGTGGTCGGATCGAACCGGCGGGCGGCCGCGGCCCAGTCCAGCGGCGGGCGGTGCAGCCAGTGCCCGTCCGCGGCCAGCGCCGGATCGGCGAGGTAGGAGCGGTCGTTGAACTGGCCCAGTTCGTCACCCGAGTTGATCATCGGCAACCCGCCGAGCGACATCGTGAGCGCGTGCAGCAGCAGGATCCGGCGGATGGCCAGGTCGGTCTCGGACTGCCGATCGGCGCCACTCAGGGCCCGTTCCAGCCCGGCCAGCGACGCGAGGGTGCCGGCGATCCGCCGGTCACCGGTCTCGGGGTCACGGCCGGACACCTCGCCGCTCGCGAACGAACCGGGGAACTCCCCGGAATAGAAGTCGGCCAGGAACGAGCGATGCGCGGCACCGTCGAGCCCCAGCGCTGCGGCTTGATCGTTGGTGATGTCGAAGTCGAGATCCGCCGGGGAGCGGGCCGCGAGCACCCAGGAGGCGTTCGGTGGAATCGCCGGGACCGCGTTCAGCACCAGGCGGGTGAGCCGGACGTCCTGTTCGGCGAGGGCGCTCCACAACATGGTCGGGACGGTGGGCTGGTACGCCAGCTGGCATTCCGCACCGGTGGCGATGCCACGACCGAACCAGTCGACCGGTGATCCCGGGTTCGGGGTCGCGCCGGCCAGCAGCAGCACACCCGGGGCGACGATGCCGAGCAAGGCCCGACAGGCGATCAGCAGGATATGCACCTCGGGGACCTTCCCCGGGTCGATCCGGATCACCTCGACTCCGGCATTCGCCAGTGCGAAGACTTCATCGAAGAGCCGGTCGAAGGAGTCCGGTTCGATCGGCCCGGCATCCACCCCGAGCGCGATCCCACGACCACGCAGCGCCTCCCCCAACCCCCGCAGATCGGCCGGTTCGAAGCGTTCGCCGGGCATCGGCAGCAGGTGCAGATGATTGACGCCGAGCTGTTGCAGATAACCGATCCGCTCGACCACGCCACCCGGCGTACCGGCGAACCGGTCGGCGTAGGCGAGGTAGCCGACCATCTCGCTGCGCTGGTACCAGTCGGGGGTGACCAGCCGGCGTTCGTCGAGTGCCCGCAGCTCGGCCGGCCGGTCGGCGTACGCCTGCGCGCAGCTCACCGCGATCCGCTCCAGTTCGGTATCGGTCTCCGGCCGCTGACCGATCAGCCCACGGAGCGCGCCGAGCGCCTGGGGCCACAGCGCGTCGCGGCGTGCGGTGAACGTGGCGTCGGCGGTCGGCATGGGGTCATCCTTCCACCCCCTCGACCCGCTCGATGCGCGCGCGGCGGGCCGAGGGCAGTCCGATGACGTGTTGGAAGCAGAGCAACCAGACCGCGCCGAACAGCGGCGCGGCGGCCAGCGCCCAGACCGCCGCGGACAGGCTGGCGGCCGCGACCACCGCGGTGACCAGGCCGGGTCCGGCGAAGGCGCCGGCCTGGGTGAGCGTCGTCCAGTAGCCGAGGAAGCGGGCCCGGCCGACCGGTGGACTGAGGTCGGCGCCCAGGGTCATGTTGATCCCCGAGCCCAGGCCGTTGCCGATCGAGAGGATCACCAGCCCGACCACGAACACCCAGACCGTCGGCGCCAGCGGCACGATCGCGAACCCGACCCCGAGCAGCAGCAGACAGGTGACCAGCACACTGGTCCGGCCCATCCGGTCCTTGAGGATGCCGCCGGGCACGATCAGCAGCAGTTCGATCGCCGAGCCGAGCGCGACCAGCAGCGAGATCGCACTGGGGGAGAGCTGGAGCTGATCACCCCACAGCGGTACCACGACGTTCTTGCCCTGCCGTGCCATGGACAGCGTCACCATGCTCACCCCCGCCAGTGCGACCGCCTTCCAGCGCACGTCCAGCTTCGGCGGCCTCCGGCCCCGTTCGGCGTACGCCGGACGCGCGGGTCGCGCGGTGGGGGCGCCGAAGCGGGAGCGCCAGATCAGCACCGTCGCGGCGAGCGCGGCGACGATGTGCAGCACGAACACCGACTGCAGCGGCAACCGGAGCAGCAGCAGCGCGCCGAGCGCCGGTCCGACCAGCTGCCCGGCGCGGGCCGCGCCGCCCAGGCTGGTCATCGCCATCGCGATCCGCTGCGGCGGTACGGTCTCGGCGACCAGCGCCTGCCGGGCCAGCGACCAGACCACCTCGGTGGCGCCGATCAACACGATCGCACCGGTGAACAGCCAGACCCCGTTGCCCGGCCGCAGGGTGAGCACCAGCACCGCGACCGTCGTCAACACCGCCACCAGCACCGTCGCCAGGCCCATCGCGTTCCGGTCACCGAGGCGGTCGACGAGTCGACCGGCGGGGATCGAGGCGATGATCGCGGCCACCCCCATCGCGGTGACGATGCCGCCGGCGAGCGCATGGCCGGCGCCCAGCGAGAGTGCGGCCAGCACCACGACCGGGGTGAGTGCCCCGGAACCCACCTGGTAGAGGAAGGCGGGGGCGAGTACCGGCCAGAAGATCTGCTTGATCATGCGGTCACCCCCACCCGGACAACCTATCTCGATATCAAGATAGTTGGGTGGCCGGGCCGCGCAATGGGTATCAGCGACCCGGTGCCCGGCGAGCGTCGGGCGGAGAGGAACTCTGGAGGCCTGATGAGCAACACGGTTGGTTCGGACGCGGCGCAGCAGCTCGAGGTGATCCTGCTGGACATCGACGGGACGCTGCTCGATTCCACCTACTACCACGCGCTGGCCTGGCAGCGGGCCTTCGCCGGGGTGGGGATCGAGACGCCGCTGTGGCGGGTGCACCGGGCCGTCGGGATGGGCGGCGACCTGCTGGTCACCGAGGTGGCCGGTGAGCAGGCCGAAGAGCAGCACGGCGACGAACTGCGCGAGCGGTGGGACCGCGAGTACCAGGCCGTGCTCGATGAGGTGCGCCCGTTCGCCGGCGCCGCGGAATTCGTCCGCGCCGCCAAGGCGGCCGGCTACCGGGTCGCGCTGGCCTCGTCCGGAGCGAGCAAGTTCACCGACAAGGCGCTGGAACTGCTCGGCCTGAGCGCCGACGAGGTCGATGCGATCACCTCCTCCGACGACGCCGAGGAGTCCAAACCGGCCCCCGACATCCTGGCGGTCGCCCTGGAGCGGGCCGGTGGGGGACGCGCCCTGGCGATCGGCGACAGCACCTGGGACGCCCGGGCGGCCACCCGGTTCGGGGTGCCCGCGATCGGCGTACTCACCGGCGGGATCAGCGAGGCCGAACTCCGCGAGGCCGGCTGCGTCGAGGTCGTCGATTCGGTCGCCGAGTTGATCGAACGGGACCTCGGCGCCCTGGGGTGACTACGCTGTCGTCACGGGCCCGAACCGTGAACGAGGTGTGGAGGAGGTGGCCATGGCGCTCACCGTGCGCGAAGCGGCCACCCGATTCGACCGGTTCCAGCGGGCGGCCACCGAGCTGCTGATCCAGGCCTTCGCCGTCCCCGCGGTCCGCCGCGGCATGGTCGGTACGGCGTTGATCTCCCTCGGCGGGCTGAGTCCGGCGTTCCTGCCCGACAACAGCCCGTGGTGGAAGGTGCTCGGCCTGTTCCGCCAGTACGCCTGGCTCTGGCCCGGGATCGGCACGGTGGCCGCGCTCACCGGCGTACTGCTGGTGATGGACGCCTGGCTGAAACTGCGGCCCCGCTCCGGTGCGCCGAAGGTCGACTTCCTGGCGGTGCTCGGGTTGTGGTCGCTGCCGATGCTGCTCGCGCCACCGATCTTCAGCCATGACTCGTACGCCTATGCGGCCGAGGGCTACATGCTGCACACCGGGCTCAATCCCTATGAGATGGGTGCGGGGATGCTGCAGAACCGGTGGGGTGAGCAGGTCGTCGAGACCTGGCGCTTCACCCGCGCGCCCTATGGTCCGCTCAGCCTGCAGCTCTCCCATCTGGTGGTGGATGCCTCCGGCCTGTCGCCCTACTGGTCCTCGGCGCTGGGGATGCGGCTGCTCGCGATCGCCGGCATCCTCGCGGCGGCGCTCACCGTGCCGTCGCTGGCTCGCCGGCTCGGGGTGGATCCGCGTTCGGCGCTCTGGTTCGGGCTGGTCAATCCGCTGGTGATCGCGCACCTGGTCGGCGGTGCGCACAACGACGCGGTGATGATCGGTTTCGTCGCGCTGGCGTTGCATGCGGCGGTACGCCGACGCTTCCTGCTCGGCTGTGTGCTGGTCGCGGCCGCCGGGGCGATCAAGATCCCCGGCATCCTGGCGATCGTGCCGGTGGCGCTGTTCGCCTGGCCGGTGCTGCGGCCAGCCTCCGGCTGGTGGTTGCGGCTCTGGCAGGCGGCCTGGCGGGTCGCGGTGGGCACCCTGGTGATGGTGCTGGCGTTCACCCTGATCACCCTGGCCAGCATGCCGAACGGGCAGGGCTGGGGCTGGCTGCTGGCGATCAACGTGCCCGGGATGGTCTCCACTCCCTCCCCGCCGACGATGATCGGCGACCTGGCCCGGTTGGCGCTCAACGCCATGGGTGAGCACGTCGCGGCGCTCGGGGCGGTCCGGGTCGCGCGGCAGATCGGCATGGTGCTGATGGTGCTCACGATCCTCTACCTGCTGGCGAAACAGGGCCCGAAGCAGCCGATGAAGTTCCTGGTCCTCGGCTGGGTGGCGCTGATCCTCGGCAGCCCCGCGCTGCACCCCTGGTATTTCACCTGGCCCGCCACCTGGTTCGCGTTCGTCCGCCCCTCGCTGCGGCTGGTACGGATCGCGAGCTGGGGGTCGATCGCCCTGCTCAGCTATTCCTCGGTGAGCTTCTCCTGGCGCAATGACGCCCTGGCCCTCGGCATCGCGGCGGCCGCGGTGATCGCCTGGGTGATCCTCAGCCATGACCGCCGACACTTCGTCGAACGCGCCGACGGCGCCACCGCACCGCCGGGGCGTACCAGGGCCGAACCGGAACGGGAGAAGGTCGGCGCCGTCGACGACTGAGTCCTACGCTCATCGAGTAGGCGGCCATGCGGAGCGAAGCGGAGCAATGGCGCCGTGTCGAGATGAGAACCCCCACCGAAAGGACCACCGATGATCGAGATCGACCTGAGCGGCAGGACCGCCCTGGTGACCGGATCCACCCAGGGGATCGGGCTGGCCATCGCCCGCGGACTGGCACGTGCCGGCGCGCGGGTGGCGGTCAACGGCCGGTCGGCGGAGAAGGTGACCGCGGCGATCGATGAGGTACGCACGGAGGTGCCCGAGGCGGAGTTGCTCGCCGCACCCGGTGATGTCACCGACGAACAGGGGACGGCCGAGGTGCTGGCCGCGGCCGGTGCGGTCGACGTGCTGGTCAACAACCTCGGCATCTTCTAGGCCAGGGAACCGCTGGAGATCGACGACGCGGAGTGGCGGCGGTTCTTCGAGGTGAACGTGCTCGCCGCCACCCGGCTGATCCGGGCGACGCTGCCCGGCATGACCGAACGGCGCTGGGGCCGGATTCTCAACATCGCCAGCGATTCCGCGATCGTGATTCCCGCGGAGATGATCCATTACGGGATGTCGAAGACCGCGCTGCTCGCGGTGTCCCGCGGTTTCGCGAAGGCCGCGGCCGGCACCGGGGTGACCGTCAACTCGGTGATCGCCGGGCCGACCCACACCGCCGGCGTCGAGGATTTCGTGTACCAGTTGGTGGATCGGGAGCTGCCCTGGGAGCAGGCCCAGGTGGAGTTCATGCGTACCCATCGCCCGCAGTCGCTGATCCAGCGGCTGATCGAACCCGAGGAGATCGCCAACCTGGTGGTCTATCTGAGCTCACCGCTCGCCTCGGCCACCACCGGCGGCGCGGTCCGCGTCGACGGCGGTTACGTGGACTCGATCCTGCCCTGATCCAGCGGTGGCTGAGCGAGGTCCCCACGTTGGCTGAGCGAGCGCCAGCGAGTCGAAGCCACCCGCTCAGTCGAAAAGCCCACGCAGGAAGCTCTGCCCGCGGTTCTGTTTCCCGCCGTGCTTGCCGTAACCGCCCCGGTTGCCATAGCCGTAGCGGTTCGGTGAACCGGGTGAACCGGGGGAGTCGGCCGACCCCCAGCCACCGCGACCGCGCGGCATCGCCGGACCGCGGCCATACCCGCCCTGCTGGTAGTACTGCGTCTCGGCCTGGGTGAGCCGTTCGAGTTCCCCGGCGTCGAGGAAGATGCCGCGGCATCCGGTGCACTGGTCGACGACGACCCCGTTGCGTTCGTACTGGCGCATCGGTGCGCCGCACTTCGGACAGATGAGTTCCATTCGCCGAATCTACTCCGGAGCGGCCCTGGTCTGTTAGAGTACGAAACGTGCCGTTTCGTAATGATGATTCCAGTACGCCGATCGCGCGCGCCGGGAGACCCCGAGATGCCGGCCGGGAACGCGAGATCCTGGTTGCGGTCCTGGAACTGCTCGCCGAGGTGGGTTACGACGCCCTGACCTTCGAGGAGGTCGCCCGGCGGGCGCGGGCGTCCAAGGCGACCCTCTATCGCCGCTGGGAGACCAAGCGCGAGATGGTGGTCGCAGCGGTCAAGGCGGGGCCGGTCGCCGACGCCGCCGCCCGACCGGGCGACCTGATCGACACCGGATCACTGCGCGGTGACCTGATCGCGCTGTGCACCCGCCTGGACACCACGATGCGCGCCGCCGACGGGGCGATGAACCTGATGCTGCTGCAGGCCGGACTCGACGATCCCGAGCTGTGCCGCCACATCGAGGAGAGCACGGGCCCGACCGGGGCCAAACTCCCCGCGGCGGTGCTGCGGGCCGCGATCGACCGCGGTGAGCTGCCGGTGGACACCGACCCCTTCGCCTATGAGGAGGTGGCCGGGTCGGTGCTGCTGCTCCGCCGGCTCAACGGGTTGCCCACCGATGCGGACTATCTCGCCCACCTGGTCGACACCATCCTGATCCCGGCGCTGCGCACCGGCGCCGGCAGCGAACCACCGGCGCGCGCGATCTTCTCCTGAACGCCCGCAATCCCAACCCCCATTGAAAGGCGGACCATGCCCACCCTGACCATCGACGGTTTCGAACAGCATCGGCTTCCCGGTGCCGACGGGATCAGCCTCGACGTCGCCGTCGGCGGCAGCGGGCCGCCGCTCGTGCTGCTCCACGGTTTCCCGCAGACCAAGCTGATGTGGCGTACCGTCGCCCGGCAGCTCGCCGACCGGTACCGGGTGATCGTGCCCGACCTGCGCGGCTACGGTGCCAGCGACAAGCCGGAGGCGGCCGCCCCCGACACCTACTCCAAGCGCACGATGGCCCGCGACATCGTCGCCGCCGCTGCCGCCCTGGGCGCCGACCGGTTCGCGCTGATCGGCCACGATCGCGGTGCCCTGGTCGGCGTACGGGCGGCCCTCGATCATCCGGAAACCGTTACCCACCTCGGAATCCTGGACGTGCTGCCGACGATGGACACCTGGGACGTGCTGCACGGGGTCGACGCGACAGTGGCCTGGCACCTCTATCTGATGGCGCAGCCACCGGGGTTGCCGGAGCGGATGATCACCGCGGTCGCCGAGGACTTCTTCGCCTCCTTCCTGGACGCCTGGGATCCGAGCGGGACGACCTTCCCGCCCGAGGTGCGCCGCCACTACATCGACAGTTCCGCGGCCGCGGTGCCGTCCATCGTCGCGGACTACCGGGCGACCGCGACCATCGACCTGGCGCAGGACCGGGCCGATCGTGCCGCTGGCCGGCAGCTCGCGATGCCGGTCGGCGTGTTGTCCCAGGACTGGGGAGCGCAGCTCGGGTTCGACGCACTGAGTCTGTGGCAGGCCTGGGCGCCCGGAGCGACCTATCAGCCGATCGCGGCCGGCCATTTCATGGCCGAGGAGCAGCCGGATCAGGTGGCGGCTTTCATCGACGAGCTGGTGCGGCGCTGAGCCGGCGCCTCAGTCGAGGATCACGTTCTCCCCGGCGTCCTTGAGGGCCTGCAGGCCGTCCCGCATCGCCTGGATCTGGTCCGCGCTGTGTCCCGCCCAGTCGTCCAGTTCGCGGATCACGCGGACCGGTTCGGTGCTGCGGAAGGAGCGGGTCGGATTGCCCGGAAATCGTTTGTCGGTGACGTTCGGGTCGTCGTGGTACGCCCCGGTCGGTTCGACGACGTAGATCCGCCCGGGCCCGTCGCCGCGGGCCAGCTCGGCGCCCCAGACCGCCGAATCGAGGGTTTCGGTGAAATAGACGTGGTGCAGTCTCCGGCCGGTCTCGAAATTCGATTCGTGCCCGGGCGCCAGCAGGTCACCGGGTGCGAACTCGGTCCGGGTGCCATGCAGGAAGACACCGGGCTGGAAGACCTCGAACGGAACGGGTTGGTGCATCAGAACAGGGCCGCGACCTCGTCGGCGTCGACCTTCGCCAGCGACTTGTGCCGCCACTTCGGCTTGTCGCCGCGGTCGACGAGCTGGGCGCGTACCCCCTCGCGGAAATCCGGATCGCCGGCGAAATGTGTTGCCAGCTTGAGATCCTGGGCGAGCACCTCGGGCAGCGACAGGTCCGCCGCCCGGCGCAGCGCGGCCAGCGTGACCGCGACCGAGAACGGCGAGCGAGCCTCGATCTGCTCGGCCGCCTGCTGCGCCACCGGATCGGAGTGCTTCTGCAGCCGCTTCAGGATCGCGGCCGCGTCGTCCCCGGTGAAGGATTCGGCGATCCAGGCGGCGCCGAAGGATTGCGGTTCGGGGTTCGGCGGGAACGGCGGCAGCACGCCACCCGCGGCCACCGCCGCCAGGTGGGCGTCGATGTCGTCCTGAGCGATCAGGTGGTCCGCCAGACCGGCGGCCAACGTGTCACCGGGGCCGATGGTGCTGCCGGTCAGCGCCAGGAAGGTGCCGAACTCATCCGGTACGCGGGCCAGCGAGTGCAGCACACCGACATCGGGGAAGAAGCCGATGATGGTCTCCGGCATCGCCACCTTGGTCCGCTCGGTGACCAGCCGGATGCTGCCGTGGGTGGACACCCCCATGCCGCCGCCCATCACGATGCCGTCCATGATCGCGATGTAGGGCTTGGGGTATTCGGCGATCAACTGGTTGAGCCGGTACTCCGCCTCCCAGAATTCGACGGGCGCGGTGGACTTCGGATCGTCCACCAGGGCCTGCCGAAGCGCCTTCACATCCCCACCGGCGCAGAGCCCGCGCTCCCCGGCGCCCTGGATCGACACCGCCTTGATCGCCGGGTCCTCGGCCCAGCGCTCCAGCTGGTCCAGCATCGCGACGCACATCTCGGCGGTCAGCGAGTTGATCGCCTTCGGGCGGTTCAGCAGCATCCGGCCCAGGTTGCCGTCGTGGGCGAAGAGCACCTGCTCGCTGCCGGTACGCCCCGGCGCGTAGTCGATCTCGTGATCCATGCCGCTGAGTCTGCCAGTATCACCCGCCCATCGAGTAGCCCGGCGGTGCAGCAGGCGAAGCTGGCGAGGGAGTCTCAGTGACCACCGGCCAGCGCCCCAGCAGCGCACCGGGGCTCCACCGTCTCGTGCGTAACCGGACGGGCAGTCTCCACCGCGGTCCATGATCGAACCCAGTCCCACTGGGTTCCGGCCAGGGTCCGGGAACGGCACTGCACGTCCGATTACGCGGACCCGCCGGCAAGGGAACAGGATGGCGCTGGGTGGGCCCTGCGGGAACCTGGCTTCGACTCGCTGGCGCTCGCTCAACCGGCGTGACAGCTCAGCTCGGGTCAGCTCATCTCGACACGCGAGCCGTTGCTCCGCGGGCTCCGCATTGTTCGCTACTCGATGAGCGTGGGGTCGGCGTACTCGACCAGGACCGGGGCGTGATCGGAAATCCTTGCCTCATAGGAATCCGCGCGCATCGTGCCACCGGAGACCGCACGTGCGGCGAGACCGGGGGAGGCCAGGTGATAGTCGATCCGCCAACCGGCGTCGTTGGTCCAGGACTGGCCACGCCAGCTCCACCAGGAATAGGGACCGGGCACCTCGGGATGCAGCCCACGGACCACATCGACCAGGGTGCGCGGTGACAGCACCGAGCCGAACCAGTCCCGCTCCTCGGGCAGGAAGCCCTCGGACTTCTTGTTGGTCTTGTAGTTCTTCAGGTCCAGCTCGGTGTGCGCGATGTTGAAATCACCCATCACCAGGAACTCGCGGCCCGCGTTCGCCGCCTGCCGCCGGGACCGGGTCAGATGCCGTGCGAACGACTTCAGGAAGCGCTGTTTGCGGTGGAACCGCGTCGCCGATTTCTCATCCTCGAAGAGGGTTCCGCCCTTGGGCAGATAGAGCGAGGCGACCGTCAGCCCGGGCAGGTCGACCTCCAGATAGCGACCCTCGGTGTCGAACTCACGATTGCCGAAACCCCGGCGTACCGCCGACGGCTCGGTCCGCGACATGATCGCCACCCCGTTCCGACCGGGCAGCGTGCCCTGCTCGTACGCCCAGTGGTAGCCGTCGATCGCCTCGGCCGGCACCAGCTCGGCCGGCGCGCGTACCTCCTGCAGCGCGACCACGTCCGCATCCGCCTCGGCCAACCAGTTCCGGAAACCCCGACGGTGCGCGGCACGGATGCCGTTGACGTTGAAGGTGGCGATGCGCATGACCCCCGATCCTAGCCAGCCGGACCGACTCGGTTACTGTCGCTGAACAGGCAACGTCAATGGCGAGGGGGCAGGATGCGTATCGGTGTACCGACCGAGGTCAAGAACAACGAATACCGGGTCGGGATCACCCCGGTCGGGGTGCACGAACTCATCAGCCATGGCCATCAGGTGCTGATCCAATCCGGTGCCGGCGTCGGGTCGTCGATCACCGATGAGGAGTACGCCGCCCAGGGCGCGGAGCTCATCGATGACGCCGACGAGGTGTGGGGGAGCGCCGAGCTGGTGCTCAAGGTCAAGGAACCGGTCGCCGAGGAATACCACCGGCTGCGCAAGGATCTGGTGCTGTTCACCTATCTGCATCTGGCCGCCGACCGGCCGTTGACCGAGCGGCTGATCGAATCGGAGACGACCGCGATCGCCTACGAGACGGTGCAATTGTCCTCGGGACTGCTGCCGCTGCTCTATCCGATGTCCGAGGTCGCCGGCTGCCTGGCGCCGCAGGTCGGGGCGCATTCGCTGATGAAACCCGAGGGCGGCTCCGGGGTGCTGATGGGCGGTGTCGGTGGTGTCGCCAACGCGAAGGTGGTCGTGCTCGGTGCCGGGGTCGCCGGCCAGAATGCGGCCAACATCGCGCTCGGCATGGGGGCGGATGTGACCATCCTGGACACCAATCTGGAGAAGCTGCGGATGATCTTCTGGCGTTACCAGAACCGGATCCACCAGCTGGCCTCCTCGGCGTACGCCATCGACGAGCACGTGGTCGAGGCCGACCTGGTGATCGGCTCGGTGCTGATTCCCGGTGCCAAGGCGCCGAAGCTGGTCAGCAATGAGCTGGTCTCGCGGATGAAGCCCGGCTCGGTGTTGGTCGACATCGCCGTCGACCAGGGCGGTTGCTTCGAGGACTCGCATCCCACCACGCACGCCGACCCGACCTACAAGGTGCACAACAGCACCTTCTACTGCGTGGCGAACATGCCGGGCGCGGTCCCGCACACCTCGACCCACGCGCTCACCAACGCGACCCTGCCCTATGCGGTGAAGATCGCCGATCTCGGCTGGCGGGAGGCGCTGCAGGCCGACCCCGCCCTGGGCAAGGGCCTCAACGTGTACGCCGGCGAGGTCACCTATGCCGGGGTCGCCGAGGCCTTCGACCTGCCGTACACCGACCTGGAGCAGGTGCTCTCCTGAACTGCCGGATCCGCGCTGCCTAGCGGACCTGCCAGAGGTCGATGATCACCCGGTCCGGGTCGCGCCGACCGGAACCGATGACGACGGTGTGTTCCAGCCAACGCCATTTCTCACCGGCGACCTCGAAGCGGGGTACGCACCGGAAATAGATCCGTTCCGGGGGCACCCGCTCACCGGCGGCCAGCGCCTCGATGTCGGCGGCGGTGCCGGTGCGGTACGCGGTGTTGGTGACGAACAGTCGCTCACCGTCGTCGGTCTCCAGCACGTATCGCGCGTCCAGCTCCGAGGTGGTCGCGGAACTGATCAGTTGGAAATCGGCACCGCCACGCAGGACGCGGCCGCGCAGCCGAGGACCAGTCACGGTGCCGCCCTCGATGGGGATCACCCGGCGGCGGCCCGCGCGCGTCTGCCCGACCTCGAGCGGTTCGGCGACCAGCACCTCGATGGTCGCCAGGTAGTCGAGTTCTGGGGGGTGTGGTGCCGGCTGGGCGGCGCCGTTGGGTGAGGTCATGGCATTCAGGCTAGGGCGGTAGCGCCGCGGCGCGATGCACACCTTCGGGGCATCCGATGCACCGAGTTGCGCATTGAGCTCCAGTCGTCGGCCAACTCAGACTTGCGGCATGGATCACGTCACCGAAGACCGTTCCACCGACGGCAACGCACGCACCGGGCGGACGAAGGACCTCGTCGCCGTCAACATCGGGAACGCGCTCGAGTGGTTCGACTGGAACATCTACGCGATCTTCGCGCCCTTCTTCGCCGCCCAGTTCTTCCGGCAGCAGGACCCGCTGTCCAGCCTGCTGGCCACGCTCGCCGTCTTCGCCGTCGGTTTCCTGATGCGTCCGATCGGTGGCTGGGTCTTCGGTCGGCTCGCGGATCGCCGGGGGCGCAGGTTCAGCCTCACGCTGGCGATCGTCCTGGCTGCGATCGGCTCGCTGCTGATCGCGGTAGCCCCGACGTTCGAGACCGTCGGGGTGTTCGCCGGTGTCATCCTGCTCATCGCTCGGCTCGTTCAGGGGCTATCTCACGGCGGTGAGACCGGCAGTGCATTCACCTACCTCGCCGAGGTCGCTCCGCGGGACCGGCGGGGTCTGTGGGCGTCCAGCCCCTGGTTGGGAGTCGGTGCCGGCACGATGGCCGCGACCGGGCTGGGGGTGCTGCTCACCGCCGTTCTCAGTAGGCAGGAGATGACGGCTTACGGCTGGCGCATCCCGTTCGCGGTGGCCGCGCTGCTGGGGCTCTATGCGATCTACATCCGACGCACGATGCGGGAGTCGGCTGCCCACCAGAACTCCGCAGCCGTCACGCGCCACGCGCTGCCGTTGGCCGAGGTGCTGGCCCAGTTGCGCGCGGAGTGGCCGGCGCTGTTGCGGATCATCGGCCTGACGATCTCCGGGGTGGTGGCCTTCTACACCTGGTTCATCTTCGCTCCGGGGTACGCCTCGCGGGCGTTCGGGATGAGCGCGAACGCATCCCTGGTCGCTGGACTGGCCGGTCAGGCGGTCTTCCTGGTGGCCATTCCGGTGATGGGAGCATTGTCCGACCGGATCGGCCGGCGTCCGGTGCTGATGATCTTCGCGGCCGGATTCGGCCTCCTCGCTTTCCCGCTCGAGTGGCTGCTGGGTGCCCAGCCGATGCGATTGTTCCTGGCGATGGCAATCGGCTCGGTGCTGCTGGCCGCCAATTGCGCACCGCTCGGCGCGACCTTCGCCGAGCTGGTACCGACGCATCTGCGCGCCACCCTCATCGGCGTCGGGTACGCGACATCCGGGGCGATCTTCGGCGGAACCGCTCCCTATTTGAACACCTGGCTGTCCAGCATCGGGGCGCACGGATTCTTCGTTGGCTACATGATCGTGCTCTGCGCGATTAGTCTGCTGGTCATCATCAAGATGCCGGAGACCGCGCGCGCGGATCTTCGTTGAGGGGAGCCGGGTCCGTCCCGGCGGGGAGTCGGGGCCCCAGTGCGAATCACACTGCGTCAACTCGAGCACTTCACCGCGATCGCCCGTACCGGGAGCATCAGCGCCGCTGCCGAGGAACTGCATGTGTCGCGGACTTCGGTGACGAGCGCATTGGATGCCCTCGAACGGATCCGGGGCACGGTGTTGTGCCGGCGCAGCAAGACTGAGGGGGTCAGGTTGACCGCCGCCGGTGAGCGATTCCTGGTCGAGGCGCAGCACGTCCTCGATCGCGCGCTGTCGTTGGAGGCCACTGTCGACGCCGAGGGCCTCGGCGGGGCACTGTCGATCGGCTGCTTCCGCTCGCTCGCTCCCACGGCACTGCCGTTGCTGTGGTCGGAGTTCTCAGCCAGACACCCGGGGGTACGGATCTCGGTCACGACCGGGGATCGCGCGGAGCTGGTTCGTCAGTTGGGCGTCGGGGCGTTGGACGTGGTGCTGGCGTACAACCTGCACGCGCTGCCCGATGTCCGCACCGCGCCGCTGTACGACACGGTGATGTATGCACTGCTGCCACCGGATCACCGGTTCGCCGCAGCCGGCCGAGCCCCGATCGCCGAGCTGGCGGACGAACCGTTGCTGCTGATGGATGTGGCCCCGAGCGTTGAGGACACGCTGTCGTTCTTCGCCCATCAGGCCCTCACCCCGAACGTGCTGCTATCCTCGCCCGACTTCGAGCTGATCCGCTCGCTGGTCGCCCGCGGGATGGGCTACTCGTTGTTCATCCAGCGGCCGCGTCACGACCTCAGCTACGAGGGGCTGCCGGTGGCCTGCGTGCCCCTGGATCCGGTGCCGCACCTGGAACGCGCGTCCATCGCTTGGTCGATCGACCGTCAGTTGCCGGACCCCGGTCAGGCCTTCGTGCGGCTGGCGATCGAGCTGGCGCCGGAGATCGCGCCTCGGCCCCCCGTGGGGTGACCCCTCAGCCGCGCTGCCCGCGCTCCCGATACGCCTGGCGCAGGTCCTTCAGTGCCCGGATCCGGAAGAAGACCCCGATCAGCGCGGCCACCCCGGCGATGATGAAACACAGCGTCGGCGCGTTCCGCCCGGGCGGCACGTTCGCGGCCAGCACCGCCAGCAGGGCGATCACGAAACAGCCCAGGGCGGCGAAGGACCAGCGGATGCTCGACATGGGATCAGCCTAGGTGCAAAGTCCAGAAGCCAGCGCGCGTGCCTCGGCGGCGACGAAGGAACGCGGGTCAGCGCACCGCGGGGCGGTACGCGTGCTGGATCCGGGACTTTCGCGGTGCGACCCCGGTCCCTTCGACTCGTCGCTGCGCTCCTCGCTCAGGGAGCGGGGTCAGCTGCGCTCCTCGCTCAGGGAGCGCGGCTAGCGGTAGTTGTCGAACTGGACGGCGAAGTCGTAATCGGCCTCGCGGATCATCCGCTGCACCTCCTGCAGATCGTCGCGCTTCTTGCTGGAGACCCGCAGCTCCTCGCCCTGGATCTGGGTCTTCACGCCCTTGGGGCCCTCGTCGCGGATCAGCTTGGCGATCTTCTTCGCGTTCTCGGTCGAGATGCCCTCGGCGGTGGAGGCGGTCATCTTCCACATCTTCCCCGACACCCGCGGGTCGCTGGCCTTGACCGCCTTCAGCGAGATGCCGCGCTTGACCAGCTTGGACTGGAAAACGTCCCAGATCGCCTTGACCTTCTCCTCGGTGGAGGACTCCATCGCGATGTCCTCACCGGACCACTCGATGGAGGAGTCGGTGTTCTTGAAGTCGAAGCGCTGCCGGATCTCCTTGGCCGCCTGCCCGAGGGCGTTGTCGACCTCCTGTCGGTCCACCTTGCTGACGACGTCGAAGGAACTCTCAGATGCCATGCCGCTCACCCTAGCCGCCGCCGACCGGGCCGGAGCGGGCCGGAACCGATTTCCCACCGGCGCGCGGCGTTGCTATCGTTGCTCTCCGGCCGCTGCGGTAGTGGGGGCCTTGGCAGGTTGCCCGAGCGGCCAAAGGGAGCGGTCTGTAAAACCGTCGGCTTCGCCTACGTTGGTTCGAATCCAACACCTGCCACCACCAGGGGTGTCCGGTACGCCGGGCGCCCCTTCTGCGTTCTCGGCGACCGCTGATGGCGTACGCCGAGAATGCGATTTGCCCCGGCCGCGCCGAGCGCTGTATCTTTTTCCCTCGGTGCAGCGATGCGCCAGGCCCCTATAGCTCAGTAGGCAGAGCGTCTCCATGGTAAGGAGAAGGTCAGCAGTTCGATTCTGCTTGGGGGCTCTGAGTTTCCGGGATCCCCGTACGATCGAGGGGGTGTCGGGGCCCATGGCGAGGTAGCTCAGTTGGTGAGAGCGCACGACTCATAATCGTGAGGTCGCGGGTTCGAATCCCGCTCTCGCTACCACCCCGTGCCGTCCCGGCACAGTCCCACCAGCACAGACAACCGACGAGGACAGAACAATGGCCAAGAGCTCTGACGTGCGGCCCAAGATCACCTTGGCCTGCACCGAGTGCAAGGAGCGCAACTACATCACCAAGAAGAACCGGCGCAACGATCCGGATCGTCTTGAGCTGAAGAAGTTCTGCCCGAAGTGCCACTCGCACACCGCGCATCGCGAGACCCGCTGATCCACGCTGCGAAGACGCCGTCCACCCTCGGGTGGGCGGCGTCCTTGCGTTAGGTTGAATCCCATGCCGATCTCCAGCGAGCACGTGGGCCGGAGCTATCCGCCCTCGGCCCACTACCAGGTCACCGCCGGCAAGATCGCCGAGTTCGCGGCCGCACTGGGAGAGGACGTCGCGGCCCACCCCGACCAGGCCCCGCCCACCTTCGGCGTACTGCTCGCCGGCTGGCAGGCCCTCTTCGACGACGCCGAACTCGGGCTCAGCCTGCGCCGCACCATGCACACCGAGCAGAAGTTCAGCTACCGCCGCCCGCTGCGCGCCGGCGACGAGGTCGTCGCGACGACCACCATCGCGGGCGTCCGGGTGCGCGGCCAGGTCGACATGATCACCGTCGAATCCAGCCTGGACAGCACGCAGGGCGAACACCTCGGCACCGTCACCGCCAGCCTCTTCCACACCCGGCCCGCGCCGGAGGCGCTCTCCGATCGGGAGGACGCCGATGAGTGAGCTTCCGGAGTTGCGGGTACGCCTGACCCGCCAGCAACTGGTCCGGTACGCCGGGGCGTCCGGTGACTTCAACCCGATCCACTACTCCGACCACCACGCCCACGCGCTGGGGCTGGATTCGGTGATCGCGCACGGCATGCTCACCATGGGCCTGGCGATGCGGGTGGTCACCGACTGGTGCGGTGACCCGGCCCGGATCGCGTCCTGCCAGTTCCGGTTCTCCAAGCCGGTACCGGTGCCCGATGACGACGACGGCACCGAGGTGGTCTTCACCGGCACGCTCAGCGAGGGCGAGGAGACCGACACCGTGACCGTGACCGCCAGCTGCGGCGACCAGACCGTCGGCAAGGGCCGCGCGGAGGTACGCCGTGGCTGAGGCCCCGCAGATCCCCTCGACACGGCCGCAGGCGGCCTACTCGGGGAGCGACGGAAGCACCCTCGCCGAGTTGACCACGCTGCGCGTCGGCGGCCCCGCCGGCACCCTGGTCACCGCGACCACCGAACCGGAGCTGATCGCCGCGGTCCGCGACGCCGACGAGCGCGGCGAACCGGTGCTGCTGGTCGGCGGCGGTTCCAACCTGGTCGTCGCCGACGAGGGTTTCGCCGGCACCGTGATCCGGATCGCCACCCGCGGCATCGAGGTCGACTCCTCGGCCTGCGCGGGTGCGTTCGTGACCGTCGCCGCCGGCGAGGTCTGGGACGACCTCGTCGCCCGCGCGGTCACCGAGGGCTGGGTCGGCATCGAATGCCTGTCCGGCATCCCCGGGCTGGTCGGCGCCACCCCGATCCAGAACGTGGGGGCCTACGGCCAGGAGGTCTCCCAGACCATCGCCCGGGTCCGCACCCTCGACCGGACCACCGGCCAGGTGCGCACGTTCAGCAACGCCGACTGCGATTTCTCCTACCGTCATTCGCGTTTCAAGGCCGAACCCGACCGCTGGGTGGTGCTCTCGGTGGCGTTCCAATTCGAGCTGGGCGACCTCTCGGCGCCGATCCGGTACGCCGAACTGGCGCGTCGGCTCGGGGTCGAGCCGGGCCAGCGGGTACCGGCCACCGACGCCCGGGAGGCTGTGCTCGCGCTGCGCCGCGGCAAGGGCATGGTCCTCGAACCGGGCGACCACGACACCTGGAGCGCCGGCTCGTTCTTCACCAACCCGATCCTGACCCTCGAGCAGGCGGCCGCGCTGCCCGACGACGCGCCCCGCTATCCGGCGGGGGAGGGCCTGGTGAAGACCTCCGCCGCCTGGCTGATCGACCACGCCGGCTTCACCAAGGGCTTCGGCGCCGACGTCGGCACCGGCGCCGCGCAACTCTCCGGCAAGCACACCCTGGCGCTCACCAACCGCGGCCGGGCCCGCGCCGCCGACGTGCTCGAACTGGCCCGCACCATCCGCGCCGGCGTCGAGGAACGCTTCGGCGTACGCCTGGTCAACGAGCCGGTGCTCGTCGGCTGCACGCTGTGACGACCGAGAGGAGCAGGAACTCGATGACCCGCCCCGTCAGCTACCAGGTCTGGGCACCCCGCGCCGAACGACTGCGACTGCGGCTCGACGGCACCGACCACCCGATGACCCGCGGTGCGGACGGCTGGTGGCAGCCCGCCGACCGGTTGCCGGAGAGCGCATTCGAGACCGGGCACGACTACGCGTACCTGATCGATGACAACCCGACCCCGCTGCCCGACCCGCGCAGCCGCTGGCAACCCGAGGGCGCTCACGGCCCCTCCCGCACCTTCGACCTGACCGACCACGAATGGGGCGACCACGCCTGGACCGGGCGGCAGCTCGCCGGGGGAGTGATCTACGAACTGCATCTCGGCACGTTCACCGCCGGCCCGGCTGGCGAGGGCGGCACCCTCGACAGCGCCATCGAACGCCTCGACCACCTGGTCGAGCTGGGCATCGACTTCGTCGAGCTGATGCCGGTGAACGAGTTCAACGGCGAGCACGGCTGGGGCTACGACGGCGTCGACTGGTACGCGGTGCACCACGCCTACGGGGGCCCCGCGGCGTACCAGCGGTTCGTCGACGCCTGCCACCAGCGCGGGCTCGGGGTGATCCAGGACGTCGTCTACAACCACCTCGGCCCGAGCGGGAACTATCTGCCGCAGTTCGGCCCCTACCTCAAGGAGGGGGTGAACAACCCGTGGGGTGCGGCGATCAACCTGGACGGGGAGGACTCCGACCAGGTCCGCCGCTACATCATCGAGAACGCGCTGCTGTGGCTGGGGGAGATGCACGTCGACGGGCTGCGACTGGACGCGGTGCACGCCCTCGGTGACGAGCGGGCCATGCACCTGCTCGAGGAGATGGCGGTCGAGGTGGATGCGCTGAGCGCCTTCGTCGGCCGGCCGCTGTCGCTGATCGCCGAATCCGACCTGAACGATCCGCGACTGATCACCCCGCGGGAGGCCGGTGGCTATGGGCTGACCGGGCAGTGGAGCGATGACTTCCACCATGCGCTGCTGGCCAACCTGACTGGTGACGTCTCCGGCTACTATGCCGATTTCGCCGGGCTGGGTTCGCTCGCCAAGGTGCTGGAGCAGGGCTTCTTCCACGACGGCACGATGTCCACCTTCCGCGGCCGCCGGCACGGTCGCCCGGTCGATCTGGCGCAGACCCCGACCTGGCGGTTCGTGGTCTGCTCCGACAACCACGACCAGATCGGCAACCGCCCCGACGGCAGCCGGCTCGCCACCCGGCTGACCACCGACCAGCTGACGATCGCCGCGGCGCTGGTGCTGCTCGGCCCGTTCACCCCGATGATCTTCATGGGCGAGGAGTGGGGGGCGTCCACGCCGTGGGCGTTCTTCACCTCACACCCCGAACCGGAGCTCGGCGAGGCGGTCAGCAAGGGCCGGCGCGCCGAGTTCGCCAAGATGGAATGGGGCGACGTCGAGGTACCCGACCCGCAGGCGGAGAGCACCTTCACCGACAGCATGCTCGACTGGTCCGAGGTGGCCGAGGGAGAACATGCGGAGTTGCACGCCCGGTACCGCGAGCTGATCCGGCTGCGGCGTACCCATCCCGAACTGAGCGACCCGCGATTCGCCTCGACCGCGGTCGCCTTCGACGACGCCGCGGGCTGGCTGCGGATGACCCGCGGCGACCGGCTGACGATCGCGGTCAACTTCAGCGATCAGGACGCCTCGGTGCCGCTGGCCGGTGCCGCCGAGACGCTGTTCAGCAGCGGCGAGGTCGAGGTGGGCGGGGACGGGGTACGCCTGGGCGCGTGGTCGATCGCCCTGCTGGCGGCGGGGCCTTCGACGCTCATCGAGTAGGCAGCCGAGCGGAGCGAAGGGGAGCACGGCTGCCGTGTCGAGATGTACCGAGGGGCTGTGCGGCGGCCGGGCCAGATCGTGGCCGCTCTCACTTCGCGGTCTAACTCTCACTTCGCGGCCTAACTCTCACTTCGCGGCTCGCATGCGGTCCGCAGAGTGGGAGTTGAGCCGCAGAGTGGGGAACGAGCAAGCGATGAACGACCCCGCACTCGCTCAGCCAGCGGGTGGGCTCCTTCGTCGCTCGCTCAGCCGTGTCGAGATGTACCGCTCATCTCGACACGCTCGATGAGCGTGTGGGGTGGATCAGAAGTCGATCTCGCGCTTGAGGATCTTTCCGGTCGGGCCCTTGGGGAGGGTGCCGAACTTCAGCTTCCGCGGATACTTGTACGCCGCCAGCTGGCCCTTCGCGAAATCGATCAGCTCCTGCTCGGTCGCCTCCGCGCCCTCCTTGAGGGTGACCACGGCGGCGATCTCCTCGCCGACCTGCTCGTCGGGGATGCCGATCACCGCGGCCTCGGCGACCGCCGGGTGGGTGTAGAGCACCTCCTCGATCTCGCGGGGATAGACGTTGAAGGCGTTGCGGATGATCATGTCCTTCTTGCGGTCGACGATGAAGTAGTAGCCCTCGTCGTCGCGGGTCGCCAGGTCACCGGTACGGAACCAGCCGTCGGCATCGATCGCCTCGGCGGTCTCCTCCGGCTTGCCCCAGTAGCCCTTCATCACGTTCTCGCCGCGGATCCAGATCTCGCCGACGGTGTCGGTCTCGTGCACCTCGTTGCCGTCGGCGTTCACCAGCTTCACCTCGACGCCGCGGATCGGCGTACCGATCGAACCGGGCTTGGCCGGCCGATCGGGGTGGTTGAAGGTCGCCACCGGCGAGGTCTCCGAGAGGCCATAACCCTCGAGCAGCTTGAAGTTCAGCGCCTGCTGCACCCCGTTGAGCACCTCGACCGGCAGAGAGGCGCCACCGGAGGCGCCGAGTCGCAGTGTCGAGGTGTCGTGGTCCCCGCCCTTGCCGGCGGCGGCGAGCAGCCCCATGTACATCGTCGGTACGCCCATGAACAGCGTCACCTTGTCCTCGGCGATCATCCGCAGCGCCTCGGCCCCGTCGAAGCGGGGCAGCAGATCCAGGCAGGCGCCGCCGGCGACACCGGCGTTCATCGAACAGGTCTGGCCGAAGGAGTGGAACAGCGGCAGCCCGCCGAAGATCACGTCCTCGGTGCCGATGTCGAACAGCGTCTCCACGGTGGTCCGCACATTGGTGAGGATGTTGTCGTGGCTCAGCTCGGCACCCTTGGGCCGGCCGGTGGTGCCGGAGGTGTAGAAGATGATCGCGGTGTCCGAGCCGTCCCGGTCCACCACCTCGCTGCGCGGCTCCAGCCCGCCCAGCTCCTTCTCGAACTCACCCGGGGTGACCACCCAGACCGGCGTACCCGTCTCCGACGCCGCCTCCTGGGCCGCCTCGGCGAACATCGCGAAGACCACCGCGGCCTTCGCGTCCGCATCGGTCCAGGTGTACGCCACCTCGCGACCCTTGAGCAGCGGGTTCATCGGCACCACCACCGCGCCCAGGCGCAGGATGCCGTAGTAGACGACCGGGAAGTAGGCGACATTGGGCATGGTCAGCGCCACATGGTCACCGGGGCCGATCCCCATCTCGGCCAACCGGGCGGCGGCCCGGGAACTGGCGTCGTCGAGGGCGGCGTAGGTGAGGACGGTGTCGCCCTGCTTGACGGCGGGACGGTCGGGATCGCTTGCGGCGCGGTCTTTGAGCCAGGTTGCGATGTTCGGCATGTCGGGACTCTACCGGTGGGTACCGCGCCGGCGCAGCGATTCACAAGTTGTTTGCGGGGGGTTTGCAAGGCTGACCCCGGCGTGCCGCTAGCGTGACCCCGGTTGGGTCGATCGGCACGGCCTCGTGCCCGGCGAAGGGAATCGGAGTGCTTCGAGTCGAATTGCGAATGGCCGGCATGCCCGCGGTGGTGCTCGGTTCGCAGGAATCACTGGTGTTCGGGCGTGCTCCGCATGCCAACCTGCCCGAGGACGACGGCGAGAACACGTTGCAGGTGACCACCCTGGCGCTGCCCGAGTCGACCCCGCACACCTCGCGGATCCTCGGCGAGCTGGTGGTCGGTGACGACATCGTCCGGCTGCGCTGGCACGGCAGCACCGAGGCCCAGCTCGCCAGTCTCTTCGAAGCACCGGGTGGCGCGCGGCGGGTCACCCTGGTCAAGGGCATGACCGCGCTGCTCGACGAGGGTGAGAACAGCGTCACCGTGCTCCGCGGCCGGCAGGGGCTGCAGGCCAACCAGTTCGACGACCTGACCCTCGAGGTCAACGTCGGCGCGGCGCAGAACACCTCGAACTACACCCCGCAGGCCGAGGACGACGTCGACATGACCGCGCCGGCGCCCAACCTGGGCAAGGGCACCAAGGAATGGTTCGTCGCGCTGGCGCTGGCCGAGCCGTGGCTGGTCGGCGACGACTCCTATCCGCGGCCGCCGTCGAACCGGGAGATCTACGAGCGGGTGCTCGGCTGGCACGGGTACGCCTGGAACCTCGACCGGCCGCAGCGGGTCGACGACGCCATCCGGATCATCTCCCGGATCGCCTTCGGCCCCCGCGACGACCCGTTCGCCGGCGGTGGCACCAAGCGGGTCCAGAACGTGCGCTTCGCCATCGGCCGCCGCGCCGCCGAGGTACGCCTGGTGACCGCCGAGGATCTGGCCGAGGTGTACGCCAACGCCCGCAAGAAGGATTGAGCGCGAGCCGCCAGAACTAGAGGCGGCGAGCGTCGGCAAGGGCGCCCGGGCGCGAGCCGCCAACAGGGCGCGAGCCGCCCAGAATTACAGACGGCGGGCGAGCTGCGGGTAGTCGATGACGATGCCCTGGTCGTCGACGGTCAGTTCGCTGCGGAAGTCGCGGCGCTCGCTCTCGTAACGGACCCGGCCCGGGCCGGCCGACGCGTAGCGCTGCACCGACGGGATCACCCGCAGTGAGGGCACCTCGATCCAGGCCATCGTCAGGGTCTGCTCGGGTACCTCGCCGGCGAGCAGACCGAGGCGGCGGATCGGCATCACATTGGTCAGCGGGCAGAGTCCGAGATCGCAGTCGAGCGCGTCGGCGTACTCCACGTCACCGTCGAGGTCGCGGAGGCCCACGCCCTCCGGGCCGTCGGGCCCGCCCTCGACGAGCGTGCTGCTCGCCCAGCGGCCGGCGCCGTCGTGGGTGAGATCGAGGACCCGTCGCCAGCGCGGACCGTACGCCGTGACGCGCATCCGCCGGGTGACCCAGCGGTCGTCGCATTCCAGCGACCAGGCCAGCGCGTGCCCGTCGCTGCGTTGGGTGCCGTGGGCGGTCAGGGTCGTGCCGATGATGTCGACGGTGGCGGTGTCGAGGCGGGCCGGATCGTCCTCGCCCTGCCAGATGATGCGGCGGCGCATGGGATGAGGTTACGGGGCGGAAAAGAGGAAACTTCCGGCGCCGGGGACGGCGTGGCGGTGAGATTGCGGGTTGGCGACTGACCCATCGATCAGCGAAGATGGTCCCCGATTGGGGAAACCAGGTGGTAGTGAACCGGGTCCCGATCGGCTGACCATCTCAGGTGCGACGAGGGGAACACCGTGGGTCCTGGACTCTTCCGCAAGGCGGCGAACGCGCCGCGCGGGCGCACCATCGCCAACGCCTCGGCGGTCTCCGCCATCACCCTCGGCATCGTCGGTGTGATGCTCGGTACCGGCGTCGCCTCCACCGCCATCGGGGTCACCGACGGCGTCACCTGGCTGGCCGACCCCGCCACCGGTGAGGTGCTGCAGTACAACCCCTCGACCAAGCGGGTGGAGAAGTCCTACCAGGTCGGCCAGGCCGGTGATCCGATCCAGGTCGCCCAGGCCAACGGCGGCGTGGTGCTGCGCAACGGGCGTACCGGTGAGGTCGTCACCGTCGACATGGCGAACCCGGGCGCCGGCCGGCGTACCAGCGGTGACAAGGCCAAGGTCGTGATGGCCAGGGGCGTGATGGCCGTGGCGGACTCCGATCGCGGCACCATCACCCGGATCGACCCGGTCAAGGCCACCGATGTCGGCACCGCGTACCAGCTCGAGGGCGGTGAGCTGATCGGCGCGATCGCCGACGAGGACGGCACCATCTGGGCCGCAACCAGCGACGGCCAGCTGATCGGGCTGCGCTGGCAGGACAACGAGAACGGTTTCGTGAAGTCCGCCGGCCGCAAGCTGAAGGAACCGATCAATGCCGGTGCGGTGCTCAGCCCGCACCCCAAGGGCATCACGATGTTCGACTCGCGGTCCGGGGTGATCGCCCAGGCCGGTACCGGCCAGGACATCGAACTGCAGGAGAACCGGCTGATCGGCGCGGACCCGACCGGTGTGGTCGGCCCCGCCGACCTGGTCCCGGCGACCCTGCCCGAGCAGGGTTCGGTGGTCGTGCTGGACCGCGGACGGCTGGCGCAGTATTCCACCATCGGGATGGGCTGTGACCGCCCGATCGACCCGGCGGCGTTCAACGACGTGATCTATGTGGTCTGCCAGGGCCAGCAGAAGGTCATCCGGTTGACCCGCGACGGCGCCTCGGCCGGCAAGGAGATCATGACCCCGGGCAAGGAGGACGCCCAGCCGGTCACCGACGAGGGTCGGCTGATGCTGAACGTGAACGGTGCCGAGGAGGGCATCGAGATCGACCGCAGCGGCGCCGATCAGCGCTTCGACCGGCGCGCCCGCGGTGGCGCCCAGTCGCTCGATGTGCAGGAGCCCAGCGAGGGTTCGGGGGCCTTGGTTGCCCGCGAGAACGCCCAGCAGGACATGCAGGGTGAGCCGGGCCAGGGCAGCGGTGCCGGCGGTTCGGTGAACACCTCCCCGGATCAGTTCGACAACCGCGACGAGGTGGTACGCGGCAGCGGCTCGCGCGGCGAGGACACCGCCACCGATGCGAGCATCACCGTGCCCGGTGAGGACCAGATCAACCAGGACCGGGGCAACAACGGCCGGGGTCGCGGCGACAACAGCAACAACGACGGCCCGCTGCAGGACGACCCGACCAACGACAACGACGGTGGCGGCAGCGGCAACAACCCCGGCACCGGCAACGACGACAGCGACAACGCCGGCGGCGGCAACGAGAACGGCAACGACAAGGGCGCCCAGGACAACGGGGACGACCCGGTGCCGGCGCCGGTCCCGACCGATGACGGCGGCCTGCCGGTGCCGGCGCCGACCGATCTCCCGACCGGCGGCCCGCTGCCGATCCCGAGCGTTCCGGGCGGTGCGCCGACCGGGCCGGGTGGCCCGACCGACGGCCCCACCGGTGGTCCGACGGATGGTCCCACCGACGGCCCGGGCAGCCGCGGCCCCAACCCGAGCGCCTCCGGCGTACCGACCGCATCGGCCAGTGGCCCGGCACCGAGCACCACCGCGCCGCCCACGACGACCAGGCCGCCGTCCACGACCACCAAGGCGCCGACGACGACGAAGGCGCCCACGACCACCAAGGCGCCGACCACCACGAAGGCCCCGACGACCACCCGGCCGCCGACCCGTCGGTCGGCCACTCCGCTGCCGAAGTCTTCGCCGAAACCGAAGACGACGACCCCGGGGCCGCGGCTGACGGGCAAGGTCATCACGACGACCGCGACCAAGACCACCTCGCCGAAGCCGTCATCGGCCGCGGCCAGCGTGAGCAATGTGAGCGCGTCCGCGAGCGGGACGAGTGTGACGGTCAAGTTCAAGGCGACCGGTCAGAGCGTGCGCGTGGTCGTGGGCACCAAGGCGAAGGTGGTCAGCGCCTCCAGCACCTCGGCGACCCTGACGGGGCTCACATCGGGCAGGCACAACGTGACCGTGACCGCCACCAGCGGATCGACCTCCAAGTCGGCCAGCACGACCGTGACGGTCGGGGGTTCCACCTCGACCACCACCACCACGAAGAAGACGACGCCGCCCAGGACCACCACCAAGCCGGCCAGCAAGCCGCCGGCCGCGCCGACCGGCGTGAGCGGCACCCACACCGGGACCGGGGCGACCGTGCGGTGGAACAAGGTGGCCGGTGCCACCAAGTACATCGCCTACTGCAACGACGTCGGTGAGGTGAGCACCACGAGCACCTCCGCCACCGTCGGTTGCGGTCCCGATTCGAAGGGCCGGACCGTCAAGGTCGGCGTCAGGGCGGTCAACGCGGCCGGTCAGTCCTCGGTGACCCAGGTCTGGGCCAAGTAGGACATTTCCGAATTGCGCCCCTGGCTGGCTAACGTGTGCCCGTCGTGCCCGCGGTGGGTGCGCCAGGCGAGCGGCGGAGGGAAACCCCGGTGACGACAGACCAGCTCAACCAGCCGGTACCGGACCAGGTGATCGGCGACTTCCGTGGGCTGCACCGCCACCTCGGCGACGCCGTGGAATCGGTGCTGCACGGCAAGCGCGAGGTGATCGACCTGGTGCTGGTCGCGATGTTCGCGAACGGCCATGTGCTGCTGGAGGACGTGCCCGGCACCGGCAAGACCACCTTGGCGCGGGCGCTGGCCCGCGCGCTCGGCGGTGACTCCCGCCGGGTCCAGTTCACCCCCGACCTGCTGCCCGCCGATGTCACCGGCACCTCGGTGTTCAACCCCGGCGACGGGGAGGTCCGGTTCCGTCCCGGGCCGGTGTTCACCAACGTGCTGCTCGCCGATGAGATCAACCGGGCCGCCGCCAAGACCCAGTCCGCGCTGCTCGAGGTGATGGAGGAGCGCACGGTCACCGTCGACGGCGTCACCCACAAGGTGCCGGATCCGATGCTGGTCGTCGCCACCCAGAACCCGATCGACCTGGACGGCACCTACCGGCTGCCGGAGGCCCAGCTGGACCGTTTCCTGATCCGGATCGCGATCGGCTACCCGGCGGCCGCGCAGGAGATGAACATCCTGCGGCCCGGCTCCCGCGCCGGGCGTACCGACTCGATCGAACCCGTCACCACCCCGACCGACGTCGCCCGGATCTCGCAGACGCTGACCGCGATCCACATCGCCGACCCGATCCTGGCCTATGTACGCCGGCTCGGCGAGACGGCGCGGGGTGACCGCCGGTTGCGGCTGGGCGCCTCCACCCGCGGGTTGCGGGCGCTGGTCCGCTGCTGCCAGGTGTACGCCGCCGCACAGGGCCGCAACTTCGTCATCCCCACCGATGTCCAGTTCCTGGCCGGCCCGGTGCTCGCGCACCGGGTGATCCTGACCCGCGAGGCCGACCTGGCCGGCGACAGCGGCGAGTCGGTGATCGCCGACCTGATCTCCCGCGTCGAGGTGCCCCAGCCCGAAGGCCGCTGACCGGTGTCCGACCCCGACGTCACGAGCCTGCGGCCCGACCGGACCGGTGCGCCCGCCTCGGCGAGCGACCCCGCCTCGGCGGGCGTACCCATCACCGGTGCCGCCACCTCCGCCTCCGCTGTCCCGCCGCCCCGCACCCGGGGTGACCGCGACCGGGATCCGCGGCGGATCGGGGAGAGCGGTGAGATCCGCCGCGGCTGGTGGCTGCTCAGCACCCGCGGGCTGGTGCTGCTGCCGGTCGCGCTGCTGCTGCTCGGTCTCGGCCTGTGGTGGCGGTACGCGACGCTGTTCGGAGTGGCCGCCGCCCTGCTGTTGGCCCTGCTGCTCGATGTGATCGCGGTCGTCTGGCCCTATCGGTTGAAGGTACGCCGCGAGCTCACCCCGCCGGTGGTCGAGCGGCACGGTGACTGCACCGCCGTGCTCGCCGTCACCGGTCGCCGCCCCGGGCTGGCCCGGACCACCCTCAGCGACAACATCACCCCGCTGAACGTGCCGGCCACCGTGACCCGCAACCTCACCCAGCAGGTGTCGGTCGATCTGGACGCCAGTGAGGTCGACTACCGGGTACCGACGCTGCGGCGCGGGCTGCTCGAGGTCGGCCCGCTGACCGTGCACCGGATCGGGCTCTTCGGGCTGGCGATGACCGCCCGCCCGATCGGCCAGGTCGACCACGTCCGGGTGCTCCCGCGCAGCATCCCGGTCCGCGAGATGGCCCGCGGCCGTCGGCGCTCCGCGGTCGGTGCCGACGAGTCGGTGGAACACGGTGGTACCGACCTGGTCGGCCTGCACGAATACGTCCCCGGTGACGATCTGCGCCGGCTGCACTGGGCCACCTCGGCGCGTACCGGGCTGCTGATGGTCCGCGACGACGCCGACCCGTCCACCCCGCACCTGACGGTGGTGCTCGACGACGCCGCCCAGCACTACTCCGACCACGGCCGCACCGACACCGACTTCGAGGACGCCGTCGAGGTGGCCTTCGCGCTCTGCCGGGCCGCGGTCTCGCACAACCACCCGGTGCACCTGGTGACCACCTCCGGCGCGGTCGATGTGCAGGTCAGCGAACGGATCGGCGCCGCCGAGGTGGACGTGCAGCGGATGTACGCCGCCCTGGCCGAGGTGCAGGCGGGCGAGGACGACCCGAACCATCCGGCCCGCGGGATGCGGCTGCCGGCCCGGGCACTGGACTCGGTGGCCGTGGTCAGCGGCGCCGAGGCCCGCGCCGACGTGCTGTCCGCGATCGCCGCCCGCGGCGCCACCGGGGTGGTGCTGCTGGTCGACCACGGCGGCGGCGACCCGATCGCCACCGCCTCCGGCGCGGGTGCGGTGCAGGTGCTGCGCGGCCCCCGTTCGATCGACCTGGCCCGGCTCTGGGATCGGATCATCGGATGAGCGCGCCCACGATGCCCGAATCCTCCCGCACCGCCAACGCGCAGGCCTCCGCCGGGGTCGCGACCCCGGCCCGGCGGCCGGTCGATCGCAGCGCGGGCGACCCGATGTGGCTGCGGCTGGTCGTCTCGGTGCTGGTGCTGATCATCGGTACCGCCTCCTTGCGCGCCGCCTGGGCCGGGATGGCGGCCTGGCCGCTGCTGATCCTGGCCGGGCTGGTCGGCGGCGCTGCGGCGTACGCCCTGGGGCGGATGCGGGTCGCCTTCGCCCTCCGGCTGCTGGTGCTGGCGCTGGTCCCGGTGCTGCTGCTGATCGCCGTCGGGCGGCAGGCCGGCAAGAGCGCGCTGGCCGGGGTGGCCGACAGCTTCCCGACCCTGCTCACCTCGCCCTACCCGGCGCAGCTCACCCTTCCGCTGCTGGCACCGGGGCTGGTGATCGCCTGGGTCGCCGGCTGCCTGCTCGGCGGGGCGCTGCCGCTGCGCCGGTTCTTCCTCGCGCCGCTGGCCGCCGGCCTGGTGCTGCTGATCTCCGGTGACCTGCTCAGCGGCGGCGGGTCGGACCGCACCGGCTGGATCAGCATGGCGCTGGTCGCGGTCATCCTGGCGTCCTGGAGCGGGTGGGTCACCCGGCGCCGGCCCGGGCCGCCGCCGGGCACCGGGCTCGCGATCGTGCTCGGTGCGGTCGCGCTGGCGGTCGGCTGGGTGCCGCTGGGTACGCCGTTCCAGCCCCGGGATCTGGTCAGCCGGCCCGAGGAAGCGGTCTCCGAGCCGAATGTGCTGCCGATGCTCGGTGCCTGGGCCGAGCGGCAGGACGAGGAGATCCTGCGCCGCAGCGGCGACACCTATCCGCTGCACCTGGCCGTCTATCCCGACTATGACGGTGTCACCTTCAACAGCATCAGCAAGTACGCCGACATCGGCGACACCCGGGCCCCGCTGCTGCCGCCGGGCCGCTTCCAGAAGGAGCTGACCACCACCGTCACCTGGAAGCCGATCACCCGCTGGGTGCCGGCCCCCGGCGTACCGACCGAGGTCACCATCCCCGGCGCCCGCCTCGATCCCGACACCGGAGCGCTGATCAGCCCACAGGTGCCCAACGGCGGGGTCGTCTCCTACACCGTGACCGGCAGTGTGGACGCGCCCCGGCTCGCCGAGCTGGCCGCCGCCGACATCGGCCAGGCGGAGCGCTACACCGCGCTGCCGCCGAACACGCCCGGCGAGTTCGCGGCGTACGCCAAGGAGGTCACCAAGAACTCGGCCACCTATCTCGACCAGGTGCAGGCCATCGAGCGGACCGTGAAGGCCGACCGCAAGTTCGTCGCCACCGCGCCCGGCGGTTCGTCGCTGCCGCGGTTGCGCAGTTTCCTCTTCGACAACGAGGACAAGGGCGGCCGGCTGGGCACCTCGGAGCAGTTCGCGGCCTCCTTCGCGATCCTGACCCGCTCGCTCGGCATCCCGACCCGGGTGGTGGTCGGCTTCGGGCAGGGCTCGCCGCTGGCGACCGATCCGAATGTGAACGTGGTCCGCGGCCGCGACGCCGCGGCCTGGCCGGAGGTCTATTTCGCCGGCTTCGGCTGGGTGCCGTTCAACCCGACACCCGACCTCAGCTCGGTCCAGCCGCCGACCGCGAACCGGCAGCAGCGCCCGCCGCCGCCGCGGCCCACCCCGGTACCGACCCCGGCCGTCCCGCCGGCTCCGCTGCTCGGCGCCGACGATCTGCAGTGGTGGTGGATCCCGGCTGGTGCGCTGGGGTTGGGTTTGCTCGGCGTCGGTGGGTTGACCATCGCCCGCCGGGTACGCCGGAACCGCCAGCAGCAGGCCGGTGCGCTCGGTGCCTGGCGACTGCTCCGCGACTCGCTGCGGCTCTCCGGGCGACCACCGGAACCGAATCGGGCCGCGGTGTCGGTGGCCGCCGCGACCGGCGTACCCGAGGCCGAGACCGTGGCCCGCGCGGCCGAGACCGCTTCGTTCGCCCCCGCCGCGGTGGACGCCCCGGCGGTCTGGGACACCGCCCGCGCCGCCGACCGCGCCCTGCGCGGTCAGGCGAGCGGTTGGCAGCGCCTCGTCTGGTCCTTCAGCCCGGCCGTCTGGTTGAAGCCGAAGCAGAAGGCCGCGAAACCGCCACGGCGTACGCCACGGTCCTCGGACTCCGCACGGTCCTCGGACTCCGCACGGTCCTCGAGCAGCTCGCGCAGCGAGCGTGTCGAGAGGACCTGAGCGAGGAAGGGCCTGCGGAATTTGCGGCTCGATCGCGGAATCGGCCGATCTGGGCGCCAATCGGGAATCGAGCCGCAAATTTCGGTGCGCTGCCCCCGGAGGCATGGGGCTCATCTCGACACGCTGACCATTGCTCCGCTGGCGCTCCGCATGGTCAGCTACTCGATGAGCGTGGGTACTGGCGCTCCGCATGGTCAGCTACTCGATGAGCGTGCACTCGCTGAGCGTCAGCGGGGTGTGCAGTAGAAGACGGCGCCGTAGCGGTTGTCCTTGATCCCGATGACCGTGAAGCAGACCTGCTTCCAGTTCGGGTCGATGTCGGCGCCGACGGTGCGGCGGTTCGGGGTCAGGGTGTCCCGGACCGCACCGCCCTCCATGGCCTTCTCGCTCTCGCCGACGTTCCAGCCCCAGGACTCGGGAGTGTCGACCGACCTGTTCCAGGTGGCGGTGGCGCGGTTGCCCTCGATCGTCACCTTCAGGTCCTTGGGCTCGAGGTTCGGATCGCTGACGCTCGCCGGGGGCGGCGGGGTGGTCGCGGGCGGCTGGGTGGCGGCCGGGGGCGGGGTGGTCGCCTCCTGGGCCTGCTGGGGACGGTTCAGCATGGACAGCACCACCACCAGCAGGACACCGATCGCAACGCCGCCGAGGGTGATCGCCAGCAGCGGCACCTTGCGACCGGGCTTCTCCGGTTCGACAGCGGAGGCGGGGGAGTGGGCCGACGGCACCGCCGGGGTGTAGCCGGAGGCGGGGCTGTACGCCGAGATCGGCGGCGGGGCGCCACCCGGCCCCATCGGCGGCGGCATGCCGAGGCTCGGATCCTGTTGCCGGAACCGCAGCGAGGTCAGGTCGTCGGGGTTGATCGCCTGCCCCGGGGTGCCACCCCACCCGGGCGCCGCCATCGGCGGCTCCGGCTTGGGTGCGGTGACATCCGCCGGCGGCGTGCTCGGCCGCGGCACCGGATCACCGGTCGACCAGCTCCGGGTCTCGGTGCGCACCTGGGTGAGTGCGTCGCGCAGGTCGGCGGCCGAGGCAAAGCGCTCGTAGGGGTTCTTGCGCAGCGTCTTCTCGATGATCTTGTGCAGCATCGGCGGCAGGTCCGGCCGACGCAGCGGCCGCGGCTCCTCCAGGCGTACCCGCTTGATGTAGGCGAGCGCCGAATCGGGCTCGCCGTCGGTGCGGGTGAACGGCGGTTTGCCGTCCAGCAGGTGGAACAGCGTCGCGCCGAGGGAGAAGATGTCGTCGGCCTCCGAGGGCGGATAGCCGTCCAGCACCTGCGGGGAGGCGTGCCGATAGGAGAACCGGTCCGAGCTGGAGGTGTGCGCCGAGTCGATCAACCGGGCGATGCCGAAGTCGGAGAGCACGTAGCTGGTCGGCAGGATCAGCACGTTCTGCGGTTTCACGTCGCGGTGCAGTACGCCCTTGGCGTGCGCGAAGGAGAGCGCGTCGGCGACCACGGTGCCCACATTGACCACCTCATCGGCGGACAACTGCCCGTACGATGCCAGCCGCTGATCCAGCGAACCGAGCTCGTAGTAGTCCATCACGATGCACGGGCGGCCGCGGCTGGAGGTGCCGATCTGCAGCACCTTGGCGATGTTCGGATGCTGTCGGCCCAGGGAGACCATCAGCTGGACCTCGCGGGTGAACCGGCGGATCGACTCCTCGTCGTCGACCATCAGCACCTTGATCGCCACGTCCCGGTCGAGGGCGTCCTGGACGGCACGATAGACCGTGGCGTCGCCGCCACGGCCGATCTCCTGCCAGCCCGAGAACCCCTCCAGCGTCTCCGGAGGCGTCACCTGACCGGGTGCGGAGCCCCAAGTACCGCTCACGCCGCCCCTTCTGGTCGCGGTTCAGGTCTGCCACCCTGTGTCCAAGGTTCCGTCCTCTTTTTACCACGTGCCGGATCAGGTATCGGTTCGACGTTTGCGCGATCACCGCGTACACTCAACGTCTTGGTGGCTGCACCAGACTCGGGCGTGCCCGGGCGCAGCCGAACGGCAATAGCTCAATTGGCAGAGCATCGGTCTCCAAAACCGAAGGTTGTGGGTTCAAGTCCCTCTTGCCGTGCGAGACGACTGGGCCCGCGTTCGCCTCATCGGATGACGAGGTGCCGGGCACACCGAGGCGACCCGAAGGACCCAAGCAGTGGCAGACGACAAGTTCACCGATCCGACCGACGAGTCGGACGAGTCGACCCCTGTCGAGCCCACCGACGGCCGCACCGCCGATGATTCCGTCGATGGTCAGCCCGCCGAGTTGAGCGAGGATGCCGAGATCGTCGACCCGGAGGACACCCCGGACGACGGATACGTCGACGATCCGAGCACCCCGGACATCAACGAGGCCAAGCTGGACCGCGCCACCGACGAGGTCGCCGAGGAGGAGACCGTCTCGGAGGGTTCGACCGCCCAGCGGCGTCCCCGCCGGACCCGCCCGGTACGCCGCGGCCGGTCCGATTCCGGTGATCGGGACACCGATTCCGATGTGCGGACCGAGGAGAAGTCGGCCGCCGACGAGGTCGAGGCCGACTCGACCGCCGACGGCAAGCAGCTCGCCCGGACCGACGAGGGCGGCCGCAAGGGCCGCCCGTCGCGCAAGGAGAAGGCCACCCGCACCCGCCGCGACGCCGAGCAGGACCGCGCCGCGGCCACCAAGGAGCGCACCACCCCGGCCGCATTCGTCCGCGAATCGACGACCGAGCTCCGCAAGGTGGTCTGGCCGACCGGCACCCAGGTGCAGCAGTACTTCGTGGTGGTGCTGGTCTTCGTGCTGTTCATCATCGCCTTCGTCTCGCTGCTGGACCTCGGCTTCGGCTGGCTGGTCCTCAAGGCGTTCGGCTGACACGCAGCTGACCGAAGGCATCGCACTAGTGGAGGAAAACCCCGTGAAGGACAACGAGCAGGACGTCGAACTCTCCCTGGACGACGACGCGACCAGCACCCCGGATGAGACCGAGGAGCAGGACGTGGAGATCGATCTGGGCGAGGCGCCGGCGTCCGCCGAGGCCGACGACGAGGTCGAGATCGACCTCGACTTCGGCTCCGACGACGACTCGGAGGACTCCGACGACGACGATCTGGATCTGGATCTGGGCGGTGCCGGGTCGGACGATGACGCCGAGGCCGCGCTGGCGCTGGGCGACGACGACACCGAGACCGGTGCGGGCGATGAGGACGACGAGCCCGACGCCGACGCCGAGGATGCCGCGGAGAAGGCGCTCGAGGAGCTGCGTGCCGAGCTGCGCGCCAAGCCCGGCGACTGGTACGTCGTGCACACCTATTCCGGCATGGAGAAGCGGGTCAAGCAGAACCTGGAGTCCCGGGTCACCTCGCTGAACATGGAGGACTTCATCTTCGAGGTGCGGGTGCCGACCGAAGAGGTCACCGAGATCCGCAACGGCAACCGCAAGACCGTCACCCGCACCGTGCTGCCCGGTTACGTGCTGGTCTGCATGGAGCTGACCGACGAGTCCTGGGCGACCGTCCGGCACACCCCGTCGGTCACCGGTTTCGTCGGCCACGCCACCTCGCCGGTGCCGCTGGGTCTGGACGAGGTCGAGAAGATGCTCGCCCCGTCGGTGATCTCCGCCGCCACTGCGGCCGCCGAGGGCCAGCCGAAGCAGACCCGCAAGAAGAAGGTCGAGGTCGCCGACTTCGCCGTGGGCGATTCGGTGATGGTCACCGACGGCCCCTTCGCGGGGGTGCACGCCTCGATCACCGAGATCAACGCGAACAGCCAGCGGCTCAAGGCCCTGGTCGAGATCCTGGGTCGCGAGACCCCGGTTGACCTGACCTTCTCGCAGGTCGACAAGGTCTGATTTGGTTCCGCCGGGTCACCGGCGGACAATGAATGCTTGGGCGCACAGCCGGTGCGCCCATTGGCGGGTGGGCGTACGCCTCGCACCGCCACCGGAAACCGAACGACACAAGAGGACCCGAACATGCCTCCCAAGAAGAAAGTAGCGGCGCTCGTCAAGGTCGCTTTGAACGCGGGTGCGGCCACCCCGGCGCCGCCCGTCGGTACCGCCCTCGGTCCGCACGGCGTCAACATCATGGACTTCTGCAAGCAGTACAACGCTGCCACCGAAGCCATGCGCGGCAACGTCATCCCGGTCGAGATCACGATCTACGAGGACCGCACGTTCTCGTTCATCACCAAGACCCCGCCGGCCGCGGAGCTGATCAAGAAGGCCGCCGGCATCAAGTCCGGTGCCGCCAACCCGCTCAAGGACAAGGCCGGCAAGATCACCCGGGATCAGGTCAAGGAGATCGCCGAGACCAAGCTGCCGGACCTGAACGCCAACGACATCGACGGCGCGATGAAGATCGTCGAGGGCACCGCCCGTTCCATGGGCGTCAGCGTCGAAGGCTGAACACCCCAACGGTGGTCGAGCGGGCCACCTGGTGGGAGCCCCGCGCTGGGGCGTACCACGACTGACCAGAACTGAACTGAACAAGGAGTCAGAGATGCAGCGCAGCAAGGCATACCGCACCGCCGCTGAGAAGCGGACCGCGGACAAGCTCTACACCCCGGCCGAGGCCGTGGACATCATCAAGGGCGGGGCGTCGGCCAAGTTCGACGAGACCGTCGACGTGGCGATGCGCCTCGGCGTCGACCCGCGCAAGGCGGACCAGATGGTCCGCGGCACCGTCAACCTGCCGAACGGCACCGGCAAGACCGCTCGGGTCCTGGTCTTCGCCACCGGTGACAAGGCAGCTGCCGCCGAGGCCGCCGGCGCCGATGAGGTCGGCGCCGACGAGCTGGTGGAGAAGGTGCAGAAGGGGTACCTGGACTTCGACGCCGTCGTCGCCACCCCGGACATGATGGCCAAGGTCGGCCGGCTGGGCCGCGTGCTCGGCCCGCGTGGCCTGATGCCGAACCCGAAGACCGGCACCGTCACCCCCGACGTCGCCAAGGCCGTCACCGACATCAAGGGCGGCAAGATCGAGTTCCGCGTCGACCGGCACGCCAACCTGCACTTCGTGATCGGCAAGGCGTCGTTCAGCGAGCAGGCGCTCGCGCAGAACTACTTCGCCGCGCTCGATGAGGTGATGCGACTCAAGCCGTCCAGCGCCAAGGGTCGCTACATCAAGAAGATCACCTTCTCCTCGACCATGGGCCCGGGCGTGACGGTCGATCCGTCGCGCACCAAGCCTGAGGGCGAGTGATCGGACGCCGCTGAGGCGTACGCCTGATCGCAGCAACAGACGAGGCCCGCACCCATCGGGGTGCGGGCCTCGTCGTGTGTCCGGCGGGTGGTCAGTCGCCGTACTTCAGCGGCCGGCGCGGCTTGTACTGCGAGCCGGCGTCCAACCCGTACTTGAGGACGCGGTATCGGGTCTTGTCACCGTCACCGGTCTGCTCGTAGGCCTTGTACGCGGTGCGGCTCGAGTCGGTCCACTTCTCGAAGATCACCACGTGGCGGGTGTTGTTGGTGCCGTCGGAGTCGATCAGCAGGTCACCCGGCTTCAACTCGTTCAGCGAGATCCGCTTGGTCACGCTCGAGTCGGCCAGGCCGACCGTGTTCAGACCGGGCTTGCCCAGCCCGAGCGCCATCGAGACGTAACCCGAGCAGTCCTGCCGGTAGCCCTGGAAGAACTTCGTCTGGCTGTAGGGGACCGGGCCGCCGTTGTAGGCCGTCAGCCAGGTGGCCGCCCGCTTCAGCACCTGCTGCCGATCGGCGGAGACGTTGCCGTTGGAGGGCGGCGGGGTGGTCGGCTTGCCACCGCCGCCGTTGTTGGCCTTCAGCGAGGCCCAGGTCTTCGGGCCGACGATGCCGTCGACCTCCAGGCCCTTGGCCTTCTGATAGCTGAGCACGGCGGCCTTGGTCTTCGGGCCGAACCTGCCGTCGACGGCGAGCTTGGCGCCGTTGGAGTTCAGTACGCACTGGAGGTCCTTGACGGCCTCGCCGCGGGCGCCGTATTTGACGACGGGGGTCGAGTCGATGGAGCAGCTGGCGGACGAGCCGGCGGCGGTGGACTGGCTGATGCCGAAGCCAACGACCCCGGTCACTGTGGTGAGGCCGGTGACCGCTGCGGCGGTCAGGGCGGCGATGCGTCGGGTGTTCATGTCAGGTCTCCTGGGTGGTTGTTGACCGGTACGCCGCTGACGCTAGGCGGCCTCCGGGTCCGCGGAAACCCAATGGTGGCTGGAAAGTTCCTCCTCGGTGGGTGGAAGGTTCCGGTTGCCGATCACCCCACCGCACGCGAACGCCCCCGCAACCGGAGCGGTTGCGGGGGCGTACGCGACGGACGTGAGAACTGGACTCAGAAGCGCACGACAGCGTTGATCGGCATCGAGGTGGCCGAGGCGATCGACACGGGCTTGCCCGGGCGGGAGCTGTGCACGATCTTGCCGTCACCGATGTAGATCCCGATGTGGGTGGCGCCGGAGTAGTAGACGATCAGGTCGCCCGGCTGAGCCTGGCTGAGCGAGATCTTCTGGCCAGCGGCCAGCTGGGCCTGCGAGGTCCGCGGGATGCTGATCCCGGCGGCCTTCAGGGCGGCACCGGTCAGGCCGGAGCAGTCGTAGGCGTTCGGGCCGGTGGCGCCGTAGGCGTAGGGCTTGCCGAGCTGGGCCAGCGCGAAGTTGACCGCAGCGGCCTTGCCGCCGGTGGTGCTGCGGACCGCGGTGTTGGCGGCCGGCGCGGCCGGGGCGGCGGGCTTCGGGGCCGCCTTGGGGGCGCTGCTGGAGCCACCCTTGTGCTTCTGCAGCGAGCCCCAGGTGAGGGACGCGGTGACGCCGGTGGTCGGGATGCCGTGGGCCTTCTGGTAGCGGATCACCGCGGAGCGGGTGATCGTCCCGTAGTAACCGGTGGCCGGAACCTTGTAGCCGTCCTTGGTCAGGGCGCGCTGCAGGCGCTTGACGTCATTGCTCCGCTTGCCGACCTTCAGGGTCGGGGTGGAGCCGGCGGCGCACTGGGAGACGGTGCTGCAGGTGGCGGCATCGGCGGTACCAATGGTGGTGACCGCGATGGTCGAGCCGAGGGCGACGCTCGCGGCGATGGCCGCGGAGCTCTTGAACAGCTTGCGCATGTCGAGTGAATCCTCTGGTCGGGTGTCAGGTCCGCCGGTTCAACTCCGGCGCGAGGACGTTATCCCTGCGTGACCGTCTTGGTCAACCCTCAGGGTCTTCTCAGCATGAAATGGGTATCGGTCGGTCTGGCAGATTCATCATCTTCCCTAGTTGGACCGCTTTGACCGGTGGTCCGACTGTGAGCCGGATCATTGTGCCGAAGTTTCTGGTTTCTCTCAGGAACAGGGGCTCTCGGGGTGATGCCGGAGGGGCCGCGTACGCCGATTTGGTGCGCACCCGCGCGGGTGCGTACGATGGGTGCTGCCGAAGACCGCAGGTCGACCGGGTACGCCCGGTCCGAAGTCTCCGAGCAGGCCCCGCAAGAGGTCCGCACGGAAGGCCCGCGCAGGTGATGCGAAGCAGTCCGGAGCCCAGCTCCGAGCCGCCCCGTGCGCCTGTGCGCCGGGGCTTTTTTGATGCCCCAACTGGTCCCAGGCGCCGCCGCCCCACCCGGGCGTGCGGTTCGTGCGAGAAGTGGGAAGGAGAACCATGGCGAGGCCCGACAAGGCAGCCGCGGTTGCCGAGCTGAAGGAGAAGTTCTCCAGCTCTGAAGCCGCCGTGCTGACCGAGTATCGCGGACTTTCCGTGGCCGCCCTCAAGGAGCTGCGCCGCAGCCTCGGCGAGGACGCCACGTACGCCGTGACGAAGAACACTCTGACCCAGATCGCGGCCAAGGAGGCCGGTGTCGAGGGGCTCGATGAGCAACTCGTCGGCCCGACCGCGATCGCTTTCATCACCGGGGACGTGGCCACGGTGGCGAAGGGTCTGAGGAACTTCAGCAAGGACAACCCGCTTCTGGTGATCAAGGGCGGCGTCATGGAGGGCAAGATCCTCGACGCCGACGGGGTCAAGGCACTCGCCGACCTCGAGTCCCGTGAGGTGCTGCTGGCCAAGCTGGCCGGCGGTATGAAGGCCAACCTGAACAAGGCTGCCTACGTCTTCGCCGCTCCGGCGTCCAAGCTCGCCCGTGCACTGGGCGCGCTGGAGACCGCGGCCCAGGAGGACCCCTCGAAGATCGGTGGCGCAGGTGCTGCTACCGCCGACCAGAAGCAGGTCAGTGACGAAGCAGCTCCGGCTGCGGGGAACGACGAAGCAGCGCCCGCTGCGGAGAACACCGATACCGCAGCGGATGACTCCGCTGACGAAAAGTAAGGAAGGACGCCCAACATGGCGAAGCTCAGCAATGACGAGCTCCTTGACGCCTTCAAGGAGATGACCCTGATCGAGCTCTCCGAGTTCGTGAAGCTGTTCGAGGACACCTTTGACGTGACCGCCGCCGCTCCGGTGGCCGTGGCCGCTGCCGGTGCTCCGGCTGCCGGTGGCGAGGGTGGCGGCGACGCCGCTGCCGAGGAGTCGGACGAGGTCGACGTGATCCTCGAGTCCGCCGGTGACAAGAAGATCCAGGTCATCAAGGAGGTGCGCGCCCTCACCTCGCTCGGCCTGAAGGAGGCCAAGGAGCTGGTGGAGTCCGCTCCCAAGGCCGTCCTGGAGAAGGCCAAGAAGGACGACGCGGCCAAGGCCAAGGAGCAGCTCGAGGCTGCCGGCGCCTCCGTCACCCTCAAGTGATCTGTGCGGCTCCGGCCGCGTGATCTCCGGTACGCCTGAGGCGTACCTCTCGCGAAGGCGGGTCCCGTTCGGGGCCCGCCTTTCGTGTTGGGCGGACCCGGTGTGTTGTTGGATGGGGCGCATGTTCTCCTCCTCCGTATCCGCTCAGGTCCCGCCCGCCGGGCCGCTCACCCTCGCCGGGATCGAGCTGCCTGAGGGCCGCCAGCTCCGCAGCGACTTCGGCGGCGGCGAGCCGGTCGGCTGGGTCACCGTCGAGCCGCTCCCCGAGGACCGGCTGACCGAGCTGGTACGCCGGTTGGCCGGCGCGTTCGCCGAGACCGGGTTGTGGCCGGTCGCCGTCGAGGGCCTCGCCGGGGAGTACGCGCGGCCCTGGCTGGAGGGCGAGTTCGGCGAGGTGGACGACCGCGTCCTCGCCGCCGACGCGGTGCTCACCGAAGCGGCTGCCGACCTGATGCCCGACGCGGGTGAGGACTGGGAGCCGTCCGCCCGCTACCGGGGTCTGGCCGACCCGGTGTCCGGACCCGACCTCACCGCCGACGAGTTGGAACCCATCCTGCTCAACGAGCAGGGTGGCGGGCTGCTGCTGGTGCCCGCCCAGCGTCCGGGCGATCTGCTCAAGCGGCTCGGCTGGATCGGGGCCACCAACTACGACCGCAACGGCGAACCGCTCTCGGCGGTGCTGCGGAGCTGGGAGGACCGCTTCGGCGCCGTGCTCACCGGCCTCGGCTTCGACACCCTCGCCGTCCAGGTGCCGCGCCGCCCGAGCAGCGACGAGCAGCTGCGGCGGCTGGTGGGGGAGCACTACGTCTGGTGCCCCGACATCATCGACCAGGGCCTGCCGCCCGCGGACTACCTGGCCCAGCTGCGGACGGCGGACGGTTGGGCGTTCTGGTGGGACTGAGTGCGATATCTTCCTGAGCGTCTTCCTTTCTTCCTCGATTGGTGGATACTGGTTCGATGGCGATCAACATCAAGGACCCGGTCACCGATCGGCTCGCGCGTGAGTTGGCCCAGGAGACCGGGGAGAGTCTGACCGAGGCGATCCGAGTGGCGATGGAGGAACGGCTCGCGCGAGTTCAGCGCGTCCGGCGTCGCACGGACCGCGGGGCATCGCTGTACCGCTACATCGAGCGCGGGCGGGCACGTAAGACCTTGGATGACCGGTCCGCTGACGAGATCCTCGGTTACGACTCCGACGGGCTGCCCCGATGATCCTCGACACCTCCGCGGTGCTCGCCGTCGTCCTCGGTGAGGATGATGCGGTGACGTACCTCGCCGCGATGACGTCCGCCGCTGAGTTGTCCATCTCCGCGGCGACCCTGGTGGAGTGCCTGATGGTCGCACACGCGCGGCAGGGTGCCGAGGCGGAAGCGGATGTGCACGGGTTGCTGGCGGACCTGGAGGTGGATGTCCGGCCATTCACCGAGGATGAAACGCTCGCTGCCGTCGAGGGCTGGCTGAGGTTCGGCAAGGGCAGGCATGCTGCCGGTCTCAATCTCGGCGACTGTTTCAGCTATGGCGCCGCGCAGGCTGCCGGTCGTCGGCTGCTGTTCAAAGGCGACGACTTCTCCCGGACCGACGTGCCGGCAGCGCTGCTGCGCTGAGGCGTACGCCTGATTCGGGCGCGTACCCACCCCAGGCTGGGTACCCTGGGTCAGACCTAGGGGTTCTACTGGGGTGCCCGGCTCGGCCGAGGCGCAGACTGGTACCCACGCAGGTCGCATTCCGCGGCCACAGTGTCATCGTCGCCACTGAAGGGGTAGCTGCACATGACCACGCACCTGGATCTCGACCAAGCCGTCATCGACGATCGCGAGAGCGGCATCTACCGGGCGAATCGCTCGATCTTCACCGATGAGGAGCTCTTCGAGCTCGAGATGAAGCACATCTTCGAGGGCAACTGGGTCTATCTGGCACACGAGAGCCAGGTGGAGAACCCCGGGGACTACTTCACCGGATACATCGGCCGGCAGCCGGTCGTCATCACCCGCTCCAAGGACGGCACCCTGAACGGGTTGATCAACGCCTGCGCCCACCGCGGCGCGATGCTCTGCCGGCGCAAGACCGACAACCGGCTGACGATCACCTGCCCGTTCCACGGCTGGACCTTCCGCAACGACGGCAAGCTGCTCAAGGTCAAGGACCCCGAGGACGCCGGCTATCCCAGCCAGAGCTTCAACATCGACGGCTCGCACGATCTGACGAAGATCCCGCGCTTCGAGTCCTACCGCGGGTTCCTGTTCGGCAGCCTGAACCCCGATGTGCTGCCGCTGACCGAGCACCTGGGTGATGCCACCAAGGTGATCGACATGCTCGTCGACCAGTCACCCGACGGCCTGGAGGTGCTGCGCGGCACCTCGACCTACATCTACGACGGCAACTGGAAGGTGCAGGCCGAGAACGGAGCGGACGGCTACCACGTCACCGCGACGCACTGGAACTACGCCGCCACCACCTCCCGCCGGGCCTCCGGGGAGTCGAAGAACACCACCGAGACCGTGGATGCCGGCAAGTGGGGCAAGCAGGGCGGCGGCACCTGGTCCTTCCCGAACGGTCACCTGTGTCTGTGGACCTGGGCCGGCAACTGGCAGTCCCGGCCGCTGGTGCCCTGGCTGGACAAGCTCAAGGAGAAGTACGGCGAGGCCAAGGGCGAGTTCATGGTGAAGGGCTCGCGCAACCTGCTGCTCTACCCGAACGTGTACCTGATGGACCAGTTCTCCACCCAGATCAGGCATTTCCGGCCGATTGCGGTGGACAAGACCGAGGTCACCATCTACTGCATCGCGCCCAAGGGCGAGAGCGCCGAGGCCCGCGAGCACCGGATCCGGCAGTACGAGGACTTCTTCAACGCCACCGGGATGGCCACTCCCGACGACCTGGAGGAGTTCCGCTCCTGCCAGTTCACCTTCAAGGCCACCACCGCCCCGTGGAACGACATGAGCCGCGGCGCCGAGCACTGGCTCGAGGGACCCGATCCGGTCGCCGATTCGCTCGGTATGGACGGCGTGATCGCCTCCGGCATCAAGAACGAGGACGAGGGCCTCTATCCGGTGCAGCACGGTTACTGGCTGGAGGTGATGCGGGCCGCCGTCGCCGGTGAGGACGTCGCGTTGGCGGGCGCCCAGCAGGCCGCGGAGAAGATCGGCAGCGACCACAAGCTGGTACGCAGGGCCAAGGGCGGCGCGGTCAAGGAGCAGCAGAGCCCGGCCCGGCGGAAGAGCGCGGCGAAGAAGACGGCACCGGCCAAGAAGGCCGCACCGGCCAAGAAGGCCGCACCCGCCAAGAAGACGAGCACGGCGAAGAAGGCGGCCCCGGCGAAGAAGGCGAGCCCGGCGAAGAAGGCGAGCCGCCGATCCACCGAGCGCGGCTGAGGAGGATTCCGATGACCGACACACTGCAGCAGCGCGACATCCAGGCCAATGGGGCCACGGTCCCGGACCAGGTACGCATCGACCAGACCACCATCGAGCAGTTCCTCTACCGCGAGGCGCGCTACCTCGATGACCGGGATTTCGAATCCTGGTTGGACTGCTATCACGATGACGTCGTCTACTGGATGCCCAGTTGGGACGACAACGGTGAGCTGACCCAGGATCCGGCGACCGAGATGTCGCTGATCTACTACCCGAACAAGGGTGGGCTCGAGGACCGGGTCTTCCGGATCCGCACCGAGCGGTCCAGCGCCACCTCGATCCCCGAACCGCGGACCAGTCACAACATCAGCAATGTCGAGGTGATCGAACGCCGCGGCAACCTGGTCGACATCCGGTTCAACTGGCACACCATGTACTTCCGGTACAACACGATGGACCCCTATTACGGGACGTCCTTCTACACCATCGACTTCGGCGGCGAGACTCCGCTGATCCGGCGCAAGACCGTGGTGCTGAAGAACGACTACATCCACCACGTGGTCGACATCTACCACATTTGAGGCGGCATCATGACCGACTACAAGGTCGCGCTTTCCTTCGAGGACGGGGAAACGCGCTTCATCACCGTTGCCGACGACCAGAGCATCGCCGATGCGGCGTACCGGCAACGGATCAACATCCCGGTGGACTGCAATGACGGTGCCTGCGGCACCTGCAAGGCGTTCTGCGAATCGGGCAGCTACGATGCCGGCTTCTACGTCGAGGACGCGCTCAGCGAGAGCGAGGCGGAGAAGGGTTATCTCCTTGCCTGCCAGGCAAAACCGCAATCGGACCTGGTCGTGCAGATCAACAGCACCTCGGCGGTCGCGAAGACCCAGACGGCGACCTTCACCGGCACCGTCACCGATGTGCACCGCTACTCCGAGACCGTGATGCGGCTGCGGATGAGCATCCCGAACCGGGACAAGCTCGCCTTCCTGCCCGGGCAGTATGTGAACATCAAGATCCCCGGCAGCGAGGAGACCCGCTCCTACTCCTTCTCCAACGCACCGGAGGACGAGGAACTGGAGTTCCTGGTCAAGATCGTGCCCGGCGGGCTGATGTCCACCTGGCTCGCCGAACGCGCCGCGGTCGGTGACGAGGTCACCTTCAACGGCCCGCACGGATCGTTCTTCCTGCGTGAGGCCCACCGGCCGGTGCTGATGGTCGCCGGCGGGACCGGGCTGGCGCCGATGCTGGCGATGCTGCGAACCGTGGCCGGCAACGGCTCGAGCCGCACCATCCACCTGGTCTACGGTGCCAATGCCGACATCGACGCGGTCGAGCTGGACACGCTGGAGACGCTGTCGAGCCAGATCCGCAACTTCAGTTGGGACTACGTGATCGCCGACGAGGCGTCCACCGCGCCCAACAAGGGTTACGTGATGGGCATCATCAGCCCCGAGCATCTGCACGGCGGCGACACCGCGGTCTATCTCTGCGGCCCGCCGCCGATGGTGGAGGCGGTCCGCGGACACTTCGACGACGAGCTCGGCATCGAGCCGACCGGCTTCTACTACGAGAAATTCACCTCCGCCACCCCGCCCCGCCAGGCCGCGCCGGCGCCGGTGGAGATCGTGGAGGAACCGGCCGCCGAGGAGGCGGAGCCCGTCGAACCGATGCAACCCGCTGCCGCGGCGGCCGACCTCGACGTGCCGGCCGCGGGCGAGCTGATCCTCGCCGGTGCCGGTGCCGGTGCCGGTGCCGGTGCCGGGGCCCGCTCCCTGCTCGGCCAGAAACTGTTCGCCGCCGACGAGGCGCTGAGTCCCGCCCCGGCCTCCGCCGCCGCCCCGGTGGAATCGGTCGAACGCAAGCGATCCCTGCTGGGCAAGGAGATCTTCGCCACCGCGCTGACCGGGGAGCCGACGGCGCTGGCACCGGATCGCGGTATCGCACCGGAGGGTGCGAGCCGGGACCTGCTCGGCGAGCCGATCTTCCCGGCCCGCGAACTGGAGTCGGTGGGCGGTGCCGCACCGGCCGGGATCGCGGCCCGCTTCGTCGGTACGCCGGGGGCGGCGTCGCGCTCGTCGGGGGCTGGCTCGGGCGGTCCGGGAGAGGGGACCGGGGACGGCTACGAGATCGGTGAGGAGCATCCCTCGATCCTGCGCTCGGATGCCATCTTCGAGGCCCGACAGGCCCTCGAACTCGGTGCCCTGGAGCTGGTGCTGGGCAGGATCAGCAGCGGCCAGGTGGCCGGCTACCGGATGCTCGCGGAGGCGACTCTTCCTTATGTGCAAGGGGAACAGTTCGTCGATGCGATGACCTACACCCAGACCAATGCGGCCTTCCACGACTACCTGTTCTCCCTCACCGGCAACGATCACCTGCGGCAGGCGTACCAACGTCTCGGGGTGAAGGGTGCGATGGAGGAGACCCTCAAGCACGCCACCTGGTGCCACCCGTTGGTCGCCCGCGATCACGTCGACATGGTGGACGCGATCGCCGCCGGCGACCGGGAGCGGGCCCGTCAGTTGTTCATGGCGCACTCCGACCGCTCCAAGCTGACGATGCGCCGGGCGATGGAGGACCAGCGCAAGCGGCCGGCCAACATCAGCCCCGGACGTTTCGCCGGCAAGGTGGTGCTGGTCACCGGCGCCGCGCAGGGCATCGGCGAGGCGGTCGCCCGCCGGATCCACGCCGAGGGCGGCCGCCTGCTGCTCGCCGACCGCAGCGAGCTGGTCGAATCGCTGGCCGACGAGTTCTCCGGCGATCCGAGCCCCGACACCGCGGGTGCGGCCGCCCAGCTCGCCGACCTGGAGACCTTCGCCGGCGCGCAGTCGGTGGTGGACAGGGCGGTCGCCGAGTTCGGCCGGGTGGACATCGCGATCCATGTGGTCGGCGGCACGATCTGGCGCAAACCCTATGAGGAATACGATCCCGAGCAGATCACCGCCGAGATCAACCGTTCGCTCTATCCGACGCTGTGGGGTTGCCGCGCGGTGCTGCCGCAGCTCTACGAACAGGGCCACGGCACCATCGTCAACGTCTCCTCGATCGCCACGATGGGGTTGAACCGGTTGCCTTATGCGGCCGCCAAGGGCGGGGTGAACGCGATCACCAGATCGCTGGCCTTCGAGGCCGCCCCGCACGGGGTCCGGGTGGTCGCCACCGCCCCCGGTGGCACCGATGCACCGGCCCGCCGGGTGCCGCGCGGTGGCGAACCGCAGAACGAGCAGGAGGAGCAGTGGCACCAGGTGACCGTCGACCAGACGCTGGAATCCACGCTGCTCAAGCGATACGGCACCCTGGACGAACAGGCGGCGGCGATCTGCTTCCTGGCCAGCGATGAAGCGTCCTATCTCACCGGTCAGGTGCTTCCCGTGGGCGGCGGTGATCTCGGCTGAGCCCGCGCGTACCATTCGGCGGCATGGACCGTCCGCGGCCCGCCGAACCGGGCCATCTCGCCGGCGAGCCCGCCCGCGAGATCCCGCGCCTGGTGGAGCGGGCCCTGGACGGCCGCGCCACCGTGCTGCTGCTGCTGGCGCGGGACAGCGCCGACGCCGAGGCCGCCGTCCGCGGTCTGGTGCTGCCCACCCTGGAATCCCGCCAGCTGGCCGACGAGGCCTATACCGAGGTCTCGGCGATCGCCTGGGAACGCGAGCTGCCCGGGGCGGTGCTGGAACGACTCGGGCTGCCCGAGGTGACCGAGGCCGATCCGCGGCTCGGCCTGGCCGATACCGGGCCCCGGGTGCTGGTGGTCACCGAGGCCGGCGACGCCGATCCGGTCTCCCTGCACGCGCTCTCCTCGGCGGTGCACCGACTCGGGGACACCCCGCTGCTGGTGGTGCTCACCGGAGCGCTCGACGACTGCGACGCCGGCCCCTTGGCCGAGCTGGCGCGAGCCCACCGCGGCACCACCTGTCACCTGGAACGCCTCGACGCGGCCGGGGTGCAGGCGCTGGCCGCCGGGGTCGGCAACACCCTGGACGAGGCCACCGCGCGCCGGCTGGCCAAGCACACCGACGGATCGGCTGCCGCGGTGCTGGAGCTGCTCGCCGAGCAGGACCCGGACCTGTGGAAGGTGCCGGACTCGCCGCTGCCACCGACCGCGCGCGCCCTGCGGACCGTGCGGGCGCTGCTGGCCGAGGACGATCAGGTGCGCCTGCTCGTCGAGGCCTGCGCGATCATCGGCCGCTGGGCGGTGCTGGAGGAGGTCGCCACGCTGGCCGAGCTGGACGATCCGCTGCCGGTGCTGGACCGGGCGGTCGACCTCGGCGTGCTGCGTACCCGGCGGGCCAGCATGCGGCTGCTGGTCGGCTTCCGGTCGCGGCTGGTGCGCGCTGCGGCGTACGAATCGATGGGGGTGGCCCGGCAGCGGGAACTGCACATCCGCGCCGCCCGGGTGCTCGCCGACGAGGGGGCCCGGTTGCGGCAGCGGGCGCTGGCCGCCGGTGGCCCGGATGCGGAACTCGCCGCCGAACTCGACGACTGGGCGGCCCGCTGCGCCAGCGGCGGCTCCTGGGAACAGGCCGGTGAGGCCTGGTTGGCGGCCAGCCGGATGTCGGTCAGCGAGGCCGAGGCGGAGCGCCGGCTGGTGGACTGCCTGGATGCCACGGTCAGCAACGGCAACCTGTTCGAGGTGCAGGCGCTGATCCCGGAGCTGGAATCCACCTCCGCCTCCCCGCTGCGCGAGGCAGTTCTCGGCTACCACCAACTGATGCTCGGCCACCGCGACGAGGCGGAGGTGCTGCTGCACCGGGCATGGCAGCAGGCCGCCGACGACGACCGGGCCACCAAGTCCGCCATCGCGCACCGGATCGCGCTGCACAACCTGGTCGACTGGAACTCCGCCGGCCTGGTCACCTGGGCCGAGCGCGCCATCGAACTCGCCGACGGCGCGGTGCCCTCGGTGCCGTCCGGGTTGGAGGCGCACACCATGCTCGGGTTGGGCCTGGGCGGTGAGGGCCGTCCGGACGCGGCCCTGCAGGCGTACGCCAAGGTCACCAGCGCGGTCCGGGCCGGGGCGCAGGGCCAGCGGGCGATGATGGGGCAGGGCTGGCTGCTGCTCGCCCTGGACCGGGTGCCGCTGGCGGCGCACGAGCTGGAGATGGCCGCGCCCATCTCGGCCTGGCGCGGTTCGACCCGGATCTCGCTGTGGGCCTACGGCTGGCTCGCCCACGCCCGGCTCGCCCTGGGTGATCTGAGCGCGGCGCGGGCGGCGGTGGACCGGGCGATCCCGATGCTGGAGCAGACCGGCCAGAACGTCGCACTGCCGCTGGTGCACAGCGCCGGGGCGCAGATCGCCGCGCTGCGCGGGGAGATCGCGCTCGCCGACGAGCACGCCGCGAAGGCCGCCTCGGTGCGGACCGACTATCAGGCGATGCTGGTGGCCGCGACGATGGCCCGGGCGCATGTCTCGATCGCGACCGGCGACTATGCCGGTGCGGTCCGCGCCTTCGAACCGCTGCTCGCCACCCAACGGCACGCCGGTATCGACGAGCCGGGTTTCTGGCCCTGGCAGGATCTCTATGCGATCGCGCTGATCGCGATCGGTGAGGTGCAGGCCGCCGATGAGTTCCTGCGCCCGCACGAGGAGCTCGCCGCGGCCCGCCAGCACCGCTCGACGATGGCCCGGCTGGGCTCCGCGCGGGCGCGGGTGCTGTTCTCCACCGGTGAGGTGACCGCCGGCCGGGACGCGTTCGAGCGGGCCCTCGGGTTGATCTCGGATCTGCCGCTGTCGCTGCTGCGCACCCGGATCCACTTCGCCCAGGGGCAGGCGCTGCGCCGGGTCGGCAAGCGCCGGGATGCCGAGGCCGAGCTGCATCACGCCCGGCGGGGGTACGCGGCGATGGGTGCGACCGGTTACGTGGAACGCTGCGATCGGGAGCTCAAGGCCGGCACCCGCAGTCGCGACATCGACTCGCTCACCGAGCTCACCCCGCAGGAACAGGCGGTCGTCGAACTGGTGGTTCAGGGGATGACGAACCGGGAGGTCGCGGCCAGCCTGTTCATCTCGGTGAAGACCGTGCAGTACCACCTGACCCGCGTCTACGCGCGACTCGGCGTACGCTCCCGCGCCGAACTCACCGCCCTGCGCCACGGCGGCTGACACCCCACGCTCATCGAGTAGGTCGCGCAGCGACCGTGTCGAGATGAGGGCCCACATGCACCCGGGCCGCAGAGTGAGGAACGGCCCGACCAGGGAGGGCAGATTCCGAAAGGGCCGAGGCCATTGCTGCTCATCTCGACACGCTGACCCGGCTCCGCTCCGCCACGCCGGGCCAGCTCCTCGATGAGCGTTGTCAGTCGAGGTCGATGCCGAAGCGGGCGGCGTCGGCGGGGGTGTCGACATCGGAGAGGTCGACATCGGTGACGGTGACGGTGGTCCGCCGCAGGTCGGCCTGCAGCCGGCGTACCGAGACATCGCGGGTACGCCCCAGCGCGGCGAGTGCGCGGTGCAGGGAGGCGGTGCGGTGCGCGCCGAGCAGGATCTGCGGTTCGCCCCGATGCTCCAGCAGCACCGAATCCACCTCGGGCACCGCCTCGGGCAGCGCGCTCAGCAGAGCCGGTACCGCGGCCGGCAGCTCGGGATGGTCGACGGCCAGCACCAGCACCCAGTCCGCTCGCTCACCGGTCGTGGCCAGGGCAGCCAGGCCGCTGGCGATCCCGGCGACCGGGCCGCCGAAGGGCGGGTCCTCGGGGGCGAAGCACACCCCGGCCGGCGGGTCGATCTCGGTCGGCCCGGCGACGACGACCGCACGAGCCGTCGTGCAGGCGGCGCAGGCGCGTTCCAGCAGGGTGGCGCCGGCGTAGGCGAGCCGCTGCTTCGGGCTGCCCAGCCGGCTGGCGCGGCCACCGCTGAGGATGATCGCGTCGTACCCGGGGATCGTCATGCCCTCAACCATCGCAGTCGTCAGGAGCCGGCGCCGGAACCGGACGACCCGGAGCCGCTGCCGGAGCCCGAACCGCCGCTACCGCTGCCGCCCGAGCCGGAACCCGAACCACTGCCGGAACCGCTGCCCGAGCCGGACCCGGAACCGCTGCCGCCCGAGCCGGAACCGGACCCGTTCGACCCGGATCCCGATCCCGAACCGGAACCGTTCGAGCCGGATTCGGAGCCGCTGCCCGAACCCGAACCGCTGCCGGAGCCGCCCTCGCTGCCGCTGGAACCGGTGCTCTGACCGGTGGGCCGCTGGGTCGGCTGGCTCTCGCTGCTGCTCCGGCTGGTCGGCTCGGCGTCCGGAGTGGCCCGGCCGCTCGGCCTGGCGGTCGGCTCATCGCTGCGTTCGCCACCGGTGGCCTTCGGCGAGGGGGTACGCTCCGCCGCGCCACCGCCACCGGATCCGCCGGAACCGATCTGGGCCACCGTCGTGCCCTGGCCGCCGGACAGGGCGTTGCCGGTCAGCGCCTCGAAGCCGGTGATCAGCAACCCGGCCAGCAGGAAGATCGCCGCCGCCGCGCCGAGCAGGTGCAGCATCTTGAACCGCGGCCTGGCCGGCTCGTCCTCGGTGGTGGCCACCGCGGTCGCACCGGCCGGCGGGTCGGCCGGGGTGCTCGGCGTACCGGGTTCACCGACCCGTTCGCCGATCGGCAGCGCGCGGGTCTCGTCCGCCTGGTACGCCGCCGTGGGCTGGTCCGCCGCGGCCAGGGGAGCGGTGGGGTCTGACCCCTCGACTCGTCGCTGCGCTCCTCGCTCGGGGAATGTGGCGGGGTCGCTGGTCCCGCGCTCGGGGAACGTGGTGGAGTCGAGCACAGGGGATGTCGGGGAGTCGGCTCCGGCAGGAAGCTGCGCGGTCGGCGTACCCGAAGCCGCGGACCCGCCCAGATAGGGAGAGGACCCGGCGGCCGGACCGGCCGATCCGTCGCGCTCGCCGGCACTGACCCGGGTCGCGCCGGAGCCCGGCCGGCGGACGATCCCGCTCACCCGGGCGGAGGTGCTGCGGATGGTGCGGGTGTAGACCGCACCGCCGACCGCGGCCACCACGCTGACCAGCGCGGCACCGACGACGGTGCCCGCCACGCCGAGCCGGGAGCCGACCGCCGCGGCGGTGGATGCCGCCAGCGCACCGCCCATCACCTGGGGCACGGAGAGCCCGAGCATCGGCTCTTTCGGGGTCTCGTCCTCATCGGTCGCTGCGGCCGACCTGCTGCGGGAGTTGATTGCGTCTGCCATCTGCCTCGGATTCCAGAACGTGGGAGGGAAGTGCTGTCTGTCTGGCGGCGCTGCCTCGCGGACCACTCTAGGGGCGGCGCTCAAGCCCGATTTGGCATTACTACGGCACGTAGTATGTAATTACTACGCAGCGTAGTTGGACATTGCGGAGTCCGGTGGAAACCCCACCCCAGCAGGCAGGAGCGCCCCCATGACGATCGATGAGGCCCGCGGTGCGGGCGGCCCGCAGCTGCCGCCGGTGGAGGGCCCCGACGGCCCGTTGATGGACCAGCTGATCGGCCTCGGCAAGGTCTTCAGCCGCGCCGACACCACCCCCGACAACCGGGCGATCTTCCGCCAGGGCGGTCGGCAGGGCGATGTCTTCTACCGCGATCGCTGGAGCCACGACAAGGTGGTGCGCTCGACCCACGGGGTGAACTGCACCGGCTCCTGCTCCTGGAAGGTCTACGTCCGCGACGGGATCATCACCTGGGAGGCGCAGCAGACCGACTATCCGACCACCGGCCCGGACCGCCCCGAATACGAACCGCGCGGTTGCCCGCGGGGTGCCGCGTTCTCCTGGTACACCTACAGCCCGACCCGGGTGAAGTATCCCTACGGCCGCGGCGTCCTGCTGGAGATGTACCGCGAGGCGAAGCGGACCCAGCCCGACCCGGTCGCCGCCTGGACCTCGATCGTCTCCGATCCCGAGAAGCGGCGCCGCTGGCAGCAGGCCCGCGGCAAGGGCGGCCTGGTCCGGATGAGCTGGGACGAGGCGCTCGAGCTGACCGCCGCCTCCTATGTGCACACGATCAAGACCTGGGGGCCGGACCGGCTCGTCTCCTTCTCCCCGATCCCGGCGATGAGTCAGGTCTCGCACGCGATCGGCACCCGCTTCACCCACCTCCTCGGCGGGGCGATGACGAGCTTCTACGACTGGTACGCCGACCTGCCGGTCGCCAGCCCGCAGACCTTCGGCGACCAGACCGATGTGCCCGAATCCGGGGACTGGTGGGATGCCACCTATCTGATGATGTGGGGCTCCAACGTCCCGGTCACCCGGACCCCGGACGCGCACTGGATGACCGAGGTCCGCTACCGCGGCACGAAGGTGGTCACGGTCAGCCCCGACTACGCCGACAACACCAAGTTCGCCGACGAATGGCTGCCCGCCCAGGCCGGTACCGATGCCGCGCTGGCGATGGCGATGGGGCATGTGGTCCTCAAGGAGAACTTCGTCGAGCGCCGGGTGCCGTTCTTCACCGACTACGTCACCAGCTACACCGATCTGCCGCACCTGGTCCGCCTCGACCAGCGCGACGGCCGCTGGTGCGCCGGCAAATTCCTCACCGGGGCCGACCTCGGCGACAGCAGTGAGGATCCGGCGTTCAAGACCGTCGTCTGGGACTCGGTCACCGACGCCCCGGCGATCCCCAACGGGTCGATGGGTTTCCGCTACCACGCCGACGGCGCCGGGAAGTGGAATCTCGACCTCGGCGACGTCAAGCCCGCACTGTCCATGATCGATGTCGATCATGAAACCCTCGAGGTCGCGCTGCCGGCGTTCACCGACCCGCGCGGCGAGGGGTCGGTGCTCACCCGCGGGGTCCCGGTGCGCCGGATCGGCGAGCACCTGGTCTGCACCGTCTTCGACCTGATGCTGGCCCAGTACGGCGTGGCCCGCGACGGCCTGCCGGGGGAGTGGCCGGCCGGTTACGACGACGCCAGCCAGCCCTACACCCCGGCCTGGCAGGAGGAGATCACCTCGGTGCCGGCCGAACAGTGCCTGCGGATCGCCCGCGAGTTCGCCCGCAACGGCGAGCAGTCCAGGGGCCGTTCCATGATCATCATGGGCGCCGGGGTCTGCCACTGGTTCCACGCCGATGTGATGTACCGCTCGATCATCGCGCTGCTGATGCTCACCGGCTGCATCGGCCGCAACGGCGGCGGCTGGGCCCACTACGTCGGCCAGGAGAAGTGCCGGCCGATGATCGGCTGGTTCAACCTGGCCAATGCCACCGACTGGCAGCGCCCGCCGCGGACCATGATCGGCACTGGTTACTGGTACATGCACACCGACCAGTGGCGCACCGACGGCTACTCCGCCGACGCGATCACCTCACCGCTGTCCACCGGCCAGCTCGACGGGATGCACACCGCCGACGCGCTGGTCCGTGCCAACCGGCTGGGCTGGATGCCGTTCTATCCGCAGTTCGACCGCAACCCGCTCGACCTGGCCGACCAGGCCACGGCGGCGGTGGAGCGCGGCGAGGCCGAATCGGTCGGTGAGTGGATCGCCGGTGAGCTGAAGGCCGGCCGGCTGAAGTCCGCGATCGAGGACATCGACGCACCCCGGAACTGGCCGCGCAACCTGATGCTGTGGCGCTCCAACCTGTTCGGTTCCTCGGCGAAGGGCAACGAATACTTCCTCAAGCACCTGCTCGGCACCCACAACAACGTGATGCCGAACGGCCACGGCGACGGGCTGCGCCCCGACGAGATCGCCTGGCACGACGAGGCACCCGAGGGGAAGCTCGACCTGCTGGTCTCCGCCGACTTCCGGATGACCTCCACCACGCTGCTGTCCGACATCGTCTTCCCGGCCGCCACCTGGTACGAGAAATACGACCTGTCCTCGACCGACATGCACCCCTATGTGCACGCGTTCACCCCGGCGATCAGCCCGCCGTGGGAGGCGAAGACCGACTTCGAGCTCTTCCGGTTGCTGGCCGAGCGGATCTCGGCGTACGCCCGGACGCACCTCGGCACCCGGTCCGATGTCGTCGCCGTCCCGCTGCAGCACGACACCCCCGGACAGATCGCCCAGCCCGGCGGTGGCGTACCGGACTGGAAGGGGACCGACCGGCCGGCCCGGCCGGGGCAGAACCTGCCGAATCTGATGGTGGTCGAGCGCGACTACACCGCGATCACCGACAAGCTGCTCAGCGTCGGCCCGCTCGCCGACCGGCTCGGGTTCACGGTGAAGAACATCACCTACGACGTCGAGCACCAGGTCGGCCAGCTGGCGCAGCTGTTCGGTGTCTATGACCGCGGTGCCGCCGCCGGCCGCCCGGCGATGAACACCGACCAGCGGATGGCCGAATCGATCCTGATGTTCTCCGGCACCACCAACGGGGAGCTCGCCACCCAGGGATTCCGCACCCTGGAGAAGATGACCGGGCGCCGGCTCGCCGACCTGTCGGAGGGTTCGGAGGAGCGCCGGATCACCTTCGCCGAAACGCAGAACGCGCCGCAACCGGTGATCACCTCACCGGAGTGGTCCGGGTCGGAGACCGGTGGCCGCCGCTACACCGCGTTCACCATCAACACCGAGCGGCTGAAGCCGTGGCACACCCTGTCGGGGCGGATGCACTTCTTCCTCGACCACGACTGGCTGATCGACGCGGGGGAGCAGCTGCCGATCTACCGGCCGCCGCTGAACATGACCCGGATGTACGGGGAGCCCGAACTGGGTACCCGCGGTGCCAACCCCGCGCGTGAGATCGCCGTCAGGTATCTCACTCCGCACAACAAGTGGGCGATCCACTCCGAATACCAGGACAACCTGTTCATGCTGTCGCTGAGCCGCGGTGGCCCGGCCTGCTGGTTGAGCACCGAGGACGCGGCCGCGATCGAGGTGCGCGACAACGACTGGATCGAACTGGTGAACGCCAACGGTGTCTTCGTCGCCCGGGCGATCGTCAGCCCACGGATGCCGGCCGGGGTGGTCTACGTGCCGCACGCCCAGGAGCGCACCGTCGACGTGCCGAAATCCGAGGCGACCGGCCGCCGCGGCGGCATCCACAACTCGGTCACCCGGATCCTGCTCAAGCCGACCCATCTGATCGGCGGGTACGCCCACCTGGCGTACGCCTTCAACTATCTCGGCCCGACCGGTGTCCAGCGCGACATCGTCTCGGTCATCCGCAAGCGCTCCCAGGAGGTGCAGTACTGATGCGCATCATGTGCCAGGTCGGCATGGTGATGAACCTCGACAAGTGCATCGGCTGCCACACCTGTTCGGTCACCTGCAAGCAGGCGTGGACCAACCGGGCCGGGACCGAGTACGTCTGGTTCAACAATGTCGAGACCCGCCCCGGGCAGGGCTATCCGCGCCGCTACGAGGATCAGCAGAAGTGGAAGGGCGGCTGGACGCTGAACCGGCGCGGTCGGCTGCAGCTGAAGTCGGGCAACCGGCTCACCAAACTGCTCGGCATCTTCGCCTCCCCGGTGCAGCCGGAGCTCGCCGACTACTACGAGCCGTGGACCTACGACTACCAGACCCTGGTCACCGCACCGCTCGGTGACGACTTCCCGGTCGCCCGGCCGAAGTCGCTGATCACCGGCAAGGACATGAAGATCACCTGGTCCTCGAACTGGGACGACAATCTCGGTGGCGCCGGGGAGATGGGTCAGCTCGACCCGATCGTGGAAACCCTGCGTGAGCAGGCGAACGAGAGCATCCGGTTCTCCTACGAGAAGACCTTCATGTTCTATCTGCCGCGGATCTGCGAGCACTGTCTGAATCCGTCCTGCATGGCGTCCTGCCCCTCGGGTGCGATCTACAAGCGGGTCGAGGACGGCATCGTGCTGGTCGATCAGGACAGGTGCCGCGGCTGGCGGCAGTGCGTCACCGGCTGCCCCTACAAGAAGGTCTATTTCAACCACCGCACCGGAAAAGCGGAGAAGTGCACGTTCTGCTACCCGCGGTTGGAGGTCGGGTTGCCGACCGTGTGCGCCGAAACCTGCGTCGGCCGGTTGCGTTACATCGGGGTCTTCCTCTACGACGCCGATGCGGTGACCGCGGCGGCGAGCGTACCGGATGAACAGGACCTCTACCGCGCCCAGCTCGACCTGATGCTCGATCCCGAGGACCCGGAGATCGTCCGGATCGCCCGCCAGCAAGGGATTCCCGAGGACTGGCTGGAGGCGGCGCGACGCTCACCGGTGTACGCCCTGGCGAAGAAGCACCAGGTGGCGCTGCCGCTGCATCCGGAATACCGCACCATGCCGATGGTCTGGTACATCCCGCCGCTGTCCCCGGTGGTGGACCTGCTCTCCGCCCAGGGCCATGACGCCGAGGAGCCGGGCACCCTGTTCGGTGCCATCGATGCGCTGCGGATCCCGGCGGAATACCTGGCCGAACTGTTCACCGCCGGTGATGTCGACGAGGTGGATCGGGTGCTGAAGGTGCTCGCCGGGATGCGGTCCTACATGCGCGGGATCACCCTCGGTGGGGCGGGGGACGAGAGCGTCGCCGAGCTGATCGGTTACACCGGCGACGAGCTGCAGCAGCTCTACCGGTTGCTCGCGATCGCCAAGTACGACGAGCGTTACGTGATCCCCAAGGCACACGTCGAGCAGGCCCACGACCTGGAGGAACTGGGTTGCTCCCTCGATCTCGACGGCGGTCCGGGGATGTATGAGACCAGCGCCTTCGGTGAGATGTCCGGGCGGCCGACCCCGGTCGCGGTGGAGACCTTCGCGGCCCTGAAGCAACGCCAGACCACCGCCGAGGCGGCCGGTGAGGAGCAGCTGGAGAACCGGGTCAACCTGCTCAACTGGGACGGCAACGGCACTCCCGACGGCATCTTTCCCAAGGAGCGTTGATGAACGCGACGATGGTGTACGCCGCAGCGGCGGCCTGCCTGCGGCATCCGGACGAGCAGCTGCTGGCCGCGCTGCCGACGATCACCCGGGCCGCCGACCAGGCCGGTGCGGCGGAACTGTTCGCACCGCTGCTGGCGCACCTGGGCGGCCACTCACTGACCGAGCTGCAGGCCTGCCACGCCCAGGAGTTCGACCTCTCCCGCCGGCACGCGCTGCACCTCACCTACTGGACCGACGGCGACACCCGCCGCCGCGGGGAATCCCTGCTGCGCTTCAAGAAGGCGTACCGGGACTCCGGTCTGCTGGTCGACCTGGCCGGTGAACTGCCCGACCATCTGCCGATGGTGCTCGAGTTCGCGGTGCAGCTGCCGGAGCAGGGATTCCAACTGCTGCAGCAATCCCGGCCGAGCCTGGAACTGCTGCGGTTGGCGCTGCGCGATGACGAACTGCCGCACACCGGCGTCCTCACCGCCATCTGCGCGACCCTGCCGGGGAGGTCACCGGAGGACCGGTTGTCGGTCTCCCGGATGGCCGGCGTACCCGAACAGCCACCCAGCGAATCCGTCGGCCTGGCGCCCTATGGCACCCGGCTGCCCCTGATCACCGAGGAGCTCTCGTGAATCCCCTCGACACCGCGGCCGTGGGTCCGCTGGACATCCTGCTGTGGGGGGTCTTTCCCTACCTGTCCTTCGCACTGCTGGTCGGTGGCACGATCTGGCGCTGGCGCTACGACCAGTTCGGCTGGACCACCCGCTCCTCCCAGCTCTACGAGGGCGGCCTGCTGCGGATCGCCTCACCGCTGTTCCACTTCGGCATCCTCGCCGTGGTCGCCGGGCACGTGATGGGCCTGCTGATCCCGAAATCGTTCACCGACGCGATCGGGTTCAGCCAGTCCGCCTATCACGTCGTCGCCTTCTTCATCGGTGGGCTGGCGGGCGTGTGCACCCTGGTCGGGCTGGCGCTGCTGATCTGGCGGCGCCGGACCACCGGGCCGGTGTTCAACGCCACCACCGTGAACGACAAGGTGATGTATGTCTTCCTGACCGCGGCGCTGGTGCTCGGCCTGCTGGCCACCTTCTTCGGCAGCCGCGGTTCCGACGGGGGAGAGCACAACTACCGCGAGACCGTCTCGATCTGGTACCGCTCGCTGTTCTACTTCCAGCCGAAGATCGAGGACATGGTGGCGGCGCCGACGGTCTTCCACGTGCATGTGCTGGTGGCGATGACGCTGTTCGCGATCTGGCCGTTCACCCGGTTGGTGCACGCCTTCAGTGCCCCGGTGCACTACCTCTTCCGGCCCTACATCGTCTATCGCAGCAGGGATCCCCGGCATCGGGCCGGCGCCCAGGTCACCCGCCGCGGCTGGGACCCGATCGGCACCCGCGACAACCACCACCCCGGGCGTACCGAGCGACGCGAGCGTTCCGGGCGTACCGACCGCACCACCAGGAAGTAGCCCCATGACGCACGAAACGGCCCCCGCGGACCACGCACCCCGCGGGTCGGGCCGGGTACTCACCCTGTCCTCGATCGCCTTCACCGTGATGTTCGCGGTGTGGTTGATGTTCGGCATCCTCGGCAAACCGATCCAGCAGGAGTTCAGGTTGAGCGATGTCCAGCTGTCCTGGATCAGCGCGGTCGCCATCCTCAACGGGTCGATGTGGCGGTTGCCGGCCGGCATGCTCACCGACCGGGTCGGTGGCCGGAAGATGATGCTGGTCATCCTGGTCTGCTCCGCGGTGGCGGCCTTCGCGGTCAGCTTCGCGCAGAACTACGCGATGCTGCTGGTGCTGGCCTTCCTGGTCGGCTTCGCCGGCAACTCGTTCTCGGTCGGCATCGCCTGGAACTCGGCCTGGTTCCCCAAGCGCCGCCAGGGCCTGGCGCTGGGTGTCTTCGGCGCCGGCAACGTCGGCGCCTCGGTGACCAAGTTCATCGGCCCGCCGCTGATCGCCGGCACCGCCGGGGCGACCTATCTGGGTGTCATCCCCGGTGGCTGGCGACTGGTCCCGGTGATCTATGCCGGACTGTTGCTGCTGCTCGCCGTGGCCATCGCGGTCGGCGCGCCGCGACCGGATCGGATGACCGGCTCGGGCAAGTCACTCGGCGAGATGCTGCGGCCGCTGCGGCAGGCCCGGGTCTGGCGGTTCAGCCTCTACTACGTCGCGGTCTTCGGGGCGTACGTGGCGCTCTCGGCCTGGCTGCCGAAGTACTACATGGACAACTTCGGGGTCTCGCTGACCGCCGCCGGCCTGCTCACCGCCACCTTCATCTTCCCCGCCTCGCTGCTGCGGCCGCTCGGCGGCTGGTTCTCCGACCGGTGGGGTGCGCGGCGGGCGATGTACGGCACCTTCGCGGTGATGCTGGTGACCACCGGCATCCTGATGATGCCGAACGGCCATCTGGTCATCGACCACGCCGACGGCAGCAGCAGCGAGCACCTGGCGTACGCCATGGGCCTGCTGCCGTTCGCGGTGCTTGTCTTCCTGCTGGGCTGCGCGATGGGGGTCGGCAAGGCCGCGGTCTACAAGCACATCCCGGAGTACTTCCCCGACAACGTCGGCTCCGTCGGCGGGCTGGTCGGGATGCTCGGCGGGCTGGGCGGCTTCCTGCTGCCACCGCTGTTCGCCTACACCAAGGCCTGGTCCGGCTTCCCGACCAGCACCTTCTTCGTGCTCTTCCTGCTCACCGCCGCCTGCGCGATCTGGATGCACCTGACCGTGGTCCGGATGCTGCACGAGCGCTCACCCGAGCTGGCCGAGGACATCGAAACACCCACACCCGCGGAGGTAGACGCATGAGTGAGACCACAGCCGAGAAACCCAGGGGCCGGGAGTGGCTCACCAGCTGGGACCCCGAGGACGAGCAGAACTGGGACAAGGGGCTGGCCTGGCGTACCCTCTGGATCTCCACCTTCACCCTCACCCTCTGCTTCGTCGCCTGGTTCCTGCCCAGTGCGATCGCGCCGAAGCTGACCAACCTCGGCTTCGACCTGACCACCAACCAGCTCTACTGGCTGACCGCGATGCCCGGGCTCGCCGGCGGCCTGCTGCGGATCGTCTGGATGGTGCTGCCACCGATCCTGGGCACCCGGAAACTGGTCACCCTGACCACGCTGCTGCTGATCTTCCCGGTGCTCGGCTGGGGGGTCCGTGTGCAGGACCCGACGACGCCGTTCTGGGAACTGCTGCTGCTCGCCTTCCTCTCCGGCATCGGCGGCGGTGCGTTCTCCGGTTTCATGCCCTCGACCTCCTATTTCTTCCCGCGGTCGAAACAGGGCACCGCGCTCGGCCTGCAGGCCGGCATCGGCAACTTCGGCGTCTCCCTGGTGCAGCTGCTGACGCCGTGGCTGATCGGCTTCGGGATGTTCGCCTTCATGGGCAGCCCGCAGCTGATGACCGGGTTGCCCGGCAAGCCGACGACCGAGGTCTGGTACCAGAACGCGGCGCTGTTCTACATCCCGTTCATCATCATCGGCGCCGTGGTGGCCTGGCTGATGCTGAAGTCGGTACCGGTGAAGGCGAACATCCGCCAGCAGTTCGACATCTTCACCAACGCCGACACCTGGTACATGACGCTGGTCTACATCATGACCTTCGGCACCTTCTCGGGGCTGTCCGCGCAGTTCGGGTTGCTGATGAAGAACCTCTACGGGGCCGGGAACCCGGCGATCGTCTCCGGGACGGGGGCGAACGCGCAGCTGCTGGTGGCCGGCTATCAGGTGCCGGACCCGGTCAGCTATGTCTTCCTCGGTGCGCTGGTCGGGGCCGGGGCGCGGGTGCTGTTCGCGCCGCTGACCGACAAGATGGGCGGCGCGGTCTGGACGCTGGTCTCCGGGCTGGGCATCCTCGGTTCGATCCTGTTCACGATGACCGCGCTGACACCGGACCCCGCGGCCGGAGCCGAGGCGCTGCAGGGCCAGTTCACCCGGTTCCTGTGGGGGATGCTGCTGATCTTCCTGTTCTCCGGGATCGGGAACGCGTCGACCTTCAAGCAGATGCCGATGATCTTCGAACGCCGCCAGGCCGGCGGGGTGATCGGCTGGACCGCCGCCATCGCCGCCTTCGGGCCGTTCCTGTTCGGTATCGGGCTGACCCTGATGAGCGCGTGGACCTTCTATCTGATCGGCGCGGTCTGGGCGGTTCTCTGCATCCTCATCACCTGGCAGCGGTACGCCCGCCCGAACGCCCCGAAGAAGAGCTGAGGACGCCCATCGAGCAGCAACCCCGGCGCAGCGGAGCGGGTGGGTCACGTACATCGACTAGCAACCCCGGCGCAGCGGAGCGGGTGGGTCACGCGCATCGAGTAGCAACCCCGGCGCAGCGGAGCGGAGCCGGGGTTGCGTGTCGAGATGGCCCCACCCAGGGGGCGTGCATGCCCAGCGATGTGGACGAGACGCTTGAGTCAGCAGGCGCGCTCGTCCACATCGCCCGGGGATGTCCACCCCTGGGTGCCCGGCGACACCCCGCAGCGGTGTGGGCACCGGGCACCCAGGAGCGACACCGGGCACCCGGTTCCGCCACGCAGTTGTGGGTGCCCGGTCGCACAACCGGGTGCCCGGACCGCGGTTGGTCGCTGATGGCCTGCGGAATTTGCGGCTCGATCGGGAAATCGGCCGATCTGAGCACCGATCGTGAAACGAGCCGCAAATTCTGGCGGGGCCGCGTGAGGCGGGCGCGGTGCTCGGGGAGTTGGCCCCGGGGTGCTCGAGGTAGCTGTGCGTTCGCCCGGTCTCACAGCCGACAGGAGTCTCGGCCGTTCTCGGGGGGTCCCGGTCCCGGTCATCTCGACACGGCGGCCATGGCTCCGCTTCGCTGCGCATGGCCGCCTACTCGATGAGCGTGGGGGACACGGCGGCCATTGCTCCGCTTCGCTGCGCATGGCCGCCCACTCGATGAGCGAGCGGCCCGCGACACGGGCGGTTTCTGCGGAGTCACTTGCCAACGAGCCCGGCGTGAGTATGCTTTTTCCGAGCGTTCGACCGCTGGTTCCCACCGGCGATGATTTGACCGTTCTGGTCAGCGCTGCGCCCGCGCTTTACAGTGGGCGTACTTTCGGGTAGTGTAGGGGTTTGCCCCGCGTAGATTCGACCCTCGTCCGGTTCCCTGCTCGTCAGACCGTGCTTGACAAGGGTCGTTCAGCATGCACAGAACAGAACGCCTGCGAGTTCTCGGAAGGACCAAGCTGTTGGCCGCCTCGCGCACTGCCTCGAAGAACACCAACGTCGTCTCCCCCACTGGGCGGATCTCTTTCGCCAAGATCGCCGAACCGATGGAAGTCCCGGACCTGCTCGATCTGCAGGTCGACTCCTTCGACTGGCTGATCGGCAACCAGGTCTGGCAGGACCGGGTCCAGGCCGCCCTGGACGAGGGACGGACCGACGTGAACACGAAGTCCGGGCTGGAGGAGATCTTCGAGGAGATCTCCCCGATCGAGGACTTCTCCCAGACGATGTCGCTGTCGTTCCGCGACCACCGCTTCGAGGACCCCAAGTTCTCGGTCGATGAGTGCAAGGACCGCGACGTCACCTACGCCGCCCCGCTGTTCGTGACCGCCGAGTTCATGAACAACGACACCGGCGAGATCAAGTCCCAGACCGTCTTCATGGGCGACTTCCCGCTGATGACCGACAAGGGCACCTTCGTGATCAACGGCACCGAGCGTGTCGTGGTCTCCCAGCTGGTGCGTTCCCCGGGCGTCTACTTCGAGCAGACCCCCGACAAGACCTCCGACAAGGACATCTTCACCTGCAAGGTGATCCCGTCCCGCGGTGCCTGGCTCGAGTTCGAGGTCGACAAGCGCGACATGGTCGGCGTACGCCTGGACCGCAAGCGCAAGCAGAACGTCACCGTGCTGCTCAAGGCCCTCGGCTGGACCGACGAGCAGATCCTGGAGGAGTTCGGCCAGTACGAGTCGATGCGGCTCACCCTGGAGAAGGACGCCACCAGCGGTCAGGACGACGCGCTGCTCGACATCTACCGCAAGCTCCGTCCGGGCGAACCGCCGACCCGCGAGGCCGCCCAGGCGCTGCTGGAGAACTACTACTTCAACCCGAAGCGCTACGACCTGGCCAAGGTCGGTCGTTACAAGATCAACAAGAAGCTCGGCCTTGATCAGCCGTTCGACCAGCAGGTGCTGACCATCGACGACATCGTCTCCGCGATCCGTTTCGTGGTGGCGCTGCACGAGGGCCAGGAGACCCTGCCGGCCGCCGACGGTGCGGAGATCATCGTCGAAGAGGACGACATCGACCACTTCGGCAACCGTCGCCTGCGGACCGTCGGCGAGCTGATCCAGAACCAGCTGCGTACCGGCCTCGGCCGGATGGAGCGCGTGGTGCGCGACCGGATGACCACCCAGGACATCGAGGCGATCACCCCGCAGACCTTGATCAACATCCGTCCGGTGGTGGCTGCGCTGAAGGAGTTCTTCGGCACCTCGCAGCTGTCCCAGTTCATGGACCAGAACAATCCGCTCGCCGGTCTCACCCACAAGCGCCGCCTCTCGGCGCTGGGCCCGGGCGGTCTGTCCCGCGACCGTGCGGGCATGGAGGTCCGTGACGTGCACCCCTCGCACTACGGCCGGATGTGTCCGATCGAGACCCCCGAAGGCCCGAACATCGGCCTGATCGGCTCGCTGGCCTCCTTCGGCCGGGTGAACGCGTTCGGGTTCATCGAGACCCCGTACCGCCGGGTCACCGACGGTGTGGTCACCGACACGATCGACTACCTCACCGCCGATGAGGAGGACCGCTACGTGGTCGCGCAGGCCAACGCGGTGCTCAACGACGACGGGTCGTTCGCCGAGGAGCGCGTGCTGGTCCGCAAGCGGCACGGCGAGGTGGACACCATCCCGCGCGAGGAAGTGCAGTACATGGACGTCTCGCCGCGCCAGATGGTGTCGGTGGCGACCGCGCTGATCCCGTTCCTCGAGCACGACGACGCCTCCCGCGCCCTGATGGGTGCCAACATGCAGCGTCAGGCGGTGCCGCTGATCCGCAGCGACCGTCCGTTCGTCGGCACCGGCATGGAATACCGCGCCGCCGTCGACGGTGGCGAGGTGACCGTGGCCGCCAAGGCGGGCGTCGTCTCCTCGGTCTCGGCCGACCTGGTCGAGATCGCCTGCGACGATGGCACCTACCAGACCTACCGGCTGCACAAGTTCAACCGCTCCAACGCCGGCACCTGCATCAACCAGCGTCCGCTGGTCACCGCGGGGGACCGGGTCGAGCCCGGTACGCCGCTGGCCGACGGGCCGGCCACCGACAGCGCCGAGATCGCGTTGGGCCGCAACCTGCTGGTGGCGTTCATGCCGTGGGAGGGCCACAACTACGAGGACGCGATCATCCTGTCCCAGCGACTGGTGCAGGACGACGTGCTCACCTCGATCCACATCGAGGAGCACGAGGTCGATGCCCGCGACACCAAGCTCGGTGCCGAGGAGATCACCCGCGACATCCCCAACGTCTCCGAGGAGATGCTGGCCAACCTCGACGAGCGGGGCATCATCCGCATCGGTGCCGAGGTCGGCACCGGCGACATCCTGGTCGGCAAGGTCACCCCGAAGGGCGAGACCGAGCTGACCCCGGAGGAGCGGCTGTTGCGCGCGATCTTCGGCGAGAAGGCGCGCGAGGTCCGCGACACCTCGATGAAGGTGCCGCACGGCGAGGCCGGCACGGTCATCGGCGTCCGCGTCTTCGACCGTGAGGAGGGTGACGAGCTCGCCCCGGGTGTGAACCAGCTGGTCCGGGTCTACGTGGCCCAGAAGCGGAAGATCTCCGACGGCGACAAGCTCGCCGGCCGGCACGGCAACAAGGGCGTGATCTCCAAGATCCTGCCCGTCGAGGACATGCCGTTCCTGGAGGACGGCACCCCCGTCGACATCGTGCTGAACCCGCTCGGCGTCCCCTCCCGGATGAACGTCGGACAGGTGATGGAGCTGCACCTCGGCTGGATCGCCAAGACCGGCTGGGATGTCACCGAGGTCGACGAGCCGTGGGCCAAGCGCCTGGTGGAGAACGGGATCGGCATGGTTCAGGGTGACCAGCGCCTGGCCACCCCGGTCTTCGACGGTGCCACCGAGCAGGAGCTCTCCGGTCTGCTGGAGAACGGTCTGCCGACCGCCGACGGCCTCAAGCTGGTCGACGGCTCCGGCAAAGCGCGGCTCTTCGACGGCCGCTCCGGCGAGCCCTACCCGGACCCGATCGGTGTCGGCTACATGTACATGCTGAAGCTGCACCACCTGGTCGACGACAAGATCCACGCCCGCTCCACCGGTCCGTACTCCATGATCACCCAGCAGCCGCTGGGCGGTAAGGCGCAGTTCGGTGGCCAGCGGTTCGGCGAGATGGAGGTCTGGGCACTCGAGGCGTACGGCGCCGCCTGGGCCCTGCAGGAGCTGCTGACCATCAAGTCCGACGACGTCCAGGGCCGGGTCAAGGTCTACGAGGCGATCGTCAAGGGCGAGAACATCCCCGAGCCGGGCATCCCGGAGTCGTTCAAGGTGCTGGTGAAGGAGATGAAGTCCCTCTGCCTGAACGTCGAGGTGCTCAGCTCCGACGGCACGGTGGTCGAGCTGCGCGAGTCCGATGAGGACAACTACCGCGCCAGCGAGGAGTTCGGCATCGACCTGTCGCGTCGCCCGGGTGAGGGCTTCGCCGGAGTCGAAGAGGTCTGACCCCCAAGGGGGGTACGCCGCAGCGCGCGCTGCGGCGTACCCCTCCCACAACAGCAGAGCTTGACGCAGCGGGGCGGCGTACGCCCCGCACGAACACAGAGGAAACACATTGCTCGACGTCAACTTCTACGACGAACTCCGAATCGGTCTGGCCACCGCGGACGAGATCCGCGAGTGGTCCCACGGTGAGGTCAAGAAGCCCGAGACGATCAACTACCGCACGCTCAAGCCCGAGCGTGACGGCCTGTTCTGCGAGAAGATCTTCGGTCCCACCCGGGACTGGGAGTGCTACTGCGGCAAGTACAAGCGGGTCCGGTTCAAGGGCATCATCTGCGAGCGCTGCGGCGTCGAGGTGACCCGTTCCGGCGTCCGCCGGGAGCGGATGGGTCACATCGAGCTGGCCGCCCCGGTCACCCACATCTGGTACTTCAAGGGCGTTCCCTCCCGCCTGGGCTACCTGCTCGACATCGCCCCGAAGGACCTGGAGAAGGTCATCTACTTCGCGGCGTACATGATCACCTCCGTCGACGAGGACGCGCGGCACCGCGACCTGTCCTCGCTCGAGGGCAAGGTCGATGTGGAGCGCAAGCAGCTGGAGAACCGGCGCGACTCCGATGTCGAGAACCGGATGAAGAAGCTCGAGGAGGACATGGCCACCCTCGAGGCCGAGGGCGCCAAGGGCGAGCAGAAGAAGAAGGTCAAGGACGCCGCCGAGAAGGAGATGAAGCAGCTCCGCGACCGCGCGCAGCGCGATCTCGACCGGCTCGACGCCGTCTGGGCCCGCTTCAAGGGCCTCAAGGTCCAGGATCTCGAGGGCGATGAGATCCTCTACCGCGCCATGAAGGAACGCTTCGGCAAGTACTTCGAGGGTTCGATGGGTGCCGCCGCGATCCAGAAGCGGCTGCAGGACTTCGACCTGGAGGCCGAGGCCGAGTCGCTGCGCCAGACCATCCAGACCGGCAAGGGCCAGCGCAAGACCCGCGCCCTGAAGCGGCTCAAGGTGGTCTCGGCGTTCCTGCAGACCAACAACAGCCCGACCGGCATGGTGCTGGACTGCGTCCCGGTCATCCCGCCGGACCTGCGTCCGATGGTGCAGCTGGACGGTGGCCGCTTCGCGACCTCCGACCTGAACGACCTCTACCGCCGCGTGATCAACCGGAACAACCGGCTCAAGCGACTGCTCGACCTGGGTGCGCCGGAGATCATCGTCAACAACGAGAAGCGGATGCTGCAGGAGGCCGTGGACTCGCTGTTCGACAACGGCCGTCGTGGCCGTCCGGTGACCGGCCCGGGCAACCGCCCGCTGAAGTCGATCTCGGACATGCTGAAGGGCAAGCAGGGCCGGTTCCGTCAGAACCTGCTCGGCAAGCGCGTCGACTACTCCGGCCGTTCGGTCATCGTGGTCGGCCCGCAGCTCAAGCTGCACCAGTGCGGTCTGCCCAAGGCGATGGCGCTGGAGCTGTTCAAGCCGTTCGTGATGAAGCGGCTGGACGACCTGAACCACGCCCAGAACATCAAGTCCGCCAAGCGGATGGTGGAGCGGCAGCGCCCGGTCGTGTGGGACGTCCTCGAAGAGGTCATCTCCGAGCACCCGGTGCTGCTGAACCGTGCCCCCACGCTGCACCGCCTGGGCATCCAGGCCTTCGAGCCGCAGCTGATCGAGGGCAAGGCCATCCAGATCCACCCGCTGGTCTGCACCGCCTTCAACGCCGACTTCGACGGCGACCAGATGGCGGTCCACCTGCCGCTGTCCGCGGAGGCGCAGGCCGAGGCCCGGATCCTGATGCTGTCGACCAACAACATCCTCAAGCCGGCCGACGGCCGGCCGGTGACCATGCCCACCCAGGACATGATCATCGGGCACTACTTCCTCACCCAGGAGCGCGAGGGCTCCCTCGGTGAGGGCCGGGTGTTCGGGTCGGTGGCCGAGGCCCTGATGGCCTTCGACCTGGGCGAGCTGGCGATCGGCGCCAAGATCCGGCTGCGGCTGCGCGACATCGTGCCGCCGGAGGGGTCGGAGCTGCGCGCCGACGGGTCGATCCTGCTGGAGACCACCCTCGGCCGGGCCATCTTCAACGAGGCGCTGCCGGCGGACTACCCGTTCGTCAACGCCGAGGTCGGCAAGAAGCGACTGGGTGTGATCATCAACGATCTCGCCGAGCGCTACCCGAAGGTCGAGGTGGCCACCTGCCTGGACGCGCTGAAGGAGCTCGGTTTCCGCTGGGCCACCCGCAGCGGTGTCACGGTGTCCATCTCCGACGTCCAGACCCCGGCCAACAAGCCGGAGATCCTGGCGGGTTACGAGGACCGCTCCACCAAGATCGACAAGCAGTGGGAGCGCGGTCTGATCACCGAGGACGAGCGGCGCCAGGAACTCATCGAGATCTGGACCGACGCGACCGCGGTGCTGACCAAGGAGATGGAGGAGAACTTCACCGAGACCAACCCCATCTACATGATGGTGCACTCGGGTGCTCGCGGAAACATGACGCAGATGCGTCAGATCGCCGCCATGCGTGGCCTGGTGGCCAACCCGAAGGGCGACATCATCCCGCGGCCGATCAAGTCCAACTTCCGTGAGGGCCTGACGGTTCTGGAGTACTTCATCTCCACCCACGGTGGCCGTAAGGGCCAGGCCGACACCGCGCTGCGGACCGCCGACTCGGGTTACCTGACCCGTCGTCTGGTGGACGTGTCGCAGGACGTGATCATCCGCGAGGAGGACTGCGGGACCGAGCGCGGCCTGAACAAGGTGATCGCCGAGTGGACCAAGCCCGGTACCGACGCCAACGGTCGTCCGACCCGGGAGCCGGCCGAGCCCTTCGAGGAGGGCGCGACCGTCGCCGCGGCGGAGAACGTCGAGACCGCGGTGTACGCCCGGACGCTGGCCGTCGATGTCACCGACCCGAAGACCGGCGAGGTGCTGGTACCGGCCGGTGTCGACCTCGGCGATGTGAACATCGCGCTGCTGGTCAACTCCGGGGTGACCTCGGTCAAGGTGCGCTCGGTGCTCACCTGCGAGGCCGTCACCGGGACCTGCGCGGCCTGCTACGGCCGGTCGCTGGCCTCCGGCAAGCTCGTCGACGTGGGCGAGGCCGTCGGTATCGTCGCGGCCCAGTCCATCGGCGAGCCCGGTACCCAGCTGACGATGCGTACCTTCCACACCGGTGGTGTGGCGGGCGACGACATCACCCAGGGTCTGCCCCGTGTGGTCGAGCTCTTCGAGGCCCGTACCCCGAAGGGCAAGGCGCCGATCGCCGAGTTCGCCGGCCGGATCCGGATCGAGGAGGGCGAGCGTTCGCGCAAGGTCTTCCTGGTGCCGGACAACGGCGAGGAGGAGCTCGAGGTGCCGGTGGGTCGCCGGGCGCGGCTCGAGGTCACCGATGGGGAGCGGGTGACCGTTGGTCAGCAGCTCACCGCCGGTACGCCGGATCCGCAGGACGTGCTGCGCATCCTCGGTGTCCGCAAGGTGCAGGAGCACCTGGTGGCCGAGGTGCAGAAGGTGTACGGCACCCAGGGTGCCGCCATCCACGAGAAGCACATCGAGATCATCATCCGCCAGATGCTGCGGCGGATCACGGTGATCGAGTCCGGTGACACCAACCTGCTGCCGGGCGACTGGGCCGATCGTGGGGCGTACGAGTCGGAGAACCGCAAGGTGGTCGCCGAGGGCGGCCAGCCGGCCTCCGGCCGTCCGGTCCTGATGGGTATCACCAAGGCGTCGCTGGCGACCGAGTCGTGGCTCTCGGCGGCCTCCTTCCAGGAGACCACCAAGGTGCTCACCGACGCGGCCATCCACGGCAAGTCCGACTCCCTGGTCGGTCTGAAGGAGAACGTCATCCTCGGCAAGCTGATCCCGGCCGGTACCGGTCTGGAGCGCTACCGCAACATCCGGGTCGAGCCGACCGCGGAGGCCAAGGCGGCGTCGTACTCGATGAGCTACGACCCGTACGACTACGCCTTCGGTTCGGGTTCGGGTGCCTCGGTGCCGCTGGACGACTTCGATCTCGGCGAATACCGCTGATCGAGTCTCCAGCGCCGGCTGAGCGAGTCGAAGCCATCGGTTGAGACAGGGGAGGGCCCCGGGACTTCGGTCCCGGGGCCCTTTCGCGTCTCCGGGGGTACGCCGGTCGTGCGCCGCGGCAGGTAGTGGCGTACGCCAGCTTCACGCACGCTCGTCAGCCTGACGTACGGCCCGTCGTGGCGTGAAGCTCACGAGCGTGCGTCAGGACGACCCGAACCGGCCGACATGCAACAGGGCCCCGGAACCGGAGTTCCGGGGCCCTGCTCTGTGCCTGGGGATCGGGTAGGGATCAGACGCCGGTGTTGGCCAGGCCGCCGGTGCTCGGCTTCTCGGTCGGCTTCTTGGTGGGCTTCTTCGTCGGGGTCGGGGTCCCCGGCAGCGAACCGCCGATGGTGTAATCGACCGGACCGCCGAGCTCCTCGACACCCTTGGGGGTCTGCAGCGTCACGGTCCCGTTCACCGGGAACCGGTTGATCGTGCAGGTGAAGCTGGTGGTCTTCGACGCCGGCTTCCCGTTCAGGCCGGAGAAGGTCACCGTGGTGGACCCGCTGCCCTGGCAGGTGGCGCCGGTGACCTTGCTGTAGTTCACCACGTAGGCACCGTCGGTGTTGGTGGTGACCTCGACGGTCAGCGTGTAGTTCTCCCCGGCGGCGTAGGACGGCTTGTCCGAGGTCATGTCCGAGATGCCCGCCTCTCCACCGGCGCGCTTGGCCCCGATCCTGTCCTTCGAGATCGGGAGGTTCTGATCCGGGGTCGAGGCGGCGGAGGGCTTCGGCGTGGGCGTCGGGGCGGCCTGGGCGCTGAGGGCGTACGCCCCGGAGAACGCGAGACCGCCGGCCAGGCTGGCGGCGAGAAGTTTGCTGCGGAGCATGGGTGATCCTTCCGGAATGCAGATGATGATGGGAAGAGTGCGATTCCGAGGCCGAACGTAGGCCGGGCCCCCGCCCGCCCGGTCTGGCCACTCCGGCAGGAGTTCCAAGCGTGACCGAATCGTTGCAATTGACACTCCGGTAGGTCGTGGACACCGGCTTCACCCACCCCGGGGCCGAGTGCCATGGTGGCGGGTGGTGCACATCGACGAGGGAGAAGCAGATGAGCGTGATCGAGGATGCCCGGGGCCAGCAGGACGAACTGCGGCGCTTCCGGCGGGAGCTGCACGGTGAACCCGAACTCGGGTTGGAGCTCCCGCGGACCCAGGAGCGGGTGCTCGCCGAGCTCGACGGCCTGGCCCTGGAGACCACCCTGGGCAAGGAGGTCAGCAGTATCGGCGCGGTGCTCCGCGGCGGAGCCGGTGCTGGTACGCCGGGCGACCGGCGGCCGACGGTGCTGCTGCGCGCCGACATGGACGCGCTCCCGGTCCAGGAGGAGACCGGGGTCGACTACAGCTCGCGCGTCGCGGGCACGATGCACGCCTGCGGGCACGACCTGCACACCGCGATGCTGGTCGGTGCCGCGCGGATCCTCGACGACCGCAGGGATCGGTTGCCCGGTGACGTGGTGCTGATGTTCCAACCGGGCGAGGAGGGCTACGACGGCGCGGCGTACATGGTGCGCGAGGGCATCCTCGACCTGGCCGGTCGCCGCGTGGACGCGGCGTACGGGCTGCACGTGATGTCGGCGATGATGCCGCCGGCGCTGTTCGCCAGCAGGCCCGGCCCGCTGATGTCGGCCTCCGACGTGCTGCACGTGACGGTGCACGGTGCCGGCGGGCACGGTTCGGCCCCGCACCGCGCCAAGGATCCGGTGGTGGTGGCCGCCGAGATCACCACCGCGTTGCAGACCGTGGTCACCCGGCACTTCGACATGTTCGACCCCGTGGTGGTGACGGTCGGCCGACTGGTCGCCGGCACCAAGGCCAACGTGATCCCTGCCAGTGCGGAGATCGAGGCGACCGTGCGCTCCTTCTCCACCGAGAACCAGGAACGGCTGCGGGAGGATCTGCCGCGACTGGTCACCGGGATCGCGCGGGCGCACGGGTTGGACGCCGAGGTGGAGTACCAGTTTCAGTACCCGCTGACGATCAACGACCGGGCCGAGACCGACTTCCTGGCCCGCACCACCACCGAACTGTTCGGTGAGCAGCGGTTCGTGCCGATGGTGAATCCGGTCGCCGGTTCCGAGGACTTCTCCCGGGTGCTGGACGAGGTGCCGGGGGCCTTCGCCTTCCTCTCCGCGGTCGGTCCGGGCGTGGATCCGGCGACCGCGGCGTACAACCACTCACCGTTCGCGACCTTCGACGACCAGGTGCTCGCCGACGGTGCCGCCCTCTATGCCCAGCTCGCCATCGACCGGCTGGAATCCCTGTCGACGCAGGAAAAGCAATGAGCAGCGCGGCGGTCACGCCGCCGTCCGCACCGCGCCAATCGATCCGCAAGACGCTGCTCGGCACCGGTCTGGGCAACGCCCTGGAGTGGTACGACTGGAACGTCTACACCGCGATGAGCGCCTTCCTGGCCGCGCATCTGTTCGACAGGTCCGATCCCACCTCGGCGGTGCTCAGCACCCTGGCCGTCTTCGCCGTCGGCTTCCTCGCCCGTCCCCTCGGTGGGTTCCTGTTCGGCTGGGTGGGGGACCGCAAGGGGCGCAAATTCTCTTTGATGCTGAGCGTTGCGGCCGCCTCGGTCGGTTCGCTGCTGATCGGTCTGGCGCCGGAGTTCGACACCGTCGGCGTCGTCGCCTCGATCTGGCTGCTCTGTGCCCGCCTGCTGCAGGGTCTCGCGCACGGTGGCGAACTGCCCTCGGCGCAGACCTATCTGGTCGAGGAGGCGCCCCGGGAACGGCGCGGTCTCTGGTCGTCGTGGATCTATGTCTCCGGCACCGCGGGCAACATGATCGCGCTCGCGGTCGGTGCGCTGCTGGCCACCGTGCTCAGCAAGGACCAGATGTCCGGTTTCGGCTGGCGGATCCCGTTCCTGCTCGGCGCGGCATTCGGGTTGTACGCCCTCTACATGCGCAAGGGAATGATCGAATCGGAGACCTTCGTCGCGGACGTGGCGCAGACCGACGAGCCGAAGATCCCACTGCTCAAAGACATTGCGGCGCACTGGCGGCAGGCGCTGCAGGTCATCCTGATGACCAGCGGCGGGACCGTCGCCTACTACGCCTGGGCGGTCAACGCCCCGGCGTACGCCCAGAACCAGCTCAAGATCCCGGCCGCACCGGCACTCTGGGTCGGCGTCGCGGCCAACCTGATCTTCGTCGCGCTGCTGCCGGTCTATGGCTGGCTGTCGGACCGGATCGGGCGCAAGAAGGTGGCGCTGTTCTCGGTGCTCGGTTCCGCGGCGCTGTTCATCCCGATGAATGCGGTGCTGTCCAACACCCCGCTGTCGCTGTTCATCGCGATGGGCACGATGATGATCACGCTGTCGGCCTATTCGGCGATCGCGCCGGCGATGTACGCCGAGATGTTCCCGACCCGGGTCCGGACCGCCGGGGTCGGTGTCCCGTATTCGATCTGCATCGCACTCTTCGGCGGCACCGCCCCGCTGATCCAGCAGGCCCTCGTCGGGCGCTACCCGGACCAGAAGCTGCTCTTCCCGATCTATGCCATCGCGCTGCTGCTGGTCTCGGCCGGCACCATCCTCTCGCTGCGGGAGACCCGCGGCATCGACCTCTCGTCTGACGTCGGCTCGCGCGCGGCGCGCGATGACCCCGCTCTTCGGCCCAGTCGTCGAAGCCCCTCGCGGTGATTCGGTGGATGGTCGGGTGGGGTGACGCGGGGGTCTTCTCCTTGGTGGGCCTGCATCGCGGGGGCGCGCCGCTGGACGCTCGCCTCCCGTGACGTCGGCTCGCGCGCGGCGCGCGATGACCCCGCTCTTCGGCCCAGTCGTCGAAGCCCCTCGCGGTGATTCGGTGGAGGTCGGGTGGGGTGACGCGGGGGTCTTCTCCTTGGTGGGCCTGTATCGCGGGGGCGCGCCGCTGGACGCTCGCCTCCCGTGATGTCGGCTCGCGCGCGGCGCGCGATGACCCCGCTCTTCGGCCCAGTCGTCGAAGCCCCTCGCGGTGATTCGGTGGATGGTCGGGTGGGGTGACGCGGGGTCTCAGCCGGGGTTGGGATCGGTGACGTCGGCGACCCGTGCGTCCAGCACCCGGACAAGGTCGCCGGCGGCCACGGTGGCCGCGACACCGTGGGCACCGCCGCCGATCGAGACGGTGCCGCTGATCCGCTTGTCGGCGATCACCGGCAGCTGCCGCAGCGAACCGAACGGGGTGAGCGTGCCACGCACGTAACCGGTCACCTCCCGGGCGGCATCCGCATCGGGCATGGAGATCCGGGACACCCCGAGCAGGTCGCGCAGCTTCGGCCAGGAGATCTGCCGATCACCCGGCACCAGCACGAACAGATGGTCCTCCGCGCCGCGGCGGACCACCATCGTCTTGATGATCTGCCCCGGTTCGACCCCACGCGACGCCGCGGCCTCCGCCAGCGACCGCACCGGCCCGTGCCGGGTGACCGAGTGGTCGATCCCGGCGGCCTCGAGGGCCCGCTTCGCCCGTTCGGCACCATCCTGGGTGGCTGCGTCCATGGTGGGCATTCTGGCACCGGTTGATTCGCCCCTGAGTGGGGGATAGCCTGATCGACCCGCGTCCACTGTTCGAGACGACCCGAAGGAGGGCCGCCTCATGCCGGCATCCGTTCCTGGTGACCATCTGCGCGACCTGAACCCTGACCCGAACCGGGGAGCGGAGGTCGACCACCGCTCACCCGGTGAGCAGCAGCCTGCCCTCGGCAGCCGCGAGTTCCGGATCCGGATGATCGGTCTGGCGGCCGGCGTACTGCTCGGCCTGGCGGTCTTCTTCCTGATGCCCGGCGAGGTCCCGCGCCCCGCCCGGATCACCGCCGCCACCGCCGTGCTGATGGGCATCTGGTGGATGACCGAGGCGCTCCCGATCCCGGCCACCGCACTGGTTCCGCTGATCGTCTTCCCGACCATCGGCGGTGCGAAGTTCGACACCGTCGGCGGGTCCTACGGCAACAACGTGATCTTCCTGTTCATGGGCGGATTCCTGCTGGCGCTGGCGATGCAGCGCTGGAACCTGCATCGCCGGCTCGCGCTGCTCACCGTGCGCGCGATGGGGACCAGGCCGTCGGCGGTGGTCGCCGGATTCATGATCGCCACCGCCTTCCTCTCGATGTGGGTCTCCAACACCGCCACCGCGGTGATGATGCTGCCGATCGGCGTCTCGGTGCTGATGCTGGTCACCCGCCTCGGTGAGCGGGTCGAGGGCGCCGACCCCGAGTCCGCCGAGGTCAAGGAGGCGGTCGTCCGGTCCAACTTCGGCACCGCGCTGATGCTCGGCATCGCGTACGCCGCCTCGCTCGGTTCGCTCGGCACGATCATCGGTACGCCGCCGAACACCCTGCTGGTCGGTTACCTGGCCCGCGAGCACGACATCACCATCGGCTTCGGCCAGTGGATGCTGGTCGGAGTGCCGCTGTCGGTGGTCTTCCTGGTGATCTGCTGGTTCCTGCTCACCAAGGTGCTGTTCAAGGCCGAGATCTCCGAGATCCCCGGTGGGCGCAGGCTGATGGACGACGAGCTGGAGAAGCTCGGCAAGGTCTCCTCCGGTGAGATCCGGGTGCTGGTGATGTTCGTGCTGGCCGCGGTCGCCTGGATCGCGGTCCCGCTGATCTTCGGTGACAGCGTGCCGATCAGCGACGCCGGGATCGCGATGACGGTCGGGTTGCTGCTCTTCCTGCTGCCGGCCGGCACCAAGCGGGGCGTACGCCTGCTGGACTGGGAGTCGGCGGTCAAGCTGCCCTGGGGCGTACTGCTGCTGTTCGGCGGCGGCCTCGCGCTGTCGGCGCAATTCTCCTCCTCCGGGCTGACCAAGTGGATCGGTGAGCAGGCCGCCGGGCTCGGCGGCGTACCGGTCGTGCTGCTGGTCGCGATCGCCTCCGCCGGGGTGCTCTTCCTCACCGAGATCACCTCAAACACCGCCACCGCCGCCACCTTCCTGCCGGTCGCCGGCGGGGTGGCGATGGGGATCGGTGCCGATCCGCTGCTGCTCACCATCCCGGTGGCGCTGGCCGCGACCTGTGCGTTCATGCTGCCGGTGGCCACCCCGCCGAACGCGATCGCCTACGGCTCGGGCTATGTGACCATCGGGCAGATGGTCAAGGGCGGCATCTGGCTCAACCTGATCGGCATCGTGCTGATCACCCTGGTCACGATGACCCTGGCGGTGCAGGTCTTCCAGATCACCCTCGGCTGAGCCGTCGGCCGATCGCCGGGGCCAACTAGGCTGGCCCAATGGCGAATGAGCTGCTGGTCTTCCTGCACGGCCTGGGGCAGACCCCGCAGTCCTGGCAGGAGCAGGTGCAACAGCTGCCCGCCGATCTGCCGGCCGCCGCGCCCTGGCTGCGCGGTACCCGGCCCGGTGGGCAGCAGGACTTCTCCCTCGACGACGCGGTCTCGGAGGTGTCCTCGGTGCTGTTGCAGCACGGCGCGGACCGCGCCTACCTGTGTGGGCACGGACTGGGCGCGCTGGTCGCGCTGCACGCCACCATCGGCGACGACCGGATCGCCGGGTTGGTGCTCAGCGCCCCGCAGGTGAACCCGCCGCGCTGGGCGGTCACCGCGCAACGGCTCGCGGTGCGGGCGATGTCCCGCCGCCGGCTCGCGGCCCGCGGGGTGGACAAGGACGCGATGCTGCGGATGCTGGATCAGCTGGCCGGCAGCGAGGCCGGGCCGCCGCTGCAGCAGATCGGCGTACCCACCCTGGTCGTGGTCGGCAACCGGGACCGCGCCGGTACCGCCGGTGGCCGGTTGGTCGCCGCCGGGGTCGGCGGGGCCCGGTTCGAGCAGGTGGACGCCGCGGGGGAGGCGCCCAGCGATGCCCCGGCCGCGTTCAACGAGCTCCTCTACGGCTTCGTCGGCGGGATCCGCGAACGCCTGCCCTGAGCCCCGCGCCGAGACACCCCTTGAAAGTTACTCGCCGGTAGGCAATGCTGTCCCTCATGCGGTACACACCGACGACCCTCAAGTGGGGGATGCGGATCTGGCCCCCGTTCCTGGGCGCCGGGATCGTGGTGAAGGAGATCGCGCCGGACTGGACCTCGGCCACCGTCGAGCTGCACCCCCGGCGGCTGAACAGCAATATCCACGGCACCGCCTTCGGTGGCTCGCTGCAGTCGATGACCGACGCCTTCCACGCGCTGCTGCTGATCCACCGGCTGGGGCGCGGCTACAACGTCTGGGACGCCGCGGCCGAGACCCGGTTCATCAGGCCGGGCAGGGGAGTCGTCACCGCCCGGATGGAGCTCAGTGACGAGGAACTGGAACGGGTCCGCACGGAGACCGCCGATGGCGGAAAATCCCTGCCCTGGTTCGAATTCCCGATCACCGACCGGCACGGCGAGGTGGTCGCGCAGGTTCGCCGGCAGGTCTATGTGCGCCGCCACCGCGGGGCCTCGGTCCCGGCCGCCGGCTGAGTCGGGCACTCCGGACCCTCGGCGTTGAGGCGCTGCAGCAGCTGGGTCAAGGTGGTGCGTTCGGCCGGCTCGAGCACCGCGAAGTACGCCGCCGTGGCGGCCCCGCGCTCGGCCTCGATCGCCGTCAGCGCCCGCCGACCGGCCGCGGTGCAGTGCAGCAGGCTCGCCCGGCGGTCCTCGGGATGCGGGGTCCGCTCCACCAGGCCACTGCCGACCAGCTGATCGATCACATCGGTGGCCGAGCGGGCCTGGATGTGCAACCGCTCCGCCACATCGGAGGGCCGCGGCCGATCGGCCTCGGCGATCACCCGCAGGGCGCGCAGCTGGTGCGGGCTCAGCCCGTACGGCTCGGCGGCGGCCACGGTGATCCGGCGCAGCGCACGCGAGGTCCGGCGTACCAGATCACCCAGCTCGCCGGCATCCGACCGATCGTCCATGGGAACAAACCTAGCGGATGCGGTGTTAGCCTCATTGTGAGGTTGCCTCATTAAATGGGAGCGACGCCACGCCCGAACCCCCTGACGAGAGGAGAGCCGGTGAGTCAGCTCGACTCCTCCGGCGGCCGCCGCCGCGGTTCCGAGCGGGAAGAAGCCGCCGACCGCGCCCAGCTCGCCGAATCCCCGGTCAGTGCGCGCCGCGTGCTGGCCCTCTTCCGTGGCCGCTGGCCGGCGGTCACCGCGGTGATGGCGCTGATCATCGCCTCCTCGGTGATCTCGCTCGCGCAGCCATTCCTGGTCCGCTCGGTGATCGACGACGCGCTGCCGCACGGCAACACCCGGCTGCTGCTCTGGCTGGTCGCCGGCATGATCGGCATCGCCGTCGCCACCTCGGTGCTCGGGGTGCTGCAGACCTGGCTGTCCACCAGCATCGGCCAGCAGATCATGCACACCCTGCGTACCCGGGTCTTCGCCCACCTGCAGCGCCAGTCGATGTCCTTCTTCACCCGGGAACGCTCCGGTGAGGTGCAGTCCCGGCTGACCAACGACATCTCCGGGATGCAGAACGTGGTCACCACCACCGCCACCTCGATCGCCTCCAATGTGACCACCGCCGTCGGCACCGCGATCGCGATGGCCGCGCTCAGCTGGCGGCTCTCGCTGCTGTCGCTGGTGGTGCTGCCACCGGCCATCTGGGTGAGCCGCCGGGTCGCGCAGCTGCGCCGCGACAAGACCTCCGCACTCGCCCGCCAGCGGGCCCGGATGCAGTCCCAGATCGAGGAGCGGCTCTCGGTCTCCGGTGCCCTGTTGATCAAGACCCTCGGTGCCACCGACCGCACCGGCTCGGATTTCGACCGGGCCTCCGGCGACATCGCCCGCCTGGAGGTCGCCTCCCAGCTCTCCGGTCGCTGGCGGATGTCGACGATGACCATCGTCTTCGCCACCATCCCGGCGCTCATCTATCTGGCCGCCGGTTTCCCGATCACCTCCGGCGGGATGACCATCGGCACCCTGGTCGCGTTCAGCGCCCTGCAGGCGACGATCTTCCGCCCGGTGCTCGGGCTGTTGTCGGTGGGCGTGCAGTGGGTGAGTTCGATGGCGGTGTTCAGCCGGATCTTCGGCTATCTCGACCTGCCGATCGATGTCGCCGAACCCGAGCGCCCGGTGGCGGTCGACCATGATCGAATCCGCGGCGAGGTGCGCTTCTCCGATGTCTGGTTCCGCTATCCGGACGCCGACTCCGACGCCCTGGCCGGGGTGGACCTGACGGTGCCCGCCGGCAGTGCGCTGGCCCTGGTGGGGGAGACCGGCTCGGGCAAAAGCACCCTCGCCGCGCTGGTCTCCCGGCTGCACGATCCGAGCGCGGGGCGGGTCACCATCGACGGCATCGACCTGCGGGACCTGGCCTTCGCCGACCTCGCCCGGATCGTCGGCGTCGTCAGCCAGGACCCCTATCTGGTGCATGCCAGCATCCGGGAGAACCTGCTGCTCGCCGCCCCGGACGCCGACGAGGACGCCCTCTGGCGGGCGCTGGCCGCCGCCCAGATCGATGAGCTGGTGACCGGTCTGCCCGAGGGGCTGGACACGGTGGTGGGATCCCGCGGCTACCGGTTCTCCGGCGGGGAGAAGCAGCGGCTGGCCGTCGCCCGCACCCTGCTGCGGGACCCGAAGGTGCTGGTCCTCGACGAGGCGACCAGTGCCCTGGACAACGAGACCGAGCGTGAACTGCAACGCGCCCTCGACGAACTGGTCCAGGGGCGCACCACGATCACCATCGCGCACCGGCTCTCCACGGTCGCCGCAGCCGACCAGATCGTCGTACTCGATCATGGTCGGGTGGCCGAGATCGGTGACCATGATCAACTCAGTACGCGGGGTGGCCGGTACGCCCGGCTGGCCGGGGTGGCGGCCTGAACCCGCTCGCTCCACGGCGCATGGGAGGGTGAAGCCATGGATGTGGCAGCAGTGGTCTTCGACCTGGACGGCACCTTGATCGACACCGAACACCTCTGGGACGAGGTGCGCCGCGGGCTCGCGGCGGCCGATGGCCGGGACTGGCCCGCGGATGCCACGAGCGCGATGCTCGGCATGTCCACCCCGGAGTGGAGCCGCTACCTGGCCGAGACGGTCGGTGTCCGCGGTACGCCCGAGGAGGTCGCGAAGCGCACCATCGACGGGATGCTCGAGCACTACCACCGCGGGTTGCCGGTGCTCCCGGGCGCCGTCGACGCCGTTCGCCGGATGCATGCCGCCACCGGGCTGCTCGGCGCCGCCACCAGCTCACCCAGGGTGCTGCTGGACGCCGCCCTGGCCGAACTCGGCGTCACCGAGCTGTTCTCGGCCACCGTCTCCACCGAGGAGGTCGCCGCCGGCAAACCCGCGCCCGACGGGTACGCCGAATGCTGCCGCCGGCTCGGGGTGGAGCCGCAGCGGGCGGTCGCGGTGGAGGACTCCGCCAATGGGATCCGCTCCGCACTGAACGCCGGGATGGCGGTGGTGGCGATCCCGCCGCACTTCCACCCGCCGCCCGCCGACGTGCTGGCCCGGGCGAGCGCGGTGCTCGACGATCTCGACGGGCTCACCGGCGGGTTGCTCGCGGAACTGCCGACACCGGGTACCGCGGCGTAGGTCGTAGGTCTCGCTCTCGCCATCCATCGAACCCTGGGTGCATCCATGGAGTGCTCCAGGACGCGATGGATGTACGCAAGGATCGATGGATCGCAGCCCTCGGTTCAGACGGCGCCGCGGAAGCCGAACTGGCGCCACACCTCATAGGCCGCGACGCCGGCGCTGGTCGCGAGATTCAGCGACCGGCGCCCGGCCAGCATCGGGATCCGCAGCTGCTCGGTGATCCGCTCGTCGGCGAGCACCTCGGGCGCCAGCCCGGTCGGCTCCGGGCCGAACAGCAACACATCGCCCTCGGCGTAGGTCACCTCGGCGTGGCCGCGCGTCCCACCGGTGGTGAACGCCCACACCCGGGCCGGCAGCAGCGCCTCGTAGGCGGCCTCGATGTCCTTGTGTACAACGAGATGCGCCAGATCGTGGTAGTCCAGGCCGGCCCGCTTCAACCGGGTGTCGTCCAGCTCGAACCCGAGCGGCCCGGCCAGATGCAGTTCGCAACCGGTGGCCGCCGCCAGCCGGATCGTGGCGCCGGTGTTGCCCGGGATCCGGGGCTCGTGGAAGAGCAGCCGGATCGGGCAGCCGCTGAGTCGTGGTTCGCTGTTCATGATCGAGGACAACTATTCCACCGTCGGCCAGTCCAGTGTGCGCTCGCTGACGAAGCGTCGCGGCCGGCCGTCGACCGGGTCGGTGAACTCCAGTTCGGCGGCCAGCAGTTGCAGCGGGGTCGAGAAGTCGTCGATGTCGACGTCCAGCACCTCGGGATAGAGCGGGTCGCCGAGGATCGGCAGGCCGAGCGAGTTCAGGTGCAGCCGCAGTTGATGGGTGCGCCCGGTGCGCGGGGTGAGCCGATAGCGCGCGTACCGACCGCGCACCTCATCCCGTTCGACCAGGGTCTCCGCGTTCGGCTCGAGACCCGGGATCTCCTGTGCCTGCAGGGATCCGCGGCGTTTCACGATGTGCGAGCGGACGGTCCGCGGCAGCGCCAGCCTCGGGTCGTGGTTGGCCAGGGCCAGGTAGCGCTTGCTCACCAGCCGGTGTTCGAAGACCTGCTGGTACGCCGCCCGCCAGCGCGGTTCGGTGGTCAGCAGCACCAGGCCCGCGGTGAGCCGGTCCAATCGGTGCGCCGGCCCGAGCCCGGGCAGGTCGAGCTGCTGCCGGGCCCGGACCACCACCGACTCGGTGACGTGCCGTCCGCGCGGGATCGTGGACAGGAAGTGCGGCTTGTCCACCACCACGATCCGCTCGTCGGCGTACACCACCCGCAACTCGAACGGCACCCGCGGCTCGGCGCGCAGCTCGCGGTGGAACCAGACGAAGGTGTGCGGGGTGTACGCCTCCGCACCGGTCAGCGGCCGGCCGGCGGCATCCACGAACTCGCCCGCGGCAAGCATCCGATCCACCCCGTCGGCACCCAGCGGCCCCAAACGCGCCACCAGGAAGTCCCGCATCGTCGCCCACGCCCCCGGCGGCTCCTTGCCGCGGTCCGGCGTCCGCAGCCAGGCGGCCTGCAGCCCGTGGCGCGGCGGTAATGGCGAGCGTGGTGGCACCCGCCGAGGCTAGCGTGACCGACCATGGACCTCCCCGATGAGCGCACCGACCCCGGCCTGGTGGCGACGGCCGACGAGCGGACCACGGTGCAGGGCTACCTCGACTACTTCCGCGACACCATCGAATGGAAGACCGCCGGCATGGACGATGCCGCACTGCGCTGGCCGCTGGCGCCGTCGACGATGACCCTGGGTGGGCTGCTCAGCCATCTGGCCTTCGTCGAGGACCACTGGCTCACCCATGTCTGGCTCGGTGGGGCCCCGAGCGAGCCGTGGCGCAGCGCCCCCTGGGCCGAGGACGCCGACTGGGACTGGCACCGGGCCGCCCAACTGCCGGGTGACGAGCTGCGGCGGGACTGGCGGGCCGCCGTCGAGCGGAGCGACCGGATCATCGCCGAGGTCGATTCGTTGGACGCCCTGTCGGCCGGCACCCTGCGCGACGGGGAGACCCGGATCAATCTGCGCTGGCTGCTGCACCTGATCGAGGAGTACGGCCGCCACGCCGGCCATGCCGACCTGCTCGCCGAGGCCGCGGACGGGCGTACCGGGGAATAGTCAGACCCGGGCCTGGTCGAGGTTGCCGAGGATGTCGCCGACGGTCTCCTCGGGGGTCTGGCTGGAGGAGTCCAGCCAGTAGCCGATCCGGGCCGTCTCCTGGCGCAGTGCGGTGTCCATCGCACCGGGGGAGAAATAGACCGAGCCCGCCTTGGCGCGCTGCTCCTGCCGCCACTCCAGCGCCGACAGACTGGGGGAGAGCACCACCAGGTAGCGCGACGGGCTGTCGATCAGGTCGATGAACTGGGACAGTTCGGCGCCGATGATCACGTCCTGGACGATCGCGTCGAAGCCGTGGTCGGCGTAGCGGTCGGCGGTCGCGGCGGCCAACGAATAGCGCAGGTGCAGCTGCCGCAGCGCCTCCGGATCGGGATCCGGGGTCATCTCCGCCCGCCCGTTGATCACCATCCGGCGGAACGCGTCACCGCGGATGTGCACCGAGCGCGGGTGCAGCTGTTCGGCGAGCAGCGCCGCCACCGTGGACTTGCCGGCCGCCATCGCGCCGGTGATCACGATGACGCGGCCCCGCTCGGTCGCGGGCGGCGGGTTGAGGTCCCGCCCGGGCTGCTCTTCCGAAATCACGCAGCCATTGTGTGTGCTGCGGATGAATGGGGGGTAACCGGGGGTGGAAAGCTGGGCGAGGTCGAGGACCGAAGGCGTACGCCCGGCACGGGCGCCGCGGCTGTGGCAGGATCGCCCTCGCCCGCCATCCGAGCCAGCTGGAGAACTCATGAAGATCGCCGTCGGTGCCGACCACGCCGGATTCACCCTGAAGAACGAGCTCGCCGAGCACCTGCGTGGGCTCGGGCATGAGGTGATCGACGCCGGCACGCTGAGCGCCGAGCGCACCGACTATCCGATCTGGGGTTCGCGGGCCGCCCACCTGGTCGTCGGCGGTGAGGCCGAGCGCGGGGTCATCGTCTGCGGCTCCGGGATCGGCATCTCGATCGCGGCGAACAAGGTCCCGGGCGCCCGCTGCGTGGTCTGCACCGAGCCGTTCTCCGCGCAGATGGCCCGCCGGCACAACGACGCCAACATGCTCGCGCTGGGGGAGCGGTTCGTCGGGGTGGACATGGCCAAGGCCATCGTCGACGCCTTCCTCGGCGCCGAGTTCGAGGGCGGTCGGCACGCCGACCGGGTCGCGCTGTTCGAGCAGATCGAGTCCGGCGACGAACTCTGAGCCGGGTACGCCGGTCCGCGGGGCTGAGGCGGGCCCGGCCCGGGGCGCTGGCGACAGAACGGCGACGAGACACCAGAACCTGTAACCGGACACCAGTTGCAGCAGGGGTCTGGTGACACTTTCTGGTGTCTCGTCCCCTGGGGCTTCGACTCGCTCGTTCCTCGCTCGCTCAGCCGACCCGACGGGGCTCAGGCGACGGTCGGGTCGACGGGGAGGCGTACGTATTCGGGACGCAGGTCGGCGATCCGGGACACCCCGAGCAGCTGCATGGTGCGGGTGATCTCGGAGCGGAAGATCTCCAGCGCCCGGCGTACCCCCAGATGGCCACCGGCCATCAGGCCGTAGAGGTAGGCCCGGCCGACCCACACCGAGTCGGCGCCGTGGGCCAGGGCGGCGACCACGTCCGCACCGCTCATCACCCCACCGTCGACGAACACCTCCCGCTCGCCGCCGACCGCTTCGCGCACCTCCGGCAGCACCCGCAACGGCGGGCGGCCCCGGCCGATCTGCCGGCCGCCGTGCTGGGAGATCAGCACCGCATCGACCCCGAGATCGAAGGCGCGGACCGCGTCCTCGGCGCTCTGGATCCCTTTCAGCACGACCTTTCCGGGCCACATGCCGCGCAGCCAGGCCACGTCGTCCCAGGTCACCGAAGGATCGAACATCTTGTTGATCATCTCCGCGACCGTGCCCTCCCAGTTCGACAGGGAGGCGAACTCCAGCGGTTCGGTGGTCAGCAGATTTCCCCACCAACCCGGGTGGGTGGCCATGTCGAGGAAGGTCTTCGGGGTCAGCTTCGGCGGGATCGTCAGCCCGTTGCGGACATCGCGCAACCGGTTGCCGGCGACCGCGGTGTCCACGGTCACCACCAGCGCCGAATAACCGGACTCCCTGGCCCGTTCGATCAGCTCGATCGAGGCCGGCCGGTCCTGCCACAGATAGAGCTGGAACCAGTGCGGGTTGGGGCCCGACACCTCGGCGACCCGCTCCAACGGGGTGGTGCCCATCGTCGAGAGGGAGTACGCCACCTGGGCGCGTCGGGCCTCGTGGGCGACCGCGGTCTCACCCTCGTGGTTCATCATCCGGGTGAAACCCGTCGGCCCCAGCACCAGCGGCATCGACACCTGTTCACCGAGGATCGTGGTGGACAGATCGACCGCGGCGATGTCGTTCAGGACCTGGCCCGCGAACTCCGCCCGGGCGTACAGCTCCCGGCTGCGGGTCAGGCTCGACTCGTCATCGGCCGCCCCGTCGGTGTAGTCGAACACCGAGCGCGGGGTGTGCCGACGGGCCTGATCGCGCAGGTCGTCGATGGTGGCCGCCCGGGCCAGTCGCGCCCGGGTACCGAGCGCGGGCGCCTGGAAACCGAGCAGCGGGCGCAACTGGGACCAACGCGGCAACTGCCGGCGGACCGCCGGCGGGGCATCCGGAACCCGGGGTGTCGTCATGCCCGGACCCTAGCAACCGCGCTATTTTGACCCTTTCGCGGGCCGCGGGTAGTCTTGGTCCTTGTGTTCGGCCTGCCCGAACCTTCGTGCGTGCCCCAGCGTGCCTTCCGGTGACGGGTGCGGCAAGCACAACGCAATGCGCCCCGCGCACTGCACCCCTGACGGAGTCACACCTTGAGGAACTGCCAGTCGGTTCCGACGGGATCGCCATGACGTACTACGGAAAGAGATAGCAGCCGGTGCCCACCATCCAGCAGCTGGTCCGCAAGGGCCGGACCGACAAGGTCAGCAAGAACAAGACGCCCGCGCTCAAGGGTTCGCCCCAGCGCCGCGGTGTCTGCACCCGCGTCTACACCACCACTCCGAGGAAGCCGAACTCGGCGCTGCGCAAGGTGGCCCGCGTGAAGCTGTCCTCCGGTGTCGAGGTGACCGCCTACATCCCCGGCGTCGGTCACAACCTGCAGGAGCACTCGATGGTGCTCGTTCGCGGTGGCCATGTGAAGGACCTGCCGGGCGTCCGCTACAAGATCATCCGCGGTTCGCTGGACACCCAGGGTGTCAAGAACCGCAAGCAGGCTCGCAGCCTCTACGGCGCGAAGAAGGAGAAGTAATGCCTCGCAAGGGTCCCGCCCCGAAGCGTCCGATGCTGGTCGACCCGGTCTACGGGTCGCCGCTGGTCTCGCAGCTGGTCAGCAAGATCCTGCTGGACGGCAAGAAGACGGTCGCGCAGAACATCGTCTACACCGCCATGGAGGGCACCCGGGCCAAGACCGGTGTCGATCCGGTGCAGACCCTGAAGCGGGCGCTGGACAACGTCAAGCCGAGCCTCGAGGTGAAGTCCCGCCGCGTCGGCGGTGCCACCTACCAGGTGCCGGTCGAGGTCAAGCCGGGCCGGCAGACCACCCTGGCGATGCGCTGGCTGGTCTCCTTCTCCCGGCAGCGCCGCGAGAAGACGATGGCCGAGCGCCTGATGAACGAGATCCTGGACGCCTCCAACGGCCTGGGGGCCGCGGTGAAGCGCCGCGAGGACACCCACAAGATGGCCGAGGCCAACAAGGCCTTCGCGCACTACCGCTGGTGATCGCAGGCTCGAGGTACGCCGAGGCGTACCTCGAGCTGCTCGCCTTTCCGGCGTACGCCGACCTGGTCCCGGGAGCGCAGCGCACCTCGTGCGCGGGCCCCGCGACACCGGCCCTCCACCATCCACCTTTCGATCACCCGACTACAGACAAGAGGGAACGTTTCCGTGGCTGTCGACATCAAGACTGACCTGGGCAAGGTCCGCAACATTGGCATCATGGCCCACATCGACGCGGGCAAGACCACCACGACCGAGCGCATCCTGTTCTACACCGGTATCAACCACAAGATCGGTGAGGTCCACGACGGCGGCGCCACGATGGACTGGATGGAGCAGGAGCAGGAGCGCGGCATCACCATCACTTCCGCGGCAACCACCTGCCACTGGAAGGACCATCAGATCAACATCATCGACACCCCCGGGCACGTCGACTTCACCGTCGAGGTGGAGCGTTCGCTCCGGGTGCTCGACGGTGCCGTCGCCGTCTTCGACGGGGTCGCCGGCGTCGAGCCGCAGTCGATGACCGTGTGGCGGCAGGCCGACAAGTACGGCGTGCCCCGGATCTGCTACGTCAACAAGCTGGACCGCACCGGTGCCTCGTTCGACTACTGCGTGCAGACGATCGTCGACCGGCTGAAGGCCACCCCGCTGGTTCTGCAGCTGCCGATCGGTGCCGAGTCCGACTTCATCGGCGTCGTCGATCTGGTCACCATGAAGGCGCTGACCTGGCGCGGTGAGACCAAGATCGGTGAGGACTACGAGGTCGAGGAGATCCCCGCCGATCTCAAGGACAAGGCCGAAGAGGCCCACCAGAAGCTGATCGAGCAGCTCGCCGATTTCGACGACGAGCTGGCCGAGAAGTTCCTGATGGAGGAGGAGATCACCGCCGAGGAGATCCAGCACGCCATCCGCGCCGCTGTGCTCTCCACCAAGGTGACCGCCGTCGTCTGTGGCACCTCCTACAAGAACAAGGGTGTGCAGCCGCTGCTGGACGCCGTGATCGCCTACCTGCCGGCTCCGGTCGACGTCCCCGACATCGAGGGCTTCAAGCCGGGCAACGAGGAGGAGAAGCTCACCCGACAGGCCTCCGACAGCGAGCCGCTGTCGGCGCTGGCGTTCAAGATCGCCACCGACCCGCACCTGGGCAAGCTGACCTTCGTCCGCGTCTACTCCGGCAAGCTGGAGGCGGGTTCGCAGGTGCTGAACTCGATCACCGGCCGCAAGGAGCGGATCGGCAAGGTGTATCAGATGCACGCCAACAAGCGTGAGGAGATCGCCTCGGTCGGCGCCGGCCAGATCGTCGCGGTGATGGGCCTGAAGCAGACCACCACCGGTGAGACCCTGTGCGACCCGAACAACCCGATCGTGCTCGAGTCGATGACCTTCCCGGACCCGGTGATCGAACAGGCCATCGAGCCGAAGACCAAGTCCGACCAGGAGAAGCTCTCGGTCGCGATCCAGCGGCTCGCCGAGGAGGACCCGACCTTCCGGGTGCACACCGACGAGGAGACCGGCCAGACCATCATCGGTGGCATGGGCGAACTCCAGCTCGAGGTGATGATCGACCGGATGAAGCGCGAGTTCAAGGTCGAGGCCAACATCGGCAAGCCGCAGGTGGCCTACCGCGAGACCCTGCGTCGCAAGGTCGACAAGGTCGAGTACATCCACAAGAAGCAGTCCGGTGGCTCCGGTCAGTACGCGAAGGTCATCATCGCGATGGAGCCGCAGGAGACCGGTGCCGGCTACGAGTTCGTGAACGCCGTGACCGGTGGCCGCATCCCCAAGGAATACATCCCCTCGGTGGACCAGGGCATCCAGGAGGCCATGACCACCGGTGTGCTCGCCGGCTACCCGGTCGAGGACATCAAGGTCACCCTGCTGGACGGCGCCTACCACGACGTCGACTCCTCCGAGCTGGCGTTCAAGATCGCCGGTCTGAACGTCTTCAAGGAGGCCGCTCGGCGGGCCGACCCGGCGCTGCTGGAGCCGATGATGAAGGTCGAGGTGACCACGCCCAACGACTACCTGGGCACCGTCATCGGCGACATCAACTCCCGGCGCGGCCAGATGCAGGGCACCCGCGAGGAGCACGGCAACCAGGTCGTTGATGCGCTGGTGCCGCTGTCGGAGATGTTCGGCTACGTCGGCGACCTGCGGTCGAAGACCTCGGGCCAGGCGTCCTACTCGATGGAGTTCGACTCCTACGCCGAGACCCCGCGCAACGTCTCCGAGGAGATCATCCAGAAGGCCCGCGGCGAGTGATCGCCGGGTGCACCCTGGCGGCGGACCAACTGGTTTGACTCCGCCGCCAAGGTGCACAAGACTGGGCCGGGTGGCCACGCGCCTGGCGCGCGCGTACGCCCTCCCGGTCTGGTAGCAAGACAGACGTAAAGCAGTAAAGATCAATCGTGTAAACCATCGATGCCACGCAACCGGCGCGGCATCAACATAGAAGGAGCCCATCAAGTGGCAAAGGCCAAGTTCGAGCGGACCAAGCCGCACGTCAACATCGGCACCATCGGGCACATTGACCACGGCAAGACCACTTTGACCGCGGCGATCTCGAAGGTGCTCCACGACAAGTACCCCGACCTCAACGAGGCGTCGCCGTTCGACTCGATCGACAAGGCCCCCGAGGAGCGTCAGCGCGGTATCACCATCTCCATCGCGCACATCGAGTACCAGACCGAGAAGCGCCACTACGCCCACGTGGACTGCCCGGGCCACGCCGACTACGTGAAGAACATGATCACGGGTGCGGCGCAGATGGACGGCGCGATCCTGGTCGTGGCCGCCACCGACGGCCCGATGCCGCAGACCCGCGAGCACGTGCTGCTGGCTCGCCAGGTGGGTGTGCCCGCCATGGTCGTCGCGCTGAACAAGTGCGACATGGTCGACGACGAGGAGCTCATCGAGCTCGTCGAGATGGAAGTCCGCGAGCTGCTCGGTTCGCAGGAGTTCGACGAGGACGCCCCGGTCGTTCGCGTTGCCGCCTTCCCGGCGCTGCAGGGCGATGAGAAGTGGGCCGACTCCATCCTCGAGCTGATGAACGCTGTGGACGACTACATCCCGCAGCCGGAGCGCGAGACCGACAAGCCGTTCCTGATGCCGGTGGAGGACGTCTTCACCATCACCGGTCGTGGCACCGTGATCACCGGCCGGATCGAGCGCGGCATCGTCAAGACCGGCGAGACCGTCGACATCATCGGCATCCGCGAGACCAAGCAGACCACCACCATCACCGGTGTGGAGATGTTCCGCAAGATCCTCGATGAGGGCCAGGCGGGTGAGAACGTCGGCCTGCTGCTCCGCGGCACCAAGAAGGAGGACGTGGAGCGCGGCATGTGTGTCATCAAGCCGGGTTCGACCACTCCGCACACCGACTTCGAGGCGCGCGTCTACATCCTGAACAAGGACGAGGGTGGCCGTCACAAGCCGTTCTTCTCGAACTACTCGCCGCAGTTCTACTTCCGCACCACCGATGTCACCGGCACCATCCAGCTGCCCGAGGGCACCGAGATGGTCATGCCGGGCGACAACACCGACATGACGGTGCACCTGATCCAGCCGATCGCGATGGAGGAAGAGCTCAAGTTCGCCATCCGTGAGGGCGGCCGCACCGTTGGTGCCGGTCGTGTCACCAAGATCCTCAAGTGAGTCTTCGACTCAACGATCCTCAAGTGATCTGATCTGAACCGAACGAGGCCCCCGGACCGCCAGGTCCGGGGGCCTCGTCGTTCTCCGGTCGGCCTCGCGATCCATCGAATCCTGGTTGTAACCATCGAGTGCTGTGGGGCTCGATGGATCGCCTCAGGATTCGATGGATCGCCCAGGTCGGCCGGTATCGTTGAGGTATGAGCACCCGTGGTCCCGTTGCCTTCTACGACGCCGACTGCGGATTCTGTACGCGCAGCGTCGGCGTCGTCTCCCGGTTGCGGTTGGGGACCCGCTTCGAGGAACTGCAGACCGCCGATCTGGCGGCGTACGGGATCACCATGGATGAGGCGCTCGAGTCGATGGCCTTCGTCGACGCGGCTGGCCGGGTCAGCTTCGGCCACCACGCCTGGGCCGGCATCCTGAAGACCGGCAATCCGCTGCTGCGCACCCTCGGCGTCGTGCTCGACTCCCAGGCGCTGGAACGCCCGGCGGGGTTCATCTACCGCTGGATCGCCGACAATCGCGAACGAATGCCCGGTGGCACCCCCGCCTGCTCCCTCGCCGACCGCATCCCGCACCCCCGCTGACCTCTCCCCGGGTCCCCCCAGATCAATAGGGGTTTGATCCCTGTCGGGCATCAAGGTTTTTCTTGATGCCTACCGAGCATCAAGGTTTTTCTTGATCCCTACAGAGCATCAAGGATTTTCTTGATCCCTCTCGGGCATCAAAGATTTCTTTGATGCTTCGTGGGCATCAGAGCCGCATCAATTTTCGGGCGGCAGGGGAGGGGTGAGCAGATAGGCGCCGCTGGCCACCCCCTCGCGTACCGCGGCAAGCGTCTCGTCCGGGGTCTGGGTGGTGGTGTCGAGCGCGTGGGGCTCCAGCACTCCCAGGTCGGCGAACTGATCCCACAGGGACAGCACGGGGCCCTCGTCGACCAGCGCATCGGGTGCGGTACGCGCCTGGGCCCGCCGCAGGGTCTCGGCTCGGGAGGGGCGCAGCACCAGATAGTGCAACCGCAGACCACCCGGCCCGCCGAGCGGGCGGAAGTGGTCGAGCATCCAGGGGCCGATGATGCCGTCCACCACGGTCGTGAAACCACCACCGGCATAGCCAGCTGCAGCACCCGCGAGCACCGCCAACACGGTCTGGTTCTGCGCATCCGACTCGGGCAGATACGGCGGGATCGCTCCGGCGACGATCCAGTGCCAGAAGTCATCGGTGTGCAGGTGCACGGCCCGCGGGAAACCGGCGGCGAGGGCCCGCGCGGTCGTCGACTTGCCCGACCCGGGCGGCCCGGTCAGCAGGACGACGTCAGCCACCGAAGAAGCCGCGCAGGTAGGCCGCCGCACCGAGGTGCTGGATCACGTCATCGATGAGCGAGACCAGGCGTACGCCGGCGGTCACCGGCGGATCCCAGTTCTCATCGATCACCTTCGCCAACTCGGCGTCGGTCACGCGGGAGCAGTAGTCGACCAGGTCATCGGTCACCACGCGCAGGTACGCCGCCAACTCACCGACCGGTGCGGCCACCTTGGCGGCGTCGGCGGGGGACTGTCCATAACCCATCTCGCCCGACCCGAGCTGGTCGTCGGCCAGCGGGATCCCCAACCGCGGCTTCCATTCGCCCCACCGCTGATCGTCACCGGTCAGCCCGCGCAACTGCAGGTCGATGCCGCGCGCGCTGTGCCACAGCAGCCAGCAGATGGTGTTGCTGCCCTCTGCCGGCACCCGTTCGGCGGTGTCCTGGTCCAGCCCGTCGACGACACCGTCGAGGGTGTCGGTGATCCGGCCGGCCAGGTCGGTGAGCACGGAGTTCAACTCGGTCATGGCCTCATCCTCGCAAGCAGACCCCGCGACCATGAATGGGCCCCCCGGTCGGGTGGGAAACAACCCCAGAGGATCCACGATCCGTTCGACTCCGAGAGGGATGAACCGTGAAAGCAGTCACCTGGCAGGGCAAACACAACGTCGAGGTCACCGAAGTGCCCGACCCGGTCCTCCTCGAGCCCACCGACGCGATCGTGCGGGTCACCTCGACCGCGATCTGCGGCTCCGACCTCCACCTCTACGGGCCGCTGGCGCCCTTCCTGGACCGCGGCGACATCCTCGGCCACGAGGCCCTCGGCATCGTCGAGGAGGTCGGCCCGCAGGCCGGCAACCTGCAGGTCGGCGACCGCGTGGTGGTGCCCTTCACCATCTCCTGCGGCCACTGCTGGATGTGCCAGCGCGGGCTGCAGTCGCAGTGCGAGACCACCCAGGTCACCCAGCAGGACAGCGGCGCCGCCCTGTTCGGCTACACCCGACTCTACGGCTCCGTACCGGGCGGGCAGGCCGAGTACGTCCGCGTCCCGCAGGCCCAGTACGGCCCGGTGGTGCTGCCCACCGACGGCCCGGACGAGCGCTACCTCTACCTCTCCGACATCCTGCCGACCGCCTGGCAGGGAGTGCGGTACGCCGGCGTGGGCGAGGGTGACACGCTGGTCGTCGTCGGGCTCGGCCCGGTCGGCCAGCTCGCCACCCGCTGTGCCCAGGTGCTCGGGGTGGACCGGGTGATCGGGCTGGACCTGGTGCCCGAGCGGTTGGAGACGGCCCGTGCGCACGGCGTCGAGGCGGTCGACATCCGGACCCTGTCCGACCCGGCCGCGGCGATCAAGGACCTCACCCAGGGCCGCGGTGCCGACGGGGTGGTCGACGCCGTCGGGATGGAGGCGCACGGCAGCCCGGTCGCCGAGGGCGTGGTCAAGGCGGTCAGCAGCCTGCCCGGCCCGATCGCCCGCGCAGCCACCGAAAAGGCAGGCATCGACCGGCTCGCCGCCCTGCACCTGGCCCTCGGCGCGGCCCGCCGCGGCGGCACGGTGTCGTTGTCCGGCGTCTACGGCGGCGCGGCCGACCCGATGCCGATGATGCAGATGTTCGACCGGCAGCTGACCATCCGGATGGGACAGGCCAACGTCCGCCGCTGGACCGATGAGCTGATGGAACTGGTCCGGGACGGCAACGCCACCCTCGACGTCGAGACGCTGGCGACCCACCGGCTGCCGCTGGACCAGGCCGCCGAGGCGTACCGGATGTTCCAGACCAAGTCCGACGGCTGCCTCAAGGTCGTGCTGCAACCCTGACCGGCCCGACCGGTCGGCCCGGGTCAACGTTGTCGCCGGGCGTTCATGTCGATGTCACCACCGTTGCATCTGGCCGTGGCAGAACACTGGCGTGGAGCGGCGGCGCACGATCTGGACACTCGGCTGGCTGGGCAGCGCGGCCGGGTTGCTGCTGGTCGGGCATCTCGGCAGCCGGGAACTGCTGCGCCGGCAGGCGGCGATCGCCCGACGGATCATCGGCGACCCCTTCGGCGAGATCGCGCCGGATGCCGACAAGGTCTACAAGAGGAAGCTGCCCGGCGAGCCGATCGAGCTGCTGCTGGTCGGCGACTCGATGGCCGCTGGGCTGGGCGCCGAACGGCCCAAGGACACCCTCGGCGCCCGGCTCGCCAAGGGGCTCGCCAAGCGGGCCCAGCGACCGGTCCGGTTGCGTACCATCGCCCGGATCGGTGCCGAGTCAGGGATGTTGGCCACTCAGCTGGACCGGCTCACCCCCGCCGACCGACCGGACCTGGCGGTGATCGTCGTCGGCGGCAACGACGTCACCCACCGGATCCCGATCGGCGAATCGGTGGCGCACCTGGCGGAGGCGATCGAACGGTTGCAGGCCCGCGGCGCTCAGGTGGTCGTCGGCACCTGCCCCGATCTGGGGACGCTGCGCCCGGTGCCGCAGCCGCTGCGCAGCCTCGGTTCCCGCAAGAGCCGCCAACTCGCCGCCGCCCAGCGCCGGGTCGCGCTGGCCCACGGTGCCCGGGCGGTGTCCCTGGCCCGCGCCGTCGGGCCGTTCTTCATCACCAACCCCGACGAGATGTTCAGCCTGGACCGCTTCCACCCCTCCTCGGCCGGCTACCGGCGTACCGCCAAGGCGATGCTGCCCTCCCTGCTCGCCGCCCTCGGCCTCACCGAACGCGTCCCGCTCGGGCATCACGGCCCGGGGCCGGGTTAGCGGTCAGCCGGCTTCGCGTGCCGAGGTACGCCCCCGCTCGGCCTGCTCGACCCGGGCGGCGTGATCGGGTACCTCGTGCTGGAGATCGCGCTCCAACCGCTGGTACCCGGTCGAGGGCGGCCGCTTCGGCAGCGTCAGCTCGGGCTGTTCGACCGTGGTCCACGGGATCGAATCGAGCAGGTGGGCGATCATGTTGATCCGGGCCCGGCGCTTGTCCTCGGACTCGACCACGTTCCACGGCGCCTCGGCGATGTCGGTGTGCACCAGCATCTCGTCCTTGGCCCGTGAATAGTCCTCCCACCGGGTCAGCGACTCCAGGTCGGTGGGGGAGAGCTTCCAGCGGCGCATCGGATCCTCCAGCCGGGAGCGGAATCGCTTCTCCTGCTCCGAATCCGAGACCGAGAACCAGTACTTGCGCAGCAGGATCCCGTCCTCGACCAGCAGCCGCTCGAAGATCGGGCACTGGTGCAGGAACCGCCGGTACTCCTCGGGTGTGCAGTAACCCATCACCCGCTCCACCCCGGCGCGGTTGTACCAGGAGCGGTCGAACAGCACGATCTCACCGGCGGCCGGCAGATTCTCCACATAGCGCTGGAAGTACCACTGACTGCGCTGCCGCTCCGTCGGCGCCGGCAGGGCGACGATCGAGGCGACCCGGGGATTGAGATACTCGGTGACCCGTTTGATCGCGCCACCCTTGCCGGCGGCATCACGGCCCTCGAAGACGATCACCACCCGTTGCCCGGTGGCCTTCACCCACTCCTGGAGTTTGACCAGCTCACCCTGCAGCCGGAACAGCTCGGCCTCGTAGAGCGACTTGTCCATCCGCTTGCGACGCCCGGACTTCGACTTACCTGCCATGGGCCGACCCTAGCGACGAATCCGATGGTGGATGAGCCGATCGGCCACTGGGTAACACCCCGGACGAACTCAACACATGGCGATGGCCGAGAACGAGGAGGGTCGGTGACCGGGATCGACGCGATGGTCGTGGTCGTGCCCGCACACAACGAGGCCGATTGGCTCGCCACCTGTCTGGCCTCGGTGCAGCGGGCCGTCCGCCGGGTCCGGATCCCGGTGCGGGTCCGGGTGGTGCTGGACGCCTGCCAGGACGCGACCGCCGCCCAGGTGCCGCGCTGGGTGCACTCTCTGGAGGTGCAGTACCGCAACGTCGGCGCCGCGCGGGCCGTCGGTTTCGCCGACCTGCTCGAGGCCCCCGAGGTCGAGTCGCCGGGGCGGCGTACCTGGTTGTCCTGCACCGACGCCGACTCGGAGGTACCGGCCGACTGGCTGGTCGCGCAGCTGGACAGCGCCGCCGCCGGGCACGATCTGTTCGTCGGCACGGTCCGGGTGGACGACTGGTCGGGCCGCGCGCCCGGACTGCTCGCCCAGCACGATCTCGGTTACGACCTGCAACCCGGGCACCGGCACGTGCACGGTGCGAACCTCGGGGTACGCCTCAGCGCCTACCGCAGCCTGGGCGGGTTCAAGCCGTTGCGGGTGCATGAGGATGTCGAGCTGGTCCGGGCCGCCGTCGACGCCCAGCTGCCCGTCGACTGGTCCGATGCCGCGCCGGTGCTCACCTCCGCTCGCCGCTCCACCCGCGCGCCGGGCGGGTTCGCCGCCGCCCTGGATGCCCTGGAGGAGCAGCTGCGTTTCGAGGAACGCCACCCGCTCTCCACCGAGGGGGGTGGCCGGTGAGCCTCGCCGACCAGGTCCGGAGCGCGCTGGCCGGTCCGCAGTGGCCGCTGCCCGGCCACGGGCACACCGCCGAGCGGTGGCAGCGGCTGGCCGATCTCGCCCGCACCGACATCGTCGTCGGCCGGCTGGTCGAGGCGCACGCCGACGCGACCGCCATCCTCACCGAGCTCGGCCGCACCGAACTGCTCGCACCGGGGCAGTGGTGGGGGGTCTGGGCGGCCGAACCACCCCGGCCGGTGGTGCGCGCCCAGCCCGACCCGGAGGATCCCGACCGGTTGCTGCTCGACGGCGCCAAGCCCTGGTGCTCCGGCGCCGGCCTCTGCGACCACGCGCTGATCACCGTCCGCGACGCCGCCGATCCCGACCGGCGACTGCTGGCCGCGGTCGAACTCACCGGACCGGGCGTCCGCGTCGAGGAGGCCTGGGCCAACCCCGGAATGACCCGCTCGGCCACCCACACCGTGCACCTGGATCAGGTTCCGGCGACCAGGGTCGGCAGCGGTGTCGACTATCTCGACCGGGCCGGGTTCTGGCACGGCGGGGCCGGCGTCGCCGCCTGCTGGGCCGGCGGGGCCGAGGCCGTCGCCGACACCCTGCGCGGCTCCCGCCGCGACGACCCGATCACCCTGGCTCATCTTGGCGCGGTGGACGCGGCGCTGGCCGGGGCCCGCTGGACCCTGGCCGCGGCCGCCGCCGAGGTGGATGCCGCGCCGGAGGATGCGTCGGCGGCCCGGATCCGGGCGTTGCGGGTGCGGGCGATCGTCGAGGCGGCCGCCGCGCTGACCATCGACCGGGTCGGGCGGGCGCTCGGCGCCGGTCCGCTCTGCCAGGACGCCGAGCACGCTCGTGCTGTCGCGGACCTGAGCATCTATCTGCGGCAGAGCCACGCCGAACGTGACCTGGCCGGCCTCGGCGAACTGGTCCGCCGATGACCGCCGAGCAACCGCACTCGCTGGCCGACGTGCCGCCGGTGACCGAAGCCCACCCGGGTACCCCGGCAGAGTGCTGGCGCGGCTGGCGGGAGGGTCTGCCGGAGTTGTCGTACGCCGACTGGCGGCGGGTGGTGGTGGTCGCGCCGCACCCCGATGACGAGATCCTGGGCGTCGGCGGTCTGCTGCACCTGCTGGCCCGCAGCGGCGTACCGGTCACCGTGCTGGCCGTCACCGACGGCACCGCCGCGCCGGCGCCCGCCGGTTGGTCGGCCCAGGAGCTGGGGGTGCGCCGCAGCGCCGAGTCCGAACGGGCCTGCGCCCTGCTCGGCCTGCCGGCCCCGCTGCGGCTCGGTCTGCAGGACGGCGCCGTCACCGCCGACGAGGCGGTGCTCGTCGAACTGATCGCCGGCCACCTCGATCAGCAGACGATCTGCCTGAGCACCTGGCCGCAGGACGGGCATCCCGATCATGACGCCTGCGGCCGCGCCGCCGCCCGGGCCGCGGCCGGGGTCGGCGCGCGCCTGCTGTCCTACCCGGTCTGGTGGTGGCACTGGGGCCGGCCCGATGACCCGACCGGTCCACGACCGGCCGCCCGTCGGGTAGCGCTGCCCGCCGACCTGCAGCAGCTCAAGGCCGAGGCGGTGGCCGCGTTCACCAGCCAGCTCGAACCACCCGGACCGGGCCGGGATCCGGTGCTGCCGCGACCGGTGCTGGACCGGCTGGTCACCGCCGAGGAGGTGCTCATCGAATGACTGCCGGCTACTTCGAGACCCAGTACGCCCGGGCCGCCGACCCGTGGGGGTTCACCTCCAAGTGGTACGAGCAGCGCAAGCGCGCGCTCACCGTGGCCGCCCTGCCCAGGCGTCGGTACCGCTCCGGTTACGAACCCGGCTGCTCGATCGGTGTCCTCAGCGAGGCGCTCGCCGAACGCTGCGACCGGTTGCTGTCCACCGATCTGATGCCCGCCGCGGTGGAGCGGGCCCGGGACCGGGTGGCCTCGGACCGCGTCCGGTTCGAGCTGGCCGACGTGCGCGAGCACCGGTTGCCCGACGGGCACGACCTGGTGGTGCTCAGCGAGGTGCTCTACTACCTCACCGAGCCCGAGGTGATCGAGATCGTCGAACGCGTCGGCCGCCGACTGCCCGCCGACGGGCACGTGATCGCGGCGCACTGGCGGCACCCGGTCGCCGAGCACACCCTGGCCGGTGACCGAGCCGATCAGCTGCTGCGTGAGCACAGCGGGCTGCACGTGCTCGGCGGTTACTGCGACGCCGATCTCCGGCTGACCGTGCTCGGCCACGACCCGACCTCCGTGGCCGAAGCCGAAGGTCTCGCCTGACGGTCATCGAGTAGCTCGCGCAGCGACCGTTCCCTTTCACGGTCCTCGAGTAGCTCGCGCAGCGAGCGTGTCGAGAGGCCGGCTCGGTTGATCCTGCCGCCGACTCGCCGGGGTGTCGACCACGCACCGCAGCCCGCCAGCAACAGCCCCGCCTTCCCTGGCCGATCGTTCCCCACTCTGCGGCTCAACTCTCACTCCGCGGACCGCATGCAGGCCGCAGAGTGGGAGTTGAGCCGCGAAGTGGAGCGAGCCACGAATCAGCCTGGTCGAGCCTGGTCGCCGAGCGCCCTGACCACGCACCTCTCGACACGGTCGCTGCGCGACCTACTCGAGGAGCGTGGGGGCACGGTCGCTGCGCGACCTACTCGAGGAGCGTCAGCAGGGCCACGGGATAGTGGTGGAAGATGTCGCTGACCGGGGTCCGGCCCTCGTACCGGGAGCCGGTCAGCACATCGACGACGGCGCCCGGAAGTTCAACGGTGGTGTCATTCCAGCCGTGGTCGCTGGCGCTCAGCGCGTACGGGAACCGGGTCGCCAGGCTGATCGCGCCACCCCGGTCGAAGCCCAGCAGGTGGCGCGCCGCCGGACCCTCGGCGGTGATCGGTCGGTAACCGGTGAACAGATCCGGGCGGGAGCGACGCAACCGCAGCGCATGCCGCACCAACCAGAACTTCGCCCGGCCGGTGTCGTCGACCACCGGTGGCTCGGACAGCTCCAGCAACCCCCGCCGTTCGTCGAAATCGACGCGCCGCCGGTTGTCCGGATCGACCAGGGAGTCATCCCACAATTCCGTGCCCTGATAGACATCCGGGACGCCGGCCATCGTCAGCTGCACCAGCTTCTGGCCGAGTGCATTGGACCATCCGGGCTGTTCGATCTGGCTCAGCAACCGGCGCAGCGCATCGTTCAGATCGGGATCGTCATAGACCCGGTCGACGGCCGTGTGCACGGCCGCCTCGAAGTCGGCGTCCTGGTCGGTCCAACTGGTAGCGGTGGATGCCTCCCGCATCGCCTTCTCCGCGTAGGCATGCATCCGTTCCCGCTCGATCGGCCCCACCCCGGCGAAGGTCTGGCCGAGCAGCGAGGCGAACGCCCGATCGGGGAGGTCGGCCGCGTCGATGAAGGTGCGCAACCAGTCCCGGGCCAGCTCACCGACCTCGCTGAGCACCGCCAACCGGGCCCGGACATCCTCACCGCGCTTGGTGTCGTGGGTGGACAGCGCCGTCATCGACTCCGGGGCCGACCGTTGCCGCTCTTCCTGTGCTGCATGGAAATCGTCGAGCCGCAGGCCGAAGCGCCCCGGATCGCCACCCACCTCGTTCAACGCGATGAAACGGCTGTACCGGTAGTAGGCGGTGTCCTCGACGCCCTTGGCCATCACGGCACCGGTGAACTGCTGGAATCTCCTGCACAGTTCGGATTCCGGGTCGGACAGGGTCGGCAGCACGGCATCCAACACCGGCGCCAGGTCCGGGTCGGCGGCGCGGACCGCGGTGACCGCTGCATCGAGATGGTCCTGCCCGATGGGCAGATAGGAACGGTAGACGGGGAAGTGTGCGGTGAGTGCGACCAGGGCCCGGCGCACCTGCTCGCGGCCCACGTCCGATCCGGGGACCAGCGAGACGAGTCGATCCAGCTCGGCGGTGAGCAGCTGGGTCGCCGCTCTTTCCTTGCCCTGCAGGACATGCGCGGCGAAGTCGCGGGCATCACCGACCACCTCGCGATAGAACTCGGTGAACCCCGCCTCGGCATCGGGATCGACGAAGACCTGGTTCACCTCGGTCATCGCGTCATAACCGGTGGTGCCGGCGATCGGCCACTCGCGCGGCAACCGTTCCCCGGGTTCCAGGATCTTCTCGGCCACGATCCAGGTGTCCGCTCCGGTGGCCGCGCGCAACCGGGTGAGATAACCACCCGGATCGGTGAGTCCGTCCGGGTGGTCGATGCGCAACCCGGCCACCCCGTCGTCGCTGACCCAGCGCAGCACCCGTTCGTGGGTGGCGTCGAAGACCGCCGGATCCTCCTGGCGTACCCCGGCCAGCGTGGTCACGGTGAAGAACCGGCGATAGTTGAGCTGGTCGTCACCGGTGCGCCAGTGCGCCAGCCGGTAGTGCTGGCGGCCCAGCACCTCGGCCACCTCGTCACCCTCCTGCCAGCTGCCGGACGCGAGCGGGAACCGGTGCTCGTGGTAGCGCACCTCGCCGTCGCGGATCTCGACCGCATCGAGTCCGTCGTCACCGAGGATCGGGACCAGGATCGGCGCCCGCTCCCAGTCGATGTCGAACCAGTCGGCGTACGCCGAATCGCGGCCACGTCGCAGCACGTCCCACCAGGCCGGATTCTCTGCCGGGGCAGAGATTCCCAAGTGGTTCGGCACGATGTCGACGACCACCTGCAGCCGGTTGGCCCGGCAGGCGCGGAGCAGTTCCCGCCAGCCCTCCTCACCGCCCCGGGCCGGGTCGATGGTCGTCGGGTCGGTGGTGTCGTATCCGTGATCGGACCCCTGCGTGGCGGTCAGGATCGGGGAGAGATAGACCGCATCCACACCGAGCTCGGTGAGATAGTCGGCGAGCCCGGCGGCATCGGCGAGAGTCAACGACGGCCGGACCTGCAGGCGATAGGTCGAGGTCGGGGTGCTCATCCCCCCAACCTACCCAGCCGGCGACCGGTTCATGACCCGAGGACCTCGTCGACGAAGCACCAGCGCCAGGACTCACCCGGTTCCACCGAGCGCATCACCGGATGGCCGGTGTCGTGGTGGTGCCGGCTCGCGTGTCGACCCTCGGAGGAATCACAGCAACCGATCTCACCGCAGGCCAGGCACATCCGCAGGTGCACCGGCACCGTTCCCTCCCGCAGACACATCCGGCATTCGATGCCGTGCTCGGCATGCGCGGGCGCGTGGGTCGTCGGCGCCTCCGCGAGATGCCGGCACGGGGCCTCGGGCAGTGCGGGGGACAGCGGGGCGGAGGTGATCGCCTCATCGCGTTCGTCGATCAGCACCAGCATCGACTCCTCCATGTCGAAACCGGCGAGCACCCGGGCCAGCACCTCCTGATCCATCGCACCGTCGGCCCGCATCGTCAGCACCGCCTCCCGTTCGGCGTGCAGGGCCGTCATCCGCAACCGCCGGTACGCCTCGGAGGGGGTGTCCACCTCCTCGGTGGAGCGACCGAGCTGTTCCCAGGCGGCGTTCACCCGGTGCTGGTAGCTCTCCTCGAGCCGGGCGAGGGTGGCGTCGTCACCGGGCCCGGCAGCTGCCCGCGCGGCCGTCACCCCCGCGCCCATCGCGGTCTGCAGGATCGTCGCCTCCTGCAGGGCGTCCTCCCGCGGATCGGGTCCGTGCACACCGAGCCGGCGCGCCAGCCGGGGCAGGGTGAGGCCCTGCAGCAGCAGGGTGCCGATCGTGGTGGTCAGCGCGACCAGCACCAGGGTGGCGCGGACCGGGGCGTCCAGCGGCAGGGTGAGTGCCGCGGCCAGGGTGACCACCCCGCGCATCCCGGCCCAGGAGACCACCGCCGACTCCTGCCAACTGAGCCGCGGCTCCTTGCCGCGCTTGATCGCCGGCCGCAACCAGAGCCGGCTGCCGAAGATCCAGAGCACCCGCAGCAGCATCACCGTGCCGAGCACCGCCGCGCAGATCCCGGCCAACCGCCAGCCCGAGGTCTCGGCCGCCCCTTCGGTGACGATCCGGCGGACCTGCAGGCCGACCAGCAGGAAGACCGAGTTCTCCAGCAGGAACTGCACGGTGGCCCAGTTCAACCGCTGCACCACCCGGCCCTGTGCGGTCATCGTGCGCTGGCTGTGGTGGCCGATGAACAAACCGGCAACCACCACCGCGAGTACGCCGGAGGCCTTCAGCTCCTCCGCCGGGGCGTACGCCGCGAAGGGGATCACGAAGCTGAGCACCGTGGTCACCACCGGGCTGGTGATCCGGGAGAACACCATCGAGCCGAGCTTGGCCACCACCATCCCGACCAGGATCGCCACCCCGACGGCGAGGGTGAAGTCCAGGCCGACCTCGGCCACCGTGATCGGCGCGGCCAGGGCCGCCACCGCGGTCCGCAGCGAGACCAGCGCGGTCGCGTCGTTGACCAGCGATTCGCCCTCGAGGATCGTCACCACCCGCCTGGGCAGACCGATCTGGCGGGCCACCGCGGTCGCCGCCACCGCATCCGGCGGGGCCACCACCGCGCCGATCGCGAACGCCGCGGCGAACGGGATGTCCAGGATCTGCCAGACCAGCAGGCCGACCCCGGCGGCGGTGAACAGCACCAGCCCCACCGAGAGCCACCCGATCGCGGAGAGGTTCTCGCGGAAGTCGGCCAGCGAGGTGGTGACCGCTGCGGCGTACAGCAGTGGGGGCAGGATGCCGATCAGCACCAGCTCGGGGGAGAGCGTCGGCACGTGCACGAACGGCAGATAGGAGCCGACGATGCCGATCACCAGCAGCATCAGCGGCGGTTGCAGCCGGACCCGGTTGGCGAGCACGGTGCCGGCGAGCACCGTCACCGCGAACAGGGTGAGCTGGATCAGGACCTCCACAGCCGAAGTGTTGCACCACGCCGGAAGGTTCCACTGGCCGGTGAACCCCGGATCCGCTGCACTGGTGGGGACCGGTCGAATCGCTCGACCGGGCAGGGAGGCGGGGATGCGCGCGAAGATCGGTGTGCTCACGGCACTGGTGACGGTGGCCGGCGCCTCGCTGGTCGGCGGTTTCGGGCTGGTCGGCGGTGCGGTCGCCGCCGACAAGCAGGGGGCGTGCGTACCGGCGGAGGATCAGATCCGCGCGGTCACCCTCAACGTGCAGGCGCTCCCGCTGATGCCGCGCGACAAGGTGGTCGCCGATGTCGACAAGGCTGCCGGGCTGGGCGCCGATGTGCTGATGTGGCAGGAGATCCAGCCCGACTACTACAAGGACGCGGTCCGCGCCGAGAAGCTCAACGACCCCAAGCGGGGGGAGTGGCGGACCTTCCAGCTCGACCTGGCGGTGCCGATCTCGGTACGCCTGGGCGGCGATTCACCGTGGGAGTACGTCTCCGACGGGCGCAAGCTGATGCACGGCGGCCGGGAGAAGGTCAGCCCGAACCGCTACATCTCGTGGGTGGTGCTGAAGGACCGCAGCAGCGGGCGGAAGACGGTCTTCATGAACACCCACATGGTCTCCGGGGCCTGGAACGGCAAGGAGAACACCGCCGATCCGTGGCGCAAGGAGATGTGGCAGCAGCATCGGACCGAGCAGACCCGGGTCATCGACGACTTCAATGCCAAGGGGATGTCCGTCGTCTACGGCGGTGACTTCAATCGGCAGAACGTCGCACCGTTCTCCGCGCGGGACAAGCAGGTGGTGGACACCGGCATCGACCACCTCGGGGTGGTGCTGGCCCCGGGTGACACCTTGCCGGCGGTGCAGACGAAGCAGAGTGTCGGCGGGTTCAACTCCGATCATCCGGCCAAGCTGATGAAGGCCACGGTCAGCGGCTGCCGGCCGGGCGCTGGTACGCCGAAGCCGACGACCAGCAGGCCGACGACCGGTAAGCCGACGACCGGTAAGCCGACGACCGGTAAGCCGACCACGAAGGCACCCACCACGAAGGCGCCCACGACCAAGGCGCCCACGACCAAGGCGCCCACGACCAAGGCGCCCACCACGGCACCGACGACGCAGGCCCCGCCGACCAAGGCGCCGACCACCCAGGCGCCGCCGACCAAGGCGCCCACGACTCAGGTCCCCACCACGCAGGCTCCGCCCACCACGAAGGCGACGAGCACGCAGGGGCCGACCACGCAGGCCCCGCCGGCCGTGGCGCCGACCACCCGGGCCCCGCGGCCGGCACCCGCCGGGGGGCCGGGCACCGAGCCCGCGCCGGGCGTACCCGATGTCCCGGCCGACGGTGCCGGCGTACCCGACGTGAAGACCCCGGAACACACCGGAGGGCTGGCCAGCACCGGCCGCTGAGTCGGGTGACTTCGACCCGCGCGTTCAGCGTGGTTGCTTGACTCGGGTCCCGGATTTGGACTCTGCGCCGACATCTGCCAAGATTGTCGGGTTGCTCCGACGGGGTCGCCGGGGTGTGCCATGGCCCAGAAGGGTCCACGGATCATCGTGAATCCCTTCGCGTGAGCCGGGTGCACCGCACCAGGAGGCCTCCCGTCAGGCCGGGCGTACAGCGCCGGGCACTCCACACAGCAGGAAAACTACCTGCGGTGGTGCGCCCGAAGAGCGCGACACACCCGACCGCGGGGGTCGGAGCAGAGGAACGAGACGGAACGCTCAGCAGAGCACCGGACCAGTTGGTACGAGGAGAAGGACGAACTGTGGCGGGACAAAAGATCCGCATCAGGCTCAAGGCCTATGACCACGAGGTCATCGACAGCTCGGCGCGCAAGATCGTCGACACGGTGACGCGTACGGGTGCCAAGGTCGCCGGCCCGGTGCCGCTGCCGACCGAGAAGAACGTGTTCTGCGTGATCCGTTCGCCGCACAAGTACAAGGACAGCCGCGAGCACTTCGAGATGCGCACCCACAAGCGGCTGATCGACATCATCGATCCCACCCCGAAGACCGTCGACTCGCTGATGCGGCTCGACCTGCCGGCGGGCGTGGACATCGAGATCAAGCTCTGAGGGACGTGACACCAGTGACTGCAACTGCTGAACGCAACGTCAAGGGCATCCTCGGCACCAAGCTCGGGATGACCCAGCTCTGGGACGAGAACAACAAGGTCGTCCCCGTCACCGTGATCCAGGCCGGTCCGTGCGTGGTCACCCAGGTCCGCACCCCCGAGACCGACGGCTACTCCGCCGTCCAGCTCGGCTTCGGACCGGTCAAGGCCAAGAAGGTTACCAAGCCCGCCGCCGGGCACTTCGACAAGGCCGGGGTGACCCCGCGCAAGCACCTGGTCGAGCTGCGTACCGCTGATGCCAGCGAGTACGAGCTGGGCCAGGAGGTCACCGCCGAGACCTTCGACGCCGGCAACATCGTCGACGCCACCGGCGTGAGCCGCGGCAAGGGCACCGCCGGTGTGATGAAGCGACACGGCTTCCACGGCCTGCGCGCCTCGCACGGTGTGCACCGCAAGCACCGCTCGCCGGGCTCCATCGGTGGCTGCGCCACCCCGGGTCGCGTCTTCAAGGGCCTGCGGATGGCCGGCCGGATGGGCGTGGACAAGGTGACCGTGCAGAACCTGACCGTGCACTCGGTCGACGCCGAGCGCGGCCTGATCCTGGTCAAGGGTGCGATCCCCGGCCCGAAGAACGGCCTGGTCGTGCTGCGTACCGCCGCCAAGAAGAACCAGAAGGAGGCCTGAACATGAGCAGCCTCACCGTTGACGTGGTCGACCTGAACGGCAAGAAGTCCGGCTCCGCCGAGCTTCCCGAAGCCCTGTTCGGTGTCGAGCCCAACATCCCGCTGATCCATCAGGTCGTGGTGGCCCAGCTGGCCGCCGCCCGCCAGGGCACCCACAAGGCCAAGGGCCGTGGCGAGGTCCGTGGCGGCGGCGCCAAGCCGTGGCGCCAGAAGGGCACCGGCCGCGCCCGCCAGGGTTCGCGCCGCGCCCCGCAGTGGACCGGTGGCGGCGTCGTGCACGGCCCCGTGCCGCGCGACTACTCCCAGCGCACCCCGAAGAAGATGGTCGCCGCCGCGCTCCGCGGTGCGCTGTCCGACCGGGCCGCCGAGGGCCGGGTCTTCGTGATCGACCAGCTGGTCGCCGACGAGACCCCCTCGACCAAGAAGGCGCTGGCCGCGATCGCCGCGGTGACCAGGACCGACAAGGTGCTGGTCGCCCTGGCCCGCGACGAGGACGCCGCCTGGCTGTCGCTGCGCAACTCCGCCACCGTGCACGCGCTGGCCGTCGATCAGCTGAACGCCTACGACGTGCTGGTCGCCGACGAGATCGTCTTCACCGCCGCCGCGCTGGAGGCCTTCGTCTCCGGTCCGACGACCGGCAAGGGCGCCAAGTCCGTCGCCAGCTCCGCCGAGACCACCGAGGCGACCACCGCGGTGGCCGACACCGCCGAGGTGAGCGCCGACGAGCAGCCGTTCGGCAAGGGCTCGTACCGCGGTGAGAACCCGCCGGCCGGCTTCGACATCAAGGGCAATGAGGACTCGATGAAGTTCCACACCCCTGAGTCGCAGTGGTACGGCGCGACCGTCGCCGAGGTCTGGTTCGACAGCGAGAAGGCTGCCGAGGCGGCCGGCTTCGTGAATGCCGTCAAGCCCAAGGCAGAGAAGGACGAGGAATCCAAGTGAGTGACGCACTGAAGATCCGCGACCACCGCGACGTCCTGCTCGCGCCGGTCGTGAGCGAGAAGTCCTACGGGCTGCTCGATGAGAACAAGTACACCTTCCTGGTCGCCCCGGATGCCAACAAGACCGAGATCAAGATCGCGGTCCAGCAGGTCTTCGGTGTCACCGTGACCGGTGTCAACACCGCCAACCGGACCGGCAAGAAGCGGCGTACCCGCTTCGGCACCGGCAAGCGCCCCGACACCAAGCGCGCGATCGTCACCATCGCCGACGGCGAGCGCATCGACATCTTCGGAGGTCCGGCCGCCTGAGGCCGGATGACCGCTGAGAGGAAGAACCAATGGGTATTCGTAAGTACAAGCCGACAACGCCGGGCCGTCGTGGCTCGTCGGTTGCCGACTTCGTCGAGCTGACCCGGTCGACCCCGGAGAAGTCGCTGCTCGTCCCGAACAAGAAGACCGGCGGCCGCAACAACTCCGGCCGGATCACCACCCGCCACATCGGCGGCGGCCACAAGCAGGCGTACCGCCTGGTCGACTTCAAGCGCTACGACAAGGACGGCGTGCCGGCCAAGGTCGCGCACATCGAGTACGACCCGAACCGCACCGCGCGGATCGCGCTGCTGCACTACGCCGACGGCGAGAAGCGCTACATCATTGCCCCGGTGAACCTGAAGCAGGGTGCGACGGTCGAGGCCGGTGAGGGTGCCGACATCAAGCCCGGCAACAACCTGGCGCTGCGCAACATCCCGGTCGGTACCACCGTGCACGCGGTGGAGCTCCGCCCCGGTGGTGGCGCGAAGCTCGGCCGTTCGGCCGGTGCCTCGATCCAGCTGGTCGCCCGCGAGGGCAAGATGGCCACGCTGCGCATGCCTTCGGGCGAGATGCGGATGGTGGACGTTCGCTGCCGCGCCACCGTTGGTGAGGTCGGCAACGCCGAGCAGTCCAACATCAACTGGGGCAAGGCCGGCCGCAACCGCTGGAAGGGCAAGCGCCCGACCGTCCGCGGTGTCGTGATGAACCCGGTCGACCACCCGCACGGTGGTGGCGAGGGCAAGACCTCCGGTGGCCGTCACCCGGTCAGCCCGTGGGGCAAGCCCGAGGGCCGTACCCGCGACAAGAACAAGGCGAGCAACCGCCTGATCGTCCGCCGCCGCAAGACCGGCAAGAAGCGCTGAACGGGAGTCTGAAGAAATGCCACGCAGCCTGAAGAAGGGCCCCTTCGTCGACGACCACCTCCTGAAGAAGGTGGAGGCCCAGGCCGACAAGGGCGCCAAGAGCGCTGTCATCAAGACCTGGTCGCGCCGCTCGATGATCATCCCCGACATGATCGGGATGACCATCGCGGTGCACGACGGTCGCAAGCACGTGCCGGTCTTCGTCACCGACTCCATGGTCGGCCACAAGCTCGGCGAGTTCGCCCCGACACGGACCTTCAAGGGTCACGTGAAGGACGACCGCAAGTCCAAGCGCGGGCGCTGAGGGATAGGAACGCAATCTGATGAGCACTGATACCAAGGCACGGCCGAGCCGTCGCGCCGCCCTGCTCGGCGATCGTCCCGGCTCGTACGCCATCGCGCGCCACGTCCGGATGTCGCCCACCAAGGTGCGCCGCGTCGTCGATGTCGTCCGCGGCATGGACGTCACCGAGGCCCTGACCACCCTGCGGTTCGCCCCGCAGGCCGCCGCCGAGCCGGTGGCCAAGGTCGTCGCCTCCGCCGCCTCGAACGCCGAGACCAACGACGACCTGCGCGTCGAGGACCTCTTCATCTCCCAGGTCTTCGTCGACGAGGGCGTCACCATGCGCCGCATCCGGCCGCGGGCCAAGGGCTCCGCGTCGCGGATCCTGAAGCGCGGCAGCCACATCACCGTGGTCGTCGAGCCGAAGTCGGCGCTGGCGCAGACCAAGTCGAAGTCCAAGAAGTCCACCAAGAGCGAGAAGGAGGCCTGAGCATGGGGCAGAAGATCAATCCCAACGGCTTCCGCCTGGGCGTGACCACCGACCACACCACGCGTTGGTTCTCGGACAAGAACTACGCCGAGCTGGTCGGCGAGGACGTCAAGATCCGCGAGTTCCTGACCAAGAACCTGGAGCGCGCCGGCATCTCCTCGGTGGAGATCGAGCGTCGTTCCGAGCGGGTCACGATCTACCTGTACGCCGCCCGCCCGGGCATCGTCATCGGCCGTAACGGCGCCGAGGCGGAGCGCGTCCGCGGCGAGCTGGAGAAGCTCACCGGCAAGCAGATCCAGCTGAACATCCTCGAGGTGAAGAACCCCGAGACCGATGCCCAGCTGGTCGCCCAGGGCGTTGCCGAGCAGCTCGGTCAGCGCGTCGCCTTCCGGCGCGCGATGCGCAAGGCGCAGCAGACCGCGATGCGGTCCGGCGCCAAGGGCATCCGGATCAAGTGCTCGGGTCGTCTCGGCGGCGCCGAGATGAGCCGGTCGGAGTTCTACCGCGAGGGCCAGGTGCCGCTGCACACCCTGCGCGCCGACATCGACTACGGCTTCTACGAGGCCCGCACCACCTTCGGCCGGATCGGTGTGAAGGTGTGGATCTACAAGGGCGACGTGTCCGGCACCCGCGCCGAGCGCGCCGCTCAGAAGGCCGCCCGCAACAACGCCACCGGCCGGCAGCGTCCGGGCCGTGGCGGCCGCCCGAACCGTGGCGACCGTCCCGAGCGCGGTGGTCGCCGTCGTGACGGCGGTCAGCAGCAGGGTGGTTCGCAGGGAGACAACGCCCCGGCGCAGGCCGAGGCCACCGCTACCGAGACCGCAGGAGCCTGATCATGCTGGTACCTCGTCGAGTGAAGTTCCGCAAGCAGCACCACCCGAAGCGGACCGGGATGGCCAAGGGGGGCACCTCGCTGGCCTTCGGTGACTACGGCATCCAGGCCCTCGAGGCCTCGTACGTGACCAACCGGCAGATCGAGTCGGCGCGTATCGCGATGACCCGTCACATCAAGCGTGGCGGCAAGGTGTGGATCAACATCTACCCCGACCGCCCGCTGACCAAGAAGCCGGCCGAGACCCGGATGGGTTCCGGCAAGGGTTCCCCCGAGTGGTGGGTCGCCAACGTCAAGCCCGGACGCGTGATGTTCGAGCTGTCCGGCGTCCCCGAGGACGTGGCCCGCGAGGCCATGCGCCTGGCCATTCACAAGTTGCCGATGAAGGCGCGCTTCATCAAGCGCGAGGGTGGTGAGAACTGATGGCGAAGACACTTGTTGCCGCCGATCTGCGTGGCCTGAGCCGGGATCAGCTCAACACCAAGGTGACCGAGCTGAAGGAAGAGCTGTTCACGCTGCGTTTCCAGGCGGCCACGGGCCAGCTGGAGTCGCACGGGCGGCTGCGTAGCGTCCGCAAGGACATCGCGCGGATCTACACCGTGCTGCAGGAGCGCAACCTGGGCATCGTCGCCGAGCCGCAGGTCGCGGCCGATGATGCCGAGGCCGAGTCGAGCAAGAAGAAGGCGTGATCATGGCTGAAGAGAACACCACCACGCAGGCGCAGGGCGCCGAGGAGCGGACCGCTCGCAAGGTCCGGACCGGCTACGTCGTCAGCGACAAGATGGACAAGACCATCGTCGTCGCCGTCGAGGACCGGGTGAAGCACCGCCTCTACGGCAAGGTGATGAGCAAGACCACCCGCCTCAAGGCGCACGATGAGAACAACGAGGCCGGCATCGGCGACCGCGTCCGGATCATGGAGACCCGGCCGCTGTCCGCCACCAAGCGCTGGCGTCTGGTCGACATCCGCGAAAAGGCGAAGTGATCGAGCGTTCCTCGTACGCCGGTTGAACGAGCGAGTCGAAGCCAAGGGCCGCACCCCGTCCGGGTGCGGCCCTTTCGCGTGCCCGGCTGTGTGGGTCGTCACAGGTTGGATTGGCGACCCGTTGACGACAGGCGGATGAGCATGTTCTCATCGAGTATGGCAGTCAAACTCACCCGCGTACTCGTCGCGATTCTGGTCGGAATTGCTCTAGCTGCTGGCGGCGGCCTCAAGCCTGCTATCGCCAAGCCATTGGATATGTGGACTGTCTATACCACATTCATTGGGCGCGACGGGGCGGATATACCGTTGCGAGATGGAAATGATGACTTTGGGAAACGCCATATCGAGGTTCGCGGACATCTCGTTGGCGCATGGGAATCGTTCGCGGTCCAGATTGACCAAACCTTGAGGGATGGTACGTGTGCGAGCTCTCCGACGGATGACAAGGTCACCTGCAGCCTGCTTTATGAGGACAACAGCGGATTTTCTGTCACCTACACCGAGCGGGTGGATCCTGCGTCCCTCGATGGACGGCCGGTCGGGGTGATCACCGCATATGAAGTGCACCCTGGGTGCAGGCTGCAGACTGTCCGAGGGGCCTGCCCGTGACCGACACGGATCGCGTAGCTGATGCGTTGAGCACCTATGGCGAAATCGTGACGCGTTTCAGTCGACTGCGGATCGATTCCGCGCGGGCGGTGTCACCAGGCGTTGTGGAGATTGCTGTCACTGTGCCTGACCAACCAGCACTGAGGGTGAAATGGATTCAACATCTCACCACTTCGGCAGACACCGCGATTCCCATCACCACTGCACTGATCAGCGAGGCGCGCGAGACTGGCAGATTTCCCGACAGTGGTCGCTGGTCCTACGACAGTTCGACGAATCGCTGGACACCGGTCGACGCTGACGCATTTGGGAGCTGACAGGGTTTCGTCGGATTTGAACTCTGTGTACGCCCGGCGAATTTGGACGGGTTCCGCGGGCGCGCTCGGGAGGTTGTCCGATTCACCGGTTGTGTACGCCGGCCGATCCGGACCGGCCCTCAGTGGGACTCGGGCAGCAACGCGACATTGCCGCCGGCGTGGCCCTCGCTGACCAGGCGCAGCGCGGCGACGGCCTCGGTCAGCGGATAGCTACGCGCCATCGGCACCACCAGCTCACCGCGGCCGGCCAGTTCGATCAGCTCGGCTCGTACCCCGTCGCGGAAGCGGGCGCTGTCGGGGTCGTTGCCGGCCAGCGCGTGGAAACCGTCCTGCCTGGCACGCGCCGGGGCGGCGACGGTGACGATCCGGTCCCGGTCGGCGACCAGCGCGAGGGAGGTGTCGACGGCCTCGTCGGTACCGGCGCAGTCCAGCGCCGCGACCACCGGCCCGGGCGCCACCTCGCGGATCCGCTCCAGCAGGCCGTCGCCGTAGCGCACCGGGATGCCGCCGAACCCGCGGACCAGCTCGTCGCTGCGCTCCCCACAGGTGCCGATCGCGGTGATGCCACGCAACCGCGCGAGCTGCAGCACGATCGCCCCGACCGCACCGGAGGCCGCGTGCACCACGATCACCTCACCGGCGCTCGCGTGCACCCGATCGAGCATCTCCGCCGCGGTCGTCCCGGCGAGCAGCAGATTCGCCGCCTGCTCGACCGGCAGCGACGCCGGCCGGGCGAAGACATCCACAGCCGGTGCGGTGATCGCGGTGGCGTACCCGCCGTAGATCCGGAAGGCGAGCACCGGATCGCCGACCGCGCCACCGCCCGAGGCGATCGTCGTGTCCGGCCCGAGCGCCGCGATCCGCCCCGCGACCTCGTAGCCGATCGGGATCGGCAGCTTCGCGGGATCCCCGCCGCGGGTCACGTGTTTGAGATCGGCGGGATTCACCCCGGCCGCCTCGATCGCGATCGTCACCTCTCCGGGGCCCGGCTCGCCGAGCTCGGCATCGACGAACGCGAAGTCATCCAGCCCGGAGAATCCCTGCGCCACCCACCGCTTGATCTGCATACCGGCCACGCTAATCCCGATCCGTGGCCGAACCGTCCCTGTCCACCGTGATCACCGACAGCCTCATCAGCCTCGCTCCACTCGCTCGATCGCCGCGCGCCGATCGGCCACGCCGAGTTTGGCGAAGATCGCGTTCACATGGGATTTGATCGTCGAGACCCCGAGCACCAGGTCGGCGGCGATCTCGGGATTGGTCCGCCCCTCGGCGATCAGCCGGAGCACCTCGGCCTCGCGGTCGGTCAACTCGGGGAAGCGGTCCCGCAGCGACCTCGGCTCGGCGTCCGGCAGTCCGGCGACCACCCGGCCGGCGATCCGGGTGTCCAGTGGGGTACGCCCGGCCGCGGCCGCCTGCACGGCCGCGACGACCTCACTCCCGGAGGCGTCCTTGGTCAGGTAGCCACAGGCGCCGGCGTCCAACGCCCCCTTGATCGAGGCGTCGTCGGCGAACGTGGTCAGCACCAGCACCCGCGTTTTCGGCAATGCTGCAAGGATTTCCGCCGTTGCGGCCACCCCGTCCAGGACCGGCATCCGCAGATCCATCAGCACCACCTCGGGCACCGTCTCGCGCACCAGGCTTACCGCCTGCGCACCGTCACCGGCCTGGCCGACCACCTCGATGCCCTCGGCCAGCGACAGCACCGTGACGATGCCCTCGCGGACCAGTGCCTGATCGTCGGCCACCACGACCCGCATCAATGCTCTCCCTCCGCCGCACCCGTCGGCAGGGTGCAGGTGACCACGAACTCGTCCTCGGGGGTACGCCCGGCGCGCACCTGCCCACCCAATCGGCCAACCCGCTCCCGCATCGCGGTCAACCCGTGTCCGAGGCCACCCGGGTACGCCGAGTCGGCGCCGAGCCGGTTGCTGGCCGAGATCGCCAACCGCTGCGCCGACCAGGAGATCTCCAGGTCGACCGGCGCGCCCGGGGCGTGCTTGCGGGCATTGGTCAGCAGTTCCTGGATCACCCGGTGGGCGGCCTGCTCGGTCGCGGGGTCGAGCCGCTGCGGCGTACCGGTCGTCTCCACCATCACCGTCTCCCCGGAATCGCGGTGCACCCGGACGAGTTCGGCCAGCGATGCCTCGACGCCGTCCGGCCCACGCAGCGCGGCGACCGCGCGGCGGGCCTCGGCGAGACCGTCGGCCGCCAGCCGACGGGAGGCGGTGACCTTCTGCCTGGCCTCGGGGACCCGGTTCGCGTCGAGCAGGGCCTCGGCGGCGTTCAGCTGGGCGGTCAGGGCACCGAGGGAGTGGGCGAGCACGTCGTGCAGGTCACCGGCCAGCCGAGCCCGTTCGGTGAGTGCGGCGTTCTCGGCGCGCTGGCGTTCGGACTCGATCTGTTGGGTGAGCAGCAGCTTGTCCTGTTCGGTGGCCTGCCGGGCGCGGCGGCGCAGCAGGGTGAGCAGCAGCACGACCGCTACCGGTGGCAGTGCCAGGATCAGCATCTCGGGTTGGTTGGCGGCGAACGAGCCGACGACCAGCCCCGCGGTGGAGCCGGCGGTGATCGCGACCAGGCCGGGGGTGCCGCCGCGATCGGTGCGTACCGCGCGCAGCAGCACCGCCGGTACCAGCGCCATGCCGAACCCGCGGACCCCCCAGTTCGCGAGGCCGCCCAGGCAGCCGGCGCCGATCAGCAGAACGGTATTGATCAGGGTCCCGATCCGGCCGGCCGACCAGCGCGGCGCGAGCAGCGGCAGTACTGCCTCGAGACACCACAGGACCAGCCCGATCCAGAACAGCCATACGCCGGGGTTCAGTTCGCCGGCGGCCAGCGGCGCGGCCAGCGCGAGCGGAATCGCGACACCGAGCTCGATCAGCGGTCCGGCGATCTGCGCCCGTCGCGTGCTCACCGGACCATCATCGCCAATACCGCGGATCAGGCGTACTCCGGTGCCTGCTGCGCGTCGCCGATCCGCCGGTGGGTGACCACCGCGGCGAGCAGTCGGCTGAGCGCCAGCATCACCAGGACCAGCCCGGTGAGCTGGGGGAACTGACCCCCGGTGAGGTAGCGGCCCAGGGCGCTCTCGCCGAACCGCAGGGCGATCAACCCGAGCCAGAGCGCGACACCGATCGCCCCGCCGCGGCTCTGCCACCCCTCGGCCCCCGGCCGCAGTTGGGTGAGCATGCCCAGCACCGCACCGATCGCGACCCCGGTCGCCAGTTGCAGCGCGATGATGCCCCAGCCGATCGGGGTGACGGTGCTCAGGCTGCCGGGCTCGGCCGCGGTGAGGGCGATGCCGATCACGGCCAGGATGATCGGCCGTCGGAAGGCTTTGCGGCCGGTGGGCTGCCAGCGCAGCGTACGGATGATGAGCAGGATCAGCATCGCACCGATGATGACCACGTTGAGCAGGAGCAGGATTTTCTGCATCACAAGAGATTCCTTCGTTCTGGGGTACGCCTCCAGCCTGCTGTCCCCGGGCCTCGCGTTGAACCGCCCGCGGGTGGAGGTACGGGTGGAGATCCAGGTGGAGGACCGGGCGGGCTGGACGGCGCGGGATCCGCTACATTGCCCCCGAACGAACGGTCGGGTCGTGCTCCACGCGGGTGCGGCCCTTTGCCTGCCCGGCGCAGGCTGGCGGAACGAGGTTGAACGTGGTCAAGCCGGTTGCGGTGGCCGGGGGAGTGCTGGCGACGACGGTGGTACTGGGCGCGGTCATCGCGCAGAGCGGTGAGCGGGGGACCGCGTCGGATGCGCCGGCGCCGAGCCCGTCGGCGACCCGGCCGACGACGACGGTCACGCGGGTGATCGACGGCGACACCATCCAGGTGGACGATGCCGGGACCCCGCGGCGGATCCGGTTGTTGAACGTGGATACCCCGGAGACGGTCGACCCGAACCAAACCGTGCAGTGCGGCGGTCCGGAGGCGACCGAGTGGCTGAAGCGGCGGCTGCCGGCCGGTGCCGAGGTGTCGCTGCAGTACGACGTCGAGCGCACCGATGGCTACGGGCGCACCCTCGCCAAGGTCATCAGTCGGGGCCAGAACGTGAGCGCCGAGATCGCCCGCGAGGGCCTCGGTCTGGCGATGGTGATTGCACCGAATCGGGCCTTCTATCCCGAGGTGCAGGCGGCCGAGCGGCAGGCCCGGGATGGCCGGCGCGGGCTCTTCGCCGCCGACTCCCGCTGCACCGTCGAGGCGCTGGTGGACCAGCAGACCCAGGCGCTCGACTCGGCGACCCAGCCGCCGGCATCGGATGCGGACGTGGCGGACTACGACCGGCAGCTGTTGCTGCTCGCTGCCGAGCTCGATCGCGGCCGGGCGCTGTTGCGGGATCTGGACCTCCCGCCGGACCGTTTTCCCTGGCGGGGCAGGGAATCCTCCGAACTGCGCGGTTTTCGATCGACACTGCAGAGGTCGCAGGATCGCGCGGAGTCGGTGCACCGGACCTGGCAGGCCGAGCGGGCCAGGCTCGCCGAGCGGCCGACCCCGAGCGCGACCCCGGTGCCGAGCTCGACACCGGCGAGTACGCCGAGTCGCGACTCGGGGCGGGAGACGACCAGGCAACCCACGCGTACCACGAGCACCGCCCCGCGGACGACCAAGCCGCCGGAGGTCAGGCCGCCGACGACGAAGGCGCCGGCCACCAGAGCGCCAGCGACCAAGGCACCGACCAGCCGGGCCCCGGAGCCGGTGAAGCCCGCCCCACAGCCCACCTCCAAGTACACCGGGCCTCGCTGTTACGAGCCCGGCGGCAAAGCGTGGCGCCCCTGCTGAGCGCAGGCGCCTCTCCCGAGTGGGCCGCGCCTTCGAAACTTGCGGCTCGATTGCGGGATCGGGCCGGAAGAGCGCTTTCCTGCGATCGAGCCGCGAATTCCGAAGGCGCCTAAGGGCCCGTGGCTTCGACTCGCTCGTACCTCGCTCGCTCAGCCGACGGGGCAGACTGGCTTCGACTCGCTCGTACCTCGCTCGCTCAGCCGACGGGGCAGACTGGCTTCGACTCGCTCGTACCTCGCTCGCTCAACCAGCGTGCGACTCGCTCGCGCGGGCGGCGTACACCACCCAACTTCGCGCCGATTTCGTTCGCTGGGGCCGTTGGGGTACGCTTGCACGGTTGCCCAGGACTGAGCCCTTGGATCAACACCGCCAGCATAGCTGGGCCGGTGCCGTAGGGGACCTTTCCCGAGCAAACGACACATGTCCGTCCCACCAGGCCCTCATGGGTTTGTCGCGCGTGCGCCACAACCGATGCGGGAACCGGTGCGACATACAGGAGAAATAGATGATCCAGCAGGAGTCGCGACTCAAGGTCGCCGACAACACGGGTGCCAAGGAGATCCTCTGCATCCGCGTTCTCGGTGGCTCTGGTCGACGCTACGCCGGCATTGGCGACACCATCGTCGCCACTGTCAAGGACGCCATCCCCGGCGGCAACGTCAAGAAGGGTGATGTGGTCAAGGCGGTCGTCGTCCGGACCGTGAAGGAGCGTCGGCGTGCCGACGGTTCCTACATCAAGTTCGACGAGAACGCCGCCGTCATCCTTCGTACCGACGGTGAGCCCCGCGGTACCCGCATCTTCGGCCCGGTGGGCCGCGAGCTGCGCGAGAAGAAGTTCATGCGCATCGTGTCGCTCGCCCCGGAGGTGATCTGAATGTCCAACACCCTGCATGTGAAGAAGGGTGACCGCGTCAAGGTCATCTCGGGCAAGGACCGTGGCACCGTCGGTGAGATCCTCGCCGTCGACGTCGAGCGCAACCGCGTGATCGTCCAGGGCGTGAACATCGTCAAGCGTCACGTCCGCGAGACCCCCACCGCCACCGGCAAGACCGAGGGCGGCATCATCAGCCGCGAGGCCCCGATCCACGCCTCCAACGTCCAGCTCGTCGTCAAGGACGGCGGCAAGGAAGTTGTCACCCGGGTCGGTTTCAAGCGCGAGGAAGTCACCAAGCGCCGCCCCGACGGTTCCGAGTACAAGGCCTTCCGCAGCGTCCGCATCGCGCGGCGCACGGGGGAGGAGATCTGAGAATGACCGAGACCGCAACCGCTACCCGCGAGATGCCGCGCCTGCAGCAGCGCTACCGCGAAGAGATCAAGCCGGCCCTGCTGGAAGAGTTCAAGTACGCCAACGTGATGCAGGTCCCCGGCCTGGTCAAGATCGTGGTGAACATGGGTGTCGGCGACGCCGCCCGCGACTCCAAGGTGATCGACGGCGCCATCAAGGACCTGACCGCCATCACCGGCCAGAAGCCGTCGGTGACCAAGGCCCGCAAGTCCATCGCGCAGTTCAAGCTGCGTGAGGGCCAGGCCATCGGCTGCCACGTCACCCTCCGCGGTGACCGGATGTGGGAGTTCGCCGACCGGCTGCTCTCCCTGGCGCTGCCCCGGATCCGCGACTTCCGCGGCCTGAACAGCCACCAGTTCGACGGCCAGGGCAACTACACCTTCGGCCTGACCGAGCAGGTCATGTTCCACGAGATCGACCAGGACAAGATCGATCGGGTGCGCGGCATGGACATCACCTTCGTGACCACCGCGACCAACGACGATGAGGGGCGGGCCCTGCTGAAGCAGCTCGGGTTCCCGTTCAACGACAACCCGAAGCCGGCCAAGGCCAAGGCCAAGGGCCCGGCGTACCAGCGCAGGAAGAAGTGAGTGACCCGTGGCCAAGACAGCACTGAAGGTCAAGCAGTCCCGCAAGCCCAAGTTCGGCGTCCGGGCGTACACCCGCTGCCAGCGGTGTGGCCGACCCAAGGCCGTGTTCCGCAAGTTCGGCCTCTGCCGAGTCTGCCTTCGTGAGCTCGCCCACCGCGGCGAACTGCCCGGCGTGACCAAGTCGTCCTGGTGACGGCCCCGACCTATTCCTGATCCACTCGACCCGCAGCAGGTCCCAGCGCGGAAACCGTTGCGAGAAAGAGGCCGCAAGCCATGACCATGACTGATCCCATCGCAGACATGCTGACGCGTCTGCGCAACGCCAACCAGGCGTTCCACGATTCCACCTCGATGCCGCACTCCAAGATCAAGGTGGGCATCGCCGAGATTCTCAAGTCCGAGGGCTACATCTCCGACTTCGAGGTCGCCGAGGCCGCCGAGGACGAGGTGGGCAAGACCCTCAAGATCACCCTGAAGTACGGCCAGAACCGGGAGCGTTCGATCGCCGGTGTGCGCCGTATCAGCAAGCCCGGCCTGCGCGTGTACGCCAAGTCGAACGCTCTGCCCAAGGTCCTCGGTGGCCTGGGCATCGCGATCATCTCGACCTCGCAGGGCCTGCTCACCGACCGTGATGCCAACTCCAGGAGCGTGGGTGGGGAAGTCCTCGCCTACGTCTGGTGAGCGACGAGAGACGAGAGGAGACGACAGATGTCCCGCATTGGCAAGATGCCGATCGCGATCCCGTCCGGTGTCGATGTCACCCTTGACGGTCAGCAGGTCGAGGTGAAGGGGCCCAAGGGCACCCTGAACCACACCGTACCGAGCCCGATCACGATCATCCGCAACGACGAGGGCCAGCTCGAAGTGAGCCGCCCCAACGATGAGCGCGAATCGCGCTCCCTGCATGGCCTGACCCGGACCCTGGTGGCCAACATGGTCACCGGTGTCACCGACGGCTACGAGAAGAAGCTGGAGATCGTCGGTGTCGGTTACCGCGTGATCTCCAAGGGGCCGCAGCAGCTCGAGTTCAACCTCGGCTTCTCCCACCCGGTCGTGGTGAACGCCCCCGAGGGCATCTCCTTCACCGTGGAGGGCCCCACCAAGTTCACCGTGCTCGGCATCAACAAGCAGACGGTGGGTGAGGTCGCGGCCAACATCCGCAAGATCCGCAAGCCGGAGCCGTACAAGGGCAAGGGTGTCCGCTACGCCGGCGAGCACGTACGCCGCAAGGTCGGAAAGGCTGGTAAGTGACCATGGGCATCTCACTGTCCAACAACAAGGGCATGGCGACGAAGGCCGCGTCGCGGTTCCGCCGCCAGGTGCGCGGTCGCAAGAAGGTCTTCGGTGCCGCCGAGCGTCCGCGCCTGGTGGTGTCGCGTTCGGCCAAGCACGTCTTCGCCCAGGTGATCGACGACACCCAGGGCAAGACCCTGGTCTCGGCGTCCACCATGGAGGCCGACCTGCGTGGCACCTCGGCCGACAAGTCCGAGAAGGCCAAGACCGTCGGCGGTCTGATCGCCGAGCGGGCCAAGGCCGCCGGTATCGAGCGCGTGGTCTTCGACCGCGCTGGCAACAAGTATCACGGCCGCATCGCGGCGCTGGCTGACGGCGCCCGCGAGGGTGGCCTGGACTTCTGAGAACGACGGAAGACAAGGAGAAAGCGATGAGCCAGACTGCTACCCAGTCCTCCCAGCGCGGGGGACAGCGGGGCGAGCGTCGCGGCCGTGACGACCGTCGTGGTGGCCAGCAGCGCGAAGAGAAGAGCCTGTACCTGGAGCGCGTGGTCGAGATCAACCGCGTCGCCAAGGTCGTGAAGGGTGGTCGACGCTTCAGCTTCACCGCCCTGGTCGTCGTCGGTGACGGCGACGGCATGGTCGGTGTCGGCTACGGCAAGGCCAAGGAGGTGCCCGCGGCGATCGCCAAGGGTGTCGAGGAGGCCAAGAAGCACTTCTTCACCGTGCCGCGGATCCAGGGCACCATCCCGCACCCGGTCCAGGGTGAGAAGGCGGCCGGCGTGGTCATGCTGCGCCCGGCCTCCCCGGGTACCGGTGTGATCGCCGGCGGCGCCTGCCGCGCGGTGCTCGAGTGCGCCGGCATCCACGACGTGCTGGCCAAGTCCCTGGGCTCGGCCAACGCGATCAACGTGGTGCACGCCACCGTCGCGGCCCTGCAGATGCTCGAGCAGCCGGAGGAGGTGGCCCGGCGGCGCAGCAAGCCCGTCGAGGACGTCGCCCCCGCCGCCCTGCTGAAGGCCGCCAAGGCCAAGAGCGACGACAGCACCGAGGGGGGTGCCAACTGATGGCACGTCTCAAGGTGACCCAGATCCGTTCCGAGATCGGCTGCAAGCAGAACCAGCGCGACACCCTGCGTACCATCGGGCTGAAGCGCATCGGTGACGTGGCCGTCAAGGAGGATCGTCCCGAGATCCGTGGGATGCTCACCACCGTGACCCACCTGATCAGCGTCGAGGAGGTCGACTGACATGGCACTGAAGGTCCATCACCTTCGCCCGGCCCCGGGCGCCAAGACCGCCAAGACCCGCGTGGGTCGTGGCGAGGCGTCCAAGGGCAAGACCGCCGGCCGTGGCACCAAGGGCACCGGCGCGCGCAAGAACACCCCCGAGAACTTCGAGGGTGGTCAGATGCCGCTGCACATGCGGCTGCCGAAGCTGCGTGGCTTCAAGAACCCGTTCCGCGTCGAGTACCAGACGGTCAACGTCTCGAAGATCGCCGACCTGTTCGCCGACGGCGGCAAGGTCGAGGTCGCTGACCTGGTCGCCAAGGGCGCGGTCCGCGCCGGCCACCCGGTCAAGGTGCTCGGCAACGGTGAGATCGGCGTCGCGGTCCAGGTGACCGCCGACAAGTTCTCGGCCAGCGCCAAGGAGAAGATCGAGAAGGCGGGCGGCTCGGCCACCGAGCTCTGAGCCCGTCTCAAGCAGTACGCCACAGGGGCGGCTCCGGTTCCACCGGGGCCGCCCCTGTTCAATTGCGGAGCCTCGCGCGCGGCCCCGGCGATCCATCGATCCCTGGGTGCACCCGTCGAGCCCTGCAGCATGCACTGGATGGACCCAGGATTCGATGGATCGCGGGTTTCCAACGGGTCTCCGGGCCGCCGCGCAACGTGGCCCGCGACCGCGTCGTGCTCTCGATCGCCGTCATCGCGATCGACCGGGGCGCCGTGCTCGACCGCTGATCGGGGCGAACTTTTCAGATTCTGCGCCTCGGCTTGGTACGCTGCCACGGTTGCCGTCAGGCGATGTGTGCTTCGGCATGCCCCAGTTGTCCACCACAGGAAGAGGGCTCGGTGCTTTCCGCCTTCGCCAACGCGTTCAAGACGCCGGATCTTCGCCGGAAGATGCTGTTCACGCTGATGATCCTGGTCATCTTCCGGATCGGCTCGACGGTCCCGGTGCCGTATGTGAACGTGCAGCAGGTCGACGTCTGTCGCAAGGCCGCCGAGACCGGCGCGCAGGCCGGCCTCTACTCGCTGATCAATCTGTTCTCCGGCGGCGCCCTGCTGCAGCTGGCGATCTTCGCGCTGGGCATCATGCCCTACATCACCGCGAGCATCATCCTGCAGCTGCTCACCGTCGTCGTACCCCGGCTCGAGGCGCTGAAGAAGGAGGGCGCCGCCGGACAGAACAAGATCACCCAGTACACCCGCTACCTCACCCTGGTGCTCGCGATCCTCAACTCGACCGCGTTCGTCACCCTGGCCGCCAACGACCAGCTGTTCCCGGGCTGCTCCGGCGTGGTACGCCTCAGCGCCGACTTCCGGATGAGCCCGGTCGGTGAGGACTACCTGATCCTGGCGATGATGGTGCTCACCATGACCGCCGGCACCGGCCTGGTGATGTGGCTCGGCGAGCTGATCACCGAGCGGGGCATCGGCAACGGCATGTCGCTGCTGATCTTCACCCAGATCGCCGCCACCTTCCCGACCGCCATGTGGGGCATCAAGCAGGCCAAGGGCTGGGTGCCGTTCATCCTGGTGCTGATCGTCGGCCTGCTGGTGATGGCCGGGGTGATCTTCATGGAGCTCGGCCAGCGCCGGATCCCGGTCCAGTACGCCAAGCGGATGGTCGGCCGGCGGATGTTCGGCGGCACCACCACCTACATCCCGCTGAAGGTGAACCAGGCCGGTGTGATCCCGGTGATCTTCGCCTCCTCGATGCTCTACATCCCGACGTTGTACTCGCAGTTCCGCCCCGAGGACGAGGTGTCCAAGTGGATCGCCGCGAACTTCGTCACCGGTGACCACCCGATCTACATGGCCACCTTCTTCCTGCTGATCGTCGGGTTCACCTACTTCTACGTCGCGATCACCTTCGACCCGGTCGAGGTCGCGGACAACATGAAGAAGTACGGCGGCTTCATCCCCGGCATCCGGGCCGGCAAGCCCACCGAGAAATACCTCGGCTTCGTGCTCTCCCGGCTGACCCTGCCCGGTTCGCTCTATCTGGGTCTGATCTCCCTGCTGCCGTCGATCGCCTTCATCCTCTTCCAGGCCAACCAGAACTTCCCCTTCGGTGGCACCTCACTGCTCATCATCGTCGGCGTCGGTCTGGACACGGTGAAGCAGATCGAGTCCAAGCTCCAGCAACGCAACTACGAAGGGTTCCTCCGTTGAGACTGTTGATCATGGGTCCCCCCGGGGCCGGCAAGGGCACGCAGGCCAAGGGCATCGCCGAGGCGTACCAGATCCCCGCGGTCTCCACCGGTGACATCTTCCGGGCGATCTCCAAGGCCGACGCCGCCACCGCCTCCGAGCTGGCGCTGCAGGTCAAGGAGATCATGACCTCCGGTGGTTACGTCTCCGACGAGATCACCAACCAGATCGTCGCCGAGCGGCTCGGCCAGGCCGATGCCGCCGAGGGCTTCCTGCTGGACGGCTACCCGCGGACCGCCGGTCAGGTGGAGGCGCTCGATGCGATGCTCGCCGCCAACGGCCAACGCCTCGACGGCGTCATCTCCCTGGAGGCGGACCAGGACGAGCTCGTCGCCCGGCTGCTGAAGCGCGCCGAGGTGGAGGGCCGCGCCGATGACAACGAGGAGACCATCCGCAAGCGCCAGCAGGTGTACGCCGAGCAGACCGCCGACCTGCTGCGGATCTACTCCGATCGCGGACTGCTGGTGGCCGTCGACGGCCTGGGGGAGATCGACGAGGTCTCCGACCGGATCACCGACGCCCTGGACACGCACCTGAACCGCGAGTGATCTTCTCCCGGCCGGGGGTCGAGCTGAAGACCCCCGAACAGCTCAAGCTGATGCGCCGGGCCGGTCTGGTGGTGGCCCGGGCGCTGTCCGCCACGGTCTCCGAGGTGCGCCCCGGCATCACCACCGGTGAACTGGACGCGATCGCCGCCGAGGTGATCGCCTCCGCCGGTGCCACCCCGTCCTTCCTCGACTATGGCGCGGGCGCCGATGGCTCCGGTGGCTTTCCCGGCGTGGTCTGCCTGTCGGTGAACGAGGAGATCGTGCACGGCATCCCCGGCCAGCGGGTGCTCGCCGAGGGTGATCTGATCTCGATCGACTGCGGTGCGATCGTCGACGGCTGGCACGGCGACTCGGCGCGTACCGTCGCGGTCGGTGAGACCTCCGCCGAGTACGCCCGGTTGAGCGAGGTGACCCGCGGGGCGCTCTGGCACGGGATCGCCGCCGCCCGGCTGGGTGGCCGCGTCTCCGACATCTCCGCGGCCATCGAGGACTTCATCGACGAACAGCCGGAGCAGTACGGCATCGTCGCCGAATACGTCGGCCACGGCATCGGCTCGGCCATGCACCAGCCGCCGGACGTGCCGAACTATCGGCACCACGGCCGCAGCCAGCGGATCGTGCCCGGGCTGGCGCTCGCGGTCGAACCGATGCTCACCCTCGGCAGCCCCGACAACGACACCCTCGCCGACGAGTGGACCGTGGTCACCCGCGACCGCAGCGTCGCCGCGCACTGGGAGCACACCATCACCGTCACCAAGGACGGCCTGTGGGTGCTGACCGCCGAGGACGGCGGCGAGTCGATGCTCGCCGAACTCGGCGTCCCCTTCGGACCCCTTTTCTGAAGTCGGCTCGCGCGGCGGCGCTGGAGCCCCGCTCTTCGGCCCAGTCGTCGAAATCCACGCGGCCGGTCCGCTCGTCGAGACCGAGTGACGCGGGGATTTCTCCTTGGTGGGCCTGCATCGCGGGGCGCGCCGCCTCGACGCTCGCCGATTGTTGTCTGAGGTCGGCTCGCGCGGCGGCGCTGGAGCCCCGCTCTTCGGCCCAGTCGTCGAAATCCACGCGGCCGACGCTCGCCGACTGCTCGATGGGCGTTGGGCTTTCTACTGGGTGAGGACTGGGGAGTTCCCCGGGGTGCGGCGTACGCCCGATGTGCCGCATTGCGCTTGCGCGACGGGCGAAGCGAAACCGTTATACAAGTTCCATTGACCCCGGTGACGGTGGACGCTTCGATTCTCAGAAGACCGCTCAACGGTGAGCGGGCCGACCGGGGAGGTCACCATGAAGACATCGATCGGTGCCGTGCTGCGCAGGCTGTGGGTGATTCCGGCGGTCACCGCGGTGCTCGCTGTCAGCGCCTGCGGAGGCGGAAGCCTGGGAGCCAGTACCGGCGGCGGGGGAGGTGCCGCGTCGGGCCCGGTGAAGATCGGGTTGTCGGTGCCGAAGTCGGGGGTGTACGCCTCCCTGGGTCGGGACATGGAGCAGGGTTTCAAGCTCTATCTGAACCAGAAGGGCAACAAACTCGGTGGCAAGGACATCACCCTGGTCGAGACCGATGAGGGTTCTGGTCCGCAGACCGGCGTACCCGCGACGGAGAAGCTGATCACCCAGGACCAGGTGTCGGCGGTCGCCGGGATCGTGAACTCCGCGACCGCGGCGGGGTTGAAGAAGACCTTCGTCGAATCCAAGGTGCCGCTGGTGGTCACCAACGCCGGCTCCGACGGGCTGACCACGCCGCCCTCGGACTACATCTGGCGCTCCAGCTTCACCAACGCCGACACCGCCCGGGCCTACGGCAAGCGGGCCAAGGAGCAGCTCGGCGACGGGTCGGTCTATCTGCTCGCCGCCGACTATGCGGCCGGCAAGGAGCACCTCGAGGGCTTCAAGAAGGAGTTCACCGCGGTCGGCGGCAAGATCGCCGGCGAGGAGTACACCCCGTTCGGCACCACCACCGACTGGCAGCCCTACCTGAACAAGGTCCGCACCTCCGGTGCCAAGGCGATCTTCGTCTTCTACGCCGGCGCCGAGGCGGTCAATTTCGTCAAGCAGTACAAGCAATTCCTGGCCAATGACGGGATCGCGCTCTACAGCTCGGGTGACCTCACCGAGGGGTCGGTGCTCGATGCCCAGGGTGCCGCCGCCGACGGGTTGGAGACCTCGCTGCACTACTCCGACCAGATCGACACCCCACGCAACAAGGAGTTCGTGCAGGCGTACAAGGATGCCTATGGCGGTGCCTCACCGACCTCCTACTCGGTGCAGGCCTACGATGCCGCGGCGGTGTTGGACAAGGCGCTCGCGGTCGCCGACGGCACCTCGGGTGAGGCGATCGGCAAGGCACTCGGTCAGGTCGGCGACATCGACAGCCCGCGCGGCACCTGGAAGTTCAACGCCAACCACGATCCCGACCAGACCTACTACCTGCGCAAGGTCGTGATGAAGGACGGGAAGTACGTCAACTCCGTCACCGGCAGCGTGAAGCTGAGCTGAGTGGGGAGGGATGCTCATCTCGACACGCGAGCCATTGCTCCGCTCCGCTGCGCATGGCTCGCTACTCGATGGGCGTCAGAACCGCGGAACAAGAACCGTTATGCAACGCCCATTGACGCCCGCTGAGTCGCGACGATTCACTCAGTGGAGATGTCGCTCGATGGAGAGCGGCCGGGACCGGGGAGATGTAGCAACATGAGTGCATCCAGGATGGCTTCGCTGCGCCGCAGGGCGTGGGTGATTCCGGTGCTGTCGGCCGTGCTGGCCCTCAGCGCCTGTGGCGGGGGAAGCCTCGGCGGCAGTGGCGGCAGCGGCGGCGGGGGAGGTGCCGCGTCGGGCCCGGTGAAGATCGGGTTGTCGGTGCCGAAGTCGGGGGTGTACGCCTCCCTGGGCCGGGACATGGAGCAGGGTTTCAAGCTCTATCTGAACCAGAAGGGCAACAAACTCGGTGGCAAGGACATCACCCTGGTCGAGACCGATGAGGGTTCTGGTCCGCAGACCGGCGTACCCGCGACGGAGAAGCTGATCACCCAGGACCAGGTGTCGGCGGTCGCCGGGATCGTGAACTCGGCCACCGCGGCGGGGTTGAAGAAGACCTTCGTCGAATCCAAGGTGCCGCTGGTCGTCGCGAACGCCGGGGCCGACGGGCTGACCACCCCGCCCTCGGACTACATCTGGCGGACCAGCTTCAAGAACAGCGATCCGGGCCGGGCGTACGGGAAGAAGGTGAAGGAGGAACTGGGTGACGGGTCGGTCTATCTGCTCGGCGCCGACTATGCCTCCGGCAAGGAGCACCTGGCCGGATTCAAGGAATCCTTCACCGCGGCGGGCGGGCAGATCGTCGGTGAGGACTACACGCCGTTCGGCACCACCACCGACTGGCAGCCCTATCTGAACAAGGTCCGCACCTCCGGCGCGAAGGCGGTGTTCGTCTTCTACGCCGGCGCCGAGGCGGTCAATTTCGTCAAGCAGTACAAGCAATTCCTGGCCGGTGACGGCATCCAGCTGCTCAGCTTCGGTGACCTCACCGAGGGCACCGCACTGGAGGCCGAGGGGGCGGCCGCGGACGGTCTGAAGACCGTGCTGCACTACTCCGACCAGCTCGACAACCCCGCCAACCAGGCCTTCGTGAAGGCGTACGCCGACGCCTATGGCGGGGCCACCCCGACGGCGTTCTCGGTGCAGGCCTACGATGCCGCCGCCGTGCTGGACAAGGCACTGGCCGCCGCCGACGGCACCTCGGGCGAGGCGATCGGCAAGGCGCTCGGCACCGTCAGCCAGGTCGACAGCCCGCGCGGAACCTGGAAGTTCACCGCCAACCACGACCCGGACCAGACGTTCTACGAGCGGCAGGTGGTCACCAGGAACGGCAAGTTCGTGAACACCGTCCTCGGCACCGTGTCAGCGAGTTGAGCCGATGGAACTCTTCTCCGCCTATGCCGTGACCGCGGTGAACGGCCTCGCCCTCGGGGCGGTGCTGTTCATCGTGGCCATCGGCCTCTCCCTGGTCTTCGGCACGATGGACGTGCTCAACCTGGCGCACGGTTCGGTGTCGCTGATCGGCGCCTATGTCGGGGTCGCCCTGCTCGGCGGCGGCGCCTCCAGTGCGATGTCGCTGGTGGCGGTGCTGGTGGCCGCGGTGATCGGCCTGCTGGCCGGCATCCTGCTCGCCGTGCTCACCCAGTCGGTGACCAACCATCTGCGCCAGGCGATGCTCACCCTGGGCGTCGCGATGATCGTCGCCGATCTGCTGCTGATCGTCTTCGGTGCCGACGTGAAATCGGTACCGCCGCCGCCCTTCCTGAGCGGCGAGGTGCCGGTGTTCGGCGCCCCGTACCCGATCTATCGGTTGCTGATGATCGCGATCGGTCTGGTCGTCGGGATCGGGCTCTGGCTGATCCTGGAGAAGACCCGGATCGGTGCGGTGGTCCGCGCCACCGTGGCCGACCGGGCGATGGTCGAGGCCACCGGGATCCGTACCCGGCTGGTGCTGGCCGGCGTCTTCGGCGGCGGCGCCGCCCTGGCCGCCGTCGGCGGTCTGATCGCGGCCCCGCTGCTCGGTGCCCAGCCCGGCAACGACGACCTGGTGCTGCTCTACGCGCTGGTGATCGTCGTCATCGGCGGCCTCGGCTCCTTCAAGGGCGCCGCGGTCGGTGCGCTGCTGGTCGGCCAGGTGCAGACCGTCGGCGTCTCGGTGCTGGCCAGCTACGCGAGCTTCCTGATGTTCGCGGTGATGGCCCTGGTGCTGCTGCTCAAGCCGGCCGGGCTGCTGCCCGCCCGACACGGGGGAGGGCACTGATGTCGACCGTCACCCGCCCCGGTGATTCCGCCCCCGCGTCCTCCCCGACCACCTCGGCGCCGAAACCCCGGCGGCCGCGCTGGCTGGCGCTCCCGCTGATCGTCGTCGGCATCCTGCTGCTGGTCTCGGTGCCGTTCTGGGTGGCGCCCTATCCGGTGCTGCTGCTGTCGCGGATCCTGTCCTTCGCGCTGCTGGTGATCAGCGTCGACCTGCTCACCGGCTACACCGGGCTGCCGACGCTCGGCCAGGTCGCCTACTTCGGTGCGGGCGCCTACACCGCGGGGCTCGTCGGGATCCACCTGTCCACGAACGCTTTCCTGCAACTGCTGCTCGGCACCCTGGTCGCCGCCGCGCTGGCCCTGGTCACCGGCGCCGTCGCGGTCCGCACCAACGGATTCGTCTTCTTGATGGTCACCTTGGCGATCACCGAGTTGGCCAACCGGCAGGCCGATTCGATGACCGCGGTGACCGGCGGCTCCAACGGCCTGTCCGGGATCCCGGCGGTCACCCTGACCCCCGGTGGCGAACCGCTGCGGCTGGCCGGACTGGTCTACTTCTGGGTGCTGTTCGTCTTCCTGATCGGCCTGGCGCTGGCCATCGTGCTGGTCCGTTCCCCGCTCGGCCGCTCGATGCGCGGGGTCCGCGATGCCGAATCCAGGCTGCATGCGCTCGGCCAGCGCAGCTACCCGGTGAAGCTGATGGCGTACACCTTCGCCGGTGCGATCGCCGGCATGGCCGGTACCGCCTGGACCGCGCAGGCCCGCTTCTTCTCACCCGGCGACATGGCCTTCTCGCTCGCGGCGATCGCGCTGCTCTCGGTGGTGCTCGGCGGCGCCGGCACCCTGTGGGGCCCGATCCTGGCGGCGGCGATCGTGATCTTCATCCGCGACTACGTCGGCGCGATGGTGAACGGGCACGGCGCCACCATCCTCGGCCTGCTGTTCGTGGTCGCGGTGTTCGCACTGCCGCGCGGCATCGCCGGATTGGTACGCCGACGGCGCGGGCCGACGCTCGCCGTGGCCGGTGAGGGTGACGCCGGCGTGGAAGGGGCCAAGTGATGGGCGAGACACTGCTCGAGCTGAACGGGGTGAGCCGGCACTACGGCTCGTTGAAGGCCGTCGACGACGTCAGCTTCACCGTCGAGCGCGGCGCCCGGCACGCCCTGATCGGGCCGAACGGCGCGGGCAAGTCGACGCTGTTCTCGGTGATCGGCGGCGCCACCCCGGCCAGTGCCGGCACCATCGGCTTCGCCGGCCGCGACATCACCGGCCTCGACGAACCGGCCCGTGCCAGGGCCGGGCTGGTGCGCACCTTCCAGCACTCCAGCCTCTTCCTCGGCATCAGCGTGCTGGACAACGTGGTGCTCGCGGTCGAGGGCGTCGAGGGCAGCCCGAAGCGGTTCTTCCCGGTACCCGGGCGGGACCGGCGGATCAGGGAGCTGGCGGCCGAGCAGTTGGCCGCGGTCGGACTGTCCGGGCGGGAGGAGCTGATCTGCGGCACCCTCTCGCACGGTGAGCGCCGCCAGCTCGAGGTGGCGATGGTGCTGGCCTGCGAGCCGACCATGGTGCTCTTCGACGAACCGGCCGCGGGCATGTCGGCGGCCGAGACGAAACGGTTCATGGAGCTGATCGAGGGGCTGCCGGAGTCCGTCACGGTGCTCATCGTCGAACACGATCTGGAAGTGGTGTTCCGGCTCGCACGGACCGTCAGCGTGCTGGCCGCCGGCCGGTTGATCGCCCACGGCAGCCCCGCCGAGATCCGCGACAACGACGAGGTCAAGGTGGCGTACCTGGGTGAATCCGAGGGTGCCGAACCGCTCTTCTACTGATGCTTTTTCTTTCCTGGAAGGGGATGCGCCGATGCTGCTCGAGGTGAGCGACCTGGTCGCGGGTTACGACGGTTCGCGGGTGCTGGACGGGGTCAGCCTGTCCGTCGATGCGGGTGAGTCGGTGGCGGTGCTCGGCCGCAACGGCGTCGGCAAGACCACGCTGATCAACTCGATCATGGGTCTGGTACGCCCCAGCTCCGGCTCGGTGCGGGTCGATGGCACCGAGCTGGCCCGCCGGCTGCCGCATGCGATGGCCCGGGCCGGGGTGTCGATCGTGCCGCAGGGCCGGCGGGTCTTCTCCTCGCTGACCGTCGATGAACATCTGGCGATCTCGGCGCGGAAGGGGGAGTGGACCCCGGCCTCGGTGCTGGCGTTGATGCCGCGGCTCGGCGAACGCCGCGGCCACCTCGGCTCCCAGCTCTCCGGCGGTGAGCAGGAGATGCTCGCGATCGGGCGTGCCCTGGTCGGCAATCCGCGGCTGCTGCTGCTCGACGAACCCTCCGACGGCCTCGCCCCGACCATCGTCGCCCAGGTGGGGGAGGTGCTCACCGAGTTGGCCAGTACCGGGGTGGCGGTGCTGCTGGTGGAACAGGATCTGCGGCTCGCCTTCAAGGTCGCCCAGCGGGTGCTGGTGATGCAGAAGGGCGAGATCGTGCACCGCTCCACGGTCGCCGACTTCCGCGCCGACGGCCGGCGGGCCCAGGCTCTGCTGGGTGTCGGTTGACTCGTAGACTCCTCCCATGAGCAGCAACCTGCCGATCTCCTCGCGCTACCGGACCCAGCCCGATGCGCCGGTCACCGAGGAGGAGCGCAACCAGCTCTCCACCCAGCTCAACGAGGCCTTCACCGCCGGGCAGCTGGATCAGCAGGGTTACGACGAGTTGCTGGACCGGATCTTCGGCGCCACGAAGCTGGGTGACCTGGCGCCGGTGGTGGAGCGGCTCGGCAAGCCGGCCACCCACAACGAGCCGGCGATCGTGCAGCAGACACCCGGTGGGCGACCCGGTGAGTTGAGCGAGGCCCGGACGCCGAGCAACCGGGCCAGCCTGGCGCTGGTCGGCGGCGTCGCCGGCGGGCTGATCCTGATCGTGCTGATCGTGCTGCTGGCCGTGCTTCTCTGAGTTGCACATCACCCAGCGGAACACCGCTCTACTGGGTAGTATGGCGCCGTGCCAAGGGACCTGATCACGTCGGCCAAGATCCGCGACCACGTGCAGCGGCTGGCCGACCTCCACCCGCCCATCCGTCTTGGTTCGGTCGATCGCACCATCCGCAACCCCCGCCTGGTGCGCGAACGCTTCGGTCACGTGCTGGAATACCTGGCCCGGGTCGAGCTCGAGGTCGACCGCAATGTGCTCGAGCTGCTCACCCTGCTGCCGCACACCCGGGAGCTGGACCGCTTCTTCTATGAGGACGTCTGGCAACCGCAGGAGATCCAGCACGGGTTGATCATCGACCAACTCGGTCAGGATCTCGGCATGGAGCCCTCCGAGCCGATGCTGGAGGTGGAGCTGTCGATGAAGATCCTCGGCGCCCTCTCCCACCTGCCCGCCATCGGTGAGGTGACCCGGTTGCTCTACTACCTGACCGGCGCGAGCACCGAACGCCAGGCGGTGCTGGCGTACAACACCCTCAACAAGTCGCTCACCGAGATGGGCGAGGACGCGATCGCGCAGACCGTCATCGGCCCGATCAAACAGCAGGAGCCGGGCCACTTCGCCTTCTATCAGATGAGCTCCACCGAGATGATCCAGAGCGGCCGGCTGAAGCCGTGGCAGCTCTGGCTGGCCCGTCAGCTGCGGTCCATCTCCTACGGCCTGGTCGGCACCAACGGCAAGAAGGCCTACACCGCCGACATGGGCGGGGTGATGGAGAATCTCGGCATCACCCGTGACCTGGAGGCGTACGCCAAGCAGGTCGGCCGGCTCGAGGCCCGGTTGCTCTGGGCACACCGGCAGGGGATGGAGTTCCCGCCCTACGTGCTCCGCGCGCTGCGCGAGAGCCTGGAACTGCATCGCCAGCGGGAGCAGGCGCTGGCCGCCTGAGGCGTACGCCCAGCCACCGTCAGGTTGGGGCGCGACGATCTATGGCGGGATGGGCGAATCGCTCTACTGGCTGGAGGATTATCCGATGGCCGAGCTGGCGTTCCAGTTCGCGATGCGCTGCCCCGGCGGCGAGCAGCCGGTCGGTTTCGCCCGGTTGGCACAGTCGGTCGAGAAGGGTCGCGGGGACAAGAAGTTGGCCGAGGAGTTCTGGGCCGAGGCCGAAGCCGCTCAGCCCGGGATCCGCGAACTCGCGAACGAGGAGGTCTGACTCCGGCGGCCGTCAGAGGTGCGGGTTCTGGGATCGGCCACCCGAGCGCCCGGCCGACGCAAGATTTGGGCGTACGCCAAGGGTGACGTAGTATTGCACGTCGGTCACCCACGCCGGGTGATCGGTCGTGCGATTCGTCGAATTCGTCCATCCGGACTTCCCGACAGATTGAGAGTACATGTCGAAGAAAGAGGGCTTCCTCGAGATGGAGGGCACCGTGGTCGAGGCGCTGCCCAACGCGATGTTCCGCGTTGAGCTGGCCAATGGTCACAAGGTGCTCGCCCAGATCAGTGGCAAGATGCGGCAGCACTACATCCGCATCCTTCCGAGCGACCGAGTGGTCGTGGAGATCTCTGCCTACGACCTGAACCGCGGCCGAATCGTCTACCGGCACAAGTGACCGACAGTCCGGCCGATCCCATGCCCTTCGTGGTCGGGGTCGGTCAATCACCACTCACAGGTGTGTCCGACCTCGGGCATGCCCAGAATCGATAGGAAGCTCAGCAATGAAGGTTCAGCCGAGCGTCAAGAGGATCTGCGACAAGTGCAAGGTGATCCGCCGGCACGGTCGCGTGATGGTGATCTGCGAGAACCCGCGGCACAAGCAGCGCCAGGGCTGAGTCCCTGGCGTGAGCCCGAAAGGCCCGGCGTACGCCGAGTCGACAGGTTTACGCTTTCGCGCTGGGGGCGGACGGCCCGCAGAGCACCCTTGACAACTCAATAGCAACGACAACTCAATAACCACCAACGTGGTGCCAATCCCGGGGGAGCGATTCCCCGGGGCCCACGCCCGGACGGAGGCCGGGCCCGGCGTACGAATCAGAAGGTACGCCGGACGCACCACGCCAGAGACCTCCGCGGCTCGTGGATCAGCGCCCTTGGAACCGGCGCCACGAACCGGACCCGAAGGGACTGCTGAGATGGCACGCCTCATGGGTGTCGACCTCCCGCGCGAGAAGCGCCTCGAGGTCGCACTTACCTACATCTTCGGCGTGGGTCGCACCCGCGCCCTGGAGACCCTGGACGCCACGGGGATCAGTGGCGACACCCGCGTCCGCGACCTGAGCGACGACCAGCTCGTCCAGCTGCGTGACCACATCGACGCGAACTACCAGACCGAGGGTGACCTCCGTCGTGAGGTCGCCGCCGATATCCGCCGCAAGATCGAGATCGGCTCGTACCAGGGCCGTCGGCACCGCGCCGGGCTGCCGGTGCATGGTCAGCGCACCCGGACCAACGCCCGCTCCCGCAAGGGCAAGCGCAAGGCCGTGGCCGGCAAGAAGAAGAAGTAACGGACGCACCAGGGAGATCTGAACAGATATGGCTACCGCAGGACGCGGCGCCGCCAAGAAGGTGCGCCGCAAGGAGAAGAAGAACGTCGTGGCCGGACAGGCCCACATCAAGTCGACGTTCAACAACACGATCATCTCGATCACCGACCCCAACGGGCACGTGATCTCATGGGCCTCCGCCGGCACCGTCGGCTTCAAGGGCTCGCGCAAGTCGACCCCGTTCGCCGCCCAGATGGCCGCCGAGGCCGCCGGGCGTCGTGCCATGGAGCACGGCATGAAGAAGGTCGACGTGTTCGTCAAGGGCCCCGGTTCCGGCCGGGAGACCGCCATCCGCTCGCTCGGCGCCATCGGCCTCGAGGTGGGTGCCATCGCCGATGTCACCCCCGTGCCGCACAACGGCTGCCGTCCGCCCAAGCGCCGTCGCGTCTGATCGCGGAGAACAGGAGAAACTGACATGGCTCGTTACACCGGTCCCATGACCAAGAAGTCGCGTCGCCTGGGCTCCGACCTGGTCGGCAACGACAAGGCCTTCGAGCGCCGCCCGTACCCGCCCGGCATGCACGGCCGGGGTCGCACCAAGGACTCCGAGTACGCCCTGCAGCTGCGCGAGAAGCAGAAGGCTCGCTACACCTACGGCGTGCTGGAGAAGCAGTTCCGCCGCTACTACGAGGAAGCGCACCGCGTCACCGGCAAGACCGGTGACATCCTGCTGCAGATCCTCGAGTCGCGACTGGACAACGTCATCTACCGCGCCGGTTTCGCGGCCACCCGCCGCCAGGCCCGCCAGATGGTGGTCCACGGTCACTTCCTGGTCAACGGCCAGAAGGTGAACATCCCCTCGTTCCGCGTCTCCGCCCACGACATCATCGATGTCAAGGACAAGTCGCTGAACCTGCACCCGCTGGTCGTCGCCCGCGAGACCCACGGTGAGCGCGAGGTACCGGCCTGGCTCGAGGCCCGGCCGAACCAGATGCGGATCCTGGTGCACCAGCTGCCCACCCGGCAGCAGATCACCGTCGACGTTCAGGAACAGCTGATCGTCGAGCTCTACTCCAAGTGAGTCGAGGGCGGGGGCCGGTTGGTCCCCGCCACCCGCCGGGGGTTTCTCGCCCCCGGCGGATCCACCTCTTGCCATCAAATAGCGGTTGGCACGAAAGGAAAAACAACACATGCTCATTGCCCAGCGGCCCACGCTGTCCGAAGAGGTCGTCGACGACAACCGGTCCCGGTTCGTCATCGAGCCCCTCGAGCCCGGCTTCGGCTACACCCTCGGCAACTCGCTGCGTCGCACCCTGCTGTCGTCCATCCCGGGCGCCGCGGTGACCAGCATCAAGATCGACGGCAACCTGCACGAGTTCTCGACCATCGAGGGCGTCGTGGAGGATGTCACCGAGATCATCCTCAACCTCAAGGCCCTGGTCGTCTCCTCCGAGGAGGACGAGCCGGTGGTCATGTACCTCCGCAAGGCCGGTGCCGGTGCGGTCACCGCCGCCGACATCGCCCCGCCCGCCGGGGTCGAGGTGCACAACCCCGAGCTGCACATCGCCACCCTCAACGACAACGGCAAGCTCGAGATGGAGCTCGTCGTCGAGCGTGGCCGTGGCTACGTCTCCGCGGTGCAGAACAAGTCCGGCGACCACGAGATCGGCCGGATCCCGGTCGACTCGATCTACTCGCCGGTGCTGAAGGTCACCTACAAGGTCGAGGCCACCCGTGTCGAGCAGCGCACCGACTTCGACAAGCTCGTCGTCGACGTCGAGACCAAGCCCGCGATCCGTCCCCGGGACGCCGTCGCGAGCGCCGGGCGTACCCTCGTCGAGCTCTTCGGCCTGGCCCGTGAGCTCAACCTGGAGGCCGAGGGCATCGAGATCGGCCCGTCCCCGGTGGACGAGCAGCTCGCTGCCGACCTGGCACTGCCGGTCGAGGACCTGAACCTCACCGTCCGGTCCTACAACTGCCTCAAGCGCGAGGGCATCCACACCGTCTCCGAGCTGGTGTCCCGCTCCGAGCAGGACCTGCTCGACATCCGCAACTTCGGCTCCAAGTCGATCGACGAGGTCAAGCTGAAGCTGCACGAGATGGGTCTGTCGCTCAAGGACTCCGCCCCCGGCTTCGACCCGCTCGGTGCGGTGGGTCGCTACGACGAGGACGACGAGGACGGCGACCAGGACTTCGCCGAGACCGAGCAGTACTGAGCCTCCCGGCCCGAAACAGATTTGGAGATAGAGAATGCCGAAGCCAACCAAGGGTCCGCGGCTGGGCGGTTCGCCCGCGCACGAGCGGATCATCCTGGACAACCTGGCCAGCCAGCTCTTCGAGCACGGCCGGATCACCACCACCGAGGCACGGGCCAAGCGGGTCCGTCCGCTGGCGGAGAAGCTGATCACCAAGGCCAAGCGCGGTGACCTGCACGCCCGCCGGCTGGCCGCCACCCACATCCGGGACAAGGGTGTGCTGCACATCCTGTTCGCCGAGATCGCGCCGGCCGTCGCCGACCGCGAGGGCGGCTACACCCGGATCACCAAGGTCGGTCCCCGCAAGGGCGACAACGCCCCGATGGCGATCATCGAGGTGATCACCGACCCGGTCAGCGCCAAGGCGCCGAAGAAGTCCGCGGCGAAGCCGGCCAAGGTCGCCGACACCAAGGCCGAGGAGAAGGCCGCCGTCGACACCGAGGCCGGCGAGGCCCAGGCCGACGGTTCGTACAAGGGTGACAACCCGCCCGCCGGTTACGACATCAAGGGCAACGAGGACTCGATGAAGTTCCACACCCCGGAGTCGCCCTGGTACGACCGCACCGTCGCCGAGGTCTGGTTCAACTCCGCCGAGGCCGCCGAGAAGGCCGGCTTCGTCAACGCGGTGAAGGACAAGGACGACGACGACAAGGCCGAGGCCAAGGACTCCGACGAGGCCAAGGACTCCGACGAGGCCTGAGTCTCAGCAGACCGACGGCGCCCGTCCCCAGCAGGGGGCGGGCGCCGTTCGTTTTCCCGATCGCCGCGAATGATCATGGAATATCCGGTCCTTCATCTGCAAACATACGTATGCCAGTATGAATATTTCATGATCATTCCTTGGCGCGGATCTCGGTTCGCTGGGGCCGACTACCCTTGGCCGGGTGAGTGAACCTGACCGCCTGCGGATCGCCCAGTTGGCGAACTTCGTGGGTCCGGTCTCCGGCGGTATGCGGCAGGCGATCGAGAGCCTGGGCGCGGGTTATGTGGACGCCGGGCACGAGCGGATCCTGGTGGTCCCCGGTGAGAAGGACCGCACCACCGAGACCGAACGCGGGATCGTGGTCGAGGTCGCCTCCCCCCATCTGCCCAACTCGGCGTACCGGATGATCGCCCAACCGTGGCGCGCGCTGGCGGTGCTGGACAGGTTCGCGCCGACCAGCGTCGAGGTCTCCGACAAGTGGACCCTGTCGCCGGTGGCCGGTTGGGCGCGGCGCAGGGGCGTCGGCTCGATCCTGTTCAGCCACGAACGGCTGGACGCCATGCTCGGGCTCTGGCTGCGCCGTCAGTTCGGCGTCGAGACCGCCGTCGGTGCCTTGAATCGTCGGCTGGCGCAGTCCTTCGACGCGGTCGTGGTCACCAGCCAGTACGCGGCCGATGAGTTCCACAACACCGGCGCCAACCTGGTCAAGGTCCCGCTCGGTGTCGATCTGCGGACCTTCAACCCCGACAAGGGATCCCCGGCCGACGACGACACTCTCAAGCTCTGCTACGTGGGCCGGCTGAGCCGGGAGAAGAGCCCGCACCTGGCGGTCGCCGGGGCGGTCGAGGTGCATCGTCGCGGTCTGCCGGTGCGCCTCGACGTCTACGGCGACGGGCCCCATCTGGACGAGCTGCGTGAGATCGCCGGTGATGCCCCGGTTTCCTTCCACGGTTACCTTTCCGGCCGGGAGGCCGTGGCCGAGGCGTACGCCGACGCCGACGTCTCGCTGTCGGTCTGCCCGGCCGAGACCTTCGGCCTGGCCGTGCTGGAGGCGCTGGCGACCGGAACGCCGGTGGTCACCTCCGACCGTGGTGGTGCGCGGGAGCTGGTCGATGAGAGCTGCGGTGAGTGGGGGGCGCCGGACCCGATGGGCATCGCCGACGCCATCGAGCGGATGGCCGGCCGGCCCCGTGCCGCGACCCGGCACAGCGCCCGGCAGCGGGCCGAGAGCTACGACTGGAACACATCGGTGCAGCGGATGCTGCAGCTGCACCAGGAGCTGGCCCGCCGGGCGCCCTACCAGTCCCTGTGGCGGGACCGGGTACGCGGCCGACTGGTCAGGCGGGAACGAGGGGAACGATCATGAGCTGGAAGAAGTGGGCGTTGGCCGCGGGTGCGGCCGGGGCGGCGGTGGCGCCACTGGTGCTCCAGGCCCCGCGTGCACTGCGCGCCCAACCCGATGGCGTGCACACCATCCGGGACGCGATCTGGGTCAGTCGGAACAGCGGGTTGTCCGGCTGGGAGCTGGTCGAATTCGCCCGCTCGCTGGTGCACCGCAAGTTCACCCGCTACTCGATCCTGAACCTCTGGGAGACCCCCGGGCTCGCCTTCCGGAACTCCCGCGGTTATGCCAACCAGTACAACGGCGCGCTCGCCGAAATCCTGGAGGCATTGGGATTCCAGGTCGAACGGGTCTTCGCCACCCGGGTCCGCCAGGACATCAACCCCTGGTGGCGGATGGGGCACAGCTGGCTGCGGGTGACCATCGACGGCCGCACCCTGGACGTCTGTGCCTCCCGGGCCAACGCCGGGCCGGGTGAGGTCGAGTTCATCCCGGTCACCGAGGTGCTGCCGTTCCGGACGATGACCTACTGGAACACCAACAACGGGATGATCCTGTTCACGGTGCTCGCCTGCTGGAAGGCGACGCTCACCCGCAAACCCCTCCCGCGCTGGATGTACCGCGAGTTCGGCAGCAAGGTCGAGGACGACTAGTACGCACCTCGTGCAGGTCGCGCAGCGACCGTGTCGAGAGGTGCTGGTGTCGCGGGTTCATCTCGACACGCTGCCCCGGCTCCGCTTCGCTGCGCCGGGTCAGCTACTCGATGAACGTCAGCGCCGGCGGCGGGCCAGGCGGATGCCGATCAGCAGGGCGGTGGCCGCGCCGGCGGCGAGGGCGACCTTCCTGACCGTTCCGCGTTTTCCCTGCACCGGTGCGGATTCCGGCTGCTGCTCGTCCAACAGGGTCACCGTGCCTGCCTCACCGTCGAGGGCGAGTCGATCACCGGTCCGGATCCGTGCGGTGGCCACCGTGGTACCGAGCACGGCGGGGATGGCGTATTCGCGGGCCACGATCGAGGAGTGACTCAGCGGGCCGCCGATATCGGTGACCACGCCGGCTGCGAGCGCGAAGAGCGGCGTCCAGGCCGGGGTGGTGATCGCCGCGACCAGGATCTCCCCGGGTTGCATCCCGGAGAAGTCCTCCGGCCCGTGCACCACCCGGGCGGTGCCGGTCACGCGGCCGCCGCTGGCCCCGGTGCCGCGCAGCACCGCACCGGACTGGTCACCCATCACCGAGGGCATGAAGTTGTCCCAGACGTGCCACAGGGAGCGATCCGGCACGATCGCCGGTGGCGTCACCCGGCGCCGGCCGCGCCACTCCCGGCGCCGCTCGGCCACCTCCTGCTGGGCCGGCCGGGGCGTACGCCCGGCGTCCAGCTCGGCGGCGGCCCGCTCCAACTCGGCCAGCCGCAACCAGTGGACGTCGTCGGCCCCCTCCAGCACCCCGGCTCTGACCAACCGCCGACCGAGCTCGGCGGCGTACGCCCGTGCGGTGGGCCAGCCCAGTCCGATGTCGGCCAGTGAGTCCTCGCGTACCGGGCCCATCTCGTTGGCGTTCTGCAACAGGCGTTGGAAGAGCGCGCGCCGGGTGCCCCGCAGCCGGCCCAGGACCTGGTCGATGGCCGCCTTCCGGTTCGTCGCGAGTCGATTCCGGCGCTGCACCGGTGACGCATCGGTCCCGGACAGATAGAAGCGCAGCGCATCGAGCACCGGCGCGGGGTTGTCGGCCGCCACCGGATTCAACAGATCCAGGTTGTAGACCGCGTGCCCGAAGCGATCCAGATGCGCATCGAACAGCCGCCGGAACTCCGCCCACTCGGCCTCGTCGACACCGGCGGGCGCCGCGTCCCCCAGCTCCACCTCGGTGCGCCCCAGCGCTGCCGCCAGCGCGGGGCGCTCGGCCGCCCAACGGGCCAGCTCGTAGACCGACTGATCGGCGCGCAACGGCGCGGAATCCAGTCCCAGCAGGAAATCCTCGGCCCGCGGATCACCCGGCCGCTTCACCACCCGGTCATAGAAACCGGTGAACAGCAACTCGCTGGTGACCGCCTCGGGGATGATCGTCTGCACCGAGGTGTAGTAGGCGAAACCGGCGCCGACGAGCTCCTCGATCCCGGCCAGCAAGGCGGCCGCCGTCAGCCCGGCCGGATCCTGCGTGCGCCGTCGCCGCACCACCTCCGCATAGCGCGGCTGGAAGACCTGCTCCCACCGCTGGCGGCCGAGCTGGCTGAAGATGAGCCTGCCGGCCAACGGCAGCACCGGCAGCGCCTTCAGGAACAGCGAATTCCCGTAACCGTAGTAACCGAATCCGTTGATGGTGACGAACGAGATGTCCTTGGCGGTGAAGAACTTCTGCGGGCCGAAGAAGTCGTTGATGGTGCCGATCATCCCCGGCACGACGAGCTTCTCCGCGAGGTCGGCGAACAAGGTGGACAGCGGGTTCGGCAGCTGCTCGGTGATGCTGGCACGCATGAACACGTCGTGCCGTGCGGGCGCGGGCCACTCGGTCGGCGCGTCACCGGTCTCCTCCGGCAGTGCGGTGATCGGCCGCGACTGCACCAGCCACGGCGTTCCGTCCGAGTCGATCACCCATTCCAGGTCCTGCGGGGTGCCGAAGTGTTCGGCGGCCCGTCGGCCCAGCGCGGCCAGCGCGCCGGCGGCCCCATCGTCCAGCACCGCCGCATCCCGTTGTGCGGCCGGGGTCGCCTCGGTGCGCACGCCGGCCGCGGTCGGCACGGTGCGGGTCTGCTTGCTGGCGATGCGGCGCTCGATCACCCGGCCAGCACGCAGCACCAGGTCGTCGGTGCTGACGCTGCCGGAGACGACCGATTCACCGAGGCCCCAGGCGGCCGAGATCACCGTCTCATCGGTGCGCCCGGTGGTCGGGTTCGCGGTGAACATCACCCCGGCCGAACGGGCCTCGACCAACCGCTGCACGACCACCGCCAGGGCCAGCTCACCGGTCACCCGATGCGCCGCGCGATAGGCGATCGCCCGTGGGCTCCACAACGAGGCCCAGCAGTCACGGACCGCCTGCAGCAGCGCGGAATCGGTGCGTACATTGAGAAAGGTCTCCTGCTGCCCGGCGAAGGACGCCTCGGCCAGGTCCTCAGCGGTGGCCGAGGAGCGCACCGCGACGGCGACATCGGCACCGAGCCGGGCGTACGCCCCGCGCAGCGAGGTCTGCAGCGCCGAGGACAGTTCGCCCTCGCGGAACATGCTGGCGATCGCGTCGGCCGCGGCCTCGGGATCGCCGGCGGCGACCAGCTCCTCGATCCGGGGCTGCAAGCCGTTGCTGGTCACGAATTCGGTGTAGGCGGCGGTGGTGAGGACGAAGCCGTCCGGCACCGGGAGCCCGGCTGCGACCAGTTCGCCGAGGTTGGCACCCTTGCCACCGGCCTGGTCCAGATCGTCTCGATCCAGGGTGCTCAGATCACGGGTGTAGAGCATTTCTGCACTCTAGACCCGCAGAACGCGAAACGGGACCGGCCCGAAAGGGCCGGCCCCGTCAACAGCGTCCTGGCTGCGGCGTACGCCTCAGGCGGTCGACTCAGTAGTCGATCTGCGCGGCCTTGGCCTGCGAGAGGCGGTCGGCGGCGTCGGACCAGTTGACCACGTTCCACCAGGCGGTGACGTAGTCGGCCTTGACGTTCTTGTACTGCAGGTAGAAGGCGTGCTCCCACATGTCGATCTGCACGATCGGCAGCTGGCCGGCCGGCAGGTTGCCCTGCTGGTCGAAGAGCTGCTGGATGTTCAGCCGCTTGCCCAGGGTGTCCCAGACCAGCATGGACCAGCCGGAGCCCTGGATGCCCAGCGCATTGGCCTGGAACTGGCCCTTGAAGCCCTCGAAGGAGCCGAAGAACTCGTTGATCGCGTCGCCCAGCTCGCCGTCGGGCTCGCCGCCGCCGTCGGGAGACATGTTCTTCCAGAAGACGGAGTGGTTGATGTGCCCGCCCAGGTTGAAGGCGAGATCCTTCTCGAACTGGTTGATGGTGGCGAAGTCGCCCTTGCTGCGGGCCTCCTCCAGCTTCTCCAGTGCGGTGTTCGCGCCCTTGACGTAGGTGGCGTGGTGCTTGTCGTGGTGCAGCTCCATGATCTCCGGAGCGATGTGCGGCGCCAGTGCGCCGTAGTCGTAGGGGAGATCCGGAAGTGTGTAGGTCATGATGCTCCTTGTCCTTTCGCAGGGCTTGCTCGACCCACTCTAGGCGGCCGGTGCCGCCGGCCGGTTGGGGGGTCCACCCCGTCGGGACGGGGAATGAAGAAGGGCCCGCCAGCGTTCTGGCGGGCCCTTCGAGTCGTTGGTGTACGGCGGATCAGCGGGTGACGTCCTTGCCGGCGTCCTTGATGTTCTCGCCGGCCTGCTTCATGCCGCCCTTGGCCTGGTCGGCCTTGCCCTCGGCCTCGAGACGCTCGTTGCCGGTCGCCTTGCCAGCGCCTTCCTTGATCTTGCCGCCGGCCTTGTCAGCCGCATTCTGCATCTTGTCGCCCAGTCCCATGTGGTACCTCCTAGATCGGGCCAGCGGCGCGGTTCGCCGGTGGTATGCACCAATTATGCCCGAATGTCGATATAAGCAAGTGAGGGGGTACGCGCGCGCCGGCGCGTGGTCAGGCGGCCCGGGTGACCGCGAAGACGCGGAAGCCCTTCGCCGAGGCGAGCCGGTCGCAGGCGTACCCCTGCTCGGTCAGCCAGCGCTGCAGCGAGTCCGCGCCGAGGTTGCGGCCCACCACCAGGTACGCCGTCCCCTCCGGGCTCAGCCTGGGCAACCAGGTGAGCAGCAGGTCGTGCAGCGCGTCCTTGCCGATCCGGATCGGCGGATTCGACCAGATCTCGTCGTAGCGGGCCGCGGGATCGGCCTGCTCGGGCAGCAGCGGCCGGACCCGGTCACCGACCCCGACGGCCGCGGCGTTCTCGGCGCACAGGGCGAGCGCGCGCTCGTTGGTGTCGACCGCGTCCACGATCGCCGCGGGGGAGTGGTCGGCCAGCGCCACCGCGATCGGACCCCAGCCGCAGCCGAGGTCGAGCAACCGGGTCGCGGCACTGGGCGGGGCGACGGTACGCAGCAGCACCGCGGTCCCCAGGTCGAGCCCATCGGCGGAGAACACCCCGTTGGCGGTGTGGAACTCGTAATCGGTATCGAAGATCCGGGCGCTGACGGTGCGCCGCTTCTCCGGTCCGTCAGGGGTGCGGAAATAGTGCTCGGTCACCGGATCTCCCGTCTCGATCGGGCCTGGTCGGCCCGCTCGGCCAACTGGTCGTCGGCGGGGTAGCCGACCTCCTCCAGGCACAACCCGTGCGCCGGCAGCACCGGCACGCTGCTCTCCCGGTGCGGGGTGGCCAGCACCTGCCGCAGCCAGTCCAGATCCCGGCGGCCACTGCCGACACTGGTCAGCGCACCCATCAGGGAGCGGACCATGGAATGGCAGAATGCGTCCGCGCGCACCGTGTACGCCACCCGCGGCCCTTCGCGCACGGCGTCGAGACCGAGCAGCGTGCGGATCGTGGTCGCCCCCTCGCGCCGCTTGCAGAAGGCGGCGAAGTCGTGCAGCCCCAGCAGCAGTCCACCGGCCTCGTTCATCGCGTCCACATCCAGCCGGTCGCGGACCGCCAGCACGTGATCGGCGAGCAACGGATCGGGGCTGCCGGAGTCGTCGAAGCGGTAGACGTAGCGACGCCAGACGGCCGCGAAGCGGGCATCGAAACCGGGCGGAGCCATCGAGACCCGGCGCACCACCAGATCCGCGGGCAGCACCCGGGAAAGCCTGTGCTGCAAGGAATCAGTCGCGACCTCTGCCGGCAGGTCGAGATGCGCGACCTGACCCCGGGCGTGCACCCCGGCATCGGTACGCCCGGCGACCACCAGCTCCACCGGCTCGGTCAGCCGCAGCACCCGCGGGATCCACTCCTGCAACACCCCCTGCACGGTGCGCAGCCCGGGTTGCGCCGCCCAACCCGAGAAATCCCTGCCGTGGTAGGAGATGTCGAGTCGGATTCGATTCGTGCTCACGGCATGCTCCGATACGCCAGCTCGATCACCGCGCGCCCGGCGGCCACCCCACGCCGTTCATACTTGGTCTCCGGGCGGGGGATCAGATCGCTGGAATCGGCGTCCACGTTGACAAGACGGGGATGCGGATCGAGCACCTCACGGCAGTGCTCGGCGTAGTCCGCCCAGTCGGTGGCGATCCGCCAGAGCCCGCCGGGTACCAGCCGGTCGGCGACCAGGTCGGCGAACTCGGTCGACACCAGGCGCCGCTTGTGGTGCCGCGACTTGTGCCACGGATCGGGGAAGAAGGTCCACAGCTCGGTGACCGAGCCGGTGCCGAAGAGCCGGTTCAGGCCCTCGACGCCGTTCGCGTCGACCAGGCGTACGTTCTCGATCCCCGCCTGCTGCAGCTTGATCATCGTCGAGGCGAGCGCGGGCCGGAACACCTCGAAGGCGACGTGGTCGCGGTCCGGGGCGGCGCCGGCCATCGCCACCAGGGAATCGCCGGTGCCCGAGCCGATCTCCACCACCAGCTCGGCCCGGCGGCCGAAGACCGCCGGCCAGCCCACCACCGCCGTCTCGGCGATCGAGGTGCTCGTCGCGGCCCGGGGGACCTCGATCAGATACCGCTCCCGATTCGCCCAGGCGCGCTCCTGGCTGGGGTTCATCCGGGTGCTCCGGCGCACGAAGGACACCACCTCGCGGTGGGTGCGCTGATCGGGGCCGGTCATGGGGGCAGACTCTAGCGACCCGCGGGGGTGGCCCGGATTGGTACCGATCACCACAATGGAGGCATGAAGACACTGCTGAATCTGATCTGGCTGATCACCGGGGGCATCTGGCTGTCGCTGAGCTACTTCCTGTTCGGTCTGATCGCCTGTGTGTTCATCATCACCATCCCGATGGGCATCGCCTCCTTCCGGATGGCGTCCTATGCGCTCTGGCCGTTCGGGCGGACCGTGGTGATCAAGCGGGGCGCGGGAACCGGTTCCGCGATCGCGAACCTGATCTGGTTCGTCGTGGCCGGCCTCTGGATCGCGGCCACCCACATCACCACCGCCATCGCGCAGGCGGTGACGATCATCGGCATCCCGCTGGCCATCGCGAACGTGAAGATGATCCCGATCACCTGCTTCCCGTTCGGCAAGGACATCGTCGACTCGCGCAGTGTGCCGCCGGGCAGCGTGCCCCTGCTCTCGATCTGACCGGCCGGTCAGCGTTCTGGAGCGCCGAATGGGGGAGGCCGCGGGGATGAGCGTGGTCAGAAGCACTCATCCGCGGGCGTTAGGGTAAGCCGCGAAGAGCCCACATACCCAAGGGAGAAATATGTCGAACGACGACGTTGCGGTGCTCCAGCACGGGGACAAGCGTCTCGAGCTGCCGGTCACCCCGGCCACCGAGGGCAACAGCGGCTATGGCATCGCCGCTCTGATGAAGACCACCGGGAACACCACCCTCGATCCCGGCTTCACCAACACGGCGTCCTGCCGTTCGGCGATCACCTACATCGACGGCGACGCGGGCATCCTGCGCTACCGCGGCTACCCGATCGACCAGCTGGCCGAGCAGTCCAACTTCCTCGAGGTGGCCTGGCTGGTCATCAAGGGCGAGTTGCCGACCTCCGCCGAGCTGAAGGACTTCACCGACAAGATCCTGGCCCAGCGCGAGATCGACCCGGAGGTGAAGAACCTTTTCAAGGCCTTCCCGCGGGACACCCACCCGATGGCGATCCTGTCCGCCGGCATCATGGTGCTCGAGTCCTACAACCAGGATGCCGTCGCGGTGCGCGACGAGCAGCAGGTCGAGGAGGCGACGGTACGCCTGATGGCGCAGGTGCCGACGCTGGCGGCGTACATCTTCCGCTATGTCACCGACCAGGACTTCATCGAGGTCGACCCGAAGCTCGGCTACGTCGAGAACTTCCTGCACATGTGCTTCGGCGACGCGGTCGATGAGAAGCAGGTCAAGGCGATGGACACCCTGCTGGTGCTGCACGCCGAGCACGAGCAGAACTGTTCCACCTCCACCGTGCGGCTGGTCGGCTCCGCGGACACCAACGTCTTCGCCTCGATCGCGGCCGGTGTGAACGCGCTCTGGGGCCCGCGGCACGGCGGCGCCAACCAGGCGGTGCTGGAGATGCTCAGTGCCATCCATGAGTCGGACAACGACACCGCGACCTTCATGGAGAAGGTGAAGAACAAGGAGGACGGGGTCAAGCTGATGGGCTTCGGCCACCGGGTCTACAAGAACTACGACCCGCGTGCGGCCATCGTCAAGAAGCACACCGACGAGATCCTCGCCGACACCGACAACGAGCTGCTGGACATCGCCAAGGGCCTGGAGGAGGTCGCCCTCAACGACGACTACTTCAAGTCCCGCAAGCTCTACCCGAACGTCGACTTCTACACCGGTCTGATCTATGCCGCGTTCGGCTTCCCGATGAACTACTTCACCGTGCTCTTCGCGCTCGGCCGGCTGCCCGGCTGGATCGCGCAGTGGCGCGAGATGATGGTCGACCCCGACAACAAGATCGGCCGCCCGCGGCAGGTCTACATCGGCGAGACCGAGCGGGACTACGCCAAGAAGGACTGACCTCGGCTGTCCGCGCGAGAAGGGCCGTCTCCCGGCAGGGAGGCGGCCCGTCTGCGTACCCGGCCGATTTGCCCGAAGCGCCCTCGGGGGCGTACATTCGTCTGCTGTTGCGCTCGGTCGCAAACGGGAGGGATTCGCCGCGAATCCCTTCGTCTGTCCGAAACTCTGGTTTCGAGATGCGGTGCCGTCTCCGGCGCGATCTCGTGCCGTCGAGGCCAGGGCACCGGGTGCTGAACCGCCAGCCGCTGAGAAATCAGCCCGAACGAAGAAGGTTCTACGTGTCCACGTACAGCCCCAAGCCCGGCGAGGTCGACCGCAACTGGGTCGTCATCGACGCCTCCGACGTGGTGCTGGGTCGCCTCGCCACCACCGCCGCCACCCTGCTGCGCGGCAAGCACAAGCCGACCTTCGCCCCGCATGTCGACGGTGGCGATTTCGTGGTCGTCGTCAACGCCTCCAAGATCTCGCTGTCGGGCCACAAGCGCACCGACAAGATGGCCTACCGGCACTCCGGTCGCCCGGGTGGCCTCAAGCAGACCCCCTACGGCGAACTGCTGGATCACGATCCGCGCAAGGCCGTCGAGCTCGCGGTCTGGGGCATGATGCCCAAGAACAAGCTGAGCCGGAAGCTGATGAAGAAGCTCAAGGTGTACGCCGGTCCGGAGCACCCGCACACCGCCCAGCAGCCGCAGCCGTACCAGATCACCCAGATCGCCCAGTGAACCCGGGAGAACCGCAGATGTCTGAGAACACCACCGAGAACGAGACCCTCGACGGCGTCACCCCGTTCACCGAGGGCGAGCGCGAGATCAGCTACCGCTCCGAGGCCGGCGCCGCGTCCGCCGCGCAGGCCACCGAGCGCCCCGCCGTGGTCGCCCCCGGCCAGGCCACCGGCCGCCGCAAGGAGGCCATCGCCCGTGTCCGGATCGTCCCCGGGTCGGGCCAGTGGACCATCAACGGCCGCGCGCTGGATGACTACTTCCCGAACAAGGTGCACCAGCAGATCGTCTCCGAGCCCTTCGCGACCGCCCAGGTCGACGGCTCCTACGACGTGATCGCCCGCATCCACGGCGGCGGCATCACCGGCCAGGCCGGTGCGCTGCGGCTCGGCGTGGCCCGCGCCCTGAACGCGGTGGACGCCGAGGCGTCCCGCCCGTCGCTGAAGAAGGCCGGCATGCTGACCCGCGATGCGCGGATCAAGGAACGCAAGAAGGCTGGCCTGAAGAAGGCCCGCAAGGCGCCGCAGTACAGCAAGCGCTGATCGGCGGAGCGCTGCCTTGGGCCGCCTGTTTGGTACCGATGGAGTCCGCGGTCGGGCGAATGTCGACCTGACCGCGGAACTCGCGCTGGACCTGTCCGTCGCCGCTGCCCACGTGCTGGGCGAGGCCGGGGTCTTCCGCGCCGCTCGACCGATCGCACTGGTGGGCCGCGACCCGCGCGCCTCCGGGGAATTCCTGGAGGCCGCGGTGATCGCCGGTCTGGCCAGCGCCGGGGTCGATGTGGTGCGCCTCGGCGTCGTCCCCACGCCGGGGGTGGCGTACCTGGTCAACAGCACCCGCGCCGAGCTCGGCGTGATGCTGTCGGCCAGTCACAACCCGATGCCCGACAACGGGATCAAGTTCTTCTCCCGTGGTGGGGCGAAGCTCGATGATGTCGTCGAGGATGCGATCGAGTCCCGGATGCGGGAGCAGTGGCAGCGTCCGGTGGGGGCCGATGTGGGCCGGGTACGCCCCGACTACGACCTGGTCGAGCGGTATGTCGAGCATCTGGTCGGCAGCCTGGCCGGGGTACGCCTGGCCGGCATCCATGTGGTCGTCGATTGCGCGAACGGTGCGGCCTTCCACACCGCCGTGGCGGCGTTCGAGAACGCCGGCGCGCAGGTGACCGCGATCCACGCGGCACCGGACGGTACGAACATCAACAAGGATTCCGGCTCCACCCATCTGGGTGACCTGCAGGCCGCGGTGGTGGAACACGGTGCCGACCTCGGGATCGGCCTGGACGGCGACGCCGATCGCTGCCTGGCGGTGGATGCCGCCGGCAACATCGTCGACGGCGACCAGGTGCTGGCGATCCTCGCGGTGGCGATGAAGCAGGCCGGCAAGCTGGTCAACGACACCGTGGTGGCCACCGTGATGAGCAACCTCGGCTTCGTCCGGGCGATGCGCGAGCACGGCATCACCGTCGACCAGACCAAGGTCGGCGACCGCTACGTGCTCGAGTCGATGAAGGCCAACGGCTTCACCCTCGGCGGTGAGCAGTCCGGGCACGTGGTGATGAGCGAGTTCGCCACCACCGGTGACGGGGTGCTCACCGGGCTGCACCTGATGGCCCAGATGGCGGTCGCCGGGCAGTCGCTGGCCGAGCTCGCGTCGGTGATGACCCGGATGCCGCAGGTGCTGGTGAACGTGTCCGGGGTGGACAAGTCCCGCGCCGGCATCCACCCCGACCTGGTCCAGGCCGTGCAGGCCGCCTCCCGCGATCTGGGGGACTCCGGGCGGGTGCTGCTGCGTCCGTCGGGTACCGAGCAGCTGGTCCGGGTGATGGTCGAGGCCGACAGCCACGACCGGGCCCAGCAGGTCGCCGACCATCTCGCCGGGAAGGTACGCGAGTACCTGACGCTCTGAGCGCGGAGTTGTGCACAGGCGTTCGCCGGGCTCGGGTTCTCCACAGGGCGGGCCGCGAGCCCGAACGATTCGGCGCCTCGGTCCGCATGGTGCTGCATGGGGCAGCGGGCGCAGGTGCAGCAACTTCTGGCCGACCACGGCGGCGTGATCACGCTTCGGGATGCCGGTGGGCTTCGCGAGGCGGTGCGCTGGTTGGTACGCGCCGGCGATCTGGTCCCGCTGCTGCCCGGTTGCTATGCCGCGGCCGGGTTGGCCGATGAGCCCCTGATCCGCGCGGTCGCGATGCGCAGGTACGCACCCGATGCGGTCCTGATTGGTCGCTCGGCGGCGATGTTCACGGGCTGGCCTGAACTGGCGCCGACGATGCTGACGGTCGCGGCGCCCCGACGGCGGGTGCCCTCACGTCATCCTGGTTATGTGTGGACCCGGCGCCCGATCGATCCCGAATGGGTTCAACAGTCCGGTGGGATCAGCTGCACGAACCAGTTCCTCACCGCAGTGGATCTGATTCCGGAGCTGGGTGGGCAACCGGTGGACGATGTGCTGCGCCGACACCGGGAGAACGGGGCCTGGGCGCTGGGGCAGCTGTGGCGGGCCTTCCATGCGCATCCGAACCGGCCGGGCAACACGGTGCGCCGCCAGATCCTTGAGGACTCCCGCGATCGGCCGTGGTCGGAGGCCGAGCGATTGGCACACCGGTTGCTCCGGGAAGCCGGACTTGACGGATTCCGGACCAACTTCCCGGTGAGTGTCGATGGCTCGCTGTTCTATCTGGATGTGGCATTCCCAGAGTTGAAGCTCGCGATCGAGATCAACGGCTTCGAGCGGCACGGTCAGCGCCAGGTGTTCGAGGACGACCATCCGCGGCGGAACTCGGTGACGCTCGACGGCTGGTTGGTCCTCGAGTTCACCTGGCGGATGATCACCGAGCACCCGGATCTCTTCGTGGCCACTGTGTTGCGCGGCATCGAGCAGCGCTGACCAATCGGTAGAACCCCATTTCTCGACCCCAGTCCGTGAGTGGTGACGAGCGGATGCGGGTTTGCGGGCCGCCCCCAGACACGAGGGGCCAATTATGGGGTTTTACCGATAGGTAAGGCGGATCGCGACCTAGTCGGTCGAGGGGAGCAACCCGGCCTCGCGCAGGAACACGAGGTACTTCGGATCCTCGTCCTCGAAGATCTCGCGGCCCTCCTGCATGTAGGCCCCGATCAGGGCGTTGGCGGCCGCATCGGTATGACCGAGTTCGAGCTCGGTCTCGCCCAATCGCAGCTGCACATAGGGATTCCCGAGGCCGCCGGGGCACTGGGATGCCTCGTAGAACGCATCGCGCGCCTCGGCATACCGGCCCGCGAAGAAGTGTGCGTCACCGATCGAGGCGTTCAACCAGGTCGAGGCCTCCCACTCCCGCTTGGGCTCGGGGATCAGTGCCAGACCGGCGCGGAAGCGGGCGAGTGCGCCGTCCCAGTCCTCCTCGTCGAGCAGATCGGTACCGGCCTCGGCCACCTCGTCCAGCTCATCGGCGATGTGCTGGGGCAGTTCCGCCGGGGCCTCGCTCATTGCGGTCGCCCTCTCCTGGCCACGTCGAGATATTCCTTGCGTCCTTCGAAGACCGTCGGCCCGAACTCGTCGAGTACGCCGGCGAGGATGCGTTGGGCTTCTTCCTTCTTGCCGGTGTTGTAGTCGAGGATGCCGACGAGGATGCGGGTGGAGGGATCATCGGCGCCGTACTGCTCGGTGTAGCGGGGGATCCACACGCGGAGCGCATCCCACTCACCGATTTCCTCGAGGGAGTCGGTGCACCACCCGACCAGTCCCTGGGTCTCCCATTCCAACACCGGCCGAGGCAGGATCTTCCAGGTTTCCTCCGCAGCCTGTGCGAGCGCTTCACCGTCGCCGTCATCGATGGCCTTGTCCATCCGGGCTTCGAGCTCGTCGAGTTCGGGATCGAGCTCGTCAGGAAGAGGCTTGCGCTGATTCACGGTGTTCCTCCTTGTCGTTGCATCGCCACACTAGCGCCCGCAATTCGGACCTGCCGAAGCCTGCTCGCACCGTCACGGGATCTCAGCCGTGTCGTGCGAGGGCGCGGCATTGCGATACCGATTGGAGTTGGTGCGGCCCCTTGCCATGTTGTCGGGACCATACTCGAACTCGTAGTTGGCCGGATCGTTCATCCAATCGCGGTTCTGCTGCGGGCTCATTCGACTGCCACGAGTGGTCCAGTGATCCACGGCATCGACAGGGTTGTGGCCCATGTGAGCCTGCTTGAGCGGGCGAAGTGTGCCGTTCGCGTCCCGGATTCGCAGCTTGTTCAGGTCTCTGGGCGTCAAACCGCTGGGGTAGTTGTCTGGATTGATGGGCCGACCGCGGGCATCGAAAATCTTGCCCTTCTCCGCCATCCGCTTGAAGACCTTCTGACCCGTGTCCGAGAGCTTGCCCGGGGTCTTCCCGAGGAACTTCTCCCGCAGTCGCTTGGCCTTCTTGAAGGTGTTCGGATCCACCCCGCTCTTCGCGATCCGCCGGGCCACCTCATCGGCGCTCTTCGCGCCCTTGGTGAAGCTTCGCGGGATGCGCAGATAGTCATCCGCGTATTTCAGGATGAAGCCACCAGCGGTCTTGGCGACCGTGCCCTTGCCGCTCATCGATGCCCTCTCACGGTGCCACGGTAGGCAGCACAGGGGTCACCCGCTGGCTTCGACTCGCTGCGCTCGCTCAGCCGGCGAATCTTCACACCTTGCGGATGCGTACCCACTTCACCTCGTGGTTCTCACCCTTGCGCAGGATCGCGGTCGCGCGGGAGCGGGTGGTGCGGATGTTCAGCGCCAGGTTCGGGCCATTGATGGTGTCCCAGATGTCGCCGGCCAACTGCACCGCCTGCTCGTCGCTGAGCTCGGCGTACTTGCGGAAATAGGAGCGGGGATCGCGGAAGGCGGTCTCCCGCAGCCGCATGAACCGTTGCAGGTACCAGCGTTTGATGTCGGCGTCGGCGGCGTCCACATAGACCGAGAAGTCGAAGAAGTCGCTGACCGCCAACCCGGTCCTGCCGTCGGAGCGCTGCCGCGCCGGTTGCAGCACGTTCAGCCCCTCGACGATCAGGATGTCGGGGGAGCGGACGGTCACCTGCGCACCGGGGACGATGTCGTAGACCAGGTGTGAGTAGACCGGCGCGCTGACCTCCGGACGCCCCGACTTCACCTCGATCACGAAGCGTTGCAGCGCCCGCTGGTCATAGGACTCGGGGAATCCCTTGCGATTCATCAGTCCGCGGCGCTGCAGTTCGGCATTCGGGTGCAGGAAGCCGTCGGTGGTGATCAGCTCGACCCGCGGGTGCTCCGGCCAGCGCGACAACAGGGCCTGCAGCAGCCTGGCGGTGGTCGACTTGCCGACCGCTACCGAGCCGGCGACGCCGATGACGAAGGGGGTACGCCGGCTGCTGATCCCCAGGAACTCGTTGGTGGAGGCGTACAACTCACCGGTGTGCTGCTCGTAGAGGGAGAGCAGCCGGGTCAGTGGCAGATAGACCTCCGCGACCTCCTGCAGACTGATCGGATCGCCCAGGCCGCGGAGCGCGTCGAGCATTCCCTGGTCGACGGTCATCGGCACCCGGGGGGCCATCTCGGTCCAATCGGCCCGGGCTATCTGCACGTAGGGACTTGATACCTCCTCGCGCACCCCGCCGTCGGATCTGCCCTCTTCGTCGGACGCCATGCTCCGCATTCTGCCGTACGTGGACCGGGCAAGTACGCTCGTGCCCATGTGTGGAATTGTGGGTTACGTCGGTCACCGGTCGGCCACCGAGGTGGTCGTCGAGGGGCTGCGCCGACTGGAATACCGGGGCTATGACTCCGCCGGGATCGCGCTGGTCGCCGAGGACAAGATCGTCTCGGCGAAGAAGGCCGGCAAGCTGACCAATCTCGAGACCGCGCTGGCCGCCGAGCCGCTGCCGGAATCCGGCACCGGCATCGGGCACACCCGGTGGGCCACCCACGGCGCCCCCAACGACATCAACGCCCACCCGCACCTGTCCGCCTCCGGCCGGGTCGCGCTGATCCACAACGGGATCATCGAGAACTTCGCCGCGCTGCGTGCCGAACTGCTCGCCGAGGACATCGAACTGGTCTCCGAGACCGATACCGAGGTGGTCGCCCAGCTGCTCGGCCGCGAGGTCGACGGCGGTACCGATCTGCCGACCGCGATGCGCCGCGTCTGCCACCGGCTGGAAGGTGCCTTCACCCTGGTCGCGGTCGATGCCAGCGACCCGTCCCGGGTGGTCGCCGCCCGCCGCAACTCCCCGCTGGTGGTCGGCGTCGGCGAGGGTGAGAACTTCGTCGCCTCCGATGTCGCCGCCTTCATCGAGTTCACCCGCGAGGCGATCGAGCTCGGCCAGGACCAGATGGTGGTGATCACCGCCGACGACTGGACCGTCACCGACTTCGACGGCAACCCGGCCGAGGTGCGCCCCTTCCACGTCGACTGGGATCTGTCGGCCGCCGAGAAGGACGGCTACGACTGGTTCATGCGCAAGGAGATCCACGAGCAGCCCAAGGCGCTCGCGGACACCCTCCTCGGCCGGTACGCCCCCGATGGTGCGTTGGCGCTCGATGAACTGCGGATCTCCCAGGCCGACCTGCGCAGCATCCGCCGCATCGTCATCATCGGCTGCGGCACCGCGCACTACGCCGGGATGGTCGCCAAATACGCCATCGAACACTGGACCCGGGTGCCCTGCGAGGTCGAGCTGGCCAGCGAGTTCCGTTACCGCGACCCGATCGTCGGCCCGGACACCCTGGTCGTTGCGATCTCCCAGTCCGGGGAGACCGCCGACACCCTGATGGCGATCCGGCACGCCCGCGAGCAGGGTTCCAAGGTGCTGGCGATCTGCAACACCAACGGGTCCACGATCCCGCGCGAGTCGGATGCGGTGATCTACACCCACGCCGGCCCAGAGATCGGCGTGGCCTCCACCAAGGGCTTCCTCACCCAGGTGCTGGCCTGCTATCTGCTGGGGCTCTACCTCGCCCAGGTGAAGGGCACCAAGTTCGGCGACGAGATCGCCCAGGTGATGGGCGAGCTGGAGCAGATGCCGGAGCTGATCCAGCAGGTGCTGGACGAGCAGCAGCCGGTGCTCGACCTGGCCGAGGCGCTGACCGGTCAGCCGTCGGTGCTGTTCCTGGGCCGGCATGCCGGCTTCCCGGTGGCCCTGGAGGGTGCGCTGAAGCTGAAGGAGCTCGCCTACATCCACGCCGAGGGGTTCGCCGCCGGTGAGCTGAAGCACGGCCCGATCGCGGTGATCGACAAGGACCTGCCAGTGTTCGTGGTGGTCCCGCCGCGCGGCCGGGACATGCTGCACGACAAGGTCGTCTCCAACATCCAGGAGATCCGCGCCCGGGGCGCCCGGACCATCGTGCTCGCCGAGGCCGAGGACGATGAGGTGGCCCCGTACGCCGACGTGCTGATCGGGTTGCCCAAGGTGCAGACCCTGCTCCAGCCGCTGGTGGCGACCGTGCCGCTGCAGATCTTCGCCTGCGAGCTCGCCACCCGGCTCGGCCACGACGTCGACCAGCCGCGAAACCTGGCCAAGTCCGTCACGGTGGAGTGAGATTCGCACCACGCCGGTTGAGCGAGCGAGGCACGAGCGAGTCGAAACCAGGTGACCTATCTGACGCTGGCGGCCGGTACCGCCCCCACCGCGGAGATCGAGGTGAAGCGATCGCGGTTCCTCGCGGTCGTGCGGCGGGTCGATGACGAGGCCGCGGCCCGTGCGGTGATCGAGGAGCAACGGCGTACCCATCGCGATGCCCGGCACCACTGCACCGCGTTCATCCTCGGACCGGCACCGGCGATCATGCGCTCCAACGACGACGGCGAGCCGAGCGGTACCGCGGGTGCGCCGATGCTGGAAATCCTGCGTGGCAAGGAACTCTCCGACGTCGTTGCGGTGGTGACCCGTTGGTTCGGTGGCACCCTGCTCGGTACCGGTGGGCTGACCCGGGCATACGGTGACGCGGTCCGGGCGGCACTCGTGGGTGCGCGGCTGGTACGCCGGACCGAGCGGGCTCGGCTGGACCTCGACCTGCCGCATGCCGACGCCGGCCGGGTCGAGGCCGAGCTGCGCGATGCCGGGGTGGCCGTCCTCGGCGCCGATTACGGCGCGTCGGTCCGGCTGCGGCTGGCCGCCGATGACCCCGACGCGCTCACCGCGCGGATCGCCGAACTCACCGCCGGAGCGAGTGCGCCGATCCCCGCCGGTTCGGTCTGGGTCGACCTGCCCGTCACGGTCATCGAGTAGGCCGCCATGCGCAGCGGAGCGGAGTAATGGCGGCCGTGTCGAGATGTGCGGCTCGGGCCGGTTCGAAACGCAGCGAACCGTCCTGCACCGGCGCATGGCGCAACAGCTTCACATCGTCGCGGTAGTCGGTCGAGGTCCGCCACGGACCGCGATCGCCCTGCCGTGGCAGGGATGCCAGGGAACGCTGCACGTACCCGGCGCCGAAATCCAGCAGTGGCAGCGTGTCCAGCCCGTCGGCCGGCAACTCCGCGCGGCAGACCGCCCAGCCCTCCGCATCCATGTGCGCGAGCAACCGGGTGAAGTACTCCCCGAGCAACCCGATCTTGAGCGTCCAACTCGCATTGGTGTAGCCCACCGCGTAGGCGAAGTTCGGGATGTCGTTCAGCATCAGGCCGCGGTAGGCGACGTGTTCGCTGAAATCGACCGGGTTGCCGTCGACGCGCACCCGGATGCCGCCGAAGAGCTGCAGATTGAGTCCGGTCGCGGTGATGATGAGGTCGGCGGGGAGCTCCCGGCCGCTCTCCAACTGCACCCCGCGCTCGGTGAACGTGCGGACCCGGTCGGTCACGATCGACGCACTGCCGGCCCGGATCGCGCGGAACAGGTCGCCGTCGGGCACGATGCACAGTCGCTGGTCCCACGGGTCGTAGGGCGGGTTGAAGTCCACCTCGACCGGATACCCCTCGGGCAGCAGGCGCCGGTTCACCCGCCGGATGAATCGGCGGACCAGGCCGGGAAACCGCCGCGACAGCGTCCAGATCAGCCGCTGCCGGCGGATGTTGCGGGCGCGGTTGATCGCATGCGCCCGATCCGGCGCGAACCGGCGGCGGGTCCGGACCGCCGCGCGGTCCACCGACGGCAGCGGCAGCACATAGGTGGGGGTCCGCTGCACCATCGTCACGTGCCGCGCGGTCTCGGCCAGTGCCGGAATCAGGGTCATCGCGGTGGCCCCGCTGCCGATCACCACGATCTGCTTGCCGGCGTACTCGAGATCCTCCGGCCAGAACTGCGGGTGCACGATCGTGCCGCCGAAGCGCTCGGTGCCCTCGAAGCTCGGCGTGTACGCCTGGTCGTAGCGGTAGTAGCCGCCGGCGCAGAACACCCAGCTGGCGGTCAGTTCGGACCAGTCACCGGTGTCGGTGTGTTGGACCCGCGCGGTCCAGCATCCCTCGGCGCTGGACCAGGAGAGCTCCGTCACCCGGCGGGAACAGCGGATGTGGGTGTCGATCCCTTCCTCGGCGGCGGTCTCGCGCAGATAGTCGAGGATCATCCCGGCCGGGGCGATGGCCTGATCGGACTGCCAGGGTCGGAATTCGTAGCTGAAGGTGCTCAGGTCGGAGTCGGAGCGGATGCCCGGATAGCGGAACAGGTCCCAGGTGCCGCCGAGGGTGTCGCGGGCCTCGAGGATCAGATATTCCTTGTGGGGCAGGCGATCCTGCAGATAGTGCGCGACGCCGATGCCCGAGAGCCCGGCGCCGACGATGAGCACGTCCACCCGATCACGGCCGGTACCGGTGTTCTCCATGATCCTCCTCGATCGTCCACCCAGATCCTCGTCGGACGGAGCGGTCCGGTCGAGGGTGGAGCCGTGCAGATTCGTCGTCTGGTGGTGCATTCTGCACCAGGCGCGGCGGCCGGTCAGCGTTGCCAGTGCAGCATGTCGAGGGCCACGGCGACCGCCACTCCGCCGTCCTCGAGCGGTGCCGGGAGCAGTCGTTCGGCCTTCGCCAGTTGGCGTACCACGGTGTTGCGGTGCAGGTGCAGCGCCTGCGCGGTGTGGGTGGTGCGGCACCCGCCGTGCAGGTGGACACGGAGCACCTCGCGGAGGCCCTGATCCGCCGCGGCGAGCTGGCCAAGGGTGCGCCGGGTGAACTCGGCGGCGGCGATCGGATCCTTGGTCACCAGGTTCACCAGCGCCACCTGCTCGATCGTCGCGATCCGGTTCGGCGAATCCAGCCGGGCGAGCAGTTGCTGCACGGTCACCGCGTCCAGGTGGCTGCGCCGGAATCCCGCCAACCCGCGCCCGTGGGAGCCGACGGCGACCTGCAGGCCGTGGGGGAGCTGGGCGGCCGGATAACTCCCGGCCTCCGCGTCGACCCAGACCCACAGCGATCCGGCACTCGGCACCACGGTGAGGGTCCGGGTCGCACCCCACGCGCTGGCGATCCGGCGTGCGGTGTCGGCGAGCAGGCCGGAGTCGGGGTCGGGGTCGGCGGTCCAGATGACCAGCGCGGTATGAGCCCCGTCGAGGCGGTGGCCGAGGATCCGGGTCGCCCGGGCGGGGGAGGCCGCCTGTCCGGCCAGGATCAGCTCGACCAGCTCGCGTTTCTCGGCCTGGGAACTGTGCAGCAGGTCGTCGCGCTCGGCCTGGATCCTGTCCCAGACCGCGCGCATCGTGCGATCCACGAAGTCACTGATGCTCGCACTGGTGATCTCCAGGGCCGCGCGCGCCTGCTCCAGATCCTCGGCCTGCGCGAACACCGCCGCCATCCACCAGCGCCACGCGGCGTTCTGGCCGGTCCGGAAGGCATCCATCCCGGTGCTGTCCAGGCCCCGGCGGACCGCGTTGCGGAAGTGGTCGAGCAGTTCCCTGCTGGTGTTCGCCGGTACCGGCTCACCGGGGTAGGCGATGTTGGCATCGATCCACCGGGTGAGGTTGGAGTGGTTCGCCCGGGCCATCGCGGCGCTCAGCTCGGGATCAGCCGCGATATCGGTCATTCCCAACGCGGACAGGGTTTTCTGGTCGACCGAGTCGCGCACCTCCGGGAGGTTCTCGCGGGAAGCCAGCGCGGCCCGACGGATCAGCTCGATCACGTCGGGCGATTCGCTGGGCACGTCCGCCACGGTACGCCCGGTCACTCCACGAACGACAACCGGAAGCTGCCGAAGCGGCCCCAGTCACCGGTGATGGTCTCACCGCCGGCGATCGGCAGGGGATCGGTGCAGACCCCGGTGGTCACGAATTGTCCTGCCTGCACGGTGATTCCGGCCGCCGAGAGTTCGTTCACCAGCCAGGTCAGTGCGATCCGAGGGTCGCCCAGGGCATTGCCGCCGCGACCGGGATGCACGGTGCCGTTGCTGTTGGCGGCGCGCACCTCGACCGCGGCCAGATCTGCATCGCGCCAGTCCTGATCGGCGGCGGGTCGCAGCGCCAGCCGATGCCCGCAGGCGTTGTCCAGGATCAGCGGCAGGGTGCCGACCGCGGCCACGTCGGCGTACCGGGTGCTGGGCAGCTCCCAGGAGAGCAGCAGTTCGCCGGCGGCGTCGACCACCTCCTCGACGGTGTACGCCGCAGCGCGCGGCGCGAGCTCCCGGTCGAGCCGGAACGCGAACTCCAGCTCCGCCAGCCGCATTCTGTTCCCGGCAAGGGAAATGGGTCGATCGGGGTCCACCAGCATCGCCTCGCTGGTCAAACCGCCGAGCGGCCCGTCCACCTGCAGGTGCCGCTGCCCGGCGAGCGAGGTCGCGGCGATCTTCCACCCGGCGATCCGCTCGCCGCGCGCCCAGGCCGCCTGGGCGGCGTACGCCTCGGGGCGCGAGCTGGGCACCGCACCCGTCGGGAGCTCGCCGACCGGCTCGCCGGATCGCTCGGCATCGAGCAGCAACTGCACAGCATCCATGCCGGCACTCTAGGTCGTCGGCCGGGACCGGCCGAGGCGTCTCGCGGCGCTGGCCGTCTCCTTGGTCACCTGCTCCACGCCGAGCGCACAGCCCAGCCCGAAGTCCGGCATGTTCACATAGACACCCTCGGCGGTGCCGGGCTGCACCTGGTAGGTCTCGTGCCAGATCCCGACGTCACCGGAGCTCCCGATCAGCCGGTTGAATCCGCGCCAGGCGGGACGGTGACGCGCATCGGGGCGTCCGGCGTAGCGGATCAGATGCTCGGGGCTGCGCCAGTAGCTGAGCAGCAGGGTGGTCCGGCCGAACCAGTTGTGGAAACCGAGCAGACCGGACTCGGGATCGCGGGCGAGCTCGCGCAGCATCGGCGGCATCTGGCTGATCGTCCAGATGGTGCTGCCGAGCTTCCACCAGCGATTGACGCGCATTCCGATCAGGAAGACGGTGATCGGTTCGGTGACGGGTTCGTGGGTGAAGCGGCCGGTATTGAGCATCAGGCTCTCCAAGGTTTGGTAACGCTGTTACGAAACAGTGTTATGCAATACTCGGCGAATGGCAAGACCCAAGATCCACGACGCCGAACTGGCCGACCGGTTGCTCGGGGAGGCCGCCGTGCTGGTGGCCGCCGACGGCCCGGACGGGCTCAGCCTGCGCCGGCTGGCCGACAACGCGCAGACCTCGACGACCGCGATCTACTCGCTGTTCGGCGGCAAGGACCAACTGCTGCTGGCACTCTTCGAACGGGCCTTCCGCAGCTTCGGCGCCAGCCAGCACGGGGTCGCCGCGGGTGACGACCCGGCCGCGGAACTGCTCGCCCTGGGCCGCGGTTACCGGCGCTGGGCGCTGGCCAATCCGCACCTGTTCCAGCTGATGTTCGGCCCCGGCGTGCAGCGCACCACCCCGGAGACCGAGCGGCTGGCCGAGCAGACCAAGGAACCCCTGCTCGCGGCGGTACGCCGGGCCCAGGCGGCCGGTCGGATCGCTCCCGCACACGACCCCGAGGTGGTCGCGCTCGGGCTGTGGGGGCAGGTGCACGGGCTGGTCACCCTGGAACTCACACTGGGGGACCGGGCCGCCGCCGGCCAGCAGGCAGAGCAGACCTTCGATGCCTGCCTTTCTGCCGCCCAGCGCGGTTGGGCGTAGGGTCGGCGCGTGATCATCGGAATCGGCGTCGACGTGTGCGCGGTCGACCGCTTCGCCGGCGCCTGCGAACGGCGGCCCGGGTTCGCCCGCCGCTTCCTGACCGCGGCCGAGGCGGAGCTGTCGATGGCCTCGATGGCCGGCCGGTACGCCGCCAAGGAGGCGCTCGCGAAGGCGCTGCGGATCGAACGCGGCCTGGGCTGGCAGGACGCCGAGGTGCTCGTCGACGAGTTCGGCCGGCCGTCGTTCGCCGTCACCGGCACCGTCGCGGCCCGTGCCGCCGAACTCGGCGTCGGTGCCATCCACCTCTCGCTCTCCCACGACGCCGGAATTGCGACCGCCTTCGTGGTCTGTGAGGCTTGATCCGTGCCCGAAGCGCCCGGAAAGAACCAGCGAATGCCGCAGCAGAGCGCGCCCAGCGTGGGACTGCTGGTGCTGCTGACCTTCAGCTTCGGCTTCCTGATCCTCAACGGCGCGCTGACCCTGACCGGTGGGCGGTCCATCGGCGGGCTGATCCTGCTCGGTGTCGGCGTCGTCGGCCTGATCCTGGCCCACATCCTCTACTGGCGGGCCCGGGCGCTGCAGCGGCGGCGGTCCTGAACCAGCCAGGTCTCCTTCTAGGCTTGCTGGCATGAGGTACGCCTACTCGACGCCCGCGATCCGCGCCGCGGAGGAACGCGCGATGGCCGAGGTCGGCGACGGCGCCCTGATGCAGCGGGCCGCCGCCGGACTGGCCGCCGTCTGCGGTGACCGATTGCGGCGCCGGCGCGGGCGCGTCACTGGCGCCCGGGTGCTGGTGGTCACCGGACCCGGCAACAACGGCGGCGATGGCCTGTACGCGGCCAGCCGGCTCGCCCGGCGTGGCGCGCAGGTCTTCGCGTGGCTGGTCACCGAGCAGGTGCACGGTGCAGCGTGGCGGGCCTTCGAGCGCGTCGGCGGGCGCCGGCTGGACACCGAGCAGACGTTGCGCCGGATCGCGGCGGGGGACTTCGACCAGGTGATCGACGCCGGTTTCGGCATCGGTGGCCGGGCCGGGCTGACGGGTGACCTCGCCCGGATCGCCGACGCCACCCGCGGCGGACCCGCGGACGTGGTCGCGGTCGACCTGCCCTCGGGCCTGGATGCCGACAGTGCGCGCGCCGGTGAGACCTGTTTCCCGGCCGTTGCCACCGTCACCTTCGGCGCCCGGAAACCCTGCCTGCTCAGCGAACCCGCGCGATCGCTCGCCGGTGCGGTGACCCTGGTCGACATCGGCCTGCCACTCGACCCGGGGGAGGCCGAGCTGGCCCAGTGGGAGCTGCCCGAGCTGGCCGCGGCCTGGCCGTATCCGGGCCCGACCAGCGACAAGTACGCCCGCGGTGTGGTGGGCATCGACGCCGGCTCGGCGCACTATCCCGGTGCCGGGCTGCTGGCCGTCGGCGGCGCCGTGCACGCCGGCCCCGGCATGGTCCGCTTCCTCGGCGACGAACGCGCGGGATCGATTGTGGTGCAGCGATTCCCGAATGTGGTCACGGCCGCGGGTCGCTGCCAGGCCTACCTGCTCGGACCCGGCTGGGGGGACCGCGACGACGCCCGCACCACCATTGACTCGGTGCTCGCCACCGGCCTGCCGGTGGTCCTCGACGCCGACGCCCTGCGGCACCTGCCGCAGCGCCGGCTCGAGCACGCGCTGCTCACCCCGCACGCCGGCGAACTGGCGCGGTTGCTCGAAGTCGACCGGGACCGGGTGGAGGCCGACCCACGGTGGGCGGTGCGGACCGCGGCCGAACGCACCGGCGCCACCGTGCTGCTCAAGGGCGCCACCCAATATGTCGCCCGACCCGGTGAAAACCCCGTGCACACAGCGATTCCGGGCCCTGCCTGGACGGCCCAGGCCGGCTCCGGTGACACCCTCGCCGGGGTCTGCGCGACCCTCCTCGCGGCCGGGTTGGCGCCCCGCGACGCCGCCCTGGCCGGGGCCAGCCTGCAGGCGTACGCCGCCGCCCAGCACCCCGGCCCTTGGCCGCCGCAGGAACTCGCCGAACGGTTCCCCGCGGTGATCGCCTCACTGTCGAAGGAGCGGCCATGATCGACCCCGACACCGCCAGCGCGGAGATCGACCTGGTGGCGTACGCCGCGAACCTGCGCGCGATCGCCGACCTGGTCGCCCCGGCCCAGGTGATGGCGGTGCTGAAAGCCGACGCCTACGGCCACGGCATGCTCACCTGCGCCGCCGCGGCCCGGGACGCGGGAGTGCCCTGGCTCGGGGTGGTCACCCTCGGTGAGGCGCTCGCCGTGCGGGCGACGGGGGACCGCGGCCGGCTGCTCGCCTGGATGTATGGCCCGGCGGAGGAGCTGGCGCCCGCGATCGCCGCCGACGTCGACCTCGGCGTACACCGACTCGACCAGTTGGAACGAGTGGTCGCCGCCGCCGCCAGCGCCGGCCGACCCGCCCGGGTGCACCTGAAGATCGACACCGGGCTGTCCCGCAACGGCGCCCCGGTGGGTCTCTGGTCGGAACTGACCGCCGCCGCAGCGGCGGCCGAACGGGCCGGAAACCTCACGGTGGTGGCGATCTGGTCGCACTTCATCGCCTCCGACGACCTGTCGCTGCCCGCCACCAAGCAGCAGGTGGCGGTGTTCGAGGAGGCGGTGGCCACCGCCCGGGAGGCCGGACTGGACCCCGAACTGCTGCACCTGGCGAACTCGGCGGGTGCGCTGCAGGTGCCCGAATCCCGTTACGACCTGGTCCGCGTGGGGATCGCCTCCTATGGCGTCGACCCGGGGGAGGGTGTCGCCGCCGGCGCCGGGGTCGAGCTGCGCCCGGTGCTGCGGCTGCGGGCCCGGCTGGTGAACGTGAAACGGGTCCGCGCCGGGGCCACCGTCTCCTACGGGGCGACCTGGACCGCCGAGCAGGACACGGTGCTCGGGCTGGTCCCGCTCGGGTACGCCGACGGCATCCCGCGGCATGCCAGCAATGTGGCCGAGGTTGAGGTGGGCGGCCGCCGGGTACCGGTCCGGGGACGGATCTGCATGGACCAGTTCGTGGTGGATCTGGGGCCGGACGCCACCGAGGAGCCGGGTGCTGAGGTCACCCTTTTGGGCGGACCCGCCAGCCCCAGCGCCGAGGACTGGGCGGAGGTCTGTGGCACCATCGGCTACGAGATCGTGACCAGGATCGGTGCCCGGGTACCCCGGGTGACCGCCGGGTCGGACACCCCCGTCCAAGGAGGCTGACCAGAGTGAGTCCCGCGCGTGGTTCGCGGTTGGCGCAGGGTATCGGTCTGGTGACCGGGATCGCCGCCCTCACCGCGGGTGCGGTGGCCACCGGCTGGGAACTGGAGCGCCGGGTCGTCGGGCAGAAGCTGGCGAAGCGCCGCGAACTGCCCGCCGAGGCGTTCTTCACCCTGCGCGCCCCCGGACCGGAGGTGGTGACCCCCGACGGCGTACGCCTGCACGTCGAGGTCGACGAACCGGGCCCGGACGCCGACCCCGAGGCGGTGACGGTGGTGCTGGTGCACGGTTACGTGCTCTCGCTGCACTGCTGGCACTTCCAGCGCAAACACTTCCGCGGCAGCCGCAAGGTCGTCCTCTACGACCAGCGCAGCCACGGCCGCTCCAGCCGCTCCAAGCCGCGGTTCTGCCGGATCAGCCAGCTCGCCAAGGACCTCAAGCGGGTGCTCGATGCGACCACCGAACCCGATGAGAAGGTGGTGTTGATCGGCCATTCGATGGGTGGCATGACCATCCAGCAGTTCGCCCGGCAGTATCCGAAGCTGATCGGCACCAAGGTCGTCGGCGCCGGGCTGCTCGCGACCTCCTCGGGGAATCTGGCCCAGCACTCGATCGTGCCCGGCATCTCCGGTGAGCTGTTCCCACGGCTGGCCGAACCGATCCTGTCGGTCACCAACCGCATCCCGGCGCTGATCGAACGCTCCCGCCGGGTCTCCACCGATGTGTCGTTCGTGATCACCCGGCGGATGGGTTACGGATCGCAGGTGCCGGCGGAATACGTCGACTTCCTCAGCGAGATGGTCGCCAGCACCCCGATGGAGGTGGTGGCCGACTTCTATCCGGCCTTCGCCGAGTTCGACGGTCGGCGGTCGATGCCGGTGCTGTCGCGGATCGAGACCGCGGTGATCGGCGGCGAGAAGGACTCGATCGTCCCGGTGGAGCACACCGACCGGATCATCGAACAGTTGCCGGGGGCCGACTCGTTGATCGTCCCCGATTCGGGCCACATGGGCATCGTCGAGCACCACCAGGCCTACAACGAGGTCCTCGACCATCTCGTCGAACGAGCCGAACGCAAGCACGCCGGCTGAGCGCCCTTCGTCTCGTCGCTGGCGCTCCTCGCTCAGGAACCGCGAGGAACGAGCGAGTCGAAGCCACTTGCCCGGCGTACACACCCGGTGAATCGGGCAGCTTCCCGAGCCGCGGGCCGGAAGGCGGTGGGATCAGGCGGCGGCGTAGCTGACCGCGTCGATCGCTTCCTGGTAGTGCATCACCAGCTGCGCGCAGGTGGTCTCCCAGGTGCGGTGCTCGACGGCCTCGCGCGCCTTGCGGGCGAAGGTGGCGCGCTTGAAGTCGTCGCCGAGCAGGTCACGGACGTGGGCGCGCATCCCGGCCAGGTTGCCGGGCTCGTAGAGCCAGCCGGTGTGCGAGGGGTCGATCAGGTCGATCGGGCCGCCGCGGGCCGGCGCGATGGTCGGTACGCCGGAGGCCTGGGCCTCCTGGATGGTCTGGCAGAAGGTCTCCAACTCACCCGGCGCCACGAACAGGTCGAACGAGGCCATCGCCCGCGGCAGCTCGTCGCCGGTGAGCTGACCGAGGAAGACCGCATGCGGCAGGATCCGCCGCAGTTCGTCCATCCGCGGGCCCTTGCCGACGATCACGGTCCGGGTGCCCGGCAGATCGGCCAGCACCTCCAGGTCGTCGACCTGCTTCTCCGGCGCCAGCCGGCCGACATAGCCGATGATCTTCTCGCCGTTCGGCGCCCAGGACCGGCGCAGCGCCTCGTCCCGTTTGCCCGGCTGGAACCGCACCGAGTCGACACCGCGGCCCCACAGTCCGACGCGCTGCACGCCGAGCCCGACCAGCTGCTGGCGGGCATAGGTCGAGGGCGCCAGGGTCATGGTGGCCAGCTGGTGCACGTTGCGGACCCACTTCCAGAGCAGCTGCTCGGCCTGCGGGATGCCGTAACGGGTCACATAGGTGGGGATCTCGGTCTGGTAGATCGCGACGCTCGGCAGGCCCATCCGGTGCGCGGCCAGTCCGGCGCGCTGGCCCAGCGCGAAGGGCGCGGCCAGGTGCACCACATCGGGGTTGAAGTCGGCGAAGATGCGCTCGAAGCGCCACTGGGGGGTGGTCGACAGCTGCACGTCGGCGTACCCGGGCAGCGCCACCGAGGTCACCGGCACCACCGGGAAACCGGCGTACTCCTTCGGCGCCCGTCCGCTGTGGGAGGGCGCGATCACCATCGCCTCGTGCCCGGTCGCGCGGAGGTGCTCGAGCACCCGCATCACCGAGTGCGTCACTCCGTTGATCTGGGGCAGGAAGGATTCGGTCACAATGGCTACCCGCACATCCCCAACGTAGCCCGCCGCAGGCAAAGACCCCCCACCGTGGAGTCGTCGTGTCCGCCAACAGCAGGTGACGAGTTGGTTGCGATCTCCTCGACTGGGTGATAACGGTCCGGGCTGCTAGACTGTTCGCTTGCGATCGGGCGGTACGCCGACCCGGTCCCCGACTGCGCAGCGCAGCTCGGGACAAGAATTAGTTTCGAATCAGACATGGGTGACTCCCTGACGGGGGGCCCGAGGTTCGTCTTCCGCCACCAACTCTGCATCGCAGCACGCCGGGCCTGCCCGGCGTTCGGGGCCGCTGACGTACCTACCAGCGGACCGATGCGTCCAGAGATGAGTGAGTTGTGTCCAAACGCCCCACGACCAAGGTGCGGAGCAAGACGGCCCCGGGCAAGAGCCGTCCCAAGAGTTTCAAGGCCGACGGTACGCCGAAGAAGCGCTGGAGCGCCTCCGAGCGTTCCGAGCGCGGCCATGCCCCGCGCCGCAGCGGCGGCAAGCCCCGTGTCGAGCGGGATCGTTTCGAGCGGTCGAGTGAGGAGCGGCGTACGCCGGATCGCCGCGGTCGGTCGTTTGCGAAGGTCGAGCCCCGCCAGGACCGGGATTTCCGTGATCGTGACGATCGCCGGGATTTCCGCAGCCGTGACGACCGGCGGGATTTCCGGGACCGGGATGATCGACGTACCGACCGCCGGGACTTCCGCGATCGTGATGACCGCCGGAACTTCCGTGACCGGGATGACCGGCGTACCGACCGTCGCGATTTTCGCGACCGTGATGATCGTCGGGATTTCCGCAGCCGGGACGACCGCCGGGACTTCCGGGACCGGGACGACCGGCGTACCGACCGTCGCGACTTCCGCGATCGCGACGACCGCCGCGATTTCCGCAGCCGTGACGATCGCCGCGATTTCCGCGACCGCGACGACCGACGGGACAACCGCCGGGACTTCCGCGGCCAGGATGATCGGCGTCCGCGCAGCAAGGAGCGCTTCACCGGTGAGAAGTTCGGTGCCGGCCATCACCGCGACGACCGTCGCCGCACCGAGCGCCGCGAGCAGTTCCGTGACGAGCCGCGCCACGACCAGCTCGAGGAGCTGGAGCACGCCGACACGATGTCCTGGGAGCCGACCGAGGCGACCGTGACCGCATCCGCGCCGGTCGCCGATCAGCCCGAGGTCGACGCCGACGCCCCCGGTTTCGGCGACCTCGGCCTGCCCGAGCAGCTGGTCTCCTCGCTGACCCGGCAGGGCATCACCACCCCGTTCCCGATCCAGGCGGCCACCATCCCCGATGCCCTCGAGGGCAAGGATGTGCTGGGCCGCGGCCGGACCGGCTCGGGCAAGACCCTCGGCTTCGGCCTGCCGCTGCTCACCCGGCTCGCGAACACCGATGCCGACCCGAACGGCCGCCCCGGTGCGGTCGTGCTGGTACCGACCCGCGAGCTCGCCCTGCAGGTCGCCGATGTGCTCGCCCCGCTGGGCAAGGAGCTCGGCCTGAGCGTCACCCTGGTCGCCGGTGGGATGGCCTTCGGCCCGCAGATCAAGGCCTTCGACCGCGGTGTCGATGTCGTCGTCGCCACCCCGGGCCGGCTGATCGACCTGATGGACCAGGGCGTCGCCGACCTCACCCAGGTCAAGATCACCGTGCTCGACGAGGCCGACCACATGGCCGACCTGGGCTTCCTGCCCGATGTCACCACGATCCTCGACGCCATCCCCACCGATGGGCAGCGGCTGCTGTTCTCGGCCACCCTGGATCGCGGCATCGACCGGCTCGTCCGGGCGTATCTGCATGATCCGGTGACCCATGAGGTGGATGCCGCCAAGGCCGCGGTGAACACGATGGAGCATCGGGTGCTGCACGTGCTGCCGCACGACAAGAACGCCGCCACCGCCGCGATCGCCAACCGCGAGGGCCGCACGGTGATCTTCGTCCGCACCCAGCTCGGCGCGGACCGGGTCGCCGAGCAGCTGCGCAGCGCCGGCGTCACCGCCGGCGCCCTGCACGGCGGGCTGACCCAGGGCGCCCGCGCCCGGATCCTGGCCGCCTTCAAGGACGGCACCCTGCCGGTGCTGGTCGCCACCGATGTCGCGGCCCGCGGCATCCACGTCGACGAGGTCTCCCTGGTGCTCCAGGTCGATCCGCCGATGGGTCCCAAGGACTACCTGCACCGCGCCGGCCGCACGGCTCGCGCCGGCGGTACCGGGATCGTCGCCTCGATCGTGCTGCCGCACCAGCGCAAGCAGATGCGTCGGATCACCGGTCAGGCCGGGGTGAAGGTCGAACCGGTCGAGGTGCGCCCCGAGGGTGACCTGCTGACCGAGCTGACCGGTGCCCGGACGCCGAGCGGCGCGCCGGTCACCGAGGAGGAGTACGCCAAGCTGGTCGCCCCGCGGCGTGAGGCGCGCGGGCCGAAGAAGCGCCGGCCGGCCTGGGGCCGGGATTCCGGTGATCGCCAGGGTGGCCGCGGGCGCGGCCAGGATCGCCGTTCCGGCGGTCCGCGCGGTCGCGCCGGACATGGTTCCCGCGGCCCGCGGAGCCGGGAGGGCTGACCGTGGAGCATGCGGCAACCGAACCGGATGGACCGATCCTGGATCTCGCCGTGGTCGAGGTCGCCGACGCCGCGGGCGTGGTCCAGGTGATCCATGCCGCGTTCGGGGCCCGGGCCCAGGTCGATCCGCCGCCGCCCGCGCTCTCGGAGACCGCCGAATCGGTGGCCGCCGAGATCGCCCGCGGTACCGGTGTGGTGGCCCGGGTCGACGGCCAGTTGGCCGGGGTGATCCTGCTGCCGCCGCCGGATCCCGGACAGCCCCGGGTGACCCGGTTGCAGCGGGTCTCGGTGCATCCGGCGTACCAGCGGCACGGTGTCGCCACCGCGATGGTCGAGGCGGTCTGCGAACTCGCCACCGAGCTGGGCTACGTCCGCGCGGAACTCTTTGCCCGCAAGGAGTTCCCGCAGGTCGTCGGCTGGTGGCGGCACCGCGGATTCGAGATCGCCCGCGAGCTGGAGCACGGTTACGACTTCGCCCGGGAGCTGCCGCTGCGGGTCGTCGTGCCCGATGCCGAGGCGATGCGTGCGTTGGGGGTACGCCTGGCCGCGATCCTGCGTCCGGGTGACCTGCTGATCGCCACCGGTGACCTGGGGGCGGGCAAGACCACCCTGACCCAGGGCATCGGTGCCGGGCTCGGTGTGGCTGAGGCGGTGATCTCGCCGACCTTCGTGCTCTCCCGGGTCTATCCGACCACCGACGGACGGCCCGAGCTGGTGCATGTGGACGCCTACCGCCTCGGGGATGCCGCCGAGCTGGACGACATCGACCTGGACGCCGACACCGATCACTCGGTGACCGTCGTCGAATGGGGCGCCGGGCTCGCCGAACAACTCGCCGACGAGCGGCTGGAGATCGAGATCCGCCGCGGCGACGACCCCGCCGACGAGACCCGCGAGGTCTGGCTCACCGGCATCGGCCCGCGCTGGGTCGAACTGCGCGAATCCCTGGGGAGCAACAATGACTGAGAGTCGCGTCCTCGGTATCGACACCGCCACCGACGTCCGCGTCGGGGTCGCGGTCGATGGTGAGATCGTCGCCCGCGCCGAGCTCGCCGACAGCCGCCAGCACGTCGAGCAGCTCACCCCGCTGATCGCCGCCGCCCTCGCCGAGGCGGGGTTGCGGCCCGCCGAGCTGGACCTGGTCTGTGTCGGCCTCGGCCCGGGTCCCTTCACCGGCCTGCGCGTCGGGATCGCCGCGGCGCAGGTGCTGGCCGCGGTCAATGACATCGGCCTGCACGGTGTCTGCAGTCTCGACGTGCTCGCCGCCCAGGCCGTGCGTACGCCCGGATTCTCTGCCCCGGAAGGATTCCTGGCCGTCACCGATGCGCGCCGCAAGGAGGTCTACTGGGCGGCGTACGCCCCGGACGGCACCCGTCGCGAGGGCCCCTCGGTCAACGCGCCCACCGACCTGCCCGCGCTGCCGGTGGTCGGGCCGGGTGCGGTGCTGGTGACCGGCGAGCCCGGTCCGATCGACCACCTGGACGCCGGCCTGCTCGCCGCACTCAACACCGGACTGCCCGCCGCGGGGACCGAGCCGCTCTATCTGCGCCGCCCCGACGCCGCCGTCGCCACCCGTCGGAAGTCCGCGCTGCCGACGAACCGGCCGCGCCTGCGAGGTAGGCGCCCCGAGGGCCAGCAGGCGCCGCGATGACCACCCGACCCGCCGAGCCGGCCGACCTGGCCGCCATCACCGCCCTCGAGGAATCCGGTTTCGAGGCGAAGGAACGCTGGAGCGAGCGTGCCTGGGCCGAGGAACTCGCCGCCGACAACCGGATCGTGCTCGTCGTCGGCGATCCGGTGCACGCCGTCGCCACGGTGCAGCACGTCGGTGAGGTGGCCGAGTTGAATCGGATCGTGGTCGCCCCCGCCGCGCGCGGCCGGGGAGTGGCGAGCGCACTGCTGAGCGCCGGGATCGCGGCCGCGACCGAACTCGACTGCACCGAGTTGCTGCTGGAGGTCCGCCACGACAACGAGCCGGCGCTGCGGCTCTATCGCGGCCATCGGTTCACCGAGATCGCCCGCCGGGCCGGATACTACGGTCAGGGCGTGGACGCGGTGATCATGCGCCGCGAGTTGGATACCGCCGAGCTGGAGGAGGCGTCGTGAAGCAACCCCTGATCCTGGGCATCGAGTCCTCCTGCGACGAGACCGGGGTGGCCCTGGTCCGCGGCCGCGAGCTGCTCGCCAACGAGGTGGCCTCCTCGGTCGACCAGCACGTCCGCTTCGGCGGCGTGGTGCCCGAGGTCGCCAGCCGGGCGCACCTGGAGGCGATGCTGCCGACCCTGCGCCGGGCCGCGGACAGCGCCGGGGTGAAGCTCTCCGACATCGACGGGGTGGCGGTCACCGCCGGACCCGGATTGATGGGTGCGCTGGTGGTCGGCATCTCCGCCGCCAAGGCGCTGGCGTACGCCCTGGACAAACCGCTCTACGGGGTGAACCACCTGGCGGCGCACTGTGCGGTCGACCTGCTCGACCACGGCCCGCTGCCGGCCCAGACGGTCGCGCTGCTGGTGTCCGGTGGGCACACCTCGCTGCTCAAGGTGGACGGTATCGACCAGATCACCCAGCTCGGCGCCACCATCGACGACGCCGCGGGGGAGGCGTACGACAAGGTGGCCCGGCTGCTCGGCCTGGCCTATCCCGGTGGCCCGGTGATCGATGCCCGTGCCAAGAACGGCGATCCGAACGCGATCCGCTTCCCGCGCGGGCTCACCGCCCGGCACGATCTGGCCAAGCACCGTTACGATTTTTCCTTCTCCGGTTTGAAAACCGCCGTCGCGCGCTGGGTCGAGACGGCCGAACGCGACGGCCGCGAGGTGCCGGTCGACGATGTCTGCGCCAGCTTCCAGGAGGCCGTCTGCGATGTGCTGTCGGCCAAGACAGTCGCCGCCTGTACCGACCACGGCATCGACGACCTGCTGATCGGCGGCGGGGTGGCGGCCAACTCGCGGCTGCGGGCCCTGCTGGAGGAGCGCTGCGCGGCCGCCGGGATCACCCTGCGCCGGCCCCGACCGGCGCTGTGCACCGACAACGGCGCGATGATCGCCGCCCTGGCCGCGGAGCTGATCGAGCGGGGTGGGCAGCCGTCCGGGCTGGAGTTCGGCGCGGATTCCGGGCTGCCGGTCTCCCGCGTCCTGGTCTGAGCCCCGGAGCGATGGGCGTGGACGCCGCGCTGGCCCGCCGGCTGGTCGCCGAACCGTCGGCCCTGGCCGCCGCGATGGGCCAGCCCGATCCGGACTCGCTGGCCGCCGCGACCGCGCTGCGCCGCGACTTCGACCCGGAGCTGGCGACCGCCGCGCTCGGTCAGGCCGCCCTGCGGCACCGGGCCCGCACCAAGTTCGGTGCCGCGGCCGAGCGGATGTTCCTCACCCCGGTCGGCCTGGAGCAGGCCACCCGCCCCGAGGTCGCCCGCTGGCGGGCGGCGCGGCTGGTGGCGGCCGGGGTACGCCGGGTCGCCGATCTGGGCTGTGGGCTGGGCAGCGATGCCCGGGCGTTCGCCGAGGCGGGGCTCGAGGTGCTGGCGGTGGAGGCCGATGAGGCGACCGCCGTGCTGGCCGGGGCCAACCTCGCCGACCTGCCCGGGGTCACCGTCCGGCACGCCCGCGCTGAGGAGATCGAGCTGGCCGCCGACCAGGTCGCCTTCGGCGATCCGGCCCGCCGCCGCGGCGCCGAGCGCAGCTGGCGGATCGAGGATTTCCAACCAGCGTGGGATTTCGTGACCGGACTGCTGGAGCGCAGCGCGGGCGCGATGCTGAAGCTGGGCCCGGGTCTGCCGCACCGACTCATCCCCACCGGGGTCGGTGCCGAGTGGATCTCCCACGACGGCAGCGCGGTCGAGGTGACCCTCACCTCCGCGGTGCTCGCGGATCCGGTCCGTGCCGCGGTGCTGCTGCCGGCGGGGGAGCGGATCGTCGCCAGCGAGGTGCCGCTGCTGGTGACCGGGGTGGGGGCGTACCTGCTGGAACCCGACCCGGCGGTGATCCGCAGCGGTGCGGTGCCGGCGCTGGCCGCCGAGCTGGGTGCGACCCGGCTGGCGGACCAGATCGCCTATCTGAGTGCCGAGGAGCCGGTCGGCAGCCCGTTCGCGACGGTTTTCGAGGTGCTGGAGGTGCTGCCGTACAAGGAGAAGACGCTGCGCTCCTGGGTCCGCGAGCACCGGATCGGCACCCTGGAGATCAAGAAGCGCGGCCTCGACCTGGACCCGGCCGTGCTGCGCCGTCGGTTGCGGCCCAGCGGGCCCGAACGGGCCACCCTGGTGCTCACCCCGACCCCCGATGGGGCGCGGGCGCTGGTGGTGCGCCGCGCTGGGTAGGCTGGCACCGATTCGAGGAGGGCCATGACTATCCCCAGCACGATGCGCGCCAGCGTGCTCACCGCGCCCCGCCGACTCATCATCGAGGAACGCCAGGTGCCCGAACCCGGTCCCGGTGAGGTGCTGCTCCGGGTCGAGTCCGCCGCCGTCTCCGGCTCCGATGTGAACCTCTGGTCCCGCGGCCGCGGCACCAACACCACCCTCAGCGGACCGGTGGTGCTGGGGCGTACCGCCTCGGGACGGGTGGTCGCCGTGGGCGAAGGGGTCTCGCCGGATCGGATCGGGGAACTGGTCGCGATCGAGCCGCTGCTGTGCTGCCGCCGCTGCGCGATGTGCCACGCCGGGCGGTACAACCTGTGCGAGCAGATCTGCTTCCTCGGTACGCCCGGGCACGACGGTGTCTTCCGGGAATACCTGACGCTGGCCGCGGACTTCGCCCACCCGGTCCCCGAGGAGCTGTCGGCCGACGCGGCCGCGCTGATCGAACCGATGTCGGTCGGGTTGGCCGCGCTGCGCAAGGCCCATGTCGGGGCCGGCTCCCGGGTGCTGATCACCGGCGCCGGCCCGATCGGGCTGACCACGGTCGCGGTCGCCAAGGCGCTCGGCGCCACCGACATCACCGTCACCGACCTGTCCGCGGGGCGGCTGGAGCAGGCCGCCGCGGTCGGTGCCACCAGTGTCCTGGACATGACCTCGATGCGGTCCCGGATGCCGGAGACCCACTTCGACGCGTTCATCGAATGCTCCGGCTCACCGGCGGCGCTGCGTCGCGGTTTCCCCGCGATCCGCCCCGCCGGCCGAGTGGTGCTGGTCGGTCGCGGCCCGGAGGAGGTGGCGATCCCGATGGGCCTGATGCAGAACCACGAGCTGACCGTGATCGGTTCGTTCCGGTACGCCAACACCTTCGCCACGGCGATCGACCTGGCCGCCGCCGGCATGGTCGATCTGGACGGCCTGGTGGGGGAGCACTACGGGCTCGACCAGGTGGAGGAATCCCTGGACAGCACCCGGCACGCCGCCGGGCTCAAGTCGATGGTGCACCCGGGCCGCTGAGACCCGTCGGCTGAGCGAGCATCGGGACGAAGCCACCTCCCGGGCATCGGTAGGCGTACCAACGACAACGCCGGCCGATCTCCGAGGAGACCGACCGGCGTTCCGGCGTACATCTTGACCCGCTTCCCCCGGCTTCGCTGCGCCGGGGTCCGCTACTCGAGGTAGGTCAGGCGGCGCCGAGCTGGCCCGACTTCAGCTTCTCGGCGAAGTCGGGGTTCTGCTCGAGCCACTTGGCCACGGCGGCGTCGTTGTCCTTGCCGTCGAACTCGTCGGGGCTCATCATGAAGTTCTCCAGATCGGAGAGCTGCTTGTCGTTCAGCTGCAGGTTCTTGATGATCTGAGCGGCCTTCGGGTTGTCCTGGGCGAACTTCTTGCTGCTCGCCGAGTTGATCACCTCGGTGCCACCCATGGCACCCTTCGGATCCTCCAGGTCACGCATCGGGTAGGCGCTGTAGGCCCAGTGCGGGCGCCACAGGGTGACCGCGACGTTCTCGTTGGCGGAGGTGGCCTTCTTGACCTGGGCCAGCATCGCCGGGGTGGAGGAGACGACGAACTGCATCTTGTCCAGCCCGTATTCCGGGATCGCCTTCTCCTTTGTCTGCTTGGTCAGACCCGCACCCGGCTCGATGCCGTAGAGCTTGCCGCCGTACTGGTCCGACATCGTCGCCAGGTCCTCGATCGACTTGGCCGGCGAGCTGTCATTGACCGCCATGGTGAGCTTGGCGTTGTCGTACCAGCAGCCGAGCTGCTCCAGCTGGTCGCCGAACTGCTGCAGGTACTGCGGGTGGGTGACCGGCATCCAGACATCGGTGATCACATCGATATCGCCCTTGGCGGTGCCGGCGAAGGCCGGGGCCGCCTCGTAGGCGTCGACCTTGACGTTGTAACCCTCCTTGGTCAGCACCGCCTTGAGCAGGTGCGCGGTGGCGAAGGACTCGTCCCAGCCGTTGAAGGCACCGATGGTGATGTCCTTGTCCTTGTCCTCGCCCTGGATGTCGGCGACGTTCTTCGCCGAGCTGCCGGGCTTGCACTCGCCCCAGGTCTTGGCGTAGTCGGCCGTCGCGGCATTGGAGGCGCCGGAGCCGCCGGGGGCGGCGGTGCCGCCGCCACTGTTCGAGGCGCCGCAGCCGGCCAGCAGCAGGGAGCCGGCGAGGACGGCCGCGGGGGCCACGAGGTGCTTCTTCTTCATCGGAGTTCCTTTCCTTCGAGGTGGGGTTCGGCGACATTGCCGGAGGTCTTCTCGGTAGCGGGGTTGTCGGCGTCGGCCTCGGTGACCTGCGCCGGGTCCCCGGTGGTGCGGCGGCGGGAGCGCCGCTTGGTGCTGGTGACGGCCGCGGACACCCGGTCCAGATAGATCGCGATGATCACCACCGCGATGCCGGCGTCGATGCCGAGCGGCACGTTCAGCGAGCTCAGCGAACCGACGACATCGCCACCCAGTCCGCCGGCGCCGGCCATGCCGGCCAGCACGACCATCGACAGGGCGAGCATGATCACCTGGTTGACGCCGGCCATGATCGTCGGCAGCGCGACCGGGATCTGGATCCGGCGCAGGATCCGGCCGGGGGTGTCGCCGAACGACTGGCCGGCCTCGACGAGCTCCTTGTCGACCCCGCGGATGGCGAGTTCGGTCAGGCGTACGCCGGGCGGCATGGCGAAGATCAGGGTCGCGATCGCACCCGGGGTGGGGCCGATGCCGAAGATGGTGATCGCCGGGATCAGATAGACCATCGCCGGCATCGTCTGCATCAGGTCCAGGATCGGCTTCACGATCCGGGAGACGGTGTCGTTGCGGGCCGCCCAGATCCCCAACGGGATGGACAGCAGCAGCGCGAGCACCACCGCCAGCAGGACCAGCGAGATCGTCTGCATCGCGTGCTCCCACAGGTCGAACCCGCGGATCACGTAGAAGCCGATCGCGGTGAACAGCGGGAGCTTCCAGGACAGCGTCGCGAACCCGGCGAGCGCGGCCAGCACGATGATGACCACCCAGTAGGGCAGGCTGTTCAGACCCTCGGAGAGGCTGGTGTAGAGGAAGCCCAGCACTCCCTGGATCACGTCGAAGACGACCGCCAGATTCGTCTGCAACCACTCGATCGCGTCGGCGACGGCGTCCCCGACCGGGAAGCTCGGGTTGAGCGGATCGAAGTTCACTGCGCAGCTCCCTTCGTGGCGGCGGGGCTCGGGGTGGCCGGTTCGACAGGTTGTGCCGGTCGGGCCGGGGTGGGTGCGGGCGGGGCCGTCGGCGCCTCGGCCGGTGTGGCCAGCGAATCGAGCATCCGGTCCCGGCTGAGCAGCCCGACCCGTTCGCCGCGGCGGTTGAAGATGAGCAGCGGTTGCTCCTGGGTCGCGGCCACCCCGAACAGCTCACCGATCGGCGTACCGCGCTTCACCGGTGCATGCTGCGGGGTGATCAGATCGGCGGCGGTGCCGTCGGCGTCCACCGCGTCGCGGAGCAGCACGACCCCCAGGAACTGGCCGTCGCGGCGTACCGAACCCGCGGTGTGACCGAGCCGGACCAGTTCGGTGGCGACCTGGCTGGCCGGGGTGTCGGCCGCGAAATCGGGGGCGGTGTCGTCGGCGACCATGCCGGCGGTGAGGACCCGGCTGCGGTCCACATCGGCGGTGAAGCGGGACACGTAGTCGTTGGCCGGGTTGGTCAGGATCTGGGTCGCGGTGCCGATCTGGACGATCTCACCGCGGCGCATGATCGCCACCCGGTCGCCCAGGCGCATCGCCTCGTTGAGGTCGTGGGTGATGAACACGATCGTCTTGCCGAGCTCCTCCTGCAGCTCCAGCAGCTGGCTCTGCAGGTCGGCGCGGATCACCGGGTCGAGGGCGGAGAAGGCCTCGTCCATCAGCAGGATGTCGGTCTCGGCGGCCAGCGCGCGGGCCAGACCGACCCGCTGCTGCATCCCGCCGGACAGCTCGCTCGGCAGCTTGGTCTCCACACCCTGCAGACCGACCCGGGAGATCCAGTACGCCGCCCGCTCCTCGCGCTCGGCGCGGGGGACCTTGCGCACCTCGAGGCCGTAGCCGACGTTGGCGAGCACGTTGCGGTTGGGCAGCAGGCCGAAATGCTGGAAGACCATCGAGATCTCATCGCGCCGGATCCGCCGCAGTTCGGCCGGATCGGCGGTGGTCAGATTGGCGCCGTTGATCAGCACGGTGCCGGCGGTCGGGGTGTTCAGCCCGTTCAGCATCCGGATCAGCGTGGACTTGCCGGAGCCGGACAGTCCCATCACCACGAAGGTCTCCCCGCGGGCGACCTCGAAGCTCGCGTCGAGGACGGCGGCCGTCCCGGCGACACCGGTCGGGTCGAAGTCACCGGCCCTGATCCGGCGGGCGACGGTGGCCTCATCGCGACCGAAGTACTTGTAGAGGTTTTGGGCGACGATGGACGGGGTAAATGGTTCGTCGGTGGGGTGTGATCCATCTGGTGCGGTCACGGTCACGCGGGCTCCTTCCGGGCAGGCGGGCTGTGCGGTACGCCAAGCCGGGCGGCCGCCGGATGGGGCGAGGCGCCACGGGGGGTGCGGCGTACTCCGGCGGACCGATCCACCTTAGGACGCCGAATCGGTCGGTCCGAGCCATGAGGACCCGTTCAGGTACACCGCCAGGTGCTCAGTCGGCGGCTGACTAGGAGTAATACCGTTATCAGACGTTACCAACGTGTTATATCGCTGCGGCGTGGTCGGCGTACTCGGAACCGGTTTTGGCACTCGGGTTGCCCGAGTGCCAGCGCGACGGTAGATTCAGAGTTGGCACTCTCGAGGCGAGGGTGCCAGCAGCTTGGGACGGCACCCGCGACGACGCCCCGGGACTGTGGACAACCAGAAATCCCCAAACATGAAAGGGGCCTGACGTGGCAGTCACGATCAAGCCGCTCGAGGACCGCGTCCTCGTCCAGCCGCTCGAGGCCGAGCAGACCACCGCTTCCGGTCTGGTCATCCCGGACACCGCCAAGGAGAAGCCGCAGGAGGGCAAGGTGCTCAGCATCGGCCCGGGTCGCGTCGATGACAAGGGTCAGCGCGTACCGATGGACGTCGCCGAGGGCGATGTCGTGATCTTCTCCAAGTACGGCGGCACCGAGGTCAAGTACGACGGGCAGGAGCTGCTGCTCCTCAATGCCCGCGACATCCTCGCCGTCGTTTCCAAGTGAGCCAGGAGTAATACATGCCCAAGATCCTTCAGTTCGACGAGGAGGCGCGGCGCTCGCTCGAGCGTGGCGTCGACGTCCTCGCCAACACCGTGAAGGTGACCCTCGGCCCCAAGGGCCGGTACGTCGTGCTCGACAAGAAGTGGGGCGCCCCCACGATCACCAACGACGGCGTGACCGTCGCTCGTGACGTCGAGCTCGACGATCCCTACGAGAACCTTGGCGCCCAGCTCGCCAAGGAGGTCGCCACCAAGACCAACGACATCGCCGGCGATGGCACCACCACCGCCACCGTGCTGGCCCAGGCCCTGGTGCACGAGGGCCTGCGGGCCGTCGCCTCGGGTGCCAACCCGGTCGGCCTGAAGCGCGGTATCGACGCCGCCGTGGCGAAGGTCGTCGAGCAGCTGCACGCCGACTCGCGCGAGGTGCAGTCCACCGACGACATGGCCAAGGTGGCCACCATCTCCTCCCGCGATGAGGAGATCGGCAAGCTGATCGCCGACGCCTTCGACAAGGTCGGCAAGGACGGCGTGATCACCGTCGACGAGTCGCAGACCTTCGGCACCGAGCTCGAGTTCACCGAGGGCATGCAGTTCGACAAGGGTTACCTGTCGCCCTACTTCGTCACCGATGCCGACCGCATGGAGGCCGTGCTCGAGGATCCCTACATCCTCATCAACAGCGGCAAGATCTCCTCGATGAACGAGCTGCTGCCGCTGCTGGAGAAGGTCATCGGCGCCGGCAAGAGCCTGTTCATCGTCGCCGAGGACGTCGAGGGGGAGGCGCTGTCCACCCTGGTCGTCAACAAGATCCGCGGCACCTTCACCTCGGTCGCGGTCAAGGCCCCGGCCTTCGGTGATCGCCGCAAGGCCATGCTCGAGGACATCGCGATCCTCACCGGCGGCCAGGTCATCTCTCCCGAGGTGGGCCTCAAGCTCGACCAGGTCGGGCTCGAGGTGCTCGGCCGCGCTCGTCGCGTGGTCGTCACCAAGGACAACACCACGATCGTCGACGGTGCGGGGGAGTCCTCCGAGGTCGAGGCGCGCGTTTCGCAGCTCCGTCAGGAGATCGAGCGCACCGACTCCGACTGGGACCGCGAGAAGCTGCAGGAGCGGGTCGCCAAGCTCGCCGGCGGTGTCTGCGTGATCAAGGTCGGCGCCGCCACCGAGGTGGAGCTCAAGGAGAAGAAGCACCGTATCGAGGACGCCGTCTCGGCGACCCGGGCGGCCATCGAGGAGGGCATCGTGGCCGGCGGCGGTTCCGCGCTGATCCACGCCGCCAAGGTCCTCGACGGCGATCTGGGTCTCTCCGGTGACGACGCGATCGGTGCCCGGATCGTGGCCAAGTCGGTCGTCGAACCGCTGCGCTGGATCGCCGAGAACGGTGGCGAGCAGGGTTACGTCGTCTGCGCCAAGGTCGCCGAGCTGCCGACCAACGATGGCTGGAACGGCGCCACCGGCGAATACGGGAACCTGATCGACGCCGGTGTCATCGACCCGGTCAAGGTCACCCGCTCCGCGCTGGCCAACGCCGCCTCGATCGCCTCGCTGCTGCTCACCACCGAGACCCTGGTGGTGGAGAAGCCCGAGGACGACGAGGAAGAGGGCCACAGCCACTGAGCTGAGCCTTCCGGTTCTCACGTGGGGCCGCCCCGGTTTCGTACCGGGGCGGCCCTGCTGTTTCTCGTCGGCTCGCGCGCGGCGCGCCATCACCCCCACCCCCGCCACAAAGATGTCAGGGGTTATGCACACTTCCGCTGCCGCACACTGTCAGATCGGCCGTAAGCGTTCGCCGGCTCGGATCGCGATCGATCGACATCGAGGGGCTGCAGAATCCGTCCTGGCAGGCCGTGCTGGATCGGCGCTACGAACCCTGGCCGGAGCGCCACCTGGTGATCGATACCTGCGAGACTTCGCAGACCGAGGCCGTCGAGATCGTCCTGACCGCATGGTCGAACCCCAGAATGCGTCCCTCGTGATCCACGTCCGACGAGAGCCTGCGGGTCTGCGGCTCGCGGCGGAGTACGCGGGGTGGATTCTGGGGTTCGACCACTCGGTAACCGCGGCCTAGCATTGCGACGGTGGACGAGGAGGAGGGCGTACGCCTGCCCGGCGGCAATGTTGCCGGGGCGTACCGGGTCGGCGACACGGTACGCCGGGAGACCGGCCCGTGGGCCCCCGCGGTGCACGCGCTCCTGGACCACCTCGCGGCCCGGCGTACCCCATGCGTGCCGCGGGTGCACGGGATCGACCACCGGGGCCGGGAGATCCTCGACTTCCTGCCCGGCCGCATCATCGACGTCGACCAGGACCGGCTCACCGATGCCCAACTGATCGAGCTCACCCGGTTCGCCGTGCGCCTGCACCGCGACACCGCCGACTTCACCCACCCCGGCCCCTGGCGATTTCCCGGGCCGCCGCAGGCGAGCGGTATCGGACACAACGACCTGGCGCCCTACAACGTCTGCTTCGACGGGGACCGGCTCACCGGGGTGTTCGACTGGGACCTGGCGGGCCCGACCACCCCGGTGCTGGAACTGGGCATGATCGCCTGGACCGCGGTCCCGTTGTTCACCCCGGACCCGATCGAGAAGCAGGCGTACCGGCTCCAGCTGATCGCCGACACCCACGGCGGGATCACCGCCCACGAACTCATCGACGCGACCCTGGAGCGCACCCGGCTCGCGATCGAGGGCATCACCGCCGCGGTCGCTGCGGGGGATCCGGGGATGATCCACCTGGCCGAGACGGCCGGTGAGCCGACCCGGATGAGCCTGGCGCGCCAGGCACTCATCGAACGGTGCCCGCAGCTTCGCCGCGCGCTCGGCCGCCGCGGACGCTGAGCAGTGTGAGCCAGCCGGCGACCAGGGCGCCCAGCCCCGCGAGGCCGGCGGCGGCCGCGATGAACCCCGCCGACCCGAGGGCGAGGGTGCCGAGCAGCGCGGTACCGACCGCGACACCGGCGTTCATCGAGGCGTTGTTCCAGCTCACCGCGGCGGCCCGGTGGTCGTTGAAGGTGATCCCCAGCATGGCCTGCGCGGTGCTGTAGCACGCCCCACCGGCGGCGCACCAGATCAGCAGACCGAGCACCGCCGGTACCACCGCATCGACCGCCAGCGTGCCGACGATCGCGGCCGCGAGCAGCACCGCCCAGCCGATCAACGGCGCTGCCAGCGGCCGGCCGGTGGTACGCCACCGATCGATCACCGGGCCGGCCAGCAGCGACCCGGACATCGACCCCGCACCGACCGCCGCACCCAGCGCACCGAGGGCGGCCAGGCCGAAGCCGTAACGCTGACCGAAGATCACCCCGACATAGCTGTACGCCCCGATCCGCGCCGCCTGGGTCAACGTGGTGGCGGCCAGCGTCCCGAGGAAGTCCCGGTATCGCCACAGCCCCAGCGAGGCCCGGATCGCCGCGCCCCGGGTCCGTCGCGGGCGCGCGGCACCGGCCGGGTCGCGGAGGCGTACCGCGATCGCCAGCCAGCTGATCGCCAACCAACCGGCGATCACCACGAACGGCAGTCGCCACCCGGTGGCCGCCGCCAGCAGGCTGCCCAGCGGGACACCGACGATCTGCCCGCCGGCATAGAGCGCCGCGCCGACCGAGATCGCCCGACCCTTCTGGTGGGCGGCCGCGGTCTCCCCGAGCAGGGCCCAGATCGCCGGCGCGGCCAGTCCGCCACCGATCCCGCTGACCGCATGGGCGGCCACCAGAACCGGCAGGGTCGGCGCCAGCGCACAGCCGAGATCGCCGAGGGCGAAGATGGCGACCCCGGCCAGGATCACCCGGCGGGGGCTGAGCCCCTCGGTCAGCGCGGCGAGCAGCGGACTGGACACCGCGTACCCGAGCACGTAACCGCTGATCACCCAGGCCGCGCTCGCCTCACCCACCCCGAAATCGCGGGCGATCAGCCCCAGCAGGGGAGGGACCAGGAAGAGCTCGGCGCCCATCGCGAAGAAGACCGCATGCACCAGCGCGTGCTGTGGCCAGGGGGTCCGCCCGGCGGCCGTGGGGGCATTCGACGCAGTGAGTTCCATGCCTCAACCGTGTGCCGGTGACACCGCCCGATGCCAATACCGATTGCTACCGCTGCGATTAGCTGTGCTTATCATGGCGCTCATGCAGCTGGAACGCCTGCAATATTTCGTCGCCCTCGCCGAGGAACTGCACTTCTCCCGCGCGGCCGAGCGGCTGCAGCTCAGCCAACCCGCGCTTTCCCAACAGGTGAAGCGATTGGAGCGCCAGCTCGGCGTGCAGCTGTGCGAGCGCGGTCCGCACGGGGTCACCCTGACCGCCGCCGGACAGCGGCTCGCCGACGGCGCCCGGGATCTCGTCACCTCCTACGAGGCGCTGATCGCCGAGGTGACCGCCGTGGGCCACGGCGAGGCCGGCGTGCTGCGGATCGCCCACACCCGCTCCGACGGCGCCGCTGTCGCCCGGGCGGCGCTCGCTTCCTTCGGCCGGCAGCACCCCGGTGTCGAGGTGCGCGCCGAGGTCGGTTGGACGGCGTGGAATCTGGACCGGCTGGTCACCGGTGATCTCGACGCCGCGATCGTGCGTACGCCGATCGAGCGGCCCGGTCTTCGGGTCGAGCCGCTCGCCGAGTCCGAGGTGGTCGCGGTCCTGCCCACCGGCCACCGGTTGGCCCGCTCACGGCGGATCCGGTCTGCATGGTTGCTCGAGGAGGCGGTGCTCTGCTGGCCGCGCCGACAGGCCCCCGCCGCCCATGCCGCGCTGCTGACCCAACTCTTCGGGACCGGGCCGTTCCCCGCACTGCACGACGAACCGGATGCCGACCATCTGCTCGCGGCCGTTGCCGAGGGGGCCGGGATCGGGCTGCTGGACCGCGCCCGGGTACCCCGCCGGCGCGGCCTGCTGATGCGACGCTTCACCGCCCCCGAACCGCACCTGGGTATCGGGCTGGCCTGGCGCCCGGACCACCCCAGCCCCCAACTCCGGGCACTCCTCGCCACCCTGCGACGCGCCTGATCCGGCGTACCCCCAGATTGCAGTTCCGACACAGAATCGGTGCGAGACCCGCGGCCGCTCGAACCACCGGCGCGGCGCGGCTAGCATCACAGGCGGGAGCGGACAGGAAGGAAACACGTGCAGCAGTCGGGGCCGGTGCAGACGGTTGACGCGCGCCCCCCGGGGCTGGTGGCCACCTTGCGCATTCCCGGTGTGCTGCTCGGCATGCTCGGCATGCTGTGCATCGGCATCGCGGTGATGACCCCCGGTTTCGTGCCGAACGCCTCCCTGGACCAGATCGCCCCGCTGCGGATCCTGCGCAGCGTCCTGAAATATCAGGTCGGCCGGGCGCTGATGGCGATCGGCCTGGCGCTGCTGATCTGGGCCTGGCTCAAGCTCCGCCCCGCCCGCGTGCCGCTGCTGAACCACTCCTGGGTCCTGGTGCTGTGGAGCCTGCCGGTGCTGCTGGCGCCGCCGATCTTCTCCTCCGACGCCTTCCTCTACGCCGACCAGGGCTGGATCATCCATCAGGGCCTCGACCCCTACGAGGTCGGGTTGACCGAGGCCGGCGGGCCGTTCGCGATCAACGTGCACAAGGTCTGGCGCGGCACCACCTCGATCTATCCGCCGTTCGCGCTGCTGGTGCAGTACTGGGTCGCGGTCGCGACCGGGTTCCAGGGGCTGATCTCGGTGATCGCGATGCGCATCCCGATCCTGATCGCGGTGGCCGTGATCGCCGTCTTCGTGCCCATGGTCGCCCGGCAGCTCGGCGCCGATGTCCAGCTCGCGAAGTGGTTCGCCATCCTCAACCCGCTGCTGTTGATCCACTTCGTCGGCGGCATGCACAACGACGCGATGATGGTCGCGCTGGTGCTGGTCGCGATCTGGTGCACCCTGCGCTTCGGTACGCCCGGGATGATCGTCGGTGCGCTGCTGGTCGGCGTCGGCGCCACCTTCAAGCAACCCGGCATCATCGCCGCGTTCGCGATCGGGCTGCTGCCGGTGGCGGTCCGGCTCAAGGATCTCGCCCCCGGCCGCCGGTTGCTGGTGATCATCGGTCGCAGCCTGGTCAGCTGCGGCCTGGCCGCCGCCTCGTTCACCGCCGTCTCGCTGGCCATCGGCTTCGAGTTCATGGGCTGGCGGCACGCGGCCAACATCGGTGAGCTGACCTGGGGGATGTCACCGGCCAGCATCGTCGAGCAGTTCATCGGGCCGGTGCTGAACTGGGTCGGGATCCGCCACGGCCTGCTGCCGTTCCTGTCCCGGGTGACGACCGTGCTCAGCGTGTTGATGCTGGGGGTGCTCGCCTGGCGCTATTTCTTCCCCGACGTCTGGATCGGACGGCGGGTACGCAACCATTCGGTGCAGCAGGTCGCTGGTGCCGAGCTGCCGGAGACCGACCGCAGCTGGCGCGACCACCCGATCCGCTGGCTCACCTGGGGCTTCTCCGCGATCGCCTTCAGTGGTGCCGGATATCACGTCTGGTATCTGCTCTGGGGCGGTATCTATGTGGGCATGCTGCGGTACCCGAATCGGCTGTTCCGGGCGCTCATCGGGGTGATGATCCTGTTCATCGTCGTGGAGGGCGGCCTCGAGTACTACGGCATGCGCCCGATCGTCGGCTACCTGGTCGGCGCGGCGCTCGGCTGGATCTTCTGGGCCAACAGCACCCGGTTGCAGATCGTGCCGGAACCGGCCCCCGAGGCCGAGACGGCCGAGGAGCGGCCGACCGCCGTCGTGGGATGAGGTCGTGGGGATGAGGAGTGTCGGATGAGCATCGAACGGATCGCGATCGCCGGTGCCTCCGGGCTGATCGGCACGGCGCTGGCGTCTCGGCTGGAGAACCGGTTCGAGGTGGTACGCCTGGTCCGCCGGCCCGCGTCGACGACCACCGAACGCCGCTGGGATCCGACGGCGGGTTACGTCGAGGGCCTCGGCCTGTCCGACATCGACGCGGTGGTGAACCTGTCCGGGGCCGGGATCGCCGACCGCCGCTGGACCGCCAGCCGGCGCCACGAGTTGCTCGCCAGCCGACTGAACAGCACCCGTACCCTGGCCAGGCTGATGGCGACCGAGGATCGGCCCTCGGTGCTGCTCTCCGGCTCCGCGGTCGGTTTCTACGGCAACACCGGTGACCGCGAGATCGATGAGTCCGCGCCCGAGGGGGAGGGTTTCCTCGCCGATGTCTGCCAGCGCTGGGAGGCCGCCACCGCGGAGGCCGTCCGCGCCGGTGTACGCACCGCACTGCTGCGCACCGGGCTGGTCCTCGACCGCCGCGGCGGGTTCCTGGGCAAGCAGCTGCCGCTGTTCCGCGCCGGGCTCGGCGGCCGGCTCGGGGACGGCAGCCAGTGGCTGCCCTGGATCACCCTCGCCGACCATGTCGCGGCCTGTGAGCATCTGCTCACCAACGATGTCTCCGGGCCGGTGAACCTGACCGCGCCGTTCCCGGTGACCAACGCCGAGCTGACCGACGAACTCGGCCGGCAGCTGCACCGGCCCACCAAGCTGCCGGTCCCGCTGCCGGCGCTGCGGCTCGCCTTCGGCGACCAGCTCGTCGAGGAGGCACTGCTGACCAGCAACCGGATCCGCCCGGCGGCCCTGCACGCGAACGGATTCGCCTTCCGGCACCCGAAGCTGCCGGAGGCCCTGGCGGCCGTGCTCGCCGTCTGATCTGCTTGCCTGTCGGCTCGCGCCCGCGCGCCCAATCCCCGCTCTTCATCGCAGTCGTCGAAATCCACGCGGGATTCGGCGTCGCGGAGGATTGCTACGCGGGATTTCTCCTTGGTGCTCTTCCAGAGCGGGGGCGCGCTTGCCGACGCTCGCCGACTCGGCGACGCGCGGTAGGATGGGTTGACACTGTTCTCCAGGCCGCAGCGTCAGCGGTCTCCCCACTGATCGCGTGAAAGGGTGCTCGCGTGGCTGATGAGCTGTCCGCCGGCAATGTTCTGGATCCGACGGGCGTGCCGTCGATGTTCGCCGAGATCGGCCTGACCTTCGACGATGTGCTGCTGCAACCCAACGAATCCGATGTCATCCCCTCGGGTGCCGACACCACCTCCAAGGTGTCCCGGAACGTCTCGGTGAAGATCCCGCTGCTGTCCTCGGCGATGGACACCGTCACCGAGTCCCGGATGGCGATCGCGATGGCCCGTGAGGGTGGCCTGGGCATCCTGCACCGCAACATGTCGATCGCCGAGCAGGCCTCGCAGGTCGATCAGGTGAAGCGCTCCGAGGCGGGCATGATCGCCGAGCCGATCACCATTTCCCCCGACGCCACCATCGGTGAGGTCGACGAGATGTGCGGCCACTTCCGCATCTCCGGTGTCCCGGTCGTCGATGAGAACCTGAAGCTGCTCGGCATCGTCACCAACCGTGACATGCGCTTCGAGAGCGACCCCAACCGGCTGGTCCGCGACGTGATGACCAAGATGCCGCTGGTCACCGGTGAGGTCGGCATCAGCAGCGACGAGGCGATGAACCTGCTGGCCGCCAACAAGATCGAGAAGCTGCCGCTGGTCGACTCCGACGATCGGCTCAAGGGCCTGATCACGCTCAAGGACTTCGTGAAGTCCGACAAATATCCCAATGCCAGCAAGGATTCCCAGGGTCGGCTGCTGGTCGGTGCCGCGATCGGCTTCTTCGGTGATTCCTGGGAGCGCGCGATGGCGCTCGTCGAGGAGGGTGTCGACGTGATCGTGGTGGACACCGCCCACGGCCACTCCCAGGGTGTGATCGAGATGATCCGCCGGTTGAAGGCCGAGACGGCGGCGGCCGGGGTGGACATCATCGGCGGCAATGTCGCGACGTACGCCGGGGCGAAGGCACTCTGCGAGGCCGGTGCGGACGGGGTCAAGGTCGGTGTCGGGCCGGGTTCGATCTGCACCACCCGGGTGGTCGCCGGTGTCGGCGTACCCCAGGTGACCGCGATCCACCACGCCGCCCGCGCCGCGCGTGAATACGGGGTGCCGGTGATCGGCGACGGCGGCCTGCAGTATTCGGGTGACATCGCCAAGGCGATGGTGGCCGGCGCCGACACCGTGATGCTCGGTTCCCTGCTCGCCGGCTGCGAGGAGTCCCCGGGTGAGCTGACCTTCATCAACGGCAAGCAGTACAAGACCTACCGCGGGATGGGTTCGCTCGGTGCGATGGCCGCCCGTGGCCGCAAGGCCTCCTACTCCAAGGACCGCTACTTCCAGGGCGATGTCACCTCCGATGACAAGCTGGTGCCCGAGGGCATCGAGGGGCAGGTCGCCTACCGCGGTCCGCTCGCCGCCGTGGCGTACCAGCTCGTCGGCGGGCTGCGGCAGTCGATGTTCTACACCGGCGCCTGCTCGATCCCCGAGCTGCACGCCAAGGGCCGGTTCGTGCGGATCACCTCCGCCGGGCTGCGCGAGTCGCACCCGCACGACATCCAGATGACCGTCGAAGCCCCGAACTACACCGCCAACAACTGAATCTCTGCGAGGATCTCCTTCATGTATGACATCGGTCGCAGCAAACGTGCCCAGCGCGCCTTTGCCTTCGACGACATCACCATCGTCCCGTCCCGGCGCACCCGGGGGATCGAGGAGGTGTCGCTGCGCTGGAAGATCGATGCCGTCGAGTGCGACTTCCCGATCCTGGCCGCGCCGATGGACTCCATCATGTCGCCGGAAACGGCAATCCTGATGGGAAAACTCGGCGGTCTGGGGGTGCTCAACCTGGAGGGTGTCTGGACCCGCTACGACGATCCGGTGCCGCTGCTGGCCGAGGTGGTCGCGGACAAGGACCCGATCGCCGCGACCCGTCGGATGCAGCAGATCTATGCCGAACCGATCAAGGCCGAGCTGATCACCGAGCGGATGAAGCAGATCCGCGATGCCGGCGTACCGGTCGCGGGATCGCTGTCCCCGCAGAACACCGCCGAGTTCGCGCAGACCGTCGAGGCGGCCGGCGTGGACTTCTTCGTGATCCGGGGGACGACGGTCTCGGCCGAGCACGTCTCGAGCCGCAGCGAACCGTTGAACCTGAAGAAGTTCATCGGCGCCCTGGATGTGCCGGTGATCGTCGGCGGCTGTGCCACCTATCAGGCCGCCCTGCACCTGATGCGGACCGGGGCCGCGGGCGTGCTGGTCGGCTTCGGTGGCGGCGCCACCCACACCACCCGCGACGTGCTCGGCATCTCGGTGCCGATGGCGACCGCGGTGGCCGATGTGGCGGAGGCCCGGCGGGACTACATGGACGAATCCGGCGGGCGCTATGTGCACCTGATCGCCGACGGTGCCGTCGGCCGCTCCGGCGACATCGCCAAGGCGATCGCCTGCGGTGCCGATGCGGTGATGGTCGGTTCCCCGTTGGCCCGCGCCAGCGAGGCGCCCGGCCGCGGCTGGCACTGGGGCGCGGAGGCCTGGCACGCCGACCTGCCGCGCGGTGAGCGGACCCACTTCGGCACCCTGGGCTCGTTGCAGGAGATCCTGCACGGCCCGAGCACCGTGGCGGACGGGTCGATGAACCTGGTCGGTGCGCTGCGGCGTACCCTCGCCACCACCGGTTACACCGAGGTCAAGGAATTCCAGCGCGTCGAGGTCGTCGTCAACTGACGGTGCCCGGTGAGTACGCCCGGTGAATCAGTACGCCGCCCGGAGCGCGCCGACCGCGGCGTCCACATCGGCCTCGGTGTTGTAGAGGGCGAAGGAGAATCGGAGCCGGCCACTGCGCGCAGTGCCGACGACACCGGCCTCCCGGAGCCGCTCGATCGCCGCCGGGTCGGGGGAGTCGATCGCCACGATCGCCGAGCCCTGCGGCGGGAGATCCAAGCGGGCAAGGAAATCATCGGCCAGGCCGACACAGTGATCGCGGACCGCGGGGAGGTCCAGACCGGCCAGCCAGGGCAGTGACACACTCGCCCCGACGTGGCTGTACCAGGCCGGTGAGACGTCCAGCCGTCGGGCGTCGTCGGCCAGTCGCAGCGGCATCCCGTACATCGAGGTGGCCCGGTCCGCACCGGCGTACCAGTTCGCGGCCGCCGGACGGACCCGGTCCAGCCGTTCGGAGAAGGCGCCCCAGGCGCAACCGCGCGGGCTGAGCAGCCACTTGTACCCGGCCGCGATCACCGCATCGGCCCAGTCCAGCGGGTCCGGCAGCCAGCCCACCGCCTGGGTCGCGTCCAGGACGACGATCGTGTCGGTATCACGGACGGCCGCCCGCAGCCCCTCGAGGTCGACGACCCGCCCGTCCAAGGACTGCACCACGCTGACCGCGACCACGTCGGCCTCCCGAGCCGCCTCCGCAATGGCGTCCAGCGGCACCTCCCGTACGGTGATCCCGCGCTCGGCCTGCGCGGCGAACGGCCAGGGCACGCTGGTGAAGTCGCCCTCGGCGACCACCACCCGGGCCCCGTCGGGGAGATTGGCCGCGACCAGACCGATCAGCGCGGACGCCGACGGCCCGATCGCCACCCGGTCCACCGACACCCCGACCAGGTCGGCGTACGCCTGCCGCGCGGCCCGGACCGGTTCGTCGAAATCACCGGACAGGGCGCCGCCGCGACCCCAGGCCGCGACCGCCTCGGTGACCGCGGCCAGGGTCTGCTGCGGCGGGATCGCGATGCTCGCCGAGTTGAGATAGCCGACCCCGACATCGAACCGCGCTCCGAAGGCCTCTCGCATGCGGCTCACAATAGGCCCCTGCCCACGCTCCTCGAGTAGTACGCGCAGCGAACGGGTCAGTGATCACTGGTCGAGCACCGGTTTGCGCCCCTGGAGCAGCGCACGTGACCACCGGGGGTTACTCGGACAACCCGCGGACGCACATTCTCGCTCGCTCAGCCCACCGAAATCTGCGGCTCGATTCCCAATCGGTGCGTAGATCGGTCGATCCTGCGATCGAGCCGCAAATTTCGCAGGCCCGCTGATTGGGGGTGGGTCCCGCCCACCGGGGCTGATGCTCGTGGAGCCGTCCCGATCACCCGGCCAACACAGCCGGTGAATTGCACACCTTTTCGCCACGGGTCGGGAGAGCTGTCCAGATCACCAGCCGTACGCCCCATGCAGCTCGAGGCGCCGCCGCATCAATGTGCGCGGCCGCGGGACCACCGCTCCGCCAGCCCAGCAAGAACCCGCCCTCCGTGACCGGCCGATCCCACTCCGCGGCTCATCTCCCACTTCGCGGACCGTATGCAGGCCGCAGAGTGAGAGTTGAACCGCGAAGTGGAGCGAACCCGATCAGACCTGCCCCCGGTAGCCGACATCGGGGCATCGGGATGAAGTTGCTGGGAGGGGCTCTGCTTCATCTCGACACGGCCGCCATTGCTCCGCTCCGCTGCGCATGGCGTCCTACTCGATGAGCGTGGGAACCCGGCCGCCATTGCTCCGCTTCGCTGCGCATGGCGGCCTACCCGCTGAGCGTACTCAGCCGCGCGGTGGCACCCGATAACCCGGCCGACCGGCGGTGCCCGCGGCCCGCAGTGCCGCCGAGCCGACGGCCCGGCCGAACCGGCTGAGCGCCGAGGGTGGGGTGTCGGCGCTGGTGAGGGCCGGCGGCATCACCACCACCGGGCAGTCAGCGGCGTACACCAACCGGTGCGCGAACATCGGCCCGGCGATCAGCTGCCGCGGCGCGTCGACGACCAGCAGATCCGCATCCCGCGAGGATTCCAGCAGCACCTCGAAGGTGCTGCCGCGGCGGACCAGGGTCTGCACCCCATGCTGGGCGCCGAGCACCTCCTCGACGTCGCGGGCGAGCTGTACTTCGGCCTCGTGTCCGATCCCGGCGGGATCCTCCAGCAGGCCGGTGGCCGGCCCGGAGGGTGTCGCCATCGGCGAGTGCACCCGCCAGGCACGGACCGCCAGCACCCGCCCACCGGCGGCCGCCGCCTGGGCCACCGCCCACTCCAGTGCGTGCGGTGACTTGGAGGTGGCGCTGACCCCGACCACCACCAGATAGGGCTTGTCGATCATCGCGAACTCCTGCCTGTGAAGGGATTCATGGGATCAGACGGGCAAGCGGGTGGTCTCATTGCCGTGCTCGTCATAGGAGCTCAGTGGGGGAGCGATCTCCTCCAGCGCCTTGCCCTCGGCGTCCACCCCGAACCGGAAGGCCACCAGCGAACCGATCAACGTCACCACCGAGGCGGCGATGTAACCCCAGAACATCGGGGTGCGGCTGTTGGCCTCCTCCGAGGCGGTGATCAGTGCACCGAAGATCGCCGGACCGGTCGCACCGACCGCCTGGGCGACGGAGAAGAAGTAGGAGATCGCCTGCCCGCGTACCTCCAGTGGAAAGATCTCCGAGACCGTCAGATAACCGGCCGAGGCTCCCGCGGAGGCGAAGAAGAAGGACACGCACCACAGCGCCACGTGCCCGCCCGCACTCAACATCTCCGCGCGGAACAGGAACGCCGAGATCAGCAGCACGATCGCCGCCACCGCGTACGTGCCACCGATCATCTTGCGCCGACCGATGGTGTCGAAGAAGTGCCCGAGCAGCAGCGGGCCGAGCAGGTTGCCGGCCGCGAAGGGCAGAAAATAGACCGCCGCGATGTTCGCCGGCTTGCCATAGAACTGATCCAGCACTCCCTCGTAGGTGAAGAAGAATGCGTTGTAGAGAAAGGATTGCGTGATCATCAGCGTGATGCCGAGCACCGTGCGAGTGGGGTAGAGCTTGAAGAAGACGTACGCCAACTGCTTGGGCTTCAGGCCCTCGCGCGGCTTCACCCACTCGGCGGTGGAGTCGTCGATCTTCGGCAGCTGCCGCCCGGAGGAGGTGACCTCCGACTCGATGCCGGCGACGATCCGCTCGGCCTGCTCGGCGCGACCGTGGGTCACCATCCAACGCGGGCTCTCCGGGATGTGTCGGCGCATGAAGATGATGATGATGCCGAGCACCGGGCCGATGAAGAAGGAGATCCGCCAGCCCCAGTCGTGCGGCACGTAGTCGGGGTTGAGCAGGAAGAAGCTGGCCGCGGCGGCGATCAGCGCGCCACCCCAGTAGGTGCCGTTGATGGCCAGATCGACGCGGCCGCGGTACTTGCCGGGGATCAGCTCGTCGATGGCAGCGTTGATCGCGCTGTACTCGCCGCCGATGCCCATGCCGGCGATGAACCGGCAGATCAGGAAGATCCAGATCCCCAGATGCGGGCCGGAGGTCTGTCCCGGGGGCGCGGCCGGGGCCAGGCCGGCGAGCCCGGAACCGATCAGATAGACCGCCAGGGTCAGGCTGAACAGCTTCTTGCGGCCGAGGGTGTCGGCCATCCGGCCGAAGATCAGCGCGCCGCTCACCTGACCGAGCAGATAGGCGGTACCGGCGAATCCGACCCAGGTCGGGTCCATCCCGAGGGTCTGCTTGTAACCGGCCAGGGAGACGAACTGCACCTCCAGGCCGTCGAGGATCCAGGCGGTACCCAGGCCGAGGATCACCATCCAGTGGAACCTCGACCAGGGCATGTTGTGCATCCTGGCTGGGATCTGACTCTTGATCGGGCGGTCGCTCGTGGGGCTGGCCGTCGATGACATCCGCGTCACCTCCTGTGGGGCTGGTTCGGGACGCTTGTTGCCCATTACATTGATTGACTATAAGTCTGTGTCGAGGCATTTGGGCAAACCCCCCGATTCCGGGACCCGGGGCCTACAGTGGCGTCCATGAGTGACCCGTACGCCGAGCTGCACCGACTGCGCGGCAGCATCGACAACATGGACTCCGCGCTGGTCCATCTGCTGGCCGAGCGCTTCAAGGTGACCCAACGGGTCGGCGAGCTGAAGGCCGCGTACGGTCTGCCCCCCGCCGACCCGGAACGGGAGCAGCAGCAGATCGCCCGGTTGCGGGCACTCGCCGAGGAATCGAAGCTCGACCCGGAGTTCGCCGAGAAGGTCCTGAATTTCATCGTCGGCGAGGTGGTCCGCCACCACCAGAAGATCGCTGAGGAACTCCGCCCGGACTGATCGCCGGTATCGCCCCTCAACCGGTCGGTCGTCGGGTGAGCTGCTCGGGATTCTCGGTCGCGGCGGCCCGGGCGGCCTGGATGTGTGCATATGAGGCGGCCGCGGCGGCATCGGGGTCACCCGCCTCCAGGGCGGTCAGGATCGCGGCATGTTCCACGCGGGACGCCGCCAGGCGGCCGGGCACCATCAGCGTCGAGCGCATGCCCTCCAGGATCAGGTCATAGATCACCGACTGGGTCTGCTCCAGCAGATTGTTTCCGGAGGCCTGCACGATCCGGGTGTGGAAGGTGATGTCGAGGCGCTGCAATTCGTCGAAATCGATAAAATCGCTGTGGGTGTACGCATCCAGCGCATCGAACGCCTGCCGGACCGCGGCGAGTTCGGGCCGTTGTCGTTGCGCCGCCCAGCGCGCCGCGGGCACTTCCAGCACCTCGCGCATGTCATAGAGCAGGTCCAGGTCCGTCGCGGGGTGGAGCTGCCGGCGCAGCCGCTGCTGGGTCTCCGGTTCGGTGACGAAGACCCCGGCCCCGTGCCGGACATCGAGCCGGCCCTCCGCCTGCAGCAGGCGGATCGCCTCGCGGACCGACGGCCTGCTGACTCCCAGCAGGGCTGCCAGCTCGCGTTCCGCCGGCAGGCGGTCACCGGGTTTGAGCCGGCGTTCGGTCATCACGCGAAGGATCTCGCCCCTGATCCGGGCGGTCAGGCCGCGCTGGCCGACGATGCGCCAACTGTTCTCTTCAGCCATGTTTCTCCTCGTGAGCCGTGGGGTGGGCCCGGTCCTGTCACCCTAGCCCCGAGCGGTGCACCCCGCTGGTCATCCGGTCAGAGCGGCGGCGACGACACCGGCCACCACGACGGCGATGCCCAGCAGTTTGCGGGGGCTGCGGTTTTCGCCGAGCAGCAGGATGCCGAAGGCGGCGGCGAAGACTATGTGGAGCGTCCGGACCGCGGTCAGGGTCACCACCGACAGGTGTTCCAGTGCGAACAGGACCAGCAGGTAGCTGGTCGGCACCAGCAGTCCGATCGCCAGCGTGGGGCGCCAGTTGACCCGCGCGAACCCCAGCCACTCACCGCGCCGCTGCCAACTGGCCAGGGTCAGGACGACCGCCTGCACCAGCGAACCGACCGCGATGTAGACCAACGGGGTGGCGCCCCAGCCGGAGATCGCGATCCCGTCCCACAGTGAATATCCGCTGATCGCCAGCGCCACCCAGAGGCCGGGGAGCAGTTGCCGCCATCCGGTACGCCCAAGGGCCCCGGTCTCACCGCGAGTGAGCAGCACCAGTCCCAGCGCGATCAGCGCCAGTGCGGCCCAGAACGACGGCCGCGGCGGTCCCAGCCAGCCGATCGTGGCCAGTGCGACCAACCCCGGTGCCACCCCACGGCTGACCGGCAGCACCACGCTCAGCGGCGCGTGGTGGTAGGCACGTTGCAGCACGATCGCGTAGGCCGTGTGCAGCACCGCGCTGATCGCGCCGGCCCACCAGACCGGCCCGAGGCCCGGGCCCGCTGCGGCGTACCCCAGCAGGCCGAGCGCGATCGGCAGCGCGAGCACGCTGTAGAGCCAGACGAACAGCAGATCGCTGGTACCCCTGCGCTTGACCAGATAGTTCCAGCTTGCGTGGGTGAGTGAACCGAGCACCACCAGCGACAGGGCCGGGACCATCGGTGACTCCGTTCAGTAGACAGTGTCTACGCACCATAGACAGTGTCTACGCGATCTGTCACGCTGGTCCGGTGAGCGATCTCGCGGACCGGCTGCTCGACGCGGCCCGGCAGTTGCTCACCGAGCGTGGTCTGGACGCGGTGACGATCCGCGAGGTGGCCCGGATGGCGGGTGTCTCGCACGGTGCGCCGCGCCGGCACTTCCCGTCCCGCGCCCAGTTGCTGGCAGCGTTGGCCGCGCGCGGGTTCGCCGAGCTGGGGGACCGGGTACGCCGGGCGGCCACCGGCGTCGCGCCCGGTCCCGCGCTGCTGGCCGCCGCCTCGGCCTACGTGGACCAGGCGGCCCGGGAGCCGGCGATGTTCGATCTGATGGTGCGCCACGATCTGGTCCGTGGCTCCGGTTTCCGGCTGCGTGAGAGGTCGCTGCCGCTGGTCGAGGTGTGGGTCGAGTTGTACGCCGCAGCGCACCCGGATGGCGACCGCACGGCGGCCCTGGTGTCACTGGCCGCGGTGCACGGGATCGCCGATCTGGTGGCGCACCAGGCGATCGAACTGGTCGGTGATCCGGCGGTGCTGGTGCGCGCCGCCTGTGGGCTCAGCGATGATCCGGCTGGCAGGAGGGGCACCAGTAACTGAGCCGTTCCTTGCCCACCGGGCCGAACCGTTCCTCGGTGATCCGGGTGCCGCAGCGTCGGCAGGCCCGGCCCGTTCGTTCGAAGACCCAGGCCCGCTCACCGGGTCGGGTGTTGCCGGTGGTCACCTGGTAGGGCCGGGTCGCGTTTGCCTGCAGCAACTGCCGGGCGCGGGTCACCAGCCGCGGCAACCGCTCGATGTCCGCGACCGGCGTACGCGGATGGATTCCCTGCAGGAACAGCACTTCCGCCCGATAGAAGGTGCCGATCCCGGCCAGATTCCGCTGGTCCAACAGGGCCTCACCGATCGTCACCGCGGGATCGGTGCGGAGCCGGCGGAGCGCCTCCGCGGCATCGAAGTCGTCGGCCAGCAGGTCGGGTCCGAGGTGGCCGACGATCCGGTCCTCGTGGGCGGTCTCGACGACTTCGGTGACCCCCAGGCGCAGCCCGAATGCCGTCTGGGTGGGATTTCCGAGGATCGCCCGGATCTGGTACGCCGGATCGCGCGGGGTGCGGCCGGTCCGGACGACCCGCCAGCCGCCCTCCATCCGCAGATGGGTGTGCAGGGTGAGCCCGTTGTCGAAGCGGGTCAGCTGATGCTTGCCGCGCGCGACCACCTCGAGCACCGTCGCTCCGACCAGCGGCACGGTCGCGTACTCGGGTACGCGTAGCTCCGCGCGGGTCAGCTGCTGCCCGGCCAGTGCGGCATGCAGGGCCGCGCAGGAGCGCTTGACGACATCACCCTCGGGCACCGGCCCAGCCTAGGCGGGACCGGCTGGCGAGCTGCCCCAGGGTGTGCGCACCGACCAGCGCTCCCAGGAGCAGAGCGACGGCCCGACCGTGGCGGGGTCGCTGAGTCGCGCCGGCGGTTTCGAGGGTGCGGGTGGCCCACCACCAGAAGGGGATGACCACGGTCGGTGCGGTCAGCACGCCGGTGGTGTAACCGCGGGTCAGCGCGCTGAGGGCCAGATGCCCGAAACCGCGCATGCCGAATGCCCACAGGGAATCCTGGAAGAACTGTGACCTGCCACCGGTGCGTACGCCCTGTACGGCGGCAGCCGCCACGACCGTCCCCATCGCGGCCACTGCGACGTTCACCTGGAGCTGGTCCGGAACCGGCGGGGTCGGCACAGGACTCCAGCGACTCACCCAGGGGTGAGCGCGATCATCTCGACACGCGAGCCATTGCTCCGCAGGCTCCGCATGGCTCGCTGCTCGATGAGCGTGAGTGTGGCTCAGATGATGTACTCGGGCTCCGCGAGCGCCATCTGCGCACGGCTGCGGGCGCTCGCCGGGACACCGACCGCGGTGTGCTCGGCCGGCACGTCACGGGTGACCACGGCGTTTGCACCGACCGCGGCGCCCTTGCCGACCACCACCGGGCCAAGGATGCGGGCGCCGGCGCCGACGACCACGCCATCCTCCAGGGTGGGGTGCCGCTTCACCTTCTGCAGCGTCCGTCCGCCCAGGTTGACGCCGTTGTAGAGCATCACGTCGTCGCCGATCTCGGCGGTCTCACCGATCACCACGCCCATCCCGTGGTCGATGAAGAACCGCCGGCCGATGGTGGCGCCGGGGTGGATCTCGATCCCGGTCAGCCCACGATTGACGTGCGAGAGCACGCGCGCCGGCAGCTTGCCGGACTCGCCGGACTGCCAGAGCGCATGCGCCGCGCGGTGCATCCAGATCGCGTGCAACCCGGGATAGGCCAGCACCAGTTCCGCAGTGGAACGCGCGGCCGGGTCGTTGCGCCGGGCCGCCTGCAGGTCCTCGGTGAAGCGGTCCGCGAGCCGCCGCAACAACCCCGGACGCGGGGTCTGCTCGCCCGCGTCCGAGGCGCTGGAGCGGCCCGGATCGCCGTCTGCTCGCTGATGCATGGTCATGTCCGCTCGTCAGGCTGCGTCGGGCTGATCGGTCACTCCACCAGGCCCTCGAAGAGGACCGTGGACAGGTAGCGCTCGCCGAAGTCGGGCACGATCACCACGATGGTCTTGTCGGCGTTCTCGGGACGGTTGGCGACCTCGACGGCGGCAGCCACCGCGGCGCCACCGGACAGGCCGGCGAGGATGCCCTCGTCGGTGGCGAGCTTGCGCGCGTACTCCTTGGCGGTCGCGACGTCCTCCGGGATCACCTCGTCATAGATGTCGCGGTCCAGGATGTCGGGCACGAAGTTGGCGCCGATGCCCTGGATCTTGTGCGGGCCGGGCTGGCCGCCGGACAGGATCGGCGACTCCTTGGGCTCGACGGCGATCATCTTCACCTCGGGCTTGCGATCCTTGAGGATCTGGCCCACGCCGGTGATGGTGCCACCGGTGCCGATACCGGCGACGACGATGTCGACCTTGCCGTCGGTGTCGGACCAGATCTCCTCGGCCGTGGTCTTGCGGTGGATCTCGACGTTGGCCGGGTTGGCGAACTGGCGGACCAGCACCGCACCCTCCTGCGAACCGAGCTCCTCGGCCTTGTTGACCGCGCCCTTCATGCCCTCGGAGCCGGGGGTCTGCACCAGCTCGGCGCCGTACGCCCGGAGCAGCGCCTTGCGCTCGGCGGACATGGTCTCCGGCATCGCCAGCACGACCTTGTAGCCGCGGGCGGCGCCGACCATGGCCAGCGCGATCCCGGTGTTGCCGGAGGTGGCTTCGACGATGGTGCCGCCCGGCTTCAGTTCACCGGAGGCCTCGGCGGCGTCGACCATCGCGACCCCGATCCGGTCCTTCACGCTGTTGGCGGGGTTGTAGAACTCCAGCTTGGCGACCAGGTTCGCCTGGGAGTCGCCGGCCACCCGGTTCAGCTTCACGAGCGGGGTGCGTCCGATGAGCTTGGTCACGTCCTCGAAGATCGTCATAGCTCCATAAACAACCGCAATGACGGGTGCTATTCCAAGTCCGTCCGGAATCTGGACATTTTCTGCCCGCGGTGCGGTGGGCAGGCCCCTGTCGGATGGGTTCGGTGGGGGGCGTTTGGTTCACTGGAGCGCGTGCGTTCTCCCGGTCTGCTTCCCCGCCGGCTGCTGCTGGTGCTGTCGGTGCTCGCACTGTTCGTCGCCGGCTGCACCATCACCCCGCCGACCCCGCCGGACCAGGGGCTGATCGACCCGGCCACCTGGACGGCCCGGCAACGGGCGTACCTCCAGCAGGCCACGCAGCGACTGGACCGCTCGAATCTGGAGAGCGTCACCGCCAACCTGGCCCGGGCGGCTCTCGAACCCGACTTCCGGATCGACCCGGCCGAGTTCCGACCGGCCGACCTGCGGGAGATCTTCGCCAAGATCGACCAGAACCAGGACACCAGCGACTTCGACCTGATGCGGGTCTTCCTGCTCTGGCGCAGCCAGGGGGACAAGCTGTCACCCGAACTGTCGGATGCGCTGAAGCAGCGGCTGCTGGGATTCCGCTACTGGTACACCGATCCGCGGCCGAACGGGATGATCGACCACAAGTGGTTCTGGTCGGAGAACCACCGGATCATCACCCACACGCTGGAATACCTGGCCGGCTCCGCGCTGCCCGAGGAACGGTTCGCGGTCACCGGGGAGACCGGGCGCAGCCACGCCGACCGCGGCCGGGAGCGGGTCGTGCGCTGGCTGGATGAGAAGGCCCGCTGGGGGTTCAGCGAGTGGCGCTCCGATGTCTACTATCCCGAGGACATCCAGCCGCTGCTGCTGCTCGCCGAATACGGCGACCCCGAGATCGCCGCCCGCGCCACCGCGATGCTGGACGTCCTCTTCCTCGATCTGGCGACCGGGCAGCTGCAGGGCAACTTCGGCACCACCCACGGCCGCTCCTACATGAAGGACAAGTCGCGGGCCGCGGATCAGAACACCCGCGACATCGTCCACTTCCTCTTCCAGAGCAATCCGCAGGGGTACGCCGACTGGGTCGACTTCGGCGCGCTGCTGCTGGCCACCGGCACGAAGTATCGGCTGCCGATCGCGATCGAGCGGATCGCCCGCACACCCCTGGCGTTCACCGACAAGCAACGGATGGGGGTGGCGCTCGACCCCTCGCAACCGGTGACGACCACCCCGAAACCGCCGCCGGGGACGAGCTTCTCCCGGCCCGAGGACGTCGAGTTCTGGTGGGACCGGGGAGCGATGACGGCCTGGCAGGTCGTGCCGATCTCGCTGCAGACGATCCGTGAGCAGGAGCTGTGGCGGACCCAGCTGTTCGAGCCGATCCGGCCGCTGCTGCGCCAGCCCGGTACCGCGAATGTCGAGGGCGCGCAGTACGTGGCGTACGCGCTGGCCTGCCAGGTCAACGCCGGTCTGCTGTCGGAGGTCTCGACGGTGACCTGGCGCAATGCGAACGCGATGCTCTCCTCCGCGCAGGACTATCGCCCCGGCTGTGTCGGGCGGCAGTACCACGCCTGGCAGGCGACGCTCTCGCCCGATGCAGTGGTCTTCACCACCCAGCCGGGCAACCCCGACCGGGCGGCTGCGAACCGCGGTCGGTGGGCCGATGACGACCTCTACTGGAACGGCGGGCTGACGATGCCGCGCACCGCCCAGCAGGATCGCGCGGCGATCAACATCTATGCACCGCGGTTCCCACCCGGGCAGGACGCCGCGAACGCCGATGCGAACTATCTGCCGATCACCCACGCCTACTTCCCGACCCAGCATTTCGAGGAGGTACGCCGGGTCGGCGGTTGGACCATCGGCCGGGTCGGCGACGGCTACGTGGGGCTCTGGTCCTATCGGCCCACCGAGTTCGCCCCGGTCGCGCCGAACCCCGCCGGCCTGAACCGGCCCTACGACCTGGTCGCCGCGGGCGGTGCGGACAACGTCTGGATCACCGAGGTGGGGGACCGGGGCCAATGGGGGTCCTTCGACGCGTTCGTCACCGCGCTGGAGAACTCCCAACCCGCGGTGACCCCGCGCGGGTCGGCCAATGGCGTCGCGCTGGGCTTCGACGTGCAGTTCCGCTCACCGTCGGCCGGGCTGATGGCCTATGGCAGCAGCGGCTTCTTCACCGTCGACGGCCGCTCGGTCGACCAGCGGGCCCCCGGCCGGATCGACAACCCCTTCGTCAAGGTGGCCTCCGGGGATCCGGTGTGGAACGTCTCGATCGACGGCGCCACGCTGGAGATCGACCTGCAGCGCGGTACCCGGACCGCCCGCGTCTCCTGACCGCTCATCGAGTAGCAGTCCCGGCGCAGCGACGCGGGGGGATGCCTCAGCCGTCCGGATCGACGAGTCCCAGTTCGTGCGCGAGTTCCTCGACCAGCCAGGACCAGTACGCCTCGGCGGGCTCGGCGGTGCCGACCAGGTGGCCGGAGAGCTCCAGGCTGAGCGTGCCGACCAGTCGGGTGAGCACCGAGATCAGGGCGAGCATGGTGGCGCCGTCCAGTTCGGTGTCGAAGAGCGCCGCCGCCTGCTCGAGATTGCCCAGCAATCGCCGCTCGGGCGGGGCCATCGGCGGTCTCGGCCGGGCCCCGGTGTCCTGCAGCAGCATCGCCAGCACCCGCGCGACCCGGCCGGCGGGGGCCAGGGTGTCCTGCGGGGCCTGGTAACCGGGCACCGGCGACCCGTAGATCAGTGCCCAGCGGTGCGGGTTCTGCTCGGCCCACTCACGCATCGCGGCACAGCAGCGGCGCCAACGGGCCAACGCACTCCCACGGCCGGTGCCCGCGTGCTCCACCGCCTCCCCGAGGGAGTCATAACCGTCGACGATCAGCCGGGTCAACAACTCGTCGCGGTTCGCGACATAGCGATAGACGGCCGAGGAGGACACCCCCAGCTCCCGGGTCAGCGCGCGTACCGACAACCCGGCGGCCCCGACCTCAGCCAGCTGGCGGCGGCCGAGCTCCAGGATCCGCTCGTTCATCTGCTCCCGGGCGAGCTCCCGTGCGGTTGCCATGTCGGCGATCCTGCCATGCCGGGCGGGTGGCGTACGCGGGGATGCTCGGGCATAGGCTCGGGTCATGGCAACGATCTTCAGTCGCATCATCAACGGCGAACTTCCCGGCCGCTTCGTCTACCGCGATGACCGTGTCGTGGCGTTCCTCTCCATCCAGCCGATGTCGCTGGGCCACACCCTGGTCGTCCCGATCGAGGAGATCGACCAGTGGACCGACTGCGATCCCGAGCTCTGGCAGCACCTGAGCGCTGTCGCCCAGCGGGTCGGTCAGGCGGTGAAGCCGGTCGCCGGCACCGCACGGGCCGCCACCCTGGTCGCCGGTTTCGAGGTGCCGCACCTGCACATCCATGTGTTCGGCGCCGACGACATGTCCGGATTCCAGCTCAGCGAGTCCGCCGCGAAGCAGTTCGACGACGCCGAACTGGACCGTGCGCAGGCCGAGATCGCAGCGGCATTGGAGCGGTGAAACCTTCACTAGACTGACCGCCATGTCGGTCCCCGAGAACCAGCCCGCACCCGAGCAGGCAGTCGCCGAGCAGAACCACGACCTGGTGATCGTGGTCGACTTCGGCGCCCAGTACGCCCAGTTGATCGCCCGCCGGGTCCGCGAGGCCCGCGTCTACTCCGAGATCATGCCGTCCACGGCGACGGTCGAGGAGATCCTGGCGAAGGGACCCAAGGCGGTCATCCTGTCCGGTGGACCGAGTTCGGTGTACGCCCCCGGGGCGCCCCAGGTGGACCCGGAGCTGTTCGGCCAGGGCGTACCGGTCTTCGGCATCTGCTACGGCTTCCAGGCGATGGCCCTGGCCCTCGGCGGCGACGTCGCCAAGACCGGACTGCGGGAGTTCGGGCGTACGCCTGCTGCCATCACCGACGCCGGCCGGCTGCTCGCCGACCTGCCCGCCTCGCTGAACGTGTGGATGAGCCACGGTGACTCGGTTTCCGTGGCGCCACAGGGATTCCGCACGCTCGCGAAGAGCGAGGGTGCGGAGGTCGCCGCGTTCGAGGACACCGAGAAGAAGCTCGCCGGCGTGCAGTGGCACCCCGAGGTCGGGCACTCCGAACGCGGCCAGGACGTGCTCGAATCCTTCCTCTTCGACATCGCCGGCTGCAAGCCCGACTGGACCCCGGCGAACATCGTCGCCGACACCGTCGAAGCGGTGCGCGCCCAGGTGGGCGACCGCAAGGTGCTCTGCGCGCTCTCCGGCGGTGTGGACTCCGCGGTCGCCGCGGCGCTGGTGCAGAAGGCGATCGGCGACCAGCTGACCTGCGTCTTCGTCGACCACGGCCTGCTGCGCAAGGGCGAGGCCGAACAGGTCGAGCAGGACTACGTCGCCGCGACCGGGGTCGACCTGGTGGTCAAGGAGGTCGCCGACCAGTTCCTCGGCAAGCTGGAGGGGGTCAGCGACCCGGAGCAGAAGCGCAAGATCATCGGCACCGAGTTCATCCGGACCTTCGAGGCCGCCGCCCGCGAGATCGCCGACGACCAGGGCATCGACTTCCTGGTCCAGGGCACCCTCTATCCCGACGTCGTCGAATCCGGCGGCGGCGAGGGTGCGGCCAACATCAAATCCCACCACAACGTCGGCGGCCTGCCCGACGACCTGCAGTTCACCCTGATCGAGCCGCTGCGGGCGCTGTTCAAGGACGAGGTGCGCGCGGTCGGTGCCGAGCTCGGCCTGCCCGAGGCGATGGTCTGGCGGCAGCCGTTTCCCGGCCCCGGCCTGGCGATCCGGATCGTCGGGGCCGTCACCCGCGACCGACTCGAATTGCTCCGCGATGCCGACGCGATCGCCCGCGAGGAACTCACCCGCGCCGGCCTGGACCGCGACGTGTGGCAGTTCCCGGTCGTCCTGCTCGCCGACGTCCGCTCGGTCGGGGTCCAGGGCGACGGCCGCACCTACGGTCACCCGGTGGTGCTCCGCCCGGTCTCCTCGGAGGACGCCATGACCGCCGACTGGAGCCGGCTGCCCTATGAGTTGCTGGAGAAGATCTCGACCCGGATCACCAACGAGGTCCCCGAGGTGAACCGCGTCGTCCTGGATGTCACCTCCAAGCCGCCGGGCACGATTGAATGGGAGTGAACAGGTAGCCGGCCATGGGCACCTTGAGCTACACCGCAACGATGTCGATCGACGGGTACGCCGCCGACGCCAGCGGTGACTTCCAGTGGTCGGCGCCGAACACCGAGGTCTTCGACGTCCACGTCGAGCGGATCTCCGCAGTGTCCACCGAGGTGCTCGGCCGCAACACCTACCTGCTGATGAAGTACTGGGAAACCGATCCCAGTGACGAGACCTGGCAGCCCGCCGAGCAGGAGTTCGCCCGTCGCTGGCGCGACCTGGAGCGGGTCGTGGTGTCCTCGACCCTGACCGGCGACGATCTCGCGCCCGAGCGGGTACGCCTGCTGCCGACCCTCGAGCCGGGTGAGCTGCAGCGGATCGTGGCCGCGGCCCCCGGTGAGGTGGAGATCTTCGGACCCACCACCGCCGCCCCGGCGATCCGGGCAGGCCTGGTGCAGGATTTCCGGTTCTTCATCGTGCCCAAGGTCGTCGGCGGCGGGTTACGGGCGCTGCCGGAGGATGTCCGACTCGACCTCGAACTCGTCGAACAGCGGATCTTCGGCAACGGCACGGTGTACGTGCACTACCGAGCGAGCTGACGGGTTCATCTCGACACGCTCCGCATTGCTCCGCTGCGCTTCGCATCCGGAGCTACTCGATGAACGTCGGTGGGTCAGACCCGGGCGCGGACCACCTGATCGAGCACGTTCAGCGGGAGCGCGCCGCCGTCGAGCACGGCGGAGTGGAACTTCTTGATCTCGAACCCCTCCCGGGATTCGGCCTCGGCGCGCATCCGCTGGATCTCCAACCGGCCGATCATGTAGGAGCAGGCCTGGCCGGGGGAGACGATGTAGCGGTCGACCTCCGGGCGGCAGATGCCCTCGGTCATCGGCGAATTCTCAACCATGTAGTCGATCGCCTGCTGCCGCGACCAGCCGAGCGCGTGCAGGCCGGTGTCGACGACGAGTCGGCAGGCCCGCAGTGAATCCGCCGACAGCATCCCGAGCCGCTGCACCTGCGACGAATAGAGTCCCATCTCGTCGGCGAGCCGCTCGGTGTAGAGACCCCAGCCTTCGGCGTACGCCGCATTTTCGCTGTACCTGCGGATCGCCGGCACCGATTCCGGCAGCTCGGAGGCGATCGTCAACTGCAGGTGATGCCCGGGAATCCCTTCGTGGAAAGCCAAAGACTCCAGCTCGAAGATTCCCCACGAGGTCGGATCGTCGATGTTGATGAAGAAGGTGCCGCCGCGGCTGCCGTCCGCGGCCGGCGGGAAGTAGTAGGCCTTCGCGCCCGTGGTCACCCCCTCGACCGCACACGGCGCCTTGGGCAGCGTCTCGAACCAGTCCGGCATCGCCTCCCAGGCGCGGGCCATGGCGACCCTGGACTGCTCGACCAGTTCCTCACCGGTCTTGAAGTGCAGCGCCGGATCGGTCCGCATCGCGTCGAAAATCCCTTGCAGGTCGTCGGTTCCGGCGACCTCCGGCCCGAGTGCGCGATACTCGTCGGCGAGCGCGGCGATCTGATCCAGACCGATCTGATGGATCTCATGCGGCGTCTTGTCGGTGGTGGTGAAGAACCGCAGCGTCCGGGCGTACGCATCGTCACCGCCGGGAAGAAATGTGAGGCCGACCCGGTCGTCGGGGCGCGCCACCGGGAGCACCTCGTCGCGGAGCACATCGCGGTAGGCCGTCAGCCCCGGGCGTACCTGCTCCTCCAGCACCTGCGCGAAGCGGCGCCGCCAGTCCTCGGCGTCGACCTCCTCGGGCAGGTTGATCGCGGTCAGCACCGGATCCTCGGCGACCGGGGTGGCCAGCAGGGCCTCGAGCTGCTCGATCGTCGCCTGCACGGCAAAAGCCGGCGACACGCGCCCTGCCGCGACGCCCTCGCGCTGCCGATCGGCGAGCTCGGTGAAGTAGCGGCCCACCCCCTCGGCCTTGGTCAGCATCGCCTCGGCCACCGTCGCATCGGGTACGCCGAGCATCCCGGCGACCACCGGCAGCGACGCCTGCATGCCGAACACCGGGTCGGCCGCATGCTCGGCCAGTCGGGCCTCCAACAGATCGGCCCGGGTGCCCGCCTCGAAGATCAGGGTCTCCCGAGTGACCCGCTGGTCATCGCTGAGCCCGTCGGTCGGCACCGCAGCGGCCCGTTCGGCGAAGTCGCGGAACGTCGTGACGTGCTCGTCCTCGGCCTGGCGGCCGGCGGACTCGAAATCGCCGACATGGGTGAGCTCACCCTGCAGATGCCGCCAGGTCGGTTCGGCGACCATCAGCGCCTCCCAGTAGTCGGCCGCCAGCTGGTCGATGTCCTCGGACGTGGGGTTCTCGCTCATGGCCGCAGCCTAGGGGAGAGGTACGCCTCAGCGGTCGCCGGCCTGCGCGACCAGGTCCAGCGCCTGCTCGAAGCGCCGCACCCGCTCACCGATCTCGATCCCGTCGGTGTCCCCGCTGACCCGGATCTTCAACCCGAGCAGGGCATCGGCGGGCAGTTCGGCGAGGCAGCGGGTCATCTCCGCGGCATCCATCAGCGAGGCCGCCTCCATCGCTGCCGGTGGCAGATGGCCGTCGGTCCAGGCCGCCCCGAACGGATTGTCGATCGCGGCCGCACCGGAGAGGACCAGCCCGGCCAGCTTCCCGGCCTGCTCCGCCGACCGCAGGTGGGCCAGCGGGGTCTCGACACTGCGGCCCTCCAGTGCGGAGCGCCCCCAGTTGATCAGCATCCCGGCCTCCGGATGCTTCGCCAGCACCGTCAATTCCTCGGCCAGGCCGAGGAATCCCTTCTCCGCCGGGTGATCCGGGGCCGCGGCATCACAGTGTTCGATGACCAGCCGGGCCCCGCTCCAGTCGAAGGTGGCCAGCTCACCCAGCGAGCGGTCGAGAGCCTCGGCGCTGCCACCCCGGGGTGCCGAATGCAGCAGCACCCGGCTCACCGTGCCACCCCGCGCCACGAAGTCGGCGATCTGGTCGGCCAGCCGCCGCGCCGCGTCGACCGCTCGCTGGCGACCGGTCTCGTCGGCTGATGCCAGCCCGACCACCGGATCTGCGGCCATCGCGAGCATGGTCTCGGGGAAGCTGGTCACCACGTGCCGCCAGGTCGGCGGGCAGACCGCGGCCAGCACCGCGCGGGCGGCCGGGTCGGCCAGGTGATGGGTGGGCAGCTCCAGGCCGGACACCCGCGTCAACCCGGTGAGCAGTCGGTGGAACTCCGCGAAGTCGGCCGAATCCGGCGCAGGGCTCGCGGGATAGGCACCCAGCACGATCGTCATGGAACGTCATTCCACACCATTGGGCGGGATCGGCCAACTCTGCCCCACGCCCTCGGCGATCCAGCGAACCCTGGGTCCATCCAGCGAGCCCTGTAGGGCTGGGGGCATGCACTCAGGATTCGCTGGATCGCGATGAGCGGATGAGGTCGGGGCTCCGGGCTCAGACGAAGAGCATCCCACCGTCGACCAGGATCGACTGACCGGTGACGTAGTCGGAGTCGGGGCCGGCGAGATAGGAGACCAGGCCGGCGACGTCCTCACCCGTGGACACCCGGCCGAGCGTGATCCCAGCTGCCATCGCGGCCATCGATTCACCCTTGCCGACCTGATTGATCGCACCCAGGTCGGAGTCGATCTGCTCCCACATCGCGGTGTCCACGATGCCGGGGCAGTAGGCGTTGACGGTGATGCGGTGCTCGGCCCATTCCTGCGCGGCCGCCTGGGTCAGCGCCCGCACAGCGAACTTGCTGGAGCAGTAGACACCCAACAGCGGGAATCCTTTGTGGGCGGCGATCGACGCGGCACCGATGATCTTGCCGCCGGTGCCCTGCTGGATCATCTGGCGGGCGGCTTCGGTGTAGCAGAGGAAGACCCCGCGACCATTGACCGCATGCACCTGGTCGTACTCCGCCGCGGACACCTCCAACAGCGCCTTGGTCTGTGCGATACCCGCGTTGGCGACCATCACATCCAACGAGCCCAGCGCCGCCGCGGTGTCACTGACCAGCGCCCGCACCGAATCGGGGTCGGATACATCCCCGGTCAGCGCGACGTGCTCGCCGTTCTCGACGGTGGGCAGCGAGGCGCGGGTCGCCTCCAACTCCTCACTCATCGAGGGCAGGTCGGAGACGGCGACGCGATGCCCGTCCCGGGCGAGGCGGGTGGCGATCGAGCGGCCGATGCCGCGGGCCGCTCCGGTGACGTGGACATTGCTCATCGGGGGTGGTCCTCTCGGGGTCAGGGGTGGACGAGGATCTTGACGTTCTCGTCCTTGTTCTCGATCAGCTGGCGGAAACCGCCGTCGACGATGTCCTCGACGCCGATCCGGCCGGTGATGAACTGCTCGGCGTCGATCCGCCCCTGCTGGAGCAGCTCGATCACCGCGGCGTGATCGCCGCAGTAGGCGCTCGTGCCGATCAGGTTCAGCTCGCGCATCACCAGGCCGAACATGTCGATCTCCGCCTTGTGACCCCAGATCGACACGTTGACCACCGTGCCGCCGTTGCGGGTCGAGTCCAGTGCCGCCTGCAGGGCCGGGGAGAGCCCCACGCACTCGAAGGCGACATCGGTACCGAGGCCACCGGTCTGCTCCCTGATCCGGGCGGGGATGTCGTCGGTGCTCGGGTCGAGCACCAGCGTCGCACCCGCGGCGGGCGCTTTCTCCTTGCGGATCGCCGACATCTCCACCGAGATCACCTGCTCCACCCCGATCGCCCGCAGGCAGGCCATCGTCACCAGTCCGATCGGACCCGCGCCGAAGACGACGGCGGTCTGGCCGGGTTCGATCCCGGAGCGTCGGACGGCGTGGTAACCGACCGCGATCGGTTCGACCAGCGCACCCACCTCGGTCGACAGGTCGCCCAGCGCGTACACCCGCTCGACCGGCGCGACCACAAACTCACTGAACCCGCCACCGCCGCCGGAGAGCCCGATGAAACCGCCCCGCACGCACAGGTTGTAGTCACCGGCGGTGCAGAACTCGCACTCGCCGCAGACGATGAAGGGTTCCACCACCACCCGATCACCGGGGCTGAAGCCCTCCACCCCGGCACCGACCTCGGCCACCACCCCGGCGAACTCATGGCCCAGGGTGAGCGGCACCGACTCCCCGGAGATCGGGTGCGGTGCGTCTGGCGTCGGCGCGAAGATCGGACCGTCCTCGAACTCGTGCAGGTCGGTGCCGCAGATGCCGCACCACTCGACGCGCACCTTGACCGTGCCCGGCTGCACGGCGGGCACCGGCACCTCCTCGATCCGCAGGTCGCGGTTGCCGAAGTAGCGGGCGGCGCGCATGGTGGCGGGTGCTGTGGTGGTGGTCATGCCGCGACGTTAGGCAGTGCCGCCGTCGCTGGGGAGGGTTGCATCGGGTTGCGTGGCCGGTCACTAGACTGGCCGGGTGCCGATCCGCCCCAGCCGTCGCCCCGGGAACCGTTCCCGGTTGGTGCTGCTGGCCGGCGGCATCATCGCCGCCCTGGTGTTCGGGCTGCTGGCCATGCACCAGCTCTCCAGCCATCACCGGATGGTGACCGGTGACACTGCGGCCGCATCGACCGGTACGCACGGGTCGATGGCGATGTCGATGGTGGGCGAGTCGGCTCCGATGGCGATGCCCGCCACGGACGCTCCCGCTCCCGAGCAGGATCATCAGCAGTCCGGCGGGATGTTCTGGAGCTGCCTGCTGGTGCTCGTGCTGGGTCTGCTGCTCTGGCTGGTACGCCCGCGGCTGCGGGTGCTGACCCGGCTCCACCCGGTACGCCTCAGTCGGCACCTGCCGGCGTACCGACTCCTGCTGCGGCCACGCAGCCTGGCCGAACTCTGCGTACTGAGGACCTGAGGGGTCGCGCTGTCGCGCGCGAAAAGTTTCGCGCCGGCACGCGCGCAACACCCTCGCCCGGCCGGGCGTACCGGCCAGATCCTCAAGCACACAAGGAGTTCTCCCATGTTCGATCGTTCCCGATCCACCCGACCCCGCACGCTGCTGGCTGGCGGTCTCATCGGTCTCGCCCTGCTCGGTGCGGGGTGCAGTTCCGGCGAATCCGCCCAGCCCGGATCCGGTGGGGGCGGCCACTCGATGCCGGCCAGTGCGGCCCCGTCGGCGAAGCCGCTGCCCTCCGACGTCGCGCCGAGCGATGTGATGTTCGCGCAGATGATGATCCCGCACCACAAGCAGGCGGTGCAGATGAGCGACATCCTGCTCGGCAAACCCGGCGTCCGCCCCGACCTCGCCGAGCTGGCCAATCAGATCAAGGGTGCCCAGCAGCCCGAGATCGACCAGATGACCGGTTGGCTCAACGACTGGGGCCAGCCGCTGGAGATGGGCCACTCGATGGGCGGCATGGAGGACGGCATGCTGTCCCCGGAGAAGCTCGATGAGCTGCAGAAGGCGGACACGGCGACCGCGCAGCGGCTCTATGTGGAGGGCATGATCGCCCATCACCAGGGCGCGGTGAAGATGGCCGAGAATGCGCGCCGCACCTCGAAGAATGCCGCCGTGCAGAAGCTGTGCGACGACGTCATCCGGACCCAGAACGCGGAGATCCAGACCATGCAGGGAATGCTCCCCACGCTCTGACATCGACGCTCTGATCCTCGCCCCTCGACACGGGCGCGGAGCGCCCTGCTCGGGGATCGTGGGAGATGAGGAGGCGCCCGGTGCGAGTGCACCGGGCGCCTTCGTCATCCGCGGGATCGCAGGCCGTCAGCGCAGGTCGTCACCGTTGTAGACGCCCTGGCCCGGCTGGGTGCCGGTGCCGCCGTAGGGCTGGCCGCCGCCGTTGGCGCTCTTCTTCTGCTGCTGCTGGGAGTACCAGCTGTTGGCCTTCTTGCCCCAGTCCTCGGCGATCGCCTTGCCACCGTCGGCGGGCATCAGCACCCAGGCGAGCAGATAGACCAGCGGCCCGATGCCGGTGAAGATGATCAGCGCGGCCGCGACCAGCCGGACGATGGTGGCATCCACGCCGAGGTACTGGGCGAGGCCCCCGCAGACGCCGCCCAGCATCTTGTCGGTCGAGCTGCGCGTGAGTCGCTTGGATCCGAAGTTGTTCATTGGTGGTGTCCTCTCGATTCGGTTGTCCGGGTGGATCTTCGGGGGATCGGGGAAATCAGTTGCCGCGGCCGCGCACCATCAGGCAGCCGGCGCCGACGAGCACCAGCAGCAGCGGGATGGCCACGCCGAGCACGCCGCGGTCCATCCGGCCGCCGTAGGCGCCCCACAGGACCATCGCGGCGACGGCGATGCACAGCGCACCCGCGGCGAGGGGGACGACATCGGGAGTACGCCCGGGGCGGCGCTGCGGTTCCAGCTGTTGTGCACTCATCGTCGCACCTCCAGTTCGCCGACATCGACATGGGTGTCCAGGGTCAGGGTGGGGGAGCCGGGTGGCCCCTGCTGCACGGTCGAGGACCCCTTCAGATCCACCCCGCGCTGCGGACCACTGGGCAGGGTGGCGGCGCCGGCGTCGACCGACCACTGCAACCGGACCGTGGTGTCCTCGGGCAGGATCACCTGCAGCTGACCGGCGTCGACCGCGATCGTGTGGCTGGTGTCATCGTTCATCCGGAACTCGGACAGATCGACGATCATCGGGCCGACATCCGCCCGCGTCCCACCGGGGGGCAGGTCCGCGGCGCTGCGATAGACGATCTGTGTCGGTTCGGTGGTCAGTTCCTGATTGCCGGCGGCGGTACCGACGGTGGACACCGCGAGCAGCAGGCCCAGGGCGATCAACCCACGCGGCCGCGGCCGCCAGGCCCCGAACACCAGCGCCACCCCGGTACCGAGCAGGGCCGCCGCCAGGTAGGCGTGGAACGGCGGGTTCAGCCAGACATCGCTCGCTGCCACACCGATCACGGGCAGCAGGATCAGCAGCAGGGTCCGCCAGCGGGCGCGCCGGCGGTCGCGGCGGGTCGGCCGGGTCGGGGCCACCTTGGTGGCGACCGGTTCGGTCGCCGGTTCGGGATCGGCGGGCCCGTAGAGCCCGACCGGATCCGGGTGGGCCAGGAAGGCCTCCAGCGAATAGCCCGGATCCTGCTGCGGCGGCAGGCCGAGGGTGGGGTCTTCGGGCTCCTCGACCGGGCGGCTGGGGCGTACCGGCTCGGCGGGCGGGAAATCGGCGGGATCCACCGGCTGCGACCGACCGACCCGGTCCAGATGCTCCTGGACGCGGACCTGCCAGGCGTACGCCGCCCGGGTGAAGCGGGTCTGTTCGCTGAACGGCGCCGGCGGGATCGCCGTCCGGTCGTCGGGTTGCTCGGGGACCTCGGCCTGCCTGTCCCGGCGGCCGAGCCGCCCGGAGCGCTGCAGACCCAGATAGCAGACCACGCCGACCACGATCGCCGGCCCGATGCCGAACGGGAGCAGGCTGCCGACCGCCATCGCGGTGAGCAGGGCCGCGACCGCCAGCGCGAGCAGCCACAACGTCCGCGGGGCGCGCCGGGCGCCGGGGATGAACTGATCGATCGCGGCCCGGTCGCTGCCCTGGCGGGGCACCGAGAGCCACGCGGCGGCGTACAGCACCAGGCCGATGCCGCCGGAGAGGGCGAGCAGCACGGTCATCAACCGGACCAGCAGCGGGTCGACCCGCCAGCGATCGGCGAGTGCCACGCACACCCCGGCCACACGGGCCTCGGTGGTGCTGCGGCGCAGCGTGCTCAGGTCCATGGGTGCCATCCTCCCCGCTCAGCGAAACCCAGACCATCGGGGATCACCCCCAAAAGCGCCCCTTGTCGTCGCCTCGCGCGCAGCGCGCCATCACCCCGCTCTTCGGCCCAGTCGTCGAGATCCACGCGGTGGGTGTGCGGTGGGTGGAGTCTGGTGACGCGCGGGATCTCTTCTTGGTGGGCCTGCATCGCGGGGGCGCGCTGCCAGACGCTCGGCTCCCGTGTCGTCGCCTCGCGCGCAGCGCGCCATCACCCCGCTCTTCGGCCCAGTCGTCGAGATCCACGCGGTGGGTGTGCGGTGGGTGGAGTCTGGTGACGCGCGGGATCTCTTCTTGGTGGGCCTGCATCGCGGGGGCGCGCTGCCAGACGCTCGGCTCCCGTGTCGTCGCCTCGCGCGCAGCGCGCCATCACCCCGCTCTTCGGCCCAGTCGTCGAGATCCACGCGGTGGGTGTGCGGTGGGTGGAGTCTGGTGACGCGCGGGATCTCTTCTTGGTGGGCCTGCATCGCGGGGGCGCGCTGCCAGACGCTCGGCGCCCGTGCCTCATCTCAGGGCCGGGTCGGGGGAGTCCCGGTTGGCAGGGGACGGTACGCGTGTGAGGCTGGATGCATCATGGCCACAGAACCGTCCGACACCGTCCCCGGCGGCCGGGACAAGCTCCCCGAGCCGACCGTGCCGGTGTCCACCGACGGCTCCTCGACCAGGGCCGGTGAGCACCCGGCCGACGGTTCGACGGCGCTGCTGCCCACCGAGGACAAGGGCCGCCGCCGCGCCACCCGGGTCGCCGACGGTGCCTGGCTGGGCGGGGTCTGCACCGGACTCGCCGCCCACCTCGGCTGGCCGGTGATGGTGATCCGGATCGGATTCGTGGCGCTCACCCTGCTGCAGTTCATCGGGGCCGTGGTCTATGCGGTGCTCTGGCTGACGATGCCGCCGGCGCCGACCGAGGAGAAGGCACCCGGTCTCGAATCGGCCAGTCGCAGCAACATGCGCCCCGGCAAGCGCCGGCACGGTGCCGATGTCGGGGCCGTGGTCGCGCTCGGCCTCTTCGGTACCGGGTTGCTCTGGTTGGTCCAGGGCAGCGGACTGGGCGTCTCCCAGAAGATCTTCTGGCCGCTGGCCTTCGCCGGGGCCGGTGTCGCGCTGGTCTGGCGGACCGCCGACAACCCCGCTGACACCGATGGCAAGGACTGGCGTCGGGAGACCGAGGGCCGGGTCTGGCTGGCTCCGCTGGTCGCCCGCGGCCGGTTGCTCTCCCTGGCCCGGATCATCTTCGGGATGGCGCTGGTCGGCGCCGCGGTCGGCATGGTGATCGCCTCCCAGGCCGGGCTGGCGGAGATCCCGCGGATCCTCGGCATGGCCGGGCTGGCGCTCGCCGGTATCGGGTTGGTGATCGCACCCTGGGCGTACCGCTCCCGGATCGCCCTGCAGACCGCCCGCGAGGAGAAGGTCCGCGCCGACGCCCGCGCCGACATGGCCGCGCACCTGCACGACTCGGTGCTGCAGACCCTGGCGCTGATCCAGAAGCGCGCCGACGAACCCAAGACCGTCGCCACCCTCGCTCGCAAGCAGGAACGCGAACTGCGCACCTGGCTCTATGGCGACGAGATCCGCGAGCAGACCCTGAAGGCCGGACTGGCCGCGGCCGCCGCCGAGATCGAGGACGAGCGCGGGGTGCCGATCGAGGTCGTCTGCGTGGGCGATCTCGACCTCGACGAGCGGATGGAGGCGTTGCTGCGCGCCACCCGCGAGGCGATGATGAATGCGGCCAAGCATTCCGGTGCGGCGCGCATCGATGTGTACGCCGAGGTGGACGATGAGTTCGTGGAGATCTTCGTCCGGGACCGGGGGCGTGGCTTCGACATCAACGCGATCGGGGATGATCGGATGGGCGTGAAGGGCAGCATCATCGGGCGGATGGAACGGCACGGCGGCAAGGCGCGGATCCGTTCCTCGGCCGAGGATGGCACCGAAGTGAAACTGGAGATGAGTAGATGACCGAGCAGACCGGACCCGAAGCAGACCAGCCCTCCGGGTTGGGCAGCGGCAACACCAGCGCCTCGCCCACCCCGACCGGTACCGACTCGGGGTCGACCCAGGGCCTGCGGGTCGTGATCGTCGATGACCACGCGATGTTCCGGGCCGGGGTGAAGCACGAGATCGGCAGCGCAGTGACCGTCGTCGGCGAGGGCGAGGACGTGCCCACCGCGGTGAAGGCGATCACCGAGACCAGACCCGATGTGGTGCTGCTCGATGTCCACCTGCCCGGCGGCGGTGGTGCCGAGGTGATCAAGCAGGTGCATGCCGTCGACTCGGACCAGAAGTTCCTGGCGCTCTCGGTCTCCGATGCCGCCGAGGACGTGATCGGCGTGATCCGCGCCGGCGCCCGCGGCTATGTGACCAAGTCGATCAGCGCCGATGAACTGATCGACGCGATCCGCCGCGTCGCCGATGGGGACGCGGTCTTCTCGCCGCGGCTGGCCGGGTTCGTGCTGGACGCCTTCTCCGGTTCGATCGACATCGCCTCGGTCGATGAGGATCTGGACCGGCTCTCCCAGCGTGAGCGCGAGGTGCTGCGGCTGATCGCCCGCGGGTACGCCTACAAGGAGATCGCCCGGGAGCTGTTCATCTCGATCAAGACCGTCGAGACCCATGTCTCCTCGGTACTGCGCAAGCTCCAGCTCTCGAACCGGCACCAGCTCACCCGCTGGGCCACCGACCGCCGGCTCGTCTGAACCGACGCGCTCGGCGCGCGACGTCGCGCCGCCCGGTTCTCGCACGCTACTTCGGTTCTCGCACCGCACACCATGCGAGAACCGAAGTCCGATGCGAGAACCGATCCGAGGGAGCCGCGCGTGACTCTCGGTGTCCTATGTGGAGATCGCCGCAAAACACCGATCGCGAAACGGGATCCTCCGGCCGACTTCATTCCCGCCACCACCGCGCGCGAGGGAATCCCTGAACTAGGGTATTCGCCATTGCGGCTAGCCCTATCGGAGTTGCCACTGCATCACCGTGATCCGTTCGGCAGAATGTTGATTGCTCAGATCGCTGTCGAGGGGGGATCACGGCGTCGGAATCTGTCCAGGTCGTTGCGCGTTCGTGGTGATCGGCGGGGCGTGGGATCGTCTCGCCGTGGCTGCTGGAGGGTGGAGCCACGCTGGTTGTCGATGGGGAGTGGGGCTACGCCATGGCGACCTCGACAGCCTGGCCGAACGTGCCGCCGGGGCAACCCGGCCTGAGGAATGCGAAAAGGGCCCGACTCCCGCAGGAGTCAGGCCCTCTTCAGAGTCAGTTTCAGGCGCGCGAGCGGCCTGCGACGACCCGTCCGTAGATGAACAGTACGATCAGTGCGCCGACAATCGAGATCAGGAGGGAGATCCAGAAGCCGCCGGTCAAGGCGAGCGAAAGGGTACCGTTAATGATCAGGTTGGTCAGCAGTCCACCGACGAGAGCACCGACGATCCCGAGCAGGATGGTGACGATGATTCCGCCGCCCTGCTTACCCGGCATGATCGCCTTGGCAATGGCACCGGCCAGAAGGCCCACGAGGATGTATCCAAGAATTCCCATACCTCAACGATACCCAATGTCGATCTGGACATACGGAGACCACGCGGTGGCCACTGCCCTCAAAAATATGGTCAGAAGAGCGGACCGAGGGGTTTCAGCAGGGCCTCGGAGAACTTCACCATCAGCGGCCGGCGCACCCATTCCTCGAGCGTCAGTTCGCGGCAGTTGGTGAGGTCCAGTTCGAACACCTCGGCCATCTTGGAGTTCATGTCGGCGTCGGTCACCTCGAGGTTGACCTCGTAGTTGCCGATCAACGACAGGTTGTCCAGGTTCGCGGTGCCGACGGTCGACCAGGCGTCATCGATCAGGGCGGTCTTCGCGTGCACCATCGCACCCTGGTAGAGGAACAGGCGTACCCCTCCGGACAGCAGCGCGCGGTAGTAGCCCCGGCTGATCCAGTCGGCGACGATGTGGTTGGAGCGTTCGGGCACGATGATCCGGACATCGACCCCCCGCCGGGCCGCCTCCGTGAGCGCATGCACCATGTCCTCGTCCGGGATCAGGTACGCGTGGGTCATCCAGATCCGCTCGGTCGCCCGGTCGATCGCCTCCAGATACATGTAGCGGATCGGATAGACCAGCTGCCGCGGCACATTGCGGTGCACCTTGATCGGCGAATACCAGGAGCGGGGCGCGATGGACTCCAGCTCGTGACGGTTCCGGCCGACCACCAGATTCCAGTAGTCGACGAAGGCGTTCTCCAGCTCACCGACCGCCTCACCGGTGACCCGGCAGTGGGTGTCGCGCCAGTCGGTGGCGTAGAGCGAGCCGATGTTGTAGCCCCCGATGAAACCGACCTTGGCGTCCACGATCAGCAGCTTGCGGTGATTGCGGCCGGTGTTGCGCGGATGCAGGAAGTCCCAGGTGGGGAAGACCAGCGGGTGCTTCAGCACATGCACCCGGTCGCCGCCGAACCGGTAGAACCGCCGCGGCACGACCAGGTTCGCGAACTCGTCGACCACCACATAGACCTCGACACCGCGCTGCGCCGCGCGCAGCAGTGCCCGACGGAACTCGCGGCCGGTGCGGTCACCCTTGAAGATGAACGACTCGAGGTAGATGTGGTCCTGGGCCGAGTCGATCGCGGCCAGCATGTCGGTGTAGAGGTCCTGGCCGTAGGTGTAGACGGTCAGCTTCGAACCGCCCGCGGTGACCGGTACCGGTGCCGACTTGGGGAAGACCACGGGCTTGCGATCCCGCTTGCGGTGGTTGTCGATCAGCAGCAGCACCAGCATGGTGCCGATCTGTGCTCCGAAGAAGCCGAGAATCGCGCGGCGCGTCCACTGCCTGATTCCCCGCCACCACATGGCACCAATGTATAGGGCGCGACAACGGTGCGGTGGGGGAGCGGGCGACGCCGGCCGGAATGTGGTTACGCTGCTCCGGTGACGGAGGCGAGCAGCAGGCGCGAGGCGATCCTGGCGGCTGCCGAGCGGGTCTTCGCCGAGGTGGGCTACGACGCCGCGACGATGCGCACCATCGCCCGCGAGGCCGGTGTGGGCCTCACCCTGGTCGTCTATCACTTCGAGACCAAGCTGAACCTCTACCGCGAGGTGTTCCTGGCCCACCAGGGCACCAATACCGAACGCCGCCGTCGGGTGAACGCGGTCGACCCGGCCGCCCCGGACGCCGTCGAGCAGATCGTCGACGCCTTCTTGACCATCACCGACCTGAGCACCCCGGTGTACGCCCGGCTGGTGGCCCGGGAGGCGGCCGACCCCTCGGCGGCCGCGCGGGGGATCATCAAGGAGCTCTTCGATCCGATGGCGGTGGACTTCATCACCCAGCTGGAGCGCGCGCTGCCGGACAAACCGGCCGGCTTCCACGCCTGGGCGTACCTGTTCTGCGTCGGCGCGCTGACCGCCACCGCGGCCGACGAACGGGCCCGCGAACTGATGCCGGCCGACCGGCTCGGTGACCATCGGGCATGCCTGCGGGCGTACCTGATCGCCGCCCTGCGGCACGGCTGACCAGCTGTCGATTTTCTCATCGGGGACTTCTTGCCACCCGAGACTGTACGCACGTACAGTCAGGCAAGCCGTTCCGGTATCGAAAGGACGAACCCGATGAAGCGTTCGACCAACCGGTGGGTGATCCTGTTCGGATCGTTCATCGTCTATCTGTTCGACGCGATGGAGATCGTGATCCTCTCCTTCGCACTGCCCGCGGTGCGCCAGGAGTTCGGCGCGACCGCCGTCCAGGCCGGCATGCTGGCCACCGCCACCCTGATCGGGATCGGGGTCAGCGCCCTGGTGATGGGCTGGCTGGCCGATGTCTGGGGCCGCCGGAAGACCCTGATCCTCTGCCTGGCCCTGTTCGGGGTCTTCACCGCGCTGCTGGCGATCGCGCCCAGCCTGCTGGTGATGGGGATGCTGCGGTTCCTGTCCGGGCTCGGCCTGGGTGGTGTCTGGGGGATCGTCTCCGCGCTGGTGGTGGAGAGCTGGCCGCCGCAGTCACGGGCGAAGGCGGTGTCCTTCGTGCTCTCCTCCTTCCCGGTCGGTGCGGCGACCGCCTCGGTGGCCGCCGGCATCTTCCTGCCCGACTGGCGGTTGATGTTCCTGGTCACCGGTGTCAGCGTGCTGCTGCCGCTGGCGATCGTGGTGTTCCTGTTCTCCGAGTCGACCGAATGGCTGCGCACCCGCGACGAGTTGCGCGCGGCCGGTGGGCGGACGAAGGTGCCGCTGGCCCGGATCTTCGAGCGCGGGTACGCCCGGGTCACCGTCCTCGCCTCGATCGTCGCCTCGCTGGCGTTCATCGCCTACTACGGCGCCTCGACCTGGCTGCCCAGTTATCTGATCAACGAACGCGGCCTGTCCAGCCGCACGGTCGGGGTGTTCATGACCGTGCTCAACCTCGGCATGTTCCTCGGCTACTTCGCCTTCGGCTGGCTCGCCGACCGGATCGGCAAGCGGAACGCGCTGGTGCTGTCGTTCTTCGGCACCGGGGTGCTGATGCCGCTCTACGGGCTGGCCACCAACCAGACCATGCTGCTCTGGCTGGGGCCGGCGTACGCCTTCTTCATGACCTTCTCCGGCTTGTTCGGCTCCTATCTCGGCGAGGTCTATCCCACCGAGTTCCGGACCACCGGAGCCAACTTCTGCTTCAACGTCGGCCGCGGTGTCTCCGCGTTCGCCCCGGTCGCGATCGGCTCCTTCGCCGCCAGCCAGGGCCTCTCGTCCGGACTGATCCTCAGCGGTGGCCTGTTCCTGGCCGCCGGTGTGGTGATGATCTTCCTGCCCCGTACCGAACGGGCCGCCCGCGTCCACACCGCCCCCAGCGCCGAGGAGAGCCATGCGTGAGTTCGTCGACCTGTCCGTCCCGCTGATGAGCGGGATCCGCTCCGATCCGCCCGGTCACGAACCGGAGATCGCCTACCTCGATCATCAGCAGACCGCCGATGACATGCTGCAGTTCTTCCCCGGGGCGACCCGCGAGGACCTGCCGGACGGGGAGGGCTGGGCGATCGAGCGGATCCAGCTGACCACCCACAACGGCACCCATCTGGACGCGCCCTACCACTACGCCTCCACGATGGACGGCGGCAAGCGGGCGATCACCATCGACGAGGTGCCGCTGGAATGGTGCTTCGGGCCCGGCGTGAAGCTGGACTTCCGGCATTTCGACGACGGCTACGTGGTCACCGCCGCCGACGTGGCCGCCGAGCTGGATCGGATCGGACACCAGCTCGTACCCGGCGACATCGTGCTGGTGAACACCTCCGCCGGCGAGCGCTACGGCGAGGATGACTACGTCTCGAAGGGCTGCGGGATGGGCCGGGAGGCCACCCTGTATCTGCTGGAGCGTGGGGTGCACGTCACCGGCACCGACGCCTGGAGCTGGGACGCCCCGTTCGTCTACACCGCCCAGCGGTACGCCGCCGAGCACGACCCGTCGATCATCTGGGAGGGCCACCGGGCCGGCCGGGAGCACGGCTACTGCCACATCGAAAAGCTGCACAACCTCGAGTCGCTGCCGGCCGACGGATTCCTGGTCTCCTGTTTCCCGGTGAAGATCCACCGGGCCTCGGCCGGCTGGGCCCGGGTGGTCGCGATCTTCGAGGGGGAGCGCTGATGCGGGTCTTCCGGATCGACCACGGTGGTGGCGCGCGGGTCGGGGTCGCCGATGCTGCCGACGCGGCGGAGGGGGAACTGCTGGCGGCCGGCAGCGACCCGCTCCGGGTGCTCACCGACCGGGCGTACGCCGAGGCCCACCGGAGCGGGGAACGGGTGCCGCTGACCGGGCCGCTGCTGCCCCCGGTGGCGGCGACCTGCGTGCGGGACTTCATCACCTTCGAGCAGCACACCGCCGGCTCGTTGAAGAGCGTCACCGGTGCGGCCGAGGTGCCGCCGATCTGGTACCAGATCCCGGGCTTCTACTTCACCAATCCGCACGCGATCATCGGCAGCGGTGCCGAGGTGCCGATGCCACCGGGGTCGGAGCTGCTCGACTTCGAGTGCGAGGTGGGCATCGTGATCGGCCGCGACGGCTACAACCTCTCGGTCGAGCAGGCCGCCGAACACATCGCCGGGTTGACGATCTTCAACGACTGGTCGGCCCGCGACCTGCAGCGCCGGGAGATGCAGCTCGGTCTCGGGCCGGCCAAGGGCAAGGACACCGCGACCACCCTCGGCCCGGTGCTGGTCTCGGTCGACGAGCTCGCCGATGCCGCGGCGGATGGCTTCTGGGATCTGCGGATGACCGCGCGGGTGAACGGCACCGAGATCGGTGGCGACAGCCTGGCGAACATGGCCTGGAGCTTCGCCGAGCTGATCGCGTACGCCTCCCGCGGGACTTGGGTGCGCCGCGGTGACGTGATCGGCTCGGGCACCTGCGGTGGCGGCTGCCTGGCCGAGCTGTGGGGCTGGCGGGGGACGACCGATCCGCCGCCGCTGGCGGTCGGCGATGTGGTCGAGCTGAGCGTGGAGGGGATCGGCACGATCAGCAACCGGGTCGTCGCCGGCCCGGAGTCGCATCCGATACCCGAGGCTCGCCGCCGGTCCTGGTCGGCGCCGAGTTGAGCGGCACCGGCTGATCCGCGGGTTGGATGCCGGTGCTGTCGGCTCGGGCACGTAGGCTGCCGGGTGAGATGAACGCGTCCGAGATCGAGTCCCTGTTCCCGCAGCTACCGGCTGATCCACAGCAGCAGTCCGAGGCCCCCGCGTCGGTCGCCGAGGGCGGTGAGAAGCGCCGCCGAGGCGTACCCAGGGCCGAGCGTGAGGCCACCCTGCTGGAGGGGCTGAACGAGCCCCAACGGGCCGCTGTGCTGCACACCGGCGCCCCGGTGCTGGTGGTCGCCGGCGCCGGCTCCGGCAAGACCCGGGTGCTGACCCGCCGGATCGCGTACCTGGTCTCGATCCGCGACGTCCATCCCGGCTCGATCCTGGCGATCACCTTCACCAACAAGGCCGCCGCCGAGATGCGGCACCGGGTCAGCGAGATCGTCGGCAACCGGGCCAAGCTGATGTGGGTCTCCACCTTCCACTCGGCCTGCGTCCGGATCCTGCGCGCCGAGATCGGCCGCTTCGGCTACCAGCGGCAGTTCTCGATCTACGACGACACCGACGCCAAGCGGCTGGTGCAGCTGGTCTGCAACGACCTGGAGCTCGATCCCAAGCGGTTCCCGGTGCGGACGGTGATGAACTGGATCTCCGACTGCAAGAACGATCTGGTCGACTTCGAATCCACCGCCTCCCGGGTGAACACCGTCGACGACCAGTCGATGGCCGAGGCGTACGCCGAGTACCAGCGCCGGCTGAAGGCCGCCAACGCCGTCGACTTCGACGACCTGATCATGCTCACGGTGCATCTGCTGCAGGCCTTTCCGGAGGTACGCGAGCAGTACCGGCGGCGCTTTCGGCACGTGCTGGTCGATGAGTACCAGGACACCAACCATGCCCAGTACGCCCTGATCCGCGAGCTCTGCGGGGAGTCCGCCGGGTTCGAGATCGAGGGCCAGGAGGGCCACGAGATCGACCCGCCGGAGCTGATGGTGGTCGGCGACTCCGACCAGTCCATCTACGCCTTCCGCGGTGCCACCATCCGCAACATCCTGGACTTCGAGATCGATTTCCCCGGTGCCGAGACGATCCTGCTGGAGCAGAACTACCGCTCCACCCAGACCGTGCTCAGCGCCGCCAACGCGGTGATCTCGCACAACCCGAACCGGCCGGCGAAGAACCTGTGGTCCGAGGCCGGTGACGGGGATCGGATCGTCGGCTACGTCGCCGACAGTGAGCACGACGAGGCCACCTTCATCGCCTCCGAGATCGACAAGCTCGCCGACGCCGGCGTCTCCCGCTACGGCGACACCGCGGTGTTCTACCGCACCAACAACCAGTCCCGGGCACTGGAGGAGGTGTTCATCCGCGTCGGCCTGCCCTACCGGGTCGTCGGCGGCGTACGTTTCTATGAGCGCAAGGAGATCCGCGATGCGATCTCCTATCTGCGGGCGATCGCGAACCGCGCCGACGACGTGTCGGTACGCCGGATCCTGAATGTGCCGAAGCGGGGCATCGGGGACCGGGCCGAGGCGACCATCGAGGCCCTGGCGCAGCGCGAGCGGATCCCGTTCGCCGACGCGCTGCGGAGGTACGACGAGACGCCGCTGGCGACCCGCTCGGCCAACCAGATCGCGAGCTTCGTCGAGTTGATGGACGAGCACGAGAAGCTGGTCGCCGAGGGCCGGCCCGCCAACGAGGTGCTCGCCTCGATCCTGGAACGCTCCGGTTATCTGGCCGAGCTGCAGGCCTCGGAGGACCCGCAGGCCGAGACCCGGTTGGAGAACCTGGCCGAGCTGTTGTCGGTGGCCGAGGAGTTCGTCCGCAGCGCCGCCACCGTCGACCTGGCGCCGGAGACCGGGGCCGCCGACCGCGGCGACGAACTGCTCGGGGCGCCCGAACCGGACCCGTCGCTGCCGGCCTTCCTGGAGCGGATCGCGCTGGTCGCCGACTCCGACCAGATCCCCGACTCACCCGATGCCGAGCATGCCGGCACGGTCACCCTGATGACCCTGCACACCGCCAAGGGGCTGGAGTTCGACACCGTCTTCCTGACCGGTGTCGAGGACGGGGTGTTCCCGCACCAGCGCGCCCTCGGCGACAGCAAGGAGCTGGAGGAGGAGCGCCGGCTCGCCTACGTCGGCATCACCCGGGCCCGTAAGCGGCTCCACCTCTCCCGGGCGATGACCCGGACCGTGTGGGGCGCGCCCCAGCAGAATCCGCCGAGCCGGTTCCTGGAGGAGATTCCCGCACACCTGCTCGACTGGCGCCGGCTGCCGTCGGCGGTGACCAGCTGGCGGAACACCTCGGCCACCTCGCAGTGGCAGAACCGCCGCCGGGACCGGGGTGGGTCCGGTGCCTCGGTGGGCGGTTTCGCGCAGCGGGTGGAGTCCACCCGCCGGCCCAAGGAGGTCGGCAACTTCGCGGTCGGCGACAAGGTGTTGCACGACAGCTTCGGGCTGGGCACGGTGATCGCGAGCACCGGCAGCGGCGATGGGGTACGCATCGACGTCGACTTCGGCTCCGCCGGGTTGAAGCGACTGGCGCCGCGGTTCGCCCCGCTCGAGAAGCTCTGACCCGCGAACCGCGATCCATCGAACCCTGGGTGCATCCATCGCGTGCTGCAGGCTTCGATGGATGGCACGAAGGATCGATGGATCGCCGGCCCAGCGCGTACGCCGCCCAGCCGCGCTCAGCCGCGGGCCAGCTGCAGTGAGAACTCGATCTGCCCGGTGGGCTCCACCTTCACGAAACCGAGATCAGGTGGTGTGACACCGAAGTCGGCGAAGGTGATCGGGGCGGTTCCCGCGACCTGGACCCGGCCGTCGGCGTGCGCGGCCTGCAGCTCGAGGGTGACCGGGCGGGTGACCCCGTGGATCGTCAGCTCACCGGGCACCTGGACCCGGCTCGTCCCGCCGCTGGTCATCGCCGCCACGTCGACCGGGGTGGTGCTGGCGAAGGTGGCCTGCGGGAACCGGTCGGTCTGCAGCGCGGTGGAGCGGAAATAGTTGTCGCGGCGCGACGAGTCGGTGCTGATCGAGGCCATGTCGACGGTGATCCGCGCCGAGGTCAGCTGGGTCCGGTCGACCTGGACCTCGGCGGTCACCTGCTCGGTACGCCCGGTGACGGTGACATCGGCACCGTTGAGCACCTCATCGACCCGGTAGCCGGCGTACGAACCCTGCTGGGCGGTCCAGCGACCCGACAGCGCCTCCACCGAGGCCGGGGTGCCGGTCGCCGCATCGGGCGCGACGGTGGGGGAGGCCAGCGAGACCGCCGGGGCGGCCTCGGCGTTGCTGTTCTCGGACGCGGCATAGATCCGCGGGCCGATGATCACCGCGAGGAGCAGCACCACCAGCAACGGCAGCCCGATCAACAGGGCGGTCCGTGATCGGCGTCGGTTCGGGTGGGACTCGGACATCGGCGCTACCTCCGCGGCGGAAATGGGTCAGGCGTTCAGAAAGTTGAACGCTCAAGTTCCACCGCGAGTTCCGCCGGCAACGCAGCGGGCCCGGAACTCCGCGAAGAGTTCCGGGCCCGTGCTGGGTCCCCGTGGACCGAGGCTCAGAGGCGTACGCCGAGGCGCAGCATCCAGCTGTAGGGGTCGTCGGTCACGTACGGGTTGCCGACGACACCGCCTGGGTAGTGCTCGAAGTGCAGGTGCGGGCCGAAGGTGCGCCCGGTCATGCCGACCGCGCCGATCTGCTGACCGGCGGTGACCATCTGGCCCGGCCGGACCAGGCTGGTGGACATGTGCGCGTAGAGGGTCGCGGAGCCGTCGGCGTGCTTGATCACCACGTGGGTGCCGGCCCAGCCGCCACCGTTGGGGGCGAGCACGACGCCACCGGAGGCGGCACGGATCGGCGTACCGATCGGGGCGGGCAGGTCCTGCCCGGTGTGGTAGCGCGACCAGGAGCCGACGGCACCCCAGCGGGCGCCGAGGGTGTAGCCGGAGGCGATCGGCTTGGCGCCGCCGCCACCGCTGACGCCGACATCGCCGCCGCCCACCTGCGGGGCCGGGGCCGGGGCCGGAGCGGCCGCCGGGGCCTCGAGGCTGCCCGCGCCGGTGCCGGAAGCGGCATTCGCCGACGCGGCGTCGGCCTCCTGCTTCTTCTTCAGCGCCTCTTCGGCCTTCTTCTTCTCCTCGGCCAGTCGGGCCTGCTCACGCTTGGTGGCCTGCTGGTTGTTCACCAGGTTGGTGGAGCGGGCATCGGCGATCGCGTTGCCGGAGGCCTCGCTGGCCTGCTCGCCGGTGGCGACCAGCTGGTCGCCGCGCTCCTTGGCCTTCTGATCGGCGACCGCGCCGTCGATGGCCGCGCGGACCGCGTTGCGGGAGGTGCCGTCGGCCTGGCGGGCGAAGACGTCGAGCGCGCCGTCGACGGACTCGTCGTTCTGCTGGGTGTTGGGCTTCGGGTCGTTGACCGCGGCCGGCTGCTGCTGCTGGGCGGCGACCGGGGCCGGCTGGGCCTGGGTCTGATCCTGACCGGTGGCGGCGGTGGCGCTGGTGGCGGTCTCGACGGCCTGCGCGGACGAGGTCATGGCGACCGATCCGGCCACTGCGAGGCCGAGCGCGGAGATCGCGAGGGCGGCGAGGCCGTGTGTGACGAGGCCCCGGATGGAGAGGTCCTCATCGATCGTCGAGCGGTTGGCTGCGAGTGCGTCCTCTTGGGACTCGACACCCAGTGCCCGACGGGCCTTGGCCCTGCGGAACGAGCGTTGTGACACCGTGTGAACTCCTAGACACCCAGACTTGGTCTGACGCCCAGGGTGATGGACGCCTTCACGAACATAACGGATGGATAACCGGTCCTCAACCTGAAGTTGGGAATTTTCCTTAAGAAATCTCAGCAACTCCCGGTCTGACTGGGGTCATCGAGGCCCTTTGTGAGCAAGGTCACTCAGGAAACCCCCTAATGGTCCTCAGTGAAACCGCTCGGTAGGGAACCGCTCCGATGATCCTTGTGATGGTAGCTCGGCGACCCTGATGAGTACGCTGAGCGGGTGGATAACAACGCCCCGATCCGAGTGGTCGTCGCCAAGCCCGGACTGGATGGGCACGACCGTGGCGCCAAGGTTGTCGCCCGCGCCCTGCGTGATGCCGGCATGGAGGTGATCTACACCGGGCTGCACCAGACCCCGGAGCAGATCGTCCAGACCGCCATCGCGGAGGACGCCGACGCGATCGGCATGTCGGTGCTCTCCGGAGCGCACATGACCCTGTTCGCGAAGGTGCTCGAACTGCTCAAGGCCGAGGACGCCGACGACATCGTCGTCTTCGGCGGCGGCATCATCCCCGAGGACGATCGGGAACCGCTCGCCGCGCTCGGCGTCGCCCAGGTGTTCACCCCCGGTGCGACGATGGCCGACATCGTCGAGTGGGTGCGCGCCAACGTGCGCCGCGCCGCCGTCTGATCCCGGCGTACGCCCGCACCCGCGCCGGCGTACCCGTTCCATGGGCCGGTATGCACCCGACCGCCTCGACCCACTAGGCTCCATCGCGGGTGCGCCACGACGAATCGGGCGGCATCGCCCGGGGTGACGCGCCCGGCCGGGTCGATCCGGCCTACCCATTCCGCAGTTCGCGGGAGTGCACACCCCGTCGGGGAGACCCGGCGGACTGAAACCAAGGATGGAGCCGTCGTGGATCTCTACGAATACCAGGCGCGCGACGTATTCGAGTCGCATGGCGTCCCGGTGCTTCGGGGCATCACTGTCACCACAGCAGAAGAGGCCGGCAAGGCCGCCGAGACCCTGGGTACGCCCGTCGTGGTCGTCAAGGCGCAGGTCAAGACCGGTGGCCGTGGCAAGGCCGGCGGCGTGAAGATCGCCAAGAGCCCCGCCGAGGCCGCGGAGAAGGCCGGCGAGATCCTGGGCATGGACATCAAGGGTCACACGGTCAACAAGGTGATGATCGCCGAGGGTGCGGACATCGCCGAGGAGTACTACTTCTCCATCCTGCTGGACCGCGCGAACCGCTCCTATCTGGCGATGGCCTCCAAGGAGGGTGGCGTCGAGATCGAGCAGCTCGCCGTCGAGCGCCCCGAGGCGCTGGCCCGCATCGAGATCGACCCGGTCAAGGGCCTGGACGAGGCCAAGGCCCGCGAGATCGCCGAGGCCGCCGGCTTCGACGCCGCCGACATCGACCAGCTGGTGACCGTGTTCACCAAGCTCTACGACGTCTACACCGGTGAGGACGCCACCCTGGTCGAGGTCAACCCGCTGGTGAAGACCGGTGAGGGGAAGATCATCGCCCTGGACGGCAAGGTCACCCTGGACGACAACGCCGAGTTCCGGCACCCCGAGCACGCGGAGCTGGACGACAAGTCCGCCACCGATCCGCTGGAGATCAAGGCCCAGGAGAAGGGCCTCAACTACGTGAAGCTGGACGGTTCGGTCGGCATCATCGGCAACGGTGCCGGCCTGGTCATGTCAACCCTGGACGTGGTGGCGTACGCCGGCGAGGAGTTCCCCGGCCAGCCCAAGCCCGCCAACTTCCTCGACATCGGCGGCGGTGCGAACGCCGAGGTGATGGCCGGTGGCCTCGAGGTGATCCTCGGCGATGAGCAGGTGAAGTCGGTGTTCGTGAACGTGTTCGGCGGCATCACCGCCTGTGACGAGGTCGCCAACGGCATCGTGCAGGCCTTCAAGATCCTGTCCGCCGACGGTGTGGACCCGAAACCGCTGGTGGTACGCCTGGACGGCAACAACGCCGAACTCGGCCGCCAGATCCTCGACGACGCCCAGCTGCCGAAGCTGGAGCGGGTCGACACCATGGACGGCGCGGCCAAGCGGGCCGCCGAACTCGCGTCGGCCACAACTGCCCCGGCTGACGCCGACCGGAACTGATAGGGGACGACGAAACAATGGCAATCTTCCTGAACAACGATTCCAAGGTCATCGTCCAGGGCATGACCGGCTCCGAGGGCATGAAGCACACCCAGCGGATGCTGAAGTCCGGCACCAACGTGGTCGGCGGGGTGAACCCGCGCAAGGCCGGTCAGACCGTCGACTTCGACGGCGGCGTACAGGTCCCGGTCTTCGGCTCGGTGGCCGAGGCGATGAAGGAGACCGGCGCCAACGTGTCGGTCATCTTCGTGCCGGCCAAGTTCACCAAGGCCGCCGTCGAGGAGGCGATCGAGGCCGAGATACCGCTGGTGGTCTGCATCACCGAGGGCGTCGCGGTCAAGGACACCGCGGAGTTCTACACCCTCACCAAGGGTTCCAAGACCCGCCTGATCGGCCCGAACTGCCCGGGCCTGATCTCGCCCGAGCAGTCCAACGCCGGCATCATCCCGGCCGACATCGCGCCCAAGGCCGGCAGGATCGGCCTGGTCTCCAAGTCGGGCACGCTGACCTACCAGATGATGTATGAGCTGCGGGACTTCGGCTTCTCCACCGCGGTCGGCATCGGCGGTGACCCGGTCATCGGGACCACCCACATCGACTGCCTGCAGGCCTTCCAGGACGACCCGGAGACCGCGGCGATCGTGATGATCGGTGAGATCGGCGGCGACGCCGAGGAGCGGGCCGCCGAATACATCAAGGCCAACGTGACCAAGCCGGTCGTCGGCTACGTCGCCGGCTTCACCGCCCCCGAGGGCAAGACGATGGGCCACGCCGGCGCCATCGTCTCCGGCTCCTCGGGCACCGCGTCCGCGAAGAAGGAGGCCCTCGAGGCCGCCGGGGTCAAGGTCGGCAAGACGCCGTCGGAGACCGCGGCCCTGATGCGGGAGATCATGCAGGACCTCTGATCGTCCTTCGTCCCCGTTCCCTGGGCGAGGAGCGCAGTACGCGGCCCCCACCGGTTTCCGGTGGGGGCCGCGTACGTGTTCCGGGTCGGGGGTCACCCCTGCCAGTCGGGCTGGGCCGGTACCTGGTCGGCGGGCAGGTCCTGCTTGAAGCGGACCATGTTGCCGACCGGGTCGCGGAAGGCGCAGTCGCGTACCCCGTAGAACTGGTCGGCCGGTTCCTGCAGCACCTCCGCACCCGAGGACTGCACGTGGTCGAAGACGGCGTCGACGTCCTCGACGTGGAAGATGAGCGCCGAGAGCAGACCCTTGGCGAGCAGATCGTGGAGGGCGTCGGCGTCGCCGTCGGACATCGGCATCGCGCCGCCGCCGGTGTAGTTGTGCAGGGTGATCTCGAGGTTCGGCTGGGCCGGGGGTGTGAGCGTGACCCAGCGGAAGTCGCCGTTGGTGACATCGGTGCGGATGGCGCAGCCGAGGGCGTCGCGGTAGAAGCCGAGCGATGCCTCGGTGTCGTTGGTGAAGACGAAGACATTGGCGATGGCGAGCGAGGCCATCGCGGCCGCGGGAGCGGTGTTGCCGGTGGTGTTCTGTGTGGTGGTCATGACACCGACCGTACGGTGCCCACCTGCCCTCGGGCTTCTTCGATCCTGATCGGTTGCCGATCAGCTCCGGCGTGGCCGGGTGACCTGTTTGGCGATGCACCCGGGAACGCCGACGAGCCCGTCATGGGAGCGCGCCGCGTACGCGCTGGGCGTCTCGCCGACGAGCTCGGTGAAGCGCGAACTGAACGAGCCCAGCGAGGTGCACCCGACCTCCATGCAGGCATCGGTGACGCTCATGCCGCCCCGCAGCAGCCACATGGCCCGCTCGATCCGTCGGGTCATCAGCCAGGCGTACGGCGTCTCGCCGAAGGCGCTCTTGAAGGAGCGCTGGAAGTGGCCGGTCGACATGTGTGCCTCGCGCGCGAGCATCGGCACATCGAGCGGCTGGGCGTAGTCGCGATCGATCCGGTCCCGGGCCCGCCGCAACCGGACGAGGTCAGCACGGTCCATACCGGCAGTGTCCCATCCGGTTCGGCCGAGCGGAACGACCGCGGCCCCCACCGGAGACCGGTGGGGGCCGCGTACCGCTTCGGCTGCGGGACCGACTCAGCGGACCTGGGTGGCGCGCTCACCGGCGCGCAGGTTCACCCCGATCCAGGAGTCGTCGGTGAAGTCGAAGGTGTCGGTCGGGTTGGCGCGGAGGTAGATGACCTTCTGGCCGGCGGAGAAGATGCCGACGCGGTACTTCTGCGTCTTCGTCTGGTCCAGCTTCTGGGTGATGATGTACCAGTTGCCCTTCACCGTGGTGCCCTGTGCCGGGGTCTCCAGGGCGGCCTGCTTGGTCACCTTGGCGGTCAGCACCCGGCTCTCACAGCCGCGGATGTTGGTGGAGATCTTGTCCACCAGCTCGGTCGCGGCACCCGGATTCTCCATCTGCAGCACGATCTGGTCGATGCCGAACTGCGGCGGCGCCTGCGGATCGTTGCGCAGCAGGTAGGTGCGCTGCTGGCGGTTCTCCGCACCGCTCACGGTGCCGAAGTCGATCGCCTCACACCCGGTCCCGTCCTGGATGTCGACGCGGGTGGCCGGGGCATTGCCCTTCCATTGGCCGACACCGGGGGAGACCCGCGGGATGTCACCGGAGGCCAGCAGACCGGGCTGGTCGCCACCGGGCGGCGGGATGGTGATCGACACCGAGGTGTTCGGTGCGGTGCACAGTCCGACCGCCGGGCCGCACTGCCGGTTGACCACCTGGCTGAGCGCCTTCACCATGCCGTCCATCTCGACCGGCTTGCCCTGCCGGGCGACGTCCAGGATGTTGAGCACGCGGCCGGTGCGAACCAGCACGATCGAGTGGTACTCGTTCACCTTGTCCTGCAGCACCAGGCGTACGCCGATCGCCTGGTCGCCGATCCCGGTCACCTGCATGCCCTTCTCGACATACAGCGGGGAGTCGACGCAGCCGCCGATCTCGGTGCTGCGGAAGTTGAACATCTGCGCCGCCTCTTCCGGGGTGGCGTACGCGTCCGCGCGGTGCAGCGCGGCGGTCTTGTCGTCACCGCTGGCCGAGATCTGGCGCAGCTCGGTGATCTGCGGGCTCGGCTGGCCGCTCGGCTGCGGGTTGATGCAGGCCGCACCGGGGGAGGAGTCGTTGACGCCCTCCTGGGTCAGACCCTGGGTCCAGGTGCGGGAGGGATCGATGTCCTTGGCCATCCCGTCGGTGAGCAGCCCGTTCTGGGACAGCACCGGTCCGGGGGTGGCGGCGACGCCGGCCATCGGGGTGGACTGCTCGGTGGGCCGGTTCAGCGCCCACAGGGCGTACGACACCAGCACCGCGACCACGCAGATGGCCGAGATCCCGGCGATGGTGAGGGCGGTGGTGTTGCGCCGGTCGAAGCGGCGCTTCGCCTTCGGCTCGGCGGCCCGCCGGCCCACCGGGGCCTCCTCGACGGGCTGCTTGCGGCCCAGGATGCCCTTGCGCTCGGTGCTGGTGGCCTTCGGGGCGAACGGGTTCTCCGGTCGCTCGGCCGGCTCGTCCGCGGTGGACTGCTGCTCGGGCGCCTCCTCGCGGGCGACCAACTGCTCGCGGGAGAAGGACGGCCCGGGGTGGTCGGCCTCCTGGTTCCCGGTCGCGGTCTCCGCCGAAGCGTCCTCCGAGGCCCATCCGCGGCGTGCCTGATCGCCCTGCGGTTCGGTCGACGAATCGCCCTCCGGACGGGGGCCCCGATCCGGGGTCTCCTCCTCCGAGGGCAGCGCCGCCCGCTTGGGCCGGTACTCCGCGTCGTTCGACAAACTCTCTCCTCCCGAAACCTGACCGGAATGGTCCCCGAGCCGGTCAGTGGTCACAGATCACCAAACTTTACCTGCTGCTCGCGTGTCTTTGCGATTCGCGAAGGTCGGATGGGGGAGCATGGTCCAGATCATGCCCAGCCTGCTGTCGAGTCGCCGCGCCACATCCGCACTCACCCTGCGGGTGCGCTCCGCCGACGAACTCGACGATCACGACGCCGGGCCGGAGGAGCCGCCGCAGCCCCAGCTGCCGTGGTACGCCGCCGGGGCACTGGCGGGTGCGTTGGCCGCCGTGGGTGGGTGGCTGCTGCTCTGCAGTCTGGTCGTGCTGATCTGGTTCACAGCCCGTGCTGGCGCGGTTCTGGACGCCGTGCGGGCCGGTACCGAGGTCTGGCTGCTGGCCAACGGCGGGGGACTGGAACTCGGTGGACAGCGATGGACCTTGACACCTCTGCTGCTGACCGCTCTGTTGGGAGTGTTGATCGCCCAGGGGGCCGGGCACACGGCCCGGCAGGGGCTGCGCGCGGACGTCGCGGCAGGCGTACAGCACGAACCGCGCGACCTCGCACGAATTGTGCGCAATGTCACGTTCGTGACCGCGGCCGGGTACGCGGTGCTGGTCACGATCACCGGCAGCATCCTCGGCGGTTCCGATCAGGGGGTGCGGGCGCTGGTCGGTTCGGCGGTGCTCGGGGTGCTGGCCGCCTATCTGGGGGCCGCCCGCGCGGTCGGGCATCGGCTCGCCGATGTGCTGCCCGGTTGGGCGAAACCCGTGCCCGGTGCGGTCGGCTGGGCGCTGCTGGTGATGACGGTGGCCGGCATCGCGGTGCTGGTCACCGCACTGGTGCTCGGATTCGACCAGGTGCGCACGATCACGACCGGTCTGGGTGCCGGTGCCGGGATCGGCGCCATCATCGTGCAACTGCTCTATCTGCCCAACCTGGTGCTGTGGGGCGGGTCGTGGGCGCTGGGCGCCGGATTCCGCTTCGGCGAGGGCAGCGTGATCTCGCCGCGGAACACCGACCTCGGACTGCTGCCCTCGATCCCGGTCCTCGGGGCGCTGCCGGCGGAGGGGCCGGGCAGTCCGTGGAGCCTGTGCTGGTTGGCCTCCGGTGCGGTCGCGGGTGCGGTCGCGGCCTGGTGGGTGATGCGCCGTCGCCCCCGGGCGCGGTTCGACGAGACCGCGATCGTCGGCGGACTGAGCGGCATCCTGGCCGGCTTGGCCTACACCCTGCTGGCGGCCTTCTCCGGTGGCGACCTGGGCACCGACCGGTTGCGCGGGGTCGGGCCCCGATTGACCGAGCTGGCGGTGATGTCGGGTGCGCTGATGGGTATCACCGGACTGGCCGTCGGGCTGGTCTGGGGACTGGTACGCCGCCCCGGTGCCGAACCGGATGCGGATGAGCTGGACGATGACGGGCCCGACGAGACCGACGACGATCCGACCGAGGTCGTCGGCGACGAACCGACCACGCAGTTGGGACGCCCGCGCCCGCGGGCCGCCGAGCGGCCGGCGACCGACGCGATCGATCCGGATGACGACCTCGACCCCGACGATGAACCCACCGAGGTGGTCGAGGAGGAGACAGTGGTCGTCGACGAGGAGACCGAGGTCATCGCACCACGGAAGCGCTGGAATCCTTTTTCTCGGCGCTGAGTGCCGGCAGGTAGCAGAGCGCACCGAGCACGCTGAACAGGCCGCCGGCCACCATCGCGACCTGGGTCCCGGCGTACGCCGCCAGCTGGCCGAGCAGGGGGCCGATGGCGGCACTGGCGCCGAGGGCGACCAGTGAGTTGAGCGAGAGCACGGTGGCCCGGCTGCCCTGCGGGGCGCGGCGGTGCAGCAGCGCCCGGTGCACCGGACCGCAGGCGCCGTGCAGGCCGTAGGTGACCAGGTAGGCGCCGATCAGCCCGGCCGGTCCGTACGCCAACCCCATCACCGCGGCACCCAGCCCGTTCAGGATCCGGGCCAGGATCGCCGCCCGGGCCACACCGATCCGTCGGGCCGATCGGCCCACCAGCGCCGCACCGATCGCGAAGCAGCCCCAGCCGGCGGCCGCGGTCGGCCCGACCCAGGCGCCGGCCCGCTCCGCGCCACCCAACAACTCCGCGAGTCGGATCGGCTGGAAGGTCTCGAAGACCGACATCGCAGCCACCCAGAACAGCTCCACCGCGACGATCCCGGCCAGCACCCGGTCGGTGCGCAGCAACCGCAGGCAGGAAGCGACCGCTGCCGGCGTACCCCGCACCGAGGCCAGGGCGGCACCGGGTTGCACCGAACGATCGGTGGGCAGCAGCAGCCAGGTCGCGAGCAGGTGCACGACCGTGGTGCCCAGCAGCACCAGCATCGGCAGCAGCAGCGCACTCTGCGCGGTGAGCGGATGCCAGGCGGCGAGCAGGCCCGCGGTCAGGGCGCTGCCGGCGATCGCCAGGCCGACCAGCGTCGACTCCTTCGCCAGCAACTGGTCCGCGTCGGCCCGCGGATCCAGCTCGTGCAACCGGTCCACCGCCCAGGCCTCCAACGGCCCGGAGTCCAGGGCCCGGTAGACACCCATCGAGAACGCCGCCAGCGCGAAGCCGGCGAAGCTGTCGGCGCGCAGATAGAGCAGGGCGGTACCAACGTTGATGACCGCCGCCACCAGCAGCACCGGCTTGTACCCGAAGCCGTCGGCGAATCCGCTGGTCGGCAGTTCCAGCAGCAGCACACCGATGCCCTGGAAGGCCAGGTACGCGGTGATCTGGGCGGGGGAGAGGCCGCGCTCCAGGGCCCAGAGGGTGAAGACGCCGATGCCGAACCCGGACGGCAGCCAGCGGGTCACGGTGAGGATCAGGAAGATCCGCGTGACCTGGTGGGTGGTCATCTGCTCAGCTCCAGCGCGGGTCGGCGGGGGTGAAGATCAGATTCACCCGCACCCTGCGGGACCGCGGGGTGTCGCTCGCGCTGCGGTAGCGGGCGACCACCTCGTCCAGCTCGGCGTGCATGGCCCGGAGCTGCTCGGGCTCGACGACCACCGCGTCGTCGTTGACCGAGAGTGCGTCCCGCCAGTCCTGTGGCCAGTCCTCCTCGCGGTCCAGATAGCGCTCGTGCCCGTCGGCCGCCTGCCGCAGATAGTGCCGGCCCAGCCAGGCGACCGCGGCCTGGGTCTGCTCGTCGGCCGGGTAGTCACCCCCGGTGAAGGAGTGGCTGCGGGAGGCGGCCCGCCACTGCCGCCGCCGGCCCTCGCCCTCCCCGGTATCGGTGACCAGCCCGACCTCCGCCAGCTTGCGCAGGTGGTACGAGGTGGCACCGGTGTTGGTGTCGAGTGCCTCGGCCAGTTCGGTCGCGGTCGCCGGCCCCTCCCCGCGCAACCGGGAGAGCAGCAGCGAACGCATCGGATGGGCGAGTACGCGGACAGCGGTCGCGTCGAGCCGCACGTTCTCCGGCCGCTCGTCGGGATCGGCCCGGTTCTGATCATCAGCCATGCGTACACAATTATCATGCACAACTTCTATGCACAATAGTTATGCATCCCATCCCGCGAAGATGTCAGCAGTTATGCACCCTTGCGCGCGCCGGAACTGGCACATCTCCCCCAAGAGTTCGGTTTGGGGGAGAACCGGTCGCCGTCGGTAGAGTCTTGGCCGTGACCTTCCGCCTCGCCGTGCTCGTCTCCGGTTCGGGCACCCTGTTGCAGGCGCTGCTGGACGCGATCGCCGCGGGGGAGTGCGCGGGTGAGGTGGTCGTCGTCGGCTCCGACCGGGCCGGCATCGAGGGGCTCGCGCGGGCCGAGCGCGCCGGCGTACCGACCTTCAGCCACCCCTACGCCAAGGGTTCCGATCGGGCCGCCTGGGACCAGCAGCTCACCGACCTGATCGCCGCCCACGAGCCCGACCTGGTCGTCAGTGCAGGCTTCATGAAGCTCGTCGGCCCGGCCTTCCTGGACCGCTTCGCCGGCGCGATGATCAACACCCACCCCGCGCTGCTGCCCAGCTTTCCCGGCATGCACGGCGTCCGCGACGCGCTCGCCTACGGGGTGAAGGTCACCGGTGCCACCGTCTTCACCGTCGACGCCGGTGTGGACACCGGCCGGATCCTCGCCCAGGCGCCGGTCGAGGTCCACCCGGGGGACACCGAGGAATCCCTCCATGAACGGATCAAGGTCGCCGAACGGCGGCTGCTGATCGACACCGTCAACCACCTGGCAACCAAGGAGCAGCAGTGACCGAAGCGCAGAGCCGACAGCCGATCCGGCGCGCCCTCGTCTCCGTCTATGACAAGACCGGACTGGAAGACCTCGGCCGGGCGCTGGTCGCGGCCGGTGTCGAGCTGGTCTCCACCGGTTCCACCGCCAAGCGGCTGGCCGACGCCGGCCTGCCGGTCACCGCGGTCGAGCAGGTCACCGGCTTCCCCGAATGCCTGGACGGCCGGGTGAAGACCCTGCATCCGATGGTGCATGCCGGCATCCTCGCCGACCGGCGACTGCCCGCCCACGTCGAGCAGCTCGAGCAGCTCGGGGTCGCGCCCTTCGACCTGGTGGTCTCCAACCTCTACCCGTTCGCCGAGACCGTCGCCTCCGGTGCCAGCACCGACGAGGCCATCGAGCAGATCGACATCGGCGGCCCCTCGATGGTCCGCGCCGCGGCCAAGAACCACCCGTCGGTGGCGATCATCACCGCGCCGGAGCAGTACGCCGAGCTGATCGACGCGCTGGACGCCGGCGGCACCACGCTGGCCCAGCGGCAGCGGCTCGCCACCGACGCCTTCCGGCACACCGCCGCCTACGATGTCGCGGTCGCGTCCTGGATGGGGCGTACGCTCGCCGGCGACGAGGGTGCCCCGGTCTGGGCCGGCGCCACCTGGGACAAGGTCGCCGACCTGCGCTACGGCGAGAACAGCCACCAGTCCGCGACCCTCTACCGCAGTGCGAGCGGTGGCCTGGCCGGTGCGGAACAGCTGCACGGCAAGGAGATGTCCTACAACAACTACGTCGACACCGACGCCGCCCGCCGGGCCGCCTTCGACTTCGACGAGCCGGCGGTGGCGATCGTCAAGCACGCCAACCCGTGCGGGATCGCGGTCGACGACGACATCGCGGTGGCGTACGCCAAGGCGCACGCCAGCGACCCGGTGAGCGCCTTCGGTGGCGTGATCGCGGCGAACCGCGAGGTCACCACCCAGATGGCAGAGGCGGTCAGCGAGGTCTTCACCGAGGTGATCGTCGCGCCCTCGTACGCCGAGGGTGCGGTGGAGATCCTGCGGGGCAAGAAGAACATCCGGATCCTGGTCTGCCCGGCCGACGAGCATCCCGACCCGGTCGAGTTCACGATGATCTCCGGCGGCGTGCTGATGCAGGACGTCGACCGCTTCCAGGCCGAGGGTGACAACCCCGCCAACTGGACGCTGGCCGCCGGTGAGGCCGCCGACGAGCAGACGATGGCCGACCTGGCGTTCGCCTGGAAGGCCTGCCGGGCCGTGAAATCCAACGCGATCCTGCTCGCCCACGACGGCGCCTCGGTCGGTGTCGGCATGGGTCAGGTGAACCGCGTCGACTCCTGCCGGCTGGCCGTCGAGCGGGCCGGGGAGCGGGCCGCCGGATCGGTGGCCGCCTCCGATGCCTTCTTCCCGTTCTCCGACGGCCCGCAGATCCTGCTCGATGCCGGTATCAAGGCGATCGTGCAGCCGGGTGGTTCGGTACGCGACGAGGAGACCATCGAGGCCTGTCGGAAGGCCGGCGTGACGATGTACTTCACCGGTACCAGGCACTTCTTCCACTGATCAGTCGGGCGGTCGCTCTCCCTTCCAGCGCAGGAGAAGTTCGGCCGTCTCGGCCGGTGCGATCCGGCCCTCGGCGACGCCGATCACCAGGTCGTAACCGTCATCGTCGATGACCTCGATCCAGTGATCGTTGAGATCGAGGAAGACCAGGGTGGCGGTCCAGCCCAGTCGCTTGTTCCCGTCGACCAGCGGGTGGTTGCGGACCAGGGACTCGAGCAGGACCGCAGCCTTCGTGGTGAGGTCGGGATAGGCGTCCTCGCCGAACAGGCTGGTCCGCGGACGTGCCGCAGCTGACTCCAATAGGCCGAGATCGCGCATCGGGCCCACGCCCAGATCACCGACCAGCCGGAGCAGGTCTTCGGTGTCGAGAAGCTCGGTCACTGGCCGAGGCGTTCGATCAGGTCGGCGTACCGCTCCCGGACGCGAGCGGACGATGAACCGACCGCCTCCTGATGGCTGAGCCGGGCGGCCTCGTTCTCGATGGCGCGCAGGATCGCCTCATGTTTGCTTGTTCCGTGGGCGGCCGCGAGTGCGGCGACCGCCTGCTCGTGCTCGTCATCCAGACGCAGTGTCATCGCCATGTGTCGATGATACCAAGGTGGTACCACGTTGGCCCCGGACTTGTTCCCACCGCGGATCGGAATCACTGCTTGGCTGAGTTCGCCAGTACCGCGTCCATCCACTCCGCCAGCGGCGCGAACCGGTACCCGATCCACCCGTTCTCCGCCAACGGCGGTACCGCCATCGAGATGACCACCAGAAAGGCCAGCAGCACAGGCTGCTGGAGCAGCGCGGTCTCCAGTTCCCTGCGGTAGCGCAGGATCGCGGTCACCACCAGCGGGAACGCCAGCAAGGTGGCGATCCGGCTGTGGTCCAGCGCGCCGAACATCGCCACCAGCACGATGGCGGTCGCGATACCCACCAGCATCATCCGGCGTAGCGTGACCACGCTGAGCAGCTTGGGGCCGCGACGCCCCGTCGGCCGGCGGCCCAGCATGATCGGCGGAACGATCGCGGCCAGGGTCAGCACCGTGAAGGCCAACGCATTCGGCAACGCGTTCAGTAACAGGCCCGCCCCGTAGCCCACGGCGACCGTGGCCCGGCCGACGTGTCCGGGAAAGGCGACGGCCATCACGGTCGCCTGCGCGATCAGACCGACCAGTACGCCGAGCAGCGGCCAGAGCGCGGGGACCCAGCGCTCCAACCGCCAACACCAGGACCCGGCCCGGCCGGTGATTCCCTCGCTGAAGGCCGGCTCCGGCTCAACGATCGGACCGATCCGGTGGATGCCGAGTGCCCAGCGTCCCGCGGCCAGTGCGACGATCGCAAGCGCCGCAGCCATCGGGTGGGTGAGTGCTGCGAGGGCGGCCGCCACCGCACTCCACCGCCGGTCGGACCAGAGCGCGCAGATCAGCAGGAACGCCAGCAGGAACAGGTCCGGCTTGCCCATCCAGGGCAGGGTCACCTTGACCACCTGACCGAGGGTGACGACGAAGAACACCTGCAGCGGGGTGAGCCGGCGCAGCGCCACCGCCACCAGCAGCACCGCCAGGAAGACCACCGCCGCGACCTGGGTGTAACGCGCCACCCACTGTTCGTCGGTCTGCCCCGGCGCGACCAGTGCGGCTCCGACCAGATCGGGCACCACCGCCTCCAGGTCGAACTGGAATGCGGGCCAGATCGAGCGCCAGTCGCTCAATCCGGCGTACGCCCGCCAGGCCGGAGTGACGTTGAACCAGCTCGCACCCGTGAACACGAACTGAGCGGCACCGGCCAGGCCGGCGAGCAGTAGCGCGACCACGCACTGGACCGCGCGCTGAATGATGTCTGAAGCCTCCCCCGTGGCCTTCATGGGCACCGTTCTACTCGCCGGGGAACCCGATTCGGGGGAGCCACGCGAGCAACGGGCCGGCGTTTCGCCGAGTGGAACCGCGTCGGCGCTGGATGGTGAGCATCGGTGGCAGAATGGCCGAGGCCAGGCGTACCCGCGAAAGGACTTCGATGACGGCGCAGACACTCGACGGCAAGGCCTGTGCGGCCGAGATCAAGGCGGAGCTCACCAAGCGCGTCGCCGCCCTGGCTGAGCACGGGGTCACCCCTGGACTCGGCACCGTGCTGGTCGGTGACGACCCCGGTTCGCAGATCTATGTCAATGGCAAGCACCGTGACTGCGCCCAGGTCGGCATCGCCTCGATCCGGGTCGATCTGCCCGCCGAGACCAGCCAGGAGCGGCTCCGCGAGGAGATCGCCAGGCTGAACGCCGATGCCACCTGCACCGGCTACATCGTCCAGCTGCCGCTGCCCAGGCAGCTCGACGAGCACGAGGCGCTCGGCCTGATCGACCCGGCCAAGGACGTCGACGGGCTCACCCCGACCAACCTCGGCAAGCTGGTGCTGAACGAGCCCGGGCTGCTGCCGTGCACCCCGCGCGGCATCGTCGAGCTGCTGCGCCGCAGCGGTGTCGAACTGGCCGGTGCCGAGGTCTGCATCGTCGGCCGCGGCACCACCGTCGGCCGCCCGCTCGGGCTGCTGCTCACCCGGCGCTCGGAGAACTCCACGGTCACCCTGTGCCACACCGGCACCAAGGACCTCGCCGCGCACACCAGGGCTGCCGACATCGTGATCGGCGCCGCCGGCGTACCCGGGCTGATCACCGCCGAGATGATCAAGCCCGGCGCCGCCCTGGTCGATGTCGGGATCACCCGCAACGACGAGGGGAAGCAGGTCGGCGACTTCACCCCCGAGGTCTGGGAGGTGGCCGGTGCGGTCACCCCGAACCCCGGTGGTGTCGGCCCGATGACCCGCGCGATGCTGCTCGAGAACGTCGTCGAGGCCGCCGAGCGGCAGCTCGCCGACGCGCTGTCGGGCACCCGGTTCGTCCAGGACCCGGCGCGGGGCTGAGGCGTACCCGATGGGAGTCCGCGACCAGGGCATCCGGATGGCCGCCCGGGCCAAGGCGCGGTCGCTGAACCAGTGGCCGCTGCTGGTGGTGGTGGCGATCACCGCGATCGCGCTGATCGTCGTCGCCCGCGGCCACTGGCGCTGGGGCAGCGGCCTCTTCGGTGCCGCGCTCTGCCTCGGCGGGCTCGCCCGGCTCGTGCTCCCGCGCCGGATGGCCGGCCTGCTGCAGGTCCGGGGCCGCGCCTTCGACGTCACCGTCCTGCTGGGTGCCGGGATCGCGATCATCGTGCTCGCCCTGGCGGTGCCGCCCGGCTGAACCGGCACTACGGTGGTCGGGTGACGAGCCCCGTACCGGCCGGTGGATTCCCGGCGATCGAACCCCGCCCCGACGACCAGATCGAACGCGCCCTGGTGGTCGTCGCCCATCCCGACGACGCCGACTTCGGGGTGGCCGGCACGATCGCCGGTTGGACCGACGCCGGCATCGAGGTCACCGTGCTGTGCTGCACCCGTGGCGAACAGGGCGCCCGGCCCGATGCCGACATCGACGCCATCCCGGCGCTCCGCGAGACGGAGCAGCGGGCGGCCAGCGCCGAGCTCGGGGTGAGCGACGTACGCTTCCTCGACGGCCACCGCGACGGCTGGCTGGTGCCTGGCTTCGACCTGCAGCGCGACATCCTCCGGGTGCTCCGCGAGGTGCGCCCGCAGCGGGTGGTGACCCAGTCACCGGACCGCAACTGGGACCGGTTGCAGTCCAGCCACCCCGACCATCTGGCCGCCGGCGAGGCCGCCGTCCGTGCCTGCTATCCCGCCTCGGAGAACCCGTTCGCCTGGCCTGAGCTCGGCCTGGACCCGTGGCACGTCGGCGAGATCTGGGTGATGGGCCATCCCGAACCGAATCACGCGGTGGACATCACCGACCGGTTCGACCGCAAGCTGGCGGCGCTGAAGCAGCACGTCTCGCAGACCGGTCATCGCGCCGAACTGGAGACCTTCCTGCGTCGCGGGTCGGGGATGATGGCCGCCCGGATGGGGCTGCCCGAGGGCCGGCTGGCCGAACTCTTCCGGGTCTGTCCGCTGAACTGACCGGACGGGCTCACCCCACCGGCCACGGCCTCAGGACGCGAGCGCCAGAACCAGGTAGTAGACCAGCCACATCGAACCGAAGATGCCGGTGATCAGGCCGCCGATCGCCTGACCCCGACCGCCGTAGACCTGGGGTTCACGGCTGATCTGGCGCAGCGCTGCGACGGCGAAACCGATCGCCAGCGGCCCGGTGATCCCGCAGAAGAAGCCGATGATGCCGGTCACCAGCGAGACCGTCGCATACGGCGAGGTCGACAGCACCAGGCCATAGGTCTGGTACGGGTTGTAGGGGGCCGGATACGACGCCCCGGGATAGGGCTGCATCGACTGGCCCACCTGGTACGGCTGCGGCGGGTGGGGCTGCAGCACCGGCGGCTGCGGTTCGCCGTAGGGATAGCTCGGGAAGGCCTCGCCGGCGGGTTCGGCGTACGCCCGGTCCGGCGGGCCGCCGGCCTCGGACCACTGCCCTTGCGGCTGGGGTTGGGCCTGGGCCTGGGGCGGCTCGGTGGCGGGTACGCCGGATGCCTGCGGGGTGGCACCGTCGGCCAGCGTCTCGAACCGGTTCACCTCACCCAGCCCGTCACCGGGACGGGAGCCCTCACGGCTGAAGGGATTCGGTCCGACCGTCATCTCGACCACCTCGTGTTCGTAGTGCAGCAGCGTACGCCCACCACGACGGCATCCGGGGTGGCACCGGTTCCCCCCGGCCCTGACCCGGATGCCCGGTCAGCGGATCCGCACGTTGTCGAAGTAGAACGAGCTGCCCTTCGGGGCCGTCCCCGCGGAGCTGAACGCCAGGGCGTTCAACGCGGTCGGGGCGCCGGTCGGGGGCCTGGTGGTGAAGCTGGTGTCGCCGATCTTCAACGTCCCGCCGGCGGTGTCCGCGGTGATCTGCACCGCCGCCCAGACGTTCGGGTTGATCGGGGCCGGCAGCTGGCCGAGCGAGTTCCACGCCCGGCCGTCGTACTGGCGGATCTCCCGGCTGATCGGGTCGATCAGGAAGTGGTAGGCGTCCACCGAACGACCCGACGCGTCGGTGCCCTTCACCGTGACGATCGTGCCCGTCTGCCGGTTGACGCCCATCATCTGGTAGTCGATCGAGACCTGCTGGCGGGCCGGGAAGGCCCGCTGGGCGGTCGCGATGTCGTCGGTGGCGAAGTCGAGCAGCCGCAGCGCCCGCCGGGAACCGAAACCGGCGGTCCGCGGCGTACCGGTCTGCGGGGCGGTGTCGACGACCTGGGCGAGCGAGTTGCGCACCCAACCGCGCGGCGGCGCGTTCACCGGGTCGTTCTCGAAGGTGTCGGTGTCGGCGGCGTACGCCTCCAGCTCGGTCACCGCATCCAGCGGGGCGTTGCCGTCGGGGCCGATCTTGATGAACTTCGCCTCGGTCGGCTGGATCTCGGTGTAGGCGAGGGCGCTGTCCACCCGGTCCCGCAGCTTGACCTCCGGCTTCCCCCAGGCCCGGCCGTCGGTCGACAACTGGATGTTGGCGCTCTGCTTCACCCCGGGCGCCATCAGCAGCCCGAGCTTGTTCAACCGATAGACCTGATCGAGTTCGACGACCACGCTCGAACCGGGCCGGATCCGGGCGGCGGCGTGCTTGTCCGATGAACCGTCGACCGCGCCGGCGGCGCTGGTCTGCGGGAACAGCGGGTCGGTGAGCACGTCGGCGGTGATCCGGGCCCGCCCCTCGGCGAGCATCGTGGTCAGATCCAGCTTCCCGGTACCCGGGCCGACCGCGTCGATCTGCCGGGCCCAGATGGCGTAGGTCTCGTTGTAGGGCTGGCAGCCCCACGGGGCGCAGGTGTCGCCGGCGACCAGCGACCGGTTGCCGTCCAGCGGGACCATCGTCATGTTGGCGCTGGAGCCCCAGGTCGGTTCGGCATTGCGCGGCGGCACGTTGTTCTGCAGCAGCTGGTAGTTGCCCCAGTCGTCGCCGTTGCCGGAGGCACTGACCAGCGCATGGTTGCCCGGGCGGCCGTAGGCCAGCACCAGCTGACCGTTCGGTTGCAGCACCACCGAGGGCTCCACCGCGCCGCTCACCGTCGGGGTCGGCGCCTGCAGCCTGGTCGGGGCGGTCCAGGTCCGGCCGTCGTCGCTGGAGTACGCCTGCATCAGCCCGGCGGATTCGGGGCTGCCGCGCAGCACCGCGATCAACCGGCCGTCGACGGTCCGGGAGAAGCTGGGCTCGGAGGCGCCGACGGAGTTGTCGCCGTTGATCACCCCCCACACCGACCAGGACGAACCGCCGTCGGTGCTGGTGATCAGCATTGCGCTCCACCGCTGGTCCTCGGTGAACTTGCCGTAGGCGCCGACGATCAGCCGCCCGTCGGGCAGCTCCATGATGTTCTTGTGCACCCGGATGCCGCGGTCGAACCCGGTGCTGGCGAAGGTCTTGCCGGGTGGGGGAGTGACCACCGCCCGCCGTTCCTGCCAGGTGGCGCCCCGGTCGGCGGAGACCTTGGTGATCACCGCCGGCCCGCGATCGGTCCACTCCGGGATGAACTTCGGGGCGATGTATTCGCCGTTGCTGCGCCGCATCATCGCCAGGGTCTCGACACCGGAGTCGTCGCGGCGGTCGGTGTAGGTGGCGCCACCGTCGCGGGAGACCAGCACCCCGGACGGCACCGTATTGGTCACCGCGTCCGGGCCCTGGGCGAAGCTGAGCCAGACCTCCGGCGTACGCTGCCCGGTCCGGTTCACCTGGTCGATCAGCGCCAGGTGCGGGAAGGAGGCCTGCAGTCCCGGTGCCGGGCTGAACGGATAGAACATGTTGCCCAGGCCGATCGCGGCCCGATCCCCGGGTTGGCCGTCGATCGGCTGCGCCTGGGCCCGCATCGGGATGCTGGCCGGGACCACGAGTGCGACCGCGGCGGCGGTCGCCACCAGCGTCGATGTTCTGCGGAACTTCACGATGGCTCCTTCGCCGGACGTGGTGGAACGACGTTTCATCTAACCGCGAATGTCGACTCCTTGACAAGAGTCGGGCCCCGCCCTCGTGATGAGGACGGGGCCTGGGTCTTCCCGGGGTGTGGGGGAGCCCCCACGGTGCTCAGAGCAGGCCGAGGCTCTTCACGGTGTCGCGCTCCTCGGTGAGCTCGGCCACCGAGGCGTCGATCTTCCCGCGCGAGAATTCGTTGATCTCCAGGCCCTGGACGATCTGGTAGCTGCCACCGGAAACCGTGCACGGGAAGGAGGAGATCAGGCCCTCGGGGACGCCGTAGGAGCCGTCCGAGGGCACCGACATGGAGACCCAGTCGTTGCTCGGCGTACCGGCCACCCAGTCCCGCATGTGGTCGATGGTCGCCGAGGCGGCCGAGGCGGCCGAGGAGGCGCCGCGGGCCTCGATGATCGCCGCACCGCGCTTGGCCACGGTCGGGATGAAGGTGTTCTCGGTCCACTCCTGGTCGTTGACCTTCTCCGCGGCATTCTCACCGCCGACCTTGGCGTTGTAGAGATCCGGGTACTGGGTGGCCGAGTGGTTGCCCCAGATGGTCATGTTGGTGATCTCGGTGACCGGCACGTCGAGCTTCTCGGCCAGCTGCGAGATCGCCCGGTTGTGATCCAGCCGGGTCAGCGCGTTGAACCGCTCGCGGGGGATGTCCGGGGCGTTGTTCATCGCGATCAGCGCATTGGTGTTGGCCGGGTTGCCGGTCACCAGCACCTTGATGTCGTCCGCGGCGTTGTCGTTCAGGGCCTTGCCCTGCGGGCCGAAGATGCCACCGTTGTCCTTGAGCAGGTCGCCCCGCTCCATCCCCTTGCCGCGCGGCTTGGCGCCGACCAGCAGGGCGAGGTTGACCCCGTCGAAGACCTGGTTCGCGTCATCGCCGGTGACGATGTTGTTCAGCAGCGGGAAGGCGGAGTCGTTGAGCTCCATCACGACACCCTCCAGCGCCTTCAGCGCCGGGGTGACCTCGAGCAGGTGCAGGTCGACCGGCTGGTCCTTGCCCAGCAGGTCGCCGGCGGCGATGCGGAACAGCAGGCTGTAGCAGATCTGACCGGCGGCACCGGTGACCGCTACCTTCACGGGGGTCTTGCTCACGTTTTCTCCTTCTGGCGAACGGATGACTCGACCGACGCTATCAGTGTCGGTGCCCGGGTGTTCGTGGCGTACGCCACAGCGGAACCGACGCGAACGACCCCGCCCGGCGTGGCCGGACGGGGTCGTTGCGGACTACCGAGTGGTCAGTGGTCAAGCGCCTTGTGGGCGCCGGCACCGGTCATCGAGCGGACCTCCATCTCCGCCGACAGTGCGGTGTTGTCCTCCTTCGACAGCACCGAACCCAGCCAGCCGAGGAAGAAGCCGATCGGCACCGACACCAGGGCCGGGTTGTCCAGCGGGAACCAGGCGAAGTGCGCGTTCGGGAACATCGCGCTGGACAGCGGCTTGGTGCTGCCGATCATGCCGGACACGGCCGGGGAGAAGATGATCAGCACCAGCGAGGAGATCAACCCGCCGTAGATCGACCAGACCGAACCCTGGGTCTTGAATCCCCGCCAGTACAGGGAATACAGGATCGAGGGCAGGTTCGCGCTGGCTGCGATCGCGAAGGCGAGCGAGACCAGGAAGGCCACGTTCATGCTCTTCGCCGCGATGCCGCCGACGATCGCCAGGACCCCGATCACCAGCACGGTGATCCGGGCCACCCGGACCTCGGCGGCCGGGGTGGCCTGACCGTGCTTGATCACCGAGTTGTAGATGTCGTGCGCCAGCGAGGCCGAGGCGGTGATTGTCAGACCGGCCACCACCGCCAGGATGGTGGCGAACGCGACGCCGGCGATCAACGCCAGCAGGACGGTGCCACCGAGGGCGAAGGCCAATGCGGGGGCGGCGGCGTTCGCCTTGCCGGGCAGGGCGTTGATGGCGTCCGCGCCGACCATCGCGGCGGCACCGTAGCCGATCACGATCGTCATCAGGTAGAAGGCGCCGATCAGACCGATCGCCCAGGTCACCGAACGCCGGGCCTCCTTGGCGGTCGGCACGGTGTAGAAGCGCATCAGCACGTGCGGCAGGCCCGCCGCGCCGAGCACCAGCGCGATCGACAGCGAGATGAAGCCGAGCTTGTTGGTGCCGTAACGGCCCATCGGCTGGATCAGCTTCTCCCCGGTCCCGGGCTGGGTGGCATTGGCCCGGTCGATCGCGGCCTGGATGACCTGGCCGAGGTCGAAACCGTTCAGGGCCATCACCCAGATGGTCATCACCAGCACCCCGCCGACCAGCAGGATCGCCTTGATCATCTGCACCCAGGTGGTGCCCTTCATGCCGCCGATCAGCACGTAGGCGATCATCAGCAGGCCGACGATGCCGATCACGATGCTCTGCGCGGTGTCGCCCTGGACGCCGAGCAGCAGGTTGACCAGCGCGCCGGCGCCGGCCATCTGGGCGAGCAGATAGAAGAAGGAGACCAGCAGCGTGGAGATCGCCGCGGCCAGGCGTACCGGGCGCTGCTTCATCCGGAAGGACAGCACGTCGGCCATCGTGTAGCGACCGGTGTTGCGCAGCGGCTCGGCGACCAGCAGCAGGGCGACCAGCCAGGCCACCAGGAAGCCGATCGAATAGAGCAGGCCGTCGTAGCCGTAGAGGGCCACCGCTCCGGCGATGCCGAGGAACGAGGCCGCGGACAGGTAGTCACCGGCGATCGCGAAACCGTTCTGCCGGCCGCTGAACTGGGCGCCGCCGGTGTAGAAGTCACCGGCGCGCTTCTTGCCACCGGTGGACACCCGGATCACGATGGCCAGGGTGACCACGACGAAGGCGGCGAAGATCGCGATGTTGACCACCGGGTTGCCGAGCGAGGTCGGGTTCATGCCTTGCCCTCCGTCTCCAGCTGCTGCTTCAGCTCGTTCGCGACCGGGTCCAGCGACTTGTTGGCGTGCCGGATGTAGAGCCAGGTGATCACGAAGGTGGTGAGGAACTGGCCGAGGCCCAGCACCAGGCCGTAGGTGATCGCCGATCCGCCGATCCGGGTCGACATGAAGCCCTCCGCGTAGCAGGAGAGCAGCACGTAGACCAGGTACCAGAGGATGAAGAAGATCGTCATCGGGAACGCGAACCGGCGGAACCGGCTGCGCAGATCGGTGAATTCACTGCTGCGGGCCACCTCCAGGAAAGCTTCCGAGGTGGGCCCCACACGGGTGCCTCCCGGTGGCTGGCCAGTGGCTTCGGGGTCAGGCATTGGCATCCTCCCATTGGCATCGTTGCGCTCGGGCAGAGCTGCGCTGCTCAACATGACACAGAACACAGTGACTCGGCAGCAGCAGATTCCATACCCGATCAAATCGTTATCAACCGGCCGGGGCTTCACCCCGGTGGCGGAACAGCAGCAGGCTGGCTGCCCCCAGGAGGAACACCACGGCGGCCGCGATCAGTGCGACGGTGTGCAGGGCGTCGGCGTACGCCGCAGCGCCACCGGAACCGCCGGCGGCCACCCGGTCGGCCAGCCCGGGATCGGCGATCCGGCCGCGGACCAGCCCGGCCAGCGCGGCGGCGTACGCGGCGACGGCGACCGCTTCGGAACCGATCCGGGCCAGGTTCAGCAACCCGGCCGCGGTCCCGCTGGAGCTCACCGGCACCTGGCTCAGCGCCTCCCCGTCGACGATGCCGAGCGGGAGCCCGAAACCCAGGCCGATCAGGATCATCGGGGCGATGATCAGCGCGACCGGTCGGCCGGGGGCGAGCGCCAGCATCCCCACCGCGCCGAGCACCAGGCAGCCGATCGAGACGGCGATCACCGTGCCGATGCCGATCCGCCGGTGCCGCATCGCCGCCGCGGTGAGGCTCGGGGAGAAGATCACCGGCAGGGTGGCCAGCAGCATGGTGGCCCCGGCCCGTCCGGGTGACCACCCGTGGATCGCGGCGAAGGCGGCCGGCAGATAGGTCAGGAAGGTCACGAAACCGACGGCACCGGCGACCGGGACGAGCACCATCGCGGTGAACCCGGGATTGCGCAGCAGCCCCGGATCGAACAACCGGCGGTCGGTGCCGCCGACCCGGACCCGGGGCAGCGTGCGCGAGCCGAGCAGGGCGACGGCCAGCACCGCCGCCGGGAACCAGAAGGTGCCGCGCCAGCCCGCCAGTTGCACGATGATTCCGCAGACCGTCGGGCCGAGGGCCAGGCCGAGACCGTTGATGGTGCCGAAGAGGGCGAACGCCCGGGCCCGTGCGGTGCCCTGCCAGGCGTTGGACAGGATCGCCGTCGCCCCGGTGAGGACCGCCGCGGCGCCCACCCCGGCCAGCACTCGGGCGGCGTCGAGCAGCAGCAGGGTCGGGGCGAGCGCGCTGCCGACCGAGGCGACCAGCACGATCGTGATCCCGGCGGTGAAGATCCGGTCCTGACCGAACCGGTCGGCCAGCGCACCCCAGACGATGGTCAGCAGGGCGAAGGCGACGTTGAACCCATTGACCACCCATTGCAGCGGCCCGGGGGAGCTGCCGAGTTCACCGGCGATCTGCGGCAGGGCCACCGCGGTACCGGCGATGGACAGCGGGATGACGAGTTGCGCGGCGAGGATCACCGGCAGGGCGAGTCGGGACCGGGCAGGGGTCGCGGTGGCGGTGGTCATGCTCCTCCTAGGTACGATAGGTGTCGTACCTAGGGTGTGGTCGCTGTTGGTACGATGTCAACCGTACCTAGGGATCTGCCTGATCAGGAGGTGTATCGATGACCGACGCCGAGGGGCACCCGGAGACCGCGGAGATGGAACTCGCCGAGGTGCTCGGCGCACTCGCCGATCCGCTGCGCCGCCGGGTGGTGACCACACTGATCGACGAACCCATCGACACCGAACGGACCTGCGCCAGTTTCGAGCTGGGGGTGTCGAAGTCGACCCTGACGCATCATTTCCGGATCCTGCGCGAGGCGGGGCTGGTACGCCAGGTCGACCGCGGCAACAGCCGCAAGGTCCGGTTGCGCCGGGCGGAGCTGGAGGAGCGCTTCCCGGGGCTGCTCGAGCTGCTGGCGAAGGGCTGAACCGAAACCGTCAGCGGAAGATGATCGTCCGCGCACCGTCCAGCAGGACGCGGTTCTCGGCGTACAGCTTGACCGCCTGGGTGAGGGTGCGGGATTCCTCGTCCTGACCGATCGCGACCAGTTGCTTCGGTGAGCGGGTGTGGTCGACGCGGACCACGTTCTGCTCGATGATCGGCCCCTCGTCCAGGTCGGAGGTGACGAAGTGCGCGGTCGCGCCGATCAGTTTGACCCCGCGCTCATGCGCCTGCCGATAGGGGTTGGCACCCTTGAAGCCTGGCAGGAACGAATGGTGGATGTTGATCGCCCGCCCGGCCAGCGCCTCGCAGAGCTCGGGGGAGAGGATCTGCATGTAGCGGGCCAGCACCACCAGCTCGATGTCGTGCTCGGCGACCGCCTCCAGCACCCGCCGTTCGAAGTCCGGTTTCGTCTCCGGGGTGACCGGGTGGTGTTCCAGCGGTACGCCGTAGAAGCGGGCCAGGTCGCCCAGGTCGGGGTGGTTGGCCAGCACCAGCGGGATCTGCACCGGCAGCCAGCCCGAGTGCTGCCGGAACAACAGGTCGTTCAGGCAGTGCGCCGCCTTCGAGGCCAGCACCAGGGTGCGCACCGGCCGGCCCACCACGTCGAGCTGCCAGTCGGCATCCAGCTCGGCGCCGAGCGGGGTCAGCGCCTGCTCGATCTCCGGCCGGTCGGCCTCGGTCTCCACCTGCAGGCGCAGGAAGAACCGGCCCTCGGCGTTCGCGAACTGCTGCAGTTCGGTGATGTTGCCCCGGGCCGCCAGCACCGCCGCCGAGACGGCGTTCACGATGCCGGGCCGGTCGTTGCAGACGAGGGTGATCACCCACTGGTCGTTCTGGTCGCCCGGGTGCCGACTGGTCGTTCCTGTGCTCACGACGCCCAACCATAGGGCCGGACCCGAACCGGTCCCGCCACGTCCGGACGCGGGCCCGGTGCCGCGATAACCTCGGCGCAGTGCCGTCGAGCCGAGGAGACAGCGATGAGCATGCCGCCGCAGGGCCCACCGTGGCCTCCCGGACCGAACGGACCGCATGGACCCCAGGGACCGCAGGGGCCGTATCCGCCGGGCGGTGGTTACGGGCCGCAGGGCCCGCCCCCCTCAGGCGGCTACCAGGGTCCGCCCCCCTCAGGCGGCTACCAGGGCCCGCCCCCGGGCGTACCGCAGCCGGGTCATCCGCAACAGGGCTACCCGCAGCCGGGTCATCCGCCGCAGGCCGGCGGGCCGGCGTACCCGCCGTCACCGGCACCGAAGAAGAGGTCGAAGCTGCCGCTGATCCTCGGGATGGTGCTCGGCGCGATCGCCCTGGTGGTAATCGTGATCGTCGTCCTCACCATGACCGTGTTCAAGACGCCGACCCTGCCCGCCGACCGGACCCGCGACCTCGGTTCCGGGTTGTCGGTCGGGTCGGATCAGATGACCAAGGTCAACGAGACCTCCGCGCAGAAAGCCTTTCCTGGCAGCGATTCCTGCAGCGCGCCGAGCCGGGAGGCGCTGACCGCGGCCGCCCCGGTGGTGACCGCCGGCGGCAACGATTCGGTGATCACCGTCGCCCGCTACGCCGACGAGAAGAGCGCTGGTGCGGCGTATCAGACCCTCACCGGTGCGCTGAAGGACTGCAGCGCCAAGAACTACCGGATCAACCAGCCGAACCTGAACCGGGCGAACTCCAACGGTGCCAGCTACCAGACCTTCAGGCTCACCCCGGTCGGCGGCAGCTCGACCACGCCGCGGGACATCCTGATCATCGACTACGGCAACACCGTCGCCATCGCCACCAGCAACGCGCTCGGCGACCCGAAGACCACCGTCGACGGCTACACCAGGCGCTACAAGGAGGTCGCGAAGGGCTGACCGGCGGGGTCAGTCCGCCGGCGCCGGCAGCGAGACGACGGCGACCCGGTTGCCGAGCTCATCGTTCAGCACCACGGTGACCGGCCCGGGCGGGGTGTCGAAGGCGACGATGCCGCCGACGGATTCGCCGGGTTTGAGCGTCTTGGAGGCCAGCACCGGTTCATTGCCGTCGGCGCCCATCGTCGGCACCATCACCTGCTGGTCCGCGGTCAGGGTGACGAAATAGAGCGGGTTGACCAGCACGGTGCCCTCGCGTGCGGTGAGCAGCACATCCAGCACCAGATAGCGCTGTTTGGGCGGCGCGGAGCCCTGCCCGTTGCCGGTGCGCTGCCAGGAGAACGTCTTCACCGCGAGCGTCCCCGCACCCTCCTGCAGCCGGTAGTCGACCGGCGCCGGGCCGGGCAGCAGGACCCGGTTCTCGGTCGGCGTCGCGGTCGGGGTCGCGGTGCGCTGCTTCGGTGTCGGCGGGGCGACCGAGGCCCGGTTCGCCGAGGCCACCGAGGTCGGCCGTCCGGTCGCGGTGGCACCCGAGCCGCACCCACCGAGCAGCAGTACGCCGATCAGCGCGGTGGCGATGGTGGGCAGTCGGCGAGGCACCCATCGAGTCTGCCATCCACCGGCCACCGATCGCAGCCGACGAGCCGATGGTGCCCGGATCGGTACGCCCATCGGGTGGGCAGCCATGCGCAGCGGAGCGGAGCAGTGGCTGCCGTGTCGAGCTGAGTCGCGGGCCGCTCAGTCGTGGCCGAACAGGTCGCGGGTGTAGACCTTCTCGGCCACCTCCGCGAGCTCGGCCGCGGGCCGGTTCGCCACGATCACATCGGCACGGTCCTTGAAGTCGGCCAGATCGCGGACCACCTCCGAGTGGAAGAACTCGGCCGACTCCAGGGTCGGTTCATAGACGATCACCGGGATGCCCTTGGCCTTGATCCGCTTCATCACCCCCTGCACCGAGGAGGAGCGGAAGTTGTCCGAGCCGGCCTTCATCGTCAACCGGTAGATGCCGACCACCCGCGGGTTCCGGGCCAGGATGTCGGAGGCGATGAAGTCCTTGCGGGTGGTGTTGGAGTCCACGATGGCGCGGATCAGGTTCTGCGGCACATCGGAATAGTTGGCCAGCAGCTGCCGGGTGTCCTTGGGCAGGCAGTAGCCGCCGTAGCCGAACGAGGGATTGTTGTAGTGGCTGCCGATCCGCGGATCGAGACCCACCCCGTCGATGATCTGGCGGGTGTCCAGGCCGTGGTTCACCGCATACGAGTCGAGTTCGTTGAAGAACGCCACCCGCATCGCCAGATAGGTGTTGGCGAACAGCTTGATCGCCTCCGCCTCGGTGGAGCCGGTGAACAGCACCGGCACCTCGTCGTCCTCGGCGGCCTCGATGAGCAGCTCCGCGAACCGGTGGGCCGACTCGGTGTCGGAACCGACCACGATCCTGGAGGGGTGCAGGTTGTCGTGCAGCGCCCGGCCCTCGCGCAGGAACTCGGGGGAGAAGATCAGGTCCTGGCCGGGATGCGCCTCCCGCAGCCGACGGGTGTGCCCGACCGGAACCGTCGACTTGATCACCACGGTCGCGTGCGGCGCGGCCTCGGCCACCTCGGCGACCACCTTGTCCACGCTCGAGGTGTCGAAGTAGTCGGCATCCGGGTCGTAGTTCGTCGGCGTCGCCACGATCACCAGCTCGGCATCGGCGTACGCCGCAGCGGCGTCGGTGGTGGCGCTCAGCCGCAGCTCGCCACCGGCCAGCAACTCGGCCAGCTCGGCATCCACGATCGGGGACCGGCCCGCGGCCACCGCGGCCACCCGCTCGGCGTCGATGTCCAGTGCGGTCACCTGGTGACGCTGGGCCAGCAGGGTCGCCAGAGACAGTCCGACATAGCCGAGTCCGACTACGGTGATGTTGAGCGGTGACCCGCCGACGATCCGCATGGTGCCGACACTATCCAACGCTCGGTGAACAGACGGTTACGCATCCGCCGATGATGCCCAATGCGCTGGGGTGCCGATCACTTAAATATCCGGATTCTTGATCCTGGTTTTGCGAAAGTTCCAGCTGTGACGCCCGCGGCGACTGCCGCTACAATTCCAAAGGCCCCGAAACGGATCATTGAATTCGCCAATTCACCTGAGGCGACTCCAATCACGACAGCAAGCAAGAAGAAGAAGGAGAGAAAGGCAACGGTGGCAGTCAAGAAGCGTCTAGTGAAACTATTTGGCCATGTAAAGCTTCGATGCTTGGATTTGTTTAGATCATTCACATGAATCCTCCTCTCAATGCTTGTGTATATAGATGATATTCTAGTTGCAAGCCCTGTTCCAATCTACTGCCTGGCCTGCGGTCCAGGCGAAGCCTGCGCAGGCAAATCCTGCCATGAAGGTGGCAAGGGAGACTGCCCCACAAATCGCTCCTGACCCAATGTAGTACAGGTATGCAGCCACCCAAGCTTTCGGGCACTGCAGGCCGGGGCCAGACTCGAGAGTGGCTGACGACATGTCGGTAGCAGGCAGGATGTTGATAGCTATATCATCGCCCCCGCCGCGAATCTCAAACCTTTTCCCTTCCGTGTTCGATTTGAACTGAGCGGCACTCTCGTTCGTTGTCACAGCTGCCAGTTGCTCAATCTGTTGAGAGACATTCGCTTTGCCATAGATCTGTGAGAGTCCGTCGACTAATGCGCTTGACTCATTGAGTGTGCGCACTCGGTATTCGAATGCATCTGGGTTGTCAGACTTTGCCTTTTGGATTGCTTGGTCAGGTGTCAGTGTCGAACTTGGTGCAGCCGCGAAGCTGGCGGCCGAACTGAAGCCTAGAAGCATTGAAAGAGCTAAGGAAAGTAGAGGGATGGTCGAAGCGATAGAACGCATTCATTCCCCCAAGTGTCGATTTATATCCTGCTTATTGACCACGTTAGGTGGTGTCTCGGTGGCTGTCAAGGCATGGATGAAAAGTTGCTAATTCATGAGATTCTCATCGAAACAAGGAGGGGGTGCACCTACGTATGGGGTGTGCGATCACGTTGCGCTCGTTGATCGGTTGGGTGCCAATACGCGGTGCCAGCAAGGTTGCCAGCCGACAGCCGAATAGCCGATGGTTGGCTGCCCCCTCGACACGCGGCCATTGCTCCGAAGGGTCCGCATGGTCGCTACTCGGGGGTCAAGACGTGCGTTCATCTCGACACGCCCGGCGCTGCCTTGGTTCGCGGCGGCACCGCCGGGCTACTCGATGAACGTATCGCGCTCACCCCGCGTACCGGGAGAACACCAGCAGGTCATCGCGGCTGCCGTCGCGGAACCGTTCGGCACCGGTCAGCCAACCGGTCTCGGTGAAACCGGCGGCCAGGGCCACCCGCTGGGAGCCGGCATTGCCGCGGGCGCAGCGGATCGTCAGCGCCTGGTGCGGGCCGTCCGGGCCCAGGGCATAGGTGGCGACCGCATCCACGGCGGCGGCGGTCAACCGTCGACCGCGCGCATCCGGGTGGGTCCAGTAACCGAGCTCGCCGTGTGCCGCGTCGTCCCGCAGCCGGAACAGCGTGACCGCACCCAGGCAGCGATCCGAGCCGGCCTCGGTCACGCACCAGGTCCAATGGTCCTGCTGGGATTCACCCTCCCGGCACCAGTCCAGGAACTGCTCGGCCGCCGGCATTTCATACGGGTACGGCAATTGCGGCATCCAGTGCTGGGTCTGCGGATCGCTGTTCGCCTCGACGATCCGCGGCAGATCGGACTCGCGGAACGGCCGCAACCGCAGCCCGCGCTCGGCCAGGTCGAGCGTCGGCATCCGCGGTACGCCGCCGCGCGGATCCTCGGCGCGCAGCACCCCGATCCAGCTGTCCACCAGCTCGCCACGCTGCCCGCCGTAGCCACGCAGCGTGCCGGCGAACCGGAAGCCCAACGATTCCGCGATCCAGCGCGAGGGCCAGTTGCCGACGAAGGCCAGCCAGGAAACGGTCCGCGCCGCACCCGGCCCGAAGGCCCAGTCCAGCGCCAGCCGGCAACCGGCCGCCATGATCCCGCGACCCCGAGCCACCGGCGCCGCGGCCAGCCCGAACTCCATCCGCCCCGGCACCTCGAAGCGCAGATCGATCGTGCCGCAGTAGCGGCGTACCCCCTCGATCTCCGCCTCCACCGACCAGCTCATCAACTGGCCGGTGTCGACCCCGGTGGCGATCACCCCGAAGACGAACTCGGTGGCGTCCTGCTCGGCGTACGGTGTCGGCACGCTCGTCCAGCGCACCGTCTCCGGATCCCGCGACTGCTCGACGATCCCGGGCAGATCGGCCTCGGTGTGCGCGCGCAGCGTGACCCCGCGCTCGGTGTCGATCAGCGTCGGTACGGTGTCCGGCCAACCCTGGGGTGCCTGTTCGGTTGCCATGCTGTGATTCAATCGCACGCCGCCAGCGGTTTATCCTTGGCGCCATGATCAGCGACCAGGAGTGTCATAGACCCGGTTCCGCCCAGAGCCCGACCGATGACGAGCCCCGGGTGGCCGCGTGCTGACCGACATCCTGCTGATCTTCGTCTTCATCGTCATCGGCGGCATCTTCGCCGGTGCCGAGATGGCGCTGGTCTCGCTGCGGGACAGCCAGATCAAACAGCTCGCCCATCGCGGCAAGCGGGGTGCCACGGTCGCCCGGTTGGCGGCGAATCCGAACACCTTCCTCTCCGCGGTCCAGATCGGGGTGACGCTGTCGGGTTTCCTGTCCTCGGCCTTCGGCGGCGCGACCCTGGCGAGTTCGTTGGCTCCCCAACTGGTACGCCTCGGCCTGCCCGACAGTGCGGCGGACCTGACCGCGCTGGTGCTGATCACGATCGTCATCTCCTATTTCTCCATCGTGCTCTCCGAGCTGACCGCGAAACGGCTGGCGATGCAGCGCGCCGAGGGGTTCTCCCTCGCCCTGGCGCCGATGGTGAACGGGATCGCGACCGTGCTGAGGCCGGTGATCTGGTTCCTCGGCGTCTCCACCAACGTCGTCGTGCGGGTGCTCGGCGGTGACCCGCGGGCCGCCCGCGAGGAGGTCACCGACGAGGAGATCCGCTCGATGCTCGCGACCTCGCAGACGCTGGGTCCGGAGGAGCGGCGGATCGTCGACGACGTCTTCGATGCGGGGGAGCGGTCGCTGCGCGAGGTGATGATCCCGCGCACCGAGGTCGACTTCATCGAAGGTGACCTGCCGGCGTACAAGGCGGTCCGGCTGATGGCCGACGCACCGCACAGCCGGTACCCGGTGATGCGCGACTCCGCCGACGACATCGCCGGCTTCGTGCACGTCCGCGACCTCTTCGACCCCGATGTCGCGACCCGCTCCACCCCGGTGATCGAGTACGCCCGGCCGGTGCTCGCCTTCCCCGAGACGGTCAAGGTGCTCTACGCGCTCAGCGAGATGCGCCGCAACGCCGCCCATCTGGCGATCGTCCGCGACGAATACGGCGGCACCGCCGGCATCGTCACCATGGAGGACCTGGTCGAGGAACTGGTCGGCGACATCACCGACGAATACGACGTGGTCACCCAGGAGGTGCCGGCCCCGGTGCACGAGCGCGTCGTCGACGGGTTGCTGTCGCTGGAGGACTTCGCCGACCAGACCGGGCTGCGGCTGGAGGAGGGCCCCTACGACACATTGGCCGGCTGGTTCATGGCCCGCCGCGGCCAGCTGCCGACCCTGGGCGCCGAACTCGAGGCCGAGCTGATCCCGCTGGAGGACGCCGAGGTCGAGGAGCCGACCCCGCGGCGCTACCTGTTCACCGTCACCGACCTGGACGGTCGCCGGGCCGCCCGGATCCGGGTGAAGCGGCTGGAGAGCCCGCGCACCGACGCCCCGCGCACCGACCACCCGCGGACCGAGGGCTCGGCGACGAACTGATTGGCGACCCGGGCGGCGTACCCAGCAGAATGAGCAGCATGCAGAACGCCAAGCCCCGCGCCCTCTCCCTGGCCCAGCCCAGTGCCGACTCGATGCACCTGGGGAACTACCTGGGGGCGCTGCGGCAGTGGGTGGACATGCAGGACGAGTTCGAGGCGTTCTTCGGGGTGGCGAACCTGCACGCACTGAACGAGAACCCGAAGCCGGAGGTGCTGCGCGAACGCAGCCTGGTCACCGCCGCACAGATCATCGGCGCCGGGATCGACCCGGAGCGCTCGGTGGTGTTCGTGCAGTCGCAGGTGCCCGAGCACACCCAGCTGATGTGGGCGCTGGCCCCGCTGACCGGCTTCGGCCGCGCCGAGCGGATGACCCAGTTCAAGGACAAGGCGGCCCGGCACGGCGCCGACTCGGCGAATGTCGGGTTGTTCATCTATCCGATCCTGATGGCCGCCGACATCCTGCTCTACCAGGCCGACAAGGTGCCGGTGGGGGAGGACCAGCGCCAGCATCTGGAGCTGACCCGGGATCTGGCGGAGAAGTTCAACGGCAGCTACGGCGAGACCTTCGTGGTACCGGGCCCGCACATCCTCAAGTCGGTCGGCAAGATCCAGGATCTGCAGGACCCGCTGATCAAGATGTCCAAGTCCACCCCGTCGGTGAACGGCCGGATCGATCTGCTCGACGAGCCGAAGGTGATCACCAAGCGGTTCAAGTCCGCGGTCACCGATTCCGGTACCGAGATCCGTTTCGACGAGGCCGAGAAGCCGGGGGTGTCGAATCTGCTGAACATCCAGGCGGCCATCACCGGTACGCCGATCGCGGAGCTGGAGCGGGACTACGAGGGCAAGATGTACGGCCATCTGAAGGTGGGTGTCGCCGAGGCCGTGCTCGATGTGCTGGGCCCGATCCGGGCCCGGACGATGGAGCTGCTCGACGACCGGGCCGAGCTGGAGCGGCTGCTCGACCGTGGTGCGGAGAAGGCGCGCGAGGTCGCCGCCGCCACGTTGACCGATGTCTATGACAAGATCGGGCTGCTGCAGCCCCCGGCCCGGGGGTGAACGACCCGGAGAACAGATGAGCGCCACCCTGCACGACCCCGACGGCTCGCGGTTGTTGACCACCGATCAGGTGGCCCCACTGCTGGCCGCGGCGGTCTCGCACGCCGGCGGCACGCTGGTCAGCTGGTCGCTGGATCATGTGGACGCCAACCCCAGCCAGTCCACCACCGCGACCTACACCGCGGTCGTCGACTGGCCGTTCGGGCGGCGCAACGAGCTGCTCGGGGTGAGCGCCCGGGCGCATGGGCGTACGCCGACCGACGAGCGCGCGGAGATCTTCGCCGACGGTGATCGCGAGGCGGTGGTCTGGTTGTATCCGCGCGACCCCGATCTGCCGGGACTGGCGCGGGCGGCGTACCCGGAGGAGATGGCGAAGCTGCTGTCCGGTGTCGTCGGCGTACCGCTGCCCCCCGAACGCGTCCGCCTCGACATGATCGGTTATCGGCCCAGGCGGCGGGCGGTACTGCGCGCCACCACCGAACTGCCCACCCCGCACGGGCCCCGGCGCACCGTGTTCTATGTCAAGGTGCTGCGCGAGGCGCTGTTCGGCGAGGTACGCCACCGCCACGAGATGCTGCGCGCGGCCGGGGTACCGGCACCGCGGGTCGCGGCCGCCACCGGTGACTGCCTGCTGGTGCTCGACGAACTGCCGGGAATCCCGCTGAGCAAGGCGATCTTCGATCCCGAACCGCCGTGCACCGCCGAGCAGCTGATCTGGGTGCTGGACTCGATGCCCCGGCAGGTCGCGGCGTTGCCGCGGCGGGCGCCCTGGTCGGATTCGGTGCGGCACTACGCCGAGATGGTCACCCAGGCGATGCCGACCCTGGAGCACCGGCTGCGCTGGCTGGCCGATGAGATCAGCAACGGGTTGGCCTCGGTGCCGCTCGGTGACGAACCCACCCACGGCGACTTCCACGAGGGGCAGATCCATGTGGCCGGTGGGCAGATCTGCGGGCTGCTCGATGTGGACACCATCGGCCCCGGTCGGCGCGCCGACGACCTGGCCTGCCTGGTCGCGCACCTGTCCACCGTGCAGCGGATGAACGCCCAGCAGGCCGCCCGGGTCCGGCACCTGCTCGCCACCTGGGTACCGGTCTTCGACGAGCGCGTCGACCCCACCGAACTGCGGCTGCGCGCCGCGGCCGTGGTGATCTCGCTGGCCACCGGCCCCTATCGCGGCCAGGAGCAGAACTGGCAGGCCGAGACCGTCGGCATCGTCGACGCCGCCGAGACCTTGGTCTCCCAGGTCCTCTGAGTTCGGGACCCCCGCTCATCGAGTAGTCCGCCATGCGGAGCGCCAGCGGAGCAATGGCGGGCGTGTCGAGATGAGGCGGCTGGTCGAGCGCAGCGATCATGCACCCGTTCGGTCCACTGTGCACCCGTTCCTTGCGCGTGCAGTGGGTGCACGATGAACCGAACGGGTGCAAGATCGGCGATGCGGCTTTTCACGCCCCGGCGCGGAAGCCCAGCTGGCGACCGCGGGTGAGCAGTTTGCGGAAGGCCTCGCGATCGTCGAGGTCGCGCCAGATCCACCGGATCACCCAGTACCCCTGGCGGCGCAGAGCTTCTTCGCGCTGCTTCTCGGCCAGGATCACCTCGGAGATGTCTTGGCCGGGTTTCAGCATCCGCCCATACTTGATCTGCCCGTCGAACTCACCGACCACGCGGCAGTCGTCCCAGAGGAAGTCGGGGCGGGCCACGTAGTCGCCCTCCTCGTTGTGGATCTTCACCTGCAACCGTGGCGCGGGCACCCCGAGCTCATGCATCAGCCAGCGCGAGTGTGACTCGCCGACCGACTCACTGGCCGCGTCCCCGAAGCGCACCACCTCCCGGGCCGTCACATTGCCGGGTGCCCGGTGCTCATCGAGGAGTTCGAGCACCTCGGCGCGGTCCAGCCCACGGGCCAGTGCCCTGTCGACGGCGGCAACGGCATGGATCGGAGGGAGTACGCGCGCCAGATCCATCACGGTCCAGGCGAGCGAGGTGATCGGTCCGTGCTCACCGGCCACGACATGGTCGGTCGGCACCCTGCCGCGGTGCAGATGCAGGGAGCCACCGACCTTGCCGCTGGCCCCCGGGCGGGTGATCTGCACCGGGCCGAGCATCGTGTCGGGCACCGGGAGGTCGTGGGCCAGCGCCGCAGAGAGGTGGCTGAGACAGGCGCCCGGTCGTAATCGGGGCACCGTCGCTTCGATGCGCTGCAGGTGCTCGAGTTCCTTGGCGGTTCGGGCACCTGGTCCGGCATCGGACGAGCTGCCACCGTCCGACTCGGGGGTGCGATAGACACCGCGGCGCACCTGGATGAGCCTGCCCGCGGCGACCTCGATCCTGATCTCATGGGGTCGAAGCCCCTCGGCCGCGAGCTCTTTGCTGGTGATGAACACCCACCCAGCCCAGCGCAACTCCGGCGCCGATGGGGCGGTGGGACGGGTTTCGGCCCGAAATCTGTGGACAACTTCTGATCTTGCACCCGTTGGGTCCACTGTGCACCCAATCCTCGCGCGTGCAGTGGGTGCACGATGAACCGAACGGGTGCAAGAACGAACGGGCCCCGGAACCGATTGGTCCCGGGGCTCGCTCAGCGCGTCAACGGTTCAGCCGCTGATCCCGCGTGCGGAGTTCCAGGTGATCGTGCCGCCCTGGAAGTTCTGCTTGCACTCCCAGGCGCCGTTCACCGGCCCGCAGACCTCCCGGAAGGTCGGGTAGCCGTAGCGGCCGGTCTCCCAGCCGGTGGAGCCCCAGTAGTCACCGATCAGGCCCCAGGTCGCCCAGGCGCCGGAGTAGGGCGAGTAGTGGATCATCCCGCCCTGGAAGCGCTGGGCGCAGCCGCCGTCACGCAGGCCGCAGAACTCGCCCTCGATCGGATAGCCGAGCTGGCTGGTCTCCCAGCCCAGCTGGGCGTACCGGTCGTAGATCGCGCCGTAGACCGGCTGCGCACCGGTGGCCGGGCTCCAGGCGATCAGCCCGCCCTGGAAGCGCTGGGTGCAACCACCATCGCGCAGCCCGCAGATCTCATCGCCGGTCGGGTAGCCGAGGATGCTGGTCTCCCAGCGCATGCTCGCGTACCGCTCCCCGATGGCACCCCAGACCGGATGCGCACCGGTCGCCTGGGTGAAGTAGATCAATCCGCCCTGGAAACGCTGCGCGCAGCCACCATCACGCAGCCCGCAGAACTCGTCCGAGGTCGGGTAGCCGAGCTGGCCGGTCTCCCAGCCGAGGCTGGCCCACTTGTCCAGGATCGCGCCCCGCACCCACTGCGGAGCGGTGGAGTTCGAGTCATAGATCCCGCCGCCGGCGAAGTAGCGGAAGCAGCCGCCGTCGCGGAGCCCGCAGCTCTCCGGTCCCCGGGCCGGGCCGACCGGTCCCTGCTCACCGCCGAGCGACTTCCACTTGGCGGTGATCGGCGAGTCCGGCGTGGGCGTCGGGGTCGGTGTGGGCGTCGGGGTCGGTGTGGGCGTCGGGGTCGGTGTCGGCGTGGGCGTCGGGTTCGGACCGCCGGCCGCCTGCAACCCGACCAGCGCCGGGTCGTGGTCGGAGGCCGCCCAGACGTCGGGGGTGTAGAAGTCGGTCACGTTGTAGTTGCGCCGCGAATACTGCATCGCCACCGACTCCGCGGCGTTGATCGCCCAGATCCCGGCACCGGAGACCAGCTTCTGGGCCTCGGCATTGGCGAAGATGTGGTCCAGCGAACCGACCCGGCCACCGAACTGGTAGGTCGGCTCATCGGGGTTCTCGACGTTCTTGTATCCCGCCGCCTCGATGATCTGGACCGGTTCCTCCTTGCTGTAGGAGTTGAAGTCACCGATCAGCAGCACCGGCTTGCCGGCGAAGGTCTGCTCCGCCCAGCCGGTCACCGCGGTCGCCTGCTCCTTGCGGGCCGGGTTGGAGTTGCCCTGCCCGGTGCCGTCGTCGGGGCCGGAGCCCTTGGACTTGAAGTGGTTCGCGATCGCGACGAAGTTCAGCGAGGTGCTGGTCGAGCGGAACTCCTGCGCCAGCGGGTACCGGGCGTTGGCGAACGCATCGTCCAGCTGGATCTGCGAGGCCCCGACCGGGGCCACCTTGCCCTTGTTGTAGATGAACGCGGTCCGGATCACGTCCTCACCGCTGGGGGTGACCAGCGGGCTCGGTACCGCGGCCCAGTTGCCACCGGCGGCGTTCAGCTGCTCCACCAGGTGGTTCAGGGTGTAGTCCCGGTCGCGCTTGATCCAGGTCAGCCCGGCCGAGTTCTCCACCTCCATCAGCCCGATGACATCGGCCCCGGAAGTGTTGATGGCCTTCACCACCTTGTTCTGCTGATCGGTGAACGCGCTCGGGGTCCAGGCGCCGCGCACCTCGCAGTCCCGCGCGGTGACCGGCGTACCGTTCCGGTCGGTGTAGGCGTTGCACGGCTTGACCGCGTTCTCCTGCTCACCCAGATCGGTGAAGTAGTTGAGGATGTTGAAGGTGGCGACCTTCAGCTCGCCGGGAACCTGCGGCGGCGCGGCGGGCCGGTCGTTCTCGCTGGTGATCGGGATCAGGTCCGAGCCACTGCCGACGACCTGCCCGGTCGGCTGGAAGTTCCACTGGAAGCGATAGTCCAGGATCACCGGCTTGGTGAACTCCAGCTGCGAGCCGACCCGGCGCGGGGTCTCCTGCGACAGGTAGGGCAGCGGCGATCCCTTCGCGGTGGCGTTGGTCTGGTAGTTCCAGCTGGAGCCGTCGTCGAGGGTGATCAGCTTCTTCACCTGCTCGGCCTCGTACGCCGCCGCCTGCTGGTAGGGCACCCGGTCGGTCGGGGTGTAGAGCGGCTTGTCGCCGAACGCCATCCCGAGCTGGCCGAACTGGTTCAGCTGGTAGTTGTCGGAGATCGTGTACGTCCCGGCGGGCTGCACCAGCATCCCCTCGTACGCCTCCTTGTCGGCATCGGTGACCGGCAGGGTGGCCAGCGGCGTCGGTACCACCGGCGCACAACCCTCCACCGCGGACAGCGTGATCCCGGTCAGCTCGGTCAGCGACTGGGCGCCGCTGGTCGCGCTCCCCGGGTATTCGGTCACCTTGCCGGTGACGTCGTAGCAGCGGCCGACCTCGACCGAGGTGTTGCCGAACGCGAACACCCCGTCCGAGGCCTGGCCGGCGGCCTTCGGCGTACCACCCGAACCCGGGGTCTGCAGATAGAAGCCGTTGAAGCCACCGGTCGGGTAGTTGGCGGTGACCACCCCGCGCACGGTGACGGTCTGATCGACCAGCGGCGAACGGTCACCGGGGCCCTGCACCTCGGCGATCGGCACCGGCGCACCCGCGGTCGGGGTCGGGGTGGTGGTCGGCGGGGGCGTGCTGCCGCCGCCGTTGGTCGGGCTCGGGTCACCGGTCCGGAAATCGGCGGCATTGTTGTCGGTGTCCTCACCCGGGACGGTCCGGAACGCCGAGGTGGAGTTGGTCAGCGCCGGGGTGGCCGCACCCTCGAACCGGCTGGCGGTGCCGTAACCGACCAGGTCCACCACCGCACCGGCGGCATCGGTCAGCTGCACCGCGCCACTGGACGCCGACATCGCGAGCCCACAGGTCACCTCCGGGGTCGGCAGCGCCGCACCCCCACCGGTGCCGGCGGCCTGCTGGGTGAGGAAGTACGCCGTCGGCTGCACGGTGCCGGTCAGCGTGCAGGTGCCACCGGAGCCGCCGCTGGCGGAGAAGTATTCGAGCTTCCACCCGGTGACGTCGATGGCGGCGGCCGTCGGGTTGTAGAGCTCGATGAAGTCGTTCTTCAGCGGGGCGCCGGAGTTGCCGCCGCCGCCGTAGACCTCGTTGATCACCAGGTGATCGCTGGCCTTCGGGGCTGCCGGGGCCGCAGCGGTGCCGCCGGTCGAGGTCGGGTTCGGAGTGGGCTGTGGCGCGACCGGTGCGGCGTACGCCGGTGTCGCGACCAGGGCCGAGCCGGCACAGAGCAGGCTGGCCACCGCCGCGAGCGCCGCGCGCGGTCTGATCCGCGTCGTGGGTCGGATCCGTGACTTGGTCATGGGTGAGGGCTCCCCGGGTCTGGTGGATGGGCGTGGAACAACCAGAAGCTATCGGCTCGGCGCCGGTCTGGGGACCCCGCAAGTTCCACGGTGCCAAAGATTCACCGGCGGTCCGTCAGGCCGTTACCTGAGTTCAACCGCCGGGGGCGCGAGTATGGTGCTCCCCATGAGCGGTCAGACCGAATCCGGAACCGAGTTCAAGTCCGTCTATGACGCGGACGCGCTCGCCGACTTCGATCCCGCGACCCAGCTCGGCGAGCCGGGCTCCTACCCCTACACCCGCGGTGTCTATCCGACGATGTACACCCAGCGGCCCTGGACGATGCGGCAGTACGCCGGTTTCGGCACCGCGACCGAATCCAATGCCCGCTACAAAGAACTGATCGCCAACGGCACCATGGGCCTGTCGGTCGCCTTCGATCTGCCCACCCAGATGGGCCACGACTCCGACGCCCCGCTCAGCGCCGGCGAGGTCGGCAAGGTCGGGGTGGCGATCGACTCGATCGAGGACATGCGGATCCTCTTCGACGGCATCGATCTGGGCGAGGTGTCCACCTCGATGACCATCAACGCGCCGGCCGCGGTGCTGCTGCTGCTCTACCAGCTGGTGGCCGAGGAGCAGGGTACGCCGGCCGCCCGGCTCACCGGCACGATCCAGAACGATGTGCTCAAGGAGTACATCGCCCGCGGCACCTACATCTTCCCGCCGGAACCCTCGCTGCGGCTGATCTCGGACATCTTCGCCTACTGCAAGGCCGAGATCCCGCGCTGGAACACCATCTCGATCTCCGGCTACCACATGGCCGAGGCCGGTGCCACACCGGCGGAGGAGATCGCGTTCACCCTGGCCGACGGCATCGCCTATGTGCAGGCCGCGATCGACGCCGGGTTGGCGGTCGACGACTTCGCGCCCCGGCTCTCCTTCTTCTTCGTCTCCCGCACCTCGATCCTGGAGGAGGTGGCCAAGTTCCGCGCCGCCCGCCGGATCTGGGCGAAGATCATGACCGAACGCTTCGGTGCGAAGAACCCCAAGTCGCAGATGCTGCGCTTCCACACCCAGACCGCGGGGGTGCAGCTGACCGCACAGCAGCCCGAGGTGAACATGGTGCGGGTGGCGGTGCAGGCACTGGCCGCGGTGCTCGGTGGCACCCAGTCGCTGCACACCAACTCCTTCGACGAGGCGATCGCGTTGCCGACCACCAAGTCGGCGCGGCTGGCGCTGCGCACCCAGCAGGTGATCGCCTACGAATCCGATATCGCCAAGACCGTCGACCCGTTCGCCGGGTCCTATGTCGTGGAGTCGCTGACCGACGACGTGGAGGCCCAGGCCTGGCAGCTGATCGAGCGGGTCGATGAGCTCGGCGGCGCGGTGAAGGCGATCGAACAGGGTTTCCAGAAGAACGAGATCGAGACCTCGGCGTACCGGATCGCGCAGGAGATCGATTCCGGCGAACGGGTTGTGGTCGGGGTGAATCGGTACACCATGGAAGAAGAGGACCGTTACGAGCCGTTGCGCGTCGACCCGGCGATCGGGGAGCAGCAGGCGGCCCGGTTGGCGACCCTGCGCGCCGGTCGCGACGATGCCGCGGTGAAGGCCGCGCTGGTGGCGGTCCAGGAGGCGGCCCGGGGGAGCGACAATGTGCTCTACCCGATGAAGGAGGCGTTGCGGCTGTCGGCCACCGTCGGCGAGGTCTGCAATGCGCTACGAGAAGTCTGGGGAGTCTACGAACCGAATGATGCGTTCTGAACAGGAGGCGGCCGCACCGGCCGGTGGCGGGGTGATCGAGGACCAGCAACCTCCGCGCGCCGGCCGGGAACGGACCGACCCCACGGTGGTGGCCGCCCGGATCGACGAGGTGGTCGCCGAGCTGGAACCACGGCTGATCGCCTACCGCCGGGACATGCACGCCCACCCCGAGCCGAGCCGCGAGGAGCACCGCACCACCGCCCGGATCCGCGGCGTACTCGAATCCCTCGATCTGGAACCCCAGGGGTTGGACGTGTCCACCGGGCTCTACGTCGACGTGCTGCCGCGTGGCCAGCGCCGGACCCCGCGGATCGGGCTGCGCGCCGACATCGACGCCCTGCAGCTGCTGGACACCAAGGACGTGCCCTACCGCTCGACCCACGAGGGCGTGGCGCACGCCTGCGGTCACGATGTGCACACCACCGTGCTGCTCGGTACCGCCGCGGTGCTGGCCCGGCTGCGTGACGAGGGACTGCTGCAGCGCGGGGTACGCCTGCTCTTCCAGCCCGCGGAGGAGACCATCGGCGGGGCCAGCGACATGGTCGCCCAGGGTCTGCTCGACGAGCTCCGCGAGGTGTACGCGCTGCACTGCGATCCGCGCACCGAGGTCGGTCGGGTCGCTCTGCGCACCGGTGCGATCACCTCGGCCTGCGACCGGTTCTCGGTCCGCTTCATCGGCCCCGGCGGGCACAGCTCCCGGCCGCACCTGTCGGCCGATCTGGTGATGGCGATCGGTGCGGTGATCACCGAGGTGCCCACCCTGCTGTCGCGGCGGATCGACCCGCGGGTCGGCGCCTCGATGGTCTGGGGTCAGGTGCGGGCCGGCAATGCCGCGAACGCGATCCCGGCCACCGGTGAGCTGTCCGGCACGTTGCGCTGCCTGCAGCTGGAGGGCTGGCAGCGGGCCCGGGATCTGGTCCCCGAACTGATCGCCCAGGTGGCCGCGCCCTACGGCGTCGAGGTCGAGGTGGACCGCTCCGAGGGCATCCCGCCGACGGTCAACCATCCCGGCGGCACGGCCCGGCTCGCCGAGGCGGTGCGCACCATGCTCGGTGTCGACGGGGTGGGGGAGACCGAGCAGTCGCTGGGCGGGGAGGACTTCTCCGAGATGCTGCTGCGGGTGCCGGGTGCGCTCGGCCGGCTCGGCGTACGCCCCCTCGGTCAGCAGGACTGGCCCGATCTGCACCGCCCGGAGTTCGACGTCGACGAGCAGTGCCTGGCGATCGGGGTGCGCGTGCTGTCCGCGCTGGTCGCGCTGCGCGGCGATCCGGCACCCCCGCGCAAGCGGCCCGCGAGCTGACCCCCGGGCTGAGCGCACTCTCACCGACGGGTCGAGGTCAGGCCTCGCCAGTCGACGAAATCCGGCTCTAGGCTGTGGGTGACACCACCCCCCGCTTCCCGAGGAGTCACCCATGTCCCGCTGGTTCGCCCGCGGCCTGCTCAGTCTGGCCGCCGCCGGCGCCCTCGCCGCCGGTCTCGCCGGTCAGGCGTACGCCGCACCCCCGACCCCCGAACCGACCGACCGCCCGGACCCGGCCCTGCAGCAGGCGGTCCGCCGCGATCTGGGCATCAGCTGGGAGGAATACCTGACGCGCGGCGCCCAGGCCGAACGGGCCAGTGAGCTGGACCGGCAGCTGGCCGGCACCCCCGGGTATCGCGGGGTGGTGCTGCAGGGCAGCCAGATCGTGGTCACCGGTGACGGCAGCAAGGTCGACGGTGCGGCCCGCGCCAAGGGGGCCCGGGTGACCGCCGCCGGTCGGCGCGCCGCCAGCGCGGACCCGATGCTGCAGAAGTACCTCACCGAGGTGGGCCCGGACGGGCTGGCCGCGCTGCAGGTCACCGCCGACGGCTGGACGGTCACCGTCGACCAGCCGGACCGGGCCCGGACCAACCGGTCCGGTCGTGCGGTCACCCCGCAGCAGTTCGCCGAGCAGAACCCGGGGGTCGAGGTGCGCGCGGGCCGGCCCGCCGAACGCCGCGCCGTGGTGCTCGGCGGCCAGGGCTGGGTCGGTACCCCGGCGGGGGTGCTCTGTTCGGTCGGTTTCGCCGGATTCGACACCAGCGGTCGGCAGGAGATGCTGACCGCCGGGCACTGCACCCGCGACAACAGCGTCGATCAGGCCTGGTTGGAGGCCGACCGCAGCCAGTTCCTGGGCAACCGCACCTTCTCCCAGTTCGGCGGGCCCAACAACGCCACCAACACCCAGTCCACCGCGGGCACCGACATCTCGATCTTCGGCGGCGCCCAGCAGGACCTCCGGCCGCTGGTGGACACCTACGGCGGCCAGTCCAAGGTCACCGGGGTGGTCACCCCGGTCGTCGGCGCCCCGGTCTGCGACTCCGGGCGGACCAGCCGATCCTGGCGCTGCAGCACGATCACCGGTGTCGGGCCGTTCGCGGTCTACGGCTTCCGCGGTGACGACGATGTCCGCTGGGTGAACGGCTTCGAGACCCCGATGACCACCCTGGGCGGTGATTCCGGTGGTTCGATGGTCAGCGGGCTGAAGGCCGTCGGGGTCCTCAGCGCCGGCGGCAACTACGGCGGTGTCGAATACTCCTTCGGCTCCGATCTGGCCGTCTACCGGCAGCAGCTGGGCCGCCAGATCGAGATCTATCTGGGTACGCCGTCCGCGCCGCCCGCCGCGCCGGGCAGCACGGTCACCGGCCGGGTACCGGTGGATCGCGGGGACACCATCGCCCCGGGTACCACCGTGCGGGTGGACGGGGCGAACGGGACCGTCGCCCAGGTGGCCGCCGACGGCAGCTTCACCTTCACCGCGCCGAGCAACGGCACCGCGGTCACGCTGACCGTGCAGAACGGTTTCAGCCGCTCCGGCAGCTTCACCTGGGACCCGCGCTACGGTTCGGCGACCGGCCCGCGCACCTGTGGGCTGCGCGACGGCGGCTGCTTCCAGAACTTCGCCACCGGGGCGGTCTACTGGTCGCCGAACTCCGGTGAGCACCAGGTCAGGGGCCGGATCTATGACAAGTGGGGTTCGCTCGGCTGGGAGAACGGCCGGCTCGGGTACCCGACCGGTGACGAACAGTGCGGACTCGCCGGTGGCGGCTGCTACCAGCAGTTCCAGGGCGGGCGGATCTACTGGAGCCTGCCGACCGATGCGCACCCGGTCTGGGGCGATGTCGGCAAGGAATACCAGGCCGTCGGCGCCGAACAGAGCACCCTGAAGTATCCGACCGGTGATGAGATCTGCGGCCTGCGCGACGGCGGCTGCCGGCAGGAGTTCACCGGTGGCAGCATCGGTTGGAGCGCGAAGACCGGTGCGCACGCGGTCTGGGGCCGGATCGCCGAGCGGTGGAACAACCTCGGCGCCCAGAACGGCATGCTCGGCTGGCCCACCAGCGGCGAGATGTGCGGGTTGAGCGAGGGTGGTTGCTGGCAGCGGTTCGGCGAGGGCCGGATGTACTACACCCCGCAGCTCGGCGCCAACCCGATCAAGGGCGCCATCGGGCAGAAGTGGGATGCGACCGGTTTCGAGAACGGCACCCTCGGTTATCCGACCGGGCAGGAATACTGCGGACTCGCCGGAAACGGTTGTCTGCAACGATTCCAGCGCGGCTCGATCTATTGGAGCCCGGCCACCGGGGCGTACTGGATCCGCGGTGCGATCCGGGACAGCTGGGGTGCCAACGGCTGGGAGGCCGGCCGGCTCGGTTACCCGACCAGCGACGAGCAGTGCTGGATCGCCGGCGGCTGCTTCCAGACCTTCACCGGCGGCTCGATCTATTGGAGCGGCCCCTCGGGTGCCTGGCCGGTCTGGGGTGCGATCCGCGAATACTGGGGTGCGAACGGCTGGGAGGCCGGTCGCTTCGGCTACCCGACCTCCGGGGAGAGCTGCACCAACTCCGGTACGCCCCAGGCGGTCTGCCGGCAGAGCTTCCAGAAGGGCACCATCACCTGGTCGGCCAGCGGGGGCGCCAGCGGCTGATCCTGCCCGGACGGTCAGTCTGCAGGGCGGCTTGAGGGTCAGGTCACGGTTTGGCCAACTCGCGGCGGGTGGGGCGCCGGCGCTGATAGATCTTGCGCCGGCGTCGCGATCGGGCGCGCCGTTCGCTCAGGAGCAACCATGATCAGATCCACCCTGTCCGCGTTGGCGGTGGTGGCCACGCTCGCGCTGGCCGCCGCCCCGGCGTACGCCGTCCCCACGGCGACCCCCACCCCAACCCCCACGGCCACACCGACCCGCACGGCCACCCCGACCCGCACGGCCACCCCCGTCCAGCAGCGTCAGGCGACCGCGACGCCGACGGCGGAGCCGACACCGACCGCGGAACCCACACCCAGTGCTGAACCCACACCGACCGCGTCCCCGACGCCCACGCCGACCCCGCTGCATCCGGTCGACCAGAAGTACGCCGACCTGGGCGGTGCCGCTGGTTTCCTCGGCCAGCCCACCATGGGCCTGGCCTGCGGGCTGAAGGACGGCGGCTGTTTCCGGCACTACCAGGGCGGCTCGATCTATTGGACCCAGGCCACCGGGGCACACTTCACCCGCGGTCTGATCAAGGATCTCTGGGCCCGGCAGGGCTGGGAGACCGGTGAGCTCGGCTATCCGACCATCGACGAGTTCTGCATGAAGGACGGCTGCTTCCAGGGATTCCAGGGCGGGGACATCTACTATTCGCCCGCCGGTGGCACCCATGTGGTGCCCCAACGGGTCTGGGGCACTTATGTCTCGGCCGGCGGAGCCAGCGGGATCCTCGGTTACCCGACCGGTGACCTCAACTGCGGCCTGGTCCGCGGCGGTTGTTTCCAGACCTTCCAGAAGGGCTCGATCTACTGGTCGCCGGAGACCGGGGCGCAGTGGATCCGCGGCGTGATCGCCCAGAAGTGGGGTTCGCTCGGCTGGGAGACCGGCTTCCTCGGCTACCCGACCAGCAATGAGCAGTGCTGGATCGCCGGCGGCTGCTTCCAGAACTTCCAGGGCGGCAAGATCTATTGGAGCCTGAGCAGCGGTGCGCACTTCGTCCGCGGCTCCATCTTCGACCGCTGGGGCCAGCTCGGCTGGGAGAACGGCTTCGGCTTCCCGACCAGCGATGAGAACTGCGGGCTGCGCGACGGCGGTTGCTTCCAGACCTTCGGCAAGGGTTCGATCTACTGGTCCCCGCGGACCGGCGCCCAGGAGGTACGCGGGGCGATCGCCGACAAGTGGGGATCGCTCGGTTGGGAGACCGGCTTCCTCGGCTACCCGACCAGCGGCGAGTTCTGCGGCCTGCGGGCCGGTGGCTGCGGCCAGCGGTTCCAGAACGGCTCGATCTACTGGTCGCCGAACACCGGTGCGCACTTCGTCAAGGGCGCGATCCGCGAGGAGTGGGGCCGCTACGGCTGGGAGCAGGACTTCGGCTACCCGACCACCGACGAGATCTGCGGGATGAAGAACGGTGGCTGCCGACAGGTCTTCGAGGGCAACGACCACATCTACTGGTCGCCGCAGACCCCTGCCTCGGCCGTGCCCCAGGAGTTCATGGAGCCCTGGGGACGCTACGGCTGGGAGACCGGCCGGCTCGGCTACCCGCTGAACCCCTATGTGCAGGATCTGCCCGACGGGCGCACCGAGTTCGGGGTCCAGTACCAGGGTGGCTGGATCTTCTACCAGTTCCGGGACTGGAACAACCTCGGCCCCGCGCAGGTCCAGTGGCGCTGACTGGCTGAACCGACAGCGACGGGCCGCCGGGGCGTACGCCTCCCGGCGGCCCGTCTCGCTGTTCGGGGAATATTCCCTCATGATTTGCCCGTTCTGGGCATGACCCGCGTATGATTGACAGGTCAACATCCGCTGCAACTTCACGCTGAAGGCAGCGGCCCCCATCCGGACGGCCGACCAACGAACTCAAGACACACCGGTGGCGTACTGCCTCTGCGCGCCGGTCGAGGAGAGCTGTGGTCCCCACCTGGGTCTGGATCGCGACCATCGTCGGCATCGTCGCGCTCCTGCTTTTCGACTTCTTCTTCCATGTCCGCAAGGCGCACACCCCGACGCTGCGTGAGGCCTCGATCTGGTCGGCGCTCTACGTCGGAATCGCGATCCTCTTCGGTATCGGCGTCTGGATCTTCGGCGGCACCGACATGGGCCAGGAGTACTTCGCCGGCTACGTGACCGAGAAGGCGTTGTCGGTGGACAACCTGTTCGTCTTCCTGATCATCATGGCGAGCTTCAAGGTGCCGCGCGCGGACCAGCAGAAGGTGCTGCTGTTCGGCATCGTGTTCTCGCTGATCGCCCGGACCGCGTTCATCGCCGTCGGCGCCGCGCTGATCAACAGCTTCGCCTGGATCTTCTACCTCTTCGGGTTGATCCTGATCCTGACCGCCGGCAATCTGCTGAAGAAGGAGGCGCAGGACGAGGACGACGACGATGAGGCCAACAACTTCATCATCCGGATCGCGCGCCGCTTCCTGCACACCTCCGACGAGTACGACGGCGACAAGCTCTTCACCGTCAAGGACGGCAAGAAGATGCTCACCCCGATGCTGCTGGTGATGGTGGCGATCGGTGGCACCGACATCCTCTTCGCGCTGGACTCGATCCCGGCGATCTTCGGGCTCACCCAGAACGTCTTCATCGTGTTCACCGCGACCGCGTTCTCGCTGCTCGGCCTGCGCCAGCTGTACTTCCTGATCGACGGCCTGCTGGACCGGCTCATCTACCTGTCCTACGGGCTGGCCGCGATCCTGGGCTTCATCGGCGTCAAGCTGATCCTGCACGCACTGCACGAGAACAACGTGCCGTTCATCAACGACGGCGAGAAGGTCAACGTCGTCGAGATCACCACCGGCCTGTCGTTGAGCGTGATCATCGGCGTCCTGGCCGTCACCGTGATCGCCTCCCTGCTCAGCCCCAAGGGCCGGGCACTGAGCATCGCCAAGAACGCCCGGCGCCATGCCCAGCAGTACCTGGATGCCGACTACGAGTCCGATCCTGCGCTGCGGGAGAAGAACTACCAGAAGCTGCTGGAGGAGGAGCGGCAGTTCCGCGAGCTCGATGAGAAGCAGCGGGTCTGGGTGAAGGATCACGAGCAGGAGACCGCGGAGCTGATCGCCGAGGCGCATCGCGAACACGATCGGGCCGAGACCCAGTCGTGAGATGATCCGGTAGGTGAACGTGGTCATCGTCGCCGTCGGCGTCCTGCTCCTGCTGGTCGCCGTCACGGTCGCCGTCGTCGCCTGGCAGCGGAGCCGGGATGAGATCTTCATCGGTCCCACTCCCGGCCTGCTGCCGGCGCCCGGCCAGCCGGTCCGCGTCGAACGGGTGCGGCCTGGCCGGGAGTACGCCGGGGCGGTGCCGGTGCAGTTCCAGCCGCCGCGCGATCTGGCGCCCGGGCTGGTCGGCACCGTCGTCGACGGGCACGCCGAGATGCGCGATGTCACCGCCACCATCATCGATCTCGCGGTCCGCGGGTTCCTGCGGATCCAGTCGGTGGGTGCCCCGGAGGCGGGGCAGCAGGACGGCCGCGGCAGGGGCCGGAAGGCCAAGCAGGACTGGATTCTGGAGGCGCTGCCCAATCCGCCGGCCGATGCCCGGCCGTTCGAGGCGGCGCTGCTGCGCGGCCTGTTCCGCACCGGACCCAGGGTGCGGATGTCCGATCTGCAGGCGGGCGCCGGTCAGGCGATGCGCGAGGCCCAGGTGGACCTCTACCGGCAGGTCGTCGCCAACGGCTGGTATCCGCGGCATCCCGCCGCCTCCGGCGGCAAGCTGCGCATCTGGGGCACCCTGCTGCTCATCCTCGGTCTGATCGCGGGGCTGCTCACCGTCTCCCTGGCGCTCACCCTGCGGGCGGAGTGGTGGGCGCTGGCCGGCCCGATCGCGGCCGTCGTCGGTGGCCTGGTGCTGCTGCTGGTCGGGCGCCGGGCCCGGGTCGGGCGGACCGCCACCGGGACCGCGGTCGCGATCCAGGCCCGCGGGTTCAAGCAGTATCTGACCACCGCCGAGGCCGATCAGATCCGCTTCGAGGAGGCCTCGGAGATCTTCAGCCGCTACCTGCCCTACGCGATCGTCTTCGGCGTCGCGGACCACTGGGCGAAGGTGTTCGGCGAGGTCGCGAAGCGCTACCAGGCCCAGCTCGGGGTGGCCGGTGGCTACACCGCCGGCGACGCGCTGTTCGACCTGATGTGGTTCGATCTGCTCACCGACGGCGACCTCGACCTGTTCAACCTGCCGGAACTCTTCGGCGGTCTGGACATCGGTGACGCCGGGATCGGTGACGTGCTGAGCGGCTTCACCGACGGCGTGGACAGCTTCGTCGATTCCGCGAACGGTTTCGACCTCCCCGACCTCGGCGGCTGCGACGGCTGCGACCTCGACCTCGGTGGCTGCGACGGCTGCGGCTGAGCCCCCACCACGTTCATCGAGTGGCTCGCGCAGGCATGCTTGCCTGAAACCCCTGCTGCAGTGGGGGTTTCGAGCACCGGAGGGGGGTTTCACGGGTGAACCTGCTCCGCATGATCGGCTACTCGATGAACGTGGGTGCTGCGATAAATCGGATGCGCGGCCCGGGAGTGCGGCTCATACTGGATGAGTCGCGGAGCGGCCGGGCCGGAGGAGCTCGGTTACCTCTGTCACAGGATGAAAAGGCCGCGGGTTCGACTCCCGCCCACCTTCCGGTGCGTAGCTCAGTGGTAGAGCATTTCACTTCCGGGAGCCATCACCATGACCGGCCGTTCGCGACAGGTGCGGGCCGACGATGATCGGTTATCTGGCATACCTGGTTCGATTCCACTCTCGCCCATTCGGCGGGGATTCCGGTCGTCACACCCATGCCCGCACCGCCCAACAATCCAAGCACCATTGACCAATCACCGAGCACCGTGGAGGAGGAACCACCATGGTCGACATCCTGAAGCTGATCAACCTGCGGCGTACCCCGCAGGCGATGCCCGCACACCCCGATCAGCGGCCGAACGCCGCGGGTGGCTACACCTTCGTCCTGGACGACGTGGCCCGGCTGCGCCGGTTCCTGGTGCTCGGTACCGACTCGGGCACCTACTACACCAACGCCCCCGAGCTCACGCTCGACAATGCCGAGGTGCTGCTCCGGCTCTGCGCCGATGATCCGGATTCCTTGCTGGCAACGATTCGCGAGGTCTCGCTGTCCGGCGCCGCGCCGCGGCAGCAGCCGACGCTGTTCGCGCTGGCCGCCGCCACCGCGCGGTGCGACGAGCCGCACCGTCGGCAGGCGCTGGCGATGCTGCCCGAGGTCGCCCGCACCGGCACCCAGCTGTTCCTGTTCGCCGGTTACGTCGAGCAGTTCCGCGGCTGGGGTCGCGGGCTGCGTCGCGCGGTCGCGTCCTGGTACGCCGATCAGCCGCTGCAGAAGGTCGCGTACCAGACCGTCAAGTACCGTTCGCGGGCCGGTTGGACGCACCGTGACCTGCTCCGGTTGGCCCACCCGGCCACCACCGACGAGGCCCGTCGGGCGCTGTTCGAGTGGGTGGTCCGCGGCACCGACGTGTCCGGGGTCGACGGGTTGCAGCAGGTGGCCGCGTACGCCGCGGCGCAGCAGGCGACCGGTGCCGAACTGGCCGAGCTGATCACCGCCGGTGACCTGACCTGGGAGATGCTCCCGGATCGGGCGCTGGCGCGGCCCGAGGTCTGGGAAACCCTTGTCCGCAAGGGGATGCCGATGACCGCGCTGCTGCGTCAGCTCGGTCGGCTGACCAAGCTCGGGGTGCTCGGCCAGGGGCGTGAGCTCACCGAGCTGGTAGCCGACCAGCTCACCGATGCGGATCGGCTGCGGGCGGCCCGGGTGCACCCGCTGCAGGTGCTGATCGCGCAGCGCACCTACGCCCGCGGGCGTGGGGTGCGTGGCTCGCTCACCTGGCAGCCGGTGCCGCAGCTGGTCGATGCCCTGGATCAGGCGTTCGACAAGTCCTTCGCTGCGATCCGGCCCACCGGCAAGCGGCTGCTGCTCGCGGTCGACGTCTCCGGTTCGATGGGCTGGGGGCAGATCGCGGGTACGCCGATCACCCCGCGGGAGGCGGCCGCCGCGATGGCGCTGGCCACCGCCCGGACCGAGTCGGCGTACCAGCTGCTCGGCTTCTCGCACCGCTTGGTGCCGTTGCCGGTCACCCCGCGGCAGCGGCTGGACGACGCGCTGTCGGCCATGGGACGGGTGCCCATGGGTGCGACCGACTGCGCGCTGCCGATGCAGCACGCGCTGCGGGAGAAGTTGGCGGTGGACGCCTTCGTGGTCTACACCGACAACGAGACCTGGTACGGCAACGAGCACCCGCACCAGGCGCTGCAGCGCTACCGCGAGCAGACCGGGATCGACGCGAAGCTGATCGTGGTCGGGATGACCGCAACCGGTTCCACGATCGCCGATCCGGACGATCCGGGGATGCTCGATGTGGTCGGCTTCGACGCCTCGGCGCCGGCGGTGCTGGCCGACTTCATCGCTGCGTGATGTTGGGTGCACAGAATCGCTTCGGACGTGCTCCGGCGAGGACGCTGGTCCTCGTCGGGGCGGCCGTCGCGGAGCCGGCTCCGTACAGCTCGCGTCACGTGAGGTGAAATGCCACGTAGAGAGCCTCCGGATTCTCGTTCGCCCAGATACGCATTCGATGGCGTCCTTCGGTCGTGGGGTTGTACACCTCGACCCATGTCTCCACGGTGCTGGTCGACGCGCCCAACGGGGAGAAGATGTCAATCGTTCCCTCAGCCGATAACGCCGCATCGGAATACGACCGGGATTCGAAGTCTTCGACGTGGATCTTGAGGAGTCCTGAGTCCTTGCGCAGCCGCACGTGGGCCCAGCTCAGCAACTCATGACCCGGCGGGTTGTACTCCGCCTGGTCCCATTCGACGAACCGGTGGTTGCTCCAGTCGAAGTCGAGGTTCATCTGCACTACAGGATACTCTGGGCAGAAGATGATCTGGCTGTGTGTGAATGAAATTTCTGTCGTCACTGTCTAGCCTCGGGTTCCTGTAACTGAGTCCCATACAATTTGACCCCATTGGAAGGTTTGCGTGCAGGTACGGGAACTGGCTGAATTAAGGCAAGATTCACCGGAGGTCGGATACCCGAATCTGCCCTGCTCCCATCGGTTATTAGCATAGTACTCTAGAATCCGGCCCCACACGGGCCAACTGCCGGTGCCGGGCGACCAATAGATCATGCCTCCTTGAAAGCGCTGTGCGCAGCCCCCGTCTTTGAGTCCGCAGAACTCAGTTCCCGTCGGGTATCCAAGAGTGGAGGCCTCCCAAGAGACGCGGCTGTAGGCATCTAGGATGGCTCCCCAGACGGGACTAGCGCCTGATGCGGGCGACCAGTACAGCAAGCCGCCCTGGAACCGCTGAGCACAACCTCCGTCGCGTAGCCCACAGAACTCATCAGATGTGGGTAAACCGAGTGCGCTTCGCTCATATCCTAGACTCGCGTATCTGTCGCCGATCGCGCCGTAAACAGGGTGAGCACCGGTGGCCTGAGACCAATAGATCAATCCGCCCTTGAAGCGCTGGCCGCAGGCGCCGTCCTTCAGGCCGCAGAACGCTCCGTCCATCGGGTAGCCTAGGCGGGAAAGAAGTCCACCAAAGGCATCATACTTGAGCTTGATATTGCGTTGGATCGTCGGGCCCCCGAAGAAGCGCACGACGTACTTCTCTCCATCAAGGACGCGCTCGGGTACGTAGAGCATCGTGTTCAGGTCGCTTCCTGCTTTGGAGTTCTGTGTCTCATTAATCATGCAGCGGCTGAATCCCGAACCGTCGCCTCGTCGGACCGGGTCGCCGGTCGAGCACCAAGGCATTGATCGTGCAGGGCCGCCACTGAAGGCTGCGCCTTGGTAGGAACTCGCGAATGGGTACTCATCACAACTTGTGCCCCCGGGTCGCGGCAAGCTGCTTGGGCAGGCAGTATTCCGATTGGCGTCTCGTGAGGCTTGGTCGGTAAGCCTGGTCAGAATCGTGGGGAGTCCTGATATCATCGCACCCTCCACGTGCGCGGCATACTCGGGATATGCCGTTCGGTCGAATGTGCGACTTGCCACATTTCCTACAACGATGCACCCCGGAACAGCTCTGGGGACAGCATTGTCGCACCTTACCTCGCTACCGGATATCCATTTATCTCTTATGTTCGTCCATCTCGGACTTACAGGCCGTATAATGGTGCCAAATAGATATGTTCTGACATCACCTGGGTCGGGTGTGTGGAAGAACTGCCAGCTTCCGCTCCATGTTGTTGGCGACTCTTTTGTCGCACCTCCGCTAGGTGCGCTGGTTTCTTGGGTTTTCTGGTCAGTATCGTTGGGGGCAAACCGGATGTCGGTGGGCAGCATTTCTGGCCGGCTAGTTCGCGTCACGTTGAATTTCGCGTTCAGTGAGTAGCCGGGATTGTTTCCGAAGATACGGGAGGTCCTGAACTCGGAGACAAAGACGTCGAAATCACCGACGTAAGTCGGCGGGACGGTGCCGACATCATATACGGCGAACGTGAGCACAGCGCTGTAACACGATGAATCGCGTCCATTGATCTGTAACCCGTTAAGTGGGCATCCAGGCTCCGACGGGGGCAGGTCCCGCGGCTTTGCCGCAGAGCTCCGTGTCTGATCGAGGCACACCACAGCCTTAGTGGGGTCGCTGGATCTAGGTTGTGGACTGGGGGTTGCCTGTGTCTTCAGTAGTTCATCGCATGTATTTGGACTTTGCCCGAGTGCCTTCGCAGGGTCGAACTCACGGATGGTGGTGAGTGGTCCCGGGTCGGGCGATCCGCTTTCGTGATTCAGGTCGGACTCGGCTGGCATGCGGGTCTGACTGGGCAGTCCATTCGAGTGCGTCGGGGATGGGCGCGGCGATGGGGCTGCGGTCGCGAACGTCGACCCAAGAGCTTGCAGAGCTATGGCCAGGGTGATGAGGGCGGCAATGATGCCGCGGAGAAGGGGGGGGCACTGGAATCGTCGCTTTCGATCTGGGGGTGATGCACACAGACTAGAACAGCCTCATCATCTGTGCGGCTGGAGTGCGAAGATTCGTCAGATCGTCACCTGAATGTGGTCGGGCAACAGTCTTCAGGCCGAGTTGCCGCTAAGCGCACCAATGGTATGGCACCACCACAAGATAGGTAGGAACGGGCCGCGCCCCCCCGGAAACTCAACCCTGGATGAGTTTCCGGGCGGCCCGCAGCGCCTGCACACCGTCGGTGCGGGCGGTCTCCTCACGCTCGGACTGCAGTTGGAACAACACCCCGTGGGTGAATGCCGACTGCCCGGCAGCGGTCGCCGCGGCGGCCAGCCCCGGCAACTGCTCACGGACCAGCGCGCAGTCCTGGGCGATGCCGAGGGTCTGGGTCACCCGCTTCCAGGCGGTCGCGATCTCCGCCGCGTCCGCACCGAGCGTGGGTGCGGCAGCCTCCCAGGCGTACCGGGCGGCCTTGGCCCGCTTGCGGACCAGATGCCAGGCCGGACCGGATGCCTCGTCCTCGCTCTTCCGCGCCTTCTTCCAGGCCTTCAGCACCCGCCGGTCCGCGCGCTCCAGGAACTCGGGCAGTGCCCCCTTGGCGCGTGCTCCGGCGTACTCACCGAAGGGCGGTTCGGCGATCAGCTCCATCAGCGCGGTGCCCAATCGGGCGTAGCGCGGCGAATCCATCGCCGCGAGGAGCTGCTGATGCGCCGCCTGCTGCTGCTCGGCCAGCGCCCGGTCGAGCTGGGTGTCGACGGAGCCGACGACCGCGGTCGCCGGCAGATCGGCCACCTCGGCCCGCAGCAGCTCGGCCAGCACCGCCGGGTCGCGGGTCGCACCGAGCAGGCCCGCGTACCACTTCAGCTCATCGCGCAGCGGATCGGTGACCTCGCGATCCAGCACCGACCGGAAGGTGCGCAGCGTGCTCCGCAGCCGCCGCGTCGCCACGCGTACCTGATGCACCGGCTCCACCTCACCGGCCCGGACCTGCGGTTCCAGCGCCTGCAGCACCCCGACCTGGGTGGCCAGGTAGTCACCGAGCACCCGGGCCGTGGACGCCTTGCGGGGACGCGGAGGCTCCTCCGCCTCGGCCAGCCGTTCACCCATCGCCTGCACCAGCTTCGACACCGATGCCGAAACCGGTACGCCACCGGCGGCCAGCACCTCGGTGACCCGCTCCAGCAGCTCCTCATCGCCGCGGGTCAGCTCGACCTCCAGCTCCCGCCAGGACTCCTCGGTGCCCCGGCGGGTCGCGGTCACCGTGTCATCGCAGAGCACGGCCAGCGAACCGCCGCGGGGCCCGGTCAGCTGGATCTCGGTGCGCCGGGTGCGCAACTCGACGACCGGTACCAGGGGAGCCTCGCCGATCACCTCCGCGACCTGCGCGCGCAGCGCCTCGGGCACCAAGCGGGCCCGCGAGCCGGTGGTGAGTGGCAGCTGCATCTCGGTCCGGCTGTCACCGTCCCCGGGCAGCTTGAGATGCCAGCCGGAGTCATGGCCGCCGGTCCGCCGACGCAGGGTGCGGCGATTGCGCGCCAGCAGCAGATCCGGGGTGTCGTAGTAGACCGCGCTCAGCTGATAGGTCTTCCGCTTGCCGAGGGTGACGATCTCACCCAGCTCGGGGATCGGCTGGTCGGCGTCGATCCGGAACTTGCGCTCGGTCTCGGTGCTCCGCTTCGGGGTCATCGCGCGGTCCACCCGCCGTCGACGACCACATCGCTGCCGGTGATCATGCTGCCGTGGGGCCCGGCCAGGAAGGCGATCAGCTGACCCAGATCACCCGGGTCGACGAACCGCTTCACCGCGTGCGGGGCCAGCATCACCTTCTCCACCACCTCGTCCTCGCTCATCCCGTGCGCCTTCGCCTGATCCGGCACCTGGTTGGCGACGATCCCGGTCCAGGCATACCCGGGATTCACGCAGACACTGGTGACACCGTGCTCGGCCCCCTCCAGTGCGGTCACCTTCGACAGACCCTCGAGCCCGTGTTTCGCCGCCACATAAGCGGATTTGTACGCCGAGGCGACCAGTCCGTGCACCGACGACACGTTGATGATCCGGCCGAAGGACTGGGCGTACATGTGGGGGAGACAGGCCCGGATCAGCAGGAACGGTGCCTCCAGCATCACCCGGTTCAGCAACCGCCAGCGTTCCGGGTCGAAGTCCTGGATCGGGGTGACCTGCTGCAAGCCGGCGTTGTTGACCAGGATGTCGGCCTCCAGCCGCAGCTCCTCCAGCTGCCCGGTGTCGCCCAGGTCGACCACCCACGGTTCCCCGGAGATCTCCCCGGCGAGCTGTTCGGCGGCTGCTTCATTGAGGTCGGCGACCACCACCTGCGCACCGTGTTCGGCCAGGGCACGCGAGGTCGCGGCGCCGATCCCGGAGGCTCCGCCGGTGACGATCGCCCGCCGGCCGGCGAGGGGCTGGGTCGCATTCTGTTCCGACATGGGCACAGATTACCGGTCGGCCCAGACCCCCGAGCTGCCGCGTCGGTGCGAGTCGACCAGGTGGGTGTCGACCATCCCGACGGCCTCCATCAGCGCGTACATCGTGGTCGGGCCGACGAATCGGAAGCCGCGCTTCTTCAGTGCCTTCGACAGGGCGAGCGATTCGGCCGACCGGGTGGGGATCTCGGCGAGGGTACGCGGCCGCGGGGTGTCGGCCGGCTGGTGGGACCAGATGAACTCCGCCAGTCCACCGTCGGCGCGCAGCGCCACCGTGGCCGCCGCATTGCCAATGGTGGCGAGGATCTTGGCCCGGTTGCGGATGATGCCGGCGTCGGCCAGCAGGCGTGCCACGTCGCTGTCGTCGAAGGCGGCCACCCGGTCCGGGTCGAAACCGGCGAACGCGGCACGGAAGTGCTCCCGCTTGCGCAGGATCGTCGCCCAGCTCAACCCGGACTGGAAACCCTCCAGGCTGAGCCGCTCGAACAGCCCGTGCTCGTCGCGCACCGGCATGCCCCACTCGGTGTCGTAGTAGTCCCGCAGCAGCGGATCGCGGGCCGCCCAGACCGGGCGGGCCAGGCCGTCGTCACCGATCACCACATCGCTGCTCATGTCGGCCGAGCGTACCGGGAAGAAATCTCGGCCGCGCGGGGTTGCACCGATCATGGAGATCGAGATCTGGTCCGACATCGTGTGCCCGTTCTGCTACCTCGGCAAGCGTGAGTTGGAGAACGCCCTGGCCGGCTTCGAGCATGCCGACGACATCACCATCAGCTGGCGCAGCTTCGAGCTGGACCCCTCGATCGAACCGGTCGTCGAGGGCAGCCTGGTCGACAAGATCGCCGCCAAATATGGGATGCCGGCCGAGCAGGCCGAGCAGTCGCAGCGTCAGATCGCCGCCCGCGCGGAATCCCTGGGGCTCACCTTCAACTGGCAGCAGGCCCGGTTCGGCAACACCTTCGACGCGCACCGGTTGGTGCACCTGGCCGCCGAGCTCGGGCTGCAGCAGGAGGCGTACGAGCGGTTGCTGCGGGCCTACTTCACCGAGGGCGTCGCGGTCGGCGACCGGGCCGAACTGCAGCGTCTGGGTGAGGAGATCGGACTGCCCGCCGACCGGGTGCGCTCGCTGCTCGCCTCCGACGAGTACGCCGAGCAGGTGCGCGCCGATGAGCAGCGCGCCGCGAAGCTGCGGATCCAGGGCGTGCCGTTCTTCCTCTTCGACGGCCGCTTCGCGGTCTCCGGGGCGCAGCCGCAGGAGGTCTTCGAGGCCGCCCTGCAGAAGGCCTGGGACGCGCACCGTCCCGATCAGCTGATCGACATCGGCGGCTCCGGTGAGGCCTGCGGCCCCGACGGCTGCTGACCTGCCCCCTCCCTCCGCCGGCTGAGCGGTGCCAATCACGTTCATTGCGTGTCGAGATGAACCTTCTCGGGAGGGGTTCATCTCGACACGCAGCCCATTGCTCCGCAGGCTCCGCATGGGCTGCTACTCGATGAACGGTAGTGGCGCAGCCCACTGCTCCGCAGGCTCCGCATGGGCTGCACTCGATGAACGGTAGTGACACGGCCGCCATTGCTCCGCTTCGCTGCGTATGGCGGCCTACTCGATGAACGTCAGAGGGCGGCGAGGATGTCGTCGACGCGTTGTTTCGCGTCGCCGAAGAGCATCTGGGTGTTCTCCTTGAAGAACAGCGGATTCTGCACCCCGGCGTACCCGGGCGCCATCGAGCGCTTGAAGACGACCACATCAGCGGCGTTCCAGACCTCGAGCACCGGCATGCCGGCGATCGGTGAACCGGGCTCGTCCTGGGCGGCCGGATTGACGGTGTCATTGGCACCGATCACCAGGACGGTGTCGGTGTCGGCGAAATCGTCGTTGATCTCATCGAGCTCCAGCACGATGTCATAGGGCACCTTCGCCTCGGCGAGCAACACGTTCATGTGCCCGGGCAACCGACCGGCCACCGGGTGGATCGCGAACCGGACCCTGACCCCGGCCTCGCGCAGCTTGCGGGTCAATTCGGCCACCGGATACTGCGCCTGCGCGACCGCCATCCCGTAACCCGGGGCGATCACCACCGAGCTGGAGTTCTTCAGCAGTTCGGCGACCTCGGCGGCCTGGATCTCCCGGTGGGTGCCGTAGTCGCGGTCCTCACCACCGGCGGTCACCTCGGCGCCGAAGCCGCCGGCGATCACCGAGATGAACGAGCGGTTCATCGCCTTGCACATGATGTAGGACAGGATCGCGCCGGAGGAGCCGACCAGCGCACCGGTGACGATCAGCAGCGCGTTCTCCAGCATGAACCCGGCGGCGGCCGCCGCCCAGCCGGAGTAGGAGTTCAGCATCGACACCACCACCGGCATGTCCCCGCCGCCGATGCTGGCGACCAGGTGGAAGCCGATGGCCAGCGCGATCAGCGTCATCAGCAGCAGCGGGAGCAGTGCGGGCGCGGCGACGAACCAGATGCCCAGGCCGAGGCAGGCGATCAGGCCGAGCAGATTGAGCAGATGCCGCGCCGGCAGCATCAGCGGTGCCGACTTCATCCGCCCGCTCAGCTTGGCCCAGGCGACCAGCGAACCGGTCAGCGTGATCGCACCGATGAACACCCCGAGGAAGACCTCGACCAGGCCGACCGCATCGCTGCTTTCCCCACTGAGGAAGGAGTTCAGGCCGACCAGCACCGCGGCCAGGCCGACGAAGGAGTGCAGCAGTGCGACCAGTTCCGGCATCCCGGTCATCGGCACGGTACGCGCCCGCCAGGCTCCGATGACCGCACCGATCGACATCGCCAGGGCGATCAGGATCGCGGTGATCAGCACGTTGCGGGCACCACCGACGGCGTCGGCGTGCTGCAACCCGAGCACGATGGTCGCGCCGACCGCGAGCACCATGCCGACCACACCGGCTACGTTGCCGCGGCGCGCGGTCTCGTGCTTCGACAGCCCGGCCAGGGCCAGGATGAACAGCAGTGCAGCCAGGATGTAGACCACGCGGACGGCGCCGGACAGCACCGCGGAGGCGTCCAGGGGAAGCAACGACATTCTTCTGCCTCAGTCCTTCGAGAACATCGCCAGCATCCGGTTCGCCACCAGGAAGCCGCCGAAGATGTTGATGCTGGCAACGGTCAGGGCGATGAAGGCGAGGATCCGTACCACCAGGTTGTCCGAACCGATCTGCAGCAGTGCCCCGATGAGGATGATTCCGGAGATCGCGTTCGTCTCGGTCATCAGCGGGGTGTGCAGGGCGTGGGTGACATTGGAGATCACGTAGTAGCCGACCACCACCGCCAACGCGAAGATCGTGAAATAGAGCAGGAAAGCCGACGGTGTGAACGCCAGGCCGACGGCCAGCAGCACCCCGAGCGTGCCGAGCGCGACCCGCGCCGGGCCGCGGCCGCGGCGTACCGGTTCGACCTCGTGCGCCGGTTTCGCTGCGGGCACCGGAGCCGGTGCCGCCGACACCGTCACCGGTGGGGGTGGCCAGGTCACCTCGCCGCGGTCGGCGACCAGCATGGAACGCTGCACCGGATCGTCGAGATCGAGCACCAGCTGACCGTCCTTGGCCGGGGTGAGCAGCTTGACCAGATTGACCAGGTTGGTGCCGAACAACTGGGAGGCCTGGGTCGGCAACCGGCCCGCCAGATCGGTGTAACCGATGATGATCACCCCGTTGTCGGAGACCACCACCTGATCGCGCACGGTCAGCTCGCAGTTGCCACCGTTCGGCGCGGCCAGGTCGACGATCACGCTGCCGGGTTTCATCGCCGCCACCATGGCGGCGGTGATCAGCGTCGGTGCCGGCCGGCCGGGGATCAGCGCGGTGGTGATGACGATGTCGGCGGCGGCCGACTGATCGGCATAGAGCTCGGCGGTGCGCTGCTCCTGGTCGGCGGTCAGCTCCTTGGCGTAGCCGTCGCTGGATGCCTCGGCATCCTGCGCACCGGGCAGGTGGGTGAACTCCGCCCCCATCGACTCGACCTGCTCGGCCACCTCCGGGCGGACGTCGAAGGCGTAGACCTGGGCGCCGAGCGAACTCGCGGTCCCGATCGCGGCCAACCCGGCCACCCCCGCACCGACCACGAACACCCGCGCCGGCGGCACCTTGCCGGCGGCGGTGACCTGGCCGTTGAGCAACGAGCCGTAGCTGTTCGCGGCCTCGATCACCGCCCGGTAGCCGGCGATGTTGGCCATCGAGGACAGCACGTCCAGCGCCTGGGCCCGGGAGATCCGCGGCACCGCGTCCAGCGACAGCGCGGTCTCACCGCGGGCGGCCAGTTCGGCGAGCAGCTCGGGGGAGCGGGCCGGATCGAGCAGGCAGGCCAGCAGTTGACCCTCGCGGAGCTGCGGGAGTTCCTCCGGCAGCGGGGCACGGACCTTCAGCACCAGATCGCTGCGCCAGACCTCGTCGGCGTCGGCGAGTTCGGCGCCCGCTGCGGCGTACTGCTCGTCGGGGAGTCTGGCCGCCCGGCCGGCGCCGGCCTCGAACACGACCTGATGGCCGAGCGCGATCAGCTGGCCGACCGTCTTCGGGGTGGCGGCGACCATCGTCTCCCCGGGCCGCAGTTCTGCCGGTACGCCGATCCGCATCTGCCGTCAGCCCATCCGCTCGGCTGCCACGCGCAACTGCTCCGGCTTCGGCTTGACGACGTGGTCGGCGTACTCGGGATGCTTCGGCAGCCACTTCACCACGTAGGGGCAGACCGGCACGATCTTGTATCCCCTGGCGATCACGTCCTCGACGACGCTGCGGACCAGGGTGGAGGCGAGACCCTGACCGCCGTAGGCCTCGGAGACCCCGGTGTGCACCAGGATCCGGCCGGTCCCGTCGGTGAGTTCGGTGTCGACGTAGAGCTCCTCACCGATCACCTGATCCACCGGGTCGGCCCGGTGGTCGATCAGCACATACCGCTGCTCGTCGGCGCGGTCCTGCACCTCGAACTGCTCGGTGTCGTTCTGCTCGGGCTGGTCGGTCTGCTCGGTCATCGGTGGGCTCCTTCGGGTCGGGTTCGGATCACCTTGCCGTCCGCATCGCGCGGCCGGACGGCGTGTTCACTGAGGATCGAGATGCGGTTGAAGGCGTTGATGGTGACCGCGATCCATTCGGCCGCGACGAAGGTCTCCTCACCGAGTACGCCGTGGGCGGCGTAGAGGTCGGCGTCCGAGTCGTCGGTGATCGGCAGTCGCGTCGCGGCCTCGGCGATCGCGAGCACCGCCCGTTCGCGTTCGGTGTAGATGTCGGCCTCCCGCCAGGCCGGCAGCAGATCGAGTTGCTGCTGGGTGATCCCGGACTGCCGGGCCTGCCGGGAGTGCAGGTCCAGGCAGAAGGTGCAACCGTTCAGCTGGGAGGCCCGCACCTTGATGAACTCGGTCTCCTGCGCGGTCAACCCGTGTGCCAGCGCGGCCTCGCGGATCGCGGCCGAATAGTCCTGCGCGGCCTGCCAGGCGCCCGGCATCACTTTGTCCAGCAGCGGTCGTCCCATGGCAGAACCATAGGCGGTGCGGTCCTTCGAACCGGGTCGACCCGCGCCGGCGGGGTCTCGTCAGGTGGGGGCGAGCTGCAGGGTGCCGAGTACGCCCTCGGCCCACTCGCCGGCGGCCTCGGCGGCCGGGACGGTCCCGCCGGCGTCGTGCCGGCCGTATTCACCCACCCGGGTCGCCCCCCGGGCCTCCAGGGCCTCGGTGAGCAGTTCGCTGCCCCGCGAATAGGTCTTGGTGTAGCTGGCATCACCCATCCCGAACATGGCGAACCGCACCCCGGTGAGATCGATCGGTTGCTGCCGCAGCTGTGCATGGAACTCCGCGGCGGAGGTGGGGACCTCGCCGTCACCGTAGGTCGAGCAGACGATCAGGTGGAACCGGGTCGGGTCGAGGTCGGCCGGGCCGATCGAACCGAGGTCGGCGACGACCAGATCCTCGCATTCCCCGAGCAGGGTGCCGAGTTCCTCGGCGACGAGTTCGGCATTGCCCGATTCGGTGCCGAACAGGATCGTCACCGGTACCCCGGCAGCCAGTGCGTGGCCGGCACCGGCCGGTGCGGCGGTGAGGTGCTCATCGAGGCTGTCGTCGCGGGCCGCCGCGAGCAGCGCCGCCCGGGTGGTGAGCTTGGCCCGGCAGCGCCCGGCGGCGGCGCCGAGCCGCTCCCGCAGGTCGATGCGGCGCCAGCCGTCGAAGTCGGTGGCGTGGTCGGGTGGGTCGATTCCGGTGGCGCCGGTGCTCATCGTGCCGGCGTGCACCTCGGCGGCGATCATCGCCGCCAACGCCTTGGCGTCGACGCGCTGGTCGGGGATGGTGCCGCGGCCGTCGCCCCGGAGCCAGCCGATCGCGAACAGGCCGTCCTCGATCCGGCCGTCACCGGGAATCGGTGAGACCGGGCAGATGCCCTGGCGGGCGATCGCTGCGGGGTCGCGGACGAAACCCATCGCGGTGACGACCGAGTCGGCCGGCAGGCGTACCGACTCGCCGGCCTGGTCGATCTCGACCCCGGACACCGCGCCGTCGGTGCCGAGGATCGCTCGCGGCGTGGCACCGAACCACCAGTGCAGCTCGATCCGGCCGGCCGCGGCGCCCGGTTCGACGAGGTCCCGCAGCGCATCGAGTTTCGCGTCCTTGCCCGGTTCGGTCGCATCCAGTTCGACACCGTGCAGCACGTGGGTCACCCCCGGTACCCGGGCGAGCTCGCGGATCATCACCGGATCGAACTTGGCCGCGGTCGCCGCCGAGCGGCCGATCACGTCGAGTCGGGTGATGCCCTCGCGCAGCGGTGCGTGCACCAGGTCGTCGATGTCGCTGCCCTCGAGCGCGCCCGGCTCGCAGATGAGCAGCCGGAGGATGTCGACGGCGACGTTGCCCTGGCCGATCACCGCGATCCGGGAGCCGAGCCGCGGGCGGGATGACTGGTGGCCCGGTGCCTCATCGGGGTGGCCGTTCAGCATCCGGGTGAGGGGACCGGCGGCATAGACGTGCGCCAGGTCGGCGCCCGGGATGTCCAGGGCCCGATCGGTGGCCAGCCCGCTGGCGAGCACGACGGAGTCGTAGTTCCGCTTCAGGGTGTCCAGGCTCAGATCGCGGCCGAGTTCGGTGTTGCCGATGAACCGCGCCCTGGGGTCGGCGAAGAGTCGGTCGAACTGCGTGCTCACCGACTTGGTGCCCTGGTGGTCGGCGGCGACGCCGTAGCGCAGCAGCCCGTAGGGGACCGGCAACCGGTCGAAGACGTCGACCGAGGAACCGGAGACCTGGCGGAGGATCTCCTTGGCGGTGAAGCAACCGGCCGGCCCGGCCCCGATGACGGCCACCTTCGGCCCCGGGCGCTCGTCGGCCGCGGCAGTGGCCGTGCCCTGCGCCGCGCCGTCGTCGGCGCGGAGGCCGTAGTCGGGCGTACCGCTGGTCGAGGTCCAGGTGACGGGCAGGGTGAGCATGCCCCGGAACACCCAGCCGCCCATGGTGGCCGGCTGCGTGGGGTCGGCGGACAAGTCGCGCAGGCTGGTGAACAGCAGCGGGAGGGCGACCTCGGCGATCTGGGCGCGGGCGGCCCAGTTCCCGAGGCAGACATGGACGCCCTTGCTGAACGCCAGGTGCGGCTTCACCTCGCGGTGGATGTTGAACTTCTCCGGGTCGGTCCAGATGGTGCGGTCGCGGTTGGCGGAGAGCACGCAGATGCCGAGCTTCGCCCCGGCGGGCAGCGGCGTACCGGCGAGCACCGTGTCCCGGGTGACCTGGCGGGAGTAGAGGCCGATCGGCGCGACCCAGCGGATCGTCTCCTCGAACACGGTCGGCCACAGCCCCGGGTCGGACAGCACCGCGGCCCGCTGCTCGGGATGGGTGAACAGCGCGTGCGCGGCCACCCCGAGGGCATCGCGGGGTTCGTTCAGCCCGCCGCCGATCGTCATCTTGATGTTCGCGCGGATCTTCTCGATCGGCATCCGCTCACCGGGCATCGACAACAGCGCGGAGAGCAGCGAGTCGTCGCGGTGGGTGAGGTGGTACGCCAGCATCTCGTCCAGTGCGGTGTCCACCTCGGTGAACGACCGTTCCCCCTCCGCCCAGACATCCGGGTCGTCGGCGTAGTTGCCGGTCGCATCGATCAGGGTCTGCGACCAGCGCTGCAGATCGGCCTGGTCGGCGTTGTACAGGCCGAGCATCCGCCGCAGCGTCTCGGCGGCGTACGGTGCGGCGAAATCCCAGAGCAGGTCGGCACCGGGCCCCTTGGCGATCAGGTCGGCGAGCAGGTCCTCGGCGACCTCGCGATACATCGACAACCAGACCCGCTTGACGTAACCGGGTTTCAGGATCGGCTGCCAGGCGCGGCGTTCGGCGTAGTGCTCGGGATCGTCGCGGCGGAGCATGGAGTGCCCCATCGCCCGGATCTGCAGCGAACCCTCCTCGTTGGCCGAGAAGGTCTCCTGGTCGTGCTCGGTGACACTGATCGCCTCGTAACTGGTGATCAGGTAGCGGTTGACCGCCGGGACCCAGTGCACGCCACCCTCGTCCCGGAGGCGTTCATAGATCGGGAACGGGTCGACCTGCAGATCCGGGATCCGGACCCAGTCCGCAACCGGTGCTGCTGCCTGGAGCTGAGAAGTCATCGTCATCCCCGCCTCGTCATCGAGTTCAGTGCTGGCGCTCACCGCCAAGTCTGGGCACACTGGAAATGAAGCACAAGCGGAATCAGTCGCACTTCCAATTCGGAAAAGGCGGATATGCAGACCCAGCAGGCCCCCAACTTCAGCCTCCGACAGCTGTCCTATCTGCTCACCGCGGCCCGGCTGGGCACGATCTCGGCAGCGGCCGCGGAACTGCACGTCTCCTCCTCGGCGATCTCGGACGCGATCACCGCGCTCGAACAGCAGCTCCAGTCGCAGTTGTGCATCCGTCGCAGGGCACAGGGCCTGGTGCTCACCGCCGCCGGCCGGCAGGTGGCCGCGCGGGCGCAGGCCCTGCTCGCCGAGGCGAACGATCTGGAACGCGAGCTGAAGACCTCCGACGGCGAGCTGGTCGGCCCGATCACGATCGGTTGCTATCCGACGCTGGCGCCGCTGATCCTGCCGGTGCTGCTCGCCGAGTTCGGGGAACGGCACCCCCGGGTCGGCCTGGAGATCGTCGAGACGACCCAGGACCGGTTGGCCGGTCGGTTGGAATCCGGCGAGATCGACCTGGCGTTCGTCTACGAGACCCTGATCCCCGGTGCGCCGAACCACGCGCGGCTGTTCGCGCAGCCGGCGCACGTGGTGCTCGCCGCCGACGACCCGTTCGCCGACCGGCCGGCGGTCCGGCTGGAGGATCTGGTCGAGCGCGACATGATCCTGCTGGACTCGCCACCGTCGAGCCAGCACACGCTGTCGCTGTTCCACGACCGCGGCCTGCGGCCCAGGATCCGGCACCGGGTCGCCAGCTATGAGGTGGTCCGCACCCTGGTCGCCCGCGGACTCGGTTACGGGGTGCTGGTGCAACGGCCGCACAACCCGGCGAGCTACGAGGGCTATCCGCTGGTGCTGAAGGAGATCGAGCCGGCGGTCGCACCGGTCGCCGTCGAGATCATCTGGCCCGCGGAGGTCCCGGTGAACGCGCGGGTGCGGGCGCTGATCGAGTTCGCGCTCGCGGAACCCCGGTGGGGCGCCCCGCGCTCCGCGGGCGAGCAATAGGCTGATCCCCGGCAGCGGGTCGGCGGATCGACTCGACGAGACTCGGGGCGGACGAACGGAGATCAGGGTGTCGGAGCGGGTGACCGTCATCGGGGCAGGGATCACCGGACTCACCGTGGGGTTGCTGGCCGCGCGGGCCGGGCTGCGGACCGAGGTCGTCGACCCGCAGCTGCGACCGGGGCAGCGGACCGGGTTGATGGGTGCGCCGGCCGGGTTGCAGCAGGAGCTGCAGTACCACCACGTGCTGCGCTGGCATGGTGCCGGCGGGCTGCAGGCGTACGCCGACCAGGTACGCCGCGGTCAGCGGTTCGTGCTCGCCGCCGCGGCCGATGCCGGGGTGCCGGTGCGGTTCGCCGATCAGGCCACGCTCACCGCCGACGGCAAGGAGGCGTTCTGGCTGCGGCACGAGGTGCACGCGATGCGGCGCGCCGGCGTGCCGGCGGAGTTCACCGACGAGACCGGGCTGCCGTTCTCGGCCCGGCCGATGCTGGTCACCGGTGACCAGCCGGTGCTGGATCCGGCCGCCTACCGCGACGGTCTGCTGGAGACCTTCACCGAGGCGGGTGGGGTCGTCGAGGACCGGCCGCGGGGCGGTGCTGGCGGCTGGCTGGTGAGCACCACCCCCGAGCCGGCCTTCGACCGGGTGCTGCTCGGGCCGCGGTTGCGCAGCAGCGAGTGGAGCTGGCTGGAGCTGACCAGCGAGGATCCGGGGGCCTTCCCGGGCCGCAGTGGTACCGATCTGGACGACGGCGGCCGGCTCTGGATCCGGACCGCCGAGGACCGGCTGCTGCTGGGCAGTCGCCGCGACGACGGCCGGGCCCGCGCGGCGAGCTGGTTCCCCGATGCCCGGGTCACCGACGCCTGGCGGGCCCGCGCCACCGCCAGCCTGGACGCCGCCCCGTTCGTCGGTTTCGCCGGCCGGGCCGCCGAACGGCGGCTGGTGGCCTGCGGATTCGATGCCTGGGAGCTGACGCTGGGCACCGCGGCGGCGCTGCAGTTGGCGGCGGTGCTGACCGGCGGTGGTACCGGCCGGGCGGAACTGCCCTGGGCCCCGATCCGGGTCCCGCGGCCGCTGAGCCTGCTCGGCGCCGGCTGGAGCCGGGCCCGACACGGGCTGAAGATCAGCCCGGTGTCCCCGTTCCCGCGGCGCCGATAGGGCTCACTTCAGGTAGCCGACGTTCTCCCAGGCGACGGTGGACAGGCCCTGGGCGCCCAGGTTGGCCAGCCGGATCGAGGTGCCGACGAGCTGCGGCTGCTGATAGAGCGGAATGGTCGGCAGCGTCTCCCACAGCTTGCTGTCCAGCTGGTTCGCCAGCTCCTGGCGGCGGGGCAGTGCGGGCTCATTGGTGATCTGCTCGAGCAGCTGGTCGATCTCCGGGTTCTCCAGCCGGGAGTAGTTCTGCTCGGCGCCGGAGCCGAAGCGATCGCTGAGTCCGGCGATCGGGTTGCGGCTGCCCTGCCCGCCCATGGTGATCAGGTCGAACTGACCGCCGGAGAGTACCGAGCCGTTGTCGAACTCGGTCAGCCCGATCTCGCTGACCTGCACGTCGAAACCGACCTGCTTGAGCTGGTCGGCGATCGCGGTCGCCTCGGCCTCGGACGCGGCGACGCCGCGGATCTTGACCAGCTTCACCTGCAGCGGCCGGCCATCCTTGCTGCGGGTGCCGTTGGACTGCGACCAGCCGGCATCGTCGAGGGTCTTGCGGGCGGTGTCCAGGTTGCGGGCCAGCTCCAGCCGCTCGACGTTGTCGGCGTACCCCTCCTGACCGGTCAGGAAGATCCGGTTGTTCAGCGGGGCGGCGTTGAAGTCCAGATCCGGGTACGCCTGGCTGCCGATCTGGGAGCGGTTCAGGGTGAGCTGGATCGCCCGGCGCACCTCGGGTTCGTTGACCGGGCCGGCGCTGCCGGTGTTCAGCACCAGCTGGCGCCAGTTCGTCGAACCGGCCCGGCGCACCTGATGGTCCGGCACGGTCCGGGCGGCCTGGTAGAGCTCGCGGGAGGTGCCCAGGTCGAGCACGTCGATCTCCTGGTTGGTGTACGCGCGGGCCTGGTTCTCGCGCGGCACCTCCTTGATGGTGAGCCGGTCGAGCAGCGGCTTCTCGCCCCACCACAGCGAACTGGGGCTGGTGATCAGCACCCGGTTGGCCTGGTCGTACTGGTCGACCTGGAAGGGCCCGGAGGTCCACTCCTTGCGGAAACCGGTCCAGTTGTTGAACGTGTTGGGGTCGCGTACCGACTCGGCGCGCAGCACGCTCACCTTGTCGAAGACCGCGCGCCAATCGGGGTAGGCCCGGTTGAAGGTGAGCTGCACCTCCTGCTGGCTGGCGCCGGCCTTGACCTCGGAGATCTGGTTGAAGCGCAGGTCGGAGCCGCAGCGGAACCCGCTGGTCCGGCCGTTGCAGGCCTGCCAGGTGGCGATCATGTCGTTGGCCGAGATCGGCTGGCCGTCGCCCCAGGCGGCGCGCGGGTTGAACTTCAGGGTGACCACGGTCGGGTTGGTCGAGGTCTCGGTGGCCGACTCCAGGTAGGCGGTGTTCGGGGTGGCCACGCCGCGGTCGTCGTAGCGGAAGAAGCTCGGCAGGACCGCCCGGCGGAAGGAGTCCAGGCTGTCGTTCGAGTCGGCGGACATCGGGTTGAACGCGCCGAACGACTCGGTCGCCAGGCGTACCTCGCCACCGGGCTGCAGCTCACCCCGATCGCGGGTGTTCACGTCACTGGCCGGGAGCGGAACGGTGTTGCTCTCGCCCTTGTCCTCGGGTTTGGTGCAGCCGGTGAGCAGCAGGCCGGCCACCACGGGCACGGCCAGGAACCGCCGGAACCTCACATGTCCTCCATCGCCTCAGGCATACAAACCCCGACAGCGTACCGGCCCCGCCCCAACCGGCTTAAATCCAGGATTGGAACCACATCCGCAGCTGCCACTGCGACTGGGTGAGCAGGCCGTCGGTGAGGATCGGATAGAAGAAGGCGAAGTTGAGCGCGACCAGGGCCACGAACACCCCGGCGATGATGGCCCCGATTCTTCGGCGTTCACCACCGTCGGCGGGGCCGATGAGTCTGCCGATCACCAGCGCGACCGCGATGCAGGTGAAGGGGATGATGACGATCGCGTAGAAGAAGAACAGCGGCCGGTCGGAGTTCGGGAACCAGGTCAGCCAGGTGCTGGCCACACCGACGACGGGTACGCCGAAGCGCCAGTCCCGACCGAGCACCCACAGCACCAGTGCCGCGAGCAGCGCGAAGATGCCGACCCACCACAGGATCGGTGTGCCGATACCGCTGATCACCCGCAGACAGGTCTCGGTGCCCTGCGGGCAACCCTGCTGGCCGGGTTTGATGTCGTTGACCGCGTCGATGCCGATCGGTCGGGCGACGAACAGCCAGCCGGCGGGCGGGGCGGAGTAGGGGTGGGTCGCCTGTTTGATCCCGTCGCCGGTGTGGAACTCGAAGATCTCCTTGTGATAGGTCCACAGCGAGGCCAGCGCGGAGCCGAGGATCTTCACCGACCGGGCCTCGGGGTGCTGCGCACCCCAGTCGCGGTCGTAACCCCCCGAGGTGGTCAGCCAGCCGGTCCAGCTGGCCAGATAGACCACCCCGGCCACCCCGACCTGGTAGACGAACGCGATCGGGGCGTCGGTGAACAGTCCCTTCCAGGCCTGCGGTCCGGCGCCGGCCAACCGGCGGGCGCCGATGTCCCAGAACACCGAGAGCACCGAGAAGAACGCCAGCACATAGATGGAGTTCCACTTGGTGGCGCAGGCCATCCCGAAGACGATGCCGGCGACCAGCCGCCAGGGCCGCCAGAGGAACACGGGGCCGAATCTGCCGCCGAGGTCGGTGAGCTTGTTGGCTTCCAGATGGTCGGCGAGCTTGTCCCGGTACCAGTCCCGGTCCCGGACCAGCACCGCCACCCCGAGCACGCAGAAGAACGCCTGGAAGATGTCCAGCAGCGCGATCCGCGACATGGTGAAGTGCAGCCCGTCCAGGCTGAGCAGCAGTGCGGCGACGCCGCCGATCAGGGTGGAGCGGGCGAGCCGCCGGGTGAGGAAGAACACCACCGCGATCAGCGCGCACCCGATGATCACCGAGGAGATCCGGAAGCCGAAGGCGTTGAAGCCGAACAGTTTGATGCCGATCGCGATCAGCCATTTGCCGAGCGGCGGGTGCACGATGAACGACCCGGACTCCTTCATTCCGGAGAAGTCGCCGCGGATCACCTGCTGGTCGGCGCCCTCGGCCCAGTCGTGCTCGAAACCGGTGGTCAGCAGGGCGTACGCGTCCTTGGCGTAGTAGACCTCGTCGAAGACCATGCCCTCGGGCCGGGACAGGTTGATCAGGCGGATGATGAACGCGAACAGGGTGATCCCCAGGGCCACCAGCCACGCGGTTCCCCAGTCGTTCGGCATCGCGTTGCGGAGCCGATCGATGGTCGAGACCGGGGTGCTGATCTGCTGCGCTCCGGTCACCGGATGCGGCTCGTCGTACCAGCGGCGGGTGGGCGTATCGTCCGCGAGTTCCTGAGTCACGCCGGTCATCCTATGCTGGCCGGGTTCGTTGTCCGCAGGTCTTCGCAGGAGTTCGGGAGGTGCAGGGTGCTGGTGCTCGCCGGTACGCCGATCGGCAGCGCCGAGGACGCCTCCCCGCGGTTGCTGCGGACGCTCGCCGAGGCCGAGGTGATCGCTGCCGAGGACACCCGGCGGCTGCAGGGTCTGCTGCAGCGGCTCGGGATCTCCACCGCTGCGCGGGTGATCTCCTACTTCGAGGGCAATGAGGCGGCACGCACCCCCGAGCTGCTCGAGGAGCTGCGCGCCGGGCGTACGGTCGTGCTGGTCACCGATGCCGGGATGCCCTCGGTCTCCGATCCGGGATACCGGCTGGTCGCCGCCGCGGTCGCGGCCGAGTTGCCGGTGACCGCGGTGCCGGGGCCGTCGGCGGTGCTCACCGCACTGGCCGTCTCCGGGTTGCCGGTGGACCGGTTCACCTTCGAGGGTTTCCTGCCGCGCAAGGCGGGGGAGCGGAGCCGGCGGCTGGCCCGGTTGGCGACCGAGGAACGGACGATGGTCTTCTTCGAGGCGCCGCACCGGCTGGCCGATTTCCTCCGCGATGCCGCCGAGGTGCTCGGTGCCGAGCGGTCGGCGGCGGTCTGCCGGGAGCTGACCAAGACCTATGAGGAGGTACGCCGCGGCGGGCTCGCCGAGTTGGCCGACTGGGCCGCCGAGCATGCCCGCGGGGAGATCACCGTGGTGGTGGCCGGGGCGCCGGCCGCCGACGCCGATCCGGCCGCGGCGGTCGCCGAGGTGGAGCGGCTGATGGCCGAGGGGCAGCGGATGAAGGCCGCCGTCGCCGAGGTCGCGGAGCGTACCCAGGTGGCCCGCAATGCCCTCTATCAGGCGGTGCTGGCGGCGCGGAAGGGCTGAATCGGCAAGACCCCTCGACAAATTAGTGGACGCCCACTAATAATTGCGGAGGCGCGGTCGACCCGTGTCACCTCAGTACCGAGGAGCCCCATGAGTGCAGCGCAGCGTTCATCCGTCCCCGAGCCGGGGGACCCCACCATCTCCGCGACCGGCAGCCCGAATCTGATCGGGCCGCGATTGAGCGTCCCCTACCTGGGGCAGCGGCCGCAGGAGCGCCGCCCGGCGTGGTTCATCGGCGGGGTCTTCCTGGCCCAGTTCGGGATCTTCCTGGCGCTGCTCGGGCCGGCCACCGTGTCGATCGCGCTCAAGGTGACCACGCTCACCTCCGATCCGGCGCAGCAGGCCGCCTGGACCGGTACGGCGCTGGCGCCCGGGGCGCTCGCCGCGGTGATCTTCAACGCAGTCGGCGGGCGGATCTCCGATCGCACCACCTCTCGCTTCGGCCGGCGGCGACCCTGGCTGGTGATCGGCTTCGTCGGCTTCCTGGTCGCGATGCTGGTGATCGCGCTCGGCACCAATGTGCTGATGCTGGCCGTCGGCTGGTTCCTGGCCCAGATGTGCGCGAATGTGGCGTTCGCCGCCTTCCTCGCCTCGCTGTCGGATCAGCTGCCGCAGCAGCAGTACGGCAAGACCTCGGGCATCGTCGGGATCGCGCAGAACGTCGGCATCATGGGTGCGACCTGGGTGAGCTCGTGGTTCGAATCCAACATGCTGCTGCTGTTCCTGGTGCCGGCCGTCATCGGGTTCGTGCTGGTCGTGGCGTACGCCCTCACCCTGCCCGAGCCGGTGCTCAAGCAGAACCGGCACCCGTTCAACCTGCGGGAGTTCCTCGGCACCTTCTGGACCAATCCGATCAGGCACCCGGACTTCGCCCTGGCCTGGTGGGGGCGGTTCATGATCATCCTGGCGTCCTACCTGTTCGTCACCTTCCGGTTGTTCTACATGACCAACCATCTGGGGCTGGACCGGTCCCGGGCGGCCGCCGCCGTGGCGCTCGGGGTCACCATCTACACCGTCGCCTCGATGGTCGCCAGCCTGCTCGCCGGCTGGATCTCCGATGCCACCGGCCGGCGCAAGGTGCTCGTCGCCGCCGCCATCCTGCTGTTCGCCATCGGCACCTACCTGCTGCTGCATGTGGACTCGGTGACCGGGTTCTACGTCGTCGAGGCGGTGATGGGGTTCGCCTACGGCTCCTATGTCGCGGTGGACCTGGCGCTGGTCTTCGAGGTGCTGCCGGACCGGGAGAACAACGGCAAGGACCTGGGGGTGTTCAACATGGCCAACGCCCTCCCGCAGTCGATCGCCCCCGCCGTCGGTGGCGTCCTGCTGTCGCGGCTCGGGGGCGGTACGGACTTCACCGCTCTGCTGATCACCGCCGCCGCGGTCGGCGTACTCGGCGCGATCCTCACCATGTTCATCCGGTCCGTCCGCTGACCACCACGATCCGAACCCACGATCCGAACCCACGATCCGAAGGAATGCCGATGCCCACCATCGACGAACTCATCGCCCGTCTCGATCTGAACCAGAAGGTACGCCTGCTCACCGGCTCGGCGGCGTTCTCGCTCGCCCCCGAACCCGCCATCGACCTGGCCCGGGTGGACATCTCCGACGGCCCGACCGGGGTCCGTGGCCTCAAGTTCATCGGCGGGGACCGGGTGGTGCTGTTCCCCAGCGCCACCGTGCTGGCCTCGGCCTGGGACGAGGAACTGATCGAGGAGGTCGGCCGGGTGGTCGCCGACGAGGCGGAACGCCAGCAGATCGCCACCGTCCTCGGGCCGACCATCAATCTGCACCGCACCCCACTCGGTGGCCGGTTGTTCGAGCAGTATTCCGAGGACCCGCTGCTCACCGGCCGGATCGCCGCCGGGTATGTCCGCGGCATCCAGCAGCAGGGGATCGGGGCCTGCCTGAAACACCTCGCCGCCAACGAGGCGGAGACCGAACGCAACACCGTCGACTCGGTGCTGGATGAGCGCACCCTGCGAGAGGTCTATCTGCTGCCGTTCGAGATCGCGATCGCCGAGGACCCGTGGATGGTGATGGCCTCCTACAACAAGGTGAACGGCACCACCGCCACCGAGAATGCGCAGCTGCTCCGGGGAGTGCTCCGCGACGACTGGGACTGGGATGGCGTCGTCGTCTCCGACTGGTATGCGACCCGAACCACCGTCGAGTCCGCGGCCGGCGGGCTGGATCTGGTGATGCCCGGCCCGCACGGACCCTGGGGGGACGCGCTGGTGGCCGCGGTGCGCGAGGGCCGGCTGGCGGAGTCGGTGATCGATGAGAAGGTACGCCGGGTGCTGGCGCACGCCGACCGGGCCGGGCTGCTGGGTCGGGAGCGGACCTGGCGGGACGGCATCCCCGCCCCGGATTCACCCGAGCGGGTGGCGCAGCTCACCGGGTTCGCCGCCGCCGGGTTCACGCTGCTCAAGAACGACGGGGTGCTGCCGCTGGAACCGGGCACCCGGGTTGCCGCGATCGGTCGACCGGTCGTGCAGACCGTCGGCATGGGAGGCGGATCGGCGACGGTGAACGCCCCCTATCAGCGGTCCATCGCCGAGGGACTCACCGGTGTGTCCGACCGGCTCGGATCGCTGGTGGTGGTCGACGGCGTGGAGGTGCGGGACCGGGCGGTGACGGCTGGTCCCGGGACCCTGATCGACCCGGTGACCGGAACCGAAGGCGTCCGGGCCCGCTACTTCGACGCGGCCGGGGAGCTGCTCGCCGAGGTGCACAGCGATGTCGCCTCGGTGAGCGTGGGCTTCGACGACGACCTGCCGCGGCCGGCCACCGCGGTCGAGCTGCGCGGCGTCCTCACCCGGGGCGGACTGCTCGAGGTCGGGGCGCTCGGCTCGGGGGCCTGGCAGCTGCTGGTGGGTGATCAGCGGTCCGAGCTGATCCTGAGCATCAGCGGTCACGACCCGGGTGAGGCGATGCTCAAACCGCCGAGCCGGAGCACACCGATGCAGGTCGCCGCGGGCACCGAGATCGTCGCCCGGGTGGACATCACCGGCGGTGCCGGCACCGCGTCGAGCGCCGACAACGCCGAGCTGGATGCGCTGAACGCCTCCGGCGCCGGGCCGAAGGGGATCGTTGCCGGCCCGGCCGCCCGCCCGGTCGAGGAGGTCATCGCCGAGGCGGTCGCCGCGGCCCGGACGGCCGATGTCGCGATCGTCGGGGTGGGGCTCACCGAGGAGCAGGAGACCGAGGCCGTCGACAAGAGCACCCTCGCGCTGCCGGGGGAGCAGGACCGGTTGGTCCGCGAGGTCGCCGCGGTGGCACCGCGGACGGTGGTCGTGGTCAACGCCTCGACCCCGGTGCTGATGCCGTGGGAGGACGAGGTGGACGCGGTGCTGGTCGTCGGCCTGCCCGGCCAGGAGGGTGGGCTGGCCATCGCCCGGGTGCTGCTGGGCGAGCTGGAGCCGGCGGGCCGACTGGTGACCACCTGGCCGGTGGCCGACGGGGCGACCCCGGCCTGGGAGGTGGTGCCCGAGAACGGCCGGCTGGTCTATCGCGAGGGCACCTTCGTCGGGCACCGCGGCCACCAGCCCTACGGTCTGGCACCCCGGCCGGCGCACTGGTTCGGTGAGGGCCTGGGCTGGGGTGACTTCTCCTACGGCGAGCCCGAACTGGGCACCGACGCCGCCGGCCGCCACGTGGTCTCCGTCGAGGTGCACAATGCCGCCGATCGCGCCTCCCGGGAAGTGGTGCAGGTCTATCTGCGGCCCAGCGACCCGGCCGAACCGGTGCGGCTGGTCGGTTTCGCCGCGGCGCGGATCCCCGCCGGTGAGCAGGCGCGGGTCGAGGTGGTCTGCGACCCGCGGCTGTGGCGGAGCTGGGACGAGCAGGCCGGCCGCTGGAACGACCTGGCACCCGGTGGGGAACTGTTGGTGGCCCGCGGGCTCGGCGACGTGCGCGGCCGGGTGCCGCTGGCGGCCTCGGTCTCCTCCTGACCCGGCGGGTGAGTGGGAGGATGACCGCGTGCCGAAGCCTGATCGCGTACCCGAACCCGAACCCGAGCCCGATCCCGGGCCCCGTCGATCACCGGGGCGCCCGCGCGGTGGGGACTCCGCCGAGGTCCGCGCTCGGATCGTGCGGGCCGCCATCGAGCTGATCGGGCGGCAGGGTTACCGCGCCACCTCGATGGCCCAGATCGCCAAGGCGGCGGGGATCTCCGCGACGGGGCTGGTGCATCACTTCCCGGCCAAGGAGGAGCTGTACGCCGCCGTGCTGCGCGAACGCGACGAGCTCGACCGGATCATGTTCCGGCCCACCGAGGCGGTGCCGTGGGCGGCGCTGGAATCGGTGGTCTCCCTGGCCAGCGCCAATGCGCAGCGCCCGGAGATGGTCCGGTTGTTCGCGTCGGTGGCCGGTGAGGCGACGGAGGCGACCCACCCCGGAAACACCTGGCTGCGGGAGCATTACGAGCAAATCTTCGGCCAACTGTGCTCGGCGATGCGGGCGGACCAGCAGGCCGGGGTGGCCCGGGCGGACATGCCGGTGGAGCGGATCGCCCGGGAGATCGCGGCGCTGATGGACGGATACCAGACCCAGTGGCTGCTCGATCCGAGCGTCGACATGGCCGCCCTGCTCGACGAGCGGATCGCCGAGATCCGGGCCGTCTGGTCGGTGCAGTCGTAGCAGCCCGGGGTCGCGCATCCTCCAGGGGGGCGGCGCTGGCGGCGCGGAAGGGCTGAGGAGTAAAGTCCCGGACCCCGGTACAACCCCGCACCGGGCCACCCCGGGGAGGTTTCATGGATCCCGCAGTCCGCTTGGACGCCCAATGGATCGACTATCTGTTGATCCTGGTCTATTTCATCTTCGTGCTCGGCGTCGGCTGGTTTGCCCGCCGGGGCGTCTCCAGCAGTATCGAGTTCTTCCTCTCCGGGCGGTCGCTGCCCGCCTGGGTGACCGGGTTGGCGTTCATCTCCGCCAACCTGGGCGCGGTCGAGATCATGGGCATGTCGGCGACCGGTGCGCAGTACGGCTATCCGACGATGCACTACTTCTGGGTCGGCGCGATCCCGGCCATGCTGTTCCTCGGCGTGGTGATGATGCCGTTCTACTACGGCTCCAAGGTGCGCTCGGTGCCCGAGTTCATGCGCCGGCGGTTCGGTACCGGCGCGCACCTGGTGAACGCGCTCTCCTTCGCGGTGGCCCAGGTGCTGATCGCCGGGGTGAACCTGTTCCTGCTCGGCAGCATCGTGCAGCGGTTGCTCGGCTGGCCGCTCTGGCTGGCGCTGATCGTCGCCGCCGCGATCGTGCTGTCCTACATCACCCTGGGTGGTCTGTCGGCGGCGATCTACAACGAGGTGCTGCAGTTCTTCGTGATCGTGGCGGCGCTGCTGCCGCTGACGTTGATCGGTCTGCACCGGCTCGGTGGTTGGAATGGCTTCAAGCAGGCGGTGGCCAATGACGGCGGGCTCGGTGCGACCCAGCTGCACACCTGGCCGGGCGAGCAGCTCTCCGGTTTCACCAACCCGGTGCTGTCGGTGGTCGGCATCGTCTTCGGTCTGGGCTTCGTGCTGTCCTTCGGTTACTGGACGACCAACTTCGTCGAGGTGCAACGGGCGATGGCGTCCAAGGACATCACCTCGGCCCGGTTGACGCCGATCATCGGCGCCTTCCCGAAGATGTTCATCCCGTTCATCGTGATCATCCCCGGCATGATCGCCGCGGTCCTGGTGCCGCAGCTGGCCGAGTTCAAGCGGCTCTACCCGCAGGGTGAGGCAGCGGCCCAGGCGGCGACCGGGGTGACCTACAACGACGCGCTGCTGCTGCTGATGCGCGAGACGCTGCCCAACGGTCTGCTGGGTGTGGCGATCGCCGGTCTGCTGGCGGCGTTCATGGCCGGGATGGCGGCCAACGTGTCGGCGTTCAACACCGTCTTCTCCTACGACCTGTGGCAGCAGTACGTGAAGAAGGACAAGCCGGACGACTACTACCTGAAGGTGGGCCGGCTCGCGACCATCGCGGCCTGTGTGATCGCGATCTTCACCGCGCTGATCGCGGCGAACTTCTCCAACCTGATGGACTATCTGCAGACGCTGTTCGGCTTCTTCAACGCGCCGCTGTTCGCCACCTTCATCCTCGGCATGTTCTGGAAGCGGGCGACGCCGACGGCGGGCTGGGTCGGTCTGGTCGGCGGCACGCTGTCCGCGGTCGCGGTGTTCATCCTGAGCGAGACCGGGGTGATCGACCTGCCCGGCCAGGGCGCGGCCTTCCTGGCGGCGAGCGCGGCGTTCGTGGTGGACATCGTGTTGATGGTGATCGTCTCGCTGGTGACGACGCCCAAGCCGGCGAGCGAGTTGCGCGGGCTGGTCTATTCCGAGACCCCGCGCAGCGACCTGGTGGACGCCGACGCCGCGCGGCACCGCTGGTACCAGAAACCGACCGTGGTCGCCGGTATCGCGCTGGTGATGGTCATCGCGCTCAATGTGATCTTCCGCTGAGGGGTTGGAAATGAGTGACACACATCGCACCCGGGCCCATTCCGCCGGCGCCTTCGACGTCCGGAATTTCATCGCCCTGCTGATCGGCATCTATGGAGTGGTGTTGCTGCTGCTCGGCCTGTTCGCCTTCAATGCCGAGGAATCCGCCCGTACCGACGGGATGAACGCCAACCTGTGGGCCGGCATCGTGATGATCGCCTTCGCGGTGCTCTTCGCGCTCTGGGCGAGGGTACGCCCGGTCAAGGTCGTGGAGACCGAGCAATTGGAGAATCCGGAGTAGGGTCGGGTCGGGTGGGTCCCGGGCTTGTCCCGGTGCGGTGGATCATCCAGCGCCGCACGAACCTCGGATGGGCAAGACTTGCGAGCAGTATCTGACCATCTCCGAAGATCGGGGCCAGATGACCTCCGCAACCCGGACCGCCCACCGACCCCGACTGCTCCGCCGCGCGATGGTGGTCGGCGCCGTCCTGTTCACCCTGATCGGCCTCCCATTCACCGTCGTCGGCGCGATCCAGGGCAATGACTATTTCGCGGTCCCCGACGCGTCGCTGAGCACCGATTCGGCGGCCATGGTCACCCGCGAGATCGATGTCGAGGGCCGTCGTCCGACGGATCCGCAGAACGATCCAGGTGATCTGTCCCGGGTCAGGATCCAGGTCCGACCTGCCGATCCGAACAGGCCGGTGTTCGTCGGCATCGGGCGACGCGCCGACGTCGAGCGATATCTGCAGGGCGTCGCCTACGACGAGATGGCGACCTTCACCACCGACCCGCTCCGGGTGACCTGGCAGCGGCATCCGGGTAGCGCGGCCGCGTCCCCGCCGGCCGCTCAGTCGTTCTGGGCAGCCACCTCGAAGGTGGTGGCTCCCGGTCTCGTCGAGCTGGAATGGGACAAGTCGCTGGGTGAGTGGATGGCCGTCGCCATGAACGCGGACGGCTCCCCCGGTCTGGTGGTCTCGGCCAACATCGGTCTGCGCTGGGGTTTCCTGCTGCCCGTGGGAATCGGGTGCCTGGTTCTCGCGACGACCCTCGTCGGGGGACTCATCCTCCTCACCCGGAGAGCGGCGAAGCGGTGATCCTGAGCTTGAGAATGGATTCCTCCCCGTTGGCTGCGTGACGTTCATCGAGTAGGTCGCGCAGCGACCGTGTCCTTCACGTTCATCGAGTAGGTCGCGCAGCGACCGTGCCCTTCACGTTCATCGAGTAGGTCGCGCAGCGACCGTGTCGAGATGAATCCCATGCTCGCTGAGCGAGCGAGGGATGCCTTCCCACGTGGGCTGAGCGAGGAGGAACGACGAGTCGAAGCCACGGCCTCTGGGTGACGGTGGTTTCGTCTCGTCGCTGCGCTCCTCGCTCAACCAACGTGGGTGTTGACTGCGCGCTCCTGTGGTCGGGGCATGGGAGTTCGGTTGGGGCATGGCACACCATGCCCCAACCGAAGGATGATGCCCCGACCGGTTCAGAAGGGTGCGGGGTCGACGGATTCGCTTCCCTGGTTGGGGAGCAGGGCAGGCCGCAGTTCCGGCGAGGCCGGTTGCTCTGCCTTCTTCCGTGTGGCCCTGTTCCGCTGCGGCTCGTTCGGCTCCGCGGCTCGGGACCGCTTCGTGGCATCGGCTTGTTCGCGGGCAGCCTGGCGTAGGTCGCGGAGGCGTTGTGCTTTGCGGGCGCGGCGGAGTCGCTCGCGTTCGCGGGCTTCGTCGGCGGCTTGTTCGGCTTCGGCCTGTTCCTTCTCCAACTGGGCCTGGCCGTTGCACAGGGTCTCCCGAAGCAGCTGTTCGGTCCGGGACAGGGAAGCGGCCGGGTCGTTGATCAGATGATCGGGTGGGGGATGCTCCCAGGTCCCGTAGCGGCTGACCCAGGCTTCCTGCCCGGCGGGTGTTTTCCAGTGGAACACCCCGGGGGAGGGTTGCTCGACCCGGAATCCGGCGTGGGTTCGTGCCCGGTGCGAGGCCCGGTTCAACGGCCCCAGGTTGTCCGAACTGGTCGGTCCCTCCGGGGCGGGAATGGTGTGATCGAGATCGATGCCGCGGCCGAATGCACTGCGATTCGATCGGGGGAACATCACGTAGCGGTCGCGGAGCTTCACCCGTTGCGCCAACTCGTCGGAGGGGCGGTAGGTGTTCACCATCACCGGCGCGGCCAGGTCGATGACCGGCCGCACCTTCACGGTGCCACCGCAGCGCTCCAGCAGCTCCTTCAAGTGCTGCAGGGTCACGGGTCCGAGGGCGTCGCCTTCACCACCGCGGCGGTTGGCGAGGTCTTTCTGGTGGACGTGCAGGATCAGTTCCGCACCATGCCGGCAGCGCTCGGAGGTGGGTGTGACGATTTCACCGTGCTTGTTGACCACATCGCCGGCGGGCGTCACGGTGGCCCCGTCGAACAGCGAGGGCTGCAGCAGTTGCCGGGCCCGCTCGGGGTGCGCCAGGTGGCCGAGGGCTTCGGCGCGCAGCTCATCACGACTGGCGGTGGACCCGCCGGCCTTCAACACATCCGCGAGGCGGTCCAGGGTGCCGTTCAGGTGTGCGGCGTCACCGGCGTCGAGGTTCGCGTAGAGGTCGGTAATCCCCGGGGTGTTCCGGTTCGGGGTGAACTCGACGCGGCGTTGCTTCTTCGCGGCTTGGCGTTCGGCTTCCTTGTCGTCGTTGAGGATCAGTGCGACCTGGGCCTCGGTGGTCGCGACCGCTCGCTTCGGGGTGAGGCTGACCAGCCGCAGGGACCAGAGGGAGTCGAACTCGCGGGCCTGGGTGAAACTCAGGTGCAGGGCGGCGCGGGAGATGTCGCGGGCGACCCAGACGGGGATGTCGCAGTCCAGGGTGGCCTGCCACAGGATCGGATGCCGGTGGCGGAGGTTGAGCACGTCGGCGGTCCAGACCTGCGCGGTCTCGGGCGAACACCCCAATGACATCGCCAACTCGAGGTGGAAGAACTCGGTGATGCCGGGCGTGCCGTCCGCGCCGGGGAAGACGAGTTGTTCGCCGTGGAGGACGCGGGCGGTCAACTCGTCGGTGTGGGTGTTGAGTCCGGAGTAGGTGTCGCAGGCGGCGGCGATCGCGACGAGCCGGTGTGCTTCGGCCTGGGCGATCTGCTCGCTTTCGGCGCGGATCGCTGCGAACACTTCGGCTCGCTTGTTGGTGGTCATCTGTGATCACCTCCTCTCAACTGCTACATCCAACATTAGTCACGGTGTTCGAATAACTCAAGAGGTTTGAGGAGATCTTTTCGGGTTCATCTCGACACGGTCGCTGCGCGACCTACTCGATGAACGTGAGGGCGCAGGGGTGTACCGGGTTCATCTCGACACGGTCGCTGCGCGACCTACTCGATGAACGGGGGGCGGCGTACGGGGCCGCTAGGATCGGCGGGTGAAGTTGACCGATCCAGTGGCCGCCGATGCCGACAGCCTCTATGACCGCTTCACCGAGTGGACGCTGGAGCGCGGACTCGAGTTGTATCCGCACCAGGACGAGGCCGCGATCGAACTGTTCAGCGGCAACAACCTGATTCTCGCCACGCCGACCGGGTCGGGGAAATCGCTGGTCGCGGTCGCGGCGCACTTCGCCGCACTCGCCACCGACCGGGTCAGCTTCTACACCGCACCGATCAAGGCCCTGGTCAGCGAGAAATTCTTCAGCCTCTGCGAGATCTTCGGCGCCGACAACGTCGGCATGGTCACCGGCGACGCCTCGGTGAACGCCGACGCCCCGATCATCTGCTGCACCGCCGAGATCCTCGCCAACCTCTCGCTGCGCGAGGGCAAGGACGCCGACGTCGGCCTGGTGGTGATGGATGAGTTCCACTTCTATTCCGAACCCGACCGCGGTTGGGCCTGGCAGGTACCGCTGCTCGAACTCCCGCAGGCCCAGTTCCTGCTGATGTCGGCCACCCTCGGTGAGGTCGACCAATTCGTCACCGACCTGACCGAACGCACCGGGCGTACCACCGCCGTCATCCCCGGCGCCGAACGCCCCGTCCCGCTGGAGTTCGAGTGGTCGATGACCCCGCTGCAGGACAAGGTCGTTGAACTCGTCCGCGATGACAGGGCGCCGGTCTATCTGGTGCACTTCACCCAGGCCGAGGCGCTGGAACGCGCACAATCCCTGCTCTCGTTGCCTTTGCTGCCATCCGGTGCGGCCGAACGGATCGCCGCGGAGATCGGCGCCTTCCAGTTCGGACCCGGTTTCGGCAAGGTGCTCTCCAAGCTGGTACGCCGCGGCATCGGCGTGCACCACGCCGGCATGCTGCCCAAATATCGCCGCCTGGTCGAGCAACTCGCCCAGACCGGCCTGCTCAAGGTGATCTGTGGCACCGACACCCTCGGTGTCGGGGTCAACGTCCCGATCCGTACCGTGCTGCTCACCGGCCTCAGCAAATACGACGGCCGCAAGGTGCGCCGGCTCAAGGCCCGCGAGTTCCACCAGATCGCCGGCCGGGCCGGCCGGGCCGGTTTCGACACCATCGGCTACGTGGTCGTGCAGGCCCCCGAACATGTCATCGAGAACGAACGCGCCCTCGCGAAGATCGGCGACGATCCCAAGAAGCGCAAGAAATTCCAGCGCCGCAAACCCCCCGAGGGCTTCGTCTCCTGGAACGAGGAGACCTTCACCAAGCTGATCGACGCCGAACCCGAACCGCTGCAGAGCCGGATGCGGGTCACCCACTCGATGATCCTCAACATCGTGCAACGTCCGGGTGACCCGTGGCGGGCGATGCGTTCCCTGCTCCAGGACAACCACGAGCAGTGGCGGCGTACCCGCCAGCTCTCCCGCCGCGCACTCTCGCTGACCCGCGGCCTGCTGGAATCCGGCGTCCTGGTCAAACTCGACCCGCCGGCCGCCGACGGGCGCACCTGTGCGCTGGCCGACACCGTCGGGGAGGACTTCGCGCTGAACCAGCCGCTCGCGCCCTTTGCCGTTGCCGCATTGGAACTCCTCGATCCCGAGGCCGACAGCTATCCGCTCGATGTGGTGTCGGTGATCGAGTCGGTGCTGGAGGATCCGTTCGTGGTGCTGCTCGCCCAGCAGCACAAGGAACGGGGCGCCGCGATCGCGGAGATGAAGGCCGACGGCATCGAATACGAGGAGCGGATGCAGCTGCTCGAGGAGGTCACCTGGCCCAAGCCGCTGGCCGAACTGCTCGAGCACGCGCTGCAGGCGTACGCCCAGTCCCACCCCTGGGTCGATCCGAGCGCGCTGTCACCGAAGTCGATCGTCCGCGACCTCTGGGAACGCGCGATGGACTTCACCCAGTTCATCGGCTTCTACCAGCTGCAACGCTCCGAGGGCGTCGTACTGCGCTACCTCACCGACTGCTACCGCGCCCTGCGCCAGACCGTGCCGGATTCCTTCCACAGCGAGGAACTGGACACCCTGATCGAGTGGCTGGGGGAGCTGGTCCGCCAGACCGACTCGTCCCTGCTGGACGAGTGGGAGGCGCTCACCGACCCGGACAAGGTCGCCGCCGAGGCAGCCGCCCGCGCCGCCGGCACGCCACCCCCGCCGCCCCGTCCGGTGACCGGCAACGAGCGGGTTTTCACCACCATGGTTCGCAATGCGATGTTCCGCCGGGTCGAACTCGCCGCCCGGGACCGCTGGCAGGAGCTCGCCAATCTGGATGCCGCGGCCGCCGCGCTGCCCGAACCCGAGCTGCCGGTGTTGATGACCGCCGACGCCTGGGACGAGGCGCTCGGCGGTTACTGGGAGGAGCACGACGAACTCCGCACCGGCGCCGATGCCCGCGGACCGGCGCTGCTGCGGATCGAGAAGCACCGCACCCGCTGGGAGGTCACCCAGGTGCTCGACGACCCCGAGGGCAACCACGACTGGCGAATCCTGGCCGAGGTCGACCTGCCCGCCAGCGATCAGGTCGGTACCGCGGTGGTGCGCACCCTCGCATTCGAACGGCTCTGAGCACCGGACGCACCCATCGCCTGCGCCAGATCGGCGATCAGATCGCTCGGATCCTCAAGCCCCACGGACAATCGGAGCAGATCGGCATGCGGCCGGGCCTCCGGTGTGACCGGGCGGTGGGTCAGCGATGCCGGATGCTGGATCAGCGAATCGACCCCGCCCAGGGACACCGCATGGGTGATCAATCGGAGCCCGGTCACCAACCCGGAAGCGGCCTCGAACCCGCCGGTCATGGAGAACGCGATCATCGCACCGGGCCCGCGCAATTGCCTGCCCAGCAGGGATTGCGGGTCCTGGCCTGCCAGTCCCGGATAGCAGACCCGGTCCACCTGTGGCTGCCCGGCCAACCACTGGGCGATGACCTGGGCATTGTCCTGCTGGGCCCGCATCCGTACCGGCAGGGTCTGCAACCCGCGATGCAGCTGGTACGCCGCCAACGGATACAGCAACGCCCCGGTCAGCGCGCGTACCCCGCGCAACCGCGTCGCCCACTCGGCATCGCAGGCCACCACGCCACCGAGCAGATCACCGTGGCCGCCGAGATACTTGGTCGCCGAGTGCAGCACCAGGCGCACCCCCTGTCGGCGCGGCTGCTGCAGCACCGGGGTGGCGAAGGTGTTGTCGGCCAGCACCGGTACCGAACCGGCCTGCGCGACGATCGCGGCCAGATCGACCAGTTCCAACGACGGATTGGCCGGGGTCTCCACGATCACCAGCCCGGTCTCCGGGGTGATCGACTCGGCGACGGTGTCCGGCTCCGCCCAGGTCACCGTCGTGCCCAGCAGCCCGGTGGCCAGCACATGATCGGTGCCACCGTAGAGCGGCCGGACCGCCACCACATGGGGCGTACCGGCCTGCACCAGTGCCAACAGCACTGCCGACAGCGCCGCCATCCCGGAGGCGTACGCCACCGCCTCCTCGGTGCCCTCCAGGGCTGCCAACCCGCGCTCGAACCGATCCACGTTCGGGTTCCAGAGCCGCTGGTAGACCAGGCTCTGCCCGGACCCGGGCCGGCCACCGCCGGTCAGCGTCTCGTAGGCCTCTCCACCGCTGTCCAGATCGCTCACCGGATAGGTGCTGGACAGGTCGATCGGGGGCACGTGCACCCCGCGCGCGGTGAGGTCCTCGCGTCCCGCATGGACCGCCATCGTGTCCGGCAGGGAACTGTCCAACTGGTAGGAATCATCATCGAAACGCATACTCTTATGGTGCGGAATACGCGGCAACACGACCAGAGTTCCGTGATATCCACGGCTAGAGATCGCGCAACCATGGATTCTGCGAAACCGGCCCGTTAGTCTGGCCGGGTGCCGAAGAAGCCGCAACGTCGCCGCCTCGACCCCGGTCCGGCCCCGCGGGAACGCCCCAGGTTGGACGAGATCGATGCCGCCCTGGTCCGGGAGCTGACCGCCGACGCCCGGATCTCCAATGCTGCCCTGGCCGCCGCCGTCGGGATCGCCGAATCCACCTGCAGCGCCCGCGTCCGCGCTCTGGTGCAGCGCGGCATCATCGAGGGCTTCACCACGGTCCTCGATCCGGTACGCCTCGGCGCCCCGGTCCGGGCGATGGTCGCGGTCCGGCTGGCGGGTCACGATATGGCGCAGGTCGACGCCTTCGGGATCGAGGTGGCCGAACTGCCCGGGGTGATCGAGGTCTGGAATGTCTCCGGCGCCGAGGACTTCGTGGTGCACGTCGCCTGCGCCACCCCCGACGAGCTGCGCGACTTCGTGCTCACCCACCTCACCGCCCGGGCGGGGGTGGTGCACGCGCAGACCTCGCTGATCTTCCGCAACCACCGGGGTCGCGGCGTCGCGGTGAACTGAGCGCGGCTCACTACACTGACGCGGGTGAAGGACGAACTGCCGCCGAGCCCGGACCCGCTGCCGCGACCGGTGATCGACTCGCACTGCCATCTGGACACCGCCGAGCAGGTCACCGGACTCGACCCCGCCGACGCGCTGGAGCGCGCGGCCGCGGTGAACATCACCCGGATCGTGCAGGTCGGCACCGATGTCGAGGGCTCCCGGTGGGCGGTCGAGGCGGCCCGACGCTTCGACACGGTGGTGGCGACGGTGTCCATCCACCCCAACGATGCGGCCCGCCTGGGGCGTACCGGACTGCCCGACGCGCTCGCCGAGATCGACCGGTTGGCCGGTGAGGACCGGGTACGCGGGGTGGGGGAGACCGGCCTGGACTACTTCCGCACCACCGAAACCGAGCTGCAACAACTGCAGCAGGAATCCTTCGCCGCACACATCGCGATGGCCACCCGCCACGACCGCACCCTGGTGATCCACGACCGCGACGCCCACGACGACATCCTCGCGGTGCTGGACGCCGAAGGAGTGCCGGAGCGGGTCGTGATGCACTGCTTCTCCGGGGACGCGGATTTCGCCCGCGCCTGCCTGGACCGCGGGGCCTGGCTCTCCTTCCCCGGACCCGTGACCTACAAGGCGAATTCGGCGCTGCGGGAGGCGCTGCGGATCACCCCGGCGGACCGGTTGCTCACCGAGACCGACGCCCCCTATCTGGTGCCGGTGCCGTGGCGCGGTTATCCGAACGCCTCCTACCTGATCCCGCACACCGTGCGTTTCATGGCCGAGGAACGCGGCGACGATCTGGACGAGCTCTGCGATTCCCTGACCAGCAACGCCTTTGCGGCGTTCGGGGGCGCGTGGTGAACCTCGACACCGCGATCCGGCGGCGGCGGATGGTGCGGGAGTACGCCGACGCGCCGGTCCCGCGCGCGCTGGTCGAGGAGCTGCTCGATCTCGGTGTCCGCGCCCCCTCGGCCGGATTCAGTCAGGGCGTCAGCCTGCAGACCCTCGACGGTGCCGCGGTGGACCGCTTCTGGGAACTGACCGTGGACGCCGGAAGTCGTTGGTTGCAACGGATGCGGACCGCCCGGGTGCTGATCCTGGTCTGGACCAGCAAGGCGGCCTATCTGGACCGGTACGCCGAACCCGACAAGGGCTGGACCGACCGCGACGAGACCCGCTGGACCGCGCCCTACTGGTATGTGGACGCCGGCATGGCCGCGGAGAACATCCTGCTCGGCGTGGTGGACCGCGGCCTGGGCGCCTGCTTCTTCGGTATCCCGCCGGGCAAGGTGGACGCGGTCCGCGCCGGTTTCGGCGTACCGGCCGAGCAGCTCAGCGTCGGGGTGATCAGTCTCGGTTGGCCCCGCCCGGGTGAGATCCGGTCGGGCTCGCCGCGTCGACGCCAACGGGTCCCGCGGGAGCAGCAGGTGCACTGGGGGCAGTGGGGAGAACCGGGGTGAGCGGCCTGCTCGACGCGCGCACCGTGCGGGAGCTCGCGGCGAAGCTGGAGCTTCGACCGACCAAGCAGCGCGGTCAGAATTTCGTCATCGACGGCAACACGGTCCGTCGGATCGTCAAGGCCGCCGAGCTGTCCGGCGATGATGTCGCCCTGGAGATCGGGCCCGGGCTCGGTTCGCTGACCCTCGGGCTGTTGGAGGTGGCCCGGCACGTCACGGTGGTGGAGATCGAGGACTCGCTCGCCGCCCAGTTGCCGCTGACGGTCCGGACACGGATGCCGGACCGCGGCGACCGGCTGGACGTGGTGCACGCCGATGCGCTGCGGGTCACCGAGCTGCCCGGACCGGCGCCGACGACGGTGGTCGCCAATCTGCCCTACAACGTGAGTGTCCCGGTGCTGCTGCATCTGCTGGCGACTTTCCCTTCCCTGCAACGGGGTCTGGTGATGGTGCAGCTCGAGGTGGCGGACCGGTTGGTCGCCGCACCGGGGTCGAAGATCTACGGCGTGCCGTCGGTGAAGCTGGCCTGGTGGTGCGAGGCGCGTCGCGTCGGCACGGTGCCGCCGTCGGTGTTCTGGCCGGTGCCCAATGTCGACTCCGGCCTGGTCCGGATGGTCCGCCGGGAGCCGCCGGCCACCACCGCCACTCGGGAGCAGGTCTTCACCGTCATCGACCTGGCCTTCGCCCAGCGCCGCAAGATGCTGCGCTCTGCACTGTCCGGGATCTGCGGTTCCTCGGCGGCGGCCACCGAGGCCCTGGAGCGGGCCGGGGTGGATCCGCAGGCTCGCGGTGAATCCCTGCTGGTGCAGGATTTCGCGCGGATCGCCGAGCAGGTCTTCAACACCACCGGCTGAACATCCGAAGGCCCGGCCCCCCGCGGGGGGACCGGGCCTTCGGGTGGTGGTTCAGCAGTCAGTCGACCGGCGTCACTTCACCAGCTGGACCGTGACGGTCCTGGTCTGGCCGTCGGCCAGCGTCGCGGTGAGCTGGTAGCTGCCGGTGCTGTAACCGGACTTCGTGCTCAGGTTGAAGATGTACTGCGGATCGCTGTAGCGGAACAGGTTCCCGGTGGTGGCGGCCGAGGTCGAGACCGCCTCCTGCTCCCCGGCACTGGTGCTGTCGCTCAGCTTCTGCACGGTCAGCTTGACCACCGCATCGGTGACCGGTTTGCCATCACAGGTCACCTGGATCTTCACCGGGATGGTGCTGCCCAGCTTGAACCGGCTGGACCCGTCGGCATTGATGGGTTGGGAGAAGGCGCTCATCGTGGCCGGCTTGGTCGCCACGGTGAAGCGGCGGGTCTGCTCGGCCCGGTTGCCGGCGTTGTCGATCGCCCAGGCGGTGTAGGTGTAGCTGCCCACCACACCGCTGGCCGGCGTGGTCCAGTTGTCACCCTGGTCGGCCACCCCGGAGAGTGCGTCGGTCGCGGTGAACGTCGGCCGCGCCGGTGCGGTCGGGGTGCAGGAGCTGATCGTGCTGCCGTTCTCCGGGCCGTTGACGGTCAGCACCGGGGCGGTCTTGTCGATGTTGATGCCGGACACGGTGTTGCTGGCGCTGTTGCCGGACTTGTCGGTGCAGGTGCCCGTCACCGACTGGTTGGCACCCTCGGTGCTCACCGTCTCGGTCACCGTCGAGGCGCCGGAAACGCTGTCGGTGCAGGTCCAGGTCGCCGTCACCGCACCGTTGTTCCACCCGGCGGCATTCGGTGCCGGGGTGACACCGGTCAGTTCGATCACCGGGGCGGCGGTGTCGACGACGGTCACGGTGAAGCTGGCCGAGGTCTTGTTGCCGGAGGCGTCGGTGGCGGTGCAGGTGACCGTGGTCTTCCCGAGCGGATAGAAGGCCGAGTCGCCCGGTTCGCAGGTGACGCCGGGGTTGGCATCGACGACATCGGTCGCGGTCGGGGCGACGTAGGACCAGTTGGCGCCACCGAGGGTGTTGCCCTCGACGGTCGCGTCCTGCGGCATCCCGGTCAGCACCGGTGCGGTGCTGTCGGTCACGGTCACGGTGAAGGTGGCGGTGGCCTGGTTGCCGGACCTGTCCACGCTGGTGCAGGTGACGGTGTTCTCGCCCAGGTCGAAGAAGTCGCCGGAGTTCTTGCTGCAGCTGACGGTGGTCGCGCCGTCGACGATGTCGGTGGCGGTCGGCTGGTCGAAGGTGACGGTGGCGCCGCCGGTGGTGTTGCCTTCGACCGTGAGGTTCTTGGCCGAGATCACCGGGGCGGTGGTGTCGGTGACGCGCACCACGAAGGCCGCGGTGGCCCGGTTGCCCGCGCTGTCGGTGCTGGTGCAGGTGACGGTGGTGTCACCGACCGGGAACAGGTCGCCGGAGCTCTTGTCACAGGTCACGACGGTGCTGCCGTCGACCGTGTCGGTGGCGGTCGGCAGGGCGAAATCGACCGTGGCGCCGCCGCGGGTGTTGCCCTCGGCGGTCACATCCGAGACCGTGATCACCGGCGCGGTGGTGTCGACGACGTTGACCACGAAGCTGCCCGAGCCGACCTGGCCGGAGCCGTCGGTGGCGGTGCAGGTGATGGTGGTCGAACCGACCGGGAAGGTGCCGCCGGAGGCCGGCGTACAGCTGACCGGGACGTCACCCCAGACCACGTCCTGCGCCTTCGGAGTCTGATAGGTGTACGCCGCCCCCGCGGCCGAGGTGGCCTCGATGGTTGCGCTGGCGGGCAGGTCGGTGAGCACGGGTGCCGCGGTGTCGACCACGGTGACGGTGCCGGTGGCGGTCGCGGTCAGGCCGGCGCTGTCGGTGGCGGTGCAGCTCACTCGGGTGGCCCCGAGCGGCAGCACCGAACCGATCGCGGGCGTGCACGAGACCGCGGGAGCGTTCTGATCCTCGGCGTCGGTGGCGCTGCCGATCTCACCGAAGACCAGGGTGCGGCCACCGAGGGTGTTGCCCTCGAGGGTGACGTCGTTGACGGTGATGGTCGGCGCGGTGTTGCAGTTCCTGGCGGTGCCGGTGACCGCGAGGGTCGCGGACCGGGTGATCGTGCCCTTGTCGGTGCTCGCTCCGGTCGCGTCGAAGGCGACGCTGCCGCTGAAGGCCCCGGCCGTGGTCGGGCTGAGCGTCAGAGCGGCCGAGACGGTCCCGGACTGGGTCCGGTTGGCCAGCTTCTCCCAGTTGGCCGGGAGTTTGATGGTGTTGGACCCGAGTGCGGCGGTGAGGCCGGTTCCGGTGGCGCTGGCGGTCACGGTGACCGTGCTGCCGTTGGCGAAGACCTGGCCCTGACCCTGGCGGGTCACCGAGACCAGGACATCCTTGGTGACCGACTCGCCGACACAGACGGTGCCGAGGTCGATGGTTGAGCCGCCGCTGACGGGGGTGACCCCGTCGCCGGTGAGGGTGGTGTCGTCCGCCATCGCCCGGATGGGCGCCAGTAACAGCATGGAGGCGGCGGTGAGCGCGACAAAACGGCTCACCACAAGGGTGCGTTGCATTGATTGATCCCCGATTCAGATCCCCGATAGGAGCCCCCGTTGGCTCCACGGCGGAACTATGTCATGCCCGACACGTCCAGCACAGCATTTTCGAAAAACTTTATTGCGGTCAAATAATGAGACACGCCCCGCAGCCGGGTGGCGACGGGGCGTGTGACGGTGGTAGGGCCGCCGAATCAGCTCTCCAGCGTGGACTCCATCGTGATCTCGACGCCGGTCAGCGCCTTGCTCACCGGGCAGTTGGCCTTGGCGAAGTTGGCCGCCTGATCGAAGCCGGCGGCATCCAGACCGTCGACCTCGCCGCTGACCTTCAGCGTGATGCCGGTGAGCTTGAAGCCGCCGTTCTCCTTGTCCGGGCCGAGGGAGACGTCGGCGGTCACCTCGAGCGACTGCGGCGTACCGCCCTGCTCGGCGATCGCCGCCGACAGCTGCATGGCGAAGCAGGCGGAGTGCGCCGCGGCGATCAGCTCCTCGGGGCTGGTGGTGCCGTCGGCCTCGTCGGCGGCGCGCTTGGGGAAGGACATCTCGAAGGTGCCGAGGCCCGAGCTGGTCAGCTCGACCTGTCCGGACCCCTCCTGCAGGGTTCCGTTCCAGGCGGTACGTGCGGTGCGAGTGGGCATTGAGCGACTCCTGTCCGTGGTTCTGCTCTGGGAGCCCCACTCTAGAACTCGCGGTCGCGGCCGCCCAGATAGGACCCGACGACGGCGGCCCCGAGGTCGTCCAGATCCGGGGCGACGACCTCGCCCTCGACCCGGCGGACCAGCCCCTCGATGAAGCGGGTCAGCCCGGGATCGCTGCCCAGGCGGAAAAAGGTCACGTTGGCACCGAGCCGTCGGGCGGCGTCCAGTTCCTGCACGGTGAGCGCGATCGTGTAGGGCGACGGGGGATAGCCGAAGATCGCCTCACCGTCCGGTTCCAGGTGCGCGGTCGGCTCACCGTCGGTGACCACCAGCAGCACCGGCTGCGCCGAGGGATGCCTGCGGAAGAAGCGGTTCGCGAGCAGCAACCCGTGGTGCAGGTTGGTGCCCTGGATGCCCCAGTTGGACTCCATCGCGGTGAGCTCACCGATGTCCAGGCGTTCGGCGTGCCGGCCGAAACCGATGAGTTCCAGCGAGTCCCCGCGGAACCGGGTGCTGATCAACTGGTGCAGCGCCAGCGCGGTCTGCTTCATCGGCACCCAGCGCCCCTCGATCGCCATCGAGAACGAGGTGTCCACCAGCAGCGCCACCGCAGCCTGGGTGCGGTCCTCGGTCTCGGCGACCTCGATGTCGTCCATCTGCAGGCGGACACCGCCGCCGGTGCGTGCGCTGCGCGCCTCGGCGCCACCTTCGGAGGCGGCGCGCAGCACGGCGTTCTGGACCGACCGGGTGACGTCCCACGGTTCGCTGTCACCGAACTCCCAGGCGCGGGTCGCACCGGTGCGATCACCGGCCGCACCGGCCCGGCGGGTCTCCCGGGCCCCGGTACGCCCCGAGAGTCGCCGCGCGACCTGCCGCAGCAGCGCCCGGCCCAGGTGCCGCATCGCCTTCGGTGACAGCCGCAGCGCCTGATCCGGGCCGCGGGTCAGATAGCCCGAATTCTTCAACGCTCGTTCGAGTTCTGCCAGGGTGCGGGCATCGACGGCAGCCTCCGGTCCGAGCTGGCCGGCCAGCTTCTCCAGATCCACATCATCCAGCGACGCCCCGGCGTGCTGCTGGGCGAGCTGCTCGGCCAGCGCGTCCAGATCGGCCAGGTCCTGCATCATCCCAGCGGCCTCACCCAGCCCGACCCCCTGCTCGCCGCCGAACTCCTCCGATGAGCTCCAGTCCTCACCGGGGCGCAGCCCGCGCAGCGTGCTGTCCAACTGGGACAGGGATTGCATCAACTGCGGGGATCCGAACGCCTGCTGCGCCAGTGCGTCCAGCTCGGCCCGCTGCTCGGGGGAGAGCGAGTTGCGCATCCGCTGTGCCGCGGCCGCCCGCTGGGCGAGGGTGTCCAGCAGCTCGTCGATGTTCTGCGGGTTCTCCGGGAAGAACTCGCCATGCCTGGCCATGAACTCGTCGAAGTCGGCCTGGGTGTCCTCACCGCGGGAATGCTTCTGCAGCAGGGAGTTCAGGTCATCGACCATCTCCTGCACCCGCGCCCGATCCTCATCGGTGGCATTCTCCAGGGCCTGCTTCATGCCGGCGAAACGCTGGTCGAGCTGCTCCCGGCCGAGCAGATCGGAGATCTTCTGGTACGCCTCCCGGGCCTCACTCGAGCGCCACTGGTAATCACGCAGTTCGTTCACCGCGGCGGCGGTCGACGCCGGCAGATTCTCCAACTGCAGTTCGGAGAATCGGGCATCGTCGTCCAGGTCACGGGCCAGCTGCTTGCGTTCGGCGAGCACCGCCTGGTCGAGCAGCTCGCGTACCTCGTCGAGGGTGCCGTCGAGGCGATGCCGCTGCAGCAGCTGCTGCCGCTTCTCGGCGACCCGGCGGGCCAACTCGTCCAGGCCGGTACGGTTCCGATCGCCACGCCGCAGGAACTCCTGCATCGCCCGCTGCGGAGAGGTGCCCTCCATCACGTCGCGACCGATCTGCTCCAGCGCCTCGGCCAGATCCACCGGCGGGGCCAGCGGATCCGGCCCGTCGTGATAGGGCCCGTACGCCGAACGGTGCGGGTCCGGACGCCTCCCGAAGCCGGCCATCAGCCGTACACCGCTCCCTGGTCGCCGCTCTCCTTGCTGATCCGTCGGGCCAGGTAGAGGCCCTCCAGCGCCAGCTCGGCCGCCCCGGCGCGGGCCCCGACACCGTCGGCCTGGACACGTTCGGAGATCCGGTCATAGAGGTCGGAATCCAGGCTGGGCAGGGAATCCAGCAGCTCGGTGGCGGTCACCCGGTCACCGGTGGTGACCAACCGGGAGCCGTCCATCGCCGCCACCAGTTCGGCCAGATCCAGTCCGCGGAGCTTCTCCCGGACCGTGGCCGCGGTCGCCTGACGCAGCAGGTGGGTGAGGATCTCGGTCTCGCGACCCTCCTCGCCGACCTCGAACTCGATCTTGCCCGTCAGCACGTCGACCGCGGCCGACAGGTCGACCAGCCGGGCCACCGCTTCCTGCTCGCCGCGTACGGTGGCGCGGTGCAGCGCGGCCGCCGCGACGGTCTCGGCACCGGCGATCGCGAAGCGGGCCGAGACACCGGAGCGCTGGTCGACCGCGGAGGAGGAACGCAGTTCGCGGGTGAAGCGGGCGAGCACCTCCAGCAGCACATCGGGCACCTCGGCGACCAGCTCCGCCTCCTGCCGGATCACCGCGATCTCGTCGGCGATCTCCAGCGGGTAGTGGGTGCGGATCTCGGCGCCGAAGCGGTCCTTCAGCGGGGTGATGATCCGGCCGCGGTTGGTGTAGTCCTCCGGGTTCGCCGAGGCCACCACCAACACATCCAGCGGCAACCGCAGCAGATAACCGCGGATCTGGATGTCGCGTTCCTCCATCACATTGAGCAGCGCCACCTGGATCCGTTCGGCCAGGTCCGGCAGCTCGTTGATCGCCACGATCCCGCGATGCGCCCGCGGCACCAGGCCGAAGTGGATGGTCTCCGGATCGCCCAGGCTGCGGCCCTCGGCCACCTTCATCGGGTCCACGTCGCCGACCAGGTCGCCGACGCTGGTGTCCGGGGTGGCGAGCTTCTCGGCGTACCGCTCGTCGCGGTGCCGCCAGGCGACCGGCAGGTCATCACCCAGCTCGGCGGCGCGGCGCTGCGAGGCCGCGGTGATCGGCTCATAGGGGTGCTCGCCGAGTTCGGAACCCTCGATGACCGGGGTCCACTCATCGAGCAGACCGACCAGGCTGCGCAGCAACCGGGTCTTGCCCTGGCCGCGCTCACCGAGCAGCACGATGTCGTGGCCGGCGAGCAGGGCCCGCTCGACCTGGGGGATCACGGTGCCCTCGAATCCGTGCAGCCCGGGCCAGGGATCGGTGCCCGCGGCCAGTGCGGAGAGCAGGTTGGCGCGGAGCTCGGCACGCAGGCTCTGCTGCTGGTGGCCGCTGGCCCGGAGCTCGCCAACGGTACGGATCTCGGGCGCCCGATTCCGGGGCGCTTCGCGCGTCGTCGTCGTCACCCATTCGATGGTACGCGCGGGGTCCTGACTAGGGTGTGGCCCGTGGCGACACCTGTAGCTCCCGGACCTGCGACGATCCGCGTCCGCGTCCCGGCCAAGATCAACCTGGCGCTGGGTGTCGGCGGCGTGGACGCCGACGGCTACCACCGGCTGACCACGGTCTTCCAGGCGGTGTCGCTGCACGACGAGCTCACCGCCCAGTGGGACGAGCCCGGACTGTTCTCGATCGCGATGTCGGGGGAGGGCACCGATCTGGTCGCCGCCGACGACTCGAATCTGGCGATGCGGGCGGCCCGGCTGGTGGCCGAGCGGTTCGGCCCGGAGAGCGCCCTGGGTGTGCGGATGACGGTGAAGAAGTCGATCCCGGTCGCCGGGGGGATGGCGGGTGGTTCCGCGGATGCGGCCGCCGCGCTGCTGGCCTGTTCGGTGCTGTGGGATCTGGACGCCGATCTCGAGGAGCTGCGCGAACTCGGTGGCGAGCTCGGTGCCGATGTGCCGTTCTCGATGCTGGGCGGGACCGCGATCGGTACCGGCCGCGGCGATGAGCTGGTACCGGTGCTGACCCGGGGTGCGCACCACTGGGTGCTCGCGGTCGCCGACGTCGGGCTCTCCACCCCGACGGTGTTCCGGCGCTTCGACGAACTCCAGCCCGGTGGCTGCGATCTGGCGATGCCGACCGAGCTGCTCAACGCACTGGCCTCCGGTGATTCGGTGGCACTCGGGCGGCATCTGCACAATGATCTGGCCGAGGCGGCCATCGACCTGCGCCCGCAGCTGCAGCAGACCCTCGACGCCGGGCTCGAGTTCGGGGCCCTGGGGGCCATCGTGTCCGGCTCCGGACCCACCTGTGCTTTCCTTTGTCGTAACGAGGAATCGGCGGTCGCGCTGAGCGTACGCCTCGGCGCCGAAGGGGTGGCGCGGGCGGTACGCCGGGTGCGTGGGCCGGTGCCGGGGGCTCGGCTGATCAGCTGAACCCAGCAGTCGACGAGAAGCACTCAACGAGGAGAGCCAGATGGCCACAGACAACGGACAGGTTCGGATCGCGGTCCAGCTGCAACCGCAGCACGCCGACTACGCGGACATCCGCCGGGCGGTCGCCGCCGCCGAGGAGGCCGGGGTGGATGCGGTCTTCAACTGGGATCACTTCTTCCCGCTGTTCGGTGATCCGGACGGCAAGCACTTCGAGTGCTGGACGATGCTGGCCGCCTGGGCGGAGGCCACCGAACGGGTCCAGCTCGGTGCGCTGGTGACCTGCAACTCCTACCGCAACCCGCAATTGCTGGCCGACATGGCCCGCACCGTCGATCACATCTCGGCGCGCGACGGCGCGGTCGGGCGGTTGATCCTGGGCATCGGTTCGGGCTGGTTCAAGCGCGACTACGACGCCTACGGCTACGACTTCGGCACCGCCGGCGGCCGGTTGAACGCGCTCGCCCGGGATCTGCCGCTGATCAAGCAGCGATGGGCCGAACTCAATCCGGCGCCGACCCGGGAGATCCCGGTGCTGATCGGTGGCGGCGGGGAGAAGAAGACGCTGCGGATCGTCGCCGAGCAGGCCCAGATCTGGCACAGCTTCGGCGATGTGGAGACCTTCACCCGCAAGAGCGGGATCCTCGACGAGCATTGCGCCGCGGTCGGTCGGGACTCCGCCGAGATCGAGCGCTCGATCGGGGTGGAGGCCGATGACCCGCAGGCCGACGCCGCCGCCAAGCACGCCGCCGGAGCCCGGTTGTTCACCCTCGGGGTGAACGGCCCCGACTACGACCTCGGCCCGGTACGCGACCTGGTCGCCTGGCGCGACGAGGTCAATATGCAGGGGTAGTCCGGGAGGTGATGTCACGGACTCCCGACCGATCGTTTCGTCTGGGTCCCACTGTGCGCTGGTGCCTATCGGGATCGTTCGACGAGTAGCGCAAGTGCTACCCGACTGGGAGTTTCAAGCTTGAAGTGGATCGCTGTGATGTGGGCCTTCACCGTGGGCACGGCGAGATGAAGTTTTCGGGCGATTTCCGCGTTGGCGAGGCCGTCCCCGATGAGTTCCGCGATCTCACGTTCGCGTGGGGTCAGCCCCTCGAGGCGGTTCAGCGCATGGGCGTCCGGTCGGGCTGCCAACGAGGCCGATACCACCCTCGGGATGATTCCGGGAGATAACACGGTCTCTCCTTCCAAGGCTCGGTGCAGGAGTTCGCGCAGCCTGGCCGGTTCGGTGTCCTTCAGCAGAAATCCGGCAGCACCTGCACCGAGGGCGCCGAATAGCAGTTCGTCGGTGCGAAATGTGGTGAGCGCGACGACTGCTCTGGCGGTCTCCTGCCGATCGATCTCAGCAATCGCATCGACTCCCGATCCGCCGGGCATGCGTAGGTCCATCAGCACCAGATCAGGCCGTAGTTCCCGGGTTCGGGCAATTCCAACAGCTGCACAATCCGCCTCGCCGATGACGTCGAACTCGGATTCCAGGAGCAACCGCAGGCCTGCCCTCACCATCGGATCATCGTCGACCAGGACGACTCGCGCGTGTGGTTTCACTCGTTCCATGGCAGCCATGCTCGGATCTCGAACAGTCCGTCTCGGTTGATCCACTCCACATGGCCACCCCGCTTCGTCACGCGCTCGACCATTCCGGTGAGACCGCGACCGGGGACGATCCGATCGGTATGTGGGCGGTGACTGATGGCGTTTCTCGCCACGAGATGCAACCGGTCGGATTCATGGCTCACCGTGAGGTCCAGCGGTTCGCCAGGCGCATGTCGCCTGGCGTTGGTCACGACCTCCTGGATCAGCCGGTACATCACAGGGTCCACTTGTGCAGAGGTCACTGAATCCGGCAAGACATAGCTGATCCGCTGACCACCTGCTCGCGCGGCATCCAGCATCCTGGCGACATCGGCCCAACTGGCGTCATCTGAGGTTTCGCGCTCGCTGGCGTCCAGTACATCGCGAAGGTCTTCGAGCGCGTTGTGGGCAGATGCCCGGATAAGCTCTCCGCTCTTCATCGTCGCCTCAATCGGGAGGTCCCGGCGGTCCGCGAGAGCACCCGCATGGAGGGCAATCATGCTCAATTGGTGGCCGAGCGCGTCGTGAAGCTCTCCAGTCAAACGCTTGCGTTCGTCCTCGCGTGCCATTGCGACCTCTAGTCTCCGACTGGCAGCCTGCGCTGCATCACGCTCGGTGCGCAGTCGCCAGGCGATGCCCACCCCGGCGGCCAGAGCCAACGGGACTAACAGCGCCAAGGGTGTGGGTGAGAGGAGGGCTGGAAGGGCTGGCGCAAGGTACCACCCACCCGTCATCCGGCCAGCCATTGTCGTTGCCACGGCAAGAAAACCGAGACAACCCATGAGCACCGGTGTGACCGGTGAAGGAGAGGCCAATGCCGTCAGCGCAACGATGGTCGACAGCAGAATCACCGTGACCCGCGGTCGTCCGAGGGCAGATCCACCGAGCAGAATTGCGGAGGCACACATCCAGCCAGCGATCTCGGTAACCGAAACGGATGCCGGAGGAGTTGCCGGCAAAAACCGCCCAGCAATGAAGATCAGCACGAGCACGCAACTGGCCACCGCTGGCGAAGACCGGCGTACTACATCTCGAAACACCCCCACTCGCACGACTCTATGACCCGGATCGGAGTTCGGATACCGACCTTGGTCGGTATCCGGAACCGACTTCGCGACACGAACCGAATGCTTTGGGCTCATCCACCCGCACTTGCCCGCATGGGGTACTCGGGGCATGGCAGATATCAGAACAGGTCGAACGAGGGTTGTCCCGAGATGCATCGACTCCGAACTGGCTGAGGCGCGTTCGGATTGGCACGCGCTCGGCGAGCATGACCCGATGTGGGCAGTGCTCAGCAGGCCGGGGACGAAGGGTGGCAAGTGGGAACCAAGCGAGTTTCTGGCTACCGGTGTGGCAGAGGTCGCCGCGCTGCGCGACTGGGCGCGTTCGATCGATCTCGACCTCGGGGATGGTCCGGCACTGGACTTTGGATGTGGCCTGGGGCGCATTACCCAACCGCTCGCCACCCATCACGCAAGGGTGCTCGGCGTCGATGTATCGGCGTCGATGCTGGCAGGTGCTCACGGGTTGCTCTGCTATGCCGATCGGCCGGAGCGAGTAGAGTTCATGAGCAATCAGGAGGCAGGACTTGAGCAGTTCGGGTCAGCCACATTTGATCTGGTCCACTGCGATCTCGTGTTGCAGCATCTCCCGGTCCGACTCGCAGAGCTCTACATGGTAGAGATGTTGAGAATCCTGCGACCTGGGGGTGTGCTGCATCTGGGAGTGCCCGACGCCAGAACCAGCTTCGTGAGCCGGATGCAGTGGATTCTGCCGACCTGGCTCGACCGATGGATACAGCAGCACATTCTGCGGTTCCCCGCACCAATGCGGATGACGATGTTCTCGACCGACCGGGTCGGGGCCATCGCTGGTGCCGCACGTGCACGGGTCGTGGCTGTCGCCACCGACTCAAGCGGTGTTCATTGGCGGCACCGTCGCTACCTCATCGTTGCTGGAGAAGGAGTTTAGCTGGCTATCCCGATTGACGGGGTGCGCGGGTGCTGGTGCGCTGCGCGACCACGAACGCGCGCGGGAAGCGCAGCACCGTCCCGAAGTCCTGTGCGGGGTAGGCGATCCGCAGCTTTTCCTTGTACGCCTGGCTGAACTCGGCACGCAGCGGTTCGGGCAGCCGGTCCAGGATCGGCCGCGCACCGGTGCCGGAGATCCACTCGAAGACCGGGTCGGGGCCCGGCAGGAGATGCAGATAGGTGGTTTCCCACGCGTCCACCGTGCACCCCAGCGCGGTGAGGACGGCGACCGCGTCGACGGTCGGATACTGCGCGGTCCGGGCAACACCCTCGACGTGGCCGGCGAAGCGCGGGTCGGCGGCGACCTCGCGGAGCAGCCGGTGGCTCGGCTCGTCGAAGTTGATCGGCACCTGGTAGGCGAGCCAGCCACCGGGGGCGAGCATCCCGACCAGCCTGGGCAGCAACCCCTGATGCTCCGGAATCCATTGCAGGGTGGCATTCGAGACGATCACATCGACCGGTTGTCCGGGCTGCCAGTCACGCAGATCGGCCCGCTGCCAGCGCAGTCGGTCGCTGTCGCCGTGAGTGGTGCGGGCACGGTCGATCATCGCCGCGGAGGAGTCGACGCCGAGCACCCTCGATCCCGGCCAGCGCTGCGTCAGGGTGCTGGTCAGGTTGCCCGGCCCGCACCCCAGGTCGACCACAGTGGCGGGATCGGTGGCACCGATCCGGGCGACCAGGTCGATGAACGGCCGGCCGCGCTGATCGGCGTACCGCAGATAGAGATCGGGATTCCAGTCACCCATGGCCGCTCCTCACCGAGCAGTTCCAAACTGTCTTGACATCAAGATATATGGGTCAAGATTCTCGATGTCAAGAGGTCGGCGTACGATGAACGCATGAGCGCCCAGGACGACGTCGACCGGCTGCTCGCCGACTGGGGTCGCGAGCGGGCCGATCTCGACCTGTCGCCGATGGCGGTGCTGAGCCGGGTGACCCGGCTCAGCCGGCTCCTCGACCGGGCCCGCCAGGACGCCTTCGCCGCGCACGGGGTGGTCGCCTGGGAGTTCGACGTGCTGGCCGCGCTGCGCCGCGCGGGGGAGCCCTATCAGCTCTCCCCGGGCCGCTTGCTGCGCGAGACCTTGGTCACCTCCGGCACCATGACCAACCGCGTCGACCGGCTGGTCACCCGGGGTCTGGTGCGCCGCAGCCCCGACCCCAGCGACCGTCGCGGGGTGCTGGTCAGCCTCACCGATGCCGGCCGCGATGTCGTCGACGGGGCGCTGGAAACCCTGCTCAGACACGAATCCGAGCTGCTCGATGCGCTGGACCGGGGCGAGCGGGAACAACTCTCCGGGCTGCTCCGGGCGCTGATGCTGCGCTTCGAACAGCCCGACGCCGGCTGACCGGCGGTCGAGTTGGCGATCGGGGCGAACCCCGACAGACTGCGCCCCGTGAAACTCAGCGGCATCATCCTCACGATCGTCGGGATCGTCCTTCTTCTCGGTGGCGGGATCGTGGGCGCTGCCCTGACGATCCAGGGTTCGCTGAGCCTGGTCGACGAGGTCGGTTCGGGCGAACTGCTCGACGGCCGGTCCCAGATCGCGGTGACCGCCGGTGAGTCGTTGCATCTCTACCACCGGGCCGGGACGGCGCAGCCGACCTGCGAGGTCACCAGACCCGGTGCGATCCGCCGCGCCGCGGTCACCGACAGCCCCTGGGACTTCGGCGGGGTGACCTATGAGGCGTTCGAGTCACTGACCTTCCCCACGGCCGGGGACTACGAGATCGAGTGTTCCGAGCAGGGCACCCTGATCGCCCCGCCGGTGCCGATGTCGGCGATGGGCACCGCGGTGCTCGGGGTCGGGCTCGCGGTCGTCAGCGTCGTCGTCGGCATCGGCACGCTGATCGTTGGAATCGTCCTGTGGGTAGCCGGTGCGAAACGGCAGCGATCGGCAGTCGCTGCTCGATGAGCGTCAGTGGGCGCCGTGGCCGCCCTTGACCATCCTGCTCGGATCGGGATCCTTGGGCGCCGGGGCGGCCTTCAGGATCAGGGTGATCACCGCGGCGATGATCATCGCGATGCCGATGGCGTACATGCCGGCCCGGTCGGTGCCGGTGAGGTCCTTCAGATAACCGGTGATGTAGGGGCCGGCGAATCCGGACAGGTTGCCGATCGAGTTCACCAGGGCGATGCCGGTGGCGGCCGATGCGCCGGTGAGGAAGGCGGTCGGCAGCGACCAGAAGGTCGGCAGGAACGCCATGATGCACATCGTCACCACACTGAGCAGTGCCATCTTCGACACCGGCCCCGGCATGTAACTGGTGATCGGGATCAGCAGCGCGCCGATGGTCAGCGGGATCACGTTGTGCCACACCCGTTCACCGGTGCGGTCGGATCTCCTTGACCAGAAGAGCATCGCGACCAGGCCGCAGACATAGGGGATCGCGGTCACCAACCCCTGCTCGACCACCGACCACTGCACCTGGTACTCGTTCTTGAACCCGGCGACGATGCTCGGCATGAAGAAACTCAATGAGTACAGGCCATACACGCCGCCGAAGTAGACGAAGGACAGCGCCCAGACCCGCGGCATCGCCAGCGCCTGACCCATCGTGACCTGATAGGTGCTCTCCTTCTCCTGGTGCTCCAGATCCAGCTGGGCCTGCAGCAGCTCCTGCTCGTTCGGCTTCAGCCACTTCGCCGCCCGCGGGTTGTCGGTGAGGAAGAACCAGCAGACCACGCCGAGGATGACCGCCGGAATGCCTTCCAGCATGAACATCGAGCGCCAACCGGCCAGGCCGAAGATCTGCCCGTGGCTGTACTGGATGATCAACGACGAGACGGTCGCACCGAGGGCCGAGGAGATCGGGATCGCGGTCATGAACAGCGCGGTGTACTTCGCCCGGTCCCGCTGCGGGAACCAGTAGGTGAGGTAGAGGATGATGCCGGGGAAGAAACCGGCCTCGGCGATACCGAGCACCAGGCGCAGGATGTAGAGCCAGGTGGTGTTCGGTACGAACGCGAACGCCGTCGCGACGATGCCCCAGGACACCATGATCCGGGCGATCCAGCGCCGGGCCCCGACCTTGTGCAGCATGATGTTCGACGGCACCTCGAGGATCAGGTAGCCGATGAAGAACAGGCCGGAGGCGATGCCGAACTGGGTGGCGTTCAGCCCCAGGTCCCGGTTCATGCCGTTCGGGCCGGCGAAGGCGATGTTGGTGCGGTCGAGGTAGTTGATGAAATACAGCAGCCCCAGGAAGGGGATCAGCCGCTTGGCAGCCTTGCTCACCGTCGCGCGGAGCTCGGGCGAGTCCCCATCGGTGAGGTGGCCGGAGGATTGGGCCGTACTCATGGGCGTGCCTTTCTAGTGGATCGCACCGGAACCGGGCGAGGGGTCGGCTGGGGCCCGGGAATCGGGCGGGGTGGGCTCTGGGTTCTTCGGGGTGGGCAGCGGGGGAGTGAACCGGCCGTCGACCGCGGTCCAGCCGCCGTCGACGGTGAGCGCGGTCCCGCTGATGAAGCTGGCCGCGTCACTGGTCAGGAAGACCACCGCGCCGGTGATCTCCTCGGGTTGCGCCCAGCGGCCCAGCGCACCCTTGGTGGCGTAGGCCTGGTACCAGTCGGGGGAGGCCTTGATCTGTTCGGTGAGCGGGGTCTCCACCACCCCGGGCAGCACCGCGTTCACGCGTACGCCCCGGGGGCCGAACTCGGCGGCGGCGGTCCGCACCAGTTGCACCGCGCCCGCCTTCGCGGCGGCGTACGCCGACTGGCCCGGTTCGACGGTGAGCGCACGGACCGAGGAGAAGACCACGATGCTGCCCCGGCCCCGCTCGGCCATCCCCGGCGCGAACGCCTGGATCGCCCAGAAGGGGGCCTTCAGGTTGAGCGCGAGCACCTTGTCCAGATCGGCCTCGGTGTAGTCGGTGATCCGCTGCCGCACGTTCGCACCCACGGTCACCACCAGGGCGTCCACCGGCCCGAGCTCGTCGGCCAGTGCCAGCACCGCGGCCCGGTCGGTGGCATCCAACCGGTACGCCGTCGCTCCCGGATGCTCGGCGGCGACCCGCTCCGCGGTCTCAGCGGACACGTCGGCGCAGAGCAGCTGGGCGCCCCTGCGGGCCAGCGCCTCCGCGACCTCGGCGCCGATCCCGCCGACGCCGATCAGCAGGATGCGACGGTCCGCGAGTGAAAAGGCGTCGGAGCGGCCGGACTGCTCCATCGAGGCACCCCCTGGGCGTGCATCTGTGCACGCACGTGTCGTGTGGGGTAACTGTGCCCCCGGTGAATTGCGGCGGTCAAGAGTATGACGAATGACTGGACAGACTTCGTGGCAACCGGTTGGTCACCCCCCGCTCACCGGCTCAGGTCGCGGTCCTCCTTCGGCATCACCACGGCCAGGAACAGCAGGCCGGTGAGCAGTGCCGCGGGAACGAACATCGCGTGCTGGATGCCCAGCAGCTGGACCAGGCCGCCCATCACACCGGGGCCGGCGAGGAAGGTCGCGTACCCGAAGGTGACCACCATCGCCAGCACCCGGCCACCACCCATGTGCCCGGCGACGGCGTACACCTGCGGGGCGATCATGCCCATCCCCAGCCCGACCAGCGCCCAGCCGAGGACCAGCACCGGCAGCGGGGTCAAGGTGGCCACCAGCAGATAGCCGAGGGCGGCGCAGACGCCGCCGAAGCGGACGACGGTACGGCGGCCGAAGCGGGCCACCAGGGCGTCGCCGGCCAGCCGGATCAGGAACATCGCGCCCGCCACCGTGGTCAGGCCGAGGGCCCCGGTCGTCGGGGACACCTGCGCCACATCGGTGACGTGCACCGAGGACCAGTCGAAGGCGGTGCCCTCGCCGAGGCCGAAGGCGATCGCCATCAGGCCGAGCAGCCAGGCGGCCGCCGGGATCCTGGTGCGGCCGCCGGTCTGCTCGTCGTGGTGGGACAGCGGTGCGGCCGGCGGGGCGAGGCGGAGCAGCAGGACCAGCGCGACCAACGAGGGCACCGCGGCGATCAGGCCGAGCCAGGGGAGGATGCCGGCACCGGCCAGTCCGGGGATCAGCGCCAGCAGCAGCACCAGCCCGGCGCCGGCGAAGTTGCCCAGCGACCACATCGCGTGCAGCCGGCTCATCACCGGCCGGTGCCGGGCCTGCTCGACCTGCACGCCGTAGGCGTTCATCGCCACGTCGAGGGCGCCGTTGCCGAGGCCGAGGACCGCCGCACCGATGATCGCGACCGGGTACGCCGGGCTCAGGCAGAGGATCAGGATGCCGGCCCCGAGCAGCGGCAGCGAACCGAGTGCCACCGCGCGGGCGCCGATCCGGTCGGCCAGCCGGCCACCGATCTGCATCGAGATGATGCCGAACACACCGGCGGCGAACAGCACGCCCGGGAACTGCCAGCCGGTCATCTGGTGCCGGTCGCGCAGCGTCGGGAGGGCTGCGGCGTACCCGCCGATCACCAGGCCGTTGACCAGGAACAGCAGGATCACCGAACCGAGGGCGGCCCGGCCCGCGAGACGGTTGGCGGTCAGGGTGGACACGGCGGCGCTCCCGGCGGTCGAAAGAGATGTGCTGTAACGATTCAGACGATGCGAACGAGTCTGCCTGTCACCGACTGGCGGTGTCAACCGATCGGTCAGATCTACCGTTGGTCACTTGTCGTGCTTGGCGCGCAGGCCCGGTTTCGGCTCCAGGTGCCGCAGTCCGTTCCAGGCCAGGTTCACCAGATGTGCGGCCACCGCCTGCTTGGACTGCTTGCGGTTGTCCAACCACCACTGGCCGGTCAGGCCGACCATCCCGACCAGCATCTGGGCATAGATCGGGGCGGCCTTCGCGTCCAGCTTGCGGGTCTTGAACTCGCGGACCAGCAGATCGGTGACCTGGGAGGCGACATCGGAGAGGATGCTGGCGAAGGAGCCGGAGGTCTGGCCGACATTGGAGTCGCGGACCAGGATCCGGAAACCGTCGGTGTGGTTCTCCACGTAGTCGAGCAGCGCCACGGTGGCGTACTCGATCAGATCCCGCTGGCTGCCGGGGTGCTTCAGGGAGGAGCGAATCGACTCGAGCAGGGTGCGCACCTCGCGGTCGACGACGACCGCGTAGAGGCCCTCCTTGCCGCCGAAGTGCTCGTAGACGACCGGCTTGGAGACCTGCGCGCGGGCGGCGATCTCCTCGACGGAGGTGCCCTCGAAACCGCGGTCGGCGAACAGCGGACGCGCGATGCTGATCAGTTGCTCCCGGCGTTCCTGACCGGTCATCCGGACCCGGCGGCGGGTCGTCTCGCGTTCTGCTGCCACCCGGCCATCCTCGCAGAAAGGGCTGACTGAAGATCTGCCGACGGCACGCTAGTCTGGTGCGGCCGTAAGCGGTTGATCCCCGGTTGGTCTGTCGGCAGGGCCCGCCTGACTTTGAATCAGGATTGAGCGACGCAGGTTCGACTCCTGCCCGGGGAGCGAGAACGCCCGCCAGATGTGAGGGGAGCCCTCTTGTCAGACCCGTCCCAGCTGGAACAGCCCCAGCCGGTCGCCGCCGTGATCGTGCTGGCCGCCGGTGCCGGCACCCGGATGAAGTCGACCAGGTCGAAGCTGCTGCACGAGATCGGCGGCCGCTCGATGCTGTCCTACGCCGTGTCCGCGGCGGAGGCCCTGCAGCCCGAGCACCTGGTCGTGGTCGTCGGGCACCAGCGCGAGCAGGTGATCGAGCACCTCGCCGAGATCGCCCCCGAGGCGGTCACCGCGGTGCAGGACGAACAGCGCGGCACCGGGCATGCGGTGTCCTGCGGGCTGGGTGCGCCGGGCCTGGAGTCGCTGACCGGCGATGTGGTCGTCACCTACGGCGACGTGCCGCTGCTCAGCGGGGAGACGTTGCAGGAACTCGTCCTCGCGCACCGCGCCGCCGGGGCCGGTGCCAGCGTGCTCACCGGGCAGCTGGCCGATGCCGGCAACTACGGCCGGATCGTCCGCGACGCCACCGGCGGTTTCGAGCGGATCGTCGAGGCCCGCGACGCGAACGCCGAGGAACTGGCAATCACCGAGATCAACTCCGGCATCTACGTCTTCGACGCCCGGGTGCTCCGCGACGGCCTCTCCCGGCTGAACCCGTCGAATGCCCAGGGCGAGCTCTACGTCACCGACGTGCTCGGCATCGCCCGCGGCGACGGCCAGCGGATCGGCACCCTGACCATCGACGACCTGTGGCAGACCGAGGGTGTCAACGACCGGGTCCAGCTCGCCGCGATGAACGCCGAGCTGAACCGCCGGATCTGCGAACGCTGGATGCGCGAGGGCGTGACGATCATCGATCCGCCCAGCACCTGGATCCAGCCCGATGTTGACCTGGCCCGCGACGTCACCCTGCTGCCCGGCACATCGCTGGAGGGCGCGACCCTGGTCGGCGAGGGTGCGACCATCGGCCCCGACACCACGCTGCGCGATGTCGAGGTGGGCCCCGGCGCGAGTGTGGTCCGCTGCCACGGCGAGCTCGCGGTGATCGGTGAGCAGGCCAGCGTCGGACCGTTCGCCTATCTGCGCCCGGGCACCCGGATCGGGGTGGGTGGCAAGGTCGGCACCTTCGTGGAGACCAAGAACACCACCGTCGGCGACGGCGCCAAGGTGCCGCACCTGTGCTACGCCGGCGACGCGGTCATCGATGCCGGCGCGAACATCGGTGCCGGCACCATCTTCGCCAACTATGACGGTGAGCAGAAGTGGCACACCCACGTCGGCCGGCAGGCCTTCATCGGTTCGAACTCGGTGCTGGTGGCGCCGGTCGACATCGGCGACGGTGCATTCGTGGCCGCCGGATCCGCGGTCACCGAGAACGTCCCGCCCGGGGACCTTGCGGTGGCGCGCGGTCGGCAGCATGATTCCGCGGACTGGGTACGCCGCCGCAAGCCGGACAGCAAGTTCGCCGCCGCCGTCGAGGCCGCTGCGGCGTACCGGGTGAACGAGAAGGTCGCCGACCAGCAGAAGGGCCAGGACCGGTGAGTGGGATCAAGGAGAACCGCGAGAAGCACCTGATGCTGTTCAGCGGCCGGGCCAACCCGGCGCTGGCCGAGGAGGTCGCCGAGCTGCTCGACGTCGAGCTCACCCCGACCCGCTCGGTGACCTACGCCAACTCCGAGATCTATGTGCGGTTCGAGGAGTCGGTGCGCGGTTGCGACGCGTTCGTCATCCAGGCCCACCCGGCCCCGGTGAACGAGTGGCTGATGGAGCAGCTGATCATGGTGGATGCGCTGAAACGCGCCTCCGCCGACCGGATCACCGTCGTCTCGCCGTTCTATCCCTACGCCCGCCAGGACAAGAAGCACCTCGGTCGCGAACCGATCTCGGCCCGGCTGATCGCCGACCTCTACAAGACCGCCGGCGCGGACCGGATCATGTCGGTGGACCTGCACGCCGCGCAGATCCAGGGCTTCTTCGACGGCCCGGTGGACCACCTGTGGGCGCTGCCGGTGCTCTCGGACTACATCGAGAGCAAATACGGCAAGGAGGACCTCGTCGTCGTCTCGCCGGACGCCGGCCGGGTCCGCTTGGCCGATCTGTGGACCGACAAGCTGAACTGCCCGCTGGCGATCATCCACAAGCGCCGCGACCCCGACGTCGCCAACCAGGTCGCGGTGCACGAGGTCGTCGGTGACGTCGAGGGCAAGGTGTGCCTGCTGGTCGACGACATGATCGACACCGCCGGCACCATCTGCCAGGCCGCCGACGCCCTGAAGGCGCGCGGCGCCCGGCAGGTGATCGCCGCCGCGACCCACCCGATCCTGTCCGGGCCAGCCGCCCAGCGGCTCAACGACTCGGCGTTCACCGAGGTGGTGGTCACCAACACCCTGCCGATCGCCGACGACGTCAAGGTCGACAAGCTGACCGTGCTCTCCATCGGGCCGCTGATCGCCCAGGCCATCCACGAGGTGTTCACCGACGGTTCGGTGACCTCGCTGTTCGGCGGCCAGAGCTGAAGTGCCCGCTGCCGCCGCATCGCCCCGGATCCGCACCCGCACCCGGTTGGGGATCGGGTTGCTGGTCGTGGCGCTGATCGGGCTGACCGCCTGGGGGCTGTTCGCCGGTCGGCTGCCGCTGCCGGACAACCAGTTCCGTGCGCTCTCGGCCGGTGACTGCATCCGGCTGGTGGCGGTCGGCAACTCCGAACCGGCCCGCGACGGCTCGCTGACCGTCGGCCACGAGGAGGTCGCCTGCGATGCCGGGCCGACCCCGATGACCTACACGGTGGCGACCGTCGGGCCGGGCGAGCAGTCCTGCCCGACGACCGACTACGTGGAGTACTACCAGGTCGGCCAGACCTCGCGGGCCAATCCGACCGAGCAGCGGCAGTGGACCACCTGCCTGGTGCCGAACTACCGGCCCGACACCTGTTACGCCGACGACGACAGCACGCTGGGATACCAGGCGGTGCCCTGCGGGCAGGCCGCCTCGTTCCGGGTGGACTCGGTCACCGACCGGGCCGATGCGCAGTGTCCCGAGCCGGCCCGGGAGATGGTCTACCCCGAGCCGCCGCGCACCTTCTGCGTCCGCCCACCCGGCTGAGGTCGGCGTACGCGAGATTCGGGCGCGCGATCCAGGCGTACGCGAATCTCAGGCGTCGGCGGTGGCGGGCTCGCGACCCTCGACCTTGGTCAGCAGTTCGCCGAGGCCGCGGTCCAGGTCGGCGCCGTGCGAGCCGACGACGCCCGCCGGGTCGAGCAGTTGACCGTCGGGACCGTAACCGTCGCGGGGGATGGTCAGCGCGACATTGTCGGCGACCGCGTCCGACTGGGTGACCAGGAAGACGTGCTTCAGTGCGTCGGCGGCCATCTGGCCACCGCGGCCGCCGTAGCTGACCACCAGGGTCGGCAGGCCGTTCCGTTCGGCGTAGATCGTGTCGATCGCGTTCTTCAGCGGAGCGGGGATGCCGCCGTTGTACTGCGGGGTGAGCAGCACGACACCGTCGAGACGGTCGACCTGCTGCGCCCAGCGCTTGGTGTGGTCGTGCTGGTAGTCGCCGAGGGCCGGCATCTTCGGTTCGTCGAGGAAGGGCAGATCCACCTCGCGCAGGTCGATGACCTCGACCTCGGCCCGCGGGTCGAGTGCGCTGATCCGGTTCGCCACCTGCTCGGCCAGCTGCGGGCCGATGCGGACGGGTCGGGTGCTGCCGATGATGACCCCGATGGTGTGCGTATCGCTGTTGCTCATGGGTCATTGAACTCTCAACCACTTCGGGATATTCCCTGCGGGCCCGCGCGTTTGCTGGCCACGGGGCCGAGCGACTAGGATTCACAACCGTCTTGGCGAGGGACCGCTGGTCCGTGATCGACTGGAAACCTCCTCGTCCGTTCTGTGTCTCGACTTGAGGAGAAAATCGTGTCCCCGTCTTCCCAGACCAAGCTCAGCGGCGAACTGCGTACCGAGTTCGGCAAGGGCGCTGCCCGCCGGATCCGCCGCGCCGACAAGGTGCCCGCCGTGCTCTACGGCCACGGCATGGACCCGCTGCACGTCTCGCTGCCCGGCCACGAGACCCTGCTGGCGCTCCGCGTCAACAACGCGGTGCTGTCGATCAACATCGACGGCAAGGAGCACCTGGCGCTGGCCAAGCAGGTGCAGCGTGACCCGATCAAGGGCTTCATCGAGCACGTCGACTTCGTGATCGTCCGCCGTGGCGAGAAGGTCACCGTCGACGTCTGGGTCAACGTGACCGGTGAGGCCGGCCCGGAGACCGTCGTCGTGCTGGACGCCCAGACCGTGTCCATCGAGGCCCCGGCCACCAACATCCCCGAGAGCATCGAGGTCTCCGTCGAGGGCCTGGAGGCCGGCTCGCAGGTGCTGGCCAAGGACCTGGTGCTGCCCGAGGGCGCCACCTTCGCCGGTGACGAGGAGACCCTGATCGTCAACGTCACCCAGCAGCAGTCCGCCGAGGCGCTGGAGGCCGAGCTGGCCGAGGCCGAGGCCGAGGCCGGTATCGAGCGCGAGGAGACCGACGAGGAGAAGGCCGCCGCGGAGGCCGAGGGCGAGGACGGCGACGGCGAGTCCGACGAGGACAAGTCCGAGGAGTAAGGGTTTCATGCCGCCGATGGGCAGCGATCGAGGTATGCCCAGCGGCAGCTGGCTGGTGGTCGGGCTCGGGAATCCGGGCCCGACCTACCAGCGACACCGGCACAACATCGGCTATCTGGTGGTCGAGGAACTGGCCCGCCGGGCCGGGGGCCGGTTCGCCGCGCCGCGCGGGATGCGGGCCGAGGTGCTGCAGACCCGGATCGGACCGCTCGGGACCGGGGTGGTCGGTGCCGATGCCGAGCTGATGGTGCTGATGAAGTCCCGCACCTACATGAACGAGACCGGGGGACCGGTCGCCCAGCTCGCGGCGTACCACAAGGTCGCGCCCGAACGGGTGATCGCGATCCACGACGAACTCGATCTCGAGCCCGGCGTACTCCGACTGAAACTCGGTGGTGGCGACAACGGCCACAACGGGCTGAAGTCGATCCGCAAAAGCCTCGGTACCGGGGACTTCCACCGGGTCCGCTTCGGCATCGGCCGCCCGCCCGGCCGGCAGGCCCCGGCCGACTTCGTGCTCTCCGACTTCCCGGCCGCACAACGGGCCGACCTGGCGGTCGACATCGACCGCGCCGCCGATGCCGTGGAGTCGCTGATCAACGACGGGCTCGCCGCCGCGCAGAACCGCTACAACGGTTGACGTGCGCTGACCTCACGCTGCCCGAGTAGCACCCATGCGCAACGAAGCGGAGCAATGGGTGCGTGTCGAGGGCAACGCCCTAAGCTGGCCGGCATGGCCGATGTGACGCTCTACCACAACCAGAACTGCTCCACCTCCCGCGCCGCCAAGGAGGCGGTCGTCGACGCCGGCACCGAGGTGGAGATCGTGCAGTACCTGAAGAATCCGCTCGATGAGGCGGCCCTGCGCGAGCTGCTCGGCAAGCTGGAGGATCCGGCGACCGACCTGGTACGCCGGGACGGGCACTTCAAGGAGCTGGGTCTGACCGACGCCGATGTGGCCACCGAGGATCAGGTCGTCGAGGTGCTCACCGCCCACCCGAAGCTGATGCAGCGGCCCGTGCTGGTGAAGGGGAAGCGGGCGATCATCGGCCGCCCCAAGGACCGCGTACCGGCCTTCCTGGCGAGCTGACTCCTGCTCCCGCGATCCATCGAATCCACGGTCCATCCATCGCGTACTGCAGCACGCGATGGATGCAGCCAGGGATCGATGGATCGCGAGCGGCGGTTCAGTCCTTGATGTCCTCGCCGGTCTGCATGTCGATCTGATCGGTACGGGCGGCGGCCCGGCTCATCATCTGGGAGGCCACCGGGGCGGTGATCAGCTGGAACACCCCGGCCAGCGCGATCATCCCCAGCGCCGGTACCGAGCGCAGCCCGAGCGCGACACCGAAGAGCACCAGCAACACCCCGAGCACCTGCGGCTTGGTCGCCGCATGCATCCGGGACAGCAGATCGGGGAAGCGCAGCAGGCCGATCGCGGCGAGCAGGCAGAGCAGGGCGCCGGCGAGCAGGCAGAGCAGCGCCAGCAGGTCGACGATCGCTGCCACGGTGGGACTCATCGCTCGGTGCTCCCTTCCTCGCTGCGGTCACCGGTCGACCGACCACCCGGGTCCTCGCTGCGGTCGGTGTCGCGGGCCACGAACCGGGCGACCGACACCGACCCGACGAAGGCGACCAGCGCCAGCGTGACGATGATCGGCAGCGTGGTCTCGTGCCGGGCCAGGGTCGCCTCGGCGGCCACCGCGCAGATCAGGGTGGTCACCAGCACGTCGGTGGCCAGGGTCCGGTTCAACACCGACGGCCCCCGGATGATCCGGATCACCGTCAGCACCGCGGAGGTGAACAGCAGCACCCCGACGATCCAACCGACGATCACCTGCGCCTGGTCGACGAACTCGATCATCACTGCACCTCCCGGGTCCAGGTGTCGTGGGCGCCACCGCAGCCCTCGGGAGCGGGCGCGCCGAACGCGCGGGCGACCTCGCGCTCGCGGCGGTGGATGTGCGCCACCTCGCGAGCCAGTCGCTCATCGTCGGTGTGGTCGATGAAGTGCACCAGCAGCTCGCTGCGTACCGGATCCAGATCCATCACCACCGAGCCGGGTACCAGCGAGGTGAGCTCGGCGACGACGGTGCGCCGGAAGTCGTCGTCATCGTGCAGATGCACCACCGCGATCCGGCCCGGCCGCAGCGGCGCCGGCCGGACGGCCAGCCAGGCGACGTGCACGCTGGCGATGGTCAGCTCGCGCAGGAAGTTGCCGACCAGCCACAGCAGCGCCAGCGGCCGGATCCTGATCCGGCTCGCCGCACGCGGCATCGGGAAGACCGCCAGCACGGTCGCGGCAACGAACAACCCGAGGAAGAAGGTGCCCCAGCTGGGCCGCCCCCAGAGCAGCATCCAGACCGCGGTCAGCCCGAGCAGCGAGCCGAGCCGGATCTTGCGCAGGAACTTCATCACTGGCCCCCCGTCCCGAGGACGGCGGTCAGATACGGCGTACGCGCCAGCAGTTCCTGCGCGGCCCGGTCGGCGACCCCGTAGAGCGGACCGCCGAAGACGGTCAGCCCGAGACCGAACAGCACCAGCGCCAGGGTGGGCACGATGACACCCGGGGTGAGCCGCCGGGCGCCGCCGGCCACCGCCGGTACCGGTGCCCGCCAGAACGCCCGCGACCAGACGCGGGAGACGGCGTACAGGGTGAGCAGGCTGGTCAGCACCGACCCGGCCATCAGCAGGTACGCCAACCAGCCGCCCTGTTCGGCACCGGCCTGCAGCAGACCGACCTTGCCGATGAACCCCGACAGCGGCGGGATGCCGGCCAGATTCATCGCGGGCACGAAGAACAGCACCGCGACCACCGGGGCGGTGACCAGCAGGCCGCCGAGTTTCTGCAGCGAGGTGGTGCCACGTTTCATCTCGATCAACCCGACCACCAGGAACAGGGTCGTCTGGATGGTGATGTGGTGGGCGACGTAGTAGATCGCGGCGCCGAGGCCGATCACCGATCCCAGGGCGACACCGAAGAGCATGTAGCCGATGTGCGAGACCAGGGTGAAGGACAGCATCCGTTTGATGTCGTCCTGGGCGACCGCACCCAGGATGCCGACCAGCATGGTCAGCAGCGCCGCCCACATCAGCAGCGAGTTCAGCCGGTCGTCGGGGAAGAGCAGGGTCCGGGTGCGGATGATCGCATAGACACCGACCTTGGTGAGCAGGCCGGCGAACACCGCGGTCACCGGTGCCGGGGCGGTCGGATAGGAATCCGGCAGCCAGCCGGACATCGGGAAGACCGCCGCTTTGATGCAGAAACCGAGCAGCAGCAGCGATTCCAGCAACAGCGTCGTCTGCGGCGAGAGGGTGTCCAACCGGCTCGCCACCCGCGCCAGGTTGACCGTGCCGGTGGCGCCGTAGACGAGCCCGATCGAGGTCAGGAAGACCAGCGAGGAGAGCAGGTTCACGATCACGTAGTTGATGCCGGCCCGGACCCGTTCCTCGGTGGCGCCCAGGGTGAGCAGCACGAAGCTCGCGAACAGCAGCATCTCGAAGCCCACATAGAGGTGGAACAGGTCACCGGAGATGAAGGTGGTGGAGACGCCGGCGGACAGCACCAGCAGGGTGGGGTGGAAGATCGGCAGCGGGGCGCCGCCGTCGAACTCGTCGTCGGAGCGCCGGCCCTGACCGGAGGAATAGAGCATCACCGCGAAGGTGACGACGGTGGAGATCAGCAGCATCAGCCCGGACAGCCGGTCCACCACCAGGGTGATGCCCTCATCCAGCGGCCAACCGCCGACCCGCACCACCAGCGTACGCCGCTGATCGGCCGCCCAGAGCAGCGCCGCGGAGACCCCGACCACCGAGGCCAGCACGGTGCCGGAGATCCACCGCTGCAGGTGCTTGTGGGCGCCGGCGACCACGGTCGCACCGGCACCGCAGAGCGGCAGCACCACGACCAGCGGCACCAGGAACTCGAGGGTGAAGTTCACTTCTCGACCTCCTCGGTGTCCGGATCGGAGCTGTCGGTGAAATCGGAGTCGGACATGTCATTGGCGACGGCCCGGTCGTGGGTGCGGACACCCTCGTCGTCGTCGGCCACCTCATCGGTGTTGCGCAGCTGCCAGGAGCGGTGCGCCAGCGCCAGGAAGTAGGCCGTCACCGCGAGGGTGATCACGATCGCGGTCAGCACCATCGCCTGCGGCAGCGGGTCGCTGATCCCACCGGGCCCGATCGGTGGATCGAGGTTGCTGCTGGACACGATCGGCGGCCGGCCGGGTGCCCCGGAGGCGACCATGAAGACCAGGTTGACGCCGTTGGAGACGAGCAGGACGCCGAGCAGCGAGCGGACCAGCGAGCGGGAGAGCAGCAGGGTGACACCGCAGGCGACGAGTACGCCGATCAGGATGCAGAGGGTGAGATTCGCGATCATCGACCGCCCCGCTCTCCGGCCAGCGGATCGCTGACCACCTGTCCGGCGTGGGTCGGGGCGATCTCGGAGTCCAGCCCGGAACCCAGCGAGCGCAGGATGTCCAGCATCAGTCCGATCACCACCAGATAGACGCCGATGTCGAAGAACATCGAGGTGACGAGTTTGACCTCACCGATCAGCGGCACCTCGAAGATGAACGTCCAGGACTGCAGCACATCACCGCCGACCAGCATCGAGATCAACCCGAAACCGGCCGAGAGGAACAGGCCGATACCGAGCAGGGTGCCGGGCATCACCGGCAGCGCGGCGCGCAGCTCCTGGGCGCCACCGGCCAGATAGCGGATGGTCAGCGCCAGGCCGGCGACCAGACCGGCCGCGAAACCACCGCCGGGATCGTTGTGGCCGGTGAACAACAGGAACGCCGACCACACCATCACGGTGTGGAAGATCAGCCGGGTGACCACCTCGAGCAGCAGCGAGCGGTGCTCGGCGGGGGTGGCCCGGATCGCGGAGAGCCAGCCGAGGTCACCGGTGGTCATGCCGCGCCGCTCCTTGCGCCGAGTGCGGCTGCGGCGCAGCCGCTGGCGCAGCTCCCGCATCCGATCGCTCTGCTGGAAGATCAGCGAGGCGATACCGGTCGCGGCGACCAGCACCACCGAGATCTCACCCATGGTGTCCCAGGCACGGATGTCGACCAGGATCACGTTGACGACGTTGTAGCCGCCGCCGAACTCGACCGAGCTGCGCGGCATCGTGACCGAGTCCGGGGTGGCGGTCCGGGCGGTGGCGGCGACCAGGCTGGCGCCGGCGACGACCACCCCGGCCCCGACGCCGAGCAGGATCCGGCGCGGCCGCCCGCGGCGCTCCTCGCGGGTGTCGCGGAAGCGGCCGGTGAAGCGGCGCAGCACCAGGATGAAGACGACCACCGAGACGGTCTCCACCAGCAGCTGGGTGAGGGCCAGGTCGGGGGAGCCCTGCAACAGGAACAGCAGCGCCACCCCGTAACCGGTGACCCCGACCAGGAAGACCGCCCGGAATCGGCGGCGGGAGCGTACCGCCGCGATCGCCGCGATCGAGATGACGATCGCCACCGCGACCTGGGCCGGGGTGTCGAACCAGCGCACCGGCCGATCGGGGCCGGACAGCGCGCCGTTGAGCGCGCGGACCATCGCCGCACCCGGGCCGACCAGCAGCACCACCAGGATCAGTGAGAGCGACAGCGGCAGCGAGCCGCGGTGCAGCAGGCCGGTCACCTCGAGCGAGATCCGGTCCAGTCCGCGCATCACGAGCCGGTACGCCGACACCGCGGCCGGCGGATGGGGCAGCGCCTTCTGCACGGCCTCCACCCGGCTGCGCAGCGCGAACAGCCCGGCACCCAGTGCCAGGGTCACCAGCGACAGCAGCAGGCCGAGGTTGAGCCCGGGCCACAGCTCCAGATGCACGGTGTAGGCCGTGGGCGCGAGCAGGTCGACCCAGCCGGCGAACCAGGGCTCGGCCTCGGAGGCGAAGGGTGCGAGCACCAGACTGGCGGCGCCGAGCAGCACCGGTACCGCGGTGACCACCCACGGGTTGGCATGCGGTTCGGCCATCTCGGCCGCACCCACGCGCGCCGGGCCCCAGGCGCCCCAGACGAAGCGGGCGCTGTAGCCGAAGGTGAGCACCGATCCGGTCACCACCGCGATCAGCAGCGGCAGCGCCCACGGGCCGGGCTCGTTCAACAGGGCGGCGTAGGCGGCCTCCTTGGAGACGAAGCCGAGCAGCGGCGGTACGCCGGCCATCGAGGCGGCGGCGAGGGTGGAGGCGACCGCGAGCACCGGCATCCGGCGGCGCAGGTTGTCCAGGATCCGCAGATCCCGGGTCCCGGTGGCGTGGTCGATGGCGCCGACGGTGAGGAACAGACAGGCCTTGAAGATCGAGTGGGTGAGCAGCATCGCGATGCCGGCCAGCGCCAGATTCTTGGTGCCGCCGCCGACCAGCAGCACCAGGAAACCGAGCTGGCTGACCGTGCCGTAGGCGAGCAGCAGCTTCAGGTCGAACTGCCGCAGCGCGCGGTAGCCGCCGATCAGCATGGTCGCCGCGCCGAGCCCGAAGACCACCGGGTGCCAGACCGGCATGGTGGCGTACCCGGGTGCGAGCCGGGCGACCAGATAGACACCGGCCTTCACCATCGCGGCGGCGTGCAGGTACGCCGAGACCGGCGTCGGCGCGGCCATCGCACCCGGCAGCCAGAAGTGGAAGGGGACCAGCGCGGACTTGCTGATCGCGCCCACCAGCACGAGCACGATCGCGACCTGCACCACCGCGGTCGGCTCGGGCGGACTGGCGAGCAGCTCGCTGAGCCGGTAGGAGCCGCCGGCGAGGCCGAGCAGGACCAGCCCGACGAGCATCGACAGGCCACCGAAGGTGGTCACCACCAGGGCCATGGTGGCCGCCCGGCGGGAGTCCTCCTGCTCGCTGAAATGGCCGACCAGCAGATAGGAGAGCACCGTGGTGAGCTCCCAGAAGAGGTAGAGCAGCAGCAGGTTGTCGCTCCAGACCAGGCCGAGCATCGCACCGGCGAAGGCGGCCAGGTGGACACCGAAGCGGTCCAGACCCGGTTCGTCGTCGGTGAAGTAACCCGCGCAGTAGGCCAGCACCAGCAGCCCGATCACCGAGATCACCAGGGTGAGCAGCCAGGACAGGGTGTCCATCCGCAGCTGGATCGTCAGGTCGATTCCCGGGACCCAGGCGAAGGTCTGCTCCAGCGCACCCTCGCGTACCCGGCCCGCCTGCAGCAGGGCCCAACCGGCGGTCACCGCACTCGGCAGTGCCAACACCCAGAACGCCCGGCGGCCCAGCAGGCGCACCAGGGCCGGGGAGGACGCGGCCACTACGAAGTGGACGATCAGGAGTGTCAGCAAGGGCCCGCCTGGTCGATGGGTGAGATGGATGCGTGGTGGATCATCCGCATTCTACAGAATGTCGACAGCGCTTCTGAACCACTGGGGTGTACCATCGGTACATGCCGTTGCCGCGATTCTCCCGGCTGCCCGAGGCGAAGCGGGCGGCGATCCTCACCGTCGCCGCCCGACACTTCGCCACCGACGGACCCGAGACCGCCTCCTACAACGCGATCCTGGCCGAGGCCGGCATCTCCAAGGCCTCGGCGTATCAGTACTTCGACTCCCGCGCCGACCTGCTCGAGGCGGTGCTGCACGAGGTGGCCGGTGATCTGCTCGGGGTGCTCGGGGTGTGGCGGCCCAGCCGCGACGCCGCGGACTTCGCGGAGCAGTGGCGGGCCGGGGCGACCCGGTTGGCCGAGGCGCTGCGCGGCGACGAGGTGTTGCTGGCGCTGGCGCCGCACTGCCTGGCCCGCGGGGTGTCGGGGGAGGGGCCGCGGGTCTGGATGACCGCGCTGATCGCCGACGGCCAACGGATCGGGGTGGTCCGCGATGATCTGGACACCGGCCTGCTGATCGACGTCAGCCTGGCCGTGCTCACCGAGATCGACCGCTGGGCGTTGGCCGAGCTGGCCGCCGGCCGGGAACCGGATCCGGATGCGGCGTACGCCCTGCTGGATTCGCTGTGGCGGAAGGGGGCCTGATCTCCGGCGACGCCGGCCCGCTGAGGGAGGCCTGCCCGGTGCTGGAATGCCGGCTGGGGGTGAGCGAGTAGCCTGTTCCGGTGACCCTTCCGGGACTGGTCCAGCTCGTTGGCACCGACCCCGCCGTCGCTGAGGTCAGCGATGGCGCGCGCTCGCGTACCCTCTCGGCCGCCGATGTCACCGCCCCGCCCGCGCTGCGGCCCTTCCTCGCCGCGCTGCTGTCGGAGACCCGCACGGTGCTGCTGGTGACCGCCACCTACCGCGAGGCGGAGAACCTGACCACCGCCATCGGCGCGGTGCTCGGTGAGGACCAGGTCGCCTACTATCCGGCCTGGGAGACGCTGCCGCACGAGCGGCTCAGCCCGCGCTCGGACACCGTCGGGCGACGGTTGTCGGTGCTGCGTCGGCTGGTGGATCCGGATGCGCGGCCCCGGGTGGTGGTCGCCCCGGTCCGCGCGGTGCTGCAGCCGCAGGTGAAGGGGCTGGCCGAGCTCACCCCGGTCCGGATCGTGGCCGGTGAGGACTTCGATCTCGGCGACCTGGCGACGGCGCTGGTCGGCGCCGCCTACCACCGGGTCGACCTGGTGGAGCGGCGCGGCGAGTTCGCGGTCCGCGGCGGCATCGTCGATATTTTCCCACCCACGTTGGAACATCCGGTGCGGATCGACTTCTTCGGGGACACCGTCGAGGAGATCCGGCACTTCACCGTGGCCGACCAGCGCTCCACCGACCTGGTGCTGAGCGAGGTCGTCGCCGACCCCTGCCGGGAGCTGCTGCTCGACGACACGGTGCGAGCCAGGGCCGCGACGCTCGCGGAGCAGCATCCGGAGCTGGCCGAGATGCTCGAGCCGATGGCCCAGGGCCATGCGGTCGAGGGCATGGAGGCGCTCGCCCCGGTCCTGGTGGACGGGATGGAACTGCTCGTCGATGTGCTGCCCGCCGACGCCCTGATCGCGGTCTGCGATCCGGAACTCGTCCGCGGCCGGGCCGGCGACCTGGTCACCACCAGCGAGGAATTCCTGCAGGCCTCCTGGGCGGCGGCGGCCGGGGGCGGCCGCGCCCCGATCGATCTGGGCGCCTCGGCGTACCGGACCCTGGCCGATGTCCGCCATGCCGCGCTCGCCAACGGGCAGGCCTGGTGGTCGCTGTCCCAGTACAGCGCCGGGCCGGATGCCGGGCCGAGCGAGCCGGTGCGGACCGAGGACGGCGAGATCATCGACCTCTCCTCGGCGCTGGACAATTCAACCCGGGCAGGGAATGCGACGATCCCGACCTTCACCGTCGCCGCCCACGCCACCGAGTCCTGGCGCGGGGACACCGAGGCCGCGGTGGCCGCGATCAAGCAGGCGATGGCCGACGGCTGGCGGGTGGTGCTGATCGCCGAGGGCAAGGGCATGGTCAAGCGGATGGTGGAGATCCTGCGCGAGCAGGAGATCGGCACCAAGGCGGTCCGGGTGCTGAACAAGCCGCCGGCTGCCGACCTGGTCACCGTCGCGCTGGCCGAGCTGCCGCACGGGTTCCGGCTGGATTCGGCGAAGCTGGCGGTCTGGACCTCCGGTGATCTGTCCGGTCGCGGTCCCGCGGACAAGTCGCTGCGCCGGATGCCGAGTCGACGGAAGAACCAGATCGACCCGCTGGAGCTGACCGCCGGGGATCCGGTGGTGCACGAGCAGCACGGCGTGGGCCGCTATGTGGAGATGATCCAGCGGGCGGCGAAGGGCTCGGACTCGGTGCGGGAATATCTTGTCGTCGAGTACGCCCCCTCCAAGCGCGGGCAGCCGGGGGACCGGCTGTTCGTGCCGATGGACCAGCTGCATCTGTTGTCGCGTTACGTCGGTGGCGAGAATCCCAGCCTGGACAGGATGGGCGGCGCCGACTGGCATCGCCGCAAGGGCCGGGCGAAGAAGGCGGTCAAGGAGATCGCCGCGGAGCTGATCAAGTTGTACGCCGCCCGCCAGGCCTCCCGTGGGCATGCGTTCGCCACCGACACCCCGTGGCAGCGGGAACTCGAGGATGCCTTCGCCTATGTGGAGACCCCCGATCAGTTGGGCGCGATCTCCGAGGTCAAGCACGACATGGAACAGGTCGTGCCGATGGACCGGCTGATCTGTGGGGACGTCGGTTATGGCAAGACCGAGATCGCGGTGCGGGCCGCGTTCAAGGCCGTCCAGGACGGCAAGCAGGTCGCGGTGTTGGTGCCGACCACGATCCTGGTGCAGCAGCATGCGAACACCTTCGCCGAGCGGTACGCGGGCTTCCCGATCCGGGTCGCGCAGTTGTCGCGATTCCAGTCGGAGAAGGAATCCCGCGAGGTGAAGGAGGCGGTGAAGACCGGCAAGGTCGATGTCGTCGTCGGCACCCACCGGTTGCTCTCCGGTGAGGTCGAGTTCTCTGACGTCGGGCTGGTGATCATCGACGAGGAACAGCGCTTCGGGGTGGAGCACAAGGAGGCGCTGAAGAAGCTGCGGTTGAACGTCGATGTGCTGGCCATGTCGGCGACCCCGATCCCGCGGACCCTGGAGATGGCGGTCACCGGCATCCGGGAGATGTCCACCATCGCCACCCCGCCCGAGGAACGGCATCCGGTGCTCACCTTCGTCGGGCCCTACGACCGGGCCCAGGTCGGTGCGGCGATCCGCCGTGAGCTGATGCGCGAGGGCCAGGTCTTCTACATCCACAACCGGGTGCAGTCGATCGAGAAGGTGGCCGGCCAGCTGCGCGAGCTGGTGCCGGAGGCCCGGGTGGTCACCGCACACGGTCAGATGGGGGAGCACAAGCTGGAGCAGGTGATGCTCGACTTCGCCGACCGCAAGGCCGATGTGCTGGTCTGCACCACGATCGTCGAGGCGGGACTGGACATCTCGAGTGCGAACACGCTGATCATCGAGCGGGCGGACCTGCTCGGGCTGTCCCAGCTGCACCAGTTGCGCGGCCGGGTCGGCCGGAGCCGGGAGCGCGGTTATGCGTACCTGCTGTATCCGCCGGAGAAGCCGCTCACCGAGACCGCCCACGACCGGTTGGCGACGATGGCGGCGAACGCCGAGCTGGGCGCCGGCATGCAGATCGCGATGCGTGACCTGGAGATCCGTGGCGCCGGGAATCTGTTGGGTGGTGAGCAGTCCGGGCACATCGCCGATGTCGGTTTCGACCTCTACATCCGATTGGTGGGGGAGGCGGTCACCGAGTTCCGCAGCGACGGCGAGGACGTGGTGGCCGAACCGGAGCTGCGGATCGAGCTGCCGGTGGATGCGCACCTGCCCGCGGACTATGTGGAGTCGGAGCGGTTGCGGCTGGAGATGTACAAGCGGCTCGCCGAGGTGCGGACCGCCGAGGATCTGGCCGAGGTGCGCGCCGAGCTGACCGATCGTTACGGTGCGCCGCCGGAGCCGGTCGAGGCGCTGCTCGCGGTGGCCGAGTTCCGCAACGCCGCCCGGGCGGTCGGGCTGACCGAGGTCGTCGCCCAGGGCAACTACATCCGCTTCGGGCCCTATGAGTTGCCGGAGTCGCGGATGCTGCGGTTGAAGCGGCTGCATCCGCGGACGGTGGTGAAGACCGGGCACCTGCTGATCCCGCGCCCGATGGCCGCCACCATCGGCGGGAAACCGCCCACCGACAGGGAATTGCTCGACTGGTGCAGCCAGGTCGTCGCCGACATCTTCGCCCTCGAACCCGCCCCCGTCGGCTGATCCTCCACGCTCATCGAGTAGGTCGCGCAGCGCCTCCGCCTCCACCCGCCATCCCCGTAACTTTTCTCGGTGGGTCGGGGTGGGGCAGGGCTGCCCGTAGAGGCTGACGAACTGCTGCCAGGACGGCAGCACTTCGGTACACGTTCGCGGGGAGATCTGAGATCTGACCGGCTCGCCCCGGGACGGATTCGCCCGATGCGCGGACAGCACCGTTTCCAGCTGCCCGGGGCTGGGTAGGAAGTCGTCGGGCGCGGTCTCGCCAACCGGCGAGGCGACGGGGCGTACCCGTGTACTGCACAGATTTCGACCAGGAGGATGTCATGGCACGGCAGAAGGCCGATCGAAACAGGGCTGAACGGCTGAACCCCCCGGCGGGTCCGGGCTCGGAGCCACCCGCGCAGGACGAGCCAACGAAACCGCGTGACCCACTGCCGCCCAAGCCGGATCAGGCCGGCCCGGCGAACGTGTCCCCGACCGGTGTCGACTATGGCTCGTCGCCCGAGACCAACGCCCAGGCGGGGGCGTACCTGACCACCTCGACCGGTACCCGGCTCCGCGACACCGACCACTCGCTGAAGGCCGGCGTCCGCGGCCCGGTGCTGCTGCAGGACCACCACCTGCGGGAGAAGATCACCCACTTCGACCACGAGCGGATCCCCGAGCGCGTCGTGCACGCCCGCGGTGCCGCGGCCCACGGCACCTTCGTCGCCAACGGCGCCGCCAGCAGGATCAGCCGCGCGGCCTTCCTCGCCGAGGGTACGGAAACGCCGGTCTTCGTGCGCTTCTCCACCGTCCTCGGCTCCCGCGGGTCGGCCGACACGGTACGCGATACCCGCGGGTTCGCGACGAAGTTCTACACCAGCGAGGGCAACTACGACCTGGTCGGCAACAACATCCCGGTCTTCTTCATCCAGGACGGGATCAAGTTCCCCGATGTGGTGCACGCGGCCAAGCCGCAACCGGACCGGGAGATCCCGCAGGCGCAGAGCGCGCACGACACCTTCTGGGATTTCGTCTCCCTGCACTCCGAGGCGCAGCACCACACGATCTGGAACATGTCCGACCGCGGCATCCCGCGCTCGTTGCGCACCATGGAGGGCTTCGGCATCCACACCTTCCGGATGGTGAACGCCGACGGTGAAACCAGCCTGGTGAAGTTCCACTGGAAGCCTCGCCAGGGCGTCCATTCCCAGGTGTGGGAGGAGGCGCTGCTGACCGCCGGCATGGACCCGGACTTCCACCGCCGCGACCTGGCCGACGCGATCGAGGCCGGGGCGTACCCGGTCTGGGACCTGGGCGTCCAGGTGATGCCGGACACCCCCGAGGAGACCTTCGAGGGCATCGACCTGCTCGACCCGACCAAGCTCGTGCCCGAGGAACTGTGCGAGGTGCAGATCATCGGCACGATGACGCTGAATCGGAACCCGATCAACTACTTCGCCGAGACCGAGCAGGTGATGTTCAATCCCGGCAACCTCGTCCCGGGTATCGACGTCACCAACGACCCGCTGCTGCAGGTCCGGCTGTTCTCCTACATCGACACCCAGCTCAGCCGGCTCGGCGGGCCGAACTTCTCCCAGATCCCGATCAACCGGCCGCATGCACCGGTCAATGATCTCCAGCGCGACGGCCACCACCAGGCCGCCGACCACGGGGGAGTCGCCCCGTACCGGCCGAACTCGCTCGACGGGGGTTGCCCCTTCACCGCCGGGACGGCCGAGGGGGCGTTCATCGACGTGCCGACCCCGGTGCAGGGCGAGAAGGTGCGGGAGCTCTCGGCCAGCTTCGAGGACCACTACAGCCAGGCCCGGTTGTTCTACACCTCGCTCACCGAGGTCGAACAGCAGCACGTGATCGACGCGTACACCTTCGAGCTCGGCAAGTGCTACGAGGAGGCCATCAAGACCCGCCAGCTGGGTTGCCTGGCCGCCATCGACGCCGACCTGGCCGCGGCCGTGGCCACCGGCCTGGGTCTCTCGGTGCCGATGGCCGACACCAAGCCGGCCAAGGTCGATCCGAGCCCGGCGCTCAGCCAGCTCGGCAGGAGCTGGCCGGTCACCGGCCGCAAGGTCGCGGTCATCGTCGCCGGGCCGGATGATGCCGCGGTCGCGGCGCAGACGGTCGAGGCGATCCGGGCCGCCGGCATGGTGCCCCTGCTGACCGCACCGAACGGGGGCACCCTGGGCGACCAGCCGATCGAGCGCAGCTATCCGACTGCGGCCTCGATCGAGTGGGACGGTGTCGTGGTGGCCGCCGACCCATCGGCCGGACCCAACCCCGCCGACGACGCCAAGATCATCCGGCTGCTGGATGAGGCGTACCGGCACGGCAAGGCGATCGCGGTTCTCGACGGCGTGGATCCCGCGACGCTCGGTCTCAACGCGGCGGCCACCGGTGTGGTCACCGGTGATCCCGCCACGGCGGTCACCGCGCTCGCCGAACTGCTCGCCGAGCATCGGGTGTGGGACCGGGGCTGACACCCCGGATCTCGGACCGGCAGTTGGCTCGACCATCGGAACCGACGCACTAGACTGACCGCGGCCCGGGACACCGGGGGTCGCGACAAGGAGTGGGTGCATGGCAGGGACAGGTTTCCGAGGTCGAGTGACTGCGGGGCTGGCCGCCGCGGCCGTCGTGGTCGCGATGGGGCTGGGTGGCTGCGCGAACAGCCCGTCCACCGCCGCAACGGTCGGGGACCGCACCATCACCACCAGCGAGGTCGCCGACACCTCCCGCGAGCTGACCGCGATCAACCCCAAGATCGCCGAGCCGGCCCTGGTGCTCAGCGTGAAGATGCGCGCCGCCGCCGCCGAACAGATCGCACAGTCCCGCAACATCAACCTGGACACCGAGACCCAGGCGCTGCTGCCGCAGCTGCAGATCCCGCCGGAGCTGATGGCCAACCCGGCCGGCAACCAGCTGGTGCGGGACCTGGTCAAGGTGGACGCGCTCGGGCAGAAGCTGGGCCAGGGTGAACTGGCCGCGGCGATGGGCTTCATCCCGGTCACCGTCAACCCGCGCTACGGGCTGCAGGGGCTGGAGGACGTCGCCAACGACCAGCAGGCGATCGGCAGCGGCTCGCTCTCCCAGCCGGCCGCCCGCTGACGATGAGCACCGGCGAGACCACACCGTCCGAGCTGGACCGGCTGGTCGCGGTGATGGCCCGGCTGCGGGTCGACTGCCCCTGGGATGCCCGGCAGACCCACCGCTCGCTGGTGCACTATCTGATCGAGGAGACCGGTGAGGTCGTCGACGCGATCGAGGCCGGTGACGACACCGATCTGCGCGAGGAGCTCGGGGATCTGTTGCTGCAGGTCGTCTTCCATGCCGCCATCGCCGCCGAGCAGCAGCGCTTCGACATCGATGACGTGGCCCGCGGGATCGGCGACAAGCTCGTCGGTCGGCACCCGTGGGTCTTCGCCGACACCGGCGTACCCGACGACCTGAACGCCACCTGGGAGGCCGGCAAGAAGGCCGAGAAGGGGCGCACCTCCAGCCTGGACGGCATCCCCACCGCACTGTCCGCGCTGGCCCGGGCGGACAAGGTGATGTCACGCAGCGCCAGTCACGGCGTACCGCTCGATCTGCCGGAGGAGCCGATCACCGCCGACGAGGTCGGCGCACAGGCGCTCGCCCTGGTCTCCCGGGCCCGGGCCAGCGGCATCGACGCCGAGCAGGCGGTCCGGGACGCGCTGCGCGGCCTGGAGGACGAGGTACGCCGCAGCGAGACCGATTCCGCGTCCTGACGCCGCTCAGCTCGGCTGGGCGCTCGGGGTCTGCTGCCCGCTCCCGTTCTGCCCGCTCCCGCTCTGGCCGCCGCGCAGGTTACGCAGCTGGGTCGTCGGCAGTGGCTGGGCGCCGTCGGCGAGCACGACCCGCTGCCCGGCGGTGAGCCCGCCGGTGATCTCGACCAGGCCCCCGCCGACCAGGCCTGTCGCGACGGTCGCATCGCGCACCCCGGTGCCGTCCAGCACCCGGACCGTGCCGGTACCGGTGGCCACCCGGGTCACCGCGGAGACCGGCACGGTGACCGCGTCGGCTACCCGCCCGACGACGATCCCGGTATCGGCCCGGCCGCCACTGGCCAACCCCGGTCCGGGGTCGGCGACCAGCACCGTGACGTTGTAGCTCGGGGTGCTCGCGGTCGCGCTGACCGGCAGCGGGGAGATCTCGGTGATCGTGCCCGGATCCGCGGTCAGGCTGCCGGGGGCGTTCACCCGGACCTCCTGGCCGAGCTGGACCTGCGGCCGGTTGGTCAGCGGCACCGGCACGGTCACCTCCGCGGCACCCCCGCCGACCACGGTGATCGCGGCATTCGGGGTGGCCGCGGTGCCGGCGGTGAAACCGATCGTGCCCACGGTGCCGGCGATCGGCGCCCTGAGGGTGGCGGCGTCGAGATTCGACCGGGCCTGTGCGATCGCCTGCTCGGCGGCGAGCACCGCGGCGCGGTCGGTGGCGACCTTCGCCTGGTCCACGGTCGGGGTGGCGGTCGGCAGCGCGGCGGAGGGTACGCCGGCGGGTACGCCGGCGGGCGGCTGGGGAACGGGCCGTTGCTGGGCCGGGGGCTGGGGTACGCCGGCGTTCACCGCGGGGGCGTTCAGCGCGGTGGCGGCCTCGGTGATCAGCGTCGCCGCCTGCTGCTGGCTGGCGACCAGCCGCTGCAGTGCGTCGCTGCAGGCGGTGAACTGCGCCGGATCGAGCCCGGGCGGGATCGGCGGCGGGTTGGTCAGTCGTTGCTCCCGGGGAGCGGCCGCCGAGGTGCTCGGGGTCGGGTCCGCGGTCGGTGCCGGCGTGGGGCTCGCGCTCGGGGCGGGGGAGGCGCTCGGGGCGGGGGACGCACTGCGGGTGGTGGGGGACGCGCTCGGGCCGGCCGACCGGCTCGGCGTCGGTGACCAGGTCCGGTTCGGGCTCGCGGGCGGCCGCTCGACCGGTGCCGGCCAGCCGTCGGTGACGGCGGTCAGGATCGGTCGGCAGGCGTCCTGCTGGGCGGCCAGCGCCTCGTGCACCGCGGTCATCGCGGCCGGCAGCCGGGTCACCGATTCCGGGGGCGTCGGCCGGGGCAGGTCGCTCGGTACCGGGACCTGCGGAACGCCCGCACCACCGGGTATGCCCGCACCATCGGGTACGCCCGGTGCGCCCGGGCGTACCGCCCCGGCACCCGGTTGGGGCAACCGGGGCGGGGCGGTCGGATTCTGGTCGCTGTCCAGCTGGGCCTGCGCCTGCGCGAGCTGTGCCCGGGCGTCCAGCAGCGCCGTCTGCAGCGGCAGCGGATCCATGGTGGCGAGCACGTCACCCTGCCGCACCTGATCGCCGACGGCGACGTTCACCCCGCTGATCGTGCCGGCCACCGGGAAGCTCGCCCGCACCTGATCGACGCGACGCACCGACCCGGTCAGCGGCAGCACCTGCTGCACCGTGCCCCGCGAGACCACCGCGGTCCGCAGCGACGCGTTCGGGTCCGCGGGCCGGGTGAGTGCCCGGGCCACGCCGACCCCACCCGCGGCGAGGACCGCCAGTCCGAGGACGGCGCCGCCGACGCGGATCGCGGTTCGTCGATCCTGCATCATTCGCTCCTCAGCGCGTCGATCGGGGCCAGCCGGGCGGCCCGCGAGGCCGGGTAGACCCCGGCGACCGTGCCGATCAGCAGCGACACCCCGAGTGCGATCGCGGTGGCCGGCAGGGACACCGCGACCGGTTGGTCGAGCAGCTTCGGCAGCGTCAGCGCACCGGCGATGCCGAGACCGACCCCGAGCATCCCGCCGATCAACCCGAGCAACCCGGCCTCGACCAGGAACTGCCGCAGGATCACCAGCGGGGTCGCACCCAGGGCCTTGCGCAGCCCGATCTCCCGGACCCGCTCGGAGACCGAGACCAGCATGATGTTCATCACCCCGATACCACCCACCAGCAGCGCGATCCCGGCGATGCTGGCCAGCAGCAGCGTCAACGTCGCGGCCGTGGACTGCACCGTGTCGACCAGCGACTGCTGGCTGCTGACCTGGAAGTCCTGGTCGGCGAGCGTCGTGCCGTGGGTGTTCAGCAGGGCGGTGGTGACCTCCTGGTACGCCGCCGAGAGACTGGCCTGGTCGCGGGCCTCCAGATAGATCGCCGACACCTGGCGGGTGTTGGCGCTGCTGGACAACCGGGTGGCGAAGGTGGTCCGCGGCACCACCAGCTGGTCGTCCTCGTCGGTGATCATCGAGGCGCCGACCGGGTCCAGCACGCCGAGCACGGTGAAGCTCTGCCCGTTCGCGGTGACCTGTTGGCCGATCGGATCCCGGCCGCCGAACAGCTGCCCGGCGGTGGTGGCGCCGAGCACCGCGACCAGCCGGCCGTTGTCCAGATCGTCGGTGGTGAAGAAGCGGCCCTGGCTGACCGTGCGATTGCGCACCCCCAGCCAGTCGGGGGTGGTGCCGACGACATTGCTGGTCCAGTTGGTGGTGCCGACGGTGAGGGAGAGCTGGGACTGGTTGACCGGGGCGACCCGCAGCACGTCGGGGGCGACCCGCGGATCGGCGAGCACCTGGGCGTCGTCGGCGGTCAGCGTGGTCGCCGACCCGCGGCCGCCGCGGAGCCCGGAACTGGTGGTGGCCGAGCCGGGGGTGACGATCAGCAGGTTGGTGCCCAGCTTGTTGATCTGATCGGTGATCTTGGCGGTGGCGCCCTGGCCGAGGCCGACCACCAGCATCACCGAGGCGATCCCGATCAGGATGCCCAGCATGGTGAGGATCGACCGCATCTTCCGTGCCCACAGGGATTCCACGGCGGTACGCAGGGTCTCGGCGAGATTCATCGGGGCGCCGATCCCGGGGCCTCGGTGAGCTCCCCGTCGCGGATGGTGACGACCCGGGAGGCGTGGTCGGCGACCTCGCGTTCGTGGGTGATCAGCACGATCGTGCGGTCGGCGGCGTGCAGTTCGGCGAACAGTGCGAGCACGTCCTCGGTGGAGTGCGAATCCAGATTGCCGGTGGGCTCGTCGGCCAGGATCAGGGTCGGATCGGTGACCAGGGCACGGGCCACCGAGACCCGCTGCTGCTGGCCGCCGGAGAGCTCACCGGGGCGATGGTCGACCCGGTCGGCCAGCCCGACCCGGTCCAGCGCGCGCAGCGCCCGGCGCCGGCGCTCGGTGCGGCCCAGACCGGCATAGATCAGCGGCAGCTCGACATTGCGCAGCGCCGACAGGCTGGGCAGCAGATTGAACTGCTGGAAGACGAAACCGATCTCGTTGTTGCGGACCTCGGCGAGCTGCCGCTCCGACATCGCGGACACATCGGTGCCGGCCAGGTGGTAGCTGCCGCTGCTCACCACGTCGAGGCAGCCCAGAATGTGCATCAGGGTTGACTTTCCCGAACCCGAGGGGCCCATCACGGCCAGGTAGTCGCCGCGCTCCACCTCCAGATCGACATCGCGCAGGGCCTGCACCCGCAGCGCCCCGGAGGCGTAGGTCTTGGACACCTGGCGCAGGCTGATCAGACCCCGCGGTGCGGGGCCGTCGGTGTCCCGGCGGTCCGGGTCGATCACCTCGGTCATCCACCGCCCTGACCGTGGTTGCCGCCCAGGCCGCGGTTCGCGCTGGGGCTGGCGGAGCGCTGGAAGCTGCGACCGGTGACCTGGACCTCATCGCCGTTCTGCAGGCCACCGGTGATCTCGGAATCGGTGCCGAAGACCTGGCCGACGGTGACCTCGGTGGTCACCGGCTGGCCGCCGACCAGCTTGCGGACCACGGTCTTCCCGTTCTCGGTGAGGATCGCCGCGGTCGGCACCGTCAGGATGTCGTCGTACTGCCGGACCACGATCGACACGCTCGCCGAGCCGCCGGCGTACAGGCCCGCCGGGTTGCCGGCGACGGCCACGGTGACCGGGAAGGTGGCCGCCCCGCCGCTGCTGCTGGCGGCCATCACACCGACCTGGGCGACCGTGCCGGCGGCCTTCTGCGAGCTGCCCGCCGGGGTGATCTCGACCGGTTGATCGGTCTTGATCCGGGGCAGGTCGGCGGCGCTCACCTGCGCGTTCACCAGCCAGGCGTCGGTCGCGATCACCACCAGCTGGGCGGTGGACCCGGTGGCTCCCGACCCGGCCGATCCGGACACCCCGGACGATCCCGCGGAGCCTGCCTGACCGGCCGCACCCGCCTGACCCGCTGCACCTGCCTGCCCGGAACCGGACTGCCCGGAACCACCCGACCCGGTGGCGGAACCGGTGCCGGTGGCGGAGGTGCCGAGACCGCTCGAACTCGACTGGCCGGCGATCACCCGGTCCCCGGCGGCGATGGTGACCAGCGCGACCGTGCCGTCAATGGGGGAGACCAGGTCGGCGTCCCGCAGCGACTGCTGGGCCTGATCCCGCTTGGCGGTGGCCGAGGTGACCTGCGCATCGGCCGAACTCAGCTGGGCGCTGGTCGCGTTCCCCGAATCGCGCAGCTGGCTCGCGCTGGCCGAGGCCGCGTCCAACTGGGCCTGGGCGAGCTCGAGCGCGGCCTGCAGCTGGGTCCGATCGACCTGGGCCAGGATCGCCCCTCGGCTGACCTGCTGGCCCACCGACACCGGTACCGCGGTCACCGTGCCGGCGACCGCGAAGTTCAGATTCGCCTGGCTGCGCGGCGCGATCGTGCCGGTGGCCGAGACCGTCTGCCGCTGGGTGCTCAGCGTCGCGCGGACCGTCTGGGTGGTCGGGGTGGCGGCATCGGAGGCGGACCACCCACCGGTGCCCGGTCCGAACGCGAACCACGCCCCGACCCCGGCGGCGAGGACGACCAGCACCACCAGTACACCGAGCAGCACCCGGCTGCGACGAGGTGTCGCCATCAGTTCTCCGATCTGTGAATCGGGCCGTGGGCGAAGCGTACGCCGGAGGCCAATAGGGTGGGGTCGTGGTCGGGAAGCAAGCCGGCCCGACGGACGCACAGCTCTTTCGAAAGGCACGACCGTGGCAACCATCGAATTCGTCGACGCCCGCGAGATCCTCGACTCCCGCGGCAATCCCACCGTTGAAGTAGAGGTCCTCCTCGACGACGGCTCCCAGGGGCGGGCCGCCGTTCCCTCCGGTGCCTCCACCGGCGCCTTCGAGGCCGTCGAACTGCGCGACGGCGGCGAGCGGTACGGCGGCAAGGGCGTACGCAAGGCCGTGGAGAACGTGATCGAGCAGATCGGGCCCGAGGTGCTCGGCTTCGAGGCCAGCGAACAGCGCCTCGTCGACCAGGCGATGCTCGAGCTCGACGGCACCGACAACAAGGGCAAGCTCGGCGCCAACGCGATCCTCGGGGTCTCGCTGGCCACCGCGCACGCCGCCGCCGAGTCGGCCGAACTGCCGCTCTACCGCTATGTCGGCGGCCCGAACGCGCACGTGCTCCCGGTGCCGATGATGAACATCCTCAACGGCGGCTCGCACGCCGACTCCAATGTGGACATCCAGGAGTTCATGATCGCCCCGATCGGTGCGGCCAGCTTCGCCGAGGCGCTGGAGATGGGCACCGGGGTCTATCACGCGCTGAAGAAGGTGCTCAAGGACAAGGGCCTGTCCACCGGTCTGGGCGATGAGGGCGGTTTCGCGCCGAACCTGGACTCGAACGCCGAGGCCCTCGATCTGATCCTGGTCGCGATCAAGGCCGCCGGGTACGAGCCGGGCAGCCAGGTCGCGCTCGCCCTGGACGTCGCCGCCAGCGAGTTCTTCGAGAACGGCTCGTACGCCTTCGAGGGCAAGCAGCTCTCGGCCGCCGAGATGACCGACATCTACGCCGAGTGGGTCGGCAAGTACCCGCTGGTCTCGATCGAGGACCCGCTGAACGAGGATGACTGGGACGGTTGGAAGACCATCACCGACAAGCTCGGTGACAAGGTCCAGCTGGTCGGTGACGACCTGTTCGTGACCAACCCGGAGCGGCTGCAGCGCGGTATCGACACCGACACCGCCAACGCCCTGCTGGTCAAGGTGAACCAGATCGGTTCGCTCACCGAGACCCTGGATGCGGTCGAGCTGGCCCAGCGCAGCGGCTACCGCTGCATGATGTCGCACCGCTCCGGTGAGACCGAGGACGTCACCATCGCCGACCTGGCGGTGGCCACCAACTGCGGCCAGATCAAGACCGGTGCCCCGGCCCGGTCCGAGCGGGTCGCCAAGTACAACCAGCTGCTGCGGATCGAGGAGGACCTCGACGACGCCGCGACCTACGCCGGTGCGTCCGCGTTCCCGCGGTTCGCTGCCAGGGGCTGAGGGTCGGCGCCTCTAGACTGGAACCGATGCCGGACAAGCCACGTACACGACGCGCGGGAGCCGGTCCGGGGCGCGGTAAGCCGCGATCCCGGACCGGCTCCCGCGCGTCCCGTACCCGGGACACCGCGGCGCCGGTCACCGAACGGCTGGAGACGCGCACCGGTGCACCCGCCGAGCCCGCCGCCGAGGATGGCCGGCAGTTCCGCCGCTTCGGGTTGACCCGGCGCGCGGTCGCGCTGTTCGTGGTGCTCGCGGTGCTGGTGCTGTCCTACGCCTCCAGCCTGCGGATCTATCTGGACACCGAGCGGCAGAACGCGGAGAACCAGCAGGCGATCCAGCGCTCCCAGGCCCGCATCGACGACCTGAACAACCAGCTGCAGCGCTGGGACGATCCGGACTACGTCCGGGCCCAGGCCCGCGAGCGGCTCGGCTGGGTGGTGCCGGGGGAGACCGGTTACCGGGTGATCGGGCCCGACGGCCAGCCGGTCGGCACCCGGATCGAATCCCAGCCCCGGGACCCCAAGAAGCCGCCGGAGGCGACCTGGTGGCAGAAGATGTGGGGCTCGGTCGGTGCCGCGGACCAGCCGGCGCCGCCACCGGTCCCGCCCTCGGCCAAGCCGCCGATCACCGACGGCACCCGGACGCCGACCCCCTCGCGTACCCCGACTCCCAAGAAGACCACCCGATGAGCCGAGAGCCTTTCACCCCCGCCGACGAGCAGGCGGTGACCGAGCAGCTGCAGCGCACCCCGCGCGGGGTGGCCGCGGTCGCGTACCGCTGTCCCGAGGGCCACCCGGGGGTGCTGATGACCCGGCCACGGCTGCCGGACGGGACGCCGTTCCCGACCACCTACTACCTGACCTGCGCCCGGGCGATCTCCGCCTGCTCGACGCTGGAATCCGGCGGCCTGATGGCCGAGATGACCGAGCGGCTCGGTCAGGACCCCGAGCTCGCCGAGGCGTACGCCGCCGCCCACCGTGCCTATCTGGCCGACCGCCAGGAACTCGGTGAGGTGTCCGAGATCGAGGGCATCTCCGCCGGCGGGATGCCCGATCGGGTGAAGTGCCTGCACGTGCTGGTCGCCCACTCGCTCGCCGTCGGGCCGGGGGTCAACCCGCTCGGCGACGAGGCGGTCCTGGCGCTCGCGAGCGTCGGCGATCAGCCCTGCCTGACGCAGGCCGCCGCACGATTCAGCAAGAGCTGAAAAGCGGCTCAGGAAAAGTTCAGACCCCCGAGAAGGTGCGGAGTCATGCGAAAACATGACACCCTGACCTGAGAGAAGCTTGAGATTCCGGGATGGCCCTGACACGCATCTCCGGTACCATCCGGGGTGGAAATCGGTCCACGACGACCACCGAGCAGAGTTAGTCTGATGGGACTGACCCGCAGGACGCAGGAGGACACGAGCAGCAATGGCAACCTGGCAGTGGTTCGTGCTGGCCATTCCGGCGCTGGTGCTCGTCGTCTCCATCGTGATGATCATCCGCCTGTTGCTCGGGGCGACCCAGTCGCCCGCCGACGAGCAGGAGGCGGCAGCTCAGCCGGCGCGGGAACAACCGGCCGAGGAGTCCGATCCGGTGGAGCTCGGCGCCCCCTTCGATGCACTGTTCATCGGTGAGGACGAGGTGGCCCCGGAGCGGGCCGCCGACGATCAGTACCGTCGTCCGGTGAGCCCGGCCGAGCCGGAGACCGTGGTGCCGCGCCGGGTGACCGAGTCGCCGTCCTGAGCAGGCCGGGCCCGGCAGCAGGCCGGGCGTACGCCCCCGTAGCCCAACGGCAGAGGCAGGCGGCTTAAACCCGCCCCAGTATGGGTTCGACTCCCATCGGGGGCACCCCTGAGCCGACCCCGAGCAGGGGCGGATCGGTGGTCCGGTTGGCTACCATGGGGTACGCAACACTCCTGCGATCCGGAGGAATCCATGCGCACTTCGAACCCCGTTCTCTCCCGCGACGACGCCTTCTCGCCGTACCTGCAGCAGGGCGGAACCCGACAGGGCGCCCCGCAGCAGCAGGGTGGGCGGATGACGATCGACGACGTCATCGCCAAGACCGCGGTCACCATGGCCGTGGTCATGCTGGTGGCCGCCGCCACCTTCTTCATGATGCCGGATCAGCTGATCTTCCCGGCTGCCATCGGGGCCTCGCTGGCCACCATCGTGATCACCTTCATCGTCGCGGCCCGTCGGCACGTGCCGGTCGGGCTGGTCATGGTCTTCGCCGCGCTCGAGGGCGTGATGGTCGGTGGCATCTCCAAGATCTTCGAGACCATCTATCCCGGGATCGTCGTCCAGGCCGTCTTCGGCACCTTCGTCGCCGCCGCGGTGACCCTGGCGACCTACAAGTTCTTCAACATCAAGGTGAGCGGCCGGTTCGCCAAGATCGTCGGCATCGCGACGATCGCGATGGCGGTCGCCCTGCTCGCCAACTTCGGGCTGTCCTTCCTGGGCATCAACCTGGGTCTGCGCTCGGGTGTCACCGGCCCGGTCGGCCTGCTCCCCATCCTCATCTCCGCGATCGCGGTGGTGCTGGCGGTGCTGAACCTGATCCTGGACTTCGACTACATCGAGCGCGGCGTCGCGATGGGTGCGCCGGCCAACCAGTCCTGGAAGGCCGCCTTCGGCCTCACCGCGACCCTGGTCTGGCTCTACGTCGAGCTGCTGCGCATCATCAGCTACTTCCGGCGATAGTCGGAGGCCCCGCCCGAGCTTCGCGATCCAGCGAATCCACCGTGCACCCCGCGAGCCCTGCAGGGCTGGGGGTATGCACCCAGGATTCGCTGGATCGCTGGCGTTCAGAGGTTCTTGTCGAGCAGGGAGCGGGCGCCGGCGGTCCACCAGACGCGGCGCCAGGCGGCCAGGTCGACCCACTGGGCCGCTGAGGTCGTCCCGCCGACGTCGTGCACGACCGGATCGGTGGGTTCGGCGCAGGTGCCGGCATAGACCAGGCGCACCGCGTGAAAATCCTCCAGGGTGCCGTTCGGCGCCCGGCCGATCCAGTGGTCGGACTGCACCGCGACCAGGTCACCGATCTCGATCCGCTGCCCGGACTCCTCCCAGGCCTCCCGGACCACCGTCCGCGGCGGCTCCTCACCCGGATCCACCCCGCCGCCGGGCAGCCCCCACTGGCCGGGCACATGGGTCCGGTCGGAGAACTGGGTGGCCAGCAGGCCGCGGGGTGAGGTGACGATCCCGTACGCCGCCACCCGCTGCCGGACCTGGGGCACCTCACCCGGTTCGGTGTGCAGATCCGGATCCAGACCGCGCGGGCGGCGCAGCCGGACCTGACCGTGGGAATGCGGTGCGCCCTGCACGGTGAGCACGATCTCCTCACCGTCGCGGGTGGCCGACAGCGGGCGGGTCAGGCTGAGCCCGTGCTGCCAGACCGCGACGTGCGGATCCTCACCGTGGCCGAGGTCGCTGGCGAACAGCTCCCTCCCGCCAGGGGTCGACACGCACACGATCCGCATCCGTCCATCATGGCGCGTTGATCAAGGTGTAGCGAGCCGCCGGGCAGGCGACGCTACACTTTTGCCGATTCCCTCGGAGGTGCGGATGCAGTACAACGACAACGCTCGGCTCGATCCCGGACAGGTGTCCGGCGGTGGTGGCGGAGGCGGCGGCGGCCGGATCGCGGTCGGCGGTGGTATCGGCATGATGATCGTGCTGTTCCTGCTGTCCCAGTTGCTCGGGGTCGATCTGACCAGCATGGCCGGCGGCACCAGCAGCCAGCCGCAGGAGGATCCGAACGCGCCGAACCCCTACGCCAACTGCCGCACCGGTGGTGACATCCAGACCAACCGCGACTGCCGCTTCGTGGCGTACACCAACTCGATCCAGGGCTACTGGTCGCAGACCCTGCAGGGGTACCAGACCACCCAGACCCGAATCTTCACCGGCCAGATCTCCACCGGCTGCGGGACCGCGAGCTCGGCGGTCGGGCCGTTCTACTGCCCGGCCGACCAGTACATCTACCTGGACACCGGCTTCTTCGACCAGCTCTCCGGCCAGCTCGGCGCCCAGGGCGGCGACGGCGCCGAGGCGTACGTCATCGCCCACGAGTACGGCCACCACATCTCCAACCAGATCGGCACCATGCAGCAGGCCCAGTCGGCCGGCAACGTGACCGGTCCGGATTCCCCGCAGGTACGCCTGGAGCTGCAGGCCGACTGCTTCGCCGGGGTCTGGCTGAAGAACGCCACCGCCGACCCGCAGGGCCCGATCTCCGGGGTCACCCAGGACGACCTGAACCGTGCGGTGGATGCCGCGATCGCCGTCGGTGACGACCGGATCCAGCAGCAGACCCAGGGCCGGGTCGACCGGGAGTCCTGGACCCACGGCTCCTCGGCGATGCGCAAGCAGTGGCTGTCCACCGGCTACAACTCCGGCAATCCGAACAGCTGCGACACCTTCGCCAACAACGCCCGGGTGTCCTGAGCGGTACGCCCGGGGCTCAGCGGCGCGGGCAGATCACCAGGCCGTCGGCCGCCCAGATGCGGCGTTCGCAGTCGAAGTTGTTGGTCAGCGCGGCCGTGACCAGCGGGTTCGCCTTCTCCACGTCGAACCAGCTCTCCTCGATCACCACGTAGCGGGCCCGCGGATTGCTCAGACAGGCCAGGTTCTCGGCGAAGCTCTGGGTGGCCTCGATGGCCGCCGCCTGCTTGCCGGTGGCGCGTTGCAGGAAGGTGGGGGAGGCGTACCGGCAGGGCGTCGGGTTGCGCAGCACCCATTGGGTGTTGAAGGCCAGATAGATCACCTGGGAATCCGGCGGCAGCACGTGATGCACCCGCTCGGCGGTGGCGCCGGCGTACTTGGCCGCGGTCAGGTTGACCGCCGGGGTGACGGTGCGGTGCGCCAGCGAGAACGAGTAGGTCGCCCGCGGTGACAGCGTCACCACCAGCGGCAGCAGGCAGCACATCGCCATCCAGCCCCGGCCCGAGGAGATCCGTTCGGAGAAGATCTCCCGAAACGCCGACGGCTGCCAGTAGACCAGCAGCACCCCGACCGCGACCACGGCCAGCTCACCGGCGAGCGCCAGCCAGGAATTCCGGGTGCGGAAGCTGGTACCGGGCACGAACAGCAGGCAGGAGACGGCGAAGCCGAGCGCGGCGGTGATCGGCAGTGCGATCGGTACGCCGTCGCCGGCGCGGATCGCCCGGTGCGCGATGGTGGCGACCGAGACCGCCGAGAAGACCGGCAGCGCCGCCAGGTGGTAGAGGAAGTTCTGGTGCTGCACCAGGAACGGCACGGTCAGGATCGCCATCACCAGCAGGTTGCCGAGTGCCCAGCGGCGGTGACTGCCGCCGCGGTGCCACAACCAGACCTGGGCGACCAGGGCCACCACGATGATCGGCGAGACGACCAGCTCGTTCACCAGCCCCTTGCCGCTGGCGGCCAGTGCGGCGGCGGTGAGCGGCGGGTTGAGCGCCGGCATGTCCTGCAGCCATTGCCATTCGCGCGGTTCGACCGCGACCGTGATCCCGAACAGGGTGAGCGTGCCGACCGCGGTGACGACCGCGGTCCGCAGCGCCAGCCGGCGATCCAGCGCGGCCAGCAGCAGGATCGCGGCCAGCGCGGTCGCTGCCGTGGTGAACTTCAGCAGCACCACCACCGCGAGCAGCAACCCGGCCAGCAGCGGCCCGAGGAACCGGCTGCGGTCGCGGGCCAGCGCGACCCCGATCGCCAGCACCGCGAGCGCTGCGGCGTACCACTCGGGTTCGGCGAAGTCCCACCCGGGTGCCCAGGCCAGCGCGGCGGTGGCCGCCAACCCGATCCACTCGGCCCCGCGGACGCCCGCCCAGCGGCGCAGGCTGCGATACAGCAGCACCCCGGCACAGACCGCGAGCAGGATCGAGACGAGCCGGACCATGATCTCCTCGGTCCAGTACTCACCGGGGGAGAGGGCGCCGATCAGCGCCATCAGCCCGCGGCTGAGCAACGGCCGGTGCACCCAGGTCTCGCTCCAGCCCAGACCCGCACCGGCGGTCACCTGCAACCCGCCGAGCACGTAACGGACGTCCTGGTTGATGCCCGGCCGGACCACCTGGACCGCGGTGATCAGCACGGCGAGACCCACGAGCAGCGTCCGCCAGGTTCGGGGGAAGTGCCGCGTCTCCACGCGACGAACTTACCCTGCGTGGCCACCGTCCCCGCACACCCCCGAACCCGGCCGGGGCGACCGCGTAGGCTCGAAGGACGATGATCAAGTACCTGGGATCGAAGCGGACCCTGGTGCCGGTGCTCGGGGAACTGTTCGCCCGCTCCGGTGCCCGGACCGCGGTCGACCTGTTCACCGGGACCACCCGGGTCGCCCAGGAGTTCCTCCGCCGCGGCGGGTCGGTGCACGCCAACGACACCGCGGCGTACGCCGAGGTGCTGGCCCAGTGCTATGTCGAGACCGACCCGGAGACCGTCGACCCCGCCGAGCTCGCCGAGGCGCTGGCGGAGCTGGCGGCGCTGCCCGGCCGACGCGGTTACGTGACCGAGGTGTTCTGCGAACGGGCCCGCTATTTCCAGCCGCACAACGGAATGCGGATCGACGCGATCCGCGCCGGAATCGACGAGCGGTACGCCGATCATCGCTTGCGGCCGCTGCTGCTGACCGCGCTGCTGGAGGCCGCGGACCGTGTCGATTCGACCGTCGGGTTGCAGATGGCCTTCCTGAAGAGCTGGTCCACCCGCTCCCACCGCGCGCTGCAGCTGCGCGCCCCGGTGCCGGCGCCGGGGGTCGGCACGGCCTGGCGGTTGGACGCCTACGAGGCGGTACGCCGGCTGCCGCCGGTAGACCTGGCCTATCTCGACCCGCCCTACAACCAGCACCGCTACTTCACCAACTACCACGTCTGGGAGACCCTGGTCCGCGGTGACGAACCCGAGCACTACGGGATCGCCTGCAAGCGCATCGACGCCCGCGGCGCACACACCCACAGCCCCTGGAACAGCCGCCGGCGGATGCCCGCCGAGTTCGCCCGGGTGCTCACCGAGCTGCGCGCCGAGGTGCTGCTCGTCTCCTACAACAACGAGGGATTCCTGCCCCTGGAGACATTGCGGGAACTCTGCGGCACCGGTGGACGCAGCGTCGAGGTGCTGGAGTTCGACACCGCACGGCATGTCGGCGCCCGGATCGGTATCCACAACCCGGCCGGGGTCAAGGTCGGCCAGGTCAGCCACACCCGCACCACCGAATATCTGCTGGTCTGCGGCGAACAGGCCCGGGTGGCCGCGATGGTCGAGGAGCTGCCGTCGGCGGGTGCCCCGGACGGGCCGCCCGCGGTGGAGGCGGCCGGGTGAGTTCGGCACACATCCCGCTGGGGCCGACCGCCGCCGAGACCGCGCCCCGGTTGCTCGGGGCGGTGCTGCGCCGCGGGCCGGTGGCGGTCCGGATCACCGAGGTGGAGGCGTACGAGGGGCAGGACGACCCGGCCTCGCACGCCTGGCGCGGGCCGAGCCGGCGGAACGCGGTGATGTTCGGCCCGGCGGGGCATCTGTACACCTACCAGATGCACGGGCACGTCTGCTGCAACGTGGTCTCCTCCCCGGCCGGGGTGGCGAATGCCGTGCTGATCCGGGCCGGTCGGGTGATCGACGGCATCGAGGTGGCCCGGGAGCGCCGCGGGCCGTCGGTGCGCGACGCCTGGCTGGCGCGCGGCCCGGGCTGCCTGACCAGGGCGCTCGGGATCACGATGGCGGACGGGGACACCGACCTGTTCGATCCGCGGTCGGCGGTACGCCTGGAGCCGGGCGACCCGGTGGGACCCGACCCGATCCGGCTGCGGTCCGGGCCCCGGGTCGGCGTGTCCCGGGCCGCGGAGGAGCCGCTGCGGTTCTGGCTCGCCGACGAACCCAGCGTCTCGGCGTACAAGAGAGTGGGGCGCAAGCCCCCGACGCGGTAGGAGCTGCGCGTGCCCTCGCACGAGAAGGGCTTCGCCCCTCGTGCGACTAGAATCCCGCCCGTGCAACCACCAGGCTGGTACCCCGATCCGTCCGGACAACCGCAGAGTTTCCGGTTCTGGGACGGTCAGGTCTGGACGCCGGTCACCACCCGCGATCCGAACACCCCGTGGCCGACGCCGGCCGAACTGGGCCGGCCCGGGTTGCAGCCGCTCGGCCAGGGCGCCGACCGACCGGCCGGGCCGAGCCTCGGCGTACCTCCTGCTCCCACCGGTCCGGCACCCCAGCCGCCGCGTTCGACGACCCCGCTGGTGATCGGCGGGGCGGTGTTCGTGCTGATCGCGGTGATCATCGGGGTCGCCCTGTGGCGGACCGGTGGCGGTCAGCCGAGCCCGGCGCCGTCCGCGTCGGCCGCACCGTCGGTGCCGAGCGCTGCCGGTACGCCGAGCGGACCGGTCCGGTTGCGCTGTGACAACGGCAACGGCAATGCCACCAATCTGCAGGCGGCGAGCTACTCCTCGACCGGGGCGCGCTACGACGCACCGTCGAATTTCGCCTTCCGCTACAGCAAGAGCTACTGGGAGTGGGCCGACGACTTCTCCGCCTTCGGGGTCTATTCCGGCGGGCAGGAGGCCGGCATCGTGCTCGGTGGGCTGAGCGCCGGCAACGGGTTCACCGATACCGCGACCGCGGGGGAGCAGGTGCTCTCCTGCATGGAGGGGACCCTCTCCAGTGACAAGCCGACGAAGGCCGAGGGCGCCCGCACCGAACCGATCGAGATCGGCGGGATGCAGGGCCACCGGACGACCGCCCGGATGAACTCGCCGAGCGAGGCCCGGCCGCTGCTGGTCACGATCACCGTGGTGGATTCCGGCCAGCCCGGCAAGCTCGCCCAGCTGATCACCTTCGTCCGCGAGGGCAACCCCGTCGCCGCCCAGGTCGAGCAGGCCGCGTCCACCCTCCGCCGCGGCTGACCGGCGGCCGAGTGGCTAGCGATACAGCGCGAGCTGCTCGGGGAGGGCGACCGCGTAGTGCCCCGGGATCGTCGGGTCGCGGTCGTTCAGCGGCCGGGTCGCTGCCACGGCGAGGATCCCGGCGATCGTGAACTGGGCCGGTTCGGCGGCGCTCCGACCGGTGGCATTGCACGGAATCGACGTGGTGACACGGAAATCGACCATCGGCCGGGCCGGGTCGGACCGCTGCCGGGCCCGGAAGGTACGCACCTGGTCGCAGGCGAGCCAGTGCTCGTCGCCGAGCGTGGTCTGTTCCCCGGACTCCGGGTCCAGGGCGATCAACCGGCCGTTGCTGGCCAGCACCGGGGTGGCCGCCGGGGCGCGGACGGGCAGTCTGCCGCTGGTCGGCGGACCGGGATTCGCCACCTCCCGGCGCCACAGTTCCTCACCGCCGGCGTCGGCCGCCAGATAGGTCACCCCGGCACCACCGGGGCGTACGGCACCGCTCGGGCTGCGGGTGAAGCCGAGCTTGTCACCGGTGCAGGCCAGTGCGACGCCACCGGGGCACACCCAGGAGCGGCCCTCCTTCGACCAGAGCAGTTCACCGTCGACCAGGTTGACCGCCGCCTGGGTGACCTCGCCGACCCCGAACGCCGACCCCGGTGTGCCGAGCGGTAGCGGCCGGGCGGTCACCTGCAGCTGGGTGCTCTCCTCATCGACGGTGATCTCCAGCCAGCTCCTCGCCGGGTCCACATCGGTACCGAGCCAGTCGCTGACCGGTTTCTCCCACTGGCCCAGCTCGCCGGTCATCCCGACCATCGTGGCGCCGCCGCGGCGCACCAGATAGCCGCCGTTGCCGAGCGGGCGGACCTGGTCCACCGGGCCACCGGGCAGTTGCAGCGGGGCCAGCGTGCCCCGGTCCGGATCGACCCGGAGCAGGGTGCGGCGACCGCCCTCGATCTTCTCCACGCAGATGCCACCGATCACCCGGCAGCTGCCCAGGTTGCCGCCGGTGCCGAGGGGGAGCTGGTACGCCGCCTCCCCGGTCCGGGGGTCGGCGAGCAGCAGGGTCTGCCCACCCGGATCGCCGCTCAGGTACGCCACCAGTTCCCGGCCGCCGACCTTCCCGGTGGTCAACCGGGGCTCGATCCCGTCGGCGACCGCGCCCAGGCTGGCCGGACGACGCCACAGTTCGCGGCCGTCGGCCAGGTCGAGGGCGACCAGGTCGAACTGGCCGTCCCGCGCCGACTCGTAGGCGAGCACGGCCTGTTCGGTGACCGCGGGTCGGGAGGCGGGCCGGAAGGGCACCGCCCAACTGGGGGTGACGTGCCGGACCATCGCCTCGATCGGGGTGGTGGCGCGCAGCGACAGGTCGGCGAGCACCCGCGGCTGCTCCCGGGTGCAGCCGGCCAGCAGGATCAGGACCAGCAGCATCGCCCAGCACCACGGCCAGCGTCTCCTCGGTCCCACCGGGGCAGCCTAAGGGGTGTGCGGTCAGCCGGGCCGACGACGATGGCCGGAACCCGCCGGATGGGCCCACCGGCGGCTAGGGTGAGGGCCGTGAGCAACGCCGGATACAGCAGCACGCCCGGACAGGCCGGCGGGGTCGCCGTCCTTCCGCCCAGCCCCCTCGATCTCGGGAAGACCCTGTCGGGGGCGTTCCGGGTGATGAAGTCCCGGCTGGCGCAGTTGATCGTGCTGGCCCTGCTGCCGATCGCGGTCGGCATCCTGCTGATCGGCGCCGCCGCCGTGCCGCTGGTGCTCGGGATCGTGCAGATGATCAGCAACCGTGGCCAGTTCAGCGGGCTGATCGTGCTCGGTGTGCTGCTGATCTTCGCCACCGTGGTGATCACCGCGCTGGTCAACATCAAGGCGCAGGGCATGATGGCGCTGGCCGCCCACGATTCGGCGACGGGCCGTCCCGATGCCGGGCTGTCCGATCTGTCTTCACGGACCCGCGGCCTGGTCGGCCGGGTGCTGCTGTTCGCGCTGATGGTCGTCGGGGCGGTACTGCTGCTCTACGGCGTGATGGCGGCGGTGATGATCGGCACCATGCTCACCGCGATCAACACCTCGAGCAGCCGGGGCGAATCGGCCATCGCCGCAGTCGTCGGTGTCTATCTGCTGATGATGCTGATCATGGGTGCGCTCGGGCTGCTGGTGTTCTATCTGCAGATCCGTTTCCTCTACTTCATCCCGGTGCTCGCGGTCGAGGGCACCGGCGCCATCGACTCGCTGCGCCGCTCCTGGGGCCTCACCCGCAACAACGTGCTGCGCACCCTGGGTTACTACCTGGTCGCCTCGCTGATCGTCGGTGCGGCCAATACGGCGGTGTCGATGATCGGCCAGGTCATCTCGGCCGCGGCCGCACCGAGCAGTTCCTCGATGAGCAATTCCAGTGATCCCGCGCAGGTGCTCGCGGGGCTGGCGGCGCTCGCGCCCGGGCTGATCGTCATGATGCTGCTCTCCGCGCTCGTCGGCCTGCTCGCGGTACCTTTCATCACCTGCGTGCTGACCGTGATGTACGCCGACCAGGTCCAGCGCGCGCAACTGCCGAACGGTGGCCGTGGTGGCTACGGGACGGCGTACGCCCCGCCGGCGTACCCGAATCAGGGCTATCCGAATCAGGATCAGGGCTGGCCGAATCAGGGTCAGGGCTGGCAGCAGCCGCCGCAGCAGCCCGGCTGGGGCCAGCAGAACCCGGGCGATCAGGGTTGGGGCCAGCCGCCGTACCGGGGCTGAGCCGGCTCAGTTGCAGGTGACGCCGGTGGCGTGCACCGGGCAGTAACCGTTCGGGTTCGCGTCCAGGTATTGCTGGTGGTAGTCCTCGGCGTAGAAGAACTCCGGGGCCTCGACGATCTCGGTGGTGATCTCGCCGAATCCCTTCTCGGCAAAGGCTTTGGCGTACCGGTCCCGCACCTCGGTGGCGATCTTATGCTGCTCGGGTGAGGTGGTGTAGATCGCCGACCGGTACTGGGTGCCGACGTCGTTGCCCTGCCGCATCCCCTGGGTCGGGTCGTGGTTCTCGAAGAACACCTTGAGCAGATCGGCGTAGGAGACCATGCTCGGGTCGAAGGCCACGCGCACGGTCTCGGCATGCCCGGTCCGCCCGGCGAAGCAGACCTCCTCATAGCTCGGGTTCGGGGTGAACCCGCCCTGATAACCGGCCGCGGTCACCTCGACCCCGTCGAGCTGCCAGAACAGCTTCTCCGCACCCCAGAAGCAACCCAGCGCGAAGAATGCCTCCTCGGTGCCCTCGGGCGTGGAATGCACCTCGGTGCCCAGCACCCGGTGCATCGTCGGGGTCGCCAACACCGGCTCGGCGCGACCCGGGAAGGCGCGCTCGGGGGTGACCATGGCCTGCTTCGAAGAGAGTCCGAACATGTCTTCCATTATGCTCCCCGGCTCCCAGCGCCTCACTCCAACCCGGGCCGTTCGAGCGCGCGGGAGAGCTGGGTGAGCAACAGCGCCAGCACCACCAGCCCGATACCGATCACGACCGGCGCGCGCAGCCCGAGGCCGGCCGCGATCGCCAGCCCGCCCAGCCAGGGCCCCACCGCGTTGCCGACGTTGAACGCCCCGACATTCATCCCCGAGGCGAGCGTGGGTGCGGTGCCGGCCACCTGGAAGATCCGGCCGTTGATCGCCGGTACCAGCAGACCGGTGGCCACCCCGAGCAGCACCTCGGCGACGATCACCGCGACCGGATGCCAGCTGGCGGCGAGCACCAGCAGCAGCGCGCCGGCGAGCACCAGCAGGCAGCGGCGTACCGTCACCAGCAGGCCGGCGGTGACCAGCCGGTTGCCGATCCGGATCCCGACCAGCATCCCGACCCCATTGCCGAGCAGCACCAGCGGCACCACCGCGGCCGGTACGCCGGCCACCTCGGTGAGCAGCGGGCTGAGGTAGGAGAAGGCGCAGAACACCGCGCCCTGGAAGGCCGCGGTGGTGCCCAGGGCGACCAGGGCGGCCGGCCGGGTCAGCACCCGCAACTCGCGGCGGGCCAACCGCAGCAGGGGTTCGCTCGGCACCGACGACCGGTCGCGGATCGCGACCGCCTGCAGCACGAACAGCAGCAGGCTGGCCAGCGCCACGGCGATGAAGGCCGCCTTCCAGCCGGCCCGCTGGCCGAGCCAGGTGCCGGCCGGTACCCCGACGATGTTGGCCAGCGACAAGCCGGTGACCAGCGCCGCCAGCGCCCGGGGGACCCGGGTCTCGTCGACGGTCCCGATCGCGATCAGCGAGGCCACCGCCCAGTAGGTCGCGCAGGCCACCGCGGCGATCCCACGGGAGACGAGCAGCACGCCGTAGCCCCCGACGAACACCGGCAGCAGATGGGCGGCACCGAAGACCGCGAGCGCGCCCAACAGGGTGAGCCGGCGCGGCAGCCGCAGGGTGAGCAGGGCCATCACCGGGGCGCCGACGAGCATCCCGATCGCGAACATGCTGATCAGCGTGCCGACCGCTGGTATCGGCACCTGCAGGTCCGCGGCGATCAGCGGCAACAGGCCCGCGGGCAGGAACTCCGAGGTGCCGACGACGAAGACGCCGGCGGCGAGCAGCGGCACCGTGCCGCGGCGGGTGGGGGAGGTGGTTCGGGTATCAGTGGTCATCTGGGGAGGACTCCCGGTCCGTGGTTGGGGTGTGCCCGGTGGGCCACACTGGATGGATGCGGATGCGACGCGATGAGCTGGCCGATTTCCTGCGGCGGCGCCGGGAGGCGCTCGACCCCCGCGATGTGGGCCTGCACAGCCACGGGCGGCGGCGTACGCCGGGTCTGCGGCGTGAGGAGGTCGCGATGCTGGCGACGATGTCGACCGACTACTACGTGCGCCTGGAGCAGGGCCGCAGTCCGCAGCCCTCGCCGCAGCTGCTGGCTGCGCTGGGCCGGGCGCTGCGGTTGAGCTGCGACGAGCTGCACCACCTCTATCTGCTGGCCGGGCAGACCCCGCCGCTCGGCCCGGACGCGACGAGCCGGCACGTCACCCCGGCGGTGCTGCACATCATGGATCGGCTGGTGGACACCCCGGTCCAGGTGATCGACGACCTGGGGAATCTGATCGCCCAGAACCCGGTGGCCGACGCCCTGTTCGGCTGCGCCCACCCAGCCGACGGGGAGCAGCGCAACATCATCCGCCGCTGGTTCACCGACCCGCTGCTCCGCGCACCGTTCACCGCCGACGAGATCGCCTGCCTCAGCCGGTCCCATGCGGCGGATCTGCGGGCGGCGTACACCCGGCGATTGGCGCTCGGCGCGGACGCCGAGGCCAGCGAGCTGGTCGAGACGCTGCTCTCCGAGAGCGCCGAGTTCGCCGAGCTGTGGGAGCAGCACGAGGTCGAGGTCCGGTTGACCGGCACCATGAAGGTCGACCACCCCGACGTCGGCCGGATCGAGCTGGATGTGCAGACCCTCACCTCGCCGGCCAGCGACGGTCAACGGATCATGATCTTCACCCCGCCGCCGTGCAGCGACGCCCGCTCGCTGCTGGAGGTGCTCAGCGTGATCGGCAGCCAGCGCTTCGGGCCCGCACACGATCCGGTGCGGACCGAGCAGGTGCCGGCGCCGGTCACCCAGCCGCCCACGCCCTGACACCTCGACGATCGTCTGACTGGTCATGCCTTCAGCCTGCGCGGCACCCGATCGGGCTACCAGAGAGCGCTCACCCGAGGATCGCCGGTCCCACCCTGCGGCCCGATCGGGCCCATCGGGCGTACGCTCACCGGATGCCAGCAACCCGTGTGCCGAACCGGCTCCCACCGGTCGCCCGGCCCCGGGCGCTGATCGTGGCGCTGATCCTTCTCGAGGTCGGGGCGATCAGCCTGCTCGCCTGGGGCGTCGCCGAGACCTACGAGGCCGTGATCCGGCACAGCGGGCTGGCCCGCTTCGACCAGCCGATGCTGGACTGGATGATCGCGCACCGCACCCCGGAGCGGAACCAGCTGATCACCCTGTTCACCACCTTCGGCGGGCCGATCGTCACCCCGATCGTCGCCGCCGCGGTGATGATCGTGCTGGCGTGGAAGTGGCGCTCCTGGACACCGGTGGTGATGGTGCTGGTGGCCGGCGCCGGATCGCTGGCGATGACCGTGATCGGCAAGGACTACGTCGAGCGGGTCCGCCCGCCGCACGAGCTGGCCGTGCCGCCGTACGAGTTCTCGCCGTCCTTCCCCAGCGGCCATGCGCTGAACTCGATGGCGCTCGGCGGAGTGATCGCCTACCTGATCTGCCTCCATCTCACCCGCCGGCTCTCCCAGGTGCTGGTGATCGTCGTCGCCCTGGCGTACTCGCTGGCGATGGGCACCAGCCGGATCTATCTCGGCCACCACTGGCTCACCGATGTGGTCACCGGCTGGCTGCTCGGCCTGCTCTGGTTGCTGATGGTGATCGCCGGGCATCGGATCGGCCACCGGATCGTGCATCACGGTCCGGCGCCCGCCGACCCGGAATCCTCAGCTCCGCCGCAGGGCCAGCTCGACGAAGGCCGCCGCGGCGGGGGAGGGATTGAAGTCGCTCCAGGCGAGGTACTCGATCCGGGTCGGGGCCCCGGTGACCGGGAGCGTGCGTAACGCGGGATCGGCCGGGACCACTGCCGGCGGCAACATCGCGACCCCCAGCTGCTGACGCACCAGCTCGAGCATCAGCTCGGTGCCGGACACCTCGAAGGCCACCTGGCGGGTGATCCCGGCGGCGGCGAAGGCGAGTTCGGACTGGGTACGCCCCGGTGAGCCGGCCGGGAAGTCGGCGAAGGTCTCCTCGGCCAACTCGGTCAGCCGGACCCGCCGGCGCCCGGCCAGCGGATGCGCCGCCGACACCACCGCAACCAGCCGTTCCCGGGCCAGCACCCGGGTCCGGACACCGGTCGGCGGGGCCGAATCGGCCAGGCCGAGCACCGCCACATCGAGCCTCCCGGCCGCGATCGCGGTGATGAACTCGTCGCTGGCGCCGCCCCGCAGCCCGACCCGGACGGCCGGGTGGGCGCGGTGGAAGGCGCCGATCGCGGCGGGGATGTCGATCGCGGTGACCGTGGGGATCACCCCGATCCGGAGCGCACCGCGGATCTCACCCTCGGCGGCGGCCGCCTCGGCGGCGGCCCGGTCGGTCGCCGAGAGGGCCTCGCGGGCCGCGGGGAGGAAGGCCTCCCCGGCGGCGGTGAGCTGCACCCGGCGGCTGGTCCGGGCGAACAGGCGTACGCCGAGCTCGGTCTCCAGGGCCTTGATCTGGTGGCTCAGTGCCGACTGCACGACGAAACAGCGTTCGGCAGCCCGGGTGAAGCTGCGTTCCTCGGCCACCGCCAGCACATAGCGCAACTGCTGCAGTTCCATCACCCGAGTGTGCCCCAGAACGATCGATTCAGCTCATTGAAGTGATGAAAAACATGTGTTGGACTCATCAGTGAATCGGTCTGACGATGGATCCATGACCACCGCCACTGCCACTCCGAACCAACCGGCGACCGCCCCGAGCGCATCCTCGGGCAGCGTCGGGCGCACCCTGATCACCGCACTCGCCCCGGCGGTCTGGGGCAGCACCTACATCGTCACCACCCAGCTGCTGCCACCCGGCCATCCGCTGTTCGCCGCCCTGCTCCGCTCCCTGCCGGCCGGGCTGATCGCGCTGCTCATCTCGCGGCAGCTGCCACGTGGTTCGTGGTGGTGGAAGAGCCTGGTGCTCGGCACCCTCAACATGGGTGCGTTCTTCCCGCTGCTCTTCGTGGCCGCCCAGCACCTGCCCGGCGGTGTCGCCGCCACCCTCGGCGCCACCCAGCCGATTATGGTCGCCTTTCTGGCCGTGGCGATCCTGCGGGAGCGGTTGTCCCGGTGGCGGGTCGGTTGGGGTGTGGTCGGGGTGCTCGGGGTCGGCCTGGTGGTCCTCGGACCGGGCGCCGGACTGGATCTGACCGGGGTGCTCGCGGGGATCGCCGGGGCGCTGTCGATGGGGGTCGGGGTGGTGCTCATCAAGCGCTGGGGCCGTCCGCCGGGGGTCGGTGCGGTCGGGCTGTGCGGTTGGCTGCTCACCGCGGCCGGTCTGGTGCTGCTGGTACCAGCGCTGCTGATCGACGGGATCCCCGCCGGTATCGACTCGTACGCCGTCGGCGGTTACCTGTGGCTGGGGCTGGCCGGTGGGCTGCTCAGCTACACGATCTGGTTCGCCGGCATCGGCAGGCTGCCGGTCACCGCGACGGCGCTGCTCGGCCTGCTCTCCCCGCTGATGGCCGCGACCCTGGGTGTCCTGCTCGCCGGCGAGGCGCTGAGCGCGCTGCAGCTCCTCGGTTTCGCCGTCGCCCTCACCGCGATGGTCGCCGGCCAGCTCTCCCCGAAACGCCGCGAACCCCGCCTCAGTTGAGATCCCAGTCGATCGGGTCGGCGCCCTGACGCTCCAGCAGGGCGTTCACCTTGGAGAACGGCCGGGAGCCGAAGAAGCCGTTGTGCGCCGACAGCGGGGAGGGATGCGGGGACTTCACGTGCGGCATCCCGCCCAGCATCGGGATCAGCGACTGGGCGTCGCGGCCCCACAGGATCGCCACCAGCGGGCCGCGGCGCTCCACCAGCGCCTCGATGGCGCGCTGGGTCACCTTCTCCCAGCCCTTGTTGCGGTGGGAGGCCGATTTGCCGGGTTGCACGGTGAGGCACCGGTTCAGCAGCAGCACCCCCTGGTCGAACCAGGGTGTCAGGTCCCCGGTCTGCGCCGGCGGTACGCCCAGATCGTCGTGCAACTCGCGATAGATGTTGACCAGCGACTTGGGCAGCGGGCGCACGTCCGGGGCCACCGAGAACGACAGCCCGACCGGGTGACCGGGGGTGGGATAGGGGTCCTGGCCGACGATCAGCACCCGCACCTCGGCCAGCGGCAGCGTGAACGCGCGCAGCACGTTCTCCCCGGCGGGCAGATAACCGCGCCCAGCGGCGATCTCGGCCCGCAGGAACTCACCCATCGCGGAGATCTCGCCGGCGACCGGGGCCAGTGCCTCCGCCCAGTCGGGTGCGATCAGTTCGGTCAGCGGCTTCGCGGTCATCGGCGTTCTCCCACATCGGATTCGGTGACTGGTTCGGCGGCCGGTACGCCCGGTGGCATCCGCAGGCTGACCGCGGCCCCGGCCAGCAGCAGCACCGCGCCGGTCGCGAACGCGGCCGGCATCCCGACCTGATCGGCGATCGCGCCGGCGACGATCGGGCCCAGGATCGCGCCGATGTCGGAACACATCGAGAAGACCGCGACCGGCGTCCCACCGCGGGCGCCGGCCGCGTCGCCGACCGCTGCCGGGGGAGCGGTGCCGAGCGCGGCGGCCGCCAACCCATAGACCGCCAGCACCCCGATCAGCGCCCAGATATTCGGCACCCAGGGCAGCGCCAGCATCCCGGCCGCGCCGATCAACCCGGCGGCGATCAGCGCGGGCCGCCGCCCGACGGTGTCGACGAATCGGCCCACCGGTCCCAGCGCCAGGGTCTGCACGACCGCCGCGACGGCGAAGGCGATCCCGGTCCAGGAGGTGTCGCGGTGCAGCACCTCGACGACCAGCACCGGGGTGAGCGCGGTCCGGGTGCCCATCGAGTTCCAGCCCTGCCCGAGGTTGGCCAGGCAGGCGGCCTGGTAGCGCGGGTCGCGCAGCACCTCGCGCATCGGGCGTACCGGGGCCGCCGTCGTCGACGCCGCGGGCGCCTCGCCGGTGTTGCGCAGCATCAGCAACCCGACGGTGCCGGCGATCGCCAGCGTCACCGCGTAATAGAAGAAGGGTGCGGCCAGCGAGATCTGCGAGATCAGCCCGCCGATCGCCGGGCCGGTCATCCCGCCGAGCAGGAAACCGCTCTGGAAGAACCCGGCGGCCCGGCCGCGCAACCGGGGCGGCACCGAGTCCAGCAGCAGCGTCATCGCCGAGACGGTGAACATCGCCGAGCCGACGCCGCCGAGCCCGCGCGTCACCAGCAGCCACGGATAACTCGTCGCCAACCCCGACAGCGCACTGGAGACCGCGACGATCCAGATCCCCACCGCCAGCGTGGTCCGCCCGCCGAGCACCGCGGCGATCCGGCCACAGAACGGGCTGGTCACCAGGCGTACCAATGCGAACGCCGACACCACCATGCCGACCTGCAGATTGTTGACACCGAACGATTTGGTGAACACCGGCAGCACCGGGATCAGCACCCCGAAGCCGACCGCCACGCAGAAGGCGATCAGGCCCAGCACGATGACATCGCGGGGGAGGTCGGTACGCCGCCGCACCCACTGCCGCAGCGCCACACCTCTACCCACCCGCGCGAGGATACTCGCCCGCCGCGCTGTGGGTACTACAGTGCTCGGAACATCGACACCACCCATCACGACGACACCAGGAGGGGCATGTTCTTCAGCAGCCGGGGTGACCGTGCTGAACGGGAGAACCGGGCGCTGCGCTCGGAACTGGCCAGGGTTCAGGGCGCACAGGATCTGGAGCGGCGAGCCGAGGTCGGCGAACAGCAGCGCCAGCGGGACTTCGACCGGATGGTGCCGCGCGGGGTGCAGATCGGTGCCGCCTGGGCGTGGCGGCTGCTGCTGCTGGCGGCGCTGGCCGGTGGCATCGGCTGGCTGGTCGCCACCTTGAGTGCGGTCACCATTCCGCTGGCCATCGGCATCATGCTCACCGCCGGCCTGTCACCGATCGCGAAGCTGCTGAACAAGACCGGCATGCCCCGGGTGCTGGCCGCGCTGATCACCCTGGTCGGCGGCCTGCTGGTGGTCAGCGGTGTGCTCACCTACATCGGGATCACCATCGCCGGCCAGTCCGCGGAGTTGGGTGAGCGGGTCACCCAGGGCTGGGGGCAGTTGACCCAGTGGCTCGACCAGGGGCCCCTGCACATCAACGCCGACCAGCTGAACTCCTACTACAGCCAGGCCTTCGAATACCTGCGCCAGCAGCAGAGCCGGATCGCCACCTATGCCGCGACCGCCGGTGGTGCGGTCGGCAACTTCCTCACCGGGCTGGTGCTCGCGCTGCTGGCGATGTTCTTCATGCTCTACGACGGCCGGCGGATCTGGAACTTCCTGCTCAAGCTGGTGCCGGCCGCGGCCCGGCAGAAGACCGATGGTGCCGGCCAGGTGGGGTGGACCTCCCTGGTCGCCTACGTCCGGACCACGGTGATCGTGGCCGCGGTGGACGCGGTCGGCCCGCTGATCGCCGCGATCGTGATGGGCGTACCGATGGCGCCGGCGCTGGGTGCGCTGCTGTTCCTCTCCGCCTTCGTGCCGATCGTCGGTCTGCTGGTCTCCGGTTTCGTCGTGGTGCTGGTCACCCTGGTCACGGTGGGCTGGGTGCAGGCGCTGATCATGCTCGGCGTGATCATCCTGGTGAACCAGCTCGAGGGCAACGTGCTGCAGCCGCTGCTGATGGGCAAGGCCGTCGCCCTGCACCCGATGGCGGTGATGTTCGGCATCACCCTGGGCATCTCGGTCGCCGGCATCATCGGTGCGCTGCTGGTGGTGCCGATCATGGCGTTCGGCAAGACCTTCATCGAATACTGCGCGAGCGGGCGTACGCCCGAGGGTGTCGACGACCCGCTGGCTGGCGCCGATCAGAAGGGACAGGCCCCCGCCGGTGACGAACCGGCGAGGGCCTGAGCGGGAACGATCGACCGGGGCTCAGTCCGCGGCGTGCCGCGGGCTGGGCTCGGGGTTGCGGATGTCGACCATGTACGCCGCGGCGAGGTCGCTGCCGGCCTCGTGCAGCTTGCCGATGTCGACGGCCTGGTAGCGCTGCTCGACCGGTTCCTCGATCCGCGCCAGCACGATCGCCCGATCCTGTTCGGCGGCGAGCACGGCCAGGTCCTTGCGCAGCTCGGGGCTGAGCACGCCGCCGGGCTTCTGGGCCCGGGCGGCGACCTCGGCGGCCTGCCCCTCGGCGCGGGCCACCTCCGCCTCGTCCTCGGAGCAGAGCATCGCGGCGGTGCACCGCAACAGCGCGATCCCACGCTCCAGATCCCCGTCGCCCAGGCCGGTCACGCCCTCGCGGAGCAGCTCCCGGCCCGGCTTGGCCGCCTCCTCGGCGAGCAGCGCGTACTGCAGGCCGAGGATCCGCTCCCGGGTCCGGCCATGGCCGCTCAGGGTCGGTACCAGCTCGTTCGGTGAGCCGCTGGTCTGGTTCATCGAGTCGAGCACCTCCCGGCCGGCCTCGGTCGGGGTGTGCACGGTGTCCCGCAGCGGTACCGCCTTGATGAACAGGGTCGCCAGCAGCGCCAGCGCACCGACCGGCAGGCCGATCAGGAAGGTGTTGTGCAGCGCATCGGCCAGGCCCTGCCGGACCGCGTCGGCGATCGCCGGCGGCAGCTGGGCGAGCACGCTCGGGTCGAGCACCGCGGAGGCGTTCATCGCGCCGCCGGCCTGGGCCGCCGCACCGGCGGGCAGGTACTTGGGGATCGCGGTGTGCATGGTGGTGGTCATCACCGTGCCGTAGATCGCGATCCCGACGGTGGAGCCGACGTTGCGGAAGAACTGGCTGGAGGCGGTCGAGACGCCGAGATCCTGGCGGCGGGAGTTGTTCTGGATGACCAGGGTGTAGAGCTGCATGCAGGTGCCCAGGCCGATACCGATGACGACCATCGCCAGGGTCAGGTCGAGCTGGGTGGAACCCCAGTGCAACCGGGACAGCAGCCAGTAGCCGATCAGCATCACGATGTTGCCGAGCAGCAGGAATTCCTTGTAGCGGCCGGTCTTGGTGACCAGCTGGCCGACGACGATGCCGAGGATGATCAGGCCGAGCATCATCGGCATCAGGATCAGCCCGGAGTTGGTGGCGTTCACCCCGATCACGCCCTGGGCGTACACCGGGATGTAGATGATCGCGCCGAACATCATGATCGCCACGGCGAAGCTGGCGATGCAGCTGAGGGTGAAGATCGAGCTGCGGAACAGGCGCAGCGGCAGCACCGGATCGATGGCGCGCGTCTCGGCGAAGATGAAGATGCCGGTGAAGACCAGGCCCACGGCGTACAGGGTGATGATCTGCCAGGACGACCAGGCCCAGGTGGTGCCGCCGAAGGAGGTGGCGAGCAACAGGCAGATCAGCGCGATCGCCATCGTGAAGATGCCGAACAGGTCGATCTTCACCTTGCGCGGTTCGTGAGCCAGGTGCAGGAAGCGGCCGATCGCGACCAGTGCGACCAGGCCGATCGGCAGGGTGACGAAGAACAGCCAGCGCCAGCCCCAGTGGTCGGTGATGAAGCCACCGGCGAGCGGGCCGGCGACCGAGGTGAGGCCGAAGACCGCACCCATCACCCCCTGGTACTTGCCGCGGAAGCGGGGTGGTACCAGGTCGCCGATGATCGTCTGGGACAGCGGCATCAGGGTGCCCATGCCCAGGCCCTGGATGGCGCGGGCGCCGACCAGCATCCAGAAGTTCTGCGCGAAGCCGGAAATCACCGAGCCGAGCATGAACACGACCAGACCGGCCAGATAGAAGGGCCGGCGACCATAGAGGTCGGAGAGCTTGCCGACGATCGGCACCGTGATCGCCGAGACCAGCATGGCCGCGGTGGCCAGCCAGGAGTAGTGCTCCATGCCGCCGAGTTCGGCGACGATCCGGGGCAGTGCGGGGCCGACGATGGTCTGGCTGATGGAGGCGACCAGCATGCCCAGCATCAGGCCGATGAAGACGCGCTTGCCGGCCGCGTCCAGGTGGAACTCCTCCTTGGCCACGGGAGCGTCGGCGGTCGGCGCGGTGGACTCAGCCACGGGTTTCCTTCCGGTGCTGCGGGTTGTCATTGTCATTCGGGGTCAGGGGATCCTTGTCTTCGGTTTCGGGGTCTTCGGTTTCGGGGTCTTCGGTTTCGGGGTCTTCGGTTTCGGGGTCTTCGGGTTCGGGGCACTTGGCGGGGTTGGACTGGAGCACCTCATCGGCCAGTCGGGTCATCAGGCGCTCCAGGGTGGTCACATCGTCGGTCGACCAGGTGGACAGCCGTTCGCTGAGCAGCGCCCGGCGTTCGGTGCGGGCCCGCTCCAGCAGCGCCTCGCCACCGGCGGTGAGCGTGAAGTGCTTCGCCCGCCGGTCACCCGGGTCGGGTTTGCTGGAGACCAGGTCCGAATCCTCGAGCTGGCGCAGGTGCCGGGAGACGGTGGAGGTGTCCAGCTCGGCGGCCGCCGCGAGCTCGGTCAGCCGCAGCTCGCCGCGCAGTTCGAGCAGATGCAGCATGAAGTAGCTGCCCTGATCGACCGCGAACCGCTGGGACCGCTTGGCGGCCCTGGCCATTCCGACCATCGCGTCGATGAGCCGGTCGGCGACATCCGCCGGTGTTTCTGATGCTTGCACCAAACAAGCATAAATCCATTACTTGCACTATGCAAACAGTCTCTCCGAACTTGTCAGGAGTTATGCACCGTGTGAGCGCCGGGAACTGGCACATTGGCCCCAAGAGTTTGGTAGGGATGCGGGGTGCGCGCGATCGAGCTTCCCGAGACGGCCGACTGGAGCATCTGCGTCCGGGACGCGAGCGATGATCGGGTGCTGTACGCCCACCATCCCGAGCGATTGCTGCGGACCGCCAGCGTCGGCAAGGTGTTCCTGCTGGCCGAGGTGTCCGCCCGGTTGGCGGCGGGGGAGCTCGATCCCGACGAGCCGCTGCACTGGGAGGATGACGAGTGGGTCGCCGACTCCGGGCTCTGGTACCAGCTGCGCAGCCGCTCCCTGCCGCTGGCCGATCTCTGCCTGCTGGTCGGTGCGGTCAGCGACAACCTGGCGACCAACGTGCTGCTGCGCCGGGTCGGCATCGAGCCGGTCCGCCGGATGGCCCGGCGGCTCGGCTGCGCGGAGTCGGCGCTGTTGGACCGGGTACGCGAGGGGCGCCGCCCGACCGATCCGCCGACCCTCTCGGTCGGTCGGGCCGACGAGTTGTCGGCGCTGCTGGGTCGATTGCATCGCGGTGAGGTGCTCGGTCGGGAGACCGCCGACCGGGTGCTCGGCTGGCTGGCCACCGATACCGACCTGTCGATGGTGGCCGGCGCGTTCGGGCTCGACCCGCTCGCGCACACCGAACCGGACCGCGGCGTACGGCTGGTGAACAAGACCGGCACCATCGAGACCGCCCGGATCGACATCGGCCTGGTGAGTGCGGGCGGCCGCACCCTGGCGTACGCCGCAGCGGCCAACTGGGCGGACGGGCGCCCCGAGGTGCGCGACCAGGTGCTGGCGGTGATGCGGGAGCTCGGTCGCGCGGTCGCCGATGAGCTGGCTGGCTGAGTCTGGTCATCTCGACACGCTGCCCCGGCTCCGCTTCGCTGCGCCGGGGCAGCTACTCGATGACCGAAGGTGGTTCAGACGGTTTCGAGGAAGCGGCGCAGCATCTGCTGGCCGGTGACCAGGGAAGCGACCGGTACCCGCTCGTCCACGCCGTGCTGACCCTCGGAGCGTCGACCTTCGGGGTCGGGGCCGAGCGGAGTGAATCCGTAACCCGGGATGCCGATCCGGGCGAACGCCTTCGCATCGGTGCCACCACCCAGGCAGCCGGGGATCACCGTCCCGAGCGGGTCGAACTCACCGATCACCCGACGGATCGCGGCCAACCAGGGACCAGCCAGGGGAGCGGCCACCGGCGGCTGATAGGTGCTGTGCTCCCACGCGAGCGCACCGCCCTGCTGCGGCCCGAGCAGCTCGGCCAGGGTGGTGTCGAGCTGGTCGACGAAACCGGGTGGGCAGCGGACATCGAACTCCGCGGTCGCCATCCCGGGGATCACGTTCACCTTGTAGCCGGCGTCCAGCATCGTCAGCGTCGCCGACGCCCGGATCGTCCACGGCAGCGGACCGGCATCATCGCCGAGGGCGGCGATCACCGCCCGCACGGCCGCCTCGGCCGTCGCTTCGTCGGTGGCCGCCAGGTCGGTGACGACCTCGGCGGGCAACTCGAGAGCGCGCGCCGATTCGGTCAGCTGAGCTCGTACCGCCGGGGCCAGGTGCAGCGGCCAGCGATACTCGCGCAGCCGGGTCACCGCCGCCAGCAACCGGCTGATCGCATCCGCACTGGTCGGCCGCGACCCGTGGCCGGAGGCGCCCTGGGCGGTCAGCCGCAGATGCATCGAACCCCGCTCCGCACAGGCCACCGGATAGAGGTGCACCGCCTCACCGGTCGCGGTCCGCAGCGCCTCGCAGTGACCGCCGGATTCGCCAATGGTGCAACCGATTCCGGCGAACCGATCCGGATATGTGTCGACCAGCCACTCGGCCCCATAGGCCCCGGTGTCCTCCTCATCGGCGACGAAGGCGAACAGCACGTCGCGGCGTGGGCGGACGCCGTCGCGGGCCCACTGCAGCAGGGTGCTCAGTGACATCGCGCAGGCGTCCTTCATGTCCTGCGCGCCCCGTCCGTAGAGGTACCCGTCGGCCACCTCGCCGGCGAACGGATCGTGTGTCCACTGCTCGGCCTCCGCCGGCACCACGTCCAGATGGCCCTGGACCAGCACCCCCGGCAGCTCGGGCTCGGAGCCCGCGACCCGGAGCAGCAGGTTGGTCCGCTCGGGTGCGTCCGGGCGGGCCAGGATCTCCGGTTGCCAGCCGGCGGTGCGCAGGGTGTCGGCGACGAACTCGGTGCAGGCGCGTTCGCCGCGGGCGCGGCCGCCGCCCCAGTTCGTGGTGTCGAAGCGGATCAGCTCACCGCACAGGCGTACGACGTCGGTCGCGGTGTCACCGTCGGTCTCGGTAGGACTCACCCCTCCCACTCTGCCAAACCGTCGTCAACATTTCACGCACCTACGTTTCAGGAAGGAAACAATTGACGCATACCTCTTGACCGGGAGCTCACCGCTCCGGTTGTCTGGCGCGCAACTCGCACCAGGAGGTCGCATGTCCAGTCGTCGCACATCGTCATGGTCCAGGTTGCTGGCTGCCCTCGGGGTGCTGCTCGTCGCCCTGCTGCCCTGGGTCGGTACGCCGACCGCGCGGGCGGCCGACGCACCGGTGCTGAAGGTGGCCGTGACCGCCGACATCGACAACTTCAACCCGTTCAAGACGGTGCTGCTGACCTCCACCCAGATCAACCGGATGCAGTATGAGCCGCTGGTGCAGTGGGGGCCGGACAACAAGCTCACCGAGGGGCTGGCGAACAAGTGGGAGGCCAGCCCGGACGCGAAGACCTGGACCTTCACCATCCCGGCCGGCCGCAGCTGGTCCGACGGCCAGCCGATCACCGCCGAGGACGCGGCCTGGACCTTCCAGCAGATGCAGCAGAAGGAGGAGCTGCAGACCGCGAACGGTTCCCTGGTGGAGAACGTGACCTCGGTGGAGGCGAAGGACCCGCAGACCGTGGTGATCACCATGAAGGAGCCGCAGGCCTCCAACCCCGGCAACGAACTGCCGATCGTGCCCAAGCACATCTGGGAGAAGCTCGATGCCGCCAAGACCAACAACGACCTCTCCGACGGTCAGCCGATCGTCGGCTCGGGGCCGTTCCTGATGACCAAGTACGTCAAGGGCCAGTCGATCGAGCTCACCGCCAACCCGAAGTTCTTCCGCGGTGCACCGAAGATCGGCGGAATCACCTTCGTCTACTACAAGAACCTGGACGCCGCGGTGCAAGGTCTGCGCGCCGGTGAGATCGACCTGGTCAACGGGCTCACCCCGGCCCAGTTCAACTCGCTGAAGAACCAGCAGGGCATCACCGCGAACAACGGTGAGGGCCGGCGCTACCAGGGTCTGGCGATCAACCCCGGTGCCGTCGATGCGGCTGGAAAGCCTTTGGGTGATGGGAATCCCGCCCTGCAGAACCCGCAGGTCCGCGAGGCGATCCTGACCGCGATCGATAAGAAGGTGCTGCTGGAGCGGGTGCTCGGTGGCCTCGGCAAGCCGGGCATCACCCAGGAGCCCACCGTCTATCCCGACTACTTCGGCCTCGCCGCCGGTGCCAGCGAGCGCACCTTCGACCCGGCGAAGGCCAACCAGCTGCTCGACCAGGCCGGCTACCGCAGGGGCGCCGACGGGGTCCGCGTCGACCCGTCGGGCAAACCGCTCAAGCTGCGGCTGATGGGCCGCAGCTCCGATGCCACCCATGCCCAGCTGGCCGACTTCGTGAAGCAGTGGCTGAGCGATGTCGGGATCCCGGTCGAGACCTCGATGGTCAGCAACACCCAGGTCAACAACGACTCGACCCTCGGCAAGTACGACCTGTACTTCACCGGCTGGAGCATCGGGCCCGACCCCGACTACCAGCTGTCGATCAACCTGTGTTCGTCGCGGCCGAACGCCGACGGTTCGGGTGCGACCAGCGAGAACAACTGGTGCGACCCGAAGTTCGACCAGCTCTATGCCCAGCAGCATTCCGAGCTCGATCCGGCCAAGCGGGCCGACCTGGTCAAGCAGGCCTGGACCGTCGCCTACCAGGCCAACGTGATCGACATCGTCTACTACGCCGACTACCTGGAGGCGTACCGCAGCGACCGGTTCGCCAACTTCACCACGCAGCCGGAGAACACCGGCACGATCACCAACCAGAACGGCTACTGGGGCTACTACGGCGCCACTCCCGTCCAGGCCGGTGACACCCAGGCACAGACCGCCGGCGGCGGCAGCTCGAACACCGGGCTGTGGATCGGCATCGGCGTCGTCGCGGTCCTGGCCCTGGCCGGTGGATTCTTCGCCATGCGCCGCCGCAAGCCCGCCGAGGATCGTGAATGAGCCTGGCGGAGACCAGCGACCCGAGCGCGCTCGAGGACGTCCCGGCACCCGCCGGACTGGGTCGCTATGTGCTCAATCGGGCGATCGGTGCCGCGATCAGCCTGATCCTCATCGTGGTGGTCGGATTCTTCGTTTTCCGAATCCTGCCTGGCGATCCGGCGATCACGATGACCCGCGGCCGCCGGGTCAGTGCCGCGGACGTGGACCGGCTGCGGGAGCAGTTCGGGCTGGACCAACCGTTGCCGGTGCAGTTCTGGAAGTACCTGACCGGGCTGGTCACCGGTGACCTGGGCACCTCCTACACCTACGACGCGCCGGTCACCCAGCTGATCGGGGAACGGGTGGGGTCCACTCTGCTGCTCACCGGCACCGCGGCCGCGATCTCGGTGGTGCTCGGCCTGTGGCTGGGTCAGCGGGTGGCCTGGCGGCGCGGTTCCACCTTCGACAAGGCGCAGACCGGGATCGCGCTGGTGTTCTGGTCGGTGCCCACCTTCTGGCTGGGTCTGCTGCTGCTGATGCTCTTCGGCGGCACCCTGCAGTGGTTCCCGACCGGCGGCATGACCACCCCGGGCAGCACCGCCACCGGGTTGGCGTACGCCCTGGACGTGGCCAGACATCTGGTGCTGCCGGTGCTCACCATGGTGGCGGTGGTCTATGCCCAGTATCTGATGGTGATGCGCGCCTCGGTGCTGGAGGAGATGAACGCCGACTATCTGACCACCGCCCGCGCCAAGGGCCTGCGGGAGGACCTGGTCCGCACCCGGCATGCGGTGCCGAACGCCCTGCTGCCGACGGTGACGCTGATCTTCCTCACCCTCGGCCACCTGATCGGCGGTGCGATCACCGTGGAGACGGTGTTCTCCTGGCCGGGGCTGGGCTATCTCACCTTCCAGGCGCTCGACGGCCCGGATCTGCCACTGCTGCAGGGAACCTTCGTGGTCTTCTCCAGCATCGTGGTGCTGATGAACTTCGTCGCCGACCTGCTCTATCGGGTGTTGGACCCGAGATTGAAGGTCGCCTGATGACCTCCGAACCGACGACCGGACCGGCCACCTCCGCGACCGCCATCGCCAGCCGTCGGCGACGGCAGCGGGTCGCCGCGAACTGGGCCCTCTTCGCCGCCAACCGGGCCGGCCTGGTCGGGCTGATCGGGTTGCTGTGCGTGCTGGCGCTCGCCCTGCTGGCGCCGCTGCTGGTGCCCTTCGACAGTTTCGATGTCACCCGGTTGACCGCATCGGCCAACCAGCCACCCTCGGCGGCCCATCTGCTCGGCACCGATCCGGTGGGCCGCGATGTCCTCGGCATGCTGCTGTGGGGATCGCGGATCTCCTTGGTGGTCGGGTTCTCCGCGACCTTGATGTCGATGCTGATCGGCACCCTGATGGGCATGCTGGCCGGTCACTTCACCGGCGTGACCCAGCTCGTGCTGCTCCGCATCATCGACTTCTTCCTGGTCATCCCCAGCCTGGTGCTGGCCATCGTGCTCTCCACGATGCTGACCCGCGGCGTGCTCACCATCGTGATCGCCATCGGGTTGACCAGCTGGGCCGCGACCGCGCGGATCGTCCGCTCGCAGACCCTCACCATCGAGGCCCGGCCCTACATCGAACGGGCCCAGGCCCTCGGCGGCGGGCACGGCCATCTGCTGCTCCGGCACGTGCTGCCGGCAGTGATCCCGCTGGTGCTGGCGAACACCACGCTGATGGTCGGCTCGGCGATCATCTCGGAGTCCACGCTGTCCTTCCTCGGCCTCGGTGATCCGACGCAGATCTCCTGGGGGTCGATGCTGAAGAGCGCCCTCGACACCGGTGCGGCGACCGCCGGCTACTGGTGGTTCGTACTGCCCCCGGGGATCGCGATCGTGATCGTCGTGCTCTGTTTCACCCTGGTCGGCCGCGCCCTGGAGGCCGTGGTCAACCCCACCCTGCGGGAGCGCCGATGACCACCCTCGAATGGCGCGGGGTGAGCGTACGCTACCGGTCCCGCGCGGACGACCCACCGGCCGTCGACGATGTCAGCCTGCGGATCGGCTCCGGTGAATCGGTCGGGCTGGCCGGTGAATCCGGCTGCGGCAAATCCACCCTCGCCGCGACCGCGCTGCGACTGCTGCCACGCAGCGCCACCGTCAGCGGTGAGATCCTGGTCGACGGTGAGGACGTGACCACGATGAACTGGGGGCGGGTCCGCGCGGTCCGCTGGACCGCCGCGGCGATCGTCTTCCAGGGCGCGATGCACTCGCTCAATCCGGTCCGCCGGATCCGCTGGCAGATCGCCGAGGCGCTCAGCCTGCACGCGGACGAACGCTGGGCCGACCAGGCGGCCCGCGACCGCCGGGTGACCGAGCTGCTGGCCCGGGTCGAGCTGCCTGCCGATCGCGCGGATGCCTATCCACACGAGCTTTCCGGCGGCCAGAAGCAGCGCGTGATGATCGCGATGGCGCTCGCCTGCGACCCCGACATCATCATCGCCGACGAGCCGACGACCGCCCTCGACGTGGTGGTCCAGGCCCAGGTGCTGCAGGTGCTCTCCGAGCTGGTCAGCGAACGCGGGCTGACGCTGATCATGATCAGCCACGACCTGTCGGTGCTCGCCCAGGTCTGCCAGCGGCTGGTGGTGATGCAGTCCGGGCGGATCGTCGAACAGGGGGAGACGGCCGCGGTGGTGGCCGACCCGGAACATCCGCACACCCGGGAGCTGGCGGCCGCGTTCCCGACGATCGGTGACGAACGGTCCCGGTTGCGTGTCGGTCGCGCCGCGCGGGAGGAGGAGTTCGATCCCGACGCCGTCGCCCGGGACCGCGACCGGGAGCTCGGTGCCGAACTGCTCCAGGTGCGCGATCTGGTGGTCGACTTCCGGGCCCGGGGCAAGCGGCTGCGGGCGGTCGACCACGTCTCGCTGGGGTGCCGCCAGGGCGAGGTGGTGGCGCTGGTCGGGCAGTCCGGGTCGGGCAAGACCACCCTGGCCCGGACGGTGCTCGGGCTGCAGCGACCCACCTCCGGTGAGGTGCTGTTCGACGGCCGGCCGATGCCGCGCGGGGGAGCCGCGCTGAAGGCGTACCGGCGGAAGGTCCAGTTCGTCCTGCAGGACCCGAGCGGGGCCCTCAACCCCAAGCACACCGTCCTCGACGCGGTCGCCGAGGGGCCCCGGGTGCACGGGTTGGGTGGCGACGAGGTGGAACGGGTCTCCCGGGCGCTGCGCGCCGCCGAGCTGACTCCGCCCGAGCGGTTCCTCGCCGCGCTGCCGCAGGAGCTCTCCGGTGGCCAGCGGCAGCGGGTGGTGATCGCCGGGGCGCTCGCGCTGGACCCGGAATATCTGGTCGCCGACGAACCGGTCGCCTCCCTGGACGCCTCGGTGCGCGGTGAGATCCTCGGCCTGCTGCTCAACCTGCGCCGCACCCTCGGGCTCGGCGCGCTGGTGATCACCCACGATCTCGGGCTGGCCTGGAACATCGCCGACCGGGTGCTGGTGATGCGCAACGGGCAGATCGTCGAGGATGGGCCCGTGGAACAGGTACTGCTGGATCCCCAGCACGACTACACCAAGACCCTGCTCGCCGCCGCGCCGCGCGGCCTGGGGGTGCCCCGGTGACCGACCCCCTGGGGCCGTTGGTGCCGGGTGACCGGGTGGCGTTGCTCGGCCCGGCCGGCCCGCCGCCGCCGGAGAAGTTGGCGGCGGCGGAGGAGCTGCTCACCGGTTGGGGACTGGTTCCGGTACGCCTGCCCTCGGCCCGGGCGGCCCATCGGTGGGCGAGTTATCTCTCCGGTGCCGACGAGCTGCGGGCCGCGGATTTCCAGCGGGCCTGGTGCGATCCGCAGTTCCGCGGCATCATCGCGGTCCGCGGTGGCTATGGCACCGCCCGGATGCTGGACCACCTCGACCTGGCGGCGCTGCGGTCCTGCCCGCCCAAACCGGTCTACGGCAGCTCCGACATCACCGCCCTGCACGAGCTGCTGCGCGAACAGCTCGGCGTACCCAGCTGGTTCACCCCGATGCCGGCAACCGCCGACCTGCTTGACGATCCGGCCGCCACCGAGTCATTCCGGCAGGCACTGTTCGGCGATCCGGCCGAGCTCGATCACGCCGGCTCGGATGCCCTGGTCGACGGCACCGCGACCGGGACGCTGATCGGCGGCAACCTGTCGCTGCTGGCGATGACGCTGGCCGCCCGCAGCCGGCCGCCGGTCGACAACACCGGCGCCCTGGTCCTGCTCGAGGACATCAACGAGGAGACCTATCACCTGGACGGTTATCTCACCGCGCTGCTGCGGGCCGGTTGGTTCGACGGTGTCGCCGGCATCGTGCTGGGCAGCTGGCGCGGCTGCGTCGTCGACGAGGTACGCCTGCTGGTCGGCGAACTGCTCGGCGGGCTCGGGGTGCCGATCGGTGCGGGCTTCAGCTTCGGGCACGGCCCGGGTGCGGAGAGCGTGCCGCTCGGCGTACCCGCCCGGCTGCAGGTCGGGGCAGGCACGAGCACGTTGATCGTCACCCCGGGTCTTCCCCCAACCACACCCGATAGTGGAAAGTGACCCTTTAGATAGTCGCAAGTCCGTTTTACATTTGGGTCATGAGCACTCCAGACCTCACACCGATCCTCGAGGATCTTGCCGCCGGGCGGATCGATTCCGCCGAGGCCTCGCGCCGCATCGAGGCGCTCACCGGCGCTCCTGCCGGCGCCAGCGCCGGATCGAGTGCCGGGTCCACCACCGGCAGCACCGGCACCTCGGCCGGTGCCGGGGCCGACTCCTCGGCCGCGGGGGAGCGCCCCCGGCCGCGCTGGCAGCAGTACGCCCGGGACACCTTCAGCCGGGTCGTCGGCGACCAGCCCGACACCGAGGCCGACCCGCGAACCGCGCCGCCGACTGCGGAGACCCCGCGTACCGAGGGTGCCGAGCCGCCCGCCGGTGACGACGAGGTCCCCACCGCCGACCGCCGCACCACCAACACCAAGGGCGTCGACCGGGTCTCGATCCGCGCCGTCGGCCGCCGGGTCCGGGTGGTCGGTGAACCGCGGGTGGCCACCGCCTCCGTCGACGGCGCCCATGTGCTGCGCCGCAACGGATCGGTGCTGGAGATCTCCTCCGACGGTGAGATCGGCGCCTCGATCGACGGCTTCACCCTGCTCCGCCCGCCGCGCAGTCTCGACGACGTGCGCAATCTCGGTCTGGGCAAGGAACTGTTCATCCGGGTCAACCCGAACCTGATCGTCGATGTGGAGCTGACCGCCGGGTCGCTGACCTGTGAGGACGTCCGCTATCTGGGCAAAGTCCGGGTCACCGCCGGGGGCGCCAAGCTGACCGGATTGAGCGAGGCGCACGACGTGCTGGTGCAGGCCGGTCAGGCCACCGTCAAGGGCCGGATCGCCACCGGCCGCTCCCGGATCCGCTGTGAATCCGGGTCGCTGAACGTCCAGCTGGACGACGACTCGAATGTCACCGTGCGCGCGGAATCCCAACTGGGCAAGGTGGTCTGGGCCGGTGGGCACACCGGCGCCGGTGACGAAGTGGTGATGGGCAACGGGGCCGCCCGGCTGGATGTCGGTGTGGTGATGGGCCACGCGGTGGTCCGGGTCGGCACCGAGAACGGAGGCGATCGATGAGCACGCATTCCCACGGTGAACGGACCCTGGACGAACCACACCGCCCGCCGAGCGACTGCCCGGTCTGCGGCGACCAGCTGCACGTCACCCGGCTCGGCTGCACGACCTGCGGATCGGAGCTGGCGGGGGTGTTCACCTCGTGCGAGTTCTGCGCACTGAACCCCGCCGAGATCGAGACCCTGCGGGTCTTCCTGGCCTCCCGCGGCAACCTGCGGGAGGTGGAGAAGCATCTCGGGGTGTCCTATCCGACCGCGCGACTGCGGCTCACCCAGCTGCTGATGAAGCTCGGCCTCTCCGGTGAGGAGGGTGAGGGCGAGCAGCCGACGAGCGCCCCGACCGAGACGACCGCCGACACCGCGGGCGGGGTGGACCGGGACACGATCCTGGCCCAGGTCGCCAGCGGTGAACTCAGCCCGGCCGAGGCCCAGCGGCTGCTGGCCGGCTGACGCGTCCGGGGCGGCGTACGCCCCGGAGACCCCGCACAACCAACGAGCCGCCCCGGATCACCCGGGGCGGCTCGTTGCTGGCGGAAATCGATGTTCAGCCGGTGAAAGCCTCCACCTTGGTGATCTTCACGGAGATGGACTTCCCGTTGGGCGTCTCGTAGGAGACGGTGTCGCCCACCTTCTTGTCCAGGATCGCCGCGCCGAGCGGGGACTGCGGGCTGTAGACGTTGACCTCGTCGGCGGCATCGTCCAGTCCGAGCAGCTCGCGGGAGCCGAGCAGGAAGGTGTCGGTGTCGTCGGGGTCGCCGTCGAAGGCGATGGTGATCTTGGTGCCCGGGACCGCCTGGTCGGTATTGGTGGGGGCATCGCCGACCTCGGCACGACGCAGCATGTCCTGCAGCTGCGCGATCCGGGCCTCCTGCTTGCCCTGCTCCTCGCGGGCGGCATGGTAGCCACCGTTCTCGCGCAGGTCCCCCTCGTCACGGGCCGCGGCGATCCGGTTGGCGATCTCGGTGCGCCCCTCACCCTCGAGGTACGCGAGCTCGTCGGCGAGCTTGTCGTAGGCCTCCTGGGTGAGCCAGATGGTGTTGGTCTCGGTGATTTCTGCCATCGCACAAGATTACCAACACCCCCGGCCCAGGCAATCGTGGCGCGCTGTTCAGCCGCCCTGGCACTTGCTGATGGTGGCGCTCACCGGCGGCCGGAAGGTGCGCAGCGAGACCTGCTCCTGGGTGACCTCGCGATCCGCGGCGGCGACGGCGTACCAGACCTCACCGACCTGCTCACCGCCCTGCGCGGTCGCCTGCACCAGACAGCGCCCGGTGACGTCGGCGGAGGAGCGGTCGATCATCAGCGTGATGTTGATGGTGTTGTTGCCGGTCACGGTGAAGCTGACCACCTGGGCGGTCACCGGCGGGTTCGACTGATCGACCGAGATCCACAACCAGACCCCCAGCAGCGGGAGCACGATGAGTGCCACCACCCACTTCAACCAGGGGCGTCGGGCGTCGGGGTATCGGGCGGCGATCCGCTCCGCGGGGGACAGGCTCACGAGAACAGGTTAGTGACCGGCGGGAATCTCTCGGGCCGATCTGGTGTTTGCTTGGGTTGGCTGACCGTTCGACACCCATGGAGTCCGACCTTGACGAGCACGACCACCACCCGCCCCCGGCGTACCGCTGACGGCGACCAGCTCCGCCTGCTGCACGTGCACGCGCACCCCGACGACGAGTCGAGCAAGGGCGCGGCGGTGACCGCGAAATACGTCGACGAGGGCGTCCGCGTGATGGTCGCGACCTGCACCGGGGGCGAGCGGGGGTCGATCCTCAACCCGGCGATGGACCGCCCCGACATCATCAACCACCTCGCCGAGGTGCGCCGCCGCGAGATGGATCGGGCGCGGGCGATCCTCGGCATCGAGCAGACCTGGCTCGGCTTCGTCGACTCCGGGCTGCCCGAGGGCGACCCGCTGCCGCCGCTGCCGGACGGCTGCTTCGCGCTGCAGGATCCGGAGCAGGCGGCCGGGGAGCTGGTCCGGGTGATCCGGCAGTTCCGGCCGCAGGTGCTGACCACCTACGACGAGCTGGGTGGCTACCCGCACCCCGATCACATCCAGACCAACCGGATCAGTCTGATCGCCGTCGAACAGGCCGCCGATCCGACGAAGTGGCCGGAGCACGGCGAGCCCTGGCAGGTGAGCAAGGTCTACTACCAGCACACCTTCAACCGGCAGCGCACGATCGCCCTGCACGAGGCGATGCTGGATCGCGGCTTCGAGTCGCCGTACGCCGAGCGGCTCGCCAACTGGGACGATTCGAACCGGGTGCCGGACTCGCGGATCACCACCGCGGTCGAGTGTGCCGACTACTTCTCGGTCCGCGACCGGGCCCTGCTCGCGCATGGGACGCAGGTCGACCCGAACGGGGCCTGGTTCCACGTGCCGCTCGAGGTGCAGCGCGAGGTCTGGCCGACCGAGGAGTTCGAACTCGTCATCGACCAGACCGGCTCGGAGACGCCCGAAGAGGATCTGTTCGCCGGGATCGCGGTCCAGGCGTAGAGTCCTCATCGTGGAGGGAGGGCTCATGCTGCCGTTGGACATCGACCCCAATTCGGTGGTCGCAGGCTGGATCCCGCTGGTGCTGATCCTGGTGCTGGGCGGCGCCTCGGCGCTGCTCTTCCGCAGCATGCGCCGGCAGATGCGCAAGATCGACATCCCCGAGGAGGGCGTCGACACCCGCCCCGACCAGGACCCGGAGCACGTCGAGCAGCGCTGAACCCACGCTCAGCCAAGCGGCCGTTACGCGCAGCCATTGCGACTGTGTCGAGCTGAGCGCTGATCCGGCGGCAGTCACCATGAAGAGCGGTGTTAGCTGCGCGATTTCGGTAACTCAGTCGAACACCCCCACCCGGGCGGCCGCGATGGCCGCGTCGGCTGCCCGGTCGGCCAACTCCTCGGTGAGTGGCTCGCCGCTGGCCAGGAAGGCGTAGTAGAGCGGCGCGGACACCGCCTGGATCACCTGACGGGCGTCGGTGCCCTCGGCCAGCTCACCGCGCGCGACGGCATCGGTGACGCAGGGTGCCCACTCATCGATCCGGGTCGCATAGAACCGGTGCAGCGCCTCGGCGGCCGCCTCGTCGCCGGCCCCGGCCATGATCAGCGCGCGGAACAGTCGGCCCTGGCGGGGATCGCTCAGCGTCGTGCGGACCAGGCGCGCGTTGGCCCGCAGGTCCCCGGCCAGCGACCCGGTGTCGGCCCGTGGCAGGGAGTCCTCGGCCATCGACTCCAGCAGATCGCGGATCAGTTCGGTGGCCGAACCCCAGCGCCGATAGACGGTGGTCCGCCCGACCCCGGCGCGTTCGGCGAGCTCGGTCAGATCGAGACCGGCGAACCCCCGCTCGGCGAGCAGATCCCCGGTCGCACGCAGCACCGCCTGGCGTACCCGCGCGGTCCGGCCACCCGGCCGCCTTCCCACCGACTCAGTCATAACGGGATCACAGTACCGTTAATCACGGATCCGTGCTAGCGTCCACTAACGGAACTGAAATACCGTTAGGAGCTGGATCATGGAATATCGCAGGGTCGGGGATTCGGGGCTGATCGTGCCCGAGCTGTCGTTCGGGGCCGGGACCTTCGGCGGCAGCGGGCCGCTGTTCGGCAACTGGGGGACCACCGATGTCACGGAGGCCTCCCGGTTGATCGACATCTGCCTGGACGCGGGGTTGACCATGTTCGACACCGCCGATGTCTATTCCGATGGCGCCTCGGAGGAGGTGCTCGGTGCGGCACTGAAGGGCCGCCGCAACGAGGTGCTGATCTCGACCAAGGCCGGTCTGCCGATGGGGGAGGGCCCGCAGGACGCCGGCACCTCCCGGGCCCGGCTGATCCGGGTCTGCGAGGACGCCCTGCGGCGACTGCAGACCGACCATCTCGACCTGTTCCAGCTGCACGCCTTCGATGCCGGCACCCCGATCGAGGAGGTGGTCTCGACCATCGACGACCTCGTCACCGCCGGCAAGATCCGGTACGCCGGGGTGTCCAACTTCGCCGGCTGGCAGCTGATGCGATCCCTCGCCGTCGCCGATCGGCACGGCTGGAGCCGCTATGTGGCCCATCAGGTCTACTACTCCCTGGTCGGCCGGGACTACGAGCACGACCTGCTGCCGCTCGGGCTGGACCAGGGGGTCGGCGCGCTGGTCTGGAGCCCGCTCGGCTGGGGCCGGCTGACCGGGAAGATCCGCCGCGGCCAGCCGCTGCCGGCGGACACTCGGCTGCACGCGACCGCCCAGTTCGGGCCTCCGGTGCCCGACGAGCGGTTGTACGACGTGGTCGACATGCTCACCGAGATCGCCGCGGAGACCGGCCGGAGCGTGCCGCAGGTGGCGATCAACTGGCTGCTCCGCCGACCGAGTGTCGCCTCGGTGATCATCGGCGCCCGCACCGAGGCCCAGCTCCGCGACAACCTCGGTGCCGTCGGCTGGGCCCTTACCGCGGATCAGGTGAGCCGCCTCGATGCGGTCAGCGCGGTGCCCGCGCCCTATCCGCACTTCCCCTACGAGCGGCAGGAGGGCTTCGCCCGGCTCAATCCGCCGGTGGTCGCGGCGGGGTCCTGATCTGGCGACTCGTTACAGTGCCTGCGTGCAGACCAGCGAGCAGCCCGACGCCGAGGCCGACGCCTCCGGGCGTACGCCTGCTCGCTGGGTCGGCCTGCGGAGCAGGGCCCGGCCCTGGCTGGTCACCGTGCTGGTGCTGGCGGTGCTGGCGACCGTGATCGGGCTGGCCGGCGGCTGGCGCCCGGCGACCGCCGACACCGGCCGGGGCCGCGCGCTGCCCGCCGGCAAGGAGATCCGGCTGGCGCGCTGGAAGATCACCGTGCTCGATGCCGAACTGAGCAACGTCGACCCCGACGGCGGTTACCAGACCCCCGACACGATCCGATTGCGGTTCGCCCTGGAGAATCGCGGCGACAAGACCAGCAACGAGTTTCCGATCACGGTGCTCGGTCAGGACCCGGACGCCACCCCCGGCGTACTCACCATCGATCCGCAGACCCCCGAACGGCCGGACTCGGTGAGCGACGGTGGGGCTCTCGGCCAGCTCGGCGTCGACCCGCAGATCACCCAACCGTGGACCGTCGAGATCGCTTACCAGCAAGGAATCACGGTCACCGCACCGACCCGGATCGCGGTGGTCGTGCGCGATGAGAAGAAGACCAAGAGCCTCGCGTCGAGCTCACCGGACGACTTTGAGGTCGCGGACGCGCCGGTCGGGCATCTGCTGGTACCGCTGGTCGATCGGCGGACCCGGTGAGACGCCGGGTGCCGGGCAGTGCGGTGCTCGGGCTGGCGGTCTGCCTGATCGCGGTGGTGGCGCTGATCTGGACCATGCCGAAGGACGAGGCCGACCGGCGGACCTATGCGATCGCCGAAGGTGACACCTGGTTCACCTGGCGCGACCTGCAGGTCCGCCAGGTGCGGACCCAGGTCGTCACTTCGGTCGCCGGCCGGTATGGGGATCCGGTGGCGGCCGAACCTGACGCCGCCTTCGTCGTCGTCGACTACCAGGTGCGGTCGCTGCGCGAACCCGTGGCCCTGACCCATCAACTGGTGCTGGGCGACCTGCGGGTGGATGCCTTCACCCGGCTCAGTCAGCTCCCCGCCGAGCAGGCCCAACCGGGTTTCACCCAGACCGGGACGGTGGTCTATCAGGTGCCGCGCGCGAAGTTGCCCGCCCGCGCGCTGAGTGCCCTTCAGCGGCCCACTCGCGGTCTGGTCTCCTACAGCGAACTGCCCGCCCTGCGGCTGGAGTTGGGCCAGCCGGTGAACGCCCTGGCCGAGCCCGCGGAGGCGACCACCGAGGTGACCCGATGAGGCGCTGGGTCGGATTCGGGGTGGCGCTGCTGCTCGCGGTGGCGACCGCGGTCTGGGTCGGGATGGACAACCGGGCTGCCCGGCCGAGCGTGACCCGCGAGAACACCCCGATCCGCGCCGCCGGGATGGGCGAGTGGGTGCGGACCGACGGCATCGCGCTGCGCGTCGTCCGGGCCGATATCGCACCGTCCTTCCCGGACGCCGACCGTCCCGAGAAACTGGTGGAGCCGACGGCCGCGGGGGCGGTGATCGTCCGGGTCGCCTACGAGGTCGATCGCGGTGCGGAACAGTCGGTGCTCTGCAGCACGGGTCTGTACGCCGGCCTCGGCGGCCCGGACCAGCGCGAGTGGACCAGGAGTTCGCTGATCGGGCTGACCAGTTTCGACGACCCCTCGCACTGCGGCTGGAAACCCAGCGACGGGTCGCCGCGGCCGCCGGTGATCACTCTGGTCGAAGGGTTCGAGGTGCCGCCGGGGACCAGCGACCTGACCTTTCAGCTCGGCCGCGATGCCGGTACCCGGGTGCGGGTGCCGCTACCCGGCTGACGTCCGCGTACCGCAGCCCTCGACGGCTCCCGTACCCGCCGGGCGGTGAGCAGGCAGCGGTCGAACGCGGCGGCGTACAGGGCGATCGCCAGGGTGCTGAACACCAGCCCGGTGAGCAACTCGGTGAGCGGGCCGAGGAACAACATCTGCTCGGCCGGTACGGGGCCGATCACGGTGGTGGTGAGCATCTCGAAGCCACCCCGCAGCCAGCTGAGTGCGGTCGCGGCCAGCAGGTAGCAGCCGATGAACCGTGGGCCGGCGGCCGCGATCAGGCGCAGCGCGCGCCAGACCGGCAGGTACTTCTCCCGGACGTCGAGGGTGGCCAGGTCGACGACCCGCCCCAGCGGCTCCCAGGTCTTCGTCAACCGACCGGTGAGGCGCCCGAGCCGGCTGCCGGCGTCGATCTCGTGCACGGTCCGCCAGCCGAAGACGACCGCGGTCAGCGCGAGCCAGACCAGCGGCAGCAGCAGATATTGACCCAGTGCGGGCAGGCCGGTGGCGGTGAGCCAGCGGCCGGTGTCGGCGACCGCCTCGGGCAGGGTCAGATCGAACGGCAGCCTGAGGTTCGGCAGCGCTTCCAGGAATCCCCGCCAGGCCCGGCTGACCCACTGCCAGACCACCCGGCCGGTCAGCCAGTCGACGAGCTGGGTGGTCGCCCGGTAGAGGCCGAGGAAGGAGGCGAAGACGAAGACCCCGTCGGCGAGCACCGCCAGGCCGGCGAGCGCGGGTCTGCCGAAGCGCCGATGCAGGGCGCCGGCCGCCAGCTTGATCAGCCAGGCGATCAGCGCCAGCAGCAGATAGCCCTGCCAGCGGCGCAGGTCGATCGACCACGCGTCGGGGTTCAGGCTGTAGCGGATCTGGTTGGCCACGAACAGTTCCCGGATCCGGTCATCGACGAGCCCCCACAGGGCGTACACCGCCAGGAAGGGGCCGAGTGCGAGCGCCAGGGTCACCCCGCGCGAGGTGTCGGGGTCGAGGGTGGCGGTCTCCGGCAGCTTGGGGTCGTTGGCCGTTCGCTCGCGGAGCAGGGCCAGCCTGGTGAGTTGTGGTTCCAGTGCGCCGATCATCAGCACGGTCGCGGCGACCGAGGCCAGCACGCCGAGAATGAACAGCAGCAGCGCGAGGTACGCGTGTCCGCCGCCGACGGTGATCGCGGACTGGAACAACCCCCGGTCGAGCACGAACCCCAGGCAGAACCACATGCCCAGCGCCGGGAAGGCGGTCAGCCACATCCGGGCGGCATCGGCCACCAGCTCGGCGAAGGTGGCGAGCGTACGCATGGGGGCGAATCTAGCGGGCGACGGGTCCCCGCCCGGAGCTCGCATCCCGCGTACGGGTCCGCACCCGGTAGAGGCTCGTGGTCGCGACGATGTAGAGCGTGCGGCCGTCCTCGCCGCCGAAACAGAGGTTGCCGACCTTCTCCGGCACCGGCAGGTTCAGCACCCGCTCACCGTCGGGGGTGAACACCTGCACCCCGGATTCGCTGGAGCTCCAGATGTTGCCGTCGACATCGACCCGGATCCCGTCGGGCAGACCGGGGGAGACCTCGGTGAGGATCCGCCCGTTCTTCGCGTGCCGGCCCTCGACGACGTCGTAGACGTGGATCGCGTGACCGCGCGGGCGGTCCGGTGCCGGGTTGTCGCGGTCGGCGGGTTCGATCGAGGAATCGCTGACATAGAGCAACTTCTCGTCGGGGGAGAAGGCCAGCCCGTTCGGTGCCTCGATGTCGATCACCGCCGGCAGCAGCGACCCGGTCGCCGGATCGAAGCGGAACACGTACCGGTCGCCGTACTCCTCGACTCCGGGATGCCCCTCCTCGGCGCGCTTGATGCCATAGGCGGGGTCGCTGAACCAGATCGCCCCGTCCGAGGCGACGACCACATCGTTGGGGGAGTTCAGTCGGTGCTCACCGAAGCGGTCGACGAGCACCTCGGGGGTGTACGCCTCCCCGGGACCGACGGCGGTGTCGCGTTGCACCGCCCGCCGCCCGTGCGAGCACTCCACCACCCGACCGTCGAGATCCAGGGTGCGGCCATTGGTGAACTCGACATCATCGGCGAAGACGGTGAGCTCGCCGGTCTCCTCGGAGAACTCCAGGATCCGGTTGTTCGGGATGTCGCTGAAGCGCACGGCCCGCCGACGGGGCACCCAGACCGGGCCCTCGGCCCAGATCGCGCCGGTGGCGACCCTGGTCAGTTCGGCATCCTCGGCCAACAGGGGTGACTGCTGCGGTGCTGTCATCGGGTGCTCCTTCGCGGGGTGTGGGGTGGTCAGGAATGGTGCTGGGCGACCGCGACGGTTTCGGTGATCCGGGCCAGCGGGATCAATCCCAGCAGACAGACCGCGGCGAGCAGCACATAGTGCCAGGTGAAGCCGAAGGCGTCGATGACGATGCCGGCGACCAGGGAGGCGAAGATGCCGGACACCCCGAGCGCCACGCCGATCATGATGCCCATCGCCGTGCCGGCGGCCCGCGGGACCGAATCGATCAGCAGCGCGTACACCACCGGGAACGGGGCGTTGCGGAACAGGCCCCAGGCCAGCAGCACGATCCAGGCGCTGGTGGGCCCGGAGATGAAGATCATCGCCAGCAGCGTGCCCGCCCAGCCGAGGATCAGAAAGACGATCGCGAACTTGCGGCCGATCCGGTCCGAGGCGGTGCCCCAGACCACCTGGCCGATCCAGCCGGTGATGCCGGAGGCGCCGGAGATCAGCGCGGCCTGGGCGTTCGACATGCCCAACCCGGTGAACTGCACGGTGAGGAAGGTCACCGCCCCCGCTTCGCCCCACAGGAAGAGGAAGACCAGCACCACCGACCAGCGCACGTTGGCGTGCCGCAGTGCTTCCTTGACCGGTGCGAGCAGGCTTCCGCTGTTGCGTACCGACAGCTCTGGCAGCGGGCGGGTGAGCCGGTGGTCGTCGATCCAGTCATAGACGCGTTGCTGGTTGCGGCGGGTGCCGATGATCGTCTGGGCGATGATGATCGGGATGCCCAGCAGCGGGATCACCAGGAAGGCCTCCTGCCAGCCGGCCGCGCCGAGGACGACCGCGATCAGCGCACCGGTGAGGAACTGGCCGATCGGGAAGCCCGTGTGATGGACGCCGATGGCGAACCCGCGGTGCTCCTTGGGCCACCACTCGGAGACCAGGGCCACGTTGACGGGTTCGGAGCCCCCGCGGCTGAGCCCCATCGGGATGCGCAGCAGCAGGAAGGCGAGGTAGCTCCCGGCCAGGCCATAGGTGAGCGCACCACCGACGATCCCGATCAGCATCGCCACGTTCCAGGTCCAGGTGCGGCGATATCCGGTGCCGATCCGGTCGGCGACGTAGCCGAAGATCAGACCGCCCGCGACGAGGCCGGCGAAATAGACCGAGTTGATCAGACCGGCCTCGGCGTTGCCGATCCCGTACTGCTGCTGGATCGCCGGCAGCACGGCGGGCAGGATGCCGTGATCGACCGAGATCATCAGGATCGCCAGGGTGGTGATCAGCAGCGTCCACCAGGACAGGGCGGGCGCGCGGGGCAGCAATCTGGTGGTACCGGGATTGAGCTCAGTCATGTCACACCTCTCCATCGAGGGTGGGCCGCGGGACCCGGATCCGGCGATGACGGATCGCAGCCGAGTATCGCAGAATGATATGACGAATGGCGATACCCCTGCCCGCACCCTTGCGGTCAGCGGCGTTCGGACGCTGTGCGACAGTGGAGAGATGCCGAATCGTCTCGCGGCTTCCACGAGCCCCTATCTGCTGCAGCACGCCGACAATCCGGTCGACTGGTGGCCGTGGAGTGCCCAGGCGCTCGCCGAGGCGGTACGCCGGGAGGTGCCGATCTTCTTGTCGGTGGGGTACGCCGCCTGCCACTGGTGCCATGTGATGGCGCACGAATCGTTCGAGGATCCGGCGGTCGCGGAGCTGCTCAACGGCAACTTCGTGAACATCAAGGTGGATCGCGAGGAACGCCCCGATATCGACGCGATCTACATGAACGCGACCACCGCGATGACCGGGCAGGGCGGCTGGCCGATGTCGGTTTTCCTCACCCCACAAGGAAAACCGTTCTATGCCGGCACCTACTTCCCGCCGCGCCCGGCGCACGGCCGGCCGTCGTTCACCCAGCTGGTGACCGCGATCGCCGACGCATGGCGGGACCGACGGGAGGAGGTCACCGCCTCCGGAGACCACATCGCCGGGGAGCTCGCCCGGTTGACGAACCGGCAGCCGGCACAGACGTCGGTCGACCTGCTCGATGTGGAGGAGAAGGCGCTCGCCGACTTCGACGAGGTGCACGGCGGGTTCGGCGGAGCGCCCAAGTTCCCGCCGACGTTGCTGCTCGACGGCCTGCTCGCCCATGACATCGATGAGGCGCACGACGCCGCCATCCAGACCTTGGATGCGATGACCCGTGGCGGGATCCACGACCAGCTGGGCGGCGGATTCGCCCGCTACAGCGTGGATTCCGGCTGGGTGGTGCCGCACTTCGAGAAGATGCTCTATGACAACGCGCTGCTGCTCGGCACCCTGGCCCGGACCTGGGGGAGCGACCAGCGCCCACGCCATGCCCGCACCGTCCACCGGCTGGTCGAGTGGCTGTTCCGTGAAATGCGTACGCCTCAGGGGGCCTTCGCCGCCTCGCTGGATGCCGACAGTCTGGACGCCAACGGCAGGCCGACCGAGGGCGCCTTCTATGTCTGGAACCGCGACCAGCTCGTCGAGGTGCTCGGATCCGAGGACGCCGAGGTGGCCGCTGCGGCGTACACGGTCACCGACGAGGGCACCTTCGAAGAGGGTTTCTCAACCCTGCAGGACATCGCGGGCGTCGACCCTGATCGGTTGGAGCCGATCCGGCAGCGTCTGCTCGCCGCCCGCGACCAGCGACCGCGCCCGGCACGCGATGACAAGGTGGTGGCGGCCTGGAACGGTTGGCTGATCGATTCGCTGACCACCGCCGCGATGATCTTCGCCGAACCGGAGTGGCTGGCCGCGGCCGAGACGGCCGCCCAGCACCTCTGGGACACCCACCTGGTCGATGGCCGGCTGCGGCGCACCTCCCGCGACGGACGGGTCGGTGACGCCCCCGCGGTGCTGGAGGACCACGCCGCGCTCGCGCTCGGCTTCCTGCGGCTGGCAGCCGCCACCGGGTCGGGGGAGTGGCTGCGTCGCGGGGAATCCCTGCTGGGGTTGATCGAGGAGCACTTCACCGCCGAGGACGGTGGCTGGTACGACACCGCTGACGATGCCGAGGAGTTGTTCGCCCGGCCCCGCGAGCTCACCGACAATGTCACGCCCTCCGGCACCAGCACCGCGGTCATCGCGCTGCGGGTGCTCGGCCGACTGACCGGTGAGGGAAAGTACGCCGAACGCGCCGACCGGGCGCGGGCCACCCTCGACCCGATCCTCACCGCCGCACCCCGATTCGCCGGCTGGGCGTTGCTGGATCACACCTCGCAGGAATACGGTGCGCCGGCGGAGATCGCCGTCATCGGTGACCTGCCCGAGCTGCTGCAACAGGCCTGGCAGGTCGCCCCGCCCGGTTCGGTCGTGGTCGCCGGAAACCCTGGGGACACACAGATTCCGCTGCTCGCCGACCGCACGACCGAAGGTGCCCATGTGTGCCGCGACTTCATCTGCCAGCGGCCGGTGACGGAGTTCTCGGACCTGATGCTGGCCCTGCGGCCACCGACCCGGCGCGAGTGATTCGCTACCGGAACGTCGCCAGCGCGATCGCCGCGTAATGGCACGCCGAACCCAGGATGGTGAACGAGTGGAAGATCTCGTGGAAGCCGAACCAGCGCGGTGAGGGATCGGGACGCTTGCGGCCGTAGACCAGCGCGCCCAGCGAATAGCACAACCCGCCCGCGACGATCAGGCTGAAGATCAGCGGCCCGCCGTTGGCCCAGAACTGGTTCAGCCACCCGACCGCGGCCCAACCCATCACCAGATAGAGCACGGTGTAGAGCCAGCGCGGCGCGGAGAGCCAGAGCACCCGGAACAGCAGCCCCAGCACCCCGGCCACCCAGACCACGGTGAGCAGCAGCACCCGGGAGCGGCCCTCCAGCAGCAACAGCGCCAGCGGGGTGTAGGTGGCGGCGATGAAGACGAAGATGTTGGAGTGGTCCATCCGGCGCAGCACCGCGTTCGCGCGATCGCTCCAGGTGAAGCGGTGATAGATCGCGGAGGTGCCGAACAGCAGCAGCGATCCGGCCAGGAACACCGCGCCGCCGATCTTGCCGTTCGTCGTCGGTGCGCCGATCACCAGGATCAGGCCGCCGATCAGGGCCAGCGGCGTCCAGCCGGCGTGCAGCCAGCCCCGCAGCTTGGGTTTGAGGGGGCGTACCGCGTCGGCGACCTGGTCGGGCAGTGATTCAGTCGGCATGGTGTCGACCTCCCTCCGGCAGTGATTCGAACCTACCTACGAAGCCGTAAGTTACTGCTCCGTAGGTAGCGTAGCTCATTGTCCGTACCGGCGCTCCCGCTGGGCGTACGCCCGCAGGGCCCGCATGAAGTCGACCCGCCGGAAATCCGGCCAGAGCGCCTCATGGAAATAGAACTCGCTGTGCGCGGACTGCCAGATCAAGAAGCCCGAGATCCGTTGTTCCCCGGAGGTGCGGATCACCAGATCCGGGTCGGGCTGACCGGCGGTGTAGAGGTGCCGGGCGATGTCCTCGACATCGACGGTCTCGGCCAGCTCCGCCAGCGTGGTACCGCGCTCGGCCTCGGCCGCCAGCAATGAGCGGACCGCGTCGCGCAGCTCGTGCCGGCCGCCGTAGGAGACGGCGACGTTGACGTGCATCCCGGTCCTGTCCCGGGTCTGCTCCTCGACCTCGCGCAACCGGGCCGCGGTGGGCTCGGGCAGCAGATCGAGGGCGCCGACGGGTTTGATCGGCCAGCGGCCGGTGGCGGCGAGATCGTCCACCATCTGCTCGATCACACCGAGCAGGGGAGCCACCTCGTCACCGTCGGCGCGCTTGAAGTTGTCGGTGGAGAGCACCCACAGGGTGACCACCTCGATCCCGGCGTCATCGCACCAGCGAACGAATTCCTCCAGCTTCGCCGCACCCGCCCGATAACCCACCACCAATGGCTGATCGGGGGCGTTCAACCGGGCCCAACGCCGGTTCCCGTCCGCCATCACCGCCACATGTTTGGGCAGTTGGTCGGGTGACAACTCCGCCATCAACCGCTGCTCATAGGACCTGTAGAGGAGCCCCGAAGGGTGCAGCCGGTCCAGCAGCTCGCGCAGCCGGTCGGTTCGTGCCATGAGAGGCAGACTATCCAGATCATCCGGCTCGCGGATCGGACCCGGGTCGCCGGTCACCACCCGGGGAACTGCCGCCCAGGTGGTATGCCGGGTGTCCGGTGAACGCGATCCGAACTCTTGGTGACGCCGACACGCTCACCATCGCGCCTGCCGGGAAACGGGGCGAGCATCAACTACTTTCGAGGCAACGGACGGTGGGGAAGCCGTTCGCGACCGGAGGACTCGTCCATGCATGGTCCTGCTCGATCGAGCGTGACCCGCGGGCCCGCACCAGGCCCTGAGGCCCCCCGGCCAGCCACCTGACACACGGTGGGGCCGGGCGAAGGTGACGCGCGGTCCCACGGGAAGAAGCGATCGTGCCCCAGACCGAACGCCGCACCTACGTCATCGACACCTCCGTCCTGCTCAGCGATCCGCATGCGATGCGCCGTTTCGCCGAACACGATGTGGTGCTCCCGGTCGTGGTGATCACCGAGCTCGAGGCGAAACGGCACCACCCCGAACTCGGTTACTTCGCCCGGACCGCGCTGCGCCACCTCGACGACCTGCGGGTCACCCACGGCCGGCTGGACGCCCCGGTACCGGCCAATGACGAGGGCGGCACGATCCACGTCGAGCTCAACCACAGCGATCCCACCGTGCTGCCCTCGGGGTTCCGGCTCGGCGACAACGACAGCCGGATCCTCGCCGTCGCGCTGAACTTCCGCACCGAGGGGCGCGAGGTGGTGCTGGTCTCCAAGGATCTGCCGATGCGGGTCAAGGCGTCGGCGGTCGGACTGACCGCCGAGGAGTACCGCGCCGACGGCGTGATCGAGACCGGTTACACCGGGATGGTCGAGCTCGACGTGGCGCCCACCGTGCTGGACCAGCTCTACGAGTCGGGGGTGGTCGACATCGACGAGGCCCGCGACCTGCCCTGCAACACCGGGGTGGTGCTGCTGGGTGCCGGTTCGTCGGCGCTGGGTCGGGTCACCGACGGCAAGCAGGTACGCCTGGTGCGCGGCGATCGCGAGGTGTTCGGGCTGCACGGCCGATCCGCGGAGCAGCGGATCGCCCTGGACCTGCTGATGGACCAGTCGGTCGGAGTCGTCTCACTCGGCGGCCGGGCCGGTACCGGCAAGTCCGCGCTCGCGCTCTGCGCCGGTCTCGAGGCGGTACTGGAACGCCGCCAACACTCCAAGGTCGTCGTCTTCCGGCCACTGTTCGCGGTCGGCGGGCAGGAGCTCGGATACCTGCCCGGTACCGAGAACGAGAAGATGATGCCGTGGGCCCAGGCGGTCTTCGACACCCTCGGCGCGGTGACCAACAAGAACGTGATCGACGAGGTAATCGACCGCGGACTGCTCGAGGTGCTGCCGCTGACCCACATCCGCGGCCGTTCCCTGCACGACGCCTTCGTCATCGTCGATGAGGCGCAATCGCTGGAACGGGGTGTCCTGTTGACAGTGCTGAGCCGGATTGGGCAGGATTCCCGCGTTGTCCTCACCCACGACGTCGCCCAGCGCGACAACCTGCGGGTCGGTCGGCACGACGGCGTCGTCGCGGTGGTTGAGAAACTCAAAGGTCACCCCCTCTTTGGTCACGTCACCCTGAACCGCTCCGAGCGGTCGCCGATCGCTGCGCTCGTGACCGAGATGCTGGAGGACCAGGCCGTCTAGGCCCCCGTGTCGTGGCGGGGAGGGGTGAAAAACATGATCCCCCTCCCCGCCGCTCTGACTGTTCTATGTCGGCTCGCGCCCGCGCGACGTTCGCCGACCTGGTCGGCCCGGGCGTACAGCTCATCTCTTGGGGCCGAATGCCCAGTTGTCGCGCGAAACACTGGGCATAGTCTCTGACAAGTTCGGTTACCGGGGGTCAGTCGGTCGGTCGAGGGCGGTGCGGTGGCGGAGGGCGTTCTCGGCGTAATCGGTGGCGCCGTGGGGGAGGGCGGCGCGTTCGGCGTCGGTGAGCGGGCGGCGTACCTTGGCCGGGACGCCGGCGACCAGCGAACCCGCCGGGATCTCGGCACCCTCCAGGACCACCGCGCCGCCGGCGACCAGGCACTCCTCGCCGATCACCGCGCCGTTCATGATCACCGCGCCCATCCCGATGACGCAGCGGTCACCGACGGTGCAGCCGTGCACCACCGCATTGTGGCCGATCGTCACGTCGGCACCGACGGTGCAGGGGTACGCCGGATCGGCGTGCATGGTGGCATTGTCCTGCAGGTTGCTGCGCCGGCCCAGGGCGATCGGGGCCCGGTCCGCGCGGATCGTCGCGCCGTACCAGACCGAGGCCTCCGGTCCCAGCTCGGCCGCACCGATCACCCGGGCACCGGGCGCGACGAAGGCGCTGGGGTCGATCTGCGGGGTGTCACCGGCCAGCGTGAGGATCAGCGGTTCGTGGCTCATGGCGTCAGCATGCCAGCCGCCGAACCGCCGCCGATTTCGTGCCCTTGCCCGGCTGGGCGAGAATGGGGCGGTGGCGAACAACCAGGCACGGGCGACGGCGGGGGACATGGTCCGCTCGCTGGCGGTGATCATGATCCCGATCCTGCTGATCACCTGGCTGCTCACCTCCGAGCCCAAGGACTACGAGGTCAAGCCGGTCGACTGGAAACCCCTGCTCGCCACCGCCCGCGCCGAGGCCGGCTGGCCGGTCCTCGCCCCGAGCGGGCTCCCCGATTCCGGCGCCAACGCCTGGATCGCCAACACCGCGAGCTGGACGCGTACCGGGCAGGCCACCGACGGCGGGCCCTCACCGCGCAACCAGTGGGAACTCGGCCTGCTCAGCCCGGACAAGGTGCACTACGCGCTGACCCAGGCCGACGGTGTCACCACCGACCTGGTCGCGCAGAAGTCCCGCGACGGCAAGCAGCTGGGTGGTGACGCGACGATCAACGGACGACCCTGGCAGCAGCTGGAATCGCCCGACGGGCGGACCCGGACGCTGGTCCAGCGTGGCGAGAAGTCCACCGCGATCGTCTCCGCGGACACCGATTTCCTCACCCTGCAACAGTTTGCGCAGACCCTCAGCGACCGCTGAGCAACTCCTCCAGCTCCGCCACATCCTCGGCGACCGGCACCCCCACGCGCTCGGCCGGGCTGCCGTAACCCCAGCCCACCAGGATCGTCGGCATCCGGTGCACCGCGGCGCCCTCCACGTCATGACTGCGGTCACCGACCAGCACCGGATGCCGGGCCGCCACATCGGCGACCCGCAGGTCGGCCAGCGCCCGGGCGATCACCGTCGACTTCGCCGCGCTCGCGGCGTCGTCCCCGGCGCCCTGCACCGCGGTGAACAGGTCGGTCATCCCGTGCAGCTCCAGGAGCCGCTGGGCGGCCGTCCGCTGCTTGGAGGTCGCCAGCGCCAGCGGTACGCCCCGGCGGTGCAGGCGGCGGACCAGGCCGACCACCGGCTCGAACACCGGGGTCGCCGGCATCAGCTCGGCGTACCGGGCCCGATAGTCACGAACGATCGCATCGATCACCTCGGGCGACTCGCCGGTGACCTCGGCGAAGGTGAACCACAGCGGCGGCCCGACATAGGGCCGCAGCGACTCCTCGGTGCGCGGATATCCGTAATTGGCAAGGGTTTCCGCCATCGCCCGGCAGATGATCGGGGCGGAGTCGATCAGCGTGCCGTCCAGATCGAACAGCACCGCGTCATAACCCTCGCTCACTCGGTCTCCCCGGCCGCCTCGCCACCGCTGTCCCGGTCGGCGCGGGCCTGCTCGATCCGCTCCCGGGCGCCGTCCAGCCACCGCTGACAGGTGTCCGCGAGCCGCTCACCGCGCTCCCACAGCTGCAGTGACTCGGCCAACGAGACCCCGCCGGCCTCCAGCTTCTGCACCACCTGGACTAGTTCCTCACGGGCCGCCTCGTAACTCAGCTCGCCCTCGGACCTGCCGCCCTCGTCCGTGCCCATCTCACTCATCGCCACTCATCCGTTCCTCATTGGTCTGCACCTCGCGCACCTCGACGATCAACTGCCCATCGGCCAGATAGACCTGCAGATCGTCACCCTCGTCCACCTCGGTCGCCGAGGTGACCCCGTCGCCCGCGCCGTCGGCCAGGATCGCGTACCCCCGCTCCAGGGTGCGCCGCGGGGACATCGCCACTGCCCGCTCCCGGGCGTGCTGGATCGCGGTGCGTTCCCGGCTGAGCAGCTGATCCACCGCCCGGTCCAACCGCCAGCGCTGCTGGGTCAGCTGGTCGCGCTCCCGGTCGAAGGCATAGAGCGGGTTGGCCAGCGCGGGCCGGCTGCGGTACTGATCCAGATGCCGCTGCTCCGCCTGCACCTGCGCGATCACCGCCCGCTCGATCCGCTGCCGCGCCTGGCCGATCCGGTCCAGTTCCTCACGGACATCGGGCACCACGCGCTTGGCCGCGTCGGTCGGGGTGGAGGCGCGCAGGTCGGCCACCAGGTCGAGGATCGGGGTGTCGGTCTCGTGGCCGATCGCGGAGACCACCGGGGTCCGCGCCGCGAACACCGTGCGGATCAGGTGCTCATCGGAGAACGGCAGCAGATCCTCCAGCGAACCCCCGCCGCGGGCCACGATGATCACCTGCACGTGGGCCAGGCCGTCCAGCTCGACGACCGCGGCCGCGACCTGCTCGGCGGCCCGGTCACCCTGGACCAGGGCGTGCCGGACCTCGATCACCGCCGCCGGCCAGCGATTGCGGACGTTCTCGAAGACATCCCGCTCGGCCGCCGAGTCGGCGCCGGTGACCAGCCCGATCGCGCGCGGCAGGAACGGCAACCGGGCCTTGCGGGCCGGGTCGAAGAGACCCTCGGCGGCGAGCAGCTGCTTGCGCTGCTCGAGCTGGGCCAGCAACCGGCCGGCGCCACTGGGTCGCAACTCGCGGCAGCCGAAACTCAGCGAACCGTTGCGTGGGTTGAGAAAGGGCCGCACCAGCGCGACCACGGTCATCCCCTCGCTGACCGGGCCGGCCTCGGTCAGCACGTCATCGGGGATCGCCACGGTCGCTGACATCTCGGCGAGTCGATCGCGCAGTGTCAGATAGTGCCATTTGGCACCGGTGCGCCGTTTCAGCTCGATCAACTGTCCCTCGACCCACTGCTCACCCAGTCGCTCCACCCACTGCTTGGTGGCGGCGACGATCCGGCCCAGCGGTAGCGGCTCGGTCGGGGATGAGGTCATCGGCACGCTGCCACCCTATGGGGAACCGCCGACAACACCGCGGATCTCCTCGCCCGCAACCCTCGACCGGGCTAGAGTCCCGCCGAACGGCCCGGGGTGCGAGGGGAGAGCAATGACGACCTGCCCACGATGTGGTGCGGTGAAACCGGCAGGCGTCGATGTCTGCATCTGGTGCGCGGCCGAGCTGGGTCGCAATGTGCGGCCGGGCAGCGCGTACGCCGAAGGCTTCAGCTATTCCGGGCCGGGACTGGGCCCCCGCTGGTACCCCGACGGCAGCACCGGTCCCGGTGTCCGACCCGCGGGGCCGAACGGGGAGCCGCCGCTGCCGCCGCCCGCACCGGGGCGGTCCGGCGGGCCCCCACCGGGGCGGTCCGGCGGCACACCGCCGCCACCCGGGCGTACCGGTCGCAAGGCGTGGCCGTGGGTGCTCGCCGCGGTGCTGGCCGTGGTCGTCACGCTCGCAGTGCTCCTCGCCTTCGGGGTCCTGCGCCTGCCCCCGCGTGCCGATCCGGGGCCCGCACCCGCACCGACCGCACCCACTGCGCCCGCCGGCACACCGACCCCGGTCGCCGATACGGCCGGTGCCGACATCAACCCCGCCGACCCGGCCTCGCTGCGGGAGGGCAGTACCCTGCGGCTGGCCGGGGTGCCGATGCCCGCCGACACCCTCGATCCCTTCGATCCGGAGGGTTATGTCGTGCCCAGCACCCGCGATTTCGACCTGGTCCGCGCCACCTTCCCGGTCTTCGTGCGGTTCGACCCGCGGGGCCGACCGTCCTGGGATCCCGCCTATGTCACCGGGGCGGAGGTGCTCTCCACCGAGCCCACCCGGATCCGGCTGACCCTCAACCCGGCGGCCGTCTGGGGTGACGGGACCCCGTTGCAGGCGGCGGACGTGGCGGCTGTCTGGCGTCGCTGCAGTTCGGCGGATCGCTGCGGAGTCAGCCACGTCTGGTCGGGGGTCGCCGACGTCCGGCAGGGAGCGGACCCGCAGATCGTCGAGGTCGACTACCGGGCCGCCGACGGTGAATGGCAACGGCCCTTCGCCTACGTGTCGGCGATGCCGGAGGCGGCGATGGCGGCCGACGCCGATTGGTCGAAGCCAGCGGAGGCCTGGCAGGCCGGCCCGTATCGGGTGCAGGAGGCCGCGCTGTCCGGCAGCCGGCGCAATGTCACCCTGGTGGCCAACGACCGGTGGTGGGGGACCCCGCCCCGCTCGACCAGGATCCTGGTCACCTCTGACGACGATGCCGGTGAGGTGATGGCCACCGGACGGGCCGATGTGGCGCTGTTCGACTCCGCGTCCGACTATCAGACCGCCCGCCGCGGCGGCGGCGAGACCCGGCTCGCGCCATCGAGCGTACGCCGTCAGCTGCTGCAGAATCCGCGGATCGAACCATCGGTACGCCGCGCCGTCCAACTCGCCCTGGATCGGCCGGCCCTGACCCGGATGGCCACCAGCGGACTGCCCGAACCGGTGCCGCTGGACAATACGGTGCTGCTCACCAACCAGCCCGGTTACCTCGCGCAGAGCCCCGCCCGCGATCTCGACGCCGCCCGCCGGATGCTGGACGAGGCCGGCTGGGTGAGTCCGGACAACAGCATTCGCCGACGCGGCACCGATCAGCTCCGATTGACGATGATCACCACCGACAGCCGTGCGCCCTTCAGCGCCGAGATGCCCGTGGAACTGAGGAAGCAGCTCCTCGAGATCGGGATCGATGTCCGGGTGGAGCGGATCCCCTTCGCCGAGACCACCAAGCGGCTGCAGACGGGCGATTACGACCTCTTCGCGCACGGTTGGTTCGACGACCAGTTCCCCGCCGCGACCGCCCAGGGCCTCTACGGCAGCACCGGCTATGACAAGACCGCCGTCGCCGACCCGTCGGTGGCCACACTGCTGGATCGGGCCCGCGCCACACCGGACGAGGCCACCCGTGCGCAGCTGCTCAACGAGGCGGACGTCCTGCTGCAGCGGGACGCGAGCATCGTGCCGCTCTATCAGGAGCAGCAGATCGTCATCGCGAAACCGACCGTGGCCAACTACGGGGCCTTCGGGCTGGGTTCGGTCGACTGGGTCCGCGTCGGGCTGCGGTCCTGACGCTCAGCTGCGGGCCGTGGTCTCCAGTTCACGGGTGAACGCGCGCCGGTCGGTGGCGGCGTAATAGGCCTCCTCGATCGCGGGATCGACCCCGCGCCGGGTCTGCCAGCGGACCACCGCGGTGACCACGAAGGGCGCCAGCAGGGCGGTTGTCACCGTGGCGGCGGCGACCTGGGCAGTGGCCACCGCCTCGATCGCCTTGTACGCCGGATCGACCAGCGCGATTGCTGCTGGGGTGGCGATCGCATTGCCTGCGGTGGTGCCTTCGGCCGCTCCGGCGACCACGTTGCGTACCGGTTTCGGACGCCGGTGCGCCAGATGCACCAGCCAGAGCACCAGCATCGCCGCCGGGCCGGAGAGCACGACGGTGGCGACGCCGAGCACGATGCCCTGCAGGCCGCTGCTCACCAGCGAGGAGAAGTCGATCCCTCGGCCGACGGCGAACCCCATGAAGGGGATCAGCAGGGTCTCACCACCCCGCAGGAATTCCCTTGCTGACTTGGAAAGATTGCCCAGGATCATGCCCAGGATGATCGGCAGCACCGAACCGAGCAGTTCCTTGGCGGGGAACTGTGCCAGACCCGCCGCGCCGAGTGCGATCATCGTGATGAACGGGCCGTCGTTGACCGAGATCACCGACACCGCACCGCGGTCGGTGTGGTTGCCGAACTGCTGGGTCAGGGCGGCGTAGAGGGCGCCGTTGGAGTTCGTCATCGCCGCGATGATGGCCAGCGGGGTGAGGCCGAGCAGGACACCGCCGGGGACCCAGAAGGCGACCAGCAGGCCGATCAGGATGCCGATCCCGGCCTTGCCGGCCAGGATCGCGAACCCCTTCTCGAGGGTCGGCCCGGTGGTTCGCAGATTCAGTTGGGCACCCATGCAGAAGAACCAGAGCCCGAGCAGGGTCGCGGTGCCGTTCTTGAACAGGCCGGTGGTGAAGCCGCCCAGGTTCAAGAAGGCGGGGAACCAGGTGTTCACGATCGCGCCCAGGAACAGCGGCACGATCATCAGGGCCCCGGGGATGATGCCGATCCGGGTGATCCAGTCGCCGCGGGGCTTCTCGGTGGTCTCCATGGCCGGTCCTCTCCGCGGGCGACACTGCCCGCTGCTGGCACGACGGTCTGACCAGATCGGTCAGATCATGTGTGACCAGCGTCACCTCCCGCCCCGAGTCCGTGTCAATACCCGGACCGCGCATTTGGCACGTGACAACAAAACTCTTGACACGATCGGACCATCCGGGTTTCGCTGAGTGCGCAGCGCCACGTCGCTGTCCCAACCGAATCTGTCCCCGGTCGGTCTGACCAGAACACCTCGATGAGGAGGAGTCGCCGTGAGCCTGAGCCAACTGATGTCACGCCGAGTCGAGCGTGAGGGGCCGATCCGGGTCGGGGTGATCGGGGCCGGCAAGTTCGCCTCGATGTTCCTGGCTCAGATCCCCACCAGCCCCGGTCTGCACGTGGTGGCGATCTGCGACCTGGATGTGCCCAAAGCTCGGCAGGCCCTCGAGCGGGTCGGCTGGACCGCCGAGGCGTACGCCGCGGACTCGCTCGACCAGGCTCGCCGCGACGGCACCACCGTCGTCACCGACGACGTCACCCAGCTCCTCACCGGCGACGCGGTGGAGGTGATCGTGGAAGCCACCGGGCACCCGGTGGCCGGGTGCGAGCACGCCATCCGCGCCATCGACGCCGGCCGGCACGTGGTGATGGTCAACGTGGAGGCCGATGTGCTCGTCGGCCCGCTGCTGCAGCGCCGCGCGGCCACCGCCGGGGTCGTCTACACGATGGCCTACGGCGACCAGCCCGCGCTGATCGCCGAGCTGGTCGACTGGGCCCGCACCATCGGCATGGAGGTCGTGTGCGCCGGCAAGGGCACCAAATACCTCCCCGAATACCGTGCCTCCACCCCCGAGACCGTCTGGTCCCACTACGGCTTCACCGACGAGCAGCTCGCCGGCGGGGACTTCAATCCGAAGATGTTCAACTCCTTCCTGGACGGCACCAAGTCGTCGATCGAGATGGCCGCGGTCGCCAACGCCACCGGCCTGCTGCCGCCCGAGCGCGGTCTGGAGTTCCCACCGGTCGGTGCGCCGGACCTGCCGCAGGCGCTGAAACCTCGCACCGCTGGTGGCGTACTCGCCCGCAGCGGCACCGTCGAGGTGGTCTCCAGTCTGGACCGGGACGGTTCCGAGGTGCCGCAGGACCTGCGCTGGGGTGTCTACGTGACATTCCGCGCCCCCACCGAGTACGCCGCCCGCTGCTTCGCCGAATACGGGATGGTCACCGACGACACCGGTGAGTACGCCGCCCTCTACCGGCCCTACCACCTGATCGGGCTGGAGCTCGGTGTCAGCGTCGCCCAGGCCGTGCTGCGCGGTGAGTCGACCGGGCACGTGGACCACTTCGCCGCCGATGTGGTCAGCGTCGCCAAGCGGGACCTGCGCGCCGGTGAGCTGCTCGACGGGGAGGGTGGCGCGACTGTCACCGGTGACGTGGTTCCGGCGGCCAGTTCGCTGGCCGCCCGCGCACTGCCGCTCGGCCTGTCCGGCGGATTGAAGCTGGAGCGGGATGTGGCCGCCGGGGCCGTGGTGAGCGCCGAGGACGTCCGACTCGACCCGGCCGATCCGACGGTGCGGCTGCGCCGCGAACTGGAGACCAGCTTCGGATGACCAGTTGGAGCGAGGCTGCCGACCGGTTGCGGGCCCAGATCCTCTCCGGTGAGCTGCGCGCCGGTCAGCAGCTGCCGGGGGAGCGCGAGCTCGCCGCCCGGCTGGGTTGCTCCCGCCCCAGCCTGCGGGAGGCGCTGCGGGTGCTCGAGGCACAGGGTCTGCTGCGGGTCAACGATCGGGGCTCCGGCACCCTGGTCCGCGACGAGGCGTTCAGCACCTTCGCCAGCACCCTGGAGCTGCAGACCGTGCTCGGCCACTACCGGGAGGCCGACATCGTGCGGACGCGGATCGCGATCGAGGCGTGGAGCTGCCGCGAGGCGGCCCGGGTCGCGGATGCGGAGGCGGTCGCCACACTGGCCGAGCTGATCACCGCGATGGACGAGGCGCGCGCACACCGCGAGTTCAACGACCTGGACGCCCAGTTCCATCTGGACATCTGCCGGATGACCGACAATCCGATCGCCGCCGAACTGATGCAGGGACTGCGTGGCGCGATCACCCGGCAGATGGTGGCGATCTACAGCCGACTGCCCGACTGGCGCCGGGTCGCCGACGGGGTGCAGGTCGAACACCGCCAGATCTGGCAGGCGATCCGCGACCGGGACGGCGAGTTCGCCGAGGCCGGCGTACGCAGCCATCTGGACCGCTTCTTCGCCGACCTGCTGCACAGTCACCCGAGTGCGGCCCCCGGTACCGGCCGGCACCTAGACTGGGCGCCATGACTGAGCAGCAGACGGACCCCACCCGCCGCGTCGTGGTGGCCGCCCCGCGGGGTTATTGCGCGGGCGTCGACCGCGCCGTGATCACCGTGGAGAAGGCGCTGGACCACTACGGGCCGCCGGTCTATGTGCGCAAGCAGATCGTGCACAACAAGCATGTGGTGGAGACGCTGACCGAGCGCGGTGCGATCTTCGTCGACGAGCTGGCCGAGGTTCCCGAGGGGTCGATCACGGTCTTCTCCGCACACGGGGTCTCGCCGATGGTGCACGCGGAGGCGCGGACCCGGCACCTGCAGACCATCGACGCGACCTGCCCGCTGGTCACCAAGGTGCACCACGAGGCGAAGCGGTTCGCCCGCGACGACCTGCAGATCCTGCTGATCGGTCATGCCGGTCACGAGGAGGTCGAGGGCACCTCCGGTGAGGCACCGGAGAACATCATCCTGGTCGAGTCGCCCGAGGACGTGGACGGTGTCGAGGTCCGCGATCCCGACAAGGTCGCCTGGCTCTCCCAGACCACGCTCAGTGTCGACGAGACGATGGCGACGGTACGCCGGCTGCGGGAGAAGTTCCCCAATCTGATCGACCCGCCGAGCGATGACATCTGCTACGCCACCAGCAACCGGCAGGCGGCGGTCAAGCAGATCGCCGCGCACTCGGATCTGGTGATCGTGGTCGGTTCGGCGAACTCCTCGAATTCGGTACGCCTGGTCGAGGTCGCCCTGGAGGCCGGTGCGAAGGCCGCCCACCGGGTCGACACCGCCGCCGAGGTCGACGAGGCCTGGCTCGAGGGGGTGTCCTCGGTCGGTGTCACCTCCGGCGCCTCGGTACCGGATGTGCTGGTGCAGGGAGTGCTGGAACTGCTGGAGAGCAAGGGATTCCCGAAGGCGGAGGAGGAGCGGCTCACCGAGGAGAGCCTGGTCTTCGCCCTGCCGCCGGAACTGCGCAAGGCCGTCGGCGCGAAGTCGCGGGCCTGAGATGACCGAGCGGGTCGTCGTCGTCACCGGGGCGGGCTCCGGGATCGGGCGGACCGTCGCGGCGGACCTGCTGGGTCGGGGCCACACCGTGGTGCTGGCCGGCCGCCGCGCCGAGGCGCTCAACGAGACCGTCGCCGGAGTGGAGAGCGCCGCGGAGCGCGCGCTCGCCGTGCCGACCGATGTCACCGACCCGAGCCAGGTGGCCCGGTTGTTCGCCAGCGTCGAGGAGGCCTTCGGCCGCTGCGACGTGTTGTTCAACAATGCCGGCAGCTTCGGCCCGCCCGGCGCGGTCGATGAGATCTCGGCGGCCGACTGGGACGAGATCTGGAAGGTCAACGTGTCCGGTCCGGTGTTCTGCGCGGGGGCCGCGGTACGCCTGATGCGGCGTACCGGCGGTGGCCGGATCATCAACAATGCTTCGATCTCCGCCCATGTGCCGAGGCCGCAGTCGGTGGCCTACACCACCACCAAACACGCGATCACCGGGCTCACCCGCTCGATCACGCTGGACGGGCGGGCCGACAACATCTCCGCCACTCGGCTCGACATCGGCAACGCCGCGACCGCGATGACCAGTGGCATGGTGCAGGCGCTGCAACCCGACGGCAGCCGGCGCGCCGAGCCCACCTTCGACCCCGCCCATGTCGCCACCCTGATCGCCGATCTGGTCGCCCTGCCCTTCGAGGTCGCGGTACCCGAGTTGATGGTGATGGCCAACGGCATGCCCTTCGCCGGCCGCGGCTGAGCGTTCATCGAGTAGGTCGCGCAGCGACCGTGCCGAGATGAACCCCGCACCCCTCACGTTCGTCGAGTAGGTCGCGCAGCGACCGTGTCGAGATGAACCCGAAAAGATCCCCTCAAACCTCTTGAATTATTCGAACACTATGACTAATGTGGGATGTAGCAGATAAGAGGAGGTGACCAACGATGACCACCGAACGAGCCCAGGTCTTCGCAGCGATCCGCGCCGAAAGCGACACCATCGCCCAGGCCGAAGCACACCGGCTGGTCGCGATCGCCGCCGCCTGCGACACCTACTCCGGGTTGAACACCCACACCGACGAGGTCACCGCCCGCGTCCTCCACGGTGAACAGCTCGTGTTCCCCGGTGCCGACGGTACCCCCGGCATCACCGAGTTCTTCCACCTCGAACTCGCGATGTCACTGGGCTGTTCACCCGAGACCGCGCAGGTCTGGACCGCCGACGTATTGAATCTTCGGCATCGGCATCCGATCCTGTGGCAGGCCACCCTGGACTGTGACATTCCCGTATGGGTCGCCCGCGATGTCTCCCGCGCCGCCTTGCAGCTGAACTTCACCCAGGCCCGCGAGTTCGACTCCCTCTGGTCACTCCGTCTGGTCAACCTCACTCCCAAGCGCGCGGTCGCGACCACCGAGGCTCAGGTCGCGTTGATGCTCAACGACGACAAGGAAGCCGAACGCCAGGCCGCGAAAAAGCAGCGCCGCGTGGAGTTCACCCCGAGCCGGCACACCCCGGGGATCACCGATCTCTACGCCAACCTCGACGCCGGTGACGCCGCCCAGTTGAACGGCACCCTGGACCGCCTCGCCGACGTGCTGAAGGCCGGCGGGTCCACCGCCAGCCGTGATGAGCTGCGGGCCGAAGCGTTGGGGCATCTCGCGCACCCCGAGCGGGCCCGGCAACTGCTGCAGCCCTCGTTGTTCGACGGCGCCACCGTCACCCCTGGCGGTGAGGTGGTCAACAAGCACGGCGAGATCGTCACCCCCACCACTGAGCGGTGCCGGCACGGTGCGGAGCTGATCCTGCACGTCCACCAGAAGGACCTCGCCAACCGCCGCGGGGGTGAAGGCGAAGCACTCGGGCCGGTCACCCTCCAGCACTTGAAGGAGCTGCTCGCCCGGTGCACCGGGACCGTGAAGGTGCGGCCGGTGATCGATCTGGCTGCCCCGGTGATGGTGAACACCTACCGACCCAGCGACGAACTCGCCATGCGCGTCAAACTCCGCGACCGGTATCTGATGTTCCCTCGATCGAATCGCAGTGCGTTCGGCCGCGGCATCGACCTCGATCACACCATTCCCGCCCCGGAGGGGCCGACCAGCTCGGGCAACCTGGGGCCGTTGAACCGGGCCTCGCATCGGGCACGAACTCACGCCGGATTCCGGGTCGAGCAACCCTCCCCGGGGGTGTTCCACTGGAAAACACCGGCCGGGCAGGAGGCCTGGGTCACCAGCTACGGCACCTGGAATCATCCACCACCCGACCACCTGATCAACGATCCCGCGGCTTCGCTCTCCCGGACTGAACAACTCCTCCACGACACCCTGTGCAACGGCCGAACCCAGCTGGAGAAGGAACAGGCCGAAGCCGAACAAGCCGCCGATGAAGCCCGCGAACGCGAGCGACTCCGCCGCGCCCGCAAAGCCCAGCGCCTCCGCGACCTACGGCAGGCTGCCCGCGACCAGGTCAACGCGGCGAAACAGAAGAGGGCGAAGCAGAAGGCGAAGCAGCCGACTCCGTCGGAATCCCAGCCTGCCCTGATTCCCAACCCGGGCTAGGTTTCCGCACGCTCATCGAGTAGCGCGGCATGCGCAGTGAAGCGGAGCAATGCCGAGCGTGTCGAGATGAGCAATCCACGTCGGGCTCCCTCTCGACACGCTCGCTGCGCGAGCTACTCGAGGAGCGTGAAGGAAACGCTCGCTGCGCGGGTTACTCGATGAGCGTGGCGGTCAGCGGCGCAGCCGGCGGTACTCCCGCCGCAGGGCCTCGGACCAGGCGGGCACGATCAGGCCCTCGCTGGCCATCTGGCGCCGGGTGCTGCGCCTGCTGCGATAGATGCCGATCAGGCCGACCAGGTACATCGGCACCTGGACCGCCATCGCCCAGCGATAGGCGTGCAGGTCATACCCCGCGCCGCCACCACCGCTGATCCCGTCCAGGATCGCGCCGATCAGCAGCACCGCGACCAGGGCACCGAGGAAACCACCCATGATCACCACCGCTGTCGCGGTACCGAGTCGGCGCTGGTCGTTCGCGGTCCGGGCGAAGTCGAAACCGATCGAGGATCCCGGACCTCCGATCGACAACCCGGCGACCAGCAGCACCAGCAGCCAGGTCGGCGCCGGGCCGGGCCAGAGCAGCACCACGACCCACGGGACCAGACCCGCCATCGAGGCGGCCAGCACCAGATTGCTGCGGCGCAGCGGATGCGCCCGGGTGAGCTGGCCGACGACCGGTCCGGTGATGATGCTGCCGAGCACGAATGCGGTCATCAGCAACCCGGCCACGGCGGGGGAGCGGCCCTCACCGGCGGTGAGGAACGGGAAACCCCACATCAGCGCGAAGGCCATCGGCGCGAAACCCACCGTGTAGTGGGAGAAGAAGCCGAGCCAGGTCCCCGGTTGGGAGACCACCGCCTGCAGTTGGCTGATGAAACTCTCCGGGCTGGATTCCCGCCGGCGGACCGGGCCGTGCGGGCTGTCCCGGATCAGCGACCAGCAGGAGACCGCCGAGATCAACCCGGCGATCGCGCAGGCCGCGAAACCGACCCGCCAGCCCTGGCTGCCGAGCAGCCAGACCAGCGGCACGGCGCTGAGGATCTGCCCGATCTGACCGATCGCACCGGTGAGCTGGGTGAGCAGCGGGATCCGGTACGCCGGGAACCAGAACGGCAGCAACCGGATCGCCGAGACGAAGGTTGCCGCATCGCCGGCCCCGACCAGGATCCGTGCGGTGAATGCCAGCGGCAGTGAGGGCGAGAAGGCCAGCAGCAACTGACCCGAAGCCATCAGCAGGGCACCGAGGGTGATCATGGTCCGTGGACCGATCCGGTCCAACGCCAGCCCGACCGGGATCTGGCTGCCGGCGTACACCGCGATCTGCAGCACCACGAAGGTCGACAGCAATCCGGCCTGGATGCCGAAGTGCTCGGCCGCCTGCGGGGCGGCGACCCCGAGCGAGGTGCGGTGCAGCACGGCGATGCTGTACGAGAACAGCGCCGCCGACCAGATCACCCACGCCCGCTTCGACCCCATGTCGGGCCCGATCCTTTCAGCTCAGTCTGGCGTTCTCCAACACCGGCAGGCTCCGGCGGGCCTCGGCGACCCGGTCGAGATCGAGGTCGACGACCAGCAGCTCCGGGCCGGCGCCGGCCTCGGCGAGCACCTCACCGAACGGCGAGATGACCTGCGAGTGCCCCACCCCGGTCGGCGCACCCGGCCTGGCGTCCACCCCGCTGGCCTTCGGATCGGCCTGGGCGCTGGCCACCACGAAGGCGGTGGCGTCCACCCCGCGGGCCTGGGTGACCAGCTTCCACTGCTCCAGCTTGCCCGGCCCGGCACCCCAGGAGGCACTGACCACGACGACCTGGGCGCCGGCCCGGGCGTGGTCGATGTAGAGCTGCGGGAAGCGGACGTCGTAACAGATCGACAGCCCGACCGTGGCGTCACCGATCGGGATCCGGACCGCCTCGCTGCCGGCGTCCACCGTGTCGGACTCGGCGAAGCCGAAGGCATCGTAGAGGTGGATCTTGTCGTAACCGATCCGCTCCCCGTCGGGGCCGGCGACCAGCAGGGTGTTGCGCACCTTCCCCTCCGAACCCGGGGTGAACATCCCAACCACCACGGTGATTCCGGCCTCCTGGGCGATCCGGGAGACCTCCTGTCCGAAGGAGCCGTCGATCGGCTCGGCGATCTCGGTGAGGTTGTTCCCGAAGGCCCGCATGGTCGCCTCGGGGAAGACCACGAGCTCGGCGCCCCGGTCGGCGGCCGCGGTCGTCTGCTCGGCGACCAGGCGCAGGTTGTCGGCGACCTCGCGGCCGGAGCTGATCTGGGCGATTGCGACCTTCATGATCCGTCCTTGTCCTCTGCGTCCACTGTGGGGTGTGGTGTTAACTCTGAACCATGGAAACACCCGAGGCCGCACCGACCACCGGTCGGCTGCGGGCGTACGAATATCTCCGCGACAACATCCTCACCGATCCCGACCGGCACGGCACCTTTCTCAACGAACAGGAGCTCGCCAGCGAGATCGGGGTGTCGCGGACGCCGGTGCGGGAGGCGCTGCTGCTGCTGGTCGCCGACGACCTGGTGGAGCTGATCCCGCAGCGCGGGGCGTACATCCCCAAGGTCGGTCCGCGTGAGGTGAGTGACCTGTTCGAGGTCCGCCGGGTGGTGGAAAAGCACGCAGCCAGCATCACCATCGACGAGAGCACCGTCCCGGGTCGGGCGATGGGAGACCTGCTCGGGCGTCAGCAGGAGCTGGAGGTCGACGACCAGGCGTCGTTCAAGGAGTTCATCACCCTGGACCGGGACTTCCACCAGGCGCTGGTCGATGCGGCCGGCAACCGGCTTTTCGCCTCCCTGTACGCCAAACTGCGGGCCCGGCAGATGCTGGTCGGCATCGAGGCGGTGCTCTGGCATCCGAACCGGATGGCGTCGGTGTGTGCCGAGCACCAGGCGATTCTGGACGCGCTGATCGACGGGGACCTGCCCGCTGCGCACCGCGCGATCGATGATCATCTGAGCACCACTCGCGGGCTGGTCCGCGAGCGCGCCGACCGCCACCCGTTCAGCGGACATTCTCGGTGACCAGGGCGTCGTCGGCGTCGTCGGCGACGGCACGGCCCATCGCGAGTCCGATGATGGTGATCACGCAGGCCACCGCGATGTAGACAGCGATCAGCCAGGAATTGTTGTACTGCTTCATGAAGAAGGCGAACGCCGTCGGTGCCAGCCCGCCCGCGAAGATGCCGGCGAAGGTGTAGGCCAGCGAGGAACCGGTGTAGCGCAACCGGGCATGGAACTGCTCGGCGATGTGGGCCGCCTGCGGGGCGTACATGAACGAGTGGCAGAGCAATCCGACGACCACGCCGAACAGGGCCAGCGGGAAGCTGCGGGTGGTCTGCATGGCGATGAAGACGAAGGCCCAGATGCCGCCGAGCACGGCGGCCACCCCGTAGAGCACGCGGCGGTTGATCCGGTCGGAAAGCCAACCGGCGAAGGGCATCGTGACGATCTGCAGGGCGCCGGCGGTCATCGTGCAGGTGAGCGCCTGGGTGTTGGTGAGCCGGTTCGGGCCGGTCTGCAACCAGGTGATCACATAGACCGCGAAGAAGGCGTAGAGCACGTCGGGGCCGAAGCGGGTGAAGATCGCACCGAGCAGTGCCCGGGTCTGGGTGGTGAGCACCTCGGTGACCGGTGCCTTGGGCGGTTCGCCCTGTTCGACGAGCTTCTGGAAGACCGGGGTCTCCTCGAGCTTGTGCCGGATCCACAGCCCGAAACCGACCAGCACCAGCGACAGGCAGAACGCCACCCGCCAACCCCAGCTGAGGAAGGCCTGCGGTGACATCGAGGCGGTCATGATGATCAGCAGCAGGTTGGCGGCCACCGAACCGATCGGTACGCCGGTCTGGGCGGCCGAGGCCCACAGCCCGCGGGTGCCGGGTCGGGCGAACTCGCTGGACAGCAGCACCGCGCCGCCCCACTCGCCACCCACGCCGACACCCTGCAGGAAGCGCATCAGCACCAGCAGGATCGGCGCCCAGATGCCCACCTGGGCATAGGTCGGCAGGATGCCGATCGCGAAGGTGGCGACGCCGATCAGCAGCAGCGTCCAGACCAACACCTTCTTGCGGCCGATCACATCACCGAGCCGGCCGAAGAAGATGCCGCCGATCGGGCGGGCGACGTACCCGGCGCCGTAGGTGAGGAAGGCCTTGATGGTGTCCATCGCCGGATCCGAGCCCTCGAAGAAGAGCCGGCTGAACACGGTGCCGGTGACGGCGCCGAAGAGCGCGAAGTCGTACCACTCCAGGGAGGTGCCGGAGAGGCTGGCGGCGAACGCCTTGCGCAGATTCCGCCGTTCCTCGGCGGTCTGCGGTGGCAGCGCGGTGCTGCTTTCGGCCATGGGGACTCCCTCGTCTCGATGCTAGCTGTATACATTAGGCATACCCAGTGGGGATTGAACAGCCTTGCATCGGTCCGTAGCCAACTCGTCACCTCGGAGGTACGCCCGCATGACCACCCTCAGCTTCACGCTCCCGGATGGATCGACCCGCCGGGTCGAGGTCCGGCGTACCCTCAACGCCGGCTATGCCGGCCGGGACACCGCAGCGGTGCAGGCACACATCGACGAACTGGCCGAACTCGGCGTACCCGGACCCTCGACGGTGCCGACCCTCTATCCGATCTCGCCCTATCTCGCCCAGCAGGTCGACCTGGTCGAGGTGCAGCACGCCCGCACCTCGGGGGAGGCCGAGTGGGCGCTGGTGATCGCCGACGACGGGGAGGTGCTGCTCACCGCCGCCTGCGACCACACCGACCGGGCACTCGAGGTGCACGGTGTCGCCTGGTCGAAGAACGCCAGCCCCGACGTGCTGGCCGACCGGGCCTGGTCCCTGCGGGACGTGCGGGACCACCTGGACCAGATCAGCCTGCGCGCCTGGGTGACCCATGGCGAGGGCTCGGAGGAGCTGATCTCCGACGGCAGCTGCGCGGACCTGCTGACCCCCGACCACTGGCTCGGGGTGCTCGCCGAGCGGGGCCTGGCCGAACCGGGCACGGTGCTGATGTCGGGCACCGTGCTGATGATCGAGGGAGTGGACCAGTTCGCCGACCGCTGGCGGGTCGAGCTCGCCGACCCGGTCACCGGCGAGACCATCGAGGTGGCCTACGTCATCCGGGTGCTGCCGGAACCGATCGAGTGAGGCTCAGGCCGCGGCCGTCCGCCGCCGCGCATCGCTGAGCGCGATGGCGGCGAGCAGCACCACCAGCAGCACCGAGAATCCGATCATCACCGTGCTGGCAGGGAATTCGACGGCGGCCAGCCCGATGCCCAGGGCGGGCACGATCAGGCCGAGATAGCCGATCAGGAAGAGCCCGGCCAGCGCCTCGCCGCGGCGTTCGGGGGTCGACATCGCGATCACCTTGCCGACGGCGTCCTTGAACAGCACGCCCGCCCCGGCGCCGCTGAGGACGCCGCCGATCAGGAAGAACGCCAGGCTGGCCAGCAGCATCCCGGTCACCAGGGCCGCCAGTCCGACAAGTTGCAGCAGCAGGCCGAGTGGGCGGCGCGCGGTCTCGCGGAGCCGGCCGGTGCCGGTCTGTGCGATCGCCGCGGCACCGAAGACCGCGAAGACGATCACCCCGGCCAGCGCCCGGGACGGACGGTGCAGGTCACCGGCGACGAAACCCGGCGCGACCGAGGTGAACAGGCCGAACACCGAGAAGGCCGCGATCGCCGCGGCGGCGGCCGCCAGGTATCCGGCCCGGTCCCCGTGGTCGATGCTGACCCGCTGCGGGCGATAGCGGCGCTGCAGCTGCACCGACACGGTTTCCGGGGTGAGTGCGATGCCGACGATCGAGACCAGCAGCAGCGCGGCGAAGACCAGATACGGGGTGCGCAGCGGGACCGGCAGCCACTGGGCGAGGATGCCGGCGACCAGAGTGCCCGCGCCGAGACCGCCGATGTTCGCCGCGGTCGAGACGATCTGGAACCGCTGGGGAGAGGCGTGCGGGCGGTGTGCGGAGTGCAGTTCGTGCAGGTGGGCGGTCGCCGTGGCGGTCAGCATGCCGACCCCGAGGCCGGTGATGATCCGGGCGACGATGAGCGCCGGAAGTGCTGTGCTGGTGAGAAAGATCAGCGCCGCGATGAGTTCCAGCCCGAGCGCCGGGACCAGGATCCGCTTGCGGCCCACCCAGTCCGAGACGTGACCGGCCAGCAGCAGGCTGATCACCACACCCACCGCATAGACAGCGAAGACCACGGTCACCATGAAGGTGGAGAAGCCGTCGGCCTGCATGTAGAGCGGGTAGAGCGGCGTCGGCACGGTCGAGAACGCCATCCCGACCAGGAAGGCGAAGGTGACGAACCAGAAGCCCCGGCCGTGCCGGGCGGAGTCGGTTCGACTGCTGGCGATCTGATCAAGGGTGCTGGCGGACAACGGGGTGACCTTTCGGGCGCGCGTACTGCTTCAGGAACCACTCTGCGGCATGCAACTCAGCAAATCCAACGAACAAATCTGCTAGAAATGATCACTGATTCAGATAGGTGGTGGCAGGTGGAGCTGCGGCAGCTGGAACACTTCCTGGCAGTGGCGGAGGAACTGAGCTTCACCCGGGCCGCGCAGCGGCTGCATGTGGTGCAGTCCGGGGTCTCCGCCTCGATCAAGAACCTGGAACGCGACCTGGGGGTGCTGCTGCTCGACCGCAGCGCCCGGCAGGTGCGGTTGACCGAGGCCGGGACGCGGTTCATGGCCGAGGCGTACGCCGTCCTCGATGCCGCCCAGCAGGCCCGCGAGGCGGCCACCGGGGACGAGGGCGAGCTGACCGGGACCCTGCGGCTGGGCACGATGACCGCGATCCGGTTGATCGATGTGCCCGCGATCCTGGGGGAGTACCACCGCCGCCATCCGCAGGTGCAGGTGCTGATGAGCGCCGCTGCCTCCGGCTCACAGGGGTTGCTGACCGCGCTGCACGAGCGACGCATCGATCTGGCCTTCCTGTCCACCCGCGGCGCACCACCGGGGATCCGGCGGATCAAGGTGGCCGAGTCGGTGCTCCGGTTGGTGGTGCCGGCCGGCGACGAGTTGGCCGGCCGCGACCGGATCGAGCTGGGGGAGCTCGCCGGCCGCGACTTCATCGACGGACCCGAGGGGTACGGCACCCGCGCGGTCACCGATGCCGCATTCACCGAGGCCGGCGTGCAGCGTCGGGTGACCCTCGAGATCGCCGATCTGTCCACCGGCCTGGACTATGTGCGGCACGGGCTCGGGATCGCGCTGCTGCCGGACTATCTGCTCTCCGGTGATCTGCCGGCCGGGGTCGTCGTGGTGCCGGTGGGTGGACAGGCCGATCTCGACTGGCCGGTGTTCCTGGCGGTGCGCGAGGACCGTACGCCGAGCGCGGCGGCCCGGGCGCTGGTCGAGCTGGTCGGCCAGTGGCGTGACCGACACGAGTGATGCGGTGTGCTCCCGTCCGGGGGCGATAGCGTGGCCGATGTGTCGAACGAGTTCGTGGAACGGGGTCGGCTGCGACTGCGCACCCCGGTGCTGACCGACCTGGAGTGGTTCCACGAGATCTATGCCGATCGCCCGCTCGATGCGGACACGATCACCGCGGCGCTGCACTAGGGGTGCGAGGTCTGGAAGTAGTGCTCGACCCCGGTCCGCAGGGCCTCGACGAGCTTCGGCAGCAGCGGGTTGGTGTTGGAGCGGCGCCAGACCACCCCCACCCGACGCGACGGCAGCGGCGTACGCGTCGCGACGATGACCACATCACGTTCGGGCAGCAACCCCAGCGCCGGCACCACCGCCACCCCCAGACCGGCACCGACCAGCGCCCGCATCACATCGAAATCGTCGGTACGGTGGGCGATCCGCGGCTCGAAACCGTGCGCGGAGCACAACCGCTGCAGCACCGGGGACTGCTGGCTGGCCACCCAGGTCTCCTCGGCCAGCTCCTCGATCGCCACCGCGTCCCGCCCCGCGAACCGATGGGTGGCCGGCACCAGCAAGGAGCGGGTCTCGGTCATCAACTTCAACCGGTCCAGGCTTTCCGGGACCTCCGGGGTGCCCAGATCGTTCTCGAACACCACCCCCAGGTCCAGCACTCCCTCGGTGACCATCGTCAGGATCTCCTCCAGGCTGCCCTGATCGAAGGAGACGATCGCATCCGGATGCTCGGCGGTGAAGCGCGCCAGTGCGACCGGGATGAGTTGGCGGCTCGCGGTCGGGAATCCGCCGAGCCGGATCTCGCCACGGTCTCCGGCGGCGATCGAGATCGCGTCCCGCTCGACCGCCATCAAGGTGGCGAGCGCATTCGCGGTGGAGTCGTGCAGATAGCGCGCCGACCACGTCGGCTGGATGCCCCGTGGCAGCCGTTCGAACAGTGCCAATCCGGTGGACTTCTCCAGTGCCGCGATGTGCTGCGAAACCGCCTGGGTGGTGTAACCCAGCGACTGGGCGGCAGCGGAGAACGTGCCGTGTTCGAGCACGGCGGCGAGCGTCCGCAGGTGGATCGGGTTCAGCATCGAGCCCTCGGTGATTCCTCGGTGTCCATCAGCAAATGATTGACAGTTTATGAACAGATCGCTGAGACCCGGAGCATGGCCAAGCGACGGGGGTGTTGGCCACCATTGGCCGAAACGCTCGACGAGGAGGGCACCATGATCTGTCAATCCACGCGGTCTCGTTGGTCAAGGGCGACGGCGCCCAGGGCGGTGGCCGTCGCCGCCGCCCTCAGCCTGGTCGCGCTGAGTGCCTGCACCGACGGCCCGGCGCCGAGCTCTGGCGGTGACACCGGAGCCCAGCCGGGCGGTGCCAACACCACCGGGGTCGATCTGAACACGCTCACCGTCGACCAGGCCGCGGCGGACAAACTGCCGGAGCGGGTGAAGCAGGCCAAGAAGGTCACCGTGGTGATGAACGTGTCCAGTGCACCGACCAAGTTCCGCGCCGAGGACAACACCACCATTGTCGGGTTGAACCCGGACATCGCCCAGGCCCTGGGCAAGCTGCTCGGTGTCGAGGTGACGATCTCCGATGTCCAGTTCGACGGCATCATCCCGGGCCTGCAGTCGAAGCGGTACGACATGGCGGTCTCCTCGATGGCCCCGAGTGCCGAACGCATCAAGGTGCTCGACATGGTCCGCTACGGCGCCTGGGGGACGTCACTGGCGGTCCAGCAGGGCAACGCGAAGAAGCTCACCACCAAGAACCTGTGCGGCGCCTCGGTCGCCGTCCAGCAGGGATCGATCCAGCACACCCAGCGGCTGCCCGAACTGTCCGACGGATGCACCAAGGAGGGCAAGCCGGCGATCAACCAGGTGGTGCTGCCGGACCAGACCGCGGCGATCCTGCAGCTGACCACCGGACGTATCGACGCGGTGCTCGCCGATTCACCGATCCTCGCCTGGGCAGCGAAACAGCGGCCCGGCACCATCGAACTGGTCGATGAGATGAACAAGGGTGCGGTCGACATCGCGCTGCCCAAGGACTCCGATCTGACACCGGCCGTGCAGGCGGCGATGCAGACCCTGATCCAGCGTCCCGAATACCAGCAGATCTACGCCAAGTGGGGGATGGACAACGCGGTGGTGACCGAGGCGGTCAAGGAAACGGGCAGCGCGTGATGTCCACCGTGGAATCGGCCACCCGGTCCGCGACCCCGGAGGAGGAACTGCAGATCGTCCCGCGGCGCAGCACCGGCACCATCATCGGTGCGGTCGTGGTGGCGCTGCTGGGTGCCTGGCTGTTGTGGATCCTGGCCACCAACCCACGCTTCGAGTGGGGTGTGGTCCGGCACTACTTCACCCACAAGGCGATCGCCCGGGGTGCGCTGCTCACCCTCGAACTGACGGTCATCTCGATGGTGCTCGGCGTGCTGCTCGGCGTGGTCCTGGCGGTGATGCGGATGACCCGGAATCCGCTGGTCTCCGGGGCGGCCGGTCTCTACATCTGGTTCTTCCGCGGTACGCCGCTGCTGATCCAGTTGATCTTCTGGTTCAACCTGGCCGCACTGTTCCCGGTGATCACCATCGGGATCCCGTTCGGTCCGACGTTCTACAGCGGCAGCGCGAATGCGTTCATCACCCCGCTCAGCGCCGCCCTGCTGGGGCTGACGCTGAACGAGGCGGCGTACATGGCCGAGATCGTCCGCGGCGGTCTGCTCGGCGTCGACCGCGGGCAGACCGAGGCGGCCCAGGCGCTCGGGCTGGGCCGTGGCCGGATCCTGGGGCGGATCGTGCTGCCCCAGGCGATGCGGGTGATCATCCCGCCGACCGGCAACCAGGCGATCTCGATGCTGAAGAACACCTCGCTGGTCTCGGTGCTCGGCGTCGGGGATCTGTTGCACAGCGCGCAGATCGTCTACTCCCGCACCTATCAGACGATCCCGCTGCTGATCGTGGCCTCGCTGTGGTACCTGGTCTTCACCACCGTGCTCGGCATCGGCCAGCACTACATCGAACGGCACTTCGGCCGCGGCAGCACCACCCTGGTCGCCCGGACCCGGAAGCGCAGGAATCGAAGCGTGGAAGGAAAGGCGCGATGACCCCGCTGGTGACGGTCCGTGGCGTGCACAAATCGTTCGGGCCGCTGGAGGTGCTCAAGGGCATCGACTTCGAGGTGTCCGCCGGCCAGGTGTGCTGCCTGATCGGTCCGAGCGGATCCGGCAAGTCGACGATCCTGCGCTGCATCAACCACCTGGAGAAGATCGACGCCGGCCGGATCACCGTCAACGGCGAGGTGGTCGGTTATCGCCGGCGCGGCAACAAGCTGCACGAGATGACCGAATCCGACGCCGCCCGGCAGCGTACCGAGATCGGCATGGTGTTCCAGCGGTTCAACCTGTTCCCGCACATGACGGTCGGGGAGAACGTGGCCTATGCGCCGACCGTGCTCGGCCGGGAGACCCGCCGCAGCGGTGCGGCGCTGACGACCGAGCTGCTGGAGCGGGTCGGGCTGGCGGACAAGGCCGATTCCTATCCTGCTTCGCTTTCCGGCGGACAACAGCAGCGGGTGGCGATCGCACGGGCGCTGGCGATGAAGCCCAAGGTGATGCTCTTCGATGAGCCGACCTCGGCGCTCGATCCGGAGCTGGTCGGGGAGGTGCTCGATGTGATGCGTGGCCTCGCCGAGGCCGGGATGACGATGATCGTGGTCACCCATGAGATGGGTTTCGCCCGCGAGGTCGGCGACTCGCTGCTGTTCATGGACGAGGGGATGGTCGTCGAACAGGGGCACCCGCGTGAGGTGCTCACCGCCCCGCAGCACGAACGCACCCGTTCTTTCCTGGCCAAGGTGCTCTGATGGGTTTCGATGCCGAGGTCGCGGTGATCGGCTGCGGCACGGTGGGCAGCATGACGCTGTGGCAGCTGGCGGACCGCGGGATCGACGTGGTCGGTTTCGAGGCGTACGCCCCCGGTCACGATCGCGGCGCGGCCGGCGGGGAGACCCGGCTCTTCCGGATGGCGTACGCCGAGGGGAGCGCGTTCGCCGGTCTGCTCAGCGAGGCCCGGGAACTGTGGCGTGAGCTGGAGCGGGTGTCCGGGGCATCGCTGCTGCAGCAGATCGGCGGGCTGTCGATCGGCGACCCGGCCGGGGCCTACCTGCGGGGGCTGCTGGATTCGGCCCGGGCCTCCCGGATCGAGGTCGAATCGGTCGGCGCCGACGAGGCGCAACGGCGCTGGCCGCAGCATGCCCTGCTGCCCGGTGAGATCGTCGTGCACGATCCGTCGGCGGGATTCGTCCGCTCGGATCTGGCCGTCGTGGTCGCCACCGACCGGGCCAGGCAGCAGGGGGCGCGGGTGCAGCGGTACGCACCGGTGCAGGACTTCACCGCCGACGAGCAGGGGGTGAGCATCCGCACCCGGGACGGTGTCTGGCGGGTGCGTACCGCGGTGATCACCGCCGGCTCCTGGAGCGCGCATTTCCTGCCCGGGTTGGAGCTCGCGCCGCGCCGGGTGCCGCTGTCCTGGTTCTCGCCGCTGGACCCGGGCCTGTGGGGCCCGGACCGGTTCCCGGTCTTCATCCGGGAGAGCGAGGGGGTGCATCTCTATGGCGCCCCGGCCGTGGACGGGGGCGCGGTGAAGGTGGCGGGTGCGGTCCGAGCCCGCGACATCACCGATCCGGACGCGGTGCAACGGCGTCACGACACCTGGGAGACCGAGGTGATGGTCGATGCGGTCACCCGGTTCCTGCCCGGGCTGCGCCCGGACCCGATCCGTGCCGACGCCTACACCGACCTCTACACCCCCGATGCGATGCCGGTGGTCGGCCCGGTACCGGGGTTGCCGGGGGTGTTCTGCGCGACCGGTTTCTCGGGCAAGGGGTTCAAAATGGCGCCGGCCATCGGGAACGCGGTCGCCGAGCTGGTCACCGGCGGCCGGGCGAGGCTTCCGGAGTCGTTCGCTCCGACTTCCCGGCACCGCCGCGGGGCATCAGCAGCACCGCCCCGATAGCGATCGCGGCCGCGACAGTGGTGCCGAGGAACACGGTCCGGGCGGCGGTGCTGATCTGTTCGGGGGTGAACATGCCCGGCTGGATGCCGGTCGATCCCACCGGGACCGCCAGGGCCGCATTGGCCAGCGCGCCCGCCATCGCCGCCCCGAGGGCGCTGCCCAGGGACCGGGCGAACATGTTGGCGCCGGTGGCCACCCCGCGGCGTTCCCAGGGGACCGCGGACTGCAGGGCGACCATTGTCGAGGGGGCCAGCAGACCCAGGCCGATACCGGTGACGAAGCAGGATGCCGCGACCTGCCAGATCGAGCTGGTGGCGGTCAGCAGCAGCAGCGACGCCGAACCGGCGGTCACCACGAGCGCGCCGACCAGGGCGGTGGCCCGGAAACCGATCCGCAGATAGAGCCGACCGGCGTTGGCGGCCGCCACCGGCCAGCCCATGGTGAGCGCGGCCAGCGCCAGCCCGGCGACCAGGGCCGAGGTGCGCAGTGCGGACTGGCCGTAGAGAGGGATGTAGGTGGTCAGCGAGATCAGCACCACCCCGACCAGCAGCGCGGCCAGATTGGCTGGGCCCTGGGTGCGTTCGCCGAGCACCCACCCCGGCAGGATCGGCTCCGCCGCGCGTCGTTCCACGATGACCGCCGCCAGCAGGGCGACGGCCGCACCGCCCAGCACCAGGCCGCTTTCCCAGGAGACCCAGCTCCACCGCGTACCACCCTCCAGCAGTGCCAGCACCAGCAGCGCGCTGCCGACCGCCAGCAACCCGGCCCCGGCATAGTCGATCCGGTGCCGGGTCGGGGTGACGTTCTCATGGAAGCGCCGGATCAGCACGATCGCGGCCGCGGCGCCCAGCGGGATGTTGATCCAGAAGATCCAGCGCCACCCGGCGTAGTCGGCGAAGAAGCCACCGAGCGTCGGCCCGATCACCGAGGCGGCCGCCCACACCCCGGCCAGATAACCCTGCACCTTGGCCCGTTCGGCGACGGTGTAGATGTCGCCGATGATCGTCATCCCGATCGGCTGCACGGCCCCGGCACCCAGCCCCTGGATCGCGCGGAAGGCGATCAGCGCCGTCATGTTCCAGGCCGAACCGCACAGGATCGAACCGAGCACGAACATGCCGACGCCGAAGAGCATCACCTTCTTGCGCCCGACCAGGTCGGCGATCTTGCCGTAGATCGGCACCGCGACCGCCTGCCCGAGCAGATAGACCGAGAACAGCCACGGGAACTGGGTGAACCCACCCAGGTCGCCGACGATCGCGTTCACCGCGGTCGCCAGGATGGTGGCGTCGATGGCGACCAGGCCGGTGCTGAGCATCACCGCCAGCAGGACCGGTCCGCGTTCGGAGCGCAGACCGACGCCGGCTCGGGTCACCGCTTCATCTGTCACCGCTGATCATCTCGCACCGCCTCATCTTGGCAGAGGACGGTGACCGGGCACCGTACGGGCGAGCAGTGGGATCGACAGCACCGCCAGCGCGATGGCGACTGCCCCGACCAGCAGTCCCCGCCCGATCAGCAGGCCACCGACCCAGGTGCCGAGTGCGATCCCGGCCTGGTAGGCGACCACGTATGCCGAGGAGGTGAGGTCACCGCCCGGTCCGGCGACCCGGATCACCGCGGCCTGAAGCACCACCGGAGTCGCGGCGATGCTGCCCGCCCAGAGCACGGCCGTGACCGCGACCACCGCGGGAGCCTCGGCGAGCAGGCCGGGTTGCAGGACACCGACCAGGAGCAGGGTGAGCACGCTGGTTCGCAACGGTCGTTCGTCGATCCACCGGCCGGCGAGCCAGACCGCGGCCAGGCTGCCGATACCGCAGCCGGCGAGCAATGCCGCGTACCCTGCCCGCTCGATACCCACTCGGGCGGCGAAGACGCTCAGGTAGGGGTAGCTCAGATACAGCGCGGTGACCACCAACAGGGTCCCGCCGGTGATCGCGACGGTGCCCTGCGTTCCCGCCCGGTCCGCCCGATTGGCCGGCGGTGGGTCGGCGGGGCCCCGCTCCGCGCGACCCGGTGGTAGTTGGCGCCAGAGCGTTCCGGCCAGCACCACCGCCGCGATCGCCACCGCCCCAGTCACCGGACGCCAACCGAGCTGCTGACTGGCCAAGGTCGCGATCGGTACGCCGGCCAGCAGGGCAAGACTGGTGCCGAGGAAGACCCGGGACGATGCCCACGCCTGCCGGCCCGGCTCGACCAACTCGGCCGCCACCAGCGGCGCCAGTCCCCAGACCGGCACGTGCACCAGCGCGATCCCGGCCCGAGCCGCCGCGGCGACGGCCAGGGTCGGGGCGGCGGCGAGCACCAGCTGACCGGCTGCCAACCAGACGAGCGCGGCGCAGAGCACGGTGCGTCGGGGCAGTCGGCGGGTCAGCAGGGTGAGGGGGATGCCGCACACTCCGGCGACCAGTGCGTAACCGGAGACCAGCGCGCCCACCTGGGCCGGGGTGGCGTCCAGATCGGCCTGCAGCTGGGGCAGCTGCCCGACCGGCAGCAGTTCGGCCACCAGGAAGACGAAGACGACCCCGGCCAGGGCGGCGAGTGCCCGGCCGGGCGTACCGTCTCTCTCCGAGGTCACAACCGGTGCTTCGCCAGGAACGCGCTGATCTGCGCGGCCCAGGTCGGCGTCTCCGCGGGGGTGAAGATGTGCCCCGCCTCCGGCAGCTCGACGTATTCGGCGCCGGGGATCAGCTCGGCCAGGCGCCGGGTGGAGCTCGGCAGCACGGTCCGGTCCTGGCCGGCGCCGATGACCAACGTCGGTACGCCGATCGCTGCGGCCTCCTGGCGCACGTCGACGGTGCGGACGAGCTCCATCTGCGGGATCAGGGCCGACCCACCGACCTGCAGATCTGCCACGGTGGCAGCGATCGCGCGCGCCGCGGCGTCCGCATCGAGGGTCGCGAGTTGGGCGGGGGTGCCGACGCTGAGCAGCATCACCCGGGCCAGGTCGTGCCAGCGTTCGGCCCGGGCGAGGTCGGCGAACAAGGTGGCGAAGTTCGCACCCTGGACGTCGATCTCGGCCATCCCGACGGTCAGGATCAACCCGCTGACCCGCTCCGGATGCCGGGCCGCCGCGGTGATGGCGACCGTGGTGCCGAGTGAGAGGCCGAGGATCGGGAAGCGGTCGTTGCCGGCCCGGAGCTGGGCCTCGACCAACTCGTCGGCCAACCCGGCCAGCGTCAACGGGGTGGCCGCGGGCGGTCGGGATCCGCTGCCGGGATAGTCGCGACCGGTCAGCGTACGCCCCGGCAGGTGCGCCGCGAGTTCGGCGAAGTTGGCCTCGATGCCGCCGCCCGCACCGTGGGCGAGCGCGAGGACCGGGCCGGAACCGAAGCTGTGCAAGGAATAATCACTCATGGCGTCGACGCTAGGCATTGACATGGGTGACAAGGTCAAGGCCGATGTGAGCAACGCCACGGCAACGATGACGATCGGTCGACTCGCCGAGGCGACCGGAGCATCGGCCCGATCGCTGCGCCACTACGAGGCCAACGGGCTGATCAGCGCGGAGCGGGACAGCAGTGACTACCGCCGCTATCGGACCGGGACCATCGAACGGGTGCAGCGGATCCGGCGACTGCTGGGCGCCGGCTTCAATCTCGCCGAGGTCGCGATCCTGCTGCCCTGCATGGACGAGGACCCGGAGCGGATCGACATCTGCCCGCAGGTCGCCGGCGTGGTGCACGAGAAGCTCGACGCCTTGCTCAGCCAGTCCCGCGAGCTCGCCCAGCAGCGCGACCAGATCCGTGCGCTGATCGCCTAGCTCACCTAGACCAGGAAGCGGTAGAACGGGCTCGTCGGGTCGACCTGTTCGACGGTCATCGGGGAGCGTTCCATCCGCTCCAGCAGGCCGTCCAGATCATCCGGGTTGCCGAGCTCGATGCCGACCAGCGCCGGCCCGGTCTCCCGGTTGGAGCGCTTCACGTACTCGAACAGCGCGATGTCGTCGTCCGGGCCGAGCACCTCGTCGAGGAAGCGGCGCAGCGCGCCGGGCTCCTGCGGGAAGTTCACCAGGAAATAGTGCTTGCGGCCTTCCCAGACCAGCGACCGCTCGACGATCTCCGAATAGCGGGAGACGTCGTTGTTGCCACCGGAGAGGATCGCCACCACGCTCTGCCCGTCGCCGATGGTGAGCTGGCGGCCCAGGCTGGCTGCGGCGAGTGCGCCGGCTGGCTCGGCGATGATGCCGTCGGTCTGGTAGAGCTCCAGCATCTCCGAACAGATCTGGCCCTCCGGCACCGCGACCGGCTCCGGCTGGTGGGCCAGTGCGAGCGCGGTGGTCAGATCCCCGGCCCGGCGCACCGCTGCGCCGTCGACGAAGGTCTCGATGTGGTCCAGGGTGACCGGTCCGCCGTGCGCCATCGCCACCGCCAGATTGGCCGCGCCGGCCGGTTCGACCGCGACGATCCGGGTGTCGGGGTGGTGTTCGGCGAACCAGACCAGGCAGCCGCCGAGCATTCCGCCGCCGCCGACCGGTATGACCAGCACGTCCGGGGCATGGCCGAGTTGATCGACCACCTCGGCGGCCAGGGTGCCCTGACCGGCGACCGTGCGCGGGTCGTCGAAGGCCGGCACCATCGTCGCGCCGGACTCCCAGACCTCGGTGTACGCCCCCTGCGCGGCCTCGTCGTAGGTGTCACCGGTCACCACCAGTTCGACATGGGCCCCGCCCAGTTGCCGCATCCGGTCCCGCTTCTGCCGCGGGGTGGTGGAGGGGACGAAGATCCGGGCCCTGATGCCGAGCCGGGCGCAGGCGTACGCCACCCCCTGGCCGTGGTTGCCGGCGGAGGCGCAGACCACCCCGGCCTGCCGCTCGGCCGTCGAGAGCTGGGAGATCAGGTTGTAAGCGCCGCGGATCTTGTAGGAGCGGACCGGTTGCAGGTCCTCCCGCTTCAGCCAGACGTTGGCGCCGGTGCGCAGCGACAGCCGCAGATTGCGCTGCAGCGGGGTCTCGGTGATCACGCCGCGCAGCCGGGTGCAGGCGTCGGAGATATCGGCCGCGGTGACGTCGTTCTGCTTCATTCGGGTCATTGTGCCGTCGTCGGACGACCTCAGGGCTGCTGTGCCACCAGATAGAACCGGTCGGTCTCCGGTTCCATGCCGGCCAGCGGGCCGCGCAGATACCACTCCTCGATCTCCAGGCCGGCCTGTTCGGCGGCCCGCTTGATCTCCTCGGGGTCGTGCAGCACGAAATCGAGCGAGACGGCCCGGTCGAGATACTCCTCGGTGTGCCGGACCTCGGCCCCGGCATGCAGCGCGACCGCGATCCGGCCACCGGGGGCCAGGATCCGGGCCAGGGCGCCGAACCAGGGCGCCAGCTCGGAACCGGACAGGTGCACCCCGGCGTACCAGGCGACGATCGTGCCCCACGCGGCGGCGTTGGGTGGGCGCAGCAACCGATTGAAGTCGGCGACCTCGAACCGCAGGTCCGGATGGGTCTCGCGGGCGACCCGGATCATCTCGGGGGAGAGGTCGAACCCGGTGACCTCCGCGCCGGCGTCGGCGAGCACGCGGGTGGTCTGGCCCGGGCCGGTGCCGATGTCGGCGATCGGGCCGGTGGACTCGGCGGCCAGCCGGCCCAGCAGCCACCGGTCGAACGGTTTACCGGCCAGCTCGTCACCGAAGCGTTCCGCGTACGCCTCGGCGAGCGCGTCATAGCTGGCCCGGACCCGCTCGTCGCGGGCCGCCGCACCGTCGGCGAGCACCTGGTCCCGATCCACCGCCGCAACCGGCGCGGCCGGTTCCGCGATGCCCTCGACCGGGCCCAACAGGTGCACCCAGCGCGGGTCGCGGTGACCGGGGAGCCGCTCCAGCTCGCGGGTCAGCGGGGTGTCCCGCTCGGCCAGCCGGCGCAGCACCTGCTCGGCGGCTTCCTTGTCCGGGAACGGAAAGAGCCGGTCGGTGCGCGTCTTGAGTTCCCCGGCGGACTGCGGGCCCCGGAGCAGCAGCACCGTGATCAGGGCCCGTTCGTCGTCGGCGAGTTCGAGCTGTTCGTCGAGCCGCTGGTGATACTTCAGTGCGCGCGATCCCTTGCCGGCCCAGACGAAGCGGACCAGCTCCCGGTCCTTCAACCCGCGCAGACAGGCCTCGAGCTGCTGGTCGTCGTAGTCGCTGACCGGCTCCCGGCTGGAGGTCTGGTTGCAGGCGGTCCGCAGCGCGTTCAGCGACAGCGGATAGCTCCCGGGAACCGTCTTCTGCTTCTCCAGCAGGGAACCCAGCACCCGTTGTTCGATCGCGTCCAGCTCGATCTCGGCCACGATGCTCAGCGTACTGTTTGTTCTCGTCTCGCGCCCGCGCGCCCAATCCCCGCTCTTCATCGCAGTCGTCGAAATCCCCGCGATGACCCTGTGATTTGGGCCGTTCGTGACGCGGGGATTTCTCCTTGGTGCTCTTCCAGAGCGGGGGCGCGCTTCCGACGCTCGCCGAGGGGTTCTCGGCTCGCGCCCGCGCGCCGGTCTTTCTCGGCTCGCACCCGCGCGCCCAATCCCCGCTCTTCATCGCAGTCGTCGAAATCCACGCGAGGACCCTGTGCTTTGGGGCGTTCGTGACGCGGGGATTTCTCCTTGGTGCTCTTCCAGAACGGGGGCGCGCTTCCGACGCTCGCCGAGTCAGTCCGTGCCGGTACCGCGGCGGCGTGCGGTGGGCGGGTCGGCCCAGCCGAGCAGATCGGGCTGTTCGCGGGCCAGTTCGTCGCGCTCGGGCAGAGCTTTGCGGCGCTTCGCGCCGCGGCCGATCAGCGGCTCCACTCGGGCGGCGTCCTCGACCAGCTCGGGGGCGGCGATATCGCGGGTGGACTCGTCGACGCTCTGCGGGGCGGTCAGCTCGGCGTCGGTGACCTTGAGGTCACGGAAGCGGCGGGCGGTGACCAGCACCCGCGCCTCCAGCGAACCGACGGTCGAGTTGTACGCCCCCACCGCGGCCTTCAGCGAGCGGCCCACCTTGTCCAGGTGACCCCCCATCGCCGCCAGCCGGTCGTGCAGTTCCCGGCCCAGGGTGAACACCTCGGCGGCCGACTCGGCCAGCGCCGCCTGCTTCCAGCCATAGGCGACCGCGCGCAGCATCGCGATCAGCGTGTTCGGCGTCGCCACCACCACATCGCGCGCCGCGGCGTACTCGTGCAGGTCGGGCAGCTGCTCGAGCGCGGAGAACAGGAACTGCTCATTCGGCAGGAACATCACCACGAACTCGGGCGTACCGGTGTCGGCCTTCCAGTATTCCTTGCGGGACAGCTGATCCACATGGGTCTTCACGTTGCGGCCGAACAGCGTGAGCTTCTCGGCGCGCAACCGCTCGTCCTCGGTCTCGTGCGCCTCCAGGAAGGCGCTCAGCGGCACCTTGGCGTCGACATAGAGGAACTTGCCGTCGGACAGGTTGACGCGCATGTCCGGGCGGATCGCCCGATCGGCGGAGGTGGTGGTGCTGGCCTGCTCGTCGAAATCGCAGCGCTCGACCATCCCGGCGTACTCCGCGACCCGACGCAGCTGCAGCTCACCCCAGGCGCCACGCACCTGCGGCTTGCGCAGCGCGGTCGCCAACGCATGGGTCTCCCGGCGCAGATGCTCACCGGTCGCCTGCACCGCGGTCACCTGGTTGCGCAGATCGGTGGCCATCGCCACCCGATCCTTCTCCACCGCATTGAGTCGCTCGGCGAACTTCGTCATCAGCTCGGTCAGCGGGTCGATGATGGCCCGGGTCTTCTCGTCGGTGGCCTTGCCCTGCCGCTCCAGGGTCTCCCCGGAGAGCACCTTGAACTGGTTGGCCAGCACCTCCCGGTCGTCGGCGAGCCGCTGGGCGCGTTCCCGGGCGGCATCCCGCTCGGCGCGGGCCGCGGCCAGCTGGGAGGACACCTCGGCGGCCTCCGACTGGGCCTGGGCGGTCTCGGCGCGGGCCTCGGCGACCTGGCCGCGGGTCTCGGCCGCGTTCGCCTCCAACCGGTGCAGCTGGGCCCGCAGGGTAGCGGTCTCGGCGCGCGCATCGGCGGCCTGGGCGCGGGCATCGGCGGCCTCGGCCCGGGAGGTGGCGGCGATCGAGCGGTCCTCGGCGGCGGCCGCGGAGGCGCGGGCGCGCAGCGCGAACCAGGCCCCGGCGGCGCCGAGCGCGAGGCCGATGACCAGCATCAGGACGGCGGTGATCTCCATGTCTTCGATCCTGCACGAGGGGTCTGACAGTTTCCGCCAGGCGCTCCGTCGGGTCCCGGATCGCCGGGCGATCGGGCGTACTGACGCCGCGCGCCGGTCGATGGTTTGATGACACCATGCCGCACGCCGACTCGCAGAAACACGTCGCCGACCTGGCCGCCTTCGTGGTGGCCTCACCGAGTTCCTTCCACGCCGCCGCGGAGCTGGCCCGGGCGCTGCGCGAGGCCGGGTTCGCCGAACAGGTGGAGACCGAGGACTGGGACGCTTCCCCGGGCGGCCATTTCCTGGTCCGCGACGGGGCGCTGGTCGCCTGGTGGGTACCGCAGATCGCCGGGCCGCGGTCGGGGTTCCGGATCGTCGGCTCGCACACCGATTCGCCGACCTTCAAGCTCAAGCCGGACCCCACCTACGGTGCCGCTGGCTGGCAGCAGGTCGGTGTCGAGGTCTATGGCGGCCCGCTGATCGCCTCCTGGACCGACCGGGAGCTCGGCATCGCCGGCCGGATCGTCACCCCGCGCGGCGAGCGGGTGCTGGTCAAGACCGATGCGGTGATGCGGATCCCGCAGCTCGCCATCCATCTCAACCGCGGTGTCAACGACGAGGGGTTGAAGCTGGACAAGCAGTTCCAGACCCAGCCGGTGTTCAGCGTCCGGCGCCCGGATCTGCAGGTGCTCGACCTGGTCACCGACTTCGCCGACGACATCCGCTTCCCCGACGGCCTGACCTCCGACGACGTGGCCGGACACGACCTGATCGCCTTCGACACCGCCAAGCCCAAGCTCTTCGGCGCCGACGACTCCTTCCTGGCCTGCGGGCGGTTGGACAACCTGTCCAGCGTGCACGCCTCGCTGATCGCCCTGCTGAACACCGACGACACCGGCGGCGATATCGCGGTGCTGGCGGCCTTCGACCATGAGGAGGTCGGTTCGGGGTCCCGGTCCGGCGCCTGCGGCCCGCTGCTGGAGGATGTGCTGGTGCGGACCGCGACCGCGCTCGGCGCGACCCCCGATGAGTACCGACAGATGCTGCAACGCTCCTCCTGCGTCTCCGCTGATGCCGGGCATGCGGTGCACCCCAACTACGTCGGACATCACGACCCGGTGCACCGGCCGTTGCTGAACGAGGGACCGCTGCTGAAGATCAACGCCAACCAGCGGTACGCCTCCGATGCGGTCGGGGAGACCATGTGGCGGCGCGCCTGCGCGGTGGCCGGGGTGCCGGTGCAACAGTTCGTGTCCAACAATCAGGTGCCCTGCGGGTCGACGATCGGTCCGCTGACCGCGACCCGGCTCGGCATCACCACCGTCGACGTCGGGGTGCCGCTGCTCAGCATGCACTCGGTCCGCGAGATGGCCGGCGTCGACGACCTCTACTTCCTCACCCGTGCCCTGCAGGCCTACTGGGCGGGCGCCTGACCCGGACTGTGCGAGAGCTGGTCGGGCAGAAAATCGATTGGCGGCGACCCGGCCGGCTGACAGGCTGACCGGGTGAGTGATGTGCAGATCGTTCGAGCCCCCGACGCGCCGACCCCTGGCTGGACCACCGGGCTGAAGGAGTTCGTCGCGCTCTCCGACCGGTCGCACGGGGCGCGGCTGGGCAGCATCGACTATCAGTTCCGGGTGTCTGAATGGGCGGCGATGTGGGTCGCCCGGGAGCAGACCGACCAGCTGCTCTGGCTGGCCGTGACGGACGGCCGCGTGGTCGCGGCGATGCAGTTCGGCCTGCCCCTGCAGGACAATCTGCGGTTGGCCGACGGTTGGCTGATCCTCGACCCGGAGTACGCGGAGCGGGCGTCGGAGCTGTTCGATGCGCTCTGGGATCAGGCCCGGGAGGAGCTGGTACGCCGGGGGCGCGGCCTGGTCTGGTTCTGGCACCTCACCGCGATTCCCGACACGGACGAGGCGCAACTGGAGCCGCGTACCGGTTCGGGCGCGGTGCTCGCCGACGAGACCGCCGATTGGCTTGCGGGCACGGGGTTCGGGCTGGAACAGGTCGAGGTGCTGGCCCGCCTGGATGTTGACGATTCCCTTGTGGGGAAGGATTTCGCGGCGCTGACCGCGGACGCGGAGGCGGCCTCTGAGGCGTACCAGGTGAAGGGGTGGGTCGGGCCGACACCGGCCGAACTCATTCCCGCGATGACCGAACTGCGGGCCCGGATGAGCACCGATGTGCCGGCCGGTGACCTGGCGATGGAGGAGGAGAGCTGGGATGAGGACCGGATCCGGTACGCCGACGCGCTGCAGGAGCTGATGGGTCGCCGCACGTTGTGGATGGTCGCCCGGCACCGCGACTCGGGTGAGCTGGCGGCGTACACCCAGTTGTCCGTGGTCGACGAGGTCCCCGAACTCGCCTGGCAGAACGACACCCTGGTCGCCGGCGCGCACCGCGGGCACCGGCTCGGGATGCGGATCAAGCTGGCGAACCTGGAGCAGTTGCGCGAGCAGGCACCCGGGGTGCGCCGGATCCTCACCGGCAATGCCGACGAGAACGCCCACATGCGTTCCATCAACACCGCCCTCGGCTTCCGGCCGGCTGTCGTCGGCGGGGTCTGGCAGCTGGAGCTGGGAGCGGAATGACGGTGGCCGTCACCGAGATCGCCCCGCCGCTGATCGACGGCGCCCCGAACCCCGAGCTGGCCGAGGTGATCGACCTGTGGCGGCGCTGGGGTGAGGATCGCTTCGGTCACGACGATTTCCAGCACGGGATGGCCGGGCTCGCGCATCGTCTGACCGGCACGTCCCGGGTTGCACGGCGGATGTGGGTGGTACGCGAGGGGGAGCGGGTGGTCGGCTCGCTGCAGCTGGATCTGCCGCTGCGCGACAACGAGCATCTGGCCGATCTGGAACCCTGTGTCGACCCGTCCGCCGATCCGGCCGCGGTGCTCGATGCGCTCTGGGAGAGGGTACGCACGGAGTTGCTCGCCGCGGGGCGGACCGCGGTCTCGCTGTGGGTGTCGGACCCGATCATGGCTCCGGGTGCGGAGGTCGAGACGGTCGTGCCTTCCACCGGGTCCGGTGCTGTTCGGTTGGACGAGACCGCGCGCTGGCTGCTGCGGACCGGGTTCGTGCTGGACCAGGTCGAGCGCAGCGGGCTGCTGCGGATCCCCGACGGGCTCGGCGACCTGGACGCGCTGCAGGCGCAGGCCGAGCAGGCGAGCGGGGATTACGAACTGGTGCAGTGGAGCGGGCCGACGCCGCCGGAGCTGCGTGCGGGGTTGGCGGTGCTGCGTGGCCGGATGTCGACCGACGTACCGACCGGTGACCTGCCGCGGGACGCCGAGAGCTGGGACGCCGATCGGGTCCGCGAACTCGACGATCTGCATCGCCGCGAGCGGCTCGACGACCTGTGGGCGGTCGCGGTGCACCGGGGGAGCGGTGAACCGGTCGCGCACACCTTCCTGTCGGTACCGCAGGAGAAACCGGGCCTGGCCTGGCAGGAGGACACCCTGGTCCGCCCCGATCACCGCGGTCATCGACTCGGGTTGCTGGTGAAGGTGGCCAACCTGCGCCGGCTGCGGGCCGAGCATCCGGGCGTACACCGGGTGCGGACCTGGAATGCCGACGAGAACGCGCACATGCTCGCCATCAACGACGCCCTCGGTTTCCGCCCCGACGCCATCGAGGGCCTCTGGCTCCTGACGCGCATCGAGTAGCCCTCCGATCCCCGAGTAGCTGGCCATGCGGAGCGCCAGCGGAGCAATGGCCAGCGTGTCGAGGGGTCACCCAATGCTCGGCTAAAGTGGGCCGGCGTGGCACTCACCATCGGAATCGTCGGTCTCCCGAACGCCGGCAAGTCGACCCTGTTCAACGCGCTGACCCGCAACGACGTGCTCGCGGCGAACTACCCGTTCGCGACCATCGAGCCCAACGTCGGCGTGGTCGGCGTACCCGAACCGCGGCTCGCGAAACTCGCTGAGATCTACTCCTCCAAGGAGATCATCCCGGCGACCGTGTCGTTCGTGGATATCGCCGGCATTGTCAAGGGCGCCTCCCAGGGCGAGGGGATGGGTAACGCGTTCCTGGCCAACATCCGCGAGGCGGACGCGATCTGCCAGGTGACCCGGGTGTTCGCCGACGCCGATGTGACCCATGTGGACGGTTCGGTCGATCCGGGCAAGGACATCGACACGATCACCACCGAGCTGATCCTGGCCGACATCCAGACTCTCGAGAAGGCGCTGCCGCGGTTGGAGAAGGAAGCCCGGATCAAGAAGGAGTCCCAGCCCAAACTGGCCGCCTGGCAGGAGGCGCTGGAGGTGCTCAACTCCGGCAAGGGTGTGTACGCCGCAGGGCTGGACCGGGAGCCGCTGCAGGAGTTGTTCCTGCTCACCGCGAAGCCGTTCCTCTATGTCTTCAACTGCGATCAGGACGAGCTCGCCAATGAGGAGTTGAAGCAGCGGATGCGCGACCTGGTCGCACCCGCCGAGGCGATCTTCCTGGACGCCAAGATCGAGGCCGAACTGGCCGAGATGGAACCCGACGAAGCCCGGGAATTCCTTGCTGAGATGGGAATCGACGAGCCCGGCCTCGATGTGCTGGCCCGGGTGGGTTACGAGACGCTGGGCCTGCAGAGCTATCTCACCGCCGGCCCGAAAGAGGCCCGCGCCTGGACGATCCGCAAGGGTGCGACGGCTCCGGAGGCCGCCGGTGTGATCCACACCGATTTCCAGAAGGGCTTCATCAAGGCCGAGATCGTGCATTACGACGACCTCATCGCCGCCGGTTCCGAACAGGCCGCCAAGGCCGCCGGCAAGGTGCGCCTGGAGGGCAAGGACTATGTGATGTCCGACGGTGACGTGGTCGAATGGAGATTTTCGCTTTAACATCTGCGGATGACAGATAGGTCAGCGACTACCGTATAGTTCAGTGCGTGCTGACCATTGCTTCACGCCTCGACGTCATGAACCGGCTCGGTCGTGCCATGGCGGATCCGACGCGTTCCCGGATCCTGATGACTCTGCTCGACGGGCCGAGCTACCCCGCTGTGCTTTCGCGGGAGCTGGGGCTGACGCGTTCGAACGTGTCGAACCACCTGTCGTGCCTGCGCGACTGCGGGATCGTGGTCGCCGAGCCCGAGGGACGGCAGACCAGGTACGAGATCGCCGATCCGCACCTCGCGGCGGCGCTGACGGCGCTGGTGGAGGTCACGCTCGCGGTGGACGAGGACGCGCCGTGCATCGATCCGCACTGCTCGGTTCCCGGCTGCTGCGGCGCGTCGTCCTCATCCGGGGACGCCTCGTGAGCGCGGCGTGCGGCTGCGACGAGCCGACCTCGGGCCCCGCCGACGAAGTCGAGGAGGCCGAGCGCCCGTGGTGGCGCGATCCCGGCTTGGTCGTGCCGATATTCTCCGGCGTCGCGTTCGGCACCGGCCTGGTGCTGGAGTGGTCGGGGCTGCACGTTGTGGCGATGGTCGTGTTCTGGGTGGGCTTGCTGCTGGGCGGGTACACGTTCGTGCCCAGCGCGATTCGGAACCTTGTCGTCAGGCGGAAGCTGGGGATCGCGCTGCTGATGACGATCAGCGCGGTCGGCGCGGTGATCCTCGGCTACGTCGAGGAGGCCGCCGCGCTGGCGTTCCTCTACTCCATTGCCGAGGCACTGGAGGACAAGGCGATGGACCGGGCCCGCGGGGGCCTGCGCGCGCTGCTCAAGCTCGTGCCGGAGACCGCGACCGTCCTGCGCGACGGCGCGTCGGTCGAAGTGGCGGCCAAGGAGATCGCCGTCCGACAGGTGCTGCTGGTCCGCCCCGGCGAGCGGGTCGCGACCGACGGGATCGTCCGCTCGGGCCGGTCGAGCCTGGACACCTCGGCGATCACCGGCGAGTCGATCCCGGTCGAGGTCGCGCCCGGTGATGCGGTGTCGGCAGGTGCGATCAACACCGCCGGCGTCCTGGAGGTCGAGGCGACCGCCGCGGGCACCGACAACTCGCTGACCACGATCGTGGAACTGGTCGAGCAGGCCCAGGCCGACAAGGGCGACCGGGCCCGCATCGCCGACCGCATCGCCCGCCCGCTGGTGCCCGGCGTGATGGTCCTCGCCGTCCTCGTCGGCGTGCTCGGTTCCCTGCTCGGCGACCCGGAGACCTGGATCACCCGCGCCCTGGTCGTCCTCGTCGCCGCCAGCCCCTGCGCGCTGGCGATCGCGGTGCCGGTGACCGTGGTGTCCGCGATCGGGGCGGCGACGAAGTTCGGCGTCGTGATCAAGAGCGGTGCCGCGTTCGAGCGTCTCGGCGGCATCCGCCACCTCGCCGTGGACAAGACCGGCACCCTGACCCGCAACCGCCCCGAAGTCACCGCCGTCGTCGCCGCCGACGGCTTCGACGACGCGCAGGTGCTCGCCTGGGCCGCGGCCGTCGAGCAGCACTCGACGCACCCGCTCGCCGCCGCCATCGCCGCCGCGGGCCAAAGCGTTCCCGCCGCGCAGGACGTGACCGAGGAGACCGGGCACGGCATCGGCGGCCTGGTCGACGGCCTCCGGGTGAGAGTGGGCAGCCCTCGCTGGATCGATGCGGGGCCGCTCAAGGCCCGGGTCGAGGACCTGGAGGCCGATGGGCAGACCTGCGTGCTCGTCACCATGGACGGCCAGTTGGCCGGGGCGATCGGCGTCCGCGACGAGCTGCGGCCCGAGGTCCCCGACGTCGTGCGAACCCTGCGGGGGCAGGGCGTCGAGGTGAGTATGCTCACCGGCGACAACGCTCGCACCGCGCATGCCCTGGCGCGGCTGGCCGGGATCGGCGACGTGCACGCCGAGCTGCGCCCCGAGGATAAAGCCCGTATCGTCGCCCAGCTGTCGGAGAAGTCGCCGACGGCGATGATCGGCGACGGCATCAACGACGCTCCCGCCCTTGCCGGTGCGACTGTCGGGATCGCGATGGGCGCGACCGGCTCCGACGCCGCGATCGAGTCCGCCGACGTCGCCTTCACCGGCCACGACCTCGGCCTCATCCCGCAGGCGCTGCGCCACGCCCGCCGCGGCCGGGCGATCATGAACCAGAACATCGTGCTGTCCCTGTCCATCATCACCGTGCTGCTGCCGCTGGCCATCACCGGCGTCCTCGGCCTCGCGGCGATCGTCCTCGTCCACGAGGTCGCCGAGGTCATCGTCATCGCCAACGGCCTGCGCGCCGCGCGTGCCAAGCGCCCTGCGGCGGCTGCGTCGCCTGAGACGACGTCACCGGCAGCGGCAGCGGTCCGCGCGGGCAGAGCCTGAGGGGAGTTGATCATGGAGATCACGCTGCAGTACTTCGACGGGTGCCCGAACTGGGAGGTCCTCGACCAGCGGCTTGCGAAGGTGCTCGACGGCCGACCAGACGTCCGGGTCGTCCGTCAGCGGGTCGAGACCGCCGAGGACGCCGCCCGCCTGCGGTTCCACGGGGCACCGACCGTCCTCATCGACGGCGTCGACCCCTTCGCCGACGAGCACGCGCCGGTCGGGCTCGCCTGCCGGGTGTTCCGCACCCCTGCTGGGCTTGCCGGGTCACCCACTCTCGATCAACTGCGCGCCGTCATCGGTGGAGCGCCGATGTCAGCGGCGACGCGAGTCGAGTCGCCCGTCGGGCCACTGCCAGGACTGCCGATCGCCTGCGCGCTCACGCCGAGCGCGGGCAAGGAGCAGGTCCAGAGGTGGCGGGCGTTCGACGACGAGCATCTCTTCGAGGTCGAACGCGGCGAGACCAGACTTGTCGTGCACTACGCCAGGACCGACGACTCCGCGCAGCGGCTGCGCGACCTCGTCGCGACCGAGAGCGAATGCTGCTCGTTCGTGGACTGGCGGATCGACGACGACCACGACGATCTGCGTCTCGTCGTCACCGGCACCCCGGACCAGCTCGCCGCGCTCGGCGTCGGATAGCTCGGCGCGCCGCTGCGTGAGCGCGTCAACCCTCCGAGATGGGCTGTCATCGCCGGTTGCACACTGAATCGAAGAGTGTCAATATAGAGGCATGTCTAATCAAGCGGCGACCGCTGCGCATCCGGCGACCCGACGGCTCTCGACCCTGGACCGGTGGCTGCCCGCCTGGATCGGCTTGGCGATGGTCGCCGGCCTGCTCCTCGGCCGTCTCGTCCCCGGTCTGTCCGGTCTGCTGTCCCGGCTGGAGGTCGGCGGGATCTCGGTGCCGATCGCGCTGGGGCTGCTGGTGATGATGTACCCGGTGCTCGCGAAGGTCCGCTACGACCGGGTCGCCGCCGTCACCGGCGACAAGAGGCTGCTCATCTCCTCACTGGTTCTGAACTGGCTCGTCGGCCCCGCGGTCATGTTCGCCCTGGCCTGGGCCTTCCTGCCGGACCTGCCCGAGTACCGCACCGGCCTGATTATCGTCGGGCTCGCGCGTTGCATCGCGATGGTGGTGATCTGGAACGACCTCGCCTGCGGCGACCGCGAGGCCACCGCGGTGCTGGTGGCGCTCAACTCGGTGTTCCAGGTCGTGATGTTCTCGGTGTTGGGCTGGTTCTACCTCGCCGTGCTGCCCGGCTGGCTGGGCCTGGACACGCAGGGGCTGGACGTGTCCGTGGGGGAGATCGCGCTCAACGTCCTGGTCTTCCTCGGCGTCCCGCTCGTCGCCGGCTTCGCCTCCCGGTGGATCGGCGAGAAGCGCCGCGGCCGGGGGTGGTACGAGGAGAAGTTTCTGCCCCGGATCGGGCCGTGGGCGCTGTACGGGCTGCTGTTCACGATCGTGCTGCTGTTCGCGTTGCAGGGCGAGGCGATCACCTCCAACCCGCTCGACGTCGCCCGGATCGCGCTGCCTCTGCTGGCCTACTTCGCGATCATGTGGCTGGCCGGGATGCTGCTCGGCCGCGGCCTCGGCCTGGGCTACGCCCGGTCGACGACGCTCGCGTTCACCGCTGCGGGCAACAACTTCGAGCTCGCCATCGCCGTCGCCATCGGCACCTTCGGAGCCACGTCCGGGCAGGCGCTGGCGGGCGTCGTCGGCCCCCTCATCGAGGTGCCGGTGCTCGTCGGCCTCGTCTACGTCTCGCTCTGGGCGGCCCGCGCCTGGTTCCGCACCGACCCCTACGCCGAATCGAGCCCATCATGACCACTGCCGAAGCCGTCACCGACGCCGGGGCCTGCGCGCCGTCCGCGACGCACGCGATCGGCCAGGACGCCGCCGCGACCGTGGCCGGCGCGCTCAAGGCGCTCGCGGAGCCGCTGAGGCTGCGGATGCTCTCGGCGATCGCGACCGATCCCCGCGGCGAGTCGTGCGTCTGCGACCTCGCCGAGCTCGCCGACGTGTCGCAGCCCACCGTCTCCCACCACCTGAAGGTGCTCAAGGAGACTGGCCTGCTGCTGTCCGAGCGCCGCGGCACCTGGGTCTGGTACCGGATCACCCCGGCGAGGCGGCGCGCCGTCTCCGCGCTGCTCGATGCATTCGCACCCGCCGCGGTCGCCGACGCCCCCGAGCAGACCGTGCCCCGGGCGCAGGCGCTGCCTGACATGGACGGCCGGGTCACCCGCCTGGGCGAGGAGCTGGCTGACGAGACGACCGGCCTGGATCGCGACCTCGTGATCGCGATCGTGCGGGAGTCCTACGCGGGGCTCGCGCGCTCGGCCAAGCTGACCCAGCACATGATCCCGCTCACCGAGCGCTTCGCCCGCCAGCGCCTGGCCGACCTGACCCGGGACCGGGAGACCGGGGTGCCGCAGGTGCTGTTCGTGTGCGTGGCCAACGCCGGGCGCTCCCAGCTCGCCGCCGCGCTGGTCAACCGGCTCGCTGACGGCCGCGTGATCGCGCGCTCCGCGGGCTCGAGCCCTGCTCCCGAGGTGCATCCGCACGTCCGGTCCCTCCTGATCGACCTCGAGGGACCGGAGGAGGCGGGGATGGCGTTCCCGAAGCCGCTCACCGACGATGGGGTCCGCGCCGCCGACGTGGTCGTCACCATGGGCTGCGGCGACGTGTGCCCGATCATCCCCGGCGTCCGCTACGAGGACTGGGCCGTCGGCGACCCCGCGCTGGCCTCGCCCGAAGGCGTCGACGCGATCCGCGACGACATCGAGCGCCGCGTCCGCGCGCTCATTGCCGCCCTCACCGGCTGAAGGAACAGGACCCTCATGTCTGAACAGCATCCCTCCGCACCGACGCCTTCCGTGCTCTTCGTGTGCGTCCACAACGCTGGTCGCTCACAGATGGCGGCCGGCTTCCTGCGCCATCTGGCCGGTGACCGCATCGAGGTCAGGTCGGCGGGCTCGACGCCCGCCGACCAGATCAATCCGGTCGCCGTCGAAGCGATGCTCGAGGAGGGCATCGACATCGCCGCCGAGCAGCCGAAGATCCTCACCGCCGAAGCGGTGCAGTACTCCGACGTCGTGATCACCATGGGCTGCGGCGACACCTGCCCCTTTTACCCCGGCAAGCGCTACGAGGACTGGACGCTCGACGATCCCGCCGGCCAGGGGATCGAGTCCGTCCGGCCGATCCGCGACGAGATCCGCGCCCGCATCGAGAAGCTGGTCGATGAACTGCTCGCGCCCACCGACGCCGAACAGGCGTCCGACGACGCGCCGTCGGTACTGTTCGTCTGCGTCAAGAACGGCGGGAAGTCGCAGATGGCCGCCGCCCTCATGCGTCAGATCGTCGGCGACGCCGTCGAGGTCCACTCCGCGGGCACAGCCCCCGGGTCGTCGCTCAACGCGTTGTCCGCCGCCTCGGTCGCCGAGGTCGGCGCGAGCATGGCCGGCGAGCACCCCAAGCCGATCGACCCCGCCCTGCTGCGCACCGTGGACCGCGTCGTCGTCATCGGCGACGAGGCCGTCGTCGAACCCGCGCCGGGGATGACCGGCACCGTCGAGACCTGGACGATCGACGAGCCCTCGGACCGCGGGATCGGCGGCGAGGAGCGGATGCGGCTGATCCGCGACGAGCTCGCCGAGAAGGTCCGCTCCCTAGCCTCAGAGCTCGTCGTCGTCCCATCGGGGGCTTGAACCGGAGTCACGCCACCCGTTCGGCCGTGGCCTCAGCCTGGCGCGGTGCGCTCGTGCGGGCGCTGGCGATCATGAGCACCGTCCCGACCGCGGCCAGCGCGGCGAGGACGACGAACGCCGTCGCATAGCCGCCGGTCGCCTCGGCCAGCACCGCACCGGCAAACGGGGCGAGGGCAGTGGTCAGCAGTACCGGCAGGCCCAGGACGCCGGAGAGGTGGCCGTAGCCGCGCGGGCCCCAGCGGTCGGTGATCGCGGTCGCCTGCAGCAGGGTCGCGATCCCGCGCCCGACCCCGGCGGTCATCGAAGCCGCGACCAGCAGGCCGACCGGGCCCGGAACCACGGCCAGGGCGAGCGTGCTCGCCGACACCAGCACGAACACGGTCGCGGTGCGCGCCGCGAGAGAGGCTCGGCGCGCCAGGCCGGTGTAGACCAGGCGGCCGGCGACCTGCCCGACGCCGCCGAGGCCGAGCACCCACGCCGCGGCCTGGGCGTCGAGACCACGTTCGAGCATGAGCGGGACCAGGGCGAGCAGGCCGGCGTACATCGCCAGCGACACCGCGGTCAGCCCGGCCGCGAGCAGCCGGAACCGCGCGCTGCGCAGCACCCCGGACGCATAGGCCCGGTCAGCAGCTGGCTCCTCGGAGTGTTCCCGCGTGGGCCAGGGTCGGCGCAGGAGGAACCAGTGCGCCGGGACCGTGAGCACGGCGAGGACGACGGCCGCCCACAGGTACGTCGCCCGCCAGCCCACGTGCGCGCCGACGGTCGCCGTCACCGGCGCGAACACCGTGCTCGCAAGGCCGGCGACCAGGGTGAGGATCGCCAGCGCACTCAGCCGACCAGCGGCGAACCAGCCGGTGATCGCGGCGAACGCCGGCGGGTAGAGCACCCCGGCCATCGCGGCCCCGGCCAGCACCCACCCGCCAACGAAGACCGGCAGGCTCGGAGAGGCGGCGACCACGACGAGCGCGACGACGCCGAGCATCGAGCCCGCGGTCATGACTCGCCGCGGACCGTTCCGGTCGATGACGCGTCCGACCGGCACCCCGGCCAGTGCCGAGACGACCAGTGCCGCCGAGAACGCCGAGCTGACGACGACCGGCGACCAACCGGTGTCGGCGCTGATCCGCGGGGCGAGCACCGGAAAGGCGTAGTACAGCAGCCCCCAGGAGACGATCTCGGTCACGCACAGCGCCGCCAACACCGTGCCTAGGCGCGGTCGCGTCGCGGGGTCAGGCAACGGCGGCACCGTGCGGCTGCCTGGCGAGAGCACCGACGACGTAGTCGGCGTCGCGTTGCACCCCGCGCAGCGTGTTGGAGGAGAACGAGCGCTGGAACTCCAGGCCGAGGAAGCCCACCCCGGCCACCCCGGTCGCCACGCCGTGCTCGTGCCCCGGCGACCCGGAGCCGTCGAGGACCCGAGCGAGCGCAGGTACGGCAGGTGCGGCCGGTAGCCGGTCGCGAAGACCACCGCGTCGATCCGCTCCCGCGAGCCATCCGGCCACACCACACGGCTCCGGCCCTGCCTCGAGGACCACCGGCTCCCAGCCCTTCTCCCGCCCGGCGCGGGCGGCGGCGAGCCCGGACTGCCCGCCGCCGACGACGATCAGCCGGCCGCGGCTCATCCCGCCGTCCTCGCACCGAGCTGGATCAGCTGCGGCGCAGGCGCGCAGCAGCCGCCCGACGACGCCGCCTCGGGCGCGTCGAACAGGCCCGACCCGCCGCATACCCCGGTGTCGGGCAGCTCCAGCTCCACCCGCGACGCCGCCTTGTGGTCGCCGGCGAGCTCGGCGACCACGCTCCTGACCTGCTCGTAGCCGGTCATCGCCAGGAACGTCGGAGCCCGGCCGTAGGACTTCGCCCCGACGATGAAGAAGCCGGGCTCCGGGTGGGCGAGGTCGGCCGCGCCCGTGGCCCGCACCGAACCGCAGGAGTGGACATTCGGGTCGACCTCGGCGGCCAGCCTCGCCGGAGCCTGCAGCCGCACATCCAGGTCGAGGCGCACCTCCGAGAGGAACGACAGGTCCGGGCGGAACCCGGTCGCGACCACCACCCGGTCAGCGGGAGCGAGCCGGCGGCCGTCCTCGGCCACCAGGACCGCCCGGCCGTCCTCGACGACGACTTCTTCAGTGCGGAACCCGGTGACCAGGTCGATCAAGCCGTCCTCGACGGCCTTCCTCGCCCGCTGCCCCAAGGCCCCGCGCTCGGGCAGCTCGTCGGCGGCCCCGCCGCCGAAGGCGTTGCCGACCGCGCCGCGGCGCAGCGCCCACGTCACCCGGGTGGCGGGTTCACGGCGCACGACCGTCGCCAGGTCCCCGATCGCGGTCGCCGCCGAGTGGCCGCTGCCGACGACCACCACGTGCCGCCCCGCCAGCGACGCCGCCTTCTCGCGGCTTGGCGTGCGGTGGCTCAGCAGGCCCGCGTCGACCGCGGCGAGCTCGCCCAGTGCAGGCAGGCCGTCCGCGCCCGCCGGGCTCGGGGTACGCCATGTGCCCGAGGCGTCGATCACCGCACGGGCCTCCAACTGCTCCTCGCCCCCGTCGGCGCGCCGGACGTGGACGACGAACGGCTGCTCAGCCCGGCCCGCGTCGACCGAGAGGTCGCGGCCCTTCCTGCCCACTCCGACCACGCGCGAGCCGTACCGGACGCGATTGCCCAGCGCCTGCGCGAGCGGGGCGAGATAGCCCTCGACCCACAGCGCGCCGGTCGGATAGCCGGTCTCGGGCGCGGTCCAGCCGGACGGCTCGAGCAGTCGGCGGACCGCCGGGTCCACGAGCTCCGACCACTGCGAGAACAGGCGCACATGACCCCACTCCGCGACTGCCGAGGCCGGGCCATCGCCCGACTCCAGGACCAGCGGCTCCAATCCGCGCTCGAGCAGATGTGCGGCGGCGGCCAGACCCTGCGGACCGGCCCCGATGACGACGATGGGATTCACTTCAACCTCCACGTATTGACGTTCTTCGATGAGTCGAGCCTGCCTCACGTATCGACAGATGTCAATACGTGAGGCAGAATGGAGGCATGAGTACCACTCCTGCCATCGAGGTCCCAGTCACAGCCGACGTCGCGCCCTGCTGCGTCCTCGGCGAGACGATTGACGACGCGGTCGCCCACGACCTGGCGAAAGTGTTCAAGGCCCTCGGCGACCCGACCCGAGTCAAGCTCATGGCGATGATCGCCGGCAGCAGCGACGGCGAGATGTGCGTCTGCGACCTCACCGAGCCCGTCGGACTGTCCCAGCCCACCGTCTCCCACCACATGAAGCTCCTCGTCGAGGCCGGGCTCGTCGAGCGCGAGCAGCGCGGGCGCTGGGCCTACTACCGACCCACCATCGACACCCTCGCATCCGCCGCCAAGGCGCTCATCGCCTGATGGAGGGCGTGACGTCCAGGCGTATGACGCCGGCCGACTGGCCTGCCGTCGAAGCGATCTACCGCGCAGGCATCGCGACCGGGCACGCCACCTTCGAAGCGGAGCCACCGCCAGACTGGGAAGCGTTTGCCGCCGGCAAGCGCCCGGACCTCATGATCGTCGCCGTCGACGCCGACGACCGCGTGCTCGGCTGGGCCGCCGCCGGCCCCGTCTCGGCCCGCGCCGTCTATCGGGGCGTGGTCGAACACTCGGTCTACGTCGCTCCTCCCGCGGCCGGGCGCGGCGTCGGATCGTGGCTACTCGGAGACTTCCTCGCCCTCGCCGACCGATCAGGCGTCTGGACGGTCCAGTCCTCGATCTTCGCGGAGAACGCCGCCAGCCTGAGTCTCCATCAGCGCGCCGGATTCAGAGTCGTCGGTCGACGCGAGCGCATCGGGATGATGGCCTATGGCCCGCTAGCGGGGTGCTGGCGCGACACGGTGCTCGTCGAGAGAAGGTCGCCGGCACGGCTGCGATAGGGCCGTGCTGCAGCGTGTCCTAAGGAGTCCGCGGCCTCGGTTTGTGTTGCTTCGGTCGATCAAGCGACAGACTGCCCTACGTGTGGCGACGTGGTCGAGTTCCGCTTCAACGTGTGATCACGTCGGGTGGCTCGTCGACAAGGTGGGGCTCGTCACCCGTCAGATCGAGCCATGGGAGACGCGCGTCGGCAGCCATATTGGTGAGGTCACGGATGAGTTCTGCGAGATCGTCACCAACCGGTGAGGTCGGTCCCGCGGTGTAGGAGAACCGTCCGCCCTCCTCGGAGTAGAGCTCACGGACCTCCCACGACTCAATCCCGGCATCGGCGTCCCGGACTTTCGTTGCCACGTAGCGCCAAGAACTCACCATGATGTCCTTCCGAGCAGGGACTGATCTCAGGGTGTCGGCGACGTCAGGTTCACTTCACGCTACAACGGCCTAATCGCTGGCGGAAGCGGCTGGCTTGCCAGTCGCGACCGGTCATGTCCACCACGGCATCTGTGAGGAACCGGGCGGGCCATCGTCGCCTCAGGTATATGGCCATTCATATGCTCAAGCGTGAGGGGAGCCGCTCGTGCCTACGACCAGCGTTGACCTGACACCAAGCTGATCGAGCGCGCCCGTGAGCTCACCGGGGAGAGGTCCATTCGTGCTGTTCTCGACCTTGCGCTGCGCCGCCTGATCGCGTCCAGGCAGAAGAGCGGGATGACCGAGGGCATTCGCCAGCTCGAGGACCTGCCCGCCGATCTGGGTGCGCCGACCATCGACTATCCCGTGCCGGACGAGTGACCGTCTACCTCGTCGACCACTCCGTGTGGGCTCGCGTGGTCTCCGGTGACATTCGCATGCTCACCCGGCTCCGGCGCATTGAACGTGCGCCAGCGGACCTGCTCGTCACCTGCGCTCCGCAGATGCTGGAGTTCTGCCACAGCGCGAGGACGCCAGCGGAGTACGCCCGATATCGAGAGCAGATTTCGCTGGGCTTCCCGCTCGAGCACGCACCCGACGAGACCTTGGTTCTCGACATCCAGGCCGCTGTGGAACGCAGGACTTGTCCGCGCAGCTGGTCCGCTCGGCATCTTGATCGCTGGCTATGCCATCACCAACGATGCGACGGTGTTCACGGCCGACCAGGACTTCGTACACATCGCTCTCGTGTGTGCGATCTGCAACACGAGTACGTCGCACCTGATGCGGCACCTGATTGATCAGCGGGACGATCCACGACGCCTCCGACGGTCGCCGATCGGTACACGCGCGTGCACCTCAGCTGTCGCGGCGTACGAGCATCGCGAAGTTCATGCCCGAGGGAGCGAGTGCCCAGGCCGTGAGCATGACAGCAGCAATGACCGGCGGGAGCTCGGTGACGGTGTATCCGGGTGTGCTGAGCATACTGAGCGCGAGTTGATCGGGAAGGAAGCGGACGACCAGGGGCCATTGCAGGATCCCGGTGGCGATGAGGATCGGGATCAGCACGAGCAGGGACAGCGAGGCGACAGAGCTGCGGATGATGCCGGTGAGGGCGTAGGCGATGAGCGCCATGAGCGTGTACGCCAGCGTCCAGAGACCGAGATCCGCGAGAGCCCCCGCGAACCCCCGCCCATCGGCAAGGGTCAGGGTCAGCCTCCCCGGTGCAAGCGTCACGAGCGCGGCCGGGGTCGTGATCCCCAGCAACGCCGCGAGCTTGGCGGCCGCGAGACGCCCGCGCTGGGGCACGGCGGCCAGGGTGATCCGTAACTGTCCACTGGCGTACTCGCTGCCCGCGGCGATCACCGGGAGGATGAGGAAGAGGTAGGCGGGGGCGAACATCACCGAGCCCAGTTCGGAGACCGGCACGAGGCGATCCCCGACGGAGAGTCGGACAAGCCCGGCGGCATCCACGACCCCGAGCGCGAGGTTCACGACGAGTGCGAGTGCCACCGCCAGGAGCGTGGCGGGGTGGGTGATGATCTTGGTGACCTCTGCGGCCACCACATCGCGGAAGCGGATGGTCGTCGTCTCGTCCCTGTCGAGGGTGCCGTTGTCGGCAATCGGAGTGTCGGCGCTGCTCATCGGGCATCCCTGCGGCGGAGCACGATGACGGCGACGATCAGGGGAATGATCGCCCAGGCGGTCAGGGTGATCAGCGCGTGCTCGGGTCCGGCGGTGAGCGGTGGAATGACCTCGCCGACGACGTCTGCGAACAGCAGGTTTCGCAGCGCGCTGACCGGCAGCAGCGCGTCGACGGTGGGCGAGATCAACGCGACGACCTGCGTCATCGTGAGGCCCAGGAACACGGCCATCGCGATGATGCCGACGAGGGTACGCCGCGCGATGAGCGTGACGGCGAGTGCGATGAGGTTCATGGCGATCGCGATGAAGATCATGCGGCCGTGTCCGATGAGCGCTTCCTCGTTCCATAGGAAGGAGGAATCCCAGGCCCGCACGGTGAAGTAGGTGATCCCGATGGAGACCAGGGCGAGGAGGACGCCCATCGCGAGGGAGATGAGTGCGATGGCGAGGGCTTTGGCTGCGACGATGCGCGGGCGTGAGGGGACGGTGAGCAGGCTCTGGCCGATCTGGCCGGAGCGGAACTCGGTGCCGGTGGCGACCGCTCCGATCACCCAGATGAACATGACCCCTTGGAAGGTGAAGGCGACGATCAGTTCGGCGAGGAACTGCTCGGCGGGCACCAGCTGGCCTCCGTAGAACTCGATCCGCCCGTCGGCGGTGATGTTCGCGAGCGAATCGCGGATGTTCGGCATGTTCATCGACATGATGAGGACGTGCAGCGCGGTCAGCGCTGCGAGCATGAGCTGCACGCTGGGCAGGCTCAGGGCCTTGGTGAGTTCGGCGCGGATGGCGTGGATCATGGCGGTCACCAGCTCTCGCCTGGGGTGCTGCCGGTGAGCGCGAAGAACGCCTCTTCCAGGGTCGCGTGACCGGCGATCACCTGGTCCAGGGGACCGGTGGCGATGATGCGGCCCTTGTTGATGATGACGAGGTCGTCCACGGTCTCAGCGACCTCGGCCATGAGATGGCTGGACAACAGCACCGTGTTGCCCTGCTGGGCGTAGCGCCGGATGAAGGTGCGCACGGTGCGGATGCCCTCCGGGTCGAGGCCGTTGACCGGCTCGTCCAGCACGAGCATCCGCGGCTCGCCCAGCAGAGCTGTGGCCAGGCCCAGGCGCTGCTTCATGCCGAGGGAGTACTTCCGCACCCGAATCTTCGCCGCGTCGGTGAGACCGACGGTCTCCAGCACCTCGGCGATCCGATGCTTCGGGATACGGCCCGCCTGCGCCACCCAGCGCAGATGATCGATGCCGCGCCGCTCGGGCACCGGGGCCGCACCGTCGAGCATCGCGCCGACCGTACGCAGCGGCTGATTCAATGCTGCGTACGGTTTCCCGTCGATGAGCGCTGTTCCCGAGGTCGCTCGGTCGAGGCCGAGCAGGATGCGCAGCGTGCTCGATTTCCCGGCCCCGTTCGGGCCGAGGAATCCGGTGACCCGGCCGGGCTTCGCGGTGAAGGTCACCCCTTCGACAGCGGCCTTCGACCCGTATCTCTTGCTGACATTGTCGATCTCGATCACCTGGTCGCGCTCCTCACGATGGTTCGGGAACTACTTCCCTTCCACCGTGCTGCCCGAAGCCTCGGAGCCGCGTCCCCCGGATGGGGACACCTCAGCGCTGATCGTGCAGGAGTCCTGCTTCGACGGCGAGCACGGCGAGTTGCGTACGGTCGCTCACGTCGAGCTTTGCGAACAACCGCTTCAGATACGTTCGCACCGTCTCCGGACTCAGATACAGCTCGGTTGCGATCTGCTGCGTCGACCGCCCCGAGGCGATCAACCGGGTGACCTGCAACTCTCGCTCGGACAGGCGTGCCCTCGTGAAGGGGTGCGGCACCGGGCGCGGCTGCGCGGAGAACTGGTTCATCAGCCGCGCGGTCACCTCGGGGGCGAGCGATCCGTGCCCGGCATGCACGGCCCGCACTCCGGCGAGTACCTCAGCTGGAGCCGCGTTCTTCAACAGGAATCCGGCCGCGCCGTCGTGCAGCGCCTCGCTCACGTACTCGTCGAGATCGAAGGTGGTCAGCAGAATGATTCTCGTCGAGAGACCCGCCGCACCGCGCACCACGTCCAACCCGGACCCCCGGGGCATCTGCACGTCGACCAGCGCGACATCCGGTGTCAGCGTCTGGATCAGGCGCAGCGCCTCCTCGCCCGTTCCTGCCTCGCCATGGACCTGGAATCCCTCGCTGTGGTCGAACAACCTGCGATAGGCACGGCGGAATGCAGCGTCGTCGTCGGCGAGGAGGACGCGGATCGACCGGGTCATGCCGGGGCCCCCGCGGGGAGACGGGCCAGCACGCGGGTGCCACCCTCCAGCCGGGTCGTGACGGTCAGAGAACCGCCCAGCTCTTCGACACGCTCGCGCATCCCCGCGACCCCGGTGCCCGGTGTCGGACGCGAGGGAAGACCGTGGCCGTTGTCCTCCACCTGCACGACCACCGTGTCGCCATCCCCACGCACGGACACCTCGCAGCCCCGTGCGCCGGAGTGGCGGATGATGTTGCTCAGCGTCTCCTGCACGATCCGGGCGACCGCGATCCGCGTCTCGTCTGACATGGGCGGGGTCGTGATCTCGGTCGAGACCTCGAGTCCGCTCACGCGCGCTGCGGTGACCAGCTCGGTGAGGTCAGGGGATGTGGCGACAGCTTGGTGTCCGGTGCGAAGTGAGCGTACGAGGGCCTGCATCTCCACCAGGGCAGCGCGAGCCCGTAACTCGATAGCGGTGAGCGCGTCTCGCCACTCCTGCTCGTCCGCACCGGGCAGCTCCCGGATGATCGCGGCCTCCGCGCTGATGGTGCTGAGGGAGTGGCCGACCACGTCGTGCACCTCGCGGGCCAACACGTTCTGCTGCCGGGCGCGCTCGGCAGCGGCTCGTTCCAGTGCGGTCTGCCGGGTCGCGGCCTGCCGTTGCGCCTCGACGTGCCCGAGCAACCACGCCGCGCCGACCGCGCCGATGCCGATGACGAGAGCCTGGCCGAATGACAGCAGGGATTCCGGTACGGCCGTTACGGTCGACACCAGAAGCAGTACGCCGACCGCGACCAAGCCGATCACCCGAGTCCGGCCACCGCGACGCAACGCGAGCGGGTACAGACACCATGCCGCAGCGAGCAAGGGATCCTCGCTCAGTCCCGTCAACCACCCCCATGCTGTCGCACAGAGCGTCACGATCGGTGAGACTGTCGGTGCTCTCCAGCGAAATAGGACCGCAGCGATGACCGCCGCAACAAGCCCTGCCCAGAGCACACGTGCCGGGGTGCCTGAGGAGGGCCAGTTCGGAGCCCAGAACCCCATGACGATGAGCGAAGCCACTATGGCGTCGGTCACCCCGGACAGCCATGATCCGCGTTTCAGCGGCATACCGATTCCGTCTTGACCCACCACGACTCCATTTCAGCACCTTCGAGGATCCGGGCGTCGCGACCCCGAACGGGTTGTCGATGATGTAATGCCAGATGCCACCCTCCCCGCTCGCGCGACGTCTGTTGCCGTGCCCCGGAGGTCGACCTCCTCACCCCTAAGGGTGGTGCCGGCGATCGTCCAGTTGACGATGAGCCCATGGGCGGGCGAGTCGCAGCCACTGTCGCCGTGATGGCCTTATCCATCGAAATGTGGTGGAGTTCCGATTCAACGTCTGAATTCCATCCACCGAGTGCTTTCATTAGTGAAATCAGTTCGGCACTTGGGGGAGTGATATGGCGTCGATTGTCGTTCGTGGGCTCGACGAATCCGTCAAGGCCTGGCTTGCGGTTCAGGCAAAGCAGCATGGCCGTTCCTTGGAGGCTGAGGTTCGCGACATCCTGACCAAGGCCGCTGCCCGCCCGAATATCGGGTTGGCGTTCCTCCAGGCTGCGCAGGCGGCCGGTGGTGTCGATAAGCTGCCGCTTCCTGAACGTATCGACCCGGCTCGGTCCGTGGACTTCCCCTGATCGTCCTCGACACCTGGGACGGGTGCAGAGCACCATCGTGGCTGCCAGGCGTCAAGCCGTGGCGGTCGACCAAGCCATATGATGGGTCATATAGAATCAGTGGGAGGGGGTGCGGGCATGGCCATGACCAGCGTTGACCTGGACGCCAAGCTGATCGAGCGCGCCCGTGAACTCACGGGAGAGAAGTCCAATCGAGCGGTCCTCGACCTCGCGCTGCGCCGCCTGATCGCGTCGAAGCAGAAGGGTGCGATGATCGACGGCGTCCTTCAACTCGAGGATCTGCCCGCAGAGCTGGGTGCGCCGACCATCGAATATCCCCTCCCGGACGAGTGACCGACTACCTCGTCGACAACTCCGTCTGGGCGCGGGCGATCGCCGGTAACCCTCGCATGATCGCTCGCCTGAGGCGCATCGAACGTGCTCCAGCCGATCTCCTCGTCACCTGTCCGCCGCAGGTGCTCGAGTTCTGCCACAGCGCGCGGACACCCGCCGAGCACGCCCGTTATCGCGAGCAGATGTCGTTGGGCTTCCCGCTCGAGCGCGCACCCGACGAAGCCCTGGTGCTCGACATCCAAGCCGCGCTCTGGAAGGCCGCCCTTGTCCGTGCCGCCGGTGCCGTTGACATCTTGATCGCAGGCTACGCGATCGCCAACGACGCCACGGTGCTCGCGGCCGACCACGACTTTGGCCACATCGCACGGGTGTGCGACCTGCAACACGAGTACGTCGCGCCGGAGACGGGAGCCTGCTGATTGTCCATGCAACGACCGCGATGACAACGGCAGTTGGCGGCCGACCTGCGTCGACCTGGATCAACGTGCGAAGCTGACCGGACTTGCCGCTCGACCTGAAGGAATGCAATGCCCAAGGCCGTGACCCTGATTCGTTCCAAGCTGCTGTCGGATGTGGCCGAGTACGCCTACGCCGCTACAGCGCCCGCAGAAGCCCGCCTGGTGTTTCTGGCGGGCGCTTGTCCACTGGACAGCGATGGATCGACCTGCAATGAAGGTGACTTCGCGGGACAGGCCGCCAAGTGCGTCGAGAACATGAAGATTGCTCTGGGGGAGGCTGGCGCCACACTGCAGGACGTCATCGCCACGCGGGTGCTCGTTGCCTCATCCGAACAGGCCGATCTCGTGACGGCCTGGGAAGTCGTCCGCGACGCGTTCGGGGACCACGACGTGCCGAGCACGCTCATCGGGGTGGCCGCACTCGGCTATGACCACCAACTCGTGGAAGTGGAAGCCACGGCTGCCGTCATCGATTGACATGGGGGTTGATGGGTCGGGTCCTGACCCGGGCTGCGACCCTCTGAAGTCATGTCGATGCGTCGTTGACGAGGCGGGGGTGGTCACCGGTCAGATCGAGCCAAGGGAGGGGTGCGTCAGCCGCCATGTTGTCCAGGTCACGGACGAGTTCGGCGAGATCATCGCCAGCCGGTGAGATCGGCCCCGCGGTGTAGGAGAAGCCTCCGTCGTCCTCCGGGTACAGCTCACGGATCTCCCACGAGTCGGTCCCGGTGCCGACATCCCGGACCTTCGTCGCGACGTACCGCCAGATCCTCATGATGATGTCCTCCCGGTATGGATCGATGTCATGATGTCACCAATCTGGAGGAGCGCCATGACGAGCGAGACTGATCAGGGGCCCCACGACGAGACGGAAGCCCACATGGACCGGCGCGCGGAAGAGACAGTGCCGTTGCGTCATGAGCAACGAAACCGCCGGTTCGACGACGATTTACCCTGTCCGGTGACGAAGGCTACCGAAGCAAACCGGAGGCGATCGGCCGAACTTTTCGCCGACCTTGCCGATGCGCACGTCATGACTGATGCATGGCGGTGACGGGCCGGTCCCGTTCTCGGATGGGGTCAGTTTGCACGTGCCGTCGACAGTGGTGCCCGTGCGTGGGAGTGGCTCAATCGCACCGGATTACGCTGGAGCCCGGGATGCGATCTGAGAAGAGGAACCGGCGATGAGCACCGACGACACCTACAGGGCGTAGGCGGATCCACGGCGTGACAACTCCGACGATTGAATCTGTGTCCCCGATGCCCGGGCCCGGCCAGTGGCTGCGGGAGCGGATGTGGTTGATCGACCTGCTGATCGCGGTCGGAGTGTTCCTGTACAACCTCCCGATCGTGCCGGCCTACGCCAAGGACGCTGTCCACACCGCCGGGCTGATCGTGGTGTCGGCGGTGCTCTGTGTGCCCTACCTGTGGCGGCGTCGGTTCCCGGCGGGTGTCCTCGGCGTGATGCTGCTGGCTGCCTGTGTCCAGCTCGTTCTCGGTGCCCCGTTGCTCCCCGCGGACGTGATCCTGGCGTTCGGCCTGTACAACCTGGCATCCAGACATCATTGGCAGGTCTCCGCTCTCGGCGCCGCGCTCACGGCGGGGTGGCTGCTGATCGCCGTGATTCCTCACCTCGGCAAGGATGTCGTCGATATCGGTCAGCTCGGCGTACTGCTCGTAGTGACCCTGTGGGTGTGGACCTGGGGGACACTGGTGCGGATTCGCCGCCAATACGTCGCAGGGCTGCATGAGCGGGCCATCCAGGCGGAGCGGGAACGGGAAACACAGGCGCGGATTGCGGTCGCCGATGAGCGCGCCCGCATCGCGCGGGAGATCCATGATGTCGTCTCGCACAGCCTGAGCGTCATGGTGCTGATGTCCGATGGGGCGGCGTCGAAGGTCGATTCGGAGCCGGCACGGGCCAAGGCCGCGATGGTACGCGTCCGCGACACCGGGCGTTCGGCGCTGGCCGACATGCGACGGATGCTCGGGGTGCTGCGCGAGGAGGAGCCGGGTTCGGATGCGCCGCAACCCGGCATCACCCAGCTCGGCGCTCTCGTCGAGCAGTCTCGCGCCGCCGGACTGCCGGTCACGCTCCACACCGACGGTGAACCGGGCCAGATCTCGGACGGCCTGGGGTTGACGGTGTACCGGTTGGTCCAGGAGTCGTTGACCAACGCGCGCAAGCACGCGGGTGAGATGCTCACCCAGGTCGACGTCGCGATCAGCTACCGATCCCATGAGGTGGAGGTCGCGATCACCGACGACGGGGTGGGCACGCCGGAGACCGCGTCCGAGGGCGGTCATGGCCTGCTGGGCATGCGGGAGCGAGTCCTCGCTCATCGGGGTCAGCTGCGGGCAGGTCCGCGCAAGGACGGTGGGTTCGAAGTGGTTGCGGTACTGCCGCGAGATGAGAGGGTCTCGTCATGACGGTGCGCGTGCTGCTGGTCGATGACCAGGAGATGATCCGGATGGGACTGCGGATGGTGCTGGATTCGCAGCCGGATCTCGCCATCGTCGGCGAGGCCGACGATGGCGACACGGCCTTGGAACTGCTCGACACCGTCGGCACCGACGTGGTGCTGATGGATGTGCGGATGCCGCGCATGAGTGGTGTGGAAGCGACCCGCCGGCTGAACGAACGCGACAACCCGCCCAAGGTGCTGATCCTGACCACCTTCGACCTCGACGAGTACGCCTATGACGCGCTCCAGGCGGGAGCGTCGGGGTTCCTGCTCAAAGACACCCCGGTCGAGGACATCACGGCCGCGATCAAGCATCTGCACGCCGGCGATGCGGTGGTCGCGCCGAGCACCACTCGCCGGCTGCTGGATCACTTCACCCGATCCCGTCCGGTGGGTCGTGACCAGACCGCGCGGTTGGCAGGTCTGACGCCGCGCGAGCACGAGGTGCTCGGCTTGGTGGCACGTGGTCTGTCGAACGCGGAGATCGCCGCGGAACTCGTGCTTGCCGAGGGCACGGTCAAGGTGCATGTCGGCCGGATCCTCACCAAACTGCACCTGCGTGATCGGGTGCAGGCGGTGGTCCTGGCCTACGAAACCGGGCTGGTCGACGCCCGCCGACGGTAGGCCTCCGGCGTACGTATATCTTGGGTGATACGCCGAAGATATGCCCGAAGAGGGACGATTCCCGCGCGAGATCCCGGAAGGGTTGAGGCATGTCCTCAACCATCGTCGCCACCCATGAGCTGACCAAGCGCTACGGCAAACGAGTTGTCGTCGAAGACCTTGATCTGCGCATCCCGACCGGCAGCGTCTACGGATTCCTCGGCCCCAACGGGGCGGGGAAGTCAACGACGATGAAGATGCTGCTCTCGCTGATCCAGCCGTCCCACGGAGCCGTGGAGATCATGGGTCAACAGATGACCCGCGGGACCCGGCGTACGCTCCTCGGCCACATCGGCTCGCTCATCGAGGCACCACCCGGCTACGCCCACCTGACCGGCGCGGAGAACCTGCGCCTGATTCAGCGGCTGCTGGGCCTGAACCAGCAGCAGATCGAGTTCGCCGTCAGCGCGGTACGCCTGCAGGACCAGCTGAACAAGAAGGTCCGGGACTACTCCTTGGGGATGAAGCAACGGCTGGGCATCGCGATGGCATTGGCCAGGCAGCCGCAGCTGCTCATCCTCGACGAACCGACCAACGGCCTCGACCCGGCAGGGATCGAGGAGATGCGCGCCTTGCTGCGTTCCCTGGCCTCGGACGGGGTGACGGTCATGGTCTCCTCCCATCTCCTCGGCGAGATCGACAAGACAGCCACCGTTCTCGGCATCCTCAGCCAGGGACGGATGATCTTCCAGGGCACACGTTCCGAACTCATGGCGGCCTCCACTCCGGATCTGGTCATCACCTGCTCCGATCCAGCCTTCGCGGCATCAAGGCTCAGTTCTTTCGGGGCCCGGCTGACCGAGCAGCGAGAAGTCACGGTCCCAGGACTGAATGACCGACAGACCGCAGGTCTGGTCGCCGCACTCGTCGGTGAACAGGTCGGGATCTACGGCGTACGCCGCGACGAACAGACCCTTGAGGACGTCTTCATGAGCCTGACCGCCGGAGGAGGGCTGTGATGGGGCGGGCGATGGCCAATGAGTTCCGAAGATGCGGCATCTCGGTGCCGGAGTGATTGCGATGGTGATGATCCTCGCGGTGCTCGTCCTGTCCCTGTTCACGGTTGTCTCCACTCCGGAGTTCGATCCGGATGAGTCGGGTGCCTGGAACGCCCTGCTCGCCGGCATGTCCCTCGGGATCCCGCTCACTGCTCCACTGCTCCTGGCGGTGCTGGCGTCCCGGCAGACCGACATCGAGCACCAGGGCAACGGCTGGCTTCTGCAAGCCAGCTCAGGAGTCACTCCGGGCGGGGTGTGTCGGGCCAAACTCCTCGCGCTCGGCATCGTCGTCACGGCCATCACCCTCGCTCAGAACCTCAGCGTCCTCGTCGCCGGCAAGCTGCTCGTCGGCATCAGCATCCCGCTCCCGCTCGGACACTGGGCTGGATTCGCTGCCTGCATGCTGGGGATCAACCTCGTCGTCCTCGCACTGCACATCGTCATCTCCGCGAAGGTCGAGAACCAGCTCGTGGCACTGGGCATCGGGGTGCTCGGCGCGCTGCTCGGAGCCTTCTCGCAGGGACTGCCCCCGGCGTACGCCCATCTGACACCCTGGGGCTATTACGCCCTGGCTCAGGCTGCCGGTTACGAGGGCGGGACCATCGTCACTCTGCCGCTGTCCTACCTCAGCGTGGCTGGGTTGACGGTCGTCTCCGCAGTTCTGTTCTGGCTCATCACCCACCGCTTCGACCGGCAGGAGGCCTGACATGGGTGCTTTCGCAGCCGAGCTCATCAAACTCAAGCGATCGCTGGCCTGGCCGGTCGTCGTGCTGCTGCCCATCGCCCTGGTGCTCGCTGGCGCGGCCACCCGGCTCGCCAGCGGCCGCGCACCCGAGAACGGCTGGGACACCGTGTGGCTGCAATCGGCGGTCTTCTACGGACTCTTCCCACTCGCGATCGGGGTCGCGATCCTCGGTTCGCTCGTCTGGCGAACCGAGCATCGCGGCAGCAACTGGAACGCGCTGATGAGCGGCCCCACCCCGTCGTCGCAGATCGTCATCGCGAAGACCGCCGTCGTCGCAGGTCTGACCGCGATCATGCAAGTCATCATGCTCTGCGCGGTACTGATCGTCGGCAAGCTCGGCTTCGGTCTGCCGGGAATGCTGCCCGGTAAATATTTCGGGGTGACAGCGCTGCTCATCCTCGCAGCTGTTCCGCTTGCCGCCACACAGTCGGCGCTCTCGATGTTCCTGCGCTCCTTCGCCGGCCCGATCGCGTTCGCGCTCGTCGGAGCCGGAGTCTCCACAGCGGTGCTGATGGTCAGCGGACCCGCGGCGTTGGTCTCGCCCTACGGCATCGTGACCCGCACCACGCAGCTTGGCACCGGAACCTTCGCCGACTCCGGCTCGATCACCGCGGGCGATGTCATCGCCATCGCGATCGCATCCGGCGTACTGGCCATTGCACTCATCAGCGCGACCACGGTCATCCTCAACCGACGCGATGCCCGTGCCTGACGTGGGCTTCACCCCGCTCCGGAGCCGACCTGGGAGGACGTCCCGACGTGCTCCTCTCCGGGGCTGAACGCGGGTAGCCCTGGTCCGGCCGGGGAGACACCGCACGGTGGCGGACCGGCGGTTGTGCTGTCCGTCCGCCCCGGCAAGATGTTGGGCATGACGATCACCCAGGTCCAGGTCAACCTGTTCTGCACCGACGTGGAGAAGTGCCTCGCCTTCTATGTCGAGCTCGGGCTGCCGGAGGCGTTCCGCTATCCGAAGACCGGGCCGATCGAACACGTAGAGGTGGACGCGGCCGGCGTACGTATCGGATTGACGGCGGCCACGGTCGCCAATGAGCTGGCGGGCCTTGGAGTCGTCCCGGGCATCGATCCGTCGGCCGAGGTCGCGTTGTGGTCCGACGACCTCGACGGCGCCTTCGGCTGTGCGGTGAGAGCCGGCGCGGCTGTCGTGACCGAGCCCATGGACTCGCCCGACGGTCGGCTCCGCTATGCCTGGGTCCGCGATCCAGACGGGCATCAGCTGAAACTCATCCAGTACCGATCATGGTCGGGAGCGCCGCATGCCCGCCGGTCCTGAGCGCCGGGCCGTGCGAAAGGTCGTCGGCTATGTCGTGCACGACCGGCGCTTGCTGGTCTTCACCCACGACCAGCTCCCACTGGACGTCCTCGGCGTCCAGGTACCGGCGGGAACGGTCGAACCCGGCGAACCTCCGGAGTCCGCGGTCGTTCGTGAAGTGCTCGAGGAGACCGGCATTTCAGCACGGGTGCTCCGGTCCCCGGGGTCGAACACTACGACGTGTGGCCCTCCAAACCTGAGCTCCATGAGCGGCACGTCTTCCAGCTCGAGCCACTCGGCCGCGATCTCCCAGAGGAATGGAGCGCCCGTGAGGATCACCCATCCGACGCGGTTCCGCCCAGCGATGGACCTGCCGATGGATCCTGCTGGAGCAGGCACACGTGCTCTGCGCGGGATTCGGGGCACGCCTGGAAGAAGTCATTCTGCGGGATTCCCCACAGGTGGAGGCTGGATGACCGCGCGTCTGGTCGTGGCGGCGATCTCGTATCCGATGCCCTTGTTCGCGCCGGTCACCAGCGCAGTCTTGTGTTCACTCACCCGGCCGATCCTGCTGCCGCCGCGGCGCCCGCGTCCAAAACCGATCGGGTGGTCGGCGATACCGCACCGGTATCGGCCGTGACCATCGTCTGGAAACATCACCTGGTGGAAACGCGGGAGCTGCGCTACTTCGTCGCCGTCGCCGAAGAGCCGCACTTCGGCAGGGTGGCGGAGCGGCTCGCGATCGCGCAACCGCCGCTGTCGCGGGCGATCCAGCGGCTGGAGCGGCGGCTCGGCGTCCTCCTGCTTGCATCGCACCGGCCGCGGTGTCGCCCTGACCGAGCCCGGGACGGTCCTGCTGCGGTAGGCTCGCGAGGCCCTCGCCGCGGTGGAAGCCGCCGGGCGCCGAACTCGCCGGGCGGCGGCCGGTCAGCCGGGTGTGGTGCTGGCGACAGGTACGTCAGAATATGAGCCATGCTGGAGATTGAACCGGGTGCGCAAGTGGTCGAAGGGACCTGCCATCACTGCGGTGAGCCGATGGTCCGCGTGACGGGCTTCATCAACCAGGACAACGACGCCCACGCGATCTATCTTGCATCCTGCTATCACCATGATGGTCACGAGGTGTGGATCGATGCCGTGTTTTCGCCGACGTGGGCTGACGGTGTGGACGACGCTTCACCTTCGGCTGCCGCATAGGGCCGGTCGACGGGCAGAGTGGACCCGCGGCCTCGCTTGTGACCGCGGCCGCAGCATTCAGCGACGCTGCGACCTTCGGCCACAAGCTGACCCGGGACGAAGCGTTGGCGCATCCGATGCTCGCTGAGTTCTGGACGATCGTCGACCATGTCCTTACGCATGACTCTGTAGTCCAAGCCCACATGTACGGCCCCGATGCCAGGTTCGAGCCGTCGGGTGGGGGAGCGACGGATTGATCCAGCCGGTCTCGGGGGCTATCGGCAGACCGTCTCGCACCTGCGGGCCTCGGGGGGTGCAGACGGGCGTTCAAGGATCAGATCGCCAGGTGGGATGATGCCGGCATGCCCCTAACCGCCCCGACACTGACGACCGACCGGCTGACGCTGCGTCCGTTCACCGAGGCCGACGCCGACGATCTCTACGCGCTGCAGAGCGACGGTTTTGCCTTGCGGTATTGGGATTCACCGCCGTGGACCGAACGATCGTCACTCGACCGGTTCCTCGCCGACGCCCGGAAGATGGCGGACGAGGGCACCGGTGTCCGGGTGGTGATCGAACACAGATCGGACCAGGCATTCCTCGGCTGGTGCACCGTCAACCAGTGGAATCTCCGCTTCCGCAGCACCCATCTCGGCTACTGCCTCAGCCCGACCGCGTGGGGACATGGGTACGCCACAGAGGCCGCGCACGCGCTGCTCCGCTGGGCGTACGAAACGCTCGACCTGAATCGGGTCCAGGCCGAGGTGGACACTCGCAATGTGGCCTCTGCTCGCGTACTCGAAAAGCTCGGGTTCATCCGCGAAGGGACCTTGCGCGAGGACTGCATCGTCAACGGTGACGTGTCCGACAGTTACGTGTACGGGCTGCTGCGGCGGGACTGGCTGGCGACGGGAGAGTCCGGCAGCAGCGCCGGATGAACCCGACGGCTGGCACCCTGTCCGGGTGGTACCTTCCCTCCGCACCGCCATCAGCACCGCGGCCCTGGCATTCGGCATACTGCTGGCCGGGTGCTCACCCAAACCCAGTACGCCGCCGGTCACGATCGGCAGCCTGCCGGCTGACGTGGGGCCGGAGATCCCGCTCAACGGCGAGCTCGATCGCTACGGGTCGTTCCAGGACTGGCCATCGGCCTGCGAACTGGTGACCGATCAGACCCTCAGATCGTTGCTGCCCCAGATCGGCAACATCACCCGCAAGCCGGAGTCGCGGAGTTACGAGATAACGGCGCCCGATCTGACGAAGGTGCCCGGTGAGATCAACGTACCCGAGGCGCGCTGCGCCACTCGGTTCTCCATCCCCGTGGGAATGCTGGCCAACAATGCGGGCACCGTGCACACCGACATCATGCTCGCCGGATCCCCGGATTTCGTGCAGCGCAACAAGCGCAGGGGGACCGGGACGATGAAGGGAGACATCAAGGGCGGAACCTGCGAACCCGTGGACACCGACATCCAGTGCGTGGACGACTCCGGACGGATCCAGTTCCGCCTCAACTTCCAGTTGCCGCATCACGGTCCGAATCTGAAGGATCCGAGCCGCTACGAACGCAACGGCGAGGTGGTGTCCTTCACCACGAGCAAGCAGGACACGCAACCCCGAAACGACTACGTGGACGCCAACCTGACCAGACCAATCGTCGAATCGATCCTGAGCAGATTCGGCAATTCCTGAACGCTCACGGGATTTCCTCGGCCAACCCGATGAGAATCCCTTCCGGGCCGCGGATGTAGCACAGCCGGTACACGTCCTCGAAGCGCACCACCTCGGTGCTGACGAGTTCGGCGCCCTGCCCGCGCAGCCGATCCAGCGTCGCATCGAGATCGTCGACGGCGAACATCACCCGCAGGTACCCCAGAGCGTTCACCGGAGCATTGCGATGGTCGGCAACCACGGCCGGCTCCAGGAAACGTGACAATTCGAGCTTCCCGTGGCCATCCGGCGTACGCATCATCGCGATCTCGACCCGCTGGTCGCCGAGGCCGGTGACCGCGCCGGCCCACTCGCCCTCGACCATGCCGCGGCCCTCGAGCTCCAGGCCGAGCGTGGTGAAGAAGGCGATCGTCGCGTCCAGATCCTCGACGACGATGCCCATGTTGTCCATCCGGATGGTCATGGCAGCACTCTAGTCGGCCGGCAGATCCTCCTGCTCCGCCGAGGTCGCAGTCGCGACAAGTCGCGCCAGAGCGGCGGCATCCGGCGTACCGGCGTCGGTGGACCAGAGCACCAGTTGCTGGCGGGCCGCGCCCGCGTAACTGAAGGAATCCCAGTTCAGCAACATCCGCCCAGCGATCGGATGTACGATCACCTTCGCACCGAAGGCCTGCTCGGCGACGCGGTGTTCGGCCCACCAGCGGCGGAAATCCTTGTCAGCAATGGAAAGCCGGCCGACGAGCGCTGCGAGCTCGGGATCATCAGGATTCTTGGTCGCTTCTCGGCGCAGGATGCCGACGCAGGTCCGGGCGACCAATTCCCAATCCTCGTAGAGATCTCGCACCGCCGGATCGGTGAAGGTGATCGCGACATAGTTGCGGTCCGCGATCGGGATCCGACCGAAGTCGGTGAGCAGCGCCGCGGCCGGTGCGGTCCACGCCAGCACGTCCATCCGTGGGCCGAGGACGATTGCCGGCAACTCGGTGAGCTGATCAAGAAGCAACTGCAGCCGGTCGTGAGCGGCTTCCCGCCCGGGCACCGACAGCACGTAACCGCGGGCACGGTTGAGCAGATCCTCCGCGTACGCCCGTTGTTCCGGCGACAGCCCGAACGTGCGGCACAGACTCGCGAACACCTGGTCCGAGGGTACCAACCGGCCCTGCTCGACCCGGGTGTAGTAGTCGACGCTGACCGCGGCCAGTTGGGCAACCTCCTCACGGCGCAGCCCCCGGACGCGGCGCCGCGCGGTGTTGCTCACTACGCGCCGCGGAATGGCGTCAGGGGAGACCTCGCTGCGGCGTACCCGGAAGAAGTCTCCCAGGACCTTGAGCTGAGGTGAGGACGTCATGCATCAAGCCTAGATCGATTCGATGGCCCTTTCCTGGGAGAGATCGTTCCTATGCAGGAATCCGATCTGGTTCGCCCAGCTCACCCGGGCGAATGTGGAGGTGTGCCCGGGGAAAGGCCTCGGGAGCAGAAGGAGGGACCATGACCGGCACCATCGAACACATCAGTTTCCGCAACCCCTACATGTACTGGGATATCGCGGCGGATCTGCACTTCCCGCCGGACTTCGATGCGGCGCGGCGCTACCCGACGATCGTCGCTGCGCACCCGATCGGCAGCTGCAAGGAGCAGACGTCCGGCAACGTCTACGCCGCCGCGCTCGCGGCGGCGGGTTACGTGGTGGCCGCGTTCGACGCCAGCTTCCAGGGGGCGAGTGGGGGAGAGCCGCGGTTCCTCGAGGATCCGGCCCAGCGGGTCCAGGACTTCAGCCGCGTGGTCGACCACCTGGTCACTCTGCCCTATGTGGATGCGGATCGATTGGGCGTGCTCGGTGTCTGCGGCGGAGGTGGCTACACGCTGGCGGCCGCGAAGACCGAGAAGCGCCTCAAGGCGGTCGTGTCTGTCACCGGCGCGAACTTCGGCCGGCTGCAGCGGGAGATGGCGGCCCAGAACGGCGGTGTGCTCACCGCGCTCGCTGGCATCGGCGAGCAGCGCACCGCGGAGGCGCGTGGCGCGGAGAGCGCGGTTAATGGCTTCCTGCCCGAAACCGCCGAGGCCGCGCAGCAGACCGGTGATATCGACATCATCGAGGCTTTCGACTACTACCGCACCGATCGAGGCCGGGCCGAGCACGGCAGCGTGCTCTTCGAAGCGGCGCACGGGACGGCCGCGCTGGGCTGGGACGCGTTCGACCTGGCCGACCAGTTGCTCGACCAGCCGCTGTTGATCGTGATCGGCGACAAGGACAAGCAGGGCGCGTTCGGTGCCTATCGCGACGGCCACGAGATCCACGAGAAGGCCGCGTCGAAGGACAAGCGACTGGTGGAGATCGACGGTGCCTCACACTACGACCTCTACGATCGACCGAACGGGGCCGGCGAGGCGCTGAAGTCGATCATCCCCTTCTTCGACGAGAAACTCTGATCGGGTCAGGGAACCCGTACGTCGGAGCCGAGCTGCTGACCGAGCTCGACAACCTGATCGGCACGGTCGGCGGCGACGGCCACGAGCGGGAAGGCGTCGGAGTCCTCATCGAGGACCGCGACCACCACGCCGCTCGGTCGCAGCAGCTCGTTGACCTGTGCGGTCACCTGCTCGACCTCACCGTCGGAGTCGGCCAGCACCGGGATGTCGACGCCGGAGCCGGCCACGCGCGGCAGCCTGGCGAGTTTGCCGACGACCTCGTCGGCGGGTTCCTTCCAGTCCAGGTACGCCAGCTCGCCGGCCCGCTCCAGCGCGTCGACGACCGGGATCACCCCGGTCAACTCCTCGACATCCTCGATGCCGCGGTCGGCGAGATCCTCCTCGCGCGCGTCAAAATAGCCTTGGGGATCGTCCGCGGACTGTTGGACCGCGGCCCGGGCCTCGGCGTTGTCGGTGATGAGTGCGGTGAAGGTGCACCAGTTCGCTTCGCCAGCCATACCGATATCTTAGGTTCGGGCCGCCCGGGTGGCCGTCCGTCAGAGTGGCGGCTCGCCCGGTGCGTACTGCCCGGCGATCCACCGGCAGATCGCCTCCACCACATAGTCCTGTTCGGCCTGATCGAGCGGTCGGCCGGCGGGGATCTGATGCCAACGCGCCAGACAGGTGCGGCAGCAGGTCGCGGTGGCGTGCTGGGCGACGAAGACCGGATGCCCGCGATAGGGCGTCTGGCGGCCGTCGTTGCGAGGCTCGGCCGGGGCGAGTCGCTGGGCGATCAGCTGGTGGGCGTGCTGGCGTACCGTCGTGATGCCACGCAACTCGACCACCGCCCGGTCCCGGCCGCGCAGCGCGAAACGGGCGCGGAACCGCTGCCGGCCGATCCGCTCCAGCCGGGCGTCCAACTCGTCCATGCGACCAAGCTTGCCAAGCAGCACTGACAGCGGCGCCACGGTTTGGCAGGATCGCACCCATGCACGCCTCATCCGCGGAGTCGACGGGCCCGGCGATCCCACCGCCGGTGCTCGCCGGGCTGGCGGCACTCGCTCAGACGGTGCTCGCTCGCGGGTCGCTGAGTACGCGAGGGAGCAGGATCGCCGGCGGACTGCTTGCCGGCGCGTCGGCCGGGCTGATGGCGGCGTCGGTGCTCAGCTTCCGCCGCGCCGGTACCACCTTGAACCCGCACGAACCGGCGACCGCCACCGCGCTGGTGCAGACCGGGGTCTTCGGTGTCACCCGCAATCCGATCTACCTCGGGATGGCCGGGCTGCTGGCGGCCCATGCCGTCGCGCGGCGATCGTGGCGGGCGGGCGTACCAATCTCGTTGTTCCTGCTGGTCATCGACCGGTGGCAGATCCCCGCCGAGGAAGGCGCGCTGAGGCAGAAGTTCGGCGCGGAGTTCGAGGCGTACGCCCGGCGGGTGCCGCGGTGGCTGCCCAGACTCGGGGCGAGCAGATGACCGACTACCTCTCACCACACCTGGCCTCATCGGCGCTGCTGCTGATCGATGTGCAGAACGATTTCCTCGACGGAGGCGCCGCACCCATACCGGGTACCTCTGCCGTGCTGCCGAAGCTTGCGGAGCTGGCCGCGGCCTATCGTGAGGGAGACCTGGCCGTGGTCCACCTGGTGCGGCTCTACCAACCCGGTGACAGCGACGTCGACCTCGTCCGGCGGGATCGGATCGAGCGCGGTGAGCAACTCGTCGCACCCGGCTCCGCCGGTGCGGACCTCCCCGCATCGCTACTGCCCGATGACACACCCCTCGATGCCGCCGCCCTTCGAACCGGCGCACCGCAGGTTCTGGGTGAGCAGGAGGTCGTGTTCTTCAAGCCTCGCTGGAGTGCGTTCCATCGGACCGAACTGGAGGGATGGCTGCGGAACCGTGGCCCTGGACACGATCGTCGTCGCCGGCTGCAACCTGCCGAACTGTCCGAGGGCGACGCTGTTCGATGCGACCGAGCGGGACTTCCGCTCGGTGCTCGTGGTCGATGCCGTGTCCCAGCTCTCCGACGAACGACTGACCGATCTGGAAGCGATCGGGGTACGCCTGCTCCAGACCCGACACGTGGTCGATCAGCTCGTCCAGGAGCTGCGGACGGAGCAGCCCTGAGCGGGGAATCGTTCGCCGGGATCGACCTGGCCGCCGATCCGGCGCGGACCGGGCTCGCCGTGCTGCGCCGGTCCGGGGGAGGGGTTCTGGTGGACCGGGTCGTCGTCGGTGTCGAGGATAACGCGATCGTTGCCGCCGTGACCGACTGCGATCGGGCCGGGGTCGATGTACCGATCGGCTGGCCGGATTCCTTTGTGGAGTTGGTAGGCCGGCACGCGGCCGGTGAGCTGGTGGCGCCGTCGTCCACCGGCCCGGAATGGCGGCGGGAGCAGCTGCTGCGGGCCACCGATCGGTTCGTGCACGAGCGGTTCGGACTCACTCCGCTGAGCGTGGCCGCCGATCGGATCGCGCATCCGGCGCTGCGCTGGGCGGGGATCGAGGCCCGGCTGCGCGAGTCGGGATCGGACCTCACCCGCGACGGCACCGGGCTGGTCGTCGAGGCGTACCCGGCCGGAGCACTGGCGATCTGGGGCTTGCCGCACCGCGGCTACAAGGGCACCAAGAACGTGGACCGCCGCACCGAACTTGTGGACGCACTGGCGGGTCTGTTGCCGTGGTTGGACTGGAACGGCCACCGGGAGCCGTGCGTCGCCGACGACAACGCGCTCGACGCCGTGCTCGCGGCGCTGATCGCTCGCGAGGTGCACCGCGGCAACTATCACCGGCGGCTGGAATCGCTACGGAACAAGGCGATTTCGGAGGGCTGGATCTGCCTGCCCACCGGAGTGCCGAGACGCTGACGACGCGGGGGATGAGTCCACTTCGACACGGCAGTCCCGGCTCCGCTTCGCTGCGCGGCGACTGCTACACGGCGGACGTGGGTGTGGGGTCAGCCGCGATAGCTGAGGCGTACCCGATGCTGACCGGTCTCGTCGACGGTCAGCTCGACGACGCCGGTGATCCCCGCCAGCTCGTCGGTGCCCGAGCCGGGCACGACCTCGTAGCGCAGCTCGCTGTCCCCACCGGTCATCTTTCCGAATTGCTGCAGGACAGCGGATCCCTCGTGTCCGTCGATGCTGCCCTCGAAGATCTCGAAGCAGACGTAACCCGCTTCCCCCGATCCCGGATCGCCAGCGGAGATCATCACCCCACGGCCGGTACCGGCCATGCCGCCGCTCCAGGTCTTGGTGAAGTTCAATCGCCCGGTACCGCCGAGCAGCGGATCGCCCGGGGTCATTCTCGATGGTGAACTCGGCGGTCGTCTCGCGCTCGGCATCAGGGTCATCGGCCATGGGACCACCGTAGGATGCCGATATGGCGGAGAACAAGACCCGGCCCACCGATGCCGATGTCGGCGACTTCGTCGCCGGGTTGTCGGCGCGGCGCCGCGACGAGGCGGAACGGCTGATCGAGGTGATGACCGAGATCTCCGGCGAGCCGCCGGTGCTCTGGGAGCCGAGCATCATCGGCTTCGGAAAAGTCCATTACCGTTACGAATCCGGCCGCACGGGCGAGATGCCCGCCAGCAGCTTCAGCCCGCGGAAGGCGTCGCTGACGATCTACCTCCCCGAGGGTTTCGATCGGTACGCCGACCTGCTGGACCGGCTCGGCAAGCATCGCACCAGCGTCTCCTGTCTCTATCTGAACAACCTCGACGACGCCAACCCCGGCACCCTGCGGGAGCTGCTCACCCGCAGCTGGTGGCACCACCAGAAACCGGAGCGGAAACCGACCACGGTCGCCGAGTACGTGGCGACCATTCCCGAGGCGGCCCGGCCGCACTTCGACGAGCTCCGCGTCCTGGCTCGCGAGGCATTGCCGGAGGCAGGCGAGGAACTCGGTTACGGGATCCTCGGCTACCGGATGCCGGACAGCAAGGGCCGGGCGTACATCTCCGGCTGGCGGGACCACGTCGCGATCTACCCGATCCCCAGAGACGAAGAACTGGCCGCCGAACTGGCGCCTTTTCAACAAGGCAAGGGAACTCTCTGGTTCGCGCTGACCGAGCCGCTGCCGGCCGAGCTGATCCGGCGGACGCTGCGCGCACTGCTTGGCGGAGGGGTCGGGTGACCCCTCGACACGCTGGCCATTGCTCCGCTGGCGCTCCGCCTGGCCAGCTACTCGGCGATCGTGGCGATCAGGGCCTGGGCGTGCGCTCGTGCACGACGTCGATCACATCGGCGATCGAGTCGGCGACGCGGGTGGCGCGATAGGGGAACTTCTCGATATCGGAGGGTGAGGTGGAGCCGGTCAAGACCAGGATCGTGCGCAGCCCGGCCTCCAGGCCGCTGACGATATCGGTGTCCATGCGGTCGCCGATCATCACCGTGTGTTCGGAGTGCGCCTCGATCCGATTCAACGCGGTCCGCATCATCAACGGGTTCGGTTTTCCCACGTAATAAGGCTTTCGGCCGGTCGCTGCGGTGATCAGCGCGGCCACCGAGCCGGTCGCGGGCAGGGTACCCTCGGCCGACGGCCCGGACACATCGGGGTTGGTTGCGATGAACCGGGCACCGTTCTCGATCAGCCGGATGGCGCGGGTGATCGCCTCGAAGGAATAGGTCCGGGTCTCGCCCAGCACCACGTAATCGGGGTCCCGTACCGACATCGTGTAACCGGCCTCGTAGAGCGCGGTCGTCAACCCCGCTTCACCGATCACGTAGGCCGTGCCGCCCGGTCGCTGCTCGGCCAGGAAGCTCGCGGTCGCCAGTGCCGAGGTCCAGACCCGGTCCTCCGGGACGTCGATCCCGCTGCCCAGCAACCGCGCCCGCAGATCCCGCGGGGTATAGATCGAGTTGTTGGTGAGCACCTGGAACTTCAACCCATTGCTCTGCAACGCCTCAATGAACTCCGCGGCACCACCGATGGCGTGCTCTTCCCGGACCAGTACGCCGTCCATATCGGTCAGCCACGAATCGACGTGCGGCGCGTTCGCCGGCGGAGGTGTGATGGCCATGGCAGGAGTCTAGAGCCGGGGTCTGGTGGCCCGCAGCATCACGAGGCTGACCACATGCAGACCTACACGGTGGCGTACGACGATCCGGCCGATGAAGGCCACGACCTCGAACGGCCTGTTTCACCGGTACCACCGGCCCAGGTATCGGGCAGCGGAACTGGCCGCGCAGCCCCGATACCGGGCTGCCGATGCGCCAGGCGATCACCCTGGCCCTGCCGGCCGATTATCAACGCCAGTGGCCGGAGCTGCCCGGAATCGCGTTCTTCACTGGGCAGGGCCAGTTCGCTGAACCGGATGAGGCGGTGGCGAGCGCGCTTCCGGCTGCTGACCGACGAGAGCGCCTGGGACGATGCGGATGACCCCACCTCGAACTCGAAGAGGACGTCGCCGACCTCAACTTCGGTGGTGGTGGGAATGCCCAGATCGATCTGGAGTCCGACCCCGTCGACCGGGACTGCAGCTGATCATCCGGGCATGCGGACGTTGAGCCGCTGCGCCGTCACGGTGACCAGCAGAAGGGCGCCGGTCATCAGCAGGAAGGCTGCGTCGGCGTCATTGACCAGGTCTGCCACGACGGTTCCCAGCGCCAGGCCGAGCGCACCGCCGAACTGCTTCGCAGAGTTCAACAGTCCCGAGACCGCGCCCGCATCACCCGCCGGTGCATCGGAGCTGATCACGGTCGCGAGCGGCGTATTCAACAGGCCGCCACCCACGCCCAGGAGCAGCGAAGGAACGAATAGGCCGAACCAGAACCCGCTCGCCGGTGTCAGCGCCAACCAGAGTGCCCCGAGTCCGGCCAGCAGCGCGCCCGTACTGATCAGGACTCGCGGGCTGAATCGGTCCATCAGGCGCGGTACGAAGAACAGATTCACCACCAGCACCGAGCCGGTCAGCGGCACGAATGCCAGCCCGGTCTCGATCGGTGAGTAACCCCAGTCGTCCTGCAATCGGAAAGTGAGGAAGTACCAGATCCCTACCTGGAAACAGATTGCGGTCAACAGGGTCGCGATCGTACCGAGTGCGATGTTCGGCCGGCGCCACAGACTGGCTGGCACCAGCGACAGCCTGCTGCGCCGCTCCAGCCACCGCCAGCCGACCGCGCTGGCCCCGCCGATCAGGAAGATGATGATCGGCCGTGGGGTGAGGCCGTCGGTCGAGAACCGGGTCAGTGCCTGGACGATGCAGCCCATCGCGACCAGGGAGGCGAGCACCGTTCGCCAGTCCGGACGGGTGTCGGCGGCGGGTGGCGACGCGCGCTGACCCCCGCCCAGCCGGTACGCCCCAGCAGTCACCACCAGCCCGATCGGCAGGTTGATCAGCAGCACCGCACGCCAGGAGACGAGCTCGGTCAGCACCCCACTGAGGATGTTGCCGATGCCGCCACCCGCCACACCGACGGCGGTCCAGATCGCGATCGCGCGCGAGCGCTCCAGACCCTCGGCGAAGGTGACGGTGAGCAAGGTGAAGGTGGCCGGTGAGATCGCGGCCGCGGACAACCCCTGCCCGACCCGGGCGGCCACCAGCAGCCACCCGCTGGTCGCCAACCCGCCGATCACACTGGAGATGGTGAATCCGAGGACGCTGACCAGCAGCACCCGGGTCGCGCCGAGGGAATCCGCCAGCCGTGCGGCGGCCAGCAGGGCTCCGGCGAAGGCGATGCTGTAACCCATCGCGACCCAGGAGGTGCCGATCGGGCCGAGGCCCAGATCCCGCCGGATCGCCGGCAGCGCGACGTTCATCACCGAGACGTCGAGCACCACCACCAGCTGAGCCACCGAAGCCACCCACAACGTCAACCGCTCCGACACCACGCCTCCTTGATACGTGCGTATAACTGATACAAACGTATCAAGCTGATCAGGAGGCGTACCCATGGCCGCGGAGGACCGAACCAGCCAGATCCTGGACGCCGTCGAGGCGCTGCTCGGTGAGGGTGGCCTCGATGCCGTGACGATGCGCGCCGTGGCCGCGCGCGCCGGGGTCTCGCTGCGGCTGGTGCAGTACTACGGGAACAGCAAGGACGAACTCCTGCACGCCGCGCTGACCCGACTCTCCACCCGTGGCATCGCGCGCTGGCGAGCCGCCTCCGACGCCATCGACGATCCGACCCGGGCGCTGGAGAGTTTCTTGCTCGCGGCATTGCCGACCGACGAGGCGAGCAGTTCCCTGCATCGAGTGGGGGTCTCCCTCGAGCTGCTCGCCATCACCACCAACTCACCCGCCGCGGAGGCGTACCGGGCCCATCTCGCAGAGCTGGCCGGTCAGCTGACCGAACTCTGGCGGCGCACCGACCCGATACTCACCGAGGACGAGGTGGCCGGGCTGGCACGCGAATCGATGGCCCTGGTGCACGGCCTCGGCTCGCTGGTGCTCGCCGGTCACACGACCGCTGTCTGTGCAGCAGAATCCCTCTCCGAATTCCTCGACCGATCGGCGAGAATGTCAAGATGAGCAACCAGGAGAGCACCTCCCCGGGCACCCTGCATCGCTTGCGGCCACTGGTCCCGCGTGACCCGAACGAGAAGGGCCGCAGTTCCTCACCGCTGGAGCTGCTGTTCGACCTCACCTTCGCCGCCGCCTTCTCCGTCGCCGGCACCCAGTTCGCCGAACTGCTCGCCAAGGGTTAACTCAGGCCGGCGCTGCTCGGGATGACCTTCGCCTGTTTCTGCATCATCTGGGCCTGGATCAACTACTCCTGGTTCGCCAGCGCCTATGACAACGACGACTGGGGTTCGCGATTGCAGGCGATGATCGTGATGGTCGGCGTGGTGATCTTCGCGCTCGGCATCCCCCCGATGTTCAAGTCGGTGGAGGAGGGTGACCACCTCAACAACCGCACCATCGTGCTCGGTTATGTGGTGATGCGGCTGGCCCTGCTGGTCGGTTGGCTGCGGGCGCGCAGGAACGATCCCGAGCGGCGCTCGCAGATCAACGCCTACCTGACCAACCTGGTGATCGCGCAGGCCGGCTGGATCGTGGTCGCGCTGGTCCCGTTCAGCCTGCCGGTCGGCCTCGGGATCAGCGTGGTGCTGGTCGTCCTGGAACTCATCGGACCGGTCTTCGCCGAGCGCGGACGGGTGGGCACCCCCTGGCATCCCGAGCACATCGCCGAACGCTACGGGTTGCTGGCGATCGTCACCCTCGGCGAGGGCGTCATCGGCACGGTGGCCAGCCTGAGCGCGGTGGTCGGCAACGACAACTGGTCCTTCGAGGCCGTGCTGGTCGTGATCGCCGGTATCGGCCTCACCTTCGCCATGTGGTGGGTCTACTACGCGGCCAACTCGGCGACCATCCTGGAGTACTACCGGGAACGTGTGCTGAGCTTCGCCTATCTGCATTTCCCCGTCTTCATCAGCATCGCCGCGGTGGGCGCCGGCCTGCACGTCTCGTCCTACTGGATCACCAGAGAGGCGACCATCTCCGAGTTCCAGGTGGTCGGGGCGGTCGCGATTCCGGTGCTGCTCTTCGTGCTGTCGGTGAACGCCTTCTACTACGCGGTCTATCGCGGTGCGCACGGCGGCCATCAGGGGTTCCACGGAATGCTGGTGATCGTCACCTGTGCGGTGATCGCGGTCGCGATGCTGATGGCCAGCCGGGGTGTCTCGATCGGCTGGTGCCTGATCGTGGTGATGCTGGCGCCGTGGGTGTCGGTGGTCGGTTATGAGACAGTGGGCCACAGGCACATCGCCCGAGACGAGGCCACGTTGCTGGCCGCGAAGAAACAGGGGTGAGGATGGCGCTGCCACAGGAACTGCCGATACTGGAACGGCGCCCGGTCCGGCTGCGCCCCTGGCGTGACGACGATGTGCCCATCGTCCGCGAGGTGGCCGACGATCCGCTGATCCCGCTGATCACCACCGTCCCCACGAGCGGCCGCCACGACGACGCGATGGAGTGGATCGCCCGCCAGCACGAGCGGATGGTGACCGGTTACGGGTACGCCTTCGCGATCGCCGATCTGGAGACCGACGCCCCGGTCGGGCACATCATCCTGCGCACCCATGAGGTCCAGCACGGCCGTGCGGGGGTCGGTTACTGGATCGCGAAACGCTATCGCCGCAAGGGGTACGCCGCCGCGGCGCTCCGGCTGATCACCGACTGGGCCGACACGATCGATGAGATCGGTCGCGTCGAGTTGCACGTCGAACCGCAGAACGAGGGTTCCTGGCGCGCCGCGGAGGATGCCGGTTACCAGCGCGAGGGACTGCTGCGGGCCTACCAGCGGATCGGGGCCGAGCGCTATTCGATGTGGGTCTATTCGCACGTCCCGGACCGGGACTGGGAGGTCGAGCAGGAAGAAGTCCCCGAGGACTGACCCTCAGCGGGTCGTGCGGGTCGCACCGAGCTGATCGGCGAAGCCGTACGCCACCGCGCGGGCCGCGGCGGACACCTCGGTGTCGACCGCGGTCAGCGCGGCCCGATCGCCGGCGGCATCACCGCCGGTCAGTTCGGCCCAGCGGGCCACCTGCTCCGGTGACGCCTCGGGATGGAACTGCACGCCGACCGCGGAGCCGGCGCGGAACACCTGGTGGGCGAAGCGGTCGGTGCGGGCCAGCTCGATCGCACCCGGGGGCAGCCTGGTGACCACGTCCCGGTGCGACATCGCGACCGGGCAGGATCCCTGGGTGGCCAGGGATCCCAGCATCGGGTCGGAGCCGGCGGTGGGGGACCAGTGCAGCTCCTGGGGTCCCTCCTCGCGGCCGTCGGGATGGTCGACGGTGACGGCGCCGCCGAGCGCCTCGGCGAGGATCTGGTGCCCCAGGCAGATGCCCAGGGTCGGCGTACCGTTCTCGACCGCGGAGGCGACCAGTCGGCGTACACCGGGCAGCCAGGGGTGCTCGGCCTCGGCGTGGCAGTTCATCCGACCGCCCAGGATCAGCAGCCCGTCGGCGATCTGCGGGAGCTCCGCGTTCCACAGCGGTACCAGCTCGAGCTGCATCCCGGCTTCGCTGAGCCAGGGCTCGAAGCGGCCCAGCGGGACCTCGGGATCGGGTTGCAGCACGGTGATCGTCGGCACGAGTCGGATGCTAGCGCCCCCAGCCCGTTCCGTTCCCTGAGCGAGCGGGGCATCTCGACACGCAACCCCGGCTCCGCTTCGCGGTGCCGGGGTTGCTGCTCGATGAGCGTCGGGGGTTGAGGTCAGCGAAGCTGGTCGATGATCTCGTTGAGGGTCTGCGAGGGCCGCATCACCGCGATCGTCTTGTCCTCATCGGGGCGGTAGTAGCCACCGATGTCGGCGGGCTTGCCCTGGACCCTGATCAGCTCGGCGTCGATGGCATCGGTCTGGGCGACCAGCTGCTCGGCGACCGGCTGGAACTTCTTCGCCAGCTCGGGATCCTCGGTCTGCTTGGCCAACTCCTCGGCCCAGTAGCGGGCCAGCCAGAAGTGGCTGCCGCGGTTGTCGATCTGGCCGAGCTTGCGGGCGGGGGACTTGTTCTCGTTCAGCAGCGTCTCGGTCGCCTTGTCCAGCGCATCGCCGAGCACCCGGGCGCCGGCGTTGTCGTAGGTGCCGGCCAGGTGCCGCAGGCTCTCCGCCAGCGCCAGGAACTCGCCGAGCGAATCCCAGCGCAGGTAGTCCTCGGCGATCAACTGCTGCACGTGCTTGGGTGCCGAACCACCGGCCCCGGTCTCGAACAGGCCACCGCCGGCCATCAGCGGCACCACCGACAGCATCTTGGCCGAGGTGCCGAGCTCCAGGATCGGGAACAGGTCGGTGTTGTAGTCACGCAGCACGTTGCCGGTCACCGAGATGGTGTCCTTGCCCTCGCGGATCCGCTCCACCGAGAAGCGGGCGGCATCGATCGGGGACATGATCTGGATGTCCAGACCGTCGGTGTCCAGCTCGGCCAGGTACTTCTTCACCAGGGTGATCAGGTTCTGGTCGTGGCTGCGGGTCTCGTCCAGCCAGAACACCGCCGGGGTCTCGGAGGCGCGGGCCCGGTCGACGGCCAGCTTCACCCAGTCCCGGATCGGGGCGTCCTTGGTCTGGCAGGCACGCCAGATGTCGCCGGCCTCCACCTGGTGCTCGGTGAGCACCTCACCGGTGGAGTTGACGATCTGCACGCGGCCGGCGGCCGGGATCTCGAAGGTCTTGTCGTGCGAGCCGTACTCCTCGGCCTTCTGGGCCATCAGCCCGACGTTGGGGACCGAGCCCATGGTGGTCGGGTCGTACGCCCCGTGCTTGCGGCAGTCGTCGATCACGGCCTGGTAGATGCCGGCGTAGGAGCTGTCCGGGATCACCGCCAGGGTGTCGGCCTGGTTGCCGTCCGGGCCCCACATCTGGCCCGAGGTGCGGATCATCGCCGGCATCGAGGCGTCCACGATCACATCGCTGGGCACGTGCAGGTTGGTGATCCCCTTGTCGGAGTTCACCATCGCCAGCCGCGGCCCATCGGCGATCGCCTGATCGAAGGCGGCGCGGATCTCGGCGCCGTTGGGCAGCTTCTCCAGGCCGGCGAAGATCGCGGCCAGACCGTCGTTGGGGCTGAGGCCGGCGGCGGCGAGATCGTCGCCATACTTGGCGAAGACCTCGTCGAAGAAGATCTTGATCACGTGGCCGAAGATGATCGGGTCGGAGACCTTCATCATCGTCGCCTTCAGGTGCACCGAGAACAGCAGGTCCTGCTCCTTGGCGCGGCGGATCTGCTCGGCCAGGAACTCATCGAGTTCACCGGCGCTCAGGAAGGTGGCGTCGATGACCTCGCCCTCGAGCACCGGGATGCTCTCCTTGAGCACGGTGGTGCTGCCGTCGGTGGCCTCCAGCCGGATCTGCAGGGTGTCGGCGGCCGGGATGATCACCGAATCCTCGTTGTGCCGGAAGTCGTGATCGCTCATCGTGGCGACCTCGGTCTTCGACTCCGGGGTCCACGCACCCATCGAGTGCGGGTGTTTGCGGGCATAGTTCTTGACCGCCGCGGGGGCGCGGCGATCGGAGTTGCCCTCGCGCAGCACCGGGTTCACCGCAGAACCCTTGACCGCGTCGTAACGGGCCCGGATCTCCTTGTCCGCTTCGGATTGCGGCGATTCCGGGTAGTCTGGCAGGTCGAATCCCTGGGCCTTGAGCTCGGCCACCGCCGCCTTCAGCTGGGGGACCGAGGCGGAGATGTTGGGGAGCTTGATGATGTTCGCGTCCGGGGTCTTCGCCAGCTCGCCGAGCTCGGCCAGCGCGTCGGCGACCCGCTGATCGCTGGGCAGTCGGTCGGCGAATGCGGCCAGGATCCGGCCGGCCAGCGAGATGTCCCGGGCCTCCACCTCGACGCCTGCCGCGGCGGCGAACGCGTCCACGATCGGCTTGAACGAGAAGGTCGCCAGCATCGGCGCTTCATCGGTCAGGGTGTAGATGATTTTTGGCATCGGTGTGGTGTCTCCCTCGGCTGCCGATTACAGGTCTTGTCCACTGGGCAGCGTATCGGATCGACACCAGTCGGCCGGCCGGTCTTGGGGGTGCGGGGGAGGGTCAGCGGCCCTCGCCGTCGCAGCTCTGCCCGGTGCCCACCGGGCCACCGAACTCCCGGCCGCCGAAGATGTTGGTCTTCACGAACTCGTAGTAGGCGCGCTGCTTGGTGGTGGCGTACGGGTTGTCCGCGGCGCAACGGGCGACGTAGTAGCCGACCGCGTCGGCGAACCCCTCGGTCTGGTTGCTGCCGTAGTCGGTGACCGGCCCGTTGGCCGACCAGACGCGCTGATAGCGCTGCCAGTACGCCGGCTCCTCGCCACGGTCGGCGTTCAGCGAGTGGGCCATCTCGTGGATGATCAACCGGACCAACCGGCCCCGGTCGCCATCGGCGTACCCCTGCTTGAACTTGGTCAGGTCGAGGGTGACCACACCGGCGCGGGAGAGTCCGTAGTCACCCCAGGCCCAGGAGTTCGTGGAGCGCGAGTTGATCTCCAGGCTGCCGCCGTTGCCGGCCTTGACGCGGTTCAGATAGTCGGTGCAGTCGACCGAGTCCAGGGTCTCGGCGAACAGCTTGACCACCGGGCGGTAGCTGTTGTCGCGCCACTGCGGGCCGGTGAGGGTGAACCCCCACTGGCGTTCTGCCCGGTCGGCGATCGTCGCGGCGCTCATCGAATCGGTGATCGGCAGGTCGATCGAACACGGGTTGGGGATGCCTGCCACCTCCGGCTTCGGGGGTGGGGGCGGCGGTGGCGGGGGAGCCGGCTTGCTGGTCTGCGGGGGTGCGACCGGGGCCGGTGGCGCGGTGGTGGGCACCGGTGCCGGCGAGGGCGCGATCGGCAGCTCCGGGCGGACCAGGTCGCGATCCGGTCGCTCGGCGCGCTGCTCGGCCGGCGCGATCGGCAGTTCCGGGGCGACGCCCGGGACGACCGCGGGCGCCAGGTCGACCCGGGCGGCGACCGGAGCCGGGGTCTCGCTCAACCGGCCAGCCATCAGGTCGGGGGTGACGGCGACCGCAGCCACCGCGATCATCGTCAGACTGGCGCTCAGCAGGCCGACGCGCAGCGCCCGGGGGCGCAGGCTGCCGGAGGCGGAGGCGGACCGAGCGGCGCGGGCCGGCTGGGCCTGGGCGCGGCGGGGTCGGCCGTCACCGGGGTCGGCTGCGGGAAGGGGGCCTGCCGCACGTCGGGCCGGTCGGGACACCAGTCACTCCTGAGAAACACCTGAGAGAAATCATTGCCACTGTAGAGGGTGCCGACAAGCGAGCGCCAGCGGGGCGGCCGTGAGGTTGCTCACCGGCGTTCACCGGGCCGGGCCGGTACGGAATACTGCGGCGGGGGCGTACGGTTGCCGACCCGGGAATTGAACGCTCAACCACCAAGGACGAGGAGACTCATGAACCTGAAGATCGCCATCATCATCGGCAGCACCCGGCCCGGCCGGTTGGGTGAATCCGTGGCCAACTGGGTGGCCGCGCAGGCCGCCAACCGGGCGGGTGCCGACTACGAGTTGGTCGACCTCGCCGACTTCAACCTCACCCTGCTCGCGGAGCCGACGGTGCCCGGTGCGGCGAACAAGCAGTACGAGAACCCGCAGACCCGGGAGTGGAGCAAGGTGGTCGACTCCTACGACGGCTATGTCTTCGTCACTCCGGAGTACAACCACGGCGTCCCGGCCGCGCTGAAGAACGCCTTCGATCTGCTCGGTTCGGAGTGGAGCGACAAGGCGCTCGGTCTGGTCGGCTACGGCGCCGCCGGTGGCGTCCGCGCGATCGAGCAGTGGCGCGTGATCGCCGCCAACCTGCGGCTGATCGCGGTCCGCGACCAGGTGTCGCTGTCGCTGTTCAACGACTTCGGGCCGAACGGATTCGACCCCGATGCCCGGCACGCCGCGGACCTGGCCGGCGAGCTGGATCAACTCGAGCAGCTCTCCCGGGCGCTGCACACGGTACGAACCGGCGAATAATCGCCTCCGGGGCGCGATAGGTTGACCCCACCTGTCGCGCCCTGCCGGGCGAACGTCGCGCCCGCCCGGGCGGGAACGAGGAGCCACCGTGACCAGCACTCCGCAAGACACCACCAGCCTGACCCGCTCCGAGCGGCTGGACCGGTTGCCGTTCACCCGCGCACACGGCCGGTTGCTCGGCGGTTCCGGGATCGGCTGGGCGCTCGATGCGATGGATGTCGGGCTGATCTCGTTCGTGATGGCCGCCCTGGCCAAGGAATGGGGGCTCGGTGCCACCACCCTCGGCTGGATCGGCTCCATCGGCTTCGTCGGGATGGCCGTCGGCGCCACCCTCGGCGGGCTGCTCGCCGACCGTTTCGGGCGGCGTCAGGTGTTCGCGCTGACCCTGCTGGTCTACGGGCTGGCGACCGGGGCGTCGGCGCTCGCCGGCTCGGTCGCGGTGCTGATCGCGCTGCGCTTCCTGGTCGGGCTCGGCCTCGGGGCGGAGCTGCCGGTCGCCTCCACCCTGGTCAGCGAGTACGCCCCCCGCCACATCCGCGGTCGGATCGTGGTGGCGCTGGAGGCGTTCTGGGCCGTCGGCTGGATCCTCGCGGCACTGCTCGGTTACCTCCTCATTCCGAATGTGCCGGACGGCTGGCGATGGGCGCTGGCCGTCGGTCTGGTCCCCACCGTGTACGCCGCAGTGGTGCGCTTCGGATTGCCGGAATCGGTGCGCTACCTGGAAAAACGGGGACGGATCGACGAGGCCGAGCGGGCGGTCCGCACCTTCGAGGAGTCGGCCGGGGTGGCACCGGTGCCGTCACCGCCGGCGGCCGAGGAGCCCCCGGCGAACCCGATGTCGATCTGGTCCCCGCGGCTGCGGGGGCGTACCGCGGCGCTCTGGATCGTCTGGTTCTGCATCAACCTCAGCTACTACGGCGCGTTCATCTGGCTGCCGACGCTGCTGGTGAATCAGGGCTTCGGGCTGCTCAAATCCTTCGAGTACACGCTGATCATCACGCTGGCCCAGCTGCCCGGGTACGCCGCCGCGGCGTACCTGATCGAACGCTGGGGGAGGCGCCCGACGCTGGCCACCTTCCTGATCGGTTCGGCGGTCGCCGCGGGGCTGTTCGGCCTGGCCGGTACGCCGGCGACGCTGATCGCCACCGGGTGCGCGCTCTCCTTCTTCAACCTGGGCGCCTGGGGTGCGCTGTACGCGATCGGCCCCGAGCTCTATCCGACCGCGGTACGCGGCTCGGCGACCGGTGCCGCCGCCGGGTTCGGCCGGATCGCCTCGATCGTCGCCCCACTGCTGGTACCGGTGCTGGTCAAGACCGCCGGTGGTTCCAACTGGCTGGTCTTCGCCACCTTCGCCGCCGCCTTCGCGATCGGCGCGCTCGCCGCTCTCACGATGCCCGAGCAGAAGGATCGTGCGCTCGCCGAGTGAGGGGTGCGAACCCGCGCGCATGAGCTGGTGATGAGGGCGTGCCCGTCCGGGCACGCGTGACGGCGGCTCGGATTTCTTGTGGATAACCGCTTCCGGGGAACCCCACGGGTGCGTCGGGTGCGCTGGACTGGGTTCCATGTTGATCCGCACCGCAGAGCTGCTCGACGAGGGCCTGTGCACCCATGAGATCCGAGCGCTCGTGCGGAAGGGGGAACTGACCCGGGTACGCAATGGCGTCTACTGGCGTGCCGGGTTCGGTGAACCAGACGAACTGGACCGCTGCGCCGAACATCTCCGCCGGATCGACGCGACGCTGCCACGGGTGAGGCCCGGTGGGGTGCTGAGCCATCTCTCCGCCGCAATCGTCCATGAACTCCCGGTGCCGGAGCGCCGGCTCGGGCCGGTGCACATCACCCGCCCCGGACACGGTGGCACGGTCCGCGCCGGGATGCACCTGCATCGCGCTCTGGTCCCCGCGGAACATCAGCGGCAGACCGAGTCAGGTGTGGTCACCTCGCTGGAGTGGACCGCCGCGGACCTGGCGCGCTCGCTGCCCGCGGTGCACGCCGTAGCCGCGCTCGATGTGGCGCTGGCCAAGGGAGCAGATCGGGATGAGATCCTGGCGATCCTGGCTCGTCCGCACCTGACCGGCAGCATCCAGGCGCGGCGGCTCGTCCGGTTCGCGAATCCCGCCAGCGAATCGGTCGGGGAGTCCCATTCCCGCTGGCGGATCCATGAGCTCGGGCTCCCAGAACCCGAACTGCAGAAGGAGTTCTTCACCCCCGACGGGGAGTTCGTTGCCCGCTGTGACTTCTACTGGGAGCGGTACAACCTGGTCGGTGAATTCGACGGCCTGGTGAAGTATGGGCGCAAGCTGAAGCCCGGGCAGTCGGTGCAGGACGTCGTGCTGTTCGAGAAGCACCGCGAGGAGGCGATCCGGCGCCAGGGACCGTGGATGAGCCGGTGGATCTGGAAGGACCTGGACGATCGGCAGGCGTTCGGGCGGCTGCTGACCCGGGCGTTCGAGCTGGCCGATCGGGCCGCGTGAACCGGCGTACTCGTCCGGGCACCCGAGAGTGACACCGGGCACCCGATCCAGTCAGGCCGGATCGGGTGCCCGGTCGCACATTTGGGTGCCCGGTGCGAGCAGGGCTCATCTCGACACGCCGGCCCGGCTCCGCTCCGCTGCGCCGGGCCAGCTGCTCGATGAGCGGGGGGCCGGGGGTCAGTCCTGGAGGGCGGGGATGACCTCGCGGGCGAAGAGCTCCATGCCGGAGGTGTCGTAGGCGGCCTCGGGGAAGTAGGTGATGGCGTAACCGAGGCCCCTGGCCTTGAGGCCCCGCAGGTTCTCCACGATCTGCTCCGGCGTACCGACCCCGGGCATCCCGTCGTAGGCACGCAACTGGCCGGCCAGCTGCTCCTCGCTCAGATAGCCCTTGACCCGGTCGATGTAGGCGGCCCGTCGCTCGGCGACCTCGTCCTCGTCGCGGCCGATGAACACGTTGTAGTTCGCGGAGCGGGTGATCGCGTCGAAATCGGTGCCGACCTCGCGGCAATGCTCGGCCAGCACCTGCGACTTGTGCTCGAAGTCGTCCGGGGTGCCGGCGAAGTTGGTGTAGTCGGCGTACTTCGCGGCGATCTTCAGCGTCACCTTCTCACCGCCACCGGCGATCCACAGCGGGATCCGCGGCGACTGCACCGGCCGTGGTTCGACGATCGCGCCGTCCACCTGGTAGTGCTTCCCATCCAGCGTCGCCGTCCCGGTTTCCCAGGCCTGCTTGAAGATCTGGACGCCCTCGTCGAGCATTCCGAGGCGTACGCCGGCCCGCGGGAAGCCGTAGCCGTAGGCCTTCCACTCGTGCTCGTACCAGCCGCCGCCGATGCCCATCTCGATCCGGCCGCCGGAGATGTGGTCACAGGTGGCCGCGACCTTCGCCAGGTACGCCGGATTGCGATAACCCATGCAGGTGCACATCTGACCCAGCCGCACCCGATCGGTGACCGCACCCAACCCGGCCATCAGCGTCCACGCCTCGTGGGTGGCCTGATCGCTCGGCTGCGGGGTGGTGTGGAAGTGGTCGTAGACCCAGACGCTCTCCCAGCCCGGTTCGGCATCGACCTGCTGGGCCAGCGACTTCATCACCGACCACTGGGAGTCCGGTTCGATGCCGACCAGGTCGAAGCGCCAGCCCTGCGGAATGAATACGCCGAATCTCATGGCACAACCCTAGAGAACTCAGAAGTGGTCGCGGACGTCGGGGCGGCGCTCACCGGTCAGCGCGTCCAGCACCGGGTCCTGTCCGGGGTCGCCCCCGGACAGCAGACCGAGGCGGCGCAGCGTCGCACACGAATGCGCGGCGGCGTACCAGCAGGCGAGGCCACCGGGGGTGAAGGTGGGCAGGTCGGGGTCGGCCGCGGCAACCACCGCACAGTCGAGTACGCCCCCCGCGGCGGACAGCCGGTAGCTTCCGTCGGTCATCCCCAACGGATCCCCGATGCAGCGAAACTCCACTGTGGCGTCGATTCCGGCCGCCACGCCCCGACCCGTCCATGCCGCCGGCACGTCGAGGACGCGCAGCATGTAGTCCTCCCGATCGACCACCCGCGTCGCGACCGAACGCAGCAGCAACCGCCACGGATCGCGCTCGCCGATGCGCAGTTCCACCCGCTGCGCCACCGAGGAGAAGCTGCCGAGCAGGGCCAGCAGTGAGGTGGCCGCCCCGCGATCCAACGCGACCAGTTCCAGCGCGGAGAGCGCGGAGCCGTCGCGCGGCCCCGGCCCGCCACCACGGCGCCAGGTGAGCTGTCCGATCAGCTCCCCGTCGGCATACGCGCCGGAGCACTGGGCGCCGTGGTCGAGCTCCACGTCCAGACCGCCGGCACCGTGGCTGCGCTCCAGGACGCAGTTCTGCTCCCGCGCCCAGCGATCCTGCAACTCGTTCAGCACCGGCAGGTCCACCCCGCTGAGCCGCCGCAACTCCAGCCCATCGACCGGACGGATCGCCGCCAGCTCACCGGTCTCCACCGGCACGGTCAGTCGGGCGGTGACGAGCTCATAGCCCAGTCCGCGATAGATCCCCGGCGCGGTCGGGAACAGCCCCGACACTGCCGCACCGCGCTCGCGCGCGTCGCGCAACAGCTGGCTCAACAGCGGGCGCAGCAGACCCCGGCCGCGAGCCTCGGCAGCCACGGTGACCCCGCCGATCCCAGCCTGCGGCACCGGCCGGCCACCGAACCAGGCCCGGTGGTCCAGCAGGTTCGCCAGCGCCAGCGGCCGGCCGCCGTCGTCGGCGGCGTACCGGGCCACCCCCGCAGGCGCCGGCACCGAGCGCCGGGCCTCTTCGACGGGCATGCCGAAGGCTTCGTGGCGCAGCCGGGCGATGGCATCGGCGCGCGGTGCGAACGCGTCGTCGGTGAGTCGGAGGATGTCCACGGATCGACCCTTGCAGACCGGGGCCGGCGCGTCCATCGAATCGGTATAGCGTGCGGACCATGCCGCCACTGACGCGCATCGAGGCCGAGGCCCGAGCCATGCTGCTGACCGTGCACCGGGCCAGCGTCGAGGTGGACCTGCGCGAACCCGGCGCCAACACCTTCACCAGCAGCACCCGGATCGACTTCGGCTGCGCCGAGCCCGGGGCGGGCAGCTTCGTCGACATCGCCCCGGAACGGCTGCTCCGGGCCACCCTCAACGGCACCGACCTGCCGCCGGAATCCCTGTCCGAGCAGCGATTGCAGCTGCCCGGGCTGCTGGCCGAGAACACCCTCGAGGTGGTCGGCGAGATGGCCTATTCCAACGACGGCGAGGGGCTGCATCGACATCTCGACCCCGCCGACGATCAGCCCTATCTCTATGCGATGAGCTTCCTGGACGCCGGCCCGCGCTGGTTCGCCAGCTTCGACCAGCCCGACCTGAAATGCCCCTACCTGATGCGGGTGCACACCCCACCGGACTGGACCGTGCTCGGCAACGGCCGCTTCACCGAGACCGAACCGGGTGACTGGCGGCTCACCGAGGAGACCCCACCGTTGGCCTCCTATTTCGTCACCCTCGTCGCCGGGCCCTACGTCTCGGTGCACGCCGAGCACGACGGCATCCGGCTCGGTGTGCACACCCGGGCCTCGCTCGCCCCCGAGCTGGCCGCCGAGTCCGAGGACATCCTGCGGGTCACCGGGCAGGCCTTCGATGCTTACCACGAGCTTTTCCAACGACGGTACGCATTCGGCGACTACCACCAGGTGTTCGTGCCCGACTTCAACGCCGGTGCGATGGAGAACCCGGGCTGTGTGACCCTGCGCGACCAGTACCTGTTCCGAGGTTCGGTGACCGACGCGGAGCGGGGTCACCGGGCGGGCACCCTGGTGCACGAGCTGGCGCATCAGTGGTTCGGCGATCTGGTCACGATGAGCTGGTGGGACGACCTGTGGCTGAACGAGTCCTTCGCCGAGCTGATGGCGCACTGGGTGTGCAGCGACTTCACCGACTATCCGCTCTGGGTCGAGTTCGGCATCCAGCGCAAGGACTGGGGTGCGATCGCCGATCAGGGGCCGGCCAGTCACCCGGTCGCCGGCAACGGCGCCGCCGACGCCCAGCAGGCGCTGGCCCAGTTCGACGGCATCTCCTATGCCAAGGGCGCCGGGGTGCTCAAACAGCTGGTCGCCACGATCACCCCCGAGGTCTTCCTGGCTGGTCTGCGGGACTACTTCGACCGCTACGCGCACGGCAATGCCCGCTTCGCCGACCTGCTGGCGTGCTGGCAACGGGCCGGTGCCAGCGAACTGCCCGCGTGGGCGGACGCCTGGCTGAACACCAGCGGCATGGACCTGCTGCGGGCGGAGCAGCGCGCCGGTCGCTCCGGTGTGCTGCACCGGCACGCCGGAGCGGCGGGGGAGCGTACCCACACCGTGCAGCTCGTCAGCCTGGCCGCGGACGCCGCCGAGCAGGATCGGGTCGAGGTGACCGCGACCAGCGAGGAGACCCCGCTCGAGCTGCCGGACGGCTTCTGGGTGCCGGACGCCGGCGACGAGACCTGGGCCCGGATCCGGCCATCCGCACCGGTCGAACAGTGGCCGCCGCTGGCCGCGGTGACCGACCCGATGCTGCGGGTGGTGCTCTGGAACAGCCTGCGGGATCAGGTGCGCGCCGCCGAGGTCGATCCGGCCGTGGCGCTGGACGTGGTGACCGGCCAGCTCGCCGACGAACCCGACGATGTGGTGGTCACCGCGATCCTGGCCTGGGCGCACGGCGTGCTCGCCGGGCCGTACGCCGCCCCGGCGGACCGTGCGCCCCGGTTGCATCGGCTGGCCGAGTTGGCACAGCGGCTGCTGGACGGCGCCGCACCCGGTTCGGACCGCCAGCTCGTCGCCTGGCGCGGCCTGCTGCGCTGCACCGATGACGTCGCCCAGCTCGCGGCCTGGCTGGACGGCGCGCCGCCGCCACCGGGACTCGAGCTCGACGCGGAGCTGCGCTGGGCGGCGGTCTGGCGGCTGGCGACACTGGCGGCGGGGGAGTCGGCGCTGGACCGTGCGCGCGCGGCGATCGCCGAGGCGTACCGGCTGGATCGCTCGGCCTCGGGCCGGGTGCACCGCGCCCGGGCGCTGGCGAGCCTGCCCGATCCGGAGGCCAAGGAGGAGGCGTTCTGGCAGCTGATGCGGCCCTCGCAGCTCTCGGCCTACGAGTTGTACGCCACCGCGGAGGGCTTCTTCGCCCCCGAGCAGGCCGAGCTCACCGAGCCGTATGTGCAGCGGTTCTTCGCCGGCATCAACTCCACCGCCGCCTTCCGGCGCGGCTGGTCGCTGTCCCGGCTCGCCCTGCAGGCCTTCCCGGCCTCGGCGAGCCGGCGTACCACCCTCGAACTGGCCGAGCAGACCCTGGCCACCGAGGACCTCGATCCCCGGTTGCGTCGGCCGCTGCTGGAGGCGACCGATCAGCTCCGTCGCGCGGTCACCTCGCTGGAGAAGTACGCACCGAGCGCCGCGACCCGCTGAGAGGCATCGACGATAGTTCGATCAGGTCGGTTGATGAGCGAGACGCGTTGCTTGTGAACACGAGCGCAACCGATTGGTCAACCTGCCTACTCGGAGGTCACAAAAGCGTTGCGCTTTGTGCAGTCGCTTGTTCAGACATGCTCGGATGCCATAGAAAAGTCCGCAAGTTCAGTGCCGAGCACGACATCCGTGCATGGCACGTCGCGGCGTCCGTATCGCGGGCGCCCCCCGATCTAGGAGGACATGTTCATGCGAGGACGCTCTCGCCTGATGGTCGCCGCAGCCTCGGCCAGCATTGTTGCGCTGGCCTTCAGTGCCTGCGGTGGCGGCGGCAACTCTGGTAGCACCAGCAACAACACCGGCGGCGAGATCTCGATGCGTGGTTGCACCCCGCAGAACCCGCTGATCCCGGCTGCCACCAACGAGGTGTGCGGTGGCAACGTGCTCGACGCGGTGACCGCGAAGCTCGTGCGCTACAACGCCGACACCGCGAAGCCGGAGAACGACCTCGCCGAGTCGATCGAGACGACCGACAACCAGACCTTCACCGTGAAGCTGAAGCCGGACATGAAGTTCTCCGACGGCACCCCGGTGCTGGCCAAGAACTTCGTCGACGCCTGGAACTTCTCCGCCAACTCCAAGCAGGGCTACGTGTCCGGCTACTTCATGGAGCCGATCGAGGGTTACGCGGATGTCGCCCCCGAGGAGGGCGACCCGAAGTCGGACAAGATGAGCGGCCTGAACGTCGTCGACGACCGGACCTTCACCATCAAGACCACCTCGCCGGTCTCCAACCTGCCGCAGCGACTCGGCTACACCGCCTTCGCCGCGCTGCCGGATTCCTTCTTCAAGGATCCCGAGGCCTACGGCAAGATGCCGGTCGGTTCGGGCCCCTACAAGGTGACCCAGAACAACGAGCAGGCGATCGTCCTGGAGAAGAACGCCGACTACAAGGGCATCGATCCCGGCAAGGTCGACAAGATCAACTACAAGATCTACAACGACGCCAACGCCGCCTACAACGACGTCGTCGCCAACAACCTGGACTTCACCGACATCATCCCGCCCGACCAGCTGGTGGGCGATGCCTGGAAGGCCACCCTGAACGGCCGCAACGGGCAGAAGGAGTCCGGCGTCATCCAGTCGCTGGCCTTCTCGCCGAACGATGAGCAGCTCAAGGACGTCCGCAAGCGCCAGGCGCTGTCCATGTCGCTGAACCGCGACCTGGTCACCAAGCAGATCTTCAACGGCTCCCGGGTGCCGGCCACCGGCTGGGTCTCCCCGGTCGTCGACGGCGCCAAGCCGGGTCAGTGCGGCGAGGCCTGCACCTACGACGAGGCCAAGGCCAAGCAGCTCTGGCAGGAGGCCGGCGGTTACAACGGCCCGATGACCCTGGCGGTGAACGGTGACGGTGGCCACAAGCAGTGGGCCGACGCGGCCTGCAACAACTGGCGCACCGTGCTCGGGATCGACTGCCGCGTGCAGATCACCCCGGACTTCAAGACGCTCCGCAACCAGATCAAGGCGGGCGAACTGAAGGGTCTGTTCCGCTCCGGCTGGCAGATGGACTACCCGTCGATCGAGAACTTCCTGACCCCGATCTACAAGACCGGTGCATCCTCGAACGACTTCAAGTACTCCAACCCGGAGTTCGACGCCAAGCTCGTCCAGGCCGATGCGGCCAAGTCCTCCGACGAGGCGAACAAGCTCTACCAGGAGGCCGAGGCGATGCTCGCCAAGGACCTGCCGACCGTCCCGAAGTGGTACTCCACCACGCCTTACGGCTACTCCACCAAGGTGGACAACGTGAAGGTGACCCCCTTCGGCACCCTGGACGTGTCGTCCATCACCCTGAAGTGATTCGCTCCTGACCGAGCCTCGGCCCGCCGGCCCTCCAGCCGGCGGGCCGAGGCCGCGTCCGGACGACCCCACTCACCCGCCCTGGCCGTCTGCAGTGATGCTGCGGCCGTGGAAAGGAGGACGGCATGGCCACCTATATCCTGCGCCGGCTGCTCCAGATGATTCCGGTGCTGCTCGGCTCGACCTTCCTGATCTTCATGCTGGTGTACGCCCTGCCCGGCGAGCCCTGGGAGGGCCGCTGCGGCGAGCGCCCGTGCGATGCGGCGTACATCGAGAAGTTCAAGGCCGACTACAACCTCGACAAGCCGCTGCTGGTGCAGTACGCGCTCTTCCTGGGCCGGCTGCTGCGCGGCGACCTCGGCATCAACTTCTACAACAAGCCGGTCAGCCAGGAGCTGATCGAGCGGCTCCCGACGACCTTCACCCTGGCGATCATGGCGATCATCCTGGAGATCGTCATCGGCATCACCCTCGGTGTGATCGCCGGCATCACCAAGGGCAAGCTGCCCGACGTGCTGATCACCATCCTGACCCTGCTGCTGATCTCGATGCCGGTCTTCGTGATCGGCGGTCTCTACCAGATGATCTTCGGCATCAAGCTGCAGTGGTTCCCTGTGACAGCGCAGAACGGGCCGATAACACCAGAGTTGATATACAGCCTGGTGCTCCCGGCGATGGTGCTGGCCAGCCTGCAGATCGCCTACATCACCCGGCTCACCCGGACCTCGCTGGTGGAGAACCTGCGCGCCGACTATGTGCGCACCGCCAAGGCGAAGGGCCTCTCCCGCAACCGCACCGTCGGCGTACACACGCTGCGCAACTCGCTGGTTCCGGTGATCACCCAGATCGGTATCGACCTGGGTGCGCTGATGGGCGGGGCGATCGTCACCGAGCGGATCTTCAACGTCAACGGCATCGGTTTCTTCATCTTCCGCTCGATCACCCAGCAGGACGGGGTGTCGGTGGTCGGCGCGGTGACCGTGCTGGTGCTCGTCTATCTGCTCGCCAACCTGATCGTGGACGTGCTCTACGGATTCCTGGACCCGAGGATCAGCCATGGCTGACACACAACTGACCACCGACACCACGCCGACGCCCGAGCCCTCGCCGTCGCCGAAGCAGGAGAAGACCCGCTCGCTGTGGGGCGATGCCTGGCTCGAGCTGCGCCGCAGCCCGATGTTCTGGATCGCCGCGGTGCTGATCGTGTTCATCGTCGCGATGGCAATCGCGCCGCAGCTGTTCACCAAGGCCGACCCCTACTTCTGCGACCTGAACAACTCGCTGAAGAAGCCGGGTGCCAACGGCACCCTGTTCGGCTACACCCTGCAGGGCTGCGATGTGTACGCCCGCACCGTCTACGGTGCCCGGTCCTCGATCCTGGTGGGCCTGTTGGCCTCGCTGGGCACGTTGCTGCTGGGTTCGCTGATCGGTGTCGTCGCCGGCTACTTCGGCGGCTGGGTGGACATCATCCTGTCCCGGCTGGGCGATGTCTTCTTCGCCATCCCGCTGCTGCTCGGCGGCATCATCATCCTCTACACCTTCCCGAACAAGCTGAACACCCCCTACATGGTGGTGGTGTTGAAGGTGGTGGCCGCCATCGTCGTGCTCGGTTGGCCGACGATCGCGCGATTGATGCGATCCTCGGTGCTGCAGGTGATCCCGACCGATTACGTGCAGGCCGGTCGGGCGCTCGGCGCCGGGTCCAGCCGGTTGATCTTCAGCCACGTGCTGCCGAACGCGTTCGCGCCGGCCGTCGTGGTCGCCACCATCAACCTGGGCGCCTACATCGCCACCGAGGCGACGCTGTCGTTCCTCGGCATCGGCCTGCAGGCCCCGGTGATCTCCTGGGGCGTGGACATCTCCGAGGCCTCCGGTATCGGCTACATCGCGGCCGCACCGCACATGCTGCTGGTGCCCTCGGCGTTCCTGTCCATCACCGTGCTCGCGTTCATCCTGCTGGGTGAGGCGATCCGGGACGCCCTCGATCCGAAGCTGCGCTGAGAGGAGCCCCATGGCCAGCAACAGCGAAACCCTGGACTCCACCCACAAGGTGGAGCGCATCGACGAGCGCAGCCAGCGATGGCAGCCGATCAACGGCCGACTGCTCGAGGTGGAGGACCTGCACGTCGAGTTCCGGACCCGCGACGGGGTCGCCAAGGCGATCAACGGCGTGAACTTCAGCCTTGACGAGGGGGAGACCCTCGCCATCCTGGGCGAATCCGGTTCCGGCAAGTCGGTCACCGCGCAGGCGGTGATGGGCATCCTGGACACCCCGCCGGGTTACGTCACCGGCGGGCAGGTCCGCTACTGCGGTACCGATCTGCTGAAGCTCAAGGAGAAGGACATGCAGCAGGTCCGCGGCCCGGAGATCTCGATGATCTTCCAGGACGCGCTGTCCTCGCTGAACCCGGTCTTCCCGGTGGGCTGGCAGATCGCGGAGATGTTCCGCCAGCACCGCGGCACCAACAAGTCGGATGCCTGGAAACAGGCCGTCCGATTGATGGAGCAGGTGAACATCCCGGCCGCCCGGGAGCGGGTGCGGGCCTACCCGCACCAGTTCTCCGGCGGCATGCGGCAGCGGATCATGATCGCGATGGCGATCGCGCTCGACCCGGCGGTGCTGATCGCCGATGAGCCGACCACCGCCCTCGATGTCACCGTGCAGGCGCAGATCATGTCGCTGCTCAAGGAACTGCAGGTCGAGCGGAAGATGGGTCTGATCCTGATCACCCACGACCTCGGTGTGGTCGCCGACGTCGCCGATCGGATCGCGGTGATGTACGCCGGCCGGTTGGTCGAGACCGCCGATGTCTTCGATCTGTACGCCCGGCCGGGACACCCTTACACCAAGGGATTGCTGGAATCGATCCCGCGGCTGGACCAGAAGGGGCAGACGCTGTCCGCGATCGGTGGCCTGCCGCCGAACCTGCTGCGGATCCCCGACGGTTGCGCGTTCAACCCGCGTTGCCGGTTCGCCACCGACATCTGCCGCACCGGTGCCCCGCCGCAACTGGTGGAGCTCGGCCACAACCGGGCCAGTGCCTGCCACTACGCCCACCAGGTCGTCGAGGGTGCCGAACCCGATCAGATCAAGGAGTTGCGATGACCGAGACCCAGCCGTCCTCCGGTGGCTCGACCGCGGTGGCGCCTACCCGTGAGGTGATCCTCTCCGCCGAGGGGCTGAAGAAGCACTACCCGATCAAGAAGGGGGTGCTGCAGCGTACCGTCGGTCACGTCAAGGCGGTCGACGGTGTCTCCCTGGATCTCTACAAGGGTGAGACTCTCGGCATCGTGGGGGAGTCCGGGTGTGGCAAGTCCACCCTCGGCCGGTTGCTGATGCGACTGGAGGATCCGACCGAGGGCAAGACCTATTTCGAGGGCGTCGACATGTACGCCCAGTCCGGTGCCGCGATGCGCCGACTGCGGCGCGACATCCAGATCGTCTTCCAGGACCCCTACACCTCGCTGAACCCGCGCAAGACCGTCGGCGACATCATCGGGGAGGCCTATGACATCCACCCCGACGCGGTGCCCAAGGGTGGCCGGCGCAAGCGGGTGCAGGAGTTGCTGGAGATGGTCGGGCTGAACCCCGAGCACATCAACCGCTACCCGCACCAGTTCTCCGGCGGCCAGCGGCAGCGCGTCGGGATCGCCCGCGGCATCGCGCTGAACCCGAAGGTGCTGATCTGCGACGAGCCGGTTTCGGCGCTGGACGTGTCGGTGCAGGCGCAGGTGGTCAACCTGATGGAGAAGCTGCAGGACGAGCTGGGGCTGGCCTACATCTTCATCGCTCACGATCTGTCGGTGGTGCGCCACATCTCCGACCGGGTCGGGGTGATGTATCTGGGCAAGCTCGTCGAGATCGGTGATGAGGACCAGATCTACTCCCATCCCACGCACCCCTACACCCAGGCGCTGCTGTCCGCGGTGCCGGTGCCGGATCCGACGCTGCGCGAGGCCAAGAACCAGATCGTGCTCACCGGTGACGTGCCGAGCCCGGCCAATCCGCCGACCGGCTGCCGCTTCCACACCCGCTGCTGGAAGGCGCAGGAGCGCTGCACGGTGGAGGAGCCGATCCTCGAGCTGCGTCCCGACGGGGCCAGCGAGCACGCCTCGGCGTGCCACTTCGCCCAGCCGCGGGATGTACTGGCCCAGGAGAAGGAGCTGCGCTGATCTCCGCGCTCATCGAGTAGCGAGCCATGCCGAGCGGAGCGGAGCAATGGGTCGGGTGTCGAGATGGGGCGCGGTGGCCCCTCGACACACCGGGCATTGCTCCGCTTCGCTGCGCATGCCCGGCTACTAGGGGATCGTTCGGGCTTCGCGTTCCCGAATCGGGGATCGTTGGGCTTCTCCGCTAGCATCGACCCGCGAACGGAGGAGGGTGATGGTTCGGCTGCTGCTCGGCGTACTGGCGGGTGTACTGCTGCTGGTGGGTTGTACGCCGGAGCCGCCTCCGCCGGCGGATCCGCAGGCGCCCGCGAGCGCCGCGGCGGGCGGTGGCGGCGCCAGGGTGAGCGGCGACATCACGATCCGCGGCTGCACCCCCGCGCAACCCCTGCTCCCCGCGAACACCCTGGACAGCTGCGGGCTGCGGATCATGGATCCGCTGACCTCCCGGCTCTATCGCGCGAACAGCGACACCGGGGCGATCGAACCCGACCTGGCGGAATCGGTGGACACCACCGACTCGCAGACCTTCACCGTGCGACTGGCCAGGGGCCGGCTCTTCCACGACGGCACCGAGGTCAAGGCCCGCAACGTCGTCTCCGCCTGGAACTGGGCGGCGTACGGCCCGAACAAGATGGCGGGGCAGAGCTTCTTCGCCCCGATCGAGGGCGCCGACCAGCTCGCCTGCGTACCGGGCGCCGCCTGCTCCAAGGACGGCCGGCCGACCGCGATGAGCGGGTTGAAGGTGCTCGATGACTACACCTTCACCGTGCGCACCACCAAGCCGCTGACCGACTTCGCGGCCCGGGTCAGCCACCCCGTGTTCGCGCCGCTGCCGGACGCCTTCTTCGCCGAGGACGACGGCAAGGACTCCTTCGGCAAGCTGCCGGTGGGTGCCGGTCCGTTCAAGATCGCCAGCAACACCACCAGCGAGATCGCGCTGGAGCGCTTCGACGGCTACACCGGCCGCTACCCGGCCCAGATCCGCAAGGTCACCGTGCGGATGTACGACGACACCGCCAAGGACTACAACCTGTCCAAGGCGTACAACGACGTGGTCGCCAACCGGCTCGACTTCACCGACGTGATCCCCACCGATCAGTTGATCGACGACCAGTGGCAGAAGGACCTGGAGAACCGCTTCGCGCTGCGCGACACCCGCGCGGTGCAGCAGCTCAGCTTCGCCGCGGGTGATCGGCAGCTGGCCGATCCGCGGCTGCGGCGGGCGATCTCGATGGGCATCGACCGGCAGGCGCTGGCCGGGCAGGTGTTCAACAACACCCGGGCGCCGGCGACCAGCTGGGTCTCCCCGGTGGTGCCCGGTTATCGCACCGACGCCTGCGCCGACATGTGTGCCTATGATCCGGTCGCCGCGCGCGATCTCTATGCCGCAGCCGGTGGTTACTCCGGTGAGTTCGTGATCACCGTGAGCGCGGCCGGCGGCAACAAGCAGTGGGCCGACGCGCTGTGCAACCAGCTCACCAACTCCCTCGATCTGGACTGCCAGGTGCGGCTGCTGCCGAACCAGGCGGCGGTCCTCGGCGCCGCGGGCAGCGGCCGGGCCACCGGCATGGTCGGGGTCGACGACCTGTCCGGCTACCTGACCCCCGAGCCCTACCTGAGCCGCTACCGCTCCGATGCCTGGCACAACGTCGGCCGATACAGCAACGGCAGCTACGACCAGCTGGTCACCCAGGCGGCCGGTGCCACCTCGCAGGCAGCGGCCAATGAGGCGTACCGCAGGGCCGAGCAGCTGCTCGCCCAGGATCCGCCCTCGGTGCCGCTGTGGTACGCCAGCACCCCGGTCGGCTGGTCGAACCGGGTCACCGATGTGAAGGTGACCCTGTTCGGCACCCTCGATCTGAGCAGCATCCGGGTCAAGTGAGGCGTACCCCGCAGCGCCCGGTTGACTTCAAGGTAACTTGAAGTTCTAGCTTCGCAGCATGCGAGCAATCACCGTGCAGCAGTTCGGCGGACCCCAGGTCCTCACCCCGACCGAGATCGAAGACGTCGCACCCCGACCGGGGGAGGTGCTGATCCGCACCCGGTACGCCGACGTCATGTACCTCGACACCCAGCTGCGGGCCGGCTGGGGTCAGGACTTCTTCGACCTGACCCTGCCCTACGTTCCCGGTGGCGCCGTCGGCGGTGAGATCGTGGCTGTGGGTGCCGGGGTCGACCCCGCCCGTATCGGGGAGATGGTCATCGCCCGGACCGCTGCCAGCGGCATCGGCTCCGGCCAGCCGATCGGCGGGTACGCCGAACTCGCCCGCGCCCGGGACGAGGGGGCCCGGGTGCTCCCGCCCGGGGTCGACCTGGTCACCGCGACCGCGATCGTGCACGACGGGCAGACCGCGCAGGCCCTGCTGCGCAGTGCCGCCGTGCGACCCGGGGAAACGGTGCTGGTCACCGCGGCCGGCGGTGGTGTGGGGGTGCTGCTCGTGCAGTTGCTGCGGGCCGCCGGTGCCACCGTGTTCGCCGCGGCCTCGCAGCGCAAGCAGGAGCTGCTCACCCGGCTCGGCACGGACGTCTCGGTCGACTACACCGAGCCGGAATGGACCGCGGCCCTGCCCACCCGCCCGGAGGTCGTCATCGACGGCGCCGGCGGCCGCTACGGTGCCGCGGCCCTGGCGGCCGTCGCACCCGGCGGGCGGTACCTCGGCTTCGGCGCCGCCGACGGGGCATTCGCGCAGGACTCCGGCCCCCAGCGGGGCGACATCACCAGCACCTCGCTGTTGGAGATCACCGGCGATCCACGGCTCGACTGGGGCCAACTGAACGCCGCGGCCCTGCACGCGGTCGCCGACGGTACCGCCGTGCCCTGCGTCGGACAGACCTTCGCCCTGGACCAGGCCAGGGCGGCGCACGCCGCGATCGCCGCCCGGGAGACCATCGGCCGGACCCTGCTGTGGATCTGATCGATAGGGTGGGGGCCGTGCTGGCACCCGAAACCGCGACCACCGAGGACACCGCGACCACCGAGCGCCCCGAACCGCACCGGCTGCTGCTCGTCCACGCCCATCCCGACGACGAGGTCACCACGACCGGTGTCACGATGGCCCGGGCGGTCGCCGACGGCGCCCAGGTGACGCTGGTCACCTGCACCCTCGGCGAGGAGGGCGAGATCGTCGTCGACGACCTCAAGCATCTGGGCGCCGACCGGGACGGTGGCCTGGGGGAATACCGGATCGGTGAGCTGAACGCCGCCCTCGGCGCCCTCGGGGTCACCGACAGCCTGCGGCTGGGCCACGACGGCAAATACCGCGACTCCGGGATGGCGACCGACGACCAGGGCCGGGTGGTGCCGGTGGATCTGGTGCACGACGAGGCCTTCTGGCGCGCCGATCTGCGTGAGGCGGCGACCGATCTGGTGCCGGTGATCCGGGACCGCCGGCCCGAGGTGCTGATCACCTACGACGACTACGGCAACTATGGCCACCCCGACCACATCCAGGCCCATCGGGTGGCCATGTACGCCGCCCAGCTCGCCGCGATCCCGGCGTACCGTCCCGACCTCGGCGAGGCCTGGCAGGTGCGCCGCATCCTGTGGACCACGATGAGCGAGTCCTGGATGCGCGAGGGGCTGCGCCAGATGCGGGCCGCCGGGGACACCGAGTCCTGGGGCGGGATGGATCCCGAGGGGCCGATGCCGCCGATGGTCCGTCCCGACGACCAGATCGCGCTCACCGTGTCCGCACCCGAGCTGGTCGACCGCAAGCTGGATGCGTTCCGTGCCCACCGCACCCAGATCTCCTTCGACAGCCCGTTCTTCCAGATGGCCGAGACCTACCCGCAGGCCTGGGCCAACGAGTGGTTCGTGCACGCCGGCGGGGAGGCGTTGCCGGCCGGGGCGACCGACATCTTCGCCGGGCTCCGCGATGAGTGAACCGGCCGAACCGCGCGACGACCTGGTCGCCGGCGTACCAGCGGCGGAGCACCTGCGCCGCGGGATGGCCACCTTCGCCACCGGGGTGACGGTGATCACCGCGTACGCGGGGGAGATCCAGTACGCGATGACCGCGAACTCGTTCACCTCGCTCTCCCTCGACCCGCCGCTGGTGATGGTCTCGGTGGCCCGGGGAGGGCGGTTCCATCGGCCGGTGCTGGACGCCGGCGCCTGGGCGGTGTCGGTGCTCGGTGCCGACCAGCTGGAACTGGCCCGGCACTTCTCCGACGCGCACCGGGACCGGCTGCGCCAGTTCGAGACCGTGCCGCACCGGATCTCGACCATCACCGGGTCGCCGCTGCTGCTCGGGTCCCTGGCCTGGTTCGAATGCGTCACCGACCGGGTCGTCGAGGCGGGCGATCACAGCCTGCTGATCGGGGCCGTCCACAGCTGCTGGGTCACCGAACGGCCCGGGCGTCCGCTGACCTATTTTCGGGGGGCTTTCCTGCCCGGACCCGGTTGAGAATTCAGCCCGGGACTTCGGTTGTCGTACTATCGGACGCGTTCGTCTCCCGTCAGAAGGTAGAAACTTGACCACCCAAGTGAGTACGCCCGCGCCCAGAACGCGCTCCCGCAAGGGCAGGATCATCCTTCTGGTGCTGATCGGGTTGCTGCTGGTGCTCGGTGGCATCTACTTCGCCGGATATGCGATGGCCGGGGACAAGCTGCCCAAGAACACCTCGATGGCCGGCATCCAGATCGGCGGGCTGACCGCCGACGAGGCGGTCAGCAAGCTGCAGACCGAGTACGCCGCCCAGGCGGACAAGCCGTTCGTCATCAACGCCGAGGGCCGACGGCTGGAGCTGAAGCCCTCGGACGCGGGGATGAGCGTCGACTACCCGCAGACCGTCGACCAGGCCGGGGCCGGCAAGAGCCTGGCGCCGACCCACATCTGGCGGGTGCTCACCGGTGGCGGCGCGATCGAGCCGGTGACCCGGGTCGACCAGAACAAGCTCACCGGCGCGGTCGGCCAGCTGGCCGGTCAGGTGAACAAGGAGCCCAAGGACGCCACGGTCGCCTTCGCCGGCGCGGAGCTGAAGCGTACCCCCGGTGAGGACGCGATCGAACTGCGCCAGACCGAGCTGACCAACACGCTCAAGTCGGCGTACCTGAACCAGACCGATGTCGAGGCGAAGATCAAGCGCACCCCGCCGACGATCACCGATGCGAAGGTCGAGGAGGTCGTCAACAGCTATGCCGGGCCGGCGGTCTCCGGGCCGATCAAGGTGGACACCGGCAAGGGGGTCGTCGAGGTCACCCCGACGATGATCGGCAACTCGAGCACGATCAAGCTCGAGGGTGACAAGCTGCAGGGCAGCACCGACGGCGAGAAGCTGTTCAAGGAGGCCCAGCCGGCGATCAAGAAGCTGGATCTGAAGGAACCGAAGGACGCCCAGTTCAAGTTCGAGGGCGGTCGGCCGACGGTGGTGCCCTCGGTCGACGGTGCCCAGCTCGGCAAGGACAACTTCCTCAAGGCCGTGTTGCCCGCGGTGCCGACCACCGACAAGCGCGAGGTGAAGGCCGAGCTGACCCCGGCGCCGGCGAAGTTCACCACCGAGCAGGCCAACCAGCAGCTGCCCAAGGAAGTGATCGGGGAGTTCACCACCTACTACCCGCACGCCGACTACCGCAACACCAACCTCGGCCTGGCGGCCCAGCGGATCAGCGGCAACACCGTGCCCAAGGGTGAGGTGTTCTCGCTGGACAAGGCGCTCGGCAGCCGCAGCTCCGGTTACGTCGACGGATATGTGATCGACGGCGGCAAGCTGAAGAAGGAGAACGCCGGCGGCATCTCCCAGTCCGCCACCACCGTGTTCAACGCGGCCTGGTTCGCGGGCCTGGAAGACGTCCAGCACCAGCCGCACACCCTCTACTTCGACCGCTACCCGGCGGGCCGGGAGTCGACGATCTATTCCGGTGTGATCGATGTGAAGTTCCGCAACACCACCGACAACGCCATCTATCTGGAGTCGTCGGTCAACCGGTCCTCCCCGGGCGGCAAGGGTTCGATCACGGTCAAGATCTGGGGCACCAAGAAGTGGGACATCGAGTCCCCGGAGCCGACGAAGTCGAACTTCTACAACGGCAAGACGATCACCGACAACTCGCCGACCTGCGAGCCGCAGTCGGCCTCGCCCGGTTTCACCGCGAGCTACTACCGGCTGTTCAAGGTCAACGGGCAGGTCGTCAAGCGCGAGGACCAGAGCTGGAAGTACTCCGCGACCGACGAGATCAAGTGCACCAAACCCTGAGCGGGAGCCACGATGGCTGAGCGAGCGCCAGCGAGTCGAAGCCACGTCGTCCGGCTGGATCGCTACCCGGTCAAGGGTTTCGGTCCGCAGACCCTCGACCGGTTGACGGTACGCGAGAGTCGGGTCGTCGGGGACCGGGTGCTGGGATTCCGGTACGCCGATGCGGAGGAGACCGGCGACGGCTGGGGCACCAAGCGCCAGATGGTGGTGCTGATGAACACCCCGTCGATCGCCCGGTTGACGGTGCACACCGACGGTGACCGGATCCGGCTGCTGCGCGGCGACGAGCTGATCGCCGACGAGCCCCTCGACGCCGCCGGCCGGCAGCGGGTCGCGGCCCTGCTCGCCGACCAGCCCGAGGTGGACCTGCCGGCGGATTCACCGCATCGGCCGCTGCGTGTGGTCGGCGACGGCCGCACCCCGCAGCTGCAGGATCGCGAGCCGGGGTACGTCACCCTGCACAGCCGGGCCAGCATCGAGGCGTTCGCCGAGGCGACCGGTGGCGAGGTGGACCAGGTCAGGTTCCGCTCTAACGTGATCATCGACGGGGTCGAACCGCTGGCCGAACTCGGCTGGGCCGGCCGCCAGATCGCCATCGGCGGGATGCGGTTCCGGGTGCACCAGCCGTTGGTGCGCTGTCTGGCCACCCACGCCAACCCCAGCACCGGGGAACGTGACCTGAACGTGCTGCGTACCCTGACCCGCGGCCTCGACCTCCCCGAGCCGATCTTCGGGGTCTCACTGGTCGCCCTCGCCGACGGCGAACTCACCCTCGGCGACGACGTCACGCTCATCGACTAGTCACGTTCATCTCGACACGCGCCGCCGGCTCCGCTTCGCTGCGCCGGCGGCGCTACTCGATGGACGTCAGGGGAGCCGGAGCAGCGCCTGGACGGGGGTGTGGTCGCTCGGCCAGCGGCCGCGCCGGGTCCAGGTGTTGATGGCCGCCTCGAGGACCTGGATTCCCCTGGTGGCGAGGATCCAGTCGATCCGCACTCCCGCCGGATCGGGCGTCTTGTAGTTCGGGAAGGTGCCGACGCGCGGGGTGAGCTGCCTGGCGGCGGTCAGCCAGGTGTCCTGTAGGCCGCCGTTGGTGACCAGCACGTCGTAGGGCACCGACTGCTCGGCGGCGGCGTTGGTGTCGGCGGTGAAGATCACCGGCAGACCGCTGGCGGCGATCTGGTCGCGTACCGTCTCCGCGCTGCGCACCTGGGCGTTCTGCGACTGGTGGTCGAAATGGGAGTTGATGTGCAGGAACTCCTTGCCGGTCTCCCGATCGGTGAAGCGGACCCAGGTGACGATCCGGGTGACCCGGTTGCCCCAGGTCGCCGAGCCGATCACGTCGGGGGTGTCGGAGAGCCAGTACTGGTCCCACTCCCGCGCCTCCAGTCGCCGGTCGTCATAGAAGATCGCCGAATACTCACCCGACGACCCGCCCGCGCGACCGTAACCGAGCATCCGGTGGTCCTTGCCCAGGCCCGCCTCGATCGCGGGCAGCTGGTTCCACTCGGCCTCCTGGACGCCGAGCAGCGTCGGCTGCTCCCGCTTCAGGAACTCGGTCACCAGCGGTGCCCGCTCGGGCCAGTAGTCCGGCTCCCCGGGCTTGGTGATCCCCTCCCGGTCGTAGCGGATGTTGAAGCTCATCGCGTGCAGATCCGGTTTCTTCGCGCGGCCGATCAGCGCGGCACCGGCGCCGTTGTCCGCCGGCGCGGCGACCGCTTTCGACGACGATCCGAAGGTGGCGGCCAGGGTGCCGGCAGCGGCGACACCGGCCGCCTGACCGAGTACGCCGCGGCGGGTGAACTGTGTTGCTCCCATGGTTCTCCTCAGCTGGGGGTGGTTGATGGGATGTCCGGAACGCTACTGGATGGCGGTCAGGCCGAGCCCGGCGAGGGTGGTCGCGGGGAGGTCGCTGGTGAGGACCAGGTTGCGGGCGCCGCGGCGGGCGGCCCAGGCGGCCAGCGGTTCCAGCGCGGCGGCGTCGGCGAGTCGCACGGCGACCCACTCGCCGTTCACCAGTGCCCGCGATTCACCGCGGTGCACCCGGTCGCCGGCCTCCGCGGTGACCCCGCTGTCGTCCAGGTGATCGACCAGATCGACGAGCCGGGCCACCCAGCAGTCACCGGTGCCGGCGAGCCAGCCGTCGTGGGCCAGGGCGCGCAGGCCGCCGGTCTCGAACGCCAGCGGGTTCCGGCCGCGCGGCACCGTCGGGATCCGGCGGGCGAACAGGATCTCACCCCGGGACACCGTGTGCCGCACCCCGCGGCGGTCCTCGATGTGCAGTTCCAGATCGTCCAACGACAGCAGCAATCCGATCAGATCGGTGACCTGGCCCCCGGTCCCCAGCCGGAGCGAGAGCCGCACGCCGGGGCGTACCCCCTCGAGCCGATCGAGTGGGTCATGTCTCACCATCGGAGGGTCCTTTGCGAGGCGGGGGAGCGGGACGCGATACTAGGTTGGACAGCAGCGCCGAAGGGGCGCGGGACGAGGAGTGGAACGTTGACCTACATCATTGCTCAACCATGCGTGGACCTTAAGGACCGTGCCTGTGTCGAGGAGTGTCCCGTCGACTGCATCTACGAGGGTGCACGCATGCTCTACATCCAGCCCGACGAGTGCGTTGACTGCGGTGCGTGCGAACCGGTCTGCCCGGTCGAGGCGATCTACTACGAGGACGACGTTCCGAGCGAGTGGGCCAACTACTACGACGTGAACGTGCAGTTCTTCGACAAGTACGGTTCGCCCGGTGGTGCGTCCAAGATGGGCGTCGTCGACGACGATCACCAGTTCGTCAAGGATCTGCCCCCGCAGGAACACGACGAGTGATCGAGCCGCGCGGCGGACGCGTCAGGCAACCCCTCGCGGCGGCGCTCCCGGATTTTCCCTGGGACACCATCGCCGGCGCGAAGCAGCGGGCCGCCGCGCATCCCGACGGGATCATCAACCTGTCGGTCGGTACGCCGGTCGACCCGGTTCCCGAGGTGGTGCAGCGGGCGCTCATCGAGGCGGCGGATTCCCCGGGTTATCCGGTCACCATCGGTACGCCGCGGCTGCGGCAGGCGATGGCCGACTTCCTGGTCCGGCGCTGCGGGGTCCAGGGGCTCGGTGAGCTGGCCGGGGTGCCCGCGATCGGGACCAAGGAGATCGTTGCGAATCTGCCGTCCCAGCTCGGGCTCGGCAGCGACGACACCCTGATCGTGCCGAGCGTCGCCTACCCGACCTACGCCGTCGGCGGGGGGCTGAGCCGCAGCCGGGTGGTCGTCACCGACGATCCGGACACCGCGCCCGCGGCGACGATGGCCTGGATCAACTCGCCGTCCAATCCGACCGGTGCGGTCAGCGATCCCGGGCTGCTGCGCGGCTGGGTGAACTGGGCCCGCGAGCACGACGCGATCCTGGCCTCCGACGAGTGCTATCTGGAGTTCGGCTGGGAGGTCGATCCGGTCTCGGTCATGCACCCCGACATCTGCGGCGACAGCCACGCCAATCTGCTGGTCGCGCACTCGCTGTCCAAGCGTTCCAACCTGGCCGGTTACCGGGCCGGGTTCGTCGCCGGTGACCCGGCACTGCTGGCCGAGCTGCTGGAGGTGCGCAAGCACGCCGGGTTCATCATGCCCGAGCCGGTGCAGGCCGCGATGGCGGCCGCGCTGGATGACGAGCAGCACGTCGCACAGCAGCGGGAACGCTATCGGCGCCGGCGCGCGGTGCTGCGGCCGGCGCTGGAGGCGGTCGGGTTCACCATCGAGCACTCGGAGGCGGGGCTCTATCTGTGGGTGACCCGCGGGGAGTCCGGTCGTGCATCGCTGGATTTCCTTGCCGAGCAGGGAATCCTGGCCGCGCCGGGGGACTTCTATGGCAACGACTCGGCCGACCATCTGCGGGTCGCGCTGACCGCCACCGACGAGCGCATCGACGCCGCAGCCCAGCGGCTGGCCGCCGTCGCCGGCTGAACCCCGTCCGGATCGGCGGGCGACAACAGCGTTCAAGATTGGACGGCTTCGGTCGCTTGGCCGCCGGGTTCGTGCAATTCACCGGTGTCCACGGCGTGCGTCTCGACACCTTCGATGAGCGTCGGGTCAGCGGAAGGTGACGATGACCGTCCGTTCGCCGCTGCTGCCGGCGCTGATCCACTTCGGCATCGAGTTGCCGTCGGGTTCCCAGGTGCGGGCATTGGTCTCCACCCGGGCGATGCCCTGCAGGCCGGCGTTCGCGGTGGCGTAATGCGCGATCGACCAGGCCTGCTGGGGATTGCGGGCGGTGATCGTCAGTGTCTTGCCGGAGGTGTGGGTGCTGAGTTTGCCGTGGGTGAGTGCCAGCTGGGTGCTGAACGCGTCGGGCTGACCCGCGTTGCTGCGCTCGTCGAAGCAGGACAACCCCCCGGGTGCCTGACCGGTGAACACCTTGCTCAGCACCACCGCGTTCTGCTCGTGCTTGCGGTACGCGTCCGGGAAGCCGGACTTCTGCACGGCCTGGGCGGTGTCGTTGACGTCACCGTTCTGCCAGTTCGGGATCTTCACCAGCGCGTTGTAGAAGGCATTGCTGGCATACCAGGGATCCATGATCTGCTGCTGGGTGCCCCAGTCCTGCGAGGGGCGCTGCTGGAACAACCCGATCGAGTCCCGGTCGCCATAGGTGAGGTTGCGGATCCCGCTCTCCTGATAGGCGGTCGCCATCGCGATCGTGGCCGCCTGCGGATCGAGCTGGCGCTGCACCGAGACACCGACGATGATCGCGGTGAGGTACGCCTGCTCACGGGTCAGCGTCACCGAGCGGCCGTCGGCGGTCGCCACGCAGCGCTGCTCGAACTGCGTCGGCGGCAACTGCTGCCGGTCCCGGAGGAAGGCGAGCCCGAGCACGCCCACCGCGATCACGATCAGGATCACCACCGCGAAACAGCCGACGGTCCGCCCGGCTCGGCCGGTTCGCCCGGTGCTGGTCGCGCGTGCCATCGAGCTCAGTTGGCGTGCAGGATGTCGTTGAGCGCCACGGTGCGCCCGGTGCGATCGCGCACCTCGACGGCGCCGGTCTGGGAGTTGCGCAGGAACAGCAGGCCGTCCTTGCCGGACAAGGTGGCGGCCTTGACGACCTCACCGCCCACATCCACCTTGGTGCCGGCGGTGACATAGAGCCCCGCCTCGACCACGCAGTCGTCGCCGAGCGCGATGCCGATGCCGGATTCCGCGCCCAGCAGGCAGCGCTCACCGATCGAGACCCGCTCGGTGCCGCCACCGGAGAGCGTGCCCATCGTGGAGGCGCCGCCGCCGATGTCGGACCCGTCGCCGACCACCACGCCCTGGGAGATCCGGCCCTCGACCATCGAGGTGCCCAGGGTGCCGGCGTTGAAGTTGACGAAGCCCTCGTGCATCACGGTGGTGCCGGGGGACAGGTGGGCGCCGAGGCGTACCCGGTCGGCGTCACCGATCCGCACCCCGGTGGGGATCACGTAGTCGACCAGTCGCGGGAACTTGTCCACCCCGAAGACGGTGACGTGGCCGCGGGCGGCGCGCAGCCGGGCCCGGGTGCTCTCGAAGCCCTCCACCGCGCAGGGGCCGGCGGAGGTCCAGACGACATTGGTCAGGACGCCGAACAGGCCGTCCAGGTTGATCGTGTTCGGCTGCACCAGGGTGTGGCTGAGCAGATGCAGCCGCAGGTAGGCATCCGGCATGTCGGCCGGCTTGGTGTCCAGATCGATGGTGACCAGCTCGACCGCGGTGCTCACCTGGCGCACGTCGTCCCGGCCGGCCGCGGCGGCCAGCTCCTCGGGCGCCTCGGACCCGTCGTGGGTGCCGAGGGCGGGTGCGGGGAACCAGGTGTCGAGGACCTGTCCGGAGTCGTGCCGGGACACCAGTCCCCACCCCCAGGCCATGCGCGCGTTCTGCTGCTCAGTCATGGCGGCAACCCTACCCAACCGGACCCACTGGATCGGCCGACGCGAAGCCGACTCACGGGTGCGCCAACCCTCGGATGGCTAGGGTGGGGGCCATGAGTGACCTCGACCTGTCCGGTGACGTCGTCGACCTCTTCCAGACACTGGTCGACATCGAATCCGTCTCTGGCAATGAGGGGCCGATCACCGACGCCATCGAGGCGGCCCTGCAGAACCAGCCCCACCTGAAGACCGACCGGATCGGGAACACCCTGATCGCCCGCACCGAGCTCGGCCGCGACAACCGGGTGCTGGTCGCCGGGCACACCGACACCGTCCCGCTGACCACCCCCGAGCCGAACCTGCCCTCCCGCTTCGAGGGCAGCGGCGCCGACCGGATCCTGATCGGCCGCGGCACCTGCGACATGAAGGGCGGGGTCGCGGTCGCGCTCAGCCTGGCCGCCGAACTCACCGAACCGGTCCATGACGTGACCTGGGTCTGTTACGACAACGAAGAGGTCGAGGCCGCCAAGAACGGGTTGAACAAGGTGGCCGCCGAGCGCCCCGAACTGCTCGCCGCCGACTTCGCCGTGCTCGGTGAACCGACCGGCGCCCGGGTCGAGGGCGGCTGCCAGGGCACGATGCGGGCGGTGGTCACCTTCACCGGCACCGCGGCGCACTCGGCCCGCGCCTGGATGGGCCACAACGCGATCCACGACGCCGCCGAGCTGCTGAACCGGCTGACCGCCTACGAGCCGGAGAAACCGGTGGTCGACGGGCTCGAATACCACGAGGGCCTGAACGCGGTCCGGATCACCGGCGGCATCGCCGGCAACGTGATCCCGGATCGCTGCGAGATCGAGCTGAACTACCGGTTCGCACCCGACAAGGACCTGGCGGCCGCCGAGGCGTACCTCACCGATTTCCTGCAGGGCTTGGATTTCCGGATCACCGACAAGGCCGCCGGTGCCCGGCCGGGGCTCGACCTGCCGGTCGCCCAGGGCTTCCTGGCGGCCGTCGGCGGCGAGCCGCGTGCCAAGTACGGCTGGACCGACGTGTCGCGATTCGCCGCTCTCGGCGTACCCGCGGTGAACTTCGGGCCCGCGGACCCGATCAAGGCACACACCGACGACGAGTACTGCCCGATCGACCAGCTCCATCGCTGCCGCGAGGTGCTCGGCGGCTGGCTCTCGGGGGGTGCACGATGACCCCGCAGTTGCCGCCGCAGCGCGGCCTGGATGACCACGAGCGCCGCCAGCAGGGGCCGGTCTTCCGCTCCCGCGACATGGTGCAGCCGACCACCACCGACCAGCGGCTGCTGGAATCCCGCGGCCCCTCGGACTGGGTGCACACCGACCCCTGGCGGGTGCTGCGGATCCAGTCGGAGTTCGTCGAGGGTTTCGGCACGCTCGCCGAACTGGGCACCGCCATCAGCGTCTTCGGCTCGGCACGGACCCCGCGGGACCATCCCATGTACGCCGCCGCGCAGGATCTGGGTGCCAAGCTGGTTCGCGCCGGATTCGGGGTGATCACCGGTGGCGGCCCCGGCATCATGGAGGCCGCCAACCGCGGCGCCTGCGACGAGGGCGGGGTCTCGGTCGGACTGGGCATCGAGCTGCCGTTCGAGACCGGGCTGAACGAATACGTGACCCTCGGCATCAACTTCCGCTACTTCTTCGCCCGCAAGACGATGTTCGTGAAGTATTCGCAGGGGTTCGTGGTGATGCCCGGCGGCTTCGGCACCTTCGACGAGCTGTTCGAGGCGTTGACCCTGGTGCAGACCCGCAAGGTCATCGACTTCCCGGTGGTGCTGTTCGGCTCCGACTACTGGGGTGGGCTGAAGCAGTGGCTCGTCGACAAGGCCCTGGGCGAGGGATACATCTCGCCCAAGGATGTCGATCTGCTGCCGATCGTCGATGATGTGGACGAGGCGGTCGCCATCATGGTGGAACGCAACACCCCGGCCGAGGAGGGCCCCTGATGGAAATGGTGATCGTCATCGTGGCGGTTGTCGTGCTCGGACTGGCCGCCATGGTCGCCGCCGGCAAGCTGGGGGAGATGAAGGCCGAACCGGTCCGCGATGTATACGAACCGCCGCTGCCGGCCGACGGCGAGCTGCACGGTGACGACCTCGAGGGGGTCCGGTTCGGGGTGCAGGCGCGTGGCTACGACATGGCCGAGGTCGACGACCTGATGGCCCGGATGGCGCGGGAACTGGACGAGCGGGACCGCCGGATCAGCGAGTTGGGCGAGGGCCGGGTGCCCGGCCGGGCCAGCGTGACGAAGGAACCGGGGGATCGGGTCGAGTGGCTCGACGACCGCGCCGAGGCGGAGGACGAGGACCCCGAGCCGGATCCGGAGACCCGGCAGAAGGCGGACCGGTGGCGCGGCAAGGACGAGGACGAGTCGGACTGGGCGCAGTACCGGCCGGGCTCCGGATCCGGCGGCAGCACCCGCACCGACGCCCCCTGAGTGCACCCCCCGAGCTGTGGTGGGGCAGCATCACACGCCCAGCAGGGGTCAATCAACCGCAACGGGCCCGAATGCGGAATAATGGGTGCCGAGTCACCCTGGGGACCCGAGCATGAGGTCCACTGACGAGAGATGAGGATGCGCGATGGCAGCTATGAAGCCGCGAACCGGAGACGGCCCGATGGAAGTCACCAAGGAGGGTCGCGGGATCGTCATGCGGGTCCCCCTCGAAGGTGGCGGGCGCCTGGTGGTGGAGATGAACGCGCAGGAGGCGGAGGAGCTCGCCGCAGCTCTCAAGGGAGTCGTCGGCTGACCCACCCTCGCCAGCCATGTGATCGGGCCCCGGGATCGTTTCCCGGGGTCCGTTTTTCATGCATCGCGGTCCCGGCAGCGAATGATCATGGAATATTCGTCCCTGCATACGGATGTTTGCAGATGAAGGGCCGAATATTCCATGATCATTCGGAGTCAGCGCGTGCGGGCGGCATGCGCCTCGATCGCTGCGGCGTACACGTCCATCGTCTGTTGCGCGATCTTCTCCCAGGAGAACTCGTCGATGCAGCGCTGCCGGCCCGCACGGCCCATCTCCGCGGCCCGGGCGGGGTCGCGGGTCAACTCGTTCACCTTCGCCGCGAACTCGGCCTCGAAGCCCGCTACGAACTCCGGATCGTCGGCCCGCGCCGGGTCGTAGTCGACCAGCAACCCGGTCTGCTGATCGGCGACCACCTCGGGAATGCCGCCGACCGCCGAGGCGACCACCGCGGTCTCACAGGCCATCGCCTCCAGGTTCACGATGCCCAGCGGTTCGTAGATCGAGGGGCAGGCGAACACCGTCGAATGCGACAGCACCTGGCGTACGCTCGCCCGCGGCAGCATCTCCTGCACCCAGATCACCCCACCGGAGCGGGCGTGCTTGAGATGGGCGAAGGCGTCGTTGAACTCGGCAGCGATCTCGGGGGTGTCCGGGGCACCGGCGAGCAGCAGCAGCTGGGTGTCCGGGTCGAACTGCTCGGCCGCTCGGACCAGATGCACCAGCCCCTTCTGCCGGGTGATCCGGCCGACGAAGGTGACCACCGGCCGGTCCAGATCGACCCCCAGTCCGGTGAGCACCGAGGTGTCCGGATCGGGCTTGAACTCCTCGGGGTCGATCCCGTTCTTCACCACATGGATCCTGTCGGGATCGACATCGGGATAGGCATTCAGGATCGCCGGACGCATCGCCTCGCTGACCGCGATCACCGCGTCGGCACCCTCGTACGCCGTCCGCTCGGCCCAGGAGCTGAGCCGATAACCGCCACCCAGCTGCTCCGCCTTCCAGGGCCGATCCGGCTCCAGGGAGTGCGAGGTGACCACATGCGGAATGTTCTGGAAGAGCCCGGTCAGATGGCCACCCAGATTGGCGTACCAGGTATGGGAATGCACCACATCGACCTCGGGCACCGCGGCCGTCATCGCCAGGTCGGCGCCGAAGACCCGCAGTGCCGGATTCGCGCCCGCGGGGAAGTTCTCCGGGTGCGCGGTGGCGCCCTCGCGGGGCTCACCCATGCACTGCACGTCGACCTCGGCGAGCCGACGCAACTGCGGTACCAGCTGGGCGACGTGCACGCCCGCGCCGCCGTAGATCGAAGGGGGATATTCCCGCGTGAAGACGGCGATGCGCATGGTCATGGCATTGATCGTGGCACAGCAGGTGCCCGGTCCGCAGGAATCATCGGAAAGTGAATTCTCACCCCGGGAAAGGAAAGTTCGTCCCATGGGCTCACTGGGCTTGTCTGGCGGGACCACCGGCCCATAGGTTCGTGTCATGACAGGAGGGCGTCCCCGGGTGTTGTCCATCGTCCTCGCCGGCGGCGAGGGCAAGCGCCTGATGCCGTTGACGGCCGACCGGGCGAAACCGGCCGTCCCGTTCGGCGGGACCTACCGGTTGATCGACTTCGTGCTCTCCAACCTGGTGAACAGTGATCTGCGCCAGATCTGCGTGCTCACCCAGTACAAGTCGCATTCCCTCGACCGGCACATCTCGCTGACCTGGCGGATGTCAACCATGCTGGGGAATTACGTCACCCCGGTGCCGGCCCAGCAGCGGCTCGGCCCGCGCTGGTACCAGGGCAGCGCCGATGCGATCTTCCAGTCGATGAACCTGATCAACGACGACGATCCCGACTATGTGGTGGTCTTCGGTGCGGACAACATCTATCGGATGGATGTCTCGCAGATGCTCAACCAGCACATCGAATCCGGGCTGGGCTGCACGGTCGCCGGGATCCGGGTGCCGCGGCGGGAGGCGAGCGCCTTCGGCATCATCGACGCCGGCACGGACAACAAGATCAAGGAATTCCTGGAGAAGCCCGCCGATCCGCCCGGCCTGCCGGATTCGCCGGAGGAATCGTTCGCCTCGATGGGCAACTACATCTTCACCCGCGATGCGCTGGTGGAGGCGTTGGAGGCCGACGCGGCCGACACCAACGCCCGCCACGACATGGGCGGCGACATCATCCCGCGGTTCGTCGAGCGGGGGCAGGCCCAGGTGCACGACTTCACCACCAACAGCGTGCCCGGTGCGACCGCGAAGGACCAGAACTACTGGCGCGACGTCGGCACCATCGACGCCTACCACGAGGCGCACATGGATCTGGTGTCGGTGAACCCGAATTTCTCGGTCTACAACGACGAATGGCCGATCTGGACCTATCAGCCGCAGCGCCCGGGGGCGAAGTTCGTGCTCCGCGGCAACGCCGAGGACTCGATCGTCTCGGCCGGGTGCATCATCTCCGGTGGCGATGTCGACGCCTCGGTGCTCTCGCCGAACGTGCGCGTCGACAAGTGGGCCAACGTGGAGCACTCGGTGATCATGGACAATGTGCGGATCGGCCGCAATGCCGTGGTACGCAAGGCGATCCTGGACAAGAACGTGGTCGTGGACGAGGGCTGCGAGGTCGGCGTCGATGCCGAGAAGGACCGCGCCCGCGGCTTCACCATCTCACCCAACGGGGTGACCGTCGTCGGCAAGGGTGTGCACGTCACCCGCGACTGACCGCCCACCGGGGGCGGACTCGGCTTCGATCGCTCAGCCGGCGTACGCCTCGGCGGGACCGGGGGACCAGTCCGGGTTCAGTGCCTGGTAGAGGACGTGGTCCTGCCAGCGGCCGGCGATCCGGACGTAATCCGGCGCGAACCCGTAGCGGGTGAAACCGTTGCGTTCCAGCACCCGCTGGGAGGCCAGGTTGTCCGGCAGCGTGCCCGCCTCCAGGCGGTGCAGATTCAAGCCGGCGAAGGCGGTACGCCGCAGCTCGGCGACCGCGGCGGTGGCGATGCCGCGCCCGGTGACCGATTCGGCGACCCAGTAGCCGACGCTCGCGTACTGTCCGGCGCCACGGACGATCGAGTTGAGGTTGGCGCGGCCGACGATCCGGTCGGCCAGCTCGATCACCATCGGATAGCTGCTGCCCCGGGCGTGCCGCAGCAGCGCATCGGTGAGGGCGGTCAGCTGGCCGGCCTCGGTGAACCAGCCCGGGTCGCGCAACGGCTCCCACGGCGCCAGGAATTCCCGATTCGAGGTCAGCAGCGCCGCCAGTTCGGCGGCATCGTCCTCACGGACCAGCCGCAGGACGGGGTCGCTCACGCCTTGACGGCCACCAGCAGGCCGTCGCCGACCGGCACCAGGGACACGGTCAGATCCTCATCGGTCTGGATGCCGGTGAGCGCCTCGCGGATCACGATCGTCTCGTCCTCGGTGTTGTTGGGATCGGCGACCTTGTTGCCCCACAGGGCGTTGTGCAGCACCAGCAGACCGCCGTGCCGCAGCAACCGCATCGCCTCGGCGACGAACTCGCCGTACTCCAGCTTGTCGCCGTTGATCCAGACCAGGTCGTACGCCCCATCGCTCAGCTTGGGCAGCACGTCCAGCGGCTGACCGGCGATCAACCGGAAGCGGCGGTTCGCGATCCCGGCGGAGGTGAAGGCGTTCCGGGCCGCGGTCTGGTGGTCGTGCTCGGGGTCGACGCTGGTCAGGATGCCCTGCTCGCCCATGCCGGCGAAGAAGGCCAGCCCGGACACGCCACCGCCGGTGCCGATCTCGACGACCGCACGGGCGCCGATCGACTTCGCCAGCACCGTCAGCAGGCTGGCCGCACCGCGGGAGACCGGGGTGACCCCGAGCTCGCCGGCCTCCACCCGGGCATCGGCCGCGCCGTCGGGCTCGGCCGCGAAGTCCTCGGCGAACGACCAGGACGCGGCGCGCGGTGCCGCCTGGTTGCCGGACCGGCCGCGATTGCTCGCGGTACGAGAACTGCTGTTGCCGCCTGGGTTCGCATTCACACAGGTCAGCCTAGCGTCGGCACACGGGTGGGTAGTACCCACGCCCGACCGATGCCGACGAGTAACATCGCCTCCATGCCAACCGCCAATCTGCCCTTCGGCCGCCTGCTGACCGCGATGGTCACACCCTTTGATGCGCAGGGTGCGGTGGACCACGAGAAGGCGGCCGAGCTGGCGGCGTACCTGGTCGATGAGATGGCCAACGATGCGCTGGTCATCTCCGGCACCACCGGTGAGTCGCCGACCACCACCGATGCGGAGAAGGCCGACCTGCTGCGCACCGTGGTCGCCGCGGTCGGGGACCGGGCCCAGGTGCTGGCCGGGGTCGGCACGTTCAGCACCCGGCACACCGTCGAGCTGGCCGAACAGGCCGCGGCCGCCGGCGCCGACGGTCTGCTGGTGGTGACCCCTTATTACTCCAAGCCGCCGCAGCCGGCGCTGGTGCAGCACTTCAGCACCGTCGCCGAGGCGACCGAGCTGCCGATCATGCTCTATGACATCCCGCACCGCTCCGGTGCCGAGATCGCCACCGACACCCTGAAGCGGCTCGCCGAGCACCCGCGGATCGTGGCGGTGAAGGACGCCAAGGGCAACCTGACCGAATCCGGCCGGGTGATGGCCGCGACCGACCTGGCCTTCTATTCCGGTGACGATGCCGCCACCCTGCCGCTGCTGTCCATCGGCGGCGTCGGGCTGGTCGGCACCTCGACGCACTTCACCGGGGCGCTGGCCAAGCAGATGATCGAACGGTTCGTGGCCGGCGAGGTCGCCGAGGCGCTGGAGCTGCACCGCCGGCTGGAACCCACCTTCACCGGGGTGTTCGCCACCCAGGGCTGCATCATGGTGAAGGCCGGCCTGGAGCTGCAGGGCCGCGGGGTCGGTGGGCTGCGGCCGCCGATGATCGAGGCCACCGACGAGCAGCGGCGTACCTTCGCCGACGCCCTGACCTCCTCCGGTCTGCTCTAGGGGTCCCCACAGCCGCTCACAGGTGACGCACAGGTTCATCCGCCATGATGAGGACCCGATGACGTCGAGAGGGGGATCGATGCCGCTGACCGGACGCTGGCGCGCTCAGTCGACCACGGTTGAGCAGGATCCCGAGACCACCAACGCCAGGCGACGCCAGAAGCCCGACCCCACGGCCGATCCCGACTGGGTGCCGCCCACCTGGGAGGAGCTGGTCCGCGACCATTCCGCCCGGGTCTACCGGTTGGCGTACCGACTGACCGGCAATCCGCACGATGCCGAGGACCTCACCCAGGACGCGTTCATCCGCGTCTTCCGCTCGCTGCACCGGTTCCAGCCCGGCACCCTGGAGGGCTGGCTGCACCGGATCACCACCAACCTCTTCCTCGATCAGGCCCGCCGCGGGCGCCGGATCCGCTTCGACGGGCTCGGCGACAACCCCGAGGAGCGGCTCGGCGGGGATGCCCGGCAGCCGCAGGACGCGGTCGCCGACGCCGATCTCGATCATGATGTGGCCCGCGCCCTGGCCGGCCTGTCGCCGGAGTTCCGGGCCTGCGTCGTGCTCTGCGATATCGAGGGTCTCAGCTACGAGGAGATCGCCGAGGTGCTCGACCTCAAGCTGGGCACCGTGCGCAGCCGGATCCACCGCGGCCGGGCGCAACTGCGTTCCGCCCTGGCGCATCGGGAACCCACCGGCGCCCGCCGTCGTTACCTGGGCGTGGAGGCAGAACAGGGGTGACCGCTTCGGGCGGGCACCGGCGGGGCGGTGGTTGCCCCGACCGGCACGATGCGCTGTCGGCATTCGTCGACGGCGCGCTCGGCGACCCCGATCGGCAACGCCTGCTCGCCCATCTCAGTGACTGCCCCGGCTGCCGCGAGGAGCTCGATGAGCTGCGCCGGCTCCAGGACCGGGTACGCTCCAGCGCCCCCGACCCCGCGGCGCCACGCGATCTCGCCGACCGGTTGACCGCGATCGCCGGGGACGGCCACGCCACCCCGCTCTATGCCCGCCCCTTCGACGCCGGCCGGTCCCGCGCGCCGCGCGGCGGCACCCGGTTGCCGAGCCGACGCCGCCGGGTCCGGGTGCTGGCCCTGGGCACGGTCGCCGGTAGTTGCCTGGGACTGGTCGGGGCAGTCGGTGTCGGCTGGGTCGCCGCGCCGCCCACCCACACCCCCGCCATCGACCCGACCTCGACCGCGCGCCGGGAGTTCGCTGCCGTGCTCGCCGACGACGGGATCGGCAACCGGGCGGTGGCCGCGGTGCGGGGCACCGATCGCGGCGGCCCCCGGGTGGAGAGCGCCGTGGCGCCCCCGGTGCCGACCGTGCTGGTCCCCGGCCCCGAGGCGAGGCAGTGGTTGCAGCGCGCCGACAGCGCCGGCACCGCGACCCCGATCTCCGGCACCCAGCAGGTCCAGGTGCGGCACCTCAACGGCTACTGGGTCGCCAGCGCGCAGGTGGTCACCGACCCGGCCACCGGGACCCGGGTGCTGGCGGCCGGTTCCGACAAGCAGACCGCGCAGAGCTGGTGGCCCGCCCCCGGTGCGACCCCCGGGGCCACGGCCGCCGAACTGGCCGCCGCCCACCACGAGCTGGCGACCGCGCCCGGACCGGTGATCGCCGGGCACGACAGCCAGGTGGTCGAGGCCCGCAACGAGAGCGGCCGGGTCGTCGCCCGTTGGTGGCTGGACCGGCAGACCGCGGTGGTGCTGTGGCAGCAGACCTTCGACGAGCAGGGGCAGACCGTGCTCTCCGCCGGCTTCAGCCGGGTACGGATCGGCGCCGGGGCGGCCTCCGGCGGCGTCCAGGCCCTGGCTGCCCAGGACACCCTCACCCTCTCCGGGACCGGCCCGGCCCAGGCACGGGTGCTGACCCAGCAGGGCTGGAGCTGTTCGGACCGGTTGGCCGGACTGGATCTGGTGCAGGTTCGCCGCGGCGAGATCGACAACGCCGCCGGCGGTGGTGAGGAGGCCCTGCACACGGTCTACGGCGACGGGGTGACCACGCTGAGTGTGATCCAGCAGCGCGGTGCGCTCGGCGGCGCGCCCGAGGGCTTCGTCTGGGATCCGCAGCTGCGGGCGTACCGGAGTCTGGGGATCACCACCACACTCGTCTGGCAGAGCGGCGATACCGTGATCACCGTGGTCACCGACGGGTCGGAGGAGGTGGCGGCCACCGCCGTCGCGTCGCTGCCGCACGACCCGCCGGTGCTGCGGACCCGGACCCAGCGGGTGGTCGACGGCTGGCAGCGGATCCTGGGCGGTGGCTGATGTCCGGGAGCCGACAGTGAGCCAGTGGCCCGGCGGTGATCACGGGGGAGATCAGCAGCCGTCGTTCCAGCGCCCATCCTGGGGACCCGAACCCTGGCAGCACGTCACCCCGCCGCCCCCGACGCAGGTCCCGAACCAGCCGCCGTACCAGCCGGTGCCGCCCGGCCCGGTCGCTCCGACGCAACCGACCGCTCCGCTGCCACCGCCAGCTCGGCAGTCGCCGCCGCGGCCCCGGCTCGCCACGGTGGTCGCGGTCTCCGCGGTGACCGCGCTGCTCGTCGGTGGCGGCGCCGGCTATGGCGGGATGTGGTTGGCGCGCTCGACCGGCCCCGGTACGCCGGTGGCGACCGGTGGCGCGCCGACCGCGCTGCCGGCACCGGCCGGGGCGAGCAGCACCCGGCCGACGCCCGAGCGGGCAGCCGGCGGACCGGCCGGTGCCCCGAGCGATGTCAGCCAGGTCGCCGAGGCGGTGCTGCCGAGCACGGTCACCATCGCCTTCCGCAACGCCGGCCGCACCGGTACCGGGTCGGGGTTCGTGATCGATGGGCCCGGTGGCCTGCTGATCACCAACAACCACGTCGTCGAACCGGCCTCCGGCGGCGGCGAGCTGCAGGTCCAGCTGCCCAGCGGGGAACGGGTGCCGGCGGAGATCGTCGGCCGCAGCCCCAGCTACGACCTGGCGGTGATCCGGGTCGCGCAGCGCGATCAGCTGGTACCGGTCCAGCTCGGCGATTCCGATTCGGTACGCCCCGGCCAGCCGGTCGTCGCGGTGGGTGCCCCGCTCGGCCTCGGCGGCACCGTGACCTCGGGGATCGTCTCCGCCGTCGAGCGGCCCCTCAGCGTCGGTGGCGGGCAGAGCGCCGACGACGCGGTGGCGTACATCAACGGGATCCAGACCGACGCCTCCATCAACCCGGGCAACTCCGGTGGGCCGCTGGCCGACGCGCAGGGCCGGATCGTCGGGGTGAACTCCGCGATTCTCACGCTGGGCGGCAGTTCGTCGGCCGACCGCGGCGGCAACATCGGTCTGGGCTTCGCGATCCCGATCAATCAGGTGCGGGAGATCGCCGATCAACTGGTTCGCGAGGGCCGGGCCACCTATCCGGTGATCGGTGCCTCGGTGAGCGCCGACGCCGACGGGGTGGTGCGGCTCGCCTCGGTGCAGGCGGGCGGGCCGAGCGCCGCTGCCGGGCTGCGCAGCGGTGATGTCGTGGAGTCGGTGGACGGCAAGGCGGTGAACACCGCAACCGAGCTGATCGTGCGGGTCCGCAGCCACCGGCCGACCGAGCAGGTGAAGCTGTCGATCCGCGGCCGGGGCGAGGTCGCGGTCACCCTGGGATCGAGGGTCGGCTGAGCGGCTAGGCTGGCCCCCATGTTCGATGTCGGCCCCGGGGAATTCGTGCTGCTGGTGGTGCTGGCAGTCATCCTCTTCGGCCCCGAGAAGCTGCCGGAGTTCGCGAAGAAGGCGGCTCGGGTGCTGCACTACCTGCGCGGGGTCGCCAACAATGCGCAGTCCACGCTGTCCCGGGAGCTCGGTACCGATGTGGACATCCGCGACCTGAACCCCCGCGCCTTTGTGCAGAAGCATCTCCTCGATGAGGTGCAGCCGGTCATCGACGATGTGAAGCGCGACCTGCAGCAGGCCGACGCCGACGTCCGGGCCGAGGTCGCCCAGGTCCGCAGCAACCTCAGCGACGCCCGCGACGAGAAGGTCGGCTCCGGCCTCGGCATGGCCCCCTTCGACCCCGAGGCGACGTAGTTCTGTCGGCTCGCGCGGCGGCGCTGTAGCCCCGCTCTTCGGCCCAGTCGTCGAAATCCTCGCGTCGGTTTCTGGTGTGGGCGGGTTGGCTGACGCGGGATTTCTCCTTGGTGGGCCTGCATCGCGGGGCGCGCCGCCTCGACGCTCGCCTCCGGCTTCTGTCGGCTCGCGCGGCGGCGCTGTAGCCCCGACGCTCGCCTCCGATTTCTACGCTCATCGCGTGTCGAGGTGAGCTCGCGCGCTGACACTCAGAACAGCAGCCGTGCCGGCAGCGGGGCACCATCCTTCACCGAATCCAGCACGAACATCGTGTCGTAGCGGCGGATGTTGTCGTCGGATTTGAACAGCTCGTTACCCAGGTCGCGCAGCTCGGGGATCGAGGCGGCTGACACCAGGACCGCATAGTCGTAGCGGCCCGACAGCAGGAAGCACTGCTGCACCGCCGGATGTGCGCGCAGGGTGTCCGCCAGCCGCCGGTGGTGTTCCACCGATTCGTCGGCCAGCGAGAGCAGAACCAGCGCGCGGGTGACCTGAGGAGCCTGGTCCGGTGCGATCCGGGCGACCGTGCGGATGAGCCCGCTGTTCTTGTACCGCTGGATCCGTCGCTGCACCGCACTGGGCGACAGGCCGACCAGCTCACCGAGTTCGCGCAGTGTGCGATCGGCGTCGGCCTGCAGTTCGTCGAGCAGACGGAGGTCGATCTCGTCGAGTTGCAGACGGATTCCGGGCACGCAAAATTGTTGCGTCATGGCGCAAACTTTGCAAGCGGTACCCGGGCGATGATCCCTAGGTTTGGCGGCATGGACTTTGATGATTCGTCAATCAGGCAAGCGATTCCCGCGGTGTTCCTCGACAGCCCGCAGTTCGAGGACCCCCTGCTCTCCGCCGCGCTCGGTGTTCGGGTCACGCTCAAGGTGGAGACGCTGAATCCGCTGCGCTCCTTCAAGGGCCGCGGGGTCAGCTTCGCGCTGCGCGACCTGACCCCGGGCGAGACGGTGGTCTGCGCCTCCAGCGGAAACTTCGGCCAGGCCGTGGCGTACGCCGCAGCGGCGCGCGGTGCGGCCGCGCGGGTGTACGCGCACACGGAGTTGAACCCGGTGAAACGGGAACGGATGGCGGCCTTCGGCGCGACGGTGATCGAGGTGGCCGAGGGGTTCGATGCCGCCCGCGAACGCGCCGCCGCCGAGGCGGAGGGAGACGGCGTACGCCTCATCGTCGACGGTGTCGACCCGGCCATCGCCGAAGGTGCGGCGACGATCGCCCACGAGCTCGCCGCTGCCGAGTTCGACACCCTGGTCGCACCGATCGGGGACGGCAGCCTGGTCACCGGTCTGGCGCTCGGGCTGCGGGCGTACGCCCCGAACGTCCGGATCGTCGGCGTCAACCCGGCCACCGCGCCGACCATGCGCGAGAGCTGGCGGGCCGGGCGGCCGATCGCGGTGCGCCCGACCTCGGCGCTGGCCGAGGGCATCACGATCCCACGCCCGCACCCCGAGGCGCTCACCCGCGTCACCGATGCCGTGGACGACATCGTGCTGGTCAGCGATGCCGAGCTGCGGACCGGGATGGCGCTCATCGAACGGCACCTGGCTCTGCGCGCCGAACCGGCCGGTGCCGCCGGCATCGCCGCGATCGCCGCCGGCCGCACCGGTGGGGAACGGATCGCAACGATCATCACCGGCGCCAACCGGAATCCGGCAATGGGTGAGATCTGATGCAAATCGGCATCATCGGTGTCGGTGCCATCGCCGAGGCGATCGTCGACGGCCTGGCCACTACCGAACAACCCCCGGGCATCTCTCTTTCGCCACGGGGAGCGCGGACCGCGGGCGCGCTCGCCGCTCGATACGACGCGGTGCGCGTGGAGTCGAGCAATCAGGCGGTGGTCGATCGGTGCGAGCTGGTGCTGCTCACGGTCCCGCCCAGGGCGGTCACCGCCGTGCTCGGAGACCTGTGCGTCCCGGCCGGCCGCGTGCTCGTCAGCGCGGCAGCCGGCGTCTCACTGGCCGACCTGGAGCAGCTGCTGCCGGAGCAGCCGCAGGTGGTGCGGGTGATCCCGCTCCCGGCGGTCCGGGCGCACCACGGCATCACGGCCATCTTCCCGGAACATCAACCGAGCAAGGAGATCTTCGGCTCCCTGGGCGAGGTGCTGGTGCCGCCCGACGAGGACCGGTTCGAAGCCCTGTCGGCGGCCACCGCGACGCTCTCCAGCCAGCTCGACCTGTTGGCCACGATCGCCGACTGGCTGTCCGGCCGCGGGCTGGAACCCGCCGTTGCCGAAGGATTCGTCCGCGGGATGGCGCTGGGGCTGGGTGAGTCGCTCGCCGATCCGGGACGCTCGCTGGCCGTCCTGGTCGGCGACCACGAGACCCCGGGCGGGATCAACGAACTGGTTCGACACGCCTGGCTGGGCCCGGCAGGCCGGGCACGGCTGGCGGCCGCCCTCGACCAGGTCGCGGCCCGATCCCGTGGCATTGCTCACAATTCCTTGGGTTCACCATGAACCGCAGGTACCGTTTGGACTTTGTCACCCTCTCCGCGGAGCCTCATGACTGTCGAAACGCGCCCAGAGTCCGACGCCCGACCCAGTGCACCGCGGCGATCCCCATTCGCCCTGCTGATCAACTGGCTGCGCGGCATCCTCATCGGCATGGCCGAGCTGGTACCCGGCGTTTCCGGCGGTACCGTCGCCCTGGTCGTCGGCTGCTACGACGAGCTGATCGGATCGGCCTCCCACGTCGTCCGCGGGGTCGTCGGACTGATCCGACCCCCGGAGGGCAGGACGCGGGGCCAGGCGTTCCGCGAGCAGATCGGGGCCGTGCGCTGGTCCCTGGTGATCCCGGTGCTGATCGGCATGGGAACCGCCATCGTCGCGCTGTCCAGTGTGATGCACGCCTTCGTCCAGGGCAGCCCGGAGCTGTCGCGGGCGCTCTTCGCCGGGATGGTGCTGGCCAGCCTGCTGGTACCGATCTCGATGCTGGGCACCCAGACCCGCGCGCCCGGCGGGGCCGGCAGCCGGGTCCTCGAACTCGCCGTCGTCGCGATCGTCGCGGCCGGGCTGTTCCTGCTGCTCGGCCTGCGGGATCCGGGCGCGGCCGCGACCGATCCCTCCCCGGTCTTCGTCTTCGTCGCCGCCGCCCTGGCGATCTGCGCGCTGGTCGTGCCCGGTGTCTCCGGGTCCTTCCTGCTGCTGACGATGGGCCTGTACGCCCCGACGCTGGCCGCGGTCAGCGGGCGCGACTTCGGCTACCTGGCGGTGTTCGCACTGGGCGCGATCGTCGGGCTCGGCACCTTCGTGCAGGTGCTCAACTGGCTGCTCCGCTCGCACCGCCGCTGGACGCTGCTGGTGATGCTCGGCCTGATGGCCGGTTCGCTGCGCGCGCTGTGGCCGTGGCAGGCTGCCGACGGTTCGCTGCTCGCCGTCCCCGCCGCGCCGTGGTCGGCGATCGGGCTCTTCGTGGTCGGTGTCGCCGTCGTGCTGGTGATGTGGGGCATCGAGCGGGTCCTGATGCGGCGCCGGGCCGCCGCCGTGGCCCCGGCCCCGGTCGGCTGACTCGACCGAGCCACCCCTCCGCGCGAGACACCAGAAACTGCCACGAGGCCCCAGTTGCAACTGGGGCCTCGTGTCAGCTTCTGGTGTCTCGCCCGCGCGTCAGCGGTCCACCGGGCTGAGCCCGAGCTGCATGCCGACCACGGACTTCTTCTTGGCCCCGATGCCGGCGGCCAGCTCGCTCAACGCGACCGCGGCCGGATGCTCCGGCGCGGACTCGACGACCGGCGTACCCTCATCGCCACCGGCACGCAGTGACTCGTCCAGCGGGACCTGGCCGAGCAGCGCCACCGGATAGCCGAGCCGGGTGCTCAGCGTCTGCGCCACCTGCTCGCCGCCACCGGAGCCGAACAACTCGATCCGATAGTTCGCACCGGTGTCGGGGGCGGTGAAGTCGAGGTAGGCCATGTTCTCCACCACCCCGATCACCCGCTGGTTCATCATCGAGGCCATCGTGCCGGCCCGCTCGGCGACCTCGGCGGCCGCCGCCTGCGGGGTGGTCACCACGATCACCTCGGCGTTCGGCAGCTTCTGGCCCATCGAGATCTGCACATCACCGGTACCCGGCGGCATGTCGACCAGCAGGAAATCCAGATCGCCCCAGTGCACATCGGCCAGCATCTGGGTCAGCGCCCGGTCCAGGATCGGGCCGCGCCAGGCGACCACCTGGGACCGCTCCGGCTTCAGCATGCCGATCGACATCACCTGCAGGCCGTTGGTCGGCACCGGCAGGATCATCGACTCGTTCTCATCGCCGATCGAGGTCGGCCGGGCGTCGGCGATCCCAAGCATGGCAGGGATCGAGTGGCCATAGATGTCGGCATCGAGTACGCCGACCTTCTTGCCCTGGGCGGTCAGCGCGAGCGCCAGATTGGTGGTCACCGAGGACTTGCCGACCCCGCCCTTGCCGGAGGCGACGCAGATCACCCGGGTCAGCGAATCGGGGCGGGCGAACGGGATCTCCCGCGGCGCCCGGCCGCCGTTGAGGGTCTTGCGCAGTTCGGCGCGCTGCTCCTCGGTCATCACGCCCAGCTGGACGCGTACCCCCGACACCCCGGCGATCCGGGACACCGCATTGGTCACGTCGCGCTCGATCGGGCCCTTCAACGGGCAGCCGGCCGTGGTCAGCAGGATGCCGACGAACACCTCACCGGCCGCGTCGATGTCCACCCGCTCGACCATCCCCAGATCGGTGATCGGGCGTTTGATCTCGGGGTCGTTGACCGTCGCCAGGGCGGTCGTCACCCGCGGTACGAGGGGGTGATCCGGATCGGCGTACTGGATGGTCGGCGCTTCGGACATGAGTGCCAGCCTATCTCGGGATCAACCCCCGACCGAACCGCGTTCGGGACCAGCTGCGGGCTCGTCGTGCTCGGCCAGCAGCTCGCGCAATTCCTTGCGCAGCTCGGAACGGATGTAGTCGCGGGTGGCCAGCTCGCCGACGTTCATCCGGACGCTGGCGATCTCGCGGGCCAGGAAGTCCATGTCGGCCCGGCTCTGTGCGGCCTGCCGGCGATCGTCCTCGACCGAGATCCGATCCCGCGCCTCCTGCCGGTTCTGCGCCAACAGGATCAGCGGGGCGGCGTAGGACGCCTGCAGGGACAGCACCAGGGTCAAGAAGATGAACGGGAACGGGTCGAAGCGCACCGACTCGGGCGCCAGGGTGTTCCAGGCGATCCAGAGGATGATGATGATCGTCATCCACATCAGGAAGCCGGCGGTGCCCATGAACCGTGCGAAGGCCTCGGCGAACTCGCCGAAGGTGTCGCCGTCCATCCGGATCCGGGGGAATCGACTGCTCTCCCGTCCCGGTGTGTTCAGCCGGTCGCGGTCGCCCTTGTCCCGATCCCGCTTCTCGGGCCGGTCTCGCTTCTCGGTGCGTTCGCGGGCCATCAGTCACCTCCCTCCATGTGCTGACCGCGCCAGTCGGCGGGCAGCATGTGGTCCAACACGTCGTCGACGGTGACCGCACCCACCAGGTGCTGGTCGGCATCCACCACCGCCGCATTCACCAGGTTGTAGGTGGCGAAGTGGCGGCTCACCGCGGTCAGCGGTGCATCGGCCGGCAGCGGTTCCAGGTCGTCGTCGATCAGCTGGGAGATCAGCGTCGACGGGGGTTCGCGGAGCAGGCGTTGGATGTGTACGCCGCCGACGTAGCGTCCGGTCGGGGTCTCCAGCGGGCTGCGGCAGACGTGCACCATGCAGGCCAGAGCCGGGGTCAGCTCGGCGATCCGGACCTTCGCCAGCGCATCGGCGACGGTGGCGTCGGGCGGCATGATCACCGGTTCCGGCGTCATCAGGCCACCGGCGGTGGACTCCTCATAGACCAGCAGGCGGCGGACGTCGGAGGCGTCCTCGGGCTGCATCCGGCCGAGCAACTCCTCGGCCTTCTCCTCGCCGAGCCCCGCGATCAGGTCGGCCGCGTCGTCGGGGTCCATCTCCTCGAGGATGTCGGCGGCGCGCTCGACCTCCATGCTGGAGATCACCTCGATCTGCTCGCTCTCCGGCAGCTCCTCCAGGGCATCGGCCAACCGGGCGTCGTCGAGCGCCTCGACCACCTGGGCGCGGCGTTCGGGATCCATGTCGTGCAGCTCGCGGGCGACATCGGCGGCGTGCATGTCCTCCAGCTCGGCCAGCACCTGGTCGTGCTCCCGGCTCTGCGGTGAGGGACGCAGCACATCGACATCGGACCAGTCGACGATCGTGACGTGCGGCTTGCGCCGGAATCCGCGGCCGGCGACCTCGGCCACCGCGACCTCGGCCAGCTCCCACTCCCGGCCCCGGACCTGCTGCATCGAGATGTCGTAGACCGTCACCGGTTCGGTGTGGTTGCGCCGGTGCACCCGGCGGTCGAAGAGGTCGTCGATCACCAGCGTCTCGGCCTCGTGGCGGGTGAATCGGCGGGTGTTGATGGTGCCGGAGATGACCACCTGCTGCGCGTCGATGGAGTGCACCCGGGCCATGTTCACGAAGATCCGTTGCCGGGCGAACAGCTCCACCACCAGGCCCTTCGCCCGCGGCGCCCGGCCCTCGGTACGGACCTGGATGACCACGTCGCGGACCTTGCCGATCTGGTCACCGCCGGCGTCCACGACATTCATGCCGCGGATCCGGGAGATGAAGATGGAGGTCGAGGAAGTCACCCGGGAAGGTTACTGCCTACCGACCAGCGGATGTGTCCGGTCTAGGGTCGTGGCATGGACGCTGAACAGGTACGCCGCACGGTGCTGGCGGTGCCCGGGTCGTCGGACCGTTTCCTCGCCAAGGCCCGCGGGCTGAGCGTCGATGCGGTCTTCCTCGACCTGGAGGACGCGGTGGCGCCGAGCGCCAAGGTGGAGGCGCGGCAGCGGATCGTGGCCGCGCTCCGGCAGGACTGGGCGGCGCCGCTGCTGACGGTGCGGGTCAACGACTGGAGCACCGAGTGGACCTATGCCGATGTGATCGAGGTGGTCTCCGGCGCCGGGGCGCGGATCGATGCGCTGGTGCTGCCCAAGGTGCAGTCCGCCGACCAGGTCGTCGCCCTGGATCTGCTGCTCACCCAGCTCGAACGGGGGCAGGGTCTCGAGGTGGGCCGGATCGGGATCGAGGCCCAGATCGAGGACGCCCGCGGGCTGCTGGCGGTCGAGGCGATCGCCGGTGCCAGCCCGCGGATGCGGTCGCTGGTCTTCGGGCCGGGGGATTTCATGGCCTCGGTCGGGATGGCATCCACCAATGTGGGGGAGCAGCCGGCCGGTTACGACGCCGACGCCTTCCACCACGTGCTGTTCACCATCCTGGTCGCCGCCCGGGCGCACGGGTTGGCCGCGATCGACGGGCCGTTCGTCGCGATCCGCGATCTGGAGGGGTTCCGCCGCTCGGCCCGGCGCAGCGCCGCCCTCGGTTATGACGGCAAATGGGTGCTGCACCCCGACCAGGTCGCCGCCGGCAACGAGATCTTCACCCCCGGCAGGGCCGACTTCGAACGCTCGCAACGAATCATCGAGGCGTACGCCGCAGCGACCGCGTCCGCCGGTGGCGCGGTCGGGGCGATCGTGGTCGACGACGAGATGGTCGACGAGGCCGGGATGAAGATCGCCCAGCGGATCGTCGCCAAGGGCCGCGCGGCCGGGCTGGACGAGCAGGACGCCCGGGATGGGGATACCGACATCTACGACGGGGAGTGACGATGGCGCGCTTCAAGGATCTGGCCCTGGACACCGACGACCAGGCGACCTCGGTGGAGTTCTGGGCGGCGGTGCTCGGCCTGGACGCCGACCTGCGCGATCCGGGGGAGCCGCAGCCGCTGCGCGGGAGTGTCGCGGAGGAGACCGTCTGGGTGAACGTGGTGCCCGAACCGAAGACGCAGAAGGCCCGAGCCCACCTGGATGTGCATGCGGCCTCGGTGGAGGAGGTCACCTCACTCGGCGCCGAGGTGATCGCCGAACATCCCGATTGGACGGTGCTGCGCGCACCCGACGGGCTCGAGCTCTGCGTGTTCGTGCGGGAGACGGTGCCGACGTACCGGTTGTACGAACTGGTACTGGACTGTGCCGATCCGGCCGGCCAGGCCCGCTGGTGGGGTGAGCGGTTCGGCGTACCCGCCGAGACCGAACCGGATGTCGACTGGTGGTGGATCACCGGTGCCGGGCTGCCGTTCGAGAGCATGGTGTTCGTCGGCGTACCGGAACCCAGGCAGGGGAAGAACCGACTGCACTGGGATGTCTGGGGCAGCGTCGAGGAGTTCACCGACGCCGGTGCGAGGATCGTGTCGCCGCGCGCCGACGACCGGCCCTGGGACGTGCTCGCCGACCCGGAGGGCAACGAGTTCTGCGTGTTCACCGAGGACTGATGGGTCTCGGTAGACTGGGCCCCACGCCGAACCCGGGAGGAAAACCATGTCCGTACCATTCCAGGGGCTGAGCTTCGAACTCGAGTTCCCGCAGTCGGTCGGGGTCTACGAGAAGTACGAGGACGCCCAGCGAGCCGTGGATTTCCTTGCCGACAACCGATTCCCGGTGCAGAACCTGGCGATCGTCGGCACCGACCTGAAGCTCATCGAGCGGGTCACCGGCCGCAAGAGCTGGGCCACGGTGATCCGGTCCTCGGCGCTTTCGGGGATCAGCACCGGTCTGCTCGTCGGCATCCTGCTGTCGCTGTTCACCCAGGGCAACAACTTCCTGGTGATGCTGCTCGTCGCGATCCTGGTCGCGGTGGTGATCAGCATCATCTTCGGTGGCCTCGCCTATTCGATGACCGGCGGCAAGCGCGACTTCAACTCGGTCCGCACCACCGTCCCCTCGAAATACGAGATCCTCTGCGAGCACAAGGTCGCCGCCCAGGCCCGTGAGGAGCTGGCCAAGCTGCCCGGCGCCCGCGCCGCCGACTTCCAGTGAGTCGGCCGTGGCCGATCTGCTGCTGCTCGCCGTCGACGACCGTCGGTGGCTGATCCGGCAACTGTTCGGTCACGACGGGCCGCCGCAGGCGGGGGAGCAACCGTTCGTCACCGAGGCCATCCGGTTGGTGCTCGACGGGTTGGTGCCGGCCGCCGGTGGTCGGCGGGAGACTGGTCTGGTCATCGACCATCGGCTGGAGCCGGGGATCGGTGAGTGGGCACGGGCCCACCGGTTCCAGCTCGCGTTGCCGATCGCGCTCGACGCGGCCGGGGATGACGACCCCGGTCCGGAGGAGCTCCCGGACCTGCTGCGGCGCTACCGGCCCGACCACGTGAAAGTGTTGCTCCGTCACGATTCCGTCGATCGTGCGGCCCCGGAGACGATGCGGCGGCGACTCGCCGAGACCTGCCGGGCCGCCCATGCCGCCGACGCCAACGTGCTGGTGGAACTGCGGCTCGCCGGCACCGATGACGGTGACGACCCGGAGCCGGCGGAATCGACGGCGGCCGCGATGCGCGCCCTGGGCGAGGCGGCCGAGGTGGACTTCTGGGCCGTGCCGCCGCAGGCGGGCGCTGCGGCGTACCGGATGCTGCGGGAGACCGCCGACGAACAGGGCGCGGAGTGTCTGCTGGTCACCGGCGCCGGCCGCGGTATCGCGGTGCTGGAGGAGCGGATCGCGCAGGCTGCCGGCGAGGGGTTCTCCGGTTTCGCGGTGGGCCGGGCGGTCTGGTGGCATGCGCTGCAGGAACTGCACCGCGACGCCACCACCCGGTCGACGGGCCTGGCCGAGATCACCGAGCGATTCGCGGCCTGCGTCCGCTCCTATCGTTCCGCGGGCCGCTGAGCCCGCGGATCGGCCACCACGCTGTCGCGCAGCTCCCGGTTGAACCAGCTGCGGAACCGTAACGTGGCCCGGTCGGTCGGGACCGAGGTCTCCACCGCGCCGCGCGGCACCACCACCGGATCCGAGGACTCCACCACGGCCCGGTCCTGGTGCAGCACCAGGGTGTTGAACCGGTTGAACGCCAGCGAGGCGGCGGGATTGCGGGCGAAGTTGCGGGTGGTGATCAGCAGCATCCGGACCCGGTCGGTCTCGGCCGGGATGCAGTAGACCTGGATCCGCATCATCCGCGGCGCCGGCAGGGTGTCCAGCACCATCGAGTTCGGGGCGTACCACTTCAGTGTCGCCCCGGGGTCGTTCTCGTCCAGCCAGGGGACCAGGTCGTAACCGAAGTCGGTGTCCCGGATCTCCTGGTGCAGTTGGGAATCCGGCGTCTGCTTGGCCCGCACGAACCGGCCGATGGTGTTGCGGTGCACATAGGGCAGATGGGGATAGTCGAGCATGTTCTCCATCGCCCGGGTCCAGTGCGCGTCCCAGGTCTCGGTATGGGTGAAGCGGATCAGCGAGTCATCCAGCAGGGTCTCGGGCAGCTGCGGTTCGGTGTCCGGATCGAATCCGGTGAACACCCACAGCAGACCACCCAGTTCGCGATGCGGCAGCGCCGTCGCACCGCGCCGGTCCCGGCCGTGACCGGCCGTCAGGTCCGGGTTGAACGGGATCCGGGTGCAGCTGCCCGCATCGTCGAAACGCCAACCGTGGAAGGCGCACTGGATGCCACCGTCGGCGGTCCGTTTCCCCAGCGCCAGGGAGACGCTGCGGTGCGGACAGCGATCCAGCAGCACTCCGACCCGGTCCGCGTCGACCCGCCAGACGACAAGCTGTTCACCCGCCACCGCCACCCGCTGCGGCCGCGCTCCGATCCGGCGCAGCGGCAGCACCGGCGTCCACTGGCGGGCGAATCCCTCGAACATGTTCGGCCTCCTAGAGCCAGCGGTTGCGGCGGAAGCCGAAGTAGAGGGAGAGCATCACGATCGCGATCAGCCCGAGCACCAGGAAGTAGCCATACTTCCAACTCAGCTCCGGCATGTTCTCGAAGTTCATCCCATAGATGCCGGCGATCATCGTGGGAACCGCCACGATCGCAACCCAGGCAGAGATCTTGCGCATGTCCTGGTTGTCCTCGACGCTGGCCCGCGCCAGCGCCGCCGACAGGATCGTGGACAGCACCTCGTCGAAGGACTGCACCGCTTCCCGGGCTTCCAGATGATGGTCGCTCAGTTCGCGGAAGTACGCCCGGGCGTCCTCGGGGATGGTGACGATCGGCCGCGATGCCAGCGCCTGCAGCGGGGCACCGAGCGGCACCACCGAGCGCTTGAACTCGATCAGCTCGCGTTTGAGGTTGTAGACCCGGTTGATCTCGTGCGCCCCCTGCCGGGAGAACACCAGCCCCTCGATCTCGTCGATGTCCTTCTCGAACTCCGCGACCACCCCCATGTAGTCGTCGATGATCTTGTCCATCACCGAATAGAGCACCTCGGCCGGGCCGCGCATCAGCCGCCCCGGATCGGCCTCCAGCCGGGATCGCAGCGTCCGCAGCTGGGCATGCTCACCGCGGCGTACCGTCATCACGAAGTTGCTGCCGACGAAGATCATCACCTGGCCGGTGGAGACGATCTCGGAGGAATCGGTGAGCTCGGTGTGATCGACATAGGCGACCGTCGAGATCACCGCGAACAGGGTGTCGCCGAACTGCTCCAGCTTGGAGCGGGTGTGGCCCTCGACCGCGTCCTCGATCGCCAGCGGGTGCAGGTTGAACTGCTTGGCGAAACCGGACATGTCCTCATCGGAGGGATCCTTCAACCCCAGCCAGACGAACCCCTCACCACGCAGGGCGCGCTCGGTGGCCACCTCCAGCTCGGTGCAGTCGTCCCGCACCCCGTCCACGTAGTGCGCCCAGGCCACCACCGAGCTCGGCGGTGCCGAACCCTCCGGTTGCAGCATCCGGGGCTTCGGTCTGCTCAGTCCGCGGAGCGGGGAGGGGTAGCGGGGACGCGTCGGCTGAGTCGCCGGCCGGCGCGGGCCTTGGTCTGCCATGGTGACCTCCTTCGGACTGCACTCGATGCTCATTCACGACGGTGGCCCGGTGATCGACCCCTCGGCTGTCCCTCAGCCCCGGTCGGCGTCGAGCAGTGGAGCCATCCACGACTCCACCTCGGCCGCGCTGCGCGGCAGCATCGCCGACAGATTCTCGTTGCCGTCCTCGGTGATCAGGATGTCATCCTCGATCCGTACGCCGATCCCGCGGAACCGCTCGGGTACCAGCAGATCGTTCTCGCGGAAGTAGATACCCGGTTCGACGGTGATCACCATGCCGGGGAGCAGCGTACCCTCGCGGTACATCTCCCGGCGAGCCTGGGCGCAGTCGTGCACGTCGATGCCCAGATGGTGCGAGGTGCCGTGCACCATCCAGCGGCGGTGCTGGCCGCCGGTCTCCGGGTCGAGGGTCTCGGCGACCTCGACCGGCAGGATTCCCCACTGGTGCAGGTGTTTCACGATCACCGCGATCGCCGCATTGTGCACGTCCAGGAACTTCGCACCCGCCCGAGCGGCCTCGATCCCGGCCTGCTGGGCCTCCAGCACCGCGTCGTAGACCTCGCGCTGGGCGTCGGTGAACCGGCCACCGACCGGCAGGGTCCGGGTGATGTCGGCGGTGTAGAGGGTGTCCAGCTCCACCCCGGCGTCCATCAGCAGCAGCTCGTCGCCTCGGATGTCGCCGTCGTTGCGGATCCAGTGCAGGGTGCAGGCATGGTTGCCGGCGGCGGCGATGGTGTCGTAACCGACGGCATTGCCGGCGTGCCGGGCGTGCAGCCCGAAGACACCCTCCACCCAGCGCTCACCGCGGCCCCGACGGACCGCCTCGGGCAGATCCCGGACGACCGCCTCGAACGCCTTGGCCGACTCGGCGCAGGCCTGCCGCAGCTGCTCCACCTCGAACTCGTCCTTGACCAACCGCAGCTCGCTGAGTGCGGTCGCCAGCTGCTGGTCGGCCTCCTCGGCCTCGGTCACCGCGGCCTCGGTCTCCTTGCTGCGCAGCGAATCCAGCCGTTCGGTGAGCCCCGGATCGGCGTCCCGGACGATCCGCACCCGGGTGCTGCCGAGGTTCTTCGCCAGCGCGTCCTCCAGATCGGCGATATCGGCGACCGACACCCCGGTGAGCGCTTCCATCTCGGCCAGCGACTCGCGCTGGCCGACCCACATCTCGCCATAGCGGGCGTCGGCGTAGAACTCCTCGGCCTCCCGCGGTGCCCGCGGCTTGAAATACAGGGTCGCCTCGTGGCCGTCGTCGGTCGGCTCCAGCACCAGCACCGCGTCCGGTTCCCGGTCGCTGCCCAACCCGCTCAGGTGTGCGAACGCCGAGTGCGGGCGGTAGCGATAGTCGGTGTCGTTGGAGCGCACCTTGAGCCCACCGGCGGGGATCACCAGCCGGTCACCGGGGAACTGCTCGCTGACCTTGTTCCGGCGCGCCGGGGTCCACGCGGCGGTGGCCAGCGGCTCGGGCAGTTCGGTGGCGTAGGGCGCCCATCCGGTCGGGATGAACTCCTTGAACGCCTCGGAGAACGGCACTCCGCGGGCGGGCTGTTTCGGCTGCTGCTCACTCATATTGGGCATCATAGGCCGGGTGGACGTACGCCTCCGTCTCCGCGAGGAGCACCTCGACCCCCGCCTGCCGCTGCTCGGATTCCACGACGACGACCTCTTCGATCTGCTGACCCGGATCCCGGCCATCGGCGCCGACCCCGCCGCGGTGGCCCGGCTGAACGAGCTCGCCGCCGCCCTGGTGGCGCACCTGGACGACCCCGGCGCCGAGCTCTACACCGACGACGACGCCGACCACCCGCTGGGCGCCGGGCTGCTGCCGATGCTGGCGATGATCGCCACCGCCGACGATGTGGTGCAGCGGCTGCGGGAACGCGAGATCCCCGACGAGCTGGGTTGGCACTCGCTGTCCGATCTGGGCCAGCAGGTCTGGGTGCACCGGCAGACCTTCGGGGAGTTCGGGTTGCACACCCATCGCTGGTTGCGGATCGCCTGGGCCGGCCGACTGTTCTGGCTGGGCCGGTTGCAGTACGAACTGGCCGTACTCGACGAGGGCGGGTGGGAGGCGTCCATCCACATCCCGCAGACCGGTTCGCTGACCCCGGCCGCGGTCGACGAATCGCTCGCCCTCGCCGAGGAGTTCTTCGCCCGCCACTTCCCGGACCGGCTGCCGGTGCGCTACCGCTGCACCAGCTGGCTGCTCGACCCGGAACTGGGCGCCGGACTGCCGGGCAGCAATATCGCGAGCTTCGCCGAGCGGTTCGCGCTGTCCGAGCAGGGCACCAGCCCCGGGGACGCCGACGCGATCTTCTTCACCTACCGGCGCCGGGGAACCACCGATCCGGCCGTGCTGCCGCGGCGTACCAGCCTGGAACGGTTGGTCGCCGACCGGTTGGCCGCGGGGCGGCACTGGCAGGTCCGGACCGGGATACTCTCTGCACATGGCTGACCAAACCGAGCTCTATCTGGTCCGGCACGGGCAGACCGAGTGGAGCCAGTCGGGCCGGCACACCGGGCGTACCGATCTGGATCTGACCGCGGTCGGTGCCATGCAGGCGAGCGCGCTGGAACCGCTGCTGCGCGGCCGCGACTTCGGCCTGGTGCTGAGCAGTCCGCGGCTGCGGGCCCGGCACACCGCCGACCTGGCCGGTTTCGGCGGGCGCTACGAGGTCACCGAGGACCTGGCCGAGTGGGACTACGGCGACTACGAGGGGCTCACCTCGGCGCAGATCCGCGAGCAGGTGCCGGACTGGCGGATCTGGACCGGTGCGGTCCCCGGCGGGGAGACGGCCGAGGAGGTGCTGCAGCGGCTGGGTCGGGTCGTCGACCGGGTACGCCGCAGCGGCGTGGACCGCGCCCTCTGCTTCGGCCACGGGCACTCACTGCGGGTGTTGACGCTGGCCTGGCTGGGCCTGGGCATCGAACACGGGGCGAGCTTTCCGCTGGAGACCGCCTCGATCTCGGTGCTCGGCTGGGAGAAGGAATCGCCGGCGATCCGGCGCTGGAACCTGACCACCGAACGCTGAACGCCCCGGTTCCCGCGCGCTAGGATCGCGGGGCACGAGTCCTATGTTCCAGTCCACAGGGGAGCCGACATCAAAGCCGAACCAGCAGCCCAGCAGCAACTGCTCACCCTGCAGGGTGTGGACACCGAGATCGCGCAGTTGCAGCACCAGCGCGGCGCCCTGCCCGAACATCAGCAGATCGCCGGGATGCTGGCCGACCGCAAGCAGTTGCTCGGCGACTACACCGAGGCCGAGACCCGGGTCAGCGACCTGCAGCGCGACCAGGCGAAGGCCGAGGCCGACCTGGAGCCGGTCCGGGCCCGCAAGGTCCGCGACCAGGAGCGGATCGACTCCGGTGCGATCACCGACCCGAAGGCGCTGCGCGGTCTGATCGACGAGGTCGAGCACCTCACCCGGCGGATCTCGGATCTGGAGGACGCCGAGCTCGAGGTGATGGAGGAACTCGAGCAGGCGACCAGCCGGTTCGGCGAGCTGCAGCAGCGGCGCGGCACCCTGGAGGATGAGATCCGGGCGCTGATGCGGACCCGGGACGGTCAGGTCGGCGAACTGGACACCAAGATCGAACACGCCGGTACCGAGCGGGAGACCATCGCCGCCAAGATCCCCGAGGCCCTGCTGGCGGCGTACGAGAAGACCCGCGCCAGCAAGGGCGGGGTCGGCGCCGCCGAACTGGTGCACGGCCGCTGCAGCGGATGCCGGCTCGACCTGAACGCCGCCGACCTGCGGGCGTACGCCGCCGCACCCGCCGATGAGGTGCTGCGCTGTGAGGAGTGCGGCCGGATCCTGGTGCGCACCGCGAACTCGGGCCTGTAGTTTCGCCCCCGGTACTCCGCCCCGAACACCAGCCTGACGAAGGAGAGCAACGATGCCCATCCGTCCTGCGCCGATTCTCCAGACCGTGCCTCCGGAACTGGCCGAGGGGCTGGAGCGACTCCGGGCCGAGCTGGGCGTCCCCGACGGTTTCCCGCCGGAGGTGACCGCCGCCGCCGAGCGGGCCGCCGCCGCACCGCGGCTGCCGCAGACCGATCGGACCGATCTGGAGTTCGTCACCATCGACCCGCCCGGTTCGATGGATCTGGATCAGGCGCTGTTCATCGAGCGCGACGGCAGCGGTTACCTGGTCTGGTATGCGATCGCCGACGTGGCCGCCTTCGTCGATCCCGGCGGCCCGATCGATGCGGAGGCGCACCGCCGCGGGCAGACCTTCTATGCCCCGCACCAGCGCACCGCGCTGCATCCGCCGGAGCTGTCGGAGGACGCCGCCAGTCTGCTGGAGGACCAGGTGCGCCCGGCGCAGCTGTGGCGGTTGCCGGTCGACGAGCGCGGCCAGTGCACCGAACCGAGTGTGCAGCGGGCGCTGGTCCGCAGCCGGGCTCGGTTGACCTACGAGCAGGTGCAGGCCCAGCTCGACGACGGCACCGCCGGGGAATCGTTGCAGCTGCTCAAGGAGGTCGGGCTGTTGCGCGAACAGGTGGAGCGCGAACGCGGCGGGGTCAGCCTGAACATTCCCGAGCAGGAGGTGCACGTCGCCGACGACGGCTCCTGGGTGCTGGCGTTCCGCTCCACGCTGCCGGTGGAGGGTTGGAACGCGCAGATCTCGCTGCTCACCGGGATGGCGGCCGCGCAACTGATGCTGGCCGCCAAGATCGGCATCGTCCGCACCCTGCCGCCGGCCGATGAGGGCTCGCTGCGCAAGCTCCGCACCACCGCCCGTGCGCTCGGCATCGACTGGCCGGCCGAGATGGACTATCCGGAGTTCGTGCGCAGCCTGGATCCCAGCAGGAGCAGGGATGCGGCGATGATGTACGCCTGCACGACCCTGTTCCGCGGGGCCGGGTACGCGGCCTTCAACGGCACGGTACCCGAGCAGGCGCAGCACGCCGCGCTGGCGATCGAGTACGCCCACTGCACCGCGCCGCTGCGCCGGTTGATCGACCGCTACACCGGGGAGATCTGTGTCGCGATCAGTGCGGGGGAGCCGGTACCGGAGTGGGTGACCAGCGAGCTCGACGGGCTGCCCGAGACGATGGCGGCCTCGGACCGGCGGGCCAAGCAGTACGAACGCGGCATCGTCGACCTGACCGAGGCGCTGGTGCTCTCGACCCGGGTCGGGCAGCAGTTCACCGGCACCGTGGTCAGCATCGACGACGACGGGTCCAGGGGCCGCCTGGTCGTCGCCGACCCCGCCGTCGAGGCGAACGTGACGGGGAAGCAGCTGCCGCTGGGCGAGCAGGTCACCGCGACCCTGGTCAAGGCGGATGTGGCCAAGGGTGAGGTCCGCTTCGAGGTGGGCCCGGGGCAGGTTCCTCAGTCCGCCTGAGTCCCGGCGGGGGTGAAGAGTGCGGCGGTCATCCGCCGCACCCAGGTCTCGGGGTCCTCGGCGGTGTACCGCGGATCGAGTGCCCCGTTCAGCCAGAGCGTCGCAAAACCATGCACCATGGAGAATCCGACGAGCCGCACGGTGTCGATCCGCTGCTCGTCGGCGACCTGGGCGGCGCCTGAGTCGAGCCGTGCCCGGGCTGCTGCCATGGCGGCGACCAGCGCCGGATCGTCGGTGTGCACCAGGGCGGCGTCGAACATCACCGGATAGTGGCCGGGGTGATCGAGGGCGAACCGGACGTAGCGAACCGCCTGTCCCGCGAAATCCTGCACACTCTCGCCGAGTGCGGCCGCCAACCGCTCGAAGCCCTGAGCGGCCAGGGCGGTGAACAGCCCGCGCCGGTCGCCGAAGTGGTGCGCCGGAGCGGCATGGGACACCCCGGCAGCGGTGGCCAGTCGGCGCAGCGTCACCCGATCCGGGCCCACCTCGGCAACCATGGCTGCGGCGTGGTCCAGCAGCTCGGCCGGCAGATTGCCATGGTGATAGCTCGTTCCCGATGGCGTCATGGCGGCAACCTAGATCGGAAACTTGACACTGGCAAGTTCGGTCGTCGACACTCAATCTAGTCAATGTCTAGATTCGGGGAGTCCGATCATGGTGCCGTTGCTCATCCTGCTCGTGACGACCGGTCTCGCCCGGCTGGTCGGCTGGCTCGGGTATGCACCGCTGGACGGTTGGAGCGCGGCCGTGGCCCTCGGGCTGGCCGCCATGTTCCTGGTCACCGGGTCCGCCCACTTCACCCCGGCCAAGCGCCGGGGGATGGTGATGATGGTCCCGCCGGTGCTTCCGCGGCCGGAGCTGTTGGTGACCATCACCGGCATTCTCGAACTCGCCGGTGCGGTCGGCCTGCTGGTCCCGCTCACCCGTAGCCTGGCTGCGGCCTGCCTGGCGCTGTTGCTGGTGGTGATGTTCCCGGCGAACTGGCGCGCCCAGACGAAGTTCAGGCAGAGCCCGATGGTCTCGATGCCGCTGTGGGCGCGGACGCTGACCCAGGTGGTCTTCCTGGCCGCCTGCCTCGTGGTCGTCGTCGGGTGACAGTGGATTGGTCGCGCGGTCGCCGCCGCCCTAGAATCGTGCCCAGACGAGGCAGCCAGGCGATCGCGGCACCGATGGTGTCGAGGAAAGTCCGGACTCCACAGAGCAGGGTGGTGGGTAACGCCCACCCGGGGTGACCCGCGGGCCAGTGCCACAGAAAACAGACCGCCCCGGCGTTCGCGCCGGGGTAAGGGTGAAAAGGCGGTGTAAGAGACCACCGGCACCCCGGGTGACCGGGGTGGCCTGGTAAACCCCACCCGGAGCAAGACCAGACAGGCAGCGTTCGAGGGTTGCTCGCCCGAGCTGCCGGGTAGGTCGCACCAGGCCGTTGGTGACAACGGTCGCAGATGGATGATCGCCCTCGACAGAATCCGGCTTACCGGCTGCCTCGTCCTCCATCTCAGGGCAGGGTGAGGATCTCCGCACCGTCGGGGTTGATCACCACGGTGTGCTCCCACTGCGCCACCCGGGAGCGGTCGGTGGTGAGCACGGTCCAGCCGTCGTCCCACATCTCCCAGTCGATGCCGCCCAGGGTGATCATCGGCTCGATGGTGAAGGTCATCCCGACCTCGATCACATCGTCGAACTGTGGCGCGTCGTAGTGCGGGATCACCAGCCCGGAGTGGAATGCGGTGTGCACCCCGTGCCCGGTGTAGTCACGCACCACGCCATAGCCGAAGCGCTTGGCGTACGCCTCGATCACCCGGCCGATCACGTTCACCTGGCGGCCCGGCCTGGCCGCGCGGATGCCGCGCATCATCGCCTCGTGGGTGCGCTCCGAGAGCAGTCTCGATTCCTCGGAAACCTCGCCACAGAAGAAAGTGGCGCAGTTGTCGCCGTGTACGCCGTCGAGGTGGGCGGTGAGGTCGATCTTGACCAGATCGCCGTCCTCGAGGGGCCGCTGGTCGGGGATCCCGTGGCAGATCACCTCGTTGATCGAGGTGCAGATCGCCTTCGGGAAACCGCGGTAGCCGACGGTCGAGGGATAGGCGCCGTGATCGCAGATGAACTCGTGCGCGATCGCGTCCAGCTCGTCGGTGGTCACCCCGGGGGCGACGTGCCTGCCGGTCTCGGCCAGTGCCTGCGCCGCCAGCTTCCCGGCCGCGCGCATCTTCTCGATGACCTCCGCCGACTGCACGTTCGGCCCGGTGTAGGGCTCCGGCCGGTCCTTGCCGACATACGGCGGACGCGGAATGCGCGCCGGGACGGGGCGGACGGGGCTCACCGGATACTGTTGCACTACGGTCACGGCAGCGATGATATGCCGTTCCACCAGCCGGCCAGCGGTCGGCGAACAGGGCCGATGAGAAGGAGCAGGATGAGCGAGCGCGAAGACCTCTGGTACTACAACCTCAAGACCCGTCAGGTCGAACACGGCGACGGCGGCCGGGCCGAGGATCGCCTTGGTCCGTACCCGACCAAGGAGGCCGCACAGAACGCGCTGGAGACCGTCCAGGAGCGCAATGAGGCCTGGGACGACGACCCGAAGTGGAACGACAAGGACGAGTGACCTCTGCGGGGTTCATCTCCAAAGGCTCATCTCGACACGCAGTCCCGGCTCCGCTTCGCTGCGCCGGGACTGCTACTCGATGAGCGTCACTGACCGGCGCGGAGCTGATCGATCGCCACGGCGGCGGCCTGGGCGCCGTCCGGGGCGCCGGTCGCGACGGTGACCAGCAGGCCCAGCGATTCCGGCTGCCCGGCATCGACGACGATGATGCTGACCCGCCCGGGCGTACTGCCGGTGAGCTCGTAGTCGCGACGCTGGGCCGCCCGCGCTCCCGCCACCTGGGTCGGATAGGCCTTGCCGGCCGGGGTGAGCATTCCGCTGGTCAGCGGATTCCGGGCCCGCAGGCAGGTCTCCACCGCCGGTACCGCCTCCTCGGGCGATTCGAAGACATCGTCGAGGCGCAGTGCGGCCACCACGATGGTGGCCTCGGTGGTCTCGCCGACCACGACATCGCTGGCGAACGGCACCCGCGACACCTCGCCGGGGCGCCACGCACCGGGGGTCCGGGTCGTCAGCCCGCCGCCGTGCAGCCAGCCGTTCTCCGGGTAGGTGGCCCGATGGGTGGGCTCGCCACCGGTGCAGTACGCCGGCGCCTCGATCAACCCGACCGGCTGCGCCTTCGGCGCGCCACCCCCGGCAGCCTCGGTGAACGGGGCCTCTCGGCTCAGCACGATGCCGGACACCCCGGCCACCGTGAGCACCACGACCACCGCGGCACCGACCAGCAACCGCCCGCGACGCGGCCGCGGCGTACCCACCGGGCGGACCTGGGTGGTCCAGCCCTCACCGTCCCAGAGCCGCTGCAGGCCGGAATTGCCCGCCGGGTCCGGGTACCAGCCGGGTGCCGCCATGGCACGCTCCTCTCCGGGGCTTCGGCTCGCTCGCTCAGCCGCCGTCATCTGAGATCGTAGGCCGCAGACCCGCGCGGGGGCAGCAATTCGGCCCGGTCGGCATCAGGTCGTGACCTGTAACGCGGTTGAAACACATCAGCAGGCAGACTTGGTCCCATGGACAAGCAGACCGAGTATGTGTTGCGGGCCATCGAGGAGCGGGACATCCGCTTCATCCGGCTCTGGTTCACTGACGTCCTCGGTTTTCTGAAATCGGTGGCGATCGCGCCGGCCGAGCTGGAGGGTGCCTTCGAGGAGGGCATCGGCTTCGACGGATCGGCGATCGAGGGGTTCGCGCGGATCTACGAGTCCGACATGGTCGCCCACCCCGATCCGGCCACCTTCCAGGTGCTGCCCTGGCGCAGCCACGACGCGGGCGGTGGCACGGCGCGGATGTTCTGCGACATCACCCTGCCCGACGGTTCGCCCTCCTACGCCGACCCGCGCTATGTGCTCAAGCGGTCGCTGCAGAAGGCCGCCGACCTCGGGTTCACCGTCTACACCCATCCCGAGATCGAGTTCTTCCTGCTGGAGAAGGGAACCACGCCCAACGGCGAGCCGATCCCGGTGGACAGCTCCGGCTACTTCGACCATGTGGTCTCCAGCACCGGCAGCGATTTCCGCCGGCAGGCGATCACCACGCTGGAGCAGATGGGCATCTCGGTGGAGTTCTCCCACCACGAGACCGCGCCCGGGCAGCAGGAGATCGACCTGCGCTACGCCGATGCGCTGTCGATGGCCGACAACATCATGACCTTCCGGGTGGTGGTCAAGGAGGTCGCCGAGCAGGCCGGCATCCGGGCCTCCTTCATGCCCAAGCCGTTCAGCGACTACGCCGGTTCGGGGATGCACACCCACATGTCGCTGTTCACCGGCGACACCAACGCCTTCTACGACGCCGGTGAGGACTACCGGCTCTCCAAGACCGCCGAGCATTTCATCGCCGGCGTGCTGCGGCACTCCGAGGAGATCACCGCGGTCACCAACCAGTGGGTGAACTCCTACAAGCGGCTGGCGTTCATGGGCGGTGAGGCGCCCAGCTACGTCTGCTGGGGCCGCAACAACCGTTCTGCGCTGATCCGGGTGCCGCTCTACAAGCCCAACAAGGGTTCCTCGGCACGCTTCGAGCTGCGCTCCATCGACCCGGCCTGCAATCCCTACCTGGCGTACGCGCTGATCATCAACGCCGGACTGGCCGGGGTCGAGGGTGAATACGAACTGCCGGAGGAGGCCGAGGACGACGTCTGGTCGCTGACCGAGCGGGAGCGCCAGGCGCTCGGTATCCGGCCGCTGCCGCGGAACCTGGACGAGGCGATCCGGGCGATGGAGAACTCCGAGCTCGCCATCGACACCCTGGGCGAGCACGTGCACGAGTTCTTCCTGCGCAACAAGCGCGCCGAGTTCAACGAGTACCGCGCCCAGGTCACCCCGATGGAGCTGTCGCGGTACCTGCCGCTGCTCTGACCCGAGGGCACCGCTCAGAACAGCGGCAGCCAATCCGACAGATCGGAGCGGCTGCCCGAGGCCCGCACCTTGCCGGCGCGGACCGCCTCGGCGAACTCGATCCGGCCGACGCAGAGCCGGACCAGGGTGAGCGGATCGCACTCGACGACATTGGGCGGGGTGCCGCGGGTGTGCTTCGGGTCGTCCTCCCCGGTGCCGCACTGCACGGCGGCGAACGGTGGGATCCGCAGCTCCACCGACTGGCCCGGGTGGCGGGTCGCGATCACATCGGCGAGGGTACGCACGGCCTCGGCGCGGCAGGCCCGCGACCAGCGCAGCGGACCCCGGTCCGGCAGTGATTCGACCAGGTCGTCGCAGTGGGTGACCAGTTGCACGCAGAGCAGCCGCACCAGATCCAGGGTGCGCATCGGATGCTGGTCGGTCTGCACCGCGGCCGGTGCCAGGTCGTCACCCAGTCGGGCCGCCAGCTCGGTGGCGTCCTGCCGGAAGCGGGTGGCCAGGCTCTCCGCCGTACCGTGCTGGGCCAACTCGACCGCCAGATCCTGCTGCCGGCGCAACCACGGGCGCAACCCGGTGAAATAGTCGTTCAACCCCGCCGGCCGGGCCGTGGTGGGCCGGTCCAGGGCGCTCAGCGCCGCCGCCTGCATCACCACCGGATAGGCCACCAGGACACCGACGTCCCAGCCCGGGCGTACCGTCGGCCGGCCCAGGTCGTCGGGCCGGATCAGGGACAGGAAGTCCGCGAGATATCCGGCCTGTTCGACCATGCCGGCGACAGTCCGGCGCTGGTGCTGCGCTCGTGCGATGACTGCCACCCCCTCAACGTAGTCAGGCCATGTTGCCACTCGGTTGCCAACGGGCGAACTTCGAGCGTCACGGACGCCACCCCGCCGCCGCGTCGGCGCCCAGTAGCATGCCGTGGGTGAGAGTCAGTTCGCTGACCGGAGTGTTGGCCCGCCGCGGTTTCCACGATGCCGCCGCGGCCGCTGAGCGGTTGCCGCAGTGGGGATTGGCGACCGCCGATCAGGATCTGCTGGTCGATCTGGCGGCGGTCTCGGCCGATCCGGATCTGGCCGTGGAGGGTCTGGACAAGCTGCAGCGGGCCCGCCCCGGTGTGCTCGCCGAGCTCGCCGCGGAACGCGCCTGGGCCCAGCAGGTGACCGCGGTGCTGGCGGCCAGCGCCGCGCTGCAACAGCATCTGGTCGCCCACCCCGATCAGCTGGAGGTGCTGCGTCCCCAGGCGGTACGCCGCAGCGCCGCCGACCTGCGCGCGGCGCTGCTGCGCGCCGTCGGCGCCGACCCGGAGGCCGCTGCCCCGGTCGCCGCCGACCCGGATCCCGAGTGCGCCGACCCCGGTGACCCGCTGCGGCTGGCGTACCGGGCCGAACTGCTGCGGATCACCGCCCGCGACCTGCTCGCCGCCGACGGTTACGAGGCGATGGAGGACGTCGCCGCCGAACTCGCGGATCTGGCCGATGCCACCATCGAGGCGGCGCTGGCGCTGGCCCGCCAGCAGGTCGGCCCGGACGCGGAGCGGGTCCGGCTCGGCATCGTCGCGCTCGGCAAGACCGGTGCCCAGGAACTCAACTACGTCTCCGATGTGGACGTGCTCTACGTCGCCGAACCGGCCGCCGTCCCCCCGGCCGGGACCGAGGAGGGGACAGGGGAGGAGCTGTCCGGCGACCGGGCGATCGAGGTGGCCACCCGGCTCGCCTCGGCGCTCACCCGGATCTGCTCGGCGCACACCTCGGCCGGCACCATCTGGCAGGTGGACGCGGCGCTGCGCCCCGAGGGCAAGGCCGGGCCGCTGGTGCGTACCCTCGCCAGCCACACCCAGTACTACGCGAAATGGGCGAAGAACTGGGAGTTCCAGGCGATGCTCAAGGCGCGGCCGATGGCCGGGGATCTGGAGCTGGCCGGCGAGTTCGTGGAGATGGTGCAGCCGAAGGTGTGGCGGGTCGCCGAGGCCGACAATTTCGTCGCCGAGACCCAGGCGATGCGTCGCCGGGTGATCGCCAACATCCCCAAGAGCCAGACCGACCGCGAACTCAAACTCGGCCAGGGCGGGCTGCGCGATGTGGAGTTCACCGTGCAGCTGCTGCAACTGGTGCACGGCCGCACCGACGAACGGCTGCGCACCCGCTCCACCCTGGCCGGGCTGCGGGCGCTGGTGGATCACGGCTACGTCGGCCGCTCCGATGGTGCCGAGATGGCCGAGGCGTACCGCTTCATCCGCTATCTGGAGCACCGCAGCCAGCTCTTCCGGTTGCGCCGGACCCATCTGCTGCCGACCGCCGAGGACGACCTGCGCCGCATCGGCCGACCGATCGGGCTCGCCCCCGACCAGGTCACCGAGGGCTGGCGGCGGCGGTCCCGGCGGGTGCTGACCCTGCATCGGCGGCTGTTCTACTCCCCGCTGCTGGAGGCGGTCGCCAAGATCCCCTCCGGCGAGGTGCGGCTCACCACCGACGCGGCCCGGGACCGGCTCGCCGCGCTCGGGTATGCCGATCCGCGCTCCGCGCTGGGGCACATCCAGGCACTCAGCCGCGGGATGAGCCGGCAGGCCGAGATCCAGCGGCAGCTGCTGCCGGCGATGCTCGGTTGGTTCGCCGAGGGCCCCAACCCCGATCACGGGCTGCTCGCCTTCCGGCAGGTGTCCGAGGCCCTCGGCGCCACCCCCTGGTACCTGCGCGGGCTGCGCGACGAGGGTGCGATGGCCGAACGGCTGGCGCGGATCCTGTCCTCCAGCCGCTACCTGGTCGATCTGCTGACCCGCAACCCGGAGATCCTGCAGATGCTGGCCGACGAGGCCGAGCTGACCCCGCGGCCGCTGCCGGTGCTGGAGCGGGAGATGCGGCTGGTCGCCGGCCGGCGCACCGACCCGAAGGAGGCCATCGACGCCGTCCGGGGCGTACGCCGCCGCGAACTGTTCCGGATCGGGGTCGGCGATGTGCTCGGGGTGACCGAGCTGGCCGAGGTCGGGCAGGGGCTCAGCGATCTGGCCTCGGCCACCATCTCCGCGGCGCTGCGGATCGCCGGCCGGAACCGGCCGGAGCTGACCATGTCGGTGATCGCGATGGGCCGCTGGGGTGGCCACGAGCTGTCCTACTCCTCCGATGCGGATGCGATGTTCGTGGTGTCCGACGATTCGGAGGAGGCCCGGAAGACCGCCGCCGAGATCGTCACCGACCTCCGCGCGCTGCTCGCCCGCCCGGGCCCCGAACCCAAGCTGGAACTGGATGTCGACCTGCGCCCCGAGGGCAAGGGCGGGCCGATGGTGCGTTCGTTGAAGTCGTACGCCGGCTACTACGGGCGCTGGTCCTCGACCTGGGAATCGCAGGCCCTGGTGCGGGCCGACCGGGGTGCCGGCAGCGACGACCTGGCCGACGAGTTGCTCACCCTGGTGGACCCGCTGCGCTGGCCCGAGGGCGGGCTGAGCCGGGAGCAGCTGTCCGAGATCCGCCGGCTGAAGGCCCGGATGGAGGGGGAGCGGCTGCCGCGCGGCGCCGATCCGAAGCGGCACCTGAAGCTCGGCCCCGGCGGCCTGTCCGATGTCGAGTGGACCGTGCAGGTGCTGCAGCTCCAGCACGCCGCCGCCCATCCGGAGCTGCGCACCACCCGGACCCTGACCGCGTTGGGTGCGGCCCGCGAGCTCGGGCTGCTGGCGGCCGAGGACGCCGACACCCTGGCCGAGGCCTGGACGATGGCCAGCCGGATCCGGGACCGGATCATGCTGGTCCGCGCCAAGGCCTCCGACTCGCTGCCCAATGACTCCCGGGAGCTGGCCGCGGTGGCCGAGCTGATGGGTTACGAGGCGGGGGAGGCCTCGCACCTGGTGGCCGACTGGATGCGCGTCGCCCGGCATGCCCGCTCGGTGGTCGACCGGGTGTTCTGGGGCGAGTAGGGCTCCCACTAGGCTCGCGAGCCATGAAGAAGACCCCCGGACCCGGCGCCGCCACCGAGGACAGCGGGGTGGTGATCCCCGCCGACGCCGAGGGGCGACGCTCCTCCAGCCGGCTCGGCCGCGAGGTGACGGCGGCGGCCCTGGACCCGGTCGATCCGGTGGGTGCCGCGGCGGCGCTGCGGGAGGTCGACTGGCGCAACGGCTATCCGGTGCACGCCCGCCGGCTGGTGGAGGCCGGGCTGGGGCGTACCCGGGATGAACTGGCGATCGCCGAGGCGGGCCTGACCGCCGTCCGGGACCGGCTGCGGATCACCACCGACTCCGGCGAGGCGCCGCTGGCCGAGGCGCTGGAGCGGCCCGCGGCCCGGCCGCTGCACACCCGCACCGTGCACGGCACCCAGGCGCCGGCCGAGGAGTTCAGCCTGCCGCACGCCGGCCGCCGGCTGACCGGGGACAAGCTGCTGGAGCGGCTGGCCGCCTGGGAGCGGTCCGGGATCCTCGAACCGTCGGCGGCCGACGCGGTCCGCGAGGTCGCCGCCCACCCGGAGTGGCTGGCGCTGCGCGGCCGGCGGGTGGTGGTCCTGGGTGCCTCGGCCGAGATGGGGCCGCTGCGCGCGCTGCTGTCCTGGGGTGCCGAGGTGGTGGCGGTGGACCTGCCGCGCCCGGAGTTGTGGCAGCGGCTGGAGAAGCTGGCGCGCTCCTCGGCCGGGGTGCTGATGCTGCCCGAGCAGCAGGACGGCCCCGGCGCCGACCTGCTGCAGGATCTGCCCGCGGTCGCCGACTGGCTGGGCGAGCTGGACGGGCCGCTGGTGCTCGGCAATTACGTGTACGCCGACGGGGCGGTGAACCTGCGGCTGTCCGCGGCCACCGACCTGCTCGCCACCCAGTTGACCGGGGCCCGCGACGATGTGGCACTGGCCTGGCTGGCGACCCCGACCGACGTCTTCGCGGTGCCGCCCGAGGTGGTCGAGGCGTCCGCCGAGGCGTACGACCATCGCGGCCTGCGCGCGTTCCGCCCGCTGATCAAGGGGGTCAGTGGTGGCCGATTGCTGAAGCGGAACCATCGCCCGGGTACCAGCCCGGGCATCGCGGACGCGATGATCCCGCAGCAGGGCCCCAACTACATCCTGGCGAAACGGCTGCACCGCTGGCGGGCCGCGGTGGCCCGCCGCGACGGGGTGGAGGTGTCGCTGCGGGTCGCGCCGCCGACCAAGACCCGCTCGGTGACCCGCAACCGGGCGCTCGCCGCGGCGTACGCCGGTGCGCACCATTTCGGAATCGAGGTCTTCGACCCGGCCACCTCGAACACGCTGATGGCCGCGCTCCTGGTGCACGATCTGAACACCGGCGGCTCCGCGCTGCCGGCCACCGCGGCGCCCTGGCAGCACGAGGCCGAAAAGGCGGTGCACGGGGGACTGTGGCGCGGGGCCTACGACCCGCGCAGCGCGCTGGGACTGGCGCTGGTGCTGGGCTGGGGCGCGGTACGCGGCTGAACCCGATGCCCCTGTGACTGGTGAGCTTGTTGGGACATAAGGGGTTCTGGAGGTTCAAGTTCCGGTTGAGGTTCAGGTTACTTAGGGGATGGTCGGGGATTCCCCTGATGGCCCGCAGAGCGCCGCCCGGTGCGGAACGACACCGGTGTAACTCCTAGTCAGGGCCGATTTCTTGGACTTCTTTCAGGTGCATCAGGACTCGCCGCGCGCCTAGCCTCGCAGCGTCCGCTTCCCCCAGCAGAGAGTTCGAGATGAAGTTTCTAGCCGGCCTGAGCAAGAGCGCCGTCGTCACGATGAGCGCCGTTGTGATCGGTTCGACCGCTGCCGTCACCGGAGCGGTGCTGTCCGGGCCCGCCGGGGCCGTGGACAACTCCAGCCGATCCGCCTACATCAAATCCGTCGCCCCCCTGGCCCAGGCGAACCAGAGCAAGTACCGCGTGCCCGCCTCGGTGGCGATCGCCCAGTCGATCCTGGAGAGTGACTGGGGCAAGTCCGGTCTGACCACCAAGGGCAATGCCTACTTCGGCATCAAGTGCTCCTCCAACATGGGGCCGTATGCCACCGGGTGCCTCTACATGAAGACCACCGAGTACGACAACGGCAAGTACACGACCACCTCGGGCTTCCGCACCTACAAGAACGCGCAGGACTCGTTCTACGACCACGGCTGGTTCCTGAGCAACAACAGCCGTTACGGCAACGCGTTCCGCTATCCGACCGATGCGAAGCGGTTCATCGCCGAGGTGGCCAGGGCCGGGTACGCGACCGACCCGAAGTACACCTCGCTGGTCGTCGGGCTGATGGACGACTACAACCTCTACCAGTACGACAACAAGGGTTCGAACCCGACGACGAAGCCGACCACCACGAAGCCGGCGCCGACCACGGCGAAGCCGACCACCACGAAGCCGGTGACGACCCGGCCGGTGGCGACACCGACCCGGTCCGCGACCCCGACGAAGACGGCGACCCCGACCAAGTCGGCGACCCCGACCAAGTCGGCCACCCCGACCCGGACCGCGACGCCGACGAAGACGGCCACGCCGACCGCGACCCCGAGCCGGACGGCGACCCCGACCCCGTCGGTGACCGCGACCCCGGTGAAGTCCGCCTCGCCGCGGGTGACGGCCACTCCGTCGAAGACCGCGACCGCGACCCCGTCGCCGTCCCTCGACCCGGCCAAGGTCCGGGCCCAGGAGCCGCAGGATCCGGCCAAGGCCGGTGCGCTGTCCCAGATGCCGAAGGTGAAGCCGGCCGCGGTGGTTGCCGCCAAGGTCTCACCGACCACGCCGGCCGCCCAGCCGTCGAAGGCGAGCGTCGGCGGTCTCGCCAGCACGGGCGTCTGAGTCCGCGAGTCAACCCCTGATGCCGATGCCGGCCCGGATCACCGGGCCGGCATCGCGCTGTCTCCGGTTGGGCGGGAATCCTTGCTCAGGCAGGGAATTCCTGGTGCAGTTCGTCGAGCAACCGCCGGTTCAGTTCGAAGCCGCGCGCCGCGGCGGCCAAGGTTTCGGCGCGCTGCGCGGCGGTCAGCGGCAGGGTGTCCAGGGTGGTGCGATAGCGGTCCTTGTATGCCTTCGGCTTCTCGATGTCGAAGGCATAGAAGGTGAGGACGGCCGGGTCGGTGCCGTAGTGCCGCTGGGTCAACCGCGCGATGATCTGGCCACCGGACAGGTCACCGAGATAGCGCACGTAGTGATGCGCGAGCAGGCCGGCCGGTCCGAGCGTCGCGAGCTCTGCGGCGTACGCCTCGGCCGCCGGCAGCACCGTGTCGAAGCGGCACCCGGCGGCCGCCTGGGCGGCCAGATCGGCGCGCAGGGCCGGCGTACGCTCCAGTCGCGGATCGAGCAGCGGGGCCAGCACCGGATCGTCGGCGTGGACGCGACAGGCATCCTCCAGTGCGGCATAGATCGGCAGTGACTGGGCGAGCAGGGCGACCAGCGCCTCGGTGCCGAGCTGGCCCGCGAGCAGGTCGGCCATGAATGGCGACTCCTCGGCGCGGGCATGGGCGTCGGCGGTGTGCTCGCGCAGGGCGGTGGACAGCGGCACGGTCTCGAGATCGGTCGGGGACTGGGACATCGGGCTCCTTCGGGCTTACTGTCTTCGAGGCTATGCCGAGCGGGGTGCGCGCGGATCAACCTTCTGATTGATCTGTGCCGCCGGAGCGGTAGCGTGCATCTGGGATGCGGGTGGTCCCGTCAGTTCTGAGCGATCGCTAAGGAGCGAGGATGATCGAGGAGGAAGGCTGGGCGTCGGTCCCGCTGGCGCTGGCGACCGACCTGGATCACGGCGGCCGCTGGTGGGCGCTCACCGCCGGTCAGCGCGAGTGGTTGTGGACCAATCCGGATGGGGCGATCGCGGCGGAACGACTCGAGGTGCGGCCCGGTGACGCATTCGTCGACGCGGGTGGTGCGGAGGAGTGTTTTCCCTGTATCCGTGGCAATCCCGACCATGGCGACGCCTGGACCCGGGTCTGGGACGGTGCCCGGGTGACGGCCCGTGCCGAGACCGATTTCGGGGTGCTCAGCCGGACCATCTCCGACCGCGACGGCACCGTGCGACTGGACTACCTGATCGAGCCGAACGAGGCCGCCTGGACCCGCGACGACGGCAGCCCGACGGCGCCGGTGACCGGGGCGGTGCACCTGTTGCTGCAGTTGTCCGAGGCCGCCGAACTGGTGCTGCCCGGTGCCGGGTCGATGCTGGTGCTCGATCAGCCCCGCCCGGGCCAGGCGACCGAAGCGGCCTGGCCGATGCTCGGCGAGACCGATCTGTCCCAGTTCGGCCCCGATGACGGCACCGCGCGCTGTGCCATCCTGCGCGGCCTGGCCGGGCCGGGTACGCCGGCCGAGGCGTACGTCCTCGACGGGGAGGCGATGCTGCACCTGCGCTGGCAGGCCGAGGATCCGGCCGCGGTCGGGCTGATGCTGTGGCGCAACCTCGGCGGCTGGCCGGCGGGGCACCCCTATCGCTCGATCGGGGTCGAGCCGCTGGTCGAGGCACCGGGCGCGTGGTGGCTGGAGATCACCGCGTACACCAGGTCCTGAGTCTCAGCCCGCCGGGGACGGCGCCCATTTCGTCCGCAGGCAGGTGAGCAGTTCCTCGACCAGCCGACTGGGTGGCCGGCCGGCCGGCCAGACGGCGACCAGCGGATTGCTCGGCTCCTCGTGGGCGAGGGGCAGCCACAGCAACGGCGCGTCCGCGGGCCGCGGCAGACCCGGTTCGAGCAGCAGGGAATAGGCGATGCCGCGCTCGACCAGCTCATAGATGCTCGCCACGTCGGTCAGCTTCCAGCGCACATCGGGGACCTCGCCGTTGCGGGCGAACTCGGCCAGGGCCCGTTCCAGGGCGGGTTCCAGATCGAGCAGCGCGCCGGCATGCTGGGCGAGATCGCGATAGCTGACCCGGGGCAGCGCGGCCAGCGGATGCTCGGTGCTGACCACCACCCGGCGGTAGCGATCGACCAGTGGCTCGAAGTCCAGTCCGGGCATCCGCTGCACATGGGAGACCAGGCAGACGTGCACGTGTCCGGCCAGTGCCGACTGCTGGAGCTGGGTGGCGGTTCCTTCGACGATTTCCAACCGCACTTGGGGATGCCGGCGATGGAACCACTCGATCAGGTCCGGTGCGATGTAGGTGATGTTGGCCCGGAAGATGCCCACCACCAGGCGCCCGGTGAGCTCCTCGCTGGTCCGGCCCAGCGTCGGCAGCTCGGCCACGTCGTCGCAGATCCGGCGGGCCTGCTGCCCGATCGCCCGCCCCTCCTCGGTGAGCGCGATGCCGTGGCCGGGGCGGCGGACCACCAGGGCGGTGTCGAGGGCGCGCTCCAACTGCGCGACGGCCAGGCTGACCGCGGCCTGGCTGACCCCGCACTCCCGGGCCGCCGCGCTCACCGACTCGCTGGCGGCGACCGCCGCGAAGTACTCCAGCTGGCGCAGCGTGGGCTCACCCATAAGTTTCTCCTAAGTGCCGCCTCAGAGGATTTAGTTTGTCAAATGAGTGGGTGGGCCACAACCTGTTGGAACATGACTTTCCCGGCTGGCAAAGGAGCCAACCATGACGTCCCAGCAATCGTCTGTCCTGTCCGACTCGGCCTCCTCGGGTGCGGACGAAACCGTCGCGGTGCCCCGGGTGATCACCCTCGGGACCGCCGGCGGCCCCCGCTGGTGGCGGGATCAGATCGGCCGGCCGCGGTTCGGTATCGCCACCGCGATCGTGCTCGGTGAGGACTGGTACCTGGTCGACTGCGGTACCGGAGCCTTCTTCCAGGCGGCCGCCGCCGGGCTCGATCTGGCGCGGCTGCGAGGGGTGTTCCTCACCCACCTGCACTCCGATCATGTGGTCGACCTGGCCTCGCTGCTGCTCTTCGCGCCGATCCATTTCCGCGGCCGGGAGGTGCCACCGGTGCCGATCATCGGACCGGGGGACCGGGGCAAGCTGCCGCCGGTCGCGAGCAGCGCCGCCAGCACGCCCCAGCCGGTCGCTCCGGACAATCCGACACCGGGCACCCGGGGCCTGGTCGACGGTCTGGTGCGGGCGTACGCGACCGACCTGAACGACCGGATCTTCGACTCCCTGGTGCCGACCCCCGATGCGCTGCTCCAGGTGGCGGAGATCGCCATCCCCGCCGAGGTGGGCTTCGACCCCAACGATGCCGTCGCACCGCCGATGGAGCCGTTGGTGGTCTTCTCCGATGAGCAGGTCGTGGTCAGCGCGACCCTGGTCTCGCACCACCCGACCGCCCCGGCGTACGCCTTCCGCTTCGATCTCGCCGGGGTGTCGGTGACGATCTCCGGTGACACCGCGCCGTGTGACAACCTCGTCCGGCTCGCCCGGGGCACCGATCTGCTGCTGCACGAGGCGATCGCGATCGAGCAGATGGAGCGGACCCACGATTCCTCACCGGCGCAGCGGGCCGCGATGGCGCACCACCGGCGGGCGCACACCACCCCGGCCGAAGCGGGCGAGATCGCCGAGCGGGCCGGCGCCCGTCGGCTCGCGCTGCACCACCTGGTACCCGCCTGGGCACCCGAGGAGGCCTGGCAGCAGGCCCGGTCGACCTACTCCGGGGAGCTGCTGGTGCCCGACGACGGCGAGACCGTCGAGCTCGCCGTCCGTGGCGCCGGGGAGGTCCTGCGATGACTCAGAGCGCTGCGACCACGCCCACCTCGGATCGGCAGATGCGCCGGATCCTGTTCTCCAGCTTCATGGGCACCACGATCGAGTACTACGACTTCATCCTGTACGCCACCGCGGCGGGCCTGGTCTTCAACCACGTCTTCTTCGCCGGGCTCGGGCCGACGGTCGCCCTGCTGGTCTCCTTCGGCACCCTGGCGGTCGGCTATCTCGCCCGGCCCCTGGGCGGGGTGATCTTCGGCCACATCGGGGACCGGGTCGGGCGCAAGAAGGTGCTCATCATCACCGTGTTGATGATGGGCATCTCCTCCACCCTGATCGGACTGCTGCCGACGACGGCGATGATCGGAGTGGCGGCACCGCTGCTGCTGGTCACCCTGCGGATACTGCAGGGGATCGCGGTCGGTGGTGAGTGGGGTGGTGCGACCCTGCTGGCCTTCGAGAGCGCGAAGAAGCAGAGCCGCGGTTTCGCGGCCGCGTTCGCCTACATCGGGGCACCGGCCGGCACCCTGGCCGGCACGTTGATCCTCAGCTGGATGTCGATGATGCCGCGCCAGGACTTCCTGGCCTGGGGCTGGCGGGTGCCGTTCGTGTTCTCGCTGGTGCTGATGGGGATCGGCCTGTTCATCCGCGCCAAGGTCAGCGATGCGCCAGTTTTCCAAGCCCTGTTGGAAAAGGCGGAGGAGCAGCCACGCGTTCCGGTTGCCGAACTGTTCACCCGGCACCCGCGGGCCCTGCTCACCGGCATCGCTGCCGCGCTGTCGGGCCAGATGACCCAGGGGATCATGGGGATCTGGGCGCTCACCTACGCGATCCAGCAGGCCGCGATCTCGCAGAGCGGGGTGCTGAACGCCAAGGCGCTGGGCACGATCGGCACGCTGACGATGGTGCTGATCGGCGCGCGGCTCTCGGACCGGTTCGGCCGGCGCCGGGTGCTGATCCTGGGCAACCTGCTCGCGATCGCGCTGGTCGTCCCGGTCCTGCTGCTGCTCCAGGCGGGCACGATGCTCGCGTTCATGGCCGCGATCCTGCTCGGCCTGAGCACCATCCAGGGATTCGTCTCCGGGCCCTACGGGGCGTACGCGAGCGAGCTTTTCCCGACCCGGGTCCGCTACACCGGCGCCTCGATCAGCTATCAGACCGCCTCAACGCTGGCCGGCTTCGCACCGCTGATCGCGACCGCACTGGTCGCCGGTGCGGGCGGGTCGCTGTGGTCCCTCGGTGTCGTCTGGGGTGGGGTGATCCTGATCAGCCTGATCGCGCTGGTGCTCGCCCCGGACCGCTCCCGGATCGAGCTGACCGAGTTGGACGCCCGGGTGGACGGTACGGGGTCGGCGGCGGTGGCCGCGGCGGATTCACGCCCGGATACGCAACGGGCCTGAGCCGGCGATCGTCGTCTGCCGCCTTGCACCACTTTGGTCAACAAAGTGGTGCAAGGTTCGTTCATGCACCATGCGTCTGGTTGGCCGGTGAGGTCATCGACGCCCTGGACGTCTTCGCGGAGCGAGCCGGGCGTCGAGGCTGAGTGCTCCTGCAACCTCAAGGGCAACACATCATCGCTCCGGCGTGCTGAACGAACGAGCCGGCTCCCACCAGATGGTGGGAGCCGGCTCCATGCTTCAGGTTCTTGCGGACCTGTCTGCGGACCAGGCGAAGTGCAGATGACTCCGACCAGCCAGGTCACTCACATGTCGTAGTACATCTCGAACTCGTGCGGGTGCGGGCGCAGCCGGATGGCGTCGATGTCGGCGCGCTTCAGGTCGATCCAGCTCTCGATCAGGTCGCTGGTGAAGACGTCGCCGGCGAGCAGGAACTCGTGGTCGGTCTCCAGCTTGTCCAGCACCGCGTCGAGCGAGGCGGGCACGGTGTTGATGTCGGCGTGCTCGTCCGGGGGCAGCTCGTAGAGGTCCTTGTCGACCGGCTCGGCCGGCTCGATCCGGTTCTCGATGCCGTCCAGGCCGGCGAGCAGCATCGCCGAGAAGGCCAGGTAGGGGTTGGACGACGGGTCCGGGCAGCGGAACTCGACGCGCTTGGCCTTCGGGTTGGAGCCGGTGATCGGGATCCGGATGCAGGCCGAGCGGTTGCGCTGGCTGTAGACCAGGTTGACCGGCGCCTCGAAGCCCGGCACCAGGCGGTGGTAGGAGTTCACCGTCGGGTTGGTGAACGCCAGCAGGCTCGGGGCGTGCTTGAGCAGGCCGCCGATGTACCAGCGCGCCAGATCGGACAGCCCGGCGTACCCGCCCTCGTCATAGAACAGCGGTTCGCCACCGTTCCAGATCGAGGAGTGCACGTGCATGCCGGAGCCGTTGTCGCCGAAGATCGGCTTCGGCATGAAGGTGGCGGTCTTGCCGTTGGCCCAGGCGGTGTTCTTGACGATGTACTTGAACTTCATCACATCGTCGGCGGCCTTGAGCAGGGTGTCGAAGCGCCAGTTGATCTCGGCCTGGCCGGCGGTACCCACCTCGTGGTGCGCCCGCTCCACCTCGAGACCCAGGTTTTCCATGTGCAGAACGATTTCGTCGCGCAGGTCACCGAAGTGGTCGGTCGGCGCGACGGGGAAGTAGCCGCCCTTGTACTTGACCTTGTAACCGCGGTTGCCGCCGTCCTCCTCGCGGCCGGTGTTCCAGGCACCCGCCTCGGAGTCGATGTAGTAGAAACCGGCGTTCTGCTTGGTCTCGAAACGCACGTCGTCGAAGACGTAGAACTCGGCCTCCGGGGCGAAGTAGGCGGTGTCACCGATACCGGTCGACTGCAGGTACGCCTGCGCCTTGCGCGCGATGTTGCGCGGGTCGCGGCTGTAGGGCTCCTTGGTCAGCGGATCGTGCACGAAGAAGTTCACGCACAACGTCTTCGCCTGCCGGAACGGATCGACGTACGCCGTCGTGGGGTCGGGGAGCAGCGACATGTCCGACTCGTGGATCTTCTGGAAACCACGCACCGAGGAACCGTCGAAGTTCAGCCCCTCGGAGAACACGGAGTCGTCGAAGGCCTTGGCTGGGACAGTGAAGTGCTGCATGACGCCGGGCAGGTCGCAGAAGCGGATGTCGACCATCTCGACATCTTCGTCCTTCAGATACTTCTGAAGGTCTTCGGCACCTTGGAACATGGTTTCCTCCATCGGAACGATTGCTGACTGCCCTCAACCTAGGGCGGTGGCGTTTCCGGTGCTTTGCGCAAATGTTTCAGCCGTGTAACAACCAACGGGGGCTCCGCCCGCGCGCTGCAGCGGGGGGGGGGCTCCACCACCGGGGGCGTGCGCCAGGACATGCAGTAGTCGCAGGTTTCCATGATCAAACCCAGTGGGACTGGGTTTGTCGGGGCCTCGAGATCGACTACTGCATGTCCCAGCGTTCGCGGTTGCGGTCAGCCCTCGCGGATCGTCATCTTCTTCAGCTTGTCACCGGCGACCTGGAAGGTGAACCGGCTGCGGCCGTTGGCGTAGTTGCTGCGCCAGTCGCCGATCACCACGAGGTCCTCGCCGTCGGTGGAGACCTCCTCGGGGGAGAGGGTGCCCTCGGAGCCGATGAACTCCTTGTCGCTCCAGCCCTTGATCTGCTGGCGGCCGGTGAAGGTCCGGCCCCAGTCGTCGACGGCGCCGTCGTCGGTGAAGGCGTCCAGGAACGCGCTCTCGTCGTGCCGGTTCACCGCCTCGATGAACGAGGCCACGGGCTCGGGAATGGTCGGTTCGGTCATATCTGTCTCCTGTCGTTCGGATCTGGTGATCAGCGGGTGGTGTAACCGCCGTTGGCGAAGACCGTCTGGCCGGTGATCCACCAGCCCGGACCGGCCAGGAAGAGCACCAGCGGGGCGATGTCCTCGATCTTGGTGAGCTGGCCGCCGAGCGCCTGCGACTTGTGGAACTCGACCCGCTCCGGGGTCTCCTGGCCGTAGAAGAACGGGGTGTCCATCGGGCCCGGGGCGACCGAGTTCACCGAGATGCCGCGCTCGGCGAATTCCTTGGAGGCGGCCCGGGTGAAGTGCTCGACCGGGCTCTTCCCGCCGGCATAGGTGGAGTAGCCGTCGGTGAAGGCGGCCAGCAGGGCGGTGACGATCGTGATGACCTTGCCGTTGTCGGCCAGCTGCTTGCCGGCCTCCTTGATGAAGAAGTACGCCGCCTTGGAGTTGATGTCGAACATCGAGTCGTATTCCTCCTCGGTGGTCTCGACGATCGGCTTGCGCAGCACCTTGCCGACGGTGTTCACCGCGACATCGAGCTGCCCCAGTGCCTCGGTCGCATCGGTGAACAGCTTCTCGACGTTCGCCGGCCTGGTCAGATCGCCGGAGAGCACCACGCCGCGGACGCCGGCCTGCTCGATCTCGGCCAGGGTCTTCTCGGCCTCCGGCCTGCTGGAATCGGAGTTGTAGTGGATCGCGACGTTCGCACCGGCCCGGGCGGCCTCCCGGGCGATCAGTCCGCCGAGGTTCTTCGCGCCACCGGCGATCAGCACGTTCTTGCCCTTGAGAGTGTGTTCGGCCATCTTGGTCTCCCTCGTATAGCTGTGTGATGCAACGCTATATCAGCGCTACAGACGCTAATGTAGCACCATGACAGAGGATGTCCGAAGCGATACACGAAGCCGGTTGTTGAATGCCGCGGCCGACCTGATCGCCGCGTCCCCCGGCGAAGAGGTGTCGCTGCGGGCGGTCTGCGACGCGGCCGGGGTCAAGATGCCGACGCTCTACCACTTCTTCGGCAGCAAACAGGGCCTGATCGACGCCGTCATCGAGCGCGGTTTCGACATGTATCTGGGGGCCAAGGCCGCCGCCGAATCCTCCGGTGACCCGATCCAGGATCTCCGCGCTGGCTGGGACTCCCATGTCGCCTTCGGGCTCGCGAACCCCGGCTTCTACACCCTGATGTACGGCAAGGTGCGGCCCGGATACTCTCCCGCGGCCCAGGCCCGGGCCAGCGACATGCTGCGGGCGATCACCCGGCAGGCGGCGGACCAGGGCCGGCTGGTTGTCTCCGCCGAGCAGGCGGCCGCCCACGTGCTGGTCACCAACATCGGGGTGACGCTGCGCCAGATCGTGCTGGCCCGCGCCGATCGGAAGCTGTCGGTCGGCGTACGCGAGGGAGCGATCGCCGCCATCACCGGCAGTGCCCGGTCCGAGGATCCGCAGGTCGCCACCCGCTCGCTGATCGAACGGGCGGCCGCGAACCCCGAGGTGCTGGGCCCGGCGGAGACCCGCCTGTTCATCGAATGGGCGCAGCGCCTGGACCGCGCCTGATCCGCGCACCGGGGGCGGGTGCGGGCGCCCCGGTAGACTCGCCCCGTGAGCGCGCCGACCGAATCCGTGGAAGCCTGGCCCGGAGAAGAACTCGGGCTGCCCGAGGCCGGCCGCGGCTCGTTGGCCAGCTGGCGCGCCCGTATCACCGCGATCGTCCTCGACTGGGCGATCTGCTCGGTGGCCGCCTGGGCGATCTTCGGGCCGCTGGCGATGCGTGGCGGCAGCTGGCGCTCCTTCACCACTCTCGGCCTGTTCTTCGTGATGTCGACCCTGCTCACCACCTTCATCGGTGGCACCGTCGGCCAGCTGATCACCCGGATCGCGGTCGTCCGGCTGGACCACCAGCCGCTGGGCTTCCTGCGGGCGCTCGCGCGGGCGGTGCTGGTCTGCCTGGCGCTGCCGGCGATGGTGATCGGTGCGCACCGCCGCGGGCTGCACGATCTCGCCGTCGGCACCGTCGTGGTCAACCGCCGCTGAGCGAACTCTCACCCACCGATCCGGCGGAACCGCGCCACACCGGGCGTACCGACCCCTCCTTTGACAGACTGGTCAGGTGACCGGACTCCGACTGCCGCTGGCCCTGGCTGGGGTGGCGTTGCTGCTCACCGGCTGCGCCGGTCAACCCGGTCAGGTCTCCCGCTCGGCCTCCGATGCCGGCGGTCGCAGCGTCGTCGGGATGGCCCGGCGCAGCGACGGTTCGCTGGTGATGGTCACCGCCTGGTGTCTGGGGGAGCGCACCGAGGAACCGCGGATCGCCACCTGGGACGGGCGCGTCGGCGAGGAGTTGTACGCCGCCAGCGGACCCAGCAGCGACCCGGTGACCGTGCACGAGGTGGGGCGGCCGGCGCCGGGTTTCACGCTGCGCAGCAACCGGCCGCTGCCGACCGGGCGGACCCTGGTCGCGCACAACGCGGGGGAGCGGCAGGAGCTGTTCCGGCAACGCGCCTATCCCTCGACCGTGGCGGTGTTCAATCTCGGTGACCTGCCCACCAGCGACGACCCGGTACCCGAACAGCTGATCACCGGGGAGCGGCAGCGGACCACCGCGGAGTTGCTGATCGCCGGCAAGTGCGCGAACGGCTGAGCGTCCCGGTCAGTCCCGGCTGGCCAGCTGGAGGTGCTGGGCCATCACATAGTGGTGGTGCAGCACCGCGATCCGGCCGGCCTCCTCGTCGCGATTGCGGACCGCGTCCAGGATCGGGGTGTGCAGCGCCACGATGCCGTTGATCGCGGCGGGTTGCAGCCACTTCGGCACGGTCCCGTCGCTGATCCAGGACCGGTATTCGTAGTTGATCAGCGTCTCGTGGATGCTCTCGTAGATCGAGGACAGATAGGGATTGTGCCCGGCTCGCACCAGGGTGGCGTGGAAATGGGTGTCCGCGCTCATCCAGGCGGCGGTGTCCCCGGCATTCGCGATCATCTCCTCTAGCGCGCGCTCACCGGCCGCCACCTCGTCCTCGCTGCCGACCTCGATGGCCCGGGTGATGCCGACCGTCTCCAGCCAGAGCCGCAGATCGGCCAGCTGCCCGACCGACTGCTGGTTGAGATTGAGCATCAGGTCCACCGAGGCGGCCAGACTGAACTCGGGCTTGCGGCGCACGTACGCCCCGGAGCCGCGGCGGGACTCCACCAGCCCCTTGACCACCAGGATCCGGATCGCCTGGCTCACCGTGGGTCGGCTGGTCCCGGTCAACTGCACCAGGTCCCGCTCCGAGGGGAGCCTGGTGCCCTCGGTCAGGCAGGCAGTGACGATCAGCTGCTCGATGTGACCGGCGATCTCGTCGGCGGAGACCGGTTCGCCCTCGGGTCGCTCGGCGAGGCGACGCAACGGCTCCCAGATCTCCGCCCCGTCGACGTTCTTCACCCGGACCATCGGCTCAGCCTATCGCCACCAGGGCAACGATTGCGGGCATCGTCACCCGACCAGCTCGGTGAACGCGGGGGCGGCATGGGTGATCCGCCCGCCGACCATGGTCAGCTCGCTGCGCAGCTCCCGCAGCTCCTCGATCGAACAGCTGAACGGGTCCATGGTCGGTACGCAGAGGTCGGCGTCGAAACCCGGTGCGAGCCGGCCCCGGGTGTCCTCCTCGCCGCTGAACCAGGCGCTGTCGCGGGTGTACGCCGCGATCGCGTCGAAGCGGGAGAGCCGGTCGTGCTCCGCGCGCCGGGTCCGTCGGTCGATCGACTCACCGGACACCAGCCAGGCGATCGAGGTCCACGGATACCAGGAGTTGGCGCGGGTCCCGTCGGTGCCCGCGCCGATCTGGATCCCGAGCCGCTTCATCGCCCCGATCGGCGGGGCGGCGTCGGCGCCGTCCTGACCCCACAGATCCACATAGTCGGCGCCCTGCAGCACCATCCGGTTCTGCACCTGGATCCCGGCCCTGAGCGCGGCGATCCGGCGCAGGTTCTCCTCCGAGGCCTCGTCGGCGTGCACGATCGACCAGCGCAGCTCGCTGACCCGGCCGCCGCTCTCCCGGTCGACGAGTTCCCAGGCGTCGAGAATCCGGCTCAGGGAGTTGTTCAGCACCGCATGCACCGACAACCGCCAACCGTGCTCGACCGCCATCCGGCAGATCTCGACCAGTTCGGAATGGGCGTCGTCGGCGATCGTGAAGTCGGGGTCGAAACCCTCGAAGTCGTGGCAGGCCATGTGAGGCATCTCGCCGAGCCCGGCGATCTTGAGCATGCCGTCGCCGAAGTCCGGCTGGGAGAGCAGGGTGAGCTGCTCATAGTCGTGCACCTCGTCCCCGCGGCTCCAGGCGCAGATGTAGAGCCGGAAGCGGACCCCGAGCCCGCCACGGCGCCACAGTTCATAGAGCGCGTCGTAGTCGTGCGGGGTGACCTGGAAGCCGCCGGCGTCGACGACCCCGGTCAGGCCGTGCGCGGCGAACTCGCTGGTCATCGCCGCCGTCGCCTGCACCGCCGTCTCCAGCGGGAGGTCCAGGGTGAGCGCATTCGGCCGGGCGTACGCCGCCGGGCCGCGTACCTCACCGGTGAGCCGGCCGTCGTCGTCGCGCAGGAACTCGGCCCCCGGTGGGGGCTGGGTGTCATCGTCCCAGCCGACCGCGGCGAGTGCGGCCGAGTTCAGCACCGCCCGGCCATAGAGCTCCTGCAGATAGACCGGATGCACCGGTGCGATCTCGTCAAGTTGTTCCCTGGTTGGCATTCCGGCGTCGCTGAACTGTCGCTCGTGCCAACCACCGATCACGCTGATCCACTCCCCGGGGGCACGCGCGGCGACCGCGTCCCGCACACTGGCCAGGGCTTCCGCCTGGCTGCGGATGCCCTCCCACTGCAGGCAGGTGCCCCACCCGACCCCGCCGCGCACGGCGTGGATGTGGGAATCGTTCAGCCCCGGCAGGACCGAGCGGCCGCCGAGATCGATCGTCCGGGCCGCGGTCTCGGCGAGCGCCGCGAGCTCCTCGTCGGAACCGATCGCCAGGACCCTGCCGTCCCGGATCGCGATCGACTCGGCTGTGGGCACCTCGCCGTCGAAGGTGGTGATCCGGGCGTTGCGGAGAACCAGGTCCGCGTTGACTTCTTGGTTCATGGTTGGCCCCTTGAACTGCCTTGCTGGGTGTGCCGACTAGTTGTCGAAGTTGTTCTTCCGGCCTTCGCGCACGTAGTCGTTGGAGTTGCTGATGTGGTCGCGGCCGTGGTGGCTGCCGGCGCCGGCGACGTGGCCGAACATCTGGATGCCGAAACCGCCGTCCAGGTCGTTGACGATGCGCTGCTTCCAGGGCCGGCGGACGATCTGGGTGGTCAGCCGGCGCAGGGTGCGCGGCTGGGTCATGATGTGGTCCGCGATCGTGTACCCGCGGGCGATCAGGTCCTCCCGCGGCACCACCTCGTTGACCATCCCGTAGTCGAGTGCCCTGTCGGCGTCGATCGCCTCACCGGTGAGCAGGGCGTACGCCCCGCGTTTGGTGCCGAGCACCTCCAGGAAGGCGCTGTGGATGCCGTCACCGGGAACCGAACCGATGTTGTAGTGCAGGTCGAAGAAGACCGCACCCTCGGCGGCCAGGGTGATGTCGCACATCAGCACGATCTCGCTGTGGAAGCCGGATCCGTTGAACAGGCCGATGGTCGGGATCTCCAGATCGTTGACCAGCGAGCTGACGTTGATCCGACCGTCCTTGTAGGCGTATTCGTAGGCCCAGTGGGGCAGGTCGTCCGGCTCCAGCTGGAAACCCTCCGGATCGGAGTCCATCATGAACTCCTCGCCCGAGCCGGTGAGGATCAGCACCTCGTTCTTCGGATCGGCGCCGACGACCTTGAGCATCTGGCCGAGTGCCCGGTGGTTCTGCACGCTGAGCTGTACCGGGCCGCCCTGGGTGTGCATCTCCACCAGCAGGACGCCGTCGTCGCGGCGGGTCATCTTGAAGAAGTCCTTGAAGAACTCGCTGTACTCGTCGAACTCCGGGGTCGGGAGAAACTCCTGCAGAGACATGCGATTTTCCTTTCAGGACTGGGATTCGTCGGACTCGGCGGTCTGCGGTTCGAGCGTCAGTCCCGAGGAGGCGGCCTCGACCGCGAAGAGGGACAGGAAGTCGTCATCGCGGTAGCCGCGGCCGATCGCGGCCTGCAGCAGCTGGAAGACGCTGCCGGCCAGCGGCATCGTCACCTCGTGCTCGCGCGCGGCGGCCAGGCCGAGATCGAAGTCCTTGCGCAACAGCTCGGTGGTGAAGGTCGGGGTGAGATCCAGCGACAGCATGTCGGGGGTGCGCCGGCGCACCCATTCGGTGCCCAGCACGGTGTTGTTCAGGAACTCCAGGAACGCCGCGCGCGGCACCCCGGCCTTCTCCGCCAGCGTGGTGACCTCGGAGACCGACTGGACGATCAGGCCGAGGTAGAGGTTGTGGCAGAGCTTGACCAACCGGGACTGCTCGTCCTCACCGGCGTGCACCGACGCCTTGCCGATCGCCTCGAGGTAGGGGCGTACCTTCTCGTAGGTCTCCTCGGGTCCGGAGGCGACCATCACCGAGGTGCCCTCGTCGACCATGTGCGGGTTGCCGCTGATCGGGGCGGCGAGGAACTCCGAACCGGCCGCGACCACGGCGTCGCGGATCTTCTTGGAGGTCTCGGTGTTCACCGTGGAGCAGTCCACGATCACCTGGGGCTTGTTGGATCCGCTCAGCAGGCCGTTCTCACCGAGCACGACCTCCTCCAGGTCCTTCGGGGTGGACACCATCACGAAGACGACATCCTGATCGGCCAGCTCGCCGATCGTGTCGGCCACGGTGGCGCCGTCGGCCTGCAGGGCCTCGGCCTTGGACCTGGTGCGGTTCCAGACGGCCACCTTGTGCTCGGCGGCGAGCAACCGCCGCGCCATCGCCGATCCCATCCGGCCGGTGCCGAGCCAGCCAAGCGTGTGTGCAGTCACGGTGTGCCTCTTCCTCAAACATCGTTGTAGTGGACTAGCCACAATGGTAGAGGCCGCACACGGCTAGTCAAGAGCAGCGTAGAACTGACCGTCTGGGAATTGGCTTGTCCCGCAGGATTTTGTGCCCGCGATACCAATGGGGGCGCGGGATATGTGCTCGGTCTCGGCGTCGAGAGACGCCTAAAATGGATAAGCCACTCAGGACTCGACCAGCTCGGCCACGGCCAGCCAGTCCTCCTCGAGCTGGTCATGCTCGGCCTGCAACCGGTCCGCCTCGGCCTGCAGTTCGGCGAGCCGCTGGTAGTCGCTCGCCGCCTCCGCCATCTGGCCGTGCAGGGCGTCGATCCGCCCCGACAGCCTGGCCAGCTGCTGTTCCAACCGGGCCAGGTCCTTCTTCGCCTGGCGCAGTGCGGCCGCCGACGGCCCGGCCGGCGCCGACGGTTGCGCGGCCGCCGAGCGCTCGGTGCGCTGGGGACCCGATTGCGGACGACTGCGGCGATGATCCAGATACTGCTCGACCCCACCGGGCAGCAGCACGCAGCTGCCGTCACCCATCAGCGCATAGGTCACATCGGTGACCCGCTCCAGGAAATAGCGGTCGTGGGAGACCACGATCAGCGTGCCCGGCCAGGAATCGAGATAGTCCTCGACGACGGTCAGGGTGTCGATGTCCAGGTCGTTGGTCGGCTCGTCGAGCAGCAGCACATTGGGTTCGCTCATCAGCAGCCGGAGCAGCTGCAGCCGGCGCCGCTCACCGCCGGAGAGGTCACCGATCCTGGTGGTCAGCCGGTTGCCGGTGAAGCCGAACTCCTCCAGCAGCTGGGAGGCGCTGGTCTCCCGCCCGGTGGCCAGCTTGGTCTCGGCCTTCAACCGGTTGACGTTGTCCAGCACCCGGTCGCTGTCGTCCAGTTCGCGGACCGCCTGGGTGAGGTGGCCCAGCCGCAGCGTCTTGCCCTGTTTGACCCGGCCGGAGCCGGGGGAGAGCTCACCGGACAGCAGTTTGAGCAGGGTGGTCTTGCCGGCGCCGTTCACCCCGACCAGCCCGATCCGATCCCCGGGGCCGATCGACCAGTTCAGGTGGTCGAAAAGCACCCGGCCGTCGGACCCGGGCGCATCGGGCAGGGCATAGCTCATCTCGGTCAGGTCGAAGACATCCTTGCCGAGCCGGGTGACCGCGAACCGTTCCAGGGCGAGCTTGTCCCGCGGCGGCGGGACGTCTTCGATCAGCCGGTTCGCCTCCTCGATCCGGAACTTCGGCTTGGAGGTGCGCGCGGGGGCACCGCGCCGCAGCCAGGCCAGTTCCTTGCGGACCAGATTCTGTCGGCGGGCCTCGTTGGCGGCGGCCTGCCGGGAGCGTTCCGCGCGGGCCAGGGTGTACGCCGCATAGCCGCCCTCGTAGGCGTCCACGACGCCGTCGTGCACCTCCCAGATCCGGGTGCAGATCGCGTCCAGGAACCAGCGGTCGTGGCTGACCACCAGCATCGCCACATCGCGCTGCTGCAGGGTACGCAGGTGTTCGGCGAGCCAGGCGACGGCCTCCACGTCCAGGTGGTTGGTCGGCTCGTCGAGGACCAGCAGGTCGTGCTGGCCGAGCATCACCGCGACCAGCGCGGTACGCCGGCGTTCACCGCCGGAGAGACGGCCGAGCTCGGCGTCCAGGTCGATGTCGGCGAGCAGGTGCTGGACCACGCCGCGGCGGTAGCTGTCGGCAGCCCAGACGTGGTCGGGCTGGCCGTCCACGATCACCTCGCGGACGGTGGCGCTGGGGGCGTACGAATCGACCTGGTCGAGGCTGCCGATCGACACGCTGCCGGTGCGGGTGACCCGCCCGGAGTCCGGCTCGATCCGGCCGGTCAGCGCACCCAGCAGGGTGGACTTGCCGTCGCCGTTGCGGCCGACGACACCGATCACATCACCGCGGCCCAGCCCGACCGAGACCTCATCGAGGATGGTCCGGGTGCCATAGACCTTGCTGATCTTCTCGGCGTTGACGAGGTTGGCTGCTGGCACGAGGAACCAGTCTAGCCGGGGTCAGCGGCCCCGCATGCCCTTGCGGGCGCCCTTCATGTTGGTCGGCATCGGGCCGCGGGGGACCGGCACCTTCGGGCGGACCGCGTCGATCGCGCGGAGCCGGTTGCGGACGTCGGTGACCTGATGCGCCTGCAGCGTCTTCGGCAGCTTCTTCACCGCGTTGGCCAGCTTGTCGTTCGACACCTGGCCGGGCTTGTCGCCCATCTGGAAGGTGGAGATGACCACCCCGGAGATGAACTTCTCGTGCTTGCGCTCCTCGCTGGCCAGCAGCTGCTTGGCGCGGTTCGGGTCGCCCTCGGAGACCAGCACGATCCCGCCCGGGCCGATCGCCCGGTGCACCACATCCTGGTGCTTGGTGGCCGCGATCACCGGATCGTGCACCCACTTGTTGCCGAGCATCTGCAGCGCCACCTCGGCCGAGCCGACCTGGCCGGCGTACCGCTTGAAGGTCGCCTTCTTGGTGCGGTTGGTGAGCAGCAGCAGCGCCAGCAGGATGCCGAGCATGATGCCGGTGAGCACGAACATGATCCAGGAGAAGACCGAGCCTCCTGCGAACAGCAGCGCGATCACCACGGCCAGCACGATCGGCACCGCGAAGGCCCCGAGCAGCAGCCAGGGCAGCGGTTCGTCGTACTCGTGGGTCAGCTGGTACGCCCGGCGGATCTGCCGGAACCGGCCCATCTCGTTGGGGTCGGTGGTCGTGCGGCGGCGTTCCTTCGCCGCCCGGCGCGCGGCCCTGGCGTCGGCCTTCGCCTGTGCCTGGGCCTGCTTCGCGCTCTGCTTGTCGGCCATGGTCTCTCTCTGGTCGTGGTTCCTAGGCGGTACGCCGGGTGTCCCGAGCGCTCAGGGCCTCACGATAGAGCCGACCGGCCCGGTAGGACGAACGCACCAGCGGCCCGCTCATCACGCCCGCATAGCCGATCGCCCGCGCCTCGTCGGCCAGCTCGGTGAACTCGTCGGGGGTGACCCAGCGCTCGATCGGGTGGTGCAGCTGACTCGGGCGCAGGTACTGGGTGATGGTGATGATCTCGCAGCCGGCGTCGTAGAGGTCCTGCAGCGCCTGGCTGACCTCCTCGCGGGTCTCGCCCATGCCGAGGATCAGATTGGACTTGGTGACCAGGCCGGCAGCGCGGGACTGGGTGAGCACGTCGAGGGAGCGCTCGTAGCGGAAGCCGGGGCGGATCCGCTTGAAGATCCTCGGCACGGTCTCCACGTTGTGGGCGAAAACCTCCGGCTGCTGCTCGAACAGCTGCTGCAGCAGCTCGGGGCGGCCGTTGAAGTCCGGCGCCAGCATCTCCACGCCGACGCCCGGGTTGAGCTCGTGCACCTGCCGGATCGTCTCGGCGTACAACCAGGCCCCCAGATCGGGCTGGTCGTCGCGGCAGACGCCGGTGATGGTGGCGTACTTCAGGCCCATCGTCTGCACGTTCTCGGCCACCCGCAGCGGCTCACCGGTGTCGTAGGCCTCGGGCTTCTTCGACTCGATCTGGCAGAAGTCGCAACGCCGGGTGCAGGAGTCGCCACCGATCAGGAAGGTGGCCTCGCGGTCCTCCCAGCACTCGAAGATGTTGGGACAACCGGCCTCCTGGCAGACCGTGTGCAGGCTCTCGTCCTTCACGAGTTTCTGCAGTTCGCGGTACTGCGGCCCCATCTTCGCGGTGGTCTTGATCCACTTCGGCTTCTTCTCGATCGGGGTCTGCGCATTGCGCACCTCGAGCCGGAGCAGCTTGCGTCCTTCGGGCGTTACAGTCACCCCGCCATGGTACGCCGAGTGTCCCGGTGGTACGCCGGGCGTTCAGTTGACATCGCGACGGGCGAACACGAGGCCGCCGACCGCGACGACGGCGGCCATGATCAGCAGCCAGCCGAAACCGGCCAGTGCGATCGGGGAATAGTCGAAGTAGAGATCGACCCGCGGTGCGCTGCCCGGCATGTGCGGCAGACCGTCGACCGGGGCACGGGTGAGAAGGAACTGCCCGAGCACCCGCTCCGGGCCGAACCAGTCATCATGATCGGTGTTCATGGAGTTGATCAACCAGGCCTGCGTCATCATCAGCACGAGGTAACCCAGCAGGATGCCGAGCGCGCTGAGGGCGCTCCGCCCGATGATGGCGGCCACCAGGCCGAGGATCGCGAAGCTCGCCGCCGTGACCGCGATCCGCACCGCGAGTCCGACCAGTTCCTGCAGCGTGCTGCCGGATCCTGGTGTCCGCAGGTGCTGCAGGCCGAGCAGAACCAGGGCGAACAGCAGTGCGAAGCCGAAGGACGGCAGGGCCACCGTCACCACCTTCGCCAGATAGACCGGGACCCGCCGTGGCGTGAACGTCAGCCAGGTGCCGAGCACCCCGCTGGAGAGTTCGGAACCGGCGTAGGAGGCCGCGGTCCAGTAGGCCAGCGCCGAGGCGAACAGGTCGACCACCATGAGCGTGTTCACCCCATCATTCATGTTCATCGCCGGGCGCGGGACCTGGTCGTAGAACCGATTCGGGGTGCCGGTGGCCCACCCGATCAGGACGATCAGGACCGACGCGGTGAGCGCACCGATCCAGGTGACCGGGCGGGTCAGGAAGCGCTCCAACTCCGGGCGCAGCAGGGTGTTCATACAGACCTCCAGGGACCGGTGACGAAGGGTTCGGGGGTGCTGGTCAGCTCGAGGAAGCGTTCCTCCAGCGAGGTGCGGATCGGGTGCAGCTCCTCCACCCACAGGTCGTGCGCGGCCAACTGCCGGGTGATGGCGACCGGCGGCAGGTCACCGGTCACCTCCAGGCCGCGGGGGCGTACCGCGACGGCCCACCCGTGCTTTCGCAGCACCGCCGCCGCGCGGTCCGGGTCGGTCACCCGCACCCAGCTGCCGCTCAGCCTGCCGCCGAGCACCTCGGCCAGCGGGCCCTCGGCGACCGCCCGGCCGGCGCGGATCACGGTGACCGAGTCGACGACCTGCTCCAGTTCGCCGATCAGGTGGCTGGAGACCAGGACCGCCCGGCCCTGATCGGCGAGCGCGCGCATCGTCTGCCGCATCTCCCGGATGCCGGAGGGGTCGAGGCCGTTGGTCGGCTCGTCGAAGATCAGCACCTGCGGATCCTTGAGCAGGGTGGCGGCGACCGCGAGTCGCTGCCTCATGCCGAGCGAGTAGTGGGCGTACGGGTCCCGGGCGCGTTCGGTGAGCCCGACGTGCTCGAGCACCGCATCGACGCGATGAGCGGGCTGACCGATCGAGGCGGCCAGCAGCCGCAGGTTCTTGCGGCCGTCGAACTCGTTGAAGAACCGGGGCCGCTCGACGATCGCGCCGACCTGACCGATGATCTCCGGCAGCTGCTGCGGCACCGGGCGACCCAGGATCCGCATCGTGCCGGCGTTCGCCCGGACCAGACCGACCAGGCCGCGGATGGTGGTCGATTTGCCGGCCCCGTTCGGGCCCAGGAAGCCGTGCACACCGCGGTGCGGGACGCGCATGGTCAGTCCGTCGAGGGCCAGCCGGTCGCCCTGCCGCCCACCGAAGCTCTTGACCAGCCCATCCACCTCGATGGCCCACTGGCCGGTGCCGCTCTCGCTCATGGTCACACCACGCATTGTGCGCGCCGAAAGGTTCTGTCCGTCGGTCGATTGGTTCCACCCACCGGGTGGCCCGCTAGGCTGGTGCCCCATGTGCGGCCTGGCTGGAGAGATCGCGTTCCACCGAGCAGCCGACGTGTCCGCGGTTGCCGCGATGACACGACGGTTGGCCCCTCGCGGCCCCGATGGACAAGGGGTCTGGTCGCAGAACCAGGTCGCCCTCGGTCATCGTCGGCTGTCGATCATCGACCTCAGTCCCTCCGGCACCCAGCCGATCCACGACGCCCAGCTCGGGTTGACGATCGCGTTCAACGGCTGCATCTACAACTACCGGGAACTGCGTGCCGACCTGGCCGGGCGCGGCCATCGGTTCGCCTCGCACTCCGACACCGAGGTGGTGCTCAAGGGGTACGCCGAGTGGGGCCCGGCGGTGGTCGACCGGTTGCAGGGCATGTTCGCGTTCGCGATCGCCGAACGCGATTCCGGGCGGGTGCTGCTGGTCCGTGACCGGCTCGGCATCAAGCCGCTCTACTGGGCCGAGGTCGATGGCGCGATCCGCTTCGCCTCCACCCTGCCCGCGCTGCTCGAGGGCGGCGGGATCGATGACACGGTGGACCCGGTGGCGCTGCAGCACTATCTGAGTTTCCACTCGGTGGTGCCCTCGCCGCGGACGATCCTGGCCGGGGTGCACCGGTTGCCGCCGGCGACCATCATGACCATCGAACCCGACGGTCGGCGGCAGGAACAGACCTACTGGGAGGCCGATTTCAGTCGCGACGACGCCCGCAGCGACTGGAGCGAACGCGACTGGGAGGACGCGGTGCTCGCATCGCTGCGCACCGCGGTCGAGCGCCGGCTGGTCGCCGATGTCCCGGTCGGCTGCCTGCTCTCCGGCGGGCTGGACTCCTCGCTGATCGTCGGGCTGCTGGCCGAGGCCGGCCAGCACGGCCTGAAGACCTTCTCGATCGGCTTCGAATCCGCGGGTGGCCAGGAGGGCGACGAGTTCCGCTACAGCGACATCATCGCCCGCGAGTACGACACCGATCACCACCAGATAAGGATTTCCGCCGATCGGATGCTGCCGGCGCTGGACGGTGCGATCGAGTCGATGAGCGAGCCGATGGTGAGCCATGACGTGGTCGCCTTCTATCTGCTCAGCCAGGAGGTCAGCAAGCACGTCAAGGTGGTGCAGTCCGGGCAGGGCGCCGATGAGATCTTCGCCGGCTACCACTGGTATCCGCCAATGGCGGCGGCCGCCGACGGGGATGTCGACGACGCCCTGCGCCGCTACCAGAAAGCCTTCTTCGACAGGGATCGCGCCGGTCTGGATGCACTGATCGCACCGGACTGGCAGATCGGGGCGTACGCCGCGGAGGACTTCGTCCGGGACCACTTCACCGCACCGGGGGCCGCGACCGCGACCGACCGGGCGCTGCGGCTGGACACCCGGGTGATGCTCGTCGACGATCCGGTGAAGCGGGTCGACAACATGACGATGGCCTGGGGGTTGGAGGGCCGGGTGCCGTTCCTGGACCACGAGCTGGTCGAGCTCGCCGCCACCTGCCCGCCGGAGCTGAAGACCGCCCACGACGGCAAGGGGGTGCTCAAGCAGGCGGCCCGCCGGGTGATCCCGGCCGGGGTGATCGACCGGCCGAAGGGCTATTTCCCGGTACCGGCGCTGACCCATCTGTCGGGGCGGCCGCTGGAGCTGGTCCGCGATGCGCTGCACGCGCCGGCGGCCAAGGAGCGTGGGTTGTTCCGACCGGAGGCGATCGACGCGCTGCTCGCCGCACCCAACGAGCGGCTGACACCGCTGCGCGGGAATCCGCTGTGGCAGATCGGCCTGCTGGAGTTGTGGCTGCAGCGGCACGTGGACCGAGCCGGTGAGGGTGCGGCCAACCCGGACGGAATCGGCGCGTGAGCAGCGCTCCCGTGGAGACCGGACGCGATGTGGTGCTGGATCTCGGCTGGGGGCGGCTCGTCTTCGGCAACACCTTCGCCAGTCACGACCAGCTCGGCGATCTGCTCCGCGACGAGGCCACCGGACGCCGCGACTGCTGTGTCTATCTGCCCGATGCGCACGTGTTCATCGCGCAGCATCCGCAGGAGTTCTTCATCGACCCGAGCCTGACCCATCGGCTCACCTTCGGAGCGGAACAGCAGGACCCGGGGTACGCGGAATTGCCTGCCCTGCTGGAGATCCGGCCGGCCCGGGACCGCGACGACCTGGCCGCGATGAACGCCATCTACGGCCGTTGCCAGATGGTGACCGCCGATATCGACGGGATGGCGCGGCAGCTGGACACCGAGCAGGTGCTCTATCTGAACGCGGTGGACAGCACCAGCGGCCAGATCATCGGCACGGTCACCGGGGTCGACCACGCGGCGCTGTGGGGGGACCCGGAGCGCGGTTCCAGCCTGTGGTGCCTGGCGGTCGATCCGCAGGCCACCGTCCCCGGGGTCGGGGCGGCGTTGACCCGGGCCCTGGTCGCGGCCTTCGCCGAGCGGGGGCTGCGGCGGATGGACCTGTCGGTGCTGCACGACAACACCGCCGCGATCGGCCTCTACGAGCGGATGGGCTTCGCCAAGGTGCCCGAGTTGGTGGTGAAGCGCAAGAACGCGATCAACGAGCGGCTGTTCGCCGGCGGGCCACCGGAGGATCTGGACGCACTCAACCCCTATGCCCGGATCATCGCCGACGAGGCGCTGCGGCGCGGCATCCGGGTGATCGTGCTGGACGCCGGGACCGGCTATCTGCAACTCGAATACGGCGGGCGGACGGTGATCACCCGCGAGTCGCTGTCGCAGTACACCACCGCAGTGGCGATGAGCCGCTGCGACGACAAACGGGTCTCCCGCCGGGTCGTCGAGGAGGCCGGAATCCGCGTACCGCAAGGAAAAGTGGCGACCTTCGACGAGGCGGACCACGAGTTCCTCGCCGAGGTCGGCACGGTCGTGATCAAGCCGGTACGCGGTGAGCAGGGGGTCGGGATCACCGTCCGGGTGACCACCGACGAGCAGTTGGACACCGCGCTCGGTCGCGCCGGTGGTCCCGGCACCGAGGTGCTGATCGAGGAGCATGTCGAGGGTGAGGATCTGCGTCTGGTGGTCATCGACGGGCAGGTCGCGGCAGCCGCGGTACGCCGGCCCGCCGAGGTCGTCGGGACGGGGGAGCGGACCGTCCGCGAGCTGATCGAGGTGCACTCGCGCCGCCGCTCCCGTGCCTCCGGTGGAGAATCCCGGATTCCCCTTGATGAGTTGACGATCGCCACCGTCCGCGAGGAGGGCTGGGAACTCGACGACGTGCCCCCGGCCGGGGAGCGGATCCTGGTCCGCCGGACCGCGAACCTGCACACCGGCGGCACCATCCACGATGTCACCGACCAGGTGGCACCGGAGCTCAAGGAGGCCGCGGTGACCGCGGCCCGGGCCATCGGCATCCCGGTGTCGGGGGTCGATCTGCTGGTCCCCGATGTGCGCGGCGGTGACTACGTCTTCATCGAGGCCAACGAACGCCCCGGCCTGGCGAACCACGAGCCGCAGCCGGTGGTGCAGCGCTTCCTGGACTATCTGTTCCCGGCCAGCGTGGCCCGCTGACATCGTCGTTCGCTCTGCCGGAGTGCCCCGTGAACCCTTGACAGCGTGAACCGGGTGCGCCGAAGATGGGGCCCGCAGGGACCAGACGCCAAGACATCCTGCGCGGTCTTGGTGTGCCTGTCAGCAGGTGGCGCGCTCGGCCGCTCAGCCCGCTGACAGAGAGGTCAGAGCATGTCCTTGGCAGCCACACCGGCGCCCCCGACGACGATCCGGGGCGTGCACGACGTCATCCAGTTCACCAACTCCCGGCCACGGATCAGCGGTCGGACCGGAGTCATCTGGTGGCTGGCGCTCGCAGGTCTGTTCCTCGACGCCTTCTCCAATTCTGCACTGAGCGCCGGTCTGGCGCCGATGACCAGGGACCTCCAGCTCTCCGCCGCGCAGGTCGCGCTGCTCACCTCGATGGCCTCCTGGATCTCGATCTTCTTCAATCCGATCGGTGGCTGGCTGGCCGACAGGTTCGGCCGGGTGATCCCGATCGTGGCCGCCAAGGTGCTCTACGTGATCGGTGCGGCGCTGGCCACCTTCGCACCCAGCTTCGAACTGGTCGTCGCCGGACGGTTCTTCGTCGGTGCCGCCTACGGCATGGACTTCGCGATCGCGATGGCGCTGCTCGGCGAACTGACACCGAAGAAGTTCAGCTCCCGGATCAACACCTGGCAGGGAATCTGGTACACCGCGGTGACCAGCAACCTGCTGCTGGCGCTGGCCTTCTACAACCTGGACGTCGGCGACGCGATCTGGCGCTATGCGATCGGTGCCACCGGGGTCGTCGCGATCCTCCTCTTCGTGCTGCAGTTGACCTTCCTGGTGGAGAGCCCGGCCTGGCTGGCCCGGCACGGGAATCTGGAGCGAGCCGCCGAGTCGATGACCAAGATGTATGGTCAGCCGTTCGTCGCCGCACCCGAGGGCGAACGACTGCCGATCATCAATCTGGCCAACAAGGGCATCCGCAACGTGCTGCTGATCTTCCGCGGCATCTATCTGCCCCGGACCGTGTTGGCCACCACGGTGCAGCTCGGCCAGTCCATCCAGTACTTCGCGGTCGGCTGGTACCTGCCGGTGATCAGCCTGGCGATGTTCGGCAACGACTTCGTCTCCGCCACCACCGGCACGATCGTGTTCAACCTCTTCGGCATCATCGGCGGTTTCGCATCCCCATGGATCGGGAAGAAGCTCGGCCTGCGGCGGGCCTCGGCGATCGGTTTCACCGTGGTGTTCGTGCTGCTGGTGATCCTCGGCCTCGGATTCCAGAAGATGCCGCTGTGGTTGGCCTTCCTTGTCCCGTCGCTGTTCATCCTGTTCCACTCCGGCGGCCCGGGTGCCAACGGCAAGTCGATCTCGACCCTGTCCTTCCGCAGCGAACTCCGTGCCGGTGCCAACGGGCTGATCGGAGCGATGGGCGGCCTCGGCGCAGCCCTCGGTCTCACCGTCTTCCCGATCTTCCGGGAGAACTACGGACTCGGCAACACCTTCCTGATCCTCGCCGTCGTGCCATTGATCGCCGCCATCATCTGCTGGGTGGTGCGCTGGGAACCGACCCGCGCCGCGGTCGACGTCGATGAAGAGGCGGACGCGCCCGGCTTCAGCGACGAGCCGACCAGGACGAAGGTGATGTGAATGCCGGAGGCGATCCTCTCCATCGACGAAGGAACCAGCGGCACCCGAGCGGCGATCGTGGACGCCGACGGCCGGACCCACAACGAGCACTACCAGCGGCTGACCACCGACAGCCCGGCACCCGGTCTCGTCGAACAGGACGCGGCCCGGATCCTGAGCGCCACCCGCGACGTGCTCACCGCCACCTGGTCAGAGCACGACCCGACCCGGCACCAGGTGGTCGGGGTGGCGGTCAGCACGCAGCGGGCCACCGCCGTGCTCTGGGACACCGTCACCGGTGAACCGCTCACCCCCGCGGTGGTCTGGCAGGACACCCGCTACGCCACCGAACTGGCCGAGGCGTACGCCGACAGCTGGGACGAACGGCTGCGCGCCCGCACCGGTCGACCCACCGGGGTGCGCTCGCCCTACCTGTGGGCCGCGCACCAGCTGCGGGAGAACCCGCGCGTCTGTCAGGCGTACGCCGACGGCCGGCTCGGATTCGGGACCATCGACACCTGGCTGATCTGGAACCTCTCGGCCGAACGGGCGCTGGTCACCTCGGCCACCAACGCGACCGCCGGGGGAGCGCTCGACCTGCGCGAGTTCTGCTATCTCGAGGATTGGCTCACCACACTGGGATTTCCGCCCGAACTCGCCCCCCGCCTGATCGACGACGCCGCGCCCGTCGGCACGCTCGATGCCGAGCTCGTCGGCCGGCCGCTGCCGATCCTGGCGGCCGTCGGTGACCAGCACGCGGCGCTGGTCGGGCTGGGTTGCACCCACAGCGGCGATGCGATGGTGGTGCACGGCACCGGCAGCTTCGTCGACCTGTGCACCGGTGATGACTGGCCGGCAGCGGAGTCGGCACCCGACGGCACGCTGGTGCTGACCGGGTGGCGGGCGGCCGGCCGATCCAGCTACACCCTGGAGACGTTCGCGGCCGCCACCGGGTCGGCCCTCAGCTGGGCCTGCGACCGGCTCGGCTGGTTCGACTCGCCTGAACAGATGACCGAGATCGCTGCCAGCGTTGCCGATTCCGGCGGGGTCACCTTCCTGCCCAGCATCACCGGGATGCGCAGCCCGGTGATGGCGCCGCACGCCCGTGGCGCGTTGCGCGGGTTGAGCACCGCCACCACCGCGGCGCACGTGGCCCGGGCGATGGTGGAGGGGGTGGCGCACTTCGTCACCCAGGCCAATGAGGACAACGTCTCCACCGCCGCGGTGCGCCCGACGCGGATCAACGTCGGCGGCGGGCTCGCGGCCAGCGACCTGCTGCTGCAGGTGCAGGCCGACCTGATGGGGATCCCGGTGCATCGGGTGCGCGGCGCGGCCAGCGCCAGCCTCCGCGGGGCGGCGTACCTGGCGGGCAGCCAGCTGCCCGGCTGGCCGGCCCTGGGCGATCTGCCCGACAACACGCTGCGGGTCTTCGAACCCAGCATCTCGACGGCCGCCCGGCAGCGGGCCCGGTCCGCCTGGCGGGCCGTCGTCGACCAGGAAGTCCAACTCGGACGAGAGGAATCATGAAAAGGATCAGTCTTCCCGGGCGCCGGGAGAGCCGGCAGGCGAGAGAACTCGTGCTGGATCGCCCGGTGCCGTTCGACCGCAGCACCAACCTGGACCGGTTGGCCGCCGAGAGCTTCGACGTGGTCGTCGTCGGCGGTGGGATCACCGGTGCCTACACCGCACTGGACTGTGCGCTGCGTGGCCTGCGGGTGGCGCTGGTGGAGAAGGACGACTTCGCCAGCGGCACCTCCTCCAAGTCCTCCAAGATGGTGCACGGCGGGCTGCGCTACATCGAACAGGGCAACCTTCCGCTGGTCCGGCATTCGCTGCTGGAGCGGCAGCGGTTGCGCGACAACGCCCCGCATCTGGTGCAGCGACTGCCGTTCATGTTCCCGGTGCTGGCCCGCGGTGGTGCCCTGGACCCCCGGCTGGCCAGCGGGTTCGAGGCGTTGCTGTGGTCCTATGACGCGGCCGGTGGCTGGCGCGAGGGCCGCCTGCACCAGCGGTTGTCCCGCAATGAGGTGCTCGCCCGCTGCCCGACGCTGCGGGCCGAGGAACTGCGCTACGGATTGCTCTATTTCGACGCCCGCACCGACGACGCCCGGCTCACGCTCACCGTCGCCCGGACCGCCGCCCTGCACGGTGCGTGCGTGGTCAACCATGCCCGTCTCAGCGAGGTCCGCCGCAGCGGGGGACGGATCAGCGGGGTCGAGGTGCAGGCCGAGGATCGCACGATCACCGTGCCCACCCGGTGCGTGGTGATGGCGACCGGGGTGTGGTTGCGGGACTTCTCCGCGGCCGGGCCCGAGGCCGAGGTGCCACCGATCCGGCCCGCCAAGGGCGTCCATGTGGTGCTCCCGTGGCGGTTGATCCGCAATGACTGCACGGTCACCGTGCCGGTACCGGGACGGACCCGGCGGGCCACGATCACCCGCTGGGGGGACTACAGCGTGCTCGGCACCACCGATGAGGACTACCAGGGCGACCTGGACTCGGTGCACTGCACCAGCGAGGAGCGGGATTTCCTTCTGGAGGGGGCGAATTCTGCCCTCCGGGTCGATCTGAAACCCGAGGACATCACCGGTTCGATCGCCGGCTGCCGGCCACTGATCGCCCCACCCGGCGGCAAGACCCTGGAGGTCAGCCGGAACCACGAGATCCGGACCGATCCCGATGGTCTGGTCACCGTCGTCGGTGGCAAGCTGACCACCTCCCGGCACATGGCCGAACAGACCGTCGACGCGGTCAGCGCGGTCCTGGATCGCCGGACCCGCTGCCGCACGCAGAAGGCGCCGCTGGTCGGCGGCGTCGGTTTCGACCCGCAGGCGTCCCAGGCCACCGGTGGGCTCGCCGCCCATCTGGGGGAACGCTATGGCACCGAGAGCCACTTCGTCAGCGAGCTGCTCACCGAACCGGGCGCCGATGACCCGCTGGTGGCCGGATTGCCCTACATCCGCGCCGAGGCGGTCCATGCGGTGCGCCACGAGATGGCTCGCACGATCGATGACGTGCTGTCGCGCCGGACCCGGGCGCGGCTCTATCGCCGGGACGCCTCGGCCGAAGCCGCCGGCGCGGTGGCCGCGATCCTGGGTAGCGAACTCGGGTTGGACCAGGCCGCGCTGGAAGCGCAACTCGCGGCGTACCGGAACTCGACCGAACTCGAACGCAACATCCTGATGGGAGTCCACGAATGATCAGCGCAGAAGCGATTCGCCGCGGTTACAACCACGGTCGATACACCGTCGGCGGACCGACCACTCCCGGTTGGGCGGTGCCGGACAGCACGGCGGGGGAGCACTCGCTGCAGACCGATCCGGTGGTCGTCCCCGACGAGGTGCTGGACGAACTGCGGGCCACGGGGGCCACCGTCGCGACCACCGAACGTGAACTGATCGACGGCACCCGGGACTGGTGGGCCCGTTCGATGATCGCCGAGACCTCGGGGAATCCCGCGACACCGGTCGGTGCGATCGTGCGGGTCGAGACCGAGCAGCAGGTGGTCGAGGTGCTCCGGATCGCCAGCAGCACGGGGATTCCGGTCACCGCCTCGGCCGGCCGATCCAATGTCACCGGTGCCGCGTTGCCGCTGCGGGGCGGGATCGTGCTGGACCTCTGCGCGCTCAACGAGATCACCGACCTGGACCGCACCAGCCAGATCGTCGAAGTCCAGGCCGGGATGTTCGGGGACGTCTTCGAGGAGCAGTTGCAGCAACAGGGATTCACCACCGGCCACTGGCCGTCGTCGTTCGGGTTGAGCACCGTCGGCGGATGGGTCGCCTGCCGCGGGGCCGGACAGTTGTCGACCCGCTACGGCAAGATCGAGGACATGGTGGTCGGGCTCGATGTCGTGCTGCCCGACGGCACCGAGCTGTCCCTGGGGCACAGCGCCCGCGCGGCCGTGGGGCCGGATCTGCGGGCCCTGTTCATCGGGTCCGAGGGCACCCTGGGGGTGATCACCCGGGTACGCCTCCAGGTGCACCGGCTGCCCAGCTATGCGCGGGCCTTCGCGTACGGCTTCGCCAGCTTCGCCGACGGACTGGAGGCCTGCCGGGAGATCATGCAGCGCGGCGCGACCCCGGCGGCGCTGCGGCTCTATGACGAGTTGGAGAGTGGCCTGCAGTTCGATCTGCCGGACACCAACGTGCTGCTGGTCGCCGACGAGGGGCCACAACCCCTGGTGGATGCCGGTCTGCAGATCGCCGAGGAGGTCTGTGCCGAGACCGGCACCCGGCTGGACGGGGACGCGATCTTCGAACGCTGGTTGGAAACCCGGATGGTGACCGGCAAGAGTGCCGAGGGGTTCAAGGCCGACCCGGGCTTCGTGTCCGACACCCTGGAGATGACCGGCCGCTGGCGGGATCTGCCGGCGATCTATGACGAGGTGATCGAGGCGCTGACGTCGGTGCCGGGTACGCTCGCCGGCTCGGCGCACCAGTCCCACGCCTACGTCACCGACGGCTGTCTCTATTTCTCGCTGCGCGGCAAGGTCGAACCCGAGCGGCGGGCCGACTGGTACCGGGCGGCGTGGGATGCGGCCAATGAGGTGGTGCTGCGGCACGGGGCCACGCTGAGCCACCACCACGGGGTGGGCCTGCTGCGCGCGCCCTACATGCGGGAGTCGCTGGGTGAATCCTTCGCGCTGCTGGAGACCATCAAGCGGGTCGTCGACCTGGACAACCTGCTCAACCCGGGCAAACTGGGGCTGTGAGCGGACTCGCGCAACTGCAGCAAGCGGTCCGGCAGCATCCGGTGATCGGTGTGCTCTACGGGGTGGACAGCCTGCCCGCACTGCTCGGCTCGGACTGCCGGGCGGCCGTGGTGGCGAACATCGATCTGCTGCTGTTGCCCAAGGCGCTGGAAGTGCTGACCCAGCAGGGAATCCTCAGCATCGTCAACATCGACTCGATCCCGGGGCTGGCCCAGGATCGTGGCGGGGTGGACTATCTGCAGGCGCTCGGTGCCGTCGGTGTGGTGTCGACGCGGGGCTCGCTGATGCAGCGCATCCAGCACGCCAAGCTGTTGGCGATGCAGAAGGTGTTCGTGACCGACCGTTCGAACCTGCCGCGTGCCCTGGACTCGGTCCGCACCTCCCACCCCGATCTGGTCCAGGTGATGCCGGGGCCGGTGGTGCCGCGGATCGATCCGGAGGATCTGCGGGTGTTCGAACCGTTCATCGTCTCCGGTTTCGTCACCGACGAGAACGACGTGCGGGCCGCCCTGACCGCCGGTGCGATCGGAGTGACCAGTCACAGCACGGAATTGTGGGCGGCTACCCGATCGCCGTAGCGGTCTGTGGTGTCCGTTCTGCAGGCCTACCTGGAAGCGGTGGCGAGCCGGTCGACGGACAACACCTGCCCGGGATGGACAACACCGAATGCTGGCGCGGGCCGGGATGGAGGGCGGCACGGGCGGCGTGGTACGCGCAGCGACGAGTCGAAGGGTCAGACGGTGAGGCCGTACTGCACCTGGTCGGTGGGGGTGGCGCGGGCGATGTCGGGGGTGCGCTCGAAATCCTGCCAGGACAGCAGTTCGGCGAGGAACGGGGTGATCCCGTCGGCGGCGCGGCGGACGCCTTCGATACCGGACCAGCCGTCGCCGAGTTCGCGGGCCATCGAGGTGACGCCGGCATCGGTGATCCCGCAGGGCACGATCCGGTCGAACCAGGTCATGTCCGGGTCCACGTTCAGGGCGAAGCCGTGCATCGAGGTCTTGTGCGCCACGCGTACCCCGATCTGGCCGATCTTGCGTTCCTCACCGCGCTCGTCGGCGGCCAACCAGACACCGGCCCGCCCGGCGACCCGGCCGGTCTCGATGCCGACCGAGGCCAGGTAGCGGATCAGCGCCTCCTCGACCCGGCGGATGTAGTCGACCACACCGATGTCCTCCGGCAGCTTCACGATCGGGTACCCCACCAGCTGACCGGGCCCGTGCCAGGTGATCAACCCACCGCGGTCCACGTCGACGACCGGGGTGCCGTCGACCGGCCGGTGCTCGGGTTGGGTGCGCCGCCCGGCGGTGTAGACCGGCGGATGTTCCAGCAGCAGCGCCACATCGCCGCGCTCACCCGCGGAGACCTGGGCGTGCAGCGTGCGCTGCAGGTCCCACGCCTCGGTGTAGTCGATGTGTCCCAACCACTGGAAATCGAGCATGTCTGCGAGTGTACGCCCGCAGCGGATGGGGGTTGTGCTGCGCCGGATGGACCGGAATAGTTGCACGTGCATCGACTTGTCGAGAGGAGCCCAGCGATGGCCAAGACCGAGATGGAGCCGGTACGCGATCAGGCCAGCGATCACCTGCTGACGCCCGAGAACTGCGTGCTCACGCTGATCGACTACCAGCCCGAGCAGTACCACACGATCACCTCGACCTCCCGGGAGCGGATCGACCTCAACGTGGTGGCTCTCTGCCGACTGGCGACCTCCTACGGCGTACCGGTGGTGCTCTCCACCGTCGGTGTCGACCTCGGAGTCAACGAGGGCACCGCGCAACTGATCCGCGACGAGCTGCCCGGCGTACCCGAGATCGACCGCACCGGGGTGAACTCCTGGGAGGACGCCGACTTCCGGGCCGCCATCGAGCAGACCGGCCGCAAGAAGGTGGTGATCGCCGGCTTGTGGACCGAGGTCTGCATGACCTTCCCGACCCTCGACATGCTCGCCGAGGGTTACGAGGTCTACCCGGTCATCGACGCGATCGGCGGGATCAGCACCGTCTCCCACAACCGGGCCATCGAGCGCGTGGTCGCCGCCGGCGCCCAGCCGGTGACCGCGATCTCCTTCGGCTCGGAGCTGATGCGCAACTGGGCCCGCGAGGAGTCGGACAACCTGCGCAAGGTGATGAACTGGTACTTCCCGCGCAAACAGCAGCTCGACAAGGCCGAGGGCGTCCAATTCGACAACAGCTGATGCAGGCCGAGCTGACCCGCCGCAGCGCCGCCGTCCCGGTCTGGCGGGCGCTGCTCGAGGTGTACGCCGACCTGCTCGGTGAGCTGGGCCGCCGATTGCAGGCCCGGCACGGGCTCTCGGTCACCGAGTTCGATGTGCTGATCAACCTGGGCCCGAACGAGACCTGCCGGCATCGCGAACTGGCCGGCCGGGTGCTGCTCAGCGGCAGTGCGCTGACCCGGTTGGTGGATCGGCTGAGCGCGCGTGGGTATCTGACCCGCACGCGTGCCCACGACGACGATCGCGGGGTGTTGATCGCGCTCACCGATACCGGCCGGGTGCTGCGTCGCGAGGCGGCCCGTACCAACAATGCCACCATCCGCCGGGCCTTCGCCGGGCTGACCGACGACGACCTGGTCACGCTGACCGCCCTGCTCGGACGGATCGGCGTACCCACCGAGGAGGAGGAACTCCGATGACCGAATCGACGAGCCAGACCACCGTCCAGGTGCTCCGCGGGCGCGAAGTGCCGCTCGGCGGCGTCCGGGCACTGGAGGTCCGGCGTACCCTGCCGCACCGGGACCGCTCGTTCATCGGCGCCTGGTGCTTCGTCGACCACTACGGCCCCACCCGGGTCGTCGATGCCAGCCGCGACGGGATGGACGTGCCACCGCATCCGCACACCGGGCTGCAGACGGTGTCCTGGCTGTTCGCCGGGGAGATCGAGCACCGCGACTCCAACGGCGTGCATGCGATGGTCCGTCCCGGCGAGGTCAACCTGATGACCAGCGGCCGCGGGATCGCGCACTCGGAGGTGTCCACCCCGGCGACCAGCACCCTGCACGGGCTGCAGCTGTGGGTCGCGCTGCCGGAGGTGGACCGCGAGATGGCCCGGGACTTCCAGCACCATGTGCCGACCGAGACCGAACTGGCCGACGGGGCCGGGACCGCGCTGGTGTTCATCGGCGAGCTGCCCGGGGTGGCGGCCTCCCCGGTCCGCACCCAGACCCCGCTGCTCGGCGCGGAACTGAGGCTGGCGCCGGGTGCGGAGTTCGAGCTGACCCTGGACCCGGGTTTCGAGCACGCCTTCCTGGTCGACAGCGGCACGCTCACCGTCGCCGGGCAGCAGCTCGGTCCGGCCGATCTGGGCTGCATCGATCCCGGGCCGGATTCGGTACGCCTGCAGGTCGGCTCCGAGCCGGCGCGGGTCGCGCTGTTGGGCGGAACCCCCTTCACCGAGGAGATCGTGATGTGGTGGAACCTGATCGGCCGCACCCACGAGGAGGTCGTCGCGGCCCGCGAGGAATACGAACGGCACTCGGAACGCTTCGGCGAGGTGCCCGGATACGAGGGCCCGGAATCCCGGATCCCGGCACCCCCGCTGCCCACCGTCCGGCTCCGCCCCCGCAACCGCCGCGGCCGCGTCGGCGGCTGACCCCCATATTTTTCAACCCACACAGCAGAAGGAGCCCCAGATGGCCGATGTCGGAGTCCGCAACAACCCCGAGAAGAAGCGCTACGAAGCAACCCTGGACGGTGAGCTCGCCGGCTTCGCCGAATACCAGCTGACCGACGAACTGGTGGTGTTCACCCACACCGAGGTGGAGCCGAAGTTCGAGGGCCGCGGTGTCGGTTCGGCGCTGGCCCGGTTCGCCCTCGACGACGTGCGCGCCGAGGGCACCCGCAAGGTGCTGCCGATCTGCCCGTTCATCAAGGGCTGGATCGCCCGGCACGAGGCCTACGTCGACCTGATCTACGGCATCAAGAAGAGCACCGCCACCGACTGAGTCCACGCCGGTAGTCGAAGCCAACGCCTCAACTGCTCAGCTCGGCCAGGGCTTCCCGCGCGAGGATCGCGAAGATCTCGTTGACCCGCTCGGTGTCGGGGCGCGGTGAGCTGGTCAGCACCGCGAGCTGGTAGGCGTTGCCGGCCGGGTCGAAGGCGATGCCGACGTCGTTGGCGGTGGCATCGATCCCGGAACCGGTCTTGTCGGCAAGCGTCCAGCCCGCCGGCAGACCGGCCCGGAACCGCTGGTCGCTGGTCTGGTTCCCGAGCATCCAGTCGGTGAGGCGACGCCGGGCCGGCGTACGCAGCGCACGGCCGACGATCATCGCGGCGAACAGCGCACCGATCGCCCGCGGGCTGGTGGTGTTGCGGTCACCATCGGGTGTGTTCAACTCCGGTTCCCATTCGGTGAGCTGGGTGACGGGATCGCCGTTGTCGCGGGCGAACCGGGTGATCGAGTCGGGCCCGCCGGTCAGCGACATCAGGGCGTTCGCGGCGGTCGAATCGCTGAGCTGGATCGCCGCCCGGCAGACCTCGGCCACCGAGGGCGCACGGCGGGCCGCGATCTGCTCGGCGAACCATGCCGGGCCCTCGCAGATGGCCTCCGGCGGCAGGAACACCGGCCGGTCGAGGACCTTCGGATCGGGGGTGATCAACCGGCCGTCCAGCACCGCCGCGGCGGCGATCGCCTTGAACACCGACAGCATCAGGAAGCGCTCGTCGGCGCGGTGGTCCAGGCGACGGCCGCGGTACGGGCCGGTCAACGCGGCCGCGGACAGGCCGATCCGGACGTCATGGCGTCGTTCCAGGTCCGCGATCAGCGCGCCGATCCGGCCGGCGTCCGGTGTGGTGCCCGGCGCAGCTGCTGCGGGCCGGATGCCGGCGATGCCGGAGGCGGCCGCAGCAGCGCCGAGACCGATGCCGGCGAGGACCCGGCGACGGGTCACCGCAGTCGTGGTGGGATGCGAATCGGAGGCAGTGTTCTGGGTTGAGGAATCCATGGCGCCAGCGTGCGACATCCGCAACGGGCAGCACCAAGACCTTGCCCGGCCCGACCGATAACCGCTGCGCTATCGGAACGGACGAAGGACCGGTACGCCTCGGCGTACCGGCCCCTCTCTGTCTGGGTTTTTCTTGTCTGGCTTGAAAACTCAGAGACCGAACTCGGCCCCGAAGTCACCCTCCTCCAGTCGCTCCTTGACCGTCGACAGGTAACGGGCGGCGTCCGCGCCGTCGACCAGTCGGTGGTCGTAGGTGAGCGAGAGGTACATCATGTCGCGCACCGCGATCGTCTCACCCAGGTTCTTGTCCGTCATCACCATCGGCCGCTTCACCAGCGCACCGGTGCCCAGGATCGCGACCTGCGGCTGGTTGATGATCGGGGTGTCGAACAGGGTGCCCGCCGACCCGTAGTTGGTGATCGTGAAGGTGCCACCGGTCAGGTCGTCGGGGGTCACCTTGCCGGTCCGGGTGCGGTTGGCCAGATCGGCGATCTTCTTGGCCAGCCCGCCGATGTTGAGATCACCCGCATCGGCGATCACCGGAACCATCAGACCGCGCTCGGTGTCCACCGCGATGCCGATGTTCTCGACATCGGAGTAGGTGACCGTGCCGGCCTCGGTGTCGATGGTCGCGTTCACCTTCGGGTGCTGGCGGAGCGCCTCCACCGCGGCCTTGGTGATGAACGGCAGGTAGGACAGCGAAGCGCCGTTGCGCTTCTTGAAGTCGTCCTTGACCTGGGCCCGGATCCGGGAGATCAGGGTCAGGTCGACCTCCACGGTCGCGGTCAGCTGGGCCGAGACCTGCAGCGACTCCACCATCCGCTTGGCGATGGTCTGCCGCATCCGGGACAGCTTCTCGGTGGTACCGCGCTTGGCGTCGGCCTCGGCGGAGGTCTGCCCGCTCGGTGCGGCGGCGGCCGCGGGAGCCTCGGCCTCGGCCGGAGCGGCGGCGGCCTTCTTGGCCTCCTCGGCGGCGGCTAGCACGTCCTGCTTGCGGATCCGGCCACCGACCCCGGTGCCCTTCAGGCTGGACAGGTCCACATCGTGCTCGGCGGCCAGCTTGCGGACCAACGGCGTCACGTACGCCGAGTCGTCCCCCTGGCTGCGCGGGGCGGCCTTCGGTGCGGCGGTCTCCTGCTGCTTCGGCTCCGGCTTGGATTCCTGCTTGGGCTCGGGCTTGGACTCCTGCTTGGGCTCGGGCTTCTGCTCCTGCTTGGGCTCGGGCTTGGACTCCTGCTTCGGCTCGTCGTCGGTCTCCGGTGCCGGGATCGGCTCCTGACCACCCTCGTCACCGGCCTCGGTCTGGTCCTCGATGCCGGAGACGCTCTGCGCGTCGTGATCGTCCGCCTGGGTGTCGGTGGCGTCCTCGGCGGCACCCTCGCCGGCCGGCGCGCTGGCCGACGAGGCGGGCTTGCCCGCATCCGACTCGCCCGCATCGGACTCGCCCGCATCGGACCCGCCGTCGGCGCCTTCGTCGCCGATGATCGCGAGCACGGCACCGACCTCGACGGTCTCGTCCTCACCGGCCTTGATCGACAGCAGGGTGCCGGCGACCGGGGAGGGGATCTCGGTGTCGACCTTGTCGGTGGAGATCTCCACCAGTGCCTCGTCGACCTCGACCTGGTCACCCTCCTGCTTGAGCCAGCGGGAGATGGTGCCCTCGGTGACCGACTCGCCCAGCGCGGGCAGCGTCACCTCGGTGCCGGAGTCGGACTTGTTGGTACCACCGGTCGGCTTCGGCTGCTCGGCCGCGGTCGCCTGGTCGTCGGACTCGGCCTCCTTGCGGGCCTGCTCTCCGGTCTCCGCGGCCTCGTCGGCGGTCGGGTCATTGTCCTCATCGGCGGCGCGCTGCGGCTCGGACTCCGGCTCCTCATCTGCGGAGTCGTCGTCGGCGGACTGGTCGTCGGAACCGGAATCGGAGCCGGCCGACTCGCCCTCCTCACCGATCACCGCGAGCACGGCACCGACCTCGACGGTCTCGTCCTCGTCCACCTTGATCTCGAGCAGCACACCGCTGGTCGGGCTGGGGATCTCGGTGTCCACCTTGTCGGTGGAGATCTCGAGCAGGGCCTCGTCGGTCTCCACCTGATCGCCGACCTGCTTGAGCCAGCGGGAGACGGTGCCTTCGGTGACGCTTTCGCCCAGTGCGGGAAGGGTTACATCGGTCGACATGATGAGTACGAGGCTCCTTGGTCAAAGTTCAGTTGCAGTGGTCAGCCTAGCCCCGACCCCACGCCGGCGTCAGGCGAGCCCACCCGCCAGAAGTCAGGCGTGTGCATGGAGGGGTTTGCCGGCGAGCGCCAGGTGCGCCTCGCCGATGGCTTCGTTCTGGGTCGGGTGGGCGTGGATCAGTTCCGCGACCTCCTCGGGGTACGCCCCCCAGGCGGTGATCAGCTGGGCCTCGCCGACGAGCTCGCCGACCCGGGCGCCGATCATGGTGATTCCCACCACTTCCGCACCGGGACGCCGGATCACCTTCACGAAACCGGCCGTCTTGAGGATCTGCGAGCGGCCGTTGCCGCCCAGGTTGTAGCTGTAGCTCTGCACCTCGCCGAAGGCCTCCCGAGCCGATTCCTCGGTGTGCCCGACCGAGGCGATCTCCGGATCGCAGTAGGTGACCTTCGGGATCTGCAGATCCTGCACCGGGACCGGGGCACGATCCAGCTTGCCCTCGGCGTACCCGATGTCCTCGGCGACGAAGATGCCGTGTGCGAACCCACGGTGCGCCAGCTGGAGACCCGCGACCAGATCACCGACGGCATAGGTGTTCTCCCGGCTGGTCCGCAGCCGCTCGTCGGTGGTCACGAAGTCCCGCTCCAGGCGTACTCCGGACTCCGCATAGCCCAGTCCGGCCGAGTTCGGCCCGCGGCCGACGGCGACCAGCAGCACCTCGGCCTGGTGGGTCTCCCCGTTCTCCAGGGTCAGTCGTACGCCTCCGTCAACGACCTCGGCGGAGGCCATCGGGGTTCCGGTGACAGCGGTGATGCCGCGTTTGCGGAACGCCCGGGCCAGGGTCTTGGAGACCTCCGGGTCCTCGGCCGGTACCAGCCGGTCCAGCGCCTCGACGACGGTCACCTCGACCCCGAGGGAGCGCCAGGCGGAGGCGAACTCGACACCGATCACGCCGCCGCCGAGCACGATCGCCGACTTCGGCAGCTCGTCGAGGCGCAGCGCGTGCTCGCTGGTCAGGATCCGTTCCCCGTCCACCGGCAGCCCCAGGGTGCGGGAATAGGAGCCGCTGGCGAGGACGGTGTAGCGGCCGCTCAGCAGCTGCTCACCGACCTGCACGCCGTCCGGAGTGAGCACCCCGTCGCCGACGACGACATCGATCGCGGGCTGGTCGAGCAGCCCGGTGAGGCCCTTGAACAAGCGGTCGACCACACCGTCGGAGTAACGTCGGACACCGGCGGCATCGACCCCGTCCAGGCTGGCCCGGATCCCGAACTGTTCGCTCTCCCGGGTCTGGTCGGCGAGTTCGGCGGCGTGCAGCCAGGCTTTCGTCGGGATGCAGCCCCGGTGCAGGCAGGTGCCACCCAGTTTGTCCTTCTCGACCAGGGCGACCGAGAGGCCGAGCTGGGCGGCGCGCAGCGCGGTGGCGTACCCGCCGCTGCCGGCACCCAGCACCACGACGTCATAGTTGGAAGTCATGGGCCGCATCATCGCAGGCCCCGCCGAATGACCGCCGGGTGGTCGCGAACTGAAGCTCGGTAGGACTTCCGGCACAATGGCCCCGGGGTGAATGGAGGTTCAGGTGTCACCAGGCTCGCATGCGCGCGCCGTTCTGCGGTTCCAGAGGGTCTCCCGGCGTTGGCCGGCGGCCCTGAAGACAGCACTCGCGGTGGCCGGCCCGGTTTTCGTGGCCGCCCTGCTGGGGCGTACCGAAATCGGACTGGTGATGAGCCTGGGGGCCTTCGCGGTGCTCTACGGGCCGCAGACACCCGGCCGGTTCCGGTTCCGGCTGATGTCCTTCGCGGCGATCGGGCTGGTGCTCTCCGCGCTGCTGGGGGGTGTGACCGCCGGCCATCCGGTGGCCCTGCTGGTGGTGATGGTGCCGTTGGCCGCGTTGGCCGCGGTGGCCTGTGCGCTGCTCAAGGTGCCGCCGCCGGGCTCGTACTTCTTCGTGCTGGTCTGCGGGGTGTCGGGTTATCTCGCCTCCAGCGGGGTCCCGCTCGGTCAGCTCGTCGGGCTGACCGCGGCCGGCGGTGCGGCCGCGGTGCTGATCGGGATGATCGACCTGATCTGGTATCCGCATCGCCCCGAGCGGCAGGCGGTGGCGGCCGCCGAGGAGGCGGTGACCCGGTTCGAAGAGGCTGAACCCGAGGAGATCCGCCAGGTCCGCCCGGCCGCCTCCCGGGCGCTGCACCACGCCTGGACCACCTTCCGGGACAGCGTGGGGGAGCGGCCGCTGTCCCCGGCCGCCGAGGAGGTGTTCGAACGGATCGGCATCCTGCAGACCCGCTACACCCGGCGCAGCGCGGCACTGGTCGACCCTGCCCTGGGCGGGAGCGAGGCCCAGCCCTGGGGCAGCGTGGAGGGCGAGGAGTCCTCGGCCGAGGCCGCGGTCTTCGAGCCCGACTTCGAATCCGAGCAGCTGCGCGATTCCTCGCTCGGGCGCCCGGACCCGACCTATCTGGTGCGGACCGGTGGCCGTGGGCCCTCCGAGGTCTGGCTGATCGGCGCGCGGGTCGGGGTGGCGACCCTGCTCGCCGGGGTGCTGGCGATGCTCGTCGGTGCTTCCCATCCCTATTGGGCGGTGGCGTTCGCGACCCTGGTGCTGCACCAGGGTGGTACCCGGCATGCGCAGACGGTCCGTGGGCTGCAGCGGCTGCTCGGCACCGTGCTCGGACTGGGCCTGTTCGGGCTGGTGCTGTGGTGGCAGCCGGGCGGGGTGTGGCTGGCACTGCTGCTGTTCTGCCTGCAGGTCGTGGTGGAGCTGCTGATCCTGCGCAACTATGCGGCGGCGGTGGTGTTCATCACCCCGTTGGCGCTGACCATCGCGGCCGCCGGTGGTGGCTGGGCCGGTGGGGTCTCGGCGATGAGCGAACGGGGGCTGGACACCGTGCTCGCGGTGGCGGTCGCGCTGCTGGTGCTCTGGCTGGTCGGCCGCGGGACGGCGCTGCTGTTCGCCCGGGCGCATGCCCGGCGCTGCATCCTGGCCACCGAGTCGGTGATGCGGGATCTGGCGGAGAGCCGGTACGCGACCGCAGCGGCCCGGATGAATCGGCGGCACCTCTACTACGAGCTGCTCGAGCTGGAGCAGCAGGTGAACCAGTCGCTCGCCGACGAACCGAAGCGGGTGCGGCCCTATCTGGAGATGTTCCAGGCCGTCGCCACCCTCGGCTATCTGGTGCTCGGTGCCTGCTGGCATCCGCAGGTACGCCGGGCGCGCGAGGCCTTCGGCCGGGCCACCGAACCGTTGCAGGCGATCAAGGCCCACCCGGTCACCCAGCCCCGCTCACCCGAGGACATCCACGCCGACGTGCTCGCCGTGCAGAACGTCATCACCGACTGGCGCTAGTCACACACCTACCTCGAGTAGGCCGCCTGCGGCCGTGTCGAGAGGGTGGAGTCGGGTTGGTGGCAGTAACCGGTCAGAGCAGCACGATGAGCCCGGCGGCGACGTTGGCGACGGTGTGCACGATCGCACCGGGGACGAAGCTGCCGGTCCTGTTGCGCAGCCAGCCGAGCAGCCAGCCGGTGGCGAACTGGACCGGCAGGATCGGCCAGGTCCGGAGGTCGATCAGCAGCAACGGCAGGTGCGGCAGGAAGAAGATGATCGCCTGCACCGTGTTGCCCAGGGTGAAACCGAGCCGTCGGATGAGTACGCCACCGAGCAGCCCGCGGAAGAAGACCTCCTCACCGACGGCGCGGAGAATGACCCCGATCACCGCGGTGACCGAGGTCAGTCGGGCGATCGTCACCCCCGGTGTCTGCAGCACCTCGGCGGGGATCAGCACGATCGCCAGCCAGGCGGTGAGTAGGAGCGGCGGCAGTATCGTCAACGCCCATCCGTAGCCCGATGCCGGGCCCCAGGTCCCACCGGCACGGCCGAATGCCGAGCGGGCCGTCTCATCCGGCTTCCGCGACACCACCAGCACGTAGATAAGCGTCGGGATGCAGAACAGGACGAACTCGAGCATGGTTCAACCTTATTGGATTCTAAGGATTGGGTGCCCGGGGTACCGAACGGCGATGCCGGGGTTCTGCTCACGACGATGTATATCTGCATACCAGCCGTATGCAGATATACATCGTTTTGTGGCAGTGCCTTCGGGTCAGCCGAGCGTGGCGAGTTCGGCGGTGAGGTTGCGCCGGGCGGCCGCGGTCCAGAGTTCGGCGCCGGCGGTCGTCCGGTAGAGCGGGTCGAGCGCGAGCAGGTGTTCGAGCACCTGTGCCCGGCCCTTCCGGAAGTCGGGGAGCGGGACGTCGGCGTACTCGCGGCGGACGTCGCGGCGATAGGTCTCGTACCGCGCGGGATCGGCACCCAGGATCGCCAGATCCGCATCACACAACAGTTCCCCGCGTTCATCACCGGCGGCGGGGGAGTGGCCGGCGGTGAGGCGTACCAACCGCGCCACCTCCGCCACCTCGGCATCGGGGAGTACGCCGACCAGCCGGGTCTCGGCGAGGACGGCCGACTCCTCTTCGTCCCGACCGGCGCGGCCGGCGTACACCGCGTCGTGGAACCAGACCGCCAGCTCGACCACCGGCCCCGCGCCACCGGGACCGGCCACCAGCGCCAGCGAATCCAGGCAGTGTTCGAGATGCCGCAGATCGTGGTAATAGCGCCCGCGCGCCGACCAGCGATCCAGCAGCTCGACCGCCACCTCAGAGGCACCCGCCAGCGGCCAGCGATCGAGCAGCATTTCCTTTCGAGCAACGGTTTCCGCGCGTACCACCGCCTTGGTACGCCGCAGCCCGCTGCGCCGCAGCGCGGTCACCAGCTCCCGGGCCGACACCGCCACCGCACCCGCCGCGAGACAGTCGGCGTACTTCCACTCCGGCACGTCGTAGTGGTCCCGATCGAACGCCCGCGGTGGCAACCCGGCGGCCTCGGCCACCTCGTGCAACTCCGCCAACGAGGTGTCCGAGACCAGATGCGAGAACACCGTCTGGTGCGCCGGCCACAACGGCGGATCGATCAGGACGGTCACGGCAGTCGAATCAGGACTGCATCGAGCGGGCCAGCTCGACCAGGGTGCGCACGCCCACCCCGGTACCACCGGCGGGCACCTCGCCGCTCGGCGCGCCCTCGTTGAAGCCGACGCCGGCGATGTCCAGGTGGCCCCAGTCGGTGCCCTCGTCGACGAAGCGACGCAGGAAGGAGGCCGCCACCGAGGCGCCACCCATCCGCTGCCCACCCGAGCGCAGATCGGCGACCTTCGACTCCAGCGGTTCGGCCGACCAGTCGCCCATCGGCAGCCGCCAGGCGTCCTCACCGGCGGTCTCGGCGGCGCCGAGCAGCCGGTCGGCGACCTCGTCGGAGTCGGAGAAGACGCCGTAGATCTTGCCGCCCAGGGCGACCATCGCGGCCCCGGTCAGGGTGGCCACGTCGACCACCAGATCCGGGTTGTCCTCGTTGCTGCGCGCCAGCCCGTCGGCCATCACCAGCCGGCCCTCGGCGTCGGTGTTGTAGTTCTCCACCGTGGTGCCGCCGTAGATGGTGAGCACGTCCGAGGGCCGGTAGGCGGTGTCCGACGGCAGGTTCTCGGCCAGGCAGCCGTAGGCGGTGACCTTCACCTTCAGCCCGAGATCGGCGATCGCGCGGACCGCGGCGAACACCGCGGCGGCGCCGCCCATGTCGCACTTCATCGTGTACATCGAGTCGCCGGGCTTGAGGTTCAGACCGCCCGAGTCGAAGGTGATGCCCTTGCCGACCAGCGCCAGATGCGCCGTGGCGCCGCGCGGGGCATAGCTCAGCCGGACCAGCCGCGGGGTGTGCGAGGACCCGCCGCCGACCGCGGTCAGCCCGCCGTAACCCTTGGCGGCCAACTGCTGGTCATCGAGCACCTCGACCGAGACCTTGCTGCCGGCGAACAGCTCCTTGGCCTCGGCGGCGAAGGTCTCCGGATAGAGCAGATTCGCCGGCAGGTTCACCCAGTCCCGGGCGACGAGCTGCGCCCAGGTGATCGCGCCGACCGCGGTCAGCGCGTCCTTGGTGGCCTTGTCGGCGCGCGGGGTGAGCAGGGTGATCCGCGGCGCGGTGCGCTCCTCGGCCTTCGCCGAGATCGGCGCCCAGGCGTACTGACCCAGCACACTGCCCTCGGCGACCGCCTTCAGCTGCTCCGGCTCCTCGGTGGGCAGCGCCACCGCCAGGCGTACGCCCTCGCCCAGGCCGACCGCCGCGCGGGCCGCCGCACCGGCGGCGCGGCGCAGCACGCCCGGGGTGGCCTCGCCGTCCTTGCCCAGGCCGACCGCGACCACGCGCAGCCCGGCCCCCAGCGGCACGACGGTGGTGCTGCCCACCTTCGTGCTCGCCTTCAGCTCGACCAGGGTGGTCGCCAGCTCCGCACCGAACCGCTTCGCATACGCCTTGCCGACCTCGACCGGCAGCCCGACCAGCCGCGGGGCGTCCCCGTCACCGGTCAGCCCGATCACCAGCACCTGGGTGTCGGCGGGCATCGCCTTCGCGGCATTGAGCGGGGGCAGGACAGGGTTGACCACGGTTACTCCTCGAACGAACTCGATCATCGGTTGCCGGGTCACGGTATCGCGGGCACTAGGGTCAGGGTCATGAACGACGCCCTGAAGCACTCCCCGCTGCACCGGCAGCACGTCGACGCCGGTGCCAAGTTCGCCGAGTTCGGCGGCTGGTCGATGCCGTTGCAGTACGCCGGTGGTGGCGTGGTCGCCGAGCACCATGCGGTCCGGCAGGCCGTCGGCATCTTCGACGTCTCCCACCTGGGCAAGGCGACCGTTCGCGGGCCGGGCGCGGTGGCGTACCTGAACACCCAGCTGAGCAACGACCTGGACCGGATCGGCGCGGGCAAGGCCCAGTACACCCTGCTCTGCACCCCCACCGGTGGGGTCGTCGACGACCTGATCGCCTACCGCTTCGCCGACGATCATGTCTTCCTGATCCCGAACGCCGCCAACACCGCCGAGGTGGTCCGGGTGCTCGCCGAGGGCGCGCCCGACGGTGTCGAGATCACCGACCAGCACGACGACTACGCCGTGCTCGCGGTCCAGGGCCCGAAGTCCGACGAGCTGCTCGAACTGCTCGGCCTGCCCACCGGGCACGACTACATGTCCTTCGCCGCCGCCGAACTGGACGGTGCGGCACTGACCGTCTGCCGCACCGGCTACACCGGCGAACGCGGTTACGAACTGGTCTGTGCGGCCGCCGACGCGCCCGCGCTCTGGCAGCGGCTGATGCAGGCCGGGGCCGATCTCGGGGTACGCCCCTGCGGGCTCGGCGCGCGGGACACGCTGCGCACCGAGATGGGTTACCCGCTGCATGGCCAGGACATCTCGCCCGAGATCTCGCCGGTGCAGGCCCGGTTGGGTTGGGCGATCGGCTGGCAGAAGCCGGCCTTCCGCGGGCACGAGGCGCTGCGGGCGGAGAAGGAGGCCGGGCCGACACGCCGGCTGTGGGGGATCAGGGCGGTGGGCCGGGCCATTCCGCGGCCGCACATGTCGGTGCTGGACGCCGAGGGCGCCGAGGGTGCCGAGGTCGGTGAGGTCACCTCCGGCACCCACTCGCCGACCCTGGGTACCGGTATCGGACTGGCCCTGATCGATGCGAAACTTTCCGCGGGCGATCCGGTCCGGGTGCAGGTGCGCAATCGCACCGAGGACTTCGAGATCGTGAAGCCGCCGTTCGTCACCCCCGGCGTACGCGGCGACTGACCGAGAGGGCGGATGGGTGGGGGACGCGGTGCAGGAGCCGGGCGATGAGGCCGTCGGATGGGTGCTGGCGGCGCTGCAGCGGCACGGCCGCCGCTATCGGATCGAGCGGGGCCAGTATCTGGTGCTCGATTCGGGACTGGCGCAGCGACTGGCCGATCTGGCCTACGCCGCCCGGCAGGCGCTGAGCATCTCCGGCCCGCCGGAGGCCGCGGCCGATCGGGTGCTGGCGGATCTGTTCGCCCGCGAGCAGCGACTGCTCGCCGGGGAGGTGCCGCCGATCGGGCAGGTGCGGTTGCGGATCACCCATCCCGACCTGCTGCCCCGGGACGGTACGCTCCCGGGCCCCGCCGAGTTGATCGTCTATCCGGTGCACGACACCGCCGACTCGGCGACCCGGCTGACCAGCAGCCAGGTGTCGGTGCTCGGCGACCGGCTGGCGGCCGAGGGGGTGCCCGGCGGCAACGATCTGGAACGGATCGGGGTGGCGGCCCTGCCGGCGACGCTGGCCGAACCGGTCTCGGTGCAACCGGAACGCTGGGGCCCGCATCTGGCGGTGCTGGTCTCCGGCGACCTCTACACCGCGTCCCGGCTGCTGGATGTGCCCGGACTGCTGCGTGGCGTCGGGCTGGCGGAGAACGCCGACGTGTTCATCGGCGTACCGAGCTCGCGGGAGCTGTGGCTGCTGCCGATCGCCCCGCAGGCGGTCGCCGAGCAGGCGCGCGAACTGGACGGCCGGGTGGCCGATGCCTACCGTGCCAGCCGCGGCCAGATCGCCCCCCGGGCGTACCTGTGGAGCGCCGGCCGGCTCCGGGTCCGCTGACCCGCCGGGGGCGTACGCCTCAGGCCGGCTCGAGCGACATCGGCCCGTAGACCTCCCGGTCGCCCTCGCACAGGGTGACGCAGAGGATCCCCTCATCGAGCAGGTCCTCGTAGTGCGCGGTCAGCCACTCCTCGGCCGCGGCCTGATCGGCGAAGTCCTGGTTGATCTCGCCACCGTCGCTCTTCCAGTGCCACATGGATCCGACTGTAGCTCTCCGACGGTCTGGACCCATCCGAACGGCCGGTGGGGACGAAGATGGAGTATGGACACGACCATGGAACGGCTCGATACGCGGCGCGAGATCAGGCCGTCGGCCTGGGTACGCGCTCTGGCCGGGATCGCCAGCGCCGCCGCCGGTCTCGGGGTGGGGCACGGGATCACCGCCCTCACCGGGTCGGCCTCCTCCCCGCTGGTCGCGGTCGGCGGTGCCGCGATCGATCTGGCGCCCACACCGGTGAAGGAGTTCGCGGTCGCCACCTTCGGGACCGCGGACAAGGCGGTGCTGATCGGCGGGATGATCGTCGTGATCGCGATCCTGGCCGCGGTCATCGGCCTGATCGCCTGGACCCGGCGCGGCCTGGCGCTGGCCGGGATCGCGCTGCTCGGCGTCCTCGGGCTGGCCGCGGCGGCCGGTCGTCCCGGTGGGGTGGAGCGCTTCCTGCCCGGGGTGGCCACCATCGTGGTCGGGATGCTGGCGCTGCATCTGCTGACCCGTCCTCGTGGGGCCGCCGATGGCGCCGCGGATCCCGAGCCGACCGGCCCGGCCGGGTCGATCGACCGGGCGGAACCCGAGGCGCCCTCGGCGCTGGTGCGGGCCGACCGGCGGACCCTGCTCGGCGTGGCCGGACTGGGTGCGCTGGCGGTGGCCGGGGGCCTGATCGGCGGGCGGACGAGTACGCCGCGGACGCCGGTCTCGCTGCCGGCCCCGACCTCGCCCGCCCCGGCGATCCCGGCCGGCGCCCAGGTGCCGGGGCTGCCGCCGTTCGTCACCCCGATCCCGGACTTCTACCGCGTCGACATCGCCCTGGTCACCCCGCGGATCGACCCGGGCGACTGGGAGCTGGTGATCGACGGGATGGTGCGCAACCCGCTGCGGCTCAGCTATGCGCAGTTGCTGGAACTGCCGATGATCGAGCGCACGATCACGCTGGCCTGCGTCTCCAACGAGGTCGGCGGGCCGTACGTCGGCAACGCCCGCTGGCTCGGCGTACCGTTCTCCCACCTGATCGAGCTGGCCGGTGTCGATCCCGCCACCCAGCAGGTGTTCAGCCACAGCCGCGACGGCGGGTACACCTGCTCGACCCCGTACGCCGCCGTCAGCGACGGCCGCGACGCGATGGTCGCGGTCGGGATGAACGGTGAGGTGCTGCCGGAGAAGAACGGATTCCCGGCGCGGATGGTGGTACCGGGGCTGTTCGGCTACGTCTCGGCGACCAAATGGCTCGCCCGACTGGAATTCACCACCTGGGGAAAGCCGGCGTACTGGACCGAACGCGGCTGGGACGAGCAGGCCGCGGTGCTCACCCAGTCCCGGATCGACGTGCCGCAGTCGCTGGGCACGATCGGCGGGGACAAACGGCTGCTCGCCGGGGTGGCCTGGGCGCAGCATCGCGGCATCGCCAAGGTCGAGGTGCAGATCGACGATGGTCCCTGGCAGGAGGCCCGACTGGCCGACGACGCGGGCATCGACCAGTGGCGGCAGTGGTGGTTCCCTTATCACGGGGCACCGGGCCGGCACAGTGCCAGCGTCCGGGCCACCGACGGCACCGGTGCCACCCAACCCAGCCAGCGCCGCCGGGTCTTCCCCGGTGGGGCCACCGGCTGGCACACCATCCAGTTCACCGCGCAGTAGTTCCTCGGCCGTGTGGGCAGAGAATTCGAAAGATTTTCTGCCAGCACAGCAATCCGAACCGGCCACGGCGTCGAACCAGCTGTGACACGACGTCAACGACCCGAGAGGAACGACACCATGTCGAAGCACCTGCGCAGCATCAGCCGCACCGCCCTCATCCGCCGGGCCGCCGTGGCCGGCGGCGCGCTCACCCTGACCGTCGGCCTGGCGGCCTGCAGCGGCGGGATGAGCGGCAGCAGCTCCACCCCCGCGGCCGGCGGTGGCGCCAGCTCCCAGCCGGCGGCGAGCTCGGCGCCCGCCTCCACCGCGTCCTCGGCCAGCTCGTCCGCCGCGTCGTCGGCGAGCGCCAGCGCGTCCGGCGGTGGCGCCGCGACCGCGGCCTTCGGCTCGGCCTGCTCGGCGGTACCGAAGGACGGCAAGGGATCCTTCGACGGGATGAGCAAGGATCCGGTGGCCACCGCGGCCAGCAACAACCCGGTGCTCTCGACGCTGGTCTCCGCGGTCGGCCAGGCGGGCCTGGTCGACACCTTGAACAACGCCAAGGACATCACCGTCTTCGCGCCGGCCAACGACGCCTTCAAGGCGATGGACCAGGCCACCCTGCAGAAGGCGATGGGCGACAAGAAGCTGCTCACCGATGTGCTCACGATGCACGTGGTGCAAGGGAAACTTGCCCCGAACCAGCTCGCCGGTGAGCACCAGACCCTGAACTCCAGCCAGAAGGTCAAGGTGACCGGATCGGGCACCAACTTCAAGGTGAACGACAAGGCCACGGTCATCTGTGGCAACGTGCAGACCGCGAACGCGACGGTCTACATCATTGACCAGGTGCTGCTGCCCAGCTGATCGGGGACACTGTGAGTGTGCAGCATCCGGAACCGGGACGGGGCGTACTGCGCCCCGTCCCGGGCTCACTCGACCGACCCGCCGAACTGCTCGGGCGTTGCGCCCGCGGTGACGACGGGGCCTTCGCCGAGTTCTACGACCTGACCTCGGCGCGGGTGTACGGGCTGGTGCTCCGGGTCGTCCGGGCGCCGGACCTGGCCGCCGAGGTGACCCAGGAGATCTATCTGGAGGTCTGGCAGACCTCGGCGCGGTACCGGCCCGAGCGCGGCAGCGTGTGGGCCTGGCTGACCACCCTGGCGCACCGGCGGGCGGTGGACCGGGTCCGTTCGGTGGAGCGGGAGCGGCAGCGCGACACCCGCTGGGCCGGTGATGAGCTGGAGACCGAGCGTGACCAGACCTGGCAGCAGGCGGAGTCCTCACTGGAGGCCGAGCGGGTCCGCCGGGGGATGGACGAGTTGACCGGATTGCAACGCGAGGCCCTGCAGCTTGCCTACTACGGCGGTTACACGCAGCAGCAGGTGGCCAGCCTGCTCGAGGTACCACTGGGCACCGTGAAGTCCCGGATGCGCGATGGCCTGACCCGCCTGCGCGATGTGTTGAGGGGGGACCATGACTGACGAACGCATCCCGGCCGATCTGCACGGCCTGCTCGGGGGATACCTGCTGGATGCGCTGACCGATGTCGAACGCCAGCAGTTCGAACGGCACCTGGCGTCCTGCCCGGACTGCCGGGCCGAGGTGGGCGAACTGCGGGAGAGCCTGGCCGAGGTGTCCCGGCTGACCGCCACCGCTCCGCCGCCGGCGCTGCGCGAGCAGGTGCTCGCCCGGGCCCGGGAGATCCGTCCGCTGCCGCCCAACGAACCGGTGCGCGTCACCGCACGCCGCTCCCCCTGGGGCTGGCGGGTGGTCGCCGCGGCGGCCGCGCTGGTCGCGGTGATCGCCGGTGGCTGGGCGATCAATCAGCAGCTCGATGCCCGGCAGCAGGCCGGTGTACGCGCGGCCCAGGCGCAGCGCGAGGCCGACCTGCTGACCGCACCCGATGCGGTGGTCCGCCCGGTGCAACTGCCCGATGGCGGCCGGGGCAGCGTGGTGGTGTCCCGCTCCCGCGGGCAGGCGATGTTCCTGGCCGGGTCGATGTCCGCCCCGCCGACGGGGCGGGCGTACCAGCTCTGGCTGATGAAGGACGGGACCCCGGTGCCGGATGCCACCTTCGACGCCGACGGCCGGATCTGGCTGCGGGGCGACCCCAACGGGGCCGCGGCGGTGGCGATCACCATGGAGCCGGCCGGTGGCTCACAGACCCCGACGATGCCGGTGCTGGCCGCGATACCGCTCTGATCGGGCGTACGCCCCAGCGCAGGCCGCTCAGCGCAGGCCGCCGAACTCCTCGGGGCGTACCGGCCGCCCGGTGGCGACCTCCCACCCGCGCCCGTCGAAGCGTTCGAAGCTGAGCCGCGCACCGTCGGGGGATGAGTAGTCGTGGTAGTCGACGGTGCCCGAGGGATTGGTGTCGGTATCGCCCTGGGCGGTGTAGCTGGCGGTACCGGACTCGGTGAGGCGGAAGGTGCCGTCGTCGGCGGTCACCGAGAGGGCGCCCGGGGTGAGCGAGGCGGCCAGGTCGGGACGCTGGGTCCAGCGGGTTACCTCATCGTCCTCCACGGTGAACCAGATCGGCTGCGGGCCACCGGTCGCCTTGTGCTCGGTCCAGGTGTCGCCGTCCTCGTTCAGCCAGACGGTGCCGGCCACGGTGTAGGGGTTGCCCTGGTAGGAGAACTGGGCACCGGGATGCAGATACGGGATCGCCATGGCAGGACGATAACGGGGTCGACGGTCAGAACTTCTCGCCGCGCTTGATGGTCGGCTTCGGCATCCGCAGCCGGCGCATCTGGATGGAGCGGTTGAAGCCGTACATCATCAGACCCTTGCCCTTCGGGCTGACCCCGGGATGCCGTTCGGCGAGGATCTTCTTGAACCGGCGCCAGAGCAGGAAGAGGTCGAGCAGCACGATCGCCAGGAAGCCATACATCGCGACCAGCGCGATCGTCGACATCGACCGGTAGACCTCCTGCATGAAGCTCAGCGCGAGCATCAGCACCATCGCCGGCAGCAGGAACTCGCCGAGATTCCAGCGGGAGTCGACCATGTCGCGCATCAGCTGCTTCTCCGGGGTGGAGTCGCGGGCCTCCATGGCGGCCATCCGGCGTTCCCGGTTGGCGGCGGCGGCCTTGCGCTTGGCCTCCTTGCGGGAGACCTGCGGATTGACCCGCGCCATCCGCGCGGCCTCGGCCTGCCTGCGGGTGGGGGTGGGGGCGTCCTTCTTCCGGGGGCCGCGCGGGCGCGGCTCGTTGACGACCGGCTCGGGGTCGCTGACAGCCGACTCCGACTTCGCGGTCTTCCGGGAGGAAGAGAACAGACCCATGGACAACCTCGCGCACCTCGACCCCGGCCACCGTGGCTCGGGGTGGACCCCGATTCTCTCACCGGTCGCCCCCGGATTTCGAATCCAACGCGTGCCCGGGCTGCCGTGGTTACCTGCGAGCGCCTAGGCTGGAGCGCAGTACGCGTTCGGAATCGGAAGGACCGGGCCCCAGATGAGCGGATTTTTCCAGCGGATGTCCACCGTGTTCCGTGCCAAGGCAGACAAGGCACTGGACAAGGTTGAGGACCCCCGCGAGACCCTTGACTACTCCTATCAGCGTCAGCTCGAGCTGTTGCAGAAGGTACGCCGGGGCGTGGCCGATGTGGCGACCAGTCGCAAGCGCGTCGAGCTGCAGGCCAACCAGTTGAACACCCAGATCGACAAGCTGAACGGCCAGGCGCAGAAGGCGCTCGGCGTCGGCCGCGAGGATCTGGCGCGCGAGGCGCTGACCCGCAAGTCGGGCCTGCAGTCCCAGCTCGGTGACCTGCAGACCCAGCACGCCCAGCTGCAGGGCGAGGAGGAGAAGCTGGTCAAGGCCTCGCAGCGACTGCAGGCCAAGGTCGACGCCTTCCGGACCCGCAAGGAGACGATCAAGGCGACCTACTCCGCCGCTGAGGCGCAGACCCGGATCAACGAGGCGTTCTCCGGCATCGGCGAGGAGATGGGCGATGTCGGCCTGGCGATCCAGCGGGCCGAGGACAAGACCGCGCAGATGCAGGCGCGCGCCGGCGCGATGGACGAACTGCTCGCCTCCGGCGTACTCGACGACGCGACCGGCTCCACCCAGGACGACCTCACCCGCGAGCTCGAGGCGCTGTCCTCGACCTCGGATGTGGAGAGCGAGCTGGAGCAGATGAAGGCCCAGCTCGGCAGCGGTGGTGCCGAGCAGCGGCAGGCGATCGGCCAGGGCCCGGGTCAGCAGGCCCAGCAGGGTCAGCCGACCCAGCAGGGGCAGGCGATTCCGCAGGGTCAGGGGCAGCAGCAGGCCCCGCAGGAGCCTTTCCAGGCGTACCCGACCCAGGGGCAGGGTCAGGGTCAGCAGGGCTGGGAGGGGCAGCGGTGATCATCCGGGTGCTGAACGAGGGCCAGTTCCGGCTCACCGATGATCATCTGCCCGAGTTGAACGCCTGTGACGACAAGGTCGAGCAGGCCGTCGACGCCGAGGACCAGGCGGCGCTCACCGCGGCGCTGAACTCGCTGATCGAGACCATTCGCCGGCTCGGTCAGGAGCTCCCGGACGACTCCCTGGAGGATTCGGACCTGATCGTCCCCGATGAGGAGGCCACCCTCGACGACGTCAAGGGTTGGCTGGAGGACAGCGGCAGCTCCGAGGGCCTGATCCCCGGACGCGCCGACGCCTGAGCGGATCTGAGTGGCACTGAAGCTGAAACGGCTCGGTACCGGTTGGTTGGTGCTGTCGGCCATCTGCGCCCTGATCGGGCTGTTCGGGGTCGGCAACACCGTGACCTGGTTCTTCTCGATGATCGGGGCGCCGGACACCGCGCCGCTGGCCATTCCCGCCGCCGGTGCGGTGCTGGCGACCCTGTTGCTGATGATCGCCGTTCCGTTGTTCAAGAGCTGGACGCCGCCGCGCTGGGTGCGGATCGTGCTGCCGGTGCTCGCCGGGATCTTCGGGATCGCGGCCGGCGCGGCCACCTTCGCGCTGACCAGTCTGGTGATCTGCGACTACCAGTGCCGGCCGGTGGACACCTGGAAGATGTTGCCGGTGCTGATCGCCTGCGGGGTGATGGCTGCCCTCGGCCCGGGCGTATGGGCGCTCACCGACCGGCGGGACCGCGGGGAACTGACCTGGCCGATCACGGTGGCGTTCATCGTCATCGGGTTCGCCGTCGGGTTGTACCAGTTCGTGGAGAACGGCATCTACTGAGGGTCGACCGATCTCAGGCAACGCAGAACTCGTTGCCCTCGGGGTCGGCGAGGTGCCGGCCGCCGGAGACCTGCAGGTCGATATGGATCCGGTTCTTCGCCGTCTTCGGCTCGGGCACCTTGAGGAACGAGATCGCCGGGCGTACCCCCTCGGGATCGCGGAGCCAGGCGCCGTCGTTCCATTCGGTCTCGGGGACGTCGTTGTCACGCAGCCAGTCGTCCCAATTCGTCCAGCCCTCCGGCGGGGGCGCTTCCTCGTAGTCCAGCGCGGTGGCCCAGAAGCGGGCCTGGGCGCGGGCGTCGGCGCAATCGAAGGTCATCGAGATCCGCATGGTTCGATCATCTCCCGTGTCACTGACGGTTTCTCCCGTGTCACTGACAGGGCCGGGCAATAGACTCCCCGGGTGCGAATTCTCGTGGCCACTGACCGGATCGGAACGCTGAGTGCCGCCGAGGCCGGGGTGGCGATCGCGGCGGGCTGGCAGCGTACCCAGGCTGCCGCCGAGCTGGCCGTCGCCCCGCTCGGTGAGGCCGGTGGGGAGTTCCTGTCCGCGGCGGCTGCCACGATCGGCCGCGAGGTCGAGCTGAGCGGCGAGGCCGATGGCGGAGTCGGCCTGCTGGCCCGCGGCGATCGAACCCGCGTGGTCGGGTTGGAGCCGTTGGGACCGGCCGGTGGCGAGCGGGGAATTCCGGTCGACGGGTCGTCGGTGGGGATCGGGTACGCCGCAGCGCAGGCCCTGCAGCCCGATCGGCCGGATCGGCTGCTGATCGATCTGGCGACCCTGCGCTGTCACGACGGCGGTGCCGGGTTGCTGTCCGCGCTCGGCGCGACCGCGGACCGGCCGCTGGATCGGGGCGTGGCGGCCATGGAAGGGATCGCGCATCTCGATCTGCATCCGGTCCGGGAGCGGCTGGCGGGGATCGAGCTGGTCGCCGTGGTACCGGACGACGAGCTGACCCAGCCGCTGCTCGGGCTGCGCGGGATCACCTCGCTGCGGGGCCGGGAGACGAACACCGATGCCGCCGAGATGCTGGCGATCGATGCGACCCTGGAGCGGTTCGCGGCGCTGGCGGATCCGGAGGCGTCCGGGCTGCCGGGGGCCGGGGCCTGCGGCGGTGCGGCCTATGCCCTGGCGGCGCTGGGCGGACGGATCCTGAGTGGTCCGCAGGCATGCGCCGAACTGGTCGGGTTGGTCGAGGCCGGTGCACCGAACGGGTTCACCGAGACGATGCTGCTGGCCGATCTGGTGGTGACCGGGTCGTCGCGGTTCGACTTCGCCTCCCGCGGCGGGGGAGTGATGCGGTACGTCGCCGAGCAGGCCGAGTTGGCCGGTACGCCGTGCATCGCGCTGGCCGGGGAGATGGTGATCGGTTCGCGCGAAATGCGCACCATGGGCATCGAGTCCGCGTACGCCGTCCGCGAGGCACGCGCCACCCTGGTCGACGATCCGAGTGTGGCCGACATCGGCGCCGACGAGCTCACCGAACTGGCCGCCCGGGTCGCGCACACCTGGCAGTGGTGAGGTACACCGGCTTCATGGTCCTCGAGTAGGTCGCGCAGCGACCGTGTCGAGAGGAACCGCGAGGTAGGTTGCTCATCTCGACACGCTCGGCATTGCTCCGCTTCGCTGCGCATGCCGCGCTACTCGATGAGCGTGCGGAGTCGTCCGGAAACCTAACCCGGGTTGGGAATCAGGGCAGGCTGGGATTCCGGCGGAGCCGGCTTCTTCGTCTCCTGCTTCGCCCTCTTCTGTTTCGCCGCGTCGGCCTGGTCCCGGGCAGTCTGACGTAGGTCCCGAAGGCGCTGGTTCTTGCGGGCGCGGCGGAGTCGCTCGCGTTCGCGGGCTTCGTCGGCGGCTTGTTCGGCTTCGGCCTGTTCCTTCTCCAACTGGGTTTGCCCGTTGATCAGGGTGTCGCGAAGCAGTTGCTCGGTCCGGGACAGGGAGGCGGCCGGGTCGTTGATCAGGTGGTCGGGTGGTGGATGGTTCCAGGTGCCGTGGCGGCTGACCCAGGCTTCCTGCCCGGCGGGTGTTTTCCAGTGGAACACGCCCGGGGAGGGTTGCTCGAGGATGAACCCGGCGTGGGTTCTGGCCCGGTGCGAGGCCCGGTTCAACGGCCCCAGGTTGTCCGAGCTGGTGGGCCCCTCCGGGGCGGGGATGGTGTGATCGAGGTCGATCCCGCGGCCGAACGCGGACCGATTCGATCGAGGAAACATCACATACCGGTCCCGCAGCTTCACCCGCTGCGCCAACTCGTCCGAGGGCCGGTAGGTGTTCACCATCACCGGCGCGGCCAGGTCGATGACCGGCCGCACTTTCACGGTGCCAGCGCACTGGGTGAGCAATTCCTTCAGATGCTGGAGGGTGACGGGCCCGAGCGCATCGCCTTCACCGCCGCGACCATTCGCGAGGTCGCGGGAGGTCATGTGCAGGATCAGGTCGGCACCGTGCCGGCACCTCTCGCTTGTCGTTGTGACGACTTCGCCGTTGTTGTTGACCACATCCCCTTGCGGGGTGACGATCGCACCGTCGAGCAACGACGGCTGGAGCAACTGTCGGGCCCGGTCGGGATGCGCGAGGTGGCCGAGGGCTTCGGCGCGGAGTTCGTCACGGCCGGCGGTGGAGCCGCCGGCCTTCAGGACATCGGCGAGCCGGTCGAGGGTGCCGTTGAGCTGGCGCGCGTCACCAGCGTCCATCGATGCGAACAGGTTCGTGATCCCTGCTATCGAGGACGACTGGAACTCGACGCGGCGTTGCTTCTTCGCGGCCTGCCGTTCGGCTTCCTTGTCATCGTTGAGAATCAACGCGACCTGAGCCTCGGTCGTCGCTACCGCGCGCTTCGGGGTCAGGGGCACCAGCCGCAACGCCCACAGGGAGTCGAACTCGCGGGCCTGGGTGAAGGACAGGTGCAACGCCGCCCGGGCGATGTCGCGGGCGACCCAGACGGGGATGTCACAGTCCAAGGTGGCCTGCCACAGGATCGGATGCCGATGACGAAGGTTGAGCACATCAGCGGTCCAGACCTGCGCCGTCTCCGGTGCGCAGCCCAGCGACATCGCCAGTTCGAGGTGGAAGAACTCGGTGATCCCGGGCGTACCGTCCGCGCCGGGGAAGACGAGTTGTTCCCCGTGCAGCACGCGGGCGGTGAGTTCGTCGGTGTGGGTGTTGAGTCCGGAGTAGGTGTCGCAGGCGGCGGCGATCGCGACGAGCCGGCGGGCTTCGGCGGTTGCGATGGTGTCGCTTTCGGCGCGGATCGCTGCGAAGACTTCGGCTCGTGGGTTGGTGGTCATCTTTGGTCACCGCCTCTCATCTGCTACAGCTAACATTAGTCAGGGTGTTCGAATAACTCAAGAGGTTTGGGGAGATTTTTTCGGGTTCATCTCGACACGGTCGCTGCGCGACCTACTCGATGAACGTGGGGGAGTCCTCACTGCGCGACGCAACTCAGCTCCGACTCCCAGGACAGGCGCCGCACCTGGGCCGCGGCGCGTACCGTCGCCAACTCGGAGGCCGACCAACCCAGCGCAGCGCACAACCCGCCGTCATCCACCGGATGCTCGTCGACCGCCAGCCGGCGTCGCGCCTTCGCCAGCGCCGCCACCCGATCGTGCATGTGCACCGGAAGCCGAATCATCCGCCCCTCGTTGGCGACGGCCCGGTCGATCGCGTGCCGGATCCACCAGACCGCGTAGGTGGAGAACTTGGTGCCGACCGCCGGGTCGTACTTCTCCACCGCCTGCAGCAACCCCAGATTGCCCGCCTGGACCCGATCCTCGAGCGGCAGTGCGGCGTCAGCGGTGACGGCGACCCGCAGCACCAGCGCCCGGTTGTGGCGGACCAGTTCCTCGGTGGCGGCTCGACACTGCTCGGCGCCGGCCCGCACCGCCTCACCCAGGCGTACCTCGTCGTCGGCGGCCCGTGACATTTTCCCGGCCAGTTCGGCCCAACCCGGAATAACGCACCGAACCGGGGCGCTGCCCATGGAAGATGCAAGGGCTGTCCGAGGCGCGAGGTAGAATCTTCCCGAACGACGCGAGCCCAACCCTGGACCTGGATTTGGAGGCCAATATGACCGAGGCGATCAGCACCGAGACCGGCGTCATCCTCACCGACGGAGCTGCCGGCAAGGTGCGTGACCTGCTGGAACGCGAGGGCCGTGAAGACCTGTCGCTGCGTATCGCGGTGCAGCCCGGTGGCTGCTCCGGCCTGCGCTATGAGCTCTACTTCGACGACCGCGCCCTGGATGGCGACGTGCTCCGTGAGTACCACGGCGTCAACGTGGTCACCGACCGGATGAGCGCCCCCTACCTCGGCGGTGCGACCATCGACTTCGTCGACACCATCGAGAAGCAGGGCTTCACCATCGACAACCCCAACGCGGGCGGCTCCTGCGCCTGCGGTGACAGCTTCCACTGAGCCACAACGGCGCCGGACCGAGGCGCCCGAGATCCCTCCCGGGACGATGAGTTAGGTTACTGACCAGTCGTCGACCCGGGAGGGATCTTTCATGCAGGTATCGGGCAGGACCGCGCTGGTCACCGGAGGGGCTTCCGGCCTCGGGCTGGCGACGACGAAGCGACTCACCGAGGCGGGTGCCCGCGTCGTCGTCCTCGACCTCGACTCCGACACCGCCCGCGGCAACCTCGCCGAACTCGGTGACGCCGTCACCTTCAGCCCCGGCGATGTCACCAGCGAGACCGATGTGCAGCGCGCCGTCGACACCGCCGTCGAACTCGGCGACTTCGCGATCGTGCAGAACTGCGCCGGCATCGGTACGCCGGGCCGCGTCTATTCGGCGAAGAAGCAGGAACCGCACGCGCTCGATCTGTTCCAGCGGGTCATCAACATCAACCTGGTCGGCACCTTCAACGTGATCCGGCTGGCCGCCAAAGCGATCATCGAGCACACCGAGACCGATGCCGAGGACCGCGCGGTGATCATCAACACCGCCTCCGTCGCCGCCTACGACGGCCAGATCGGCCAGGCGGCGTACTCCGCCTCCAAGGGCGGCATCGTCGGCATGACTCTGCCGATCGCCCGCGACCTGGCGCAGTTCCGGATCCGGGTGGTGACGATCGCGCCGGGGCTGTTCTGGACCCCGCTGTTCGCCGGCCTGGATGAGAAGGCGATCGAATCCCTGGGGCAGCAGACCCCGCACCCGGCCCGGCTCGGCGACCCCAGCGAGTACGCCCTGCTGGCCACCCAGATCATGGAGAACCCGATGCTCAACGGCGAGGTGATCCGCCTCGACGGCGCGGTCCGGATGGCCCCGCGCTGACGCTTCCCGAGCGGGTACGCCTCAGAGCAGCTCGAGCAGGGTGGCGTTCGCCATTCCGCCGCCCTCGCACATGGTCTGCAGGCCGTACCGGGTGCCGGTATCGCGCATCTGGTGCACCAACTGGGTCATGATCCGTGCCCCGGAGGCACCCAGCGGGTGGCCGATCGCGATCGCACCGCCGTTCGGGTTCAACCGGGCCGGATCGGCGCCGGTCTCGGCCAACCAGGCCATCGGTACCGGGGCGAATGCCTCGTTCACCTCGTAGATCCCGATCTCATCGAGCCCGACCCCCGAACGCTGCAACAGCTTCGAGGTCGCCGGGATCGGGGCGGAGAGCATCATCACCGGATCGTCGCCGGCGAGCACACCGGTGTGGAACCGCGCGATCGGCGTACGCCCCAGCTCCTTCGCCTTCGCCGAGGTCATCATCAGCAGCGCGGCCGACCCGTCGGAGATCTGCGAGGCGTTGCCGGCATGCACCGTGCCACCCTCCTCCTCGGGGGTGAACACGGTCTTCAGCTCGGCCAGCGACTCCACCGAGGTGCCCCGGCGCAACCCCTCGTCGACGCTCAGCGAACCACCGTCCGGCAGCGGCACCTCGACGTACTGCCCGGCCAACCGCCCCGCGTCGATCGCGTCGGCCAGCTTGGCGTGCGAGGCCGCCGCGAACTCGTCCTGCGCCTGCCGGGAGAGCTGCCAGCGCTGCGCCATCATCTCGGCGCCGATGCCCTGGTTGAAGCCCTTGACGTCGTAGCGCTCCAGCAGCTCCGGTGGGTTCGGATTGCCCAGCTCCTTGTCCTTCATGGTGGAGAACATCGGAATCCGGGTCATCGACTCGACACCACCGGCCACCACCACGTCGTATGCCCCGGAGATCAGTCCGGCGGCGGCGAAGTGCACCGACTGCTGCGAGGAACCGCACTGCCGATCGATCGTGGTACCCGGCACCGACTCCGGCCAGCCCGCGGTCAGCACCACATTGCGGCCGATGTTCGCGGTCTGCTCGCCGACCTGGGAGACACACCCCCAGATCACGTCGTCGACCAGACCCGGATCGAGGTCGGCGCGGCGCGCCAGCTCCTGGAGCACCAGCGCGGACAGATTGACCGGATGCACCCCGGCCAGGCTGCCCTTGCGGCGCCCGACCGGGGTGCGTACGGCCTCGACGATGACGGCATCACGATCGCTCATGCCCTCACCGTAGTGGTGACGTGCCGGTTGATGTCAGGGCAGGCGGCGTTCCTCCTGCACCGCGTCGTCCACCTTGCGCTCCAGCTTGTTCAGCTGCCGCGCGGCGGCGTCGCGGCCACCCAGCCCGTAGGCCAGCGCGGCTGCGGCGGCACCGCCGACGACCAGCGCGCCGAAGGCGAGGTTGACGATCGAGTCCGCCAGCCCCATGTACTTCAGGCCCATCGCGGCGAACAGCACGATCGTCGCCCACCGCACGATCTGGGCGACCAGGCCGCCACCGATGGTGCGGGCGAGCAGCCCGGCGAGGAAGATGCCGGCCGCGATCACCACGCCGCCGAAGAGCACCCGGCCGCCGAGCGCCAGGATGGCGTTCAGCATCTCGGTGATCTGCGGGAAGTTCAGCATCCGGGTGGCCGCGATGCCGAAGAACAGCACGATCGCGACCTGCACGATCCGGGTGATCACGGTGACCGCGTTCGCACCGTCGATGCCGAGCTGGCCGATGGTCCGCTCCAGCCCGAAACCGCGCATCATCGAATCGAGCAACCCGCCGATGAACCGGGCGATGATCACCCCGATGGCCAGCAGGATGCCGGCGCCCAGGATCAGCGGGATGGCGTCCAGGATCGTCGACAGCATCTGGGTGGCCGGCTCGGAGATGGCCTGGATGGCCAGCACCTGCAGGGCCGCGATCGACATCACCACGATGATCAGGGCGTAGAGGATCTGGCCGACCAGGTTCGAGATCTGCATGCCACCGGCCGGGCCGCCACCGGGACCGCCCGCGGGGCCGCCGGCCGCCGGGCCGCTCGGCATCCGCCGGGTGGCGCCGGTCTCGGGATCGACGGTCGCCGGATCCTGCTGGGCGTACTGGGGATCACCCTGGGCGTACTGGGGATCACCTTGGGCGTACTGACCCTGCTGGGTGGAGCCCTGCGTCGCGCGGCGGCTCAGGCTCTGCAACCGCTCGTCCACCCGGGTACCGCGCAGCGCGGCGGTCACCAGTTCCCGGACCACCCGGGCCAGCATCACGCCGACGATGAAGATGACGGCAGCCCCCAGCACGCGCGGCAGGGCGCCGAGCACCCCGGCCAGCAGCGACTGGATCGGGCCGAGCACCTGGGTCAGCTCGAACAGGTTGAGGATCGCGGTCAGTCCCAGCAGCCAGACGATCAGCGATCCGACATTGCCCAGCGACTCGGCGAGGGAATGGTTCCCGCCGCCGGAACGCTGCAGCACCTTCACTCGGCCGAGCAGCTTGCTCAGCAGACTCTTGACCACCCGGGCCAGGATCCAGGTGATGATCAGGATCACGATCGCGGCACCGGCCTTGACGGCGATACCGGACCAATCGAAGTTGTTCATGGCCACTCCCTTCTCTGAAATGCACAGTGCGCACCCCCGAAATCGCGTGACTTCGGTCACACGAGCGGTTCAATGCTGGCACCAGGTCTGACCTTTGGAAAGCCCCATATGAAAGGGGCAGCCCGATCGACGGGGGGAGCAGGCGAGCGGCGGCTGATAGCCTCACAGCCCCCAGGATCGAGGAGGGTCATGGAGATCGGGATGCCGCTGAATTACAGCGGTGGCTTCCGCGAGGCGGCCGACGAATTGTTGGATTTCGAGGCCGCGGGCCTGGGCATCGTGATGATGCCGGAGGCGTACAGCTTCGATGCGGTGAGCGCGCTCGGATATCTGGCCGCCCGCACCGAACGGGTGCGCCTGGCCTCGGGAATCCTGAATGTCTATTCGCGTACGCCGGCGCTGCTGGCGATGACCGCGGCCGGCCTCGACCACGTCTCCGACGGCCGGTTCGTGCTCGGAATCGGCGCCTCCGGCCCGCAGGTGGTCGAGGGCTTCCACGGCCTGCGCTACGACGCCCCGCTGGGGCGTACCCGGGAGGTCGCCGAGATCTGCCGGATGGTCTGGCGGCGGGAACCGCTGCAGTACGCCGGCAAGTACTACACGTTGCCGCTGGATGCGGAACACGGTGGTTCCGGGCTGGGCAAACCGCTGAAGCTGATCAACCATCCACTGCGCGAACGGATCCCGATGGTGCTGGCGGCCATCGGGCCGAAGAATGTCGCCCTGGCCGCCGAACTGTTCGAGGGCTGGCAGCCGGTCTTCTTCGCCCCCGAGCACGCCGAGGCCGCCTTCGGTGACTCGCTGGCCGCCGGCCGCGCGAAGCGGGCGCCCGAGCTGGGCGAGCTGCAGATCCTGGTCGACACCACCTGCTGCATCACCGACGACGAACGGCTGCGGGCCAAGGTGCTCGCCGGGGTGCGCGACCACGTGGCGCTCTACGTCGGCGGGATGGGTGCGAAGGGCAAGAACTTCTACAACGCGCTCGCGGTGCGCTACGGCTATGCCGACGCCGCCGCCGAGATCCAGGACCGCTACCTCGCCGGTGACAAGCAGGGCGCGGCCGCGGCGGTGCCGGAGGACCTGCTGCACCAGGTGGCCCTGGTCGGCGACGCCGATCATGTCGCGAAGCGGGTCCGGGCGTTCGCCGACGCCGGGGTGACCACACTCAACGTGCAGCCGATCGCCGGTGATCACGCCGGCCGGGTCGCGACCGTCGAGGCGCTGGCCGCGATGGCCCGCTGATGGGAGGAATCTGATGGCTCTGGTCGACTACGAGTACGCCGACGGCGCGGCCTGGCTGACCCTGGCCGACCCGGACCGCGGCAATCTCGTCACCGCCGACTCCACCGCCGAACTGGCCGCCGCCGTCCGCCGGGCCGACCGCGACCGTGCCCGGGTGATCGTGCTGCGGGCCAGCGGTCGATTCTTCAGCGTCGGTGGTGATCTGGGCAGCTTCGCCGACGCACCGGATCTGCCCGCCCACCTGGACGATCTGGCGACCGCGATGCACCGGGTGATCGCCGACCTGCAGCGCAGCCCGGCGATCGTGGTGACGGTCGTCCAGGGAACGGCCGCCGGCATCGGCTTCCCGCTGGCCGCCGCCGGTGACCTGGTGATCGCGGCCGACACCGCCCGGTTCACCCTCGGCTACACCCGGATCGGGTTGCCCGGGGATGGTGGCACCGGGTTGTTGACCCGCAGCCTCGGCCTGCACCGCACCCTGGCGCTGGTGCTGCTCAACGACCGGTTGACCGCCACCGAGGCCCAGCAGGCCGGTCTGGTGGCGCGGGTCTTCCCGGCCGACGAACTCGACGAGCGGGTCGCCGACCTGGTCGCCGCGCTGGCTGCCGGATCGGCGAGCGCCCAGGCCGCCGCGAAACGGCTGGTACGCAGCGCCGCGGCCGATGACGTGGAGTCCCGGCTGGCGGCCGAGGCCCGGGCGATGACCGCGGCCGGCGGCACGCCGGATGTCCGCGAGGGTGTCGACGCGTTCCTGGGCAAGCGGGAACCGCGCTTCGGGAGCGGCGAGTGAGCCTCCGGCTCGGCCGGCACGAGTACGGCCCGCACGCGCGCCTGGTGATGGCGATCGTCAACCGCACCCCCGACTCCTTCTATGACAAGGGCGCCACCTGGGCCGACGACCGGGCCTTCGACCGGGTCGCCGAGGTGGTCGACCAGGGCGCCGACATCATCGACATCGGCGGGGTGAAGGCCGGCCCCGGTGACGACGTGGAGATCGCCGAGGAGCAGCGCCGGGTGGTCGACTTCACCGCCCGGGTGCGGGCGGCGTACCCGGATCTGGTGATCAGTGTCGACACCTGGCGCGCCGAGGTGGGCCGCGCGGTCTGCGCCGCCGGCGCCGATCTGCTCAACGATGCCTGGGGCGGTGCCGATCCGCGGCTGGCCGAGGTGGCCGCCGAGTTCGATGTCGCGCTGGTCTGCGCCCACACCGGCGGTGCCATCCCGCGTACCCGGCCGCATCGCGTCGAATACGAGGACGTGGTCGCCGCGGCGATCGCCGACACCGTGGGCCAGGCCGAGCGTGCGGTCGCCATCGGGGTGGACCGGCGGCGGCTGCTGATCGACCCCGCGCACGACTTCGGCAAGAACTCCTTCCACTCCCTGGAGCTGACCCGCCGGCTCGACGAGCTGGTCGCGACCGGTTGGCCGGTGCTGGTTTCGCTGTCCCACAAGGATTTCATCGGCGAGGCGCTGGACCGCCCCGTCGACCAGCGGCTGATCGGCACCCTGGCCAGCACCGCGGTCTCGGCCTGGCTGGGCGCGAGCGTCTACCGGGTGCACGATGTCGCCGAGACCCGGCAGGTGCTCGACATGGTCTCGGTGATCACCGGCCAGCGACCGCCGGCGCGCGCGATCCGGGGCCTGGCATGAGGGTGCGGCCCGAGGGGGACGCGTGATCAGCGGGGTGGTCTTCTGGCCACAGCCGCCGCTGCTGCTGCCCGAGTACGCCTCGGCGGCCGACCTGGGTGCCGCGGTACGCCGGGCCGCGTTCGAGGCGCTCGCCGCCGTCCGGCCCGAGTCCGGGCCGGTGCTGCTGCTCACCGGTGCCGAACGCTGCGCGCCGCTGGGGGAGCGGGTCGCCCGTGCCCTGCTGCAGCAGGCCGGGGCCGGTGAGCCGGATGCGGTGATCCGGGTAGCGGTCGATGCCGACGCCGCGGCGGTGGCCGAGGCCGCGGACCGGGTGCGGGCGGCCGCGGCCGCGGCCGACGGGCCGGTGACCTTGCTGGTGGCCGGGGACGGTACCGCCCGGGCCAGCGTCGGCGCCCCCGAGCGGGCCGATCTCGAGACCCGGGCCGCCGACGAGCGGATCGCCGCCGCCCTGGCCGCCGCCGACCCGGCGCCGCTGGCCGCGCTGACGGCGAGCGAGGGTGCCGAGTTGCTGATCTCCGGCCGGCTGCCCTGGCAGGTGGCCGCGGCAGCGCTCACCGGGCGGAGGCCGCGGTCGGCGTACGCCTGGTTCGACTGCCCCTACGAGGTGGGTTATCACGTGGCCGCCTGGCGGATGACGGAGTGAGAGATGGCGATTGACCTGCGCACCCTGATCGGACCGGCCGGATTGCCGGCCGAGCTGGATGAGTCCGGGCTGGCCGAGGCGTACGCCTGGCAGGAGGGTGTCCGTGCCCTGATGCTGACCACGATGGACGGGGTGGTGACCGGTTCCGACGGCCGCAGCGGTTCGCTGGGCACCCCGGCCGACCGGGCGGTGTTCGAACTCAACCGGCGGCTGGCCGATGCGATCGTCGTGGGTGCCGGCACGGCCCGTACCGAGGACTACGGCCTGCCCGAGGACGGTCAGCTGCTGGTCGTGGTGAGCCGCCGGGGTGAGCTCCCGGTTCGGCTGCGGACCGAGGCCGCCGAGGTCGCCGAGCCGCGGTTGGTGCTCGCGGTCGGTGACGAGGCGGACACCGCGGCCGCCGAGGAGGTGCTGGGTGCCGAGCGGATCTGGCGCTGCCCCGGCCGGAGCGGGGTCGACCCGCGGATGCTGCACCGCAGATTGCGTGATGCTGGTCACCAACGGATCCAGCACGAGGGCGGTCCGGGCCTGCTCACCGGCTGGCTCGCGGCGGGGTTGATCGACGAGCTCTGCCTGACCCAGGTGCCCCGGCTGGCCGGGGCGGGCGTACGCCTGATCTCAGGCCCGGTGGGGGAGGCGAGCTGGTCGCCGGTGCTGCTGCTCGCCGAGGACGGCGCGCTGATCGGCCGGTGGCGTCCGCAGCGGGGCGATTCGACACCCGGTCACGGCTGAATCACGGAGTCCGGGAGCGGCCCCCGCGCCGGTCTGAGCGGTGGTCGATCTGCGATACTGTGGCACACGACCGGCCCAGTCCTGGAAGGGCCGGGAGCGAGGGGGTGTGACAACCCCAGGGAAAGGGCGTGACGTGAGTCTGTTGAGGTCGCTTCCTCGGCGCCGCGTACGGCTGGCCGGAGCTGGTTTGTTCGGTCTTGCCGTCACCGGCCTGAGCGGTTGTGCTGCCGCTGGTCCCGGGCAGGGACGTCTGTTCGGTCTGCCGCCGGGGAACACCGAGCAGGGCCCGCTGATCAGCAATCTGTGGGTCGGCTCCTGGATCGCCTGCCTGGTCGTCGGCGCCATCGTCTGGGGCCTGATGTTCTGGGCGTTCGCGCGCTACCGGCGCCGGAACAACCGTGAGGTGCCGCGCCAGACCCGGTACAACCTGCCGATGGAGATCATGTACACGGTGGTCCCGTTCCTGATCATCGGCGTGCTGTTCTTCTACACCCTGCAGACCCAGGACAAGCTCCTCGCCAAGGAGCAGCCGACCCCCTCGTCCAACACCGTCACGGTCGTCGGTCAGAAGTGGTCGTGGACCTTCAACTACTCCGATGCCCAGGTCTGGGAAGCCGGCACCATCGAGCGCACCCCCGATCTGTACCTGCCGGTCAACGAGACCACCACCTTCCAGTTGCGCAGCCCCGATGTGATCCACTCCTTCTGGGTGCCGTCGTTCTACATGAAGATGGACGTCATCCCGGGCCGGAACAACAGCTTCCAGGTGACCCCCAACAAGGAGGGTGTGTTCTCCGGGAAGTGTGCCGAACTGTGTGGCACCTACCACTCCGCGATGCTGTTCAACGTGCACGTGGTGCCGCGCGCCGAATACGACCAGAAGATGGCTGAGCTGCGAGACCGGGGGCAGACCGGGGAGAACCTGGGGTCGCAGGGGGCCAACGAGTTGGCACAGGCCAAGAAGGAAGGTGAGTGATGACCACCGCGGAACGGATCTCCGACGCGACCAGCGCTGCTGCTCCCGCGGACCGTGGCCTCGGCGCGGCGGTCATGGACATGCTGTCCACGACCGATCACAAGCTGCTCGGCAAGATGTACATGGTCACCGCATTCGTGTTCTTCCTGCTCGCGGGGGTGATGGCGCTCGGTATCCGTGCCGAGCTCGCCTTCCCGGGCATGCAGTTCATGCAGCTCGAGACCTTCAACCAGCTGTTCACGATGCACGGCACGGTGATGCTGCTGATGTTCGCGACGCCGATGTTCTCGGCCTTCGCGAACGTCCTGATGCCGCTGCAGATCGGTGCCCCCGACGTCGCCTTCCCGCGGCTGAACGCGTTCTCCTACTGGGTCTACGTGGTCGGTTCGCTGATCGTGATGTCCAGCTTCCTCACCCCCGAGGGGCCGGCCTCCTTCGGCTGGACCGCGTACACCCCGCTGTCCAACCGGATCAACAACCCCGGTGTCGGCGGTGACCTGTGGCTGATGGGCCTCTATCTGGTCGGCCTGTCCTCGATCCTCGGCGCGGTGAACTTCGTCACCACGATCATCCTGCTGCGCGCCCCGGGCATGACCATGTTCCGGATGCCGATCTTCACCTGGAACACCCTGGTCACCTCGATGCTGGTGCTGATGGTCTTCCCGGTGCTGGCCGCCGGCCTGCTGGTGCTGGAGTCGGATCGCCGACTCGGTACCCACGTCTTCGACGCCGCCAACGGCGGACCGATCCTGTGGCAGCACCTGTTCTGGTTCTTCGGCCACCCCGAGGTCTACGTGCTGGCGCTGCCGTTCTTCGGCATCATCACCGAGATCCTGCCGGTGTTCAGCCGCAAGCCGGTCTTCGGCTACGTCGGCCTGGTCGCCGCGACGCTGCTGATCGCGGCGCTGTCGATGGCGGTCTGGGCGCACCACATGTTCGTCACCGGTGCGGTCTCGCTGCCGTTCTTCTCCTTCATGACGATGCTGATCGGCATCCCGACCGGTGTGAAATTCTTCAACTGGATCGGCACGATGTGGCGAGGATCGGTCAGTTTCGACACGCCGATGCTCTGGTCGGCGGGCTTCCTCACCACCTTCCTGTTCGGCGGTCTGACCGGCATCATCCTGGCCTCCCCGCCGATGGACTTCCAGGTCTCCGACACCTACTTCGTGGTCGCGCACTTCCACTACGTGCTGTTCGGCACGGTGGTGTTCGCGATGTTCGGCGGCTTCTACTTCTGGTGGCCGAAGATGACCGGCAAGATGCTGAACGAGACGCTCGGCAAGGTGCACTTCTGGATGCTGTTCGTCGGCTTCCACACCACCTTCCTGGTGCAGCACTGGCTCGGCATCGAGGGCATGCCGCGGCGGTACGCCGACTACCTGCCCAACGAGGGCTTCACGCTGCTGAACCAGATCTCCACGGTCGGCGCGTTCATGCTCGGCATCTCCTTCCTGCCGTTCTTCTGGAACGTCTGGATCACCCGCAAGTCGCCGAAGGTCACCGTCGACGACCCGTGGGGCTGGGGCCGTTCGCTGGAGTGGGCGACCTCCTGCCCGCCGCCGAAGAAGAACTTCAACTCGCTGCCGCGGATCCGCTCCGAGTCGCCGGCCTTCGATCTGCACCACCCGGAGATCGCCGAGATGGAGTACGCCGACAACGGCACCGACAATCTGGCGGACGGGCCCGACGATCGCGGTCGGGCGGGGCTGCTGCGGCAGCGCATCGCGGCCGGCGGCGGTTCGGAAGCCAGCATCGATCCCGATGAGAAGGAGAAGAGGAGCACCCAGTGAGGACCGAGTACAAGATCTTCATCCCGCTGGGCCTGTTCTTCGTCGTCTGCACGGTCGCGTACTACTTCTTCGGCCGGGTCGACGGCGGCCAGCTGGAGTGGGTCGGGCTGGCGGCGCTGGCGCTCACCTCGCTGATGGTGCTGCAGATCGGTGTCTTCCTCTGGGTCACCGCCCGCAAGATGGACCCGCGGCCGGAGGACCGCTCCGATGGCGATGTGGTAGAGGGTGCCGGTGACATCGGCTTCTTCCCGCCGCGCAGCCTGTGGCCGTTCATCGCGGCGGTCACCGCCGGCCTGGTCTTCCTCGGCCCGGTCTTCGGGTGGTGGCTGACCGCTCTCGGTGTCGGCTTCGGCGCCCTGGCGGTGGCCGGCTGGGTCTACGAGTACTACCGCGGTGACTACTCGCACTGAGCCGCTGCGGCGTACCGCCTGACGAACACCGAAACGGCGTCCGACCTTCGGGTCGGACGCCGTTCTTCGTTGTGCGGCAGGGTTCCGGTCAGCGCCGGCGGCGGCGACGGTTGCGGGAACGGCCCGGGGTGGATCCGGCCTTCGCCTGATCGGCCGGCTGCTGCTTCTGCTTCGGCTGTTTCTGCTGCTTCTGCTGCGGCTGGGGCTGGGCGACCTCGAGCGGGCCGGGGAGGGTGCGCTCACCGGGCGCCAGTTCGGTCAGCGCCGGGTGCTCGATGCTGTCCACCCGGGTCGTGGTCGGCTTGATCCCGGCGGCCCGGACCAGGGCGCGGACGTCGCGCTGCTGGTCGCTGGTCATCAGGGTCACCACGGTGCCGGCGCTGCCGGCGCGCGCGGTACGCCCCGAACGGTGCAGGTAGGCCTTGTGCTCGACCGGCGGGTCGGCGTGGATGACCAGCGCCACATCGTCGACGTGGATGCCGCGGGCGGCGATATCGGTGGCGACCAGGGCGGTCGCCCGGCCCTCGTGGAAGGCCGTCAGATTGCGGGTCCGGGCGTTCTGGCCGAGATTGCCGTGCAGTTCCACCGCCGGTACGCCGCCGCGGTTCAGCTGGCGGGCGAGGGCCTTGGCGCGGTGCTTGGTGCGGGTGAAGATGACGGTCCGGCCGGGGGCGCTGGCCAGGTCGACCAGCACCGGCAGCCGCTGCTCGGAATCGATGTGCAGCACGTGGTGCGCCATCGTCGCGGGCGGTGCGGTGGCCGAATCGGCCTCATGGGTCACCGGCTGGTGCAGGAACTGCTTGGCGAGGCCGTCGATCGCCTTGTCCAGGGTCGCGGAGAACAGCAGTCGCTGGCCGTCGGAGGGGGTGCGCTGCAGCAATCGGCGGACCGGCGGCAGGAAGCCCAGGTCGGCCATGTGATCGGCCTCGTCGAGGACGGTCACCTCGACCGCGTCGAGGGTGCAGTGGCCCTGGTTGATCAGGTCCTCGAGGCGGCCGGGGCAGGCGAGCACGATGTCGACACCGTTGCGGAGCGCGGTCACCTGCGGGTTCTGGCCGACGCCGCCGAAGACGGTGCGGGTGGTGAGGCCGGCGGCCTTCGCCAGCGGTGCCAGCGATTCCTCGATCTGGCCGACCAGTTCGCGGGTCGGGGCCAGGATCAGCGCGCGCGGTGCCCGCGGGCGGGCCGGCCGGCCGCCGCTCAGGCGGGCCACCAGCGGCAGCAGGAAGGCGTAGGTCTTGCCGGAGCCGGTGCGGCCACGGCCGAGCACATCGCGGCCGGCGAGGGAGTCCGGCAGGGTGGCGGTCTGGATGGGGGTCGGGTTCTCGATGCCGAAGCCGGTGAGAACGTCGGTCAGGCGTGCGGGCACGCCCAGGTCAGCAAAGCTGGTCAAGGGAGATCAATCGCATTCTGTAGGAATCGTCTCGCCGACGGTCTGGCACCCGGGCTCGGGGCGGACCTCACATGGAGCCGATGCGACCCGAGAAACCGGGAGGCAGTGCTGCGACATGCGGACAACTCGCGGCGAGAGCACGACGAGTTATGGGTCCAACCTATCGCATCTGCCAAGCCGGAGCCGAATCGCGCGCTCGGAGAGGGGATCGACTGAGTGGGGGTGGATGGGGTACCACGGGAGGAACGTCAGTGAGGAGCCGAGATGAGCCCAGCCAATGACGGCATGGAGCGAGCACGACGGCCGTGGTTCCGTGACCACGGCCTGCTGCTGGCCAATCTGATCCTGTTCGCGATCTTCTTCGGCGGCATGATTCTGAGCGGTGCGGCCGCGTACGACGCCGATCAGGTCAGACACGGCCAACCGGCCACCGGGTTGCTGGCCTATCTGGCGAGCAGTGATTTCGTCGAGGCCACCTTCGAGAACTGGGAGAGCGAGTTCCTGCAGATGGGTGCCTATGTGGTGCTCACCGCGCACCTGTTCATGCGCGGTTCGTCGGAGTCGAAACCGAGTGATCAGGCCGCCGAGCAGGACGAGGACCCGGCCGGGCACCGGGATGATCCGGATGCGCCCTGGCCGGTGCGTCGCGGTGGCTGGTGGCTGTGGGTGTACGAACGGTCGTTGGCGATCCTGTTCGGGGTGCTGTTCTTCGGGTCGATGTTGGCGCACGCCCTCGGCGGGTCGGCGGCTTACAACGAGGTGCTGTCGGAGCATGGCCTGCCCGAGCTGAGCTGGTGGGCCTATCTGGGGACCGCGCAGTTCTGGTTCGAGTCCTTCCAGAACTGGCAGTCGGAGTTTCTCGCGGTCGCGGTCATCGTCGGTGCGTCGGTCTATCTGCGGCATCGCGGTTCGGCCGAGTCCAAACCGGTGGCCGCACCGCACTCCGCGACCGGCGGGTGAGGAGCGACGGGGGAGTGGCATGTACGAGCGTGTGTCTCACGTTCCTCGAGTAGGTCGCGCAGCGACCGCGTCTTTCACGTTCCTCGAGTAGGTCGCGCAGCGACCGTGTCGAGAGGTGCGGGGCGTGGTTGCTCATCTCGACACGCTCGGCACTGCTCCGCTTCGCTGCGCATGCCGCGCTACTCGATGAGCGTGCAGAAACCTAACCCTGGTGGGGAATCAGGGCAGGCTGAGTATCCGGCGGAGTCGGTTTCTTCGCCGTCTTCTGCTTCTTCGTTCTCTGCTTGGCTGCGGTGGCTTGGTCGCGGGCTGCCTGGCGTAGGTCGCGAAGCCGTTGCCTCTTGCGGGCGCGGCGGAGTCGCTCGCGTTCGCGGGCTTCGTCGGCTGCTTGTTCGGCTTCGGCCTGTTCCTTCTCCAACTGGGTCTGCCCGTTGCACAGGGTCTCCCAGAGAAGTTTTTCGGTCCGGGACAGGGAGGCGGCCGGGTCGTTGATTAGGTGATCGGGTGGAGGATGCTCCCAGGTGCCGTGGCGGCTGACCCAGGCTTCCTGCCCGCTCGGAGTTTTCCAGTGGAACACGCCCGGGGAGGGTTGTTCGACCCGGAATCCGGCGTGGGTTCGTGCCCGATGTGAGGCCCGGTTCAACGGGCCGAGGTTGTCCGAACTGGTGGGCCCCTCGGGCGCGGGAATGGTGTGGTCGAGGTCGATGCCGCGGCCGAACGCGCTGCGATTGGAGCGGGGGAACATCACATATCGGTCGCGGAGCTTCACCCGCTGGGCCAACTCGTCGCTGGGCCGGTAGGTGTTGACCATCACCGGGGCGGTCAGGTCGATGACCGGTCGCACACGAACGGTGCCAGCGCACTGGGCGAGCAGCTCCTTCAAGTGCTGCAGGGTGACCGGTCCGAGGGCGTCGCCTTCACCACCGCGACCATTCGCGAGGTCGCGGGAGGTCATGTGCAGGATCAGTTCGGCACCGTGCCGGCACCTCTCGCTTGTCGTTGTGACGACTTCGCCGTTGTTGTTGACCACATCCCCTTGCGGGGTGACGATCGCACCGTCGAACAGGGAGGGCTGCAGCAGGCGCCGCGCACGCTCGGGATGCGCCAGATGCCCCAGGGCTTCGGCGCGCAGCTCATCACGACTGGCGGTGGAGCCGCCGGCTTTGAGGACATCGGCGAGGCGGTCGAGGGTGCCGTTGAGCTGGTGCGCATCACCAGCGTCCATCGATGCGAACAGGTTCGTGATCCCTGCTATCGAGGACGACTGGAACTCGACGCGGCGTTGCTTCTTCGCGGCCTGGCGTTCGGCTTCCTTGTCGTCGTTGAGGATCAACGCGACCTGGGTCTCGGTGGTCGCTACCGCGCGTTTCGGGGTCAGGGGCACCAGCCGCAACGCCCACAGGGAGTCGAACTCGCGGGCCTGGGTGAAGTTCAGCTGCAATGCGGCGCGGGTGATGTCGCGGGCGACCCAGACGGGGATGTCGCAGTCCAAGGTGGCTTGCCACAGGATCGGATGCCGATGACGGAGGTTGAGCACGTCGGCGGTCCAGACCTGCGCCGTCTCCGGTGAACACCCCAGTGACATCGCGAGTTCGAGGTGGAAGAACTCGGTGATGCCGGGGGTGCCGTCGGCGCCGGGGAACACGAGCTGTTCACCGTGCAGCACGCGGGCGGTGAGTTCGTCGGTGTGGGTGTTCAATCCGGAGTAGGTGTCGCAGGCGGCGGCGATCGCGACCAGGCGGCGGGCTTCGGCCTGGGCGATCTGCTCGCTTTCGGCGCGGATCGCTGCGAACACCTGGGCTCGTTCGGTGGTCATCTGTGGTCACCTCCTCTCATCTGCTACATCCCATATTAGTCATCGTGTTCGAATAACTCAAGAGGTTTGGGGAGATTTTTTCGGGTTCATCTCGACACGGTCGCTGCGCGACCTACTCGATGAACGTGAGGGCGCAGGGGCGTACCGGGGTTCATCTCGACACGGTCGCTGCGCGACCTACTCGATGAACGGGGGGACCTCGCTGCGCGACCTGTTCGATGGACGTGGGGGTGCCGTGCATGGCCGATTGCTCGATGAGCGTGGGGTATCTCCTAGGGTGGCGGGCATGGACGACGACGTCTCGGCGTACGCCGACACCCTCGGGACGCCCGACAGGGTCCGCGAGACCCTCGCCGGTACCGGTTATCTGGCCGGTGATGCGCTGGCCACCACGGTCTTCCTGGCTGCCGGGATGCAGCGGCCACTGCTGCTGGAGGGTGAACCGGGCACCGGAAAGACTGCGCTCGCGGAAGCGCTCGCCGACAGCGTCGGGCTCCCATTGGTCCGGTTGCAGTGCTATGAGGGCATCGATGCCGCGCAGGCACTCTTCGACTGGGACTTCCCGCGGCAGATCCTGCACCTGCGCGCCCTTGAAGCCGCCGGCGCGGTCGACGCCGACGCCGCCGAGGACTCCCTCTATGCCGACCGATTCCTGCTGGAACGCCCGATCCTGGCCGCCCTCCGCCGCCCGTCGGTGCTGTTGATCGACGAGATCGACCGCGCCGACGACGAGTTCGAGGCCTTCCTGCTGGAGGTGCTCTCCGAGTGGCGGGTCAGCATCCCCGAGGTCGGCACCATCGGCACCGAGACGCCACCGCTGACCGTGCTCACCTCCAACCGCACCCGCGAGCTGCACGACGCCCTCAAACGACGCTGCCTCTATCACTGGGTCGATCACCCGGATTTCCTGGCAGAGCTGGAAATCCTGCGTACCCGGCTCCCCGGCGTCCCACCCCTGCTCGCCGAACAGGTGGTCACCGTGGTGCAGCGACTGCGCGCCACCGAGGGCCTGGTCAAACCGCCCGGGGTCGCCGAATCGCTGGATTGGGCGCGCGCCCTGCACCGCCTCGGCGCGACCGAACTCGACCTGCCCCGCGCCGCAGCCAGCCTCGGCGCGATCGTCAAGTATCGCGAGGATTCCGAGCGGGTCCGCCAGGCCCTGGATCGGCTGCTGACGCCATGACCGCCCACCCACCCGAGGAGATCCTGCTCGGCTTCGTCACCGCGATCCGCGCCGCCGGCGTACCCGCCGGACCGGACCGGGCCGAGAACTTCCTGCGCGCCACCAGCCTGGTCGACCTGGCCGAACCGGAACGGGTCCGCGCGGCCGGCCGCGCCACCCTGTGCGGCCATCCCGACGACCTGCACCGCCACGACCAGGTCTTCGATGCCTGGTTCGGCGCTGGCCACGACCAGCAACCCGGCCCGGGCGCCCCGCCCCAGCCGGCCACCCTGCGTACCCTGCCACCCACCGACGACCGCGCCGACGGCCAGGGCATCGAGCAGGACGCCGACGACGTGGTCCGCGCCGCCGCCAGCGAACTCGAACTGCTCCGCCAGCGCGATGTCGGCGAACTCACCCCCGCCGAACGCCAGATCCTGGAACGCCTGCTCGCCGCGCTGCCGCTCCGCCTACCGACCCGCCGCGCCAGCCGCGCCACCCCGGCCCATCGCGGCCGAGTCGATGCCCGGCGTACCCTGCGGGCCTCCCTGCGGCAATGGGGTGAACCCGCTCGGATCGCGCACCGGCGCCGCGGTCACCGGCCCCGCCCTATGGTGCTGCTGCTCGACATCTCCGGGTCGATGGAGCCCTACGCCGAGGTGCTGCTCCGGCTCGCGCACCGCTATCTGCAGGTCACCGACAGCACCCACGGCCGCCACCCGGTCGAGGTGTTCACCCTCGGCACCCGGCTCACCCGGCTGACCCGCGCACTGGGGCATCGCGACGCCGACGAGGCGCTGCGCGCCGCCGCCCGCACCGTCCCCGACTTCTCCGGCGGCACCCGGCTCGGGGAGACGCTGCGCGCGTTCACCGAGCGCTGGGGTCGCCGCGGCCTGGCCCGCGGGGCGGTCGTGGTGATCGTCTCCGATGGCTGGGAACGCGGCGATCCGGCACTGCTCGGCGAACAGGTCGAGCAGCTGCACCGGCTCGCGCATCGGCTGATCTGGGCCAATCCGCATCGTGGCCGGGTTGGGTACCAGCCCGTACAGTCGGGGATCGTGGCGGTGCTGCCACACCTGGATGCGTTCGTCGCCGGGCACTCGCTGGCGGCGTATACCGAACTGGCGGAGGTGGTCGCCGATGCGTGAGGTGCTCCCAGAATTGCTGCAGTGGTGGGAATCCGGCGAGACCGTCGCCCTCGGCACCGTGGTCGCGACCTTCCGCTCCGCGCCCCGCCCGCCCGGCGCCTCGATGATCGTCGGCCCCGCCGGGGAGGCCGTCGGCTCGGTCTCCGGTGGTTGCGTCGAGGGGGCCGTGCACACCCTCGGCGAGGAGATCCGTGGCACCGGTACGCCCCAGCTGGAGCGCTACGGCGTCTCCGACGATGTCGCGATGGGCGTCGGGCTGACCTGCGGCGGCATCCTCGACGTCTGGGTCGAGCAGGTCAACACCGAGACCTTCCCCGAGCTGGCCGAGGTGGCTGCCGCGATCGAGGAGGGTACGCCGATCGCGGTGGCCACGGTGGTCGCGCACCCGGACCCGCAGTGGCTGGGCCGGCGGATGGTGATCCGACCGGATCGTCCCGCGCCGACGGAGGTGCTGGTCAGTCAGCGGGCCACCGACGCGATCCGCGACGACGCGGCCGGGCTGCTCGCCGCCGGGCACCACGCCACCCTCGAATACGGACCCGACGGGGAGCGCCGCGGCGAGGGGATGCGGGTCTTCGTCTGGGCCTTCGCTCCGCCGCCGCGGATGCTGGTCTTCGGTGCCATCGACTTCGCCGCCGCGGTCGCCCGGGTCGGTTCCTTCCTGGGTTACAAGGTCACCGTCTGCGACGCCCGGCCGATCTTCGCCACCGCCAGCCGCTTCCCGCACGCCGACGAGGTGGTGGTGAAGTGGCCGCACCGCTACCTGCGCGGCGAACTGGAGGCCGGCAGGATCGACGCCCGCACGGTGATCTGCGTGCTCACCCACGACCCCAAGTTCGACGTACCGCTGCTCGAGGTCGCGCTGCGGCTGCCCCAGGTCGCCTACGTCGGCGCGATGGGCTCGCGGCGCACCCACGACGACCGGCTGGCCCGGCTCCGCGAGGCCGGGCTCGCCGATGACGAGTTGCAGCGGCTCTCCTCACCGATCGGACTGGACCTCGGGGCGCGTACGCCCGAGGAGACCGCCGTCTCCATCGCCGCCGAGATCATCGCCCGGCAGTGGGGCGGGAGCGGTGACCCGCTCAGTGAGCTCACCGGCCGCATCCATCACTGACCTTGTCGACTCGCGCCCGCGCTTACCGACGCTCGCCGACTGGACCCAGCCCGTACCGCAGGGGCCGCCGAGCGCGGACTCGCCGATCCGCACCGGGGAACCGTCCGGGGCCAGCAACGGTTGATAGAACGACGCCACCTCCACCGAGGCCTGCGGCACGAAATGGAAGATCAGCGCGCGCCGGAACCGGTCGGCGGTGCGGTTGGGCAGCGACCCGTGCACCAGGCTGCCGTGGAAGACCAGCGCGTCACCGGCCGCCATCGACGTGGTCCGGATCGGCACGCCGGCGGGCACCGGCACCTGGTCGTTGGTGAACGACGCCTCGGTGTCGGCGGGCTCGGGGCAGAGCAGCGGCTGGCGATGGGACCCGGGCACCACCCGTAGCGAACCGTTCTCGGCCGCGCAGTCATCGATCGCGATCCAGACGGCCAGGCAGGTCTCCGGATGGGCGCGCAGGAAGTGGTTGTCCTGGTGCAGCGCCTGCCCGCGCGCACCCGGTGGCTTGAAGTAGAACATCGACTGCGCACCCCAGGCCGGCCCGATCACCTCGGTGACCACCGACTGCACCCGCTCGTCCAGCATCAGGTCCCGGACCCGGGCGCCGTCGGCCGAATCCTCGCGATGCGGATGGACGATCCGCGGATACCGGTGCAGCACATCGTCGGCGGACACGTGATCGTCGTGCCCCAGCGCGGTGTCCGCCTCGATCCGATCGGTGAACCGCGTACCGATCTCCACCGCCTCGGCCGGGGTCAGCAGGCCCGCGACCTGGACCACCCCCTCCCGCTCGAACTCCGACACCAGTTGTTCCCGCAGTGCATGTGACATGCTCCAAGCCTGGTTCGCAGAATCCATGCTCACCATTGATTCGAAAGCTGTCTGCATGGAAGATCCTGCTGTGAGCGCACTCGTCACCGAATTCGAACCGGCCGCCGGGACCCTCGTCGGCTGGATGTCCCAGGCCACCGGCTACCGGGTCCGCCGGCTCGCCGGACGCGACGACCACCTGCTGCTGCTCACCCGCGACGGCGCCGGCCTGATCCGTACCGCGGCCGGCACCGTACCCGTGCCACCCGGCACGATCGTCCACCTCGACCGGGCCAGCCCGCAGGACTACGGCACCGATCCCGCGGCCGGCCGCTGGGGATTCTGGTACGCCCACCTGCCCGCCGGCGACACCCTCGACGCGCTGCTCGACTGGCCCGCCGAACAGCCCGGGGTGAGCCGATTGGTGCTGGACCGGCGGATCGCCGACCGGGTCGCCGCCGCGCTGGAGGAGGCGAGCATGCTGCTGCCCTCCCCGGGCCGGCATTCCGGAGCCCTGGCTCGGAACGCGCTGGAGCGGGCGCTGCTGTGGTGCGAAACCCGCAACCCGCGGGCCCAGCAGGTCGACCCCCGGCTCTGGCAGGTGCTGGAACACCTGCACACCCACCTGGCCGAGCCACTCGGCGTACCCGAACTCGCCGAGGTCGCCGGACTCTCACCCTCGCGCCTGCAGCACCTGTTCACCGACCAGCTCGGCGGCACCGTGATGGCGCACGTCGAGTCCCGCCGGATGGAACGGGCCCGATTGCTGCTGCAGAGCACCGAGCTGCCGGTCGGCGTGATCGCGGCGCAGGTCGGGTACGCCGATCCGCTGTATTTCAGCACCCGATTCCGGCTCCGGCACGGGGTCTCGCCCACGGGCTGGCGACAGCGCTTGCCCCGGCCTCCCCGCGCTGACTAGGGTCGGTGCATACGTGACCGGGATCACGTGCCCGGCAAAGGTGCCCAGGAGGTTGCATGACCAGGATCACCCTCACCGTCGATGGGGCGAAGGTCTCCGACGATGTCGAACCACGCATGCTGCTGGTGCAGTATCTGCGCGAGAAGCTCGGTCGCACCGGGACGGTGATCGGCTGCGACACCTCCAACTGCGGTGCCTGCACCGTGCACCTCAACGGCCGCTCGGTGAAGTCCTGCAATGTGCTCGCGGTGCAGGCCGACGGCGGCGAGGTGACCACCATCGAGGGCCTGGCGGCAACCGCGGACGGCGAGCTGCATCCGGTGCAGGAGGCGTTCCGCGAATGCCACGGCCTGCAGTGCGGCTTCTGTACGCCGGGGATGATCATGCAGGCGGTCGACCTGCTGAACGAGAACCCTTGCCCCAGCGAGGAGGAGATCCGCCTGGGCATGGAGGGCAACCTGTGCCGGTGCACCGGCTACCACAACATCGTCCGTTCGGTGCAGTACGCCAGCGGGCAGCGGGAGGGAGCACGATGAGCGTCGACACCGACCCCCAGGCCCCCGATGGCGCCCAGGAGAACGCCGAGCAGAAGCCGGAGATCGGCCGGGAGCGGCGGCGCAAGGAGGACGCGCGGCTGATCACCGGGCGGACCCGCTGGACCGACAACCTGTCGGTACCGGGGATGCTGCATCTGGCGATGGTGCGCAGCCCGTTCGCGCACGCCAAGATCACCAACATCAACACCGAGGAAGCGAAAGCGGCGCCCAATGTGGTCACCGTGATCACCGGCTCCGACGTCGCCGAGGAGCAGGGCGCGCTGCCCAACGCCTGGCCGATCACCCCCGACCAGGTGACGCCGGACCACCCGCCGGTGGCCGTCGACCGGGTCGCCTTCGCCGGCGAGATCGTGGCCGTCGTGGTGGCGCGTACGCCCGCCGAGGCGCGGGATGCCGCCGAGCTCGTCGATGTCGACTACGAGGAACTGCCGGCCGCCCTCGACCTCAAGGAATCCGCCGAGGACACGGTCTTGGCGCACCCGGACCTGGGCACCAACAAGAGCGCGTTCTGGAAGTTCGACTCGGCCGAGGCCGGTACCGGCGGGAACGTCGACGAGGCCATCGAGAAGGCGCGCGGCGACGGCATCGTGCTGGAGCGCGAGTTCCGCCAGCAGCGGCTGATCCCGGCGTTCATGGAGCCCCGGTCGGTGCTCGTCGACCCGACCGGTGAGCAGATCACCATGTGGTCGGCCACCCAGATCCCGCACATCCTGCGCTTCCTGCTCGCCGCGGTGCTCGGCGTACCGGAATCGAAGGTGCGGGTGATCGCGCCCGATGTCGGCGGTGGCTTCGGCGGCAAGCTGCAGACCACGCCGGAGGAGTTCATCGCGATGGTGCTGGCTCGGCGGCTGAACAAGCCGATCAAGTACACCGAGACCCGCTCCGAATCGCTGATGGCCGCCCACCACGGCCGCGACCAGTGGCAGAAGCTGACCCTGGCTGCCACCAAGGAGGGAAAGGTCACCGGCCTCAAGGTCGAGTTGCTGGCCGACCTCGGCGCCTATGTCTCGCTGGTCGGCGGCGGCGTACCGGTGCTGGGCGCGTTCATGTTCAACGCCATCTACAAATTCCCGGCCTACCAGTTCAACTGCCAGACCGTGCTCACCAACAAGACCTGGACCGACGCCTACCGGGGTGCCGGCCGGCCCGAGGCCACCTTCGGCATCGAACGGATGATGGACGAGCTGGCCGCCGAACTCGGTGAGGATCCGCTGGCGGTCCGGGAACGCAACTGGATCACCCACGAGGAATTCCCGTTCACCACGGTCGCCGGACTGGAATACGACTCCGGCAACTACGAGGCCGCCACCGCCAAGGCGAAGGAGTCCTTCGACTACGACGCACTGCGCGCCGAACAGAAGCAGCGCAGGGATTCCGGCGATCCGGTGCAGCTCGGCATCGGGGTGTCCACCTTCACCGAGATGTGCGGACTGGCACCCTCGCGGGTGCTCGGTTCGCTCGACTACGGCGCGGGTGGTTGGGAGTACGCCTCGGTGCGGATGTTGCCGACCGGCAAGGTCGAGGTCACCACCGGCGCGAGCGCGCACGGCCAGGGGCATGAGACGGCGTTCTCCCAGATCGTCGCCGACCGGCTCGGCGTACCCTTCGAAGACGTCGAGATCCTGCACGGTGACACCGCGATCGCCCACAAGGGCCTGGACACCTACGGTTCCCGGTCGCTGGTGGTCGGCGGTGAGGCGCTGGTCCGGGCCTCGGACAAGGTGATCGAGAAGGCCCGCCCGATCGCGGCGCACCTGCTCGAGGCGAACGCCGACGACCTGGAGTTCAGCGGCGGGAAGTTCACCGTCAAGGGCACCGACAAGGGGATGTCGATGCCGGAGGTGGCGCTGGCCACCTTCGCCGCGCACAACCTGCCCGACGGGGTGGAGCCGAGCATCGACTCGGATGCCACCTTCGACCCGGTGAACTTCAACTACCCGCACGGTACGCACCTGTGCGCGGTCGAGGTGGACACCGAGACCGGGCAGGTGAGAATGCGGGATTACGTGTGCTGCGACGACATCGGGGTGATCATCAACCCGATGATCGCCGAGGGTCAGGTGCACGGCGGGCTGGTGCAGGGGATCGCGCAGGCGCTCTGGGAGGAAGCGGTGCACGACGAATCCGGCACGCTGGTCTCGGCGTCCTTCGTCGACTATCTGCTGCCCACCGCGGCCGACACGATCTCCTTCACCGTCGAGCACACCACCACCCCGGCGACCACCAACTCGATGGGTGCCAAGGGCGTCGGCGAGGCCGGCACGATCGCGTCCACCCCCGCGGTGGTGAACGCGGTGCTGGATGCGGTGCGGCACCTCGGTGTGAAGGACATCCAGATGCCGTGTACGCCGGAACGGGTCTGGAAGGCGATCAACGACATCGACGCCGGCGGGACCGATCAGACCGAGGGGGCGGCCGCACCGCACTTCGACGAGGCGACCGGCGACCAGGGCACGGCGGACCGGACCGCCGGGGCCAATGACGATCAGGATGGAGCACAGGCATGATTCCAGCGAGTTTCGACTACCTGGCCCCGACCTCGGTCGCCGAGGCGCTGGCCGCGCTCGCCGAACACGGTGACGACGCCAAGGTGCTGGCCGGCGGGCAGAGCCTGCTGCCGGTGCTGCGGATGCGGCTGAATGCCCCGGAGGTGGTCGTCGACATCGGCCACATCGACGAGCTGCGCGGGATCCGCGACGACGGCGACGCGATCGTCATCGGGGCGCTCACCACCCACCATGAGGTGATCGCCGATCCGCTGGTCAAGGAGCATGCGCTGGTGCTGCACAAGGCCGCCGTGGAGGTCGCCGATGCGCAGATCCGGCATCGCGGCACCCTCGGCGGGGCGCTCGCGCACGCCGACCCGGCCGGTGACCTGGGCGCGCCGATCCTGGCCCTCGACGCCGAGCTGGTGATCACCGGCGCCGGTGGCGAACGGCGGGTACCGGCGGCGGAGTTCTTCACCGACCTGTTCGAGACCGCGGTCGGCGATGACGAGTTGCTCACCTCGATCCGGATCCCGAAGCACACCGGCTGGGGGGCGGCATACCTCAAGTTCGTCCGGATCGCGCACCAGTGGCCGATCGTCGCGGTCGCGGCGACCGTGTCGCCGGACAGGACGCAGGCCGCGGTCGGGCTGACCAATATGGGTTCGACGCCGCTGCGGGCCAGCGCGGTCGAGGAGGCGCTCGGTGGTGAGCTGACCGCCGAGAGCGTACGCCGGGCCGCCGATCAGGCAGCCGACGGCACCAACCCACCCTCGGATCTCAACGGGGATTCGGATTATCGCCGGCACCTGGCCAAGGTGTTGACCCGGCGAGCGTTGCTCGAGGCCGCCGGTCTGGAACAGGAGAAGGGAGCCGCCTGATGGAGTTGACCCACGAGTTCAGTGTCCCGACCGGTATCGATGAGACCTGGCAGCACTTCAACGACCCGCAGGCGCTCTCGGAGTGCTTCCCGGGTGCGCAGGTCACCGGCGTCGACGGCGATTCCTTCACCGGCACGGCGAAGATCAAGCTCGGTCCGATCGCGCTGGTCTACACCGGGACGGGGGAGTACGCCGACCGCGACGAATCCGCGCACACCATGACCGTCAATGCCAAGGGCAAGGACAAGCGCGGCAACGGTACGGCGGGTGCGACCGTCAAGGTCGCGCTGACCGCGGCCGGCGAGGAGCAGACCAAGGTCCAGGTGAAGACAGACCTGAACGTCACCGGCAAACCGGCCCAGTTCGGCCGCGGGGTGATGCAGGACGTCTCGGACAAGCTGCTCGGCCAGTTCGTGGCCTGCCTGGAGAAGAAGCTCTCCGGCGGTGCGGAGGAGGAGCAGGCAGAGCCCGCACCGTCCACGCCGTCCCCTGCGCCTTCACCACCCCCGTCACCCACCGATTCCGGTTCCCTGAGCGAGGGAGGAACGACCGAGTCTCCCTCCCGTTCCCTGAGCGAGGGAGGAACGACCGAGTCGAAGGGACAGGAGGCACCCAAGCAGGAGGCCCCCAAGCAGGAGGCCCCCAAGCAGGAGCCGCCCAAGCAGCAGGAATCCAGCCAGGACAAGGATTCCGAGGCTCTCGATCTCGGTGCGACGGTGCTGCCGGTACTGATCAAGAATTACTGGCGGGAGGGGTTGATCGCGCTCCTCGGGTTCCTGGTGCTGCGGGGCCTGTTCCGGCGGTGATCGCCGGGTTGCTGCTCGCCGCGGGGGCCGGACGCCGGATGGGGCAACCCAAGGCGCTGGTCCGCGGCGAGGACGGCATGCCCTGGGTGCGCCGGTCCGCGCAGGTGCTGCTCGACGGCGGGTGCCAGCCGGTGCTGGCGGTGCTCGGTGCCGCGGCCGGCGAGGCCCAGGCCGAGCTGCCGGACCCGGTGGCAGCCGTCATCGCGCCCGACTGGGCGGAGGGGATGGGTGCCTCGCTGCGGGCCGGATTGTCCGCGCTCGCGGGGATTCCCGCGACCGCGGTACTGATCTCGCTGGTGGACACCCCCGGGGTGAACCCGGCGATCGTGCGTCGGCTGCGGGAGGTGGCCGGGGAGGACGAGGCGGTGCTGCTGCGCGCCGATTACGGCACCGGCCCGGCGCATCCGGTGCTGCTCGGCCGCGCCCACTGGGCCGCAGCAGCCCGGGTCGCGACCGGTGACCGGGGCGCCCGCGAGCTGCTCACCGGCGACGGCGTACGCCTCATTCCCTGCGCCGATCTCGGCGACGGGGCCGACATCGACCACCCGCAGGCCGGCATCGACACCCGCAACGAATGATCATGGAATATTCGGCCATCAAACTGAAGTATTCAAATATAAGTGCGAATATTCCATGATCATTCGCGGCGGGGTTCTTCAGGGGCGGCGGGTGTTCTCCGCGATCCCGACGAGCGTGCGCAGCACCTGTTCGAACCAGCCGAACAGCACCCAGGTCAGGCCGGTCATGATGATCCCGCCCAGTGCACTCAAGGCGAACGGGACCCAGGCGTCGTCGTCAGGGTCGTCGAGCTGGGTGAGCACCCCGATGACCACCGCCAGGAGCACGGCGATGACCTCCAGGCCGATCAGGATCCACTTGATCACCGCGATGGCGTTCGCCACGCGGAGGGCCGGCTTGTGGTTCGCCTGCGGGGGCGCGGGGCGGTACGGCGGCTGCGGTGGCATGGCCTGCTGCTGCGGGCCGGGGTTGCTCATGAGGCGAACTATAGGACCGCGACAGCGCGCCGTGGGCCCGTTCGCTCGAATCAGCTCCAGCTGGCGCTGACCGGGCGGCCCTCCTCGTAACCCGACACCGACTGGATGCCGACGGTGGCGAGCTCGTTGAACTCCGGCAGCGAGCGCGCGCCCGCGTAGGTGCAGGAGGACCGCACCCCGGAGACGATGAAGTCGACCAGATCCTCCACCCCGGGTCGGTCCGGGTCGAGGTACATCCGGGAGGAGGAGATGCCCTCCTCGAAGAGCCCGGCCCGCGCCCGGTCGAAACCGGACTGGTCGCGGGTGCGCATCTTCACCGCGCGCGCCGAGGCCATCCCGAAGGACTCCTTGTAGCGCCGGCCCTGGGCGTCGGTGCGCAGGTCACCGGTGGACTCATGGGTACCGGCGAACCAGGACCCGATCATCACCGACCCGGCGCCGGCGGCCAGCGCGAGCGCCACATCGCGGGGGTGGCGGACACCGCCGTCGGCCCAGATCGAACGGCCCAGCCCGGCCGCCGTCTCGGCGCACTCCAGCACCGCGGAGAACTGCGGCCGTCCGACGCCGGTCTGCATCCGGGTGGTGCACATCGCGCCCGGGCCGACACCGACCTTCAGCACATCGGCACCGGCCTCGGCCAGATCGCGTACCCCGTCGGCGGTCACCACGTTGCCGGCGACGATCCGCACGTCCGGCGCGACCCGGTCGCGTACCTTCTTCACGATCGCCAACGCCTCGATCATCTTCTCCTGGTGACCGTGCGCGGTGTCCACCACCAGCACATCGGCGCCGTGACCGAGCAGGGCCTCGGTCTTGCCGGCCACATCGCCGTTGATCCCAACCGCGGCACCGATCTTCAGCCGGCCCTCGGCATCGACCGCGGGCTGGTAGAGCGCCGAACGCAGCGCACCCTTGCGGGTCATCACGCCGACCAGTCGATCTCCGTCGACCGCCACCGCGACCTCCTGGTGGTTCGCGGTCAGCAGGTCGAAGATCTCCCGCGGGGTGGCGTCGGGGGACACCTTGAGGAAGTCGGTCATCACCTCGTGCACCTGGGCGAAGCGGTCCTCATCCACCGCATCGGCAGGGGAGACGATGCCGCGCGGGCAGGCCGTCCCGGCGTGCCGGTCACCCTCGGCGACCAGTGCCACCCCGTGCGCCCGCTTCGGCATCAGGCTCATCGCCTCACCGAGGGTGGTGGACGGGGTGACGGTGATCGGGGTGTCGAAGACCGTGTGCGAACGCTTCACCTTGCCGATCGCCTCACCGACGATGTCGGTCGGGATGTCCTGGGGGATGATCGCGATGCCGCCGCGGCGGGCGATGGTCTCGGCCATCCGGCGCCCGGAGATCGCGGTCATGTTCGCCACCACCAGCGGCAGGGGAGTGCCCAGCCCGTCGGTGGAGCTGAGATCCACATCGAGGCGGGAGGCCACCGACGAACGCGACGGGACCATGAACACGTCGCTGTAGGTCAGGTCGTGGGTCGGGGTGTTGTTGTTCAGGAAGCGCACCGGACCATTCTAGGTACGCCGGGCCAGCATCGCCGCTTCGCCCACCGGTAAACTGGGCCGCATGCTGATTCTGTTCGGTACCAAGGGTTTCGCGGAGATCGTCGCCACGCTGATGTATTCCTGCCGGCGCTGCGGGAACCAACCGCTCACCCTGGTCAAGCACGGGTCGAAGTTCACGCTGTTCTTCATCCCGCTGTTCACCGTCTCCACGCGCTGGTCGCTGGTCTGCAACTTCTGCCGCGAGGAATACCAGATCTCCGCCGAGGAGGCGCAGCACCACCGGCAGGTCGCCGCCTCCTGACCCCGGGGCAGCGCCCCAAGGCAACGAACAGGGCCCCGGACCAATCGGTCCGGGGCCCTGTCGCGTTACTGCTGACTGATCGGCCTCACTGCTGGCCGCTGCGGTCCAGCTCCTTGGGGTCGCTGGACTCCACCTCGTGCGAGCCGTCACCGTTCGACTCGTGCAGGGTGTGCTCCACGGCCTCCTGGTACTCCTCGCGGCTGGGCTTGCGGATGTTGTCGCGGAAGAACCAGCGGTGCATCCGGGCCCGCGCCTTGCTCGCCCCACCCTTGACGCGGACACCCGCGTCGTCGGTGGTCTCGCCCGGCTCGATCGGCAGCACATCGCTGCGATAGGTGAGGGTGTACGCCTCATCGGTCGAGATCGGCACGTGGCCCTCGGAGTAGCCACCGTCGACCGAGCGCTCCATCTGGCCGGACTCGGAGCCGTGCAGGATCCGCTCCTTCTTCTGCCGCTGGATGCCCAGGCAGATCCGCTTGGTGATGATGAAGGCGATCACCGGGGCGAGGAAGACCGCGACCCGCAGGAAGTAGGTCACCGCGTTCAGCGACAGGTTGAACTTCACCGCCAGGATGTCGTTGCCGCCACCGAACAGGAACATCAGGTAGCAGGTGATCGCGGCGACGCCGAAGGCGGTCCGGTTCGGGTTCTGCCACGGGTACTCGAGCACGTGGTGCTCGCGCTCGTCCTTGGTGATCCACCGCTCGATGAACGGGTAGAGCGCCATCGAGGTGAACAGCAGGCCGAGCATGCCGACACCGGGGATGAACACGTTCCACGACCAGGTGGAGAACACCGAGGCGTTCGGGAAGTGCCACTCCCAGTTCGGCATGATCCGGACCGCACCCTCGGCCGGGCCCATGTACCAGTCGGGCTGGGAACCGGCGGTCACCTCGGCCGGGTTGTAGGGGCCGTAGGACCAGACCGGGTTGATCTGGAAGAACGCGCCCATCAGCACCAGCACGCCGGAGACGATGAAGAAGAAGCCACCGGCCTTGGCCATGTAGACCGGGAACAGCGGGTAGCCGACGACGTTCGTCTCCTTGCGGCCCGGGCCCGGGTACTGGGTGTGCTTGTGGTAGACGACCAGCGCCAGGTGCGCGGCGATCAGTCCGAGGATCAGCCCGGGCAGCAGCAGGATGTGCACCATGTAGAGCCGGGGCACGATCAGGCTGCCGGGGTATTCGCCGCCGAAGACGAAGAACTCTGCCCAGCTGCCGATGATCGGGACCGAGCGGATCATGCCGTCGGCGAACCGCAGACCGGTACCGGACAGCAGGTCGTCCGGCAGCGAGTAGCCGGCGAAGCCCTCGACCATGCCCATCGACAGCAGGCCGACACCGATCAGCCAGTTCAGCTCGCGCGGCTTGCGGAAGGCGCCGGTGAAGAACACCCGCAGCGAGTGCACGAACATCGCACCGATGAACAGCATCGCCGCCCAGTGGTGGATCTGGCGGATCAGCAGACCGCCGCGGATGTCGAAGGAGAGGGCGAGGGTGGAGGCGAAGGCCTCCGACATCTCGACACCCTTGAGCAGCTGGTAGGAGCCCTCGTACTCGATCTCGGCCATCGACGGCTTGAACCAGATCGTCAGGAAGACACCGGTGAGCAGCAGGATGACGAAGGAGTAGAGCGCGATCTCACCGAGCAGGAACGACCAGTGGTCGGGGAAGACCTTGCGCAGGTTCTTCTTGCCGAGCGCGGCCAGACCGAGCCGGTCATCGGCCCACTTGGCCGGGCCGGCGAGCGGCTGCAGCGGGTGCTTCGTGTCGGGGGACTGCGCCGTGGTGGCGTCAGTGGGGGTCTCGGAGACCTGTGCGGGCTTGGCCATCAGCGATCACTCACCCTTGTCTTCAGCGGTCATCTGCCGTTCGGGGTAGCTCGGTCCGACAGGCACGGTGAAGTCACCGGGGGCGACCAGATAACCCTGGTCGTCGACGGTGATCCGGAGCTGGGGGAGCGCCCGGGCCGCCGGCCCGAACACCACCTTGCCGCCGTCACCCAGGTCGAAGGTCGACTGGTGACAGGGGCAGAGCAGGTGGTGGGTCTGCTGCTCCCACAGCGAGATCGGGCACCCGACGTGGGTGCAGATCTTGGAGTACGCCATGATCCCGCCGACGTGCCAATCGGTGCGGCTCGCCGGGATCTTGATCGAGTTCGGGTCCATCCGGACGATGATGATGGCGGCCTTGGCCTTGGCCACGATCTTCTCCGTGCCGTGGGCCTCCTGCAGATTCTCCGGCTGTGCGTTGACCAGCTGGCCGATCTCCATGTCGGCGGCCTTGATCGGGGTGTAGGTGATGTCGTTCACCAGCCGGATCGGCCGCGCCGGCGTGCCGTCGGCCCACAGGGTGCGCTCGTTGGTCACCTTCAGCCGGGACGGCGTCGGCCACGGGCCCAGATCGGCCAGCGTGACCAGCGGAGCCAGGGCGGTGAGGCCGATGGCGCCCAGCAGCGAGCGTCCGATCACCGCGCGGCGGGAGAGTCCCGTCTCGGCGATGCCCTTGTCGACCTCGGCCATGGTGGCCTTGATGTCGTCGGGGGAGGAGTGCGCGACGTGCCGCTCCTCGGAGATCTCGTGGTCGCCCATGATCTCGCGGGCCCACTGCACCGCGCCGATGCCGATCAGCAGCACCGCCAGGCCCAGGCTCAGGCCGAGCAGGACGTGCTGGGCGTTGGCGTTGAGCAGACCGAACTCGATGGTGTAGCGGTCCAGGCCGGGCCAGAAGTAGAAGACGATGAACGCCAGCGCGAGCACCGGGGCGGCGGCGAAGCAGGCCACGATCTGCCGGGTGGCCCGGGCGGCGGCCTTGTCGTCGACGTCGCTGTAGCGCTCGACGTGCGGCTCGATGCCCGGATCGTCGACCATCGACTCGGCGACGATGCCGTTCTCGTCCGGTTCCGGACGGGTGGCGACGACGCCGTCGTGCTCCCCGGCACCCGGCTCGGGACGCCTGGCGCCGTCGGGGAGGTTGTTGGTGTTGTCGCTCACTTGGCGCGCGCTCCCTTCGAAGCGATCCAGACGGCGAAGCCGATCAGCCCGCCGATACCGACGACCCAGGCCCAGAAGCCCTCGGCCACCGGGCCGATGCCGCCGAAGTTCAGGCCACCGCGGTTCGGCTGCTCCTCGAGCTCCTTGAGGTAGCCGATGATGGCGCGGACGTCGTCATCGGACAGCGTCTGGGAGGAGAACACCGGCATCTGCTGGGGGCCGGTACGCAGCGCCTCGTAGATCTGCTTCTCCGGTACGCCCTGCAGCTCCGGGGCGTAGCGGCCGTCGGGCAGCGCACCGCCCAGACCGGCGAAGTTGTGGCAGGCGGAGCAGTTGGTGCGGAAGAGCTCACCGCCCTTGGCGATCTGCTCCTCGGTCAGCCCGGAGGGGTTGTACTGCGCATCGGTGGGGATGGCCGGGCCGGGGCCCAGGCTGGCGACATAGGCGGCCAGCTTCTCGGTGTCCTCGGGGGTGTAGCTGTTGGGCTTGCGCGGTGCCTGCTCACCCGGGTGCGCCATCGGCATCCGGCCGGTGCTGACCTGGAAGTCGACCGCGGCAGCGCCGACGCCGACCAGCGACGGACCCTGCGAACCGCCCTCGCCCTGCAGACCGTGGCAGGAGGAACAGCCGACGGCGAACAGCGCCTGGCCCTCCTTGACCTGCTGGGTCATGGTCGTGTCGGCGTTGGACTTGCCGGCGGGCGCGAACCCGGCGTACACGACACCCATGAGGAACAGCGCCAGAACGAGCAGCAGCGGCCGTGCTGCCTTGTGCCGTCGCTTGGCTGACAGGAATCTCACTGGGGGACGTCCCTTCGTTGGAGGTTGACGATGGCGGTCGGCGTGGTCATCGAGCGGTCATCATCTCAGGAAGTAGATGACGGAGAACAGGATGATCCACACCACGTCGACGAAGTGCCAGTAGTAGGAGACCGCGACCGCCGAGACTGCCTGCTCGTGGGTGAAGCGGCGGGCCAGATAGGTACGCCCCAGCACGTAGATGAATGCGATCAGGCCACCGGTCACGTGCAGGCCGTGGAAACCGGTCGCCAGGAAGAACAGCGAGCCGTAGACGTTGGACTGCATCGTCAGGCCCTCGTGCCACAGCTGGGCGTACTCATAGACCTGGCCGCCGATGAAGATCGAGCCCATGATGAAGGTGAGGATGTACCAGAAGCGCAGCTTCTTCACGTTGCCGTGCTCGGCGGCGAAGACGCCCATCTGACAGGTGACCGAGGACAGCACCAGGATGATCGTGTTGATCAGCGCGAAGGTCACGTTCAGCATGCTCGAGCCCTGCTGCCACAGGGTGCCGTTCGGATCGCCGGCGGTGGTGTTGTTGGTCACCGAGCGGACGGTGAAGTATGCCGCGAACAGCGCGGCGAAGAACATCAGCTCCGAGGCGAGCCAGACCATGGTGCCGACGGCGACCATGTCCGGGCGCCCCTTGACCCCGCTCAGCCGCGAACGGGCGATCGGTTGCAACGCACCGGTGGGCAGGTCTGTGGAACCGGCGTGGGGGGTCGTCTCGGAAGAAGTAGCCACCCGCTCATTATTGCCAGAGTTTGCGGCCTCGTCATCCCGGCATCACCGCCATGTTGGCGTTGGAATCGGATCGTTGCCCGGAACGGGGCCTCCTGGGGCCCGAATCGGGGCCCCGATGTGTTGCGGATCACGCGCCCGCGGGCGCGGGCCGGGCGCGGTTTGGGCGGTGCTGGCGGTGCGCGATAGGACGGATACACTCCCTGCGAGGTCTTAGGGTCACCAGAACATCCGGCCGGTAGCGGCCCAGTGAGGAACAGATGAGCGCAGAATCGTCCACCCAGCGTCAGGCAACCGTGCTGGTCTACTCCGACGACCGCACGGTCCGGGACGCGATCCGGTTGGCTCTCGGCACCGAGGTGGCCCCCGACCTGCCCGCGGTGCGGGTGGTGGAGTGCGCCACCCCGCGCGCGGTCATCCAGACCATGGACAACTCGGTGGGGCAGGCCGGTCTCCGGCCCGAGGGCAGCATCGACGTGGTGGTCCTCGACGGCGAGGCGGTGCCCGCCGGCGGGATGGGGATCTGCCGCCAGCTCAAGGACGAGATCGCGCACTGCCCGCCGGTGCTGGTCGTCGTCGGTCGGCAGGACGACGCCTGGCTCGCCACCTGGTCGCGGGCGGACGCCGTGGTGGCGCATCCGATCGACCCGGTGCGGTTGCCGCACGAGGTCGCCGGGCTGCTCCGCCAGCGGATCGCCGGCATCCCCGCGCAGGCCTGAAGCGGGCCCCATGGTGTCGCAACAGCGCTGGCCGGACCTGCTCACCACGCTGGTCGCCGGCAGCGATCTGAGTGCCGAGCAGACCGCCTGGGCGATGCAGGAGGTGCTCAGCGGGTCGGCGAGTGACGTCCAGCTGGCGGCCTTCGCGGTGGCGTTGCGTGCCAAGGGGGAGACCGTCGAGGAGCTGCGCGGGCTGGCCGAGGCGATGCTCGACAAGGCCCGGCCGCTCGATCTCGATCCCGACGCGGTCGACGTCGTCGGCACCGGCGGGGACCGGGCCAACACCGTGAACATCTCCACGATGGCCGCGATCACCGCGGCGGCCGCCGGGGCCCGGGTGGCCAAGCACGGCAACCGGGCGGCCTCCTCGGCCTGCGGCACCGCCGACGTGCTCGAGGAGCTCGGGGTGGTGCTGGAGCTGCCCGCGGACAAGCAGCAGCAGGTGATGGACGCCGCCGGCATCGTCTTCCTGTTCGCCTCCTACTACCACTCCTCGCTGCGCCACGCGGCCGGGGTACGCGCCGGCCTGGGCATCCAGACCACCTTCAACCTGCTCGGCCCGCTGGCCAATCCGGCCCGTCCCCGGGCCCAGGCGATCGGTATCGCCGACGCCCGCGCCGCCGCCCTGATCGCCGGGGTGCTGGCCGCCCGCGGGGTGCGCGGGATGGTCTTCCACGGTGACGACGGGCTCGATGAGCTGACCACCACCACGAGCTCGCGGATCTGGCTGATCAACGACGGGCGGGTCGTCGAGACCGCCCTCGATCCGCGCGAACTCGGCATCCCTGCCGCCCGCGTCGAGGACCTGGTCGGTGGCGACCGGGTGCGCAACGCCGAGGTGGCGCGCGCGGTGTTCGCCGGTGAGCCGGGACCGGTCCGCGACATCGTCACCCTTAACGCCGCCGCCGCGCTGCTGGCCTTCGCCGGACCGGACCTGGACCGCCCGGTGGCCGAGCAGTTCGCCGAGCAGCTGGAGCGGGCCCGGACGGTGCTCGACGACGGCAGTGCCCGCGCCAAGCTGGACCTCTGGGTGCGTACCACCCGGGACGCGGCCGCCGCGCAGGACGACTGACCCTCTGGCTCAGCCGAGGCCGGGCCAGATCAGGGCAGCGAACTGGCCGATCAGCAGCGCCGGCCCGTAGGCGAATGCCCCGCGGCGGCCGCGGAGTGTCCGGTAGAGGCCGAAGGCCGCACCGGCGAAGGTGCCGAGCAGCATCGCCCAGACCAGCACCCCCCAGCCGCCGGCCGCCGCGGTGGCGCCGAGCACCGGTGCCAGGCGGACGTCGCCGAAGCCGAGACCGCCGACGAACCGCCAGATCAGCCACCAGAACGCGAAGCAGAGCAGCGCCCCGAGCAGGGCGCGGACCCCGACCCGCCACCCGGCCGCCAGCACCGTGCCGGCGGCCCCGACCGCGGTCAGCACCCACAACGGCCTGGTCAGCCGCAGCGGCAGCCAGGTGGTCGCCGCGTCGATGCAGCCGAGCAACACCCCCAGCGTCGCCAGCGGCAGCCACAGCGGCCAGAGCGCCGGCGGCGCCCGGCTGGTCAGCACCAGCAGCGCGGCCGCCGAACAGCCACCGACGGCGACCGCGAACCGCGGGGTGGCCAGCGCGGCATAGGGCAGTTTGCCCTGTTCGGCGCCGTCGTCAGGTTCGCCGAGTCGGGCCAGCAGCACCCGGCCGGTCAGCGCCGTGCCGATCGCCAGCAGCACCAGCACGCAGCCACCCAGGGCGGCCAGCAGCGGCGCGTCCCCCAGCTGCCGGCCGATCACGGCGCTCACTCTAGGCCGCCAGCGGCTCGGCCCCGGCGGCCCCGAGCTCCTCGGGTTCGTCGCACCAGACGGTCACCGCGCCGTGTGCCACGGCCAGCGCGGAGAGCGCCAACTCCTGCCGCAGCAGCACCGTGCCCTCGGCACCGTCACCGAGCGCGCGGAGGGTGAGCTCGTCACCACCCAGGGCAGCCAGCAACTGCTCGTGCGGCACGGCGGCGGCGGTGAGCCGACGGACCAGCAGCACCGCGGGCTCGGCCCGGACCGGGGTGGCCAGCGCCTCCCGCAAGCGGTGCAGCTCGATCCGCATCAGCCGGTGCGCGGACACCGGGAACAGCTTGCGCAGCGGCCGGCCGCCGACACCGACCAACCGGTGCAGCACCCTGGGCGGCACCCCCGCGTACACCGCCAGCTCGGTCACACCCAACCCGGTCTCGGCCAGCAGCCGCCGGCAGTGCATCCGGAACGGCCGGGCATCGACCCAGTCGTGCCGCGCATCGGTGATCATCGGCATCGTCTTCCCCCCTCGAGGTGATCTCTCACCCCTTACAGGCCCGCGGGGGAGCGCCGATGTCAGTGCTGCGGGAAGGAAATCTTGCTCGCGGCGGAGTCAGTCGTCGGGGGGCCGACACGTCACTCGGACCAACCGCTCCTCTCCCGGTTCGCTCGCGTTCGCGAGGTCGGCCGTGGGAGACCCGTGTCGCTGGGCAATGAGAACGGGGCGGGCATCCCGGTGGGATGCCCGCCCCGCGGCGGTGTCAACGCTCGGCGCCGTGGTTCAGCGCTGGGCCTTGGAGAAGCCGGCCTTCTCGGCGGCGTCCTCGGTGGTGAACCAGACGTCGGCGATGGTGCGCTCGTAGCCACCGCTGCCGGCGGTGTGGTACTTCATCGAGCGCTCGTTGCCCTTGATGGTGAAGCCCGCCGGCGGCTCGGCGCCGACGTAGGCGTCGGAGCCGTACTTGGAGCGGTCCACATCGGGAGCGGCGGTCTCGTTGGCCGGGCCGGTCCCGGTGGCGGTCCCGGCAGCGGCGCGGCCCGGGGCGTCCACCGGCTCGCCGAAGGACTGGGTGCTCGAGGTCGGCTTGCTCGGCTGGTACGCCGAGGCGCTGTGCGCCTGCCAGTCGGAGTCGGAGGGCGCCATGAACTTCTTCCACAGGAAGTAGCCAACGGCACCCAGCCCACCGAGGAGCAGCAGCACCACGAAGCCGCCACCCTTCTTCTTGGTCTTGGCCGGCTTGGCGCTCTTGCGCAGCGCCTTGATCTGCTGGGCCTGGGCCTTCTGCAGCTTCTTGCGGTCGCCGCGGGACAGCGTCAGGTCGCCGCGGAGGGCCTGCAGGGCGGCCAGACCGCGGTACTGCGCCTCCTGGGCGTTCGGGTTGTTCGCCAGATTCTCCAGTGCATCGGAGATCTTCGGCACCACGTCCTCATAGCTGCCGCGGGCCTTGATCTTGGCGGCAGAGACGGCCGGGGCCACTGCCACAGCGGCCTGCTGGGCGTACGCATTGCCCTTCTCCTTGGCGCTCGCAGCCAGCGGGGCGATCCGCTTGCGGGCGTCGGCGAGATAGGCGGCACCGGTCTCCGCGGCCGTGTGAGTGATCTCTGCGGCGGCGTTCTTCTTTGCCTTCACTTTTCCTCCGAGTTCGTATGGGGCCTCCCGGATGGGAGTTCTGCCACGGTATCCGTCCCGGGCAACCCGGTTGCGGGCGGGGGCTGTCCGGTCCCCCGCATTGGGAGGAGCGTGCCAAGATGGAGCCACCCGCCGAGGTGGCGGGACAACGGCATACCCCCGCAGAGAAAGGTGCCCACGGTGGCGAAGACCGCGACCCTGCACACCAACCACGGCGACGTGGTGATCAACCTGTTCGAGAACCACGCGCCGAAGACCGTCGACAACTTCGTCGGCCTGGCCACCGGCACCAAGGAGTACGCCGACCCGGAGACGGGGGAGAAGAAGACCGGCAAGTTCTACGACGGCCTGGGTTTCCACCGGATCATCGACGGCTTCATGATCCAGGGCGGCGATCCGGTCGGCAACGGCACCGGTGGTCCCGGGTACAAGTTCGGCGACGAGTTCCACCCCGAGCTGCAGTTCGACCGCCCCTACCTGCTCGCGATGGCGAACGCCGGGCCCGGTACGAACGGTTCGCAGTTCTTCATCACCGTCACCCAGACCCCGCACCTGAACCGCCGGCACACCATCTTCGGTGAGGTCGCCGATCAGGCCAGTCGCGATGTCGTGGACGCCATCGCCAAGGTGCGTACCGGTTCGTCGGACCGCCCGGTGGAGCCGGTCGTGATCGAGTCGGTCGAGGTCTCCGAGAGCTGATTCCATGACCGAGGGGCGCGACGACAGGCCGGACTTCACCTGGGAGGAGTTCGCGGCCTCACCAGGGCCCGGTGGCGGGCCGCCGCCCAGTGACGACGAGCGCTTCAAGCCCTGCTTCCGGCACCCGGATCGCTCCACCGGAATCACCTGCCAGCGGTGCGACCGCGCCATCTGCGGGGAATGCATGCGACCCGCCTCGGTGGGTTTCCAGTGCCCGGTCTGCGTCGCGGAGCAGCAGCTCGCCGACCATCCCTCCGGCGGCGGTCGCGGTGGCCGCGGCCGCGGCCGGCGGGGTGGCTCCGGCGGGGGCGGCGGCAGCAACTGGCGCGGCGGCTCCGGTGGTTCCGGTGGCCGGCGGCCGTTCAGCGGGCCCTCGCTGGCCGGGTTCCGGCTCGGCGGTGGCCCGGTCACCGTCACCGCGGCGCTGATGGTGCTGATGGCCTCGGTCGGGCTGATCGACCTGGTCACCCCCGGCCGACTCGCCAGCCAGGTGCTCGGCTATTCCAGCACCGGCCTGGCGCAGGGTCAGCTCTGGCGGCTGGTCACCGGCATCCTGGTGCCCAGCGGCACGATTCTCAGCCTGCTGCTGAACCTGCTCTTCCTGTGGCTGATCGGCCGCGATGTGGAGGCCGCGCTGGGTCGCGGCCGGATGGTCGGGATCGCGATCATCTCCGGGCTCGGCTCGGCGGCCGCCCTCTCGCTGCTCTATCCGACGATTCCGCTGTGGGGGCTGGCGTACAGCGTGATCATCGGGCTGATCGCCGCTCGCGCCGCGCTCGGCTACCGGGCCGGTGAGGACGTCCGCAGCTATCTGATCCTGTTCGCGATCCTGCTGGTGTTCAATCTGGTCGTCGGGTCGATGGCCGGGGCGGTGAGCCTGCTCGGTGCGGTGATCGCCGGGATCGCGAGTGGTGCGCTGCTCGGGACGGCGAGCGCGAACCGGACCCGGTTCGACACGATCGCGTTGATCACCCTCGGCGTCGTGCTGGCCGGCGTCTGCCTGGGCCGCGCGGTCGTCTGACGGCCGCGGTCAGTAGCCCGGGCTGGCGGTCGGGATCGGGATCGGGGTCCACGCCTCCTGCCGGGCCAGTGCCCAGGCGAGTACGCCGACGGTCACCGCCAGCAGGGTGGTCAGGATCGCCAGCGTCACCCAGAACCGCCGCGAGCGCGAGCGATGCTCCAGCAGCGGATCCTCGGTGGGCCCAGGGGCCTTGTCAGTCACCGAGGGAGAAGGCCGCATCGAGGTCATGGCTGGAGTAGGCCCGGAACGCGATATGGGTCTCGGTGTCACTCACTCCGGGGATCTTGTTCAGCCGGTCGGCCACCACCGCGGCGACGGCGTCGTGGTCGCGGACCCGGACCATCGTGATCAGGTCCACCCGGCCGGTCACCGAGTAGACCTCGGTCACCCCATCGAGAGCGGCGATCTGTTCAGCCACCTCGGGAATCCGGGCGACATCGGCCTTGACGAAGACGATGGCAGTGACCATGGTTCGCACCCTATCCAATCTCTGTTCGGCTCGCGCGGCGCTCACCGACGCTCGCCGAGGGTGTGCGCGGCCAAGCCGCCCTCGCCGAGCCCGACGTGCAGCGGCCAGGACCAGTCGCCGGTCACCTCGATCAGGCGTACGCCCGGAGATTCCAGCCAGGCGGCGATCCGCTCGGCCTCCTCGACCGTCCCGGCGGGCAGTGGCGGCGGGGGAGCGACCACGGTCTCCGCCAGGGTCACCGCCTCCCGGGCCACCGCCTGCGGCACTTCACCGGGCCGGGCCAGCGCCGCACCGGCCAACCGGCCGTGGCGGATCACATGGATCTCCCAGCCCTGGTCGGTGTGCCGGGCGGCGACCAGTTCCGGGCAGCGGGACAGGCTCGCGACCCGGTGGTGGCGCAGGGCGGTGCTGGACCAGGCGGTCAGCCGGTCCCGCAGCACCTCGGCCTCCTCGAACCGCTGCTGTTCGATCAACCGGTGCATCCGGGACCGGGCCGCGGCCAGCACCGGACGGACATCGCCCGCCAGGCACTCCCGCAACTGCTCGACCACCGCGGCGTACTCCTCGACGCCAACGGAGTGGTCGCAGGGGGACAGGCAGCGGCCCATCCCGGCCAGCGCGCATGGCGATCCCATGCCGCGCAGCGTCAACCGGTCGGTGCACTGCCGGATCGGGAAGGCGTCGTGCAGGGCGGCCAGCACCTGCTCGGCGGACTGCCGGTTGCGGAACGGGCCCAGATAGCTGGCGTCGTCGGCGCGCACCTGGCGGACCAGGGAGAGCCGGGGATAGGGCTCGTCGGTGACCTTCAGCCAGTGCAGCTTCCGGGGGAACCTGGAGCGCCGGTTGTAGCGCGGGGAGTGTTGCTCGATCAGCCGCAGCTCGGTCACCTCGGCCTGCAACGGGGTCACGCAGACCACCGCCTGCACCCCGTGCGCGACCCGGACCATCTCATCCATCCGGCGCCGGGTCTCGGCCGCGGTGAAGTAGCTGCGCACCCGGCGGCGGATGTTGGTGGACTTGCCGACGTAGAGCACCCGGCGCTGCGGGCCGTCGGGGCCCGGCACCTCGTCGTGGAAGAGATAGACCCCGGGTTTGGCGGGCAGGTCATCGGCCCAGGTGCGCTTGGCGCGGCGCTGCGGGGAGACGCGGCGGGTGAACTCGAGCAGATCCTCCAGGGTGTGTACGCCGAGGTTGCCGATCCGCTCGATCAGGCCGTGCAGCACATCGACGGTGGCCCGCGCGTCGGAGAGTGCCCGATGGTTCGGGGTGGTGGCGGCGTGGAAGTGGTTGGCCAGGGTGGCGAGCTTGTGGTTCGGCACCTCGTCGCGGAGCAGCACCTGCCGGGCCAGGGCGACGGTGTCCAGGGTGCGCGGTGCCGGCCAGGGCTGTTCGTGGGTGGCGCAGGCCCGTTTCAGGAAACCGATGTCGAAGCCGGCATTGTGCGCGACCCAGACCGCGCCGCGGCCGAACTCCAGGAACGCCGGCAGCACCTCGGCGAGCCTCGGCGCGCCGGCGACCAGCTGGTTGGTGATGCCGGTGAGCACCTGGATCAGCGCCGGGATGTGGGTGTTCGGGTCGATCAGCGTCTGGAACTCACCGATCACCTCACCGCCGCGCACCTTGACCGCGCCGATCTCGGTGATCGCATCGCTCTCGGACCCGCCGGTGGTCTCCAGGTCGACGACCACGAAGGTGGTCTCCGGCAGCGGCGTACCCAGATCGGTCAGGCTGGACTGGAGCGGGGGAGCGATTCGGGAGGCCGTCGACATGCCCCGCACGCTAAGCAACACCTCTGACAGTCTGTTGTCGGCTCGCGCGCGGCGCCCCATCACCCGCTCTTCGGCCCAGTCGTCGAAATCCCTCGCGGCCACCCCCAACTTGTCAGGGGTTATGCACAGTGCCGGCGCCGAGGACTGTCCGATCGGCCGCAAGCGTTCGCTGGTACCTCGCTCAGCCGGCGTACCTGCGACTGTCAGAGCTCGTCTGCACACTCAACGTCATGGAGACGATTGAGATTGATTGCGGGACCTGCATCGCGCGGCCGAAGGCCTGCTCCGACTGCGTCATCTCGGTGCTGATGGGGGTGCCCGAGGATCGCCACGACCGGGTCGAGCTGGCGACCGAGGAACAGGAGGCGTTGGCGGTGCTCGCGGACCAGGGACTGGTTCCGCCGCTCCGGCTGGTACGCCCGGTGCCGCCTGAGGAACCTGAGAGCCTGCCCGTGCGGTTCGCGGGAAACCGGTAAAGGCCCCGCGCCAACTCTGACCGGACTCTCAGGTTGCGGTGATCCTTTCGTGACCTTAGGGTGACTGCGGGCGGGGTGGCTCTGCCCACCCACCCGGTCTGGTGATTGAAGGGGACTCGCATGCACAAGGCGCTGCGCGCCGGCGTACTGGCCGTGACGATCGGTGCCCTCGGCGCCACCCTCGCACCGCAGTGGGCACAGGCCGATCCGGGCGCGGTGGCACGGGCCAAGGAGAAGGTCGAGCAGCTGTCGATGGACGCCGCCGCCCTGGATCAGGAGGCGCTCGGCGCCCAGGAGAACCTCGACGCCGCGACCAAGCGACTGGCGACCCGGGAGGGTGACGTCGCCCAGCAGGCGAACAAGGTCGACCGGATGCGCACCCAGGTCGGGCAGGTCGCGCTCGCCCAGTTCCAGAACCGGACGCTCAGCCCCAGCACCCAGATCATCCTGCGCTCGGACCAGGATTCCTTCCTCAGCGAATATTCGACGGTCCAGCAGGTCACCGCGAACCAGAACAGCACGCTGCAGTCGTTCCAGACCGAGCAGGCCAACCTGGCCGACATGAAGCGCGGCGCCGCCGCCGATGTGGACACCATCGACAAGTCCACCAAGGCGATCAAGAAGTCCCGCGAGGATTCCGCCAAGAAGCTCGCCGAGGCACAGCAGGTGCTCGATCGGCTGAGCGCGGAGGAGCGCGCCCGGCTCGCCGAGGAACAGGCCCGGGAGGCCCGCGAGGCCGAGCAGCGTGCCCAGGCCGCGGCGCAGCAGGAGGAGAGCACCGCCGAGACCGCCGGCCGGCGCAGCACCGCCACCCCGAGCGCCTCGCGCACCCCCTCCGCCTCCGCCTCCGCCAGCCCGAAGCCGAGCCGTTCGGCCAGCCCCGCGGCCGAGCGTTCCAGCGATGCCAAGGCCGCCGTCGAGGCACCGCCGGTGCCGGCCGGTTCCTCGCGCGCCGGTGCCGCGATCGCCTTCGCCAAGGCCCAGGTCGGCAAGCCCTACCGCTGGGGCGGCACCGGGCCCGACGCCTACGACTGCTCCGGCCTGACCGGCGCCGCCTGGAAGGCCGCCGGGGTGTCCCTGCAGCGGACCTCCCAACAGCAGTACGCCAGCGGCAACAAGATCCCGATCAGCCAGATCCAGCCCGGTGACCTGGTGTTCTACGGCAGCCTCACCCATGTCGCGCTCTACATCGGCAACGGCACCGTCATCCATGCGCCGAACTCCTCGGTCCCCGTCCAGTACGCCTCCCTCACCAGCCGTTACACCCTGGCGGTGCGCGTCGGCTGATCGCCGAGGGTGGGCCCGGGGCGCCGCCTCGGTCCTGCTCGCGCTGAGCCTGGCGGGTTGCGGTACGCCGTCGGCGCCGCCCGCTCCCGCGCCATCACCGTCACCGCCGCCCGCCACCGCGCCGGTGGCCGACTGGCCCGGTTTCGTCGCCGCACTGCAGCAGGCCGTGGGCGATCCGGCGGCCTTCGCCGGCCTGCTCGACCCCCAGGCGGTCGCCGCTGATCCCGGCCTGGCCCAGGCCGCCGAACAACTGCGCAGCAACCTGGGGCGCTTCGAGGTCACCCTCACCGCCACCAGCCGGACCGCGACCCCGGCCCCGGCCACCGTGGCCCGCCTCGGGGCCGGCCTGGAGGTCCGCGAACTCACCGTGGCCTGGCGGGTGGCCGGCGAACCCGTCGCCGCCGAGCACCGGATCTTCCTCACCGCGACCCGCCGCGACGGTGCCCTGCGGCTCGCCGGACTCGGCGATGCGCCCGCCGACAGCACCCGGCAGGAACCGATCTGGTGGCGGCAGCCGGTCCGCGTCGCCAACCGGCCCGGGGCGGCGGTGATCACCGCCGCCGGTACCGACCCGGACCCCTGGCTCGCCGAACTGGACCGGGCCCGCGGACCGCTCGCCGCCCGCGGGTTGAACCCGCCGCTGCTGGTCGCCGAACTGCCCGACGGCCCGGACACCTTCGAGCGGCTGCTCGGCGTACCCCCGAACAGCCGCCGCGACATCGCCGCCGCGGCCTGGGCCGAGGGGCCCGCCGTGCGGATCGTGATCAACCCCGCCGCGGCAGCGGCCACCACCGGCGCCGCCCGGAGCATCCTGATCACCCACGAGGCCACCCACCTGGCCACCGGCAGCGTGCGGCTGCCGGCCCCGCTCTGGTTCAACGAGGGGTACGCCGACCTGGTCGCGCTCGGCGACCAGCCCGACGCCGCCGAGCAGCTCACCACCCGGCTCGCCGCCGACCAGCGACGGTACGGGCCCGCCGCGGGGCCGCCCACCGATGCCGAACTCGCCGCCAGTGCACCCCGGCTGGCCGAGGCGTACACCCGCGCCTGGACCGCCGTCCGGGTGCTCGACCGCGGCGACCGCAGCGCCGACCGGGTGCTGCAGGGGCTGCGGGCCGGCCGGAGCTGGCCGGAGGCACTGGCCGCGGCCGGCTGGGACGAACGCGCCCTCGATGCCGCGGTCGCGGCCGAACTGAGCCGGCTGGCGGCCCGATGAGCCGCACCACGCTGGTGATCAGCAACGACTTCCCGCCCCGGATCGGCGGCATCGAGAACTTCGTCGCCACCGTCTGCGACCTGCTCGACGGTGACGTGGTGGTGCTGACCAGCGACCACCCCGACGCCGCCGCCCACGATCGCGAACTGTCCTTCCCGGTGCACCGGCTGCCCGGGCCGCTGCTGCCCACCGGAGCACTGGCCGAGCGGGGGTTGGACCTGCTGCACCGGTACCGGGCCAGCCGAATCGTCTACGGTGCCGCCGCCCCGCTCGGTCTGCTCGGCGACCGGCTGCGGCCGACCGCGACCCGCCAGCTCGCGCTCAGCCACGGCCACGAGGCCTGGTGGGCGAGCCTGCCGGGCAGCCGCCGGCTGCTGCGCCGGATCGGGGACCGGGTCGATGCGATCTCCACCATCTCCGGATACGCCGCCGCGCGGATCGCGCCCGCCCTGTCGGCGCCCGCCCGGGCCCGGTTGGTCCGGCTGCCGCCGCCGATCGACCCGGCCTTCACCGCCACCGCGGGGGAGCGCGCCCCGGGGCCACCGGTGGTGCTCGCCGCGGCGAGGATGATCCGGCAGAAGGGCCTGGACACCCTGATCGAGGCCTGGCGGCTGCTGCGCCGCGACCATCCCGACCTGCCCGGGCGGTTGCGGCTGCTCGGCGACGGGCCGCAGCGCCCGGCGCTGCTCCGGCGGGCCGCGGGTCTGGCCGATGTCGAGTTCGGCGGCGGCGTACCGCACCCCGCGATGCCCGCCGAACTGGCCCGGGCCGCGCTCTTCACCGCCCCGGTCCGTACCCGGCTCGGCGGGCTCAACCCCGAGGGCCTCGGGCTGGCGATGCTGGAGGCGGCGGCCGTCGGCCTGCCGGTGCTGGTCGGGGATTCCGGCGGCGCGCCCGAGACCGTCACCCGATCATCGGGCCTGGTGCTCCCCGACGATCCGTACGCCTGGTCGGCGGCGCTGGCGGCGCTGCTGGCCGATCCGGCCCGCCGCGCCGCGATGGGCGCCGCCGGCCGCGACCACGTCCGCGACCACTTCGGCACCGCCGCTGCCCGGCGTACCCTCCGAACCGCACTCGACCTGCCGCTAGAGTGAGCGGCCCCAGACCACCAGGAGGGACGAGATGGCCGACCAGACCACCGCCAGCATCGAGATCGACGCAACCCCGGATGATGTGATGGCGGTGATCGCGGACATCCCGGCCTACCCGCAGTGGGTGGACAACCTGGTCTCCGCGACCGTGCTCTCCGAGGCCGATGGCCGCCCGGACCGGGTGCGGATGGTGCTCAAGCACCCGATGATCTCCGACGACTACACCCTCGCCTACACCTGGAGCGATATGCAGGTGTCCTGGAAGCTCGTCGAGGCCAAGGTGCTCAAGGCGATGGACGGTTCCTACACCCTCGAAGAGATCGCGAACGGCACCCGGGTCACCTACGCGCTCAAGGTGGACATCAAACTGCCAATGCTGGGCGCGCTGAAGCGCAAGGCCGAGAAGACGATCATCGACGGAGCCCTGCAGGGGTTGAAGAAGCGGGTGGAGAGCCTGGGCTAGGCGCCCAGCGCCTCCTTCTCCGCACCGATCGTGGTGGAATCACCGTGGCCGGTGTGCACGACGGTCTCGGTGGGGAGCACGAACAGCTTCTCGCGGATCGAGGCCTTGATCGTGTCCTCATTGGAAAAGCTGCGTCCGGTCGCGCCCGGGCCGCCCTGGAACAGGGTGTCACCGGAGAACAGCACGCCGTCGGCGGGCAGATAGACGCAGACCGCACCCGGCGCGTGGCCCGGGGTGTGGATCACCCGGACCTCCTCACCGGCCACCATCAGCTTCTCGCCGTCGCGCAGATCGCGGTCCCACTCGGTACCGGGGTGGGTGAGGTCCCACAGCGGCTTGTCGTCGGGGTGCAGCAGGATCGGCGCATCGACCTTGTCGGCCAGTTCGTGCACCACCCGCACATGGTCGTCGTGGGCGTGGGTGCACAGCACCGCGAGCACCCGCCGGTCGCCGACCACCTCGAGGATCTGGGCCACCGAGTGCGGGGCATCGATGATCACGCACTCGGTGTCGTCGCCGATCACCCAGACGTTGTTGTCGACATCGAAGGTCTCCCCGTCGAGGGTGAAGGTGCCCGAGGTGACGGTGTGGTCGATCCTCATCGCTGCCCCTCCCCGATCATCACGACCGAACGCAGCACGTCGCCGCCATGCATCTTGTCGAAGGCGGACTCGATGTCGGTGATCCCGATCTTCTCGGTGACGAAGGCGTCCAGCGGCAACCGGCCCTGCAGATAGAGGTCGATCAGCATCGGGAAATCCCTGCTGGGCAGGCAATCGCCGTACCAGGACGACTTCGTCGCGCCACCGTGGCCGAAGACCTCCAGCAGCGGGGTCTCCCATGTCATGTCCGGGGTGGGTACGCCGACCAGCACCGCGGTGCCGGCCAGGTCGCGGGCCTTGAACGCCTGGTCGAAGGTCTCCGGCCGGCCCACCGCGTCGATCACCACATCGGCGCCGAAGGTGTCGGTGAGCTCGCGGATCTTCTCCACCACATCCGATTCGGCCTTGGCGTCGATGGTGTGGGTGGCGCCCAGTTCGGTCGCCTTGTCCAGTTTGCGCTGATCGGTGTCGACCGCGATCACCGTCGTCGCCCCGGCCAGTACCGCGCCGACGACCGCCGCCATCCCGACACCGCCGCAGCCGATCACCGCGACCGAGTCGCCGCGGCCCACCTGGCCGGTGTTGATCGCCGAACCGATACCGGCCATCACGCCACAACCGAGCAGCCCGGCGACCTCCGGCTTCGCCTCGGGGTCGACCTTGGTGCACTGACCGGCGGCGACCAGCGTCTTCTCGATGAAGGCGCCGATGCCGAGCGCGGGGGAGAGCTCGGCGCCCGCGTCCGGGTCACCTTCGGCCAGGGTCATCTTCTGGGTCGCGTTGTGGGTGGCGAAGCAGTACCACGGCTTGCCCTTCTTGCAGGCGCGGCATTCGCCGCAGACCGCGCGCCAGTTGAGCACCACGTAGTCACCGGGGGCGACCTCGGTGACCCCCTCGCCGACGGCCTCGACCACCCCGGCGGCCTCGTGGCCGAGCAGGAACGGGAACTCGTCGTTGATACCGCCCTCGCGGTAGTGCAGATCGGTGTGGCAGACCCCGCAGGCCTGGACCTGGACCAGTGCCTCACCCGGTCCGGGATCGGGGACATTGATGTCGACGACCTCGACCTCGGCACCCTTCGTGCGGGCGATGACACCCTTGACGGTCTGCGGCATTGCTTCCTCCTGCGGTGTGCTGGTTTTCACCAGTCTGTTGGAGATGCGGGACTCGGGCAAACCGGGCGCTAACATCGGCCATGTCCGCTCGATCAGTGAGAAATGGATAGCCAGAAGGGGAAAACATGTGCCGACCGGTGCAGTGTGAGAAGTGTGGCAAGACGACCTGGGCCGGCTGCGGTGACCACGTCGAGGACGTGAAGCGCCAGGTACCGGCCGATCAGTGGTGCACCTGCCCGCGCTGAACATGACTGTTCCCGGACCTCGATTCCGGCTGGGTAGGGTGCCGACGTGAGGCCGAACGTCCTGTTCATCGTGTCCGACGATCACGGGTACGCCGACCGGTCCGCGGCGGGCATCCACCCCGATGTGCACACCCCGGCGCTCGACCGGTTGGCGGCCGAAGGGGTGACCTGCACCGACGCGTACGTGACCGCCCCGATCTGCAGCCCGTCCCGTGCCGCGATGATCTCCGGCCGCTACCAGCAGCGCTGGGGCGCGTTGTGGTTCGACTCCAGCAGGTTCGCCCCCGACGACCTGCCGACGATCGCGGAGTCCCTTGCCGGACAGGGATATCGCACCGGCTACTTCGGGAAGGTGCACTACGGCCGCGAGGATGTCGGTGATCGCGCCTGCCCACCGCACCACGGCTTCCAGACCACCCTCTACGGCCTGGCCGGGCAGTCGACCGGTCGGCTCAACTATCTGCGCCACTCCGTCGCGGCCACCGAGGAGTACGGTCCCGCGGCCACCCGATACATGGCGGTGCAGCCGCTGCTCAGTGGTGACGAACCGGTCGAACACGAAGGGTTCCTGACCAGCTTCCTCGGCGAGCAGGCCCGTGACTTCATCGGTGCCGAGGGCGCTGCCGACCAGCCGTTCTTCTGCATGCTGGCGTTCAACGCCGTCCACAATTTCTGCTGGCAGCTCCCCGCCGACGAACTCGCCAGGCGCGGCCTGCCCCCGTACGAGGACTGGCAGCCCGGTGAGGTCGCGTACGGCGAATGGTACGACGACGCGATCCAGCCCAACCTGGCGCACGGCCGGGACTACTACCTCGCCCAACTCGAACTGATGGACGCCGAGATCGGCAAGGTGCTCGATCTGCTGGACGAGACCGGGCAGGCCGACGACACGATCGTGATCTATCTGACCGACAACGGCGGTTCCACCTGCAACTACGGCGACAACACGCCCCTGCGGGGCACGAAGTATTCGCTGTGGGAGGGCGGGATCCGGGTTCCGATGCTGATCCGCTGGCCCCGCGAGCTGCCGGCCGGCGCTGCCACCGGTGTGCCGGTCAGCAGCATGGACGTCTATCCGACCGTGCTCGCCGCGGCCGGGGCCGAGCCAGCCACCTGGCAGCACGCCGACGGCCGCCCCCAACTCGACGCGCTCCGCGGTGCGGGCGGCGGGCATGACACGCTGCACTGGGAGTGCGGCTTCCAGTGGGCGGTTCGCGACGCCGAGTGGAAGCTCAGCTTCACCGACGGCGCGTCGCAGGAGGTGCAGCACCTCGTCTCCTATGAACACGCGCCGATGGGTTCGGGGCTGTGGCTGACCAGGCTGACCGACGACATCGGCGAGACCACCAACCTCGCCGAGGAACACCCCGATCAGGTGGCGCGGCTGACCGAACTCCACGACGCCTGGCGCGCCGACATCGGACTGGGCGCGCGGTAGCGCCATCCTGCCGGCGACCGATCGTGTCCCGGGGGGTCGACCTCGGCGGGCGTGGCTTCGACTCGCTCGTTCCTCGCTCGCTCAGCCGACGGGGGAAGGTCGTTCCTCGCTCGCTCAGCCGACGTGGGGGATCAGACGACCGCGCCGTCACCGTCACCGGGGTCGCGGTCGCGGGGGAGGGCCCGCCAGCCGATCAGCATGGCGCCGACGAAGGCGGCCACCGCGGTCCAGGCGACCCACATCGGCAACCGGATCCCGGCGATGACCAGCACCAGGATGACCACGCAGTAGCCGAGCAGGCCCAGCGAGACCAGTGCCGGTGTCTTCGGGCGCGGCATCGGCTGCGCCTCCGGCTTCCACTCCGAGGGATCCGGCTCGTCGGGTTCGGCGCGCTCCAGGGAATCGCCGAGGTTGAACCAGCCCGGGTCCGGTTCGGGTGCCCGCGGGGGCGTACGCCGTCCCGACAGGTCCGGCGGTTCGCTCGGGGAGGGTGAGCTGTCCGGGCCGCCGCCCAGCTCCAGCCCGGAGACCAGCTCGGCGAAGTCCCGGTCGTAGTCCTCGGGCCGGCGCTCAGGCATCCTCGGCCTCCGCCGCGCGGGCGCTGTGGCGACCGAAGAACTCCGCCGACTCGGCGAAGATGTCCTCGGCCTCGTAGTCCATGGTGGCGACGTGGTAGCTGCGGGTCAGCACCCGCTCGGTCACCTCCGCCGAGGACACACCCTCCTGGATCAGCCGCGCCGAGGTCGGATCGACCACATGGTCCTGCTCGGAGCGGAACATCAGGATCGGCTGATCGACCCGGTCCAGGTTGGAGCGGATGTCCAGCCACATCCGGGTCTGCTGCAGCAGCGCCTTCAACGGAGTCCGCCGATAGCCGTATTCGTCGGCACCGGGTTTGGCGATGTCACCGGAGATCGCGGCCAGCGAGGGCACGAACCGGCTGAGCACCGGAAGCACCAGCAATCGCTTGTCCGACAGGGCGATCGCCGGGTTCACCAGGACCAGCCCGCGGATGTCGGAGCCCTGCCGTTCGGCGAGCCGCAGTGCCATCCCGCCACCCATCGACAGGCCACCGACGAAGACGGTGTCGCACTGCTGACGCAGCTCCCGCAGCGCGGTCTCCGCGGCGGCGTACCACTCCTGCCAGGTGGTGTCGTTCAGCTGCTGCCAGGTGGTGCCGTGACCGGGCCACAGCGGCACCGACACCCGGTAGCCGGCCCCGATCAGATACTCGGCCCACTCGCGCAACGACCAGGGCGTACCGGTGAAACCGTGGCAGAGCAGCACGCCCACCTCACCCGAGCCGCCGTGGATCGGCGCCGCATGCTCGGCAATCAGCGCGTCTGCGGCCTGCTCGTCGGTCACCACGGACCAACTGTATTACGCACCGGCAGCCGGTAACCTTCTGCCCGTGCCGTACTGGTTGTTCAAATGGTTCCTCTTCGCGCCCGTGATCAAGCTGGTCTGTCGACCCTGGCTGGAGGGCCGGGAGAACGTCCCACCGACCGGCCCGGCGATCCTGGTCAGCAACCACCTCTCCTACGGTGACACCGTGGTGCTGCCGGCGATGATCGAGCGCAAGGTGACCTTCCCGGCCAAGGCCGAACTGTTCACCGGCCGCTCCTTCGGCGGCAAGGTCGTCGCCTGGTTCCTGAAGTCGGTCGGGATGCTGCCGATGGACCGCTCCGGCGGGCGGGCCAGCAACGATTCGGTGGATGCGGTCGGTGCGATCCTGGAGGCCGGGGAGATCGTCGGCATCTATCCCGAGGGCACCCGCTCCCCGGACGGCCGGCTCTACAAGGGCAAGACCGGTGTCGCCCGGCTGGTGCTCGGGCACCGGGTCCGGGTGCTGCCGGTCGCCACCGTCGGCACCGAGTTCGTCAAGGGCTGGTTCGGCATCCCCTACATGCGCCGCCCCGGCATCCGGATCGGCCCGCCGCTGGACTTCTCCGCCTACTACGACCAGGCCGCCGACCGCGGCGTACTGCGCTGGGTCACCGACGAGATCATGGCCGCGGTGCAGCAGCTGTCCGGGCAGACCTATGTGGATGTGTACGCCACCAGCATCAAGTCCGGCGCGCTGGCCGGGCGTAACATCGAGGAGAAGGTACGCCCCCGCCCGGGAACCGGCGGCAGCGCGCCGGAGCCGCGCCCGGGCGTACCGAAGGAGACAACCGATGGCTGACCAGGATCTCGGCGGGGAACTGATCCGGGTCGACCCGGTCTCCGAGAACATCGAGGGCGCCGGCGGTGGCCGCAGCCTCTACTGGCTGTTCAAGAACGTGCTGCTCGGGCCCGGGTTGAAGCGGGTCTTCCGGCCGATCGTCGAGGGTGCGGAGAACGTGCCCAGCCACGGCCCGGCGATCATCGCCAGCAACCACCTCTCGATCGCCGACTGGCTGTTCACCCCGCTCGCCATCCGTCGCCGGATCACCTATGTCGCCAAGTCCGACTACTTCACCGGGACCGGCCTCCGCGGCATGCTGCAGCGCCGGTTCTTCGCCGGTACCGGGCAGGTGCCGATCGACCGCTCCGGTGGCAAGGCATCCGAGGGTGCGCTGAAGGCCGGGCTGCGGGTGCTGCGCCGCGGCGAGCTGTTCGGGATCTTCCCCGAGGGCACCCGTTCGCACGACGGCAAGCTCTACAAGGGGCGCACCGGGGTGGCGCGGCTCGCGCTGGAGGCGCAGGTCCCGGTGATTCCCACCGCGGTCATCAACACCGACATCATCGCCCCGGTGAACAAGCATTTCGGCAAGGTCGTCACCCCGATCGTGAAGTTCGGCGAACCGCTGGATTTCTCGCGGTACCAGGGAATGCAGGACGATCGCTTCATCCTGCGCTCGATCACCGACGAGGTGATGTACGCGATCATGGAGCTCTCCGGGCAGGAGTACGTCGACCTGTACGCGACCGTGGCGAAGGAACGCGGCAGGTCCGAGGCCGCGGGTACCGCGTGAGCGCCGCGGGCCCGGGCAGCCCGGGTCCGGGTGCGGCGGGCCCGGGGACCGTGGATCCGGGCGGTCCGGGGGACCGGGTCCTGCAGCCGCTGTTCCGGTTGCTGGCGATCACCCGGTACGCCCTGCTCGCGCTGACCCTGGTGGTGAACCTGACCCGGCTGGGGGACAGCCGCAGCCCGGTGCTGGTGCTGCTGATCAGCGGGGTGATGATCATCGGTTCGGTCGTCATGCAGCTGCTGTACGCCGAACCGGAGCGCCGGCGGACCTGGCTGTTCTTCAGCGATTTCCTGCTCACCCTGATCCTCACCGCGCTGTCGGGTACCGCCCTGGGCGTGGGCGGCCACTGGTTGCCGGTCACCGGTTTCTGGGCCGCCGCGGCACCGATCACGCTGGCCGTCGGGTACGGCTGGTTGACCGGTACCTGCTCGGCGCTGGTGCTGTTCGCGCTGATCCAGTTGCAGCATCCCGATCTGCGCCCGGAGGTGCTCGGGTTGATGGCCTCGCTGGTCGTCGGCTGCGGCGGGCTGGGCTACATGGTGGACCGGATGCGGGTGGTGGCCGCCGAACAGCAGCGGCTCTCCGGTAATGCCGCGGTGATCGGGGAGCGGCAGCGGCTGGCGCGGATCGTGCACGACGGCGTACTCCAGGTGCTGGCCATGGTGGAGCGCGAGGGGCCGCACCTGGGCCAGCGCGGGATGATGCTGGCCCGGCACGCCCGCGATCAGGAGGTGCAGCTGCGCGCGCTGCTGCAGGAGCGCGATATCGACCCCGACTCCCGCAACCCGCGGGACCGCACCCACCGCAACTTCGCGGTCGCCCTGGACCGGCACGCCTCGGCGACCGTCACCGTCTCCACCCCGGCCGAACCGCTGCTGCTGGAATCGGCGCGGGCGCTGGAGCTGGACGCGGTGATCAGCGAAGTGTTGAACAACGTCGCCAAGCACGCCGGGCCGAATGCCCGCGCCTGGCTCTTCCTCGAGGTCGAGGGCAACACGGCGATGGTTTCGGTCCGCGACAACGGCGTCGGCGGGGACCCGAATCAGTTCGCCGCAGCCATGCGAAGTGGCCGGATGGGCATGAAAGACTCCATCTACGGCAGGATCCATGAGCTCGGCGGTCAGGCCACGCTCCGGACCGCGCCGGGGCGTGGGGTGGAGTGGGAGTTCCGGATCCCGGTCGAGCGGTAGCCGTGCGGTTGCCTGCAGCCAACGGTGTCAGGACATGGGAGCGAGGATTCGGCGTTGAACAACCGCAACGAGAGCCAGATCGCCGGGACCAGGGTGATGCTCGTCGACGACCATCCGATGTGGCTGGAGGCGATGGGCGCCGACCTCACCGAGGACGGTTTCGAGATCGTCGCCACCGCCCGCAACGGCGAGGAATGCCTGTCCCGGGCCCGCGCCACCCGGCCCGAGGTCGTGGTGATGGACCTGCAGATCCCCGAGCCCGATGGCGCCACCTGCACCGAGATCCTGATGGGGGAGTTCCCGCAGGTGAAGGTGCTGGTGGTCTCCGCCTCCGGTGAACGCGCCGACGTGCTGCGCGCGGTGAAGGCCGGTGCCCGCGGTTATCTGCTCAAGTCCGCCACCCCCGACGAGATGCGCGACGGGGTGCGCCAGACCGCGCTCGGGGAGGCTGTGTTCACCCCCAGCCTGGCCGGCATGGTGCTGGGCGAGTTCCGGCGGATGGTCTCCAACGCCGAGGAGCACCATGAGACCGGCCCCTCGCTGACCGCCCGCGAGGTCGAGGTGCTGCGCTACGTGGCCAAGGGGATGGCCTACCGCGAGATCGCCGACGAACTGTTCGTCTCCCACCGCACCGTGCAGAACCATGTCCAGAACGTGCTCCGCAAACTGCAGCTGCACAACCGCGTCGAGCTGGCCCTGTACGCGGTGGAGCAGGGCTATCACGAGGCCTGAGTCGGCAGGCGCGGTGAGCGCGGCCATCGTCAGTTACCTGGGGATATCCGACCACGCCTCACCCGGGCAGTCGCCGGACCGGGTCCGCGAGCAGTACGGCGATCAGGTGCTCGGCGAGGTCGAGCGGATCGTGAGCGAGGCCGCCGCCACCCCGATCGACTGGGCCGACGGGACCACCACACTCGCCCAGGGCGGCGATCAGGTCAGGGATTCGATGGCGCGCCGCTACCCGGGACTGTCTGCCGAGGCGCTGAAGGCGCTCCGCTGGTATGTGACGCATCTGTGGCGCTGACCCCTACGCCGGCGTCCACCCGGCAAACGCCGTCGCGACCGCTGGTGGCGTACGCCTATTCTTGCGGGGTGTCATTCCCGAGTCTTGAGCAGTTGCGCACCCTCAACCCTCAGCAGCAGCCGACCTATCCCGACGCCGCCGCCGTGGACGGGGTCGTCGACCAGCTCCGGTCCCGGCCGCCGCTGGTGTTCGCCGGCGAGTGCGACGAGCTGCGCGGGAAGCTGGCCAACGTCGCCGAGGGGCGCTCCTTCCTGCTGCAGGGCGGCGACTGTGCCGAGACCTTCGCCGGGGTGACCGCGCAGAACGTGAAGAACAAGCTGCAGGTGCTGCTGGCGATGTCGGTGGTGCTCACCTACGCCGGCCAGGTGCCGGTGGTGAAGGTCGGCCGGATCGCCGGGCAGTACGCCAAGCCGCGGTCCAAGGACACCGAGACCCGCGACGGTGTCACCCTGCCCAGCTTCCGCGGCGACGCGGTGAACGGTTTCGACTTCACCGAGGCCGCGCGCGTCCCGGACCCGGCCCGGTTGCTGGACGTCTACAACGCCTCCGCCGCGACGCTCAACCTGACCCGCGCGTTCGTCACCGGCGGTTTCGCCGACCTGCGCTCGATCCACTCCTGGAACGCGACCTTCGTGCGCAGTGCCGGGGTGGTGGAGCGCTACGAGCGGCTGGCCGAGGAGATCGAGCGCGCGATGGCGTTCATGGTCGCCTGCGGGATCGAGGACGAGTCGATGCGCACGGTCGACTTCTACTCCTCCCACGAGGCGCTGCTGCTCGATTACGAGCAGGCGATGACCCGGATCGATTCCCGGTCCCAGTTGCCCTACAACACCTCCGGGCACTTCATCTGGATCGGTGAGCGGACCCGGCAGTTGACCGGTGCGCACGTCGAGCTGCTGCGCAGCGTCCGCAACCCGATCGGGGTCAAGCTCGGCCCGACCGCGACGGGCGAGGACGCGCTGGCGATCGCCGACCGGCTGGATCCGGACCGGGAGCCGGGCCGGATCACCTTCATCACCAGGATGGGTGCGGGCAGGGTGCGCGAGAACCTGCCGCGGGTGATCGAGGAGGTCGAGGCCAGCGGCCGCAAGCCGGTCTGGGTCTGCGACCCGATGCACGGCAACACCTTCGAGGCCGCCAACGGCTACAAGACCCGGGCGTTCAGCCAGATCGTCGATGAGATCAACGGCTTCTTCGACGTGCACGACCGGTTGGGCAGCTGGCCCGGTGGGGTGCACATCGAGCTCACCGGCGACGACGTCACCGAGTGTGTGGGTGGGGTCAACGAGCTCACCGAGGCCGACCTGGAGAACCGGTACGAGACCGCCTGCGACCCCCGGTTGAACCGCAACCAGTCGCTGGAGCTGGCGTTCACCGTCGCCGAGCGGCTCACCGACGGCCGGATCAACCGGATCAACCCGGTGCAGGAGTTCACCCCGGTCGAGTTCTGAGCTGTGCGCAGGGACATGCACTGGTCCTGAGGATCCATGATCAAACCCAGTGGGACTGATATTACCGATCGGTCGTTTCGGGCTTATGCATGTCCCAGTGCACGGCATTCAGGCGGCGACCAGGAAGGTGAGCGGGACCGGGGCCGGATTCACCAGTTGCACGAGCACGTCGGTGACCCGGTGCTGCTCGCGGATGGTGTCCAGCCACGGCATCCGGAAGCAGCGGAACGGCACCAGCTGGAAACCGTTGTAGCGCCGGCAGTCCCTGCGGAACTCATGCTGGCCGCCGTGGTACTCATACGAGTCGGCTTCGAAGATCAACCGCCGGCCGCGATCGACCAGATCCGGTCGGCCGAGGAACTCCCGCTGGGGGCCGTCCTCGCGGTAGATCGCCACCTGGGGTTCCACGTCGAGACCGGCGTCCAGGCAGAGAGCGCGGAGCACGGACTCGAACGGATTCGCCGCGAGCGCGGTGGCACAGGAGGTCACCCGGCGAACCGTACCGGCACCCCGGCCGCGGACCGCCCTGGCCAACCGCTGAAGGGTGAACTCGGCGCAGTCCCCGTTGCGCAGGGCCGAATCGGCGATGGCGAGACCCGCGTCGAAGGGCAGGGTGCGCAGGCAGTCGACCAGGGTACGGCTGCGGCTGGTCACGCCGGCACGGTCGACGTCGTCGGGAGCGAGATCGGCCCAGTGCACCGAGACGTCCTTCGGGATCATCCGCAGGCGGCGGCTCCGCGGGACGGTGACCGCGATCGTGGCCGGTGTGTCCTTCTGCTCCCAGCCCCAGTGGGCAGCTGCACTCTGGTGCGAGAGCACCGCCGACATGGCGTGCGCCCGGCGCAGGGCTTCGCCGGCGGTCGGGAGGGCGTATCGGCCCCGGGAATCACGGACCACGGCACCGGCACTGACCGCCTCCGCGAGTTCCCTCCGCGAGGTTGCCCGCACCAGCGCCGACCAGCGACCGACCCCGCCCCACAACTCCAGACAACCCGTGACGTCCATGCGGCCAGCTTGGTGCGCCCGTTGCCACCGGGGGAGGGCCACCGGGCTGTTATCCACAGGAAATCTGCGAACGCTGGGACATGCAGTGGTCGCAACCGGTCATGATTAAACCCAGTGGGACTGGCATCACCGGGCGGTCGATTCCCACTACTGCATGTCCCAACGCACGCCACTTGAGCCGACGCGCCGGACACCGACGCGGTGCGGTAGAACAGACCGCGTGATCGATCTGCGCTCAGACACCCTGACGGTTCCGGACGAGGCGATGCGGCAGGCGATGGCCGCGGCGCCGGTCGGGGACGACGTGTACGCCGAGGACCCGACGATCGCGGCCCTGGAGCGCCGCACCGCCGAACTGCTCGGCCACCAGGCCGGGCTGTTCTGCGCCACCGGGTCGCTGTCCAACGTGCTCGGCGTCGCCATGCTGGTACGGCCCGGGCAGGAGGTGCTCTGTGACCGGGACGCGCACATCGCCCGCGCCGAGCTCGGTGCGCACGGCGCCTACACCGGGGTGACGATGCGGACCTGGCCGTCGGTGCGCGGCATCACCGACCTGCCCACGATCGAGTCGATGCTGGCCCCCGACGCCGGCCCCTACCTGGTCTCCACCGCTGCGGTCGCACTGGAGAACACCCACAACTTCGGCGGCGGCAGCATCCAGCCGCTGGACCACCTGCAGGCCGTCCACCAACTCTGCCGCGACGCCGGCGTACGCCTGCATCTCGACGGCGCCCGGTTGTGGAACGCCCATATCGCCACGGGAACGCCGCTGGCGGACTACGGGCGGTTGTTCGACACGGTCAGCGTCTGCTTCTCCAAGGGTCTCGGCGCGCCGGTCGGTTCGATGCTGCTCGCCGACACCGACACGATCGCCCGCGCCCGGGTGATGCGGAAACGGTTGGGCGGCGGTTGGCGGCAGGCCGGTCTCCTGGCCGCCGCCGCGGACCATGCGCTGAGCAACAACCTGGCCCGGATGGCCGACGACCACAGCGCCGCCCGGGCACTCGCCGAAGCTGTCGCCGAACGCGCCCCACAGGCCGTCGACCTGACGGCCGTGCAGACCAACATCGTCGTCCTCGGCACCGGCGCAACACCGGCCACCGAGATCGCCGCCAAGGCCGCCGAGGCCGACATCCGGGTCTCCGCGCTCGGTCCGCGGATGGTCCGCGCGGTCACCTGGAACGGGATCTCGGTCGACCAGGCCCGTAGTGCGGGGGAGCAGTTGGGCACCCTGCTCGCCGATCGAGACCCGGAGTAGCGTGATGCCCATGCAACTGACTCACCTCGGACATTCCGCGGTGCTGGTCGAGGTGGCCGACCAGCGCATCCTGATCGACCCGGGCAACTTCTCCGACGCCTGGCACGACCTGACCGACCTGGATGCGGTGGTGGTCACCCACCTGCACCCCGACCACATCGATCCCGAGCAGCTGCCGAAGCTGCTGGCCGCCAACCCGGACGCCCGGCTGATCGTCGAGCCCTCGGTGCCCGACAAATATGACCTGCCGAACGCCGAACGGCTCCCGGCCGACAGCTCGGTCACCGTGGGTGCCGCGCAGATCGCGACCGTCGGCGGTGAGCACGCGGTGATCCACCGTGACATCCCGATGATCGGCAACGTCGGCGTACTGATCCGCGCCGAGGGCGAACCGACCCTCTTCCACCCGGGTGACTCGCTCGCCGCCGTACCGAGCGGGGTCGACGTGCTGGCGCTGCCGGCGATGGGCCCCTGGGCGGCGCTCAAGGAGCACATCGACTTCGCCCGCCAGGTCGCCGCGCCGCGCGGCTTCCTGATCCATGAGGCGCTGCTCAGCGACCGCGGTTGGGGACTGATGTCCAACCGGCTCGGCGAGATGACCCCGACCGAGCTGACCGACCTGCGCGACGGTACGCCGCTGACGCTCTGATTGACGTCGGCTCGCGCGACCCGCTCAGACGAGCAGCAGCGTGATCGTCGAGCCCTCGGGCGCCTTCGCACCGGCGCCGGGATCGGTGGAGGCCACGAATCCCAGCCCCAGATAGGTGTCCGAGGGCTTGCTCTGCACGGTGAAACCGGCCTTCTGCATGGCGGCGGTGGCGTCGGCGACGCTCATCGCCTTCACCTCCGGCACGGCCACCATCACCGGGCCGAGCGAGCGGACCAGGGTGATCTTGTCGCCCTTGCGGCCGGTACCGGAGCCGGGGCTCTGGGAGATCACCTGTCCGGCGGGCACGGTCTTCGAGTTCTCGGTGCGCACCTCGACGGTGAACCCGGCCGACTCCAGCTTGTCCTGGGCGTCGCTGGCCGAGCGCCGCGAGTAGTTGGTGATCGGGATCGGCTTCGGCCCCTTGGAGATGACCAGGTCGACCTTGTCGCCGCGCTTCAGCTTCGTCCCGGGCTCGACCGAGGCCGAGGTGACCTGACCGGCGGGTGCCTGTTCGTCCCACTCCTCACCGACCTTGCCGACCGACAGATTGGCCGCGGTCAGCGCACTCGTCGCCTCCTGCCGGCCCATCCCGGTCACCTTCGGCATGTCGAAGCGCTCCGGCCCGCGCGAGATCACCGCATGGAGCTCACCACCGCGGACCACGTCGGCCCCGGCCACCGGATCGGTGGACATCACCTGACCCGCGGGCACGGTCTCGCTGTACGCCTGCTCGGTGGTCAGCTGCAGACCGGCCGCCGACACCGCCTGGGCCGCCACGGCCTGCGGCTGCCCGGCGATCGTCGGCGCCGCCACGTAACGGCCGTCGAGCAACCACCAGCCACCCCCGCCGACGACGCCGGCCAGCACCAGCAGCACCAGCGCGACGAGCGCACCACGGCGGCGTACCGGCCGCTGTGCGACCCGCTCGCTCCCGGCGTACCCGCCGTCCTCGCCGCTCCCGTCGTCCTCGCTGACCTCGCCGTCCTCGTCGGTGGGCAGCGGCAGCGCGGCCACCGGCTCCCGGTCGGGCACGTCGAAGGTCTCGTAGGCGTCCAGCATCGAGGGGCTGTCGACGTTCACCCCACCGGCACTGATCGAACTCGCGGTGACCCCCGAACGGCCACTGGTCGCCGGCCCCACCGGTACCCGCTCGCTGGCGTGCAGCGCATCCTTCGGCGCCGGCGGCTCGGCCGGCTCGATCACGGTGGGGGAGACCGGCGTACCCCAGTCGAGCGGCTCGGTGTTCTCCAGATCCGCATAGCTGCGGGAGAACTCGGCGGTCAGCAGCTGATCGTTCATCACCCCGGCCGACAACGCCTTCAACGCCCGGCGCACCATCTGCTGCAGCTGCCGGGCATCGCGCGGGCGGCGGTCCGGCTCCCGCTGGGTGGCCGCGCGGACCAGCGCATCGACATAGGGCGGGATCCCGTCGCGGGAGGTGCGCCAGGAGGTGTGCACCCGCGTCGAGGGGGACGGGATCTCGTTGTGCACGTGGGCGTACGCCACCTGGATCGGCGTCTCCCCGGTGTGCGGCTTGCTGCCGGTGAGCATCTCGAACAGCACCACACCGGTGGAATAGACATCGGAGCGGGTGTCGGCCTTCCCGTGCAGCACCAGCTCCGGCGGCAGATAGGAGACCGTGCCGATCAGCATCCCCTGGGTGGCGGTCGCGGTCTGTGCGGTGATGGCGCGGGCCAGCCCGAAGTCGGCGACCTTCAGCTGGCCGCGGTCGGACAGCAGGATGTTCTCCGGCTTGATGTCGCGGTGCACCAGATTGTTCTCGTGCGCCGCGGACAGCGCCGACAACACGTGATCGATCAGTTCCAGGCAGCGCTGCGGCGGCAGCGGGGCGTCGCGGCTGATCACCCGCCGCATCGTGCAGCCGGCCACGAACTCCATCACGATGTAGGGGCGGTCGTGGTCGTGGCCCTGGTCGAAGACCGACACCACGTTCGGGTGGCAGAGTCGGGCGGCGGCGCGGGCCTCGCGGTCGAACTTGCGGGCGAAATCCCGGTCGTCACCGAGGCCCTCGTGCATCACCTTGACCGCCACGATCCGATCCAGCCGGGTGTCGAGGGCGCGATAGACGGTCGCCATCCCGCCACGGGCGAGACGTTGCAGCACCTGGTAGCGACCGTCGAGCACACATCCCACCAGGGGATCGCTCATATTGGTCGTCGTCACGATCTGCGCTCCGTACACGGGTTGGGGAAGGTTGACTCGTGTGTAAGCCGTCGGATCGGAGTCTAGGGGGCGAGGGGAACATTTCCCGGTGGCGCGCCGATGATCACCAATCTCCCAGTGGGTGCGATTACGCTGGCCCTCGTGACTGCACTGATGGGACTCGACGTACGCCTGAAGACGGCGCGGCTCTACCTGGTGACCGATATCCGCAGCGACACAAAGGATTTCGGCAACTTCGTCGAGGCGGCGTTCGCCGGCGGGGTCGACGTGCTCCAGGTCCGGCAGAAGGGTCTCGATGAGGAGCAGGAGCTGGAGGCCCTCGAGCTGGCCCGCACCATCGCCTACCACTACCAGGGACTGGTCGTGGTCAACGATTCGCCGACCCTGGCGCGCAAGTTCTCCGCCGATGTGCTGCATCTGGGCCAGGAGGACGAGCAGCCGCGGCTGGCGCGTACCTTCCTGCACCAGTGGGCACTGATCGGCCAGTCCACCCACTCGGAGAAGCAGGCCCGTGCCGCGCTGGAGAACCCCGAGGTCAACTACTTCTGCGTCGGCCCGGTGTACGCCACCTCCACCAAGCCGGACTACGAACCGGTCGGTACCGAGCTGGTCCGCGCCGCCGCCACCATCGCACCGCCCGGTGACCCGGACAGCAAGCCGTGGTTCGCGATCGGCGGCATCAACGCCGACAACCTCGATGAGGTGCTCGCCGCCGGTGCCCGGCGGGTCGTCGTCGCCCGGGCGATCACCAGGGCCGCGGACGCCGAGGCGGCCGCCGCCGAATTGAGCGGCCGGTTGCGGCAGGCCTGGAACGACGATCCGGCGATGCAGGACTATCTGGGCAGCGTCTTCCAGCTCGGTCAGGGCGGGAATTTCGTGCCGGTGCAGGACAAATCGGGCACCGCCGACCAGCCGGAGACCATCGGCGAGGAGATGGCCGGTGAGCCGGGCGAGCGGCACTGGGGCGAGGACGCCGACGAGTGAGCGCAGCCGCGCGCGGCGGTACGCCGAATCGGCGGATCGCCAGCATCGTCCTGCTCGTGCTGGTGATCGCGATGGCGATCGGGTTGTACGCCTGCAAGCAGCAGCCCGGTACCGGGTCGGGCGCCACCCCGGTCGCCGGTGCGACGAAAACCGGCACCGCCCAGCCCGCGAAGTCGCCGGGTGCGAAGGCGACCGGGACGAAGACCGGCGGGGCGAAGACCACCGCTGCCCGAGGCGGCGGGGCGACCGACCCGGCATCGGGACTGCGCTGGATCGACGCCGCCGAGCTGCCCGCCGAGGCGCGTACCACCCTGCAGCTGATCGATCGGGGCGGGCCTTATCCCTATGACAAGGACGGTGCGACCTTCGGCAACTTCGAAGGCATCCTGCCCCAGCAGCCGCGCGGCTACTACAAGGAGTACACGGTGAAGACCCCGGGGGAGGGTGACCGCGGCGCGCGCCGGATCGTCACCGGCAACAACGACAAGGAATTCTTCTGGACCCCCGACCACTACGCCAGCTTCGCCAGGATCCGGCGATGAGCGCGGGCAGCCCGGACCAGGGGAGCCGGTCGCCGCGCGAACGGCCGCGACCCGGCGTGCACCGGGTGCTCGGCGAACCCACCGAGCTGATCAGCACCCTGCGCCGCGACGGCTGGCTGATCGGCCGCCTCGGCCCGGCCACCGATCGCCGGGAGTTGCTCGCCGAGATCGGCGAGACCCTGCACTTCCCCGATTACTACGGCAGGAATCTGGACGCGCTGGATGAGTGCCTGCGGGATCTGGACCGGCCGACGGCGCTCGTCTGGTCCGGCTGGCAGCAGCTGGTACGCACCGATCCGCGGGCCTGGTCGGCGCTGCTGGAGATCTTCGACGAGCGGGCCCGCGAGCACCCGGATTTCACGGTTTTTCTGGTCTGAGGGGAACTTCGGGAGAACCCCTACCTCCGCGGTCCGACCCGGGTCTCCGAGCTCGGGTCCGCAGACGGATTCGCAGCGCTGGCGCGGTGCATAGCGTTGTCCCCATGAGCCGAACGAGCCAGTCCCTGCAGAACCGCACACACACCGCGATCGCCTGCTCGGCGTTCAATCTGACCCGGCTGGGCCCGCGCGCCGGGCTGCACCGCCGGGTGCTGGTCGACCAGACCAGCGTCAATCTGGAGCACGGCCGCTGGACCGCGGTCGCCGGTCGGCGCGGCTCGGGCGCCTCGGAGCTGGTCCGCTGCCTGGCCGGGGTGGAGCGGATCGACGGTGGCCGGGTCTTCCTGGCCGGCCGCGAGCTGAGCAGCCTGAACGAGCGGGAGCGTCGCCAGGCCCGGGAACTGGCCCGCAGCGAATATGTCGGCCCGCAGCGCACCCCGGTGGCGCTCGCCGATGCCGTCGCCCGCGCACTGGCCACCGCACCGCGGCTGCTGTTCCTGGACACCGTCGGCGGCGCGGTCTCCGACACCGTGCTCGGTTCGCTGCGCCGGGCCGCCGACGAGCAGGGGGTGACCGTGGTGCTGGCCACCGACGATCTCCAGGTCGCCCTCGGGGCCGACCGGGCGCTGGTGGTCAACGAGGGCCGGGTCGTCGAAGACCTCTGAGGCTCATCGGCCCTGCTTGGCGCCGGGTGCGTGCGCGTCGCGTAGCGTGACGCCCACGCACACGGCAACGAGGCCGAGGAGGGCCCATGGTCGACCCCGCCGACACGCAGCCCCGCTTCAAGAAGGCCCTGGGGACCGTCGACTCCTACGCCCTCGGCTTCGGCGCGATGATCGGCTTCGGCTGGGTCGTCCTCACCGGTGGCTGGATCAGCGACGCCGGCACGTTCGGTGCGGTGGTCGCGATGGTGATCGGCGGCCTGATCATGGCGGTCGTGGGCCTGGTGTACGCCGAGCTCACCGCGGCCATCCCGAAGGCGGGCGGTGAGCACAACTTCCTGATGCGCGGCCTCGGACCGCGCTGGGCCTTCCTCGGATCCTGGGGCATCACCGGCGGCTACATCACCATCGTCGCCTTCGAGGCCGTCGCGCTGCCGCGGACGATCGCGTACATCCTCCCGCAGGTCAACTCGGGCCCGTCCTGGACGATGTTCGGCTCCCCGGTGTTCCTGGTCTGGGCGCTGATCGGCTCGCTCGCGGCCGTCGTGATCACCGCGATCAACATCGTCGGCATCAAGGCGGCGGGGGTGACGCAGACGTTCGTGGTGCTGTTCCTGCTCATCGTCGGCGTGCTGCTCGCCGTCGGCGCGGGCACCGGTGGCTCGGCCGCGAACATGGCCCCGTTCTTCACCGGTGCCGGTGGGCTGTTCACCGTGCTCATCGTCGTACCGTTCCTCTACGTCGGTTTCGACGTCATCCCCCAGGCCTCCGAGGAGCTCAACCTGGCGCCGAACCGGATCGGCCGGCTGATCGTGATCTCGGTGCTGATCGCCACCGCGTGGTATGTGCTGACGATCGTCACCACCTCGTCGTCGATGCCGGCGGACCGGCTCGCCGCCTCCGACCTGGCCACCGCGGACGCGATGGCGGCACTGTTCGGCAACCCGGTGATGGCGAAGGTGCTGCTCGCCGGCGGCATCGCCGGCATCCTCACCTCCTGGATCGCGCTGCTCATCGGCGCCTCGCGGCTGCTCTACGCGCTCGGTGAGTCGGGCATGCTGCCGCGCTGGTTCGGTCGGTTGCACCCGCGGTTCCAGACACCGGTGAACGCGTTGCTGTTCGTCGGCGCGCTCTCGGCGATCGCCCCGTTCTTCGGCCCCGACATGTTGGGCTGGCTCGTCGACTCCGGCTCCCCGAGCATCGTCATCGCCTATTTGCTGGTGTGCCTGGTGTTCGTGATGCTGCGCCGCCGCGAGCCGCGGATGGGGCGCCCTTTCGTCGCGGGTGGTCCCGGTCGTGGTGGCATCGTGCTCGGCATCGCCGGCGTCGTGCTGTGCGCCGGGTTGCTCAGCCTCTACATCCCCGGAATGCCCGCCTCGATCGCGCCGGCCTCGTACGCGTTGTTCGTCGCCTGGTGGGTGCTGGGCCTGGTCTTCCTGCTACGGGTACCGACGGGCATCCAACCCGGCCCGGACGCCGAGCCCGCGCTGCACCGGGCGCTCGCCGAGCGCCGGACCGGCCGGGGTGGCGGTTGAGCGCGGCGGGGCTCACCCGGCCGCGGTCGCCTCGATGGTTGCGGCCAGATGCGCCAGGTACGTCCCGGGCTGCTCGAGGGCGGCGAAGTGACCGCCGAACTCCGGTTCGCCCCAGTGCACGATGCGGGTGAACCGCCGCTCGGCCTCGCGGCGCGAGGGCCGCGGCAGTTCGGCCGGAAACACCGCGCAGCCGGTCGGTACCCGCACCTGGTCCGCGGCCGGAGCGGTGAACCACGCGCTCACCTGTCGGATGCTCTCGTAGTAGAGCCGGATCGAGGTCGGCGCGCTGCGGGTGAACCAGTACAGGCTGACGTCGGCCAGCAGATCGTCCGCGGCCACGGGGGTCCGCGGGTCGGCCCACTCATCGAACTTCTCCGCGAGCCAGGCCAGCAGGCCGATCGGTGAATCGTTGAGGGCGTGCCCGATGGTCTGCGGCCGGGTGGCATGCACCTCGGAGTACGCCGAACCGGTGCGCTGCCGTTCCCGCAGCGCCGCCCTGGTCTCGGCTTCCTCCGCGGTCGGCGTCTTGTCGGTGATCGGCGCGGCAAGCGGTGGTACCAGGTAGAGCGCGCGGACGGCGTCGGCGAACTGCAGCCCGAGCGAGGTGGACACGCTGGTACCCCAATCGCTGCCGCCTGCCACGTAGTCGCGGTAGCCCAGCCGACCCATCAGTTCGTGCCAGGCGCGCGCGATCCGATGGATGTCCCAGCCCGCCTCGGCCGGTGCGTCGCTGAACCCGTACCCGGGCAGCGAGGGGATCACCAGGTGCATCGGCGGCAGCCCCGCCCGCGGATCGGAGACCCGTTCGATGACATGCCGGAATTCCAGGACGCTGCCGGGCCACCCGTGGGTCAGCAGCACCGGTGTGGCCTCCGGACGGGGAGAGCGGAGATGCAGGAAGTGGATGTCCAGGCCATCGATCGCGGTCCGCGCCTGCCCGGCCGCGTCCAACCAGGTCTCGACCGCGCGCCAGTCGAAGTCCAGCCAGCGCTCGGCCAGTGCCCCCATCCTCCGTGAGGACACCCCCTGATCGGGTGAGGTCTCGGTGGCGGGCCACCGGTGAGCCGCGATCCGACGGCGAAGATCGGCCAGCTCCGAATCGGGCACCCGCGACCAGAACGGGGTGATCGTCGGTGGCATCATGCCACCCGGTGCACGGCCAGCTCCGCGAGCCGGGTCAGCGCCTGCCGGCCCTCGGCGGTCATCGGGGCGTCCAGCGCGGCCAGCGCTCGCTCCAGTTCGGCATCGATCATCTGCTCGACCACCTCGGCGGCGCCGGAATCGGCGATCAGCTCCCGGGCCCGGGTCACGCCGCTCTCGTCCAGGCCGGGGTCGCCGAGCAGACGGTCCAGGTCTGCGCGCGCGGCGGGGGAGCTGGCGGCGTACGCCTGGGCGACCAGCACGGTGCGCTTGCCCTCGCGGAGGTCGTCCCCGGCGGGTTTGCCGGTCGTCTCCGCGTCGCCGAAGACGCCCAGCAGGTCGTCGCGGAACTGGAACGCCCGGCCCAGCGGCGACCCGTACGCCGCCAGTGCGTCGAGCAGGGCCGGGTCGGCGTCACCCAGCGCCGCGCCGAGTTGGACCGGCCGCTGCACCGTGTAGCGCGCGGTCTTGTATTCGGTCACCCGCTGCGCCTGGTCCAGCATCCGCTGCGGATCATCGCTCGGCTGGTGCTGCATCAGCACGTCCAGATACTGCCCGCAGGTCACCTCGGTCCGCATCGCCTGGGCCAGCGGCAGTGCCCGGGTCAGCGCGGCGGGTTCCAGGCCGGCCGACTCCAGCAGCTGCACCGACCACATCACCAGCAGATCGCCGAGCAGGATCGCCCCGGCCTGCCCGAACCGGTCCGAAGGGCCCTGCCAGCCGGCATCGCGGTGCCGGGCCTCCAGCTGCCGGTGCACCGCAGGCAGCCCGCGGCGGGTGTCGGAGGCGTCCATCACGTCGTCGTGCACCAGGGCCGAGACATGCAGCAGGTCCAGGCTGGCCGCGGCCCGCAGCAGCGGCGGCAGCTGGTCGGCGGACGGCAGACCGGCCGCTGCGGCGTACCCCCACAGGCAGAACGCGGGCCGCAACCGCTTGCCGCCACCGGTGAAGACGGCGGCGAGCTCGCTCAGCTCGGACAGCTCCGGGCCGATCGCCGCGAGTGGCTCCCGCTGGCCGGCCAGGAAGTCGGTGATCGCCGATTGCACCCCCTCGCGGAGGGAGGCTGATACCGGATCGCCCGGGTCGAGACGATTGCTGTCGAGGAGAGGGCTGCCCACACGCTGAGCCTATGCGGGTCGGTCACCGGTCCTCGCCTAGGGTTGACGCCATGTCCCGCCGTGATCCCAGCATCGCCGAGCTGCTGGCCGCCAGCGACCGGCCGTTGTTCTCGTTCGAGTTCTTCCCGCCGGCCAGCGAGGAGGCCGCTCGCACGCTGTGGCAGACGGTCCGCCAGCTCGAACCGCTGGGCCCGGACTTCGTCTCGGTCACCTACGGCGCCAACGGCTCCACCCGGGACCGGACGATCAACGTGACCCGGCAGATCGCCCGCGAGACCACGCTGCGCACGATGGGGCACCTGACCTGCGTCAGTCAGAGCCGCGACGACATCCGCCGGGTGGTGGGGGCGTACGCCGACGCGGGCATCCGGCACATCCTGGCGGTGCGGGGCGACCCGCCGGGTGGGCCGACCGCGCCCTGGCAGGCGCATCCCGACGGGCTGCGGAACGCCACCGAACTCGTCGAACTGGTCGCCTCGCTCGGTGACTTCTGCGTCGGCGTCGCCGCTTTCCCCGACGTGCACCCGGAGCACCACGATCCCGAGCTGGACGCCAGAATCCTTGTGGACAAGGCGAATGCGGGCGCCGACTTCGCCATCACCCAGCTCTTCTTCACCGCCCGCAGCTATTTCGAACTGGTGGACCGGGTGCGGTCGCTGGGCTGTGACATCCCGATCATCCCGGGCATCATGCCGGTCACCAATCTGCGTCAGATCGAGCGCTTCGCCGAGCTCTCCGGGGCCGCGCTGCCGACCGGGGTCACCGACCGGCTGCTGGCCGCCGATGGACCCGATGCGGTTCGCGCCGAGGGGGTGCGGATCGGGACCGAGCTGGCCGACGAACTGCTCGCCGGCGGCGTACCCGGGCTGCACTTCTTCACCCAGAACCGCTCCCGCGCCTCCCGGGAGATCCATTCCCGGCTGCAGCGGGTCCCCGCCTGAGCGGGGCCCGCGCTCAGTCCGCCAGCACCGAACGCCAGGCGCCGGGCTGACCGTCGGTGGTGACGTCCAGGGTGACCAGCCGCTGGGTCGGCCGGGTCAGGGTGACGTAGAGAACCCGTACCCCGCCGGGGGATTCGGCGACGATGTCGTCGGCGCCGACGATCAGCACCGCGTCGTATTCCAACCCCTTGCTGTCCAACGGGGTGACCAGCACGACCCGCTCCTCATCGACACCGGCATCGGCGAGAATCCGTTGCACCGAACCGATCCGCGACGGCGGGCAGATCACACCGACGGTGCCCTCCACCTGGTCGGCGAGCCGGCGTACCCGCTCGGTGAGCACCTCGGCCAACTCCGCGGGGGTGGTGCTGAGCAGCTCCGGTTCGATCTCGGTGCGCCGGATCGCGGTCGGCAGATCGGCCTCCGGGTAGGCGGCGACGACCACCTTGGCGGCCAGCTCGAAGACCTCGGCCGGCGAGCGGTAGTTGGTGCTCATCCGGAACCGGCGCGACGGCGCGGTGCCGATCAGGTCCGCCAGCGCCCGATCGGCCTCGGCCTGGTCGGGCCAGGAGCTCTGTGCCGGGTCGCCGACCACGGTCCAGGAGGCCTGCGCCCCGCGGCGGCGCAGCATCCGCCACTGCATCGGGGTGATGTCCTGGGCCTCGTCGACCAGCACGTGCGCGAAGGTGTCGTGCGCATCGGCGTCCGGATCGACCTCGGTGCGCTGGGCGGCGCGGTCCATCGTGGTGACCACCTCCGACACCTGGCTGCCGTCGGCCAGGAAGAGCGTCGGATCGGTCTCCTCCTCATCGGCCGGGACCGGTCCGAGGATCGCGACGAGTTCGTCGAGCAGCGCCATGTCGGCGACCGACCAGTCGGCGTTCTCGGCATAGCTGGCGGCGAGGGTGTCGATCTGGGCGTCGGTCAGCGAATCGCCGGCCAGCCGCGCGGTCAACCGCCGGTCGCCGAGGCGGCGCAGCACCTGGGTGGCGCTCAGCGGCGGCCACCAGGCCTGCAGGAACATCTTGTACGCCGCCTGGTCGGTGACCAGTTCGGTGAAGGCGTCCTGCTCCAGGTCGAACTCCTCGGCCGGGAACCGCTGCCAGAGCGCCTCCAGCAGCCCCTTCTCGGCGGCGTCACGACCGGAGTTCACGCGGTGGTGACGGAGCACCTCGTTGCGGATCCGGGCCAGCGTCGGCTGCTCGAGGGTGAGCACCTCGCCCTTGACCGAGACCCGCAGCCGGGCCATCTCGGCGGTCTGCTCGAGCAGCGGTTCGTTGACCAGCCGGCGCAGCAGCGGCAGCATCGCCAGCGATCCCTTGATGGCATGGGCGGCGCTGGTGTCGGTGCGCTCGGCGCGGAAGCCGAGCACGTCGGAGGCGACCGAACCGACCGCGCGCAGGGTCACCGAATCCTCGCCCAGGCTGGGCAGCACGCGTTCGATGTAGTTCATGAAGACCCGGGACGGGCCGACCACCAGCACACCGCCGTTCTCGAAGCGCTTGCGGTGCGAATAGAGCAGGTACGCCGCCCGGTGCAGCGCGACCACGGTCTTGCCGGTGCCGGGGCCGCCGGTGATGATCGTGACGCCCTGGTAGGGGGCGCGGATCGCCTCGTCCTGCTCGGCCTGGATGGTGGCGACGATGTCGCGCATCTGCGGGCCGCGGGCGCGGCTGAGCGCGGCCAGCAGGGCGCCCTCGCCGACCACGACGAGCTCGGTGTCGGCATGCTCGCCGTCCAACAGGTCGTCCTCGATGCCGATCACCCGATCGCCGCGGCAGCGCAGCACGCGGCGGCGTACCACCTCCATCGGCTCGGCCGGGGTGGCGCGGTAGAAGGGTTCGGCGGCGCGGGCCCGCCAGTCGATCACCAGCGGTTCGTAGTCGTCGTCGCGGACGCCGATCCGACCGATGTAGCGCGTCTCGCCGTCGGTGCGGTCCAACCGGCCGAAGACCAGGCCCTCGTGCTCGGCGTCCAGCACCGCGAGCCGCTTGGCGGCCTGGTAGGCGAAGACATCGCGCTCGAAGAGGCCGGTGCCGTCCTCCTCGCGGGCCCAGCTCATCCGGTCGCCCTGATAGAGGGAGCGGCCCTCGGTGGCCACCTGTTGGGCGGACCGGGTCGCCTCGGCCAGTCGGTCGTAGACCGCATCCACGTGCGCCTGCTCGATGGCGAGCTCACGCTCGACCGTCGTGCTCTGCGGATGGTTATCGGAGGGCCCCGAACCCTCGGGCCGCGAATGCGCAGTCAATCCCGTAAATCCTCACCTGTCGGAAACAGACTCAGCATTCTACGCGCGGTCGGGGCAAGTCGGCAGCCAGGGCTCAGGCGGTGTGGTCCGGGACTTCGTCGTAGGGGCGTCCGAGGTGCTCGCGGGCGAACGCGTCGAAGCGAGCATCCGAGCCGTCGACCACTCCACCGGGCAGCGGGTCGTAATCGAAGTCGGCGCTGGCGCCACCACTGGACCGGTAGTTCAGGACCGCTCGGTGGATCGGTTGGCCCGCCTCGATCGCGGCGTCGATCAGGTCATCGATCGCATCATCGGCGTCGTCGCCCAATCGCAGCATCCGGTGCGGTCCGGCGGTATCGGTGAAGAACAGCGCACTGGTGGAGACGCCGTCCTCGTCCTCAACCACCAGCCACATCTCATCGAACTGGTCCGGAAGGACGTTGACACACTCCTGCAGGATTGCGGTGACGAACTGGTCAAGTTGTTCGGGGGTCATGGCGGATTCGCGGCGCCTCAGCCCGTGTACTCGGGCGTGTCTGCCCAGGAGCGACCGAGATGCGTCTGGCCGAACTCCTCCATGCGGGCATTGCTGCCCTCAACGACTCCACCCGGCAACGGCTCGTGATCGAAGTCGGCGCTGGCGCCGCCACTGGAGCGATAGCTGAGCACCGCGCGGTGGAAGGGCTCACCGTCGTCGCCCGCGGCGTCGATCAGGTCGTCCACGGCCTCATCGAGTTCGTCGGGGAAATCCGGGGACAGCGCCCGAGCGGGACCATCGGCGCTGGTGAAGAAGAGCACGGTATTGGCCACGTGATCCTCGGATTCGATCACCAGCCAGAGTTCGTCGAAGTCCTCGGGCAGCCAGTTCACGGCGGCCTGCAGGATGGCTGTGATGAGTTCGTCACGCTTCTCGGGGGTCATGCCGGCTCCTCTCGCTGGCGCTCACGGTAACAAGGTCATCCACCAGCGGCGTTGTTGAATGTCTGGGCGTACCCCTGGTTGCCGACCCAATAGACCACTTCGAGTTTCCGTGGTCGTAACGAGTCCCCACGGAACCGTGGCGTGATCTCCACACGAACATCGTTGCCGGTCTCGATGAGCCGCTCCCACTCGTTCTCCAGTCGTTTGTACGCGCCGCGGTTGAGATTCATGTTCTGGGCGAAGTGGTTGAACTCGTGCGTCGGCCCCTCGAAGCGCCGGCCGCCGTAGTGACCTCCCTCGTCGGTGGGGAGGCGGTCCTTCCCGCCGGCCCGCGTCTGATTGGTGGCGCTGCGTTTCGTCGTCTTGTTCAGCTTGAGATTCGGCTGTTCGACGCGGATGGTGCGGCCCTGCGAATCGAGGGTGTGCCGCCAGCCGTTCTTGGACACGGCCAGATTCCTGCCCTTGCGGGTGATCGAGTCCACGTCCATCTTCTTGGCGATTCTGGCAAGTTCGTCCGCCTCCCCGGCGACCGCCCTGGGCACCCGCAGCAGCGGATCGAGCAGCTTGTGGAATGCGCCCATCGACCCTTTCGCCAGCGCTCTCGTGCTGCCTGCCATGGTGACCACCTCCAGACAGGCGCGTAGGGCGCGCGCAGGTCAGCGGCGGCGGTGCACGGTGAGGTCCTTGTTGGTGGGGTGGATGTCCTCGCCGGTCAGGTCGGCGTGCACGGCATAGGTCGCGAGTGCGGCGGAGAGCAGTTGCCCGGCGACCGTGCTGCCGGCGGCGGTGTGCGCGCCGCAGGTGTAGCGGTGGCGTCCGGTGCGGGAGCCGGTACGCCGCCACCACGGCTTCGGCCCGCGCAGGCCGCCGGGGATCGTGCCGGTTGCGGTGATCGTCGCGTCGGCGCCGTCGGGTGGCGACTCGACCAGCTGTACGCCGCGGGCGTCCAGGCGGCGGGTGAGCGCGTCGATCAACGCCACCGAACCCGCCGGCGTACCGTCGGCGTGGGTGACCTGCCAGAGTCCGAAGGTCCGTTCGACGCTCAACCAGACGGCGTCACTGGCGGGGGAGTGTCGCGGCTCGCCCTCGGTGGCGTCGCGGATCACCTCCGACAGCACCGGATGGTCGAAGTCGGTGGCCAGGTCCGCGACCGTCCGCCCCACCCACAGTTCGCGGCGGGCGGAGCGGAACGCGACCTTGTCGAACTCCCGCTCCAGGCCGAGCGGTCGGCGTACCTGCCAGACCTCGTCCAGGGCATCGAGCAGGTCCCGCCACCGCGCGGCCACCGGCGGGCCGAACTCGTCGACCAGCAGCCGCCACTGCGCGCCGCGCTCGGCCGGCAGGTCCAACCCGGCCACCGGGCGGGTGTCGACCGGGGTGAGTTCCAGGCTTGCCTGGGCGAGTTCGGCGGCGAGGATGCGTCCGGACTTCTTGAACAGGTCACGCCAGGGGGCGGGGAAGGTGAACACCTCGGGCAGGTCGTGCCGCGGGGTCGGGTCCGAGCGGACCAGGGTGACCCGGTGCCCGACCTTCGCCAACCGTACGCAGGCAGCCATTCCCGCGAGTGTGTCGCCCAGCACGGTGATGTCAGCCACGGTGCGAATTCTAGTCACCGTGTGGTGCGTCGACACTGGTCGAGCTGTGGGGTGGCTCAGGTGTGACTCACCGGTACGGATCGTCCGGCTCGGCCCAGTCGGCGTACTGCCAGGACCAGCGATCGGGATGCTGGATCCGGTCACCGGTCAGGTCCGCGACCCAGGCGTCGGCCACGTCCCGGTCGTTGGCCAGGGAGCCCCGGTCGGTGCGGCGGAGCAGGGACAGATGCTGCTCGATCAGGGAACGGGTCAACCCGCGCTCGCGCACCGCGGTTGCCAGCTCCTGCACCAATTCCTCGGTCCCGGGCTCGCGGAGCACGCCGACGGCGTGGGTGATCAGCAGCAGCTGGTCGGTGTCGAGGCCCTCGATGCCGGCCCGGATCACCTTCTGCACCGGCGGCGGGGGAGGTGATTCCAGCACCACGACCCGCCAGTCGTAGTCGGGCCGGTCGGCGGCGGCCTGCAGTGCGGGCAGCACCCGGTCGGTCGGGCAGTGTCGCTGGGCGGGTGGCAAGAGTTTGCGCATCCGCACCAGCAGTGCAGCGGGCTGACGTTGCAGCTTTCGCGCGATCGCCTCCACCGGGGCGCCCTCCCGGGCCATCGTGACCATCGTCTCGTGGTCGTCGTCGGTGTAGGACTGGCCGTTGCGCGCCGGCGGTGGTTCGGGTGGGCCGATCAGCTCGGACTGATGGCGCTGGAAGGACAGGGTGTCGGACATGGGAATACCTCCTTTTCCCATCCTGACTGCAGAAACCGGTGATCGGGGCGGACCGGTGTTGTCCGATCGGGGGAGGTGTTGTCCGTACCGCGGTTCAATCGGGCAGGCGGGAGGTCAGCACTGCCAGCGCCTCGCGGGTGGTCAGGTCCCCGATCAGCACGCGCTCGGTCAATCCGTCCGCCAGCGCGATCAGTGCGCGCGCGTCCCGCAGGGCCGAGCGTCTCGGCGCACCCAGTTCACCCAGCAGGCCGGCCACCAGCGTCTCCTGTCCCCGCTTGCTCTCGGCGAGGATGGCCGCGATCTCGGCATCGGTGGCGGACGCGGTCAGGTAGGCGTACCAGATCGAGACCCCCGGCCCGGGTTCCGCGGCGCGCCGGATCGGGTGGCCGAGTGCCTCCCGCAACCGGCCGGCGGGGGAGGCCTGCTCGGTGTCCTCGCGGTATCGGTCGGTGCCGGCCTCGATCATCGCCCGGGCGCTCACCCGCAGCAGCTCCTCCTTGCTGGCGAAGTAGTGCTGGATCCGGCCGACCGAGACCCCGGCCGCGGCGGCCACGGTGCGCATCGACACCGCGGCGAGCCCGTCCCGGGCGATCACCAGCCACACCCCCTGCACGATCTCGGTGCGGCGGGCGTCGTGGTCGACCTGGCGTGGCATGCCCGCATCGTAACAGTACGACCGTATCGCTGTGTGTTACGATACGACCGTATTGTCAATGCAGGGATGAGGAATGTCGTGAAGAAGACCAAAGGTGCGCGCAGGCGCCGCTGGCCGTGGGTGCTGTTGATCGTCGCGTGCGCGCTGCTGCTCACCGACAAGGTGGTCGCCCTGGCGAACCCGCAACCGCAGGTCGGCCGGTTCGACGGCGTCGAGGGGGCGCGTGCCTACGACTCGGCGTACGCCGCAGCACTCGCCGCGATGCCAACCCCGACGACGATCCGGGACATCCCCACCACCTTCGGCTCGGTCCGGGTGACCCAGTGGACCCGTCCGGAGCTGACCGGTCTGGTGCCGGTGCTGCTCACCCCGGGTTGGGGATCGGGTACGCCCGCCTGGGATGCCAATCTGCGCGACCTGATGGCCGAACGCCCGGTGATCGCGGTCGACGCCGTCGGCGACGCCGGTCAGTCGGTGCAGCGCATTCCGCTGACCAGCACCGCCGATCACGCACAGTGGCTCACCGAGGTGCTGGATGCGCTCGAGGTGCCACGGGTGCACGTGGTCGGCCACTCCTTCGGCGCGGCCACCGCCACTGCCCTGGCCCTCCACCGCCCGGAGCGGGTGGCCAGTCTGACCCAGCTCGAACCGGTGCTCACCTATGGCCAGCTGCCGGCCTCGGTGATCTTCTGGAGCATCCCGGTCAACGTCCCGTTCCTGCCGCAGTCGTGGCGCGACCGTGGGTTGGCCGAGATCGGTGGCGTCGATCCGACCGAGCTGAAGACCGCCGGTCCGGTGGGGGAGATGATCGCCGCCGGCACCCAGCACTATCGGCAGGCGATGCCGATGCCGAGCCCGCTCACCGACGAGCAGATCCGGGGGCTGCGGATGCCGGTCTATCTCGCGGTCGCCGGTCGGAAATCGTTGGTGGGTGGCGATGCCGCCGTGCAACGCGCCCGGCAACTGCTGCCGCAGGGTACGATCCGCATCTTCCCGAATGCCACCCATTCCCTGCCGATGCAGGAATCCGCCGCCCTCGACGCGGACCTGCTCGCCTGGTGGCGGACCCAGGACCGGTGATCGAGGGGCCGTTACGCTGAGCGGGTGTTCACCGGAATTGTCGAAGAACTGGGTGAGATCGTCGAACTCGACGATCGGGGCGAGTCGGCCGTGCTGCGGATCCGCGGGCCACTGGTGGTGAGCGATGCGAGCCACGGTGCCTCGATCGCGGTGAACGGGGTCTGCCTCACCGTCACCGACCATGACGCGGAGACGTTCGCGGTCGATGTGATGGCCGAGACGCTCAACCACAGCAGCCTCGGTGACCTGGTGCCCGGCAGCCGGGTGAATCTGGAGCGCGCGATGGCCGCCAATGGTCGCTTCGGCGGCCACATCGTCCAGGGCCATGTGGACGGCGCCGCGCGGATCGTGTCGCGTACGCCCGGCCAGGACTGGGAGGTGGTCGGCATCGAGCTGCCCGCCGAGCTGGCGCGATACGTTGTGCACAAGGGATCGATCACCGTCGACGGGATCTCGCTGACCGTCTCGGCGGTCACCGGCGACACGTTCGAGGTCTCGCTGATCCCGACCACGCTGGCGCTCACCACCCTCGGCGCGAAGCAGCCCGGTGAGACGGTGAATCTCGAGGTCGACGTGCTCGCGAAGTACCTCGAGAAACAGATCGCGGCGCGTGACTTGTGACACCAGCCCATTCCCTGGTTGGGAATCCTCTGCCATAGTGGTCCCACGCGCTCCGGGGTCGGTGCAATTCCGAACCGGTGGTGACAGTCCACGACCCGGCCACAGCCAGTGGCCGGTTGACCTGGTGGAATTCCAGGACCGACGGTGAAAGTCCGGATGGGAGGCAGCGCGTGACGGTCGGCCAGTGCCGACCGCTGCTGGTGCTTTCCTGCGCCCGACCCCCGGAGTCATGTTCGACGACCGGGAGGATCCATGACATCCCAGACCGAGATGTGGCTCGACCTGCGCCGGCTCCGGCGCGCCGCCGCGCTCGCCCTGCACGGCCCGCTGCCGGACCCGAATCCGCGGGTGGGTGCGGTGATCTGTGACCCAGCGGGATCGGTGGTGGGTGAGGGCTGGCACCGTGGCGCCGGCACCGAACACGCCGAGATCGCCGCACTGCGGGCGGCCGGGGCCAGCGCACGGGGTGGCACGGCGTACGTCACCCTGGAACCCTGCGCCCATACCGGACGCACCGGCCCCTGCGTGCGGGCGCTGATCGAGGCAGGCATCGCACGGGTGGTGTACGCGCGGTCCGATCCGAATCCGGCCGCCGCCGGCGGTGCGCAACTCCTGACCGACGCCGGCGTGGCGGTGGCCAGGTTGGACATCGACGCCGCGGATCTCAACCCCCATTGGGAATTCGCGGTCCGCAATCAGCGCCCCTTCGTCACCTGGAAGTACGCTGCCACGCTCGACGGACGGTCCGCCGCGCCCGATGGCAGCAGCCGGTGGATCACCGGGCCCGAGGTCCGCGCCGAGGTCGGGCGACAGCGGTCCGAGTGCGACGCGATCCTGGTCGGCACCGGGACCGTGCTGGCCGACGACCCGTGGCTCACCGCCCGGCATGCGGACGGCACCCTGCAGGATGGGCAACCACTGCGCGTCGTGCTCGGCGAGCGGCCGATCCCGGCCACCGCGCGGGTCCTCGACGAGGCCGCGGAAACCCTGCTGCTGCGGCACCGTGATCCGGAGCGCGCGCTCGCCGAACTGCACGAGCGTGGCATCCGCCACCTCTGGCTCGAGGGCGGGCCCCGGGTCGCGGCCGCGTTCTGGCGCGCGGGGTTGGTCGATGAGCTGATCGGCTATCTGGCCCCGGCACTGCTCGGCGGGGGACGGCCTGCGGTCGACGAGCTGGGAATCCCCACCATGGCGGAGATCCTGCGGTTCGATGAGGCCGACGTCGCCCCGGTCGGTGCCGATCTGCGGGTGACCGCGCGCCCACGCGCCCGAGCGCACCGGACCGCGGTGGACCTCGACGTTCCCGCAGCGCTCGACGCCCTGCGCGCCGGCCGGCCGGTGCTGGTGACCGACGACGCGGACCGGGAGAACGAGGGCGACATCGTGCTGGCCGCCGATACCCTCACCGACGAGTGGCTGGCGTGGACGATCCGGCACAGTTCGGGATACGTCTGCGCCCCGCTCAGCGGCGAGCTCGCCGACCGGTTGGAGCTGCCGCTGATGGTGCCCGACAACCGCGACCCGTTGCGGACGGCGTACACGATCACCGTGGACGCGGCCACCGGTGTCGGCACCGGGATCAGTGCCGCCGACCGGGCCCACACGCTGCGCACGCTGGCCGCCGCCGGGCACGGTGAGGCGGGTCCGGCGGACCTGATCCGCCCGGGCCACGTGGTGCCGTTGCGGGCCCGCGACGGTGGCGTGCTCACCCGTCGCGGTCACACCGAGGCGGCGGTGGATCTCTGCCGGCTGGCGGGCCTCGCCCCGGTCGGCGCGATCGCCGAACTCGTCAACGACGACGGCACGATGATGCGCGCCGACGCCATCCGGGCGCTGGCCGAGCGGTCGGGCCTGGGGGTGCTCACCATCGCCGACCTGGCGGCCTGGCGCCGCTCCCACGATCGGGTCGAGCTGGTCGCCGAGACACGGATCCCCACCGCACAAGGAGAATTCGCTGCCCGTGGCTATCGGGATCTGCTGACCGGTGCCGAGCATCTGGTGCTGCACACCGACCGGCTCGGTCCGCAGCCGCTGGTCCGGGTGCATTCGGAGTGTCTCACCGGGGACGTGTTCGGATCGCAGCGCTGTGACTGCGGGCCACAACTCGACGCCGCCCTCGCGGAGGTGGCGGCGGCCGGTGGGCTGGTGGTCTATCTGGGTGGCCACGAGGGCCGCGGGGTCGGTCTGCTGGACAAGCTCCGGGCGTACGCCGAACAGGATGCGGGTGCCGACACCGTGCAGGCCCAGACCCGGCTCGGGCTGCCGGTCGATGCGCGTGAGTACGGCGCTGCGGCAGCGATCCTGGGCGATCTCGGCATCGACCGGATCTCATTGCTCAGCAACAATCCCGCCAAGGCCGCCGGCCTCACCGAGGCCGGCATCGAGGTCGCCGAGACCAGACCACTGCGGGCCGGCCAGCACCCCGACAACCTGGCCTATCTGCGGACCAAGGCCGCACGGCTGGGGCACCGCACGCTGCTGCACCCGGCCGACGAACTCAAGGAGCGAGCATGAGCGGACACGGCGCACCCACCCTGGAACTCTCCTCGGTGGCCGCGGGCGGACTGCGCGGGGTGATCGTGGCGAGCAGTTGGCATGAGGTCGTGATGAACGGGCTGATCGACGGCGCGCGCCGCGGTCTCGAGCAGGCCGGGTTGAGCGGTGAGGTGATCCGGGTGCCGGGCAGTTTCGAGCTGCCGGTCGCCTGCGCCCGGCTCGCACCCGGCCACGACTTCCTGGTCGCTCTCGGTGTGGTGATCCGCGGTGGCACCCCGCACTTCGACCACGTCTGCCAGGCGGCCACCATGGGGATCACCCGGGTCAGCGTGGATACCGGTACGCCGATCGGTTTCGGCGTGCTCACCTGTGACACCGAGGAGCAGGCGCTGGCCCGGGCGGGTCTGCCGGATTCGCTCGAGGACAAGGGTTTCGAGGCCGCCCAGGCCGCGATCCTCACCGCGGTGACACTTGCGGGAGCAGGCAGGTGACGTGGCACCTCCAGCAGGTCAGACCCCCGCGCCCCGGTCGGGGCATCGTCCTTCGGTCCGAGCATGGTGTGTCATGCCCCAACCGAATTCCCATGCCCCGACCACCGAGCGCGCAGTCGACCTGGGTTCATCTCGACACGCTCGCTGCGCGAGCTACTCGATGAACGTGAGATCCTTCTGCCCACCACAGAGCATTCAACTCCCGTGTGCCTCGAGGAAGGCGTACACCTCGGTCTCGTCGACGCCGGGGAAGGCACCCGGGGGGAGGGCGGCCATCAGATGTGAGTGGGCGCGTGCCGACGGCCACGCGTGCCCGGCCCAGGCGCTGGACAGTTCCGCGGGTGGCCGGCGGCAGCAGGTCTCGTCGGGGCAGCGGGACTTCGAGCGCTCCCGGGTGTCCCGGCCACGGAACCACTTGGCCTGCACGTAGGGCACCCCGATGCAGGTCGAATACGACCCCTCGACCCGCGCGGTGCACCAGAACGTGCCCGCCGAGGTGTCGGTGTACTGGTCGAAGGCGTTGAACTTGTCGGAGGCGTCGAAGACCTGCCGGCTGGTCCAGTAGCGGCAGACCGGCTGACCCTCGATCGCGCCGGTGTGGTCGGCCGGGAAGTTCACCCCGTCGTTCTCGTAGGCCTTGTAGATGATCCCGGACTCGTGCACCTTCTGGAAGTGCACCGGGATGTCGAGATGGTGGGTGATCAGGTTCGTGATCCGGTGACTGGCGGCCTCGTAGGAGACCGCGAACGCGTCCCGCAGATCCTCCACCGCGAGCTGCTTCTCCTTCTTGGCCTGGGAAAGGAACTCCACCGTCGTCGACTCCGGCATCAGCAGGGCCGCGGCGAAATAGTTCGTCTCGATCCGCTGGCGCAGGAAGTCGCCGTAGTTGTTCGGGGTCTGATGGCCGAGCACGTAGTGCCCCAGGGCCTGCAGCAGCACCGATCGCGGATCGTGGTCACCGCCGGCGGAGCGGGGCAGATAGATCCGCATCTGCTTCAGGTCGGTCACCGAGCGGGTGGAGTGCGGCAGGTCACCGACGTGCTGCAGGGTGAAGCCGAGGTGGGCGGTGATCGCACCGATCTCGTGCTGGGACAGCGGGCCGCGGCGATAACCGGCCTTCTTCAACAACCCGGCCGCCTGCTCCTCCAGCTCACCGAAGTAGTTGTTGTGGGCCTTCATCTCCGCACGCAGTTCGGTGTTCGCGCGACGGGCCTCCTCGGGGGTGGCGACCTGTTCCTCGGCGGTGCGGGCCAGCTCGCGATGGAGCCCGACCAGCGCCTCCAGCACCTCCATCGGCATCCGCGGGGAGATCCGCACGCTGGGCAGGCCCTTCTGCTGCGCGAGCGGGGAACGCATCGCCCGCTCCAGCTCGATCTCCAGCATGGTGCGCCGGTTGGGCACCTCGGAGAGGAAGTCATCGATGGTGACCTCGTACGCCTTGGCGAGCTTCTGCAGGATGGAGACCTTGGCCTCGCGCTTGCCGTTCTCCAGCAGGGAGAGCTGGGAACTGGCGATCCCGGTGAGCTCGGAGACCCGGGAGAGGGTCAGGTCCCGCTCCTTGCGCAGGGCGCGGATCCGGCGGCCCAACGAAAACGGGTCGAAAACAGACTCCGGCTCGGGGTCCTTGGGGCGGCGCTGCCAATCCGATTCGGTCACTCTTTCACTCTAGCTAATTTTTGCATTTCTTTCACCAGAAACCTGCTGGGCAGGCGTTGTTTCTTGGCGCATCGTTGTTTCTGCCGGCCGATACGAGCCGAAGCCACAGACCGTGAACCGAGCGAAGGAGCCGTGATGAGCGAGAGCAGCACCCACATCCCGATGAGCGCCGAGTCGATGGAGCAGGACTGGAAGGACAACCCCCGCTGGACCGGGGTCCGCCGCGACTACACCGCCGCTGACGTGGTGCGGCTGCGCGGTCGGGTGCAGGAGGAGCACACCCTCGCCAAGCGCGGTGCCGAGCGGCTCTGGGACAAGCTGCACAGCGAGGACTTCATCAACGCCCTCGGTGCGCTGACCGGCAACCAGGCCGTGCAGCAGGTGAAGGCCGGCCTGCAGGCCATCTATCTCTCCGGTTGGCAGGTCGCGGCCGACGCCAACCTCTCCGGCCACACCTACCCCGACCAGTCGCTCTACCCGGCGAACTCGGTGCCGCAGGTGGTCCGCCGGATCAACAACGCACTGCTGCGCGCCGACCAGATCGAGTGCGCCGAGGGCATCCAGACCGTCGAGGACTGGCTGGTGCCGATCGTCGCCGACGCCGAGGCCGGCTTCGGTGGACCGCTGAACGCGTACGAACTGATGAAGGCGATGATCGCCGCCGGTGCCGCGGGTGTGCACTGGGAGGATCAGCTCGCCAGCGAGAAGAAGTGTGGCCACCTGGGTGGCAAGGTGCTGATCCCCACCAAGCAGCACGAGCGCACCCTGAACGCCGCCCGGCTGGCGGCCGATGTGGCCGGCACCCCGAGCGTGATCGTGGCCCGCACCGACGCCGAGGCGGCCACCCTGATCACCTCCGACGTCGACGAGCGGGACCAGGAGTTCATCACCGGTGAGCGCACCGGCGAGGGCTTCTACAAGGTGCGCAACGGCATCGAGCCGTGCATCGCCCGCGGCCGGGCGTACGCCGACTATGCCGACCTGCTCTGGATGGAGACCGGTACGCCGGATCTCGAGCTGGCGAAGAAGTTCGCCGACGCGATCCACCAGACCCACCCCGACCAGATGCTGGCCTACAACTGCTCGCCGTCGTTCAACTGGAAGAAGCACCTGGACGATGCGACCATCGCCAAGTTCCAGAAGGAACTGGCCGCGATGGGCTACAAGTTCCAGTTCATCACCCTGGCCGGCTTCCACGCGCTGAACTACTCCATGTTCGACCTGGCGCACGGCTACGCCCGCGAGCAGATGAAGGCCTACGTGGAGCTGCAGGAGCGCGAGTTCGCCGCCGAGGAGCGCGGCTACACCGCCACCAAGCACCAGCGCGAGGTCGGCACCGGCTACTTCGACCAGATCGCCCAGGCGGTGAACCCGTCGAGCTCGACCGGTGCGATGGCCGGTTCGACCGAGTCCGCCCAGTTCTGATCGATACGGCTCCAAGCGATACGGCGCTGATCGAAGGCGCCTGATCCCCGCCCCCGAACCAGCGTGCGGGTGACCACCTGCCGAGGTCTTGTCCAAACCTCCCGGTCACCCGCACGCAACCTTCCTCTCTCAAGTCCCTTCCCCAGAAAGTCCGTCCAGCAAAGGATTCCGAGATCATGCAGCAGATCGAGATCGTCGCCACCGAAGTCGTCGACCGGGCCGATGAGGTGCTCACCCCCGAGGCGCTGGAGTTCGTGGCCGTCCTGCACCGGCTCGCCGGGGGGCGGCGCAACGAGCTGCTGGCCGAGCGCAGCGTGCGATCCGCGGCGATCCAGGCCGGTCATGATCCGATCCGGCCGACGGAGACCGCGCACCTGCGCGCCGATCCGCACTGGCAGGTCGCACCGCCGGCGCCCGGGCTGGCCGACCGTCGGGTCGAGATCGTCGGTCCCACCGAACCCAAGCAGGCGATCAACGCGCTGAACTCCGGTGCCCGCGTCTGGCTCGCCGACCTGGAGGACGCCACCAGCCCGACCTGGCGGAACGTGATCTCGGGTCAGGTGACGCTGCGCGATGCGGTGCGCGGCGAACTGGAGCATGACACCACCGAGCGGCACTACCGGGTCACCGCCGAGGTGACCCCGACGATCGTGCTGCGGCCCCGCGGCTGGCACCTGACCGAGTCGCACCTGCTCGTCGACGGTGAACCGGTGCCCGCCGCCCTGGTCGACTTCGGCCTCTATTTCTTCCACAATGCAAGGGAATTGATCGCCCACGGTCGCGGCCCCTACTTCTATCTGGCGAAGCTGGAGTCGCACCAGGAGGCGCGGCTGTGGAACGCGGTCTTCAACACCGCCCAGGACCTGCTGGGCATCCCGCGCGGCACCATCCGGGCCACCGTGCTGATCGAGACGATCACCGCGGCCTTCGAGATGGAGGAGATCCTCTACGAGCTGCGGGAACATGCGGCGGGACTGAGCGCCGGCCGCTGGGACTACCTGTTCTCGCTGGTGAAGCAGTTCCGCAGTCGCGGCCAGGCGTACCTGCTGCCCGATCGCGATCAGATCACCATGGCCGCACCGTTCCTGCGCGAGTACACCAGCGAACTGGTGCGGGTCTGCCATCGCCGCGGGGCGTACGCCATCGGCGGGCCGGCCGCCTTCGTCCCGAACCGACAGAACCCGGCCGCCAACCGGCGCGCGCTGGACCGGGTCCGGATCGACCACACCCGGGAGGCCAAGGACGGATTCGACGGCTCCTGGGTCGCCCACCCCGACCTGGTGCCGGTCTGCGCGGCGGTCTTCGACGAGACCCTCGGTTCGGGCGAGCACCAGCAGGCCCGCCGGCGCCGCGACCGGCCGGCCGACACCGCCGCGCTGATCGACGTGCGCGTCCCGGACGCCGACATCAGCGAACGCGGGGTGCGGACCAACATCCGGGTCGGCCTGCGCTACCTGGACGCCTGGCTGCGCGGCCGCGGTGCGGTGGCGATCGGTTCGATGATGGAGGATGCCGCGACCGCCGAGATCTGCCGCTCCCAGCTCTGGCAGTGGCGGCACCTGGGTGCGCGCACCGCTGAGGGGCAACCGATCAGCGCCGAATGGCTGACCGAGCTGATCGCGCAGGAGTACGCGCTGATCCCGCGGGAGGCCGAGGACCGGCTCGACGAGGCCCGGGAGCTGTTCGCCGAGGTGGTGCTGGCCGAGCGGTACCCGGAGTTCCTGACCCTGGCGGCATACCCGCACCTGCTCGCGGGGAAGCCGGCCCGGTTGGCGCCGGCGGCCTGAACGGCGGTCAACGCAGCACCGTGTCACCGGCCGACATCGCTCGATCGCGGCCCGCCAGCGCGGCCGCGCACCCCAGGCAGAGGGCCATGATCAGCATGGTGTGCGCCAGGTTCTGATCGCCCAGGGCCTCGACGTTGTCCGGGCGATAGGGGAAGTTCCCGCCGAACCCGGCCAGCATCAGCACCAGGAGCAGGCCGAGGAAGGCGTTGCCGAGCACCAGCAGAACCCGAGCCGGTACAGGGAATCCGGGAGATCCGTGCCGTGCGTAACCGCCATCGGTGAGCAGGCGCCAGACCAGCCCGAGCATCAGGGCGACGCTGATGCCACCGAAGGCGAGGGCGGACACCGGTTCGGCGATCCAACTGCGGTAGGGCCAGGCCACTGCCAGCAGGAGCATCGTGGTCAGGGTGACCAGTCGGCCGACGGTCAGTCGGCCGCGGAGCAGCAGGGCCAGGGCGATCACCAGCACCGCCGGCACGGCCAGCACGGTGCCGGCGTCGGCATCGGCCGGGATGCCGAACAGGGTGTTGATCGTCGACGCGGTCATCACCGCGGTGAAGGCCGCGGCCGCTGCTGCGGCGACCCGGAGCCCGCGGCGTGCGGTGCGCACCGCGAGCACGGCGGCGGCCGCCGTGGTGACCGCACCGAGCCACGAGGACAGGCTGAGCCTTTCGAGGAATCCCTGCACGGCGGGGATTCCGAAGGCCGCGAAGAGCTGACCGATGACCTGATCCGCCACCAGTGGTACGCCGAGGATCATCGCCAGCCAGGGCAGATTCGTTCGCCACGCCTCGGGGACGTCGTCGGGATCGGGGCGCAGGTCGAAGTCGCCGGAGACCCGGTCGGCCCACCAGATGGCCAGCGCCATCGCCACCGCGACCAGCAGCACGACCCACGCGCCGCCCAGCAGTCCGACCAGTCGATTGGTCAGCCCGCCGGCGGTGACATCGGTCGCCAGTTGCAGACCGCGCAGCCCGGCAAGCCCGATCAGCAGCAGGCCCAGGGCGACCCGTACCGCGCCGTCTGATCGCCCCGGTGCCGGCCGATCGGGTGGGGTGTCGATCAGCCGGCGCAGCGCCGTGCCGGTCCATGCGGCGGTGGCCACGGTCAACTCGCCGAAGGCGGCACCCGCCATCAGCATCGCCGGGGTGGCCAGCAGCGACAGCAGGGCGGCCATCAACACCAGGTTGCCCAGGGTGCGGTCGTAGGTCGGGTTCTCGAAGGGGACGCCGTGGACGGTCGCCCCGGCGTACAGGGCCGTGCCGATGACCACCAGGGTGACGACGAACTCCCACCAGGCGAACCGGGTCCGCCAGCGCAGGACCATCAAGGCCCCGAGTGCCACCGGTGCCGCCAGGGTCGTCCACAGGGTCGGGCCCTGCAACTCGGGGGAGGAGGGCACGTGGTGCAGGTTGAGCGGGATCAGCAGGACGGCGGTGACGACCAGCCAACCGAGCGGCCGGAGCCAGCGCCGCAGGTGGAGTGCCGCGCAGAAGAGTGCGGTGAGCGCGAAACCGAGAACCACCTGGACCAGTGCCAGCATCGGTGCGGGAATGGTGTTCACCCCACCGACCCGCAGCGGCAGCCGGGTCCGCAGCCAGGGGGCCAGCAGCACCGTCACCGTGGCCAGTGCGTACAGCAGATATCCGGCCCAGACGATCGCGGTCAGCCCGGCCGGCCAACGGTGTCCGCGCAGTACGCCGTCGCGGATCGGGTCGAGGAGCACCCGGCGCATCACATAGCCGACGAGCTCGACGAGCCGGCGCAGCGGTCCGGTGCTCATGGGCCCACCCGGTCCATCGTCCACTCCGGGTCGCGACCGAGCACCCAGATCCCCGAATCGCTCGGTTGCAGGATGCGGTTGCTGGCCGGCGTCAGTGGCCAACTGCCTCGCCGCTGTCCGTCCGGCCCCACGGCGGACAGCTCGTCCCCGGTGACCAGAAAGGCGGTGTCATCGACGGTGAGCAGGTCATCGGCGCCACCGAGCGCCGCGACCCGTCGGCCGTCGGCCGGGTCCAACAGCAGCGTCTCGCGTTGCCCGGCCACGACGACCCGGGTGCTGGTCACCGCCAGCGTGACCGTGGCCGGCACTGCCGACTCCCAGACGAACTGCTCGTCGGCGATCCTGGTCATCCGCAGCCAGCCGGCGGCATTGGTGAACAGCTGGCCACGGCTGACCGCCACCCCGCGGATCGGGATGGGGCTGTCGTGTTGCCAGAGCTGGGCACCGGTCGCGGCGTCGAGGACGGTGATGTTCTGTTGTTCGTCGGCCACCGCGATCGAGGTGCCGTCGCTGGCCGGTTTCACGGTCACGCCCGCATCGAGTTGTTGCCGCCACAGTTCCCGTCCGGTGGCCAGGTCCAGGCCGTGCACGCTGCCGCCGAGGGTGGCGACGACGATCCGGTCGGTACCGACCCGGACCGGGCCGGTGGAGCTGACATCGGGCAGGGTCGCGGTCCAGGCCTGGTAGCCACCGGGGTGGTAGAGCTGGACCCGCCGGTCGGTGGTGCTCACCGCGATCATGTCGCCCACTGCGGTGAGGTTGAGGATCGCGCCGCCGGGATGCAACCGGGTCACCGGTAGCTGGTCGTTCTGCTCGGTGGCCTCCAGGGCGATCACGTCGGGGGTGACCGAGGCGCGCAGCATCGCCACCCCGCCCGCGCTGACCGCTCCCGCACCGGACATCGTCTGGTCGCGGCCACGTTCGAAGCCGAAGCTGGCGTCCCCACGGAATCCGGTCATCGGCCGCCGGGTCCAGTCGGCCAGTCGATCCAGCGGAACCTGTGGCGGGAGCAGCCGGTCGGGTTTGAGCGGTTCCACCTCGCCCGGGCGGGTGGACCACTGCAGCGGCGCCGGGCCGAGATCGGTGCTGCCGCGTTCGGCGACCACCCCGCGCCCCGGGCACCAGGTGTTCTCCTCCCGCCAGCTCCGCGGCGTACCGTCCTCGGCGGTGAGCGCGGTATCGGAGACCACCAGCAGGCAGTCGCCGACCGCGCTGGCGGACGAGTCGTTGCGGTAGCGGCCGATGCCGAACTCCTCGTTGCCGGCGACCTCGCCGGTGGAGTTCCAGCGGACGCCGGGTGCGACATCGGCCGGAAGTTCGAGCAACCCGGGTCCGAACACCAGGCCGCGATCACCCCAGGTCTGCGCGGTCCTGGTGATCGCACCGGCGTTGTCCAAGCCACGCAACCGATTCCGCCACGGGTCGTTCCAGCCGCTGGCGAACAGCGTTTCCCGCCACCACTGGGTCGGCCACCGGTCCCGTCGCAGGATCGTCTCGTAGGCGGTGCTGGAGATGGCCTCCACCGCCTGCTGGGGCGAGAGCCGGGCATGTTCCACCATGGCGGGGTCGCTGGCTCCGGCGCCGGTGCGGCCCGTTCCTTCGATGGTGGCGTACGCCCGGTCGGCGTCCGCGGGGACCCAGCGCCCTGCAGCCCCGGTGAGCGCGACCGGGTTTCGGAACGGGTCGGTCGCGAGTACGCCGGCGGTGGTCAGCAGCGCGAGCAGCAGGATCAGCACCGAGACCTCGCGGGCCCGGTGCCGCGGCGGCTCGTACCGTGTCGACATCGTGGCCTGATGGTAGGGCAGGGACCGGGTCGCGGAGCCGCGCTGATGCTCGCGTCGGATTCGGGATTCGAACGGCTTGACGGATTGTCGGTGCCGGTGGTTATAGTTGGTCCTGTTCGAACACGTGTTCGAGGACGCACTTGGGGAAGGGCCTCTTGAGCACCCGTTCGGACGCAGGGCTGGTCCCGGCGCGGGTGGAACTCGACCCCCGCTCGCGCCGGGGCTTCCTCATTTCCATGGGGCCGCCCGGGTCGAGACACACGCCAACAGGTGCGACGAACCGGGGAGCGGCCATGCGGATCCATCGAGAAGCCATCGCGGTGCGGGACGGTGTCGTCGACGGCATCGAGGCCCCGGTCGAGTTCTGCTGGCGGGGCCTGGTGTGGCAGGTCACCGAGATCCAGGCGCGCTGGGTGCTGACCTCCCCGTGGTGGGAGTCACCCGCCGCCCGGGCGGTGCGCGACGGCGGCGTCCGGGTCGCCGAGGGCGCATCGACCGACCTGATCGCCGAGTGGATCGGCTGGCGGGTGCTGGCCGAGCGGGGTTCGGCGCACACCGGTTCCCGACGCAGCGGGGTGTTCGAGCTGCAGCATGCCACGGCCACCGGGTGGTGGCTGGACGCCGTGATCGATTGAGGGAGGGACGATGACCGACGCGAGCAGTGAGCTCGCCCGGGCCCGGGCCACGCTGGTCCAGGCGGAGCTGACGACCCCGGCCGCCGACCGCTATCTGACCGCCCATCGGGCCGCCGGGCAGGTGGCCGCGGTGGTGCTGGCGATGCGCTGCCGGCCGGGTCGGCAGCCGGCGCGGCGCAATGCCTGGGGGTTGCTGGCGGAGGTGGCCCCGGAGCTGGCCGAGTGGGCCGGATTCTTCCTTGCCCTGCAAGGAAAATGTGAGGTGCTGCGTGCCGGGGCGAGCAACCTGGTGAGCACCCGCGAGGCCGATGATCTGGTCCGGGAGGCGGCCGCCTTCCACGATCAGGTGACGGGCCGACTCGTCGGTGACCGCCGATCGGGGGTCACCCCCGACAGCAGCGCCCATGCCTGATCCCTTCGTGCATCTGCGCGTGGCATCGGCCTACTCGCTGCGCCACGGGGCCTCCCAACCGGCCGAACTGGTGGCGCGGGCCGCCGAGCACGAGATGGACACCCTCGGGCTGACCGACCGCGACGGGCTCTATGGCGCGATCCGCTTCGCCGGCGCCTGCCGGGACGCCGGCATCGCCCCGGTGCTCGGTATCGATCTGGCCATGCACCCCGGAAACGTCACGGAGGCAGGGAATCTCCCGGCAGAAACCTGCGAGCGCAGCGAGCGCGGGGGTCTGGGGGTCGCCCCCCAACGACTCTGCGTGCTCGCCAGCTCACGGGCGGGGTGGGCGGCGCTGTGCCGGTTGACCTCGGCGGCGCACCTGTCCGGGCAGCGGGGGAGGCCGGTCGCCGACCGCGCGACGATCATGGAGTACGCCGCCGGTGGTGAGCTGGTCGTGCTGCTCGGTGCGGACTCCGATGTCGGTCGGGCCGTGGTCGAGCGGCCGGAGGTGGCGGAGCGGTTGCTGCGGGACTGGGCGCAGGTGCTGCCACCGCAGGCGTTGGTGGTCGGGGTGAGCGATCATCAGCTGCCCGGGCGGGGGATCGGCTCCAGCGTCCAGGCGGCCCGGTTGTTGGCGTTGGCGGACCACTGCCGGGTGCCGGCGGTGCTGACCAATGCGGTCCGGATGGCGCACCGGGACCAGGCACCCACCATCGACGTGCTCGACTGTGCCCGCCGGTTGGTGCCGCTGGATGCCCGCAACGTGGATCGGCGCAATGCCGAGGCCTGGTTGAAATCGGGCAAGGAGATGGCGGTGCTCGCCGAACTGCTGGCCCGCCGTGCCGGCCGCGGTGCCGACGGCGGTTCGCGGCTGATCGCCGAGACCAGGATGCTGGCGATGCGCTGCCGGCTGGATCCGCGCCGCGATCTGGGCCTGGGGGAGATCCATCTGCCCGAGCTGTCGGTGATCGGTGGCGGCACCCGCGTCGGCGACGCCCAGCAGCTGCTCGCGAATCGTTGCGAGGCAGGGATCTCCGCACGCTATGGCACGGCCGACGAGGCGATCCGACGTCGGCTGGACGAGGAACTCGCGGTGATCGCCCAGCACGGCTTCGCCTCCTATTTCCTCACCGTCGACGATGTGGTCCGGCTGGTCCGCGGACGCGGTTGCCGGGTGGCTGCACGCGGTTCCGGTGCGGGGTCGCTGGTCAACCATCTGCTCGGCATCTCCGGGGTCGACCCGATCCGGCACGGCCTGATCATGGAGCGGTTCCTGTCCCCGTTGCGAAAGAGCCTGCCGGACATCGATCTGGACGTGGAATCCCACCGGCGGGAGGAGATCTATCAGCAGATCCTTGCTGCCTACGGCGGTGAGCGGGTGGCCTGTGTGGCGATGTTGGAGACCTACCGGGTGCGGCATGCGGTCCGCGACGTGGGTGCCGCGCTCAGCCTCCCGCCCGGGGAGATCGACGCGATCGCCAAGGCGTTTCCGCACATCCGGGCCCGGGACGCCCGGGCGGCGCTGCGTGATCTGCCGGAGCTGCGGGCGGCCGGGTTGGCGGAGCGGCGGTTGGATCTGCTGTTCGAGCTGGTCGAGTCGCTGGACGGGCTGCCGCGGCACGTCGCACTGCACCCCTGTGGCGTACTCCTCTCCGACGCCACCCTGCTGGATCGCACCCCGGTCGAGGCCAGCTTCGCCGGCTATCCGATGAGCCAGTTCGACAAGGACGACGTCGAGGAGATCGGGATGCTCAAACTGGATGTGCTCGGCATCCGGATTCAGTCATCGATGTCCCACGCGGTCGCCGAGGTGGAACGCACGACAGGGGAGCGGATCGATCTGGAATCCCTTGCCGACAACGGATTCAGCGACCCCGACACCTATCGGTTGATCGGCGAGGCCCGCACCCTGGGCTGCTTCCAGATCGAGTCACCCGGGCAGCGCGAACTGATCGGCAAGTTCGGCCCCAGTGACTTCACCGACATCATCATCGACATCTCGCTGTTCCGGCCCGGACCGGTGAAGAGCGACATGGTGCGTCCCTTCCTGGAGGCCCGGCAGGGTTATGCGCGGCCGAGCCATCTGCATCCGGATCTGGAACCGTTCCTGCGCGAGACCTGCGGGGTGGTGGTCTTCCACGAGCAGGTGATCCAGATCATCGCCACGCTCAGCGGGTGCAGCCTGGCGATCGCCGACGAGGTGCGCCGGGCGCTCGGCAGCGTCACCGGACAGGCCGACGCGAAGGCCTGGTTCATCCCGACCGCGATCGGCCGCGGTTATTCCCCGGTGGTGGTGCAGCGAGTGTGGCAGGTGCTGGAATCCTTTGCCTCGTTCGGTTTCTGCAAGGCGCACGCCGCCGCGTTCGCGCTGCCGACCTTCCAGTCGGCCTGGTTGAAGACGCACTGGCCGGCCCACTTCCTGGCCGGGGTGCTCACCCATGACCCCGGGATGTATCCGAAACGGCTGATCCTGGAGGAGGCCCGCCGCTGCGGGGTGGCGCTGCTCGGTCTCGATGTGAACGCCTCCGCCGACGGTTACCTGGTGGAACGCCTCCCGGAGGTGGCGGACACCGGTGCCGCACCGGATTCCCCGCCACGATGGGGGATCCGGCTGTCGCTGGCCGAGGTGAAGGGGATCAACGCCACCGAGGTGGCGCGGATCGTCGCGGGCCGCCCCTATCGGTCGCTGACCGACTTCTGGAACCGGGCCCAGGTGTCGGCGCCGGTGGTGGAGCGGTTGGTGCTGGCCGGTGGCTTCGATGCGGTGCATCGCCTGGGCACGGCGACCTCGGTGCGGCGGGGCCGGCTCACCCGGCGGGATCTGCTGCTCACCGTGGCCGATCTGCAGCGCGACAGCCGGGCCGGCATCAAGCAGGCCCGCCGGGCCCGCGGGTTGGCCGGCGGGGCGGCGCGACGGGTGGGTCCGGCCGATGGGGCGGCGTCCGATCCGCGGGACCGGGCGTTGGCGCAGAGCCGGCGGCCGGCCGAGGTCCGGCCGCCGGAGATCCAACTGCCGTTGGATTTCACCGAGGACACCGACCCCGTCCCCAGCGGCCTGCCCGAGCTGACCGACAGCGAACGGGTGCAGGCCGAGCTGGCGGTGCTGGGGTTGGATGTGAGCCGGCATGTGGTCGACTTCTATGCGCCACTGCTGGCGGCCCTGCAGGTCACCCGGTCCCGCGACCTGTTGTCGGTGCGTCGGCGGCAGGGGGTGCTGGTCGCCGGGGTGAAGGTGGCGACCCAGACCCCGCCGATCCGCTCCGGGCGTCGGGTGGTGTTCCTCACCCTGGATGACACCACCGGCCCGGTCGATGCCACCTTCTTCGAGGATGCCCAGGGGCCCTATGCGCGCACCATCTTCGGCTCCTGGCTGCTGGTGGTGCGCGGGGAGCTGCGGCGTACCGGACCGCGTGGGGTCTCGGTGCTGGCGGACGGCTGCTGGGATCTGGGTGAACTCTTCGAACGCTGGCAGTCGGTGCTGGAGCTGACCGGTGACCGGGAGCGGGCGCTGACCGCGGTCCGGGATCTGCTGGCGGAGGTGCCCGAGGACTTCGGCGGTGGAGCCCGGCGGATGCTGGTGCACCCCAGCGGATTCCGGCAATCGGCGTACGCCGACATCAAACCGGCCGGTGGCAGCGGGCCGGCGGGGTCCCCGGCGACCGGGGCACCGCGGAAGCTGTGGCACTCCAGTCCGGGGAGTTCGGGCCGATGAGCGGGTGGTCCGGGTGGTGTCAGCCCGGGGTCGCGGTGGGGCTCGCCGAGGCGGGCGTCGGGCTGGGTGCGGGGCCGGCCGGGGCGGCCGGGGCGCTGCTCGGTGCCGGCGCCGGTGCGGGTGCTGTCGTCGCGGCCGGGCTCGGTGGGGCGGCCGGCGTGGGACGCGGGATTCCCTTACGGATCAGGAAGGAGGTGGCGGCGTGCTGGTCGTCGCCGCGGTAGTACATCATCAGGGTCGCCTCCGGCGGCGCCTCGGCCGGCCCGAAGCTGGCGGAGAAACTGCCGTCGACACCGGTCGCGTACCCCTGCACCAGATTGCGCCCGGTGCCCTCCAGATAGAACTCACCGACCGCGCCGACGATCGGCTGGCCGGCCTGGTCGAGCAGGCGGCCCCGGACGGTGAACCGGTCACCCGGGCCGACGGCGAGCCCGTCGAGCCGGACCGGGGCGGGGTCGTTCAGCGCCGGGGTGGCCGAGCTGCCGGCGCTGCTCGCGTGGGTCGGCGTCGCGGTGGGCGAGACGGTCGGGGTGGGCGAGGCGGTCGTGGTGGCGGCCGGCGCGCTGGGGACGCTCGGTGCGGTGGGCGCGGCACTCGGGCTGCCGCTGCACCCGGCGAGCAGCAGCAACCCGCAGGCGACGGCCGGGAGGGCGGTGCGGAGCTGGGGCATCGGATTCCTGCGGGTCGGCTGGTCGAGGGGTGTTCGTCGCTCAACCTAAGCCGCGACGCCGGGTCCGGCAACTTCACCGGGCACCGGCCGATATCCTCCACCTCGAGGAGGCAGGATGAGCGAGAACCAGCAGACGGGCCGGGGTGCGGGGCGCCCCACCGGCCAGCGGCGACGGTCGATCTCCCAGCGGTGGCTGGTTCAGTTGCTGACCGAGCAGCTCGATCGCCACGGGGCCGGCACGGGGCTGGAGGTCGTCGACCTGGGCGGCGGCACCGGCGGGCTGGCCGCCGCATTGGCGGAGGCCGGGCACCGGGTGCTGGTCGTCGACCCCTCCCCGGATGCGTTGGCGGCGACCGCCCGCCGGACCACCGAGGCCGGGCTCGGGGACCGGTTGCGGGCGGTGCAGGGCGACACCACCACCCTGGCCGAGGTGGTGCCCGACGGTTCGGCGGATGTGGTGCTCTGCCATCTGGTGCTGGAGCGCACCGAGGACACCGCCGAGGCGCTGCGCAGCATCGCCGCCGCGGTCGCCTCCGGGGGGCTGTTGAGCGTGCTGATCACCCAGCGGTTGCCGCGGATGCTCAAGCAGGCCGAGGCCGGCAACTTCGCCGAGGCGTCCCGGTTGCTGGGCGACGAGGGCCTGCTGGATCGGGGGACGCTGCGGGAGCTCCTCACCGAGGCCGGCTGGGAGCCGATCGCCGAGCACGGCATCGGCGTACTCTCCGACCAGGTGCCGACCACCGTCGCCGAGGGCCGCTCCGACGAACTGCTCGAGCTGGAGGCGGCCGCCTCCGAACGACCCGAGTTCATCGAGACGGCGACCCGGTTCCACGTGCTTTCCCGCAAGGAGTAGCACCCCAGGGGTGTCCCCGATGAGTGGACCGCGGCGGTCCACCGTGCTGCATGTGGACATGGACGCCTTCTATGTCGCGGTGGAGCTGCGGCACCGGCCGGAGCTGATCGGGCAACCGGTGCTCGTCGGCGGCGCGACCCGCGGGGTGGTGCTCTCGGCGAGTTACCAGGCCCGCGCCTTCGGCGTCGAGGGCGGGATGCCGATGACCAGGGCGCGGCGACTCTGCCCGCGGGCGGTGGTGCTGCCACCGGACTTCGAGGCGTACACCGCGACCTCGCGCGGGGTCTTCGCGATCCTCGAGGCGATCACCCCGACGGTGGAGCCGATGTCGATCGACGAGGCCTTCCTCGACATCGCGGGGGCGGTACGCCGGCTCGGGAGTCCGGCGCGGATCGGCGAGCTGATCCGCGCCCAGGTCTTCGACGAACAGGGCATCACCTGCTCGGTCGGGATCGGGCCCTCGAAGTTCGTCGCCAAGCTCGCCTCCACCTCGGCCAAACCCGACGGGCTGCGCGAGGTGGTTCCCGATCGGGTGGTGGAGTTCCTGCACCCGCTGCCGGTGACCGCTATCTGGGGCGTGGGGGAGGCCACCGCGGAGAAGCTGCACCGGCTCGGCCTGCGGACCGTCGCCGACCTGGCCCACACCCCGCGGACCACCCTGCAACGGGGGCTCGGTGCACACCTGGGCGGCATGCTGGCCGAGCTGGCCTGGGGGCGGGACACCCGGTCGGTGCGGGCCCGGCCGGTCGAGCGCAGCATCGGCTCGGAGCAGACCTTCGGCCGCGACACCGACGACGATGCTCTGGTCCGCCGGGAGCTGCTGCGGATGGCCGACCGCACCACCGCCCGGATGCGCGCCGCCGGGATGCTCGGGCGGACGGTGGTGATCACGGTGCGGTTCGCCGACTACAGCCAGCTGACCCGCTCGGGCACCCTGCGCACCCCGACCGACGGCACCGGTGAGGTGTACGCCCGGGCCGCGGCACTGTGGGAGTCCCTCGGTCTCACCCGTCCCCGGATCCGCAAGGTCGGTGTCCGGGTCGAGGGGCTGGTACCGGCCACGGAGGCGTACATCCAGCCCGAACTCGCCGAACCCGAGCGCGGGTGGCGGGAGGCCGAGCGGGCGATGGATGCCGCGGTCGCCCGGTACGGTCCGGATGCCGTCCGTCGAGCGGCCCTGACGCGCCACACGAGTCACACCAGCCACATCGGGCGCGGGTAAGGGATGCCCCTGAAGGTGTGGGTTTCCTTGGCCCTGTACGCGAACTAGACTTTGCCTTGACCCGCTCCACAGTGGCGCGGAACCGTTCCCCACATGGAGGTGACACGGTGGCTCTGTCGGATGAGGAACAGAAGCTCCTCGAGCAGATGGAGGCTGCCCTGGCGGCCGAGGATCCGAAGCTCGCGCATGCGATGCGCGGCACGCGAACGCCTCGTACGCTGCGACGAAAGCGAGCAGCTCTGTCGGGGGTCGCGTTCCTGATCGGCTGCGGGATGCTGGTCGCCGGCATGCGACTGCACTGGCTCGTCTCGGTGCTCGGCTTCGTGGTGATGCTGGCCTCGACGATCATCGCCATCAGCGCCTACCGCCGCCAGGAGCAGAGCACCGCCAAGAAGGGCGGTGGCACGCCGACCAAGGCGCAGTCGGTGGACTCCAGCTTCATGGACAAGATGGAGGAGCGCTGGCGCCGCCGCCAGGACGACGGCCTCTGAGCGAACCCCCACCCAGCACGGAGGGCACCCGGGATCCCCGGGTGCCTTTTGCGTGCCCGGTGGGACCCCGCAGAAGAGTACCGACTCAGCGGCGGCGGGTGAACAACGACCGCGGCCACCAATCGGCCAGGAACTTGGCCATCCCCTCGGTCCGGTTGTGCAACCCCTGGCGCACCTGATGGGTGACCGCCGGCAGATCGACATTCAGATCGTGCTGCCGCGAGTAGCGCTCCCGCTCCACCGTCAGCGCCAGTGCGGTGACCGCCTTGGCCGAGGTCGGGTCCAGATCGTGCGCCAACTGCGTACCGATCACCCGCGGTGTACCGCGCGGCCAGTCCGCACCACTGTCCACCACCGAGTCCCGGACCTCGGACCAGGCGTTCTCCACCTGTTGCGACTGGTCACCGGTGTCGGACAGCCGGATGCTGCGCCGCCGGTTGCGCAGCAGCATCGGCGTACAGGCCAGGGCGCCGAGCAGCGCGACCACACCGGCGGTGCCGAGCACGCGCCGCCACGGGAACTGGTTCTCCTCGACCGGGGCCGCCACCTCGGGGGTGGGCTCGGGGGTCGGGGTCGGCTCCGGGGCCGGCGCCTGGGTCTCGGCCGGGGCCGGGCTGGCCGAGGCGCCCGGCTGCTGCTCGTTGCTGGTGTTGGTCGACTGCACCGTCCACGACGGCGGCTGCGCGATGCTCGGGGTCGGCTCGAAGCGGACCCAGCCATATCCCTCGAACCACAGCTCGGGCCAGGCGTGCGCGTCGCGGATCGACACCTGCCACTCATCGCCCTGCCGCTCGCCGGGCAGGAAGCCCACCCCGATCCGGGACGGGATGCCGACCACGCGGGCCATCAGCCCCATCGAGGCGGCGAACTGCTCGCAGTAGCCCTTCTTGTCGACGAACAGGAAGTTCTGCAGGGCCTGGTAGCCCGCACCCGGCTGCGGTTCGGTCGAGTAGGTGAACCCACCGTCGGTGCGCAGGTACTTCTGGATCGCCGCGGCCTTGAGCGCCGGGGTGGGTGCCTCGTTGGTGATCCGCAGGGCCAGGTTCAAGATGTCATCGGGCACATCCTGGGGGACCGGGACCGTGTAGGGGCTGTCCGGCGGGTTGGAGACCTGGGCGTTGGACAGTCCGCGGCCGTCCGGCTCGATGTCGGTGCTGCGCACCGTGTAGTTCAACCCGCGGGTCGCCTCGAGCCGGTTGTCCCCGGTGGCCAGCACGACCAGCGAGTCCCGGTCGTAGGCCCAGTTGCCGGGCGCCTCGAAGCTGTCCGGGGCGAACGGCAGCGGCAGGTATTCCGAGCGGAAGTCGGCGATCTGGATCTGGGTGGTCCGGGTCGGCTGGCCGGGCACGGCGCGGTATCCCGGCGCCGGCGGCAGGTCCCGGCCGTTGGTCAGCTGCATGCCGGCGTTGTGCCAGCCCGAGTTGTCCAGGATCGGCAGCGAGGCCATCCGCAGATAGACCCCGCCCGGCTGGTCGGTGCGATAGGTCATCACCACCCGGTCCTCCGGCTGGTTCAGGTTGCGGCGCAGATCCAGGGTCGGGTCGGTCATCTGCAGCGGCCCCTCACCGCGGGGCCGGCTCCCGCCCCAGCCGTTGAACGGCACGGTCGGGGCCAGGCTGCCCAGGGCCAGCGAGAGCACGATCGCGGGGATCGCGACCAGGGCGGCCAGCTGCCAGGCGAGCGGGCCCGACCCGCGGTCGTGCTCGCTGCGGCGTACCCCTCGGGGCCAGCGTTCGGAGGTGTTGATGCCCTCGGCCAGCAGCACGCCGAGATAACCGACCGCGATGGCCAGGAAGGTCCAGATCGGAACCCGGGTGGTCAGCGCCAGGGCCGGTACCAGGAACAGCGCGGCCAGCGGGGCGATCGCCCACATCGGCCGGTCGATGCCCTGCACCAGCACGTCGGTGAGCAGCGCGATCACCCCGACGGCGGTGACGAAGAGCAGGGTCACCCCGGGGTTCGGCGCCATCGGGGCCGGCTGGGTGCGCATGTGCTCGGTCGCCTGGGCGTACAGGCCGACGAAGTTGCTGAAGACATTGCCGCCGTCGCTGAGCGCGAGCGAGACCGCGAAGAGATAGCCCAGCAGCACCACCGACTGGATGCCGAGCACCAGTCCCTCGGGCTGCCGCAGTCGGCGCAGCACGGCGCCGACCAGGCCGAGCGCGATGACGCCGATCGCCGACAGCAGCAGGAAGCTGGTGTCGGTGGTCAACGGGATCAACGTGGTGGCCGCCAGGATCGAGGCGATCATGATCGCCACCGCGTAACGGTCCGAGACCTGCAGCCGCGGGGTCCGGGTGCCGGACGTGCTGGCGGAACGCGCGGGCGCTGTCGGTGCCGTCATCAGACGTATTCCCCCAACTGCTCCAGATCCTTCCAGGCATCGGTGATCGGGGTGGTGCGCTTCACCTCGGCGACCCGCCACATCTGATTGCGCAGCATCTGCACCGCCTGCTCGTGCGCGGCACGGGCCTCCTCGTCGGCGCGCTCATTGCGGGAGACGAACGAATCCACGTCCAGCACAACGGCCAGACCGTGCGCCCGGTTCCGGCGGGTACGCAGCAGCGCCTCCGCATCGGAGGGGGTGAGCCGGCCGGTGACGGCCACGATCAGCTGGCCCTGCTGGCCGAGCAGCGAGGACTGCAGACCCTCGGAGAGATCCCGCAGCGGAGCCGGCTGCACATCGGTGAAGCAGTGCAGCACGTGCTGGGAGGTGGTGTTGAAGGTGCGGTCGGTGTCCCGGGGCAGCATGTCGCCCTGGGCGTCGTAGAGGTGCACCGCGAAACCGTGCTCGACGAAGTGCATCGCGATCGAGGCGGCGCAGGAGACGGCGTATTCGAAGGACGACTCGCGACCCGGCCCACCATGGGCCCGGGCGCGGGAATCGAGGATCAGCGTCACGCTCGGATCCCAGGCCTGCTCCTCGCGGCGCACCATCAGCTCACCGCGCCGGGCGGTGGAGCGCCAGTGCACCCGGCGGACGTCGTCGCCCTGCCGGTATTCGCGGATCAGCACGTCGTCGGAGCCGATCACACCGAGGCGCTGCGGGTGCACCTCACCGGAGGACCCGCCGCCGGTGACGTTGTCCATCGGGGCCAGCGGATGGATCCGCGGGGTGACCAGCACCTCGGAGGTCGCGGTGAACTGACGATCGAACTTGACCAGGTTGAACGCATCCCGGGAGCGCACCAGCAGCGGGCCGACGGTGTAGCGACCGCGCTGGTTGCCGACCAGCGGATAGCTGACATCGCGCTGCCAGCTGCCGGAGACGTTGTTCACCCCGAAGCGCGGCCGGCGACCCAGCGCCGGCGGCACATTCTCCTCGAACAGCAGCAACCCGGCGGGCAGGTTGCCCTGCTTCTCCAACCGCAGGGTGGCCTCCAGGGTGTCACCGATCGGCATCTCACCGTGGTCGAAGCCGCGCTCCAGCGACAACCGGAGCCGGGTCCGGGCGATGAACAGCAGCGAGATGGCGGGCAGCAGCACCAGCAGCAGCGCCAGCCAGAGCACGTCGTTCTGGCCGAACAGAATGGCGAGGATCGCCACCGCGAGCCCGGCGATCAGGAACATCTTGCCGCGCGCGGTGAGCAGGCTCCAGGGATTGCGTTTCAAGGTAGGTCGGCTCCGCGGCTCACTTGTCGGGGACCGGGACCGAGCGCAGCACGCCGTCGATGATGTCGCCGACCGACCGGCGGGCGAGCTGGGCATCGGTGGAGGGCAGCACCCGGTGCGAGAGCACCGAGTTGGCGAGCGCGGCCACGTCGTCGGGGGAGACGTAGTCCCGCCCGGCCATCGCGGCGTACGCCCGGACGGCGCGGAGCAGCTGCAGCGAGGCACGCGGGGAGGCGCCGAGCCGCAGGTCCGGGGTGTTCCGGGTCGCGGTGACGACGGCGACCAGGTATTCCTTGACCGCGGGGGCCACGTAGACGTCCTTGACCGCGTCGATCAGGCCGAGCACGGTGGCGGCGTCGGTGACCGGCTCCAGGGCGTCGAGCGGGTCGCGGGTGCCGTGGTGCTCGAGCATGTCGAGCTCGGACTTCGTGGTCGGGTAGCCCATCTGGATCCGGGCCATGAAGCGGTCGCGCTGGGCCTCGGGGAGGGGATAGGTGCCCTCCATCTCGATCGGGTTCTGGGTGGCCACCACCATGAACGGCAGCTCCAGCTCGTAGGTGGTGCCGTCGACCGACACCTGGCGCTCTTCCATCGACTCAAGCAGCGCCGACTGGGTCTTCGGCGAGGCGCGGTTGATCTCGTCGCCCACGACGATGTTGGCGAAGATGCCGCCGGGCTTGAACTCGAACTCGCGCCGCTCCTGGTTGAACACCGAGACACCGGTGATGTCGGAGGGCAGCAGGTCGGGGGTGAACTGGATGCGGCGGACCGAACCCTCGATGGAGCGGCCGATCGCCTTGGCCAGCATGGTCTTGCCGACCCCGGGCACGTCCTCGAGCAGCAGGTGACCCTCGGCCAGCAGCACCACCAGGGCGGTGTCGATCGGCTCGCGCTTGCCCTCGATCACCGACTCGATGGCCTCGCGCACCCGGCCCACCACGGTCAGGACGTCATCGACCCCGTAGTTGCGGCTGGGGCCCGCACCACGGCGTCCGACGACCGGGTTGGAGCCCGTCATCGGGCCGTCGCGATCCTCGTCGTAGTAGGAGCTCAACTGTTCCTCCGTCTGCTCTTCGCACCTGCTGTACCTGGGGTGGGGCGGCATCCCGGAGCACCGTGCGACGGCCGATGGCAGCGCGCGGCGGCACTCGGCCGCAGTCACCCGGTGGACCACCTTACGCGGTCGCACCGAAGATCACGATTCGGCAACGGGGTGCCCGGTCGGGCCGGGACCGGTTGGTCGGCTGTGTCGGCCCGCTCAGCCCCAGTTGGCGGCGTCGGTGAGGCAGAAGGGGTGGCCGGCCGGATCGAGCAGTACCCGCCAGGTGTCACCCGGTTGGGGGTCGGCCAGGGTCGCGCCGAGGGCGAGGGCGCGCTGTTCGTCGGCGGCGATGTCCTCGCTGGCGAGGTCGAGATGGAACTGCTTGCTGCCGTTCTCGTTCGGCCAGCCAGGGGGTTGGTAACCGGGTACGGCGCCCAGGCCGAGTGCCGGGCCGGAGCCGTCGCCGAGCATCGCGTACCCCTCGCCCTCGGCGAGCACCTGCCAGCCGAGCAGGGCGGACCAGAACTTCGTCAGCGGCGGTACCTCGGCGCAATCCAGGGTGATCATCTTCAACGCGGTCATGCCGTCAGTCTGCTCGGTCGCGGGCCGGCTGTCCCGCGGATTCGCGATCCACTCCACTTCCCTCCACCAGTACGCCCCAGAGGGCCCGTTCGGGCGCCTCACAGACCGCATCCGTCACTTCTGTCACAGCCGTCTGCTACCGGGGACCGGGTCTGTGTCGTCGGACGCCGCCGGAGTCGACCCGCTCGCTCCGGGTGAAACCCCTTGTCAGGGCGCACTCGCGCGGGCCCGCGGCCTGGCCTGGGGCGTACCGGGGAGAAAAGTGGGGGAAAACTTGCCTCCAGTGGGGGAAAGTGGAGTACTGTGGAGCGCAGTGGAGCGAATCGGCACGATTCGGGAGCCAGGGGAGGTGGACCTCAGTCATGTTTCTGGGGACGCACCAACCGAAGCTCGACGAAAAGGGCCGCTTCTTTCTGCCGGCGAAGTTCCGTGAGGAGCTGGCCGAGGGATTGGTGATCAGCCGTGGTCAGGACCGCTGTCTGACCATCTATCCCGAGGCGGTCTTCGCAGGCATCGCCCGCCAGATGGCGTCCGGTCCCTCGACCGTGAAGCAGGTCCGCGACTTCCAGCGCATGCTGGCGGCCGGGGCCAGCAACGAGGTGCCGGACAAGCAGGGCCGGGTCACGATCCCGCCCCAGCTGCGCAGATATGCGGGGCTGGACAAGGAGATCGTCGTGGTCGGCGCCATCGACCGGGTCGAGGTCTGGGACGCGACGGCATGGGAGACCTACTCCACCGAGCAGGAATCGGTCTTTGCCGAGATGAACGACGAGGTCTTCCCCGGCCTCACCCAGTAAGGGGTGGACGAGGGGGGCCGCACGTGTCGTGAGGCTTCGGCCCGAGAGGCGGGCTGGCTGGCACACCTTCCCCGGTGCCAGGCAGCTTTCCCACCGCTTTTCGGGACGAAACCTGGCGACACGTTCGCCGTTCGGGCACCCGCCCGGGCGGTCGGTACGAATCCCGGGTCGAGCGGAGCCCGCGCCGCAGGCGCAGGTGAGGGGAGGACGATGCAGGTGGTCCAGGCCGCACGCCACGTCCCCGTCCTGCGTGATCGCATCACCGACCTGCTGGCGCCCGCGCTCGCCGCGCCCGGTTCGGTCTTCGTCGACTGCACCCTCGGCCTCGGCGGGCACACCGAGGCGCTGCTCACCCGTTGCCCCGAGGCCCGCGCGATCGGTCTCGACCGCGACCCGCAGGCCCTGGCGTACGCCGCCGAGCGGCTCGCCCCGTTCGGCGACCGGGTCCGCTTCGTCGAGGCCGTCTACGACGAACTGCCCGAGGTGCTCACCGATCTGGGTACGCCGCAGGTGCAGGCGGTGCTCGCCGACCTGGGGCTGTCCTCGCTGCAGATCGACCGCACCGAACGCGGTTTCGCCTATGCCACCGACGCCCCGCTGGACATGCGGATGGACGCCCAGCAGCCGCTCACCGCCGCCGTGGTGCTGAACACCTACGCCCCCGGTGACCTGGTCCGGATCCTGCGCGGCTACGGCGAGGAACGGTTCGCCGACCGGATCGTCCGCGCCATCGTCAGCGAGCGTGACCGGGAACCCTTCGACACCTCGGCCCGGCTGGTCGAGACGATCGCCGGCGCCATCCCGGCCGCCGCCCGGCACGCCGGCGGCGGACATCCCGCCAAGCGCACCTTCCAGGCCCTGCGGATCGAGGTGAACCGCGAGCTCACCGCGCTCGAGGGGATGCTGCCGGCGGCCATCGCCGCGCTCGCCCTGGGCGGCCGGATCGCGGTGCTGGCGTACCACTCGCTGGAGGACCGCGCGGTCAAGCAGGCGCTGCGCACCGCCTCGGAATCCCGCGCCCCCCGCGGGCTGCCGGTGGTGCCGCCCGGGATGGGCCCGGAACTGCAACTGCTCACCCGCGGTGCCGAGAAGCCCTCGGCCACCGAGATCGCCGAGAACCCCCGCGCCGCCTCTGCCCGGTTGCGCGCCGCCGTCCGGATCGAGGAGGCCCGATGAGCGCCCAGACCACCCTGTCGCCCCGCGAATCCGGGTCCACCCCGTCCCGGCCGCGGCTCCGTGCGGTGCCCTCGACCGGCCGGCAGCTGGCGACCGTCCCGTTCGTGGTGGTGCTGGCCGCGATCCTCGGCGTCGGCATGGTCGGCCTGCTGCTGTTGAACACCAGCCTGCAGAACCAGGCCTTCCAGGCCAGCCAGTTGAAGCGACAGGCCGCGGAGATGGCGTACGCCGAGGGTGAGCTCAGCCAGCGCGTGGTGGAGGCGGGGTCGACCACCGAGCTGACCCGCAAGGCCTCCGACCTGGGCCTGCGGCCCAACTACTTCGTCGGTTTCCTGGTGTTGCCCGACGGCCGGATCGTCGGCGATCCGAAGGCCGCCGACCCGGCGTACCTGCCCAGTGCGGTGACCCGCAGCACCGAGGAGCAGGCCCAGATCCGCGCCGACAAGGCCCGCCAGGACGCCCAGCAGCGCGCCGCCGACGAGCGCAAGGTGCTGGAGAACAACCGCACCCGGATCCAGAAGGCCCAGGCCAAGCAGCAGGCCGACCGGGAGGCCGAGCTGGCCCGCCAGCAGCAGGCCGCCCAGGCCCAGCAGAACCAGAACCAGGCTCAGAACCAGGCGAGCCAGCCGAACCAGCAGCCGACGACCGCGCCGACCCAGGGGAGCCGCTAGATGGCCGACCAGAACCGCCGCCGCCCGACCAGCACCCGCTCCGGTGGGGTGCGGTCCACCAGTGCCCGATCGAACAGTGCCCGATCGAGCAGTGCCCGATCGAACAGTGGCCGGCGCCCCGCCACCCGGCAGTCCGCGACCGCCCGCTCCGGTCAGCGCCGCCCGGCGACCCGTCGCCCGGCCACCCGTCGCCCCGCGACCCGCCGCCCCCGCGGCCATCGCCCGCCGCTGCGGATGCCGCTGGGCGCCGCCGACAAGCGGCTGCGCGTCGCCCTGCTGGTGCTGGCGATCGTGGTGTCGATCTGCGGCGGCCGGTTGCTGCAGCTGCAGGGTTTCGACTCGAACGCCTACGCCGCCACCGCCGCGGCACAGATGACCCGCACGGTGGCCATGCCCGCGGTCCGCGGCACCATCACCGACCGCAACGGCGCCGTGCTGGCCGACACCGCCGCCGCGGTGATGATCACCGCCGACCCGACCCTGATCAACACCACCGACCCGAAGACCAACCGGGTCAACCAGGTCGCCGATCTGCTGGTCAAATACGTCGGCGGCAACCGCGACGACTACCTCAAGGCGCTCACCAAGCCGGACACCAAGTATTCGGTGGTCGCCCGCAAGGTGCCCGCTGCGGCGTACCAGCGGCTGGCGCTGGAACTCAGCTCGGCCAGCATCTACGGCATCTTCCGCGAGTCCGACCCGATCCGCAGCTACCCGGAGAAGAGCACCGCGGCCGCCGTCGTCGGCTTCGTCGGCGGCGACTCCAAGGGCCAGGGCGGCCTGGAGTACTCGATGAACGCCGAGCTGTCCGGCACCCCCGGCAAGGAGATGTACGAGTCCTCGCCGAGCGGCTACCGGATCCCGCTGGGCACCAATGTGGTCACCCCGCCCACCGACGGCACCAACTACCAGCTCACCCTGGACAGCGAGCTGCAGCTGATCGCCGAGCGCAAGCTGGCCCAGACGGTGGAGGAGTCCAAGGCCAGGTCGGGCACCGCGATCACCATGAACATCAAGACCGGTGAGGTGCTGGCGATGGCCAATGTGCCCACCTTCGACGCCAACAACGCCGCCGGGGCACGCAGCGAGGACCTGTTCAACCGGGCCGTCACCCAGGCGTACGAACCCGGTTCGGTGCAGAAGATCCTCACCATGTCGGCGCTGATGGACGCCGGGCTGGTCGAACCCGACACCCGGCTGGTGGTGCCGCCGAGCATCAAGTCCGGCGACGGGGTGGTCAAGGACGTCTGGCAGCACGGGTACGCCCAGGTCACCGCCCGCGGCGCGTTCACCTACTCCTCCAACATCGGCACGATCATGATGACCCGCAAGATGGACACCGCCGCCTACCGGGACGCGCTGCTGCGGCTGGGCCTGGGCAAGCCGACCGGGATCGAGCTGCCGGGTGAGGCCGCCGGTTACGTCCCGCCGGCCGACATGCCCGGCTACACCCGCGACCAGATCGCCTTCGGTCAAGGTCTTTCGGTGACCGCGATCCAGAACGCCGCCGCGATCGCCGGGGTGCTGAACAACGGCGTCTACAACCCGCCGACGATCATCAAGGGCGCCACCGACGCCAACGGCAACCAGGTCCCGACCCCGCCCCGGGAGCAGCCGCGCCGGGTGGTCTCGGAGCAGACCTCGAAGGACATCGCCTCGATGATGGAGTCGGTCGTCGGCCCCGGTGGTTTCGCCGGCTCGATGGCGATGGATGAGTACCGGATCGGCGGCAAGACCGGTACCTCGGAGGTCTACGACGCGGAGAAGGGCAAGTACGAGGGGTTCATCTCCTCCTTCGCCAGCATGGCCCCGGCCGAGGATCCGCAGATCCTCACCTATGTGGTCGTCAACGACCCGACCAAGGGCTACACCGGCGGCGCCGTCGCCGGCCCGGTGGCCTACGACGTGATGCGCACGGCGCTGCCGCGGTACGGGGTGCTGCCCTCCACCGGCAAGCGGCCGACCGAGTCGCAACTCACCTGGGACTGAGCCGATTTGTGCGATTCACCGGCGCTTTTGGGTAGGTTCTCCCCGATGAGCGATCAGAGCCGTGGTGCGCGAGGCCTGCTCCGTCCCGCTCCGCACCCTGTCCCGCTGGCCCGGCTGCTGCCGGGCCAGTCCGGTGTCCCCGCCGACGCGGGTGCGCCCGATCTCGACCAGGTGCAGGTCAGCGGGGTGACCCTGGATTCGCGGATCGTCGCCCCCGGCGACCTCTATGTGGCCCTGCCCGGGGCCCGGGTGCACGGCGCCGATTTCGCTGCCGGTGCGGTGGCGGCCGGCGCGGTAGCCGTCCTCACCGATCCCACCGGCGCCGAACGGGCCACGGTGCCCCCGGGCGTACCGGTGCTGGTCGTCGACGCCCCCCGGCAGGCGATGGCGGCGCTGGCCGCCGAGGTCTACGGCCGCCCCGCCGAGGCGCTGCGCGGGTTCGCGGTGACCGGTACCAACGGCAAGACCACCACCACCCACTTCCTGGCCGCCGCCCTGCACCGGCTCGGGCTGAGCGTCGGCACCATCGGCACCATCGGTTTCCGGCTCGACGACCAGCCGCTGGTCGGGCCCCGGACCACCGTCACCACCCCCGAATCGGTCGACCTTCAGGGCCTGCTCGGCCTGATGGTCGAGCGCGGCGCCGACGCGGTCGCGATGGAGGTGTCCTCGCACGCGCTGGCCCTGCACCGCGCCGACGGGGTGCGCTTCGACGTGGCCGGCTTCACCAACCTGGGTCGGGACCATCTGGAGTTCCACCACACGATGGCCAACTACTTCGAGGCCAAGGCCCAGCTGTTCACCCCCGAGCACTGCGCCCGGGCCGCGATCGTCGTCGACGACGAATGGGGCGTACGCCTGGCCCGCCGGCTGGCCGAGCGCGGTGACGTGCCGTTCCGCACCGTCAGCTGGGACAACCACCCGGTTCCGGGCGGCCGGCCGCCGGTCGACTATCGGGTCACCAACGTCGACGGCAGCTGGATCGAGGTCCGTACGCCGACCGCCGAGTGGCGCTTCGAGTGTGCGCTGCCGGGTGACTTCAACGTCCGCAATGCGGTGCTGGCGCTGGCGATGATCGACCTGGCCAATCTTGATTCGGCCGACGCCAGGCTGGACGCGGCCACCGCCGCCGAGGCCTTCGCCGAGCTGGCGGTCCCCGGCCGGATGCAGCCGGTACGCCTCGGGGCGGGCGCACCGCGGGCCTTCGTCGACTTCGCGCACACCCCGCAGGCCGTCGACGCGGTGCTCTCCGCGTTCGCCGCCGAGCGCCGGGCCGGTGCCCGGGTGATCGCGGTGCTCGGCGCCGGTGGGGACCGCGATCCCAGCAAGCGCCGGCCGATGGGTGCGGTCGCCGCGGCGACCGCCGACGTGCTGGTGGTCACCGACGACAACCCGCGGACCGAGGACCCGGCCGCGATCCGTGCCGAGGTGATCGCCGGTGCCGGGGAGAACGCGGCGGAGCCGGGGGACACGGGGGAGCGGGCCGAGGTCGTCGACGGTGGCGACCGGCGGCAGGCGATCACCGCGGCCCTGCGGCTGGCCGGTCCCGACGACATCGTCGCGGTGCTCGGCAAGGGCCACGAACAGGGCCAGGAGAGCAACGGCACCACGGTGCCCTTCGACGATGCCACGGTGCTGGCCGAGGCCTGGGCAGGGCTGGCGGCCGGTGCCACTGGGCAACAGGAGCAGATGACGTCCGGGGAGGAACGACGCTGATGGAACCGCTGACCCTGACCCGGCTCGCCGAGGTCACCGGTGGCCGACTGGCCGCCGGTGACCCCGCCGACGACCGGCAGGTCGGGCCCGATGTGGTCATCGACTCCCGCCGGGTCACCCCCGGTGCGCTGTTCGTGGCACTCGCCGGTGAGCACGTCGACGGCCACGACTACCTGGGCGCGGCCGCCGAGGCCGGCGCCGCGGCGTACCTGGTGCAGCGGATCCCCGACGGCCTGGACGACCGGATCGCCGCGGCCTGCGTCGTGGTCGACGACCCGGTCGCCGCCCTCGGCCGGCTCGGCCGCTCGGTCATCGACGCGCTGCCCGAGCTCACGGTGATCGGCATCACCGGTTCCTCCGGCAAGACCTCCACCAAGGACCTGCTGGCCCAGCTGCTCGCCGACGCGGGCGAGACGGTGGCCCCCGAAGGCTCCTACAACAACGAGATCGGCGTACCGCTGACCGCCACCCGCGCCGATGCCTCGACCCGCTTCCTGATCAGCGAGATGGGTGCCCGCGGCCGCGGCCACATCAGCTACCTCTGCGAGCTCACCCCGCCGTCCATCGGGGTGGTGCTCAACGTCGGTCAGGCCCATGTCGGCGAGTTCGGCAGCCGGGACGCGATCGCGGTCGCCAAGGGGGAACTGGTCGAGGCGCTGCCGAGCGACGGCTGGGCGGTGCTGAACGGTACCGATTCGAGGGTCTCCGCGATGGCCGAGCGGACCAGCGCCCGGGTGGCACTGTTCTCCGCCGCCGGTCAACCCGACCAGCCCGCCGATCTGCTGGTCTGGGCCGACGAACCGGATGCCGACGACCTGGATCGCTATTCGTTCACCCTGGTCGTCGAGCGCAAGCGAGCTGTCGGCGCCGAGGCGCAGCGGCATGCGGTGGCGCTGCGCCTGGTCGGGCGGCACCAGGTCGCCAATGCGGTGGCCGCGGCCGCCGCCGCCATCGTCGCCGGACTCGATCCGGCCCAGGTGGCGACCGGCCTGTCGGCCGCGACCAGCCGATCCCGCTGGCGGATGGAGGTCAGCGAGCGCGGCGACGGGGTGGTGGTGCTCAACGACGCCTACAACGCCAACCCCGACTCGATGATGGCCGCCCTGGAGTCGCTGGCCGCGATGGTCCGCCGGCGCCGGCACCGGCCCGGGTTCGAGCAGGCGCGCGGCTGGGCGGTGCTCGGCGAGATGCTCGAACTGGGTGACACCGCCCGTGCCGAGCACGAGGCCGTCGGCCGAGCGGTCGGTCAGCTCGGCATCGATCATCTGGTCGCGCTCGGCGCGGACGCCGAGGCGATGGTGGATGCTGCCCGCGTGGCGGGTTGTCCCGATCCCGTGGTTGCGGGAGAGACTGGGGAGGCCATCGCGCGGGTTCGTCCCGAGCCCGGGGACCTGGTGCTGGTCAAGGCCTCCCGGCTGATGGCGCTGGAGCGCGTCGCCGAGGCGCTGCTCGCGGCCGATCCGACCGACGAGTCGGGCACGAGGGGAGCGACCGAGTGAAGACGATCCTGCTGGCGGCGACCGCCGCCATGGTCTTCACGCTGCTCGGCACCCGGGTCGCGATCGGCATCCTGGTCAAGCACGGCTACGGCCAGTTCATCCGCGACGACGGCCCGACCGGTCACCACACCAAGCGCGGTACGCCCACCATGGGCGGCATCGTCATCATCATCGCCGTGGTGGCGGCGTACCTGCTCGCCCACCTGATCACTTGGCGGCCCCCGACGATGTCGGCGGTGCTGCTGCTCTATCTCTTCGTCGGGACCGGCGTCGTCGGCTTCCTCGACGACTGGACCAAGATCTCCAAGCAGCGCTCCCTCGGTCTGAACGCCAAGGCCAAACTGATCGGGCAGATCCTGGTCGCCGGCACCTTCGCGCTGCTCGCGTTCCAGTTCCCCAACGAGCGCGGGGTCACCCCGGCCAGCCCGGCGGTCTCCTTCCTGCGCGACATCCAGCCGCTCACCCTGGTGCTGCCGCTGGCGATCGTCTGGATCCTGCTGCTGATCGCCGGCGCCTCCAACGCGGTGAACCTGACCGATGGCCTGGACGGGCTCGCCACCGGCGCCTCGACGATGGTCTTCGGGGCGTACACGCTGATCAACCTGTGGCAGTACAACCAGTCCTGCGGTTCGCTGTCGACGGTGAACCCGCGCTGCTACGAGGTCCGCGACCCGCACGACCTGGCGGTGGTCGCCGCCGCCCTGGCCGGTGCCTGTTTCGGCTTCCTGTGGTGGAACACCAAGCCGGCCAAGATCTTCATGGGTGACTCCGGTTCGCTCTCGCTCGGTGGCGCGCTGGCCGGGCTGGCGATCCTGACCCGCACCGAGCTGCTGCTGGCCATCCTCGGCGGCCTGTTCGTGATCATCACCTGTTCGGTGATCCTGCAGGTCGGATATTTCAAGGCGACCAAGGGAAAACGGCTGTTCAAGATGGCACCACTGCAGCACCACTTCGAGTTGATGGGCTGGGGTGAGTCGACGATCGTGGTCCGGTTCTGGATCGTCTGCGGCATCTGCGTCACCCTCGGCCTGGGCATCTTCTACACCGAATGGGTGGCCGGACTGTGAGCGACATCGGCGCACCGCGCCCGACCCTGTACGCCGAGGCCGTCCGCGGCCGCTCGGTGCTGGTGGCCGGCCTCGGCCGCTCCGGGATGGCCGCGGCCGACGGGCTGCTGGAGTGCGACGCGCGGGTGCTGGTCGTCGACGACTCCGACACCGAGGCGAACCGCGAGAAGGCCCAGATCCTGCGCACCCTGGGCGCCGAGGTGCGCCTCGGTGCCGGTTCGACCGCCGAACTGCCCGAGGGCATCGAGCTGGTCGTGGCCTCCCCGGGGCTGCGCCCGAGCACCCCGCTGCTCGCCGCCGCCGAGGCCGCCGGCGTACCGATCTGGTCGGAGATCGAACTCGCCTGGCAGGTCTCCGCCGCACCGCTGCCGGCGCCGGAGCGGACCCCCTGGCTGGCGGTCACCGGCACCAACGGCAAGACCACCACCGTCGAGATGTGCGCGGCGATGCTGACCGCCGCCGGGAACCGGGTCGCGCTGGTCGGCAACGTCGGCCGGCCGGTGATGGAGGCGCTGCTCGACACCGACGTCCGCTACGACGTCTTCGTGGTGGAGCTCTCCAGCTTCCAGCTGCACTACAGCCACAGCCTGCAACTGCACTCGGCGGCGGTGCTGAACCTGGCGCCCGACCACCTCGAATGGCATGCCTCCCTCGAGGAGTACGCCGCGGACAAGGCCTCCATCTACCAGCGGGTCACCCACTCCTGCGTCTACAACGTCGACGACCCGGTCACCGAACGGATGGTCGAGGAGGCCGACGTCACCGAGGGCGCCCGCGCGATCGGTTTCACCCTGGGCACCCCGGGGATGTCGATGCTCGGCGTCGTCGACGACCTGCTGGTGGACCGGGCCTTCATCGAACAGCGCAAGACCTCCGCACTCGAGCTGGCCGAGGTCGGTGAGGTGCAGCCGAACGCGCCGCACAACATCGCCAACGCGCTCGCCGCCGCCGCCCTGGCCCGCAGCTTCGGCGTACCGGCCACCGCCGTCCGTGACGGGCTGCGCGCCCTGGAACTCGGCGGGCACCGGATCCAGACCGTCGCCACCGGCGACGGGGTCACCTGGGTCGACGACTCCAAGGCCACCAACCCGGCCGCCGCCGCCACCTCGATGCTCGCCTTCGACCCGATCGTCTGGATCGCCGGCGGGCAGGCCAAGGGCACCTCCTTCGACGAACTGCTGCCGCGGGTGGCCGATCGGTTGCGCGGTGCGGTGCTGCTCGGGGTGGACCGGGAACTGGTCCGCGACGCACTTTCCAGACACGCCCCCGATGTCCCCGTGATCGTCATCGACAGCCCCGAGACTGGGGCGATGACGGAGGCGGTCGCTGCGGCGGCGGAGCTGGCCGGACCGGGGGACACGGTGCTGCTCGCACCGGGGTGCGCCAGCCTGGACATGTTCCGCTCCTACGGGGCCCGTGGTGATGCCTTCGCCGACGCGGTCCGGGCCCACCTCGGCGACGACCCCGACCGCAGCACCGAAGACGACGAGCCCGACCAGCACTGAGGAGGCAGCAGGTGGCGGTCCTTCCTTCCCCGGGATCCGAACGCTGGCCCAGCACCGCGTCGAAGCAGCACGCCTCGAAACGCGGCGGTGCGGACCGTGCCGGTGCGACCGCGCGCGGTGCCCGGTCCGCCTCCACCTCCTTCTCCTCGCTGGTCAAGGGTCTGCTGAACACCCCGCTGGCCAGTTTCTATCTGGTGCTGGTCTCCTCCGGGCTGCTGATCGGGCTCGGGGTGATGATGGTGCTGTCGGCCTCCAGCGTCTACGCCTACATAAACCTGAACGGTGACTCCTACTACTTCGTGAAGCGCCAGTCGGTCTTCCTGGTGGCCGGGGTGATCGCCGCCTTCGTGCTGGCCCGGGCCCGGCTGCGGACCCTGCGGCTGCTCGCCTGGATCGGGCTGGGGGTCGCCTTCGTGCTGCTGATCCTCACCTACACCCCCCTCGGTGTCACCGTGAACGGCAACGCGAACTGGGTCCGGCTCGGCTCCAGCTATCTGCAGCTGCAGCCCTCGGAGTTCGCGAAGCTGGCGATGATCATGTGGGGCGCGGATGTGCTGGCCCGCAAGAAGAAGCTGCTGGACCAGCCCCGGCACCTGCTGGTGCCGTTCCTGCCGGCGTCGATGCTGCTGGTGCTGCTGGTCGTCTTCCAGGGCGACATGGGCACCGCGGTGATCATGATGGGCATCATCGGCGGCATCCTGTGGATCATCGGCACGCCGATGCGGCTGCTCGGGCTGATGTTCGCCCTGGTCGTGACCGCGGTCGCCGCGCTGACCATCACCCAACCGAGCCGGATGCGCCGCTTCCTCGGCTTCCTCAACCCCACTGACGGCATCGACGGGGTGAACATGCAGGCCACCGTCGGGCAGTACGCGCTCGCCACCGGCGGCTGGTGGGGGGTCGGGCTGGGTGCCTCCCGGCAGAAGTGGGGATCGCTGCCCGAGGCGCACACCGACTACATCTTCGCGGTGATCGGCGAGGAGCTCGGGCTGTTCGGTGCGCTCACCGTGCTCGCGCTGTTCCTGATCCTCGGCTATGCCGGGATCCGGATCGCGTTGCGCAGCGACCACCTCTTCTATCGGATCGCGGCCTCGGGGGTGACGATCTGGTTCCTGTTCCAGGGCCTGGTCAACCTGTGCGTGGTGCTGCGGCTGCTGCCGGTGCTGGGTGTGCCGCTGCCGATGCTCTCGTATGGTGGGTCTGCGCTGCTGGCCAACCTGCTGGCGCTGGGGGTGCTGATCAACTGTGCCCGCAACGAGCCCGAGGCGCGACAGCTGCTGGCGGCCCGCCGGCGGCGACCTCAGCCGAAGATGACAACGGTGGTCGGCAGCCGCCGCGGCTGAAGCAGTCCGAGAAGTCGAGCAGGACCGAGCAGAGAGTAGGACCTGATGGTCAACGTCGTTCTCGCCGGTGGCGGTACCGCCGGCCACACCAGCCCGCTGATCGCCACCGCGGAGGCGCTGCGGTCCGCGGCGCCCGATGCCGGGCTGTCCGCGATCGGTACGCCCAAGGGCCTGGAGTCGCGGGTGGTGCCGGCCGCCGGGCTGGAGCTGGATCTGATCCCGCCGGTGCCGCTGCCGCGCAAGCCCTCGGCCGATCTGCTGCTGGTCGCGCCGCGGCTGGCCAAGGCGATCTCCGCGGCCAAGGAGGTGCTGGTGCGGCGGCGCGCCGAGGTGCTGGTCGGCTTCGGTGGCTATGTCGCGATGCCGGCGTACCTGGCCGCCAAGCAGCTCAAGCTGCCGATCGTGGTGCACGAGCAGAACTCGGTACCGGGGCTGGCCAACAAGATCGCCGCCAAGCTGACCGGCGAGGTCTACACCGCCTACCCGGAGACCGGCCTGGCCGATGGCACCTTCATCGGGCTGCCGCTGCGCACCGAGATCACCTCGCTGGACCGTTCGGGCGAGCACGACGCCGCCGCCAAGCACTTCGACCTGGACCCCGGCAAGCCCGTCTTCCTGGTCAGCGGCGGATCCCAGGGCGCCAAGTCGCTCAACGAGGCCGTGCTGAAGGCGTACCCGAAGCTGCTCGCCCGCGGGATCCAGGTGCTGCACGTGCTGGGCCGCAAGAACTTCACCGACGAGATGATGTCGCACACCGACGAGGAGACCGGCGCGGTCTATCGGCCCGTCGCCTACGTCGAGCACATGGAGCAGGCGTACGCCGCCGCCGACCTGATGCTGGGCCGCGCCGGCGCCGGCACCGTCGTCGAGACCGCCGTCGTCGGACTGCCGAGCATCCTGGTGCCGCTGCCGCACGGCAACGGTGAACAGGCCCGCAACGCCGAGGCCGTGGTGACCGCCGGGGCCGCCCAGCTGCTCGAGGACTCCGCGCTCACCCCGGACTGGCTGTTGTCGGTGGTGCCGGAGTTGATCAACGATTCCGACGCGCTGGCGCGGATGAGCCGGGCCGGGCGCGACCTGATGCCGGCCAATGCCGCCGAGGTGCTCGCCAGCCGGGTGCTGGCCGTGTCGTCGCAGCGCGGCTGAGGCGGTCCGCGGATGAGCAGTGTCTTCGGCGCCCTGGTGCCACCGGTCGAACTGGTCGCCCCCGACCGGCTCGGACCGGTGCACTTCATCGCCATCGGCGGTGCCGGGATGTCCGGGATCGCGGCCCTGTACGCCGAACTCGGCGTACAGGTCTCCGGCTCGGACCAGGCCGCCTCGCCGGCACTGGAGATGCTCGCCGAACGCGGGGTCCGGGTGCATGTCGGGCACGCCGCCGACCAGCTCGGTGATGCCGGGACCGTCGTGGTCTCCTCGGCGATCGCGGCGGACAATCCGGAGCTGGTCGCGGCCCGCGCACGCGGGCTGCGGATCTGGCACCGCTCCGCCGCCCTCGGTGCGTTGATGCTCGGCCGGCCGGGGATCGCGGTCGGCGGCACGCACGGCAAGACCACCACCTCGGCCATGGTGGCGCATCTGCTCAACGGGCTGGGCGAGCAGCCCGGATACGTGGTCGGCGCCCCGCTCGCCGACGGCCCGGCCTCCGCCCTCGGCGCGCCCGGGGCACCGTTCGTGGTCGAGGCCGACGAGTCCGACGGATCCTTCCTGCAGTACCCGGCCGAGGTCGCGGTGGTGACCAACATCGAGGCCGACCATCTCGACAACTGGCGCACCCCGCAGGCGTACGCCGACGGTTTCGGCGAGTTCGTCGGCCGGGCCCGGGTGGCCGGGTTGAACGCCGACGATCCCGGTACGATCGCGATCTTCGGCGCCCGGGCCGACGGCTTCGGTGCCGCGCCGGGGGCCGGGTTGCGGATCGGGTCGGTGTCGGCCGCCGGTTTCGGCAGCACCGCCGAGATCTCGCTGGGCCAGGACCGTGCCACGCTGCGCCTGCAGGTCCCCGGGGCGCACAACGTGCACAATGCCGCGGCCGCACTCTGGTCGGTCCGGGCCACCCTGGGGGAGCGCTTCGATCTGACCCGTGCCTGCGCCGTGCTCGGCGACTTCCGCGGCACCCATCGGCGGTTCTCACCGGTCGGCGAGGCCGGTGGCGTCCGGGTCTTCGACGACTACGCCCACCATCCGACCGAGCTGGTCGCCACCCTGTCCGCGGCGCGCGCCGGCCTCGCGGGGACCGGGGGCCGACTGATCGCCTGCTTCCAGCCGCACCTGTTCTCCCGGACCCGGGATTTCGCCGCGGAGTTCGGCCGGGCGCTCGCGCTCGCCGACGAGACGGTGCTGATGGAGATCTATCCGGCCCGCGAGCGGGCCGAGGACTTTCCCGGGGTGACCAGTGAGCTGCTCGTCGAGCACGCCCGCGCCGCCGGTGGTTCGGTACGCCTGGTCACCGACCGGGCGGTGGTGCCGGGGGCGGTGGCCGAGCTGGCCCGCCCCGGCGATGTGGTGCTGATCCTGGGTGCCGGCGATGTCACCCGTATCGCCCCGGAGGTGGTGACCGCAGTTGAGCAGCGTCGGTGACCTGAACCGGATGCGCCGGGGGCGGCGCCTGAAGGATCGGCGCCGCCGACTGCTGATCTCGGGGATCGCGGCGCTGGTGGTGCTCCTGCTGCTGGTCGCCGGCTGGCTGGTGCTGCTGTCCCCGGTGCTGGCGTTGAAGCAGGTCGTGGTGAGCGGCACCTCGCTGCTCACCGCCGAGGAGGTGACCGCGACCGCCGCCGCGCCGATGGGCCGGCCGCTGGCCCGGGTCGCCGAGCAGCCGATCGCCGACCGGGTGGCGACCCTCCCGCAGGTGCAGCAGGTGCGGGTGGTCCGCTCCTGGCCGACGAGCCTGAAGATCGAGGTCACCGAGCGGCAACCGGCATTCGTCATCAACCGCGGCGGCCGCTGGCTGCTGGTGGATGAGGAGGGGATCGCGTTCGTCAGCCTGACCGAACGCCCGGAGAAGCTGATCGAGGTGCGGACCGAGCTGGTCCAGCCGGAGGCGCTGCGGCAGGTGGCACAGGTGACCGGTGCGATGCCGGAGGATCTCGCCGGCCAAGTGGAACGGGTCGAGGTGCCCGGCCCGGACTCGATCAAGGTCGGGCTGCGCGGCGGCCGGGAGATCTTCTACGGCAGCGGCGCGGACGCCGAGCTGAAGGGCCAGGTCGCCGGTGCCCTGGTCCGGGCGACGAAGGCGAAGTGGATCGATGTGAGCGCCCCCGGTCACCCGGCGACCCGCTGAGGCGTACCGGGGTGTGCTTGGACACATTTCGGTTGACCCCCCGCGATCCGGTAAATAAGTCGACGTGTCGGCTGATTTCGTCTATCTGGTCCTCGGTGTCGCCCTGCTGCTGGCGGTGGTGCTGCCACTCGCCCTCTCCCGGTACGCGCTGTCGGCGCCACTGATCCTGGTGGTCGTCGGTGCGGTGATCGGCCTGCTGCCGTTCGACAAGTACGGGATCGACCCGATCTCCCAGCAGGGCTTCACCGAACACCTCACCGAACTCACCGTGATCGTCGCGCTGATGGGTGTCGGGTTGGCGCTGGACCGCCCGCTGAGTCTGCTGCGGCCGAGCACCTGGCGCGGCTGGTCGCTGGCCTGGCGGTTGCTGCTGATCGCGATGCCGCTGAGCATCGCCGGGGTGGCGCTGCTCGGCTGGTGGGTGATGGGCCTGGCGCCCGCGGCGGCGCTGCTGCTCGGGGCCGCGCTGGCGCCCACCGACCCGGTGCTCGCCTCCGACGTGCAGGTCGGCGGGCCCTCGGTGGGGGAGAACAACGAGGAGATCGAGGAATCCGACCACGTCCGGTTCGCCCTCACCTCCGAGGCCGGGCTGAATGACGGCCTGGCCTTCCCGTTCGTCTACGCCGCGATCCTGATGGCCGGGGCCGGACCGGTCACCGAGTGGGCCTGGAAATGGGTCGGCTTCTATGTGATCGCCAAGATCGTCATCGGCGTACTGATCGGTGTCGCGACCGGCTGGCTGCTCGGCAAGATCGCCTTCCGCTCCCGGCGGGAGTCGCTGGCGGTCGCCCAGCGCGGTGAACCCCTGCTGGCACTGGCGCTGATGCTGGCCTCCTACGGCGCCGCCGAACTCGCTCAGGGCTACGGCTTCCTGGCCGTCTTCGCCGCCGCGATGACGTTGCGCTCGATGGAACGCAGCCACCACTACCACGAGCAGATGCACTCGATGATCGAGCGGTTGGAGCAGATCTTCACCCTGATGGTGCTGCTGCTGCTCGGTATCGCACTCACCAACGGGTTGCTGACCAACCTCAGCTGGCAGGGGATGCTGGTGGCGCTCGCCCTGGTCTTCGTGATCCGCCCACTGGCCGGCTGGCTCGCGCTGCGGCTGTTCGCCGGCCGGGAACCGATCCATGGGCCCGAACGATGGGCGATCGCGATCTTCGGCGTCCGCGGGGTGGGCTCGGTCTACTACCTGGCGTACGCCGAGGGGCAGGCCCTGTTCCCGCAGCTGGGCGCGCTGTGGTCGACGATGGCGTTCGCGATCATCACCTCGGTGGTCGTCCACGGCATCTTCGCGACACCGGTGATGAAGCGGCTGGAGCGGTTCCGGGAGGCCCGCGTACCCGAGCTCGACACCTCAGGCTCAAGTAGAAGTTGAGACCAACACGCCCCATCCGGCCCATTTGTTGCCTCCGCTCTGAGCGGACACATAGCCTGTCTCGGAGCCGGAGTCGGAGCCGTGGCATCCCCCGAAGTGATCGCTGGATCATCGACGGGTCGACGGACTCGGCACAACCTGTCCGAACCCAGGAGAAAGAGGCGGAACCTCCGTGGTCAATCCATCCCAGAACTACCTCGCGGTCATCAAGGTCGTCGGTGTCGGAGGCGGTGGCGTCAACGCCGTCAACCGGATGATCGAGACCGGTCTGCGCGGGGTCGAGTTCATCGCGGTGAACACCGACGCCCAGGCCCTCCTGATGAGCGATGCCGACGTCAAGCTCGACATCGGCCGTGACCTGACCCGCGGGCTGGGCGCCGGCGCCGATCCGGACAAGGGCCGGCAGGCCGCCGAGGACCACTCCGAGGAGATCGAGGAGGTGCTCAAGGGCGCCGACATGGTCTTCGTCACCGCCGGTGAGGGTGGTGGCACCGGCACCGGTGGCGCCCCGGTCGTCGCCCGGATCGCCCGCTCGCTGGGCGCGCTGACCATCGGTGTGGTCACCCGGCCGTTCGGCTTCGAGGGCAAGCGCCGCTCGGTGCAGGCCGATACCGGGATCAACGCCCTCCGCGAGGAGGTCGACACCCTGATCGTGATCCCCAACGACAAGCTGCTGCAGATGACCGACCACCAGGTCGCCATCCTGGACGCCTTCAAGCAGGCCGACCAGGTGCTGATGCAGGGTGTCTCCGGCATCACCGACCTGATCACCACCCCGGGCCTGATCAACCTCGACTTCGCCGATGTGAAGTCGGTGATGTCGAACGCCGGTTCGGCGCTGATGGGTATCGGCTCCGCCCGCGGCGAGGACCGGGCCCGCGCGGCCGCCGAGATGGCGGTGTCCAGCCCGCTGCTGGAGGCCTCCATCGACGGCGCCCAGGGTGTGCTGCTGGCGATCGCCGGTGGTTCGGACATGGGCCTGTTCGAGGTGTCCAGTGCGGCCAACCTGATCCAGACCGCCGCCCACGACGACGCCAACATCATCTTCGGCACCGTGATCGACGACGCCCTCGGCGACGAGGTGCGGGTCACCGTGATCGCCGCCGGGTTCGCCGGCGGCGAGCCGCCGCGCCGCCAGCCCGGGGTCTCCTCCCGACAGGGCCAGGCTGGCCGCGAGCAGCAGCAGGAACGGCAGCCGGCCCCCCAGGCCTCGCACTCGCCGTTCGGGGTGGGCGACCGCAGCCAGGGCCAGACCCACCGTGCCGGGCAGGGCCTGCAGGGCCAGTCCCCGGCGGCGCCGCAGCCGCAGCAGGGTCAGTCCCCGCAGGGTCAGCCGCAGCAGGGTCAGCCGGCCCAGGGTGGCTATGGCCAGCAGCAGGGCCAGGGCGGTTACGGCGCGCAGCCGGGCTCCGGTCAGGGCACCGGCGGCAGTCAGCGCACCACCGCGCCCGGACCGCTCTCCGGCCAGCCGGACGACGGCGACGACGACCTGGATGTCCCCGACTTCCTGAAGTGACCGGGTGTTCAGCCACCTGCAGCACGCCGACCCCGCCACCGGCGGGGTCGGTGTCGCATTCACCGACCGGTGCGGCGGGGTCACCCCGGGCCCGATGGGATCGCTGAATCTCGGGCGTACCGATGTCGACGCGGTCGATCACGTGACCGAGAACTTCGAGCGGGTACGCCGGGCGCTCGGTGTGCGTGCGGTGGTCACCAGCAGCCAGGTGCACGGCACCGCGGTGGACGAGGTGGGCGCCGATCGGCTCGCCGACTGGGGGCCGGCGAGCCCGCTGGGCAGTTCCGCCGGGGGCCCGTCGCTGCCGACCGCCGACGCCCAGCTGACCTCCGAGCGTGGGGTCGCGCTCTGCATCCGGGTCGCCGACTGCGTACCGGTGCTCTTCGCCGATCCCGTCGCTGGCCTGGTCGGGGCCGCTCATGCCGGCCGGGTGGGGCTCGCCGACGGGGTGCTCCCGGCGACCGTCGGGGCGCTGCGCGAGCGGGGGGCGGGGGAGTTGACCGCCTGGATCGGCCCGCACATCTGCGGCGGCTGCTACGAGGTGCCGGTCGAGCTCCAGGCGAGCGTGGCCGAGGTGCTGCCCGGCGCGGCCTGCCGGACCGACTGGGGTACGCCCGGGCTGGACCTCGGCGGCGCGGCCGAGAAGCAACTCCTCGACCTGGGCTGCACCGTCCAACGGCTCGACCTCTGCACGCGGACCACCGACTCCCTGCACTCCCACCGCCGCGACGGTGCCGCCGCCGGCCGACTCGCCGGCCTCATCTGGCTCGGGTAATACGCTCGTCGAGTAGAACCCCTACCGGATTCTGATCCGGTCGGGGCATCGTCCTTCGGTCCGAGCATGGTGTGCCATGCCCCAACCGAACTCCCATGCCCCGACCACGGGACGTGGCTCAGGAACGGGGTCATCTCGACACGGTCGCTGCGACACCTACCCGACGAGCGGGGTGATGGTGCGCTGCGCGCGAGCCGACAAAGACGCGCGTGTCGGGCGTACACGAGAAGTCGGCGCGGGTAGGCTCGACTCCGTAGGTCCGAGCGGGGAGATTCCCCGAGATCGCGGGAGGCGGAATCGATGGCCGGAAGTAGACTGCGGGGCGCAGCCGAGTGGCTCGGCCTCACCACGTCCGAGCGGTACGACCGCTCGTATGACTACGACTCCGACGTCGAGCTCACCGAGAACGTCGATACCGATGTCGACGACGAGGTGGAGGACTCGGCGAGCGTGCACGACCTGCAGCATCGCCGCAGCGCGCAGACCCGGGTGGTCGAGCCGCAGCAGCGCAGCGCCGCCCCGGCGGCGCGCCCGCGGACGGCCGACATCTCGCGGATCATCACCGTGCACCCGCGCACCTACAACGAGGCGCGCACCATAGGGGAGCACTTCCGCGACGGTGTCCCGGTGATCATGAACCTCTCCGAGATGGAGGACGCCGACGCCAAGCGGCTGGTCGACTTCGCGGCCGGGCTGATCTTTGGTCTGCGTGGCACCATTGAGCGTGTCACCAGCAAGGTGTTCCTGCTGTCCCCGCAGAACGTGAACGTGACCGCGGAGGACAAGGAACGCATCGCCGGCGGGTTCTTCAACCAGAGCTGACCCCCGGCCCGACCCAGCCAGGAGCGGTTCATGGTCCTGATCGGCCAGATCATCGATTTCATCCTGTGGGCCTACATCATCGTGCTGTTCGCCCGCATGGTGCTCAGCTGGGTCCCGCTGTTCGCGCCGGACTGGCGCCCCAAGGGCCCGCTGCTGGTGGTCGCCGAAGCGATCTACACCGTCACCGATCCGCCGCTGCGCGCCCTGCGCCGGGTGATCCCGCCGGTCCGGATGGGCAATGTGATGCTGGACCTGGGGTTCATGGTCCTCTGGCTGCTGATCATCGTGTTGCGCAGTGTGAACGCGCGCATCTTCTTCGCCTAGAGCCGGTACGCCGGGGGCTCCAGCTCGAGAACTGCCCGACCCGCGGAAGCAGGCCGATCGATCAGAACTGGACTCAGATGCGGTGCGGGGGGCTTCCGGGGGGCGGAGTCTCCCGGCCGTGGTGCTACGCTCGGTGGCCGAGGTGCCAGTGTGCCGCTGGTGCCTGCCCGCGCAACGGCATGTCCCTGCTCCCGAATCTTGTTGAGGTGAACGATGACCCTGACCCTGGACGAAGTCCGCAAGACAAAGTTCCACATGGCCCGGCGGACCGGATACGAGGTGTCGGAGGTCGATCTCTTCGTCGACCGCGTCGAGGCCTCGTTCGCCCAGCTTGCCGAGGAGAACCAGTCCCTCAAGCAGCAGGTCGAGGCGCTCAAGCAGGCGCAGCAGCGCAGCGAGGACCGCCGCGAGCCGAGCAACGAGGAACTCCGCCGCCAGCAGCAGGCGCAGCAGCAGACCCAGCAGCTCCAGCAGCAGACCCAGCCCCAGCAGGCCGTCGGCCAGCAGACCACCGGGCAGCAGGGCGCAGGCCAGCAGCTTTCCGGCCAGCAGGCCCAGGCCACCGGCGGCAAGATGGTCGTCACCACCAGCGCCGAGGCCAGCCCGGCCGTCGTCCGGCTGGTGCAGATGGCCACCGAGCAGGCCGAGAACCTGGTCAACGAGGCCGAGCGGGAGGCGAAGCAGAAGCTCGACGACGCCAACCAGAAGGCGCACCAGCTGACCACCGACGCGCGGACCCGCGCCGATCGGGTCGAGTCCGAGGCCCGGGTGAACGCCGAGAAGATGACCAACGAGTCGCAGGCCAAGGCCGCCGATCTCGATCGTCAGGTCGGCGCCCGGCGTACCGAACTGTTCGCCGGTCTGGAGACCGAGCGCAACCAGCTCCAGCAGGCCGTCAGCCAGCTGCGCGACTTCGAGCAGCGCTACCGGCAGTCCTTCACCCAGCAGCTGCGCCAGCAGATCCAGACCATCGAGTCCGGCACCATCGAGCCGGCCGACCGTCCGGCCGGGCTGGACAAGGCCGACGCGCCGCAGCAGGCCGCCCGCCGCGGGCACACCGAGGACGACCGCTCCGGCCAGGGGCAGCAGGGCCAGGCCGCTCAGCAGTCCCAGCCGCAGCGCGGTCAGACCGGGCAGCAGGGGCAGACCGGTTCGCAGGGCCAGACCCAGCAGGGCCAGACCCAGCAGCAGGGCCAGTCCCAGCAGGGTCAGGGCCAGCAGGGTCAGGGTCAGCAGTCCAGCAGCACCCCGCGGTTGGACGCCCTGCTGGGTGACAACAACCAGCAGCGCAACAACTGATTCCAACTGCCGCAGGCACATCATTCGAAGGGGTCCCGCCGAGCGGGGCCCCTTCGTGTACGCTTCAGCGGACACTGAGCGCCTGAAGCCCCGAGAAGGAGCCCGTTGATGCCCACTGCCAAGAAGGCCGAGAAGGCCTCCGCGGCCAAGAAGCCGGCGGCCAAGAAGGCCCCGGCGAAGGCGACGAGCCCGGCCAAGAAGTCGTCCGCGGCCAAGAAGACCACCGCCAAGAAGGCCCCCGCGAGCAAGGCGGCCCCGGCGAAGCAGGCCAGCGCGACAAAACAGGCGACCCCGGCCAAGCGGACCGCGACCAAGAAGGCGCCGGCCAAACAGCCGACCTCGGACGAGAAGCCGGCGACCAAGAAGGCCCCGGCCAAGCAGGCACCGGCCAAGCAGGCCGCCGCCGACACCGCACCCCGCGGGCTCGACCCGAACCGCAAGCCGGCCAGCAAGCCGTCGGAGTTCCCGGTACGCCAGGGTGAGGACAAGTGGACCCGGGCCGAGCTGGACGAGGTCCGCAACGACCTCGAGGCCGAGGTGGTCAAGCACCGCCGCTCGATCGAGCTCGCCGAGGCCGAGCTGCAGGAGCTGCTCGCCGACGGTGCCGACGGTGCCGGTCGGGACGCCGCCGATGTCGGCTCGGCCAACTTCGAGCGGGACCAGGAGATGTCGCTGGCCGCGGCCGCCCGGGAGATGCTCACCCAGACCGAGCACGCCCTGCGGTTGATCGACCAGGGGCTCTACGGCTGGTGCGAGAGCTGCGGGGAACCGATCGGCAAGGGCCGGTTGCAGGTCTACCCGCGCGCCACCATGTGTGTGGTCTGCAAGCAGCGGCACGAGAGGCGATGAGCGGATCCAGCGCCCCGCGCGCCCCGGTGATCAGCCGCCGCGCCGCGGTGGCCACCTTCACCACCGCGGCCCTGATCGGAATCGCCGCCGATGTGGTGACCAAGATCCTCGCGATCCAGTACCTCGCCCCGGCCGATCCGAAACCGCTGCTGGGGTGGGTGCTGCAGCTCTATCTGATCCGCAACCCCGGGGCGGCGTTCTCCATCGGTGCCGGCTTCACCCCGGTCTTCACCGTGCTCGCCTTCCTGGTGCTGGTCGGTCTGCTCTGGTTCGTGGTGCCGAAGGTGCGCCACCGGGGCTGGGCGATCGGGCTGGGCCTGGTGGTGGCCGGGATCACCGGCAACCTGATCGACCGACTCTTCCGCCCACCCGGTTTCGGCCGCGGTCACGTGGTCGACATGCTGATGCTGCCGCGCTGGCCGATCTTCAACCTGGCCGACGTCTGCGTGGTCTCCGGGGCGATCCTGATCATGCTGATCTGGGTGGTCCGCGGGATCGCCATGGACGGTACGCCGGAACCGGGCCGCGATGACAAGAGCGGCAAGACCGACAAGACCGACAGGACCGAGGAGCCCAGCGCCGCCGGCGCCGATCCCGAGCCGGGTGACCCGGTCCGATGAGCGGGCAGTCCCGGATCCTGCTGGTCCCCGACGGGCTGGACGGTGAGCGGGTCGACGCGGCCGCGGCCCGGATGCTCGGCCTGTCCCGCAGTCGGGTCGCGGAGCTGGCCGGCGAGGGCCAGGTCAGCCTGGACGGTACGCCGGTCGGCAAGTCCGACCGGGTGCGCTCCGGGGCGATGCTCGAGGTGCTGCTGCCGGAGGTGACCTCCGGCGTACCGGTCACCCCCGAGGTCGTCGAGGGCGTCCGGATCGTGCACGACGACCGCGACATCGTCGTGGTCGACAAACCCGTCGGCGTCGCCGCGCATCCCTCGCTGGGCTGGGACGGCCCGTCGGTCACCGAGCACCTGGCCGGGGCCGGGTTCCGGATCTCCACCTCCGGCGCGCCGGAACGCCAGGGCGTGGTGCAGCGGCTGGACGTCGGAACCTCCGGGCTGATGGTGCTGGCCAAGAGCGAGCAGGCGTACACGGTGCTCAAACAGGCCTTCCGGGACCGCACCGTCGACAAGACCTATCACGCGGTCGTGCAGGGGCACCCGGACCCCTTCGACGGCACCATCGAGGCACCGATCGGGCGGCATCCCGGGGCGGACTGGAAGATGGCGATCACCGCCACCGGCCGACACTCGGTGACCCACTACGAGACGCTCGAGGCGATGGTCGCGGCGACCCTGCTGGAGATCCATCTGGAGACCGGGCGTACCCATCAGATCCGGGTGCACATGGCCGCCATCAAGCATCCCTGCGTCGGCGACCCGACCTATGGCGGTGACCCGAAGCTGGCGGCCCGGCTCGGGCTGGAACGGCAGTGGTTGCATGCGGTACGCCTCGGCTTCATCCATCCCGGCACCGGGGAGTACGTGAGCTTCGAGTCGGACTATCCCGACGATCTTTCCCACGCGTTGGAACAGCTGCGCGCGAGTTGATCCAAGGGCCTGTCGGCGGGCTGACCGACAGGTCACCGCGTTGATAGGGTCGAAGGTGTGCGGAGAGCGAAAATTGTGTGCACGCTCGGCCCGGCCACTTCGGGCGTGGAGCGACTGACAGAACTCGTCGAGGCGGGCATGAACGTGGCCCGTTTCAACATGAGCCACGGCGACCATTCCGAGCATGCCCGGAATCTGGCCGACCTGCGCCGGGCGGCCAGTCACGTCGGCCGGCCGGTCGGCATCCTGGCCGACCTGCAGGGGCCGAAGATCCGGTTGGGCCGGTTCGCCGAGGGCCAGGTCACCCTCACCTACGGCGACCGGTTCACCATCACCACCGACGACATCCCCGGTGACGCGACGCGCTGCTCGACCACCTTCAAGGGGTTGCCCGGTGACGTCAGCCCCGGCGATGTGATCCTGATCGACGACGGCCGGATCCAGCTGCGCGCGGAGAGCGTGACCGATACCGATGTGGTCACCCGGGTCACCGTCGGCGGCCCGGTCAGCAACAACAAGGGCATCAACCTGCCCGGGGTCGCGGTGAACGTGCCGGCGATGACCGAGAAGGACATCGAGGACCTGCGCTGGGCGCTGCGCAACGAGTTCGACATGGTGGCGCTGTCGTTCGTCCGGTCGGCCGAGGACGTGAAAATCGTGCATCAGGTGATGCGCGAGGAGGGCCGCCGGGTACCGGTGATCGCCAAGGTGGAGAAGCCGCAGGCGGTGGCGGCCATCGACGAGATCGTCGATGCCTTCGACGCGATCATGGTGGCCCGCGGTGACCTGGGCGTCGAGCTGCCGCTGGAGGATGTGCCGCTGGCACAGAAGACGATCATCACCACCTGCCGTCGGATGGCCAAGCCGGTGATCGTCGCCACCCAGATGCTGGAGTCGATGATCAGTGCGCCGCGGCCGACCCGGGCCGAGGCCTCCGATGTCGCGAATGCGGTGCTCGACGGTGCCGATGCGGTGATGCTGTCGGGGGAGACCTCGGTGGGCACCTATCCGGTCGTCGCGGTCCAGACCATGGCACGGATCGTGACCAAGACCGAGGCCGCCGGCACCGACCGGATCGCCAGCATCGACTGGGATCCGCACACCACCGGCGGTGTGATCGCCAAGGCGGCGGTCGAGGTGGGGGAGCGGCTGGATGTGAAATATCTGGTCGCCTTCACCAAGTCCGGTGACACCGCCCGCCGGCTGGCCCGGCTGCGCGCCTCGATCCCGATCCTGGTGTTCACCCCCGAGGACAAGACCCGGCAGGTGCTGACCCTGGTCTGGGGGGTGCAGTCCTTCCACATCCCCGAGGTCGACACGACCGATGAAATGGTCCAACTGGTGGACAAGGCGCTGATCGAGTCGGCACGGATCTCGGTCGGTGACCGGGTGGTGATCGTGGCCGGCTCCCCGGTCGGCATCCCGGGCAAGACCAATGCGCTGCGGGTGCACCGGATCCAGCCGCCGCTGTCGGAGACGACCCGGTCCGACTGGGACGGGGAGATCTGAGCGACCGGACGACAACAGGCGTACGCCCAGCTGGGCGTACGCCTGTTTCTTTCGTCGTACCGAGGAGGGGATTCGAACCCCTAAGGCCGATCAAGGCCAGACGGGTTTGAGCCGTCCGCGTATACCGTTCCGCCACCCCGGCAAGGTGCTGATCCACTCTAGCGGCTCGGCTCGGGGCGCGCACACGCGGATATTTTGCGCAACCTTGAACCCGCGAGGGAGAATCGTCTGGTGACCGAAAAGACCAGCACCCCAGACACCCCCAGCCAGGCCACCGACGCCAAGGCCGGTGACACGCCCACCGGGAAGGCGAAGCCCCGGGTCCTGGTCGCCGAGGACGAGGCCCTGATCCGGCTCGACCTCGTCGAACTGCTCACCGAGCAGGGTTACGAGGTCGTCGGCGAGGCCGCCGACGGTGAGGCCGCGGTCGAGATGGCACGCGAGCTCGATCCCGACCTGGTCGTGATGGACGTCAAGATGCCCAAGCAGGACGGCATCACCGCGGCCTCGACGATCGCCGAGGAGCGGATCGCCCCGGTGGTGATGCTGACCGCGTTCAGCCAGCGCGAACTCGTCGAGCGGGCCCGCGAGGCCGGTGCGATGGCCTATGTGGTGAAGCCTTTCGACGCCTCCGACGTGGTGCCCGCGATCGAGATCGCGATGGCCCGGTACGCCGAGATCCGGGCGGTCGAGGACGAGGTCACCGACCTGGAGGAGCGGCTCGAATCCCGCAAGGCGGTCGACCAGGCCAAGGGCCTGCTGCAGCAGCAGTTCAAGATGAGCGAACCCGAGGCCTTCCGCTGGATCCAGAAGAGCGCGATGGACATGCGCAAGTCGATGCGCGAGGTCGCCGAGGGCGTCATCGACCTGGCCAAGAAGAACAAGAAGCGCTGATCGTCGACGGCCGGGGGCTACTAGGCCTCCGGCCGTCAGCCAAGCCCGCCACGGACACGATTCCGCATCGGTTTGGGTCACCGTTTGTGACAATCAGTACCTGTTGGTAACGAACTCGTATCAACAAGGTGCTGTCACTCGCATGACGGCCGCAAATGGGACCTACTGTTTCTCACGGCTCGACAGAGATGCCCCCGCACGGTCGCGGGGTGCGAGATCCAGGAGGACAGACGTGAACCGTCGGATGATGATCGCAGGGGCATCCCTGCTCGCGGCCTCGCTGGCCGTCACCGCGTGCGGCAGCCGCGCCGAGAGCGGCAGCGGCGGCGGGTCGGGTGGCGGTGGCACCAAGACCGCCAAGATCGGTGTGGTGGCTCCGCTCTCGGGTGACCTGTCCCCGCTGGGCATCGGCATCAGGAACTCGGTGGACCTCGCGATCAAGGAGGCCAACGCCAACAACACCATCCCGGGCTGGAAGCTCGAGCTGGTCGCCGAGGACGACGAGGGCAAGCCGGACACCGGCAAGAACGCCGCCACCAAGCTGACCAGCGACGACGAGGTCGTCGGCGCGGTCGGCCCGCTGAACTCCTCGGTCGGTCAGGCGGTGCAGCCGATCTTCCAGTCGGCCAACGTCACCCTGATCTCGCCGGCGAACACCAACCCGACACTCACCAAGGGCGCCGACCTGGCCAACCCGAAGCGGACCTACGACAACTACTTCCGCACCTGCACCACCGACGCCATCCAGGGCCCGTTCGCGGCCAAGTACCTGCTGGATTCCGGCATCAAGGAAGTCGCCACCATCCACGACAAGAAGGCGTACGGCCAGGGCCTGGTCTCCGCCTTCAGCGAGGCGTTCACCGCCGGGGGCGGCAAGGTCACCACCGCCGAGACGATCAACCCCGACGACAAGGACTTCTCCGCGGTCATCTCCAAGGTGAAGGCCTCCAACCCGAAGGCCGTCTACTACGGCGGCGAGTACCCGCAGGCCGGGCCGCTGTCGCAGCAGATGAAGGGCGCCGGGCTGAACGTGCCGCTGATGGGTGGCGACGGCATCTACGACCCGAAGTACATCCAGCTCGCCGGCCCGAACTCCAACGGTGACCTGGCCACCTCGGTCGGTGCGCCGACCGAGAAGCTGGAGTCGGCGAAGAAGTTCGTCGACGCCTACAAGGCCGGTGGCTACTCCGATCCCTACGGTGCCTACGGTGCGTACTCCTACGATGCCGCGAACGCCATCATCCAGGGTCTGAAGACCTCGCTGGCCTCCGCACAGGACGCCAAGTCCGCCCGCAAGGACACCATCGCCGCCGTCGGCAAGGTCGACTTCCAGGGTGCGACCGGCAAGGTCGCCTTCGACCAGTGGGGCGATTCCACCGCCCGCGTGCTGACCGTCTACAAGGTCAGCGGTGGCGAGTGGACCGCCGACAAGACCGAGGACTTCAAGTAACGGCCAGCGGGCTCTGACCCTCGGCCGGCAACGCGGCCGAGCAGAGCCCGACCGCCCTCGAATCGGACCGTGCAAGGGGCGGGGAGTGATCCTCCCCGCCCCTTCCGGCTGGCCGGAAGGAGTGAGTAGCTCTCCATGGACCTGTTCCTGCAACAGCTGATCAACGGGTTGTCCCTCGGTGCGCTGTACGGCCTGATCGCCGTCGGCTACACCGTGGTCTACGGCATCGTTCAGCTGATCAACTTCGCCCACGGCGAGATCTTCATGATCGGCGCCTTTGGCAGCCTGGCCACCTGGATGGTGCTCGGCTCGCCGACGAGCTGGTCGGCGCCGATGGCCCTGCTCGTACTGATGCCGCTGATGATGGTCGGCGGCATCATCTGTGCGGTCGGGGTCGCCCTGCTGACCGAGCGGCTGGCGTACCGGCCACTGCGCAATGCCCCCAGGTTGGCCCCGCTGATCTCCGCGATCGGCATCTCGGTGGCCCTCCAGGAGGCGGTACGCCTGTTCTTCCCCGGGGCCAAGAGCGCGCTGCGATTCCCTGCCATCGAAGGGATCTCCGGGCGCTCGGTGAAGTTCGGCGGCGTCGATGTGCAGATGTCGTCGGTGTTCACCCTGGTCGCCCTGGTGGTGTGCGCCGGCTTCCTCTACTTCTTCGTCAACCGCACCAAGATGGGCCGCGCCATGCAGGCCACCTCCCAGGATCCCGATACCGCCCGGCTGATGGGCATCAACGTGGACAAGGTGATCATGGTCGCCTTCGCCGTCGGTGCCGCGCTGGCCGCGGTCGCCGGCATGGCGCACGGACTGCGGTACGCCAACATCGACTTCCGGATGGGCTTCATCTCCGGTCTGAAGGCGTTCTGTGCGGCGGTCCTCGGTGGCATCGGCAACATCAACGGCGCCGTCGTCGGTGGTCTGGTGCTCGGCGTGGTGGAGACCTTCGCCACCACCTACATCCCGGGCACCTTCGGTTCCTCGGCCTGGAAGGACGTCTGGGCGTTCATCATTCTGATCCTGGTGCTCGTCTTCCGGCCCCAGGGTCTGCTCGGTGCAAGGGTGGTGGATCGCGCATGAAGTCGCTCATCAAGCCCGAACAGCAGGAACGCCTGCAGGGCACGGGCCGGATCGTCGCCATGGTCGGTGCCGTGCTGATGATCATCGCCCCCTACCTCAAGTGGGCCTACGGTGCGGACGCGCTGGACGACATGACCTACTGGGGTGGGCCGTCGATCCTGCAGTTCCTGTTCCTGGCCCTCGGCGTCATCGTGCTGGTCAGCCTGATCGGTTCGCTGCTGCGGAACCGGGTGGCCGCCCTGACCCGGATCGACTGGTACCGGGCCGCGAAGGCCGCCGCCACCGGAGGCCTGGTCTTCGTGATCGTCACCATCCTGGCGATCGCGCTGGAGCTCGGCGGTCTGATCAACCTGGAGCCCGGTGCCTATGTGGCGCTGGTCGCCGCGCTGATCGCGTTCGCCGGCACCCGGCTGCTGCCCGGGGGCGCCGATGCCACCCTGGATCGGCTGAAGAGCCCGCACTGGTTGCAGATCGTGGCGATCGTGCTGCTGCTCGCCGCCGGACTCGCCGGCACGGCGTACGGCCTGAGCCTCAGCGACGGCGGCAGCTTCGTGCTTTTCATCGTCTTCGTGTTCGCGGTGCTGATGGTGCTGGTCCGCAGCGGGATCTCCGGCTGGCTGTCCCGGGCCGCCCGGGAGAACCGGCAGGTGCTGGTGCTGTCGGCCTTCGTGGTGGCGTTCGCGCTGCCGTTCACCCAGGACGGCTCGGATGCCAACATGTCGGTCGCCCAGCAGGTGCTGATCTTCGCCGCGACCGCGCTCGGGTTGAACATCGTGGTCGGTCTGGCCGGTCTGCTCGACCTCGGCTACATCGCCTTCCTCGGTGCCGGCGCGTTCACCGCGGCGGTGCTGTCGAAGTCGGCGTTCGCGACCTTCTTCGCCTGGAAGCCGCCGTTCATCGTGGTGGTGCTGATCGCGGGCTGTGTCTCGGCGGTGCTGGGTCTGATCATCGGTTCGCCGACCCTGCGCGTCTCCGGTGACTATCTGGCGATCGTGACGCTGGCCTTCGGTGAGATCTTCCGGTTGGCGATGCTCAACCTGGACGGCAACGACGGGCCGAACATCATCAACGGCTCGAACGGCATCCCCAACATCCCCGACCTCCAGCTGGGCGGCTTCGACTTCGGCGAGCCGCACACCATCCTGGGGGTGGAGATCGGCCGCTTCGCCAACTACTACTGGCTGATGCTGCTGGTGCTGGCACTGATCATCCTGGTGTTCGCCAACCTCAACCGGTCCCGGATCGGGCGCGGCTGGGTTGCGATCCGCGAGGACGAGAAGGCCGCCGAAGCGATGGGTGTGAACACCTTCGGGCTGAAACTGCTGGCCTTCGCCGGCGGCGCCTTCCTGGCCGGCGTGGCCGGTTCGGTGAAGGCACATGCCGACGTCTCGGTCACCCCCGACCAGTACATCTTCCTGGAGTCGGCATTCCTGCTGGCCGCGGTCGTGCTGGGTGGTATGGGCACCATCGTCGGCGTGCTGGCCGGTGCCACCATCCTCAAGCTGCTGCCCGAGAAGTTGCGTGTGGTCAGCGATTACCGGCTGCTGGCCTTCGGGTTGCTGCTCGTGGTGATGATGCGCTTCCGGCCCGAGGGTCTGGTCCCGGACAGCCGGCGGCAGCTGGAGTTCCATGACGCCGAGGAGGAGGCGGCCGAGGCCGCCGCCACCGTGAACGACGACGACAGGTCCGGACAGGCTGCGAAGGGAGCGTCGGCATGAGCACCGCCATCCAGAGCGAGCGGCCCGAGCGGCCGGATCTGAGCAATGCCGAGGTGTTGCTCTCGGCCGAGCAGGTGACCATGCAGTTCGGCGGTCTGACCGCGGTCAACAAGGTCGACCTGAAGGTGCACAACGGCGAGATCATGGGCCTGATCGGTCCCAACGGGGCCGGCAAGACCACCTTCTTCAACTGCCTCACCGGGCTCTACCAGCCGACCAGTGGGCGGGTGATGTTCAACGGGTCGGTGCTGCCGCCGAAGCCACGCAAGGTGGTGATGGCGGGGATGGCGCGTACCTTCCAGAACATCCGGCTGTTCCACAACATGACCGCGCTGGAGAACGTCATGGTGGGCCGCTACTCGCGGACCCGGGCCAATGCGATGGACGCGATCCTGCGGCTGCCGCGGCACCGGCGGGAGGAGCGGGAGACCCGGGAGCGGGCACACGAACTGCTCGAGTTCGTCGGCCTGGGGAAGGTCGCCGATTCGCTGTCGCGCAACCTGTCCTACGGCGACCAGCGGCGCCTGGAGATCGCGCGGGCGCTGGCCACCGATCCGCAGCTGCTGCTGCTCGACGAGCCGACCGCCGGCATGAACCCGCAGGAGACCCGGCAGGCCGAGGAGCTGATCTTCCGGATCCGCGACCTGGGGCTGGCGGTGCTGGTGATCGAGCACGACATGCGGTTCATCTTCAACCTCTGCGACCGGGTCTGCTGCCTGGTGCGCGGCGAGGTGCTGGTGGAGGGGACCGCGCACGAGGTGCAGTCCGATCCGCGGGTGATCGAGGCCTACATCGGTTCGGCCGAGAACCTCGAGGAGAGCCTGGCGGAGGAGGGGCTCGTGCCGCCCGACGGACCGGTTCCCCAGCAGCAGGAGCAGACCGATCAGCAGCGGCATTCGGGCGCGCACCGGGAAGGGGAGCGGGATGCTTGAGGTCAAGGACCTGGAGGTCGCCTACGGCCGGGTGAAGGCGGTCAAGGGCATCTCGTTCTCCGTCGAGGAAGGGCAGGTCGTCTCCCTGCTCGGTACCAACGGGGCCGGCAAGACGACCACCCTGCGCACCATCTCCGGGTTGATCAAACCGGTGGCCGGGGAGATCTGGTTCGAGGGCGAGCGGCTCGACGGCGTCCCCGCGCACCAGGTGGTGACCCGGGGGATCGCGCAGTCGCCGGAGGGCCGGCGGCTGTTCCCGCGGATGAGCGTCGAGGACAACCTGATGCTGGGCGCGTTCGCCCGCAAGGACACCACGAACCTGCGCAAGGACGTGCAGCGCGTCTACGACCTGTTCGAGGTGCTCGGCCAGCGGCGCAACCAGCCGGCCGGACTCTTCTCCGGCGGTGAGCAGCAGATGCTGGCGATCGGCCGGGCGATGATGAGCCGGCCGCGGCTGCTGATGCTGGACGAGCCGTCGATGGGCCTGTCGCCGATCATGACCCAGACCATCATGACCACGATCGCCGAGCTGCAGTCCGAGGGCGTGACGATCCTGCTGGTCGAGCAGAACGCCCAGGCGGCGCTCGCGCTCGCCGACTTCGGCTACGTGCTCGAGGTCGGCTCGATCATGTTCTCCGACACCGGCCGCGCCCTGCTCACCGACGACCGGGTGAAGCGCACCTACCTCGGCGCCGACTGACCGGCTCACGCTCATCGCGCAGCGAGCGTGTCGAGATGAGTGCACCGCGTGCGTGGACGCCTGCACTGGGCGTACCCATCCGGGCACCCGACTGTGCCACCGGGCACCCGATTCAGCGTGACTGGATCGGGTGCCCGGTCGCACTATTGGGTGCCCGGAGGTCCAACTCGGCACGCTGACCCGGCTCCGCTCCGCTGCGCCGGGCCTGCTACTCGATGAGCGTGACGATGCCGCTGGCAACTTCTCAGCGCGGTCCTGTGGGTCGCACAGCGGGCGCACAGAAACGGGCGGTCAACTGGATGACATGACGAGCCATCCGGAGCAGAACCCCCAGAACAACGGCTACTGGAACGGGCCTGATTACACCCCGCCGTCGATGCCGGTCCCGCCGCAACCGGCCCAGGAGCAGTACGGCTGGCCGCAGCCGCAGGCCACCGCGCCCGACCCGGGGCCGTCGACCAACGCCTACCCCGGCACCGGACCCACCGGACCGACCGGACCGGGTGCCACCACCGCGTACGCAGGTGCACCGGTGCCGACGAAGAAGAAGCGGCAGCGTGGGCCGCTGCGGATGATCGTGCCGACGGCGCTGATCGCCGCGCTCGCATCCTCGGGGATCACCGTCGCGGCCCTGCAGGCCACCTCCTCACCGGCCGCGGGCGGCACCACCCAGGTGAACACGGTGGTGCAGGGCAGCCCGGCCAATCCGGACTGGACCCAGACCGCCAAGGTCGCCGCTCCGTCGGTGGTCTCGATCGCGGTCCAGGGCCGCACCGGCAGCGCCGAGGGCTCCGGGGTGATCTACGACCGCTCCGGCAACATCGTCACCAACAACCATGTGGTGAACGGGGTCGGCGCCGGTGCCCAGCTGCAGGTCACGCTCTCCAACTATCAGGTCTATGCGGCCACCCTGGTCGGCAGCGATCCCTCCACCGACCTGGCGGTGATCAAACTGCAGAACCCGCCGGGTGACCTGCAGCCGATCGCGCTCGGGGACGCCAACAACCTGACGGTGGGTCAGCCGGTGATGGCGCTCGGCAACCCGCTCGGGCTGTCCGAGACCGTGACCACCGGGATCGTGTCGGCCCTGGATCGTCCGGTGATCACCCAGCAGCAGTCCGGTGGCAACAGCCCGCTGAGCGGCGGTACGCCGCAGCAGGCGGTGACCAATGCCATCCAGACCAATGCCGCGATCAACCCGGGCAACTCCGGCGGCGCGCTGGTCGATGTCTCCGGCAAGCTGATCGGGATCACCTCGTCGATCGCCAGCCTGGGTTCCAGTCAGGGGACCTCCGGCAACATCGGCATCGGGTTCGCGATCCCGGTCAACCAGGTCCGTTCGGTCGCCGACCAGCTGATCAGCGGCGGCACCGTCCAGCAGGCCTATCTCGGGGTCTCCTCGACCGATGCCACGGCCAAGGTCGATGCGAGCTCGTTCTCCGGGGCGGGCGTACGCCAGGTGGTCTCCGGATCGCCGGCCGACCAGGCCGGAATCCGGGTCGGTGATGTGATCCTCGGCATCGATGAGGACACCGTGCCCAACTCCGAGGCGCTGATCGCCCAGGTCCGGGAGCGCAACGTCGGCGACCGGGTGACCCTCAAGGTCGCCCGCGGCACCTCCACCGTCGAGGTCCCGGTCACCCTGGCCGCGGGGCAGTGATCCGGCCTGACTCCTCGCTGCGATCCATCGAACCTTGAGTGCACCCGTCGCTGCCTCCAGCACGCGATGAATACCTGCAGGATTCGATGGATCGCGACGTCGGGGAAGGACCGACCCTCAGCCGTACCGCTCCGCGAAGTTCCGCAGCACGGCGGGGGCGTGCTCGACGTTGGCCGCCTGCGCCTCGTTCACCAACCGGTCCAGCTCGTTGGGTTCGAAATAGCCGTGGTTCCGGTACGCCGCCAGCCGGGAGATCAGCCCGGCCGCGTCCAGCTCGGGGTGGAACTGGGTCGCGTAGAGGTTCGTGCGGATCCGGAACATCTGCACCGGGCAGGGGCCTGAGGTCGCCAGCAGCACGCCGTTCGGCGGCAGCGTGCGGACCGCCTCCTTGTGCCCGACGAAGGCGTCGAACTCCAGGGGCAGTCCGGCACAGATCGGGTCGGCCGCGCCCTCCTCGGTGAGGGTGATGTGGCTCGCGCCGGGCGGCTCGCCATAGGTGCGGTCGATGGTCGCACCCTGGTGCGCGCCGAGCGTACCGATGCCGTAACAGGCGCCGAAGAAGGGAAGATCGCGCGCCACGATCTCATCGAGCAACCGGCCGAGGTCGGCCTCCACCCGGCGCTGCACCGCCGACTTGATCTCGATCGGGTCGGAGGAGTTGAACGGGCTGCCACCGGTGATGATGCCGGCATACCGATCCAGGTCGATCGCCGGCAGCGGTGCCTGCTCCACCCGCAGCCAGTCCAACCGGGACTCCGGCAATTGGCAGAAACGCCGTACTGCTTCGAATTCCTCGGTCGCGATGTCGTCCTCGGCACGGGTGCCGAGGAACAGGAAGGGGCGGCTCATCCGGTCACGACTTGCCGGTGGGCGGGTCGACGAGCTGGCAGGTCAGGCGCGCGGTGGCGATCCGCCGGCCCCCGTCGTCGGTGAGCACGATCTCGTGCGAGGTGACCCGGCGGCCCAGCGACAGCGGCGTCGCCACCCCGGTCACCCAGCCCTCGCGCGCGGAGCGGTGGTGGGTGGCGCTGATGTCGACCCCCAGGGCGACTTTGCCCAGCTCCATGCCGTGCGCGGTGGCCGCGAGCGACCCCAGCGACTCCGCCAGCACACAGGTGGCACCGCCGTGCCAGAACCCCATCGGCTGGGTGTTCCCCTCGACCGGCATCCGGCCCACGGTGCGGTCGGGGGAGATCTCGAGCACCTCCAGGCCGACGCGCTCGTCCATCGCGTTGCGCAGCTGCAGGTACCAGTCAGGAAGGGTGTTCACCGGGGCAGCCTATGTGGTGGGCCGCTCCGCCAACCACTTCTGGATCACCGCGGTGTCCTCACCGCCGAGACCCTGTTCGGTGAGGTCGTCGAAGGCATCCAGCAACCGGTCGCCCTGCAGGGTCGCGGTGCCGGTCCGCCGGGCCTCGTCCAGGTAGGCCTTCAGGTCCTTGATCCACAGGTACGCCGCCCCGGAGACCGAGTAGTCCTTGGCCGCGTACCGGGGGCCCTTGTCCGCCAGGATCGTCGATCCGGCGTACCCGCCCTGCAGCAGGTCGAACAGCATCCCGACATCCAGGCCGGCGCGCTCGGCGACCACCGACGCCTCCGCGATCGCGGCGATGTTGGCCGCGCAGATCAACTGGTTGCAGGCCTTGGCCACCTGGCCGGCGCCGAGCCCGCCGAGGTGCACCGGCCGGCCGGTCAGTTCCAGCACCGGCAGCGCCCGCGCCACCGGCTCGTCGTCCCCGCCGACCATGATCGACAGGGTGCCGGCCACCGCGCCGCGTTCGCCGCCGGAGACCGGTGCGTCGATCACCCGGAGCTGCCCGTCGGTGGCGATCCGGAACTGCTGGTCCAACCGGCGTACCCCGTCCGGGGCCACGGTCGAGCAGACCACCAGCACCATCGGATGGTCGACCCCGGCGAGCAGGCCGTCCGGCCCCTCGGCCAGCTCGGCGATCTGCGGCAGGTCGGGCACCATCACCAGCACCACATCGCTGGCCGCCGCCACTTCCCGTGGGGTGTCCACCCAGATCGCGCCGCCGTCGATCAGTTCGTCCGCGCCGTCCCGGCTGCGGTTGCTGATCGTCAGCGGGGCCCGGCCCGCCAGCCCGGTCAGGATGTGGCCTGCCATCGGCCGGCCCATCACGCCGAGTCCGATGAAGCCGACCCGGGGGAGAGAGGTGGTGGGCATCGTTGCTCCTCACGGTGGGATGGTCCAAGAATCGCAGTTCGATATGTTGAACTGGGTTCAGCATAGTGTTACGGTCAGCGTATCGCGCACCGGGGCGCGAACAGACCCTTTCGGAGACAACCCATGAGCAACGACGCTTCCACCGCGGCGGGTCGGTCGATGACCGACGAGGAGTACGCCCACAATCTGCGCCGCGCCACGCTGGCCAGCTCGATCGGCAGCGCGCTGGAGTACTACGACTTCGCCCTCTACGGCCTGGCCGCCGCCCTGATCTTCGGCAAGCTGTTCTTCCCCGCGCTCGGCACCAATGCCGCACTGATCGCCTCCTTCGCCACCCTGGGCGTCGGCTTCGTGGCCCGCCCGATCGGTGGCCTGATCTTCGGCTCCCTGGGTGACAAGATCGGCCGCAAGTGGGTGCTGATGGTCACCATCGCGCTGATGGGTGGTGCCTCCACCCTGATCGGCCTGCTGCCGACCGCGGACCAGCTCGGCAGCGCCGGCTGGATCGCCCCGGTGCTGCTGGTCATCCTGCGGCTCGCCCAGGGCCTCGGCGCCGGCGCGGAGCAGGCCGGTTCCACGGTGCTGATGTCCGAGTACGCCCCGCGCAAGCAGCGCGGCTTCTTCGCCGCCCTGCCGTTCATCGGCATCCAGGCCGGTACGCTGCTGGCCGCCGGTGTGTTCTGGCTGGTCACCCAGGCCCCCAACGACGTCATCGAGGGTTGGCTGTGGCGGGTGCCGTTCCTGATCTCGATCGTGCTGATCGCCGTCGCCGTCTGGATCCGGGCGCGGCTCAAGGAGACCCCGACCTACATCGAGCTGGAGAAGCACGAACAGGTCGCCGACCACCCGATCCGCGAACTGCTGCAGACCTCCAAGCGCAACGTGCTGATCGGCATCGGTCTGCGGATGGCCGAGAACGGCGGCTCCTACATCTACTCCAACCTGGCCGTCTCCTTCATGGTGCTGATGGGGGTCAACAAGTCCTGGGGCCCGGTGGCGGTCGCCTGCGCCTCGGCGATCGGCATCTTCACCGTCCCGCTCACCGGCTGGATCTCCGACCGGGTCGGCCGCAAACCCGTCTACCGGGCCGGTGCGATCATCCTGCTGCTGCTCGCCTTCCCCGGCTGGTACCTGCTGAGCAAGGGCAATGCCGGCCTGGCGGTGCTGATCATCGCGCTCTCGATCGGCTTCGGCGTGAACAGCATGCTCGGCCCGCAGTGCGCCCACCTGCCCGAACTCTTCGGCGCCCGGCACCGCTACATCGGCGTCGCCGTCTCCCGCGAGTTCTCCGCCATCCTGGCCGGCGGCCTCGGCCCGTTCATCGGCGCCTGGCTGCTCGCCACCACCAACAACGCCTGGTGGCCGGTGGCGACCTATGTCGCGGCACTCTGCGTGATCACCCTGATCTCGACCTTCATCACCCCCGAGACCGTGCACCGCGACGTCACCAGGAACGAGGACGCCTTTCCCGGTGAGGATCGCTTCGCCGGCCTGGAAACCCAACGCTGACAAGAGAACTTCAGGAGTGCCTGCGATGAATCTGTTCGACGTCACCGGCCGGCTGGCCCTGGTCACCGGCTCCTCCCGCGGACTCGGGCTGGCGCTCGCCACCGGGCTCGCCGACGCCGGCGCCCGGGTGGTGCTGCACGGCCGTGGCGGGCCGGCACTGGCCCGGGCCCGGGACGCGGTGGCCGAGCGCGCCGGCGCCCCGGTGCCGGTGGTGGAGTTCGACGTCACCGACGCCGCCGCCGTCCGCACCGGGATCGAATCGCTGATCGCCGAACACGGCGTACCGGACATCCTGGTCAACAATGCCGGCGTCCAGCGCCGCGCACCGATCACCGAGTTCGCCACCGACGACTGGGACGAGGTGATCGCCACCAACCTGAACAGCGCCTTCTACGTCAGCCGACCGATCGCCCGCGCGATGGCCGAGCGCGGGTCGGGCAAGATCATCAACATCGGCTCGGTGCAATCGATGTTGGCCCGCCAGACGATCGCCCCCTATTCGGCGTCCAAGGGCGGGCTGGTGATGCTGACCAAGGGGCTGGCCGCCGACCTGGCCCGCTCCAACATCCAGGTCAACGCGATCTCCCCGGGCTACTTCGCCACCGAGATGAACACCGCACTCTGGCAGGATCCGGAGTTCGACGCCTGGGTGCGGCAACGCACCCCCGCCCAGCGCTGGGGCAAGGTGGAGGAGCTGATCGGTACGCTGCTCTATCTGGCCTCCGATGCCTCGGCATTCGTGTCCGGCCAGAACATCTTCGTCGATGGTGGCATGACCTCGGTCGTGTGAACCACCGCCGAAAAACCAAGCAGGACAGGAGAATCGCGTGAAGGCCCTGGTCATCCACGGCAAGCAGGACGCTCGCATCGAGGAGCTGCCGGACCCCGAACCCGGCCCCGGCCAGGTGCGGCTGAAGATGGCGTACGCGGGCATCTGCGGCTCGGACCTGCACTACTTCTATGACGGTGCGGTCGGTGCCTTCACCGTGGTCGAACCGCTGGTACCCGGCCACGAGGTCGCCGGCGTGGTCGACCTCGACCCATCCGGGAAGCTCGCCCCGGGGACACCGGTGACCGTCCATCCGGCCACCTTCGGCGACCCCGTGCCCGGGCTGGACGACGAGCCGCAGCTGTGGCCGAACGGTGCCTACCTGGGCAGCGCCTCCACCAACCCGCACACCCAGGGCGGGATGAGCGAGTTGAAGCTGGTGGACGCCTCGATGATCCGGGTGCTGCCCGAGGGTTTGCCGCTGCGCCGGGCCGCGCTCGCCGAACCGCTCGGGGTCGCGCTGCACGGGATCCGCGTCGCCGGTGGCGTCGCCGGGAAATCGGTGCTGGTCTCCGGGGCCGGCCCGATCGGCCTGCTCGCTGCCGCGGCCGCGCTCGCCGAGGGGGCCGCCGAGGTGATCTGCTCCGATGTGCTGCCCGGACCGCTGGAGCGGGCCCGCGCGCTCGGTGTGCACGGTGTGCTGCGTGCCGGCATCGACGAACTGCCCGGTGAACACTTCGACGTGGTGCTCGAATGCGCCGGCGTACCCGCCGCCGTGAACGCCGCGATCGGATCCCTCAAACGCCGTGGAATCCTTGCCCAGATAGGAATGCTGGCCGCCGGTGGCGTACCCATCGAGATGGCCACCGTGGTCTCCCGGGAGTTGCAGCTGCGCGGCTGCTTCCGGTTCGCCGACGAGATCGACGCCGCGATCGAGATGCTGGCGGCGAACCCGTCGATCGAGCAGGTGATCACCCACGAGGTCGAGCTCGCCGATTCGCTGGCCGGGTTCGGCACCGCCAGGGACTCCGACAGCTCCGGCAAGGTGCTTGTCCGTCTGAGCGGAGGTGAGCAGCGGTGAGCGCCAGCGACCGGTTGCGGGTGTTCATCGCCACCCCGCTGACCCCGGAGAACTGCGAGCTGCTGGTCGAGCTGGAGCCGCGGATCGACCTGGTGGTCGAGCAGGAGCTGCTGCCACCGATGCGCTGGGTCGGTGACCACGACGGCGACCCTGCTCACACCCGCACCCCCGAACAGCAGGCCCGCTTCGACCGGCTCTGCGATCAGGCCGAGGCGCTCTACGGCATCCCGGACACCGACCCGGCCGCGCTGGCCCGGACCGTGGCCGCGAACCCCGGGCTGCGCTGGGTGCACACGATGGCCGCCGGTGGCGGCGCCCAGCTCCGCGCCGCAGGGCTGGCCGAGGAGGACCTGCAGCGGATCGCGTTCACCCGCTCCAGCGGGCCGCACGCCCGGACCCTGGCCGAGTTCGCGCTCTTCGGCATCCTGGCCGGTGCCAAGGACCTGCCCCGGTTGCGGGCCCAGCAGGACGCCCGGCAGTGGACGGGCCGCTGGGTGATGCGCGCGGTCTTCGACCTGACCGTGCTGATCCTGGGCACCGGGGCCATCGGCGCCGAGACCGCCCGGTTGTTCTCCGCCCTGGGCGCCCGGGTGATCGGGGTGAACCGCAGTGGCCACCCGGTCGACGGGTTCGATGCGGTCGTCCCGACCGATCGGATCGTCGAGGCGGCGGCGCAGGCCGATGCGCTGGTCAACACCCTGCCGCAGTCCGACGGCACCACCGGCATCGTCTCCGCCGAGGTGCTCGACGCACTCGGTCCGGATGCACTGCTGGCCTCCACCGGCCGCGGCACCGCGATCGACGAGCCGGCCCTGGTCGCGGCGCTCGCCGACGGCCGGGTCGGGTTCGCCGCCCTGGATGTGTTCGCGGTCGAACCGCTGCCGGCGGATTCGCCGCTGTGGGGGATGGCCAACGTGCTGATCGCCCCGCACACCGCGGCCCTGCACGGCAACGAGGACCGGCTGATCGCCGAACTCTTCGCCGAGAACGCGCGCCGGCTGCTGGACGGCGAGGAGCTGCTGAACCGCATCGACACGAAGACCTTCGTCTGATGAGTGCGCCGGCGGTCACCCGGGCCGCGGCCATCCTCGGTTCGCTGGCGGACGAGGGTCCGCTGACGCTCACCGAGATCGCGCGCGTCCACGGCCTGGCCAAGTCCTCCACGCTCAATCTGTGCGTCGCCCTCGAGGAGGCCGGGCTGGTCCGGCGTACCCCCGAGGGTGCCTGGACGCTCGGTCGGCGCACCGTGGAGCTCGGCGGGGCATACGTGCGTGGCTTCGACGTGGTACGCGAGTTCTACGACTTCACCGCCAGCCACCCGGTGCTGAGCCACGAGCTGCTGCAGCTGGTGCTGCGGCACCAGCGCGATGTCGTCTATCTGGCCCGGCACGAGGGCCGGGCGCCGCTGCCGCTGTCGGCGAGCATCGGGGACCGCTTCCCGGCCTCGGTGACCGCGGTCGGGACCGCGCTGCTGGCCCGGCTCGACGACACCGAGATCCGGCGGTTGTACGCCGAACCGCACAGTCTGGCGATCTGGACCGAGCGGTCACCGACCAGTGTCGAGGCGTTGCTGGAGAAGCTGCACGCGACCCGGGAGCGGGGGTACGCCGTCGACGACCGGGAGACCCATCCGCAGGTCTACGGGGTGGCGATGGTGGTGCCGGCCCGGCGGGCCGGTGACGAACCGTTCTCGGTCGGTTGCTCGCTGATGCTGCCGACCCTCACCGAGGAGCAGCTGATCAGCGCCCGGGAGGGACTCGCCGAACTGCGGGACCACCTCGCGGCACCCCTGGAGATGCGCGGCTGACGGACTGTCGGCCGATCCCAGTAGGCTCGGCCTCGTGCCGACCAAGAAGACGACCGACCCCGCGGCGACCGCCGCCGACGCCCCGCAGACCGCTGAGGAGCGCCCCCAGCGGTTGCTGCTGATCGATGGTCACTCGGTGGCCTATCGCGCGTTCTTCGCGCTCCCGGTGGAGAACTTCGCCACCCGGACCGGCCAGCACACCAATGGCGTCTTCGGTTTCACCTCGATGCTGATCAATGTGCTGCGCGATGAGCAGCCGACCCACATCGCGGTCGCCTTCGACGTGTCCCGGCAGACCTTCCGCTCCGAGATGTTCACCGACTACAAGGCCAACCGGTCGGCCTCGCCCGATGAGTTCAAGGGCCAGGTCGAGCTGGTCAAGCAGGTGCTCGACGCGCTCAACATCGTGCACGTCCAGGTCGAGGGTTACGAGGCCGACGACATCATCGCCACCCTGGCCACCACCGCCCCGGAGGAGGGGTTGGAGGTGCTGATCTGCACCGGTGACCGGGATGCGATGCAGCTGGTCACCGAGCGGGTCACGGTGCTCTATCCGCGCAAGGGGGTCTCCGATCTGGCCCGGATGACCCCCGATGCGGTGCTGGAGAAATATCTGGTCGCCCCCTCCCGATATCCGGAGCTCGCCGCGCTGGTCGGGGAGACCTCCGACAACCTGCCCGGGGTGCCCAAGGTCGGCCCGAAGACCGCCGCCAAGTGGCTCGGCGAGTGGGAGGGTCTGGACAACCTGCTGGAGCACGCCGAGCAGATCAAGGGGGTGGCCGGCAACAATCTGCGGGAGAATCTGGAGCAGGTGCGGATGAACCGCCGGGTCAATGCGCTGATCCGCGATCTGCCGCTGCCGGTCACGATCAGCGACCTGGTCCGCCGGGACTGGAACCGGGAGGCGACCCACGAGCTGTTCGATGCGCTGGAGTTCCGGGTGCTGCGAGACCGGCTGCTGGAGACCCTGCCGCCGGAGGAGACCGAACCCGAGGGTGGCTTCGAGGTCACCGGGGTCGCGCTGGGGCCCGGTGAGCTGGCCGACTGGCTGACCGAGCACGCGAGTGGTGGCAAGCGCACCGGGGTCGACGTGGTCGGCCACTGGGCCGCGGGCACCGGGGATGTCGCCGGCATCGCGCTGGCCTCCATCGACGGGGCCGCGGCCTGGGTCGAGGCGGCCGACCTGGGTCCCGATGACGAGCGGGTGCTGGCCGAGTGGCTCGCCGACCCGCAGCGGTTGAAGGCGATGCACGACGCCAAGGGCCCGCGGCTGGCGCTCTGGGCGCGGGGCTGGGAGTTCAACGGTCTGGACTGTGACACCCAGCTGGCCGCCTACATCCTGCGGCCCGATCAGCGCACCTTCGACCTCGGCGACCTGGCGATCCGGCACCTCAAGCGGGAGCTGAAGGTCGAGCAGACCGGGGCCATCGACGACGGCGCCCAGGACGCACTGTTCGCCGAGCCGGGTGCCGACGATCAGGCACAGCAGGCGGCGATGGTGCGGGCCCGGGCGGTGATCGACCTGGCCGAATCGCTGGACGACGAGCTGGCCGAGCGGCACCAGTCCGATCTGCTCACCGGGGTGGAGCTGCCGCTGCAGGAAACCCTGGCCACGATGGAGAAGCTCGGCATCGCGGTCGATGTGGACCAGCTCGAGGCGCTGGAGTCGCACTTCGACACGCAGGTCACCGAGGCCGCCGACCAGGCCTACGAGGTGCTCGGCAAGCAGATCAACCTGGGGTCGCCGAAACAGCTCCAGGTGGTGCTCTTCGACGAGCTGGAGATGCCGAAGACCCGGCGTACCAAATCGGGCTGGACCACCGACGCTGACGCCCTGCAGGGGCTGTACGCCAAGACCGAGCACCCGTTCCTGGCACATCTGCTCGCGCACCGGGACGCGATCCGGTTGCGGCAGACCGTCGACGGGCTGTTGAAGTCGGTGGCCGACGACGGCCGGATCCACACCACCTATCTGCAGACGATCGCCGCGACCGGGCGGCTGTCCAGCACCGAGCCGAACCTGCAGAACATCCCGATCCGCACCGAGCAGGGCCGCCGGATCCGGGAGGCTTTCGTTGTCGGCAAGGGATTCGAGACCCTGCTCACCGCCGACTACTCGCAGATCGAGATGCGGATCATGGCGCACGCCTCGGCCGATGAGTCGCTGATCGAGGCGTTCCGCTCCGGCAAGGACTTCCACACCGTCACCGCGTCGAAGGTCTTCGACACCCCCGCCGATCAGGTCACCGGTGAGCAGCGCGCGAAGATCAAGGCGATGAACTACGGCCTGGCCTACGGGCTGAGTGCCTACGGGCTGAGTCAGCAGCTCGGCATCGAGGTGTCCGATGCGAAGGCGCTGATGGAGGAATACTTCGAGGAGTTCGGCGGGGTCCGCGACTACCTGCAGGGGCTGGTCAAGGAAGCTCGCCGCACGGAGTACACCGAGACCATCCTGGGGCGCCGGCGATACCTGCCGGACCTGATGAGCTCGAACCGGCAGCGTCGCGAGATGGCCGAGCGGATGGCGTTGAACGCGCCGATCCAGGGCTCGGCCGCCGACATCATCAAGGTCGCGATGCTCGATGTGGAATCGCAACTGCGCAAGGAGAAGCTGGCTTCGCGGATGCTGCTCCAGGTGCACGACGAGCTGGTGCTGGAGGTCGCGCCGGGGGAGCGGGACCGGGTCGATCAGCTGGTCCGCGACAAGATGGGCCACGCGGTCGAGCTGACCGTGCCGCTGGATGTCTCGGTGGGCACCGGGCACTCCTGGCACGAGGCCGCGCACTGATCGTTCGGATGTGATCGACGATGGAGGGGTGGCAGCTGCGCCGGCCGGTACGCCGGCTCGAGGCCCGCGACGGGCGACGCCCGGGCCGGCAGTGGCCACACACCATCCCGGCGGTCCGACAACTGCTCACCGAGGGGCTGGAGTTCGACCAGGCGACGGTGCTGGTCGGGGAGAACGGCACCGGCAAGTCGACGGTGCTGGAAGCGATCGCCGGGGCGTACGGGCTGAACGTCGAAGGCGGGTCGACCGGACACCAGCACCGGACCATCGCCACCGAATCCGCGCTGGCCGGTGAGCTGCAGCTGGTCCGCGGTGCCGGTGCCGGCCGGGAGGGTTTCTTCCTGCGGGCCGAGACCATGCACGGCCTCTACAGCTATCTGCAGCAGGCCGGTGGCTCCCACTACCACGACCGCAGCCACGGCGAATCCTTCCTGTCGGTGATCGAGGAACGCTGTTTCGACCGGCTCGGCAATCCGCAACCGGGGTTGTATCTCTTCGACGAGGTGGAATCCGCGCTCTCCTTCGACTCGTCGTTGCGGGTGTTGGCGCTGCTGCTCGACCTGCTCACCGAGGACAGCGTGCAACTGGTGCTCGCCACCCACTCGCCGGTGCTCGCCGCGCTGCCCGGTGCCACCATCCTCGAGTTCGGGGATGACGGGATGCAGCCGACGGACTGGGCCGATCTCGAACTGGTGGTCAACGAGAAGGCGTTCCTGGCCGACCCGCGACGCTTCCTGCGTCACCTGGATCCCTAGGCGTGGTGGGCTTCGGCCGAGGCACTGGCCCCGCCGTTGTTCATACTGTGCGGCATGGCAGGGGACTGGAGCGGTTGGCTGTGGACCAGTGAATACGGTCGCGACCGGATGCTGCGCGATGAGGTGGACCAGGCGAGCGCGTCCGCTGCCGCGGCGCATTCCCGGAATGCGCGGCTGCGCAGCGAGTTGTCGCAGATCCGGGGCAGCCTCGAACAGCGCATCGAGGCGTTGAGCCGCGCCTTCGACGCCTATGTCGAACTCGGTGATGTGCGCGAGCAGCTGGCCGCCTTCCCCGACACCTCGCAGGCGCGGGTGCGGGCCCTGCGCGCATTCGACACGCTGCGCGCCGGCGGTGTTCCCGAACCGTTGTCCCATGGCGAGGGCGACTACTGGCTGACCCATGGAATGAATGCGCTGATCGCCCGGGTGGGTGGTTCGGCCGACGCCGCTGCCGAAACGCGGGCCGCGGAGCTGGGCGGCGCCGAGTTCGACACCTTCTGGGTCTGCGCCCTCGGCGCCCTCGGACACGGCGAGCAGGCGACCGGGCGCCTCGACCGGGTGCTGACCAATGACGGCACCTTCAATCCCGCCCAGCTCCAGATCTTCCGGTTGTTGATGCTCGGCGGTTACGGGCCCGAACCCGCACTGGAGGCGTTGCGACCCGCACTGGAGCGGGAGTCGGCCGAGACCTGGCGCGACTGGCTGACCGGCCGCGATGGCGACCCGGTTCGTGGCCTGGCACGGCTCTGGGACGGTGCGGCACCGGTGCCGACCGACGAGCCGATCCCGGCCGGCGAGTCGATGCAGGCCGGGAAGCCGGTGCAGGCCGGGAAGCCGGCGCAGGCCGGGAAGCCGGAGGCGGACCCGGTCGGTCAGGCGCGGACCGAGGTGGCCGCGGTGGTCACCGAGCTGATCGGCCGCGGTCAGGGGGAGGAGGGGTTGCTGGTGGCACGGATCCGCGAACTGCGGCGGACCGTCGAGTCACCCCTGGCCCGCACCGCGGCCTCTGCCCGGGTGGCCAGCGTGTCGGTCGGTGAGGCCGTCCGTCAGGCGTTGCGCGATCCCGACTGCACCGCCGTTGCCGACCGCGACCTGCTCCGTCTCGCCCGCGGCCCGCTGCTGGAGCTCGTCGAGGCGGGCACCGTGGTGCCCGAGATCAAACCGGCGGTCCGGGAGGCGAGGACGCATGGTCTCTCGGTGCCGGTGAGTGCCACCGGGCCGGATGCCACCAGACTGGACCGGGCGCACCAGAGTCTCGTCGACCGGGTGCCCGCCTCCCATGCGGTGCCGATCGGGATCGGGGCCGCCGCAGTGCTGGTCCTGGCGGTCGTGCTGTTCGTCGTGGGGCCGGCTCCCGCGGGGCTGGTGCTGCTCCTGCTCGGTCTCGGTGTGGCCGGTTATGCGTGGGCGCGCGCGGTGTCCCGGCGTCGGGGGTTGCAGTCCGTCGAGGACGGGCGCGCGGCGCTGGGGCGGGAGATCGGTGACGTGCAGCGGCGGATGGCCGAGACCGATGAGGCCGCGCGGGACGAGGCACGCCGCAGGGCGGCGACCGCCGAGCGACTCCGCGCCGAGTTGCAGGCCGCCGCGGACCGGCCGCTCGCGGGGTACCTCGAACCCTAGGCTGAGGGTCATGGACGCTCCCGCGGAGATGCTGCTGATCGGTCTGGACGAGTTCACCGACACCCTGGCCCGGGTGACCGACCCGGAGGCGCCCAGCCCCTGCGAGGGATGGCGGGCGGTCGACGTGGCCGGGCACGTCGTCGGCACGATGGGCAAGGTCGTCGCCCTGGTCAGCGACGGCGAGGTCGGTGACAGCCCGACCGATCCGGAGCAGGTCGGGCTCACCCCGGTGACGATGATGGCGCGCTGGGGGGAGCGGGCCGAGCAGGTGCGGAACGCGCTGGCGGTGGCGGATCTGGATGTCGAGCGTCAGACCAGTTACGGCCGCGGCCCGGTCGGTCGCCAGCTGCTGCTGCCAGCCAGCGACCTCGCCATCCATATCTGGGATCTGGCCGCCTCCCAGGGCGAGCGCCGGGAGCTGCCGCAGGAGCTGCGGGACTTCCTGCGGGCCGGGGTGGAGCGGATCCCGCCGGAGCGGATGCGCGCGCCGGGCATGTTCGGGCCCGAGACCACCCCGCCGGCCGATGCGAACGACACCGAGCAGATCATGGCCTTCCTGGGGCGTACCGTGCCCCGCTGACGCACCGGTTGCGCCCGGTGGTTGAGTTGGGCCATGGCAGAAACGGTTGCAGATCAGTTGGTGGCCCAGCTCCGCGAAGCCGGCGTACGCCGGATCTACGGGATCGTCGGGGACAGCTTGAATCCGGTGGTCGATGCGGTACGCCGCACGGGCGGGTCGAAGAAGGGTGGGATCGACTGGATCCACGTCCGCCACGAGGAGGGCGCGGCCTTCGCCGCCGGTGCGGACGCCCAGCTCACCGGGGAACTGGTGGCCTGCGCGGGATCCTGCGGGCCGGGCAACCTGCACCTGATCAACGGGCTCTACGACGCGAACCGGTCCGGGGCACCGGTGGTCGCGATCGCGAGCCACATCCCGACCGCCCAGATCGGCGAAGGGTACTTCCAGGAGACCCACCCGGACCGGCTGTTCACCGAGTGCTCGGTCTATTCGGAGCTGATCTCCACCCCGACCCAGGCGCCGCGGGTGGTCGCCTCCGCGATCCGGCACGCGGTCGCCGGCCCCGGTGTCGCGGTGGTCACCCTGCCCGGTGATGTGGCCGACGAACCGGTGGCGGCCAAGGCGCCCGCCTATGTGGCGGTGCAGCCCGGCGTACTCACCCCGCCGCCGGAGGCGCTGCAGGCGCTCGCAGACGCCATCAACTCCGTGGACCGGGTGGCGCTGTTCGTCGGCGCCGGGATCGCCGGGGAGCATGATGCCGTCGTCGCGCTGGCCGACATCATCGGGGCGCCGATCGGGCATTCCCTGCGTGGCAAGGAACATATCCAGTTCGACAACCCCTTCGACGTCGGCATGACCGGGTTGCTCGGTTACGGTGCCGCGGCGGCCGGGATGGATGATGCGCAGCTGCTGGTGATGCTCGGCACCGACTTCCCCTACGACCAGTTCCTGCCCGATGTGACCACCGCCCAGGTGGACCGCGACGCCAGCGTGATCGGGCGGCGGACCTCGGTGGACCTGCCGGTGCACGGTGACGTCGGGCCGACCCTGCGCGGGTTGCTGCCGTTGCTGAAACCGAAGAAGAGCCGGCGTTTCCTGGAGAAGACGCTGAAGCGGCACGACGACCTGATGAACAAGGCGGTGGGGGCGTACACCCGCAAGGTCGAGAAGATCAAGCCGATCCATCCCGAGTACGCCGCCTCGGTGCTGGACAAGGTGGCTGCGAAGGATGCGGTGTTCACCGCCGACACCGGGATGTGCAATGTGTGGAGCGCGCGCTACATCAACCCGCTGGGTTCGCGGAAGATCCTCGGTTCGTTCCTGCACGGGTCGATGGCGAATGCGCTGCCGCAGGCGATCGGGGCGCAGTTCGCCGAGCCCGATCGACAGGTGATCTCGATGTCGGGGGACGGCGGATTGTCCATGCTGCTTGGCGAAATGCTGACCGTGGCGATGTACCAGCTGCCGCTGAACGTCGTGGTGTTCAACAACTCGACGCTCGGCATGGTGAAGCTGGAGATGCTGGTGGACAAGCTGCCGGACTTCGGTGTGGACGTGCCACCGGTCGACTATGCGGCCATCGCGCGGGCGATGGGCTGGCATTCGGTGCGGGTCGAGGATCCACGCGAGTTGGAGCAGGCGTACGCCGAGGCATTCGCGCACCGCGGGCCGTCACTGGTGGATGTGGTGACCGATCCGATGGCGCTGTCTATCCCGCCGAAGATCACCTCGGCGCAGGTGTTCGGCTTCGCCACCGCGATGAGCAAGATCGTGCTCAACGGTGGCGCGGGCGAGGCGGTGTCGATGGCGCGGTCGAACCTGCGGAACGTGCCGCGCTAGTCGCCGTCTTGCCGACTGGGAGGTGTGAGCCGCAGGTGGCGGCGGATCATGTACCTGGCATAGATGATGCCAGGTACCGCGAAGGCGAAGCACAGCAGGGATTGCGGGAACCCCGGGGTTGCAGCGGTGGGGATGCCGGTGCTGCCGGCGATGCCGAAGGCCAGCGCCAGGCTGGTGAGGATGGTGAGAGCGACAGCGTAGCGGGCGGGCCGCGCCCCGAATCGTTCGCCCCCGTTGCGGGTGAACAGGACGTCGGCCGCCTCCCAGAATCTCAGGCGTGGGACCCAGAGGGCGACCAGGGAGCCACCCGCCAGGACCATCAGGGCGATGCTCGTCAGCGTGAGGATGAGTGCGGATTCTGAGTCCAGCAGGAGTGCCCAGGTCATCAGGAGCACCGCGAGCAGGTGGAACAGCGCCCACAACCCGATCGCCATCGGGCGCCGGCGGGGCGGCTCGACGATCTCCTCGACCTCTGGTTCCGGTTCCAGGTTCGGGATCAGATCCGGTTCCTCGGGTTCGGGGCCGGGATAGGCCGGCCATCCGTTCTGCTCGTTCATCGGCAGCACGGTAACCAGCCGACGGGTCAGGCGTTGTCCGGTCGGGCAGCGTTGTCCGGTCGGCCAGCGGTGGCCGGGCGGGTACGGCGGAGGTGGCGGATCACCACGTACCAGCCGAAGATGAGTCCGGGCAGCCCCGATATCGCCGGCCCGGTCACATCGTTCAGCCCTGGCGGGGTGCCCCGGGGCGCGGCGATTCCGGTGGGGTCGGCGTACACCGTGACTCGCTCGTTCAGGTCCCGCTCGGGGCTGTAGAGGCGCACCCGGTGGGGGCGGCCGTCGCCGAGGTCGATGGTCGCCTCCCGGGTGTAGCCAGCACTTGAGGGCCACGCGCGCTCAGCGGTCAGCACCGTGGCCTCGGTCGGCCGCAGGACCGTCAGCGCGTACAACTCGCTCAGACTCACCGACAACATGAACGGTGGCGCGACAACGAACACCGCCAGCAGGGCGTACAGGAGTGGCGCCTGTCCCTTGGGCTTCTTGTAGGTCCCCGGGGTCCGTCCGGGAGCTGGCACCCAGAGCCCGATGAGGAGTGCTGCGGCGACGATGGCGGCGATCAGGCCGATCACGACCAGCCAGGCCGGCGGGTCCGGTCTTCCCAGCACGTAGCCCATGGTCAAGCCGATGATCGTCAGATGGGTGACCAGCACCCAGGTCCGCACGGTACCCGGCTGCCGGCGTGGGGGATCGCTGATCACCTCGTCGGGATCGTCATCCTCATGGCGCGCCGAGTAGCTGGGCCACTCGCCTGGCTGGGGTTCGCTCATCAGGGGTGAATCGTAGTGTCTCGCGGGGTCGTCCTGGTTCTGACTCAGGGCGTGTGGAAGCTCGGCACCGGGCGGGTACGGCGCAGGTGGCGGATCACCACGTACCAGCCGAAGATCAGCCCGGGCAGCCCCAGCACCACCGGGCCGGCCACATCGATCGGCCCCTCCGTGTTGCCGCGCGGAGCGGCGAAACCGGGCGGATCGGTGCGCACGGTGACCCGCTCGTTCAGTTCCGGTCGCGAGCTCCCGAGGCGTACCTGGTGGGGTCTGCCGTCGCCGAGGTCGACGGTCGCCTGCCAGGTGTAGTTGTACTTCCCGGACTTCACCCGCTCGGCGGACAGCACGGTGGCCTCGGTGGGCCGCATCACCGTCAGCGTGTACAGGCTGCTCAGGCACATCGACAGCATCGCCGGTGGCGCGAGGACCATCACCATCAGCGCGGCCGCGCCGAATGACTTGCTGCCCTTGGACCTCTTGATCGTGCCCCTGACCCGGCCGGAGCGAGGGACCCAGAGGCTGTCGAGGCAGAGTGCGGCGGCGACGGTGGCGATCAGCCCGATCACCAGCAGCCAGATCGGCATGCCCGGTGCGCCTCGTAGGTAACCCACGGTCCAGCCGATGATGGTCAGGTGGAACAGCAGGATCCACGCCAGCACGCTGCCCGGTTTGCGGCGCGGGGGATCGCTGACGACGTCTTCGGACCTGTCATCCGCCCGGTACGCCGAGTACGCAGGCCATTCGCCTGGCTGGGGTTCGCTCATCAGGGCGAATCGTAGTGCGTGGCCGGTCCGTCAAGCGATGTCCCTCGCGTTCATCGAGTAGGTCGCGCAGCGAGCGTGTCGAGAGGTGCGGGGTGTGGTTCTCATCTCGACACGCTCGGCATTGCTCCGCTTCGCTGCGCATGCCGAGCTACTCGATGAGCGTGCGGAAACCTAGCTCTGGTTGGGAATCAGGGCAGGCTGGGACTCTGGCGGAGCCGGCTTCTTCGTCTCCTGCTTCGCCCTCTTCTGTTTCGCCGCGTCGGCCTGGTCGCGGGCTGCCTGACGTAGGTCGCGGAGGCGTTGGTTCTTGCGGGCGCGGCGGAGTCGCTCGCGTTCGCGGGCTTGGTCGGCTGCTTGTTCGGCTTCGGCCTGTTCCTTCTCCAGCTGGGCCTGGCCGTTGCACAGAGTGTCGCGAAGCAGCTTTTCGGTCCGGGAGAGCGAAGCCGCGGGATCGTTGATCAGGTGATCGGGTGGTGGGTGGTCCCAGGTGCCGTGGGGCGTGAGCCAGGCTTCCTGCCCGGCGGGGGTTTTCCAGTGGAACACCCCTGAGGAGAGTTGTTCGATGAGGAAGCCGCCGTGGGTGACTGCGCGGTGCGGGGTTCGGGTCAGCGGTCCCAGATTGCTCGAGCTGGTTGGTCCGTCGGGTGCGGGGATGGTGTGGTCGAGGTCGATCCCGCGGCCGAACGCACTGCGATTCGATCGGGGGAACATCACATATCGGTCGCGCAGCTTCACCCGCTGGGCCAACTCATCCGAGGGTCGGTAGGTGTTGACCATCACCGGGGCGGCCAGGTCGATCACCGGTCGCACCTTCACGGTGCCACCGCACTGGGCGAGCAGCTCCTTCAAGTGCTGCAGGGTGACCGGCCCGAGCGCGTCGCCTTCACCACCACGGCGGTTGGCGAGGTCCTTCTGGTGGACGTGCAGGATCAGCTCCGCACCGTGACGGCACCGCTCGGAGGTGGGTGTGACGATCTCCCCGTGCTTGTTGACCACCTCACCCGTAGGCGTGACGGTGGCGCCGTCGAACAGTGAGGGTTGCAGGAGTTGCCGGGCCCGCTCGGGATGCGCGAGGTGCCCCAACGCTTCGGCGCGGAGCTCGTCACGGGAGGCCGCCGAGCCACCGGCCTTCAAGACGTCGGCGAGCCGGTCGAGGGTGCCGTTCAATTGGGCGGCGTCACCGGCGTCGAGGTTGGCGTAGAGGTCGGTGATGCCAGCGATGGTCCTGCTCGGGGTGAACTCCACGCGGCGCTGTTTCCTGGCGGCTTGCCGTTCGGCTTCCTTGTCGTCGTTGAGCATCAACGCGACCTGAGCCTCGGTCGTCGCGACCGCTCGCTTCGGGGTGAGGGGCACCAGGTGCAGTGACCAGAGGGAGTCGAATTCGCGGGCCTGGGTGAAGTTCAGCTGCAACGCGGCGCGGGTGATGTCGCGGGCGACCCAGACGGGGATGTCGCAGTCGAGGGTGGCCTGCCACAGGATCGGGTGCCGGTGGCGAAGGTTGAGCACGTCGGCGGTCCAGACCTGCGCGGTCTCCGGTGAGCAGCCCAGTGACATCGCGAGTTCGAGGTGGAAGAACTCGGTGATGCCGGGGGTACCGTCCGCGCCGGGGAACACGAGCTGTTCGCCGTGAAGGACGCGGGCGGTCAACTCGTCGGTGTGGGTGTTGAGTCCGGAGTAGGTGTCGCAGGCGGCGGCGATCGCGACCAGCCGGTGTGCTTCGGCCTGGGCGATGGTGTCGCTTTCGGCGCGGATCGCTGCGAAGACTTCGGCTCGTTTGTTGGTGGTCATCTGTGGTCACCTCCTCTCATCTGCTACATCCAACATTAGTCATAGTGTTCGAATAACTCAAGAGGTTTGAGGAGATCTTTTCGGGTTCATCTCGACACGGTCGCTGCGCGACCTACTCGATGAACGTGACGGGTCCTCGCTGCGCGACCTGCTCGATGAACGTGACGGGTCCTCGCTGCGCGACCTACTCGATGAACGTGAGGGCGTGCGGGGGTTCATCTCGACACGGTCGCTGCGCGACCTACTCGATGAACGTGGGGGGTCACTCCGCGGTCTGTTTGGCCCAGAGGTTGACGCCGGCGTCGACGGCGTCCTGGTCGATCTGCTTGAGTTCCTCGTCGCTGAGGTCGGTGTTGTTCAGAGCGTCGAGGGAGTTGTCGAGCTGGCGGACGCTGGAGGCGCCGACGACGAGCGAGGTCATCCGCGGGTCGCGGAGGGCCCAGACCAGGGCCAGCTGGGCGAGCGACTGGCCGCGGTTTTTCGCGATCTCATTGAGATTGCGGAGATGCTGCACGGTCTCATCGGTGATCATCGACTTCGACAGCGAACCGTCGCGGGAAGCCCGCGAACCCTCCGGGATGCCGTCCAGATACTTGTCGGTGAGCATGCCCTGGGCCAGCGCGGTGAACGCGATGCACCCCATGCCCTGCCGCTCCAGCTCGTCGAGCAGCGACGGCACCTCGGCATCCCCCTCGATCCAGCGGTTCAGCATCGAATACGACGGCTGATGGATCAGCAGCGGCGTACCCAGCTCACGCGCGATGTCGGCGGCCTCCTTGGTCTTCGCCGCCGAATACGAGGAAATCCCGATGTACAAGGCCTTTCCCTGGCGTACCGCATGGTCCAGTGCCATCATCGTCTGCTCGATCGGCGTCTCCGGGTCGAAGCGGTGGCTGTAGAAGATGTCCACATAGTCCAGGCCCATCCGCTGCAGCGACTGATCCAGGGAGGCCAGCACATACTTCCGCGAACCACCGCCCTGACCGTACGGCCCCGGCCACATGTCCCACCCGGCCTTGGTGGAGATCAGCAGTTCATCGCGATACGGCGCCAGATCCTGCCGCAACAGGGTGCCGAAGTTCACCTCGGCCTGGCCGTAGGGCGGCCCGTAGTTGTTCGCCAGATCGAAATGGGTGACCCCGCGATCGAAGGCCCGGCGGACGATGGCGCGCTGGGTCTCCATCGGCCGGTCGTCGCCGAAGTTCTGCCACAGCCCCAACGAGATCGCCGGGAGCTTCAGCCCCGACCGCCCGCAGAAGCGGTACTGCATGGTGTCGTATCGGTCCTCAGCAGCGAGATGGCTCATGGCCACAGGCTAGACCGGGCGCCACTCCAGCAACAGGTGGGTCCGCCGCTTCTCCGGTACGCCACTGCCGACGAGTGCGGCGACGGTCCGGTCGCCGGCCTGTTCGCGCAGCAGTGCCACCGTGCCGGGCAGCAGGATCGGCTTGCGGAACCAGACCCGCGCCCGACCCGGGCCCTCGGTCCGGACACCGAGCGCGGCCAGCACCCGCGCCGAGGACCACATGCCGTGCGCGATCGCCCGCGGGAACCCCATCGCCTTCGCGGTCAGCGGATGCAGATGGATCGGGTTCACATCACCGGAGACCGCGGCATAGCGACGCCCCAGATCGGCGGGCAGCCGCCACCGGGCCGACACCGGTCCATCCGGTACGCCCGGAGCCTGCGTTTGATCGGTGGTCCCCTCGGTCGCCTCGGTCGTACCGGACGGACGCCCGCGGTGCAGATAGCGGCTCCGTGACTCCCAGACCAGCTCACCGGCCAGCTCGGCCCGCGCCAGCAGATCGACGGTGGTGCCCTTCGGGTGGGGCGCCAGATTCGCTGCCTGGACGGCGATGTCGAGCCGATCGGCCGCCGACAGCGGCCGGTGCAGGGTCGACTCGTTCTCGATGTGCACCAGCCCCGGCAGCGGCAGTGGGAAGCTGCGGTCGGCCATCAGCTTCGCCTGCAGCGGGAACCCGACCAGATGCGGATAGGGGTGCGGCAACCGGTCGTTCACCGGATACCCGCAGAGCCGCTGGTAGGCGTACAGGTTCTCCCGGTCGATCTCGGCACCGGACAGTTCCAGCACCCGCTCCGGCAGGGTGCCCGACCCGCCGGGCCGACCCTTGGCGGTGAGCGCCCCGCGCAGGATCTCCCTGCCCAGGTTGGGTTTCTCGGCGACCACCTCGGCCGTCGCGGATCCGCTCATGCGCCGACCATGTTCTGGCCGCAGACCCGGATCGTCTGCCCGGTGATGGCCTGGCTGGCCGGCTGGGCGAGGAAGGCGATCAGCTCGGCGACATCCACCGGCAACCCACCCTGCTGCAGCGAGCTGATCCGGCGCGCCACCTCGCGGGTCGCGAACGGCATCTTCGCGGTCATCTCGGTCTCGATTAGCCCGGGCGCCACCGCGTTCACGGTGATCCCGCGATCGGCGACCTGATCCGCGAGTGCATCGACCAGACCGATGATCGCCGCCTTGGTCGCGGAATAGTTCGCCTGGCCACGGTTTCCGGCCAGCCCGGACTGCGAGGACAGGCAGACGATCCGGCCGCCCTCGCCGAGCCCGTCGGCGGACAGGAAGGTCTCGTTCATGGTCAGGATCGACTGCAGGTTCACCGCGATCACCGACCCCCACCGATCCGCGTCGGTGTTCACGAAGAGCTTGTCCCGGGTGATGCCGGCGTTGTGCACCACGATGTCCAACCGGCCATACCGTTCCCGGCAGTGATCCAGGATCCGCTGACCGGCATCGGCCGCCGTCACGTCCACCGAGAGCGCGCTGCCGTGCACCCTGTTGACCACCTTGGCCAGTGCATCACCGGCGGCCGGCACATCGACGCCGACAACGGTCGCCCCGTCGCGGGCCAGCACCTCGACGATCGCCGCGCCGATGCCGCGAGCCGCGCCGGTGACCACCGCGACCTTGCCCTGCAGAGGCTTCTGCGGATCGGCGGGGTTGGGCAGGGGAGCGTTCTCATCGATCCGGAATGGCTGGCCGTCCACGAACGCGGAGTGGCCCGACAGCAGGAACTGCACCGTGTGCGCGACCGATGGCAGGTTCGGCTCGTCGGCGGCGAGCGGGCTGGGCGCGTACACCAGATTGGCGGTGGCACCGGCCCGCAGTTCCTTGCCGATCGAGCGGGTGATGCCGTCCAGCGCGCGCTGGGTGGCGACCTCCACGGGAGCGGTGAGCAGATCCGGATCGGTGCCGATCAGCACCACCCGGGCATTGCGGGCCAGCCGCTTGATCGCCGGGGCGGCGACGGCGCGGAAGGCCTCCAACTGACCGGGATCGCGGAGCGCGGCCAGATCGGCGACCACCGCACCCAGTCGCGGTGCGTCCTCCCCGCCCTCCCCGGGCGCCTCGATGCCGATCTCCTGGCCCTCCAGCATCGCGCGGACCGCACCGGCGTACCCGCCGTCCGCGGTCGCCATCCCGGTCGAGGTGACCCCGAAGACCAGCACCGGCGAATCACACAACGGGGCGCCGGATTTCCAACGACGCAACGGAACCGGGTTGGGCAGGCCGAACTGCTTGACCAGCTGCGAACCCAGCGGGCTGCGGGCGAACTGTGCGTAACCGTCACTCATCGGTGTCCCCCTCAGGCCTCGAGAATCGCGGCGACGCCCTGGCCACCGGCGGCGCAGATCGAGATCAGGCCCCGCCCGGAACCCTTCTGGTGCAGCATCTTCGCCAAGCTGGCGACGATCCGGCCACCGGTCGCGGCGAACGGATGGCCGGCCGCCACCGAGGACCCGAGCACGTTCAGCTTGTCCCGGTCGATGCTGCCCAACGGCGCATCCAGGCCGAGCTTGTCGCGGCAGAACTCCACCGACTCCCAGGCCTTCAAGGTGGCCAGCGGGGTCGCGGCGAAGGCCTCGTGGATCTCATAGAAGTCGAAGTCCTGCAGGGTCAGGCCATTGCGCTCCAGCAGTCGTGGCACGGCGTAGGCCGGCGCCATCAGCAGCCCCTCACCGCCACCGACGAAGTCGACCGCGGCGGTCTCGGCGTCCACGAACCAGGCCAGCGGCTTGATCCGGTGCTCGGCCGCCCACTCCTCGCTGCCCAGCAGCACCGTGGAGGCGCCGTCGGTGAGCGGGGTGGAGTTGCCGGCGGTCATCGTGGCCTCGTCACCGAGGTCCTTGCCGAACACGGTCTTCAGCTTCGCGAGCTTCTCCACCGTGGAATCCGGGCGCAGGTTGTTGTCCCGGGTCAGGCCCAGATAGGGAGTGACCAGATCGTCGAAGAAGCCGTTGTCCCAGGCCTTGGCCAGGTGCTGATGCGAGGCGGCGGCCAGTTCGTCCTGGGCCTCGCGGCTGATGTCCCACTCCCGGGTGGTGGTGGCCATGTGCTCACCCATGCTCAGCCCGGTGCGTACCTCGGCGGCCTGCGGTACCAACGGGGCAAGGAAATCCGGCCGGAAGCGGCTGATCGCCCTGAACCGCTGGCCGGCGGTCTTGGCCCGGCTCAGCTCGAGCAGGATGCTCCGCATCCCTTCGCTGACGGCGATCGGGGCATCCGAGGCGGTGTCGGTGCCGCCGCCGATGCCGGCGTCGATCTGGCCCAGCTTGATCTTCATCGCGATGTAGTTGACGGCCTGGATGCCGGTCACGCAGGCCTGCTGCAGATCGACCGCCGGGGTGTGCGGGTCGAGGGCGGTGCCGAGCACCGACTCGCGGGTCAGGTTGAAGTCCCGGCTGTGCTTCATCACCGCACCGGCCGCGACCTCGCCGAGCCGCTCGCCGGCCAGTCCGAAACGGGCGATCAACCCGTCCAGTGCGGCGGTGAGCAGATCCTGGTTGCTGGCGGTGGCGTACTTGCCGTTGGCGCGGGCGAACGGGGTGCGGTTGCCGCCGAGGATGGCGGCCCGACGGGGCGCTGCGGTCATGGTCACTCCTGTGTGCGAACTGTCGACGCGAACACGACCAATCTATCCGATACGACAAGTAGTCGAAACCCCAAGTATCTGGTATTTTCTCGGTATGGCAGGACCCGTCAATGAGGTGGACGGACGCGCCGCCCGCTGGACCGAACACAACCAGGCCCGCCGCGCCGCGCTGGTCGAGGTCGCCCTGGACGCCATCCGCGAGCAGGGCCCCGGGGTCGGGATGGACGAGATCGCCGCCCGCGCCCAGACCTCGAAACCGGTGCTCTACCGGCACTTCACCGATCGCGCCGGCCTCTACCGGGCCGTGGCCGAGCGGGTCGACGAACGCATCGGCCGCCGGTTGAACCGCGCCCTCGGCACCCAGGGTGATGTCCGCACCGTCGTCGCGGCGGCCGCCGAGGCGTACCTCTCGCTCACCGAGGCCGATCCGCAGGTCTATCGCTTCGTGGTCCGCCCGCCCGCGCTCGAGGGCACCGTGGCCGACCGGCAGGTGCGCGGCATCACCGATCGCGCCGCCCAGGTGCTGGGGGAGTTCCTGGCGCCCCGCCTCGGCCCGGTCCTCGCGCACACCTGGGCCGTCGCCCTGGTCGGCGCGCTGCAGGCCAGCGCCGACCGCTGGCTGGAGGATCCCGATCCGATGCCCCGCGCCGAACTCGTCGAGCAACTCACCGATTTCCTCACCGACGGCCTGTCCATCCATCTGGAGGAGCAATGACCGAACCCGATGCAGCAGTGACCAGCGACCACCCCGCCGACCCCCGGCTCGCCCAGGCCCTGATCGACGCCACCGCCGGGCGGTTCGGGAACACCCGGAGCAAACTGCGTGCCCTCGGCGACGAGGCGCCGCGCCCGCCCCGTACCGCACTCGGCGTCGAGGCGTACCGGGACTGGACCGACGAGGCGATGCAGTGGGTCGCCGGCACCGGCGTACCGGCACTCGGCTTCCCGCCCGAGATGGGCGGCACCGGTGACTACGGGGCCGCGGTCACCGGTTTCGAGATGCTCGGCCACGGTGATCTGTCGCTGACGGTCAAGGCCGGCGTGCACTGGGGGCTGTTCGGCGGCGCGGTCGCCAACCTCGGTACCGAACGGCATCACCACCTCGGCCGGGCCATCATCGACGGCTCACTGCCCGGTTGCTTCGCGATGACCGAGACCGGCCACGGCTCCGATGTGCAGAGCCTGCTCACCACCGCCACCTATGACCCGGCGACCGACGAGCTCGTCGTGCACTCGCCGAGCCCGGCGGCCCGCAAGGACTACATCGGCGGTGCCGCGCGATCCGCCCGGATGGCGGCGGTGTTCGCCCAGCTGGTCGTCGACGGCGAGTCCGAGGGCGTGCACTGTGTGCTGGTCCCGATCCGCGACGAGAACGGCGACCCGATGCCCGGGATGACGATCGGTGACTGCGGCGCCAAGGGCGGATTGACCGGTGTCGACAACGGCCGGCTGATGTTCGATGAGGTCCGCGTGCCCCGGACCAATCTGCTCGGCCGCTACGGCGACATCGACGACCAGGGCCGCTACCACTCGCCGATCGAGTCCCGTGGGCGCCGCTTCTTCACGATGCTCGGCACCCTGGTCCGCGGCCGGATCAGCGTCGCCGGCGGTGCGAACGCCGCCAGCCGGTCCGCGCTGGAGATCGCCACCAAGTACGCCGAGCAGCGGACCCAGTTCACCGCACCCGGCACCGACACCGAGGTCGCCCTGCTCGACTACCGCACCCACCAGCGCAAGCTGCTGCCGCGCATCGCGACGGCGTACGCGCTGATCTTCGCCCAGAACGACCTGGTCTCGATGATGCACGACGTGCAGTCGGCGACCGGCCTCGACGAGGCCGCCCAGCGGGAACTGGAGACGATGGCCGCCGGGATCAAGGCGTACGCCACCGACTTCGCCACCGAGACCATCCAGGTCTGCCGCGAGGCCTGCGGGGGCGCCGGTTATCTGACCGCCAACCGGCTCGTCGTGCTGCGCGCCGATACCGATGTGTTCACCACCTTCGAGGGTGACAACACCGTGCTGCTGCAGCTGGTCGCCAAGTCGCTGCTGACCAACTTCCAGCGCTCCTTCGGCGCCATGGACACCATCGAGATGGTCCGCTTCGGCTCCCGCACGGTCGCCGATCAGGTCGTCGAGCGGACCTCGGTCCGCGGATTGGTGCAGCGCTTCCGCGACGTCTGGTCCGACGCCCTGCCGTTCACCGACCGGCTCGAACAGGTGCGCCTGTTCACCGACCGGGAGACCCACATGCTGGAGGGCCTGGCCCGGCGGCTGCGGCGCGCGGGCGATCCGGGGGAGGACGCCTTCGCGATCGCCAACTCCGCCCAGGACCACCTGGTCGCGACCGCGGTCGCCCACGTCGAGCGCAATGTGCTGGAGAGCTTCATCGCCGGCATCGAGGGCGCCGCCGACGCCGACGCCCGGCACCTGCTGGAACGGCTCTGCGACCTGTTCGCGCTGAGCACCCTGGAGAAGCACCGGGCCTGGTATCTGGAGCATGACCGGCTCACCCCCGACCGGTCCAAGGCGCTCACCGCGACGGTCAACCAGCTCTGCGCCGAGCTGCGACCGCAGGCGCGCACCCTGGTCGAGGGGTTCGGCATCCCGAACCGCTGGCTGGCCACCGAGATGATGGGCGCCGAGGCGGTCTGAGCGCGGTCTCAGCCCCGGCCGTCGACAGGCAGCAGACCCGCGGCGCGGCCCACCTCGGCGTACGCCGTCGCCAGTGAGTCGACCGTCTCGTGCGCATTCAGACCCGAGGGGTTCGGTACCACCCACAGCTCGGCCCCGGCCAGCTCCTCCGGCTGCCGGCCCACCGTGGCCTTCGGTGCGCCGAAGCCCTGGCGGTACGCGGTCACCCCGAGCACCGCGACCACCCGGACGCCGCTGCGGCGTACCAGTTCCGCCAGCCGGGCCGCACCGGCCCGCAGCTCGTCCCGGGAGAGCTCGTGGGCCCGGGCGGTGGCCCGGGGGGCCAGGTTGCTGATCGCGATCCCGCGCCCGGTCAGGTACGCCTCATCGCCCGCGCTCATCCCCGCGGACAGGTCCACCGGCCGGTCGATCAGCCCGGCGGCCCGCAGCGCCGGCCAGAACCGGTTGCCCGGGCGGGCGAAATGGGCATCCACCGCCGCCGACCAGAGGGAGGGGTTGATGCCGATGAACAGCAGCCGCGGGTCGGGCCCGAGCAGGTCCGGAATCACGACACCGCGGGCCTGCTGCAGCTCATCTCGGGTGGGCATGGTGCATACTCCGAACAGGCGGTCTCTCCACGGGCGGGCACCCCAGTGTGACCCGGGTGGGCGGCGTTGACCAGGCGTCGGCCCCGCGGGTAGGGTGGAGGGGCGCTTCGGCCTGCGTGCTCCTCGGACGGAGCAGGGGTACGCCTGACGGGTCGCGGCGCTGCACAGAAGCTATCCATCCATCGGAGCCCTACTACATGACGTCCTCCCTCGAGGCCACCCCGCAGGTCGCAGTCGACGACCTCGGTTCGCCCGAAGCCTTTCTCGAGGCCATCGACAAGACCATCAAGTACTTCAACGACGGCGACATCGTCACCGGAACCGTCGTCAAGGTCGACCGGGACGAGGTTCTCCTCGACATCGGTTACAAGACCGAAGGTGTCATTCCTTCCAAGGAACTCTCCATCAAGCACGACGTCGACCCGTTCGAGGTCGTCGAGGTCGGCGATGAGATCGAGGCCCTGGTCCAGCAGAAGGAGGACAAGGAAGGTCGCCTGATCCTGTCCAAGAAGCGCGCCCAGTACGAGCGCGCCTGGGGCACGATCGAGAAGATCAAGGAAGAGGACGGTGTCGTCACCGGCAAGGTGATCGAGGTCGTCAAGGGTGGTCTGATCATCGACATCGGCCTGCGCGGCTTCCTGCCCGCCTCGCTGGTGGAGATGCGCCGGGTGCGCGACCTGCAGCCCTACGTCGGCCAGGAGCTCGAGGCGAAGATCATCGAGCTGGACAAGAACCGCAACAACGTGGTGCTGTCCCGCCGTGCGTGGCTCGAGCAGACCCAGTCCGAGGTCCGGCACAACTTCCTCACCCAGCTGCAGAAGGGCCAGATCCGCAAGGGTGTGGTCTCCTCGATCGTCAACTTCGGTGCGTTCGTGGATCTGGGTGGCGTCGACGGCCTGGTGCACGTCTCCGAGCTGTCCTGGAAGCACATCGACCACCCGAGCGAGGTCGTCGAGGTCGGTCAGGAGGTCACCGTCGAGGTGCTCTCGGTGGAGATGGACCGCGAGCGCGTCTCGCTGTCGCTGAAGGCCACCCAGGAGGACCCCTGGCAGGCCTTCGCCCGCCTGCACCAGATCGGCCAGATCGTGCCGGGCAAGGTCACCAAGCTGGTTCCGTTCGGCGCGTTCGTGCGTGTCGAGGAGGGCATCGAGGGCCTGGTGCACGTCTCCGAGCTGGCCGAGCGCCACGTGGAGATCCCCGAGCAGGTCGTCTCGGTCAACGACGATGTGATGGTCAAGATCATCGACATCGACCTCGACCGGCGCCGGATCTCGCTGTCGCTGAAGCAGGCCAACGAGGGTGTCGACGTCGCGGCTGACGATTTCGACCCGACCCTCTACGGCATGACCGCGTCCTACGACGACCAGGGCAACTACCTCTACCCCGAGGGCTTCGATCCGGAGACCCAGGAGTGGAAGGAAGGCTACGACGAGCAGCGGCTCGCCTGGGAGCAGCAGTACGCCGAGGCGCACGCCCGCTGGGAGGCCCACAAGAAGCAGGTCGAGGAGGCCGAGCAGGCCGACCAGAACGCTGCGGTGGCCGCCGGCACCTCGTACAGCTCCGGTGGCAGCAGCAATGCGCCCGCCGACCAGGAGTCGTCCTCGGCTCCGAGCAGCGAGGGTTCGCTGGCCTCCGACGAGGCGCTGCAGGCCCTGCGCGACAAGCTGACCGGCGGCAACTGATCGCCTGAACGCATGAGGCTTCGGCCCCGCTCCTTCGGGAGCGGGGCCGTCGTCGTTCCGCGCCCGCGGGTCAGGGCAGGGGGGTGAGCATCCGGTGCGGTTGCTTCAGCGCGACCGCCACCGGATCGTGCCGCTCCGCGGCGTTCCGGCCGGGCGCCAGGCGGACCACCAGATCCTCGACCGGCGGGGTGACCCGGCAGGTCGGGCAGGCCCCGTCGGCGTCCACATCTGTGTCGCAGGCGACATGGCTGAACACCCGCGGCGGGTGGTTGCCGTCCAGATGCTCCTCGCCCCAGCGGCTCAACCGGTGGATCACCGGCCACAGCTCCCGACCGGCGTCAGTGAGGGTGTACTCGACGCTGCGGCCCTGCGGGGAGCGGGTCAGCACGCTGGCTCCGACGAGGGTGTCGAGCCGGTCGGCCAGCACCGCCCGGGAGACGTCCAGATGGGCGAGGAAGTCGCCGAAGTGGGTCACCCCGTAGAAGGCGTCGCGCAGGATCAGCAGCGTCCAGCGTTCGCCGACCACCTCCAGGGCGCGGGCCAGATAGCAGCCCTGCCGCTCATAACCGGTACCAAGTGCCATGCCGACATTCTAGCGCTCAGGTCTTGTCAACGGACCGGTTCTGTGACAAGACTGATCTCATGAGCAGACCGAACCCGTCCTCCTACACCACCGTGCTGGCCGTGGTGGGGCTGAGCACCTGGGTCTCGATGCTGGCGTACGCCGGTCCGCTCGGAAACGTGGTGACCCTGACCCGGGCACTGCGCACCTCGGCGACCGGATCGGCCTGGGTGCTCGCCTCGATGAGCATCGGGCTGGCGGTCACCCTGCTCGCGGCCGGGGTGATCGCCGACGAGATCGGGCACCGACGGGTGTTCGTGCTCGGCGCGCTGCTGTTCGCCGCCGCCAATCTGGTCTGCGGGCTGACCGATTCGGTGACCGCCTTCGTGCTCGCCCGGTTGGTCGCCGGCGCGGGTGCCACCGGGATGATCGCGACCGGGCTGGGGCTGGTCGCCGCGGCCAGCGAACACGACACCCACCGCCGCACCACCGCGACCTGGTGGAGCGTGGCGATGGGGGCCGGAATCGCCCTGGGCCCGATCGGTACCGGGTTGCTGGACCGGATCGACGGCTGGCACCTGTTCTATCTCGGCCTCGCGCTCGGTGGGGCGTTGCTCGGTCTGGCCGCCGCCCGGCTGCGGCTGCCGGCGGCGCCGCGGCGTAGCGGCCGGCGCCTGGACCTGCTCGGTTTCGCGCTGCTCACCGGGGCGCTCGCCACCGGTGTCACCGCCATCGTCGGTTTCCGCACCGGTGCCGGCCCGGGCACGATCGCGCTGCTGGTCGCCGCGCTGCTGCTCACCGTCGCCCTGGTGGTCAGCCAGCGGCGCGGCCGCAGCACCCTGATCGACCCCGCGCTGTTCCGGCACCGCGGCTTCCTGGCCGCGACACTGGCCGGCTTCGGCACCGGGTTCGGCGTGATCGCGGCGATGTCGTACGCCTGCAGCCACTTGGTGCTGGGGTTGGGGATGTCCACGCTGGCCGCCGCCTGTCTGCTCGCGGCCTGGTCCGGTACCAGTGCGGTCGCGGCCCTGGTCGTCGCCCGGGTGGCCGCGAACCTGCCCGGCCCGGCCCAACTGGCCGGCGGCCTCACCGGTACCGCGGCCGGCCTGCTGCTGCTGATCCCGGCGATCAGTCCGCTCGGGATGCTGCCGGGACTGCTGCTCGCCGGCGTGGCCAGTGGGGTGCTGAACGCCGGGCTGGCCCGGCAGGCGGTCGCCACCGTCCCGGCCGAGCGGGCCGCGATGGGATCGGGTGCCAACAACACCGCCCGCTATCTGGGCGCCGCTCTCGGCGTGACGCTGGCCGCCACCCTGGTCGGCCATGCACCGACACTCGGGATCGGCTGGCAGCGGGTCACCCTGGTGACCGGCGTGGCCGCCGCGCTCAGCGCCCTCGGCGTACTGCTGCTCTCCCGCGCCCACAGACAGGCCGCGGATCCTCAACCAGCACTGGCGAAAGGCGACCGATGAGCACCGACGCTGTCCCACTTCCTGACTTCGACCTGACGCAGGCCAGTGCCTTCGTCGCCGAGAGCGGTCTCCGGGTCCTCGGCATCAGCCGCGACCGGGTGACCGGTGAGGTCGACCTCGGCCCGCGGCAGCACACCCCGTGGGGAGTGATCCACGGCGGCGTCTACTGCAGCATCATCGAGAGCGCGGCCAGCATCGGCGGCTCGGCGGCCGTCGCCGCCCGCGGCCAGGTCGCGGTCGGGGTGCACAACGCGACCGACCTGATCCGCTCGGTCACCGGTGGCCGCGCCGAGGTGGAGGCCCTGCCGATCCACCAGGGCCGGACCCAGCAACTCTGGCGGGTCACCGTCAGCCAGCAGGGCAAGCTGCTCGCCCAAGGCCAGGTCCGGTTGCAGAATCTGGACGCCGGTCGGCTGTGAGTAACATCGCCCGCATGCTGCGGGTTGCACTCACCGGGGGCCTGGCCTCGGGCAAGACGACGGTCGCCGAACGCTGGGCCGAGCACGGGGCGGTGCTGATCGACTCCGATGTGCTCGCCCGCGAGGTCGTCGAGCCCGGTACGCCCGGACTCGCGGCGGTGCGGGAGCGGTTCGGGGACCGGGTGCTGGCCGCCGACGGCAGCCTGGACCGGAAGGCACTGGGTGCGGTGGTGTTCGCGGATTCCCAGGCACGCAAGGATCTCGAGGGCATCCTGCATCCGCTGATCCGGGCCCGGGCGGCCGAGCTGCAGCAGGCCGCGGCGCCGGAGGCGATCGTGGTCCAGGTGATCCCGCTGCTCGCGGAGACCGGGCGTACCGAGGGTTTCGACGCGATCGTGGTGGTCGACCTGCCCACCGAGACCCAGTTGCACCGGGCGATGGCCCGCGACGGGTCGAGCGCCGAGCAGGCCGGCGCGCGGATCGAGGCCCAGGCCGGGCGTACCGAACGGCTCGCCGTGGCCGATCTGGTCGTCGACAACTCCGGGGACCGGGAGCAGCTGCTCGCCGAGGCCGACCGGGTCTGGCACGAACTGCGGCGCCGGGTCGCGCTCGCCGCCGACTGATCGAAATCAAAACTTGATCGAGGTTCCAGCCGCAGATCAGTGCGGATGATCCATCGATCCGAGATTCTGGTGCGCGGGTCGCTGACCCAGCCGCCGGGGGAGTGATCCCCCTCGATCAGGAGGTTGGCCGTGGAATGCCCACGCTGCCGTGCCGAGCTGCCCGAGGTCGCACACTTCTGCCACAACTGTGGCCAGGACATGCGCTCTCCGGATCTGGCTCGCCGCAAGTCGTTCGCCGTCAAACCCGATGAACCGGTCGCGTCGTTCGCGCTGGTCTCCACGATCATGCCCCGCGGCGCGGGGGAGCGCCCGCAGACCTATCGGCTGGCGCTGACCATCGCGCTCGTCGCGGCCCTGATCGCCGCGATCTTCGGCGCACTGCCGATCGCGGTGCTGATCGCCGCCTTCGCCATTCCGATCGTCTACATCGTCTACCTCTACGACGTGAACCTGTGGGAGGACGAACCGGTCCCGGTGACCGCGATGGCCTTCCTGCTCACCGCGGTCCTGGGCGCCGGGCTGCTGATCGGGCTCCGCGCCCTCGGCCTGCTCGGGCCGTCGACCTCGGGGCTCGGCCAGACCGGACAGAGCGTCGGCCCGACCGTCAGCGGCTTCCTGGTGGCCGCGCTGCTGATCCCGGTCGTCGGTGAGCTGATCCGCCAGATCGGACCTCTCGTCCTGGCCAGCCGACCGCAGTTCGACGACCTGATGGACGGCCTCACCTTCGGCATCATCTCCGGTGTCGCCTTCGCCACCGCCGACACCCTGGTCCGGCACTGGTCGAGCCTCACCGGCGGGTTCGTCGGCGTCAACGATCCCGGCACCTGGGCCACCCTGATCTTCCTCGAGGGCTTCGTGAAGCCGCTGCTGATGGGCACCGCGACCGGGATCGCCTGCGCCGAGTTCTCCGGCCTGGGCGAGGGATACGACGGGTTCAGCGGGCGTTACCTGCGTGGCCTGCTGGAGGCGATCGCGGCGAACATCGCGTACGCCGGCGGCATCTATCTGCTCGGCTTCCTGGACAACCCGACGCTGCGGGTGATGCTGCAGCTGATCTGGGCGCTGCTGATCCTGGCGGTGCTGGTGATCCGGGTACGCAATGTGCTGCACCACGGGCTGATGGAGGCCGCCCTGGAGGCGACCGCCCGCCAGGGTGTCGGAGGCCTGCCGGGTGCCGGTGCGCAGGGCGACCTCGACTTCTGCCCGCGCTGCGAGATGCCGCTGATCCCGGGGTCGCTGTTCTGCACCGCCTGCGGGACCGCGGTACGGACCCGGAGCAAGGCCCACAAGGACAGGACCGCGGTGGCGGCCCAGCAACCGGCTCCACCAGCGACCGATCCCGAGGAACGCGCCCGGAACGCCTTCTATGACGAGGAGGAAGGCAAATGAGCGACTGGAACAATCCCGGCAACAATCCGGCCGGTGGACAGGGCTGGGGCGGCCCGCAGGGCCCGAACCCCGGCCAGCCGCCGCAGGGTCAGCCGTCGCAGGGCGGGTGGAACCAGCCGCAGCAGCCCGGTTACGAACAGGGATATCCGCAGCAACAGGGCTACGGGCAACAGGGCTACGGGCAACAGGGCTACGGGCAGCAGGGGTACGGGCAGCAACCCGGATACGGGCAGCAGCAGTACGGGCAGGGTTTCGGCTCGGCACCGGGTGGACCGCCGCCGCGACCGAAGAAGTCCAACGGCACCATCATCGGCATCGTCGTCGCCGGTGTGGCCGTGCTGACGGTGGCCGGGTTGCTGTTCATGATGTTCGCCCCGGCCAGGGGCAACGGCCCCGACATCACCCCGGTCACTCCGCCGCCGGCCCCGCCGACCAGCAGCCCGACGGCGACCAGCACGCCGACCAGCTCGCCGCGGCCGACCCGGACCCCGACGAGCACGCGCACGACCCCGCCGTCCGGCAGCGGGGAGAGCGTCGGCAACGGCCTGACGGTGCAGCTCCCGTCCGGCTGGCGGGTGGCCAGCCGCTCCGCCGACACCTCCACCATCCTCACCGACAGCAGGGGGCGGTTGATGCTGATCAGGACCGGGCGGTCGACCAGCCCGACCGCCTCGGTGGAGAAGGTGAACGACAGCCTCACCCAGGACGGCACCAACATCAAGAAGTCCCAGGTCGAGGAGCCCGCACTGGATTCCCGGCTGTCGACGGCCAAGCAGACCGTGACCTGGACCTTCGCCGACGGCTCCGGCTCGGCCAATCTCGGGGCCGTCACGGTGATGGCGGTCCGCAAGAGCGACAACATCGGCTTCTCCGCCACCCTGGCCGCCCCGGCCAAGGACTTCAGTCCCGGCAACCAGCTCGATCAGGACGCCACGGAGATCCTGAAATCACTGGTGGAGTCGACCCTGGCCTGAACCGGAACGGCCGCCGGCCGGCGCTGTCGGAGGGTCCGCGTACGCTTCATTGCATGCGACCCGTGGAAGATGTGCAGCGCCGGCTGGCGCCGTTCAAGGTGCACTCCGACTTCGAGCCGGCCGGCGATCAGCCCGCGGCGATCAAGGAGCTGACCCGGCGCCTGAACAACGGCGAGCAGGATGTCGTGCTGCTCGGCGCGACCGGCACCGGCAAGACCGCGACGGTGGCCTGGCTGGCCGAGCAGGTGCAGCGGCCGATGCTGGTGATGCAGCCGAACAAGACGCTCGCGGCCCAGTTCGCCAACGAGCTGCGGCAGTTCTTCCCGGACAATTCGGTCGAATACTTCGTCTCCTACTACGACTACTACCAGCCGGAGGCATACGTTCCGCAGACCGACACCTACATCGAGAAGGACTCCTCGCTGAACGAGGAGGTCGAGCGGCTGCGGCACCGCGCCACCTATTCGCTGCTCACCCGGCGCGACGTGATCGTGGTCGCGACCGTGTCCGCGATCTATGGTCTGGGCACGCCGACCGAGTGGGTCGACCAGATGATCAAGCTCCGGGTCGGTGAGGAGATCGACCGCGACTCGCTGCTCCGCCGGCTGGTCGACATCCAGTACGCCCGCAACGACCTGTCCGGCGCGCGGGGCACCTTCCGGGTCCGCGGCGACACCCTCGAGGTGTTCCCGATGTATGAGGAGCTGGCCTGGCGGATCGAGTTCTTCGGCGACGAGATCGAGGCGCTGTCCACGCTCCAGCCGCTCACCGGTGAGGTGGTCTCGGAGGACCAGGAGATGTACATCTTCCCGGCCAGCCACTACGCCGCCGGTGCCGACCGGATGGAGCGGGCGATCAAGGGCATCGAGCTGGAGCTGGAGGAGCGGCTCGCCGAGCTGGAGGGGCAGAACAAGCTGCTGGAGGCGCAGCGGCTGCGGATGCGGACCACCTACGACCTGGAGATGATGCGCCAGATCGGCAGCTGCTCCGGCATCGAGAACTACTCCCGGCACATCGACGGCCGCGCCCCCGGCAGCCCGCCGAACTGCCTGCTCGACTACTTCCCCGAGGACTTCGTGCTGGTGCTGGACGAGTCGCACGTCACCGTCCCCCAGATCGGCGGGATGTACGAGGGCGACATGTCGCGCAAGAGAACCCTGGTGGAGCACGGATTCCGGCTGCCCAGTGCCACCGACAACCGGCCGCTGCGGTTCGAGGAGTTCGTGGAGCGGATCGGCCAGTCGGTCTATCTGTCCGCAACCCCTGGGGCGTACGAACTGGCCCGCAGCGACGGCACGGTGCAGCAGATCATCCGGCCGACCGGGCTGGTCGACCCCGAGGTGATCGTGAAACCCACCCAGGGCCAGATCGACGATCTGATGGGGGAGATCCGCACCCGCACCGAACGCAACGAGCGGGTGCTGGTGACCACGCTGACCAAGAAGATGGCCGAGGACCTCACCGACTATCTGCTCGAACACGGGGTGCGGACCCGCTATCTGCACTCCGAGGTGGACACCCTGAAGCGGGTCGAGCTGCTCCGCGAGCTGCGGCTCGGCGAATACGACGTGCTGGTCGGCATCAACCTGCTGCGGGAGGGCCTCGACCTGCCCGAGGTGTCGCTGGTCGCGATCCTGGACGCCGACAAGGAGGGCTTCCTGCGCTCGGACCGGTCCCTGATCCAGACCATCGGCCGCGCCGCGCGGAATGTCGCCGGCCAGGTGCACATGTACGCCGACAAGATCACCCCGAGCATGGCCAACGCGATCGATGAGACCAACCGACGCCGGGAGATCCAGGTCGCCTACAACACCGAGCACGGCATCGACCCCAAGCCGCTGCGCAAGCGGATCGCCGACATCACCGACATGCTGAACCGCGAGGACGCCGACACCGCCGAGCTGATGGCCGACTCCCGGTTGAACAACAAGAAGGGCGGGCGGACGCCGACCCCGCGCGAGGGCGAGCCGCAGTCCGAGCGCGACGTGAAGAACCTCCCGGCCGCCGAGCTGGCCGGGCTGGTCACCGAGCTCACCGACCAGATGCACACCGCCGCCGGCGAGTTGCAGTTCGAGGTCGCCGCCCGGCTGCGCGACGAGATCTCCGAGCTGAAGAAGGAGCTCCGGCAGATGGTGGAGGCCACCAAGTAGGGCGTGCCCGATGATCACCCGGCTGCGGCGATCAGCTCCTTGAGTCGCAGCGCATTGAATGCGGCGTACCCGTGGTTGTCGTTGTTGAAGTAGCAGTAGGCCGGCCGGCCGCCGGCGGTCAGACCGCGCAGGTGCGCCACCCACGGTTCCAGGGCGGCATCGTCGAAGGACCCGCCGTAGCGCCAGTTCGGGTCGCTGTTGTGGAAGCGCACGTACGCCAGCCGACCGGTGGCGCGCAGCACCGGTTCCCGCCCGGCGATCACCGACACGACGAACCCCGCGCCATGCCGGTCGAGCAGGTCGAACACGCCGTCATCGAGCCAGGAGGGATGCTGCGGTTCGATCGCCACCCGGATCCGCTCCGGCAGCAGCCCCAGGAAGTGCGCCAGCCGCTCGTCGCGGGCGAGGTCGGCCGGTAGTTGCAGCAGCAGCGGCCCGGCGTGCGCACCCAACAGGTCGTGGGTGTGCGTGATGCGCTCGACCCAGTCCTCGGGATTGTTGAGCTTCCGGAAGTGCGTCAGGTAGCGCGAGGCCTTGACCGCCATCTCGAAACCGGCCGGCAGCCGGTCCCGCCAACCGGTGACGGTCTTGTCCGCGGGCCAGCGGTAGTGCGAACCGTTGAGTTCGACGGTGTCGAACCGGGCCGCGTAGTGGTCGAGCTGGTCGGCGACCCGGAGACCGACGGGATAGAAGGTGCCGCGCCAGTGCTGGTAGGTCCACCCGGAGGTCCCGATCCGCACATCCACCGATCAAGGGTAACGACACCGACCTGCCCACCCGTTGTCCGATTGCTGATCCCGGCGGCCGAAGGTGCATACTGATCCGCGGAGAAGGGGAGTATTCCTGATACGGCGATGTCGTCATCACGGTGCGTCCGGCGGGCGCCCCGGTGTCGTCGATCGAGGGAGCCGCCACGGCGGGCCTCGGTGGAAGAGACCTTCGGGAACGACGCGTACCCGAACGAGAGGCCCCGCCCATGCATGTCACGTCCTATGCCTGGATCATCACCGTCGCGGTGATGGTGACGGTCCTGGCGATCGACGTCCTCATCATCGGCCGCCGCCCGCACGAACCTTCGATGAAGGAGTGCGGGATCTTCATCGCGCTCTACGTGCTGCTCGCGATCGTGTTCGGCTTCGGGGTCTGGGGGATCTCCGGGCCGCAGTACGCGGGTGAGTTCTTCGCGGGCTGGCTGACCGAATATTCACTGTCGGTCGACAACCTGTTCATCTTCATCATCATCATGACCAAGATGAAGGTGCCCCGGCATCTGCAGCAGTTCGCGCTGATCGTCGGCATCATCCTGGCGCTGATCTTCCGCGGTGCGTTCATCGCCGCCGGTGCCGCCGCGATCCAGAGCTTCAGCTGGGTGTTCTTCCTCTTCGGCGCTTTCCTGATCTACACCGCGATCAAGCTGGTCATCGAATACCGGCAGGGTGAGGACCCGGACGCCGAGGAGAACCTGCTGATGCGCTTCGTGAAGCGCCGGTTCCCGGCCACCGACGAGTTCCACGGCACCCGGTTGACCAAGGTCGAGAACGGCCGGCGGCTGATCACCCCGATGCTGTTCGTGATCGTCGCCCTCGGCTCGACCGACCTGCTGTTCGCGCTCGACTCCATCCCGGCGATCTACGGCCTGACCCAGGAGCCCTACCTGGTGTTCACCGCCAACGTGTTCGCGCTGATGGGGCTGCGGCAGCTCTACTTCCTGATCGGCGGGCTGCTGAAGAAGCTCGTCTATCTGTCGGTCGGGCTGTCGGTGGTGCTGGCCTTCATCGGTGTGAAGCTGGTCATGCACGCCCTGCACGAATACGGGGTGGACGCCGCCTTCGGGCTGAACTTCGAGATCCCGATCTGGGTCTCGCTGCTGGTCATCATCGTCACCCTGGCGGTCACCACCTTCGCCAGCCTGATCAAGTCCTCCAACGACGAGGATCTGGCGACCGGGGGTTAATCCGCCGTCAGTCGCCGCAGCGCCGCGGCGGTCGATGCGTCACCCGGGAGGAAGGTCTCCAGGTGGACGCCGTCGAGCAGCACGTCGGTGGCCATCGTGAGCCGGGACGCCACGCTGAACAGGCGCAGGGTCTCCGCCCGCACGGTCAGCTCGAGCACGGCGACCGGACCGGGTGAGTCGGGCGGGTCCTGGCTGCCGGTCAGTGCGGCCACCTCCTCGGCCAGGGCCTGGTGTCGTGGGTCCCGGGTCTGGGCCGCCCGATGGCGGAGCTGCCGGTGGAGATGGGCGGACCAGTCGGCCAGGTTCCGGATCCGCGGTGCGAGACCCTCGGGGTGTACGCAGAGCCGGATCACGTTGATCGGCGGTTCCAGCAGCTCGGCCGAGCAGTCTTCGAGGAGCACATCGACGGCGGTGTTCGCGTCGATGACATCCCAGTAGTCGTCCAGGAGCAGGGCCGGATGAGGGAGATGGGCGTCGAGCAGTGTGCGCAGGCCGGCCCAGATCTGTGCGTTGTCGGCCGCATCCGGAGCGCCGTCTGGATACCGGGGTGCATACCCGCCCGCCAGCAGCAGCCGATTGCGCTCCCGCAGCGGGATGGCGAGGTGTTCCGAGAGGTGCAGGATCATCTGCGGTGTCGGCCTGGCCAGCCCCGTCTCCACCCGACTCAGGTGCCGCGTGGAGACCGTGGACACGTCCGAGAGCGCCTGTTGGCTCAGCGCACGGCTCTCCCGCCACTCGCGCAGCAGCGCGCCCACGGCATCGGTCATGGGGGACAGCGTAGGGCGGTCCGGCGTCGGCCCCATGACCTTGGAGGTCATGGCAGTCGGGCACCCGACGGGTCAGGGTCGTCCCATCCCGCACCGCGGGCAATCGACCCAGAAGGAGACCCATCATGGAAACCGTCGTCACCGACTATCTGGCCACCTGGAACGCGCAGGGCGAGGAGCGTTCCGGCCTGCTGGCGCAGCACTTCGCCGAGGACGTGACCTATACCGATCCGCTGGCGGTGAGCACCGGGCGGGACCAGCTGGGCGCGGTGATCGGTGCGGTCCAGCAACAGTTCCCCGGGATGAGCCTGCGCCGGCACGGGACCCCGGACGGCCATCACGACCAGGTGCGGTTCCAGTGGGCGCTGGGGCCGGCCGAGGGCGAACCCGTCGTGATCGGTTTCGACGTGCTCGTCGTCGATTCGCAGGGCCTGATCAGCGACGTGCGTGGCTTCCTGGACAAGGTGCCCGGATGAGCGGGGGGACCGTCCCGGATCGGCGGATCGTGCCACTGCGCACCGGGCATGCCCGCTCGGTGATCGTCAGCGTCGAAGGTGTCCCGCCGGGGTACCGCGCGGAGCAGACGATCGCAAAGGTGCGGGCGCGGAGTTGACCCTCCCATCGTGGGAGGTGCCACGCTGATCGCATGCAGGAGTTGAGCATCGGCGAGTTGGCCCGGGCCAGTGGACTGACGGTGAAGCGGTTGCGGCACTACCACGACATCGGGGTGCTGCCCGCGGCCCGGACCGATCCAGCCAGCGGCTATCGCTGGTACCACCCGGGCCAGGTCGCCGATGCCGTGCTGCTGCAGCGATTGCGGGCCTCCGGGGTGCCCCTGCCGGAGGTGGGGGAGATCCTCAGCTCACCGGAGCGCCGACACGACCTGGTGATCGAGGCGCTGCGGCGTACCCGCTCGGCACTGGAACGCGCCCGTGACCGTGTCGACGAGGCCGCGCTGCTGCTGGAGAGCCTGCCCGAGGTGCCGCTGGCGATCCGCCGGATCCCCGACCAGTGGGTGTGCACGGCGCGCGCCGAGCTGACCTGCGAGGAGTGCCCGGCCTGGTTCGGCGAGATCTTCCCGAGGTTGTACGCCGCAGCGGGCGGCCTGCCGGTCGGCCCGGTCGGCGCCTGCTACGGCACCGCCTTCTTCGAAGAGGGCCGCGGACCGGTGCAGGCCATCGTGCCGGTCGTCGCCGGGACCCCGGGTGCCGAACGGCTGCCCGGCGGCACCTTCGCGGTGGCCGTCCATGACGGCTCCTATGACAACTTCCAGACCACCTATGCCGCGCTCGCCGCGCAACTGCACACCGGCGACGGGGAGCATCGCGCGATCCCCGATGGGGACATGCGTGAGCACTACCTGATCGGCCCCACCGAGACCCCGGAACCGCAGCGCTGGCGCTCCGAGGTCTGCTGGCCCGTCGAACCCTGACCGCCCGCAATCCCCATCACCAGAGGAGAAATCATGCCCGCTCTGTCCGCCATCACCTTCGACTGCCAGGACGTCGCCACCCAGTCACGGTTCTGGTCGGCCCTGCTGGACCGACCGATCGACGAGGGGGCCGGCGAGTTCTTCGCCGGAATCGGCGTCACCCACGGTGAGCCGACCGGAAGCCCCGGCCTGCTCTTCCTCAAGGTCGGCAGTGACCGCGAGCCCGCCAAGAACCCGGTGCACCTGGACCTCTACGACACGGATCTGGAGGGTGCCGCCGCCCGGGCGAAAGAGCTGGGCGCCGAGCAGGTGGGAGCCTTCGACGAGTTCGGGATCGAGTGGGTGACGCTGCGCGATCCCGAGGGGAACCTCTTCGACATCGGCCGGCCCTCGCGCTCCGGCGGTGGCACCGGTGCTGGCGAACTCGTCGACGAGACGCCGTTCTGAGGAGCGTGGCCCGAGAAGGTGTCCGACTCACCGGTTGAGTTCGCATGACCTGCGGAATTTGCGGCTCGATCGCGGAATCGGCCGATCTGGGCACTGATCGGGAATCGAGCCGCAGATCTCGGTGGGCCGAGCGGGGCGCCCGGGGCCACCTGCTCCCCGGTCCGACTCGCGCTCATCTCGACCCGCGATGAGCGCGCGCGGTCGGCCTGCGGGATCCACTCCGCGTACCGACTTCCACTCTGCGTACCAACTTCCACTCTGCGGCTTGCATGCAGGCCGCAGAGTCAGAGATAGGCCGCGGAGTGGGTGGCGGCCCGGGCGGCCCGATGGCTTCGACTCGCTCGTTCTTCGCTCGCTCAGCCAACGGAGTGGGCGATGAGCGTCAGTAGCCGCGCTCGCGCCACTCACCCAGCTGCGGGCGTTCGGCACCGAGGGTGGTGCTGTCACCGTGACCGGGATGCACCGCGGTGTCATCGTCGTACACCCCGAAGATCCGTTCCTCGAGGTCGTCGATCAGCGAGGTGAAGTCCTCCGGGTTGCCCGTCTTGCCGGGGCCACCGGGGAACAACGAATCACCGGTCAGCAACTGGATCTGCCCACCTCCCGGCGGGCGGTAGGCGAGTGCGATGGCACCGGGGGTGTGGCCGACCAGGCCGATCACCGCCAACTGTTCGCCGCCGGGCAGCGCCACGGTGTCACCGGTCCAGACCGGGTCGCTGGACACCCCGGTCCGCTCGGCGATCGCCTCCTCGTCGGGGCGGCCGGCGACCAGCCGGGCCCCGGTGGAACCGGCCAGCGAGGCCAGCGCCCGGATGTGATCGGGATGGCGATGGGTGGTGACGATGGTGTCCACGGTGCGGCCGGCCAGCACGTCGGTGATCCGGTCGGCGTCGTCGGCGGCGTCCACCAGCACGGTGCCCGAACCGTCGGTGAGCAGATAGACGTTGTTGTCCATCGGCCCGACCGAGAACTTGGTCAGCGTGACGGTGTCGGAGACCGGGATCTCCACCGGATCCCCACCGGGTTCGACATGGTACGCGGGCTGGGTCATCGGAACTCCTGTCGGTCAGGACCGGGCGTTGGGCAACGGGCGGCCGGCCAGGTCGGTGTAGAAGACCTCGTCGCCCACCTTGAACTCCATCATCGGTGAGTTCTCCCGGACCTGATAGACGGTGACCGTGAATTGCCGCCACCAGTTGTATTTCCGGTCGTTCATCACCTGCTTGATGCTGCCGTGCAGCTGCGCCGGATCCAGGGTCGCCGGATCGATCGGTACCGCGTAGTTCAACCGCGCCGGACCGACCCGGGCGGCGAATGGCGGCTGCGCGCCGAACAGCGCCGCCCGCGACACCACGGTCGCCGGGCAGTCCACCAGATTCCCGCACGGCCCGGGCTGCTCCAGTTCGAGCCGGGTGTTCTCGTCATAGATCAACGCCAGATTCCCGATCGGGCCGCCACCGGTGATGGCCTTGAGTTCGCCGAGGGCGGTGGTGATGCCGTCGGCCGAGCGGAGGTCGACATCGGAGATCGGACGCAGGTCGGCGCCGAGCCAGATGTGACGGGAGTTGTCCAAGCAGATCAGATGGGTGAGCGGGCGGCCCAGCTGCAGGTCGACCTCCAGGCGTACGCCCCGCTCGGAGCAGCCGGTGCTGATGTCGGAGGCGGCCAGCGCGTTCGCCGGGCCGGAGAGATCGACGTCCTTGACCCGCATCGGCCGGGCCGCCGGATCCAGCGGTGCGATCGCGGACCGGACCGGATCGGTCGCACCCTCCCGCAGCGTCCAGGTCTCGGCCTGGTTGTCGCGGATCACCTGGACGCTCGCCTCGAAGCTGCTCAACTTCGCCGAGAGGACCTGTTTCGAGTCGGCGGCGTCGGCGATCTGACGGACCACCTGGGTACTGCTCTTCGACTGCAGCAGGCTCCCCGACGGGCGGGCGGCACAACCCGCCAGCAGCAGAGGGATCACCAGCACCGCGAGCAGGGCCCCGACCGTGATGGAGCGCTTGCGCACGTCGACCTCCTCACCCGCGAACGTGGGAAGAGCCGGACGGCGGGCGACACCCGGACGGTGGCAGCGTAATCGCTGGCTCACCACCCCGGCCGACGCCACGCCACGGGCGGCGGAGTTCGACCGGATCCGCCTGCTCGCTCAGGGCTGAACCGGTCCCTTTTCGGTTTGTCAGACCAGCGCCGTAGGCTCGACTCTCGTGATGGAACGGCTGATCGTCCGGGGTGCCCGGGAACACAATCTGCGCAATGTCTCGCTGGATCTCCCGCGGGACTCGCTGATCGTGTTCACCGGCCTGTCCGGCTCGGGCAAGTCCAGTCTGGCCTTCGACACGATCTTCGCCGAGGGCCAGCGGCGCTACGTCGAATCGCTGTCGGCGTACGCCCGGCAGTTCCTCGACCAGGCCGACAAACCCGACGTCGATTTCATCGAGGGGCTCTCGCCGGCGGTCTCGATCGACCAGAAGTCGACCTCCCGCAACCCGCGCTCGACCGTCGGCACCATCACCGAGGTGCACGACTATCTGCGCCTGTTGTACGCGCGGGCCGGGCGGCCGCACTGCCCGATCTGCGGTGAGCCGGTCTCCAAGCAGTCGCCGCAGCAGATCGTCGACCGGCTGCTGGCGCTGCCCGAGGGCACCCGGTTCCAGGTGCTGGCACCGGTGATCCGCGGCCGCAAGGGTGAATACGTCGACCTGTTCCGCCAGCTCGCCACCGATGGTTTCGCCCGTGCCCGGGTGGACGGCGAGACCCACCAGCTGACCAGCCCGCCGACGCTGAACAAGCAGCAGAAGCACAACATCGACGTGGTCGTCGACCGGATCGCGATCAAGCCGTCGGCGAAACAGCGGCTCACCGACTCGGTGGAGACGGCGCTGCGGCTGGCCAACGGCGTGGTCGCGGTCGACTTCGTGGATCTGGATCCCAAGGATCCGGAGCGGGAGCGGCGCTACTCGGAGAAGATGGCCTGCCCCAACGATCACGACATCTCGATCGAGGAGCTGGAGCCCCGGCAGTTCTCCTTCAACGCGCCCTGGGGCGCCTGCCCGGAGTGCTCGGGCCTCGGCACCCGGATGGAGGTCGACCCGGAGCTGGTCGTGCCCGACGACTCCAAGACCCTCGACGAGGGAGCGATCGCGCCCTGGTCCGGTGCGCACGTCGCCGACTACTTCGGCAAACTGCTGCGCTCGCTGGCCAGGACCGAGGGCTTCGACACCGACACCCCGTGGCGCGAGCTGAGCGCCGCCGACCAGAAGATCGTGCTGCACGGGGTCGGCGATCCGCTGCTGGTGCGTTACCGCAACCGCTACGGGCGGGAGCGGTCCTACTCGGCGAAATACGAGGGCGTGGTGCCCTACATCAAGCGGCGGCACGCCGAGGCCGAGACCGACACCTCCCGGGAGCGGTTCGCCGGTTACATGCGCGAGGTGCCCTGCACCGCCTGCCGCGGCGCCCGGCTCAAGCCGAGCTCGCTGGCGGTCACCGTCGGCGGCCGCAACATCGCCGAGGTGTCGGACCTGTCGATCGCCGAGGCGGCCGAGTTCCTCGGTTCGTTGGAGCTGAGCCACCGGGAACGGCAGATCGCCGAACGGGTGCTCAAGGAGATCCACGAGCGGCTCCGGTTCCTGCTCGATGTCGGGCTGGACTATCTGACCCTGTCCCGCCCCGCGGGGTCGCTGTCCGGCGGTGAGGCGCAGCGGATCCGGCTGGCCACCCAGATCGGCGCCGGCCTGGTCGGCGTGCTCTACGTGCTCGACGAGCCGAGCATCGGACTGCACCAGCGCGACAACCACCGGCTGATCGAGACCCTGGTCCGGCTCCGCGACCTGGGCAACACGCTGATCGTCGTCGAGCACGACGAGGACACCATCCGCACCGCCGACTGGGCCGTCGACATCGGCCCCGGGGCGGGGGAGCACGGCGGCCATGTCGTCGTCTCCGGACCGGTCGACGAGCTGCTGACCAGCACCGACTCGCTCACCGGGGCCTACCTGTCGGGGCGCCGCAGCATCCCGATGCCGACCCATCGCCGGCCCGGCAAGGGCCTGGCGGTGACCGTGCACGAGGCCACCGAGAACAACCTCGACAACGTCACCGTCTCCTTCCCGCTCGGGCAGCTGGTGTCGGTGACCGGGGTGTCGGGGTCGGGCAAGTCGACCCTGGTCAACCAGATCCTCTACACGGCGCTGGCCAAGCGGATCTACAATGCCCGCGAGGTGCCCGGCCGGCACCGGTCGATCACCGGTGCCGAACACATCGACAAGGTGATCCACGTCGACCAGTCGCCGATCGGGCGGACGCCGCGGTCGAACCCGGCCACCTACACCGGCGTCTTCGACCACATCCGCAAGCTGTTCGCGTCCGCGCCGGAGGCGAAGGTGCGCGGTTACCAGCCCGGCCGGTTCTCGTTCAACGTCAAGGGCGGGCGCTGTGAGGCGTGCTCCGGTGACGGCACGATCAAGATCGAGATGAACTTCCTGCCCGACGTCTACGTGCCCTGCGAGGTCTGCAAGGGCGCGCGATACAACCGCGAGACCCTCGAGGTGCACTACAAGGGCCGGACGATCGCCGAGGTGCTGGACATGCCGATCGAGGAGGCGGCCGAGTTCTTCGCCGCCATTCCGGCGATCGCCCGGCACCTCAAGACGCTCAACGATGTCGGCCTGGGTTATGTACGCCTCGGCCAACCGGCACCGACGCTGTCCGGTGGCGAGGCACAGCGGGTGAAGCTGGCCGCCGAGCTGCAGAAGCGGTCCACCGGTCGCACCCTCTATGTGCTCGACGAGCCGACCACCGGCCTGCACTTCGAGGACATCCGCAAGCTGCTCGGTGTCCTCGGCCGACTGGTCGACGCCGGGAACTCGGTGGTGGTGATCGAGCACAACCTCGATGTCATCAAGACCTCGGACTGGATCATCGACATGGGTCCCGAGGGTGGTTCCGGTGGTGGCCGGCTGCTCGTGGAGGGTACGCCGGAGACCGTCGCCGACACCCCGGAGTCGCACACCGGTCGGTTCCTCAAGCCGCTGCTGGAGGGTCACCACGTGCCGGTCGCGCTGCCCGAGGAGCCCCTGTTCGAGGCGCCCGAGCCGGTGAAGGGTGCGAAGGGCCGCCGTGCGGCGAAGCAGTCGCCGAGCACGCGGGCCGTCGCGGCCAACGGGTCGGCGAAGCAGAGCACCGCCAAGCAGACCCCCGCCAAGCAGACCCCGGTCAAGCAGACCCCCGCCAAGCAGCCCCCCACGAAGAAGGCGGCTGCCGGCAGGGCGACCGCGAAGAAGGCGGCACCGGCGAAGAAGGCCGCAGCCAAGAAGGCCGCCGCGAAGAAGGTCACCGCGAAGAAGGCGCCGGCGAAGAAGTCGGGTACGCGGAAGGCCGCCGCGCGCCGCTGATGGACCATGCGATCCATCGATTCCTGAGTGCATCCGTCGAGCCCCGCAGCACGCGACGGGTGGACCCTCGATTCGATGGATCGCAGCGGAGGGGTGCAACCGCACACCGCTGAGCACCGGTCAGTTCGCGGTTGCCCTCCTCGGCAGGCAGAATCGCGGGGTGCCCAGCTCAGCCCCCGCCGCCGCCGACCGCCGGTCGGCGTACACCCTCGGTCAGCGCCTCGGCGCCTGGGCGGTGCACGCGCTGACCATGTCCGGCATCGTCTGGGCCGTCCTGGCGCTGCTCGCGCTGCTCCGGCAGGACCTGCTGGCGATGTGGGGCTGGCTCGCGGTCGCGCTGGTCGTCGACGGGCTGGACGGCACGCTCGCCCGCCGTGCCGAGGTGAGCCAGCGGATCCCGTGGTTCGACGGGACCGCGCTGGACACCGTGGTCGACTATCTGACCTGGACCTTCATCCCGGCTCTGTTCCTCTATCTGCACATCCCCTTCGGCCCGGCGCCGATGCCGCTGCTGATGATGCTGCTGATCAACCTGTCCTCGTTGTTCTGCTACTGCAACAAGGGCATGAAATCCAGCGACTACTACTTCGTCGGCTTCCCGGCGGCCTGGAACATCGTCGCGGTCTATCTGTGGCTGCTCGACACCGGGCCGGTGTTCAACGTGATCGCGACGATCGTGCTCTCCGCGCTCACCCTGGCCCCGATCGATTTCCTGCATCCGTTCCGGGTACGCCGGCTGATGGCGGTCAACATCCTCGCGGTGGCCGCCTGGCTCGCCGGCACCATCTGGCTGGTGCTGGCCCACCCGGACGCCCCGCTGCCGGCGCAGCTGATCTGGTGGCTCGGTGGCGGCTGGTTCTTCGCCGTCAGCCTGCTGCGCACCATCCGCGGCCGCGCCGACGACACCTCAGGCTGACGCGACGGCCGGGGTACGCCGGGAGAACAGTGCCGTCGCCGCCAGCACCAGCAGCGCCACCAGCGCGGCCACCACACCGACCAGTGCCGACTGCGGGGCATCGGTGAGCCGGCCGATCGCGATCCAGGCCAGGCCCCAGCCGAGGGCCAGGCCGACGCCCCACTTGCCGCCCAGGCTGCGTGCCTGCGCCAGACCGATCAGCCCGGCGACGGCCAGCACGACCACCGCCACGATCGGGTTCGCGCCACCGAAGTCCACCCCGGAGGAGGCCAGTGCGGCCGCGATGTTGGCGACCGTCGCGATGGTCACCCAGCCCAGATAGAGCCCCATCGTGCCGTCGACGACCACGGTCTCCACCGGACCGGTGGGCCGGGTGCGGGCGAGCCGCCGGCCGATGATCGACAGCACCGCCAGCAGCGCGATGATCACCAGCACGCTCACCCAGATCCAGCCGACCTGGGTGACGCCGAGCCAGACGGCGTTGAGCACCATCGAGACCGCGATCAGCGGGCCGGTCGCGCGGGCCCGGTCACTCGTCCGCTGCGCCGGCAGCCACTGCCACACCACATGGGCGAGCAGCCCGAGATAGATCACCGACCAGATCGTGAAGGCGGGGCCGGCCGGAGCCAGCAGCGTCGCATCGGCGGCCAGCGAACCGCCGGAGGACTCCTCGACCCGGGTGCCGATCAACCCCGTACCGAAAGCGGTGCCGACCAGGCAGACGGCCATGGCGACCGTGACCAGGATCCTGCGGGTGGTGTCGTTCATGGTGACTCCCGTCGTCGCGACCAACCTGGTCGTGCGACCCAGACTAGTGGCCGCCCCGCGCGCGGCGGGTCAGTCGGGCAGGGCGGCCAGGTCGCGTTCGAACAGCTCCCGCATCCTCACCCGCTGCTCCGGCGAATCCCAGCGCAGCCGTTCGAAGTCGGCGACCGCCTCGGCCGCCACCCGGGCCAGCGATCCGTCGCTGATCAACCCGTGCCGCCACGCCACCAGGGCAGCGCCCACATAGGTGTCGACGAACCAGATCCCGCGCTCGGCGTACGCCTGCCGCTCGGCCTGGTCGGTGGCCACCACGTCGTGGATCAGCACCAGTCGGACGGCCGGCCCGTGCCGGGCGTACAACTGCTCGCCGACGATCACATCGCCCTGACCCGAATCACCGAGGAAAACCAACCGGTACTCGGGAAACAGCCGCCGGTACCGGCGTACGTTGGTCAGCTTGCGGGCCGCCATCGAGCGATGGCTGAACAGATTCCGCAGGCCCCCGGAGAGCATCGACATCTTCGAGATGCCGGCCTTGCGCAGCACCTCGCGGGAGTAACCCTCGATCAGCCCCCAGGCGTCCTTCGGGCGGGCGGTGAGGAAGGTCAGATCACCGGTGTCGAAGGGGCGGCCGCTGGGGCCCTGATCGAGAGCCTGGTAGAGCGCGAGCAGTCCCGGATAGACGGTGCCGCGCGGATAGCGGCGATCGTTCAGCGCGCAGAGCGCGGTGTCGTCGATGTCGGAGAGCACCTTCGGATCACCGATGTCGAGCCGATCGGCCTCGTCGGCGAAGTGGTCCAGGATCCGCTGGCGCACCCGACCGGCCCGCAGATCGGTGAACACCAGATCCTCCAGATCGCGGGCCTCGTGGGTGTTGATCAGGTTCTTCAAGCGGGTCAGTCGCGGACCGTGCACCCCGAGCAGCAGTTCGGCCAGCGCCGCATCGCGCTCGCGGCCGCTGCGCCGCTCCTGGATCTGGTGCGCGGCATGCGCGAGGCGGGCCAGCTCCGGGTCGTCGGTCTGCCGCTGTTCGGGTGTCTGGCTCTGTTCAAGCATCGGCGGTCCCGGTGGTGAAGGGGGTGGGGCGTCCGGTACGCCGGGCGCGCGGGCGATCGAGGCGGACCAGCAGGGCGCCGGGGTCGACGGAGAAGACGGCCTCACCGACCGAGGGCAGCACGTCACCGTCCAACTGCACCGGATGCGGCTGCTCGGGTACCACGCGGACGGTCCGGGCGCGGCCCAGCACCAGCCCGGAACCGGGGACCGGTCGGTGCCGCAGCCCCTGCCAGGCGACCGGCAACCACTGGGCCGGGTGGCGTACCCGGGCCTCCATCAGCTCCAACCGGCCGTCGTCGAGCAGGGCGTGCGGGAAGACCGCGATGCCACCGGGGATCCGGCCGCAGTTGCCGACCAGCACCGACCACACCTCGGTGTCCTCGGCGGCCTGCTCGTCGACCTGCAACCGGACCCGCACGGGACGGCGATGCAGATGCTGCGCGCCGGCCCCCAGATAGGCGAGCCAGCCCAGCCGGGACTTGGTGTGCGCGGAGGTGGCCAGCACCGTGTGCGCGTCGTGGCCCATCCCGGCGAGCACCAGGAAGGTCTCCTCGGGCAGCCAGTCACCGGTGTCCGCGTGGGCGCGGACCGAGACCCGGCCGAGGTCGACCGGGGCGGTGGCGCCGTGCAGCGCCAACCGGATCGCGCGGCGCAGGTTGCCCGGTGGCAGCAGCAGATTCCGGGCGAACAGGTTCGCGGTGCCCAGCGGCACGACCCCGAGCGGTACGCCGGAGTGCGCGAGCCCGCGCGCCACCTCGCGCACCGTGCCGTCGCCACCGAGCGCGACCACCAGTTCGGCCCCCTCGGTGACGGCCTGCTCGGCCTGTTCGGCACCGGCCTCGGCGATCGTGGTGGTGACGATCGACGGTTCGGGCCAGCCGGCCTGCTCGCAGGCGGTCCGCAGTTCGCCGGCCGCCCACTCGGCCTTCGGTCGGATCGGGTTGACTACGCCGACCACGCGCGTCGGGCGCACCGGGTCGGCCAGCGGTGCCCGCAGCAGCGGCAACTTCGCGGTGGACGAGGGACGCCCGATCAGCACCGGGTCAGCCGATCCGCAGGTTGTCGCCGTCGTCGGTGACCGTCGCCTGCGCCAATCCGGTGCGCGCGGGGCCGAGGGTGCGGCTGCCGTCGACGATCGAGAATTCCGAACCGTGGCAGGCGCAGACGATCTGCTGCTGCCGGACGTAGGACACCGAACAGCCGCCGTGCGGGCAGATGTTGCTGAACGCCCGGAAGTCACCGGCGGTCGGCTGGGTCACCACGAACCGCTTCTCCAGCACCACGCCACCGCCCACCGCGACCTTGTCCTTGGGCACCTGGACCGGTGGGGCGGACGGGGTCGGGGACGGGGACGGGGCAGCCTGGCTCTGATCCCGCAGGCGGTGGCCGCCAGGCCGACACCGAGACCGGCGGCGGCCACCACACCGCCGCGCAGCACCTGACGCCGATCGGGGCGGGCCGGGCTGTCGGGTCCGTCGGTCCCGGGCCGGTGCTCGGTCATCGGTTCTCCTTCGCGGTGGAGGTCTGGACCGCAGCCATCCCGGTGCGCGCCAACTCGGCGGTGATCCGGCGGTCGGTCCAGATCTTCCATCCCTCGATCAGGAATCCCGACAGGATCAACAGGGCCACGACGAGCACCACCCACCACGGATAGTTCTCCCCGGTCGCCCAGAAATAGACGTACGGCGCGACGAAGGTGACCGCGGTGACCAGCGTGCCCAGGGCGCGGACCAGCCGTCGTTTGGCGGTGACCATCGCGATCACCCCCCAGGTGTAGGGGATCGCGGTGAGCATGTCGATCGCCCAGAGGATCCCGAGATGGCCCTTGAACTCCTTGACGAAGGTCACCGGCAGCGCCCGGAGCGCCGAATAGATCAGCACCACCACATAGAAGAAGACCGCCGGGTCCCGCAGCCACCGGCCGATCGCGCTGCGCCGGACATGCGGCACCTCGAGCCGCTCCAGGGCGCGGACCAGGCGCGGCGGGGTACGCAGGGTGTCGATCCCGCTCAGCGAACCCGCCAGCCAGGCCCGGCGGAGCGGGTCGGCGTCGTCGGCGGACCAGGCCTCGGCGAGCTGCAGCGGGTTGATCGCCAGCGGCTCCTGGCCGTGGTGCACCTCGCCGATCAGATGCACCTGGTCGGGGCCGAAGATCTGCTGCAGCCGCTCCAGGCCCTCGGTGTCGGCGTGGAAGATCCAGAGCTGGATGCCGCGGGCCAGGCTGTCCGAGAGCAGATCGCCGACCAGCCGTCCCTCGGCATCACCGGCCAGGAAGTCCTGCGGTGCGCTGGTCAGCCGGCCCAGTTCGGGCAGGTCGCGGACGTGCCGGGGACGCAGGTCGGAGATCCGGCGTACGCCCGCCGCCCGCATCAGCGCGTCGGCGTCGATCGGCAACTCGCGCGCGGTCGCCAGCGACAGCACATCGCCGCCCTGCACCAGCTCGCGCAGGGCGGTGCGTACCTCCCCGCTCGCCATGCGGCCCATGCTAGGGGGAACCTGTGCCACAAGTGGACAGGTCGGGGCCCAATCGGGGGACGCGTCCTCCCGTGGTCGGGGGAGTCATCTCGACACGTCGGCCATTGCTCCGCTGCGCTGCGCATGGCCGACTACTCGATGACCGGGGGTTGCGTCGGCCATTGCTCCGCTGCGCTGCGCATGGCCGACTACTCGATGAGCGGGGTCAGCGGCGGTGACTACGCTGGCCTGATGGCCGATCCCTCCAGCTACCGCCCCGCGCCCGGGGCCATTCCCACCCAACCGGGCGTCTATCGCTTCTCCGACGAGCACGGCCGGGTGATCTACGTCGGCAAGGCCAAGAACCTGCGCTCCCGGCTCAACTCCTACTTCGCCGACCCGGCGAACCTGCTGGACCGCACCCGCCGGATGGTCACCACCGCGGCCAAGGTGGAGTGGACCGTCGTGCAGACCGAGGTCGAGGCGCTGCAGCTGGAGTACTCCTGGATCAAGGAGTTCGACCCGCGCTTCAACATCAAGTACCGCGACGACAAGTCCTATCCGTGGCTGGCGGTGACCTGGTCCCAGGAGTATCCGCGGGTCTTCGTGGGCCGTGGTGCCAAGCGGAAGGGCAACCGCTATTTCGGCCCCTACGGGCACGCCTGGGCGATCCGGGAGACCGTCGACCTGCTGCTCCGGGTGTTCCCGATGCGGTCCTGCTCCGACGGCACCTTCCGGAACGCCGCCGCGGCCGGCCGGCCCTGCCTGCTCGGCTACATCGACAAGTGCTCCGCGCCCTGCGTCGGCCGGATCTCGGCGGAGGACCATCGCCAGATCGTCGCTGACTTCATCCAGTTCATGAGCGGCCAGTCGACCACCATGCTGCGCCGGTTGCAGACCCGGATGAAGATCGCCTCCGACGACCAGGAGTACGAGCTCGCCGCGAAGATCCGCGACGACATCGGTGCCCTGAACCGGGCCACCGAGCAGAACGCGATCGTGCTCGGTGACGGCACCGACGCCGATGTGGTCGCGCTCGCCGAGGACCCGCTGGAGGTCGCGGTGCAGATCTTCCACGTCCGCGGTGGCCGGGTCCGCGGGGAACGCGGCTGGGTCGCCGATCGCACCGACGACGCCGACACCGGCGAGCTGGTCGAGACCTTCCTGCAGCAGCTCTACGGCGAGGTGCTCGCCGGTGCCACCCCGGTCGAGGGGGAGGGTGGCCGCTCGATCCCACGGGAGGTGCTGGTCCCGGTGCTGCCGCCCTCGGTCGGGCCGCTGGAGCAGGTGCTCGGTGAACGCCGCGGGGCCCGGGTCCAGATCCGGGTGCCCCAGCGCGGTGACAAGAAGACCCTGCTGGAGACCGTGACCCGCAACGCCAGGGAGGCGCTGGTCCGGCACAAGACCAAGCGGGCCTCCGATCTGACCACCCGGAACCGGGCGCTGGAGGAGATCGCCACCGCCCTCGATCTGCCGGAGCCGCCGCTGCGGATCGAGTGCTACGACATCTCCAACCTGCAGGGCAGCGAGGTGGTCGCCTCGATGGTCGTCTTCGAGGACGGCCTGCCGCGCAAGAGCGAGTACCGGCGGTTCGTGATCCGGGGCGTCGAGGGCCAGAACGACGTCGCCTCGATGCACGAGGTGATCACCCGCCGGTTCAAGCGGCTGCTCGACGATCGGCAGGCGATGGCCGCCGGCCGCGATGACGGTTCCGGTGGGGAACAGGCGCTGCTGGTCGACCCGACGACCGGTGCGCCGCGCAGGTTCGCGTACGCCCCGGCGCTGGTCGTGGTGGACGGCGGTCCGCCGCAGGTCGCCGCCGCCGCGGATGCGCTGGCCGAGCTCGGCATCACCGAGGTGGCTCTCTGTGGCCTGGCCAAGCGGCTCGAGGAGGTGTGGCTGCCCGATGAGGAGTATCCGGTGATCCTGCCGCGCTCCAGCGAGGGGCTCTATCTGCTGCAGCGACTCCGCGACGAGGCGCACCGCTTCGCGATCGGCCACCACCGCGGCCGGCGCAGCCGCACCATGGTCGAATCGGTGCTCGACGACGTACCCGGGCTGGGTGAGGTGCGGCGCAAGGCCCTGATCGCCCATTTCGGTTCGCTGAAGAAGCTCCGTGCCGCGAGCACCGAGGAGATCGCCGCGGTCCCGGGATTCGGCGTACGCACCGCCGAGGCGGTGCACGCGGCACTCGCCGGCAAGCCGGCCGGTGAGGCGATCAACATGACCACTGGGGAGGTGCTGTCGGATTGATCGATGGGGATAATGAGCGGGTGACCCAATCGATCGACCCGGATCCCGCCCCCAGCACCGTCGAGGTGGCCGCCCCATCGGGAGACGACATCCGGGTGGTGATCGTCACCGGGATGTCCGGCGCCGGTCGGCGTACCGCCGCCCACGCGTTGGAGGATCTCGGCTGGTACGTGGTCGACAACCTGCCGCCGGTGATGCTGCCCAAGCTCTACGAGCTGGCCCGGGCCGAGGGGATCACCCGGCTCGCCACCGTCCTCGACGTCCGTGGGCGCACCCTGTTCGAGGAACTGCCCGGTGTGTTCGCCCGGCTCGAATCGGCGGGCACGGTGCCCGAGATCCTGTTCATCGAGGCCAGCGACGAGGTGATCGTGCAGCGCCAGGAGTCCTCCCGGCGCCCGCACCCGCTGCAGGGCGACGGCCGCCTGCTCGACGGGGTACGCCGGGAGCGCGAGCTGCTCGCCACCCTGCGCGCCGGTGCCGACCTGGTGATCGACACCTCCGCGATGAACGTGCACCAGCTGACCTCGCGGGTGGTGCACGCCTATGAGGGTGAGGGCACCGACAAGCTGCGGGTCACCTTGATGTCCTTCGGTTTCAAGAACGGCATCCCGGTCGATGCCGACATGGTGATCGATGTGCGCTTCCTGCCGAACCCGCACTGGGTGCCCGAGCTGCGGCCGCAGACCGGGCTCAGCCAGCCGGTCGCCGACTATGTGCTGCGCCAGCCCGCGGCCGGGCCGTTCCTGCAGCAGCTGCAGGCACTGATGATGACCGTCGCCCGCGGTTATCTCAATGAGGGCAAGAGATTCGCCACCGTCGGCATCGGCTGCACCGGCGGCAAGCACCGCTCCACCGCGATGGCCGAGGAGCTCGGCCGGCGGCTCCGCGAGGTCGGGATGCCGACCAAGGTGCTGCACCGTGATCTGGGGCGCGAATGAGCGTACGTCGCTTCGACCTTCCTTTCGAGCGGCTGCCGTCGGTGACCGCCTTCGGCGGCGGGCACGGGCTGTTCGCCTCGCTGTCGGCGCTGCGTCGGGTCACCGACCGGCTCACCGCCGTGGTCACCGTCGCCGATGACGGCGGTTCCTCGGGCCGGCTCCGGGAGGAGTTCGGCTGCCTGCCGCCGGGTGATCTGCGGATGGCGCTGGCCGCGCTCTGTGGGGACGACCACTGGGGCCGCACCTGGGCGGATGTGCTGCAGTCCCGGTTCACCGGCGACGGGCCGCTCGCCGGGCACGCGGTCGGCAATCTGCTGATCCTCGGCCTGTGGGAGAAGTTCGGCGACCCGGTGGCCGGGTTGGACATGGTCGCGGAGCTGCTCGGTGCCAAGGGCCGCGTGCTGCCGATGTCCTCGGTGCCGCTGCAGATCGTCGCCGAGGTGATCGGCATCGATCCGCTCAGCCCCGACGAGGTCTCCCTGGTCAGCGGCCAGGCCCGGGTGGCCAAGACCGAGGGCGAGGTGCACACCGTGCGGCTGGAACCGGAGAACCCGCCGGCCCGCCCCGAGGTCATCGAGGTGGTCCGCGACACCGACTTCGTGGTCCTCGGCCCCGGTTCCTGGTTCACCTCGGTGATCCCGCACCTGCTCGTACCCGAGCTGGCCGAGGCGATCATCGAGACCCGGGCCCGCCGGCTGCTCACCCTGAACCTGATGCCGGCCGATGAGACCGACGGCTACTCCGCCAGCCAGCACCTGGAGATCCTCGCCGACCACGCGCCCCGGCTCCGACTGGACTACATCGTCGCCGACGAGACCTTCGCCCGCGACGACAAACACCTGGCCAACTACGCGGCCTCACTCGGTGCCGAACTGGTGCTGGCCGATCTGGCGATGCGCGATGGGACGCCTCGGCACGACCCGTTGCGGCTCGCTTCGATCTTCGCTGAACTGATGGGGGTCTGATATCAATGTCATTCTTGTCCGCGAGGCTTCGGACCTGGACTCCCGTCCGGGCGTCTCGAACCGGTACGCCCATCCGGGCGTCTCGGACTGGTACGCCCATCCGGGCGTCTCGAACCGGGACGCCCGTCCGGGCGTGCGCCCGGAGGTCCAGCACAGGAGGGAAGCGGTTCCGGTGGCACTGACGCAACAGGTGAAGGCCGAGCTGGCGACCATCTCGGTGACCAGGCCCAGCGCCCGGCGGGCCGAGGTCGCGGCCACGCTGCGGTTCGCCGGCGGGCTGCATCTCGCCGGTGGCCGGATCGTGATCGAGGCCGAACTGGACACCGGTGCCGCCGCGCGCCGGCTGCGGACCGCGATCAGCGACGTGTTCGGGCACGACTCCGACCTGGTCGTGGTGAGCGGCTCCGGGATCCGCCGCGGCACCCGCTACGTGGTCCGGGTGATCAAGGACGGTGAGGCGCTGGCCCGTCAGACCGGGCTGATCGACTCCCGCGGCCGGCCGGCCCGCGGGCTGCCGCCGCAGGTGGTCTCCGGCGGGGCCGGGGACTGTGTGGCCGCCTGGCGCGGTGCCTTCCTGGCGCACGGATCGCTGACCGAACCCGGCCGTTCGATGTCGCTGGAGGTGACCGCCCCCGGCCCGGAGGCCGCACTGGCACTGGTCGGGGCCGCCCGCCGGCTGGACATCTCCGCCAAGGCCCGGGAGGTCCGCAATGTCGACCGGGTGGTGATCCGCGACGGCGATGCGATCGCGGCGATGCTGACCCGGATGGGTGCCCACCAGTGCGTGCTGGTCTGGGAGGAGCGCCGGATGCGCCGCGAGGTGCGCGCCTCGGCCAACCGGCTGGCGAACTTCGACGACGCCAACCTGCGCCGCTCGGCGCGGGCCGCGGTGGCCGCCGGGGCGCGGGTCGAGCGGGCCCTGGAGATCCTCGGTGAGGATGTCCCGGAGCATCTGCAGGCCGCCGGGGTGCTGCGGGTGGAGAACAAGCAGGCGTCGCTGGAGGAGCTCGGTCAGCTGCACACCCCGCCGCTGACCAAGGACGCGGTGGCCGGGCGGATCCGGCGGCTGCTCGCGATGGCCGACAAACGGGCCGCCGACCTCGGCGTACCGAACACCGAGGCCAGCCTCAGCCCGGAGATGCTGGAGGACTGACCTCGCGGTCCCCGAGCAGCCAGCGGGCGGCGTTGGTGACGAACCGTTTCGCGGTGGGGGAGTCGTACGCCCGGGCATCGTGACCCAGCCCGGAATAGACGGCGCGGCCATCCGCGCTCGCCCAGGCCATCACCTCAGCCGAACCGTCGAGGTCATGGTCCAGCAGCGGTACCGTGCCGGAATCCCTGCTGAGCAAGGAATAACGCTCATCCTCGGCCTCGACCTCGGTCAACCCGGCGAGCGTCGGATGATCCGGCGCCAGCACCCGGAACCGGCTCGGCCCGCGCGGCGGATGCATCGAGGTGCCGCGGATCCAGCGGCCGCCGAGGATGCCCCGCCAGGCCGGCCAGTCAGCGAAGGTGTTCGCCGCGGTGTGCACCCCCAGCACCCGGCCGCCGTCGGCCAGCCAGCGTTCGCAGGCGGCGAAGGCGGCATCCCATTCGGCGTTGGCGGCGGGCGGGTTCGCCGGGTCGGCGCCGATACCGCAGTTGACCACCAGCAGGTCGATCCCGGCCAGTTCGCCGAGGGCGTCGGGTTCGTCGGTGCGCAGCTCCACCGGGTACGCCTCGGCCAGCCAGTCGCGCAGCGCGGCCCCGGTCTCGGCGAACGGATGCCACGGGTCGGCGTACCGCTGGTCACCGGTGAGGACACGGACGCGGGGGGTGACGATGTTCACGCGGTGAACCTAGCCCGCGGGGCTCAACGGCTGTACGGCGACCCCCGCGGGACCGATAGGGTGGAGCTGTCCGACAAGTCGGGCCGGCGTGGTCGGTGATCAAGCAGCCGCCAGCATCCGAATGGCCCGCATCGCGCAATGCGAAGGAGCACCCAAGAATGACCGTGAAGGTTGGAATCAACGGCTTCGGCCGCATCGGCCGCAACTACTTCCGGGCCCTGATGGCCTCCGGTGCCGACATCGAGGTCGTCGCCGCCAATGACCTGACCGACAACGCCGCGATCGCCCACCTGCTCAAGTTCGACACCGTGCTCGGCCGGTTCCCCGGTGAGATCGTCGCCAACGACGAGGGCATCACCGTCGACGGCAAGCTGATCAAGATCTTCTCCGAGAAGGACCCGGCGAACATCCCGTGGGGCGAACTCGGCGCCGACATCGTGATCGAGTCCACCGGCATCTTCACCGACGCCACCAAGGCCAAGGCGCACATCGACGGCGGTGCCAAGAAGGTCATCATCTCCGCTCCGGCGAAGAACGAGGACATCACCGTGGTGATGGGCGTCAACGACCAGGACTACGATCCGGCGACCCAGAACATCATCTCCAACGCGTCCTGCACCACCAACTGCCTGGCCCCGCTGGCCAAGGCGCTGAACGACGCGCTGGGCATCAACAAGGGTCTGATGACCACGGTGCACGCCTACACCCAGGACCAGAACCTGCAGGACGGCCCGCACAAGGACCCGCGCCGGGCCCGCGCCGCCGCGCAGAACATCGTGCCGACCTCCACCGGTGCGGCCAAGGCCATCGGCCTGGTGCTGCCGGAGCTGAAGGGCAAGCTGGACGGCTACGCCCTGCGCGTCCCGGTGATCACCGGTTCCGCCACCGACCTCACCTTCGAGGCCGGCCGGGAGACCTCGGTCGAGGAGGTCAACGAGATCATGAAGAAGGCCGCCGAGTCCGGTCCGCTGGCGCCGTACCTGAACTACAGCGACGATCCGCTGGTCTCCAGCGACATCGTCACCGACCCGGCGTCCTGCATCTTCGACTCCGGCCTGACCAAGGTGATCGGCAACAACGTCAAGGTCGTCGGCTGGTACGACAACGAGTGGGGCTACTCCAACCGGCTGGTCGACCTGACCAAGCTGGTCGGCGAGAAGCTCTGAGGGCCCGCGGATGAACTCGATCGCGGACCTGGGCGACCTGCGCGGTCGCAAGGTGCTGATCCGCTGCGATCTGAACGTCCCGCTGGACGGGGACCGGATCACCGACGACGGGCGGATCAAGGCCTCGGTACCGACGCTGACCAAGCTGCTCGACGCGGGGGCGCGGGTGATCGTGCTCGCCCACCTGGGTCGGCCGAAGGGTCAGGTCAAGACCGAGTTCTCCCTCGCCCCGGCCGCGACGCGGCTCGGCGAGCTGCTCGGCAAGGACGTGCAGCTCGCCGGTGATGTCGTCGGCGAGTCCGCCCAGGGCCTGGCCGAGGGTCTCGGCGACGGCGAGATCATGATGTGCGAGAACGTCCGCTTCGAACCGGGCGAGGAGTCCAAGGACGAGGCCGAGCGGCAGCAGCTGGCCCAGGCGTACGCCGCCCTGGCCGGTGCCGAGGGTGCCTTCGTCTCCGACGGGTTCGGGGTGGTGCACCGCAAGCAGGCCTCGGTCTACGACGTGGCCAAGCTGCTGCCGAACGCGGCCGGTGACCTCGTCGAGAACGAGGTCGAGGTGCTGAAGCGGCTCACCGACGATCCGCAGCAGCCCTATGTGGTGGTGCTCGGTGGTGCCAAGGTCTCCGACAAGCTGAAGGTGATCGACAACCTGCTGGCCAAGGCCGATGCCCTGGTGATCGGTGGCGGGATGGTCTTCACCTTCCTCAAGGCCCAGGGTCACGAGGTCGGCAAGTCGTTGCTCGAGGAGGACCAGGTCGAGACCTGCCGCAACTACCTCGACCACGCCAACAAGAACTCCAAGGAGATCGTGCTGCCGACCGACATCGTGGTGGCGCCGGAGTTCAAGGCGGACGCCCCGGCGACCGTCGTACCGGCCGATGAGATGCCGGCGGATCAGCTCGGCCTGGACATCGGTCCGGAGTCGGCGCTGGCGTTCGCCAACGTGATCCGCTCGGCCAGGACGGTGTTCTGGAACGGCCCGATGGGCGTGTTCGAGATGGACGCCTTCGCCGGCGGGACCCGGGAGGTCGCCGAGGCGCTCACCCATGTGCACGGGCTGTCGGTGGTCGGCGGTGGCGATTCCGCCTCGGCGGTACGCCACCTCGGCTTCTCCGACGACCAGTTCGGGCACATCTCCACCGGCGGTGGCGCGTCGCTGGAATACCTTGAAGGCAAGGAATTGCCCGGTCTGGCCGTACTGGAGGGAGGCGATCGATGAGTGATCGCAAGCCGCTGATCGCCGGCAACTGGAAGATGAACCTGAACCACGTCGAGGCCAACGGGCTGGTGCAGAAACTGGCCTGGACGCTGAAGGATCACCGGCACGACCCGGCGAAGTCCGAGGTCGTCGTGCTGCCCCCGTTCACCGATCTGCGCACCGTGCAGACGCTGATCGAGGGTGACCGGCTGGAGATCGGTTACGGCGCCCAGGACGTGTCGGTGCACGACAGCGGCGCCTACACCGGGGAGATCTCGGCGGGGATGCTCGCCAAGCTCGGTTGCGGTTATGTCGTGGTCGGGCACTCCGAGCGCCGGCAGTACCACGACGAGACCGACGACGTGGTCGCCGCCAAGGCCCGGCTGGTGCTGGAGTGGGACATGATCCCGATCGTCTGCGTCGGCGAGGGCCTGGACGTCCGCCAGGCCGGTGACCAGGTCGCCTACACCCTGGAGCAGGTGCAGGGTTCGCTGGCCGGGATCGGCGACGAGGCGCTGGCCAAGGTGGTGATCGCCTACGAGCCGGTCTGGGCCATCGGTACCGGTGAGGTGGCGACCCCCGATGACGCCCAGGAGGTGTGTGGCGCGATCCGGCGATTCATCGCCGAACGGCGGCACATCGACCTGGCCGATCAGGTCCGGATCCTCTACGGCGGTTCGGTGAAGTCGGGCAACTGCGCCGACATCATGGACAAGCCGGACATCGACGGTGCCCTGGTCGGTGGCGCGAGCCTCGATCCGGAGGAGTTCGCCGCCATTGCGCGCTTCTACGACCTGCCCAAGGTCGGCTGAGACCGTCGCGTCGCATCATCGATAGCAGATCCCGGTACCGCACCAGCGGTGCCGGGATCTGCGTTTGGTCCATGGCCCCACGGGGATTAGAGTTGCGCGCGTGATTCTGCTCCCGCTGGCCATGCAGTGGCCGATCCTCGTGGTGACCATCGTGCTGGGTCTGACCAGCGTGATCCTGGCGCTGATGGTCCTGCTGCACAAGAGCCGTGGCGGCGGCATGTCGGACCTGTTCGGCGGTGGCATGTCCACCTCGCTGGGCGGCACCTCGATCGCCGAGCGCAACCTGGACCGGATCACCATCATCGTCGGCGCGATCTGGTTCGTCAGCATCCTTGCGTTGCTGGCGCTCTACCGGTTCCTGGCCTGATCGCCGACCACCCCCGAATCCCCGGCCGGATGCGGCCGGTCGACCCAATGGGCCCGCAGGCCCCGAAGAAGGAGACACACACGTGGTAGGTGGGAGCGCCATCCGAGGCAGCCGAGTCGGTGCCGGGCCGATGGGGGAGGCGGAGCGCGGGGACACCGCTCCGCGGCTGTATGTGTCCTACTTCTGCGCCAACTCGCACGAGACCCGCCCGGCCTTCGCGGCCGACGCGCAGGTGCCGGAGACCTGGGACTGCCCGCGCTGCGGCCTGCCGGCCAACATGGACGCCGAGAACCCGCCGCCGCCGCCGAAGACCACGCCCTACAAGACCCACCTGGCGTACGTGAAGGAGCGCCGCAGCGACTCCGAGGCCGAGGCCATCCTGGACGAGGCGCTGACCGCGCTGCGCGCCCGCCGCGCCGCCGGCGAAGTCATCTACTGACAGTGGGGGCTGCGCCCCCACACTCCCGGAACGATACGGACGAGCGGTGCTTTGCACGTCCTCTGTTCCACCGAAGAAGGGCTTCGCCCCTTCGGCGAGCGAGGACTCCGCCCCTCACGCACCCCGCTGGTCACGGAAACACCCGCTGACCAATGGGTGTCTGATGCCCAGGCGGTATCAAACCATCTGCTGATGCCCGGGCGGTATCAAACCATTTGTTGATGCCCGGGCGGTATCAAACCATTTGTTGATGCCCGCGTGGCATCAAAGATTTCCTTGATGACTGAGGGGCATCAGACAATTCCTTGATGCCACCTGGGCATCAAAGGGGGACCGATTCACCGGGGGTCCGGGACAGGCAGAAATCGGCCCGGCGAGCCGGCCCGCGACCGTCGGCAACAGGCCGGTGGCGGCCTGCCTCACCGATCGGCGGCGGCGTCCTCGTCGAGGAACCAGACGGTACGCAGGCGGCCGTGCACCGCGCCCGCGGGCAGGTTCTCGTCCCCGTCGATGGCGCGGGCGGCGGCATCGGCCTTCTCCGCACCCGCGACGATCAGCCAGACCTCGGCGGACTGGTTGATCACCGGGATGGTGAGGCTGATCCGCTCCGGCGGCGGCTTGGGGGAGTCGGTCACCCCGACCACCGTGAACGAGGTGTCCTGCTCGAAGGACGGGTGATCGGGGAAGATCGAGGCCACATGGCCGTCCGGGCCCATGCCGAGCAGGCAGATGTCGAAGCGGATGTCGCCGAGCTCTGCGGCGTACTGCATCGCCGCCTGGTTGAGGTCGGCCTGCCCACCCTCGGCCGGCATCGGATGCACCCGCGCCGGGTCGAGCGGGATGGTCGCCGCCAGCAGGGCCAGCGTCTGGCCAGCGTTGCGGTCCGGGCTCTCGGTGGCCACGAACCGTTCGTCGCCCCACCAGAACTCGACCCGCTTCCAGTCGACGGTGTTGTCATCACCCTGTCCGTCGGCGAGCTGACGGTACATCCGGTTGGCGATCCGGCCACCGGTCAGGCACAGCTGCACCACGCGGTCCGGATCGGCCTGCAACTGACTGATCGATCGACGGAGCTGGTGCGCCACCGTCGCGGCGAGCTCATCGGCGTCGCCAGAGGTCACCACGGTCATCCAGTCGTCCTTCCTCCGGTGCGGGGGGCGGTTCTGGGCGCGTTCCTGCGGGCGGTCGTCTTCTTGGCGGGCGTCTTCCTGGCCGCGGTCTTCTTCGCCGTCGACTTCTGGGCCGGCGTCTTCTTCGCGACCGCGGCCTTCTTGGCCGTCGTCTGCCGCGGCGAGGTCCGGGTGGCCGGCGCCTTGCTGGTCGAGGACCGGCTCGCGGTCGCCTTCTTCGCCGCGGTCTTGCTGGCGGGCGCCTTCTTCGCGGCCTTCTTGGTCGTCTTCTTGGCCGTGGTCTTCTTTGCGGCCGTCTTCTTGGCGGGCGTCTTCCCGCTCACCGCGGCCTGTGCGGCCTTCGCCTCCGGGGTACGCCGGGCGGCGCCCTTGACCGCGGCCCGCCGGCCGGTGCCGCTGCTGTTGTCCTTGCTGCGCTGCAGCCGCTTCACCAGCACCTGGGCCGCCTGCTCGAAGATGTCGTCGGCGTCCATCCGCCGCAGCTCCTCGGCGAGCAGCTGGTTCACGTCCCGGCGGCGCAGCGCGACCAGCCGATGCGGCTGGCCCGGCACCTGGTAGGAGGCCAGCAACCCGTCGGCACGGGTGATCGCGATGTCCCCGGCGGGTGTGGTCATCCGGACCGCGGTGATACCGGGGCCGCGGGAGGTGAGCCGCTGCACGTCGACCTTGAGCCGTGCCTCCAGCCAGGAGGCCAGCAGATCGGCCGGTGCGTTGTCCCGGGAGGCCTCGACGCTGGCGCTGATGATCGGCGCCGGGTACTGGTCCAGCGACGCCGCGAGCAGCACCCGCCACGGGGTGAGCCGGGTCCAGGTCAGATCGGTGTCACCGCGGGCATGGTTGCGGGCCCGCGCCTCCAGGGCCTGCAGCGGCCGCGGGGAGCCCATCGCATCGGTGATCCGCCGGTTCGCCAGCGCGCCCAGCTGGTCGCGGACCGGATCGTCGGGGGCGGCGCCGGGCCACCAGACGACCACGGGCGAATCGGGCAGCAGCAGCGGCAGCACGACCGAGTCGGCGTGCCGGGCCACATCGCCGGCAACCCGGAGGACGATGATCTCACCGGGTTCCTCACCGATCCGCACCTCGGCGTCGAGCCGGTGCCGACGGCCCTTGCCGGTGACCACCAGCAGGATCCGGGAGGGATGTTCCCGGCCGGCGGCCAGGCAGGCCTCCAGCGCGGCCTCGGAGTTCTTCTCGTCGGTGGGGACGACCAGGGTCAGCACCATCCCCGAGGTGGGGGAGCCGATGCTGCGGCGGGCCTTGACGATCGACGAGGCGATCTTGGCCGAGGTGGTGTCGTTCAGCTCGATGATCATGGTGTCTCTCCGATCAGGGCCGGCGCCAGGCGCGGCCGTCGCGGGCGAGCATCTCGCGGGCACTCTCCGGGCCCCAGGTGCCGGCCTCGTAGTCCTCCGGGGGCGTACCGAGACTGGCCCAGTAGTCCAGGATCGGATCGAGGATCATCCAGGACAGCTCGACCTCCTCGCGCTGCGGGAAGAGCGGCGGCTCACCCAGCAGCACGTCCAGGATCAACCGCTCGTACGCCTCCGGGCTGTTCTCGGTGAACGACCCGCCGTAGGCGAAGTCCATGTTCACCTGCCGGATCTCCATCTGGGTGCCCGGCACCTTCGCGCCGAACTGCAGGGTCACACCCTCGTCGGGCTGGATCCGCATCACCAGGGCGTTGTTGCCGAGCTCCTCGGTGTCGGTGTCGGTGAACGGCAGGTGCGGGGCCCGCTTGAAACCGAGGGCGACCTCGGTGACCCGGCGGGGGAGCCGCTTTCCGGTGCGCAGATAGAACGGCACCCCGGCCCAGCGGCGGTTGTCGATGTCGACCCGGATCGCGGCGAAGGTCTCGGTGGTGGACTTCGGGTCGATGCCCTCCTCCTGGATGTAACCGCGGACCTTCTCACCGCCCTGCCAGCCGGCGGCGTACCGGCCCCGCGCGGTGTGCGCGGCCAGATCCGCCGGCGGCCGGGTGGCGGCCAACACCTTCTGCTTCTCCACCCGCAGCTGGGCCGCGTCGAAGGAGTTGGGCTCCTCCATCGCGGTCAGCGCGAGCAGCTGCAGCAGGTGGTTCTGGATCACATCGCGCGCCGCGCCGATGCCGTCGTAGTAACCGGCCCGGCCGCCGATGCCGATGTCCTCGGCCATCGTGATCTGCACGTGGTCGATGTAGTTGTTGTTCCAGACCGGTTCGAACAGCTGGTTGGCGAACCGCAGCGCCAGCATGTTCTGCACGGTTTCCTTGCCCAGGTAGTGATCGATCCGGAAGACCGAGGAGGGCGGGAAGACCGAGGAGACCGTCCGCTCCAGCTCCCGCGCCGACTCCAGATCGTGGCCGAACGGCTTCTCGATCACCACCCGGGACCAGGAACCGCTGGTCGACTCGGCCAGCCCGAACTTGCGCAGCTTGCCGACCACCGTGTCGAACAGGCCCGGCGGCAGCGACAGATAGAAGGCGTGGTTGCCGCCGGTGCCGCGGACCTGATCCAGTTCGGCGATCGTGTTCTTCAGCGTGATGAACGCGTTGTCGTCGGTCAGTTCACCCGGAACGAAACGGATCCCCTCGACCAGCTGCTGCCAGACCTCCTCGCGGAAGGGGGTCCGGGCGTACTGCTTGACCGAGTCGTGCACGATCTTCTCGAAGTCCTGGTTCTCCCAGTCCCGGCGGGCGAAGCCGACCAGCCCGAAACCGGGCGGCAGCAGCCCCCGGTTCGCGAGGTCGTAGACCGCCGGCATCAGCTTCTTCCGCGACAGGTCGCCGGTGACGCCGAAGATCACCAGGACGCAGGGTCCGGCGATCTGCGGCAACCGGCGATCCTGCGCGTCGCGAAGCGGGTTGGACTTCCCCAGCGTGCGCGCCAGGTTGATCGGGGCCTGCGCTGTCGCGTCAGCCACGCTGTGCTCCTTTTCGTTGCCTGGAACGGTTTCTGGCCGTACGCCTCAGCTGCTCTGCTTCAGCTGATCGGTGACGGTCTCCACCAGTTCGGCCCAGGACTTGTCGAACTTCTCCACGCCCTCGTCCTCGAGCACCTTGACCACATCGTCCAGGTCGATACCGACCTGCTCGAGCGCGGCCATCGTCTGGCGCGCGTCATCGAGGTTCGGGGTGATCGCATCGGCGGTCACCTCACCGTGGTCGGCGAAGGCCTGCATGGTCTTCTCCGGCATGGTGTTCACGGTGCCCGGGGCGATCAGCTCGGCGACATAGAGGGTGTCCGGGTACGCCGGATCCTTGACGCCGGTGGAGGCCCACAGCGGCCGCTGCACGGTGGCCCCCTTGGCCTTCAGCGCGGCGAAGCGCTCGCCGGATTCGAAGACCTGCTGGTAGAGCTCGTAGGCGAGCCGGGCGTTGGCGACCGCCGCCTTGCCCTTCAGCTGGGTGGCCTGCTCGGTGCCGATGGCGTCGAGCCGCTTGTCCACCTCGGAGTCCACCCGGGAGACGAAGAAGGACGCGACCGAGTGCAGCCGGGACAGGTCCCGGCCCTGCTCGGCGGCCTGCTCCAGACCGGCCAGATAGGCATCCATCACGCCCTGGTAGCGCTCCAGGGAGAAGATCAGGGTGACGTTGACCGAGATCCCCTCGGCGATCGTCGCGGTGATCGCCGGCAACCCCTCCTCGGTGGCGGGGATCTTGATCAGCACGTTGTCCCGGCCGACGACCTCGGCCAGCTGCTTGGCCTGGGCGATGGTGCCGGCGGTGTCGCGGGCCAGGCCCGGCTCGACCTCGATGGACACCCGGCCGTCGACCTTGTCGGTGGCCCGGTTGGTGGCCGAGAGCACATCGCAGGCGGCGCGGACGTCGTCGGTGGTCAGGGCCTGGATGGCCTCGTCCACGCCGGTGCCGCGGTCCCGCAGGATCTGCAGCTGCGCCTCGTACGCCTCGCCGTTCGACAGTGCGGTGGCGAAGATGGTCGGGTTCGTGGTGACACCGACGACCGAGGACTCGGCGACCAGCTTGGCGAGATCGCCGGTGGCGATCCGCTCCCGGGACAGGTCGTCGAGCCAGATCGATACGCCGGCGTCGGAAAGCTTCTTCAGTCGATCAGACATGTGGCTGCTCCTCTTTGGAGATCAGGGATTTTCAGTGCTGCTGGGCGGTGGCGATGTCCGCGGTGCGGACCCGGCCGTGCGCCCGGCGGGGGAGTGCATCCCCGGGGTTCTTGACCGCGGCCAGGCTCTCCTTGGCGGCTTCGACCACGTGCTCCGCGGTGAAACCGAGCCTCTCGAAGAGCTCGCTGCCGGAGGCGGAGGCGCCGTAGTGCTCCAGGCTGACCGCGCGGCCGTTGTCGCCGATCAGGTCCTGCCAGGACATCGACACCGCGGCCTCGACCGAGACCCGGGCCTTCACATCAGCCGGGATCACCGAGTTGCGGTAATCGTCGTCCTGCTCGTCGAACCATTCGCGGCAGGGCATCGAGACGACCCGGGCGGCGATCCCTTCGCCGGCCAGCTGCTCGGCGGCGGTAAGGGCGTACTGCACCTCGGAGCCGGTCGCGATCAGCACCACGCGCTGATCGGCGTCGGCGTCCCCGAACTCCTTCAGCACGTAACCGCCCTTCGCGACCCCGTCGAGACCGGCGAAGCCGTCGGTGTCGCGGGGGAAGGTGGGCACGTTCTGCCGGGTCAGGATCAGGCCGGCGGGCCGATCGGTGTGCGCCAGGATGGCCTTCCAGGCGGCGACCGTCTCGTTCGAGTCGGCCGGCCGGACGATGTCGAGGCCGGGGATCGAACGCAGCGCGGCCAACTGCTCGACCGGCTGGTGGGTCGGGCCGTCCTCACCCAGGCCGACCGAGTCGTGGGTCCAGACGAAGGTGACCGGCAGACCCATCAGCGCCGCCAGCCGGACCGGCGGGCGCATGTAGTCGGAGAACACCAGGAAGGTGCCGCCGTAGACGCGGGTCCGCCCGTGCTGGGTGATGCCGTTCATGATCGCGCCCATGGCGTGCTCGCGGATGCCGAAGTGCATCACCCGGCCGTATTCGTTGCCGGAGAACATCTCGGTCTGCCGGTCCGCCGGCAGGAAGCTGGGCTGGTCCTTCGGCGTGGTGTTGTTCGAACCGGCCAGGTCGGCCGACCCGCCCCACAGCTCGGGCAGCGTCTTGGCGGCCGCGGTGAGGAAGTCACCGGAGGCGGCGCGGGTGGCCTTGCCCTTCTCATCGGCCTCGAAGACCGGCAGATCGGCATCCCAGCCCGCGGGCAGGGAGCGGGTCTCCAGCCGGTCGAACAGCTCGGCGCGCTCGGGGTTGGCGGCCTTCCAGGCGTCGAACTTCTCGGTCCACTCGGCCTGCTCCTGCTTGCCGCGCTCACCCAGGCCCTTGCGGGAGTGCTCGATCACCTCGTCGGCGACCTCGAAGGTCTGCTCCGGGTCGAAGCCGAGGATCTTCTTGGTGGCGGCGACCTCCTCCTCGCCGAGGGCGGAGCCGTGCGACTTGCCGGTGCCCTGCAGCTTCGGTGCCGGCCAGGCGATGATCGTGCGCAGCTGGATGAACGAGGGCCGGTCGGTGACCTTGCGGGCCTCGTCGAGCGCCGCGTCGAGCGCCTTCAGATCCTCGACGTAGGCACCGCCGCCGTCGGGGGCGTTCTGCTCGTCGCGGTCGCGTACCCACTCCACGGTCTGCACGTGCCAGCCGTACGCCCGGTAGCGCTCGGCGACGTCCTCGGTGAAGGCGATGTTGGTGTCGTCCTCGATGGAGATCCGGTTGTCGTCCCAGATCAGCGTGAGGTTGCCGAGCCGCTGGGTGCCGGCCAGCGAGGACGCCTCGGAGGAGACGCCCTCCTGCATGTCGCCGTCGGAGGCCAGGCAGTAGATCTGGTGGTCGAAGATCGACTCACCGGGCGCGGCGTCCGGGTCGAACATGCCGCGCTCGCGGCGCGCCGCCATCGCCATCCCGACGGCGTTGCCGACACCGGTGCCGAGCGGCCCGGTGGTGGTCTCCACACCGTCGGTGTGACCGTACTCGGGGTGGCCCGGGGTCTCCGAACCCCAGGTGCGCAAGGCCTTCAGGTCATCCAGTTCCAGCCCGAAACCGCCCAGGTAGAGCTGGGTGTAGAGGGTCAGCGAGGAGTGACCGGCGGACAGCACGAACCGGTCGCGGCCCGGCCAATGGGTGTCGGCGGGGTTGTGCCGCATCTTCTTCTGGAACAGCAGGTACGCCGCGGGGGCGAGGCTCATCGCGGTTCCCGGGTGACCGTTGCCGACCTTCTGCACCGCGTCCGCGGCGAGTACCCGAGCGGTGTCGACCGCTCGGGAGTCGAGTTCGGTCCAGCCTTCGGGAAGGTGGGAGGCGTCTGTCACGGAGGGGGTCCTTTCACGCGTTGGTTCAGCACCAGCAGGGCAGTGGTGTCCGCAGGCCGGCCGCCACATGATGGCACGGCGCACGTCACGGAACGGTCACAACCGACCCTACTGCGTGGTTCCGAAGGCATGGCAGCAGCCCCTGCGGACGCCGTCGGTGTCGGTGTGATTCAAGTCGCGGTCTCTTCGGCCCACGTCGGTTTCTACCCGCTGCCCGATGGTCGTAGACTGCATGGGACCCCGCGGGCGTACCCCGGCCGCCTCCACCGACCAGAAGAAGGTTCAGTGACCCACACCGATGCCCACCCGGTCGTCTCCACGGCTGGTTCGGTTGAGAGTGGTTCGGTCCCGGCGGCCACCTGGCGGGACGTGGTCAAGGCCTATGTCGCGCTGACCAAGCCCCGGATCGTCGAGTTGCTGCTGGTCACCACCGCGCCCGCCATGTTCCTGGCCGCCCGCGGCGTACCGCACCTGGCGCTGGTCTTCTGGACGCTGATCGCCGGCGGCCTGGCCGCGGCCAGTGCGAACACCTTCAACTGTGTGCTGGACCGCGACATCGACGAGAAGATGCGCCGCACCCGCCGCCGGCCGATGCCCCGGCATCAGGTGTCGCCGCGCGCCGGCACCATCTTCGGCATCGTGCTGGGGGTGGCGGCCACGCTGCTCTTCGGCTTCTTCGTGAACTGGCTGTCCGCGGTGCTGGCGCTGGTGGCGAACGCGTTCTATGTGCTCGTCTACACGATGTGGCTGAAGCGGTCGATGTCGCAGAACATCGTCTGGGGCGGGATCGCCGGTTGCTTCCCGCCGCTGATCGGCTGGACCGCGGTGACCAACTCGGTCGCGCTGGCGCCGTTCGTGCTGTTCGCGATCGTCTTCTTCTGGACCCCGCCGCACACCTGGGCGCTGGCCTTCCGCTACCGCGCCGACTACGCCGCGGCCGAGGTGCCGATGCTGCCGGTGGTGATGTCCGCGCCGCGGGTCGCCAAGCGGATCCTGATCTATTCCATCCTGATGGTCGCGACCTCCATCTCGCTCTGGCCGATCGCGGACACCGGCTGGCTCTACCCGGCCGTCGCCATCCTCGGCGGTGCGGTCTTCCTGATCGAGGCCATCGGCCTGCTGCGCCGCGCCAACGCCGGCGCCCTGGACGCCGCGCTGAAGCCCATGCGGCTCTTCCACTGGTCGAACAGCTACCTTGCGCTGATCTTCCTCGCCGCCGCGATCGACCCGCTGATCTTCCACTAGTTCCCCGGAGTTCCCGGCTCGCGTCAGCGCGCCATCACCCCTCGCGCCACATCGCGATCCATCGAATCGTGTGTGCAAAGGTCCATTCCTGCAGCAATCGACGGGTATGCCGAGGGTTCGATGGATGGCGGTGTGTGGCCCGACCGACGCGGCATCGCGCGCGACGGCCGAGCCAGCGGAGTTCTGCGCTTGCAGTAAGGCCTGAGGGTGACCTGGCGAACGCTAGGACATGCAGTGGTACGCGAAATCCATGATCAAACCCAGTGAGACTGGGTTTTCGATTGCGAATAGTTGCCCTACTGCATGTCCCTGCGTACGCCAGCGGCGCGGATGATTTCTCCGATTTGTCGAACTTCCGGCGGATGACCGCCATGGCCGATACGCTCACGATCCCACCCCCGGGATGTAGGAGAGCGCCGCGCCTATGCGATTTCGTGAACGGATCAGAAGTTACCTGCCGATCATCGTGGTGGCCGCCGTCTGCGTCGTGGCGGCTGGCCTGCTGGTCTCGGTTTTCGCGCCCGAACCGGTCCGTCCTTCCAAGCCAGTGATCGTCACCTCCGGGGAGTGGGCGCCATACGTGGGTGAGGGAATGCCACAGGGTGGGCCGACCGCACAGATCGTCACCGAGGTTCTCGAGCGACAGGGTTACGACCCCACGGTCCGATACACATCGTGGTCATTGGCCACCAAGCAGTCACAGGAACAGGGGGTGTTCGGGACATTCCCGTTCACGGCGGGCAAGGACCGACTCCGGGATTTCGTGGCCTCGGATCCCCTGATGGAGTTCGAGTACGTTCTTTTCACCCGCAGGGACAACGAGCGGGCCAGGCAGATCAAGGTTCCGGAGGATCTGCGCGGGTTGAAGATCGGTGTGGTTCCCGGATACGACTACTGGGCCTCACTCATGCAGGCACCTGCCGGCAAGGTCACCTTCGATTCGAGCCTCGAGGCCTTCGAAGCCCTCAATCGCGGTGATGTCGACCTCGTTCCGGAGAGCCTCGAGTCCGGAGCCGCCGTCCTGACCGATCCCCGATTCAGCGGCGATGCCGCAGCATTCGAATCACTGGACCCCAGCGGCAACCCCTTGCTGGGTTCCAAGGAGACCCTCCATTTCCTGATCAAGAGATCTGCCCAGGGTGAGGAGATCATGGCGGGCTTCAATCGGGAACTCGCTGCGTACAAGCTGACCGAGAACTATCGCCGAGCTGTGGCCCCGATCACCTCGCCCAACCAAGAGGCCGCAGAGCTGGTCGGTGCGGGACCGGTCGAACTGTTCACCGTTCAGGATCAGCAGGTGGTGCTCTCCGCGCCGGGTGCAAAGGTCCATGTCCGCCGCTGGCCGACAAGTTATGCAACCCCAGGGCCGGCCCCGCGGACCGAACGTGCCGAGGTGAAGGTCATCGACGGTCCTCTCGCCGGACGAATTCTCGAGGTGGACCCGGCCGCCCTGCGATTGATCAAGGAGCCCGGATGATCAAGTTGTGCGCACTGGTCCCCTCGTCGATCGACTTCTGCGAGACACTGGGTGCCGCCGAGCGCAATCCCGCCGCTTATGAGGAGTTCTGGCAGGCAGTCGAGCGCAGGTTGCTCGAGGACAGCGTCTTCGACGCCAACACCATGACCGTTGCTCGTGCACGTCGGGACAACAAGGGTTGGGGCAGCATCGTCGACGACGATCTGGACCGACCGGTCGAAGTGCTTTCGCTGCGCTTCAATCCCGAGCTGTTTCCCTTGACTCCACCGGAACCCCTTGAATTGATTGACATCGAGGACGCCATCACCTGCCGGTTGTACAACCATGGCGTCTTCTCGGTCGAACTGGAATGCAGCGTCGCGGAAGGTCCGGATTCACCCCTGGCTCCCCGCCTTGATGACATCGACGAAGCATTCACCGAGTGGATCCCCAGGTTCATCAAGTTCCTGCACGACCGGTTCCTGGTGCAGATCGTCACCAGTATCCGTGATGTCGACCCACGTGCGGAGTTCGTCGAGCCAGCAGCGCGTACGCTTCCCGGTCGAGATGGCTGCCTGGGTCGTCCGTTGTGGATCACGAGATCCCTGTGCATCCAGGAGAATGATCCCGCGCTTGCCGATCTCGTCAACGAGTGGTTGCGGGATGTCGAGGCCGTCGAACCTGGTGTGGCGCAGCGGCTGATCGATCCCGGCAGTGGCCTCCGACAGTTCGCCAGATGGTTCCACCATGTCTTCCTGATGACCGAGGACGAGCTCCGCCAACCCCTTCCGCAGACCTTCCCGGACATGATGTTCGCCCTCCGATACGCCCAGTACTTCTACGGGGCTACCGAACAGGAGGAGATCCGCCTGAAGGGAATCCTGGCGCTGTCCCTGGCCAAGGATCCGCCATGGCCGATGGCCGAACTCCGCCGAGAGCTTGAGCAGGGCTCCCGCCGCGTGGCGTTCATCGAGATGGAGCGTTCCGAGATAAGGAAGTTCCTGCGTCGGGCTCGGTTGCGGGAGTTCGACGGACTGTTGGAATCCTGGAAGTTCGACGAGATCGTCGTGCTGCCCGCCAGGGAGAAGGTCGATGCAGCGGACAAGAGACTCTCAGAGCTCTCCGAGACTCGATCATCGCGTGCCTCGTTGTTCACCGATGTCATCCTGCTGGCCATTGGAATCACCTCCGTGGTGAGCACAACGCTCGCGCTGACCGAGTTCGGACGAACGATGAACAGTGATCCGGGGATGGCGAGTTATGACGGCGGCGGGAGCCGCCTCGTCGCCTGGTTCGCCGCTCAGTCCGCTGACGGGCTCCTGTTGGCATCCATTGCGGCCTGTCTGATTCTCACGGTCCTCTATCTCTACTTCCGGCGGCTCAGCAACCGTTGATGACTGCTCGTCGGAATTTGATCGCCCTCACTGCCATCGAGGGGTTGCTGGCAGTTCAGTTCTGGTTCCCCGTGTGGATGATCTTCCTGCTGGATCAGGGTTTCAGTCTCAACACGATCGCTCTCGCCGACGGCTGCTTCCGAGTAGCGGTGGTGATTTCCGAGCTTCCGATGGGAGTGCTGGCAGATCGATTCGGGCAACGTATTGCGTACCTGTGGTTGGCGCTGCTGACCCTGTTCACCTTCGTTGGGGCTGCCTTCGTCCAGTCGACCTGGCAGGTGATGGTCATCTGGTTCCTGTGGGGCATCCAGTGGGCGGCCGCCTCCGGCTTGGGGAGCGCCGTTCTGGCGGAGTTGGCCAGCACGGGCAGGCTGGCGGTTGGATTGCATCGCGCGTGGAGCCGGGTGCGCGCTGTCAGTACCGCGACTGGTGCGGCGAGTCTGGCCTTCGCGGGGTTGCTCTATCAGACAGACATCAGGCTCCCGTTCTTGCTGACAGCTCTGGCGGGAGGCCTGATTCTGCCGCTGCTCCTGCTGCTGCCAGCGATGCCGAGGCACAGAGTCACCAGTCGATCACCGTGGCGGACCCCCGATCCGCGAAGTCTGCTGCCGGCCGGTGGTGCGATGCTGCTGGGCATCTGGGTGCTGACTGTCGCCTGGACGCTGGTCATCCTCTATCAACCTCTGGCGACGGAGTTGGGAATCGGCGCCGAAGGGTCGGCGCTGATGTATGTGCTCTATGCGGTCTCAGGCGTGTTGGCGAGTGCGTTGTTGTCGACCCTCCCCGAGCGATTCGCGCCTTGGGCAGTCGGGCTCGGCGCCGTGCTGATGATCGGGTCGACCGCTGCTGTGGGCTTGTGGCCCGATCTCGGGCCAGTGCTGTGGGTCCCGGTCATCGGTGCTGGGTTCAATCTGGTCTGGGTGACCACCGAAGCGTGGATCGGGATCAAGGCGCCACCGCATGCAAGGTCCACGGCCGTCTCAGCGGCGAGCTTTCTGAGCGGGGTGGTGATGATCGGCACTCGGCCAGGAATGGTGCTGGTCGCTGAGCGGTGGTCGGCGCAGTTCGCATTCGTGATCTGGGCGATGCTTGCGGTCCTTTTCGGGGGAGTGCTCTATCTGGTCTGGCGACTGATCCGACGATTGCCGAACGCAGCCCCGAGCCAGCCAGAGACACCCTCCTGACAGGAGGGTTTCGTCAGCGGGTCGTGACCTCCCGGCGTACGCCCCAGAGGAGATTCGCCGCCAGCGCCGAGACCACCGACACCCCGATCATGTGCAGTGCCACGATCCAGATCGGCAGGCCGTTGAAGTACTGCAGGTAGCCGACCAGGCCCTGGGCCACCACCGCCAGCGCCAGCCAGGCCGCGGCGCGGGTGCGGGTCAGCCACCAGGCGATCGCCAGCGCGATGATCACTGCCCAGACGCTCCAGGCGTGTGCCTTGGCGACGACCTCCAGGGTGAAGCCGGTCCGGGCGGCCTCGTCATCGCCACCGTGCGGGGCGGAGCCGGTGACCAGGGTGCCGAGCACTACCGAGAGCATCACCAGCCAGAAGGTGATCCGGGCCCACAACTGGCCGGCTGCCGAGACGGGTTGTGGTTCGAGTCGCTTCGCGCGGCGGACGAGCAGCACCAGCACCACGACCAGCGCCACCGAGACCAGCAGGTGACCGGCCACCACATAGGGGTTGAGCTGGGTGAGCACGGTGATCCCACCGATCACTGCCTGGGCGGGGATGCCGAGCGCCGCCCAGAACGCGATCAGGACCAGGTCGCGGCGCGGACGGCCGTTGTCGCGGACCCGCAGCGCCGCCCAGAAGGTGCCGATCGCCAGCGCGATCAGGGCGAAGGTGAGCAGCCGGTTGCCGAACTCGATCGCCGGGTGCAGCCCGAAGCTGTCCGGGATCAGCGACTGGTTGGTGCACTTCGGCCAGGTCGGGCAACCGAGCCCGGACTTGGTCAACCGGACCAGCGCCCCGGTGAGGATCAGACCCATGTTGCCGGCGAGCGAACCGATCGCCCAGCCACGCAAGGTCCGCCACCGGCGTTCCTCGGCAGCCGTCTGGGTGGGCTCGGCGGTCAGGACATCCATCGGAACACCTTTCTGGTCAGCAGACTGGCTGCTACCGCCCAGACCAGCAGCACCGGGAGCGACCACCAGATCGCCTGCCCGGTCCCGGCGCCACGCAGCGCCTCGGCCAGGGCCGCGGTCGGCAGCGCCGCCACGACCGGTCGGATCGCCTCCGGATATCCGGAGAGCGGCAGCAGGACGCCACCGGCGACCGCCAGCAGCAGATAGATCAGGTTCGCCAGACCCAGCGTCAGTTCGGCGCGCAGCGTCCCGGCCAGCAGCAGCGCCAGGGCGGCGAAGGCGACCCCGGCGAGCACCGTCGCCAGCACCCCGATCAGCACCGGGAGTGGCTGCAACACCGGTCGCCAGCCGAGTGCGAACGCGACGAGCATCAGCAGCACCAGTTGCCCGGCGGTGACCAGCAGCAGCGAGATCGCCTTGCCCAGCAGCAATCCCGTCCGTGTCAGCGGCGTACTCGCGAGCCGTTCCAGCACCCCGTAACGCCGCTCGAACCCGGTCGCGATCGCCAGCGAGGTGAACGCCGAGGACCAGATCGCCAGCGCCAGCACCGAGGGCACCAGCAGCGCGAAGTCCAGTCCGAACCGGTCGCCGAGCAACCGGCCCAGCACCAGTGCGCCGATCGGAATCACCAGTGCCAGCAGCAATTGCTCGCCGTTGCGGACCAGCAGCATCGCCTCGGTACGGGCCTGTCGCCAGACCCGGGTACCGGCCGGTGCGGCACCGGGGGCGGGGGAGAGGTCGAGGGTGGTCATCGTGCCTCCGGTCGGGTGGCGGCCAGGAACAGCTCCTCCATCGAGCGTTCGGCGGTCAGCTCGGCGACCGATCCGGCGAGCACCACTCGGCCGGCATCGATGATGTGTACGCCGTCGGCGAGTGTCTGCGCCTCGTCCATCGCGTGGGTGGTCAGCAGCACCGAGACCCCGGCGGCCCGCAGGCTCGCCAGCAGCTGCCAGACCTGCCGGCGGACGTGCGGATCGAGGCCGGCGGTGGGCTCGTCGAGGAAGACCAGTTGGGGGCGCCCGATCAGCGCTCCGGCCAGATTGACCAGCTGCTGCTGGCCGCCGGAGAGCCGGCGATAGGTGGTCTGGGCGAAGCGATCGATGCCGAGTTCGGCGGCCAGCGCGGCGACCGGCAGCGGGTGGGCGTACAACCCGGCGAGATGGTGCAGCAGCTCGAGCGGCTTGATCCCGGACCAGGCGCCCACCGATTGCGGCATCACCCCGATCAACCCGGCGGCGGCCGCGGCCGGAGTGGTCCCGCAGACCTCGATCGTGCCGGTGAACTCACCCGGCCCGTAGAGGCCGGTGCAGCAGCGGATGGTGCTGGTCTTGCCGGCGCCGTTGGGGCCGAGCAGTGCGGTGATCTCACCCGCCGGGGCGGTCAGCGACAGCCCGTCGAGGATCGTCCGGCCACCACGCGACAGCCGGACGTCGGCGAGGTCGAGGGCGGTTGCGGGCACCGCCTCATTGTACGGCCGATGACCCGCGGGACCCGCGCCGGCGAGCGGGTCCTTCGTCACACCCGCAGCATCGTGGTGAGGATCTCCGCACCGTGGTTGACCAGCAGCGACACATGGCCCTCACCGGGGATCAGGGTGCTGCGCGCGTCGGGGATCCGAGCGGCCAGTTCCCGGGTCTGGGACCAGGGGACCAGGGCGTCGTCCTTGCCGTGCCAGAGCCACACGGGCACCCGCACGGTGGCCGGGTCGAAGTCCCAGTCACCGCCCAGCAACCGGGTCTCCAACCGGGCCGCGGCGGTGCCCTGACGGACGCCCTCACGGAAGCCGCGGGCCAGGATCGGGGCGACATCGGTGGCCAGTTCGACCCGCTCACCGGCCGCGCTGCGGGTCTTCAGCCAGGTCCGGGAGAGGGTGACGCTCCAGGCCTCGGCGGGCATCTTCAACACCCCGGTCGGTACGCCGAGGCGGTTCTTCAGCGCGGACCAGGCACCATCCAGCGCGCCACCCGGGCCGACCCCGCCGAGTACGCCGACCGCCGGGACCAGCTCGGGCCGGGCCGCCGCCCAGGCCAGGGCGTACGCCCCGCCGGCCGACCAGGCGACGATCGGTGTCGGGCCCAGCCCGAGCACCTCCAGGGCGCCGGACAGGTCACCGGCGAACTGGGAATGGGTGCGTTCGCCGACCGAGTCCGACAATCCGATACCGGGCCGGTCGACCGCGATCAGCCGGACACCCACCTCGCGCGCCGCACCGTCCATCAGGGCGCCGATCAGCCGCGACCCGGGCTGGCCGTGCAGGAACAGCATCGGCACCCCGGTCGGGGTGCCGTAGTCGGCGAAACCCAACGACCTGCCGTCGGGCAGGCGCAGTGTCTGGGCGGTGGGATCGGTCGGCACGACCGACATTGTGGCCCACCGCGGCAACCCTCACCACTCCGCGAAGGAACCGTCCGGGTAACGCCACCACGGGGTGCGCCAGCGGTGCCCGACCTGATCGGCCCGGCGCACCGAGGCCTCGTCGATCTCGACCCCCAGTCCCGGGCCGAGCGGGCGTTCCACGTAACCGTCGACGAAGCGGAACACCTCCCGGTTCAGCACGTGGTCGAGCACCTCGGCGCCCTGGTTGTAGTGGATGCCGATCGACTGCTCCTGGATCACATGGTTCGGGCTGGCGAACCCGACCTGCAGCGAGGCGGCCAGGGTCAGCGGACCGAGGGGGCAGTGCGGGGCGAGCTGGACGTCGAAGGTCTCGGCCAGGCTGGCGATCCGGCGCACCTCGGAGATCCCACCGGCATGCGACAGGTCGGGTTGGGCGACCGCGATCCCGGCCTGCAGTGCCGGCAGGAACTCCTGCCGGTTGAACAGCCGCTCGCCGGTGGCCACCGGGATGGTGGTCGCGGTGGTGACCTCACGCAGCAGGTGGGAGTTCTCCGGCAGCGTCGGTTCCTCGATGAACAGCGGCTGCAGCGGTTCCAGCAGGGGAGCGATGCGGCGTACGTTGCCGACGCTGGCCCGGCCGTGGAAGTCGACCGCCACGTCGCGGTCGGCACCGAGCACCTCGCGGGCGGCGGCCACCCGCTGCACCACCCCGTCGATCTCGGCGACCGTGGCGATCCGCGACATCCGGCCGCTGGCGTTCATCTTCACCGCGGTGAACCCGGCCTCGACCTGGGCGCGGATCTGCTCGGCGACCTCGCTCGGCTCATCTCCGCCGACCCAGCAGTAGACCCGGATCCGGTCGCGGACCGGTCCACCGAGAAGGACGTGCACCGGTACGCCGAGCGCCTTGCCCTGGATGTCCCACAGGGCCTGGTCCAGGCCGGCCACCGCGCTGGAGAAGACCGCCCCGAAGCGATAGAAGGAGGACTTGGTCATCACCTGCCAGTGGTCCTCGATCCGCATCGCCGGCTGACCGATGAGCAGCTCGGCGAGTTCACCGACGGCGGCCCGCACCGTGTCCGCGCGGCCCTCGACGACCGCCTCGCCCCAGCCCGCGATCCCTTCGTCGGTGGAGATCTTGACGAACAGCCAGCGTGGCGGCACCAGGAAGGTCTCGACCGCGGTGATCCTCACCCACTCACCCCTTGGTGGCGCCGGCGGTCATGCCGGCGACGATGTAGCGCTGCATGAACAGGGCGAGCACCATGATCGGAACGGTGATCACCGTGGCGGCCGCCATCAGGCCACCCCAGTCGATGTTGGCGTAGGCGATGAAGTTGAAGATCGCCACCGGCAGGGTGCGGGTGTTCTCCCCGGACAGCACCAGCGCGAACATGAAGTTGTTCCAGGAGAAGATGAACGCCAGGATGCTCGCGGTCGCGATGCCGGGCATCGACAGGGGCAATGAGATCCGCAGGAAGGCGCCGATCGGGGTGAGTCCGTCGACCTGCGCCGATTCCTCGAGCTCGGTCGGCATCTGGTCGAAGTAGGACATCATGATCCACACGATCAGCGGCAGCGCGACGAACATGTGCGAGAGGATCAGCGCCGAATAGTTGCCGACCAGCCGCAGGTTGGAGAACACGTAGTACCACGGCACCAGTAGCGAGACGCCGGGGATGATCCGGGCCATCAGCACCAGTGCGGAGGACCGCCGCATGTCGAAACGGCTCATCGCGTACGCCGCCGGTACGCCGAGGATCAGCGACAGGCCGGTGGAGGCGAAGCCGATCACGAAGCTGTTCCAGATGAACGGCAGGAAGTTCTCCTGACCGAACACGGTGCGGTAATTGTCCAGCGTCGGTCCGAAGACCAGCGTCTTGCTCGGATCGGTGATGTCCAGGTTGGTCTTCAGCGAGGCCAGCACCATCCACAGCAACGGCAGCAGGAAACCGGCGATCACCAGCACCAGGGCGAGGACCCGGGCGAGGCTGGTCGCGGTCTGCGCCGTGGACCGGGGTCGACGGGTCGGCACACTGGGGGAGACGGTGCTGCTCACTGCGCGCTCCTGTTCCGGCGGATCACCAGGATCGAGACGATGATCATGATCATCACGAAGAAGAGCACGAGCACCGTGGAGGAGAGGCCATAGTCGTTGTAGTCGAAGGAAAGCCCGTAGGCGTAGACATTCAGCGTCTCGGCCTCGTTCGAGGAACCGCCACCCTTGCCCTTGGTGGCGTAGAGGATGTCGAAGGTCTTCAGTGCGTCGATGGAGCGCAGCAGGACCGCGGCGATGATCGTCGGCATCAGGATCGGCACGGTGATGAACCAGAACCGCTGCCAGGCGTTCGCACCGTCCACCCGGGCCGCCTCGTCGGGTTCCTCGGGCAGCGAGGTGAGCCCGGCGAGCAGGATCAGCACCACCATCGGCGTCCACTGCCAGATGTCGACGAAAGCCAATGTGGCAAGGGCCTGCTTGGGATCGGAGATCCAACCCTGCGCCGGCAGGCCGAGGACGCGCATCAACTGGTTGGCCGCACCGGTGGTCGGCTCGAAGATCAGCAGCCACATCATGCCCACCGCGACCGGGGTGGCGACCAGCGGCAGCAGGATCACCACCCGGACCAGACCCTGGCCCTTGAAGGGTTTGCGCAGCAGCAGGGCGATGCACATGCCGAGCACCACCTCGACGACCACCGCCACGACGGTGAAGAAGACGGTACGCCCGACCGCCGGCCAGAAGCGACGGGTGTCGGTGAGCACGGTGGCGTAGTTCTCGAAGCCGATGAACTCGAAGTCCGCACGCACCGATCCCGACGCGTCGGTGAGCGACAGGACGATCGTGTAGATGATCGGGAAGGCGACCATGGCCACCACGAAGACCATCGCCGGTCCGGCGAAGACCCATTTGCGGTGCCGATTGGCCCAACCGGCGAACCCGCTGGTCGGCCGCACGCCCGGGCCCGCGCCCGGGTTGGTCACCCCGGGGGTGGTTGGCCCCCGGGTGTCCGAGGTGGTGGTGGACATGGTCGCCTCCCGCCGATCGTTGGTTGGGCTATCGCTTCTCGCCGTCCAGGAAGCTCTGGAACTCCTGCTGGGCGGTACCGGCCGAGCCGGCGACGTCCTGACCGCCGATCGAGGCGACGATCGGCCCACCGACGATGTCGCGGGCCTTGCCCACCTGGACCACCTCGGGACGGTCATGGCCGATGCCGACCTTGGACTGTTCCTGGATCACCTGGGCGAGCTCGGCCGGGAAGCTCGTGGTGCCCTGCGGATCGGCCCACACCGAGGCCCGCGCACCCGGCGTACCGGCCTGCTGCATCCGCAGGGTGAGGTCCTTGCTGGTCGCCCACTTGATGAACTGCCAGGAGGCCTCCTTGGCCTCGGAGTCGTTGTTGACCCCCAGCGCCCAGGAGGTCACGTTGTAGGGCTTGGAGCCGGCGCTGCCGGCCGGGAAGGCGAGGTAACCGGTGGAGTTGGTGGCCTTCGACTTCGCCGGGTCGATCGCGTTCTTGTAGAGCGAATCGGCGTCGATCAGGAAACCCGCCTTGCCCTGCTGGTAGATCGCGAACGCATCCGGCCAGTTCATGTTGGTCGCCCCGGGCGGCCCGTAGTTCTTCAGCAGCGAGCCGTAGCGGGTGTAGGCCCGGACCGCCTCGGGAGTGTTGACCGTGGCCTTGCCGTCGGCCGACCAGTCGCCGCCCTCGGAATAGAGGAAGGAGGAGAACTGGGTGACCGCGGCGGCGCGCTGGCCGCGCATCGAGATGCCGTAGGTGTCGGGCACCTTCTCCTTGATCGTCTTCGCCGCGGTCTCCAGTTCATCCAGCGTCTTCGGCGGCTGTACGCCGGCCTGGGCGAGGATGTCCTTGTTGTAGTAGACGACCTGGCGTTCGGTGATCAGCGGTACGCCGACGACCTTGCCGTCGATCGTGGTGGACGCCTTCGCGGCCTCCTGGAAGTCGCCCCAGTCGTAGTCGGCCTCGGAGGTGTTCTGGGTCAGGTCGGCGACCCACTTGTTCTTGGCGAACTGGCGGCCCTCCTGCAGCGGCCGGTACATCATCACGTCGATCTCGTTGGTACCGGCGTTCAGCTTGACGTTGTACTGATCGGAGAGCTGGCTCTCGCCGAGGGTGGTCACGTTGACCTTGATGCCGGACTGTCGCTCGAACTCGGGGATCACCTTCTGGATCTCGGTGGTCCACACATGGTTCGCCATCGTGACCTTGATCTCCTTGGTCTCCGATGCGGGCTTGTCCCCGCCGCCGCAGGCGGACAGCAGCAGGGAGCCGGCCAGGACGGTCGCCAGGGCCGCGGTTCCGCGGACCATCCGGGACTGCGTCGCGGGCCGAAGATTCTTGCTGGGGCGGTGATTCCTCATGGGTATCGTCTCCCGTCTCGCGGCGGGGCATCGTTGCGACCCGCTCCGTGGGAATCACCCTAGACACATTAAGTATGATCATTCAATCGTCTGGCGGCGATTGGGATCACGATGTCCTCACGATCGCGGTGGCGGTGGCCGCAGCGGATCGTGACGGGGCCGAAGGCGGTGGCTCAGTGGCTGGTCGGCGGATGGCCCGTGGAACCGCGGACGACCAGGTGCGACTCGAGGGTGGCGACGTCGGCGGTCATGCCGTCGGACATCGCGGTCAACAGCAGCTCCACCGACAACGACCCGCATCGATCGATCGGCATCTTGACCGTGGTCAGCCCCGGTCGTACGGCCGCGGCGATGTCGATGTCGTCGATGCCGACGATGCTGATGTCGTCGGGACAGGTGATCCCGAGATCGGACAACCCCGCCTCGAGTCCCAGCGCGACCAGGTCGTTGTAGGTGATCACCGCGGTGGCGCCGCTGGCGGCGGCGGGTGCCGCGGCGGCCCGGCCGCCCTGGATCGACGCCGCGTAGTGACTCAGGTGGGTCAGCCGGATGCCCGATCTCTCGCATGCCCTGGCCACGGTGTCCGCGCGCCGGATATCGGCCCACGAGCCCTCGGGGCCGGCGGCGTAGGCGATGTGTCGATGCCCGAGTGCGGCGAGATGCTCGACGGCCTGCTGCGGGCCGTGTTCGGAGTCCATCAGCACGCACGGTGCTCCGGGGATCAGGCGATTGGCGACGACGAAGGGCGTGTCCCCCGCGCGGGCGAGGATCTCCTCATCGGGCAGCCGGGGTGAGCAGAGCAGCATCCCGTCGAGTTGTCCGGCCCGCTCCAACTGCTCCCGCTCGCGGCGTGGGTCCTCGTCGGTGTCGAAGAGCACGGTGCGGTGTCGACCGTGCCAGGCCTGTGCGTAGATCGCTTTCAGCAGCATCGCGTAGACGGGGTTCGCGACATCCGGGACGACCACCGCGAAGGTGCGCGTCGCCACCGCGGCCTGCGAGTTCACGTATCCCACATCGCCGGCGGCCTGCAGCACTCGTTCCAACGTCGCGCTCGCCAGCCGGCCCGGTTCGCCGAAGGCGCGGGATGCGGTCGCGACGGACACGCCCGCACGTCGTGCGACATCGGTCAGGGTCGCGGCCATGGTCGCCTCCTCCAGTCCATTCCTGAGCGGGTCCATCATGGCGCATCCCGACACACTGAAAACCTCTTGACAAAACTTGTGCAAAATATTCATACTCTTTTCATGCCGATCAGCGACGATTCCGGGGCCCCGCACTCCGCCTGCCCGACAGGAGCCGGCTCGTGAGCGCCACGACGGGCCATCTCGGGAGGGCGCACAGCGGGACCCTTGCCGTGCCACCCACCCCGCGGGCCGCCGGCATCCTGCATCTCGGACTCGGCAGCTTCCACCGTGCGCACCAGGCCGTCTACACCCGCGCCGCGCTGGCGGCCGGCGACCTCGACTGGGGCATCGTCGGTGTGGCGTCGCGGTCGCCGGAAGTCGTGGCGGCGATGGCTGCCCAGGATCTGCTCTACACGGTCGCCACCGTGTCACCCGACGGCACGTCGCTGACTGCCCCGGCCGTCCACACGGACGCGTACGTGGCCGCGGAGGAACCCGAGCGGGTGGTGCGGGGGATCGCCGATCCCGGCATCCGGATCATCACCCTCACCGTCACCGAGCGCGGTTACAGCTACACACCCGCCACCGGCCGGCTCGACCTCGATGACCCGCTGATCGCCGCCGACCTGCGCGGTGGTGCACCGCGCTCCACGATCGGGCAGCTCGCGCGCGGGCTCCAGCACCGGGCCGCGCGATCCGGGGCACCGCTGACGGTGCTGAGCTGTGACAACCTCGCGGCCAACGGCCGACGCACCGAATCGCTGGTACGGGAGTTCCTCACCGAACTGCCGACCGGGGAAGGGGCGGAGGCACTGGCCTTCCTGGACCAGTCGGTCGCCTTTCCGTCCAGCATGGTGGACCGCATCGTCCCGGCGACGACACCCGCCCTGCGTGACCGCGTCGGCGCACTGCTCGGCGTACGCGACGAGATCACCGTCCCCGCCGAACCGTTCTCGATGTGGGCCATCGAGGACCGGTTCGCGGCCGGGCGGCCGGCCTGGCAGCGGGGCGGTGCGATCTTCACGACCGAGGTCGAACTATTCGAGCAGTTGAAGGTACGCCTGCTCAACGGCACGCACTCGCTGATCGCCTATCTCGGCGCACTCAGCGGTGCCGAGACCATCCCCGATGCGATCATGCGAGGCGACATCGCGCGGGCCGCACACGGCATCCTGGAGCGCGAGTTCACCCCGTCGATCCAGGTGCCGAGCGGTATCGACATCGACACCTATCAGCGCCAACTCTTCGAACGCTGGGCCAACGGCGCGCTCGGTCACCGGACCAGCCAGGTCGGCACCGACGGGTCGGTGAAACTCGCTCAGCGGATCCCCGAACCGGCCCTGCGACTGCTCGACCGAGGCGAGACGCCGCAGCTCATCGCGCTCACCGTGGCGGCCTACCTGTCCTGTCTCGCCCCGTTGCCCGGGTTCGAACCGGGCCCGTTCGCCGCGGAGATGAAGGATGCGGCCCGCGGGCCCCTGACCAGAGCCGGCGCCCGTACCGGCGCCCAACTGGCCGAGCATGCCCTCGGCAGGCTCCGCCTCTTCGGTGACCAGCTCGCGGAACGGCCCGTTTTCAGCGAGCGCGTGGGGGATCTCGTCGACCTGATCGCGCGCCACGGTGTCACCGCGGCGATCGAGGAGAGCATCCGCTCAGCCGAGTCGGAAACGGAGAAGGCACGACCATGAAAGCGCTCGCCATCCACGGCAAGGAAGACCTCCGCTGGGAGGATCGTGAACTCCCGGTACCCGGCCCCGGCCAGCTGCGGTTGCGGGTCCGGTACGTCGGCATCTGCGGATCCGACCTGCACTACTACTTCCACGGCGCCAACGGTGCGAACGTGGTCCGCGAACCGCTCACCCCCGGGCACGAACTGTCCGCGATGGTCGACCTGGATCCGTCCGGGACGCTGGCCGCGGGAACTCCCGTGACGGTGCATCCGGCACGTTATGGCGCACCGGTGACCGGCCTGGCGGAGCGTCCGAACCTCTTCCCGGGTGGTGACTACCTGGGCAGTGCCGCCGGAATGCCGCATCGGCAGGGCGGTGCGGCCGAATATCTGATCGTCGACAGCGCCATGGTGCGGGTGCTGCCCGACGGATTGCCGCTCGACCGCGCCGCACTCGCCGAACCGCTCGCGGTCGCGCTGCACGCCGTGCGGCTCGCCGGTGAGGTCACCGGGCGACGGGTGCTGGTCAACGGGGCGGGCGCGATCGGACTCCTCGTGGTCGCCGTGCTCGCGGATGCCGGCGCCGGGACGATCGGTGCCACCGATGTCCGGGACGAACCGCTGACCCGCGCCGGCTGTCTCGGGGCGAGCGAACTGACCCGGCTCGGGCGGGACGACCTGGCGCCGGAGTCGTTCGACATCGTCTTCGAGTGCTCCGGCGTACCGGCCGGTCTCACCTCGGCCGTGCGGGCCACCCGACCCGCCGGGACCGTGATCCAGGTCGGCATGCTCCCGGATGCCGAGGTGGGCATCAACCTCGCCGCCCTGCCGGCCAAGGAACTCACCATCCGCGGTGCCTTCCGGTTCTCCACCGAGATCGACGACGCGGTCGCCCTGCTCGCCGAGTCGGCAACGCTCGGCGAGGTCGTCTCGCACGTCCTCCCGGCATCGGACGCCGTCGCGGCGTTCGCCCTGGCCCGGGACTCCTCCGCCTCCGCGAAGGTCCTGCTCGAACTCTGAGCCCAGCCACCAGATCCCGAATTACGAAGGAGTAATCATGAATGCAGCCGAGGTCCCCGGCGCGGACACCCAGGCCCCGCCGCCCACGGAACGCCGCAGCATGGGCGACCTGGTCCGCGCGGCTCTGTCCGGCTGGCTGGGCACCGCACTGGAGTTCATGGACTTCCAGCTCTACTCGCTCGCGGCGGCGCTGGTGTTCAGCCAGCTCTTCTTCGCCGGCGAGAGCCAGGGCATGGCCGTCGTGCTCGCGATGGCCACCTACGGTGTCGGTTACGTCGCCCGCCCGCTCGGCGCCCTCTACTTCGGCCGGCTCGGTGACCGGATCGGGCGCCGGAAGGTGCTCTTCTACACGATCCTGCTGATGGGCGCGGCCACGACGCTCATCGGCGTCCTGCCCACCTACCAGCAGGTCGGCATCCTCGCGCCGATCCTGCTCGTCGCGCTCCGCCTGCTGCAGGGTTTCGGTGCGGGCGCGGAGATCTCCGGGGCGGGTGTCATGCTCGCCGAGTACGCGCCCCGCGAGCGGCGCGGCGTCATCGCCTCGCTGGTCGCGCTCGGCACCAACTGCGGCACGCTGTTCGCCTCCGCCATCTGGGCCATCCTGCTGGCGGTGATGACCGACGCCAGCGTGATCGCCTGGGGCTGGCGCATCCCGTTCATCGCGAGCGCGGTCGTGATGGTGTTCGCGGTCTGGGTACGCCTCAACCTCAAGGAGAGCCCGGTCTTCGAGGAGCGCGCCGATGTGGTGGAGGGTCGCGCGCTCTCCCGCGAGGAGATGGTCGCCCAGGCGACAGCCGCGAACGACACCCGCACGCTGGAGTCGCTGGAGCGCAAACCGGTCAAGGCGACCATCGTCAGCTTCCTGCTGCGCTTCGGGCAGGCGGGCAACTCCGGGCTCATCCAGACCTACCTGATCTCCTTCATCACCGTCACCCTGGCGGTGCAGAAGGGGGTGGGCGCGCAGGTCGTCATCGTCTCCTCGCTCATCGGATTCCTCACCGTCCCGCTGGTGGGCTGGCTCGGCGACCGCGTCGGTCGGCGGCGGATGTACATCGTGATGTCGTCGCTGTCGCTGGTGCTCATCGTGCCCACGATGCTGGCCATCGACTCGAAGCAGATCGGCTGGATCTTCGTCGGGTACGCGATCATCCACAACGTCTCGGTGCTCGGCCTGGCCTCGCTGGAGAACCTCTCCATCCCGGAGATCTTCGGCGCCCGCAACCGCTACGCGGCGACCGGGATCGTCCGCGAGATCGCCGCGATCATCGCCACCGGTGTCGGCCCGATCATCGCCGCGGCCTGGGTCGCGGCGGCCACCGGCAGCGCCATCCCGGTCATGGTCCTGCTCGGCCTGTTCACCCTGGCCACGCTGATCGCCGCCATCTGGGCGCCGGAATGGGCCGGTCGCGACCTGACCGACCCGCGCGCGGCGATGTGACCCACCCCCGACCGAAACCCCATCCACCGATCGAAAGGCGGCCCCGATGGCCATCAGGAACGTCGATGTCAACGTCACCAGCCCCGGACGGAACTTCGTCACGCTGAAGATCGTGACCACCGACGGCATCGTGGGCTGGGGGGACGCGACGCTGAACGGCCGTGAGCTGTCGGTCGCGTCCTATCTCGCGGATCACCTGGCCTCGATGCTCATCGGCCGCGACGAGGACCGCATCGAGGACACCTGGCAGTACCTCTACCGCGGGGCGTACTGGCGGCGCGGGCCGGTCACGATGGCAGCGATCGCCGCCGTCGACATGGCCCTGTGGGACATCAAGGCCAAGAAGGCCGGAATGCCGCTGTACCAGCTGCTGGGTGGCGCCAGCCGGGAGGCCGTGCGGGTGTACGCCCACGCGTCCGGGACCGATTACGCGGCGTTGCGGGACGCCATCAGCGGCTATGTCGAACAGGGCTACACGGCGGTACGCGTGCAGACCGGCGTACCCGGGCTCGGCCAGATCTACGGGGTGTCCTCCGGTGCACCGGGTGCACGCTACGACTACGAGCCGGCCCACCGCGCGGCGGACGGGTCGGCGGCCACCGCACCCACCGAGGAGGTGTGGGACACCCGCGCGTACCTGACCCACATGCCGACCGTCTTCGAACGGATCCGGGAGGACTTCGGAACCGGTCTGCGGATCCTGCACGACGGCCATCACCGGATGACCCCGATCGAGGCCGCGCGGTTCGCCAAGCAGGTGGAGCCCTACGACCTGTTCTGGCTCGAGGACTGCACCCCCGGCGAGGACCAGTCCGCGCTCCGGCTGGTGCGCGAACACTCGACGACACCGCTCGCGATCGGTGAGGTCTTCAACAGCGTCTACGACTACCAGACGCTGATCACCGAGCGACTGATCGACTACGTCCGCAGCGCCGTCACCCACACCGGTGGGATCACCGCGATGAAGAAGCTGCTCGATTTCGCCGCGATCTACGGGATCAGGTCAGGCATCCACGGCCCGACCGATGTCTCACCGGTGGGGATGGCGGCGGCGCTGCACCTCGACCTGGCGATCCACAACTTCGGAATCCAGGAATACATGCCGCACAACGACACGACCCTTGAGGTGTTCCGGACCTCCTTCACCTTCGACCGCGGATTCCTGCACCCCGGCGACGCGCCCGGACTCGGTGTCGAACTGGACGAGGACGCGGCAGCGGCCTTCGGTCACACCAAGGCGTACCTGCCGGTGAATCGGCTGCAGGACGGTACCGTCCACGACTGGTGAACCCCTGCCGGGGGAGTGGGTTAGGGTGCCCTTGCTTGCGTGGGGAAGAAATAACGCAAGAATGGCGTTGTGAAAAACGTGCGAGACGACAGGGGTACGCCCGGAGTCGCCCTCGCCGAGACCGCCGAGGACCAGGCGGCCGGGGCGGAGGGCCCCGTTGACGATGCCTCCACGCGCCAGCGGGTGCAGCAGTCGATCATGCAGCACGGCCCCTCGACCGCGGTCGAGCTGGCCGAGCGGTTGGAGCTGACCCCGGCCGCGATCCGGCGCCACCTGCAGGTGCTGCTCGACCGCGGCCATCTGGTCTCCCGCGAGCAGCGGGTCTACGGTGCCCGCGGCCGCGGCCGGCCGGCGAAGGTGTTCGCGCTCACCGACACCGGACGCCAGTCCTTCCACCAGGCCTATGACGATCTCGCGGTCGCCGCGCTGGCCCAGCTCGTCGAGGCCGCCGGTGACGGTGCCCTGGAGGAGCTGGCCCGGGCCCGCGTCGCCACCGTCGAGCAGCGCTATCGTGAGCTGCGGGCCACCGAACCCGACGGCAATCCGGTCGAGGCGTTGGCCCGGGCGCTGTCCGCCGACGGCTACGTCGCCTCGACCCGCCCGGCGCTGGCCGGTGAGCAGCTCTGCCAGCACCACTGCCCGGTGGCGCACGTCGCCGAGCAGTTCCCGCAGCTGTGCGAGGCCGAGACCCAGCTCTTCGGCCAACTGCTCGGCGTACCCGTGCAACGACTCGCCACCATCGCCCACGGCGACGGTGTCTGCACCACCCACATCTCGACCCGCACCAGGGACGGCAGCGCCGCCGCCCGACCCCAGAACCGCTCGACCTCGAACCAGGAGGACTGACATGACCGAGCTCGACCAGAACCAACAGCTCGACGCCCTCGGCAACTACGAGTGGGGCTGGCACGATCCCGACGTCGCCGGTGCCTCGGCCCGCCGCGGCCTGAACGAGGCCGTCGTGCGCGACATCTCGCAGTTGAAGGACGAGCCGGAGTGGATGACCAACCTGCGGCTCAAGGGCCTGCGGTTGTTCGACCGCAAGCCGATGCCGACCTGGGGCGCCGACCTCGACGACATCGACTTCGATAACATCAAGTACTTCGTCCGCTCCACCGAGAAGCAGGCGCAGAGCTGGGAAGACCTGCCCGAGGACATCAAGAACACCTACGACAAGCTCGGTATCCCGGAGGCGGAGAAGGCCCGCCTGGTCGCCGGTGTCGCCGCCCAGTACGAGTCCGAGGTGGTCTACCACAAGATCAACGAGGAGCTGGAGCGGCAGGGTGTCATCTTCATGGACACCGACACCGCGCTGAAGGAGCACCCGGAGCTGTTCCAGGAGTACTTCGCCACCGTCATCCCCGCCGGTGACAACAAGTTCTCCGCGCTGAACACCGCGGTCTGGTCCGGTGGCTCGTTCATCTACGTGCCGAAGGGTGTGCACGTGGAGATCCCGCTGCAGGCGTACTTCCGGATCAACACCGAGAACATGGGCCAGTTCGAGCGGACCCTGATCATCGCCGACGAGGGCTCCTACGTGCACTACGTCGAGGGCTGCACCGCGCCGATCTACAAGTCCGACTCGCTGCACTCCGCGGTCGTCGAGATCGTGGTGAAGAAGAACGCCCGCGTGCGCTACACGACCATCCAGAACTGGTCCACCAACGTCTACAACCTGGTCACCAAGCGCGCCACCTGCGCCGAGGGCGCCACCATGGAGTGGATCGACGGCAACCTCGGTTCCAAGGTGACGATGAAGTACCCGGCGGTCTACCTGATGGGGGAGCACGCCCGCGGTGAGACCCTGTCCATCGCCTTCGCCGGCGAGGGGCAGCACCAGGACGCCGGCTCCAAGATGGTGCACTGCGCACCCAACACCTCCAGCTCGATCGTCTCCAAGTCGGTCGCGCGGGCCGGTGGCCGCTCCAGCTACCGCGGCCTGGTGCAGGTGCAGCCCGGTGCCGAGCACTCCGCCTCCTCGGTGAAGTGCGACGCGCTGCTGGTCGACCAGATCTCCCGCTCCGACACCTACCCCTATGTGGATGTCCGCGAGGACGATGTGTCGATGGCCCACGAGGCGACGGTCTCCAAGGTCTCCGACGACCAGCTGTTCTACCTGATGTCGCGCGGCATCGAGGAGGACGAGGCGATGGCGATGATCGTGCGCGGTTTCATCGAGCCGATCGCCAAGGAGCTGCCGATGGAGTACGCCCTGGAGCTCAACCGGCTGATCGAGCTGCAGATGGAAGGCGCCGTCGGCTGACGCCGCCCCCTCGCTGGCTGAGCGAGCGAGGAACGAGCGAGTCGAAGCCACCGAGCCAAGCCCGAAGATCCAACCCAGAAAGAGAATCCAGACGTTGTCCGTGGACACCAAGCCCAATGTCGCCGGGGCGGTGGAGAGCAGCATCGCCTCCCACCTGCACCCGCGCCCGTCCTATGACCTGGCCGACCATCCGGTGCCGCAGGGCCGCGAAGAGGTCTGGCGGTTCACCCCGCTGAAGCGGTTGCGTGGCCTGCTGGAGGCCGAGGGCACCGGCGCGAAGCTGGGCCGCCAGGTGCGCAGCCCCGAGGGCGTCACGGTCACCGACCTGCCCAGTTCCGAGGCCCGCAAGCTGGGCGGGCACGCCCCGGGTGACCGGCTCGCCGCGGTCGCCGCGGCGTACGCCGGTGAGGCGCTGCTGGTGGACGTGCCGGCGAACACCGAACTCGACGAGCCGGTGGTCGTCGAGCTGACCGGTGACTCGGTGGAGTCGGTGGTGCACGGGCATCTGGTGTTCCGGATCGGCAACCACTCCCGTGCCACCATCGCGGTCCGCCACAACGGGTCGGCGACCTATGCCGGGCTCACCCAGGTGCTGGTCGGGGACGGTGCCGATGTCACCTTCGTCGCCGTCGCCGACTGGGCCGATGACGCGGTGCACACCGGCCAGACCTCGATCACCGTCGGCCGCGACGCGCAGGTGCGCAGCGTGGCCGTGTCCCTGGGTGGGGACCTGGTCCGGATCGCCGAGACCGCCGAGTACGCCGGGCCCGGGGGTTCGATCGACCAGTACGGGCTCTACTTCGTCGACGCCGGTCAGCACATCGAACACCGGCTGTTCGTCGACCACAATGCCCCGAAAACCCGTTCCAACGTTGACTATCGCGGGGCCCTGCAGGGCAAGCGCGCCCACAGCGTGTGGATCGGCGACGTGCTGATCCGCAAGGTCGCCGAGGGCATCGAGACCTACGAGTCGAACAAGAACCTGCTGCTCACCGACGGGTGCAAGGCCGACTCGGTGCCGAACCTGGAGATCGAGACCGGTGAGATCGAGGGCGCCGGGCACGCGTCAACCACCGGCCGCTTCGACGACCAGCAGCTGTTCTATCTGCGCAGCCGCGGCATCGACGAGACCGAGGCCCGCCGCCTGGTGGTGCACGGCTTCTTCGCCGACATCATCCGCCGGATCGGCGTACCGGAGGTCGAGCAGCACCTGCTCGCCGCCATCGAGACCGAGCTCGCCCTGACCGTGGGCACCCCCGCCCTGACCGAGACCCCCGAGAGCAACGAGAACACCGAGAGCAACGAGGAAGCCTGAGATGTCGAAGCTGGAGATCAACGACCTGCACGTCAACGTGGACACCGAATCCGGTGCCAAGGAGATCCTCAAGGGCGTGAACCTCACCGTGAACTCGGGCGAGGTGCACGCGATCATGGGCCCGAACGGTTCCGGCAAGTCCACCCTGGCGTACGCCATCGCCGGCCACCCGAAGTATCAGGTCACCTCGGGTTCGGTGAAGCTGGACGGCGAGGAGATCCTGGATCTCACCGTCGACGAGCGCGCCCGCGCCGGCCTCTTCCTGGCCATGCAGTACCCGGTCGAGGTGCCCGGTGTCTCGGTCTCGAACTTCCTGCGGACCGCGAAGACCGCCATCGACGGCCAGGCGCCGAACATCCGCAAGTTCGTCAAGGAGATCAACGAATCCCTGGAGAACGTGAACCTGGACAAGTCGTTCGCGCAGCGCTCGGTCAACGAGGGCTTCTCCGGTGGTGAGAAGAAGCGCGCCGAGATCGCCCAGCTGGAGTTGTTGAACCCGAAGTTCGCGGTCCTCGACGAGACCGACTCCGGTCTGGACATCGATGCGCTGCGGATCGCCTCCGAGGGGGTCAACCGGTACGCCGCCCAGGGTGATCGCGGTGTCCTGCTGATCACCCACTACACCCGGATCCTGAACTACATCAAGCCGGACTTCGTGCACGTCTTCGTCGACGGCCGCTTCGCCGAGCAGGGCGGCCCCGAGCTGGCCGCGCAGCTGGAGGCCGAGGGTTACGACAAGTACTTGCGCGCCGCCCGCGCCTGAGCGATCCAGGCAGAACAGGGCCATTCATCAGAACAGGAGGTGCGGGGTGACCCACACCAACGAGGAGATCCCCGACACCGCGCCACTGCCCGCCGAGCCGGAGCAGGACGCGTCCGCGACGCTCGACGTCGAGGCGATCCGCCGCGATTTTCCCGTCCTGGAACGGAAGATCGACGGCAAGCCGCTGGTCTATCTCGACTCGGCGAACACCTCGCAGAAGCCGGAGTCGGTGATCGAGACGATCGCCGAGCACTACCGGCTGCACAATGCGAACGTCGCCCGCGCGATGCACGTCCTCGGTGCCGAGGCGACCGAGGCGTTCGAGGGCGGCCGGGCCAAGGTCGGGACCTTCATCGGCGCGGCGCGCAGCGAGGAGGTGGTGTTCACCAAGAACGCCTCCGAGGCGCTGAACCTGTGCGCGCACACCCTGGGCCAGCATCTCGCCCTCGGCCCCGGGGACGAGATCGTGGTCTCGGTGATGGAGCACCACTCCAACATCGTGCCCTGGCAGCTGCTCGCCGAGCGGACCGGTGCCACGCTGCGCTGGTTCGACATCACCGACGAGGGCCGGCTGGATCTGGAGAAGGCCGAACGCGAAGGCCTGATCAACGAGCGTACCAAGGTCGTCTCGCTGACCTGGGTGTCCAATGTGCTCGGCACCATCAACCCGATCCGCCAGCTCGCCGACCAGGCACACGCGGTCGGCGCGGTCGTGGTCGTCGACGCCTCCCAGGGCGTACCGCAGCTGCCGACCTCGGTGAGTGAGCTGGGTGCCGACCTGGTCGCGTTCACCGGCCACAAGATGGTCGGGCCGACCGGGATCGGTGTGCTCTGGGGCCGCTACGACCTGCTCGCCTCGCTGCCGCCGTTCCTCGGCGGGGGAGAGATGATCGAGGTGGTCCGGATGACCGGGTCCACCTGGGCGCCCCCGCCGCACCGCTTCGAGGCCGGTACGCCGCCGATCGCGCAGGCCGCCGGATTGGGCGCCGCGGTCGACTACCTCACCGGTGTCGGCATGCCGGCCATCGCTCGGCACGAGGCCGAGATCACCGCGTACGCCCTGGAGGGCCTGAAAACCCTGCCCGGGTTGCGAATCCTCGGACCCACCGAGATGGTCGAGCGGGGTGGCGCGATCTCCTTCACCCTGGACGGGATCCACCCCCACGACGTCTCGCAGCTGCTGGACAGCCGGCTGGTCGCCGTCCGCGGCGGGCACCACTGCGCCCGGCCGCTGCACGAGCGGCTGGGCATCCAGTCCTCCACCCGGGCCTCGTCCTACCTCTACACCACCCGTGGCGAGATCAATGCGCTCGTCGACGCGCTGGCGTACACGATCAACTTCTTCAAGGGGTGAGTGCATGAACGTCGAGGAGCTGTACCAGCAGATCATCCTGGATCACTACAAGGCCAAGCACCACAGCGGTCTGCGCGATCCGCACGAGGCCGAGGTGCACCACGTCAACCCGTCCTGCGGTGACGAGCTGACCCTGCGGGTGCACCTGGACGGCGACAACGTCGCCGACATCTCCTATGACGCCGAGGGCTGCTCGATCTCCCAGGCATCCACCTCGGTGATGACCGACCTGGTGATCGGCAAGCCGGTCTCGGAGGCGTTCGAGCTGCACGAGGAGTTCAAGACGATGATGGACTCGCGCGGCAACTACGAGCCCGATGAGGACGTCTTCGAGGACGCGATCGCGTTCGTCGGCGTCGCCAAATTCCCGGCCCGGATCAAGTGCGCCCTGCTCGGCTGGGAGGCCTTCCGGGATGCGGCCCTCCAGGCCGGAGCGAAGGCGCCGACGGCGCATACAGTGGAACCGTGACCGACCGAAAGGACACGACGATGACCGAGCAGAGCACCGAAACCGAGCAGGTCCGGCCCTCGGACCGGGTCCGCGACACCCTGCCCGACCAGACCCCCGAGGTCACCGACCCGGCGACCGGTGCGGTCGTCGACGGCAAGCCCAACGAGGAGGAGCTCCTCGAGGCGCTGAAGGATGTCGTCGACCCCGAGCTGGGGATCAACGTCGTCGACCTCGGGCTGGTCTACGGCCTGCACGTCGACGACGACTCCTCGGTGACGGTCGACATGACGCTGACCTCGGCGGCCTGCCCGCTGACCGACGTGATCGAGGACCAGACCGACACCGCGCTGAAGGATCTGGCCACCCGGACCGCGATCAACTGGGTCTGGATGCCGCCGTGGACCCCGGAGAAGATCAGCGACGACGGCCGCGACCAGCTGCGGATGCTCGGCTTCAACGTCTGAGCCATACGTCCCACGGTCCTCGAGCAGCTCGCGCGGCGATCCGCCTCACCGCCTGCATTCCGCATGGCCCAGCCGAGACAGGCGTTCTCCCTGACAACCGTTCTCCACTGTGCGGCTCAACTCTCACTCCGCGGACCGCATACAGGCCGCGGAGTGAGAGTTGGGCCGCGAAGTCGGTGCGAGCCCCCGATCAGGCCGGTCGCCAAGCAGCCCGCTCCCGGGTAGGTGACAGAGGAGCATCGAGATGAGCCCGTTCATCTCGACACGCCAGCCATTGCTCCGCTGCGCTCTCCGCATGGCTGGCTACTCGATGAACCTAAGAGGCCACTGCCGCTTCGCGGTGCATGGCGGGCTGTTCGCTGAACGGACAGATCGTGGAACGCCGGCGCGAGTCCCGAAATCGGTCCTAGGGTTGCCCCGCTCACCGAACGAAGGGGACCCATGACCGACACCGCCGAGGATGCGACGAAGCAGCCATCGGGCGCGAACCCGAACACCCGGGGCCGCGTACTGACCGCCAGCCTGGTCGGCACCACGATCGAGTTCTTCGATTTCTATGCCTACGGGACGGCCGCCTCGCTGGTCTTCCCGAGCCTGTTCTTCCCGTCCAAGAACCCCACCACCGAGCTGCTCGCCTCCTTCGCGGTGTTCGGGGTGGCGTTCCTGGCGCGCCCACTGGGTTCGCTGATCTTCGGTCACTTCGGCGACCGGATCGGCCGGAAGAAGACACTGGTGGCCAGCCTGCTGGTGATGGGCATCGGCACCTTCCTGATCGGTTGCCTGCCCACCGCGCTCACCCCCGGTTGGTCCATCCTGGCGCCGCTTTTCCTTGTGGTGCTGCGATTCACCCAAGGCATCGGTCTCGGCGGGGAGTGGTCGGGTGCCGCGCTGCTGGCGACCGAGAACGCACCGGCCGGCAAGCGGGCCATCTACGGCACCTTCCCGCAGCTCGGTGCCCCGATCGGGTTCCTGGCCTCGAACCTGCTGTTCCTGCTGCTGAACACCTATCTGAGCCCGCAGGCGTTCAACTCATGGGGTTGGCGGATCCCGTTCCTGGTATCGGCCCTGCTGGTCGTCGTCGGTCTCTATGTCCGCTTCCAGCTGATCGAGACCCCGTCGTTCCAGAAGGTGCTGGATCGCGGTGAGGTCGTCCGCGTCCCGCTCGCCAGCGTGCTGAAGAAGTCCTGGAAGCCGCTGATCCTGGGCACGGTGATCATGATCGCCACCTACGTGATCTTCTACATGATGACCGCGTTCACGCTCACCTACGGCACGACCGCCGCCACCGTCGAGGCGGCCGCCGCCGCGGCGGCCAAGGCGGGCAAGCCGTTCAACCCCGCCGGTTTCACCCCCGGGCTGGGCTTCGCCCGCACCGAGTTCCTCACCTATCTGATCATCGCCGTGGTCTTCTTCGGCATCTTCACCGTCGTTTCCGGCCCACTCGCCGAACGCCTCGGCCGGCGCCGGATGCTGATGGGGGTCACCGTGCTGATCGGCATCTACGGCCTGGTGCTGCATCCGCTGTTCAACGCCGGCCGATACGGTGCGCTGCTCGGGCTGATCGTCGGGTTCATCCTGATGGGTCTCACCTACGGGCCGATGGCGGCGTACCTGCCCGAGCTCTTCCCGGCGAACGTCCGCTACACCGGCTCGGCGGTCTCCTACAACCTCGCCTCGGTGATCGGCGCCGGGCCGGCGCCGTTCGCGCTGGTCGCGCTCTGGCAGGCCAACGGCGGCAAGATCGTCTATGTCGGGTTCTACGTCCTCGGTGCCGCGGTGCTCACCATGATCGGGTTGTTCCTGGCCCATGAGACCCGCGACACCAACTATCAGGACGACACGACCGCGGAGCTCGCCGACCGCTGAGACAGGGTACGCCGGGTCGAGACGGTTGCCGACTCGTCACGACCCGGCTCCCTTCCGTTCACCCGGACCCCCGAGGGTGGGTGTCGGTCGAACCTGAACGACCGTCCCACCCCCAGGAGACCTCGTGCCCTCTCGTCGTGTCGTGCTCACCTCCTCCGCCGCGGCGGCCACCGCCTGGGCCGCGTCCGCGGCCGCACCGGCCTTCGCCGCGGATCCACCCGCCGGACGGGCGCGGGGGGTGAGCTTCAACGTCATCAGTGACATCCAGGGCGATACCGCGGACTTCGCGACCGCCCTCCAGGACATGGCGCGGACGAATCCGGCGAGCGCCGGACTGGCGGTCGTCGGCGACATCACCAGCCGGGGTTATGACTTCGAGTACGCCGCCGTCCGGCAGGTCGTCGACCGGGGCCCGGTGCCCTCGACGATCGCCTGGGCCATCGGTAACCACGAGTTCTATGTGCCGAAGTACCGCAGCCCGGATCAGCTGGCGCAGGACACCTGGCCCAACGGGACCACCGAGGAGTCCTTGTTCCGCAGCTTCTACGCCTTCACCGGCCGTGACAAGGTCTACGCCGAGCACTCCTTCGGTGGCGTACCGGTGCTCGTGCTGGGAACCGAGAGATACCTGCGCTACCACGACACCACCAAGTGGGACGAGGTCTGGATCAGCGACACCCAGTTCGCCTGGCTCGAGGAACGGCTGGCCCACTGGGCGCGTCGCCGGCAACCGGTGATGGTCTGCAGCCATCACGTGCTGCCCAATACCGTCTCCGGCACCCGCAACAAGCTCTATCTCAACGACTATCTGGATGCCGACCGGTTGCTGGGCATCCTCGGTCGATACCCCGATGTCTTCCTCTTCACCGGCCACACCCACTGGGACCTCGCGCTGTCCGACTGGTACGTCCGTCGCGTCGTCGAGGGGGCCGACAATCTCAGCGGGTTCCATGTGGTCAACACCGGTGCCATCGAGACCGGCTGGCGCGACAACGGCACGGGCGGCGAGACAGCGGTGAGCGGGCCGTTCGCCCAGGGCCTGCAGGTCGAGGTCAACCAGCGCTGGGTCACCGTCCGGGCGCGGGACTTCATCAACCGGCGCTGGATCCGCGAGGTCCGGATCCCGCTGGCCACCACCAACTAGGTGGCGGCAGGGCTGGCTACTCGTCGAGGCCGAGCAACTGGGCGATGCGGGCCAGGGCGTCCTCGTCATGTGCCGCGTCGAGGAAGTGCCGACCGATCGCAAACGTGAAGGCGAGAATGCTTTTTGCCTCGACCTCAACGGGATCAGGGACCAGGCCACGGAACTGTGTTCGGAGATAGTCCATTCGGGCTCGGTCCACTCGGCGCAACCGGTCCCGAACCTGCGGATCGGAGCGAGCCCAGTCGCGAACTGCGAGATCCACCTGACGAAGTTCGGCCCCGAACGTCAGCAGACCTGCCATTCGAATCCTGTCTGCAGGATTGCCCTCAAGGCCTTCAACGCGTTTCAGGACGTCCGCGGTGGATCGACGCTCCCAGTCGTCGAGAACAGCCTGTAGCAGTGCTGCACGGTTCGCGAAGTGGGCGTAGAAGCTGCCCTTGGTGACCCCGATGGTTTCGGCGAGCGACTCCACGCGAACCGAATCCACGCCGCCGTCGCCAAGGGCCCGGGACGCTTCGGCAATCCATTGGCTCCTGGGTGCCCGCAGCACTGCTGGCATCAGCGGCTCCCTCTTCGGCTCTCGACGTGCTCGCGAACCATACGTTAGCGTATCCATCAATAGTGCGGCTCCGTATGCTTCGGCCTCTCAGGAAGGGATCTACATATGGCTGCGATCAAGCCCGTTCGCCGACTCGTCGTCTGCCCGGTCTGGATCCGCCGCATCGAGAGGACGTGGGTGGAGTGATCCGGCTGAGCACCGGGGTCGCACTCGCACAGGGGCTCTGGGTCCGTGGACGGATCGAGGTACTGCCGCCGGCCGGAGGTCCGCTCACCGGTCGAATGGGCGGGGTGACCGAGGCGGCTGCATTACGACTCGGGATTCTCGGCGAGTCCACTGCCGCAGGCTGCGGAGCGGAGGTCCACGAGACCGCCTTCGCGGGTGCTCTCGCCAGGCGGCTGGCCGCCAGTGGACCGCCCGTTGATTGGCGCGTGGTTGGCGAGCATGGAGCGACGGCTCGCCGGATCCGACACCGACTGCTGCCGCAACTACTGGGCGATTTCGACGTTGTCGTCATCCTCGCCGGGGCCAATGACGTCTTGGCCCGCCGCTCACCGGAGCAATGGGGCGAGGACCTTGCCGCCATCGTTGCCGAGCTCAGCCGACGGTCATCCCTCGTCGTGGTGACTGGCACCCCGCCCTTCTTCGCATTTCCTTCCTTGCCAACCACCCTTGCCCGATTTCTCACCGCGCGTGGCCAGGAGCTCGATGCGGTGAGCCATCAAGTCTGCGCGGGCGTCGCCAACTCCAGGTTCGTGGCAACTGCGCCTCACCTCGTACGCGATGGCTTCTTCGCCCGAGACGGCTTCCACCCCGGCGAACGCGGCTATCGGCACTGGGCCGACCTGGTTGCTGACACGTTGCTCAACCGCTGACGGCCCGGCGCCCCTCAGGTCGACGGGTCGGACCGGGGCTCAGCCCTTGACGATCCCGTCGCCCTCGACACGCACCGGGATCTTCTCCAGCGGTTTGTCGGCCGGCCCCTTCTGCACCACCCCGTCCAGCCCGAACTGGGACCCGTGGCAGCCGCAGACGATGGTGCTGCCGCGGAGCTGGGAGACGATGCAGCCCTGATGGGTGCAGAAGGCCGACAGGCCGACGAACTCACCGGCGGTCGGCTGGGTGACCACCAGTTGGGCGGCGGGGAGGATCTTGCCGCTGCCGACCGGGATCTCCGCCGTGCTCGCCACCGCGCCCGGGGGCGCCGGCGGGACACTCGCGCCACCGGCGGGTGGGGCCGAGCTGCGGGAATCCCGGGATCCGGCGCCGCTGGAACAACCGGTCAGGGCGCCGACGGCGAGCGCCGACAGCCCGCCGGCGGCCCCCAGCAGGGCGCGTCGGCTGGTCATCACTGGTCCTGGGGCCGGGCGGGCGCGTCGCGATCCGCCGGGCCGTCGACGTCGGGGTCGACCGGTTGCACGTGCCGGTCCTCGTCGTCGACCGGAGCGTCGTCGGGGAGGATCACCTCGTCCTCGGTCAGCTCCACTGCGCGGTCCTCGTCGGGAACGAACTGGTCGGTGTGCGGTTCGGTCATCGGGAGACTCCTCTCGAATCCAACGAGTTGCGGGATCGGGTCACCCAGTATGCCGGTGGGCCTGTGGCGACAACAGGGCAGTGGTCGGGTTCAGGCCTTTGGTGCCGCCTCCGCCATCGCCTCGGCGAGTGCGTCCAGGACGGGGGAGCGCAGCTTCCACTGCTGCCAGAACAGTGGCACCGTGACCGCACCACCCGGTTCCAGTTCCACCAGGTCCGGGGTGCGTTGCAGGTCGGGGATCATGCCCCAGCCGAGGCCGAGCCGGACCGCCTGCGCATAACTGGCGGATTCGGGGATGTGGTGCTGCGGTGGATCGAGTCGCCGGCTCCGGCGGCGGAGCCAGCGGTGCTGCAGGTCGTCGGCGCGATCGAACACCACCACCGGGGCCTGGGCCAGTGCGGCCGTGCTCGCCCCCTCGGGGAACCAGCGGTCCCGGTACGCCGGGGTGCACATCGGGCGGTAGGTCATCGAGCCGAGCCGGCGCACGGTGCAGCCCGGCACCGGGTCGGCGACCGAGGTGACCGCGGCCATCGCGGCACCGGTACGCAGCCAGTGGGTCGAGTGGTCCTGGTCCTCCCGACGCACCTCCAGGCGTACCGGTTGGGATGCTGCGACATCGGCCAGCGGGGCGAGCGCCCAGGTGGCGAGCGAGTCCGCGTTGACCACCACCGAGAGCGTCGCGCGGGTGCCCTCGGCGGCGCCGAGCTCGGCAAGCGCGTCGGCCTGCAGCAGGGCCTGCTGGCGGGCCAGTCGGAGCAGCACGGTGCCCGACTCGGTGGCGGTGACGGGGCGGGCCCGGACGAGCACGGTGCGGCCGAGCTGGGTCTCCAGCGCCTTGATCCGCTGGCTGACCGCCGACGGGGTGATGCCCAGGGCGTACGCCGCATCCTCGAACGAGCCCTCGTCGACGACCGCCAGCAGGGTGCGCAGTTGCTCCGAATCCATGAAGCAATGCTAAGGCACGTGAAGAAAACATAGTTGGACTAATGCGTGACGAGGTCCGTACCGTTGTTCGCATGGACCTCGCGAACGTGCCCGCCGCCCTTGCCGGACTGGGATTCGGGCTGTCGCTGATCATCGCGATCGGTGCCCAGAACGCCTACGTGCTGCGTCAGGGCCTGCGCCGCGAACACGTCGGGCCGATCGTCGCGCTCTGCGCGATCTCCGACCTGGTGCTGATCGTGGCCGGCGTCGCCGGAATGGGAGCGATCGTGCAGCGGGTGCCGCTGCTGGTCTGGGTGATCCGCTTCGGCGGGGCGGCCTTCCTGATCGCCTATGCCGTGCTGGCGGCCCGGCGCGCGGTGCGGACCGAACGATTGCGGGCCGAGACGGCCGGCGGGCCGATCTCACTGTGGCAGGCCGTGGCGACCGCCGCCGCGCTGACCTGGCTGAACCCGCACGTCTATCTCGACACCGTGGTGCTGCTCGGCGCCGTGGCCAGTTCACACCGGCCCTACCAATGGGCGTTCGCCGTCGGCGCCTGCCTGGGCAGCATCATCTGGTTCACCGCGCTGGGTTATGGCGCGCGCCTGCTCGGCCGGGTCTTCGCCAGACCCATCGCCTGGCGGATCCTCGATGGCGCGATCGCGGTGATCATGCTGGTGCTCGGTCTGCGGCTGCTCTTCGGCGGTTAGGCGGATCGCTGACTGCTGGGCCATGGGGAATCCGCACCGGTGACCGGCCGGGACAGGGGTACGCCCGGGCGGTAGGCGAGATGCTCCCAGGAGGGGGCGTCGAGCACGGTCAACCGGGCCGGGTCACCGACCCGGATCCGGCCGGCATCCGTGCGGTGCAGGGAATCCGCCGCGGTGGCGGTCGCCGCACAGAGCGCCTCGGCCGGATGCATGCCCATCTCCCGCACCGCGAGCGCGATCATCAGCGGCATCGAGGAGCTGTAGCAGGTGCCCGGGTTGCAGTCGGTGGCCAGCGCCACCCGCACCCCGGCATCGAGCAACCGGCGGGCATCCGGGTAGGGCGAGCGGGTGCTGAACTCCACCCCGGGCAGCAGCGTGGCGATCGTGTCCCCGCCCGCCAGGGCATCGACATCGGCGTCGTCGAGAAAGGTGCAGTGGTCCACGCTCGCCGCACCCAGCTCGACCGCCAGGCGTACGCCCGGACCCGGGCCGAGCTGATTGCCGTGCACCCGCAGCCCCAGCCCCGCGCGCCGGCCGGCCTCCAGCACCTCGCGGGATTCCTCGCCGGTGAAGGAATACGGGCTGTTCGGTTCGCAGAAGACGTCGATCCAGCGGGCGTACGGGGCAACGGCGTCGAGCATCGGTCCGGTGACCAGCTCGACGTAATCGGCGCGGTGATCGCGGTATTCCGGCGGTACCACATGGGCGCCGAGGAAGGTGACCTCATCGGTCACCTCGGCCGCCAGCCGGGCTGCCCGGGTCTCGGTCGCGACATCCAACCCGTAACCGGTCTTGATCTCCACCAGGTCGCTGCCCTGGCCACGCAGCTCGGCCACCCGGGCAGCCAACAGGGCGCGCAGCTCGTCCTCGGTTGCGGCCCTGGTCGCGGTCATCGTGGTGGCGATTCCGCCACCGTCATAGGGAATCCCGGCCATCCGCGCGGTGAACTCCGCCGATCGGTCACCGGCGAAGACGAGGTGGGAGTGCGAGTCGACGAAGGCCGGGATCATGCTGCGGCCGCCGTGATCGACCCGCTCGTCGGCAACCGGCGCCTCGGCAACCGGGCCGATCCAGTCCACCACACCCTCGCGTACCACCAGGGCGGCATCGGGCAGGACGCCAAGCCGCTCCACCGGGTCCGGACCCTCGCCGGTGCAGGTGACCAGCTCGGCGAGACCGGTGTGCAGGACCGCGCTCATCAGCGCTCGCTCATCGGCACGCGGACGCCCTGCTCGGCGGCCACCTCGGCGGCTCGGGGGTACCCGGCGTCCACATGCCGGATCACGCCCATGCCCGGATCGTTGCTCAACACGCGCGCCAGTTTCTCAGCAGCCAAGGGGGTTCCGTCGGCGAGGGACACCTGACCGGCGTGGATCGAGCGGCCGATGCCGACGCCCCCACCGTGGTGGATGGACACCCAGGAGGCACCCGAGGAGGTGTTCACCAGGGCGTTCAGCAGCGGCCAGTCGGCGATCGCATCGGAGCCGTCGCTCATCGCCTCGGTCTCCCGATAGGGCGAGGCCACCGACCCGCAGTCCAGGTGGTCGCGGCCGATCACGATCGGTGCGCTGACCGCGCCGCTGGCGACCAGGTCGTTGAAGGCCAACCCCGCCTTGTCCCGCTCACCCTGCCCGAGCCAGCAGATCCGTGCCGGCAACCCCTGGAAGGCGATCCGCTCCTGGGCGCCGCGGATCCACTTGTGCAGCCGGTCATTGTCTGGGAAGAGATCCAGCACGGCGCGGTCGGTGGCGGCGATGTCCCGCGGGTCGCCGGAGAGCGCGGCCCAGCGGAATGGGCCCTTGCCCTCGCAGAACAGTGGCCGGATGTAGGCGGGCACGAAACCGGGGAAGTCGAACGCTCGCTCGTAACCGCCCTGCCGGGCCTCGTCACGGATCGAGTTGCCGTAGTCGAAGACCTCGGCACCGGCGTCGGCGAACTCGACCATCGCCCGGACGTGCGCGGCCATCGATTCACGGGCCCGATCGGTGAACTCCTCGGGCTTCTTCTCCGCGTACTCGGCCCACTGGTCCAGTTCGATCCCGACCGGCAGGTAGCTCAACGGGTCGTGTGCGGAGGTCTGGTCGGTGACGATGTCGATCGGTACGCCGCGGCGGAGCAGTTCGGGGAACACCTCGGCGGCATTGCCGACGACGCCGACCGACCAGCCGCGCCGCTCCGCCTTGGCGGCAAGGGCTTTATCGATCGCCTGGTCCAGATCGTCGGCGACCTCATCGAGGTAGCGGTGTTCGACGCGGCGCTGCAGCCGGGCCGGGTCGACGTCGACGATCAGGCAGGCGCCCTCGTTCAGGGTGACCGCCAGGGGTTGGGCGCCACCCATCCCGCCGCAGCCCGCGGTCAGTGTCAGGGTGCCGGCGAGCGTACCGCCGAAGCGTTTCTCGGCGACCGCCGCGAAGGTCTCGTAGGTGCCCTGCACGATCCCCTGGGTGCCGATGTAGATCCAGGATCCGGCGGTCATCTGCCCGTACATGGTGAGCCCGAGCTGTTCGAGCCGCCGGAACTCCGGCCAGGTCGCCCAATCCGGTACCAGGTTGGAGTTGGCGATCAGCACCCTGGGCGCCCACTCGTGGGTGCGGAACACCCCGACCGGCCGGCCCGACTGGACCAGCATCGTCTCGTCCGGGGCGAGTGTGGTCAATGTGCGCACCATCGCGTCGAAGGACTGCCAGTCCCGCGCCGCGCGACCCGTGCCGCCGTAGACGACCAGGTCGTCGGGGCGCTCGGCGACCTCGGGGTCGAGGTTGTTCTGCAGCATCCGCAGCGGGGCCTCGGTGGTCCAGGATCGGGCGGTCAGGGTGGTGCCGCGGGGAGCGCGGACCGGGCGGGCGCCTTCCATGATTTCTCCTTGTTCGATGGGGATCGCGGGTTCGGGTGATCAGAGCAGTGGGCCGGTGACGGTCTCGGCTGCGGTCAGCAGCGAAGCGTCGCGGACCAGTGCCACGGTGGCCTCGAGCTGCGGGGCGAGGAAGACGTCGGGACCGGGCCCGGCGACCTGTTCACGGAGTACGCCGATCGCGGCGGCGGTGGCGGGGGAGGGGCGCAGCGGGGCGCGCAGGTCGATGCCGCGGGCTGCCGTGAGCACTTCCACGGCCAGCACCCGGGTCAGCAGGTCGATGCTGCGGCGCAGCTTACGGGCGGCCGACCAGCCCATCGACACGTGATCCTCCTGCATCGCGCTGCTCGGGATGGAATCGACGCTGGCCGGGGTGGCCAACCGCTTCGCCTCCGAGACCATCGATGCCTGGGTGTACTGGGTGATCATCTGGCCGGAGTCGACGCCGGGATCATCGGCCAGGAAGGGATTCAGGCCGTTGTTGCGGGCCCGGTCCAGGAAACGGTCGGTGCGCCGTTCGGAGATGCTGGCCAGATCGGCGACCGCGATCGCCAGGAAGTCGAGCACGTAACCCACCGGGGCGCCGTGGAAGTTGCCGTTGGATTCCACCCGGCCGTCCGGAGTGACGACCGGGTTGTCGATCGCGGCGGCCAGCTCCCGGCCCGCGACGGCGCTGGCGTGCTCGATGGTGTCCCGCACCGCACCGGCGACCTGCGGGGAGCAGCGCAGCGAGTAGGCGTCCTGGACCCGCGTGCAGGCGGCCGGATCGCGATGCGACTCACGGATCTCGGAGTTGGCGAGCAGGGCCCGGAGATTGGCGGCCGAGGTGGCCTGGCCGGGGTGGGGGCGGAGTGCCTGCAGGTCGGCGGCGAAGACATCGTCGGTGCCGAGCAGGCCCTCGACGCTCATCGCCGCGGCCAGGTCGGCGGTGTGGGCCAGTCGGCGCAGATCGTGCAGCGCCAGCACCAGCATGCCGAGCATCCCGTCGGTGCCGTTGATCAGTGCCAGTCCCTCCTTCTCGGCCAGGGTGACCGGGGTGATGCCGGCTGCGGCCATCGCCTCGGCGGCCGGGCGCCGGTTGCCGTCCCGGTCGCGTACCGGGCCCTCGCCCATCAGCGCCAGGGCACAGTGGGCGAGCGGGGCGAGATCCCCGGAGCAACCCAGCGATCCGTATTCGTGCACGACAGGGGTGATGCCCGCATTCAGCAGTGCAGCGAGGGTTTCCGCGGTCTCCAGGCGTACGCCGGTCCGTCCGGTGGCCAGGGTCGCCAGGCGCAGCAGCATCAGCGCACGGACGACCTCGGTCTCCACCTCCGGCCCGGAACCGGCGGCGTGGCTGCGGATCAGCGAACGCTGCAACTGGGTGCGCTGGTCCAGCGGGATGTGCCGGGTGGCGAGCGCCCCGAACCCGGTCGAGATGCCGTAGTGCGGAATCGGGTCGTCGGCCAGCCGCTCGATCACCGCACGGGTCTCGGCGATCGCGGTGCGGGCGCTCTCGCTGAGGCGGACCTCGGCACCCTCGCGCGCGATGGCCACCACCTCGGCCTCGGTCAGCGGCCCGGTGCCGAGTTCGACGGGGGAGATCTGCGTCTGCTGCATGTTCCCATCGAACCCCGTGCGGACCCCCGCGGCGACCACCGGAGACCGGTCTCTGTCTCATATCCGAGACACCCCACGCTCCTCGAGCAGGTCGCGCACCGACCGTGTCGAGAGGAGCCCACTGTTCGCTCATCTCGACACGCCGACCATTGCTCCGCTTCGCTGCGGATGGTCGGCTACTCGATGAGCGTGGGCGGTCTCGGCTGGCATGATCGGTCCCATGGTTGCCGCGCCCGCCGCCGATCAGGTGCTCGCCGTGCTGACGTTGCTGTCGCGGCACGGTGAACCGCTGCCGGCGTCCGCGATCGCCACCAGGCTGGGGATTCCGCGCTCCACCACCTATCGACTGCTGGAGGCGTTGCAGGAGCACGGTTATGTGGTGCATCTCGCGGAGGAGCGCCGGTTCGGGCTCGGCGTGGCCGCGCACGAGCTCGGTCAGGCGTACACCCGCCAGGCGCCGCTGCAACGCCTGGCCCGCCCGATCATCGCCGCCCTGGTCCAGCAGACCGGGCAGAACGCCCATCTGGCGGTGTTGCACGGCACCGACGTGCTCTATCTGATCGAGGAACGGCACCCCGGCCGGCCGTCGCTGGTCACCGACGTGGGGGTGCGCCTGCCCGCGCACCTGACCGCCAGCGGCTTGGCCCTGCTGGCCGCGCTACCACGCCGGCAGGTCCGCGCGCTCTATCCCTCGGCCGCCGCCCTGGTCCGTCGGCACGGTGGCGGGGTGACCACGTTGACCGCATTGCGGGCCGAGTTGGCCGACATCCGCCAGCGCGGCCACGCGATCGAGATCGGCACCGTCACCCCGGAGTTCTCCTCGGTCGCGGTGGCGGCCACCGACCACACCGGTATGCCGGTCGCCTCCTTCGCCATCACCCACGATCGGGACGGTGTCGCAGCCGGCGAACTGGCCAGGTTGGTGAGCGCCACCGACCGGGCGGCGCGGGCGCTCAGCGAGCGGCTGGCTGGGCGGTTGCGTCCCGGTGCTCCGGACGCCACGGCTTGATGAAGTCGTTGCCGAGTCGTCCCTCGACGGCGAACAGCAGGGACATCGCCTGTGCCCCGTCGAGCTCCTCGCGGATGATGTCGGCGTGACCGGCGTGCCGGGCGAACTCGTCGATGTGGTGGGCGAGCAGCAGCCGCTGGCTCGCCCGAGCCGGTTCGGGCTGGTCGTCCCAGGGCTTGGGCCCGACCGTCACCTCGGCGCCCGGATCGAGTTCACCGATCGCCTGCAGGTAACCGATTCTGGTCTCATCGAAGGCGGCCAGCAGCCCGTCGAGGGTCTCCTCCTCGGTCGCGGTGAAACTGCCGGTGAACTCCCCGGCAGCGGCCCGGAAATCGGCTGGCGGTGTGTATCCCGGCAACTGCTGGCGCATCACCCAGGTCGCGTGTTTGATGATCCCGGCGATGGAGAGCTGCGAGCGCAGCGGGCGGGAGCGGGCCTGCTCGTCGGTCAGCCCGTGAGCGGCGTTGCGGATGCCGGAGAGCATCTCGTCGATGTAGCCGACGAAGGTCTGGGATTCGTCGAGGATGGCTGGGCGCATGGTCATTTCTCCTGTGTGGGTGTGGATTCAGCGATGTGCGTAGAGGTCGCGGAGCAGGGCGATCTCGGCTCCGTGGTGGATGAGTTCACGGTTGATGTGCAGCAGCAGGTCGATCATCGGCCGTTCGGCCCACGGACCCTCGGCCGCACCGACGGGGCGGCTGAGGTCGTCCTCGGTCAGGTCGCGCACCCCGGCGAGCCAGGTGGCGTACTGCTCATCGAGCTGTTGCAACGCCCCGTCGGCGGTCCAGGCGTACTGCCAGCTGACGTAGTCGGCCGGTGGGCCGCCGAAGTGGCTCGCGTTCCGGACCGCGAGTACGCCGACGATGACGTGCCCCAGCCGCCAAGCGATGGTGGTCACCGGGGCGGGATCGGGTTCGGGGTAGGCGAAGTCGATCTCCACCTCACCGCCACCGGCGGCCATCGGGGTGTGTCCGGTGCCCTTGGGGTGGATGGTCCAGCTCCCGGGCACCGGTTCCCAGCGGTATTCCTCGTCGGTGAGTCCCTCGAACCGGGGGCGGAGCTGGTTGGTCCAGTGCCAGTCGATCTGCTCGATGATCGCGGGCAGCGGCGGGGTCTGCATGGCGCCTCCTCGTTGTGGTTGGCCTGTGGGACCAGCCTCGCGGGTGTACAGGACAGATTCTGTCCGCTATCGGTGAGAAGCTCGGTGCATGGCGGAAACAACCTGGCGGGTTCTCACCCTGCTCAGCCTGCTCGAGTCCCGGGCCACCTGGTCGGGCCCGGAGCTGGCCGCGGAGCTCGGCGTGACCACCCGGACCATCCGGCGGGATGTGGAGCGGCTCCGGGAACTGGGCTATCCGGTGCACGGTGAACAGGGCACCGAGGGCGGCTACCGGCTCGGCCGCGGCCGACGGTTGCCACCGCTGGTGCTGGACGACGACGAGGCCGTCGCGGTCGCCCTCTGCCTGCGCGCCGGGGCCGCCGGGGTCCTGCTCGGGGTCGAGGAGCAGGCGCTGCGGGCCCTCACCAAGCTCGACCAGGTGCTGCCTGCGCGGCTGAGCGCCAAGGTGCATGCCATCGACGACGCGACCGCGGCCCTGCCCAGCGGCACCGGCCCCCGGGTGGACACCGGGATGCTGACCCGGCTCGCGCACGGCTGCCAGCAGCGCGTGCGGGCCCGGCTCGGCTACACCGCGCGCAGCGGTGAGAGCAGCGAGCGGCACGTCGAGCCCTATCGACTGGTGACCACCGGGCGGCTCTGGTACCTGTTCTGCTTCGATCTGGACCGACAGGACTGGCGCACCTTCCGGCTGGACCGGATCACCGACCTGCACATCACCACCTTCCGCTTCCGGCCTCGGCCCAGCCCGGACCCGGTCGCGCACGTCCGGCGCGCCTTCGCCAACCGTCCCGCCTGGGCGTACACCGTGACGGTCGTCTACGACGCTCCGCTGGACGCGGTGACCGCACGGATCCCGGCCCGGTACGCCGACTGCGCGACCATCCCCGACGGCCGGACGCAGGTGGTGGCCGGCGCCGACGAGCTCGAGCAGCTCGCGATGCACCTCGCCTGGGCCGCGATCGACCTCGATGCCGAGCTCGAGGTCATCGAACCAGCGGAGCTGCGCGTGGAGCTCCGTCGGCTCGCCGACCAGGTCGCTGGCTACGCGGGTCGGTGACCCGGCAGGTCCGCCGTCGGTGAAATCGATTTGGACCCGCCCGCCCGGTGCGGGATCATTGCAGAAATGTTGAGTGTCAGGGATCTGGAGGTCCGCGCCGGGGCGCGGTTGTTGCTCTCCCCGGTGTCGTTCCAGGTGACCCCCGGTGACAAGATCGGCCTCGTCGGCCGCAACGGCGCCGGCAAGACCACGATGACCAAGATCCTTGCCGGTGAGGCCCAGCCCGCTGCCGGACAGGTCTCGCGCACCGGCAAGATCGGTTATCTGCCGCAGGACCCGAAGACCGGTGATCTCGATGTCCTGGCCCGGGACCGGATCCTGTCCGCGCGCGGACTGGACGGCATCCTGCGCCGGCTGGAGTCCTACTCCGAGCAGATGGGCGATCCGGAGACCCACGACAAGGCGATGGCCTCCTACACCCGCGCCGAGGCCGAGCTCACCGCGGCCGGCGGGTACGCCGCAGAGGCCGAGGCGGCCCGGATCTCGGCGAACCTCGGCCTGCCCGACCGGGTGTTGACCCAGCCGCTGCACACCCTCTCCGGCGGCCAGCGGCGCCGGGTCGAACTTGCCCGGATCCTCTTCTCCGACGCGGATTCGCTGCTGCTGGACGAGCCGACCAACCACCTGGACGCCGACTCGATCACCTGGCTGCGCGGGTTCCTGCAGGGTTATCCCGGTTCGGTGCTGATGATCTCCCACGACACGGGTCTGCTCGATGCGACGGTCACCAAGGTTTTCCACCTGGACGCGAATCGCGCCGAGCTGGACATCTATTCGATGAACTGGAAGCGCTACCTGCAGCAGCGCGAGACCGACGAGAAGCGCCGCCGTCGGGAACGGCTGAATGCGGAGCGCAAGGCCGACCAGCTGCTCACCCAGGCCGCCAAGATGGGCGCGAAGGCGACCAAGGCCGTCGCGGCACAGAACATGGCTCGACGCGCGGAGAAGCTGCTCTCCGGGATCGAGGGCGAGCGGGTGCAGGACCGGGTGGCCCGGATCCGCTTCCCCGAACCGGCCTCCTGCGGCAAGACCCCGCTGATGGCCGAGGGACTGTCCAAGTCCTACGGTTCGCTGGAGGTCTTCACCGCCGTCGATCTGGCCATCGACCGCGGCAACAAGGTCGTGGTGATCGGCCTCAACGGTGCCGGAAAGACAACCCTGCTGAGGATTCTGGCCGGTGTCGAGGCACCGGACACCGGGGGAGTGGTACCCGGTCACGGGCTGCGGATCGGCTACTTCGCGCAGGAACACGACACCATCGACACCTCGCGTACCGTGCTGGAGAACATGGTCTCCTCCTCGCCCGACCTGAACGAGACCGAGGTGCGCAAGATCCTCGGTTCCTTCCTGTTCACCGGTGACGACGTGGACAAGCCGGCGCGGGTGCTCTCCGGTGGTGAGAAGACCCGACTGTCGCTGGCGATGCTGGTGGTCTCCGGTGCCAACGTGCTGCTGCTCGACGAGCCGACCAACAACCTCGACCCGGCCTCCCGCAACGAGGTGCTGGAGGCGATCCGCACCTACCAGGGCGCGGTCGTGCTGGTCACCCACGACGACGGCGCCGCCGAGGCCCTCGAACCCGACCGGGTGCTGTTGCTGCCCGACGGGGTGGAGGACCACTGGAACGCCGAGTACGCGGAGTTGATCGAGCTGGCCTGAGGCCCGTTCGGCGCGTTCGTGCGCTCCACCCTCGGCCGGTAGGCTGTCCGGAATGGAGCTCGAGCACCGCACTTTTCGCACCACCTCGGACCAGATCGAGGACAACCCCGAATTCCGTGACTGGTGGCAGGCCGTCCATCTGGGATTCCATCAGGGCCTCGCCCAGAACGAGACGATCGAGTGGACGCTGCGGCAGAGCGTCGCCGACAACTGGCAGCTGCGCGGGGTCTACGACACCGACCTGCCCGCCGAGGCGCTCTCCGGCGACGTGCCGATCGGCACCTTCGTCAGCTTCGAGAAGACCCTCAACGTCGGCGCCGGCAAGCTGCTGCCGATCCACCTGATCTCCGAGGTCACCGTCCGGCCGACCCATCGTCGCCGCGGGATTCTCCGCACGATGATGACCGAGGACCTCACCGGCGCTCGCGACGCCGGCCACTCCCTGGCCGCGTTGACCGCCACCGAGGCGACCATCTACGGCCGCTTCGGCTTCGGGCCGGCGACCTATCTGCAGCGGATCCGGGTCGACACCGGTCAGGACTTCCAGCTGCGCCATTCGACCACCGGCCGCGTCGAGCTGACCGATCAGGAGACGATGGGCCGGGTCGCGCCGGAGATCTACGCCCGCTTCCACGAGCGGGTCTACGGGTCGATCGGCCGCAAGCATCTGTACGCCGAGGAGCGGGCCGGGCTCTTCGACCACAACGAGGAGAAGCGCAACCGCAAGGTCCGCAACTCCCTGCACTTCGACGAGCAGGGCCGCCCCGACGGCTTCGTCAGCTACAGCGTGAACGACACCGAGAGCGGCAAGATCACCATCAACGTGCTCGACCTCTGCGCGGTCGGCGGCCAGGCCGAACTGGCGCTGTGGGAGTTCCTCGGCGCGATCGACCTGGTGCAGCAGGTCACTTGGCGCGAGGCACCGGTCGACCACTCGCTGAAGTGGGCGCTGGTGAACCAGCGCGGCTACCACGAGGAGTCGATGTCGGACCGGCTCTGGCTGCGGGTCCTCGACCCGATCGGCGCGCTGCAGGGCCGGGCGTACGCCTGTGGTGACCTCGGGTTGACGATGCAGATCGATGACCGGATGGGCCTGGCCGACGGGCGCTTCCAGGTGAGCGTCAGCGGCGGTGAGGCCACGGTCACCGCGACCGACGCCGAGCCCGACGTCCAGCTCGGCGCCGAGGAACTGGCCTCGCTCTACCTCGGCGGGGTGGATCCGGGGGCGCTCGCGGTCGCCGGCCGGGTGCGCGGCGATGAGGAGGCGATCGGCCGGTTGCGTTCGCTGTTCGCCGGCTTCGGCAGCCCCTGGACCAACACCATGTTCTGAGCTCCACCCACCCCGGCGTTTCGGAGCATCCGATAGAGTTCCCGGCGTACCCGGGGAGACGGCACGCTGACAGGAGGTAACGATGGCAGCGACCCCGCCGCCCTACGGCAAAGGAGCGCGAATCGTCGGTGCCGCGCGCACCGATCTCTCCGCCGCCCTCTGCCGTCGGTACGTGGCCGGGGAGTCGATCCGATCGATGGCCGCCGATGTGGGCCGCTCCTACGGGTTCGTGCAGGCCCTGCTGAAGGAGCAGGGCATCGTGCTGCGCTCGCGGGGCGGGGCCACCCGCGGAGCCGAGGCGATCGCCCGCCGCGAGGCGGTCCAGCAACAGGTGGAGCAGGTCCGCGCCGAGCTCGGCGACGGCGTACCGACCGCCACGATCGATGCCCCTGATGCCGCCGGACCGGAGCCGGTGAAGACGAAGAAGCTCAAGGGCGACAAGTCCGCAAAGCCCGGCAAGAAAGAGAAATCCGGGAAGAAGGACAAGAAGCCCGGCAAGAAGGACAAGTCCGCGAAGTCCAAGAAGGACAAGAAGGACAAGAAGTCTGGATGAGCAGTCCCGGTGGTGGACCCATGGGACCACTCGGCGGGATGCGTCGTGACCGCGCGGTGGTGCACCACGAGCTGGGTCAGGGTGTGGTTCGCCGGGTGCTCGGTTATGCCAGGCCGTATACCCGGCTGATCGTCGTCTTCCTGCTGCTGATCATCGTCGCTGCCGTGCTGGGGGTGCTGCCGCCGCTGTTGTTCAAGCAGATCATCGACGTCGGCGTGCTCGGCGGCAACGCGGCGGTGGTGGTCCGGCTGGCCCTGCTGGTGGCGCTGATCGCGGTGCTCGACGGGGTGCTGTCCCTGGTGCAGCGCTGGTGCTCGGCCCGGATCGGTGAGGGACTGATCCTCGACCTGCGCACCCAGGTGTTCGACCATGTCCAGTCGATGCCGATCGCCTTCTTCACCCGCACCCAGACCGGCAAGCTGGTCTCCCGGCTGAACACCGATGTGATCGGCGCTCAGCAGGCGTTCACCTCGATCCTGTCCACCTCGGTGTCCAACATCATCTCGCTCACCCTCACCCTGATCGCGATGCTGGTGCTGTCCTGGCAGCTCACCCTGGCTGCGCTGGTGCTGCTGCCGATCTTCCTGATCCCGGCACGGATCATGGGCGCGCGGTTGGCCGGGTTGACCCGGGAACAGATGACCTACAACGCCGACCTGTCGGCGACCATGACGGAGCGGTTCAGCGTCTCCGGGGCGCTGCTGGTGAAGCTCTTCGGCCGCAGCGCCGCCGAGCACGACGCCTTCGCCGAGCGGGCCACAGCGATCCGCCAGGTCTCGGTACGGATCGCGATGAACACCCGCTTCTTCATGGTCGCGATGACGATGGTGGCCGCGTTGGCGACCGCGCTCGTCTACGGTGTCGGCGGCTGGCTGGCGATCGGCGGGTCCCTCTCGGTCGGTACGCTCACCGCGCTGGCCGGGTTGCTGGCCCGGCTCTACGGGCCGCTGACCCAGCTGACCAACCTGCGCGTCGATGTGATGAGTGCGCTGGTCAGCTTCGAGCGGGTCTTCGAGATCCTCGATCTCAAACCGTCGATCGCCGACGCCGCCGATGCCCGGGACTTCTCCGGACGGGCGAGCGTACGCTTCCGCGGCGTCGGCTTCCACTACCCGGACGCGGACGAGGTTTCGTTGTCCTCATTGGAATCCACGGCCCGGCCGGCGAGCAGCGAGGGCCAGCAGGTGCTCACCGGCATCGACTTCACCGCCGAGCCAGGGCACACCGTCGCCCTGGTCGGCCCATCCGGTGCCGGCAAGACGACGCTGACCCATCTGGTGGCCCGGCTCTACGACGTCACCGCCGGTGCGGTCGAGGTCGGTGGCGACGATGTGCGCGAGCTGACCCTGCAGTCGTTGCAGCAGGCGGTCGGATACGTCACCCAGGACGCGCACATGTTCCACGACACCATCGCGGCCAACCTCCGCTATGCGCGGCCGGAGGCCACCGATGAGCAGCTCTGGCAGGCACTGCGGGCGGCCCAGATCGATGGACTGGTGCACGAGCTCGCCGACGGTCTGGACACGGTGGTCGGGGAGCGCGGCTATCGGCTCTCCGGTGGTGAACGGCAGCGACTCGCGATCGCCCGGCTGCTGCTGAAGGCGCCGCCGATCGTGATCCTGGACGAAGCCACGGCCCATCTGGACTCCGAATCCGAGGCGGCCGTGCAGCGGGCACTGGACACCGCGATGACCGGGCGTACCTCGCTGGTGATCGCACACCGGTTGTCCACCGTCCGCGACGCCGACGAGATCCTGGTGCTGCGGCAGGGCCGGATCGTCGAGCGTGGCCGGCACCCCGACCTGCTGGCTGCCGAGGGGCTCTACGCCGAGTTGTATCGGACGCAGTTCGCCGAGTGACGCCCCGAGCGGTTTCGGTGGCCGAGCATCAACTGTCCACAATGCGTTCCGAGCGGTGAGACAGGGTTGAAAGTGGATATTGCCCTCGGGCCGCTCCTGCTTCGGTGACTGGACCCAGATCACCGGAATCCCCGCTGCGGCAGGGAGACGAGAGGAACCCGATGGACAACGACGTTCAGCACACATCGCTGCCCGATCCCGAGCCCGATCGACCCCTGCTGTCGGGGTGGGGGCGGCGCACCTTCCTGCGCACCGCATCGATCGGCGGCCTGGTCGCCGGGGTCGGCGTGCTCGGCAGCGCCTCGGCGTTCGCAGCGGAACCGGGCACCGGACCCAACCGGCCGTTCGGGAAGTTCGAACTGCTGCTGCTCGGCACCCAGGGCGGCCCGCCGCCCGAACCCGACCGGGCCGGCATCTCGAGCGTCCTGGTCGTCGATGGACGCAGTTATGTGATCGACTGCGGACGGGCATCGGTCACCCAGTACAAGAAGTCCGGGCTCTCGTTCGACTCGCTCGAGGCGATCTTCCTGACCCATCTGCACATGGACCACCTGGCCGACTACTACAACTTCCTGGTGCTGGGCGGACTGCCGTCGAGTCAGAAGAACGACATGATCCGCTCCCAGATCCCGGTCTACGGACCGGGTCCGGCGGGTGGTCTGCCACCTGCCTACGGCGGTGGCGAGGTCGGCACGGTCAATCCGGAGAACCCGACCCCGGGGACGCGTGCCCTCACCGAATATCTCGACCAGGCCTTCGCCTACAGCACGAATGTTTTCATGCGTGACAACGCATTCCGCGACATCCGGGAACTGCGGCGCATCACCGAGATCATGCCGCCGGCCTCGGCCGGTGCGTCCGCGCTCGGTGACACCGCGCCCAGGATGCGGCCGTTCACGGTGATGGAGGACGACCGGATCCGGGTGACCGCGACCCTGGTGCCGCACGGGCCGATCTTCCCGGCGTACGCCTTCCGGTTCGACACCGACTACGGCTCGATCACCTTCTCCGGCGACACCCGGCGCAGCGAGAACCTGATCGAGTTGGCCAGGGGCAGCGACATCCTGGTGCACGAGGCCATCGGTGACCCGCGGAAGTTCGGCATGTCGGACGAGGCGCTGGAGCACATGCTGCAGTCACACGTCCTGGTGGACGAGTGCGGCCCGATCGCGCATCAGGCCGATGTGCCGCACCTGGTGTTCTCGCACCTCGTCGAGTGGGGCAAACCGGTGAACATCGGTGAGTGGACCCGGCTCGGCCGCAAGGGCTACAGCGGCAAGGTCACCGTCGGCCGCGACCTGGACCGGTTCGCGATCAGGCGCTGATCCGCGCCGGCCCGGTCTCGCGCGTTACCCGCACCCACCCCCCCCGGCGATCCAGCGAACCGTCCGTGCAACTCCCTAGCCCTGCGGGGTGAGCTGGATGCACGCACGGTTCGCTGGATCGTCACCTCGGGTAGCGCGCCGGGTGATCCGGTTCCGGTTCGCCGATGGGGCCTCCAGCGTGGCCTGCGAAATTTGCGGCTCGATCGCCGAATCGACCGATCTGGGCACCGATTGGAAATCGAGCCGCAGATTTCGGTGGGGCTGAGCGGGCGGGAGCTCGTGTTCGCGGGGGTGTTCGCGTAATCGGATGGTGGTCCGGTGCGCGGCTCCTGGGCCCGATCTGGAGCTCGGCCGGGGCCCATCTCGACACGCTCGCTGCGCGAGCTACTCGGTGGGCGTGGGGGTGTGGCCGAAGATCGAGAGGCGTACCGAGACGGTCACGGTGGCGCGGTCGGGGACGGCGGGATCGCTGTGGTGGAAGGCATTCGGGCCCATCAGCACCAACCGACGCAGATCCTCCGCAGCCAGGGTGACCTCGAACTCCAGGGGCCGGGTGTCGAGCAGAGCGAGTTCCGGGGTCATGCTGCGCAGCAACCGCTCCTGTTTGCCGGCTTCGACCTCCAGCAGGCCCAGCTCGGTGCGCAGTTCGGCCAGGTGCCGCTCGGTGGGGGTGAGCACCAGCAACCGCCCCTCGGGTGCCAGCATCCGCGCGAAGTCGGTGGGATTGCGGGGCGCGAAGACGCAGAGCAGGGTGTCCGCGACGCCGTCGGCGACCGGGAGACCGGCCCAGGTGTCCGCGACGATCGCCCCGGCCCGCGGCACCCGGGCGGCGCGCCGGCAGGCGTACGCCGACAGGTCGGCCGCGACGCCGCGCGCGTCGGACCCGAGCGCAGCCAACACCCCGGCCAGGTAGTGACCGGTGCCGGCGCCCGCCTCCACCACCCGCGACCCGACGGCCGCGTCGGCGAGCAGCTCCACCAGTGGCCGGAAAGACCCACCGGCAAGGAAATCTGCGCGCGCGGCGACCATCTCGGCGGTATCGGCGTGCGCGGGGGCCGCGTGGCCGAGCAGATTCACATAACCCTGCTTGGCCAGATCGAAACGATGCCCGCCGGTGCACTCCAGCACCCGTTCGGTGACCCGCACCTGCTCCCGGCAGAGCGGGCAGCGCAGCAGGTCGGTGACCTCGGCGAGCACGGTCAGGGGGTTGCCAGGACGCCGCCGTCGACGGGGATCGTCGTCCCGCTGACGTATCCGGCGGCGGGGGAGAGCAGGAAACACGCGACCCGGCCGAACTCGGCGGGGTCGCCGATCCGGCCCAGCGGGATCCGGGCCGCGGTCTGCTGCCGCTGCCGGTCCGGATCGTCTGCCTGCTCCATCGACCACTGCAACCGTTCGGTGGCGATCGACCCCGGCATCAACCCGAAGAGCCGCACACCGCGCGGGCCGAGCTCGGCGGCGTACTGGCTGACCAGATTCGCCAGACCGGGCCGCAACCCGTTCGAGATCGTCAATCCCGGCAGCCAGACCTTCACCGAGGTGGACAGCACCAGGCCGATCGCCAAGTCGTCGGCGGTGCCGAGCTCGACCACCGCATCGATGGTGCGGATCGCGGCCAGGAAGACCGACTCGAACGCGGCCCGCCACTGATCGTCGCTGTTCTCCAACGATTTCCCACCCGGCGGGCCGCCGACCGAGATCATCGCACCGTCGAGCCGGCCGAAGGTGTCCAGGGCCAACCGGCAGGCCTGCTCCGGCACCCCGGGCTCGGCCAGGTCAGCGGTCAGCGTGACCGCCCGATCCTCACCGAGCTGCGCCCGGCGCTCGGCCAACAGCTCCTCACGGCGCGCCACCAGCACCACCCGGGCGCCCTCGGCGACGAGTTGTTCGGCGGTGGCGAAGCCGAGCCCGGAGCTGGCGGCGGTGACCACGAAGACGCGGTCGGTGAGTCCGAGGTCCATGGGTTCGATCGTCCTTTCGGGGGTCAGCGACTGCTGGCATTCTCCTGCTGGCGTACCGAATCCGGGTCCTCATCCGGTCGCGGATCGGTATCGGGGTCCGGGTCGGCCGCGGCCCGCTCCCGCGCGGCGCGCAGCTTGCGGCGATCCCGGATGTCACCGCGGATCAGCACGACCAGGCCGACGACACCGATCACGGTGAACAGGAACCACTGGATCGCATAGGACAGGTGCGGGCCCTCACCGAGGTCGGGCAGCGACAGCGGCTGCAGGCCGCCGGTCTGTTCGGGTTGCACGGTGATCGCCGACAGGTATCCGTTCACCACCGGATAGGGGAGCGCCTTGGCGATCGCGCCGGAGTTGATCAACCGGACCTGGTTGTTCACCGGATCGATCGCGGTGGACTTGCCCTGCTCGTCGCGACGGACGTGGCCGACCACCTCGACCGGACCCGTCGGCGCGGGCGGGAGGGTGTCGGGGATCCGTTGCCCCCGGGGCACCGGGATGAAGCCGCGGTCGACCAGCAGCACCTGACCGCTCTCGGTGCGCAGGGGGGTCACGATCTCGTACCCGGGCTCGGAATTGTTGGCCCGATAGCGCACCTGGAACTGCTGCGAGGTGTCGAAGGTGCCACGGACGCGGACCCGCTGCCACTGGTCGGCGTCGGTGATCCGCTTGGTGAAGACCTGCTCGAAATCCCGGACCGGGGCGGCATCGTTGGTGACCACGATGCGGTTCTGTTCGCGTCGTTCCTCGAGCCGGCGCAACTGCCACTCACCGAGATTGACGAAGGTCACCGCCATCACGGTGGCGAACAGCAGCAGGGCGACCCACCGCAGCCACAACCTCTTCACCCGGCCACCCTACTCGCTGGCACTGCGGCGTACTCAGTCGTCGCCCGGCTCACCCATCGACTGGGCCAACTCGGTGGCCTTCGCGGCGGCGGCGCCCAGGCTCTCCCCGCGGCCGACGGAGACGCCGACCAGGAAGGCGGTCAGTGGAGCGGCGGGCCGGGTGATCTCGTGCGCCGCGTCGCGGGCCAGATCGAGCAGGATGTGCATCGACTCCTCATCGATCCGGTAGCCGTTGTCCAACTGGTCGCTGAGCGCGTCCAACCATTCCTGCAGGCCGACGGAGTCCTCGCCCATCGCTCTCCTCCGCTGTCTTCTCGCCGGTTCGGCGCCGTGGTCGCGCCGTTCAAGGTCCCAGCGATCATGACATGGGCCATCCGGCGGGCCGTCGGCGGCCCCGCCGCCGAGGCCCCGAGGTGCCCGCCCGTAGAATCGACCCATGGCTGAACGCACCCTGTTGCCGCTGGCGGATCGCCACGGTCGAGTCGCGACCGACCTGCGGGTCTCGTTGACCGACCGGTGCAACCTGCGTTGCACCTACTGCATGCCCGCCGAAGGCCTGCCCTGGTTGCCCAAGGACGAGATCCTGAGCAACGACGAACTGCTGCGATTGATCCGGATCGGCGTCGAGCGGCTCGGCATCACCACCGTGCGGTTGACCGGGGGTGAGCCGCTGCTGCGCCCCGACCTGGAGGATCTGGTCGCCGGCATCGCGGCCCTCGAACCGCGCCCCGGGATCGCCCTGACCAGCAACGGCATCGGCCTGGCCCGCCGTGCGGAGGGGCTGGCCGCCGCGGGACTGAACCGGGTGAACATCTCCCTGGACACCCTGCAGCCGGAGGTGTTCCGCCAGCTCAGTCGGCGCAACCGGCTCGGTGACGTGCTGGCCGGGGTCGCCGCCGCACGGCTGGTCGGGCTGGACCCGGTGAAGATCAACACGGTGCTGATGCGTGGGGTGAATCACACCGAGGCGCCGGATCTGGTCGCCTGGGCGATGAAGGAGGGCGTGCAGCTCCGATTCATCGAGCAGATGCCGCTGGATGCCCAGCATGGTTGGGATCGCAGCGAGATGGTCACCGCGGCCGAGGCGATGGAACTGGTCGCCGAGCGCTTCGAGCTGGCCGAGGACGCGGAGGTCGCGGCGGCGCGCGGTTCGGCCCCGGCGGAGTTGTTCCGCGTCGTCGGTACGCCGCATCAGGTCGGCTTCATCGCTGCGGTCACCCGGCCCTTCTGCGGCAACTGCGACCGGGTCCGGTTGACCGCCGACGGGCAGATCCGCAACTGCCTGTTCGCCCGCACCGAATCCGATCTGCGGGCCGCGCTGCGCTCCGGAGCCGAGGACGCCGAGATCGCCGAGCGCTGGCGGATCGCGGTGCTCGGCAAGCTGCCCGGCCATGGCATCGACGATCCGAGCTTCCTGCAGCCGGATCGCCCGATGAGCGCTATCGGCGGATGAGTTCGGTGAAGTGGTCGACGGCGGGCACCGGATCGTAGAAGTGGTGCAGTGCCGCGCGCCAGAGCTGGTAGTCCGCGGACTCCCGGAAGCCGACCGTGTGATCGGTGAGCCGATCCCACTCGACCTGCAGCAGATACTCGTTCGGCCGTTCGACACAGCGCGACAGGCGCAGCGTCCGGAAACCCTGCTGGCGTTCGATGATCGGCACCGCCTCGGCGAACGCCCGCTCGAACTCGGTCTCCCGTCCGGGGCGTACCGGCAGGATCACCGATTCCAGGCAGTCGGTCCGCGAGGTGGTCATGGCGGCACGCTATCGAGATGGGTGACAGCCCCACCGAATGAGTTATAACTTGAGCAGAGTTATAAGGCGATTGGTGGTGTGAGGTGCGTACCCAGCTGTATCGCTCCGGGGCGGGGCTGATGCCGCCCGAACTGGCCGGCCGCGATGACGAGCTGCGCGGCTGGCGGCTTGCCCTCAACGATGCCCGGGTGGTCGGGAGGTTCGCCGGCGGGGATCGCGTCTGGACCGGGTTGCGCGGGGTCGGCAAGTCGGTGCTGCTGCGCCGGATGGCCGACGACGCGCGCGCCCACCACTTCGAGGTGCTGGCACTGCAGGGCGACCAGTCCTCGGCGCTGGTCCGGGCGATCCAGGTGAGCGCCAGCACCCGCGCGGAGAAGGGGATCGGGGCCTGGGGTCGGGCCGCCAAGGCACTCGGCCGGATCACCGCGGTCTCTGCCCAGGGGCCGGTCGGGATCAAGGCCCAGGTCGACTTCGCCGGGCGTACGCCGCCCGATCCGGATCAGGTGCACCCGGCGGCCGTCGCCGAGGTGCTGGCCGACCTGGCGACCGCACTGCGTGACCACGCCGGTGGTGGCCTGGTGCTGATGGTGGATGAGCTGCAGATGTCGCGGCCCGACGACCTGCGCACCCTCGGTGGCGTACTCAACCACCTCAATCAGCATCTCGATCAGGCGCCGATCCTGTTCGTCGGCGCCGGGCTGCCGAACCTGCGGGACCGGATGGTCGGCCCGGATGCGGACCATCCGCTGATCACCAATCCCGAACGGCTCTTCCGCTTCCACCACCTGCCGGCGCATCTCGACGCGGCCGCCGCGCGGGACGCGCTGATCAAACCCGCACTGCGGATCGGGTCCGGCTGGGAACCCGAGGCGGTGGAGCTCGTGCTGAAACGGACGATGCGCTATCCCGCGCATCTGCAGGCGTACGCCGACCTGGCCTGGCAGCGCGGCGCCGGCACCGCACCGGTCACCGGTACCGATGTCGCCGACGCCACCGGGGACGCGGAACTGTTCATCGCCGAGCAGTACCTGGCGCCGCGCTGGAATCGGCTCAGCGACCGGCAGCGGGAATACCTCACCGCACTCGCGGTCTGCGAGGGGCGCGCCGGCTCCGGTGAGGTGGCCGCGGTGCTGGGGCGCCGGGTGGGGGAGGTGAGCTCCTTCCGTGAGGCGCTGATGACCCGCGGTGAGATCTTCGACCCGGCGTACGGCACCGTCGAGCTGACCATGCCGGCGATGCGGGAGTTCGCGCTGCGGCACTATCCGCAGGCCCGTACCCGGGCCGAGGTCGACCTGGTCGCGCCGAAGGTGATGGTCGCCAACCGCACGCAGTGGCTGGCCGAGCGGGCCGAGAAGCGTGGCGAGGTCCCCGAGGAGTTCCCGCCGGAACTGCTGCGCCGCGACGAATGACCCCCGGCACGTTCCCTGAGCGAGGAGCGCAGCGACGAGTCGAAGGGTCAGCGGTCTTCGTCCACCACTTCGCCCGGTACGACCTCGGTGGAGCGTTCGGGCAGGGCGGGACGATCGGTGTCCGGCAGCGGGGCTGCGCGGCTGCCCTCACCGCGCTTGTCGATGACGTTGGCCAGCATCACCGCGATCGCGGGCAGGAACGCCGCCCCGACCAGCAGCACCCAGCGCCCCACACCGCCGATGAAGATCATCCCGATGAAGCAGGCGACGCGGATTCCCATGGTGAGCAGGTAGCGACGCTCCCGGGCCGACAGATCCGAGGACCGGCCCGGACGCACGCTGGTGATCACCGCCTGGGCGCCCCGGGACCGACCGCCGTGCGGGCCCACTCGCGTCGCGCCGTTGCCGGCTCCTGCAGTTGCCATCGCGCCAGCATACGCTGGGCCTTCCGCCGCGCGCATTCCGATCTGTGGCAGGGTTGGGCGCATGACTGCGCAGCCAGAATCCGCCTCGGAATCCGTACGCCCCCAGGCGCCTTCGCGCTCGGTGCTGGTGACCGGCGGCAACAAGGGCATCGGCCGGGCGATCGCCGAACGACTGGCGGCTGCCGGCCACAAGGTCGCCGCCACCTATCGCAGCGGTGAGGTCCCCGACGGGGTGCTCGGTGTGCAGTGCGATGTCACCGACCCCGAGCAGGTCGAGGCGGCGTTCAAGCAGGTCGAGGAGACCAACGGGCCCGTCGAGGTGCTGGTCGCCAACGCCGGTGTCACCGCCGACAACCTGATGATGCGCATCAAGGACGAGGACTGGGACAAGGTCATCGACACCAACCTCGGCGGCAGCTTCCGGGTCGCGCGGCGGGCGGCGCGGCCGATGACCCGGAACCGGTTCGGCCGGATCATCTTCATCTCCTCGGTGGTCGGACTGCTCGGCTCCGCGGGCCAGGTCAACTACGCCGCCTCCAAGGCCGGACTGGTCGGGATGGCCCGCTCGATCGCCCGCGAGCTCGGCTCCCGCAACATCACCGCGAATGTGATCGCCCCCGGCTTCATCGAGACCGACATGACCGCGGCGCTGTCCGAGGACCAGGTCAAGGCCTACCAGCAGCAGATCCCGCTCGGTCGGCTCGGCCAGGTCGACGACATCGCCGCCACCATCGAGTTCCTGGCCTCCGACTCCGCGGGTTACATCACCGGTGCGGTGATCCCCGTCGACGGCGGCCTCGGCATGGGGCACTGAGGACCACCGGCGGATCGGCAGAAAGGCAAGCAGACATGGGAATTCTCGAGGGCAAGAACATTCTGGTGGCGGGCGTCACCCACAACACCTCGATCGGTTACGAGGTCGCACGGATCGCGCAGGCCGAGGGGGCGACGGTCGCGGTCTCCAACTTCGGCAGGGCGATGAGCCTGACCCGTCGGGTGATCCAGAAGCTCGACCCGGTACCGGCGCTGCTCGAGCTCGACGTCACCGACGAGGAGCACCTGAAGCGGCTGCCGGAATCCCTGCGCGCAGAGGGATTCGAGCGGCTCGACGGTGTGGTGCACTCGATCGCCTTCGCCAACCCGGAGACCGCCCTGGGGGGCAAGTTCCTGAGCACCCCGGCCGCCGACGTCGCCGCCGCGGTCGAGGTGTCGGCGTACTCGCTGATGTCGCTCGCGATGGCCTGCAAGCCTCTCTACGGCGAGCAGGCCTCGGTGGTCGGGTTGACCTTCGACGCCACCGTCTCGTGGCCGGCGTACGACTGGATGGGGGTGGCCAAGGCCGCGCTGGAATCCACCAACCGCTACCTCGCCCGCTACCTGGGGGCGGAGGGCGTACGCTCCAACCTGGTCGCGGCCGGGCCGCTGGAAACCCTTGCCAAGAAGGCGATCCCGGGGGCGAACGAGTTCAACGACATCTGGGGTGAGCGGGCCCCGCTCGGCTGGGATCCCAAGAGCAACGAGCCGACCGCCCGCGCCGTGGTCGCCCTGCTCAGCGACTGGTTCCCGGCCACCACCGGGGAGATCGTGCACGTCGACGGTGGCCTGCACGCGATGGGCGCCTGAGGCGGCGCCCGCGGTCCTGATCCGTTGCGGCCTCGCGCGACCGGGCTGCTGCCTCGGCCTGCCGGCGCGCTTCCGTGGGATCGCCTCTTCGAGGACTGACCCCCGACGAGGTTGACGCCGTCAAGATAGGCACCGGTGTCTCGGCGGCGCACGCTGAGGTCCATGACAGACACACATGCCGAGAACGCACCGAGTGCGCAGCAGCTGATTGCCCCCGCGGGCCTGGCCGGAGTGATCGTCGCGGACACCGCCATCGGCGATGTGCGCGGGAACGAAGGCTTTTTCCACTACCGGCAGTACGACGCCACCCAGGTTGCAGAGCACCGCAGCGTCGAGGATCTCTGGCACCTGCTGCTGCGCGGCACGCTGCCGACCGCCCCCGAACTGGGCGGCTGGCGTGCACAGGTTCACGATGCCCTGAGCATCGACGAGCAGGTCCGCGATCGGCTCACCGCGGTGCTCCGCGCCGGGGCCGGTACCGACCTGATGGCCGCGCTGCGGACCGGTGTCTCCGCCTTCGGCGCGATCAGTGGGGAACGCCCGCTGTGGGACCTCGACGAGGAACAGCGCACCGCCGGCGCGATGCGGGTCGCCGGGCTGATGCCCTGGTTGGCCGCTGCGGCGTACGCCGTCGGGGAAGGTGCCGAGCCGCGCGCACCGCGCCCGGAACTCGGCTACGTGGGCAGCTACCTGTGGCTGGTGACCGGACGAGAACCGGGGGAGCGGGAGATCACCGCTCTCGGCCGTTATCTCGGCCTGACCGCCGATCACGGTTTCAACGCCTCGACCTTCACCGCTCGCGTCGTCGCCTCCACCGGCGCCGACCTGGCCGGGTGTGTGGCGGCCGCGATCGCCGCGCTGTCCGGGCCGCTGCACGGTGGCGCACCGAGTCGGGCGCTGGATGCGCTGGACGAGATCGGTACGCCGGACCGGGCCGCGGAGTGGACCCGCGCGCAGTTGGCCGCCGGTGAACGGGTGATGGGTTTCGGGCACCCCGTCTATCGCACCCGGGATCCGCGCTCGGAGTTGCTCAAGCGGACGGCCGCCGAACTCGGTGGGCCGATGGCCGAACTGGCGCTCGCGGTCGAGGACGCGGTGGTCCGCGAACTGGACGTGCACAAGCCCGGTCGCGCCCTGCGCGCGAACGTCGAGTACTACGCGGGCGTGGTGATGCAGGAGTGCGGCATCCCGCGTGCCCTGTTCACCCCCACCTTCACGATCAGCCGGACCATCGGTTGGACCGCGCAGATCCTGGAGCAGGCGCGGTTGCGCAAGATCATCCGGCCGAGCGCGCGGTACATCGGACCGGAGGCCCCGCAGCCGTTGCCGCAGCCCTGAGGGACGGCACACTGGGGGGTGTGCCCGAGGATCTGGTCAGCACCGCCGAGGCGGCCGCGCTGCTCGGCGTACGCCGGGAGACGGTGTACGTCTACGTGAGCCGCGGCCTGCTGACGCGGATCTCGGATACCAGCCGGCATCAGGGGTCTCGGTTCCGGCGGGCCGAGGTGCTCGCCCTGCGGGATCGGCGGCGACGGCCACGCGCCGGTGTCTTCGAGGTGGCCGTGGAGACCACGATCAGCGAGGTCACCCCGGACGGCCGGCTGTCCTATCGGGGGCACTCGCTGGCCGACCTGCTGGACGGGCGGGGGTACGAATCGGTCGCCGAGCTGCTCTGGCAGTGCGGGCGACTCGACTGGACGCCCGACGCGGTCTCCCAGCAGGCCGCCGCGACGGCCCGGCAGTTCCCGGCGGCTCCCGCGGCGAACCGGGTACGCCTCGCCGTCGCTGCCCTCGGCTGCCTCGATCCCGTCCCGGGTGACCCGCTCGCGCCGGCGGTCCTGGCGTCCGTCGGGCCCCGGGCGCTCAACGCGGCAGTGGATGCCGTGGATGCGGTCGGGGTACCGACCGGGGCCGGCAGCCTGGCGGAACGGCTCGCGGCCGCGCTCGGTACCCCCGACGTCGAGCTGGTGAACGCGGCGCTGATCTGCCAGGCCGATCACGAACTCGCCACCTCGACGATCGCGGCCCGCGTCGCGGCCGGCGCGCGCAGCGGACCCTACGAGGTGGTGGCCGCCGGACTGGCGGCGATCGCCGGGCCGCGGCACGGGGCGGCGACCATGCTCGCCCGGGAACTCCTCGACCTGGTGCTCACCGACGGGATCGAGGCCGCACTCGAGCGACCGGGCGTGGGGGCGAGCTGGCGCGACGGCCTGCCGGGTTTCGGACACATCGTCTACCGGGCACCCGATCCGCGCGGAGTGGTGCTGCTGGACCTGATCCGGGACCGCGACCCCGAACTCGCGGAACTGGTCGACCGGCTCTCGCTGGCGGTGTTGCGGGAGCGATCACTGTGGGCCAATGCCGACCTGGCCCTGGCGGCCATGGAGATCGCCCTCGAACTCGCCCCAGGCAGTACCGCAACGATCTTCGGTATCGCCCGGATCGCCGGCTTCCTGGCACATGCCACCGAGGAATCGCTGTACCCGTTGCGATTCCGGCCGCGGGCGTCCTACGTGGGCCCGCGGCCCTGACCGCCGCGGGGGCATTCGTGGGTTCAACAACTGATGTGCACTCTCGATCCGTGGCCCAGACGGAAGCTTGCGCTGAGGGCGGCGAGACAGAGCAGGGCGGCCGCGGTTGCCGGGATCCAGGCGACACCGGGACCGTCGGCCAGCACACCGCCGAGGGCGGCGGCCGCGGCGGTGCCGAGATAGAGGCCGCTGATGTTCAACGAGACCGCGGTCATCGGCGCGTCCGGGGCGGCTTCCATCGTGCTGGCCTGCAGGGGCGGATTCAGCGCCCAGGCGAACACCGACCAGAGTCCGATCCCGACGAGCAGGGCCGGCAGCGGGCTCGCGATCCCAACCAGGACGGCGATTCCGGCCAGGACCACGGCGTGCCCGCCGACCACTGCGAGTCGTGCTGAGCGGCCGCCGAGTTGGTCGGCCAGCCAGCCGCCGAAGAACGCCGACGGTACCCCGATCAGGCCGACCTCGAGGAGCACCCAGGGAATCGCGGACTCGTCTGCTCCGGCGCGCAGCAGCAGCGGCGCCAGATAGGTGTAGAACATCAGACCGCCAGCACCGCAGAGGAAGACCGCCAGCAGCAGGCGTACCACCGCCGGACGGCGCAAGGGCGACAGCCGAGCCGCCAACCCCAGCCGAGGCGATCCCGGCAGCCGCGGCATGGTGAGCGCCAGCAGCAGTCCCGCCGCTGCGCCAACGATCGCCACCAGCACGAAGGTCGCGCGCCAGCCCCAGTGACCACCGGCCCAGGCCCCGGCCGGTACCCCGGTGAAGAGTGCGGTGGTCAGTCCCGCCGTGACCATCGACAGATAACGACCCGCCTGGCCCTCGGGTGCGCCCTGGGCCGCCGCGGCGAACGCGGTCGAGGAGACGACGGCCGCTGCGAGACCGGCCAGTATCCGCAATGCCATCAGCGTTCCGTAACCCGGCGCGACCGCGGCCAGTGCATTGGCGAGCACGAAGACGGAGAGCCCGCCGAACAGGACGCGGCGGCGAGGTAGTGGGTCGAAGAGGACGCCCAGGACGGGCGCCCCGAGGGCGAACGCCAGGGCGAAGGCGGTGACGAGTTGGCCGGTGGCGCCGACCGGTACGCCGAGGTCGGTGCTGATCTGTGGCAGCACGCCGGCGATCACGTACTCATCGGTGCCGAGGGCGAGGGTGGCCAGGAACAGGCCGAGGGTCCAGGTGGGGTGGCGCATGATTTCAAATCCGTTGTTCGTTGTTCGTCGAACATCGAATAAGGACGTTAGTGGAAAGATGGGGTCATGGCCAACGCTGAGCACCCGGATCTCGCCGAGGTTCCGCTGATCACCGTGTTGTCGGCGCTGTCGGACCCCCTGCGGATGGGCATCGTGCGGTTGCTCGCCGACGGTGCCGAGCGGCAGTGGGGGGAGCTGGACGCACCGGTCTCCAACTCCACGCTCAGTCATCACCTGAAGGTGCTGCGCTCCGCCGGTGTCACTCGCACTCGGATGGAGGGCACGCGCTGCTTCGTCCGCCTGCGCGCCGACGAGCTCACCGATCGGTTTCCGGGGCTGCTCGACAGCGTTCTCGACGTCGAGGCGCACGGAGCGACCGAGGTCGGCGTCAAGGGCTGACGCCCTGTTCGGCCGGCCGGCGCCTCAGCGGCCGGTCCAGCTCACTGCCGCACACAGCGAATCGATCGCGGCCCGGCGCACCTCGGTCAGGGTCCGCGCCCGCGCCTGCACGGCATGGGAGTGCAGCACCCCGCCGTCGTCGTCCAGCGCGGCCTCGGTGGCCTGCACCAGCAACCAGGCCCGCGCCGCCGCCTGCTGTGACCGCGAGCCATAGCCGGCGGGCAGGCTCAACCCGGTCACCTCCGGGCGTTCGCTGGGTGCGAGCTCCAGTTCCTCCAGCTCCCGGCCGGCGCCGAGCACCACCTCCCGCAGCGCCCGGTCGGCCTCCGCCGCGGTCAGCGTGAGTCGCGGCGGGCGGGCCGCGGCGATCCGCCACTGGATCGCCGGGCCGACCCGATAGGGCAGCCAGGCATGCGAACCGGTCGCCGAGAGCACCACCGCACCGGCCTCGATCGCGGCCGCGTTCAGCGCGGGCGGGCCGGTCAGCGCGCCGGTGGCTCCGGGGCGGGGCAGCACCAGCACCCAGTCGGCGTCCACCAGCAGCAGCGCCGCCCGCAGCGCCTCGTCCAACTCGCTGGCCCGGAAGGGATCCAGCCCGAGCAGCCCCTCGGGGTCGGTGACGTGATGGGCCGCGTCATCGTCCACCACGGCGCGCGCCGCCACCTCCGCGCTCAGCGGGGTGTGCCGCAGGGCATTCAGGTGAGCGGTCAGGCGTACCGCGGCAAGGGTGTCCATCCCGACAAAGATACGTGGCCGGCGTTGATAGGTTTGCCCGCATGGCCCCTGTCGTTGAACTTGCCGATGTCAGCATCGTCCGGGGTGGCGCCACCCTGCTCACCGATATCGATTGGCAGATCGACGAGACCGACCGGTGGGTGGTGATCGGCCCGAACGGCGCCGGCAAGACCACCCTGTTGCAGGTGCTCGCGGCCCAGCTGCATCCGACCACCGGCGTGGTCGGCCTGCTCGGTGAGGTGCTCGGCGCGGTCGATGTGTTCGAGCTCCGGCCGCGGATCGGTGTCACCTCCGCCGCGCTCGCCGACCGGATCCCGCGCGGCGAGGCGGTCCGCGATGTGGTCGTCTCGGCCAGCTATGCGGTGATGGGACGGTGGCGCGAGGAGTACGACGAGATGGACCACGCCCGCGCCGCCGAACTGATGGAACAGCTGCGCGTCGACCAGCTCGCCGACCGGACCTTCGGCACCCTGTCGGAGGGGGAACGCAAGCGGGTGCAGATCGCCCGGGCGCTGATGACCGACCCGGAACTGCTGCTGCTCGACGAGCCCGCCGCCGGCCTCGATGTCGCCGGCCGCGAATCCCTGGTCCGCACCCTGGGTGAGCTGGCCACCGATGAGTACGCCCCGGCGAGTGTGCTGGTCACCCATCACGTCGAGGAGATCCCCGCCGGGATGACCCACGCGCTGCTGCTCAAGCAGGGCCGGATCGTCGCCGCCGGGCCGATCGCCGAGACCCTCACCGATGAGTCGATGAGCAGCACCTTCGACCTGCCGCTGACGATCACCCACACCGATGGGCGGTGGGCCGCCCGGGCCCGCTGACACCCGGAGCGATCGTGGACAAGAACCTCACCGACTGGCTGGGTGCCCATCCCTGGTCCTGGTGGCTGACGCTGGTGCTGCTCTGTCTTGCGGTGGAGCTGTTGGAGCGCCGCTGGTACGCCGTCGCCTGCGCGATGGGTGCCGGGGTGGCCGCGGTGATCGCCTGGGTGGCGCCGACACAGTTCTGGTTCCAGGCCGGATTCGGTGCCGCCGCGGCGCTGGCCGGCGTGCTGGTGGTGTCCCGCCTGCCGGCCGGGCCCGCCGCGCCGGCCCGGCGGCGGCAATGACCTGGGTCGATCTGCTGCTGGCCGCCATCGCGGGCGTCTGGGCGGGCATGATCAACACCGTCGTCGGCTCCGGCAGCCTGGTCACCTTCCCCACCCTGCTGGCGCTCGGCCTGCCGCCGGTGATGGCGAACACCACCAACAACATCGGCCTGGTACCGGGCAGCATCTCCGGCACCGTCGGCATGCTGCCCGAGGTGAAGGCGCTGAAGCACGAGCTGATCCGGCTCGGTCCGCTCGCGCTGCTCGGCGGGCTGGCCGGGGCGTTGCTGCTGCTCTGGCTGCCGTCCTCGGCCTTCGACACCATCGTGCCGATCCTGATCGCTATCGGCTGCATCCTGGTCGTGCTGCAGCCCTGGCTGACCCAGAAGATGGCCGCCCGCGCCGGGCGGTTGGCCGCCGAGGGCCGGCCGCCGTCGTCCCGGAAACCGTGGTGGCCGCTGCCGGCGATCGCGCTGAGCTCGACCTATGGCGGTTATTTCGGCGCCGCGCAGGGCCTGTTGCACATGGCGATCCTGTCGCTGGCGATGCCCGACGAGTCCTGGCCGCGGCTGAACGCGCTGAAGAACGCGCTGGCGAGCATCATCAACTTCACCGCCGCGATCGTGTTCATCCTGGTGGCGCCGGTGTCCTGGCCGTATGTCGGGGCGCTCGCGGTGGGATCGGTGATCGGCGGGCAGCTGGGCGCCCGGGTGGGACGCAGACTGCCCGCTGTGGCGTACCGGGTGATCATCGTGGTGATCGGCGTGATCGCCATCATCAACCAGCTGGTGAAGTAGCCTCCCGTGGTGCTGATTCCGATCACCGACCCCGCCGACGACCGGCTCGCCGACTATGTACGCCTCCGCGAGACCTCGCTGCGGCGCCACCTGGAGAGCGAACAGGGGTTGTTCATCGCCGAGGGCGAGAAGGTGATCCGGCGGGCCGTGGAGGCCGGGTACCAGCCGCGCTCGTTCCTGCTGGCCGAGCGTTGGCTGGCCGGGTTGGCGGATGTGCTCGACCGGCACCCGGAGGTGCCGGTCTATCTCGTCACCGAGGAACTCGCCGAGCAGGTGACCGGTTTCCATGTGCACCGCGGGGCGCTGGCGTCGCTGCACCGGACGACGCGCTGGACCGTCGCCGAGCTGCTGGGGCAGGGGTCGGCCGGGCGGTCGCGGATCGCGGTGCTGGAGGATCTGGTCGACCACGCCAACGTGGGCGCGGTGTTTCGGAGCGCCGCGGCGCTCGGCGTCGATGCGGTGCTGGTGACGCCCCGGTGTGCCGATCCGCTGTACCGGCGGTCGATCAAGGTGTCGATGGGCACGGTCTTCCAGGTGCCGTGGGCGCGGATCGATCCCTGGCCGCGGGGGATCGGGCTGCTCAAGGACGCCGGTTTCGTGGTCGCCGGGATGACGCTGGGGGAGGGTGCGATCACCCTCGATGAGCTCGTTGCCCAGGACCACCAACGGTTGGCGCTGGTGTTCGGTACCGAGGGCCACGGGCTCACTGCGGGTACGGATCGCCAGCTCGATGCCCGGGTGCGGATCCCGATGATGAACGGGGTGGATTCGTTGAACGTTGCGGCGTCGTCCGCTGTGGCGTTCTATGTGACGAGATAACGCCTGCCAGGGGGATAGGAAGTGCAGAAATGTCGAATGACCTGAAACGAGGCGTCCCCAGAGTAGGAAATCTGTCTGGCTTCAACGTGCAGGTTGCGCTGCAACTCGGTGATACAGGCATCGAGGTCACTGTGCCATGGCCGGACCCGGAGAGTCCCTACATGCGGTGGTTCACCGACGCTGCGGGCATTCGTGTCGGTGCGGCCCGTGAGATCTCGCAGTCAATGCCTCGTCGTGTGCTATTTAGCGATTCATACGGGTCGGTGCTACTCATCTATTGTCGGCCGGTCGCATATCACCGCAACATCGTCGGTCCCGGCACGGGGACGTTGCGTGCTCGGGCGGCCATCATGTCGGTTGGTGAAGATCTGGAGTTCGATAGGCCACACGGCATCGAGACCGAGATTTCAGGTTTACGTGCCTGGCTCGGCATGACGTCGTGGAGTCGAGCGTACGGCGTCAAGGATGATCCGACTGGGATTGCACTGACGTCCCAGAGTCCACCTGCCGTCGACATCGGCACCTACACGCGAGTTCAGATCTCCTTTCGTCCGAATTGGCGGATTACCTCAGATGAGAGCGGAAACCAAGTCCTGTCGGATCTGCTCGGTGTGGTGACGCGGAGCGAAGAACCGCTGGGCTGGGACGCGCATCTTCAACTGCATCGTGCCGTCCGGGACCTCCTGGTGATCTCCCGCTGGCATGCCGAATCGTGCATTGAGGTAAAGGCTCTACGCATGGATGACCTGGTCGTAATGGACGACGCAGAACGCGGTGCAGAATGGCGAGCTGTCGTTGTCGCAGAGGATCAGAGAGCGCGCGAGCCTACGCACTTCCTCCCACATCTGATCTGCTACGACGAGCTGGGGCCAGAGGGAGTTCTCCGGTGGATAGCTCTGCGCGATGGATTCGCACGAGCCCTGGACCCTGTTATCAGCAGCGTTGGTCTTCGTGGGACCACTGCGCAGACGTTGCTGGCCCATACGGGCCCAGGCCTCGAAGCACTGGGTTACCTGCTGATGAGGCGTGACGGCGTGGGGAAGGCCAAGGCAGCCGGCGTCAGCCTCGGACCGCGCTTTGATCGGATCCTGCATGACGTCGGTGACAGTCTGCCGTTCGACGGACCAACTTGGGCCAAGACCACGATCGAGGCATACAACGGATTGAAACACGCCAATCGGGAGGAGCCCGACGTCATTGATGTGTTGAACGCCTGGCGCCAGAGTGTCGTGGTTGTCCGGGCTTGGGTCGCGATCGAACTCGGAGTCCAGATGAAGGACGTCAAGGCGCGTCTGGCCGAGGATCCGAGGCGGTTTCCCTATTTCGAAGTGGGTGCAGAGGCGTATGACGTGGCCACTAGCGACACGGAGGAGTAGGTACCAAGGGTTGGTAACATGGCTCCATGGGTGCCAACACGTCGATCAGCTTGGATGATCACTTCACCGAGTTCCTCGCGCGCGAGGTCGCAACGGGCCGTTATCGATCGGCCAGTGAGGTTGTGCGCGCGGGTCTGCGGCTGCTGGAGGACCAGGAGGCGCAGATGTCCGCGCTTCGCGCTGCCCTCGTCGCTGGTGAGGACAGTGGTGAGCCGGAGGAGTTCGACTTCGATGCGTTCATCGCTGCGAAGAAGTCGTGAGCCGCTACCGGCTCACGCCGGCTGCCCAGCGAGATCTGTCCTCAATCTGGGACTACACGCAGGAGCGCTGGGACGTCGACCAGGCGGAGACCTACGTGATGGAGATCAGGGCCGCCATCGAGCGTGCCGCGGAAGATCCGAGACGCGGCCGGGCATGTGATGAGGTCCGGGCAGGTTATCGACGGTACGCGATCGGCAGCCATCAGATCTTCTATGTCGAGAGACCTCAGCGGATCGACGTGATTCGCATTCTCCATCAGCGGATGGACCCGAATCGGCACCTGTGAATGGCAGGTTAATGATCAATCCCCGCTACCGCGGGAATCTGCGATCTTCGGCTGCTCGGCGACGCCGGCGCCCGGGGCGGTCCAACTCGCCAGCAGCCGGAGCCGTTCCTCATCGGCGCTACCGGGTTCGGCGGTGTAGAAGGACAGGTCCTGCCGGGTCCGGCCCTGGGCCGAGAGCGTCACGGACTGGTAGGTCAGCTCGAGCTCGCCGACCTCGGGGTGCCGCAGCCGCTTGATCCCCTCGTGGCGGATCCGGATGTTGTGGGCGGCCCAGAAGGCGCTGAACTCCTGGCTCGCGGTCGACAGCTCGCCGATCAGCTCGCGCAGCGGCTTGTCATCGGGGTTGCGGCCGGCCTCGGCGCGCAGCAGGGCGACGGTGGCCGCGGACCCGGATTCCCAATCCACGAAGAAATCCTTTGAACCCTCGTCGAGGAAGTGGTATCGCGCGAAGTTCGGCACGCCACCGTGCGCAGCGGTGGTCGCACTCGCGAACATCGGCGCATGCAGGGCCCGGCCCAGTGCGTTCGACCCGATCACATCCAGTCGACCATTGCGGACGAACGCCGCCGACATGGTGACCGAGTCGAGCATCCACTGCGTCTGCGGGCTCAACGGCACCTCCCGGCGACGGGGCGTCCGGCGATGCGCGGGCTTGGCGGCCCGGGCCAGATCGTGCAGATAGGTGCGCTCGTCCTCATCGAGCCGCAGCGCCTCGGCGACCGCGTCGAGCACCTCGGCCGAGACCTCGGCGATGTGACCCTTCTCGAGCCGGGTGTACCACTCGGTGCTCACCCCGGCCAGCACCGCGACCTCCTCGCGGCGCAACCCCGGTACCCGGCGTCGGGCACTGGTCGGCAACCCGACCTGATCGGGCGTCAGCCTGGCCCGTCGGGTGGCCAGGAAATCCCGGATGTCGGCTCGATTGTCCATGTGTCAACGATAGAAGCGAATCCTCACCCGAGGGGGGTCGAGCCTGTACCCCCGATAAACCGGACCTTTTTCACCCGCGGGAAGCGGGCTGGAATGACTGGTGTCCGATCAACCGCAACCAGTTCTCAAGGATCCCATGTCCCCACAGGCCAACCGGCTGCCGCTCGTCGTCCACGTCCTGGCGTTGGGCACCTTCTTGATGCTCACCACCGAGTTCGTGATCGCCGGCATCCTCCCCGAACTCGCCACCGACCTGCAGATCTCGGTCGGCCAGGCGGGATCGCTGATCACCGTCTTCGCGATCGGCATGATCATCGGCGCACCGCTGATGACCCTGCTCACGCTGCGCATCTCCCGGAAGCTCACCCTGCTCCTCGCGCTGATCGTGTTCATCACCGGCCACGTCTTCGTCGCCCTCGGCACGGACCTGCGACTGCTGATGATCGCCCGGTTCGTGACCGCCCTCGCCACCGGCGCGTTCTGGGCCGTCGCCGCCGTGGTCGCCTCGTCCGCGGCCGGGCCGGCGCTGCGCTCCCGCGCGGTCGGCGTCGTCGGCGCGGGCGGATCGCTGGCCACCGTGCTCGGCGTGCCACTCGGCACCTTCGTCGCCCAGCACCTTGGCTGGCGCGGCACCTTCTGGGCGCTCGGGGCGGCCGCGGTCGTCGCGATGATCTGCATCGCCCGCCTCGTCCCACAGGACCCACCCCAGCAGCAGACCGTCGGCATCCGCGCCGAGCTGGCCGACCTGCGCTCCGGACGGCTCTGGCTGGTGCTCACCGCCTGCATCGCGACCTGCGGCGGCGTACTCGCCACCTATTCGTTCATCGCTCCGATCCTGATCGACCGAGCCGGTGTACCCGGCACCCTCGTCCCGCTGGTGCTGACCGGCTTCGGGCTCGGCTCGTTCACCGGCACGCTGATCGCCGGCCGACTCGGTGACACCCGCCCGCACCTGGTGACGATCGTGACGCCCGCCGTCACCACGCTGATCCTGCTCGCGCTGACGCTGCTCGCCGGATCGGCCTGGGTCACCGTCGTGCTGGTGGTGCTGCTCGGTCTGTTCGGCCTGAGCGCCAACACCGTGCTGATCCATCTTGCCGTCGGGTACGCCGGCCGCGCCGCCACGCTCGGCTCGGCGCTCAGCGTCGCCGCGTTCAACGCCGGTACCGCCATCGGCACCGCACTGGCCGGTGCGGCCCTGACCACCCCGCTCGGTCTCACCGGGCCGCCATTGGTGGGCACCGTCGTCATCGCCCTCACCCTGATCCCCACCATCGCACTCGCGCTGCTCGCCCGGCGCCGCCAGCCGGTCGCCGAACCGGTTGCCCTGGCGCACTGACCCTCGCGTACATCTCAACCACAGAAGGAAAACCCATGCGCGCAACCCTGATGCACTCCGCCGGCGACGTCCGCATCGAGAATGTCCCGGACTCCCGGATCGAACAACCCGCCGACGCCCTGGTGCGGATCACCGCATCCTGCATCTGCGGATCGGACCTGCACCCCTATCGCTCGATGACCGCCGAGGGCGGCCCGGCCCGGATGGGACACGAGCTGATCGGTGTCGTCGAAGAGGTCGGTGCGGAGGTCACCATGCTCGCCAAGGGTGACCTGGTGGTGTCCCCGTTCGCGATCTCGGACAACGTCTGCGAGTTCTGCCGGGAGAACCTGCAGACCTCCTGCAGCCATCACGAGGCGGGATTCTGGGACGGCATCGCCGATGAGGGCGGCCAGGCCGAGGCGGTCCGCGTACCGCTCGCCGACGGCACCCTGGTCAAGCTGCCCGTCGCCGAGGATTCGGCGCTGATGCCGTCGCTGCTCACCCTGGCCGACGTGTTCGGCACCGGCTACCACGCCGCGAAGATGGCCGGGGTGAAGCCGGGGGACCGGGTCACCGTGATCGGCGACGGCGCGGTCGGGCTGATGGCGGTGCTGTCGGCCCGCCGCTTCGGGGCCGAGCAGATCATCCTGATGGGCCGGCACCGCGAGCGGACCGAGCTGGGACGCGAGTTCGGTGCCACCGACATCGTCGCCGAACGCGGCGAGGAGGGCATCGCCAGGGTTCGCGAACTCACCGGCGGCCACGGCTCGCACGCCGTCCTCGAGGCCGTCGGGCACCTGCCCGCCTACGAACAGGCGATCGGCTCGGTCCGCCCCGGTGGGGTGATCAGCCGGGTCGGAGTGCCGCAGTACGTCGACGCGCCGGTCGGGTTCGCCAGCCTGTTCGGCCCGAATGTCCGACTGGCCGGGGGACCGGCCCCGGTGCGGGCGTACATCGAGGAACTGCTGCCCGCCATCCTCGACGGCACCATCGAACCCGGCAAGGTCTTCGACGCCAGCACCGACCTGGCCGGCGTACCCGACGGCTATCGCGACATGGACCAGCGGCACAGCCTGAAGGTTCTGATCCGTCCCTGACCGGCGCGATCAGGCCCCGGCGAGCAGTCCCCGCAGCACGATCCGGATCGACCGCTCCAGCGACCCGGTGAAACCTTCGGGCAGGAAGGTCAACCGCGGGTCGGCGGCGTAGGCGTCCTGGACCGCCTGCGGTGGATGGGAATGCGTCCACAGCGCGCCGACCAGCAGCAGGATCGTCCGGATCGCCTCACCGACAGCCTGGTCACTGAGCTCGGGCAGCAGTGCCTGGACCGCTGCGCCCAGCTCGACCAGCAGCGGGTAACCGGCCAGCTTGTAACTGGTGATGGTCTCGGTGGACACGTTGTGCTCCAGCACCGCGGCCTGGGAGCTGATCAGCTCGCACAGCATCGGCTGGGCGGCGAAGGCAGCGGCCAGCGCCGCGGCGATGCCGGCGACCCGGTCCGGGGCGGGGGCGTCGGCGTCGACGGCGGCCGGCAACTGCTCGGCGGTCTCGGCGAAGAAGTCGCGGGCGAGGCTCAGCTGCAGCTCCAGCAGGACCGCCTCGCGGGACTCGAAATAGCGCAGCACATTGGATTTCGCCAGGCCGACCCGGCGGCTCAGCTCGTTCAGGCTGACCTCGGAGACCGGCATCTCGGCCAGCATCGAGGCGGCGGTCTCGAGGATCGCCCGGCGCCGGATCTCCCGCTGCTCATCGCTGCGGGCGCGCTGGAAGGTGGTCATGTCGGCAGTCTACAGACCCCCGGTCTCTTGAAAACAGACCTGCGGTCTTCTAAATTAGGAACCATCGGTTCGTTACCTGACGGGCCGTTCCCGACAGCAGAGGACCCCAGCAGATGGACACCAGCACAACCGCCAAGGTCGCCCTCGTCACCGGTGCCTCCTCCGGCATCGGCGAGATCGCGGCACTGCAACTGCAGCAGGCCGGTTTCATCGTGTACGCCGCGGCCCGGCGGACCGAGCGGATGGCCGGGCTGAGCCGGGCCGGGGTGCGCACCATCGCCCTCGACGTGACCGACGAGGCCTCCTCGAGCGCCGCCGTCGACACGGTGCTCGCCGAACAGGGCCGGATCGATGTGCTCGTCAACAATGCCGGTTACGGCTCCTACGGTGCGCTCGAGGACGTCCCGCTGACCGCGGCGCAGGCCCAGCTCGATGTCAACGTGCTCGGCCTGGCCCGGCTGATCCAACTGGTGCTGCCGGCGATGCGATCGCAGCGCAGTGGGACGATCATCAACGTCAGTTCGATGGGCGGCCACTTCGCCACCCCGCTCGGCTCCTGGTACCACGCCAGCAAGTACGCGGTGGAGGGTCTCAGTGACGCGCTGCGGCTCGAACTCGACCGGTTCGGCATCGACGTGGTGGTCATCGAACCCGGTTCGATCCGCTCCGAGTGGGGCACGATCGCGGCGGCGAAGGTGCGCGAGTTCTCCGGCGGTGGCCCGTACGCCGCAGCGGCCGAGGCGACCGCCAGGAACCTGGACGCCACCTCCCAGCCGGGGTACCGGTTCGGCTCGGAGGCAGAGGTCGTCGCGGCCGCGGTGGTGAAGGCGGCGACCGCCCGCCGACCGCGGACCCGTTATGCGGTCGGCCGCGGTGCGAAGCCGATGATCACCCTGGCCCGGTTCCTGCCGGATCGGGTCTTCGACGCCTTGATCAAGCGGGTCACCGGGGTTGCGGGCTGACGGGGAGTTCATCTCGACACGCCGCCATTGCTCCGCTTCGCTGCGCATGGCGGCTACTCGATGAGCGTGGGGAAATCCACCCCTGGACTGATGAACGGCGCCGAGCGAGCCCCTAGGGTTGCGGGGTGTCGATCAGTGCCATCCATGACTGGGGCGTGCGCCATCGGTGGGTCGTGGACCTCGGGTGGGCGCTGCTGGCCGCGCCCGTCTTCCTGGTCTCGGCGATCGCGATCGACCGCGGCCCGACCCCCGGGATCTGGTATGCGCTGTGGGGGCTGCTGTTCGCGCTGCCGATCGTGTTCCGCCGCATCCGCCCGGACCTGGCCGCCGGGCTGGCGGTCGTGCCGCACGTCATCCAGCTGATCATCAGCAACGAACCCCAGTTCGGCAACGCGGTCGTACCGATCGTGCTGCACTCGGTCGCCGCCCGGTCAACGCTCCGGTGGGCACGGGTCTGGCTCGCGGTCGCCCTGCTCGGTGCGGTCGCGGCGGCCGTGGACTGGTCCCGCGGGATCCCCGGTGCCGAGGCCTGGATCGTGCGGGCGGTCATCTTCGGCAGCGCCGCCGCACTCGCCCTGGTGGGCTGGTTCGCCGGGCTGCTGGCGCGCGCACAGATCCGGTCCCACCAGGCGCTGCGGGAACGCACCGAGGCGCTGGAACGTGAACGGGAGCAGGGAATCCGGCTCGCCGCCAGCGAGGAACGCAGCCGGATCGCCCGCGAGATGCACGACCTCGTCGCGCACTCGCTCTCGGTGGTCGTGGTGCAGACCGACGGTGCCCACTACCTGGTCACCTCCGATGCCGATCCGCAGACCCGGCTGGCCGCCGCCGAACGCGCGCTCACCGTGATCGGCGACACCGCCCGAACCGCACTCAACGACACCCGGCGGCTGGTCGGCGTACTCCGCGAACCCGGCCGTGCGGAACTGGAACCCGGGGCCCGGCTGGACGAACTGCCCGACCTGATCGCCTCCGTCCGCACCGCCGGCCTTCCGGTCGAACTCACCATCACCGGTGAACCGCCGGCCGCGAATCAGCGCGACGAGGCGGCCGAGCTGGCGGCGTACCGGATCGTCCAGGAGGCGCTCACCAATGTGCTGCGCCATGCCGGCCCGGCCCGCGCCGAGGTGCGCCTCAGCCATCTGAGGAACGCGCTGGAGGTGGAGATCCTGGACGACGGAACCGGCAGTACGCCCACCCAGGCAGAGAAACCGGCCATCGGCGGCAACGGTCTGGTAGGCATGCGGGAACGGGTCGCGGCCTTCGACGGTGAGCTGGAAACCGGCAACCGGCCGGAGGGCGGTTACCGGGTGTGGGCGCGGATCGAGCTGCCGCGCAGAAAGGTGGGACGAGACGATGGCTGATCAGATCCGGCTGCTGCTGGCCGATGACCAGCAGATGGTCCGGGCCGGATTCCGACTGGTACTGGACGCCCAGCCCGATATGGAGGTGCTCGGCGAGGTCGGCGACGGTGTCGAGGCGGTGGCCGCCTGCCGCGCCACCCCGCCACCGGATGTGGTGCTGATGGACATCCGGATGCCCCGGATGGACGGAATCGCTGCCACCGAACGGATCGTGGCCGCCAACCCCGACATCCGGGTGCTGGTGCTGACCACCTTCGATCTGGACGAATACGTCTATGCCGCCCTGCGTGCCGGGGCATCCGGTTTCCTGCTCAAGGACGCCGGCCCGCACGATCTGCTGGCCGCGATCCGCGCGGTCCATGCCGGGGACGCGGTGGTCGCACCGGCGCCGACCAGACGGCTGATCGAGCGGGTGCTGCCGGGGTTGCCGTCCGGGTCGGAGGAACGGCACCGGGCCGAGGACCGGCTGGCACCACTGACCGCACGCGAGCGCGAGGTGCTGATCGCGGTCGGTCAGGGCCTCAGCAACACCGAGATCGCCGAGAAGCTGTTCGTCGCCGAGGCCACCATCAAGACCCATATCGGCAATCTGCTCGCCAAGCTCGGCGTGCGGGACCGGGTGCATCTGGTGATCGCCGCCTATGACGCCGGACTGGTGGTCCCTCGGGGTTGACTCCACCCTGGGGTGGAGACGGTTTTCCGCCGCACGGGCGATGTGTGGCGTACGCCGGAAACCTAACGTTGGCAGGGAAATCGGGCCGCACCCCGGCCCAGCCACGCCCCGTTGAGGAGACCGATGTCTGTGATCGCCCCGCCCACCGCAGCCGCCGTACGCACCGAGGGGCTGACCCGCCGCTACGGCGAGGGAGAGGCCGCGGTCACCGCACTGGACCGGGTCACCATCGACATCGCCAACGGCGAGTTCACCGCGATCATGGGTCCCTCGGGTTCCGGCAAGTCGACGCTGATGCACTGCGCTGCCGGATTGGACTCCGCCACCGCCGGCCGGGCCTGGATCGGTACCACCGAGATCACCGGGCTGTCGGACAAGAAGCTCACCGAGCTGCGCCGTGACCGGGTCGGCTTCATCTTCCAGGCCTTCAACCTGCTGCCCACCCTGAACGCCCGCGAGAACGTGCTGCTCCCGCTGCAGCTCGCCGGGCGCCGGCCCGACCAGGCCTGGTTCGACGAGATCGTCGGTGTGCTCGGCATCGCCAACCGGTTGAACCATCGCCCCGGCGAACTCTCCGGCGGCCAGCAGCAGCGGGTCGCCGTCGCCCGCGCCCTGGTCACCAAGCCGAAGGTGATCTTCGCCGACGAACCGACCGGTGCGCTCGATTCGCGCAGCTCCACCGAACTGCTCGGCTTCCTGCGCGAGTCGGTGGACCGGCTGGGCCAGTCGGTGGTGATGGTCACCCACGACCCGCGGGCGGCCGGTTACTGCGACCGGATCCTGCGCCTCAGCGACGGCCGGGTCGTCGCGGACGAGAGCGGGGTGCGCTGATGCGCCGGGTCCGGCAACTGCTCTCCGCCGGGTTGGCGATCGCGCTCGGGGTGGCCTTCGTCGCCACCACCTTGCTGTTCACCGCCTCGGCCAACAAGTCCGTCGCCGACGCCGCAGCCAGCCCGGTCGAGGGTTCGGCGGTCGTCGTCGGTGGCACCTCCGGCGCCGAACCGGTGCTGGTCTCCGCCGACCAGGTGCGCGCGATCCAGCGGGTGCCCGGTGTCACCGGCGTACGCCCGGTCGTGAAGACCACGCTGCTCGCCGGCAACGGGGCGTACCCGTCGGCGGTGCAGGCCCAGACACTGCCCGCGCTCGACGAGCAGACCCGGCTCACCTCCGGTCGGCTGCCCGGCGGTCCGGAGGAGGTGCTGATCGACCAGCAGGCCGCGACCGAGTTCAAGACCCAGGCCGATGGCAAGCTCGTCGTGCAGACCGAGGAGGGACCGCGGACCCTGCAGGTCAGCGGTGTGCTCTCACCCGGTGCGAATGTGGTCTCCGGGCAGCACGATTCGCTGCTGTTCGCCGCCGACCCGCTGCTCTTCGAGCTCCGCGGCATGACCGGGTACGACGATGTCTACATCAGCGGGACCGATCCGGAGGAGCTGCGCACCCGGATCGCCGAGCTGCCGGGTGTCGCCGGCAGCAAGCTCACCGTGCGTACCGGGGAGCAGGAGATCGCCGCCCGCGTCGCCAGCTACTCCAAGGGCACCGAAGCGCTGGCCACCTTCCTGCTCGCCTTCGGCGCGGTGTCGATGTTCGTCGCCGCCCTGGTGATCGCCAACACCTTCTCGATCCTGGTCGTGCAGCGCACCCGCGAGCTCGGGTTGTTGCGCTGCGTCGGCGCGACCCGGCAACAGGTGTTCCGCCGGGTGCTCGGCGAGGCCGCCGGTCTGGGCGTGGTCGCCTCGGTCGTCGGGGTGCTGATCGGCATCGGGCTGACCACGATCGGGGTACGCCTGGCCGAGGGCATGATGTCCCTCACCGGCGTCGCCCTGGCGTGGTGGGCGCTGCTGGTCCCGATCGTGCTGGGTGTGCTGATCACGGTGCTCTCCGCGATCCGGCCGGCGCGGGTCGCCACCCGGGTCGCGCCGCTGGCCGCGCTTCGTCCGATCGGGGTCACCGAGGGCCGTCGCTCCGGCGTCGTCGCCGCCGTGCTCGGGGTGCTGCTGTTCCTCGCCGGCGCGGCCGGACTGGTCGTCGGTGCGGCCTCGCACTCGGTGGGTGTCGGGATCGCCGGCGGCGTCCTCAACTTCGTCGGCGTCCTGCTGCTCGCCCGGATGCTGGTGCCCGCACTGGTCGGGGCGCTCGGTCCGCTGCTGCGGGGCGCCGGGCCGACCGGGACGATGGCGGTCGCGAACGCCCGCCGCAACCCGGCCCGGGCCGCGGCCACCGCCTCGGCGCTGCTCGTCGGCGTCGCGCTGATCGCGATGATGGTGACCGGAGCGGCGACCGCCCAGCGCTCCACCCAGATCGCCATCGACCGGCAGTTCCCGGTGGATGCCCAGCTGAACTCGGCCGAGCCGTTCACCGCCCAGCAGCTCGACGCGGTACGCCGGGTCGACGGGGTGCGCGGGGTGGTCACGATGCGCACCGCCGCACTGCCGATCACCGGTGCGAACGGGCTGGCCCAGAACCGGGGTGTCGTCGCCGTACCGGCCGAGGCCCGCTCGGTGGTGAACCGCCCGCAGCTGGTCGAATCGATCACCGATACGACCCTGGTCGCGGGGGAGAAGTCCGGCTGGCGGGCCGGGGAGAAGGTGCGCCTCGGCGAACCCGGCCGGCAGGTCGAGCTGAGCGTCGTGCTGTCCCCGGAGGCCGACGCGCTGCTGGTCAGTGACGCCACCGGGGACCGGTTGGGGATGCCGGCGGCCAGCCAGGCCTGGGTCGGATTCGACCCCGGTACCGACGGGGAAGCGCTGGAGCGGCAGATCGCCGAGGTCGCCGGGCCCGGTGTCGAGGTGATGGGCATCGCCAGCATCCGGGCGATGATGACCCAGATCGTCGACCTGGCCCTGCAGATCGTCACCGCACTGCTCGGGGTGGCCGTGATCATCGCCCTGGTCGGGGTCGGCAACACCCTCGGCCTGTCGGTGCTGGAACGGACCCGGGAATCGGCCCTGCTGCGGGCCCTCGGCCTGACCCGTGGGCAACTGCGCGGGATGCTCGGGCTGGAGGCACTCAGCCTCGGACTGGTCGCGGTCGTGCTCGGCGCCGCACTGGGCATCGGCTACGGCATCGCGGCCTCGTACGCCCTGATCGGCGGTCAGCTGCCGGTGCAGGTGGCCGTGCCCTGGCTGCGGCTGCTGCTGATGGTCGCGGTCGCGCTGGTCGCCGCCTGGCTGGCGTCGGTGCTCCCGGCCCGCCGGGCCGCGAAGGTCGCCCCGGCCGCCGCGATGGCCGTCGAATAGGGCGATTCAGGCGTACGCCTGAACGATCGACCCGGGCAGCCCGTCTCCTCAGGAGGCGGGCTGCTTGGGGCTCACCGGCCAGTCGTCGAGGTAGCGCGCGGCCAGGTCGTTGTGCTGGGCGTACAGCTTCTTGCGGGACCGGGCGGAGAGCCGGTCGCCGAAGACGATGCCGTTGAGGTGGTCGGTCTCGTGCTGCAGGCAGCGGGCGAGCACGCCGGTGCCGACCAGGGTGTAGTCGGTGCCGTCGACGTCCTGGCCGGTGCAGCTCGAGCGGTCGGGGCGGGCGAGCGGTTGGTACGCCCCGGGCAGCGACAGGCAGCCCTCCTCGACGCTCTCCAGTCGACGCTCCCTGCCCTCGGGCAGGGTGACCACCGGGTTGCAGAAGACGCCGACGTGCCGGTCCTCGTTCTCGTCGGGGCAGTCGTAGACGAACAGGGCCAGATCGACCCCGACCTGGGTGGCGGCCAGTCCGACGCCGGAGGCGGCCTCCATGGTGGCGAACATGTCGCGGACCAGCTGCTTCAGCTCGTCGTCGAACTCGGTCACCGGGCGCGTCCGGGCGTGCATCACCGGGGTGTCCCATCGGGTGATCGGGCGTACGGTGCCGCCGGTGGTGAGCTCGTCGAGCGGGGTCGCTGGCATCGGGTGTGTCCTCCTGTCGTCTGCCTGCGCATCGTATCGGTGGCTCCGGCGCGGAGCCATCACGGTGTCGGCCAGCGCCGCGCGGTGTGCACGAGCGCCAGAATCACTATCTGGCCCCCACGCGTCTCGTAGACCAGGCGATAGTGGGTCGCAGGAAAGAGCTCTCGGGTCCCGGGGATGAGTCCGGGGCGTCCAAGTGCTGGGAACTCCGCGAGGTCGGCCGCCGCTTGGCTGAACAGTTGGTCGAGCCGATTCGTCGCACGTGGGTCCTCGGCGACAACGTGATCCCAGATGGCAGCGCGATCGTCATGGGCTTGCGGAGACCAGATGACCATCACAAGGTTTCGGCCCGCCGGCGGGCGAACTCGGCCTCCACGTCGTCGTTGGAGATGCCGTCCCCAGCGCGCAGCGAGTCACGTGCGCGCTGCACCTTCTGCGCCAAGAACGACTCGTACTCTCGCTCCTCGCGCTGGCGGCGCACGAACTCCCGCATCAACTCCCGAGCGATCTGTGAAGCCGGGCGGTGGGCAGCCTCGGCCTCAGCCATGAACTCCTCACGAAGCTCCTTCTCGAGCTTTATCGTGAACACCGCTTCTTTCGCCATCGGCCGTCCCCATTCCGTATGACCAAGTAAGTACTAAGTATAGACATCGTCATTACCTCAGGTTCGGCCGCCCTAGGCTGATGCATGTCGGTGCCGAAACCTGCGCCGGCGACCGCGCACACTGGGGCGGTGACCGAGGAACAGGGTGCGCAGCCGCCCCCCGAGGGCGACGAGCTCTCCGAGGCGTACGCCCGGGTGCTGGCCGACTATGAGCGGCACCTGGCCGCCGAGCGGCACCTGTCGGAGCACACCGTGCGCGCCTATCGCGGTGATCTGACCGGGTTGTTCACCCATCTGCAGAAGCTCGGGCATGACGATCTCGGTGGGGTGGACCGGCGCGATCTGCGCAGCTGGCTGGCGAACCAGCAGAGCCGCGGTGCCGAACGGACCACGCTGCAGCGCCGGGCCGCCGCGGCCCGGGTCTTCTTCGCCTGGTGCCATCGCACCGGCCGGGTCGCGACCGATCCGGCCGCCACCCTGAAATCACCGAAACTGCCGAGCAGGCTGCCGCCCACCCTGGGCCGCGGTGAGGCCGACGAGATGCTGCGCGGTGCGGTGGCCCGCGCGGCCGAGGAGCCCGGGCCGGTCGGGGTGCGCGATGTGGCGCTGCTCGAGGTGCTGTACGCCACCGGCATCCGGGTGGCCGAGCTGTGCGGGTTGGACCTGGCCGACCTGGACACCGATCGGCGGCTGCTGCGGGTGCTGGGCAAGGGCAACAAGCAGCGCACCGTCCCGATGGGCGGCCCGGCCTGGCGGGCGCTCGATGCCTGGCTCGCGGTCCGCGGTGAGCTGGTCGGCGACCGGTCGGGCAATGCGGTGTTCCTGGGGGAGCGCGGTGGCCGGATCGATCAGCGGGTGGTTCGCCGGATCGTGCACCGGGCCCTGCTGGCCACCGAGGGTGCGCCCGATCTGGGCCCGCACGGCCTGCGGCACGCGATGGCCACCCATCTGCTGGAGGGTGGCGCCGACCTGCGCAGCGTGCAGGAGATGCTCGGGCATGCCTCGCTGGCGACCACGCAGCTCTATACCCATGTGACCAACGACCGGCTGCGCCAGGCGTTCCGGCAGGCGCACCCGCGGGCCTGATCACAGCCACTTCGCCGGGTCGGTGAGCTGGCCGTCGACCCAGAGCATCAGGTGCAGATGGCAACCGGTGGAGTAACCGGTCGATCCGCTCAGCCCGATCACCTGGCCGGCGCGGACCTGATCACCGGGGGAGACGGTGTAGCGGATCGCATGGTTGTACGCCGTCCGCAGCCGCCGCCCGTTGACCTGGTGGTCGATCAGCAACCGGTTGCCGTAGCCGGTGTTGAAGTAGGCCTCGGAGACCACCCCGTCGGCCACCGCACGCAGTGGCGCCCCACAGCCGGTGCCGAAGTCGAGGCCGTCGTGCAGCTTCCACACCCGCAGGATCGGGTGCAACCGCATCCCGAAGGCGGACGTGCGCGGGCCGGTGACCGGAGGCACCAGACCCCTGGCTCCGGGTGGGGGAGCCGGGCCACCAGCACCGGCCGAGGCAGCCAGTGCGGCCTGGGCCCGCGCGCGCTCGGCCGCCCGGCGCTCGGCCTCGGCGACCGCATCCGCACCGAGCAGGCGTACCCGCGCCTCACCGGTGGTCCCCGGGTCGGGTGTGGGGATCATCAGCATCGGATCCAGATAGTCCTCACCCGCCTTCAGTCCCCAGTGCAGACAGGTGCCGGCCGAACATCCCGGATGGCCGGCCACCAGCTCCCCGATCACCTGGCCCGCCGCCACCCGATCACCGACCCGCACCCGGGCGGTCACCGGTTCATAGGTGGTGCGCACCGAGCCGTGGTCGACCACGACCACCCCGCGCCCGGCCAACACCCCGACATAGCTGACCCGCCCGGCCGCGGCCGCCAGCACCGGCTCACCCGATCGCCCGGGCAGATCGACCCCACGGTGCCCGGCCTGCCAGCGCCGCGCGGGCGGCTGGAAATCCCGGCTCGGCGCGGGCGCGTCGGCCAACGGACTCCGCCCCGACGGCACCGCCGGTGGCGCCGGCCCGGCCGCCCGGCCCGGGCGTACCGAACCAGACAGCAGGACCAGCGCGACCAGCAGCCCCCCCGCGGTGCGCCACAGCATCGATCTCACGCGGGCATGATGGGGATCAACCGCGCAGATCGGGCACCCCGAAGGCCCCACCTGTGGACAACGCTTCGGACCCGCCGGGCCTGTGGACAACCCGGCTCCGACCGAGTTGGTACCACTGCTCTCCGCGGCATACACTGGCACCCGCAACCCGGCCATCCGGGTTGACTTCGCATGCAGTCATGCCCACACGGGTGCGCTCGGGCGTTGGTCCACCAGACGGTGGTGCCCGATACCGCGACTGCGTCAGGCGGTGCCGAGAGCCGGCACCGAACAACCGACAGGCGTACGCCCCAGCGGGCACGCCACCAAGGAGGAACGGCCATGGCCGTCGTCACCGCACGCCAGCTGCTCGAGAGCGGCGTCCACTTCGGGCACCAGACCCGTCGCTGGAACCCCAAGATGAAGCGCTTCATCTTCACCGAGCGCAACGGCATCTACATCATCGACCTGCAGCAGTCGCTGACCTACATCGACCAGGCGTACGCGTTCATCAAGGACATCATCGCCAAGGGCGGGCAGATCCTGTTCGTCGGCACCAAGAAGCAGGCCCAGGAGGCCATCGCCGAGCAGGCCACCCGCGTCGGCATGCCCTTCGTCAACCAGCGTTGGCTGGGTGGCATGCTCACCAACTTCCAGACCATCTCCAAGCGCATCGGCCGGCTCAAGGAGCTGGAGGGCATGGACTTCGACAAGGTCGCCGGTTCCGGGCTGACCAAGAAGGAACTCCTCATGCTCAAGCGTGAGAAGGACAAGCTGGAGAAGGACCTCGGCGGCATCCGCGAGATGGGCAAGACCCCGCAGGCCGTCTGGATCGTCGACACCAAGAAGGAGCACCTCGCGGTCGACGAGGCGCGCAAGCTGCGGATCCCGATCGTCGGCATCCTGGACACCAACTGCGACCCCGACGAGGTCGACTACGCCATCCCGGGCAACGACGACGCGATCCGCTCCGTCGCGCTGCTCACCCGCGTCGTCGCCGACGCCGTCGCCGACGGCCTGATGAGCCGCTCCGGTGGCAACACCGGCACCGAGTCCGAGGCCGAGCCGATGGCCGAGTGGGAGCGCGAGCTGCTCGCCGGCGACGGCACCGACGGCAAGCAGGCCGCCGATGCCTCCGGTGCGACCCCGGCCCTCAACGACCCGGACGCCCAGGCGCTGGTGGACGAGGAGCAGGCCTCCGGGATGAACAAGGGCCCGGTCGTCGACGAGAGCGTCGACGTCGAGGCCCCGGCCGAGCCGCAGGTCCCGGGCTCCGAGGCCGCCGCCGAGGCGCCGGTCGCCGACGAGTCCAAGTGACCCGACCACCTTTCGATACCGACCTTTCGCAACAAGAAAAGGAATCACATGGCGATCACCGCTGCTGATGTGAAGAAGCTCCGCGACGCCACCGGCGCGGGCATGATGGACGCCAAGAAGGCCCTCACCGAGGCCGACGGCGACTACGACAAGGCCGTCGAGGTGCTGCGCGTCTCCGGTCAGGCCAAGGCCGCCAAGCGGGCCGACCGCGAGGCCTCCAACGGCCTGGTCGCGAGCTCCGGCAATGCCCTGATCCAGCTCGCCGCCGAGACCGACTTCGTCGCCAAGAACGACGAGTTCGTCGCGCTGGCCGACCAGGTCGCCAAGGCCGTCGAGGCCGCCAAGGCCAACGGTGTCGAGGCCGCCAACGAGGTCAAGCTGGACTCCGGCAAGACCGTGGCCGAGGCCATCGGTGAGCTCGCCATCAAGATCGGCGAGAAGCTGGAGCTCAAGGAGGCCGCCTACTTCGACGGCACCACCACCACCTACCTGCACCGCCGGGCCTCCGACCTGCCGCCGCAGGTCGGCGTACTCGTCGAGGCCGAGGGCGACAACCCCGAGCTGCTGCACGGCGTCGCCCTGCAGATCGCCTCGATGCGTCCGCAGTGGGTCAGCCGCGACGAGGTACCGGCCGATGTGGTGGACAACGAGCGCCGCATCGCCGAGGCCAAGTCCCGCGAGGAGGGCAAGCCGGAGCAGGCGCTGCCGAAGATCGTCGAGGGCCGGGTGAACGCGTTCTTCAAGGACGTCACCCTGGTCGACCAGCCGTCGATCACCGACGAGAAGAAGTCGGTCGGTCAGCAGCTCGACGCCGCCGGTGTCACCGTGAAGCGCTTCGTCCGCTTCGAGGCCGGCGCCTGATCGGCTGAGTTTCTGGTTCGTACGCCGAGGGGCGTCGTGGGTCTGGTACCCGCGGCGCCCCTTTGCTGTGTCTACAGGCGATTCCGGAGAATGGCGACGCCGGGGCCGGTGAGTTCGGTGAGGTAGACCGTGCGGCCAGAGATGGCCATCGCCAGCGCCTCCGGACTGCCGCTGATCGGGGTACCCATGCCGCTGCTCCAGGCGCCATCGTCGGTGACCAGGCGCAGTCCGATCAGCCGATCCCTGGGCAGGAAACCTCGGCGCGCCGGCCCCGAGACCAGGAAATCAAGCGTGGCCTGCCAGTCGGCGTCGGGCGGGGTGGCCGCCAGGCCCAGCGGGCGGGCGGCGTCCCGCAGATGGATGACGGTGTCCGTCGCCGGGCCCGCCGCCCCGGTGACCGGTGGTTTCAGGCGTACGCCGGCGCGGTCGCGCAGGTTCTGGACCAGTTCGGAGGTCGGCCGCCGAGCCTCCTCGCGCGTCGTCTCATCGACCATCCGGTTCAGGTCGCCGCGATAGCGGACCACCGTGCCGAGCAGTGACCACACCGACATGCCGTCCACCGGTGGTACCAGATGGGCCGCCACCTCGCGGACCGTCCAGCCCGCGCACAGGCTCGGGGTCGCCCACTGGTCCGCGGACAACCCGGCGAACAGGTCCGCGGCAAGCAGCCGGTTCCGGGTGGCGAGCTCGAAGAGGGCACCATCGTCCACCGCGCATCCTCCGATCGGTCGTCACGCCCATGCTTGCATGGTGGCGCGTGCGCTCAGACATGCAGTAGTCCGCAGGTTCCATGATCAAACCCAGTGGGACTGGGTTTCCATCCGGTCGGAATTCGACTAGTGCATGTCCCAGCGTTCGGCACTCCGCAGGATCGGAGATGTGGTATCCCGCCCGCGCCGAGCAGGCTGGTCCCATGAGCGACCTGAGCGAGCTGCTGCAGCGACACGTCGATGCCGGAACCCTGCCCGGGGCGGTGGCGGTCCATCGGCACCGCGGTGGTACCGAGACCGTCGCGGTCGGCGTACAAGACCTGGACACGGGTACGCCGATGGCGCCGGACACGCTGTTCGCGATCGCCTCGGTGACCAAGCCGATCACCGCCTTCGCCGCATTGCTGCTGGTCGCCGACGGCACCCTGGCCATCACCGACCCGGTCACCCGCTGGCTGCCCGAACTGGTCGACCCGCGGGTCCTCCGCGATCCGCACGGGCCGATCGAGGACACCGTCGCGGCGCACCGGCAGATCACCGTCGAGGACCTGCTCACCCTGCGCAACGGGCTGGGCTTCCCCGGTGACTTCACCGGACCGGTGATGGACCGGCTGATCAGCGACCTGAGCGAGGGCTCGGCGCTGCCACCCGGCTCCGAACCGGACACCTGGCTCACCGCCGCCGGCCGGATCCCGCTGCTGCACCAGCCGGGGGAGGGCTACAGCTACAACACCGGCAGCGCCCTGCTCGGGCTGCTCGTCGGCCGGGCCAGCGGCCAGGGACTCGACGGGTTCCTCATCGAGCGGGTGTTCGAACCCCTCGGCATGACCGATGCGCGCTGGTGGGTGCCGGCGGATCAGCGGCACCGGTTCGCGACCCGGTACGCACCCACCGACGATCCGACCCGCTTAACCGTCAGTGACCCCGTCGACGGCGCCTGGGCGGCGCCACCGGCCTTCCCGAACGGCGCCGGCGGGCTGGTCTGCACCGCCGATGACTGGCTGCGCTTCGGCACGATGCTGCTCTGCGGCGGCGCCCACGAGAACGAGCAACTGCTGCCGCGCGAGCTGGTCGCCGCGATGATGACCGATCAGCTCACCGACGCCCAGCGCGCCTCCGCCGGCGTCTTCCTCGCTGGCGGCCAGGGCTGGGGTTACGGCGGCTCCACCCGCGCCGACGGGTCCTACGGCTGGGACGGTGGCACCGGGACCACCGCCCGGGTCAACCCGCGTACCGGGCAGGTCAGCATCCTGTTCACCCAGATCGAGATGCTCGACCCGCAACCCACCCCGCTCGTCACCGAGTTCGAGTCCTTCGTCAGGGCGGCCGTCTAGGCTCACCGGATGGAGCAGGAGCGGGCGAAGCGGTTGCTGGTGGCCGCCCAGCGTGAGGTGCTGGAGCGGGCCGGGGCCCTGGACGACGCCTTCGACGACGTGGTCGCCGCGCTGCGGGACAGCAATGCCGACGACGAACACGACACCGAGGGGCAGACCATCGCCGTCGACCGGGCGATGGCCGACGCCCTGCGCCGCGGTGCCCGGGACCAGTTGCAGCGGATCGATGCCGCGCTGGAGCGGCTGGACGAGGGCACCTACGGGGTCTGCGCCAACTGCGGCAGGCCGATCGGCGACGAGCGGCTGGAGGCCCTGCCGACCACCACTCTCTGCGTCGACTGCGCGCGCCGGGCCGCCGGCTGATCCACCGGGTGGAACTTCTCCGACCGAGCCGGACTCCTCGGGTGTGGGACACCCCCGTCCGATCAGAGAGGATCGTCATGCCACCCTTCCGTACCGCCGTCGCCGCCACCCTGGGCGGCCTGCTGCTGGCGGCCGGCCAACTGTCCAACGCGCAGGCCGCACCGACTCCGAGCCCTACCTCCGACCCGACCGTCAGGCCGGCGCCGACCGCCACGCCGACAGGGGATTACCCGCCGTGGAATCCCTGCTACTACCAGATCCTCATGGATCAGGCCTACGACAAGAACAAGGACTGGCTGGGTGATTACCGGCGCAGTGGCACCTGCATCGCCGAGTTCAGCAACGGAACGATCGATGCGAACAAGTACGAGACCTACCTGATCCGCGACCGGATGTGGACCAGGTACCACGCCCTCGACGGCTACACCGGCTTCCTCGCCCGGCCGACGAGCAACCAGTTCCCGGTCCGCGACGGTGGGCTGGTGCAGCGCTTCGAGGGTGGCACCGTGTACGCCGTGCCGAACGCCGGTACCTACGTGGTCCGCGATGAATTCCTGCGCCGCTACGGTGAGTTCGGCTATGAGAACGGCGTGCTGGGCTTCCCGGTCTCCGACCGGTTCTGCGGGTTACGCGGAGGTGGATGCGGTCAGCACTTCCAGACCGGTTCGCTCTACCAGGCGGCCCCCACGGCCGCGATGTTCGCGGTGCACGGACTGTTCCGCGACACCTGGTCGGCCAACGGCTGGGAGAACGGGTACTTCGGCTATCCGATGACCGATGAGATCAACGAGACATCCGACCAGGTCACCCAGCGATTCGAGGGCGGCTGGATGCGCTACAACTTCCGCACCGGCGTACTGACCACCGGTCGTTGGTGACCCCGCTCCGCGCCCACGGAATTCGCCGCCCGACGGCCGTTTAACGACCCCTGATCTCGGGGAACACACAGAGTGAATCCCCCGAGAAGCGAGAAGGAGTCGACGATGGCCGACGGCCAGAACGAGCAGCAGACCGACCAGCTCACCCTGCAGAATCCCGTCACCCGCTACGAGCAGATCTCCCCGCCCGCGGAGAAGCAGCCCGGGACCGGGCTGGATGCCGAGATGACCCCGCAGGCCGACCTGGGGGAGAAGTCCTATCGCGGGACCGGCCGGTTGAAGGGCCGGCGTGCGCTGATCACCGGTGGTGACTCCGGGATCGGCGCCGCGACCGCGATCGCCTTCTCCCGGGAGGGCGCCGATGTCTGCATCAATTACCTGCCCCAGGAAGAGGAGGATGCGCAGAACATCGCGAAGGTGATCCGCGAGGACGGTGGCGTGGTCGCCCTGGTACCCGGTGATCTGCGGGACCGCGACTTCGCCAAGAAGCTCGTCGACGAGGCGGTCCGCGAGCTCGGCGGGCTGGACATCCTGGTCAACAACGGCGGCAAGCAGGTGGCCACCGAGGAGTTCGATGACATCGACGACGAGCAGCTCGAGGCGACCTACGACGTCAACATCCTGGCGATGTTCCGGCTGGTCCGGCAGGCGCTGCCGCACCTGAAGCCCGGGTCGACGATCATCAACTCGACCTCGATCCAGGCGTACATGCCCTCGCCCACGCTGATCGACTACGCCTCGACCAAGGCGGCGATCAACAACTTCACCAAGGGGCTGGCGCAGAAGCTGGCGCCGGAGGGCATCCGGGTGAACGCCGTCGCGCCGGGCCCGGTGTGGACGCCGCTGCAGCCCTCGGGCGGGCAGCTGCCCGAGGACCTGCCGGAGTTCGGCCAGTCCACCCCGCTGGGTCGGGCCGGCCAGCCGACCGAGCTCGCCCCGGCGTACGTCTTCCTGGCCTCGCCGGAGTCCAGCTTCGTCGTCGGGGAGACGCTGAACGTCAACGGCGGTCAGCCCACGCCGTGATCGCCGACGCCGTCGCCTCGATCGCGCTCAACCGAGGATCGAGGCGACGGCGTACGCCAGATAGAACAGGCTGATCGCGACCAGGAAGATCCGCTCGAACAGCCCGAACCAGCGCCGCAGCCGCGGTACCAGGCAGACGCAGAGCAGGACCAGGGAGATCAGCGCGACCCGGTGCAGCGCCACCAGCAGGCCGGTGCCGGTGCTCATCATCTGTGAGATGTCGCCGGTCAGGCTGTAGCTGAGGCCGAATCCGAGCACCGCGATCAGGTAGTGCAGCAGTCCGCGCCGGGTCAGCCTTTCACCCTCCAGATCGGTCGGGACGAGCAGCAGGACGGCGGCGAGTACGCCGAGGGCGGTGAGCATCAGCACCGCCGTGCCGCGGTGGCTCCAACTCGGGAAGGCGAACCAGGTGCCGAGTGCCAGCGCCAGCCAGGCGGCCGCCTGCAGCCCACCCATGACGCTGAACAGCCGCCGGCTCGGCCCGACCCCATAATCGCTCACCGCCTCCCGCACCGGATGCCGGTCGGAGGTGCGGTGCAGGGCGGCGAAGACGCCGAGGCGGCCGAGGAGCAGGGCGGCGGCCCCGCCGAAGGCGACGGCGGGAATGGCGGGAATGGGCATGTCAGCGTCCGTTCTTGTCGGTGGAGTTCTTGTCCGTGGAGTTCGGGTCGGGGGAGCGCATCAGGTCGTGGATGTCGCGCAGGGCGCGGGCCAGGGCCTCGGGGTCGTGACCGCTGCGGCGTACCAGGTCGTCGAAATCAGATCCCAGCGCCGCGGTGGTACGCCGCAGCAGCTCGGCTCCGCTGTCGGAGAGCCGCAGCTGCTGCCGGTTCCCGGAACCGGGCTCGGCCGCGTCCACGACCCAGCCGGCGCCCAGCAGTCCGCGGACGATGCCGGTGGTGGCCGGGGCGCTGACCCGCAGCCCACCGGCGAGATCGCGGCCGGCGAGTCCGGGGTGCTGGCCGATGATCGTCAGCGCGATGTGCTGGCGCAGGCTCACCCCGAGCGGGGCGAGCAGTTCGCCCGCCTGCCGGTCCATCGTCAGCACCAGATCATGCAGTTCCAGGGAGAGGTCCATGGTGAGTACGTTAACTAGTTAACTTAGTGGAGGCAAGTGGGCCTCGACTCGCTCGTTCCTCGCTCGCTCGGCCGACGTGGGGTGTGGCGTTCCTCGCTCGCTGAGCCCGGGTGGGGGATACGCTCACCGGGTGAATCGGGTCTGGCGGCTGGCGACGCTGAGCGCCGAGGTGCTGCTCGCCGTGCTCGGCCTCGCCGTGGTGGTGGCACCGGAGAACTGGACGCTGATCACCCTGTTCGGCTGGAACCTGGTCGCCTTCCTGGTGCTGGTGGTCGGCGGGATCCAGGTGCGCCGGACCCGGGACCGCGAGGTCGACGACCTGCCCGATGCGAGCCGGCTGACCTTCCCGGTGATCGGCCTGCTGTGGGCGGCCATCCCGCTGCTGGCCAGCATGATCGGGATGACCGCCGCCATCACCGTGGTGCTGAGCACCGACGCCAGCCCCGACGAGGCGCTCGCCAACAAGGTCGTCGGCGTGATCACGATGATCCAGGCCTGGCTGATCCTGCACGCCACCTATGCGCTGCGCTACTCCTGGTGGTACGCCCAGCTCGGCGGCCGGGGGCTGCAGTTCCCCGAGACCGAGCGGCCGCACCTGGTCGACTTCCTCTATTTCTCCTTCACCGTCGGCACCAGCTTCGCCACCTCGGATGTGAACATCACCGACCGCCGGATCCGCTGGCAGGTGCTGGTGCACTCGGTGCTCGGCTTCTTCTACAACGCGGTCGTGCTCGCGGTGGCGTTCAAGCTGCTCACCGGCGGCTGACGCGCCGGTTTGGGCCGGGCGAACCGGGTACGCGATACTGGCGAGCAGTGTCCACAGGCGAGGGAGAACCCATGGCGTACAAGCGCGTGCTGCTGAAGCTGTCCGGTGAGGCCTTCGGAGGGGGCAGTGTCGGGGTCGATCCCGATGTGGTGGCCTCGATCGCCAACCAGGTGGCCGACGTGGTACGCGGCGGTGTGCAGGTCGCGGTGGTCGTCGGCGGTGGCAACTTCTTCCGCGGCGCCGAACTGCAGCAACGCGGCATGGACCGCGACCGCGCCGACTACATGGGCATGCTCGGCACGGTGATGAACTGCCTGGCCCTGCAGGACTTCTGCGAGAAGGCCGGGATCGACACCCGCGTGCAGACCGCCATCACCATGGGCCAGGTCGCCGAGCCCTACATCCCGCGCAAGGCCGAGCGGCACCTGGAGAAGGGCCGCCTGGTGATCTTCGGCGCCGGCTCCGGGATGCCCTACTTCTCCACCGACACGGTCTCCGCCCAGCGGGCCCTGGAGATCGGTGCCGAGGTGCTGCTGATGGGCAAGCAGGGCACCGACGGCGTCTACGATGCCGACCCCCGGACCAACCCGCAGGCGAGCATGTTCAGCGAGCTGAGCTACGACGAGTTCCTGGCCCGCGACCTCAAGGTCGCCGACGCCACCGCGATCTCGATGGCCCGTGATTATGCTCTGCCGATGATCTTCTTCAACCTCGACACCGAGGGCAACATCGCCCGCGCCGTCAGTGGTGAGAAGATCGGTACCACGGTGCACGCCTGAAGGCAGCGCCCGGGCTCTGTCCGAGCCCGTCCCAACCCACCGATCCCAGCCGAGAACCAGGAAAGGAGCGGTCGCCGTGATCGCTGACACGATGCGTGAGGCCGAGCAGAAGATGGATGCCGCGGTCGAGCACGCCAAGGAGGAGTTCGCAGCGATCCGCACCGGCCGCGCCCACCCCGCCATGTTCAACAAGATCATGGCCGAGGCGTACGGGCAGCCGATGCCGATCCAGCAGCTCGCCACCATCCAGGTGGTGGACGCGCGGATGGTGCTGGTCAGCCCGTTCGACAAGTCCACCCAGAACGCCATCGAGAAGGCGATCCGGGATTCCGACCTGGGTGTCAACCCGGCCAGCGACGGGCAGAACATCCGCGTCGCGCTGCCGCAGCTGACCGAGGAGCGCCGCAAGGAATACATCAAGCTCGCCAAGAATAAGGCCGAGGAGGCCCGCGTCTCGGTGCGCAACGCCCGGCGCAACGCCAAGGACGCGATGGACAAGCTGCTCAAGGACAAGGAGGTCGGCGAGGACGAGGTGACCCGCGCCGAGAAGCAGCTGGAGTCGGCGACCAAGTCCCGCACCGACCAGATCGATGAGGTGCTGAAGAACAAGGAAGCCGAGCTGCTCGAGGTGTGATGACCACGTCCGAGCCTGGTGCGCGCGAGCCACAGACCCCCATCCCGGGTGAGGGTGGGGCCCCGCGCAACCATGGCCGGGCCGGGCGCAACCTTCCCGCCGCGATCGGGGTCGGGGTGGTGCTCGGCGCCGCCCTGGTTCTCACACTCGGTTGGTGGCCACCGGGATTCGTCCTGCTGGTGGCGGCCTTCCTGGCGCTCGGCGCGATGGAGGTCCATCAGGCGCTGAAGCGCCTGGACATGCACTCGGCGATCCTGCCGATCCTGGTCGGTACGGTCAGCATCGTCACCGGGTCCTATTTCGCCAGCAGCCAGCAACCGGTGGAGATCCCCACCAATACGCTGATGCTCGCGATGATCGGCATCACCGCCCTGGTCTGCATGATCTGGCGGATGTTCGCCGGTGAGCAGGGCTATGTCCGCGATGTCGCGGCCAGCATGCTGATCATCGGCTACATCCCGCTGCAGGGCTCGTTCGTCGGGCTGATGCTCGGCGACCAGATGGGCCGGGCGCGGGTGATCACCTTCATCGCGGTGGTCGCCTTCGGTGACATCGGCGGTTACGTCTTCGGCATCCTGATCGGCCGGCACAAGATGGCGCCGCGGATCAGCCCCAAGAAGACCTGGGAGGGGTTCGCCGGCTCGCTGGTCTTCGGCACCGCCGCCGCGGTGCTGATGACCACGCTCGTGCTCAAGGCCCCTTGGTGGGTGGGGGTTATCCTCGGAGTGGTGCTGGTCGTGGTCGGCGCCTGCGGCGACCTGATCGAGTCGCTGATCAAGCGCGACATCGGGATCAAGGACATGTCCTCGATCCTGCCCGGCCACGGCGGGGTGATGGACCGGCTCGATTCGCTGCTGGTGGCCGCACCCGCAGCCTGGTTGTTGATGTTCCTACTGATCCCGGGGGTCCGATGAGTGTCGGTGAGCCGCTCAAGCTCGTCTTCGACGCGCCGCGTCGCGGCAAGCCGCCCAAGCACTGGGCCGATCTCGCCGTTGCCGAACGCCGCCCCGCGCTGAGCGAGGCGGGGCTGCCGGCGTTCCGCGCCGATCAGCTGTCCCGGCACTGGTTCGAGCGGTTGGAGACCGATCCGACGACCTGGACCGACCTGCCCGCCGCCCAGCGCGAGGCGGTCGCCGAGGCGTACTTCCCGACGCTGCTGAACCCGCTGAAGCGGCAGGCCTGTGACGACGGCACCACCCTGAAGACCCTGTGGCGGTTGCACGACGGGTCGCTGGTCGAGTCGGTGCTGATGCGTTACGCCCGCGGGGTACGCAGCGCCGACGATCTCGCCGACGATGACACCCGCGGAATGCGCTCCACCATCTGCATCTCCTCCCAGGCCGGTTGCGGGATGGCCTGCCCGTTCTGCGCCACCGGTCAGGGCGGGCTGCAGCGCAATCTGTCGACCGCCGAGATCGTCTCCCAGGTCGCCGACGGGGCCCGGATGCTGCGCAATGGTGAGGTGCCGGGCGGGGTCGGCCGGATCAACAACGTGGTGTTCATGGGGATGGGGGAGCCGCTCGCGAACTACAAGGCGGTCATCGGCGCGGTCCGATCATTGACCACCCCGGAACCGCACGGGCTCGGCATCTCCGCGCGCGGGGTGACGGTCTCGACCGTCGGCCTGGTACCGCGGATCCGCCAGTTGGCGACCGAGGGGATGCCGGTCACGCTGGCGCTGAGCCTGCACGCCCCCGACGACGAGCTGCGCGATGAGCTGGTGCCGGTGAACAACCGCTGGCCGGTCGACGAGGTCGTCGATGCGGCATACTTCTATGCCCGCGAGACCGGGCGCCGGGTCTCCATCGAGTACGCCCTGATCCGCGACATCAACGACCAGGCCCACCGCGCCGATCTGCTCGCCAAGGTGCTGCGGCAGCGCGGCAAGGGCTGGGTGCACGTGAACCTGATCCCGCTGAACCCCACGCCCGGGTCGAAGTGGACCGCATCGCGGCGCTCCGATGAGAAGGAGTTCGTACGCCGGCTCGAGGCCGGCGGCGTCCCGGTCACCGTCCGCGACACCCGCGGCCAGGAGATCGACGGTGCCTGCGGCCAGCTCGCCGCCACCGAGCGCTGAGACGAGCGCCCAAAGGGACTTGGTCCCACACTCCGTGGAAGTGTGTGCCCATGGAAATGTCCGAGTGGACCGACCGGCTGGAACTGATCTCCGACGGGTACGCCGAGGTGTACGGCATCGATCGCAGCCCGGAGTGGATGCTGTTGAAGCTCACCGAGGAACTGGGGGAGTTGAGCCAGGCCTGGCTGGTCGCCTCCGGTCAGGGCCGCGACCGTAACCAGTCCCCGGAGCAGGCCCGGGACACCCTCGCCGCCGAGTGTGCCGATGTCGTGGCGATGGCGCTGCTCACCGCGCGCCGGATGGGCGTCGACATCGAGGCGTCGATGACCGAGAAGTGGCTGGTCTGGGAGGACTACCACCGCCGTCGGCGCGACGAGGGTGACGCCGCCGTCCCGCCGATCGCGCTCGACAACAACGCGTTCGGCACCGCCTGATGTGATGATGGCTCGATGCTGACGGTGCTCTACGACGGCCAGTGCGAGATCTGCCAGGCCGGTGTCTCCTGGATCGCCGCCACCGATACCCGCCGCCGAGTCCGGCCCGTCGCCATCGAGGACGCCGACCTGACGGCGTACGGACTCACCGAAGCCGACTGCCTCACCCAGCTGCACGTGATCGACCAGACCGGTGCCGTGCGGGTCGGCTGGGACGCCGTCGTCACCGTCGCCCGCGCGCTGCCGGCCTTCACACCCTTGACCGCGCTCGACCGGATCCGCCCGCTGCACCACGCCGCCGACCGTGGTTATCGCTGGATCGCCGCCAACCGGCTCGCGCTGTCCACCTGCCGCGGTGGCAGTTGCCACGTCGCCGATGTCACCGAGGTCCGCCGACGCGCCGACTCCGGGGCCTTCTGGAGCTGTTGGAGCCTCGGCCTGCTCGCCCGATCGCCGCTGATCGCCGCCCTCGGCGTACGCGACCAGGCCCAACGGATCCGGGAGCATGCCGCCACCTTCCGCAAGCGGATCGTGGTGATCCCCGACCTGCTCGAACTCTGGTTCCTCGGTGGGCGGGTCAGTGACCTGGTGCCGCTGGCGTTCGGCGAACGGTTCTGCGCCATCTGGTACGACGGCGCGCTGCTCGACCCCGGATCGGTGGTGATGCGCCGCGCCCTCGGCAGACACCTCGACGCCCATCGCGCCCGCGACGGGGCGCTGACCGCGGTCACCGCCACCCACGCCCACGAGGAACACATCGGCAACCTCGAGTGGGTCGCCGACCGCCACCATCTCGGGGTGTACGCCGCAGCGGCCACCTCCGCCAGGCTCCGCCCGGCCGAGGCGATCCCGCTCGAACGCGCCCTGGTGATCGGCCAACCGCCCAGCCTCACCGGCCCGGTCCACGACGCCGGCACCGGAGTACCGCTGCGCGCCGGCCGCCGCCTCGAGACCCATCCGGCCCCCGGCCACTGCGCCGACCACATCGTGCTCTTCGACCCCGACCACCGGATCGCGCTGGTCGGTGACTCGTTCATGGGCGCCTACTTTTCCTCGCCGAACGCCGAGGTCGACTCCCGCGCCTGGATCACCACCCTGGAACGGTTGCTGGAACTCGACGTGCGCGTCCTGGTGGAGGGCCACGGCCACGTGCACACCCTCGATCCCGCGATCGCCGAGCGCACCGGTGTCGTCATCCGCGAGGATCCGCGGGCCGCGATCGAGGAGAAGCTGACCCAGCTCCGCTGGCTCGCCGACCGGATCGACGAGGCCGCCACGCTCGGCATGGCCGGGGCGTCGGTGACCGCCAGCTGCTTTCCGTGGGGGAGGCGGAACTCCTGGGAGACCTTCCTCGCCGACGAGACGGCCCGCCTCTCCACCCGCGGCGGTTTCTCCCGCGGTGAGCTGATCCGCTCCTTCAGCCGCCGGCCGGGCCAGACCCTGCCGAGCGTGCTGGAGGCCCGCATCGGCAGATGTGAAGATTCTCCCGCCCGGCCGGAATGAATTCGGCCCCCGCGGGGTTTCCCCAATCGTGCACAACCATGTCTGCGGCCTGTGGTGCCGCCGCTATGTCGACCTGGCGCGGACCGCCAGTGCCGTCTGTCGACCGCGGTTGATGTCCTAATCTTCTCTCACCAACCCCAGACCCGGAGCACACCCATGTCCTCTTCCACCACTTCTGCGGCCGAACCCAGTCCGGCCAAACCCAAGCGCCGCGGCGTACCCTTCTGGGCGCAGACCTTCATCGGTCTCGCCGTCGGCATCATCCTCGGCTTCGCCGCCCGCCAGTGGGATGTCGGCTGGTTGACCACCACGCTGACCACCGTCGGCACCATCTTCGTGCAGCTGCTCAAGGTGGTCGTCGTCCCGCTGGTGCTCACCGCGATCATCGTCTCGATCGCCAACCTGCGCCAGGTCGCCAACGCCGCCAAGCTCGCGGTCCAGACGCTGATCTGGTTCGCGATCACCTCCGCCATCGCGGTGGTCATCGGCATCGCGATCGGGCTGCTCACCAACCCCGGCGCCAATGCGACCCTCGACACCGCCGCAGGCAAGGCCCCCAGCAGCACCGGCAGCTGGCTGGACTTCCTGAAGTCCATCGTGCCGGGCAACGTCTTCGGCCTGGAGGTCTCGAGCAAGGCCGCCGCCAGCGGGTCGGCCATCCAGGTCACCTCGAGCCTGTCGTTCAACGTGCTGCAGCTGGTCGTGATCGGCATCTTCATCGGCGCCGCCGCGCTCGCCGTCGGCCCGAAGGCCGAACCGGTGCTGAAGTTCTCCGAGGGTGTGCTGGAGATCTTCTCCAAGCTCACCTGGTGGGTGATCCGCCTCGCCCCGATCGGCACCGCCGCGCTGATCGGCAAGGCCGTCGCCAGCTATGGCTGGGATCTCCTTGCCCCGTTGGGAATCTTCACCCTCGACATCTATCTCGGCTGCGCGATCGTGCTGTTCGTGGTCTACCCGCTGCTGGCGAAGCTGCACGGGCTGAACCCGATCAAGTTCTTCGCCGGCGCCTGGCCGGCGATCCAGTTCGGCTTCGTCTCCCGGTCCTCGGTGGGTACGCTGCCGCTCACCCAGCGCGTGACGACCCGCAACCTGGGCGTCGCCGAGGAGTACGCCTCCTTCGCCGTGCCGATCGGTGCCACCACCAAGATGGACGGCTGCGCCGCGATCTATCCGGCCATCGCCGCGATCACCATCGCCCAGCTCTACGGCATCCCGCTGGGCATCCAGCAATACCTGCTGATCGCGCTGGTCTCGGTGATCGGCTCGGCCGCCACCGCGGGTCTCACCGGTTCGGTGGTGATGCTGTCGCTGACGCTGAGCACGCTGGGTCTGCCGCTGGAGGGCGTCGGCCTGCTGCTGGCCATCGACCCGATCATCGACATGATGCGGACCGCGACCAACGTCGCCGGCCAGGCCCTGGTGCCGACCATCGTCGCCAAGCGCAACGGCCTGCTGGACCAGGATGTCTACAACGCCAGCACCTTCGGCAACGCCGAGGAGCGGCTGGACAGCCCGGAGAACGACCGCGAGAAGGTCGCCGCCTGATGGGGCGGTGAGCTGATCGCCGCGAGGTGGCCCGGTGAGCGGGTGAAGGGTGTGCATTCCCTTCACCCGCTCGGCGTTGCTGCGGGGGTCGGTCACCCGCCTAATCCGTCTGACCGGTGGGTCGGACGTGACGCAACCGGGTGGCGGCGATGATCGCGGTGATGCCGGCGATCGCGGCCGACACGATCGCTGCGGTGTTCAGTCCGCTGCTGAATGCTTCGCGCGCGGCCACGGCGAGCGCATCCCCGGCGCCCGCAGGCAGCTGGGAGGCCGTTACCAGTGCTCCGTCGACGCTCTCGGTCGCAGCAGTCCGCGCTTGTTCGGGTAGGCCGTTCGGCAGCAGTCGGGTGATCTGCGATCGATAGGTGGCGATGCCGATGCTGCCGATGATCGCGACGCCGAGTGAGATGCCCAGGTCGTTGGCGGTGGTCGCCAGTCCGGAGGCGCCGCCGGCCCGCTCCGGCGGCACCGAACTGACGACCAGGTCGGTGGTCAGGGCCATCGCCGGAGCCACCCCCGGGTAGGTGAGCACGAAGCTCGCGATCACCAGGGCCAGGCCGGTACCGGGGTCGAGCTGGGTGAACAGGATGTATCCGATGACCTGGGTGGCGAGTCCGATCGCAATGACGCTGCCCGGACGGAATTTCCGGGCGAGCACCGGGGCGAGCGTGGCGACGACGATCAGCACGGCGGCCGCGGGCAGGATCGCGAGCCCTGCCTGCAGAGGCGAGAGTCCCTTCACCGATTGCAGATACTGCGCAAACAGTGAGTACACCCCACCCAGGGCCGCAGCCGAGAACATGAACACCACGAGCGCGGCACTGACGGTCCGGTTGGTGAACAGCCGCACGTCGAGCAGGGGTTGCTCCGCGCGGAGTTGGCGGATGACGAACCACAGGCCGATCAGCACCCCTGCCGCCAGGAGGGCGATCGAGGGGCCAGCGGCCTCCTGGGTCGCGAATCGCTTGATGCCATAGATGATCGCGAGCAACGAGCTGACCAGCAGCAGTGCGCTCAGCAGGTCGATCCGAGCGGTCGGATCGCGGTGCTCGGGCAGCAGCAGCGGCGCGCCGATGGCGACGATCGCCATCACCGGTACGGCGACGAGGAAGGTCGCCTGCCAGCCGAAACCCTCCAGCAGTACGCCGCTGAGCAGCGGGCCGAGTGCCACCCCGGCGGAGATGCCGCCGGCCCAGACCCCGATCGCGATGCCCCGCGCCTTTGCGTCGGCGAACATCACGAAGATCAGTCCCAGCGTCGAGGGAACCATCATCGCGGCCGACAGGCCGAGCAACGCCCGCCAGACGATCATCAGGCCCGGGTCGGTGGTCAGCGCGGCGACGACGGAGAGGGTGCCGAACCCGATCGCGCCGATCACCATCAGCAGGCGCTTACCGACTCGGTCGCCGAGAACGCCCATCGCGACGAGGAATCCGGCCATCACAAAGCCGTAGATGTCGAGGATCCACAGCAGTTGGGTGCTGGTGGGCTTCAGATCGGCCGCCATGCTCGGCGCGGCCAGGAACAGGATCGTCAGCATCATGAACAGCAGCGTCGAGGGCAGCACGAGCACTGCGAGCCCCCACCACTGCTTTGCACCGGTGCGGGCCACCGGCTGTTGGGTGTCGGTCACGATCATCTCTCTTTCGGTCGGATGGCGGGATCGCCGCCCGTCATCACAAATCAAACGTTGAAGTACGAGTTGTAACCGCGATGCTATCTCATTCATTCCCATACGAGATAACTTCTTTGGGCTAGGTTGGATTGGTGGAGGTGAACCAGTGACGCAGAAGCAGCGCGCCCAGCGGGGCACGCGGAAGCAGGGTGCCGAGCGGGCGGCGAACCAGCGGGCCGACGCGCAGCGCAACCGTGCGGCGATCCTGGCCGCAACTCCGCTGGCGTTGCGAAAGAACCCCGATGCATCGATCGCTGACATCGCTGTCGAGGCCGGGGTCGGGCGGATGACCCTCTATGGGCACTTCAAGAGCCGGGCCGAACTCCTCGATGCCGCGCTCGTGGATGGGCTGGAGCGTGCCGAGTCGGTGCTGTCGGGGGTCGATCTCGATGGTGACCCGCCGGGCGCGCTGGCCCGGTTGATCGAATCGAGCTGGTCACTGCTCGACCAGGTCAGCAGCCTCCTCGTTGTGGCGCAGAAGGAGGTTCCAGCGAGCAGGATCCGCCAGATGCACGAGAAGGCCGAGCAGCGGATGCGCAGCCTCCTCGAGCGTGGCCAGGCCGAGAAGGTCTTCCGGGACGACCTGCCTGTCGGTTGGCTCCTCGCGGTCACTCACGCGACCATGAACGCCGCCGCGGCGGAAACGACCGCCGGACGGCTGCGGCCCGCGGATGCACCGGGCTTCATCAATGCAACCCTGCTGCAGGCATTCGCGGTGGAATGAGTCGGGGGCTGCACCGGCTCACAGCGGGCGAGTGCAGGCGCATTGCCCGGCCACCAGTGTGCCTTCGGCGGCGTCGGGTTCAGGCTCGGTACTGGCGGGCGGGATTGCCTCGGGTGCTGGAGATTCTGGGCGCCACAGCAGTGGTGCGGCGATTGCGCCGGAGAGGGCCAGGATGCCGAGGATGCCCCAGGCCCAGCCGAGACCTGCCGCGGTACCGATCCAGCCGGCGATCGGATAGCTGATCAACCAGGCCAAGTGGGACAGGGAGAACTGGGCGGCGAAGGCGCCGGGCAGGGCAGGCGTGCTGACCGAGGCGCGGATGACCCGCCCGGTCGGGGTGATGATCATCGCCATACCGGCGCCGATGAGCACCCAGATCGGGACCGTGACGATCCACCGGGCGACCTCGGCCAGGGCCATCACGAGGGCCGCCAGGACACCGACGACGAGCACGGCAGCGCCGGTCAGCATCACACCGCGGTCGGCGATCCGGTCCAACACCTTGGGCAGGGTGAGGGCGACGAGCAGGGTCCCACTGCCGGAGGCGGCGAGCATCCAGGCGACATCGGCCTGGCTGCCGCCGAGCACGTCACGGACGTAGTTGACGGTGTTCACCACCACGATCGAGCCTGTGGCGGCGACCGCCATGTTCAGGGCGAGTACGCCGCGCAGCCGAGGGGTGGCGAAGAATGTCCGGATCCCCGCTGAGATGCGGTCCCATACGCGCGTCTGACCGCTTGCGGTGGCGTTCGGGATGCGGGTGGACAGCACCAGGCCCGCCGAGACGAGAAACCCGACCGAGGTGCCGACGAACAGCCAGTTGAATGTCATGAACGTCAGTGCGACCGCCGCGAGCACCGGGCTGAGCAGGCTCTCCATGGTCGAGGCGACCTGTGAGGCCGACAGTGCCCTGGTGTACTGCGCTTCATCGGTCACGATGTCGGGGATGACGGCCTGGAAGGTCGGGGTGAATGCAGCCGAGGCCGCCTGGAGTACGCCTACGAGCAGATAGATCTGCCAGATCTCGGTGACGAACGGGAGCACGAGCACGACCCCCGCGCGGACGCAGTCGAGGACAGTGAGAAGAGCCCGTCGCGGCAACCGGTCGGCATAGGCGCCGGTCAGCGGGGCGATGACCACATACATCACCATCTTGATCGTCAAGGCCGTGGCCAGCACCGCTCCGGCGCGAGGGCCGGCGAGTTCGTAGGCGAGCAGGCCGAGCGCGATGGTCGCCAGTCCGGTGCCGAAGAGCGCGATGATCTGCGCTCCGAACAGGTGCCGGTAGTCGCGGATCGCGAAGAGTTTCATGCGGGGTCTCCGATGCTCGGGTGCTGCGCCCTGGTCCGCATTCGGTCTCGATGCGGACCAGGGCGCAATGGGTGCGGGTCAGCGGCTGACGAGGGTGTAACCCGCCTTTTCGACAGCCTCCTTGACCGCCTCGCCGGCCACGGGCTCATCGGACATCACGGTGATGCCACCCGTGGTCAGATCGACGTCGATCCGGGTGACGCCGGGAATCAGTTCCACTTCGCCGGTGACCTTCCCGGCGCAACCGCCACAGGTCATTCCGGCGACGGTGTAGGTGCTGGTGCTCATCGGTGTTGACTCCTCGATCGGTTGACGGGGTGGTGACCTCGTCACGGCCAATCCGTACCCCGGTGCACGACTTGTGCTTGCCTTGGAGGGTATACCCCTGTAGGGTATTAATCAAGTCGTACAAGCATGATCTGTTTTATTGAAGCTCCCGGTATTGCTTACCCCGGCATCGCTGTCGTCGAACAATACCCCGGGGGGGTATAGTATTCGTACGAGGAAAGGAAAAGAGTCATGACGACCATCACCTGCAACGCCACCGCAACGGTCGCCGAAGCCGTAACTGTTGGGGTCCCTTCCTGATGCGCGCGCCACTCAAGCTGACCCTCTTCGGCCTGGGACTGGCTGCCGCATTCGCTGCCGCAGCAGTCACTGCGAACGCGGTCGTGCCGCAATCGGTCGTGGACAACTGGACGGGCACCGCCGGAGACCACGCCGGGATGAATGACGACAAGAAAGGAGACGAGGCGATGAAAGGGATGGACCACGCGGCCGACGGCGCCGCCGCACTCGGTCTCGGACGAGCGCAGAACGGCTTCGCGCTCACCGACGTCTTGGCACCCACCGGCGTGGGCGCGGCGGGCGAGCTCCGGCTGACCGTGCGGGACGCCAGCGGCGCCGCGGTCACCGACTTCAAGTTCGAGCACGAGAAGGAGTTGCACCTCATCGTGGTACGCACCGATGGGCAGGAGTTCCGACACGTCCACCCCGAGCGCGGCACCGACGGTGTCTGGTCGATCCCCTGGGTGTGGGGCGCCGCCGGCACCTATCGGGTGTTCGCCGACTTCGTTCCCAGTTCCACCGGTGAGGGGGTGACCCTGTCGAGCATGGTGCAGGTCTCGGGCTCGTTCCGGGCCCGACCGGCCACCACTCCGGTGACCGAGGTCCAGGTCGATGGCTACACCGTTCGGGTGACCGGTGAGCTGGTCGCGGGCAGTGCCTCGCCGCTGACGCTGAGCGTTGACCGCGATGGAAAACCTGTGACGACCCTGCAGCCCTATCTCGGCGCGTTCGGGCATCTGGTCGCGCTGCGGGACGGTGATCTGGCCTACCTGCACGTGCATCCAGAGGGGGAGACGCCAACCGCGGGTGAGTTGTCGGGGCCAGAGGTGCGATTCCGGGCGACCATCCCAACGGCGGGGCGATACCTGCTCTATTTCGACTTCCAGGTCGACGGGCGGGTGCACAGCGCGCCGCTGGTGCTTGATACCGCCGGGGGCGCGGCGTCCAGCAAGCCGCCCGCCGGCAACGAAACGAAACCAAATCAGGGGAGTGACGGCAATGAGCACGACTGAGGCCAAGGGCCAGGAGAACCGCAGCGTCGAGTTGCAGATCGGCGGCATGACCTGTGCCTCGTGCGCGAACCGGATCGAGACAAAGCTCAACAAGCTCGATGGAATCACCGCGAGCGTGAACTACGCCACCGAGAAAGCCAGCGTGAACGCACCTGCCGGCTACGATCCACAGTTGCTCATCGCCGTGGTGGAGAAGACCGGTTACACCGCGGCACTGCCTGCGCCCGCGAACCAGCAACCGACCACTGGCGGTGATGCCACTGTCGAGTCGGCCGAGGACGCCGAACTGCGCTCAGTGCGTACCCGATTGATCACCTCCGCGGTGCTGGCGGTTCCGGTCATCGCGATGGCGATGATTCCGGCACTGCAGTTCGACTACTGGGGGTTCGCCTCGCTGGTGCTGGCCGCTCCCGTCGTGGTGTGGGCGGGTTGGCCGTTCCACCGCGCCGCCTGGATGAACCTCAAGCATGGCGCGGCGACCATGGACACGCTGATCTCGGTGGGGACCACGGCCGCCCTGCTGTGGTCGATCGTCGCGCTCTTCTTCGGCACCGCAGGGGATCGTGGGATGACACACGCCTTCGAGTTCACGATCTCGCGCAGCAACGGTCTTTCCTCGATCTACCTGGAGGTCGCGGCCGGGGTGATCACCTTCATCCTGCTCGGCCGCTACTTCGAGAAGCGCTCCAAGCGGCGGGCCGGTGCGGCCCTGCGGGCCCTGCTCGAACTCGGCGCCAAGGAGGTCGCGATCCTGCGTGACGGGGTGGAGACCAGGGTGCCGATCGAGGAACTCTCAGTGGGCGATGAGTTCGTTGTCCGGCCCGGGGAGAAGGTCGCCACCGACGGAGTGATCGCCTCCGGCACCTCGGCCATCGATGCCTCGATGCTGACCGGTGAATCGGTGCCGGTCGAGGTCGCCGAGGGCGATCCGGTCACCGGCGCGACCGTCAACGCGGGCGGCCGCCTGATCGTGCGCGCGACCCGGGTCGGTTCGGACACCCAGCTCGCGCAGATGGCCAGGCTCGTGGAGGACGCCCAGTCGGGCAAGGCCGAGGTGCAGCGGCTCGCCGACCGGGTCTCCGGCGTGTTCGTCCCGATCGCGATCACCATCGCCGTCGTCACTCTGGGCGCCTGGATCGGTGCCGGATTCCCGCTCTCGGCCGGGTTCACCGCTGCAGTGGCGGTGCTCATCATCGCCTGCCCGTGTGCACTGGGCCTGGCCACGCCGACCGCGCTGCTGGTGGGCACCGGTCGAGGTGCGCAACTCGGGGTGCTGATCAAGGGCCCGGAGGTGCTGGAATCCACCCGCCGGGTCGACACGATCGTGCTGGACAAGACCGGCACCGTGACCACCGGCAAGATGACGCTGACCGAGGTCATCACCGGCGAGGGGGTCGAGTGGGCCGAGTTGCTGCGGCTTGCCGGGGGACTGGAGAACGCCTCCGAGCATCCGATCGCCCAGGCCATCGCCACAGGCGCGGCTGGCGAGGTCGGCCCCCTCCCGACCCCGGAATCGTTCGACAACGTAGCGGGCCGGGGCGTACGGGGCGCCGTCGAGGGGCAGGTCGTGCTGGCCGGCCGCGAAACGTTCCTGGCCGACGAATCGATGCAGCTCGATGAGCACCTGGAGGCGGCGAAACGGGCGGCCGAATCCGAAGGCAGGACCGCGATCGTCGTTGGTTGGGGCGGAGCGGCCCGCGGCGTCCTGGTCGTCTCGGATCGGATCAAGCCAACCAGCGTGCAGGCCATCGCCCAGTTCAAGGAGCTCGGCTTGACCCCGGTGCTGCTCACCGGGGACAACCAGGCCGTTGCCGAACAGGTCGCCGCCGAGGTCGGGATCGACCAGGTGCATGCCGAGGTGCTGCCGTCCGACAAGGTCGACGTCGTCATTCGACTGCAGCAGCAGGGCAAGGTCGTCGCCATGGTCGGCGACGGGGTGAACGATGCCCCGGCGCTCGCTCAGGCGGATCTCGGGCTGGCGATGGGCACCGGCACGGACGTGGCGATCGAAGCCGCGGACATCACCCTGGTCCGCGGGGACCTGCGGGCTGCCGCGGATGCGATCCGGCTGTCCCGCAAGACACTGGGCACCATCAAGACGAATCTGTTCTGGGCCTTCGCCTACAACTCGGCGGCGATTCCGCTGGCTGCGTTCGGATTGCTCAACCCGATGCTTGCCGGCGCAGCGATGGCGCTGTCCAGTGTGTTCGTGGTCAGCAACAGCCTGCGTCTGCGCAGTTTCCGGGCCCGCGCCGACGACGACCCGGAGACGATCCCTGTTCGATCGGTGCCGGCGCGCGAACCAGTGGGGGTCAGTTGAGCAACAGGGAGAGCACGTCGTCGGCTGCATCCACCAGATGCAGCCGGCGACCCATTTCTCGGCCCTCGCCGAGGGCCTGCAGCAGTTGCCAGGCCGGCAGCTTCTCGGTCCAGTGCTCGCGGCCGACGAGCACCATCGGCGCGACCAGGGTGTCGTCGGCGGCGTAGTAGTTGCCGGTCGCGGCCTGGAAGATCTCCTGCACCGTGCCGGCCGCGCCGGGCAGATAGACGATGCCGCCGCGGCAGCGCTGCAGCAGGGTGTCCTCGCGCAGCGCGTTGGCGAAGTACTTGGCGATGTGGGTGCAGAACACGTTCGGCGGTTCGTGGCCGTAGAACCAGGTCGGGATGCCGATCGAGAGCACCCCGGTCTCGGCCGGCCAGCGTCGGCGCACGGCCAGCGCGGTACCCGCCCAGGCGTCGATGTCGGGGGTGAAGCTCGGCGCGACGGCGAGTTCGGCGATCGCCTCGTCCAGCGCGTCGCCGCGGCGCGCGAACCAGGCGCCCAGATTGGCGGCCTCCATCGCACCCGGGCCGCCGCCGGTGAGCACCACGTATCCGGCCTCGGCGAGCTGCTGACCGAGCCGGGCCGCGGCGGCGTACGCCGGGTCGTCGCGTTTCAGCGCATGCCCGCCCATCACCCCGACCACCTTCGCCGGATCCAGTTCCAGCTCGTCCAGCGCATCGCTGATCGCATGGTCGTGCAGCGCGGTGGCCAGGGTGTCCGGGATCGGCGGGACCGCACCCTCGGCGCGCGACCAGGCGTACACCCGGGCGTCGACCGAGTCGGCGTACCGCGGCTGGTCGTAGAGATCCTCGGCGGCGTACAGCGTGCCGCGATAGGGATCGAAGGGCACATCCGGCAGCTGCGGGAACAGCAGCGCGCCACGTCCGGGCAGGTCCCGCTCGGTCTGCTCGTCGAGCCGACATCCCAGGAAGACCGCCCCGGCGACGTCGACCCGGGCCAGCTCGGCGGCCCGCCCGGTCAGGTCGACCGACTGCAGGAACCAGCCGCGCAGCGAGTCGGTATGGGCGATGTGCTCGTCGAACTCGGCCAGTGTCTCGATCTCGGTGAACTCACGCATCACTGGAAACCGTAGCGGGCCAGCGGGGCGAGCAGTTCGCGCTCCTCGTAGGCGAGGTGGGAGAGTAGGGTGTCGGTGAGCAGATCGATCTGCTCACCCAACCGGTCCAGGGCATCGCGGCCCTTCGCCCCGTACCCCTCGGCGTCGACCAGTCCGACCAGGGCCCGGTCGAGGGCGTCGAGGACCTCGTGGATCACCTCGTGTTCCTCGGCGAGCCGGTCCAGCACCGGGGCCAGGTCGGGCTCGGAATGCCGCAGGTGCGGGAAGATGCTGCGATCCTCCAGGGTGTGATGGCCGGTGACGATCCGGCAGTAGGACTCGCAGAAGGCGCCCAGGGTCCAGTTGTTCTGCCGCATCGTCATCGTGTTGATCACCGAACGCGCCTGACCCACCGACAGGTGCCCGGTGCGGACCTGGTCGACGATGTCGCGGACCTGGGCCAACTCGGTGCGCAGCCCGTCGTGCATGTCGATCAGGTGCTGCGGCACGGCGAGCTGGGCATCGGTGAACCCACTCTGGTCCTCCGCGGGTCGGGTCGGTCGGGTCGCCTCGTCCCAGGGCAGGGTGGTGCTGAGGCGTACGCCGTCGTCGGGTGTCGGGGTGACCCGCAGCTTCCCGGTGGAGGTGCTCGCCGGCTGTGCGGAGGCGATCTTTTCCTGCTCCGCTTCGGATTCCGGGCGGCTGGTCGGGTTGGCGCGTTCGGCGGCGACCAGTTCGCGGACGGCCGGGGCGACCTCGGTGGCGACCACGCGGACGGTGTCGGGATCGTCGGTGCCGACGACGAAGGTGCTCATCCCGGTGGTCAGCGCCAGCTCGGCGAGCTGCTCGGCCCAGTCGGCCGGCGTACCCTGCAGGAATCCGCCGCCGCGGCCGAACTTCCCGAACACGTTGTAGATCCGCTTGATCGACCCGGGGGAGCGGCCCGCCTTCAGCGCCGCCTCGTCGAGGATCGAGCTGAGCTCCGGCAGGGCCGGCGGGTCGGCGTACCCCATCGACGGCACCCACCCGTCGGCGAGCCGCCCGGTGAGCCGCAGCATCCGCGGTTTGTAGGAGCCGATCCAGATCGGGATCTCGTGCGCCGGTACCGGGCCGGCGTGCAACCCACGGACCTGGTAGTGCTCCCCGTCGAAGCGCAGCGATTCGCCGCGCCACATGCCGCGCAGGATCTCGATCGCCTCGGCCAGCGCGTCGACCGCTTCCCCGGGCGTACGCCGCGGCCCGCCGGCCGCCTCGATCGCGTCCCAGAACGCCCCCGCGCCGAGGCCGAGCTCGACCCGGCCCGCGGTGAGCAGATCCAGGGTGGCCGCCGCCTTGCCGAGCATCACCGGCGGGCGCAGCGGCAGGCTGGCGACATTGGGCGACAGTCGCAGCTGCGAGGTGCGGGCACCGATCACCGACAGCAGCGTCCAGGTGTCGACGAACTTGCCCTGATAGGGGTGGTCCTGGATGGTGATCAGGTCGATGCCGACCGCATCGGCCAGCTCGGCAAGACCGACCAGCCGTTCCACGTTGTCGGCCGAGGGGGTGGGGAAGATCCCGAACTCGATCTCCTGGAAATAGTCGACCATCACAGACCTCGATCACTCGCCGGCGTTCTGCTGAGCACCCTAGTGGAGCCGTGCCATGCTGGGTCGGTGAGTGACCAAGCGGGGATCCGGATCGCATCGACGGAGGGTCGATGGGTGCTGGCGGCCGCCACCCTCGGCTCGGGGATGGCGCTGCTGGACAGCACCGTGGTGAACGTCGCGCTGCGCCGCATCGGTGAGGATCTGGACGCCGGATTGTCCGATCTGCAGTGGATCTCCAACGGGTACCTGCTCAGCCTCGCCTCGCTGATCCTGCTCGGCGGCTCACTCGGCGATCGCTATGGCCGGCGGAAGATCTTCGTGATCGGGGTGATCGGATTCGCGGTGGCCTCACTGGCCTGCGGGATCGCGCCGACCGCACCGGTGCTGATCGCCGCCCGGGTGCTGCAGGGGGTGGCGGCGGCACTGCTCACCCCGGGTTCGCTCGCGATGATCCAGGGTGCGTTCGTCCACGACGACCGGGCGCGGGCGATCGGCACCTGGTCCGGGCTGGGCAGTGTGGCGACCGCGATCGGGCCGTTCCTGGGCGGGTGGCTGGTGCAGTACGCGAGCTGGCGCGGGGTGTTCCTGATCAACCTGCCGATCGCGGCGGTGACCCTGTTCGCCGCGCGGCACGTGCCGGAGACCCGGGACACCCAGTCGGTGGCCGGTTTCGATGTGGCCGGTGCGGTGCTCGGCAGCCTCGGCCTGGCCGGGATCACCTATGCGCTGATCGAGTGGACGACGCTGCCCCAGGTGGCCCTGGTCGCGGGGATCGTCGGCGTGGCTGCCGGGGTGGGGTTCGTGGTCCAGGAGCGCCGCTCACCGCACCCGATGATGCCACCGCGATTGTTCGGTTCACGGCAGTTCTCGGCCGCGAACGCGATGACGCTGCTCACCTATGCCGCGCTCGGTGCGGTGATGTTCTTCCTGGTGCTGCAGCTGCAGGTGGTCTCGGGGTTCGACGCGCTGACCGCGGGGCTGGCGACGATGCCGGTCACGGTGATGATGATCTTCCTGGCCGGCCGGGGCGGGGCACTGGCTGCGCACATCGGGCCGCGGCTGCCGATGACGGTCGGGCCGCTGCTCTGCGCGGTCGGCACGCTGCTGCTGTCCCGGGTGGGTGCGGGCGTGAACTACTGGGTCGAGGTGGCGCTGCCCCTGGTGGTCTTCGGGCTGGGCCTGGCGACCCTGGTGGCGCCGCTGACCGCGACCGTGCTGGCCGCCGCACCGGATCACAATGCCGGGATCGCCTCGGGCATCAACAACGCGATCGCCCGGGCCGGGTCGTTGCTCGCCGTGGCGGCGCTGCCGTTGCTGGTCGGGCTGTCCGGTGACGACTATCAGAATCCGGCCGCGTTCGGGGCGGGTTATCGGGCGGCGATGCTCTGGTGCGCCGGCCTCCTGGCCGCCGGTGGCGTGCTCTCCTTCCTGACCATCCGCAATCCCGAGGGCGTACGCCGCGCCACCCGGCAGGTACGGTCCTGATCAGCGCATCGGATCCCACAGCCCCTCGGCGCGGCCGTCGGCGAGATGGTCGGTGTAGACCTCGACCTTCCAGGCGATCAGCGCGCGGCACTCCTCCAGGGCGGCGATCTGCGCCTCGACGCGCTCCCGGTGGGCGTCCAGCAGGGCGAGCCGATCCCGCTCGTTGCCCGGGCCGCGGCGTACCAGCTCGGCGAAGCGGCGCAGCTCGGCGAGCGGCATGCCGGATTCGCGCAGTTTCACGCAGATCAGCAGCCAGTCGATATCGGTGCGGGTGTAGCTGCGTCGGCCCCCGGTGGTCCGGTCGACGGGGGAGAGGGTCAGTCGTTCGCGCTCGTAGTAGCGCAGTGCGTCGACGCTCAGACCGGTACGCTCGGCGACCTCGCCGATGGTGAAGGTCGCGGATTCCTGGCTGGTCATGGTCCCAGTGTGCTCCTTGAACTGGAGTGCACTCCAGGTTCTAGCGTGCGGAGCATGAGCAGAGAACAGCGATCGATCGGGTCCGGATTCGGCGCGGCGACCACCGCGGACGAGGTGCTGGCCGGAGTGGATGTCGCCGGCCGCACCGCGCTGGTCACCGGTGGCTACTCCGGTCTGGGGTTGGAGACGACCCGGGCGCTGATCCGGGCGGGGGTACGCGTCCTGGTCCCGGCCCGGCGGCCGGAGCTGGCGCGCGCCCGGTTGGCCGGAGCGGGTGCTCCCGAGGTGGTGCCGTTGGATCTGGCCGACCTGACGAGCGTACGCCGCAGCGCGCGCGAGCTGCGGGAATCTCTTGCCGGCTTGGACATCGTGATCAGTGCGGCCGGGGTGATGGCGACTCCCGAGCGTCGCGTCGGCCCGGGTTGGGAGAGCCAGTTCGCGATCAACCATCTCGGGCATTTCACGCTGGTGCAGGAACTGTGGCCACTGCTGGTCGCCGGCGCCGGGGCCCGGGTGGTGGCGTACTCCTCGGCCGGTCACCATTTTTCCGACATCCGCTGGGACGATCTGCAGTTCGCGCGGGGTTACGACAAGTGGCTGGCCTATGGGCAGTCGAAAACCGCGAACGTGCTGTTCGCGCGCTGGCTGGATGAGCTCGGCGCGGGATCCGGGGTGCGCGCCTTCTCCCTGCACCCGGGCGCGATCATCACCGAACTGCAGCGCGAGCTGACCGCCGCCGAGCAGATCGAACTCGGCTGGATCGACCGGAACGGTGCGGTGGTCGGGGAGGGTTTCAAGTCACCGGCCCAGGGTGCGGCGACAGGTGTCTGGGCTGCGACCTCGCCCGCGTTGACCGAGCTCGGCGGTCTCTATCTGGAGGATTGCGAGGTGGCCGCGGTCGCCGGTCCCGATTCGTCGATGGCCGACGGTGGCGTACGCGAGTACGCGATCGACCCCGGCGCGGCAGAGCGACTCTGGTGGGAATCGGAGCGGCTCACCGGCGAAGCGCCAACGTTCCTCGCGTAGGTCCCCTCATGTTCATCGAGTAGGTCGCGCAGCGACCGTGTCGAGATGAACTCACGCTGGTTGAGCGCCCTTCGACTCGTCGCTGCGCTCCTCGCTCAACCAACGTGGGTGTTGACTGCGCGCTCGGTGTTGGGGCATGGGAGTTCGGTTGGGGCATGGCACACCATGCTCGGACCGAAGGACGATGCCCCGACCAGGATCAGAAGGGCGCGGGGTCGGCGGATTCGCTTCCCTGGTTGGGGATCAGGGCAGGCTGCAGTTCCGGCGAGGCCGGTTGCTCGGCCATCTTCCGCGCGGCCTTGCTCTGCTCCGCCTTCTTCCGACGAGGCTTGTTCGGCTTCGCGGCCTCGGCGCGTGCGCGGGCGGCCTGGCGTAGGTCGCGGAGGCGTTGGGCTTTGCGCGCGCGGCGGAGCCGCTCGCGTTCGCGAGCTTCATCGGCGGCTTGTTCGGCTTCGGCCTGTTCCTTCTCCAACTGGGTTCGGCCGTTGCACAGGGTGTCCCAGAGAAGCTTTTCGGTCCGGGAGAGCGAGGCGGCCGGGTCGTTGATCAGGTGATCGGGTGGTGGATGGTCCCAGGTGCCGTAACTGGTGACCCAGGCCTCCTGCCCGGCGGGAGTTTTCCAGTGGAACACCCCGGGTGAGGGTTGTTCGACCCGGAATCCGGCGTGGGTTCGTGCCCGGTGCGAGGCCCGGTTCAACGGCCCCAGGTTGCTGGAGCTGGCGGGCCCCTCCGGGGCGGGGATCGTGTGATCGAGGTCGATGCCGCGCCCGAACGCACTGCGATTCGATCGGGGGAACATCACATACCGGTCCCGCAACTTCACCCGCTGCGCCAACTCATCCGAGGGCCGGTAGGTGTTCACCATCACCGGCGCGGCCAGATCGATGACCGGCCGCACCTTCACGGTGCCAGCGCACCGGGCGAGCAGCTCATTCAGATGCTGGAGGGTGACCGGTCCGAGCGCATCGCCTTCACCGCCGCGGCCGTTGGCGAGGTCCTTCTGGTGGACGTGCAGGATCAACTCCGCACCATGCCGGCAGCGCTCACTGGTGGGGGAGACGAGCTCCCCGTCACGGTTCACCACATCCCCTTGCGGGGTGACGATCGCACCGTCGAGCAACGACGGCTGGAGCAACTGTCGGGCCCGGTCGGGATGCGCGAGGTGGCCGAGGGCTTCGGCGCGGAGTTCGTCCCGTGACGCGGTGGAGCCACCGGCCTTCAACACGTCGGCGAGCCGATCAAGCGTCCCGTTCAACTGGGCGGCGTCACCGGCGTCGAGGTTGGCGTACAGGTCGGTGATCCCGGCGATGGTCCGGTTCGGGGTGAACTCGACGCGGCGTTGCTTCTTCGCGGCTTGGCGTTCGGCTTCTTTGTCGTCGTTGAGAATGAGCGCGACCTGGGTCTCGGTGGTTGCGACCGCTCGTTTCAGGGTGAGGGGCACCAGGCGGAGTGACCAGAGGGAGTCGAACTCGCGGGCCTGGGTGAAGTTGAGCTGCAAGGCGGCGCGGGAGATGTCGCGGGCGACCCAGACGGGGATGTCGCAGTCGAGGGTGGCCTGCCACAGGATCGGATGCCGATGGCGGAGGTTGAGCACGTCGGCGGTCCAGACCTGCGCGGTCTCCGGTGAGCAGCCCAGTGACATCGCGAGTTCGAGGTGGAAGAACTCGGTGATGCCGGGCGTACCGTCCGCACCGGGGACCACGACCTGCTCGCCGTGGAGGACGCGGGCGGTCAACTCGTCGGTGTGGGTGTTCAACCCGGAGTAGGTGTCGCAGGCGGCGGCGATCGCGACCAGGCGGCGGGCTTCGGCCTGGGCGATCTGCTCGCTTTCGGCGCGGATCGCTGCGAAGACTTCGGCTCGTGGGTTGGTCATCGTTGGTCACCTCCTCTCATCTGCTATGCCTAACAATAGCACGTGTGTACGACTCTGAACCCGCGAGTTTTGATCTTTCTGGGGCTCGGTTTCGACTCGTCGCTGCGCTCCTCGCTCCAGCCGGCGTGGGCGAGGGGGTTCATCTCGACACGGGGGCCATTGCTCCGCTTCGCTGCGCATGGCCGCCTACTCGATGAACGTGGGTACCGGTCGCTGCGCGTCCTGCTCGATGAACGGGGGATGGCATGCGAACGGGGCCGGTCCGAATCGGACCGGCCCCGTTGTCATGCAGGGGTCAGAACTGCATCAGTTGCGTGACTGCACAGCCTTCAGCGCGTCCACGATGCCGTCACCGTAGAAGCTGTTGTAGGCGGCGGTCCCGGTGCAGGTCTGGTTCTGCGGGTACCGCGGATCCACCGTGTAGGTCGTCGGGCACGGGGTGTCCTGGGCCTGTGCGCGCAGCATCGAGATCAGCTGCGCCGGGGTCGCGTTCGGGTTTGCCGACTTCAACAGTGCCAGCACACCGGCGACGTGCGGGGACGCCATCGAGGTGCCGCTCAACCGGGCGTAGTTCGGCGCGGTCGGATGATCGGTCGGCATGGTCGACAGGATCGCCGATCCCGGGGCCGACACGTCGATCACGCCATAGCCGTAGTTGGAGAAGCCGGACTTCTGCCTGGCCTGATCAACGGCCGATACCGTGACCACCCCGTCGAGCTCGGTCGGGATGTCCTTGCAGGAACTGTTGATCTGCCGTGGAATCGGCGTCGAGTCGTTCGGAGAACTCTCGTCGGTCGTCTTGTTCGCCAGGTCGTAGCTGGAGTTGCCAGCGGCGGCCGCGTGCACGACACCCTTACCGGTCGCGTACGCCACGGAGCGGCGGACGGCTTCCATCGCCGGGGCCTGGTTGGCCTGATCGCCACACCAGAACTCGAACGGATCGACGAAGTAGGAGTTGTTGGTGACGTCCATGTTCTTCTCAGCGGCCCAGACGAAGCCACAGATCGCGTACTCCGGGAAGATGAACCCGTCGTCGTTGACGACCTTCACCGAGGCCATCCGCACGTTCGGCGCGACACCGACGATGCCCTGCCCGTTGCGGGCGGCGGCGATGGTGCCGGCCACGTGGGTGCCGTGATAGGAGGTGGTGTCCTCCCAGGCGTACTTGTTGTCGATCCGGCCGGTGTTCGGCTGACCGGCGCCGATGCAGCTCACCGAGCTGCCCACATCGACATTCGGGCGCAGATCCGGGTGGTCGTAGTCGATACCGGAGTCCAGTACGCCGACCAGCACGTTGCGCGAGCCGTCGGTGATCTGGTTCGCCTGATCGGACTTGATCATCTGGTTGTTCCACTGCTGCGCCTCACCCGGATCCTGGGTGGTCGCCGGAGCGGTGGTGCCGCGCTCGTCACCGTTGGGGAACTGCGGCTTCTTCTTGTAACCGGAGGCGCCCTTCGAGCGGAAACCATTGGTGCCCGGCGTACCCTCGGCGACCGGCGCGGTCCGCGACGGACCGGCGGACTCGACCACGTTCTTCTTGGTCGAACGGATCTTGGTCAAGAAGTCGGACTTGGTGGAGTGCGCGATCACCACACCGATCTGCGGCCAGGACTGCACCACGGTGCCACCGGAGTCGACGACGGCCTTCTCGGCCTGCTTGGTCTTGCCCGGGTTGGCCCCGTTGACGTTGACCACGTAGCTGTTGATCTCGCCCTCGACCGGGGTGAAAGGCACCGGGGTCGACGGCGGTTCGGCTTGCGGGGCAGCCATGGCGGCCGGCACGGCGGGCAGCACCATCGCTACCGCGGCCACGCACGCCAGTGCGCCCCTCCGAAGGTTTCGGATCTGCATGGATCTCCTTTGATCGGCTCGGGGTCTCCGAGACTTGGGGTGTCCGGGGTGTGGAAAGAACCTACTGAGTACGCCGGTGCTTTGTGAAGAGATGACTGGAACGGGCGTCCAGGTGAGCTTTCTCTCATGAGGGGCCGGGCATGACACACTGGCACGCGTGCGTGAGGTCATCATTCTCGGCAGTACCGGCTCCATCGGTACCCAGGCGCTGGAGGTGATCGGCGAGCGCCCCGAGCAGTTCCGGGTCGCCGGGCTGGCCGCCGGGGGCAGCAACATCCCGCTGCTCGCCCAGCAGATCCTGGACCACCAACCCCGCGTCGTCGCGGTCGGTCAGGCGCAGGCGGTGCAGGACCTGCAACTTGCCCTGTACGCCGAGGCGAAGCAGCGCGGGTGGGCGACCGGTGACACCACGCTGCCCAAGATCCTGGCCGGCCCCGATGCCGCCACCCGGCTGGCCGCCGAGGGCGCCGATGTGGTGCTCAACGGGATCACCGGATCCGCCGGGCTGGGGGCCACCCTGGCCACCCTCGAGGCCGGCACGACGCTGGCCCTGGCGAACAAGGAGTCGCTGGTGATCGGCGGCCGGCTGGTCACCGACAAGGCCGCCGACGGCCAGCTCGTCGCGGTCGACTCCGAGCATTCCGCGATCGCCCAGTGCCTGCGCGCCGGGCGTCGGGCCGAGGTGCGCCGGGTGATCGTCACCGCCTCCGGCGGCCCGTTCCGCGGCTGGACCCGCGAGCAGATGCGCACCGTCACGCCCGAACAGGCGATGCAGCACCCCACCTGGAACATGGGCCGGGTGATCACCATCAACTCCGCCACCCTGGTGAACAAGGCACTCGAGGTGCTGGAGGCGGCCCTGCTCTACGACGTGGACCTGGACGACATCGAACCGGTCGCCCATCCGCAGTCGATCGTGCACTCGATGGTGGAGTTCGTCGACGGCTCGACGATGGCGCAGTGCTCACCGCCGGACATGAAGCTGCCGATCGCCCTCGGCCTGACCTGGCCCGACCGGCTCGCGGACGCGGCGTACCCGATCGACTGGCGACAGGCCGCCACCTGGACCTTCGAACCGATCGACCACCAGGCCTTCCCGGCCATCGAGCTGATCAAGCGCGCCGGCCGCCTCGGCGGGACCGCGCCGGCGGTCTTCAACGCCGCCAACGAGGCCTGCGTGGACGCCTTCTGCGCCGGCCGGATCGGCTTCCTCGACATCGTCGACACCATCGAGACCGTGCTCGACGAGCACACCGGTACGCCCGGTGGTGACGACGAGGTTTCCGCGGGCGACGTAGGATCGAGGTTGGTCCCCCCGGACCGGGTCACCGTCGCCGACGTGCTCGCGGCCGACCGATGGGCTCGCGGCCGGGCCGACCGGCTCACCACCACGCCCGAGGAGTAACGAGCGCGCATGGACATGCTGATCTACATCGGCGGGGCGATCCTCTTCTTCGCCCTGATCATGGCCTCCATCGCACTGCACGAGGTCGGCCACATGGTGCCGGCCAAGCTCTTCGGGGTGAAGGTCACCGAATACTTCGTCGGTTTCGGCAAGACGCTGTGGTCCTTCAAGCGCGGCGAGACCAGCTACGGGATCAAGGCCATCCCGCTCGGCGGCTACGTCAAGCTGATCGGGATGTATCCGCCGGAGAAGAAGACCGGCAAGGTACGCAACTCCGGCACCTCGGCCAATCCGCTGGCCTCGCTCATCGACGCCGGCCGGGAGGCCGAGTGGGCCGACATCGATCCCGCCGACGACGGCCGATTCTTCTACCAGAAGAAGACCTGGCAGAAGCTGATCGTGATGATCGGCGGCCCGTTGATGAACCTCATCCTGGCCTTCGTCATCCTCTGGGGCGTGTTCGCCATCCACGGCATCAACCAGCCGCAGCCGGTGGTCGGCTCGGTCAGCCAGTGCATCATCCCCGCCGACCGGCCCGACCAGCGGACCTGCCAGCCCGGGGATCCGCAGACCCCGGCGGCGGCCGCCGGGTTGCAGGCGGGGGACCGGATCGTCTCGTTCAACGGCATCCAGGTCGGTGACTGGCAGCAGCTGCAGGACCTGATCCGCGACAACCGCGACCAGACCGCCGCGATCGTCGTCGAACGGGCCGGTCAGCAGGTGCCGTTGACCCCCGTGAACACGGTCATCAACGGGGTCCAGTCCGACTGGGACCCGAGCAAGAAGGTGGAGGCCGGTTTCCTCGGCTTCGTCCCGCAGCAGCAGATGGTCCGCGGCGGCCCCGGCATGGTCGTCGACCAGATGGTCGACATGACCAAGACCTCCGCGGTGGTGCTCGCGCAGTTCCCGATCAAGGTCTGGAACACCGCGGTCGACATGGTCACCGGCCAGCCGCGCGACGTCTACGGCCCGATGAGCATCGTCGGTGCCAGCCGGGCGGCCGGCGAGATCTCCGCGACCGATCAGCTCACCGCCGGTGACAAGGTGGCCACCTTCTTCGCCCTGCTCGGCAACGTCAACCTGTTCGTCGCCATCTTCAACTTCATCCCGCTGCTGCCACTGGACGGCGGCCACATCCTGGGCGCGATCATCGAGGGGATCCGCCGTGGGGCGGCCAAGCTGTTCAAGCGGCCCGACCCCGGGCACCTGGACACCGCCAAGATGCTGCCCGTGGCGTACGCCGTCTTCGCCTTCATCGCGCTCTCCGGTGCGGTGCTGATCCTGGCCGACATCTTCAACCCCCTCAAGCTCTTCTGATTCCGTGACGAGAGAATGGATCTCATGACTGATCTGCCCACACCTGAGGTCGTGCCCGTGCTGGCGCCGCGCCGCAAGACCCGCCAGATCAAGGTCGGTGACGTGCTGGTCGGCGGCGACGCGCCGATCTCGGTGCAGTCGATGACCACCACCCAGACCACCGACGTGAACGCCACTCTGCAGCAGATCGCCCAGCTGACCGCGGCCGGCTGCGACATCGTCCGGGTCGCCTGCCCCAGCCAGGACGACGCGGCCGCGCTGCCGCAGATCGCCCAGCACTCGCAGATCCCGGTGATCGCCGACATCCACTTCCAGCCGAAGTATGTCTTCGCCGCGATCGATGCCGGTTGCGCCGCGGTCCGGGTCAATCCGGGCAACATCAAGGCCTTCGACGACAAGGTCGGTGAGATCGCCAGGGCGGCCAAGGACGCCGGGGTCAGCATCCGGATCGGGGTGAACGCCGGATCCCTGGACAAGCGGTTGCTCGCCAAGTACGGCAAGGCCACCCCCGAGGCGCTCGTCGAATCCGCGGTCTGGGAGGCCTCGCTGTTCGAGGAGCACGACTTCCACGACTTCAAGATCTCGGTCAAGCACAACGACCCGGTGGTGATGGTCCGCGCGTACCAGCTGCTCGCCGAGCGCGGCGACTGGCCGTTGCACCTGGGCGTCACCGAGGCCGGGCCCGCCTTCCAGGGCACGATCAAGTCCGCCACCGCCTTCGGCGCGCTGCTCAGCCAGGGCATCGGCGACACCATCCGGGTGTCGCTGTCGGCCGATCCGGTCGAGGAGGTCAAGGTCGGCACCAAGATCCTGGAATCGCTGAACCTGCGCCCACGCAAGCTGGAGATCGTCTCCTGCCCGTCCTGCGGCCGCGCCCAGGTCGACGTCTACACCCTCGCGGAGAAGGTGACCGCCGGTCTGGAGGGCCTCGACGCGCCGCTGCGGGTCGCGGTGATGGGGTGTGTGGTCAACGGACCGGGTGAGGCCCGCGAGGCCGACCTGGGCGTCGCCTCCGGCAACGGCAAGGGTCAGATCTTCGTGAAGGGCGAGGTGATCAAGACCGTCAAGGAGGCCGACATCGTGGAAACCCTGATCGAGGAGGCGATGCGGTTGGCCGACGACCTGCCGTCCGGCTCCCCGGAGGTCAGCGTCGCCGGCGCCTGAGTTGATGAGGAGCCCCCGGTGACCACGCTGCAGACCGAGGTACGCACCCTCGACGACGCCGATCTGGACGACGCCTGGCGGCTGCTCGGCCGCGACCCGGTCGCCCACGTCTTCGTCGCGGCCCGGGTGCGGGCCTACGGGCTCGATGCCTGGCGGCTGGGCTGCCCGGTGCTCGGTCACTTCCGCGACGGCGAGCTGGTCGCGATGTGCCACTGCGGATCGAATCTGGTTCCGGTGGAGGCCGACGCCGAGGCGTTGGCCGCCTTCGTGGTCTCCGGTTCGGGGGTACGCCGCTGCAGTTCGATCGTCGGGCCGGCCGAGCAGGCCCTGGGACTGTGGGAACTGAGCAGCGAACACTGGGGCCGGTCCTGGTCGGCGGTGCGGGAGGTACGCCGCAGCCAGCCGATGCTGGCGATCTCCACCGAGCCGGTGGTGGCCCCCGATGAGCGGGTGATCCGGATCGGGATGGAGCACCTGGACGCCTATTTCGACGCGGCCGTGCGGATGTACACCGAGGAGGTCGGGGTGTCCCCGCTGGTCGGTGGTGACCGCGGGCCCTATCTGAACTATGTCCGCCGGTTGATCCAGCAGGGCCGTGCGTTCGGCATCGTCGAGGACGGCCGGGTGATCTACAAGTCCGACATCGGTTCGGTGGCCCAGGACGTCGCCCAGGTGCAGGGCGTGTGGCTCAGCCCCGAACTGCGGGGCCGAGGCCTGGCCGCGCCGGCGATGGCCGCGGTGGTGCGGCTGGCGCGCGAGCAGACCGCGACGATCTCGCTGTATGTGAACAGCTTCAACGCACCGGCCCGCGCGACCTACGCCCGGGTCGGGTTTCATCAGGTGGGGGAGTTCGCCACCGTCCTCTACTGAGGGACGGCTCGCTAGGCTGACAGGGTACGACCGGCACCGGCCCCCAAGGGAGGAATCGTGACCGCAGACTTCGTCGTCTGTCTGTACCGCCCGACCCACGACGTGGAGCGGATGAGCGCCTTCCTGGAGACGGTGGGGCTGCACCGCACGGTGCGCCGCGACGTCGACGGGGCGGCCTTCGTCTGGGGCCGCGGCGGCATGGTCGCACTCTTCCCCGCCGAGGGGGCCGCGCGGCCCGGACGCAGCGAACTCACCCTGGAGACCACTGATCTGGACGGCGCCGAGCAGGCGCTGCGGGTCGCCGGGCTCTCCTCGAAACGGATCAGCGACACCGACTTCCCCGGCATCTCGGTGACCGCACCGGACGGGCGTACCCTCTGGGTCGCAGAGAGCTTCCGCGACCCCGACGACCAGGGGTCGGACTACCCCCACCATGCGCTGGACGTGCTGGCGCTGCACCACAGCAGCAATCCCGACGACGCGGTCGGGCTGTTCGAGCTCTTCGGCTTCCGCCCGATCGCCCGCGGGGAGAACCTCTGGCTGGTGATGTTCGCCGATGAGGCCAGCGGGGCGATCGCCATCGAGGGTCGCGGGCAGACCCCCGAGCGGGGGCCGATCATGGTCCAGCTCGGGTTGCGCACCGAGGAGCCGCTGGCCGATGTCGCCGCCCGGTTGCAGGCGGCCGGGCATCCGGTGGGGGAGGTCACCACGGTGGGTGGGTTCCCGTTCCTGTCGGTCACCGACCCGGACGAGATCACCATCGGCGTATTTCAGGTCGGACCGGAGGTCCCCGGGCGGTAGGCTGCCGCTCGTGCCTCGAGCCCCGGGGCATTCGGCGTACGCCGATCGCTGCAGCAAGGTGGAGGAGTGCCCGTGACCCAGGTCGCACGGATGTCGGAGCTGTTCGTGAGGACCCTGCGGGAGGATCCGGCCGACGCCGAGGTGCCCAGCCACCGCTGGCTGGTCCGGGCCGGTTACATCCGCCGCGTGGCACCGGGCATCTACTCCTGGCTGCCGCTCGGGCTGATGGTGCTGCAGCGGGTCGAGCAGATCGTCCGCGAGGAGATGAACGCCATCGGCGCCCAGGAGGTCCGCTTCCCGGCCCTGCTGCCGCGCGAGCCCTATGAGGCGTCGAACCGCTGGGCCGAATACGGCGACAATCTGTTCCGGCTGAAGGATCGCCGGGACAACGACATGCTGCTCGGACCGACCCACGAGGAGATGTTCACCCTGCTGGTGAAGGATCTCTACTCCTCCTACAAGGATCTGCCGCTGGCGCTCTACCAGATCCAGATCAAGTACCGCGACGAGGCCCGGCCGCGGGCCGGACTGCTGCGCGGCCGTGAGTTCGTGATGAAGGACTCCTACTCCTTCGATATCGACGACGAGGGTCTCGAGGCCAGCTACCAGAAGCACCGCGACGCCTACATCAAGGTCTTCGACCGGCTCGGTTTCGACTACGTCATCGTGCAGGCCACCTCGGGCGCGATGGGCGGCTCCGCCTCGGAGGAATTCCTTGCCGTGGCAGCGAATGGCGAGGACACCTTCGTCCGCTCACCGGGTGGATACGCCGCCAACGTCGAGGCGGTCAAGGTGGCGGCACCCGAACCGGTCTCCTTCGACGACGCGCCGGCCGCGCATGTCGAGGACACCCCCGACACCCCGACCATCGAGACCCTGGTGCAGGTGGCGCGGGAGCTGTTCCCGGATCGCGACTACGGGCCTGCGGACACGCTGAAGAACGTGGTGTTCATGCTGCGCCAGCCCGACGGGACCCGCGCGCCGCTGGCCATCGGCCTGCCCGGTGACCGGGAGGTGGACGGCAAGCGGCTGGAGGCGGCCGTCGAACCGGCCGTGGTCGAGCCCTTCGCCGAGGAGGACTTCGCGAGGTATCCCGAACTGGTCAAGGGTTATATCGGCCCGCAGGCGCTCGGGATCGGCGACGACCCGGAGCAACCCGGGGTGCGCTACCTGACCGACCCGCGGGTGGTCTCCGGCACCCGCTGGGTGACCGGGGCGAACCAGCCCGGCAAGCACGTCTTCGACCTGGTCTGCGGCCGCGACTTCACCCCCGACGGGGTGATCGACGTGGCCGAGATCCGCGCCGGCGACCCCGCACCCGACGGGTCGGGGCCGCTGGAGTTGGCCCGCGGGATCGAGATGGGTCACATCTTCCAGCTCGGCCGCAAGTATGCCGATGCGCTGGGGCTCAAGGTGCTGGACGCCAACGGCAAGCAGGCGACCGTGACCATGGGCTCCTACGGCATCGGTGTCTCCCGTGCGGTCGCCGCCGTCGCCGAGGGGACCTGTGACGACAAGGGCCTGAGCTGGCCGCGAGCGCTGGCCCCCTATGACGTGCAGGTGCTCGCCACCGGCAAGGGCGAGGAACTGCTGGCCAAGGCCACCGAGATCGCGGAATCCCTTGCCCAGCAGGGGATCCGGGTGCTGCTCGATGACCGCAAGGCCTCCCCGGGGGTGAAGTTCGCCGACGCCGAGATCATGGGCATGCCGACCTCGCTGGTCGTCGGCCGTGGGCTCGCCGACGGCGTGGTCGAGCTGCGCGATCGGCGGACCGGGGACAAGCAGGAGATCCCGGTCGACGAGGCGGTCACCCGGGTCGCCGAGGTGGTGCGGGGGAGCGATGCCTGATCAGGCCCACCTGATGGGCTTCGTGCTGGCGGCGGTGTTGCTGGCGCTGCTGCCGGGGCCGAACGTGGTCTTCCTGCTGGCCCGTGGCGCCCGCGACGGTCGGGGCTCGGCGCTGCGTTGCGCGATCGGGGTGGAGACCGCGACCCTGCTCTATGCGGTCGCCACCGCCGCCGGACTGGCCGCGGTGATCGCGGCGAGCGTCACCCTGTTCCAGGTGATCAAGTGGGTCGGCGTGGTCTACCTGCTCTGGTTGGGAATCCAGGCGCTGCGCAGCCGGCACGGTGATCCGGGTGCGCCCGAGGAGGTCGTGGTGGCACCGAGTCTGGGTGCCGAGCTGCGGTCGGGTTTCCTGGTCGGTATCACCAACCCGAAGGTGGCACTGTTCTTCATCGCCTTCCTGCCGCAGTTCGCCGATCCGGCCCGCCCGCTCGGTCCGCAGCTGCTGGTGCTCGGTCTGATGTTCACCGCCTGCGGCCTGGTCATCGACGGGATCTGGTCGCTGCTCGCCGGTGCGATCGGCGGTTTCATCCGCAGCCGCAACGGGACCCGTGCGCTCGCCAAGGGGTCCGCCGTGGTGTTCTTCGGGATGGCCGGCTGGGCGGCGCTGTCCGGTTCGAAGAACTGAGCGGTCCGATCAGGCTGATCGGGCTGATCCGTTGCTGCGGGTCGCGTCCCGGTGCCGGCGGACCGCCGCGCGGTTGTTGCAGCGGGTGCAGCAATAGCGCTGCCGGCCGTTGCGGCTGACATCGGCGAAGATCCGTTCGCAATCGGTCGCCGCGCACCGGCCCAGCCGGTGCATGCCGCGCCCGGTCAGGTGCAGGGCGGTGCCGACGCTGATCAGTGCGGTGAGCAGTTCGGCGAAGTCGACATCGTCGGGTCGGTAGTGCAGATGCCAGCCGTCGGCGTGGTCGTCGAGCCGCGGATGATGGGAATGCTTCGCCAGCAGGAGATTGAGCGCCTCGGCCCGGTCGCGTTCGGTGGTGGCATCGACGATCGCCGACCAGTTCTCGAGGAAATCGGTGACAGCGGTCAGGTCGCGGCGGCGTACCCGTTGGCTGAAGACCAGGTCCGCATCCCGGCAGCGTTCGGCCAGCTCGATCGCCGTCCGCGGTGGGTCATTGGCGAGTTCGGTGGCCAATCGGACCGGTGCCTCACCGTAAGGGTTGAGATGCATAAACCAATTACAGCAGAGTGGGTCGGGTGACTTCCCCGCTGGTTCTGATGGTCCTCGATCTGCCGGTGCCCTGGTACGCCCTGCTCGGCCTGATGGGCGCCGCCCTGGTGGCCGGTTGGGTCGATGCCGTTGTCGGCGGTGGGGGACTGGTGCAGCTGCCCAGCCTGCTGATCGGACTGCCGGCCGACACTCCCACCGGGGATGTGCTGGGCACCAACAAGGTGTCCTCGGTCGCCGGGACGGTCGCTGCCACGATCACCTATCTGCGCTCGGTGACGGTGGACTGGCTCGGCGTGCTGCCACTGGTGGTGCTGGCCGCGCTGGGATCGACGCTCGGGGCGTTGGCCGCCCGGCTGATCCCCAGGGCATACCTGACTCCGATCGTGCTGGTCGCGCTGATCGCGGTCGGGCTGTTCACGGTCTTCCGGCCCAGCCTGGGCCTGGAACACGCACCCCGGCACACCGGATGGGCGCAGGCCTGGCGCACCGGGGTCATCGGGTTGTCGGTCGGCGGTTACGACGGCCTGCTCGGCCCCGGTACCGGTTCGTTCTTCCTGATCGCGCTGGTCGCCGTGCTCGGTTACGGCTTCCTGGAGGCGAGCGCGCGGACCAAGATCGCCAACCTGGCAACGAATATCGCCTCGATCATCGTCTTCGGGGCGCACGGTGAGGTGCTCTGGCTGGTCGGCGGTTGCATGGCGCTGGCGAATCTCACCGGTGGTTGGCTCGGCGCCCGGACTGCGGTACGCCTCGGCAGTTCCTTTGTCCGCAAGGTCTTCCTGGTCGTCGTCTCGGTCCTCATCCTGAAACTCGCCTACGACACCGTCGTCACGTTCATCGCGTAGCTCGCGCAGCGAGCGCCGTTCCCCACGTTCATCGAGTAGCTCGCGCAGCGAGCGTGTCGAGATGAACCCGTGCGAGTGCCGCGAGCCCGAGCAGCCACCTGCCGCGAGGCAGCATCGAGATCCGCGGCCCGGGCCGGGCAAATTCCGCATGGCCACCGGAAACGACCGTCGTCCTTGGACAGGCGTTCCCCACTCTGCGGCTCAACTCTCACTCCGCGGACCGCATACAAGCCGCGGAGTGAGAGTTGGACCGCGAAGTCGGACCGAGCCCCGCTCAGATCCGTACCCCGGTCCCGGCGAGCAGGGGTTGCTTGTGGCGGTGATTCGGCCACCCGTCGAGGACGTCGGCTCAACCCCGCGGACCGGTTGCGCTCAAGCTGGTCAGCGATTCCCAGTCGACCGGTACCCGGCGCATCAGCAACGCGTTGTCCAGCATCGCGGTGCCGGGTGGGAATCGGGCCGGGTCCTCGAAGAACGTCGACCGCACGGTCCGGACCTGGACCGGCTCCACCCGCCAACCGGTGGTGCGCAGTCGAAGGCCGTCGTGGCGTACCGGGTCTCTCGTCGCCGACCAACCGACCGCACCCTGTTCGAAGAAGGCCGAGGCCTCCGCCAGCGACGCGAACAACAACGACTCGGGCAGCTCCTCATCGACCGCGACGTCGACGCTCACCCGTGCCGTCCCGTCGTCGGCGGCGAACGCCACGCGCAATCGTCGGTCGCTCTCGTGCACCTCGAAGTGGGCGTGGTGATGCTCACCCGGAAAGGCGCGGCCACCGAGGGCGACCGTCAGCCGGGAATCGCTGTCCCGGCGGGGAATCCAGACTCCGGTGCGGTGATCACCGTCCGGGCCGTCCCACTCCACCGCGATCCGATGGGCGGCGTTCTCACTGCGCATCCCGAACACCGCAGGCAGCCCGGCCGGGCGCAACGAACCGAGCCGGATCAGACAGATCCCGGCCACGGCGTACCCGTTGTGCAACTGTGGTCGGAACGGGGCCGGCAGCAGGGGAGCGATGGCCTCGGGCGTCACCCGATAGTTCACCAGCAAGCGCCGTTCGATCTCACCGCGCAGTCGTGGGATTCGCATCTGCCTCGCCTCCGAAACCGTGGGACGAGTCTATGGCGCACAGTGTCACCCCCGACGGAGAGCTAACCCTGGTATCGATACCATTCTTGTGTCAGGATGGCCGCGAGACGGTTCCCGACGATTTCACGAAGGAGTGAAAGATGGACCGATCACGGCTTGGTACCCGAACCCTGCTCACCACTCTGGCCGGCTCGTTGGCGCTCGCTGTGACGACCCTCATCAGCCCGGCAGCGGTGGCGGCCCCCGTGCCGGGTGCGGGGCCTGAGCGCGGCTCGAAATCCGGGCAGTGCGCGCTCATCGGTGAGAACCTGGAGGCCTCAGTGACTCCGGCGGCCGATCCGCAGGGCCGATTCGACACATTGGGGAACACCTCGGGCCAATGGGTGGGTGCCGACAGCACCTACTCCGTACCGCTCGGTGATGGACGGGTCGCCTGGTTGTTCTCTGACACGCTCTACGGACAGGTCGACAACGGCACGCTCTCACCGAACGAATCCGCCTTCCTCAGTAACTCGATCGTCGTGGATGACGGCCAGTCGCTACGCACCATCACCGGAGGAACCCGCAATCAACCGCAGTCGTTGATCCCCGGGAGCCACGACGCCTGGAGTTGGTTCGGAGCGGGTACGCGCCAGCCGAACGGAAATCTGCAGGTGATGGTGCTCAACTTCGTCCGGACCGGCCCCGGCCTCTTCGACTTCCGCTGGGACTCGAACTCGGTCGCCACCATCGACCCGAGGACCTGGCAGGTGAGTGAGCTCGAAGCGGTGCCGTCGGCCCAGACGATCCAATGGGGATCATGGTTGCAGCGGCAGCCAGGTGCGACGCTCGTCTACGGGGTGGAGGACCTCGGGTCGGTCAAGTACCAACATCTGGCCCGGGTGCGGGGCAACGACCTCAGCCGCGCATCCGCGTGGGAGTACTGGACTGGTACGCGCTGGAGCCGGAACGAGAGCGACTCCGCCCGAATGCTCGACGGCGTTGCCAACGAGTACAGCGTCACGCCTTATGGCGACGGCTGGTTGCTGATCACCCAGGACACTCGCGAACCGCTTTCGGCCCGCATTCTGGCCTACCGCTCCTGCAGCCCGACCGGCCCGTTCACCAGTCCGGTGGAGCTCTATCGCACCCCGGAGACCGGGGCGAGCCGTAGCTATCAGAACCCGAACATCTTCACCTACAACGCTCACGAACACCCGGAACTGCGCACGGGCAACTCGCTGCTGATCTCCTACAACGTCAACTCCTTCAACCCCGACGAGCTCTACCGAGACGTCACCATCTACCGACCTCGGTTCATCCGCGTCACGCTGAACCCCGCCGGATGATCCGACCCACGGGCCAGGGGTGTCGAACTTCCCGGCCCATCCGATCCAGGAGGAAACCATGCACCGTCGCACACTTCTCGGGCTTGGACTGGCCGCGGTCGCGGTGACGGCCACCGGCTGTTCGCGATCAGAGGGCGGGTCCGGCGCCACGGCGCAGCAGCCATCGCAACCGACCACCATCAAGTTCTTCACCGACAAGGCTGCCTGGGAACCCAGTTTCACCGAAATGAACAAGGCGTCCGCCGCCATCAACACCAGTCTTGCGTTCACCGGGTACTCCGATCCGACCGCCTACGACTCCTTCGTCAAGCAGTCCTTCCGCACCAAGAAGGTTCCTGATCTCTTCACCTGGCACACCGGGGCGCAGCTCGCGGAGCTGGTCGATCAGAAGCTGGTCTCGAAGACGACCGACCTGTGGCAACAGGCGACCGGCAGCAAGCTGGTGCCCGAGGGGCTGATCGACAACTACACCTACGGTGGTGAGCAGTACGGGGTACCGCTGAACATTGCCTACTGGGCGATGTACTACAACAAGAAGGTCTTCGACCAGTACAACCTGAAACCGCCCACCACCTGGGCAGAACTGATGACCATCTGCGACACCCTGCTCCGCAACGGTGTGACCCCCTTCCATCAGATGAACACCATCTTCGAGTTCGTCTGGTTCCAGTTGCTGCTCATCGGTGAATCGCCTGAGACCTATCAGAAGCTGCAGACCGGCAAGGCGAAGTACACCGATCCCGAGGTGGTCCGGGCGGCCACCCGATGGGGCGAGATGATCGACAAGAAGTACTTCGTCGACCCGGGGGAGAAGACCGACCCGCAGACCCTGTTGAACACAGGGAAGTGTGCGATGGCCTACTTCGGCACCTTCTTCACCGGTCAACTCACCGGGATCGGCGCCAAGTCCGGCACCGATTACGGGATCTTCCTGCCCCCGAACGTGAATCCGGCGGTGACCAGGCCTCAGGTCGTGCTCGAGAGCGGGCCGATGCTGACCGGTTCCAACGCCGAGAACGAGGCGGCCGCGCTCGCGTACTCCCAATGGTGGTTCGGTGACGACGCGCAGAAGGCCTGGTCCAACGCACGGGGAGACATCTCGTTCAACCCCAACGTGCAACCCACCGACCCCGAGCTGAAGGCGCTGGTGGACCGCATCAACGACGGGGCCCAGAACATCGAGGTGCAGAAGCGCTACCTGGAGGCGACCCCGCTGCCCATCTACACCACCGAGACCGAGGTGTTCGGGAAGTTCGTCACCGAAGGGGGAGATCCGATGCCCTACCTCAAGCAGCTGCAGGATTCCGCAGACAAATACTGGGCTGAGAATCCGTGAGCCGGACGAAAGAGACCAACGACAGAAGAGGTTTCGGCTACCAGTGGCAGGCTCGCGCCTTCGCCGGTCCCGCCATCGTGTTGACGATCGTGCTGCTCTATCTGCCCTTCTTATGGACGGCCTGGTTGAGCTTCACCGAGTTCAACGGCTTCGGTTCCCCCGAATGGGTCGGGCTCGACAATTACGTGACGATGTTCTCCGACCCGGGGATCCTGGTGTCCATCCGGAACACCCTGCTCTGGGTCGTCGGCACCCTGGTGCTACCGGTCACGCTCGGCCTCCTCATCGCCGTGCTGAGTCACGGGCTCAGGGGCGGTGTCTGGCTGCGGTTGCCGTTCCTGATCCCGTACGCCGTCTCCGGGATCGCGGTCGGAGTGATCTGGACCTTCATCCTGCAGACCGGTGGTGCTCTCGATGAGGCACTGCGCTTCCTGCACATCCCCGGTGCCGGAACCCGCTGGCTGCTGGACACGCCGTTGAACACCGTGATGATGATCATCGCCGCGGCCTGGCAGGGGTCCGGGGTGAACGCGTTGCTCTTCGGTATCGGCCTGCAGTCGATCCCGAAGGAGCCGCTGGAGGCCGCCCGGTTGGACGGTGCGACCGGGTGGTCGCTCTTCCGCCATATCACCTGGCCGCTGCTCGCACCGCTCACCACGGTGGTCGTCGGGCTGTCCCTGGTCGGATCGCTGAAGACCTTCGACATCGTCTGGGGGATGACCAAGGGTGGTCCGGGTCGGGATTCCGAAACGTTGGCGCTGAGCATGTACAAGCAGACCTTCGTCGCCTCCGACTACGGCGTCGGATCCGCGCTGGCGGTGCTGCTCACCGTCGTCACGGTGGCCGCCTCGGTGCTCTACCTGCGACAGCAGCTGCGCCGCGGAGCGGAGGCCTGATGAGCACGCGAGTGAGCGACACCCTGCGGCGGATCGTGCTTCTGGTTCTCGGGGTGCTCTGGTTGCTGCCTGTATACCTGATGGTCGCCAATGCGATGAAGGGCAAGGATGAATACGGTGTGGTGAATGTCTGGCAACCGGGCGGATTCACCGGCCTGATAGAGAATCTCGGCCAGGCGTGGACCCTGGGCCGGATCTCGGACGGCATCGTTTCCACCGCGATCTATGCGATCGTGTCACCGATCATCGCCGTACTGATCGGTGCGATGGCCGGGTTCGCGATCATCGCGCTACGGCTCCGGCACGGATTCACCTGGTTCGTGGTGATCTTCTGTTCCACCGTGTTCCCACTGCAGATGGTGCTGATGCCGTTGTTCATCGGTTACGTCGAGACCGACCTGTACGACACCCGTGTCGGCATGGTGCTGATCTACACGGTGATCTCCGTACCGTTCTCGGCGTTCGTGATGCGCAACTTCTTCTCCGGTGTGGCCTACAACCTGTTCGAGGCGGCGGCATTGGACGGGGCCTCCGTCTGGCGTACCTTCTGGAGCATCTACCTGCCGATGTCTGTCAGTGCGCTCTTCGCGGTCTTCATCCTGCAGGCCACCTTCGTCTGGAACGACCTGCTGCTCGGGCTGTCGCTGAGCCAGTCCGAAACCGTTCGCCCGGTGATGCCTGCGCTATCGGCATTGCAGAGCACCTACGGTGGATCGACCATGCCGGTGGTGCTCGCCGGCGGTCTGATCGTCTCTGTTCCGACAGTCGTCCTTTTCCTGCTGACACAACGATTCTTCGCCCGGGGCCTCTCCCTGGGACAGTTCTGAGGAGCCCTGTCTGTGACCGATCCCGAACCGGATCTGCGATCGATCCCGACCGTTGACGATTTCACCAGCGCCACCATCGAGGACCGCTACGACGACATGATCAGCCCCTTCGGGTTGACCAACCACTGGGCGACCGTGCAGGTCGATCATGACGTGCTGGCTGTCCGCTCCCTCAATGTGCCACCGGTCTCCCAAGGGGATTCCGTCTCGGGACGGCTCTACCTGGCCGGCCGGCTCGCGCAGGCCTCCGGGCAACCCGTGCGGCACACCTGGCGACCGGACCGGGTGCTGCGAGAGACCGTCATCGACGACTGGCACGTCGAGACGGTGACCGTGGTTCCGTGGGGGGAGCCGGGCGTGCTGGTACGGATCCGGGTGACCAACACCGCCGCGACCCGGCGTGCCCTCAGACTCGGTGTCTGGGTCCATTCGTTGGTCACCCAGGCTGACCATCCGTGGCTCGCTGCGGAACCGCCTCAACAGGACAATTCCCTGCATCGGCAGGGATCTTGGCGTTGGGGGAGCCCGCAGCCCGGTCGCGACGGAGAAGGTGTGCGCTGCCGTCGGGACCTGTCACCGGCCGGCCGGCAGGTCGCGGACGTGCCGAGCGGGCCGCCGGCACACAGCCTGCAGGTGTTGTTGGATTCGGCAGGTGAGCCGGTCGAGGATCGCTCACCGACCCCGCGACTCATCGAGATCGACACCGACCTCGACGCAGGACGCAGTTGGGAGGGTTCCTATCTGCACCTCATCGGCGCCGACGAAGAGGCATTGCGCGCCGCGGCGGACCGGATACGTGGTGATGCGGCGGGGGCCGTGGAAGCCGCTGAGTCGGCGTGGAACGCCGAACTGGAGGCGATCTTCACTCCAGGCAACGACCTCTACGGTGGATCCCTGCCCAGGTTGGAAACCTCGAACGCGGCGCTCCGGGCCCTCTACTGGTGGGGCGCCCTGGGAACCATCTGGTTCCGACGCGACAACCCCGCCTCGGTCCTCGGCCGAACCTACGACACCTTGATGCCGCGCTACTGGCAGACCACCACGTTCATCTGGGACTACTCGTTGAGCTCCCACGTGCACGCCCAACTCGATCCCAACGTGCTGCGCCGACAGTTGGCGCACTGGGTAGGTCTGGACATCAACCGGCACTTCGGCACGGAATGGTTGACCGGCGGTCCGGTCGGTTACTGGTACTCGGTGAACCAGTACGCGATGGTCCGGCTGGTCAGCGACTACCTCCGCTTCACCGGGGATCTGGCGTTCCTCGCCGAGGAGATCGTCGGTCCGGACGGCAATCGCCGCAGCGTCGGAGATCACCTGCGGGACTGGGCGGTGAGCTGGATGGACAAACGCGGCAGCTCCCCGCTGGCCGACTACGGAGATATCGACAACCTGCTCGAATGCGTGTCCAGCTACGTGCACGAGGTGGCCAGCCTGCAGGCTGCCAACGTCTGGTCGATGCGGACAGCGGCCGCAGTGAGCGACTTGGAGGGCCGCACCGAGGATGCCGCGCGGCTGCGGGATGCCGCAACGGACCTGGTGCCCGAGGTGCTCGCGCTCTACCGGCCCGGTGACGGCTTCTTCAATGCCAGGCAACCGGACGGCACCCTGCAACCGACCCGGCACTGCTACGACTTCGCCACCGTCGGCACAACGATTGCAGCCGACCTCGACGACTCCTGCCGTGCCGAGATGGTGGACTTCTTCGATCGGGAGCTGCGTACCCCGGCCTGGCTGCGGGCACTGTCCGCTGCCGACGCCGACGCCGGCTTCTCGGTCCGCCCCGATCACCAGTGGAACGGTGCGTATCCCGCCTGGCCGGCCGACGCGGCCCGGTCGGCGATCGCGCTCGGCGGTGCAGAGATCGTCGCCGATTGGGTGCAGGGGTTGTCGCGCACGGTGCGGCAGGGACCACCTGGGCAGGCACATTTCGTCGAGGATGCGGTGCCGCCGATCGACGGCGGGGCGCGGAAAGCGCCCGGCCAGTACCCCTACCTGATCGACTGGAGCTGCTCGTCGGCCGGTGCCTGGTGTGAGCTGGTGATCGGATCGATCTTCGGCCTCGAGGTCGGCCTCGACGGTGCCGTCACGGCCTCGGGCTGTCTCGACTCGTTCGATCCGCGGGCGCGACTGGTCGATCTGGTCGTCCGTGGGGAGCGCTATCAGGTCGACCAGTCGGGCGTAAGTCGCTCGACTGAGTGACCTACAACGGCCAACCCGGCCAGACCGGCAGCGGGCCGCCCCAACCGACGGCCAGTTGGACGGTGTCCTCCAGGGCCTCCTGGGCGAGCCGGCGATCGGGGGTCTGGGTGGCGGCGGCGAGCCAGCCGCCGGCGAACGGGGCGAACGCGATCTCCATCCGCCACAGCAATTCCCGGGCGGTGGCGGGATCGGTGGGTTGCGCCGTCAGCTGGTACGCCGGTTCGGCGGCGGGGGCCTGCTGGCCGCGGTCGCGGAGCAGCGCGGTCACCTGATCGCGCAGCGCGCGGCGGCGGCCCAGCACGGTCAGCGCATTCTGCGCCTCGGCGCCGCGCAACCAACCGATCGCCACCTGATAGCCGTAGACCAGCGCATCGGTCTGGCGCAGCAACTGCTGCGGTGCCTCGACATCACTCGCCGACGCGGGTGGGCGGATCTCCGCGGCCGGCGGCTCCGGACGGGTCGAGGTGCTGCCCAGCAGCACCGCGGCCGCGCGCGTGTAGGCGGCGAGCGAACCCCACAGCAGCGCCGTGGTGCCCGAGCTGGCCAGCGCAGACTCCCGGTAGGGATCGGTACCGCGGCCCTCCAACTCGGTCACCACCCGCAGCGCCGCCGCCCGATCCGTCGGCAGCGTCACCGTCGGTGTCGGCACCGGTCGGGGGCTCCAGCGGGCATCCGGGGTGGGCAGCGTGGTCGGCCGGTCGCTGGGGCGTACCCCCAGCAAGGCGGTCAGGTGCGCCTGATGCGCCGCGGCCAGCCAACCCGCCGCAGCGGCCTGCGGGGCCGGCAGCTGCAACCCACCGGCGTTCTGCTGCAACCGCGCGCACGACGCCGCCAGTTCGCTCTCCAGGCCGATCGCCACCTGCTGGCCGGGGATGGTCGGCAACGGACTGGGCGAGGGCTGCGGGGGAGGCGCGGTGGGGCCGCCGACGATACGCGGATCGCTGACCGTGCAACCGGTCAGGGCGAGAATCCCGGCCCCCGCGGCGGCCAGGAAGCCGCGACGGTCGGTGGAGATCACCCGCCGACGCTATCGCACCACGCGCCCGTCGGTGGACTGCCACTCCTTCGCGTCGGCGGGTATGCTGCACCGCACAACTGAGACCGACAATCGGATCGCGGGCCCCGTGGACATCGGGAGCGCGCAGGGAGAGGTGAGTGGTGTGAAGGAATCCCAGTTGGCTGCCCTGCTGACCCCCATCCTGACCCAGCACGGACTGGAACTCGACGCCCTCGAGTCCGTCCCGGCCGGCAAGCGCCGGCTGCTGCGGGTCACCGTCGACGGCGACGGACCCGACGGTCACGGACCCAGCCTCGATGACATCTCCGAGGCCACCCGCGCGATCTCCACCGCCCTCGACGACACCGACGCGGTCGGCGATGCGGCGTACACCCTCGAGGTCTCCAGCCGCGGCACCGGCCGCCCGCTCACCGAGCCGAAGCACTGGCGCCGCAACCAGGACCGACTCGTGAAGATCACCCCCAACGAGGGCGAACCGGTCACCGGCCGGATCACCGCCAGCGACGACGACGGGGCCACCCTGAGCGTCCTGGTCGACCCGAAGAAGCAGACCACCGAGGATCAGCGCTGGGCGTACGCCGACATCGCCAAGGCGATGGTTCAGGTCGAACTGAACCGCAAGAACGAGGAAGGGAATCTCTGATGGACATCGACATGGCGGTGCTGCGCACCATCGAGAAGGACAAGGAGATCCCCCTCGAGGTGCTGGTCACCGCGCTCGAGGAGGCGTTGCTGAACGCCTACGACAAGACCGAGGACCCGGTCCCCGGGTCGCGGGTCCATCTGGACCGCAAGACCGGCAAGGTGCAGGTGCTTTCCCCGGAGCTGGACGAGGACGGCAACCGGATCGGGGAATACGACGACACCCCCGCCGACTTCGGCCGGGTCGCCGCCTCCACCGCCCGCCAGGTGATTTTCCAGCGGCTCCGCGATGCCGAGGACGAGCGCAAATACGGCCACTTCGCCGCCAGCGAGGGCGACATCGTCGTCGGTGTCGTGCAGCAGGATCGCGACGCCCGCACCGTGCGCGTCGACCTGGGCAGCCTGGAGGCGATCATGCCGCAGGCCGAGCAGGTGCCCGGTGAGGACTACAGCCACGGCAAGCGGTTGCGGGTCTATGTGGTGTCGGTACGCAAGGAGGTGCGCGGCCCGCAGGTCGTGGTCTCCCGCACCCACCCGGGGCTGGTCGAGAAGCTCTTCGCGATGGAGGTCCCCGAGATCGAGCAGGGCGTCGTGCAGATCAAGGCCGTCGCCCGCGAGGCCGGCCACCGCACCAAGATCGCGGTGAAGTCCACCGACCCCAATGTGTCCGCGAAGGGTGCCTGCATCGGCCCGATGGGGCAGCGGGTACGCGCGGTGATGCACGAGCTGAACGAGGAGAAGATCGACATCATCGACTACTCCGACGACCCGGCCGAGTTCGTCGGCCAGGCACTCTCCCCGGCCAAGGTGAGCAAGGTGACCGTGGTCGATGAGAACCTGCGCGCCGCCCGCGTCATTGTCCCGGATTATCAACTGTCGTTGGCGATCGGCCGCGAGGGGCAGAACGCCCGGTTGGCCGCGCGGCTCACCGGATGGCGGATCGACATCCGCCCCGACACGGAGTAATTGAGCTGTCGGCTCGCGCGCGGCGCGCCCAATCCCCGCTCTTCGGCCCAGTCGTCGAAATCCACGCGGGGGATTGGCGTCGGTCGAGTTTGCGACGCGGGGATTTCTCCTTGGTGGGCCTGCATCGCGGGGGCGCGCCGCTGGACGCTCGCCGACTCGGGGGTTGGTCCCAGTTCAAGTGCTGGCCAGGTAGCGGCCGGTGACCGACTGCGGGTCGGTGGCGACCTGCTGGGGCGTACCGGTGGCGACGATCCGGCCGCCGTCGGTGCCGCCGCCGGGGCCGAGGTCGATGACCTGGTCGGCGTTGGCGATCAGATCGAGATCATGCTCGATCACGATCACCGTCGCACCGCGCCGAGTGAGCTGATCCAGGACCCGGACCAGGGTGCGGACATCGAGCGGATGCAGCCCGACGCTCGGCTCGTCCAGCACGAAGACCGCATCGGATTGGTTGCGGTGCAACTGATTCACCAGCTTCAGCCGCTGCGCCTCGCCGCCGGAGAGGGCCGGGGTCGCCTCACCGAGGGTGAGATAGCCCAGGCCCAGCTCGTCGAAGGCCTGCAGCCGACGTCGGACCCGGCTGAGCCCGGTGACGGTCTCGAGGGCCTCGCGGATCGTCAACTTCAACAGCTCCGGCAGCGCCAACCCGTCCCGCCGGTACGCCGCCGCCTCGGGGGCGTACCGGTTGCCGAGACAGACCGGGCACTCGATGTCCACATCGGGCAGGAACTGCACGTCCAGTGAGATCTCCCCGGTACCGCCGCAGCGCGGGCAGGCCAGAGATCCTGTGTTGTAGGAGAAATCGGAGGCCGTCAGCCCCGCCGCCCGGGCCGCGTCGGTGTCGGCGTACGCCTCCCGCAGATCGTCCATCACCTTCGAATAGGTGGCCACCGTGGAGCGCACGTTGACCCCGATCGGGGAGGCGTCGACGACCAGCACCCGCAACGGTTTCGGCGGCTCCGGACTGACCTCGAGCGAGGTCACCGGCGGCGGCAGCGGCCGCTGCTCGGCGCGGGCCCGCAGGGCCGGTACCAGCGATTCGAGCACCATCGTCGTCTTCCCCGAACCCGACACCCCGGTCACCGCGATCAAACGCCCCCGCGCGAACTCCGCCGACAACGGGTGCACCGTGTGGATCGCCTCGGTCGTCATCCGGATCGCACCGTGCGCGAACAGCTCGTCGGCGGCCGCCCGCTCGCGTACCACGACCTCCTCGGTGCCGCCGAGAAACCCACCCAGCAAGGAATCCCGGTCATCCGACAGCTCGGCGGGGGTGCCTTGGGCGATCACCCGGCCGCCCTCGGTGCCCGACCCCGGGCCCAGCTCGATCAGCCAGTCCGCCCGGCGCAGCGCCTGCACGTCGTGGTCGACGAAGACCACCGAATTGCCGTCGCGGAGCAGATCGCCCATCACCCCGAGCAGGCCCTCCATATTGGCCGGGTGCAATCCGATCGACGGTTCGTCCAGCACATAGAGCACCCCCGTGGTCCGGTTGCGGACCGCGCGGGCGAGCTGCACCCGCTGCCGCTCCCCGGTCGAGAGGCTGCTGGAGGCGCGATCCAGCGTCAGGTACGCCAACCCGAGCTCCAGCAGCCGGCCGGCCATGCCCTGCAGGGCGCCGACCAGGTCGTCGGCCATTCGGCGCATGTCGGCGGGCAGGGTCGCGGGCACGGTCGGTGCCCACTCGACCAGCGCACCGAGCGAGAGCGCGGTCGCCTCGGCCAGATCGAGGTCCCCGATCTGCGGGGTGCGGGCTTCCGGGCGCAACCGGGTGCCGTGACAGGCCGGGCAGGGGCCCTCGACCAGGAAGCGGCTGACCCGGGCCAGCCGCTTGTCGGTATCGGCGCGTTCGAGTTCCTTGATCACCGACAACCGGGCATTGCGGAAGGTGAAGTCGAGATCGTGCACGCCGTTGCGGGAGGTGACGGTGATGTGCTTCTTCTCCTCCGGCCCGGCCAGCACGATCTCGCGCTCGGCATCGGTCAGGTCCTGCCAGGGCACATCGGTGCGTACCCCGAACTCGCGGGCGATCGCCGGCTGCACGTTGAAACCGAACATGTTCCACGGTACGACCGCGCCACCGTCGAGGGTCTTCGTCGGATCCGGTACCAGGGCGGCGTCATCCACCTGGCGGACCACGCCAAGCCCCTGGCAGCGGGGGCAGGCACCGGTGGAGTTGAACGACAGCTCCTCCGCGCTCGGGGCGTGCACCGGTGCCCCGCAGGTCGGGCAGGTGAACGGCACCTCGGCGGCGACGTCAATGGTCGGCGGCACCCGGTGGCCGTTGGGGCACAGGTGCGCGGAGAGCCGGGAGAACATCAACCGCAGCACGTTCAACAGTTCGCTGGCGGTGCCGAAGGTGGAGCGGACGCCGGGGATGCCGGGTCGTTGCCGCAGGGCCAGCGCCGCCGGCACGTATTCCACGGAATCGACGGCGGCGCGCGGCGCCTGGGACATCCGGCGTCGGGTGTAGGTGGACAGCGCCTCGATGTAGCGACGCGAGCCCTCGGCGTACAACACCCCGAGCGCCAACGACGACTTTCCCGAACCCGACACCCCGGCCACCCCGACGAGCCGGCGCAGCGGCACCTCGACATCCACCGCGCGCAGGTTGTTCACCCGGGCGCCGCGGACCAGGATGCACCGCGGATCGGTGTCGGGTCGCGGATTCTCCCGGGGGTCGGACATGGGCCGAGTCTAGGGATGACCGGTCAGCGGCCGAGCACCTCAGGGGCGAGCACGGCGATCCCGCCGATCAGGCAGGAGATGGTGAGTACGCCGAACAGGAAGGTCCAGATCCCGGCCGGGATGCCGGTGGTGCGGGCCAGCTGCGCCGAATCGGAGGTACGCCCGCCGCGGGCGGCGAGCTCGAAGACCGGCCGCGGGGCCGACAGCAGCAGCACCCAGCAGACCAGATAGGCCAGCCAGGACTGGTGGATCGGCTGCAGATACCAGGAGGCCGCCGCGATCCCGGCCACCGCCGGCAGCAGCACCAGCAGACCATAGAAGTTGCGGATCATCAGCAGCATGGCCGCCAGGGCGAACGCCACCAGCCAGAGCAGCCCGATCGCATGCCCGGCGGCCAGCAGCCAGGCCGCGGCGAAACCGAGCAGACCCGGTGCCGGATAACCCGCCGCCAGGGTGGCGACCATTCCCGGCCCGCGCGGCCGACCCCTGGACAGGGTCAGCCCGGAGGTGTCGGAGTGCAGCCGGATGCCGGTCAGCTGGCGGCCGGTGAGCACCGCGACCAGCCCGTGACCGGCCTCGTGGGCGATGGTGGCGACCATCCTGGTGGCCGGCCACGCGGCGATGACCAGGCCGAGGGCGAGCAGTCCGAGCAGGGCGACGGTCTGCGGGCTGGGTACCGGTTGGGTCGCCGTGGCGCGCAGCAGCAACTCCTGCCAGATGCTCATCGCCTCCCATTGTTGCCGACCGGGGGCGGCTCCGGTCCGGGCCGCGCCGCGCGGGTCCGAAACGGGACGCGGGTCCGAAACGGGACGCGGGTCGGAGACGGGACGGACGCCGTCCACCCCCACCAACTCGGTCGGATCCTCAGGGAAAGGGACCGGATCCGTCCGGATCGGTGGGTGTGAACGGCGTCCGCTTCACTCCACCCCATCAGCGTTCACCCCATTGCGATCGCTGACCCCCATTCAGTCGCTCGGGGCTGGCAATCGGATCGGTGTTTCCTGTGTGTCGGCTGTGGCTGGCTGTGATCGCTAGGGTGTCGTGGATGGGTGAGAGGAGCGGTCCGGTACGGACCTGCATCGGGTGTCGTACGCCGGCAGCGGCCGGTGACCTGCTCCGGGTGGTGCTGCAGCAGGGGAGTGTGCTGCCCGATCCGGAACACCGGCTGCCGGGACGCGGGGCGTACCTGCATCCCGAGGGTGACTGCATCGAGACCGCACTGCGCCGCCGGGCGTTCGCCCGGGCGCTCCGCGGCCAGGTCGGTACGGTTCCGGACGCGGCCACGCTGCGGGCCGCTTATGCGAAATCACCACCGTAGGCATAGACTGGACGGCGTTCCCGCGTCGGTTCCCGACGCGGGTGCGGTTCCAGCGCCCGGCCACTGTGGGCGGGCACGATTCAGAAGGTGGGCTGACGCTCATGACCACTCGATGAGTACGCACCGATGAGCAAGCAACGCAACTAGCTGGTCCGCGCACAGACGCGGGCTGAGAAGGAGAGTAGTGGCCAAGCCCCGCGTCTACGAGATCGCTAAAGAACTCGGACTCGAAAGCAAGCAAGTACTGAAGACCCTGAACGACATGGGCGAATTCGTCCGCTCCGCGTCCTCGACGGTGGAGGCCCCGGTGGTCCGGCGGCTCCGCGATCGGATCGAGTCGGAACAGGGTGGCGGCAGCAAGGAGAAGGCAGCCAAGGCACCGGCCAAGAAGGCCGCCGCGAAGAGCGCCCCCGCACCCGCCGCCGAGAAGCCGAAGGCCGACGGCGCCGAGAAGCCGCAGCCGAAGGCCGAGGCATCGGCCCCGGCCAAGCCCGCAGAGCCGTCGGCGAAGCCCGCCCCGAAGCCGGGTGCCGCCGCGCCGAAGGCGCCGACCCCCGGTCCGCGCCCGACCCCGCGGATGCCCAAGGCCGCCGGTGGGCCGACCGAGACCCGTCGCTCCGAGGCTCCTGCGCCGCGTTCGGCGAACAGCCCCGAGACCCGTCCCGGGCCGCGCCCCGCGCCGCGTCCGGCAGCCGGCTCCGGCTCCGGCTCCGGTGACACCGGTACGCCGCAGCGCCCGGCCGCCTCGGGTGAGGGCCGCCCCGCGGCCGAGGCCCGTCCCGCGACCGAAGGCCGTCCCGGTGTGCCGGGCCCGCGTCCGGCGCCGCGTCCCGGTTCCACCGGCGGCCTGCCCGGTGGTGGCCCGCGGCCGCGTCCGGGCGCCCCGCGTCCGGGCAACAACCCGTTCTCCTCCTCGCAGGGGATGGGGACCCAGAGCCGGCGTCCGCGTCCCGACGGGGCTCGCCCCGGTGGTGGCGAGGGTCGCGGTGGCGCTCGTCCGGGTGCCCCGCGCGGTGGCGACGGTGCACGTCCCGGGCCGCGTCCGGGTGCCCTCTCGGGGATGCCGCGGCCGAACCCGGCGATGATGCCCAAGCAGAGCTCCTCCCAGCTCGGTGCCGCTCCCGGTCGCGGTGGCGGCCGTGGCGGCGGCCCGGGTCGGGGACGTCCCGGTGGCGGTGGCCCCGGTCGTGGCGGCCCCATGGGCGGTCCGCCCGGGGGTGGGCGCGGTCGCGGTGGTCGCGGTGGCGCCGGTACCCAGGGTGCGTTCGGTCGTGGCGGGCAGTCCCGTCGGGGCCGCAAGTCGAAGCGGCAGAAGCGCCAAGAGTTCGACCAGATGGAAGCGCCGACGATCGGCGGCGTACGCATCCGGCAGGGGGACGGGCAGACCGTCCGGCTGCGCCGTGGTGCCTCGCTGACCGACCTGGCCGAGAAGATCAACGTCGACGCCGCACAGCTGGTGCAGGTGCTCTTCGGCATGGGCGAGATGGTGACCGCCACCCAGTCGGTCAACGACGAGACCCTGCAGCTGCTGGGTGCCGAGCTGAACTACAACATCACCGTGGTCTCGCCCGAGGACGAGGACCGCGAGCTGTTGGAGCGCTTCGACCTGGAGTTCGGTGAGGACGAGGGCGACGAGTCCGATCTCGCCGCCCGGCCGCCGGTCGTGACCGTGATGGGTCACGTCGACCACGGTAAGACCAAGCTGCTGGACGCGCTGCGCAAGTCCAACGTGGTGGCCAAGGAGGCCGGTGGCATCACCCAGTCCATCGGCGCCTACCAGGTCGCGACCGAGGTCGACGACAACGAGCGGGCGATCACCTTCATCGACACCCCCGGTCACGAGGCGTTCACCCAGATGCGTGCCCGTGGCGCCAAGTCCACCGACATCGCGGTGCTCGTGGTGGCCGCCGATGACGGTGTGATGCCGCAGACCATCGAGGCGCTGAACCACGCCACGGCGGCCGAGGTGCCGGTCGTGGTCGCGGTGAACAAGGTCGACAAGGAGACCGCCGATCCGGCCAAGGTCCGCGGTCAGCTCACCGAATACGGTCTGGTGCCCGAGGAGTACGGCGGCGAGACGATGTTCGTCGATGTGTCGGCGACCACCGGTCAGGGGCTCGAGGAGCTGCTGGAGGCGGTCGTGCTGACCGCCGACGCCGCCCTCGACCTGCGCGCGAACCCGAGCATGGACGCCCAGGGTGTGGCCATCGAGGCGCACCTGGACAAGGGCCGCGGCCCGGTGGCGACCGTGCTGGTGCAGCGCGGCACGCTGAAGGTCGGTGACTCGATCGTCGCCGGTCCGGCCCACGGCCGGGTCCGGGCGCTGGTCAACGACATCGGTGAGAGCGTCGATGAGGCGCCGCCGTCGATGCCGGTGCAGGTGCTGGGTCTGACCTCGGTCCCGGGTGCCGGTGACTCCTTCCTGGTGGTCGCCGACGACCGGACCGCGCGGCAGATCGCGGACCAGCGGGAGGCCCGTCGCCGGGCCGCCGCGCAGGCCGCCGGCGCCCGCCGCAAGACCCTCGACCAGCTGTTCGAGCAGCTGGAGAAGGGCGAGACCCAGGAGCTGCTGCTCATCCTCAAGGGCGATTCCGCCGGTTCGGTGGAGGCCCTGGAGGAGGCGCTGTCCAAGATCGACGTGGGCGACGAGGTGTCGCTGCGCGTGATCGACCGCGGTGTCGGTGCCATCACCGAGACCAACGTGTCGCTGGCGGCCGCCTCCGGTGCGGTGATCATCGGCTACAACGTCCGCACCCAGGGCAAGGCCACCGAGCAGGCGGATCGCGAGAACGTCGACATCCGCTACTACTCGGTGATCTACGCCGCGATCGACGAGATCGAGGCCGCGCTGAAGGGCATGCTCAAGCCGATCTACGAGGAGGCGGCGCTCGGCACCGCCGAGATCCGCGAGATCTTCCGCTCCTCCAAGATCGGTACGATCGCGGGCTGCATGGTGCAGACCGGGCTCATCCGACGCAACGCCAAGGCGCGTCTGCTCCGCGACGGGGTGGTGGTCACCGAGACCACGATCAACTCGCTGCGCCGGGAGAAGGACGACGTCACCGAGGTCCGCGAGGGCTTCGAGTGCGGTATCACGCTCGCCAACTACTCCGACATCCGGGTCGAGGACATCATCGAGACCTACGAGATGCGGGAGAAGGCACGCGACTGATCCGCTGAGGCGTACGCCTTGATCGCGACGATCCCGCGTATCCCGGTTGGGGTACGCGGGATCGCTGCGTTCAGCGGACGTTCATCGCGTCCAGCAGTATCGGCAGCGAGGCGCGCAGTTCCCGCTCCCAGTACGCCCACTTGTGCTGGCCCGGGCCGTAGAAGTTGGTGGTGAGGTTCTTCGCGCCGAGGTCGCGGAGCCGGGCCGCCAGGGCCTGGTTCTGCCGGGCGAAGTCGGCCTCCAGGGCGTCGTAGCTGCCCGGCCGGTCGTAGGGGCCCGGTTGGCCGTTGCCGACCGAGAGATAGACCGGGATCGACCTCAGGTGCTGCGGAATGTAGTACGGGTCGTGCGCCTCCCAGATCTCGCGCTGCGCGACCGGATCACCCCAGACATCGGTCGGGTCGTTGCCGTCGTGGGCGAAGAACCCCATCAGTCGATCCGTGGATTCCTTGGACAGCAGGGGATGCACCGATCCGGAGTACGCCGCGGCGGCGCGGAACATGCCGGGGTTGCGGGCGGCGTAGAGCAACGCACCCTGGCCACCCATCGAGAGTCCGGCGACGGTGCGGTTGGCGGAGGCGCCGAACTGCTTCTCCAGGAGTCGACGCAGTTCGACGGTGTGGAAGGTTTCCCAGTCATCGCCGGTGTTGCTGCCCTGGTTCCACCAGTTGGAGTACCAGCCGTTCCAGCCGGCCTCCGGCATCACCACCAGCACCTTGCGGAGCTCGGGGAAGGTCTCCACATCGGTGGCCCTGGTCCAGCTCGTGTAGTCACCGCAGCAGCCGTGCAGCAGCCACAGCGTCGGCCAGTGCTGTGCACGGTCGGTCGGATTCCAACCGTCCGGGGTGAGCAGGCGTACCTTCACCACTCGGCCACCGAGGGCGGCGGAGCGGACGGTCAGGTCGACCTGTCGGTCGGCGACCGGGGTGACGGAGATGAGTTCGGCACCCCGCGGGGCGGGATTCGCCCGGGTCGGTGTGGCGGTGGCGGGGGCCAGGGTGGGCGCGAACAGGGCGACCAGCGTGACCAGCAGGGTGAGGAGGGTGCGTCGAGTGGTCATACCTCACTCAACCACCCCGCGGTGGGTTCGGGAAGGGCCGGACGCAGCGGTCCCGCGCACCCTGGGGGTACGCGGGACCGCTGGCTTCGACTCGCCGGCGCTCGGGGATCGACCGGCGGTCGGGGAGGGATCAGTCGTTGGGGAGGATGATCCAGAGCGCGAGGTAGATGATGAACTGCGGGCCGGGCAGCAGGCAGCTCAGCACGAAGATCAGCCGGACGGTGTTGGCGCTGATGCCGAACCGGCGGCCCAGTCCGGCGCAGACGCCGGCGATCATCCGGTTTTGGCGAGGACGGGCGAGGGTGCTCATGAGTTGCCTTTCGTTGTAGGTGATGCCTCAACGATGCCGGGTCCCCGGGGTCGGTTTCCAGTGCCCTCAGGCGTGTTCAGGGGTGACCCAGGGGATGCCGGGAGTGATCCTCAGGGCACCCCGGATGCCGCACTGGTCTCTTCTCAGGGGTCCCTCCAAATTGGTAGGGGTTTGATACCTGGGAGGCATCAAAGATTTCCTTGATGCCCCAGCGGCATCAAAGATTTCCTTGATCCCGGGTGGGCATCAAAGATTTCCTTGACCCCGGGTGGGCATCAGCAATTTCTTTGATCCCGGGTGGGCATCAAACGTGCATCGCTCGGCGGGTGCTCCAGCAGGGTCAGCGGCGGGAGCGGAGTTGTTCGCGGAGGATGTCGGCGTGGCCGGCGTGGCGGGCGTACTCGCGGATCAGATGCAGCAGGATCCAGCGGACGCTGACCTCACCCATCCGGGCCGACACGGTGTCGTCCAGGTCGACCTCCGCGAGGATCCGGCGGGACCGCTCGCAGGCGGTGCGGAAGTCGGCGAGCGCACCGGCCAGGGTGTCGGCGTCGGAGAGGGTGAATGACTCGTCGACCGACTCCGGCAGCCCGGCCTCGGCGCGGGTACGCCCCTCGATCCGGGTCTCGAACCAGACCTTCTCCACGAAGGTGGCGTGCTTCAGCAGCCCGAGCACGGTGGTCAGCGATGGCACCAGCGAGGCGCGCGCCTCGTCCTCGCTCAGGTCACCGGCGAGCCGTTCGATCTGCAGCCGCTGGTCCTCCACGAAACCGATCAGGCTGGCGCGTTCATCGGCGGTACGCACCGCCAGGTCGGGGTCGGTCATGACCGCAGCGTAGCGATCTCCGGGCCGTCCACCGGGCTGGTTGCCGATTCCAGCCGCCACAGGGCGATGCCGGTGAGGAGCTGCCACGCCATGAAGGGATACACCGCACCCCGCTCCCACACCCCGTCGGGGAAGCCGACGTGCAGGCTCAGCAGTACGCCGCAGACGAGACCCAGGCCACCCAGAATCGGGCCGACGAACCGCCACCGACCCAGCCGCCGCAGCGGCCGCGCCGAGACGATCGCCGCCAGGTTGCCGCCGGCGATCGCGGCGACGGCGCCGATCGCGTGGAACCGGATGAGGCCGTTGGCGAGGTTCGCCATCGACCCCGGTACCAGGCCCACCAGACTGATGCCGACGGTGTGCACCGCACCGAGCACCACCAGGGCACCGGTGGCGAGGCCGCGGGGCAGCGTACGCGTCAGCAGGGCGAGGCCCAGGAAGAACAGCAGTCCGGTCCCGAGGAAGCCGGCGTTCATCACCGCATGGAGCGGTGAGTCCAGCGACCGGCCCTGGAAGTCCCCGATCTCGGGCACCCCCAGGTCGCTGATGTAGAAGGTGGCGTAGCTGTAGCCGGGGAAGGCGGAGGCGGCGATCGCCTCGCACAGCACATACCAGAGCGGGGCGGCGATCCAGAGCAGTCCGGGGGTGCGCACGGCACCGAATCTAACCGGGTCCGCCGACGGGTCCGGAACCGTCCGCGGATCTGGAATGATGGGGCGTTATGAGCAACCCCCGCGTGCAGAAGCTTGCCGATCAGATCAAGGTGATCACCGCGCAGATGTTGGAGCGGCGGATCAAGGATCCGCGCCTGGGTTTCGTCACGGTGACCGATGTCCGGCTCACCGGTGATTCGCGGGAGGCGACGATCTTCTACACCGTGCTCGGGGAGCAGGCCGACCTGGCGTCGTCGCAGGTCGCGCTGGATTCGGCCAAGGGTCTGATCCGCTCCACCATCGGCAAGCAGCTCGGGCTGCGGTTCGCGCCCTCGCTGACCTTCGTGCCCGATGCGATGCCGGAGAACGCGCGGCACATCGAGGAGCTGCTGGCCAGCACCCGCGACCACGACGCCGAGCTGGCCCAGCGGGCCGCCGGCGCCCAGTACGCGGGGGAGTCCGACCCCTACCGCCATCCCGACGACGAGACCGGTGAGGTGGACGACACCGACGATCAGCGGTGACCGACAGCACCGAATCCGGCCTGGTCGTCGTCGACAAGCCCCAGGGCTGGACCTCGCACCAGATCGTCGGCCGCTGCCGGCGGCTGCTCGGTACCCGCAAGGTCGGCCACGCCGGCACCCTGGACCCGATGGCCACCGGGGTGCTGCTGGTCGGGGTGAACCGGGCGACCCGGTTGCTCGGCCATCTGATGCTGACCGAGAAGGAGTACACCGCGACGATCCGGCTCGGGGAATCGACGATCACCGACGACGCCGAGGGTGGGACGATCGAACGGCGCGGCTGCGGCGTACTCGATGAATCCCTGCTGGACCAGGCGATGCAGCCGTTCCGTGGCGACATCCTGCAGGTGCCGACCCAGGTGTCGGCGATCAAGATCGACGGGAAACGTTCGTACGCCCGGGTGCGCGCCGGGGAACAGGTCGAGCTGAAGGCGCGGCCGGTGACGGTCTTCGAATTCTCCTTGCGGGGCAGCGATCCTGCCGAGGTCGAGGGTACGCCGGTGCTCGACCTGCGGGTCCGGGTGCGCTGCTCCTCGGGCACCTACATCCGGGCCCTGGCCCGGGATCTGGGGGCCGCGCTGGGCTGCGGTGGGCACCTGACGGTGCTGCGCCGGACCCGGGTCGGGCCGTTCGGCCTCGACCGGGCCCAGCCGGTCGACAACGAGACCGAACACCTCACCCTGATCGGTATCGACGAGGTGGCCGCCGAGTGTTTCCCGACGCTGGCGGTGGACGAGCCCACGGCGCGCGCGATCTCCTACGGACAACGGCTTTCCGGGGTCGAGCTGACCGCGCTGACCGCGATGCTGCACCAGGGCCGCTTCCTGGCCCTGTACGCCCCGGACGGTCCCGACGCGAAGGCCGAGGCCGTCTTCAGCTGAGCACCCGGAATCTCACCAGCGGTCAGTTTTCCGAAACGCCGGACAGCTCCTTATCCGCGACTTAGCGTGAGATCGGCACCCCCGCCCCTGTGGGGTGCCCCGACCCCGAGGAGCACCCCATGAAGAACCGCACCATCGCCGCCTTCGCCGCGGCCGCGCTGATCGGCTCCGGCCTGCTGATCCCCACCACCGTCGCCCAGGCCGCGCCGCCGAAGAGCTGCAGCGACACCATGCGCCGCGACATCCCCGTCGGCGACCCCGATTACGCACCGCGGCTGGACCGCGACAGGGACGGGGTCGCCTGCGAGACGGCCGATTTCGGCCCCGGTGGTGAGAGCACCGCCAAGCCGACGAAGAGCCCGACGAAGTCCAGTACCGCCAAGCCGACCAGGAGCTCGAGCACCAGCACCGGCTCGAAGGCCAGCTCCGGCGGCCTGGCGAAGACCGGCGTCTGAACCGCCCCGACCCACACCACGGTCGCCCCGGCGTCCTGCGCGGACACCGGGGCGACCTGCGTCGCGGGGGCTTACGGTGCCGAGCGGGTCGCTAGCATCGACCCGGAGCATCAGTGCGGCAGTGAGGATCGGACGTGGAGGACGAGGCGAGCGTCGTCGTCATCGGCAACTTCGACGGTGTCCACCAGGGGCATCGGGCGGTGCTGCAGGCCGCCCGGCGACTGGAGCCGGGGGCGCGGCTGATCGCGGTCACCTTCTGGCCGCACCCGATGTCGGTGGTCCGGCCCGGTCAGGAACCGCTGCTGCTGTGCGACCTCTCCCACCGGATCTCGATGCTGCGCGAGGCCGGCGCCGACCAGGTCGAGGTGATCCGGTTCAGCGACGAGCTGATGTCCACTTCCCCGGAGGAGTTCGTGCGGCAGAAGCTGATGCCGCTGCATCCGGTGCGGGTGGTCGTCGGTCGCAACTTCCGCTTCGGGCACAAGGCCGCCGGTACCGTGGACACCCTGGCCGAGATCGGCCGGGACCCGGTCGAGGGCGGCTTCGAGGTGAGCGTGCTCGAGCTGCTTGACACCGAGCACCACACCACCAGTTCCACCGAGGTGCGCCGGTTGCTCGCCGAGGGTGATGTCGCGACCGCCGCGCAGCACCTGGGCCGTCCGTTCGGTTTCAGCGGGGAGGTCGTGGTCGGTCATCAGCGCGGCCGCGAACTGGGCTTCCCGACCGCGAATCTTCCGGTACCGAAGGGTTTTGCGGCCCCTGCCGACGGGGTGTACGCCGGCTGGCTGCGGCGTACCGACGTGCCGGACGCACCGTCGTGGCCGGCCGCCATCTCGGTCGGTACCAACCCTACCTTCGACGACGTCCCGGAGACCGTCGTCGAGGCGTACGTGCTGGACCGCGACGACCTGGAGCTCTATGGCGTCCCGGTGCGAGTCGATTTCGTGCAGCGGCTGCGCGGCAATGTGAAGTTCGAGGGCATTCCGGCCCTGATCGAGCAGATCAGCGCCGATGTGGAGCAGACCCGCGAGGTGCTCGGGGTCAGCCCCACCCCAGAATCCTGACCACGGCGGCCGCAGCGGCACCCAGGATCACCACCAGCAGATAGGGCGCCCGCAATGCGAACGCGACGATCGCCACCACCAGGGCCGCGACCCGGGCGTCCAGGCGCAGCTGCTGGCCGTCGGCGAAGGTGTTCATGGTGACCAGCGAGGCCAGCAGGCCGATCGTCATCACCCCGGCCACCCGGGTGATCCTCGGCGATTCGAGCCGCTCGGCCGGAATCAGATAACCGGCCCCCTTGGTCGCGAAGGCGATCGCGCAGGCGCCGAGGATCCACCACCACATCGTCATCGCGACGCACCGCCGACCTCGAAGTCGGGTTCCAGACCCTCATCGGCCGGCCCGCTCCCGAACCAGCCGACCAGTCCGGCGACCGCAGCGGCGACCAGGATCGGTACCCCGGCAGGCAGGAACGGTACGCAGACCGCGGTGACGATCGCGCAGAGCACCGCCACCGCCACCGGTTCGCCACCCTTCAACCGCGGCCAGAGCAACCCGACGAAGGCGGCCACCGCGGCACCGTCCAGGCCCCACTGTTTCGGGTCGCCCATCGCGTTGCCGGCCAGCGCGCCCACCAGGGTGAAGGCGTTCCAGAGCAGGAAGACCCCGATCCCGGCGGTCCAGAAGCCGCGCGCCTGCTCGGTACGCCTCTGCTGGCCCAGCGCGGTCGCGGTGGACTCGTCGATGGTCAACTGGGCGGCGAGCGGCCGCCGCCAGCCCCGCGGGGCGAGCGCGGCATTGATCTGCACGCCGTAGACCCCGTTGCGGATGCCCAGCAGGCTGGCCGCACCGAGCGCCGACAGCCCGGTCCCCCCACCGGCCAGCACGCCGATGAACGCGAACTGCGAACCACCGGTGAACATCAGCAGGCTGAGTGCCTGGGTCTGCCAGACATTGAGCCCGGCGGCCACCGACAGGGCGCCGAAGGAGGCACCGTAGAGGCCGACCGCGACCGCGATCGACACGCCGGCACGGAAACCGGGGGAGCGGCGGAGCGGTTGCGCGGACATGGTCGCTTCCATCTGGGTGTTCTGTCTGGCGGACGATTGTTCTACAGTCTGAACAACGAACGCGCTGTTCGTCAAGAAGAACGATCGATCGATGGAGCGAACATTGTCGGATGCGGTCCGCACGGTGGCCACCAACCTGCAACGCGAACGAGCCCGGGCCGGCTGGTCGATCAGCGAACTCGGCCGGCGGGCCAACGTGGCCAAGTCGACGCTCTCCCAGTTGGAGGCCGGCAGCGGCAATCCGAGTGTGGAGACCCTCTGGGCGCTCGCGACCGCGCTCGGCATCCCGTTCGCGCGCCTGGTCGAACCGGCGACCAACCGGGTGACGGTGGTGCGCGCCGGCGAGGGACAGGCGTACGCCTCAGGGGCGGGCGGTTATCTGGCGACCCTGTTGGCCACCGCCGCCCCAGACAGCCGCTGCGACCTCTACCGGCTGGAGGTGGCCGAGGGGGCCCGCCGGGAATCCGACCCGCACCCGCAGGGCACCGTCGAGCACCTGCTGCTCTGCAGCGGATCGGCGCTGATCGGCCCGGCCGATGACCCGGTGCTGCTCGGACCGGGGGACTTCATCAGCTATCGCGGGGACGCGCCACACGTCTTCGAGGGCCGCCCCGGCGGCGCGCTCGCCATGCTCGTCAGCGAGCAGCGGTAGGCTTGTGCGCTGTGGCAGTTGACTTCGCATCCTCCCTGGCGACCCTCGATCACTCGCTGAGCTCGATCGAGAAGGTCGTCGACCCCGATTCCAAGGCCGAGGAGATCGCCGATCTGGAGCAGCAGGTCGCCGCGCCCGACCTGTGGGACGACCAGGAGAACGCCCAGCGGGTCACCTCGCGGTTGTCCCACCTGCAGAACGAGCTGAACCGGGTCAAGGCCCTGCGCTCCCGACTCGACGACCTCGGCGTACTCGTCGAACTCGGCACCGAGGAGAACGACGCCGATTCGCTCGCCGAGGCCGAGCGCGAGCTCGGCAAGCTCACCAAGGACATCGAGGCGCTCGAGGTGCGCACCCTGCTGTCGGGGGAATACGACGAACGCGAGGCCGTGGTCACCATCCGCGCCGAGGCCGGCGGGGTGGACGCCTCCGACTTCGCCGAGCGGTTGCTGCGGATGTATCTGCGCTGGGCGGAGCGGCACGGTTACCCGACCGAGGTCTACGACATCTCCTACGCCGAGGAGGCCGGCATCAAGTCGGCCACCTTCACCGTCAAGGCGCCGTTCGCCTACGGCACGCTGTCGGTCGAACAGGGCACCCACCGGCTGGTCCGGATCTCCCCGTTCGACAACCAGGGCCGCCGACAGACCTCCTTCGCCGGCGTCGACGTGCTGCCGGTGACCGAGGAGGCCGACCACATCGACATCCCCGAGGCCGACCTGCGGATCGACGTGTTCCGCTCCTCCGGTCCGGGCGGACAGTCGGTGAACACCACCGACTCCGCGGTCCGGATCACCCACCTGCCGACCGGGGTGGTGGTCTCCTGCCAGAACGAGAAGTCCCAGCTGCAGAACAAGGTCGCCGCGATGCGGGTGCTGCAGTCCCGGTTGCTGGAGAAGGCCCGCGAGGAGCGGGAGGCCGAGCTCAACGCGCTGAAGTCCGACGGCGCCGGCTCCTGGGGCGCGCAGATGCGTTCGTATGTGCTGCACCCCTACCAGATGGTGAAGGACCTGCGTACCGAACAGGAGACCGGCAACACCGACGCGGTCTTCGACGGGGAGATCGACCCCTTCATCGACGCCGGCATCCGCTGGCGCAAGCGCACCGAGACCGAGGCCGAGGCGAACGCGTAGGTCCCCGCGGGGAGGCCTGATTCACAGGCGCCACGCGCCTGAAGATCCCAAGAAAATCTTTGTCCGATCCTAGACTCGCTGGCGGCCGTTCCCCTGCGCAGCCCGTTGCGGGGCATGCCCGAAAGTGCATGTAGTCGACCGCGGCCGGAGCAGATGCCGTGATCCGATTCGAGAACGTCTCCAAGACCTACGAGGGCCAGCGGCGCGCCGCCCTGAAGAATGTCGATGTCGAGATCGACAAGGGCGAGTTCGTCTTCCTCGTCGGCGCCTCGGGGTCCGGAAAGTCGACGTTCATGCGGCTGATCCTGCGTGAATACCGACCCAGTTCCGGCCGGATCTGGGTCGCCGGCAAGGACCTCTCCCGGCTGCCGAGCTGGAAGATCCCCAAGCTGCGCCGCCAGATCGGCACCGTCTTCCAGGACTTCCGGCTGCTGCCGGGCAAGACCGTCAACGAGAACGTCGCCTTCGCGCTCCAGGTGATCGGGAAGTCCAGCGGCGCGATCCGCCGCGCGGTCCCCGAGACCCTGGAACTGGTCGGACTGGGCAACAAGGGCGACCGGCTGCCCGAGGAACTCTCCGGCGGCGAGCAGCAGCGGGTGGCGATCGCCCGGGCGTTCGTGAACCGGCCCAAGATCCTGATCGCCGACGAGCCGACCGGCAACCTCGACCCCAACACCAGCGTGGGGATCATGAAGCTGCTGGACCGGATCAACCGCTCCGACACCACCGTGGTGATGGCCACCCACGACTCGACGATCGTCGACCAGATGCGCAAGCGGGTGATCGAGCTCGACGACGGCGAGGTCGTCCGGGACCAGAGCAAGGGGGTGTACGGCTACCAGTGAGCACCAGGACCGACACCACCCCGCACGCCGTGAGCCACCAAGAGGAAAGCTGAGATGCGCCACACCTTCGCCGAGACCTGGTCCGGGCTCCGCCGCAACCTGACGATGACGATCGCGGTGATCGTCACCATGTGGGTCTCCCTGTCGCTGTTCGGGGCCGGGCTGCTGGCCAATCAACAGGTCGACCTGATGAAGGGCCGCTGGTACGACAAGATCGAGATCTCGGTCTTCCTCTGCACCAAGGACACCCGCGGCGACAACTGCGACCCCGGCCAGGAGGTGACCCAGCCCCAGAAGGACCAGATCCAGCAGACGCTGCAGGCCAATCCCGAGGTCGCCGAGGTCTTCTTCGAGTCCAAGCCGATGGCCTTCGAGGAGTTCCGCAAGGCCTATGAGGGCAGCCCGATCCAGGACTCGCTGACCGTCGACCAGATGCAGGAGTCCTTCCGGGTCAAGCTGAAGAACCCCGAGCAGTACCAGGGCGTGGTGTCGGCGGTCGCCGGGCTGCCGGGGGTGCAGGCGGTGCAGGACCTGCACAAGGTGCTCGACCGGTTGTTCCAGTGGCTCGGGCTGCTGCAGTGGGGGACGATCATCGCCTCCGGGTTGTTGCTGCTTGCGGCGGCCCTGCAGATCGGCAACACGATCCGGATGGCCGCCTTCGCCCGCAGACGCGAGATAGGGATCATGCGGCTGGTCGGTGCCAGCAACCTCTACATCATGCTCCCGTTCCTGCTCGAATCGCTGATCGCGGGCATCATCGGAGCGGGTCTTGCTTGCGCAACATTGGCCGCAGGCGTTTACTTCATCATCATCAGAAAAGCTGAAGTCTTGATCGAGGCTTCACCCTGGATTGGCTGGCCACAAGCGGGTCTGGCGATGGCAGGGGTTGCCATAGTGGGAATTCTGCTGTCCATAATTCCCACGCTCATCGCCACCCGGCGGTACCTGAGAGTTTGACCTGACCGGGCGGTACGCCCACAACCGATTGGGGACCAGCAGTGACACGGGATCTTCCCCCCGCCTTCGATGGCGGACCCGTCGACCGCGGCACCACCACCGCCCGCCGATCGCGGAGCGCGTGCGCTCGCGGCGTACGCCTCGGCGTCAGCGCCCTGGCGGTCGCGGCCCTCGGGTTCAGCACGCTGCTGCCCACCGCGTACGCCGATGACCCCTTGAACGATCAGCGCGACCGGGTCAACCAGCAGATCACCAGCACCAGCGGCCAGGTCAGCGAATCGAGCCGGGCACTGAGCGACGCCACAGCCCGCCTGGTCCAGTCCCAGCAGCAGCTGACCGATGCCCGCAACCAGCTCGCCGACACCCAGCGCCAGCTCGGTGCGGCGAAGAAGGCCGACGAGGACTCCGCCAAGCGGCTCTCCCAGGCCCAGGACGAGCTGGAGAAGGCCAAGGCCGCGGTGGCCGAGGGGCAGCGCAACGTCGACGCCCAGCAGGTCGAGGTCGGCCAGGTGGCGCGGACCCAGTACCAGCAGCGCACCGGCCTGGTCGGCATCGGGATGCTGGTCTCCGGCGAGGACACCGGTGACGTCTCCAACCGGGTGCAGTGGTCAACGACGGTGTTCGACTCGACCCAGGCCGAGATGGACAAGCTCAAGGAGATCCAGACCGAGCTCACCGCCGCCAAGGACAAGCAGGACGGCATCGAGAAGCAGATGGCGCAGGAGCGGGCCGCTGCCGCGGCCAACCTGAGCCAGATCACCCAGCTGGAGTCCACCGCGCGGCAGCAGGAGCAGGCCGTGGCCGCGCTGGTCACCAGCAACGGCGAGGCCGAGACCGCGGCCCGCAACCAGCTCGCCGCCGACCAGCAGCAGCTCGAGGGCCTGAACGCCGAGCGGGCCCAGGTCGAGCAGCGGATCGCCGAGCGGATCGCGCAGCAGAAGGCCGAGGAGGCGCGCAAGGCGGAGGAGGCCCGCAAGGCCCGCGAGGCCGCTGCCGCCAAGGCCCGTGCCGATGCCGCCGCCGCGAAGGCACGCGCCGACGCCGCGGCCGCCCAGGCGAAGTCGGCCCCGAAGGCCGCAGCCGCGCCCAAGGCCGGTGCCGCCGCGGCCCCGGTGCAGAACGCCACCGCGCAGACCGCCGGCAGCGGATTCATTTACCCGACCGACACCACGATCACCTCGGCGTTCGGGATGCGGCTGCACCCGATCACCAAGATCTACAAGCTGCACGACGGCACCGACTTCGCCGCCCAGTGCAACGCCCCGCTGCGGGCCCCGGCCGATGGTGTGGTCACCGAGAAGTACTTCAACTCCGCCTACGGCAACCGGCTGATGATCGACCACGGCAAGGTCGGCGGCAAGTTCGTCACCACCGGCTACAACCACGCGAACTCCTACACCGTGAGCGTGGGGCAGCGGGTCACCAAGGGCCAGATCATCGGGTACGCCGGCACCACCGGCCTGTCGACCGGCTGCCACCTGCACCTGATGACCTGGATGGATGGCGAGCTGAGCAACCCCGGGGTCCTCTTCAACTGAGCCGGCGCCCGGGCCCGCTGCGGAAATGCCGCGCGGCTGGGGCGTACCTCTTGGTAGGCTGGGGCGGTTGTCCACGGCGAGTGTGAAGGGGAGTGCGATGGCCAAGAAGCAGACCGGTCGGTCCATGGTCGCCCAGAACAAGAAGGCCCGCCACGACTACAACATCCACGACACCTTCGAGGCCGGGATGGTGCTCACCGGGACCGAGGTGAAGTCGCTGCGTCAGGGCCGGGCGTCGCTGGTCGACGCGTTCGCCACCATCGACGACGGGGAGGTCTGGCTGCGCCAGGCGCACATCCCCGAGTACAGCCACGGCACCTGGACCAACCACACCGCCCGCCGGACCCGCAAGCTGCTGCTGCACCGCCGCGAGATCGACCGGCTGGAACGCAAGCTGACCGACGCCGGCAGCACCCTGGTCCCGCTGGCGATCTATTTCAACGACGGGTACGCCAAGGTCGAGATCGCGCTCGCCAGCGGCAAGCGTGAGTATGACAAGCGGCAGACGCTGCGCCGCCGGGACGCCGACCGCGAGGCCGAGCGCGCCCTGGCCGACCGCCAGCGCCGCTGACGGTCGATTCCCAGCCGAGGAACACGAATGATCATGGAATATTCGTACTTATATTCTCATATTTCGGTCAAGGTGCCGAATAGTCCATGATCATTCTCCTCGGCCCCGCGTCGGGTTTGAAATGCCCCTCGAAACCGGTAGGAATGAGTACCACGGACGATGAGGGGGACGCCCAGTGCAAGCGACACGACGGCCACGAATCTCCAGGCTGCCGGCCGCGGCGCTGATGCTCTTGCTCGGCGCCCTGCTCGTCCTCGCCCCGGGTGCGCCCCAGCTGGCACCACTGGCCCATGCCGCGCCCGGGGATTCGATCTCCGAGTTCGACATCAGTTACACCGTCAACACCGACGGCTCGGTGAACGCGACCGAGACGATCACCTACAACTTCGCCGGCTCCAACCGGCACGGCATCTACCGCCAACTCGTCTCCCGGGAGCCCTACGGCAACGACGAGCAGGACGCCGTCTACGACTATTCCGACATCCGGGTGAGCAGCCCCACCGGTGCGAGCGCGAACTACACGACCTCCACCCTGGGTGAGGGCAGCCGGAACGAGAAGCTGCAGCTGCAGATCGGCTCGCAGAACCAGACCGTCGACTCCACCGAGACCTATGTGATCAACTACAAGGTCACCGGGGCGATGCGCACCTCGGGCGACTACGACGAGTTCTATTGGGACACCACCGGCTTCGACTCGGACGCGCCGATCGACAACGCCACCGTGTCCGTCGAGGTGCCCGGCGGGGCCCAGGAGGTCTCCTGTTTCACCGGGCCGCCCGGTCGGAACCAGACCACCGAGTGCACCAGCAAGACCATCAGCAACGAAGTCGCCGAGTTCAGCCAGAGCGACATCGCCGACGGCTCCGGGCTGACCGTCGGGGTGAAGATCAACCCCGGGCTGGTCGCGAACCCGAATCCCACCCTGGTGCCGAACGCCGAGCAGGAGGCCAAGGACAAGCAGACCCGCAACACCATCATCGGCGCGGGCGCCGCGGGGCTGAGCGCGATCTTCGCCCCGCTGCTCGGCTGGCTCTACTGGCGCCGCCGCGGCCGCGACGAGCGCTTCGTCGGCGTACCCCCGGGGACCATTCCGCCGGCCGGCAGCAACGCGCCGGTCGCCCTGCAGCAGGGCAAGGTCACCATTCCGGTGGCGTTCTCACCGCCCCGCATCCCGGTCGGGGAGGCCGGCATGGTCAAGGACGGCGTCGTCGACATCGCCGACACCACCGCCACCCTGATCGACCTGGCCACCCGCGGTGCGCTCACGCTGTCCCCGGAAGGGGAGTCCAGCAAGGTCTATGTGGCCACCCTGCGCGATCCATCGGTGGCCACCGCCCCGCACGAGGTGGCGATGCTGAACGAACTCTTCGAGGGCCGGCCCCCGGGTGCGGTGGCCTCCCTCGGTGACCGCGGCACCCTGACCGACGCGCACGACGCGACCACCCGCGAGCTCCGCAAACAGGTGCGGGCCCAGGGCTGGTTCACCCAGATGCCCAAGAACATCGCGGTCGGCAAGAAGAGCCGCGTACCCGGCGGGCTGTTCGGGATCCTGATCATGGCCTGGGTGGTGATGGGCAACGCCGTCGTCTGGAGCGTGATCGGCGGGATCTGGCCGTTGCTGCTGGCGGTGATCCCGATCGTCATCACCATGCTCGTGGTGCGCCGGAAGCTGCGCCGCGGTCAGCGCACCGCCGTCGGCCGGGCGGTGACCGATCAGATCGAGGGCTTCCGGACCTATCTGGCCACCGCCGAGGCGGACCAGCTGAAGTTCGAGGAGGGCGAGGACATCTTCTCCAAGTACCTCCCGTGGGCGATCATCTTCGGCCTCACCGAACGCTGGGCCAAGCTCTGCGGCGAGCTGATCGCCGCCGGTCGGATCCCGAACGTCGCGCCGGGCTGGTATTACGGTGATTTCACCACCTTCAACATCCTCGCGCTGAACAGCACCCTGTCCACCGCGGCCACCCCGATGCCGGCACCGTCGGCCGGCGGGGGCAGCGGCTGGAGCTCGGGCGCCGGCTTCGGCGGCGGGTCGTCCTTCGGCGGCGGCGGTTTCTCCGGCGGTGGCGGTGGCGGAGGCGGCGTCGGCAGCTGGTGACGCCGACCGATCAGCGGGCCGCGGACGCTGCCGACACCGGTACGCCGAGCTGCTCGCGTACCCCGGACAGCATCGCCTCCAACTCCTCGAGCGTGCTCGCGGTGCCGTAGACGTAGTAATCCGGTCGCACCAGCACCGCCGTCGCGCCGAGCCGGGCGAACCACTGGCTGTAGCTGGCGTCGATGTCGATCACGGTGCGCGGGGAGTCGATCTGGGCCTGGGTGACGTGGAAGGCATGCGCTCGCAGGTCCTCGAGTACGCCGCGGCTCGCGGCCCCCAACTCATCGAGCAGTTCGGGTCGACGCACGAACAGGGTCCATCCGGTACCGATCAGATCATCGGCCATCCCGGTCCGGCCGTCGCGGATGATCCGGCCCTGCACACCCAGCTGGCCGACCTCGGGCGTAGTCGGATCCGGTTGCAGGAAACCGTCCGTCAGCCACGGGAAGGGTTCCGGCGGCGGGGCCTCGCCGCTGAGCAGGAACCGATCCCGTTCCTCGGCCTCCTGCTCGTCGGTGACGCAGATGACCTTGCCGAGCTCCACCGAGATGTCGATGATCTTGCGCACGTGCGGGGAGCGTTCGCTGGTGTAACCGTCCAGCAGCTCGTCGCTGGCGACGCCCCCGCAGGATCAGGTCGAGCCGCCAGGCGAGGGCCGTCGCGTCGCGGATGCCGGAACACATCCCCTGGCCCATGAAGGGCGGCATCAGGTGGGCGGCGTCGCCGATCAGCAGCACCCGATCCTTGCGGAAACTCCGCGCGAGCAGGGATCGGAAGGTGTAGACGGTCCTGCGGATGATGTCGAAGCGGTCCGGGCCGACGTCCCACTTCGCCAGCAGTTCGAAGACCTTCTCCTCGGTCGCCATCTCCTCGGGTTTCTCGTCGTCACGCAGCTTGAACTCCCAGCGCAGATGGTTGCGGCCGAGCCAGCGGAACATCGAGGTCGGCCGGGCCGGGTCGCAGACCTGGGCGCCACCCTGGGGCATGTCGACGAACACGTCGGGGTCGTGCGGCCTGATGTCGGTGACCAGCCAGTCATGTTCGAAGCCGAGGTCGTTCATCTCGATGCCGACCGTGCGGCGGGTGAACGATCCCGCCCCGTCCGCGCCGATCAGATACTTCGCGGTGACCACCCGTTCCGGGCCGGCCGCCTGCCAGCTGCCGTCGATCCGCCGGTTCTCGCGGACGTGCACCTCGACGTGGTCGGGATGCTGCACGATCGCGGTCGCCTCCCAGCCGCGGTGCAGGTCGTAACCGCCGATCCTGCCCATCGCCTCGCAGAGCGCGTCCTCCATGTGTGGTTGGTAGATCAGATAGTCCGATTTCCAGCCCGAGGGTGTCGGCGCGTTCCAGTCCAGATGGATCAGCACCTGGCCGTGCTTGTTGAGCATGTCGTAGTCAGGGATCGGGATGGCGAACTTCTCGAACTCATGGGCTGCTCCGACGCCCTGGAAGATCCGCATGATCTCGTGGTCGATGTGTCCCGCGCGCGGCAGCGGATACTGCTCGGGCGAGCGTTCGAAGATGCCCACCGAGTGGTCGTTCTGGGCGAGCAGGGCGGTGCTGATGTGTCCGACCGGACCGAAGCCGATCTGGATGACGTCGTAATCGGTGGTCATGGTGCTCCGTTCTGACATCACGCCGGTGTGATGTCTTCACTGAAGCAGACGACATTCGCAACTGCAATAGATATTCGAAAGTTCACAGGTGAAGAAGCGCCGGCCCGACCCGCAATGGGCCGAACCGGCGCGTTTCGGGCGTACGCCCAGGCGTGGTGGGCGGTCGGGTCAGTTCACCCCGACCAGATCGCAGACGAAGATCAGCGTCTCGCCGGGCTTGATCACGCCACCGGCGCCGCGGTCGCCGTAGGCCTGGTCCGGCGGGATGACCAGCTGGCGGCGGCCGCCGACCTTCATCCCCTGGATGCCCTGGTCCCAACCGGAGATCACCCGGCCACCGCCGAGCGGGAAGCTGAGCGGGGCACCGCGGTTCCAGGAGGAGTCGAACTCCTCACCGGTGGAGTAGGCGACGCCGACGTAGTGCACGTGCACCGTGTCGCCGGCCTTCGCCTCGGCACCGTCACCCTCGCTGAGGTCGGTGATCTGCAGGTCCGCGGGCGGCGGGCCGTCGGGAAAATCCACTTCGGGCTTCTCATTGGTCATGGCTCGAGCCTAGCGATCCGACCGAGGTCGCGGAGGTGTCAGGGGCGCGCCCGGGGGATGACCCATACCGTGGTGGGTAATTGCGACAGAGACTGGTACCCATGAGCACCGAGTTCCCGCAGTACCGCGACTACACGCCGACCGGCAGCAGCCTCTCCAACAGCGCCCCCAACCCCGGTGTCGGCAGCAGCTATGCCAACCCGACGGTGCCCGGGCTCGGGCTGATGGTCACCCCGGCGGAGCGGGAGCGGGCGCAGGGCTTCCTGGCCGAGGCGTACGCCGACGGCCGGCTCACCGAACCCGAGTTCGACCAGCGGCTGGAGCAGGTGCTCACCGCCAACACCCGCCGCGACCTGAACGCCGCCTTCTACGGCCTGGTCCAGGTGCCTTCGGCCACCTCGGCGCTCGGCCTGCACCCGGCGTACCGGCCGACCCTGGTCAACCAGGGCGCCGACGGCCGCACCGGCCGGGCGGCGGCGGCGATCGCACACTTTTCGGTGTTCTTCGCGTGGATCTTCGGGCCGCTGTTCATGTACGCGATCTCCAGCAAGGGGTCGTACGCCCGGCAGCAGGCCGCGAAGGCGTTCAACTACCAGACCATCGCCTCGATCGGCTTCGTCGGCGCGATCGGTGTCAACAGCTTCCTCGGTGAGCGGCTCGACTGGATGGTCGGGATGCTCTGGGTGGCTTGGCTGGTGATCACCCTGATCGGCGGCGTGAAGGCCGCCCACGGCGAGCAGTGGCAGAACCCGCTCACCCGGGTGATTCCGTGGAAGCCGCTCAAGGAGGAGAAGCCGCGGCCCTGAGCCGGTCCGGCAATGGCCCTTATCGTCGACTCAGGGCTGCCCCGGGGGTCTCACCGATGGCGCCTCGGTCGGCCCGGGCGGAGGGTGGAGTCATGAGTGAACCCACCCCCGACGAGGCCCCCGGACTGGCGCTGTTCGTCACCACCGAACAACGGGAGCGCGCCGAGGGCGTGCTCGCCGAGGCGTACGCCGATGGTCGGCTCACCGAGGCCGAGTTCGACCAGCGGCTGGACCAGGTGCTGTCGGCCCGGACGCGACGCGAGCTGAACACCGCCTTCTACGGGCTGATCGAGGCGCCGACGCCGGGGCCGGTGACCCCCGAGGGTCGAGGCCGGGCCATCGCCGCGCTGACGCACCTCTCGGGCCTGGGCACCCTGGTCCTGGGGCCGGCCGCGGTCTTCGCGCTGTCCAGCAAGGGGTCGTATGTCCGGCAGGAGGCGATGAAGGCGTTCTGGTTCCAGCTGGCGGCCATCATCGCCTATCTCACCGTCGCCTGGGCCGATCTCAACCTGGTCGTCCCCGGGTTGGGCATGCTCGGCGCGGGCGGTCGGAACATCTGGATCGAAGGCACCTTCGGTGTGCTCTGGGTGGTGCTCACCTGGACCGGAGCCATCAACGCCGCCACCGGCAACCGGTGGCGGGAGAACCTGCAGCGCGCGGTCACCGCGACCCGCCAGGCGGTGGATCCGGACACCCGGATGCAGCCGAAAACCAGCGGCGGCTGACCGACCCGGTCGTGTAGACTGGGACGTCCGGTCCTCAGGGACCGGGGACAACTCAACAGGGGGTGATCGGTTTCGACTTGGGGCGATAGTTCCAGGAGAAGCGGGCCGAGGATCCACGGTTATCTCGTTAACGCTCCGTGGAAACCAATAAGTGCCGATAACAAGCGCACTGACTTCGCTCTCGCTGCCTGAGCAGTGATCGAAGGGTCAGCCCGGACTAGCCTTCGGTCCGGTTCCTGGCCTCATTGAGAAGGCTTGCTCTGCTGACCTTGTTCTGGGGTCAGTAGGGGACTTTCACAGGACTGGGCTCGGCTGCAACCCGCCGTCAGGAGTGCAGGAGCCAAGTAGACCGCGATGACGGATGCGCCCGGAGAAGACCTGAGTTCATCCTTCGAGGACCGGGGTTCGATTCCCCGCACCTCCACGTTCACCCTGCTTGAGTACGCGAGGGCCCGCCGATCCGGCGGGCCCTTCTGCGTGTGCCGGGAATGTGCCCCGCGGCCCGGACGTTCCACCCCCATGAGCCAACCCGTGCTGTTCCTCTCCCATGGCGCCCCGCCGCTGGCCGACGACCCGAGCTGGCCGGGGGAGTTGGCCGCCTGGTCGGCGGAACTGGCGAAGCCGGAGCAGATCCTGATCGTCTCCGCGCACTGGGAGCAGGCGCCGGTGACGGTGTCGGCGAGCCGCAACCGGGTCGAGCTCACCTACGACTTCTGGGGCTTCCCGCAGCACTACTACGACGTCCGCTACGACTCGCCGCTCGCCCCGGAACTGGCCGACCGGGTCGGTGAGCTGCTGGACGGCGAGGTGCGCCACGACGAATCGCGCGGGTTGGACCACGGGGCGTACGTGCCGCTGGTCGAGATGTATCCCGACGCCGACGTCCCGGTGCTGCAGCTGTCCATGCCGACCCTCGCCCCGCAGCAGCTGTTCGACCTCGGCACCCGGTTGGCGCCGCTGCGTGAGGAGGGCACGCTGATCATCGGCTCGGGCTTCACCACCCACAATCTGGCCTGGTTCGATCCGAGCGCGGACGCCGACGCACCGGCGCCTGCGGTGTCGGTCGAGTTCGACCAGTGGGCTGCCGAGGCGATCGCGAAACAGGACGTCGATGCGCTGCTGGACGCCGCCCACCGCGCGCCCGGTTTCGAACACGCCCACCCGCGCAGCGAGCACTGGGCACCGCTGCTGCTCAGCCTGGGCGCCGCGAGCACCGGTGGTGCCGGGCTGCGCGGCCGGACCACGGTGGGTGGCTTCTGGTTCGGTCTGTCGAAGCGATCCTGGCAACTCGGCTGAGCGGAGCGAGCGCGGGGGTACGGGGGTCGTCCCCCGAGCGATTGCGAGCGGAGCGAGCGCGGGGGTACGGGGGTCGCCCCCGAGCGATACAGTGCGAAACGTGCAGACCTGTCCGACCCACCCGGGAGTACGCCGGTGAGTGCGATCCGGCCGGGTGACCTGCTGATCTCCCAGGTGACACTGCGCGACGGCGTCTTCGACAGTGCCGTGGTGCTGGTCCTCGACGCCGACGAATCCGGCACCCTCGGCGTGGTGCTGAACCGCTACTCCGAGGTGGACCTCGACCAGGTGCTGCCCGGCTGGTCCGATCAGGTCAGCGCACCGCAGGTGCTCTTCGACGGCGGCCCGGTCTCGCCGAACGGCGCGATCTGCCTGGCCCGGTTGGCGGGCGAGGAGGAACCGCCCGGGTGGCGGCGGGTGTTCGGCGATGTCGGCCTGCTGCACCTGGACACCCCGCTGGAACTGGTCGCCGGGGCGTACCGGGATCTGCGGATCTTCGCCGGGTACGCCGGCTGGCAGGCCGGGCAGTTGGAGGGTGAGCTGCTGCGCGATGGCTGGTTCGTCGCGAAGGCCGAGATCGATGACGTCTTCGGCCCCGACCAGGAGGACCTGTGGCGTCGGGTGCTGCGCCGCCAATCCCTCGATGTGGCGATCTATTCGACCTTCCCCGAGGACCCCGAATGCAACTGACCGGAAGGATCCTCCGTCTGGGCGGCCCGCTGGGCTGCCGCTGAACCAGCAGCGTGTGAGACTGGGGTGACCGAGCGAGAAGGGCACCCATGACCGACTGGAATCTTGACGACGACGATGGCGCCTGGGACGGCCTCGGTGCGCCCGGTCCGGAGCCCGAGGAGCAGACCGACGACTGGCCCGGCGAGCTGACCAGCGACCCGAGCGGCGCGGTCCGGGTGGGTGTCGACGAGGATCATCGGGTGGTCCGCGTGGTGATCTCCAACAACTGGCGCAACAAGGTGAAGCCGGATCTGGCCGCGGCGGTGCACGGTGCCGCCCGGGTCGCGACCGAGCCGCTCAGCCTGGGCGCCATCGACACCCCGAGCTTCAACCTCCTCGCGGGTCGGCGACCACAGCCGCAGGGCACCGTCCTCGATCACCCGATGAGCCAGTACGAGGTGAACCAGCTGCTCGAGAAAACCCTGCAGGCGTTCGAGAAGCAGGACCGGTTGGCGCAGCGCGATGACGTGCGCCCGCGCGAGTACCGCTACGAACCGGCGGTCGGGCAGAGCGACAACGAGAAGGTCTCGGTGCAACTGGACCTGCAGATGCGGCCGGAGAAGGTGACCATTGACGAGCAGTGGGCGTCCGGGGCCCGGGTGGAACGGATCGTGACCGCCCTGCACCAGGCCTTCGCCCGGGCGTACCAGAACTGGCGCGAGCCGGTGGTGATCAAGGGTGAATACGACGAACTGCAGGACGAGGTGCTCGACCTGCGCAAGCGGACCCTGCGGCCGGTACTGATCGCGGGTGGCTGGATCTCCGAGGGCGAGGAGCTGTGATGAACGACCGGATGACCTATCGCGCGGGAAACACCTCGATCTCCGCCGGCCAGGAGGACACCGACGAGGACCTCGACATCTATGAGGCCCTGATCGACCCCAACGGGGGCGACGGCAAGGGCGGCAAGGGTGGCAAGGGCGGCGCCCCGATGATGATGCCGCCCGGCATGATGGGCGGTGGCGCGGGCTCCGGCGGCGGCGCCGGTGCGGGCGCGGGTGGCCTCGGTGCCGGCAAGGCCGGGCTGGGTGCCTCCGGCATCGGCGGCGGCAGTATCGGCCCCGGTGGCTCGGGGTCCGGCGGGTTGAAGGCGGACGCGATGGGTACGCCCGGTGGCGGCACCAGCGCGGCGGGCCTGGGTGGCGGCAGCGGTTCGGGGGTCCGCGGGGACCTCGACGGTGACGGCATTCCCGACGACCTGAACGGCGATGGGATCCCCGATCGGGATCAGCCCGGGCTGAATGGCCTCGGCGCCGACGGGCTCGGCTCGAGTCGGCTCGGTTCCGGCCCGGGCGGGCTCGGATCGGGCGGCCTGGACGGGCTCGGTTCGAACGGGTTGAGCAGCGACCGCTCCGGCCTGCCCGACCTCGGTCGCGACCGCGGCCTGGGGTTGGACGGCACCAGGACCCCCGGCTTCGAAAGCAGCCGTAATCCCAGCCTGGACAGCAATCTGGACCGCAACGGGCTGGACCCGAACGGCATCGATCGCAACGGCCTGGACCGGAACGGGCTCGATCGGAACGGGCTGGACCCGAACGGTCTCGGTCCCAATGGTCTGGACCCCAACAAGCTGGATCCGAACAAGCTGGACCCCAACAAGCTGGACCCCAACAAGCTGGACCCCAACAAGCTGGACCCCAACAAGCTCGGCCCCAACAACCTGGGCCCCAACGGCCCGGGCGCGCCCACGACACCGGCGATGCCCGGCGGGCCCGGATCGCCGTCGCTCGGCAGCCCGAGCGGCCCGGGTGGGCCGGGTGGTCCCGGTCAGGGGGCGGTCGACATGAAGGTGAGCCTGGAGCAGCTCAGGGCTGACGCCAAGCTCTGGCAGGAGTTCGCCGAGTCGTTCAAGCGGATCGGCAGGACCCTCGAGCAGGTCGAGCTCACCGAGGCCGACTTCGGCTACGCCAAGAAGATGGCGGACGGTTACAACGACGTCCAGGACAAGGTCGATGCCTGGGTCGCCGACGGTGAGAAGACGTTCACCGATGTCGCCGACCGGCTCGAGAAGACCGCCAAGAAGTACGAGGGCCAGGAGCAGGACAACTCCGATCAGGCCAAGAAGACCGGCGCCAAGAAGTGACTGAGGAGCAGACATCGTGACCACGGGTGAGCAGGCCTCGTTTCCCATCGAGAACTGGGAGGGCGCCGGGAAGTACATCGCCGATGAGTTGAAGAAGGCGATGGACAAGGCCGGTACGAACGCCGATCAGGACAAGCAGGACCTTCAGGACTCCGAGCTGATGAAGACCTGGAAAGAACGCAGCGGGGTGAACCCGGGTGGAATCGTGGGCGGTGTCGTCGGCGGCCTGGTGGGTGGCCCGATCGGGGCAGGGGTGGGTTTCGTCCTCGGCAATGGGAACAGCGGTGACTTCAAGGCGCGCAAGTTCGATGCCAGCCTGGACAACCAGAGCTGGACCACCACCGAGGACTGCAGCTTCGAGGAGCTGCCGGGCAAGTGGGATCAGTATCTGCTGGACCTGCGCAACTACCAGACAAAGTGCTGGAACGAGCTCGTCGCCTACTGGAACCAGAACTACCTCTACCAGCTCAACTCGCCGAAAACCCTGTGGGACAAGGCCGAGCTGTGGAAGTCGGTGAAGACCAGCGAGATGGACAATCTGCTCACCGACATCGGCAAGATGCAGCTGCAGAACAGCTGGACCGGCCCCGGGGCGACGGCGTACGGCAACGCCATCGGTGTTCAGACCGAGGCCTTCGCCAAGATCACCGAGCTGGTGCAGGCCTCCGGTGGTGCCCTCAACGACGGCTCCACCGGGCTGCAGCGCTTCTACCTGAGCGTCGCCCAGTGCGCGATCCAGATGCAGAACGAGCTGGAGATGAACCAGCCGCCCAACAAGGAGGACATGGGCTATCGCACCCGGGTGGCGATCTCGGTGTTCAAGAACTGCAAGGACTACTTCCAGAACGAGCTCCAGGAGGGCATCCGCACCTGGTCCACCCAGGTCAACGACGGGGTCAAGAAGCTCAAGGACGGGATCGCCAACGAGCGCCCGTTCACGAGCCAGAAGTGGCCCGAGATCGGCGATCTGAGCGATATGAAGCCCGGTCCGAGCGGGATGCCGGGCATGCCGCCGACCCCGACCGGCCCCGGTCCGAGCACGACCACTCCGGATCTGGAGACCGAGATGCCCGTGACCCCGGACGGGTACGACGCGACCGAGATGGACAATGCCGCCTACGGGGAGTCCAAGCTCTGATCGAACCGCCCCGGCGCGGGTCCCGGGCAGGTTCGTCATCGGTGTCTAGGATTACCGCAACGAACCAGCCCGGAGGTGTGCACAGGTGTCCGAAACGAAGTCCCAGGGACGCATCCTCGTCGTCGACGACGATGCCGCCCTCGCCGAGATGCTGCAGATCGTGCTGCGGCAGGAGGGCTTCGAGACCGTCTGGGTCGCCCAGGGTGATGCGGCGCTGGACGCCTTCCACGAATCCCGGCCGGACCTGGTGCTGCTCGACCTGATGCTGCCCGGTCGGGACGGGGTGGAGATCTGCACCGACATCCGCGCCGAATCCGGCGTACCGATCGTGATGCTGACCGCCCGCTCGGACACCACCGACGTGGTCGCCGGCCTGGAGGCCGGCGCCGACGACTACGTCGCGAAACCGTTCAAGGCCAAGGAGCTGATCGCCCGGATCCGGACCCGGCTGCGTCGGTTGCCTGACGACTCCGACACCGACACGCTGCGGATCGGGGATCTGACGATCTCGGTCGCCGGGCACTCGGTGAAGCGGGACCAGACCTCGATCCCGCTCACCCCGCTGGAGTTCGACCTGCTGCTCGCCCTGGCCCGCCGGCCCAAGCAGGTGTTCAGCCGGGAGACCCTGCTGGAGCAGGTCTGGGGCTATCGGCACGCGGCCGACACCCGGTTGGTGAACGTGCACGTGCAGCGGCTGCGCTCGAAGGTCGAGCTGGACCCCGAGCACCCGAAGATCGTGGTGACCGTCCGTGGCATCGGTTACAAGGCGGGCGAGCTTGGTTGAGGGCCCCCACGCGGCAACGCGTGTGGGGCGATTCCTCTCGATCCCGGTGCGGGTCTGGTGGGGGTCGCTGCCGCTGCGAGTGGTCGGTACCACCCTGCTCGCCTCCGCGATCGTGCTGCTGCTGGGCGGCTGGCTGTTGATGCAGCAGGCCACCGACGGCGTACTCGCCGGCAAACGGCAGACCGCGCTGGCCGAAGCCTCGGTGGCGGTGGAGACCGCCCAGCGCCAGCTCCGGGCCGCCGACCTGTCCACCGGGTCGATCAACGACCTGCTCACCCAGCTGGCCTTCGAGATGGCCAGCCGTGGCAACCTGTCGGGGCAGTACCAGGTGATCGTCCAGGGCCCGGTCTCCGACATCCGCTCCGGCCGGGTGCTGCCCGATTCGGTACCGGCCGAGCTGCGCAGCACCGTCGCCCGCGAGGGCGGCGCCGGGCAGCTGTGGATCACCCCGACCGAGGTGCACTACGCCGATGGCCGCCCGCCCGAGCCGGGGCTGGCCGTCGGCGCCACCGTGGAGACCTCGGTCTCCTCGCGCTACCCGATCTATCTGATCTTCCCGCTGACCCAGGAGCGGCAGACCCTGGACGTGCTGCAGCGGGCCGCGATCACCACCGGCGGGTTGCTGACGATCCTGCTGGCGATCATCGCCGCCCTGGTCTCGCGGCAGGTGGTCGCCCCGATCCGCGGCGCCCGGTTGCAGGCCGAGCAGATCGCCTCGGGCCACCTGGAGGACCGGATGACCGTCCGCGGCACCGACGACCTGGCCTCGTTGGCCACCTCGATGAACAACATGGCCGGTGAGCTGCAGGGCCAGATCACCCAGCTGGAGGAGCTGTCCCGGGTGCAGCAGCGCTTCGTCTCCGACGTCTCGCACGAGTTGCGTACGCCGCTGACGACCGTGCGGATGGCGGCCGAGGTGCTGCACGACGGCAAGGACGACTTCGCCCCGTTGGAGAAACGTTCCGCCGAACTGCTGCAGGACGAGCTGGACCGCTTCGAGGAACTCCTCGGCGACCTGCTGGAGATCTCCCGCTTCGACGCCGGTGCGGCGGAACTGTCCATCCAGACCGAGGACCTGCTCGAGGTGGTCAACGCGGAGGTCGCCGCCCAGCGCGCCTTCGCCGAACGCAACGGGATCGAGCTGCGGGTGCAGGGCAGCGACCCGGGGGCGGTGGAGATGGACGTGCGCCGGGTCCGCCGGATCCTGCGCAACCTGCTCAGCAACGCCATCGAGCACGGTGAGGCCCGGCCGATCGACATCCTCGTCGCCGGGGACGACAAGGCGGTCGCCGTCGCGGTCCGCGACCACGGCGTCGGCTTCGAGGCCAGCCAGGTGAAGCAGGTCTTCCACCGCTTCTGGCGCGCCGACCCGGCCCGCAACCGGACCGTCGGCGGGACCGGACTGGGGCTGTCGATCTCGATGGAGGATGCCCGGTTGCACGGTGGCTGGCTGAACGCCTGGGGCCGGCCCGGGCAGGGCGCCCAGTTCCGGCTGACGCTGCCGCGACGCGCGGGTGAGGTGCTGGAGATCTCCCCGCTGCCGGTGATCCCGCGGGACCTGCTGGAATCCGCGCAGCGACTGGCCGCGGAACGGCTCGCCGCCCTGCCGCCCACCCTGCAACCGCGGCAGGCCGCCTCGACGCCGGCGACCCGTCCCGGGCCGGGCACCCCGGAGGGGGAGTCGTGACCGGGCGTACGCCGGCCGCGCCGCTGGCCATGCTGGTGCTGCTGCTCAGCCTGCTGCTCGGCGGCTGCGTCAGCCTGCCGGTGAAGGGCCCGGTGCAGGCCGGCGCCGGGCCCAGCCAGGCACCGGACGTCTCGGTCGAGGTCGCCCCCGAGGCGCCGCAACCGGGTGCCTCCCCGCGGACCATCGCCGAGGGCTTCCTGCAGGCGATGGCCAGTTACCAGCAGGGCTATCCGGTGGCGCGGCAGTACCTCGCCTCCAGCGTGCGGGACAGTTGGCGGCCCGAGGACGGGGTGACCGTGTACGCCGACGGTTACGGTGTCACCTCCGGTCCCGAATCGGCGCTGCTGCAGGCCCCGCAGGTCGGCCAGGTCGGCCCCGACGGCGCCTTCAGCCACGGCGAGGGCACGCTGCGCCACGACTTCGGCATGGTGCGCGATGTGGACGGCGAATGGCGGATCTCCCATCCGCCGCAGGGTCTGCTGATCTCGCAGTACCTGTTCGGCAAGTTCTATCAGCAGGCCTCGGTCTACTTCTTCGACCCGAGCTGGCGCACCCTGGTCCCCGATCCGGTGTTCCTGCCGCGCGGCAACCAGACCCCGACCGCGCTGCTGCAGGCCCTGCTGCGCGGCCCGACAGACTGGCTGAAACCGGCCGTCGTCACCGCCGTACCGACCCAGGCCAAGCTGAACGTGCAGGCCGCCTACGTGGACTCCCTCGGCGTGGTGGAGATCTCCCTCAACGACGCGGTGCAGGGACTCGCCGAGGACCAGCGCTCGCGGGTCGCCGCCCAGATCGCCTGGACGCTGGGGCAGGTGTCCGGGGTCTCCGGGGTCCGGTTGACCGTCAACGGGGCACCCTGGTCGGTCCGGGAGCAGAACCAGGCCGGGGTGATCCCGATCAGCGCCTACGGCAGTCTCGATCCGGTGCCGCCGGCCAGCCAGTCGACCCTGCTCGGTGCGACCGCCGATGGGGTGGTCACGATCTCCGACGGATCGAGCCCGGCCACCCTGGCCCCGGTCGCGGGGCCGCTGGGGCGTACCGGGGGAGTGTCGGGGATGGCCGCCACCCCGACCGGTGACCGGATCGCGGTGATCACCGGCAACGGGACCGACCTGCTCGTCGGGCAGTCCAACGACACCCCGCTGGAGCCGCTGGTCAGCAACGGCCAGGGCCTGCTGCGGCCGCAGTACCTGCCCGGCCGGGAACTCGAGCTGTGGACGATCCTCGACGGACCACTGGGCCAGCAGGCCTGGGTGCGGATCGGGTCGGCGGTGCAGCGGGTCGCGCTGAGCGGGTTCGACGGCACCCGGGTGACGGCCTTCCGGGTGTCACCCGACGGCACCCGGATGGCGGTGATCCGCGTCCGCGACGGGATCTCCGAGCTGGGGCTGGTCCGGGTCAACCGCGCCCAGCCCGAGCTGACCATCGACGGCTGGCGCACGGTCCCGCTCAGCGACGAGGCCAACCCCGGCCCGCGGCGGCTGCTGGACGTCGCCTGGCAGGACGCGTCGACGCTGCTCGTGCTCGGCTCCGAGGACGACAAGAAACCGGTCAAGCCCTATCGGGTCGACCAGTCGGCGGCCGAGCTCACCGAGATCGGGCAGCCCGACAACTGGCAGGCGACCAGCCTGGCCGTGGCGCCGCGAAGGGTCGGTACCCGGGCCGTGGTGGTCGGGCGCACCGGTGCCTGGCGTTACGAGGACGACTACCGCTGGCCGCTGCTGACCCGCGACGTGCTGGTGGCCGCCTACACCGGCTGAGAGTTCAGCCCTCGGCGAACAGCGCGCCCGCGGGTGCACGATTCCGGGGGGTACGCACCATGGTGCGGCATGGATGCCCTGGTGAACGCCGCGGCCGACCTGCTGCTGGGCGCCCGCTGCCCGGGGTGCGGTACGCCCGGATGGCGGGTCTGTGCCGACTGCCGGGCCGCGCTGGCGAGCGCGCCGGTCGGCTTCGCGCGCCGCGATCCCAGCCCGCCCGGTTATCCGCCGACGGTGGCCGGCGCCGACTACGACGACCGCGTGCAGGGCCTGGTCACTGGGTTCAAGGAGCGCGGGGTACGCGCGGCGGCCCCACTGCTCGGGCAACGGCTCGGGCTGGCGGTGGCCCGGTTGCTGGCGGCCCGCGGCGCACCCGGGCAGGCGTACGCGCTGGTGCCGATCCCCTCCACACCCGCGGTGGTCCGCGAACGCGGCCTGGACTGCACCGGTCTGCTGGCCCGGCTGGCGGCCGCCGAGGTGCGCCACCTGGCCGGTCTGCGGGTGCCGGTGCGGCGCGGGTTGCGGCAGACCGCGGTGGTCCGCGATCAGGCCGGCCTGCATGCCCGGGAGCGCTGGGCCAACCTGTCCGGGGCGCTGACCGCGGTACCGGCCCGGCTCACCGCCCGGCCCCAGACCACCGCCCCGGTGGTGGTGATCGTCGACGACGTCACCACCACCGGCGCCACCCTGGCCGAGGCGCACTGTGCCCTGCGGACCGCCGGCGTACCGGTCCTCGGTGCCGCCGTCGCCGCAGCCACCATCCGCAGGACCCCGCCACCGGGTCACCCGGCGGCGGGCTCCCGGTCCGCCCGCTGACGTTCCAGCAGCGCGAGGGTGCGGGCGGTCAGATCGCGCGCCAGGGCGGCCCGCCCGCTGGTCCAGGTGCGTGGCCCGGCGGCCCGCGAGTCGGCCTCGGTGAGCGCGGCGAGCAGCTTCAGCGTCTCCGGATCGTCGTGGACCCGGCGGCCCAGCTCGGCGGCCGTCGCGGGATCGGTGGTGTCCTCACCGGTGGCCAGCGCCATCAGCGTCAGATGTTCGGCGACCAGCAGCGTGAGCTGGTCGGCGTCGGCGTCCGGCAGGCCGAGATCGGCGGTGATCCTGCGGACCAGCGCGGCCCCCACCTCCGCATGGTCACCGGCGCCGGGGCGTTTGCCGATGTCGTGCAGCAGCGCCGCCAGCAGCAGCAGGTCCGGGCGCTGCACCCGGCCGACCAGGTGCTGCGCCTCCAGCACGGTGGCCAGGCTGTGCCGGTCGACGGTGTGCCGGTGCAGCGGATTGCGCTGTGGCCGGTCACGGATCCCGGCCCAGTCCGGCAGCCAGCCGTCGACCACCCCGGCCAGATCGAGGGTGTTCCAGGTGTGCAGCAGACCGGGGCCGGCGAGCAGCTCGCCGAACAGCTCCCGGGCCGGCGGCGACCAGGGCGTCGCCGGCGCCGGTAGCGCGGCCAGGTTGCGCGCGGTGACCGGCGCCAGCGGCAGATCCCGGGACGCGGACAGGGCCGCGGCCCGCAGCGGCACGAGTTCGTCGGCATCCGGTGGCCCGCCGCGTACCGGGCCGAGCACCAGCTCACCGTCGTGGGCGTACAAGCCCGGATGCAACGGGGTCAGCTCCGGGCGCCGCGGACCGCGGCGTGCCAACCGGGCCCGCTGTGACTGGCTGGCCCGCCGCAGCGTCGCATCGGCGGCGGCACTGATCCGGCGGGCCGCGTGACCGACCCGGGTGAGCAGCTCGTCGGCGTCCCCGAGCCCGAGCCGCTCCGCCACCTCGTCCTGGTCGTTCAGGGTGAGCAGGTTCCGGGGCCGCCCGGTGACCTGCTGCAGGGCGTCGCGGACGTCGAGCAGGAAGGTGTACGCCGCATCGACCGCGCCGTGTGGTCGGTCGGCCAACCAGGAGCCGGTCAGCGCCCGCAGGATCGACATGTCCCGCAGACCCCCCTTGGCCTCCTTCAGATCCGGTTCCAGCAACTGGGCCAGCTCACCGGAGAGCTCGTGCCGGGCGGTGATCTGCTGCACCAGTTCCGGCAGCCGCTTGCGGGCATTGGCGCGCCAGTCCTCGGCGAGCTGGCGGACCGCGCGGCGGACCAGATCGGCATCCCCGGCGACCGGGGCCAGCTCGAGCAGGGCGCCGGCCACATTGAGATCGGCCGCCGCGACCTGGCGGCACTGCTTGATCGAGCGGACCGCGTGATCCAGGGCGTTCCCCGAATCCCAGATCGGATACCAGATCCCGTCGGCGATGGCCGCGACCCGGCCCGGATCGACGCCCGGGGCGTGCAGCACGATCAGGTCCAGGTCGCTCCGCGGCCCCGGTTCGCGCCGGGCCAGCGACCCGGTGCAGGCCAGCGCGACGCCCTCGGCGGGTGCGTCCGCGCCGGCCCACAACCCGGCCAGCCATTCGGCGGTACGCCGGCTGCGGTCCGCCCGCTCCCGGATGCCGATCTCGGGGTCGGGCAGTGCGTCACCGGGCATCACAGGGCGGCGGTGCCGCGCTCCGCGGTGCGTACCCGGACCACCTCGTCGACCGGGATCGACCAGACCTTGCCGTCGCCGATCTTGCCGGTCCGGGCCTGCTTGACGATCAGGCTGATCACGCTGTCGGCGTCGGTGTCGTCGACGAGCACCTCCAGGCGTACCTTCGGCACGAAGTCGACCTCGTACTCGGCACCGCGGTAGACCTCGCTGTGCCCGCGCTGGCGGCCGTAACCGGACGCCTCGGAGACGGTCATGCCGGAGATCCCGAACGATTCCAGGGCCTGCTTGACCCCCTCCAGCTGATGCGGCTTGATGATCGCGGTGATGAGCTTCACTTCGCGGCCTCCTTCGATGTGGGGGTGGATTCGGAGTCGTCGTCAGCGGCGGGCGCGGGCTCCGGCGGGGGAGCCGAGGCCATCGCGTGGGCCAGGGCGCCGCGGCCCAGCCGGCCGCCCAGCGGGTTCAGGTCGTAACCGGTCTCGGCATGTTCGGCCTGGTCGATGCCCTCGGACTCGGCATCGGCGCTGACCCGCAGGCCCATGATCGCCTTGAGCGCCATCGCGATCAGCAGGCTGACCACGAAGGAGTAGATCAGCACCGCGACCGCGCCGACGGCCTGCCGCCACAGCTGGTCCAGCCCGCCGCCGTAGAACAGCCCGTTGACCCGGTCGGCCTCATCGCTGCCGACCTGCACCGAAGCGGTGGCGAAGAAGCCGATCAGCAGGGTGCCGACCAGACCGCCGACCAGGTGCACGCCGACCACGTCGAGGGAGTCGTCCAGGCCGAAGCGGAACTTCAGCCCGACCGCCAGGGCACAGGCCACGCCGGCGATCACACCGATGGCGAGCGCACCGACGATGTCGACGCTGGCGCAGGCCGGGGTGATCGCGACCAGGCCGGCGACCACACCGGAGGCCGCGCCCAGCGAGGTCGGGTGACCGTCGCGGATCTTCTCGGTGATCAGCCAGCCGAGCATGGCGGTGGCGGTGGCGGCCAGGGTGTTCACCCAGGCGACCGCGGCGGTGCCGTTGGCGCCCAGCGCGGACCCGGCGTTGAAGCCGAACCAGCCGAACCAGAGCACACCGGCACCGAGCATCACCAGGGTCAGGTTGTGCGGGCGCATCGGGTCCTTGCCGAAACCGGCCCGCTTGCCCAGCACCAGGGCCAGGGCCAGCGCCGCGGCACCGGCGTTGATGTGGATGGCGGTCCCGCCGGCGAAGTCGATCGCCTTGATCTGGTTGGCGATCCAGCCGCCCACGACCGCACCGTCGTCGGAGCTGAACGCGAACACCCAGTGCGCCGCCGGGAAGTAGACCAGGATCGCCCACACGATCGAGAAGGCCAGCCAGGCGCCGAACTTCATCCGGTCGGCGACGGCACCGGAGATCAGCGCCACCGCGATGATCGCGAAGGCCGACTGGAATCCGACGAACGCCAGGGCCGGGATCAGATGCCCCTCCGACCCGGTGGTCGCCTCCGCGAGCCCCTTCAACCCGAGGAACTCGAACGGGTTGCCGATCAGGCCGAGGCCGCCGACGGAGTTGCCGAAGGCCATCGAGTAGCCGAAGAGGACCCAGGTCACACCGATGGTGCCCATCGTGACCACGCTCATCATGATCATGTTGAGCACACTCTTGGCGCGGACCATGCCGCCGTAGAAGAACGCGAGACCGGGAGTCATCAACAGCACCAGGGCGGCACTGATCAGGACCCAGGCGGTGTCGCCGGTGTTGATGTCTGTCATGGCGACCACTCTCATCGGTCGCTGTTTCGTCGGAGTTGTCGCAGTGTTACGACCGCGTAAGTGACTGGGCGGCGATGTTTCGGGGGTGTTTCAGCGATCGCCGGGCGGCGCCTCACGTCGTGGGAATCACCAGGTGAACCTCTGGTAAACGGTCGGTGCGAGCGCTACGTTGGGCACATGGCACCGAGGCGCCACATCGACCCGCAACACGGGATCGGGGTGGGCGCTCACGGTGCCATTCCTGTCTGAGGACAGCGTCTACAAGGAGGTTGCAATGGACGTTTCGGTGACCGGCCGACACTGCCACATTTCGGACGATTTCCGCACGCACGTCATCGATCGGATGACCAGCATCGAGAAGCTCTCCGAGAAGGTCATCCGCGTCGAGGTGCAGGTCTCGGCGTACGGCAACAAGCGGCAACCGGAGGAATCCGCCCGGGTCGAGATCACGCTCCGCGGCAAGGGCCCGGTGGTCCGCGCGGAAGCCCAGGCACAGGAGAAACTGGCTGCCTTCGAGCAGGCCCTCGACCGATTGCGATCCCAGCTGCGCAAGGCGGCCGACCGCAAGAAGGTGCATCGCGGCAACCACGCCCCCAAGTCGCTGCGCGAGGCGACCGCGCTGCTGCCCGAGCAGTTCTCGATGAACGGCAGCAGCCCCGAGGAGGAGTCCGACACCCACACGGTCGCCGGCATCCAGGTCACCGGTGACGGACCCTTGGTGGTCCGGGAGAAGGAGCACCGCACCGAACCGATGACCCTGGAACGGGCCCTCGATGAGATGGAACTGGTCGGCCACGACTTCTTCCTCTTCGTCGACGCCGCCAGCGGCAAACCGAGCGTCGTCTATCGCCGCAAGGCCTACGACTACGGCGTGATCCGCCTCGATCTCAGCGACGCGGTGGTACCGACCGCCTGAGTGCGAGCCGGCCGGGGGCGTACGCCGAGGACCGGCGTACGCCCCCGCAAGCCGGTGCGCGCCGCGGGGCTAGGGTGGCCCGCATGGATCTGCCCCGTGCCGACATCGACCCCGACGGCCTGCTGGAGTATTCGGTCGTCTTCACCGATCGCTCCCTGAACCACATGTCCGCGCGCTTCGTCGCGGCCTTCCAGGATCTGATCCGGATCCTTGCCGACACCTACCACGCGGCGGCGGTCGCGGTGGTCCCCGGCGGGGGGTCCTTCGGGATGGAGGCGATCGCGCGCCAGTTCGCCGGCGGGCGCCGGGTTCTGGTGCTGCGCAACGGATTCTTCTCCTATCGCTGGTCGCAGATCATCGATGCCGGCCGGCTCACCGAGGAGCACCGGGTGCTCGCGGCGCGGCCGGTCTCCGATGAACCGCAGGCGGGTTTCGCACCGGCACCGATCGAGGAGGTCGAGCAGGCGATCGCTGCGCAGCGTCCCGAGGTCGTCTTCGCCCCGCATGTGGAGACCGCTTCGGGGATCCTGCTCGATGACGACTATCTGCGCCGGGTCGCCGAGGCCACCCACGCGGTCGGCGGCCTGTTCGTGCTGGACTGCGTGGCCTCCGGCCCGTTGTGGGTGGACATGACCGCCATCGGGGTCGACATCCTGCTGTCCGCGCCGCAGAAGGGCTGGTCGGGTACGCCGTGCGCGGGCTATGTGATGTTCTCCGAGCGCGCCCGGGCGGCGATCGAGGACACCACCAGCAGCAGTTTCGCCGGCGACCTGAAGAAATGGCTGGCGATCGCCGAGGGTTACGAGCAGGGCCGGGCCGGCTACCACGCGACGATGCCGACCGATTCCCTGCTGCACAACGTCGAGGTGATGAAGGAGTCGCTGCGGGTCGGGCTCGACGAGCTCACCGCCCGGCAACGCGAGCTGGGGGAGAAGGTACGCGGGTTGCTGACCGCGCGCGGCTTCCGCTCGGTCGCCGCCCAGGGATGGCAGTCGCCGACCGTGGTCGTGGTGCACACCGATGATCCCGAGCTGGCGTCGGCGGCGAAGTTCAAACAGGCCGGGGTGCAGGCCGCGGCCGGCGTACCGCTGATGATCGACGAACCGGCCGATTACCAGGCCTTCCGGCTGGGGTTGTTCGGCCTGGACAAGTGGGCCGATGTGGACGGCACCGTCGACCGGCTCGCCACCGCGTTGGACCGGCTCGGGATCAAGGCGGGTTGAGCCGCGGTTCAGCGGCGGCGCCCGGGCAGGGAGCCGCGGGACCGACTCATCGGGCGAGCAGCCCGGCGATCTGGTTCATCAGCTGGCGGTTGGCCTCATCGCTGGTGCCGGGGTAGCTGCTCAGCTGCGCCCGGTACTGGCCACCGGTCCACACCCAGCCGGTGGCCCTGCCGGGTTCGTAGTAGATCTGCGCCGGCACGCCCGAGGGGACGATCTCCGCGCCCGAGGACTCGCGATAGCTGGCCATGAAGCGGTTCTGGTTGTCCGGATCGTCCCTGGCGATCGAGACCGAGACCGTACCCCGGCCCTCCCACTGGCAGCCGTTGTCGCCGATCGGCCGATGCGTCACCGTCGGCCGCCCGCCACCGGCGCTCTCCAGCGCCGCCGCGACCTGGTCGTCGGTCAGCAGCTCACAGGCCGTCGAGACCGTGGCCACGCGGGCGTCGGTCGCGGGTGCCGGGGCCGGATCACCGCCCGAGCCGGAGGATCCACCGGTGCAACCGGCGAGTGCCGCCGCGGCCGTGCCGGCGAGCAGGAATGCGAACGTCTTCGATGGTGCACCCACGGTCTTTCCCCCGATTTCGCAGTGGGCCGATGGGCGGATGCTAACAGCGCGTCAGCTGAATGCGGCGTACCACTCGTCGATCGCGTCCGCGGGCAGGCCGAGGCGGCGGAAGACCTCCCGGGTGAACTCGAGCGCGTGCGCGCCGGAGGCGGTGATGATGTCGCCGCTGCCGACCGCGCCCACACCGGCCAGGTAGCGGTTGTCACCGCGATAGTCGATTCCCTCGAACTCGGCGGGGTCGTTGCCGGTGTGCGGGACCTCATCGAGCAGACCCTCCCGGGCCATCGCCGGCACCGCGCCGCAGATCCCGGCCACCGCGTTGCCGCGCTGCAGCACCTGATCGGCCAGCGCGAACACCTCGGCGTGCGGCTGGTCCCAGTCCATCCCACCGGGCAGCACCAGCATCGCCACCTCATCGGGATCCAGTTCGGCCAGGCTGATCTGCGGGGTGACGGTCAACCCACCCAGGCTGCGGACCGGTGCGGTGTCGGCACCCGCGACCACGACCGGCGGCACGGTGAACCCGTCGGCGGCGAACATCCCCAGGCAGCCGACGACATAGCCGTATTCCCAGTCGGCCATCGTCTGGTGTGCGTAGAGAACCAAGGACTGCTGCGCGGATGCCGAATCGGTCATGCCCGGGAGTCTAGGGGTGGCGACCCGCTGCCGGCAGCGCCATTTAGGCTCGGGCGGGTGACCACGATCAGCCCAGCCGCCGCCCGCCGGATCGCCATCGCGGCCCAGGGGCTGGCGACCCCCCGCCCGCAGCAGGTGACGATGCGGCAGGTGCAGCAGGTGATCAGCCGGCTCGGCCAGTTCCAGATCGACTCGATCAACGTCGTCGCCCGGGCGCATCAGTTCCCGCTCTACTCCCGGCTGGGGGCCTACGACACCGACCTGCTGGCCCGCGCCACCCATCGCCCGCCGCGCCGGCTCTTCGAATACTGGGGGCACGCCGCGAGCCTGGTCGACGTCACCCTGCAACCGGCGCTGCGGTTCCGGATGGAGCGGGCCGCCGAGGAGGCCTGGGGCCGGATCCGGCGGATGCAGGCCGAACAGCCCGGGCTGGTCGAACGGGTGTACGCCGAGGTCGCCGACGCGCGCAGACCGATCACCGCCCGCGAGATCGAACACGTCGAGGAGCGCCGCCGCGACCACTGGGGCTGGAACTGGTCGGAGGTGAAGACCGCGCTGGAGTGGCTGTTCTGGTGCGGTCGGATCACCTCCGCGCACCGCAACAGCCAGTTCGAGCGGGCCTTCGCGCTGCCCGAGCGGGTGCTGCCGGCCGCGGTGGTCGAGGAGCCGACCCCCAGCGTCACCGAATCCCATCTGACCCTGGTGCGCCGGGCCGCGACCGCACTCGGCGTCGGCACCATTTCCTGCCTGGCCGACTATTTCCGGCTGTCGGTGGCCGAGACGAAGGCGGCGGTGGCCGAGCTGGTGGCGGCCGGTGAGCTGGAACCGGTGCAGGTGCCCGGCTGGGGTCCGGCATACCTGTGGCACCAGGCCCGCCGACCGCGCCGGGTCGAGGCACGGGCACTGCTCAGCCCCTTCGACTCGATGGTCTTCGAGCGACGCCGGCTGGCCGGGCTGTTCGGGTTCGACTACCGGATCGAGATCTATGTGCCGGCCGAGAAGCGGCGATACGGCTACTACGTGTACCCGTTCCTGCTCGGTGAGGAGTTCGTCGCCCGGGTCGATCTGAAGGCGGATCGCTCGGCCGGTGAACTGGTCGTCCAGTCCGCGTGGTCCGAGCCCGGCCAGGACGCACCGGTGGTGGCACGGGAGCTGGCGGCCGAGTTGGCGGAGCTGGCCGGCTGGCTGGGGTTGCCTGCGATCCGGGCGGTGCCGCGCGGCGATCTGGCCCCCGAGCTGCAGAAAGCCCTGCGGTGAAAGGAAATGCGTCGATGCGTGAGCTGACCACCGAGCGGTTGCGGTTGCGTGCCTTCACCGACGACGACCTCGATTTCGTGCACGAATTGCACACCCATCCCGGGGTCGCGCGGTTCATCCCGAAGCAGGTCGCCACCGATCGGGCCGCCGCGCTGGCGCAGACCCGGCGGTTCCAGACCCTGGCCGAGCATCCGGTGCACGGCTTCTACTGCGCCACCCTGCGCGAAACCAGTACGCCGGTCGCGATGATCATGTGCAAGCCGATCCCGGCCTCGGCCGGCGTACCACTCGATGATGTCGAGATCGGTTGGCGGCAGCATCCCGACCACGGTGGCCGCGGGTACGCCTCGGAGGCCGCGGCGGCGGTGCTGGCGCACGCACTGGCCTCGGGACTGCCGCGGGTGGTGGCGGTCACCGATCCGGAGAACACCGGCTCGATGCGGATCTGCGAACGGATCGGAATGACCCACCGTGGCCGGACCCGCGACTACTACGACGCGGAGTGCGAGCTCTTCGTCGCCGACCAATAGACTCTGCACCGTCCCAGGATCGACCGATCAGGAGGTACCCCATGGCCCGCAGCACCGACGACGAGTTCGACCCGACCGCCGACGACGTCTCCTTCGAGATCGAGGACACCGAGGACCTGGACGACCCGGATCAGGGCGACGAATACGACGGCATCGCGCCGGGCTCCGAGGGCGCATACGGCACCGGTGTCGAGGGTGCCGACCAGATCATGGAGGACGAGCGGGTCCGCGCCTCCGGCGATGAGATCAACGAATGGGCCGACTTCGGCGACGAGTTCGGCGAGGACGACTCCGCGGCCGCCGAGCAGGGCAACCGCGACCAGGACCAGATGATCTCCGAAGGCGACAGCCTGCGCGAGGTCGAACAGCTCAGCGGCGATGACTGGAACGTCGACGCGGTGGGGGACAGCGACGTACCGGCCGATGAGCGGCGGCTCGCCGAGGGCCGGGACGTCTACGGCGACGCGGCCGGTCTGGACGGCAGCGTCGACGGTGAGGACCCCCTGGCCGGTCGCTGATCCCGGTCGGCGCGTGACCCCTGAACTTGTCAGGGACTATCCACAGTCCTGGTGCCGCGGACTGAGCGGTCGGCCGGAAGAGTGCTGCCGGATCGGATCGGATCCGGCCGCGCTCTATTGAAACATCACAACATCATGATATATCGTTCAAATCATGAACACCGAGACCGACGCCGGGCAGGCCCCGGCCGCAGCACAAGCGCCGCACGAGCACCGTGAGCTCGTCTTCGCGATCCTCGCCGGGGTCGCGTACATCACCGGATTGATCCTCGAATACCTCGTCAAGGCCGACACCGCGGCCTGGATCGCCTTCCTGGCGACCTACTTCTTCGGCGGCTTCTACACCATCCAGGAGGTGATCGCCTCGATCCGCAGGCGACGCTTCGAGGTCGACTTCCTGATGATCGTCGCCGCCATCGGTGCCGCCAGCATCGGCCGCTGGGCCGAGGGGGCGGTGCTGCTGTTCCTGTTCAGCCTCGGCCACGCCCTCGAGGAGGTCGCGATGGCCAAGGCGCGCGCCTCGATCGAGGCGCTGGCCGCGATGATGCCGCGGGTCGCGCGGGTACGCCGGGACCAGGCGGTCATCGAGGTCGCCGTCGATGACCTGGTACCGGGTGATGTCTGCGTGGTCCGCGGTGACGACCGGATCCCGGCCGACGGCATCGTGATCGCGGGTTCCACCGCGGTGGACCAGTCCTCGGTCACCGGGGAGAGCATCCCGGTGGACAAGATCGCCGTCACCGACCGGGCCCGCGCCCAGCAGGCGCCCGACACCGTCGGCCCGGAGAGCACCGTCTTCTCCGGCACGGTCAACGGCTCCGGTGGGATCGACGTGCTCGTCACCCGCCGCGCCGAGGACTCCACCCTGGCCCGGCTGGTCCAGCTCGTCCGCGAGGCCGAATCCTCGAAATCGCCCACCCAGCGCTTCCTGGACCGATTCCAGCGCTGGTACATCCCCGCGGTGCTGCTGCTGGTGATCACCGTCTTCCTGGTCGGCGCCTTCGTGCTCGACCGCGGGTTCTCACCCAGCTTCTATCTGGCCATGGTGGTGCTGGTCGCCGGCAGCCCCTGCGCGCTCGCCATCGCGACCCCCAGTGCGATCCTGGCCGGCGTCGCCCGCGCCGCCCGCGCCGGCGTCCTGGTCAAGGGCGGCGGCCCGCTGGAGAACCTCGGCCGGATCCAGGTCGCCTACTTCGACAAGACCGGCACCCTGACCTGGGGCCGTCCCCGGGTCACCGACATCCGCACCGCACCGGGTGTCAGCGAGGCCGAACTGCGGCGCACGGCGTACGCCGTCGAACGGCTCAGCGGTCACCCGCTGGCCGCCGCGGTGGTCCGCGACCTGCGACCCGAGGACGCCGACTCGCTGCCCGAGGCCACCGATGTCGAATCGGTGACCGGGCTGGGCGTCCGGGCCCGCTTCGAGGGGGCCGAGGTGCAGGTCGGCAGCCCCCGGATGTGGGCGGAACTGCCGCCCGCGGTCGGCGCGATGGTCGACCAGCTGCAGGCCGACGGGCGCACCATCATGATCGTCGGCACCCCCGAGAAGATCCTCGGCGTGGTCGGCCTGATGGACCCGCCGCGGGCCGAATCGGCACCGATGGTCAACTCGCTGCGCGACGCCGGGGTCGAGCAGATCGTGATGCTCTCCGGTGACCACCAGCAGGTGGCCTCGGCGGTCGGCCGGGATGTCGGCGCCGACGAGGTCCGCGGCGGTCTGATGCCCGAGGACAAGGTCGGTGCGGTGGCCACCACGACCCGCGCCGGTACCCGGTCGGCGATGATCGGCGACGGGGTGAACGACGCCCCCGCGATGGCCAACTCCACCGTCGGGATCGCGATGGGTGCCGCCGGATCCCCGGTGGCGCTGGAGACCGCCGAGGTGGCGCTGATGTCGGACGACATCGGCCGGCTGCCGTTCATCGTCCGGTTGTCCCGGCAGACCAGCCGGATCATCCGGATCAACCTGATCTTCAGCCTGGTGGTGGTGATCGGCCTGGTCACCCTGTCCCTGCTCGGCCTGGGCATCGGGCCCGCGGTGCTGGTCCACGAGGGCTCGACGATCGTGGTCGTGCTGATCGCGCTCACCCTGCTGCGCTTCCAGGTCGGCCGGGAGCACGAGGGCATCGAGCACGAGGCGGAACCCCGATCCTAGGATCCCTCGACCTCCACGTGGCCCATGTGCTCGATCGCCTGATCGAGGAACTGGGCCACGTGGGCGTCCAGCAGCCGGTAGCTGACGGTCCGGCCGTCCCGGTCGCCGGCGACCAGCTTCACGTGCCGCAGCACCCGCAGGTGGTTGGAGACCGTGCTCTGCCCGACGCCGAGCTCGGCGGTCAGCTCACCGACCGTGTGTGGGCCGTGCCGCAGCAGCGCCAGCACCCGGAGCCGGACCGGGGAGGCGATTCCTTGCAGCACCTCGGCCAGCGCGTCGGCCTCGGCCTCGGTCAGGGGCGGGTGCGCCACGGTCGTCTCCGTTCGACAGGCAAGGTGGGGCGAGCCCGGTAAGGATACCGATCTGCACGGTTGGCCTCGACCCCCTACGATGGGGAAGGCTGCCGCCACTGTGCGGCGTACGAACACCAGCGTTGGACATCAAGGGAGCCAGGAATCTCGTGGCCGTTTTCGACAAGTTGCTGCATCTCGGTGAGGGCAAGGTCCTCCGTCGCCTGAAGGCGGTGGCCGACAAGGTCAACCTCATCGAGGAGGACTTCGAGGCGATGTCCGATGAGGAGTTGCGCGCGCAGACCGATGAGTTCAAGCAGCGCCTCGCCGACGGGGAGACCCTCGACGAACTGATGGCCGAGGCCTTCGCCACCGTACGCGAGGCCTCCCGCCGGGTGCTCGGCAAGCGGCACTTCGACGTGCAGATCATGGGCGGTGCGGCCCTGCACCTGGGCAACATCGCCGAGATGAAGACCGGTGAGGGCAAGACCCTGGTCGCGACCCTGCCGGCCTATCTGAACGCGCTCTCCGGTGAGGGCGTGCACGTCGTCACCGTCAACGACTACCTGGCCGAGACCCAGTCCGAGCAGATGGGCCGCGTGCACCGCTTCCTCGGTCTCGAGGTCGGCGTGATCCTCTCCCACATGGATCCGTCGCAGCGGCGCAAGGCGTACGCCGCCGACATCACCTACGGCACCAACAACGAGTTCGGCTTCGACTACCTGCGCGACAACATGGCCCGCTCCATCGAGGAGTGCGTGCAGCGCGGCCACCACTACGCGATCGTCGACGAGGTCGACTCGATCCTGGTCGACGAGGCCCGGACCCCGCTGATCATCTCCGGCCCGGCCGAGGACACCCACGAGTGGTACCCGGAGTTCGCCCGGATCGTGAAGCGGATGAAGCGGGACCACGACTACGAGGTCGACGAGAAGAAGAAGACGATCTCGATCCTGGAGCCCGGCATCGAGGTCGTCGAGGACCGGCTCGGCATCGAGAACCTCTACGAGTCGGCGAACACCCCGCTGATCTCGTATCTGAACAACGCCATCAAGGCCAAGGAGCTGTTCAAGCTCGACCGCGACTACGTGGTGATCAACGGCGAGGTGCTGATCGTCGACGAGCACACCGGGCGTACGCTGCACGGCCGCCGCTACAACGAGGGTCTGCACCAGGCGATCGAGGCCAAGGAACAGGTCGAGATCAAGGACGAGTACCAGACGCTGGCCACCGTCACCCTGCAGAACTTCTTCCGGATGTACGACAAGCTCGCCGGCATGACCGGTACGGCCAAGACCGAGGAATCGGAGTTCCAGAAGATCTACGGCCTGTCGGTGATCCCGATCGACACCAACAAGCCGATGATCCGCAAGGACAACAAGGACCTCATCTACCGCACCGAGATCGCCAAGTTCGAAGCGATCATCGAAGACGTCGCCGAGCGGCACGAGAAGGGCCAGCCGATCCTGATCGGTACCGCCTCGGTCGCGAAGTCCGAGGTGCTCAGCAAGATGCTCACCGGCGCCGGGGTGAAGCACGAGGTGCTGAACGCCAAGAACCACGCACGGGAGGCCGCGATCGTGGCCCGCGCCGGCCACCGCGGCGCGGTCACCGTGGCCACCAACATGGCCGGCCGTGGCACCGACATCATCCTCGGTGGCAATGCCGAGTTCCTGGCCGATGAGAAGCTGCGCGCCGAGGGCTACGACCCGGTGGAGACCCCGGAGGAGTACGAGGTCCGCTGGGCCGACACCCTGCAGGCCTTCGAACAGCAGGTCGGCGACGAACACGAGGAGGTCGTCGAGCTCGGCGGGCTCTACGTGGTCGGCTCCGAGCGGCACGAGTCGCGCCGCATCGACAACCAGCTGCGCGGTCGGTCCGGTCGTCAGGGCGACCCGGGGGAGTCCCGGTTCTACCTGTCGCTGGGCGATGACCTGATGCGGCTGTTCAAGTCCGACATCGTCGAGTGGGTGCTGCAGGCGCTGAAGATCCCCGACGACCAGCCGATCGAGAACAAGCGGGTCTCCGACTCGATCGCCAGCGCGCAGAAGCAGGTCGAGTCGCAGAACTTCGAGATGCGCAAGAACGTGCTCAAATACGACGACGTGATGAACCGGCAGCGGCACGCCATCTACGGCGACCGCCGCCAGGTGCTGGAGGGCGCCGACGTCCAGGAGCAGCTGCGCAGCACCGTGGACCGCGTCGTCGAGCAGTACGTCCGCGGCGGCACCCAGGGCTTCACCGAGGACTGGGACCTCGAGCAGCTCTGGACCGATATGCGCACCCTCTACCCGGTCGGGCTGAAGATCGAGGATTACGAAGAGGTCGAGATCGACCAGGACCAGCTCGTCGAGGACTTCAAGGACGACGCCCAGGACGCCTACGACAAGCGTGAGGCCGAGCTCGGCGAGGAGAACATGCGCGAGCTGGAGCGGCAGGTTCTGCTCACCGTGCTGGACCGCAAGTGGCGCGAGCACCTCTACGAGATGGACTACCTCCGCGAGGGCATCGGCCTGCGCGCGATGGCGCAGCGCGATCCGCTGGTCGAGTACCAGCGCGAGGGCGGCGACATGTTCAACGCCATGATGGAGGCCTTCATGGAGGAGGTCGTCGGCTTCGTCTTCCAGGTCGAGGTCGAGACGCCGCAGGTCTCCCAGGTGACCGACGCCGACGGCAACGAGGTGTCGGTGGCGACCCTGGAGGCGATGCTGGCCGCCGGTTCCGGGGAGAACGCCGCCGACGACACCCCCGAGCCGAGCACCGCCGAACTGAAGGCCGCGGCGGCGGATGAGCGGGAGAAGGAGCCGGCCACCCAGGCGGCGGCCACGCAGGGGGAGAAGCTGCACATCCGCGGTGGCGAGTCGCGTACGCCGCAGCAGCTCAGCCTGTCCGGCCCCGGTGAGGACGGCAACCCGGAGCGGGTCGTCGAGTCCGAGGCAACCGAGGACGAGTACGCCGGCACCGGCCGCAACCAGCCCTGCCCGTGTGGCTCCGGCAAGAAGTACAAGCAGTGCCACGGCCGGAAGGGCAGCTGAGCGATCCGCCGACTGCGGTGATTTCCGCCGCGTTTCGGCCACGAAGGGGCCGGTCGGGCTCTTAGGATGGCGCCCATGCGCCTGCCCGCCTCCCATGCCCTGCGTTTCGGTGCCGCCAGCCTGGCGCTCGCCGCACTGACGAGCTGTGCCTCGGGTACGCAGGAGACCGCCGTACCCGCCCCCCCGGCGGCACCGGCGACCCAACCGCCGGCCAGCACGCCCGCGCCGGCCACCACCAGCGCGGCACCCTCGCCGGCAGCGACCACACCGGCTGCGGCGACCCCGTCGCCCCGGGCGACGGCGACCGCGAAACCCGGCCAGAGCGCGAAACCCGGGCAGAGCGCGAAACCGTCCGCCTCGGCGAAGCCGTCGGCGACCGCGCCGGCGGTGCCGGTGGCCCAGCCGGCACCGGGTGCGAAGGTCGACTGCAGCCAGCTGAAGTGCATCGCGCTGACCTTCGACGACGGCCCCGGCAAGGACACCCCGAAACTGCTGCGCACCCTCACCGATGAGCAGGTGGTGGCCACCTTCTTCATGCAGGGGGTGAACATCAAGGCGAACCCAGGCATCGTCAAGCAGGTCGCGGGCACCCCGGGGATGGAGATCGGCAGCCACACCACCTCGCACGCCAACCTGCCGGGCGCCAGCAAGGACAAGCTGAACCGGGAGATCACCCGCAACGACGAGCTGCTGGAGCAGACGATCGGTCGGAAGGTGAACCTCTTCCGACCGCCCTACGGGGCCCGCAACGCGGCGGTGGACTCCGTCGCCGCCGCCAGCGGCGAGGCGGTGGTGATGTGGGATGTGGACACCTTCGACTGGAAGACCAAGAGCGCGGCGGCCACCCGGGACGCGATCCGCAAGCAGGCCAAGCCCGGATCGATCGTGCTGATGCACGACATCCACTCCAGCACCGTGAACGCGGTGCCCGATGTCGTCCGCGACCTCAAGGCGCAGGGATACACCCTGGTCACGGTGTCCCAGCTGCTGGGTGAGACCACCCCGGGCAAGGTCTACGTCAACCGGCCGTGATCCCGCCCGGCCCCGGAGTCGGGCCGAAGTCGGCCACGGTGCACACCCAGCGGGTGCCGAGCAGGTCGAAACGCAGCGCGAGCGCCTCGCCGTGCTCGTCGTCGCCGATCCGCAGCGTTGCCTCCACCCGATCCTCGGTGCGCTGCAACCGCACCGAGCGTACGCCGACGCTGCGGCCGCGCAGCCGGAACAGTCGGGAGCGCAGCGCCAGCTCGGCCAGCACCCGCTCATCCACCCAGCGGATCAGCTGCTGCAGGGGACGACGGCCGGCCACCGCGTCCACGATCGCCGTCGCCAGGCCCTGCAGTTGACCACGCAACCGCGGGTCGAGCGCCGGATCCCGGGCAGGTGTGTGCACCGTCGGCACCGGGTCGGCGGCCAGCGGCAGCGGTACGGGGGTGGCCGGTTCGGGTCGCCGGCTGCGGTCCCGGGCGACCGGCCGGTGATCCGGCAACGGGCGTACCAGCGGTGCGGCGGCTTCGATCACGGTCATCACCCCAACCTGCCCCAATCCCGACCCGGATGGGGGCGGATCGGGTGCCACCGGGGAGAATCTGTGGACAAGTCGGGTTCACCGGGCCGAGGATCGTTCCCCGCGCTGGGCTAGGTTGGTGCCAGCGAGACCCAGAGTGGAGGACGCATGCCGCAACGCCTGACGGCCCGCGAGGTGTCGATGTTGGCCGTCGACACCCAGCACACCCCAGCGCACGTGGGCACGGTGGACCTGTTCACCGCCTCGGACGACTTCGACTACGAGGCATTGGTCGCCCTGATCTCCCAACGGCTGGACTTCGTGCCCCGCTACCGGATGCGGGTGCTGCCGGTGCCCGGTGCGCTGGCGGCACCGGTCTGGGTCGACGACCAGGATTTCGACCTCACCTTCCACGTCCGCCGTTCCGCGCTGCCGCGGCCCGGCACCATGCGCCAGTTGCAGGAGTTCGTCGGGCGGGTGATGGGGCGGCGTCTGGATCGCACCCGACCGCTGTGGGAGGTCTATCTGGTCGAGGGGCTGGCGGACAACCGCTTCGCGCTGGTCACCAAGACCCACCAGTGTCTGGTCGACGGGGTGGACGCGGTCGACATCGGTCAGGTGCTGCTCGACGACACCCCGGACGAGGGCTCCGAGGCGGTGATCGGTGCCTCCACCTGGGAGCCCGCGCCCGAGCCGCGACCGGTCGATCTGGTGGTGGACGCGGTCCGCGAGGGGCTCGGTGACACCGGCTCGCTGATCGACTCCACCCGACGCGGCATCACCCACCTCCTCGGCACCGCGCTGGCGGTCGGGGAGGCGGTCGGCGGGGTCGGCGGCGCGGTGAGCGACCTGGCCGGCTCGGCCCTGCGCGGCGGGGGCGCCCGGGCCGCCTCGCCGCTGGCCGGTTTCCCCTCCGAACAGCGCCGGATCGCCCAGGCAACCATGTCGCTGGCCGAGTTGAAGAAGCTGCGGATGAACGGCCGCTACACGGTCAACGACGTGGTGCTGGCGATCATCACCGGTGGGCTGCGGGACTGGCTGGCCACCCGTGGGGAGACGGTCCGCCGGGGTGAGCTGCTGGCCATGGTCCCGATGAGCGTGATCGAGGAGGACGGCGAGCCCACCTCACTGGGGTCCTACGTCGCGCCCCACCTGATCCAGCTGCCGATCGGGGAGTCCAACGCGTTGATGCGGCTGGACCAGGTCTCCTTCGGCACCCGCGCCCACACCGACACCGGCCGCGCCGTCGGCGCCCGGACCATCTCCGACATCGCCGGTTTCGCGCCGACCACCCTGCACGCCCTCGGTGTCCGGGTGGGGGAGTCGCTCTCCCGCCGCCCGCACGATCTGCTGATCACCAACGTGCCGGGTCCGCAGCATCCCCTCTACGCCGGGGGTGCGCCGATGGTGGCCAGCTTCCCGGTGCTGCCGCTGGCGCCGGGGCACCTGCTGTCGATCGGGGTGACCTCCTATGACGGGCAGGTGTTCTTCGGGCTCACCGGTGACCGGGACGCGATGAGCGATCTGGACGTGCTCGCGCAGTGCCTCTACGACGCCCGCGACGAACTCGCCGAGACCATCACCCAGGCCGAACAGGCCCGGCAACCGACCCGCGCCGCGAAGAAGCCGGCCCCCAAGAAGACGGCGACGAAGAAGACGGCCCCGAAGAAAACGGTGACGAAGAAGGCGGCCACCAAGAAGGCGGCCAGCGGGCGGCCCGCGGTGAAGAAGGCCCCGGCGAAGAAGACGACCGTGGCACAGCAGGCGCCCGCAGCGAAGAAGACTGCGACGAAGACGGCCACGACCAGGAAGTCGTCCGCGAAGAAGACCCCAGCAACGAAGACCCCGGCGACGAAGAAGACCCCGGTGACGAAGAAGACCGCCGCGAAGAAGACCACCGCCAGGAAGACCGCCGCGAAGAAGAGCACGGGAGGACGTCGCTGATGGGCACCATGGTCTTCTGGGCGACCACCCCGGCGGCGGTCCGCAGGTTCGCCGAGACGGGTTCGCAATCCGTTGCGGACAAGGTGTTCGCCGCCACCGACGAGTTGCGGGCGGCCTTCGGCTACCAGCCCACCGACGACGAGGACGCCGACTTCGCGGCGCAGTTGTTCGCCTCCCTGCAGTGCCTGGTCGACGGGGGTGACCGACTGGTGGTCGCCGTCGAGCTCGACCGGGCACTCGTCGCCGCGGCGACCGGGCCCGAACTCGGCCGGGTGGGCCAGGTGCAGCTGCCCTGGCGGCGGGTGCGGGCGATCTTCCGCGACGCGCCCGAGGACCTGGCCGAGCTCCGGGCGTACGCCGAATCCCTGCAGGGCAAGGAGATCGAAGCGCTCTGGGAGGATGACCAGGTTCGCGGGGTACTGACCGAGCACGATCTGCTCTGGTACGACGGCTCGGAGTTGGCGCAGGCGCTGGACGGCCTGCGCGATCCCGATCCGGTCGCTGCCGATCCGAGAAAGGACGCGTGAGATGCCACGATCCATCTGGAAGGGCGCCATCTCCTTCGGGCTGGTGACGATCCCGGTCAAGCTGTACAGCGCCACCGAGCAGAAGGACATCTCCTTCCACCAGGTGCATGCTGCCGACGGCGGCCGGATCAAATACAAGCGGGTCTGCGAGAAGGATGGGGAGGAGGTCCCCTACTCCGACATCGCGAAGGGTTACGAGACCCCCGACGGCCGGCTGGCGATCCTGGAGAAGTCCGACTTCGACAACCTGCCGCTGGCCACCACCAAGTCGGTCGAGGTGGTGCAGTTCGTCGAGGATTCCGAGGTCGACCCGACCTATTTCGAGAAGACCTACTTCATGGAGGCCGACGGGCCCGGCGCCAAGCCCTATGTGCTGCTGCGCGATGCGTTGAAGGCATCCGGGCGGTCGGCGCTGGTCAAGGTGGCGCTGCGGAACCGGGAATCGCTGGCGCTGATCCGGGTCAAGGACGACCAGCTGCTGATGCACACGATGATCTGGCCCGACGAGATCCGCAACGGCGAGTTCGCCGCACCGAGCGAGGACATCACGGTCTCCGACGCCGAGGTGAAGATGGCGCAGACCTTCATCGACGCGCTCGCCGGTGACTTCAACCCGGAGGAATACCACGACTCCTACCGGGAGGCCCTGGAGGAGGTCGTGAACGCCAAGCTCGCCGGGACCGAGGTGCCCGCCGAGGAGGAGACCAGCACCTCCGATGCCGACGTGGTGGATCTGGTGGCGGCGCTGCGGGCCTCGGTGGAGGCGGCCAAGAAGCGTCGTGCCGAAGGGGGCAGCGATTCCGGCAAGGAGGAGAAGCCGGCCAAGAAGACGGCGGCGAAGTCCACCCGGAAGTCGAAGGCCAGCTGATGCTGAGCTGCGAGCTGGCGACCCAACTCGCCGACGCCGGCCTGGCCTGGCGGCCGCAGAGCGGGGACCGCTTCATGATCCCCGACCGGGATCTGGATGCCGAGGTCTTCGTGGTCAGCGAGATGACCATCGAGGTGGAGGAGTTCTCCACCGGGGAACTGATCCGCTTCAACGGCACCACCGAGTGGGCGCTGGATTCGATCCCGGCGGCCGAGGTGCGCTGGTTGCCGCGGGAGGACCAGCTGCGGACCGCGCTGGGGGATGACTTCGATCGGTTGGAGAGCCGCGGTGACGGCTTCCGGGTGCTGCTCGCCGACGGCCGTTTCCACGACGGCCGGGACGCCGAGGACGCCTACGCCCGGGCGCTGCTCGAGGTGCTCCACGCCCGCCGCGCGGCCTGAGCCTCAGCTCACCCGGGCGAGCAGCTCACCGTGGGTCTGGGTCATCCAGCCGTCGGGGTGCTCGGCCCAGGCCAGCCAGGCCCGGGAGATCGCCTCGAGCTCCTCGGGGGTGCTGGCACCCTCGGCGTACGCCTGCTCCGCGAACCGGGACTGCAGCACCCGGTCGGCCCACATGCCGCCCCACCAGGAGCGGTCCGCCGGGGTGGCGAAACACCAGCTGCTCGCGGTCGGGGTGAGGTCGTCCAGCCCGGCCTCGTGCGCCCAGGCCAGCAGTCGCCGGCCGGCGTCCGGTTCGGCACCGTTGCTGCGGGCCAGCTGCTCATAGATCTCCAGCCAGCGATCCAGTCGGGGATCCAGCGGGAACCAGGTGAAGGTCGCGTAGTCGACGTCGCGCACCGCGATCAGGCCACCGGGCCGGGTGACCCGCGCCATCTCACGCAGGGCCGTCACCGGATCGGCGAGATGCTGCAGCACCTGGTGGGCGTGCACCACATCGAAGGTGTCGTCGGCGATCTCGCTGAGGGCGGTGATGTCGCCGATCAGGAAGTCCACGTTGTCCTGGGCCTGCTCGCGAGCCTCCCGGCGGCACAGTTCCAGCTCCTCGGCACCGGTCTCCAGGGCGGTGACCGCAGCGACGTGTCGGGCCAGGTCGACGGTCAGCGTGCCCGGGCCGCTGCCGACGTCGAGCAGATGTTCGCTCCCGGTCAACTGGTCGACCAGGTAACCGGCCGAGTTGGCCACGGTCCGCCACCGATGGGAGCGCAGGACCGATTCGTGATGACCATGGGTGTAGGTGTGCACGGCTCCAGCCTCACTCCCGTACCGACTGCTGTCCACTGAGCAAGACGATCTGTCTTGGATCGTGGACGCACGGGTGGCGCTAGGCTTGGTGGATGGCCATCCGGATCCATTGCGACGACGAGCTGACCGCCGACGAGTACGGGGAACTGCTGCGCACCGCGGGGTACGCCGCGGAGGTCGAGATCGAGCGCTTCGCCGGCGAGGACGACGACACCGAACTCGACCATGTGGTGACCACCGATGCCCCGCTGGAGGCGGTGACCGAGCTGGTCGACGAGGGCGACGCCTTCGTCGAGGTCAGCGATCCGATCTCCGGCACCGCCGCCCGGGTCCCCGACGAGCAGCTCGGCGGGGACTGAGTCGGCCGATCACCGCATGATCAGCCGGCCAACCGCCGGCGCCCGACCTTCTCCTGGACCTTGATGCCCTGCAGCATCGCCGGGGCGGCCATCTGCTCGATCTTGCGGCCCAGCAGGGGAATGTTGGCCTTCAGGTCACCGGTGATCGTGCAGGTCGTCTCGTCACCGGCGGGGCTGAGGCGTACCTCGCCCTGCATGCCGATCGGCTGACCGGGCACCTTGACGGTGAGCGCGCCGGTCCGCGAACCGTCCGAGGCGGCCTCGCCCCAGGCGATCTCCTCGACCACGGTGAGGTTGTTGCCGGTGAAGCGCTGCGCCTCCGGCGGGGCCGGCAGGGTGCGCTTGGAAGTGGTGGTGCCGTTCACCACCTGCACATCCCATTCCGTCGCGCCCTGTTCGCGGGCGACCTCCTCGAGAAAGCCGCGATCGGTGAGCAGGGCGAACACATCGAGGGGCTTGGCCGGAAAGCTGGCGGTGCTGGAGATATCCATGCCGCCATCATGCCCTACTGCCGGGTAGCCAGCAGGCCCTACTACCGAGGGCCCACCCGGTGCAGCAGCGCCCGCATTGCGAGATAGGCTGCCCAGCAGGGGCACATCGAGGTGCCCCCGGGACACCCAGCAGGCAGACCCGACGAGTGCAGAGGAACGAGAAAGCAACAGTGTCGACAACGGCCCCGGAATTGGAAGCAGAAAAGACCCAGCGCCTCGGCGAGGTGGCGAGACTGGCCGGTGACGAGATGGCCGAGCTGGGCATCACTTCCCAACAGGCACAGGAATTCCTCGGCCACTACTTCCGCCACGTCGACCCCGATGAAGTGATCCGGAACGACGCCCGGACGCTGCTTTCGATGGTCCGCAGCCACTTCCGGCTGGCCGCCCAGCGCCCCGCGGGCCAGACCAACCTGCACGCCTGGTGGCCGACCAAGGCCGAGGACGGCTGGGAGGTCGGCCAGGCCGTGGTGCAGATCGTCAACGACGACCGGCCGTTCCTGGTCGACACGGTGTCGATGGAGGCTCTGCGGCAGGGCTGGCAGCTGCGCGAGGTCTACCACCCGCAGTTCGTGGTCCGCCGCGACCGATCCGGGGCGCTGACCGAGGTGGTGCACACCGATCAGGCGGGGGAGCGGGACGTGGTCCCGGAGTCCTGGATCCAGCTGGAGCTGATCCCGCCGCTGGGCGCGGACAGCGACCAGGCGTACGCCGACCTGGAGACCGGCCTGCGCGAGGTGTTGAACTCGGTGGCCGAGGCGGTCGAGGACTGGCAGCTGATGCGGCGTCGGATGGAGGAGACGGTCCAGCTGCTGCAGGACCGGCCGGTGCCCTATCCGTATGCCCAGGTGCGCAGCGCGATGGAGCTGTTGAACTGGCTCAACGAGGACCACTTCACCTTCCTGGGTTATCGCGAATACACCCTGGTCGAGGCGGACGGCGCGGACCCCCGGCTGGAGGCGGTACCCGACACCGGGCTGGGTGTCCTGCGTGCCGACGGTGAGGCCGAGCACCCCTTCCACGCACTCCCGGCCACCGACAAGGAACCGCAGCTGGTCGTTGTCACCAAGGACAATCAGACCTCCCGGGTGCACCGGCCGGCACATCTCGACTACGTCGGAGTGCGGGTCTTCGGCGACAACGGCGAGATCGTCGGCGAGCGCCGCTTCCTCGGTCTGTTCTCCGCCTCCGCCTACACCGAGTCGGTGGAGCGGATCCCGGGCCTGAAGGACAAGGCGCGCGCCATCCTCGAGCATTCGGGGTACGCGGCCGATTCGCACGGTGCCAAGGCGATCAAGGCCACCGTCGAGTCCTATCCGCGGGACGAGCTCTTCCAGGCCCGGGCCGAGGTGCTGGCCCCGATGATCGAGCAGATGTCGCGGCTGCGGGAACGCCGGCAGGTGCGGCTGTTCGTGCGCCGTGATCACTACGGGCGATTCGTTTCCTGCATGGTTTTCCTGCCGCGGGACCGTTACACCACCCGGGTCCGCACCGCCATGGAGAAGATCCTGCTGGAGCGGCTCGGTGGCGAGTCGGTGGAGTTCGAGGCCCGCGCCAACGAGTCGGTGCTGGCGCGGCTGCATTTCGTGGTCCGGATGCCGGCCGGTGAGCAGGCGGCCGCGGACATCGACGTTCCCGCGCTGGAACGGGAACTCGCCCAGGCGGTGCGCAGCTGGGACGACAACTTCGCCGAGCGCGCCGCGGGCAATCCGTCGGTGGCCCGGTTGGCGCCGCTGGCCGCCGCGCTGCCGGAGGGTTACAAGGAGGATTTCTCACCCCGGCACGCATTGATGGACGTCGCCGCGCTGGCGAAGCTGGACGCCGACGAGGCGATGGCGATGGTGCTCTACCGCCCCGACCAGGCCGGCGACCGGGCCGACCTGCGGCTCAAGGTCTTCCGCCGCGGCAACACGATGACGCTGTCGGAGGTGCTGCCGCATCTCACCCGGATGGGTGTCACCGTCATCGACGAGCGGCCCTACGAGATCGCCCTGCCGGGCAACGCGCACGGGATGATCTACGACTTCGGGATCCGGATCCCCGGCGGTGCCGAGGCCCTCTCCGGCTGGACCCCCGATGCCCGGAACCGGTTCAACGATGCCTTCCAGGCGGCCTATCGCGGTGAGACCGAGTCCGATCGGTTGAACGGGCTGGTCATCTCCGCCGGGCTCGATCATCGCCAGATCGACTGGCTGCGCACGATTTCCCGCTATCTGCAGCAGGCCGGCACCACCTGGTCGCAGGACTACATCGCCCAGGCCCTGCTCGGTGAGGTCGAGCTGGCCGGTGCGCTGGTCGAGCTCTTCGCGGCCCGCTTCGACCCGGCCGTGCCCGCGGGGGAGCGCGAGCAGCGGGTGACCTCGGCGAACGAGCGGATCACCGAACTGCTCGACGAGGTGGACTCCCTCGACCGGGACCGGATCCTGCGCGCCTTCTGGTCGGTGATCTCGGCGATCGTGCGCACCAACGCGTTCCGCGACGACCGCCAGGCGTTGGCGATCAAACTGCTGCCGCGCGAACTGGACCTGCTGCCCGAGCCGCGGCCGGCGTACGAGATCTTCGTCTGCTCCCCGCAACTGGAGGGCGTGCACCTGCGATTCGGCAGCGTCGCCCGTGGTGGCCTGCGCTGGTCCGATCGCCGGGAGGACTTCCGCACCGAGGTGCTCGGCCTGGTCAAGGCGCAGATGGTGAAGAACACCGTGATCGTGCCCGTCGGTGCCAAGGGCGGTTTCTATCCCAAGCAGCTGCCGGATCCGGCGCAGGATCGCCAGGCCTGGTTCGAGGCCGGGCGCGCCAGCTACCGACTGTTCGTGAACTCCCTGCTCGATGTCACCGACAACATCATCGACGGGGAGATCGATCCGCCGACCGATGTGGTCCGCCACGACGGCGACGATCCCTATCTGGTTGTGGCCGCCGACAAGGGCACCGCCACCTTCTCCGACACCGCCAACGAGATCTCGGTACGCCGGGGCTTCTGGCTGGGCGATGCGTTCGCCTCCGGCGGGTCGGTCGGCTATGACCACAAGGCGATGGGCATCACCGCCCGCGGCGCCTGGGTCTCGGTGCAGCGACACTTCCGTGAGATGGGCATCGACACCCAGACCGAGGACTTCAGCTGTGTCGGCATCGGCGACATGTCCGGTGACGTGTTCGGCAACGGAATGCTGCTCAGCAAGCACATCAAGCTGGTCGCGGCGTTCAACCACCAGCACATCTTCCTCGACCCGAACCCGGACCCCGAGCGCACCTGGACCGAGCGCAAGCGGCTCTTCGACAACCAGGGCAACTGGGGGGCGTACGACACCTCGCTGATCTCCGAAGGCGGTGGAATCCATTCCAGGCAGGCGAAATCGATCCCGATCACGCCGCAGGTGCGCGAGGTCCTCGGGCTCGATGAAGGCGTCCGCGCGATGGCGCCGACCGACCTGGTCAACGCGATCCTCAAGGCGCCGGTGGATCTGCTCTGGAACGGTGGCATCGGCACCTATGTGAAGGCCAGCAGCGAGACCAACGCCGAGGTCGGTGACAAGGCCAACGACGGGTTGCGGGTGAACGGTGACGAGCTGCGCGCCAAGGCGGTCGGCGAGGGCGGCAACCTCGGCCTGACCCAGCGCGGCCGGATCGAGTACGCCGCCGCGGGTGGGCGGATCAACACCGACTTCATCGACAACTCCGCCGGGGTGGACACCTCCGATCACGAGGTGAACATCAAGATCCTGCTCTCCAGCGAGATGGCGGCCGGTCGGCTCACCGACGCCGAGCGGGTCGAGCTGCTCGAGTCGATGACCGACGAGGTCGCCGACCTGGTGCTCGCGCACAACTACGACCAGAACCTCACCCTGGCGAATTCTGCTGCCCAGGCAGCGGAAATGGCCGGCATGCACGAGCGCTGGATGCAGCGGATGGAGGAGATCGGGCTGCTGGACCGACGGATCGAGGCGATGCCGGACAGCGCCGAGATGGAGCGCCGGATCCGATCCGGACGCGGGCTCACCGCACCGGAACTCGCGACCCTGCTGTCCTACTCGAAGATCCTGCTGGAGCAGGAGATCCTGGCCTCCGATCTGCCCGACGACCCGTATCTCGCGGACCGGTTGATCCAGTACTTCCCGAAGCCGTTGCGGGAGCGCTACGCCGATCAGATGCCCGAGCACCGACTGCACCGGGAGATCATCACCACCGTCGCGGTGAACCGCTATGTGAACTCGGCGGGCAGCACGGCCCTCTATCGGCTCGCCGAGGAGACCGGTGCGAAACCGGCCGATGTGATCCGGGCCCAGCTGGCCGCCCGATCCATCTTCCGGGTCGGGTTGCACGAGGTGCAGTCGGCGAACCTGGACAACAGGATCGATGCCGCCGTGCAGACCCGGATGCGGCTGGATCTGCGCCGGCTGGTGGAGCGCGGAACGCGATGGCTGCTGGCGCGGCGCCGGGGCACCGTCGACGTGCAGGCCCGGATCGACGAGTTCGCCGAGGGGGTGCAGCAGGTCAAGGCCGAGCTCGACGACCTGCTCGTCGGCCGGCTGGCGGAGCGGCACCAGAAGGCGGCCGAGGAACTGCGGGCCGACGAAGTGCCGGACGAACTGGCGGAGGTGATCGCCGGCACCGCGGTGCTCCACGAGGCGCTGTCGATGGTGCAGACCGCGAAGGCCACCGGCCGGGATGTGCTCACCGTGGCGCGGGTGCACTTCGCGATGGCCGAGGATCTCGCCCTGGACACCCTGCTGGACCGGGTGTCGGCGCTGCCCAGGCAGGATCGCTGGGACGACATGGCCCGCGGCGCGCTGCGGGAGGATCTGCAACAGGTCCGCGCCCAGCTGACCGCCGAGGCACTCTCCGCCGCTCCCGGTGAAGACGATCCCGCCCAGATCATCGAGGCCTGGTCGGCGCGGGTCGGTGATCTGGCGGCGGCCCGGGCGGCGATCGAGGCGGTCTGCGGTGAGGGCCCGGACCTGGCGCGGTTGTCGGTCGGCCTGCGGCAGGTGCGTACCCTGCTCGACACCAGCCCGTCGACCGAGGAGGTCGCGGCGGAGCGGATGGTCGAGAACGCTTGATGCCGGGCTCCGGGATCGACCTGCACACCCACTCCACCATCTCCGACGGCACCGATTCCCCGACCGAGCTGGTGCAGCGGGCGGTTGATGTGGGACTGCGGGTGGTCGCGCTGACCGATCACGACACCTTCGACGGGTTGGCGGAGGCGGTCGCCGCGGGGGAGCGGCTGGGGGTCGAGGTGCTGCGCGGGGTGGAGATCTCCTGTCGTCGTGGGGATTCCTCGGTGCACCTGCTCGGTTACGGGGTCGACGAGTCGGATCCGGACCTGGCCGCCGAACTGGCCCGGATCCGCGATGGCCGGGAGAACCGGTTGCCGCGGCTGCTGGCTCGGTTGAGCGAGCTGGGTCTGCCGCTCACCGAGGCGGAGGTGCGCGGGTTCGCCGGTGACTCGCCGTCGGTCGGGCGGCCGCACGTGGCCGATGCGATGGTTGCGCGCGGTTATGTCGCCGATCGCACGGAAGCCTTCGACCGTTGGCTTTCCGACGACGGCCCGGCGCATGTCGAGCGGTACGCCGCAGCGGTCGAGGACGGGATCCGGCTGGTGCACGGTGCCGGGGGAGTCGCGGTGATCGCGCATCCGTGGGGCCGCGGCAGCAGGTCGGTGCTCGGGCCGGAGGTGTTGGCGGAGTTGGTCAGCGGTGTCGGACTGGATGGTTTCGAGGTCGATCACGTGGACCACGGTCCGCCGGGATCGGCGGTACGCGCCGAGTTGCGCGCGCTGGCCGACTCGCTGGGGGCGTTGGGCACGGGTTCCAGCGACTACCACGGCACCGGCAAACCCGACCTCCCGCTCGGTGCGAACACCACCTCCCCCGAGGTGTACGCCGACCTGCTGCGTCGGCTGCGCTGACGTTCATCGAGTAGCTCGCGCAGCGAGTCCTCCCACGTTCATCGAGTAACTCGCGCAGCGAGCCCTCCCACGTTCGTCGAGTAGCTCGCGCAGCGAGTCCTCCCACGTTCATCGAGTAGCTCGCGCAGCGAGCGTGTCGAGATGAACCCAGCACCCACCGACTGTCAGTCCGTACTCCTAGGCTCCCGACATGGAGACGATGCGACGCGAGAATGTGCAACGAGCCCGGGATTACGTGAGTGACCACGGCCGGCCGTTGGAACAGGCCCGTTTGCAGGTCGTGCTGGACGGTGCCTCGCCGAGCGCGGTCACCGAGGCGCTGACGGCGTACTGGACCGATGCCGGGGGATTCGGGCGAGCGCTGGAGTCGGATTGCCGGGCTCCGGAGGCGAGCGCACTGGCCACCCTCACCGGGTTGGACATCATGCGGGCGCACCGGGTGCCGGCCGACGACCCGTTGGTGGCAGCGGCCTGCCGCTGGCTGGTGGAGCAGGCCGAGACCGATGCGCGCGGGCGGATCGTCTGGTCGTTCCTGCCACCCAGTGCGCAGGCCAGTCCGCACGCTCCGTGGTGGGACCAGTCCGAACCCGGTCAGCTCGCGGAGACGTTCCGCGGGTTCGTCGCCAACCCCGGTGCCGCGATCCTGGCGCACCTGTGGCGGCACGAGGCGGCAGCGCCCGGCGCGATCCCGACCGAGTTGCTGACCCGGGTGGGGGAGCAGGTACGCCAGGTGGTCGCGGCCGGGATCGGGCCGAATGAGGTGAATGCGCACGATGCGCTGGCGCACCTGGTCGGTGAGTCGGCCTCACCGGAACCGCTGCGCGCGGAGGTCGAGGACTGGCTCGTCGCCGTCGTGCCGGAGCGTGTGATGCGCACCGAGGCCGACTACGCCGACTACGGCATCCACCCGCTCTGGGTGGTACCAGCCCCGGACCATCCCCTTGCCGAGCTGCTGGCCGATGAGCTGCAGACCGCACTGGATCGCACGATCGCCTCCCAACAACCAGACGGTTCCTGGAAACCCTTCTGGGACTGGGGATCTGCCCAGGCCGACGAGTGGGCCGCCGTCGAATCCGAATGGCGCGGCACCCTCGTCGTCCGCAACATCCAGGCGCTCAAGGACCACGGCCGCCTCCCCTGACCTGCAGCGACGAGCCGACGCCAAGCCCCCACGTTCATCGAGTAGGTCGCGCAGCCAGGTCCCCCGTTCATCGAGTAGGTCGCGCAGCGACCGTGTCGAGATGAACCCGAAAAGATCTCCTCAAACCTCTTGAGTTATTCGAACACTATGACTAATGTTGGATATAGCAGATGAGAGGAGGTGACCACAGATGACCACCAACAAACGAGCCGAAGTCTTCGCAGCGATCCGCGCCGAAAGCGACACCATCGCCCAGGCCGAAGCACACCGGCTGGTCGCGATCGCCGCCGCCTGCGACACCTACTCCGGACTCAACACCCACACCGACGAGTTGACCGCCCGCGTCCTGCACGGCGAACAGCTCGTGTTCCCCGGCGCGGACGGTACGCCCGGCATCACCGAGTTCTTCCACCTCGAGTTGGCGATGTCATTGGGCTGCTCACCGGAGACCGCGCAGGTCTGGACCGCCGACGTGCTGAATCTGCGGCATCGGCATCCGATCCTGTGGCAGGCCACCTTGGACTGCGACATCCCCGTCTGGGTCGCCCGCGACATCACCCGCGCCGCCCTGCAGCTCAACTTCACCCAGGCCCGCGAGTTCGACTCCCTCTGGTCCCTGCGCCTGGTCAACCTCACGCCCAAGCGAGCGGTCGCGACGACCGAGGCTCAGGTGGCCTTGATGCTCAACGATGACAAAGAAGCCGAACGGCAGGCCGCCAAGAAGCAACGCCGCGTCGAGTTCACCCCGAACAGGACCATCGCGGGCATCACCGACCTCTACGCCAACCTCGACGCCGGTGACGCGGCCCAGTTGAACGGCACCCTGGACCGGCTGGCGGATGTGTTGAAGGCCGGTGGCTCGACGGCATCCAGGGACGAACTGCGTGCCGAAGCGCTGGGGCACCTCGCGCATCCCGAGCGGGCCCGGCAACTCTTGCAACCCTCACTGTTCGATGGTGCGACTGTCACCCCGACTGGAGAGGTGGTCAACAAGCACGGGGAAATCGTCACGCCCACATCCGAGCGCTGCCGGCATGGTGCGGAGTTGATCCTGCACGTCCACCAGAACGACCTCGCCAACCGTCGCGGCGGGGAAGGCGAAACACTCGGACCGGTCACCCTGCAACACCTGAAGGAACTGCTCGCCCAGTGCGCTGGCACCGTGCGGGTGCGGCCGGTCATCGACCTGGCCGCGCCGGTGATGGTGAACACCTACCGACCGTCGGATGAGTTGGCGCAGCGGGTGAAGCTGCGGGACCGGTATGTGATGTTCCCCCGGTCGAATCGCAGTGCGTTCGGCCGCGGGATCGACCTCGATCACACGATCCCCGCCCCTGAGGGGCCGACCAGCTCGGACAACCTCGGGCCGTTGAACCGGTCAGCCCACCGCGCCAGAACCCACGCCGGATTCCGGGTCGAGCAACCCTCCCCGGGGGTGTTCCACTGGAAAACACCGGCCGGGCAGGAAGCGTGGGTCACCAGCAACGGGACCTGGGACCATCCTCCGCCCGATCATCTGATCAACGATCCGGCCGCTTCCCTGTCCCGGAATGAACAGCTGCTTCGCGAGACCCTGTGCAACGGGCGAACCCAGTTGGAGAAGGAACAGGCCGAAGCCGAACAAGCCGCCGATGAAGCTCGCGAACGCGAGCGACTCCGCCGCGCCCGCAAGAACCAGCGCCTCCGAGACCTACGCCAGGCTGCCCGCGACCAGGCCAACGCGGCGAAACAGAAGAGGGCGAAACAGAAGGCGAAGCAACCGGTTCCACCGGAATCCCAGCCTGCCCTGATTCCCAACCAGGGCTAGGTTTCCGCTCGCTGCGCGAGCTACTCGAGGAAGGTGAGGGACACGGTCACTGCGCGAGTTGCGGAGGTGCGTCACAGCTCCAACAGCTTCGTGGCCGTATCGCGCATCTCGACCTTGCGTACCTTGCCGGTCACCGTCATCGGGAAGTCCTCGACGACCAGCACGTACCGCGGGATCTTGTGCCGGGCGAGCTTGCCGGTGGCGAACTCGCGGACATCGTCGGCAGAGAGCTCCTTGCCGTCGCGGGTCTTGACGAAGGCGCACAGCTCCTCGCCGTACTTCTCATCGGGCACCCCGACGACCTGCACATCGGTGATGTCGGGATGGGTGTAGAGGAACTCCTCGATCTCCCGTGGATACAGGTTCTCACCACCTCGGATCACCATGTCCTTGATCCGCCCCACGATGTTCAGATACCCGTCCGGGTTCATCACCGCCAGGTCACCGGTGTGCATCCATCCATCGTCGTCGATCGCCTCGGCGGTCTTCTCCGGCTCATTCCAATAGCCGAGCATCACCGAGTAACCGCGGGTGCAGAACTCACCGGTTTCCCCACGGGGCATGGTTTTCCCGTCGACGGGATCGACCACCTTCACCTCGACGTGCGGGTGCACCACGCCGACGGTCGCGGTGCGATGTTCGACATCGTCATCGGGCAGTGTCTGCGTGGACACCGGCGATGTCTCGGTCATCCCGTAGCAGATGCTCACCTCGGCCATGTGCATCTGGGTCATGCACTTCTTCATCACCTCGACCGGGCACGGCGAACCCGCCATGATCCCCGAACGCAGTGTGGACAGATCATAGGAATCGAAGTCGGGCAGGTTCTGCTCAGCGATGAACATCGTCGGGACACCGTGCAGGATCGTCGCCCGCTCCGCCTGCACCGCCCGCAGACAACTCTCCGGATCGAAGGAGGGAGCCGGTTGGATCTGGGCCGCGCCATGGGTCACACAGGCCAGCGAGGACATCACCATCCCGAAGCAGTGATACAGCGGCACGGGGTAGACCAGGCGGTCCTCCGGGGTCATCGAAATCCCTTCCCCCACAAGGAATCCGTTGTTCAGGATGTTGCGGTGGGAGAGGGTCGCACCCTTCGGGAAACCGGTGGTGCCCGAGGTGTACTGGATGTTGATCGGGTCATCGGCGGACAACGTGCGCTCCACCTCTGCGACGGCGGTCGGGTCACCGGAGTCACCGGCGGTGAGCAGCTCGGCCCAGCTGAGCGCCTGCATGCCCTCTGGGGCGTACCCGTCGGGCAGCGGCGCGTCCGGCTGACCCGGCTCGCCGAACAGCACCACCTGCTTGAGGAACGGCAGGTTGGCCGACACCTCGGAGATCATCTGCGCATAGTTCGAGGTCTTGTACGCCCCGGCCGAGACCAGCATCGTGCATTCGGACTGGTTCAGCGCGTACGCCAACTCGTGCGTCCGGTAGGCGGGGTTGATGTTGACCAGCACCACGCCGATCCGCGCGGTGGCGTACTGCAACAGGATCCACTCGGCACAGTTCGGCGACCAGATCCCGACCCGGTCGCCCTTGCTCAACCCGAGCGCCAGCAGACCGCGGGCGACCCGCTCCACATCGTCGGCGAGCTCGCGGTAGGTCCAGCGACGCCCGGTCCAGAACTCGACCAGCGCATCCCGATCGGGATGGCGGGCCACCGTGGCAGCCAGGTTCTCACCGATCGTCTGGTCCAACAGTGCGGTTTCGGTCGGGCCCGCCGCGTACGACGCATCGTCCGCGTACAACTCTGTCGCGTTCATGGGCCCTACCGTAGCCGGTAGGGCCCATCCGGTTCAGTCCTCGCTGGCGGGCGATTCCGCGGGGGACTCGGCCGTCGCCTGACCGCCGCCCTCGCCGCGGCCGCGACCCCGGCTGCGACGCCGACGCCGACGCGGCTTCTGCTCACCGTCGCCCTGCGCCTCGCTCTGGGACTCGCCCGCGGGCTCGGCGGCCTCCGCCTGCTGCTCGCCCTCGGCGAGCACCTCGCCATTGCGGGTACGTCGACGGTTCCGGTTGCGCTTCGGGCGCTGCTCGCGGGGCCGCTCGGTGCCCTCCTCGCGGCTGCGTTCCTTGCGGGGCGCCGGCTCGGCGTCCTTGATCCGGCCCCGGGTGCCCTCCGCGATGCCCAGATCGGTGTAGAGATGCGCGGAGGTCGAGTAGGTCTCGACCGGCTCATCGAAATCCAGCCCGAGGGTCTTGTTGATGACCTTCCAGCGAGTCAGGTCCGCCCAGTCGACCAGGGTGATCGCGACACCGGTGGCGCCGGCGCGGCCGGTCCGGCCGATCCGGTGCACGTAGGTCTTGTCGTCATCGGGGGACTCGTGGTTGATCACGTGGCTGACACCGGAGACGTCGATGCCGCGGGCCGCGACATCGGTGGCGACCAGCACGCGTACCTTGCCCTCCCGGAACTTCTTCAGCGCCTTCTCCCGCGCCTCCTGGCGCAGATCCCCGTGGATCGGGGCGGCGTTGAAGCCGCGGTCCACCAGATCGTCGGCGATCCGCTGCGCGGCGCGCTTGGTGCGGCAGAAGACGATCACCTTCTCCACCTCGTCGGCCTGCAGCACCCGGCCGATGATCTCCGGCTTGTCGAGATCGTGGGCCTGGTAGACGAACTGGGTGGTCAGCGGAACGGTCTGCGACTCGTCGTGGTGCTCGGCGCGGATGTTCACCGGCTGGGTGAGATGGGTCCGCGCGAGTGAGGCGATCGCCGACGGCATGGTCGCGGAGAACAGCAGCGTCTGCCGGGAATCCGGGGTGTGGCTGAGGATCCGCTCCACATCGGGCAGGAAGCCCAGGTCGAGCATCTCGTCGGCCTCGTCGAGGACCAGCACCTTGATGTGGCGCAGGTCGAGGGCGCGGCGGTTCACCAGGTCGAGCAGTCGGCCGGGCGTACCGACGACCACGTCGACCCCGGCGGCCAGGGCGTCCAGCTGCGGCTCGTAACCGACGCCGCCGTAGACGGTGAGCACCCGGGCGCGACGGATCTTCGAGGCGACCTCGAGGTCCTTGGAGACCTGCAGGGCGAGCTCACGGGTGGGGGCGACGACCAGCGCCTGCGGGGCGACGCCGGACTCGTTGTCGACGGTGATCCGCTGCAGCAGCGAGACCCCGAAGGCCAGCGTCTTGCCGGTACCGGTACGGGCCTGGCCGATCATGTCGGTGCCGGCCAGCGCGATCGGGATCGACATCGTCTGGATCGGGAACGGATGGGTGATGCCGACGGCGTCGAGCGCCTGGGTGATCTCGGGGAGCACGCCCAGGTCGGCGAAGGTGGTCTGCGGATCGGCGACCCGCTCGTCATCGGTGATCAGATCGGCGGCCACGACGTCTTCGAGTGCGGCTTCGGTCTGCAGATTGTCGGTGGACAGAGTGATTCCTCTTCTCGGTCCCGGACCCGTCAGGACCCGGAGGTGTTCGGCGCCCGGCACCTGCGCGCGATCGCGGCGCGGGCCTGGGGCAGCGCACGCGGGAGCGCGTACGACGGCCCCAGTCTAGCTAGGCTGCGTCCATGAGCGAAACGAGCACCCCGCCCGGCGAGCCCACCCCCGGGGTGGTGGATCTGCTCGGGATCATCGCCTACGGCGAGCTGACCGGCTTCCAGCGACTGGCCGAGGACGCGGCGCACGCCCCGACGCTGGCCGACAAGGTGATGATGGCCTCGATGGCCGCGGTGCAGTTCAACCACTTCGACCGGGTCCGGGAGTACCTGCTGGAGCAGGACGTCGACGTGATGGCCGCGATGGAGCCGTTCCACAAGCCGTGGGACGCCTACCACGAGTTCACCAGGCCGCGGTCCTGGCTGGAGGGGCTGGTGAAGACCTATGTCGGTGACGGGTTCGCCGCCGACTTCTACCGCGAGGTGGCCGCCAACGTCGACCCGCAGACCCGCGATCTGGTCTACGAGGTGCTGGCCGACGACCGCGAGGGCGACTACATCGTGGGCCGGGTGCGCCAGGCGACCGCCGAGGACCCGAAGGTGGCCGGCAAACTCGCGCTCTGGGGCCGGCGCCTGGTGGGGGAGGCGCTCACCCAGGCGCAGCGGGTGGCCGCCGACCGGGATTCGCTGACCGGGTTGCTCACCGGCACGGTGGATCGTCCCGGGATGGACCTGGCCGCCATCGGGCGGATGTTCTCCCGACTCACCGAGAACCACGCGCTGCGGATGGATCGGCTGGGGTTGGCGAGCTGAGGCGTACGCCCGGCGCGCAGCGGCCGACGCTGGGACATGCAGTGGTCGGTGAGTTCCATGATCAAACCCAGTCGGACTGGGTTTGCAATCGCGACAATTCGCACTAGTGCATGTCCGTGCGCACGGCATTCGGTTCAGCTCAGCACCCCAGGGGTCGAGGCGCGGCGGCGGCGAATTGGACCAAAGTACCGGTCGGCAGCGGGATGCTTGTCGGCCTCTGGTGTCCACGATAGGAAGAGGGGCACGACACCCCTCGTACGTCGACGCAACCGGACGGCGTACGGAATCGAAGGAGATTCCCAACAATGGCAGGTAACCCCTCGACCACCAGGCCCTTCGCGCGCCGGATGCTGCCCCGACTGGCGACGCTCGCCGTCGCGGGCGCGATGCTGGCCGCTGCCCCGATCACCGCCCACGCCGGACCGCCCACCGCCGGCGGCTCGGGACTCGGCGATGACTACTTCCCGAACTACGGCAACTCCGGTTACGACGTGGACCGGTACAACATCAACGTCGACTACCAGCCGCAGGGCGATCTGCTGAACGGCACCACCACCATCACCGCGAAGGCCACCCAGGACCTGCGCCGGTTCAACCTCGACTTCGCGCTCCGGGTCCGCTCGGTGACCGTCAACGACAAACCCGCCACCTTCAACCAGAACGACCCGCACGAACTGGTCGTCACGCCGAAGAAGCCGCTGCGCAACGGCGAGCAGATGACGGTCAAGGTCGAATACTTCGGCGTCCCGTCCGCGGTCAAGGTCGACGGCATCACCCCGTGGATCAAGACAGCCGACGGTGCGATCGCGCTCGGTCAGCCCGAGATCGCCGCCTGGTGGTTCCCGTCCAACGATCACCCGCAGGACAAGGCGAAGTTCGACATCACCATGAAGGTGCCGAGCGGGGTCGAGGCGATCAGCGGCGGCAAGCTGGTCTCCAAGACCCTCACCCCGAACGGCGACACCTGGCGCTGGCGCGAGGACAAGCCGATGGCCACCTACCTCGCCTTCATGGCGATCGGCCAGTACGAGGTCGCCGAATCCACATCCAGCAAGGGATTGCCGATCATCAACGCGGTCGCCGTCAGCGACGACGTCCGGATCCAGCGGGCCAAGGCAGACTTCGCCCGCACCGAGGAGGTCGTCGACTTCCTGGCCCGGCAGTACGGTCCCTACCCCTTCGATGCGCTCGGCAATGTCGCGCCGAACGCCGACTTCGGGTACGCCCTGGAGACCCAGACCCGTCCGGTCTACACCCGCGGCTTCTGGCGCAACGGCTCGAACATGGGCGTGGTCGCGCACGAGTTCGCACACCAGTGGTGGGGTGACTCGGTCTCGCTCACGCAGTGGAACGACATCTACGTCAACGAGGCCTTCGCCAGCCACGCCGAATGGCTGTGGAGCGAGAACCAGGGCCAGGGCACCGCACAGCAGCTGATGCGCCAGACCTACGACTCCTACCCCGAGGGTGACAAGTTCTGGCAGGTCTCGATCGGCGACCCGGGCCGGGACAACGTCTTCGACGGCGCCGTCTACGACCGCGGTGCGATGAGCCTGCAGGCGCTGCGCAACCGGATCGGGTCGCCGGCGTTCTGGCAGGTGCTGCGCACCTGGCAGGCCGAGCGCACCTACAAGAACGGCTCCACCGAGGAGTTCCAGGCGCTCGCCGAACGGCTCAGCGGCGAGGACCTGGACGGGTTCTTCAAGGCCTGGCTCTATGACCAGCGCAAGCCGGCCGCGACCGCGGAGAACGGGCTCGACTTCGGCACCGAGAACGCCCTGCGGCAGACCGACGCCGAGGGCAGGGTGGCTCAGCAGGCCGCCCCGGAGCAGGTCACCGCGACCCGCGCCGAGCTGGCCAAGACCCGCCAGCAACTGCACGGTAGGTGAGCCTGACCGGGGGAATCGTCAGATTCCGTTGCGCTGCAGGAGATCCTCGAGTTCGGTGTAGTGCTGCTCGGCGGATTCCTGGTGGTACGCCCGGGTGTCGGCCATCGTGTAACCGTGCGGGGCGCCGGGATAGGTCTGCTGGTCGAAACGCACCCCGGCGGTGGTCAACGCCGCACCGAGCTGCTCCTGCTGGGCCGGGGTCATGTTCGGATCGTCGTCGGCATGCCGGAACAGCAGCTCACCGCGTACCGTGCCCACCCCGAGATGCGGGGAGTCGGCGGCATCGGTGACGACCTTGCCGGCATGGAAGACCCCGGCGGCGGCGATACGGTCGGGATGGCCGGCGGCGATCGCCAGGGCGAGCACGCCACCGCGGCAGTAGCCGGTCACCGCGAACCGCTTCGCACCGGTGTCGGCGAGCACCTCGAGCCAGGTGCCCGCGTCGGCGACGGTCTCGCTCAGCGGGGTGGCGTTGGCCAGCGGCATCACGCTCTGGAACGCCTTGCCGCGGCCCTCCTCGGTGGTCAGATCGAGCCCCTCGATGAGCGGCGACGGGCGGCGGCGCCAGAACGGGTTGACCGCGAGCACCGCCCGGCTGGGGTTGCTGAGCCGTTCGGCCATCGCGGCGATCTGCGGCCGCAGGCCGAAGATGTCGGGGATCAGCAGCAGCCCGCTGGCCGGCCGCTCGGGGCCGGCCAGCAGGGCATCGCAGACGCCCCCATCGGGCATTGCGATCTGCAACTGCTGAGCGGTGGGCATCAGACCGAGCCGAAGCCCACCTTGCGGGCCTGCTCCTGACCCAGATCCAGATAGGCGATGCTGCTGGCGCGCAGCAGGGTGCGGCCGCCCTTGGTGTCGCTCAGCACCAGGGTGTCGTTGCCGTCCAGCGCGTCCAGATAGGCCTGCTGGACCTTCTCGGCGGTCTCGTCGGTGTCGACGGTGATTTCGCGGGCGATGTGCTGGATCCCGACCTTGACTTCCACTTCTGCCTCCTGTTTGGGTAACGCCTCCACGTTGCCACATCGGCGAAGCCGTACCCGGCGGTGTTCGCCCACGGCGCAGCGGTATCGCGGCAGGTCTCAGCCCTCGGCGTAGAGCTGCTGCTCCTCCGGGGTCGCCGGCCGCAGCACCAACCGGGTCCAGGCGCCCAGATAGATCCGGTCGTCGGCCTGCAGCTCCTTGCGCCGGTTGCCCGGAATCGGCTGGGTCGGCAGCGGATCAGCGGCCTGGGCCACATAGGTGCCGTTGGCCGAGTCCAGGTCCTCCAGGAACCAGCGGCTGCCGTCGGTGGACAGCTGGGCATGCCGACGGCTGATCCCGCTGTCCGGCTCGCAGTCGATGTCCGGTGCGATCCCGCGGCTGCGGGAGGGCCGGCCGATCAGCACCGACCGCTTGCGCAGCGGCTGCACGTGCGGCAACCCCGGCGAGGGCATCGGATCGGGGCTCTGCTGCAGCGCATACCACTCCGGGTCGATCCACACCTCCAGCACCCAATCGGTCGGCCCGGCCGCAGCCGCCGCCGGTGCGGCCGCCGGCGTGGCCTCGTCCCGGGGCTGGCGCGGCGGGGTGGCCTGACTCTCCGGTCCCGCGTCCTGCTCCGCGGCCGGGGCGACGGGCTGGGCCGGGACGGGAGGAACGGGGCGGGCCGGGGCCGGGGTCGACTTCGGCTCGACCAGCACCGCCCGCGGCTCCTCCTGCTGGACGGGGATCTCCTGCTCCGCCGGGGGTTGCGGCTCCGCGGCCGGCGGGGTCGGGGCGTCCAGATCGAGCGGATTGGGCCGCGGCCGGGGCATCGTACCGGTGGTGTAGTCGTAGCCGCAGGCCTCGCAGAACAGCGCCCCCGGCGCGTTCAGCACACCGCAGTTCGGGCACTCCACCCCCGCGGGCGCGGCCGGCTCGTCCGCCTCGGCCGCCTGCTGGGGCGTACCCGAACGGGGCGTGCCCGAGGGGGCGGGGGCACCCATCGGCACCCCGCAGACATCGCAGTAGTCACTGGACTCGCTGGGGTGTCCGGCGGGGCAGCGCGACCGCTGAGCTGGGGTCATCTGGTCAGCCTCGAATCCTGGTGGTCTTGGTGGACGCGGTGTCGAGGGCCATCTCGTCGGCCTTGTCGACGGACCGCTTCAGCCTGACGGTACCGGTTGCGTCGTTGTCGATGTCGACGACCTTCCGCAGCTTGGCGGTGGCTTCGTCGTTACCGGTCTCACGAGCCAGCTGCACCGCCCGGCCCAACCGGGTCGTCGCGGTCGCATCGTCGCCGGCGGCCTTGGCCGCCAACCCCTGCTGGATAGCGTCGGCCAGCTCGGTCTGCCCGGTGTAGTGTGCGACCGCCGGGTTGATCCGGGTGGTCAGCGTGTCATCGGTGGACCAGGTCGCCTTGACCAGCGCCTGGGTGACCACCTGATCGTTGACGGCCAGCTGCACCCGGGCGGCGAGCTGCTCCTGGCCGACCGCGCGGGCCGCCAACCGGACCGCGACGTGGTAGTCGCGGGACTCATCGCCCCAGGCTCCGGTCGGGTACGCCGTGGTGAGCGGGTTGACCTGCCGGGAACGCGAGGTCAGGTCCTCGACGGTGGGGGAGACCTGGCGGACGAACAGCACCTGGGCCCCCTGCGGCGCCCAGACCCGCAGCTCGGCCTCGGCGACGCCGCGGCCCATCGACTTCTGCATCAACTCGGAGAAGACCGCGCTCATCTCCTGCGGGCTCGGGATCAGATCGACGGTGCCGAGCAGCGCCTGGGAGATCCGCCGGATCTCACCGACCTGCCAGTCGACGCCGATCCCGCGGCAGTCCACCTGGAACTGCCCGATCGAGGCCTGGATCGCCGCATCGAGCTGCTGCGGGGTCTCGTTGTGGTTCTCCCCGTCGGTGAGCAGGATCGCGTGCCGCTGGCGCACCCCCGGTACCGAGTTGAACAGCGCCCGGGTCAGGTTCAGCCAGGACCCCATCGCGGTGCCGCCGTCGGAGTGGAAGTAGCGGATGGCCTGCGCGGCCTGGTAGCGGGTGGAGGCGTCCATCCGGACCATGCCCTGGCCGCCGCGGGTCACCGGATAGGCGAGGTAGGCCTGGTGGTTGCCCGCGACCACCGCGAACCAGGTGCCGTCGACGATGTGATCCAGGGCCGCGATCGCGGCGTTCTTCGCGGCCTCCATGTTGGTGTCGCCCATCGACCCCGAGGTGTCGACGATGATGATCTCACCCGCATCCCCGCCGCCGGAGCTCTGACCGGCGGTGCCCGCGCCCGAGCAGGTCATCGTGACGATCGCGTTGACGTCGGTGCCGCCGTCGGGGAGGAACTCGTTCTGGTAGACCTGCGAGGTGAAATCGGCCATCGGTGCTCTCCCCATGTTCAGTGATCGGCGCGTCGGGGCCAGTATGCCAACTGAGAGGCTCCGCCCCACGCCCCTTGGTTGCTTCGCTCGGATGCGATTTCGAATTGCGGTGCCTCGCTTGGGCGTACGCCGAACTTGCACCCGTTCGGTTCAATGTGCACCCACTTCTTGCGCATGGAATGGGTGCAAGGTCGACCGAACGGGTGCAGGACGACCGCAGTCCAGTGCCGGGAGCGTCGTGGGCGTGATCCTCTCGACACGCAACTCCGGCTCCGCTTCGCTGCGCCGGAGTTGCTACTCGAGGATCGTCAGCGGAAATCGCGGGAGCGGTGGGTGGCCGGCAGCAGCTCCCGGGCCTCGGGCAGCACCGCGACCAGGGGCTCGATGCGGTCGGCGACCAGGTTGGTCACCCCCTCGGCGTGTTCGACGATGCCGCGGACGATCAGCACATTGGCGCGCCGGGCCGCCTTCCGGTACCGCGCCCACACCCCGACACTGCACACCACGTTGAGCATCCCGGTCTCGTCCTCCAGGTTGAGGAAGGTGACCCCGCCCGCGGTGCCGGGATGCTGGCGGTGGGTGACCAACCCGGCGACCCGGATCCGGCGACCGGCCTGGTCCGGTCCGAGCCGGTCGACCGGCAGCAACCCGTGGGCGGCGAGCAGCGGCCGCAGATGATCGACCGGATGATCGTCGGGGCTGATCGAGGTCGACCACAGGTCGGCCTGGGTGAGCTCCAGCGGCAGCATCTCGGCGAACTCCGGCGGTGCCGCATCGATCGCGGCACCGGGCAGCATCGTCTCGTTGTCGGTGTAGCCGGCCGACCACAGCGCCTGCCGCCGGGACCGGCCGAAGGCATCGAAGGCACCGGCGACCGCGAGCGCCTCGGCCTGGGCGGCGGTGAGCCCGACCCGGCGCAGCACATCGGCCTGGTCACGGAACGGCCCGCGTTCGCGCTCGGCGACGATCCGCTCCGCCAACTGGGTGCCGATCCCGCGGACCGCGGTCAGCCCGAGCCGAACCGCCCAGTTCCCGTCGCGGCGGTGCCGGGCCAGCATCGCCTGATGCTCCCGGCGCGCCCGGTCCCGGTCGAACTCGGGCGCCGGGCCGGCCGGTGGCTGCTCGGTCGCCAGACAGTCCGGCGATCCGGTGACCGGTGGCTGCCCCGGGTCGATCCGTTCCAGTTCGGCGTGCACCTGGGAGCAGGTGACATCCGGCCGGCGCACCTCGACCCCGCGGCGCCGCGCATCGGCGGTCAGCGACTGCGGTGAATAGAAACCCATCGGCTGGGCCCGCAACAACCCGGCGAGGAAGGCGCCCGGATAGTGCAGCTTCAGCCAGCTGGAGGCGTACACCAGCAGGGCGAAACTGATCGCATGGCTCTCGGCGAAACCGAAGTTCGCGAACGCCTCGATCCGGGCATAGATCGACTCGGCCAGCTCCCCGGTGATCCCCTTGGCGGCCATCCCGGCGAACAGCTGCTCGCGGATCCGTTCGATCTTCTCCACCCCGCGCGCCGAACCCATCGCCCGGCGCAGCAGATCGGCCTGGTCGCCGGTGCAGTCGCCGAGCACCATCGCCATCTGCATCAACTGCTCCTGGAACAGCGGTACGCCCAGGGTGCGCTCCAGGATCGGTTCCAGCAGCGGGTGCGGATAGCTGACCGGTTCCTTGCCGGTGGCCCGGCGCACATAGGGATGCACCGCACCGCCCTGGATCGGGCCGGGCCGGATCAGGGCGATCTCGACGACCAGGTCATAGAACCGGCGCGGCAGCAACCGGGGCAGGGTGCCGATCTGGGCCCGGCTCTCCACCTGGAACACCCCGATCGAATCGGCCACGCAGAGCATGTCGTAGACCCCGGCCTCCTCCTTGGGGATCCCGGCCAGGGTCCACCGTTCGCCGAGCCGGTCGGCGACCAGATCGAAGGAGTACTGGATCGCGGCCAGGATGCCCAGGCCGAGGAAGTCGAACTTCACCAACCCCATCCAGGCGCAGGAATCCTTGTCCCACTGCAGCACGGTGCGGTTCTCCATCCGGCCGCGTTCGATCGGGCAGATCTCACCCACCGGGCGTTCGGTGAGCACCATGCCACCGGAGTGGATGCCGAGATGGCGCGGGGCGCCGAGCAGCTCCTCGGCCAGCTCGAGCACCGGGGCGGGGATCTCGTGGCTGCCCGGCGCGGGGGTGCCGTCGGGTGCGGTGAGGTCACCATAGGAGTCGATCTGGGTGGACCAGGCGTCCTGCTGGCCGGGCGAATGGCCGAGCGCCTTGGCCATGTCACGGACCGCCGACCGTGGCCGATAGCTGATCACATTCGCCACCTGGGCGGCATTGTGGCGGCCGAAGCGGCGATAGACCTCCTGGATCACCTCCTCGCGGCGATCGGAGTCGAAATCCACGTCGATGTCCGGTTCGTCGTCGCGGGTCTCGGACATGAACCGTTCGAACGGCAACCCGAACTTGACCGGGTCCACCGCGGTGATGCCGAGGGTGTAGCAGATCACCGAGTTGGCCGCGGATCCTCTGCCCTGGCAGAGAATTCCGCGTCCCTTGGCGAAGGCGACCATGTCGTGGACGATGATGAAGTAGCCGGCGAAGCCCTTGCGTTCGATCACCGCCAACTCGCGATCCAACCGTGCCTGCGCCTCGGCGTACCGCGCACCCGGATAGCGCTCGGCCAGACCGCGCCGGCACAGCTCCCGCAACCAGCCGGCCAGGCTGTACCCGTCCGGGACGTCGAGGCGCGGCAGCCGCGGCCGGGCCGCCTGCAGCGGAAACGCGCACTCGGCGGCCAACCGCAGCGTGGTCGTGATCGCATCCGGGTACGCCGCGAACGCGGCCTGCTGTTCGGCGCCGGAGCGCAGGTGCGCACCCGGGGGCGCCAGCCAACCATCCAGCTCGGCCAGCGAACGGCCGGCGCGCACCGCCGCCATCGCGGTCGCCAACCGGTACCGCTCGGGGGTCGCGTGGTGCACGTTGTTGGTGGCGACCACCGGCAGGCCGCACTCGGCGGCCAGTTCGGCCAGGGCGGCATTGATCCCGCTGTCCCGCGGATCGCCGTGACCGGTCAGTTCGACCGCGACCTGATCGCGGCCGAAGAGTGCGACGAGCCGGTCCAGGGCGCTGCGCGCGGCGGCGCGGCCACCGGTGTGCAGCGCGGATCGGACGATGCCCTTGCGGCAGCCGGTGAGCAGTTGCCAGTGCCCCTCGGCGGTGGCCGCGAGTTCCTCCAGCGAATAGAGCGGGCGACCCTTCTCATCCCCGATCAGCTGGCCCCGGGTGATCGCCGCCGACAAGCGGTGATAACCCTCGGCACCGCGCGCCAGCACCAGCAGGTGGGCACCCTCGGGGTCGGCGATCCCGTTCTGCGGGGTGGTCAGGCCCAGCGACAGCTCGGCCCCGAAGACGGTGTCCAACCGGTGCCCGAGCGCGGTGTAACCGGCGGCCGCCTCGGCGAACCGGGAGGCCGCGTACAACCCGTCGTGGTCGGTGATCGCCAACCCGCTCAGCCCGAGCCGGACCGCCTCGGTGATCAGCTCCTCCGGGGAACTCGCGCCGTCGAGGAAACTGAACGAGGAGTGGCAGTGCAGCTCGGCATAGGGGGTGTGCGGGCCGTCGCTGACCACCAGGTCCTGGGGCAGCGGGGGTTGCCTGCGGCGGCGCGGGGCAGGGGTCTTCCCGGGCCCCGGGGCATCGTGCGGATCGAAGCGGGGCCGCCCGGAGAGCCGGCGTTCCAGCTCACCCCAGGAGATCGGCGGGTTCTGCCAGCCCATGATCGGCCTCCCGAATTCTCAACCAGGACAGGGTTTCTCACTGCACTCACTCGTACTGGGCCTCGAGGCGCCACTGTTCGGCATCCCCGCTGGCCAACCAGGCCCGCCCGTCCGCGGCGACGAACTGACAGCGGATCAGCTGCCGGGCGGAGCCCGGATCCCACCAGGACTCATCGACCGGCCAGGGACCCGCCCAGTCGTCGATCGCATCCCGCCGCCCGTCCAGCAGCAGCCAGCGGGGATCACCGGACAGGCCGCCGCGCTCGGTCATCCGGATGCTCCGCCCGGCCTCGTCGCAGACCCGGACCGGGATCGGCGGATCCAGGATGCGCGCGGGGGCGGGCGGCGGGATCGACCCCGGCCACGGCAGCTGCACCGATCCGGGTGGGGGTTCGGCGCGGGCGCGGGCGGGGCGCCGCGCGGCCGGTGCGTCGGCGAAACCCCACGGGGTGAGCCGTTGCCGGCGGCCCGGGTCGCGGCCACCGATCACCGAGGGGCGCAGCACGCCCTCGGGGCCGAGCATTCCCTGCAACCGGCCCACCCCCAGCTCCACCCGCTCATCGGTGCCGGCGCCGAACACGGTGTCGGCGTGGGTGCCGACGGCCTCCACCTGTTCGGGGACGAAGCGGACCTCCGCCAGCGGTGCCCGGGGGCCGCGTCGCTCCACCCGCGGATTGTCACGACGCAACTGCCAGTGCAATCGGTCGACGACCTCGCGCGAGGTGAACCAGCGCGGGTGCGCCCACCGCCGATCGGTGCAGCGGCCCTCGTCGTCGATGCACTCGATGCGCAGCACCGCGCACACCAGGCCGCGCCGATCCAGATTCGCGATCAGCGCCTCGGCGGTGGTGCGGCTGCTGAAGGTGATCACCTCGGCGTTGTCGACCGGTGGCTCGAAGCGCACGATCTCGTCGAACTCGGTCGGTGGGGTGCGCGGGGCGACCGACCGCGGATCGCCACCGCGGGCCAACCGGTGCAACCGGGCACCGGCCTCACCGAATCGGGTCGCGACATCGGCACGGGACAGCGCCGCGAACTCACCGACTCGCCGGATTCCCAATCTGCGCAGGAGTTTCGCCAACTCCGGGTCGTCGAGGACCTCCACCGGCAGGGGAGCCAGATGCTCTGCCGAGCGGCCGGTCGCGACGATCGTGCAGCTCTGGATCTCCGCCTGGCGGGCGGCCTGCTCGGCGGTGAAGAGATCGTCGGCGACACCGATCCGGCAGTCCCAGACCCCGGTGGAGACCAGCCGCTCGGCGAGCACCGCGGCCTGACGTTCCTCGTTGCCGTGGAACCGGGGCGAGGTGGTGGTGGCACACAACCCGGGCCGGATCGGTACCACGGTGGCGCAGGTGTCCTCGACCACCGCCAGCACGTCGTCGAAGACCGCCAGCTCGGACTCTGGCCGATGCGTCACCTCGACGACCTCCGGGCAGGCCGCCTGCGCGTCGCGGCGCCGCATGCCCCGGCGTACCCCGAACCCCCGCGCGGCCGCCGAGCAGGCATGCACCCGGCCGCGGTCCAGCACCACGATCGGGGCATCGGTGGCGAGCTGGTCGGTGGCGATCGCCGCGATCACCGGCCAGTCCGGGCACCAGACCACCATCGCCCGCGGCGTGCTCATCCCGCCTCCCGCAGCGGGTGCACGGTCGCCTCGGTGGGCTGCTCGGGCCGCAGCTCACCGGCCGGGGTGATGCTGAGATCGGCACCGGGCAGCCAGACCGGACAGTGGTGCACCGGACGCCCTGGTCGACGCACCTCGATCTCGGCCCGGCGGGCCGTCAGGTGCCCGGCGCCATGGCCGAGGCCGACCCACCGCGAGGAGCGCAGCGAATAGTTCGCCTCGCTGCGCGGCCAGCCGCCGCAACTCAGCAGCGCGCTGCCGCGGCGCCGCAGCCGGGCCCGGAACCGCTCGGCCTGGGACTGGTTCAGTCGACCCGCGGGGCGGGTGAGCACCAGGCCGGTCAGGTCGGTCAGCTCGGCCAGCACCGAGAGCCAGTCCGTGCCCGGGTCGGGGATCACGATCGTCCGGTCCAGCCGCAGCCCCGCCTCCTCGGCGGCGAGATAGCCCAGCTCGGGCAGCCCGACCACCGCGACCCAGTCGCCGGCGCGGGCCGGCCCGGCCAGCAGCGCCAGTGCCAGCGCCAGGTTGTCCACCTGGTGCACCGCGCCCGCGCGCAGCGCCGGCAACTCGGCGAGCCCCGGCAGCAACGGCAACTCCTTCGCCGCCGCGTCCTCGGTGCCCAGAGCGGCGCTGGCGGCGCGGGCGGGGGAGACGTCGTCGCGGCGGGCGAGCAGCTTGCCCATCCGGTTGCGCAGCTCAGCGATCCGTTCGCTCTGCGTCTGGGAACCGAGGGCCGTCATTCCCCCGAGATTAGTACGCGAGTACGAAAGCGGCAACCCCGCTGTCGGTTGCCGGACGCCCTAACCGGTGGGCGTGCGCTGCGCCACCGCCGGCGGGAGATAGGCCCTGCTGGCGGGCGGGTCCTCGATGACCTCGACGCGCACCAGGCAGGTCTGCGCCGTCGGCCCCTGGGCGAGCTGTGAGGTCGGGCGGTCCGAGGTGAGCACGTTCGGATTTCCCTGCAGGCAGGTCGCGTCCGGCTCACCCGGTTGCTGCGGGTCGTACCAGCCCCCGGTGGCCATCAGCAGCACCCCCGCGGTGACACCGCTGGAGATCTTCGCCGCCGCCAGGCAGGAACCCCGGTCGTTGACGAGGCGGACGACATCCCCGTCGCCCACCCCCAGCCGCGCGGCGTCGGCCGGGTTCAGCTGGACGGCCTCGCGGCCGCCGATCTTGGTGCTCTGGCTGGAGGCGCCGAAGTCGAGCTGACTGTGCAACCGCCCCCTGGGTTGGTGCGACAGCAGATGGAAGTGCTCCCCACCCTCGGCCAGGGAACTGCCCAGCCATTCCTCGGGCTCCCGCCAGACGGCATGTCCGGGCAGCCCCTCGAGGTCGAAGCCGGCGATGGTCGAGGAGAAGATCTCGATCCGGCCCGACGGGGTGGTGAGCGGGAACCGCTGCGGGTCGGCTCTGAGGTCACCGAAGACGTCCCGCTGCGCGGGCAGCGGAACCTCGACACCCTCGGATCGCATGAACTCATCGAAGTCCGGGATGGACACCCCGCGGCGGGCCAGTCGGTCGACGGTCTCGGCGTAGAGCCGCCGCACCCAGGCCTCGGTGTCCAGACCCTCGGTGAACTCCTCGGCGCGACCCCGCCGCTTCGCGATCTCCCGGAACGCCTCGAAGTCGGTGGGGACGCCCGCCGGCGGATCCTGGATCCGGTGCATCGGCAGCAGATGGTTGTCGTGGGCGCCGGCGGCGATGTCGTCCCGCTCCAGGCTGGAGGCCACCGGAATGACGATGTCGGCGAACCGTGTCACCGGGGTCCACCAGGAGTCGTGGACGACGACCGTCTCGGGGACATTCCAGGCCCGCACGAGCTTGTTCAGATCCTGATGGTGGTGGAAGGGATTCCCACCCGCCCAATAGATCATCCGGATATCGGGATAGGTGAGCGTGCGGCCGTCATAGGCCAGTTCCGCTCCCGGGTTGAGCAGCATGTCGGAGATGCGGGCGACCGGGATGAACGTCTCGACCGGATTCGTACCCTGCGGAAAGCTGGCGACACCGATGGAACTGCGGTGCATCCCGACACCACCCTCGCCACCCAGCCCGACGGCGTACCCGCCACCGGGGCGGCCCATGGAACCGGCGGCGGCGGCCAGCGACAGACCGGCCCAGTAGGGCTGCTCGCCGTGCTGGGCGCGCTGGATCGACCAGGTCAGCGAGACGACGCTGCGTTGGCTGGCGCAGGCCTCGGCGAGTTCCCGCATCGTGCCCGCCGGGACGCCGGTGATCGGTTCGGCCCATTCGGGGGACTTCACCACCCCGTCGTCCTCGCCGTTCAGATAGCGGGCGAGCTCGGGGAAGCCGACGCAGCAGGCGTCCAGGAAGTCCCGGTCCGCCAGACCCGAGGCCACCAGGTGCTGGGTCATCGCGAGCAGCATCGCGGTATCGGTGCCGGGCCGGATCGGCACCCATTCGGCACCGAGTTCGGCGGCGAGATCGTCGCGATGCGGGCTGACCAGGACGAACCGGACGCCCGCCTCGAAACAGGCCACCTGCGCCTCGCGAATCCGGTGCCGCCGCAGCCCGCCGTGGTTGACCTGGGTGTTCTTCAGCGACGATCCGCCGAAGGCCACCACGATCCGGCAGTGGTCGCGGATCTCGGACCACTGCGGGTTCCAGTCGATCATCGACAACCGGCTGCCGCCGATGAGATGCGGCAGCAGCACCTCCAGGGCCGCGAAACTGTAGGTGTTCTTCGAGGCGGTGTAACCACCGTCGACGTTGAGGAATCGGTGGATCTGGCTCTGCGGATGGTGGAAGCGACCGGCGCTGCCCCAGCCGTAGGAGCCGCCGTAGACGGCTTGGTCACCGTGCCGGTCCCGGATCCGGGTCAGCTCCGCGGCGATCAGGTCGTACGCCTCCGCCCAGCCGACCTCGACCATCGGCTCGGCGCCCCGCCGGTTCCCGCCGTAACGGGGCCCGTGTTCGAGCCAGCCCTGGCGGACGTGGGGGCGGGTGATCCGCAACGGGTGGTCGAAGGTGTCCGCCAATCCCCGGGCCATCCGGCCGGCCGCCGGATCGTCGTCGAGAGCCGCGGCGGACACGGCCTTCCCGTCGCGAACCTCGAAATCGAAGGTCCCCCAATGGGTCGTCGTCCGACGCGTACCTGCCACCGCTTGCCCTCCTGATCGCCGGCACCGCGTCTGGTTCCCAGGGACCCCGGTGGCCGGATGATGGGCTCGCGGCGCTGCGGTGCAATGTTCATTGACGCTAGCTGAACCGTTGGTCAGGTTTCAAGCAAAGTCAACCAGCGTGAGAAAACATCGATGGACCGGTCTGGTTCTGCGAGGATGGGCCGGTTCAACCGGGCGGCAGCGCCTGGCCCCCGAAGCGGGCCAGAGCGACGGTGATGTTGTCCTTGCCGCCCTGGGCGTTCGCCCAGTCCACCAGGGCCTCGGCCAACCGGGTCGGCTCGGCATTCGCCGGATCGGTGACCAGCGCCCGGGCGACCACGGTCTCCAGCTCCTCGGGCGTGGAGGCGTAGTTCCACAGCCCGTCGGAGCAGACCAGCAACCAGCCCTCACCCGGCACCGGCAGCACCCCGCCGGTGGGTCGCAGATCGGGGGCGTCGCGGCCCAGCCACTTGGTGATCGCATGCGCCTGCGGACCGTTCTCGGCCAGCTCCCGTTCCACCCCGGCCGCGATCCGCATCTGTGCGACCGAATCGTCGACGCTCAGCTGCCGGGACTCGCCCCGGTCGGCCAACCAGTAGATCCGCGAATCACCGAGGGAGCCGTGCACGATCTCCCCGTCGGCGACGACCGCCGCGGCGAAGGTGCAGGAGGCGGTGCTGCCACCCATCGCGTTCGGATCCACCGGTTGATCGGGATCGGCGGGTTTCGCTGCGGTCGCGACGATCACCGCCTCGTTGGCGGCGCGAACCGCCTCGGCCAGGGCCGCCAGCTGGGCCTGCTGCCGGGACTGCTCGGTACCGAGCCCGCTGGGCCGCTGCTGCAGCAGCAGATCCCGCGCCGTCCGGGCCGCGGCCAGCGAGGCGACATCGGAGTCGGCGGAACTGGACACCCCGTCACAGACCACCAGCACCGCCCGGTCGGGTTCGGTCTCGTCGATGGCCAGCGCCATCGCGTCCTCGTTGCGGGGATGCCGGATGCCGCGGTCGCAGACCCCGCCGACCCAGGGCGCCGGCGACTCGGACCAGTGCTCGCGCACCGTCGGTGCCTTCGTCCCACACTGCTCGCAGTAACCGTCGGCATCGATCGTGCCGCCGCACTCCCGGCACACCGCGGGCCGTTCGGGCCGGGCCGCCTCAGCGGTCCGCGCACCCGGCAGGTGCACCGAGCGGCTGTCGCGGGCCGGTTCCTCCGTCGGCTGGGGAGCGGCCGCGGTCGGCACCTGTTCCGCCCCGCAGCCTTCGCAGTAGGCCTCCCAGGGCTGGATCTGCGAACCGCAGAACGGGCAGGGCAGGGGGCCCGGGGCGGATTTGTCCAGGGTCATCGAATCCTCACTCACAGCCAGCTCCACCGTCGCATCCGATTGGCCCGGTCGATCAGTTCCACCCGACGCTCCGGGTCGTGTCGGGCCAGCGACCGGTACGCCTCCTCCAGACCCTCGCGCAGCGACTCCTCCTGGGCCGGGTACGCACCGATCTGCACCTGCGGTTTCGGGCCCGACTGGCGCACCTCGGCGAGCGCCCGCTCCAGGATGTTCACGCTGAACTCGTCCGCGTCGCGGCCCTCCAGGCGGACACCCTCGATGGAACGCATCGCCTGATCCAGATCGCCGAGCCCGTTGCCCAGGGAGAGCAGATGCCGGGCACGCAACCGGCGCGACTCGGCGTACCCCCGGCTGGTCGCCGGGACCATGTCCAGCGCCGCGACCGCCTGCTCCAGCTCACCGCGGCGACCGCGGATCCGGGCCAGTCCGAATGCCGAGGGGGTGACGTAGTTGGCGTCGGTGGAGACACAGGTGGCATAGAGCGCCTCGGCGACCTCCGGCTCCTCGCCGTTCTCACAGGCCATCGCCAGCGCCAGCTTGGGCGCCAGCTCTCCCGGTACCTGGCCGTAGACGGCGTTGAACGCCTGCTGTGCCTCGGCCCAGTCCTTGGCCTGCAGGGCCGCCAGGCCGGTCATCCAGACCGCCCGCCACTCCCACGGGTCGGCCTGCAGCAACAACTGGGCCTCCGACTGCACCCGACGCAGATCGCCGACCTGCAGGGCCGCCTGGCCGCGGGCCAGTCGGATCTCCGCGGACTCCTCGGGCGCCTCCTGCAGCACCAGCAACCGTTCACCGGGGTCCTCGATGTCGACGTTGCTCAACCAGCTGTGCTGCGGATCGGTGGTGTCGGGGCGGAGCCGGGGCAGTTGGTGCCAGTCGAGCTGCTCGCCGAGGAAGGTCGGTGGCTCGAAGAGCACCGAGGCGGCCGAGGTGAGTGCGGTGCCCGGGGTGCGCCGGGCGACCGTCTCGCGGAGCACGCCGAGTAGCTGCACCCGCAGCTCGTCGGCGTGCGAGAAGCGATCCGCCGGGTCCTTGGCGCAGCACTTGGCCAGCAGCCGGTAGAGCGAATCGTTCTGCTGGAACAGCGGGGTCTGCTCGACCGGCGGCAGGGTGAACTCATAGGTCGTCTGGTAGCCCTTGAACTCCGCACAGAGCACCATCAGCGTGCGGCCGATGGTGAAGATGTCGGACTCCACCGAGACCCCGGCGCGGGCCACCTCGGGGGCCTGGTAGCCGATCGTGCCGTAGATCGCTGACTCGTCGTCATCGACCCGGCGTACCCCGCCCAGGTCGATCAGCTTGATCGCATCGCCGACCTGGATGATGTTGTCGGGTTTGAAATCGCAGTAGACCAGGCCCATGTCGTGCAGGTAGGCGAATGCGGGCAGCGCCTCGATCAGATAGGCCATCGCCTGATCCGGTGGCAGCGGGTCGTATTCGCCGTTGTTCGCCACCATCCGGTCCTTCAGCAGCTGCTTCAGCGACCGGCCGCCGACATACTCCATCACGATGTAGCCGGCGCCCTCGTGGGTGACGAAGTTGTAGATCTCCACGATCAGCGGATGTTCCACCTGGGCAAGGAATTGCTGCTCGGCGATGGCCGCGGCGAGCGCGTCCGCGTCACCGGAGTTGAGCAGGCCCTTGAGCACCACCCAGCGGTTCGACACGTTGCGGTCGCGGGCCAGATAGATCCACCCCAGGCCACCGTGGGCCAGGCAGCCGGCGACCTCGTACTGGCCGGCGATCAGATCACCGGGCTGCAGTTTGGGGTCGAAGGAGAACGGATTGCGGCATTTCGCGCAGAACCCGGTGGTGCGGCCGGGCCGCCCGTCGCGGGATCGGCCGACCGGGGCACCGCAGCTGGGGCAGTTGCGGCGGCTCTCCGGGATCATCGGATTCTTCATGATCGCCGCCGACGGGTCGACCGCGGGTGCGGGCGGGACGCGGGTCAGGCCCGCGCCGATCCGGTTGCCGCGCATCCGCATCGATCCGGTTCCGGTACGCCGGGTGGCGCGGGATCCGCTGCTGGCCGCGCGCCGCGAGCCGAGCGCGGTGGAGCCGAGCCGGGAGGAGCCGCGGGTGACCGTGGACAGGGCCGCATCGTCACCGACCGGGGCCGGGGCGACATCGGGCGGGGAGCCGCAGATGTCGCAGTAGCCGTCGCGGATCTCCCCGCCGCAGCCGGGCATCCGGCACCGGCCGGTGGCGCGGGCCGCCGGCGGCGCGCCCTTCACCGGGTTGAGCCGGCTGCTCGGCGGCGGTGAGGCCATGGTGGCCTCCTGGGCGCTGGCGGAGGCGGCCGAGGCGGGGGTCGGGCTGCGCGGTGGGGCGGCGGCCCGGCCGCTGCCGGCCGGTGCCGGGACGCTCGGCGGCATCCCGCAGACATCGCAGTAGCCGTCGCTGATCGTGCCGGTGCAACCCGGCTGGGTGCATTTCACCGGGTCGCTCCTTCGCGATCACGGGAGAGCAGCCCTTCGCGGTCCCGCGAGAGAAGCCCTTCGCGGTCACGCGAGATCAGCCCTTCGCGGTCACGCGAGATCAGCCACTGCACGCCCATCTCGTAGGCCTCGACGAGTTCGGTGGCGAGCGGGATGGGGGAGGGCCGGCGCTGCAGCACATCGCTGGTGATCGCATCGATGGCGACCAGATCGCTGTCACCGGCGAAACCGGCCGCGGCCGCCTTCGCTCGCTCGGATTCCATGCGCTGCAACAGTTTCTCGCGTTCACCCAGGGCCCGGGAATAGGAGTCCTGGACCACCTGCATCGCCCGGCTCACCTGGTCCAGCCGTTGCAGGTAGGCCTCGATCTTCTCGGCGGTGTTCGGCAGTTCACCGAGTGCGGCGACGTCCGGGACGGCATACTTCGGCGCCGGTGCGACCTGCCGGACGCACTGGTCGACGAGCCGGGTGAGGGCGACCTCGCGCGATTCCAGATCGGCCCGCAGTTCGCGGGCGCGATCCACCAGCCCACGGGCGCGGCGGCGTTCCACGCCACCGACGATCAGGTCGCGTTCGAAGCGGGCGGCCTCGATCTCGGCGGGTCCGATCATGCCGCCGACATCACCACCCCGGCTGTGCTTCTCGGTCAGCTCACGGACCCGGGTGTCGAGGTCGGCGAGCTGGGCCTCGGGCGCGGCACGCAGCGCGGCCGGCTCGAGCTGCACCTGGTCGCGGATCCGCTCCAGCTGGGCGCGCAGATCCCGCAGCCGGGAGGTCAGCTCATCGGCCGCCGGGTCGAGCGCGAGCCGGGTCCGCAGCTGGGCCGCCATCGCATCGGAGAGCCGGCAGGCCTCCGGCAGTGACACCGCCAGCCCGCTCTGGGTGCTGCCGGGGGCGTGCGGCTGCCCATCGCCGGCATCCGCGCGGGCCAGCAGCGAGGGGTCGAGAGTGGCGTCCAACCGGCCCCAGACCAGGGCGGAGATCCGCTCCCGTTCGGTGGCACCGACCCGGCCGGAATCCCAGGTGGCCAGCAGCAGATCGAGCCGGTCCTTGACCGCCTTCCACAGCGCCATCGACAGCATCATGTCGCGGGTCAGCTGCGCCCGTTGCGGGGAGCGGACCACGGCGGCGTCGAGCAGGTCGAGCTCGCGGCGCCGGGCGGCGACCCAGGTGTCGAGTTCGCCGAGATAGCGGTGGATGACCTCCGCCGGCAGCGGTACGCCGATCCGCCCGGGGGCGAGCGGGGCGACCGCTGCCCGGGCCCGTTCGGTGGTGGTCACGCGGCTCTCCCGTACTGCGGCTGCGGCGGCCGGCCGTCACCGGCGTAGGGGCGGACCCACCGGTCGTAGCTGCGCTGCCACTCACCGCTGCTCACCCGCTGGGCGAGCACCGCGTTCACGAATCGGATCATGTCCCTATTCTGCTTCGGCGCCAGAACGGCGAACGAGATCGGGATCCACGGCTCCGGGCCGACCTCGGCGTACGGGTCCTGGGCGGCCAGACCCCGGGCGATGGGCCGCGGTGCGACCAAGGAGTCGGCCTCACCGCGCTGGAACTTCATCAGGCAGTCGCTCCAGGTCCGGCCGGTGACCCTGGGCCGGCTCGGCGCCTGACTCCCGATCCAGGCGTCGATGGCCGTGCCGGCCGGTGTGCAGACGCTCCTGCGCTCGGCAGCATCGGCACTGGGCGACACACCGGGGCGCTCGATGGCGGCATGATCGGTGCTGAGATAGGGCGCCGACACCGCGGCCCCGTTCCAGGCGGCGCAGTCCATCGCGACCTGGTCGATGACCAGATCGATCTCGCCGCCGTCGATCTGGGCGAGCGCATCGGCGGGAGTGACCACCCGCAGGTCCAGCTTGGCGCCCGGGCCGAGAATCGCCTCGGCGATGCCGCGGGCCAGATCGATCTCGAACCCGGTGATGTCGCCGGTGCGGGCGTCCCGGGAGGCCATCGTGAGGGTGTCGGAGGAGACGCCGACGATCAGCCGGCCACGGTCGGCGACCCGGCCCATCGACGAGTTGCTGGGGACCTGTCCGGCCGGTGGGAGTTCGCTCGGGTCGAAGCTCCGGCCGGGATTCGAGCACTCCTGGGTCAGGCCACCACCCCTCTGAGTGGGGGTTGGCCGATACGGCACGTCGGTGGGCCGGTACCCGGCGGAGCAGCCGGCCAGCAGCACCGCCAGTGCCACCAGCACCGGGGCCAGTGCGCGAGGACGTGGGAAGCGGGACATCAGGCGTACTCCTTCAACCGGGTGCGTACGCCCCAGACGGCGCCGGCGATGGCCGCGAGCGCGGCCAGCATGCTGAGCACGGCGGCGGCGATCAGGCCGCCCCGCTGGTTGCGCAGACTGGTCGCGGCCCGGACCCCGGAATCGGTCATCACCTTGGTGATCTCGGTGTCGAAGCGGCCGAAGGTCATGTTCGAGCCGCTCGGCTCGCTGTTGGTCGCCAGGTCCCGGGCGTCGTCCCAACGGCCGGCGGCATCGGCGGTCCGGATCCGCAGATGGACGAACGAGTGCTGGTCCCACAACCCGGTCAGGCGTTCGCGTTCGATCGCGTCGGGGACCCGCCGCAGTGCATAGCGGGTCTCCCAGGAGGCGTCCGCCCAGGACTGCTCCAGTCGACCACCGCCGGAGCGGGCGATGAGGGTGAGGTTCTCATAGACCTTGGCGTCGGAGGCCTGGGCCCGCGCGGTGGCGGCGGCCTGCGCGGTGGCCAGCGATTCACTGTTCACGGTGTGCATCGTGGTGGCGTTGTTGGTCAGTGTCATCGAAGCGGTCATCAACCCGGCCAGCACCAGCACCGTCGCCGCGACCAGTCCGGGGTTGAACAGCCGGCGGAAGCGGCTCGCGATCACCACCATGGTCAGCACCAGGAAACCGAGCGCGAGCAGCCCGCTGACCACGATCCAGCCCTGCGGGGCGTCCTCGGTCTGGTCGGCGACCCGCACGGAATTGCTGTTCACCAAGGAATCCAGGATCGGCAGGATGCCGGTGCGCAGTTCGGTACCGGCTTCGGTCAGGTACGCCTGGCCGACCGGGAAACCCTGCCGGTTGTTGTCGCGAGCCTGCTCCATGGTGCGTGCATAGCTGCCCATCCCGGCATTCACCCGGACCAGCGCGGTGCGGTCGGCCGGTTGCGCCTCGGCCGCTTCGACGACCAGTTGTTCGGCATTCTCCAGGGCCTGCTGGTACGCCTGCTGCTGGGACGCCTGCTCCTGGCCGCCGAGCAGGAAGGAGTTGGACAGGGTCGCGTCGGCGCGCAGCATCTCCGCCCGGATCGTCTGCACCCGCAGCAACTGATCGGTGTTGCGGACCGCCTCGGCCATCCGGTTCTGGGCGCCCAGCAGCACCGTGCCGGCGGCGACCCCGAACAGCGTCGTGAACAGGATCACGCAGGCCAGCAGCAATCGCAGCAGTTTCGGGGTCGGCAGTGCGGCGACCTTCGCCAGCGGACCGGGCAACCGCGTCGGTGCACCACCGACCGGCAGGGCGACGTCGGGTTTCCGCGCCTGGCCGGGTGGTCGTTGCTGGGCTGCTGGTGCCTGCTGTGGTGCGGGAGCTGCGGTCACGACCTCGCCCCGGATTCCTTGCTGGGTTCGGATTCCGGCTCATCGCCGAAGTCGACGGTGCCGGGATCCTCGGCCTCGGAAACCTCCTCGGGCGCGGTCAGCGGCTGCCCGGGGGCCGGCTGCAGACCGGCCAGATCGGGCAGCTCGTCCTCCTCCTCGTCCAGCTCACCGAGGTCGTCGGGCAGCAGCTGGCGCAGCTCGTCCAGCGTCGGCTCGTCCACCTCGCGCAACCGCCAGGCGTGCGCACCGACCGCCGCCTCCAGGCAGTTCCGGGCGTACCGGCCGTTGCCGAAGGTCGAGTCGCGGACCTGTTCGGCGAGCAGACCGCGGAACCGGTCGACGGTTTCGGTGGGGGCGTCGTAGTCGGCGTTCTCGACCATCCCGGTGAAGATCTCGACCAGTTCCTCATCGGTGTAGTCGTCGAAGGAGATGGTGGTCCGGAAGCGGGAGGTGAGGCCCGGGTTCTCGGCGATGAAGACCTGCATCGGCAGCGGATATCCGGCCACGATCACCACCAGATCGTCGCGGTTGTCCTCCATCTCCTTGACCAGGGTGTTGATCGCCTCGGTGCCGTACTGGTCGCCGGAGAGCGAATAGGCCTCATCGATGAACAGCACCCCGCCGATCGCCGAGTCGACGACCTCGGCGGTCTTGATCGCGGTCTGGCCGAGGTAACCGGCGACCAGCTCCGAGCGGTCCACCTCGACCAGCTGGCCCTTGCTGAGCAGCCCGAGCGCCCGGTAGATGCCGGCGACCAACCGGGCCACGGTCGTCTTGCCGGTCCCGGGATTGCCGACGAAGACCAGGTGCCGGGTCACCGTGGGGCTGGCGAGCCCTTCCTTGGCGCGCAGGCCTTCGACGCGCAGCACCGCGGCCTGCTTGTGGATCTCGTCCTTGACCCGGGCCAGGCCGGTCAGCCCGTCGAGTTCGGCGAGCAGCTCCTCCAGCGTCCTGGGCTCCGGTTCCGGTTCGGTGTCCTCGGTGGCCTCGGTAGCGGGTGCCGGTTGGGTCGGTGCGGGCTCGGTCGGGGCCGGCTGTGCCGGTGCCTGGCCCGGCAGCCCGCCGAAGGCACCCGGGCCGAGCGGCTGGGTCGGGTCAAGGTCGAGGCTGGAGCCGAGCGGGGAGGTGGCGCGGCCCGGGAAGTCCTGCTGCTGGCGGCGGACGCTGCTCTGCAGCTGGTCCAGCACAGTGCGCAGCACCTGCGGTGCCTGCCGGGCGAACTCCTGGGCCCGGTTCGGCGGCTCGCTCGCCACCGGTGCGGCGGGTTCACCGGGCTGCGGCGGGTTGGCCGGGGTCGGGTTCGGCGTCGGGTGGTGACCGGGCAGCGCCGCCAGCTGGGCGGCGGCGACGGCCTGGGCGTTGCCGGCGACCCGCTGGTTGGGTTCGCCCAGGTTGCAGGCGCTGGTGGCGACCTCGGCCAACACCCGGGCGTACGCCGGGGCCTGCTTCGGCCGGGACTGGATCAGCTCGTGCAGCAGCGCGGTGGGCGCGCCGCGCCAGCGGCGACCCCGCTGGGCCATCCCCATGAACCGTTCCGCGCTGGGTGGTTCGCCGACCTGGTCGGCCCAGTCGATGAAGGCCTGCCGCCCGGCCTCGGAGACGGTCGCGGCGAGCGCCATCCCCTCCTCGCGCGCGGCGGCGGGATCGAGCCCGGCGGCGTCGGCGACGACCTCCAGCCGATCGAGGGCGTCGGCAAGACTTCCGGTTGTCTCGGACATCGGTGACTCCTCGGCGCTCAGGGCAGGTCGAGCGGATTGGCGGGCTGCTGGGGGGAGGACTGCATCGGCGGGGATTGCCGTGCTGGCTGGGATTGCGGAGCCTGGGTCGGCTGGGGCGGTTGCTGCTGGGCGGCATCCAGATCGAGTTCGCCACCGGTCGACTCGCCGCCGAAGCGGGCGGTCAGGAAGCGGCCGTGCGCGACCAGGGCTTCGGCGTCGGAACGGGCCACCGCGTCGAAGATCTTGTCCATCGTCGCGCCGAGCAGGTCGAGCTGGTCGATCAGCAGCATCAGGCTGGTCTTGCCGGCCTCGATCGGCCGCGAGTCCGCCCAGTCCCTGGGCAGCCGCAGGTACGCCCCCAGAGCCTCCGGCAGATAGTCGGTGGCGGTGGCCATCACCGCGTAACTGTCCGAGGAACCCAGCCCCACGCTGCGCATCCGCGGCAGCGTCTCGCGCACACCGGTGGAGACCCGGCGTACCCGCGCCAGCACCACCGGATTCAACTGGGCCCGGGCGGCGAGCTCCTCGGTACGGTCCAGGGCGTTGAGGATGTCGTGCTCGGTCGGCACCTTCGGCGCGGTCGTCGCACCCTCGGGCTCGAGCTTCTCGTTGACCCCGCGTACCCAGTCCAGGAAACCCATCGGCTACCGGCCCTGACCGGGCGTACCGCCCTCGAAGTCCATCGAACCCGACGCCAGCCGCTGGTCGGCCTGCGAAACCCGGTCCAGATAGGCCTTGGACTTGTCCACCTCGTGCTCCAGCACACCGATGGTCTGCGCCATCGAATCCAGCGCCTGCAGCTTGAACTGGTCGATCGAATCCATGGTGGCGTAGATGTTGGCGAAGGCGTTCTGCAGCTGCGGCAGCCCGACGCTGGCCTCGGCGGCCTGCTTCTGGATGTCGGCGGAGTTCTGCTTCAAGGCCAGCGAGGTCTGCTCGATGATGTTGCTGGTGGTGGTGTTCAGCGCGGTGATCTGGTCGAGCACCAGTCGCTGGTTGGTGAGCGCCTGGGAGACGATCACCGCGGTCCGCAGCGCCGACATCGTCGTCGTCGCGGCCCGGTCGACACCCTTGATCAGCTCGAGGTTGTTCTTGATGATGATGTCGATCGCCAGATAGCTCTGGATCGAGACCGCGAGCTGGGTGAGCAGATCCTGATGCTTCTGGCGGACATAGAACAGCACGTCCTGGCTGAGCGCCTGCGCCTTGTCCGGATCGGCCATCTCCAGTTCGGCGATCTGCGCCGACAGTTTCGCATCCAGCCGCTCGGCGATGTAGATGTACTGGTTCAACCGGCCCATGGTCGCCCACAGGTTCTGCTTCTCCATGTTCAGCGCGACATTGTCCTTGGTCAGCTCGTCCTTGCCGTTCTGCAACGAATGCAGCAGGCCGTTGAGATGGGACTGGGCGGACTGGTATTTGCGGAAGTAGTCGACGATCTTGTCGCCCATCGGGATCATGCCGAGGAACTTGCGCACCCCGGTGGCCTGGGCGGGATCGAGATCCTCGACGGTACGCCGCAGCTCCAGCAGGGTCTTGCCGATCGACGAGCCCTGGGAGATGCCGCCCTCCTTGAGCGCCTTGACCGGTGCGTTCAGCAACCGGTTCGAGGTCTCGGCGGCCTTGCGGACATCGGCATCACCCATGTTGCGGACCGCGGTGGCCTGCGCCTCCATCTCCGGCGACTTGGCCTGGGCGGAGGTCAGCGCGCCCATGAACGCGTCCACCTTCTGATCCAGCACCGGGACCTGCTCGGCCTTCACCGGCGGCGCCATCTTCGGCGCCTGGGTCGCGGTCACCGGCGCGGGCGCCGGCGGGGCCTCCAGGGTGAGCACGGCCTCCGCACCCGCGGGCGGGGTGAGCGGGGCGGGCTGGGCCGCCTGGGCGGTGCTCGGATCCGGTTGCATGCTGCTCATCGTGTCCCCTCGGTGGACGGGTGTTGCGGACAATCTACCGGGGTCGGGTGTTGCTTCGGGGCCCGATTCGAAGGCAGCTGGAACCGGTTGGGGGGAGCGATCAGTGCTCGGCGCCGTTGTGCTTGGGGAAGGCCCGGATACCGCGCCAGGCGAGGGAGGAGATCAGGTCGACCGCGCGCTTCACGTCCAGGTCGTCGCTGGCCTCCGCCGCCCAGTGCCGGGCGCTGACCTGGGCCATCCCGACCAGCGACATGCCGAGCAGTTCGGCCTGCTCGTCCGGCAGTCCGGTGTCACCGGCGATCACCGCGCCGATCTCGCGGGCGATGTCCTGGTGCGCCCGCCAGAGCCGTTCCTGCACCTGGGCGTCCCCGGTCAGGTCGGACTCGAAGACGAACCGGAACGAGCGGCCCGAGTCGGAGACGAAGTCGTAGAAGGCGCCGATCGTGCGATAGACCCGGTCGCGGTTCTCCTCGGTGGACTGCAGGGCCTCGGTGACGCGCTCCACGAGCTGGTCGCAGGCCCGGTCGACCAGGGCCAGATAGAGATCCAGCTTGGAGGCGAAATGCTGGTACAGCACGGGTTTGGAGACGCCCGCGGCCTCGGCGATGTCGTCCATCGCGGCGCTGTGATAGCCCTTGGCGGCGAACACCGCACCGGCCACGTCGAGCAGCTGCAGGCGCCGTTGTTCCCGGGGCAGGCGTTGTCTGGCGCCAGTGCCCGGTCGGGTTCCGCTGCTGTCGTGCATTCCGACATGCTACCGGCGCGTCACCACCGCGGAGGTCTCGTCCGGCCCGCGTCGCGGTTCATTTCTCGGGCTCACTTCGCCGGCGGGAGTGGCGGTGGGTCCACCGGATCCAGCAGTTCGGCGAACAGGTCGCCGTGTTCGTCGACCCGGTCCAGCACCTCGCTGGGGGTGAAGCGCAGATCCTCGACCTCGCGCACGGCGGCGACCTCGTCCCACTCCAGCGGGGTGGAGACACCGGCCCAGGCGCGGCCGCGCAGCGAGTAGGGGGCGACGGTGTTGCGGGCGGCCAGGTTCTGGTTGTGGTCCAGGTAGACCCGGCCGGTGCGTTGGGCGACGGTGATGGTGCCGACGAAGTAGTCGGGTTCGGTCCGGGCCAGCAGCGCGCCGAGCGACTGGGCGTACGCCGTGACCGCGCGGGCGGGGGCCGGTTCGATGGCGGCGTACACCTGGAGACCCTTGGAGCCGGTGGTCTTGACCAGCGGCAGCAGCCCGTCGGTGGCGAGGAGCCCGCCGACGAGCTGGGCGGCGTGCGCGAGCCGGTCGGCGGTCAACCCCTCGCCCGGGTCGAGGTCGATCACCACGGTGTCGCTGAGCGGCTCGCTGGGGGAGTCACCGGTGCCGCGGACGGTGATCGGCCGCTCGGCGGCGGAGTCACCGTGCCACTGCGGCACGTGCAGTTCCAGGGCGGCCAGATTGGCCAGATAGACCAGGGTGGCCCGCTCGCCGGCGACCACGTAGTCGACGATCCCGTCCCCGGTGGAGACCGGCATCGTGGTCACCCAGTCGGGGCACCCGTTCGGCTTGTTCTTCTCATAGAAGGTGATCGACCCCGCGGCGACCCCGTCGGGGAAACGCACCCGGGTCAACGCCTTGTCCGCCAGGTGCGGCAGCATCGTCGGCGCGATCCGCAGGTAGTAGTCGATCACCTCACCCTTGGTGAGCCCGATCTCGGGATAGAGCACCTTCTCCAGATTGGACAGCACCAACCGCCGGCCGTCGACCTCGGTGGTCACCTCGCTGCGTTCGCTGCGTGCAGGCATACCGGCGATGCTATCGGCGAGACCACCCGCACGATCAGTCCTGGGCAGGCCGCCAGCTCAGCACCAGGTCGATCAACCCGGGGAACCGCTCGTTCAGCTCGGCCAACCGGACCCGGCTGCGGCGCTCCAGACCGTACTGCCGCTGGGTGATCACCCCCGCCTCGCGGAGCGCTTTGAAGTGATGGGTGAGGGTGGACTTGGGTCGGTCGAAGCCGAACCAGCCGCAGGTCTGATCGAACCCCTCGGAGCTGTGCAGCAGTCGCTGCACGATCGTCAGCCGCAGCGGGTCGGCCAGCACACCCAGCACTCGTTCCAACCGGATGTCCGCCACCGCCGGTTCCGGCAACCGATCGGGCAGGCCGTCGGGCTCGGTGTCGCTGCGATAGGTGGGGGCCAGCGTGCTCATGGCGCCAGCGTACCCAAAGTACGAACAGACTCGAACTTGTGGATCAGTTCGACTATGTTCGTACTACTACGAGTCGGATCGAACAGGAGGTCAGTGATGCGAACCGTGGAACGACACGGCCTGGGATGGTCGATCGCGGCGGCGATCGCCGTCACGTCGGTGTTCGTGCTCTCCAACGCACCGACACCGCTCTATGTGGCCTGGCAGCGCGAATGGGGGTTCTCCTCCGGCACCCTGACGGTCGTCTTCGCGTGCTACATGGCCGGGCTGGTCGGCACCCTGACCGTGGCGGGGCGACTCGCGGACCGGTACGGACGCCGGGTCGTGCTGCTGCCCGCGCTGGCCGCCGCGATCGTCTCGGCACTGCTGTTCCTCTTCGCCCAGAACGTGGTCTGGTTGCTGGTGGCTCGCCTGCTGGCCGGGATCTCGGTGGGCGGGTCGGTGACCGCGGGAATGGCCGCCGTGGTCGACCTCGCGCCGGCGGCGCGACGCCGGATCGGCGGGCTGTTCGCCTCGGTGTCGATGGTGCTGGGCGCCGGGCTCGGGCCGCTGCTGTCCGGCTCCATCGCGCGCCAGACCGGTACGCCGCAACCATGGGTCTTCGGCCTGGTGACCGCGCTGACGGTCATCGCCTTCGGCATCGGGGTACGCCTGCCGCTCGACCGGCCGGTGGGGCCGGTGGCCACCGGTGGCCGGTTGTGGCGCTGGCCCCGTCCGCCGCGGGATCGGCGTCGGGAACTGGTCTGGGGTGCGGTCACCTTCGGCCCCGGGATCACCGCCACCTCGTTCGTGCTGTCGCTCGGACCCTCGGTGCTGGCGGGGCCCGTCGGCGTACGGGACCCGTTCATCGCCGGACTGATCGCCTGCGCGATGTTCCTGGTCGCCACCGGCATCCAGTTCGCCGTCGGAGGATGGTCCACCCGGACCCAGCTCGCGGTGAGCTCGATCACGGCCGTCGCCGCGATGGTGCTGCTCGGTCTCGCGGTGACGGGGGCCGGGCGGTGGCCGATGTTCCTCGCCGCCGCGCTGCTTTCCGGTGCCGCCCAGGGGCTGGGGCAGCTCGCCGGGTTGACGCTGATCGCCACCCGGATCACCCCGGACCGGCGGGCGGAATCCAATGCGGCGTTGAACATCTCCGGTTACCTGCCCGCGGGTGCGCTGCCGGTCGCCACCGGTTATCTGGCCGACGCGGTCGGGCTGCCCGTCGCGGTGCTCGCCTTCGCGGCCGTGCTCGGGGTCTTCGCCGTCATCGCCCTGCCACTGGTCCGGATCAGCACCGGCCGCCACCTGGGTGCTGCCGAGGAGCCCTCCACGGCGCGCGTACGCTGAGCGGGTGCAGACAGACCCCTTGGTGGAACCGGCGGAATCCCTGACCGCGGAGGAAATGCGGCGATATGCCCGGCACCTGACGCTGCCCGAGGTCGGGGTGGGTGGACAGCGCCGGCTGAAGAACGCCCGGGTCCTGGTGATCGGCGCCGGTGGGCTCGGCTCGCCGACCCTGCTCTATCTCGCCGCCGCCGGGGTGGGCACGATCGGGGTGGTCGACTTCGACGTGGTGGAGGAATCCAACCTGCAGCGGCAGGTGCTGCACGGCGTCGCCGATCTCGGGCGGCCCAAGGTCGACTCCGCCGCCGATGCGGTCGCCCGGCTCAACCCGCTGGTCCGCCTGATCAAGCACCTGGTGCGGATCGACACCGACAACGCCCTCGAGCTCATCGGCGGCTACGACCTGGTCATCGACGGCACCGACAACTTCGCCACCCGCTACTTGGTCAACGACGCCTGCGCCCTGCTCGGCAAGCCCTACGTCTGGGCCTCGATCCTGCGGTTCGACGGTCAGATCAGCGTCTTCTGGGCCGGCCACGGACCCTGCTACCGCTGCATCTTCCCCGATCCGCCGCCGCCGGGTGCGGTGCCCAGCTGCGCCGAGGGTGGCGTGCTCGGCCTGCTCTGCGGAGCGATCGGCTCGGCCCAGGCGGCCGAGGCGGTGAAACTGCTGCTCGGTGCGGGCGACCCGCTGCTCGGCCGATTGCAGGTGCACGACGCGCTGCGGGCCAGCTGGCAGCAACTCCCGGTGTCCGCCGATCCGGACTGCCCGCTGTGCGGTGCGAATCCGCGGATCACCACCCTGCTTGAGGATTACCAGGATTTCTGCGGCATCGGCCGCGGTACGCCGGAGGCCGGTGAAGGCGACGAGGAAGGCGATGGCATGGCGGAAGAGATCTCGGTGGAGGAACTGCGTGATCGGCTCGCCGCCCGCGAGCGCGGTGAGGACCACTTCGTGCTGGTCGACGTCCGGGAACCGGTGGAGCGGGAGATCAGCGTGATCCCCGAATCGGTGCTGATCCCCAAGGGTGCCTTCGAGGAGGATGCAGTCGATCTGGCCCGGCTCGCCGAGGCCGCCGACGGGGGAGAGGTGCTGCTCTACTGCCGCTCCGGTGCCCGCTCGGGTCAGGTGCAGCAAATCCTGCTGAGCAAGGAGATCCCGGCCCTCAACGTGACCGGTGGCGTACTCGCCTGGTCGGATCGGATCGACCCGAGCCAGCCGAAATACTGACCACGCGGGCCGACCCGGGCCCGGACATGCAAGGAGGCGGCACCCCGCAAGGTGCCGCCTCCGTGGCTGTCGACTCTGATCAGGTCAGAGCGGACGAACCTTGTCCGCCTGGGGGCCCTTCGGTCCCTGGGTGGTCTCGAACTCAACCCGCTGGCCCTCATCGAGGGTGCGGAAGCCTGTGGTCTCGATCGCGCTGTAGTGCACGAAGACGTCGTCATTCGGGCCACCGCCGTCGACGGCGATGAATCCGTAGCCCTTTTCGGCGTTGAACCACTTGACGGTTCCCTGTGCCATTCTCTCTACCTTCTCCTTGAAACGTGGAGCCGCGCCATGCGACCCCGCAACTGCTGGGGCTCACCCGACGAAGCCCTGGACCCGGAAGAAAACCCGCGACACAAGTACTTCTGCAGTGGGACAAGCCTTGCACACCCTGTACCCCGCTAGCACCGTACTCACCCATCTTTGTCTACTTATCTAGGTATTATTGGGGTTTGCTCCCATCCGGAGGGTGGCATATCCCCTAGTCAGATAGTGATTCGCTGGATGAGGAGACTCTCCTTCTGCGTTGTGATGCTGGACACATCGGCCAGTCGCCGGGGCACGGCAGGGGCACTGTCGGTGGGGTCTGCTTGCATGGGAGTCGGCAGCGGACGAGGCGGCGGATCGAGGAGGCAGACGGGGATGGTGCGAGTCGGGCTGCGGCGAGCCGAGACCGTGGTGACGGTGCCGGCACTGGATGCCGATCAGCAGCGGGTCGTCGACCATGACCGGGGCCCCTTGCTGGTCCTCGCCGGACCCGGCACGGGCAAGACCACCACCCTCGTCGAGGCCGTCGTTGCGCGGTTGCGCACGAATGGGACGGGGCCGGAGTCCCGGCGTACGCCGCTGGTGCTGACCTTCTCGCGGCGGGCCGCCGCCGACCTGCGGGAGCGGATCACCGCCCGCCTCGGCCGCTCCACCGCGACCCCGTTGGCGATGACCTTCCACTCCTTCTGCTACGCCCTGCTGCGCCGCTTCGGCGCCGGTGACCACGAACCCGGGGTGGCGGAGGCGTCGGCCGGGCTGCGGCTGCTCACCGCCCCCGAGCAGGAGTTCCGGGTCCGGGAGACCCTCGCCGGGCTGGCCGAGCGGGACCCGGGGCTGACCGACTGGCCGGCGGGCATGCGGGCGGCGTATCCGACCCGCGCGTTCGCCGCCGAGGCCCGGCAGGTCATCGCCCGGGCCCGGCAGCTCGGCCTCGACCCCGAGGATCTCGAACACGCCGCCGAGCTGGCCGACCGGCCGGAGTGGGCCGGGGTGGGCCGGTTCATGGAGGAATACCTCGAGGTGCTCGATTTCGAGGGCGTGCTCGACTACTCCGAGCTGGTGCACCGCTGCCGGATCCTGCTCACCGACCCCGAGGTGCTCGCCACCCTGCGCGCCGAGATCGACGGCATCTACGTCGACGAATACCAGGACACCGACCCCTCCCAGGTCGCCCTGCTCAGCGAGCTGGCCGGCCCCGGCGGCACCGTCGTCGCGGTCGGTGACCCGGACCAGTCCATCTACGGCTTCCGCGGTGCCGAGGCGCGCGGCATCCTCGACTTCCCCGACCGGTTCCGCACCGCCGACGGTGATCCCGCGCCGGTGCTGGCACTCGGCACCACCCGCCGCTACGGCAGCCGGATCGCCGATGCCACCGGTCACCTGGCCGACCGGTTGCCGCTGGCCCGCAGCCTGCCCGCGGAGGTCCGCGAGCGGTTCCGCCACCCGGCCACCGACCCCGCCGGCCCCGCCGGCCGGGTCGAGATCTACGGCTTCGAATCCACCGGCGCCCAGGCCGAACACGTCGCGGATCTGCTGCGCCAGGCCCATCTGCGCGACGGCCTCGACTGGTCCGAGATGGGGGTGCTGGTGCGCAGCGGGCGCCGCGACCTGCCGCCGTTGGTGCGGGCCCTGTCCGCCGCCGGTGTGCCGGTCGAGGTGGCCGGTGACGAGATCGCGCTCTCCGCCGAGCTCGCCGTCCGGCCGCTGCTGCTGGCCCTGCAGGTCGCGCTGCGCGTCGACGGGCCCGATGTCGACGAGACCGCGCGGCTGCTGGTCTCCCCGCTCGGTGGCCTGGACAGCCTGGGAGTGCGCCGACTGGGGCGGCGGTTGCGTGCCGCGGAGCGGGAGGAGCTCGGCGGCGCGCTGCCCGAGTCGTCGGCCGAGCTGTGTCGGCTGGCGCTGATCGATCCCGGCCGGCTGGCCGATGCGGAACGGTCCGGTGGCCCGTCCCGGGAGCTGGAGCAGGCCCGCAGGCTGGCGGTGCTGCTCGCCGAGGCCCGGGCCCGGATCGAGTCCGGCGGCACCGCCGAGGAGGTGCTCTGGCTGCTCTGGTCCGGCACCGACTGGCCGGCCCGGTTGCGCGCCGATGCCTTCGGTGGTGGGGATTCCGCCCGCCGCGCCGACCGTGACCTGGACGCGGTCTGCGCCCTGTTCGACATCGCGGTCCGCTCCGAGGAACTGGTCGGTGCCCGCGGGGTCGAGTCCTTCCTGGCCGAGGTGGAGGCCCAGCAGATCCCGGCCGACACCCAGCGCGAGGGCGACCTGCGCGGCCGCGGCGTACGCCTGCTCACCGCGCACCGGGCCAAGGGACTGCAGTGGCGGCTGGTGGTCGTCGCCGGGGTGCAGGAGGGCGGCTGGCCCGATCTGCGGGTCCGGGGTTCGCTGCTGGAGGCCGATCGGCTGGGCCGGCAGGGACCCGGTGGCGGCGCCGGGCTCACCGAGGGCCTCTCGCTCGGTGCCCGGTTGGCCGAGGAGCGCCGATTGTTCTACGTCGCCTGCACCCGGGCCCGGGAACGGCTGGTGGTGACCGCGGTCGAGGGCACCGAGGGGGAGGGCGACCAACCGTCCCGATTCCTCAGCGAACTGCGTACGCCGCAGCAGCAGATCACCGGCCGGCCGCGCCGGCCGCTCACCCTGGCCGCCCTGGTCGGTGAGCTGCGCCGGATCTCGGTCGACCCCGACCAGTCACCGGTGCTGCGCGATGCCGCGGCGGTGCGGCTGGCCCGGTTGGCCGACGCGGTCGACGACGAGGGCCGGCCGCTGGCACCCGCCGCGGATCCCGCCAACTGGTGGGGAATGCGTGCGGTGAGCCGGGCCGGTGACCCGGTCGTGGCGCCGGGGGATCCGGTGCGGTTGTCCGGGTCGAGCCTCGGTTCGCTGCTTGCCTGCCCCCGGCAGTGGTTCCTGTCCCGGCGCGCCCAGGGCGAGTCCGGGCGGCGCACCGCCGCGAGCACCGGTGAGGTGATGCACGTGCTGGTCGACCACGCCGCCCGCGAGGACATCCCGCCCGACGAGCTGGTCGGCCACCTCGACGAGATCTGGGAACAGCTCGACTTCGCCGCGCGCTACCGCTCCGCGGTCGAACGGGTGGAGGCCGAGGCGATGGTGGAACGCCATGCCGCCTGGCTGACCGCCAACGCCCACCGCGAGGTGCTCGGCACCGAGGTGCCGTTCAAGCTGCCCGTCGAGGTGGACGGCGAACGGGTGCTGCTGACCGGCACCGTCGACCGGCTGGAACGCCTCGGTGACGGCCGCCTGCACGTGGTGGATTTCAAGACCGGCAAGACCGCGCCGGAGAAGTCGGAGCTGCCCGGACACGAACAGCTCGGGGTCTATCAGCTCGCCGCCCAGCAGGGCGCCTTCGACGACCTGGCCCCCGGCGAACGCCGGGTCGGCGGCGCCGAGCTGGTCTATCTGCGGCTGCAGGACAGCGGCGACCAGCCCTATCCCAAGGTGTTCAACCAGGCATCGCTGGACGACCAGCCGCAGCTGCCGGGCGAGGACGCCGGGACCCACCGGACCTGGGTGCACGACAAGATCGCCACGGCGGCGACGATCGTGCGCACCGAACGGTTCGACGCCCGGGTGCAGAGCTCCTGCAGATACTGCGCGTTCGCCGATTCCTGCCCGGCGAAGTCCGCGGAGGTGGTGCAGTGATGACGGTGACCCCGCTGCGCCTGAAGCACCGGTTCAACTCGCCCGAGGAGTTGTCCGAGGCGCTCGGCATCCCGTTCTCCGACCAGCAGCTGACCGCGATCACCGCGCCGCTGGAACCGGGCGTGATCATCGCCGGCGCCGGGTCCGGCAAGACCACGGTGATGGCCGCCCGGGTCGTCTGGTTGGTCGGCTCCGGTGCGGTACGCCCCGATCAGGTGCTGGGGCTGACCTTCACCCGCAAGGCCGCCGCCGAGCTGTCCGCGCGGGTCCGGGCGGCCCTGCTGCGGGCCGGGGTCCTCGATCTGGACGGCATCGACGAGGCCGGTGAGCAGGTGGTGATGACCTATGACGCCTACGCCGCCCGTCTGGTCGCCGAACACGGCCTGCGGATCGGGGTCGACTCCGAACAGACGATGATCACCGGCGCCACCCGGTTCCGGCTGGCGTCGCGGGTGGTTGCCGCCGCGGCCGGGCCGTTCGAGGCGATCTCCCGGTTGCAGCCCCAGTTCGTCGCCGACCGGGTGCTCAAGCTCGATGCGGAACTGCAGGCCCACCTGGTCGGTCGCGCCGAGCTGGATCGGCACGCCCGCCGGTATCGGACCGACTGGGACCAGGCCCCGCTGGCACGGGGCGGCCGCCGCTACAAGGACGTCGAGCGGGCGGAGGCGGTGCTCGCGGAACGGCTCGAACTGGCCAGCCTGGTCGGTGACTACCAGGGGCTCAAGCGGCGGCTCGGGGTGGTCGAGTTCGCCGACCAGATGGCCACCGCCGCGCACCTGGTGCGTGCCGCCCCCGAGGTCGCCGAGCTGGTCCGCGACCAGTTCAAGGTGGTGCTGCTGGATGAATACCAGGACACCTCGGCCGCCCAGGCGATGGTGCTGCAGGGGCTGTTCTCCGGGCCCGACGCCGACCACGGCCGCGGGCACCCGGTGACCGCGGTCGGGGATCCGTTCCAGGCGATCTACGGCTGGCGGGGCGCCGCGGCGAGCAACATTCTCAACTTCAGCAACGAATTCCCGCGCGCCGACGGTGGCCCGGCCCCCGACTTCACGCTGACCGTCAACCGGCGATCCGGGCAGACGATCCTCGATGTCGCCAACGTGCTGGCCGCGCCGCTGCGCAGCGACCCGCTGCTCACCGACGGGCCGGTCGATCTCACCGACACCCGGCTGGTCGCACCGGCCAGCTCCGGGCCGGGTGAGGTGCGGGCCGCGACCTTCGAGACCTGGCCCGAGGAGGTCGCCTGGATCGGTGAGCAGGTGGCCGCCGCGCACCAGACCGGTGCGGTGGACCAGTGGTCGGAGATCGCCATCCTGACCCGGCGCAACGGTGACATCGGCCCGCTCTACACCGAGCTGACCTCCCGCGACATCCCGGTCGAGATCGTCGGGCTCGGCGGCCTGCTCGGACTGCCCGAGGTGCGCGATGTGGTCGCCACCTTGCGGGTGCTCGACGATGTCACCGCGAACCCCGCGCTGATCCGCCTGCTGAGCGGGCCGCGCTGGTCGATCGGACCGCGAGATCTGGCCCTGCTCGGCAGCCGGGCCCGCGAGCTCGCCGGGGACCGGGAGGACGGCGACGACGGCGAGGAGAGCATCACCGCCGACCTGCAGGACGCGGTCGCCGATGTCGACCCGACCAGTGTGATCAGCCTGCTCGACGCCCTGGAGAATCCCGGCGAGGGGCCCTATTCGGAGGCGGCGCGGGAGCGGTTCGCCGCCTTCGCCGCGGAGTTGGCCGGGTTGCGGGCGCATGCCGACGAACCGGTGCTGGACCTGACCCGGCGGGTGATCGGCACCCTCGGCCTGGAGGTCGAACTGGTCTCCACACCCCAGTTCGCGGTGACCGAGCGGCGCAACCAGCTGGCGGTGTTCACCGACGCGGTCGCCGACTACGTCGATGTCGACGGCGATGCGTCGCTGTCGGGGTTGCTGGCCTATCTCCTCGCCGAGGAACAACAGGGCAACGGGCTGGATCAGGCCACCCCCTCCGAGGCCGACTCGATCAAGCTGTTGACGGTGCACAAGGCCAAAGGGCTCGAGTGGCGGCAGGTCTATCTGCCCGCCCTGGTCGAGGGGGTGTTCCCCTCGACCCAGGTGTTCGACAACTGGGTCAAGAACGCCGCGGCGCTGCCGGCCGATCTGCGCGGGGACCGGGAGTGGATACCCCAGCTGGAGGAGGTCAGCAACGACGGGCTGAAGGCGTTCTCGGAGTCGCTGAAGAAGCAGCAACTGCATTCGGAGGACCGGCTCGGTTATGTGGCGGTGACCCGCGCCAAGCAGGTGCTGGTCGGCACCGGGCATGTCTGGCGACCGGAGAATTCCAGACCACGCAAGCGATCCGGTTATCTGCAGGCGATCATCGACGAGGCGACCCGGCAGGACCGGGTGCTCGCCGAGGCACCGCCGCTGGCACCGGATGCGACCAACCCGCTGGACCGCTCGGCCGAGCCGACACCGTGGCCGCGGCCGCTGGATGAGGACGCCCAGGGTCGGCGCCGGGATGCCGCCCGGGCCGTCCAGGCCGCCCGCGCCCGGTTCGCCGAGACCGGTGAGCACGAGCCGGTGGACACCGCACCGGCCCTGCTCGATGAGGCCGAGACGATCGCCGGCTGGGACGCCGATGCCGACCAGCTGCTCGCGGAGGCGCGGGCCGCGCGCCGCGGCCGCCGCGAGGTCACCCTGCCGAGCGCGGTCTCGGCGACCAACCTGCTCACCGCCGTCGACGACCCGGAGGCGTACGCCGAGGCGCTGTTGCGGCCGATGCCCCGGCCACCGTCGCGCAGTGCCCGGTTCGGGACCCGCTTCCATGCCTGGATCGAGCAGCACTATGCGCTGCGGGGTGCACCGACGCCGCTGGTCGATCCCGACGAGCTGCCCGACCGGGCCGACACCGGCGCCGCCGACGAGCTGGCGCTGCGGGAGCTGTGCGAGCGGTTCGCCGGCGGCCGGTTCGGCGAGCGGGTGCCCTACGCCCTGGAGGCGCCGTTCACGCTGCTGCTGGACGGGTTGCTGATCCGCGGCCGGATCGATGCCGTCTATCGCAGCGAGGATCCACGCTACGACTGGCAGATCGTGGACTGGAAGACCGGCCGGGCCGAGACGACCGATCCGGGCCAGCTGGCCCTCTACCTCCGGGCCTGGGCGGAGCTGCACCAGATCCCGGTGGAGCGGGTCGACGCGGTCTTCTACTTCGTCCGCACCGACCAGCTGGTACGCCCCGACGACCTCCCCGACGTATCGGCCATGCTCGACGCGCTAGCGTGAGCGCCGTGGACTACTGGAACCGGGGCAGCCTGCTCGATCGCGTCGAGGCCGAACGGTCCGATCCCGACTGGATCGCCGCCCAGTGGGAGCACGCCACCGTGCTGCCGATCGACGGGTCCGGGCAGGTGGCCTGCACCGCGGACCGCGCCGCGCTGCGACCGGCCGTGGCCGCTGGGGCGTACGATCCGGAGCGCTGCTGGCTGCTCGGCCGGCTCGATGAGAAGATCTGGTTCACCACCGTCGTCGACACCGACGAGCTGGGGGAGTCCGACACCCTGCGCGGGCTGAATGCGAAGCTCTCCGACGGTGAACGCGACCTCGCCACCGCGGCGATCGCGATCGGGCACTGGCACCGGCTCGACCCGCGCTGCCCGCACTGCGGCGAACCCACCGTGGTGATCAACGGCGGCTTCGCACGGCAGTGCCCCGAGCCCCGGATTCTCTTCCCACGCAGCGATCCCGCCGTGATCGTCGCCGTCCTCGACGGCCAGGGCCGGATCCTGCTCGGCCATCAGACCGTCTGGGACGCCGGCCGGGTCTCCACCTTCGCCGGCTTCGTCGAGGCGGGGGAGTCGCTGGAGCAGGCGGTGCACCGCGAGATGGCCGAGGAGACCGGGCTGCGGCTGTCCGAGGTGACCTATTTCGGCTCCCAGCCGTGGCCCTTCCCGCGGTCGCTGATGGTCGGTTTCGCCGCCCGCGCCGCGGGCGTCGAACAGCACGTCGACGGTGTCGAGATCGAGTACGCCGACTGGTTCACCCCCGCCGAGCTCGCCGAGGCGGTGCGCTCCGGGCAGCGCGCCATCCCGGGTCGCGGCACCATCGCGCGCCGGTTGATCGACGCCTGGCTGGCCGGTGAGTTCGGCGATCAGGACTCCGGTATCGAGCTGGACAGCAGCTGGTGATGTTGGCTCACGACCGGCTGGGTGCCGGACAACCCGCGGTGCTGCTGCACGGCTGGCCGGGGGATCGCAGCGATTACGCCGACCTGGCCCCGCTGGTCGCGGATCGGTGCGAGCTGGTGATCCCCGACCTGCGTGGCTTCGGCGCATCCGACAAACCCGACGGTGATCCGGCGGAGCTCTACTCGGCCGCCGCCCAGGCACGCAACGTGCTCGCCCTGCTGGACGAACTCGGGATCACCGCACCGGTGCTGCTCGTCGGCTACGACATCGGCAGCCGGGTCGCACAGTTGATCGCGAAGACCCGGCCGGACCGCGTGCACGCCTTGGTGATCGCACCGCCGCTGCCGGGCATCGGGCGGCGAATTCTCGAACCCGCACCGCAGCGCGAGTTCTGGTACCAGCCGTTCCACCAGCTCGAACTCTCCAGCGCCCTCATCGACGGTCGCCCGGACCAGGTGCGCAGCTATCTCGAGCATTTCTGGCGGCACTGGTCCGGCCCGGACTTCGAGCCGAGCGCCGCGCGGCTCGACCACCTCACCGAGGCGTACGCCCCGGCGGGCGCCTTCACCGCCTCGATCGGCTGGTACCGCGCCGGGGCCGGTGCCATCGCCAGCTCACTGGCCGAGCAGGCACCGGGCTCCGCGGATCGCATCGCCACCCCGACCACGGTGCTGTGGCCCGAGCACGACCCGCTGTTCCCACGGCGCTGGGCCGATCGGATTGATGAGTTCTTCGCCGACGCGACCCTGATCCCGGTGGACGGGATCGGCCACTTCGGCCCCGTGGAGGCGCCGACCGTCTGGGCCGACGCGGTGCTGCGGGCAGCCGGCCGCTGAGCCGAACTCTTGGGGCCGATCACCCAGTGCGCTGCGCGAACACTGTGCAGGGTCCCTGACGGGTTCGGGTCAGACGCCGGTCTCCGCGGCCTCGGTGACGCGGCCGTTGAACCAGAGGCAGGTGTAGCTGGTGGCGGTGCCGGGCATGGCGATTCTCCCTTGTCTGCTTCGGATCCCGTTGTCGCCACCCCGGACAGGCCCGGCCGGACGCGCGCGTCAGTCGATGTCTTGATGACGGATGCGCCTGGCGGCGACCGCGGTGAGAACGACGGTGATGAGGATGAGCAGGAGTGCCGGCCAGGGGTGGAGAGCGCCGTCGGGGAGTTGCGGGACCAGCGCGAAGGGTGAGGCGTAGAGCGCCTCGGGCGGTACCAGGCGGAACTCCACGGTGAACTCGAGCATCTGGAACGCGCCCACCACGATGAACGCGACAGCGGCGGCGGCCCGCGGGATGGTGGCGAGCAGCAGTGTGGTGAGGGCGATGAACACCCAGGCTGCGGGCGCGCGCAGTGCACCGGAGACAGCCAGCACGGCGAACGAGCCGGGGTCGGTGCCGAGCTGTGCGAGGCCGATGCCGAGCCCGAATGCGGCCAGCACCGCGACGGCTGCCAGGCCACCGGTGACGGTGTGGGCGAGCAGCCAGTGTGCGCGGGCGACCGGGCGGGAGAGGACGGCTTCGGCGCGGCCGCTGGTGACCTCGCCGCGGAGCCGGAGGGTGGTCTGGACGCCGAGGACCGCGGCGAACAGCGGGGAGAGGTAGAGGGCGACCTGAATGAGACCGGCACCGCTGCCGGCACCGCTGCCGAGGGCGAGGTCGATCTGGTCGTCCACGGTCGACGAAACGCCACCGATGAGGAGTCCGACGACGAGCGCTCCCGCAGCCCAGCCGATGACAGCTCCGCGACTGGTACGCAGGGCGAGGGAGATGGGGCCGCGCAGGGCGGCGCCGGCGTGCGCAGGCCCCACCCGTTCGGGAAGCAGTCCCGCGCCGAGATCGCGCCGGGATGCGGTCCACACCGCGCCGCCGGCAAGCACGAGAGCGAGGGCGAGCACGGGCAGCAGCATCCAGCCGTTGTCGTGGGCGAAGGGGCGCACGGCCGCGACCCAGCCGAACGGGGACATCCAGTAGGCATTGCCACCGATGGCGTCGCCGGCGCCGCGGAGCAGGTAGCACGCGGCCACGACGGCGACGGCGATGCCGGTCGCGGCCCGGGCGGTCTGCACGATCTGCCCGGTCAGACCCGCCAACGCCGCGGCGAGCAGCCCGAAAGCGGTGACCTGCGCGCCGACGAGCACCGAGCCGGTGGCCGAAGCGCCGATGGCGACGAAGCCCCCGGCAACAAGGAACCCGGCTGCCAGGGAGCCGGCCGCGGCGACACCGAGGGCGGCGGCCAAGGGTGCGGCCCGGCCGATGGCCGCGGAGCCGAGCATCTCGCTGGTACCGCTCTCCTCGGGGGCGCGGGTGTTGCGGACAACCGTCAGGATCGAGGCGAGGCTGATGAAGATCGCTGCGATCCCCTGCATCCGCCACAACCCGATCCCGCCGGCATCGGTGCTGGCGATGGGGCCGATCATGAACAGTTCGCCGGAACTGGCATTGACCGAGGCGGCCAGGGTTTCCCGGTCGGCCGGGGTCGGGTAGGTGGCGACGATGCCTGCGGCGACCACCAGCAGCAGCAACCCCGAGAGCAGATACCACGCGGAGCCGTGCAGCCGTTCCCGGCGCAGCGTGAGCCCGAGCATCGGGCGGGTGCCGACGAGTGCGGTTGTCGGTGCGGCTGCGGTCGGGGCGGTTCGAGCCGGAGCACTCATGCCGTTGCCCCCACGCGACCCAGGCTGGTGCCGGTCTGGTCGTAGTAGTGCAGGAACAGGTCCTCCAGGGTGGGCGGGGCGACGGTGAGCGTCTCGATGCCGAACGAGACGAGCCGGGCCATCACCTCGTCGAACCGGGTCGTGGTCAGCTCGACCCGATGCCCATCCACGGCGACCTGCTCGATGCCGGGCAGGTCAGCCAGCCCGGAGGGTTCTCGCGTCAGCGTCGCGGTCACCACGGTCGTGGCGTGTCCGCGCTGCTCGGCCAGGGTGCCGGTGTCCACGATCTTCCCGGCACGGACGATGCTGACCCGGTCGCAGAGCTGTTCGACCTCGGAGAGGATGTGGCTCGACAACAGCACGGTTCGCCCCTCGTCGCGGGCTTCGGTCACGCACTGCTTGAACACATCCTCCATGAGCGGGTCCAGGCCCGAGGTCGGCTCGTCCAGGATCAGCAGCTCCGCAGTCACACTGAGCGCGGAGACCAGGCCGACCTTCTGCCGGTTGCCCTTGGAGTAGGTGCGGGACCGCTTGGTCGGGTCCAGCTCGAACCGCTCGATCAGCGCGTCCCGGCGGGTGCGGTCCGCACCGCCGTGCATCCTGGCGAGCAGGTCGATGACCTCACCGCCGGTCAGATTCGGCCACAGGCTCACATCACCCGGCACGTACGCCAGCCGCCCTCGGACCTGGGGCGCGGACGTCCACGGGTCCTGTCCGAGCACGCGAGCCGTCCCGCTGTCGGCGTGCAGCATCCCCAGCAGCACCCGGATCGTGGTGGACTTGCCCGCCCCGTTCGGGCCAAGCAGCCCGTGCACCTCCCCAGCGCTGATGGTCAGGTCCAACCCGTCCAGGGCACGGGCATGCCCGAACGACTTCGTGATCCGCTCCAGCTCCACAACGTTCGCCATGGGGTTCAGAATACACGTTTTTCGTGAAGTATGTGAAGTGGCGTTAGGATGCCGTGAGGAGCAACCCCCGGACAGGAGGCCATGGTGGAGCAGCGGGACGACAAGTTCATGGAGCGGTTCGCCGACGTGCTCGCCCGATCGGGATGGCCACGGATGTCGGCCCGCATCTTCGCCGCGCTGATGGCCACACCCAGCGGCGCACGCACCGCCAGTGAGCTGTCCGCGCTGCTCGGCGTCGGCCCCTCCGCGATCTCCAACGGCGCGAAGATGCTCCGCACCCTCAGCCTGGTCGACGTGACGCGGCAGAGCGACCGCCAGATCGTCTACGAGGTCCGGCCGGACGCCTGGATGGCAGCCGTTGCCAGCCGAGACTCCGAACTGCGCGCTCTCGAAGGCATCCTCACCGACGGCGCCAACGCCACCACGGACTCACGGGCCATCGCACGGCTCAGCGAGACCGCCGACTTCTTCGCCTTCCTCCGTGCCGAACTCCCCAAACTTGTCGAACGCTGGCGCAACACTCGCTGACGGGTCCGTTCGCGCTCAGTTCCAGCGCTGGCCCAGCCCCGACGCCCGGTTGGCCGGCCTCAGGATGGCTCGGCGTACCGACTCGGCGGGGCCGATCACCTCGACGTGCCCGCTGGCCCGGGTCACCGCGGTGTAGAGCAGTTCGCGGGTGAGCAGCGGCGAATCCGGCGGTGGCAGCAGCAGCGACAGCTCACCGAACTGGCTGCCCTGGGACTTGTGCACGGTCATCGCGTGCACCGGCACCACCGAATCGAGCTGGATGGTGGAAAACAGCATCGGCGCCCCGCCGCGGGCGAAGGCGGCCCGCAGACCGTGCGGGGTGTCCACGAGTACGCCGGTGTCGCCGTTGTAGAGACCGGCGTCCGGGTCGTTGGCGGTCACCATCAGCGGCAACCCCGGGTACCAGTCACCCTCGGTGCCGTAACCGGGCACCGCGTCCCGCAGCCAGAACTCCACCTGCCGCTCCCAGCGCGCCACCCCGAACGGCCCGTGCCGGTGCGCGCACAGCACCCGGTGCTGATCGAGTGCGGCCAGGGCACCCGCCACGTCACCGGCGACGGCCGCGCCGTGCATCGCCCGGCCGGCCGCGATCGCCTTGTGGCGCAGGGATTCCAGCGCCTCAGCCGGTGACTGCAGCAGGTCGGCCTCGGTGAAGGTGAGCTCGGGTGCCCCGGAGCGCAATACAGCCAGCGCGGCCTCGTCGTCACCACCGCGGATCGCCCGCGCCAGCGCATCGATGCCGCCGTCGAAGCGCCAGGTGTGCTGCAGGGTGACCACCTGGCCCGAGGTCGGCCGGGCCGCCGGACGGCCCACCGGGGCGAGCTCGTCGAGCCGTTGCTGCAGGGCGGGGGCGAGCGGCAACTGGGCGCGGGTGATGTCGGCCAGCACCGCCCCGGCCTCCACCGAGGTGAGCTGGTCCGGGTCACCGACCAGCACCACCCGGGCCTGCGGCCGCAGCGCCTCCAGCAGCCGCGCCATCAGCGTCAACGACACCATCGACAGCTCATCGACCACGACGATGTCGTGCGGCAACGGATTCTGCGGATGGTGCCGGAACCGGGTGCGACGCCCCGGCAGCCAGCCGAGCAGCTTGTGCAGGGTGCGGGCCCGGACCTCACCGACCCGGCTCTGCCAGGGGTCACCGAGGTCCGCCAGCGCGGCCCGCACCGCCTCCTCCAACCGGGCCGCCGCCTTGCCGGTGGGGGCGGCCAGCGCGATCGACGGCGGAGCGGGGGAGACCGCGGCGAGCAGTCCGAGCACCCGCGCGACCGTGGTGGTCTTGCCGGTACCGGGACCGCCGGCGACCACGGTGAGCGGATTCAGCACCGCCATGGTCGCGGCCAGCCGTTGCTGATCCGGCTCGTCGGGCGCCAACCCGGCACCGTCGAAGAGCTCATCGAGCAGCCGGGCGAGCTGGGCCGGCTGCACGTCCTCGGCCGAGGGCAGGGCGCGCCGGCCGAGCTCGCGGCGGACCGTCTCCTCCTGCTGCCAGTAACGCTCCAGATAGAGCAGGTCGTCGACCAGCCGCAACGGCCTGGCCTGATCACCGCCGGCGCCCGGGTCGGTGCCGACCAGCACCATCGGCGAGGCGCGGATCGCGGTCAACCACTGCGCGGGGTCCGGCCAGGGCAGCTCACCGGTGGCGGGGGCGTCCTCGGCGTCCAGCACGATCTCGTTCAGCCGCGGCACGTCGACACACACCGAGCCGGCGCGCAGCGCACGCACCACCAGGGCCGCCGCCAGGCGTACCCGCTCGTCCGGCTCGGTCCACAACTCGGCCAGCAGGTCGGCGGTGTGCAGATCGGCCGGGCCGAGCAGCCCGGATTCGGTGAACGGGGTGAGCAGGGTGCTGCCGGCATCGACGCTCATGCCGCCCCCTCGGTCTCGGCCCAGGTGCCGTCGAGCAGGTCGGAGAGTTCGGCGACCAGCGCCGCCGGCGGGTACCAGCTGAACACCCCGGTCGGGGTGCCGTCGACCATCGGGGTGCCCTCCCCGGCCATCCCGCGGACGAACAGATACGCCACCCCGCCGAGATGCTGACCGGGATCGTACCCGGGCTGGCGCCAGCGCAGATAGCGGTGCAACGCGACCGCATAGAGCAGTGCCTGCAGCGGATAGTGGGCGGCCATCATCGCCTCGGCCATCGCGGCCCGGGTGTAGTGCGACAGCAGCAGCGGCGCACCCGGGGCCAGCGAACCGAGCCAGTTGGTCTTGTAGTCCACCACCAGATAGCGGTACGCCGGATTCCCTGCTGTGCTGGGCTTCTCGGGGATCCGCAGCACCGCATCGATCGATCCGATCAGGAACCCGCGCAGCACCTGCTCGGCCAGCTCCGGGTCGCCGAGGTGCTCCGGATAGTCGGCCAGCGGATCGTCGGCGGCCAGGTGGCGGCGGAGCAGGTCGGCGACCTGACCGAGCAGCACCCGGGCGGTCGGCCGGTCGCCACCGGCGAGCGGGTATTCGAAGTCGAGCTCGGGCAGTCGATCCTTCGCGGGGATGTCGGCCAACCGCAGGCCGTCGGCGACCGGGCCGAGCGGGGTGAGCACCGCGGGCAGCATCGCCTCGGCGAGCTGGGCGGCGGTCAGCTCACCGCTGGGCAGCCGGAGCAGGGTCTCGGCGGCGACCCGGGAGAGTTCGGCGCGCAGATCGGCCGCGGCCGGGTCGAAGTGTTCGTAGACGGTGTGCACCAGGGTGCCGAAGTCGGTGCCGCGCGGCAGCTCGGCCATCGGCGAGGCGGCCGCCAGGCCATCGACGGCCGGGACCTGCGGGGCGACCGCATCATCGGCGGCGACCTCGACCTCGTCGGAGGAGGCGGCCAGCTCGTCGTCGCTGACCGGCGCCGGCACCGCATCGTCGGCGCCGTGCTGGGCCTGGTGGGCGGCGGCGGTCAGTCCGGAATAGGAGGTGCGCCGCCACTCCTCGTCGGTGGTCCGCTCGAAGCGGCGCACCTGGAGGGTATCCGGATCGTCGGGAACCCTTGCCGGGAAGGGATTGTGGACCGCGGTGAGCTCCTGCACCGCGAGCTGTGGGAGCTGCAGCTGCGGCAGCTCGCGGGGATGGGTGCGGCTCGCGTACTGCTGGGCCGGTGCGGGGGCGCCGGCTCGGAACAGCATCCGGGTGAGCGCCCCGCGCGGGGTGTTGGAGCCGTTGAACGCATACCACGCGACGACCTGGCACTGGGCCCGGGTGAGGGCCACATAGAGCAGCCGCAGATCCTCACCGGCCTGTTCCAGGCGGTGCTCGGCGTACGCGTCCGGGCGCTCCGCCGCCGCACCGGGCAGGAACAGGGTGCGGGTGCCGTCGGCGTGGAAGGTGAACGGCCGGGTGTCCTCGTGGGCCTCCCGCAGCCAGCGGTCCCACTGGTCGGGCAGATAGACGATCGGGAACTCGAGCCCCTTGGACCGGTGCACGGTCATCACCTGCACCGCATCCCGGTCGGTGTCCAGGCGCCGGGTCCGCTCATCACCGCCGCCGGCCTCCTGGCAGCGCTCGGTGAGCCACTCGATCAGCGCGGTGACACCCAGCTGATCGCGGCTGCGGGCCGCGTGCAGGGACTGGGCGATGTGTCGGATATCGGTGAGCCGCCGCTCACCGCCGGGTTCGCTGAGCAACCGGGCCGCCAACCCGGGATGGTCGTCGGTGGGGGCGTTCATGGTCTCCATCAGGGCGGCGACACCGTGCCGGGCGAGCACCCGGGCCCAGCCGCGGACCCGGGCGGAGAGGTCGTTGAGGGCGGTCTCGCTGGCCTCGGTGAGCTCGGCCAGCGTCCAGCCGACGAAACTGCTCAGCGCGACCAGCCGGATGGTGCCGGGCCGCGGCTGCTCGAGCGCGCGCAGCAGGGTCAGCCAATCCTTCGCCTCCCGGGTGCCGTAGACCGAGGTGGCGCCGGCATGGACGACCGGGATGCCGGCGGCCTGCAGGGCACCGCGGATCGACTCGGCGAGCGCATTGCTCTTCACCAGCACCGCGACGTCGCTGGCGCGCAGCGACCGGGACTCACCGTCGATCTCGATGGTGGCCCCGGACTGCAGCAGCGCGCTGATGTCGGATACGAGGTCCTCGGTGATCCGTGGGCGCAGCGTGCGGCGGACCTGCGGAATCGACTCGCCGGGTGGCGGCAGCGGGTGCACCCGGAGCCGGAACGGCGCATCGTGCTCGGCGTCCAGATTCGCCAACCGGTTGTGCGGATGGTGGGCGAGCACCGGGCGCACCGCGATCCGCGGATCACCCAGCTCGGCGCCACCGAGCACCGCGTCGAGCGCGGCGAGCAGCCCGGGATCGCTGCGATAGTTGCGTTCCAGGGTGTGCACGTGCACTCCCGGTTGGCCCACTGCCTCCAGATAGGCGTACACATCGGCGCCGCGGAAGGAATAGATGGCCTGCTTCGGGTCGCCGATCAGCACCACCGTGGACCGGCCGATGAAGGCGGCTTCGACGACCTGCCACTGCACCGGGTCGGTGTCCTGGAATTCGTCGATCAGCACGTGGGTGAACCGGGCGGACAACCGCTGGGCGACCTCGTCGGCCAGCTTCGGGTCGGCGGGGTTGCAGAGGATGTCCCGCAGCCGGGTGAGCAGATCCTCGAAGGTGCGCAGCCCGCGGTCGCGTTTGCGCTCGAAGAGCTGGCTGCGCAGCGCGGTGACGAAACCGAGCCGGGTCCGGTTCTCCGCGCTGTCCGGGGCCAGCGGCCCGTCGAACTCGGCCGCCCGGCGGGCGATCTCGTCGGCCTCCGGCCAGCTCATCGTCGGCGGCCCGTCCGCCGCGGGTGCGCTGGTGGCGTACTTGCGCAGCCACAGATCGGCCGCGACCTCGCGGACCAGCTCGGGCACCTCCTCGACCTGGCGCACCTGCGGATCGGGGTCGTCGAGCACCCCGAGCCCGTCGAGCATCCGGCCGCAGAACTCATGGGTGGTGGCGATCGTCGCCGCATCGAAGTCGGCCAGGGCGCGCCCGATCCGACGCAGCCGCTCCTGCAGCTCCGACGCATTTCCCCGGCAGAGCAGGTCGATCACCGCGTCGTCGGGTCGGTACGCCCCGGCGAGTGCCTCGCGCAACCCGGCCTCGGCCTGGGCGAGCTTGGCCCGGATCCGCTCCCGCAGCTCCTGGGTGGCGGCCCGGGTGAAGGTGACCATCATCAGCTCCGACAGCGGGATGCCCGCGGCCAGATAGCGCACCGCCAGGGCGGCGATCGTATAGGTCTTGCCGGTGCCGGCGGAGGCCTCGAGCACCCAGGTGCCGCCCTCGGGCAGCTCACCGGTGACATCGAAGGGAGTGGGAGCGCTGCTCATCGGCTGACCTCGGCATCCAGCAGCGGTTCCCAGACCCGGTGCGCCAGCGCCTCGAAGCGGGAGCGGGTGGTGGTGCGATCGGCCGGGGTGCTGGGCACGCCGCGCAGCGAATCGAGATCGTTGCCGAGGAACATCCCCCAGGCGGCGTCGTGCTCGCGTTCCCAGTCGGTACGCAGCCACTTGGGATCACCACCGCGCCGGGTGAGGGACACCTCGGCGGCGGAGGTGTTCGGCGGCAGCGGCAGCCACTCCCGCAGCCCCTGGGCATAGAGCGCGACCAGTTCGTTGAGCCGGGCCCGGGCGTCGGTGGCCGAGATCGGGCCGAGGGTGACCGTCCGGCCGCGCCCGCCGACGCAGACGCTGCGCCAGTCGACCTCGGGGTGGCTGCAGCGCAGTGCGAGCAGGGTGATCCAGGCGCGCAGTCGCTGTTTCCCTTTGATGGCAGAGAATCCGACCTCGACGGCCTTGCTGCCGTGGATGCCGGGGACCAACCCGGTGATCCGCGAACCGCCGAGGTCGATGTCGATCCAGCGGCTCTCGGCGCGCTCGCCCAGGTGCGGTTCGGCCGCCCCGGCGATCGCCACCACCTTGCGTGCCACCTCGTCGAGCAGGTCGCTGCCGAGCCGGAACGGCGGCAGCTCACCGCGCAGCAGCTCCGGCATCCGCAGGTCGGCCAGCGGCGTACCGGCCAGGTGGGCCCGCAGCATCCGGTCACCGATCTGCCACTGCTGCAGGCCGTCGAGCTGCAGGGGCATCTCGTCGAGCTGGTCCTCGTCCTCCTCGTCGGTGGGGTAGAGCCCGGCGCGGCGGCGCAGGAAGGCCCTGGCCGGGTGGGCGAAGAAGGCGAGCAGGTCGCTCAGCGCGATCTCGATGTGCTCACAGCTGAGCTCGGGCAGCGGCGGCAGCAGGGTGTCGGTGGCCGGCGCGGTGGACTCCCCGGTGCCCCCGGTGGCGCTGGCCAGTGCGGCGGCGCGCATCGTGCCGTCGAAGCTGAACGGCTCGGGTGCGCGGAAATTGCTGCTGTCGAAGGGTTGCAGCGAATGTCGGGTGACCAGCGACTCGGCCTCGGACGGGTCGGCGAGCAGCTCGTGCAGGGCCTCGCGGAGCTCGGTCACCGGGACGCTGGCCGGGCGCGGCTCGCCGGTCTGCGGGCTGGCGCCGGAATGCACCACCACCAGGCGTTCGGTCGCCGCCAGCACCGCATCGAGCAGCACCTGCCGGTCCTCGCTGCGCGGGTCACGATCACCGACCCAGGGTTGCGCGGCCAGCAGGTCGTCACCATCGGCATGCACCCGACGCGGGAACACGCCGTCGTCCAGCCCGAGCAGGCAGACCACCCGGTGCGGCACCGACCGCATCGGTGTCATCGTGCACAGGGTGAGTGCGCCGGTGCGGAAGTTGGCCCGCGACGGCCGGCCGGCGAAGGCGTCGGAGAGCAGTGCCCGCAGATCGGCGGGTTGCAGCACCGGTTCGGTGCCGTCGGCATCGGTGGCCGGCGCCGCGTCGGTCGCCAGGTCGGCCAGCTCACCCCAGGCGTGCGCCAGCTGCCAGCGCTCGCCGGCCGGCACCTCGGTCAGCTCGGTGAGCGCATCGCGGCAGGCGGTCAGCCAGTCCGACAGCGGCTGGGCGCGGGAGAAGGAGTCGACGGCCCGGCCGAGGCGGGTGACCAGCTCGACCAGCCGGCCGACCAGATCGACGTCGCTGGAATCGATGTCGTCCATCGGTGCGACCGTCCCGCGGTAGGGCTGGTCGTCCTCGCTCATCGCGACCCCGAGCAGCATCCGCTGCAATCCGGTGCGCCAGGTGTTCTGCGGGAAACCCTGCATGGCGAAGAGTTCCCGATGCTCGGCATCCAGTCCCCAGCGGACGCCGGAGGCGGGCACCAGCTCGTGCAATCGCTCCAGCTCGCCGTCGGTGAAGGAGAACTTCCGCATCACCGCCGGATCGGCGCACAGGTCCAGCAGCTCGGAGGCGCCGCAGCGCCCGACAGGCAGCTCCAGCAGCCGGGCCAGCGTGCCGAGCAGCGGGTTGAGCTGGCGCAGGGCCCGGTCGGCCAGCCGGATCCGCAACCGCTGACCGGGATGGCCGGCGTCGTCGGCGACCCCGTCGAGGGAGAACGCCGCCTCGATCAGCGGCGCGAAGGTCTCGATGTCGGGGCACATCACGATGATGTCGCGTGGTTCCAGAGTGGGGTCGTCGGCGAGCAGCCCGAGGACCACCTCGCGTAACACCTCGACCTGCCGGTCCGGGCCGTGGCAGGCGTGGAAGTGCACCGAGCGGTCGTCGGCGGCGATCGGACGCCGCAACGCCCGCCCCGCATCGGTATCCGGGTCGAGGTTGCCGACCACCGCCTGCTGCAACCGGCCGAGCAGTGTCGGCGGCCGCTCCGGCTCGTCGCTCGGCGCGTCGCGGAAAGCCAACGAGGACAGCGAAATCTGCAGCTCGCGGGAATCGCGGCCGAGGCGGGCCAGCAACCGGTTGCCGGGCAGATCGGCGGTCGGATCGTCCTCCCGCGGGCCGACACCGAGCTCGCGGGTGGCCAGTTCGGACCAGAGCGCGGGTGAGGGATGCGGCAGGAACAGGTGCACCTCGCGATGGGCCGCCAGTGCCTCGATCAGGGTGAGCTGTTCGGGGCTGAGCCGGGTCACTCCGAAGATCGACAGCCGGGGCGGCAGGTCGACCAGCCGCGGATCGGCGGCCAGCCGGCGCGCCACCTCGGCGACCCGCCGGGCCGGGTCGGCCCCCTCGATCCGGGCGATCAGATCCCGCCAGAGTGCCGGCTGCCAGCGTGAGAATTCATCGAGCGGTGTGCCGTCGGGTCCGGTGTCGGCACCGGAGCGCCACGCGTCCAGCAGTCCCGGCCGCTGGGCGGCGTACCGCCGGAAGAGCCGGGCCACCCGCCGCGCGGACTGGAACCGGTTGCGGGCCTGTGGGCCGAGGCCGACCCGCACCGAATCGAACCAGGACTGTCCGGTGTTCTCATCCAGCGCTCGCAGCAGGCCCCACACCGGCCGGTCGCCGTGCCACGGGTCCGCCGGCAGCGGCAACCCCAGCACCTCACCCACGGTGTGCCCGAGCAGCCGGTCGAGGCGGATGAAGTCGATGCCGGCGCAGACCCCGTCACCGCGGCCGGGGCTGGTGCCGAGCCGGGTGGCCAGGGTCTGGGAGAGCCAGCGCTCCACCCCCGGGGTGGGCACGCAGACCACCTCGGTGGCGAACGGGTCGGTCAGCGGGGTGGTGAGCACCTCGGCGAGCTGATCGGCGAGCCGGTCGGCGCGCGAGCAGCGATGCACGATCAACCCGGTCGGTGGCACCGCGGAGGGCGCCGCGGACACCGGTTCGGGGGCGTCCAGGAGGCTGGGCTGGGTGTCGGTGCTGCTCATCGTGGTTTCACTCTAACGACGGCCACCGACAAATCGGTTTCCTCCGCGGCGCGGCATCCGTACGCTGCCCGCCATGGGTGCATTGCAGGGCAGGACGGCGCTGGTCACCGGGGTCTCCCGGCGCAAGGGGATCGGGTACGCCGTGGCCCGGGCACTGGCCGCCGAGGGAGCCCACCTGGTGATCTCCCACCACCGCGCGCACGATGTCGATCAGCCCTGGGGTGCCGACGACCTGGATGCCGTCCGGTCCGGGATCCGCCGGGCGCAGGTCGAGGGTGCGGCCTTCGCCGACATCGCGGCCGATCTGGCCGACCCGGAGGCGCCGGCCCGGTTGATCTCCGAGGCCGCCGCGGTGACCGGGAGCCTGGACATCCTGGTGGCGAACCAGGCCCGCTCCGGTGGCGACGGGTCGATCCTGGACATGACCGCGGACCGGCTGGACGGTCACTGGGCGGTGAACGCGCGGGCGACGATCCTGCTGACCGCCGAGTTCGCCCGGCTCGCTGCCGACCCCGGCGACGCGGCCGCGCGGCCGGGGGATCGGCGGCGCGGCAGCATCGACGAGCACGCCGCCCGGCGGGTGTTCTGGATGACCTCCGGCCAGCACGACGGGCCGATGCCGGGTGAGGTGGCGTACGCCGCCAGCAAGGCAGCGCTGGCCGGGCTGACCGCGACCGTGGCCGCCGAACTGCTGCCGCTCGGGGTGATCCTGAACACGATCAACCCCGGCCCGGTGGACACCGGCTATCTGGAGGCCGAGGGTGCCGACCGGGATCCTGAGGTGATCGCCGAGGCGCTGGCCGCGATGCCGATGGGCCGCTTCGGCGCCCCCGACGACCCGGCCCGGCTGATCGCCTGGCTGGCCGGGGACGCCGGCCGCTGGATCGTCGGCCAGGTGCTCACCAGCGACGGCGGGTTCGCGCTGCGCTGATCGGAGGTGTTCACCCCGGGCGGGGTGTCGGCCGCGGCGACTAATCTGTCTGCCGTGCTGCCACCATCAGATCCCGAGGCCCTGCTGGACGCGCTCGACCCCGAGCAGCGGCAGGTCGCGACGGCGCTGACCGGGCCGGTCGCGGTGATCGCGGGGGCCGGCACCGGCAAGACCCGCGCGATCACCCACCGGATCGCCTATGGGGTGCGCACCGGGGCGTACGCACCGACCAGCGTGCTGGCGGTCACCTTCACCACCCGTGCTGCCGGTGAGCTGCGCGGCCGGTTGCAGCAGCTCGGCGTCAGCGGTGTCCAGGCCCGCACCTTCCACTCCGCGGCGCTGCGGCAGGCGCAGTACTTCTGGCCGCGCGCGTTCGGCGGCGAGCTGCCGCAGGTGCTGGACAACCGCATGTCGCTGGTCGCCGAGGCCGCCGGCCGGCTCCGGGTGAGTGTCGACACCGCCAAGCTGCGCGACCTGGTCGGCGAGATCAGCTGGGCCAAGGTGTCGAACGTCGCCGCAGCCGACTATCCGGCGATCGCGCGCAGCGTCGGCCGCGAGCTGGCCTCGCTGGAGCCGGAGACCGTGGCCCGGGTGTTCGCCGGATACGAGGAGGCCAAACGCACCCGCGGCCGGATCGACTTCGAGGACATCCTGCTGTGCACCACCGCGCTGCTCGCCGACCACCCGCAGGTCGCCGATGAGATCCGGCGCACCTACCGGCACCTGGTCGTCGACGAATACCAGGACGTCTCCCCGCTGCAGCAGCGGCTGCTGGATCTGTGGCTGGGGGAGCGCGGTGAGGTGTGTGTGGTGGGCGACCCGGCCCAGACCATCCACTCCTTCGCCGGTGCGCGCGCCGACTATCTGACCGGGTTCGGCCGCCGGCATCCCGACGCCACGGTGGTCCGCCTGGTCCGCGACTACCGTTCCACCCCGCAGGTGGTGCGCACCGCCAACGCGATCATGAGCCGCGCGCCCCGCAACGGTGGCATGGGTCCGGTCACCCTGGAGGCGCAGCGGGCGGCCGGCCCGGAGACCACCTTCGCCGCCGCACCCGATGAGGCGAGCGAGGCCGCCGCGGTCGCCGACTGGCTGAAATCGCTGCGCGCCTTGGGAATCGAGTACCGCGAGATGGCGGTGCTGTTCCGGATCAACGCCCAGTCACCGGCCTTCGAGCAGGCGCTGTCGGACCGCGACATCCCCTATCTGGTGCGCGGTGCCGAACGCTTCTACGAACGCCCCGAGGTGCGCCAGGCGATGGGCGTGCTGCGGACCGCCACGAAGGTCACCGATGACAATCAACCGGTGCCCGACCAGGTGCGCGCGATCCTCACCGGGATCGGGTGGACCACCGAGGCGCCGTCCGGCGGTGGACAGGCCCGGGAGCGGTGGGAATCCCTGGCCGCGTTGGCATCGGTGGCCGACGACCTGGTCACCGCCGATGCGTACACCACCCTCGATGCGGTGGTCGACGAGTTGGAACGCCGCGCCGCCGCCCAGCACGCCCCGGTCGCCCAGGGCGTCACCCTGGGCACGATCCATTCCGCCAAGGGTCTGGAGTGGGATGCGGTCGCGGTGATCGGGGTGCACGAGGGGACGCTGCCGTTCGTGCTGGCCACCCGCGATGAGGAGATCGCCGAGGAACGCCGGTTGCTCTACGTCGCGGTCACCCGCGCCCGCGAGCACCTGCGGGTCTCCTGGTCGCACAGCCGCAACGGCGGCGGTGGGCATCGCAACGCCTCCCGCTTCCTGGACGGGGTACGCCCGGCCGGCAGCGATCCGCGCCCGGTGCGCAGCACCCGGCAGCAGCGCCGCCGGGGCAGCCAGCTGAGCGCGCGTTGCCGGGTCTGCGACGGCACCCTGGAAAGCGCCGTTGAGCGCAAACTCGGCCGGCACGAGGGCTGCGAATCCAGCTACGACGAGGAACTGCTGGCCGCGTTGAAGTCCTGGCGCAGCGACCAGGCCAAGGAACAGCAGCTCCCGGCCTATTGCATCTTCACCGACGCCACCCTGCAGGCGATCGCGGAGACCAATCCGGGTGACGAACGCGGACTGCTCGCCATCTCCGGGATCGGCAGGACCAAGGTCGATCGCTACGGCGATGAGGTGCTGCGGATCGTGCAGGAGAGTGCCGATTCCTGATTTTCCTGCGTGCACAGGAAAAATCGACATCAATCGGGGCCGATGCCCGCGTCGGCAAAAAAGTTTGGTAAATCAGTTGCGGCGATCGTGGGGAAGTCCGTAAGGTCTTTCATGCCCGTCTGCGGCGCGTGCGAGAGCTCGCGGCAAGGACATCGACACCAAGTTTCGGAGAGGAGGATGCGACATGAGTGACATCACCATCGAGTGCAACCAGGCCTGGACCAATACCGGCGTGGCCGTTGACGCGCGCCCGAACACCCTGCTCACCCCGGATTTCCTGCGTACCAAGGAATACCGGACCCTGCACGGTTTCGGCACCGTTTCCGCCGCCCCGATGACCAAGCGCATCCTGCTGGCTCCACGACCCCTCAGTAGACGCGGGTAGAACCCTCCCGCAGCCTCCGAGGCCGTGAATCCAGCTACCGGGATTCACGGCCTTCGTGTTTCTCGGCCCAATTCAGGCAAACACCATGGGAGGACCACCAATGACCGCGATCACCGACGAGATCGTCATGACGGCCACCGGGCTGCCGTGCCACCTCGTCGACCCCGATGTCTTCTTCGCCGAGGCCCCTGCCGAGATCGAGTACGCCAAGACCCTGTGTGCCGATTGCCCGGTCAAGGACGCCTGCCTCGCCGGTGCGAAGCAGCGCCGGGAGGCCTGCGGCGTGTGGGGTGGCGAGCTGTTCATCAACGGCGTCGTCGTGGCCCGCAAGCGGCCGCGTGGGCGTCCCCGCAAGAACCCGCTGCCGGTCGTGCCGCAGGCCCCGGCCGCGGTGACCCGGGCGGCCTGAGGGGCTGCCCACGCGATCCAGCGAATCCTGGGTGCATCTCCCCAGCCCTGTAGGGCACGGGGGATGTGCTCACGGTTCGCTGGATCGCGGTGCGGGTCGGTCCCACCAGCTCTCGTCGAGGCGGGCCTCGATGCTGCGGGCGTGGGTACGCGTGCAGTCGGGACAGCGGACCAGCTGCCGTCCGCCCTCGGTCTCGTTCGACCAGGTCCACGGTGGCCGGGTCGGGGCACCGCCCTCATCCGCCCGTGGCGTACGCCCGCAGCCCGCGCAGACCGCCGGTCGGGCGGCGGCCGGGTCAGTCATCGGAGGGGGTCTTCCACTCCGGCAGATACTCATCGAGGATGTCGGCGAACCGGGCGCGCACATCCAGCTGGGACAGCACCGCGATCCCGCCCAGCCAGACCCGGTGGATCAACGCGTACGACGGCGGCAGATTGAGCTGCTGCACCACCGACCCGTGCGCCTTGGTCTCACCCACCCGCTTGAACTCCGCCTGCATCCAGGAACGGGTGAAGTGGAACTCCTCGCTCGCCGCCGGCTCCAGGAACGGGCTCAGATAGTCCAACAGCTCCTGGGCGTCGACGTTGCGGGCACTGCGGGCGATGAAGCCCTCCGCCTTCAACCCGGCGGTGACCCGCTCGGCGTCGCGTTCGGTGGCGATCCGCATCAGCCGGCCCATCGCCGGCGGCAGCCCGTCGGGCAGCTTGGACACCAGGCCGAAGTCGATCACCCCGAGCCGGCCGTCGGGCATCACCAGGAAGTTGCCCGGGTGCGGGTCGCCGTGCAGCAGCCCGACCTCGGACGGCCCGGCGAACAGGAACCGGGCATAGCGCAGGCCGAGCTCGTTGCGGCGCTCCGGTGGATCGTCGGCGACCCGGGCCAGCGAGGTGCCCTCCACCCACTGGCTGACCATCGCATGCGAGGTGTGGGCGAGCACCCGGGGGACGAAGAACTCCGGATGCCCATCGAAGCCCTCGGCCGCCTGCTGCTGGTTGGCCGCCTCCAGCTGGTAGTCGGTCTCCTCCATGATCCGCTCGGCGATCTCGGCGACGATCGGCTTGACCTCCATCCCGCCGGCCAGCGGGGAGACCAGGCTGGTCAACCGGCCCAGCTGCTTCAGATCCGATTCCAGGGCCCGGTCCGCACCCGGGTACTGCACCTTGACCGCGACCGGTTCGCCGGTGGCGCGCCAGACCGCTCGGTGCACCTGGCCGATCGAGGCCGCCGCGGCGGGACGGGCGGAGAAGTCGTCGAAGAGTTCGCGCCAGTCCGAACCGAACTCCCGGGCCAGTACGGCATGGACCCGGGAGGTGGGCATCGGCGGTGCGGAGTCCTGCAGCTTCCGCAGCTGCACGGCGTAGGGGCCGGCGATGTCGTCGGGCAGCATCACCTCGAACATGCTGAGCACCTGACCGAATTTCATCGCGCCGCCCTTGAGCTCACCGAGCACCCGGAACAGCTGTTCGGCGGTCTCGGCGCGGAACTGGGCGTTGATCGTCTCGGCACTGCCGCCGGCGATCCGGCGACCCAGGCCGCGGGTGGCGCGGCCGGCCGCACCGAACGGCAGCGACAACAGCCGCGATCCGCGTTGCAGCGCCGAGGAGCTGACGTGCTGCTCGGAGCGGTCCGATTGTCGGTCGCGGTCGGTGGGGCGCGGCATGGTCCCATTCTTCCGCGCCGGACAACAAGGGACGAAACCGGCGCGCCCGCGATCAGGGCCAGCCGCCGCAGCCGCAGTCGGGGTGCCGCGGCCAGCAGCGCTGCCGCACCGACCAGTGGCCCCGGCGTACCTCGAGGGTGGCGCCCAGCGTCTCGGCCGCACCGTTCTCCCACCAGGACCGCAACTGCAGCACCGCGGTCTGCGCCGCCCAGCCGAGCAGCTCGGGGCTCGGCCGGGAGCGGGCCCGGCAGAGCTGGGCCAGCAGATGCGGCCAGGCGGGGTCGCGGCGGCGGACCAGATCGGTGCAGCGGGTGCAGCAGGTCACCCCGGGCACCACGAGCGGGCCGAGCAGCACTCCGTCGGGCAGCGGGCGGAGCAGCAGATGCGGACGGTCCTGGCGGAGCAGGGTGTCGGTGAGCGCCCGGTCGCATTCCAGGGTGTCGCTGGCGACCACGGTCAGATCATGATCGGGTTGCCGGTCGCTGTGCCAGTGGTCACCACCGCCGACCGGTCCGAGGCCGGCGGCCCGCAGCTGCGCGATCAGCGTCTCCCCGGCGCTGGGCCGCAGTTCCGGATAGAGATCCAGCGCCGGGGGATCCGGATCGACCACCTGGAGGGTGCCGATCTCCGCGGCCAGGTATGCCTCCGCGACCGCCCGGCCCAGTGCCCCCGCACCGAGCAGCCGGACCCGCGGGCGGCGCCGGCGGGGTCGTGCGGGCCCGTGGGTGAGCAGGCCGAGCCGCTCGAGTCGGGTGACCAGCACCGCCAGTGCGGTATCGGGAATCCCGGTCTCGGCGGCGACCTGGGCGCAGCTGCGCCGACCGTCCAGCAGCCGCAGCGCGGCACCCCAGTCACCTGGGCCGGTGGTGGCGATCAGCGCCCCGCGCTCGGTCTCGACACCGATCTGCAGGGTGCCGTCGCCGCGCTCCAGCACCGGGAGGGCGGGATCGAGACGGGGTGCGCCGGGCATGCCACCAGCCTGCCGTGCGCGAACCGGCCGTGGGGGAGTGGCACCGGGGTTGTCCACAGGAAATCCGACCGGATCCGGACCGGGCCGCGGTGTGGGGGCATGGAAGAGGCCCTCAGGGAATCGAACTCCGCTTGCCTTCCCCTGCGAGCGGGTCGACCATCTGAGGGCCTCGTGCACAGAAAACTATGGCCTCGGCCCGCGGGCGTCAAGTCGGGTCGGGGGCCGGATCGACCGGAGATTTCCACCGGCTGTGGACAACGCTGTGGATCGGGTGTGGACGGGGTGTGCACGAGCACCGGTGCGATGTGGATGAGCGGTGGGCGAACCCGCTCCGACTGGCCGTCGGCTGTGGATGGAGCGGGTTCTGTCGGCGCCGCGGGTTAGCGTGTGGGTCATGGACAGATTGCCCCTCGACAGCAGCGATCCGGTCGCCGACGAGGAGATCGAGGTACGCCGCAGCGCCCGCCGGCGGCGGACGGTGTCGGCCTATCGCAGCGATGGGCGGATCGTGGTGCTGCTGCCGGCGCGGATGTCGCGCAGCGAGGAGGCGCGCTGGGTGCGGGAGATGGTGCTCAAGGTGCAGGCCCGCGAGGCGCGGACCCGGGGCCCGCAGCAGCCCTCGGAGCTGCTCACCCGCGCTCTTGCGCTGCAGCAGCGCTTTCTGGCGCCGCAGCTGGACCAGGTGCGGGCCCCGATCAGCGTGACCTGGGTGGCCAACCAGAACAGCCGCTGGGGATCGTGCACGCCGGAGAATGCGACCATCCGGCTCTCCGACCGGTTGCGGGTGATGCCGGCCTGGGTGGTCGACTACGTGCTGCTGCACGAGCTGGCGCATCTGGCCGAGCGGGACCACGGGCCGCGGTTCTGGGCGTTGCTGGCGGCCTATCCCCGCACCGAGGAGGCCAAGGGTTATCTGGCCGGCTGGGTGGACGGGCGGGCGGCCGCCGGGTCCTGAGCGGCGAGCCGGCTGCGGGCGGCCCGGACCAACCGCACCACCGAGGGCTCGTCGGTGGGCAGATCGTCGGCGTCGAACCAGCCGACCGCGGTGGATTCCGCGCTGCCGGGCGGTTGCCGGTCCGGATCGGCCAGCACCAGATGGCGCACGTCCAGGTGCCAGCAGGGGCGTACCGGCCCGCAGGGCACCTGATGGGCGTCCAGATGCACGATGCCGGGCAGCAGCTGCAACCCGGGCAGTCCGCTCTCCTCGGTCGCCTCGCGCAGCGCCGCCGCGGCCAACGACGGGTCGGCGGGTTCGAGGTGGCCGCCGGTCTGCAACCAGCGGCCCAGTTTCCGGTGGTGCACCAGCAGCACCCGGTCACCGCCGGGCGAGCAGATCAGCGAGCTCACCGTCAGGTGCGCACCGGCACAGTCCCGCAGCCAACCGTCGGTGGGATGCGCGTCCAGATGCGCCAGGAAACGATCCCGCAGCTCCTGCTGCTGCGCATCGCCGGCGACCAGGGCCGTCAGCTCGGCGCGGCAGTCGGCGGCCAGGCCGGCGGTCACTTCCCGGAATCCCCGTCCTCGGCGGGCCCGTCCTCGGAATCCCCACCCTGCTTGCGATCCTGGTCGCGCTCCTGCTCGGCCTGGTTGAGCAGCTTCTCCAGCTCGGCGTCCATGTCGTCACCGCTGGGCACCTGTTCGGCGGCCTGCTCGCGTTCGCCCGCGACGTAACCCAGCGGGTCGTCCAGATCCGCCGCGGTGGGCAGCAGATCGGGGTGCCGCCAGACCGCGTCCCGACCCTCGGTGCCACGCGCCTCACGCAGCGCCGCCCACAGGTTCGCCGCATCGCGCAGCCGCCGGGGCCGCAGCTCCAGCCCGACCAGTGCGGCGAAGGTCGCCTCGGTCGGGCCGCCGGTCGCGCGGCGGCGGCGGACCACCTCGGCCAGCGCGTTGCCGTTGGGCATCCAGCGTGCGGTGGCCTGGCCGACGACCTCGTCCACCCAACCCTCGACCAGCGCCAGCAGGGTCTCCAGCTTGGCCAGCACGGCCTGCTGTTCGGGGGTCTGCCGGGGCGCGAACAGGTTGCCCTGCAGCTTCTCGCTGAGCTCGCCGAGCACCTGCGGATTCAAGGCGTTCAGATCCAGCTCGCCGACCGCCTCCTCGATCGAGGACAGGTCGATGGTGATGCCGCCGGCGTATTGCTCGACCAGCGAGAGGATCGCCGGGCCGAGCCAGCCGGCGCCGTTGAACAGCCGCTGCCGCGCCGATTCGCGCAGCGCCAGATAGAGCAGCACATCGGCGTCGCTCTGCTCCAGGCCCTCGGCGAACGCGGCGACATTGGTCGGTACCAGGGCGATGGTGCCGGCGTGCTCACCCGACAGCGGCAACCCGGTCTCGGTCGCGCTCACCACCGAGGTGGCCAGGGTGCCGATCGCCTGACCGGCCTGCATCCCGAAGATGGTGGCACCGCTGGACTTCAGCCACGGCCGCAGCATCGCCTCCAGGCCGGCCATGCCGGGCTGGTCGGACTGCTCCTCGGAATCCTCCGGGGCGACCGAATCGGCCATCGCCTCCGACATCGACTCGGCGACCGGATCGATCAGCCGACGCCAGGTCGGCATCGTGTTCTCCACCCATTCGGCGCGGCTCCAGACCGCCACGGTGCCGGATCCGGTGAACTCGGTGGTCTCGTCCAGCCACATGTCGGCGAGCCGGACCGCGTCGCGCAGCGCGGTGAGGCGCTCGTGCGCCGGGGTCGGGTCGGCGCCGGCGGCGGAGACCACCCGGCGGGCCACATCGCGGATCTGCTCCCAGCCCTGCTGCGGCGTACCGCCACCCGGCATCCCGAACATGGCACCGCCGCCCATGCCGCCCATCCCGAGCTGACTGAGCATCTGCTGGAACTGCTGCATCAGCTGCTGCAGATCCGGCTGTCCCGGCTGTCCCGGACCACCCATTCCGAAGCCGGAGAACAGCGCCTCCCACGGGTTCTGACCCTTGTCGGGGTCCTCACCCGGTTGCTTGCGCGGGTCGTCATTGTCGGCCATGCGGGCGACTCCTTGGTCTGCTCGGCGACGGTGTCTGGCACCGGTTGCGTCTCGCCTCCCATTCAACCGCATCGGCCCAACACTTGGGCAGGGCTCAGGAACGCCGGGTATGGTCGGCCCGTGCAGTCCAGCCGAGAAGTGTCGGTATCGGCGGAGATCCTCGCCGAGCCGCTCAGTGTCGACCGCGTTCTGGACGCCGTCCGCGCGCCCTCGGTCGGCGGCGTCGGGCTGTTCGTCGGCCTGGTCCGCGACATCGACGACGCCGGAGACGGTGCGGGGGAGCGCGGGGTGACCTCGCTGGACTACAGCGCCCACCCGAGCGCCGCAGCTGAATTGAGCCGAGTGGCCGCCGAGGTCGCGGAGCGCCACGATGTGCTGGCGGTGGCCACCGAGCACCGCGTCGGGCACCTCGAGATCGGTGATCTGGCCGTCGTCGTGGCCGCCGGTGCGGTGCACCGGGCCGCGGCCCTGGCGGCCTGCCGGGACCTGATCGACACGTTGAAGCAGCAGGTCCCGATCTGGAAGGCGCAGCAGTTCACCGACGGTGACACCGAATGGGTGGGCCTGCCGTGACCCAGACCTCGACCCAGACGCCGCTGCCGGCCGGTGCCGAGCAGTCCGGCGGCGGCACCCCGCGCCGCCGCCTGAATCTGACCCGGCAGACCTGGCTGGCGCTCACCTCGGCGATCTGGTTCGTCGCGCTGGCCCTGCTGATCGCCGTCGTCCCGGTGCCCTACGTCGTCTACAGCAAGGGCCGGGCCTATGACGTGCTCGGCAACGGCAGCGACGGCCGACCGATGATCGTGGTGGACGGGATCCAGACCTATCCGACCAGTGGCCAGCTGCGGATGACCACGGTCTCGGTGACCCGGGCCGATGCCGCCACCAGCCTGCCGGAGGCGGTGCTCGCCTACTGGCTGCCGCGCCGCGACGCGCTGCCGCGGGACTCGGTGTACGAGCGGGGCAAGTCGACCGAGCAGGTCCGCTCCGAGGAGCGGCAGATGATGGACACCTCCCAGCAGGACGCGGTCGTCGCCGCGTTGCGGGCGGCGAACCAGCCCGTCACCGAGATGCCGGTGGTGTCCTCGGTGACCGTGTCCGGACCGGCCAACGAACGGCTCCAACCGGGCGATCTGTTCCTCTCGGTGGATGGCACCGCGGTCAACAACCCCGAGGAGGTCCGCCGGATGGTCCAGCGGCACACCCCCGGGGACGTGGTGAAGCTGCTGGTGCTGCGCAATCGGGTGGAGACCCGGGTCGATGTCATCACCACTCCCAGCCGCCGCGACCCGAAGAACCCGGTGCTCGGGGTGGAGGTCGCCACCGGTTACCGGTACGCCCCGATGGTCAACTTCGGCGTCAGCTCCGACATCGGCGGGCCCAGCGCCGGCCTGGTGTTCGCGCTCGGGCTCTATGACCGGATCACCCCGACCGATCTGCTCGCCGGGCGGTCGGTCGCCGGCACCGGCACCATCAACCCCAGCGGTGCGATCGGCGCGATCGGCGGCATCCAGGAGAAGATCGCCGGCGCCGAGGAGGCTGGTGCGCAGATCTTCATCGTGCCCGGGGCGAACTGTCGCGACCTGGCCGGGTTGGACACCGACCTGAATCTGATCCGGGCGAACACCCTGAACGAGGCGATCGACGGCCTGCGGCTGGCCGGCAACCCGGCGACCGCCGCGCAGGTACCGCGCTGCTGAGGCGTACCCCCGCACCCCGAACCCTGAGGACAGCACAGATGCCCGAGCAGACCAGCACCGAACAGAGCGACGCCCTGGTGGCGGCCCTGATCGAACTCGAGCACCACGTCGGCGCCGGCGGCTGGGACCAACCCGCGCGGTTGTTCGCGCTGGTGCTCTCCGACGAACTGATCGCCGCCGAACCCGAGCTCGCCGCCCATCTGGGCATCCGGGGCAGCGCCGACGGCCACCCGCCGGGCGCGCTGACCGCGATCGAGCAGGAGAACTTCCGCAATGCCGGGGTCGAGGAGGGGGCCGAACCGCTGCCCGAGGAGGCGGATCTGCCCGCGGTGCTGGGGCGGATCGCCTGGCCCGAGTCGGTGCACGGTTGCGCGCTCGCGCTGGAGCGCACCTTCCTGCCCGCCGGTCACGAGGGCCAGTTGCCCGATGATCCCGAGCAGGCCGCGCGGTTCGTCGCCGAGCATCCGCAGCGCGAGGAATTGCGGCTGGTGGTCGGTGTGCTCCGCGACGGCACCCAGCACGCGGTGGCCCGGCTGGTGTCACAACCCGATGAACTTCTGGGGGGAGCGGAGCTCGCACCCGGGGTCGCTGAGGTACTCGCGGCTACGCTGTCCTGAACGGCCGTCCCAGATCGGTCAGCCCGAGAAAGTCAGCACAGGAGGAACAGGTGAGCCAGACCGCCGGGGTCAGCACCCACAACGGACCCCGAAGGCGCGGTGCCCTGCTGCCGGCGTTGGTCATCGTGACCGTGCTGGTGCTGCTGTTCGTGCTGTTCACCAACATCTGGACCGACAAGCTGTGGTTCGACTCGTTGGGCTTCCCGCAGGTCTTCGCGACCACCTTCTGGTCCCGGGTCGGGCTGTTCGCGGTCTTCGGGTTGCTGATGGCGGCGGCGGTGGTCGGCAACACCGCGCTGGCCTACCGGCTGCGCCCGACCACCCGCAGCGGCCCGATGGCCAGCGAGTTGCTGGAGCGCTACCGGGAGACCATGGAGACCCGGTTCGTCCAGGTGATGATCGGGCTCGGTGTGGTCACCGCGCTGCTCGCCGGGGTCTCCGCGGCGAGCGAGCTGACCACCTTCCTGGCCTGGCGCAATGCCACCCCCTTCGGTGAGGTGGACCCGCGCTTCGGCCTGGACGTCTCCTTCTACGTCTTCGCCTACCCGTGGTGGCGGTTCGTGATCAGCTTCGCCGCGACCCTGTTCGCGTTCTCCACCATCGCGGCCGCGGTGATGCACTACGTGATGGGTGCGCTGCGGGTGGCGCGCAACGAGCGTCGGCGCACCTCCCCGAAGGCCCAGGCGCACCTGTCGGTGCTGATCGGGCTGACCGTGCTCTGCTTCGCGGTGAGCGCGTTCTTCGACCGGTACGCCTACCAGATCACCACCAACCGGTTGCTGACCGGCATGTCCTACACCGATGACCACGCCCGGGTGAACGCCTCCCTGGTGGTCGCGGTGATCACCGCGCTCTGCGCCGCGCTGTTCCTGGCCAACATCTGGCTGCAGCGCTGGCTGCTGCCGCTGGCGGCGCTGGCGCTCACCGTGGTGGCCAGTGTGCTGCTCACGATGCTCTACCCGGCCGGTGTGCAGGGCCTCGAGGTCAATCCGAACGAGCCCGACAAGGAACGCCCCTACATCGAGCAGCACATCGCGGCCACCCGGGACGCCTATGGCATCGACAATGCCGAGATCAGCAACTACGCGGTCACCAACAATGCCAACCCGGCCCAGCTGCGGGCCGATGCGGACGCGCTGCCCGGTATCCGGCTGATCGACCCGGCCGTGGTGGCCCCGACCTTCGAGCAGTTGCAGCAGGTCCGCGGCTACTACAGCTTCCCGTCGGTGCTCGATGTGGATCGCTACCAGATCGACGGGCGGGAGACCGACACCGTGGTCGCGGCCCGCGAGCTCAACCTGGGCGGCCTGCAGGACCGCTCCTGGAACAACATCCGTACCACCTACACCCACGGCTACGGCCTGGTGGCGGCCTACGGCAACCAGCGCGACGCCAACGGTGCGCCGGTCTGGATCGACCTGCAGCAGCAGGTGGGTGACTACGAGAAGCGGATCTACTTCGGCGAGCAGCACACCGACTACTCGATCGTCGGCGGCCCGGCCGGTTCCACGCCGCTGGAGATCGACAGCCCCAACGGCGGCCCCGGTGGCAGCGAGACCCGGACCACCTACACCGGCAAGGGCGGCGTACCGATCGGGAACTGGTTCGACCGGGTGCTCTACGCCACCCGCTTCGCCGACGCCAACATCCTGCTGTCGCGCCGGGTGAACCCGGAGTCCAAGATCATCTACAACCGCACCCCGCAGGAACGCGTCCAGGCCGCGGCACCGTGGCTGCAGATCGACTCCAACGCCTATCCGACGATCGTCGACGGGCGTGTGCAGTGGGTGCTGGACGGCTACACCACCACCAACAACTACCCGAACAGCCGCAGCATCTCCTGGCAGCAGACGATCACCGACAGCCAGACCCCGACCGGCACCCAGGGTCGCCCGGACACCCAGATCAACTACCTGCGCAACTCGGTGAAGGCGACCGTCGACGCCTACGACGGCACCGTCAAGCTCTACGCCTGGGACGAGGCCGACCCGATCCTGCAGACCTGGCGCAAGGTGTTCCCCGGTGCGGTCTCGGACAAGTCGACGATCCCGCCGGCGCTGCTGGAGCACCTGCGCTATCCCGATGACCAGGTGAAGGTGCAGCGCCAGCTGCTGACCCGCTACCACGTCACCGATCCGTTCGCCTGGTTCCAGGGCAACGACCTGTGGGTGCTGCCGACCGACCCGGTGACCCCGGGGGCGCAGAAGGAACGGCCCTATCTGCTGTCCATCCGGCTGCCCGGCCAGCAGCAGCCGACCTATTCCCAGACCAGCGTGTTCGTGCCCAACCAGCGCGAGAATCTGGGTGCCTATCTGGCGGTGAACTCCGAGGCGACCAGCCCCGACTACGGCAAGCTGCAGATCCTGCGGATGACCGCCACCGAGGTGCGCGGCCCGAACCAGGTCTACAACGACATCCGCGCCAACAACCAGATCGCCGACCGGCTGCGGGCCTTCCAGCAGTCCTCGGCGGCGGTGATCCCGGGCAACCTGTTGTCGCTGCCGCTGGCCGGTGGGGTGCTGTACGCCCAGCCGTACTACACCCAGCGCGGTGACGCCGGTCCCGGTAGCTTCCCGGCGCTGCAGTTCGTCACCGTGCGCTTCGGGGAGAAGACCGGCGTCGGCGACACCCTGCAGCAGGCGCTGGACCAGGTGTTCGGAGCCGCGGGGGCCTCCACCGGTGAGCAGCCCGAGGGTGGCGCGCCGCCGCCTCCGGGGCCGGGGCAGCCGCAGGATCTGCCGGCCGCCCGCCAGGCCCTCCAGGACGCCGACCGGGCGTACGCCGAGGCCGGGAACGCCCTGCGCTCCGGCGATCTGGCGACCTACCAGCAGAAGAACGAGGAGGCCGCGGCGGCCGTCCGCCGGGCCGCCTCCGCGATGGGCAACTGACTATCTGAGGCCGGCTCGCGCGCGGCGCGCCATGACCCCGCTCTTCGGCCCAGTCGTCGAATTCCTCGCGGGAGGTCAGGGCCCGGTGCGATGGACGACGCGTGGATTTCTCCTTGGTGGGCCTGCATCGCGGGGACGCTCAGACCGCGAACCCGGCCTCGCGGATCGGGTCGGTGAGGGCCTCGGCGTCACCGACGACGACCAGGCTGAGCGCGTCGAGATCGACGATCTGCTGGTACGCCGCGGTGGCGGTTTCGGCGGTGGTGGCGCGGATGCCGGCCAGATAACCGTTCATCCAGTCCGGCTGCAGGCCCTGCTGCACCAGCATGGCCGTCTGGTCGGCGAGCCCGTCGGCGGTCGAGTATCGCAGCGGCGACACCCCGGTGAAGAAGTTCTGGGCGTCGCGGACCTCGGCCTCGGTGATCGGCGCGTCACCGAGGTCGAGCAGGGCCCGTGCCTCGGCCAGCGCGGGGCCGGCCACCTCGGTACGGAAACTGCCGGCCACCGCATAGCTGCCACCGGCGCGCAGTGGTGCCTGCTGCAGCCCGACCCCGTAGGTGTACCCACGCTCCTCGCGGAGCACCTTGTTCAACCGGCTCAGGAAGGCGCCGCCGACGGCGTAGGAGGCCACCTGCAGCGCCGGCCACCGGGGATCGGTCCGGTCGATGCCGAACCCGCCGAGCCGCAGGTCGGCCTGCACGGCACCCGGCCGGGGCAGCAGCACCGCCCCCGGCGTACCCGGGACGGCCGCCGGATGCGAGGCCGGGGCCTGGTCGGCCACCGACCAGTCGCCGAGGGCCGCGGCGGCCAGCGGCACCGGGTCCTCGGTGAAGTCACCGGCGAGGATCAGCGTCGCCCCCCGCGGGCCGTAGTGGTCGCGGTGGAAGGCCCGCACCGCGTCCGGGGTGATCGCCCGGACGGTCTCCGGGCCGCCGCCGGCCATCCGCTGCACGCGGCTGATCGGATCGAAGACCAGCTCGCGGAAACTGGTCGAGGCGAGCTGGGCCGGATTGGCGCGCAACTGGTCGATCTCGGCCAGCCGCAGCGCCACCTGACGCTCCACGTCGGAGGCGTTCAACTCGGGGCGCCGAACCGCCTCGGCGAGCAGTTCCAGCGCAGGCCCGAGCCGGCGGGCGGGCACGTCGACCATCGCCTGCAGACCGGAGAATCCCTGTGCTGCATAGAAAGCCGCACCCTCGGTCTCCAGCACCTCGGCGAACCGATCACCGGGATGGGCGACCGAGCCCTCGTCGAGCACGCGGGCACAGATCGTCGCGACACCCTCCAGTTCGCGCGGCTCGGCGGTCAGCGGCAGGTCCAGCTGCAGCACCGCCGAGATCACCTGCTGGCCGGGCATCTGATGCACCAGCACCCGGATTCCGTTGTCCAGAAAGGATTCCTCCGGGGTGGGGTAGTGCCAGGTCTCGGGCGCGCGGACCTCGGGTGCGGTGCTGCTCATCGGGACTCCTCGCTTCGGCGGTAGATCAGGGTGGCCCGGTGCTCGGGATCCAGGTGCGTGCGGGCCGCCCGGCGGACCTCGTCGGCACCGATCGAGAGCACCTCACCGACCCGGGTGTTGACCCGGCCGGGGTCATCGAGCAGGGTTGCGCTCCCGGAGATCTGATCGGCCCGGGTTTCCAACCTGGACAGCGATTGCAGCCAGGCGCGCTCGAACTGGGCGCGGGCCCGCTGCAGCTCCTCCTCACTCGGCCCGTCCTCGGCCAACCGGGTCAGCTCGGCGACCAGGGCCTGTTCGGCGCGCTCGGGGCTGGTGCCCTCCCGGCAGCGGACCGAGGCGAAGCCGAAGGAGGTGCCGCCGATCAGCGGCAGCGCGCTGGCCGAGGCATCGGTGGCGACCTCGCTGCGGCGTACCAGCTCGCGGTGCAACCGGCTGGTCTGCGACCCGCCGAGCACCGACAGCGCCAGGTCGACCGCGTCCTGCTCCCGGGTACCCAGGGCGGGCAACCGCCAGCTGAAGTACGCCGCGTCCGCCGGTACCGCCGCGCTCACCTCGGCGCGCGGCAGGCCATCGATGGCCGGCAGCGGTGTCGCCACCGGTCGTGGCGCCGCGGGCCCGGCCGGGATCTGCCCGAAGTAGCGGTCCGCCAGCGCGAAACCCTGCTCCGGTTCGACATCCCCGACCAGGGTGAGCACCGCATTGTTCGGCAGATAGAAGGTGCGGAAGAAGGCGTGCACGTCGTCCAGGGTCGCGGCGTCCAGGTCGGCCATCGAACCGATCGTGGTGTGCCCGTAGGGATGGTCGGCGGGGAAGGTGAGCTCGACCAGGCGCTCCATCACATCGCCATAGGGCACGTTGTCGTAGCGCTGACGCTTCTCCTCCTTGACCACCTCGCGCTGGTTGTCCAGATTCTGCTGGCCGACCGCGACGGGCAGCGAGGCCAACCGGTCCGCCTCCAACCAGAGCGCCAGCTCCAGCCCACCGGTGGGCAGCGCCTCGAAATAGTTGGTGCGGTCGAACCAGGTCGTCGCGTTCACCGAGGCGCCGGCCGCCTGAAGCAGCGCGATGTGCTGACCGGCGGCGACATTCGCCGAGCCCTGGAACATCAGATGCTCGAACAGGTGCGCGAACCCGGTCCGGCCCGGCTGCTCGTGCCGCGAGCCGACGTCGTACCAGAGGTTCACCGCCACCGCCGGCGCGTGATGATCGGGGGAGACGATCACCCGCAGTCCGTTGTCGAGGGTCCGTTCGTGCAGCGGGTACGCCCCGGCGGTCGGTTCTTCCATACCGGCCATCACACCACACGGCCCGATTCCGATGACGCCCCGTTTCCGATGACGCCCCGATTCCGATGACGGATGTCATTCGCTGAAATGCGCGCCGATCGGTGCCGCTGTCCCTAGGCTTCCGCTTATGGCGGACTCACCCCGGGGGCCAGGCTGGTCGAGCGTGATCGACCGCGGGCTGCGCTGGATGTTCGTCGTGCCGATCAGCGTCTCGGTCTTCTTCTATCTGCCCGTGGTGCTCCAGGAGTACCGCCGGGTGGGTGCGCTGGGCCGGGTCGGATTGCTGCTGATCGCGGTGGTCCAGGTCGCGGTGGTGCTCGGGGCGCTGCGGTTCGGCCGCAGTGGGGAGCGCACGCTGCTGGCCCGGGTGCTCGGCGTGCTCTGCCTGGCCGGGCTGGTGCTGCTGCTGGTCGGTCAGCCGCCGGGGGTGTGGCAGATCGCCTGGTGGCCGACGACGGTGGTCAACTCGATGCTCTGCTTCGTGCTGGTCTTCGGTGGGCGGCACCGCTGGCGCACCGGGATCGTGCTGATGCTCGCCTGTCTGGGGGTACGCCTGGTCGCGATCGTCGGTTCGGGGGAGTCGCTGCGGGCCGGGTTGGCCGAAGGGGTGTCCGGGCTGCAACTGGCCTGGACCGTGGTGCTCGCGGTGGAGGCGCTGCGCGCGGTGGGAGCGACCGTGGACGCCTCGGTCACCGATCGCCGGCGGGTGCTGCTCGATGAGGAGCTGGGCCGGGTGCAGCAGCGCCAGACGCGGGCGGTGGAGCGACTCCTGCACGATGAGGTGCTGCACACCCTGCGCGTGGTCGCCCGGCCCGGGACGATCGGTGTCGACCCGATCCGGGAGGCCGCCGCGCGCACGGTCGCCCTGCTCACCCGCTCGCGGCAGCGGACCGACCAGAGCCTGCTCACCGGGCTCGGCGAGTTGCAGCGCGAGGTCGCGATCCGGATCGACACCGTGGGGCAGCCCCCAGAGCTGCCGACCCCGGTGGAGAGCGCGTTCACCGGTGCGATCCGGGAGGCCATCCGCAACGCCGACCGGCACTCCGGTGCATCCACCGTGCGGGTGCACTGGCGCTCGGCGGGTCCCCGGGTGGAGGTCGAGATCAGCGACGACGGCCGCGGGTTCGATGCGAGCGGTACCGGTGGCGGCCCGGGGCGCGGGGGGATCGTCGGCTCGATCACCGAACCGATGGCCGACGTCGGCGGATCCGCCGAGATCCGGTCGTCGGGCGAGGGCACCCGGGTGCTGCTCGGCTGGCGGGCACCGACACCCTCGACGGCGGTGCTCGCGGAGACCTGGCAGGCGATGCGGCGCGGCACGGTGATCGCGATGATTCCCATCCTGGTGGGGAATGTGTTGATGCTGGCGCTGCTGGCGCCGGATCTGGAGCGGCTCGCTCCGGCCATCCTCGGGACGCTGCTGGTGAGCCTGGCCGGGGCCGCCACCGGATGGGCGATCTGGCGCGGTACGAACCCGGCCCTGCTGGCGGTGCTCGCACCGCTGGCCTGCCTGGTCGGCCTGTTCCTGAACGTCCTCGCGATCCCGGCCGGGACCGGTAACGCCTTCTACTTCTTCCTGGCCGGCGGCGTGATCCCGGTTCTGATGCCGCAGCTGGTCGTCTATCCGCTGACGGTCGGGCTGGCCCAGACCGCGGCGGTCTGGGCCGGGATCGTGGTGGCGGGGTGGTGGCGTTTCGGTCTGGCCCGCACGATGGTCGCCTACGCCGGCGCGATCACCGCACCGACGCTGCTGCTGGCGATCCTGATCCTCCGGCTGGTGGTCGGGGTGTACGGGCCCCGGCTGCTCGCCGAGCTGGGCCGACTGGACGCCGCGGAGGTCCGGACCCATGAACGGGAGGTGCGCAACCGGGTGCGGGAGGCCAGGCTGCGGCGGGTGAGCCAGCGCATCGTGCCCTTCCTCACCGGGGTCGCGACCGGCCGGGTGGCCCTCGGTGCCCCCACGACCGAACGCCGGGCGCGGCAACTGGAGCTCGAGGTGCGCGATGAGGTGCAGTTCGGGGGTCCGACACCGGCCCTGGCGAACCGGTTGATCGCGGTGCGGGAGCGTGGCTGGCTGCTGGAACTGCGCCTGGGCACCCGGGATGTGGCCGGATTGGAGCAGGAATTGTTGCGGCTGCTGGTCGCCTTCGACCGCGAACCGTGGTCCGATGAACGGGTGGTGGTCAGCAATCTGGGTGAGCTGGTGGCGGTGTTCGCCGGTGACTGGGTCGGTGCACCGCCCGATGCCCGGGCGGTGCGGTTGGAGCGCGGGGACGGGTTCTGCACGCTACGGCCCACCCCGGTCGGCCCGGGACTGTCCCACGATCGGATGACTGGCAGGGGAGCCGAGGATGGATGAGGATCGGAGGATGAATCGTGGCAACGGACCGGTCCGGGTGGCGGCACTGGATGATCACTGGGTCTGCCTCTACGGGCTGCGGGCGCTGGCCGCCGAGCGGCCGGACAAGCTGCTGCTGACCCGGGAGGCGTACTCGGTCGCCGAACTGCTCGCCGACGGTCTGGACGCCGAGGTGGTGCTGCTCGACCTGCTCGGGGTGCGCGACCAGGAGCACCCGGAGGACACCATCCGGGAGCTGACCGGCCGCGGGATCAAGGTCGTGCTGCACACCTCCTCGGTCGTCCCGATACCGATCCGCGGTGCGATGGCGGCCGGTGCGGTCGGCCTGGTGCTGAAGGCCGACGGCGGCGAGGGCGCGGTGCTGGAGGCCGTCGAACTGGCCGCCGCCGGCGAATACGCGGTGAGCGGCGAGCTGGCGTACGTGCTGCTCAACGATCCGGACCTGGTCGCCAAACTGGCACCGCGCGAGGTCGAAGGGCTCACCCTGCTCGCCCAGGGCGTACCCAAGAAGGCGATCGGCCGCAAGATGGAGGGCCGGCACATCGCCGAGACCACCGTGAACACCTACTTCTCGCGGATCGCCGGCAAGTACGCCGCCCTCGGCCGCCCGGTCGGCAACTCGGTCGATGTGATCCGGGAGGCGCACCGCGACGGTTACCTGCGTCTCGATGACGACGAATGGGCCCGGGAGTACCTCGAGCACTGAGCGTTCGCGCTCTGGGGGCTCGCGCACTGGGGGACGGGGTCAAAATCGGTGGCCCGCACGCACCGCATTTCGTACCCTCGTTGAGGTTTCGCGAGGAACCTCGGAGATCGAGAGTCGAGCAGGTGAGCAGCATGAACGCGATGAACGTCGAATACGGCGACCGGGCCGTGGCCCTGGGCGGGGAGATCCTCCGTTCGGTGGTCGGCAGCGGCGTGCACGGCATCGCGATCGAGGGCACCGACGACCACGACGAGCTGGGTGTCTACCTCGAACCGGAGGCGTACGTCTTCGGTGTCGATCGGCCCCGCGAGGACTACGTGTGGCGCACCCAGCCCGAGGGTGCGCGCAGCGGCCCGGGTGACACCGACCTGATCCTCTATTCGCTGCGCAAGTATCTGCGGCTGGCGATCAAGGGCAATCCGACGGTGTTGCTGCCGCTGTTCGCACCGCCGGAATCGCTCATCGTGCGGACGCCGTTGGGGGAGGAGCTGCGTGGATTGCGCTCGGCTTTCCTTTCCCAGGTGGCGATCGAGCGATTCCTCGGTTACATGCATTCCCAGTACCAACGGATGCTCGGCCAGTCGAAGCGGAACGTGCCGAACCGGCCCGAACTGATCGCGCGGTACGGCTGGGACGTCAAGTACGGCAGCCACGCACTGCGATTGGCCTACCAGGGCCGGGAGATCGCACAGACCGGTCACCTCACCCTGCCGTTGGCCGAACGGCAGCGGCAACGGGTGCTCGCGGTGAAGCGCGGTGAGGTGCCGCGGACCGAGGTGTCGCAGGAGATCACCCGGGTCTCGGCCGAGGTCCGCGGACTGCTCGACACCCGGCGCACCCCGCTGCCGGAGCGCGCCGATGTGCCGCGGATCAATGCCTGGGCGATCAGTGCGCAGCGGCGACACTGGGGCTGGTGAGTGCCGCGGCCCCCGTTAGGGTGGGCGCGTGGAACGCCGGGGTGGACGCAGCATCAAGGGGGTCGCCCGGGAAGCGGGGGTGAGCATCGCCACCGTCTCCCGGGCGATCAACCATCCCGATCAGGTCTCCGAACCCACTCGGCGCAAGGTGCTCGAGGCGATCCGGCGGCTGGACTACCGGCCCTCGGCGGAGATGGCCGACCGGGCGCGCGGGGCGGGCGCCAGGATCGCGGTGCTCGCGCCGTTCTCCAGCTACGGTTCGTACGCCGAGCGGCTGAACGGGATCTTCGCGGTCGTGCAGCCGCGCGGGATGGAGGCCCTGGTCCGCGACCAGCCCTCCTCGGCCGCCGCCATCGAACCGCACCTGGATTCGCTGCCGCTGCGCAGCGATGTCGCCGGGGTGATCGTGATGGGGGTGCCGGTCTCCGGCGACGGGGCGGCCCGGCTCGAGGAGAGCCGGTTGCCGGTCGTGCTCGTCGACTCCGATCACCCCGCGTTCAGCCGGGTCGAGTTCGACGACACCGGTGCCGGTCGGCTGATCGCCGAGCACCTGCTGGGCCTCGGGCATCGGCAGGCGTACTTCGTGCACGAACCGCAGGCCGCCGACTTCCGGTCGGCGGGTCTGGTCCGTTCCGATGCGATCCAGGCCGCCGGCCTGCCTCTCACCTCGGTGCCGGTGACCCCCGACTTCGGCGAGGCGGTGCGCCGACTCGACCACTGGCTCGCCGGGCTGAGCGACGGGGGAGCGTTCGACACCGGGCCGGTCGCCGTGGTCGCCAATCATGACCGGCTCGGGGCGGCCGTGCTGGCCGCCGCCCGCGGGCGCGGGCTGCAGGTGCCGGAGCAGCTGCGGGTGATCGGGGTCGACGACGGCGAGATCGCGGCGGTGGCCGGGCTGACCACGATCCGGCAGCCGTTCGCCGAGTCCGGCCGGTTGGCCGCCGACCTGCTGCTCGCCCAGCTGGCCGACCGACGGCGACCGCCGGCCCGGGTGCTGCTGTCCGGTGAGCTGGTGCTGCGCGCCTCCACCTGATCACGGGCCGTTGCGGCCATCGCCCGAGACCCCTTGCCTGAACTCAGTTTCCATGTAAACATCATCAAGACCGTTCGGTCCGCCCGATGTCGAAGGAGATGTCATGACCTCGCGTGCCCCGCTGGATCCCATCGTCCGCGCCGAGATCGCCCGCCGCGTCGCCACCGGTGACGACCCCGTCCCGGGCACCCCGATGCCGGAGCGCCGGGAACGCGCGCTGCGGGTGAACACCGATCTGTGGCGCAACGCCGGCCGGCCCGGGCCCCGGACCGACACGTGCGAATGGCTGGTCCCGGTGCCCGACGCACCGGACGTCCGGGTGCGGATGCATCGCCCACCCGGTGCCGGCGACCGAGCCCTGCCCGGGGTGATCGCACTGTTCGGCGGCGCCTTCCGGCAGGGCGGGATCGACTACCCGAGCTTCGATGCGGCCGCCCGCGAACGCTGCGTGGGCGCCGAGGTCGCGATCCTCGCGGTCGACTACGCCCTGGCACCGGAGCTGCCCTTCCCGAACGCGCTCGAGCAGGTGTACGCGGTGCTCGACCAGCTGGCCCGCCACGGCGCGGACCACGGCATCGATCCGACCGGGCTCGCGGTCACCGGCGCCAGCGCGGGCGGCAACCTGGCCGCCGCGGCCTGCCTGGCCAACCGGGACCGGGCCAACCACCCGGTGCGGTTGCAACTGCTCGAGGTCCCGGCGCTGGACCTCACCGGGGGCCACCTGGATCGCGGCGTCCTCTCCGACCTCGGGGGCGGAGAGGACGCCGCAATGGCCGACGTGAACGAGGTCGTCTCGATGTATCTGGCCGGTGCCGATCCCCGGGACCCACTGGCCTCACCGCTGCTCGCCGACTCGCTGGCCGGTCTGCCGCCGGCGTACCTGATGGCCGCCGGACTCGACCCGTTGGTCGGTGACGCCCGCGCCTATCTGACCAGGTTGCTGGCCGAGGGCACCCCGGCCAGCCTGTTCGAGGCGGCCGGGCAGACCCATGAGAGCAACAGCTTCGCCGGCATCTCGCTGGCCGCCCGGCACTGGGAGGCCAGCGTGATCGCGGTGCTGCGGACCCTGCACGACGCACCCGGGACGGTGCGCTGATGTCCAGCACGGCGGCCACCGACTCCCCGGAGACCCCCGCCGAGGGCATCATCGGGCAGCGGCAGGGCCCGGCCTTCCTGCCGCTGTTCATCCTCGCCTGGTTCGGCGTGACGATCGCCTTCAACGGCATGATGGGCGCCGCGATCCCCAAGGTCGTCTACCTCCTCGGCCCGGAGAGCAAGGACCGGAACCTGGCGGTGATCACCAGCATCGGCGGTGTGGTCACCCTGGTGCTCACCCCGCTGTTCGGCCGGTTGAGCGACCGGACCCGGCTGGGCTGGGGGATGCGCAGACCGTGGATGGCGGGCGGGGCCGTGGTCATCCTGGCCGGTGCGCTGGTGCTCGCGTACGCCCACGTGGTGCCGCTGCTGGTGCTCGGCTGGTGCATCACCCAGATCGGCATCGCGGCGGTCGCGATGGGCCAGCACACCCTGCTCGCCGACCAGATCCCGGCCCGGATCAGGGCCCGGGTCTCGGCGGCCACCGGGGTCTCGGCCGGTGTCGCCACCGTCGCCGGCGCGGCGATCATCGCGGCCCTGCCGCAGGATCAACAGGCCCCCTGGTTCCTGGTGCCCGGGACGATCTGCCTGGTGCTCAACCTGGCGCTCTGCTTCGGCTACCGCGACGCCCGACGGACCACCCCGGTCGAACCGCTGCGGGCCCGCGAGATTCTGGCCACCTACTGGCTGAATCCCGTGCGCTACAAGGATTTCGCGTGGGCCTGGGTGTGCCGGTTCTGCATCACCATGTCGATCCTGACGGTGTCGCTGTTCCTGCTCTTCCTGATCATCGACTCCCTCGGTGTCCCACCGGAGCGCGCCTCGGCGGTGCAGGCGGTCAGCTACAGCGTCTTCGTGGTCGCCAACATGGTGACCACCGTGCTCTTCGGCTGGATCTCCGATCGCACCGGCCGACGCAAGACGATCGTGTTCTCCGCCAGTGCGCTGACCGTGGCCGGCCTGGTGGTGGCGATGCTGGCCGGCGATCAGACGATGTTCCTGATCGGGTTGGGCATCGTCGGCGCCGGGCAGGGCGCCTTCATCTCGGTCGATGTGGCGATGATGACCGAACTGATCCCCTCGGTCGACGACGCCGGCAAGGACCTCGGCATCGTGGCGCTGTCCTATCAGCTGCCACAGGTGATCGGGCCGATCGTCGGTGCCTGGGTGGTGGGGCTCGGCGGCGGCTCGAACTACACGAATCTGTTCCTGTTCACGATCGTGCTGGCCGCGCTCGGGGCCCTGGCGGTGCTGCCGATCAAGGGCGTCCGATGACCGTCGCGGAACCGGTGGCCGAACAGATCACCCCGTTGATCGACGCTGGCCGGGGGGTGCGGCTGCGGCATCCGGTGCGGTCCACCGACGGTTTCGACACGATCGCCGTCACCGAGCTGCAGCTTCCCGAGGGTACGCCGCCGGCGGGCGGTTGGCCGGTGGTCGTGCACGGCCACGGGACGAACGGTCTCGGACCGCTGACCACTCCCGAGCACCGGCCCCGGCCACCGGAGGAGAACGACTATCTCGCCGGGCTGCTGGCCCGGGGGTGGGCCGTGGTGGCGCCGGACTATCTGATCGTCAACGGCATCCATTCCTATCTGGACGGACCGGACGAGGCGTTGGCGATGGTCCGCGGCCTGCAGGCCGCCAGGCGTCACGAACCCCAGCTGGGCAGGAAATGGCTGTCCACCGGTGGCTCCCAGGGTGGGCATGCGGCGCTCTGGGCCGGGTATCGGGCGCCGGAGCTGGCACCCGAACTGGAGCTGGCCGGGGTGGTGGCGCTCTGTCCGGCCAGTCAGCTCGAGTGGATCTTCGGACTGATCGGCCCGCGCACCCCGGCCCGGATCGCGGCCGGTTGCGGCAGCCCGCTGCTGATGGTCGCCGCGGCGGCGGACGTGGTCCGCCCGGACCTGCGGGTGAGCGACTCGTTCACCCCGCTCGGGCAGCGGGTGCTGCGGGAGATCCGGGAGCTGGAGATCTTCGAGATCATGGAGCTGGTGTCGGGGTTCGAGGTGCCGTCCCTGCTGCGCCACCCGGCGGGCCGGGGTGGTCTGGGTCGGCAGCTGCGGGAGCGGGTCAGGGTGCCGACCGGAATCCCTGCCCCGGTTCGGATTCTGCAGGGCTGGCGGGACACCTCGGTACCGCTGCCGCTGACCATCGGGCTCGCGGTCTCGCTGGGTCGGCAGGGGGTCGATGTCGGGGTGCGCGTGGTGGACAGCGGGCACGGTGACATCGTCACCAGGGGTGCCCGGGCCCGGGCGTTGATGGCCGGGTTGTTGACCTAGCCGGCCGCTCCGCCGCGGACCGTGCGGACCGCCAGCTCGGCCAGATCGTCGAGCCGCGCGTTCTCCCAGCCGTGTACGATCTCCCGCCACTGGTCCGGGATCGCGGAGTGGCCCCAGCGCGCACCGAGCAGCGCTCCGGCGATGCAGGCGACGGTGTCGGTGTCGTTGCCGATCGCGATGGCGGCCTCGAGGCCGGGTACCAGCCCGTCGGAGGAGGTGATCGCCGACCAGGCCGCCTGCAGCGCGGTGACGACGTAGCCGTTCGGGTTGAAATGCTGTGAGGGAAGGGATTCCGCCTTCTCGATCGCCGTCCGCCAGAAGTCCTGGCTGGTCCGGGGGAGCTGATCGACCAGGTCGATCAGGGCGGGCAGTTCACCGGTGAGGATCGTGTGCCGGATTGCCAGGCACCAGAGCGCGCAGGCCTGGGCGCCGACGGGATCGTGATGGGTGAGTCGGGCGATCAGCCCGGCCGCTTCGATCAGGGCGGCCGGGTCGTCGAGGTGGGCGAGTGCGACCGGTGCGGTACGCATCAGGGTGCCGTTGCCACCGGTGCGCTGTCCGCGGGCGGCGATGGAATCGGAGACGGCGCGCATGGTGGCCGCGGTGGGATGGTGACCGGCGGCTCCCAGGACATTGCTGGTATGCACCCCGACATCGGGCGGATCGCCGGCGTACCAGGCCGCGAAGCCGCGGGCGATGGCGTTCAGGGCCGTGGTGTCGCGCAGGTCCCGACCGGTCGCCGCGACCCGGGCGATGGCGAAGGTCTGGGCGGTGTCGTCGGTCCATTCACCGGGGGCGAAATCCCCGAGTCCACCGCCGATCATCTCGGGCCGGCCGTCCAGTTCGACGGTCTCGAACTCGTAACCGGCGCCGAGCGCGTCCCCGCACGCCGCGCCGGTCAACGCCCCGATCGCGCGGTCGAGCTGGGCCTCGTCGAGCTGCATGGTCCAAGCTTACGGAACGCGCTGCGAGCGGTGTCCTTGGACGGATCGGTTCCGACTGCCGGGGGCGTGCAAACCTGTGCCCATGACCATGCGTCCCGATCATCGTGAACTCGTCGGCGAGACCGTCCGACTGACCGCGACCACCCCTGCCGATGCCCCGGAGCTGTTCGCCGCCATGGACGACCCACGGGTCTGGGAGGTCAATCCGTCGGTGGCGGCGGGGCGCCCGCGCGATGCCGAGGAATACGCCCGGGAGCTGATCTGGGATCCCGCGGTGAAGGTGCAGTACACGATCCGTGACCTGGCCGGCGGCGCGGTCGTCGGGACCACTTCGATCATGGACATCGACCTGCACAACGAGAAGGCGCACATCGGCAGCACGATGCTCAGCCCGTCGACCTGGGGTACGAGAGTGAATCCCGAGGTGAAGTACCTGCTGTTGCGCCATGTTTTCGAGGACTGCGGGTTCGGTCGGATCAAGATCCAGACGGATGCGAACAACGAGCGTTCCCAGGCGGCGATCGCCAAGCTCGGCGCCGTCCGCGAAGGGGTGATCCGGCGGGACCTGCGTCGCCATGACGGCACCTTCCGGGACACCGTGGTGTTCTCGATCCTGCGGTCCGAGTGGCCGGCGGTGCGTGAGGGACTCCGTGCGCGGTTGGCCCCGGCGGCGGGGATCCGGCGCGAGGGATGACAAGAGGCCCTGCCGGTTTCCCGGCAGGGCCTCTCGCACTTTGGTAGCGGGGACAGGATTTGAACCTGTGACCTCTGGGTTATGAGCCCAGCGAGCTACCGAGCTGCTCCACCCCGCGTCGTTGTGCTTGGAATACATTACACGCGTCGGGCCGGGATCCAAAATCGGGGTGAACCGGGGGCTTCGACCAGCCCAGCCGACGTGCGGGGCTCATCTCGACACGCGACGAGCGTCGGGTCAGTCCATGTCGGGGATGAGCTCGCGGGCGTCGGCGTAGTCCATGCCGGAGAGCTGCACCAGGTCGACCATGATCGATCGCATCTGGGCGAGCAGCACCACCGCCGACAACGACTCCGACAGCATCAGGTGGGAGCTGCGTTCGCCGAGGGCCTCCATCCGCTGCCGGATGCCGGTCGGCAGCCGCCGGGCGTACAGCTCACCGGAGCACCACTTGATGTCCTCGGCCAGGGAACCCATCAACGACAGGTACGCCTGCGGGATGGTCTCGCTGCGATAGAGCGCCACCGCACTGCGCCGGGCCAGCACCCGCAGGTTGCGGGCCATCCGGTCCAGCGGGTCGACGATCTGGGACAGGTCCTGCATGTGCGGCAGATTGCGCCGCCGGAACGGCGAATAGCGCACCACCGCCATCCCTTCCTCGACCGCATCGTTCAACCGCTCCAGGGCGCCCTCGCTGCGCCGGGCCCGGTCCAGCACCCGGTCACCGGCCTCCGGGTCGCCGTCGGTGAGCGCCTCGCGGATCGCATTCAGGGTGTCGGCGGCCTCGCTGAGCACGCCCGCCGCCAGGATCCGCGGCCGGGTCAGCGGGCCCGCCGGGGCCACCGTGGTCACCAGCAGCGCGAGCGCACAGCCGATCAGCGCGGTCAGCCACCGCCCGAACCCGGCACCCGGATTCGGCAGCAGGGTCATCACGATGATCGCCTGCACCCCAGCCTGGGTGATCATCAGATTCCGCGCACCCAGCCAGGTCGCCACCGACATGGCCAGGATCGTCACCACGATGATCTGCCACACCCCGGTGCCGAACAGATAGACGAACACGTCGCCGAAGAACACCCCGACCGCCACCCCGACGGCGATCTCCACCCCGCGGCTCAACCGCTGCCCATAGCTGGAGCCCAGGGTGACCACCGCGGCCACCGGTGCGAACACCGGCAGCGGGTCGCCGAGCAGTTTCATCGACGCCCACCAGGCCACCCCGGCGGTGATCGCGCACTGGCAGATCAGGAAGAGCCGGTTCCGCCACCGTTCGACGCGGCGGCGCTGCGAATCGCGACCCCGGCGTACCGAACGCTCGCTGAGGTCGAAAGCTCGCAGCGCCATCCGTTGCCAGGAGAACCGAACCATAACGACATCATCCCGGGTTCGCGTCGACGGGGGCGAGCACCCCGGGGGTGTGGCTACAGTGACCCCATCCGTGGGCTGGTCGGAGAAGGAGCCGTCGATGTCGCAGCGTTCCCGCAGGACGGTTCGAGTCCGTCCGCGTACCGGCGTGCTCGCCCTGCTGCTTTCCCTGCTGATGCTGCTGGCGGCCGGTTGCTCACCGAGCGAGGGTGGCGGTGGGAACGCCGAGACCAAGACCCTGCTGGTCGGTGCCACCGCCCAGCCGCCGACGATGGATCCGACCGCCAACGATGCGGCCGCGATCTCCCAGGTGATGCTCTACAACGTCTACGAGACGCTGGTGAAGGTGGACAGCCAGGGCAAGCTGCAGCCGCTGCTCGCCCAGCGCTGGGACGTCTCGCCGGACAATCTCACCTACACCTTCATCATGGATCCGTCGGCGAAGTTCGCCTCCGGGCGCCCGGTGACGGCGAAGGACGTGGTCTGGTCGATGGACCGGATCCGCTCCGGCAACGCGACCGCGACCCTGAAGCGGCAGCTCTCGCTCGTCGAACAGGCCACCGCGACCGACACCAACACCCTCACGGTCAAGCTGACCCGGCCCTCCAACATGTGGCTGTGGGACATGTCGTCGACCGCCGGGATGGTGTTCGACTCCGAGGCCGGCACCGATCTGGCCGCGCAGACCGCCGGTTCGGGGCCGTTCCAGCTCACCGAGTGGCTGCCGGGAGTGTCGGTGACGCTGGGCAAGAACACCAACTACTGGGCCACCCCGGCGCGCTTCGACGAGGTCACCTTCCGCTACTTCAGCGACCCGAACGCGATGAACGCCGCGATGCTGTCGGGGGAGCTGGACATCATCTCCAACCTGCAGGCACCGGCGGCGCTGCCGCAGTTCGAGGACCCGTCCCGGTTCACGGTCGTGGAGGGCACCACCAACGGTGAGGTGGTGCTGTCGATGAACAACCGCTCGCCGGGTCTCAGCGATCCGCGGGTCCGGCAGGCGATCCGGTACGCGATCGACAAGAAGGGACTGCGGGACACCGTCTGGGCGGGCAAGGGTCTCCTGATCGGTGCGATGGTGCCGCCCACCGATCCCTGGTACGAGGACCGCACCGGTGACTTCCCCTACGACCCGGAGAAGGCGAAGCAGCTGCTCGCCGAGGCGGGTGTGCAGAACCTGCGGCTGCGGTTGCGCTTGCCGACCCTGCCGTACGCCACCTCCGCCGGCCAGTTCGTCGCCTCCCAGCTCAAGCAGGTCGGCATCGAGGCCACCATCGACCAGCTCGAGTTCCCGGCCCGCTGGGTGGACACCGTGCTGACCAGGGGCGACTACGACATGTCGATCGTCTCCCATGTCGAGGCCCGCGACATCGTCCGCTTCGCCAACCCCGACTACTACTTCCACTACGACAATCCCGAGTTCCAGCGGCTGGTCGCCGAGGCCGACCGCGGCCCGGCCGCCGAGCAGGCGCCCAAGCTCAAGGAGGCCGCGAAGCTGATGTCCAGCGATGCCGCCGCCGACTGGCTGTTCCTGCTGCCCAATCTGGTGATCACCCGCCCGGAGATCACCGGCGTACCGCAGAACGCCACCACGCTCAGCTTCGACCTGACCACGATCGCGTCCCGCTGACCAGATGCCACCGGTCCTGAGACGAGTCCTGCTGCGGTTGGCGATCTTCGCCGTCTCGTTGGTGATCGCCTCGATCCTGATCTTCGTGCTCTGCTGGATCCTGCCCGGGGACCTGGCCCAGGTGATCCTCGGTGCGAACGCCGACCCGATGGCGGTGGAGGCGATGCGGCGGCGGCTCGGGCTGGACCAGCCGCTGTCCGAGCGCTACTGGGAATGGGTGACCGGCATGCTGCGCGGCGACTTCGGCACCTCGCTGCTCAGCCGCCGCTCGGTGTCCAGCCAGATCATCAGCAAGCTCGGGGTGACGGCCTGGCTGGTCGGGCTGGGCATGCTGGTCGCGATCCTGATCGCGGTGCCGGTGGGGATGCTCGCCGCGCTCCGCCGGCGCCACCTGGACGGGGTGATCCTGTCCGCGCTTTCCCAGCTGGGGTTGGCGATCCCGGCGTTCTGGGCCGGCATCATGGCGGTCTACCTGTTCGCGGTGAAGCTGCGCTGGCTGCCGGCGAACGGCTACGTCCCGCTCACCCAGGATCCGGCCGGCTGGGCCGCCCGGCTGGTGCTGCCGGTGCTCTCACTGGCACTGGTCCAGGCCGCGGTCCTGGCCCGCTACGTCCGCTCGGCGACCCTGGAGGTGCTCAGCGAGGACTACTACCGCACCGCGCGGGCGATCGGCTGGCGGCAGCTGCCGGCGCTGCTGCGGCACGGGTTGCGCAACGCATCGCTGTCGGTGGTCACCGTGCTCGGGCTGCAGCTGTCGACCCTGCTGGTGGGGGCGATCGTGATCGAGAACGTGTTCTCGATCCCCGGCCTGGGTTCGCAGCTGCTGACCGCCGCCTCCCAGCGCGACCTGGTGCTGGTGCAGGGCACGGTGATGCTGCTGGCCTTCGCGGTGCTGCTCATCAACACCCTGGTCGACCTGTCCTACCTGCTGCTCGATCCCCGGCTGAGGTCGAACCGATGAAGCGCGCCGGACTCTGGATCGGGACCGTACTGGTCGGGATGGTCGTGCTGACCGCGCTGGTCTCGCTGGTCTGGACCCCCTTCGACCCGACACTGGTCGACCCGTCGCTGTCGATGGCCGAACCGGGCTGGCCGCATCTGCTCGGCGCCAACTTCGTCGGCCTGGACAACCTGTCGATGCTGATGGTCGGTGCGCAGACCTGCCTGCTGGTCGGCATCATCGCGGTGGCGGTGGCCGCGCTGATCGGCGTACCGCTGGGCATCATCGCCGGGATGCTGCGCGGCTGGGGCGGTGAGGTGCTGCTGCGCGGGGTGGACATCCTGTACGCCTTCCCGGCCCTGCTGCTGGCGATCCTGCTGGCCGCCACCCTCGGTGGCTCGACCTGGACCGCGATGCTGGCGATCGGCATCGCCACCATCCCCGCCTTCACCCGGGTCACCCGGGCCGCGACGCTGTCGGTGATGAGCAGCGACTACGTGCTCGCCGCCCGGGCCGCCGGCACCACCCGGTTGGGCATCGCGCTGCGGCATGTGCTGCCCAATGTGGCCCCGGTGATCGGGGTGCAGGCCTCGGTGTCCTTCGGGATAGCGATCCTCGCCGAGGCGGCGCTCTCCTATCTGGGGTTGGGTACGCCGCCGCCCACGCCGACCTGGGGCCGGATGCTGCGGGAGGCGGTGACCTACCTGTTCACCGACCCGCTGCAGGCGCTCTGGCCGGGGCTGGCGATCGCCGGCGCGGTGCTCGGGTTCAACCTGCTCGGCGACGGCCTGCGGGATCTGCTCGACCCGCGGCTGAAGGAGGTCCGCTGATGGCGCCACTGGTGCAGGTGGCGGACCTGCGGGTCGCCTTCGCGGACAGCAGCGGCCCGGCCGGCCGGGAGGTGCTGCACGGCATCGACCTGACGATCGAGCGCGGCGCCCGGGTCGGACTGATCGGCGAATCCGGATCCGGCAAGTCGCTGACGGCGCTCGCGCTGATGGGACTGCTCCCGGAAACCGCACGGACACAGGGATCGGTGCGTTTCGACGGTCGGGAACTGCTCGGCCGCCCGGATCGGGAGGTGGCGCCGCTGCGCGGGGACCGGATGTCGATGGTCTTCCAGGAACCGATGACCGCACTCGACCCGACGATGCGGATCGGTCGGCAGGTCGCCGAGGTCTGGCAGCTGCATCGCGCCGGGCGGGGGAGCAGTGGTCGGGATCACGTGCTGCAGATCCTCCAGGAGGTCGGGCTCGATGACCCGGCCCGAATCGCGAAGTCCTTCCCGCACCAGCTCTCCGGCGGCCAGCGGCAACGGGTGGTGCTGGCGATGGCGCTGATCAACCGGCCCGAGCTGGTGATCTGCGACGAACCGACCACCGCTCTCGATGTCACCGTGCAGGCCCGGGTGCTGCGGTTGCTGGACCGATCGCTGACCGAGGTGCAGGCCGCCTGCCTGTTCATCAGCCACGACCTGGCGGTCGTCGCCCAGGTCTGCGACGAGCTGGTGGTGATGCTCGACGGATCGATCGTCGAACGGGGGCCGACCGCCGAGCTGCTCCGCGACCCGCAGCACGGTTACACCCGCGGCCTGCTCGCGACCGCGCAGCTGGACCGGGTCGAACCCGGCGCCCGGCTGCCGGTGGTCGCGGACTTCTACACCGCGGAGGCGATCGAATGAGCGACCCGGTCTTCGAGGTCGAGAACGTGAGCCGGGTGTTCACCGGCTCCGGCCGTCGCGTGACCGCGGTCGACGACGTCAGCCTGACCCTGGCCCGCGGCGAGCGGCTCGGCATCGTGGGGGAGTCCGGGTCGGGCAAATCGACGCTGATCCGGATGATGGCGGCCCTCGACCGGCCCACCTCCGGCAGCATCCGGTTGAACGGCACCGATATCGCGCTTCCCGAATCCCGGTTGGGATTCCTGCGATCGGCGGTGCAGCTGGTCTTCCAGGATCCACGCTCCTCGCTGAACCCGCGGATGCGGGTGAGCGACATCATCTCCGAACCGCTGCGCTCCCCGTTGCTGCGCGGCCGCGAGGATGTACCGACCGACCGGCCGGCCCGGGTCCGGGAGGTGCTCGATGCGGTCGGCCTGCCCGCCGATTCGGGGCGCCGTTATCCGCATGAGTTCTCCGGCGGGCAGCGGCAGCGGATCGCGATCGCCCGGGCACTGGCGCCCAACCCGCAGGTGCTGATCGCCGACGAGGCGGTCTCCGCCCTCGATGTCTCGGTACGGGCGCAGGTGCTGAACCTGCTCAACGACCTGGTGACCGGCTTCGGGCTGACCCTGGTCTTCGTCAGCCACGACCTGATGGTGGTCCGGCACATCTGCGATTCGGTCCTGGTGCTGCGCTCGGGTCGGGTCGTCGAACGCGGCCCGACCATGCAGGTGTACGCCGACCCGCAGGCCGAGTACACCCGCGAGCTGCTCGCCGCGGTACCCCGATTGCCCGAGTGAGCTTCAGATGCCGCCGAGGGAGGCGAAGGCGCCGATGAAGCCACCGATCCAGATGATCCCGAGCCCGAGCACCGCGATCAGCACACCGCGGCGCCGGCCCGCGGATTCGGGCGGGTTGACGTAGGCCAGGCGTACCCCGACGATCGCCGGGGCGAGCCCGAGGACCAGCGCGACGATCCCGATCAGCATCCCGGAGTTCACCCGGTCAGCGTAGCGGGGTGACACCGTTCGCCGGCTGGACCCGGGCCGCGAATTCGAGGATTGCGCCTAGACTCACCGCTCGTGAAAGCACTCCTGCTCGAGAACATCCACAGCGACGCCGTCGAGATCCTGCAGTCCCGCGGATTCGATGTCGAGGTGCGTTCCGGCGCCCTCGATGAGGACGAGCTGATCCGCTCGCTGCCCGGGGTGAACGTGCTCGGCATCCGCTCCAAGACCCAGGTCACCGAGCGGGTGCTCAAGGAGGCCGATCAGCTGGAGACCATCGGCGCGTTCTGCATCGGCACCAACCAGATCGATCTGAGCAGCGCCGCCGAACGCGGTGTCGCGGTCTTCAACGCGCCGTTCTCCAACACCCGCAGCGTGGTCGAGCTGGCGATCGCCGAGATCATCGCGATGGCCCGGCACCTGACCGACAAGAACGCGGCCCTGCACAACGGTGTCTGGGACAAGTCCGCCAAGGGCGCCCACGAGGTCCGCGGCCGGACCCTGGGCATCGTCGGCTACGGCAACATCGGCTCCCAGCTCTCGGTCGTCGCCGAATCGCTGGGCCTGCAGGTCTACTTCTATGACATCGTGGACCGGCTCGCCCTCGGCAACGCCCGCCGCTGCGGCAGCCTGGAGGAACTGCTCAGCAAGGTCGAGACCGTGTCGCTGCACGTCGACGGCCGGGCCGGCAACGGCGGCTTCTTCGGTGCCGAACAGTTCGCGATGATGCGGCCCCGTTCGCTGTTCCTCAATCTGAGCCGCGGGTTCGTGGTGGACCACGAGTCGCTGCGCGACAACCTGCTGTCCGGGCACATCGCCGGTGCCGCGGTCGATGTGTTCCCCGCCGAGCCGAAGGCGGCCGGTGACGCGTTCACCTCGGTGCTGCAGGGCATCCCGAACGTCATCCTCACCCCGCACGTCGGCGGCTCCACCGAGGAGGCCCAGCAGGACATCGGCCACTTCGTCGCCGGCAAGCTCTCCGACTTCGCCGACCTGGGCGCGACCACGATGTCGGTCAACCTGCCCCAGGTCCAGCTCGACGAGACCGCTGGCGGCGTACGCCTGCTGCACCTGCACCACAACGTGCCCGGCGTGCTCGCCAAGCTGAACCAGGTGATCGCCGACCACGAGGTGAACATCGACCGGCAGACGCTGTCGACCCGCGGACCGCTGGGTTATGTGCTGACCGACGTCAGCGGTGCCCGGGTGGCCGAACTCGCCGACGCGCTGCGCAACCAGCCCGAAACCGTGCGACTGAAGGTGGTGGAACGCCGATGACCCGACTCGGCGAGCTGGAGGTCTCCGCGATCGGCTTCGGCGCCATGGCGGTCTCCAACATCTACGGCGACATCAGCGACGAGCAGGCGCGGGCCACCGTGAACGCCTGTATCGACGCCGGGATCACCTTCCTCGACACCGCCGACGTCTACGGCAGCCCGCGCGACGGCGCCGAGGGCCCGGCCGGCACGAACGAGGAGATGCTCGCACCGCTGCTGGCCGAACGCCGCGACGAGGTGCAACTCGCCACCAAGTTCGGGATCACCGCGATCCGCACCGGGGAGGCCGGCAAGGCCAAGCGCACCGACGGCCGGCCGGAATACGTCCGCAGCGCCTGCGAGGCCTCGCTGCGTCGGCTCGGGGTGGAGACCATCGACCTCTACTATCTGCATCGCCCCGACCACGACGTGCCGATCGCCGAGACCGTCGGCGCGATGGCCGACCTGGTCTCCCAGGGCAAGGTGCGCCAGCTCGGGCTCTCCGAGGTGACCGCCGAGGAGCTGCGCAGCGCCCACGCCACCCACCCGATCGCCGCGGTGCAGTCGGAGTGGAGCGTCTGGTCCCGCGACGTCGAGGCCCGGGTGCTGCCCACCTGCGCCGAACTCGGCATCGGCTTCGTGCCCTACAGCCCGCTGGGCCGCGGTTTCCTCACCGGTACGCTGACCCGCGACGACGTGGCCGGCGACTTCCGCGGCCAGACCGAGCGGATGGGTGAGGGCTGGGACGACAACCAGCGGGCGCTCGCGATCGTCACCGAGGTCGCCGAACAGGTCGATGCGACCAACGCCCAGGTGGTGCTCGCCTGGCTGCTCGCCAAGGGTGACCAGTTCGGCGTGGCGACGGTGCCGATCCCCGGCTCCCGCCGGCCGGAGCGGATGATCGAGAACCTGGGCTGTGTCGATGTCCGGCTGTCGGCCGAGCAGTTCGACCGGCTCGATCAGATCGCCGGCGCCGTCCGCGGAGACCGCAACATCACCGGCGACCCGAAGTGGATCAGCTCCGGGCGGGAGTGATCAGTTCTCGGGGCGGTCGCGTTCGGCGTTCGGGTCGACCGCGTCGCCGGCGAGCAGCTGGCGTACCACCACATCGTGCAGCAGGCCGTTGGTGGCGACCGCGCCGGGACCGTGCGGGCCGGGATCCCCACCCACACTGGTGAACCGGCCACCGGCCTCGGTGACCACGATGTCGCAGGCGGCCATGTCGTGCAGCGCCAGCTCCGGTTCGCAGGCGACGTCGACCGCACCCTCGGCGACCAGCATGTAGGACCAGAAGTCGCCGTACGCCCGGGACCGCCAGACGGTCCGCATCAGGTCGACGAAGTGTTGCCCCCAGCCGGCGGAAACCCAACCGTGCAAGGAGGAATAGGACAGCGACGCGTCGGCGATCGCGGCCACCTGGGAGACCTGGAGCGGTTTCGCCTGGGCCAGTGACTTGCCGGCATAGGCACCGTTGCCCTTCGAGGCCCACCAGCGCCGGCCGAGTGCGGGGGCGGAGACCACCCCGGCGACCACCTCGTCACCGACCATCAGCCCGATCAGGGTGGCCCAGACCGGTACCCCGCGGACGAAGTTCGAGGTGCCGTCGATCGGGTCGATGACCCAGCGCCGCGGCCCGTGGCCGGTGTCGTCCAGCTCCTCACCGTGCACCGCATCCCTGGGCCGGGCCCGGGACAGCGTCTTGCGCAGCACCTCTTCCACCGCCACGTCGGCGTCGGTGACGTGCGACAGGTCCGGTTTGGCGGAGACCTTGAGATCCTGCGCCTTGAACCGGTCCATGGTGATCGAGTCGGCGTTGTCGGCCATCAGGTGGGCCAGGCGGACATCGTCGGTGTAGTCGGCGGTGTTGGCAGGCATGGGGGCGAATCTATCCTCACTCGTAGGGCAGGGCGCGCGCGGCGACCATCCGCCGGAACGAGTCGACCCGGGCCCGCGGGAGCTCACCGGCCTGCACGGCGGCATCCAGCCCGCAGTCGACGGCGTCGAAGCCGTGCTCGCAACCCCGCGGACAGTCGGCGGTGAACTCGAGCAGATCCGGGAAAGCCTTGATCACATCGGCGGGGGTGACATGGCTGAGCCCGAAGGACCGCACCCCGGGCGTGTCGATCACCCAGCCGCCGGGCTCCCCGTCGGCGAGTTCGGGCAACCGCAGCGCGATCGCCGAGGTGGAGGTGTGCCGGCCCCGGCCGGTGACCTCGTTGACGACGCCGACGGCCCGATCCAGACCGGGGATCAGCGCGTTCACCAGGGTCGACTTGCCCACCCCCGAATGCCCGATGAACACCGAGATCCGTTCGCTCAGCAGCTCCCGCAGCGCGCTCAGGTCGGCACCCGGTTCGGAGACGACGATCGGCACACCGAGGGGGGTGTACGCCGCCAGCAGGTCGTCCGGCGGGGCCAGGTCGGCCTTGGTCAGGCAGAGCAGCGGCTCCAGCCCGGCGTCGTAACCCGCGACCAGGATCCGGTCGATCATCCCGGTCCGCGGCGGTGGGTCGGCCAGCGCGGTGACGATCACCAGCTGGTCGGCATTGGCCACGATCGGGCGCTCATAGGGATCGTCGTCATCGGCGGTACGCCGCAGCACGGTGTCGCGTTCGGTGACCTCGACGATCCGGGCCAGGCTGCCGTCCGCCCCGGACAGATCCCCGACCAGGCGTACCCGGTCGCCGACGATCACCGAGCGACGGCCGAGGTTGCGCGCCTTCATCGCCGTCACCGGGACCGCATCGGGCCCCGGTTGGTCCGCCTCGTCGAGCAGCAGGCAGCGGTAACGGCCGCGATCGATGGTCATCACCATGCCCAACGCGGCGGCGGAATAGTCGGGACGGTCCTTGGTCCGCGGCCGGCTCCGGCGGCGGGGGCGATCGAAACCGGCGTGGTCGTCGGAGTGGATCCCGCCCCGACGGATCACGCCTGGACCCCGCCGGTGGACCCGTTCCCGCGCTCGGACCACTCGTCGGAGTCGTCGAGCATCTTCGTCCACAGCATCGGGAACTCCGGCAGCGTCTTGGCGGTGCACCCGACATCGTCGAGGGTGATGTCGTCGACCAGCAGGCCGAGCAGCGCACCGGCGTGCGCCATCCGGTGGTCGGCATAGGTCCGCCACTCCCCACCGTGCAGCACCCGCGGGTGGATCACCAGTCCGTCGTGGGTCTGCCGGGTGTGCGAACCGAGCCGGTTCAGCTCGGTCTCCAGGGCGGCGAGCCGGTCGGTCTCGTGGCCGCGGATGTGCGCGACGCCCCGCAGATGCGAGGTGTCCCGGGCGACCGAGGCCAGGGCGGCGACGACCGGGGTCAGCTCGGAGGCGGCCGACAGGTCCAGATCGACACCCCGCAACCGGTCCTGGCCGCGTACCACCAGGGCCCCGTCGCGGCGCTCCACGCTGGCCCCGAAGGCCTCGAACACCTCACGGGCCAGATCCCCGGGCTGGTTGGTCCGCTCCGGCCAGTCGAGCACCCGCACCTCACCGGCGGTGATCACCGCGGCGGCCAGGAAGGCGGCGGCATTGGTCAGGTCCGGCTCGATCGTGGCGTCCCGGGCCGCGATCGGCCCCGGCTGCACGATCCAGCGGTCGGTGCCCTGCTGCTCGATCCGGACGCCGCGCTCGCGCAGCATCTGCACCGTCATCTCGATGTGCGGTCGGCTGGGCAGGGTGGCGCCGATGTGACGCACGTCCAGCCCGCGGGCGAAGCGGGCGCCGACCAGCAGCAGTGCGGACAGATACTGGCTGGAGCTGGAGGAGTCCACCAGCACCGGCCCGCCGGGCAGGTCGGGCCGACCGGTGACGGTGAACGGCAGGTGCTGGGTGTCGGCCGGGTCGATCTCGGCGCCGATGTCGGAGAGCGCGTCCAGCAGCGGGCCCATCGGCCGCTTGGTCGCCTCGGCGTCGCCACGGAAGCCCACGGTTCCCGGTGCCAGGGCGGCGATCGGCGGCAGGAAGCGCATCACCGTGCCGGCCAGGCCGCAGTCGATGTCCCCGCCGGCGCTGAAGCCGTCGGCCGGGGGAGTGATCCGCCAGCTGGGCCCGCTGTCGTCGATGTCGACGCCGAGGGTGCGCAGGCCGTCGCGCATCAACCGGGTGTCCCGGGCGTCCAGGCCACCGGTGATGGTGCTCGGACCGTCGGCCAGCGCGGCCAGCACCAGGGCCCGATTGGTCTCGGACTTCGAACCCGGTACCCGGACGGTGGCGTGCACCGGTTCGGCGGCGATCGGGGCGGGCCAGGGACCGGTGTCCGCGGCGCGACGCGGCGGCGCCGACCGCGCGGGGCGGTCGGCGCCGGAGAGGTCGGAATGCGAGGGCGTGCTCATCGGAGGTCGTCCGGCAGTCAGGAGGAGATCTCCTTGACCCGCTTCTTGGCGTCCTTGCGGGCGCGCTTCAGCCGCTTGCGGGCCTCGCGCTTGGACACTTCGGCGTCCTTCTCCAACTGCGCCCGTGCCTTCTCCACCCGGCGGCCGATCCGGTTGGCCTGGTCCTGGGCGCGCCAGGCGATGCTCGGCTGCCCCTCGGTGTCACCGGCGGCGACCAGTGCGCCACCGACCAGCGCCAGGTTCTTCAGCAGTTCGTTGCGGGCGGCCGCCTTCTGCTCGAGGCTGGCACCCTGGCCCGCGCCACCGCTCATCAGCTGCGGCACCATCGAGGCGGCCAGCAGGCCGGCACCGAGGCGGCGGCCCTTGCCGAAGATCAGGCCGAGTCCACCGGCGACCTGGAGGCCACCGGAGATCCGGGCCAGGCTGGCGGTGTCGGTGGGGATGGCGGTGGCCACCTCGGCCGGCGCCACCTTCTTGGCCAGCGGCACCACCTTGCTGGCGAACTTCTCCTGCTCCGCCGCATAGGGCGTGGGGTCCTTGAGGGCCTTGGCTCCATTGACCACGAAGTAGCCGGCGAGCATGGTCCTGGCGAGCGCGCGCATCAGAGTCATAGGCCTATGTCTACCGTGTCGGGTTTGGCTTGGAAAGGCCGGGGGGTCCCCTCGGGTCCCGCGGGCATCGTTGGACCACTGGTCGTAGATTGGCTGGCATGTGTGGGCGCTACGCGGCCTCGGCCGATGAGGCCGAGCTGGTGGAGGAATTCGACATCGACGAGGTGGCCGGTGAGCTGCCCGCGGCCAGCTGGAACATCGCCCCGACCGACCCGGTCGCGGCCATCGTGCAGCGGGTCTCCAAGGATGACGGGGAGAGCCGGCGCAAGCTGGTGCCGCTGCGCTGGGGGCTGGTGCCGTCCTGGTCGAAGGACCCGAAGGGCGGCGCCCGGATGATCAACGCCCGCGCCGAGACCGTGGCCGAGAAGCCGTCGTTCCGCAAGGCCTTCGCGGCCCGGCGCTGCCTGCTGCCGGCCGATGGCTACTACGAGTGGTACGCCACCGAGGCGCCGCCCGGTGGCAAACCTGGCAAGCAGCCGTATTTCATCCACCGCGGTGACGGCGGCCGGCTGGTGATGGCCGGGATCTATGAGTTCTGGCGCGACGACTCCCGGCCCTCCGGTGACCCGGACGCCTGGTTGAGCACCTGTTCGATCATCACCACCAGCGCCACCGACGCGTTGGGCCACCTGCACGACCGGATGCCGATGGTGATCGCCCGGGAGGCCTGGGACGACTGGCTCGATCCCGGGCTCACCGACCCGGCGGCGGCCCAGGAGCTGCTGCGGGTCACCGATGCCGAGCTGCTGGCGGCGTACCCGGTCGCGAAGGCGGTCGGCAACATCCGCAACAACTCACCCGAACTCGTCGAGCCGGTCGAGGCGCCGTGATCGTCGACCTGGAGACCCCGCTCGGCCCCTCCCGGATGTACGCCGCAGCGCCCACCGCGGGCGATCCGCGGGCGGTGCTGCTGCTCGGCCACGGCGCCGGCGGGGGAGTCGACGCCCCCGACCTGGTCGCGCTGACCGCACTGGGTGAGCAGGGCATCGCGGTGCTCCGCTTCGAGCAGCCGTGGCGGACCGCCGGCCGGAAGATCGCGCCCGCCCCGGCCCGGCTGGACGAGGGCTGGGCGCCCGCGGTGGCGTACGCCGAGCAGACCCATCCGGGGCTGCCGCTGTTCGTCGGCGGCCGCAGCGCCGGGGCGCGGGTCGCGGTCCGCTGGGCGGCAGCGCACCCGGTCGCCGGGGTGGTCGCGCTGTCGTTCCCACTGCACCCACCGGGGAAACCGGAGAAGTCCCGTGCTCCCGAATTGCTCGGCGCCACCGCCCCGGTGCTGGTGCTGCAGGGCGAGCGCGACCCCTTCGGCACCCCCGCGGAGGTCGCGGCCGTCGTCGACGAGGCGGGTGCCGACCAGATCCGCGTCGTGGTGGTCCCGAACTGCGCGCACGAACTGAAACCACCGGCCCGGGCGGCCAGCACACCCGAGCAGATCGCGGCGGTGCTGACCTCCGATGTCACCGACTTCGTCGACCGGATCGTCGGCGGGCGGGGGAGAGCCGGGGAATAACCGTCGGCCCGGTCCCGTTGTGCCGGGTGATGACGAGCACAACTTTCCCGGCACCGGTACTGTCATACGTGATGACACTGCCGAGCGATGAACTGCGCGACCCGGAACTCGATCTGTCGACCGAGACCGAGGCCGAGCGCTCCGCGCGCTTCGAGCGGGACGCTCTGGGGCATCTGGACCAGCTCTACGGCGCGGCGCTGCGGATGACCCGCAACCCCTCCGACGCCGAGGACCTGGTGCAGGAGACCTACGCCAAGGCGTACCAGTCCTTCCACCAGTACACGCCGGGTACCAACCTGAAGGCGTGGCTCTACCGGATCCTCACCAACACCTACATCAACAGCTACCGCAAGGCGCAGCGCTCGCCGAAGATCTCCGACGGTGAATCCGTCGAGGACTGGCAGCTCGCGCGCGCCGAGTCGCACAGCTCCACCGGGCTGCGCTCCGCCGAGATGGAGGCGCTGGACCGGATGCCGGATTCGGCCGTCACCGACGCGCTGAACAACCTCTCCGACGACTTCCGGACCGCGGTCTATCTGGCCGATGTGGACGGCTTCGCCTACAAGGAGATCGCCGAGATCATGGGTACGCCGATCGGGACCGTGATGTCCCGGCTGAACCGCGGCCGCGCCCAGCTGCGCAAGGCCCTGTCCGATTACGCCCGGGATCACGGGATGCTGCCCCAGGACGCATCGTGACGCCCCGCGAGCCGCAGGATCCCGGACCCGAGCTGGATGGCCCCGAGTTGGACGGTGCCGACGCCGAGGAATTGCGTCGGCTCGCCGAGCAGGACTGCTCGGTGGTGCTGCAGCGGGTCACCGCCTTCCTGGACCACGAGCTCGACGGTGCGTCCACCGAGGTGATCCGGTTGCATCTGGAGGCCTGTGAGCGCTGTGTCGAGGACTTCGACGCCGAGCACGCGATCAAGCAGCTGGTGAACCGCTGCTGCCCCGAGGAGAAGGCGCCCCAGCAGCTGCGGGTGAGCATCATGACCTCGATCACCACGTGGCGTCGCGGCTGACGGCGTCGGGGCTGAGTGCATCGGGGCTGGCGATTCCGCGATCCGGGTCCGGACGCGATAGGGTTACCTGTCGATCATCACAGACAGCAGGAGGCTGACATGGGCAAGACCGGCCGCAAGCGCCGCGCGCGTCGCAAGAAGGGCGCGAACCACGGCAAGCGCCCCAACGCCTGAGCACACGCTCAACCACCGAGCCCGGGTCATCGACCCGGGCTCGCGGCGTCTTGTGACCAGTGAGTAGGTTGGTGCCCATGCCGCTGCTGTCCACCCTGGTCCGCGATCACACCGACATCGGGCCGGAGGACGAGGAGTTCCTCACCCGGCTCGTCGCGGAGTGGCATCTGCTCGCCGATCTGTCCTTCTCCGATCTGGTGCTCTGGATCCCCGACACCGATCCCAACATCTTCTGGGCCGCCGCCCAGGTCCGCCCGGCGACCGGCCCCACCGCGCTGGAGTTCGACGTCGCCGGCGACGAGATCGCTTACCTGCCCGAACACGGGGTGCCGGAGGCGTACCTCACCGGAACCGAGGTGGAGACCTCGGAGAACAAACTGCAGGCCGGGATACCGGTCGATGTGCACGCCGTGCCGATCCATCGCGACGGCAAGGTGCTGGCGGTGATCGAGCGGCACACCAACCAGATGGGGGTCCGTGCGCCCGGTGCGCTGGAGGACAACTATCTGGAGATGGCCGAGGTCCTCACCGAGATGGTCTCGCGCGGGGAATACCCGACGGGTACGCCGAGCGACATGGTCTTCAGCCCGCGGGTCGGTGACGGGGTGTACCGGCTGGACAAGAATCGCAACGTCGCCTACGCCACCCCGAACGCGATCACCGCGCTGCGTCGCCTGGGTCTGGATTCCTATCCCGAGGACGAGCACCTGCCCTCGCTGCTGCGCGGCCTGGCCGAGGCCGCCGGGGGCAGCGCACCGGCCGATGAGGCGTACTTCACCACCGAGATCTCCGAGGTGGAGGCGATCGCCGGGAATGTGACGATCCGGCTGCGGCTGGTGCCGCTGCGCGGTGAGGACGGTTCGGACGAGCTGATCGTGCTCTGTCGCGACATCACCGAGATCAGCCTGCGGGAGCGTCAGCTGGTCACCAAGGACGCCACCATCCGGGAGATCCACCATCGGGTGAAGAACAACCTGCAGACGGTGGCCGCGCTGCTGCGGATGCAGGCCCGTCGCTCGCCCGAGGCGCGGGTCGCGCTGACCGAGGCGATGTCGCGGGTGGCCGCGATCGCGGTGGTGCACGAGACGCTCTCCCAGACCTTCGACGAATCGGTGCCCTTCGACGATGTGGCCGACCGGGTGCTGCAGATGGTCGGCGCGGTGGCGACCCAGCACGATCACCCCGAGGGGGTGCGGGCGCGCCGCGAGGGCAGCTTCGGCATGGTCCCGGCCCCGGTCGCGACCGCGCTCTCGCTGGTGGTCACCGAACTCTGCCAGAACGCCATCGAGCATGGGTTGAGCGGCTCCAGCGGCGGGACGGTCACGGTCCGCCCGCGCACCGATGCGGGCTGGCTCGAGGTCGAGGTCGTCGACGACGGGACGGGGCTGCCGGAGGACTTCCAGCTGGCCACCTCGCGGAGCCTGGGGTTGAGCATCGTCTCGACCCTGGTCCGCGACCTGGGCGGCACCTTCGAGCTGATGAACAATCCGGACGCGCCGGGATCGCTGGCCCGGGTCCGGCTGCCGATGGCGAACGACTCCTGATCGAGCCCCGGGACACGATGAGCCCCGGGACACGATGAGCCCCGGAACACGATGAGCCCCGGGGATCCATCCCCGGGGCTCCGTGCTTCTTCGTGCTGATCGATCGCCAGGCGATCTCAGGCGTGTCCGATTCGTGCGCTCACGCGCTGCGGATTCTGGACCGAGCGGCGCGGCGCTTCATCGCGCGACGCTCGTCCTCGGACAGGCCGCCCCACACACCGTGGTCCTGGCCCGCCTCCAGTGCCCACTGCAGGCACTGCTCTCGCACCGTGCACCGCTTGCACACCTGCTTGGCCTCTTCGATCTGCAGCAGCGCGGGTCCGGTGTTTCCGATCGGGAAGAAGAGTTCGGGATCCTCGTCCAGACAGGCTGCCTCATGGCGCCAATCCATGCCTTGGTCCCCTCCTCTCAGGTTTCGGGCCCACGTCTCCGGATCGCGGCGCTGCGGGGGAAGCTGGGGCCCTGCTCATTGTGACCTGACAAGACTGGCAAGTAAGTCCGATGAAAACAAGATCTTGACAGGTCGGTTTGCTCACACTAATCGGCTCTGACTGCGTGGGTTACCCGGTTCGGCGGTCGATCAGACGGGGGTACGCCGGTAGTCTGGGCCGGTGCCCGAAACACCCGAGACGACCGCCCCCGCCGCGAGCCGGCCGCGCACCCTGATCGTGGCCGCGCTGATCCTGCTGCTGGAGGGGTTGGTCTGTGTGGTCCTCGGCGTGCTGGATGCGTTCAACGTCCGCGGGAACCGGCCGGTGGTCGGGGTCGGTGGGGCGATCATCCTGATCGGCTACGGCCTCGCCCTGGGTGGGTTGCTGGCCGGCGGGCTGCTGCGGATGCGGACCTGGAGCCGGGGGCCGGTGGTGGCCACCCAGCTGATCAACCTGCCGATCGCGTGGTCCTTCTTCGGTGGTGCGACCTGGCCGATCGCGGTGGCGCTGGGTGCCGCCTCGATCGTGGTGATCGGCTGCGTGCTGCATCCGGCCAGCACCCGGGTGCTGGTCCGCGACGCCGCGGACTGAGGCGGAACGGGCCGGCCGCCGGGTCAGGCGTCGTCGGCGTCCACGCCCTGGCGCACCCGGGTCAGGAAATCCCTGGTGCGCTGCTGCTGCGGATCGCCGAGCACCTGCTGCGGCGTACCCGACTCGACCACCTGACCGTCGGCCATGAACACCACCCGGTCGGCGACCTCGCGGGCGAACTCCATCTCGTGGGTGACCACGATCATCGTCATGCCCTGGGCGGCCAGCTGCTTCATCACCGACAGCACCTCGCCCACCAGTTCGGGGTCGAGCGCACTGGTCGGCTCGTCGAAGAGCATCAACCGCGGTTCCATCGCCAGCGCCCGGGCGATCGCGACCCGCTGTTGCTGGCCGCCGGAGAGCTGGGAGGGATAGTAGTCGGCCCGGTCGGCCAGCCCGACCCGATCGAGCAACTCCGTCGCCCGGGTCCGCGCCTGCTGCCTGCCGATGCCCTTGACGTGGATCGGGGCCTCCATCACGTTGCCGATCGCGGTGAGGTGCGGGAACAGGTTGAACCGCTGGAAGACCATCCCGATCTCGGCGCGCTGCCGGGCGATGTCCCGGACGTGGCGGCGATGCAGCCTGCCGTTCTTCTCGGTGATCCCGATCAGCTCGCCGTCGACCCAGATCCGGCCACCGGTGAGGATCTCCATCTGGTTGATCAACCGCAGGAAGGTGGTCTTGCCCGAACCGCTGGGGCCGAGCAGGCAGACCACCTCACCGGAGTGCACCTCCAGGTCGATGCCCTTGAGCACCTCGTTGTCGCCGAAGAACTTGGTGGCGTTCAGCGCCCGGACCAGCGGCTGCGCGGTGGCGGCGGTGTCGCTCAATGGTCGGCTCCCATCATCAACCGGCGCTGGGTGTCGGCCTCGCCGCCGAAGCCGCGGCCGAAGTGGCGTTCCAGCCAGGCCTGCCCGACCATCAGCACGCTGGTCGCGATCAGATAGTAGAGGGTGGCCGAGATCAGCACGGGGAAGGTCTGATAGGTCCGCGACCCGATCGCTCTGAGCTGGAAGAACAGCTCGGTGGACAACGGGATCGCCAGCAGCAGCGAGGTGTCCTTGAGCATCGCGATGGTCTCGTTGCCGGTCGGCGGCACGATCACCCGCATCGCCTGCGGCAGGATGATCCGCCACATCGCCTTGCCGGGGCTCATCCCGAGGGCCTCGGCGGCCTCGGACTGGCCCTTGTCGACCGAGAGGATGCCGGCGCGGGCGATCTCGGCCATGTACGCCGCCTCGGAGGCCGCCATCCCGATCACCGCACCGGCGAAGCCGGCGAAGATCGCGTTCGCATCGAGGGTGAGGAAGCGCCAGCTGGTGCCCTCGGGCAACCCCAGCCACGAGATGATCTTCCAGTCGAAGGGGACACCGAAGGCGAGGCCCTGCTGGAAGACGATGCCGAGGGCGCCCATGATGGTCAGCAGCACATAGCGGGGGACGGCCCGGAAGAACCAGGTGTAGGCCCAGGAAACCGCTTTGAGGATGGGATTGTCGCTGAGCCGCATCACCGCCAGCACGACCCCGCCGAGCACCCCGAAGAACATGCTGAACACGGTGACCAGCAGGGTGCCCTTGATGAACCCCTCGATGACCGGCTTCTGGTTCATCGCCTCGGCGATGAAGGGCCAGTCGAAGGCCGGGTTGAACAGCACCATGTTGAGGAACATCAGCGCCAGCACCGCGATCACCGCGACCGCCACCCAGCGCCACGGGTGGCGTACCGGGACGGCGTCGATGCGACCGGGGCGCTCGGCGGTGTCGGCTGCCTCGCGGGTATCGGGGACCTGGCTGCTCATCGCGCCCTGCCTCAGGAGGCGGCCGGGTTCACCTGGAAGGAGCTGATCGCGCCGTTCTCGGTGCCCCACTTCTGCAGCGCGCGCTCGTAGCTGCCGTCGGCCTTGGCCTTGGTGAGCGCCTCGGCGATCGCATTGGCGAAGTCGGTCTGATCCTTCGGCACCACGATGCCGTAGGGGGCGGCGTCGTAGATCTCACCGAGCGGGGCGAGCTTGCCCTGGGACTGCTTGGCGGCGTACGCCACCACCGGCGAGTCGGCGAGCATCGCGTCGGCGCGGCCGGAGACGACGGCGGCGGTGGCCTGGTCCTGGCCGTCGAACTGCAGCACGTTGATCTTGTTCGCGCCGCACTTCTCCTGCCGCACGGGCAGATCGTCCTGGTCCTGGGTGGTACCGGTCTGGACCGCGACGGTCTTGCCGCAGGCGTTCTCCGGGTCGACCTGCTTGGGGTTGCCCTGGGCGGTGGCCCACTGGGTGCCGGCGTTGAAGTAGCTCACCATGTTGACCTGCTCGAGCCGCTTGTCGGTGATGGTGAACGAGGAGATGCCCAGGTCGTACTTCTTGCCCTGGACACCGGTGATGATGGTGTCGAAGCCGGCCGGCTGGTATTCGACGGTGACGCCGAAGCGGGCGGCGACGGTGTTCAGCACGTCGATGTCGGCGCCGATCACGGTCTTGCCGTCGGCGTCCAGGAATTCGTTGGGCGCGTAGGTGGCGTCGGTACCGACGACGATCTTCTTGTCGGCCTTGATCTTCTCCGGGAGTTTGGCGGCCAGTGCCTGGTCGACCTGGACGGGTTCCTGGGTGCCGCCGGCCGGGGTGGCGGCGCCGCCGGCGCCGCTGCCACCGCTGAGCGAGGTGGATCCGCAGGCGGCCATGGTCAGGGTGAGCGTGGCGAATGCGGCCGTGGTGGCCAGGGAACGAGTGCGCATGGTCAACTCCAGGGGTTGGAACAGGTGGGCAATATTTCCACTACGGCGGGGTCTGGGGAAATCACGATGCCGAATCGTTGTCCAATCGGTGTGCACCGGCGGCCGGTTCGGCGGTGAACCACTCGGGTGCGCCGAAGCCGTTGGTGGCGAATGCGGCGGCGATCTGGCGGGCGATCGGCTCGGCCCTGCCGGTGGGGCAGAGCGCGATGATGCAGCCACCGAATCCGCCGCCGGTCATCCGCGCGCCGAGCGCGCCCGCGCTGCGGGCGGTCTCGACGGCCAGGTCGACGGTGGGCACGGTGATCTCGAAGTCGTCACGCATCGAGGCGTGCGAGGCGTCCAGTGCGGGTGCGATCTCGGCGACCCGGCCGGCGCGCAGCAGATCGGCGACCGCGAGCACCCGGGCGTTCTCGGTGACCACGTGCCGGGCGCGGCGCAGCAGCAGGTCACCGTCGGGCTGGTCGGTGAGGGCGGCGAGGGCGGTGACGTCGGTGATGTCGCGCAGGGCGGGTACGCCGAGGGCGGCGGCGGCCTGTTCGCAGGAGCGGCGGCGTTCGGCGTACGCGGAGTCGACCAGGGAATGCGGGGTGCGGGTGTCCAGGACCAGCAGCTCCAGGTCGGCGGCCGGGAGATCGAGGGGGACCTGTTCGGTGCCCAGGTCGCGGCAGTCCAGCAGCAGGGCGTGGCCGGCGGTGCAGAGCGTGGAGGCGGCCTGGTCCATGAAGCCGGTGGGGGCGCCGACGTAGTCGTTCTCGGCCTGCCGGGCGGTCTGGGCGCGCTGCATCGGGGCCAGGTCCAGTTCGCAGAGGTCGGCGACCGCGGCGACGGTGGCGCAGCAGATGGCGGCGGAGGAGGAGAGGCCGGCGCCGACCGGCAGGTTGGAGTCGAAGACCAGGTCCAGGCCGCGGAGCGGGAGGTCCTGCTGCCGCAGTGCCCAGAGCACACCGGCGGGATAGGCGTACCAGCCCGGGAAGGTGTCGGGGACCGGGCCGCCGAGGTCGGCCAGGGTGAGGTGAGCGCCGTCGGCCTCGCTGGTGGAGGCGAAGGTGACCCGGTCGTCGTCGCGGAGCCGGGCGGCGACCCGGATGCCGAGGGGGAGGGCGAAGGGGAGCACGAAGCCGTCGTTGTAGTCGGTGTGCTCACCGATCAGGTTGACCCGCCCGGGGGCGAACCAGTGACCGTCGGCGGCGGGCAGGTCGAACGTGGGCACAGGCGAAGGTCCTTTCGGTAGGGTCCCCATCATGCCGTTGCGCCGCCGTGATGTCGTCGTCACCGCGCTCGGGATCCTTGATCAGTACGGGTTGGCCGATCTGACGATGCGCCGGATCGCGGGGGCGTTGGACGTGCAGGCGGGCGCGCTCTATCACCATGTGGCGAACAAGCAGACGCTGCTGGCTGCCCTGGCCGATGAGATCCTCGCCGGGTTGCCGGGGCCGACCGGTACGCCGGGGGAGATCGTCACGGTCTGGGCGGATGCCTTCCGGGCGGCACTGCTGGCACACCGCGATGGGGCGGAGCTGGTGGCGTCGGTGCTGAGCATGCGGTTGGCGCAGACCTCGCCGGTGGATCATCTGGCGGGATTGCTGGCGGGATCACCGGCGGATGCGGATGTGGATGCTCGCGTGGTGGCGGCGACGGTGGTGCACCTGGTCCTCGGCCATGTGATCGACGAGCAGGGTCATGCGCAACTGGTCGAGCTCGGGGTGGTGGCGCCGGACGCCTCGGATCCCGATGCGACCTTCGCGGGCGGGGTACGCCTGTTGGTCGCCGGCCTCTGACGTCCCGTCGGCTGAGCGAGGACCCTTCCATGGTCATCGAGTAGGTCGCGCAGCGACCGTGTCGAGATGACCCCCGTTCCTGAGCCGCGTCAAAATGGTAGGGGCTCGGCGGATTCGCTGCCACGGTGGGGAATCAGGGCAGGCTGGTGCTCCGGGTGAACCGGCCTCTTCGCCTTCTTCTTCGCCCTCTTCTGTTTCGTTGCGTTGGCCTGGTCGCGGGCAGCTTGGCGTAGGTCTCGGAGGCGTTGTGCTTTGCGGGCGCGGCGGATTCGCTCGCGTTCGCGAGCTTCGTCGGCGGCCTGTTCGGCTTCGGCCTGTTCCTTCTCCAACTGGGTCTGCCCGTTGCACAGGGTCTCCCGAAGCAGCTTTTCGGTCCGGGACAGCGAAGCCGCGGGATCGTTGATCAGATGATCCGGTGGGGGATGGTCCCAGGTCCCGTGGCGGCTGACCCAGGCCTCCTGTCCTGCGGGAGTTCGCCAGTGGAACACACCGGGTGAGGGTTGCTCGAGAATGAACCCGGCATGGGTTCTGGCGCGGTGGGCTGGCCGGTTCAACGGCCCCAGGTTGTCCGAACTGGTGGGCCCCTCCGGTGCGGGAATGGTGTGATCGAGGTCGATGCCGCGGCCGAACGCACTGCGATTCGATCGGGGGAACATCACATACCGGTCGCGCAGCTTCACCCGCTGCGCCAACTCGTCGCTGGGTCGGTAGGTGTTCACCATCACCGGTGCGGCCAGGTCGATGACCGGCCGCACTTTCACGGTCCCACCGCACTGGGCGAGCAGCTCCTTCAGATGCTGCAGGGTGACCGGCCCGAGCGCATCGCCTTCACCGCCGCGGCCGTTGGCGAGGTCCTTCTGGTGGACGTGCAGGATCAACTCCGCACCATGCCGGCACCGCTCGCCGGTGGGCGTGACGATCTCCCCGTGCTTGTTGACCACATCACCGGTAGGCGTGACGGTGGCGCCGTCGAACAGCGAGGGCTGCAGCAGTTGCCGGGCCCGTTCCGGGTGGGCTAGGTGGCCGAGGGCTTCGGCCCGCAACTCGTCACGGGACGCGGTGGAGCCGCCAGCTTTGAGCACGTCGGCGAGGCGGTCGAGCGTGCCGTTCAACTGGGCCGCGTCACCAGCGTCGAGGTTGGCGTAGAGATCGGTGATCCCGGCGATGGTCCTGTTCGGAGTGAACTCCACGCGGCGCTGCTTCTTCGCGGCCTGGCGTTCGGCTTCCTTGTCGTCGTTGAGCATCAACGCGACCTGAGCCTCGGTCGTCGCGACCGCGCGCTTCGGGGTCAGGGGCACCAGCCGCAACGCCCACAGGGAGTCGAATTCACGGGCCTGGGTGAAGGACAGCTGCAAGGCGGCGCGGGAGACGTCCCGGGCGACCCAGACGGGGATGTCACAGTCCAAGGTGGCCTGCCACAGGATCGGATGCCGATGCCGCAGATTGAGCACATCGGCGGTCCAGACCTGCGCACTCTCGGGCGAGCAGCCCAGCGACATCGCCAACTCGAAGTGGAAGAACTCGGTGATGCCGGGCGTCCCGTCCGCACCGGGGAAGACGAGTTGCTCGCCGTGCAGAACCCTGGCGGTGAGTTCGTCGGTGTGGGTGTTGAGTCCGGAGTAGGTGTCGCAGGCGGCGGCGATCGCGACCAGGCGGCGGGTTTCGGCCTGGGCGATCCGCTCGCTTTCGGCGCGGATCGCTGCGAAGACCTGGGCTCGTTCGGTGGTCATCTTTGATCACCTCCTCTCATCTGCCACATCCGATAATAGTTGCTGTGTTCGATTCAGTCAAGAGGGTTTGGAGAAGTTCTTGGGCGAATCTGTGGGCTTGGCTTCGACTCCCTCGTTCCTCGGTCGCTCAACCGGCGCACGGGTTCATCTCGACACGGTCGCTGCGCGACCTACTCGATGAACGTGGGGGCTTGGCTTCGACTCCCTCGTTCCTCGGTCGCTCAACCGGCGCACGGGTTCATCTCGACACGGTCGCTGCGCGACCTACTCGATGAACGTGGGGGCTTGGTTTCGACTCCCTCGTTCCTCGGTACCTCAGCGGCGTACCGGGTTCATCTCGACACGGTCGCTGCGCGACCTACTCGATGAACGTGGGGGCTTGGTTTCGACTCCCTCGTTCCTCGGTACCTCAGCGGCGTACCGGGTTCATCTCGACACGGTCGCTGCGCGACCTACTCGATGAACGTGGGGGAAGTGGCGCGGAAACCAGCGATCCCGCGCACCGAGGGGTGCGCGGGATCGCTGTGTCGGCAGGAAATGCCGCCGGTCAGTCCAGGTCGTCGTCCTCGTCGTCGAGGCGGGCCAGCCAGGTGGCCAGCCGCTCGATCGGCGTCTCGAACTCCGGGTTCAGGTCGACGAACGCCCGCAACTGCTCGGCCACCCAGTCGAGGCTGACCTCCTCCTCACCGCGGCGTCGCTGCAGCTCCTCGATGCCGCGATCGGTGAAGTACAACCTACTTCTCCGTGGCCGGGGCCAGTGCGCGCTTGACCAGCTCCGCCTGCTCGGCCTGGTGCACCTTGGCCGAGCCGACGGACGGGGCCGAGGACGCGGGTCGGGTGATCGGGGTCATCTTCAACTCATACCCCGACGGCATGTTCTCATCGAGCGCGGCCGGCAGGTTGTAGGCCATGAACGGCCAGGCGCCCTGGTTCTCCGGCTCGTCCTGCACCCAGCGGATGTCGGTGACGTGCTCGTAACCCTTGATCGCCTCGGCCAACTCGGCACCCGGCAGGGGGTAGAGCCGCTCGAACGCGATGATCGCGACCTCGCCCTCCTGCTTGTTCTTCTCCCGGGCGGTGACCAGATCCCAGCGAACCTTGCCGGAGCAGAAGATCAGCGTCTTCACCTTCGACTTGTCGGTGATCGTCGGGTCGTCCAGGATCGGCTTCCAGGACCCGTCGGTGAAGTCCTCCGGCTGCGACACCGCGCGCTTGTTGCGCAGCATCGACTTCGGCGTGGCGACCACCAGCGGCCGGTGCCAGTGCACCTGCGCGTGGGTACGCAGCAGGTGGAAGTAGCTGGCCGGCGTGGACGGCTGGGCCACCGCCATCGCGTCCTCAGCGCACAGCTGCAGCCAGCGTTCGAGCCGGGCCGAGGAGTGGTCCGGGCCCTGGCCCTCGTAACCGTGCGGCAGCAGCATCACGATGCCGGACTTCTGGGTCCACTTCGCCTGACCGGCGGAGATGAACTCATCGGTGATGATCTGCGCGCCGTTGGCGAAGTCACCGAACTGGGCCTCCCAGGCGACCAGCGCCTCGGGGCGGGCCACCGAGTAGCCGTATTCGAAGCCGAGCACCGCGTACTCGCTGAGCAGGCTGTCGAAGACCTGGAACTTCTCCTGGCCCTTCTGCATGTTCCGCAGCGGCACCCACGGCTCGCCGGTGACCCGGTCGATGATGGCCGCGAACCGCTGGGAAAACGTGCCACGGCGGGAATCCTGACCGGTGAGGCGTACCGGATGTCCCTCCAGCAGCAGCGAACCGAAGGCCAGGATCTCCGCGGTCGCCCAGTCGATCGGACCGTTCACGATCGCCTTGGCCCGACGCTCCAACTGCGGCAGCACCTTCGGGTGGCCGACGAAGCCGTCCGGGGTGTTCACGTGCGCATCGGAGATCACCGCGAGCATGTCGGCGTCGATCGAGCTGTGCGGCTCGGACCGGCCCGGCTTGGCCGGGTACCGCGGCACCCGCGCGTAGTCGTCGCCGTCGGTGTCGCCGTCCTCGCGAACCTCGTTGAAGACCTCTTCCAGTCGGTGCTGGAAGCGGCTCATCGCCGCCTCGGCGTCCTCGGTGGAGATGTCGCCACGACCGATCAGGGCCTCGGTGTAGAGCTTGCGGGTGGACCGCTTGCGCTCGATCAGGTCATACATCAACGGGTTGGTGAAGCTCGGGTCATCACCCTCGTTGTGACCGCGACGACGGTAGGAGACGACGTCGATCACCACGTCCTTGTTGAACGCCTGCCGGAAGTCGAACGCCAACCGACCCACCCAGGCGACCGCCTCGGGATCATCGCCGTTGACGTGGAAGACCGGGGCGCCGACCGCCTTGGCCACGTCGGTCGAGTAGACCGAGGACCGCGACTGGTCGGGGGCGGTGGTGAAGCCGATCTGGTTGTTCACCACGACGTGGATGGTGCCACCGGTCCGGTAGCCGCGCAGCTGCGACATCTGCATGGTCTCGAAGACCACGCCCTGACCGGCGAAGGCCGCATCGCCGTGCATCAGCAGCGGCAGCACCGGGAATTCCGTGCCCTTGTTGAGAATGTCCTGCTTGGCGCGGACGACACCCTCGAGCACCGGGTTGACCGCCTCCAGGTGCGACGGGTTCGCCGCCACCGAGGTGAGCACGGTGTTGCCCGACATCGACTTGAACTCGCCCTCGGCGCCCAGGTGGTACTTCACATCACCCGAGCCCTCCGAGGAACGCGGGTCGAGGTTGCCCTCGAACTCGCGGAAGATCTGCGCATAGGACTTGCCGACCACGTTCGCCAGCACGTTCAGCCGGCCGCGGTGCGGCATGCCGATGCAGACCTCGTCGAGCCCGGCATCGGCCGCCGCCTCGCAGATCTCGTCCAGCAGCACGATCGCGGATTCCGCACCCTCCAAGGAGAAACGCTTCTGTCCGACGAACTTGGTCTGCAGGAAGGTCTCGAAGATCTCGGCCTCGTTGAGCTTGTCGAGGATCCGCAGCTGCTCCTCACGCGGCGGCTTCTCCGAACGGTGCTCCACCCGGTCCTGGATCCAGCGGCGCTGCTTCGGATCGGGGATGTACATGTATTCGATGCCGACCTGGCGGCAGTAGGAGTCCCGCAGCACACCGAGGATGTCGCGCAGCTGCATGAACTGCTTGCTCTCGTCGCCGAAGGAACCGGTCGCGAACGGCCGGTCCAGATCCCACAGGGTGAGCCCGTGGGTCTCGATCTCCAGATCCGGGTGCGAGCGCTGGACGTATTCCAGCGGATCCACATCCGCCATGAAGTGACCGGAAGTGCGGTAGGCGTTGATCAGCTCGAAGACCCGGGCCTGCTTGCCGACCTGGGCCTCGTGGCTGACCGAGGCGTCGACGGCCCAGCGGATCGGGGAGTAGGGGATCCGCAGCGCCCGGAAGATGTCGTCGTAGAAGCCGTCCGCGCCGAGCAGCAGCTCGTTCAGCTTCTTCAGGTATTCACCCGACTGCGCCCCCTGGATCACCCGGTGGTCGTAGGTCGAGGTGAAGGTCATCATCTTGGAGATGCCGAGCTCGTTCAGCCGCTCCCGATCGGTGCCCGCGAACTCCGGCGGGTAGTCGATCGCACCGATGCCGATGATGCAGCCCTGGCCGATCATCAACCGCGGGATCGAGTGCTGGGTGCCGATGCCACCGGGGTTGGTCAGGGTGATCGTGGTGCCCTGGAAGTCGGTCACGGCGAGCTTGTTGTCGCGGGCCTTGCGGACCACGTCCTCGTACGCCGCCCAGAACTGGGCGAAGTCCAGATCGTCGGCGCCCTTGATGTTGGGGACCAGCAGCTGCCGGGTGCCGTCGGACTTCGGCACGTCGATCGCGAGGCCGAAGTTGACCTCCTGCGGTTCGACCAGGGTCGGCTTGCCGTCGGTCAGGTCGAAGGAGTTGTTCATCGCCGGCACGGCCTTGAGGGCCTGCACCATCGCGTACCCGATGATGTGGGTGAACGACACCTTGCCACCGCGGGCGCGGCGGAGATGGTTGTTGATCACGGTGCGCTGGTCGATGATCAGCTTCATCGGGACCGCGCGGACGCTGGTGGCGACCGGGATGCTCAGCGAGGCATCCATGTTCTTGGCGGTACGCCCGGGGGCGCCCTTCATCACGGTGCGCTTCGGCTCCGCCTTCGTCTCCGCGGTGCGGACCGTCGGGTTCGGCGGATCGGCCGGCAGGCCGCCGGGGTTGCCGGGCTTGGCCGGGCGCATCTCGCGGACGATGTTCGGGGCCTCGACCGAGGCACGCGGCGCGCTGGTCGCCTTCTCACCGGTCTTCTTGTCACCGGCCTTCTTGTCATCGACGTTCTTGGTGACCGGCTTCTTGTCGGTCTTCTTCGCGTCGGTCTTCTTCGGATCGGCCTTCGTCGGCTCCGACTTCCCGGAGTCGGACTTCTTCGTCTCCGACTTCTTGGCATCCGAGCTCTTGGCCTCGGACTTCTTCGTCTCGGGGGCCTTGGTCGGCGGTGCGGAAGAGGCGGTGGTCTGCTGCTTGGTGGCCGTGGCGGTCTGAGCACCCCCTTCACCCTGCTTGGCGAAATAGTCCCGCCAGCTGGGATCCACGGATCCCGGATCCTGACGGTACTGGTCGTACATCTCTTCGAGGAGCCAGTCGTTGGCGCCGAAGTCGGACTGCTCTTGGTCGGGCGCGGGGGCCACAATCGCCTTCTTCCGGTGGTGTCGCTATGTGACGTGTCAGGGCTCAGTGCCTTCTTACGATGCTACCCAAATATTGATACCAGCCCGCAACTGGTCCGTCGGCGTGCCATCGGGCTCATTCCGCGGCGGTACGCCGTTCGCGGGCCAGGGCCTGCGGCGTACGCCAGACCGACCAGATCAGGTCGAGGGTGAACAGCACCAGCAATCCGTTCCGAACGACCAGCGCGGTGGTGGCCAGCGGGGTCCAGGGATCGTCGACGTGGAGGTCGTTGATCGCGTCGTAGAGGGTCGGGAAGACCAGCTGGGAGGCGAAGGCGATCACCAGCAGTGCGACCACCCAGCGGGTGGCCATGCTCCGGAACGGGTCCGGTTCGGCGCGGCGGCCGCGGCCGAGCCCGGTCCAGCTGACCAGCGCGGCCAGCGGGCCGCCGAGCCAGGGGATGTACTGCGGGCTGAGGGTCTTGTTGGTGATGATGATGATCGCGATCACCGCCAGCATCGCGATCGCCAGCCCCCGGGAGTCGACGTGCTGGCCCGAGGTGCCCGCGGCGAAGAAGCTGCGGATCAGGATCGCCAGCACCACCAGGCCGCCGATCACGGTGGCCACATTGCTCAGCAACAGCAGCTTGCCGACGCCCTGGCCGAAGATCTCGAAGGCCTGGTAGGAGGAGATCCGGATCTCCCAGCGGTCGGGTTCGAAGGCGTGGAACAACATCAGCGGGGTCGCCCACACCGACTCGATCTGCAGACCCCGGTCACCCTGCCAGACCAGCGGCGAGATCAGCCGCGGCCAACCGCCGGCGGCCAGGCTGATCAGCGCCAGCCCGCCACCGGTGATCAGGAATCCGACCAGCGCCCTGCCGCGGTTGCGGCCGTTCACCAGCAGCGGGATCAGGGCCGCCGGCCAGAGTTTGATCGCCGCACCGATGCCGAGCAGGGCCCCGCTGGTGCGCGGGTGGCGGACCGCCAGCACCGCGGCCGCACCGACCAGCACCGCGGGCACCAGGTCGAATCGGTTCCACACCAGCGGCCCGACCAGCAGCAGGAAGACCGACCAGAAGGCGATCGCCCAGCCGCGGAACCGGCCGCCGAAGCGCCACAACACCCAGCAGAAGGCGAGGTCGAGGATCAGGATGCCGACCACGAACCAGGCGGCGTACGCCGGCCGCGAGCCACCACCGAGGAGCTGCGGCAGATCCAGCAGCCAGACGACCGGGGTGGGGTACTCCCGCAGGGTGGTCGCCAGCCCGGTCTCGCCGAGGTGGAAAGTCTTCTCCCAGTAGTAGTTGAGATCGCCGTACTCCAGCGCGCGGACGAAGTACCAGACCGCGAAGAGGGCGAGCCGGGAGAGGACCAGCACGGTGAGGACGACGGCGCCGGGAAGGTCACCTGACGATCTGGTGGCGGACGAGGTCCGCTCCGAGGTCTGGGTCACCTGTATTTCCTCCGGGTGATCGAGCCGAGCGTGCCTGCAGCCTACTGGCTGATCACCCGGGCCGGCCCGCTCACGGGCCGGGAGAGAAACTGGCGCCCCCGCTAGGATTCGAACCTAGGCTCCCGCCTCCGGAGGGCGGTGCTCTATCCCCTGAGCTACGGGGGCGTGACCCGTTTCAGGGCCGACGAAGACTATAGCGGATTCGTCCGGATCTGGCACAGTTTCGTCCATGACCCACATGCATGTCGCCGGATCGATCCATGCCGACACCCTGACTCCGGCGCCGAAGTGGTTGCAGGTACCCGCCGACGTGAATGCCCTGGAGGCCAAGCTCTGGTCCCGCACGGTGACCCGCGGCGCCGACGGCGTGCTGCAGGTCGGGGGAGTGCCGGTGACCGAGATCGCCGAGCGCTACGGCACCCCGGCGTACGTGATCGACGAGGTCGACTTCCGCGAACGCGCCCGGGCGTACGCCGAGGCCTTCGCCGGCTGGGACGTCTACTACGCCGGCAAATCCCTGCTGGCCGCCGGCCTGGTCCGCTGGGTCGCCGAGGAGGGGCTGTGCCTGGACGTCTGCTCCGGCAACGAGCTCGTCGTCGCGCTGGCCGGTGGGATGGACCCGGCGAAGATCGGCCTGCACGGCAACAACAAATCACGCGCCGAACTGGAGCTGGCCGTCGAGCACGGGGTGGGCCGGATCATCGTCGACTCGCTCACCGAGATCGACCGGCTGGCCGAGATCTGCGCCGAGCACCAGACCCGCGCCAAGGTGCTGGTCCGGGTCACCGCCGGGGTCGAGGCGCACACCCACGAATACATCGCCACCGCCCACGAGGACCAGAAATTCGGTCTCTCGATCGTCGGCGGGCAGGCGCTGGAGGCGTTGCGGCGCTGCGCCGACAACCCGCATCTCGACCTGCGCGGCATCCACTCCCACATCGGATCCCAGATCTTCGAGACCGCCGGCTTCGAGGTGGCGATCCGGCGCACCCTGGAGCTGCAGAAGCAGCTCGCCGACGAGACCGGGGTGGTGCTGCCCGAGCTCGATCTGGGTGGTGGCTTCGGCATCGCCTACATCTCCGCGGACACCCCGCGCTCCCCGGACTACCTGGCCGGCGCGCTGCAATCCTTGGTGGCAAGGGAATGCCGCGGTCTGGAGATCGAGGTGCCGCACCTGTCGATCGAGCCCGGCCGGGCGATCAGCGGCCCGCCCGGGATGGCGCTCTACACCGTCGGCACGGTGAAGATGGTCGAGGTCTCCGAGGGTGCCTGGCGCTGCTACGTCTCGGTCGACGGCGGGATGAGCGACAACATCCGGCCCGCGCTCTACGGTTCGGAATACTCCGCCACGGTGGCCGATCGGCGATCCGAGGCCGGCCCGATGCTCTGCCGGGTGGTCGGCAAGCACTGCGAGTCCGGCGACATCCTGGTACGCGATGAGTTCCTGCCCGCCGACATCGCCCCCGGCGACCTGATCGCGGTCCCCGCCGCCGGGGCGTACAGCCGCTCGATGGCCAGCAACTACAACCATGCCCTGCGCCCGCCGGTGCTCTCGGTGCGCGAGGGCGAGGTGGGCACGCTGATCCGGCGCGAGTCGCTCGCCGATCTGCTCTCCCTCGACCCGGGCGTCGACGCCGCCGAGTGGACGCGATGAGCGCCGACCCGCCAACCCTGCAACAATCACGCGCCGGGACGCATCGCAAACGAAAGGCACACCGATGACCAACGCCGCCCCCCAGACCCCGCTGCGGGTCGCGCTGCTCGGTTGCGGCGTGGTCGGTTCCGAGGTGGCCCGGGTGATCACCCAGCAGTCGGAGGACCTCACCGCCCGGATCGGGCGACCGCTGGAACTCACCGGGATCGCGGTCCGGCGGACCGGGATCGAGCGGCCCGGCCTGGACCCGGCACTGTTCACCACCGACGCCGAGTCGCTGGTGGCCCGCGACGACGTGGACCTGGTGGTCGAGCTGATCGGCGGCATCGAGCCCGCCCGCTCGCTGATCCTGACCGCGCTGCGCGGCGGTGCCTCGGTGGTCACCGCGAACAAGGCGCTGCTGGCCGAGGACGGGGCGACCCTCTTCGCCGCGGCCGAGCAGGCGGGTGTCGACCTCTATTTCGAGGCCTCGGTGGCCGGTGCGATCCCGATCATCCGGCCGTTGCGCGAATCGCTGGTGGGCGATGAGATCACCGCGGTGATGGGCATCGTCAACGGCACCACCAACTTCATCCTGGACAAGATGCACACCGAGAGCGCGGGTTTCGACGACGTGCTCGCCGAGGCCCAATCGCTCGGCTATGCCGAGGCCGACCCGACCGCCGACGTGGAGGGATTCGACGCCGCGGCCAAGGCGGCGATCCTGGCCAGCCTGGCCTTCCACAGCCGGGTCACCGCGGCCGACGTCCATCGGGAGGGGATCACCGAGATCAGCCAGTCCGATGTCGCCGCCGCCGAGGCGATGGACTGCACGGTGAAGGCGCTGGCGATCTGTCGGCTGGAACCGGGTGAGGACGGCGAGCAGACCATCTCGGTCCGCACGCATCCGGCGATGATCCCCAACTCCCATCCGCTGGCCTCGGTCGGCGGGGCCTACAACGCGGTCTTCGTCGAATCCCGCAATGCCGGCCGGCTGATGTTCTACGGTCCCGGCGCCGGCGGTGCGCCGACCGCCAGCGCGGTGCTCGGCGACCTGGTCACGGTGGCCCGCAACCGGGTCCGCGGGGCGGCCGGGCCGGGGGAGTCCAACTACGCCCAGCGTCCGGTGGTGCCGATCGGTCAGGTCGCCACCCGCTACTTCCTCTCCCTCGAGGTCAACGACCAGGCCGGTGTGTTGGCCGAGATCGCCAACTGCTTCGCCACCCACCAGGTGTCGGTGCAGACGCTGCGCCAGGAGAGCTCGCCGCGGCCGGGCCGCGAGGGCGCCCGGTTGGTGGTGGTCACCCATACCGCCGACGATGCCGCCCTGAGCGCGACCGTCGCCGCCCTGCGCGAGCTGCCGGTGGTGCACGAGGTGCTCTCGGTGATGCGCGTCGAGGGCGAGTGATGGCACCGGCGGCGGAGCCGCTGCCGGCGGGGCGCACCGCCCGGATCCGGGTACCGGCGAACAGTGCGAATCTCGGGCCCGGGTTCGACAGCCTCGGGATGGCCTTCGACTGGTACGACGAGTGCGAGCTCGAGGTGCTCGCCGAGGGGGTCGAGGTGCGGGTCACCGGTGAGGGTGCCGAGACCGTGCCGAGCGACCGGACGCATCTGGTGATCGCCTGTCTGGATCGCGGCCTGGCGGCCCTGGGGGCGTACGCCCCGGGGGTGCGGTTGGTGGCCCACAACACGATCCCGCACACCCGCGGCCTGGGGTCCTCGGCCGCTGCGGCGGTGGCCGGCCTGCGGGCCGCCTGGACACTGGCCCGGCCGGAGGCGCCCGTCGATGAGAGCTGGCTGCTCGAGCAGGCGTACGCCGTCGAGGGCCATGCCGACAATGTCGCCGCCGCGATCCTGGGCGGTTTCGTGCTCACCTGGGTCGATGACGAGACCGGTGCCGGGGTGCATGCGGTGCCCGCACCGGTGCATCCCGACGTCCGGATCCTGGCCTATGTGCATGCCGAGCCGGTGGCGACCCGGACCGCTCGCGGCGTCCTGCCCGAATCGGTGCCACACGCCGAGGCCGCCGCCAATGCCGCCCGTGCCGCACTGCTCACCCACGCCCTCGGCCGCGCCCCGGAACTGCTGCTCCCGGCGACCCGCGAATGGCTGCACCAGGACCAGCGCACCGAGCTGATGCCGGAGTCGCTGGATCTGCTGAAATCCCTGCGAGCAAAGGGATTCGGGGCGGTGATCAGTGGTGCCGGGCCGACCGTGCTGGTGCTCACCGACGCGGACCGGGCCGCGCAGTTGGACGGCTCGGAGGCACCGGGGTTCACCCTGCACCGGTTGGGCCTCGGCCGGGGTGCGACCAGCGAGTCGTGAGGACTGAGTGGCCCATCTCTTGCCGGGAGTGCTAGCCTCGGTGGTGACGAGGGACCCTTCGGTCCTCTCGATGCGCCTCACAGGTCAGGCGCGACGATCCTCCGCATTCGATCACGATGAGCGTGTCCGGATCGTCTGAGGACCGTGTCCCGCCCGTGGCGGGGCATAGGACCGGGGCCTGATCCGAAAGACCACCACAGGTGGTGTGACCCCACACAGCCGAGCGGGTTCAAAGGGAACGACGCGGCTGGCCGGGAAAGGAAACCAGTGACAGAAACCACCGAGATGCCGACCACCGGGACCGAGCAGGCCCCCACGGGACGGCGTCGCAAGGGTTCGGGCCTGGACGCGATGGTGCTGCCCGAGCTGAAGCAGCTCGCCTCCTCGCTCGGTCTGAAGGGCACCGGCGCGATGCGCAAGGGCCAACTCATCGAAGCCATCAAGGCCGCCCAGGGCGCCCAGGGCGGCCAGGGCGGTCAGAACCGGCAGTCGGACGGCGGCGGTGCGCCGAAGCGCGACCAGCAGCCGCGCGCCGAGCGCACCGAGGAGCCCCGGGAGGAGCGCGCGCCCGAGCAGCCGCAGCGCACCGAGCGCGCCGAGCGCACCGAGCAGCCGCGTGGCGAGCAGCAGGAACTGCCCGCTGAGGACACTCGGCGGGATCTGGCGCGCCGGCTGGAGGCCGAGCGGCGCAACGCCGAGAACCGCCAGGGCGAGCAGCCAGACCAGGGCGGCCGCGAGGACCAGCCCCGGCGCGAGCAGGGCGAGGACCGCGACCAGCGCCGCAACCGCGACCAGAACCGCGACGGCAATCGGGACCGCGACACCAACCGCGAGGGTGGGCGCGACCGCGACGGCAACCGCGAGAACAGCAACCGCGAGAACCGCGAGAACAACCGGGACCGGAACGACAACCGGGATCGCAACGACAACCGGGACCGCAACGACAACCGGGACCGCGACAACGACGACGAGGGCGGTTCCCGCCGCAGCCGTCGGCGCCGCAACCGGGACCGGAACAACCGCCGCAACCGCGGATCGGGCATGGACCGGATGGACGCCGAGCCGCAGATCAGCCCCGACGATGTGCTGATCAACGTCTCCGGCATCCTCGACGTGCTCGACTCCTACGCCTTCGTGCGCACCACCGGTTACCTGCCGGGTCCCGAGGACGCGTACGTCTCGCTCTCCATGGTCCGCAAATACGGGCTGCGCAAGGGTGACGTCGTCGCCGGTGCGTTGCGCCAGCCGCGCGAGGGGGAGCGCAAGGAGAAGTTCAACCCGCTGGTGCGGATCGATTCCATCAACGGCGCCGATCCCGAGCAGGCCAAGCAGCGGCCGGACTTCAACAAGCTGACCCCGCTCTATCCGCAGGAGCGCCTGCGGCTGGAGACCACGCCGACCAACATGACCGGCCGGATCATCGACATGGTCTCGCCGATCGGCAAGGGCCAGCGTGGTCTGGTCGTCTCGCCGCCGAAGGCCGGCAAGACGATGATCATGCAGAACATCGCCAACGCGATCACGCTGAACAACCCCGAGGTGCACCTGATGGTGGTCCTCGTGGACGAGCGGCCCGAGGAGGTCACCGACTTCGAGCGGACCGTCTCCGGTGAGGTCATCGCCTCCACCTTCGACCGGCCCGCCAGCGACCACACCACGGTCGCCGAGCTGGCGATCGAGCGGGCCAAGCGGCTCGTCGAGCTCGGTCATGACGTGGTCGTGCTGCTGGACGGCATCACCCGGCTCGGCCGGGCGTACAACATCGCCGCCCCGGCATCGGGCCGGATCCTCTCCGGTGGCGTCGACTCGGCCGCGCTCTATCCGCCGAAGAAGTTCTTCGGTGCCGCGCGCAACATCGAGAACGGCGGTTCGCTGACGATCCTGGCCACCGCGCTGATCGAGACCGGCTCGAAGATGGACGAGGTGATCTTCGAGGAGTTCAAGGGCACCGGCAACATGGAGCTCCGGCTGCGCCGCGAGTTCGCCGACAAGCGGATCTTCCCGGCCATCGACACGGTCGGCTCCAGCACCCGCCGTGAGGAACTGCTGCTCAGCCGCGAGGAGCTGGCGATCATCTGGAAGCTGCGCCGGGTGCTGTCCAGCCAGGACGGCCAGCAGTCGCTGGAGATGCTGCTCAACCGGATGAAGAAGACCCGCTCCAACGCGGAGTTCCTGATGGCGATCTCCAAGACCACCCCGGGTCGCGACGACTGACGCTGCTCGCGTCTGGATTCATCTCGACACGCAGTTCATCTCGACACGCGCCCCCGGCACCGCTTCGCGGCGCCGGGGGCGCTGCTCGATGAACGTCAGCGTGGGTTGGCGCGCATGTCGCGTACCTGGGCGACGAGGGTGTGGAAGATCGGGGCCAGGTCGTCGGGTTCGTCGTCGGTCCAGCGGCGACCGACCAGCTCCAGCGGGAAGAAGGTGGCCTGCATCGGCTGCGGGTCGATGCCGACCAGGGCCAGGTCGGTACCGAGGTCGTCGTGCAGCACCACCCAACGCAGCCGCAGTTCGTCGGCGAGCAGCCGGCCCATCGCCGCACCGCAGACCGTGATCAGCGGGTTCGGATCCGGACGCTCGGCGTCCGGCATCGCGAACCACTCGCTGCGATATTCCTCGAAGAAGGCGGCCAACCGGTCGACATCGGTGTCGATGCCCTGCTCGGCCGCGGTCGCGAGCAACTGATCCAGCCAATCCCGTTGGCCGTCATCGAGTTCGCTGATCTGCTGGTTGGACGTCCCCGGTTCCACCATGTGGTCATCCTCGCACGAGCGCCAGCCGCAGGCGTACGCCGACGCCGAAGTCCGGGCGGGTCAGCGGGCGGTCGCTCAGCTCCGCCTCGACCTGGTCGAGCAGATCCTCCAGGCAGGCATCGTGCAGCGGCACGATGCCGTGGCGCAGCAGCAGGCCCGGACGGACCAGGTTGATCGTGTGCGTCCAGCGAACCCGGCCGTCGGGCTCCTCGGTCAGTTCCAGGCGGTGATCGCCGGTCAGATCCTTCGTGAACCGGAATCCCATCCGATCCGGGGTCACCTCGACGACCCGGTACCGGATCGGGCCGTGGCCGCCGTCGGCGCCGGGAACCGGGCCCTGGTCGCCGAACCAGATTCGCGGCCAGCGATCCTTCGGCCAGACGCGATCACCGGGCGTGGCCAGGGTGGCGAGCAGGGCGCGGGAGCGGGCCAGGTCTCCCGGCACCGTGCGCTGGTGGACGTTGCTGATCCCGGTGTCGGTCCGGGTGGTGTGACGCGTGCCCATGATGGCCTCCATACGGTTGCGTATGGAATGACCATACGGCGGCGTACGGTAACCTGACAACGTGACCTCGCGCACTCGTCTCTCCCGCACCGACTGGATCGCCGGTGCACTCGCGCTCTGCGCCGAGGAGGGGTTCAACCGGGTCGCGGTGGAGCCGCTCGCCGCCCGGCTCGGCACCACCAAGGGCAGCTTCTACTGGCACTTCGGCTCCCGCGACGAGTTGCTGCAGGCGATGCTCGAGGCCTGGGAGCGGGAGCACACGGCGGGGGTGATCACCGACGTCGAGGCCCGCGAACCCGCCGACCGGCTGCGGAAGCTGGTGCGCAACGCCTTCGGACTCAGTTCGGCCGATGCGGACGGGCGCACCGAACGAGCCGTCCTGGCCGCCGCCGATCATCGGCTGGTCGCCCCGGTGGTGGAGCGGGTCCGGCGGGCGCGGGTGGGTTATCTGGAGGAGCTGTTCGCCGCGACCGGGTTGCCGGCGGCGCGGGCCCGGGCGCGGGCACGGGTGGCGTACGCCACCTATCTGGGCAGCCTGCAGCTCGGCTATCCCGAGCCGGGTGCGGTCACTGCCGAGGAGCTGATCGATGAGGTCGTCGCCGTGCTCGGGGCGCCCTGAGGGTGACGATCCCGATGCTGATCACCGTCACCAGGCAGCCGAGCAGCTGCACCGGGCCGACCCGCTCACCGAGCACCAGCACCCCGAGGAGCACCGCCAGCACCGGCTGGGCGAGCATCAGCGACCCGGCGACGGCCGGTTCCAGGCGCCGCGCGGCACGGCCGATCAGCAGCCACGGTGCGGTCTGGCCGAGCAGCGCCAGCGCGACCATCAGCCCCCAGCCGGCCGGTTCCAGGCGGAAGCTCGCCCCACTGAGCACCGCGTACGCCCCGGCGGTCCCGGCGGCGCCCGCGGTCGCCCAGGCCACCGGCGTCACGGTGTGCGGTGCGTACGCCCCGGCCCGCCGCAGTGCGTACATGTAGACGCCGTAGGTGATCCCGGAGAACAACCCGAGCAGCACCCCGCGCACGCTCACCGAACCTGAGCCGCCGCCCAGGCCGACCAGTCCGACGCCGGCCAGCATCAGCGGCAGGGCCACCCAGAAGCGGTGTCGCACCGGCTCCTTGTCCAGCAGCAGCGCCAGCAGGGGCAGCACCACCACCTGGACGTTGATCAGCACCGTGGTCACCCCGGCGCCGGAATCGTGCACCGCCTGCGCCCAGGCGACGTAGTCCGCGCCCAGGAAGACCCCGCCGATGATCGCGATCCAGCGCGCCCGGCGGTCGAACGCCCCGCGGTGGCGTACCTCCAGCCAGGCCAGCGGTATCAGCGGAATCAGCGCCAGCGCGCAGCGCAGGGTGGCCACGGTGGCCGCCGGGATGCCGGGTGCCAGGCCGACCAGGATCGGCGAGACCGAGAGGCAGAGCACGCCGAGCAGGACCGCCAGGGTCGGGGCGGTCGTGCTCCCGGTCCGGGTCTGCTCGCTGGTCGTGGTCACCGGTCCAGTCTGAGCCGAACCAACCTATAGCACCAGTTCGTATTGCTGACCTAGAGTGCTAAGCGTGAGTGAAGAATTGCTGGCCGCCCGGGAAAGGCTCACCTGGGACCGGTTACGGGTGCTGGACGCGCTCGCCGAGCACGGGTCGGTGGCGGCCGCCGCCGCGGCGCTGCACGTCACCGCGCCCGCGGTCTCCCAGCAGCTCCGCAAACTGGAGCGCGAATGCCGGACCCGGCTGGTCGAGCCCGACGGCCGCGGCATCCGGCTCACCGCGGCCGGCCGGATGCTCGCCGGCCATGCGCGCACAGCCGCGGAGGCGGTGCAGGCGGCGGTCCGCGCGCTCGCCGAGCTGGACGGTGAGGCGATCGGGCCGGTACGCCTCGGCGCGGTCGGCAGCGTGATCCGCGGGATCGTCCCCGAGGCGCTGACCCGGCTCGCCGAGCGGCACCCCGGGCTGCAGCCCCAGCTCTTCGACGGTGAGGGCGTGCACATGATCCCGAAGCTGCGCACCGGCGAACTGGATCTGCTGGTGATCGAGTCCTGGAGTTCGCGGCCGCTGAACCTGCCGGCCCGGATCGGCGGGGAAGTGATCAGCGACGAGGAGGTCTTCGTCGCGCTCCCCGAGGCCCACCCGCTGGCCGGCCGGGACGAGGTCCCGCTCGCCGAGCTGGCCGAGGACCCGTGGACCGCCTGCCCGGCCGGTACCGACGCCTACGAGGCGCTGGTGCAGGCCGTCCGGGACGCCGGCGCGGAGCCGGGCGTACGCCATCAGCTCACCGACTACACCAGTCAGCTCGCCCTGGTGGCCGCCGGGCACGCGGTCTCCCTGGTGCCCGAGCTGGCCCGGCGGACCGCTCCGGCGGGGATCGCCTTCCGGCCCTGCCGGACCCGGGTCACCCGGCGGCTGGTGGTCGCCCACGTCACCGACCGGGCCACCCCGGCGATCCGCGCCTGCATCGAGGCCTGCCGGGAGAGCGTCACCGCCCGGCCGGCTCGGGGGTGAGCCCCTCGGCGACCCGATCCCAATCCTTGGCACCGTGCCCGAGGTCGGCCTGCCGGCGGGTGGCGTCGCGGATCAGCGCCGGGAGCGTCGGGTCGATCCCCGCCTGGCTGCTGCTCGCCACGATATGCTCGAGGAAGCTCAGGCACATGTCCAACCGGGCCTCGCCGCGGTCGTACGCCCGCGTCTGCAACGACTCCACCAGCCCGGGCAGCGAACCGAGCAGGGTCTGCACGATCCCGGTGGCATAGGGCAGGTAGCGGTCGGGTTCGACGCCGCGGGCGCGGACCAGGGCGGCCGAATGCAGGAAGGCGTACATCCCGGCGAAGAAGATGTCGAGCATGGCGATGTCCAGCACCGGCGGCAGCGCGTGGTCGCGGCCTAGGACGTCGACCGTCCCGCCGAGTGTGGTGAGCACCGTCCGGGCTGCCTCGATCGGCTGCTCGGCGCCGGCATAGAGGATCAGGTTGCGCTCCGTGCCGATCATCGGGGTCGGGACCATGATCGCGCCGGTCACGTAGTCGAGGCCGAGCCCGGCCGCGGCGGCCGCGGATTCGACCGCCTGGTCCGGGGTGCCGGTGCTGAGGTTCACCACCGGCACGCCCTCGCCGATCCGGGCCGCGGCGGCATCGATCACCGAACGGCTCGCCGGATGGTCTAGAACGCAGACGAGCACCACCGACGCGTCGCCGACCGCGTCGAGTGGTGATTCGGCCTGACGGGCGCCACCGAGCCCGATGCCGGCCAGCTCGCGGGGTGTCCGGCTCCAGACCGACACCTCGAGGCCGGCGGCGAGCAGGGTGCGGGCGAGCGCGGTACCCATGGCGCCGAGGCCGAGAACGGCGACGCGCGGATGATTCACTTGGCTGGTGTTGTTCATGCCCCCAACGGTGCGGCACCGCACGGCAACCGAACAGTACGCACTTTCAGGTCAGGAGGAACCGTGCGCGGTACAGAATTGGCACCCGGCAGCGAGAAATGCGGCGTGAACGTTGCGATGGCCGTCTTCGGCAGCAAGTGGAAGCCGACGATCATCTGGCTGCTGGGGGAGTGCCCGGTGCGGTTCGCCGAACTGCGTCGCCGCCTCGGCGAGATCTCGGAGAAGGTGTTGGCCCAGCAACTGCGGGAGTTGGTGGCCGACGGGATCGTCGCGCGCACCGAGCGCGACGGGTTTCCCCGCCACGTCGAGTACGGCCTCACCCCGCGCGGTCAGGCGCTCGACGATGCTCTCGCCCCGGTCGCGCACTGGGGCGATGAGCACCGTCGGACGACTCAGTTGGCCTGACCCTCCGAGACCCGGTCGGTGGCGTCGGCGCCGGAGCCGAGCAGCGCCTTGTAGAGCACGCCGGCGAGGGCGGCGCCGACGATCGGCGCGACCCAGAACAGCCAGAGCTGGCCGGGGGCGCCCGCGCCGTTGAAGAAGGCGACGGCGGTGGAGCGGGCCGGGTTCACCGAGGTGTTGGTGACCGGGATCGAGATCAGGTGGATCAGCGTCAGCGCCAGGCCGATGGCGATCGGCCCGAAGCCCTTCGGGGCCCGCGCGTCGGTGGCGCCGAGGATCACGAACAGGAAGAACATCGTCAGCACGATCTCGATCACCAGCGCGGCGACCAGGCTGTAGCCGTCGGGGGAGTTCGCGCCGTACCCGTTGGCGGCCATGTTGCCGGTGGCGCTGAAGCCGGGCTTGCCGGAGGCGATCAGCAGCAGCACCGCACCGGCGACCAGGCCGGCGATCACCTGGGTGACGATGTAGGGCAGCACGTCCTTCCACGGGGTACGCCCGGCGATCGCGGTACCGATGCTGACCGCGGGGTTGAAGTGGCCGCCGGAGACATGGCCCACGGCGTACGCCATGGTGAGCACGGTGAGGCCGAACGCCAGCGCGACGCCGACGTAACCGATGCCGACCTGGAAGGGCTGACCGTCACCGGTCTTGCCCATCGCCACGGCGGCGAAGATCGCCGAGCCGCAGCCGCCGAAGACGAGCCAGAACGTGCCGAGGAATTCGGCTGCCAGGCGTTTGCCGAGAGTTGGGTTCTTCATGGAGACCTCCGAGGTCGGGAGTGAGGGGAAAGTCCGTCGGGGTGGTCGTCGTTGACCCGTGGAGCGCTGCACAGCCTACGGCCTGTGGCCGGGAACATTTGGACCTGCGTCGGCGTTGGGGCACAATAGCGAGTCGGTCCGGTTCACCCCACATCTCCGATCGGGGACCCGGACACACAAGACCAAGGAGAGAACATGAAGAGTGGGATCCATCCCAACTACGGTGAGACCCGGGTGACCTGCACCTGTGGCAACACCTTCGTCACCAACAGCACCGCCGAGGGCGGCGTGATCCGCGCCGAGGTGTGCTCCAACTGCCACCCGTTCTACACCGGCAAGCAGAAGATCCTCGACACCGGCGGCCGCGTCGCCCGGTTCGAGAAGCGCTACGCCAAGGCCGGTGCGAACAAGAAGAAGTAACTTCTTCATCGCGGGCGCCGGGGTCGGACACTGGTCCGGACCCGGCGCCTCGTCGTTGGTCAGCAGGTCGGAGCAGGAACGGAGATCGGGTGTTCGAGTCGGCGGAGCCGTTGCGGGCCGAGTACGCCGAATTGGAGCGTGCCCTGGCCGACCCCGAGGTGCACGCCGACCCGGTGCGCGCCCGGCGTACCGGCCGCCGTTACGCCGAGCTGATGCCGGTGGTGAAGGCCCTCGACGAACACGCCCGGATCACCGACGACCTGGCCGCCGCCCAGGAGCTCGCCGCCGAGGACCCCGGTTTCGCCGCGGAGGCGGACACCCTCGGCGTACGCCTGAGCGAGGTGACCGAACGGCTCACCCGGCTGCTCGCCCCCCGCGACCCCAACGACTCCGCCGATGCGCTGCTGGAGATCAAGTCCGGTGAGGGCGGGGAGGAATCGGCGCTGTTCGCCGGCGACCTGCTGCGGATGTACACCCGCTACGCCGAGACCCGCGGTTGGAACCTCGAGGTGCTCGACTCCCAGGAGACCGACCTGGGCGGGTTCAAATCGGTCACCGTCGCGGTGAAGGCCCGCGGTGACGCCGACCCGGACAACCTGCCCTACGGGGTGTTGAAGTTCGAGGGCGGGGTGCACCGGGTGCAGCGGGTCCCGGTGACCGAGACCCAGGGCCGCGTCCACACCTCCGCGGCCGGTGTCCTGGTGATGCCCGAGGTCGAGGAGACCGACGTCGAGATCGACGAGAAGGACCTGCGCATCGACGTCTTCCGCTCCTCCGGCAAGGGGGGTCAGGGTGTCAACACCACCGACTCCGCGGTCCGGATCACTCACCTGCCCACCGGCACCGTCGTCTCCTGCCAGAACGAACGCTCCCAGCTGCAGAACAAGCAGCAGGCGATGCGGGTGCTGCGCGCCCGGCTCGCCGCCGTCGCCGAGGAACAGGCCGCCGCCGAGGCGTCCACCGCCCGCGCCTCGCAGGTGCGTACCGTCGACCGCTCGGAGCGGATCCGCACCTACAACTTCCCCGAGAACCGGATCGCCGACCACCGGATCGGCTACAAGGCCTACAACCTCGACCAGGTGCTCGCCGGTGACCTGTCCGGGGTCGTCGAAGCCCTGCAGGAAGCGGATCTTTCCGCCCGGTTGCAGGCCGCCGGGCAGAACCCCTGAGCCGATACCCTCGCTGCCATGACCGCTGACTTCGAGGACGTGTTGTCCCGGCTCAACGACACCGTCGATCAGGCCGCCACCTCGCCCGAGCTGGGTGAGCTGCCCGAGGTCGAGGGCGAGGCCGCCGCCTACGACGACCGGATCAGCGTCAAGGTGCGCGCCGGCAAGGTGACCGACCTGGAGATCCAGCCCCTCGCCATGCGGCTCAGCAACGCCGACCTGGCCGAACACGTGACCACCGCGGTGAACGCGGCGCTCGCCGACTACGCGGAGAAGATCACCGCCGCGCTGACCGAGACCGAGACCACCGACTTCGGGTCGCTGATGACCTCCACCCGGCAGCTGCAGAACGACAGCCTGCGCGCGATGAAGGCCTACACCGAATCCCTGTTCGACGCCCTGAACCAGGTGAAGCGCAATGGCTGACCAGCTCAACTACAACACCGCGCAGCTGCGTACCGGCGGCAAGGGCGTCAGCGACGCCGGCGCCGACCTGGAGCAGAAGTTCCAGAACCTGCTCAACGAGTGCAGCGACATGTCGGTCTTCGGCCCGGGCAATGACACCGTCGGCCCGATCGCCCAGATGATCTACCAGGCCGTGCTGGAACGGGTCACCGAGACCGTGCAGAGCTCGGCCGGGTCCTACAAGGACTTCGGCGAGAAGATGAACCTGGCCGCCGACATCTACGACCAGGGCGAGCAGGACAACAGCCAGATCGCCAACTCCACCTCGAGTGGTGGCGGGACGAGGGCCGTCTGATGGCGGTGATGCTCCCGGGTGAGGTCTCGCACCTGCTGAACCTGCTCGGCTTCGAATGGCCCGAGGTCAACGAGGACAAGATGTTCGACTGGGGCGGGCGCTGGGTCTCGTTCTGCAACGAGGTGCAGGGCCCGCGCGGCGGCGCCGACGAGGGCGCCCGGACCGCGCTGCTGGAGAACCGCGACGCCGGCATGGAGGCGTTCAAGAAGCAGTTCTACGAGAGCCAGGACAATGTCATGCAGGTCGTCACCGACCTCGGCTCCGCGGCCGGGATCATCGGCGGCTGCCTGTTCGTGATCGGCGCCCTGGTGATCGCGCTGAAGATCGTCGTGGTGGTGCAGCTGGTCGCCCTCGCCATCCAGATCGCCTCCGCCATCGCCGCAGCCGTACCGACGGCGGGCGCCTCCCTGGCCTGGATCCCGGTCGCCAAGATCATCGCCGGCCGGGCCATCCAGTTCGCGATCAACTTCACCATCGAGAAGCTCCTTGCCTGAGCGCTGCGACGAACTGCTGTGAGGGTGCCGGAACTGATCCGGGCGGCGGCCGCGCGGCTGCCCGGGGTCTCGGCCGATGCCGAGGCTCGTACCCTGCTGGCGCACGTGCTCGGCGTACCCACGACGCGGCTGGTGCTCGCCGACGATCCGACCGCCGACCAGCAGGCGCTGTTCGAGGAGCTGGTCGCCGAGCGGGCGGCCGGTAGGCCGCTGCAGCACCTGACCGGTGCGGCGCATTTCCGGACGGTACGCCTGGCGGTCGGCCCGGGCGTCTTCGTGCCCCGACCGGAGACCGAGGTGATGACCGGCTGGGCGCTGGACCGGCTGGCCGAACTGCGCGCCGCCGGCACCGAACGGCCACGGGTCGTCGAACCCTGCACCGGGTCCGGGGCGATCTCCCTTGCCCTGCACGCCGAGGCACCGGAGACCGAGCTGCACGCCGTCGAACTCTCCGAGGAGGCGTACGCCTGGGCGGCGCGCAATCTCACCGGCACCGGGGTCGACCTGCGCCAGGGTGACATGGTCGACGCCTTCGGCGATCTGGACGGCACCGTCGACCTGGTGATCTGCAACCCGCCCTACATCCCGCTCACCGCCTGGGAGGGCGTACCGGCCGAGGTCCGTGACCACGATCCCGAACTCGCCCTCTTCTCCGGCACCGACGGGCTGGACGCGATCCGGGTGCTCACCGACGTCGCCGCCCGACTGTTGCGGCCCGGCGGGCTGGTCTGCGCCGAGCACGCCGAGGTGCAGCAGCGCAGCGCCGCGGAGGTGTTCCTCGCCCATGGCGGGTTCGATCAGGTCCGCGATCACCGCGACCTGACCGACCGGCCGCGCTTCGTCACCGCGCGTCGCCGGTGAGTGGCGGGGCCGCCGAGGTGGCAGGATTGACGCCGTGACCGAGGAGGAACCCGAGAACGAGCCCATCGGCTCCGCCGAGCCCGATGACGCACCGAGCCACCAGCGCTTCGACTGCCGCGAGCCCGACCAGCGCGCCGCCGGCATCGACGCGGCCAGGCGGGCCGTGGAGGCGGGGGAGTGCGTGGTGCTGCCGACCGACACCGTCTATGGCATCGGTGCCAACTCCTTCTCCGCCAGTGCGGTGCAGCGGCTGCTGGACGCCAAGGGCCGGGGCCGCGACATGCCGCCACCGGTGCTGATCGCCGAGCCGTCGGTGATGATGGCGCTCGGCCGGGACATCCCCGAGCCGGCCAAGCGGCTAGCCGAGCAGCACTGGCCGGGTCCGCTGACGATCATCCTGCACGCCCAGCCATCGCTGCAGATGGACCTGGGGGAGACCCGCGGCACGATCGCGGTCCGGGTACCCGACCACGAGCTGGCCCGCGAGCTGTTGCGCGCGACCGGCCCGCTGGCGGTCTCCAGCGCCAACCGCACCGGCAAGCCGGCGGCCACCGACGCCGATGCGGCCATCGACCAGCTCGGTGATCGGGTCGCGGTCTACCTCGACGACGGCCCGGCCCGCGGCGGCCGGCCGTCCACCATCGTCGACTTCACCCGGTCCGATTACGGCGCGGTGGTACGCCACGGCGGGCTGGGCGTCGACGAGCTGCGGCGTACCGTGCCCTATCTCGACGACCGCGCCCCGGCCCCGGAGCCCGCCCCCGAGAACGAGAGTCACGGGGCCGGCTGAGCGATGCGCGAATATCTCCTGGTGCTGCTGGTGACGGCGGCGACGACCTACCTGCTCAGCGGGTTGGCCCGTCGCCTGGCACTGCGTACCGGGGCGGTCGCGAAGGTCCGCGACCGCGATGTGCACGCCGTCCCGATCCCGTACTTCGGCGGGGTGGCGATGCTGCTCGGCGTGGGGGCGGCGTACATCCTCTCCAGCCACCTGCCCTTCCTCGGCCGGAATCTGCTGATCCAGCACGATTTCCGGGCGATCCTGCTGGCCGCGGTGGTGATCTCGGTCGTCGGCATACTCGACGATCTGTTCGAGCTGAACGCGATCGCCAAGCTCGCCGGGCAGGTGCTGGCCGCCGGTCTGGCGGTGACAAGCGGCGTGAAAATGCTCTGGATCCCGTTGCCGAACAGCATCATCTCCCTCGAGGATTCGGCCTCGATCGCGCTGACGGTGTTCTTCATCGTGCTCTGCACGAATGCGGTCAACTACGTCGACGGGCTCGACGGGCTGGCCGCCGGGGTGGTCGCGATCGGGGCGATGGCCTTCTTCACCTACTCCTATCAACTGGTCTACACCCAGGCACTGCCGCGGGCGCAGACCGCCAGCTTGTTGAGCATCGCGATCGCCGGCATCTGCATCGGCTTCCTGCCGCACAATTACTTCCCGGCGCGGATGTTCATGGGTGACTCCGGGGCGATGCTGCTCGGGTTGATGCTGGCCACCACCACGATCTCGCTGACCGGCCAGATCGACTCCGCCAAGCTGCAGGCCGAAGGGTCGGGGCTGATGGCGGCCTACCTGCCGCTGATCCTGCCGCTGGCGATCCTGGCGCTGCCGTTCCTGGATTTCCTGCTGGCCTTCATCAGGCGGACGTACGCCGGCAGGTGGTTCTGGGTGGCGGACAAGCAGCACCTGCACCACCGGTTGCTGGAGCGCGGGCATTCACACCGGCGCGCGGTGCTGCTGATGTATGTCTGGACCGCGCTGATCTCCTTCGGTGTGATCGCGATCGGCATCACCCCGCGCTGGGAGATCGTCGCCATCGTCGTCGGCCTGATCGGTGTGGTGACCTATTTCACTCTTGGTGCCCCCGGTGGCACCCCCGGTTCCTCGGTGGCGACCCGCCAGGCCGAACGCGAGGCCGAGGCCCGCGTCCAGGAGACCCCACCCGCCTGAGCACCCGGGTGTCGCCCGAGCCGGACAGTTTGTGCTAAGTTTCACAAGCAATCCTCCGGCGGGCCCCGCCGGGGTGGAATGACCTCGAGATGTGCGGGACGATGACGACTGTGACCGGTGCCGTGCCCCCTGGGCCAGCCTCCTCCGTGGGTGCCTCCCACGGCGGTGGTGTCATCGCGATCCAGCGTGCCCGTACCCTGCTCTTCGCCGGTCTGCTCGGCGCCCACGCCGCGGCCCTGCTCGCGATCGGCGTCTCCGCCGTCGCGATGGGGAAGCGGGGCCTGTTCGCCGCCCTCTTCGGCGCCGCGCTGGTGATCGTCTTCCAGGTGATCGGGCAGGCCGTCCAGGTCCGCTTCGCCGCCGCCGACACCCGTACCGTGCTGGCCGCCACGCTGGCCTCCTTCGGCTTCCGCGTCGGGTTGATGCTCTTCGTGCTCTACGCCTGGTTCAACCTGGCCAGCGACCCGGCCAGCCTGGCCCGGGTGCCGCTGGTGGTCAGCGCCGCGCTGACCGTCACCGGGTGGCTGGCAGCCGAGGCGTACGCGCTGCACCGGCTCCGCGTGCCCTACTTCGATGAGCCGACCCAGGCGCCCGACTCATCAGACCCCAGTGGGGGTGAGGCGAAGTGACCATCGGCGTACGGACTGATAATGTTCCGCTGCGGAACCAGCAGGAGGGATCGGTGACCTTGGCCACCGCACGCGACGATCGCGAGCCGCAGGCGCGCTCCTCGGCCGATCGGGCCGCCGATGCCCGGGGTCAGAACGAGGCCATGCGGGTGCTGTCCTACCTGATCGCCGGACTGCTCTGCTACGGCGGGCTCGGGTGGTTGTTGGACCGCTGGTTGCAGACAAGCTTCTTGATGCCGATCGGTCTGGTGCTCGGCGCCGGACTGGGTGTCTACATCGTGATTCGCCGGATGTCGCACGAGCAGTCCGAGACTGCGACGGACGGAAAGTCCACTACCACTGGGAAGGAACGCCGGTGAACCCGTCCACGCCGCTGCTCCCGCTCGAAGGCGGCGGGGGCTACAAGCCGCCGAGCCTCGAGGACTTCAGATTCAACGGTCTGCCCGGCTGGTGGGACTCCGCCCCGGCGTGGCTGAACAAGCCCTTCGTGATGGCCGTGATCGCTGCGGTGCTGGTGATCGTGGTCTGGCTGCTCGCCTCCCGCAAGCTCACCGTGCTGCCCAGCAAGCGCCAGTTCTTCTGGGAGTACATCTACGACTTCATCCGCAACGGGGTCGCCCGTGATGCGCTGGGTCACGACTTCCGGCGCTACCTGCCCTACCTGCTCGGGCTGTTCTCCTTCATCTGGGTGAACAACGTCTTCGGTGTCTTCCCGCTGTTCATGTTCCCGACCTTCTCCAATGTCGGGTACGCCTGGGGTCTGGCCATCCTCAGCTGGATCATCTACAACGCCGCCGGCATCGCCCGGCACGGCGGGAAGTACTTCAAGAACAGCCTCTTCCCGGCCGGCGTCCCGGCCCCGCTCTACATCCTGATCACCCCGATCGAGCTGCTGTCGAACTTCATCGTCCGCCCGGTCACCCTCGGTCTGCGACTCTTCGGCAACATGTTCGCCGGCCACCTGGTGGTGCTGGTGTTCGTCGTCGGCGGCACCTACCTGCTGACCGAGTCCCAGGGCCTGTTCTACAAGTTCGCCGGCGGGGTGTCGCTGGTGTTCAGCTTCGCGATCTTCGCCCTCGAGCTGCTGGTCGCGACCCTGCAGGCCTACATCTTCACCGTGCTGACCGCTCAGTACGTCGCCTCCTCGCTCGCCGAGGACCACTGACCGCCCACCTGACCACCACAAAGACCGTCCAATAAAACGGAAATCCGAAAGGAAACCCACATGACCCCCATGGAAATCGCCGGCTCGGTGAACATGATCGGCGCCGGCCTGGCGGCCATCGGCTCCGGTATCGGCGTAGGCCTGATCTTCGCCTCCGTCATCCAGGGCACCGCCCGTCAGCCCGAGGCCCGTGGCGCCATGATGGGCACCGCCTGGATCGGCATGGCCATCGTCGAGGCCCTGTTCATCCTGGCGCTCGCCTTCGCCTTCGTCATCAACTGATCCGCCTCACACTGATCCTGTCGAAAGGACAACGATGATGGTGCCGATGGCAATCGACCTCGGCCCGCTCGCGCCGGCCCACCTCTCCGAGGTGATCATGGGCATCATTCTCATGATCCTCATCTACCTGGTGCTGCGGGCGAAGGTGGTGCCCGCCTTCGAGAAGATGTACGCCGAGCGTGCAACGGCCATCCAGGGCGGGATGGAGAAGGCCGAGAAGGCGCAGGAGGAGGCCGAGGCCGCGCTGCGCCAGTACCAGGAGCAGCTCGCCGAGGCGCGCCAGGAGGCCGCCCGGATCCGGGAGGACGCCAAGAACGAGGGCGCCCGGATCAAGGCCGAGATGCGCGAACAGGCCGAGTCCGAGTCCGCTCGGATCGTGGCCAACGCCACCGCCCAGATCGAGGCGGAGCGTACCCAGGTGGTGAACCAGCTGCGTACCGAGGTGGGCGGACTGGCCACCACCCTGGCCGGTCGGATCGTCGGGGAGTCCCTCGATGACGATGAGCGGGCCCGGCGCACGATCGACCGCTTCATCGCCGACCTCGAGTCGCAGCCGAACCGGGATGCCGCGGGCCAGGGGACGGGGTCGCTGTGAGCGCCCCCGTGAGCTCTGCCGAGGAGGCCCGGCTGGGTTCCCTGGATCGCGTCCTGGACGCCCAGGAGCCCAACTCGACGCTGGCCGGTGAGCTGTTCGCGGTGGTCGATGCGGTGGAGGCGCAGCCCGGTCTGCGTCGCGGCCTCACCGACCCCGGACTGTCGGTCGACCAGCGCAAGGGGCTGGCCCGGCAGCTGCTCACGGGCAAGGTCTCCGACCAGGCGGTGCGCCTGGTCGAGGAGACCGCGGCCCTGCGCTGGGGCGGCGGGCGATCCTTCGCCGCGGCGCTCGAGCGACTGGGCGTACGCGCCGAACTGCGGGCGGCCCAGGCCGCCGGGCAGCTCGACGACACCGAGGACGAGCTGTTCCGCTTCGCCCGCACCGTGTCCGGTGACCCGGGACTGGTGGAGACGCTCGGCAACCGCAGCCTGCCGGCGGCGCGGCGCGAGACGCTGGTCACCCGGTTGCTGGACGGCCGCGTCAACGAGGCCACCCTGGTGCTGGCCCGGCGTGCGGTCGGTTCCCGCAGCGGCAACTACGGCAACACGATCGAGGATTACCTGGGCCAGGCGGCGGCGCTGCGCAACCGCAGCATCGCCACCGTGCACGTGGCCCAGCCGCTGAGCAGCGAGCAGCACGAACGGCTGCGCGCGGCGCTCAGCCGGCAGGTGGGCCGCGAGGTCGATCTGCAGGTCATCGTGGACCCCCAGGTCCTCGGCGGCGTGCGGGTCCAGCTCGGTGACGAGGTCATCGAGGGCACCGTGGCCGGCAAGCTCGATCAGGCGCGGCGCAGGCTCGGCTGAGTCGGCGTACGCCCCCAACAACAACTAGACCAACGCAACTGGGAAACGAGAGCAGGGACGCAACGATGGCGGAACTCACAATTCGTCCGGAGGAGATCCGGAACGCGCTGGACTCCTTCGTCCAGGACTACACGCCGGAGACCTCCTCGCGCGAAGAGGTCGGCACCGTGGTCACCTCCGGTGACGGCATCGCCCGGGTCGAGGGCCTGCCGTCCTGCATGGCCAACGAGCTGCTGGAGTTCGAGAACGGCGTGATGGGTATCGCGCTGAACCTCGACGTCCGCGAGATCGGCGTCGTGGTGCTCGGCAACTCCGAGGGCATCGAGGAGGGCTCCAAGGTCAAGGGCACCGGCGAGGTGCTCTCGGTGCCCGTGGGCGACGGCTTCCTCGGCCGCGTCGTGGACGCGATCGGCAACCCGATCGACGGCCTCGGCGAGATCACCCCGATCGACGGCCGCCGGCAGCTGGAGCTGCAGGCCGCCGGCGTGATGGATCGCCAGGAGGTCCGCCAGCCGCTGCAGACCGGTATCAAGGCGATCGACGCGATGATCCCGATCGGCCGCGGCCAGCGGCAGCTGATCATCGGTGACCGCAAGACCGGCAAGACCGCGATCGCGCTGGACACCATCATCAACCAGAAGGCGAACTGGGAGTCCGGGGACCCGACCAAGCAGGTGCGCTGCATCTACGTCGCGGTCGGCCAGAAGGGCTCCACCGTCGCCGAGGTGAAGGGTGTCCTCGAAGAGGCCGGTGCGATGGACTACACCACCATCGTGCACGCCCCGGCGTCCGCGCCGGCCGGCTTCAAGTACCTCGCGCCCTACTCGGGTTCCTCGATCGGCCAGCACTGGATGTACCAGGGCAAGCACGTGCTGATCGTCTTCGACGACCTGACCAAGCAGGCCGAGGCGTACCGGGCGATGTCGCTGCTGCTGCGCCGTCCGCCGGGCCGTGAGGCGTACCCCGGTGACGTGTTCTACCTCCACTCCCGTCTGCTGGAGCGTTGCGCCAAGCTCTCCGACGAGCTGGGCGCCGGCTCGATGACCGGTCTGCCGATCATCGAGACCAAGGCCAACGACGTGTCGGCGTTCATCCCGACCAACGTCATCTCGATCACCGACGGCCAGATCTTCCTGCAGTCCGACCTGTTCAACGCCAACCAGCGGCCCGCCGTGGATGTGGGCATCTCGGTGTCCCGCGTCGGTGGCGCCGCCCAGGTGAAGGCGATGAAGACCGTGGCCGGCACCCTGAAGATCAACCTGGCGCAGTACCGCGACATGCAGGCGTTCGCGATGTTCGCCTCCGACCTGGACGCCGCCTCCCGGCGCCAGCTCGATCGCGGTGCCCGGCTCACCGAGCTGCTGCGTCAGGGGCAGTACCACCCGTACCCGGTGGCCGACCAGGTCGTCAGCGTGTGGGCCGGTACCAACGGCTACTTCGACGACGTGCCGGTGGACGACGTGCTGCGCTTCGAGCAGGAGCTGCTCGATCACCTGCGGCACAACACCAACATCCTGACCACCCTCGGTGAGACCAACAAGTTCGACGACGACACCGCGAACGCGCTGGGCACCGAGATCGACAAGTTCAAGCAGGGCTTCCAGACCTCGGACGGCAAGATGCTGAAGGCCGGTCGCGAGGAGCACGAGGCGCTGGAGTCGGATGAGGTCGATCAGGAGCAGATCGTCAAGCAGAAGCGGGGCTGATACCAGATGCCAGCCAGTCTTCGTGAGCTGCGGTCGCGGAGGAACTCGGTCTCCACGACCAAGAAGATCACCCGCGCGATGGAGCTCATCGCGGCGTCCCGGATCGTCAAGGCCCAGCAGCGGGCCAATGCGGCGGCCCCGTACGCCCGCGAGCTGACCCGGGCGGTGTCGGCGGTGGCCACGTTCTCGAACGTGGACCACCCGCTGACCACCGAGAAGGAGAACCCCTCCCGGGCCGCGGTGCTGCTGATCACCTCCGACCGCGGTCTCGCGGGGGCGTACAGCTCCTCGGTGATCAAGCAGGGCGAGCAGCTGACCGAGCTGCTGCACGGTGAGGGCAAGGAGGTCGTGCCCTACCTCTGCGGACGCAAGGGCATCGGCTTCTACCAGTTCCGCAACCGCTACGTGGAGCAGACCTGGGACGGGTTCTCCGATTCCCCGACCTATGCCAATGCCCGGGAGATCGCCGACGCGCTGATCGGGAAGTTCCTGACCCCGACCAGCGAGGGCGGGGTGGATGAGATCCACATCGTCTTCACCCGGTTCGTCTCGATGATCACCCAGCAGCCGACCGTGATCCGGTTGCTGCCGCTGGAGGTCGTCGAGGCCGCGGAGCCGGTGGAGGATGAGGACACCTTCCCGCTCTACGACTTCGAACCGGACGCCGAGACGGTGCTGGACGAGCTGCTGCCGCTCTATGTGGCCAGCCGGATCCAGTTCTGCCTGTTGCAGGCCGCGGCCTCCGAGCTGGCGAGCAAGCAGCGTGCGATGAAGTCGGCGACCGACAACGCCGAGCAACTGATCGAACGTCTGACCCGTGAGGCGAACCAGGCCCGCCAGGCGCAGATCACCCAGGAAATCAGTGAGATCGTGGGTGGCGTGAACGCGCTGGCCGACGCGACAGCAGAGAGTGAGTGAGAGATGACCGCCACCGTCAACGATGCCAACAGCACCGAGGGCAAGGACATCCAGATCGGTCGGATCGCGCGAGTGATCGGCCCGGTCGTCGATGTCGAGTTCCCGCCGGACCAGATGCCCGACATCATGAACGCGCTGCACGTCGATGTGGAGACCGACGGCGAGAAGCGCACCATGGTGCTCGAGGTCGAGCTGCACGTGGGCGACAACATCGTCCGCGCCATCTCGCTGAAGCCGACCGACGGCCTGCGCCGCGGCCAGGAGGTGCGCGACTCCGGCGCCCCGATCACCGTGCCCGTCGGTGATGTCACCAAGGGCCACGTCTGGAACGCCACCGGCGATGTGCTGAACGCCGACCCGGCCACCCTGCAGATCGACGAGCGCTGGCCGATCCACCGCGAGCCGCCGAAGTTCGACGCGCTCGAGTCGAAGACCGAGATGCTGAACACCGGCATCAAGGTGCTCGACCTGCTGACCCCGTATGTGCAGGGCGGCAAGATCGGCCTGTTCGGCGGCGCCGGCGTGGGCAAGACCGTGCTCATCCAGGAGATGATCTACCGCATCGCGCACAACTTCGGTGGCACCTCGGTGTTCGCCGGTGTGGGGGAGCGGACCCGTGAGGGCAACGACCTGATCAACGAGATGGAAGAGGCCGGGGTGTTCAAGGACACCGCCCTGGTCTTCGGCCAGATGGACGAGCCGCCGGGCACCCGGCTGCGGGTGGCGCTGTCCGCGCTGACCATGGCGGAGTACTTCCGCGATGTGCAGAACCAGGACGTGCTGCTGTTCATCGACAACATCTTCCGGTTCACCCAGGCCGGTTCGGAGGTGTCCACCCTGCTGGGCCGGATGCCGTCCGCCGTGGGTTACCAGCCCAACCTGGCCGACGAGATGGGCCAGCTGCAGGAGCGGATCACCTCGGTCCGGGGTCACTCGATCACCTCGATGCAGGCGATCTACGTGCCCGCCGACGACTACACCGACCCGGCCCCGGCGACCACCTTCGCCCACCTGGACGCGACCACCGAGCTCTCCCGAGAGATCGCCTCGCGTGGTCTCTACCCGGCGGTGGACCCGCTGACCTCGTCCTCCCGGATCCTGGACCCGCAGTACATCGGTCAGACCCACTACGACACCGCGGTGCAGGTCAAGCAGATCCTGCAGCGCAACAAGGAACTCCAGGACATCATCGCGATCCTGGGTGTCGACGAGCTCTCCGAAGAGGACAAGATCGTCGTCAACCGGGCCCGCCGGATCCAGCAGTTCCTGTCGCAGAACACCTACATGGCCGAGAAGTTCACCAACGTGCCCGGTTCCACCGTGCCGCTGGAGGACACCATCGAGGGCTTCCAGATGATCTGCAACGGCGACGTGGACCACATCGCCGAGCAGGCCTTCTTCAACGTCGGTGGCATGGACATGGTGATGGAGAACTGGGACAAGATGCAGAAGGAGGGCTGATCCGGATGGCCGACACCCTGCAGGTCAAGGTCGTCGCCGCGGACCGCGAGGTCTGGTCCGGTGAGGCCGACCAGGTGATCGCCCGGACCAGCGAGGGCGACACCGGCATCCTGCCCAACCACTCGCCGATGCTGGGCGTGCTGGTGCCCAGCGCGGTGGTGATCTTCGCCACCCACGGGGAGCGGGAGATCGTGGCCGTCGACGGCGGCTTCATCTCGGTCGACCACAACCGGGTCTCGATCCTCAGCGAGTACGCCAAGCTGGGCGAGGAGATCTCCCTCGACCAGGCCGAGAAGGAACTCGCCGACGCCAATCGCAAGATGGACGAGGGTGACGACTCCGAGGAGACCCGCCGCCACTACCTGCGCGCGGCCGGCCAGCTGAAGGCCGCCCAGAAACGACAGGGCAGCAACACCCTCGGCTGAGCATCGAACCAGCCGGCCGACAGGGCCGCCGTACCCACCCGGGTGCGGCGGCCCTGTCGCGTGTGTGGGGTCGGACCGGATCCTCCGGCGACCGGTGAGACGGTTGCTTGTCGCCCTCATTTTTGTCTTTGGCCAATGGGGTGGCTAATGTGCCGCTATGGGGTGGGAGATCATTGCCGAGCTGGTGATTGGTGCCCTCCTGCTCGCCTGCCTGATCCCGCTCGTCTGGCTCTTCCTCCGCCGCCGCTGGCTCTCCCGCCAGGGCGGCATTTTTGATTGTGCGTTGAAATCCCCGCAGGGTGGCAGCCGATGGGCGCTGGGAGTGGCCCGGTACCAGGGCGAGGACCTGGAGTGGTTCCGGGCTCTCTCGCTCTCGCTCCGCCCCAAGGTGCGCTTCCGGCGTACCAGCACCACCGTGGACACCCAGCGTGACGCCCAGCCCGGTGAGATCGAGGTGCTCTACGGTACGCCGCGGGTCGTGCGCCTGGAGTCCACCGTGCTCGTCGGCGGCCAGCACAGCTGGGAGCTGGCGATGGCCCCGGAATCGACCACCGGCCTGCTCTCCTGGCTGGAGGCCGCACCGCCCGGGATCGGCCGCTTCCAGCAGTGAACGCGAGCGCGCCCTACTTGCCGTTTTCCCTTTCGGGGAAGAGTTCCCGGCCGAGCGCCCAGTAGAGGGCGACCATCACCCCGGCCATCGCCGGGCCGCCCCACCAGTCCTGCCGGCCGGAGGCCTGGACCAGCGCGCAGAGCAGGCCGAAGAGCAGGGTGAGCCCGACACCGACCCGGAAATAGGTCACCGGTCGCCGCCGGGGACCCAGAGCACCTCGTCGTCGGTGCCGTTGACCGCGCGGCTGGCGATGAACAGCAGATCCGAGAGCCGGTTCAGATAGGTGACCGCGATCGGGTTCACCCCGCCGGGGCGGTCGTCGTCGGCGGGCACCTCGTCGGTGCCGTACGCCTCCAGCGCCAGCCAGGCGGATCGTTCGGCGCGCCGGCAGATGGTCCGGGCCAGATGCAGCTGGGCGCCGGCGGGGTTGCCGCCGGGAAGGATGAACGAGCGCAGCTTGGGCAGCGGGTCGCCGAACTCGTCGCACCAGCCCTCGAGCCGGTCCACCGAGGCCTGCTCGATCCGCAGCGGCGGATACTTCGGATCGGCGCGCAACGGGTTGGACAGATCGGCGCCGAGGTCGAACAGCTCGTTCTGCACCACCGCGAGCGCCCGGGCGATCGGCTCGTCGATGCCGCCGGTGGCCAGGGCCACCCCGATCACCGAGTTGGTCTCATCGACATCGCCGTAGGCCTGCACGCGCAGGTCGGTCTTGCGGGCCACCGACATGTCGGAGAGCCGCGTTTCGCCCCCATCGCCGGTACGGGTGTAGATCCGGTTCAGCACGACCATGCTGCGACTCTAGCGCGGCGGACGCGCTGGCGGCGTACCCCGCTGGCTATGCTGCCCGGGTGAGTCTTCCCCTGCGTGTCCTGGCCGCCTCGGCCGTCGTTCTGCTGCCGCTCGGTCTGGTGGGCTGTGCGCCCTCGACGCCCGGTGGCTCGGGCGGCTCGTCGGCCGGTGACGGGGCGAGTGCTGCCGCCTCGGCGGGGCCGGGTGGCTGCGTCTACCAGCCGTCGGGAGAGCCGGCCAAGCCCGTCGATCCGCCGTCGACCACCGATGTGCAGACCACCGGTGAGGCGGTGTGGACGCTGACCACCAATCAGGGTCCGATCACGATCACCATGGACCGCTCGCGGACGCCCTGCACGGTGCACTCCTTCGAGTCGCTGGCCAAGCAGAAGTACTTCGACAACACCCAGTGCCATCGGTTGGTCGATTCCGGCATCTTCGTGCTGCAGTGCGGTGACCCGACCGGTACCGGCCGCGGCGGTCCCGGTTATCAGTTCCCCGACGAGGTCTCCAGCAGCGACCGCTATCCGGCCGGCACCGTCGCGATGGCCAATGTCGGCCCGGACACCAACGGTTCCCAGTTCTTCCTGGTCTACGCCGATTCCCAACTGCCGCCCAACTACACCGTCTTCGGCCGGATGGATCAGGAGTCGCTCGGTGTGGTCGCCCGGATCGCCGCCGAGGGTCAGGACGGCTCCAGCCAGGATGGTTCCGGCAAGCCGAACAACGAGGCGCGGATCATCTCGGTGGCGGAGAAGAGTTAGAATGTAGGTACGTACCTACATTGGGGGCTCGATGGTTACAAGGATGACTGCCCGCGAGTTCAATCGCGATGTGAGTGCGGCCAAGCGGGAGGCCGCCGACGGCCCGGTGGTGATCACCGATCGCGGTGAGCCCGCATTCGTGCTGCTCTCGATCGAGGAGTACCGCCGACTGGGGGAGCGGGGTACGGACCTGGTGGATCGGCTGAGCATGGATGACGACCTGGACGTCGAGTTCGATCCGGTCGAGCTGAACCTCAGGGTGCCCGAGTTGTGACGTATCTGCTGGACACGAATGTTCTCAGTGAACTGCGAAAGCCCGAACGGCGGGCCGCGCCTTCGGTACGCGCGTGGGTGGCGGCCAGGCTGCCCTCGGATCTGCATCTGTCGGCCGTCACCATCCTCGAGATCGAGCTCGGGATCGTGAGGCTGGGTCGTCATGACCTGACGCAGGCCGGGCGTCTCCAGGCCTGGTTGGAGGACGACGTCCTCGACGTGTTCGGGGGACGAATCCTCCCGGTGGATGTCCCGGTCGCACGGCGGGCGGCGCGGCTCCACGTTCCTGATCCGCGCCCGGAGCGGGATGCCCTGATCGCGGCCACCGCGGTGGTCCACGATCTCACCGTGGTCACGCGCAACGCCGCCGACTTCGCCCCGATGGGGGTTGCCGTGATCGACCCATGGACCTCAGGCGTTGACGGTTGACGCGGCATGGTCCCGCCGTCAGCGCAGGATCCGCCGCTCGCGGGCGACCCGGACCGCCTGGGTGCGGTTCTCCACCCCGAGCTTGTCGAAGATGTGCACCAGGTGGGTCTTCACGGTCGCCTCGGAGATGAACAGCCCACGGGCGACCTCACGGTTGCTCCGGCCGGTGGCGATCGCGGTCAGGATCTCCAGTTCACGGGCGGTCAGCGTGAGGTCCGGTGCCGTGGCTCGGGCGGCGAGCCGGCGTTCCAGTTCGGGTGCCAGGGCGCGTTCGCCGTGCGCAGCGGCCCAGGCGGCCGCGACGATGTCGTTGGCCGCGGCGTCCTTGAGCAGATATCCGGAGGCACCCGCATCGAGCGCGGCGGCCAGGTCGGCATCCGAGTCGTAGGTGGTGAGCACCAGGACCACCGGATGCGGCTCGCGTGCGGTGATCCGGCCGATCGTGGTCACCCCGTCCAGCACCGGCATCTGCAGATCCATCAGCACCACGTCCACCGGTAGCGGCACCGTGCCGAAGAGCAGGTCGAGGGCCTGCTGGCCATCGCCGGCCTCGCCGACGACGAGCACCTCCTCCAGTTCGGGTACGCCGCGGCGGGCACCCGGGTCGGTGCAGACCGCCCGCAGTCCCCGGCGTACCACCGGATGATCGTCGACCAGCAGCAGCCGCAGCGTGCTCACGATGTCGAACCATGCCCGGTCGGCAGCGGGACCCGGATGCCGATCACGGTGCCGGCACCCGGTGCCGACTCGACCTCGACCCGGCCACCCAGCTGCTCGATCCGGCCCCGCATCCCCGGCAGCCCGAAACTCTCCGGCGAGGCGGCCCGCTCGGGATCGAAACCGATGCCGTCGTCGAAGACGTCCAGGGTCACCTGATCACCGAGGAATCCCAGTGTCAGCACGCAATGCGCGGCCCGGGCGTGCTGGCGCACGTTCGCCAGACTGGCCTGCGCGGCGCGCAGCAGACCGGTCGCGATCGGCGCCGGCAACACGGTCGGCCGGCCGGTCACCCGCAGCTCGCAACGCAACTGCGAACTCGCTTGTTCGCGGTCCACCAGCCGGCCGATGGCGGCGACCAGGTCACCCTCGCCCAGATCCGGTGGGGTGAGCTCGCGGACGAAACGGCGGGCCTCACCGAGGTTGTCGCCGGCCACCTGCTCGATCTCGGCGAGCAACCCCGCCGCCCGGTCCCGCCCCTCCGGGGTGCCGGCGGCGAGCTCGGTGCGGGCACTGCGGCCCAGCAGCACCAGCGAGCTGAGGCCCTGGGCGAGGGTGTCGTGGATCTCGCGGGCCAGTCGCTCCTGCTCGCCCAGGCGGCCGGCCTCCCGCTGGCTGCGGGCCAGTTCGGCGCGGGTCGCGCGCAGCTCGGCCAGTGAGGCGGCCCGGGCCGCCGACTCGGCGTACAGGGCCTCGTAGGCGAGCGCGCCGACCACCGAGAACGCCGCCCCGACGATCGGCCCGAGCACCATCGCGACCTGCAACCGGCCGGCGTGCAGCCCCTGGGCGGCGATCACCATGATCGTCATCACCACGATCGCTACCACCGCATGCCAGCGGCGCAACAGGTGCAGGTGCAGGAAGAACAGCGGGAACGCCAGCCAGGCGAACTCTGCGGCGAAGACCATCAGCAGCATCCAGCAGGCGGTCACCCCGGCCAGCCACCAGCGCGCCGCCCGCGGGCTGGTGAACCGGTTCGGCACCGAACCCCAGGCGTACGCCAGGGCGAACAGCACCGCGGTGGCACAGCCGAGCGCGATCTGCCAGCCACCGCGTTCGGTGGCGCCCCCGCTCGGGCCGCCGAGCAACCGGATCACCCCGATCAGCAGCAGGACCGCCACCGCGGCGTGCAGAGCCCAGGTGAGCAGCCGCAGGGTGCCGGTCCGCCGCTCGGTCACGGGGTGTCCAGGAACCGGCGCAGCACCGAGGTGAAGATCTTCGGCTGGTCCGCGTGCACCCAGTGGGCGGCGTTCTTGATGGTGACCAACCGGGTCCGCGGGAAGAGCGTGTGCATCGCCTCGGCGTACTCCGGCCGGACGTATTCGGAGTCCGCGCCGGCGACCCAGAGCACCGGACCCGGCCAGGCCGGTTCGGTCGGCTCGACCCAGTCGCCCAGCTCCGCCATCGCCTCCCGGATCAAGGCCAGATTGGGCTGCCACCGCCACTGCACCTGGCCGTCCTGCTGGTCCCGACGCAGGTTCTGCAGCAGGAAGGAACGGACCCCCGCGGTGTCGACGCCGTTCTCGCCGAGGTGGGTCTCGGCCTGTTCGCGGTTGCGTAGGCCGGTCAGGTCCAGCGAGCTCATCGCCTGCACATAGCGGTGGAAGTCGCGCATCGAGCCGTAGCCGACGGGGGAGATGTCGACCACGCAGAGCCGGTCGACCAGCTCCGGGTGGCGCAGGGTGAGATGCATCGCGATCTTGCCGCCCATGGAATGCCCGACCAGGGCGACCGGCTCGTCGTCGCGGGTCGGTTCGGCCTCGATGGCGGCGGCCACCTGATCGGCCATCGTCGGATAGTCCATCGTCTCCGACCAGCCCGAGCGGCCGTGGTTCGGCATGTCCAGCAGCAGGCTGCGGTGCGGCGGCCCGTCGGTGTCGGTGGCCAGCGCGCGGGCGATCGAGGTCCAGTTCTTGCCCTGCCCGAAGACCCCGTGGCAGAACACCACCAGCCGTCCCGGGCCGTCGCCGATGCGGGTGGCGTGCAGCTCCATCGTTCTCCCTGTTCTCAACTGCTCGGTTCTCGATGCCGGGTGCTCAGTGCCGCGCCCAGCAGTGCCTGTGCCAGTGCCGGCGTTCCTCGATCGCCGAGGTGCTGCCGATCGAGGGGATGCTCGGCCACACCACCAGATGCGCGGTACCCGGCGGGATGGTGCCCCCGCAGCCGGGGCAGGTGTACGCCTTCAGCGCCCGCTCGGCCGGTACGCCGCGGACCAGCCACTGCCCGTCGGCGCGGGTCTCGGCCACCGGATGGTGACCCGACAGCGGCCGGTGTTCCCGGGTGTGCTTGGAGCGGCGGCGACCGTTGGGCACGGCGGACTCGGTTCTCAGGCCGCTGTGGCTCGACGGAGTTCGTCGATCGCGGCGGCCGGATTCTCCACCTGGGCAAGCTGTTCGAGCAGCAGCGCGGGCCGGTGGCCGGGTTCGGCGGTCTCGTCGAAGGTGCGCCGCTGCACGTCGAGGACGTGCTTCGGGCCGAGCGTGGCGAGCACCTCGAACGGCGGCGGCATCCGGCACCCCTCGACCATCCCGGTGTCGATGTCGTCGACCGAGGCGTAACCGACCTCGACCATCCGCAGGCAGTTGTTCAGATATTCCGCGACGAGCCGGTCGGGCAGCTCGCCGGCGCGGCTGCCGCGCGGCGGCGGCACCGGACCGGGATCCTCGCTGCCACCCTCGGCGTACGAATAGAAGCCGCGGCCGGATTTGCGGCCGTGCCAGCCGGCGGTGACCAGTTGGCGCAGCAGCGACGGGGGAGCGGTGAGCCGGTCCTTGGTCTCGTCGTACATCCGCTCCAACACCGCCAGGGTGACGTCGTTGCCGACCAGATCGGTCAGGGTGAGCGGGCCCATCGGATAGCCGGCCTGCTCGACCATCGCCTGGTCGAGCTCCTCGCGGGTGCAGAACCCGTTCTCATAGAGCCGGATCGCCGAACCGAGGTAGGGGACCAGCAACGCGTTCACGATGAACCCGGCGCGGTCGCCGCAGACGATGGGGGACTTGCTCAGGCCGCGCAGCAGGTCCGCCATTCGGCGCAGGGTCTGCTCGCTGGTGTGCACGGTACGGATCAGTTCGACCAGGGTCTGCACCGGGGCGGGGTTGAAGAAGTGCACGCCGAGCACCCGGCTCGGGTCGGCGACCGCGGCCGCGATCGCGGTGACCGACAGTGAGGAGGTGTTGCTGGCCAGGATCGCGGTCTTCGGGGCGGCCTCGTCGATGGTCTGGAAGATGCTGGTCTTCAGTTCGAGGTTCTCGTTCACCGCCTCGATCACCAGGTCGGCGTCGGTGACCCCGGCCGCGGTGTCGGTGGTGAACTCGATCCGGCCGAGCAGGGCGGTCTGCTCCTCGGCGGTCAGCTTTTCCTTCGCCACCGCGCGATCGGTGGACTTCTGCAGGATGGCCCGGCCGCGCTCCAGCGCCTGGTCGTTGTATTCGATCCCGCGCACGGTCAGCCCGGCGCGAGCGAACACCTCGACGATGCCGGCCCCCATCGTGCCCAGGCCGATCACGGCGACGGTACGGATCTGATCGTTGGTCGGGGTTTCAGTCGTCACCCGCGCGAGTCTATCGACCCGCCACGTTCCCTGAGCGAGGAGCGCAGCGACGAGTCGAAGGGCAGCTGGGCCGCCCTCGCCAGCGCCTCGGCGACCTCGGGAGCATCCGCCTCGGCCAGGGTGCCGGTGGAGACCCGGACGTGGGGCGGACGATCGGCCGGGGTGAACCGGGAGCCGGAGACCACCGCGATCTGATGGGCGGCGAGGGTGACCACTGCGTACCGCTCGTCCCGCACCGGTACCCACAGTTCCAGCCCGCACCCTTCCTCCACCGGTACGCCCCGGCGGACCAGTTCGGCGTGCAGGGCCCGCCGGCGCCGGTGGTAGGTGTCCCGCGCCAGCGCCACCGAGCGCTGGGTGGCGGCGTCGGTGAGCAGCCAGGCCAGCGCCTCCTGCAGCGGCCGGCTGGTCCAGCCCGACCCGTAGTCACGGAATGCGCGGACCCGCTCGATCGAGTCCCGGTCGCCCTCGACGATCGCGATGCGCAGGTCGGGGCCGTGCGACTTCGAATAGGAGCGGACCAGCAGATGCTGTTGCTCCAGCACCGCGCCCAGGCAGTGCACCGGTTCACCCACCAACGGACCGTGACCGTCGTCCTCGATCACCAGCAGCGGATGGTCGGCGATGATGGCCGCGAGTTCGTCGCGGCGACGCTCGCTCATCATCGTGCCGGCCGGGTTGTGCCAGGCCGGCTGCAGCAGCAGCGCGGCCGGGCGCAGCGGCAGCGCTGCGGCCAGAGCGTCGGGTCGGATGCCCTCGGAATCCCTGTCCAGGAAGTGGATCCGGCAACCGACCGCGTCCAGGATGTCCCGGGTGCGCGGGGTGGCGGGGTTGTCCAGCAGCACGTGGTCGCCGGGGCGCAGGAAGGTGTGCACGGCCAGCATCAGGCCCTCGTAACCACCGTTGGCGACCATCAGGTCACCCGCGGGATAGGGCCACTCGGCGCGGGCCGCTGCCGCCAGGCGCGGCACGATCGGGATCCGGGTGTAGTGGTTCAGGTCGTCGGAGGCGGGCGCCTCGATCAATGCGGTGTGCAGGTCGGGCAGCAACCCCGGGTCGGGCACCGAGCGGTTCAGCGGGAAGCGGGCCCCCTGGCCCCAGTCACCCTCCTGGCCGTCGTCGCCGTACCGGATCGGTCGGGGGGTCCGGACATCATCACCGACCACCATCCCGGCCCGCCCACCACCGGTGAGCATGCCGCGGGCCCGCAGCTGTCGCCAGGCACCGGACACGGTCGAGGGGCTGGTGCCGAGTGCGGCGGCCAGTTCACGGACCGGGGGCATCCGGGCGCCGGTGGTCAGATCACCGTGTTTGATCAGTTGCCCGACATCGGCCGCGATCCCGTGCGCGGAGCGGTCATGGAGCCGTGCGGAGAGCCATGGGGTGGGTACCTGAGACACAGACGTAATGTACAAGAACAAATAAACAATGTACATCACCCGGTCTGGAATGTACTTTCGTTCGAACGCGAAAAGGGGTGACGAGGGTGCACACGGTCAGGCTGGCGCTGCGGGACTGGGACTGGCTCACGCCCCTGCTGCTGCACGAGGTGCCGACCCCGGCCCTGGACGCCCTCGAGGCACGGTTGGTCATCGACCGGGTGGGCACGCTGATCGATCCCTGGCAGGACGGGCCGGGCCCGTACGCCGGTTTCGAGATCTCGCTCGCCCGGCTGAACCGTGCCGTGCTCACCGGTGACCATCGGGTGGTGGCGCTGCCGCATCCGCTGATGCAGTCCTTCCGGCAGCGCTGCCTGATCGTCGCCCGGGACAGTCCGTTCCAGACCCCGCAGGACCTGCGTGGCGGGCGGATCGGGGTGACCGGCTGGATCGACTCCGGCAACACCTGGACCCGCGCCGTGCTGGCCGATGCCGGCGTACCGATCTCCGCGGCCCGCTGGGTCGCCGGCCGGCTCACCGCCGCGCACCCCGAACAGGATCGCCTCGACGGGCACGGCCGACCCGGTTGGATCGAGGTGGCACCCACCGGTTCCTGGATGACCGCGCTGCTCAGTGCCGGGGAGCTGGATGCGGTCTGCACGCCGTTCATGCCGCCGGGTTTCTTCGCTCCGGACGCGCCCTGGCGGCCCCTGTACGCCGATGTCCGCGCCGCCGAGTTGGACTACGCCGACCGGTGGGGGTTGGTGCCGGTGCACCACCTGCTGGGATTCGCCGCGGACGGCTTCGACCCCGACCTGGCGGCGGCGGTCTCCCAGGCCCTGGCCGCGAGCCGCCGGATCTGGCGGGAGCGACGGTGCCGTTACGCCGAGACCTCGATGTGGCTGGCAGCCGATCTGCTCACCGAGGCGACGCGGTTGCCGGCCGACTGGGACGCCCCGGAGTTCGCCGCGCAACGGGCCGGGATCGCCGAGTTCACCCGGCAGCAGCGCGATCAGGGGATCACCGACCGCGCCACCGACCCGGAGGAACTGTTCGCCAGCGCCATCGACCATCGACTCCTGGAGGGAACATCGTGAAGATCGCCGTCGGTCAGCTGCAGGTGCAGCGCGACCCGGAGCAGAACCTGGCCACCATCGCCGACTGGGCCGCCCGGGCCGCCGCCGCGGATGCGCGGTTGCTGGTGCTGCCCGAGGGGATCATCGCCCGCGACCCGGCGGACAACGCCTACACCGCGGAGATGGCCCAGGACGCGGAGGGACCGTTCGTCGAGGGACTGCGCCGGATCAGCGCCCAGGCAGGGATCGCGCTCGCCGGCACCGTGCACCTGCGCGAACCCGACGGGCGGGTGCGGAACGTCTTCCTGCTGCTGGATCACGGCACCACCCTCGGCTCGTACCAGAAGCTGCATCCCTACGATGCCTTCGGTGACAGGGAATCCGAGCGGGTGGCGCCGGGCGACCGGTTGCCCGAGGTGGTCGAGCTCGACGGCGTACGCCTGGCGCCGATCATCTGCTATGACCTGCGGTTCCCCGATCTGGCGGTGGCCCTGGCGCTCGCCGGGGCCGAGGTGCTGCTCTGTCCGGCCGCCTGGGTGCGCGGCCCGCTGAAGGAGCACCACTGGGAGACCCTGGTCACCGCCCGTGCCCTGGACAGCACCTGCTGGGTGATCGGCGCCGGTGAGGCCAGCGCCCGCAACATCGGCAACTCGCTGGTGGTCGATCCACTCGGCGTTCGGGTCGCGGGCGCCGGAGCCGAACCCACGCTGTTCGTCACCGAGATCGACACCGAGCGGGTCGCCGAGGCCCGCCGCCGACTGCCGGTGCTGGCCAACCGCCGCCTGCCCGCACCCGGCCAACCAGAGCCCAGCCCCGAGCCGACGCGCCGCTGACCAGCACATCACCCGAGGAGCCACCATGTCCCGCACACCCAGTATTTCCGCCGTTTCGACCCGCACCGGTTGGCACCGTGCCGCGGTCGGTGTCGGCGTCCTCGCCCTGCTCCTGGCCGGATGCTCGGCCCAGGACCCGGATGCCCGGCCCGCCGCCTCGGCCCAACCGGGTGCGCAGGCGCAGACCCAGCAACGCAACGAGGAACTGCGCAACCGATTGCCCGCCTCCATCCGGGACGCGGGGACGATCACCGCGGTGAACTCCGGTTCGTTCCCGCCTTACGAGATCATCCAGACCGGAGCCGAACCCACCGGGGCGAGCGCCGATCTGATGAAGGCGGTCGGGGAGCTGTGGGGGGTGAAGGTCGAGCACCAGACCGTCGACGGGCTCTCCTCGATCCTCACCGGGTTGTCCGCGGACCGCTACCAGCTCGCCTTCGGCCCGATCGGGGATTTCAAGTCCCGGCAGGCACAGAACGACTTCATCGACTACGTGCAGGAGTTCGTCGTCTTCGCCGTGCAGAGCGGCAATCCGAAGCAGATCACCGGACTGGACACCACCTGCGGCACCAAGATCGCGGTGCAGGCCGGCGGCTCGGCCGAGAAGGTGATCAAGGACCAGGCCACCAAGTGTGAACAGCAGGGCAAACCGCTGGAAGTGCAGTCCTACAAGGATCAGCCGCAATCGATCCTGGCCGTGCAGTCCGGCCGGGCCGATGCCTTCTTCTCCTCGCAGGCGCCGCTCACCTACTTCGTGAAGGAGGCCGGCGGCAAGCTCGAGCTCGCCGGCACCGGTCAGGCCAACGGTTTCGACAAGCTCTACCAGGGCGCGGTGGTGAAGAAGGATTCGGAGCTGGGTCCGGTGCTGCAGGACTCCCTGCAGGTGCTCTACGACAACGGCACCTACGAGACGATCATGAAGAAGTGGGGCCTGGAGGGCAACATGATCGACAAGCCGGGCAAGAATCTGGCGGTCAGCTGAGCCATGGCTTCTTCCACCGCTCCGCCCACGGCCCCGGACCCGGTCGGGATCGACGTCGCCGCGGCGCACCAGCCGATCCACTGGGGGCAGTGGCTGGGCCGCGCCGTCGCCCTGCTGCTGGCCGCGATGCTGGCGCATTTCCTGATCACCAACGATCGCCTCGAATGGAACGTGGTGTTCGCCTGGTTCCGGGCGCCGTCGATCATCAAGGCGCTCGGGGTGACCCTGGGCCTGGCCGCCGTGTCGATGGTGCTCGGTTCGTTGCTCGGCGTGGTGCTCGCGGTGATGCGGATGTCGCACAACCGATTGTTGTCGGGGATCGCCGGTGCCTACATCTGGTTCTTCCGGGGTACGCCGCTGCTGGTGCAGCTGATCTTCTGGTACAACCTGGCCGCGCTGCAGCCGACCTTGGGCATCGGTGTCCCGTTCGGCGGGCCGATGCTGGTCGAGTGGAGCACCAACACCGTGATCACCCCGCTCACCGCGGCGATCCTCGGTCTGGCGCTCAACGAGGCGGCCTACATGGCCGAGATCGTCCGCGGCGGGCTGCTCTCGGTCGATCACGGGCAGCGGGAGGCCGCTGCGGCGTACGGGATGACGCCGCTGCGCGCGCTGCGCCGGGTCGTGCTGCCACAGGCGATGCGCTCGATCGTGCCGGCGACCGGCAACCAGCTGATCAGCATGGTGAAGGCGACCTCGCAGGTGTCGGTGATCGCGATGAGCGATCTGCTCTACACCGTGCAGTCGGTCTACAACCGCACCTTCCAGACGATCCCGCTGCTGGTGGTCGCGGTGCTGTGGTATCTGATCGTCACCTCGGTGCTGAACGTGGTGCAGTCCTTCATCGAATACCACTACGCGCGCGGATCTGCAGGGCAGCAGCGGACGCTGGCCGCGATCGTGATGGAGCGCTTCGCCGGGCGGCGCCGACCGGTGGCCGCCCCGGTGGCCGAGACCGAAGTGGGGGACCAGCGATGAGTGTGCCGGAGACGAACCCGTCGGCGGTCGTGGTGGCCCACGATGTGCACAAGTCCTTCGGGCCGCTGGAGGTGCTGCGCGGGATCGACCTGACGGTGCGCCGCGGTGAGGTGATCGTGATCCTCGGTCCCTCCGGGTCGGGGAAGTCCACCTTCCTGCGCTGCATCAATCGGTTGGAGGAGATGGATTCCGGGTCGATCACCGTCAACGGCACCCAGATCGGTTACCAGCGGCACGGTGATCGCCTGGTCCGGGTCTCCTCGAAGGTCGAGGCCCGGCAGCGGACCAGCATCGGCATGGTGTTCCAGCAGTTCAACCTCTTCCCGCACATGACGGTCTTGGAGAATCTGATCGAGGCCCCGGTCGGGATCCATGGGGTACGCCGGGCCGAGGCCGTCCAGCGGGCCGGCAAGCTGCTCGACCTGGTCGGCCTGGGCGGCCGCGAGAAGTCCTATCCCAAACAGCTTTCCGGCGGCCAGCAGCAGCGGGTCGCGATCGCGCGTGCGCTGGCCATCCAGCCGCAGCTGCTGCTCTTCGACGAACCGACCTCGGCGCTCGACCCCGAGCTGGTCGGTGAGGTGCTGGGCACGATGCGTCAGCTGGCCGCCGAGGGATACACGATGATCGTGGTCACCCACGAGATCAACTTCGCCGCCCAGGCCGCCGACCGGGTGATCTTCATGGACGAGGGCCGGGTGCTGGAGGAGGGTTCCCCGGACCAGGTGCTGCGCGATCCGCAGCACGAGCGGACCCGAGAGTTCCTGGCCCGCTTCCTCTGACCCGGTTCACGTTCATCGAGTAGGTCGCGCAGCGACGTGTCGAGATGAACCGGTCAATGATCCTCGTCCCCGATGGGGTGCTGCCAAAGGCGATGCCGCAGGTGGCGTCGGGGTCGGCGGTTTCGGTCCAGTCCTTGTGGTGGCAGGAATTCCGGTAACCGATCGTCGGGGTTGATCCGTACTTCCCAGCGGTTCTTGTTGTGGAGTTGGGTACGCGAGGGTTCGACCAGGGCGTGGTGGTGGGGGGCAGAGCAGGACGCCGTTGTCGAGGGAGGTCGGCCCGCCCCACCAGAATGGTCTGATGTGGTGGGCGTCGCAACGCCGGGCGGGCTGATCGCAACCGGGGAAGATGCAGCCGGCGTCGCGGGCGACGAGGGCGGCACGAAGCTCGCCGTCGAAGAACCGGTGGAGCTGACCCACATCGAGCGGGACGCCGAAGCCACCCAGAACCATCGGGATGATCTCGGCATCACAGGCGAGCAGCCGGAGCTGTTGAGCCGACATCGGTCCGGCGGTGGTTTCGGTGCAGCCGATGCCGCGGCGGAGGGTGTCGAGGTCGACCGTCACGTTGATGCGGGCGCGATCGCTGCCGCGGGCAGCGGAGTGGTTCGCGTCGGCGTATGCCTGGGTGACTTCCATCAGCGCGTCGGCACGGCGCATCGCCCGCGACGGGCGGCCGCCACACAGCCCGCAGCTGGGGCCGGGACAGAACGATCCGCACGGTGGTGGCTCGTCGGTCTGGTTCTTCTCCACCACGGAGTCGAGCAGGGCGGTGAGCTTTTCGCCTTCGGCGGTGGGGATGCGGCCCTTGATGAGGGTGGAGCCCATGCCGTCGGGGTGCAGGTGGAGCTCGCGGTTGCGGCGGGCACGCTGCTCTTCCTGCTCCAACCGGCGTTCCAGCAGTATGTCGGCGTGGTCGGGGTCGATGACCTCGATCAATCGGTTGCCGACGACCGCGAGTTCGCTCGGGTCGAGTCGTCCGGCGTGGTCGACCATCGTCTGCTGTGCCGCGGTTTCCTGTCCAGGTGCGAGATCGGGCGGCAGATTCTGCAACGCTCCGAGGATCGCGGTCGCCTGCCGCGGTGAGATGGCGGCGTCGGCCAACGCCTGCCACACGATCGGTGCGCGCACCGTACGGATCGCCTCGCGCAGTACGCCGGCGGCGTGGTTGGACGCTTAGCCGTGGCGTTCCCGCATCCAGGTCGTGGTACGGACTCCGTGCACGTGCTGGGCGGCTTCGCGGGTCTCGATGCTGGCCAGGGTGCGGGTGGTCAAGGCGTGGGTGCGGGCGGTGAACTGTTCGGTGAGGTCGCCGAGTTCGAGGAGTTGTTCATCGGTGAGCAGATCGTCGGTCTGGGTGAGGGCAGAACGCAGCAGTTCGTTGACCGTGGTGACGGTCTCGAGGAGGGTGGCTGCGGTGCCGTTCATACCTCCTATTCAAGAGGATGGGTCTGACAGTTTTCGGCCGGATTCCCTGTCCACGAAGAAGATTCCGAAATCTGTGGACAACCTTTCGGGGGACTTGGCTTCGTCTCGTCGTTCCTCCTCGCTCAGGCAACGTGGAGAGGGTCATCTCGACACGCCAGCCATTGCTCCGCTTCGCTCCGTATGGCTGGCTACTCGATGAGCGTGGGGGTCGACACGGTCGCTTCGCGACCTACTCGATGAACGTGGGGTCAACCGCCCTGGCGCATCCGGACCGCGACCTGGGCGCGGGTGTGCACATCGAACTTGTGCAGGATCTTCTCGACGTGGCCGTCGACGGTGCGGGTGGAGATCGTCAACCGGGCGCCGATCTCCTTGTTGGACAGTCCATCGGCGACCAGCTCGGCGATCTGCGCCTCCCGGCGGGTGAGGCCGGCGGGGTGTCCACTGGCGGGTGGGGTGAGCGCACCGAGTTCGGCCAGCGCGCCGGCGACCGCGGCCCGGTGATCGGTGGCGTGCGAGGTGCCCCAGGCCAGTGCCTCGCGGTGGGCGTCGGCGGACAACGCCTGCCGGGTCCGCGAGCGCGCCTGCTGGTCGTCGGTGGCCAGCCCCGGCCCGAACGCGGCCACCTCGGTACCGAGGGTGTGCCAGGTGCGGTCGGCCAGCCCGTGCAACCGGGCAGCGCGGCGCGGATCCCCGGAGGCGACCGCGATCTGGGCGGCCAGGGTGATCAGGTGCGCGATGCTGATCCCGTCGAGGTTGTCGGCCTGGATGCCCAGCGCGGCGAGCACCGCCTCCCGGGCCCCGGTGAGGTCACCCTGCTTGGTCAGCGCCAACCCGCGCACCCACCAGGCGTACGCCTGGAACCAGGTCTCACCGTGCTCCCGGCTCAGCGCGATCAACCGCTCGCAGGTCGCCAGCGCCGCACCGGGGGAGTCGCCATAGACCTCAGACAGCGCCCGCTGGAACAGTGCGGTGCCCAGCGCGGCGAGATCCCCACTGGCGGTGAAGATCCGATCCGCCTCCCGGTAGTGCGCCACCGCGCCGACCGCGTCCCCGGTGAACAGATCCAGCAGCCCGCCCCAGTTGTGCACCTGACCGCGCAACCCGTCGTCGTCGAGCTCCTCGGCCAGCTCGGCGGCCTCGCGCAACAGGCCCGCGGTCTCGTCGTGGTGGCCGGAGATCAGCGTCACCCAGGCCATCACCCAGAGCACCTCCGCACGCGGCCGCCCGGTCACCTCCGCCGAATCCAGCACCCGCGCCAACCGGTGCCAGCCAGCGGTCAGGAAGCGCCCCGACACCCAGTGGAAGCGCAGCAGTGACGCCAGTTCGGCACCGGGCACGGCCTCACCGGGTACGCCGAGGCTCCACTCGAGCGCGAGCACCGCGTCGGCGTGCCAGGTGCGCAGCAGCGCGAGCGAGCGCTGCTGGTCCGGGCCGACCCAGTCGCGCAGCATCGCCCGGGTCCGGGTGAGCAGCAGGTCGCGATGCCGGCGCCGCAGTTCCGCGGTCTCCCCGGCCGCCTCGGCCAGCTCCGCACCGTAGTCGCGGATCGTGACCAGCTGCCGATAGCGGGTACCCAGGCCGCCGTGCTCGGCGATCACGATCGACTTCGCGACCAGCGAATCGAGCAGATCGAGCACGTCCTCGGGCCGCAGTTCGCCGAAACCGGCCACCGCCTCCGCGGCCGCCAGATCACAGCCGGCGGCGAAGACCGACATCCGCGCCCAGAGCAGCTGCTCGGCCGGGGTGCACAGTTCGTAGGACCAGTCGACAAGGCCGCGCAACGTCTGGTGCCGGGGGAGTACGCCCCGGCCGGTGCCGCGGAGCAACGAATAGCGCGAGTCCAGGCGTTCCAGCACCTCACCGGGAGACAGGCTGCGCAGGCGTACCGCGGCCAGTTCCAGCGCCAGCGGCATCCCGTCCAATCGGCGTACCAGCTCACCCACCTCGGCCCGGTTGTCCTCGGTCAGCCTCACCGGACCGCCAGCCTGCTCGGCCCGCTCCAGCAACAGCACCACCGACTCGGCGGCGGCCACCTCGGCCAGCCCCGCCTCCGGATCGGGCAGCTGCAGCGGGGGTACGCCGAGCACGTGCTCACCGGGCAGGCCGAGCGGCTCCCGGGAGGTGGTCAGCACCCGTACGCCGGGGCAGGTGGTCAGGATCGTCAGCACCAGCTCGGCCGCCGCACTCAGCAGGTGCTCGCAGTTGTCCAGCACCAGCAGCAGCTCGCGGTCGGACAGGAAGCGGGTGAGCTGCTCGGTCGCGGTCCGGCTGGCCAGGTCGGTGATCTCCAATGCCGAGGCGGCCCGCCAGGCGACACCGTCACCCTCGGTGACCACATCGAGCGCCACCACCACATGGCCGTCGGCGAACTCCTCGCCGAGGCGGCCGGCGAGCTCCAGCGCCAACCGGGTCTTGCCGATCCCGCCGGGCCCGGTCAGCGAGACCAGGCGGTGCTCGCGGACCAGTTGCTCGGCCTGGGGCACCGTGTTGCGGCGGCCGATGAAGCGGGTCATCGGCGCGGCCAGCTGTCCACCATGACTGGGTTCCACCGCACCTCCCGCACACGGCCGCACCGCCGTGGTGTGGCCGAGGTGGGGCCCATGGTAGATGAACGGAGTCATCTCGACACGCCAGCCATTGCTCCGCTGGCGCTCCGCATGGCTGGCTACTCGATGAGCGGGTGGGTCGCCGGCCATTGCTCCGCTGGCGCTCCGCATGGCTGGCTACTCGATGAGCGGGTGGGCAAAGACGGGTAGTTCTACGGGTAGTGGGCACCGGACCCCGCGACCTAGCGTTCTTGGCACATGATCCGACGAACTCGAGGAGGAGTTCGGTGACCTTCTTCATGGAACGACTGGCCGAGGTGCTGGGCACCAGGCCGAGCGATGACGAGATCCCCGCCCCGCAGCTGCGGCCGAGCCGGCTCGGTGCGCGTGGTGACGGGGTGGACAAGCAGGTGATCCTGCGGTCGCTGGCCGAGCAGTACGTCAGCGAGGCGAATGCGGTGATCGAGGATCCGGCCGATCACCTCGAGCTGCGCGACGAGGTCGGTGGCAACGAGCTGGCCTTCGTGGTCAGCTGCCGCGACCACCTGGCCCGGGTGAGCACGCTGATCGAGGCCGACACCGCCTATGGCCAGATCATCTCGGCGGATCTGCCGGGCGCCGAGGCGTACGAACTCGAAGGGCCGGAGGCCCTGCCGGATCTGATCATCCGACTCTGCCTGGTCGCCGGCCTGCAGAACAAGCGAACGACGCAGTTGAGCTGAACAGAGGAGACGGCCCGATGCAATACGAGTTGAAGACCCAGATCATCGAACCCGATCGGCAGACCTTCGATCACATCGCCAAGCGCTTCGGTGACAAGCCCGCCACCCGCTACCAGGAGGGCACCTACGACCTGCAGCCGGTGGAGAACTTCCACTACCGGCCGACCTGGGCTCCGGACAAGGAGCTCTACGACGCCGACTACAGCAACTTCAGGCTCGCCGATCCCTACTCCTACGCCGATCCGCGGCAGTACTACTACACGCCCTATGTGACCAATCGCTCCGCGATGCACGAGGGGTTCGGCAAGTCGCTGGACTACGTCAGTGACAAGGACCTGCTGGGCCGCGCCCCCCAGGAGTGGCAGCGGCTGATCGCCGAGGTGATCATCCCGCTGCGGCATCTCGAGTCGGGTGCCCAGATGCTCTACTCCGGTGCCTGCCGGTTCGCCTATGGCACCACGATCTCCCAGTGCTGCGGGTACGCCGGCTTCGACCGGATCGGCAACGCCCAGTTGCTCAGCCGGATCGGGATCGCGCTCGGTGAGCAGACCGCGTCGGTGCTGAAGAGCGCCAAGCAGGGTTGGGTCTCCGACCCCGCCTGGCAGGGTCTGCGGAAGATGATCGAGGAACTGCTGGTCGTCGAGGACTGGGCGGTCGCGGTGATCGGGTTGGACCTGATCGACAAGCTGCTCGACGCGATGATCTATCGCAACCTCGACGAGGAGGCGATCATGGGCGGCGCCGGGGCGTACTCGCTGCTCGCCCAGCACATCGGCACCTGGTACGCCGATCAGCGCAAGTGGCTGGATGCGCTCTACCGGACCTGGCTGGCCGATGAGCAGTACGGCGAACAGAACCGCGCCCACTTCACCGAGGCGGTCGACACCTGGTTCCCGCAGGCGGTGGCCGCGGTCACCCTGCTCGCCGAGAAGGCCGACGGCATCGTCGACGCCAACTGTGTCGAGGCGGTCCGCGCTGCCGCCGACCAGATCGCCGCCGAATACCGGGAGCTCGGGCTGGAGATCCAGCAGAGCCCGCAATCGCTGCAGGGACAGGAGAACTGAGATGGTCGTGGATGCGAGTGAGCGGATCGTCAGTGTCGATCTGCAGGAGACCGAGGACAACCGGGCCCTGATCGATGCGATCGAGGCCGACAACGAACAGAGCGTCGCCCAGCACTTCCCGGGCCTGGTGAAGCTGCAGGCACCCGGCCGGTTGGAGATCAACCGGGAGAGCGTGGAGAGCCGGCTGGGCCGGCCCTGGGAGACGCACGAGTTCCAGATGGCCGTCGTGTCGCTGGCCGGGAACATCAGCGAATGGGACGAGGACCGGATCGTCGTGTCCTGGGGACACGCGGTGGCCGACGACGAGGACGAGGAGTACTGAGCATGACCGACATCAAGGAAACCCCGAAGGCCCAGCGACCGGCCAAGAAGCTGTCGATGAAGCAGCGCTACTCGGCGCTGACCCGTGACCTGGACTGGGAGCCCAGCTACGTGTCGGATGAGGAGCTCTTCCCGCACACCCGCTACGAGGGCATCAAGATCCATGACTGGTCCAAGTGGGACGACCCGTTCCGGCTGACCGTGGATGCCTACTACCGCTACCAGGCCGAGAAGGACAAGCGGCTCTACTCGGTGCTCGACGGCTTCGCCCAGGCCCAGGGGCACCTGACGCTCTCCGAGGCCAGCTACCTGAACGCGATGAAGGTCTTCCTCGGCGGGGTGACGCCGCTGGAATACCAGGCGCATCGGCATTTCGCCTATCTGGCAAGGCATTACAACGGCCCCGGCCCGCGATTCGCCGCGCTCTGCCAGTCGACCGATGAGATGCGGCACGCGCAGACCGAGATCCACACGCTGTCGAACTACAACAAGTACTACTCGGGCTTCCACAACTTCGCCCAGCAGCACGACCGGGTCTGGTACCTGTCGGTGCCGAAGTCCTATTTCGACGACGCGTTGTCCGCCGGCCCGTTCGAGTTCCTGATCGCGATCGGGTTCTCCTTCGAATACCTGTTGACGAATCTGCTGTTCGTGCCGTTCATGTCGGCTGCCTCCTTCAACGGTGACCTGCCGACGATGACCTTCGGATTCTCCGCTCAGTCGGACGAGTCGCGGCACATGACCCTCGGCCTGGAGGCGATCAAATTCCTGCTGGAGCAGGACGAGGACAACGTGCCGATCGTCCAGGAGTGGGTGGACAAGTGGTTCTGGCGCGGCTACCGGGTGACCGCGATCATCGCGCAGATGCTGGACTACATGCTGCCGCGTCCGGTGATGAGCTGGAAGGAGGCCTTCGAGCTCTACTTCGAGCAGCAGATGCTCGGCGGGCTGTTCCCGGATCTGGAGTACTACGGCATCCGGCCGCCGAAGCACGTGGACCAGGCGATCTGGGAGAAGGACCACCTGAGCCACGTCACCTACAACGTGCTCTACCAGTTCTCCTTCGCCGCCAACTTCACCACCAGCACACCGAGTGCCGAGCACAGCAAGTGGCTCGCGGAGGCGTACCCCGACACCTATGAGCAGCACTACAAGCCGCGCTGGGACAAGCTGGAGAAGATGGCCGCCGACGGCAACCGGTTCTTCTTCCCCGGGCTGCCGCAGCTGTGCCAGGTCTGCCAGATCCCGATGGCGTTCCCCGAGCACGGCGACCCGACCAAGATCTGCCAGCGCAGCAGCGACTACAACGGGGAGCACTTCAACTTCTGCTCCGACGGCTGCCAGTGGATCTTCGACCGGGAGCCGGAGAAGTTCGTGCAGGCCTGGTTGCCGGTGCACCAGATCTTCCAGGGCAACTGCGGCGGGCCGACCGTCCCGGATGTCCTGCAGTGGTACGGAATCCAAGACGGTGACAACGGCGAGTACGAAGGCTCGCTGGACCAGCGCCACTGGCAGCAGTGGCACGCACAGCAGAAGGAGTCCTGAGATGGCCATCAAGTCCCTGGCGCCGTATGAGTTCGAATCCCGCTCGGCGCAGAAGCTCTACGGCGACGACATGCTCGTGCACGTGCTGCGGCGCGACTCGATGCTCTTCTGCTCGGCGGTCGCGGTCCGGGTGCCGCAAACGATGACCTGGAAGGAATTCGTGGACACCCAGGTGCTGCCGTGGTGCACCTCGGATCCTGATTTCAACGCCGAGGGCCCGTTCAGTTGGCGGCTGGTCGAGCAGGAGTTCACCCCCAGCGACGACAAGACGCTGGCCGAACTGGGCATCCGGCACAAGAACACCGTCTCGATCGACATCGCGCCGGTCGGAAACACGAAGGGCTGAGAACGGTGACCGGGACCCACACCATCACGGTGGAGCCGCTCGGTCGCGAGGTGCAGTGCCGGGAGGACCAGACGATCCTGGACGCCTGCCTGCGTGCGGGGGTGTGGCTGCCACACTCCTGCACGCACGGCACCTGCGCGACCTGCAAGGTGGAGCTGCTCGACGGCGACGTGGACCACGGCGAGGCCTCCGGGTTCGCGCTGATGGACTTCGAACGCGAGGAGGGCAAGACGCTGACCTGCTGCGCCCGGCCGGAGACCGATGTCACCCTGGAGGCCGACATCGACGTGGACGAGGAGCTCGAGGTCTTCCCCGTGGAGGACTTCAGCGGCACCATCGTCGAACTCGCCGACATCTCCGCCGATGTGAAGCGGCTGCGGATCGAGTTGGACCGCGACCTCGGTTTCAATGCGGGCCAGTACCTGCGGGTCGAGGTGCCCGGCACCGACGGAATCGACCGCACCTGGTCGATGGCCAACCCACCCACCGAGAACCGGATCGTGGAATTCCAGGTACGCCTGGTGCCCGGTGGGTTGGCCACCGAGGGTTGGCTGTGGAAGAACGCCGCGGTCGGCGATCAGGTGAAGCTCTCCGGGCCCTATGGCCGGTTCGTGCTGCGCACCTGGGAGGAGGACAAGCCGATCGTGATGCTCGCCGGCGGCACCGGGCTGGCGCCGCTGGCGTCGATGGTCCGGCACGCGCTGGAGAACGAGGCGTACGAGGGGGAGATCGTGCTCTACGCCGGTGCCGCGACCCGGGACCACCTCTACGACGTCGAGGTCTTCCGCGAGCTCGCCGAGGAGTACGCCGACCAGTTCACCTTCCATGCCTGCGTCGCCGATGGGGGCGGGGCCGAGGGCGAGGAGGGCGACGGTTACCGGGTCGGTTTCGTGAACCAGGTGATGGAGGCGGACTTCGAGAACCTCAAGGGTTACCAGGGCTACATGTGCGGGTCGCCGGGGATGGTGGAGGCCTGCCTGAAGTCGATGATGGGCAAGCGGTTGTTCCCCCGCGACATCTTCCATGAGGACTTCTTCAACGAGGGTGACAAGGCGTCCGGGGTGGGGTCGCCGCTGATCAAACGGTGAGCCACCTATCGTTGGGGTATGGAGTTCCCACTGTTCCCGCTGGGCACGCTGCAGGTGCCGGGGGCGGTGCTGCGGCTGCAGATCTTCGAACCGCGCTATCTCGAGCTGCTCTCCGACCTGTCCGAGCTGTCCCCCGAGCAGCGGGAGTTCGGCGTGGTACCGATCCGGCAGGGCCACGAGGTCGGTCCGGAGAATCTGCAGTCGATCGCCGAGGCCGGGTGCGCGGTCCGGATCCTGAGCGCGCAGCCGGCGGGGGAGCGGATGCTGGTCACCGCGGCAGGCAGTTGGCGGTTCAGCATCGACCGGCTGCTCGAGGACCCCGACAAGCCCTATCTGACCGCCGAGGTGACCCGGATCCGGGACCGGGAGGTCAGCCCGGAGGAGCTGGTCGCGCCGGCGGAGCGGTTGCGTCAGGTGATGCAGGCGTACGCTGCCGCGCTCGGCGCGGACGATCTCGAGCTGCCCGAGGCGCCCGACGAGCTGGCCTGGTTGATCGCCCGCGACGGGCCGTTCCCGTTGAGCACCGGGGTGGAACTGCTCGCCGACCCCGACCCGGTCCACCGGCTGCGGGTGCTCACCAAGGCCCTGCAGCGCGAGACCGCCCTGGTCACCCACACCCACAGCGTCCCGTTCCGGATGGACCGCAACTGACCCACGCTCCTCGAGCAGGCGCGCAGCGACCGTGCCGAGCGGAACCGGGAGGGTGAACCGGGACGTACCGCGCATCTCGACACGCACGCCATTGCCCCGCTTCGCTCCGCATGGCGTGCCACTCGATGAGCGTGCGTGGCTCGGATAGGGTGTCCCGGTGCGTCTGCTGATTGCCCGTTGCCAGGTCGACTACGCCGGCCGACTGACCGCCCATCTGCCGCCCGCGAAGCGGTTGATCCTGGTCAAGGCGGACGGCTCGGTCTCCATCCATGCCGATGACCGGGCGTACAAGCCGTTGAACTGGATGAGCCCGCCGTGCACGCTCAAGGTCCGCGAGCCCGAGGCCGACGAGGCCGCGGTGACCGCCGACCTGGATGACCAGGTCAGCGAGGTCTGGGAGGTGACCGGCCGCGATGGTGACACCCTGCAGATCTCGATCTTCGAGGTGCTGCACGATTCCAGCCATGAGCTCGGTGTCGATCCGGGCCTGCAGAAGGATGGCGTGGAGGCCCACCTGCAGGAGCTGCTGGCCGAGCAGCCGGCGACCTTCGGTGAGGGTTGGACCCTGGTCCGGCGCGAATATCCGACCGCGATCGGCCCGGTCGATCTGATGTACCGCGATCCCGACGGGGCGCACATCGCGGTCGAGGTGAAACGCCGCGGCGAGATCGACGGCGTCGAGCAGTTGACCCGCTATCTGGAGCTGCTGAATCGCGATCCACTGCTCGGTGAGGTACGCGGGATCTTCGCCGCCCAGCAGATCAAACCGCAGGCCAAGGTGCTGGCCACCGATCGCGGGATCTCCTGTGTCACCGTCGATTACGACGCCCTGCGGGGGATGGACAACGCCGAGGACCGGTTGTTCTGAGCCCGCGCGTCAGGCGCTCATCTCGACACGCCCAGCGCTGCCTTGCTTCGCTGCGGCACCGCTGGGCTACTCGATGAACGTACCCCTCAGCTGCGGTCGAGGCGGGGGATCAGCACCTCGCGGTAGAGCAGCAGCAGGGCGGCCGCGGTCGGGATCGCGATCAGCGCGCCGACGATGCCGAACAGCGCGCCACCGGCCAGCGCCACCACGATCACCACCGGACCGGGCACGTCGACCGAGCGGCGCATCACCCGCGGTTGGATGATGTAGGCCTCCAGCTGCTGGTAGAGCAGGTAATAGGCCACGGTGATCAGTGCCTGGATCGGGCCGAGCACCGAGAGCGCGACCAGGGCGACCAGCACCATCGAGATGTTGGTACCGATCAGCGGGATGAAGGCGAACAGTGCCGTCATCACCGCCAGCGCCAGGGCGTACTTCCCCAGGCCGATGATGTTCATGAAGATGAACGAGCAGGTGCCCGAGCAGAGCACCACCACGAACATGCCGCTCAGGTAGCCGCCGATCCGGCGGAACATCTCGTCGGCCAGGTAGCGCACCCGCGGCCGCCGGGAGGCCGGCGCGAGCCGATAGATGGTGTCCTTGATCGAGGGCAGCGAGGCCAGGAAGTAGAGCGTCAGCACCAGGGTCACCACGATCGAGAAGACCGCGTTGGCGACCACCCGGCCGGCGCCCAGCAGCCCCCCGAGCACGTTGTTGACCAGGTTCTCCCCGGACAGGAAGGTGGTGATCTTGTCGATGATCCCGAAACGCTGGTCGAGCTCGCTGATCTGATGGTTCTCCCGCAACCCCTGCAGCAGACTCGGTGCGTTGGTGGCCAGGGTGGTCACCTGCTCGGTGAACACCGGCAGCACCGCCGAGCCGATCAGCACCAGCACCCCGAGGCTGAGCACGGCGACCACCAGCACGCCGATCCCACGGCGCAGGCCCTGCCGGTTCAGCAGTTCGACCAGCGGGTTCAGACCGAGTGCCAGATAGAGCGAGACCACCACCAGCACCAGCAGCGTCTGGACCTCGCCCAGCATCATCATCAGGGCGTACGCCACCACCGCGCCGAGGGTGCCGAAGAAGCCGATCGCGAAGGGCGACATCCGGGCCAGGCTGAAACCGCGATCTGAGTCGTCGCTGGTCGGGGCCGGAGGCGGCTCGGTGACCTCCTCGGCCGATCCCCGTGGTCCCTCGACGGTCGCCATCGCGCCCCGCTTCAGTCGGCGCAGCAGGCGGCCGGTGCGGCGTCCGTTCCGCTCCGGTTCGGATTCCGAGGGCTCGGGGTGGGCTGGGGTCTCGGTCATCGACGCGGTTGCCCGCCCTCACCCGTACGCCCGGTGTTCTGCTGCGGGCTCTGCTTCGGCTGCTGCCGCGGTCGCTCACCCGACGGGTTCCGCTGCTGACCCTGCGAACCCTGCTGGGGCTGCCGGTTGGTACCCGGCTGGTTCTGTCCGGTCCGCTGCTGGGCCGGCGGTGCCGGCGGCGCGGACTGGGCCGATCGGGGAGCGGACTGGGCCGATCGGGGAGCGGACTGGGCCGACCGCGCGGACGGCGCGGACTGACCGGACGCACCGGACTGCCCCGACTGACCCGACTGACCACCCGGACGCGGCGGGATCGGCTGCTGGGGTTGGGAATCCCGCGTCGACTGCTGCTGGGGCCGGGCGTCGTCGAGGAACTGCTGCTGCTCGTTGGCGGTCTGGTCCGCCAGCGAGGACAGACTGTTCAGCTGGGCCAGGATCGACTCCTTGCGCTGCAACAGCCGCTCGTTCTCGCGGTTCAGCTCATCGGCGCGCCAGGCGGCCTTCTGCTCGGTCTGCTGCATCAGCTCGGTGGCCTTCTGATGGGACGCGGCCAGATGCGCGTCACCCTCGCGGGCCGCCTGGATGCGGACCCGCTCCGCCTCGGCCAGTGACTCGGTGCGGACCCGGGTGGCGTGCTCGATCTCCGAGCTCAGCAGCCGCTGCGCCTCCTCATGCGCCCGGGTGCTGTCGGCGAGCAGCTGCTGGGTGCGCTGGGTCGCCTCCTCGTGCTCGCTGGCCAACCGGGCGAGCAGCTGCTCACGCTCGGCGGCCGAGCTGGCGCGCACCTGTGCGGCCTCCGCCTCGGCGGTCTGTCGGATCGAGGCCGCCTCCCGGCGCGCCGCCTCGAGCATCGCACCGGACTTGCGCTGCGCCTCGCGGACCACGGCCTCGGCATGCTGCTGCGCGGAGACGACCAGCTGCTCACCCTCGGCGCGGGCCATGCTGACCTGCTCGCCGACCTGACGCTCCAGGTTGGCGCGGAGCTGGCGCAGCTCGCCGATCGAGGTCATCCGGATGTCCTCGGCCTCGCGCTCGCTCAGCGCGCGGGCCTGCTGGCCCTCCCGGCGCGCCTCCTCCTTGATCCGCGCGGCCTCGCCATGGGCCTTGTCCACCAGCTCCTTGGCCTGCACCTGGGCGATCCGCAGCATCTCGGTGGCGTGCCCGCCGAGGTGGGTGTAGTCGGCGTCCTCCGGCCGCGGCGCGGGGCGATTGGTCAGCTCGCGGAGCTGTGTCTGCAACTGGGCGACCTGATCGCGGAGCTTGCTGCGCTGGCCCTCAAGATTGAGCACGTATTCATCGACGGCCTCGCGGTGGTAACCGCGGCGGGCCGAGGGAAAGTGGCCGGCGGCGCTCGCGGTGTTGTCGAAAAGGCTCAGCCCCGATTCGTCACTCATGGTTCCTCCTCCGTACCCTGTCGGCCCCGGAAGCATTCACGCCCGCGGTGTGCGCCGGCGCTGGCTCGACGCGGAAACCCTACCCGGATCGGGCCGCGAATCAGGGTTGCCGTGCCGGTTCGACGAGTTCCAGCAGCACCCCGCCGGTGTCCTTGGGATGGACGAAGTTGATCCGCGACCCCGCGGTACCCCGCCGGGGTGCGTCATAGAGCAGCCGCAGCCCCCGTTCGCGGAGCACGGCGCTCACCCGGTCGACGTCCTCGACCCGGTACGCGAGCTGCTGGATCCCGGCACCCGAGCGGTCCAGGAACTTCGCGATCGCCGAGCTCTCGCTGATCGGGGCCAGCAGCTGCAACTGGGCGCTCTCCGGCTGCTGCGCACCGGTGCCCAGCATCGCCTCCTCGACACCCTGCTCCTCGTTCCGCTCCCGGTGCAGCAACCGCCAACCGAGGGTCTCGGTGTGGAAGCGGATCGCCTCGTCCAGGTCGGGCACCGCCAGCCCGACGTGATCGATGCACACGAAGAGGTCCCTGATGTTCTGCATGGGCCCAACACTGGCACGTCGCGACCGGGTACGCAGCGCTAGGGTGGGCTGGCAACGATCGTTTCGCAGGCGCGGGCACTGCTGCCCGGGAGGAGGCAATCTGATGGGTTCGGTGATCGTCGGTGGTGCGCGTACGCCGATGGGCAAGTTGCTCGGTGAGCTGAAGTCGCTCAGCGGCGTCGACCTCGGTGCGGTGGCGATCTCCGGTGCCCTGGAGCGCACCGGCGTGGCCCCCGATCAGGTGGAGTACGTGATCATGGGCCAGGTGCTGCAGGCCGGCGCCGGCCAGATGCCCGCGCGGCAGGCCGCGGTGAAGGCCGGCATCCCGATGTCCACCCCGGCGGTGAACATCAACAAGGTGTGCCTGTCGGGGCTGAATGCGATCGCGATGGCCGACCAGCTGATCCGCGCCGGTGAGGCCGACATCGTGGTCGCCGGTGGCATGGAGTCGATGACCAATGCCCCGCATCTGCTGCCGAAGTCCCGGGAGGGCGTGAAATACGGCGATGCGACGCTGCAGGACTCGATGTCCCATGACGGGCTCTGGGACGCGCTCACCGACCAGTCGATGGGTGCGCTGACCGAAGAGGTCAACAAGGACAAGCAGCCGCACTTCACCCGGGCCGAGATGGATGCCTTCGGCGCCCGCTCGCACCAGCGGGCCGCGGCGGCGAAGGACAAGCTCGCCGAGGAGATCGTCGAGGTGCGCATCCCGCAGCGCCGCGGCGACGACATCGTGGTGACCGCCGACGAGGGCATCCGCGGCGACACCACCGCCGAGGGACTGGGCAAGCTCCGCCCGGCCTTCGCCAAGGACGGTGAGATCACCGCCGGCTCGTCCTCGCCGATCTCCGACGGTGCCTGCGCGGTCGTGGTGATGAGCAAGGAGAAGGCCGCCGAGCTGGGCGTCGAGGTGCTGGCCGAGATCGGCGCCCACGGCATGGTCGCCGGCCCCGACTCCTCGCTGCAGCTGCAGCCCTCGCACGCCATCGTCGCCGCCGCCAAGAAGCAGGGTGTCGACCCGGCGAAGTTCGATCTCTACGAGGTCAACGAGGCGTTCGCCGCGGTCGGACTGGCCTGCGGCCGCGATCTGGGGATGAGCGACACCGAGATCGATGAGAAGGTCAACGTCAACGGCGGTGCGATCGCGCTCGGCCACCCGATCGGGATGTCCGGTGCGCGACTGGTCTACACCCTGGCCAAGGAACTGCAGCGCCGTGGCGGCGGCACCGGCGTGGCCGCGCTCTGCGGTGGCGGCGGCCAGGGCGATGCGTTGATCATCACCGTGCCCGGCGAGAAGTCGAACCCGGCGTGACCGATTCCCGGGTGGCCGAGCTGGTCGAGGCGGCCCGGGCCGGCCGGGTCCGGGCCATCGCCCGGTTGATCAGCCTGGTCGAGAACAACGCCCCGGAACTGCCGGAGGTGCTGCGGCTGCTCGCGCCGCACACCGGGCGTGCACATGTGATCGGCCTGACCGGATCGCCCGGGGTGGGCAAGTCGACCACCACCACGGCCCTCGTCGCGGCGTACCGGGGCCAGGGGCTGAAGGTCGGCGTACTCGCCGTCGACCCGTCCTCACCCTTCTCCGGCGGCGCCGTGCTCGGCGACCGGGTGCGGATGCAGAAGCACTCCACCGATTCCGGGGTCTACATCCGCTCGATGGCCTCCCGTGGGCACCTCGGCGGTCTGTCCACGGCCGCCCCGCAGGCGCTGCGCGTCTTCGACCTGGCCGGCTTCGACGTGGTGCTGGTCGAGACCGTCGGCGTGGGGCAGTCCGAGGTCGAGATCGCCGGCACCGCGGACACCACGCTGGTCCTGCTGGCCCCCGGGATGGGGGATGGGATCCAGGCCGCGAAGGCCGGGATCCTGGAGATCGGCGACCTCTTCGTGGTCAACAAGGCCGACCGGGACGGTGCGCAGAACCTGGTCCGCGAGCTGCGCACGATGATCGCGATGGCCGAGCGGACACCCGAGGACTGGAAGCCGCCGATCGTGCGGACCGTGGCCAGCGCGGGGGAGGGCATCGACGAACTGGTCGAGAAGATCGCCGCCCACCGCGCGCACGGTGAGGAGACCGGGCGGCTCGCCGAACGTCGACTGGCCCGCTCCCGGGACGAGATCCAGCAGCTGGCGCTGGCCAGCGTCCGGGCCAGCTTCCTGGCCGGCGGCCGCCGCGGGCTGGACGAGCTGGCGGCCCAGGTGCGCGACGGCAGCCTCGACCCGTACGCCGCAGCGGACCGGTTGCTGGCCGAGGTCGGCGCCGACCAGGTGGAGATCACCAGCTGATGTCGATCGGTCCCGCCCGGCGTGCCCTGACCGGGGGATCACCGCGATTGCGGTAGAAAGGGGCCCCAGTACTGCGGCACTTCCCTACTTCCCCATGCCGCGGCACAGACGGAGGGTGTATGTCAGGCGCAGTGAAAAAGATCCTGGTGTTCCTAGTCGTCGGTTTCTGCCTGTTCTACCTGGTGACCCGACCCGAGGATGCGGCGAACGCGGTCCGGGGGTTCTTCGGCGCCTTCGACGCCCTGTTCCGGTTCTTCACCACGCTGGCCCGGTGAGGCCGCGGTGTTCGGCGCGCTGACGCAGTTCTTCGACCCGCAGGTCGAGCGTCACCTGATCGCCGACGAGGGTGAGGTCATCGTCGACGAGGTCCGCCGGCATCCGATGGCGATCGCCTGGCCGGTGGTCGGGCTGTTCGGCTGCATGGTGCTGTTCATCGCGATGCCCTATCTCGGGCAGGCCTGGTTCATCCCCGGGGTGATCGGGATCGCGCTGCTGGCCCGCTGCCTGTGGCGGATCCATTCCGAGCACATGGACCGGTTCGTGATCACCAACATGCGGGTCTTCCGGGTGCATGGGGTGTTCTCCCAGCACACCGCCACCATGCCGATGCAGCGGATCCTCGACATCGCGGTGAACAAGCCGCTGCTCGGTCGGATCTTCGGCTACGGGCATTTCATCTTCGAGTCCGCGGCCCAGGACCAGGGCCTGCGTGACATCCGCTTCGTCGGTCGCCCCGACGAGCGGGATCTGACCATCCAGCGGGTGATCCAGCGCTCCGGTGCCCGCCGCAGCTTCACCAACCTCGGCGGGACCCAGTGAGCCGGGGGCCGCTGCCGTTCGACCCGATCGAGCGGGGTGCCGAGCAGTGGGAGCGCACCTATGGCGAGATGCCACGGATGCGGGCGGTCACCTCGCTGATGCGGGTGCAGCAGTTGCTGCTGACCGAGCTGGATGAGCTGGTCCGTCCTTTCGGGCTGACCTTCGCGCGCTATGAGGTGCTGGTGCTGCTGTCCTTCTCCCGGCGCGGATCGCTGCCGCTGGGCAAGATCTCCGAACGGCTGCAGGTGCATGCCACCTCGGTGACGCCCGTGGTGAAGCGGCTGGCCGAGGCGGGGTTGATCGATCGTCGCCCGCATCCCGAGGACGGCCGGGCGGTGCTCGCCTCGTTGACCGATCGCGGGCGTGCGGTGCTGGAGCAGGCCACCGCGGCGATCGTCGGGGCCCGGTTCGGGCTGGGTGCGCTGAGCGAGGAGCAGTGCGACCAGCTGTCCGCGATCCTGGCCGACGCCCGTTCGGCCGCCGGCGACTTCTGAGCGGGGCGGAGCGCCCGATGCGGATCCTCACCGTCAGTGACTCCGACTCCTTCCTGAAATGGGCCACGGCCACCTTCGAGGAGGTGCCCGCGGACTGGCGGGTGCGGCATCTGGTGCTGGACAACGTGATCGCGCCGTCGGCGGCCCAGGTGGCCGCGGTGCGTGGCGGGTTCCCGACCGAGCGGGGCGGGGTACGCCGGTTGGTCGAGCTGGCCGGTGGTTCCGGGCCGGCGGGGCGTCGGCCCGATGCGATCGTGCTGGCGTGCACGGGGCCGGCGCTGGAGGTCGTGATGTCGGTGCTGGCGCGCAGTGGTGCGCTGCGGGCGCGGCCGGGGCGACCGCGGCCGGTGCTGGTCGGCGGTCTGCCCGGGATCTCCTATCCGGCCAACGATCTGGCGATCCGGCACCGCCGCGATCTGGATCTGATGCTGCTGCACTCGCATCGTGAGGTGGCGGCCTACGCCGAGGTGGTGGGGCGCCTCGGCGGCCCCGAGCTGGCACTGGCGACGCTCCCGTTCCTGGCCGAGGTGCGCCGGGGGCTGGCATCGGCGGCCCCGGTGCGGGATCGGCGGGCGGTGGTGTTCGCGGCCCAGTCGCTGGTACCGGCGGCACCCGCGGACCGGCAGCGCATCCTCACCGCCCTGGAGCGGTTGCCGACCGAGCTCGATCCGGTGGTCAAGGTGCGAGCGGTGGCGGGGGAGCGGCAGGCGCACAATGAGGCGTACCCCTATCAGCGGCTCTGGGCGGAACGCCCGGATCACCTGCGTGAGTTGGATTTCCGGGCCGGCCGGATGGCCGACGCGCTGGCCGGGGCGTACGGGTTCGCCACCGTCTCCTCGACCGCCGCGATCGAGGCGATCGCGGCCGGCGTACCGAGCCTGGTGCTCGGTGACTTCGGGGTGAGCGCCGAGCTGATCAATCTGGTGTTCACCGATTCCGGCCTGATCGGCACCCTCGACGACCTGTCGGCCGGGCGGTTCCGCGATCCCGATCCGAGCTGGCTGCGGGACAACTACTTCCAGCCCGAGTCCGACAACACCTGGCGGGAACGGCTGGAAACCCTTGTCCAGCAGCGATCCGCGCTGCCACCGGTGCGGTTCCGCGGGCTGGGCGGGTTGCTTCCGCAGGCACGTCGGTTCCTGCGCCTGCTGCCGGATCCGCGGAATCGCTCAGCTGGTTGAGATCTCCTGGAGCACCCGGGCGCCGTCGGGATGGGCGGCGAGCACCCGTTCGCAGAGCTCGCGGACCGCGCCCTCGCCACCGTTGTGCTGCAGCACCACCCGGGCCCGGCTGCGCACCTGCGGATGCGCGTCGGCGACCGCGACCGGCCAGCCGACCAGGGACATCGGGCCGAGATCGTTCACGTCGTTGCCGGCATAGGCGATCCGCTGCAGCGGAATGCCAGCGCCCTCGGCCCACTCGCGGACCGCGCGGGACTTGTCGTCGACCGCCTGCAGCACCTCGACACCGAGCTTCGTGGCGCGGGCGGTGACCACCGGATTCCTTTCCCTGGAAAGGATCAGCAGCGGAATCCCGGCGCGGCGCAGCAGCGAGACACCCATCCCGTCGGAGCGGGAGACCCGGACCGATTCGTGGCCGTCCTGTCCGAGGTAGGCGGTGTCGGGGGTGTGCACGCCGTCGAAATCGGTGATCACCGCGGCCACGTCGATGGCGTCCACCGGTCCCTGGCCGTCGGCGGCCGGCACTCGATCCAGGACGCCGGCGAAGGCATCGGCGAGCGCCAGTTCCTCGGCGGTGTCGATCTCCAACGAGGCCAGCTCGGAGACCTTGACGACCTCGGTACGCCCGAAGAAGCGGTGTTGGGCGGCTTGGAAGCCGTCCACCCGCATCACATAGAACGCACCGGTCTCCCGGTAGTCGGGGCGGCGGTCCTGGCGGCGGGGTCGGAACGCGGCGTCGTGGTTCTGACCGACCATCGTGCCGCTGCCGGGTTCGACACTCGGATCGGCGTCCCGCCACAGGAACTCATAGGTCTCGACCCCGGAGAAGGCCGAATCGGCCCGGCCGCCGGCCACCAGCTCGACGCCGGTGTCCAGGTCCTGCCCGGAGATGAAGGGGCTGGTGCACTGCACGAAGACCAGTGTGGTCGGATCGACACCCCGCTCGGTGATCACGGTCAGGCCGTGCAGCAGGGCCGATTCGCTGCTGGCGGTGCTGCCCGACAGATCCGCCGGCCGCTCGATGATCTCGGCGCCGGCTTCGCGGGCCACCCGGGCGATCTCGGCATCGTCGGTGCTGACGAAGATCCGGTCGATCCGCCGCGCCGCTCGGCAGGCCCGGACGGCCCGCGCGACCAGCGGGATGCCGCCGATCGGCCGCAGGTTCTTGCCCGGGACGCCGACGGAGCCGCCGCGGGCAGGGATGATCGCCACCACACTCATAGGCCCCTAATCTAGGGCAGATGCCCGCCCGCGCCGGCTGAGCGAGCGCCAGCGAGTCGAGGGGATCTGGGTTTGGCAGTGATGGTGGTGATGCCGTGGCGGTGCTGGCCTGGTTGGGTTGGCCGCGTGATCGGGACGGCTTCACCGCCCCGGCCCTGGTGTGCTGGCCCCGGTCCCACCAGAGCGGCCTGCGAAATCTGCGGCTCGATCACAGAATTGGCCGATCTGGGTACCGATTGGCAATCGAGCCGCAGATTTCGGCGGGCTGAGCGGGCGACAGCGTGCGGAACCTAGTCCTGGTTGGGAATCAAGGCAGGCTGGGGCTGGGCTTGGACCAATCGCTGCGCTCCTCGCTCAGCCGGCGCACCGGCGTACTTGGGTTCATCTCGACACGGTCGCTGCGCGACCTACTCGATGAACGTGGGGGAGTCCTCGCTGGGCGACCTACTCGATGAACGTGGGCCTCATGCGTAATCGGCGCTGGTGGTGCGCAGTACCCGCAATGTCCCACCGCTCGGCGAGGTGGAGGCGGTGTCGGTGGTCCCCTTGGCCTTGGCGTTGTAACCGAGGGTGAGGTAGGTGCCGGCGGACAGTTCGACGCTGGAGGGATTGGCCTGGTCGTCGGCGCCGGAGTCGTAGATCGGCACCACCGTGCCCTTGACCCAGTTCTGGGTGGGGTTGTTGATCATCATCCCGACGGTGGGTCGGCGGGCCTGTGCCTTGTCGCCGTAGGTGAACAGCACCCGGCCGTCGCTGGTCTTGAGCAGATGGTGGGAGTTGGCGAGTACGCCGGTGAAGGACTGGTAGCGGTAGGTCGGAGTGGCCACATAGGCGTCCCACCACGCGATGATGACCGGTGAGCCACCGCCGTCCTGCTCGGCCCGGACTCCGCAGACGATGGTGTTGCCGAACTGGACGAAGCTGGGTTCCTGGTAGGCACGGCCGACGGGGTTGTTGTTCTGGATGATCTGATGGGGCGATTCGATCGTGATGAGCTTGTTCGTCGGTGCATCCCAGCGGGTCCGGACGAACCAGGCACCGCCGCTGGTACCGGTGGTGTAGAACGGCACCAGCACCTCGTTGGTGCGAGTGCCGCTGGCGGCCAGCGCGAGCGGGGAGCCGTGCGAATACTTCACGGTGATGCCGCTGGTGACGACCTCGACGGGATCGGTGAACCGGGTCCAGCCGGGCTTCCAGGCGGATTGATAGACCTTGCCGGCGGGGGTGAAGAAGGTCATCACCACGCTGCCGTCGTTCATCTTGCCGATCTTCGGATCGCGGGTGTCGATGCCGGACATCGTGTCGGGATTGGCCAGCGCGGGCGTCGGTGTGGACCAGGTCCTGCCATCGGTGGAACCGAAGGAGAGCTGGATCGTTCCGATGCTGCCGGCGTGCGAGGTGGCGCGGTGCCAGACCGCCATCAATCGGCCGTCGTTCAGCTTCAGGATGTCGGGGAAGCGGGCCTCGTAGTCACCGGGTTCCTGGACGATCTTGGCGTAGAACGTCGCAGCCGCCTTCGCGGTCAGCGTGAAGCCACCGGCGGCGAGTGCGCCGAGCGATGTGGCGGCCAGCAGGGTACGACGGGTGATCGGCATGGTTCTCCTCGGATCGCTGGTGACCCGTACCACCGTGCCACCCTGACCCCGGGTTCGTCCAGAGTTGTGGAACGGTGTTTCACGATGTGACTCACCCCTTCTCCGCGCCTCTCATCTCGACACGCTCGGCATTGCTCCGCTTCGCTGCGCATGCCGAGCTACTCGATGAGCGTGGTGTTGGCTCCGCTCCGCCGGGCCAGCTACTCGATGAGCGTGAATCAGCCGCGCAGGGAGTCGTCGGTGTATTCGGGGCCGGCGGAACCCTGTTCCTCGCGAGCCCGCAGTTCGACGCGGCGGATCTTGCCGGACACGGTCTTCGGCAGTTCGAAGAACTCCAGCTTCCGGATCCGCTGGAAGGGTGCCAATCGTTCCCGGGCGAAGGCGAGGATCGCCAGCGCGGTCTCCTCGCTCGGTTCGTGACCGGCGGCCAGCGCGATGTACGCCTTGGGCACCGCCAGGCGTACCGGATCGCTCGCCGGCACGACGGCCGCCTCGGCGACCGCCGGATGCTCGATCAGCACCGACTCCAGCTCGAACGGCGAGATCTTGTAATCACTGGCCTTGAAGACATCGTCGGTTCGCCCGATGTAGGTGATGTAACCCTCCGCGTCCCGACTGGCCACATCACCGGTGTGATAGAAACCGCCGGCCATCGCCTCGTCATTGCGGCCGTCGTCGCCCAGATAACCGGTCATCAGCGCCAGCGGGTGGTCGGCCAGATCCAGGCACAACTCGCCCTCACCGACCCCGTCGACACGTTCCCCGCTGACCGGATCCACAAGCACCGAAGGGATTCCGGGCAGCGGCCGGCCCATCGAACCGGGGCGTACCGGTTGCCCCGGAGCGTTCGCCAGCTGCGCGGTGGTCTCGGTCTGGCCGAACCCGTCGCGCACCGTCAGCCCCCAGTGCTGGTCCACCTGGGCGATCACCTCGGGGTTCAGCGGCTCGCCCGCGGCGAGTGCCTCGCGCAGCGAACCGGGCCGCTCGCCGAGATCGTTCTTGATCAGCATCCGCCACACCGTCGGCGGTGCGCAGAACGAGGTGACCCCCTGTTCGGTCAGCACCCGCAGCAGGGTCGCCGCGTCGAACCGGGCGTAGTTGAACACCACCGCGGTGGCCTGCGCGATCCACGGTGCGAAGAAGTTCGACCAGGCGTGCTTGGCCCAGCCCGGCGAGGAGACGTTCAGATGCACATCACCCGGTTGCAGTCCGAGCCAGTACATCGTCGAGAAATGCCCGACAGGATAGGAAACCTGGGTGTGCTCGACCAGCTTCGGCCGGCTGGTGGTGCCGGAGGTGAAGTAGAGCAGCATCCGATCATCCGGGGCGGTCCCCGGATGCGGCACCGGTGCATCGTCCACCCGGTCCGCATCGGCGTACGCCTGCCAGCCCGCCGGTGCCGCACCGACACAGATCCGCACCAGATCATCGGCCAGTCCGTCGAACTTCGCCACCTCGTCGGGGGTGCAGACGACCGCGCGGACATTGCCGCGCTGCACCCGGTCCGCCAGATCGGCCGACCCGAGCGCGGTCGTCGTCGGCAGCACCACCGCGCCGAGCTTGAAGACCGCCAGCATGATCTCCCACAGCTCGGTCTGGTTGCCCAGCATCACCAGCACCGCATCACCGCGGCCGATGCCCAGCTCGGACAGCCACCGGGCGAGCTGGTGGGAGCGGCGGGACAGCTCGCCGTAACCGGCCCGGTGCGCCGACAGGTCGTCCTCGACGATGGTCAGCGCCGCCCGCTCCGGATGCTCGGCGGCGACCACATCGAACCAGTCATGGGCCCAGTTGAAGCGGTCGCCGATCCGTGGCCAGGTGAACTCGGCCACCGCGCGCGGCTGATCGGTGCGCAGCCGCAGCAGCTGGTCGCGGGCGGCCCGGTAGGCCGTCGTGGGGTCGTTCGGCTGGCTGTCGTTGACGTCGCTGTCGCTCACATCGTCATGAAACCACAGGGCCACCCGGGCCCACGAGACCCGTCAGTTGCCGCGGCGGGGGAGCCAGACCAGGGCGTCGCCGACCGGTCGGGGTGCGGTGCCACTCGGCTGGTTCACGATCTGATCGCGGGCGACCATCGTCGAGGAACCGCCGCCGTCCAGGTTGAGCGCATCGGTCAATCCGAAGTCGCGGGCCACCTGCGCGGTCTCCGGAATCGTGGTGCCGACGCTGGTCGGTTGGCGACCGTCGATCACGATCAGGGTGATGACGCCGTTGGCGTCGGTACCGGCCACGGTGCGCGGATTCCTGGCATAGAAGGAATCCCCGGGGATCGGTGTGGTCAGGTCCTTGCCGTCGCGGAGCAGCTCCACGCGGCCGTTGACGGCATAGGTGTGCGGCTTCAGCTTGATCGGCTCACCCGCGGCGTCGCGCAGCTGGCTGGCGATGTCGATGCAACCGGTGGCGAGTTGCTGCAGGGCGGCCACGTCCGCCCCGGTCGCCTGGATCGAGGTCTCCCCGGCGGCCAGCGCGGTGCCGCGGACCGGAGCGCTGCGCACCACGCAGTTGTCCCGGTTCAGGACCAGCTCCAGACCCGCGCCCTCGGGCGTACGCGCCGCGAACTCGGGGGTGAAGCGCACCGTCTGGTCGATGGCCGGCGGATGGTTGATCGCCTCCAGTGGGGTGCGGGTGCCGCTCTCGCGGTCGGTCAGGGTGCCGGTCCAGGAGGTTCGGGTGATCCGCAACCGGTTCTGCTTGGCGTCGAAGATCAGATCCGACTCGCGGTCATAGGTCGTCGGCTCGCTGAGCAGTTCGCCGGCGCGCACCGACAGGCCCACCGGATCGCCCGGGTACTGCCGGTCGGCGGTGAAGGTGAAGAAGCTGCCGTTCACCGCGGCCAGTCCGCCGGCATAGCGGTTCAGCACGTCCACGGTCTCGGTGCGGGCGATGTCCGGGCCGTCGGTGGCGACGAGTTGGCCCTTCGCGCGCCGCGGATCGATCCGCAGCGCCCAGACCCGCCAGGGGCCTCGGGTGGTGGTCTCGTACTCCGCCGGCACCGCGGTCCCGCTGCCGCGCACCACCTGGGTCAGCGTGACCCCGGGGGCCAGGTCGGTGCTGGTGCGGGTCTCCGGCAGATCGGCGTCGCCGAGCCGCAGGCGGTCGGCGATCGGTGCGCTCGGGGCAGGTGCGGCCTGCGCGGCGGGTACGCCGAGGGTGAGGGCGAGCATCGAGGTGAGGGCGAGCATCGAGGTGAGGGCGCCGGCGAGCAGGCGGGCGGGGCGTACGCGCATCAGATGACTCCTGGGGGTGGGTGCGAGCGGTGCCCAATCCATCAGCGGAAACCGGCATCCCGGCGTACTCCGGGTGTCCGGCAGGTGACGCCTTGGTGAGACTCGGCTCATCGGGGAACCCTCGGCACACCGCGGATGGAAAATAGTAGGAGGCCCTAGTATTTTGGGGTGGGATGTCGCGCACAATGGTGCGTGAGGCACGTACCGACGGAGGTAGTGATGGCTGAGACGACCGGACACGACCGCTGGCTCGCCGCCTGGCAGCAGGCCGTCGACTCGGGCAAGGTGCGCGACGCCGACTTCAGCACGCTGTCGGGGCTCGAGGTGGAACCGGTCTACGGCCCCGCCGACGAGGCCGCGGACGAGCGGATGGAACGCATCGGGTGGCCGGGGGAGTACCCCTACACCCGGGGTCTGTACGCCACCGGCTACCGCGGCCGGCCCTGGACGATCCGGCAGTTCGCCGGCTTCGGCAACGCCCGGCAGACCAACGAGCGCTACAAGATGATCCTCGGCGCGGGCGGTGGCGGGCTCTCGGTCGCCTTCGACATGCCGACGCTGATGGGCCGCGACTCCGACGATCCGCGCTCCCTCGGCGAGGTCGGCCACTGCGGGGTGGCGATCGATTCGGCCGCCGACATGGAGATCCTCTTCGACGAGATCGACCTGGAACAGGTCACCACCTCGATGACCATCTCCGGCCCCGCGGTACCGGTGTTCTGCATGTACCTGGTCGCCGCGGAACGCCAGGGCCGCGACATCACCAGGCTGAACGGCACCCTGCAGACCGACATCTTCAAGGAGTACATCGCCCAGAAGGAGTGGTTGTTCGCCCCCGAACCGCATCTGCGGCTGATCGGCGACCTGATGGAATACACCTCCCGCGACATCCCGGCGTACAAGCCACTGTCGGTCTCCGGCTACCACATCCGCGAGGCCGGAGCGACCGCCGCGCAGGAGCTCGCCTTCACCCTCGCCGACGGTTTCGGCTACGTCGAGCTGGGCCTGTCCCGCGGGCTGGACGTCAACGTGTTCGCGCCCGGGCTGAGCTTCTTCTTCGACGCGCACATCGACTTCTTCGAGGAGATCGCCAAGTTCCGCGCCGCCCGCCGGATCTGGGCGCGCTGGATGCGCGACCACTTCGGCGCCACCTCGCCCAAGGCGCAGTGGCTGCGCTTCCACACCCAGACCGCCGGCGTCTCGCTGACCGCGCAGCAGCCCTACAACAACGTGGTGCGGACCGCGCTGGAGGCGCTCAGCGCGGTCCTCGGCGGCACCAACTCGCTGCACACCAACGCCCTCGACGAGACCCTGGCGCTGCCCAGTGAGCGGGCCGCCGAGATCGCGCTGCGCACCCAGCAGGTGATCGCCGAGGAGACCGGGGTGCTGAACGTTGCCGACCCGCTCGGCGGTTCCTGGTACGTCGAGGCGCTCACCGACCGGATCGAGGCGGAGGCGGAGAAGATCTTCGCCCAGATCCTCAAGCTCGGCAAGCAGGCCCAGCCGGACGGCGAACACGAGATCGGCCCGGTCACCTCCGGGCTGCTCCGGGGTATCGAGGAGGGCTGGTTCACCGGTGAGATCGCCGATTCGGCGTTCATCGCGCAGACCCTGCTGGAGAAGGGCGAGAAGCGGATCGTCGGTGTCAACGCGCACACCTCCTCGGTGACCGGGGAGCTGGAGATCCTGCGGGTCTCCCACGAGGTCGAGCGCGAGCAGGTACGCCTGCTCACCGAGCGGCGCGGCACCCGCGACCAGGCCCGGGTGGACGCCGCCCTGGAGCGGATGCTCGGCGCGGCCCGCGGCAGCGAGAACATGATCGAACCGATGCTCGAGGCGGTCCGCGCCGAAGCCACCCTCGGCGAGATCTGCAACACCCTGCGCGCCGAATGGGGCGAATACACCGAACCCGCGAACTTCTGAACCGGTTCGCTCGCTCGAGTCCTCTCGACACGGCCGCGGGCGGCCTCCTCGAGGATCCTGGGTGCGGATCAAGCCTCGGTCTGAGTGACCTGTTCGGCCTTCTTCCGCTCGGCATCGGCCTGTTCGCGGATCTTGCGGGCGCGCGCGACCCGGCGTTCGCGGGCCTGCCGATTCGCCGTCGAGGCGCGCGCATCGCGGGGCGGCAGCTGCAGCGTACGCTCGGCATGCAGGCCCGCCTGCAGCTCGCGGGAGCGCTCCAGTTCGGAGTCGAACTCGGCCCCGAAGACCAGGGCACAGTTGGACAGCCAGATCCACAGCAGGAAGACGATGATGCCGCCGAGGGTGCCGTACATCTTGTTGTAGTTGGAAAAATTCGACACATAGATGCCGAAGCCGGCCGAGACCAGCAGCCAGGAGCCGAGCGCGATCCCGGCACCGAGGCTGAGCCAGCGGAACTTCGGCTGGCGCACGTTCGGCGTCCAGTAGTAGAGCACCGCGATCAGCGCCACCGCGACCAGCAGCAGCAGCGGCCATTTGACCAGGTTGAACACCTGCCGGCCGAGCACGCCGAGACCGAGCAGCCAGGTGACCCGTTCGGCGATCGGGCCGGAGATCACCAGGCCGATCAGCAGCACCGCGACCAGCACCAGCACCACGATGGTGATCGCCAACTGCTGGACCTTGAGCCAGATGAACGGGCGGCCCTCGTCGACCTCGTAGACCCGGTTCATCATCCGGGCGAACGCGCCGACATAGGCCGACCCGGACCAGACCGCGCCGAGCAGACCCGCGATCAGCGTCCAACCGGAGAAATCGGACTGGACCAGGCTGAGCAGCAACCCCTCGATGATCCCGACGATGTCGGCCGGGGCGATCGCGGTCAGCACCTGCAGCAACGCCGGTACCGTGTCGCGGGCCTGACCGAGCAGGCCCAGCAGTGACACCACCGCGAGCAGGGCCGGGAAGAGCGCCAGCACGCCGTAGTAGGTGAGCCCGGCAGCCAGATCGGTGCACTCGTCGCGGAGGAACTCCGCACCGGCCCGGCGCACCGCGGACCGCCAGCCGATGCGACTCAGCTGGTACCACCGGCGCGGTTTGCGCGGATCGTCCGGATCGGGTGCGTCGGCCCGGACCGCTGCGGAACCTTCGACTGCCATGCCGCCATTTTGGCAGGTCAGCCCGGCGTACTCCGGGACGCCACCGCGGACACCAGGCCGGCGCCGTCACCGGCGCGCACCCCCGCAGCGAGCCCGTCGGTTCCGGCGGCCGCGACCAGCGGTCGGGGTACGCCGACCAGCGGCGCCAGCAGGCGGTGGGTGAAGGTGTGGCCGACCAGGTCGATGCCCTCGCGGCGCAGCAGTTCGGCCATCAGCAGGGTCTGCAGCGGGCCGTGCACGACCAGCCCGGCATAACCCTCGTGCGCCGCCCAGCCCAGGTCGTAGTGGATCCGGTGCGCGTTGAAGGTGAGGGCGGAGAAGCGGAACAGCAGCGCCTCATCCACGCCCAGCTCCAACCGCGGGCCGGGCCAGGATTCCTTGCTGGGTTCGGGATCGTCGGCCGGCAGCGCGGCGCCGCCGGGAGCGCGGTAGACGATGTCCTGCTCCTCGACGACGCCGGGTCGGTCGGCCTGGCTGATCGTGCTCCGCACGGTGGCGAAGGTGAGCGGACCGGAGCGTCCCTGCTTCTCCCGCACGTCGACCACTTCGGTCACCCTGGTGGCGGGTACGCCGAGCCGCAGCGGTCGCAGCGTGGTGATCCGGCCGCCGGCGAACATCCGGCGCCGCCCGGGGCCGGGGGGTGCCGGGATGCCGGTGATGGGGTGGCCGTCGGGGGAGAGGTCGGCGGTCCGGGGTCGCGGCAGCAGATGCAGCCAGTGCCACAACGGCGGCAACAGCTCGTCCGCAGGTGGGTCGATGTCGAGGAGCGCGGCCAGCGCCTCGGCGGGCTCGGGGGCCAGCACCTCGGTCCGGGTGAGTTGTTCGGTCATTGCCGGATTCCTTTCCCGGTGGGATCTGCGCGGGCCAGCAGCTGCCGGGCGCGGGTCAGCACCGGGGCGTCCACCATCACCCCGTCCACCCGTGCCGCCCCCGTGCCGTCGGCGGCGAGCACCCGGGTGGCCCAGTCCAGCTCGGCCGGCTCCGGACGCAGGGCGTCATGGGTCGGTTCGACCTGCCGGGGGTGGATCAGCAGCTTGCCGGTGAACCCCAGCTCGACGGCATGCCGGATGTCTTCGGTGAGGGCGGCGGGATCGTCCAGGGCCGGGGTGACGCCGTCGATCGGCGCCGGCTTGTCCGCCAGCCGGGAGGCCAGGACCAGGGTGCTGCGGGCGGTCAGCATGGCGGTCCGTGAGGGCGCGCAGCCCAGGTCGGCGGCGAGATCGAGATGGCCCAGGCAGAGCCGGGTGACCGCCGGCTCGGCGGCCACTTCGACGGCCCGGTGCAGGCCGAGCGCGGTCTCGATCAGCGCCAGCACGGGCCGGCCGGTCGCCTCCGCGATGGACCGGATCTGTTCTGGATCCTCGGCCTTGGGCAGCAGCACCGCGGTCAGCCGGTCGGCGGGAATCCCTGCCAGGGCGGCACGATCGGCGTCGTGCTGGGGCGTACCGGCGGCGTTGATGCGGACCAGCACGGGTACCGATGGGGACGTGGCTTCGACTCGCTGCGCTCGCTCAGCCGACGTGTTGGTGAGCCAGGCGACCACCGCGTCGCGCGCGCTGTCCTTGTGGTCGGGGGCGACCGCGTCCTCCAGATCGAGGATCACCGCATCGGCGCCGGCGGCGAGCGCCTTGTCGAAGCGGTCCGGGCGGTCACCCGGCACGAACAGCAGGCTGCGTGCCGAGCCGAGAGCCACGCTCACGGGGCCACCGTGCCACGCTTCATCAGCTGGCCCACGATGACATTGCGCTGGATCTCGTTGGTGCCCTCGCCGACGATCATCAGCGGGGCGTCGCGGAAGTAGCGCTCCACATCGAACTCGGTGGAATAGCCGTAGCCGCCGTGGATCCGCAGCGCACTGGTCGCGTTGCGCAGGCCGACCTCGGAGGCGAAGAGTTTCGCCATCCCCGCCTCGAGATCGGCGCGCTCACCGGAGTCGTAGCGGCGGGCCGCATGCTGGGTGAGCTGCCGGGCGGCCTCCAGTTCGGTCGCCATGTCGGCCAGCAGGTTGCCGACCGCCTGGTGTTTCCAGATCGGTTTGCCGAAGGTCTCCCGTTCGGTGGCATAGCGCATCGAATCCTCCAGGGCGGCGCGGGCCACGCCCAACGCCCGGGAGGCGACCTGCAACCGGCCGACCTCCAGCCCGCGCATCATCTGCGCGAAACCGCGGCCCTCCTCACCACCGAGCAGGGCCGAGGCCGGGACCCGGGCGCCGTCGAAGGACAGCTCGCAGGTCTCCACCCCCTTGTAACCCAGCTTGGACAGATCCCGGGAGACGGTGAACCCCGCCAGCCCACCGTCGTCGGGGTGGGTCTCGACCAGCAGGATCGAGATGCCGCGGTGCGGCGGGTCGGCCTCCCGGTCGGTCTTGCAGAGCAGCGCGATCAACCCGGAGCGGCGGGCGTTGGTGATCCACATCTTGGATCCGTTCACGACATAGTCGTCACCGTCGCGCCGGGCATGGGTGCGCATCGCCTGCAGATCCGAGCCCCCGCCGGGTTCGGTGAGCGCCATCGTGGCACGCAGTTCCCCGGTGGCCATCCGCGGCAGGTAGCGGTCCTTCTGCTCGTCGGTGCCGTAGGCCAGCAGCAGCTTGCTCACCACGGTGTGCCCGCCCATCGCTCCGGCGAGCGTCATCCAGCCGGTGGCGAGTTCTTCGGTGATCTGGCAGTACGCCGGGGTGGAGAGTGCGGTGTCACCCCAGGGTTCGGGGATCGCCAGCCCGAAGATGCCGAGCTGCTTCATCTGCTCGATCCATTCTTCGGGGTAGCTGTTGGCGTGTTCGACCTCGTTGACCTTCGGCCGGACATCGCGGGTGATCCAGTCCCGGATCACCGCGATGATCTCGCGCTCCTCCTCGGTCATGCGGTTTCTCCTTCGGTTCGTTGGTGGGGCAGGGTGCCGCGGAACAGCTCCGCGGATTCCTGCCAGGTGAGCTGTTCGGGCCGGATGTCCAGGCCACGTAGGCATTCTTCGACCTTGCGGCGCAGCTCCTGTGAGGTCGGCGGCCGGGTGGGTGAGCCCGGTGGCAGGTCGAGCTCGGCGGTGCGTTCACCCCGATCGTCGGTGACGGTGATCTGCACCCGACCGGTCAGCAGACCTTCACCGCCGTCGGTGAGTTCGGTCTCGACCAGTTGCAGCAGGCGCTGTGCCGCGGGCCGGTTCACCGCCTCGTCGCCGAACTCCCAGAAGCCGGGGAAGTCGTCCAGCAGGGCGGTGGCGGCGGCGTACTCGAGGGAGAACTTGCCCTCCAGCCCGGTCTGCGGTCGGTGCGACTGCAGCGGCACCACCGAGGCGGCCGGGGTGCGCAGCCGGATGCCGGTCACCGACTCCGGGTCGAGACCCTCGCGCAGCCCGGCGATCGCGGTGATCGGCCGCTGCAGGGCATAGCAGGCGGGGTGGATCTTGATCGCCAGACCGTCCGGGACCGCCGGGGATCGCTGCGAGAGCACCGGATCCGCCGGATCGCCGCCGAGCAGGGTGAGCCACCGCTGCACCGCTGCCGGGTTCGCCCGGGCGCCGTCGCGGGCCAGTCGGGCGGCGCGGATCCCGGCGTCGGCGGCCAGCCCGATCTGGATCGACTTGGCATCGGTGCCGAAGGCGTCCTGGACCCCGCCGGCGGCGGGCACGGCCAGGGCGAGTGCCATCATGGTCGCCTCGGCGTCCAGGCCGAAGCAGGAGGCCGCCGCGGCGGCGGCACCCAGTGCACCGGCGGTGGTGGTGGCGTGCCAGCCCGCGGAGTAGTGCCGCCAGCCCAGTGCGGTCCCGATCCGGGCCATCACACCGGCCCCGGCCAGGAAGTCCCGCGGGCCACCGCCGAGGGCGAGCACCACCGGGATGCAGACGGTGGAGATGTGGGTGGTCGACGGCATGTGCAGATCGTCGAAGTCGAGCACGTGGCAGGCGACCGCCCACCGGCCCGCCTGATCGAGGGCGCCGACCTTTTCCAGCACCGGATGGGAATGCGCGGCGAGACCGACCGCGACGGTGTCGACCAGTTGGCGGTCGGCCAGCGCGAGATCCTCGGTGCTCGGTTCGAACGTGGTGGCCCAGTCGGCGAGGGCACGTGCGGTCATCATCGGGCCTCCTCCTCGGTGGTGGTCGGTACGCCGAACTCGGCGAGCACGGCATCGGTGTGCTCGCCCACCCGCGGGATCGGGCCGAGCACCGGTTCCTGGTCATCGAGCATCGCGGGCGGCCGCAGCGCACGCAGTGGTCCGGCGGGGGAGTCGTAGCTGCGCCAGCGATCCCGGGCTTCGAGCTGTGGGTGGGCGGAGAACTGCGCCATGTCCCGCAACCGGGCGTTCGCGATCTGGGCGGCCTCCAACCGGCGCTCCACCTCATCGATCGGCAGTTCGGTGAAGACGGCCTCCAGGTATGCCGTCAGCTCGGCCCGGTTGCGGACCCGGTCGCTGTTGCGGACGAACCGGGGATCGGTGGCCAGCTCGGGCTGACGCAGCACCTGTTCGCAGAACCGCGCCCACTCGCGTTCGTTCTGGATGCCGAGGAAGATCTGCTGCTGCTCGGCACAGTGGAACGGCCCATAGGGGGCGATGGCGGCGTGCGAGGCACCCGTTCGGGGCGGTTGCGAATCGCCGTATTCGGCGTAGTTGTAGGGAAATCCCATCCACTCGCCGAGGGCCTCCAGCATCGGCACCTCGATGGTCGCCCCGCCGCCGCCCCGCTCCCGGCGCAGCAGCGCGGAGAGGATGCCGGAATAGGCGTACATCCCGGCGGCGATGTCGGCGACCGAGATGCCGACCTTGCTCGGTGTCTCCGGCGTACCGGTCAGCGAGACCAGGCCGGCCTCACACTGCACCAGCAGGTCGTAGGCCTTCTTGGTGGCGTACGGACCGGTGGACCCGTAACCGGAGATCGAGACATGGATCAGTTCCGGTCTGCGGTCACGCTGCTCCGCGGCACCGAAACCGAGTCGGTCGGCGGCACCCGGGGCGAGGTTCTGGATGAACACGTCGGCCCGGTCGACCAACGCCTGCAGCGTTTCCCGGCCCCGGTCGCTCTTCAGATCAAGGGCGACCGACTCCTTGCTGCGGTTCAGCCAGACGAAGTGACTGGCCAGCCCGTGCACGGTCTCGTCATAACCGCGGGCGAAATCACCGACCTCGGGGCGCTCGATCTTGAGCACCCGGGCACCCTGATCGGCGAGCTGACGGGTGGCGAACGGAGCGGCGACGGCCTGCTCCACGGCGACGACGGTGATTCCTTCCAGGGCGCGCATTCCGAGCGCTGGCATCTATTGACCCCCGATGAGAGCGGTGGACAGGACGGGTACGAAGGTGACGATCAGCAGGCCGGCGAGCAGCACCAGGGCCGAGGGCAGGGCTGCCTTGGCGACTTTGAGCACGCTCATCCGGGACAGCCCGGAGGCGACGAACAGGTTCAATCCGAGCGGCGGGGTGACCATGCCGATCTCCAGGTTCATCACCATGATGATGCCCAGATGGATCGGGTTGATGCCCATCTGGGTGGCGATCGGCAGCAGGATCGGGGCCAGGATCAAGATGGCCGAGGAGGTCTCCATGAAACAGCCGACGATCAGCAGGATCACGTTGATCAGCAGCAGGAACTGCCACGGGCGCAGGTTCATCTCCTCGATGGCCCCGGAGATCTGCAGCGGGATCCGTTCCTGGGTGAGCACGAAGGAGAACAGGATGCCGTTGGCGATGATGAACATGATCATCGCCGAGGTCTTCGCCGAGGCCAGGGTGATCTCGCCGAGCCGCTTGAACGGCAGCTCGCGGTAGATGACCAGCGAGACCAGCAGCGAATAGAGCACCGCGACCGCGGCCGCCTCGGTGGGGGTGAAGAAGCCGTTGTAGATGCCGCCCAGCACGATGACCGGCAGCAGCAGCGCCAGGATCGCGCTCTGGAATGCCTTGAACCGGTCCTTGGCGGACTTCACCCCGAGGGTGCTGGAGTTGTCGCCGTAACCCTTGCGGCGGGAGATGACCAGCGCGACCGCGATCAGCATCAACCCGGCCAGGATGCCGGGGATGATGCCGGCGACGAACAGGTCACCGATGTTGGACTCGGTGGCGATGCCGAAGACGATCAGCGGGATCGACGGCGGGATGAGGATGCCCAGCGATCCGGAACTGGCGATCAGGCCGGTGGAGAACTGCTTGCTGTAACCGTGCGCGACCATCGCGGGAATCATGATCGTGCCGACCGCGACGACGGTGGCCGGTGAGGAGCCGGAGACCGCGGCGAAGAACATGCAGGACAGCACCGCGGTGATCGCGAGCCCACCACGCAGATGACCGACCAGGGCGGCGCCGAAGTCGGTCAACCGTCTGGAGATCCCGCCCCGGGACATGATGTTGGCGGCCAGCACGAAGAACGGGATCGCCATCAACGGGAAACTGTTCAACGCGTTGAACAATCGCTCCGGGACCTGGGTCATCGGGGTGAGCGTGAAATAGAAGATGTAGAAGATCGAGGTGAGCCCCAGGGCCACCGAGATCGGCGCGGACGACAGCAGCAGCAGGAACAGCAGGACCAGCAGCAGGATGGTGGCGAGGGTCATCGGTCGCTCCGATCGCCGTCGAGATTGGGATTCCGGGCGGCCAGATCGCTCTGGTCGAACCCGGCCGCGGCCAGCTCGTCGGCGTACACGTCGCGACCGATCTCGTCGCGGGGCGTACGCCAGGTCCGCCAGGCCAGCTCCAGCGAACGCAGCGCCATCAGGGTGAAACCGATCGCCACCGACAGTTCCAGCACCCACAGCGGCAGCTTCAGGGCCGGGGTGATGGTGCGCCGGGAGAACGGTTCGGCGATCAGCATCCAGGAGAGGACCGCCAGGCTGACCATGTAGCCGATGGTGACCAGTCGGCCGATCAGCGTGATCGCCTTGCGGGCGGTGCCTTTCAGCAGCACCGGCAGGATGTCGATGTTGACGTGTTCATCCGAGCGCAGGGTGGCGACCGCGCCGATGAAGGTGGAGTAGATGATCAGATAGATCGTCGCCTCCTCGGCCCAGAAGACGACCGCACCGGTGAGGTTGCGGAGCACCACCGAGACGATCGCGATGACCGCCGCGGCGGCCAGGGTGGCCACCGCCAGGGTGTTCTCCACCGAGGTGAGGATTCTGTTCAACTGCTTCATGATCGACTCACCTCCCTCAGCGCAGCTTCTTGCGGGCGAGCAGTTCGTCGACGATCTCCGGGCCGATCGCGTCGCGATACTGCAGATAGACCGAGGGCAGCACCGCGTCCCGCAGCGTCTGCCGCTGCTCCGGGGTGAGGGAGACGATCTCGGTGTTCCCGGTCGCCTCGATCTTCTTGCGGGATTCGAGTTCGAGCTGGGCGGAGCGTTCCCGGTTCACCCGGCTGGCCTCGGTGGCACTGGCCTCGACGTCGCGCTGCAGATCGGGGGGAAGCTTGTCGAAGAAGGATTTGTTGATGATCAGCACGTAGCCGATGTAGCCGTGGTCGGAGGCGGTGATGTATTTCTGCACCGTGTGCATCTTCTGTGACTGGATGTTGGACCAGGTGTTCTCACCACCGTCGATGACACCCTGCTGCAATCCGTTGTAGACCTCGGCGAAGGCCAGCGGGGTGGGGATTCCACCCCACTTCTCGAACTGGGTGCGCAGCACGTCGGAGGGCTGGATGCGGTATTTCTTGCCGACCATGTCGGACGGGCTGACGGTGCGGTTGTTCGAGTGGATCTGCTTCATCCCGGAGTCCCACAGGCCGAGCACCTTCATGCCCTTGGCCTCCAGATCCTTGTTCGCATAGATCGCCCGGCCGACCTGGGTGTCGGGGGCGGCGACCTGCGGGATCTCGTCCGGGGTCTCGAACAGATAGGGCAGATCGAGCACCTGCAGGGCCGGGGCCACGGTGGTGAACTTGGCGCTGGCCGGTGCGAGCATCTGCACCGAGTTGGACTGGATGGCCTGCATCTCGTCCTTGTCGCCATAGAGCTCGGAGTTCGGATAGACCTGCACCCGGACCCGGCCGTTGGTCCGCTTCTCCACATCGGCGGCGAAGAAGTCGGCGGCCTGACCCTTGGGGGTGGCGGCCGTGGTCACGTGGGCGAACTTGATCGTGTAGGTGCCGCCCGCGTTCATCAGGGCGCCGCGGACGCAGCCGGTCGCGCTCAGACTGAGCACGGCGACCGCTGCTGCGGTGAGGGTTCTGCGGAACTTCATCGTTCCTCCTGTCGTGGTCTTTCCTTTGTCGATTGGCGTTTCAGGCTCGGCCGAGATGCAGCACGTGGGTGTAGTGCGAGGGCAGATAGTCGCTGACGGCGTACTCCATCGGCGTGTCGGTGTGGTCGGTGTAGGTGCGTTCGATGTGCAGCACCGGGTCGCCGCTGTGGCAGTCGAGCAGGGCCCGGGCCTGCTCGGTGGCCAGGGCGGCGGTGATCCGCTGCTCGGCATCCCGGAGCGCGAATCCGTGCTCCTCCAGCAGGCCGATGATCGTGCGGTCGACGCGCGCACCGGGGGTGCTCAGCGCCGGTACGCGTTCCAGCGCCGCACCCTGCTTCGGCGGCAGCCAGACCGTGGTCGCGCAGAAGCACTCGCCCTCGTGCCAACGGCGGAAGGTGACGGTGTAGAGCAGTCGCTCGGAGACCTTGAGCCGTTCGGCGGCCTGGGGGTCGTAGCCGCCGGCGAGCGGGGTGACCACCTCGAGCTGGCTGTCCGCGCTCAATCCGATCAGATCGGCGATCGAGCCGAAATGGCGCTGGTAGCGGCGTCCCGGGGGAGAGGCGAAGGTGCCGCGGCCGGCGCGCCGGGTGACGAGCCCCTCGTTGACCAGTTCCAGGAAGGCCCGGCGCACGGTCTGCCGGGACAGCCCGAACTGCTGGGCCAGCGCGGTCTCGGTCGGCAGCGGTTCGTCGGGTGGGAAGGCGTTGTCGAGGATCCGGTCGCGGAGCTCGCGGGCCAGGTGCTGGTACGCCGTCTCGCCGACGCGTCGCTCACCCCAGTCCATGCCCTCCCCGCCCCCTGCTCGATGAAATGTGCGGCCAATCTAGATTTGGCCGTACAAATCCGGCAAGGGTTGTCTCACGATGCGACCCCCACGCTCCTCGAGTAGGCAACCCCGGCGCAGCGGAGCGGAGCCGGGGTTGCCGTGTCGAGAGGAGCTTGGCCGGCTCAGATCATCTCGACACGCAGCCCATTGCTCCGCTTCGCTCCGCATGGGCTGCTACTCGATGAGCGTGGGGGTCCGTCAGCCCTTGAGCACCTGGTCGACGACGGCCTTCGCCTCGGACTGCACCTCGGCCAGATGCTCGGGGCCCTTCAGCGACTCGGCATAGATCTTGTACTTGTCCTCGGTGCCCGAGGGACGGGCCGCGAACCAGGCATCGGCGGTGGTCACCTTCAGCCCGCCGATCTTCGCGCCGTTGCCGGGCGCCTCGGTGAGGATGTTCTCGATCGGCTCGCCGGCCAGCTCGGTGGCGGTGACGTCGGCGGGGGAGAGCGCGGCCAGCCGGGCCTTCTGCTCACGGTTCGCCTCGGCGTCGATCCGGGCGTACGCCGAGGACCCGTGCCGACGCTCGATGTCGGCGTACCGCTCGCTCGGTGAGGACCCGGTGACCGCCTTGATCTCACTGGCCAGCAGGGCGAGCAGGATGCCGTCCTTGTCGGTGGTCCAGGTCTTCCCGGTCCGGGTGAGGAAGGAGGCGCCGGCGGATTCTTCACCGCCGAAGCCGATCTCGCCGCTCTGCAGTCCGGGCACGAACCACTTGAAGCCGACCGGGACCTCGACCAGTGTGCGGCCCAGCTCGGCGGCCACCTTGTCGATCAGGCTGGAGGAGACCAGCGTCTTGCCGACTCCCGCCTCGGCGGGCCACTGGTCGCGGTGGCTGAACAGATATTCGATCGCAACGGCCAGATAGGCGTTCGGGTTCATCAACCCGGCATCGGGGGTGACGATGCCGTGCCGGTCGGAATCGGCGTCATTGCCGGTGGCGATGTCGTAGCGGTCCTTGTTGTGGATCAGGCTGGCCATCGCATCGGGGGAGGAGCAGTCCATCCGAATCTTGCCGTCGGTGTCCAGGGTCATGAACGCGAACTGCGGATCCACGACCGGGTTCACCACCTCCAGGTTGAGCCCGAGCCGCTCGGCGATCCGGCCCCAGTATTCGACCGAGGCACCACCCATCGGATCGGCACCGATGTGTACGCCGGCGCTGCGGATCGCATCGATGTCGATCGCGTTGCGCAGGTCGTCGACGTAGGCGGTCAGGTAGTCGAAGGTCTCGACCTCGGATTTCGCACGGTCGAAGGGAATCCGCTTGATGCCCGAGGGATCGCGGAGCAACTGGTTGGCCCGGTCGGCGACCCAGCTGGTGGCATCCGAATCGGCCGGACCACCGTGCGGCGGGTTGTATTTGAAGCCGCCGTCGCGGGGCGGGTTGTGCGAGGGGGTGACCACGATGCCGTCCGCCCGAGCCAGCGGCTCGGTGGCATTGTGCGCGATGATCGCCCGCGACACCGCCGGGGTCGGGGTGTACTGGTCGATCCGCTCGGCACGCACGGCGACCCCATTGGCGACCAGCACCTCGATCGCGGTCTGCCAGGCCGGACCGGACAGTGCGTGGGTGTCCTTGCCGAGATAGAGCGGCCCGGTGATGCCCTGGCCGGCGCGGTATTCGACGATCGCCTGCGTGGTGGCGGCGATGTGCGCCTCGTTGAACTTGGTGTCCAGGCTCGAGCCGCGGTGCCCGGAGGTGCCGAAGACGACCTGCTGATCGGGGTTGTCCGGATCGGGCGTGCGGTCGTAATAGGCGCCCAGTACCGCGCCGACATCGATCAGGTCCTCGGGGAGTGCGGGCGTACCAGCGCGTTCGTGTGCCATGGGATGAGCCTAGGACTTCCGGTGGCTGCAAGAATAGGCACCATGACTGCTGCGAGTTTCAATCGTCCCGGTGCCATCGACCTGTCCGGGCTCAAGGCCCGGGCCTCCGCGGGCGCTCCGGGGGCTCCCGGCGCGCCGGGCGGCGGGGGCGCTGGGGCGTACGTCATGGAGGTCACCGACATCGCCGCCTTCGAGCAGCTGCTGCAGCGCTCGATGCAGTACCCGGTCGTGGTCGAGTTCTACAGCCCGCGGGCGCAGGGTTCGGAGCAGCTGTCGGCGGATCTGAGCGCGCTCGCCGACGAGTACGCCGGGAAGTTCCTGCTGGTGCGGGTGGCGGCCGAGTCCGCGCCCGACATCGCCCAGGCGCTCGGCATCCAGGCGGTGCCGACGGTGGTTGCGGTGATCGGCGGCCAGCTCGCCCCGCTGTTCCAGGGTGTGCAGCCCAAGGAGAACATCAAGCAGGTGCTCGACCAGGTGTTGCAGGCCGCGGCCGCCAGCGGCGTGATGGGCAAGGCCGATCCGGTCGGGCCGGCTGCCGGTCAGGGCGACGGTGACGGTGAGGAAGGTGGCGCCGGCGGCATCGATCCCCGCTTCGCCGCCGCCGACGAAGCGCTGGAGAAGGGCGACTTCGCCACCGCCCGGGACGAGTTCGACAAGGTGCTGGCGCAGAGCCCGGGCGACCCCGAGGCACTCGCCGGTCGGGCCCAGGCCGGGCTGCTGGATCGCAGCAGCAAGCTGGACGGCTCCGAGATCGGCAAGGCCGACGCCGCGCCGACCGATGTCGACGCCCAGCTCGCCGCCGCCGACGCCGAACTGGTCGGCAGCGACCCCGAGGCGGCCTTCGGTCGGTTGATCGAGACGGTGCGCAACACCAGCGGTGATGATCGGGAGAAGGTACGCCTCCGCCTGCTCGAGCTCTTCGAGACCCTGGGCAACAGCAACCCGGTGGTGCTCAAGTTCCGCCGCAAGCTCTCCACCGCCCTGTTCTGATCCCACCGCTCATCGAGTAGCAGAACCCCGGCTCCGCCTGCGGAGCGTCCACCACGCTCATCGAGTAGTACCGCCGGCGCCGCGGAGCGGCGCCGGCGGTACGTGTCGAGATGAGTTGGTGCGTTGGGCAGTTCAGCCCTTCTTCGGCGGCAGGTTCTCCTGCACCGGCAGGGTGTCCCAAAAGCTGGTATCGGCGGTGTTGATCGAGCCGTCGCCGATCGCCTTGGCGGTGGACTCCATCGTGACGACGGTCTGCTTGATCAGGTAACCGTTCGACTTCTGCCCGAGCACGTACTGCTCGTATTCGTGATCGGCCATCCCGCGCATCTCGAACAGCAGCGTGGAGATGCCGTATTCGGCGGCGATCCCATTGCGGCTGATGGTGGTCGCGCTGCCGCCGTCGTATTTGCCGATGTGGCCCCAGCCGGTCGGCTCGATCGCGTTGTAGACAACCGATCCGAGCCGCTTGGAGCCATCGACCACGGCCGGGTCGACCTCGGGTGAGGTCGGATAGAGGATCGAGCCGGAGACCAGCTCGCCGTCGGTGGCCGAGCGGGTGGCCTGATGGTGCAGGTCGACGGCGTAGTCGATGCCGAGCTGCGCCTGGTACTTGGTGATCATCCGGTGCAGCGCCTGGGTCTCCGGCTGGGACTTGGCGACGTGGTCGCGATTCAGGTCGACCTTGTTCGCGTTGTAGCGGGTGAGATTCCGGTCACCGGCGGCGATGTAGTCATCGAGCGGGAAGTTCACATCGCCCATCGCGCCATCGGGGTTGACCATCGGCACCACGAGGATGTTCACCTTGTCCAGCAGGCGCTTGTTGGAGTTGCCGAGCGACTTGATGAAGTCCAGGGCGCCCTCGGTGTTCAGCGCCTCGTTGCCGTGCTGCTGGGTGAAATAGAGCACGGTCGGGTTGGCGGGGTTGGTGATGAACTTGGCGAGCATCAGGTCGCGGCCCTTGACGCTCTGCCCGATCACCTCCAGTTCCATCGCGGACTGCTTGGCGTCCTGCTTCTTCAGCTCGGCCACCATCGACTCGTGGGTGCTCAGGATGGAGGTGTTGACGGTGCCGGTGCAGCAGTTCGGTCCACCGCCGACGGCGTTGGCAGGGGTGGTCGCGAGTGCGGCGCCGGAGCCGATCAGGGCGCAGACGGCAAGGGAGGCAGCGAATTTCTTCATTGAAACGGGATCCTTATCGGGGTCGCTGGGGAGTTGTCTGACCAGTCAACCAACACCGCCGGAGTGGGTCAATTGTCCGATCACTCCCGGGCAGGGGTCTGGAGGTTGCGTAGTCGGACGTGCAGTACCTCGCCCAGCCTGCTGTCGGAACCCAGTGGGACTGGGTTTGATCATGGACCGGGGCGGGCACTGCACGTCCGAGTACGCAGCAGACGGGTTGCGGGGTCGGGTATCAGGTGGGGCGGCCTCTCGACACGCAGTCCCGGCTCCGCTGCGCTGCGCCGGGACTGCTACTCGAGGACCGGAAGGGTCAGCGGGTGCCGTTCTCAGTGAGGGCGACCTCACCGGGGGCGAGCGACAGCGCGATCTGCAGGCGGCGGGCGGAGAGTTCGGAGACGTGGTCGGCGAGCCGCTCGACCGGCACCCAGTGCACGGCGACGATTTCGCTGTCCTGCTTGACGATCGAGGCGATCTGCTCGGGAGTCAGCACGCCACCGTCGAAGATGAACTCCAGGGCGTCGTCCCAGCCGAGGTAGGGCGGCATCCAGTCCACGACCAGCAGCCGGAGCTGGTCCACGACCAGTGACAGCTCCTCGGCGACCTCGCGGATCGCGCCGACCCGCGGCGACTCCCGCGGCTCGACCACGCCTCCGGGCAGTTCCCAGTCGGCCTTGAAATGGGTGTCGCACAGCAGGATCCGGCCGGCCGAGTCGCGGAAGATCACATGCCCGATCACCCGCTTGGTGGGCAGCACCGAGTTCATCACCCCGGAGAAGCCCGACGGGCCGGTGGTGATGTCATCGACCAGCCGGGCATAGAGCACCACATCGTCCAGCTCACCGTTCGCCAACCGCAGGGCCTGGCGGCGTACCCCCTCGCGCCGGAAACCAGCCCGATGCATCGCCCGTCGCGCCATCGCATCGGTCGACGGCAGCGCCACCTCGACCCGACGCAACCCGCGCCCGATCAGCGCATCGTCGGCGGCCAGGCCGACACCGCGGGTCAGGGTGTCCGAATCGGTCGCGGCATTCCACTGCAGCACGCCGATGCCGTCGTCGACGACCTGCACATTGATCGTGAACTCACCCGGCTGCTGTGGCTCTTGACCCGCAGGCCCCTGATCGCTCACTGCAGCCCCGGGTCGCCGGGCAGCTCGGCGGTCTCGCGCGGATCCCAGAGCAACCAGACCGCACCGAGCGGCGGCACGGTGATCTCCGCACTCGCCTCGAGTCCGTGTGCCGGCACCTCCCGCGCCTCGACCTGACCCAGGTTGCCCCACTGACCGGTGCCGTCGTAATCCGGCGAATCGGTGTTCAGCACCTCGCGCCAGACGCCGGCATGCGGCAGGCCCAGGGTGTAACCGGTCCGGGGGACAGGGGAGAAGTTCACCGCCACCGCCAGGCACTGGCCCTGGTCATCGGTGCGCAGATAGGAGAAGACATTGCCCTGGGCGTCGTTGGCGTCGATCCAGCGGAAGCCCTTGGGGTCGTTGTCCAGCTTCCACAGGGAGGGCAGTTCCTTGTAGGTCTTGTTGAGATCGCGGAACAGCTTCTGCAGCCCGTCATGGCCCCACAGATCCGAGACCCACCACTCGAGGCCCTTGGACTCGTCGAACTCCGAGCGCTGCCCGAACTCGTTGCCCATGAAGATCAGCTGCTTGCCCGGATGGGACCACATGAACGCGTAGTAGGCGCGCAGCGAGGCGAACTTCTGCCAGTCATCGCCCGGCACCTTGTTGACCATCGAGCCCTTGCCGTGCACGACCTCGTCGTGACTGATCGGCAGCACGAAGTTCTCCGAGAAGGAATAGACCATCGCGAAGGTCATCAGGTTGTGGTGGTACTGCCGGTGGACCGGCTCCTCCTCCAGATAGCGCAGGGTGTCGTTCATCCAACCCATGTTCCATTTGAAGCCGAAGCCCAGGCCGCCGTGGTGCACCGGCCGGGTCACCCCCGGCCAGGAGGTGGACTCCTCGGCGATCGTCATCACCCCGGGCACGCGCGCATAGAGATGGGAGTTCACATAGCGCAGCAGGTCGACCGCTTCGAGGTTTTCCCTGCCACCGTGGACATTCGGCACCCAGTTGTCGCCACGGGAGTAGTCCAGATAGAGCATCGAGGCGACCGCGTCGACACGCAACCCGTCGATGTGGAACTCGGTGATCCAGTAGAGCGCGTTGGAGACGAGGAACGACTTCACCTCGTTGCGGCCGAAGTTGAACACATAGGTGCCCCAGTCGGGCTGCTCGCCCTGTCGCGGATCGGCATGCTCATAGAGCGCGGTGCCGTCGAAGCGGCCGAGGGCCCATTCGTCCTTGGGGAAGTGGCCCGGCACCCAGTCCATGATCACCCCGATACCGGCCTGGTGCAGGGTGTCCACCAGGTAGCGGAACTCATCGGGCGTACCGAACTGCGACATCGGTGCGAAGTAGCCGGTCACCTGATAGCCCCAGCTGGGGGCGTACGGATGCTGGGCCAGTGGCAGGAACTCGACATGGGTGAATCCCTGCCAGGTCACATATTCCACCAGCTCGTGCGCCAGCTCGACATAGGTCTTGCCCGGTCGCCAACCGCCCAGATGCACCTCATAGATGCTCATCGGCTCGGCGTGCGCCTGCGCCTTGGCGCGCCTCTCCAGCCACTCGTCGTCGCTCCATTCATAGGAGCTCTCGAAGACGATCGAGGCGGTCTCCGGTGCCGCCTGGGCGAAGCGGGCCATCGGGTCGGCCTTGTCGATCCAGCGGCCGTCGGCGCCGTGCACCCGGAACTTGTAGACCGAACCGGCGTGCGCCTCGGGCACGAACAGCGCCCACACCCCGGTGCCGGGGACGCGCTGCATCGGGTGCGATTCACCGTCCCAGCGGTTGAAGTCGCCGTAGACGCGGACCTCGGTCGCGTTCGGCGCCCAGACCGCGAAGCGCACCCCGCTGACGGGTACGCCGTCGGCACCGGGCTGCTCCACCAGATGCGCGCCGAGGCGACGCCACACCTCGGTGTCGCCGCCGGAGTGGAATCCCTCCAGCTCGGTGCCGGTCAGGCCGCCAAGGGTGTCGGTGCTCATCGTGCTGCCTCCCTGTCGTGGTGGGGCGGATCGTCGGTCGACCGGTGCTCGGCGAGGGCGCCGAGCGCGGTCAGCGGGATCGGTAGCCAGTCTGGTCGATTCCGGGCCTCGTAGACCACCTCGTAGACCGCCTTGTCCGCCTGGTACGCCGCCACCACGGTGTGCTCGGCGTCGGTCAGTGCCCGCCCCGCGGTGTATCCGCGCAGGAAGGCGTCGCTGCTCTGCTGCACCCAGCGCCGCGCGGTCGCCGGGTCGGTGCCGGCGCTGCGCTCCGCGAAGCCACCGGCGTAGTCCAGCGACCGTAGCAGCCCGGCCACATCCCGCCAGCCGGTATCGGGTTCGCGCCGCTCGTCGAGGGTCTTCAGTGGTTCGCCCTCGAAGTCGATGATCTTCCAGCCGCCGTCGGCGCCGACCAGGGTCTGGCCCAGATGGAAGTCCCCGTGCACCCGCTGGGTGTCCAGCTCGGTGTCGGCGAGGGTGCCGAAGATCGCTGCCAGGCCCGGTTGGTACGCCGCCAGCGCGGGCACCTCGCGGACCGCGGCCGCCAGTCGGCGGGTCATCTGCTCCGCGGCGCCGGCACCGGTGCGGTTGCCGGTGCCGAAGGCGGTGGCGAGCGCCTCGTGCACCTGGCGCAGCGCCCGGCCCAGCTCCTCGGCCGGGCCGGTGAAGTCGTCGCCGGAGCCGGCGGCGGCGACCGCGACCTGCCAACCGTCGCTGACCTCACGCAGCTGCTCGACCAGCATCGCCGCATCGGCCCGGCAGCTCGCACCGCCGGTGTCGTGCCATTCGGCGGTCAGCCAGCCGTAGAGCCGGGCCACATCGGCCGCGGCCGGGCCGTCGGCGAGCGCGCGATGGATCTCGATGTCGAGGTTGTCACCGAGCTCGAGGCGGCGGAACAGCTTCAGCATCGCCACCTCGCCATACATGATCGAGGTGTTGGATTGTTCGCCGCCGAAGATCCGCGGCGGCAGGCTCGCCGAGACCTCGCTGCCGTCGACGAACTCGGCGACCAGGCGGGCGTCGTCGTCGCTGCGTTCACCGGCGCCGAGGACGGCGGCCAGCAGCAGCTCCTGGGCGAGCGGGTCGCGGGTCGCGTCGTGCAGCACGACCTCGCCGAGCTCGGGGTCGGCGCAGCGGCCGATCGCCGAATCGGCGTCACCGGTGGTGTCGGCGCCGTGGTAGCTGAGCGCCAGCAGGTAGTGGTGGGTCTCGGCGTCGCCGTCGCGGTTGGCGACCTCGGCGACCAGCAACCGGACCGCGCCGGCGCCCCCGGGCGGGGTGAGCCAGGGCAGCGGATGCAGCGCGACCAACTCGGCGTCGCGGCCCTTGCCGGCATACCAGCGAGCCTGCTGGATGTGCCGCCAGAGCAGGGTTTCCGGCGATTCCAGGTCAGGACGGTTCGGGGTCATCGGCACCCTCCTGCTCGGTCGGCTCGGGCTCGGTCAGATCGGGATCGTCGGCCATGATCCGCAGCCAGAGGAAACCGTGGCCGGCGATGTCGATCTGATAGTCGTGCGCGGTCTCGACATCGATCGGGTGGTGATCGTCGTCGCGGAGCAGGTCGAAGGGGACCAACCCCCGGAACCTGGACAGATCCAGGTGCACGGTCTGCGGATCGGGGGAGAGGTTGTTCACACACAGCACCGACATCCGCGTACCGTCCTCGCCGCGATGCGAACGCAGGAAGGAGAACACCTTCTCGTTCGCCCCGCCCAGGTCGGTGAAGTCACCCAGGCCGAAGACCGGATGGTTGCGCCGGATCACCAGCATCGCGCGCAACCAGATCAGCAGCGAACCGGGATCCATCATCTGCTGCTCGACGTTGACGCCCTCCTTGGCGTACCACGGGTCCTGGACCAGCGGCAGATGGAAGGAATCCTCCTCGGCCTCGGAGAAGCCGGCGCCCGGCTCGGCGGACCATTGCATTGGGGTGCGTACCCCGTCGCGGTCGTGCAACCAGATGTTGTCGCCCATCCCGATCTCGTCGCCGTAGTAGAGCACCGGCGATCCGGGCAGGCCGAGCAGCAGCGCATGCAGCAGATGCACCTGTTTCAGATCACCGTCGACCAGCGGCGCGAGCCGGCGGCGGATGCCGATATTGCATTTCATCCGCGGGTCCGGGGCGTACTCGGACCACATGTACTCCCGGTCCTCCTCCGAGACCATCTCCAGGGTGAGCTCGTCGTGGTTGCGCAGGAAGGTGCCCCACTGGCAGCCCGGCGGGATCTCGGGGGTGTCGGCGAGGATCTCGGAGATGCAGGCGCGGGACTGCTGCTTCAGTCCCATGTAGAGCCGCGGCATCACCGGGAAGTGGAAGGCCATCTGGCATTCGTCGTCGTTGCCGAAATATTCGACGACATCGTGCGGCCACTGGTTGGCCTCGCAGAGCAGGATCCGGCCGGGGAACTCGGTGTCCACCATCCGCCGCACCGCCTTGAGGATCCGATGGGTGCCGCCCAGGTTCTCGCAGTTGGTGCCGTCCTCCTCGATCAGATAGGGGACCGCGTCCAACCGGAAGCCATCGATGCCCATCCGCAGCCAGAAGCGGATCGCCTCCAGCATCTCGACCAGCACCTTCGGGTTGTCGAAGTTGAGGTCGGGCTGGTGGGAATAGAAGCGGTGCCAGAAGTACTGCCCGCGGACCTCGTCATAGGTCCAGTTGGAGGCCTCGGTGTCGACGAAGATGATCCGGGCATCGGAGTACGCCTCGGGCACCTGGCCCTCGGCGGGGCCGCCGTCGGACCAGACGTAGTAGTCGCCGTAGGGACCGTCAGGATCGCTGCGGGACTGCTGGAACCACGGATGCTGATCGGAGGTGTGATTCATCACGAAGTCGATGATGATCCGGATGCCGCGCTCGTGGGCGCCCTCGACGAACTGCCGGAACTCATCGACGGTGCCGAGCAGCGGCAGCACCGAGGTGTAGTCGCTGACGTCGTAACCGCCGTCCAGCAGCGGGGAGGGGAAGAACGGCGGCAGCCACAGGCAGTCCACGCCGAGCCACTGCAGATAGTCGAGTTTCTCTGCCAGGCCGGCGAAATCGCCGATGCCGTCGCCGTTGGAGTCGTGGAAGCTGCGGACCAGGACCTCGTAGAAGACTGCCTTCTTGAACCATTCGTGGTCCGTGGGATCCATGCCGGCGTCCGCGGGCAGCAGCGGCTCCTCCGTCGGATGGGTGTCGACCGTCTCAGTCACAGATGGATCACCGATTCTCGACGACCAGCACGTGGGCCGGGTCGGCCGGGGTCAGTCGGACGAAATTGCGTGCACCCCAACGGAAATCCTGGCCGGTGATGACGTCGTGGACCTCCAGCACCGAGTCCTGGGCGCGGCCGAGGGCGGCCATGTCCAGATAGACCTCGGACTCCTGGGTGGCGTGCGGATCCAGGCTGCAGGCCACGATCACCGTCGAATCCCCGTCGGTCTTGGAATAGGCGATGATCTGGCTGTTCGGGACGTGGTGGAAGGTGATGTCACGCAACTGCTGCAGCGCCGGCTGCTCATTGCGGACCTTGTTGAGCATGGTGATCAACCCGTTGAGGTTGCCCTGCTCGCCACCCGACCAGTCCCGCGGCCGGAACTGGTACTTCTCCGAATCGAGGTATTCCTCGCCGCCGACGCGCAGCGGCTCGCCCTCGAACAGCTCGTAGCCCGAATACAGCCCCCAGTTCGGCGACAGCGTCGCCGCCAGCACCGCGCGGATCGCGAACCCGGCCGGCCCGGAGGTCTGCAGGAACTTCGGGTTGATGTCGGGGGTGTTCACCCAGAAGTTGGGCCGATAGAAGGAATCCATCTCGGTGGTCAGCTCACCGAGGTATTCCTCCAGCTCCCACTTCTCGTTGCGCCAGGTGAAGTAGGTGTAGGACTGCTGGTAGCCGACCTTGCCGAGCAGGTGCATCATCTCCGGCTTGGTGAACGCCTCGGCGAGGAAGAGCACGTCGGGATCGGTGCGCCGGACCTCGGCGAGCAGCCAGGCCCAGAACTCCACCGGCTTGGTGTGCGGGTTGTCGACGCGGAAGATGCGCACCCCATGCGACATCCACAGCTTCAGCAGCCGCAGCGACTCCTTGTAGATCCCGGAGCGGTCCCGGTCGAAGTTGATCGGGTAGATGTCCTGGTACTTCTTCGGCGGATTCTCCGCGTACGCGATGGTGCCATCGATGCGCTCGGTGAACCATTCGGGATGCTCGGTGACCCACGGGTGGTCCGGGGAGGCCTGCAGCGCGAAGTCCATCGCCACCTCCAGGCCCAGCTCGTTGGCCCGGGCGACGAACCGGTCGAAGGCGTCCCAGTCACCCAGCTCGGGGTGCAGGGCGTCGTGGCCGCCGTCGGTGTTGCCGATCGCCCACGGCGATCCGGGGTCGGCCGGGCCGGGGGTGAGGGTGTTGTTCGGGCCCTTGCGGAACTGCGAGCCGATCGGGTGGATCGGCGGCAGGTAGACGACGTCGAAGCCCATCTCGGCGGCCGCCTCGAGCCGTTCGTGGGAGGAGTCGAAGCCGCCGGAGATCCAGCGCTTGTTCTCCTGGTCGTAGCGGGCGCCCTGGGAGCGGGGGAAGAACTCGTACCAGGCGCTGAACAGCGCGCGGCGGCGATCCACGAACAACGGGTAGTCCGGGGTGGGGGTGACCAGCCGGCGCGGACCGTATTTCGTCATCAGCGCGCGCACGTCCCGGTGGGTCAACTGCTCCAACCGGTCGCCAACCGGTGAATCCGGGTCGCAGAGCGGTTCGAGCTGCTCCAGCCGGCGGGTGGCCGCCTCGTCACCGGCCTGCCGCGCGGCGGCCGCAGCCTCGGCGTACAACTGCTTGCCCTCGGCCAGCACCAGCGCCACATCGAGCCCGACCGGCAGCTTGATCTCGGCATGGTGCAGCCAGGTCGCCCACGGGTCGTCCCAGCCCTCGATGCGGAAGGTCCAGTTCCCGGGCCGGTCGGGGCGGACGTACGCCTCCCAGCGGTCGAAGCCGACCGGTTCACCGGGGGCCATGTCGACGCGGTGCTCGACGCCATCGGGATCGGTCAGGATCACCGCGGCGTTCACCGAATCGTGCCCCTCGCGGAGCACGGTCGCGCGGATCGGGATCCGCTCACCCTCGGTGGCCTTCGCCGAATAGGCGCCGCCTTCAATGACCGGGGAAACCTTGCTGACCGGGATCCGGCCGATGATGTGGCCGAGGTCGGCGACCACGGTCGTGTCCGCGTGCGGCGCGGGGCTCGTCTCCTCGACGGCGCGCCGGGCCGGCTGGTTCGTCTCGGGCAGGGTGCTGTCGGGCCTGTTGGCAGTCACGTGACCAACGTAGCGGCCACGTCGAACGCTGTCAGGATGGGGACGGCCGGTAGGTTGACCCCGTGCGTGCAATTCGTCGTTTCGTCGTGCAGCCGGTCCTCCCCGAGCCGCTGCGTCCCCTGGAAGAACTCGCCACCAATCTGCGCTGGTCCTGGCACCAGGGCACCCGCGAACTGTTCCGTGCGGTCGACCCGAAGCTGTGGGACGCCGTCGGACACGACCCGATCCGGCTGCTCTCCCAGGTCGATCCGGCCCGGCTGCAGAAGCTGAGCGCCGACCCCAAGTTCGTCCGCAACCTGGACCGGGCCCGTGAGGACCTGGCCGAATACCGATCCGCCGAGCTGTGGTTCCAGCAGTACGCCGCGGGCCAGGACGGCGAGGACGCTGGCCAGGACGGCGCCGCCGGGACGCCCGCGCCGCGCGCGGTGGCGTACTTCTCCGCCGAATTCGGCATCTCCGAGGTGCTGCCGATCTATTCCGGCGGCCTGGGCATCCTGGCCGGCGACCACCTCAAGGCGGCCTCCGACCTGGGCGTACCGATCATCGGTGTCGGACTGTTCTATCGACACGGCTATTTCCGGCAGTCGCTGGATGCCAGCGGCTGGCAGCAGGAGCGCTACCCGACCCTGGACGCCAGCGCCCTGCCCGTCTCGCCGCTGACCGAGAACGGTGAGCAGGTGACCATCGAGGTCGAGGTGCGCAACCGGACGCTGCGGGCCGCGCTCTGGGTGGTGCAGGTCGGCCGAGTGCCGCTGGTGCTGATGGACGCCGACATCGAGGGCAATGCCGATGACCAGCGGATGATCACCGACCGGCTCTACGGCGGGGGCACCGAGCACCGGCTCGCCCAGGAGGTGCTGCTCGGCATCGGCGGCGTCCGCGCGGTCCGCGCGTACTGCCGGATCACCGGCCACCCCGAACCCGACGTCCACCACGCCAACGAGGGCCACGCCGGATTCCTCGGTCTGGAACGGATCCGCGAATATCTGGGCCAGGGGATGGACTTCGACGCCGCGGTCGAACGGACCCGGGCGGGCAATGTGTTCACCACCCACACCCCGGTACCGGCCGGTATCGACCGGTTCCCCCGCGAGCTGATCGTCGACCAGTTCCAGCACTTCGACGGACTGCCGCTGGACCGGATCCTGGCGCTCGGCGCCGAGGACTACGAAGGCGGGGACCCGGGCCGGTTCAACATGGCGGTGATGGGCTTCCGGCTCGGCCAGCGCGCCAACGGGGTGTCCCAGCTGCACGGCGAGGTGTCCCGGGAGATGTTCCACGGCCTGTGGCCGGCCTACGACGTCTCCGAGGTGCCGATCGGCGCGATCACCAACGGGGTGCACCACCGCACCTGGATCCACCCCGAGCTGCTGGAGCTGCTGCAGAGCCCGACCGGGGACGCCGACACGGTGCTGGACGGCTACGACTGGTCCGGCCTGGACGATGTCGATGACAACACGATCTGGTCGCTGAAGCGGCAGATGCGCGGTGATCTGATCTCCGAGGCGCGGCAGCGGCTGGCGGCTTCCTGTCGGAACCGCGGCATCTCCGCCGACTGGGTGGGCGGCGCGCTGGACCCGAAGGTGCTCACCATCGGCTTCGCCCGCCGCGGCGCCTCCTACAAGCGGCTGACGTTGATGCTCACCGACCGGGACCGGTTGAAGCGGTTGCTGCTGGATCCGCAGCGGCCGGTGCAGATCGTGATCGCCGGCAAATCGCATCCGGCCGACGACACCGGCAAGGCCCTGATCCAGACGATGGTGCAATTCGCCGACGACGAGGAGATCCGGCACCGGATCGTGTTCCTGCCCGACTACGACATCTCGCTGGCCCGGCCGCTCTATCCGGGGTGTGATGTCTGGCTGAACAATCCGCTGCGGCCCTATGAGGCGTGCGGCACCTCGGGGATGAAGGCGGCGCTGAACGGGGCGGCGAATCTGTCGATCCGCGACGGCTGGTGGGACGAGTGGTACGACCCGCGCTGGGGCTGGGAGATCCCGTCCGCGGAGGGGATCAGCGACCCGGCCGCCCGGGACGCCGCCGAGGCGCGCTCGCTCTACGAGATCATCGAGAACGAGATCGTGCCGCGCTACTACGACGTGGACGCCAATGGCCTGCCGCAGCGCTGGATCCAGATGATCCGCGACACCATTTCCGGGCTCGGGCCGCGGGTGCTGGCCTCGCGGATGGTGCGCGACTACGTCACCGAGTTGTACGCCCCCGCGGCGCGCGCGCAACGGGCGATGGACGCCGCCTGCGCCGGCGAACTCGCCGCCTGGAAACGCCGGATCCGGGCCGCCTGGCCCCAGGTGCGCGTCGAGCACGTGGAATCCAGCAACACCGGCACCGTCGAGGTCGGTCAGCAGATCGCCTTCTCCGCCCAGGTCAGGCTCGGCGAGCTGACACCCGAGGATGTCGAGGTGCAGCTGGTCTCCGGATCGTTGGACGCCGACGACGAACTGCACGACGTGACCACCGTCGTGATGAACGGGGCCGGCGCGGCGGCGGTGGATGCGGAGGGGTATCGCCGCTACCAGGTCACCCGGGAGGCCGGGCAGACCGGCCTGGTCGGATTCACCGTCCGCGTGGTGCCCCGGCACCAGCTGCTGGCCACCCCGGCCGAGCTGGGGGTGGCCGCCCTGCCGCTGGGCACCATGTGAGTGCTGCGGTGCAACCGGTCGACGCCGGGTCCCGGCAGGGAACCCGGCCAGACGCCCCGCGGTCCGCTCGGCAGGTCGCCCGGTGCTGGTGGGCGGTGCTGGTGCTGGCGCTGCTCGCCGGACTGTCCATGCTCGCGTTCCCGCTGGCGCCGGTGGTGCAGCACACCGCCACCTATCAGTGGCGCAGCGCCGACGGCCCCGTCGCGCTGCCGCTGAACCCCTACCGGCCCGAGCGATTGACGCTGTCGTTGGACTGTGCGGCGATCGGACCCGATGCCGGGCCGGTGCTGACGACGGTGCGTGCGGTCGATCCGGATCTGCGGTCCGGGCGGCTCGATGTCGCGGTCCGCGGTGGGGAACTGGTGCTGACCAGCCGGGGGACCGAGGTGCGCGCTGGGGCGTACCCGTGTGGGCGGGTGGTCGTTTCGATGGACTCGGCGGGGACCCGGGTTTCGCGCGATGGCGTGGTGCTCGTCGATCGACCGGGGGATCTGCGGCCGGCCATCGACGGCTTCTCCGGGCCGGGGGACTGGCCGCCCGATGTCGTCGACGATCCGATCAGCCAGGGGGAACCGGGGTCGTTCACGCGCACCTCCGCACCGGTGGCTCCGGGTATCGAGGCCGAGGTCGTCGCGGACACCCAGTGGGACAGTTCGCCGACCGGGTTGAAGATCGCACTCGGTGTCGTTGCCGGCGTGTTTCTCCTTGCTGCACTGGTGTTCGCGGTGCTGGCCGACCGTCGGCCGCGGCAACCATCGGCGCCGCCGCGGCGTACCCGCGGTGGATTCTGGAGACGGCACTGGGACGATCTGGTGCTGCTACCGGTGTTCGCGTTCGGGGTGATCGCCGGCGGCGCGACCGACGACGACGGGTTCATCGCGCAGATCCTGCGGACCCGGACGATGAGCGGCTATCTGGGCAACTATGTGCGCTGGAACAACGCCCCGGAGGCACCGTTCGGCTGGTTCTACGAGCTGTTGTCGCGGTGGGGCGCGGTGTCCTGGGAGCCGGTCTGGTTGCGGCTTCTGCCCTTGCTGGTGGCAATTCTCGGCTGGCTGGTGGTACGCCACGGTCTGCTGCCGCGGCTGGTATCGCGGCCGGGCACCTGGGTGCGGTTCACACTGCTCGCCGGCTTCGCTGGCTTCTGGCTGGTGTTCTGCAACGCGCTGCGGCCCGAGCTGTGGTTCGCGGTTGGCTCGGGAATCGTTGTGTGGTGCGTGCTGGTGGCATTGCACCGGCGGTGGGTCTGGCCGTTGCTGGTCGGTGCGCTGGTCGCCGGGCTCACCGTCGGCGTCGGGCCGACGGGGCTGCTCGCGCTGGCACCATTCGTGGTCGCCGTCCGGCCGCTGTGGCGATGGCTCCGGCACGACCGGTTGCGGTTGGCGGCGGTCTCGGTTGCCTGGTTGGCCTGCCTGGGTGCGGTGGTGCCGATCATGTTCGCCGATCAGAGCCTCACCTCGGTGCTGTCGTCGAACTCCGCCCGCGCGACCTATGGGCCGGTTTTTCCTGTCTGGATGGACCCGATCCGCTACTGGCGGTTGTACCAGTCGTATGCCGCGCGGCAGTGGACGGTCTATCTGGCCGCGGTGGCGCTGGTGCTGCTGGGCTGGCGATTGTGGCGGGTACGCCGGGGAGCGGTGGGGATGCTGTCCGGGGTGAACCGGCGGGTCGCCTGGCTGGTCGTCGGCACCGCGCTCGGCCTTGTGGTGGCGATGGCGCTGAGCCCGACGAAGCTGCCGCACCACTTCGGATCACTGCTGCTCCTCGGACCGCTGGCGATGGCCGCCTGCGTGCGGCTGGTGGAGCGCGATCGCGGGCGGGGATTCGCCGCGGTGCTGCTCGGTGGCTCGGTGGCGATGTTCGGGATTTCCCTGCACGGCAACAACACCTGGTGGAAGCTGTCCACCCTCGGGCTGCTCGCGGACAAGAACCCGCTGCGGGTCGGGCCGGTACCGGTGTGGCCGTTCGTGGTGCTCGCCGGTGTACTGCTCGGGGTCTGCATCTGGCGGGGTCTTCCCGGGTGGCTGCGGGCCGGTCGGCTGCGGGCCGGTTGGCGCGCGGGCCGCGCCGCTGGGGCGTACACCCTGGGGGTGGTGGTGCTGGTCGGATCGCAGTATGCGAACTTCGCCCAGGCAGCGATCCTGCGGGGACCGGACCGCTACACGATGGCGTCGGCGGCGCTGTCGGCGATGGCGGGGGAGCCGTGCAAGCTGGCGCGTTCGCTGGCCTACGAGCCCGATCCGTCGGCGGGGGTGCTGCGCACCAGCGGGGCGATGCCGTTCGACGGGACGGCTGCGGGATTGCCTGTCTGGACAGCGAATCCGGCCGCCCCGGATCGGCTGGAGACCGGTTGGTACGACTGGTCCGATTCGGTCCACGGAGGGGGGCGATGGCCGCTGGTGATCGCCGTCTCGGGCCTCGATGCCGGTCACCGCGTCCGGGTGGAGTTCAACGACGGTTCGTCGAAGCAACTGTCGGCGACGCGCAAAACCCTGGGCACGAGCGCGCTGAGCGATATCCGGGTGGAGCCCGGGAACCGGGTGTCCAGCTTCCGGCTGGTCGCCGAGTCGGACGGGGCGCCGATGCCGGATCCGAAGACCGGGGAGGTCGAGCCGTTCGTGGTGTCCGCACCCCGGGTACCGGTGACTCGGCCGCTGCTCGAGCTGGTGCAGGAGAAGAAGGTCGCGATCGCCTGGAATCTCGCCTTCTTCGGGCCGTGCTTCGACACTCCGCGGGAGAGCCGGGGCCGGGTCGAGATCGCGGATTATCTGCTGTCTGACTCCCGGCAGCCGGGCAACATCAGCTACAACTCCCGCAGTGGTGGCCCGTTCGCCGGCGTACTCGGCCTGACCGTGCCCTCCCGGGTACCGGTCTTTGCCCTTGACGATTACAGCGAGTCCGACATGTCCGCGCTCGACCTGGTGCGCCTCGACCCGATGTATGGAACCGACGCCGGCGCACCGATTCTCGGCGACCGCGTACGCAACGGTTGGGATCCCGTCCCCACCGTCCCCTGACCCCGTTCATCAAGTGGCTCGCGCCATCACGTTCATCGAGTAGCTCGCGCAGCGAGCGTGTCGAGATGAACCCGCCCCGCAACGGTTCGCGCCTCAGGAGCGGACGCACGCTCTCGTCCTGCTCAGCCCGCCGAAATCTGCGGCTCGATTCCCAATCGGTGCCCAGATCGGTCGATTCTGCGATCGAGCCGCAAATTTCGCAGGCCGCGCTGGCGGGGCGGGTCCAGCGCACCGGGGTCGGTGGCGGTGAAGTCGTCGCGATCACGCGGCCAACTCAACCCGTGAATTGCACACCCTCTCACCGCGGGTCGGGAGAGCTGTCCAGATCACCAGCCGTACACCCGTGCAGCGAGCGGACTGGCGAGTGTGGATAAGGGGCTGGCCCCCGAACCGCGGGAGCGGCAGACTGTTCGGCATCCCACCACCCCGGGGAGGGTCCGATGGTTGCTCGACGCAGTGCCGCGTTGCTTTCCGTGCTGGCATTCGCCCTGGTCGGATGTAATACCAGTTCTGCGGGCGGACAACCGGGGGAGACGGGTGTCGGTACGCCGGGTCCGACGACGAGTGCGTCGGCGACACCGTCCGTCAGCCCGACGCCCAGCCAGGAGGAGCTCACCAAGCAGGCCCAGGCGGCCTACCAGATCGCCTTCGATGAGTTCGAGCGATTGTCCCGCGAAGGGGGAGCAGATCAACCGTCCGCGAAGATGCTCGAGGTCGAGGACCCGGGGTATCTGGATCTGGACATGGCCTTTCTGAGAGATCAGAAGGCAGTGGGTTACCGGGTCGAGGGGGCCCCGGCCACAACGAAGAGTCGTTCCGTGCCAAGCGCGGAGAAGAGCGGTTCGGATCGGCGATTAACCCTTCAGGTCTGTGAGGATCGACGAGGTTCCTCGGCCGTCTACCCGAACGGAGCCACAGAGCGCAATCGACTCTGGCAGGGTTTCGTCTACGGCAAACTGGTGAACGGCCGAGTCAAGCTGGTTGACATCGAAACATCCGAAGTCCAGCAATGCGACTGGTGAAGCTGACTTGCTCGGCTGGCGCACTTGTCCTGGTGTTATCGGTCGCTACGGAGGCATCTGCCTTCAGTCCCCCGGGGAAAGGGGGCAACGCGGGCTCAGCGACCGCGCAGCAGACCAGCAACGGGGCCAAGTTGACTGGGACCGAGCGGGATCGACCACAGGATCCGGACCCTCCCGCGGAGCAGGCACCTACCGCTGGCGGCAGGTCGAGTCGTAGCGGCGGTGGCGGAGGAAGTTCCGGCCCCTCGTATCCCCAGTCCGTGCTGGATGACCCTGGGTTGGTCAATGGATCAATGACTGCGGCCGAGGTGGTACAGGCACAGTGCACGATGCTGGCGGTCACCGGGAACACCGCGTCGATGTGTCAGCCCGCGGCGCCGAGTGGGCCCGGTCCGGCACCCGCCGCGCCGCCACCGCCGGATCCGCGCGAGGTCGCCCGCCGAGCCGTGCTGCAGTTGGAGATCCCGGCACCCACCGCGAACATCGGGCCGGACCCGAACGTCAACGAATGGAAGATGGCGGTCGTCGGCTACCCGCTCTGGCTCTGGAGCACCGGGCCGGACCGGATCGACCGCACCGTCACGGAGCAGGGCATCACCCTGAACCTGTCCGCCCGCCGGGTCACCACGAAGTTCGACCTCGGTGACGGCACCCTCAAATTCTGCGGGATGACGACGCCCTACCATCCGGGAGTGCAACCCGGTACCGAGTCACCGAGCTGCGGCCACCGCTATCAGGAACCCTCACTGCCCAAGGGAAAATACTCGGTCGCCGCGACCACCCGCTGGGAGATCAGTTGGTCCGCACTGGGCCAGTCCGGCGTACTCCCGCTGGAGCGCCAGGGACCGGTCACCCAGCTGCCGGTCGGGGAGCTGGTCTCGGTCCGTACCGGTGGCTGAACCGCCACCCACCCATCGAGTAGCTCGCGCAGCGAGCGTGTCGAGATGAACTCCAGCAATCTCTTTGTGCAAAAGTGATTCCCTGAACCTCCGCCCCGAGTTCTGTCAGTGGCTTCTGTTTGACTAGATGCATGAACAGCAACGGAGCCAATCAGCACACGGGGGTCAGCATGACCTCGGTGCAGGCGATGGTGCCCGCGCTGACCCGGCTACCGCTGCTCGACGACAAGGAGGCCCTGGCGACCGTCGAGGAACTCGATCGGCTCGTATCCCTCGCCCATGCCGCCCGTGCGAGGGTGATCGCGGAGGTCGTGCGCCGCGAAGCTGCCGAGCGTGTCCACCGTGTTCCACGGCCACGTTCCTCCGGAGTACGCACGGCCGCACCGGTCGACAGGCCCGCGCGCTGGTTCGCGAGGCGATGGAGCTGGACCGGTTCTCGACGGTCTTCGATGCGTTCGCCAAGGGACGGGTGTCGGTCGATCAGGCGCAGGGAATCCTGGCAGGATTGGAGCAGCTTCCTGCAGACCTTCCGTCGGCCGCCAGTGACACGGCGCAGACGATGATGGTCGAGTTCGCCGACCAGTTCGACCCCGACGATCTGCGGCGGATGTCCCGAGCGATCTGGGAGCGTCTCGATCCCGACGGCTTCGACTCCGCCGATGCGGCCCGTCTGGAAGCCGAGCAGCGGTCGGCCGAGCAGCACCGGTGCCTGTCGATCGTTCCCGACGGGTGTGGCTCGATGATTATCGCCGGATCGGTTCCGCTGGCCGACGGGGAACAGCTGCGGGTGCTCGTCGACGCTCATGCCCAACGGCGGCGATCGACCCAGGATCACCGTGCTGACCAGTCTGGACGCCCTGCGTACCGGACTTGCTGCGGCTCAGCTGTCCTGCGGAGAACAACTCGACGCGCCCGAGGTACGCCGACTCGCCTGTGACGCCGACATCCTCCCGATCACCCTGGACGGCAAGGGGATCCCGCTGGACGTGGGCCAGCTGCACCGGCTGGTCACCCCGGGCATCAGGTCGGCGCTGGGGGCGCGGGACCGGGGATGCGTCTTCCCTGGCTGCGACCGGCCGCCCGGTGACTGCGAAGCCCACCACGTGCGACCGTGGTGGGCTGACGGCCCGACATGCCTGGCCAACCTGGCCCTGCTCTGCCCGCATCATCACCGAACGGTCGAACCCGGCCGCGACAGACCCTGGGATCGGGACAATCCGTACCGTTGGGCGATCCGCATGGTCGAAGGGCTTCCGGTGATCATCCCGCCGGCATTGTTCGACCCGGACCGTCGTCCGCGCCGCCACGCCCGCTTCCTGATGTGACAGCATTGATGCCATGGGTGATGCCGTCCGACTGGTCCGATCCGATGCGCTCAGCGATGTCGCCGAGTACGCCTACGCGGCAGCTGTCGAGCCGGGCGCGAGGCTGATCTTCCTCGCCGGCGCCTGCCCGCTGCAACCGAACGGTTCGACCGCGGCGGTCGGTGACTATGCCGGTCAGGCAGCCAGCTGCGTCGAGAACCTGGCCGAGGCCCTGCGCGCCGCCGGAGCGACGATCGCGGACGTGGTGAGTACGCGCGTGCTGGTCGCCTCCACCCGGCAGGCCGACCTGGTCGCGGCCTGGGAGGTCGTCCGGGACGCGTTCGGCGACCACGATGTGCCCAGCACCCTGATGGGCGTCACGGTGCTGGGCTACGATGATCAGCTCGTCGAGATCGAGGCCGTCGCCGCAGTCGTGGATTGACACGCGCGTCGGTTGGGTCGTGGCCCTCGACACGCGGCCATTGCTCCGCTTCGCTGCGCATGGCCGCTACTCGAGCAGCGTGGGCTTCCGGGGTCAGAGGTCGACGACCTCGAACTGGAGGATGTCCATCGAGGTGCTCACCGAGGGTTCGGTACGCGGGGTGCGGGCGGAGCGCCAGTTCTCGAAATCCTGCTGGCTCGCCCAGCGGGTCACCACGAAGTACTGGCCGCGCCCGTCGGTGGGGCGCAACAGTTGGAATCCCTCGAATCCCGGCGCCCCGTCGACCGAGTGCTTGCGAGCGGCGAACCGCTGCTCCAACTCGGGCCCGGCGTTCTCCGGGACTTCAAGGGCATTGATGACAACAACGGACATGGACTGTTCCTTCCAGGACAGAACTTCCAGAAGCTACTACGGAATGTAGTATAGGCCCGTGCTGTCAGGGGTGCACGTCGAGCACCATCTCCTGGGCGGTCGGCATGCCCTCCTCTCCAAGCACCCCGCGCTGCCGGATCGTGCGGCTCAGCGGTCGCTCCGCATGGGCCGATTCATATTCCTGCAGGGCCAGCATCGGGCCCATCCCCGACAACACCGTCGCCGCCGGATCCGCATCCTCGCCGGGCCACTCGCTGCGGCAGCTCAGCTCCCGGCGGGCGGGCAGCACGCCGGCCACCACCTCCAGCGAGGTCGGCAGGAGTCCTGCGGTGCGTTCGCCGACCGCGGCCACCAGCGCGTCCCAGTCGCCCTCCCGCGGGTCGGTCGGCACCGGCCAGGCCAGAGTCAGCGCCACCGAGCCGGGATCGGCCCCCTCACCCATGGCGGTCCAGAACACCCCGTTCGCGTGGTTGCCGCGACCAGCCAATTCCTCGAACAGGACGCCGAAACAGCGATTGCCGATCTCATTGTCGCCGAGTGCCTCGAGCACCGCATCGCCCGATTCGTCCTCGGTGAAGTCCTCGGTGATCCGTACCCCGGCCCAGGCCTGCGGACCTGCCGCGGTCACTGTCACCGGCCAGTCGGTCGCGTCGAAACCGTCGATCGCCTCGGCGACCAACAGCGCCTCGTCCTCCGCCGATCGCCTCCGGCGCAGGGATTCCCGGTGCTCGGCGATCGAGAACGAGTCCAGATCGGCCAGCTCCGCCATCGGCACCGCGGCCTCCCGCAGTGCGCGCACCAGCATCCCGGTGCGCATCTGCTCCGGCGCGTACCGGCGGTAACCGTTGATCGGGTCCACCGAGGCCGGCAACAGAATCCCGCGCTCGGCGTACAGGCGAAGCGCTCGCTGGGTCAGACCGGTCTGCAGGGCGAACTCGCCGATCGTCAGGTGCTGGTTGTTCAGGTTGTCAGGCATCTGCCGTTCCTCTCATCGTGGGGCGTGAACACCACGGTGAGCCCTGACCGAGGGTGAGGGTCAAGCAGCCCGCTGGGGCAGTTCCGCGCGTAGCACGACGACCGATCGTCCGGGGATCGTCAGCTTCGCACCGGGCAGCAGAAGTTCTTCCTCGGCAGGGAATTCGCCATCAAAACCGGAGTGCACGGTGACCCGCCAGCCCTCGCCCCACGGCTCACCCGGCAGGGTGACCTCGGTGGCCTGCGGATCGGCGTGGAACCAGAGCAGGAACGCCGAATCGGCGTCCGAGGTGTACATGCCCAGGGTGCGTCGACCACCGTCGTTCCACTCACCGTCACCCATCTGGCCGCCGCCCTGATGGAACCAGGCCAGGTCCAGCCGGCCGACGCCCTTGCCGTCGGTGTCGGTGACCTCCTCGCTGTGCCGGAACACCTCCGGCCGCAGGGCCGGATGCTCGGCGCGCAGCTGGAGCAGTTTCTGGGTCATCCCGGTCAGATCCCGCCACGCCTCCTGGGTGTCCCAGTGCACCCAGGAGATGGGGGAGTCCTGGCAGTAGGCATTGTTGTTGCCGCCCTGGGTGCGCCCCATCTCGTCACCGGCGGTGATCATCGGCACGCCCATCGCCAGGCAGAGGGTCGCCATCATGTTCTTGGTCTGCCGATGACGCAGCGCGTTGATCCCCGGATCGTCAGTTTCGCCTTCGTGGCCACAGTTCCAGGACCGGTTGTCATCGGTGCCGTCCCGGTTCTCCTCACCGTTGGCCTCGTTGTGCTTGCGGTCATAGGTGACCAGATCGCGCAGGGTGAAACCGTCGTGGGCGGTGACGAAGTTGATCGAGGCGGTCACCGACCGGCCGTCGCGGTCGTAGGTGTCCGGCGAACCGCAGAGCCGGCCGGCCAGCTCGGAGACCCCGGAGATCGCGCCGCGCCACCAGTCGCGGGTGAAGTTGCGGAAGTGGTCGTTCCACTCGCTCCAGCCCGGACCCCAGTTGCCGACCTGGTAGCCGTAGGGCCCCATGTCCCAGGGCTCGGCGATCAGCTTGATGCCCTCGAACGCCGGATCCTCGGCGATCCGCTGCTTGAACGCGTGATTCTGATCCACGTAATGGTTCTCGTCGCGGATCAGCTCGCTGGCCAGGTCGAAGCGGAAACCGTCGACACCCATCTCGGTGACCCAGTAACGCATCGAATCCAGCACCAGATCGAGCACCCCGGGCTGGGAGGTGTCGACCGAGTTGCCGCAACCGGTGACGTCGTAGTCGTTGCGCAGATCCTCGGTGAGCCGGTAGTAACCGGCATGGTCGATGCCACGGAAGGACAGCGTCGGCCCCTCGTGGCCGCCCTCACCGGTGTGGTTGTAGACGACGTCGAGGATCACCTCGATGCCGGCCTCGTGCATCGCCGAGACCATCTCCTTGAACTCGGTCACCTGCTGGCCCAGCGTGCCGACCGAACAGTAGGCGGCGTGCGGGGCGAAGAAGCCGAGGGTGTTGTAACCCCAGTAGTTCGACAACCCGCGGCCGACGATGAACGGCTCGGAGACGAAGTGCTGGATCGGCAGCAACTCGATCGCGGTGACCCCGATCTCCTTCAGGTGCTGAATCACCGCCGGGTACGCCAACCCGGCGTACGTGCCGCGCAGATGTTCGGGAACCGCGGGATGGTTCTGGGTGTAGCCCTTGACGTGGGTCTCGTAGATCACCGACTCCGACAGCGGCACCCGTCGCTCCAACGGTGTCGGGCGCGGGCTGTCGGCGACGACCACGCTCAGCGGCACGGCTTCGGAGGAGTCGGTCGGGTCGAGCTCGTAGTCGTCACCGGCCGGGTGGTCCAGGATCGGGCCGTTGTAGTCCACACCCGCGGTGATCGCCCGGGCGTAGGGATCGAGCAGCAGTCGCGCCGGGTTGAACCGCGCACCGGCCGCCGGATCCCAGTCACCGTGCACCCGGAAGCCGTAACGCTGCTCCTCCTCCACCTCGGGCACGAAGAGCACCCAGACCCCGTCGTCGTTGCGGGTCATGTCGTGGTTGCGCTGGCCGCGGTCCTCATCCACCAGTGCGAGCTCCACGCGGGTCGCCCGCGGGGCCCAGAGCGCGAAATGGCAGCCGCCGTCGCGGACTCGCGCTCCGAGGATCGAGCTGTCCACCGGTGCGGGCAGGTCCATGGCCATCGTCTCGAGTCCTCCTGGGTGTGACACATCGGGAAGTGCGGCTCCCGGGGGAGGCGCAACAGTCCATTGTGCCCCACGGTAGGCAACAGGGGGTCCGGGCGCGTTGCCGGGGGACTCCTCTAGGCTCGGGGCATGACGGAACAGCCAGCCACGCCGCAGCCGACCGACTTCGATTCGGGCAGCGAGTTCGTACGCCTGGAGGTCGCCGACGGCGTCGGCGTGCTGCGGGTGGATCGGCCCAAGATGAATCCGCTCGATCTGAGCATCCAGCTGGCCATCGGACGTGTCGCCCGTGAGGTCGCCGGCCGCGCCGACCTTGCCGCGCTGGTCGTCACCGGCGGGGACAAGGTGTTCGCCGCCGGTGCCGACATCAAGGAGATGCAGGCCCTCGGCGCGACCGACATGATCGCCCAGATCGACGCCATGCACGACGCCTTCGAGCAGCTGGCCCGCGTCCCGAAACCGACGATCGCCGCGATCAACGGGTACGCCCTGGGCGGCGGCCTGGAACTGGCGCTGGTCTGCGACGTGCGGTTCGCCGCCGAGGACGCCAAGGTCGGCCTGCCCGAGATCACCCTCGGCGTCGTCCCGGGGCTCGGCGGCACCCAGCGGCTCACCCGGCTGGTCGGCTCCGGCCGGGCCAAGGAGATGATCTTCACCGGCCGGATGGTCGAGGCCGCCGAGGCCGAGCGGATCGGGCTGGTGGAGCGGGTGCTGCCCGCCGACCAGGTGCAGTCCGCGGCCCTGGACTGGGCGCGGCAGTTCGTCGGCGGCCCCGCCGTCGCGCTGCGGGCCGCCAAGGCGCTGGTCGACCGCGGTGGCGAGGTCGACCTGGTCACCGGTCTGCAGTTGGAGAAGACCTGGTTCGGCGCGCTGTTCGGCACCGAGGACCGCCGGATCGGCATGGACGCCTTCGTGAACAAGGAGAAGGCCCGGTTCGAGGGCCGCTGAGCGCGCCGGGTTGCCGGTAAAGTTACCCGTGGGTAATATTCTAGGCTGAGCAGGGATTTCGCCGCTGAAGTCGTTCCGCCGAGGCGGAGAGAGTGGGAGAGATGAAGATCGTCACACTGGTCAAGCACGTGCCCGATGCAACCGGCGAGCGCAGCTTCGCCGAGGACGGCACCGTGGACCGGGCGGCCGCCGACGGCCTGTTGTCGGAGCTGGATGAGTACGCGATCGAACAGTCGCTGCAGGTCGCCGAGTCCGGTGGCGCGGGCGGTGAGGTCGAGATCGTCGCGCTGACCCTGGGCCCGGACGACGCCGCCGATGCGCTCAAGAAGGCCCTGCAGATGGGCGCCACCTCCGGCGTACACATCAATGACGAGGCCCTGCACGGCTCCGACGCGCTGGCCACCAGCGCCGTGCTCGCCGCCGCCATCGGCAAGCTGCAGCCCGACCTGGTGGTCACCGGGATGTCCTCCACCGACGGCTCGATGGGTGTCATCCCGGCGATGCTGGCCGAGCGTCTCGGCTGGCCCGCGGTGACCTTCGGCGTCGACCTGAAGGTGGACGGCACCAAGGTCTCGATCCGCCGCGACGGGGACGTCGCCTCGCAGACCATCGAGGCCGAGCTGCCCGCCGTGGTCTCGGTCACCGACCAGTCCGGCGAGGCCCGCTACCCCTCGATGAAGGGGATCATGGCGGCCAAGAAGAAGCCCGTCGAACAGTGGGATCTGGCCGAGCTGGGCGTCGACCCGAGCACCGTCGGGTTGGCCGCGGCGTACACCAAGGTCACCGACACCACCCCGCGCCCGCCCAAGGAGGCCGGCAAGCAGGTCACCGACGAGGACGGCTCCGGCGCGCAGGCGCTGGTCGACTTCCTGGCCGCCGGCAAGTACATCTGAGACCCGAGGAGACACCCATGTCGAACGTTGTTGTGGTGGCCGAGGTCGCCGACGGACAGGTCACCAAGCCCACCCTGGAACTGCTCACCCTGGCCCGCCGGATCGGTACGCCGGTCGCGGTCGTCTTCGGCCCCGCCGGGGATGCCGCGGCCACGCTCGGCGAATACGGCGCCGAGACCGTCTACGAGGCCACCGACGAGAGCCTGTCGCAATACCTCGTCGCGCCCAAGACCGACGCCCTGCTGACCGCCGTCGCACTGGCCGAACCGGTCGCGGTGCTGCTGTCCTCGGGCCTGGACAACAAGGAGGTCGCGGCCCGGCTCGCGGTCAAGCTGGAGACCGGCCTGATCACCGATGCGGTGGACATCGACGCCGACGGCAACACCGTCCAGTCGGTCTTCGCCGGCAACTGGACCGTTGCCGCGAGCACCAGCACCGGGCTGCCGATCATCACCGTCAAGCCGAACTCGGTCGCCCCCGAGCCCGCTGCCGCGGCCGGCACCGTCGAGCCGCTCGAGTTCGAGCTCGATCCCGATTTCCGGCAGGCCAGCATCACCGCCTCCGAGCCGAAGAAGGCCTCCGGCCGCCCGGACCTGACCGAGGCCGCGATCGTCGTCTCCGGCGGCCGCGGCACCGGTGGCGACTTCTCCGAGGTGGAGGCACTGGCCGATGTGCTCGGCGCCGCCGTCGGCGCCTCCCGCGCCGCGGTGGACTCCGGCTGGTACCCGCACAGCTACCAGGTCGGCCAGACCGGCAAGACCGTCTCCCCGCAGCTCTACATCGCCAACGGCATCTCCGGCGCCATCCAGCACCGGGCCGGCATGCAGACCTCGAAGGCGATCGTCGCGGTCAACAAGGACGCCGAGGCGCCGATCTTCGAACTCACCGACCTCGGCGTCGTCGGCGACCTGCACACGGTGCTGCCGGCGGTCGTCGAGGGCGTGCAGGCCAAGCGCGGCTGATTCCCGAGCGGGTCGGGCCTCGCCCGGTTAGGCTGGGATCCGTGGGCGAACAGCAGATCACCAGCCTGGCCGAGTTGCGGGAGCACTACCCGACCGAACCGGTGGGCAACTCGCTCGCCAAGGAGGTCGACCGGATCACCGAGCTGTACGCCCGGTGGATCGGCTCCTCGCCGTTCTGCGTGATCAGCACCGTCCGCGACGGCGGATTGGACTGTTCACCGCGCGGCGACGGGCCGGGTTTCGTCCGGATCCGCGACCCGTACACGCTCGAGATCCCCGACCGGCGCGGCAACAACCGGCTGGACACGCTGCGCAACCTGATCGCCGACGACCGGATCGGGCTGATCTTCCTGGTACCCGGCGTGCAGGAGTGCGTCCGGGTCCGCGGCCGGGCGTACCTCTCGGTCGAACCCGAGGTGCTGGATTCCCATGCGGTGCAGGGAAAGCGGCCGGCCAGCGTGATCGTCGTCCAGGTCGAGCGGGTCTATTTCCAGTGCGCCCGGGCGATGAAGCGCTCCCGGCTCTGGGACGCCGAATCCCAGGTGCCCAGGGGAGTGCTGCCGACCGCCGGGATGTTCTCCGAGGAGGCCGGCGCGTTCACTGCCGCCGAGCGGGAGGCGTACGACGACGCCCTGGAGGCCCGCCAGCTCGGCAGCCTGTACTGACGGTCCTCGATGGGACGCCAGTGCCGAGACGCGGGCGGGCGCCCTCGGATCGCTGCGGCACAATTGTCGGTATGGACACCCCGATGCCTGAGCGCAGTTATCTGGACAACGCGGCCACCGCGCCGCTGCGGCCGGAGGCGTACGCCGCCATCACCGAGACGCTGGCGCTGACCGGGAACGCGTCCTCGCTGCACGGCTCGGGCCGGCGGCTGCGGGCGGTGCTGGAGGATTCCCGGGACCAGCTCGCCGCGGATCTCGGCTGCGAACCGGTGGAGGTGGTGTTCACCTCCGGCGGTACCGAGGCGGACAACCTGGCCGTCCAAGGCGCCTGGCGGGCCCGTCCGCAGGGCAGCATCGGTCAGCGGAACCGGCTGATCGGCAGCACCATCGAGCACCCCGCGATCGCCGACACCCTCGCCGCTCTGACCGCCGAGGGGGCCGACGTGGCCGAGGTCCCGGTCGGCCCGGACGGTGCCCTGGACCGCGCGGTGCTCGCGGAACTGCTCACCGTGCCGACCCTGCTCACCACGGTGATGTGGGTGAACAACGAGGTCGGGGTGGCCCAGGACATTCCCCAGATCGCCGAACAGGCCCATGCCGCCGGTTCCTGGGTGCACAGCGACGGGGTGCAGGCCCTCGGCCACCTGCCGGTGGATTTCGCCTCCAGCGGGCTGGATCTGCTGACGGTCACCGCGCACAAGGTCGGTGGCCCGGTCGGGATCGGGGCGCTGATCGTGCGCCGGGAGCTGCCGCTGCGGGCGTACGCCTTCGGCGGAGGCCAGGAACGCGACCTGCGCTCCGGCACCTCCGCCCCCGCCCTGGTCGCCGGTTTCGCCGCCGCGGTGCATGCCGCGGTCACCGGGCGGGAGGCCGAGGAGGCCCGGCTGCAGGGATTGCGGGACCGGCTGCTGGCCGGGCTGCCCGCCGGCGCCGAGGTCAACGGGGCCCGCGGGTCGGCCGCGATCGCCAACATCTGGTTCCCCGGTGGGCGCTCCGACGATCTGTTGATGCTGCTCGACGGTGCCGGGATCGACACGTCGGCCGGGTCGGCCTGCTCGGCCGGGGTCGCCCGGCCCAGCGACGTGCTGCTGGCGCTCGGACTGGACGAGGACCGGGCCACCGAATCGCTGCGCATCTCATTGGGTTGGCAGACCACCGAAGCCGACATCGACCGGCTGCTCGCGGCGCTGCCGGAGGTGAGCGCGCGCGCCCGCGCGGCTCGCTGATCCGGCGCGTACACTTGTCCGGGCTTCGATGCGCGTTGAGGAGGCGAACATGAAGGTACTGGCAGCGATGTCCGGCGGGGTGGACTCCGCCGTCGCCGCGGCGCGCCTGGTCGACGCCGGCCACGATGTCACCGGGATGCACCTGGCGCTGTCGAAGAACCCGCAGTCGTTCCGCTCCGGTGCCCGGGGATGCTGCTCCAAGGAGGACGCCCACGATGCCCGCCGGGCGGCCGACCGGCTCGGCATTCCCTTCTACGTCTGGGATCTCAGCGACCGATTCAAAGACGACGTGGTCGAGGACTTCGTCGCCGAGTACGCCGCCGGGCGGACCCCGAATCCCTGCCTGCGCTGCAACGAGAAGATCAAGTTCGCCGCCGTGCTGGAGCGTGGGTTGGCACTCGGCTTCGACGCGGTCGCGACCGGTCACTATGCGCGGTTGCGCACCGATGCCGAGGGTCGAGTGAGCATGCATCGGGCGGCCGACCCGACCAAGGACCAGTCCTATGTGCTCGGCGTACTCGATCAGCACCAGTTGCGGCATTCGCTGTTCCCGTTGGGGGATTCGCTGAAGACCGAGGTGCGCGCCGAGGCCGCCGAGCGCGGCCTGCGGGTGGCGAGCAAGCCCGATTCGCACGACATCTGCTTCATCCCCGACGGTGACACCGCCGGCTTCCTGGACCGCCGGTTGGGCAGTGCACCGGGGGAGATCGTGGACGAGGCCGGCCGACGGGTCGGGGAGCACGACGGAGCCCACCACTTCACCGTCGGCCAGCGCCGCGGACTGCGGCTCGGCACCCCCGCCGCCGACGGCCGCCCGCGCTATGTGCTGAGCCTCTCGGTGGTCGACAACACCGTCACCGTCGGACCCGAGGAATCGCTGTCCACACAGCAGATCCACGGCATCCGGACGATCTGGACCGGCGATCCGGTGCCGGCCTGGCGCGGGTACGCCCAGGTCCGTGCGCACGGTGAACCGATGCCGGCCGAGTTCCGCGCCGACGAGGATGGGCTGGAGGTACGCCTGGACGAGCCGGCCCGCGGGATCGCGCCCGGTCAGGCGGTCGTCTGCTACGACGGCGACCGGGTCGTCGCCAGTGCCACCATCGACGCCAGCCTGCCGGTCACCTCGGGCGCCTCGTGAGCGCGCCCGCTGTCACGGTGCTGGGGTCCTGGCCCGGTACCGATTTCGCCGCCGCTCAGCGGCTGCTGCTCGGTGAACTCCCGGAGCTGTCGCATCTGGTCGAGCTGCCCGATCGCGGCCCCGGGTCGCAGCTGATCGGGCGGACCGCGGCCCTGCTCGCCGGGATGTCGGTCGATCTGCAGCCCAGCGGCTGGCGGCTCACCGACCATCCCGGCATCGACGAGCGACGCGCCACCGCGGACTGGCGCCGCGACCTGGACCTGCTCGAGGAGGAGGCCCAGGAATACCCCGGTGCCCTGGTGGTCGGGATCGCCGGACCATGGACGCTGGCCGCCAGCATCGACAAGCCGCGCGGGGACAAGGTGCTGGCCGACCACGGCGCCCGCCGCGATCTGGCCGAGGCACTCGCCGAAGGGGCCGCCGACACGCTGGCCGAACTCTCCCGGCGGCTGCCCGGCGTACCGATCAGATTGCAGGTCGACGAACCGCTGCTGCCGCGGGTGCTGGCCGGGAAGGTGGCGACCGCCAGCGGTTTCGGCCGGTTGCGGACCGTGCACGCGCCCGAGGCCAGCGAGGCGCTGCACCGGGTCGAGTCGACCGTCCGCGACCGGCTCACCGGGACCGATGCGGGGTATCGCAGCGTGCTGCACTGCTGCGCACCCGGGGTCGATGCGGGGCTGGTGCTGGGCGCCGGGTTCGACGACCTGGCGATCGACCGGCGGCACCTCGATGCCCGCCTGCGCGACCAGCTCGGTCCGCTGCTGGAGTCCGGCCACGGGCTCTGGCTCGGTGCGGCGGCCACCCACGAGCCCGATCAGGTGCCGCGGCCGGACACCCTCGCCGACACGGCGCTGGCGGCGGTGCGCCCGTTCGAGCTGGGGCCGGAGCTGCTGGAGCGATTGGTGCTGACGCCGGCCTGTGGGCTGGCGGGCTGGTCCCCGGCCGCGGCCCTGCGTTTGGTGCGTACGCTGCGGGAGAGTGCCGGGCTGGTGGCCGAGCAGCTGGCGGGCTGAACGCCGGCGTCGGCAGGCCTCGCTATCTTGTTCGGGTGAGCGAACCCAGCGAGTCGATCCCCGCCGAGCGGGCCACCGAACAGCAACCGCCCACCGCCGAGGCGCGGGAGCGGCACGCCGAGCTGTCCGAGCAGCTGAACGAGGCGCGCTGGCGCTACCACGTGCTCGACGCGCCGACGATCTCCGACGGTGAGTTCGACACCATGATGCGCGAACTGAACTCGCTGGAGGAGTCCTGGCCGAGCCTGCGTACGCCGGATTCGCCGAGTCAGCAGGTCGGCGGGCCGCCGTCGGCGACCTTCGCGGCGGTGACACATCTGCGGCCGATGGAGAGCTTGGACAATGCATTCACCAAGGACGAGTTGCTGCGCTGGGGTGACCGGGTCACCAAGGACGCCGGCAAGGGGCTGGCCGAGTCGGGTTTCCTGTGTGAGTTGAAGATCGACGGGCTCGCGGTCGACCTGGTCTATGAGAACGGAAAGCTGGTCCGCGCCGCGACCCGCGGTGACGGCCGCGTCGGTGAGGACGTCACCGCCAACGTGCGCACCATCCGCGCGATCCCGAACCAGCTCGCCGGCGACGACGTGCCCGCGCTGCTCGAGGTGCGCGGTGAGGTCTTCCTCGGCATCGAGAAGTTTCGCGAGCTCAACGAATCCCTGGTGGCACAGGGAAAGGCGCCGTTCGCCAACCCGCGCAACTCGGCCGCCGGGTCACTGCGGCAGAAGGACCCCCGGGTCACCGCGACCCGGCCGCTGGCGTTCATCGCGCACGGGATCGGCGCCTGGGAGGGGCCGGAGCTGGATCGGCTCAGTCATGCCTATGAGCTGCTGCGCGGTTATGGGTTGCCGACCACCGCGCATGCCCGGGTGGTGCCGGATCTGGACGGGGTGTGGGAGTTCGTGCAGGAGGTGGCCGAGCGGCGGCACGACTTCGAGCACGAGATCGACGGTGTCGTGGTCAAGGTCGATGCGCGCGAGCTGCAACAGCGGCTCGGCTCGACCAGCCGCGCGCCGCGCTGGGCGATCGCCTACAAGTATCCGCCGGAGGAGGTGACCACCAAGCTGCTGGACATCCAGGTCAACGTCGGACGCACCGGCCGGGTCACTCCCTTCGGGGTGATGGAGCCGGTGCTGGTCGCCGGGTCGACGGTGTCGATGGCGACGCTGCACAACGCCCACGAGGTGCAGCGCAAGGGCGTGCTGATCGGGGACACCGTGGTGCTCCGCAAGGCCGGTGACGTGATCCCCGAGATCCTCGGCCCGGTCGTCGATCTGCGCGACGGCAGCGAACGCGAGTTCGTGATGCCGACGCATTGCCCCGACTGCGGCAGCAAGCTGGCGCCGACCAAGGAGGGGGAGAAGGACACCAGGTGCCCGAATCAGCGGTCCTGCCCGGCGCAGCTGCGGGAGCGGTTGTTCCATCTGGCCTCCCGGCAGGCGCTGGACATCGAGGTGCTGGGGGAGCAGGCCGCCGATGCGCTGCTCGCGGCGAAGCTGATCACCGACGAGGGCGACCTGTTCGACCTCACCGAGGCCGATCTGCGGCGGACCGGGTTGTTCACCCGCAATCCCAACCCTGCCGAGAAAAAGGCCGGGATCACCGAACCGCAACTGTCCGCGAACGGTCAGCGGTTGCTGCAGAATCTGGAGTCGGCGAAGACCCGGCCGTTCGCGAAGTTCCTGGTGGCGTTGTCGATCCGACACATCGGCAAGGGGGTCGCACCGGACGTCGCTGCCGCCTTCCCCACCATCGAGGAACTGCGCGACGCCTCCTTCGAGGAACTGTCGGCGGTCGAGGGGATCGGTCCGACGATCGCCGCCTCGATCCGGGAATGGTTCGACACCGACTGGCGCGAGGAGATCGTCCGGAAGTGGCAGGCTGCCGGCTGCGTACTCGGCGACTACGACCGCGAACCGGTCGAGAAGCTGCCGCAGACCCTGGCCGGGCTGAGCATCGTGGTCACCGGTTCGATCGAGGGCTTCACCCGCGACGGCGCCGCCGAGGCGATCGTCGCCCGCGGCGGGAAACCGGCCTCCTCGGTGTCGAAGAAGACCGACTTCGTGGTGGTGGGTGAATCCCCGGGATCCAAGTATGACAAGGCGGTCTCGCTGAAACGCCCCATCCTGGATGCGGCAGGCTTCGGTGTGCTGCTCGAGCAGGGCGCCGACGCCGCCGCCGAGATGGCACGGACCGAGTGACCCCTTTCGAGTAGCTCCCGCAGCGTGTCTGCGACGTACCTCGAGTAGCTCGCGCAGCGAGCGTCACCTTCGCGCTCCTCGAGTAGCTCGCGCAGCGAGCGTGTCGAGAGGTCCGGGGTCCGCGACCCGGGAGCAGCGCGCCGGAATTTGCGGCTCGATTCCGGATTGGGGCTCGGAATGGGCGATTTAGTGATCGAGCCGCAAATTTCGCAGGCCGTTCTCCGGCTCACCTCGACACGCGAGCGATTGCTCCGCTTCGCTGCGCATGGCTCGCTACTCGATGAGCGTGGGACTTGGCTTCGACTCGCTCGTACCTCGCTCGCTCAGCCGGCGTGGGGGATGAGTGAGTTCTCAGGGTCGGGGAAACTCCGGCGCGGGGGGTTGTCGGGCACTTGGGTGTGTATTAGTTTCAGAATCGCTAGCCTTGAATGTGAATTGTTCACGCATACCCCGACGCAATGGAGCGTTCCATGATCGACAACACGTTCACCCGTCGAACTCTGCTGGCCGGCCTGGGTGCCACCGCGCTCGCCGGCAGCCTCTGCGCGCGGCAGGCGTATGCCGCTCCGCCGCCCGGGAACCCGAACGCCATCAATGGCTGGGTGAACTCGACCCTGGCCCGGATGACGCGGGAGCAGAAGATCGGCCAGCTCTTCGTGCAGGAGGTCTACGGCTCCGACTCCGAGACCCCCGACCAGCGCAATGTCGCCAACTTCGGTGAGGCGGTACCGGCCAGGATCGTGGAGAAGTACCAGCTGGGCGGGGTGATCTACTTCGCCTGGACCGACTCGTTCAAGAACCCCCAGCAGGTGGCCCGGCTCTCCAACGGGCTGCAGCAGGCCGCGCTGCGCTCCGGTGGCAAGGTCCAGATCCCGCTGCAGGTCGCCACCGACCAGGAACAGGGTGTCGTCACGCGCTTCGGGCCGCCGGCCACCCAGTTTCCCGGGTCGATGGCACTCGGTGCCGGCCGCTCCACCGCAGATGCCCGGGTCGCCGCCGAGATCACCGGTGCCGAGCTCCGTGCGGTCGGCATCAACGTCGACTTCGCACCCTGCTCCGACGTCAACGTCAACCCGCTGAACCCGGTGATCGGCGTACGCTCCTTCGGCTCCAACCCGGCCATGGTGGCCGAGATGGTCGCCGCGCAGATCGACGGCTACCAGCTCGACGGCAAGGTTTCCTCTTCCACCAAACACTTTCCCGGCCACGGTGACACCGCCACCGATTCGCACACCGGGCTGCCGATCATCACCCACACCCGCGAACAGTGGGAGCAGATCGATGCCCCGCCGTTCCGGGCCGCCATCGCCCGCGGCGTGGACATGGTGATGACCGCGCACCTGGTGATGCCGGCCTTCGACGACTCCGGCGACCCGGCCACCTTGAGCAAGCCGGTGATCACCGGTCTGCTGCGCGGCGAACTCGGCTACGACGGGGTGGTGATCACCGATGCGCTGACCATGCAGGGCGTCCGGGAGAAGTACGGCGACGCCGAGGTCGCCGTGCGGGCCCTCGAGGCCGGTGTCGACCAGCTGCTGATGTGCCCGGCCATCCAGCCCGCGATCGCCGCGATCAACGAAGCGCTCGGCTCCGGCCGGCTCACCGAGGCCGATCTGGACGCCAAGGTACGCCGGATCCTGCGGATGAAGTTCCGCCGCGGAATGGTCGCCCAGCCGCTCGCCGACATCGCCGCGATCAACGGAATCGTCGGCACCGCAGCACATCAGGCCACCGCGGCCAAGGTCTCCGACCGCACCGTGACCCTGGTCAAGAACGATGCCAAGGCGCTCCCGCTCAAACCGGCCGGCAGCAGCATCCTGGTCACCGGCTACGGCGTCAGCACCACCCAGGTCACCGCCGACGAGCTCGCCAAGCGCGGCGCCACGGCCCGGGCGATGCAGACCGGCACCTCACCCTCGGATGCCACCATCGCCTCGGTGGTCGCCGCCGCACAGAGCGTGGACACCGTCATCGTGCTCACCAACAAGGCCTGGGACACCGCGGTCACCGACAAGACTGGGGGCCAGCAGAAGCTGGTCAAGCAACTGCTCGCCACCGGGAAGACGATCATCGTCGTCGCCGTCCGCGATCCCTACGACATCGCCTATTTCGACCAGGCACCGACCTATGTCGCCACCTACTCCTACAGCCCGGTGACGCCACCGTCGCTGGTCCGGGTGCTGACCGGTGAGGTCAACCCGCAGGGCAAGTTGCCGGTCGACATCCCGGTCGCCGGTGCCCCGCAGACCGTCCTCTATCCCTATGGCCACGGCCTCTCCTACTGAGCCGATTTCGTTTGAGACAAGGATTCCTCCCATGCCCCTGAATCGTCGACTCCTGCTCGCCGGCGCGGGCGCCGCCGCTGCGGCGTACCCGCTCTCCCAGGCCGCCAACGCCTTCGCCGACCCCAAGAAACCCAAGCCGCCCAAGGGTCCGAAGAAGAACGGCGTCGTCACCGGCGCCCAGGTCCAGTCCGATGCCGGCTGGTCCGCGCTGAAGGGCCAGAAGGTCGGCGTCCTCACCAACCCGACCGGGGTGCTCCACGACCTCACCTCGATCGTCGACGACATGCACGCCCAGGGCGTCAACATCGTCGGCGTCTTCGGCCCCGAGCACGGTTTCCGCGGGACCGCGCAGGCCGGTTCCTCCGAGGGCACCTCGATCGATCCGCGGACCGGGCTGACCGTCTATGACGCCTATGGTGCGAACCGGGCCAAGTTCGCCAGCATGATGCAGACCGCCGGCGTGGAGACGATGGTCTTCGACATCCAGGACGTCGGCGCCCGCTTCTACACCTACATCTGGAGCATGTACACCGCGATGTGCGCCGCGGTCGACACCGGTGCCCGCTTCGTGGTCCTCGATCGGCCGAATCCCGTTGGTGGCAAGGCGAACGGGCCGATGATGACCGACGGCTTCACCTCCGGTGTCGGTGCGGAGAAGATCATCCAGCAACACGGCATGACCGTCGGCGAACTGGCCAGGATGTTCGACGAGCGCTACCTGCCTGCCGATACCGGTGGCAAGCGGTTGCGGGAGCTGCAGGTCATCCAGATGGAGCGCTGGACCCGCGACATGCTCTTCGCCGACACCGGCCTGCACTGGGTGCTGCCCAGCCCGAACATGCCGACCAGCGACACCGCACTGCTCTATCCCGGCACCTGCTGGTTCGAGGCCACCAACCTCTCCGAGGGCCGCGGCACCACCCGGCCGTTCGAGATCATCGGCGCCCCCTACGTCGACTACCGCTGGGCCGAACGGCTGAACTCGCGCAACCTGCCCGGGGTGCTGTTCCGGGAGATGTATTTCAACCCGACCTTCTCCAAGAACGCCAACCAGGTCTGCGGCGGCGTCCAGGTGCACATCACCGACGCCCACGAGGTCGACGCCATCCGCACCGCCACCGAGATGATCGTCGCCCTCAAATCGCTCTATCCGGGCTTCGGCTGGCGGACCGGGGACAACTACGCGGGTCGGTGGATGGATCTGCTGTCGGGTTCGGCACGGTTCCGCGAACAGGTCGATGCCGGCGCCGATGCGGCGACGATCATCGCAGCCTGGCAGGCGGAACTCGCGCAGTGGAACGCCGACCGCGCCCCGTTCCTGAGCTACCGGTGACGGGTGCGGCGATGATCTTCAAGCGCACCACCCGCGTCCGGAACGCGCTGCGCGTCGTGGCCGTGGGCGCCACCGTGCTGGCCCTCGGGGCGGCGTACACCCCCGCCGCCCAGGCCCGCGATTTCGACCGTCCCTACAGCGGATATGCCAGCCCCAACACGAAACTGCGGACCGCCACGCCCGCGCAGATGGGTCTCGACCCCGCGCCGATCGAGGCCGCCCGTGCCAAGATCCGGGCCTACCAGTCGGCCGCCCCGAAACCGCTCTATCCCGGCGCGGTCGGGGTGATGGGCCACGACGGGGCGATCGTCGCCACCGAGGCCAGCGGTTACGCGCGACTCTACGCCGATGCCACCACCAAGCTGCCCGAGAACGAACGGGTACCGATGCGCCAGGACACCATCTTCGACCTGGCCTCGGTGTCCAAGCTGTTCACCTCGCTGGTGGTGGTCCAGCTGATCGAGGAGGGCACCGTCGAGCTCGATGCCCCGGTGGCCCGCTACCTGCCTGAGTTCGGCGGCCAGGGCAAGGACACCCTGACTGTCCGCAACCTGCTCACCCACACCTCGGCGCTGCCCGCCTGGCTGCCGCTCTGGTCGGCGTACCCGGACAAGGAATCCCGGATCGCCGCGGTGATGAACGCCACCCCGACCGATCCGCCGGACACCGTCTACCGCTATTCCGATCTGAACCTGATCGCGCTCGGGGTGATGGTCGAACGGCTCACCGGGCAGGGCCTGGACACCGCCGTCGCCGAACGGATCACCAGGCCGCTGGGCATGACCGACACCGGTTACAACCCGACCGACAAGCGGCGGACCGCGGCCACCGAGTATCAGACCGCGCCGCCGCGGGGCATGGTCTGGGGTGAGGTGCACGATGAGAACGCCTGGTCCCTCGGTGGCGTCGCCGGACATGCCGGGGTGTTCTCCACCGCCGGCGATCTGGCCATCCTCAGCCAGACGCTGCTGAACGGCGGCAGCTACGACAAGAACCGCATCCTCAAGCCCGAATCGGTCGATCTGCTCACCCGGAACTTCAACTCGAAGTTCCCCGGCAACGACCACGGGCTGGGCTTCGAACTCAACCAGCGGTGGTACGCCGAGGGCCTGTCCGCGCCGAAGGAGGCCGGGCACACCGGTTACACCGGCACCTCGATCGTCATCGACTTCGCCTCCCGCTCGTTCGCGGTGCTGCTCACCAACCGGGTGCACCCCTCCCGCGACTGGGGGTCGGTCAACCCGGCCCGTCGGGACTGGGCGCAGGGGCTGGCGCTGTCCATGCCGGTGCGCCCGGACAAGGGGCCCGATGCCTGGTTCACCGGGGTGACCAACAGGACCACCGCGACCCTCGATCTGCCGCTGCAGGTCGGCGGCAGCGGCGCGAGCGTCCGCTTCGACGCGATGGTCGATGTCGAGGAGACCGATCCGCTGGTGCTGGAGCGATCCACCGACGGCGGTGCGACCTGGACCAAGGTGCCGTTCACGGTGCAGTTGTCCGACGGCGAATCGCTGGCCACCGACGGGTCCTGGGCGACCTCGGGGGTACGCCGCTGGGTGCGGATCGACGCATCGCTGCCGGCGGGCGCACAGACGCTGCGCTGGCGGCACACCACCGACGCGATCTATCTGGGCCGCGGCGTCTACGTCGACGACATCCAGGTCCGTGGCGGGGTCAAGGTCGATGGCGAGAAGGAACCGGGTCGCTTCATCGCCAGCAACTGGACCAGGACGAACCGCTGACCAGCGGGCCACAGACTCGGGGGACCGCCCGGGTCCGTGCCGGTGACACCGGCCGGGCCCGGGCGGGCACTACGATCCAGCGCATGACAGAAGGTGCCCAGAATCAGGCCACCTCGGTCCTGGTGCGGTTGCGGGCGTTGCGGCCCGGCCTGGCACCGGCCGAGGAGCGGGTCGCCGAGGTGGTGCTGGGCGACCCGCGGGTGGTGGCCGCGATGACGATCACCGAACTGGCGGACCGCGCCTCCACCTCGGAGACCTCGGTGCTGCGGTTCGCCCGCCGGCTGGGGCTGAAGGGCTATCCGGAGCTGCGGTTGGCGCTCGCCGAGGCGTCGGCCGACAACGGCCGGCTCACCCATCCGGTGGGGGACATCACCGCCGACGACTCGATCGACGAGATCGTCGCCAAGGTGACCGGTGCCGGGGCGCGGGCGGTGGAGGAGACCGGGCAGCAACTCGATCGCGAGGTGCTCGCCGAGGTGGCCCGGCTGGTCGCCGGCGCCCGGCGGGTCGACCTCTACGGTGCGCACGCCAGCGGCATGGTCGCCGGTGACCTGCAGCAGAAGCTGCACCGGATCGGAGTCGTCGCCTATGCCTGGTCCGATCCGCACCAGGCGCTGGCCTCGGCCACCCTGCTCGGCGCGGGCGATGTGGCGATCGCGGTCAGCCACACCGGCACCACCACCGAGGCCATCGAGGTGCTCGAGGCGGCCGCCGGTCGGGGTGCGGCGACGGTGGCGATCACCAACTTCCCGGCGTCCCCGCTGGGGCGTACCGCGGGATTGGTGCTGACCACCGCCGCCGACGAGACGCCGTTGCGCTCGGGGGCGATGGCGTCGCGGATCGCGGCACTGATGGTGGGCGACTGCCTCTTCCTGGCGGCCGCCCAGCACCGCTACGACCGCGCGGTGGAGGCCGTGGCGGCCACCCGGGAGGCGGTCCGCGGGCATCACCGCTCGGCGCGCTGAGGGGCCTGTTCGAGGCGGTCGAGCCAGTCGGCGAACAGCGCGGTGGCGAGGGTCGGCCGGTCCAGGTGCACGTTGTGGCCGGCATCGTCGAACACCACATAGGTCATCCGCGGATAGGACTCCAGCAGCTCGAACTGGTCGGCGAATCCGACGCTGTCGTCCTGGCGGCCGGTGAGCAGCAGCGACGGATGGTCGAAGGTGGTGAAGCGCTCCTCCGGCGGGGTGGTGAGCTCGTACGCCTGGTCGAGTCGGGCGGCGAATTCCCTGTCATGGTTGCGGATCCCGGGTTCTGCATGGGTGCGGTACGCGACGCTGGCGGTGTCGATCGGGCGGGCGTCCCGAGGGATGCTGCGGCGCCCTCTGGGGCGTACGACGGGGGCGATGAGGGCCAGGCCGAGGACGCGGCTGCCGTGCCGGGCGACGAGATCGCGGGCCAGCTGTCCGCCGAAGGAGCTCCCGCAGACCGCGAAGGCGGTGTCGGCGCCGATCAGTTCGTCGATGGTGGCTGCGACGGTGTCGGCGATCGCGTCGGCGGTCGGTTCGCTGGCGCTGGCCGGGGTGCGCCCGTGGCCGGGCAGGTCGAGGTGGATCCGCCGCCAGCCCGGGCGATCGGCGAAGGCGGACGACAGGGGGAGCAGCAGGCGGTGATCGACGGTGTAGCCGTGGATGAACACGATCGGGGTGCCGGTACCGGTGCCGTGTTCGACGTGGTGCAGTGCGGTCATGGCCGCAGTCTGTCGGGTTGGCACCAGTGGGATGGTCAAGCGGGACGTCGGGTTCGGTGAGAATGGGCGCATGTTGATCGGTGAGTTCGCCGCGGAGGTGGGCACCAGCGCGCGGATGCTGCGGCACTACGAGGACACCGGGTTGCTGGAACCGGCCGGACGGGACGGCAACGGCTATCGGGTGTACGCGGCGGAGCAGCTGCCGCGGGCCCGGCAGATCAAGGGGTTGATCGATGCCGGGGTGCCGACCGCGCTGGTCGCCCAACTGATCGACGCGCTCACCGACAGCGGCGGGATCTTCCCCGAGCACGTCGATCCGGGCACGGTCGAGGCGGTCGAGTCCGAGTGGCAGCGGATGTGCCGCTGCGTCGACTGCATGGTCGCCCGGCGGGACGCGCTGGGTGCGTACCTGGGTGCGCTGAAAGGGGAGTGAGGTCGGGGGTCATTGGCCCGCACCCTCTACGCTGGGTGCGTGCCCGAGGACCCGCAGACCGTGCCCGATGACCGGCCGATCGCCGAGCAGGATCGGCCCACCGTGCTGCGCGAACGCGAACCGGCTCCCGCGCCCGCGCGGGCCCATGTCGGGCCGCCGCAGGACACCCGGCAACCGCCGCTCCCGGCGCAACGGGCCGCCGGGCCGCTGGCCCCGCAGCCCCCGGGGCCGCCGCCGGCGAAACAGCCCAGCAAGATCTTCTCCGACCTGAACCTGAACGGTACGGTCCCGGCACGGATCCGCCCGAACATCGGCGACTGGGGCCCCACCGACCTGCCCACCACCAAGCAGAAGAAGCGCTGGCGCTGGATCATCCCGGTGCTCTTCGTGATCGCGATCATCGTCGTGACGATCGCCGGATACATCTTCTGGCGCATGTACCGCTGATCCGGCTCGAGGCGAGTCAGATCATCGCGGCCAGATGCCGCAACCGGGCGAGTTCGGCGGCGAGGAAGGCCGGACCGCCGTGCCGGCCGAGCACGACCGAGCGGGAACCACCGAGCGGCGCGGCGGCGTACGTGGTCTCGACCCAGCCGTCCACCCAGCCGCTGGGCAGTTCACCGCTGCCGGTCTGATCCAGCGGTTCCAGCTTGGCCAGCGCGGTGCAGTCCAGATCCGGCGCCATCGGGGTCGAATGCAGCACCGTGTGCGCCGCGCGGTCCACCAGCACCGCCCAATGGGAGTGGAACACCACCGGCGCGGTCTCGGTCAGGATCGCCGCCGCGTTGTCCGGGTCGGCCAGCATCCGCTCCAGCGCCTCGACATCGGACTGCAGCCCGGCACCACCCGGGTAGCGCGAGCACCACAGCGCTTCGACCCCACCGACCTGCGTGCAGGCGCTGACCGCGTTGTCGGGCATCACGTTGTCCGGCAGCACCACCATGAAGTCGTCGACCACGCGACCGTCCTGACGGCCCACGATCTCGACGGCCTGGATGTCGCCGCCGATCGTGCCGAGGGCGCTCGCCACGGCACCCAGGGCACCGGGGCGGTCGGGTAGGGACAGGCGGATCAGGAACACGCCAACAGTCTTGCATCCGGATGTGACGGGGCCGTTTCGCGTCGCGTTGTGGGATGGGGTACGCGCGGGTGTGGGGCGGGTGTGGTCATCTCGACACGCTGCCCCGGCTCCGCTTCGCTGTGCCGGGCCAGCTACTCGATGACCGTGGGGTCGATGACCGTGGCGAGCGCAGCGCTGACTACCGCGCGCGCGATAAGGTCGCGGGTGATGAAGAACAGCTCAGGAGGACCACAGGTGGAGAGCGTGTCGTTGACCGCGGACGATGTCGCCCGGCTCGGCCGGTTGGCGCGGATCGAGCTCAGTGCCGAGGAACTCGGCGAACTCGCGCCGCAGCTGTCGGTGATCCTCGAATCGGTCGCCACGGTCAACGAGCTCGACACCAGCGACGTGCCGCCGACCTCGCACCCCGAACCGCTCACCAACGTCTTCCGCCCCGACGAGAACACCCCCTCGCTGCCGGTCGAGGAGGCGCTCGCGATGGCGCCGGCCGCCGAGGACGACCGCTTCCGCGTCCCGCGGATCCTGGGGGAGTCGGCATGAGCGAGCAGAGCACGATCAACACCGGCACCAAGGACCTGCTGCGCGCCGACGCGCACCAGCTCGTCCGGGCGATGGAGGCCGGGGAGACCACCTCCGAGGCCCTCACCACGGCCTGCCTGGACCAGATCGCCGCCGTCGATGGGGCCGTGCACGCCTTCCTGCACGTCGACACCGACCGTGCCCTGGCGACCGCCCGCGAGATCGATCGGCGCCGCGCCGCGGGGGAGAAGCTCGGCCCGCTGGCCGGCGTACCGCTCGCTCTCAAGGACGTGCTCACCCAGCAGGGCGTACCGACCACGGCCGGCTCGAAGATCCTCGAGGGCTACCTGCCGCCCTACAGCGCCACCGTCACCCAGCGACTGATCGACGCCGGCCTGGTGCTGCTCGGCAAGACCAACATGGACGAGTTCGCGATGGGCTCCTCCACCGAGAACTCCGGCTACGGCCCGACCCACAACCCGTGGGCGCTGGACCGGATCCCCGGCGGCTCCGGCGGCGGTTCCGCGGCCGCGCTGGCCGCCTTCGAGGCGCCGCTGGCCATCGGTACCGACACCGGTGGCTCGATCCGTCAGCCCGCCGCCTTCACCGGCACCGTCGGGGTGAAACCGACCTATGGCGGCACCTCCCGCTACGGGCTGATCGCGCTCGCCTCCAGCCTCGACCAGCCCGGCCCCTGCACCCGTTCGGTGCTCGACGCCGCACTGCTGCACCAGGTGATCGGCGGCCACGATCCGCGCGATGCCACCTCGATCGACGCCCCCGTCCCGGACGTGGTGAGCGCCGCCCGCAGCGGCGACGTCTCCGGCCTGAAGGTCGGTGTGGTCCGCGAACTCGGTGGCGAGGGGTACGCGCCGGAGGTCGAGGCGAAGTTCAACGAAACCGTTGCCCTGTTGGAATCCCTCGGCGCCGAGGTGGTCGAGGTCTCCTGCCCGCACTTCGAGTACGCGCTGGCGGCCTACTATCTGATCCTGCCCGCCGAGGCCTCCTCCAACCTGGCCCGCTTCGATGCGATGCGCTACGGGCTGCGGGTCGGCGACGACGGTGTCCGCTCCGCCGAGGAGGTGATGGCCGCCACCCGCGAGGCTGGCTTCGGTGCCGAGGTGAAGCGCCGGATCATCATCGGCACCTATGCGCTGTCGGCCGGTTACTACGACGCCTACTACGGCTCGGCGCAGAAGGTGCGCACCCTGATCAGCCGCGACTTCGAGAACGCCTTCAGCCAGGCGGATGTGCTGGTCTCGCCGACCACGCCGACCACCGCGTTCCGGCTCGGTGAACGGGTCGACGATCCGCTGGCGATGTACAAGAACGACCTCTGCACGATCCCGTCCAACCTGGCCGGCAACGCCTCCGCGTCCTTCCCGGTCGGACTGTCCGCCGAGGGCCTGCCGATCGGCTTCCACGTGATGGCGCCGCCGCGCGCCGATGACCGGCTCTATCGGGTCGGGGCGGCGCTGGAACGCAGCCTGCGCGAGCAGTGGGGCGGTCCGCTGCTGGACCGGATTCCCACCCTGGAAGGAAGTCTGGCATGAGCACCGACACCCTCGAGCCCGTCGTCGACTACGACGAGGCACTGCGCCGCTACGACCCGGTGATGGGTCTGGAGGTGCATGTCGAGCTGAACACCGCCTCCAAGATGTTCTGCGGATGCTCCACCGCCTTCGGTGCCGCACCGAACACCCAGACCTGCCCGGTCTGCCTGGGCCTGCCGGGTTCGATGCCGGTGGTGAACGGGTCGGCGGTGGAGTCGGCGATCCGGATCGGGCTGGCGCTGAACTGCGAGATCGCCGACTGGTGCCGCTTCGCCCGGAAGAACTACTTCTATCCGGACATGCCGAAGAACTACCAGATCAGCCAGTACGACGAGCCGATCGCCTTCGACGGACACCTGGACATCGAGCTGGACGACGGTACGCCGTTCCGGATCGAGATCGAGCGTGCCCACATGGAGGAGGACACCGGCAAGTCCACCCACGTCGGCGGGGCCACCGGCCGGATCCACGGTGCGGACCATTCGCTGCTGGACTACAACCGCTGCGGCGTACCGCTGATCGAGATCGTCACCCGGCCGATCACCGGCGCCGGCGAGCGGGCCCCCGAGGTCGCCCGCGCCTACGTCGCCGCGCTGCGCGAGCTGATGAAGGCGCTCAAGGTCTCCGACGCCCGGATGGAGCAGGGCAACCTGCGCTGCGATGCGAACCTGTCCCTGCGGCCCACTCCTGCCGACGAGTTCGGCACCCGCAGCGAGACCAAGAACGTCAACTCGCTGCGCTCGGTCGAGAATGCCGTCCGCTACGAGATCACCCGGCAGGCGGCCCGGCTGGACTCCGGCCAGCGGGTGGTCCAGGAGACCCGGATGTGGCACGAGGGCGACCAGCTCACCACCGCCGGCCGCTCCAAGGAGACCGCGGAGGACTACCGCTACTTCCCCGAACCCGATCTGGTGCCGATCGCGCCGTCGCGGGAATGGGTGGAGCAGCTGCGCGCGACCCTGCCCGAGGCGCCGGGCGTACGCCTGAAGCGGCTGCAGTCCGAGTGGGGCTTCAGCGACGCCGAGATGACCGACATCACCAATGCCGATGCGCTCGAGGTGATGGAGCAGACCGTCGCCGCCGGTGCGCCCGCGCCCGCCGCCCGCAAGTGGTGGCTCGGGGAGCTCTCCCGGCGCGCCAACGAGGCCGGGGTCGGTCTCGCCGAACTGGCGATCACCCCCGCCCAGGTCGCGGCGGTGCAGCGGCTCGTCGACGCCGGCACCATCAACGACAAACTGGCCCGCCAGGTCATCGACGGGGTGCTCGCCGGGGAGGGTGAACCGGACCAGGTCGTCGCCGACCGGGGTCTGGCCGTGGTCTCCGACGACGGTGCACTGAGCGCCGCCGTCGACGAGGCGATCGCCGCAAATCCTGATGTGGCAGAAAAGATCCGGGCCGGCAAGGTGCAGGCCGCCGGTGCGCTGATCGGTTCGGTGATGAAGGCGATGCGCGGCCAGGCCGACGCCGGCCGGGTACGCGAGCTGATCCTGGAGAAGCTGACCTGAGATGTCCTGGGACAACGGGCGCGAATGGGGTGACGACCGGGCGGAGGAGGAGCGGCCGGACGACACCGTGCTGCGCCCCGCCCGTCGCCCCGACCCCGCACCGGAACCGGACCCGGAAGCCGACCTGACCCAGATCCGTCCCGGCCCACCCCGGCGGGACGAGGTGGGGCAGTGGTCCGGTCAGCGCTACACCCGCAACCGGCTCACCGACGAGAGCCTGTGGGAGCGTACGCCGGCCGCCGGCCAGCAGCCGGCCGGTCCGCAACAGCCGGGCCAGCCGCGACCCAGCCAGCAGCGGCACACCGAGGAGCGGCACGGCCACCACCGCGTACCCGGCCGCGATGAGCCGCCGCCCGGATCGCCGCCGCCGAAGGTGGCTGGCCGACCCACCCGCCGGGTGCAGCTGATCGCGCTGGTGACCCTGGCCGGGGTCGCGATCCTGGCCGCCTGGCTGCTGAACCCGCGCGGTACCGAGCCGGACGCCGGCCGGGTGGCGCCCCGCCGGGCGGTCGCCGCCTTCGCCAAACCCGTCGAGGAGGCCAAGCTGCCGGCCCGGGTCGACGGCCTGCGGCGCGACACCGGCCGGGACGAGGCCAGGCTGCCGTTCGGCAACATCGACCGGGCGCACTACCAGCCCGTCGAGGGCCAGCCGGGTCCGGGCGCGGTCTATGCGCTCACCATGAACTCGCCGGTCGCCTCGCTCACCGACCTGGATGCCCACTCGGGGCTCGGCAACCGGAATCGCTTCGGTCCGGTGAGCTGCGGCCGGGTCGACATCCGGGTGGAGTGCGTGACGCTGCTCAAGGGCGGGCTGCTGGTGGTCGTCGGCGCCGACCCGCAGGCCGACATGGGCCAGATGGCGGCGGTGACCACCGAGATCTACAACGCGCTGCCGGGCTGAGGCACCGCGTCGGCGAGGCGGCCCATCGCGTCCGCGGGATCGAGCTCGCCGTCGGCGATCACCGCACGCACCGAGCGGATGAACCGCCGCCCCGGTTCGACGACCGCGGGCCGCTCCCAGGCGACGGCCGAACCGATCCCGGGATAGTCACCGGTGCGCACGAACCAGGGGTCCGCCGCGGTCTGCTCGTCACCGGGAGCGAGCACGATGGTCGCCGGTCCGGTGGCACCCGGCGTACCGAGGAAGGTGGCATGCCAGGCGAGCCAGGGGGCGCGGCTGCCGTTGACCGCCCGCTCACCCGCGCCGTCGGGCGTACGCACGGTGATCTCCCGGCAGGCGGGGAGCCGCCAGAACCAGCCGCCGTATCCGGCCCCGGCCCGGCCGCTGCTGCCCGGGCTGCCGAGCGGGATCGGCCGGTCGGCCTCCAGTTCGGTGTGCAGCCGCAGCTCCCAGCAGTCGCCGTCGATCGGCAGCCAGGCCATCGTGCGCCGCTCGCGCAGCAGCGGTTCACCGTCGCGGTCCAACCAGCTGAGCAGCATCGTCAGCTCCTCGGGATCCTGCAGCAGGGCATCGAGGCGCTGCACACCGTGATCGTCGAGCCACTGGTACCCGGTGCCGGGCCGGTAGCTGCCACCACCCCAGAAGTTCGTCCCGGCGGCATCCGGCACGGTGAATCCCAGTCCCAGATGCCAGTCGTGATCGGCGGGGCGCCGCGCGGTCAGCTCCACCCCGGCGAGGGTGCGCACCGGGTGCAGGAAGGGGCGCGGTGCGGAATCGGGCACGGAACCGGCACCGCTCTGCACGGTCAGCAAGGGTCCACCGCGGCCCGATCCGGCCTCGGCCAGCACCGTGTCCCGGCCGGTGAACGCCCACGGGGCACCGGCCTCGGCGAAGGTGCCGTCCCGGTCGGCGGCCGCCCGGATCCAGTGCTGCACGTCCTGCAGCACCGGATGCGCGGCCGCACCCTCCCCGACGACCTCGATGAACCGCTCCGGGACCCTGGTCGGCTCCGGCGCGGTCCGCAGCGCCTCCACGACCCGCATGAACGCCCCGGTGTCGGCGAGCGGAGCCAGCAGCGGTACGCCGGTGGCGCGGGCAGCGAGCAGGTTCTCCAGCAGATCGGTGCGCCCGGTGCCCCGCACCGCACCGTCCGGGCCGGTCACCTGGTCGAGGATGTAGCTGAGGGTGAGCGTGCCGTGCTCGCCGACCACCTCGACCAGCGGCGGCGGTTCCCCCTCACCGGGGCCGCTGAGCGTCAGCGCCGCGCTGACCGTCGGCGCCTCGGCTCCGGTGGCCGGTACGATCCGCAGCGCGGTGGTGTCGTCGGTGTCGATCGCGGTGGTCCGGTACGCGTCCACCACGACCTCGGCGACATCCTCGGCGCGGCGCAGGCCGGCGATCCGCAGGGCGGTGGCGACCGCGTGGGCCAGGGGATTGGTGGCGACCCCGTCCATCACATCGACCCCGTCGAGGTGCCGCCGCCCCGCCCACGGGGTGCGCTCCCAGTAGGCGCGGTGCCGCACCCAGTGCCCCATCGCGCGGACGTGCCGCACCGCACCGATGCCGAACTCGTCCCGGTCGATCAGCTCCAGCGCGTGGGAGCCGAGCGCCTGGAAACCGACCTGCACCAGCCGCCCGGTCTGCCGCTGCAGCGCCAGCAGTGCCTCCAGATCGGCCAACCGGGCGAACGGCGGCTTCTCCAGCAGCAGGTCCGCACCCGCCCGCAGCGCCTCGGCCGCCACCGCCGCGTGCAGAGGGATCGGGACCGAGGCGATCACCACCTCGGGTACGCCGACCGCCTCGAGGGCGTCGGTGAGGCTGTCGAACAGCGGTACGCCCAGCCCGGGATCGCCGCCCAGCGAGCCGACCAGCGGATCGACGCAGGCCACCAGGCGTACCCGGCCCGCGGCGGCGAGTCGGTCGATATTGGCCAGGTGGACGGCGCCGAAGCCGCGTACCCCGACCTGGATCACCGTCGGGCAAGGGGTTTCCCGGGCGGGGGTCATCGGCTCACCTCCGGTCGATGTCGGCCAGGGACAGTCCGCGGGTCTCGCGGGTGAACACGGTGGCGGCCGCGGCCACCACGCAGATCGCCAGGGCGGTTCCGCCGATCACCCACGGTACGTTCGCGGTCCCCGGCGGGGCGATCGCCACGAAGATGCTGGGGAAGAAGGCGGCGATCATCAACCCGAGATTCTGCGAGACGGCGAAACCGGTGACCCGCATCCGGGTGGGGAACTGCTCCTGGAAGAAGGTCGCGAAGGTGGCGTTCCACATCTGGAAGAAGACCGCGTGCAGGATCAGCACGAAGACGATGACCAGCACCAGGTTCCGCTGCTGGATGGCCCACAGGTAGGCGAAGGTGCTCAATCCGCCGAGGAGCCCGCCGGCGATCATGAACAGCCGCCGGCCGTAGCGGTCGGACAGCGACCCGAACAGCGGGATGGTCAGGGCCGCGACGACATTGGAGATCAGGGTGACCAGCAGGAACTGGCTGGTGCTGAACCCGATGCCGTAGCTGGGCTGGGTGCCGTAGGAGACGCCGAAGGTGAGGGCCACCATGCCGAGCGCATTGGTGAAGGTCATCAGCACGCAGCGGAACACCGCACCCGGATGGGAACGCAGCAGGTCCACCAACGGGAACGGCCGGCGCTCGGTGACGCCCTCGCGGGTCTCCGCGTCGGCGTACATCGGCGATTCGTGGACGTGTCGGCGGATCAGGAAACCGGCGAGCACCACGATCGCGCTGAGCAGGAACGGGATCCGCCAACCCCAGGCGCGGAACGCCTCGTCGCCGAGGATCGCGGCCAGCGGCAGCATGATCGCGGTGGCCAGGATGGAGCCGATCTGGGTGCCCTGCAGGCTGAAGCTGGCGAACCAGCCGCGTCGCTCGGTGGCCGCCTGTTCGATGATCATCGCGTTCGCGCCGCCGAGTTCGCCGGCCACCGCGAAGCCCTGGATCAACCGCAGCAGGACCAGCAGGATCGGTGCCCAGATGCCGATCTGGGCATAGGTGGGCAGCAGGCCGACGGCGAAGGTGGACAACCCCATCAGCAGCATCGCGAACACCAGCACGTCCTTGCGGCCGCGCCGATCGCCCCAGGCGCCGAGGACGACCGCGCCGATCGGGCGGGCGATGTAGCCGACGGCGTAGGTGCTCAGCGAGGCGATGATCGCCACCGCCGGGTCATCGGTGCCGAAGAAGACCGAGGGTACGCCGAGCGCGGCGGCCTGGGCGTAGAGCGAGAAGTCGTAGTACTCCAGTGCGCTGCCGATCCAGCCGCTGAGGGCGGCCCGGCGGGCACTGGTCGGCTTCGCCTGCGGGTCGGCGGTGGGTGCGGTGTCTGGGACAACGTCTTTGTTGGTCATGGATTCCTCGATCATCCTCGATCAGCCGGATAGCGCTTTCCGAAGACTGTCGCACATATGTTGAGTCGATTCAACAGGGTGGCCGAAGATTCTCGGTGGGAAAGGGGTTCGGGTGGTGCGGCCGAGGGCCGCACCGTGCTCAGACCGAGAGGTCGGCCTCGCCGAGCTTCGCGACCGCCGCCTGGTCGCCGACCACGGCGACATCGGACTCCGGGCCGCGGCCGTAGGCGTAGAGCATCAGTTCCGAGGGCCGGCCGACGATGGTGACGATCTCGTTGCCCGGCATCACCCGGACAGTTTCCGGCTCATCACCGGTGTCCACGGGGCGGGAACGCTCCAACACCACGCCGACCGAGGCGCGGCGGAACAGGGCGCGGCCGATCAGCTTCATCCGGCGCCACATCCAGTCCTCGACCTCATCGGGCAACCGGCGCGGGCCGTCCGGGTCGTCACCGGCGCGGCGGACGTCTTCGTGGTGCACGAAGTATTCGACGGTGTTGGCCTCCTCGTCGACGCCGGGGAAGGCGAAGACCGACAACCGGGCCGGGCCGCGGCGGATCCGGTCGACCAGCTCGGCATAGGGCCAGCGGGCCTTCGTCTCGGCCATCCGGCGCTCGGTGAGACCGGCCAGCGGTTTGGCCACGATGCCCGGGGCGCCGAGCGGATCGGTCTCCCGGATCCAGAGGTGGGCGGCCAGATCATGGGTGGTCCAGTCACCGGAAAGCGTCGGCGCGTCGGGGCCGACCCGGTCGAGCAGGTCGCACAACTCGGCGCGTTCGGTTTTGGCGAAGTTCACGCCCCGAGCGTAGACGACGCGGCCCGTTCCGGTGTGCGGATGGCTTCGATCGGACGTGGGAGAATGGCGCGGTGAGTTCCGCCGACACCCAATCCCCGCTCGCCCCCGACGTGGCGGCCCTGCTGCGGCGTACGCCCGATGGGCTGGTACCAGCGGTGGTGCAGGACGCGACCACCGGCCAGGTGCTGATGATGGCCTGGCTGGACGACGCGGCACTGCACGCCACCCTGACCACCGGGCGCGGCACCTACTACTCGCGCAGCCGGCAGCAGCAGTGGGTGAAGGGGGAGACCTCCGGCCACGTGCAGCGGGTCCGCGAGGTGCGGCTGGACTGCGACGGCGACACCCTGCTGATCAAGGTCGACCAGACCGGTCCCGCGTGCCACACCGGCCTGCAGAGCTGCTTCGACAGCCACCTGCTGCTGGGGGAGGGCGAGTGAGCATCGGCATCACCCCCGACCTGGCCGGTTTCCGGGAGCTGGCGCGGGAGCGGCGGGTGGTCACCGTCGCCGCCCGGGTGATCTCGGACGCCGACACCCCGGTCTCGGTCTACCACCGGCTGGCGGCCTCGCGACCGGGCACCTTCCTGCTGGAATCGGTCGAGCGCGGGGTCAGCTCGCGCTGGTCCTTCGTCGGTGTCCGCTCCGCGGCGACCCTGTCCAGCGATGACGGCCGACTGGTCTGGCAGGGGACCGTGCCCGTCGGGCTGCCCGGTGCCGAGGGCGGCTCCGCGGCGTACGCCGATGACCCGCTGGCCGCGCTCGCCGAGTGCCTGCGGCTGCTCATCCACGACCATCCCCAACCGGATCTGCCGCCGTTCGTCTCCGGTTTCGTCGGCCACCTCGGCTACGACGTGGTCCGCCGGCTGGAGAAGCTGCCGAACGACACCGTCGACGACCTGCGGGTCCCCGAGATCGGGATGATGCTGGTCGCCGACCTGGCCGCCCTGGACCACCGCACCGGTGAGGTCTGGCTGCTGGCGAACGCGATCAACTGGGACGACAGCGACGAACGGGTCGACCAGGCGTACGCCGATGCCTGCGAGCGGGTCCGCTCGATGGTCGCCGACCTCACCCGGCCCCGCGAACCGCTGGTGCGGACCGTCGCCGCCGACCACCAGCCCGCCGCGGTGGTGCGGCAGCGCACCGACGCCGACCACGAACAGGCGGTGCGGGACGCGATCGCCGAGATCGAGGCCGGCGAATGCTTCCAGATCGTCGTCTCGCAGCGGTTCGAGGTCCCGGACGCGCCGGACGCCTTCGAGATCTATCGGCGGCTGCGGTTGGGCAACCCGAGCCCGTATCTGTACCTGCTGCGGATGGCCGGTTACGACATCGTCGGCAGTTCCCCGGAGGCGCTGGTCACCGTCCGCGGCGGCACCGCGACCACCTATCCGATCGCCGGTACCCGGCCGCGCGGCAGCACCCCGGCCGAGGATGTCGCGCTGGAGCAGGAACTGCTGGCCGATGAGAAGGAGCGGGCCGAGCACCTGATGCTGGTCGACCTGGGCCGCAACGATCTGGGCCGGGTCTGTGAACCGGGCAGTGTCGAGGTGGTCGAGTTCATGGAGGTGCGCCGCTATTCGCACGTGATGCACATGGAGGCCGCGGTCACCGGGCGGCTCGCGCCCGGGCGGACCGCCCTGGCCGCGACCCTGGCCTGTTTCCCGGCGGGCACGCTGTCGGGGGCGCCGAAGGTGCGGGCGATGGAGATCATCGAACGGCTCGAGCTGACCCGGCGGGGGACCTACGGCGGGGTGGTCGGCTGGTTCGACTTCAACGGCGACTCCGACACCGCGATCGCGATCCGCACCGCGCTGGTCAAGGACGGTACGGCGTTCGTGCAGGCCGGCGGCGGGATCGTCGCCGACTCGGTACCGGCGCTGGAGAACGCCGAGTCGCAGAACAAGGCGGCCGCGGCGCTGCGGGCGATCGCGGCCGCGGCCGAGCTGCGCGAGCTGGAGCCGGGGGATCTGGATGGCTGAGCGGGCCGGATCCAGGAGCCGGACGTACGCCCTGGGTGGGCTCGCGCTCGGCTCGATCGCCGGGCTGATCCTGGCCTCGGTGAGCGGGGCCGGTGGGCCGGCCGGGGTGGTGCTGGCCGCGGCCGCACTGGCCGGGCTGGCGCTGGCGCTGATCCTGCGGCACATCGGGCGACGGGTGCTCGGGGTGCTGCTGGCGCTGCTCGGGGTGGGCATGGTGGCTGGGGTGATCAGCGGCGGCCCGGCTGGGATCGCGCGCTGGGCGTACGCCCTCTGCGGGCTGCTGGTGGTCGCCGGGTCGGTGCTGATGGTGGCCCGGGCGCAGCGCTGGCCGCGCCGCCCGGACCGGTTCGACCGGACCCTGGCCCGCGCGCAGACCTCACCCGATGACGATCCGAACGAGGTGTGGAAGGCGCTCGATGCCGGGCACGACCCGACCACCGCGGCACGTCCGGATGACAGCACGCCCGGAAATGCACGAGAATGACCGCGATGCCCACCGCGCAGACACCTGGATCGAAAGAGGACCGATGAGCCGCCGCCGCACCACCGTCAAGAACGTCCATCACGGCCGGACCCCCGCTGCCTGGACCGGTTCCATGATCGCGCTGGTCGCCTTCATCGTGCTCACCGTCGGTTTCCTCGCCGGTCCGGGCGGATTTCCCTCGATCAACGTGCCGATCTCGATCGCCGGCGGTGTGCTGCTGGTGCTCGCGCCGATCGTCGGCGGGATCATGAGCCGGATCGGGATGGGGCAGGACTGATGACCGTCCTCGACGAGATCATCGTCGGGGTCCGCGAGGATCTGGCCGAGCGGGAGCGTGCCGTCCCGGCCGCCCGGCTCGCCGAGCAGGTCGCCGGCGCCCCGGCGCCGCGCGATCCGATGCCCGCCTTCACCGCCCCCGGGGTGAGCGTGCTCGCCGAGGTGAAGCGCGCCAGCCCGAGCCGCGGCGACCTGGCCCAGATCGCCGACCCGGCCGCGCTGGCCGCCCGCTATGCCGCCGGTGGCGCCGCGGCGATCTCGGTGCTCACCGAACGGCGCCGGTTCCGCGGCTCGCTCGAGGACCTGGTCAGCGTCCGGGCCGCGGTCGAGGTGCCGGTGCTGCGCAAGGACTTCATCGTCACCGACTACCAGCTGATCGAGGCGCGGGCCGCCGGTGCCGACCTGGCGCTGCTGATCGTCGCCGCACTGGACGATGCGCAGTTGCGGGACCTGCACGCCACCGCGGTCGAGCTGGGGCTGACCCCGCTGGTCGAGGTGCACGACGAGGCCGAGATCGAGCGCGCCGTCGCGGTCGGCGCCCGGCTCGTCGGGGTGAACAACCGCAATCTGAAGACCCTCGCGGTCGATCCCGCCACCTTCGCCCGCTTGGCGCCGCTCGTGCCCGAGGGGGTGTGCCGGGTGAACGAGTCCGGGATCACCGGGCCGGCCGATGTCGCCGCATCCCGGGCCGCCGGTGCCGATGTGGTGCTGGTCGGCGAGGCGCTGGTCACCGGGGACGACCCGGCCGCCGCCGTCCAGGCGATGATCGACGCCGGTCGCTGAGGTCGCCGGCCCGTGATCACCGTCGTCGACCACGATCCGGGGTGGGCCGCGGCCTTCCGGGGCCTGCGGGACCGCTATGCGGGTGCGCTGGACGTGGCCGGCGTACCGGTGGTCGGGATCGAGCACGTGGGCAGCACCGCGGTGCCGGGGCTGGCCGCGAAACCGGTCATCGATGTGGACATCATCGTCGCCGCCGAGCAGGTCGAGGCGGCCTCGGATGTCCTGCTGGGGTTGGGATTCCGGCCGCTGGGGGAGCTCGGCATTCCCGAGCGCTGGGCGTTCGCCCAGCCCGCCGACTGGCCGCGTACCAACACCTATGTGATCGTGGCGGGCAGCCTGTCGCTGCGCAACCACCTGGCGGTCCGTGACACCCTGCGCGCCGACCCGGAACTGCGGGACGCCTACGGCGCGGTCAAGCAGCGGGTGGCCGCGACGGCCGAAGACCTGGACGCCTACATCAGGGACAAGAACGCGATCGTCCAGCAGATCCTCACCGCCGCCGGACTCACCGCCGCCGAACGCGCCGCGACCGATGCCAACCAGATCCCACCGGGCGCCGGCCGCCGCGTCCCGCGCTGAGGCTGTCGGAGAGGTTGACGAGCCCGACCGGAGACACCTAGAGTCGCAACTGTTCTAGATCAGTTGTGCGAGGGGGTGTGATGAGCGGGCGGGCGAAGTATCTGGTGATCGCCGAGCTGCTGCGCACCGCGATCGACACCGGCGAGCTCGCGCCCGGGGCCGCGCTGCCCTCCCAGCGAGAACTGGCCGAGGCGCACGGGGTCACGGTGATGACCGTGCGGCAGGCGCTGGCCCGGCTCACCGAGCAGCAGTTGATCGTCAGCGAGCACGGCCGTGGCACCTTCGTCGCGCCGCGGGCGTTCGCGCTGCCGCTGGGACCGCTGGCCAGCCTGGTCGACGAGGCCGCCGCGGCCGGGCGGACGCTGACCACCACGGTCCTCGACCACGGCTCGGCGGTGCAGGCCGGTGAGGCGGCGTACCTGATCCGACGCCTCCGGCACCTCGACGGGGAACCGTTCGCGCTGCAGACATCCCGGTTGCCGCTCGAGGCGGCCGCACAGATCGACCCCGAACGGCTCACCGACCGCGCCCTGTACGCGGTGCTGGCCGAGGCCGGCCTGGAGGTCGTCGCCGCCAGTGAGCGCATCCATGCGGTCAACCTGGACGCCGACGCGGCCGCCCTGCTGGGCCGCGCCCCCGGCGCCGCCGCCCTGCTCAGCATCCGCGAATCCCGGACCGCCGACGGGACCACCGTGCTCACCGACCACGCGCAGATCCCCGGTGATCTCGGTGTGGTCAGCGCCGAGCGCGCCCGGCTGCAACCACTGCCCAGAACCAAGGAGGCGTCATGACCGACACCCGTACCCTGCCCGACGAGCGCGGACACTACGACCGCTTCGGCGGCAGCTTCGTGCCCGAGGCGCTGCATGCCGCGCTCGCCCAGCTCAGCCAGGCGTACGCCGACGCGATGGCCGACCCGGCCTTCGCCGAGGAACTCGACGCGCTGCACCGCGACTACGTCGGCCGGCCCAGCCCGATCACCGAGGCGCCCCGGTTCAGCGAACACGCCGGCAACGCCCGGATCCTGCTCAAGCGCGAGGATCTCAACCACACCGGGTCGCACAAGATCAACAATGTGCTCGGCCAGGCGCTGCTGACCCGCCGGATGGGCAAGACCCGACTGATCGCCGAGACCGGTGCGGGCCAGCACGGGGTCGCCACCGCGACCGCGGCCGCGCTGTTCGGGATGGAGTGCCGGGTCTACATGGGCAAGGTGGACACCGATCGGCAGGCGCTCAACGTCGCCCGGATGCAGCTGCTCGGTGCCGAGGTGGTCGCCGTCGAATCCGGTTCGCAGACGCTGAAGGACGCGATGAACGAGGCGCTGCGCGACTGGGTCGCCTCGGTCGATGACACCCACTATCTGATCGGTTCGGTCGGTGGCCCGCACCCGTTCCCGATGATCGTCCGCGATTTCCAGCGGATCATCTCCACCGAGGCCCGCGCGCAGACCCTCGAACGCTATGGCCGGTTGCCCGATGCGGTGGCCGCCTGCGTCGGCGGTGGGTCGAACGCGATGGGCCTGTTCGCCGACTTCATCCCCGACGGCGACGTGCAACTGTTCGGCTTCGAGGCCGGCGGCGACGGGCTGGAGACCGGCCGGCACGCCGCCACCATCTCGGAGGGGAAGACCGGTGTCCTGCACGGCATGCGCACCTTCGTGCTGATGGACGAGGACGGTCAGACCAAGGAGTCGCACTCGATCTCCGCCGGCCTCGACTATCCCGGGGTCGGCCCCGAGCACGCCTGGCTCGCCGAGACCGGCCGGGCGAGGTACGAACCGGTCACCGACGCCGAGGCGATGGCGGCCCTGCGGCTGCTCGCCCGGACCGAGGGGATCATGCCCGCGATCGAGTCGGCGCACGCGCTCGCCGGCGCACTGCGGCTGGGGAAGCGGTGGGCCGAGGAACGCCCCGACGAGGAACCGATGATCCTGGTCAACCTGTCCGGGCGGGGTGACAAGGACGTGGAGACCGCGATCAGATGGTTCGGCCTGGACGGCAGCGTCGACGCCACCACCGGCGGTGCGGCGGCCGACGCCGACGCCCCCGCCTCGATGACCGGAAGCAAGGAACTGTGATGAGCGAGACGAGCACCACCGACACCGCGCGGACCTTCGCACTGGGGCGTACCGGGAGGGTCTTCCGGCAGGCCGAGGCCGACGGCCGTAAGGCGCTGGTCGGCTTCCTGCACGTCGGCTATCCGGAGGTGGCCACCTCGTTGGCCGCGCTGCGGGAACTGGCACAGGCCTGCGATCTGGTCGAGATCGGGCTGCCGTATTCGGACCCGGTGATGGACGGCCCGGTGATCCAGCGCGCCGGCACCTCGGCGCTGACCCGCGGGGTGCGCACCCGCGATGTCTTCGCCGCCGCCGAAGCGGTCGCCGAGGCCGGCGGGAACGCGGTGGTGATGACCTACTGGAACCTGGTCGAGCACTACGGGGTTGATGCCTTCGCCCGCGACCTGGCCGCCGCCGGCGGGTCCGGGCTGATCACCCCCGATCTCACCCCGGACGAGGCCGAGGAGTGGTTCGCCGCCTCCGACGCCCACGACCTGGACCGGATCTTCCTGGTCGCACCCAGCTCCAGCGACGAGCGGATCGCCAGCACCGTCGACGCCTGCCGGGGCTGGTTGTACGCCACCTCGGTGATGGGCGTGACCGGCGTCCGATCGGAGTCCTCGACGGCGGCACCGGAACTGGTACGCCGGATCCGGGCGCTGCGGCCCGAGGTGCCGATCGGCATCGGGCTCGGCGTCTCCAACGGCGCCCAGGCGCGGGAGACCGCCGAGTACGCCGATGCGGTGATCGTCGGCTCCGCCCTGGTACGAACCCTGATCGACGCCGAGGACGCCGGTACCCCCGACGACCTCAGCGGCCTGCGCGAGGTCCTCGCGGACCTGCGGGCCGGGGTACGCGGCTGAGCCGTTCGCTCGAGCAGGTCGCGCAGCGACCGTTGTTCCACGCTCCTCGAGTAGGTCGCGCAGCGACCGTGTCCCCACGCTCCTCGGGTAGGTCGCGCAGCGACCGTGTCCCCACGCTCCTCGGGTAGGTCGCGCAGCGACCGTGTCCCCACGCTCCTCGAGTAGGTCGCGCAGCGACCGTGTCGAGAGGAGCCCAGCGCTGATGGCCTGCGGAATTTGCGGCTCGATCGGGGAACTGGTCGATCTGGGCGCCGATCGTGAATCGAGCCGCAGATTTCGGTGGGGGTTCATCTCGACACGCCGACCATTGCTCCGCTTCGCTGCGCATGGTCGGCTACTCGATGAACGTGCTGGGGGTTGCGCTCCCACGCTCCTCGAGTAGGTCGCGCAGCGACCGTGTCGAGAGGAGCAGCCTTGGTGCCGCTGGTGTCGCGGGGGTTCATCTCGACACGCCGACCATTGCTCCGCTTCGCTGCGCATGGTCGGCTACTCGATGAACGGGGTGGGTGCTTCGCTGCGCATGGTCGGCCACTCGATGAACGGGGAGGGTCAGCGCAGGAAGGCGGTGACCTCGGAGAGCACCTCGGGGGTGCGGGTGTGCAGCAGATCGTGCGGGGCGCCGGGCAGGGTGCGTACCGTGGCGCGGGGGAGCAGCCTGGCACGGGTCTCGGCGGTACCGACGTCCTGGACCCCGGATCCACCGGCCAGCAGTGCCAGGGTCGGGAGTTGCAGCTCCCGCAGCTGACGCTCGGGGATGGTGTCACCGACCCGGGACCGATCCCGATGCTCGGCCAGCCCGGCAGCCGCCAGCCGGCCGGTCGCGCCGCGCACCGGCGCCCCGGCATGCTGCTCCAACCAGGCCCGCTGCCAGCCCTCCGGTCGGTCCGGTTCCGCGCTCGCCCAGCGCCGCAGCCCCTCGCTGAGCGGCGGCTCGGCGAAGACCCGCTCCGGATCGATCAGGATCAGCCCGGCCACCGGACCCGGCCGGCGGACCGCCAGATTCATCGCCGCCCAACCACCGGTACCGGCGCCGACCAGCACGTACTCCCGGCCGGGCAGCTGGCCCAGCACCTGGTACAGCCAGTTCGCGGCATCCGAATCGCTCTCCAGCGGCCGTGACTGCAGGCTCATCCCGGCATCACCGAGGGTGTCCACCGCGTACACGGTCCGCTGCCGCACCAGCGGGCCGACCAGCGGCGCCCAGTCCGGGGTAGCCCGGGCCCGGTCGGCGAGCAGCACCAGGGCCGGCTGCTGCGGATTCGCCCCCGCGAACCGGTGCACCCGGACCACCCCGAAATCGGTCCGCAGATCCAGGCTCGCCGCCGGCGGCGGCAGGTCCCGCAGCGCATCGGTGTACGCCGCGGCGTACCGGTCGTGACCGGCGGCGGAGGTGAACTGCCCGACCCGCACCGCCGGCTGCAGCAACCAACCGGCCAGCAGCCCGAGCACCAGCAGCAGCACCGGCAGCCAGCGGTGCCGCCGGGGTGCGGCGGTGCTGCGGGTACGCGCAGCAGTCCGGCGCGTCGGCTGCCGGCCCGGCGAACTCTTCCGCGGCGGGGGCCTGCGCGGGGTCGCCTTCCGCGGTGCCGGCTTGCGGGTGGTGGACCCGGTGGACCGGGTGGCCGGGCGCGCGCCAGTGCCGCGCGTGGGCGTACGCGAGGTGCCAGAGGCAGGGGACATCGACAACTAACTCCTGGGGGGCGGCCGCCGAGGCGGTGGGAAGTGGCCCGCAACGCCTTCATGATACGCCTCTCACCGGCCGCAGCCGCTAGCATGGCCGGGTGAATTCGCCCCTGTCGACCCCGGCGCCCGAGCAGCACCAAGGCTCCGATGGTGCGACATCGAGCGGTGGCGCCACCGCCACCCGGGGGACGGCCGCCGGCGGCCGGGTGCTGCTGGCCGCCGCGATCTTCGTCATCGCCACCTATCTGATCTCGATCCCGCTCTACTGGCTGCAGGGCCGCTTCGAGATCGCCACCTGGGTCTTCAATCTCGGCACCCTCGGCCCCTTCCTCGGCGGGCTGGTGGCGCTGCTGGTCTGCCGCGGGCTGCGGCTGCCGCTGCGCTGGGTCGCCGGCCTCGGTTTCAACGTGCAGGTGGTCCGGCGCTCGATCCTCGCCGCCGCCGCCGCGCTCGCGATCGTGCTGCTGGCGGTGCAGTTCTATGGCTTCTTCCACTGGCAGATGAAGCCGATCGACCTGGCCGGGGTGCCCTATCCGCTCGCCATGCCGGGCGACTCGGGCACCATCTTCGGGTTCATCGCGATCGGGTTGCTGATCGGCTGCATCCTCGAGGAATTCGGCTGGCGCACCATCCTGGAGCCGACGCTGCTGCCCAAGCTGGGCGTGCTCGGCACCGGCATCGTGGTTGGTGTGATCTGGGGTCTGTGGCAGTGGCCGTTCTGGCTGGCGCTGATGCAGCGGCAGAGCACCAACCCCAGCCGGATGCAGGCACTGCTCTACACCGGCAGCCACTTCGTCGCCGCCATCGCGGTGTCGCTGATCCTGGTCGTCATCCACCAGCGGATGCGGCACGGGCACTGGGCGGCCGCGGTCGCCTTCCGATGGGTCTACGGGATCGGTTTCTTCCTGATCCTGGACGAGGAGCTGGGCCGCTGGCAGCCGATGTTCGCGATCGCCGCCTGCTCGGCGCTGGCCGCCGCGGTCGGCTACTACTACCACTGGCGCCGGACCCGGACCAAGCGGGTCCGCCCGGCCGCCCGGACGGCGCCGTCGAGCTAGCCCGAAGGGCGCCGGTTCGTCAAGATCGTCTCACCATGGCACACGATTTCGGAGAACGCTGACGGGCTGAGTACCGTTTCACTGCTGCACCCGGGGCCCCCCGAGTGCGGTGGGCCGTGCCGCCACGCAGCCAGCGCGCGCGGGCGGCACGCACCAGAAGTCAGGAGATGAGACATGACGAGCGAACCCGTGATCGCGCGACGGCCCGTCCACCGCCCCGCCGAGGGGCTCTACGATCCTGCCTTCGAGCACGACGCCTGCGGGGTGGCCTTCGTCGCCCAGCTGAGCGGCGTGGCCGACCACGACATCGTGGAGAAGGGTCTGGAGGCGCTGCGCAACCTCGACCATCGCGGCGCGACTGGCGCCGACACCGCCGCCGGTGACGGCGCCGGCATCCTGATCCAGGTCCCGGACGCCTTCCTGCGCGAGGTCTGCGACTTCGAGCTGCCGGACGCCGGGGCGTACGCCGTGGGCACGGCCTTCCTGCCCCAGGAGGGCGACCAGCGCGCCGCCGCGGTCGCCGGTATCGAGAAGATCGCCGCCGCCGAGGGCCTGACGGTGCTCGGCTGGCGCGACGTGCCCACCGAGGACGGCACCCTGAGCCCGGTCTCGGTGGCGGTGATGCCGCACTTCGCGCAGCTGCTGGTGGCCGGTACCGACGGCCAGCAGGGCATCGAACTGGACCGGTTGGCGTACGCCCTGCGGCGCCGCAGCGAACGTGAGGTCGGGGTCTATTTCCCCTCGCTGTCCGCGCGCACCCTGGTCTACAAGGGCATGCTGACCACCGATCAGCTCGAGGAGGTCTTCCCCGAGCTGCACGACGAGCGGCTGGCCTCGGCGCTGGCGCTGGTGCACTCCCGGTTCTCCACCAACACCTTCCCGAGCTGGGAGCTGGCCCACCCGTTCCGGATGATCGCCCACAACGGCGAGATCAACACCGTCAAGGGCAACCGCAACTGGATGCGGGCCCGGGAGGAGCTGCTCGCCTCCCAGTTGATCGGCGGCAGCCTGGAGCGGCTGTTCCCGATCTGTACGCCCGGGCACTCCGACTCCGCCTCCTTCGACGAGGTGCTGGAGCTGCTGCACCTGGGCGGGCGCTCGTTGCCGCACGCGGTGCTGATGATGATCCCGGAGGCGTGGGAGAACAACCCGTCGATGGATCCGGCCCGCCGCGACTTCTACCGCTTCCACGCCTGCCTGATGGAGCCGTGGGACGGTCCGGCCAGCGTCTGCTTCACCGACGGCACCCTGATCGGTGCGGTGCTGGACCGCAACGGCCTGCGCCCCGGCCGCTACTGGATCACCGAGGACGGGTTGGTGGTGCTCGCCTCCGAGGCCGGTGTGCTGCCCGGGATCGAGGCCGCGCAGGTGGTCCGCAAGGGCCGGATGCAGCCGGGTCAGATGTTCCTGGCCGATCTGGACCAGCACCGGATCATCCCCAACGACGAGATCAAGGACACCCTGGCCGCCGAGCAGCCCTACGGCGAGTGGCTGGCCGGTGGGCTGATCAGCCTCGACGACCTGCCCGAGCGCGATCACACCGTGCACGGGCACAGCTCGGTGACCCGCCGCCAGCAGGTGTTCGGCTACACCGAGGAGGAGCTGCGGCTGCTGCTCACCCCGATGGCCAACACCGGTGCCGAACCGATCGGTTCGATGGGCACCGACACCCCGATCGCCGCGCTCAGCGAACGCCCGCGGCTGATGTTCGACTACTTCGCCCAGCTGTTCGCGCAGGTGACGAACCCGCCGCTGGACGCGATCCGCGAGGAGCTGGTCACCTCGCTGGCCGGCACCATCGGCCAGGAGCAGAACCTGCTCGAACCCGGCCCGGCGTCCTGTCGGCAGATCGTCATCCCGTTCCCGGTGCTGGACAACGACCAGCTGGCCAAGATCGTCGCGCTGAACCGGCTCGGTGACATGCCCGGCTTCCGCCCGCACGTGGTCCGTGGCCTCTATCGGGTCGAGGACGGCGGGATGGGTCTGCGGCACGCCCTGGACCGGGTCTGCGCCGAGGTCAGCCGCGCCATCACCGAGGGTGCCCGGACGGTGATCCTGTCCGACCGGCACTCCAACGCCGAGTACGCCCCGATCCCGTCGCTGCTGCTCACCGCGGCCGTGCACCACCACCTGGTGCGCACCAAGGCACGCACCCGGGCCGCGCTGATCGTCGAGGCCGGTGACGTCCGCGAGGTGCACCACGTCGCGACGCTGCTCGGCTACGGCGCCTCCGCGGTGAATCCCTACCTGGCCTTCGAATCCGCCGAGGACCTGGCCCGCGAAGAGGTCTATGTCCGCACCTCCCCGGAGGAGGCGGTGGTCAACCTGAAGAAGGCGCTCGGCAAGGGCGTGCTGAAGGTGATGTCCAAGATGGGCGTCTCCACCGTCGCCTCCTACACCGGCGCCCAGATCTTCGAGTGCCTGGGCCTGTCCCAGGAGGTCATCGACCAGTACTTCACCGGCACCACCTCCAAGCTCGGTGGGCTGGGCCTGGACGAGATCGCCGAGGAGATCCGCCGCCGGCACCAGAAGGCGTACCCCAGCGACGGCATCCCGCTGCCGCACCGCGAGCTCGAGGTCGGCGGTGAGTACCAGTGGCGCCGCGAGGGCGAGCCGCACCTGTTCGACTCCGAGACGGTGTTCCGGCTGCAGCACTCCACCCGGGCCGAGCGCTACGACATCTTCAAGGCCTACACCGGGCGCGTGGACGACCAGTCGAAGCAGCTGATGACGCTGCGCGGGCTGCTGGAGTTCAAGTCCGACCGCGAACCGATCCCGCTGGAGGAGGTGGAGCCGGTCGAGGACATCGTCAAGCGGTTCTCCACCGGTGCGATGTCCTACGGCTCGATCAGCCGGGAGGCGCACGAGACCCTGGCGATCGCGATGAACATCCTGGGCGGCAAGTCCAACACCGGCGAGGGCGGTGAGGACGCCGACCGGCTCTACGATCCCGAGCGCCGCTCGGCGATCAAGCAGGTCGCCTCCGGCCGGTTCGGGGTGACCTCGGACTATCTGAGCAATGCCGACGACATCCAGATCAAGATGGCCCAGGGTGCCAAGCCCGGTGAGGGCGGCCAGCTGCCGGGCAACAAGGTCTATCCGTGGGTGGCCAAGACCCGGCACAGTACGCCCGGGGTTGGCCTGATCTCCCCGCCGCCGCACCACGACATCTATTCGATCGAGGATCTCAAGCAGCTGATCCACGACCTGAAGTGCGCCAACCCCGCGGCGCGGATCCACGTCAAGCTGGTCGCCGAGGTCGGTGTCGGCACGGTCGCGGCCGGGGTGTCCAAGGCGAAGGCCGATGTGGTGCTGATCTCGGGCCACGACGGCGGCACCGGCGCGGCCCCGCTGACCTCGCTGAAGCACGCCGGCGGACCCTGGGAGCTCGGCCTGGCCGAGGCCCAGCAGACGCTGATCGGCAACGGGCTGCGGGACCGGATCGTGGTCCAGGTCGATGGTCAGTTGAAGACCGGCCGCGATGTGATCATCGGCGCCCTGCTGGGTGCCGAGGAATACGGCTTCGCGACCGCGCCGCTGGTCGTCTCCGGGTGTGTGATGATGCGCGTCTGCCACCTGGACACCTGCCCGGTCGGTGTCGCCACCCAGAACCCGGAGCTGCGCAAGCGGTTCTCCGGCAAGCCGGAGTTCGTCGTCAACTTCTTCCGCTACATCGCCGAAGAGGTCCGCGAATACCTTGCCCAGTTGGGATTCCGGAGCCTGGATGAGGCGATCGGGCGGACCGACGCGCTGGAGACCCGGACCGCGGAGGCGTACTGGAAGGCGCACGGGCTGGACCTGGCGCCGATCCTGCACAAGCCGACCGGACACTTCGCCGACTCCTCGCCGCTGCTGTCGGTGACCGGCCAGGACCACGGCCTGGACGAGTCGCTGGACCGGCAGGTGCTGATCCCGCTGGCCCAGCCGGCGCTGGCGAACGGTGAGCAGGTGACCGCCGAGGTCGAGGTGCGCAACATCCACCGCACCGTCGGCACCATCCTCGGTCACGAGGTGACCAGGGCCACCGACGGCAAGGGCTTCGACGACGACACCATCGACCTCACCCTGATCGGTTCGGGTGGCCAGTCCTTCGGCGCCTTCCTGCCGCGCGGGGTGACCCTGCGGTTGATCGGTGACTCGAATGACTATGTGGGCAAGGGATTGTGCGGTGGCCGGATCGTCGTCCGCCCGCCCGCCGACGCCGGTTTCGAGCCGCACGAGCAGATCATCGCCGGCAACGTGATCGGCTATGGCGCGACCTCCGGTGAGCTGCTGCTGCGCGGCCAGGTGGGGGAGCGGTTCTGCGTCCGCAACTCCGGTGCCACCGCGGTCGTCGAGGGTGTCGGCGACCACGGGTGTGAGTACATGACCGGCGGTCGGGTGCTGATCCTCGGTGGTACCGGGCGGAACTTCGCCGCCGGCATGTCCGGCGGGGTCGCCTACGTGCACCAGTTGCGCGAGGAGAACCTGAACCGGGAGATGGTCGACACCTTCGCCCCGGACGCCGAGGACGTCGCGGTGATCACCGAACTGCTGCAGCGCCACCACGAGCAGACCGGATCGCAGAGCGCCGCCGAGCTGTTGTCCGGTGACATCGCGGGCAGCTTCACCAAGGTGCTGCCGCGCGAGTACGCCAAGGTGATGGCGGCGCGCAACCAGGCCAAGGCCGACGGCCTCGACGAGGAGGCGGCCGACCGCCGGATGATGGAGGCCGTCGGTGTCTGATCCCACCACCACCCCACGCCGAGACGAGATGGAGGCGTACCATGGCTGACCCCCGCGGATTCCTCAAGCACGACAGAGAACTGGCCGAACGCCGCCCGATCGCCGAGCGGGTGAACGACTGGCAGGAGGTCTATCCCGGTGGACCGGGCAAGGCGCTGCTGCCGATCATCACCGAGCAGGCCAGCCGCTGCATGGACTGCGGTATCCCGTTCTGCCACCAGGGCTGCCCGCTGGGCAACCTGATCCCGGAGTGGAACGATCTGGTCTACCGCAACGACTGGACCGATGCGCTGGACCGATTGCATGCCACGAACAACTTCCCCGAGTTCACCGGGCGGCTCTGCCCGGCGCCGTGCGAGACCGCCTGCGTGGTGGGCATCAACTCCCCGCCGGTGACGATCAAGAACGTCGAGGTGGCGATCGCCGACCGCGGCTGGGACAACCGCAACGTGAAGGCCCAGTTGCCGGAATGGCATACCAACAAGACGGTTGCGGTGATCGGCTCCGGCCCGGCCGGGCTGGCCGCCGCCCAGCAGCTGACCCGCGAGGGGCACACCGTCGCGGTCTACGAGCGCGCCGACGCACCGGGTGGGTTGCTGCGTTACGGCATCCCCGAGTTCAAGATGGAGAAGGAGGTGCTCGACCGGCGGCTGCGGCAGATGCGCAACGAGGGCACCATCTTCCGCTCCGGTGTCGACGTCGGCACCGACATCACCGGTGATGAGCTGCTGAAGCGCTATGACGCGGTGGTGCTGGCGATCGGGTCGACCGTGGCGCGGGATCTGCCGATCCCCGGCCGCGAACTCGGTGGAATCCATCAGGCGATGGACTTCCTGCCGCAGGCCAACCGCGCCGCGCTCGGTGAGGAGGTCGAGAACCAGATCCTCGCCACCGGCAAGGATGTGGTGATCATCGGCGGCGGCGACACCGGTGCCGACTGCCTGGGCACCTCGATCCGGCAGCAGGCCCGCTCGATCACCCAGCTGGAGATCATGCCGCAGCCGGGCGAGGACCGTCCCGAGAACCAGCCCTGGCCGACCTACCCGATGATCTATCGGGTGTCCTCGGCACACGAGGAGGGCGGCGAGCGGATCTTCGCGGTCAACACCACCGAATTCGTCGACGACGGGTCGGGCAATGTGGCCGCGCTGCGGTTGACCGAGGTCGAGCAGGTGGACGGGAAGTTCAACCCGATCGAGAGCAGCGAACGCGAGATCCCCGCGCAGCTGGTGCTGTTGGCGATGGGCTTCACCGGCCCGGAGCGCGGTGGCCTGGTCGAGGAGTTCGGGCTGGAGCTCGACGCGCGCGGCAACATCGCCCGCAGCGAGCACTACGAGACCTCCAAGCCGGGCGTCTTCGTCGCCGGCGACGCCGGCCGTGGCCAGTCGCTGATCGTCTGGGCGATCGCCGAGGGCCGCTCCTGCGCCGCCGGGGTGGACTGGTACCTGACCGGGGACACCAAGCTGCCCAAGCCGATCATGCCCCACGAACGCCCGCTGGTCGTCTGAGGCGTACGCTCGCGGCATGAGTCGGCCCACTGAATCGTCGGTACGCGGCCGGCCGAAGTCCTATCTTCGGCTGGCCGGGGTGGTGCTCTGGGTGCTGCTGGCCATTGCGGCCTTCTTCGTCAACCAGCTGCTCGCGATCGGGTTGCTGGTGATGCTGCTGGGGATGGTGCACCGCTCACTGCGGATCCCGTTGCTGGTGCTCGGGGTGGTCTGCGTGATGGGCGGGGTGCTGATGCTCGTCGGCGTCTTCGGCGGCGCGCCCGCCTGAGCTGGCCGCGGGCCGCTCGGCCCGATCCGGCCCCTGCGGTGGTTGGGGTGCCAGTGACGCGGCCGTGCGGGTCGCCGGTCGATATCTGGTCGCCGTCTACGTCTGGGGCGCTGATCGGTCCCGGGAGGAGGAACCGCTGCGGATCGGGCTGGCCGGGGAGCGAACGGGCGCCCCGGCGGCTGGCCAAGCGGTCATCGCGAGGTCGATGATCTGGTGCAGCCGGGTACGCGGAACGCTCGCGTTCGACTGGTTGGACAAGCCCTCCCACAGGGTACGCACCCAGTCGGTGAGCACCGCGGCGTCCAGGCCGGGGTCGAGCCGGCCAGCCGTCTGGTCCTGTTCGATCCGCTCGGTGAGGATCGCGGCGAGCGCATGCTGATGCTCCTCCAGCGTCTGGCGGACATCGATGGTGTCGCGACCACCCTGGATCGCGGCGCTGACCACCAGGCAGCTCATTGGCCGTTCGGTGTCGGTGAACTCATCCACCGAGTCGCGGAGGATCTTCTCGGCGGCCTCGCGTGCGGTCGCGCTGCGCACCGCCTCGATGTAGATCGCGGTGTAGCGCTGCATGTAGTGCTGGACCGCCTCGGCGAACAGGGCGCGCTTGTCGGTGAACGCGGCATAGAAGCTCGACGGTGAGATCCCCATCGCCGTGGTGAGGTCGGCCAGTGACGTGCCGTCGTAACCACGCGCCCAGAAGAGCCGGGTCGCGGCCAGCAGTGCGGCATCGCGGTCGAAACCGCGGGGGCGTCCTCGGGTGCTCACCCGTACATTCTAGTTGAAATGCTCCAGAAGTGGTCTAGGGTGATTTCGGGAAGAGTCGCTACAGAAAGAGGAAGTGCCATGGAGTCCCGAATGATCATGCGTGACGGAGTACGCCTGCATGGGCTGTGGCGCGCGGGTGAGGGGCCGCCGGTCGTGGTGATCCCCGGGGTGATGGCCGATGCCGAGTCGTTCGGGCCGGTCGTCGATGCGATCGAGGGCGGGCGGCCGGTGCTGATCGTCAACCGGCGTGGGCGGGCGCCGAGCGGGCCGCTGGGGAAGGGGTACGCGGTGGCGGTCGAGGTCGCCGATCTGCGCGCCTGGCTCGACGAACTGGGCAGACCGGTGTCCCTGGTGGGCTGGAGTTACGGCGCGACGATCGCGCTCGAGGCCGCAGCGGGTGATCCCCGGGTGACGAGGGTGGTGGGTTACGAGCCCGTGCTCGCACCCTTCGGTGCGGACGCGCTGCCCGCGTTGCGTGCCGCCGACAACGACCGGCGGGTGGAGATCGTCAACCTCGACGTGTCACTGTTCCCGCCGAAGCGGGTGGCCGAGCTGCGCGCGAGCCCTGCGTGGCCGGTGCTCGCCCGGCTGGCCGAGCCGCTCGCCGATGAGCTGACGGCGCTGAACGAGTTCCGCCCCGGCGACTGGTCGGGAGTCCATGCCGAACTGATTCTCGGTGAGCTCAACCAGGGCGGGGAGCCCTACGGTTCCGCGTTCGATCGGGTTGCCGAGCGGTTGCCGTCGGCCCGCACGGTCCTGCTGCACCATCAGGGGCATCTCGCGCACGCGGAGGATCCCGCCTCGCTCGGCCGGTTGATCGGTGAGTTGCTCGCCCGCCGCTGAATCCGTGCTGGCAGGGCATTCGCGAGATTCGAGAGCAATGCTCTTGATTCTCGGACGGCCGCGTGGTTCAGTCGACTCATCAAAACGAGAGCGGTGCTCTCTAATCCGGTGAGGAGTAACCGTGGCCACCAGTGAGCTCGATTTCGCGACTCGATTCTTCAATGCGGTCATCAAGGGATTGTCCCGGCTGGGCATCAGTGCTTTCGGCGCCCAGGAACTGATCGTCCGCGGACGCAGGAGTGGCAAGGAATTCAGTACACCGGTCAACCCGATGACCGTCGGCGGGGTGACCTATCTGATCGCGCCCCGCGGTCAGACCCAGTGGGTGCGCAATGCGCGCCACCACCGGGAGGTGGCGCTGCGTCGAGGGCGACGGCGGACGGCGTACGAGATCGCGGAGGTGCACGGTGCCGAGGCGGTGCCACCGATGCGCCACTACCTGCGGAAGTGGGCCTGGGAGGTCGGACGGTTCTTCCCCGAGGGGGTCACGGCAGACTCGACCGATGCCGAGCTGGCTGCGGTCATCCCCGCGCACCCGGTGTTCCGAATCACCGAGCGGGCCGCGCGATGATCCGAATGCTGTGGGGGACCGTTGGAGTCGCGGTGCTGGCGTTCGCGGTCTTCGAGGCGGTCAAATACGGCGGGTGGACCTGGCTGGCGCTGACGTTCGGTGTGCTCGGGCCGGACCTGGCCTTCCTGGCTGGGCTCGGAGCCGATCCCCGGGAGACTGGCCGGGGCCGGCTGGCGCCCAAGGCCGTACCGGCGTACAACCTGGCACATCGTGCCTGGCTCCCGATCCTGTTCCTGGTGGTGGTGTCGCTGCTGCCGATCGCGCACGCGGTGTTCGTGCCCTGGTTCGTGTTCGGGCTGGCGTGGCTCACCCATATCGCCATCGACCGGGCCGCCGGATATGGGCTGCGCGATGCGGAGGGGTGGGTGCGGGGTCGCGCGCCGGTGGCCTGAGTCCGATCTCCATCGCCCCATAGTGCGTATTGCATTAGTGCAATGTGCACTATAGGCTCTCATCGGAGAGCGAGGAGGCAGCGCATGGGCATCGGGAGGGCGGACCGCGACCTGGTGAGCCTGGCGGTGCTCGGGCTGCTGCTCGGCGGGCCGAAGCACACCTACGAGATGCAGCGGATGATGGTCGAGACCCGCAAGGACTTCGTCACCGGCCTGCCGCGCAGCATGTACCACGCGGTGGACAAGCTGCAACGCACCGGCAGCATCACCCCGGTGGAGACCGTGCGGGTCAGCGGCAAGCCGGAGCGGACCGTGTACGCGATCGCCGAGCGGGGGAGCGCCGAACTGCAGCTGCGCCTCGAATTGCTGCTGGCCCAACCCGACCCCGACGCCACCCTCTTCGTCGCCGCGCTGTCCTTCCTGGCCTGCCTGCCGACCCGGCGGGCCACCGCCGCACTCCGCGCCCGGGCCGAGGCGCTGACCGAACACATCGAGACCACCGAGGCCGACCTGGCCGACGCGCCGACGACCCTGCCGGCGGTGCTGCTGGTCGAGGCCCGGTTCGAACTCGCCACCGCCCGATCGCAACGTGACTGGGTGCGGGGCGTGCTCGCCGATCTCGAATCCGGCCGCCTCGACTGGTCCGACGACATCACCCGCCTGACGCCAGATTCCCAACCGGAGAAGGATTCGCGATGACCACCACACCCACCGACGAGACCCTGCGGCACGTATTGAGCGAACTGGGCCGCGCCTGGAACGCCGGTGACGCCCGGGCGTACGCCGACCTGTTCACCCCGACCGCCAGCTATGTCACCTTCGACGGCCGGCTGCTCGCCGGCCGCGAGCAGATCGAACAGGTGCACCGCTTCCTGTTCACCGGCCCACTCCGCGGTTCGACGATGGTCACCGGCGATGACGCCATCGAGTCCGTCCCGACCCGTACCGACGACCTCGCGGTGATCGTCAGCACCGGCGCCGTCCAGCTCGCCGATCAACCGGTCGCCGACGACCGGGACTCGATCCAGACCCTGGTCCTCACCCGCGTCGAGCAGGGCTGGCGGATCGCCGCCTTCCAGAACACCCGACTCAGCGCGCCGGGTACGCCTTCGGCAGCCGCATCCCACGCTCGGCCATCAACGCCCGGACCCGGTTCGGATAGTCGGTGATGACACCGTCCACCCCGTTGTCCATCAGCGCGGCGACCGTCGGCAGGTCATCGACGGTCCACGGCACCACCTTCAGGCCGAGCGCGTGGGCCTCGGCGACCATCGCGCGATCCGCATAGATCCGAAAGCCCGGATCGCCGATCTTGCCGTTCTGCGGGAAACCGTAGTTCGGCGACAGCGTGGTCACCCCCTCGATGGATGCCGCCGCCCGGACGAAGCTGCCGCCGAAGTCGTCCACGTCGATCCCGCCGAGCCAGGGGGACGCGCCGGGCTTGCCGACCTGGAGGAAGTCGTAGTTGGTGAGCGCGACCAGCGGCCAGGACGGTTCGAGCTGGTGCATCAGCTTCAGTGAGCCCCAGTCGAAGGACTGGATGGTGACCTGCTTCGCCAACCCGGAGCGGGCGATCTCGTCGCGCACGGTGCGGACGAAGACCTCCCGCGGGGCGGTCTGTTCGGGGGCGCCGGCCTCGACCTTGGTCTCGATGTTCATCTTCACCTGTTTGGCGTTGTGCGAGCGGACGACGGCGAACACGTCGGCGAGTTCGGCCATCTTGGCCCCGGCGATGACCTCCTGTTCGGGGAAGCCTGGGAGTTGCTGGAAGCCGCAGTTCATCGTCTTGATCTGGGCCAGGCTGAGATCCTTGATGTACTTGCCCACATAGGGAAATTGCGGATCGCCCGGTGTCGCCGGTGCGGTGTCGGCGCACTTGACGCCGCTCACCTGCCGGTCGTGGGTGACGACGACCTTGCCGTCGCGGGTCACCTGGGTGTCCAGTTCGAGGGTGGTGACCCCGAGCTCGAGCGCCTTGGCGAAACCGGCGGGCTGCTCCTCGGTGGTCATGCCGATCCCACCGCGGTGGGCCTGCAGGTCGAACTGCGTCTTCTGCGGCAGTACCTGCCGCTTCGGTTCGGGTGCCGGCGCGGCGGAGGCGGTCGCGGTGGCGGACACGGTCAGGGTGAGCGCGGCGAGGCCGGCGAGCAGGACGCGGGCCGCGGCGGGGGTGGTGGTCATGTTTCCGGACGCTAAGCAGCTCGGGCGACCGCAGGGTGAATCCCGGGTGACGGGTGGAGGGCGGTTGCGGGAAGCCCTCAACCGGTTTCGACGACGAGCTCCAGTTCCTCGCCGCGGATCCCGGCCAGGCGTTCTACCTCGTCGGCCAGCTCCCGCCCGGGTACCGGGCCGGCCTCGGTGAACCAGGTCGCCTCGAGGACGCCTCGGCGTACCAGCCAACTGCCGGAAACCACACCGGCATTCAGAATCAGGTTCGCACCCCTGGTCGCCACCGGCCGGCGATCGGACGAGATGATCCGCTGGTCCGTGGTGCCGGGGCCCATCACCCACGGATCGAAACCCGGCAGCAGCCGTACCGATGACGCCGGTGCGGCGGAGGTGAGTGCGTCCAGATCCGCGGTCCGGGCGTACGCCGTCACCCCGTCGACCAGCACCTCACAGACCGCGCCACCGGTGACCAGTCCGTCGAGCCAGCCGGTGACCATCCGCTTCGGTACGCCGAGGCCGTCGGTGAGCCGGTAGTGCAGGTTGTCCCGGGTCGCCGGGGCGTACGCCGCCAGGTAGCCCTCGATCGCCCGCGGGCCGGCCTCGTCCAGCTCGGGCAGTCCGGGCCAGCGTGGATCGGCCCCGGCTAGCAGTTGGAAGGTCGCCTGCTGGCCGCGGTCCGGGCCGAAGCTGATGTCACCCAGCCAGTGCAGCGGTTTGTAGAGCGCGTCCGCGGCCGCGCCCCCGGCTGCCTTCGACAACCGAGCCATCGCGGGGGAGTGCCCGACCAGGAAGGCGGCGATCTCCGCCCGGGTCCGCGGCCCGTCCGCCAGCGCCTCCCGGATCGCCTGGCGGAACGGTTCCCAATCAGGCAAGGAGAAATCAGCCTGCCGCTGGAACCGATCGCCCTCCCAGCTGCGGGTCGCGGTGTGCAGCGCCAGCAGATCGGCGGCGACCCGGTGGGTGAAGACGTACGACCCGCCACGGAACGCGTACCCGCGGATCAGCTCACCGGCATCGAGCGCCCGGGCCACCGCCGCGGGTTCCGGCCGTGCCTGCCGCACGGCGACCGCGAGCTCGGCCTGCGCGGCCGGCCAACCGCGGAGCGCGACCACCGACTCGACGACCTCCGAGGCCGTGGCGTCGAGCCGCTCGCCCAGCCCCTGCCGGGCCAGCCGCCACCCCAACACGCGGCGGCCGTCGAGCCCCCGCATGGCTCAGCCCCGTTTCGCTCAGCCGCCGACCGCGCTCGCCAACTGGGCCAGGGAATCCTCGAGCTGCTGTTCGGTGAAGACCGGGAACTTGACCCGCTCCAGCACCTTCTTGTCGGTGACCTTGCTCCAGTCGTAGGTCAGCGTGACCTCGGTGCTGTCCGAACCGTCGGACTCCAACTCATACATCCATTCCCAGCCGGCCGGTTCGTCCCCGGGCCGCGAGGGCTGCCAGGCGACGAGCCGGTTGGGCTGCAGACCGGTGACGTGATTGCTCATCTGGTAGTCACCGCCCATCCGGTCGAAGAACATGTTCATCCGGAACTGCTGGCCGACCTGCTCCAACCGGTCGCCCTGTTCGACCGAGCGGACCATCCCGCTGGCGTCGATGTCGGGGTGCCGCTCGGGATTGGTGAGCAGCTCGTAGATCTCCTTGGCGGGCGCATTGATGGTGCGCTGCACGGACAGTTGCTTCGCGTCATCGCTCATGGATGCAGTCAAACATTCTCCGCGCGCCGCGGAACCCGCGGGGTGGCCGGTGCCGTGTGGGAAGGTGACAACGACAGCGAGGGGGAGGTGCGTGGCCCGGGCCGACAGGGATGCCGAGTTCGCGGAGTTCGTCAGAGAGCGTTCGCCGCGGCTGCTCGCGTTCGCGCGCGGACTGTGCGGTGACCCCACGTTGGCCGAGGACCTCACCCAGGGGGCGCTGGAGAAGGCGTACCTGAAATGGCACCGGGTCCGGGCCACCGATGACCCGACGAGCTATGTCCGGCGGATCCTGGTCAACCACTACCGGGACCGGTTGCGGCGCCGGCCGTGGCGGGAGCAGAGCACCGACTTCGACCCGGGCGGGGCACCGCTGGACGCGGCGGCCGCGCACCGTCTGGACGGCGATGACCGGCCGGATCGGGCCGCCTCGGTCGCGGACCGGGAGTCGGTGCGGGCCGCGCTGGCCGGATTGACCGCCCGGGAACGCGCAGTGGTGGTGCTCCGCTTCCTGGAGGACCTCAGCGAGGCCGACACCGCGGCCGCGCTCGGCATCAAGGTCGGCACGGTGAAGAGCGCATGTGCCCGCGCCCTCGGCAAGTTGCGCGAGGCACCGGACATCCAGGGACTGCAGGAGGCGGGATGAGAAGCGAGGAAGAGCAACTGCGCGGCGCCCTGCACCGACTCAACGAAGGCGAGCCGGAGCCGCTGGACGCCGACCGGATCATCGCCGGTGCCCGGGCCCGGCAGTCCCGGAACCGGGCCCGGATCGCCGGGGCGACCGGTGCGCTCGCCGTGGTCGCGCTGGCCGGTGTCCTGCTGCCGTCGGTGCTCCGTGAAACATCGTCCTCCTCCGGCGTCGGGGTGGCCGCGCCCGAGGCGGCCCCCGCGCCCGCGGCCAGCTCCGGCGCGGCGGCCCCGCAACGGGCCGATCGGCCGGCGGCCACGATCGCCGACGGGCAGTGGTGCCTCGTCGGCGCCACCCCGGCCTGTCAGTCGCTGGACCAGGATCGGGCCGAGATCGAGTTGTCCGGTACGCCGACGCTGGCGGTGCTGGCGCCGGCCGGCACGGAGCGGATCGAGCTGGTACGCCCCGGTGGCCCCGCCCCGCGGGTGCTGGCCGCCCAGGGCGACGACCCGCGGTTGATCGGGCTGCAACCGCTGGCCGGCCGGCAGCCGATCCAGGCGGTGGCCGCCGACGGGCGGGTGCTGGCGACCTGGTGAGGTCGGCGATGGGGGTGCTCGAGGAACTGGGGGTGGGTTCATCTCGACACGCCGCCCATTGCTCCGCTTCGCTGCGCATGGGCGGCTACTCGATGAACGAGTGGCAGTGCGCTGCGCATGGGCGGCTACTCGATGAACGAGTGGCAGTGCTGCGCATGGGCGGCTACTCGATGAACGAGGGGCAGTGCTGCGCATGGGCGGCTACTCGATGAACGAGGGGCAGTGCTGGGCATGGGCGGTTACTCGATGAACGTGGCGAGCCGGGCGGGGAGTGTCGGCGGAGCGAGGTAGTCTTTCTGGTCTCCCCGTCGGCACCCGGCGAGGCGGCATCCGCAGGCGATTTTCAGTGGAGGTTGAACGCCCAGACATGGCTGACCAGAACTCCTTCGTGCACCTGCACTGCCACTCGGAATACTCGATGCTCGACGGCGCCGCGCGGGTCGGTGACATGTTCTCCACCGCGGCCGAGATGGGCATGCCGGCGATCGCGATGACCGATCACGGCAACCTGTTCGGTGCCTACGAGTTCTACAAGAAGGCGCAGGGCACCGGGGTCAAGCCGATCATCGGGCTGGAGGCATACCTCACCCCCAAGACGCACCGCTCGGAACGCAAGCGGGTGCGGTTCGGTGACGGGACCGGTGACGATGTCGCGGCCTCGGGGGCGTACACCCACATGACCATGTGGGCGGAGAACAACACCGGGATGCACAATCTGTTCCGGCTCTCCTCGCTGTCCTCGATCGAGGGGTTCTTCTACAAGCCACGCGCCGACCGGGAGCTGTTGCAGACCTACGGCAAGGGGCTGATGGCGACCACCGGCTGCCCCTCGGGTGAGGTGCAGACCCATCTGCGGCTGGGGCAATATGACGAGGCGGTGAAGTCGGCGGCCGATTTCCGCGACATCTTCGGCGCGGACAACTATTTCGTCGAGCTGATGGATCACGGCCTGGACATCGAGCGCAGTGTGCGTTCGGGGCTGTTGCGGCTGGCCAAGGATCTCAACCTGCCGCTGGTCGCCACCAACGACCTGCACTATGTGCACAAGCACGACGCCGACGCCCACGACAACCTGCTCTGCGTCTCCGCCGGGTCGACCAAGGACAGCCCGAACCGGTTCAAGTTCAACGGCGACGGCTACTACGTGAAGACCGCCGAGGAGATGCGGCAGCTGTTCAGCGAGCTGCCCGAGGCCTGCGACACCACGCTGGCGATCGCCGAGCGGTGCAATGTGTCCTTCACCGAGGGTGAGGGCCGGTTCATGCCGCGGTTCGACTGCCCGCCGGGGGAGAACGAGGAGTCCTGGTTCGTCAAGGAGGTCGAGCGCGGCCTGCAGGAGCGGTTCGACGGCGCGGTGCCCGACTATGCGGTCAAGCAGGCGCGGTACGAGCAGGAAGTGATCATCGGCAAGGGGTACGCCGGCTACTTCCTGGTGGTGTCGGACTTCATCAAGTGGGCCAAGGAGAACGGCATCCGGGTCGGTCCCGGGCGTGGTTCGGGTGCGGGCTCGATGTGTGCGTACGCGATGAAGATCACCGACCTGGACCCGATCCCGCACGGGCTGATCTTCGAGCGCTTCCTGAACCCCGAGCGCAAGTCGATGCCCGACTTCGACGTCGACTTCGACGATCGCCGCCGGCCCGAGGTGATCCGATACGTCACCGAGAAATACGGCTCGGACAAGGTCGCGATGATCGTCACCTACGGCACCATCAAGGCCAAGCAGGCGGTCAAGGACTCCGCGCGGCTGCTCGGCATGCCGTTCTCGATGGGGGAGAAGATCACCAAGGCGATGCCGCCGGCGGTGATGGGCAAGGACGTGCCGCTGAAGGACCTGTTCGACCCGCAGCACAAGCGGTACACCGAGGGCGGTGAGTTCCGCGAGCTCTACGACTCCGATCCCGAGGTCAAGACCGTCGTCGACACCGGTATCGGCATCGAGGGGTTGAAGCGGCAGTGGGGTGTGCACGCCGCCGGCGTGATCATGTCCTCCGAGCCGCTGCAGTCGGTGATCCCGGTGATGAAGCGGGAGTCCGACGGCGCGATCATCACCCAGTTCGACTACCCGACCTGCGAGACGCTCGGGCTGGTCAAGATGGACTTCCTGGGCCTGCGGAACCTGACGATCCTCGATGACGCGGTCACCAATGTGAAGCTGAACCGCGACTTCGACCTGGATCTCGAGGCGCTCAGCAAGGACATGACCGACCGGCGCACCTACGAGCTGCTCGGCCGCGGCGACACCCTGGGTGTGTTCCAGCTCGACGGCGGCGGGATGCGCTCGCTGCTGCGGTTGATGCAGCCGGACAACTTCGAGGACATCTCCGCGGCGCTCGCGCTCTACCGCCCCGGCCCGATGGGCGCCAACGCGCACACCAACTTCGCGCTGCGCAAGAACGGCAAGCAGGAGATCACCCCGATCCATCCGGAGCTGGAGGAAGCGCTCTCGGAGATCCTGGACACCACCTACGGCCTGATCATCTATCAGGAGCAGGTGATGGCGATCGCCCAGCACCTCGCCGGCTACACCCTGGGCAACGCCGACCTGCTGCGCCGGGCGATGGGCAAGAAGAAGCGCGAGGTGCTGGACGCCGAGTTCGTGAACTTCGAGGCCGGCATGCTCGCCAACGGTTTCTCGAAGGCGGCGGTGAAGGCGCTGTGGGACGTGCTGCTGCCGTTCTCCGACTACGCCTTCAACAAGGCGCACACCGCGGCGTACGGTCTGGTCTCCTACTGGACGGCCTACCTGAAGGCCAACTATCCCACCGAATACATGGCCGCGCTGCTGACCTCGGTGAAGGACGACAAGGACAAGATGGGGCTCTATCTGGCGGAGTGCCGCCACATGGGCATCAAGGTCCTGCCGCCGGATGTGAACTCCTCGGAGATGAACTTCACCCCGGTCGGCACCGACATCCGCTTCGGGCTGTCCGCGGTCCGCAATGTCGGCGCCAACGTGGTCTCGCTGATGTCGGCGGAGCGCGAGCAGACCGGCAAGTCGACCGACTTCAACGACTTCCTCGACAAGGCGCCGCTGCCGGCCTGCAACAAGCGGCTGGTCGAGTCGCTGATCAAGGCCGGGGCGTTCGACTCGATGGGCCATCCGCGGCGCGCGCTGATGGAGATCTTCGAGGAGAACATCGACCAGGTCATCGACGTCAAGCGCAACCAGGCCAACGGCCAGGACGACCTGTTCGCCGGCTTCGGGGACGAGTCCGCCTCCGCGATCAGCATGCTCACCCCGGTACCGGACCTGCCCGACTGGGACAAGCGGACCAAGCTCGCCTTCGAACGCGAGATGCTCGGGCTCTACGTCTCCGACCACCCGTTGCAGGGGTTGGAGCACATCCTGGAATCGGAGCGGGAGATCTCGATCGGCCGGCTGGTCGCCGAGGACGGGCCCAGGGACACCACCACCGCGATCTGCGGGATGATCACCCAGATCGTCCGCAAGACCACCAAGTCCGGCGATTCGATGGCGATCCTGACCGTGGAGGACCTGGAGGCCTCGGTCGAGGTGCTGCTCTTCCCGAAGGTCTATTCGCTGGTGTCCACCGTGCTCGCCACCGACACCGTGGTCCGGGTGAAGGGCAACGTACGCTCCCGCGACGACTCGGTGAATCTGATGGCCACCGAGCTGACCGTGCCCGATGTGGACACCGGGCCCGCGAAACCGGTGGTGATCTCGCTGCCCTCGACCCGCTGCACCCCGCCGGTGGTGGAGGAGCTGCGGCAGGTGCTGCGCAACCATCCGGGGGTGACCGAGGTCCATCTGCGGTTGCTGACCCAGAGCCGGACCAGCATCTGGCGGGTCGATGAGGGGCTGCGGGTGACACCGTCCCCGCCGCTGATGGCGGATCTCAAGGCATTATTGGGTCCATCATGTCTGAACGTGTGATCGATGTCTGAGCGCAGCCCCGAGTCGGTGGTGAACACCGACCCGTCCCAGCCGAGCATCCAGCACGTGGGCGACTCGGTGACCACCGGCACCATTCCGGTGATCACGGACGCCACCCGCCTGCCGGAGCGCGGTCAGCCACGCCCGGTACGCCGCCCGCTCAACCTGTGGCTCAGCGTGCTCGGGCTCGGGTCGGTGCTGCTCGGTGCGCTGGCCGGGGTGGTGTGGCGTTTCGGAGTGGACCTGCCCACCTATCAGGTCAACGACGATGGCAGCGCGGTGACCAGCGAGCGGGGTCTGTCGCAGTTCATCGCCGCCGACGCCTGGTTCGTGGTGCTCGGGTTGATCTGTGGACTGATCTGCGGACTCGTGGTCTGGAAATGGTTCGCCGGCCTCGGCTGGCCGATGGTGTTCCTGGCGATCACCTCCGCGACGGTGATGGCGCTGACCTGCTGGCAGCTCGGCTGGCTGCTCGGCCCCGGGCCGCTGGAGCCGCGGCTGGCCGCGGCCCGGCCCGGTGAGGTGTTACCCATCGAGCTGACCCTGCGCGCCCAGGCCGCCCTGCTCGTCTGGCCCTTCGCCGCCTGCCTGCCGATCATGCTCTTCGCCGCCCTCAGCCACGACCCCGAGGAACCGGCCGACACCTGAGCCCGTGGCGCGTGCTGTCCGTCCGCGCCGGTTGACTCTGCCCAACTGCTCTCCAACCGGTACGGGTTTGATGCCCAGGAGGGATCAAAGAATTTCTTGATGCCCCCAGGGGATCAAAGATTTCTTTGATGCCGTGGGTGGATCAGCGATTTCCTTGATGCCATACGGGCATCAAGGCCCTATTGGTTGGCAGGGGGTGCTGAGGAGCACATCGAACCGGGGCGGCTCGCGGCGTCGCGAGCGGGGCGATATCTGCGCCCTCTATCCTGACCGCATGATCCAGATCACCGTGAAGTTCCCCATCCGTGAGGACAAGATGAGCGAGTGGGAGGAGATCTCCGCCGACTACGCCAAGGCCGTCACCGCGGAGCCCGGCAACATCTTCTTCGAGTTCTCCCGCAGTGTGCTCGAACCGCAGACCTTCATCTGCATCGAGGGGTTCCGCGATGATGCCGCCGGCAAGGAGCACATGGCGCAGCCGCATGTGGAGAAGTTCATGAGCGTGATGCCCGACATCGTCTCGGCGCAGCCGCAGATCATCTACGTCGACGCCGAGGAGGTCGACGGCTTCGGGCCGATGGGGGAGATCCAGCCCCGTTGACCGACTCCCGGTGGCGGTTGCCGTGGTTGCGGCGGCCGCCCTGGGGCTGGTTGCTGCTGGCCGCCGGCGCCCTCGCGGTGCTCACCGGGCTCGTCCCGACGCCCGCCGCGGCCCACGCCTGGGATCTCGGCTGGCCGGTGCTGCTGTTCCTGATCCTGGTCAAACCGGTCGCCGATCTGTGCCAGGTCGCCGGGCTGTTCCGGGTCGCCGCCGACGCGCTGGCCCGGTTGGCCCGCGGCTCCGGTGGCGCCCTGTTCTGGCTGTTCACCGGGCTCGCCACGCTGACCACCGTCTTCCTCAGCCTGGACACCACCGCGGTGCTGCTCGCGCCGATCGGGGTGGTGCTGGCGCGGCGACTGCGGCTCGACCCGCTGCCCTATGCCTTCGCCGCGATCTGGCTGGCGAACTCCGCCTCCCTGTTGCTGCCGGTGTCGAACCTGACCAACCTGATGGCCCACCAGCGGCTCGGTTCGGCGTACCTCGCCCAGAGCTGGTTGCCGCAGCTCGGCGTCCTGGCGGTGACCCTGCTGGTGCTCGGCCTGCGCTGGGGCCGCCGGGTCACCGGGGCGTACGCACCGCCGCCGGTCGAACCGATCGCCGACCGGGTGCTGCTGGTCGCCTCGGCCGTGGTCGCGCTCGCCCTCGGCCCGCTGCTGGTCCTCGGCGTGCCGGCCTGGGCCGTCGCCGCCGGGGGACTGGCCGTGCTCTGGTCGACCGCCGCGCTGCGACGCCATCCAGAAGCCCGGGTACGCCCGATGCTGGCGCTGTTCCCGTTCGAGGTGGCCGCCGGGGTGCTCGGGCTGTTCTGGCTGGTCGCCGGCTTCTCCGACCGGTTGGCCGGTTGGCTGCCCACCCCGGATCCCGGTATCGCCGGCAACCTGCTGGTCGCCGGAATCGCCGCCCTGGCAGCGAATGCGGTCAACAACCTGCCGGCGTTCCTGGCATTGGAGGGCTGGGCCGGTACGCCGCAGCAGTTGCTCGCCCTGCTGGTCGGGGTGAACGTCGGCCCGACGATCCTGCTCTGGGGCTCGCTGGCGAATCTGTTGTGGTGGCAGTCGATCCGCCGGCTCGGGGTGCACGTCGGGGTGCGTCGGTTCGCGGCCGAGGGACTGTTGCTGGTGCCGGCGGCTGTGCTCGTCGGTGCGCTGCTGGTAGGTGCCTGATGAACGCCCTATCCGTATCGCCGGAGGCGGGTGCTGGCGGAGGAATCGGATCAGTGGCGGACGATGGGGGCGTACTCACCGCCGGTGACCCGGAGCAGGTCGGCCGGGGCCAGTTCGAGCTGCAGGCCGCGTTTGCCGGCGGAGCAGAAGATGGTCTCGAAGTCGGCCGCGGAGGTGTCCACCACGCTACGGTGCCGCTGCCGTTGGCCGATCGGGGAGATGCCGCCGACGACCATGCCGGTCGTCCGCTCGGCCACCGCGGGGTCGGCCATCGCGGCCTTCTTCGCCCCGACGGCCGCCGCGAGTGCCTTCAGGTCGAGCTGCCCGGCCACCGGTACCACCGCGGTCACCAGCTCACCGCCGGGCAGCTCGGTCAGCAGGGTCTTGAACATCCGCGCCGGATCCACCCCGAGCGCCTGTGCGGCCTCGGCACCGTAGCTGCCGTGCCCGTGCCCACCGACCGCATCGTCGTGGGCGTACGGATGGGTGCGGTAGTCGATCTTCGCCCGGTCCAGGGCGAGCGTCGCCGGTGTGCCCGAGGAACGTCTGGCCATCAGCGCAGCACCCCGACCAGTTGCACCAGCAACGGAGCCACCAGTAACGCCGGCAGCAGATTGCCCACCGGCAGCTGGCGGAGATTCAACAACCGGATACCGAGCCCGACGAGCAGCAACCCACCGGTCGCGGTGAGCGCCACCAGATGTGCCTCCGGCAGGAAGTCGCCGATCGCCAGCCCGACCAGGGTGAGTGCGCCCTGCACCAATCCGACCATCAGCGCGGAGGCGAGTACGCCGACCCCGAGCGACGCGGCGAAGGCGATCGCGGCGAAACCGTCCAGCACCGACTTCAGCAGTAACTGATCCGCGCCGCGGCCGAGACCGTCGGAGAGCGCACCCAGGATCGTCAACGGGCCGATGCAGAACACCAGCGACGCGGTCACGAACCCCTCGATGAACCGCTCCTTCGCCGACAGGTGTGTGGCACCGGTAGCCGCGTCGGAGGGCGACCCACTCGTACCTCGCTCGCGCCGACCGGAGATGAGCCGACCTCGCAGCCAGTCACCGAGATCCGCCAACCGCCGCTCCAGATCGATCAGCGAACCGATGATCCCGCCGATCAGCAGCGCACCGAGCACGATCAGCACCGGGGCCGACGAACCCACGCGATCGGCGAGCACCCGGTCGGTGACATCCATCGCCGACAGGGCCCCGATCAGCAGCGTGACCAGACCGAGGACATCGGTCACGGTGCCGCGGGTACGGCGCGGGAGCCGGTGTCCCAGGCCCATCCCGATCAGCGAACCGAGGATGACGGTGGCCACGTTGGTGACGGTGCCGATGCCGATGAATCCTCCGCTCAACAACATGACCGCGATTGTTCCACGGACCCACCCGGGGTCCGGCTCCTTGACCGATGCGGAAGACTGGCACCGTCCAGTTGAGAACCAACCGCCCGGTAGGGCATGAGGGAGAGCCATGCAGAACGTCCCCGCGTACGCCGCCACCTCCGCCACCGACCCGCTCGTCCCGATCACCATCGAACGCCGCGAGGTGGGACCCAAGGATGTGCTGATCCACATCACCCACGCCGGCATCTGCCACTCGGACATCCACACCGCCCGCAGCGAATGGGGCCCGGCCCAGTACCCGCTGGTCACCGGCCACGAGATCGTCGGCACCGTCACCGAGGTCGGCTCCGAGGTCACCACGCACGCCGTCGGCGACCGGGTCGGTGTCGGCTGCATGGTCAACTCCTGCGGCGAATGCCAGTACTGCAAGGCCGGTGAGGAGCAGTTCTGCGAGAAGGGCAACATCGGCACCTACGGCGCCACCGACGTCGACGGCACGATGACCCAGGGCGGTTACTCCACCCATGTCGTGGTCACCGAGGACTTCGTGCTGAAGATCCCCGACGCCATCGACTCCGACAAGGCCGCGCCGCTGCTCTGCGCCGGCATCACCACCTACTCGCCGCTCAAGCACTGGGGCGCCGGCCCCGGCAAGAAGGTCGCCGTCATCGGCCTCGGCGGACTCGGTCACATGGCCGTCCAGCTCGCCCACGCGATGGGTGCCGAGGTGACCGTGTTGTCCCAGTCGCTGAAGAAGCAGGAGGACGGGCTGCGGCTCGGCGCCGACGACTACCGCGCCACCGAGGACCCGGCCACCTTCGAGGAGCTGGCCGGGAAGTTCGACCTGATCATCAACACCGTCAGCGCCCAGCTCGACATGCGGGCGTACCTGAACCTGCTCGCGGTCGACGGCACCATGGTCAACGTCGGCGCCCCGCCGGAGCCGATGCCGGTGCAGGCGTTCTCGCTGATCATGGGCCGGCGTTCGTTCGCCGGTTCGCTGATCGGCGGCATCGCCGAGACCCAGGAGATGCTCGACTTCTGCGCCGAGCAGGGCATCGGTGCCGAGGTCGAGGTGATCTCGGCCGACAAGATCAACGAGGCCTGGGACCGGGTCGTCGGCTCCGACGTCCGCTACCGCTTCGTCATCGACACCGCGACCCTCGAGGATGCGGTCAAGAACTGAACTCGCTCAACCAGCGTTGGAGGCGGCGCGGCGCAGCGCGTTGATGAAGCGTTCGTTCTCCAACGTCTGCAGCTGATCCATCAGCGGCCCGAAGAACTCGGCCACCAGGGCGCGACGACCCGTCCAGCCCTGGTGGCCGTGTGCCAGCCGGTACGCCTCGAAGGTCGGCAGGTCGTGCCACGGCAACTCCAACCGCAACCCGTGCCGGGCCACCGAGGCCGCCAGGGCCCGGTGGGCGGCCGCCACCTGATCGACCGGCAGGGCGCGGCCCAGCTCGGCATCGGGTGCCATGTATTCCGCGCGCAGCAACTGGGCCAGGCTGATCGTCACCACCAGATCGTTGAGGTCGGGGAGTGGGCCCTGCTCCAGTGCAGCGAAGGTGGCGGCATCGAAATCCGGTCGATCGGCTCCGCTCCAGGTGTCTGGTACGCCGAGCGTCGAGCCGTTCATGGCCAGGTGCAGCGACATCGATCTTCCCCCGTCCGGGCCAGCGCATCTTCGGGTAGGTACTGACCCTCGGTAGAACCGGAGTCTAGTCGGCGACCGGCCAGTACGGCTGTGAGTCGGCTGAGAACTCGCTGTCCAACCCGATCGCAGCCCGGGGTCGGAGGGGCCGGAGGGACGGCTCAGCCGAGGAAGCGGGAGATCGCGCCGGAGACCCGGCCGCGGGTGGGGCCGATCCAGTAGAAGTGCGTCGCGGCCTCGGTGTTCACCAGTTCCGCACCCGGGATCAGTTCGGCCAGCGATTCCGCGTGCCGCCAGTCCACACCGCCGTCGTGCGGGCTGCCGGTGACCAGCGTCGGTACGCCGACCCGGGCCAGCGCGGCACTCCGGTACGCCCGCAGTGCCGGTGAACCCTGCCGCAGGTCGAGCAGGAACCCCGACCCCGAATCCATCGCCGCGAAGGTGGCCCGCGCCGCGTCCTTGTCGGCCTCGGTCAGATCCGGCCACCAGCGCACCGCCGGCAACCGGCTCAACCGACCCAGATGGCGCCGCAACCCCGCATCGGTGCGCACGCTCCGGCGTACCGTCGCCCAGGTCACCGCCTGCGTGCTCGGCCCGAACACCACCGGTGCCGCCGCCCGCTGGGCCGGGGCGTCGGGATAGGGCCGCGCCGAGGGGGCCGCGCTGTGCAGGATCAGCGACCGGGCCCGCTCGCCGAGCGCCAGCGTCGCCTGCACCGCGGTCGGCCCACCGACCGAGACACCGACCACCGCCGCCAGCGGACCCAGACCCATCCGATCGCAGACCTCGGCCAGCAGCGGGCCGAACTCGGCCGCGGTCAACGGGCCCACCGAGGTCCGGCCGTACCCGGGCCGGGAAACCGTGACCACCGTGTGCCCGAGCTCGGAATAGAGCTCCTGGCCGATCGGGGTCCGGGCGGTCGTGTGCCCACCGCCCAACAGCAGCACCGGCGACAGCTCACCCGGCCGCAGGCACACCTCGACCGGGCCGGCCGTGGTGACCACGATCGACTCCATGCGCCTGATCCTAGGGAATCGGCTTCTCAGCGCGCAGTAACTGGTCGGCGGCACCCGCGCGACTCCGTAGAATCGCGGGCGTGCCTGAATCCACTGAGACCCAGCCGACGACCCACCTGCGCGTGATCGACCTGCGCGGCCATTCGCGGACCGAGGATCTCACCGGCGTGGTGCCGCGGGCAGCCTTCGACGTCGAGCAGGCGATGGCCGCGGTGCGCCCGGTCGTCGAGGACGTCGCGGCCCGCGGCGAGACCGCGCTGCGGGAACTCTCCGAGCGCTTCGACCGCGTCGTCCCGACCAGTTTCCGCGTGCCCGCCGAACGGCTCGCCGAGGCGGAGAAGGCCCTCGATCCCGAGGTCCGCAAGGCCTTCGAGGTCGCGATCGAACGCCGCCGCCGGGTCAGTGAGGCCGAGCTCGGTGAGCAGCAGGTCGAGGTGCAGGTGGCCGACGGCGCCCGGATCATCCAGAAGATGATCCCGGTGAACCGCGTCGGCCTCTACGTGCCCGGTGGGCTGGCCCCGCTCGCCTCCAGCGTGATCATGAACGTCGTCCCTGCCCAGGTGGCCGGCGTCGGCTCGATCGCGGTCACCTCCCCGCCGCAGGTCGAGTTCGGTGGCGAACCGCACCCCAACATCCTGGCGCTGTGCTCGATCCTCGGCATCGACGAGGTGTACGCCGTGGGCGGCGCCCAGGCGGTGGCGATGTTCGCCCACGGGGTGCCGGGGCTGATCGAGAAGGTCGACCTGGTCACCGGGCCCGGCAACATCTACGTGGTCGCCGCCAAGCGGCTGCTCAAGGGCCGGATCGGTATCGACTCCGAGGCCGGCCCCACCGAGATCGCCATCCTCGCCGACGACAGCGCCGATCCGACCCATGTCGCCGCCGATCTGATCTCCCAGGCCGAGCACGATCCGCTGGCCGGGTCGGTGCTGGTCACCGACTCGACCGAGCTCGCCGAGGCGGTGCAGGCCGAGCTCGAACCGCAGATCCGGCGTACCCGCCACACCGAGCGGATCCGGACCGCGCTGGCCGGCGAACAGTCCGGGATCGTGCTGGTCGACGACCTCGACCAGGGCCTGGCCGTGGTGGACGCGTACGCCGCCGAACACCTGGAGATCCACACCCGGAACGCCTTCGAGGTGGCCCAGCGGGTGACCAACGCCGGCGCCATCTTCATCGGCGGCTACTCGCCGGTGTCGCTGGGGGACTATGTCGCCGGCTCCACCCACGTGCTGCCGACCGCCGGTGCCGCCGCGCACAGCAGCGGGCTGAATGTGAAGTCGTTCCTGCGCGCGGTGCACCTGATCGAGTACGACCGGGATGCGCTGGCCGAGGTACGCCGCGACGTCGAGACCTTCGCCGAGGCCGAGGAACTGCCGGCCCACGGTGCGGCGGTGACCGTGCGTTTCGAGGATCTCTCGTGAACCCCTCGACACGGCCGCAGGCGGCCTACTCGGGGAACGTGGAACTGGCGGATCTCCCGCTGCGACCGGGGCTGGAAGGGGAGCAGCCCTACGGTGCGCCGCAGCTCGACGTGCCGGTGCTGCTCAACGTGAACGAGAACCCCTACCCGCCCAGCGATCGCGTACTCGATCAGATCGCCACCGCGGCGGCGGAGGCCGCCTCGGGGATGAACCGCTATCCGGATCGGGAGGCGACCGCGCTGCGCGAGCGGCTGGCCGCGTACCTGGGTCACGACCTGACCCGCGATCAGATCTGGGCCGCGAACGGGTCGAACGAGGTGATGACCCACCTGCTGCAGGCCTTCGGCGGGCCGGGGCGGACGATGCTGTCGTTCACCCCGACCTATTCGATGTATCCCGAGTACGCCCGCAACACCTTCACCGACTATCTGACCGCACCGCGCGCCGACGACTTCACCCTGGACCCGGAGCGGGCGGTCGCCGCGGTCGAGCAGCACCGGCCGGATGTCGTGGTGATCACCACCCCGAACAATCCGACCGGGACCGCGACCCCGCTGGCGACGATCGAGGCGGTGCTCGCCGTCGCGCCGGGCATGGTGGTGGTCGACGAGGCCTACCAGGAGTTCGTCCGTCCCGGTAGGCCGACCGCGCTGGAACTGCTGCCCGAGCATCCGCGGCTGGTCGTCTCCCGCACGATGAGCAAGGCGTTCGCGTTCGCCGGTGGCCGGCTCGGCTATCTGGCCGCCGCGCCGGCGGTGGTCGATGCCTGCCGGATCGTCCGGCTGCCCTACCACCTCTCCGCGGTCACCCAGGCGGTCGCCTCGGTGGCGCTGGACAATGCCGCGGAGATGATGGCGCATGTCGCCGCGCTGCGGGCCGGCCGGGACGAGCTGGTCGACTGGCTGACCGGGCAGGGGCTGGAGGTGGCGCCCAGCGACGCCAACTTCGTGCTCTTCGGCCGCTTCGCCGACCGGCACGCGGTCTGGCAGGGTCTGCTCGATGACGGCGTACTGATCCGGGAGACCGGGCCCGCGGGGATGCTGCGGGTCTCGATCGGTACGCCGGAGGAGATCGATGCATTCAAGGAGTCGCTCACCGGGCAGCTCAAGAAGGGAGTGCGCTGATGCGCAAGGCGACCGTCGAACGGGAGACCTCCGAGTCGCGGATCAAGGTCACCCTCGACCTGGACGGCAGCGGGCTGTCGGTGATCAGCACCGGAGTCGGCTTCTATGACCACATGCTCACCGCGCTGAGCAAGCACTCGCTGATCGACCTGGAGGTCGAGGCCACCGGCGATGTCTGGATCGACGGGCACCACGTCATCGAGGACACCGCGATCGTGCTCGGCCAGGCGCTGCGCGAGGCGCTGGGGGACAAGAAGGGGATCCGCCGCTACGGCGACGCCCAGGTGCCGCTCGATGAGGCGCTGGCCAGCTGCGTCGTCGACGTCGCCGGCCGGCCGTACGCGGTCGTCGTCGGCGAACCGGACGCCCAGGCGTACGCGCTGATCGGCGGGGGACCGACTCCCGATGGCCGGCCCGGGACGCCCTATGCCGGTTCGATGACCCAGCACGTGGTGGAGACGCTGGCGCACAACGCCGGGCTGTGCATCCACCTGGAGCTGATCCGCGGCCGCGACCCGCACCACATCGTGGAGGCCCAGTTCAAGGCGCTCGCCCGGGCGCTGCGCGCCGCGGTCGAACCCGATCCGCGGGTCAGCGGGGTACCGAGCACCAAGGGCGCCCTGTGACGGCTGCCGAGACCACCGGTACGCCGAGCGTCGCGCTGCTCGACTACGGCTCGGGGAATCTCAGGTCGGCCTACCGGGCACTGGCGCGGACCGGGGCGCGGGTCGAGCTGACCGCCGATCCGGAGGCGGCGCTGGCCGCCGACGGGCTCGTCGTCCCCGGAGTGGGCGCGTTCGCCGCCTGCATGGCCGGGCTGCGGTCGGTGCAGGGGGACCGGGTGATCCGCGAACGGGTCGCCGCCGGCCGGCCGGTGCTCGGCATCTGCGTCGGCTACCAGATCCTGTTCTCAGAGGGCATCGAGCACGGTGAGCGGACCGCCGGGGTCGGCGTACTGCCCGGGGTGGTCGAGAAGCTGGACGCCCACCGGCTGCCGCACATGGGCTGGAACACCGTGCAACCACCGGCCGATACGCGGTTGTTCCGGGGGGTCGCCGACGACTGGTTCTATTTCGTGCATTCCTATGGGGTACGCCGGGACGAGGGTCTCGATGGGGTGACCTGGTGCGAGCTGGAGCAGGGGCGGTTCGTTGCCGCGGTGGAGCAGGGCGCGTTGTCGGGTACCCAGTTCCACCCTGAAAAGTCAGGGCAGTCAGGGGGTTGCCTGCTGACGAACTGGATTATGGAATTGAACGGTAGCTGAACAGACGTGATGAGATTCTCACGTTCGACCCCCGATGCATTAGGGTGCGGTCTGGAATCTCTGGCAGCTGAAGGGGTATGACAACGTGTCCACACAGGGAACCGCGGCATCGCGCAAGGGGTTGATCGGCTGGACCCTGTCCGCGGTCGTCGCCCTGGTGATGCTGATCGCCGGAGTGATCGCTTTCACCGGCGACAAGAAGTCCGAGGAGACGAACCCCACCGCCCAGCAGACGATCGCGCCCCCGGGATCCTCCGGTCCGTCGTCGCAGGGCGGCAGCCAGCAGCCGGGCTCCACCCCGAACACCGACCCGACCCAGCCGCCGCCCCCGGGCAACCAGCCCGGTGAGGAGGAGGGTTCCGAGTCGGGTGTCGGCCGGGACACCTCCGAGAACACCGGTACCGGCATCGGCCGCGACCCGGGCGCCACGGGCGCCACCCCGGCCCCCACCACCGAGGTCGGCGAGGGTGGCCAGGCGTCCCCGTCGCCGAGCGGCCCGCCGACCCTCGAGGTCCCGTCCCCGGAGCCGACCACCGCCCCGGTCGCCGATGGTGGCGATGGCTCGCAGCCGACCACCGCGCCGACCACTGACAACCCGGGCACGGTGCCGACGACCACCACCGAACCGATTCCCACCGGTGACCCGACGACGACGCTTCCGCCGACGACCCCGCCGACCGTTGACCCGACGGGTGAACCGACCGGCGAGCCGACCGGTGAGCCGACTGGTGAACCCACCGGCGAGCCGACCGGTGAACCCACCGGCGAGCCGACCGGTGAACCGACGGGCCAGCCCACGCCGACGACGTCGCCGAACCCGCCGAGCCCGACGCCGACGTCGACGCCGACCGCGCCTGAGACGACCGAGAAGTTCACCAATGCGACCGCCAGCTTCAACGAGGACGGCACCCTGCTCACGTTGGGAGTCACTGCACCGACTGCCGACGGCATCTATCGGTTGACCTACCGGGTGACTGATCGCGAAGGCAATTTCGAGGAAGTCGGCCTGACGGTTTCGGTGGTCGACGGCCAGGTCACCATTCTGGAGCCGAATAGCCGGTTCCGGGTTGACGGAGGTGTCATCACCGCCGAGTTGACTCCCGCTGATTTCGGGTATGACACCGACCGGTACCCGAGCGAGGGCGTACTGGATGCTGAGGTCTTCGGCGACTCCGATGGCATCGAGCCTCCGCCGTCCTTCCCGACCGCGCCGCCGACGCCGAGCCCGTCGCCGTCACCGACGCCGACGACCGAGCCGACCCCGACGACCGAGCCGACTCCGACGACCGAGCCGACCCAGGTCCCGCCGACGGAGCCGACCGCGACGCCGACGGGCAGCCCGACGGCCACGGTCACGCCGACCGAGTCGGCCACACCGCCGGCGCCGAACGCCCGCAAGGACGCCACCGCGACGCCGAGCGCGTCGAAGTCCGCGACGCCGAGCAAGGCGACGACCGCGAAGCCGAGCGCGACCGCGACGCCGACCAAGAAGGTCACCCTGGCGACGGTGAAGCCGACCGCGTCGGCGACCGCCAGCAAGTCGGCCACCCCGAAGGCGACGCCGACCACCAAGGCCACCACCACGGCGGCCCCGAAGCCGGCCACCACCCCGACGGCGGACACCTCCAGCAGCGATACCGGTGACGGTGGCTCGGCCGCCGTCTCCCAGCAGCGCCCGCTGGCGGTGACCTCACCGCGTCGTACCCGCGCAGTCTCCCGGCGTACCCGTTGAGGACGCCATCGCCAGACCGGCGGTGACTGCGTGATCGAACGGACATCGCGATGACCCGCCCCGAGGATCAGCCCCGGGGCGGGACGGGGAACGGGCGTGAGCACTGGTATCGCCCACATCGTCCCGAGGACCTGATGTGGGCGCCCGGTGCGCAGCCCGCAGAGCGCCCGTCCGAGGAGCCGCCCGTCGGGATGGCGGGGGAGCAGCCCCAGCCGGGGAGCCCGCAGCCGGAATTCCCGCAGCAGCAGGGATTCCCGCAACCCCCGGTGCCACCACAGCAGCCCTACGCCCAGTACCCGCCGCCCGGGGAGGCGTACCAGCCGGGACCCGGTGAGCCCTTCCATCCGGGTCCGGCGCCGGCCGAGGACCACACCCACCTCTCCTTCCCCGAACCCGAGCCGCCGCAGCGCTACGTGATCGGGCCGGGATATGAGAACCAGGGCTACCCGGGGCAGGGTTATCCCGAGCCCGGTCACCCGGAGCAGGGTTACCAGCAGCAGCCGGGCCCGCCGCCCAGCCCTGTGCTGCCCGGCCCGGATCCGATGCAGCCGCCGGCCTCCGCCTACCACCCGGCGTCGGCGTACCAGCCCGGCACCACCCCGGTCTCGGCCAGCCATCCGATGTCGCAGGCCTCCGCGCCCCACCCGATGTCGCAGGCCTCCGCGCCCTATCCGATGTCGCAGGCCTCCGCGCCGATGCCGCTGAACCAGCCCTCGGCGACCTATCCGCCACAACCCGGTACGCCGGGTGGCCCGCCGGCCTGGCCGCCGGCCGGGGCCAAGGCGGTCCCCAACAACAAGGGCAAGCGGAACACCAACCGGGCCATCGCCGCACTGGTGATCGGCGCGGTCGCGCTCGCCGGGGTGCTGCTCTTCGGGATCAGCCAGTTCCAGCGCGCCAGCCAGTCGACGGCCAGCAGTGCCGCCGCCAAGGAACTCAGCCGTCCCGCCCCGCCCGGCTGGTCGCAGCGGTTCGTCTGGTCCACCGAGATCCCGGTCACCGGGTCGGTCGCGGTGCTCGACAACCGGGTCGCCTACATCGACGGTGCCGGTGTCCTGCGCGTGCTGAACGCCGATACCGGCCAGGCCGTGCTGACCAGCACCACCAACAGCGTGACCAAGGACGCCAAGCCGTTCCTGGCCGTCACCCAGGGCGTACCGGTCAGCGGCATCGTCGACGGCACCAATCTGCTGCTCTGGCGGCTGGACAACCCGGGTGAGGAGCCGCGCACCATCACCCTGGCGCCCAAGGCGCTGCTGCACTCCGACGGCGGCGGCCTGCTGGTCTCCACCGGCAGCGAGTTCTGGGTGGTGAACGCGGCCGGTGCACTGGCTCCGGTCACCCTGCCGCCCGATCACGTCGCGCTCGCCGCCACCCCGGACGGCAACCTGCTCTCCTCACCGCCGCGCGGCGGGTGGACGATCAACTCGCCCAACCCGGGTACCGCGCCGCGCGAGGTCCGCCCGGAGCGTACGCCCGATGGCACCGTCGGCGACATGCAGGTGGCCTGGTCCGCCCGCGGGGTGATCGCCGCCTGGGGTGACACCGCCGACCCGGCCCGGCGTACCGTCGCCCTCTTCGATGCCGACAGCGGCAAGCTGCTCGCCTCCGGGACCCTCGCCACCGACGTGGTCAAGTCGGGGCTGCGGCTGATCGTCTCGCCGAACCGGGAGTTCGCCTCTGCGGGTCCGCTGCTGGCGCGGCTGTCCGACGGCAAGACCGAGGTCGTCGACCGCTGGTCCTCCACGCTCGCCGACGCCAAGAACCTCTACGGCACCCGCGACGGCAACAAGATGTTCTGGAACGGTGAGCTGCAGCCGCTGGAGATGGACGCCAAGGCCGTCGTCCCGTGGGGGATGTCCGCGGCGCGGTACGCGATCGTGATGGACCCGGTGGACTCGACCCGGGTCCGACTGGGCGCGCTCGCCGAGGGCTGACCCGGTGGCGACCGACGACGATGCCGGGGAGGACACCCCGACACCGCAGTGGCAGACCTATCCCCGCTCGGGCGCCGAGGGCAGCGAGGCGGGGCCGCAGGATCCCGATCCGCCGGAAGTCCTGCTGCAGAAGGCCGAACAGCGCGCCCGTGAGGCCGAGGCCCGCGCCAAGGAGGCCGAGGAGAAGGTACGCCGGGCCGAGGCCGAAGCCGACCGCGAGGCCCGGCTCGCCCGCTATCAGGGCGCCCAGGAGGAACGGGAGCGGGACGCCCGCCTCCGCGCGAACCGGAAGACGTGGGAGCGAGAGCGGCGCGCGAAGCAGCGGCGGAACAGGTTCAACCGGGTCAAGCAGGCCGACGCCGAGCAGTTCCGCGGGATGGCGCGCGGGTTCAGGCGGGCACGGATCGTCGCCGGATGGCTGGTTCTGGCCGCGATCGCGGTGGTTGCGGGGCTGGCCCTCATCGGAGTCGACGGCAGCTCGTCCTCCCGCGGTGGACGCTTCGAACGACCACCCACCCCCACACCGCAGGCGACCGAGCAGGCGCTGCGGCCCGGACGCTCGATGACGGTGGTGACCGGTGGCTCCCGCACCGTCTACACCGCCGACGGCACCGGCCGATTGCTGGCCGGGCCCGCGTCCCGGAGCAACGCCTGGCAGATCGGGGTGGCCGACCTGCGCAGCGAGGAATTGCGCTGGAATGCCGCGGTGGTGCCCGGTGTCGGCGTCAGCGGCTACAACGGCGGCGCGACCAGCCTGAACGAGCGCTATCTGATCGAACCCGGCCGGCTGGTCCAGGGCCCGGAGACCCGTGGCTGGTCGCTGCTCGAGCTCGACACCGGCACCGTGACCCGCACCGCTCCGGTCACCCCGTCGGGCACCGAACGCGGTTCCGACGACGACACCTACGCCGCGCTGTCCGGTGAGCAGCTCATCGTGGCCACCCGCAAGGGCTATGGGCGGCCCGGCGGCTGCCAGCTGTACGAGGTGGCGGCGTACCCGGATCCGGCCAGCACCCAGACGCGGTGGACCACCGAGATCGCGGTGCAGAACAGCCTGAACATCGCGACCCGCACCGAATCCGGGCTGCTCTGGATCACCTCGGACACGCCGACCTCCAGCGGTTTCGGACCGGGCCCGATGCCGGATCTGTTCGATGTGGCCATCGACCCGGCGACCGGGCGACCGCCGGCCTGGTACCAGCCACCTCAGGACTGCGACGAGGACGTCGTCGGCTATCTGCCGGTCGACGGCGGGCACGTGCTGCGGGTGAGCGAACCGGAGGGCACCGACAGCGAGGAACGCTGGCGCGACCGCAGGTATCAGCTGCTGGACGCCACCGGTCGCGAGCTGTGGACGAGCAAGAAACCGCTGACCGTCTTCGACGGGCAGATCTTCCAGCTGAGCGCCCCGGACTCCTACACCGACTATGTGGCCGCCGATGCCCGGTTGCTGGACCTGCGCACCGGGAAACCGATCTGGCAGGAGGCGGTGCCCGGTTATCCGATCGGGACCGCCGGGGACCAGCTGCTGCTCAAGGGATATCCGGGGATCACCGTGGCCGCGCGCGCCGACGGCGCGGTCCGCTCCACCCAGGCCGTGGGTCGTGACGGCTCCGCGGTGACCCTCGGCGACACCTATTACATCGCCGCCTCGCGATCGGGAGAGACCGCGGTCAGTGCGTACGCCGTCGCCGACGGCCGGCCGCTGTGGACCCAGGTCTACCCGCTGGATGAGGCCCAACTGATCACCAGCGGTGACCAGCTCGCCCTCGTCAGCCGGGACAGCGGCACCATCCTGCCGCTCAAGCCGCTACCCTGACCCGATGCCCCAGGTCGAAGCGGACGTGGTCGTCGACGTCAGCCCCCAGATCGCCTTCGCCGTCTCCCAGACCACCGGGGAGACCCGGCTGCGCTGGGATCCGTTCATCCGCCGGCAACGGTTCCTGGACGGCGCGCAGACCGCCGGCAAGGGCGTACGCACCCTGACCGTCTCCCGGCACGGGCTGTCGATGATCAGCGAATACGTGTCCTATCAACCACCGCGGAACGTGGGGATGACGATGCGCCGCGGGCCCTGGTTCTTCCGCACCTTCGGCGGTGGCTGGCGGTTCACCCCGACCGAGGACGGCCGCACCCGGGCGGTGTGGAAATACACCTTCACCGTCCGGCCGGACTGGCTGCGCCCGATCGCCGAACCGATCGGGATCCGGCTGCTGGGCAGCGACATCCGGCGCCGCATCGACGCCTTCGCCCGGGCCTGCGCCGATCCGGAGATCGTCGCCGCGGCGACCGAGGGGCCGGGCTGATCACCCACGTCCCTGGCGGGTTCATCTCGACACGCCGACCATTGCTCCGCTTCGCTGCGCATGGTCGGCGACTCGATGAACGCGGGTGGGACGCTCAGCTGAGGCGTACGCCCTCGGCGACCAGCTCGAAGCGGTGGCCGGCGGAGAAGTCCTGCTCGCCGATGAAGGTGGCGGCGATCTGACCGGTCCAGGTGAGGTCGTAGGTGTAGGAGCCGACCCGGGTGAACCGGATCCGGTGATCCCCGCTGAGGTCCTGACCGAGCACGTAGCAGCCGAAGGCGAGCTCCTCGGCGGCCTCGTCGAGGGAGACCTTCGAGGTCGGGTCGGCGGTCAGCTCCAGCTGGTCCAGCATCGTCTCGCGGAACTTGTCGGCGGCCACCGGCAGTTTCACCCCGGCGTTGTCCCACTTGGTGGAGGAGAGGATCGCCGAGGTGTAGCGCTGCCAGACCTCCGGCTGCTGCCAGGGCGTGCCTCCGTCCCCGGCAACCGGTTGCACCCCGGGATTCTCGGCGTCGTAGTCCTGGGTCTCGGCGTGCAGATGCAGCCGCAGCGCGCCCTCGTCATCGCCGCGGACGGTCAGCTCGATCCGATCCAGGGCATGCCCGCCGGGCCAGGGGCTGTCGGCAAAGGTGATCCGGCCGTGAGTCATGGCGGCACTCTACCGGTGGCCTCAGCCGCCGCCGGGTACGCCCCGGATCGGCCCCATGAAGCGCGCCTCCAGCCGGCGTTCCAGGGCGTACGCCCGCCGCGCGGCCCGCCGCAGGGTGGGCGCGGCCCGGGTCTTCAGCGTCTTCCGCCCGCCCGGCAGATCGAGCTCGCCGAGGCGTACCGCCGGGAAGAAGCGGGCCTCCGCCGCGCCGTGCCGCTCCAGCCAGTCGACGACGGCGGCCCGCCGGTGGGAGAGCACCTCGGGCTGCATCACGAAACCGACCGCGTCGACCAGCCCGGTCAGCTGGCCGAGATCCAACCGCGGCGGCTCGGTCGCGGTGGGCAGCAGCGAGTCGATGATCACCAGCGGGATCCGATTGCTGTTCTGATAGGGCTTGAGCCGCTGCAGCAGGGCCGCGGTACCGACCCGCAGGGCCGGCAGGTCGAAGAAGCTGCTGGCGGTGACCAGCGCGGTGGAGAAGCAGCCGACGACCAGCTCGACGGGGCTGCGCCGGTAGACGATCTCGGCGAGCACCGGTTCGGTGAACACCTCGACGGTGACACCGAGTTCGGCGGCCCGGGCCAGCATCGGCCCGGCGAGTTCGGCCGGTGCGGTCGGATGCGGCTTGAACACGATCGAGGAGAATCCCTTGGCCACTGCGGATTCCAGCATCTCGGTGTGCAGCCGTTCCTCCTCGGTGGCGCTGATCAGACCGAGCGGGGTGAGGTACTGCCCGAGCAGCAGCGCATAGGGTTCGGTGGTCGCCGGCAGCGGGGCGCCCGCGGACAGTTCGGCGAGCACCGCGGTGAACGCGGCGGTGTCGATCACCTCACGGCGGATCGGGAACTCATCGAGCAGCAGCGGGGTGAGCCCGGGTACCAGGTCCAGGTGCAGCAGCCGTTCGATCCGGGAACCGATCTCCGAGAGGATCTTGTTGCGGGTCGGGCCATAGCTCATCAGCCCGTCGGCGTAGACATCGATGGAGGCCTGCGGGAAGCACCAGCACAGCGCCTGGGCGGGGGAGACCTGGATCGACTCCACGACCAGCTGCACCGGCTCGTCACCGAGTGCCCAGAGACCGCGGAAATACCTTTCCCACAAAGGCATCTCGGCCTCGGTCGGGGTCCAGGCGCTGGGGTGCAGCGGCTCGATGGCCGCGTTGTAGGACACCACCTCGGTGAACGGCTCGGCCAGCCGGGCGAAGGAGGGGGATTCGGTCAGCTCGGCGACCGCCTCGGGGGTGGCGGCATTGTTGCTGGTGACCAGGATCCGGCGGCCGTTGCTGTCCGCATCGAACAGCCCGGCACTGATCGCCGCGTTCAGCGTGGCCAGCCCGTAGAGCGTCGACGCCTCGAAGATCTGCGTTCTTCCGCTCCTCGAGTAGGCCGTCGGCTCTGTCTGCCCGCTCCTCGAGTAGGCCGCTTGCGGCCGTGTCTGTCCGCTCCTCGAGTAGGCCGCTTGCGGCCGTGTCGAGAGGTGCGGTGAGGTGTCCATCAATTGCCTCCTGCGTGGGCCATCAGCCGGGTGATCCGGCCGCGGCGGTCGGGGGTCATCGCGGCCAGGGTCTCGGCCATCGGTTCGGCGGGGGCCGCGGCGAGCGCGCTGCCGAGCAGGGTGGTGAAGGTGCGGCGCACCTCGGGGGTGAACCGGTCCAGGTTCGCCAGATGGTGCAGGGTCAGCTCGCACCAGCGGCGCAATGCCTTCGGCAGGAATCGCTCGGCCTCCGGGTCGGCCTGCACGGTCTCCACCACCAATTGCATCGAGCGGACGAAGTCGAGCTGGGTCGAGGTCGCCACCCGCGACAGCGATCCGGGCAGATCGCGGCGATAGTGCAACCCGACCACGTCCGGTACCGAGAAGGCCTCGACACCCAGCTGCAACCGCCAGATCCAGGGCCGGTCCTCGGCGGTCCGCAGATCGTCGAAACGCAGCAATCCCTGCTCGGCAAGGGATCGGTGATAGATGCCGGCCCAGGCGTACGGGTGATCGATCGCGGTCGGCTGGTCGACCGGCAGGATCGCCTCCCGCGGGCTGCCGATCCGGCCCTGTCGGAACCCGGTCGGGATCCGGCGCACGGTGCGCCGCCGGCCTTCGACGACGATGTGGTCGGTGCGCAGCATCGGTACGCCGAGCGCGGTGATCGCATCCAGCAGCGCCGAGAAATAGCCACCGGACACGAAATCGTCACCGTCGAGGAAGGTCAGATGATCGGTCTCCGCCAGCTCCATCCCGAGATTGCGTACCCCCGACAGGCCGAGATTCTGCTCGACGCGATGCAACCGGGCACCCGGGACCCGATGCAGCCCGGCGGCCAGCGCATCGGCGGTGTGATCGGTGGAGGCGTCGTCGATGAACAGATAGCTGACCCGCTCGTCACCGGCACGGCGCAGCGCCGCGAGCGTGGTCGGCACCATCGCTTCAAGGTTGTGGAACGGCATGATCACCGTCAGTCCGGCGCTCACCGGCCCACCCCGGTGAGCGAGGCCGTCCGCCGCGGATTCGTCAGCGCGGCCGTCCGCCGCAGGCCCTCGATCGCCTGCCGCTTGGATTCCGGCATCGCCCGGACCACCCGCTGCAGCTCGGGCTGATCGGCGGTGTCGAGCAGCGCACCGGCCTCCCGGGCGAACCGCAGCCGCAGTCGCGGGGTGAGCCGCGCGCGGTGCTCCCAGTGCCAGGCGAACAGCCCGGCCCAGGTCTTCCACACCTTCGGCAGGAACCTCTCCGCGTCGCGGTCGGCGAGCACCAGCTGCTGCACCTGCCGCATCGACTCGGTGATGTCGAGCTGCCGGTCGTCACCGGTCTGCGTGAGCGAGGTGCTCAACCCGAGCCGATAGTGCAGGCCGACGGTGCGGGCGACGGTGAACTCCGGCACCCGCAGGTGCAGCGACCAGATGGTCGGCCGGTCCTCGGCGGTGCGCAGTTCGGTCGGGAAATAGAGGCTGCCGTCGTCGACCAGCCGTCGGTGATAGACCCCCGACCAGGAGTGCGCGAAGTCCACCGAACTGGTCCGCGCCGAGAGGATCGACTCGCGCGGTACGCCGATCCGGCCGGCCCGGTTGATGTCGGGGATCCGGGTCAGGATCCGCTGCTTGCCGCGGCTGGCGACATGGTCCACCCGCACCCAGTCGACACCGGCGGTGAGCACCTCGTCGAACAGTCGCGGGAAGTAGTTGCGGGCCACCCAGTCGTCGCCGTCGAGGAAGGTGACCCAGTCGGTCTCCAGGCGTTCCAGGGCGGTCATCCGGGCGGCGGCCACGCCGACGTTGCGCGGCAGGGCGAGCAGCTCGGTGTTCGGCGTACGCCGGGCCGCGGCGGCGAGCCGCTCGGGGGTGTCGTCGCCGGAACCGTCGTCGACGAGCAGGAACCGGATCCGGTCGTCGACCGAGGTCCGCAGGCTGCGTACGCAGTCCTCGACCATCGCCCCCAACCGATGGGCGGTCACGACGACCGTGAGACTCCGATCCGGCGAGGGCATGGGGGCCACTCTTGCACACGATCCGTCAGCGCGCGGCTCGCCGACTCGCCCGCTCGGGACACTCACCCCGGGCGTGTAGCGTTGCCCACTGCAGAACCCCGGCGAGCAGAGCAGAGGATTCACCATGGCCAGCAGCAGTGCAGGACCCGTTCGGACCATCGGCGACCGGCCGGTCGGCGCCGGGCACCCCGCCTACGTCACCGGCGAGATCGGCATCAACCACAACGGCGATGTCGAGAACGCGCTGAAGCTGATCGACGCCGCGGTCGCCGCCGGTTGCGATGCGGTCAAGTTCCAGAAGCGCACCCCGGAGATCTGCACCCCGCGCGACCAGTGGGACATCGAGCGGGACACCCCGTGGGGCCGGATGACCTACATCGACTACCGGCATCGGGTGGAGTTCGACAAGGACGACTACGCCCGGATCGACGCCTATTGCAAGGAGAAGGGCATCGCCTGGTTCGCCTCCCCGTGGGACACCGAGGCGATCGACTTCCTGGAGGAGTTCGACGTGCCGGCGTACAAGGTCGCCTCCGCCTCGCTCACCGATGACGAACTGCTCACCAAGCTGCGCGAGACCGGGCGCACGGTGATCCTCTCCACCGGGATGTCCACCCCCGAGCAGATCGCACACGCGGTCGAGGTGCTCGGCACCGACAACCTGATCATCTGCCACGCCACCTCCACCTACCCCGCCAAGACGGAGGAGCTGAACCTGCGGGTGATCAACACGCTGCAGGAGCAGTACCAGGTGCCGATCGGCTACTCCGGCCACGAGACCGGACTGCAGACCACCGTCGCCGCGGTCACCCTGGGCGCGGCGTTCGTCGAGCGGCACATCACCCTGGACCGCACCATGTGGGGCTCCGACCAGGCCGCCTCGGTCGAACCGCAGGGCCTGGAGCGGCTGGTCCGCGACATCCGGGTCGTCGAGACCGCCCTCGGCGACGGGGTGAAGAAGGTCTACGACTCCGAGCTCGGCCCGATGAAGAAGCTCCGCCGGGTGCAGTGAGCCGCATCCTCGGGCTGGTGGAGTCACCGGCCCAGTTGCTGAACGCGCTCGAGTGGGCGTACGCCTCCGGGGTGCGGGAGACCGCGCGGTTGGTGATCGCCGGGCCGACGGATCCGACCACCCGGTTGCAACTGCACCGGCTCGCCGAGCTGGCGCGCGCCGACGGGTTCTCGGTCGGCTGGTCGGAGGTCCGGGGGAGTGCCACGCAGCGGGCCCGGGCGCTGGCCGCGTTGGCCGGGTTGGTCCGCGACGCCGACACCCTGGTGCTCGGTGATCCGTACTCCGGGATCGCCCACCTGCTGTTGAACGCGACCCGGTTCGCCCGGGACCCGCGGATCGTGGTCGTCGACGACGGCACCGCGACCCTGCACTACGAACAGCAGTGGGTGAGCGCGGAGCCCCTGCAGCGCTGGCATCTGGAGGGTCGCTCGCACCTGGCGCGTCTGGTCGGCGGCCGGGCCCACCAGTTGCTGGGCCGCGGCTCGGAGGCCGTCGAACTGTTCACCGCGATGCCGATCCGGACCCGCATCCCCGCGGTCCGCAACAGCTACGCCTGGACCCGCGAGCGGTTCGGTCCGCCCGAGGTGCTCGACGGGATCGACCTGCTCGGCTCCTCCCTGGCCGAGACCGGCACGATCGCCGAGCCCGCCTACCTGGCCGGGGTGCGCCGGCTGGTCACCGCGCACGGCCTGCGCCGCTACCTCCCGCACCGCAAGGAATCCGCCGCCAAGCTCACCGCCATCGCGGCGATGGGGGTCGAGATCGTCCGCCCCGATCTCCCGGTCGAGGTGTACGCCCGGCGCGGCCCGGTTGCTCGGGAACTGTGGTCCTTTCCCTCCACGGTGCTGCACACCCTGCCGATCGTGCTCGGGGGTACCGGGGTGGGCGTGCGCGCGCTGGCGGTCGCCGAGGACTGGTTCAGTGCCGAGGCGGATCAGGTGGCCCGCGGCTTCATCGCCGGCATCTGACGGCGCAGCGGCGCCACGTCGAAGCCACAAGGTCCAGAATGTGTCACGCGTTCTCGGGCGTTGCGCGCAGACCCGCATGAACACTGGGATCCAACTCCGGCGCCCGCGCACGCGTGGCACATTCTGGACCTTGAGCCCCGGGTCCCTCGTGCCTCGCGCACTCAGAGGGGCTCAGGAGCGCATCGAGTCGGGGACCTCGAGGGCGATCACCCTGCCGGTGGCGACGGTCTCGCCCTCGGCGGTCATGGTCAGGTCGACGGTGACCTTGCGGCCCTTGATCTCGGCGACCCGGCCGCGGACGACCAGCGGCGGGCCCAGCGGGGTGGGTCGCTGGTAGCGGACCTCGAGGGTTCCGGTGACGAATCGGACCGCCTCCGAACCGGTCTCGCCGACCAGCTCGATGCCCTGTTCCCGGGTCGCCGCCAGTGACGCCGAGCCGGTGCCGGAGCAGTCGAGCACCGAGGCCACCAGGCCGCCGTAGACGTAACCCGGCATCGCGGTGTGCTCCGGGCGTGGGGTGAACACCGTCTCGGTCTCGCCCGACCCGTCATCGGCCCAGCGGGTCTTCAACTGCAGCCCGGCGGGGTTGTTGCGGCCGCAGCCGTAACAGGCGGCGGCATCGGCGGGGTAGTGGTCCTGGATGGCGACAGTGCTCATGGACAGATCGTAGGGGCGGCTCCGCGCACCCGGGACAGGCATGATCATGCCGGTCTCTCGGGTTGGGGATGCACCGGTGGTGGAGATGCTGTGAAACGGCACGATCATGCCGATCGGAGACGAATGGAAGCCACTGACGTAGCCAACTCCTTCCGGGAGCGCCGCAGGGAACTGGGGTTGAACCAGGCCGAGGCAGCCGAGCTCGCGGGCGTTTCCGAACGTTTCCTGCGCAGCCTGGAGGCCGGGAAACCGACCGTACGCCTGGACAAGGTGCTGCAGGTAGCGACGACGCTGGGGCTGACCGTCGAGGTGCGGGTGCGCGATGGCGAACACTGAGCTCGCCGACCGGGATCCCCGCGCGGTCGACCGGGCGGTGGTCCGGAAGGGCGGCGTGCCCGCTGCCACGCTGACCAGGGACCCGTCACGGTCAACGAGAACTACTTCCTGGGCCTGGCCCGCCGGTTACGGATCCCGGTCAGCCGGACCGAACTGATCCATGACAAGCATGGTCGCGCAGGTCTCGTCGTGGAACGCTTCGACCGCATCAGGCAGGGTGAAGACGTGGTCTCACTCGCCGTCGAGGACGCCTGCCAACTGTTGGATCTCTACCCGGCCGACAAGTACGCGGTCGGCAGCGAGGAGGTCACCCTGGCCGCCGCCGAGGTGTGCGCCGCCCGCCCGGTCGCCGCACGAGCCGCGCTGACCCAGTTCGCGTTCGCCTGGCTCACCGGGAACGGTGACCTGCACGCCAAGAACCTTTCGGTGTTGCAGCAGCCGACCGGGGAGTGGCGGGTCGCGCCGGTCTACGACATCCCCTCGACGATGCCCTACGGGGACCTCTGGAGCACCTCATCGAGCACCCGACGGAGCGGTCCCGCTCAACCGCAATGCCCTGCAGACCCTCACCCGCCGGCTGGCCGGGCGGCGCCGCGACCTGGAGGGGGTATCGGGGGGCCTGCTCAGGCGGTGAGCGGGCGGCTCGGGGCGCTCTCGTTCCACAACCGGTCGTAGGCGGTCACCACATAGGTCACCGGTCCCGACGGGGCGTCGGTGTCGACCCAGGTCTGGACCCGCTGATCGGTCTGGGCCCGCACGGTGTCCACCAGATGGGTCGCATCGGCGAGCTGGTCCGCGGTCGGGGTCACCCGGCCGGGCAGCCGCCAGATCGCGTACGAGGTGGGACCGGTCGGGCCCCGGAAGTTCCAGCGCAGTTGGACCTGCTGGCCCTGCCGCCGGGCGTTCATCGCCACCGGCGCGGCGGGCGCCCGGCCGCCGAGATGGGTGATCACCGGAATGATCGCGGGCCGGCTGTAGTACTTCTCCACCATCCGGGAGGTCGCGCCCTTGGCGTCGAGCCGCACATCCTTGGCGCTGAACCAGACATCGCCCTCGACCTCGGGATGGGCCTGGTTGAGCGCCAGGTGGTTCGCGAGCTCGTTCGGGTCGGTGAACGCGCCGGAGGTCACCTTGTAGGTCGCCTGCCCGATGTAGAGGGCGACGTCGGTGCCGGCCACCACGTCGGCCCACCAGGGCATGAGCTTCGCGTAGTCGGCGACCGGGAGGCCGATCTGCCAGTAGATCTGCGGGTTGATGTAGTCGACCCAGCCCTGTTTGACCCATTTCCGGGAGTCGGCGGAGATCGCGTCATAGGACTGGGTGCCGCTGGTGTCCGAGCCGAGCGGGTCGGCCGAGGCGTTGCGCCAGATGCCGAACGGACTGATGCCGAACTTCACCCAGGGCTTCTGGGCGTGGATCCGTTCGTGCATCTCCTGCACCAGGCGATTGATGTTGTCGCGCCGCCAGTCCTCGATCCGGGCGAAGCCGCCGCCGTACCGGGTGAAGGTGTCGGCGTCCGGGTAGGGAGTGGTACCGGAGGGGTAGGGATAGAAGTAGTCGTCGAAGTGCACCCCGTCGAGGTCGTAGCGACCGACCGCGTCCAGCATCGCGTCCTCGACGAACCGGCGAACCTCGGGGATGCCGGGGTTGTAGTAGAGCTTGCCGCCGTAGGCGAAGGCCCAGTCGGGATTGACCCTCACCGGGTGGGTCGGGACCAGCTTCGCCGGATCGGTCTGCATCGAGACGCGGTAGGGGTTGAACCAGGCGTGGTACTCGAGATTTCGCTTGCGGGCCTCGGCGAGCTGGAACGCCATCGGGTCATACCCGGGGTCGCCGCCCTGGCTGCCGGTGAGGTACTGCGACCACGGTTCGTACCGGGACGGCCAGAACGCGTCGGCGGTCGGGCGCACCTGGCAGATGATCGCGTTGAGATTCAGCTCGACGGCCAGATCGAGCCAGGCCACGAACTCGTCGCGCTGCTGCTGGGCGGTCAACCCGGTCCGGCTCGGCCAGTCGATGTTCACCACCGAGGACAGCCACATCGCCCGGAACTGCCGCTTCGGCCGGTCCGGATCGGTGCCCGCGGCGTACGCCGGAGTCGAGGTGGTCACTCCGGCCCAGAAGGCGCTGCCGGCCACCGCGGCACCGCCGGCCAGGGCGAGGACGGTTCGGCGGTTCATCACTGGGTGGCTCACGTCCGGGTCTCCTTCGACGAGGGGTGGGGGGCCAACGTTACCCGGCCGGGGTCCTCGCCGGTGCCGGCTGATGGCGAAACTCGGCTACCATGCCGGGCGTGGATTCACTGACCCTGTTGCCCGCCGTGGACGTCAAGGACGGCCAGGCCGTCCAGCTCGTACAGGGGGTCGACGGCACCGAGAAGGTGTTCGGGGACCCGCTCGCCGCAGCCCGCCGTTGGCAGGAGGCCGGGGCCGAGTGGATCCACCTGGTCGACCTGGACGCCGCCTTCGGTCGCGGCTCGAACGCCGCGGTGATCGCCGAGGTCACCAGCGCCATGGATCTCAAGGTCGAACTCTCCGGCGGCATCCGCGACGACGCCTCCCTGGAGCGGGCCCTGGCGACCGGCTGCGCGCGGGTCAACATCGGTACCGCCGCCCTGGAATCCCCCGACTGGGTCACCGAGGTGATCGACCGCCACGGTGAGAAGATCGCCGTCGGTCTGGACGTCAAGGGTGACAAGCTCGCCGCCCGCGGCTGGACCTCCGAGGGTGGCGACGTCTTCGAGACCCTGGCCCGGCTCGAGGCCGCCGGCTGCGCCCGCTACGTGGTCACCGATGTGGCCAGCGACGGCATGCTGACCGGCCCCAACTACGAACTGCTCGGCGCGATCTGCGCCCGCACCAGCGCCCCCGTGGTCGCCTCCGGCGGCATCTCCAGCCTGGAGGACCTGCGCCGGCTCCGCGGCCTGGTGCCGATCGGCATCGAGGGCGCCATCATCGGAACCGCCCTCTACGTCGGCAACTTCAGCCTGGCCGACGCCCTCGAGGTCGCCCACGGCGAGCTCGATCCGGACGAGGCTCCCGACCAGGCCGACTCCGACGCCAGTCCCACGGAGCAGCAGTGAGTACCGCGGTACCGGCTCCCGCGAACCAGGGCCGGTCCGCGGCCCTGTCGGGCGAACTGCACGACGGCCCGCTGCTGGACGGCCCGATGGCCGACCTGCTGGCCGGGCAGAAGATCGTGATGACCGGGGTCACCGGCTTCATCGGCGAGCAGCTGCTCTGGAAGATCCTCACCGATCTGCCGGACACGACCGTCGGCGTACTGGTCCGCCGCAAGGGTTCCGCCTCGGCGTACGACCGGGTGGTCCAGCTGGTCAAGAAGAAGATCTTCAAAGATCTCCGGGACGCCGCCGGCGGTGCCGAGCAGCTGATCGCCGACCGGATCGAGGTGATCGAGGGCGACCTGCCGAACGTCCCCGATCTGCCGCGCGATCTCGATGTGCTGATCCACTGCGCCGGCGACGTCTCCTTCGACCCGCCCATCGACTCGGCATTCAAGACCAACGTGCTCGGCACCAAGGCGCTGCTCGGCAAGCTGCGGGAGGCGATGTCGGACGAGAACGGCGATCTCGTGCGTACGCCCCACTATCTGCACGTGAGCACCGCCTACACCGCCGGTCGGCGCCGCGGCGCGATCCCGGAGGCCGCCCACGAGCACGACGCCGACTACGCCACCGAGACCGAGTGGGCGCTCAAGCTGGCCGAGCGGATCGAGATCGAGTCCCGCTCCCCGGAGCGGCTGACCGCGCTGCGGGAGGAGGCCGAGGCCCAGCACCGCAAGGCCGGTTACCTGACCACCGCCGCCGATACCGAGAAGCGCCGCAAGAACTGGGTGCACGAGCAGCTCGTCCAGGCCGGTACCGAGCGCGCCCGCTCGCTGGGCTGGACCGATGTCTACACCTTCGCCAAGGCGATGGGGGAGCGGATCGTCGCCGACCTGGGCCACGACATGCGGGTCTCGATCGTCCGCCCGGCGATCGTCGAATCCTCGCTGGTGCACCCCTATCCGGGGTGGATCGAGGGCTTCAAGATGGCCGAGCCGATCATCCTCGCCTACGGCAAGGGCAACCTGCCGGAGTTCCCGGCCAGCCCCGACTCGGTGATCGACATCGTGCCCTGCGACCACGTCGTCAACTGCATCCTGGCGGTCGCCGCGACCGAACCCGCGGTCGGCGAACCGGAGTTCTACCACGTCAACTCCGGCGCCCGGAATCCGCTCACCTTCCGCGACGTCTACGGCCACGTCCGCAACTACTTCACCGAGCATCCCTTCGACCGCGGCGATCGCGGGCCGACCGAGCTGCCGATCTGGAACTGGCCGGGCGCCACCCAGATCGAGCGGGTGCTGTCCAGTTCCGAGGTCGCCTCCCGCTGGGCGGACCGGCTGCTCAGCTTCGCGCCGCGCTCCGGGCGTACCCGCTCGATCGCCAAGTCGCTGGACAAGACCCGCGGCCGGCTGGACTTCCTGCGCCGCTATCTGACGATCTACGGCGAATACCTGCGGACCGAGCTGCACTTCGTCGACGACCACACCCTCGCCCTGCACCGCTCCCTGCATGCCGACGACGTGGACCGCTGGGCCTTCGACACCGGGGTGATCGACTGGACCCACTACATCGAGGAGGTGCACTGCCCCTCGGTGACCGCGCCGGTCCGCCGGATGGATGCGGTACGCCGCCGCCGCGGCCAGCAGTCCCGCAGTTCGACCTTCAAGGACGTCTCCCGCTCCACCGCCGACCCGGCCAGCGTGGTCGCGGTCTTCGACCTGGACGGCACCGTGATGTCGGGCAACGTGATCGAGACCTACCTGTGGGCGAAGCTGCCGGAGCTGTCGCTGGCCGGCAAGGTGTCCGAGGTCGCCTCGATGATCGGCGCCCTGCCCGATCTGCTGCGCGCCGAGCGCCGTGACCGCGGCACCTTCCTGCGCGCGGTCTACCGCCGCTACGCCGGCGCCGACCTGGCGGTGCTGAACGAGGCCGTCGACGAGCGGATCAGCGAACAGATCCTGGAACGGCTCTCACCCGATGCGATCCGCCGGATCCGCGAGCACCGCGAGGCCGGGCACACCACGGTGCTGATGACCGGTGCGATCCGGCCGCTGACCCGGCCGCTGCGGCCGCTGTTCGACGTGATCGTCGCCGCCGAGCTGGCCACCGATGCCGAGGGCCGCTGCACCGGCTTCCTCACCGGCCCGCCGATGGTCGGCGAATCCCGGTCCGCCTGGCTGCGGCACTGGGCCCGGTTGAACGGTATCGACCTCGCCCAGTCCTACGCGTACGCCGACTCGCACGTCGACCTGCCGATGCTGAGCGTGGTCGGGCACCCGGTCGCGGTGAATCCCGATGTGGGGCTGATGCGTGCGGCCAACCAGAACTCGTGGTCGATCGTGGAGTGGGCGGCGATGTCGCAGACGCCGCGCTGGTCGATCCCGTCGCAGAAGGAGAAGTGATGTCTCGTCCCGGTTTCGTCCTCGAGGTGGACGACCGTACGCCGCCGCTGCTGATCGGTGAGGGGGCGGGCTGCCGGCTGGAACGGCTGCCGGTGGGCACCCGGGTCGCCTATCCCGCGGAGTCGCTGCCCGGCGTACCGCATGTCGGCGAGGCGATCGACCAGGCGCTGTCCGCGCCGCTCGGGGCCGGCTCGGAGCCGGCCGCCCCGCTCGCGACCCGGTTGAAGCCCGGGATGAAGCTGGCGATCACCTTCACCGACGGGTCCCGGCCCGCGCCCTCGGCCGCCGCCCCCGACCTGCGCGGGCGGGTGCTGGAGCAGGTGCTGGAACTGGCCGCCGCGGCCGGGGTCGACGACGTCCGGCTGGTCGCCGCCAACGGGCTGCGCCGCAAGCAGACCTCCGACGAGCTGCGCGGCCTGGTCGGGGAGCGGGTGCACCGCTCCTTCGCGGTCCAGCAGCGGCTCACCGCCCACGACGCCGAGGCGCCCGACCTGGTCGAGGTGGCACCGGGCGTACTGCTCAACAAGGCGGTCGCCGAGGCCGACCTGGTCGTCAACGTGGTGCTCGTCGACCAGCCGCAGCGCACCGGCTGGGACCAGCTCGCGACCGGGCTGACCGGTACCGCGACCGCCTGGGCGCAGACCGGGCTCGGCGGTGACCCCGCGGTGCGCGCCGAGGTCGCCGGCGTGCTCGCCGACGAACTCGAGGTGTTCCAGATCGAGGTCGTCCTCGATCAGCAGCTCTTCCCACCCCAGTTGGGATTCCTGAGCCGTCGGGAGTGGGAGTGGAAGGTCCGTGACCGGGTCGCCTTCCTCGGTTTCCGGCAGTTCCAGGCGATCGCCCCGCACCGGGTCCGGCGGATGTATTTCGACACCAACCCGGCGCCCTACGGGGTGCTGCAGGTGGCCGCCGGCGACGTCACCGCCGTCGGTGCCGCCAGCGCCGAACTGGTCACCCGCCAGCAGGGGGTACGCCTCGGCGAGCCCGCCGATGTGCTGCTCGCCGGCCCGGCCCCGGTCACCGAGCACAACATCGGCGCGGTGATGAACCCGCTGATCGCCGCCTGGGACACCCTGGGCCGCGCCTTCAACGCCTACACCGGCAAGCCGGCGGTCCGCGAGGGTGGCGCGATGATCCTGTTCCACCCGCTCACCCAGGCGTTCAACTCCCGCTTCCACACCGCGTCCGCGGACTTCTTCGCCGACGTGCTGCCGGCCACCGCCGACACCGGGCGGATCCGCAGCGAGTTCGAGCCGAAGTTCCTCGGGGATGAGTGGTACGCCAACCTCTACCGCACCCAGAACGCCTTCCACGGCGTGCATCCGCTGCAGCTGTGGTACGACACCCGGGCCGCGGTCGAGCACTGCGGCGACATCATCTGGGTCGGTGCCGACCGCTCCTCGGCCGAGCGGATGGGTTTCCGGGCCGCGTCCACGCTGGCCGACGCGCTGGAGATCGCCTCGGCCACCGTCGGCCGGAACCCGGCGATCACCCACCTGCACACCCCGCCGTCGATGCTGGCGGAGCTCTCGTGAGCAGCCCCGACCCGCAGCCGCGCCAGCTCGCCCGCTGGGCGCGTGGCGGTGCCCGCCGGCCGCGGCTGTGGCCCCGGCTGCGCGCCGACCTGCGCAAGGTGTCCGGGGTACGCGGGTGGGACGGGCCCGGCGAGCCGGCCCCCGCGCCGGCGCCCCGGGCCCCGCGCGCACCGCTGCCCACCCCGGCCGCGGTGGTGCAGGCGGTCGGCAGCCTGACCAACCCGCGCGGGTTGCGCGCCGAGGGCGGTGATCCCGCGCGGTTGCCGAGCGGTGGCGTGCTGCTGGTCGCGAACCATCCCACCGCGGCCGCCGCCCGGTTGGTGCTGGCCCGGCTGCCGTGGGCCCGCCGGGTGCGGACCAGTGTGGTCGCGGCCCCGATCCCGGCGGGTCGGTTCGACCGGCTCGCGCAGCGGCTGCGGGACGGCGGCACCGTGCTGGTCTTCCCCGAGGGCCCGCCGAGCGCCGACGGCGGGCTCGGGGAGTTCGGTGACGACGCGGTCCGGCTGGCGACCCGCAGCGGCGCCCAGGTGGTGCCCGTCGGGATCCGCGGGGCGCTCAGCGCCGGCGGTCGGGAACGGCGCGGTGTCGACGGCCGCGCCCGGGTCGGCGTACGCCTCGGTGACCCGCTCACCGGTGCCGGGTTGACCGGGGCCGCCGAACAGCGCGCCGCGGTGCAGGCGCTGCTCACCGAGGATGCCGAGACCTGGTGGCAGGTGCAGCGGCGCAGCGACCCGGTACCGGCCGAACAGCCGCACGGCTGGCGGCAGACCTGGGCACAGACCGCGCCCGCCCGCCGCGGCGGCATGAAGGATGCGCCCCGCATCTGGCGGTGAAGGCCCGTGACCGGGGGGTCGAGGTTGGACGATCGTCCCGCTGGGTAACCCCTCGATGACGATAGAGTGTCTCCTTGTGCCCACAAGGGCATCACGAGCGCATGGGAGACGGCGGAGGGGGATGATGGCGCATCCACTGGACGACCTGACTCCGCTGACCTGGACCTCCGCAACCTTCGACGACATCGAGTCGATCCACGGATTGCTGACCGCGATCTACTACTTCGACGAGCCGGCCGAACGCTGGTCGGTCGAGGACCTGGAGGATGCCTTCACCCGCGCCGGTGCGGCGGTGAAGGAGACGATCTTCGTCGGCCGCGACCAGGATTCGATCGTGGCGCTGGCCTGGCACAACTTCATCGACTACCCCGGGGATCGGGTCCGGTTGATCGGCGAGGTGCATCCGGCGTACCGGCACCAGAAGATCGGCCGCAAGATGTTCGCCTGGCAGCGCGAGGCCGCCTGGGACTGGTGGCAGCTGGAGCATCCGAACCGGCCGCTGACGATGATCGCGCAGGTCGATGAGAAGCTCTCCGGCAAACGCGGGCTCTATCTGCACTCCGGGATGCGAGAGGTGCGCTGGTTCATCGACATGCACTGTTCGTTCGCCGAGATGGGGGACCGGCTCGACCGGGCCCTCACCCTGGGCCTGCGCGGGGTGCGGGTGATGCCGTTCGCGGCCGAGTACGCCGAGTCCACCCGGGTCTGCCACAACGAGGCCTTCGGCTCGGTGTGGGGGTCCGAGCCGATCGACGAGATCGCCTGGGCGGAGTCGCTGGCCCGCAGCCAGTCCCGGCCCGAGTGGTCCTGGGTGGCGCTCGATGACGACGACCAGGTGGTCGGCTACGCGCTGAACGCCAGCTACGGTGAGGACGACCTCGAGGGCTGGACCGATCACCTCGGCGTACGCCCCGGCTGGCGGGGACTCGGCCTGGCCCGTATCCTGCTGGCGCGCTCGCTGGACTCGTTCCGCACCGCCGGCCTGGACGGCGGCGGGCTGGGCGTGGACTCGCACAACGGCGGCGGGGTGGAGCTGTACCGTTCGATCGGGTACGAGGCCACCGACACCATCATCCAGTACGAGTGCATCGCACCCGAGGACTTCGAGCGCGATGACATGAGGGACAGCAGGCAGAAAGGATCGGGCCGATGAGCGGTCATTCCAAGTGGGCGACCACCAAGCACAAGAAGGCCGTCATCGACGCCAAGCGCGGCAAGCTCTTCGCCAAGCTGATCAAGAACATCGAGGTCGCGGCGCGGCTCGGTGGCGGTGACCCCGCCGGCAACCCGACGCTCTATGACGCGATCCAGAAGGCGAAGAAGTCCTCGGTCCCCAACGACAACATCGACCGCGCCGTCAAGCGCGGTTCCGGTGCCGAGGCGGGCGGCGCGCAGTACGAGACGCTGTGGTACGAGGCGATGGCCCCCGGTGGCGTCGGCCTGCTGATCGAGTGCCTGACCGACAACCGGAACCGGTCCGCCTCCGACGTCCGGGTCGCGGTGACCCGCAACGGCGGCTCGATGGCCGATGCCGGGTCGGTCTCGCGGCTCTACCAGCGCAAGGGTGTCGTCGAGGTCGCCAAGGACCAGGACGGCAAGGTCGTCACCGAGGACGCGCTGCTCGAGGCGACCCTGGAGGCCGGTGTCGAGGACGTCGCCGACCAGGGCCCGGGCTTCACGCTGACTTCGGAGCCGAACGATGTCGTCGAGGTCCGCAAGGCCGTCCAGGCCGCCGGGCTGGACTACGAGTCGGCCGAGGTCCAGATGGTCCCCGACTACGACAACCCGGTGGACGCCGAGACCGCCGAGAAGATCGAGCGGATCATCGACGCCCTCGACGACTCCGATGACGTGCAGAACGTGTACGCCAACTACGAGCCCCCCGCCGACGAGTCCTGATCTCAACGCTCATCGAGTAGGGCGCCCCGCGCCCGCATCGAACCCCGCTCATCGAGTAGGGCGCCCCGCGCCCGCATCGAACCCCGCTCATCGAGTAGGGCGCCCCGCGCCCGCATCGAACCCCGCTCATCGAGTAGGGCGCCCCGCGCCCGCATCGAACCCCGCTCATCGAGTAGGGCGCCCCGCGCCCGTGTCGAGATGAGTGCGGTCCGTTGTACGGCGGTTGAGCGAGCGAGGTACGAGCGAGTCGACACCCCGCGATCCCCATCCGCGAGGTGACCGAGAGCGTCGCGACGGATGTCGGTCGCTGCCGATAGGGTGAACTCGAGATTGGATCGAGCGGGGCCTGAGGAGTCTTCGCTCCTGTTCGAAGGACCAGCACCTTGGCCGTGCTCACCCCCGCCGAGCGGATCAACCGCGCCGCCGCACTTGTCGCCGAGGCACTGGCCCCGCTGACCACGGCCAACGCACCCCGTGGCGGTGAGATCGACTCCTGGCTGGCGGTGTTCGCCGAATCGGATCGAGTCAGCGGACGCCCCCCGGTGCGGCGCAGCATGCGCGATCCCCGGGTCCTGCTGCAGGTCCAGGCCCGATACTGGAAGACCTTCCGATACCCGACCCGACCCCAGCAGACCGCCTGGGCCAAAGAACTGCTCCAGGGGTTGAACAAGGCGGCGCACGAACCCGATCGACTCGGGCTGGCGGAGGCGGTGCGGTTGCTCGGCATCGCGCACGAGTACGCCCTCAGCGTCGACGCCGACGAGGCGGTCGGTGCGCGGCTCGAGCAGCTGCATGTCGACCTGATGCGGGAATTGCTGAACGAGCAACCGACCGCGGTCGAGGCGCCGGCCCCCGAACCCTCGACCGATGCGCCGCCGGTCCAGCCCGCGCCACCGCAGCCGGCTCCTGTGCAGCCGGCCCCTGCACAACCGGCGTCCGTGCCGGCGGCACCACCCGCCGACGAGGAGGAGGTCCGCGCGGATACGGTCGAGGGGGCCGTCCCGCAACAGGACGACAATGCGCTGCTGATCGAGCTCGTCACCCGATTCGGCCAGCAGATCCCCGGCAGCTTCCTCGGCCTCGATTACCGCTACATCACCCACGGTGACATCAGGGTCATCGTCTTCTTCCGCCAGGACCTGAACTTCGCACTCGTGCACAACCGGGTCAGTCCCTTGGCGGGTGTCGCGGTGGCGCGGGTCGCCGGCGAGGACAGCGACCTGGAGGTGCGCGACCTGCGGGCCCACCTGGGCAGTCTGCCGGATCGAACCGACGCCGAATGGTCGCTCGCCGGCCCCTTGCCGGGCCGGTCGAGCTGGTGGGCGAGTCCCGCGGAGCTCAGTTGGCAGTTGCCGGTGGATCACTTCATCGAGGTCGACGAGGCGAGAGCGGACTCGATCGAGTTCTCCTTCACCCATCGCGGTGAGTCCGTCCGGGAGTCGATCCCGATCCGCATCCTGGCGCACGACCAGTGGGCCGCGCGGGCGGTCCCCGAGTTGATCGCCGCGTTCGTCCGCCCGCGGGCGGAGGCGGTGACCCGGATCCTGTCGACCGCATCGGATCTGTTGGGGCGCCGCACCGGCAACCCCTCCCTGGTGGGATATCAGGACACCCCCGAGCGGGTGGATGAAACCGCCCGCGCCATCTATGACGCGATCCACGAACTGGGCATCCGCTACGCCGAACCACCAGCGAACTTCGAGCACGACGGGCAGAAGGTCCGCACCGCCGATGTGGTGGTGCGATCGCTGATGGGCACCTGCATCGACACGGCGGTGCTGTTCGCCGCGACGCTCGAGGAGGCTGGTCTCCAGCCGTTCATCGTCTTCGTGCCCGGGCACGCCATGGTCGCCTACACCCGTCGCGACCTGGGCACCGAGATGGTCCTGGCCGGGACCGAGGAGGTGAGCAACCTGGTGGGCAGCGGCATCTTCGTGCCGATCGAGACGACCGCGGCCACGGCCGGCTCGCAGCTCGGCTTCGTGGAGGCCGTGACCCGGGCCAGCCAGACGATCGCGGATCATCCCGGCGCCACCCGGCTGATCAACATCAGCGCCGCACATCGCCGGGTCCGGCCGCTTCCGACCCTGGTGGACCGTGAGGGCGTACGCACGATCGTCGTCGTCGAACAGTCCCGGCCCTCGATCCGGACCCCGCTCGCCGACGGTTCTCATCCCTCGGGTGGCACCAAGGACCTGACTGCCAGCGGATTCCCGCTCCGGGTCCAGCGGTGGCGTTCGGACCTGCTCGATCTGTCGCTGCGCAACCCGTTGCTCAAGCTGGCCGACTCCCGGGGGCTGGAGTTGCTGGTGCCCGGGGAGGACCTCGGCGAACTCGAAGACCGTCTCGCGCAGAACGCCGCCGTGCGGCTGACGCCCGATCACCAGGTGGACGCGATCGACCGCGAGCGCGGTCTGGTCTCCGCAGCCCAGTTCGACTCCGCCACCTTGTCCCGGCTGTTCCGTGAAGAGGGACGCACCTTCGTCCGCAGCGTGCGCGGCAGTTCGGAGCGCAAACTGGTCCAGCTGCGCCGCGACGCGAAGGCGCTGAAGGAGGAGACCGGAGCAACCGCGCTCTTCGTCAGCCTGGGACTGCTGACCTGGCGGGCCGGGCGCGATCAGGTCGCGCGCAGTCCGTTGTTCCTGCTGCCCGTGGAGCTGACCGGCAGCAGGACCCGGCCCTATGAGATCCGACTCGAGCCGAACGCCGAGATCCAGCCGAATCACTGTCTCATCGAGAAGCTGCGTCAGGAGTTCAACCTCTCGCTGCCGCAGCTCGAACAGCCGCCCACCGACGATGCGGGCATCGACCTGCCGCGGGTGTTCCGGGAGTTGCGCGAGAGCTTCGTCGAGAACCGTCTCGATTTCGCGGTCGACGCCCGCAGTCATCTGGCGATCCTGCAGTTCGCCACCCTGGACATGTGGCGCGACCTGAGCGAGAACTGGGAACGCTTCACCTCCTCGAAGGTGGTCGACCACCTGATCCACAGCGGGGGCGAACTCTTCTCCGATCCGGTGCAGGATCGCCCGGTGCTGCCCACCGACGAGGCGGACGCCTACCTGCCGGTGCCCGCGGACGGGAGCCAGTTGGAAGCGGTCGTCGCCGCATCCCAGGGGCGCACGTTCGTGCTGGAAGGACCACCGGGGACCGGCAAATCACAGACCATCACCAACATGATCGCCGACGGGCTCGCCGCCGGGCGTACGGTCCTGTTCGTCGCCGAGAAGCAGGCGGCGCTGACGGTCGTGCACGACCGGTTGAAGCGGATCGGGCTGGAACCGCTGGTGCTGAACGTGCACGGCAAGGACCAGTCGGCTGCGCAGGTGCGCCAGCAGCTCCGCTCGGCCATCGATGAGGTACGCAAGGGCAACGAGGTGGTCTTCGAGGAGAACCGGACCCGCCTGCGGCGATCGATCGAACACCTGGCCGCCTACCCGGGGCTGCTGCATCGGGGCGAGCCGGGGCAATCCATCTGGGAGCGGTACCAGCGGTGTCTGCTGCTGCAGCGCCGGCTGCCGGCTGCCGAGGGCTGGCAAGCGGCCGAGATCCCCGTCACCGCGGCACTGCTGGACCTCGACCCCGCCCGCCTGCATGCCATCGTCGGCGCCGTGTCCGACGCGGCCCTGCGCAGCAGGGGACAGACGCTGCCACCGGAATGGGACCTGATCGGCCCGCCCGCAGCCGGGCCGGACGGCGACCGCGCCGCCCCGATCCTGGCGGCGGCGCGGGCACTGGCCGATGCGGCCGAGGCGCTGCCCCCGGAGCTGGCCACCACGGTGGGTGACCTCGATCCCGATCAGGCGACCGTTCTGGAGGCCTGGCTGGCGGATCTGCCCAGTCGTCGCGCGGTGCTCCCGGGCCAACTCGGTCAGCCCCGGCTGCCCACCGCCGACCTTGCTCGTCGGGTCGCCGACCTGCAGTCATTCCGGCAGCGCTGGGATCCCGCACAGGTTCCGTTCACCCGGGCCGCGGCCCTCGCCGACTGCGAGTCGCTGCAGGCCGAATACGAGGCCGCGCAGCGCAGCGGGATCATGCAGCGCGGACGGTTGACCAAGCTGGCCCTCGGCAAGATCGCCTCGTACGCCGAGCCGGCGCACGAGGCGGCCGTTCGAGCGGATCCGCTGCGCTTCCTGGCATCGCTGCGGATGTACCGGCAGGAGCATCAGGAACTGGGGAGGCGGCTCTCGGCGGGCATCCCGCAGCTGGCGGGCAAGGACCTGCGCGGCAACGAGGCGCTCCAGATCCTTGGGGTCATGTTGACCACCGAGCGCGAGTACGAGCAGCACGCGGAACTGACCAGGCATCTCGTGGCGCGGCTCCCGGATGTCGCGCCACGGCTGGATGCCCTCGTCCAGCGGGACCCGGACGGCGCGGAGGCGGGTCGACCGGGGGCGAGCCTGCGGGCATTCGACGAGGCCTGGTCGCGGTTGCGCCAGGTCGCGAACAGCACCGAGCGCTCGCTGCATGCCTGGTTGGCGGGCCAGCGCCTGCTGCAGCGGATCAGCCAGTGTGCGCAGCATTGGCGCTCCGCCTCCGCCAGCGACCAGGCGGTGGCCGATTTCCGGCGCCGGTTGGAATTCGGTGATGCGCTCCAGACCCTCACCGAATACGGTCTGGCCCCGGTCGCCGACCAGATTCGACGGGGGCGCCCGACAGCGGCGCTGACGGATGCGATCGAGCTCGCCGTGGAGCGCCGTCGTCTGGCCGACCAGTTGCGAGCAGAAGATCTGGACGTCTTCGATTCCGCCACCCGAGCCAGCCAGGTCGGTGACTATGTGCGGGTGGCGAAGGAGCTGAAGCGGCAGACCTGGAGTGAGCTGCCTGCTCGGCTGCTGCAGCGCCGCAATGCCGGGGCGGTGAGCGTCGGCCTGCGCAAGGAGATCGATCGCAAACGGGGTGGGTCGATCCGGAGGTTGTTCGAGGCGCACGGCGGCGAGATCCTCGGTCTCACCCCGGTGGTGTTGATGAGCCCGGCCTCGGTGGCCCGATTCCTGCCCGCCGACGGGATCCGTTTCGACACCGTCATATTCGACGAGGCCTCGCAGGTGCGGGTGGCCGACTCGGTCGGCGCGCTCGGCCGCGCCGACGCGGCCATCATCGTCGGCGACTCGAAGCAGATGCCGCCGACCAACATGTTTCGGCAGAGCACGACCGATGCCGACGAGGATCCCCCGATCACCAGCAGTGCCCCGGTCGCGGGGGAGGGTGCTGGTCAGCTCGAGGCGATGAGCCCGGACCCGGAATCGATCCTCTCCGAAGCCGTCGGATCCGGGTTGGAGCAGAAGTGGCTGAGCTGGCACTACCGCTCCCAGCACGAGCAGTTGATCAGCTTCTCCAACATGAAGTACTACAACGGCCAGCTCCAGGTGTTCCCCGGTCCGCCGGAGCATCGCCCGGAGCTGGGGATCCGTGCCGAGTTCGTCGGCGGTGTCTTCGACCGCGGCGCCACCCGCACCAATCGCGCCGAGGCGGACCGGATCGTCGCCGACATCGGCAGCCGACTGGCGAACCAGCCGGAGGTCTCGATCGGGGTGGTCACCTTCAACACCCAGCAGCGGGATCTGATCCTGGATCTGCTGGAGCAATCGGAGGATCCGCTCATCCGACAGGCACTCGAGCGGGAGCAGGAACCGCTGTTCGTGAAGAACCTCGAGAATGTCCAGGGTGACGAGCGCGACGCGATCCTGTTCTCGATCGCCTTCTCCCGCAACCCCGAAACGGGCGTACTCAGTCACAACTTCGGCCCACTCAACAACGTCGGTGGCGAGCGCCGATTCAATGTCGCCATCACCCGCGCCCGGTCGACGGTGATCCTCTACACCTCGATCCGATCGACCGACATCGACCTCGCCAAGACCCGGGCCGAGGGCCTGCAGCATCTCAAGGAATATCTCGCCTACGCCGAGGGCACCGCGCACGCGGCCCTGGGCGGCACCCAGCAGTTCGATGCCGAGGATCTCTATCGCGAGGAACTCGCCGCGGCGCTCCGCAGCCGCGGGCTCGAGGTGATCTCCGATGTCGGTACCTCTCGATTCCGGGTCGACCTCGCAGTGCGCGCGAGCGCGGAGCACGGATGGTTGGCGCTGGTGCTGGACACGCGCGAGTGGGCCGGGCGCGCCATCACCGCAGACCGTGAATCGCTTCCGGGGGAGATCCTGCAGGGAGTGATGGGCTGGCGGGACACCGTGCAGGTGCTGCTGCCGGCCTGGATCCAGGACCCCGCCGCCGTGCTCGCGATGGTTGCGGAACGGGCGGAATCGTTGCGACCGGAGCCGGTCGCGGCCACCCCGCCCCGGGAGCAGGTGCCCGAGCCGCTGGCCGCGGAACCGACCGCGGCGCGGGCTCCGGCCGATACCGACGACCTCGCCCTCGTCCCACGCATCGATGAGATCGATCCGTTGGCACCCATCCGCGGGCAGGCGGTCACCGAGCAACCGGCGGCGCCGGCGACGGTGGATCGCACGCGAGCTCATCCGTTCGTGGCCGCCGACACCGGTGTGGTGGGGGAGCCCGCGGTCCTGGACGATCTTCGCGACGCGGAGCAGCGCGCACTGGTCGCCGCCCAGCTGACCGAGGTGATCGAGACCGAGGGCCCGGTGGAGGCGGTCCGGGCGGCGAAGATCGTCGCCGGCAGGTTCGGCCATGGCCGGATCAGATTGAACCGGGTCGGCGAGATCCTGCGCTGTGCGACGACCGATCCGCAGTGGCATCCGGAGTTCGGCAGGTTCTTCTGGCCGGCCGGCCTCAGCGGTGACAGCTATCGCGGATATCGGCCGCGAACCAGCACGATCCCGATCGACGAGCTCAACCATGTCGAGATCGCCAATGCCATGACCGACATCCTGGGAACGCAGGGGCCGATGAACCAGGACACCGTGCTTCGGGAAACGATGGCCACCTTCGGATATGCGCGGATGGGTCCGCAGATCCGGGCCCGGTTGACCGCGGTGCTGCGGTGGGCCCTGGCCGAGGGAAGGATCCAGAGCGCCGGCAACGGCCTGCTCGAGCCGGGCACGTGACTGGGTCTCATCTCGACACGGCCGCCCTTGCTCCGCTTCGCTGCGCAGGGCGGCCCACTCGATGAGCGTCCTGGCCGAGGGCCGTGTCGCTCGTCGGCGTACCCGGATCCGCCCACTAGGCTGTCGAACGTCTGTTCGAGCAGTGGAGGAGGGTGCATGCGGGTCCTCGGGATCGACCCCGGTCTGACGCGCTGCGGCGTCGGGGTCGTCGAGGGTAAGCCGGGACGGCCGCCGGCCCTGCTGCACGTCGGCGTGATCCGTACCGACGCCACGCTGGACACCGCATCCCGGCTGGTCACCATCGAACAGCAGCTCGCCGAGCTGGTCGCCGCCTGGCTGCCCGATGTGGTCGCGGTGGAGCGGGTGTTCGCCCAGCACAACCTGAACACCGTGATCGGCACCGCCCAGGCCGCCGGGGTCGCGATGCTGATCGGCGCCCGCAGCGGGATCCCGGTCGCCCAGCACACCCCGAGCGAGGTGAAGGCCGCGATCACCGGATCCGGCCGCGCCGAGAAGCAGCAGATCGGCACCATGGTCGCCCGCGTACTGCGACTCGCCGAGCCCCCGAAACCCGCCGACGCCGCCGACGCGGTCGCACTGGCCATCTGCCAGGTCTGGCGCGGCGGCACCCAGAACCGGCTCACCGAAGCCGTCCGACGCGACCAGCGGGCCCGCGCCGACACCGACGAACTCGCCGACCGGGCCGCCGCACTGGCTGCCCGGCAGAAGGCCGTCCTGGCCGAGGCCACCCGCCGCGCGAGCGAACGCGCGGCACGACCGACCGAGAGGAAGAACGCATGATCGCCCACCTCCGGGGCACCGTGACCGCGATCGGCGCGACCTGGGTGGTGGTCGACCTCGGCGGTTTCGGGGTCAAGGCGCTCTGCACCCCGGCCACCGCCTCCGGCGTACGCCTCGATCAGCCGACCGAACTGCACACCTCGCTGGTGGTGCGCGAGGACTCGCTCACCCTCTACGCCTTCGCCGGCACCGACGAACGGGACTGCTTCGAGCTCGCCCAGTCCGCCTCCGGCATCGGTCCCAAGATCGCGCAGGCGATGATGTCGGTGCTCAGCCCCGATGAGTTCCGCACCGCGATCGCGAGCGGCGACCACAAGACCCTCACCCGGGTACCGGGCATCGGCACCAAGGGCGCACAGAAGATGGTCCTCGAGCTCAAGGACAAGGTGAACGCCCTCGGTGCGGTCACCGACCTGCCGGCCGCCACCGGCAGTCAGCCCGAGGCGCCGGTCGCGGCCTGGCGGGAGCAGGTCTCCCAGGGCCTGCAGGGCCTCGGCTGGTCGGCCAAGGACGCCGAGGCCGCCTGCGACCGGGTCGCACCGCTCGCCGAATCCGAGACCTCGGTCGCGGTCCTGATGCGGGCCGCGCTGCAGACGCTGGCCCGCAAGTAGGCTGCGCCCCGTGACCCAGCCCGACCACGATCCGGCCGACCCCAGCCCCGCCGACCACAGCCCGCTCGACCCGCACGCGTACGCCGACGAGCAGGCCGCCGAGACCGCGCTGCGGCCCGGCAGCCTGGCCGAATTCGGCGGGCAGCCCCGGGTCGCCGACCAGCTCGGCCTGGTCCTCGCCGCGGCCCGGCAGCGCGAGGCCGTGCCCGACCACGTGCTGCTCTCCGGCCCGCCCGGGCTCGGCAAGACCACCCTGGCGATGATCATCGCCGCCGAACTCGGCGCCCCGATCCGGGTCTCCTCCGGCCCGGCCATCCAGCACGCCGGCGACCTGGCCGCGATCCTCTCCGGACTGGTCGAGGGGGAGGTCTTCTTCCTCGACGAGATCCACCGGATGTCCCGGCCGGCGGAGGAGATGCTCTATCTGGCGATGGAGGACTTCCGCGTCGACGTGGTGGTCGGCAAGGGCCCCGGTGCGACCGCGATCCCGCTGGAGATCCCGCGCTTCACCCTGGTCGGCGCCACCACCCGCGCCGGCCTGCTGCCCGGCCCGCTGCGGGACCGGTTCGGCTTCACCGCCCAGCTCGACTACTACCAGGCCGACGCGCTGGAGAAGATCCTGCGCCGCTCCGCCCAGATGCTCGGCGTACGCCTGTCCGCCGACGCCGCCGCCGAGATCGCCGGCCGCTCCCGCGGCACCCCGCGGATCGCGAACCGGCTGCTGCGCCGGGTCCGCGACTACGCCCAGGTCCGCGGCGACGGCCAGGTCGATCTGACCGCCGCGCACGAGGCGCTGGAGCTCTACGAGGTCGACGAACTCGGCCTGGACCGGCTGGACCGCGGCGTGCTGGAGGCGATCTGCAAGCGCTTCGACGGCGGCCCGGTCGGGCTGTCCACGCTGGCGATCTCGGTGGGGGAGGAGGCCGAGACCGTCGAGGAGGTGGCCGAACCCTTCCTGGTCCGACAGGGCCTGCTGATGCGTACCCAACGCGGCCGGGTCGCCACCCGCGCGGCGTGGCAGCACCTCGGCCTCGCCCCGCCGGCCGGCCAGGGCGAGTTGTTCAGCTGAGCCGACACCCCGCGTGCGCCGAATCGGGATTTTCACCTTTTCGTGGGTAGACTCCCGCAGTCAGCCCGCACCGGGACATCCACGCGTGAACGCAGGGAGCAATGCAAGGGAACACCCTTACCACCGGGATCCTCGTGGTCGCCATGGTGGCTGTCTTCTACTTCCTCATGATCCGGCCGCAGCGCCGCCGGCAGCAGGAACAGCAGAAGATGCAGAAGCAGATGCAGGCCGGCACCCGAGTGATGCTGTCCTCCGGTCTCTACGCCACCGTGGTCAGCGTCGGCGACAAGCAGGCCGTGGTCGAACTGGCCCCCGGGGTGCAGGTGACCGTGCTCAAGCAGGTCATCATGCAGGTCGTCACCCCCGATTCGCCGTACGCCGAGGAGGGCAGCACGCCCGCCGTCGGCGGCGCGACCAGCGCCGAGCCGGATCCCACGGATTCCGAACCGACCGACTTCAAGCCCTACCGGCCGAAGTCCGATCAGAGCGGTGCCGACGAGCGCGACCTCGGCCCCGACGACAAGCCCGATTCCGACGGCCCCGATTCCAACACCAAGGCATAAGGCAACACTGTGGCAGCACGGCACGGACATCCGGTGCGCACCCTGATCCTGTTGATGGCCGCCCTGGTGGCGCTGGTCGGGATCATGGCGTTCAGCAAGGCCTGGACCCCCAAACTGGGTCTGGACCTTCGCGGCGGCACCACGATCACGCTCACCGCGAGCAACACCACCGGCGGCGGCGCGCCGAGCACCGAGAGCCTGGAACAGGCCCGCACGATCATCCAGCAGCGCGTCGACTCCCTCGGCGTCGGCGAGACCGAGGTGACCACCTCCGGTGACCGGCAGATCGTGGTCACGGTGCCGAACGTGCAGCAGGACGAGCTGGTACGCCTGGTCGGCCAGACCGCGGTGCTCAGCTTCCGCGCCGTGTACGCCACCGAGCAGGTCGCCCCCGAGGCGCCGCCCGAGCCCGCCGGGACGCCCGCGCCGGAGGCCACTCCGGGCGCCGAGGCCAGCCCCGGTGCCGCCCCCTCGGCCGAGGCCGGTCAGCCCACCCAGGCCGGTCAGCCGACCGAGGCGGGTCAGCCGACCGAGGCCGCCCCGCCGGCCCCGGCGGCGACCACGCCGGCCGGTCAGAACCGGCCCGCCCCGCAGCTGCCGACCGCCCCGCCGAAGCCCAAGCCGACCGCGCCGGGCCAGGGCACCCCGCCCGACAAGGCGATGGAGTGGCAGCCGACGCAGGCCGAGATGATGGAGTACCAGAACTTCAAGTGCTCCGATCGGGTGATCGATGTCTCCGACCAGCCGCTGATCACCTGTGACCGCACCGGTACGCAGAAGTTCCTCCTCGGCCCGACGCTGATCGCCGGCAGCGATGTCACCGACGCCCAGGCCGGCGTGCCCCAGAACGAGATCCAGTGGGTCGTCAACCTCACGTTCAATCAGGCCGGTGGTGCCGCGTTCAGCGAGGCCACCACCGCACTGTCGGCCAAGCAGCCGCCGGAGAACCAGTTCGCGATCGTGCTGGACGGCAAGTCGATCTCCGCGCCCAGCGTGGATCAGCCGATCCCCGGTGGGCAGGCCAGGATCTCGGGGTCGTTCACCCAGCAGACCGCCACCGAGCTGGCCAATGTGTTGAAGTTCGGTGCGCTGCCGCTGGCCTTCGAGGTCTCCGAGGTCAGCAACGTCTCCGCCACCCTCGGTGGCGAGCAGCTGCGCGCCGGCATCATCGCCGGCATCATCGGCCTGGCGCTGGTCGTCGGCTACGCGATCCTCTACTACCGCGGGCTGTTCATCGTCGTGGTCGCCTCGCTGGCCATCGCCGCCGCGTTCACCTACGCGATGATGGTGCTGCTCGGCGCCTCGGTCGGCTTCGCGCTGAACCTGCCCGGTATCGCCGGCGCGATCGTGGCGATCGGCGTGACAGCGGACTCGTTCATCATCTTCTTCGAACGAATACGAGACGAGGTACGCGAGGGCAGATCGCTGCGCTCGGCGGTGGAGACCGGTTGGCAGAAGTCCCGCTCCACCATCCTGATCGCCGACGCGGTCTCGCTGCTCTCGGCGCTGGTGCTGTTCATCCTCGCCATCGGCGGCATCAAGGGCTTCGCGTTCACCCTCGGCCTGACCACCCTGATCGACATCGCGGTGGTGTTCTGGTTCACCAAGCCGATGATGACCCTGCTGGTGCGGACCAAGTTCTTCGGCCAGGGCAAGCGTTGGTCCGGGCTGGACGCCGAGCACCTGGGCGTACGCTCGGTGGGTGGGCGTACCGGTCGTCGCCGGACCAGCACCGCCACCGCCACCGCGACCGCCGGTAAGGAGTCCTGATGGCGACCAAGAAGAAGAACGGGCTGGCACACCGGCTCTACACCGGCCAGGTGTCCTACGACTTCGTCGGCACCCGCAAGCGCTGGTACACGGTCTCGGCGGTGCTGATCGGGATCGCGCTGCTCGCCCTGCTGGTCCGCGGGCTGAACCTGGGCATCGAGTTCTCCGGTGGCGCCGACTTCCAGGCGCCGACCCGGGTCACCTCGACCACGGTCGATGAGGTCCGGACCGCGGTCCGCAACACCAACCTGCCCGAGATGGACAGCCTGAGCGTCACCACCATCGGCGACAACACGGTCCGGGTGCAGACCCGCACCCTGGATGCGCAGACCGAGGTGCCGCAGGTCCGCGAGGCGATCGCGAGTGAGCTCAACATCAATCCCGACCAGGTGGCGTACAGCCTGATCGGTGCGTCCTGGGGCAAACAGATCACCCAGCAGGGCCTGATCGCGCTGGCGGTCTTCCTCGCCCTGGTGATGATCATGATCTGGATCTATTTCCGGGACCTGAAGATGTCCATCGCCGCGATCGTGGCGTTGATCCACGACCTGCTGGTGACCGTCGGCATCTATGCCCTGGTGGGCTTCACGTTCACCCCGGCCACCCTGATCGGTCTGCTCACCATCCTCGGCTATTCGCTCTATGACACCGTGGTCGTCTTCGACAAGGTGCGGGAGAACGTCAAGGATCTGCGCAAGACGAAGCGGACCTACTCGGTGGCCGCCAACGACGCGGTCAACCAGGTGCTGGTGCGCTCGATCAACACCACCGTGATCGCGGTGCTGCCGATCGCCGCGCTGCTGGTCGCCGGCGCGTTCATCCTTGGCACCGGCCCGCTGAAGGACCTCGGTCTGGCGCTGTTCGTCGGCATGCTCGCCGGTGCGTACTCCTCGATCTTCATCGCCACCCCGCTGCTGGTGGGGATGAAGGAGCGCGAGTCCGGGATGAAGGAGCACCGCGAGCGGATCGCCCGCCGCGAGGGTCGGCGCCGCGGCAAGGACCGCGAGCCCAGCAACAGCGAGCTGGCCGCGGCCGAGGCCGAGGTCAATGCGATGCAGGACCCGGACTCGCCGGCCGATCTGCGGGGTTCCCGCGACGACGAGTGGGACACCTACGACGGCGACGAGGACGGTTCGCGGACCGAGGGTGAGCTGGCCGGGCCGTTGTCGCGGACCCGGATCACCACGGTACGCACCAGCGGTGCGTCGCGGTCCGGTTCGGGGTCCGGTTCCGGCTCGGGTGATGGGGACCGGGGGCGGACCCGCGAGGTCGGCGACTCCGGGTCGGCCCGCCGACCGCAGCCGCGCAACACGAGTCGCAGCCAGCGGAAGAAGTGAACCCCGTGGCCGGTGCCGAGACGCGAACCCAGCGGCAGCTGATCGCCGAGCGGATCCGCGACGTACCCGACTTCCCGAAACCGGGAGTGGTGTTCAAGGACATCACGCCGCTGCTCGCCGATGCGACGGCCTTCGCCGCCTCGGTGGATGAACTGGTCGCGATCTCCCCGGACGGTATCGATATCGTTGTGGGAATGGAGGCTCGCGGCTTCATCTTCGGCGCCCCGGTGGCGCTCGCGCTCGGTGCCGGTTTCGTACCGGTCCGCAAGCCCGGCAAGCTGCCCGGGCCGACGGTCCAGGAGACCTTCGCGCTGGAATACGGCTCGGAGACCCTCGCCGTGCACGCCGACGCGATCCTGCCCGGCGCGCGGGTGCTGGTGATCGACGATGTGCTCGCCACGGGCGGCACGATCGCGGCCACCGCGGCCCTGGTGAACCGGCTCGGCGCCGAGCTCGTGCACGTCTCGGTGCTGCTGGAGCTGTCCTTCCTCGAGGGCCGGCAGCGGCTCGCCGAGGCCGGTATCGACGCCGTCTCCGCGGTCATCGCGACCCCGCCCGTGGACGCCGCGTGAGGTTCCTGCCGTGACCAGCCTGATCCCCGATCCCGCGGGCCGCCGGGAACGCCGGGCCATCTTCGTCTCGATGCCGAATCGGGGCACCTCGGCCAGCCGCGAACTGCTGGTCCGCTCACTGATCGGCGTCGGCCTGCTGGTGCTGATCACCCTGATCGTCTACGTCGACCGCAACGCGTACGCCGACAACGTGAACGAGGACGGCATCAGCCTGCTCGACGCGCTCTACTACGCGACAGTCACCGTGACCACCACCGGTTACGGCGACATCACCCCCGTAGCACCGCATGCGCGACTGATCAACGCCCTGGTGATCACCCCGCTGCGCATCATCTTCCTGGTGCTGCTGGTCGGTACCACCCTCGAGGTGCTCGCCACCGAGGGCCGGCGCGCGATGATCGACAACCACTGGAGGAAACGGATGCGCAACCACATCGTGATCATCGGCTACGGCACCAAGGGCCGCAGTGCGGTCACGACCCTGGCGCGTTACGAGCGGGACCTGTCCAAGCTGGTCGTCATCGACGACCGGGCCTCGGCGATCGCCGACGCCAACCTGGACGGGGTGGCCGCGATCGAGGGCGACGCCACCCGCCGCGAGATCCTGCGTCGGGCGGAGATCACCAAGGCCCGCGAGATCATCATCACCCTGGACCGCGACGACTCCGCGATCCTGGTGACGCTGACGGTGCGCCAGCTCAATCCGAGCGCCCATGTGGTGGTCGCGGTCCGCGAGCACGAGAACGTGTCCCTGTTGCGCCAGTCCGGCGCCGACTCGGTGGTCACCTCCTCCGATGCGGTCGGTCGGCTGCTCGGCCTGTCCGCGGTCAGCCCGAACATCGGCACCGCGATCGACGATCTGCTGAGCAGCGGTGAGGGCCTGGAGGTCGCCGAGCGGCAGGTCGACTCCGACGAGGTCGGGCTGAAGCCGGGGGACATCACCCACGAGCGAGTGATCGCGGTGGTCCGGAACAAGAGCATGCGCCGGTTCTACGACAGCACAGTGGAGCAGTTGCAGGCCGGTGACGAGCTGGTGGTGGTACGCCGCTGCGGTGCGGATGCGAAGACCAATCCGCCCCGGGAACGGGAGCGGCCGCAGCGTCGGGAGCGTTACGACCGGGGCGGTGCCCTCGACGATGACTGAGGCACCGGACCGGTGACGACTGATCCCGTCTAAACTGGGTGGTCAGTCATTGAGGAGGCGCAGATGAGCGAGGCACCGAGGCTCAGCCCGGCAACGCCCGCGCCCGCGCCTGCCTCCGAACCGGCCGGAGCCACTCCCGCACCGCCGCCGAACCGGCTCGGCAGCGGGCCCGAGCAGCCGCGGATGTCGATGCGGCACCGGCTCGCCCGCCTCGGCGCCAGGCAGCCGCAGAGCGCGGTGCTGGATCCGCTGTTCAAGGTGATCCGGGCCAACCACCCCAAGGCCGACACCGCGGTCGTCGAGCGGGCGTACCGGACGGCCGAGCACTATCACCGCGGCCAGCTGCGCAAGAGTGGCGATCCCTACATCACCCATCCGCTGGCGGTGGCCACCATCCTGGCCGAGCTGGGGATGACCGAGGCGACGCTCTGCGCGGCGCTGCTGCACGACACCGTCGAGGACACCTCCTACACCATCGAGCAGCTCACCGCCGACTTCGGCACCGAGGTCGCGGTGATGGTGGACGGGGTCACCAAGCTCGACAAGATCGCCTACGGCGACTCCGCGCAGGCCGAGACCATCCGCAAGATGGTGATCGCGATGGCCAAGGACATCCGGGTCGTGGTGATCAAACTCGCCGACCGGCTGCACAACATGCGTACGCTGCACTTCCTGCGCCCGGACAAGCAGACCCGGATCGCCCGCGACACCCTCGACATCTTCGCCCCGCTGGCGCACCGGCTCGGCATGAACGCGGTGAAGTGGGAGCTGGAGGACCTGTCGTTCTCGATCCTGCAGCCCAAGATCTATGACGAGATCGTCCAGCTGGTCGCCGAGCGGGCACCGCAGCGTGAGGCCTTCCTGCGCAAGGTGACCGAGCAGGTGAACGCCGACCTGAAGGCGGCCCGGATCCGCGCCACGGTCACCGGCCGACCGAAGCACTACTACTCGATCTATCAGAAGATGGTGGTCCGCGGCCGCGACTTCTCCGACATCTACGACCTGGTCGGGCTGCGGATCCTGGTCGACACCGACAAGGACTGCTATGCCGCCCTCGGCGTGATGCATGTGCGCTGGAATCCGCTGCCCGGGCGGTTCAAGGACTACATCGCGATCCCGAAGTTCAACATGTACCAGTCGCTGCACACCACGGTGCTGGGCCCGGACGGCAAGCCGGTGGAGCTGCAGATCCGCACCAACGAGATGCACCGCCGCGCCGAATACGGTGTCGCCGCGCACTGGAAGTACAAGGAGACCGCCCGCGCCGGTGGGGCCAGCGACGACACCGACCTGAACTGGGTCCGTTCGCTCAACGACTGGCAGAAGGAGACCACCGATCCCGAGGAGTTCCTCGAGTCGCTGCGTTACGAGATCAACTCCGGTGAGGTCTACGTCTACACCCCCAAGGGGGATGTGATCACCCTGCCGACCGGTGCGACGCCGGTCGACTTCGCCTACGCCATCCACACCGAGGTGGGGCAGCGCTGTATCGGCGCTCGGGTCAACGGCCGCCTGGTGCCGCTGGAATCGGAGCTGAACAACGGCGACGTGGTCGATGTGATGACCTCCAAGGCCGAGGGTGCGGGCCCGAGCCGCGACTGGCTGTCGTTCGTGAAGAGCCAGAAGGCGCGCAACAAGATCAAGCACTACTTCACCCGGGAGCGCCGGGAGGAGTCGATCGAACAGGGCCGCGAGGCGCTCGCCAAGCAGCTGCGCAAGGCGGGGTTGCCGATGCAGCGCTTCCTCACCGTCGAGCACCTCACTGCGGTGGCCGACCATTTCAAGCTCGCCGATGTGTCCGGGCTCTACGCCGCGATCGGTGAGGGGCATGTGTCCGCCCAGGCGGTGGTGCACCGGCTGATCTCGATCGAGGGTGGCCAGGAGTCCGCGGCCGACGAGGCGGCGGAGGACCAGCCGCTGGCCGGCCGGCGGCGGCGTACCGTCTCGACCGTCAGCGGGCCCGGTGTCGCGGTCGCCGGTGACACCGACATGTGGGTCAAGCTGGCCAAGTGCTGTACGCCGGTGCCGGGCGACGACATCCTGGGCTTCATCACCCGCGGCAACGGGGTGTCGGTGCACCGCCGGGACTGCACGAATGCCGCGGCGCTGCTGGCCAGCCCCGAGCGGCTGGTCGATGTGTCCTGGGCGCCGACGGCGGAGAGCTCGTTCCTGGTCGCGATCCAGGTCGAGGGCCTGGACCGGCAGGGGATGCTCTCCGAGGTGACCCGCACGGTGTCGGACCACCACGTGAACATCATCTCCGCGACCGTGAACACCACCCGCAGCCGGGTCTTCAAGGCGCGGCTCACCTTCGAGACGCCCGACCCGACCCATCTCGACGCGCTGGTCCAGGCGGTCCGCCGGGTGCCCGGCGTCTTCGACGTGTTCCGGGTCAAGCAGTAGGGCGATTCCGCCGGTTGGGCGGTCAGGCCGCCGGCACACACTGGCATGGACATTCCGGCGCACACATCCGGGCCTCCTCGCACTCGACCGCGCAGAGACACGGTTCCGAAGGCTCGGTGCGGATCAACTTCAGCAGCTCCGCGGATCGACGGGACCGTCGCTCCTTGGCTGCGGCCTGCCGAAGCCATACGCGCATCTCCAGTTCCTCCGCGCTCGGATGCGGCAACACGACCCCGTCCGCTGCGCGATTCGCATCCCGGCGCTCGCGCCGCGCGGCCCCCGCCACCGGCAGTGTCAGATCGGGCCGCCACGGCATCGCGTCCGGGTCATGGACATCGACGTCGAGATGCGCGGGGAACAACCGTCGGGCGGCGTCTCGTGCCAGGTCGGCTCCGGCCATCGGCCGGACGGTCGCACCGTTGGCATCCTCGATGACGATCCGCCAACCCGCCACCTGGCACACGGCGTCCCATTGCTCGATCGACATGCTGCGCTCACCGGTCTCCCATCTGGCGACCACCGACTGGGGGACGTTGAGATGGGCCGCCAGGTCGCGCTGACTCAGATCGAACGTTCGTCGCAACCGGCGCAGGTGCCCGCCGAGGTCGAAAGGAGCGACCACGGCGTGATAGCGCTCGGCCCGCAACGGCCGTGGAGCTGTTTGCGCGGCCGGCTCACCGGCCGCTGCACCCTCCTCGGCCGACACGCCCCCGATCGGTTCGTCGGCCGCGGTGTCCGCGGCATCGCTGTCGGTCATGCCCCACCATGGTTCTTTTCCCGCGAATCGAGCACGCCGCTCCCGGTTGTCCACAGGCTCCCGCTGCCCCTCCTGGCCTGTGGATAAAACCAATGCACCTTTGATGCCCAAGAGGTATCAAAGATTCGCCTGATCCCACTCGGGCATCAAGGAAATGTTTGATCCGCTGTCGGCATCAAGCGGCGCCGTGATGCCTCCATGGCATCAAGAAAATCTTTGATGCTTTCGTGGCATCAGAGAAATGTTTGATACCGCCTGGGCATCAAACCCGCACCGGTTTGAGGGTGGGTCTGGACAGGATGTGCCGGAGCAAAGGCACCGCGTCGGGGCGCGGCGTGCGGGGACGGTCAGCCGCTGAAGTCTTCGACCGCCTTCTCGGCCTGTTCGAGCCAGGTGCGGTAGGTCTCGGCGGCGTCGCGGTGTTCCTTGGCCTTGCGGGCGTCGCCGCGGGTCTCGGCCTTGGCGGCCTTGTCCTCGAGCTGGTCGATCTGGGCCTGCAGCTTGATCGCGGTGTCGCTGGCGCGCTGGCGGGCCTCGGGGTTGGTCCGCCGCCACTGCTCGTCCTCGGCCTCGCGGATCGCCGACTCGAGCGCTCGGACCCGGTTGTCGAGAGGGCGGATGGCATCGCGCGGGACCTTGCCGATCTCGGCGTACTTCTCCAGGAAATCCCGGTACGCCGCCTTCGACGCGGCCAGGTCCTTGACCGGGACGACGGTCTGTTCCGCCTCCACCAGCAGCGCCTCCTTCGCCTCCTGGTTGCCGCGGAACTCGGCGTCCTGCTCGCTCATCGCGGCACTGCGGGCGGCGAAGAACTGGTCCTGGATGCCGCGGAACCGCTGCCACAGCTGCTCATCGACATCCCGGGGCGCGGAACCGGCGGCCTTCCAGCGCTGCATCAGCTCCCGGAACGCGCCCGCGGTCGGGCCCCACTCGGTGGAAGAGGCCAGCGGCTCGGCCTCGGCGATGATCTGTTCCTTGACCGCCCGCGCCTCCTCGCGCTTGCTGGCCTGCTGGGCGAACTGCTGCTTACGGCGCCGGGTGTACTGGGTGCGGGCACTGGAGAAGCGGTGCCACAGCTCGTCATCGGTCCGCCGGTCGATGCGGGGGAGCGCCTTCCACTCATCGAGCAGCGCGCGGAACCGGTTCACCCCGCCGCGCCAGTCGTTGCCGGCGGCGAGCTTCTCGGCCTCGGCGACCATCTTCTCCTTGGTGGCCTTCGTCTGCTCGTTCTGCTGGGCCTTCTCGACCTTGCGGGCGGCGGCCTGCTCACCGATCAGCCCGGTCAACCCCTCCAGCTTGGCGTCCAGGGCGGCGAGGTCGCCGACCGCATTGGCCTGCGGAATCGATTCGTGCAGCGTGGCGACCGCCTTGCGGGCGTCGTCGGGCGACATCGTGCCCGCCCGCACCCGGGAGGCCAGCAGGTCGACCTCCACCTCGAGACTCTGGAACCGGCGTACATAGAACGCCAGCGCCTCCTCGCCGGAGACGTCGGGCACCTGCCCCACGGCCCGCTCCCCGTCGGAGGTGCGGACATAGACGGTGCCGTCATCATCGACCCGGCCGAAGGAGGCGGGACCTGCTGCTTCACTCATGCGCCATAGTTTGCCTCATCACACCCCACCCCGACACGGGTACGCGCCCCGCGGCACATTCCTCTCGGCCCCGGTGCCGGCCGACCACTAGACTCACCCCTCGTGTTGATCGCATCCTTCCCGGCCGGGCCGTTCCAGACGAACTGCTATGTCGTGGCTGCCGAGGAGGGGGGAGAGTGCATCGTCATCGACCCCGGCATGGGTGCGGCCGAGCGCGCGCTGGAGGTCGTCGCCGCGCAGCGACTGAGCCCGGTCGCGGTGATCGCCACCCACGGCCACATCGACCACGTCGCCTCGGTGGCCGAACTGTGCGCCGCATGGGATGTCCCGGCATACATCCATCCCGCCGACCGCGACATGCTCGCCCAGCGCTTCGACCGGATCGGCATCCCCGGTGCGGCCGAGATGCTGCGTCAGCTGATGGGTACCGACGCGCTGACCGCGCCCCAGCGCGTACACGACCTGGTCGACGGCACCGTGCTGGAGCTCGCCGGTCTGCCGCTCACCCTCACCCATGCGCCCGGGCACACCCCGGGCTCCACGCTGCTGACGACCCCGTACGCCGAGGCCGGACCGCAGGTCGACCGGATCGTGTTCTCCGGTGATGTGCTGTTCGCCGGCTCCATCGGCCGGACCGATCTGCCCGGTGGATCCCATCCGACGATGCTGGACACCCTGCGGACCCGCGTCCTGCCGCTCAGCGACACCGCCGCCGTGCTGCCCGGGCACGGCGCCCAGACCACCATGGCCCGCGAACGGGCCACCAACCCCTATCTGCAGCCGGCGATGCTGGCCGCGGACGCCGGAACGCCCGAGGAGACAGCGTGAGCCGACCCAAGCCGATCTCCGGCTATCCCGAGTTCCTGCCCGCTGGGCGGATCGTCGAGCAGCAGGTGCTCGACGTGCTGCGGGAGACCTTCGAACTGCACGGTTTCGGTTCGATCGAGACCCGGGCCGTCGAGCCGATGGACGTGCTGGCCCGCAAGGGTGAGATCACCAAGGAGATCTTCACCGTGCGCCGGTTGCACGCCGATGACGACGCCCCCGTCCCGGCCGGTGACCAGCTCGGCCTGCACTTCGACCTCACCGTGCCGTTCGCGCGCTATGTCCTCGAACACGGAGGCCACCTCAGTTTTCCGTTCCGCCGCTACCAGATGCAGAAGGTGTGGCGCGGTGAACGGCCGCAGGAGGGCCGCTACCGCGAGTTCCTGCAGGCCGACATCGACATCGTCGGGGCCGAGAACCTGGCCGCGCACCACGACGTGGAGATCCCGCTCGTCGCGCTCGAGGCCTTCGAGCGACTGCACACCGAACTCGGCCTGCCGCCGGTGGTGATGCACGTCAACAACCGCAAACTGCTGCAGGGTTTCTACGAGGGACTCGGCATCGACGACACCGCCGGTGCGCTGCAGCGGGTCGACAAGTTCGACAAGATCGGGGGTCCGGCCGTCGCCGACCTGCTCACCGGTGAACTCGGCCTCAGCGACGAGGTGGCCGCGAAGTGCGTGGCGATCGCCGGCATCTGCACCGGAGACACCTCCTTCGTTGACCAGGTGCGCGCCCTCGGCGTCGAGAATCCCTTGCTGGATGAGGGTCTGGGGGAGTTGGCGGAGTTGGTCCGGGTCGCCGGTGCGGCGGTACCGGGCCGACTGGTCGCCGATCTGAAGATCGCCCGCGGCCTGGACTACTACACCGGCACCGTCTACGAGACCGAACTGGTCGGCCACGAGAAGATGGGCTCGGTGGCCTCCGGTGGGCGTTACGACTCGCTGGCCAGCGACGGCAAGGTCACCTATCCCGGCGTCGGATTCTCCTTCGGCGTCACCAGAATCCTGGCCCCGCTGCTGAACCGCGGTGAACTGACCGCGACCCGCAGCGTACCCACCTGCGTGCTGGTCGCCGTCGACTCCGAGGACACCCGCGCCGCCGCGATCGCCACCGCAGGGAAGCTGCGCGCCCGCGGCATCCCCACCGAGGTGGCGCCGAAGGCGGACCGGTTCGGCAAGCAGATCAAGTACGCCGACCGCCGCGGCATCCCCTTCGTCTGGTTCGGCGGCCAGACCGGTGACGGCGCCGACGGCCCGCAATCCGCGCAGGTGAAGGACATCCGCTCCGGTGAACAGGTGGACGCCGATGCCGACAGCTGGCAGCCACCGGCCGCCGACCTGCACCCGCGGGTGGGCACCGCATGAGCACCGCGACCGGTGAGATCACCGCCGACGGATCGCTGGTACTGCGCTACCAGACCGACCCGCGCCGCGAGTTCGCCGCCCGGATGCGGCACCAGGTCAACCCGCTGACCGGCGTGGTCTGCGGGCTCATCTTCTGCGCCTGCCTGTTCCTGGTCGCGGTCCAGCTGCTGTTCTCGGTCCGTCCGAGTGTGATCGCGCTGGTGGTGATGCTGCTCTGCGTGGTCGTGTACGCCATCGCGCTGGTCCGGGCCCGGGCAGCGACCAGCAGGGTGCAGCGGCGCAAGGTGGTGCTGGACGACCGCGGGCTGGCCGTCGCGGGGGAGCAGGGACCGCCGGTCTCCTACGCCTGGCCGCGCTTCACCCGCTGGCAGGAGAACGACACCGATTTCATGGTGATCTCCCGGATCCCGCGGCAGCCGGCGATGACGATCGTGCTGCCGCTCACCGAGACCGCCTTCGATGACGAGCTGCGGGATCTGCTGCACGCCCACATCGACCCCGACGACGACCCGATCGATGAGGCCTTCATCGAGATGGACTGGGACGAGGAACCCGACAAGCGCAACCCCGACGCCGGCTGAGCGCAATCGGTTCGCACCGGCGTACACCCTCAACTAGGGTGGAGAGCGTTGTTCGGGCCCGCACCGTCGATGCGGGATCCACCAGAAAGGAATATCGTCACGTGATTCGTAACCATCTTGCCGGTACCCTCCGCGCCTCCGACATCGGTGAGACCGTCACCCTCGCCGGGTGGGTCGCCAAACGCCGCGATCACGGCGGCGTCGCCTTCATCGACCTCCGCGATTCCTCCGGCGTCTGCCAGGTCGTCGTCCGCGACGAATACCTCGAATCGGCCGGCATCCACGATCTCCGCAACGAGTTCTGCGTCAAGGTGGTCGGCGTCGTCGAGGCGCGCAGCCCCGAGAACGTGAACCCGAACCTGCCGACCGGTGAGGTCGAGATCGTGATCCGCGAGCTGGAGGTGCTGAACCCCTCCGCGCCGCTGCCGTTCCAGCTGGACGAGCGGATCACCGTCGGCGAGGAGGCCCGGCTCAAGTACCGCTACCTGGACCTGCGCCGCAAGGCCTCCGGCGATGTCATCCGGTTGCGCTCCAAGGTCAACGCCGCCGCCCGGAAAGTCCTTGGGGACAGGGATTTCATCGAGATCGAGACCCCGACGCTGACCCGCTCCACCCCCGAGGGGGCACGCGACTTCCTGGTCCCGGCGCGCCTCTCGCCCGGATCCTGGTACGCCCTGCCGCAGTCCCCGCAGCTGTTCAAGCAGCTGCTGATGGTCGGTGGCATGGAGCGCTACTACCAGATCGCCCGCTGCTACCGCGACGAGGACTTCCGCGCCGACCGGCAGCCCGAGTTCACCCAGCTCGACATCGAGATGAGCTTCGTCGACCAGGACGACATCATCGAACTCGGTGAGGCACTGGTCACCGAGATCTGGCGGCTGCGTGGTGTCGAGCTGACCCCGCCGTTCCCGCGGATCACCTACGCCGAGGCGATGAACGACTACGGCTCGGACAAGCCCGATCTGCGCTTCGGCAACAAGATCGTAGAGGTCACCGACTTCTTCGCCGACACCCCGTTCCGGGTCTTCCAGGCCGACTATGTCGGCGCGGTGGTGATGCCCGGTGGCGCCTCCCAGCCGCGGCGTACCTTCGACGCCTGGCAGGAATGGGCCCGCCAGCGCGGCGCCAAGGGTCTGGCCTATGTGACGGTGGCCGAGGACGGTACGCTCGGCGGCCCGGTCGCCAAGAACATCTCCGAGGCCGAGCGCGCGGGCCTGGCCGAGCGGGTCGGTGCGAACCCCGGTGACTGCATCTTCTTCGGTGCCGGCAAGCGCAAGTCCTCCCAGGAGCTGCTCGGCGCCGCCCGGCTGGAGATCGCCAAGCGCACCCGGATGATCGACGAGGACGCCTGGAGCTTCCTCTGGGTGGTCGACGCGCCGCTGTTCGAACCGGCCTCCGATGCGGTCGCCGCCGGTGACGTCGCGGTCGGCTCCGGTGCCTGGACCGCGGTGCACCATGCGTTCACCTCGCCCAAGCCGGAGTGGATGGACAGCTTCGACACCGACCCGGGCAACGCCTTGGCGTACGCCTATGACCTTGTCTGCAACGGCAACGAGATCGGTGGCGGGTCGATCCGTATCCATCGCCGCGACGTGCAGGAGCGGGTGTTCAAGGTGATGGGGCTGAGCGAGGAGGAGGCCCAGGAGAAGTTCGGCTTCCTGCTCGACGCCTTCGCCTACGGCGCCCCGCCGCACGGCGGGATCGCCTTCGGCTGGGACCGGATCGTGTCCCTGCTCGCCGACACCGACTCGATCCGCGACACCATCGCGTTCCCGAAGTCCGGCGGCGGATACGACCCGCTCACCCAGGCACCGGCCCCGATCACCGCGCAGCAGCGCAAGGAGGCCGGGGTGGACGCCAAGCCGGAGAAGAAGGACGCCGAGAAGAGGGACGCGGACAAGGACGCGGCGAAGTCCTCAGCGCAGGACGGCGACCAGTAGCGGCAACGGGACGGCGATCAGCAACAGCAGCACCAGGTGCTTGATCCGCCGCTCGTTGACCACTGCGACGAACTCCCGCAGCACCGCGCTCGGCCAGTAGTAGCGCGCCGTGCGGCAACCCACCGCCTGGGCGGGCAGGCCGAGCCGGCGGGCGTACATCGCGGCGCGCATGGCGTGGAAGTCGCTGGTCACGATCAGCATCGTCGCCCGCAGCGGCGGTGCGAACCAGGGCAGCGGCGGCCGCGGCGGTGCGGGCAGCACGGCCGTGGCCGGCGTCGCCGAGCCGGTGTCCGCATCGACCGGATCGCCGGCGCGGGTGATGGCGGCCGCGGAGCTGCCGGCCAGCTCGCCGACCCGTTCACCGAGGATCAGCTGCCGGGTGAAGGTGAGGTTCTCGAAGGTGTTGCGGGACTGGTCCTCACGCAGCACGTGATCGGCCGGAACCCCTTGTCCAATGGCGTATTCGGCCATCGCCTGCGCCTCCGGGACGTGCTCGTCGTCGCCCTTGCCGCCCGACATCACCAGTCTGGTGTCCCGGCCCCGGGCGCGCAGCTCCCGATAGCGGGCAATGCCCTCATCGACCCGGCCGGCGAGCAGCGGGCCGACGGTACGCCCATCGCGCAGCCCGGCGCCCAGCACGACCACGTAGTCGGCCGGCACCCGGCGCGCGATCCGGGCGTACACCCAGGAATAGCCGAGATAGAACGCGAATTCGCCGCCGAGATAGCCGAAACCGAGCACCGCGGCGAGCGCGAACGGGGTCAGCACCGATTCGGGCCGCAGCAGGATCTGCAGGCTGAGCACCATCGCGACCGCGATCCCGATCCCGGCCAGCAGCGACAGCAGGTTGGCCAGTGACCGCCGTTCGCGGCGCAGCATGGTGAGCCCGTTGGCGATCAGGAACGCCACCAGCACCAGCGCACCCAGTGGGGCCAGGAACAGCACCATCAACACGATCCCGGCCAGCAGAGCACCGGCCACCGGGATCATCAGGGCGAGCAGCGGCAGCACCAGCAGCACGCACAGGCCGAGCAGGTAGGCATTGCCGAGCCAGCGCGGGTCGCGGCGGATGGCGGAGACCGTCAGCGCGACGACGACGGCCACCGGGAGGATGACGAACAGGGCGATCACAGTTCCATGATCGTGGGGCGCGGGCGATCACACCATCCGGGGGTCCGCTGACCTCGCCCGGGTCCGGGTCGCGGGCGCCTCCGACCCGGGGTGGAGGCGCCCTGCGACCGGAGGCTCAGCGACCGAAGACCGGTACCAGCCAGGCGCGGCCGATCACATGCTCCAGCGCCATGAAGTTGAGCTTGGCCGGGGTGTCACCGGACTCGACGCCGTCGACGGTGTCCACATCGAGTGCCTGCACCACGAAGTAGTAGCGGTGGCTGCCGTGCCCGGGCGGGGGAGCGGCGCCGAGGAAGCCCTCCATCGAGGCATCATTCGGCAGGGTCACCGCACCCGACGGCAGCCCCTCGCCGGAACCGGCGCCGGTCGGGACCGAGGTGGTGTCGGCCGGCAGGTTGTAGACCGCCCAGTGCCAGAACCCCGACATCGTCGGGGCATCCGGGTCGTAGCAGGTGAGCAGGAAGCTTTTCGTCTCCTCCGGGAAACCCGACCAGGACAGCTGGGGCGAGCGATCGAGGCCGCCCTCGACACCGAACGCCCCGGAGAGCTGGGCGGCCGGCAGTTGCTCACCCTCGGTGACGTCGGTGCTGGTCAGCTCGAAGCGCGGTACCTCGGGCAGTCCGGCGAAGGGATCGTTCTGGCTCATCGCAAACACCTTCCATTGGCGGATCTCGACCTTGCGTCTAGACCGAGGGTAACGGTTCGGCTTCTTCGCTTGTCGGGGTACGCCGGTGGCCCCAGACTCCGAGCTGAACGAGGGAGAGCCGATGTCCAGCTACACCAACCAGCCGCACCCCGGTGGCTATGGAGCCCCGCAGCAGAACCCCTATGCGCAGCCGACGCTGCGGCCGCTGCGCCCCCTGATCGGCCTCGCCCGCGCCGGTGCGTGGACGATGATGGCGGGGCAACTGCTGGACACCGGGTGGACCGTTGCCTACTGGCAGTCGACCATGCAGGCCGACCTGGAAACCCTGACCCTGCTGGACATCTGGGCGATCCCGGTCCTTGTGCTGGTGCTCGTCGGAACCGTGCTGGCGCTGGTCGGGGGGTGTCGCTGGTTGGCGCAGGCCCGCCGGAACGCGGAACTGCTGCCGCCGTTCCAGCCGCAGCGCCTCTCCTCGGCATGGGTCTGGTGGTCCTGGATCGTGCCGATCGTCTCCTGGTGGTGGCCGCGCCGGGTGGTGCTGGACGTCTGGGCCGACCCGGCGCCGGCGACCCCGGCCCGCCGCCTGGTGAATCGCTGGTGGGGCTTCTGGGTGGCGGGCACGATCGTCGGGATCCTCACCTCCCGACAGGATGTCGCCGACCCGAGCATGGCCGGGCGGGCCGTGCTGTTCACGATCATCACCAGCGCCTGCCTCGGGGTCGCCCTGCACGCCTGGTTGCAGATCCTGGACCGGATCACCCGCGATCAGGACCAGGTCATCGGCGCACCCCCGCCCGCAGCCACCGGCTGGCCTTCGGCTGGTTAGGCTGTCGGGACCGGAGCCGGTGCCGACGACGGAGGCAGGATGGGCAAGGACGTCGATCAGACCCAGTACAGCCGCGAGCAGCGACAGCAGTTCCGGCGGAAGGTGAAGCGCGGCCTGGACGCCTTCGAACAGATGCTGGTCGACCGGCACTTCGAGGCGGAGCGACCGCTGACCGGGCTGGAGATCGAGCTCAATCTCGTCGACGACGACGCCCGCCCCAACTTCCACAACGCCGAGGTGCTGGCCGAGATCGCCGACCCGGACTACCAGACCGAACTCGCCCGCTTCAATATCGAGCTGAACGTCGATCCGCGGCCGCTGCCGGGGGATTCGGCGATGGAGCTGGAGACGGCGCTGCGGGACTCGCTGAACGAGGCCGACCGTCGGGCCGCCGGGGTCGGCTCGCGGATCGTGATGGTCGGGATCCTGCCCACGTTGAAGATCAGCGACTACGGGCCGGACTGGATCAGCGAGAACATCCGCTACACCGCACTGAACGACTCGATCTTCTCCGCCCGCGGTGAGGACATCCAGCTCGACATCGAGGGCCCGGCGGGGGAGCAGCTGCTCGCCACCGCCGACTCGATCGCCCCGGAATCGGCCTGCACCTCGGTGCAGCTGCACCTGCAGGTCTCCCCGGCAGACTTCGCCTCGCACTGGAACGCCGCCCAGGCGATCAGCGCACCGCAGGTCGCGCTGGCGGCGAATTCGCCTTTCTTCGAAGGGAAACGGCTCTGGGCCGAGACCCGGATCGAACTGTTCCGGCAGGCCACCGACACACGCCCGATCGAGTTCACCAACCAGGGCGTACGCCCGCGCGTCTTCTTCGGCGAACGCTGGGTGACCTCGATCTTCGACCTGTTCGAGGAGAACGTCCGCTGGTTCCCCGCGCTGCTCGCCGAGGTCGACGGCGAGGATCCGCTCCAGGTGCTGGAGGCCGGTGGTACGCCGCAGCTGTCGGAGCTGAATCTGCACAACGGCACCATCTACCGCTGGAACCGGCCGATCTACGCGGTGGTCGGCGACCAGCCGCATCTACGGGTCGAGAACCGGGTGCTGCCCGCCGGCCCGACGATCATGGACACCATGGCCAATGCGGCGTTCTACTACGGTGCGGTGCATTCGCTGGTGAACTCCGATCGACCGGTCTGGTCGCGGCTCAGCTTCGCCGCCGCCGAGGACAACTTCCTGGCCTGCGCCCGGGAGGGGCTGGAGGCCGAGGTCTACTGGCCCTCCTACGGCGAACTCGGCGTCGATGAGCTGGTGCTGCGGCACCTGCTGCCGCTGGCCCACCAGGGGCTGCAGGACTGGGGCGTCTCGCAGGCGGTGATCGACCGCTATCTGGGGGTCATCGAGGCGCGCTGCAAGACCGGTGTCAACGGCGCGGTCTGGCAGACACGGACCGTCGCCGCCCTCGAGGAGCAGGGGATGGACCGCGAACAGGCCCTGGCCGAGATGACCCGCCGCTACATCGAATACATGCACACCAACGAACCGGTGCACACCTGGGCGCTCTGATGTCGGCTCGCGCGCAGCGCGCTGGCATCCCCGCTCTTCGGCCCAGTCGTCGAAATCCGGCGCGGAGAGTTGGCGTTCGGCTGGGTATGCGACGCGGGATTTCTCCTTGGTGGGTCTGCATCGCGGGGGCGCGCTGCTGGACGCTCGCCTCCCGTTGATGTCGGCTCGCGCAGCGAGCTCCCACCCACGCTCATCGAGTAGCCGACCATGCGTAGCGAAGCGGAGCAATGGTCGGCGTGTCGAGATGCAGCGGATCCGTCAAAGGCGGGTCATCTCGACACGGAGAACCCGGCTTCGCCGGATCTCCTACTCGATGACCGTGGGGAGGCTCCAGCGTGGGGATTTCGCGACACGCCCGAGGTTGCTCGATGGGGGTCTTTGTGGTCCGCTGGACGGCCCCGGAAGGGGCTGCCCAGAAGAATCACAAAGGTTGAACTACACGCTTGTAACCACCCACTGGTTGTGTGTAGTGTCTTCTCCAGCCACTAGATCTGGTGGTCAGCCCCAGGAACCCGCACCGGAGAGGACCCGCCCGCATGAGCGTCACCGTCTACACCAAGCCGTCCTGCGTGCAGTGCAAGGCGACCTACCGCGCACTGGACAAGGAGGGCGTCGAGTACGACGTCATCGACATCAGCACCGATGAGGTCGCGCGCGACTACGTGATGGCTCTCGGGCACCTGCAGGCCCCGGTCGTGGTCACCGACAACGATCACTGGTCCGGCTTCCGCCCGGACCGGATCAAGCAGCTCGTCACCAGCGCCGCCTGACCGGCGTACCGGGACCGCCGCATGCTGCCCGGTGAGCCGCACATCGTCTATTTCTCCAGCGCCTCGGGGAACACCCACCGGTTCATCGAGAAGCTGGGCCTGGCGGCCTCCCGGATCCCGGTCCACGATCGCCTCGACCGGCTCCGGGTGCATCGCCCCTACGTGCTGATCTGTCCGACCTACGGCGGCGGGCGGGAAGCGATGGAGGGCCGCCCGGCGGGTTACGTGCCCAAACAGGTGATCCGCTTCCTCAACGATCCCGACAACCGCAGTCTGATCCGCGGTGTGATCGCCGCCGGCAACACCAACTTCGGCCCGGAATACGGCCGGGCCGGCGACGTCATCGCCGCCAAATGCCAGGTGCCCTACCTGTTCCGCTTCGAGCTGATGGGTACGCCCTGGGAGGTCGCCCGCGTACGCAGCGGACTGGCCGAATTCTGGAACAACACAGTCGATCCGGCGGATCTCGCCGGCTAGCAGGAGAGACCATGTCGCCCACGGCAACCGCAGTCCAGGGACAAAGCACCCACCGCGCCCCCGGCGCCGACGAGTCGATGTCCAGCCAGCTCGACTACCACTCGCTGAACGCGATGCTGAACCTCTACGACGCCGAGGGACACATCCAGTTCGACAAGGACCGCGAGGCGGCCCACCAGTACTTCCTCCAGCACGTCAACCAGAACACCGTCTTCTTCCACAACCTGGATGAGAAGCTGGACTACCTGGTCGAGAACAACTACTACGAGCCCGAGGTGCTGGACAAGTATTCGCGGGCCTTCGTCAAGGACCTCTTCGACCACGCGTACGCCAAGAAGTTCCGCTTCCCGACCTTCCTCGGCGCGTTCAAGTACTACACCTCCTACACGCTGAAGACGTTCGACGGAAAGCGTTACCTGGAACGATTCGAGGACCGCGTCTGCATGGTTTCGCTGGCCCTTGCCGACGGTGACACCGAGCTCGCGGTGCAGCTGGTCGACGAGATCGTCGGGGGCCGCTTCCAGCCGGCCACCCCGACCTTCCTGAACGCCGGCAAGAAGCAGCGCGGCGAGCCGGTGTCCTGCTTCCTGCTGCGCATCGAGGACAACATGGAGTCGATCGGCCGCTCGATCAACTCCGCCCTGCAGCTGTCCAAGCGCGGCGGCGGCGTGGCGCTGCTGATGAGCAACATCCGCGAGCACGGCGCCCCGATCAAGAAGATCGAGAACCAGAGCTCGGGCGTCATCCCGATCATGAAGCTGCTCGAGGATTCCTTCAGCTACGCCAATCAACTCGGCGCGCGCCAGGGTGCCGGTGCGGTCTACCTGCACGCCCACCACCCCGACATCTACCGCTTCCTGGACACCAAGCGGGAGAACGCCGATGAGAAGATCCGGATCAAGACCCTCTCGCTCGGCGTGGTGATCCCCGACATCACCTTCGAGCTGGCCAAGCGCAACGACGACATGTATCTCTTCTCGCCCTACGACGTGGAGCGCGTCTACGGCGTACCGTTCGCCGACGTCAACGTCACCGAGAAGTACCACGAGATGGTCGAGGACGGTCGGATCCGCAAGTCCAAGATCAAGGCGCGCGAGTTCTTCCAGACCCTGGCCGAGCTGCAGTTCGAGTCCGGCTACCCCTACATCATGTTCGAGGACACGGTGAACCGGGCGAACCCGATCGCCGGCAAGATCACCCACTCGAACCTGTGCTCGGAGATCCTGCAGGTCTCCACCCCCTCGGAGTTCAACCCCGATCTCAGCTATTCCCATCTGGGCAAGGACATCTCCTGCAACCTGGGTTCGCTGAACATCGCCAAGGCGATGGATTCGCCCGATCTGGGGCGTACCGTCGAGATCGCGATCCGCGGGTTGACCGCGGTGTCGGACCAGACCTCGATGGTGTCGGTGCCCTCGATCGAGAAGGGCAACGACGAGTCGCACGCGATCGGCCTGGGGCAGATGAACCTGCACGGCTACCTCGCGCGGGAGCGGATCCACTACGGCTCCGAAGAGGGGGTGGACTTCACCAACATCTACTTCTACACGGTGCTGTTCCACTGCATCGCCGCCTCCAACAAGCTCGCCCGGGAGCGGGGGCGCACGTTCGTCGGCTTCGAGAACTCCAAGTACGCCAGCGGTGAGTTCTTCGACACCTACACCGAGAAGGAGTGGGCGCCGATCACCGACCGGGTCCGCCAGCTGTTCGCCGACGCCGGCGTACACATCCCGACCCAGGACGACTGGCGGGAGCTGAAGCAGCAGGTGCAGGAACACGGCATCTACAACCAGAACCTGCAGGCGGTGCCGCCGACCGGGTCGATCAGCTACATCAACCACTCGACCAGCTCGATCCACCCGATCGTGTCGAAGGTCGAGATCCGCAAGGAGGGCAAGATCGGCCGGGTCTACTACCCGGCGCCCTACATGGACAACGACAACCTGGAGTATTTCCAGGACGCGTACGAGATCGGTTACGAGAAGATCATCGACACGTACGCCGCGGCGACCCAGCACGTGGATCAGGGCCTGAGCCTGACCCTGTTCTTCAAGGACACCGCCACCACCCGCGATGTGAACCGGGCGCAGATCTACGCCTGGAAGAAGGGCATCAAGACCCTTTACTACATCCGCTTGCGGCAGATGGCCCTGGAGGGCACCGAGGTCGAGGGCTGCGTCTCCTGCATGCTCTGATCGCCGACCGATCAACGAACGACTCAGTGGAGAGAATGAGATGACCACCACCGAAACGCACAGCCCCGCGGACGAGGCGCCGATCAAGCTGGTCAGCCGGGTGTCGGCGATCAACTGGAACCGGGTACCCGACGAGAAGGACGCCGAGGTCTGGGACCGGCTGGTCGGGAACTTCTGGATCCCGGAGAAGGTTCCGGTGTCCAACGACATCCCGTCCTGGCACACCCTGACCGAGCACGAGCAGCAGCTCACCATGCGCGTCTTCACCGGCCTCACCCTGTTGGACACCATCCAGGGCACGGTCGGCGCGGTCAGCCTGATCCCGGATGCGGTCACCCCGCACGAGGAGGCGGTGCTGACCAACATCGCGTTCATGGAATCGGTGCACGCGAAGAGCTACAGCTCGATCTTCTCCACGCTCTGCTCGACCAAGCAGATCGACGAGGCGTTCCGCTGGTCGGAGGAGAACGAGCACCTGCAGCGCAAGGCCCGGATCGTCATGGATTACTACCGTGGCGACGATCCGTTGAAGCGCAAGGTCGCCTCGACGCTGCTCGAGTCGTTCCTGTTCTACTCCGGTTTCTACCTGCCGATGTACTGGTCCTCGCACGCCAAGCTGACCAACACCGCTGATGTGATCCGGCTGATCATCCGCGACGAGGCCGTGCACGGCTATTACATCGGCTACAAGTACCAGCGCGGTCTGCAGCAGGCGAGCCCGGAGCGGCGGCAGGAACTGAAGGACTACACCTTCGAGCTGCTGTTCGAGCTGTATGACAACGAGACCGACTACACCGAGGCGCTCTACGACGAGGTCGGGCTGAGCGAGGACGTGAAGAAGTTCCTGCGCTACAACGCGAACAAGGCGCTGATGAACCTGGGTTACGAGGCGCTCTTCCCGGCCGATGAGACCAACGTCAACCCGGCGATCCTCTCCGCCCTGTCCCCGAACGCCGATGAGAACCACGACTTCTTCTCCGGCTCCGGCTCCTCCTATGTGATCGGCAAGGCCGTGAACACCGAGGACGAGGACTGGGACTTCTAGGAGCGCCCATCCAGCCGGGCCGCCTGCCTGGACAGGACGAGGCCCGGAGCCGCAGGCGCGGCTCCGGGCCACCTTGTTTGCTAGTCCATGGCCACGGCGAGCCAGCTGAGCACCGGATCCGGGCCGCCGGCCTTGGCCACGGTGTAGGTGATCGTGGTGGGTTGGCTGACGGTGAACCGCACCGTACCGGTGGCATCGGCACCGGGAGTGAGGTTGATCGGTGTCCCGGACGTGGTGGTCGCCCCGATGGTGACGGTCTGCGACATCGGACGGGTTGCTCCCCACCACTCGTGGAATCCGGCGGTGAGGGTGTAGGTCCCCGGGTCCAGTGGCAAGCGGTACTGGATGGTCCTGCCCGAGTTGGCCCACAGGCCGGTGGAGTTCTTGTCGGACAGATTTGTGCCGGCCTTCACGTTCACCCCATCGGACCGATATCCCCAGGTCGTGGGCCCGGTGGATGCCTGGTCGGCGCTGCCGTTCATCAGGGGCTGGTTCGCGGCGACGGCGGCGTACTGCGGGGAGACCTGGCCACTGGTCACCCCCGAATCGATGTAGTAGGCCAACGAGGGTGGCACCACCTCATAGTTCGCCGAGAACAGTTGGCGTTTGCCATCGACGTAGGCATCATTCGTCCAGCCCCAGACCGAGAGCGTCGTGTACGCGGTTCGGCCTGCGCTCCGGCTGCCGGTCGACCAGGTCACCGGGTGGCTCTGACCGTCGATGACGACCGTGGACGGAAGATCCTGAGTCGTGGTGAGGGCGCCTGCGAGACCGACGTCCTTCTGGGTATCGGTGGTGTTCGCTGGGATGAGCGCGTTGTAGGCCTCGGTGAGACGGCGGGCAATCTGGGTGACTCCGACGGTGTCGAGACCGACCTGGCCGGTCAGGGCCGCCTGCGCCGCCGCCCGGGTGGCGGTGAAGACGCTCCAGCTCTGATCGGAATACTCGGACTGGTTGGGGGAGCCGACAGCCGCCAGAGCAGCCGCGATGGGGCCGGTGTCCACGCTGCCTCCGACCCGGGCGGAGATGGCGTAGAAGGCATCGGCGATCAGGGTGCCCGACTTCAGCGTGAAGGTCGCGGTGTGCTGACCGTCAGGCAGGCCCCTGAGGGAGTAGGTTGCTTGGCGCTTGCCGGAGCGGAGAGTGGCCGCGTTGCGGGCGAGCGGGACGCCGTCGACCGCGATGTCGAGAGTGGCGTCCCCACCATTGCCGCCCAGGATGTCGAGACCGGTTCCGGTGAACGGGACGGTGATGATTGAGCCCGCGGTGCTGCTGGTGGATGTGGTTCGGTACCAGTCCATGGCGTCACCGTTGGCAGCCCGCTTGGACCAGGTACCGGTGTGGGTCACGATGGAGTCCATGTTGTCGATCAGGCTGCTGGCGTAGGCGGTGTAACCGGGGACGGTCTGGACCTTCAGGTTGTCGAATCCTGTTCGGTAGAAGCCCGAACCGAGGTTCACCCGGCCGGCGAGCTCGGGAGCGGGGTCGGTGTAGTTGGACACCACCCGGCCGTCGATGGCAGCGGTGATGGTTGCCCCAGCGCCGGTGAGCGCGAGGCGGTACCGGTCCCGGGGAGCGACTGTGCCGCTGGCGACTGCGGTGTCGTGCCGGTACAGCGTCCAGGCGCCGGTGGGGCGGACGCGCAGATTGTACGCGGCGCTGCCGGTTGTCATACCGGTCTGCTGACGGATCCCCAGTGCCGCGGGGTCGCTGGCCGCGTCGGTGAAGGACACGTCGACCGAGGCGGTGTAGTTCTGCCAGCGGTGATCCCCGACCAGGCTGTTCGGCTGCGCGGGGTTCCAGGCGCGAGTGTTCTTCATGGATTGGTCGAGGTACTGGTACAGCAGGTGATTCCCGCCGCGGTCCGTTCCCACTTCCCAGGCCCCGGTCTGGTCCACCAGATAACGGGGCTGGTTGCCGCGGGAGCCCAAGTAGGTCTGGATCGACCGCGTCGCACCGCCGCCGTTCACCGTGTCCGGGGCGGGCAGGGTGCCCCGGGACTTGAGGTAGGGGGCGATCTCCTTGCCGGATCCGTTGGCGACGCCGACCTGGACCGGTCCTTCCTCGGCATAGTCAAAATCGTCGGCGTACAAGTAGTCGTCACCGGTGTCGGGGTTCTTCCCTGTGGCGTCGGTATCCAGCACCGCCGGTGCCGGGGTCTGCGGCAGCCGCTCGGCCATGGCCGGGTCGGTGCTCTTCTTCAGCGTGGTCAGGGTGACGATCGAGCGGGGTCTGACGGTGTAGGTGTAGCTGCCGTCTGCACCGGGTCGGACGGTGCCGGCAAGATGCAGATAGTTGGCATCGCTCGGCTGGCCCGGGTCGGCGGCACGGGTCTCCCAGGCCTCAAGCTGGTCGTTGCCGAGCTTCATGTTCGCGGTCTTGATGCGGTAGGTCTTCGCTTGGTCACTGTCGTTGACCACGACCGTGGAGAAGTCCTTCTTCGTGGGGTCGGCGAGGGTGAGGTAGCTCGGTGCCCCGTTGGACCCGTCGATGTTGGACGTGCCACTCGCGCAGCTGTAGCTGGCCTGAGGCACCGCACGCCAGCGACCGGCGCTGTTGGTGTCGTTCTCCCAACCCATCCTGGCGAACTGGGTGAACTGTTGCATGACGTAGAGGGACGCGTCGTAATGGATATGGCCCGACCAGGGTTCCTGGGCACTGACCAGTTGCTTGCCGCTGTACTGGGCACCGTCGTAGAACGAGGCGATGGCAGGCTGGAACATGTAGTTGGTGCGCTTTGAGTTCGCGAAGCCCTTGACGAGACGGTTCGCTACATCAAGGGCGCTCTGCACGCCGCCGATCCCTGTGCTGGCGCCGTTCGCACCCTCGTTGTTGTTCGCCCGGTACTCGCTGTAACCAAGAGTGGCGATGCCCTCGGCGTACCACACTTCCTTGTCCTGTCCGGACGGAGTCTGCCCGAGCGCGAGCTTGGTATAGGGCAGATTGGTGGGGCTGTCGGGGGCGCCGTCATGCCGGTCCTCGGTCGTGTAGTGGTAACCGGCCGCGTCGACCGCCTTGAAGAGAGCGGGATCGGTGAGCATCGCCGGGCCGATGTTCATCGTCGTGTTCTCGTCCGAAGCGACGATTCTGGTGGCCCGGTACGCCGCAGCGGCGCCGGCCTGCCGGTTGGCGGGGATGCCGTAACGGGGGTTGGTGAAATCGGTATCCGAATCGATCGCATTGCGGTACCACTTGACGAATTCGGTGTCGGGCCGGGTGGTCTCGTTGGTATCCGGGTCGACGTAGTCGATCATGTATCCGTAGCGCATGTAGGCGTCAAGGGTGGTCTCCTTGTACCACTTGTACATCGCGGGGTACCCGGTACCCGCGCCCTGGTTCCAGGCGTTCTGGACCCATTCGGGCATCGTCCACCGCAGAATGATGACCTTCAGCTCCGGGTTGACCGTCTTGGCGTCGGCGGCCAGTTGGAAGCCGGGATCCCGTGAGGTATCGGCCAGTTCGTCGGCGGTGCGCATCGTCGCCGGGTCGGAACCGGTGGAGTTGTTCGTGTCCGATCCCATCTCGATCTTGATGTTGTCGATGATCGGATTCGTTCCCCCGAACATCGTCCGGATCAACTGCCAGTACTGGTCGGGATGCGCGCTTTTGTAGTCCATCAACAGATTGCTGGTGGAGTTGGCGCTGACCAGACCGAGCCCCTTGTAGGTCAGACCGTTGGCGTTGTCCGCGCGCACGTCATTCCCGTTCACGGTGATCTGGACCGGGGCGTCCTCCGCCCGGGCCGGTGGCGCGCCGACCAGCCCGGCCAGGATGACGACGGCCGTGGTTGCGATGGCGGTGCGAACTTTCCTTGTGCATCTCATGTTTGGTACGGCTCCCTCGATGATGCGGTTGACGGTTGGCCACCCGGGTCCACGGCGGAGCGACGCGCGGTGCGGACCAGGACGAAGTGTGTGTTGCTCCAGGCGACGAAGAGCAGGATCGACGGTGCCAGGAGGGCGCCGATGACTGGCTGGGCGAGGACCGCCGCGGAGACCGCGGCCAGGCAGACGATGTTCACCAGAGCGACCGGCCAGTACCGAACGCTGAGGTAGAGGGCCATCAGGACAAGCTGGCGGAGGCCGAGTCCCGGATGGAGTGCCGCCACCACCAGGGCGGTGAATCCGGTGGCCAGAGCCGTCAGCGCGATCACGCAGAAGAGCGGTGTGGTCAGGGCGCCGGCGGCTGACCCGGCGAGGAACCGCAGGTCGGCGACACAGATCCCGACGACCGCGAGTGTTGCGATGCCGATCACCGTGGCTCGCGTGAGATGGCGGGCCCACGATTGCCAGAAGTCGCGCACCGGTGTCGTCGAACCGTGCTTCAGTGCCTGGAACACTCCCATCGCACCGGTGATCGAGGGCGCTGCCGTAAGGGCAAGGACTGCGGCGATGGGCCAGGCTGTCGTCGGGTCGACGGCGGCGAAGGCGAAGGCGAAGAGGAGCAGTGGGAGATTGGCCACGGCGAGCATGAGATTCACTGCCAGGAAGGCGTACACGTGACCGAAGATGGATTCGTACGCTCCCTGGCCTAGCTCCGGCAGGATGCGCGGCGGCGTGCTTGTGGAAGATCTGCTCATCCGACTCACCCCTTCATCCCGCTGGTTGCGATGCCCTGGATGAAGTACCGCTGACCGAAGAGGAAGATGATGAGGATCGGAATGATGGAGATCACCGACCCGGTCATGATCAATCCGTATTCGGCGTCGTACTGTCCGATGAAGGACTGCAGCCCGAGCTGGATCGTCCACAACCGGTTGCTCGACAGATAGATGAACGGGCCCATGTAGTCGTTCCAGGTGTTCACGAAGGTGAGCAGCGCGAGGCTGGCGAGCGCCGGCTTCGACAGCGGGAGCATGATCCGTGCCCAGATCCCGTAATCGTTGAGGCCGTCGATGCGGGCCGCCTCGACCAGCTCGTCCGGGATCGTCAAGTAGTACTGGCGCATCAGGAAGACCCCGAACGCACTGAAGGCCTGGAGCAGGATCAGGGACCAGAAGGTGTTGGTCAACCCGATCTTCTGCATCATGATGTACTGGGGAACCATGTAGGACTGCCAGGGAATGGCGATCGTGCCGATGTAGGCGAGGAACAGTGCGTCCCGACCCTTGAACCTGATCTTCGCGAAGCCGTACGCGGCGAAGCTGCCGGTGAGCACCTGGAGGGCGGTGATGAAGACCGCCAGGTAGGTGGTGTTCAGGATGTACCCGAACATGGGCACCCGACTCCAGATGTCGGCATAGTTGCTCCACTGGATGTCCTGGGGGATCCATCGGACCGGTACGGCGAAGACCTCGCTGTTCGGCTTCAGCGATGCCGAAACCATCCAGAGGAAGGGAATCATCACGACTGCGAGCATCAGGACCAGAACCGCATAGAGGACTCCGGCGCGGATGCGCTTACCGGTGCGACGGCTCCTTGGCTGGCGGTTTGACGCCGGCTTGCCTTCCTCAACGGGAATGGGTGCCATGGGTGCGGTCTTCTCGACGACGTCGTCGGAAAGGGTGGACATCAGCGTTCCTGCCTCTGCTGGATCTTGAACTGGATCACCGTGACGCTCAGCACGATCAGGAACAGCACGAAGGAGATCGCCGAGGAGTACCCGAATTCGCCCTGCAGGATCCCGTTCTGGTAGATGAGTTGGGAGAGGACCATCGTCGCTCGACCCGGGCCGCCGTTGGTCATCACGATGATCAGATCGAAGATCTTGAAACTGGCTACCGTGAGCATCACCATCACGAAGAAGGTGGTGGGACGCAGCGAGGGAATGGTCACGTTCCAGAACCGCTGCCAGGCGTTGGCGCCGTCCACCTCGGCCGCCTCGTAGAGTTCGGTCGGGATGGCCTGGAGTCCGGCCAGATAGAGGACCATGTAGTAACCCATGTCTCGCCAGACGCTGGTGATGATGACCGCGGGGAGTGCCCACTCGGTGCTGTTGGTCCAACCGGGCGGATTCGCTACCCCGATGAACCTCAGGAACTGATCGATGGGGCCACCGGCGGGGTTGAACAACATGTTCCACACGATCGCCACGGCAACCAGCGAGGTGATGTAGGGAAAGAACATCGCGACACGGAAGAAGCCGATCCCCTTGAGCTTCTGGTTCAACAGCATGGCCAGCGCCAGGGAAACGACGAGGGTGAGTGGGATGTGGCCCAGGGCGTAGAGAGCGGTGTTCCGCAGTGCGACCCAGAAGTTCTCGTCGGCGATCATCGCCCTGAAGTTCTTGAGGCCGACGAACTTCGGCGCACTGTAGGAATCCCACTGCATGAAGGACAGCGCCATGGCGGCGATCACCGGGATGAGAGTGAACAGGGCGAAACCGAGAAAGTTCGGCAGGATGAAGCTCCAACCGATGAGCGCGGTTCGGCGCCGCAGTCGGTTCGGGCTCGGTTTCGGCCAGTTCGCACCGGTCTGACGGCGCGCGGTGAGAGTGGTCACGGGATTACTCCGGGGCTCAGGCCGGGCTGCTGCCTCGCAAGGAGACCTCAACCCGGGACGGGCTACTGGCTGGCGATGACGGGCTTCACGCGGGAGTTCATCTCGGCGATGCCGTCGGCGATCGATTTCTGTCCGGTCATGATCAGGTCGTGTTGCTCGGTGAGGATGGTGTCGACCTTCGAAGAGATCGGGTTCACTGGCATTTCGAGTCCGACGCTGCCCGGCTGGAATGCTGTCTTGGAGAGTCCGTCGTTGGGCATGCCCTTGTTCGCGAAGTAACCGTCGGTGACAGCCGCGTTCTGCAGTGCCGGGACGATGCCGACCGCCGATATGGCTCTCGCACCCTGATCGCCCGCCGCGAACGCGATGAACCTCTGGGCGGCCTCGGCGTTCTCGGACTTCTTGTTCACCGCGAAGGCAGTGGGTGACCCGAAGGTGGTGATCTGGCCGCCGGACTGGGGTTGTGGCATCGGCGCGATGGCCCACTCGACGTTGGTCTTGCCCGCGGCCTTGTCCGCGAGCAGCGGGGCGATCTGCCAGGACCCCATCGGCATCATGGCCACCTGCCCGGCCTGGAAGACCGAGTTGTAACTGGTCTTGTTGTTCTTCGCGGTGGCGTAATCCATGATCGACCCGGCCTTCTGCAGGTCGAGGGTCATCTGATACCGGGGGGTGAAGAACGCGTAGTCACCGCCGATCAGGTTCCCACCCGTCTGTGCGGCGGAGATCGCCTGGACGACCGAACGCCACGTGTGCTGGTAGGCGCCGTACACCTTCTGCCCGCTTGAGGTCGTGCCGGTGGTGAGCTTCTTGGCGAGATCGGCGTACTGGTCCCAGGTGATGTTCCCCGGTGAGGGCACACCCGCCTTGTCGAAGAGGGTCTTGTTGTAGAACAGCACCCAGAAGTCCGATCTGTAGGGTGCCGCGAAATACTTGCCATTCAGTTCGTACGCGTCGAGGTTCGCGAGTTCATTGCCAGGCAGTTGTTTCTTGACGACGTCGGTGAGATCCGCGAGCTGGCCCCGGCTGGTGTACTGCGAATAATCGGTGACGTTCTTCACCGCGATCAGGTCGGTCGTGTCCCCGCCCGCGAGCATGGTGGTGATCTTCGCCTGGTAGTCGGCGGCAAGGATGTCGACCGGTTGGATGGCGATGTCGGGATTGGCGACCTGGAAGGCGTCGAAAAGGGCCTTGAACTCCGGGGTGGTGGCGTAGCTCCAAACGGCGACCGTGAGCGTCTTCTTGCCGTTCTGGGTGTTGCTGCTCGGCCCGCCGGCGGCGCCGGTGCAGCCCGACAGACCGATTGCGGCGGCGAGGCCGAGGGCTCCGGTGACGAAAGTCCGTCGCTTCATCGCGATTTGCTCCATTGCATCTGCTCCTTCTGTTACGAGTGCTTGCGGTGGCCCTCGTACGGGCGGGGTTGGGCGGTGTCGACGACCGCGGACATGTCGATCTCGGTGTCCGACCCCGATGGCCACCGGATCGACAGCGGTCCGTTCGGTCGGTGCTGTTGGATCCGCGGGGGGATCGGATCTGATCGGGTCGCCTGGCCCAGGTAGAGGGCGGCGATGTGCCAGCGGCCCGGTTCTGCGTGCGTCGCTGTTGCGACCCATGGGGTGCGGGTGGTTCGACCGAGGGGGGTCGCATCGAGGTCGTCGTGGATCCCGGCTTCGGGCAACCCGGTGAGGTCCAGACAACGGCTGGTGAGCCCCGCGGACGTCACGGTGGATGCGGCGGTGGCCATCGGATGCTGTCCGGAGATGGGCCACCCGCCGAGCCGAAGGGTGCCGATCACATCGGTCGTATCGGGTTCGACCCGCACGAGGCGCACCTCCCAGCCGCCGCGGACCACCGAGACGACGGTGATCTCGGGGCCGGTCGTCACGGTGCCGGTCAGTCCGGAACCGTGGCGCTCGCCCTCCGGGTCCGGATCGACCCAGTGTGCGCGTGACACCGAGGCACCCAGGAGGGTTCCCGTCTGGTCCAGCGACTCACAGCAGATGGTCCGGAACCCGGTGCGGTGGCTGGGTCGGCCGGCGGCGTCCAGTAGCACCACACTCTGGTCGAGGGGGGAGGGTTCGAGGAGCGGCTCGAGTACCGGTGAGGTCGCCGTGGAGTAACCGAGCCTGGCGTAGAGGGGTGGGTCGGCCACCAGGTCTCCGGGCGTGGCGTGGTCCGTACCGTGATTGATCACGCGGACGATCCCGTCCGATGTGGTGCCGCTGATCAGCCAGCCCGGTGCCGTCGCGACGGTGCCGATGTCCGTTTCATCGATGGGCAGGGGCTCCTCCCGGCTGGTCCACACCGGGTGTTCGGCGGGAAGTGCCAGTCCGAGCAGGCCCTTCGAAGCCCAGTAGGGCGATCCCGTGCCGGAATAGCTCTGGGCGAGCTTGCGCCACTCGCCGTGCCAGCCCAGGGTCAGGACACCGGAAGGCTCGAACGCGCCCGCGTCGATGAAGTGTTTCAGCATCCCGCTCGCCGCGCGGCGGATGGTGCCGGGTGCCAGTGTCTGGGACCCGCTGAGGGCACCGGCCCAGAAAGGGGCGGCGGCTGCGAACCGGTAGATCAGGGAGCGCCCCTGGATCAGTGGTGAACCATCGCGCCCGAGGAGGCGTACCGCGTCCTGGAGGAATCTGTCCAGATGTGCCAGGTACGCGGTTCGGCGAGGTGCCGCGTACTCGTCCTCGGGGCCGGCCATCTCGAGCCAGAGGATCGGATAGAGGTGCAGAGCCCAGCCGGCGTAGTGGTCGTAGGCTCGCTGGGGCCCGTCCGAATACCAGCCGTCCGCCCGAACGAAGGTGTCATGGCGGGTGAGATCAGCCGCCAGGTCCTCGCTGGACCAGGGACCGCCGACCGAGCGCAGGAACTGTTCGACGACGATGCGGAACCACACCCAGTTGATCGGCGGGTATTCGGCTCCGATGACGGTCGACAACCAGTCGACGAGGTTGGTCTGTACGCGGGCGTCGAGCCGGTCCCAGATCAGGGAACGGGTCATCGACAGACCGAGGGCGATCGCCGCCGCTTCCACTTTCGCCTGGTCGTGTTCGTCCGGGCGAATCCAGCGGTGCGGATGCTTCGGGTCGGTACCCGCGGCGATACCGGAGGCGTACCAGGCCGCCAGATCGTGGGGATCGTTTCCGCCGGAGCCGGTGAGCCGGAAGGCCGCGGCCATGAATGACCTCGCGAAACCCTCGAGGCCGTCGATGTCGCTGCCGTACCCTCCGGGTGGTCCGGGGAAGAGGATCCGGGCTCGACCGGGCGACGCGAACCGCCGGGCGGTCAGCAGCATCTGGTCTGCAATGTGCTCCCAGTGTCGGCGGGTGAAACCGGTGTACCGGGACGCCTGGTGATCGAGGGGCGGCATCGTGGCCTGCGAGAGCGGGTTCATGCGCTGACCTTGAACGTCTCGCTGGTGATCTGAGACACCAACGGTCGACCGGTGATGAAGCGCTCCACCTCATCCAGCGCGCTGTCGGTCATCCGGTAGAGCTCCGAACCGAGCGATCCGGCGACATGGGGGGTGAGCATCACATTCGGCAAGCGGTAGAGGACGGAGTCGGCCTGCAGCGGTTCGGGCTCGATCACGTCGAGGATGGCGTTCAGCCGCCCGCTGGCGCACTCCCGTTCCAGCGCCTGCGTGTCGATCAGGGATCCGCGGGCAGTATTGATGACCGTGGCGTGGTCGGGAAGCAGCGCCAGTTGGGCGGCACCGATCATGTGCCGGGTCGACGGCAGCGCCGGGGCATGCAGCGAGAGCACATCGAGGGCGGGAAGCATCTCCTCCAGATTCCGGATCTGGCCACCCAGGGCAGCGGTTTCCGCGGGATCCGCGTAAGGGTCGGCGACGAGCACGGTGATGTCCTCGAGTTGTTGCAGGAGGGTGACGACCCGCCGGCCGATCCGGGACAGCCCGACGACCCCGACGGTCCGACCCAGGTTGCTCAGCTCGCCGAAACGGCTGATGTAGGCCCAATCACCCCACGTGGCCCTCACATCGTTCGCGAGGAACGGCACCTTCTTCCCGGCCATGATCACCGCAGCGAGGGTGAACTCCGCCACCGGGACCGCGTTCGCATCGGCGGCGTTCGAGACGACGATGCCCCGCTCCCAGAAGCCGTCGGAGATGATCGGGCGGACCGTCCCCGCACAGTGGAAGAGCCCACGCAGCCGGGGCATCAGGGACAGGTGTCGTCCGGTGATCCGCTCCGCACCCCAACCGGTGATCAACACTTCCACCCGGCCAAGCCGGGCGCGGACCCGCTCGGAATCGAGGTCCGCGGTCCAGGCAGGATCGCCGAGGGTCACCAGCGACTCCAGACGACGGCGGCGTACGCGGTCGAACTTGGCCTCGTAGGTCTCCCGGTTCATCAGCAGGAGTGCCTCAGGCTGCTCGCGATACGTCACGCTCGCTCCTCTTCATCGAGTCTCATGAGCCGCTGACCCGAACTCTGGAATGCGCTTGCCAGCGGATGTGATCCAGCACATACTCAAAGTCGATGCAGGTCAATCAAAGTGATCAGACTCGAACATATTCGCTCAATACTGATCATTCAGGGAGCGGAAGAGGAGGACAGGGTCTCATGCCCGTGACCGGTGCACAGTTGCCGACCTCGGCCGGTGCCACATTCCAGGGGCCGCTGGCCGAGCTCTTCGATTCCGGGGCAGCCCCCGGGCCCCTTGCCGTCGCGCTACAGGATCCGCGGGGTGCGATCCCGGTTCCGAACGCTGCGGATCGTGAAGCCTGGTCTCGTCTGGACCCGTCGACCCTGCTCGCGATCCGGGACGTTGCCGATCGGGAGGTGGGGACCGCCTGGGCCCAGCCCCTGGCCTGTGACTACGCCAGGTACTTCACCGACGGGAACCGTACGGTCTACGAGGGACGGGTGCGTGCGCGGCAGGAGCGCCTCACCAGAGCTACCGTGGTGGCCGCCCGCACCCTGGAGGCCCGATGGCTGGACGAGGTGGTGAATGGTGCGGTCCTCCTCTGCGAGCAGAGCAGTTGGTGCTGGGCTGCCCATGACGATACGAACAGTCGCAACGGATTCGTACTTCCGGACATCGGTTCCCCCTACCTCGATCTCGGGGCCGGCGAGGTCGCGGGCCAGCTCGCGTGGATCGACCTCGTCCTGGGCACGATCCTTGCCCGGCGGGCCCCCGGGCTCGGTGAGCGCATCCGCCATGAAGTGATGGAGCGGGTCATCCACCCCTTCTTGGAGCGCCGGGACTGGCACTGGCTGGGGCTGGACGGCGACGCCCACAACTGGAACCCCTGGATCCACGGCAACGTGCTGCTCGCGGCCCTGTTCCTGGTCGAGGATCTGCCGACCCGCGCCGCGGTGGTCTCGCTGTGCATCGAGGGATTGGATCGGTACGCGGCGACCCTGCCTGCGGACGGCGCGATCAACGAGGGCGTCTCCTACTGGTGGAACGGTGCATGCCGGCTTCTGGAGGCGCTGGATCTGCTCCGCCTCGCCTCCGGTGGCGTACTCGATGCCACGGAGTTGCCGCCACTGCGGCAGACGATCCGGTTCCCGATGCGAATGCACCTGGATGGTGACTGGTACGTCAACGTCGCCGACGGCCCTGCCCGGGCGGGGGAGGGCAGGCCCTGGCACGTGCTGCACCGCTGGGCCAGGCGGACCGGTGACACCGCGGTCCTGACGCACGCCGAGTCGAACCGGAGTCCGGGCACACCGCTGGTCGAGGTCTCGACAGGGCTGGGCCGGGTGCTCACCGCGCTGCACGATCGGGACTGGGCAGGCGCCGTACCCGGCAGCAACCCGGCCCCGGCAGCAGTCTGGCTGCCATCGGTCGAGATCAGCGTGAACAGGCCCGTGAGTGGGTCGTCGGCCGGGCTGACGCTCATGGTCAAGGGGGGCCACAACGGAGAACACCACAACCATCTCGATGTCGGTTCATTCACGGTCGCCGCCAACGGCATTCCCTGCCTGGTGGACGTCGGTCAGCCCACCTACACCGCACAGACCTTCGGACCCGATCGCTACGGGATCCGGGCGATGCAGAGCCGCTGGCACTCCACTCCTGCACCGTGGGGTCGGGAGCAAGGTGTCGGCCGACGTTACCGGGCCGTGGTCTCGGACCCTGCCCCCGGAGGGAGGGGCCTCACCCTGGAGCTGGCCAATGCCTACGACCTGGCTGACGGCAGCTCGATCCGTCGCCGCGCAGTGCTTCAGCCGGACGGGACCGTCACGGTGACCGACCGCTGGGAGCTTCCGCGCCCGGACGAGGTCGGCCGCGGCGTGATCCCCATGGAGCTGCACTACCTGCTCTGGGGTACGCCCACCCTCGGTGCCGGCAGGGTCGACCTCCGATGCGAGCACGGTTCACCGGACGTCGTCCTGGTGTGGGAGCCAGGCCCCCAGGCACGGTTGGAAACCTGGATACTCGATGATCCGCTGCTGCAGGCGAGCTGGGGGCGGGCGTTGCACCGGCTCACGCTGTCCTTCCCGCCGCGCGGCGGGCAGTGTGAACGCGGTGAAGCGACCATGACGATCAGACTCCAGGACAGATCATGACGAGTTCCGCGGACCCAACCCATCGCCCGGCGCCGCTCCGATTCGGGCTGCAACGCCGCGAACGGTTACTGGACGAACTGAGATCCGCCGGGTCCATTTCCGTCAGCGACGTCGCCGGCCGGTTCGGCGTCAGTGAGTTGACCATCAGGCGGGACGTCAACGCCCTCGCCCAGCAGGGGCTGGTGACTCGCGTCCATGGCGGAGCCACTCTGCCAAGCAATCTGGATCGGGTCCCCGCGGCCGGACCTGACGGGCAGCGCGTCGCCAGCCGGTTCACCGTGGGGATGGTCGTGCCCTCGCTCGACTACTACTGGCCCCAGGCCATCAACGGCGCCCGCGCGGCCGCCAGCCGAGCCCAGAGTCGCCTCGTCATCCGCGGCTCGTCCTACGACCTCAAGGACAACCGGAAGCAGATACAGGCTCTGGTGGGCACCGGCAAGATGCACGGTCTGATCGTGGCGCCGGACATCTCCGGCCCCGAGGGGGCCCGGTTGCTGCGCTGGCTCGACTCGCTGCCCATCCCGGTGGTCCTCGTCGAACGGCGACCTCCCGAGGGGCTCGCGCTGCGACACCTCGAGTCCGTCTCAACTGACCACGCATTCGGTGCCGGACTGGCCATCCGGCACCTCAACGACGCCGGGCATGAACACATCGGCCTGCTCGCCTCACCCGGCAGTCCGACATCGAAGCACGTCGAACGGGGTTGGCGGACGACGCTGGCATCGCTCGGTCTGTCCACCGAGACCGCCCTGTTCGCCGATGCCGTCGGTTTCAACAGCCGCGATCGAGAACAGGTGATCGACGCCATCCTCGAACGATGTACCGAGACCGGCACCACCGCTCTGGTCGTTCATTCGGACCCCCAGGCTGTCGCGGTCGTCCAGCATTGTGTCGATCGGGGCATCTCCATCCCTGAGGATCTGGCCATTGTCGCCTACGACGACGAGGTGGCCCATCTCGGTCAACCGCCCATCACGGCGGTCCGTCCACCCAAACAGCATGTGGGACGGATCGCGCTGGAGCTCCTGGTCGCGCGCTTGGAGGAAGGGGCGGCGCGGCCGATCTCGCATGTCTTCGTCAACCCGGCACTGGTCGTCCGCGGTTCATCGATCGTGCGGGTCGACGACGGCGAACTGGCCACAGACATGTGAGAACCGCGCCTCACCTGTCTGCTGAGTTGTCACCGTTCGATGGCAGCGGTGGACGCTAGGCTCGCCGGGTGACAGAGGATCTCTTCGGCAACGTGAGCGAGCCCAGGGCGGCGAGCGGGACGACGGGCGGCAGCCTGAGCGGCACCGACCATGCCGGGGCGCCGCTGGCGGTGCGGCTGCGGCCGCGGACCGTCGATGAGATCGTCGGCCAGCAACACCTGCTGGGCAAGGGATCCCCGCTGCGCCGGCTGGCCGGCGGGCAGGCCGCGATGAGCGTGTTCCTGTGGGGCCCGCCCGGGGTCGGCAAGACCACCATCGCCTCGGTGGTGTCGCGTTCCAACGATGCCAAGTTCGTCGAGATCTCCGCGGTCACCGCCGGGGTCAAGGATGTCCGCCAGGTGCTCGACACCGCGCGCCGCGACCTGGCCCGCGGCCAGCGCACGGTGCTCTTCGTCGATGAGGTGCACCGCTTCTCCAAGGCCCAGCAGGATGTGCTGCTGCCGGCGGTGGAGAACCGGATCGTCACCCTGATCGCTGCCACCACGGAGAATCCGAGTTTCTCGGTGATCTCCCCGCTGCTGTCCCGGTCGCTGCTGCTCACCCTGAAACCGCTCACCGAGCAGGACATCAACACCCTCATCGACCGCGCCCTGGATGACGAGCGCGGCCTGCGCACGAGCGCGGGGGAGGCGTACACCCTCGCCCAGGACGCCCGGGACGCGGTGATCCGGATGGCCGGCGGTGACGCCCGCCGGGTGCTCACCTTCCTCGAGGAAGCCGCCGCCGGCGCCGAGGCCGCGGGCGGCACCGAGATCGACCTGGACAGCGTCGAGCGCGCGGTGGACAAGGCCGCGGTCCGCTACGACAAGGACGGCGACCAGCACTACGACGTCATCTCGGCCTTCATCAAGTCCATGCGGGGTTCGGATGTGGACGCCTCGCTGCACTACCTGGCGCGGATGATCGCGGCGGGGGAGGACCCGCGGTTCATCGCCCGCCGGCTGGTGATCCTCGCCAGCGAGGACATCGGGATGGCCGACTCCAGCGTGCTGCAGACCTGCATCGCCGCCGCCCAGGCGGTCCAGTTGATCGGGATGCCGGAGGCCCGGATCAACCTCGCCCATGCGGTGGTCGCCTGCGCGATGGCGCCGAAGTCGAATGCGGCGTACATGGGTCTCAACAAGGCCACCGCCGATGTCGAGGCCGGCCGGATCGGGCTGGTACCGATGCACCTGCGCGATGCGCACTATGCCGGCGCGAAAGGCCTCGGCCACGGCAAGGGTTACCAGTACGCCCACGACCACGACCGCGGGGTCGCCAAGCAGCAGTACCTGCCCGACGAACTCGTCGACGCCCGCTACTACGAACCCACCGACCACGGCCACGAGGCCACCATGCGGCAGCGGCTGGAGATCATCAACGAGCTGCTGGGCAAGGATTCCGGCGACTGACCCGGATCGGTTCGCTGCGATCGGTCAGGCGACGAACCCGTCGAACTCGGCGACGGTCTCACCGTTGGCGGAGATCCGCACGGTCGTCGGACCGAACGTTCCCTGGGCCACCTCGGCCGATACCGGGGTCCCGGTGGACAGGGTGCCGGTCAGCGTGATCGGCGAGCTGTCGGCCTTCTTCTCATCCAGCACCTCGTCGGCCTCGAACAGGGTCCAGCTGGAGTGCACCGGGCCGGTCTTGCCAACCACTCGTACCGGGCGACCGTCGACCGTGGCGTTCTGCTTGTCTTCAAAGAGTCCCATGACGAGACGGTAGTCACGGGAGGGTTCAGTGCGTGCCGCGCCCGATCCCAGACTCCGGGGTTGGGGTCTTGAAGCTCATTGACCGGCTGAGGACTGATGGTCAGACTGGTATGACCAGATCATCGGCAGGTTCGTCTTCGGGCGAAAGGAAGCCATGCAGAGTCAGGATGCGGTGCAGCACCCCAGTGGTGGGCGGGTTGTGGACCTGTCCCTCCTCATCGCCGAGGAGATGCCGTGCTGGTGGAGCACCCACATGCCCTACCAGCAGAAGACGTTCAACTACTTCCGCGACACCGACACGCCCACCGGGCCACTGCTGTCCCGCACCGGGCCCTATCAGACCCGATTTCTGGTCATCGACGAGCACACCGGCACCCACTTCGACGCGCCCAGTCACTTCATCCCGCCGCCTGACAGTGGACTGCCGCATGCCGGACCGAGCGGTGAGATCTTCGCCGACATGGTCGAACTCACCCAGCTGATGGGGCCGGCCGTGGTGATCGACGTACCGGACGACCTGCCCGGTGCGGCTCCCGGGGTGAGTCCCTACATCAGACCGGAGGACGTCGAACGCCACGAGGGGCGACACGGGCAACTCAGCCCGGGTGACATCGTGTTGTTCCGGTCCGGCTGGGACGAGCGCTACTACCGGCCCGGCGCATCCGGTTCGGCGTACCTCCACGACGCCTTCGTCGCCGGCACCGACGATGGCTGGCCGGCGCCGGGAGTCGAGTGCATCCGGTTGCTGCTTGATCGCGGGATCCGCTGTGTCGGCATCGACTCGCCTTCGATGGGTTCGACGCACGATGGGGGGCCGGTGCATCAGGAGGCGCTCGGTCGCGGTGCGGTGTTCATCGAGGCGTTGGCCAACCTGCAAGCACTGCCGAACACCGGTGCCTGGTTCTGCTTCGCGCCACTCAAGATCGCCCGGGGGACCGGAGCCCCTGGACGCGCGTTTGCCCTTGTGCCACAGGAGAAGTGAGCCTATCGAGGAGGGACCATGTCAGCGCACGGTTTCACCCCTGCAGAAGCAACCTCGCGTCGGTACGCCACCTATCTGATCGTGATCGCCCTGGCCGGTTGGGCGCTGGCCAGTTACGACTTCAATCTGCTGGTGCTCACCATTCCCGACATCAGCAGAGAGCTCGGCATCAGTGGTGGCCAGATCGGGGTGATGGGTTTCGTCATCTATGTCGCCGAGTTCATCGTCGCCCTGTTCGTGGGCCGCGGCATGGACGCCAAGGGCCGCAAATGGATGTGGATGATCTGCCTCGGTGCGGCGGCGATCTTCACCGGCCTCACCTTCTTCGTGCAGAACTTCTGGCAGCTCGTGGCAATCCGCGCGTTGGCCAGCTCGTTCGCCAATGCGGAACTCGCGATCTCGATCACCCTGGTCAACGAGCAGCTCTCGGCCCGCCGACGTGGCTTGTTGTACTCGGTGGTGCAGGGCGGCTGGCCGCTCGGAGTCTTTCTGGCTTCCGGTGTCTACCTTGCGGTCAGCGGATTGGGCTGGCGTTGGGTGTTCGCCTTCGGTGTCATCCCGCTGGTCGTGGTGATCATCGGCCGGCGCTGGATCCGGGAACCGGAACGCTTCACCCACCTGGTTGCGGTACGCCGCGCCCTGGCCCGGGGTGATCAGGCCGAGGTGGACCGGCTGGTCGCCGAACGACCCGTCGACGTGGCCGAACTGGAGAAGGGCTCGGTCCGGGCGATGTTCGCCACCCCCGGCACTGTCCGCCGTAACCTGATCACGCTGTCGATCACCTGGATCCTCTACGCCATCGCCTTCGTCGCCACGAACGTCTACATCACCTACTGGTTCACCGAGTACGCGGGGTGGAGCGCGGGCGCGGTCGCGACGCTGCTGCTGGTGTGCGGCGGCATCGGCTTCTTCTTCTACATCATCGGCGGGTACTTCGGGGAAAGGTTCGGCCGCCGCACGGTGCTGATGGTGACCGGGTTGGTGACCGGACCGCTCAACCTGGCGTTGTTGCTGTTCCACCAGAACACCGCGGCGACCGCGATCATCTTCTTCCTCTGCTATCAGGCCAGCAACGGAACCTGGTCGGGGGCCGGTTACTCCTACTGGGCCGAATGCTTCCCGACCCGAGTGCGGGGGACTGCCATCGGCTGGCTCACCGCCATGTTCGTCCTGGGGCAGGCGCTCGGCAGTCTGATCTGGTCCGGAATTCTGGCCACCTCGACGCTGGTGGTCGCCTGGATGGTGATGGCGGTTGGTGTCGCCTTCGCACAGGGGTTGAGCACATTGCTCTTGCCTCGGATCGAACCCGGCCAGGAACTGGAGCGGCTGTCGGTCTGATCCGGTCAGCCCGGACTCCCGATGCACGCGACCGGTTCATCATGGTGTGCGGCTTGCGCCAGGTCAGCGGATATGGCGTACGCCGACGGCGAGCCGGCGGAACTGGTAGGCGATCGGCGAGAGACGGGGTCGGGAGAGACCCAGCCCGGCATCGGCGGCGATCCACTCCACCACCTCATCGGTCGGACGATCGTCGGTCTCGACGTGGGTCGCGTATCGGTCGGTCGCCAGCGCGCTGACGCAGCGCGGGATCTGCGCGATCGCCCAGGTCTCACGGCCGGCCGTCCGCAGGAAGGCGATCCGGTTGCTCAATCGTCGGCGCAGGGTCTGCGGGCTCGCGATCAGCGCGTAGTGCCGGATGTCGACCCCGCGTGAGCGCAGACCACCGACGATCTCGTCGAAGTAGTCGTCCCGCACCAGCGTCATCGGCACCAGCACCGGTCCGGGGTGCGTGGCCGCCGCCTGCTGGAGGGTGTCGATGACCGCGGAGCGCCACTGCGGCAGGTCCTGGAAATCGGGTTGGCACTCGGGTGGCAGGGTGCGGCGCAGCGCGAAACCGATCAGTTCTGGATCGGCGACGTGGGCATCGGGGAGCCGGCGGTGCAGTTCGAAGGAGGTGTGGGTCTTCCCGGCGCCGAAGGCACCGTTGATCCAGATCAGCACGTGCTCCACGATACGGATGACCCCGGCCGACGAAAATGACCATGGAAAATTCGGCCCTTCATCTGAAGTATTCAAATATAAGTACGAATATTCCATGATCATTCGCAGGGGCCCGGTCCGATCGCCCCGCGGCGGCTCGTTAGGCTGGCTGCCATGTTCCGGTTCCTGCGTCGATTCTCCTGGTTCCTCTTCGGCTTCGTCACCGGTGCGTGGTTCGTGGCGCGCGGCAAGGAGAAGGCCAAGGAGTACGCCAACCAGGCGCCCAAGGCGGTGGCCAAGCAGCTCGGCCGCGAACTCGTCGACACCACGGTCAGGGTGAGCACCAAGGTCGGCGATGTCGCCGGTGCGGTCAAGGAGGGCGCCGACGAGCGGCGCGAGGAACTGCGCAAGGCCGAGTACACGCCAACGGACCATCCGTCGACCAGGCCCTGAGGTTCGGGCGGTTCGGGTGGTTCATCTCGACACGCCCCGGGCTGCCTTGCTGCGCTGCGGCACCCCGGGGCTACTCGATGAACGTGGGGCGCCGGGCTGCCTTGCTTCGCTGCGGCAGCACACGGCTACTCGATGAACGTTAGACTGGGTGGTTGCGTCCCACATCCAGCACGAGAACAGGGCAACCCATGAAGACTGCCGACATCCGGCGCCGCTTCCTCGACTTCTTCGCCAAGCGCGGGCACGAGGTCGTGCCGTCGGCTCCGCTGCTGCACAACGACCCCACGTTGCTGTTCGTGAACGCCGGCATGGTGCCCTTCAAGCCCTACTTCACCGGGCAGGAGGAGGCGCCCTGGGATCGCGCCACCAGCGTGCAGAAGTGTGTCCGCACCCTCGACATCGAGGAGGTCGGCAAGACCACCCGGCACGGCACCTTCTTCCAGATGAACGGCAACTTCTCCTTCGGCGACTACTTCAAGGCCGATGCGATCTCCTACGCCTGGGAACTCGTCACCAGCGAACAGCACAACGGCGGCCTCGGCTTCGACCCGGACAAGGTCTGGGTGACCGTGCTCGGCCCCGGTTTCCACCCCGACTTCCCCGACGGCGACACCAAGGCGGTCAAGCTGTGGAAGAAGGTCGGCGTACCCGAGCACCGGATCCAGCCGCGCAACCTGAAGGACAACTACTGGAACATGGGCGTACCCGGCCCGGGTGGCCCGTGCTCGGAGATCTACATCGACCGCGGCGCCGAATACGGGCCCGACGGCGGCCCGGAGGCCGATGAGGACCGGTTCCTGGAGATCTGGAACCTGGTGTTCATGCAGCAGGAGCTGTCCGCGGTCCGCGCCAAGGACGACTTCACCGTCGCCGGCGACCTGCCCGCCAAGAACATCGACACCGGGATGGGCCTGGAGCGCGTCGCCTACCTGCTGCAGGGCGTCGACAACCTCTATGAGATCGACGAGGTCTACCCGGTCATCGAGCGCGCCTCCGAACTGTCCGGGAAGCGCTACGGTGCCGACGCCGAGGACGATGTCCGGCTGCGGGTGGTCGCCGACCACGTGCGCTCCGGACTGATGCTGATGACCGACGGCGTCACCCCCGGCAACGAGGCCCGCGGCTATGTGCTGCGTCGGCTGCTGCGCCGCAGCGTCCGCTCGATGCGGCTGCTCGGGGTCACCGAGCCCGTGCTGCCGCAGCTGCTGCCGGTCAGCAAGGACCTGATGAGCGACTCCTACCCCGAGATCATCGACAACTGGGAGCGCGTCTCCACCGTCGCGTACGCCGAGGAGGAGGCCTTCCGCCGGACCCTCGCCGACGGCACCCGGATCTTCGACCTGGCCGTCGCCGACACCCGCAACCAGGGCCAGCAGACGCTCTCCGGTGACCGGGCCTTCCAGCTGCACGACACCTACGGCTTCCCGATCGACCTGACCCTGGAGATGGCCGAGGAGCAGGGCCTGCAGGTGGACCGCGACAGCTTCACCACGCTGATGCAGGAGCAGCGCGACCGCGCCAAGGCCGATGCGCGCGCCAAGAAGGGCGGCACGACCAGCTCCGAGGCCTACAAGTCGCTGCGCCATCTGGGTGAGACCCGTTTCCACGGCTACCACGAGTTGGCGCTGGAGTCGAAGGTGCTCGGCATGGTCTCCGACGGTGAGCTCGTCAACGAGGCCAAGCCCGGTGACACCGTCGAACTGGTCCTCGCCGACACCCCGTTCTATGCCGAGTCCGGCGGCCAGGACGCCGACCGCGGCACCATCGACCTCGGCCAGACCCGGCTCGACGTGCTCGACGTGCAGCGCCCGATCCAGGGTCTGGTCGTGCACAAGGTCAAGGTCGCCGGCGGTGAGGTGCGCACCGGTGACCAGGCCCTGGCGAGCGTCGACGCCTTCCACCGGATGGGTGCCTGCCAGGCGCATTCGGCGACCCACATCGTGCACGCGGTGCTGCGCGAGACCCTCGGCCCGACCGCGGTGCAGGCCGGCTCCTACAACAAACCGGGCTACCTGCGCTTCGACTTCAACGCCAGCTCCGGGCTGACCCAGGCCCAGCGCGAGCACATCGAGGGCCGCAGCAACGAGGCGATCCGCGACGATCTCGGCGTCACCCAGACCGAGCTGCCGCTGGCCGAGGCCAAGGCGCTCGGCGCGATGGCGATGTTCGGCGAGAAGTATCCCGAGATGGTGCGGATGGTCGAGATGGGCGGCGCCTGGTCGCGCGAGCTCTGCGGCGGCACCCACGTGCAGCACTCCTCGCAGATCGGCCTGCTCAGCCTGCTCGGGGAGTCCTCGGTGGGTTCGGGGGTACGCCGGGTCGAGGCGCTGGTCTCCACCGACGCCTTCCAGCACCTGGCCGCCGAGCGGGCCCTGGTCAACAACCTGACCTCGATGCTCAAGGTCCAGCCGGATCAGCTCAACGATCGGGTGGAGAAGCTGCTGGCCCAGCTCAAGGACGCCGAACGCCAGATCCAGGCGTACCGCTCCGCCGAGGTGATGGGCAATGCGAAGGGTCTGGCCGACGCCGCCAAGGACGTCTACGGGCTGGCCTTCGTCGGCAAGCACGTCGAGGGTGTCAGCGGCGGCGACCTGCGCAACCTGGCGGTCGAGGTACGCGGACGGCTCGGCGACCGTGCCGGTCTGGTCGCGCTCGCCGGCGGTACGCCGGACAAGCCGGCCCTGGTCGTCGCGACCACCGCGGCCGGCCGGGAGCGCGGGCTCAAGGCCGGTGAGCTGGTCCGCCTCGGTACCGCCGAACTCGGTGGCAAGGGTGGCGGCAAGGACGACCTGGCCCAGGGCGGCGGCTCCGATGCGAGCCGCATCCCGCAGGCCCTGGAGGCGATCGAGCACGCCGTGGGCCGGGTCGCCACCCGGTGAGAACCGGCGTACGGCTGGCGCTCGACTGGGGGGACGCCCGGATCGGGGTGGCGGCCTGTGATGCGGCCGGCACGTTGGCGTACCCGGTCGAAACCGTGCCCGGGAACAAGCAGAGCCTGGACCGGATCGCCGCGCTGGTCGCCGAGTACGAGCCCTTCGAGGTGGTCGTCGGACTGCCCCGGTCGCTGTCCGGGGGCGAGGGTCCGGCCGCGGCGAAGATCCGCCAACACGCGCTCGCGCTCGCCGGGCGGCTTTCGGGCGTTCAGGTACGCTTGCTCGACGAACGGCTGACCACCGTCACCGCCGCGCGTACGCTGTCGCAGCGGGGGCGGAAGGCCAAGCAGCAGCGGGCAGTGATCGACCAGGTCGCCGCGGTGACGATCCTCGAGCAGGCGCTGGAGGCGGAACGGCGGACCGGCCGCCCGCCCGGTGAATTGCTGGCCGAGACGAGCGAACGAGGAGACGAGGCTTGAGCAGTCTGATGGATCCGGAGCACCAGCGCCGGAACTGGAGCGAGGTGGCCCGGCACGCCAAGAGCGCGTTCGCCGTGCTCCTCTCCCTGGCCGTCCTGGTCGGCGGGGGACTGTTCGCCTACAACAAGGTCTCCGGGGCGGTGACCAGCGCCTTCGCCGTCGAGGACTATCCGGGACCGGGCAATGCCGATGTGTCGGTCGAGATCCCGCAGGGGTCCACGGTCGACGAGATCGGCTCGATCCTCAAGGACAACGAGGTGATCGCCTCCACCGACGCCTTCGACAAGGCCAAGGTCGAGTTCCCCAACATCCAGCAGCTGCAGGCCGGCAGCTACGCGCTGAAGACCCACATGCGGGCCCGCGACGCCATCCAGGCAATGCTGGACGCCGGCGTCAAGGGCGGCAAGAAGTTCCTGATCCGCGAGGGTCTGCGGATCGGTGAGCAGGTGAGCGAACTGTCCCGGCAGACCGACATCCCCGAGGAGAAGTACCGCGAGGCCCTGGCCAAGCCCGACCAGTACGGGCTGAGCTCGTGGGCCAACGGCAACCCCGAGGGCTTCCTGTTCCCCGACACCTATGAGATGTCCGGCAACGATCCGAACGCCGCGCTCAAGCAGATGACCGCGAACTTCAACCGCAAGGCCGGTGAGATCCAGCTGGAGAGCAAGGCCAAGCAGCTCAACCGCAGCCCGCGCGATGTGGTCATCGTCGCCTCCATCATCGAGGCCGAGGTGCGCCGCCCCGAGGACCGCGCGAAGGTCGCCCGGGTGCTCTACAACCGGCTCGACTCGGGGATGAAGCTGCAGCTCGACACCACCGTCGAATACGCCAACAACAAGCCCCGCGGTGCCGGTGCGACGACCAGCGACGAGGAACGCGCCAACCCCTCGCCCTACAACACCTATGTGGTGCCCGGCCTGCCGGCCGGCCCGATCGGTGCCCCCGGCAAGCAGGCCCTGGAGGCCGCCGCCAACCCGGTACCGGGCAACTGGAAGTTCTTCGTCGCGGTCAACCTGGACACCGGTGAGACCCTGTTCGCCGACGACTTCAACGGCCACCAGGCGAATGTGAAGAAGTTCCAGGACTGGTGCCAGGCGAACCCCGGCAAGTGCTGAGTGCGGGGCCGGCCCGGCCCCCCGGCTCGGCCGGCTCGGCCGGCTCGAGGAGACAGTGCGCCGTCGTCGGTCATCCGGTGTGGCACTCGCTGTCCCCGGCGATCCACCGGGCGGCGTACGCCCGGCTCGGGCTGGACTGGGACTACCAGCGCCACGACGTCGCGCCCGGCGGGCTGCCGAAGTTCGTGGCCGGGCTGGATGCCAGCTGGCGCGGGCTGAGCGTCACCATGCCGCACAAGGAGGACGCCGCCCGGCTCGGTGTCGGCGACGAACCGGTCGCCCTCACCGGGGTCGCGAACACGCTGATCTTCGACGAGGGCGTGATCGCGGCCCGCAACACCGATGTGGCCGGTTTCCGGATCGCGCTCGCCGCCCACGGCATCGACCAGGTGCCCACCGCGGTGATCATCGGCAACGGCGCCACCGCCCGCTCCGCGGTCGCCGCGCTGGCGGGCCTGGGTACGCGCGAGGTGCAGTTCGTGGTCCGCAGCGCCGAGCGGGCCCGCGGGGTGGTCGAGCTGGCCGAATCGCTCGGCCTGGCCGCGACGGTCTGCCCACCCGGAACCGAGCCGACCCCCGCTGCACTGGTGATCTCCACCGTCCCCGCCGACGGGGTGGTCGGTGCTGCCGAGGCGCTGGCCGCGCGGGCCGAGGTGGTCTTCGACAGCGTCTACGATCCGTGGCCGACCCCGCTCGCCGCCGCCGCCGAACGCGCCGGCCGGTTGGTCCTCAACGGCCTCGATCTGCTCGCCGGGCAGGCCGTCGACCAGGTGCGCTGGTTCACCGGCCGGCCGATCGACTTCGAGGTCGCCCGGAGTGCTGCCCGGGCCGGGCTCAGCGGGGATTGACCACCCAGCGCAGCCGCCAGGCCAGCAGCAGCACCAGGGCCGCGCCGATCGCCGGCAACCCGGCGTACACGAGCGCCAGCCCGTGCCGACCCAGATAGAGCGGCACCCAGATCAGCGGCGCCAGTGCGGCGCCGGTGAACTGGCAGGCCAGCATCACCGAGGTCGCCCCGGACCGGTTGCCCGGTACCGAGGTCACCGCCAACTGCTGGGAGATGGTCCGGGTCCCGGTGGCGGCCGCGCCGGCCACCGCGATCGCCACGATCAGCCCCGCCAGCCAGGGTGACAGCCCGGCCGCCATCGCACCCAGCCCCATCACCACATTCAGCACCGCACCGACGACCAGGGCCTGATACCGGTCCAGCAGCGAACCCGTGGCCGCCCCGGAGGCCAGCCCCGCCACCCCGAGCACCGCGACCGCCAGACCGCGCTCGGTCGGACCCAGCCCGAACCGCAGATCGGCGTGCAGTGCGGCCAGGATCACCACCCCCATCATCGTCAGATAGGACAGCGCCGCGGTGACGCAGGCGGTCGCCAGCTGCCGGTTGCCGAGCGCCCGCCACTGGGCCCAGCCGTGGGCGGTGTTCGGGGTGGCCGCATCCGGTGGCGGGGCGAGGGCCAGTCCGATCGAGACGAGGGTGATCGCGGCGAAACCGAGCCGCCAGTCGACCGCCGCGGCGAGCCCGCCGGCGAGCGGGGCCATCGCCTGCCCGGTCGCCTGCATCGACCCGAAGATGCCGAGCGAGCGACCCAGCCGGTGCGCCGGCACCAGCTCGGTGATCGCGGCCACCAGCACCGGGGTGGTGAACGCGTTGGCGGCGCCCTGCAGCACCCGGGCCGCCATGAACACCCCGAACGACGGGGCCAGCGCGCAGCCGATCGAGGCCAGCGCGAAGACCAGATAGCCGATCCGCACGGTACGCCGCCGACCCCAGTGCTCGGCCAGCGTGCCGGAGATCAGCATCAGGGCGGCGAACGGGACCAGATAGGCGGTCAGCGAGGCGGCCGCCGCGGCGATGTCGACACCGAAGGAGGCGCCGAGCTCGGGGAGCATCGTGGTCACCACCGGTGCGCCGAAGGGTCCCAGGAAGCCGCCGAGATAGATCGGCCAGATCCGTGGCCGCGATCCGGCAGCCCCGTCCACCATCGGCACCGCCTCCCCTCATCGGTTGCACCGGTTCCGCCGGTTCCACCCGGCACTGACACTCTCACGATCCGCACCGGACGCGGGGCAGCGCCGGAATCTGGGAGACTGGCATGTCGAGATCGAACACGAGGAGTGCTTGCATGTTGCGTTGGCTGACCGCCGGGGAGTCCCACGGCCCCGCCCTGGTCGCGACGATCGAGGGAATGCCGGCCCACGTCCGGATCACCTCCGCCGAGATCGCGGCGGCGCTGGCCCGGCGCCGGCTCGGTTACGGCCGCGGGGCCCGGATGAAATTCGAGGCCGATCAGGTGACGATTCTCGGTGGCGTACGCCATGGCGAGACCCTTGGTTCCCCGATCGCGATCCAGGTCGCCAACACCGAATGGCCCAAGTGGGAGACCGTGATGGCGGCCGATCCGGTCGATGCGGCGGTGCTCGCCGAGCAGGCCCGCAACAAGCCGCTGACCCGGCCGCGGCCCGGGCACGCCGACCTGGTCGGCATGCAGAAGTACGACTGGGACGAGGCGCGGCCGATCCTGGAACGGGCCTCCGCCCGCGAGACCGCCGCCCGGGTGGCGCTCGGCCGGGTGGCGCAGAATTTCCTCGAGCAGGCATACGGGATCACCGTCTTCTCCCATGTGGTCGAGATCGGCACGGTGCGGGCACCGGCGGGGCTGCTGCCCGCATTCGCCGACCTGGAACGGATCGATGCGTCGCCGGTGCGCTGCGCCGACCCGGAGACCGAGGCCGCGATGGTCGCCGAGATCGATCAGGCGCACAAGGACGGCGACACCCTCGGTGGTGTCGTCGAGGTGCTGGTGCACGGTGCCCCGCCGGGGCTCGGCTCGCACACGATGGGGGACCGGCGCCTCGACGCCCGGCTCGCCGGCGCGCTGATGGGCATCCAGGCGATCAAGGGGGTCGAGGTCGGCGACGGGTTCGAGTTGGCCCGCAGCCGGGGTTCGGCCGCGCACGACGAGATCGTGCCGGGTGCCGATGGGATCGCCCGGGCCGGCCATCGCGCCGGCGGGACCGAGGGCGGGATGAGCACCGGTGAGCTGCTCCGGGTCCGCGCCGCGATGAAGCCGATCGCAACCGTGCCGCGGGCGCTGCGCACCGTCGACACCAGCACCGGCGAGGAGGCCGTCGCGCACCACCAGCGTTCCGACGTGATCGCCGTCCCGGCGGCCGGTGTGGTCGCCGAGGCGATGGTCGCGCTGGTGCTCGCCGACGCCTGCCTGGAGAAGTTCGGTGGCGACTCGGTGGGGGAGACGAAGCGGAACGCCGAGGCGTACCTGGCCGACGTGGCCGCGCGTGGACTGGGGGTCGCTCGGTGAGCGCGGAAAGGAATCGCTCGGTGAGCGCGGAGAGGAATGGCTCGGTGAGCGCGGGAAAGAACATCGTGATGATCGGTGCGCCCGGGTCCGGCAAGTCGACCGTCGGGGTGGCGCTCGCCGCCGCCCTCGACGAGCCCTTCACCGATATCGACGCGCTGATCGAGAGCAGCGAGAACACCTCGATCCCCGACATCTTCGTGACCCGCGGTGAGGCGGCGTTCCGGGAGCTGGAGGCGGCGCACACCATCGACGCGCTGAACCGGCCCGGGGTGGTCGCTCTCGGTGGGGGCGCGATCCACAACGAGCGGATCCGGTCCGCGCTGGTCGGGCACCACGTGGTCTGGCTGGAGACCTCGGTGAGCACCGCGGTGAGCCGGATCGGATTGAACTCCTCCCGGCCGCTGCTGCTCGGCAACGTCCGCGGCACGCTGATCAAGCTGCTGGCCGAACGCACCCCGCTCTATCGCGGCGCGGCGACGATCACCGTCAGCACCGATGGCCGGCAGCCCGATGAGGTCGTCGGCCTGATCCGCGCGGAGCTGGCTCGGTGATCGAGGTCGCGGCCGAGCGCCCCTATGCCGTGCAGATCGGGCACGGGGTGCTCGACGGGCTCGGGGAACTGGTCGCCGGCAGTCAGCGGGTGGCGGTGCTGTACGCCCCGGCGCTGCGTGCGCAGGCGGCCCGGTTGGCCGAGAACATCGACGCCGAGGTGTTGCCGATCGAGCTGCCGGATGCCGAGCAGGCGAAGACCGCCGAGGTGCTCGCCGACTGCTGGGACCGGCTCGCGGCGGCGGGGTTCACCCGCAGCGACGCGGTGGTCGGATTCGGCGGGGGAGCGACCACCGACCTGGCCGGGTTCGTCGCGGCGAGCTGGCTGCGCGGGGTACGCCTGGTGACCGTGCCGACCACCGTGCTCGGCATGGTCGACGCCGCGGTCGGCGGCAAGACCGGGATCAACCTGGCCGCCGGCAAGAATCTGGTCGGCGCCTTCCACGAACCCGCCGGGGTGCTCTGCGACCTGTCCCTGCTGACCAGCCTGCCGGCGGCCGACCTGCGTGCCGGGCTGGCCGAGGTGGTCAAGTGCGGCTTCATCGCCGATCCCGCAATCCTCACCCTGGTTGAGGAAGCGCCGGCCGAGGCGCTCGACCCCACCAGTGACCGGTTGGCCGAACTGATCACCCGCGGCATCCGGGTGAAGGCCGAGGTGGTCTCCGGCGACCTGCGCGAGGCGACCTCGGTCGGTGCGTCGGTGGGCCGGGAACTGCTGAACTACGGGCACACTCTCGGGCACGCCATCGAGCGCCGCGAGCAGTACCGCTGGCGGCACGGGGAGGCGATCAGCGTCGGCATGATGTACGCCGCAGCCCTCGCCCGCCGGCTCGGGCTGCTCGACGCCACGACCGCCGAGCGGCACCGTGCGGTGCTCGACCTGCTCGGGTTGCCGACCGCCTACGACCCGGGAGCCTGGCCGGAGCTGCGGGAGGCGATGAGCCTGGACAAGAAGACCCGCGGTGCGCAGCTGCGGTTCGTGCTGCTCAACGGGTTGGCCTCCGCCGAGATCGTCGCCGGGCCCGATGAGGAGGCGCTGGCTGCGGCGTACGCCGAGGTCAGCGGCCACCCGCGACGCGGATGATGCTGCCGGTGGTGTAGGAGGCCTCCGGCGACATCAGGTAGGCCACCGCGGGCGCGATCTCCTCCGGTTCGCCGACCCGGCCCAGCGGCACGTTCGGGCCGACCCGCTCGATCCGGCCCGGGACGTGGATATCGGTGCGTACCGTGCCCGGAGCCACCGCGTTCACCCGGATGCCCTCACCGGCGACCTCGATCGCCAAGCCGATGGTGAGCGCATCCACCCCGGCCTTGGCGGCCGCGTAGTGCACGTATTCGTGCGCCGAACCGATGGTCGCCGCGGCGGAGGAGATGTTGACGATGCTGCCGCCCGGGCCGCCGCGCGCGGTGCTCATCACCTGCACCGCCCGTCGGGCGCACAGGATCGCGGCGGTCAGGTTCAGCTCCAGCACCGCCCGGATCGATTCCTCGTCGGTATCGGCCAGGTCGGCACTGGTCAGCGTCGCGCCGGCATTGTTGACCAGCCCGGTCACCGGGCCCAGGCGTTCGGCGGTGCCGGCGAACAGGTCGGTGATCGCCGCGCTGTCGGTGACATCGCACTGCTGGGCGTACGCCCGCCCACCGGCCGCGGTGATCTCGGCGACCACCCGCTCCGCCTCCTCGGCGGCGCTGCGATAGCAGACCGCCACGGCATGCCCGCGGCGGCCCAGCTCGCGGCTGATGCCGGCACCGATGCCGCGGGAGCCGCCGGTGACGATCGTGACCTGATCCATGGCGGGGACTCTAGCGCCCGGCCGAGGGCTTCGACCCGCTGGCGCGCGCTCGGCCGGCGGGCGGACTCAGGAGATCCAGAAGTCCCAGAAGCGGACCAGGATCAGCAGCCCGATGACCAGATAGCCGAGAACGATCGGGAGCGCACCCACCGCACCGATCACCCGGCGTACCCCGGCACCCACCGGGATCCGGCCCTTCAGCAGGTTGTCGCTGGTGACGAACCAGAACAGCGGGATCATCATCGCCCAGACGACCATGCAGTAGGGGCACAGGGCGCCGATCCGGTAGAGCGACTGGAAGGCCAGCCAGCAGATGAATCCGAGCCCGAAGGTGACCCCGGCCTGCAGACCCCACCAGATCCAGCGGGGCAGCGCGACACCGGCGGCGAGCACCACACCGAGGGCGATCACCGCCGCGAACCCGGCGATCCCGATCAGCGGATTCGGCAGGCCGAACGCCTCCGCCTGGGCGGAGTTCATGATCGAACCGCAGGACAGCACCGGGTTGATGCTGCAGCTCGGCTCGTAGTTCGGGTCCCGCAGCACCTGGATCTTCTCCAGCATCAGCACCAGCGCGGCCACCCAGGCGACCCCGGCGAGGGCGGCCATGATGATCCCTCCGGTACGCCCGCTCAGACCGGCCGGCTGCTCGGGCTCATCGAACCGGTCCAGTTCGTCGAGCTGGTCCTGCTCGTCGAACCGGTCCTCCCCAGCCTCGGGCCGGCCGCCCTCCGGATCCCCGGTCGGGGCGGCCGCCCGGTCAGGAATCGTGCTCATCCGCCGGCCAGCGCCTTGTCGATGGCCCCGGTCAGATCCGCACTGGAGCGCAGCTGGAGCTGCTGACCGTTGACGAACACGGTCGGTGTGCCCTGCACCCCGAGCGCGGTGCCGTCGGCCTGGTCGGCCTTGATCCGCGCCTCGGTGGCCGGATCCTTGTACGCCGCATCCCAGGCGGCCATGTCGAGACCGAGCTCCTGGGCGAAGCCGCGGAACACCTCGTCCTGGGGCACCCGCTGCTCGGCCCACTGGGTCTGGGTCTCATACATCTTCTGATACATCGGCTCCCACTTGCCCTGCTGGCCGGCCGCCTCGACCGCCCGGGCGGACCGCATCGCGTTGAAGTGGCTCTCGATGGGGAAGTAGCGGACCACGAAGTTCACCCGGTCGCCGTAGGTCTCGCGGGCCTTCTCCATGGTCGGATAGAGCGCACCGCAGGCCTCGCACTCGAAGTCCAGGAACTCCACGACGGTGACCTTGGCGTCCGCCGGGCGGTTCAGATAGACGCTGTTGTCGCGGACCAGCTGCGCCGGACCCGCGGCCTCGGCCTGGCGGTCCTTGACCGTGTTGCCGACGGCGACGACGATCCCGATCACGATCGCGGCGAGCGCCAGCACCGATCCCGAGATGATGACATTGCGGCGGATGGCGGCCTTGCGCTTCCGCTCGGCCTCGATCGCGGCCGCACGCCGTCGGGCGTTGCGGGGCAACGGGGGCTTGTTGGGCATGGGGGTTCTCCTCTCCTGAAGGTCAACTCCTGGGAGAGCGCCCGGGTTCCCGACTTCGGCGGCCGGTTCTCACTGCTCGCCGAGGGCCTCCTCGATCGCCTCCGGAAGGTCGCTGTGACTGCGCAGCTGGAGCTGCTCACCGTTGACGAACACCGTCGGGGTGGCGCTCACCCCGAGCTTCTCCCCGTCGGCCTGATCGGCGGCCACCCGCTCCCGGGTCGCCGGATTGTTGTACGCCGCCTCCCAACTCATCATGTCCAGGCCGAGCTCGCGGGCGAAGCCGCGGAACACCTCATCCATCGGCACCTGCTGGCCGGCCCACCGGTTCTGGTTCTCGAACATCAGCTTGTACATGCCCTCCCACTGGCCCTGGCGGCCGGCCGCCTCGACGGCCCGGGCCGCGGGCATCGCGTTGAAATGCCCCTCGAGCGGGAAGTAGCGCATCACGAAGTTGACCCGGTCGCCGTAGCTGGCCCGGGTCTGCTCCATCGTCGGGTAGAGGGCGGCACAGGCCGGGCACTCGAAGTCCAGGAACTCGACGACGGTCACCTCGGCGTCCGGCACCCGGTTCAGGAAGACGCTGTCGGCGCGGACCAGTTCGGCCGGCGGCCCGGCGGCCAGTTGCCGCTCGCGGGCGGTGTTGCCGAGCAGCACGACGACGCCGATGACCAGGGCGCTGACCACCATCACCGAGGCGGAGATGATGATGTTGCGGCGCATGGCGGCGCGCTGTCTCTGGCGGGCCTCGAGCAGGATGGCGCGGCGCCGAGCGTTCCGGGGAAGCGGCGGCTGGGACTTCTTCGACATGTGGGGACTCCTCTCAGCCGAACAACTCCGACCCCACCGCCGCGGTTCCCGTCCCAGCCGGTCGCCGCGGGAGATTCTGCTCTCTGGAACCAGTCGTGGTGCCTGCGGTCAGGTCCACTGCCAGGCGAGCCGCTGACCGTCGATCTGGTGCACCCGCAGCGGCGTACCGAAGACCTCGCTGAGCACCTCGTCGGTGACGATCTCCGCCGGCGGGCCCTCGGCCAGCACCCGGCCGTCGCGCAGGGCGACGATCCGGTCGGACCAGCAGGAGGCGAAGTTGATGTCGTGCACCACCACCACGATGGTCTTGCCCAGCTCGTCGGCGGCCCGGCGCAGCTGCGCCATCATCGCCCGGGAATGCGACAGGTCGAGATTGTTCAGCGGTTCGTCGAGCAGCAGATAGTCGGTGTCCTGGGCCAGCACCATCGCCACGAACGCCCGCTGCCGCTGACCGCCGGACAGCTCGTCCAGGTAGCGATCGCGCAGCCCGGTCAGGTCCAGATAGGCGAGCGCGGCCTCCACGACCTGCCGGTCGTGCCCGGTCAACCGACCCTGGCTGTGCGGATAGCGACCGAAGGCGACCAGCTCACCCACCCGCAGGCGTACCGTCAGATGATTGTCCTGCTTCAGCACGGCCAGGATCCGGGCCAGTTCCCGCGAGTCGCACTGCGCCACATCCAGATCGGCGACCCGCGCCGAACCGTGGTCGGCGGACAGCAGCCGGGCCATGATGCCGAGCAGGGTCGACTTCCCGGCGCCGTTCGGACCGATCAGCGAGGTGATGCCGCCGGGGGTGAGGGTCAGGGTGACCCCGTCCACGACCACCGAGGTGCCGTAGCTCTTGGTCACCGATTCCAGCTGGATCATGCGTACTTCCTTCGTCCCGCGCCGATCAACATCGCCAGGAACACCAGCCCGCCGATGAACTCGACCACCACGCTGAGCACGGTGCCCAGCCCGAAGACCTGCTGCAGCAGGGTCTGCCCGCCGACCAGGGTGAGCACCGCCAGCAGCCCGGCCAGCGGCAGCGTCACCGCGTGCCGGTGCGTACCGGCCAGCTGGTACGCCAGATTGGCCACCAGCAGACCGAAGAAGAGGATCGGCCCGACCAACGCGGTGGAGACCGACACCAGGACCGCGACCAGCACCAGCAGCCGCATCGTGGCGCGGCGATGGTCGACACCGAGCGAGCTGGCCAAGTCCGGGCCGAGGGCGATCACATCGAGTTCGGCCCGCCGCCGCCAGGCCAGCACCGTGCAGACCGCGACCACGACCGCGGTCAGTGCGAGCAACCGCGGGTCGACCCCGCTGAAGGAGGCGAAGAGCCGCGACTGCAGCACCAGGTAGGCATTCGGATCCATCACCCGCTGCAGCAACGAGGTCGCCGAGCGCAACAGCGTCCCCAGTACCAGCCCGACCAGCACGGTGACATGGATGGAGCGACGCAGCCGCCCGAAGATCCAGCCGAACAGGCTGATGCCGAGCCCGGCCATCAGCACCGTGGTGACCAGGAACTGGCCCACCGGCGGCAGCTGCAGCGAACCCAGCACGCCCAGGAAGAACACCAGCGAGGTCTGCAGCAGGGCATAGAGCGCGTCGAAACCCATGATCGCCGGGGTCAGGATCCGGTTGGTGGTGATGGTGTGGAACAGCACGGTGGACAGCGCGATCGCCCAGCCCACCAGCACCATCGCGGCCAGCTGTGGACCGCGGTAGGCCATCGCGAAGGCCACATTGCCCGAGGTGCCGATCGTCAGGTACGCCGCAGCGGCCGCGACGGTGAGCCCGGCCACGCTCGCGATCCGGACACCCGGCCGCGGGCCGCGGCGTACGCTCGATCCGGTCGACGCGGAGGTGCGCAGCGCGGTCATCGAGGCCCCTTGCGGTGCAGCAGCAGGGCCAGGAAACCGGCGGCGCCGACGATCCCGACGATCACCCCGACCGGGATCTCGTAGGGGTGGTTCAGGGTGCGGGCCAGCAGATCGCAGGCCAGCACCAGGCCGGCACCGGCCAGCGCGACGACCGGCAGCGAGCGGCGCAGGTTGTCCCCGAGCAGCAGCGAGACCACGTTCGGCACCACCAGCCCGAGGAAGGGCAGGGCGCCGACGACGACCACGCAGACCGCGGAGCAGACCGAGACCAGCACCAGCCCGAGCCGGACCACCGCCCGGTGGTTCAGGCCCAGGTTGGTGGCGTGGTCGCGGCCCAGGCCGGCCGCGGTGAAGCGGTCGGCGTAGAACCAGGTCACCACCAGCGCGGCGCCGGCCAGCCAGAGCAGTTCGAAGCGACCGCGCAGCACCCCGGAGAAGTCACCGGTGAGCCAGGTCGTCAACGTCTGCAGCAGATCGAGCCGGTAGGCGACGAAGGTGGTCGCGGCCGAGATCACCCCCGACAGCATGATCCCGACCAGCGGTACCAGCACGGTGCCCTCGGCCGGCGGGATGCGCTTGAGCACCTGCAGGAAGAGGGCGGTGCCGAGCAGTGCGGTACCGACGGCGATCACCATCTTCCCGGCGACCGGCATCGACGGGGTGAGCACGGTGGCGATCAGCAGGCCGGCGCCGGCGGCCTCGGTGGTGCCGACGGTGGCCGGTTCGACGAACCGGTTGCGGACCAGCAGCTGCATCAGCAGCCCCGACATCGCCATCGCCGCACCGGCGAGCAGCACCGCGGCGGTGCGCGGGATCCGCGAGACGACGAGGATCTGCCCGCTCAGCTCGGCGGCGCCGACGAACAGCGACAGCACCGCGAGCCCGGCGGTGAGCAGCAGGGCAGCGGCGAGAGCGCCGACCAGGCGGCCCCGGCTGGTTGCCGGGGCCGCCTCGGCGGACGCCGTCGGGCTGGTCAGGTCGAGCAGGGTCACGAGGTGCGCAGTCCCTGCTCCAGTTCGGCCAGCTGCGCCTCGGCGTTGGCCAGGCCGTGCATGGCGATGTACCAGCGGCCGCCGTCGAGCTGGATCACCTTCTGGTTGCGCCAGGCGTTGGTGCCGCGGACCAGTTCGTTGTCCAGCACCTGCATCGCGTTCTGGCCCTCCTTGCCGATCGCGGCATCCCGGTCGACGACGAAGAGCACGTCGGGGTTGGCCTGGGCGAGCTGCTCGAAGCTGACCGGCTGGCCGTGCGAGATGTTCTCGATGCCGTCGACCGCCTGCGGTACGCCGAGTCGGCTGTGGATGATGCCGAAGCGGGAGGCCGGCCCCTGCAGGGTGACCTTGCCGGCCGAGGTCATCACGATCAGGCCGCGGCCCGCCTGGGCGGCGGCCGGCTTGAGCGCGTCGGCGCGCTGTCGCAGCGCCTCGATCCGGGTGTTCACCGCATCGGTGGCGCCGAGGGCCTGGCCGATGATGCCCGCGGCCTTGGCGTTGCCCTCGACGAAGTCGAGCTCCTGGGGGTAGGTGACGTCGATGGTGGGCCAGAACTTGGTCAGCTCGGGATACTTCTTCGCCGAGCGGAAGCCGATCACGACCAGGTCCGGCTTGGCCTGGTTGAGGGCCTCCAGGTTCGGCTCCTGCAGGGTGCCCAGGTCGGTGTACTTCTCGTCGCGGAACTCGCCGAGGAAGCCCGGCAGCGCCTGCTTGGGCAGGCCGACGACCCGGTCGGCGAAGCCGAGTGCCTTGATGGTGTCCAGGGCGCCGAAGTCGAGCACGGCGATCCGCTGCGGTGATCCCTTGAGTTCGGTGCTGCCCTGGGCGTGGGTGATGGTCTGGGTCTCAGCGCCACCGGCGGCGTTGCTGCCGGTGGACTGCCCGCAGGCGCTCAACAGGAGCACCCCGATCAGGGCGAGCAGGGACATCAGTCGGGTCAAGGGAACTCCTCGGGTCGTGCGGGGTCTTAGTTCTGCCTAAATAAATTAGGTAAGGCGACCCTAACCCGAGAATGTGAGCGGATGCCAATCCGTTCCGCAGGGTGGAAGCGTGACGGCCAGTCCGGCAGCCAGATCAGTCCGGCAGCCAGATCAGTCCGACAGCCAGATCCCCAGATCGGCGGCGAGCACGTGCGCGAGGACGACCGGGTCGCTGTCGGTCACCTCGGCGCCGCGCAGCTGGCTGAGACCGCTGATCCGCTGCAGTTCGCAGCCGGCCAACCGCAGCCGTTCCCGCGGACCGGGATTGCCCCACTGGGTCTCGCTCAGATCGCAGCGGAGGAACTCGACATCGGTGCAGCGCGCCTCGGACAGCTCGGTGCCGACCAGCACGCAGTCGACCAGGCGGACCCGGCGCAGCACCGCCTGCCGCAGATTCGCCATGCGCAGGGTGCAGCCGACGAACTCGATGTCGGTCAGCGTGGCCGCAGCCAGGCGTACGCCGATCATCCGGCAGTCGCTGAAGACGACCCGCTCCATCGACCCGCGAACCAGCTCGGTGTTCGCCAGATCCACCCCGGTGAAGGTGGAGTCGACCCAGCGGGACCGATGCCAGCGGGAATCGGCCAGGCTGCCACCGGTGAAGGCGCAGCCACCGATGTCGGTGTTCTCGGTGTCGGCCTCATCCAGGGCGGCCCCATCGACCTGCAGGTCGTTCAGATAGCCGTCCGACTCGAGCTCGTCGGCGACCAGCCGGCGCGGCGTGGTCTCGGCCGGTCGTGGTGCGGCGGGGGTCCGCGGACGCCCGGGGCCCGGGGCCCGGCCGCGGGCGCGGTTCACGCGTCCACCGCGGCGGCGCGGGCCAATCCGACACGGACGTCGGCGACCAGATCGTCGGTCTCCTCGATACCGACCGAGAGGCGCAGCAGGCCGGGGGTGATGCCGGCCTCCCGTTGCACCTCGGGGGGCATCGCCGCATGCGTCATCAGACCGGGATGGCAGACCAACGACTCGGTACCACCCAGCGACTCGGCCAGACTGAAACAGGCCAGACCGTCCAGGAATGCTTCCACCGCAGGGATTCCGGACAGCTCGAAGCTGAGCATGCCGCCGAAGCCCTGCTGCTGCCGGGCCGCCAGCTCGTGGCCGGGATGCTCGGGCAGACCGGGATAGTGCACCGCGCCGACCGCCTCGTGGCCGATCAGGGTCTCGACCACCGCGGCGGCGTTCTGCTCGTGCTGACGCATCCGCAGCGGCAGCGTCCGCAGCCCGCGCAGGGTGAGCCAGGCATCCAGCGCCCCGCCGGTGGTGCCGAGGGTGTTCGCCCAGTAACCGATGGTCTCGGCCAGCTCGGGCTCCCGGGCCACCACGGCGCCACCGACGACATCGGAGTGCCCGTTGACGTATTTGGTGGTGGAGTGGATGACCAGGTCCGCGCCGAGATCCAGCGGTTGCTGCCGCACGGGGGAGCAGAAGGTGTTGTCCGCGGCGACCAGCGCACCCGCCGCGTGGGCGGCCTCGGTCAGCGTGGCGATGTCGGTGATCCGCAGCAGCGGGTTCGACGGGGTCTCCAGCCAGACCAGGGTGGGCCGCAGTTCGCGCAACCGGGCCGCCGCGGCCGCGGTGTCGGTGAAGTTCAGCACGACCAGTTCCAGGTGCTGACGCTCGGCGAGCCGGGCGAACAGCCGCCAGGTGCCGCCGTAGCAGTCGTGCGGGATGGCGACGGTGTCCCCGGGTTCGGTGCAGGCCAGCACCGCGGTGGTGACCGCACCCATTCCGGTCCCGGTGATCACCGCGGGCTGACCGCCCTCGAGGATCCCGAGCGCGGTGCCGAGCAGGTCCCGGGTCGGGTTGCCCGACCGGGAGTAGTCGTAGCCACCGCGCCGCTCCGGGGTCTCGAAGCGGTAGTTGGTGCTGACATGGATCGGTGGGACGACCGCACCGACGGAGGTGTCCCACTCCAACCCGGTGCGGATGGCCCGGGTGAGCCGGGAGATCTCGGTCATCGGCGTTCCCCCAGGGTGGCGAGCCGGCGGGCGGCCTCGGTGAGCACATCGGCCCGCTTGGCGTAGCAGAACCGCACGTAGTTCTTGGCACTCTCCGGGTCGGTGTAGAAGACCTGCGAGGGGATCGCGCCGACCCCGATCTCGCCCGGAATCCGTTCACAGAAGTCGATTCCGTCGCGATAACCGTGACCGGAGATGTCGGCGATCACGAAGAAGGTGCCCTCGCTGGGATGCACCTGCATGCCGGCCGCCTCCAGCCCGGAGATCAGCTGATCGCGGGCCTGCTGGTAGCGCACCCGCTGCCCCTCGAACCAGTCCTTCGGCAGCCGGAGGCCGGCGGCCACACCGAACTGCAGCGGCGTGCCGTTGGTGAAGGTCATGTTCTGCTTGGTGATCAGCACGTCCTTGAGCAGCCTCGCGGGCCCGCTCAGCCAACCGATCTTCCAGCCGGTGACCGCAAAGGTCTTGCCGGCCGAGGAGATCGTCACGGTGCGCTCGGCCATGCCCGGCAGGGTGGCGATCGGGATGTGCGGGCGGTCGAAGGTGAGGTGCTCATAGACCTCGTCGGCGAGCACCAGCAGGTCGAATTCCTGTGCCAGGGCGGCGATCCCGGCGAGCTCGTCGGCGCTCAGCACGTGGCCGGTCGGGTTGTGCGGGGAGTTCACGACCAGGATCCGGGTACGCGGGGTGATTGCGGCCCGCAGCTCGTCCAGATCGAGCGAGTAGCTGGGTTCGTGCAGTCGGACCTGCTTGAACACCCCGCCCGCCATCGCCACCGCGCCGGAGTAGCAGTCGTAACTGGGCTCCAGGGCGATCACCTCATCGCCCACGTCGCAGAACGCCAGGATCGCGGCGGTCATCCCCTCGGTGGCACCGGCGGAGATGATCACCTCGGCCTTCGGGTCCAGCTCGATGTCATAGAACTCGCGCTGGTGCTGGGCGACCGCCTCGCGGAGCGCCGGGATGCCGACCCCGGGGGCGTACTGGTTGTGCCCGGCGGCCATCGCCTCGGCCGCGGCGTCGAGGACCTCCCGCGGTCCGTCGATATCGGGAAAGCCCTGACCCAGGTTGATCGCATCGTGCTCCACGGCGAGCGCGGTCATCGGCGCGAAGATCGTCTCACCGAAACCGCGCAGCCGGGGGACGAGTGGGTTTTCCATGGCTCTCCTCGAATCGTGGGTCGGGTTCTTCGGCCATGCCGGCGCCACCGGATGGATTGGTCCGACGATAGCGGCGTGCCGGACGATAGCCGCTAGACTGTCTCGTCGGTCGGCGTCTCGCACGCCCAGTCGTAAATCGCGGTACAGACGAAAGGCAGGCGCGTGGCATCCACCAACGACATCAAGAACGGCATGGTGCTCAACCTCGACGGGCAGCTGTGGCAGGTGCTCTGGTTCCAGCATCACAAGCCGGGCAAGGGCAATGCCGTGGTGCGCACCAAGATCAAGAACGTGCTGACCGGCAAGACGGTGGACAAGACCTTCAACTCCGACTCCAAGGTCGACACCGCCACCGTGGATCGCCGCGAGATGCAGTACCTCTACCACGACGGCGCCGGGTTCGTGTTCATGGACACCACCACCTACGACCAGCTGAGCCTGCCCGATGATGTCGTCGGCGACGCCAAGAACTACCTGCTCGAGGAGCAGACCGCGACCGTCGCCACCCACGAGGGCAACCCGCTGTTCATCGACCTGCCGGCCTCGGTCGAGCTGGTGATCACCTACACCGAACCGGGCCTGCAGGGCGACCGGTCCACCGGTGGCACCAAGCCGGCCACCCTGGAGACCGGCAAGACCATCCAGGTGCCGCTGTTCCTCACCCAGGGCGAGAAGGTCAAGGTCGACACCCGCACCGGTGACTATCTCGGCCGTGTCGGGAACTGATCGGGCCGTGGCCGGCAAGAACGGACGGATCGAGCACGACGGTCTCGAACTCGAGCTGATCGGACCGGCCCCGAACCAGGGGCCGGCCCGCCAGCCGTCCACGCGCACCAAGGCCCGCAAGCGCGCCCTGGACATCCTCTTCGAGGCCGAGTTGCGCGGTATCGACCCGCTGGAGCTGCTCACCGAGCGGCGCAGCGAGGAGAACACCCCGCCGGTGCGGGTCTACACCAGTGAACTGGTGCACGGCGTGGTCGACCACCGCGACGAGATCGACACCGCGATCACCGGTGCACTGCGCCCGGGCTGGACGCTGCAGCGGATGCCGCGCATCGACCGCAACCTGGCCCGGATCGCGCTCTTCGAGGTGCTGCACACCGACCTGGCCGACAAGATCGCGGTCGCCGAGGCGGTCGCGCTGGCCGAGGAGCTGTCCACCGACGACTCGGCGAGTTTCGTCAACGGTCTGCTCGGTACGCTCACCGAGCCGACTGGCTGAGAGTTCCCACAGGCCGGATCACCACCCATACCTGGGTGATCGTCGAGGCTGATTCGTCGAGATCCGCGGTGAGCCACAGTTGCTGGTCGTCGAAGCGGAGTTCAACACCCGCCGCGCCATCGAGCAGCACCGAGCGGCGGTGGGTGAATGCTGGCATCCGTCCGGCTCGGCGCAGACCCTCCAGCAGGCCGAGCACGCGCCGCCGACCGTGCAGACCGGCGGGTGCGACACCGGCGAGGCCGCCGCCATCGGTCCACACCGAGACCTCGGGGGCAAGCAGGTCGAACAGGCGGTCGAGATCGCCGCCCGCCACGCCGTCCACGAACCGCTCGACCAGCGCCCGCCGGTCGACCTCGGTCGTCTCGTACCGCGGCTGGCCGGCCCGGACATGGTTCCGTGCCCGGCTGGCCAGTTGCCGGACGGCGGCGGGCTCGCGATCGAGGATCGTGGCGATCTCGCTCAGCGGATAGCCGAACCCCTCGTGCAGCACGAACACGACTCGTTCCAACGGAGAGAGGGTTTCCACGACCTTCATCAGCGCGAACGACAGGTCGTCGCGGGCCACCGCGTGATCCTCGGGGGAGAGCCGGGCGTCCTGCACGATCGGATCCCACAGCTGGATCCGCTTCTCCCGTTCGCTACGCAGCTCGGTCTGCTTGCGGAGGCGTAACGCGCCGTTGGTCACGATCCGAACCAGATACGCCTTGGGGTTCTCGATGGTGCGGTGATCCACAGCGGTCCAACTCAACCACGCGCCCTGGACCACATCCTCGGCATCCACGGCACTGCCCGTGATTCGCCGGGCGATCGCGAGCAACAGACCATGATGCTGGGCAAAGGTCGGATCCATGCCGGCCATTCTGCCTGTCCCTGGTTCGGCCGGGTGGCGCCGCGATGTCACACTTTCGCCCCGGGACGACTCCTGATCGATGACGGCGCGAAGGCGCACGAGACTGGAGGAAATGGTGAAACACATCGTCATCGTCGGCGGCGGTTACGCAGGGGCGACTGCGGCACATTGGATCGCCCGGCTTGGCCGCCAGCGAAGCAGAGTGACCCTGATCAATGAACGTGCCGAGTTCAGCGAGCGAGTGCGGATGCATCAGTTGGCGAGCGGGAAGATCCTCCCGACGCGTCGGTTGGCGGAGCTGAGCGCCCGGGTCCGCCTGATCGTGGGCCGGGTGGAACGGGTCGATCCGGCGGATCGCCGGGTTCTGCTCGCTGACGGGGGCACGGTGTCCTATGACTCGCTGATCCTGGCCCCGGGAAGCGCGGCCCGGCAACCCGACTTCGAGGTCTCCGGTCCGCTCCATTCGGTGGCGACCCACCAGGAAGCACTGCGTTTGCGCGCCGCCGTCGCCAGCACCGTCGTCGGCGATCCGGTGACCGTGATCGGGGCGGGGCTGACCGGACTCGAACTCGCGACCGAGCTCAGCGCAGTGGGACATCGGGTCCGGGTGCTGGAGAGTGACACTCTCGCCGCCTGGGCACACCACCGAGCGCGGAGGTGGTTGCGTGCGGAGTTGCCCCGGCTCGGGGTCGAGCTGGTGGCGACGACGGTGCGCGGAGTCGAAGCGGGCCTGCTCCAGACCGACCTCGGTGAGCTGCGGAGTGCCCTGACCGTCTGGGCAGGGGGGTTCGTGCCGCCGGATCTGCTGGGCGACTGCGGCCAGTTGAACGAGCGTGGGCAGCTGATCGTCGATCGGGCGCTCCGGGTCCCCGGCCATCCCGAGGTGCTGGTGGCCGGCGATTCGGCAGGGGTGGTCGATCAGGCAGGGCGGCCGTTGCGGATGGCCTGTCAGACGGCGGTGCCGATGGGTGCGCGGGCGGCAGGCAACGCTCTGCGGATCGTCCATGGCCGCCCGGTGCAGCGGTTCCGGATGCGCTACGTGGGAACCAATCTGGCACTCGGGCCGGGCCATGGGCTGACCCAGGTCAGCGACTTCGATGACTCACCGCTACCGGTGTACTTCACCGGGCCGGCCTCCGCCCGGGTCAAGGAAATCGCGTCCCGCGGCGCGGCCTGGTCAGCGACTGGAAGCTGAGCCTGCGGTGACGGTCTACGCTGACCGGCATGCTGTCGATGGACCTGCCGCTGACGCCGATGTTGGCCCGGGTTGCGGAGCACATTCCGGCGGGGATGGCGTACGAACCCAAATGGGACGGCTGGCGCTGTGTGCTGGCCCGCGACGGTGGCGAGGTACGCCTCTGGAGCCGGCACGGTACCGAGCTCACCGCACACTTCCCCGAGCTGGTGGCGGCCGCCGCGGAGCAGCTGCCGGAACGCTGCGTGGTCGACGGGGAGATCATCATCATCGCCGGCGACCGGTTGGACTACACCCGGCTCGCCGGGCGGCTGGCGGAGGTGAGCCGGGCCGCGACGCTGGCCCGGGAATCGCCCGGCACGTTGCTGATCTTCGATCTGCTGGCACTCGATGAGCACCAGTTGCTCGATCTGCCCTGGGAGGTACGCCGCGAGCTGCTGGAGCAGATCGGCGACGGACTGCAGGCGCCGCTGCTGCTGTCCCCGGTGACCCGCGACGAGGAGCTGGCACACGACTGGTTCGATCGCTTCGAGGGGGCCGGACTGGATGGGGTGGTGGCCAAACCGCTCGGTGGCCGGTACGCCCCCGGGCAGCGCGGCTGGCTGACGATCAAGCACCGCCGGACCGCCGATGTGGTGGTGGCCGGGTACCGGCTGGACCGCACCTCGACCCCGGAACGCCCGCAGCTCGGGTCGCTGCTGCTCGGGCTCTTCGACGAGCAGGACCAGCTGCATGCGGTCGGGGTCTGTGCCGGTTTCCCGGGTGCGATCCGCGGTGAGCTGGCCGAGATGTTCGCCGCCCTGGAGCAGCATCCGGGCGATCCGGCGTACGAAGGGCATCCGTGGAGCCCGCGGTCGGCTGCCCGCACCGGGGTCCGGGTGCCGGACCATGTGACCCGCTGGAGCCGGCCGCGCGACCAGGCCCATCTGATCTGGCCGCCGCTGGTCGCCGAGGTCGGTTTCGACCAGTTGCACGATGAGGTGCGGTTCCGCTCGAACACCAGCTTCCTGCGCTGGCGGGTCGACAAGGACCCGGTGGAGTGCCGCTTCGACCAGCTCGAACCGCCGGTGCGCTTCGACCTGGCCGCGATCCTCGCCGACGCCACCCCCGACGAGTCGTGAGCACCCACGGGGGGGTTCAGGTCCAGCTGAGCCCGGTCCGGGCCGACAGGATCTCGGCGAGCGCACGGAAGCCGCTGGTCGAGTTGACGGCGGCGCCGATCCCGCCCTCGGAGAGCTGGGCCATCCACTCGCCGTTGCTGATGAACCGCAGGCCGGTGATCTCGGAGTAGGGGACCAGCTTCTTGCCCTGCTGGATGCCCTCCGCGGTGAGCACCACGGTGCCGAAGTGCACGCTCTCACCGTCGGCGAGCAGCTCCTGCATCAGCGGCAGATTGGCATTTAGCCACAGCGTCCCGACCTGGTCGGTCACCACACCGCGGTCGTAGTTGCCGGGGAAGGTGTAGCGGTCCCGGTCGTCACCCAGGGCGATGGAGACCAGCTGCTTCGTCCCCTTGCGGTAGTGGCGTTCCTGCCACCGGGCACCGACGAACGGAATGACCTTGCCGACGGTGTCCCCGCGGACGGTGACCAGCCCGTCACGATAGAGCTGCATCCCGCGACCGGTGAACCGCAGCGACCACAGGCCACCGACGAGACGATAGAACCCCGCCATGCAGAGCACCGCCGCCACGATGGCCAGCACGATCACCCACCCGGTGCCCATGCCACGCAGGTTGCTGTAGAGCAGATATCCCGCCACCAGACCGAGTGGCAGCAGCACCAGGCCACTGACCAGGGTGGTGACGGTCTTCCCGATCGGGTCGGAGGCCCACCCGATGACGTGGGCACCGAGGTCGGCCTGCTCGGCGGCGGCCCGGGCTGCTGGGGTTTCGGCGATCTCCTGCATCGTGAGCATTCTCCGCGTCGATGGGGTCATCGGCCCCGCCGCTCGGTAGCCTCGGCCGCATGTCTTCCAACCATCCCTCCGGCAATCACCCCTACGACCCCGGTTTCGGTGGCCAGCCCCAGCCCGGGTCGCCCGCCCAGCTGGACCGGATCGCCATCCGCCAGCGGATCGCGATGACCATCAATCGCTATGAGGTCCGGGTGCTGGATGCCAATGGTCAGGAGGGCGCGCTGCTGGCACTGGCCGAGCAGAAGCGTTTCAAGATGAAGGAGCAGATCACCTTCTTCAGCGATGAGACCAAGCAGCGGCCGGTGTTCACCATGAACGCCCGCCAGATCCTCGACGTGGCACCGACCCTGGACATCGCCGACGCCTCCGGTCAGCCGCTGGGCTGGATCCGCAAGGAGTTCGGCGCCTCCTTCATGCGCAGCACCTGGACCGCCGCCGACGCCTGGGGCAATGAGTACACCGGGACCGAGCGGAGCCAGTTCTTCGCGATCCTTCGCCGGGTGATCGATCTCGGCTTCTTCGCGAACTTCTATCACTTCGATTTCACCGCCCCCGACGGGCAGCCGGTGCTGCACCAGTCGCGGGCCACCAGCCTGCGGGACATGTACGCGCTCGATCTGCCGGCGTTCAACGGCGGCCACCGGTTGGACTGGCGGCTCGCGGCCGGGATCGGTGTCGCACTGGATGTGATGCAGGCGCGGTGAGCGAGACCGGCGAGGGGCGCGAGGGAAGCGCGGAGCGCTCACAGGAGCAGCCGCGGATCCTGCGCACGCTGCTCACCTCGCAGGTGCTCGGCAGCCTCGGTACCGGGGCGGCCACCTCGCTCGGTTCGATCATCGCCTACCAGGTCACGAGTTCCGAGGCGCTGGCCGGGATCTCGCGGACCGTCGCGCTGCTCTCCACGGCCGCCTTCGGCGTACCGCTGGCGATGCTGGCGGTACGCCGGGGGCGGCGGCCGGCGCTGACCCTGGGTTATGGGCTGTCGTTCCTGGGTGCGGTGCTGCAGGTGCTGGCGATCGCCCGCAGCAGCCTGGTGATCCTGGTGCTCGGGCTGGCGATCTTCGGTGCCGGCCAGGCCGCGGCGCTGCAGGCCCGGTTCGCCGCCACCGATCTGGAGGCGCCCGATCGGCGTACCCGGTCGCTGTCGCTGGTGGTCTGGGCGACCACGGTCGGGGTGGTGCTCGGACCGAATCTGGTGCTGCCCGGTGAGCCGCTCGGTCGGCTGCTCGGGCTGCCGCCGATCGGCGGCCCCTATGTGATCACCGCGGCGGCGATGCTCGCCGCGACGCTGGTGGTGTGGTTCCGGCTGCGGCCCGATCCGCTGGTCCGGGCCGGGGGAGTGCATGCCGGTGGGGGCCGCGGACCGGGGCTGCCGTTGCGGGTGGTGCTGGGGCGGGTGATGGCCGACCCGCTGCCCCGGTTCGCGTTCTGGGCGACCGTGCTGAACCACATGGTGATGGTGGTGGTGATGACGATGTCGGCGGTGCATCTGACCAATCAGCAGCACGCGCTGACCCTGATCGGTCTGACGATTTCACTGCACACCTTGGGAATGTACGCGTTCAGCCCGCTCGTCGGGCGGCTGGCCGAACGGTTCGGGATGGTGCGCTGTCTGCTGTTCGGGCAGGGGCTGAACGCCGTCGCGCTGACGCTGTGCTTCCTGGCCGGCGGGTCGATGACGCTGATCGCGGTCGGGCTGTTCCTGCTGGGGTTGGGTTGGTCGTTCGGGATGGTGTCGGGGTCCGCGCTGCTGACCCGGACGGTCGATCCGGAGGTACGGACCCAGGCGCAGGGTGCCACCGACACCTTCATGAGCCTGTTCGCCGCGCTCGGTGCGGGGGCCGCCGGGCCGGTGATGGCGGGCTTCGGGTTCGCCTGGCTGAGCGTGGTCTCGCTGATCTGCCTGCTGCCGATCCTCGCGCTGGCCACCCGGTTGCCGCGGGTCCGCGGGAGCGAACTGTGATCGCAGCCGGCCGGCGGCACTCGGTCGGTCGGCGTGCCGACGGCACGCTCGTCGCCGTCGGCAACGGTGCGGCGGGGGAGTTACGGGTCGACGACTGGAGCGGGGTGATCGGGGTCGCCGCCGGCAACGTGCACACCGCTCGGAACACCGGCCGCTCACACACGGTGGGGTTGCGCGGGGACGGGACGGTGTTGGCCACCGGATGGAACGGCGACGGGCAGTGCGAGGTGGCGGGTTGGCGCGGTGTGACCTCGGTGGCTGCGGGCTGGCGGCGTACGCTCGGCGTGCTCGCTGATGGCCGGGTGCTGGCGGCCGGTCGGGGCGCCGAGGGGGCGTGCGAGGTCTCCGGGTGGCGTGAGATCGTCCAGGTTTCCTGCGGTGATTGGCATTCGGTGGGTCTGCGGGCGGATGGGACGGCGGTCGCGGTGGGCAGCGATCAGCGCGGCCAGTGCCGCGTCGGTGAGTGGCGCGAGCTGGTCGCGGTGGCCGCCGGCTATCTGCACACGGTCGGCGTACGCCGCGACGGCACCGTGGTCGCAACCAATGCCGGAGCCTGGGATGTGGCCGGCTGGTGCGACGTCGTGGCGGTGGCCGCGGGCAGCTATCACACCCTCGGGCTGACGGCCGCCGGCCAGGTGTTGGCCGCGGGTTCGAACGACTATGGTCAGGGTGAGGTCGGGGACTGGGAAGGAATCGTCGCGATCGCCGCCGGTTCCCTGCACTCGTTGGGATTGCGCGCCGACGGGACGGTGCTTGCCACCGGTGACAACGCCGACGGACAGTGCGATGTCGGCGATTGGACGCTCATCGAGTAGCGCCGCTCCCGTTCATCGAGTAGGTCGCGCAGCGACCGTGTCTCACCGACGTTCATCGAGTGGGTCGCTGCAGCGACCGTGTCTCACCGACGTTCATCGAGTAGGTCGCGCTTCGACCGTGTCGAGATGAACCCGCCCGACCCCGAACCCACCCCGGGTCAGGCGTTCGGCCCCTGCAGGATGAACCGGCTCCGGGCCCGCAACTCGGCCACGATGTCTCCGGGTGCCTTGTCCGCGGAGCCGGCCGCATAGGGCGGCTGTGGGTCGTACTCGATCTTGAGCTGGATCGACTGCGCGACCCGGTCGCCGGTGATCTTCCCGGCAAGGGTGAGTGCCATGTCGATGCCGGAGGACACCCCGGCGGCGGTGACGTATTTGCCGTCGACCACGACCCGCTCCCTGACGGGGGCGACATCCCACTTCCGGAGCTGGTCGACGGCGAGCCAGTGGGAGGTCGCGCGGCGACCGGTGAGCAGCCCGGCCGCGGCCAGGATCAGCGAACCCGTGCAGACCGAGGTGGTCCAGCTGCTGGTGCGATCGACCGAGCGCAACCATTCGTGCAGGGGACCATCGGTCAGCTGATCCGCCTCTCCTGGCCCACCCGGTACGAGGACGATGTCCGGGCTGGTGACCTCCTCGAGGGTGGCGTCGGCCACCAGTGCGAGGTTGCCGCTCTCGTTGCGTACCGGGCCGGTCTGCTCGCTGACGAAGAGGACCTCCCCGCCGGGGAGGTTGTTCAGCACGTCGTAGGGGCCGACTGCGTCGAGCGCGGTGAAACGGTCATACAACAGGATCGCGATCTGCATGATTCTCCATGGTGGTTGGGATCTGACGGGTCTGGAATCGACGCCGGTACTCGGCCGGCCCCACGCCCAGACTGCGCAGGAATGCGCGCCGCATCGCTTCGGGCGTACCGAAACCGCAGTGGCGAGCGGTGGTGCCGACGTCGTCGTCGGAGTCCTCGAGGCGGCGGCGGGCGGCCTCCAGGCGGAGCTGGTCGACGTAACGTCCCGGGGAGACGCCGACCTCGGCGGTGAAGGCGCGGGTGAAGTGCCGCGGTGAGAGGTTTGCGCGTGCGGCGAGAGCGTCGATCGATAGATCGGCCTCCGGGTGTTCGGTCATCCACTGCTGCAGCTCGCGCAGTGGTTCGCGTTCGGCGAACTGGTTGGCGAGCTGGACGCTGAACTGCGCCTGGTTGCCGGGGCGGCGCAGGAAGACGACCAGGTGTCGGGCGATGTCCAGTGCGGCGACGCGACCAAGGTCCTGCTCGACCAGCGCCAACGCGAGGTCGATGCCGGAGGTCACCCCGGCCGAGGTTGCGATCGGGCCATCCAGGATGTAGATCGGGTCCGACTCGACCCGGATATCGGGGTAGCGCTCGGCGAGCACGTCGCAGTGGCTCCAGTGCGTCGTCGCGCGCCGACCGGCGAGCAGGCCCGCTTCGGCCAGCAGGAACGCACCCGTGCAGACCGAGGCGATCCGGGTTGCGGCCGACCCGTGCCTCGTCAGCCACTCGATCAGCGCGGGCGGCGGGCGCCGGGTGCCCTGGCCTCCGGGGACGACCAGCAGGTCGGGTGGGTCCAACTCGGTCAGGTCGCGGTCGGGCGTGATCTGCAGACCGCTCGAGGTGCGCACCCGTTCCCCGCCGAGACTCGCGGTCGTCAGCGCGTACGCCGGTTCGCGACCCTGGGCGGTCTGCCACTGGTTGGCACCGGCGAACACCTCGAGCGGCCCGGTGACATCCAGGCTCTGCACCCCGTCGAACAGGGCGAGGTGGACTGTGCGGGTTCGCATGCGTTCATGCTTGCCCACCCGAAAGATGTCCACAACGTCGAATACCCCACCTTTTCGGCCATCGGGGGTGTCGGTGGGTGTTCTAGGCGGTGATCGTGGCCTCGGCAGACCGGCACCAAGACAATGCAAGGGAGACGGTTGTGACCTCGCTGGATTCGTTGCCGACCTGGATCCTGAGTTCCGCGTCGACCCGGACGCACCAGATCCTGCAAGCAGCCCTCGGGCGCGCCGGATACACCGGTTACGAGTACCGCTGCCTCGCCGCCCTTGCGGAAGGGGAGGGTCTGAGCCAGGCGCAGCTCGGTCAGTTGGCCGCGCTGGACCCCCGCGATGTCACGCACACGCTGCGCACACTGGAGGACCGCGCGCTGGTCTCGCGGGCCAAGGATCCCGATCACGGACGGCGAATGCGCGTCTCACTCACCTCGGCGGGCAAGCGGGCTGTGAAACGGCTTGGTGCGGTGATGGCCGAGATCCAGGACGACGCGTTCGGCAGCCTGACGAAGGAGGAGCTCGCGACGCTGCTCAGGCTCCTTTCGCGGATCGGGTCACCCGGGTGATCTTCCGTCGTCATCGGCCGACGGTGTTGCCCGCAGGCGATGACGCAGATGTCGTCGGGGGCGGCGGCTCCGGTCCAGGGCCTTCGGTGGCACGAACTCCGGCAGGCGGTCCTCGGGGTTGAGTCGGACCTCCCAACGGTTCTCGTTGTGGAGTTGGCTTCCGGAGGGCTCGACGAGGGCGTGGTGGTAGGAGCAGAGCAGCACACCGTTGTCGAGGCTGGTCGGACCGCCGCATCGGAAAGGTCTGATGTGGTGGGCGTCGCAACGGCGGGCGGGCTGGTCGCAACCGGGGAAGATGCAGCCGCCGTCGCGGGCAACGAGCGCGGCCCGGAGCTCGCCGTCGAAGAATCGATGCAGCTGCCCGACATCCAGCGGGATGCCACGGCTGTTCAGGACCATCGGGATGATCTCGGCATCGCAGGCGAGCAGGCGGAGCTGCTGGGCCGACATCGGCCCCGCATTGGTATCGGTGCAGCCGATCCCACGGCGGAGGGTCTCGATATCCACGGTCACGTTGAGCCGGGCCCGGTCCGAACCGCGAGCGGGCGACCGATTGGCGTCCGCGTACGCCTGGGCGAGCTCCAGCAGCGCGTCCGCGCGGCGCATCGCCCGCGATGGTCGGCCGCCGCACAACCCGCAGGAGGGGCCGGTGCAGTACGACCCGCACAGAGGTGCCTCATCGCTCGTGTTCCTGTCGACCAGGGAATCCAGCAACGCCGCGAGCTTCTCACCCTCCGCCGCCGGGACCCGGCCCTTGATGAGCGTCGAACCCATCCCGTCGGGGCGCAGGTGCAGTTCGCGGTTGCGGCGGGCGCTCCGTTCCTCCTGCTCGAGGCGGTGTTCGAGCAGGGTGTCGGCATGGTCGGGATCGATGATCTCGACCAGCCAGTTGCCGATGACCGCGAGCTCGCTCGGGTCGAGCCGTCCGGCCTGGTCGACCATGGTGCGCTGGGCGGCCGATTCCTTGTTGGGCGACAGATCCGGCGGCAGATGCTTCAGCGCTGTGAGGATCGCCGTCGCCTGCCGTGGTGAAATCGTGGCGGCGGCCAGTGCCTGCCAGACGACCGGTGCGTTCACGGTACCGATGGCTTCGCGGAGTACGCCGGCGGCGTGGTTGGCGGCGTAGCAGTGGCGTTCCCGCATCCAGCTGGTGGTCCGGATGCCGTGGACCCGCTGGCTGGCATCCCGGCTCTCGATGCTCGACAGGGTGCGAACGGTCAGGGCGTGGGTGCGGGCGGTCAGCCGTTCGGTGACTTCACCGAGCCGAAGCAGTTGCTCGTCGGTGAGCAGCTCATCACCGTCGGCGAGTGCGCGGCGCAACAGCTCGTCGACCGTATCGACGGTCTCGAGGAGAGTGGCTGCATCGCCGTTCATACCCCCTATTCAACAGAACGGGTCTGACAGTGTCGGCCCGGATTCGACGCTCTGGAAGGAAAATTGAGAATCTGTGGATAAGTTTCGAGGGCCGCGACCGCTGGTGATCGTTCATCTTGATGGTCCTGCGTCTCCACCCTGATCCGCGCCGGCCCTGTCACCGGCGAAGAGTCTCTGCGGTTTGCGTAACCGGACCGGCAGTGCCGTTCCCGGAGCGTGCGGAAACCCAGTGGGACTGGGTTTGCTCATGGACCAGCGCGGGCACTGCCGGTCCGATTACGCAAGTCCGGTCGCGCCGATCCTCAGGTGCGACTCTCGTTCATCTCGACACGCCAGCCATTGCTCCGCTGCGCATGGCTGGCTACTCGATGAACGTGGTCAGGGGAGGTCGGCGATCAGTTCGTTGACGCGCTCGGGGGCGTACACGGTCTTGTTCACCAGCCAGACCAGCCCGAGGGTGCCGGCGAGCGCGCCCTGGGAGCCCGGGCGCAGCACGGTGTTCTCGTTCACCCGGTGCAGCGTGAAGTCGCGGATCGCGGTGGCCAGCCGATCGCTGATCCATGGGTGCCGCCCCAGGTAGCCACCGAAGACGACCTCGTCGGGGTTGAGCGTCTGCACCAACCCGGCCAGCGTGTGCCCGAAGGTGCGGATCGCGGTGTCGAACCACTCGGTGACCTCGGGATCCCCGGCATCGAGCAACTCGATCGCATCGGTCAGCGTGTCCACCCGGCCGGAAAGGTCGCGCAACAAGGCATTCCCGGAGGTGTACGCCGCCAGGCAGCCGTGGTTCCCGCAGGTGCACAGCGGCCCGCCGTCGGAGAGCCGCAGGTGTCCGATGTCCCCGGTCGCGCCGATCGAACCGCGCAGCATCTGGCCGTGGGTGACCACCCCGGCCCCCAGACCGGAGGCGTACTTGATGCCGAGGAAGATCCCGTCGCGACCGCCCGCCGCGGCGTACTCGCCGAGGGTCAGCACCCGGGCATCGTTCTCGACACAGGTCGGCACCTTGAAGCGTCGCACCAGATCATCGACCAGGGGATAGCCCGCATCGGGCATCGCCACCGTCGGCCAGCGCACATCCCCCGGTGCCTGCACCGGCGCCGGAATGCCCAGCCCGACGCCGATCAGCCGCCCACTCTGTTCGGCGAGCAGGGGATCGGCGACCGAGGACAACCGGGCCAGCAACTCGGCCGGGCCGGGATGCTCGAGCGTCACCTCCGTGCCGGCGAGCACGGTCCCGTCCAACCGGCACACCGAGACCGTCGCCCGGGTCTGGCCGACATCGAGGGTGAGCACCAACCGATCCCGGTCGTCGAACCGCACCAGCTTCGGCGGCCGCCCGCCCGACGACGACTCCTGGCCGGCCTCGTGGATCAATCCGGCACGCTCCAACAGGTCCAGCCGCTGATACAGCGTGGACCGCGACATCCCGGTGACCTGCAGCAGATCCTGGCGGGTGATGCCGTCGGCCTCGCGGATCTCCTGCAGCAGCGCGCCACAACTCGCCGCGCCGCGCGGCTCGATCCCTCGTTCGCCCACCGGCAACCTCCCTCGGCCCGACCGAGTGCGAACTCGGTCGTTGGACAGTCTCCCCCGTGGGTAACGATCGTGCACACGCAGGCCACGGGGATTGACGATCCATCCTCCACCTGCTTATGTTTCAGCGCAAGACAGAAGTTGCAGGGGCACCAACTACGTCAGGAGACAAAGATGTCGAATCCCGCCAGTCTTTCCCGTCGGCGCGTTCTCGGCCTCGGCCTCGGCGCGGCCGCCACCATCCCGTTCGCGGGCGCGCTCGCCGGCTGTGCCGGCGCCTCGACCACCGGCGGTGGCGGTGGTGCCGGTTCGATGCAGTTCTACGGCACCCAGTTCAGCCAGGTCGAGGAGAAGCAGCGCTACGAGGCGATCGTCAAACAGTTCCTGACCGACCCGCCGGTGAGCTACAACGTCGCCCCGTCGACCAGCGAGTTCCTGACCCAGATCAAGACCCAGGTGCAGGCCAACAAGGTCGCCTTCGACCTGGTGGGCGGGCTCTACGGCGACCTCGCGCCGGTCGCCGACCAGTTGGAGGACGTCAGCGACCTGACCGGCGCCGCGACCGCTGCCGGCGTACCCGAGGACCTGATCCAGCTCGGCAAGCTGAACGGCTCCACCCAGAAGTTCATCCCCTGGATGCAGGCCACCTATGTGGTCGCGGTGAACAAGAAGGCGCTGCAGTGGCTGCCGGCCGGCGCCGATGTCAACAACCTGACCTACGACCAGTTCCTGGCGTGGGCGAAGGCGGCCCAGGCCGCGAACGGTGGCAAGGGCGTGTTCGGGCTGCCCTGCGGGCCGAAGGGCCTCTACCACCGCTTCTTCCAGGGTTACCTGCTGCCCAGCTTCACCGGTGGCCAGATCACCACCTTCGCCGGCGCGGATGCCCAGCAGGCATGGTCGTACATGAAGGAACTCTGGGCGGCGATGAACCCGGCCTCCACCAACTACGACAACATGCAGGACCCGCTGGCCAGCGGTGAGGTGCTGGTCGCCTGGGACCACGTCGCGCGGCTCGTCGGCGCACCCAAGGCCAAGCCGGAGGACTGGGTGATGGTGCCCGCACCGACCGGGCCCAAGGGTCTCGGCTACATGCTGATCGTGGCCGGCCTGGCCATCCCCAAGGGTGGCGACCGCACCAAGGCCAACAAGACCATCGAGTCGTTGCTCAAGGCCGATGTCCAGAACGCGACCCTGAAGGAGAACGCGTTCTTCCCCGTCATCAAGGGAGATCCGCCCGCCGACCTGCCGCCGGCGGTCAAGCTCGAATCCGCCGCGGTGACCGCGCAGCAGAACAACCCCAAGGCGATCGTCGCGCTGCCCCCGGTCGGTGTCGGCGCCAAGGACGCCGAGCTCGGTCAGGCCTTCAAGGACACGTTCACCCAGATCTGCCTGCAGAACAAGCCGATCCCCGAGGTGATCGCGAACCAGGCCAACGTGATCCAGAAGATCCTCGATGAGGTCAAGGTGCCCTGCTGGGCGCCCGATCCGAGCAGCAACGGTCAGCCCTGCAAGGTGGGCTGATGGCCTCGACCGCAACCGTCAGCCGATCGACGCAACCAGCAGCACCGCGTCGCGGCGGACGGCCCCGCTCGCGCAGCACCTCGGCCTGGTTGTTGATCCTGCCGTCGGTGCTCTACATGCTGCTGCTCTTCGCCTATCCCATGGTGATGGGCATCGTCGCCGCCTTCACCGGCTCCGACGGGTTCACCATGGACCACTGGCAGCGGATGGTCAGCGACGCCAAGTTCTGGCCCGCGGTGCGCAACACGCTGCTGCTGATCGTTGTGGTGATCCCGCTGCAGTTCGTGTTCGCCCTGACGATGGCGCTGCTGCTGCAGGCCCGCCCGAAGTTCAGCGGCTTCTATTTCTATCTCTGGGCGGTGCCGCTGGCGGTCTCCGATCTGGCCGCCGGTCTGGTCTGGCTGTCGATCTTCGCCGATCGTGGCTACCTGAACTCGGTGCTCACCAACCTCGGGTTGCCGACGGTGTCCTGGCTTAACTACCAGAGCACCTCGACGATGTTCCTGGCGGTCGTGCTGGCCGAGATCTGGCGGGCCACCTCGCTGGTGCTGGTGATCGTCGTCTCCGGTATGCAAGGGATTCCGAAGGATTACGACGAGGCGGCCGCGGTCTTCGGGGCGGGCTACTTCACCCGGCTCCGGCAGGTCACCCTGCCGCTGCTGCGCCCCTCGCTGCAGGTGGCGCTGATCCTACGGACGATCCTGGCCTTCCAGACCTTCGCGGTCGCCCAGGCGCTCACCGGGGAGAGTTTCCCGCTGCTGGTGGGGGAGACCTATCGCTGGTACGCCAGCCTGCAGAATCCCAATGTGGCCTCGGCGTACGCCCTGGTGATCATGGCGATCTCGATGCTCACCGCGGTCATCTATCTGCGTGCGCTGCGTGACCAGTCCCGGGAGGTGAGCCGATGAGCACGACCCAGTCACAGGCACCGAATCCCGCCACCGGTGGTGGCGCCGGGCGGATCCAGGTCGACAAGAAGCCGTTGCAGGCACTGAAGCGGCGCCGGGCCTGGCTGCAGGTCGCCTGCATCGCGGTGTCGCTGTTCATGTTCGTGCCGATCTATCTGATCGCGGTGGCCGCGTTCAGCTCCCGGGAAGGGCTGAACACCTTCCCGCAGGCGCTCTGGCCGAAGTACTTCTCGACCGAGACGATGAGCACCTTCCTGGCCTCCTCGGGCATCATCGGCGGGTTGATCAACTCGCTCTACGTCGGCATCGGTACGCTCATCCTCTCCTCGGTGGTCGGTGCTCCGGCGGGGTACGCCATCGCCCGCTTCGCCTTCCGTGGCAAGGATCCCTACCAGCTGTTCCTGCTGTTCACCCGGGCACTGCCGATCGTGGTGCTCTCGGTGCCGCTGGCCCAGCTGTTCCTCACCGTCGGCATCTACGACACCCCGCTCGCGGTGATCCTGCTGCACTCGGCGCTGTCCTTGCCGACCACCATCCTGATCACCTCCAGCGTCTTCCTGGCGGTGCCGGTGGACGCGGAGGAGGCGGCCCGGATCTTCGGTTGCAGCCCGGTGAAGGCGTTCCTGAAGGTGGTGCTGCCGCTGGCCCTGCCGGGCATGGCGGCGGCGTCGATCTTCACCTTCGTCGGTTCCTGGAACGAGGTCCTCGGTGCCACCATCCTGACCTTCACCCAGCGCACGCTGCCGGCCCAGGTGCTGAGCTCGCTGTCGGATTCGCCGCTGGCGTTCCGCTTCGCCGGCGGCCTGTTCCTGGTCATTCCCGCGCTGATCTTCATCGCGATCATGCGCAAGTACCTGCTCAACATGTGGGGCACGACCATCCGCTGACGCGGAGGCGTACCCGAAACACGGAGGATGAGATGGCTGACATCCAGATCGAGGACCTGGTCAAGGTCTACCCCGGCTCGACCGAGCGGGCCACCGACAACGTCTCGTTGCACATCACCGACGGCGACTTCATGGTGCTGCTCGGCCCCTCGGGTTGTGGCAAGACGACCCTGCTCCGGATGATCGCAGGGCTGGAGCTGCCCACCGAGGGTGCGATCGCGATCGGTGGCCGGGACGTCACCTACATGCCGGTGCACAAGCGGAACCTGTCGATGGTGTTCCAGTCCTATGCGGTGTTCCCGCACCGCCGGGTGCGGCACAACATCGCCTTCGGCCTTGTCCAGCAGAAGATGCCGAAGGATGAGATCGAGAAGAAGGTCGCCTGGGCGGCGGATCTGTTGCAGCTCACGCCCTATCTGGACCGATTCCCCGCCCAGCTCTCCGGTGGTCAGCGGCAGCGGGTGGCCGTGGCCCGCGCGATCGTGGTGGACGCCGATGTGCTGCTGATGGACGAGCCGCTGTCGAACCTGGATGCCCTGTTGCGGTTGGAATTCCGGGCCGAGCTGAAGCGGATCGTCGACGAGCTCGGCACCACCACCGTCTACGTCACCCACGACCAGTCCGAGGCGCTCTCGCTCGGTGACAAGGTGGCGGTGATGCGCAAGGGCAGGATCGTCCAGTTGGACACCCCGCTGAACATCTACGACCACCCGGCCGACACCTTCGTCGGCGGCTTCATCGGTTCGCCGCCGATGAACTTCCTGGACGGCCAGGTCACCCGGGACGGGCAGTCGGTGCAGATCGGCGAGCACAGCCTGCAACTGCCCGCCGGCAGTGGACTGAGCGGCCCGGTCCGGCTCGGTGTCCGCGCGGAGGCGATCCGGATCACCGAACCCGGCACACCGGGTGCGCTGGCCGGGACGGTGCTGGTGGCCGAACCCCTCGGCTCGCACAATCTGCTCACCGTCGAGGTGGCCAGTGGTGCCGGCGGTGACGCCGCGCCCGCGACGATCAAGGTGCAGACCGAACCGACCGTACGCGTACAGGCGGGGGAGCAGGTCGCCCTCGCGCTCGCCCCCGAGGCCATCCGGCTCTACGATCCCGAATCCGGGATGGGCTGGGACCTCAGCGGGGCCGGTGGCACCCGCACCGTGACCCAGGGAGCGGCCTCGTGAGCTCTGCCCCGGCCCGCCTGACCAGCGACACCGAGCTGCTGGAGACCGCATCCGCCGTGCTGCGGGACAACGACCTGGGCTCGATGATCAAGGCCGGGCCGAGCCTCTATCCGCACCAGTGGTCCTGGGACGCGGCCTTCGTCGCCATCGGCCTGGCGCAGCTGTCGGTGCCGCGCGCCCTGGCGGAGTTGGGCACCGTGCTCGCCGGACAGTGGACCACCGGGATGCTGCCGCACATCATCTTCTCCGACCAGCCCGGCTACTTCCCCGACTTCGACGACTGGGGGACCGCCAACGCGGTCGGGCTGCCACCGGGCGTACGCAGCTCCGGAATCTGCCAGCCGCCGGTGCACGCCATCGCCCTGGACCTGGTGCTGGATCAGGCCCGCCGGGCCGGCGGGGCGAACCGGCGGATCGCCGAGGAGTTCGCCGCCGAGGCGCTGCCCAGACTGGCCCGTTGGCACGAGTGGTTGTCCACCGCCCGCGGCTATGACGACGTCGTCGAGATCCACCACGGTTGGGAATCCGGGATGGACAACTCGCCCCGCTGGGATGAGGTGTACGCCGCGGTGGACACCTCCAGGCGCCTCGAGTTCGAACGCCTCGACCTGAACCACGCGGCGGCCGCCGAGCGGCCCACCGACGACGAATACCAGCGATACATCACCCTGATCGAGCAGATGAAGAGCGTCCGATTCGACGACACCCGGGTCAAGGAGGTGTTGGACTTCCGGGTCACTGACGTCTTCCTCTCCGCGATCCTGGTGCTGGCCGCCGAATCGCTGGCCCGGATCGCCACCGATCTCGGGCACCCCGAGGTGGCCGAAGTGGAACGCGCCCGCGCCGAACGCACCCGAGCCGGCGTACTGGCCACCATCGACCCCGACACCGGCTTGTGCCGCGACTTCGACATCCGCGCCAACCGCTGGCTGGACACCGAGACGATGGGCGGCTTCGCCGCGGTGCTGATGGGCGGGGACGACCCGGGGACCGTCCGGCAGCGCGAGCTGCTGCGCGGGGAACGCTGGTGCGGGCATCCGGAGATGGCGTTCTGGCTGCCGCCGACGGTCAGCCTCGATTCGCCCGAGCTGAAGCCCCGGGAATACTGGCGGGGCCCGGTGTGGCCGGTGATGAACTGGCTGTTCTCCTGGACCGCGCTGCGCTCCGGGCACCGCGAGGACGCGCTGCGCTGGCGGGCCGCCGGCCTCGATCAGCTCCGCGACCTCACCTTCGGCGAATACTACGAACCCCGCACCGGGGAGACCCTGGGCAGCCCGCAGCAGTCCTGGTCCGCGATGGCCGCCATCGACTGGCTCTCCCACCCGCGCTGGAGCTGACACCCTGCGCGTTCCTCGAGTAGGCCGCTTGCGGCCGTCTCTGCAACGTTCCTCGAGCAGGCCGCTTGCGGCCGTGTCGAGAGGAACCGGTTCATCTCGACACGCAATCCCGGCGCCGCTTCGCTCTGCCGGGATTGCTACTCGATGAACGTGGGGTACCAGCCGAGGACCTCGGCGGCGCGGGAGCAGTCGAAGGCGGCCTGATTTCCGCGCAGCTCCCGGCGCCGCGGGACATCGGGGCACCAGGTGTCCAGCAGTTCCTCGATGGGTTGGCCGGCGCGGGTGTCGGCGGCGGTGATCAGCAACACCTGGTACCTGCCATGGCTGGGTTTCGGGTCGAGGGCCAGCAGACAGGCCCGGGCGGCATCACCGAGTTCCACATAGCCCCACAGATTTCGCGCATCGTCGGGACCGACCGGTTCGCCGCGCAACCGGCGTACCTCCTCGGCGGTGATGATCCACTGGAACCGCAGCGCCGTCACCGTCATGCCGCGCCGGGCGTACATCTCACCCATCCGCTCCAGCACGTCCTTGCTCAGCGCATAGGGGTCGACATAGTCCAGCGGGGTGTCCTCGTCGACCGGGACGTAGGCGTGCGGGATCGGCTCCGGAGCCCATGCGGTGCCGTAGATCGAACCGCTGGAGGCCAGCACCGCGGTCCGGATGCCGGCCCGCCAGGCCTGCTCCAGCGCATTGAGCGTGGACATCACGTTGTTGTGGACCAGGTGCTCGGGTTGCTGACCCTCAGGGCTCGGGATCGCGGCGCAGTGCACGATCGCCTCGCAGCCGCGCATCGAGCGCGCCACCTGCTCGGCATCCAACAGGTTCACCGGTGTCGCGCTGCGGACATCGGCCTCGACCACCTCGTGCCCCGCCGCCCGCAGCTGCCGGGCCACCTCGCCGCCGAGCTTCCCGCTGGTACCACTCACCCAGATCCGCATGGGTTTCACCGTAGAGGGCCCCGTGCGTGAGCGGACTCACACCCGGGTACGCCGTCCAGCGGGCGGCGCGGATGCGCCTCGGGTGAGGTGAGTACGTTAGGCTGGGGCAGATTTGGAGCCAACCTTTAAGTCCTGTCCCGTGAGGCAGGAAAGGACGGTCACACACGCATGACACAGCAGAACTCTGCCACCGCGATCCTCGTTCTGGAGGACGGTCGGACCTTCACCGGGCGCCGTTACGGCGCAGCCGGGGAGACCTTCGGCGAGGCGGTCTTCGTGACCGCGATGTCGGGTTATCAGGAGACACTCACCGATCCCAGCTATCGCCGCCAGGTGGTGATCCAGACCGCGCCGCACATCGGCAACACCGGTTGGAACGACGAGGACGACGAGTCGAGCCAGATCTGGGTCGCCGGTTACGTGGTCCGCGACGCCGCCCGGATGCCGTCGAACTGGCGCTCCCGCCGCTCCCTCGATGAGGAACTCGCCAGCCAGGGCATCGTCGGCATCAGCGACGTCGACACCCGCGCGCTGACCCGGCACCTGCGCGAGCGCGGTGCGATGCGGGTCGGCATCTCCAGCACCGAGACCGATCCACAGGCGCTGCTGCGCCGGGTCAAGGAGCAGCCGTCGATGGCCGGCGCGAACCTGGTCGGCGAGGTGACCGTCCCCGAGGCCTATGTGATCCCGGCCGAGGGCACGAAGCGGTTCACCGTGGCCGCCATCGACCTGGGCATCAAGACGATGACCCCGCGCCGGATGGCCGAGCGAGGCATCGAGGTGCACGTGCTGCCCGCCACCGCCACGTACGCCCGGGTGCGCGCGACCGGCGCGGACGGGCTGTTCTTCTCCAACGGTCCCGGCGATCCGTCGACGATGGACGATGCCGTCGCCCTGCTCACCGAGGCGCTGGACGATGGGATGCCGTTCTTCGGGATCTGCTTCGGCAACCAGGTCTTCGGCCGCACGCTCGGCTTCGGCACCTACAAGCTGAAATACGGTCACCGTGGCATCAACCAGCCGGTGCTGGACCGCTCGACCGGCAAGGTCGAGGTCACCGCCCACAACCACGGCTTCGCGGTCGACGCGCCGCTGGATCGGGACACCGAGACCCGCTGGGGTGCCGCCCGGGTCAGCCACATCGGGCTCAACGACAACGTCGTGGAAGGCCTGGAACTGCGCGATGCCAACGGCCACCTGAAGGCGTTCTCGGTGCAGTACCACCCCGAGGCCGCCGCCGGTCCGCACGATGCGGCGTACCTGTTCGACCGGTTCACCGACGTGCTGTCCACCAACCAAGCGCTGAACGAGGAAAGGGCCTGACGTGGGCAAGCGGGACGACATCAAGTCGATCATGGTGATCGGCTCCGGGCCGATCGTGATCGGTCAGGCCTGCGAGTTCGACTACTCGGGCACCCAGGCCTGTCGGGTGCTGCGCGAGGAGGGCTACCGGGTGATCCTGGTGAACTCCAACCCGGCGACGATCATGACCGATCCCGAGTTCGCCGACGCCACCTACGTCGAGCCGATCACCCCCGAATACGTGGAGAAGGTGATCGCGACCGAGCGGCCGGATGCGCTGCTGGCCACCCTGGGCGGGCAGACCGCGCTGAACGCCGCGGTGGCCCTGCACGACAACGGGGTGCTGGAGCGTTACGGGGTCGAGCTGATCGGTGCCTCGGTGGAGGCGATCCAGCGCGGTGAGAACCGCGAGGAGTTCAAGGAGATCGTTCAGGCGTTGGACATCCCGGGCGGTGGCGCCGAGGTTGCCCGCTCGCTGATCTGCCACACCATGGACGAGGTGCTCGCCGCCGCCGACCAGCTCGGCTATCCCTGCGTGGTACGCCCCAGCTTCACCATGGGCGGGGTCGGCTCCGGGTTCGCCCACGACGAGGACGAGCTGCGGCGGATCGCCGGCACGGGCCTGGCCGCCAGCCCGGTCACCGAGGTGCTGATCGAGGAATCCATTCTGGGCTGGAAGGAATACGAGCTCGAGGTGATGCGCGACACCAGCGACAACGTGGTGATCGTCTGCTCCATCGAGAACTTCGACCCGATGGGTGTGCACACCGGTGACTCGATCACCGTCGCCCCGGCGATGACGCTGACCGACCGCGAATACCAGCGGATGCGCGATGTCGGCATCGGCATCATCCGCGCCGTCGGTGTGGACACCGGCGGCTGCAACATCCAGTTCGCGATCAACCCCGAAGACGGCCGGATGATCGTCATCGAGATGAACCCGCGGGTGTCCCGCTCCAGTGCGCTGGCCTCGAAGGCGACCGGTTTCCCGATCGCCAAGATCGCTGCCAAGGTGGCGATCGGCTACACCCTGGACGAGATCCGCAACGACATCACCCAGGAGACCCCGGCCAGCTTCGAACCCGCGCTGGACTACGTGGTGGTGAAGATCCCGCGGTTCGCGTTCGAGAAGTTCCCCTCCGCCGAGGACACTTTGACCACGCACATGAAGTCGGTCGGTGAGGCGATGGCGATCGGCCGCAACTTCACCGAGGCCCTCGGCAAGGCGCTGCGCTCGCTGGAGGACCCCCGGGCCCGGTTCGACTTCGCCGCGCCGGTCACCGAATCGGTGGAATCCCTGCTGCAGCGGGCATCCCGGCCGCACGACGGCCGGCTGATCCTGCTGTTCAAGGCGCTGCGCGCCGGCGCCACCGCCGAGCAGCTGCACGAGGCCACCGGTATCGACCCCTGGTTCTGCGACCAGCTGGTGCTGATCAACGAGGTGGCCGACGAGGTGATCGCCGCCGACGAGCTGACCCCGGAGCTGCTCCGGCAGGCCAAGCGGCACGGCTTCTCCGATGCCCAGCTCGCGGCCATGCGGCACCTGCCGGTGGACGTGGTCCGCGGTGTCCGCTGGGCGCTGGGCGTACGCCCGGTCTTCAAGACCGTGGACACCTGCGCCGCCGAGTTCGCCGCCCGGACGCCCTACCACTACTCCAGCTACGACGAGGAGACCGAGGTCGTCCCGCGGGAGAAGCCGGCGGTGCTGATCCTCGGCTCGGGTCCGAACCGGATCGGCCAGGGCATCGAGTTCGACTATTCCTGTGTGCACGCGTCGATGGCGCTGTCCGCCGCCGGTTACGAGACCATCATGGTCAACTGCAACCCCGAGACGGTCTCCACCGACTACGACACCTCCGACCGGCTCTACTTCGAGCCGCTCACCTTGGAGGACGTGCTCGAGGTGGTGCACGCCGAACGGCAGGCCGGCCCGATCGCCGGGGTGATCGTCCAGCTCGGTGGGCAGACCCCGCTCGGCCTGGCCCAGGCACTCAAGGACGCCGGCGTACCGATCGTCGGCACCAGTCCGGAGGCCATCCACCTGGCCGAGGAGCGCGGTGCTTTCGGCCGGGTGCTCGACGAGGCCTCGCTGCCCGCACCCAAGCACGGGATGGCGAGCACCTTCGACGAGGCCCGCCACATCGCCACCGAGATCGGTTACCCGGTGCTGGTCCGGCCCTCCTATGTGCTGGGCGGACGCGGCATGGAGATCGTCTACGACGAGGAGTCGCTGGCCGGTTACATCCGCCGCTCCACCCAGATCTCGCCGGAGCACCCGGTGCTGGTGGATCGCTTCCTCGACGACGCGGTCGAGATCGACGTGGACGCCCTCTACGACGGCACCGATCTCTATCTGGGCGGGATCATGGAACACATCGAGGAGGCCGGCGTGCACTCCGGCGACTCGGCCTGTGCGCTCCCGCCGATCACCCTCGGCGAGGAGGTGGTGGACAAGATCCGCACCTCGACCGAGGCGATCGCCCGCGGCGTCGGCGTACGCGGACTGCTGAACATCCAGTACGCCCTGGCCGGTGACACGCTGTATGTGCTGGAGGCCAACCCGCGGGCCTCGCGGACGGTGCCGTTCGTCTCCAAGGCGACCAACACCCAGCTCGCCAAGGCCGCCGCCCGGATCATGCTCGGCACCACGATCGCCGAACTGCGCGCCGAGGGCGTGCTGCGCGCCGACGACGACGGCTCGGTGGTCCGCCCCGGGGCACCGTTGGCGGTCAAGGAAGCGGTGATGCCGTTCAACCGGTTCCGCACCCCCGAGGGCAGCTCGGTGGACACGATCCTCGGCCCGGAGATGAAGTCCACCGGTGAGGTGATGGGGCTGGCGGAGAACTTCGGTGTCGCCTTCGCCAAGAGCCAGGCGGCGGCCAACGGCCCGCTGCCCGACGGCGGCACGGTGTTCGTGTCGGCGGCCAACCGGGACAAGCGGCACGCGATCTTCCCGATCAAGCGGCTCGCCGATCTGGGCTTCACGATCCTGGCCACCGCCGGCACGGCCTCGGTGCTGCGTCGCAACGGGGTCGAGGTGACCGAGGTGCGCAAGCACACCCAGGGCCCGGGTCCGAACGGCGAACCGACGATCACCCAGCTGATCGGGGAGGACAAGGTCGACCTGATCTTCAACACCCCGCACGGTGCGGTGACCGTCGATGGGGCACCGCGCGCCGACGGATACGAGATCCGGACCGCCGCGGTCCGGCACAACGTGCCCTCGATCACCACCGTGCAGGGCCTCGGCGCTGCGGTGCAGGGCATCGAGGCGCTGCGCGTCGGCGGCATCGAGGTGCGGTCCCTGCAGGACTGGGCGGCCGCCGCGGAACGCTCGGTCGCCGACGACGCGGTCGCCGATGCCGCGGCAGCGGCGGGGGACACTGAACCGGACCGCTCCTCGGACCGGGAGCCGCAGGGAGCCGCGCGGTCGTGACCGATCTCCGGATTCCCCTGCTGGACAACGGATTCCGGCGTTTGCTGCGGCCGGCGCTGTTCGCCTCCGGCGGGGGAGACCCCGAGATCGCGCACGAGCGGACGCTGCGTCAGGTGGCGACGCTGGCCAAGGTCGCCCCGCTGCGGAAGCTCGCCGGCGCCCTGCATCCCAAGCCGACGCGCGGGGTTCGGGTGGCGGGGATCGACTTTCCCGGACCGGTCGGGCTGGCCGCCGGCCTGGACAAGTTCGCGGTCGGCGTACCGGCCTGGTCTGCGCTCGGATTCTCGCACGTCGAACTCGGCACCGTGACCGCGCATGCCCAACCCGGCAACGAGAAGCCGCGGTTGTTCCGTGCCGTCGAGTCGCGCGCGATCATCAACCGGATGGGCTTCAACAACCCCGGGGCGGCCGCGATGGCGGCGAGTCTGGAGCGTTTCGGCGTACGCCGCGGCAACCGGGTCGCCGGGATCCCGCTGGGCATCTCGCTCGGCAAGTCCAAGGTGACCCCGCTGGCGGAGGCGGTCACCGATTACCTGACCAGCTTCGGATTGCTCGCGCCCTACGCCGACTACATCGCGATCAACGTCTCCTCCCCGAACACCCCGGGCCTGCGTACCCTCCAGGACGCCTCGGCCCTCCGTGACCTGCTCGGTGCGCTGACCGCAGCGGCCGCCGCCACTCGTTCCCTGAGCGAGGAGCGCAGCGACGAGTCGAAGGGACCGGTCCCGATCTTCGTCAAGGTGGCGCCGGATCTGACCTTCGACGCCCTGGAGGATCTGCTCGGGGTCTGCACCGAACAGGGTGCCAGCGGGTTGATCGCCACCAACACCACGCTCTCCCGCGACGGATTGGTCGGGAGGGACCGGGCGCTGGCCGACCAGGCGGGCGGTCTGTCGGGTGCCCCGCTCACCCAGCGATCCCGCGAGGTCGTCGGCTGGCTGGCCGAACGCACCGAGCTGCCGATCATCGGGGTCGGCGGCATCATGAGCGTCGACGATGCCCGCGCGATGCTGGACGCCGGTGCGGCACTGCTGCAGCTCTACACCGGCTACATCTACGGCGGACCCGCACTCGTGGGCCGGATCAACCAACTCACGATGAACCAGTTGGGGGAGCGATGACCGAAACATTCGGGGTACGCCTGGCGGCCGCGATCGAGCAGCGGGGCCGGCTGTGCGTCGGCATCGACCCGCATCCGCAGCTGCTGGCTGCCTGGGGTCTGACCCAGGACGCCGCCGGGCTGGAATCGTTCGCCCGAGGCACCGTCGAGGCGCTCGGTGACACGGTGGCGATCTTCAAACCGCAGTCGGCGTTCTTCGAAGCTTTCGGATCGGCCGGAATCGCCGTCCTGGAACGGGTTCTCGCCGATATCCGCGCCGCCGGCTCGTTGTCCCTGCTGGACGCCAAGCGGGGCGACATCGGTTCGACGATGGCCGGGTACGCCCGGGCCTATCTCGACGACTCCTCGCCGCTGGCCGCCGACGCGTTGACCGTCTCGCCGTTCCTCGGCTTCGGTTCGCTGGGCCCGGCGATCGAGGTGGCACGGGACACCGGCAAGGGCCTCTATGTGCTCTGCCGCACATCCAACCCCGAGGGCGGTCAGGTGCAGCTCGCGACCAGTGACGGGCGCAGCGTCGCGCAGCTGATGGTCGATGAGTGTCAGGCCGCCAACGATGGTGCCGATCCGGGCTCCTTCGGCCTGGTTGTCGGCGGCACGCTGACCGAGCTCGGCCTGGACCTGAGCGGGTTCACCGGATTGATCCTGGTGCCCGGTATCGGAGCCCAGGGTGGCACAGTGGACTCCCTCGCCGCGCTCTTCGGCCCGGCGTATCCGCGCGTTCTGCCGGCCGCCAGCCGCGAGGTGCTCTCCGCCGGCCCGGACCCCGACGCCCTGCGCGCCGCCGCGGTACGGCTGGGGGCCATCGCCCGCTGAAGCCCGAACGCTGGGACATGCACTGGTCCCAAACCGACCGAGTGGAAACCCAGTGGGACTGGGTTTGATCATGGACGCTGCGGGCCATTGCATGTCCCAGCGCTCGCGCCCGTGCGCTACCGTCGGACACCCCGAGGATGAGGACCGTCTCATGAAAGCGGTATGCCGATGAGTTGCGACGAGTTCAGGCGTCAGCTGGACCGTGGGCTGCACAACCCGGACGCGCAACTGTTCCGCATGCGGATCGACATCGGCGATCCCGCCGGGGACAGTGGCGGCCGGACCGGTTCAGGACCTCCGCGCAGCCAGCGGGCGCGACGAGGTGTGGCGCCGCTGTGCGGCGTGTTGGCCCTCCTGATGACCGGCCCGGTCCGATGAGTTGCGAGGAGTTCCGGGCGCAGGTCGAGCGGACGCTGCATCATGAGGGTGCGTTCCTGTTCCGCCAGCAGCCGGAGTCCCGGAGCGACCCGGTCGGCCGCATCCGTGGGTACGCCGACCTGCCGGGTGCGGCGGTGCTCTGGTCCTTTCAGAAGCGCGAGCCGAACGGTTGGGACCAACGGCCACTGGAGAGCTCGATCGTAGACGGGACGCTCCGCATCGACCTTGGGGTCGGTGACCAGGTCCAGGAGATCCCGGGAGTGACCGTGCAACGGGACTCACCGCTGATCTCGCTGTGGTGGCTGCCGCGGGCGTACGAGTGCACCCGCACCGAGAACGTCTGGCGGGTGCTCCTCGATCCGATGGAACCGGTCGTCACGGAGACGTTGCTGACCGCAACGGTTCGGGAGCTGCGCGATCGCGGGACACCGTTGGTCATCGAAGCGGAGTTGGGAGAAACCGGTCTGGTTTCCCGATTGCGCGTCGACGCCGACAACCCATCGGATGCGCACTCCGCCCCGGCACTCATCGAGTTGCTCCCGACGCCACGGGTGCCGCGGGACGACCTGCTCGATCCCGATCGGCATGGCGGACTGTGGCAGCGTTGGAATGAGCACCCCTGGGGTGAGTAGTCATCGACACGCGCGATGCGCGTCGGATCCCGCCGTTCGCGTAGCGACGAGGCATTGAGTAGGTTGTCGGGAACCAGATCGGACGACCGTGGAGCGTTTGTGACCATCCCACCACTCAGCGAGGAACAGCTGCAGGCTGCGCGCCGGGCGGCGACCGCTGCCAGGCGGCGGCGAGCAGAGATCAAGGCGGAGTTGCGGGAGGGCCGACTCACCCTGGCCGAGGTGATCGAGCTGGCCGGCGGCGACGACGTGGTGGCGCACACCAAGGTCGTTGACGTGCTGAAATCTCTGCCCCGGGTGGGGGAGAAGCGGGCCGCCGAGGTGATGGAACGTCTCGACATCGCCACCAACCGCCGGCTGCGGGGGCTGGGTCCGCACCAGATCGCTGGGCTCCGTAACGAGTTCCCCGGCGCCGACCGCGGAAACCTGGGCTGAGGCCACGCTGAGCCATGGCGCAGGTGAATGTGGTCTCCGGTCCGGCCGGAGTCGGTAAGGGAACCCTCGTCGCGGGCGTACTGCAACGCCACCCCGAGGTCTGGCTGTCGGTATCGGTGACCACCCGCGCCCCACGACCGGGGGAGATCGACGGGGTGCACTACCACTTCCTGAGCGAGCAGCAGTTCGACGAGCTGCTGGCCGCCGACGGTCTGCTGGAGTGGGCGCTGGTGCACGGCTCGGCCCGCTACGGTACGCCGCGTGAACCGGTCGAGCGGGCGGTCGCCGAGGGCCGCACCGTGGTCCTGGAGATCGAACTGCAGGGTGCCCGGCAGATCAGAAGGACCTGGCCGGATGCGGCGTTCATCTTCGTCGCCCCGCCGAGCTGGGACGAGCTCGTCAATCGGCTCGCCGGCCGGAACACCGAGACCGCGGCCCAGCGGGAGCGCCGGTTGCAGACCGCCCGTGGCGAACTGGCCGCCCAGGCCGAGTTCGACCACGTGATCGTGAACGCCGATCTGGGACAGGCCACGGACGAACTGGTAAGCTTGCTCGGTCTGTAGCCCGCCGACCTGGCGGCTTCCCTTTCACGACGTCTACCCGAGAAGGCTGATCTTGAGCAGCAACCCGAACATGGGCATCACCAACCCGCCGATCGACGACCTCCTGACCAAGGTCGACTCCAAGTACCGTCTGGTCCTGTTCTCGGCCAAGCGTGCCCGCCAGATCAACGCCTACTACTCCCAGCTCGGCGAGGGCCTGCTGGAGAATGTCGGCCCGCTGGTCGACACCGGCATCCAGGAGAAGCCGCTGTCGATCGCGCTGCGCGAGGTGAACGCGGGTGTGCTGGAGATCCAGGAGATCGACCCGAACGCCGAGCCCGAGGAGAAGGCCACCGAGGAGCTGGCCGACCCCGAGTTCAGCGATCCGGATTTCCCGGCCTGATTCCCGCACCGAGCACCCGCTGAGCCCCCGCTGATGAGGTCTGGTCGATGAGCCGGATCGTGCTCGGCGTTGCCGGCGGCATCGCGGCGTACAAGGCCTGCGAGCTGCTGCGCCGGTTCACCGAGGGCGGCCACGACGTCACCGTCGTACCGACCGCGAACGCGCTCGAGTTCGTCGGCGCCACCACCTGGGCCGCGCTGTCCGGCAACCCGGTGCACACCGGCGTCTTCACCGACGCCGAGCAGGTGCCACACGTCCGCCTCGGCCAGCAGGCCGATCTGGTCGTCGTCGCACCGGCCACCGCCGACCTGCTCGCCCGCGCCGCCACCGGCCGCGCCGACGACCTGCTCACCAATGTGCTGCTCACCGCCCGCCGTCCGGTGCTGATGGCGCCGGCGATGCACACCGAGATGTGGCTGCACCCGGCCACCGCCGCCAACGTCGCCACCCTCCGGGAGCGCGGCGTGGTGGTGATGGATCCGGCATCCGGCCGGCTCACCGGCGCCGACACCGGCCCCGGCCGGCTGCCCGACGCCATCGACATCCACGCCGTCGCCGCCAGCCTGCTCGACGACCCGGGCACCGTCACCGCCGCCGCCGACCGCGACCTCGAAGGCGTACGCCTGGTGGTCGCCACCGGCGGTACCCGGGAGCACCTCGATCCGGTCCGCTTCCTCGGCAACTCCTCCTCGGGGTTGATGGGGCTCTCCATCGCCCGCGCCGCCGCACTGCGCGGCGCCGAGGTGACCGTCGTCGCCGCCCATGTCGAACATCCGCTGCCCAGTGGGGTCACCGTCCGCACGATCGTCTCCACCGGCGAGCTCGACGAGACGATGACCGAACTCGCCCCGGAGGCCGACGTGGTCGTGATGGCCGTCGCCGCCGCCGACTTCACCCCGACCGAGGTGTCGGAGGGCAAGATCAAGAAGGCCGACGACAGCACCGGGCTCAGCCTGGATCTGGTGCAGACCCCCGATGTGCTCAAGCACATCTCGCACCTGCCGGACCGCGACCCCGACCAGGTGATCGTCGGGTTCGCTGCCGAGACCGCCGGGGACCAGACCGCGCTGCTCGAACTCGGCCAGGCCAAGCTGGCCCGCAAGGGCTGCGACCTGCTCGTCCTCAACGACGTCAGCGCCGGCGCGGTCTTCGGCGCGGCGGACAACCACGTGCTGCTGCTCGGCGCGACCCCCGGGGGCGGGGCGCAGCTGGTCGCCGAGCACAGCGGCAGCAAGCCGACGGTCGCGCACCGGATTCTGGACGCCGTGCGCGAGCGGCGTCGCGCCAACTAATGTCGGCCAACCACTCACACCATTAGGAGCACCGCCGTGGCCAAGCGCCTGTTCACCTCGGAGTCCGTCACCGAGGGGCACCCCGACAAGATCGCGGACCAGATCAGCGACACCGTGCTGGATGAGTTGCTGCGCCAGGATCCGCAGTCCCGGGTCGCGGTCGAGACGCTGGTCACCACGGGGCTCGTCGTCGTCGCCGGTGAGGTGACCACCGAGGCGTACGCCGACATCCCCGGCCTGGTCCGCAACAAGATCCTCGACATCGGCTACGACTCCTCGCACAAGTCCTTCGACGGCGGCTCCTGCGGCGTCCAGGTCTCCCTCGGTTCGCAGTCCCCGGACATCGCCCAGGGTGTCGACACCGCCTGGGAGAAGCGGCTGGAATCCTCCGCCGAGGCGTACGACCTGCAGGGTGCCGGTGACCAGGGCCTGATGTTCGGCTACGCCTGCGACGACACCGATTCGCTGATGCCGCTGCCGATCGATCTGGCGCACCGGCTCGCGGAACGGCTCTCCGCGGTCCGCAAGGACGGCACCATGCCCTACCTGCGCCCGGACGGAAAGACCCAGGTCACCATCGAATACGACGGCATCACCCCGGTCCGCCTGGACACCGTCGTCGTCTCCTGCCAGCACGCCGAGGACGTCGACCCGGAGAAGATGCTCAGCGAGGACATCCGTCGGCACGTCATCCAGCCGGTGCTGGAGGCCTACGACCTCGCCCACGACGACTACAAGGCCTTCGTGAACCCGACCGGCAAGTTCGTCATCGGCGGCCCGATGGGGGATGCCGGGCTGACCGGCCGCAAGATCATCGTCGACACCTACGGCGGCATGGCCCGCCACGGCGGCGGCTGCTTCTCCGGCAAGGATCCGTCGAAGGTGGACCGTTCCGCGGCGTACGCGATGCGCTGGGTCGCCAAGAACGTCGTCGCCGCCGGGCTCGCCAAGCGCTGCGAGGTGCAGGTGGCGTACGCCATCGGCCGCGCCCATCCGGTCGGCTTCTATCTCGAGTGCTTCGGCACCGAGACGGTCCCGGTCGACCAGATCGCCGACGCGGTGCTGGCGACCTTCGACCTGCGGCCCGCCGCCCTGGTCGACGCCCTGGATCTGAAGCGGCCGATCTATGCGCAGACCGCGGCATACGGCCACTTCGGCCGCGAGCTGGACGACTTCACCTGGGAACGTACCGACCGGGCCGACGCGCTGGCCAAGGCCGTCCGGGGCTGATCGTCAGGGGCTGACCCGCGCCCGCCGGCGGGCCACCGCCCGCTGCACCGGGCGTACCAGGGTCGCCCCGACGAGCAGACCAAGCGCGATCGCCAGCACCAGCAGCCCGACCTGGGTCAGGCTGGGGCCGGCGACGAACTCACTCGCCTGCGATCGGGTGATCGACTGCAGACCGATCGTGCCCGGTACCAGCAGCCAGAACGAGGGCAGGAACACCACCAGCCGCGGCAGCGCCGGCCGGGCCAGCTCGACCAGGGTCGCGCCCGCGCTGGCCACCACGGCCCCGGCGAACCCACCGAGCGCCGAGCCGACGCCGCGGCCGGTACCGGCGAGCACCTGCGCCAGAAAGGTCGCCAGCAGCACCAGGATCACCCAGCCCCACAACCGCGGTGACACCGACTCCAGCAACAGGATGCCGAGCGCGACCGCAAGGATCCCGGCCAGCGCGTGGGGCCAGCGGAACGCGGCGCCGGTGCTGAAGATCAACGCCTCCGGTGGCCGCACCAGCTGGATCGCGGCCACCACGCCGAGGGCGAACAGCAGCAGCTTCACCGCGCCGTGCGCCAGCCGCGAGGCGCCGGCGACCATCGCGCCCGCGGCCAGCTCCGACATCCCGGTGACCAGCAGCGATCCCGGCAGCAGCACCGCCAGCGGCGGCAGGATCGCCAGCAGCGGACCGGTCAGCACGATCCGACCGGCGAGCCAGAACGCCGGTACCGACACCAGGAACGCCGCCACCGTGGGCAGCAGCGGCGCGATCAGCGGATGTCGGCGGGCCAGCAGCAGCAGCGCGATCACCAGCTGCGATGCCACGGCGGCGAAGACGATCGTGGTCACATCGGGTTGCATGATCGCCGCGATCCCGGCCGCCACCAGCAGCCCGCCGAGCGGCATCCCCCACCGGCCGTAGCGGCGGGGAATCCTGCGCAGGCTGGTCAATTCGACCAGCGCGGTGTCCGGGTCGGTGCTGCCGTCCAGGATGCGTTGCCGCAGTTCGTGGACCGCGGCGAGCTGGTCCAGGGTGAGCGAACTGCGCAGCACCTCGACGGTCGCCGGCGCCCCACCGGTCAGCGCCACGCTGATCGAGGTCGGCAGCGCCGCGACCTGGCAGTCGGAGTGGCCGAGAGTGGCCGCGACCTGACGGACGTCCTCCTCGGCCTCGTGGGCGGGTTGCCCACCGGCGATCAGCGCCAACCCGAAGTAGGCCAGCAACCGCCGATCCCGGGCCCGGCGGACCAGGTCGATCCCCGGATCCTCGGGCGGCTGCGGGACATCGGTCACCAGCGCAGGTTATCGCCGGATGCGGCACTGTCGGACCGGGCTCCTAGGATCGAGCGTGTGTCCGATCCCGAAGCGCTGATTCCGCTCGCCGAGCCGACCCGCGCCCCGCGGCCGGTCGCGCGGGTGGCGGTCGACATGCCGCTGCCGCACCTGGATCGGCCCTTCGACTATCTGGTGGGTGATGAGCTCGCCGAGCAGGTACGCCCGGGGGTGCGCGTCCGGGTCCGGTTCGCCGGCCGGTTGCGGGACGGGTTCGTGCTGGAGCTCGGCACCGAGTCCGATGAGACCCGGAACCTGGCGCCGATCGAGAAGGTGGTCTCCACCGAACAGGTGCTCACCCCGGCCGTCGCCGGCCTGGTCCGCCAGGTCGCCGACCACTATGCGGGGAGCTTCGCCGATGTGGTCCGGCTGGCCGTGCCGCCCCGGCACGCCGCCACCGAGCGGGCGACCCCGCCGGAGCGGGAGGCGGTCATCCCGCAGCTCACCGCGCACCCCTTCGACGCCTATCCGACCGGGTCGGAGCTGATCGCGGCGCTGCGGGCCGGGCACAGCCCACGGGCCTGCTGGCAGCTGGCGCCGGCCGCCGCACCGGCCGGGGACTGGGCGCAGGGCCTGGCGGTCGCCGCCGGGGCGACGCTCGAGTCAGGCCGCGGTGCGCTGATCGTGGTGCCGGACGCCCGTGACCTGGAGCGACTTCGCGCCGCCTGCGACCGGGTCGTCGGCAGCGCCGGTTATGTGGTGCTGAGCGCCGACAGCGGGCCCGCAGCCCGCTACCGGGCCTTCCTGGCGGTGTTGCGGGGCGAGGTCCGGCTGGTGATCGGGACGCGCGCCGCGGCGTACGCCCCGGTGCAGGATCTCGGGTTGGTCGCGATCTGGGACGACGGCGACGATCTCTATGCCGAACCGCGCGCCCCCTATCCGCACACCCGGGAGGTGCTCGCCCTGCGGGCCGCGGCGGAGGGTGCGGCGTTCCTGGCGGCGAGCTATGGGCGTTCGGCCGAGATCGAGCAGCTGATCGAACGGGGGTGGTTGCTGCCGTTGGCGCTCACCCCGGCCGCCCAGCGCCGCCGCGCTCCGGGTGTCCGGTTGGCCGCCGACAGCGACTGGGAGCTGGAGCGCGACCCGATGGCGCGAGCGGTCCGGTTGCCGCACCAGAGTTTCGAGACGATCCGGGCGGGGCTGGCTCAGGGGCCGGTGCTGGTGCAGGTGCCGCGCGCGGGTTATCTGGTGGTGCTGGTCTGCGACACCTGCCGGGAGCCGGTACGCTGCCCGCACTGTGCCGGTCCGATCCGCGCCGGCTCCCGGAATGCGGGCTGTGACTGGTGCGGCCGGCCGATCGTCGACTGGCACTGCCCCGAATGCGGCGGCCGGCGCTGGCGGGCACCCGTGGTCGGGGCGACCCGGACCGCTGAGGAGCTCGGCCGGGCCTTCCCCGGTACGCCGGTGGTGCAGTCCTCGGGGGAGAAGGTGCTGCCGCGGGTGGCCGACGAACCGGCGCTGGTGATCGCCACGCCGGGGGCCGAACCGGTCGCCGACGACGGATATGCGGCGGCGCTGCTGCTCGATGCCGAACTGCTGCTCACCCGGGCCGATCTGCGCGCCGGCGAGGAGGCGCTGCGGCGCTGGCTGAACGCGGTCGCCCTGGTCCGGCCCGGGGAGCGCGGTGGCAGCGTGGTCGCGGTCGGGCCGACCGATGCGGCCCCGCTGCAGGCGTTGGTACGCAGCGATCCCGCCAGCTTCGCCGGCCGCGAGCTGGCCGAACGCGCGGAGGCGCATCTGCCGCCGGTGGCCAAGCTGATCCAGATCGACGGCCCGCCGGAGGCCGTGCACGAGCTGCACGAGCTGGCCGAACTGCCCGCCGACACCGAGGTGCTCGGCCCGGTCGAGCGCCCCGGTGCCGAACCCCTGGCGCGGCTCACGCTGCGCTGCCCGCCCGCGTCGGGTGCCGACCTGGTCGCCGCCGTGCGGGCCGCGATGGGCGTACGCTCCGCGCGCAAGTCCCCCGGTGCGGTACGCGTCAAGGTCGACCCCGTCGCCATCGGCTGACCTCCCCACGATCCTCGAGTAGGTCGCGCAGCGACCGTGTCGAGAGGATCCGGCAGAGGATCCCGGCAGGGGATCCCGTCAGGGCCCGCACGCAGCGGGCTCATCTCGACACGCGCGCCATTGCTCCGCTTCGCTGCGCATGGCGCGCTACTCGATGAGCGTTTGTAGGACACTGGCCTCATGACGAATCAGCTCGCCGCCGACATCGACCGGATCGCCCGCGTGCACGGCGATTTCGTGCTCCGCTCGGGGCAGCGCACCGACAACTACTTCGACAAATACCGCTTCGAGTCCGATCCGGCCCTGTTGCGGCGCGTGGCGGAGGCGATGCTGCCGTTGCTGCCGGACGGCACCGACCTGCTCGGCGGTCTGGAGCTCGGCGGCGTACCGATCGCGACCGTCGTCGGCCAACTCAGTGGACTGCCGGTGCTGTTCGTCCGCAAACAGGCGAAGACCTACGGCACCTGCCGACTCGCCGAGGGCGCCGAGGTCGACGGCCGACGGATCACCCTGATCGAGGACGTGATCACCACCGGCGGCGCGGTCCGGGACGCGACCGAGGCGCTGCGTGCCGACGGTGGCCTGGTCGATACCGTCGTCTGCGCGATCGATCGCAGCGAACCCGGTGGGAACCGGCTCGCCGAGGTCGGCGTACGCACGCTGAGCGTTCTCACCAAGGCGGATCTGGACGCCGTTCGTACCGCTGGCTGAGCGAGCCCAGCGAGTCGAAGCCGCCGGGTCGTCGCGGCGGCCGACTAGACTCACCGGAATGCGTCTCGTCGTTGCCGGTACCCCCGAGGTGGCCCTGCCCAGCCTGGAAGCCCTGGTCGCCTCCGAGCACGAGGTGGCGGCCGTGGTGACCCGGCCCGACGCACCCGCCGGACGCGGGAAGAGACTCGCCCCCAGCCCGGTCGCCCAGCGCGCCACCGAACTCGGCCTCGAGGTGCTCAAACCCGGACGTCCCCGCGATCCGGACTTCATCGAACGCCTCACCGCGATCGCGCCGGACTGCTGCCCGGTGATCGCCTACGGTGCGCTGATTCCCCAACAGGTGTTGGAGATCCCGCGCCTGGGGTGGGCCAATCTGCACTTCTCGCTGCTGCCGCGCTGGCGGGGTGCCGCCCCGGTGCAGCGGGCGATCATGGCCGGCGACACCGAGACCGGTGCCTGCGTCTTCCGGTTGGTTCCCGAACTCGACGCGGGTGATGTGTTCGCCTCGCTGCGTACCGAGATCGGTGACCAGGAGACCGCCGGTGACCTGCTGGGTCGGCTCGCCGTCGACGGTGCCGGGTTGCTGGTCCGCGTGATGGATGAGCTGGCCGCCGGGACCGCGATCGCCGAACCGCAGCCGACCGCGGGGATCACGCTGGCCCCGAAGCTGACGGTCGCCGAGGCCGAGGTCGACTGGGGCGAATCCGATGCCCTGATCGACCACCAGATCCGCGGCTGCACACCGGCCCCCGGCGCCTGGAGCACCTTCCGCGGTGAGCGGTTCAAGATCCTCACCGCCCGCCCCGCCGGGGGCAGCCCGCTGCCGCCCGGGCAGTTGGCGGTGGCGAAGAGGTGGGTCCAGGTCGGCACCGGCGGCCGCCCGCTGGAACTCCTTGAGGTGCAGGCATTCGGCAAGAAGGCGATGCGGGCCACCGACTGGGCCCGCGGCGCCAACCTGACCCCCGGCGAGACCCTGGGCGGGGGAGCGGCGCGATGAGCGGTGGCCGGCGCGGACCCCGCGGCGTCCAGCAGAAACGCAGACCCCGTGTCGATCCCGCCCGTCGGGCGGCCTACGACGCGCTGCGCCAGGTCACCGGATCCGACGCGTACGCCAACCTGGTCGGCCCGGCCCTGCTCGCCGAACGCCGGATCACCGGGCGCGACGCCGCCTTCGCCACCGAACTGCTGAACGGCACCTGCCGGCTGATGGGCAGCTACGACCTGATCCTCGCCGCCGCCTCCGGACGCGATCTGAAGACCCTGCAGCCCGCCGTCGTCGACGTGCTGCGGTTGGGCGCCCACCAGGTGCTGTCGATGCGGGTACCGACCCATGCCGCGGTCGCCGCCAGCGTCGATCTGGCTCGTGCGACCGTGGGGGAGCGGGTCACCGGCCTGGTCAACGCGATCAGCCGCCGGGTCGCCGAACGGGATCTCGATGATTGGATCACCTTCCTCAGCAAGGATTCCGACGAGCTCGGTGCGCTGGCACTGCGCACCCACCATCCCCGCTGGATCGTCGAGGCGTACGCCGCGGTGCTGCCGGCCGACGAGCTCGAGCCGGCGCTGCGGGCCAACAACGAACCGCCGATCACCAGCCTGGCGATCCGGCCGGGACTCGCGACCGTCGACGAACTCGTCGGGGCCGGTGCCGAGCCGAACCCCGAGGTGCCGACTGCGGCGTACTGGAAGGGGAATCCGGGTGACCTGGCCGCGGTACGCGAGGGCCGCGCGGGCGTCCAGGATCCCGGCTCGCAGCGGGTGGCGCTGCGGCTCGCCGAGGCCGAGGCGCCGGCCGGGCCGTGGCTGGACTGCTGCGCGGGACCCGGCGGCAAGGCCGCGCTGCTCGCCGGGCTCGCCATCGAGAACGAGCAGCGGCTGCTGGCCAGCGAGCTGCAACCGCACCGCGCGAAACTGGTCGCGCAGGCGCTGCGGGCGTACACCGGGGAGAACCAGCCGGTGACGATCTGCGCCGACGGCACCCGACCGGCCTGGCCGGAGGCGAGCTTCGCCAAGGTGATGGCCGACGTGCCGTGCACCGGGCTGGGCGCCCTGCGCCGTCGCCCCGAGGCCCGCTGGCGCCGCAGCCCCGACGATCTGGAGGGGCTCACCGAACTGCAGCGATCCCTGCTTCACAACGCGATCCGCTCGACCGCGCCCGGTGGGGTGATCGCCTATGTGACCTGCTCCCCGCACCACGGCGAGACGACCGAGGTCGTCGATGCCGTGCTCGGTGAGCGCGACGATGTCACGCGGATCGAGCCAGATGTCCAGCTCTGGCCGCATCGCGACGGCACCGACGCGATGTTCTGCGCGCTGCTGCGCCGCAGCGCCTAGCATCGACCGTATGGACATCACCGACGAGCAATTCCGACGCTTCCTCGACCTGCTGATGGACCGACTCGGGGAGCCCACCCCCTCGGTGCGGATGTTCGTCGGGGGTGTTCGGGCCGGGCACATCGCCCGCAGTGGCGAAGGCGGGCCCGGGACCACCGCGGAGACCCTGGTCGGTGATCTGGTCGGCATTCTGAGCGACTTCGAGCTGCGGATCCGGGCTTTGGAGGAGTCGGTCGGCTGATACGGCGGAATCGGGTTGACGCCGCTATGCCGAGACGCGTGACCGGCCCGCAGCAGCGAGGACGGCGGCCAGGCCCTCCCGCAGGTCGGTGACGAAGTGGTCGGGCACCTCCAGCGAGGCGAAATGCCCACCTGCCTGGGGTTCCCGCCAGCGAACGAGCTGCCGATAGCGCCGTTCGGCCCACGGGCGCGGGGTCTTCGAGCCGGCGTCGGCGGGATACATCGTGATCGCCGCTGGCACGTCGACGCGCAGTTCGGGGTCCAGCGAGTTGTGGCTCTCGTGGTAGATCCGGGCCGCCGAGGCACCGGTTCCGGTCAGCCAGTAGAGGGTGACGTTGTCCAGCAACCGATCCCGGGAGACGCGCTCGAACGGGCTGTCGGTGGTGTCGGACCACTCGGCGAACTTGTCCAGGATCCAGGCGAGCAGCCCGACGGGCGAGTCGACCAGCGAGTAGCCGATCGTCTGCGGGCGGGACCACTGCTGCTTGGCGTACGCCGAACGGTTGCGCCAGAAGTCCGTGTGCTCGTCCACCCAGCGGCGCTCGTCGGCGGTGAGTCCATCGGTCGACAACCCGGGCGGCCCTTCGGCGAAGGTGGTGTGGATGCCGAGCACCTGCTCGGGGAACCGGCCGCCGAGAATCGTGGTGATCGGGCCGCCCCAGTCGCCGCCGTGGGCCAGGAACCGTCCATATCCGAGCCGGCCCATCAACTCGACCCAGGCGGCCGCGATCTTCTCGGTGCCCCAGCCGGCCGTTACCGGTCGATCGCTGAAACCGAAGCCCGGCAGCGACGGCGCCACGACGTGGAACGCCGGCGCAGCGGGGTCGGTCGGGTCGGCCAGCTCATCGATCACGTCGACGAACTCGGCGACGCTGCCCGGCCAGCCGTGGGTGAGGACGAGGGGAGTGGCATCGGTGCGCGGTGACCGGCGGTGCAGGAAGTGGATCCCCAGATCGTCAATCCTGGTGCGGAACTGGCCGATCTCATCGAGTCGCTGCTCGAATCGCCGCCAGTCGTATCCGGAGCGCCAGTAGTCGAGCAGGTCTGTCAGGTCGGTGAGCGGGACACCCTGCGTCCAGCGCTGCCGGCCGGTGGCCCGGGGGACGGTCTCGCGTTCGGGGAGGCGCGCCGCCGCGAGTCGGGTACGCAGGTCGTCGAGGTCGGCGTCGGCGATCTTGGCCTCGAACGTGTGCACATGGTCGGTCGTGGCGGTCATCGGATCCCCCTGAATTGTGAACCGGCTAAGACGGTTCTATCACGGCTCTGGGGAACCGACAACCGGCTAAGCTGGTTCCATGTCCGAGTTCCCCGACTTCCGCCTCGGTACGGTGCTGGCCACGAGCTTCACCGGGACCCTCAGCGAGCGACAGGGCGATCCGGTGGAGCGCATTCCGACACCGGGGCGACTGATCGACTGGTTCGCGGTCTACGGGTTGACCGTCGACTCCTGCACCGCCACCGAGCTGACACACGCCCGAGAACTCCGCGAAGCCATCCATGCCGCCGCGACGGCGGCCGCCAACGGGGACGACCTCCCCGAGGCCGCCGTCCGGATCATCAACGAGCACAGCATTCGCGGCCGAGGCGCGCCCGTGCTCACCGACGCCGGCGAGCGGAACTGGCGGCTCGCATCGGGCTCCGTCGCGGACGCGCTGAGCGTGGTGGCCGCCGACGCGGTGAGCATCATCAGCGGCGAGCGGGACGGTCGGATGGCGCTGTGCGCCTCACCGACCTGCCGCGCCGCCTTCTTCGACACCAGTCAGAGCCGTACCCGCCGCTGGTGCGATATGAACACCTGCGGCAACAAGCAGAAGAAGGCCCGTTTCAAGGCGACCCACTGACCGGCCGGGCACGAAGCGGTGGCCCGGTGTGGCGCCGGCTCATCTCGACACGGCAGCCATTGCTCCGCTCCGCTGCGCATGGGTGCCTACTCGATGAGCACACGGCTCAGCCGGCGAACTCCTCCGCGGTGGCGAAGGAACTCTGCGTACCGCGCCTGGTCACCGAATCGGCGGCGTACCGGTTGGCGAACTCGATCGCACCGCCGACGTCGCCGTCGGCGGCGTACCGGTGCGCGAAGGCGCCGATGAAGGCATCGCCCGCACCGGTCGAATCCGCTGCCTGCACGGTGATTCCGGCGATGTGCTCGACACCGTCGGCGGTGCAGCGCAGCACGCCGCGCTCACCGAGGGTGACCAGTACCGCGCGTACCCCCTTGGCGAGCAGGGTCTGCGCGGCCGCCTCGATCTCCTGGAGGGTCTCCACGGGCATTCCGGTGAGCAGTGCCAGCTCGCTCTCGTTCGGTGCGAAGAAGGCGCACCGGGCCACCTGGTCGAAGTCCAACTCGGCGTTGGCCGGTGCCGGATTGAGCAGCACCGGTACGCCCAGTTCGGCGCCCAGCTCGATCGCGGCGTACACCGTCGGCAGCGGGATCTCCAACTGCAGCACGATGATCGCCGCCTGTGCGATCCGCGACCGCGCCGCCTGCACGTCACCGGGAGTGAGCGCCTCGTTGGCACCGGGCACGATGACGACGCGATTCGAACCGTCCGGTTCGACGAAGATCGGCGCCACCCCCGACGGCCCCTCGGCGACCGTCACATCACTCGTGTCGATGCCGTTGGCCCGGAAGTTCGCCAGCGTCTGCTCGCCGAAGGAATCGGTGCCGACCTTGGCGACCATCACCACCTCCGAACCCAGCCGGGCCGCCGCGGTCGCCTGGTTGGCGCCCTTGCCGCCGTGTCCCATCGCGAACGAGGGTGCGGCGATCGTCTCCCCGCGTTCGGGCATCCGGTCCAGATAGGTGATCAGGTCGGTCATGATCGACCCGATCACCGCGACGGTGGCCATCAGGCGTGCACCTCGCCGCGGGCCTCCTTCGCCCGATCCAAGCGGTTCTGGAAGACGAAATAGACCATGATGCCGAGGAAGCAGAGCGCCGAGACGACGAACGAGCGCTGCAGCGATCCGAGCTGATCGGACACCCAGCCCTGGATGACCGGGACGATGGCGCCACCGACGATCGCCATCACCAGCACCGCGCCACCGGTCTCCTGGTAACGCTTGTCCTCGATGGTGTCCAGCGTCTTGCCGAAGATCGTCGGCCAACCCGGGCCCATCAGCAGGTTCGAGGCGACCACGAACCAGATCGCGATCGAGGACGGGGCGAAGGAGGCGGCGAACAGCAGGATCGCACCGATGATGCAGTAGACGATCAGCACCCGGGCCGCGGAGAACTTCGCCATCAGGAAGTTCGCCGGCAGCTTGCCGATCAGGAAGCAGGCGAATCCGGCGATCATGTAGTTCGTGGCGGACCGCTCGTTCAACGTCGGGTCCACGGTGAGCGCGAGCCGGATGGTGAAGGACCAGACCGCGGTCTGCAGACCGACGTAGAGGAACTGGGCGACGATTCCGCTCAGATAGGGCTTGTTCCGGCTCAGGTAGCGCAGCGTCTCGCCGAGCCCGGCCTGGGTCTTCTCGGCGCCGGCCTCCTGGGTCGGTCGCGCCTTGGGGTATTCGGTGATCAGGAACAGGATGAACAGGCAGATCAGGACGACCAGGATGTACTTGTAGGGCAGCAGGGTGTTCTGCAGCAGCTGCTCGCCGAGCGCCTTCTTGGCCGCCGGGTCCGGCGCGGCATCCATCTGCGCCTGGATCGAGTCACCGGAGCTGAAGATCAGGTACTTGCCCATGATCACGCCGAGCAGGTTGCCGATCGGGGTGAAGGTCTGGGAGATGTTGAGCCGCAGCGTGGAGGACTGCTTCGGGCCGAGCATCGAGGAGTAGGTGTTGGCGCTGGTCTCCAGGAAGCTCAGGCCGATCGCGATCGCGAAGATGCAGAACAGGAACATCCCGTAGGTGGCGAGCGTGCTGGCCGGGAAGAACAGCGCACAGCCGATGATGTAGACCGCCAGACCGATCAGCACGCCGACCTTGTAGGAGGTCCGCCGGATGATCCGCGAGGCCGGGATGGCGATCACGAAGTAGCCGCCGTAGAAGGCCGACTGGACGAAGGCGCTGGCCGCGTCGGAGAGCGCGAAGACGTGCTTGAACTGGGTGATCAGGATGTCGTTCAACCCAGCCGCCGCGCCCCACATCGGGAACAGCAGCGAGAGCAGCAGGAACTGGAACAACGGGATCTTGTCCAGATATCCGTCCGGGAGCTGTTTGGCCGGATTCTTGATCAGCATGGGTCGAGCCTGGCTTTCTGTTGGCGTCATTGCGGTGTCAGCCGAGACAGTTCATCACACCATTCGCCGGTGGCAACGGAGGGCTCGCCACCAGTAGCCTTGCTGCCTGTGAGAATCACGCCGAGCATCCTGAACGCCGACTTCGCCAACCTGCAGCGCGAGATCGAGCGCATTCCCGACGCCGACCTGCTGCACATCGACGTGATGGACAACCACTTCGTACCGAACCTGACCATCGGTCTGCCGGTCGTCGACTCGCTGCTCAAGATCACCGAGAAGCCGCTCGACATCCATCTGATGATCGACGATCCGGACCGCTGGGCACCGGGATACGCGGAGGCGGGTGCGCGCTCGGTCTCCTTCCATGCCGAGGCGGTGAAAGCCCCGGTACGCCTGGCGCGCGAGCTGCGTGCCCAGGGCGCGCGGGCCTCGCTGGGGTTGAAGCCGGCGACGCCGATCGAGCCCTACCTGGATCTGCTCACCGAGTTCGACCAGATCCTGATCATGACCGTCGAGCCCGGTTTCGGCGGGCAGAAGTTCCTCGATGCGATGCTGCCGAAGATCCGGCGTACCCGGGAGGCGGTCAAGGCCACCGGCGCCGACATCTGGATCCAGGTCGACGGGGGAGTCTCGGAGTCCACCATCGCGCAGTGCGCCGAGGCCGGTGCCGACACCTTCGTCGCCGGGTCCGCGGTCTTCTCCGCCGAGAACCCCGACGCGATGGTCAACGCCCTGCGGGACAAGGCCGTCGCCGCCTGCCACTGACGCCCTTCACGGCCTTCGAGTGGGTCGCGCAGCCTCTACGGTCTTCGAGTAGGTCGCGCAGCGACCGTGTCGAGAAGTCAGGCCGGGCTGGTTCATCTCGACACGCAGCCCATTGCTCCGCAAGCTCCGCATGGGCTGCTACTCGATGAACGTGGCTTCGACTCGATGAACGCTACGGGTCGTTGCGGCGGCGGAGGTAGCGTTCGAACTCGGCGGCGATGGCGTCGCCGGATGCCTCGGGGAGTTCGGTCTCGTCCTGGTCGGCCTCCAGGGAGGCGACGTAGGAGCTCAGCTCGGCGTCGTCGTCGATGAGCTCGGCGACCCCGCGTTCCCAGGCCCGGCCCAGCTCCGGGAGCTCGCCCGGATCGATGGTCACCTCGGCGAGATCCTCCAGCCGGTGCAGCAGCGCCAGCGTCGCCTTGGGGTTCGGCGGCTGGGCGACGTAGTGCGGGACCGCGGCCCACAGGCTCGCCACGTCCATCCCGGCGTCGGTGCAGGCGGCGCTGAGGACACCGGTGATCCCGGTCGGCCCCTCATAGGTCGACCGGGACAGGCCGAGCCGCTCCCGCACCCGCGGATCGGCGCTGCTCCGCGACACCGGTACCGGCCGGGTGTGCGCGTTGTCGGCGAGCAGGGAGCCGAGCACGACCACCAGCGACGGGTGCGCCGACCGCAGCGCGGAGACGATCTGGGCGGCGTACGAGCGCCAGCGCATGTTCGGCTCCGGCCCGGTGATCAGCACCAGATCGCGCTCACCGATCCGCCCGATCCACACATCGGTACGCGGCCAACTGATCCGGTCGCCGTCCTCGCCCCGGGAGACCATCGGCCGGTTCACCTGGAAGTCGTAGTGGTCCTCGCCGTCCAGGCTGAACAGCAGATCCGCATCGGACACCTCGATCAGGTGGAGAACCGCGTCGGTGGCCGCCGAGCCGGCATCGTTCCAGCCGCTGAATGCGAGCACGGCAACGGGATCCTGCAACTCCCGCAGGTTGGAGATGGCGTTGTGGTCACGTGCCGGCATGCCGACCACTGTACTGCCGAGTGCCAGTGCGAATGGCTCAGTCCTCCGGTTCGTAACCCAGGTTGGGCGACAACCAGCGTTCCGCCTCGGCCAGCGTCCAGCCCTTGCGCTCGGCGTACGCCTCCACCTGATCCTTGCCGAGCCGGCCGACGACGAAGTACCGCGACTCCGGATGGGAGAAGTACCAGCCGCTGACCGCGGCACCGGGCCACATCGCCATCGAATCGGTCAGCTCGATCCCGGTCTGGCCGGTCGCATCGAGCAGATCGAACAGGGTGAGCTTCTCGGTGTGATCCGGGCAGGCCGGATAACCCGGCGCCGGCCGGATGCCGCGGTAGCTCTCGGCGATCAGCTCCTCGTTGGAGAGCTTCTCATCGGGCGCGTACCCCCACAGCTCCTCCCGGACCACCGCATGCATCCGCTCCGCGAACGCCTCGGCGAGCCGGTCGGCCAGCGATTCCAGCAGGATTGCGCTGTAGTCGTCCAGCGCCTCCTTGAACTCGGCGATCTTCTCGGCCGACCCGAGACCCGCGGTCACCGCGAACCCGCCGACATAGTCGGGCAGCCCGGTCTCCTTCGGCGCCACGTAGTCGGCCAGCGAACGATGCGGTACCCCGTCGCGGTGATGGCCCTGCTGGCGCAGGTGGTGCAGCACCGTGCGCACCTGCTGACGCGACTCGTCGGCGTACACCTCGATGTCGTCACCGACCGCATTCGCCGGCCAGAAACCGACGACCCCGTTGGCGTGCAGCCAGCGCTCCTCGATGAGCCGATCCAGCATCGCCTGCGCGTCGTCCCACAACTTGCGGGCGGCCTCCCCGCTCGCCGGATTGTTCAGGATGTCGGGGAATCGGCCCTTCAGCTCCCAGGCGTTGAAGAACGGCTGCCAGTCGATGTAATCGCGCAGGATCTCCAGCGGATACTCGGTGAACGTCCGGGTGAACGAGGTGATCCGACCCAGATGCTCATCGAGCGCGCCGTCGTTGGCGACATCGCGGGCCTGCTGCAGCAGGAAACGCGGCCGGGGCGGACGATGCTCGCTCCAGTCGATCGGGGTACGCCCGGCCACGGCGTCCGCGTAACGCAGCAGCGGCCGCTCGTTTCCCTTGGCTGCATGGCGTTTCCGGATCGTCTCGTAATCGGCCTCGATGCCTTCCAGGAACTTCGGGCGACGTTCGTCGGACAGCAGCGCGGCCGCGGTCGGAACCGAACGGGAGGCGTCCTTCACCCAGACCACCGGCGCGTGGTATTTCGGGGTGATCTTGACCGCGGTGTGCGCCTTGGAGGTGGTCGCCCCGCCGATCAGCAACGGGATGTCGAACTCCTGCCGCTCCAGTTCCGCGGCCAGGTTGACCATCTCGTCCAATGACGGCGTGATCAGCCCCGACAATCCGATGATGTCGGCGTTCTCGGCCTTCGCGGTGTCGATGATCTTCTGCGCCGGCACCATCACCCCGAGGTCGATGACGTCGTAGTTGTTGCACTGCAGCACCACCCCGACGATGTTCTTGCCGATGTCGTGCACATCGCCCTTGACGGTGGCCATCACGATCTTGCCGTTGGTGCGTTCGGCATCACCGGGCCGGCGCTCCGCCTCGATGAACGGGATCAGGTGGGCGACCGCCTTCTTCATCACCCGGGCCGATTTCACAACCTGGGGGAGGAACATCTTGCCCGCCCCGAACAGGTCGCCGACCACACCCATGCCGTCCATCAGCGGGCCTTCGATGACCGCCAGCGGCCGCTCCCCGGCCTCGGCCAGCTCGACCCGCAGTTCCTCGGTGTCGTCGACGATGAACTCGTCGATGCCCTTGACCAGGGCGTGGGTGATCCGCTCCCGGGCGGGCTGGCCGCGCCACTCCTCGGCGGCGGTCTCGTCGGCCTTCTCACCGGTGCGGTTGAATTCCTCGGCGATCTCCAGCAACCGCTCCGCCGCATCCGGGCGACGGTTCAGGATCACGTCCTCGATCCGCTCCCGGAGCCGTTCGTCGACCTCGTCGTAGACCGCCAGCGCACCGGCGTTCACGATGCCCATGTCCATCCCGGCGGCGATCGCGTGGTAGAGGAAGACCGCGTGGATCGCCTCGCGAACCGGATTGTTGCCGCGGAAGCTGAACGAGACGTTGGAGACCCCGCCGGACACCAGCGCACCGGGCAGGTTCTCCTTGATCCACCGGGTGCCCTCGATGTAGTCGAGGCCGTAGTTGGCGTGCTCCTCGATCCCGGTCGCGACCGCGAAGATGTTCGGGTCGAAGATGATGTCCTCGGCAGGGAAATCGAGTTCGTCGGTGAGGATCTTGTACGCCCGCCCGCAGATCTCCTCGCGGCGTTCCAGCGTGTCGGCCTGACCTTCCTCGTCGAAGGCCATCACCACCACGGCCGCGCCGTATTTGCGGCACAGTTTCGCATGTTCGACGAAGGCGTCGACACCCTCCTTCATCGAGATCGAGTTGACGATCGATTTTCCTTGTACGCAACGCAATCCGGCTTCGATGACCTCCCACTTCGAGGAGTCGATCATCACCGGCACGGTGCAGATGTCGGGTTCGGAGGCGATCAGCTTGCAGAACCGGTCCATCGCGGCGATGCCGTCGATCATCCCCTCGTCCATGTTGATGTCGATGATCTGCGCACCGGCCTCCACCTGCTGGCGGGCGACGTTCAACGCGGTCGCGTAGTCACCCTCCTTGATCAGGCGGCGGAAGCGGGCCGACCCGGTGATGTTGGTGCGCTCGCCGACGTTGACGAACAGGGAGTCCTCGGTGACGTTCAGCGGTTCCAGACCGGACAGCCGCAGTGCCGGGCCGATGGTCGGCGGCACCCGGGGGTCGGTGTCCACGACGCGTTCGGCGAGCTGGCTGATGTGCTCGGGGGTGGTGCCACAGCAACCGCCGAGGACGTTGACCAACCCGTCGGCGGCGAACCCGGCGAGCACCTCGGCCATCTCCTCCGGCGTCTGGTCGTATTCACCGAACGCGTTCGGCAGGCCCGCATTCGGATAGCAGAAGGTGAAGCAGTCAGCGACCCGGGCGAGCTCTGCGGCGTACGGACGCATGTCGGCCGCACCGAGCGCACAGTTGAAACCGACCGCCAACGGGCGGGCGTGCCGGATGCTGTTCCAGAACGCCTCGGTCAGCTGACCCGAGAGGGTACGCCCCGACGCGTCAGTGATGGTGCCGGAGATGAACACCGGCCAGCGCCGGCCGCGCTGCTCGAAGAGGGTTTCCAGGGCGAAGACCGCGGCCTTGGCATTGAGGGTGTCGAAGATCGTCTCGACCAGCAGCAGGTCACTGCCGCCGTCGACGAGCCCCTCGGCCTGTTCGAGATAGGCGCCGACCAGCTCGTCGAAGCTGACGTTGCGGGCACCGGGGTCGTTCACATCGGGGGAGATCGACGCGGTCCGGTTCGTCGGCCCGAGGGCGCCCGCGACATAGCGCGGCCGGTCCTCGGTGGCCACCGCGTCACAGGCGGCGCGGGCCAACCGGGCGGATTCGTAGTTGAGCTCATAGCTCAGCTCCTGCATCCCGTAGTCGGCCATCGAGATCCGCTGGGCGCTGAAGGTGTTGGTCTCGATGATGTCCGCACCCGCGGCGAGATATTCGTCGTGGATGGAGCGGATCACCTCGGGCTGGGTGATCGACAGCAGATCGTTGTTGCCCTTGACATCGGACTCCCAGTCGGCGAACCGATCCCCGCGGAACTCCTCCTCCGACAGTTTGTGCCGCTGGATGAAGACCCCCATCGACCCGTCCAGCATCAACACCTGCTCGGCCATCGCCGCGGTCAGGGCGGCGGTGGCATCGGGGCGGATCAAGGACTGGTCGCGTGTCTCGGGTGTCACACGCGCAAGGTCGGAGCGGCTGCTCACTTCGGTTTCCCTTCACAGGAGTTTGCGCAGATCGGAGCGATTCTAGGTGAGCGGGTCAGCCATCTCAGCCCGCGTCCGAATCGGGCCGTCGCCGCTCCCGGGTGAACCAGAGTCCGAGCACCAGGATCAGGACCAGGGCCGCGATCAGGTTCTGCAGGACGATAGGCCAGGGTTGGATGTCGAGCGTGCCGCCGCCGCGACGATCGAGAGCGACCACCGTCGGCGCCGCCAGCAGCGGAAGCAGACTCCAGGAGTCGGGCCGACGGCCCAGGTGACCGGCCGAACCGAAGGCGAGCGCGGCCGGGATGGCGAGGATCATCCAGACGGCGAGGAAGCCGTGGGCGAAGCCATCGGTGCGGCCGCCGAGCCAGTCGCTCAGGTAGTAGGTCGGCGTCGCCACCCAGAGTGCGAGCAGTGCTCCACCGACGGCGCTTCGCCAGCGGCGGGTGAACCAGCCGATCCAGAACGCCAGCAGCGCCCAGGCCCATTGCGTGCCGAGCAGGGCACCCACGAGTTGCAGGGCCGGCACCCCATCCGGCCGCAGCGGGTACCCGCCATATCGGGCGCCGAAGACATTCACCAGCGAGTTCAGCGCGCCGAGTGCGCAACCGATCGCCGCACACCGCACCCACCAGCCGGGCCCGGTGGGGGTACTCATCACACCACGCTAGCCGGGCCGTGCTGCTCGACCGGGTTGCGACCCGCGCCCGCGCCGGCTTTGCCGGGCCTCGGTTCTCTGGAAAACTGGCGGCGCCATGACGAACGACGCCCCGACGCCGACCGAGGCCCCCGCCGCCGGTTCCCGCGACTCCTCGACCGATCCGCTGCCCGCCGCCGTCCTGTGGGACTTCGACGGCACCCTGGTCGATTCCGAACCCATCTGGATGCGGATGGAGCACGAGCTGGTCGCCGAGTGGGGCGGGCAGTGGAGCGACGAGCAGGCGTACCAGATGGTCGGCAACGATCTGCGGGAGAGCGCCCGGCACCTGATCGCCGCGAGCGCCCGCGACGACCTGACCATCGACGGTGTGGTCGCCGCGCTGGTCTCCCGGGTCGCCGCCGAACTGCGCGACGGCCCGATGCTGGAGCTGCGTCCCGGTGCGGGGGAGCTGCTGCAACAGTTGGCCGCGGCCGGGGTGCCCTGCGCGCTGGTCTCGGCCTCCTATCGCGAGGTGCTGGAGGCGATGCTGACCCGGCTGCCGGCGAACCCGTTCGTCGATGTGGTCGCCGGGGACGACGTCACCCACGGCAAACCCCACCCCGAGCCCTACCTGACCGCGTGCGCACGCCTGGGCGTACGCCCGGAGGACTGCGTGGTGCTGGAGGACTCGAACACCGGCGCCGATTCGGGCAATGCCGCCGGTGCGGTGGTGCTGGTGATCCGCAACCACGTCCAGGTGCCGCCCGCCCCGCGCCGGGTGCTGCTGGACACGCTGGCCGGTGTCGGACCCGCCGAGCTGGCCGGCCACCTGGCCCGGGCGCGGGGGGAGCGTTGAGCAGCTGGTGGCGCCGACTCGGCGCGCTGCTCGCCGCCGGCGGCGTACTGCTGGCCACCGGGTGCACCGCCACCGAGACCAAGGCCGCGCCGACCGGCCCCACCGACCGGCCGCCGACCTTCGCGACCACGGCCCGGGTGACCGACATCGACCCGGTCGCCGCCGTCGACGAGGGCTCGCAGATGTACGCCTACAACGTCTTCCAGCGGCTGATGACCGTGCAGATCGGCAGTGCCGCGCTGAAACCCGACCTGGCCTCCGAATGCTGGTACATCGACCCGCTCACCTATTCCTGCGCCGTCGGCCGGAACCGCAGCTTCACCAGCGGCCGCACGCTGACCAGCGCCGACGTGAAGTTCTCCCTGGACCGGGCGATGCGGCTCGCCGACCGCGTCCCCGGATCCTCGGCGCGGATGCTGGACAGCATCGCCAGCGTCGAGACGCCCGAGGAGCTGCGGGTCGACATCAAGCTCAAATACCCCGACAGCAACATCGGGTACGCCCTGGCCTCGCCGGCGGCCTCGATCGTCGACTCCCGGACGTTCCCGGCGGATGAGCTGCTGGCGCAGAACCAGATCCCGGTCGGATCCGGCCCCTACATCCCCAAGGCCCGCTCGCTCGATGAGCTGGTGCTGCAGCGCAACGGCCGCTACGGTGGCGCCAACGGGGGCCACTTCAACGAGGTCACCGTCAAGACCTACAGCAGCCTGGAGCTGATGAACCGCGCCATCGCCACCGGCACCGTCGACCTGCTCTGGCGGGTCGGCGCCCCGCCGCAGACCGCCAGCACCACCTATGTGCCGAAGGTGCTGCCCGGTGCCGACGTCTCCCGGCTGGTCTGGAACCCGACCTCGCCGCAGCGCACCGATGCCGGGCTGCGGCAGCGGGTCGTCGCCGCGACCTCCGAACTGCGGACCCTGCGTCGGCTGCTGCCCGCCGGCGTCGACTCCGGGGTGGATACTTTCCCCGCCGGCCCGGTCGCCGCGCCCGAGGGCCCGGCGCAGCAGGTGAGCCTGGCGGTCGCCAGCCGCAACGATCTCGCGCTGTCGCTGCTGCCGAAGGTGCAGCAGGCGCTCGAGCAGGCCGGACTGCGGGTCTCGGTGGTGGAGAATCCCGGGGCCGCCGATCTGCTGCTGGATGCCGGCAGCACCTACACCAACACCCCGGTCGCCTGGCTGCAGGACTGGTGGGACAACCCGCTGCCGGGCCAGGAGCAGCGCAACAAGGAGCTGCTGCAGGCCTACCGCACCGCGCCCGACGTGCCGGCGCGGAACCGTGCCTCCCGGGCGATGCAGGAGGCCGCGACCGCCGATGCGACCGTGCTGCCGCTCACCCAGACCGACCGGACCATCTATCTGATTCCGGCGATCACCGTAGACGAGCAGTACAAGAACTGGCTCGGTCCCGGATTCCAGCTCGGTGTCTGGGGGTGGACCACGTGAGCGAGCCGACCGGACAGCCCGAGCCCACCGGCGTACCCGACTATTCCGGGGTACGTTCCGGCCCGCTGCAGGCGGGGGAGTGGGTGCTGCTCACCGACCCCAAGGGCAAGAAGAAGTCGGTCCTGCTGGAACCGGGTAAGTCCTTCCACACCACCAAGGGCGGGGTCAGCCACGACGACCTGATCGGCGGCCCGGACGGCGTCGTGGTGCGTTCGGTCGGCGGCATGCAGTTCCTTGCGCTGCGGCCGCTGCTCGGTGACTACACGGTCACGATGCCGCGCGGTGCCGCCGTGGTGTATCCGAAGGAGGCCGCCCAGATCGTGATGGGCGCCGACATCTTCCCCGGTGCCCGGGTGCTGGAGGCCGGGGTCGGTTCCGGCGCGCTCACCCTGACCCTGCTGCGGGCGCTCGGCCCGACCGGTCGACTCTGGTCCTTCGAACGGCGCCCCGGCTTCGCCGAGATCGCCCAGCGCAATGTCACCACCTGGCTGGGTGCGGAGCATCCCGGCTGGTCGGTCGAGGTCGGGGACCTGGTGGAGCGGCTGGACGGCGATCCGGCACTGGCACCGGAGCTGGACCGGGTGATCCTGGACATGCTGGCGCCCTGGGAGTGCGTGGACGCGGTCGCGACCCGGCTGGTACCCGGTGGGGTGCTCTGCTGCTACGTCGCGACCACCACCCAGTTGGGCCGGGTGATGGATCAGATCCGCACCCATACCGGTTTCACCGAACCGGAGGGCACCGAGACCATCGTCCGCGGCTGGCATGCCGAGGGGTTGGCGATCCGGCCGGCCCACGGCGCCTCCAGCCACACCGGGTTCCTGGTCACCGCCCGCCGGCTCGCCCCCGGGGTGACCAGCCCGCTGCGCAAGCGCCGGCCCGCCCCCGGGGCGTACGGTCCGGATTACACCGGCCCGCGCCCGCCCTGGGTCGAGCAGAACCCCAGCGCCCCGGACGCCGGCTGAGCGCCGCGCCCACCCGTCGGCCGAGCGAACGCAGCGAGTCGAAGCCACCCGGATCCGGGATGCCGCTCCGCGTTCGGAGAGCGGACGTGCCGTCCGGGGCCCCGGGGGCGCCGCGCTAGGCTCGTTCGTCTAGGAGGTGGCTCGTGACCGAGGATCGCTTCGACCAGGACCGGCTGGACGCTCTGACCACGGAGATCGCCGACCTGCGGGACCGGGTTTCCCGGCACCCCCGCGAGTTGTCGGCGCTGGAACGGCGGCTCGCGGACGCGCGCGCCGAGGGCCGGCAGGTGGCCGCCCAGAACGAACGGCTCTCGCTGACGCTGCGCGAGGCCCGGGACCGGCTGGTCGCCCTCAAGGCCCAGATGGATGCGCTCGGCGAACCGCCGGTCGGTTTCGGCACCCTGGAGCGGTTGTTGCCGCCCGAACCCGGTGCGGAGCTGCGGCTGGCCGAGATCCACACCCAGGGCCGCAAGGTGCGCACCGCCATCGCCATGGAGGAGGTCGACGAGGACGAACTGGTCCCCGGCACCCAGCTGCTGGTCAACGAGTCGCTGCTGGTCGTCGGCATCGCCGACGGTTCCGCCGCCGGTGACATCGGCGTACTCAAGGACCTGCTGCCGGACGGTCAGCGCGCGGTAGTCGTCGTGCACGGTGACGACGAGCAGGTGGTACGCCTGTCCGGCGCGTTGGTCGAGGCGCGGCCGCGGGCCGGTGATCTGCTGCTGCTGGACCGGCGCGCGATGTTCGCCTTCGAGGTGGTGCCGAAGCTGGATGTCGAGGAGCTGGTGCTGGAGGAGGTGCCGGACATCGACTATGCCGCGATCGGCGGCCTGTCCAACCAGATCGAGCAGATCACCGACGCCGTCGAGCTGCCGTTCCTGCATCAGGATCTCTACGCGGCCTACGAGCTGACCCCGCCCAAGGGGGTGCTGCTCTATGGCCCGCCCGGCTGCGGCAAGACCATGATCGCCAAGGCGGTCGCGAACTCGCTGGCCAAGAAGGTGGCGGCCAAGGACGGCAGCGACGGGCGGACCGGTGAAGAGGGCCGCAGCTTCTTCCTGAACGTCAAGGGCCCCGAGCTGCTGAACAAGTACGTCGGTGAGACCGAGCGGCACATCCGGTTGATCTTCCAGCGGGCCAGGGCCAAGGCGAGCGACGGCTGGCCGGTGATCGTCTTCTTCGACGAGATGGATTCGCTCTTCCGCACCCGCGGTTCGGGTGTCTCCTCCGATGTCGAGAACACCATCGTGCCGCAGCTGCTGAGCGAGCTGGACGGTGTCGAGTCGTTGGAGAACGTGATCATCATCGGCGCCTCCAACCGCGAGGACATGATCGATCCGGCGATCCTGCGACCCGGGCGGTTGGATGTGAAGATCAAGGTCGATCGGCCCGACGCGGAGGCGGCCCGGGAGATCTTCGCCCGCTACTTCACCGAGGCGTTGCCGCTGGCCGAGGCCGACCTGAAGCGCTTCGGCGGTGATGCCGCACGGACCCGCGCGGAGATGATCGATGCCACCGTGGCGCACATGTACGCCGAGAACACCGACAACCAGTTCCTCGAGGTCACCTATGCCGGCGGGGACAAGGAAATCCTTTACTTCAAGGATTTCTCCTCCGGCGCGATGATCCAGAACATCGTCGGTCGGGCGAAGAAGTCGGCGATCAAGGAGAAGATCGGCGGCGGTTCGGGCGGGTTGCGGATGGAGCATCTGCTGCAGGCCTGCAACGACGAGTTCGGTGAGAACGAGGACCTGCCGAACACCACCAATCCCGACGACTGGGCGAAGATCTCGGGCAAGAAGGGGGAGCGGATCGTCTACATCCGCCCGCTCTTCACCTCCAAGCAGGTCAGCAGCCGCAGCATCGAGACCGCGACCAACACCGGCCAGTACCTCTGAGGCTCATCTCGACACGCTCGGCATTGCTCCGCTTCGCTGCGCATGCCGAGCTGCTCGATGAGCGTTCCTCGGAACTCAGGCGCTGGGGCGGGCGCCCGGGATCGGACCCTGACGGCGGTTCACCTCGCGCACCAGGAACACGATCAATCGCCACCCCAGCAGGAAAACGGCGAGCACCGAGGCGGCCACCATGGTGAATGACGGCTGCACGCCGACCATCGTGACCCGGCGGATCACCAGCCCGATCCCCACCGTGCACGCCCAGACCGCCAGGGCGGCGTACAGGGTCAAGGTGGTGCGCCAGGAACGCGACACCAGCCAGCCGATCGCCAGCCCGACCAGGAACGGCCAGGCGGTCTGGATCAGCCCGAGCGGGGTGATCGCCTGGGAGTGCGAGACCCGCATCGCGAGCGTGAACCCGAGCACCAGCAGCACGTCGACGAGAAGGCTGATCAGGGCACGCACGGGGCGAGTATAGGCTCGCGCCGTGACGCAACAGGTGTTCGGACTGGAGACGGAGTACGGCATTGCGGTGAGCGGGCACGGCCCGGCGACCGGGCTGCACCCGATGCACTGGGCGAACCTGCTGGTGCGCAGCTATGGCGAGCTCGCCGGGGCCGCGGAGCGCTGGGACTACGAGACCGAGGATCCGCTGGCCGATGCCCGCGGCTTCACCGTCGACCGCCGGATCGCCCACCCCGATCAGCTCACCGACGACGACACGATGGCGAACCTGGTGCTCACCAACGGGGCCCGGCTCTACGTCGACCACGCCCATCCGGAGTATTCGGGGCCCGAGGTGACCAGCGCCCGGGATGCGGTGCTCTGGGACACCGCGGGGGACCGGCTGGTCTGGCTCGCCGCGCAGAACGCCTCCGCCCGGCTCGGCCAGCCGCTGCGGCTGTGGAAGAACAACACCGACGGCAAGGGCGCCTCCTACGGCACCCACGAGAACTATCTGATGTCGCGGCAGACGCCGTTCCACCGCGTGGTGCAGCAGTTCAGCGCCTTTCTGGTCACCCGGCAGCCGCTGACCGGTGCCGGCCGGGTGGGGCTCGGCCAGTACAGCGAGGAGCCCGGTTTCCAGATCAGCCAGCGCGCCGACTTCTTCGAGGCCGAGGTGGGGCTGGAGACGACCTTGAACCGGCCCGTGATCAATACCCGCGACGAACCGCACGCCCGGGCCCGCGAGTTCCGCCGGTTGCATGTCATCACCGGGGACGCGAATCGCAGCGAGTACGCCGGTTGGCTCAAGGTCGGCACCGCGGCCCTGGTGCTGGCCGCCATCGAGGCCGGTCTGTGCGCCGACCTGCCGCGGCTCGCGGACCCGGTCGCCGCCATGCACACCGTCTCCCACGATCTGACGCTGAGCGCACCGCTGCCGCTGGCCGAGGACGCCGGCACCATCACCGCGCTCGGCCTGCAACGGGCGTACGCCGACACGGTCGCCGACCTGCTCGAATCCCGCGCCGACCTCGTCGGACACCCCGAGGAGGCCGCCGAACTGCTCGCCGCCTGGCGGGACTGCCTCGATGCGCTGGAGCGCGATCCGATGGAGCTGGCGGATCGGCTCGACTGGGTCGCCAAGCTGAAACTGCTGGAGTCCTACCGGACCCGGGACCGGATCGGTTGGGACGCCCCCAAACTCGCCCTGATCGACCTGCAGTACGCCGAACTCGACCCGGCGCGCAGCCTCTATCACGCGCTGGTCGCCAAGGGCCGGATGCGCCGGATGTTCACCGACGAACAGGTCGAACAGGCCCGGCTCACCCCGCCCACCGACACCCGGGCCTACTTCCGCGGGGAAGTGATGCGCCGCTACGCCGACCAGGTGGTGGCCGCCTCCTGGGACTCGCTGATCGTCGACGTGCCGAAACGCCGTTCCCTGCTGCGGATCCCGATGCTCGACCCGCTGCGCGGCACCCGCGAGCACATCGGCGCCCAGCTCGACGCCAGCGCCGACATCGGCCAGCTGGTGACCGCCCTCGGTTACTGAGCGCGGTTCCTCCCACGATCCCCGAGTAGCTCGCGCAGCGAGCGTGTCGAGGGGGCCTGATCATCTCGACACGCAATCCCGGCGGCGCTTCGCTCTGCCGGGATTGCTACTCGATGAGCACAGGGGCGGCTGAGCGTGGCGGGTGCTAGCGCTAGGCTGGAAATCCGAGCCAACGGGCGAGGAGGAGAGATGAGCCAGTCACAGCATGAGAGCCGCCGGCCCGACGACGACGGCGAGCCCGACGTGGGTCCTGCCGCGCAGGCTCGGCCCCAGCAGTCGGACGAGGAGTTCGACTCGCTGCTGGATGAGATCGACGGAGTGCTCGAGGTGAACGCCGAGGAGTTCGTGCGTTCCTTCGTGCAGAAGGGCGGCCAGTGAGGGGCGCGGCCGGGCTTCCCCCGGCGTACCTGCGGGCCGGTTCGTCCTCGTTCACCGAGTTCCTCGCCGACACCGCACCCGAGCTGCTGCCCGGGCGCCGGCACCAGGGGATGGCCGGCAACAGCGCCGGGGATCTCGCCCCGCACGGGACCACGATCGTCTCCGCGACCTTCCCGCAGGGAGTCGTGATGGCGGGTGACCGGCGGGCCACGATGGGCAACCTGATCGCCCAGCGCGACATCCAGAAGGTCTTCGCCGCCGATGAGTACTCGATGGTCGGCATCGCCGGTACCGCCGGTCTGGCGGTCGAGATGGTGCGGCTGTTCCGGGTGGAGCTGGAGCACTACGAGAAGATCGAAGGAGCGCCGCTTTCGCTGGACGGCAAGGCGAACCGGCTCGCCGCGATGATCCGCGGCAACCTCGGGATGGCGATGCAGGGGCTGGCGGTGCTGCCGTTGTTCGCCGGCTGGGACCACACCCAGAACCAGGGCCGGATCTTCTCCTACGACGCCACCGGCGGCCGCTACGAGGAGACCGCGTTCCACTCCGTCGGCTCCGGATCGGTGTTCGCCAAGGGCTCGCTGAAGAAGCTCTACGAACCGGATCTGGACGCCCTCGGCTGCGCCACCGCGGTGGTTCAGGCGCTCTACGATGCCGCCGACGACGACTCCGCGACCGGTGGTCCGGACATGCAGCGCCGGATCTTCCCGGTCGTCATGGTCGCCACCGCCGACGGCATCGACACCTTCGACGAGGACCGGATCGGTGAGGTCGTCGACCGGATCGTCGCCGCCCGGCGGGTGCGCCCCGACGGCCCCTCGGCACCGTTGCTCTGACCCGGGCCCCAGACCCCCACGATTGCTGACCCACAAGGAGTTCCCGCGATGAGCATGATGTACGTGGCACCCGAACAACAGATGAAGGACCGTGCCGATTTCGCCCGCAAGGGCATCGCGCGCGGACGTTCGGCGGTGGTGCTGCGTTATGCCGGCGGGATCTGCTTCGTCGCCGAGAACCGCTCCCAGGCGCTGCACAAGATCTCCGAGATCTATGACCGGATCGGGTTCGCCGCGGTCGGGCGCTACAACGAGTTCGAGAATCTGCGGATCGCCGGCATCCGGCACGCCGACATGCGCGGTTACTCCTACGACCGCGTCGATGTCACCGGCCGCGGCCTGGCCAACGCGTACGCCCAGCTGCTCGGTACGATCTTCTCCTCCAACTCCGAACTTCCTTATGAGGTGGAGATCGTCGTCGCCGAGCTCGGACAGACCCCGGAAGAGGACCAGATCTACCGGCTCACCTACGACGGCTCGGTCGGTGATGAGGAGCACTACGCGGTGATGGGCGGGCACGCCGAGGAGATCGCCAAGCTGATCGGGGAGCAGTACTCCGACGACGCCGATCTCTCCGCCTGTGTCCAGAACGCCGTCCGCGGACTGAGCCAGGACCGGGAACGGCTCGGGGTGGACGCGCTCGAGGTCGCGGTGCTCGACCGCTCCCGGCCGCAGCCGCGCAAGTTCCGCCGGCTCACCCGGGCGCAGGTGGCCGAAGCACTCGGCGACGCACAGTGAGTGACGAGCCGGATCCCTTTTCTGGCAGCGATTTCGGCCCGGTCCTGATCATCGGGGCCGGGCTGGTCGGTGCCTCGGTGGGGTGCGCGCTGACCGAGGCCGGGGTCGAGGTGCATCTGCGCGATCAGGTGCCGAGCCATGCCCGGGTCGCCGCCGGCCGGGGTGCCGGCAGCGTCGAGCCGATCGACCCGGAGGCGGTCGCCCTGGTCGTGGTGGCCGTGCCGCCGCGGGTGCTGGCACCGGTGGTGTCCGCGGCGCTGGACGAGTTCGCCAATGCCGTCGTCACCGATGTCGGCTCGGTGAAGGGTTCGGTCCTGCGGGATCTGGCGGCCCGCGGGCTGGAGCTGCGGCGTTACGTCGGTTCGCATCCGATGGCCGGTTCGCATCTGGCGGGCCCGGTCACCGCGCGGCCGGACCTGTTCACCGATCGCACGTGGGTGATCGCGCCGCACGCCACGGCGACCCCGGGGGCGATCGAGACCGTGACCAGGCTGGCGACCATCAGCGGGGCCAACCCGGTGGTGATGGACGCCGAGGAGCACGATCTGGCCGTCGCCGCGGTCTCCCATCTGCCGCATGCGGTGTCGGCGATGCTGGCCGCCGGGCTGACCGAGACCAAGCCGGCCCACCTGCAACTCGCGGGTCAGGGCGTACGCGATGTCACCCGGATCGCCGCCGGTGACCCGGAACTGTGGGATCAGATCCTCACCGCCAATGCGCCCGCCGTCGCCGATCAACTGGCCGCGCTGTCGACCCGGCTGGGGGAGTTGGCCGAGCGGTTGGCCGAGCAGCGGCCGGTCGACGATCTGCTCGCCACCGGCGTCGCCGGGACCCGGGCGATCCCCGGCAAGCACGGCCGGGCCCAGACCGAATACGCCCGGTTGATCATCGAGATCCCCGACGCCCCCGGCTCGCTGGCCCGCTTCTTCACCGACGCCGGCGCGGCCGGGGTGAACGTGGAGGACATCTCGATCGAACACGACCCGGTCCGCGAGGTCGGCTGGTTGCAGGTCTCGGTACGCCCGGAGCTGGCGCCCGATTTCAGTGCGGCGATGTCCGATCGGGGCTGGCACCTGCACGAGGGCTGAACATGCCTTGATATTCATATGAATGTGGGGGAATGTATTGGGCGTGGATGGATTCACGCTGATCGCCGACCCGACCCGCCGCCGGATCATGGACCGGCTGCGCCAGGGGGAGTGCGACGTGGCCGCGCTCGTCGAGCTCTGTGCCCTGTCGCAACCGCTGATCTCCAAGCACCTCAAGGTGCTCCGGGAGGCCGGCCTGGTCGACTCCCGCACCGACGGGCGGCGGCGGATCTACCACCTCACCGGGCGGCGTCCCGACGACGTCCTCGACTGGCTCGCGCCCTGGCGCGAGCTGTGGAGCGGCAGCTTCGATCGCCTGACGGCCGCCCTCGACACCGACGCCCGACGGGGCGGACAGGAAGGCTCATCATGACCACCAAGGACCCGAACATCACCGCAGCCATCGACGGCGAACCGGTCGCCGCGACCCTCGACCCGGCCGCCGACGGCTACACGCTGACCATGGAACGCCAGCTCGACCACCCGGTGGACCGGGTGTGGGCGATGCTCACCGATCCGGCCCAGTTGGAGCGCTGGTCGCCGATCGTGCCCGACCGCGCACTGGACTCGACCGGCCCCGCCAGCTCACGGGAGAACCCGGACGACGAGCCGGTGGACGTCGAGGTGCTGGAGGTCTCCGCGCCCACCCTGCTGGTGCACCGCTGGGGCCCGCACCGGCTCACGTGGCGGCTCACCGAGGAGGGTGACGGTACCCGGCTGCGGCTCGAGCACTGGTTCGCCGAGCGCGCGGAGGCGCCCAGCTTCGGCGCCGGCTGGCACGTCTGCTTCGGCGGTCTCACCGCGGCCCTGGCCCACCAGGAGGTCGGCCGCGCCGTCGGCCCACTGGCCCTGGACTACGGCTGGGAGCAGCTGCACACCCGGTACGCCGACCTGCTCGGCGTACCCACCCACGCCGGCTGAGGGGCATCCCCCACCCCGACCCGGAGATCACCCTCCGAGCCGGTCCAAACCCTCGCCTTCGGCACCGGGGCCGCCTTGACTGCCGTTGTGGACCTCAGCGCGCTGTTGCAGCAACTGACCGATCAGATCATCGCCATGTCCGGCAGCCCGCTGGTGCTGGTGGTGATCGCGGCCCTCACGATCATCGACTCGTTCTTCCCGCCGGTGCCGTCGGAATCCATCGTGGTCGCACTGGCCGCGATCGCGGTGACCAGCGGCCAGCCACCGCTGTGGGCGCTCTTCCTGGTCGCGGCGGTCGCGGCGGCGATCGGGGACAACATCGCCTATCAGCTCGGCCGATTGCTGCATCCCGGTGGTGATCGCGGCCCGCGGTGGCTGCGCGGACCGCGGATGACGCGCACCTTCGCCTGGGCCGCCCAGGCCCTGGAACGCCGCGGTGCGGTGCTGATCCTGGTCGGTCGGCACATCCCGGTCGGCCGGGTCGCGGTGAACATGACCGCCGGTGCCTCCGGTTATCCGCTGCGTCGCTTCGTGCCGCTGTCCATCCTCGCCGGGCTGGCCTGGTCGGCGTACGCCGTGGTCATCGGCACCCTCGCGGGACGCTGGGTGCACGACAACCCACTGCTCGGTGCGGCGATCGCCGTGGTCGTCGCGCTGATCCTTGGGGTGATCGTCGACCGGGTCGTGAGCGCGGTCCAGGGGCGCCGCGAACAGCGCCGTGCCAGACTGACCCGCGGCGTACCCGCATCGAACAACCGGTGACCACCGGTGAACGCTGCATGACATGTTGCGTCCCGGTGCGCCGCGCGGCCCGGGGCGCGGGGAAGGGATGATTACTGTGAGCGACGTGGAGACCGACCGGCCCCTGGTGGTGGCGATCGACGGCCCGAGTGGATCGGGCAAGTCGAGCACCGCGCGAGGCGTCGCCGAGCGGCTCGGGCTGGCCTATCTGGACACCGGGGCGATGTATCGTGCCGCGGCCTGGTTGGTCGCCGAGCAGGGGGTCACCGACCCGGCCGCGATCACCGAGCTGATCGGGGCCGCCGAACTGGACATCTCCACCGACCCGAAGGCGTTCCGGATCAGCATCAACGGGCACGATGTCACCGCCGCCATCCGCGAACCCCGGATCTCGCAGTTCGTCTCCACCGTCGCCACGATCCAGCCGGTCCGCGACATCCTGATCGCCCGGCAGCGCGAACTGATCGCCGCCGCCACCGGCGGCGTCGTCGCCGAGGGCCGCGATCTGACCACCGTCGTCGCCCCCGATGCCACCGTCCGGGTGCTGCTCGTCGCCGACCCGCAGGCCCGGATCGCCCGCCGCGAGGCCGAACTCGCCGGCGCCGCGAACACCGCCGAGGTCACCGACCAGATCGTCCGCCGCGACCGCGACGACTCCACCGTGGCCGCCTTCACCGAGGCCGCCGATGGCGTCACCGTGATCGATTCGACCCACCTGGGCCTGACCGAGGTGATCGACGAGATCAGCCGACTCACCGAACCACCGACCAGCTGAGAGGACCCCCGTGAGCGACAGCCTGGACATCCGGACCCCCGCCGAATCGGCCCCCGAGGCCCCCGTCCTGCCGAACCTCACGGATCTTCCTCGACCACGGATCGGGCTGCTCCGGGCGGTACGCCCGATGGGCGGCTTCCTCTTCGGCCGGGTCTGGAACATCAAGCGGCACGGGCTTTCCAACGTGCCGGCCACCGGCCCGGTGATCCTGGCCGCCAACCATCTCGCGGTGATCGACGGGCCGCTGCTGGTCGCGGTCACCCCGCGGCAGGCGTCGGCGCTGGCCAAGAACGAGCTGTTCGTCGGGACCCTGGGCCGGTTGCTGGAGGCGGCCGGTCAGATCCCGATCGACCAGTACCACCCCGACCACGGGGCACTGCGCCGCGCCGTCGGCGTACTGGAATCCGGCGAGGCGCTGACGATCTTCCCCGAGGGCGGCCGCGATCTCGGCGACCTGGCGCGGATCCGGCCCGGGGTGGCGTATCTGGCGATGGTGACCGGGGCGCCGATCGTGCCGGTGTCGCTGCTCGGGACCAGGCTGCCCGGACAGGGTGTCAAGGAGGTGCCGCCGCGGGGGAGCACGATCCATGTCAGTTTCGGTGCGCCGTTGGAGCTGAATCGGGTGCTCTGGCCACGCCGCCGGGTGCCGCTCGCCGAGGCCGCCGAACGGGTCCGCCAGCACCTGGTCCAGCACCTGCGCGCGAGCGAGGCCGCGACCGGGATGCCGCTGCCCGGCGTACCCGGGGTGTCCTGACCCCGCACCGGTTGGACCGACCGGATAGTCTGGACCGGTTTCCTTGCCCGGTAGCGCGGGCGCGCGTTCCAGCAGAGTGAGGTGTCGATGTCCGAGAGCACGATCAAGCCGGTCGTAGCGGTGGTCGGGCGACCCAACGTGGGCAAGTCGACCCTGGTGAACCGGATCATCGGCCGCCGTGAAGCCGTCGTCCAGGACACCCCCGGCGTCACCCGCGACCGGGTCTCCTATGACGCGATCTGGAACGGCCGCGAGTTCGTCGTCGTGGACACCGGCGGCTGGGCCTCCGATGCGAAGGGGATGGCCGGCCAGATCGCGGAACAGGCCGAGCTCGCCATCGACGCCGCCGACGCGGTGCTGTTCGTGGTCGATGCCACCGTCGGCACCCTCGATGAGGACGAGGCCGTGGTGCAGGTGCTGCGCCGCTCCAACAAGCCGGTGGTGCTGGCGGCCAACAAGGTCGACGACCAGCGCACCGAGGGCGAGGCCGCCGCGATGTGGAATCTCGGCCTCGGCCAGCCGTGGCCGGTGTCGGCGATGCACGGCCGCGGTACCGGCGATCTGCTGGACGCCATCCTGGAGGCACTGCCCACCGCGCCCGAGGAGGACTTCGAGCCGGTCGGTGGCCCGCGCCGGGTCGCGCTCGTCGGGAAACCCAATGTGGGCAAGAGTTCCCTGCTGAACCGGCTCGCCGGTCAGCAGCGGGTGGTGGTCGACAATGTGGCCGGTACGACGGTGGATCCGGTGGATGAGCTGATCGAGCTGGACGGTGAGGTCTACAACTTCATCGACACCGCCGGGATCCGGCGCCGGGTCAAGGAGGCGTCGGGGCATGAATACTACGCGTCGCTGCGCACCCACGGTGCCATCGAGCGCGCCGAGTGCTGCGTGGTGGTGATCGACGCCTCCGAGCCGATCGCCGAGCAGGACCTGCGAATCCTTTCCAGCGTTGCCGATGCGGGCCGGGCGATGGTGATCGCCTACAACAAGTGGGACCTCACCGACGAGGAGCGGCGGCACTACCTGGAGCGCGAGATCGAGCGCGAGCTCTACGCCTTCGAGTGGGCAGATCGGGTGAACGTCTCCGCCGAGACCGGGCGGAACGTGCAGAAGCTCGGCCCAGCCATCGAAAAGGCCTTGGAGGGTTGGGAATCCCGGATCTCCACCGGCAAGTTGAATGCCTTCCTGGGCCGGATCGTGGCATCCCACCCGCACCCGGTGCGCGGTGGCAAGCAGCCCCGGATCCTGTTCGGCACCCAGGCGCAGAACTGCCCGCCGACCTTCGTGCTGTTCACCTCCGGCGACCTCGAACCCGGTTACATCCGCTTCGTCACCCGCCGGCTGCGCGAAGAGTTCGACTTCACCGGTACGCCGGTGCACGTCGAGGTCCGGGCGCGGGCAAAACGCAAGAATCGCTGAACCCACGGTGGTTGAGCGAGCGCCAGCGAGTCGAAGCCACCACACGCCGGCTGAGCGAGGTACGAGTCGAAGCCTCCCCTGGCAGCTCCAGTTCGGGCTGCTCGCACTGATCTGGGGATCCAGCTTCCTGCTGATCAAGTACGGCCTGGTGGTGATGACCCCGCTGCAGCTCTCCGGGTTGCGGATCGTGTCGGGTGCGGCCGTGCTGCTGATGCTGGCGGCTCTGCGGCGTACCAGGTGGCCGCGGGAGGTGTCGACCTGGCTGCATCTGGCGGTCACCGGGTTGTTCCTGTGCACGATCCCGTGGACCCTGTTCGCGTTGGCGGAGCAGCGGATCTCCTCGGCGCTCGCCGGGATCGGGAATGCGTCGACGCCGGTGTTCACCGTGGTGCTGTCGATGCTGTTCCTGCGCAGCGATCGGGTCACCGCGCGGAAGCTGATCGCGGTGGTCGTCGGGCTGATCGGCGTGGTGGTGATCCTGCAGCCCTGGCATGCGGTGGGCCGACCCGATCCGGTCGGGTTCGCGATGGTGCTCGGCGCGTCCTCGTGCTACGCGATCGGCTGGGTCTACAACCGGCGGTATCTCGGCGGGCGCGATCTGGGCGGGTTGGCGCAGCCGACGGTGCAGTTGCTGCTCGCCTCGGCGCAGATGGTCGTGCTGTACGCCGTGTTCTCCGGGTTGGGACTCGCGCCGCCGGTGTACCAGTTGAGTGGCACCGGGCACGAACGGCTGGTCGGGGTGCTGGCGATCCTGGTGCTGGGGATCGTCGGGTCCGGCATCGCGACGCTGCTGCACTACAACGTGATCCGTGCGGCGGGGCCGATCATCGGCACGATGGTCACCTATGTGATCCCGGTGGTGGCGGTGCTGCTCGGCGTGGTGCTGCTGGGGGAGCGGCTGCAGTGGCCGCAGCTGGTCGGGGCGCTGCTGGTGATGCTGGCCGCCCTGGTGACGCAATCGTGGTTCCTTGGGCGCCGAAAGGTGGCACGCTGATCCCATGGGGGATCGGCACGTTTTCGAGGACTCGCAGGATGAGCGCGGCTCGCGGCGTTATGCGGATGCATATCTGGACGGGGACGGTCGGCTGGTGCTGAGCATCCACGACCTGGGCCCGGTGGTGGAGGACTTCTTCGGCTGCTTCGAGTACGAGTCGTTCACCACCTTCTCCGTCGAGCAGACCGCCCGCCTGCGCGCCGACCTCGGCGAGGACGTGATTGCAGCCATCGGTGAGCGGTTCGCCTCCCAGCGCGAGCTGGCGGAGTACGCCGCAGCCCTCGTCGGCTCCGGCGAGCACTGGAGCCGGGCCGGGGACTGATCGCGCCATTCCCATGGCACGGCGGGAAAGTAGAAGTGACGGTCTCCGCCATGCAAGAAGCCAGCACTCTCGATCATCTCGTTGTCAGGCTGACAGGATTTGAACCCGCGACCCCTTGGGGAGCCCGGGAAATATCCGGTCTCCGCCGATCATCTCGGGAACTCGCGGGATTCCCTTGTGTTGACATGGAACCGGGCGGTTCGCTTGGTACGAGTATAAACCGGTCGATGGCGGACCGTGGCGGGTGATTGAAATGAGCATTTGATGGGTCGAGTTCTGTTCATTGGCGACAAGCGCCGGGTCGATGGCTTCCCCTTCACCGACTCGGCGCTCGCGGGCGTCTAGCCCCTGATGTTGCGCGGGTCGTGTGCTGGAGCGAGCGTGTTCTTGTCACGAATCCGTCCATCGCGGCCGTGGATCGATACCTCTCCGCCACCGTGGCCTGCGGAATAGTCGCGCGCCGCGGCATAGGCTTCTGCCCCCACCCGTTTCCGCGCGGAACGACCGAGTAGTCACCGTTCTTGCTCATGCCTCACCTCCTCTCAAATCGGGCGAAGTCAACGAGGGCCTGGTGGACCGAACGCGGCGCAATCGCGTCATGCTTCGCATTCTTCCCCACGCCTCGAACACATGTTCGATCGACACGTCGACGGCCGGGTCGAGCGGGAGCATCCGTAGTTGAGCACGGCTCAACCATCATGAACGAGGAACTGGCCCTTGCGGCCGAACTGAACCTGTGACCTGTCCCTGCCTGCCTCAGATCCCGATGAGCATTGCGGCGGCGGCAGGACTCAAGTTGCCTACACCGATACCGCTACTACCCGTGGCGGGTATGTCTCGCTCGCGAGGACGATCCTTGCGGATATATTCGGTTGTAGGAGGCTGTTTTCGACGAGGAGCACCAATGACTGCACAGACCTTGGATCAGCGGTCATGCAGTTGCGGTCCTGAAGACGACGACCTTCCCGTGGCTCTCCTGTCTGCGTCGGTGCATGACCCCTCGCTTTCGCCTTCGCTGATGGCGTTGACCGTGGACTACGAGCTGAAGAGCTGGCGCGCTTCCGCGCTCGCAACTCATGTTGTTGACTGGGTGCTTGACTTCGCTCTGCGACGTTCCGAGCGCGCCATGCTCACCCCGGGGCGGGCGACAGAGCTGGCGCGCCGAGCAGTCAAGATCACCTTCGGCAACGGCAACGATCGCGGTGTTCCCGGTGAGGTCTTGCTGCATGCCGTGTGTCGCCAGTTCTTCGGCAGCGATACGGTGATCAACAAGGTGTGGTTCAAGACAGCATCGAACGACACATACAAGGGCTTCGACGCCGTCCACTGCGTCCACGAGGGAGATGAGCTCCAGCTCTGGTTGGGCGAGGCCAAGTTTTACAAAAGTCTGACCTCGGCGATCCGGTCGGTTGCCACCGACCTCAACGAGCATCTCGACCAGGACTATCTCCGATCTGAGTTCGCCCTCATCGCGGACAAGATCGACGACGACCATCCTCATGGTGACGAACTGCGAAGGCTCATGCATCCGAACACATCCTTGGACGAGGTCTTCGACCGCATCGTCGTTCCTGTGTTTGTCGCATATGAGAGCACGGTCACAGCCGCGCACGACCATGTTTGCGCCGAGTACCGGGAAGCCCTCGAGGCCGAAGTTCGGCGCGCGTGGATCAAGTTCGGGAATGCGATCGACAGCAATCTCGCGGTGACCGTTCGCCTGTTCCTCTTGCCGATGGCGAGCAAGAAGGCTCTGACCGACGCGCTCGATGAGGAGCTGACCCGATGGCGCTGAACCTCCTCGAAGCGAGACAGCAGCTCCACGGTGGTGCTCTCGAAGAACATGACGCCTTCAAACTGCTGGCCGACATCGCAAGCCACGGTGCCTTCGTCAACCGCGACGAGGCACGCGAGCTGCTCATCCGTTTCCTCGCTCGAAGAGACGAACTGTCAACTCCGCTGCACGAGATCCTGCAGGGCTTGGTTCGAGAGCATGGTCTCTTTCCTTACCTGCGCGATATCGCCGAGCTGCCCACAGCCGACCGTCTCGCATTCGAGATGCACCGACCAACCCCTGCTATTGGAGACGACGTCGTCTTTCACGCAGAACAGGCCGCAGTGTACGAGCGTCTGATGAGCGGAGAGAACGTCATCCTTTCCGCGCCGACAAGCTTCGGAAAAAGCTTGGTCGTTGATGCGATCCTGGCCGCGGGTCGCTACAGGAATGCCGCAGTCGTCGTGCCCACGATTGCCCTGATGGACGAGACGCGGCGCCGGCTCGCGAAACTGGCTGACCAGTACAAGGTGATCACCCACGGCTCACAGCGCCGCGGCGAGCGCAACCTTTATGTAATGACACAAGAACGGCTGCTCGAACTGGGAGGTATCCCAGATCTCGATTTCTTTGTGATCGATGAGTTCTACAAGCTCGACCCTCATCACAGCGACGACCGTGCCGTTCAACTAAATGTCCTGTTCCACCGGCTTCTTTCGACGGGTGCCCAGTTCTACCTCCTCGGTCCGAACATCGCCAGCATCGCTGGCGGAACAAGCGAGAGACTTCGCGCGTCGTTCGTGAACACGGGTTTCACGACAGTCGTGACTGATGTCGATAGAGTCCACGCTGGTGCTGCGGAGCTACCGAATGCGTTGGCCGACGTCTGCACAGAGACAGGGCCGGGAACTCTGGTGTTCTGCAAATCCCCTCCTCGTGTTCGAGAAGTGACGAAGTGGCTCGTCGACCGTGGCGTCGGGGCGGGCAACCTTCATCCAGTACTTGGCCAGGTCGCCGATTGGGTGGGGCAGGCCTATCATCCTGAGTGGTACGTCGGGAAGGCACTCAGACACGGGATCGGTGTGCACCATGGAAAGCTGCCCCGCGCTCTTGCTCACCACATCGTCCGGCTCTTCAATGACGGGCGCTTACCGTATCTACTCGTCACGAGCACGCTGATCGAAGGCGTGAACACGTCGGCAAAGTCCGTCGTCGTGCTCGACAACAAGATCGCGACGAAGAAGTACGACTACTTCACCTTCAGCAACATTCGAGGGCGCTCGGGACGCATGTTCCGCCACTTCGTGGGGCGGGTGGTCGTCTTCAACCCTGAGCCACATGCCGCCGACCTTACTGTCGACGCACCGATCCTCTCCCAACCAGACGACGTCGCGGACGAGATTCTGATCCACTTGCCGGAAGCGGAATTGTCTCCGCGCAGCAAAGAACAGCTGCGACCATACCTGGAGCAAACGCTGCTCAGCCTCGAGACGCTCAGAGAGAACAAGGGCGTTCCGCTCTCGTGGCAGTTACAGACTGCAGATCAGATCGCGTCTGATCGGCGCCGGTGGATGAGAACACTCGCGTGGAACGGGACGTATCCGACCAGCGCGCAAGTCAGAGACCTGGCGCCGTTGCTGTTCATGCTCACAGGGTCAGGAAACGCGGTGCGGACCGCGAGACAGCTCGGCGCACGAGTCAACATGCTTCGCTCACAACAAGGCGACTTCAAGGCGCTCGTCGAGCAGGCCGTGTCCAGGGGGACCTCAGCAGACAACGCCATGGAGAGTGAGCTTGAGTTCCTGAGGAACTGGGCGCAGTTCAAGATCCCGACCGCGTTTGCCGCCTTGGAGAAGATTGCAAATGACACGCTCGGCCCGGAAAGGTTCACGGCGAGCAGCACTGCGGTCTTCGCCAACGAGCTGGAGAACTTGTTTCTCCCATCGTTCGCTGCCGTCCTGGAGGAATACGGGCTCCCGATATCACTGACCCTCAAACTTCGGCATCAACTCGATCTGGGACGTGCGTCGGGGCTCGACGAAGTGCTCGACAGGTTGCGAGAGATCGACGCACCACCATCGACACTCGGCCCCTTCGAAAGAGAGATGCTCGCCGACACACAACGGACGCTCTGACCATCCCACCACACTGGGGCGATTTCGGCGCGGCCGGTGAGCGACGGCGGGTTCGCTGGCACCAGCAGACCAGCTGCGCGTCGCATACGTGCTGTCTCGCGTCTCCTTGAGCAGGAGACCCATCCTGACTTCGCCGCGCAACCAGTTTCGCCGTAGTGTGGGTGTTGCCCCCAGTGGCCATCGAGGGTTGAGCCGCACTGAGCATCCGCAGGCTACCGGGTGAAACGCGCAGCGATCCCGGTGATAACCGCAGGGTCACCGCCACGCCTCACCAAACCCTGCGCTGGTCGGGTAGTCCGGTAGAGACTCGTCGGGTTTGTCTCGATCCCTGCCGGTCATCGTCTCGTTTCTGGCCTTCCCGGCGTACCTCACAGTCGCACGGTCACTCCCGCCTCGGGAGCGACCCCCGGCGAAGGGAGGTCCAGCGATGGCGACGACTGGCGACAGGCGCTGGTGTTCGCTGCCCGGTTCCGCAGCCGCTCGTTCAACAACACGATGCCGATCTGGGTGCAGCACGAGGCCGCGTTCGAGGCGGGCCGGGTGCCGGAGCCTATTCCGACGCTGGTCGCCGGGTACCGGCAGTCGCAGGGCTTGGGTCGTCAGGTGATGAAGGGCCAGAGCGGGTACATGATCTTGGCGCGCGTGACGGGCCGGTTCGCGACGGAGACGCCTTCCGATGCGGGCTCGTGGCGGCGGCTGGGGCCGCGGGAGAAGCCGAAGGCCGGTGAGGTGGTGCGCTCGCGGATGGTTGGCGCACGCCCAGCGTATGTGTGGGACGCCTCCCAGACCGACGGCGAACTGCTCCCGATCAAATCTCACCAACGAAAAAGTCGCGGAAGCCCCTGAGTTTCCGCGACTTTCTGGTCGGGCTGACAGGATTTGAACCTGCGACCCCTTGACCCCCAGTCAAGTGCGCTACCAAGCTGCGCTACAGCCCGTTCTTCAGTTGTGTGCCGCCCGCGGACAGCCAGAGAGACTTTACACGAGTTTGGGGGCGGGCAGCCAATCCCTTCGACCCGTCGCTTCGTTCCTCGCCCGGGGAACGCGAGGACTCGCGCCAAGAGCTCATGCCGGGCGGCGCCACAGCACCACCGCGAGCACGATGATGCCCACCACGTAGATCGGAATCGTCGAAATGTCGGGGCTGTTCAGGTTGGCCACATCGCCGACATCCCGCAGGCCGAGGCCACGCTGGGCGCCGGCGAAGAACATCGCGTTGTACCCGCCGTGCAGACCGATCACACCCCACAGATGCCCCTGCACCAGCACCAGCAACGCAGCGAAGACGGCGAAAGCGAGCACGAACACCGCGTACGTCGGCGTCAGGTTCGGGTTCCCCAGATGGATCGCGACGAAGAACAGCGCCTGCACGGCGACGGCGACCGGCAGTCCGATCCACCAGGAGAGCCCGCGCAGCAACAGGCCGCGGGCGACGATCTCCTCGCCGGCACCCTGCATCAGATAGGTCAGCAGATACAGCAGCCCGATCAGCAGCAGGAGCCCGACACCGGGCAGCACGGCCGGCTCGACGGGCGCCACCCGGCCGGTGGACCAGGCGATCCCGATCCCCGCAGCACTGATCGCCGCGCCCGCGACCAGGCCGACGACCAGCGAGAGCCAGCGTGGCGGCCGGATCAACCCCAGCGACGTGAGGCGCACGCCGAGCCGGAACTTCAGATACAGCGCGATGATGCCGACGGTGGCGCCGACGCCCACCAGATAGCCGACCAGGCGCGCACCCGAATCCGCGACCGTCCACGGCTGGGGGTCGGTGACGCCCGCAGCGATCAGCGGCAGCAACCCGATCAGATTGAACGCGAACCCGAACACCGACAGCACGCCAGCGAGGGCCAGGATCTCGGCTACGCCAAAGATCCGTCGAGGCGTGCTCGCTGCGGTCGCGGCGGCGGGGGAGGGTCGCGTGGAGTGATGCGGTGCTGCGGGGGTCATCCCGCCATCATGCCGCGCCGATCGGCGTCAGCGCTGGTCCTCGCCATGATGGTGTTCAGCATCACCCTCCTTGCGACGCTCGTCCTGGGAACCCTCGCGGGTCCCCTCGACCTCGTCGATGGTCTCGCTCAGCCGCTCCTGCTTGCGCTCGCCCTGCTCCTCGCGGTTCTCGCGCATCTTGTCGAACTTGCTGTTCATCGGAGTCCTCTCGATCGTGATCCTTCGGCCACCTTACGGCTCCATCCCCATGCGGCTCCCGCAAGCCTGCGATTCATACCGGAGATTCGGATGTCGAGCTGTCCAGTGAAACCGATTTGAGTTCACAGACCTCCGCGAAGCAGCCACACCGGACCCGCGCGTCAGCCTAGAATCTGACCAGACATTGGGAAACAGGAGGTACCGGTGGGGCGTCGACGCGGATTCTTTGCCGAAATGCAGCACCAGCAGCGTTTGGCGGCCCAACGCCAGCGCGCGATCGAGCGGGAACGACTGGCCGCTGCTCGCCACGCCGAGCAGACGCAGCGCGCGGCGGAGCGGGCGCAGGCGGCGTACAACCGAGCAGTGGAATCCGAGCGAAAACGGCTCGAGGCAGAGGCACGCGCCGCACACGTCGCCGCCATGGAGGCCAAAGTCGAGGCGATGAATGCCGAACTGGCAGACCAGTACGCAGAGCTCGATGGGATCCTCAGCGCCACCCTCGATGTGGACGATTTCGTCGATCTGGAAGCACTGCGGGTGGTGGCGACTCATCCACCCTTCGACCGTGAGGAGCTTCGGACACCGATCCCGCGGCCATTGCCGCTGCTCGACTATCCGCCGCCGCGGAGCGGTGAGGTACCGAAACCGACTGGCGTCATCGGTCGCAAGAAGAAGCTTGCCGAGGCGCAGGCGGCCGCCGAAGCGAAGTATGCCGACGATTATGCGCGCTGGCAGCACTACATGGCGACCCTGCCTGCTCGCCGCGCCGAACAACAGCAGCGGTATGCAGCCGCTGAGCGGAACAGAGAGGAACATCTCGCGCGGGAGCTCGATCGCTATCGGCAGGAATGTCAGGCGCGGGAACGTCAGGTGCAGGAGCAGAACGCGGGGCTCGATGAGCTGATCGTCGGTCTGGGCTATGGCACGGTGGATGCTGTCCAGGAATATGTCGGAATCGTTCTGGCAAACTCCATCTATCCGGAGTCCTTCCCGGTCGTGCACAGTGCGGAGTTCGATCCCGCCACGGCCGAACTGCGGTTGCACGTGAAGATTCCTGGGCCGGACCAGATTCCGACTGTTAAGACCTACCGGTACACCAAGGCAAGCGACGAAATCACTTCCACGACCTTGGCGCAGAAGGATCTCAAGGACCGTTACGCGGCGATCGTGCACAACGTCGCAATTCGTAGCCTGCATGAGGTGTTCGAGGCTGACCGCCGGGGCATCATCCGGTCCATCTCATTGGAACTGGGAACAGAGACCGTCAGCCCAGCGACCGGCCGGCCCGAGTACGTACCGTTGGTGGCGGTCGCGACCGGGCGAGAAACCTTCTCCGAACTGAACCTGTCAGCGGTGGTGCCCTCGGCAACCCTGCAGCACCTGGGTGCGGCACTCTCCAAGAACCCATACGGCCTGACCCCGGTGAGTAGTGCTGGGGTACGGCGCGCGCGATGACAGCGAACGATCTCGTCTTCAACCCGCCGCCCGGTTGGCCACAGCCACCGCCCGGATGGAAGCCGCCCATGGGTTGGTCACCGGACCCAGCTTGGCCTGAGGCTCCGCCAGGGTGGCAGCTGTGGCTGCCGGCCCAATCGTTGGCTGCCACTGACGTGCCAGAGGCAAGCTCGGTGCCGCAGGACCCGGGTGCGTCCGCTGAACCTTCGACCGACCGTGCCGCTGGTGACGGGCGGTTGACCTTCTTGGAGGCTGAGAACGCACTGCTTCGGAAGCAGCTCGAAGCGGCTGTGGAAGGGCCCGTTGTGGAACTCGACGATGCGCGGGTGCTGCAGGATGTTGGAATCTACCGCTATCACCATCCGCTGGAGGACGCGGCGGCTTATCAGGATCGCCTCCGTGCTTTGGAGGCGGAGATCGCCGCACTGGTGAGGGCTGATCGCGCCATCGTCAAGTCCGAGATGTTCACGTTCAACAACTCTCTCGCCCAAGGGCGGAAGCTGGCGAACGACCTCGGGCGGTTGATGTTGCGGGCGTACAACGCGGAGGCAGACAACGCGCTACGGTCTCTGCGCGCCGGCAATGTCGTCACGGCGGTCCGAAGGCTCGAAGCATCGCGAACGGCGATCGCGAAACTGGGCTCGTTGATGGAGATGCACATCGACGATGACTTTCACCGGTTGAGGTTGACCGAGATCGAGTTGACGTCCGACTGGCTGATGAGGAAACAGGAGGAGCGCGAAGCGGCGCGCGAAGAGCGAGCCCGGTTGCGGGAGGAGCGCCGCGTCCAACAGGAGTTGGAAGCTGAGCGTGCCCGGCTCGACAAGGAGCGCGCTCACCTCACCAATACCCTCGAAACACTCCGGGCGCAGGGGCGCACCGACGAACAGCTCCTCAATCGGCTTGCCGCAGTCGATGAAGCCATCGAGCAGAACGACTTCCGCGCGGCGAACATCCGTGCCGGTTACATCTATGTGATCTCCAACGAGGGTGCCTTCGGACCGGGGGTTGTCAAGATCGGTTTGACAAGGCGGCTGGAGCCGACCGAACGAATCTCCGAACTCAGCGGCGCGTCCGTCCCGTTCCGCTTCGACATCCACGCGTTGTTCTTCTCCGAGGATGCGGTCACACTGGAGAACGAGCTGCACAAGCATTTCGCGACGCGCGCACTCAATCGCGCCAACTTCCGCAAAGAGTTCTTCTTCGCCACACCAGCGGAGGTGCGCGAGGTGCTCCTGGAGCGGGTTGGCAACATTCTGGAGTTCGCCGAGCATGCGGACGCGACCGAGTATCGGCAGTCGCTGAGCGCATGGCCCGCCAGCGTTCAACAGGAGTGGCCCAACCGGTCAATATCCACTTCGACCAATTGAGCCCGTGTAATCAGTCGACCAGGCGATCGCGATCCCGCCGCGCTGATCGTCAAACCAACTACGGCCCTACGACCACCCCGTCGGCCGCGATCCTCAGCCCTGGATCCGTACCGGCCCCGGCCCCCGTGCACCCAGCGCGTCGTCGGGATTCAACAGCAGACAGGCCTTCATCGACAGGCAGCCGCACCCGATGCAGCCGGTGAGTTCATGTTCCAGCGCCTCGAGCTGGCGGCGGCGTTCCTCGAGCTGGCGCTTCCACGCCCGGGACACCCGCTGCCAGTCGGCGTGACTCGGTGCACGGTCGTCCGGCAGACCGCGGAACACCTCGGCGACGTCGGCGAGCGGGATCCCGAGCCGTTTCGCGACCAGGATCAGCGAGATGCGGCGCAGCATGTGCCGTTCGTACATGCGTTGGTTCGTCGAGGTGCGAGTGCTGCGGATCAGTCCCTTGCGTTCATAGAAATGCAGCGCGGACGCCGGCACCCCGCTCCGCCGGATCACCTCGCCGATCGTCAACGGCTGGGACGGATCGACGCGGCGCACCGGAGGGCTCACCGGGCGCGTCCCGGTTTCGCGAACAGCAGGACACCGACCACCACCGACAGCACCAGACAGACCACACCGACACCGATCTGGGTGAGATGCCAGGATGCGGTGAACGCGTCGATCTGTACGCCTCGGGCGAGACCGGGTGCCGGGTCGAGACGACCCGAGGCGACACCGGCCGCGGCCTCCGGTTCACCCAGGCGAGCAGTGAGAAATCCCAACAGGGCGGCGCTGAACGCCGCGATCACCAACGCCTCGGCAGCTCCCCGGAGTGTGTTCAGGAACCCTGCCGCCGTGCCGACCAGGCGTACCGGAACCAGCGACATCGCCTGCCCATCGGTGATGCCGAACGAGGACCCCATGCCGATCCCGACCAGCAGCAGCGGAACCGCGATCAGCGCGACCGTGTTCCTCGGACCCAGCAGCAGCAGACCGACGTTGCCGACCACGACCAGGAGCAGCGCGATCATGATCAGCATCCGCGCCGAAACCCCACGATTGACCAGGGTCACCGCCAGCATGGGTGCGACCAGCACCGGTGCGGTCAGCAGCAGCATCGCCACCCCCGAGACGACCGGGGCGTACCCGGCCACCGATTGCAGGTAGGTCGGCAGGAAAACCAATACACCAAGGAATCCGATCGAGGTGGTCAGCGTCGCCAGGCACCAGCCCATGAACCTGCGGTTCGCGATCAGCTCGGGTGCGAGCACCGGTGCCGGGCTCCGCCGCTGGACGACACCGAACACGACGAACGCCACCAGCGAGCCACCGAGGGCGCCCAGCACCCCTGGATGCCCCCAACCCATCTCCGGGCCTTCCAACAGCGCGAACATGAGCGCACTCAAGGCGGTCACGAACAACACGCTGCCGACCCAGTCGGTACGCCCATCGCGGGCCCGCGATTCGGCCAGCCGCCCCGCTCCCAGGGCGATCAGCGCGCCGAGGACCGCGAACACCACGAAGCTGCCCCGCCAGCCGCTGGCGGCGATCAACGCGCCGACCAGAGTCGGACCGATCGCGATGCCGACGCCGGCCATCGTCCCCATGAACGCGAAGGCGCGATTCCTGGCCGCACCGTCGTAACTGGACGCGAGCAGCGCCCCGCCGGCGGCCATCACCCCCGCGCCACCGATCCCGGAGACGATGCGCGCGATATCGATGATGACGATCGACCCGGCGAGCGCGATCGCCAGGAAGCCCAGCGCGAAGATGGTCGCCGAGGCGACGAAGACGCGGCGCCGGCCCACCCGGTCCGCGGTCGCACCGGCGACCAGGGTCATTGCGGCGAAGGCGAGGTTGTAACCGGCGACGACCCAATTCAGGGGCGAGCCGGAGGCGTCGAGATCCCGGCCGATGCTCGGCAACGCGATCGCGGTGCCCGAGATCGACATCGCCACCAGCGCGACGCCGACCAGCACGACCGGCAGGGTCAATCTGGATGGGGTGGCGGTGGCGCCGATCGGCGGCGCTTCGGTCGAGGTGCTGCTGGAATCCATGGCGAGCGTCCTTCCCGCCCAGGGCCGCGCGCCCCGGGCAGTGACGACTCCAGCGCCTCAACCTTGGTTGAGGTCAACCCCTCCGGTGTTGTCCGATCCCAGCTGATCAGAGCACCACGCGGGCGCGGGTCTCCGAGGGAAGTTCGCCGAAGCGATCCCGATAGCTGGCCGCGAACCGGCTCAGATGGGTGAACCCGCAGTCCTGGGCGACCTCGGTCACCGTGCCCTGTCCGGCGAGCAACGCGCGCCGCGCCTGGTCCAACCGGAAATCGGTGAGGAATGCTTTCGGTGAGGTGCCGTGGAACTGGGCGAAGGTCTCCTGCAGCCGGCGTACGCTCACCCCCGCATCCCGGGCCAGATCGGTGACCGTCAACGGCTCGGCGAAGCGGAGTTCGATGGACTCCTCGGCGAGCCGCAGAATGCGCGGTCGGGGCGGCCCGTCGGGTTCGCGGAGCTCCTCGGAATAGTTGTGTGGCTGCGCATTCAGCAGCGCGACCACCAAGGTGCGGACGTATGGTTGCAGCATTCCCGGTGCCTCCAGCAACCCCGGCTGATCCAATTCGCTCAGCAGGGTGCGGGCCAGGTTGAACCAGGTGGCGCCGAGCCCGTTGCTGAGCTGGAATTCCGGTGCGAACCGCAGCGGCTCGTCCGGCGGATGACCCAGCAGTGCGGTCAGCTCGCTCTCCACCAGCTCGCGGGAGAACTTGAGACCGACGACACCGGTCCCGTGCTGCCAGCGGTGCAGTGCGTGCCGTTCCCCAGGACTGTGCACGACCGCAACCCCGGGGCGTACCCGCACCTCACTGTCCCCGGAGATCGCGCTCAGCGATCCGGTCCAGGCCAGGTTCACATGGAAGGTGGTGCGGTCGTTCTCCGGCAGGAACTGCATGTCGTGCGGCGGACGCACATAGCCGATGGTGAAGTCGCGCCGATGCACCGCGTTGATGATCGCCGTGTCCGGGGTGATGATGCCGCGCACCGGCTGCCGGAGCCGGGTGGGGTAGTAGACCCGGCCCAGCAGCTCGGAGAACGGTTCGAACTCATTGCTCGCGCACAGCGTGAAGCGCTGCAGGGGGAGCCTGGCGGTCATCGTCGACCTCCGTTCGGTGAAGCCAGCCGGAGCCGGGAAACTTACAGCTCGAGGACCAGCCGCGCGCACTTCGCCCGCGAGACGCAGATCATCATGCAGTCATTCTCGGCCTGCTCGGCAGGCGTCAGCAGACTGTCGCGGTGGTCGACCTCTCCCGACAGTACGCCGGTCTCGCAGGTGCCACAGGTGCCCTCTTCGCAGGACGACGGCACCTTGACACCCGCACCGCGCAGGGTCTCCATGATCGAGACACCCGGTTCGACCTGGACGGTCATCCCGCTCTCGGCGAGCTCGACCTCGAAGGGCGAATCCGGTCCGAACTCCTGTTCCTTGGCATGGAACCGTTCCAGACGCACCTGGCCCGCCACCCCGGCGCAGGAGTCCTCGAGGGCGACCAGCAGCGGTTCGGGTCCGCAGCAGTAGATCAACCCGCCGGTACGCCCGCGGTCGCGGACCGCGGCCAGATCCAACAGCCCCACCTCGTCCTGCGGCTGCAGGCGTACCCGATCCCCGTGGCGGGCGACCAGATCGGCGGCGAAGGCCATCGAGGTGCGGGTCCGCCCGCCGTAGTGCAGCTCCCAGTCGGCCCCGCGGGCCTCGGCCGCGGCGATCATCGGCAGGATCGGGGTGATGCCGACCCCGCCGGCCACGAAGGTGTACCGCTCGGTCGGCTCGAGGCGGAAGTGGTTGCGCGGCCCGCGGACCTGGATCGGCGTCCCGGCGTACACCTCCTGATGGATGAACCGCGACCCACCGCGGCTGGCCGGCTCGTTCAGCACCGCGACGGTGTAGCTGCTGCGATCAGTCGGGTCGCCGCACAGCGAATACTGCCGGGTCTGTCCGCAGCCGAGCTCCAGATCGATGTGCGCACCCGGCTCCCAGGCCGGCAGGTCGCTGCCGTCGGGGGCGGCGAGGGTCAGGGTGATGGTGTCGTCGGCGACGTCGGTACGCCGCTGCACGACCAGCTCCAGTGCGGGTTCCACATCGAACATGACTTCCTCCAGACGAACAGGTGTGGCGAAGGTGGTCATGGTGCTCACCACCGCACCGGCAGCGACTGCACGGCCCGGAAGAACCAGCCGCGGGTGACGGCGTCGCCGTCAGGGGCGAGGTCGGGGAAGGAGGTGAGCAGCTCATCGAGCGCGACCTCCTCGACCGCCTTGCCGAAGTGGCTGCCGGCACAGGTGTGCACGCCGGCGGAGAAGCCGAGATGCGGCTGCGCCTCGCGGTGCACATCGAAGGTGTCGGGATCGTCCCAGCGGCTGTCGTCCCGGTTGGCCGAGCCCATCGAGCCGAACACCATGTCACCCGGCTGGAAGTCCTTGCCGGCGACGGTCAGCGGAGCGACGCAGACGCGGGCGAAGGTACCGATGGGGGCGATCCAGCGCATGCCCTCCTCGATGGCGGCCGGCAGCAGCGAACGATCCTCGCGCACCTGGTCGAGCTGGTCGGGCCGGCTGAACAGGCCGTGCAGGGTGTTGCCGGCGCCATGGCCGGGCTCCTGCATCGCGCCGAGCAGGAACACGTACAGGGTGGGCCACAGCTCGTCCGCCGAGCGCGGGGTGTCGGTCCCGTCGTGCACCCAGTGCGACAGGCTGGAGTCGTCGGGTTCGGTGGTCACCCGCTCGATGATCGGCAGCACCACACCGCGGATCTCCTCCTTCACCGCATCGGCACGGGCGATCACCTCCTGGTTGACCAGGTTGCCGTTCGCGTCGACCTCCTTGTTGACCAGGCAGTCGCCGAGTGTGTGGAACCAGCGCTGCAGGGTCTCCGAGTCCACCGACTCCAGGCCGAGCAGATCACCGAGCGCGCGTACGCTGACCGGTTCGAAGTACTCCTTGACGATGTCGGCCCGACCACGGTCGCGCAGTTCGGCGATCAGCCGCTTGGCGGTCGGCCGGACCAGCGGATCGATGTATTTCAGCACCTTGCGCTTGCGCAGCTGCGGATCGATGAACGCCCGCTGCTCGGTGTGCGCATCGCCCTCGGCGGAGAGCACGTTGCCCTCACCGAAGGTGGCGAACTGCGCCGGATCGGCGGCACCGTGCATGGCCTCACTGCTGGTGGCCACCGCGCGGACATCGTCGTAACGGGTGACGAACCAGGCCTGCATCTGCGGGACCCAGACGATCGGAGCCTCGGCACGCAATCGGGCGTACAGCGGATAGGGATCCATGGTGAGCTGCTGGTCCAGCTCCTGGCCGCTCAGCTCGTTCAGCCAGCTCGGCGTGTGCTGGGCGGCATAGTCGGTTGCGGTCGTCATTGGTCGCTCCTCCATTGGTGCTTGGGGATTCCCGGCAACGACGGGGTCCCCACGAGTGAAGGAGACGTTATGTCGGCCGCCCGTGACGGACCATCCGCTTTGGCGCGGCGCTATCCGGAATGCGCGACGACTTCGGCAGCAGGATCTGGTACGCCGGGGCGGACCCGGCCCGTGGGCCGGTCAGCCCTGGACTCGGGAGCCGACGAGCTGGGCCTCGATCTCCTCCAGGCTCTTGCCCTTGGTTTCCGGCAGCAACCGCCAGGCGAACATCAACGCCAGGAACGTCGTCAGCGCGAAGAAGTAGAAGTTCGGCGCGGCACCGAACATGGCCAGGAAGGTGGGGAAGATCAGGGCCACCGTGAGGTTGAACAACCAGTTCAGCGTGGTGGTGATGCCCATCGCCCCGGCGCGGATCCGCTGCGGGAACAGCTCGGGCAGCATCACCCACTGCACCGGGCCCCAGGAGATCGAGAACGAGGCGATGTAGATCCCGATACCGATCAGGGTGACCGCGATCGACAGCGCACCACGACCGGAGGTCAGCCCGAGCACCGACACCGTGCCGAGGAACAGCATCCCGAAGCACATCCCGATGGCACCACCGATCAGCAGCGGTTTGCGGCCGACCCGGTCGATCAGTCGGATCGCGGGCAGGGTCATCAGCATGTTCAGCAACCCGATCGCGGCATTGGCGAGCAGTGACTGGTACGGGGTGAAGCCGATGTTGGCCAGCAGGGTCGGTGCGTAGTAGATGATCGTGTTGATCCCGCCGAAGTTCTGGAAGAACACCAGCAGCACTCCGATGACCAGCAGGATCCGCAGCCTGGAGGTGAGCAGGTCACCCAGTTTCATCGGGTCGGGTGCGTCCTCCTCGGCCTGCACCGAGGCCTTGATCTCGTTGAGTTCCCGCTCGGCCTCGGTGTGGTTGCCACGCAGCTTGATCAGGGTGGACAGGGCGTGCTCCTCGCTGGTGTGCGAGGCCACCAGCCAGCGTGGGCTCTCCGGCTGGGTCAGGATGCCGAACAGCAGCACCACCGCCGGCACCGCGCCGAGGCCGATCATCCAGCGCCACAGGCCGGCCTCCTGGAAGGCCAGATCGACCAGGTAGGCGAGGAAGATGCCGGTGGTCACCATCAGCTGCATCAGCGAGGACAGCGCACCGCGGATGTTCTTCGGCGCCAGCTCCGAGAGGTACATCGGCACCACCACCGAGACGATGCCCACCCCGAGCCCGATCACCATCCGGAAGAGGATCAGCAGCGCCGAGTTGACCGCCAGCGCCGCCCCCGCGGTACCGACGATGAACACCACCGCGCCGGCGACGATCAGCTTCTTGCGGCCCAGCCGATCGGACAACCGGCCCGAACCCATCGCGCCGATCATCGCGCCGAGCAGCAGCCCGGAGACGACCATGCCCTCGATCAGCGGGTTGGGGATGATGTCCTTGTCGATGAACAGCAGCGCGCCGCCGATCACCCCGGTGTCATAACCCCACAGGATGCCGCCGAGGGCACCGAAGAACCAGATCGCGATATTGCGTCGGTGTCTGGTGGGCGGTGCAGCCGGCGGGGTGGCCGGGGGTTCCTGGCCGGAGGTGTTGCCGAGCTCTGACACGGGGTGCCCTCCCGTCGACGTCGACGGCCGGTGGGGTCTACCGGTCGCCTTCGCAAACTAGCACCCGATTCGAGCGAACTGCTCCGGGGCCAGCTGGATCGTCGAGGCCCCCGTGTTCTCCGTCAGATGGCCGATCGAGGTGGTGCCGGGGAGTGGCAGCGCGCCACGGATTGAGCTACGACGCGACGTAGTAGAATGTGGGCATGAAGCATCCCGAACCGCGATGCCCGATCCGGCCGACGGATCCGTGCAGTCTCTGCTTCCCCGGCGCGTCCGGCCCGCAGGACTGCGGCCTGGTCCTGCTGGTCCGCGAGGATCCGGATCTGGCAGAGGAGTGGGCGCGGCTGCGGCGGGAGGCCGCCCAGGAGCGGCGGCGGCAACCGCACTGACCGGCCTGCGCGAGTTGGCTCGACCTGCGATGATGGCAGGCATGTCCCCGGGCCCCCGGCGCACCACGGCCGCCAACACCTTCGCGCGGCTCACCGCGCGCATGCACCGGTCGCTGCCGCGCGGGCTGCGCTGGATCCCGGCGACCGGCCTCGGATTCTGCATCCTCGGACTGACGACCTTCGCCTTCGACCTGGTGCTGCTCAGCATCTTCAAGAGCTGGCTGCACATGAGCTATCCGCTCGCGGTCACTCTGGGTTATCTCGGCGCGAGCATCCTGAACTTCATCCTGAACAAGTGGCTGAACTTCCGCAGCCATGGTCACGTCGCCAGCCAGTCGAGCAAGCAGCTGGTCGTGGTGGTCAGCAACTACGTGATCTGGATCCTCGGATTCTCAACCCTGCTTGACCATCTGGGCGTCCAGTACCAGGTCGCGCGGGTGGTCGCGGCCTGCATCGAGGGCGTCTACATCTATCTGTTGATGAACCTGTGGGTGTTCCCCGAGCACGCCTCGGAGCGGTTCCGGAACGCCTGGTCGAGCCTGCGCGGCCGCCGACGGCGCCAGTCGACCAGGGTCGCCTGACGCCGCCGGGCGCGCGGGTCAGCGCTCGGCGTCGAGCGCGTCCAGCAGTGCCTTGTTGAACGCCGGGATGTCATCGGGATTGCGGCTGGAGATGAGGTTCTCATCGACCACCACTTCCTCATCCACCCACTCGCCACCGGCATTGCGGATGTCGGTCTGCAGACTCGGCCAGGACGCCAACCGGCGGCCACGGACCGAATCGGCCTCCACCAGCGTCCAGGCGGCGTGACAGATCGCCGCGACCGGCTTGCCGGAGCGTACGAAATCACGGACGAAACCCACCGCCTGCTCATCCATCCGCAGCGCGTCCGGGTTGGCGACCCCGCCCGGCAGCACCAGTGCGTCGTAGTCGTCGACGCTCACCTCGGCCACGGTGCGGTCCACCGGGTACTCCTGGGACTTGTCGAGGTGCTGGAACGCCTGCACCTTGCCGGACTCGGTGCTCACCAGATCGCTCTGGTATCCGGCATCGTCCACGGCCTTGCGCGGGTCGACCAGCTCCTGCTCTTCGATTCCTTCGGGGGCAACCAGAAATGCAACTCGCTTGTTTGTCGGCATGCGGGGAGTTTTACCCGCTCCGTTCGATCTGATTCCGGTACGCCGACCCGTCGCTCAGTGCCCGCAGGTTCGCCGCGATCAGCTCGTCCGCACCGACCGGGCGGCCACCCGCTGCGTGCGGGGTGATCACCAGCTTCGGCACCTCCCACAGCGGCGAGTCGGCGGGCAGCGGTTCGGTCTCGGTGACGTCGATGGCGGCACCGGCCAGTCGGCCCGTGACCAGTGCCTCCGCCAACGCCGCCTCGTCGACGGTGCTGCCGCGGCCGACGTTGATCAGGAACGCGTCGGGGGAGAGGCGGGCGAGCCGATCGGCGTTCAGCGCGTGCCGGCTCTCCGGGGTGTCGGGCAGGATCATGATCAGCACCTCCGCCCATTCCAGCGCCGATTCGACCTCGCTGTCGGCGACCACCTCGACCCCGGCGCGGGTGCCGGCCGAACGGGCCACTCCGCGGACCTCGGCGCCGAGCGCCTGCAGCAGCGGGGTGAGGTGCTGGGCGATCTGGCCGAAGCCCCAGATCAGCACCTTGGCCTGCAGCAGGGTGGCGATCGGCCCCTCGGGATGCAGTGCACGCACCCCACCGAGCTCGGCGGCCCAGCGATGCTCCCGCTGGGCCGCGGCGGCCTGCGGCAACCGGCAGACCAGATCCAGCAGCAGCGCGAGCGCGTGTTCGCTGACCGTGGCCGAGTGCAGACCGGCCCCACCGGTGAGCACCACCTCGTCGGCGAATCCCGCCCGCAGCAGGGAATCCGGCCCGGCCGCCAGGGACTGGGCCAGCCGCAACCGGGGCAGTGTGCGGGCGTGCTCGGCGAGCAGGTCGGCCGACACTCCCCAGGTGACGAGCGCCTCGGCGTCGCGATGCTCGTCGGGGATCGGCTCGGTCCGGGAGTAGCCGACCGCGTCCCAGCCGGCGGGCAGCTCGGGGTCGAGGGTCAGGGTGTCGGGCAGCAATACCTTCATCGGACGGCATCCTCGGTCAGTCGCAGGTCACGCCCGCGGGTCTCGGGCGACTTGATCGCCCCGAACAACGACAGGCCGATCATCACCATCATGTACGCCGCGACCGGCCACCAGGAACCCGCGGCCCAGGTGATCAGTGCCGAGCTGACCAGCGGCGCCATGCCGCCACCGAAGACCGAGGAGAACTCGCGGGCCAGCGAGATGCCGGCGTAGCGGTAGCGCGAACCGAACATCTCGGCGTACCAGGCACCCTGGCTGCCGACGGTGGCGTACCCGGCGACCATGAAACCGATCACGACGACGAACCCGATGGCCAGGGTGTTCTTGGTACCGAACAGCAGGAAGGCCGGGATCGGGAAGCAGAACAGGAAGATCAGCACCCCGACGATCACCGGCCGGCGCCCGATCCGGTCGGTCAACCAGCCGGCACCGAAGGCTGCCAGGCAGGCACCGAGGGCGCCGTAGAGCAGCAGTGGCGGGATGAACCTGGTCTGTACGCCGAGCCAGGTGACCAGGTAGGAGCCCATGAACACCTGATAGATGTAGCTCTGGCCGTTGGAACCCATGTTGACCAGGAAGACCCGCCACAGGCTGGGCCGGCCGTTGCGCAGCACATCGCCGATCGGGGTGTCCTGCTGGCCGATCCGGGCCTCCTGGGTCTCGGCGAAGACGGGCGATTCGTTCAGCTTGCGGCGCAGGATGTACGCCGCGATCGTGACGAAGGCACTGGTGAAGAAGACCGCGCGCCAGCCCCAGGACTGCAGGTCCTCGGTCGGCAACGACTGCGCCCACACCCAGGCCAGCGCACCGAGCACCGAACCCAGTGCCGCGCCGACGAATACCAATGAGGCATAGAAACCCCTGCGCCTGGTCGGTGCGGTCTCGGCCAGCAGGGTGACACCGCCGGCCTGCTCGGCGCCGGCACCGAAACCCTGCAGGATCCGGCAGATCACCAGCAGCGCCGGGGCAAGGACGCCGATGGTGTAGTAGCTCGGGATGAGGCCGATCGCGAAGGTGGCGATGCCCATCAGGAACAGGGTGGAGATCATCACCCACTTACGGCCCAGTCGGTCCCCGAACCGGGCGAAGAACAGGCCGCCGAGCGGGCGGGCCATGAACCCGACGGCATAGGCGCTCATCGCGGCCATCACGCCGACCGCGGGGGAGACGTCGGGGAAGAAGAGTTTGTTGAAGATCAGCGCCGAGGCGGTGCCGTAGATGACGAAGTCGTATTGCTCCAGCATCGTGCCGATCAGGCCGGCGAAGGCGGCGCGGCGGACGTTCTTCTCATCGACCCGAGGTTCGGTCGTCGGTGCTGCGGTGGGTTGGCTCATGGTCGCTCCTGGCAGAACATCGTTGGTCTTGCATTTTGCAGAGCAAAATGCTAGCTTCTCCTAGCGGAATGATTGTGCATGGCGTCCCGGCTGAGCGCAATCCCGTCCACATCGAGGAGGCCCCATGAGCACCGCCGCTCCCGCACCGATCGAGGCGATCTCGCGCGCCATGCTGCTGCTGGTCGAGCTGTCCGCGGTCGGACCCGACGGTGCCTCGCTGGCCGCCCTCGCCGAGCGGGCCGAGATCAACAAGTCCACCGCCTACCGGGCGCTGAGCACGTTGAAGACGCACGGGTTCGTCGCCCAGGTCGACGGGCTCTATCGGCTCGGCCCGGCCGCGGTTCGCCTGGGTGAGCGGTTCCTGGCGACCGAGAATCTGGCCGGGTTGCTGCACGATCCGCTCACCGTGGTGGCCGAGGAGCTGGGGGAGATCGTGCACCTGGGGGCCCTGCAGGGCGCCGAAGTGGTCTATCTGGACAAGGTCGAACCGGCCGGGGCGATGCGCGTCTGGTCCGCGGTCGGCCGCGTGGTGCCCGCCGCGGTGTCGGCGATGGGCCGGGCGATGCTCGGTTTCTCCGATGTGGACCGCTCGATGCTGACCGGTTACCTGGCCGTGCTGCCCGGGCGGCTCAGCCCGGATGAGGAGCACATCTGGCGGGTGATCTGCGATGCCCGGCGGACCGGGTACGCCACCGAGATCCGGGAGAACGAGCCGGGGGTCGCCTGCCTCGCGATTCCCTTGCTGCGTGGGCGTACGCCGATCGCGGCGGTCTCGCTGACGGCGCCCGCGGAACGGCTCACCGCCGAGGCGATGCCGACGGTGCACCGGCGACTCCTGGCGGTGCTGGAACCGTTGCTGCCCGCCGGGTTGAGTGTGCCCAGCGCCGGCTGAACACCGGGCCCGCGGATCGCCCTTCGTTGGCCTGCCAGGGGTCCCGCTACAACGATTCGGTTCTGCCTACGTGCGGTATGCAGATCAGGATCGATCGGCCGGGATCCGGCAACCGTTCGGGTTCAGGAACCGAGCACCTCGGCCAGGTCGAACCGCACCGGCTGCTCGAGCTGGTCGAAGGTGCACGAGCGTGGATCGCGGTCGGGGCGCCAGCGGACGAACTGGGCGGTGTGCCGGAAGCGATTCCCTTCCAGATAGTCATATTTCGCCTCGACGACCAGCTCCGGGCGCAGCGGGGTGAACGACAGATCCTTGCCGTTGTTCCACCGCGACCCCTCACCGGCCCGCGGGGTCCGGTTCCCGGCCAGCTGCTCGGCCCAGGCCCACGGATGCTCCTCGAAACCACAGACCAATGGCTGCAGCTCGGCGTACAACTCCTTGCGCCGCGCCGCGGGGAACGCGCCGATCACCCCGAGCGAGGCCAGATTGCCCTCGTCGTCATAGAGGCCGAGCAGCAGCGAACCGATCGCCTCGGGGTCGTTCTTGTGAGTGCGATAGCCGGCAACCACACAGTCGGCGGTGCGGACATGCTTGATCTTGTTCATCACCCGCTTGTCCGGCTGGTACGCCTGTTCGGGATCCTTGGCGATCACCCCGTCCAGCCCGGCCCCCTCGAAGAGTTCGAACCAGCGCTCGGCGGTCTGCTCATCGGTGGTCAGCGGGGTGAGATGCAGCGGTGGTTGCAGATCGGTGAACAGCTCGACGAGCAGCTCCCGGCGTACCCGGAACGGCTCACCCATCAGATCCCGATCACCCAGCGCGAGCAGATCGAAGGCGATGAAGCTGGCCGGGGTTTCCGAAGCCAGCTTGGTGATCCGGCTGACCGCGGGATGGATGCGCTGCTGCAGCACCTCGAACTCCAACCGGTTCTGCTCCGGGTCGGCGACCACGATCTCACCGTCCAGCACACAGGAGGTGCCGAGCTGCTCGGTGAAGGTCTGGACCAGCTCCGGGAAGTAGCGGGTCAGTGGCTTCTCGTTCCGGCTGCCCAACACCACCTCGTCATCACCGACGAACACGATCGAGCGGAAACCGTCCCACTTCGGCTCATACCAGCGTCCCGCGGGGATGCTCGGCACCGATTTGGCCAGCATCGGCTTGACCGGGGGCTGGACCGGACCGGAAACGGGCATGACTCTCCTTTGCTCAACTGGGACCATCGAACCATGACAACCCGAATCTTCGCGGCGATCTTTCCGCCGCCGCAGCTGATCGAACGATTGGAGGAATATGTCGGCCCGCGCCGCGAGGTCGACCACCGGCTGAACTGGGTGCTGCCCGAGCAGTGGCACCTGACCACGCTGTTCATCGACGACTGCCCCGAACGCAGCATCGAACCCCTGCTGGAGCGGCTCGGCGAGATCGCCGCCCGGACCGCCCCGTTCCGGGTACGCCTCGGCGGCGCCGGCTGCTTCCCGGACCCGACCTCGGTGCGGGTGCTCTATCTGCAGGTCGCCGAGGGGGCCGACGAACTCGCCGCACTGAGCCGGACCGGGCGGGCCGCCGCCAGCACCGTGGGTGCCGAACCGGACGGCTCCCGGTTCACCCCGCACCTGACGATGGCGCGAGCACGGCGCCGGTTCGAGGCCACCAAGTGGCTGCGGGTGATCGACTCCTTCGGCTCCTTCGAGCTGACCGCCGACGAACTGGTGGTGGTGCAGAGCCACCGCCGACAGGGACCGGGCGGGCGATCCCGCTACGAGATCCTGCAACGCCTACCACTCGGCAGCCAGGAACTGAGCGGGTTCACCACCTGAGATGGAACGGGACCGGTGGGGGTGCTGGCTAGCGTGTGACGCGCCCGAGCGAAGGAGAGGAACAGATGTCCGAGCAGCCCGCCGATCAGCCCACCCCCGACTACCGTCCCGAGACGCTGATGGTGCATGCCGGGCAGGAGGAACCGGACAGCGCCACCAATGCGCGCGCGGTGCCGATCTACCAGACCACCTCCTACGTCTTCGACGACACCGAGCACGCCGCCGACCTGTTCGCACTGAAGACGCCGGGCAACATCTACACCCGGATCATGAACCCGACGACCTCGGTGTTCGAGGAGCGGATCACCGCACTCGAGGGCGGCGTCGGCGCGCTCGCGACCGCTTCCGGGGCGGCCGCGGTCACCTATGCGGTGCTCAACCTCTGCTACGCCGGTGACAACATCGTCGCGGTCGCCACCCTCTACGGCGGCACCTTCGCGCTCTTCGCGCACACCCTGCCGCAGTATGGGATCGAGGTCCGCTTCGTCGACCCGGATCGCCCCGAGGACCTGGCCGCACAGGTGGATGACAAGACCCGGCTGGTGTTCGGCGAGACGCTCGGCAACCCGAAGGTCAACGTGCTCGACCTGGACGCCTGGTCCGAGGCGGCGCACGCCCAGGGCCTGCCGTTCATCGTCGACAACACCTCGGCCACCCCGCACCTGTGCCGGGTGTTCGACCACGGTGTCGATGTCGCCGTGCACTCCGCCACCAAGTACATCGGCGGCCACGGCACCTCGATGGGTGGCGTGATCGTCGACTCCGGTCGCTTCGACTGGGCCGCGAACGCCGACCGGTTCCCCGGGCTGACCGGCCCGGACGGTGCCTATCACGGCGTGGTCTGGACCGACGCGGTCGGCGAGGCGGCGTACATCATCCGGGCCCGGACCGTGCTGCTCCGCAACACCGGTGCCACCCTGGCCCCGATGCACTCGTGGCTCTTCCTGCAGGGGTTGGAATCCCTGCATGTGCGGATGGAGCGGCACAGCGAGAACGCGCTGGCGATCGCACAGCACCTGCAGCAGCATCCGGCGGTCGCCTGGGTCAACTACCCGGGCCTGCCGGACAACGCCTACAAGGAGGTCGCGGACCGGATGTTCACCGGCCACGGATATTCGGGGTTGATCTCCTTCGGGTTGAAGGATGGCCGGGCGGCCGGATCCCGTTTCGTGGAAGGACTGCAGCTGTTCTCGCATCTGGCGAACATCGGTGATGCGAAGTCGCTGGCGATCCACAACGCCTCCACCACCCACTCCCAGCTCACCGAGGAGGAGCTGGAAGCGGCCGGCGTACCGGCGGACATGGTGCGGCTCTCGATCGGGATCGAGCACGTGGACGATCTGATCGGTGATCTGAACCAGGCGCTGGAGAAGGCAACCGGTGGCACCAACTGATTGCGGCGTCGGGCAGGTCGGCACCCAGCGGGTACGCCTGTTCGACGCCTCCCACCCGTTGGTGCTCGCCAGCGGGGCAACACTCGGCGAGGTGGAGATCGCCTACGAGACCTATGGCACGTTGAACGACGACGCCAGCAACGCGGTGTTCATCTGCCATGCGCTCACCGGTGATGCCCACGCCGCCGGATTCCACGACGGGGCGAAGAAACCGGGCTGGTGGGACAACCTGATCGGCCCCGGCCGGCCGGTGGACACCGACCGGTTCTTCGTGATCGCGCCGAATCTGCTCGGCGGTTGCAGCGGCAGCACCGGGCCGGCATCGACCAACCCGGAGACCGGCCGGGCCTACGGTCTGGATTTCCCGTTGCTGCAGATGATCGACTTCGTCACCGTGCACCGGGCGCTGCTCGACCACCTCGGGGTGTCCCGGCTGGCGGCCGCCGTCGGCGGCTCGCTCGGCGGGATGCAGGTGCTCCAGTGGGCGCTCGCTTTTCCCGAGCAGGTGGAGAATGCGGTGATCATCGCTGCCTCCAGCCGGCTCAGCGCACAGAACATCGCCTTCTCCGCGGTGGCCCGCGAGGCGATCATGCGCGATCCCGGATTCCGCGCCGGTCACTATCTCGATGAGGGCACGCTGCCCGAGGTGGGGCTGTCGATCGCCCGGATGATGGCGCACATCACCTATCTGTCCGAGGAGGCGATGGCGGAGAAGTTCGGTCGCCGATTCCAGGACTCGACGACCCCCCGGCACGGTTTCGGCGTGGACTTCGAGGTGGAGAGCTATCTCAACCACCAGGGCGAGACCTTCCTGAACCGCTTCGACGCGCTCAGCTATCTCTATCTGACCCGGGTGATGGACTATTTCGACGCGTTCGCCCAGGGGGAGTCGCTGACGAAGGTCGCGGCCGCCGGGACCCGGTTCTGCGTGCTGTCCTTCGATTCGGACTGGCGGTTCGACACCAGCCATTCGCGGCGGATCGCGAGCACCCTGGAGCGGGCCGGGTGCCCGACCACTTTCCGGGAGATCACCTCGCCGTGGGGGCACGACTCGTTCCTGCTGCCGATCCCCGCCTACCACGACACGCTGCGGGCATTCCTCTCGCTGGCCGGGCCGGCCGGGGAGCAGCGATGAGCGATCAGTTGCGCGCCGATCTGGCGCTGGTCGCCGAGCTGATCCCGCCCGGGTCCCGGGTGCTCGATCTCGGCTGTGGCGAGGGTCGGTTGCTGCGGCATCTGATGACCGAGAAGGCCTGCACCGGGACCGGGGTGGACAGCGACGACGAACAGGTGCTGCAGGCGATCCGCCGCGGCGTACCGGTCATCGAACTCGACATCGATGCCGAACTCGACCACTTCGCCGACGACTCCTACGACACCGTGGTGCTGTCCCGAACGATCCAGGCGGTCCGCCACCCGGGCCGGGTGCTGCCGGAGATGGCGCGGATCGGACACCGCTGCATCGTCTCGGTGCCCAACTTCGGCTGGTGGCGGAACCGGGTGTCGGTGGTCCGCGGCCGGATGCCGATCTCACGGGACCTGCCCTACACCTGGTACGACAGCCCGAACGTCCGCTACACCACCCTGACCGACCTGGAGGAGTTCTTCGCCGCCTCCGGATTCGCCGTGGAGCAACGGATCGCGCTCACCGACGACGGTCGACCGTTGCGCTGGCAACGGGGTGCGAACCTGCTCGCGGGTTCGGCCGTGTACGTGCTCACCCGCGCCTGACGTTCCCACGTTCCTCGAGTAGGGCGCGCAGCGCCCGTGTCGAGAGGAACCCTGCGGCGCAGTTCATCTCGACACGCAGCGCCCCGGCTTCGCAGGCGAAGCCGGGGCGCTGCTACTCGATGAGCGTGGGTCCCGGGGTCAGCGGACCAGTTGGACGCGGGTCGGGACGTGCGGCTTGTACCGCAGCTCCAACCCCGCTTCCTTCGGCGTGCGGTTGGCCTTGTTCAGGTTGCACGGGCTGCACGCGGCAACCGTGTTCAACCACGAGTTCGGGCCACCGCGCGACTGCGGCACCAGGTGGTCCACGGTGTTGGCGTAGCCACCGCAGTAGGCGCAGACGTGCCGGTCACGCTTCAGCACACCACGCTTCGTCCATCCCGGCGGGCGGGTGTAGAGGAAGGTGGTCTTGACGTACCGGATCAGGCGGAGCACCAACGGCCAGGGGTAGGGGCCGATCTCGTGACCCTCACGCGCCTCCTCGACGATGGCCACTTCACGCACCAGCATGCCGATCGCGTGCTTCACCGACACGGTGTGCAACGCGGTGTTGTCCGCGTTCAACACCAGTACTCCGCTCATTGGTTCTCCTCCTCTCCGGTCACATCGATTCAGCTGTGGACAAACAAAAACCGCCCTGCGCGCAGGCAGGACGGTGGACACATGCTGACCCCGAGGCATGGACCTCAGGGATCAACCCGGACACCCGTCGATGGTGCGGCGGCGCAGGCAGGGGCGAGCGAGCACACCCCGATCGTGCTCTTCGGCGTAGGCCATCGGACACAGGCTGATCATTCGGTGCTCCTCCTTCCCGGAAGTTCTTGTCGGTCGCGGACCAGTTTCCCCGCAAGCGGGTACTGACCCGTAAACAGGATAGTTGCGGGTCGGAAAACTGTCAGCAACATTTCGGGATCGATCCAGACCTCGATCCGATCGGCCAGCGTGGGCCCAGCCCATCCGCTCCCAGATTCCGATGGTGGGCTGGGTCATCTCGACACGGTCGCCATTGCTCCGCTTCGCTGCGCATGGCGACCTACTCGATGAGCGTGGAGTGCTACCTGGCGAGGGCCTTCAGGACGCGTTCGGCGCTGGAGCCCAGCCCCAACCGGGTGGTGAGTTCGGCGAAGGCGTCCGGGTCGGCGGGGGCCGACGGCAGCTCCAGATCACCGGGTTGTACGCCCAGGTCGAGATCCCGGCGTACCCGGACCACCTCACCGGCCACCGCCAGATAGTCGGCGGCCTCGTCGAAGCGTTTGCGCTGGGTCCCGGTCATCCCGCTCTCCGGATCGAGCGCCGCCTCGATCAGCTGATCGAGATCGCCGAACCGGTTCACCAGCCCGGCGGCGGTCTTCTCGCCGATGCCCTTCACCCCGGGGATCCCATCGGAGGTGTCGCCGCGCAGCGCCGCGAAGTCGGCGTAGTGGCGGGCGTCGATGTCGTACTTCGCCTTCACCCAGGCGCCGTCGACGACCTGCAGGTTCGACATCCCGCGCGCGGTGTAGAGGATCCGCACCCCGGCGGCATCGTCGACCAGCTGGAACAGATCCCGGTCCCCGGTGACCACATCGCAGGGCACCTCACTCTGGGTGGCCAGCGAACCGATCACGTCGTCGGCCTCGTAACCGTCCGCGCCGACGATCGCGATGCCCAACGCGGTCAGCGTCTCCTCGATCCACGGCACCTGGTGGGAGAGCCCGTCGGGGGACTCCTCGGCGACCCCGGTCTCGGCGCCGACCCCACCGGCCCCCACCACCGAGCCCTGCTCCGCCGACACCTCCGGGGCGACCCGATGGGTCTTGTAGGAGGGCAGCAGATCCACCCGCCACTGCGGCCGCCAGTCGTTGTCCCAGCCGGCGGCGAGCTGGGTCGGGGAGTGGTCGGTGACCAGCCGGGCGATGAAGTCCAGCAACCCACGGACCGCGTTCACCGGCTGCCCGTCGGGGGTGCGGATGCTGTCCGGCAACCCGTAGAAGGCACGGAAATAGAGGCTTGCGGTGTCCAGCAGCATCAGCTTGGCGGGCGCGGTCTCGACCATGCCCGCCATCGTGTCAGAAACCGTTCCCCCTCGGCTGGCAGGATTGACGCCATGGAGGACACCGACCGCAGAATCCTGGCGCTGCTCGCCGCCGACGGCCGGATGTCCTACACCGATATCGGCCGCGAGACCGGCCTCTCCACCTCCGCCGCCCAGCAGCGGGTACGCCGCCTCGAACAGCGGGGCGTGATCACCGGGTACACCGCCCGGATCGACCCGGCCGCCCTCGGCCAGCTGATCACCGCGATCGTCGCGGTCCGCCCCAACGACGCCAGCCAGGCCGACGACATCCCGCAGCGGCTCACCGAGATCCCCGAGATCGTCTCCTGCTACACCGTCGCGGGTGATGCCAGCCATCTGCTGGTCGTGCAGTGCGACAGCCCGACCGATCTGGAGCGCTTGCTGACCCGGATCCGGACCACCGCCCGCGCCGCGACGCACACCACGCTGGTGCTGTCGGTACCCTTCAGCGACCGACAGCACATCGCCGTCGACCAGAGCCAGCCATGACCGGGAGCCCGCGTGACCGTTGAGAGCGTCGCCTCGACCGGCGCCGGTTTCGTGCTCACCGGCGTACCGCTGCTGCAGCGCCCCGGCGCCGACGCACTCGCGGTCATCGGTGGCCGGATCGCCTGGCTCGGCCCGAGCGAACGGGCCGGCTCCCTCGGCCTGCCGGTGCGCCACCTCGGCGACCAGGCGGGGGAGCGGCTGCTGCTCGCCCCGGCCTTCGTCGATGCCCACGCGCACGTGCTGCTCACCGGCCGCGGCCTGGCCGGACTGCAGATTGGCCGCAAGGAATCGGCCGCCGAACTGCTCGGTGCGCTGGCCCAGACCGTCGCCGCCCGGCCCGGTGCGCTGGTGCACGGCCAGGGCTGGGACCACACCCATTGGCCCGAAGGCCGGCCGCCGACGATGGCCGAACTGGATCGGGCCGCCGCCGGCGCACCGGTCTTCCTGACCCGGGTCGAGATGCACTCCGCGCTGGTCTCCAGCGCGCTGGTCGACCGGGTACCGGGGCTGGCGGACGCCGACGGATTCGACCCCGGCGGCTGGATCAACCGGGACGCGTTCGCACTCGCCTCGCAGTCGATCGCCGGCATGTTCACCGACGACCAGCGCCGCGAACAGGTCGCCCTGGCGCTCGGCCAGGCCGCCCGCAACGGCATCGGTTCGGTGCAGGAGATGTCCGCCCCGCACATCAACACCCTGGCCGAGCTCGAGCTGACCCGGCAGGTGGCCGCCGGGTTGGGCGTACGCCTGCCCGCCTGGTGGGGCGAACTCGCCACCCCCGAGCTGCTCGACTGGGCGCGGGCCGAGGGCCTGGTCGGCCTCGGCGGCGACCTCAACCTGGACGGCGCGATCGGATCCCGGACCGCCTGCGTCACCGGCGGCTACCACGATCACGGCTCCAGCGGATTCCTCTATCTGGACACCGAAACCGCGACCCGGCACATCGTCGACTGCACCGCGGCCGGGCTGCAGGCCGGCTTCCACTGCATCGGTGACACCGGGGTGACCACCGCCGCCCACGCCGTCGCGGCGGCCGCCGACCAGCTCGGCGTCGACCGGATCCGCGCGATGCGGCCGCGGCTGGAGCACGCCGAGATGACCAGTGACCGGGCGATCGCGCTGATGGCGCGCAACGGCGCGGTGGCCAGCATGCAGCCGATGTTCGAGGCCTGGTGGGGTGGCCCCGGCGGGCTCTACGAACAGCGCCTGGGCGTCGACCGGGAGCCGATGAACCGGTTCGCCTCGCTGCACCGGGCCGGGGTCCCGCTGGCCTTCGGCTCCGACACCCCGGTCACCCCGTTCTCCGGCTGGGAGGTCGTCTCGGCCGCCGGTCAGCACTGGGTGGCGGGGGAGCGGTTGCCGGTCGCGGAGGCGTTCGCGGCGACCACCGTCGGTGGGCACCGGGCCGTCCGGCAGGCCGACCGTGGCCTGCTCGAGGTCGGGCAGGCCGCCGACCTGGCGCTGTGGGTACTGCCCGAACCGCTGGTCGACGGCTGGCCCGAACTGTCGGCGTACGCCCCGCTGCCGACCTGTCTGGCGACCCTGGTGGACGGGGTACCGGTTTTCGACGAGCGGGGCCTGTTCGCGGAGGTGAGCCGATGAGTAGCCGGGCCGAACACGGGGATCCGAAGCGCTGGCCGCGTGGCCTCCGGGCGGTGGCGCTGCTGGCCGCCGGTGCGGTCACCGGCCTGTCCTTCCAGCCCACCGCCTGGTGGCCGCTGCAGACCCTCGGCGTCGCCGCGCTGGTGCTGCTCCTGGACCGCCGCACCGGCTACCGCAAGCGTGGCTTCGGCGCCGGCTATCTGTTCGGGCTCGGGCTCGGTGCGGTCAGCCTGAACTGGCTGCGGGTGCTGGTACCCGGCGCCGGGCCGGCGATCGCGGCCGCGCTGATCGCCTTCGAGGCGCTGTTCTTCGGGCTGCTCGGGATGGCCCTGGTGCTGGTCCGGCGGCTGCCCGGCTGGCCGGTCTGGATGGCGTTGTGCTGGGGACTGTGCGAGTGGATCTACGGCCGGGTCCCGTTCGGCGGCTTCGGCTGGATCCGGCTGGTGTACGCCCAGGTCGACTCCCCGCTCGCCGGGTTGCTGCCATTCCTCGGCGTCTCGGGGGTGTCGGTGCTGGCCGCGCTGGTCGGCACCCTGCTCGCCTGGTGGCTGCTGCGGGCCCGCCGGGTGCGCCGACTGGTCACCTTCGTCGCGGTGCTGGCGGTGCTCGGCGGCCTCGGGATGGCCGGGAAGAGCTACCAGGTGGAACCGGCCGCGGGCACCGGCAGCGTCACCATCGGCATGGTGCAGGGCAATGTCGACGGGGTCGGGATCGGCGGCATGGGCCGGGCCCGCTCGGTCACCAACAACCACTTCTCCGAGACGGTGAACCTGATGGCCCGGGCCCGCACCGGCACGGTAGCGATGCCGGATTTCGTGCTCTGGCCGGAGAATTCGACCGACATCGATCCGACCACCGACTTCCAGACCCGGCAGGTCGTCTCCGCCGCCAGCCAGATCGCCGGCGTACCGATCCTGGTCGGCGCGGTGATGGAGGGGCCCGGTCCAGACGAGCGGCAGACCAGTGCGCTGTGGTGGAACCCCGACCAGACGATCACCGCGCGCTACAACAAGCGCAACCTGGTGCCGTTCGGTGAATACATCCCGTTCCGCAACGAGCTGCTGCCGCTGATTCCGCTGCTGCAGCTCGTCGGCGCCCAGTCCATTCCCGGCACCGACCCCGGTGTCATCCAGGGCCGGTTGAACGACGGCAGCACCATTCGGGTCGGCGACGTGATCTGCTTCGAGCTCGCCTACGACCGCACGGTGCGCGAGGCGATCAACGGTTCGGAGGTGCTGGTGGTGCAGTCCAACAACGCCACCTACCGGCGTACCCCGCAGATCTATCAGCAGTTCGCGATCACCCGGGTCCGGGCGATGGAGGCGCGCCGCGAGATCGTGGTCGCGACCACCAACTCGGTGTCCGGGCTGATCGACCGGGACGGCCGGGTGATCGAGCAGACCGAGGAACTGACCTCGGCCTCCAACAGCTACACCATTCCCCGCCGCGAGGCACTCACCCCGGCGATGCGGTGGGGCGGGTCGGTCGACCTGCTGATCAACCTCGGCGCGATCGGCGCGCTGCTGGCGGGGATCGGCGTACGCCTGGTCACCCGGCGGCGGACGCCCGCGGGCCCGGATCGGACCACCGAACCGGCGACCGAGACCGCCGGAAACGCGGCACGCGGTCGCGGCAGCGACCTACCCTTGGCGGAATAGGACAAAATGGGGCGGACGGCCGCACCCGCGGCACCCATCGACCCGGAGAGAGACGCATGACCCAGGACCCCACCGCCGCCGACACCTACCCCGGGCTCGGGCGCGTACTGGTGATCATCCCGACCTACAACGAGGCGGAGAACATCCGCCCGATCACCGAGCGGCTGCGGAAGTCGGTGCCCCAGGTCCATCTGCTGGTCGCCGACGACAACTCTCCGGACGGCACCGGGCAGATCGCCGACGAGCTGGCCGCCGCCGACGACCATGTGCACGTGCTGCACCGCAAGGGCAAGGAGGGGCTGTCCGCGGCCTATCTGGCCAGCTTCCGCTGGGGCCTGGAGCAGGGTTACGACGTGCTCGTAGAGTTCGACGCCGACGGATCGCACCAGCCCGAGCAGCTGGACCGGTTGCTCGATCGGCTCGCCCAGGGCGCCGACATGGTCAAGGGCTCGCGCTGGGTGAAGGGTGGCTCGGTGATCAACTGGCCCAAGCAGCGCGAGTTCCTCTCCCGCGGCGGCAGCCTCTACACCCGGCTGATGCTCGGCATCCCGGTCAAGGACGTCACCGGCGGGTTGAACGCGATGCGCGCCGAGCTGCTCCGCGCGATCATCGGTGACATCGACGCCAAGGGCTTCGGCATCCAGCGCGACCTCACCTGGCACGCCTACCGCAACGGTTACCAGGTCGTCGAGGTGCCGATCGACTTCAAGGAACGGGAACGCGGCAACTCCAAGCTGGGCAAGGATGTCTTCGTCGAGGCGCTGAAGCAGACCACCGTGATGGGCCTGCAGCACCGCGGCCGGCAGGTCCGCCGGCTGCTCGGCCGCGGCCAGACCAGCGGCAAGGCGGGGATGGATCAGCCCGAGGCCGGCAAGCGGGCGTGATGGCTGCCGCGCCGCGTCGCCGACCCTGGCTGGTACCGCTGCTGGCGGTGCTGTTCCTGGTCGTCACGATGACCGAACTGTGGGTCATCCTGCAGCTCGGCGGGCTGCTCGGGCTGATCCCGACGCTGCTGCTGATGGTGCTGTCCTCGGTGGCCGGCGCCTGGCTCACCAAGCGCGAAGGGGTGCGGGCCTGGCGGGCGTTGAACAAGGCCCTCGCCTCCGGGCAGATGCCGCAGGGGGAACTGGCCGACGCCGCCCTGGTGCTGTCCGGCGGCCTGATGCTGTTCTTCCCGGGCTTCATCACCGACGCCGTCGGGCTGATCTTCCTCATCCCGTTCACCCGGCCGGCGGCCCGCTGGCTGCTCGGTAAGGTGGTCGGGGCGAAACTGCGGAACTACCAGCCGCCCAACCCGCTCTCCGGGATGGGCGCGGCGGGTCCGTTCCTCCGGTCGGGACCGGGGGCGTACCCCGAGGACGACGATGCCCGACCGCGCAACGGATCCTGGCAGGATCCGTCCGGAGGCCGGGCATCGGGTTACGGGGATGAGGGCGTGGTGATCGAGGGTGAGGTCATCGACGACGATCCCGACCCCGATCACCGCCGCCGCTGACGCGGTCGGTCAGTCCTTGCCGCGGAGCAGGTCGAGCCGCTCGGCGAGCAGGTCCTCCAGCTCCGGGATGGACCGCCGCTCGCGCAGCATGTCCCAATGGGTGCGGGCCGGCTTCTCCTCCTTCACGGTCATCGGTACGCCGTCGGAACGGACGCTCTCCTGACCGCAGCGGGGGCATTCCCAGCTGGTCGGCAACTCCGCCTCCTCGGCGAAGGTGCGGGTGAAGTGGTGCCCCTGTGGACAATCGAAACCGATCTCGGTCCGGGGGGCGAATTCGATGCTGGTCTCGTCCTCGAAGCTCTTGGCGCCGAGACCGGACCCGCGCAGTGAACGATCTGCCATGGCAACCTCCAGTGTGTCTGCCCCCGTGCAACGCCTGCGGGACGCGTTCTGTTCCCCCAATGTAGCGCGGGTCACAACGACTTCTCCGGGTGGTGGGGGCCGCTTCGCTACGGTGTCGGCCATGCGACCGTTGCCACGATTCTGGGCCGTCCGCGAGGACACCGTCCGCGGCCCCGACGCCCGCGATCAACTGGTCCGGATGTGGGGCTGGTCGACCGATTCGTTGGCCGATGCGACCCGGGTCGCGGGCGAGCGGGTGGCCCGGCTCGCCGAGACCTGGCGGCTCGGCCGGCGTTGGGACGAGTACTATCCGCGGATCCCGCTGCGCGAGGAGGTGCTCGGCGATCTGACCACCGGCGACGGCACCCTGGTCGGCGTGGTCACCCGGATCCGTTACGGAGCGGAGGTGCTGAACACCGATGCGCTGCTGATCGCCGATCTGGATCTGCCGCTGGATACGGGCTGGACCTTCTGGCGCGGGCTGTTCGGCCGCGGTCCGGATCCGGCCGCGGTGGCCGCCGCGGAGGAACCGATCCGGGCTCGGGTCGCTGCCCTGGTCGCCCGCCAACCCGGCTGGGGCGTACACCTGTATCGCACGGCCGCCGGTTTCCGGCTGCTGGTCACCGGCAGCGGCGCCGAACCCGCCGGACCGGTGGCGGCCGCGGTGCTGGCCGAGCTGGGCAGCGATGAGGTGTACGCCCGGCTCTGCGCCAGTCATCAGACCTACCGGGCGCGGCTCACCCCGAAGCCGTGGCGCGCCGAGAAGAAGCTGGGTGCGCTGGTGCGCTGGCCACCGGGCGACCCGAAACGGGAGCGGCGCTACCGCGACTGGATCGCCCGCTACGACCGGGCCGCTGCGGCGTACGCCACCTGCCGGCTGGAGGAGCGTCGCGGGCCCGGCCCGGCGACCGAGGCCGAATGGTTGCTGCTGACCACCCACGACCGGGTCACCCGCGCCGAATCGGGACTCCCGCTGGCCTGAGCCCTCGCGTACTGTCAAAAGCCACGCCGTCGGATGCGATCAAAGGAGTTCACGATGGCCGGAACGTTCGTTCTCATCACCGGTGCCTGGCACGGTGGCTGGGCCTGGCACCCGGTCGCCGAACATCTCCGGCAGGCGGGGCACCGGGTGTTCACGCCGACGCTGCCCGGCCTGCGCGACGGCGACGAGCCACGGAACTACGAGTTGGGCGATGTGGTCGACCATGTCGTCGGCATGATCGAGGGCGAGGATCTGCGCGAGGTCACCCTCGTCGGGCACAGCTGGGGTGGGTATGTGATCACCGGTGCCGCGCCGCGGATCTCGCAGCGGCTGAGCAAGCTCGTCTACTGGAGCGCATTCGTCCCCGCGGCCGGCCGCCCGCTGCTGGATGAGGTGCCGCCGCACTATCGGGAACTGTTCGAGGGCCTGGCGGCGGCCTCGGGCAACAACTCGGTGATGCTGCCGTTCGAGGTCTGGCAGGCGGCGTTCATGCAGGACGCCGATGAACCGGTGCAGCAGGTCATCCACGAACTGCTCGTCCCGCAGCCGATGCAGTATTTCACCACCCCGGTCGAACCCGTCGTACCGGCCGAGCTCGGCATCGATGCGGCCTATCTGCTCGGGGCCGACGACATCGCCCTGCCACCGGGGGAGTACGGCTGGGACCGCTTCCCCGAGCGGCTCGGTGTGTCCGCGGTCGAGGTGCCGGGTACCCACGAGGCACTGTTCACCCGGCCCGAGGAACTGGCCGAAGCCTTCCTGAAGGCCTGAGTCAGGTCCACAGGCCGCGGGCCCGGCAGACCTCCTTGAGCAGGTCCGGGCGGTCGGTCACCAGGCCGTCCACCCCGAGATCGATCAACCGCTCCATCTCGGCCGGGTCGTCGATCGTCCAGACGTGCACCTGCTGACCGGCCGCGTGCGCGCGGGCGATCAGCCCGCGGCTGACGATCGGCACCTCACGACCGGCGATCGGCCACCGGACCGGCACCTGGAAGGCGACACCGTCGTCGTGCAGGTAACGGGGGAGGACCGGCAGGAATGCCGACCAGGCGACCCCGGGTGGGTTCACCGAGGTGGCGACCTGGGTGCCCATCAACCGGCGGAAGGCGGACAGCCGCTCGCGGGAGAAGGAGCCGACGCAGACCCGGTCCTGGGCGTGCAGGGCGGCGAGCACACCGGCCAGCGGTTCGACCGCACCGGGGGCCTTGATGTCGATGTTGAAGAACTGTTCGTCGAAGGTGTCGAGCAGCTCGGCCAGTGTCGGGATCGGTTCACCGCCGACCCGGATCTGCTGCAGTTCCGACCAGGGCAGGTCGGCGATCAGTCCGGTGGCGTCGCCGTCGCAGACCCGGTCCAGTCGGTCGTCGTGGAAGGCGACGAGTACGCCGTCAGCGGTGACGTGCACATCGGTCTCCAGCCACCGGTAGCCGAGCGCGACGGCCTGCGCGAAGGCGAAGACGGTGTTCTCCCGGCCGACGTTCTCCGGCAGCAGCGAGCCGCCACGGTGGGCCAGCGGGATGAAGGGGGCGTCGAAATAGCGGTAATCGGCGGCGCGTGGGGCCATGGCGGTCAGCGTACGCCCGGGAGCTGGCGCAGCACGGCCAGGACCGAGTCGGGCAGCCACCCCGGGGCGCCGAAGATCAGCATCGAGCTGTAGAGGCCGGTCAGCGCACAGATCGCGACGATGCACCAGAACACCGCCTTGCGCCGCCGCGGCCACTTGCGGAAGTCATCGAAGCGGGCCTTGAACCAGTACATCAGGTCCTGCGCCCACTCGAACTCGCTGGCCCAGACCGCCAACCCGGCAAGGAAAAGCGGGATCCCGCCCGGTCCGGGAAGCGGGCCGGTGATGATGGCGGCGATCATCAGCAGCACGCCGAGGACGGCGACCCCGATCCGGTAGAAGAACAGCTTGCGCGGGTCGCGGCGGATCTTCGCCCGCCACTTCCAGCGATCCTCATCGGCATCGATCAGGTGCGGATGCCGGTCGTGGTGCCGATGGGCACCGGTCGCCGGCTCCGCCCCGGGGTCGCTGATCGCGTCGGCATCATCCTCCCCGTGCGGGCCCCGATCGGTGCGCATGGCCCAACCCTATTGGTGGCTCCAACAGGCGCGGGTCGGGGCATGGCAGGATTCCTCCGGTGACCACCATTCTCTCGATCCAGTCCTCGGTCTCCTACGGCCATGCCGGCAACTCCGCCGCCGTCTTCCCGATGCAGCGGCGCGGTGTCGACGTCTGGCCGGTGCACACGGTGACCTTCTCCAACCACACCGGCTACGGTGCCTGGCGCGGGCCGCTGCTGGCCGCCGAAGACATCGCCGACGTGGTGATGGGGATCGATGAGCGCGGGGTGCTCGGCCAGGTGGATGCGGTGCTGTCCGGTTACCAGGGCGGTGAAGCGGTCGGCGCGGTGATCCTGGACGCGGTCCGGCTGGTCCGCGATCGCAACCCGCAGGCGCTCTACTGCTGCGATCCGGTGATGGGTGACATCGGGCGCGGCTTCTATGCCCGGCCGGGGATCCCGGAGTTCTTCCGCGACCAGGTGGTGCCCCAGGCCGATGTGATGACCCCGAACCATTTCGAGCTGAACTTCCTCACCGGCACCGAATCCGGCTCCCTGGAGGAGGTGCTGGCGGCGGTGGACGCGCTGCGCGCCCGCGGCCCGAAGACGGTGCTGGTCACCTCGGTGACCCACGCCGGCCAGCAGCCCGGCACCCTCGACATGCTCGCCGTCGACGACGACGGGGCCTGGCTGGTCACCACGCCGCTGCTGGAACGCAACTTCACCGGCTCGGGGGATCTGACCACCGCGATGTTCCTGACCGCGCTGCTGGACGGGGTCGGTACGCCGCAGGCGCTGGGGCGTACCGCCGCCATCGTCTTCGGGGTGCTGCGGCGGACCGCCGAACTCGGCCACGACGAACTCCGCCTGGTCGACGCCCAGGACGAGATCGCCGACCCCTCCGAGACCTTCGAGGTCCGCCAGGTCCGCTGAGCCCCGCGCTCACGCCGGGAGGCGAGCGTCAAGCAGCGCGTCCCCGCGATGCAGGCCCACAAAGAAGAAATCCCCGCGTCACGCCACTCGACCACCGAGAGACGCGCCGCGGGGATTTCGACGACTGGGCCGAAGAGCGGGGTCATGGCGCGCTGCGCGCGAGCCGACAAGAATCAGTCCCAGAAGACCTGGATGTCGGCGCCGATCTTGTTCAGCCGGGTGGCCAGGTCCTCGTACCCGCGGTTGATCATGTAGACGTTGCGCAGCGTCGAGGTGCCGCGGGCGGCCAGCATCGCCAGCAGGATGCAGACACCGGGACGCAGCGCCTGCGGGCAGACGATCTCGTGGGAGCGCCAGCGGGTCGGGCCGTTGACGCTCAGCCGGTGCGGGTCGAGCAGCTGGATGTTCGCACCGAGCTGGTTCAGCGGCAGCATGTGCACCGAGCGGTTCTCATAGACCCAGTCGTTGATCAGGGTCTGGCCCTCCGCTGCCGCGGCGATCACCCCGAAGAACGGCAGGTTGTCGATGTTCAGGCCCGGGAACGGCATCGGGTGGATCTTGTCGATCGGTGCGGTCAGCTGCGAGGGGTGCACCGTCAGGTCGACCAGCCGGGTCCGGCCGTTGCCCGAGGTGTACTCCTCGGACATGTCGAAGCGCAGGCCCATCTCCTCCAGGATCGCCAGCTCGATCTCCAGGAACTCGATCGGCACCCGGGTGATGGTCAGCTCCGACTCGGTGACGATGGCCGCGGTGAGCAGGCTCATCGCCTCGATCGGATCCTCCGAGGGGGCGTAGGTGACCGAGTCGGGCACCTCGTTCGGGTCGATGCCGGTCACCTTCAAGGTGGTCGAGCCGAGGCCCTCCACCTTCACACCCAGCTCCTCCAGGAAGTAGCAGAGGTCCTGGACCATGTAGTTGGAGCTGGCATTGCGCAGCACGGTGGTACCGGGGGTGAGGGCGGCGGCCATCAGCGCGTTCTCGGTGACGGTGTCACCGCGTTCGATCAGCACGATCGCCCGCTCGGGTGCCCGCTTGTCGCTGGTCGCCTGGTAGTAGCCCTCGGTCGCGGTCACCTCGAGGCCGAAGTGGCGGAGCAACTGCAGGTGCGGCTCGACGGTCCGCGAACCCAGGTCGCAGCCACCGGCGTACGGCAACTGGAAGGTGGGGTAGTAGTGCATCAGCGGGCCGAGGAACATGATGATCGAGCGGGTACGCCGGGCGGCCTCGACATCCATCTGGTCCAGCCGCAGCTCGGCGGGCCGGGTCAGGGTGAGGTCGCGGCGGTCCTCGGACCAGATCGCCTCGACGCCGATGCTGGTGAGCACCTCGAGCAGGCGGTTCACCTCCTCGATCCGGGCGATGCCGCGCAGCACGGTCTTGCCCGGTACCAGCAGTGACGCGCAGAGCAGCGCCACGGCGGCGTTCTTGGAGGAGCGCACCTCGATGGAACCGGACAGTGTCGTCGGGCCGTTGACCCGCAGATGCTCGGTCCCGGTCGCGCCCACCGAGATCAGCTCGGAGTTGAGTGCGGCGGCGATCCGGTTGATCATGTCCACACTGAGGTTCTGGTTTCCGGATTCGATACGATGGATCGCGCTCTGGCTGGTGCCGATGTGGTCGGCCAGCTGTTGCTGGGTGAACCCGCGGTGCTTGCGGGCGTCCCGGATGATCGTGCCGATGCGGTCGAGTGAGGTCTCAGTCACCGGAATACCGTAACTCATATAAGAGATATTGCAACTCGGGTCGCCCGCGTGTCGGCGCGAGTGGGCGCAGTTCGGTACTGAACCCTAGAGTTGGGCCCATGAGCTCACACTTTGATGTCGTTGTCCTGGGCGCCGGCCCGGGCGGCTACGTTGCCGCCATCCGTGCCGCCCAGCTGGGTCTGAAGGTCGCCGTGGTGGAGAAGAAGTACTGGGGTGGCGTCTGTCTCAACGTCGGCTGCATCCCCACCAAGTCGCTGCTGCGCAACGCCGAGATCGCGCACATCGTGACCAAGGAGGCCAAGACCTTCGGCATCCATGGCGACGTCACCATGGACTACCCCACCGCCTACACCCGCTCCCGTCAGGTGGCCGACAAGATGGTCAAGGGCGTGCACTACCTGATGAAGAAGAACAAGATCACCGAGATCGACGGCTGGGGTGACTTCGTCGACGCGAAGACGCTCAACATCACCGGGGGCAAGGACGAGGGCCAGGTCACCTTCGACAACTGCATCATCGCCACCGGTTCGGTGACCCGGATGCTGCCCGGGGTCGAGGTCAGCAAGAACGTGATGACCTATGAGGAGCTGATCCTCGCCGACGAGGTGCCGTCCTCGATCGTGATCGCCGGCTCCGGTGCGATCGGCATCGAATTCGCCTACGTGCTTGCGAATTACGGCGTCGACGTCACCGTGGTGGAGTTCCTGGACCGGATCGTCCCGACCGAGGATCCCGAGATCAGCAAGGAGCTCGCCAAGGCGTACAAGAAGCTCGGGGTGAAGCTGATGACCTCGACCAAGGTGGAGTCGGTGGTCGACAACGGCGACGGCGTCGAGGTCACCGTGGCGCCGGCCCAGGGTGGCGACCAGCAGGTCCTGAAGGCCGACAAGATGCTGTCGGCCATCGGCTTCGCGGCGCGCACCGAGGGCTACGGTCTGGAGAACACCGGGGTACGCCTGACCGAGCGCGGTGCGATCGACATCGACGAGTTCATGAAGACCAATGTCGACGGCATCTACGCGATCGGCGACGTCACCGCCAAGCTGATGCTGGCCCACACCGCCGAGGCGCAGGGTGTGGTGGCCGCCGAGGCGATCGCCGGGGCCGAGACCATGCCGATCAACTACGACATGATCCCGCGCGCGACCTACTGCCAGCCGCAGGTCGCCTCCTTCGGCTACACCGAGGAGCAGGCCCGGGAGAAGGGCTACGACGTCAAGGTCGCCAAGTTCCCGTTCTCCGCGAACGGCAAGGCCAACGGGCTCGGCGAGACCGCCGGTTTCGTCAAGGTGGTCGCCGACGGCAAGTACAACGAGATCCTCGGCGCCTCGATGATCGGCCCCGACGTCACCGAGCTGCTGCCCGAGCTGGTGCTGGCCCAGATGTGGGACCTCACCGCCGACGAGGTCGCCCGCAGCATCCACGCGCACCCGACGCTGACCGAGACCCTCAAGGAAGCCGTCGAGGGTATCGCCGGGCACATGATCAACCTCTGATCCGAACCCCCTGGAGCCCGACCTGCTGATGGACACCGACCCCACCGACACCGCCGAGACCGACCAGACCGACGCCCCACCGGACGCCGCGGGATCGGCCGCACCCACCGAACACCGGGAGGTGCTGCAGACCGGGACCGGCTGGTTCCCGGTCTGGTTCACCGCCGGCCTGGCGGTGCTGGTGGTCGCCGGTGGGGTGGTGCTGCAGGGGTTGCTGCCGCCGCTGCGCGGCCGGGAGTTCGCCGATCCGGTGACCAATCAGCTCGCCGGCCTGCTCGACCTGATCAGCCAGCTGGCGATGCTGATCACCTTCGGCCTGCTGCTGGCGGCGGTCGCGTTCACCCCGAGCCGACGCCGGCAGCACCGGCTGTCGGAGACCGGCCGGGGCCTCGCCCGGCTCGCCGGTCGGACCGCGGCGGTCTGGTTCGCGGCCAGCCTGCTGATGGTGCCGCTCACCGCGGGGGAGAACAACGGGGTCTCGCTGCTGGTCGCGGTCCGCGCGCTGGGGCCCTTCCTGTCCGCCACCCAGCCCGCCGCGGCCTGGCTGGTACCGGCGGCGATCGCGCTGATCACGCTGCTCTGCGCCCGCCGGGTCCGCACCATCGGTGCCACGCTGACGCTGCTGATCGTCGGTGCGGTCTGGCAGCTCGCCCCGGTGCTCACCGGCAACGTGTCGGTAGGTGCCGACCACGACTTCGGCTCGGACGCCGCGATCATCGCCACCCTGGCCCAGACCGTGGTGATCGCCGCCTCGGTCGCGCTGCTGGCCGCGCCCGCGGCGGCGGCCGACGAGCCGATGCTGTTACGCCGCCAGCGGCGGTTCGCCGGCTGGGCGCTGCCGTTCGTGCTGGCCGGATGGGCGGTCGTCACCTGGTACGAGCTCGCCGGCACCGCACCGCTGGCCACCTTCTACGGGATGCTGAAGGTGATGGCGCTGGCCCTGTGGCTGCTGGTCGGCGTACGCCTGCTGGCGAGCCTGCTGCTGCGCCGGCCGCGCAACCGGCTGGCCGTCGGGGTGGATCTGGCGATCGCGATCCTGGCGGTCGGCTGCCAGGTCGCCACCGCGCACATGGCACCGCCGCGATTCCTGATCACACAGGAATCCACGGCGATCAACTATCTCGGCTACGACCTGCCGAATCCGCCCACGCTGGCCGCGCTGGTGCTGCCCGGGCGGCCCAACATGCTGCTCACCACGGTGTCGGTGCTGGCGATCGTGATCTATCTGGTCGGTTACGCGATCCTGCGCCGCCGGGGCATCGCCTGGCCGATCGTGCGGGTCGGTGCCTGGGTGGCCGGTTGGCTGGTCATGCTGTGGGCGGTCAGCTCGGGCATGTGGTCGTTCTCCGGTGGCACCTTCTCCAAGCACATGCTGGTGCACATGACGGTGAACATGTTGGCCCCGGCGCTGATCGTGCTCGGTGGGCCGATCACCATGCTGCTCCGGGTGCTGCCGAGCAGCCGGGACAACACCCCCGCCGGCGTGCGGGAGCTGGTCACCGGCATGATCGGCTGGAAACCGTTGGAATACCTGCTGAATCCGGTGCTGGTCGGGCTGCTGTTCGTCGGCTCGTTCTACGTGGTCTACTTCTCCGACCTGTTCGGCTATCTGATGCGGTACCACTGGGGCCACCAGCTGATGACGGTGCACTTCATGCTCAGCGGCCTGATCTTCTTCGGCATGGTCGCCGGGGTGGACCGGATGCCGCGCGAACTGCCGCACCTGGCGAAACTGGGCATGCTGTTCGCGGTGATGCCGTTCCACGCGTTCTTCGCGGTGGCGCTGCTGTCGACCGACGGGATCATCGCCGAGAACTACTATCGATCCCTGGCCCTGCCGTGGATGACCGATCTGCTGGAGGACCAGAAGCTGGGCGGCCAGTTCACCTGGGCCCTGGGTGAGCTGCCGATGCTCGTCGTGGTGGTCGCGCTGCTCGTGCAGTGGTTCCTGCAGGACTCCCGCGAGGCGAAGCGCAAGGACCGGGCGATGGACACCGGACTCGACGATTCCTATGAGGCGTACAACGAAATGCTGAAGAAGCTCTCCGATCGGGCGGACCGATGAGCACGCCCGGATCGACGCTGGATGGCACGCTGCCCGAGCAGCAGACCGACCGGGTCGAGCTGCTGGTCGGCGGGATGACCTGTGCCGCCTGCGCGACCCGGATCGAGAAGAAGCTGAACAAGCTCGAGGGCGTGCACGCCACGGTCAACTACGCCTCCGAACGCGCGCTGGTCGAGGGCGCCTCCGCCGAGGATGCGATCGCGGTGGTGAAGAAGGCCGGCTACACCGCGATGGAGGCCACCGGCGACGACTCCGAGCTGGGCCGGATCTCCGAGCAACGGGTCCGTACGCTGCGGCTGCGGCTGGCCGTGGCGGCGGTGCTGACGATCCCGCTGGGGAACCTGGCGATCGTGCTCGCCCTGGTGCCGAGCCTGCGCTTCCCGATGTGGGAGTGGCTGTGCGTGGCGCTGGCGGTCCCGGTGGTGTTCTGGAGCGCCTGGCCCTTCCATGTCGCCACCTGGCGCAATCTGCGCAACCGCTCGTTCAGCATGGACACCCTGGTCTCGCTCGGCGTGCTGTCGGCGTTCAGCTGGTCGTTGATCTCGATCATCTGGCGGACCCCGGACACCGAGGGTTACTGGCTCGGTTACGGGATCACCCCCGCCGGTGCCGATGCGATCTATTTCGAGGTGGCCGCCGCGGTCACCACCTTCCTGCTCGCCGGCCGCTACTTCGAGGCACGCGCCCGGCGCAGCGCCCAGGGGGTGCTCGGCGCGCTGAACCAGTTGGCGCCGAAGCAGGTGCGCCGGCTCGCCGACGACGGCACCGAGGAACTCGTGCCGGTCGCCACCCTGCGCGCCGGGGACCGGTTCCGGACCCGCTCCGGTGAACGGTTCGCCGCCGACGGCACGGTCCTCGAGGGCAGCTCGGCGGTCGACACCTCGATGATGACCGGTGAACCGGTACCGGTCGAGGTCGGGCCGGAGGCGGCCGTCCTGGGTGGCACGGTCAACGTGACCGCGCCGCTGGTGGTGCGCGCGACCCGGGTCGGTGCACACACCCAGCTGGCCCAGATGGCGGCGCTCGCCGAACAGGCCCAGCTGCGCAAGGCGAAGGTGCAGCAGCTCGTGGACCGGGTCGTCGGCTGGTTCGTCCCGGCGGTGCTGCTGATCGCCGCGATCACCCTGATCGGCTGGTTCGGTACCGGCCATGGGGTGCGGTCCTCGGTCAGCGCAGCGCTCTCGGTGCTGATCATCGCCTGCCCGTGTGCGCTGGGTCTGGCGACGCCGACCGCGCTGATGGTCGGGGTCGGCCGCGGTGGCCAGCTCGGCATCCTGATCAAGACCCAGGAGGCGCTGGAGGCCAGCGGTGCGGTGGACACGGTCGTCTTCGACAAGACCGGCACGATCACCGAGGGTGCGCTGACCCTGGAGTCGGTGCACGCGGTGGGGGAGCTCCCGGAGGCTCGGGTACGCCTGCTCGCGGCCGCGGTCGAGGGCCAGTCGGACCATCCGCTGGCCCGGGCGATCGCCGGTGATCCGACGGTGGGGGAGCTGCCGGTGGTGAGCCAGGTGGAGACCCCGACCGGGCAGGGCGCCACCGGGGTGGTCGACGGGCAGCGGGTGGTGGTCGGCAACGAGGCGATGCTGGCCGACTACCGGGTGGCCGAGGTCCCCGAAGTGGCCGCGGAGATCGTCCGGGTGGCCCGGGACCGGGGCGCGACCCCGGTGCTGGTCGCCGTCGACGGCGCGGTCGTCGGCGTGCACGTGCTGACCGACCGGGTACGCCCGTCCGCGGCCGAGGCGGTTCGCCGGCTGCAGGCGCGCGGTCTGCGGACCGTGCTGCTCACCGGTGACCACGAACAGGCGGCCGCGGCCGTTGCGGCCCAGGTCGGCATGGACGATTTCGTGGCCGGGGTGCTGCCGGCCCGCAAGGCCGAGGCGGTCGCCGAGCTGCAGGCCGCCGGCCACCAGGTCGCCATGGTGGGCGACGGAATCAACGACGCCGCCGCACTGGCCACCGCGAACCTCGGCCTGGCGATGGTCTCGGGCACCGATATCGCGATGAAGTCGGCCGATGTGATCCTGGTCCGGGAGAACCTCAACGTGGTGCCCGATGCGATCAACCTGTCCCGGGCCACCCTGCGAACCATCCGCGGCAACCTGATCTGGGCCTTCGGCTACAACTGTGCGGCCATCCCGCTGGCCGCCGCCGGTCTGCTGAACCCGCTGATCGCCGGCCTGGCGATGTCGCTGTCGTCGCTCTTCGTGGTGGCGAACAGCCTGCGGTTGCGCAGCCGCTCCCTCGGCTGAGCCGGCGGCGCGTGCGGGATGAGTCCGAGGAATGATCATGGAATATCCGGCCCTTCATTCGAACTATTCAAATATAAGTACGAATATTTCATGGTCATTTTCCGCTCTGGCAGGATGACCCCATGACGGAGAAGGACCACGACCTCTGGCTCACCGGTGATGCCGCCTCGGATCGCCTGCTGAGCACCGATGCCAACGCGCTGCTGCTCGGCATGACCCTGGATCAGCAGGTGCCGATGGAGAAGGCGTTCAGCGGGCCGGCGGTGATCGCGCAGCGGATGGGCGGCACCCTCGACGTGGCGAAGATCGCGGCGATGGACACCGACGAGTTCGTCGCCCTCTGCTCCGAGAAGCCGGCGATCCACCGCTTCCCCGGGTCGATGGGCAAGCGGGTGCAGCAGGTCTGCCGGGCGCTGGTCGATGACTACGACGGTGACGCGGAGAACATCTGGGCCGGTGTCGACGACGGTGCCGAGGTGCTCAAGCGGCTCAAGGCGTTGCCCGGTTTCGGTGATCAGAAGGCGAAGATCTTCCTTGCCCTGTTGGGAAAGCAGTGGGGCATCACGCCGAGTGGCTGGCAGCGGGCCGCCGGCGACTACGGCAAGGACGGTTTCCGTTCGGTCGCCGACATCACCGACAACAGCTCCCTGCAGAAGGTCCGCGAGACCAAGAAGCAGGTCAAGGCGGCGGCCAAGAAGGCGGCCGCCGACAAGGCCGCCCAGGCGTGACCCCACCCCTGGCGCCGGGTGTGCGGCTGGTGGTCGCCGGCGTGCTCGTGCGCGACGACCGGATCCTCGCCACCCGGCGTACCCGACCCGCCGTACTGGCCGGATTCTGGGAGTTCCCCGGGGGCAAGGTGGAGGCGGGGGAGACCCCGGTCGCGGCGCTGGCCCGCGAACTCGCCGAGGAGCTCGGCATCGGGGTCACGGTCGGAGCGGAAATCGAATCCGCACAGGGATCCTGGCCGATCTCGGAGACGCTGCGGATGCGGGTCTTCTGGGTGGCCAGCGGGGACGAGCCGCATCCCGGTGACGCCCATGACGCGGTCCGCTGGTTGCGGCGTACGGAACTCACCGACCCGGACTGGGTACCGGCCGATGTGGCGGTGGCCGCGTTGCTCGCCGAGCGGCCCTGGCCCTGAGCTAGCCTTGCCGCCATGCAGACCCCCGTGCCTGACTACCTCGCCGAGATCCTGAACGACTGCAACAGCAAGGACGGAGGGGAGTTGGCCGACTACATCCCCGAGTTGGCCCAGGCCGATCCGAACCAGCTCGGTGTCGCCATCACCACCCTCGACGGGGTGACCTATTCCGCCGGTGACGATGAGGTGCAGTTCTCGATCCAGTCGATCTCCAAGCCCTTCGCGTACGCCCTGGCGATCGAGGACCGCGGCCTGGACGCGGTGCTCGAGGTGGTCGGCGACGAGCCCACCGGTGATGCGTTCAACGAGATCTCCCTGGAACCCGACACCGGCCGCCCGCGGAACCCGATGATCAACATCGGCGCGATCACCACGCACTCGCTGGTCGGCGCACCCGGACTGGATGTGGCGGCCCGCTTCGAACGCGCGCGCAGCGGGATGTCGGCGTTCGCCGGTCGGGAGCTGGAGGTCGATGACGCGGTCTTCGAGTCCGAGGTCGCCACCGGTTACCGCAACACCGCGCTGGCCTATCTGGTCCGGGCCCGCGACAAGATCTCCGAGGACCCGGGCATCCTGGTCCGCGAGTACACCCGGCAGTGCTCGCTGCTGGTGAGCGTGCGGGACCTCTCGGTGATGGCGGCGACGCTGGCCAATGGCGGTACGAATCCGGTGACCGGCGTCCAGGTCGTCTCGCCGCGGGCGGCCCGGCAGGTGATGAGCGTGATGTTCACCTGTGGCATGTACGACGCGGCCGGTGACTGGGTCTCCCATGTCGGCATCCCGGCCAAGAGTGGTGTCGCCGGCGGCATCATCGGTGCCCTGCCGGGCCAGTGCGGGCTGGGCACCTTCTCACCCCGACTGGATTCCTTCGGCAACAGCACCCGCGGCGTACAACTCTTCGAGCGGCTCTCCGAAGACATGGGCATGCATCTGATGGGTACGCCACCCAATGCGCTGTCGGTGCTGCGCGATCAGGTCGAGCTGGTACCCGGGCTCGACGGGCCGGATGCCCGGCTGGTGGTGGTGCAGGGGGCGGTGAACTTCGCCGGCGCGGAGCAGGTGCTGCGCCAGCTGGTCGAGCTGTCGCCCGGCGGCCAGGAGGTGATCCTGGACGTCTCCCGGGTGGCCTCGATCGACAACGTGGGCCGCCGGATGGTCCTCGAGGGGATGCGCCGCCTCGGTCTCGATGGCCACCCCCTGACGCTGGTCGATCCGGAACAGATGCTGCCCGACCCGGACACCGGCGGTGAGCCGGTGCGCGTCGTGGAATCCCTGCCCAGCTGACCACTCGGTTGGCCAGCCCGGCCCCGATTTTGTCAGGGGTTATGCACCGTCACGGAGCCCGACACGGTGAGATGGTCCCCAAGAGTTCGGGAGGCGAGCGTCTGGCGCCGCGCGCGAGCCGACAGAAATTAGAGCGCCCCCTGACCTTTGCGGAGGTCAGGGGGCGAACAACGGTCCGTCAGGTGCGTGTCAGACCGTTGCCGAACCGGCACGCGAGGCGTGCCGGAAGCCGAGCAGGGACAGGAAGAGCATCAGCACGGCGCCCGCGAATGCTGCCACTGCAGCGATTCCGGCGATCATGCCCATGGTTCCGAAGGCGTACGCGTTGAGCAGCATGCCGCGCAGGGTGTTGCCCATGAACAGGCTCTGCCGCAGTTCACCCATCGCCTTGGCCTCGTCGGTCGTCTTGTCCGGCAGCTTCTGGTATTCACCGGACACCTCCTCATAGGTGCGATCGCCCGAGGACTTGTTCATGTGCACGAGGATGTAGTTGTCCGCGAAGGCCTTGGCCTGGGTGCCGTTGGTCATCTCCTGTCCCGCATAGGGGGCGAGGATCTCGCGGTCGGCCGGTGGCAGCGCTTCCAGGGAGGCGCCCGAGGGCATCGTGATCCGCTGCGCCGCGAGCTGGTCGTGCACCTGGGCATTGACGAAGCTGGACGCCCAGGTCAGCAACCCACCGGCGACCACCAGGATCGCGGCCAGGGAGAGGCCGACGGCGGAGATGAGCTTGTCGAGTGCGCTGCGTCGCATGAGCGGTTCCTTCGATTCTGTTGTGGTTGCTCCGACATGTCTATTATGACACGTAGTACTACACAATGTAGTTGTCGAAGGGGTGAATGAGCCCGATGTCGGCAATCTCACATCGGTGGGTACGCGACCCCGGGGTTCAGTCGGTGGCGCAGCTGCCGGTTCCGACCGGCGTCCGGTTGGTGCTGCTGGCGGCGGTCAGCGCGGCCTGGGCGGTGTCGTTGGTGAGCACGAAACCGGTCTGCGGGGTGACGGTGGAGCGGGCGAAGACGGTCCCGGCGACGCGGCCGTCCTCGGTGAGCAGTGGGCCACCGGAGTTGCCCGGATTCACGTCGGCATAGATCGAATAGATCTCCCGGGTGACCATCGACGAACCATAGATGTCGCGCCCGGTCGCGTGCACCGTGCCCCGGATCCGCGCCGGCTCCAGGTCATAGGGGCCGTCCAGCGGGAACCCGGCCACCACCGTCGACGTGCCGTTCTCCAGCGCCGGCGCGGTCTGCAGTGCCGGCGCCCGCAGGCTGGGGACGTCGAGCACCGCCAGGTCGCGATTCGGGTCGAACTGGATCACGGTGGCCGGCAACCGGGCCCCGGTGCCGCCGACCTGCAGGGTGATCCGGTCGGCACCGGCGATCACGTGGGCATTGGTGACCACCCGGCGCGGCTGCGCCACCCAGCCGGAGCCCTCGGCGACCCGATTGCAGCCCGGCATCGAGGCCCGGATCTTCACCACGCTGGCCGCCGCACGCTGGATGCCGGGCGTGGTGACCGCGCCGTCATCGGGAGCGGCCGCCTCCATCCGCGGTTCATCCAGCGGGTTGCCGAAGACCGGCGGGAAACCGGCGTCATAGAGGGCGCGGGTGAGTTCGGAGGTGGCGGTGACGACCTCGGGTGGCATCCGATCGGTCGTCGCGGTGACCACCCGGGAATCGTTGAGGGTACGCCGCCAGGCGTCCGGTACGACCGGGAGCAGCGCCATCCCGACGAGTCCGATCACGATGGCGGTGACCAGCACGTTCACCACGGCCCCGCCGGCCGAATCCAGTTGGCCGCCGCCGTCGGCGCGCCGCCTGGCCATCAGCCGGGTACCGAGCTGGGCGGTCAGGCCGTGGAGGGCCGAGGCCAGGCCCAACACACCCACCAGCATGATGATCGCCCGGGCCGTCGAGTCCGGCCCGATCGAGGTGAGCGCCAGCAGCGAGGACAGCCCCCACAGGGCCAGCACCGCGCCGCCCAGATAACCGATCACCCCGAACACCGTGCTGACCAGTCCCCGCTGCCATCCGATCAGCACCTGGATGACCAGCAACAGGACCAGGGTCAGGTCGACGAGCATGGCGGCGGTCACGGCATCCATCATGCCGCTGCCGCCAAAGTCGGACGCGTACACGCGGGCGGAATTTCCCGCTCTCTGTGGGAACTTCTCACTAAGGTGCCACCTGATGAAATCTCCCGCCATCCCCGAGCACCCCGAATCGCCGAAGCTCGAACGCGCCCTCGGCAACCGGCACATCCAGCTGATCGCGATCGGCGGTGCCATCGGCACCGGCCTGTTCATGGGCTCGGGCAAGACGATCTCGGTCGCCGGCCCGTCGGTGCTGCTGGTCTATCTGATCATCGGCTTCATGTTGTACTTCGTGATGCGGGCGATGGGGGAGATCCTGTTGTCCCGCAAGGAGTACCGGAACTTCGCCGACTTCACCGGCGACCTGCTCGGCCCCTGGGCCGCGTTCTTCACCGGATGGACCTACTGGTTCTGCTGGGTGGTGACCGCGGTCGCCGATGTGATCGTGATCGCATCGGTCTATGTCACCCATCTGCTGCCGAACCTGCCGTCCTGGTCGACCCCGGTGATCGCGCTGCTGGTGATCGCCGCGCTGATCGGGTTGAATCTGCCGACGGTGCGGGCATTCGGGGAGACCGAGTTCTGGTTCGCGATGGTCAAGATCGTCGCGATCCTGGCGCTCATCGTGGTCGGTGTGGTGCTGATCCTCTCCGGTTTCACCTCCGCGCAGGGCACCGCCAGCTTCACCCACCTGTGGGACACCGGCGGCTTCTTCGCCAAGGGGTTCCTGGGCTTCGTCGCGGCCTTCCAGATCGCCACCTTCGCCTTCGTCGGGATCGAACTGGTCGGCACGACGGCGGCCGAGACCAAGGACCCGGACACCAACCTGCCGCGCGCGGTGCGTTCGATCCCGATCCGGATCCTGCTGTTCTACATCGGTTCGCTGGTGGTGCTGATGTCGGTGATGCCGTGGACCACCTACGACGCCGACAACTCACCGTTCATCCAGGTCTTCGATGCCGCGGGGCTGCCGGCCGCCGCGGCCGTGGTCAACCTGGTCGTTCTCACCTCGGCGATGTCCTCGGCCAACTCCGGCATCTATTCGACCTCGCGGATGGTCTACGGGCTCGCCACCCAGAACGACGCGCCGCGGATGTTCGCGCGACTGTCCAGCCGGCACGTGCCCCGCAACGCGCTGTTCCTCACCGCCGTGGTGTTGCTGTCCTCGGTGGTGCTGCTCGCCTCCGGGCTGGGGGAGTCGGCCGGATTCTCGGTGGTGACCACGGTTTCCTCGCTCTGCTTCATGTTCGTGTGGACGATGATCCTGGCCAGCTATCTGGTGTATCGCCGCCGGCGCCCGCAGGACCATGCCGCGAGCCGGTTCCGGATGCCGCTGGGCACGGTGATGCCGTGGGTGGTGTTCGCCTTCTTCGGCTTCCTGATCTGGGCGTTCACCGGTGACCCGGACACGCTGGCCGGTCTGTTGGCGACCCCGGTCTGGTTCGTGCTGGTCACCGTCGGTTATCTGGTGGTTCGGCGTACGCCCGATCATCGCGCCCAGCGCGCGGAGTTCCGGCGCCAGGTGGCCGAGGAGCACCGCGAGGCCGAGCGCGTCAGCGTCGGCTGATCCGGATGCACGCGGCCCGGTGGGTGGCCGAAAGCTCCACCGGGTCAGGGATCGCGGTCGCACAGTCGTCGATCGCGATCGGGCAGCGGGTGCGGAACACGCAGCCACTCGGCGGGTTCACCGGCGACGGCACATCACCGACCAGCACCGTGCGCGCGCGGTTGCGTTCGGCCTCCGGATCGACCTCCGGGATCGCCGACAGCAGCGCCGACGAATAGGGATGCGCCGGGTCGGCGTAGAGCTCACCACGGGTGGCCCGCTCCATGGCGCGGCCCAGATAGAGGACGAGCACCTCGTGGCTCATGTATTCCACCGCGGCGAGATCGTGGGCGATGAACAGGTAGGAGAGTCCGAGCTCGCCCTGCAGCCGTTTCAGCAGGTTGAGGATCTGTGCCTGCACACTGACATCGAGCGAGGCGGTGGCCTCGTCCAGGATGATCAGCTTCGGTTCCACGGCCAGTGCACGGCCGATGCAGACCCGCTGCCGCTGTCCGCCGGAGAGCTGGTGCGGGTAGCGGTCCAGCAGCCCCTCGGGCAGTCCGACCAGGCCCATCAGCTCCCGCACCCGCGCATCGCGGTCACCCGGATGCAGGCCGTGGATCTCCAGCGGATCGAGCAGGGCCCGCCGGATGGTGCGGCGCGGGTCGAGGGAGGTCAGCGGGTCCTGGAAGACCATCGCGACGGTACGCCGGACCCGGCGCAGCTCGGCGCCGCTGGCGGCGCGGACGTCGATCCCGTCGAGGGTGATCTCTCCCGAGGTGGCCTCCACGAGCCGCATCAGCGCGTTGCCGATGGTCGACTTGCCCGAACCGGATTCGCCGACCAGCCCGAGGGTCTCACCCGCTGCAATGGTGAAGCTGACATCCTCCACCGCGTGCACCACCGGTCGCTCCCGCCGTCCGCGCAGCGCCTGGCGTACCGACAGGTCGCCGAGGCGGACCGGGAACTGGATCTGCAGATTCCGTACCTCCAGCAGGGTTTTCCGATCCTCGGTCATTCGGCACCTCCGCTCAGCGGCCCGAGGTCGGGGAGGACGCAGCGGGTCCGTACCCGGTGGTCCGGGGCGACCTCGACCAGTGCGGGGCGCTCGGTCTCACAGCTCGGATCGGTGCGCACCTCGCAGCGGTCCCAGAAGATGCAGCCGGGCGGCAGGTTCCTGGGATCCGGCGGTGATCCGGGAATGGTGGACAGTGGCTGGTCGAACTCACCCAGCGTCGGCCGGGCGGCGAACAGACCACGGGTGTAGGGATGCCGGTGGCGTCGATAGAGCTCAGTCATGGGCGCCTCTTCGACGACCTGACCGCCATAGCAGACCACCACGTTGTCGGCGATCCCGCCGATCACGCCGAGGTCGTGGCTGATCCAGACCACCGCGGTGCCCAGGCGTTCCTGCAGATCCCTGACGACGCTGATGATCTGCGCCTGGATGGTGACATCGAGGGCGGTCGTCGGCTCGTCGGCGATCAGCACCTCCGGGTCGCAGCTCAGCGCGATCGCGATCATCACCCGTTGCCGCATCCCGCCGGAAAGCTCATGTGGGTACGCTTTCAGCCGTCGCTCGGGGTCGGGGATGCCGACCAGTTCGAGCAGCTCCAGGGCCCGCCGGCGCAGCGCGGTCCGGTCCAGGTCGAGGTGGGCGCGCATCGGTTCGGAGAGCAGCTTCTCCACAGTCAACAGCGGGTTCAGCGAGCTGGCCGGGTCCTGGAAGACGAAACCGATCCGACGGCCGCGGACCTGCTGCAGCTGGCGCGCGCTCATCGACAGCAGGTCGAGTTGCTGCTCACCGGCACCGAGCAGGGCGCGGCCGCCGATGACCGCCGGCGGGTGGGGGACCAGGCCGGTGGCTGCCAGCACCGACATCGACTTGCCCGATCCGGACTCGCCGACGATGCCGAGGGTCTGCCCGGGTTCGACCGACCAGCTGACCCCGGAGACGATCTGCACCGGACCGATGCGCACGGTCAGATCGTCGAGGGCGAACAACGGAGTCATGCGGCCTCCTTCGCGCTCACGAATCGCGGGTCCAGCGCGTCACGCAGTGAATCGCCGAGCAGGTTGAACGCCAGCACGGTGACGAAGATCGCCAGGCCGGGGAAGATCGCCAGCCAGGGCGCGATGTTGAAGAATCCCTTGGCGTCGAAGAGCATCCGGCCCCAGGACGGCGCCGGTGGCTGCACGCCGAGGCCCAGGAAGGACAGCGCGGCCTCGGACAGGATCGCGAACGCGAACGACAGCGAGGTCTGCACGATGATCGGGGCGCTCACGTTCGGCAGCACGTGCCGCCACAGGATCCGCAGGCTGCCGGCCCCGAGCGCCTGCTGGGCCCGGATGAACGGCTCCTCGCGGATCTGCAGCACACTGCCGCGGGTGACGCGGGCGAAGATCGGGGTGTAGACGACGCCGATGGCGATGATCGCGGTGTTCAATCCGGGGCCGAGGACGGCCACGATCGCGATGGCGAGCAGCATCACCGGGAAGGCGAACATCACATCGACCAGCCGCATGATGGTGCTGTCCACCGCCCCGCGGAGATAACCGGCGAAGAGTCCGAGCGGGACGCCGAGCAGCACCGAGATCGCGACCGACAGCACGCTCACCTTGAGGGTGGCGCCGCAGGAGACGATCACCCGGGTGAACACGTCCCGGCCGAGCTCGTCGGTGCCGAACCAGTGCGCCGCGCTCGGTCCCTGCAGGGCGGCGGGGATGTCGGTCTCATTGGGACCGTAGGGGGTCAGGTAGCCGCCGAACAGGGCCCCGATCACCAGTGCCAGCAACACGATCAGGCAGCCCACCACGACCGGATTGCGCAGCATCCGACGCACACCCCCGCTCACAGGGCGATCCTCCGATCGACCCGCCAGTAGAGGACGTCGACGAGGAAGCTGATCACCAGGAACAAAGTGGCGATGAGCAGCACCGCACCCTGGATCACCGGATAGTCGCGGGCCGCGACCGAGTCATAGACCAGCCGCCCGAGACCGGGCCAGGCGAACACCACCTCGACGACCACGACGCCGCCGAGCAGGGTGGCGAGCTGGGTGCCGCCGACGGTGATCACCGGCACCAGGGCGTTGCGCAGGATGTGGCCGAACAGCACGGTGCGTTCGCGCAACCCCTCCGAACGGGCGGTGCGGACGTGGTCGGCGCCCAGCGTCTCCAGCACCGAGGATCTGACGTATCGGGTCAGGATGGCGCCCGAGCCGGTGCCGACGGTGATCGCCGGCAGCAGCACGCTGCGTGCCCAGGCGACCGGATCCTGGGTGATGGGCACGTAACCGCTGGAGGAGAACCAGCCGAGGGTGCTGCTGAACACCAGGATGAGCAGGATGCCCAGCCAGAAGTCGGGCACCGAAACCCCTACCTGGCTGAAGAAGCGGCTGATCATGTCGATCGGCTTGCCGCGGTGCAGGGCCGCCAGCGTACCGAGCGGGAAGGCGATCAGCAGGGCGATGATGATCGCGGTGATCGCCAACGAGGCGGTCGCGCCGAGCCGGCCGAGCAGCAGCACGGTGACCGGTTGGCCCGAGCGGAAACTGACCCCGAGATTGCCAGTGGCCGCCTTGCCGATGTAGGAGAAGTACTGCTGCAGCAGGGGTTGGTCCAATCCGGAGGCGCGTCGCAGCGCATCGTAACTGGCCTGGTCGAAACGCGTGCCGAGGGCGAGCCGGACCGGATCACCCGGTACCAGGTGGATCAGCGCGAACACCACCACGCTCACTCCCAGCAGCACCAGGAGTGCATGCAGCAACCGTTTGAGGATGAACACCGCAGGGCGCCTTCGCGGTCAGCTCAGCGACGCGGTCCGGAACCGGATCGCGCGATCGCCGCGCACGGTGTAACCCTGCAGGCGCGGCGAGGACGCCTGAATGACTTCGGGGTTGTAGAGGTAGATGTAGCTGCCCTCGTCGGCGATCGTCTTCGCTGCCTGGGCGTAGATGTCCTTCCGCTTGGCCTTGTCGATCTCGGTGCGGCCCTGTTCGAGCAGGGCGTCCACCGCCGGATTGGAATACTTCTGGTAGTTGTTCGCACCGTCGGTGTGGTGCTGGCCGTAGTAGAAGTCGTCGGGATCGATGTTGCCGAGCCAGCCCATCATCAGCAGATCGAAGTTCCCCTTGCCCTGCTCGTCGAGGAAGGTGGAGAAGTCGACGGTCTTGATCTCGACGGTGACACCGATCTGCTTGAGCTGGTCGGCAAGCAGCTGGCCGATCGTCACGGTCTCCGGATATTCACTGGTGGCAAGGAATTGCATGGTGGCATTCGCTACGCCGGCCTCGGCCATCAGGGCCTTCGCCTTCGCGACATCGGTGGTGTAGGGGGCGTACTCGACGAAGAACTCGCTGGACTTCGGGATCGCGAGCTGGTTGACCGTCGCCTTGCCGTACTTGGCGGCCTGGGTGATCGCGGCCCGGTCGATCGCGAAGGCGAGCGCCTGGCGTACCTTCACATCCCGCCAGGGAGCCTTGGCCTCGTTGGCCGCCAGATACCAGTAGTCGTTGGAACCTGCCTGGCCGAGGACGACACTCCGGTCGGCGGCGAGCGCGTCGACCTGCTGGGGCGGCACCACATCGGTCCACTGGATCTCACCCGACTTCAGCGCGGCGAGCGCAGTGGAGGGCTCGCTGATGAAGCGGAAGGTGACCCCGGGCACCTTCGGCGCGCCGCCGTAGTAGTTCTCGTTGGCGCTGAGCTGGATGGTGTCGCCCTGGGTGTAGCTGTCCAGCTTGAACGGGCCGGTGCCGATCGGTTTGGTGTTGATGGCACCGGATTCGACGTTGGCCTGCTGGACGATCGCCAGTCCCTTGAAGCTGCCGAGATTGGCGAGCAGATTGGGGGAGGGGGATTTGACCTTGATGACCACGGTCCGCTCGTCGGGGGCCGACACATCGGTGACCGCCGACAAGCGCCAGGAGTTGGACAGTTTCTGCCCCAGCAGCCGCTGGTAGGTGTAGACCACATCCTTGGCGGTGAACGGACTGCCGTCGTGCCACTGGACACCGTCGCGCAGGAAGAAGGTCCAGGTGAGCTGATCGGGACTGTTCTCCCAGCGCTCGGCCAGCGCGCCTTTCATGACGAGGTTCTCGTCCGGTTCCACCAGGGTGTCGAAGACGTTCTCCAACACCTGGAAGGAGTTGTAGGAGGTGGTCGAGTTGGGATCCAGTTTGTCCGGTTCGCCGCTGATCGCGGCGATCAGCGCACCCTGCGGGCCCTGCCCACCGGCACCGCCACCGGGCACCTGGACGCTCTCCCCGGTGGAACATCCGGCGGCGATGCCGGCGATCACACCGACCGAGGAGGCGAGGAATACTCGACGAGACAGATCAGCCATGGCAAACCACCCTTTGCTGCGCTCCTGGCTTCAATATATTGCTCAGTCATTCACTTTAAGCACACTATGGCCCGTGTGGTGGGAGGGGAAGCGGCGGGCCGTCAGGAATGAGACGCCGGTCAGGACGACACCGGGATGACCGACCCGAGCACCACCGTGGTGCCCCGGTTCTCGTTGACCCACCAGTGCGGCTCCGAACACTCGTAACTCACGGTGTCACCGGTCTGCAGGACGAACGCATCCGATCCGACGACGACGCGCAGCCGACCGGACAGCACCGTGACCGATTCATACCCGAGATGCCGGTAGGCCAACCCCTCGTTGCTGTAACCCGAGGGCAGCTCGGTGCGGATCACCTGCAGGTCGGTGAGCCAGGACGGTGTCAGCAGCTCGCGGCGATAACCGGGGGAGTTCTCGTGGTGGGGCAGGTCGATCCCGGCGCCGGCGGCGACGAAGGTGACCTTGGTGGGGCGCGCACCGGAGAGCAGTTGGGTGAGCGGTACGCCGACCGCCCGGGCGAGCTTGGTCAGCGTACGCAGCGACGGATTGGCCCGGCCGCGTTCGAGCTGGGAGATCTGGCCCATGCTCACCCCGGACTTCTCGGCCAGGGCGGCGACCGAGAGTCCGAGTCGGGTGCGCGCCAGCTTGAGCGTCGCGCTGACGGCCATCGACTCGTCGGGATCGGTTGCCTCGGCACTCGACATAGCGCGGATCATAGCCGCCGGCGTACGCTGCGGAGCAGTTCAGCCCTCGCTGAGGGAGGCGAGGAACTCCTTGCCCCGTTCGGACTTCGGGTCGTCCAGGAAGGCATCCGGTGCGCCCTCCTCGGCGATGCCCTGGTCGGCGATCAGCACGATCCGGTCGGCGACCCGGCGGGCGAACCGCATCTCGTGGGTGACGCACATCATCGTCATCCCCTCATCGGCGAGATCGCGCATCACCGACAGCACCTCGTTGACCAGCTCGGGGTCGAGCGCGGAGGTCGGTTCATCGAAGAGCATCATCGCCGGATCCATCGCCAGCGCGCGGGCGATCGCGACACGTTGGGCCTGGCCGCCGGAAAGGCTGGCCGGGTAGGCATCCTCCTTGTGGCTCATCCCGACGTGGTCGAGCATCCGGCGGGCGGTGGCGACCGCTTCGTCCTGGCTGCGCCCCAGCACCTCGCGCTGGGCGACGGTGATGTTGTGCAACACGTTCATGTGCGGGAACAGGTTGAACTGCTGGAACACCATCCCGACCCGGGAGCGCAGGTGGTTCAGCGTCTTTTCCTGGTAGCGCAGCTCTTCGCCGGCGACCTCGATGGTGCCGCTGGTGATCCGCTCGAGGCCGTTGACACAGCGCAGCAGAGTGGACTTGCCGGCCCCGGAGGGCCCGACGAGCACCACGACCTCACCAGCGGCGACATCCAGATCCACGTCGGAGAAGACGACGGTCTCGCCGAATTTCTTGGTGACCTGACGCATCTCGACGATGTTGCCGGTCTGCTCGGGACCGGGGTTCGTCACCGCTTCCTCGGACATCTCGATCTCCTCGGGCATCAGTGCACCGCCTTCCGGTCGGCGTTCATTCGGCGTTCCAGCAGATGCACACCGCCGGTGAGCACCAGCACGATGATCAGGTAGTAGACCGAGACGGTCAGGTAGGCATTGAGCGGTGAGTATTCGGCCGCCGCCATGTTCTGCGCGGTGCGGAACAGCTCACCCATGCCGATGAAGGCGACCAGCGAGGAATCCTTCACCGCAATGATGAACTGGCTGCCGAGCACCGGCAGGATCGCCCGGGTGGCCAGGGGGATCTGCACCTTGCGGAGGGTCTGCACCCGGGACATGCCCAGTGAGCGGGAGGCCTCGACGAGCCCCTTGGGCACCGAACCGAAGCCGGAGCGGATGATCTCGGCGATGTAGGCGGAGTTGTGCACCGCGAGCGCGATGGCCCCGGCCCAGAAACCGGAGAGCAACACCAGCTGGGTGAGACCGAAATAGAGCACGAACAGCTGCGCGATCAGTGGCGTACCTCGGATCAATCCGATCCAGGCGGCGGCCAGCCAGCGCAGCGGGGCGATCGAGCTCATGTTCATCGCGGCGATCACCGCACCGGCGACCAGTGCCATCGCCAGCGCCACCGCCGTGATCGCCAGGGTCAGCCCGGCGGCCTTGACGAAGACCGGGATGTATTTGACGAACAGCTCGCCGAAGCTGGGCCCGCCCTGCTCGGTCGGGGCCGCGTCCATCACCTCGCGCACGGGCGCGTTGTCGATCTGGCCGGAGATGTCCTGGCCGAAGTACTTGGTGGAGATCTCGGCGTACTTGCCGTTGCGGATGATCTCGGCGAGGGCCTTGTTCACCTCACCGCGCAGCGGATTGCCCTTGGCGATCGCCGGAGCCTGGGTCTCGTTGTAGAGCCGGTCACCGCAGGGTACGAGGTCGAGGCCGGCCTCCTTGATCTGGTTCTGCCCGACGAGCTGGTCGGTGACCGCACCCTGCAGCCGGCCGGTCGCGGCATCCTGCAGGGCGGTGATGTCGGACTCGTAGGTCTTCACCCGATCGGTGATCTGGTTGTCCTTCAGGTATTTCTCGTAGGAGGTGCCGGAGGCGACACCGAGCTCCTGACCCCGGACGTCCTGCACCGAGGTGCAGGCCTGGCCCCGTTTGACGAACAGCTGGGCACCGGAGGAGTAGTAACCATCGGCGAAGTCGACGATCTGCGCACGTTCCGGGGTCGCCGAGGTGGAGGCGACCAGCATGTCGTAGCGACCGCTCGCCGTTCCCTGAACGAGGGTGGAGAATCCGGCGGTCTCGGGAACCAGCTTGAGGCCCATCTGATCGGCCAGAGCCTGCGCGATGTCCAGATCGAAACCGGTGAGCTGGCCGTTGTCGACGTAGCTGAAGGGGCGGTATTCGCCGCTCATCGCCACCACCAACTCGCCCTCGCGGATGAGTTTCGGCTTGTCGGATTCGGTGTTGCCGGGGCTCGCGCATCCGGAGATCAGCCGAATGACCAGGACCAACAAGGCGGAAGCGACGGCTCGTAGCCGTGCTGACATGGAGGTCAACTCCTTGCACTGGGTGACAAGGCGTCGAACCTAGCAAAGTCTACGTTCATCGAGTAGGCAGCCATGCGGAGCGGAGCGGAGCCTTCCCACGTTCATCGAGTAGGCAGCCATGCGGAGCGAAGCGGAGCAATGGCTGCCGTGTCGAGATGAACCCCACGAACCGATGACAAATGTCATACCCCGAACCGGAGACGGCTCGGCCACCGCGTCGATAGCGTGCGAGCACAGAACCGGCTACCTCGGGAGAGCACGATGTTCATCCGCTCGATCGGAATCACCGTGGCCGCGCTCGCGGCCACTCTCGTCACCGGTAGTGGTGTGGCGTACGCCGCCGACAGCACGCCGCCACGTGGCTCGCACTACGCGAAGGTCGAGCAGAAGACCAACGCCGCGCTGCGCGGCCAGGGGCTCGCCAACCGGAATCTGCCGCAGTGCGACGATCTGACCTCGGCGCCCGCGGCGCCCGCGATGCGCACCCTGGACTACATGGCAGGGGAGTGGGTCGGATACGGCTGGAACGACGGTCAGCAGGGACGCTCCTACTACGTCCAGACCGAGGAGATCCGGTTCCTGCCGGGCGGCACCCGGCTCGAGGTGAAGGGCACCGGCACCTCGCCCACCGATCCGTCGGTGACGGTCTTCTCGGCGTATGCGATCGCGGAACCGAAGGCCGGCGGCGGCATCAGCTGGACGGCGTACAACGAAGGCAATCAACTGGTCACCGATCTGGTGGTGACCCCGACCGGTTGGTCCTGGCAGTTCCCGGCCGGACCCGGGGTCACGGTGCGTTACGTCACCGACTTCACCGACAATTGGCGCGCCTGGCACGAATACGGCGAGGTCAGCCTCGACGGCGGTCAGACCTGGCAGCGATTCCAGCAGATGACCCTGGTCAAGACCTGCGACGCCTGAGGCGGTCTCAGCTTCAGTTGCGTACGTCCAGGATGGCGGCGAAGGCGGCGCGTACCCGGTCGTCGATCATCTCCTGGGAGTCGGCCGGCAGCTTGCCGTCCAGATGGAGGTACGCCAGACCGTGCGCGAGTGCCCAGCCCGCGGAGGCCAGCGAGTCGGCATCGGCATCCGGGAACACCTGGGCCATGGCCGCCTGGAGCGCCTGATGGATGCGCCCGGCGGCCTCGACGCGCTCCGCGTTGCCCTCGTCGCAGGCATTGCCGAACATCAGTCGGAAGAGGGCCGGGCGCCGCATCGCGAAGCGCACATAGGCGACCGCGAACTCGCTCAGCTCTGTGGGACTGGACGGTGGCTCGCGACCTTCGGTCAGTTCGGCCAACAGATCCCGTAACCCCACGGCGGCCAACGCGGACTCGAGGGCGTCCCGGTCGGTGAAGTGCCGGTAGGGCGCGGTGGGGGAGACGCCGGCCTCGCGGGCGACTGCGCGCAACGAGAACGGCTCGCCGGCCTCCAGCATTCGCATCGCCGTCGTCAGCAGCGCGGCGCGCAGGTCGCCGTGGTGGTACGCACTCTTCGCCGGTGTTGACACCGCTAACATCTCCTCCATGCTCATGTGAGCAACGTAAACATATCCTAGCAGGAGCACCGATGCCATCCATCGCGTCCGCATCCACCCACTCTGCCGCCTCCGGGCCGCTCATCACCGGGAACGTGATGGTGCACGCGGCGGCACTGACCGGACCCGGTGGTGTCGTGCTCGACGCCGCGTCGCCGCTCGAGCCGTTCCGCGAGTGGGCGAGGGCTGCGAAGAGTGCTGGCGCGAAGATCTGGATGCAGATCAACCACCCGGGCCGCCAGGTGCTCGCGGATATGCCGGGGGTCGCCTGGGCGCCATCGGCGATCCGGGTGGACCTCGGCCGCAACAGCGGTTCGCCGAGCCGACCGAGATGACCGAGGCGCAGATCGCCGAGATCATCGAGCGTTTCCGGGTCACGGCGCAGCGTGCTGAGGAAGCAGGTTTCGACGGTGTCGAGATCCACGCCGCCCACGGTTATCTGCTCTCGCAATTCCTGTCACCATTGGCGAATCGGCGTACCGATCACTGGGGCGGCAGCCTGCAGAACCGTGCTCGACTGTTGGTGGAGATCGTACGCACCGTCCGGGCTGTGGTGAGCCCCGGTTTCGCGGTCGCGGTCAAGCTGAACTCCGCCGATTTCCAGCGCGGCGGATTCGATGCCGCTGATGCTGCGGCGGTCATCGGGATGCTCGCCCCCCTCGGGGTCGACGTCGTGGAACTGTCCGGCGGCAGCTATGAGGCACCGGCAATGACCGGACAGACCGGTGACGTGCGTAGCGGCGCGCGGGAGGCGTACTTTCTGAGCCTGGCTGAAGAATTGGCCACCAGCAGTCCGGTCCCGCTGATGGTGACCGGGGGAATCGTCCGGCTTCGCGTCGCTGAAGAGGTGCTCGCCAGCGGCATCGACCTGGTCGGGATGGGCAGCGCCCTCGGTGTCGACCCCGATCTGCCGAACACCTGGCGCCGGGACCCCGATGCCAAGGTCGTGCTGGCCCCGGTGCGTTTCAAGGACAAGGCGATCGCCTCGGCGGCGAGCATGGCACGGGTACGCCAGCAGTTGCGCCGGATCGGCGCCGGCCGGCGTACCAATCCCGGAATGAGCCCGCGCATCGCCCTGGTGAAGGAAATGCTGCTTCAACAGCGCGCTCTGCACCGCTACCGGAAGTGGCTGGCCGACCGCCCCCACGTCTGCTGAGCTCAGGGAGCGGGTGGGTTCGCCGACGGTCATCGAGTAGGTCGTCATGCGCAGCGAAGCGGAGCGATGACGACCGTGTCGAGATGACGCCACGTCGGCTGAGCGAGCGACGAACGGCTCCACCTCACGTCGGGTGAGCGAGCGAGGAACGAGCGAGTCGAAGCCACGCGCCCCCAACCCTCAGGACTGGTGCAGCACGCTCGCACACCGGCGATGCAGCTGCTCCAGCTCGCGTCCCTGGGCATCGGCCCGCGCGAGCAGATTCTCCAGCGTGGCGCGGGGGAGACGCGGATCGTTCAGTTCCAGGAGGGTCGCCCAACCGAGCCGCTTGGCGAACACGGCAGCGGTCAGCGCTTCCAGCTCCAGCAGGTCCGACAGGGGAGAGCGCTCCCGGAGGCGCTGGTTGGTTTTGATTTGGCCAGCCAGCTCGGCGACGCGCGCAGTCCCATCCTTGACGACCGAGGGGCGTACGCCGACATCGACCATCAGCGCTTCCAGGCTGTTCTTGTCGGATTCGACCTCTGTGCTCAGGCGCTGCACCGCGGCAGCGATCTCGGGTACGCCGTGACTCTTGGCCACCCGCTGGAACAGGGCTACGCCGGACGTGGCACCGGCGTGATGATCCTGCAGGTAGGTCTGCAGCAGCTCGCTCATGTGTACTCCCAGAGATCGCGAATCCTCAGTCACAGAACGATTACCCGACGACCGAGGGCTCAAACGGGTCCTGCACGTTATGTCAGAGCGACGCGTTGCCCTTATGCCGCATAGGCTGAAGATCCCCATCCGGATGATCGGGAGACCCATGGATCAGAAGAGACGGTTGCAGGCGCTCGAGAACCACCTCGCCACCATGGTGCGGGAAGCCCGGGAGTTCGCCGACGGGGATCCTTCCGTTGAGTGGATCTGGCTGTACCTGTCGATGCAGGACGGCGTCGTCGTGGCCACGCCGATCTATCGGGTTGACGGCATCGTCACCGGCGCCGAAGACCTTGATCAGCACCTCGGCACCGAGCTGGATGTGTCCAAGCTGCAGGCACTCTGGCGTACCTTCTTCGACGAGACGGAGGAGGTACGCAGCCTTCTCGCTGCGTCGGGTGAAGTGCCGACGCGGATCATCGTCAGCTTCGATGCTCAGGCCGAGCGGCTGGAGGCCGACTTCAACGACGAGTCAATCGAGGACCCGGAGCTGTCGTTCAGCGAGGTCGCAGATCGGTGGCAGCAGCGGCTGGCCGAGACAGGTGATGCCTCCGCATGAGGTGGCGCACGTTATGTCAGATCGAACGAGGGCGCCGCAGGCGGATGAGGCCCACGAGCAGGGCGACGCCCCAGAGCACGAACAGTGGATCCCACAGCCAGCCATGGCCGATCATGGCCGCCCGGTCGTAACCGTCGTCGGGTCGGATCACTCCGGCGAGCACCAGGTGGCCGACCACGGTATTCGCACCGCCCCAGACGATGAGGCTGAGCGCACCGAGCTCGCACCCGATACGCCAGATCCAGTGGCGCGGCCATCCGCGCAGGCTCCAGGCGAGCGGCACCACGGCGAAACCGAGCTTCACGGCGGCGACGATCAGCAGCAGCCACCGCCGACCCTCGAAGGCGTTGACGAGGCGCGCGCCGATCGTCTCCAGCAGCCGGTCACCACCGAGGCCCCAGTAGACGCTGAACAGGCCATGGATCACGCCGGCGATGGCGGCAACGACGAACGGACTCGCAGAACGGATCGATGAGCGTGGGGGTGAAGCGGTCACACAAGAAAGGTCTCATCGCCGGCGGGCAGCAGGTCACCGGGAACCGCCCGGAGGCAGCCCTGAACCGACCCCAGCCCAGGGTCAGGCCTTGGTCCGATAAGCGACATTATGTCATCTCGAAGAGTCGCGACTAGATCTGGTCACTCCCCTCGAACATCGAGTACGGCCTTGCCCTGCACCTGGCGCTGTGTCAGCGACTGGATGGCCTCGTCGTACCGGCGCCAACCTCCGCGCCAGCCAATCGGGGTCATGAGTCGGCCCCGAGCGGTGAGGCCTACCAGCCGTTCGAGGTCGGGCCCGAGCGGGACGGTCAGGTTGAAGGTCTCGATCCGCCCGCGGTCGTGACGGATCCGCGCCGCCTCGAAATCGATCGTGGTCGGCTCCTTGGAGGCCATACCCACCGCGACGACTGCGCCGCCGGGCACCAGTCGGTTGTAGGCGTCGGCCAACTGCTGTCCACCAACGTTGTCGATCACGCCATCAACGCGTTCAGCGAGGTTGGACGGGCCGATGATGACCTCCCTTGCACCGAGTGTTTCCAGACCCTCGCCGCGTCCGGGGGAACCGACCGATGCGACAACTTCAGCACCGGAGAGACTCGCCAGCTGGACTGCGTACCGGCCAACGCCGCCGGATGCACCGGTGACCAGCACACGCCGTCCGAGGACGGAACCGAGTCGCCGGACCGCCTGGAGCGCGGTGACTCCGGCGACGGGCAACGCGGCGATGGCTGCCAGGTCGACGTCATCGGGAACGAGAGCCAGCTGGTCGGTGTCGACCGCACGCAACTCGGCCCAGGCCCCGGCCCACCCGAACGTGATGACCCGCGAACCCGCCACCGGCCCGGAACCGTCCGCTGCCGGAGTGATCACCACCCCGCTGGCGTCCCACCCAGGAACAGTGCCGTCGGGAAGATCCGGAGTGCGAAAGGCGACCTCGCCGAAGTTGAACGAGAAGGCGGCAACCTGAACCAGGGCCTGTGATGGAGACGGTGTGGGCTCGGGCACGGAATCCAGACGCAGCAGGTGCCGACTCCCCCGGTGATGAACGAGCGCCTTCACCGTGTCCGTCCCATCTGAGTGTCCGATGGCGCAGTCGCCTGCCCTGCCCATGACGCCTGGTTCTCGGCGATGAACCTCCCGATCCCTCGAGGGAGTTGGCCGGTGACCTCCTCGACGGTGGTGGTGACCTCGGCGAAGATGCCCTCGCGGACCCGACCGAACATTCCTCCGACGACCTCGCGCGTCCACCGGTCAGCGCCGCTCAGTGCGTCCTCCAAGGGCGGGTCGAACGGCCTGACGTGGTCTCCGATGGCCGACGAAATATCCTCTGCCAGTGACGCGAGCGTGACTCCTTCCGGTCCGGTCAACGTGTAGGCCTTGCCGTGGTGCAGGTCCGGCTCGACGAGTGCCTGCACGGCGACGGCGGCGATGTCGCGGGTGTCGATCCAGGCAATCGGCGCACCACCCGTGGGGAGGCTGATCATCCGTTCCTCAACGATGGTGGTCAGGAAGTAGCGGGGATCTATCAACACCTGTTGAAACCAGGACGGTCGCAGAATCGTCCAGCTGCCCGCGCCGCTGGTGACCGCGAGTTCCACCTGTCGAACCCACTCATCGTCGGCGATGGTGTGTGCGCCCTGCTCAGACAGCAGGACGATGTGTGACCCCGGAGTGAGCGCGACGAGGTGAGTGATGAGGTCTGGCGCGTCCGGGACATCCGGGCGCATGAGATAGATCGCGTCCATCCCCTCTACTGCCCTACCCCAGGTCGAGCGATCATCCCAGCTGAACCTGACGACGTCAGCCACGGCCGTTGGGTCCAGCGAGGACCCGCCACGGACCATGGCGTCGGCGCGCTGGCCAAGTTGGGCGATGACTTCGCGGCCGGTCTTGCCCCGTGCGCCGGTGACGAAGACGGATCGGCTCATGCCGCCCGGCCGCCCTCAATGGTCGGGTAGTCCGTGTATCCGCGGTGATCGCCGCCGTAGAACGTGTCGGGGTGGGGGGTGTTGTACGGCCCACCGGCCTTGATGCGGGCGTCAAGGTCCGGGTTCGCAAGCCACATGGTCGCCAGTGAGACGGCGTCTGCAACTCCGGTCTCGACGGCTTCGGTGGCAGCGGCGGGAGATGCTGGGAAGGCCTCTGGGGCGGGGTGGGGATTCAGGATGAGAATGCCGGGCCAGGCAGCGCGCAGTTGCCTTGTCAGTTCCCGGTTGCCGACCTCGACCAGGTGCACATAGGCCAGGTTCTGATCGGCGAGCGACTCCAGCAGCCGAAGATAAACCGGTGCCGGGTCGGGCTCTTCGATGTTGTTGAACGGGCTGCCCGGGGAGAGCCGAACACCGGTGCGGTCGGCTCCGATGACGTCGGCAACCGCTGTGACGACCTCGATGGCGAATCGGATTCTGTTGTCCGCTGCGCCGCCGTAGGAGTCGGTGCGCAGATTGGTGTTGTCGGCGAGGAACTGGTGGATCAGGTAGCCGTTGGCACCGTGGAGCTCCACGCCATCGAAGCCGGCGTCGATAGCGTTGCGTGCCGCAGTGGCGAAGTCGGTGACGGTGGTTCGGATGTCATCCGTCGTCATCTCGCGCGGTACTGGATGGTCGAGCATCCCCTCAGGGCTGAACAGCTGCTCGCCCGAAGCCACCGGTGACGGGGCCACCGGAAGTTCCCCGTTCGGGTACAGGCTGGGATGGCCAATCCGCCCGGTGTGAGTGAGCTGGGCGAAGATGCGCCCGCCGGCCTCATGGACAGCGTCGGTGACATCCCGCCACGCCTCCACATGGTCGCCGGCGTGTAGGCCGGGGGTGAGGATGTAGCCCTGGCCGATCACGCTGGGTTGGATGCTCTCGCTGATGATCAGACCCGCACTGGCGCGTTGCCGGTAATACTCGGCAGTCAGCGCGCTGACGACCCCATCGACAGATGCGCGGCTCCGCGTCATCGGGGCCATCAGCAGACGGTTCGGCAGTTGGAGTTTCCCAACCGCTAGAGGCTCGAAAAGGTTCGGCACGACGTACTCTCCTAAGGATGCTTGATTGGCTCAAGCATCATCACACACTTGTTTGAGCGAATCAAGTGATAGGGTGCGGGCATGGCTGCTCCTTCCGGTCCCGTCTCTCCGGCGACTGAGGCCGAACGTGCGATGTTTGACTTCGTCGATGCCTACGACCGCGCCTACGAGATCGCGGCAGCACAGCACGGCATGAGCGTCGCCCATGCCTGTGTGCTGGGCAGGATCGCCAAGCCGCGAGGAATGGGAGAGTTGGCCGACGAGCTTGGCTGCGACGCCTCCAACATCACACAGGTCGTTACTCGGCTTGAGGCCAGAGGCCTGGCTGAGCGGCACGCCAACCCGAACGACCGACGATCACGCCAAGTCAATCGAACAACGGCGGGCGACAACCTCAACGCGGCCTTCGAGAAGAGCTTCGAGTTTGCCCGAACGGCGACGTCCAACCTCAGCGACGGCGAACAAAACCAGCTGGCCGAGCTTCTCCGCAAGGCCCTTGGCCAATCCACGTCTTGACGCTGCCTCGGCCCCGCAGGCCGAACGTCGGGCGAGACCTCCTTCACCGGCGCCGAGTGCCCGCACCGTCCTCAACCGGCGAGCCGCTGCCGGATCATGGCGGTGAACTCCTCCACCGCCCGATCCGATGCGGCACGATCACCGTCCAGCAACATGTCGAACAGCAATCCCTGACCCACAGCGAGCGTGAGTCGCGCCAGCGTGCGCGCGGTCGCCTCGTCGGTACGCCTGGCGTACGCCTCGGCGAATCGCTCCTGCGCCTGGTCGAGCACCGCGGCACGCAGGCTCTCGGCGTACACCTTGCCGTACATCGCATGCGCGGACAGCTCGAAGTAGAGCGGCCCGACCAGCTGGGCCTGATCGGCGGTACGCCGCCAGTTCTCCGCGCCCGCGTCGAAGGGGTCCTGATGGTCGGTGAAGAGCTGTGCCAGCGCATCCGCGTTCGCTGCGGCGATCCGTTCGATCACCGCCGCCAGCAGGCCCTCCCGTGACCCGAAGTGATAGCTGAGCATCCGTTGACTGGTACCGATGTTCGAGGCCAGCGTACGCAGACTGGTATCACGGACGCCGTGGGTGGCGAAGTGCTGAACCGCCTTGTGCAGCAGCAGATCCCGAGGGCTCTCCCCTGTCATGCCCGTTCCGCCAACCGCAGCAGCGACGCGGTCTCAGCCGCCACCATCCGTCGAACCTTCGCGGCCAGCAGCAGCCGGATGGCCCGGGCGAGCGGCCCGGTCCAGACGATGGATTGAGTGAGGGTGCACCCCGTGGGTGCCGGCGTGAGTTCGTGGGTCGCCGTGGTGGTCACTCCCCTCGCTCGTGCGGCCCAGGTGAAGCCTCGCCCCGGCTCCCAGGATGAGACCTCGTAGACAGCGTTCGGGAGACCCGGTTGCCTCACCTCGAATCGCGATCCCACCCCAGCAGGGCTCGGGCCGTCGACCTGCTGTACGGAACTGAACGTCGGCAGCAGATCGCCCCAGCGTTCCAGATCGCTGAGCACGGCCCAGACCTCATCGACTGATGCGCTGGTTCGCTGCGAGACCACAATCATGTATCAGATGATACAGATGCTCAGGCTCCCCCGCCAGCGACCTTGTGAATCCCGTCGCACCAGGGCAAGCGACCCGAATAGCCGCAGCGACAGACGGCCACCACGGCTCGTCGGACCGGATGGGTCTCGCCGTCGGCGTCGACCACGTGGGAGGCTCCGCGGATCAGGGCCGGACCGCCTGGGCACTCGGTGACGCGAACGGCCTCGGCGGGATACGCCTCCACCGGCAGCTCCGCGGATTCGCTACGGCGCTGCTTCATCGGTACGCCGGCTCCAGTTCAGGGTCACCTGTCGGGTCGTCAGCGCTCTCGGACAGCGGGTGCCGCAGGGCACTCTCCCCGGATTCCCAACGCTGCAAGGCGTACTCGGCGATCCGCCCGTCCAGATACAGCCCCGCGACGAAGCCGAAGATCACCTTGCCGGGTCCATCCGCCTCGGCGGCCGCCGGACACATCTGGCGGATGGCGATCTGCTCGTGGGCGGCATCGGCCTCGACGTGCTCATCGAAGTAGCGCCACCCATCCTCGGGAAGACCGAGTCGCTGGGCGCCGGCCACATACTTCCGGCAAGGCAATGAACTCGTCGTCTCGATCATGGCCAGGTGGCCCGCCACTGCCCCGGCCCATTCGCGCCGCGAGGACCACCAGTTGAGCGCGACATTGGCCGCCAGCACCGGCGCCGGCCAGCAGTCGGCGTACGCCCCGAAGTCGTCGCGGAGGCCGACCGTGACCATGGCGCGGGCGAACAGCTCCGAATGCAGGTCGGCCAACCGACCGCTGCCATACTCATCGAACTGGATCTCCACCATCGCCAGCTTCGCCTCGGCGGACAACCGCGGCACCGCAAAGGTGTGCGGGTCCCCCTCCTTGAGCTGATATGCCGACTTCAGGACCAGCATCTCGCGCCACTGCTCGATCGACATCTTGCGACGTGCGTACGCCGCCAGCGACGGCGTGTCGGCGAACTCGCGCTCCGGCAGGGAGAACAGGGTTTCGGCGAGATCGGTTCGGGCCTCGGTCAGGGTGCGCTCGACAACCGGATCGATGATCGGACGCAGCGCCGATTCGAGAGCGTCCTCCAGCGTCACCCGCAACCAGACGGCCCGGTGGTCGACCTCCCAGCGATCATCGACATCCTGGAAACCGTGGTATCCCAACTCCTGCAGGACCCACAACATGATCAGTCGATCTTCGTCGTCCACGATCGCTGGCGCGGGTGCGGACGCGGCGGCCACCAACTCATCGAGCTCGTTGGTATCGACATCGCGGGCATCTCTGCGCAGCACATCGAAAAGATGCTGCGAGGAGGCACCCCGCGGACCTGGCAATCCGGGAGTAAGGACGCTCATGTCGACAAATATACCCAGCGTCGAGGGCCTCGAAACGACCTACCAGCTCAGCGTCAGGTAGGTGCTGTTCGGGTCCTCGACATAGCCGCCGAACGGACCGCACTCGACGAAGCCGTGCCGGGCGTACAACCGACGCGCCGGCGCGAAGAACTCCATGCTGCCCGTCTCCAGCGAGATTCGCTCGATCCTCCGTTCCCGCGCATCGGCGAGCAGGACCCGCAGCAACGCCGAAGCGATACCGGCGCCACGGTGTGCGGGATCGGTACGCATGCTCTTCAGCTCCTCATGCCCGGGCTCGAACGCGGCAAGAGCCCCCGTCCCGACCAGTACGCCGTCGAGGAGCGCCGCCCAGAGGCGTACCCCGTCCCGCTGCAGCTCCCCCAGCTCGAGGGCATGTCGGCTCTCCACCGGTGCGGTCGGTTCGAGGTCATCCAGATGCGCCTGCAGAAAGCTCCGCAGGGCCGGATCGCCGAAGTCGGCTCGGGTGATGGTCAGCACGACCCGGACGCTAGCGAGGCCGTGTACCGGCCGGGTTACGGCCTCGTTAGATTGGGCCCATGACGCGACGCATCCTGATCACGGGCGGTGGCACCGGTATCGGCCGCGCCGTCGCCCATCGCATGCTGGCCGAGGAACCCGACCTGATCCTGATCGGCCGGCGCACCGAGGTGCTGGAGCAGGCGGCCGAGGAGCTGCGCGCGGTCGACGAGCTGGCCAAGGTCTCCACCCGCAGCTGCGATCTGACCGATCCGGCGGCGGTCCAGCAGCTGGCCGACGAACTGTCCGCTGGACCGGCGATCGACGTCCTGGTCGCCAATGCGGGCGGGAACTATGGCCGTGGCGCCAAGGGTGATCTCACCACCGTCGCGAATGGCTGGCGCGCCGACTTCGAGGGCAACGTGCTGTCGGCGGTGCTGCTCACCGAGGCGCTGCTCCCCCACTTCACCCGGCCCGGTGGCCGGATCGTCGCCCTGAGTTCGATCGCCGCGCTGCGTGGTTCCGGCTCCTACGGAGCGGCCAAGGCCGCGATGAACGCCTGGGTCTTCGATCTGGCCAATTCGCTCGCTGCAGAAGGAATCACCGCCAACGCGGTGGCTCCCGGATTCGTCCCCGACACCGAGTTCTGGACCGAACGATTGGCCGCCGATCCCGACCTGGCGGACAACCGGCTGAAGTCCATTCCGATGGGTCGGCCCGGTACGCCGGATGAGGTCGCCGAGGCCGTGGCATACCTCGCTTCTCCCGATGCCGGTTGGACGACCGGACAGATCCTGCAGGTGAATGGCGGCAACCTGCTCGGGCGCGGCTGATGACGGACGCACGCACCCCGGAAGTCGCCTACATCGGCTGCTACACCTCGACCGCCGACGGGCACGGCCTCGGCGTCCAGCCACTGCGTACCGGTGATGGCACCGCCCTGGACCCCACCCCCGCGGTCGATCCCAGTTTCCTGATCGCTCATCCCAGGCTTCCGGTGCTGTACGCCGTCTCCGAACGCGAATCCAGCGCGCTGACGGCGTACCAGATCCGCGACGACGGCACACTGCAGTTGCTCAACGCCCTCGACACCGGTGGGAACGCCGGCTGCCACCTGGCCTTCGATGCCGAACGCGATCTCCTCGTCGTCGCGCACTACACCGACGGGTCGGTGGCGATCTGCTCGGTCGCCGAGGACGGATCGCTGGGCCAGGTCACCGACTTCCACCGGTTCACCGGGCAGGGCCCGGATCCGCAGCGGCAGGACGGTTCCCATGCCCACATGGCGATCCGGGACGGTGCCGACTGGCTGATCGCCGACCTCGGCACCGACCGCATCCACCGGCTGAGTCTCGACGACGACGGCCGGATCGGCCGGGTGCGCGAGATCGTGACCCCTCCCGGTGTCGGACCCCGTCACCTGATCATCGACGGGGACGCCCTCGTCCTGGCCTGCGAACTGTCCGCGGAGCTCTGGCTGGCCCGCCGCGATGGCGATGGCTGGGAGGGCGCGGCACTGGTCCCGTCGACGGCGATCGATACCGGGGAAGCCGTATATCCGTCGGGAATCGCGTGGGCCGATGACCGCGTCGTGGTGGCCAACCGCGGTGCCGACACCATCGCCACCTTCCGCCTCGATCGCGATCAGAACACGCTGCGGCTGGTGGACGAGCGGCCCACCGGAGGCAGGTGGCCCCGCGATCTGACCTGGTCCAACGGGCGGCTCTGGGTCGCCAACCAGAACTCCGATTCGGTGACGGTCTTCGAGCCCCGCGGAGACGGCTGGCGGCTTGTGGAGACCTTCGAGGTATCCAGCCCGGCATGTGTGCGGATGGTCGACTGAAGCGGATCTGCATCGCGCGGTTCATCTCGACACGCCGGGCATTGCTCCGCTGCACTCCGCATGCCCGGCTACTCGATGAACGGTGGGGGCGGGTCCGCATGCCCGCCCACTCGATGAACGGTGGCTTGGAGGCGCTCAGCCGACGTGGTTGGTGATCGGGATCTTCTCGAACATCGGGGGTTCGTCGTCGGGGAAGAGGGCGGTGGGGCCGTAGAGCCAGTCGGTCATCGAATAGTCGTAGGTGTCGCGGGCGCGCAGGATCTCGTTGCGCAGTTCCCGTTCCTGGCCATCGAGGTGCCACAACTGGCCCCATTCCCGGGAGGTGCTGACCACCCGTCGGCAGTGCTCGGCACGGACGGCCTGGTACGCCGCCAGGGTCGTCGGCCAGTCGACCGACCCGTCACTCCGCCGGTTGCGCTGGACGTGCTCACCGAGCACCCAGCCATCCTCGATCGCCATGATCGCGCCCTGGGCGATGTACTGCAGCGGCGGATGTGCCGCGTCCCCGAGCAGGGCGATGTCTCCGTGCACCCAGGTCATGATCGGGTCCCGGTCATACATCCGCCACCAGCGGTCCCGCCACATGTAGGGCAGCCCCTCCTGGATGAACTCACTGGTGTGGGAGAAGGCGGTGTCGAGTTCATCCGGCGTACCCCATTCCTCCTCCCCCGCCAGCGCCTTGGGCGATTCGAAGACCGCCACCTGGTTGAGCAGTTCGCCGCCCCGCAGTCCGTAGTGCACGAAATGACAGCGTGGCCCGACGTGCACGACCACTTCGGACAGGTCGACCGCGGCCCCGCGCGGTTCACTGGTCGGGACCGTGCCGCGATAGGAGACGTAGGCCGAACTGACCGGTTGATCATCCACCAGCAGTCGGCGGGCCACCGAGTGCAACCCGTCGGCGGCGATCACCGCGGGCGCCTGCTGCGCGGTGCCGTCGGCGAGCGTCACCGTCGCCCGCTCCCCCGCCGAGTCGTAACCGACCACCCGCGCGGAGGTGACCAGCTCGACCCCGCTGCGTTCGCAGGCGCGCAGCAGCATCGCGTGCAGGTCGCTGCGATGGATGACCAGATAGGGAAACCCGTAACGGCGTTCCAGGTCGCGGAGGTCGAGCCGGGTCAGCTCGTCGCCGTCCAGCGCATCCCGCATCACCATTGCATCCGGCACCACCCCGAGCGATCGGGCCTCGTCCAGAAGTCCATAGTCATTGAGGATCCGGGTGCAGTTCGGGGCGAGCTGGATGCCCGCGCCGACCTCACCGAAGCTCGCACCGCGTTCCAGCACTCGAACCCGCAGGCCCGCGCGGCGCAGGGCGTACGCCGCGCCCAGCCCGCCGATGCCACCGCCGACGACGATCACGTCGGGTGTCTGGTCAACTCCATCGTCCATACCGTTAGACTGAACCCAATCCGCAGAGCGGAACGCAAGATTCTGTTGTGCAGAACATGAGGTCACCATGGACAGAGCGGAGAAGCGTCCCCCGGCGTACGCCGTCGCGAGCGTCGACCATGCCCTGCGAATCGCCACCATGCTGCAGCTGGAGGGGCCACTGACCGTCGCGGAACTGGCCGAACGCGTCGGTGTCGCGCGATCGACCGCGCACCGGTTGCTGCAGACCCTGGTCTACCGCGACTACGCCGTGCAGCAGGAGGATCGCAGCTATCGCGTCGGTCCGGTGCTCGAGCTCGCGGCGCATTCCCAGTCGGCGGTGTCGAGGCTGCGGGCCGCCGCACTCCCCCGGTTGCGCTGGCTGGTCGATGTGCTCGGCGAATCGGCCAACCTGATCGTGCGCACCGGCACCACCGTCCGCTTCGTGGCGGGGGTCGAGACCGACCAGTCGCTGCGGGTCAGCACCCGGGAGGGCATGGTCTTCCCGGCCCACCGCACCTCCGGCGGGCTGTTGCTGCTCGCCGAACTCTCCGGCACCGAGCTCGACCGGCTCTATGCGCAGGAGCAGTCCGGCGAGCAGGCAGCCGAGTCACCCGATCTGCGGAAGCTCCGGCGGGAGCTGCCGACCCTGCGCCGCAACGGTTTCGCGGTGAACGACGGACGCTCCGAACGTGGCGTGGTCGCTGTCGGCGTACGCCTGCCGATCGAGGATCAGGCGTACGCCGCAGCGCTGTCTGTCTCGATGCCCAGGATCCGCTACGACAAGAAGGATCTGCCCCGTTTCGTCGCCGCCCTGCGGACGGCCGCAGACGCGGTGGTCGAGCACCTGGGTGACACCGATCAGGTCAGCGGATGACCAGCGCGTTCTGCGAGCGATCCTTGTCCACATAGGTGTTGGTGAACTTCTTCATCGCCGCACCGGTGGTGTCGAAGCGCTTGCCACCCCACGGATCCAGGGCCACGTAGTTGTCGCCGCCCTTGTGCTCGACGACGACGATCCAGTGCCCGACGCCCCGGGCGGAGTTCATCCACTCCAGATTGCGGGTGTGACCGTTGAGCAGCACCGGGCGCCCGGAACGGACGGCGGCCAACGCCTGATCGGTGTTGGTCTGGGTGGTCGATGCCCCCGAGGCGCTGAGCCCGCGGCGCATCCCCTCGACGCTCACGCCATTGCCGGTCCTGATCCCCATCCGCTGCTGCATGGTCACCACCATCGACCGCTTGGTCGCGTCGGAGGGATTCCGCTGGTACCCGGCCGGCTGCTTGCCGTCGGCGATCAGCGCCATCACCGCACTCGTCGGACCGCAGTTGTTCTTGCTGTTCGGTCCGGTCTCGAGCTGGTTCACCAGCACGATCTCGCGCTGACCGGCGGCCTGCGAGGCCTTCGGCGCAGGTGCGCGTACCGGTGCCGGAGCGGCCTGTGCGGCCCGGGCGTTCATCAGAGCGCGCCAGGTGGCCACGTCCACCTTGCCGCCGGCGGGCAACCGATTGGCCTGCTGGAAGGCCTTCAGCTTCACCCGGGTGTCCGGACCGAAGGAGCCGTCCACCGCGAGCTGAGCACCGCTGTCGCGCAGCGTCAGCTGGACGACCGAGACGGTGCCGCCCCGCTGCCCATAGCGCAGTTCGGGCAGCAGCTTCGCCCAGGTCTCGGGGCCGACCGAACCGTCGACAGCGATCTTCTGCCGCCGCTGGTACTCCTTCACCCCGGCCAGGGTCGCGGGACCGAAGGAGCCGTCGGGATCGGTCTTGATTCCGTTGTAGGAGAGCAATCGCTGCAGCAGCACCACCGGACGGCCGGTGGCACCGAACTGCAGCACGGGGTACGCGCGGGCCTGGCTGACGGAGGTCGAGGTGGCGTTCGCCTGGTCGAGGATGGCGACGCCGCCGATCCCGGTGGACAGGACGGCCGCCGCGGCCAGGGCGACCACGCGGCGGGAAACGGTGTGGCTGGTCATCAGAACTCCTTGTCACGGGTGGTCGTGGGTCACACGATTCCCGTCCGGGGTCCAGCTCGCCAGCAATCCGGAGCGGAAGGATACTTACGCCGTCGACGGCCATGGGAGAGTGGGAGTCGTGAGTGGCGGGCCGACGGATGCGGTGCTGGCTTTCCGCCCGCAGATCGCGGGCGTGGCCGAGGTGCTGCATGCCCGCTGGCGGGCGCACTCCTATCCCGCGCACACCCACTCGACCTGGACGGTGCTGATCGTCGATGCCGGTGCGATCGGTTACGACGTCGACCGCCGGCACGCGCTGGCGCCGCCGCGTTCCGGGGTCACCGTGCTGCCACCGCACGTCCCGCATGACGGCCACGCGCTCACCGATCGGGGCTTCGCCAAACGAGTGCTCTATCTGGAGGAGGACCAACTCGACCCGGCCCGGATCGGCCGGCTGGTCGATGCCCCGCTGATCGAGGATCCGGCCCTGCGGGATCAGGTGGGCCGGATCCACCGGGCCCTGGGTGGGCACGATGACCTGGAGGCGGCCGAGCGCCTGGCACTGGTCATCGAGCGGCTCAGCTGGCACCTCGCCGGCCGCCCGGAGCACGGCCACGCCACCGCGACTCCGGCCCCGCGGCTGGCCGCTCTGGTCCGGGAACGTCTCGACGCGGATCCGCTGTCGAACGCCGGCCTGGCGGAGCCGGCCGACGCACTCGGGGTGAGCGTTCCGCATCTCATCCGCACGTTCACCGCGGCGTACGGGATCTCGCCACACCGGTATCTCATCGGGCGGCGCCTGGATCTGGCCCGCGCACTGCTGCTCGACCAGGTTCCGGCCGCCGAGGTCGCCACCCGGGCGGGATTCTTCGACCAGTCCCATCTCACTCGGCACTTCAGCCGCTTCCTGGGGACCACGCCCCGCCGCTATCAGCGATCCGCCGGCCGGTGATCAATTCCGTCCAAGAACGCGCCTGCCTCGCCGCGCCACGCTGGGGACATGACTGACGCCGTCGCCGACCAGGCACTCACTCCCCCGTTCGCCACCAAGATCGCCGTCGTCCTCAGCGAAGGCCTGCAGGCCTGGCAGGAGCTCAATGTCACCGCCTTCCTCGCCGCCGGGATCGCCGCCGCCAATCCGCAGCTGATCGGGCAGGCGTACGCCGACGCGGACGAGGCGAACTATCTGCCATTGCTCGGCATGCCGGTCCTGGTCTTCCAGGCCGGCACCGACACCCTGCAGGCGGCGCGCCAGCGTGCCCTGCGCCGCGAGGTGCCGCTGGCCGTCTACACCCGCGAGATGTTCGCCACCGGTTTCGATTCCGCCAACCGAGCCGTCGTCGCGGCGGTTGCCGGTGACGACCTCGACCTGGTCGGGATCGCCCTGCACGGGCCGAAGAACGCGGTCGACAAGATCGTCAAGGGCAGCCGGTTGCATCCGTGAAGGTTCGACCCGCTCGTCGCTGGGTCAACCGCGCTGGATCTTCGCCAGCGGTCGGCCCTTGGCGAGCTCGTCGACGAGCTTGTCCAGTTGGCGGATCTGCTGCATCAGTGGGTCCTCGATCTCCTGGACCTGGTAGCCACAGATCGAGCCGGTGATCAACGAGCGGTTCGGATTGAGCCGCGGTGCCTCGGCGAAGAAGGTCTCCAGGTCGATCTCGCGGGAGATGGCGTCGCGCAGGCCCGGCTGGTCATATCCGGTCAACCATGCGATCACCTGGTCGAGCTCTGCGGCGCTGCGGCCCTTGCGCTCCACCTTCTGCTGATAGAGCGGATAGATGCTCGCGAAACTGGTGCCGAAGATCCGGTGCCGGGCCATGCTGCTGCTCCTTGCCGAAGGGTTTGCCACCCCCATCATGCCGGTTCCACGGCGGGGGTACGCCCCAGCCAGGCACCGATCCGCTCGGGTTCGCGCACCTCAAGGTCCCGCCGGCCGGCCCTGCGGCGTACCCAATCCCTGTCCAGGAAGGAATCCAGCAGGGCACGGCCGAGACCGCCACCGAGATGGTGCCGTTGCTCGGTCCAGTCGACGCAGATCCGGAGCACCGGACGGCGCTCGGCCCGCAACCGAACCGGATCGATGCCCAGTTCAGCGAGGCACGCACCGGCGTCCGGCCCCAACTCATAGGGAGTGTTGGCGCTCTGTGCGCTGACCCGATCGCCCGCACCGGGTGACCCGTCGACGTTGCCGTCGGTACGCCGCAGCACCTCGCCCTCCACGAGCCCGGCGAGCAGATCGGTGCCGAGGGCGCCGGCGATGTGGTCGTAACAGGTTCTGGCCACCCGGAGCCGTTGCAACCGGTTGTGACCCGTCAGTCCGGTGGGGGCGCTGCGCGGGGCGAGGGTGAGCAGGGCCTCCAGGACGATCACCACCCGGTCGTCGACGATCCGGTACCAGCGGCTGCGGCCGTGCTCGGTCACCGCGATCAACCCGGCGTCCCGCAACCGGGCCAGGTGACCGCTGATCGTGGACGGTGACACCCCGGCCGCCTCCGCCAATCGCCCCGCGGGCAGCGATCGACCATCGATCAACGCCTGCAGGATCCGCGCCCGCGAGCGATCGGCGAAGTGCGCCGCGACCCCTGAGACATCCGGTTCGGCATCCATGGCATCCAGTCTGCGCCAGGAACACTTCGGTGTCGGGCGAAACATCCCGGCGGCAGGCTCGAGGCATGTCCTTCCTCCCCCGCACCACTCCGGCCCCGACCCGCAACCGGTACCTGCTCACGGTGCTGTGCATCCCGATGTTCCTGGTGCTGCTCGATGTCCTCGCGATGAACGTCGCGATGCCGACTCTGGGCACCCGATTCGGCGTACCGACGACCGCCTGGCCACAGCTCGTCGACGCCTACACGGTGCCGCTTGCCGTCGGACTCCTGCCCGCCGGAGCGCTGGTCGACCGTGTCGGCCCCCGGCGCACCCTGCTGGTCGGCCTGGCGGGGTTCCTGGCGGCCTCGGCTCTCGGTGGTCTCGGCTGGGACTGGGCCTCGGTGCTGATCGCCCGGGCGGTGCAGGGTGCTGCGGCGGCGCTGATGCTGCCGGCCGGGTTGGCGGCGCTGACCGCGGCCTGGCCGGACCCCGCGGCACGTGCCCGCGCGCTCGGCATCTGGTCGGCCGTCAGCGCGGTGGCAACCGCGCTCGGACCGGCTGTCGGCGGTCTGTTGGTCCAGGCGCTCTCCTGGCGGGCGGTGTTCTGGATCAACGTGCCGCTGGTGCTCACCGCACTGGTCGGTTCGGCGGCGCTCGTCCGGGATCACCACCCGGAGCCCAGTTCGGGTGCGCGACCATCGCGACTGCGCTGCCTGATCGCTTCGGTCGTCACGGCGGCCATCATGACCAGCGGGGCGAACGGCAGCCTGCAGGTGCTCACCGTCCACCTGCAGCGCGATCTTCGGCTCAACGCCGGAACCGCCGGCCTGGTGCTGCTGATCGCGACCATCCCGTTCGCCCTGCTCGGGCCGGTATCGGGGGTGCTCGTCACCCGGATCGGGCGTCGGGTGACCGCGGCCCTGGGATTCGGGCTCGGTGCGATCGGCTACGTCTGTCTGGGTCGGATCGGGTCGGGTGTGATCTCGACCCTCCCGGCCCTGCTGGGTATCGGCTTCGGTCTCGGGTTGATGACCTCGGCGATCGTGGGTGAGTCCATGGCGGCGTGGCCGACCCGGCCGGGGCTGGCGGCCGGGTGGAACAACGCACTGCGGCAGGCCGGGACCAGCGTCGGGGTGGCCCTCGGCGGCGTACTCTCCGCGTCCTGGAGTGGATCGGCACTGCTGCAGCGCAGCGGACTGCTTGCCGGCGGCTGGTGGGGTCTCGGCGCGATTCTCGTGCTGGTTGGATTCCAGCGGGAAGGTCAGTGAACCGCTCCGAGCTCGACGGCGAGCACGCCGACGATGATCAGGCCGATGCCGAGCCCCATCACCGGGGTCAGGGGTTCTCCGAAGAGGGGCTTGGCGAGCAGCGCGGTCAGCGCGACCCCTGTTGCGGCCCAGATCCCGTAGGCGACCCCGAGCGGGATTCCGCCGTGCAGGGCCAGCGACAAGAAGGTGAAGGCCATCAGATACCCCACCGCCACGGCAACGTACCAGCGGTGGCGCCCGCCGGAGGCGACGCGCAGCGACAAGGTGCCGGTGACCTCGCTGAGGATCGCTCCGATGAGGAGCACCCAGCTCATCTCGCCTCCTTCGCGGCGCGGGCGGCGCCGACCTCGACCACCAGGACACCGCTGATCACCAGGGCGATTCCGAAGCCCATCAACGGGGTGAGCGCCTCGTCGAACAGCAGCGCCGAAGCGATGGCGGTGGAAGCCACCCCGAGCGCACCCCAGATGCCGTAGGCCACCCCGATGGCCATGCCGGCCACCAGCGCCCGGGAGAGGAAGAAGAAGGACAGCAGATAGCCCACGACCACGGCGCCATACCAACCGGGATGGCCGAGTGCGGCCTTCAGGGAGAGGGTGGCGGTGACCTCGCTGGTCACCGCGGCGAGCAACCAGTACCAGGCCTTCATCGCTCAACTCCCAGCAGCTCACGCGCGACCCGGCGTACGCCCCGCAGTTGCGCGGCGGTGAGGGGCAGGGTGCCGCTGGCGCCGGCGAACCAGACGCCGTCGGCCAGCAATCGGGCCGACAGCAACCGGTGTCGCTCGGCGGCCGGCAGCCGGTCCGGGACGGCCAGCCAGGGTTCGAGCCGTTCGACCCAGCGCTCGGTCATCTCCTCACGCAGCCGGGGATCGGTGAACATCACCAGATCGCAGGTGCCGAACTCGGTGCCGCAGGCCCAGTCCACGTAAGCGGCGAGCCGGTCGGTGATCGAATCGGGATCATCGACCCGCCGCCGCAGGTCTGCCAGCTGCTGGTCGAGGATCCGATCCAGCACCGCGGTCAGCAGTTCGGCCTTGGTGCCGAAGTGGTACATCAGGCCGGCCTTGGTCACCCCGGCGGCTCGGGCGGCCGTCTCCAGGGAGATCGCGCCGTGCTCCCCCAGGTATGCCGCAGCGGCATCCAGCATGGCATCCCTGCTGGACGGGCGGTGTGCGGGGCGGGTCTCGGTCATGACCCTTACTATACCTACCAGTCGGGTAAGTAACAACGTCCCCTACGGATCAGTGGCCCGTGCCGGGATCGAGGGTCACCGCGTTCTTCGCCCCGGTGTCGACCTGGAGTCGGAACACATCCGGGCGGGCATAGTGACCGGCCGGGTCGAAGTCGAGGTGCCCATCGGTCTTGGCGCCCGGATCGATGTCAGCACAGAGAATCGTCTCCTCGTCGAAGACCGGGCCCGCCAACACCTCACCACTGGGGGCGATGATGGCGGAACCACCACGCATCGCCCAGGTGTCGCGGTCGCGCTGCTCGCGCTCATAGTCGTCGGGGAACTCGTCCCAACGGATCGCCTGGCAGGCGGTGAGCACGTGCACCCGCCCCTCGAGTGCGATGTGGATCATGCTCGAGATCCAGGTCGGGCGGTCGTCAGCGGTCGGTGCACAGTAGATCTCGGTGCCCTGGGCGTACATCGCCTGACGCAGCATCGGCATGTAGTTCTCCCAGCAGATGACACTGCCGAGCCGGCCGACCGGGGTGTCCACGGTTCCGATGGTCGACCCGTCCCCGAAGCCCCAGATCAACCGTTCGCTCCCGGTCGGCATCAGCTTGCGGTGGTGTCCTGCGATCGACCCGTCCGCAGCGAAGGTGACCGCCGTGCAGTAGAGGGTGTTGCCGAGCCGCTCGATCACGCCGGTGACAACGGTGATCCCGGCCTCCCGGACCGCCTCACCGAGCTCGGCCATCAAGGGATCATCCAGCGTGACCGCGGCCTCCACATAGCGGCGGTACGCCTTCCGGCCCTGCGGCGTACGACTGCCCACGACCGCGCCGAAGTCCGCCCCCTTGGGATATCCGCCGATGAAGGCCTCCGGGAAGACCGCCAGCTCGGCTCCCTGATCGGCGCACTCGCGGATCAGCCGGATCGCCTTCGCGACGGTGGCCGGGGTGTCGAAGGGAACGCTGCTTGCCTGGACGACGGCGACCTTGCTCATTGACCTGACTCCTCTGCTCGGTTGATCCCAGCATCGGTCAGTGAGCAAGGTCGGCGAAAGTGGGGCCCAGCAATCGGTAGAGCTCGAGTTGCCGGTGCAGGCGTGCGTGCGGGATCGGGTTGCGCGGGAGGGTGCGGCACCCGGCATCGGTCTCGAACATGGCGGGCAGTTCCAGCGCACCACCGGTCGCGGTGGCGGCCCAGCTGGCCGCCGAACGTACCCCGGCGAGGGCGGGATCTGCTGTGCTGGTGAGGATCTCGGCGCCGAAGGCATCCGCGAGCAACTGGCGCCACACCGGTGAGCGGGCCGCGCCGCCGATCACCGGCAGGGTGTCTGGCACCGAACCGATCCGCTCGGCGGCGAGCCGCAGATCGATCGCCACCCCGAGCAGGACGGCCAGATAGAGATCCTCGGCGGTGGTGTCGGGGGTCATCCCGATCAGCGTGCCGCGCACCGCGCTGTCCCGGATCGGCGTGCGCGCCCCCTGCAGGCTCGGCAGGCACAACGGCAGGGCGGCGGGATCGATCTGCGCCAACCGCTCCCCCGCCACCCGATCGGCGGCTTCGAAGGAACGATCCCCCAGGTGCACCCGGCGCGCCCAGTCCGCCGCGCCCCCGGCCGACAGCACCGCGCCGATCAGCAACCGATCGGTCCAGCCCGGCAGCACCAGACTGTGCACCGGGCCCGGCATCCACGCGGGATCCTCCGGGCGGACCTCGGCGATCCAACCGGAGGTGCCGAGATAGAGGTACGCCGACCCGGGCGCGAGGCCGACGATCCCGTGGGTCGCGGCGCCGGCGTCCCCGAGTGCGTGCACCAGGGGGATGCCGGCCCGCAACCCGAGCTCGCGGGCCGCCGTGTCGCTCAGCGAGCCGCTGACGGCGGGGCCATCGATCAACCGCGGCAGGGCCGCCGACGCGAGCCCCACCGCAGCGAGCAGGGGCTCGGACCAGCCGCGGGCGGGCACGTCGAGCAGGCCGGTCGTGGACGCGGTGGTCAGGTCGACCACGGGGTCGCCGCCCGCCCGACGCAGCACTGCGGCCGGCGCACCGAGGAGGACCTGTCCGGTGTGCTCCAGCGCCTCGGGTTCATGGTGGCGGAGCCAGCACAGTTTCCCCGGGATGCTGGTGGCATCCTGCTCATTCCCTGTCCAGGAAGGCCAGTCCGGCAATCGTCGATCGAGCTCGGCCGCCTCGGTACCGGCCCGGACGTCGTTGTAGAGGATCGCCGGCCGCACGGCCTCCCCGTGCGCATCGAGACAGATCAGATCCTGCATCTGCCCGGTCAGTCCGACGGCCTCGACCCGTTCGTCGGCGCCGCTGGCACGGATCGCCGCCGTCACCGCCGACCACCAGTCCTCGGGTCGCTGCTCCGACCAGCCGGGTCCCCGGCGCAGCGTCGGGTAGGCCGCCTCCCCGGTACCGAGGATGCTGCCATCGGTGCCGAAGACCGCCACCTTCACCGCGGTCGTGCCCAGGTCGATTCCGAGGATCGTCACGGGCTGAGCGTACAAAGACCTTCACCCCTCGACACGCCAGCCCGGAGCCGCTGGCGCGGCTCCGGGCTGGCTACTCGGGGTGCGTGGGCTCGGTCAGCGCTGCACGCCGGCCAATAGGTTCTCGAACGGGGTGACCTCGTCGAAGTCGTCCACCGGTGCCCGGCGTACCGACCGCGAGGAGTCCCCGCTCAACCCGGCCAGGGTGACCAGCTCCCCCGCCCCCCGCTCGATGCGGGCGGACAGGGTGCTCGCGTACTCGCCACCGAAGTCGCCGGTGGCGGCGTACACGCCGGTCGGGATCGTCACCGCGCCCAGGTAGGCGAAGATCGGGCGCAACACCTGATCGATCACCAGCGAGTGCCGTTCCGAGCCACCGGTGGCGGCCAGCAGCACCGGGGTGCCGCGCAGCGAGTCCGGCTCGACCAGGTCGATGAAGGACTTGAACAGTCCCGCCACCGAGGCCTGGAAGGTCGGGCTGACCATCACCAGCGCGTCGGCCTCGCGGACCGACTCCAGGTCGGCCTCGAGCTGCCCGGTCGGGAAGCCGGTGAGCAGGGCGTCGGCGATGGCGTGGGCGTGGTCCCGCACCTCGACGTGGCGCACCTCGACCCGCTCCCCGCTCAGCCGGGTGACGGCCGTGGCGATCTCATCGGCGAGCAGCCGGCTCGACGAGGGCGCGCGCAGTCCGGCACTCACGATGGTGATCAGCTTCGGGGTGTTCAGCGTGGTCATGCGTGGCTCCTGTTCCCTTCCTCCGCCCGGGTACCGGTCCAGTGATCGGTCGCGGGGGTGTTGTTGGTCATCTCTTCCAGTCCGGCGGCCCGGGCGGCGATCACCAGATCGTCGTGGTTCGGGGCATCCGGCACGGTCGCGGGGCGGTCCTTGGCGAACTCGGCACGCAGCGTGGGCAGGATCTCGCCCAGCAGGTCGAGCTGCTCGAGCACCGTCTTCAGCGGCAGGCCCGCATGGTCCAGCAGGAAGAGCTGGCGCTGGTAGTCGCCCACGTAGTCGCGGAACGACAGGGTGCGCTCGATCACCTGCTGGGGGCTGCCGACGGTCAGCGGCGTCTCCCGCATGAAATCCTCCAGGCTCGGCCCGCCGCCGTAGACGGGGGCGTTGTCGAAGTAGGGACGGAAGGCGTTGATCGCGTCCTGGCTCTTCTCCGCCATGAAGATCTGGCCACCCAGACCGACGATCGCCTGCTCCTCGGTGCCGTGCCCGTAGTGGGCGTAGCGCCGACGGTAGAGCGAGACCATCCGCTTGGTGTGCGAGGCCGGCCAGAAGATGTGGTTGTGGAAGAAGCCGTCACCGTAGTAGGCGGCCTGTTCCGCGATCTCCGGGCTGCGGATCGAACCGTGCCAGACGAACGGCGGGACGCCGTCCAGCGGGCGCGGCACGGAGGTGAAGCTGTTCAGCGGGGTGCGGTGCTTGCCCTCCCAGTTGATGCCCTCCTCACGCCAGAGCCGGTGCAGCAGCGCGTAGTTCTCCACCGCCAGCTCGATGCCGTCGCGGATGTCGCGCCCGAACCAGGGGTAGACCGGCCCGGTGTTCCCGCGGCCCAGCATCAGGTCGACGCGGCCGTCGGCGAGGTGCTGCAGGTAGGAGTAGTCCTCGGCCAGGCGTACCGGGTCGTTGGTGGTGATCAGCGTGGTCGCGGTCGACAGGATCAGCCGCTTGGTCTGCGCGGCGATGGCGGCCAGCAGCACCGGCGGGTTGCCCGGTGCGGCGAACGGCGGATTGTGGTGCTCACCGGTGGCGAAGACGTCCAGTCCGATCTCCTCGGCCTTGCGGGCGATCTCCACGGTGTTCTTGATGCGCTCGTGCTCACTCGGCGTGCGACCGGTCGTGGGATCGGTGGTCACGTCGCCCACCGTGAAGACACCGAACTGCATCTGCGGCTGGGTACGGGTCTCGTTGGTCATGGTTGGCGATCTCCCTTCGCTGGTTAGTTGACCGTTCAACAACAGTTCCGCGATGAGTATTCCATGCCGTCACGGCCCTATGATCACCGGATGCCCGAGACCCCTCCCCGTGCCCGCGTGATCGTGATCGCCGGCCCCTCCGGCTCCGGGAAATCCCGCCTGGCCGAGCGGCTGGGCCTGCCGGTGCTGCGGTTGGACGACTACTACCGCGAGGGTGCCGATCCGGGTCTGCCGCGGATCGCGGTCGGCGCCAATGCCGGCCTGGTCGATTGGGACGACCCGGGTTCCTGGGACGGTGCGGCCGCACTCGCCGGGCTGGTCGAGCTGTGCCACACCGGGGAGTTGGAGGCTCCGGCCTACGACCTGTCGTCGAGTTCGCGGGTGGGTTCCCATCCGGTACGCCTCGGCAGGCACCGCTTCCTGCTGGCCGAGGGCATCTTCGCCGCCGAGATCGTCGAACCCTGTCGGCGCGCCGGCGTCCTGGTCGAGGCGTACTGCCTCACCCAGCATCCACTGGTCACCTTCACCCGACGACTGCTGCGCGACCTGCGCGAGGCGCGCAAGCCACCGCTGGTGCTGCTGCGCCGCGGCCTGGCGCTCATGCGCGAACAGCGAGCCATCGTCGCGCACGCGGTGGCGGCCGGGTGCCGCCCGGCCTCGGGCGATCGGGCGTACGCCGAGATCCGCGCGCTGCTGACCCGGGCGTGACTCCTCGGTCGTCTTTATATAGCTTTTCTATGTAACCTGTGCCATGATGGGCGCGTGAGTTCCCCCACCGACCTCGGTTACCGCCTGCTGCGCCTGGTCGGCCGGCTCAATCGGTACGCCAGCCATCACACCGATTTCGTCGTGCCACCGGCCCAGATGCGGCTGCTCGCGCTGGTCCAGGACATGGAGCCGGCGCGGGTCGGCGTACTGGCCGCCGCCGACCACAGTTCGCAGCCGACGATGACCAGCCAGCTCAACCGGACCGAGCGGGCCGGCTGGACCCAGCGGTCCCCCGACCCCGCGGACGCCCGCGCCCAGGTGGTACGCCTGACCGACGCCGGCCGACGCGAGCTGGACGACATCCGGGCCCGGCGCGCCGAGGCCCTGGCACCGGCGCTCGCCGAGTGGCCCGAGGAGCGGCGGCGCCGACTCGCCGATGCGGTGGCGCTGCTGGAGGAACTGATGGGTGAGCTCTCCAACGAGGAGCAACCCACGACCGAAGAATCCAACGACAGAAGGGAATCCTGAGAACGATGTGGCGTCAACCCCGGACCGTGTGGACGGTGGCCTTTGCCTGTGTGATCGCATTCATGGGCATCGGGCTGGTGGATCCGATCCTCAAGCCGATCGCCGACGAGCTCGGCGCGAGCGCCAGCCAGGTGTCGCTGCTGTTCACCAGCTACATGGTGGTGATGGGGGTGGCGATGCTGATCACCGGATGGGTCTCCAGCCGGTTCGGCGCCAAGCGCACCCTGATGACGGGCCTGGTGATCATCATCGTGGGCGCCGGGCTCGCCGGCAGCATGGATTCGGTGACGGCGATCGTCGGCTTCCGCGGCCTGTGGGGCCTCGGTAACGCGCTGTTCATCGCAACCGCGCTGGCCACCATCACCCAGGCCGCCAAGGGTTCGGTCGGCCAGGCGATCATCCTCTATGAGGCCGCGCTCGGGGTCGGGATCGCCGCCGGGCCGCTGCTCGGTGGATTGCTCGGTTCCTTCTCCTGGCGCTTCCCGTTCTTCGGGGTGTCCGCCCTGATGGCGATCGCCCTGACCGGGGTCGCCGCCTTCCTGCCCGCGACCCCGGTGACCGGCAAGCCGTCCTCGATCGGCGCCCCGCTGCGGGCGCTGAAGCATCCGGCGCTGCTGACCGTCGCGCTCACCGCGCTGCTCTACAACTTCGGCTTCTTCACCCTGCTGGCCTTCACCCCGTTCCCGCTCGATCTGCCCGCCCTGCAGGTGGGGTTGATCTTCTTCGGCTGGGGCATCCTGCTCGCCTTCACCTCGGTCGTCGTCGCACCGTGGCTGCAGCGCCGGATCGGTACCACCGCAGGGATTCTGCTGGCGCTCACCGGGTTCGCGGTGATCCTGCTGCTGATGGGCATCTTCACCTCGCACAAGTGGGTGCTGGCGACCGGAGTGGTCGTGGCCGGTGGCTTCCTCGGCATCAACAACACCCTGATCACCGAGACCGTGATGAAGGCCGCGCCGGTGGAGCGACCGGTGGCCTCTGCGGCGTACAGCTTCGTGCGGTTCTCCGGTGGTGCGATCGCGCCGTTCCTGGCCGGCACCCTGGGTGAGAAGGTCAGCGTGCAGCTGCCCTTCCTGGTCGGCGCCGCCGCGGTGGTGGCCGGGCTGCTGCTGCTCGCCTCCCAGCGCCGCCTGCTGGCCAGCATCGATGCCGAGCCCGAGCACGGCGCCCCCGCCGAACATGGCGAGATCGAGGCGGAGGCGGTCACCACCGGCGACGCCTGAGCCAACGGGACGTCGATTTGGCGAGCGCCAGCGAGACGGGACGTCGGTTGAGCGAGCGCCAGCGAGTCGAAACCAAGTCCGCGGCAACGCTCAGCTGCTCAGAGCTGGATCCCGCGGGTCAACGCCCCATCGGCGACCAGGTTGGTCCCCGAGATCCGGCTCGCCACCCGGCTGGCCAGGAACACCACCGGTGCCGCGATCTCCTCCGGCGTACCCATCCGCCCGCTCGGATTGAGCTCCAGCGCGGAGCGATAGAGATCCGGGTCCTGGTCCTCGATGCCGGACCACACTCCGTCGGGGAAATAGGTGTTGCCCGGTGAGACGGCGTTCGCGCGGATTCCCTTCTCGGCAAGGGAGAACGCGAGCCCGTGCAGATAGCCGATGAGCGCGGTCTTGGCGGTGCCGTAGGGGCCGGAGGCGAAATCGGACTCTCGACCCGAGACGCTGGAGACCCCGACGATCGACGGATTGTCACTGCGCTCGAGGTGCGGCATGGCCGCCCTGACCAGGCGTACCGTGTGCATCACATCCACCCGCCAACTGGCCTCCCAGTTCTCCTCGGTGTCCGGGATGGCCAACGCGCTGACATTGGCCACCACACAATCGATCCCGCCGAACTGCTCGGCCGAGTCATCGACCCAGGCAGTGAGTGCCGCGGCGTCGCCGACATCGACCTCGCTGCCGCGGACCCGCTCGCCGGCACCCAACTCACCGGCGACCCGGGCGGCGACCTCGGCGTCGCGGGAGCAGAAGGCGACCTTGGCACCCTCCGCCAGAAAGCCGGCGACGATCGCGCGGCCGATACCGCGGGAGCCACCGGTGACCAGCACATTGGCATCGTCGAGTCCGAGTTCCATGCATTCCTCCTTGAATGTGTGCTGCTGCAGGGATTCAGGCGCCCGCGAGCCCGCGGGCGAGGTCACGGAGATGGTCGTGGATGCCGTCGAAGGGCTTGCTCGCGCGCGGCAGATGGTCCTTGGCCACCTTGACCGCCACGCTGTAGTTGGCGTCCACGACGTTGGCGATCGGCACGTCGGCGATCTGGGTGATCAGCTGATAGGTGTCGAGGGCGTCCATTCCGGTCAGCTCCCCCACCCAGCCGATCAGGTCGGCATTGGCGATCCGCCAGGAGTCTTCCAGCGGCCGGCTGGAGCCGATCGTCATGATCGCGTCGTCGTGCTCGATCCGCGGCCAGCCCGGGGCGTGGCCCTTGATCAGCTCGACGATCAGGGTGGAGGTCATCGCCCCCTCGACCGCGGTGCCGCAGGCCTCCGCCTCACCCTGGCGATAGTGCCCGTCACCGATCGAGAACAGCGCGCCCTCGACGTTCACTCCGAGATAGACCGTCGACCCGGCCCGCATCTCCGGGGTGTCCATGTTGCCGCCGAAGCGGTCCGGCACCAAGGATGTGCGCACCTCACCGGCGGCCGGCGCGACCCCGACGGTGCCGAGCATCGGATTGGTCGGCAGCTCCACGGTGTGGTCGCTGTTGCGGGCCTGGAAGACGACGGTGCCGCGCTCTCGCTCGAGGTGATAGATCCAGGTGGTGTCCGGCAGCGGCGGCTGCAGGCTGACGGTGCGGTCGGTGCTGGTCATCCCGCCGAAGAACGGCATCACCGCCGAGGCACCCCAGTCCCGGGCCGGTACCAGGTCGACCAGATGCAGGACCAGCGTGTCCCCCGGCTCGGCGCCCTCGACGTGGAAGGGACCGGTCTGGGGATTCACGAACCGCAGGTCGACCTTCTCGGCCGATACGTCGTCGGTGGAGGTGAGTGCGCCGCCGAACGCGTCGTCGGACCACAGCCGCAGCGCCGTACCCGGCTTGATCCGCCGGATCGGAGCCACACCGCCGAAGGTGTAGGCGTACTCATTGCGGTCGGGGGTGAACTCGATCAGTTCCATGGGCCGACGTTACCCGCGGTACGCCGGGGGCATTCGGGCGCCCCGATCTGGCACCCCGGTCGCCGACCTTATGAATCTCTCACTGCCGCACAGTGGGATGGACTGGCTATTACCGGGGTGGACGGTTGAGTTCATCTCGACACGTCGTGCCGGCACCGCTGCCGCGGTGCCGGCACGACTACTCGATGAACGTATGGAGGGCGCACCGGTACCGCGGCCGCGGTGTCGGGCCGACCACTCGATGAACGGTATGCTGGAGCGATTTTGTCCGGCTACGCGAGGAGTCCAGTGAGCGACACCAGCACCCGTTCCCAGACCCGCCCCAGTCGGTACGCCGCCAAGGCGCTGATGGCGTCGTCGGTGGGGTACGCGATGGACGGCTTCGATCTGTTGATCCTGAGCTTCTCGCTCGCCGCGATCGCCGCGACCTTCGGGTTGAACACCGGCCAGTCCGGGATGCTCGCCACCGTCACCCTGATCGGTGCGGTGCTGGGCGGGTTCATCGGCGGGATCGCCTCGGACCGGATCGGCCGGGTCAAGGTGCTGACCATCTCGATCCTGGTGTTCGCGATCTTCACCGCGGCCACCGGACTGGCACCGAACCACGGTCTGCTGGTGCTCTTCCGCTTCCTCTCCGGTATCGGTCTGGGGGCCGAATACGGGGTCGGCATGACGCTGGCCACCGAGGCCTGGCCCGCCAAATGGCGGGCCCGGGCGGCGTCCTTCGTCGCCGTCGGCTGGCAGGTCGGCGTACTGCTCGCCGCCGCCGTCTCCGCCTGGGCACTGAGCAATCCGGCGATCGGCTGGCGCGGGCTCTTCCTGATCGGCGCGATCCCAGCGGTGCTTGCCTTCTTCACCCGCCGGCACGTCGACGAACCGGAGATGTACACCCAGATGAAGCGCAGCAGCAACCCGCTCCGCGAACTGTTCAACTCACCCGAACGCACCAGATACTCGATCGCCATCGTGGTGCTCACCTCGGTGCAGAACTTCGGCTACTACGGCCTGATGGTCTGGCTGCCGAGCTTCCTGTCCAAACAGCACGGTTTCTCGGTCACCAAGTCGGCGCTGTGGACCGCGGTCACCGTGATCGGGATGATCATCGGCATCCTGGTCTTCGGCTTCCTCGCCGACCGAGTGGGACGACGCCCGATGTTCATCATCTATCAGCTCGGCGCGGCGATCACCGTGGTCGCCTACTCCCAACTGTCCTCCCCGATGGCGCTGCTGATCGGCGGTGCGATCATGGGCGCCTTCGTCAACGGGATGATGGGCGGTTATGGCGCGCTGACCGCCGAGCTCTTCCCCACCCACGCCCGCGGCACCGCGCAGAACGTGCTGTTCAACGTCGGTCGCGGTGTCGGCGGGTTCGCACCCTGGCTGATCGGCCTGGTCGCCGGCGCCTGGTCCTTCGGTTTCGCGATCGGCCTGCTGGCGCTGATCTACGTCCTCGACCTGATCGTCACGATCTTCCTGGTCCCGGAACGCCGCGGCGCCTCCTTGGACGGGGTCGGTGAGGGCTCGGTACCGATCTGAGGCTGCTCATCTCGATGCTCCCATGTCGATCCCCCTGGAGGGTGACTGCTTCGAGTTCGTGACGCTGCGCGGGGTGTACGGCTGGTGATCGAGCAGGCGAGAGCGTGCGTCCGCGGGGTGTTCTCGTGACCGACGGTGGTCCCGTGGGCTGCGCCTGGGGTGCGGGGGTCAGTCCTTGCTGTGCCGGGCGTTCCGCGACCAGACGAAGCAGTAGACGCCGAAGGCCACGAAACCCAGCCCCATGAACAGCAGCAGGAACATCCCGAAGGGCTGTTCACCGAGCTTCTTCAGCGCACCGTCGACGCCGGCGGCCTGCTGCGGGTCGAAGGTGAACGCGGCCCAACCGAACAGCACCCCCACCAGGGCCATCGACAGACCCTTGATGCACCAGCCGATGCTGCCCAGCCGCGTTGCCCACTGCGGTACCGAACCGTCGAGATCCTCCTTGACGAACTTGCGGCGGACACCTTTGACGATCTGGGAGACGCCGACCCCGATCACCACCGCGCCCAGCAGCCCGACCAGCAGCTGACCACCGGGGGCGGCCATCAGGGTGCCGGTCGCGCTTTTCGCACCAGCATTGGAATCCTGCGACTGACCGCCGAGCGCCAACCGGAGTGCGGTGACACCCAGACCGGCGTACACCAGCGCCCGCGCGCCCGAACCGAGCTTCTTGATGACGCGCTGTTTGGTGTCCAGCCAGCCGTAACCGACGATCGCCTCGATCAGCTGCCACACCACCAGCGCGAACAGCCCGACGCCGACGATGATCATCAGCACATTGCCGAACGGCTTGGACACCAGCTGCGACAGCGCACCCTTGGTGGAGGTGTCCCCGCCACCGCTGCCCAGTGCGACCTGCGCGCAGATCCAGCCCATCACGATGTGGATGAATCCGTAACAGATCAGACCAACGGTCACCAGCAGCTGATAGCCGCGATTCTCCTGCACCGCGGCCCCTGCGCGATGCATGTGTTCCTGCGCTGACTGTCCCATGGCACCTCCCGTGGGAGCATCCTGCCACGGAAGTCGACTCAGCGAGAGCCGAAACGGCCCCGCCCGGCATCGACCGCGGCGAGGATCAACCCGATGATCATCAGCACCCCGCCGATCGGGGTGATCGCACCCAGCCAGCGCACCCCGCTCAGCGCCAGCACGTAGAGCGATCCACCGAAGACCACCGCCCCGGCGAGCAGCAGCATCGGGGCTCGTCGCTGCCCGATCGCACCCAGCGCGAGCATCGCCAGGGCGGCGTACATCTGGTAGCGCACCCCGGTCTCGAAGACCGCCAACAGGTCCGGTGGGAGGCGGTCGGACAGCCCGTGCGCACCGAAGGCACCCAGACCGACACCGATCGCCGCCAGGATCGCACCGGCTCGTACCGCGGCGACGGCAGGACCTCGATCATGGCCACTGCCCTGACGAGTGGGGGCATCGCTGGTCTGGGACATGATGGCAGCCTAGTTGTCATCCGCGGCGACCCACGACTGTCAACGGGGCGTCGTTTGTCACAATGGACCCACCCCACGAGAGGCGACCATGGCAGCTCCCGAGATCGAGTTCCTCAAGGGCGTGTCGAAGCTGCACGCCTTCTATGCCGAGAATGTCCGCATGCTCGCCGAGGCCTACGGCCTGCCGCCGGAGACCGCGGCCCGGGTGCTGGACAACTTCGGCTATCACAACGTCGCCCGCGAGATGCTGCGTCCGCCCCAGGGCGATGCGCCCGAGGACGAGAACCTCAACCGCAAGAACTGAGGATCGCTAGCCTGTGGCGCGTGACTGAGCCCGCGATCGCCGTCCTGATCTCCCCCACCGGCACCGATCCCGACCTCGAACCGGTACGCCGCAGCGCGGCGGAGCTGGGCGGTCGGGTTGCCGAGGTGAGCGATCTCGGCGCTCTCCCCGCCATCGAGGGGGCGCGAGCGATCGGCCTGCACCAGGTGGAGGTCGCCGGGGTGCACTGGCGCGAACTCGGCAGGAGGCTCCGTCGGTTGGCCGAGCCGGCCGGTCAGCGGGTCGTCGTCCGTCCCGCCGACCTGAGCGTCGACGCGCCGCTGCTGGTGGTGATGGATGTCGACTCCACCCTGATCACCGCCGAGGTGATCGAGTTGCTCGCCGCCCACGTCGGCCGCGAGGCCGAGGTCGCGGCGGTCACCGAACGGGCGATGCGCGGCGAGCTCGACTTCGCCCAGAGCCTGCACCAGCGGGTCGCGGTGCTCGAAGGGCTGCCGACCTCGGTGTTCGCCGAGGTGCGCGCCGCGGTACGCCCCACCCCCGGCGTACCGGAGCTGATCCGCACCCTGACCGCCGCCGACTGCCCGGTCGGGGTGGTCTCCGGCGGCTTCGCCGAGATCGTCGAACCGCTGGCCGCCGACCTCGGCATCACCTACACCCACGCGAATCGGCTCGAGGTCGCCGACGGCCGGCTGACCGGCCGGGTGGCCGGGGCGGTGGTCGACCGGGCGGAGAAGGCACGCCGGCTGCGGGCGTACGCCGAGACCGCCGGGATCCCGCTGGAGCGGACGGTCGCCGTCGGTGACGGCGCCAACGATCTGGACCTGCTGGCGCTCGCCCGGTTGGGCATCGCGTTCAACGCCAAGCCCGCGGTCCGGGCGGCCGCCGATGCGAGCCTGACCGAACGGTTGGATGTGCTGGCGCCGATCCTCGGCCTGCCGCTCTGACCCGCTGCGGCGTACGGCTCAGAGTCGGTCGCCGACCTGGTTGCCGTGCGCCTTGGCGTACGCCTCCACCTTGTCGAGATGGTGGTAGGCCTCGATGTAGCGGATCGTGCCCGAGGTGGAGCGCATCACCACCGAGTGGGTACGGGCGCCGCGGTCGGAGTGCCGGACGCCGTTGACCAGATCACCCTCGGTGATCCCGGTGGCGACGAAGAGCGTGTTGTCGCTGGAGACCAGGTCGTTGGTGTCCAGCACCTTGTCGACGTCGAGGCCGGCGTCGATGGTGCGCTGGCGTTCCTCGTCGCTGGTCGGCTGCAACCGGGCCAGGATCCGCCCGCCCATCGCCTTCATCGCGCAGGCGCTGACCACACCCTCCGGCGAGCCACCGATACCGGCCATGATGTCGACGTCCTGCAGCTCATCGGAGGCGGCCGCCACCGAGGCCGCGACATCGCCGTCGGTGAACATCAGGGTCCGGGCGCCGGCGGCGTGGATGTCGGCGACCAGTTGCTCGTGCCGCGGCCGGTTCAACACCGCGACCACGGTGTCCCCCACCGACTTGCCCTTGGCCCGGGCGACCTTGGCGATGTTGTCCGCGATGGGCGCATCCAGATCGATCTGGTCGGCGGCCTCGGGGCCGACGACCAGTTTGTCCATGTAGAAACACATCGTCGGGTTGTACATGCTGCCGGCGTCGGCGGCGGCCAGCACCGCGATCGAGTTCCGCATGCCCCAGGCCAGCAACCGGGTGCCGTCGACCGGGTCGACCGCGATGTCCACCGCCGGGCCCTCACCGGTACCGACCTTCTCCCCGTTGGCGAGCATCGGCGCCTCGTCCTTCTCGCCTTCGCCGATGACGATGGTGCCGGACATCCGGACCGCGTTGAGCACCGCCCGCATCGCGTCGACGGCCGCCTGATCGCCGGACTCCTTCTGCCCGCGACCGGCCCAGGGGGCGGCGGCCAGGGCCGCGGCTTCGGTGGCGCGCATCAGATCGAGGCCGAGGTTGTGGTTGGGCAACAAGTAGGTCATCTCGTCCGACATGACGCCACCCTATCCGTCGACGCGGTGAGCGTCGGCCAGCGCTTTCAGACCAGGTACGGCAGACCGGCGGCCACCAGTGCCCCCACCGGGAAGCTGAGCACGGTCGTCACGGTGACGGTGTCGGCGACCGTGCGGACGTCGCCCTTGTATTCCAGTGCGAGCAGGAAGGCGTTCACCGCGGTGGGCATCGCACCGGACAGCACCAGGGCCTGCAGCGGTACGCCGGACATCCCGAACAGGAGTCCGACGCCCAGCGAGATCACCGGCATCACCAGGACCCGCACGACCGATCCGATGACGACCGCGCGGGTCAGGCGGACCCGTTTGCTGGCGCCGAGCTGGATGCCGAGGGCGAGCAGCACCATCGGCAGGGTCGCGGTGGCGAGCATCTCCACCCCGCGCATCACGCCGGTCGGGAACTGGTGGCCGAGCAGGCGCATCCCCAGCCCGACGACGACGGCCCAGATCACCGGCAGCTTGAGCAGGCCGAGCATTGCCGACCGGGCCCCGCCGGCGGAGCCGAACAGCAGCGGCCCGACGATGAAACCGAGGATCATCGACACCAGGAACAGCAGCACGCTCTGGTCGAAACCTGCTTGGCCCAGGGCGAACAGCGCGATCGGCAGGCCCATGTTCCCGGAGTTGGAGATGGCCACGCTGACGATCACCGCGCGTCGGGTGGCGGGCGGGACCCGGCCGATCAGGACCGCGGCGAGCAGTGCGCCGACGACGGCGGCGACCAGATAGGCGAGCATCAGGCGTACGCCGACCGCACCGGAGACCTCGGTGGTGAGCAGCGAGTCCAGCACCATCGCCGGTACCAGGCCATGCAGGCTGATCTTGCTGATCGTGCCGGCATCCAGCTCGAAGAAGCGACCGAGCGCGAACCCCGCACCGGCCACCACCAGCACCGGGACGATCACATTGGCCAGGGCCAGCAGGATGCCCATCCGGCCTCAGAAATGCATGATCAGGCCAGCGGCCCAGGTTGCGATCGCGGCCGCCGCGCACCCGAACTCGACCAGCAACCCGGCGCCGGTCGCCTTGATCGCCTGCCAGGACGCCCCCCAGGCGGTCCGCGCACTCTTCAACCGGGCGTACTCGCTGGCGAACAGACCCGCCACGAAGCCGATCAGCAACCCGACGACCGGGATCACGAACATGCCGATGATCCCGCAGATCAGCCCGATCACGATCGAGCGGTTGGGGATCTTCTCCCGGCGCAGCACCCGGCCGGTGATGAAGTAGGTGGCCAGCATCCCGGCCACGCAGAAGGCGGTGCCGATCCCGAACACGGTCCAACCGACCTGCCCGCCGATGACGATCGCCCAGACCAGCAGACCGGCGATCACCGTGATGCTGCCGGGCAGCACGGGCACGATGATGCCGATGATGCCTATCAGGCAAAGGATTCCGGTCACGATCGACGCAATGACGTCGGGACTCACGGACGCACCTCCTGCACGGGCCGGGATCGGGGCTCTCGGGCGATCCTAGTGGGGTTCGGCGTGACCCGGTCGCACTGCTGGCACGATGGGACCGTGGCTGACAGGAATGACGCAAGCAGTGGTGCGGGTGAGGTGGTGGCCGTCTTCGGCGGCCGCAGCGAGATCGGTCTGGCGATCGCCGAGCGGCTCTCCCCCGGCCGGACCGTGGTGCTGCTGGCCCGCCCCGGGGATCTGAGCGGGGCTCGGGACCGATGTCTGGCGGCCGGGGCGGTTCGGGTCGAGACCGTCGAGTTCGACGCCGACGACACCGCCGGTCACCAGCAACTGATCGATGAGGTCGAGGCACTGGCTGGCCCGATCGACATCGCGGTGCTGGCCTTCGGCGTACTCGGTGACCAGGAACAGGCCGAACGCGACAACAATGCGGCGGTGGCGATCCTGCACACCGACTTCGTCGCCCAGGCCTCCCTGCTGACGGTGCTCGCCGAGCGGATGCGGCCGCGGCGCCGGGGCACGATGGTGGCGTTCTCCTCGGTGGCCGGGGTGCGGGTGCGCCGGGCGAACTATGTCTACGGTTCGGCCAAGGCCGGGCTGGACGGTTTCGCCTCCGGGTTGGCGGACGCGCTGCACGGCAGTGGCGTACGCCTGATCATCGCCCGGCCCGGTTTCGTGATCGGGCGGATGACCACCGGGATGGACCCGGCACCGTTCTCCTCCACCCCGGCCCAGGTCGCCGAGGCGGTGGTGCGCTCGGTCGACGGCGGCCGCGAGGTCGAGCTGTGGATCCCGTGGCAGCTGCGGGCGATGTTCTCGGTGGCCCCGTTCGTGCCGAGGCGGGTCTGGCGGCGGATGCCGCGCTGAGTTCAGACCCGGTTCGTGCGCCGCCCCACCCGCTCGAACTCGAGCCGCAGCTCGGCGAGCCGCTCCCGGTACCGGCGGACGTTGTCCAGCTTGATCTCCTCGTAGCCGCGGACCACATCGGGCAGCTCGGCGATCTGGACCGCGAGGCCGAGGTTCTCGGTGGTCAGCTGATCGATCAACGCGTCGATGACCTGCTCGTACTCGGTGATCAGCTCGCGCTCCACCCGACGGACCTCACCGATGCCGAAGACGTCCAGCTTCGTGCCCCGCAGCCGCTTCATCGATCGCAGCGCCTTCAACGCCGGTGCGAACTTCGGGCCGAGGGTGATCTTGCCGTCCATACCGAGCGCCCGCAGCATCGGCGGGTGCAGTTTCCAGCTGGCCTGCGCCCCGGGGCCGAAGGTGCGCTCCAGGTCGGCATCGAGTTCGGGGAGCAGCGCGAGCCGGGCCACCTCGTACTCGTCCTTGTAGGCCATCAGCTTGTAGAGGTGCCGGGCGACGGCTTCGGTGAACGCCGTGGATCCGTTGCCCAGTTGGGATTCCGCGGCTCGGGCACGGGCGACCCGGTCGGCGAAGCGGCGGGCGTACGCCTGGTCGGCGTAGGCGGTCAGCTCATCGACCCGCAGGGCGATGGTCTCGTCGAGGGTCCGCGGGCCGGTGCGGCGTTCGGCGGCGTGCAGGGCCGGTGCCTGCGGTTCGGCGACGGCCTGGCGGCCACGGCGGAACGCCTGCAGGTTGGCCTCGACCGCGACCCCGTTGAGGCGGATTGCCTCCTCGATCGCCTCCGCCGGCAGCGGAATGGCTCCCTGCTGGTAGGCGGCACCGAGCATCAGCACGTTGGCGTACTGGTCGTTGCCGAACAACCGTGTGGACAGGTCCCGGGCGTCGAGTTGCACCGCGTGCTCGGCACGGGTGACGTCGACGACCGGGGCGAGCACCGCCTCGGCGCTCGGGTTGTCGGCCGCGACATCGGAAACCATCTGTCCGGTGGGAATCCGCGAGGTGTTCAGCACCGCGATGGTGCGCTCGGTGTCGGTGACGGTGAGGTTCCGCGGATCGGCGGAGACCAGATGGTCACAACCCAGGTAGAGGTCGCACTCCCCCTGGCCGATCTTGCTGCTGGTCGGCGTACCGCGGCGGGCGAAGCGCACATCGGAGACGACCGCACCGCCCTTCTGGGCGAGCCCGGTCTGATCGAGCGAGCGCACCTGCCAGCCGGCGATCAGGCCGGCGTTGGCGAGCAGCTGGGAGACGGTGACGATGCCGGTACCGCCGATGCCCATCAGCCGGACGGCGAACTCGTCGGCGCCCACCAGCGGCTGCGGATCGGTGAAGGCGTCGGCGTCCAGCGGGCCGGAGGTGCTGCTGCCCTGCGGCTTGCTGCCGTCCGGCACGGTGACGGTCATGAAAGCCGGGCAATCCCCGTCCAGACAGGAAAGATCGAGGTTGCAGGAGGACTGGTGGATGCGGGTCTTGCGCCCGAACTCGGTGTCCACCGGGTGCACCGAGAGACAGTTGGACTTCACCCCGCAGTCACCGCAGCCCTCGCAGATCCGCTCGTTGATGAAGACCCGGGTGTTGCTGCTGGGGATGGTGCCGCGCTTGCGACCGCGGCGCTTCTCGGTGGCGCACTGCTGGTCGTGCACCAGCACGGTCACCCCGGGGGTGTCGGCGAGCACCCGTTGCGCCTCGTCGAGCCGGCTGCGGTCCCAGACCGGCACGTCGGCCGGCAGCCGGACGTCGCGGTAGCGGGAACGGTCCTCGGTGGTGACGATGATCTTCGCGACACCCTCGGCGCGCAGCACGTCGACGATCTGGGGTACGCCCATCCCGCCGATGGCCCGCTGGCCGCCGGTCATCGCGACCGCGGAGTTGTAGAGCAGCTTGTAGGTGATGTTGGCACCGGAGGCGACCGCCCCGCGGATCGCCAGCGAACCGGAGTGGTCGAAGGTGCCGTCGCCGAGGTTCTGCACATAGTGGTCGCGGTCGGTGAACGGCGCCATGCCGACCCACTGCAGCCCCTCACCGCCCATCTGCGCCAGCCCGGTCACCTCGCCGACCTGGCGCGGATCCATCATCAGCACCAGTGCATGGCAGCCGATGCCGGCGCCGGTCAGGCTGCCCTCGATCGGGCGGGTGGAGCTGTTGTGCGGGCAGCCCGAACAGAAGTAGGGCGCGCGCTGCACCAGCGGCAGGTCGATCCGGGTGCTCGTGGTGCGGACCGCACCGGGGCTGGTCGCCGGGGTCGACTCCACCGCGGCGGCCCGCGCCGCGGCGCTGACCTCGGCGGGGTCGGGCTGTTCAGCCAGGGCACCGGTGTCGGTGAGCCGGCGACGCAGCGGGGCGAGGATGGCGTCGGAGTCGAGTTCGCCCCAGGACTGCACGAGCTGCTTGCCGGCCGGGTCCTGCTTGCCGGTCACCCGCGGGCGCACCGCTGTGGCGTACAGGATGTCCTTGATGGCGGCCTCCAGGAAGGAGCGTTTCTCCTCCACCACCAGGATCTCGTCCAGGTCGTCGGCGAACTCGCCGATCACCGATTCCTCGACCGGGAACACCATGCCCATGCGCAGCAGCCGGATCGGGGTCTCGGTGAGGTCGTCGGCGTCGATGCCGAGGCGGCGGAGTGCTTCGGTGAGTTCGAGGAAGGTACGCCCGGAGGCCACGATGCCGATCCGGTCACCGGGGGCGGCGCCGATGATCCGGTTCAACCCGTTGAGACGGGCGTATTCCTTTGCCAGCCTGGTTTTCCGGCCGTACTGCTCCTGTTCCAGCGGGGTGAGATGGGGCTGCAGCAGGCGGGAGGTGGGCTGGTGGGTACGCCCGCCCTGCGGTTCGATCGGCGCGGGCCGGTCCCGGTCCAGGTCGACCGGGGAGGAACCGTCGGCGACGGCGGTGGCGATCTTGACCCCGGTCCACAGTCCGGTGATCCGGGAGAGTTCGATGGCGTGCAGGCCGAGGTCGATGACGTCCTGGGAGTCGGCGGGGTCGAGGAAGGGGATGTTGAAGTCCGCCATCGCGAACTCCGAGGAGCACGGCAGGGTCGAGGATTTGGCGGCCGGGTCATCGCCGACGAACAGCACCGCGCCGCCGTAGCGGTGGGCGCCCATCAGCGCGCCGTGCCGGATGGCGTCGGCGGCCCGGTCCAGGCCGGGGGCCTTGCCGTACCAGAGCCCGACCACTCCGTCGTGTTTCGCACCCTCGAAGTTGTTGACCAGCTGACTGCCCTGCAGCGCGGTCGCCGCGGACTCCTCGTTGAGGGCCGGCTGGACGACGATCTGATTGGGGTCGAGGAGCTTCTTGTTGCGCAGCAGTTCGAGGTCGTAACCGGCCAGCGGCGAGCCCTCGTAACCGGTGATCAGGGTGGCGACATCCAGGCCGGCCGCCAGGTCGCGGCGATGCTGCTCGATGGGCAGCCTGGTCAGGGCGTGGATGCCGGTCAGCTGCACCCGTCCACTCGTCGCCTCGTAACGATCCTCCAGGCGGGGACGCTGCGGGGTCTGAGTCATCGGGTGCTCCTCCTTGAGTGGCCAACGGTTCGCCGACGAGCATAACTCCTGACCACTGGAAGCGGTACTCAGGTACCCCGCCCAGTACCGCTGTCCAGATGCTCATCACGTAGCGCGGCCTGCGCGGTGAAGCGGAGCAATGCCGCGCGTGGGGCGATGAGGCCCCCGCGCTGGGACATGCATTAGTTCAGTTCTTGACGATTGCAAACCCAGTCCCACTGGGTTTGATCATGGATCTTCAGCACTACTGCATGTCCCAGCGCACCGCCGTAGGTCAGTCGCGGACGCGCACGGAGACGAGCTCCCCGACAGGCAGCTCGGTGATCGGGCCGGTGCGCTGGAACGGGAGCGTGCCGGTCTGCCCGAGCGCGGACCAGGTGACCTGCCAGTGCGTGGTGGCGCTGATCTGGTAGCTGCCGGGCTTGGACGGCTTCTGGTAGACGTGGTCGCAGCTCGGCGATCGGGCACCTGGTTGGACGGTGTTGTTGTAGGGGGTGGTCCGCCCGCAGAACTTGGTCGTGCCGTCGCCGAGGCGGAACTCGGTGGTCGTCCGGCGGGCCGTGAGGGTCATCGTCAGCCCCTGCTCGGTGACCGTGGTCGTGTACGAGTCGGGCCCGGTGGTCCAGAGCCAGACCGGGTAGCCGACCACCATCATCTGCCACTCGTTCCTGGTGTGATCGGGACCGGTGTACGCCGTGGGTGCCGGAATCTCCAACCGGGCCAGCACCTGCTGCGCGACCACACGCGGATCCGGGGGCGGTGGCGGCCCCGCTACCGGTACGGGCGCCGGCGCCGGTCCCCCACAATCGACCGGCGGCCCACCGATCAACCCACCGCAGCTCTCCACCGGCGGTATCCCAGCAGCCACCCGCGCCTGATCCCGCGGGCTCAACGGCCGATCGATGACGGGATTGCCATTGGACGGCTGGCCGTTCTTCCTTCCGATGCCGGGAGCAGGTCCGCCTATGACCTTTTTGACCAGTTCGGACAGACCTACGATGCCGCTTTGATCAGTCTGAATGTTCGTATTTCCTCGACCGAGATTCATCGAACTGCATCGCGGGTCGGTGGTGGGGCACGGCGGTGGAGGGGGGCCGGCGTGCGTCTGCGATACTTGGGTTGCGCCGATCAACACGATCGCGAGGACGGCTGCGATCAGAAGTCGCATGAGTCAACTACTTCGCTGACAATGTCGACGACCTTGACGCGAGAGTCAATAACCCGGCCGTACACGTATCCCACTGTTCGAGTGCCCTTCTCCGTGACACCGCCCTCTGTCCACGTGGTTTTGGTTCGGTCTTCGCAGATACGAAGGGTGAGCTGGGGGTCATAGTCCAGACTCACCAAACCAGGAGTCGCTTTGACTCGGGTCGTACCGCGCCCCTCTACCGTGTAACCACGCTTCTTTTGGTCCTGAAGGCCGGTTCGGTACTTCACCAAGAAGCGTTCCGCAGCCACCCCCTTGATCACATCGCTCACGTCATCCGCGCCACCGGCAACAGCCATTCGTTCCATTTCATCGAAGGCCGTCCGATATGCCTTCTCCGCCTGTGCGGACAGCTCCTCCTGACTGGGCGTCGGTGAGGCACTCGGCGTGGGCGGGTCCGGTGCGACGCTGGTGACCGGCGGCGGCACACTCGTACCGGTCGGTGGACGGTCCGGCGTACAGGCCGCAGCCAGCGGCAACAACACCAGCGCAGCGAGCGCCGTGCGCGTGGAACGAGCAATCACAAGAGCCCCCCGAGGGTGTGGGTCGAATCACATCCTGCCAAGGTCCGTCACCCCGCGGTACCCCCTTATCCACAGGGTCGCCCCGCGCGATCCATCTGCTTCCGACCCACAAACCAGATCAGAACGCGATGAATCACCACCCAGACCCCGTGCCACACTGACGCCGTGGACCTGCTCAAGCATCTCCGCTATTTCGTGGCGGTGGCCCGGACCGAGCACATCGGCCGGGCCGCCGAGGAACTCGACCTGGCGCAGCCGGCGCTGAGCCAGCGGGTGAAGGCCCTGGAGGCCCATCTCGGCGTACCGCTGGTCGAGAAGGCCGGCCGGGGCATCCGGCTCACCCATGCCGGGCACCGGGTCGCCGAGCGCGCCGCGGCCGTCGTCGATTCCGCCGACGGTCTGGCCAACGGGTTGGTCGATGTCGACGCCGATGCGATCCCGGTCGGCGTACCGGCCACCCTCACCCCGGCCCGCTTGCACGCAATGGCGACCGCGCTCGACCAGGCGCTGACGCCGCGAAACTGTGTCCTGCAACCGATTCCGGCCGCCGAACGGGGCGCCGCCCTGCGTGCCGGCCGGGTCGCTGCCGCCCTGTTGCCCACCCCCGGAGCCGGTGATCTGAGCCTGCCGCTCGGCATCGCGCTGCCACCGCGGCATCCGCTGGCCGGGATGCCGGCGTTGCATCCCAGCGACCTGAGCGAACACCGGTTGCTGATCCTGGACGAGGATGCCGGGCTCCGGGAAGTGCTCACCGCCGAACTGGACCGGCACGGTTACGACCCCGGTGGCTGTGTCTGGGACACCCCACCGACCGCCGCGCTGGCCCGCGCGCTCGCCGGTGAACCCTGCCTCACCGATCCCCGGCACGCCCTGGACGGCGGCCTGCACTGGATCCCGCTGGTCGGCCTCGACCTGCGGCGTCGGCTCAACCTGGTCTGGCGTGCCGGTACCGGGCCCGGTGAACCGAGCCGTGCCGTCGCGGCGCTGGCGGCCACCCTGGAGGGCGATGTGGCACCACGCAGCACACCCCGGCCCAGCCAACCGGCCGCCACCGTCGCCCAGATCCGCGATGTCTGGCGGGCGGTGGGCGTCGTCGGTGGGCTGCACGCTCGCGATCTGCGCAGCGGTGCGATGCTGGCGGTCGACGCCGACGATGCCTGGCCGATGGCCTCGGTGGCGAAGGTACCGCTCGGGATCGCCCTGCACCGGGCCGCCGACGCCGGCCTGCTCGGCCTGGACCAGGCGCTGACCCTGCGACCCGACGGCCGGACCAGCGGCACCACCGGCATCTCGGCGATGGCCGATCCGGTCCGCCTGTCGCTGCGCGACGCCCTCTATCTCGCGCTGACGATCAGCGACAACGCCGCGGCGGACGCGATCTGGGACACCCTCGGTGCCGACCGCGTGCAGCACCTGCTGCGCCAGGTGCTGCCGCCCGATCAGGTACGCCTGGGCGAGGCGACCAGGGACCTCTACGACCGGCTCACCTTCGGCGGGTCGTTGGACGGCCCGTACGCCTGTCGCGCGACTGCCGCCGGCGCCACCCGGATGCTGGAGCTGATCTGGTCCGACCAGGCCGCCTCGCCCGCTGCCTGCGCCGCCATCCGCGATCTGATGCGGCGCCAGGTGTGGGCGCATCGGCTGGCCAGTGGCTTCCCGGCGGCCGACCTGGACGTGGCGGGCAAGACCGGTACCGCCGGTGATCACCGGCACGAGATCGGCGTGGTCTCCTATCCCGACGGTCGCCGCTATGCCGTCGCGGTGTTCACCCGGTTGCAGCAGGAGACACCGCACCACCGGTGGGACTGGGCGATCGGTGAGACCGCACGATTGGCTGTGAATGCCTTGCGCCGCAGAGATTCCGACGACTGATCGCATTCGTCGATCGATCGTATTCGGCACTGCATGGCGCGGATCACATTCCTGGTTTGGATTTCCATCCGCCGACTACGCTCGCCGCATGCGTGCGCTGATGTTCACCAATCGGATGCTGGCCTTCGTCATGGTGAGTGTGTTCGCAGGGTTGCTGGTGGCAGGCCTGGTGGTCCCGTTCGCCGGAATGGCAGGCGCGGCGAGCAGGGCGGCCGCGACCGGCATGAACACCCTGCCGGCCGAGTTGGAGACCCCGCCGCAACCGCAGCAGTCGAAGGTCCTGATGGCCAACGGCGAGGTGTTGGCCACCTTCTGGGAAGAGAACCGGATCTACAAACCTCTCTCCGAGATCAGCCCGCTGATGCAGCAGGCGCAGATCGCGATCGAGGACAACCGGTTCTATGAACACGGCGCCATGGACATCCGCGGCACGCTGCGCGCGCTGGTGACCAACACCTCCTCCGACAACACCCAGGGTGGTTCCACCCTCACCCAGCAGTATGTGAAACAGGTCCAGATCGGGATCGCGAAACAGGCCGGTGACGAGGCCGGGATCGCGGCTGCCCAGGCACCGACGGTGTCCCGCAAGATCCAGGAACTTCGCTATGCGGTCGCGCTGGAGAAGCGGCTCACCAAGGATCAGATCCTGGAGCGCTATCTGAACATCGCCTACTACGGCGACGGTGCCTATGGCGTCGAATCGGCTGCCCGGCACTACTTCAACACCACCGCGAAGGATCTCACCCTCGACCAGGCGGCGATGCTGGCCGGTCTGGTGCAGAACCCGGCCGCGACCGACCCGGTGAACAACCCGACCATCGCGACCGAGCGCCGCAACGTGGTGCTGAACCGGATGGCGGAGCTGAACATCGTCACCCAGGCCGATGCCGACGAGGCCAAGAAGGTCCAGTTCGACCCGTCGAAGGTGCAGAACTATCCCAACGGGTGTGTCGGGACCCGCTATCCGTTCCTGTGTGACTATGTGAAGCGTTCGCTGGAGAAGATGCCGGCGCTGGGCAACACCCCCTCCGAACGTCTGGACACCCTGAACCGTGGCGGGTTGACGATCCAGACCGAGATCGATCCCACGACCCAGGATGCCGCCGAGAAGGCGATCTCGGACAACATCGACCCGCGCGATCCGGTCATCTCGACCATGAGCATGATCCAACCCGGCACCGGGCTGATCCTGGCGATGGCCCAGTCCCGACCGGTGATGGGCAGTGACGCGGCCGCCGGTGAGACCTACTACAACTATGCCGTCGGCGGCCCGAACAGCGACGACCCCATGGGCGGTGCCGAGGGGTACCAGGCCGGATCCACCTTCAAGGTGTTCGCCGCGGCCGCCGCACTCCAACAGGGGCGGGGCTTCGGGACCACCTACAACGCACCGAACACGATGGACTTCGGTGGCCAGACTTTCTCAAGCTGTGAAGGGGATTTCCGACTTCCCGGTGACTGGCGGGTGAGCAACTCAACCAGCCGGAACGGCACCATGAACCTGGTCGAGGCGACCTCCTGGTCGGTGAACACCTACTACGTCCAGCTGATCCGCGATGTCGGGGGCTGTGCGGCGACGACGATGGCCCGCGACACCGGGATCGAACTCGGCTCCTCGGGTGATGTGGTCGAGCAGTTCGCCGACAAGCCCTCGTTCGTGCTCGGTTCGGCCGAGGTGACACCGCTGTCGGTGGCCGAGGCGTACGCCACCTTCGCCGCCCGCGGCAAGCACTGCGAACCGATCATCATGAAGTCGATCACCGACAAGAACGGCAAGGACATCCCCGTGCCCAGCGCCGACTGCAAGCAGGTGATGGAACCGCAGGTGGCTGATGCGATGAACGCGCTGCTCGGCGAGGTGATGAACGGAACCGGCAGCCCGGCACGGATTCCGGGTGGTTACCCGCAGGCCGGCAAGACCGGCACCACCGACGACAACCAGGCCGTCTGGTTCGCCGGCTACACCCCCGAGGTCGCCGGGGCCGCGATGATCGCCATCGACAAGACCAACTCCTACTGGGAATCCAGCCGGTACAGCCGCAGCACCCCCTCGCTGAAGGGGATCCGCCTGCCGGCCTCGGGGTTCTGGATGGAGGGTTCCGGCGGCGGTGACGTCGGCCGCAACGTGTACGCCCCAGCGATGCGCGCCTATCTGCGCGGCGAACCGGCGACCCGGTTCGCCACCCCACCGGCCGACCTCACCCGTGGCGGTGGCGGCGGCAATCAGCGACAGGGTGGCTGATCCTCAGGTCGTCACGATCACCTTGACCTCGGTACCTCGGGCGGCGGCGGCGAATGCATCGGCGGCGTCGTCGAACTCGAACCGTGAGGTCACGAACTCGGCTGCGCTGACGGCTCCGGATCGGATGATCTCGACCGCGACGTCGTAGTCCTCGGACAGATAGGTGGCCGCCCCCTGGAGGCGCAGCTGCAGATCCTGGATCTGCGGGAGCGGCACACTCACGGGTTTCGCCGCGACGCCGACGATGATCACGGTTCCGCCCTTGCTGGCCATCGCCGTCGCCTGGTCGACCGTCGCCTGGACCGCGACACAGTCGAAGACGGCGTCGGCACTCTCGCCGAGTGCGGTGCGCACCGCATCCGCCGCGTCGGGGCGGGCACCGTCGATCACCACATCGGCACCGAAAGCCAACGCCACGTCTCGCTTCTGGGCCAACACATCGGTCATCACGACCCGGCGGGCCCCGGCATGCCGCAATGCCTTCAAAGTGAGCAGGCCGATGGTCCCTGAACCGATGATCGCCACGGCTTTGTCGCGGACGTCACCGGCGAGGCGGACCGCGTGCACGGGTGTCGCCAAGGGCTCGATCAGCACCGCGTCCAGGTCGGCGATCTCATCGGCCACGCGATGCAACCGGTTCGTCGGCACCGTGAACTCCTCCGCCAGCCCACCCTGTTCGTAGCCGCAGCCGAAGAACTGCAGCTTCTCGCAGATGTTGCTGCGACCGGTGCGGCACATCTTGCAGTCCCAGCAGGGCAGGGTCGGTTCGACGATGACGCGGTCACCGACCCGGATATCGAGATCGTGTCGGCCGACCTCGATCACCTCGCCGACGACCTCGTGTCCCGGGTTGTAGGGCAATGGGACGAACGGATGCCGCCCGTGGCAGGCATGGACATCGGACCCGCAGATACCGACCACGATGGTTCGGACCCGCGCCTCGTCCGGGCGCAGTGGCGGCGCCACGGCCGATACGACCTCGACGGTGTCGACAGCACTCACGGTGACGCGTTTCATGGCAGGACCTGGACCTTTCGGCCGGCGCCGGTGCGAACCGCCTCCAGCGCGGCTGGGTACTCGGCGAGTGGGAAGCGGTCGCTGATGAAGAACGATGGATCGATGGCCCCGGTGGCGAACAGATCGACGGCCCGCGCATAGGAGTTCAGCGTGGCCATCGAACCGGTCACCGTGATCTCCTCGTGGTAGATGCGATACGGCTCGATCACCACCTGGGTCGCGCTCGGGGGTACGCCGAACTGCAGGTAGGTGCCACCGCGTTCGACCCTGGGAATGCCGTCCTGGATGGCCGCGGCACTCCCGCTGGCGTCGATGACGAGATCCCAGCTCCGGTGCGGCAGGTCGTCGGCGGAGGTGGCGGTGCTCGTGCAGCCCAGCTCGGTCGCCGCGACCAGGCGGTCCGTACTGATGTCGACCACGTGCACCTCGGCGAGCCCGGTGAGCTTCGCGAGTTGCAGCATCATCAATCCCATCGTTCCGGCGCCATAGATCAGCGCCCGGTCGCCGATGCTGGCGCGCGCGACGTCGTAACCGCGGATGGCGCACGACAGCGGCTCGATGAGCGTCGCCGCCCCGGTCTCGATGCTGTCGGGCAGGCGTACGCAGTGCCGCTCGCGGATCGCCGCGAATTCCGCCGCTCCACCGTTCCAGGTGGTGCCGTAACCGCCAGCGACCTCACACAGATTGGTACGTCCGCGGCGACATGGTCGGCATCGACCGCAGATATGGGAGGGGTCGACACCGACCCGGTCCCCCACCGTGAGCGTGGACACCTCCGAGCCGACCGCCATCACGACGCCCGCGAACTCGTGGCCGGGAACGATCGGCAGCGTGGAGTTGAAGTCTCCATCGAGAATGTGCAGGTCGGTGCCGCAGATCCCGACGGCGGCGACGTCGATGACGACCTCGTCGGCTGCCGGAGCCGGGTCCGGGACCTCGGCCACCTCGACCTCCCCGGGTGTGGTGAAGACGGCTGCGCGCATCGGTGATCTCCTCAGTTGTTGGTGGATGGTTGCCGAACTCGGGTCGCCGGGCCGAGTTCGTCATCGTGCAGGGGCCGGCGTGGATCGGCGGCACCGGCCGCCACGCTCCCGGTGAAGTCATCAGGGTCGAAGAGGGTGCCGGCCGTCTGCACCGCCGCCGACCCCCACCGGACCGCGCTGACCAGCCGATCGATCCGATCCCCGTCCGAACCCAGAAAACCCGCCAGCAAGGCATCACCGGCGCCGACGGTGCTGGCGACCCGGTCGATGTCGGCGACCGCCTGGAGTGCGCCCTCGGCATCAACCAGCACGGCCCCATCGGCACCGAGACTCGCCAGCACCGCGCCGACCCCGGTAGCGCGGATCTGTTGCGCTGCGTCGATGACATCACCGACGGTGTGCAGCTCCCCTCCGACGAGCTCGGCCAACTCGTGTACGTTCGGCTTGATCAGCGCCGGCTGCGCGGTGATCCCTGCCCGCAGCGGTTCACCGGAGCTGTCGAGCACGACCGGCAGATCGCCGCAGGCACGGGCGATCCGGGCATGCAGATCGACCGGTGTGCCAGCGCCGAGGCTGCCGGCGGTCACCACCACCGTGGCCGCCGGAACACGCCTGGTGATCGCGTCGATGAGTGCGTCGCACTCGCTCTCGGACAGCCGCGGGCCGGCCTCGTTGATCTTGGTGACGCGTCCGGATGGCTCGGTCAGGCTGATATTGCTGCGAAGCTCACCCGAGATCGGCACGATCGAGGTGGGCAATCCGGACGCCTCCAGCATGCTCGCGAGCTGTGCGCCCACGTGCCCGCCGACCGGGACCACCGCTTCGACCACCCGCCCCTGGCTGTGCAGCGCGATGGCCACGTTGACGCCCTTGCCACTGGGTTCGCTCTGTGCGTGGTCAGCCCGATTGACCGAACCGAGCACGGTGCGGTCGAGAAAGACCGTGCGATCGACGCTCGGGTTGGGAGTGACCGTGAGGATCATGCGAGCTCCGTTTCGAGTCCGGCGGTGCTGAGCGCGCCGAGATCGCCCGCATCGATATCCGCATCGGTGATCAAGAGATCGATGTCGGAGAGTTCGGCGTGCTGGGCGCCGGTGACGACGCCGATCTTGGTGTGGTCCGCCAGCAGAATCCGGCGTTGGGCAGTGGCGAGCATCGCTCGCTTGGCGGTCGCCTCCGCGAGATCGGGTGTCGTCAGTCCGCGGGCCACCGACAATCCATTGGTGCCCAGGAAGGCCACATCGACGTTGATCTCCGCGAGTGCTCTGATCGCCCAGGCGTCGACGGTTGCCACCGTCTTCGAACGAAGACGTCCACCGAGCACGACGACCTCGAGCCGAGGACGATTGAGCAGGGCCAGGGCGTGGGTGAGTGTGTTGGTGTAGACGACGAGATCCCGGTCGCCGGGCAGGATCTCCACGAGTCGTGCCGTCGTGGATCCGGCATCGATGAGGATCGATCCGCTGTCCGGGAGCTGTGCCAGCGCCGCGCGGGCGATGCGGTCCTTCTCGGCGCGGTTGCCGACGCGGGCCGCCACCTCCGGTTCGTGGGAGAGGCGGTCGATGGGCACCGCTCCCCCACCCCGTACCCGGCGGAGCAGGCCTTGCTGCTCCAGCACGATCAGGTCCTTGCGAATGGTCTCGGTGGTGACATCGAGCTCGTCAGCCATCCGCGCCAGCTGTACGCGGCCGTCGCGGCGAAGTGCAGTGAGGACGGCTTCGCGGCGTTCGTCGGTGAACAGCTTGGGCATCGGCATCACGCTCCTGTTCCGCGATGGGTACGCCATGCCATCATCGCGGCAGTTGCGGCGCCACGAGCACCGGCCTCGTCGACCTCGGTGCGGATGACCGGCCCCAACCGGCGGACCTTCGCCTCGAGGAAGGAGTGGCTGTTCGCCCAGCCACCGGTGACGACGATCCTGGAATGGTGGCCGGCGGCGGAGTTCATGGCATCGTGGATCATCCCGATCTGGTCGGTCACGGTCGACACGGCGGCCCACCACACCTCCGCCGGTTCGCAGTCATCGTCCACTCCGACGATGTCCAGGTCACCGAACGGTGGCGCGATCACGCGGACCCGCGGGTGTCCGAGTTCAGCTGACCGGCGCTCCAGAGCGGGTCGCTGGTCCTCGGAAATTCCAAGCATGCCGAGGATTCGCTGCAGCACCAGGCCACCCTGGGTCGCGCCCAGCAGGCACCATCGATCGGGGGCCGCGTGCCAGCCGACCGTGATGCCGCGTGCCGTCAGCGAGAGCACCTCGGGCGTCGGCAGACCGGGTCCGGTCGAGCGCACCAGCGCCTCGGCGGTGCCGCAGGAGTCGAGCTCATCACCCACCCCGACCGCGTCCGCGCCGATCGCGGCCACCTGGTGATCGTGGCCGGCGACCGTGAGCACTGCACCGCGCGCGGCGGGCAGCACATCGCTCGCCACCCCGGCCGGCGTACCGGAGGGCACCAGTTCGGGCAGCAGCGAGGTGTCCGCACCGGACCACTCGAGCCCGTCGGTCCACCAGTCACGGTCCTGCAAGCTGAGCCACCCGGTGCGCGAGGCCAGAGAATATTCAGAGACCTCGTCCCCGCCGAGTCCGCGGACGATCCATTCGGGAACGTTCAGCCTCCGCACCGCGGTACGTGCCGAGGGCTGGTTGTCGAGCAGCCAGCGGTGCTTGGTCAGCGACCACTGCTGACGCAGCGGAAGCCCTGTCATGGCGGCGAACCGGGACTCTCCGACACACCGCACGAGGTCGGCGAGCTGGGCATCGTCGCGGCGGTCGTGCCAGGCGATCACCGGGGCCACCGGACGGCCGGCACGGTCGAGCAGGACCCCGGACTCGGCGAGGCCGGCGACGCCCAGGGCGGCGACCTCACCTGCCGGTGCGGCGTCGATCGCGCCGTGGATCGCGACCTTCGCCGCCTCGAGGAGGTCGAGCGGATCGGTCTCCGCACCGGTGGCGACGGTACGCCAGGGGGTGGCCACCCTCCGCATGGCAGCGATCCGGAGTTCTTCGTCGAAGACCACGGCTTTCGTTCCCGTGGTGCCCACGTCGACACCGACGTAGAACCTGGCCGTCATTCGCCCCCCACATGTGATTGTGATCTTGACCACTTGCATTTCCTTGCTTATCGTTGCTTCCAGTTGGTCGACTTGTCAACCGACGGACGCCACCGGTTCACACAGCACAGGAGCTCAGCACATGGCCCTAGTCAGCACCTCCGAACTCGTCGCCGAGGCGTACCAGGCAGGAACCGGAACGGTCGCGTTCAACGTGATCACCCTCGAACACGCTGAAGCGATCCTGGACGGTGCCCAGCGCGCGGAGCGGCCGGTGATCCTGCAGGTGAGCCAGAACGCGATCCGCTTCCATGGCGGGCTGGTCACCCCCATCCTCGCGGCCTGCCGGGCCCTCGCCGTGGCTTCCCCCGTGCGCGCATCGATCCATCTCGACCATCTGGTGGATCCGGTGCTGCTGCGCGCGGGCGCCGATGCCGGGGCGAGCTCGTTGATGTACGACGCGTCACGACTCGACTACCAGCAGAACCTCGCCGCGACCCGCGCCGAGACCCAATGGGCGCACGAGCAGGAGCTGTTTCTTGAAGCCGAACTCGGTGAGGTCGGCGGCAAGGACGGCGCACACGCACCGGGTGTCCGCACCGACCCCGAGGAGGCCCGCGCATTCGTGGCCGCGACCGGTGTCGACGCGCTCGCCGTCGCTGTCGGCAGCTCACACGCGATGGCGTCGCGAACCGCGACCCTGGATTTCGACCTGATCGCGCGGCTGCGCGCGGCCGTCGATGTCCCGCTGGTGCTGCACGGCTCGTCCGGAGTGGCGAACGAGGATCTGCGGCGGGCGGTCGAGGCCGGCATCACCAAGGTCAACGTGGGCACCATCTTGAACGTCGAGTTCACCCGCGCGGTCCGTGACCTGCTGGACCGGGATCCGGCCGTCGTCGATCCACGCAGCTATCTCACACCCGCCCGCGATGCGATGGCCGAAACCGTGCACGCGATCCTGAAGGCCGTGTCATGACCGCCCGCCAGGTCGCTTTCCGCGCAGTGGGGGTGAAAAAGCACTATCCCGGTGTGAAGGCGCTCGACGGGGTGGATCTCGAGGGGTACGCCGGCAGCGTGATGGCGGTCTGCGGTGCCAACGGTGCCGGGAAGTCCACCTTCGCCAGACTGCTCGCCGGAGTCGAGTCCCCCACCGAGGGCGAGATCACCGTGACCGGGTTCCCGCACCCGGTGCGCAACCCCGCCGAGGCCGAGCAGGCCGGAGTGCTGATGATGTTTCAGGAACCGCTGATCATCGACGACTTCACCGTCGGGGAGAACGTGTGGCTCTACACCCTGCGGCAGGGCACCGACATCCGCGCGTGGGCGAACAAGGCCGACACCAACGGTGCCCGGACGAGAGAGGTGCTGGACGGTGTCGGCCTGGGGCACCTGAGCACCCGCGGAACCGCTGGCGAGCTGAGCCCCGGACAGCGGCAGATGCTCTCGCTGTCCCGCGCCGCGGTGACCGAGCACAAGATCCTCATCCTGGACGAGACCACCGCATCGACCAGCGAGGAGCACTTCGACTCGATCGTCGAGCTGGTGGAGCGGGAGAAGCAGGCCGGTACCTCCATCCTGTTCGTCTCCCACCGCCTCAACGAGGTGTTCGCGATGTGCGATCGGATCGCGGTGCTGCGCAATGGCCGGCTCGTCGAGGTGCTCGAGGCGAGTGAGACCAACGCCGACGAGGTGACTACGTTGATGATCGGCGAGGCCCTGAAGGCACTCGATCGGCCCGCGCCGTTCGACGACACCGGGGCCGCCCCGGTCGTGGAGGTCCGTGATCTGCACGGCGGGTCGGCGAAGGGAGTGTCGTTCGATGTCCGCCCCGGTGAGATCGTGGGCCTCTACGGGCTGGTCGGCAGTGGCCGCTCATCCGTGGCGCGCACGATCACCGGCCAGCGTCGCGCCGCCGGTGGCACCATCAGGTTCCACGGCGAGGAGATCAGACTCGCCACCCCCGGCCAGGCGGTGGCCAAGCACATCGCGTACCTCACCGAGGACCGCCGACTCGAGGGTTTCATCAACGACTTCGACAACGGCACCAACATGTCGATCGTCGCCCTGCCAAAGATGTCGAGGTTCGGGGTGATTCCGGTCCGCGCCGAACGATCCCGGGTTCGCACGCTCATCGACGACTTCCAGGTGAAGGGCGGCACCCGAACTCTCACCTCCACCCTCTCGGGTGGCAATCAGCAGAAGGTCGTGATCGCCAAGTGGCTCGAGACCGACCCCGAATTCGTCGTCCTCGATGAGCCCACGAAGGGCATCGATGTGGGCGCCCGAGCCAATATCTACGAGATCATCCACGGCCTCGCCGCCCGCGGCAAGGGCGTCCTGGTCGTCTCCAGCGAGGCCGACGAACTGCTCTCGCTCTGTCACCGGATCCTCGTCATGCGCAATGGCGAGATCGCCGGGGAATTCGACCCGGAGACCGCCGACACCGACGATCTGATCCGCACCGCGCTCACCCACGAAGACTGATTACTCGACGAGGAGTTCCAGTGACCACACAACCCGCGGTCCATCACTTCGATGAGGACCTGTCGTTCAAGACCCAGGCGGTGACCTGGCTGAAGAGTCAGTACGCCCTCTACATCCTGCTCGCCCTGCTCGTGGTCGCCAGCATCACCCGCGGATCGATCTTCTGGAGCGGTACCAACATCACCAATCTGCTGCTGCAGATGTCCATCATCGGTGTGGTGACCCTGGCCCAGCTCATCGTCGTCCTCACCGGAGGCATCGACATCAGCGTCGGGTCCGCGCTCGGGCTGGCCGCCGTGCTGGCCGCGGGCCTGTTCGGCGGTCCCTCCATTCTGCTGGGACTACTCGTCGGGCTCGTCATCGGTGGCGCGATCGGGGCGCTGAACGGCTGGCTCGTCGCCTTCCGCGGACTGGAGCCGTTCATCGTCACCCTCGGCATGTTGGCGCTCGCGCGAGGTCTGGTGTACGCCTACGGCAATGGGATTCCGGTGAATCCGGGTGCTGCCGCGACGTACGCGCAGCTGGGGCAGACCACCATCCTCGGCGTACCGGTCCTTGCCCTCATCTGGCTCGCCTGTGTCGGCGTGGTCGCCTATGCGCTCAATCGGACGGTCTGGGGCCGCCGGGTGTATGCCATCGGGTCGAACAAGACCGCGGCGCGCGCATCCGGGATCCCGGTGCAGACCACCCTGTGGTCGGTCTACATCTTTGCCGGTCTGCTCGTCGGCCTCGGTGGCTGGATGTTCCTGTGCCGGTTCGCCAGTGGCACCTCCACCGCCGGCAACCTGATGGAACTCGAGGCGATCGCTGCGGTCGTGATCGGCGGCGCCCGCCTGGGCGGCGGTCACGGCAAGGTGTTCGGTACGGTCGTCGGCACCGTCATCTTCGCGGTGATCGCGAATCTGCTGTCCCTGTTGAACGTCTCCACCTTCCTCCAGGACGCCTTCCGTGGCGCACTCATCCTGGTCGCCGTCACGCTGGCCACGGTCCAGTTCGCCAGGATCCGCGCTCAGAAGGCCAACAGCAGCAGCGGGAGTGCCGCATGAGCACCCGGCGTGGGCGATTCGGCCGATTCCCGCGACGGCTCCGCACCGCCGCAGCCGTGCTCGTGGTCGGCGTACTCACCGCCTGCGGGCAGATCTATCCGTCCACCGAACCGGCCCAGCAGCCGGCTGGCGGCGTACAGCCCGACATCTCGAAGGTGACGATCGGGTTCGCTCAGCAGCAGTTGCAGGCGCCGTACTTCTCCGCGATGCAGCAGCAGTCGGAGGAAATCGCACGGGCGAAGGGATTCCGCCTGTTGTTCCAGGCGGCCAACAAGGACCCGGTGGTCCAGATGAACCAGATGCAGGCCATGCTCGCCCAGGGTGCGAACGTGTTGGTCGTGAACGCCACCTCGGTGAAGGGTCAGAAGGAGATGATGACCCAGATCTCCTCGAAGGTGCCGGTCATCTACATCGACACCAATGTGCCGGGTACCGGCACCACGAGCGTGACCTCCGACAACAAGACGATCGGCAGGCTCTCGGGAATCATCACCGCGAAACGATTCCTGGCGATGGGCAAGAGCCAGCTCAACCTGGTGATCCTGACCGGGCCCGCCACCGACGAGTTCGTCGGCCCGAACCGTCGTCAGGGCTTCCTCGACGGGCTCACCGAGGGCGGAGTGACCTACCAGATCCGCAGCGAGCAGAGCGGTGATTACCAGCAGGACAAGGGACAGGTTGCGGCCGAGAACATGCTGTCGGCCAATCCCGACACCGATCTGGTGCTGGGGCTCAATGACTCGATGGCGCTCGGCGCCTACAACGTGATCAAGGATCGGCCCCAGTATCGCAATGTCTACGTCGCCGCCTCGGCCGATGGGCAGAAGGAGGCGCTGGCGCTGATCAAGGAAGGCGGCTGTTCGAGCCGATACATCTCCACCGGGCTCAACTCCCCCGATCTCGCCTCCCAGCAGGCTCTGTCGATCGCCGTGGACATCGCGACCGGCGTGAAGACACCGGCCGACTATCCCCCGGAGTCGTTCACCCGGGCGGTCGGGATCGGCTGCGAGAACGTCAATGAGTACTACGACCCGAACAGTGTCTTCTGAGAGACCACCATGGTTTCCTGACCCAGACGGGATCAACCCGCGCTGAGTGCCTCGGTGCGCCGGTACCCGGTGTCCAGATCGGTGATGTGCACCGTGACGATACCATTGCGGTCGATCACGTAGCGCTCCTCGACCTCCGGCCCCGGTTCCCGGCGCCAGACCGCACCCGGGTCGAGGGTCTCGGCGCGCTGCAGGTCGGGATCGAAGGGGAAGGCGACCTGCCCGAACGGCACCAGATCCCCGCGCGGCTCACCCGCCTCGTCCAGGGCGGCGTACTCGACGAAGCGGAAGACACCCAGGTTGTGCGCGGCCCGGTAGCGCCGGGTGACGATCAGTTCGCTGCCCTCCGGCAGGGCGGCGGCGCGGTCCAGGATCGGGTCGAACTGCAGCCGTTGGCCCGCGCTGCCCTCCCGGAACACCCCGAAGCCGCGACTCAACCGGTCGGTGAGGGAGAAACCGGACTGCTCGTCGACCGAGATCGCCAGCCCGATCGCGGTCGATGCCGCCGGATACGGTGAACGGTGCACCCGGCGGCCGAAGCGTTCCCGCAGCAACCGGGGCACGATCGGCAGCCCGGACCCGCCGCCGACCAGATAGATCCCGGCCACATCGGCGAGTTCGTCGGCGCCGTCCAGGCCACCGACCAGCGGCGCCATCGCCTCGATGCTGGTCTGCACCAGCGGGGCCGCGGCCGCATAGAAGTCGGCGACCTTCAGCGTCACCTCCGCGGTCCCACCCGAACCGTCCGGGACGTCCAGCGCGATCCGCCGGGACTGCGGGGACAGCCGCTCCTTCGCCTCCCGGCAGTCGGCAAGCAGGGTGTCCAGCTCGCGGGCGGTCAGGGCGGCGACATCGGCTCCCGCGGTGGCCAGCGCCTGGTCGACCAGGATCCGATCGAAGTCGTCGCCGCCGAGATTGTTCAACCCCAGCGAGTCGAGCACCTCGTGCGCCGTCCCGTCGACCCGGACCAGGGAGGCGTCGAAGGTGCCACCGCCGAGGTCATAGACGATCACCCGGCGACGCCTCGATGTCACCGTGCGGGCCTGCCGATGGGTGTATTCGAAACCGGCCGCCGAGGGTTCGTTGAGCATCCCGTGCACGGTGAAGCCGGCCCGCCGAAACGCTTCCAGGGTGAGGAAACGCTGCGCGGAGTGGGCATGCGCCGGTACCGCGATGGCGCAGCTCTCCAGCGGTTCGGCGCTCACCGACGACGCCTCGGTGATGGCCTCCCGCAGCGCCTTCAGATGGCTGACCAGCAGCTCCAGCAGCGGGATCGGTGCGCCATCGAGCTCGATCGTGGTCTGCGGCCCGACCTCGGCCGCGGCGAGCGCACGCTTGAACGAGCGCAGCACCGGCGCACCCTGCTCGGCGGCCGCCAGCGCATCGAAACCGTGCACCAGGCGGCCGTCCTGGATCGCCACCACGGAAGGAAAATGGTCCTGCGGGTCACCCCACTGGTCGGTGAAGCTGACCACGGGATAGTTCCCGCGATCGACGTAGGCGACGATCGTGCGCGTGGTCCCGAAGTCAACGCCCAGGTGCATGGCTCGAGCCTAACAACCGAATCATCCCGAGCGGGGGGTTGACCGACAGGCTCAGCCGAGCGCCGGATCGGGTCGGGCGGGCGGCTCACCGCGTACCCCATCGGTCTGCCCGCGGGCCAGCCAGGCGAGCAGCGCATCCCGGCCACCGCGCAGCGTCGTCTCCCCCGCACCGAGCACCAGGTCCTCACCCTCGTCGGTGATCAGGCGTACCCCGCTCCCCCAGTCCTTGCCACTGCTCATCCCGACGCAGAGCAGCAGGCCGTCCTCCTGGGCGTCCATGTCGGCCTCCTCCAGCGTCCACAGGGTGTCCAGGTCATGGTGGTGCAGGATCACCTCGGTGATCCGCAGCGCCGGTACCGCCCAGGCATTGAGCGGGCCGAAGGTCGCCTGCAGCACCTCGGTGTCGACACCACCGGAGAGTTCATCCAGCGCGGCCCGGAGCCGGTCGCTGGCGGCGTGCAGTTCCTCCTTGAGCTGCTGCCGTGGCAGGGCGGCGCGCTCGTCGATCGCGGCGTTGCGGGCCTCCTTGGAGGCGTACATCGGCGTCTCCTCACCGGTCCGCGCCCAGTGCGCCAGGTTCGCCATCGCATCGGCATTGCCGATCAGATGGCCGATCACCTGGGCGCGGCTCCAGCCCTCGCACAGCGACGGTCCGCGGAGTTCGTCCTCGGCGAGGCTGTCGACGGTGGCGAGCAGCATCCCGGTCTCCCGGTCGAGCCGATTGAGGTCGCCGGGCAGCAGTGCCTGTCGCTTGAATGCGCCGATGGGTTCCATGGCGCCAGTCTGCCCCCGGGTGACGGTTCCCACCAGCGGACCAAGGGCTATTCCCAGTGCTGACCAAGGCCCCCGGCCACGTACCCGGTTTCACCGCTAGCATCCACAGGTGCCATCGACGACCGCCGCGCACGGCTCCCACCAGCGCCCGAACGTGCTCCGGGACGCCAGCTGGTCGGCGGTGATCGCCGGTTTCGTAGCGGTGGTCGTCTCGTACGCCGGGCCGTTGCTGGTGGTGCTGGAGGCCGCCCGGGCGGCCGGATTGTCGGCGCAGCTGACCGCCTCCTGGGTGTGGGCGATCTCGGTCGGGTCCGGATTGTGCTGCCTGGTGCTGTCCTGGGCGACCCGGCAACCGGTGATGGTCGCCTGGTCGATCCCGGGCGCCGCCCTGTTGATCGCCGTCCTGCCCGGTTACGTCGCACAGAACCGGTTGGGTGAGGTGATCGGCGCCTATCTGGTCGTCGGCGTACTCTCCGCGCTGCTCGGCGTCACCGGATTGTTCGGCCGACTGATCGCCGCGATCCCGCGGCCGATCACCGCAGCGGTGCTCGCCGGCGTCCTGTTCCCGTTCGCGATCAAGGTGGCGAACGCGGTGATCGCGGCGCCATTGGTCGCCGGTGGGCTGCTGCTCGGTTACCTGCTGGGCCGTCGATTCCTGCCGCGGTACGCGGTGTTCGTGGCGATGGCGATCGGGGCGGTGCTCGCGGTGGCCAGTGGGTCGACGCAGGCGCTCGAGGTCCGGTTCGCGCTGACCACCCCGGTCTGGATCACTCCGGCGTTCTCGCTGGATGCGGTCCTCGGGCTCGGCATCCCGTTGCTGATCGTCACCGCGGCCGGGCAGAACGCGCCCGGGCTGATCGTGATGCACACCTCCGGTTACGAGGCGAACGACCGGCTGCTGCTCGGCAGCTGCGGGGTGGCCTCGGCGATCTTCGCACCGTTCGCCTGCCATGCGCTGAATCTGGCGGCGGTGACGGCGGCGATCGCGACCAGCCGGGAATCCCATCCCGACCACGACCGGCGCTATGTGGCCGGGATGTCGTGCGGGGTCTTCTACATCATCGGTGGTTTCCTGGCGACGTTCATCGTCTCGCTGTTCTCGGCGATCCCGGCGGGCATGATCACCGCGCTGGCGGGGGTCGCCCTGCTCGCACCGCTGCAGAACTCGCTGTTCGACTCGATGCATGAGGGGCCGCACCACCGGTCGGTGATCGAGGCGGCGCTGATCACCCTGGCGGTGACGCTGTCGGGGATCCAGCCGTTCGGAGTGGTGTCCGCGTTCTGGGGGCTGCTGGCCGGGGTGGCGGCGTACGCCCTGCTGCGCCCGCACGACCACCGGCGCCGGACACAGCGAACAGGCGCCGCCGGGCCCGAAGGCACCGGCGGCCGACCCGTTCGGTGAGTGGCGCCGCTCAGCTCAGCGCGGCGGAGGCGGAGTCGTAGTCGGGCTCCTGGCCGATCTCGGGCACCAGTTCGCTGTAGGTGACGTTGCCCTGCTCGTCGAGCACGACGACCGAGCGGGCGAGCAGACCCTGCAGCGGGCCGTCGGTCATCGTCACGCCGTAGTCGGAGCCGAAGCTGGACCGGAAGACCGATCCGGTGACCACGTTCTCGATGCCCTCGGCGCCGCAGAACCGGCCCAGCGCGAACGGCAGATCCGCCGAGACGCAGAGCACCTTGGTGTTGTCGAACCCGGCAGCGAGTTCGTTGAACTTCCGCACGCTCTGTGCGCAGGTCGGGGTATCGACGCTCGGGAAGATGTTGAGCACCAGCCGGGAACCGGTGAAGTCGCTCAGCTTGACCTCCGAGAGGTCCTGGCCGGTGACGGTGAAGTCGGGTGCCGCCTGGCCCTGGGCCGGCAGGTCACCCACGGTGTTGACGGGATTTCCCTTGAAAGCAGTAGTCGCCATGGCCCATGTCTAGCACGCTTCCGGCAACCCGACGCGCGGGGCCGTCTGCTGATCGGGGCGTCAGCCGAAGCGGACCCGGTTGCGCTCCCTGGCCTTGTCCGCCTCGACCTCCCGGTCCTTCGGCGGGGCGGTGGTGACGAGGGCGTCGAGCAGCCGTTGGGTGGCTTCGGTGACCTCGGCGACGGCCCGGTCGAAGGCGTCCTGGTTGGCCTGGGACGGCTTGGTGGACCCGCTGATCTTGCGGACGTACTGCAGTGCGGCCGCCTGCACCTCCTCATCGGTCGCCGGCGGGGCGAAGTTGTGCAGGGTGCGGATGTTGCGACACATGGTTCCTCCGATCGGTACGCCCCCAGTGAAGCGCACGGCACCGATTGGTCAAGGGCTGCGAGATCACCGGTTTGTCCCGGGCGGAAGCCATGCTCCCGAACGCTGGGACATGCAGTAGTCAGAATTGACCGGGTGGCAAGCCCAGTCAGAGCAGGTTTGATCATGGAACTCGGCAACTACTGCATGTCCCAGCGTTCGACCGCAGCGGGAGCGACTCCCCGAACAACCCGACCCGGCTCAGCGGCTGGCCAGTTCGCTCTCGGGCTCGCTCGCCGGCTGGGGATTCCTGCGGTGCTTACCGATGGCGACCACCACGGCCACGACCCAGAGGACGGCGACCGCGATCAGGGCCACGGTGCTGGTGGCGCCCTCGATGTCGAAGGCCTTCAGCAGGGTACGCAGGTTGGTCAGCAGGATCAGCCCGCCGACCGCGGTGCCGAGCACCCGCGCCGGCAGCTTGCTGACCAGCATCGCGGCGATCGGTGCGGCGATCAGGCCGCCGATGAGCAGGGCGGCGACGAAGCCCAGGTTGATGCCTGCGGTGCCCAGTCCGATCAGGAAGCCGAGGCTGGCCGACGCCGAGACCAGGAACTCCGAGGTGTCCACCGATCCGACGACGGTCCGCGGGGCGGTCTTGCCGGCGCTGAGCAGCGAGGTGGTGGTGACCGGGCCCCAGCCGCCGCCACCGGTCGCGTCCACGAAACCTCCGACGACGCCCAGCGGGGCCAGGAAGCGGCCCCGGTGCGGTGACACCCGGGCCCGGGACTGGGCCGGCGGCCGCAGCGCGAAGCGGACCAGGATGTAGAGGCCGAGCAGACCCAGGATGATCGCCATCACCGGTTCCGCACCCTCGGTGGAGAGCTTGGACAAGAAGGTGGCGCCCGCGAAGGCGCCGATGGCACCGGGTACGCCGAGGCGCAGCACCAGTTTCCAGTCGGTGTTGCCGAGCTTGTGGTGGGACACCCCGGAGGCGATGTTGGTGCCCATCTCGGCCAGGTGCACCGACGCCGAGGCGGCGGCCGGCGAGAGTCCGGCGATCAGCAACAGGGTCGTCGAGGTGACGCCGTAGCCCATCCCGAGGGCACCGTCGATGAGCTGGGCGCCGAGCCCGACCAGGCCGACGACGATCAGCTTCTTCATGCGGTTTCTCCTTGCGGGGTGAGGATTGCGGGGATGTCGGCACCCCGGCCATCGGGGTACGCCTCGGACCAGTCGGGTCCGAGCCGGACCACCTCGCCGATCACGACCACCGCGGGGGAGGTGACCCCACGCTCGGTGGCGGATTGGGCGATCCGGTCCAACGGGGCGACGGTGACGCGCTGCTGCGGCGTACACCCCCGTTCGACGATCGCGACCGGGCAGTCGGCGGCGCGGCCACCGGCGATCAGCGTCCGAGCGGTACGCGCCAGGCCCTTGACGCCCATCAGCACGACGACGGTGTGATCGCTGCGGCTCGGCACCGCGGCCAACTCGTCGTGACCGGTGACCACGGTGAAGCCCCGAGAGACCCCGCGGCTGGTGACCGGGATTCCAGCAGCGGCCGGAACGGCAATGGCGGAAGAGATTCCGGGCACCACCTCGACGCGCACGCCGGCCGCCTGGCAGGCGGCACGCTCCTCCTCGCCGCGGCCGAGCACGAACGGATCACCGCCCTTCAGCCGGACCACGCCCCTGCCCTGCTGGGCATGCTCGACCAGCAGCGCATTGATCTCGTGCTGTGGCACCGGATGATGACCCGGGGTCTTGCCGACGTCGATCACCTCGACCTCGTCGGGCAGATCGGCCAGCACACCGTGCGGGGCGAGCCGGTCGACGACGACGACATCGGCGGTGGCGAGCAGCTGCACCCCGCGCCGGGTCAGCAGGCCGTCGTCACCGGGTCCACCGCCGACCAGCGCCACCCAACCCGGGTGCTCGCGCTGCGGGCGCAGATCACCGGGATCGCTCGCCAGCGCCCCGGCGATCCGGTTGCGGATCGCGACCGAACGGCGTGGGTCGGCCGAGCTGACGGCGAGCTGGACGCGGGTATCGGGCAGCTCGACGCTGGTATGGGCCGGCACACTGGCCGTGCCGGTCCGATGCGCGCCGGCGGCGACACAGAAGATCCGGTGCTCCTCGGCGAGCCGGGCGACCCGGGCATCGACGACCTGGTCACCGGTGGCGACATGCACCAGCCACGCACCGGCCAGGTCGTTGTCGCGGAATTCCCTTGCCTGCCAGCCGATCCGCTCCCCCAGCTCAGCGAGTTCGGGGCACAGTTCGGGGGCGACGAGGTCGATGCGCGCACCCGCGGCGAGCAGATCCCGGACCCGGCGGGCGGCGATCCGCCCGCCACCGACAACCAGCACCCGGCGGCCCCGCAGCTCCAGCGAGAGCGGGAACATCAGATCACCCAGTCGGCGTCGCTGCGCTGCTCGGCGCGCGCCCCGGTGACCATGCCGGCGGCCAGCGTCTGCCCGCTGTCGGCGTCCACCAGCAGGAAGGAGCCGGTACGCCGGGACCGGGCATAGGGCTCGGCGGCGATCTCACCAGCGAGCCGGATCTTCACCCGGCCGATGTCGTTCAGCTCCAGCGACTCCCCCGGTTCGCTGGTCAGCGTGTCCAGATCCAGGCGGCCCTCGATCTCGCGGACCTGGGCGCGGACGGTCCGGGTGGTGTGCTTGAGGAGCACCTTCGCCCCCGCCCGCAGCGGCCGCTCGTTCAACCAGCACACGAAAGCGTCGAGCTCCTTGGCAGGTACCGGGGCGTCCTCGGCGGCCGCGATCAGATCGCCGCGGGCCAGGTCGATGTCGTCGGAGAGCCGCAGGGTGACCGACTCCCCCGCGAACGCTTCGGAACGGCTGCCGTCGGCGGTGTCGATCCCCTCGACCCGGACACCGCGTCCGGACGGCAGGGCCACCACCTCATCGCCGACCCGCACCACACCGGAGGCGACCTGCCCGGCGTACCCGCGGTATTCGACGAACTCCGGTGACAGCGCCGCCGCCTGCGGACGCAGCACATACTGCACCGGGAAGCGGAACGCCTCGGTCTCCGGGTGGTCGGCGGTGGGCAGCTCCTCGAGCAGTTCCAGCAGCGCCGGGCCGTGATACCAGGGCGTGTTCGCCGAGTGGTCGACGACATTGTCCCCGAGCAGTGCGGAGACCGGGATCACCGTCAGGGCGGGGATTCCGAGGTCCTCGGCGAGTTCACGGATCTGGGCGTCCACCTGGTCGAAGGCCGCGGAATCGAAGCCGACGAGGTCGATCTTGTTCACCGCGACGATCACCTGCGGCACCCGCAGCAGGCCCGCGACGGCCAGGTGCCGCCGGGTCTGCTCGAGCACCCCGTGCCGGACGTCGACCAGCAGCACGATCGCATCCGCGGTCGAGGAACCGGTGACGGTGTTGCGGGTGTACTGCACATGGCCCGGGCAGTCCGCCAGCACGAACGAGCGCCGCGCGGTGGCGAAGTAACGGTAGGCCACGTCGATGGTGATGCCCTGCTCCCGTTCGGCACGCAGTCCGTCGGTGAGCAGCGCCAGATCCGGGCCTGCCAGGCCGCGGGACCGGCTGACCCGCTCGACGGCATCGAGCTGGTCCGCGAGGATCGACTTGGAGTCGTGCAGCAGTCGGCCCACCAGAGTGGACTTGCCGTCATCGACCGAGCCGGCGGTGGCGAGCCGCAGCAGCGTCGGCGTCTCCTGGGTGGTCGTGCTCATCAGAAGTAGCCTTCCTTCTTGCGGTCTTCCATCGCGGCCTCGGTGAGCCGGTCGTCGGCGCGGGTCGCGCCCCGTTCGGTGACCCGGGTGGCGGCCACCTCGGCGACCACCGCGGCCACATCGGCGGCATCGGAACGGACCGCCCCGGTGCAGGACATGTCACCGACGGTGCGGTAGCGGACCGTCTCGGTGGTCACCGTCTCGTCCTCGCGCGGCTGGCTGAACTCACCGACCGCGAGCAGCATCCCGTCGCGGGAGAAGACCTCACGCTGGTGGGCGTAGTAGAGGGTGGGCAGCTCGATCTGTTCCCGCTCGATGTAGCGCCAGACATCGAGTTCGGTCCAGTTGGACAACGGGAAGACCCGCACGTGCTCACCGGCGCGATGCCTGGTGTTGTAGAGATTCCACAGCTCGGGCCGCTGGTTCCGCGGGTCCCACTGGCCGAAGTCGTCGCGCAGGCTGACGATCCGCTCCTTGGCGCGGGCCTTCTCCTCATCGCGGCGGCCGCCGCCGTAGACGGCGTCGTAGCGGCCCTTCTCGATCGCCTCCAGCAACGGCTGGGTCTGCAGCGGGTTGCGGGTGCCGTCGGGGCGCTCGGTCAGCCGGCCGTCGTCGATCCACTCCTGCACCGAGGCGACCTCGAGCCGGACGCCGAGGCGGCGTACGGTCTCGTCGCGGAAGTCGAGCACCTCGGCGAAGTTGTGTCCGGTGTCGACGTGCAGCACCGGGAACGGGATCGGTGCGGGCCAGAAGGCCTTGCTGGCCAGGTGCAGCATCACCACCGAGTCCTTGCCGCCGGAGAAGAGCAGCACCGGCCGCTCGGTCTCCGCGGTGACCTCGCGGAAGATGTGGATGGCCTCGCTCTCCAGTGCCGAGAGCTGGTCCAGCCGGCGGCCGGTGTCGGCCGGCGCGCTGGTGCCGGTCTGCACGGGCTGGGTGTCGGTCGCGATCTCAGTGCTCACAGGTGAATCCCACATTCTGTCTTGGTGAGTCCGGCCCAGCGGCCGGCTCGGGGGTCCTCGCCGGGGGCGACGCGGCGGGTGCAGGGGGCGCAGCCGATCGACGGGTAGCCGTCGGCCAGCAGGGGGTTGATCGGCACCACATTGGCCTCGGCGTAGTCGAACAGCTGGTCGAAGCTCCATCCGGCAAGGGGATTCAGCTTGACCATCTGGTGGCGTGCGTCCCATTCGACGTGCTGGGTGTTTGCGCGCAGCGCGTTGTCCTCGCGGCGGACGCCGGTGACCCAGGCCCGGTAGCCGGCGAGCGCCGCATTGAGCGGTTCGACCTTGCGCATCCCGCAGCACAGCCCGGGATCGCGGTCGTGCAGCTTGGCGCCGAACTGGGCGTCCTGCTCGGCCACGGTCAGCTTCGGGGTGACATCGACCAGGGTGATCGGCAGCGCCGCGGCCAGTTCATCGCGGGTCGCGTAGGTCTCGTCGAAGTGGTAGCCGGTGTCCAGGAACAGCACGTCGACCCCGGGGACGACGGTCGAGGCCAGGTGCGCGAGCACCGTGTCACCGGCCATCGAGCAGGCCACCGCCAGTGACCGGCCGAAGTTCTCCCCGGCCCAGGCCAGCACCTCCTCGGCGCTGGCGTCGGCGAGGTCGGCGGCGCCCTGTTCGGCCAGTCTCTGCAGTTCGGCGGCCTCCTCGGGATCCCTGCTCTGCTGGGATTCGCCGCCGGGGCCGTTCATCAGGTCGACACTCATGCCACTGCCTCCTCATCAGCCCGGTGCGCCCAGGCGGCGAAGGTCTCACCGTCGGCGCGGTCGGTGTGCCAGCGCCGGACCACCCGCTCGATGTAGTCGGCCAGGTTGGCGGCGGTCACCTTGAGTCCCCGGACGGTACGCCCCAGCTCCCCGGCTTCCCGGTCTGCGGTGACCAGGCCACCTCCGAGGTGCACCTGGAAGCCGAACTCCTCACCGGCGATCAGCTGGCCCTTGAGCCCGATGTCGGCGACCTGGATGCGGGCGCAGGAGTTCTGGCAGCCGTTGATGTTGATCGACAGCGGTTCGGTCAGCTCCAGGTCGGCCAGTCGGCGCTCCAGCTCGTCGATCACGTCGGCGGCCAGGCCCTTGGTCTCGACGAAGGCGAGCTTGCAGTATTCGATGCCGGTGCAGGCCATCGTGCCGCGCCGGAAGACGCTCGGGCGGGCGTACAGGCCGATCTCGGCGAGCTGGTCGACCAGCGTCTCGGCCTTGTCCGGTTCGACGTCGAGGATCAGGATCTTCTGGTGCGGGGTGAAGCGGATCCGCCCCGAACCCGCCTGCTCGGCCAGGTCGGCGACCTTGTCGAGCAGGGTGCCGGAGGCCCGGCCCACGGTCGGTGCCACGCCGACCCAGACCCGGCCGTCGCGCTGCTCGTTGACACCCAGGTGGTCGGCGCCGGCACGCGCCGGCGCCGGTGCCGGCCCATCGGGCAGCTTTCGCTGCAGGTATTCGGTTTCCAGCACCTCGCGGAACTTCGCCACACCCCAGTCACCGATCAGGAACTTGAGCCGGGCGCGGGTCCGCTGCCGCCGGTAGCCGTAGTCGCGGAAGATGCTCACCACACCGGCCCACACCTCGGCGGCCTCCTCCGGGCGGACGAACACCCCGACCCGCTCCGCCAGCCGCGGCACGGTGGAGAGACCGCCACCCACCCAGAGGTCGTAACCGGCCCCGAGCTCGGGGTGTTCGACACCGACCAGGGAGATGTCGTTGATCTCGTGCACCACGTCCAGGCTCGGGTGGCCGGTGACCGCGCTCTTGAACTTGCGCGGCAGGTTCGAGTATTCGGGCTGGTTCAGGTAGCGGGACCTGATCTCCTGGATCACAGGGGTCGGGTCGATGATCTCGTCGGCCGCGATCCCGGCGACCGGGCTGCCGAGGATCACCCGCGGGGTGTCACCGCAGGCCTCGACGGTGTCCATCCCCGCCTCATCGAGCCGCCGCCAGATCTCGGGCACGTCCTCGACGCGAATCCAGTGGTACTGGAGATTCTGGCGATCGGAGATGTCGCCGGTGTCGCGGGCGAACTCCCGGGAGATGCCGGCCAGCACCCGCAGCTGGTCGGTGGTGATCGCGCCGCCGTCGAGGCGGACCCGCATCATGAAGTACTTGTCGGACAGCTCGTCGGCCTCCAGCTTGGAGGTCCGGCCGCCGTCGATGCCCTGTTTGCGCTGGGTGTAGAGCCCCCACCAGCGGAACCGGCCGTGCAGGTCGTCGCTGGGGATCGAGTCGAAGCCGTTCACCGAATAGTCGTCGATGATCCGCTGGCGCACGTTCAGCCCGTTGTCCGCGGCCTTGAACTCCTCGTTGTGGTTCAGCGGCGCCTTCCCGTCGACGGCCCATTGGCCCTGGGGCTTGTTGGCGGCGCGCGAGGGGCGGGCAGCGTTGGTGGTCGAAGTCATCTCGTTCCAATCACGGTGTGCGTGCAGGTACGCCGAATGGCGCGGGCGGGAGGGGGTGCGGTGCCGAACGAGCGGCACGGGCCGGCGCAGGCCGCCGGCCGACAGGCGTCAGGAGTCCCGGCGCCCGGTCACGAACACATCAGGTTGCTCGCCACGAGAAGCAGGTCAACGTGGCGGCGTACCACGAACGGCACATCCCTCAATGTCATATAGGAGACCTTAATGGCTCCATTGGCGATACCCGAAATCCGTTCCGGATGATGGACCGGGTGTGGGGCGAGGATCCGATCCCTTGGGGTCGACTGGCCGGCCCGGGCGCCGAACACCGGCCATAGTCGCTGACGAAGTCAGTTACCGGGCGGTCGGCGTACGCGGGGTCAGCGGCCGGGCCAGGTGCGGATCAGGCGGGACTGGTCGGTGGTGGCGAGCACGATCCGGTCGTCCTGGGCGAGCCACTGCACCGGTACCCGGGCACCGCGGTCCCCCAGCCGGGTGGCGCGCACGTCGAGTTCCAGGGAGCGGGGCTCGGCCCCGGGGTCGTCCGCGAGCAGCGAGGCGCGGTTGCCGCGGCCGAGTTCGATGGCCGCCGGGCGCCACGGGCCGGCCTGCAGCACCGTGCGCAGCCGTTGGTACGCCACCAGGCCGAGTACGCCACCGGCCAGGCAGCCGCCGGCCAGGCCGGCGCCGACGACCAGCACCGGCAGCCCCCAGACCTGCTCCAACCCGCCGCGCAGCACCAGCAGCACACAGCCGACGGCCGCCAGCACGCCGACGATCAACGCGATGATCGGCAGCACCCGACGGGCATTGGCCAGTTTGCGCACCCAGGGCTGCTGCCAGGCCGACAGCTCGACGGGATCGTCACCGTCCCCGGCGCGGGGCGCCGCGGCGGCCGGCAGCACGGTGGTGCTCGGGGAGGCGGGCGAGGCGGCGCGGGCGGCCGTGGCCCCCATCACCGTCGTCTGCGGTGAGACCGGTGAACCGGGCCCGGCGGCGGCAGCCGCCTCGGTGGGCTGGAGCACGGCGGTGTCCGGGGAAACCGCGGACGCCGGATCCTCGGGCGGCAGCGCCCGGTGCGGGCGTACCGGCTCGGCGGTCTCGGATCGCTCCTCGACGTCGGGGAGCGCCCGGGCCGGATGGGGATCGTCGTCGGCGGGCCGCTGGCTCATGCCCCCAGCATGCCCGAGGCCCGGCTCGCGGTGGTGCCGACCCGCCCGACAACCGGGCCGTGCACCCCCGAACACCTCGGTCCGTGGTCGCATCGCATCCGCTCGGGCGTACCACCGCCGTCTGTTTCTGCGCGCCCACGCGCGCGGGCGTTGATCCGGCCCGGTTTCGGTGGCACCGTGGACGGTTCTGAAGCGCTCGACAGTGACGTGGGCCAGCAACGACGTCCCGAAAGAGCAGCACCGATGACCCACAGCACGCTGATGCATGCCGTCCCGGCACGCCTCCGCCGCCGCGACCGCAGCCGCCGGCCGCTGACCGCGCGACTCCGCGGCCTGGCGGTCCGCTACCTCGACTGGGCCTGGCCCGGGCATCCGAAGACCCTGCGGGAGGCCCCGCTGCGGATCTATCCGACCGCGGTGCACCTGCTCCGGCTGACCACCGGGGCCGTCCTCTCCTATCTGATCACCCTGGTCGTGACCACCGGGCCGATCGACCTGACCGGGTCGCTGACCGCCCTGCTGGTGCTGCAGGCCTCCACCTACACCACCTTGCAGATGGGCGCGGTCCGGATCGGCGCGGTGCTCACCGGGGTCGGTGTGGCCCTGGCGGTGACCACCTGGGTCGGGCTCACCTGGTGGAGCCTGGCGCTCGCGATCGGCAGCGCGCTGATCCTGGGCCGGGTCTTCCGACTGGGTCCGCAGGCGCTCGAGGCGCCGATCAGCGCGATGCTGATCCTGGCCACCGCGGGGCAGCAGATCGCCGTCGAGACCCGGGTGGTGACCACCCTGGTCGGCGCCGGCATCGGGATCGCGTTCGCGGTGCTGCTGCCGCCGCCGGTACCGACCCGGGTCGCCGCGCATGCGGTACGCCGGGTGGCGGCGGTGCAGGCGACGCTGCTGCGCCGCGCCGGGGAGGCGATCGCCGATCATCCGCTGCGCCGCAGCGAGGTGACCGGCTGGCTGGACCAGTCGCTGCAGGTCGGTGAACAGCTCGGCCGGGCCTCCCAGCAGGTCGGCGACCTGACCGACGCCCGGCGCTTCAATCCGCGGGCCATCGGCACCGCCGACCTCTCCCCGGTGCTGCGCTCCGGACTGGACATCCTGGAACGCAGCCAGGTGGCACTGCGCACCCTGTTCTGGGTGATGGAGCGCGAGGCACCGGGCGGGCCCCGCGACCGCAGCGGTTACCTCGACGACGACCTCCGCGAGGCCTTCGCGGTGGTGCTGAACGATGTGGCCGACTGCCTGGACGCCTTCGGTGACCTGGTGCACGCCGAGGCCAACGGCCAGGCCGAGCAGGTGCACGACTCGTTGGCGTACACCATCGAAACGCTGCGCGAGACCCGCGCCCGGTTGACCGAGCTGATGCTGGTCGACCCGCACGACGACTCCGACGGCTGGCTGCTCCGCGGCACCGTGCTGCACAGCATCGAGGCGATGCTGGAGCTGCTCGACCCGGTCGCGCGGGCCGCCGACCGCGCCCAGTGGCAGGCCGAGCAGGCGGGCCGGATCATCGGCGGGGACACCCTGCTGAACCGGGACACGCTGGCCGCGCTGCGCACCGGCCGGGTGCGTACCCGACCCCGACGAGTCCCCCATCCCGACCCTGAAAACGGCGCCGACCAGCCCGCGTGACCACCCACCCACGTAGGCTCGGTACATGCTCTCCGACCTGCTGAAGACCCTTCGCCCGAAGCTCCCCGGACAGCCGCTGCTGCTGGAGCTGGACCTGCCACGCGGGGTGGTCAGTACCCCCGCCGACAACCCGCTGCAGGCCCTGCGCACCCGGCAGGCCGCGACGATGCGGGAGATCCGTGACGGCCTGCGGCGCGGCGCGAAGGACTCCGATGTCGCCGGCCTGGTGGTGCACATCGGCGCCAGCACCCTGACCAGCGATCAGCTCGACGAGCTCGCCGAGCTGATCGTCGAGTTCGGCCGGAGCAAGCCGACCATCGCGTGGAGCGAGACCTTCGGCGAGTTCGGCAACGGCATGCTCGGCTACCGGCTGGCGACCGCGGCCAAGGAGATCTGGGTGCAGCCCTCCGGAGCGGTCGGCCTGCACGGCGTGCAGCTGGACATCCTGCTGCTCCGCGGCGGCCTGGAGAAGCTCGGCATCGATCCCGAGTTCGGCCAGCGCAAGGAGTTCAAGACCGCGGCCGACCAGTTCGCCGCCACCGAGGTCACCGAGGCCAACCGGGAGATGATGCAGGGCATCGCCGACTCGATCCTCGACGACACCGTGCGGATCGTCGCCGAACGCCGCAACCTGGACCCGGAAGCCGTCCGGCTGGCGGTCGACAACTCCCCGCTCACCGCGCACGACGCCCAGCAGGCCAAGCTCGTCGACCGGATCGGCTACCGGGATCAGGTGTACGCCGAGCTGCGCCGCCGCTACGGCAAGCAGAAGCCGGCGGCCAACCGCAGCGTCGACGGCGTCAACCAGGACGAGCCAGAGCTGGCCCTGCAGTACGCCAACCGCTACGCCCGGCACGCGGGCGGGCCGCTGCAGAACTTCGAGCAGCTGCTGAACAAGAACAAGCCCTCGATCGGCGTGGTCACCCTGCACGGCGCGATCGTGTCCGGGATCAGCCAGCCCGGTGCGAACCGGGCCGGTTCCGACACCGTCAGCGCCCACCTCCGCGAGGCCGGCCGCGACGACTCGGTGAAGGCCGTGGTGCTGCGCATCGACTCCCCCGGTGGCTCCTACGTCGCCTCCGACCTGATCCGCCGGGAGGTGCAGCGGCTCCGCGAATCGGGCAAGCCGGTGGTCGCCTCGATGGGCCAGGTCGCCGCCTCGGGTGGCTACTTCGCCGCGATGGGCTGCGACACCATCGTCGCCAACCCGACCACCCTGACCGGTTCGATCGGCGTCCTCGCCGGCAAGTTCGTCACCCAGGGCCTGTTCGACAAGATCGGGGTGATCCGCGAGCAGATCATCGCCGGTGCCAACGCCGGCATGATGGGCGGCGCCGAGCCGTTCAGCGAGCGGCAGTGGGAGAAGCTCGACGCCTGGCTGGATGAGGTGTACGCCGACTTCACCAGCAAGGCGGCCGCCGACCGCGGGATGCCGCTGGAGCAGCTCGAACCGCTGGCCCGCGGTCGGGTCTGGACCGGTTCGGCCGCCCAGCAGCGGGGCCTGGTGGACACCCTCGGTGGGATGGGCACCGCCCTCGACGAGGCCGCCCGGCGCTCCGGTCACGAGCGCGACGACCTCACCCTGCGTGGGGTGCCGGTGCTGCCGTGGCTGGATCAGGTGCGGCCCCCGGAGTCCAGCGAATCCTTCGGCATCGGCGCCCAGTCCGAGCCGCTGTTCCCCGGCGGCCTGCTCACCGGTGGTCCGGAGGCCCGGCTCGCCGCCCTGGCCCGGCTCGCCGGGTTGCCGCAGCCGGCCGGTGTGCTCGCCCTGCCCTGGCAGGTACGGATCGGTTGAACCGGCCCACCCCCGGTGGGACGCTGGATCCATGGGGGACGCCGGGTCGGCCGCTGAACTGGTCGCCGGGCTGCGGCGCGGTTTCGCCACCGGCCGCAGCCTGGAGCTGGACTGGCGCCAGGCGCAGCTGATCGGGTTGCGGCGGCTGCTCACCGAGCAGGCCGATGCGCTCACCGAAGCGGTGCGCGCCGATGTCGGCAAGCCGGCGACCGAGGTCCGCGCCTTCGAGCTGCAGCTGCTGGTCAACGAGATCGACCACGTGTTGGCCAATCTGGCGGGCTGGCTGCTGCCGCGCCGGGTCGGCGTACCGCTGAACGCGCAACCGGCCAGTGCCGAGGTGCGCCCCCAGCCCAAGGGCGTGGTGCTGGTGCTCAGCCCCTGGAACTATCCCCTGCTGCTGCTGCTGTTCTCCCCCGCGATCGGTGCGCTGGCCGCGGGCAACGCGGTGCTGCTCAAACCGAGCGAGCTGGCGCCGCGGACCGCGGCGCTGGTCGCCGAGCTGGTACCCGGTCATCTCGATCCGGAGCTCGTCGCGGTCCGCACCGGCGGGGTGGCCGAGGCCACCGAACTGCTGCGGGAGCGCTTCGACCACATCCTGTTCACCGGATCGGCCGAGGTCGGCAAGGTGGTGCTGCGGGCCGCCGCGGAGCAGCTCACCCCGGTCACCCTCGAGCTCGGCGGGAAGTCCCCGGCCTTCGTCGATGAGCACACCGATCTGCGGGTGGCCGCCCGCCGGATCGCCTGGGCGAAGTTCACCAACGCCGGCCAGACCTGCGTCAGCCCCGACCATGTGCTGGTCACCCCGGGTGCGCGGGAGGAGTTGGTGCGCGAGTTGGCGGCCGCCATCGAATCCTTCTACGGCACCGATCCCCGCCGCTCCGCCGACTACGGCCGGCTCGTCGATGACCGGCATTTCCAACGGGTGGAGGCATTCCTCAGCGATGGCCGGGTGGTCATCGGCGGTGCCAGCGATGCCGACGCACGCTATCTGGCACCCACCGTGCTGGTCGATGTGGACATCGACGCGCCGGTGATGACCGAGGAGATCTTCGGGCCCGTGCTGCCGGTGCTCGAGGTGCCCGATGCCGAGGCGGCGCTGGACTTCATCGCCGCCCGGCCGCATCCGCTGGCGCTCTATCTCTTCTCCGGTGACCCCGACACCCGGGAGGCGTTCCAGCGGCGCAGCCACTCCGGTGCGCTGGTGCTGGATGCGGCCATGCTGCATCTGGCGGTGCCGGGCCTGCCGTTCGGCGGGATCGGTGATTCCGGGATGGGCAACTATCACGGCCGGGCCTCGATCGACACCTTCTCGCACCAGCGCTCGGTGCTCAGCAAACCCACGCGCCCCGACACCCTGGAGCTGGTCTATCCCCCGGTGACCGGGTGGCGCCGCGCCCTGATGAAGCTGACCCGGCTCACCCGTTGACCGAACTCATCCGCTGACAGAATTCATCCGCTGACCGGGCGGCGCATCGGGCGGTGCGGGATGCCGTCCTCGAGGAACTCCGCACCGTCACCGCGGAAACCGAATCGTTCGTACCAGCCGACGAGCTGCACCTGGGCGTTCAGCACCACCTCGGCCCGATCGCCGATCAGCTGCAGACATTCGCGCATCAGCTCCGCCGCCAACCCGCGTCCGCGGGCGGCCGGCGCGGTCACCACCCGCCCGATCCGGCGTACCCCGTCGTCCTCGGTGAGCACCCGCAGACTCGCCAGCACCGCGCCATCGTCGTCGGTGTACCAGAGCCAGCGGCAGTCCGGTTCCAGATCGCGGCCGTCCAGCTCCGGATAGGGGCAGTCCTGTTCGACCACGAAGACCGCCTCCCGCAACCGCAGCACCGCGTACGCCTCGGCGAACGCCAGGTCGGTCGGTACCGCGACCCGCAATCGGGCACTCGGTGGCATCGGGGCTCCTGTCTCGGTGATTGCGGCGATCCTAACCAGCGGTGGTCGCCAAATCGTTACCGCGCCGAACCCGATACCTGTTCCACCCCAGCGCCGCGGGGTAATACCTTGACGGGAGTTTGTGACCTGAAAGGGACCTCAGATGAGTACCAGTGTCAACGATGACGCAGTGGCCCAGGGAGACGGGCCGCACAAGCTGCGTACCGACCCGGACCTGCCTCCGGTCGGAGTGATCGAAGCGAAGGGCTCCTCACCGATCAACAAGGTGACCTTCGTGATCATCGGCGTGCTCTGCGCGATCGGTTGGACGATGATCGCGATCGTCCGCGGCGAGCGGGTGAACGCGCTGTGGTTCGTGCTGGCCGCGGTCGGCAGCTATCTGCTCGCGCTGCGCTTCTACGCCAGGCTGATCGAGAACAAGATCATCAAGCCCGATGATCGCCGCGCCACCCCGGCGGAGGAGTTCAGCAACGGCAAGGACTTCATGCCGACCGACCGGCGGGTGCTGTTCGGGCACCACTTCGCGGCGATCTCCGGCGCCGGACCGCTGGTCGGCCCGGTGCTCGCCGCGCAGATGGGTTATCTGCCCGGCACCATCTGGATCATCGTCGGTGTCGTGCTCGCCGGTGGTGTGCAGGACTACATGGTGCTGGCGCTGTCCACCCGGCGGAAGGGGCGGTCGCTCGGCCAGATGGCCCGCGACGAGCTCGGTCCGGTCGGCGGCTGGGCCGCCATCATCGGCGTGCTGACCATCATGATCATCCTGATCGCGGTGCTCGGTGTGGTGATGATCGGTGCCATGGCGGAGAGCCCGTGGGCGGTGTTCTCGATCTCGCTGACCATTCCGATCGCGCTGTTCATGGGTGTCTATCTGCGCTACCTCAGACCGGGCAAGGTTTCCGAGGTCTCGCTGATCGGTGTGGTGCTGCTGGTGGCCGCCATCGCCGCGGGGTCGTTCGTCAACGATTCGGCGACGTGGGCGCCGATCTTCACCCTGTCCGGCACCAGTCTGGCGATCTGGCTCGCCGTCTATGGTTTCGCCGCCGCGGTGCTGCCGGTCTGGTTGCTGCTGGCTCCCCGGGACTACCTGTCCACGTTCATGAAGGTCGGCACGATCATCCTGCTGGCGGTGGCGATCCTGATCGTCGCGCCGGTGATCCAGCAGCCGGCGGTGAGCCAGTTCGCGTTCAACAGCAACGGCCCGTCCTTCGCCGGTTCGCTGTTCCCGTTCCTGTTCATCACCATCGCCTGCGGCGCACTGTCAGGATTCCACGCGCTGATCTCCTCGGGTACCACGCCGAAGCTGCTGGAGAAGGAATCGCAGGCGCGGCTGATCGGTTACGGCGGCATGCTCACCGAGTCCTTCGTCGCGGTGATGGCGATCGTGGCGGCGTCGGTCATCGACCAGCACGTCTACTTCGCGATGAATGCCTCGGCCGGCCTGACCGGGGGTACGCCGGAGTCGGCTGCGGCGTACACGAACGGACTGGGTCTGCTCGCACCGGGTGGCCAACCGCTGCCGCCGATCGATCCGGCGTACTTCACCCAGGCGGCCCAGGACGTCGGTGAGAAGACGATCATCTCCCGGACCGGTGGTGCGCCGACGCTCGCCTTCGGGATGGCCGAGGTGCTCAACCAGATCCCGGTGATCGGGCACATCAAGGCGTTCTGGTACCACTTCGCGGTGATGTTCGAGGCGCTGTTCATCCTCACCACGATCGACGCCGGCACCCGGGTGGCCCGGTTCATGCTCTCCGACACCCTGGGCAACATCCCCGGGATGCGGAAGTTCAAGGACACCTCGTGGCGGCCGGGTGCCTGGCTGTGCACCGCGATCGTCGTGCTCGCCTGGGGTTCGCTGCTCTACATGGGTGTCACCGACCCGCTCGGCGGCATCCGGATGCTGTTCCCGCTGTTCGGCATCGCCAACCAGCTGCTGGCGGCGATCGCGCTGGCCGTGGTGTTCGCGATCGTGATGAAGAAGGGGCTGTTCAAGTGGGCCTGGATTCCCGGCATCCCGCTGTTCTGGGACACCCTGGTGACGATGGTGGCGTCCTGGCAGAAGATCTTCTCCAGCAACCCGCAGATCGGCTACTGGACCCAGCACACCCAGGCCCGCGCGGCCCTGGAACGATGCGTGGCCGGCCAGCCCTGTCGCTACCAGACCGCGACCAGTCAGGAACAGCTGGAGGCGGTGATCCGCAACACCTTCGTGCAGGGCACCCTGTCGATCATCTATGCGCTGCTGGTCGCGATCGTGGTGATCGTCGCCCTGATGGTGTCGGTGAAGGCGCTGCGCAACGGCGGATTGCCGACCGATGAGTCGGAAGCGGTGCCCAGCAAGATCTTCGCTCCGAAGAGCTTCGTACCGACGAAGCTGGAGAAAGAGGTCTACGCTGAGTGGAAGGAGGCGGGTCTGGAGCCCGCACCGGACGGAAGGGGGCACGGATGACCACCATGGTGGACATCGCACGCTCCGTACGGTGGTACGTGCACAGCGTGATGGGTGACAACGCGTACGAGAAGTACGTACGCCATCAGCAGCTCCATCACCCCGATGCCCCGATCCCCACCGAGCGTGATTTCTGGCGGCAGAAGCACGAGGACGCGGAACGCAATCCCAAGACTCGTTGCTGCTGACGACCAGCCGCAGATCGCGAGGGGCCCGGGCACCTGCCCGGGCCCCTCACCATTTCCAGACCCGACCAACCGACCAGGCACGACGATCCACGGAGACACCGATGACCGACACCCGGACCAACCCGAGTGATACCGAGACCCCCACCCCCGCGATCGGCCCGGAGCTGGCGCGCAGCTGGCTGCTGGTGAACGCCAGCCAGCCGGACCGGTTCGCACCGGCCGTCGGCAGCGCCGCCGATGTGGTGCTGCTCGACATCGAGGATGCGGTGGCCCCCAAGGACAAGCTCAGCGCCCGCACCCAGGTGCTCGACTTCTTCGACGGCGGTGGCCGGGCCTGGGTGCGGGTCAACGGTTTCGGCACCGAATGGTGGGAGAACGACCTGCGGGAGCTGTCCCGCCGCGACGGTGTGCAGGGTGTGATGCTGGCGATGGTCGACTCCCCCGAGCACGTCACCCGGACCGCCGAACTGTTCGGCGACCGGCCGATCGTCGCGCTGGTGGAGACCGCCCGCGGGGTCCAGCACCTGGGCCAGATCGCGGCCTCCGGGCACACCTTCCGTCTCGCCTTCGGTCTCGGCGATTTCCGTCGTGACACAGGCTTTTCCGACGATCCGATGGCGCTCGCGTACGCCCGGTCGCAGTTCACCATCGCGGCCCGCGCGGCCGGGTTGCCCGGTCCGATCGACGGGCCGGCGGTCGGGGCGCTCGGGGTGAAGCTGGCGGATTCGGCCGGGGTCACCACCCAGTTCGGGATGACCGGCAAGATCTGCCTGATGCCCGAGCAGTGCGCCACGGTGAACGAGATCCTCTCCCCCTCGGTGGAGGACATGAGCTGGGCGCTGGACTTCCTCACCGAGTTCGACGCCGACGGCGGTGAGATCCGCAACGGTTCGGATCTGCCGCGGCTCGCGCGGGCCCGCAAGATCATCGGCCTCGCCCAGGCGTACGGACTGCAGCCCCCGGCGGGTTACGACATGCACTTCCCCCCGCCCACCGACACCTACCACTGCTGAGTCCGCCGGCTGCCCGCAGCCGAATGTCAGGGGTTATGCACAGTCCGCGCGCCAGGGACTGTGCATAACCCCTGACGAATTCCCATCTCAGAATGTGTACAACGTGTGTTCACAGCTGGTTTGACCACCTAGGATTCCCACATATCGGTTTCCAACCCACATTGTGGGGCGAGGTGGACGGGTCAATGACGACGAACTCCGAGGCGTACGCGATCGAGCTGCACGGCTGCACACGCAGCTTCACCACTCCCGACGGCGGCACCTACGATGCCGTCCGCGACATCACCCTGCAGGTGCCGCCGGGCCGATTCGTGTCGATCGTCGGCCCGACCGGTTCGGGCAAGTCGACGATCCTGAACATGGCCGCCGGCCTGCTCGCCCCCAGCCAGGGCACGGTCGAATCCTTCGGCAGCCCGGTGGCCGGGGTGAACCGCCGGGCGGCGTACATGTTCCAGCAGGACGCTCTGCTGCCCTGGAAGAGCGTCGTCGACAACGTCGCGCTGGGGCTGACGATGGCCGGTACGCCGAAACCCGAGGCGAGCGCGCGGGCCCGCGAGTGGCTGACCCGGGTCGGCCTGAAGGACTTCGGGAACCGCTACCCGCACCAACTCTCCGGCGGCATGCGCAAACGCACCGCGGTCGCCCAGGCGTGGATCGTCGACCCCGACATCCTGTTGATGGACGAGCCGTTCTCCGCGCTCGACGTGCAGACCCGCCAGATCATGGAGAACGAGCTGCTGCAACTGTGGTCCGACTCCGGCAAGGCGGTCGTGTTCATCACCCACGACCTGGACGAGGCGATCGCGCTCTCCGACGAGGTGGTGATCCTGGGCGCCGGGCCCGGTTCGCAGATCGTGGCCAGTTACCAGATCGACCTCCCCCGGCCGCGCGACCTGCTCGACATCCGCGACGATCCGCGCTTCGTCGAGATCCACCGCGAGATCTGGTCCCGGCTCAAGCTCGAGGTCGAGAAAACCTATGCCAGCAAGGCCCAGGAGGCATCATGACCGCCGAGAACACCGAGACCCGTCGGTCGCAGCGCGCCACCGACGCACCGGAATCCCAGGCCACCGGCCGACAGCCACGCCGGCCCCGGGAGACCCCGCAACCGGTGATGCGGTTGCTGCAACTGCTGCTCGCCGCGGTGGTGCTGGCGATCTGGGAGCTCCTGGGTCGGGCCGGGGTGATCGATGAGTTCTTCTTCCCCCTGCCCAGCGACATCTTCCTCACCATGTGGACCTGGATCTCCAGCGGCTACATCTTCCCGCACCTGTGGGTGACCATGCAGGAATCCCTGCTGGCGTTCGTGATCGGCGTCGTGCTCGGTCTGCTGCTGGGCTTCCTGCTGGCCCGGGTGCGGTTCCTGGAGCGCCTGCTCGATCCCTTCCTGCAGATGTTCAACGCGCTTCCCCGGGTGGTGCTGGCACCGATCTTCCTGCTCTGGTTCGGGCTGGGGATCTGGTCGAAGGTCGCCTTCGGCGTCACCCTGGTGTTCTTCATCGTCTTCTTCAACACCCTCGAGGGCGTCCGTTCGGTCGATCGGGTGCTGATCGACAACGCCAGGATGCTCGGTGCCAAGGAGAGCCACCTGCTGCGGCACGTGTTCATCCCCTCCGCACTGACCTGGATCTTCTCGTCCCTGCACATCAGCGTCGGCTTCGCCATCACCGGTGCGGTCGTCGGTGAGTATCTGGGCGCCTCGGCGGGTGTGGGGTACGCCATCGCCCAGGCCCAGGGCGTCTTCGACACCAAGGGCGTCTTCGCCGGGATGTTCATCCTGATGATCGTCGTGCTGTTCATCGACCTGCTGGTGAACCGGGTCGAGCGCTACCTGCTGCGCTGGCGTCCGCAGGCCCAGCAGCTCTGATCCGGCGTACCCGGGCACACCACAGACCCACCGCCAGACCCGCAGATCTTTCAACGGAGAAAGGGAAATCCCATGACTCGCAAACGACTCCTCCCAGCCGCCGCCCTGCTGGCGCTGACCATCGGCCTGGCGGCCTGTGGGGCGCCGGCGTCCGCACCACCGGGGCAGAACGGCGCCCCGGCCGGTCAGGGCGGTTCCGGTGACAAGATCATCATCGGCGTCGGCGGACAGACCCTGCTCACCTACATGCCGACCACCCTCGCCGCCCAGCTCGGCTACTACAAGGAGGAGGGTCTGGATGTCGAACTGCAGGACCTCCAGGGCGGTTCCAAGGCGCTCACCGCGATGATCGGCGGCTCGACCCAGGTGACCAGCGGCTACTACGAGCACACCATCCAGATGCAGGCCAAGAACCAGTCCATCCAGGCCTTCGTCGACATGGGCGAGTCCTCAGGGGTCGCCCTGCTGGTCGCGCCGAAGAACCGCGACACGATCAAGTCGGTGGCCGACCTCAAAGGCAAGAACATCGGCGTGACCTCGCCCGGGTCGTCGACCGACATGTACGTGAAATACCTGTTGAACAAGGAAGGGCTCGGCAAGGATGCCGCCTCGGTCTCCGCCATCGGCGCCGGCTCCTCGGCCGTCGCCGCGGTGGAGAACAGCCAGGTCGATGCCGCTGTGATGCTGGAGCCCGACATCACGGTGCTGAACAAGCGGGTCGGTACGCCACTGCCGATGCTCGGCGATCTGCGTACCCGCGACCAGGTCAAGGCGCTCTACGGTTCCGACACCTGGCCGTCCTCCTGCCTCTACGCCAAGACCGAGTGGCTGGAGAAGAACCCGGAGAAGGCCAAGAAGCTGGCCACCGCGATCGCGAGGACCCTGCAGTGGGTGCAGACCCACTCCGGTGAGGAGATCGCCGCCCAGATGCCCGAGGCGTACGCCGGTGGCGACCGTGCCCAGTACGCGCGGGTGATCGACGAACTGAAGCTCACGATGAGCAAGGACGGCAAGTTCTCCGAGGCCGGCGTCAATGCCGTGCTCGACACCCAGCGCGTCGCCAATCCCGAGGTGGGTGACAAGAAGATCGACCTGTCCAAGACCTACACCAACGAGTACGTGAGCTGAGCGGACCCATGACCGACGCGTCGAACACCCCGTCACCGGGGCCGGTCATCGCCCCGCTGCGTGGCGTCCGGGTCCTGGAGCTGGGCAACTACATCGCGGCCCCCACCGCGGGCCGGTTGCTCGCCGACTTCGGCGCCGAGGTGATCAAGGTGGAACGCCCCGGCGGCGGGGACGAGATCCGGCGCTGGCGGCTGCTGTCGGGCCGCACCTCGTTGCTGCACCGCACGATCAACCGGAACAAGAAGTCGGTCGTCATCGATCTGCGCTCCGAGCTCGGCCGGCGCACCGTGCTCGGGTTGGTGGCCCGGGTCGATGCGGTGGTGGAGAACTTCCGGCCGGGCACCCTGGAGGCCTGGGGTCTCGGCCCGGAGGTGCTGCAGGAGGCCAATCCGGGACTCATCCTCACCCGTGTCTCGGCATATGGCCAGACCGGTCCATTGTCCAAACGGCCCGGATTCGGGTCGGTGGCGGAGGCCTTCGGCGGGTTGCGGGATCTGGTCGGCTATCCGGATCGGCCACCGGTGCGGGTCGGGGTGAGCCTGGGCGACACGATGGCCGGCATGTACGCCGCCTTCGGCACCGTGATGGCCCTCTACCAGCGCGCCACCCTGGGCCTCGGCCGAGGCGAGCAGACCCCGGTCCCGGCGAACGAACGCACGATCGACGTGGCCCTGCACGAGGCGATCTTCTCCGCGATGGAGGCGACGATCCCCGAATACAGCGCCTACGGCACCGAACGGGTCCGGATGGGCCCGCGGATCGAGGGGGTCGCACCGACCAGTGCCTACCTGTGCCGCGACGGTGCGAGCGTGGTGATCGCCGGCAACGGGGATTCCATCTTCGGTCGGTTGATGCGGGTGGTCGGGCGACCGGAGCTGGCCGAGGACCCGGCCCTGGCCGACAACGAGGGGCGGGTGGTCCGCGCCGACGAACTGGACGCGGCGATCGCGGCCTGGACCGGTGAGCGGACCGCAGCCGAGGCCCTGACCGCGCTCAGCGAGGTCGGGGTGCCCGCCGGGCCGATCTACCGGGCCCGCGACATCGTCGCCGACGAGCAGTACGCCAGCCGGGACATGGTGCAGTACCTGCCGGTCAGCGACGGCGAGCAGGACCTGGGGAAGGTGGCGTTCCCCGGCATCACACCGGTGATCGGCGGGCGGTCCCTGCCGATCCGCAATCTCGGCCCCGAACTCGGTGCCGACACGGTGCCGGTGCTGCAGGAGCTGCTCGGGCTGGGTCCCGACCAGGCCGCGGCACTGGCCGGTCAACTGGCGAGTGGACAGGAGGCGGCCTGATGACCGCGAAGATCAGGGATGTCACGCTGCGCGACGGGTTGCAGCTCAGCGACGGGCAGCTGCCCACCGAGGACCGGGTACGCCTGGTCCGGGCCCTGCTGGAGCTCGGCTTCGACAGTCTCGAGATCGGGTCGATGGCCCGCCCCGACCTGGTTCCGTCGATGGCGCCATCGATGGATGTGGTCGCCGCGCTGACCCCCGAGGAGTTGGCACACTGCTGGATCTGGGTGGCGACACCGAAACAGGTCCGTCGGGCCGCCGAGGCCGGGGTGCGCGGGGTGCAGTACTGCCTCAGCGTCACCGATGAGCACAACCGCGCCAACATCGGCCGCGACACCGAGACCTCGATGGCGGCCCTTCCCGAGGCGCTGGAGATCGCCGCCGAACATGACGTCGCGGTGCAGCTGTGCCTGGCGACCTCGTTCACCTGCCCGTTCACCGGGCCCGTCGCGCCGGAACGCGTCCTGGCGTTGGTCGCCGACGCACGCGGTCAGGGTTGCAGCGATGTGGTCATCGCCGACACGCTCGGCCAGGCCAGCCCCGGTGAGGTGGCCAGCCTCACCGGCCGGGTGGTCGCCGCGGCCGGCACCCGGCCGGTCACCTTCCACGGCCATGACACCTGGGGGATGGGCGTGGCGAATGCGCTCGCCGCGATCGAGGCCGGTGCCCAGACCGTCGACGGGGCCCTCGGTGGGTTGGGCGGCTGCCCGTTCGCCCCCGGCGCCTCCGGCAACACCGCCACCGAGGATCTGGCCTTCGCGATCCGTCCCGAGGGGGTCCGGCCGGAGTCGTTCCGGTCCCTGGTGGAGCTGGGTGAGCAGGTGCTCGGCACCCTTGGTGAGGTCAGCCGTTCCCGCGCCGGTCAGGGATCCCGGTCCCGGGCCACGGCGTTCGACTGGACCTTCGCCGCCGCGTCCTGACCCGGGCCATCCCGAGAAACCGGAACCCCCAGGAGGCGGCACGGATGAGCGAGGAACGCGGCGGGCAACTGCTGGTGCTGACCAAGATCAGCCGAATTCTGGACAGCTTCTCGCTGGACCGACCGGAGCTCGGCCTGACCGAGCTGCGGCGGCGTACCGGGCTGCCCGCCTCCACCCTGCAACGGCTGGTCGCCAGCCTGGTCGAGGAGGGGTTTCTGGATCGGGCCGGCACCGGATACCGGATCGGGGCGCGGTTGGCCTACTGGGCCGCCGGGGCGTCGGGTGGGATCGACCTGTTGGAAGTGGTCCGGCCGGTGCTGGAGGAGCTGCGCGATCTGACCGGTGAGACGGCCTGCTTCTATCAGCCCTCGGCCGATCTGCGGGTCTGCACCGCGGTCGCCGAGACCCGGCACGACCTGCGTCGGCCGATGCGGGTGGGGCAGGTGCTGCCGCTGCACGCCGGCTCGGCCGGGCGGGTGATGATGGCCTTCGACGAGCGGTTGGCGGACCGGGTGCTGTCCGGCGGCCTGGACTCGCTGACCGACCGCACGATCACCGACGGCGACACCCTGCGCGGGCTGCTCGCCGAGACCCGGGAGCTCGGGTACGCCGTCAGCAGCGGTGAGCGGGAGAGCGGTGCCACCGGGCTGAGCGCACCGGTCTTCGACGCGCATCGCGATCTGGTCGGCGCGGTCACGGTGATGGGTCCGGCCTTCCGGCTCTCCCCCGACGACTGGGTGGACCCTGTGCGCACCGCCGCCGAACGCATCACCCGGATGATCGGCGGCCGGCGAGCCCCGGCGTCACCCACGCTCATCGAGTAGCTCGGCGGCCACTGCTGCCGATTCGCGCGATGTGGACAACTGGTGAATAGCACGACTCCGCCGGCCAAGCGCGCGAAGGCGTCTAATTCACCGGTTGTCCTCGCCGGGCAATCCGGACGGATCGATGGCGCCGGTCGATCTAGATGCTCCTGTTGTCGTCTCCCCGGGCGCGGGCTGCTTGGTGGCCGGACCTGGTCGGGGCACGGTCCGACTGCGCGACCCAACTCTCACTCTGCGGCTTGTATGCGGCCCGCGGTATGAGAATTGAGCCGGAGAGTGGGAACGGCAGTTCAGGGAGGACGGTCGTTTCGGTTGGGCCATGCGGAATTTGCGGCTCGATCGAGGAATCGGCCGTTCTGGTCGCCGATCGCGAATCGAGCCGCAGATTCCGAAGGCAGGCGGTCAGGCGGCCCGGCCCCGGGCCGCGGATCTCGATGCTGCCTCGCGGCCGGCGGCTGCTCGGGCTCCCGGTACGTGGTCGCCACGCCGGTGATGACCTGCAGTTGCGCATCGGGGCGCGACTGCAGCCGGGGCCGTACGAGCTACCCGATGAGCCGGAGCGGGAGCTTCACTCCTGGAACGGACTGGGGTCCCCGGCACCGGCACGGTCGACGGTCACCTCGTCGCCGACGAAGTTCACCACGGTGGTCGGATCGCTGCCGACATCACCGGAATCGAGCACCGCATCGACCTGGTTGCCGAGCTCCTCGTTGATCTCCCAGCCCTCGGTCATCGGCTCGGTGCGCCCGGGCAGGATCAGCGTGGAGGACATCAGCGGCTCACCGAGCGCGTCCAGCAGCGCCAGCGTGGTGCGGTGGTCGGGGATCCGCACGCCGACGGTCTTCTTCTTCGGGTGCAGCATCTGCTTGGGCACCTCTTTGGTGGCCTCCAGGATGAAGGTGTACTGCCCCGGTGTCGCGGCCTTGACCGCGCGGAACACGTCATTGTCCATCTGGACGAACTGACCCAGTTGCGCGAAGTCCTTGCAGACAAGGGTGAAATGGTGTTTGTCGTCGAGCTGGCGGATACGTCGGATCCGATCCAGCCCGTCCCTGTTGCCCAATCGACAGCCGAGTGCGAAACCGGAGTCGGTGGGATAGGCGACCAGGCCGCCGTCGGTGAGGATCTGCACCACCTGGCCGAGCGCGCGCGGCTGGGGATTGTCGGGGTGGACGTCGAAATACCTTGCCATGTCCGGAGTCTAGACATGCCGCCTCCGGGGCGGGCAACCCCCTACTAGAGTCGCTTCGTGAGCATCTTCGACATCGGTCTGGACCAGTTGCGTCGGCGCACCAGCATGAAGTGGCGCGCCTACCCCACCGACGTGCTGCCGATGTGGGTCGCCGAGATGGACTGCCGGCCCGCCCCCGCGGTCGCCGAGGTGCTGCGTACCGCGATCGATGAGGGCGACACCGGTTACCCGATCGGCACCGACTACGAGCAGGCGTACGCCGAGTTCGCGGCCGATGTCTGGGGCTGGCGGTTCGATCCGGCCCGGCAGGCGATCATCGTGCCCGATGTGATGCAGGGCATCGTGCAGGTGCTCGATCTGCTCGGCACCCGGGGTGCGCCGGTGATGATCAATCCCCCGGTCTACCCGCAGTTCTACAAGTACCTCGGCTGGGCCCAGCGCGAGGTGATCGAGGCTCCGCTGACCGAGGACGGCCGGATCGATCTCGCGACCCTGGAGGCCGCGTTCACCGGCAGCGACGGGCCGCGGCCGGAGGCGTACCTGCTCTGCAACCCGCACAATCCGCACGGCACCGTGCACACCCCCGAGGAGCTCACCGCGGTCCTGGAGCTGGCCGACCGGCACGGCGTGCGGATCGTCTCCGACGAGATCCACGCACCCCTGGTCGCCACGCCGGCCCGGCACACCCCGATCCTGGCGCTGCCCGGCAGCGACGAGGCGATCATCGTCACCTCGGCCTCGAAGTCGTGGAATCTGGCCGGGCTGAAGGCGGGGCTGGCGATCGGTGGGGCGGCGGTGGCCGACCGGCTGCGCACCATGCCCGATCAGGTCACCCACTCCGCCAGCCATCTCGGCATCGTCTCGCACGTCGCCGGCCTGCGGCACGGCCGGGACTGGCTGCAGCAGCTGCTGACCGAGATCGAGGGCAACAAGCGGCTGCTCGGTGAGCTGCTCGCCGATCAGCTGCCGGGAGTCCGGTTCGTCGCCCAGCCCGGCACCTATCTCGCCTGGCTCGACTGCCGCGAACTCGACCTTTCCGATCCCTACAAGGAATTCCTGGCCGCCGGTGTCGCCCTGAACGACGGTGTGGCCTTCGGCACCGGGGGCGCCGGGCACGTCCGGATGAACCTGGCCACCTCCCCGGAGATCATCACCGAGGGCGTCCGGCGGATGGCGAAGGTACGCGGCTGAGCCAGCCGGGAAAGGGTCAATCGGCCTCGAGCAGGTCGGCGCGAGCGCTCGCGCTGGCGCGTACCTCCCGGATCCCGAGCAGGGACAGGAAGATCGTCGGTGCCCGATGGCTGGTGGTGACCCGCACCGTGCCCGCGTCCAGGCTCGCCGATCCGGTCACCGGGCCGGAGGCGGCCAGATAACGGTTGGCGGCGCTCAGGGCGGCACCGGGGTCGCTGCGCCCGGCGACCCGGCTGGGCGCCCCGGCATCGGTCGCTGCCCGCGCCGCACCCGCGGCCACCGCCTCGGCACGGCGGGCGGCGGTGACCTGCTGTCCGCCGTCGACGACCAGGCCGGCGAGGATCAGCAGCGCGAGCACCCAGAACAGCACGAGCACCGAGGTGGACATCCCCCGCTCGTCCGGCCGCCGCAGGCCGCGTACCCATCGCACCCGACCAGCATCGCGCACCCACCACCCCCGCCACCAGAACCGCCTCCCGCTTTTCCACAGGTCACTTTCCCTCGGGCGGGCCTTGCCAAATAGGCTGGTCCAGCACGTCACCAATCGGAGGTCTCCCCCATGGTCAACAAGGTCGCACTGCTCACCGCCGGCGGGTTCGCCCCCTGCCTGTCCGCCGCCATCGGCGGGCTGATCGAGCGCTACACCGCTCTGTCCCCCGATACCGAGATCATCGCTTACAAGCACGGCTATCAGGGTCTGCTCAGCGGTGACTACTTCACCGTCACCGACGAGGTACGCCGCAACGCGGGCGTGCTGCGCGACTTCGGCGGCTCCCCGATCGGCAACTCCCGGGTGAAGCTGACCAATGCCGAGGATCTGGTGAAGCGCGGCCTGGTGCAGCCCGGTGACAACCCGCTGCAGGTGGCCGCCGAACGGCTGACCGCCGACGGGGTGGATGTGCTGCACACCATCGGCGGCGACGACACCAACACCACCGCCGCCGATCTGGCGGCGTACCTGGCCGAGCAGAACCATCCGCTGATCGTGGTCGGCCTGCCGAAGACGATCGACAACGACGTGGTGCCGATCAAGCAGTCGCTGGGTGCCTGGACCGCGGCCGATCAGGGCGCGCTGTTCGCCGAGAACGTCGTCGCCGAGCACAACTCCAGCTCCCGGATGCTGATCGTGCACGAGGTGATGGGCCGCAACTGCGGTTGGCTCACCGCCGCCACCGCCCGGGCGTACCGGAAGTGGCTGGCGACGCGGCAGTGGGTGCCGGAGATCGGTCTCTCCCGGGAGGCCTGGGATGTGCACGGGGTCTATGTGCCCGAGGCCCGCCTCGATCTGGACGCCGAGGCCGAGCGGCTGCGGGGCGTGATGGACACCGTCGGCAACGTGACGGTGTTCCTGTCCGAGGGCGCCGGAGTGGACTCGATCGTCGCCCAACTGGAGGCCAGCGGCCAGGAGGTGCCGCGGGATCCCTTCGGGCACGTCAAGCTGGACAAGATCAACCCGGGTGCCTACTTCGGCAAGGAATTCGCCGAGCGGCTCGGCGCGGAGAAGGTGCTGGTGCAGAAGTCCGGTTACTTCTCCCGGTCCGCCGCCGCCAACCAGGCCGATCTGGCGCTGATCCAGCGCTGCACCGATCTGGCCGTGGACAGCGCGCTGCGCGGCGAGTCCGGGGTCACCGGTGAGGACACCGAACGCGGGGACGAGCTGCGGGTGATCGAGTTCGACCGGATCGCCGGTGGCAAGCCGTTCGATCTGGACACCGACTGGTACCAGGAGATGCTGCGCGAGATCGGCCAGCAGCAGCCGCAACCGGTCAAGGGCTGACAGACCGGACAGGGCTCGGGGGATGCTCTGGAAATGGGGGTTCCGGGCCCTCACCGGACTGATGATCCTGCTGCTGGTCGGCACTGCGGTGGTGGGTGGCTGGATCGCCTGGTCCGATGCGAAGGCGGACTGGCGGGAGGCGGACGCCACGGTCGTCGAGGTGACCAGCACCAAGGTCGGTTACGGCGGCCGCGGGGCGCCGAGCTACGACCGCTACCAGCTGCGTTACCAGGCGGTGTTGGAGTTCACCGACATCCGGGGCAGCTCGCATCGGGTGCTCGATCCCACGACCACCACCGGTTACCTCGAGCACGAGGTCGGGGACAGCGTCCCGATCCGTTACGACGCGAACGACCCGCAGGTGGTCCGCGCCTCGGCGCGCGAGGGGGACGGGTGGGTGCCGACCTGGCGGTTCTGGGTGCTGCTCGACGTCACCCTGGTGGTCGTCTTCGGCGGATGTGCCTGGTTGTTCGGCTTTCTGGGCGGTGACTGGCGGTGGCCGTTGCGCGCGGGCGTGGGTCTGCGGCGCTGACTCGACGACCGGTACGCCTCAGCGGCGGCGCCGGCCGAGCAGGGCGGTGATCAGCGCCCCGATGCCGGAGCCGGTGAGCAGCCCGGCCGTGTAGCCCTTGCGCATGCTCGCCTGCGCCCGGCGGTCCGCGTCGGAGGCCAGCACCGGCGCCTGCTCCTCGGTGAACAGGTGCTGGGCGTCGACATGGGCGTACCGGGCGGGGTCGGCGCCGGCGTGATCGAGCTGCCGCTGGCCGGTGACGTCCAGGCGCACCTGGACCGCCTCGGCGGTCGCCTCCCGCTCGGCGTCGGGGTCGGCCTCCAGCCCGGGCAGGGTGTCCTTGACCCGGTTGATCGTCTCGGTGCGGTGCAGCTTGGCATCCGCCGCCTCGATCTGCTGATCCTGGCGGTCCTCCTCGGCCGCCTCCCAGTGCCCGGGTACGGTCTCGACATCGGCCTGGTCGAGCAGCGGTTCGTCGGCCGGGGTCCATTTGCGGGCGATCGCCGGCTGGTTCCAGGTGGCGATCCAGGCGGCGACGAAGAGGATCAGCCGGGCGAACAGGTTGAAGAACAGCATCAGCACGATCACCGGCCCGAAGAGGGCGGCGGCCGGGTTCTTCAGGAATGAGCTGGTGAGGATGCCGGCCAGATACTGCAGCAGGACCAGCGCGACGGCGCCGATCAGCGAACCGATCAGCACCGCCTTGATCACCGGCCGGTGCTCGGGCAGCACCCGGTAGAGGAAGAGGAACAGCAGCCAGCCGGCCAGGATCGACACCACGATCGACAGCAATCGGGTGATCAGCGTGATCCCGGGGACGTCCTGCAATCCGACCAGCGAGATCAGGGTGCCGGTCAGCGAGGTGGCCGCGGAGGCGATGCCGAAGGTGAGCAGCACCGCGACCAGCAGCATGATCAGGATTCCCATGTTCTTCAGGGTTTCCACGATGAAGTTGCCCTTGTTCTCGGCCATCTCGAAGTCGGGTCGCCACTGGGCGCGGACCGCGGACTTGAGGTTGCCGATCCATCCGCCGCCGGCGTACGCGGCGGACAGGATGCCGATGATGCCGATCGCCGGCCAGTTCTGCAGCGCGTTGTCGATGACCGCGAGCAGTTTGTCCTTGGTGTCCCCGGGGGCGCCCTGCAGCTGGGCGCTGATGCTGTCCTGGAGGCTGGTCAGCAGATCCGGGCGCAGGGTGGTCAGCGTCATCCCGGCGATGGCGAACGCGAACATCAGGATCGGCACCATCGCGAGCACCGAGAAGTAGGTGATCGCGCCGCCGAACTGGTTGCCGAGCCGGTTGCCGAACCGGGTGTTGGCCCGCAGCAGATGTGCCACGGTCGGGTGCTTCATGAGTTTCTTCATCCACTCCACCTCGCGCTGTGCTGTCGGTGCGAATGTATCGCCGACCCTCTCCGCGGGAACTGCACCCCCGCCTCGTTCGGCGTGCCCACGGTGTCAGACTGGTCCCCCACGATCAGGACGGAGTCCGATGAGCTACCAGGTGATCGCCCAGTACCGGGCCCGGCCCGACACCGCGGATCAGGTCGCGGAGCTGCTGCCCCGGCTCGCCGCCGCCTCCCGCACAGAGGCGGGCTGCCAGGCGTACACGGTGAACCGGGACCTCGAGGACACCGCACGCTTCGTGATCGTCGAGACCTACCGCACCGCCGAGGATCTGGCGACGCATCGGGAGACCGAGCACTTCAACGAGATCGCCGTCGGCCAGATCATTCCGCTGCTGGCGCACCGCGAGGTCTCCGCCGGCCAGCTCGACCCCGTCTGAGCACCGGTCACCTCGCCACCTCGCTGGGGCGGCCGAGTTCGGGCACCACCAGCGGCGTACCGGTGACCGGGTCCGGCACCACCCGCGAGGCCAAGCCGAACACCCGGCGGACCAGCTCGGCGTCGACGATCTCACTGGGTGCGCCCTCGGCGACCACGGCCCCGTCGCGCATCGCGATCACGTGATCGGCATAGCGGAAAGCCTGGTTGAGATCGTGCAGGACGGCGACGAGGGTACGCCCGTGCTCACGGTTCAGCGTCCGGAACAGTTCCAGCAGCTCGATCTGGTGGGCGATGTCGAGATAGGTGGTCGGCTCGTCGAGCAGCAGCAGTTCGGTGTCCTGGGCCAGTGTCATCGCGATCCACACCCGCTGCCGCTGGCCGCCGGAAAGCTCGTCCAGCAAGCGATTCGCGAGCTCCTCGATCCCGGTCGCCGCCAGTGCGGCGGCGACCGCGGCCTCGTCGGCCTCCGACCACTGTTTGAGGAACGACTGGTGCGGATAGCGGCCCCGTCCGACCAGATCGGCGACGGTGATCCCGTCGGGTGCGATCGAGGTCTGTGGCAGCAGCGCCAGCCGGCGGGCGACCTCCTTGGCCGGCAGGGTGTGGATGTCCCGGCCGTCCAGCACCACCTCCCCCGCCGTCGGCCGCAGCAACCGGGACAGGGCCCGCAGCAGCGTCGATTTGCCGCAGGCATTGGGACCGATGATCGCGGTGAACGCGTTGTCGGGTACCTCGACGGTGAGGCCGTGGGAGATCGGCCGCCCGTCATAACCCAGGTCGACGGTGCTGGTCAGCAGTCGGTTCGTCATCGGCGTCTCGCCTCCCGTGTCAGCAGCCAGATCAGGTACGCCCCGCCCAGGCAGCCGGTGACCACGCCGACCGGGACCTGGGTGGGCGCGAAGGCCCGCAGTGCGAACAGGTCGGCACCGGTGAGCAGCAGCGCACCGAGCGCGGCCGCGCCGAGCAGATCGGCCCCCGGCGTACCGGTCAGCCGGCGCGCCAGCTGGGGCGCGACCAGCGCGACGAAGGCGACCGGTCCGGCGACCGCGGTGACCGCAGCCACCAGAGCGACGCCGAGCACCACCAGCCACAACCGCCATCGATCGGGGCGGGCGCCGAGGGCTGCGGCGGTGTCGTCACCGAGTTCCAGCAGGTGCAGTGAGCGGCCGGCGAACACCGCCACCAGCAGCAGGGCGCCGGTGATGAGCACCGCCGGCGCGACCTGGACCCAGCGCAGCCCGTTCAGGGTGCCGGCGCCGAACATGGCGGCCGCCATCGCCGCCTCCAGTTCGGCCGACAGCAGCAACCAGTGGTTCACCGCGCTGAGCATCGCCGAGATGCCGATGCCGACGATCACCAGCCGCAGGCCAGCCGATCCGTGCCGTGCCGCCAGCAGTTGCACCACCAGTGCGGTGGCGAGTCCGCCGATCAGGGCCCCCAGGGTGGCGCCGAACTGGTCACCACCGAGCACCAGCAGCACCACCAGCGCTCCGGTGTAGGCGCCGGTGGAGAAGCCGATCACGTCCGGGCTGCCCAACGGGTTGCGGGTGAGGGACTGGAAGATCGCCCCGGAGACGCCGAGCGCGGCCCCGAACACCAGCGCCGCGACCACCCTGGGCAGCCGCCACTGGGTGACCACGATCCCGGACAGTCCGTCACCCTGGCCGACCAGGGCGCGCAACACCTCCGGCACCGGGATCGGCAGTTCCCCGGTGCCGAGCGCGAGGACACCGAGCACCAGCGCGGCGGCCAGCACCAGCGCGGAGACGATCAGCTGCCGCGGGCGGAGGCGTACGCTGACCTGCCCGAAACGCAACGTGGGCAGGGAATCGCGGGGAACCAGGGTGTCGTTGCGGGTCACAGGGTGCGCACCCGTCGGGCTCGGGCCACGGCGACCAGCACCGGGCCACCGATGAAGGCGGTGACGACTCCGACGGGTACCTCGCCGGAGGTGAGTCGGCGGCCGATCACATCGGCGACCAGCAGCAGGGTGGGTGAGGCCAGCACGCTGAGCCCGACCACCCAGCGCTGGTCCGGGCCGGCGACCCGGCGTACCGCGTGCGGCACGATCAGCCCGACGAAGGCGATCGCACCGGCGACCGCGGTCGAGGCGCCGGCGAGCAGGGTGACGGCCAGCACCGCGAGCACCCGGGTACGCCCCAGCCGCGCGCCGACCGCGCGGGCCAGGTCGTCACCGAGGGAGATCGCGTTCAGCCCGCGGGTCAGCCCGAGGGCCAGCAGCAGGCCGACGACGATGAACGGAGCGGCGACCAGCACCGGTTCCATCGACCGCACATCCAGGGTGCCGAGCTGCCAGGCGCGCAGCTGGTCATAGGCACGGGGCCGGAGCAGGGCGAGTCCCTGGCCCAGGCCGAGCAGCACCGCACCCAGCGCCACCCCGGCCAGGGTGAGCCGGGCGGGATCGGCCGCCCCGCGTCCGCGACCGCCGACCAGATAGACCCCGATCGCCGCCAGGATCGCCCCGGCCAGCGCGAACCAGATGGTGACCAGTGTCGTCGTGCTGCCCAGGAAACCGACGCCGAGCACGATCGCGAAGGCGGCGCCGGCGTTCACGCCGAGCAGTCCCGGATCGGCCAGCGGATTGCGGGTGACGGCCTGCATCAGCGCACCGGCCACCCCGAGACCGGCGCCGGCGAGCAGTCCGGTGAGCGTGCGGGGCAGCCGACCGTCCCAGATCACGGCGTGGTCCGGCAGCGTGGGATCGGGTGCGGTCAGGGCCTCGACGACCACGGGGATGGGGACAGGCCGTGCGCCGACGGCCAGGCTGGCGAGCAGCGAGGCCAGCAGCAGGATCAGCAGGGCCAGCGCGAGCAGGGCATTGCGGCGATGGTGTGGCCGCAGCGTTGCCGGACGATCCGCGCGCCGATGCTCGGTCGGCAACGGCTCGGCTGTGGTGCTCGGCACGCTCCTCCTCGGCGATGGCGGGCCGGCGCGATGCGGCGGCAACTGGACAAGGCTAGCAGTTAGGCTAGCCTTCCCTTCATGTCTCTTCGATCTGTGACGCGCCGCAGCGTACCCGTCCTGCTCGCCGTGCTGATGCTCTGGCTGACCGGTTGCGCCGCCGGCGAGGCCCGGCCCTCCGGTGGGGCGGGCAATACCGAGGTGGCGACCGGCGGCAAGGGCTTCGGCAGTGCCGAACAGCAGACCGCGGCCATGGGTTCGGACGCGGCACCGGGGGTCTTCCCGCGGACGATCAAGCACGCGAACGGCACCACCGAGATCAAGCAGAAGCCGCAGCGGGTCGTGGTGCTGGACACCGGTGAACTGGACGCCGCGGTCAGCCTCGGCGTGATCCCGGTCGGCCTGTCCACCAACGAGGGGGCCAACCCGGTGCCGAGCTATCTCGCGCCGCAGGTGATCGATGCCCGACGGGTCGGGGAGATGAACAACCTCAACCTGGAGGCGATCGCGGCACTCAAGCCCGATCTGATCCTGAGCAGCAAGCTGCGCCACGACAAGCTCTATCCGCAGCTTTCCCAGATCGCGCCCACCGTCTTCAGCGTGCGCCCCGGTTACACCTGGAAGGAGAACTTCCGGCTCGCCGCGGATGCGCTCGGCGAGGAGACCAGGGGCGATGCGGTGATGAAGTCCTATGACGATGCGGCCGCGGCCCTGAAGACCAAGGTGGGTGCGAATCCGCCCAAGGTCTCGCTGGTGCGGTTCATGCCCGGCAAGTTGCGTCTGTACGCCAACAAGTCGCTCATCGGCGTGATCCTGGCCGATGCCGGTTTCCAGCGCCCGGAGAACCAGAACGTCGACGAGCTCGCGGTCGAGATCTCCCCGGAGAACATCAGCCAGGCCGATGCCGATCTGGTCTTCTGGAGCAGCTACGGCGATCCGGGTGCCACCGGTGAGACCGCGACCATCGAGGGTGCCGGCTGGAAGGCGCTGCCCGCGGTGCAGCAGGGCCGGGCCCATCGCGTCAGCGACGACACCTGGTTCCTCGGGCTCGGCCCGACCGGTGCGCAGGCCATCCTCGCCGACCTGCAGGGGTTCGTCGGCGCCAGCTGATCGCCCGATTCGCGATCCATCGATCCTTCCGGCCACCCATCGATTGCTGCGGCAATCGATGGGTGGCCTTTTGCTTCGATGGATGGAATCTGCCCCATTGCGTGTACCAATGACTCCATTGTCTCACGTAATGGACAGCCTTTTGCACTACTCGCGCCGACCTGTTTAGAGTTTCGGCCATGTTCAACGCGACGCATCCCGCCCGCTGGCTGATCCAGCTCGCCATGCCTCGTTGTTGGTGCATGTGTATGTGCGGTCGCTGACCCGCGACCATTTCCCGCCCGGGCCGGCGCCCGTTCGACCGCCCGGCCGCACCGTCCGCACCTGAGTCGGCGCGGTTCCATCATCAGATATCACCGGCGACCGGTTCGTGACGCGCATTTCGCCCCGACCGGGCAATTTCGCGTACCCGATCGCGCTTTCCACCCCAGAAGCCGGTTCCACCCTGCCCGAAATCAAATCGAATTCGAAGGAAACAGCAGATGACCATCATCGAGAACAACGACACCCGCACCGAAACGACCGAGATCACCGTCGAGAAGGTGACCGACTCCATCGGCGCCCGGATCCACGGGGTCCGGATCGGCGACGACCTCTCCCCCGACGCCATCGACACGATCCGCCGGGCACTGCTGGAGCACAAGGTGATCTTCTTCTCCGGCCAGCAGCACGTCACCGACGCCGAGCAGTACGAGTTCGCCGAGCGGCTCGGCACTCCGACCTCACCCCATCCGACCGTCCGCGGCCGCGAGCACTCGGTGCTGCAGATCAACTCCGAACACGGCAAGGCGAACAGCTGGCACACCGATGTCACCTTCGTGGACCGCATCCCCGCGATCAGCATCCTGCGCGCGGTGCAACTGCCCCAGTGGGGCGGCACCACCGTCTGGGCCAACACCGTCACCGCCTACCAGCGGCTGCACCCGGCCCTGCGGGCACTGGCCGACCGGCTCTGGGCGGTGCACACGAACCTCTACGACTATGTGGCCGACCGCGACGAACGCCGCATCGGCGGCGTCGACGTGCGCGAGCAGGCGTATCGCGAGGAGTTCCGCTCCCAGGTCTTCGAGACCGAGCACCCGCTGGTCCGCGTCCACCCCGAGACCGGTGAGCGGGCACTGCTGGCCGGCCACTTCATCAAGCGGATCGTCGGGCTCAGCTCGAACGACTCCAAGGCGATCTTCGATCTGCTGCAGCACCACATCACCCGGCTGGAGAACACCGTCCGCTGGAACTGGTCCGATGGCGACATCGCCGTCTGGGACAACCGCGCCACCCAGCACTACGGGGTCGCCGACTATGGCGACCAGCACCGGGTGCTGCACCGGATCACGGTCGCCGGCGACGTCCCGGTGAGCATCGACGGCGTCCGGTCCACACCCCGCCAGGGCGACGCCTCCGCCTTCTCCCCCGTCGACCCCGTCGACTCCGTCGACCCCGTCCACTCCGTCGACTGATTCCCAACCCCACAAGGAAAGAACGGCCGATGACCGCGAACCCGTCACTGAGCCGACGCCGATTGCTGCAGACCGCGGCCGGCGGCGGTGCCGCACTCGCCGTGCTCGGCGCGGCCGGCTGCCGCTCGGCAGTCAGCCGCGCCGCAGGGCCGACCGGTGAGGCCGGTCGACCGGTCCGCGGCGGCACCATCAACGCCGGGACCACCACCGACCTGATCCCCGGCAACTTCTTCACCAACACCACCGAGGGCATCACCGTACTGATCGGGCTCGCCTTCGACACCCTGATCCGCTACCGCGCCGACTCGATCACCCCGACCCCGTGGCTGGCGACGTCCTGGCAGCTCGCCGACGACGGCCGCAGCCTCACCCTCGACCTCCGCGACGACGTCCGCTTCCACTCCGGTCGGCCGTTCACCGCGAAGGATGTGGAGTTCTCGATCCGGACCTACGCCGACCCGCTGTGGACCGCGCAGCTGAAGAGCACCGCGGCGGCGGTGACCAGCTTCGACACCACCGACCCGTATCGGATCGTGCTCGGTTTCGCCCACCCGTTGGGCAACATCTTCGATCTGCTGGACACCGTCCCGATCGTCGACTCCGAGACTCTCGGCGACCTGCGCAACGGCAGCCGGTTCATCGGCACCGGCCCGTTCCGGGTGACGGGTTGGACACCCAACTCCCGGCTCAGTTTCGAACGCAACCCCGACTACTGGGTGCCCGAGCGGCCCTATGCCGATGCCGTCGAGGTGACGGTGATTCCCGATGCGAAGGCGTTGCTGTCGGCGCTGCGCTCGGGGCAGATCGATTTCGCGGAGGGGCTCAGCTATCTGGACACCGCCACCGTCACCAGCCGGTCCGGGTTCGCCGATCTGCAGTTGACCGGTGCGGAGAAGCAGCTCTACGTCGGTTCCAACGTCCGGGCGAAACCCCTGGACGATCCGCGGGTGCGCCAGGCCATCGCGTACGCCCTGGATCGCGACCGGATCGTGGCGGAGGTGCTGCGTGGGGTCGGATACCCGATCAACCTGCCCTGGCCGCGCTATTCTCCCGCCTTCGACGCGGCCCGGAACTCCACCTACACACGAGATCTCGCCAGGGCCAAGGAGCTGGTGGCGCAGGTCGGTACGCTGCCGACGATCCCGTTCACCTACACCAGTCCGCAGCCGCTGCTCGATCCCACCGCGGCGATCATCCAGGCCGATCTGGCCGAGGTCGGCATCACGGTGGAACTGCAGCCCATCGACAACTCCCAGTTCGCCAAACAGCTGATCGGGGCGAAGTTCCCCGGGCTGTGGCTGGCCATCCACTCCTGGGCGCAGTACACCCCGTCCACGCTGACGGTCAGCGCCTATCCGTTCAATGCACACAAGAACGCATCGCAGTTCACCTCCGAGCGCTACATCGCCGCCGCGGACGCCGCCTGGTCGATCCCCGACGGTGACTCACCGCAGGCGCGGCAGGCGTACGCCAAGGTCTCGGACAACCTGCTCGACTCACTGTTCCTGTCCGAGATCGCGATCGCGCTGCCCCAGTGGGCACGCTCCACCCGGCTCCAGGGGACCGGGTGGACGAAGCGGTCCGAGGTGCTGCTCACCGATGCCTGGTTGACAGGAGACCGACCATGACCCGATACCTGCTGCGGCGGCTGCCGTCCGCGCTGCTGGTCCTGGTGCTGGCCTCGATGCTGATCTTCGGCATCCTGCGGCTGGTACCCGGCGATCCGGCCACCACCCTCGCCGGTCCGGACGCCACCCCCGAGGCCGTCGCCGCCATCCGGCACAGTCTCGGTCTGGATCTGTCGGTCCCCGAGCAGTACCTGGTCTGGGTGGGCAATCTGCTCCGCTTCGATCTGGGCCGCTCGTATCTGATCGGTGGTTCGATCAGCGAGCTGGTGCTCAGCGGGTTGGCGAACACCCTGGTGCTCTCCGGTGCGGCGATCCTGCTCGCGGTGCTGCTCAGCCTGGCCACCGCACTGCTCTGGGTCGGCTCCCGGTCGCGCTTCCTGGAGGCCCTCCTCACCGCCAGCAACACCCTGGCGGTCGCCCTGCCGACCTTCGTCACCGGTGTGTTGCTGGTGCTGGTCTTCGGGGTCTGGCTGCCGATCCTGCCCTCGGGTGGCGTACCGCCGAACGGCTTTCTCGCCGAACCCGACATCGCAGCCCAATACCTGCTGCTGCCGGCGGTCTGCCTGGCCCTGCCCAGCTCGGCGAGCCTGGCCCGCTTCCTCGCCGAATCCTTGCGCAGTGAGCTTTCCGCGCCCCATGTGATGACCGCACGGGCCGCCGGCGTTCCGGAACGCCGGATCCTGCTCGCCCATGCCCTGCCGGCCGCCCTGCCCACCTATCTCACCGCCCTCGGCCTGCAGGCCGGCGCCCTGCTGGGTGGCGCCGTGCTGGTGGAGGCGATCTTCAGTTGGCCCGGTCTGGGCCAGCTCGCCGCCCAGGCGATCGACCGACGCGACTACCCCGTCGTGCAGGTCCTGCTGCTGCTCTCGGTGGCACTCTTCGTGGTCATCCAGCTGGCCACCGACCTGTTGCACGCCTACCTGGATCCGCGGATCCGGATCGGAGCCTGAAATGACCATCGACACCACCACCCGCGACGAGCCGGTCGATCTCGCCGTCGCCACCGGCCGACCCGAGCTGACCCCTGCGGCCGACGCGGGAGCCGAGGTGACCCGCCCGGTGACCGCGGCGCACCGCTGGCGAGCCGCGTGGCTGTCCGGCCGCGGGCTGCTCGGCCTGGTACTGCTGACCTCGTTGATCGCGGTGGCGCTGCTGGCACCGGTGCTGGCCCCCTACTCACCCACCCAGCAGCTCCCGCGCGCCAACCTGCTCGGCCCGAACCCGGCCCATCTGCTCGGCACCGACCAGGTGAACCGGGATGTCTTCTCCCGCACCCTCCACGGGCTGCGCACCGATCTGCTGATCGTCTTCGTCGCGGTCCCGATCGGGGCGGTGCTCGGCACCCTGCTCGCCCTGGCGGGCACCCTGGTCGGTGCGGTGGACATCGCCCTGCAGCGATTCTTCGATGTGCTGCTGGCATTCCCGACGCTGATCTTCGCGATCGGTCTCACCGCGGTGATCGGCCCCGGCACCTGGACGGTGATCGTGGTGATCGCGGTGGTGGAGACCCCGATCTTCGCTCGTCTGCTGCGGGCCTCGATCCTCCGGGTCTCCGCCCTGGCCTATGTGGACGCATCGCGGTCGATCGGCGCGGGCTCCGGTTGGGTGCTGCGTCGCCATGTGTTGCCGAACGCGTCCCAGCCGCTCGGGGTGCAGTTGGCGATCTCGTTGTCGTTGGCCGTCTTCGTGGAGAGTGCGATGAGTTTCCTGGGGATCGGGGTACGCCCGCCGCAGCCCTCGCTCGGCAGTCTGATCGCCGACGGCATCAACTACGTCAGCTTCAATCCGGCGTACGCCGTCGGCCCGCTCGCCGTCGTCGTGGTGCTCGTGCTCGCCCTCCAACTGCTCGCCCAGGCGCTCGTCGGCACCGGACGGATCACCCGGTGAGCGCGGATGTGCTGCGGGTCCGCGATCTGCGGATCCGCTTCGGTGACAGCGATACCGCTGCCGTCGACGGGGTGAGCTTCGACCTCGCCCGCGGCGAGGTGCTGGCGATGGTCGGTGAATCCGGATCGGGCAAGACCATCACCGGGCAGGCGATCCTGGGACTGCTGCCGAGCAGCGCCCGCGCCACCGGTTCGATCGAGCTCGCCGCCGATGACGAACCCGCGATGGAGCTGCTGGCCGGGTCCGGGGTCGACTGGCGGGCCGTGCGGGGGCGACGGGTCGCGATGATCTTCCAGGAGCCACAGACCGCGCTCAACCCGGTCCGCACCATCGGGTGGCAGCTCACCGAGGCGATCCGCGCCCATCGACCGGTGGGTCGCCGCGCCGCGTCACACCGGGCGAGCGAGCTGCTGAAGACCGTCGGCCTGCCCGAACCCGCACGACTGGCCGCGGCATATCCGCACCAGCTCTCCGGTGGCCAGAAGCAGCGGGTGGTGATCGCCCTGGCCCTGGCCAGCGATCCCGCGGTGCTGATCGCCGACGAGCCGACCACCGCTCTCGATGTCACCGTGCAGGCGGAAATCCTTGCCCTGTTGGCAGAGTTGCGGGATCGACTGGACACCGGGGTGCTGCTGATCACCCACAACATGGGGGTCGTCGCCGAGCTGGCCGACCGGGTGCTGGTGCTGCGGTCGGGGCAGCTGGTCGAGACCGGTGCGGTGGTCCCGCTGTTCGAGTCACCCGAGCACGGTTACACCCGTTCCCTGTTGTCGGCGGTACCGCGGCTGCCGATCGACCAGGGGCCGGTCGAATCGGTGACCGAGCCGACCGACACCGAGCCACCGATCGTGGCGTACCGGGAGGTGAGCATCGACCACACCGGACGCTGGGGGCGTACGCCGGTCCGCGCGGTGTCCGGGGTGAGCCTCACCGTGCCCCGGGGCCGGGTGCTGGGTGTGGTCGGCGAGTCCGGATCGGGCAAGACCACCCTGGCTCGGGCGGCGCTGGGAGCGATCCCGGTGGCGGCCGGTCAGGTGCTGGTGACCGGGACCGACCTCGCCCGCACGACCGGGGCGGCCAGGCGGGGTCTGTTGCGCCGCATCGGTGTGGTGCATCAGGATCCGGCGAGCACCCTGGATCCGCTGCTCAGCGTCGGTGACAGCATCGCCGAACCGATCCAGGTGCATCGGGCTCTGCCGCCGCGGGCGGCCCGGAAACGGGTCGCGGAACTGCTGGAGCAGGTGAGCCTGCCCGCGGCCTTCGCGGCCCGGCGGCCGCACGAGTTGTCCGGTGGTCAACGGCAGCGGGTCGCCCTGGCCCGCGCGTTGGCCCTGGGCCCGGAACTGCTCATCGCCGACGAACCGACCAGCGCTCTCGATGCGACCGTGCAGGCCTCGGTGCTCGCCCTTTTCCAACGGCTGCAGCAGGAACTGGGCTTCGCCTGCCTGTTCATCAGCCACGACCTGGCGGTCGTCGGTGAGGTCAGCGACGAGGTGCTGGTGCTCCGCGGCGGTTCGGTCGTGGAACACGGCCCGGCTCGCGGGGTGCTGACGCGTCCCGAGCAGCCCTACACCCGGGCACTGCTCGATGCGGTGCCGCTGCCCGACCCGATCGCCCAGCGCTCGCGGCTGCGGCGTACCGCCTGACTCGATCGATCCGGGAGTGCCCAAACCTTCAAGACCGGGCGCCCCGGGTCCGGCAGGCTCGGAGCATGGATCTGCGACTGACACCCAAGCTGCTGCTCGACGACCCCGACGCGGCGATCACCTTCTACACCAGGGCATTCGACGCCGACCTCACGTTCCGGATGGCCGACGACCGGGGTGTGGTGGTGCACGCCGAGCTGGAGCTCGAGGGTGGTGGTTTCGCGCTCGGGCAGAGCGTGGCCGAGTGGGGCTGGCAGGATCCGGGTTCGACCGGCGGGTCCCCGGTGCTGATCCTGCTCACCGTGCCCGATCCGGACGCCACCGCCGCGCGGATGGTGACCGGCGGGGCCGAGATCGTGATCCCGATCGAGGACCGCCCCTACGGCCGCCGCGAAGGCCGGGTACGCGATCCGTTCGGCCACCTCTGGGTGCTCGGCACCGAACTGTGACCGCCGGGCCGACTCGCGGCGATTTTTACACTTTGACACTTTTCGTTACTGTGTATCCATGCGCGAGGCGAACATCGAGGAGGTGCTGAGGGCGGCGTACCGCTGCTTCTGCACCCATGGCTTCGCCGCCACCTCGGTCACCGAGATCGCCCAGGAGGCGGGCCTGTCCCGACCGACGATCTATCGGCATGTCGGCGGCAAGGAACAGGCCGAAACCCTGTTGATACAGCGAATCCTCGAACATCAGCTGGCCCTTGCCCGTACCGCGGCGAGTGCCGAGACCGGCATCGCGGACCGGGTCTGCGGCGTACTCGGCACCAAGATCGATCTGGCCCTGCGGCTCAAGGCCGACAGCCCCCGGCACGCCGAGGAGTTCCTTGCCGGCACCTCGGTGCGCCAGGCCGATGCCGTCCAGGAGTTCGTCGGCGGCCTCGGCGACCTGCTCACCGGAATCCTCACCCCCACGGGGAATCCCGACATCCCCGGCCTTGTCGACGTTCTGCTCACCTACGCCCGCGGCCTGGAATCCGACCTGGCCGACCCGGCGACCACCCATGCGCGGTTGGCGTCGGCGGTGCGACTGGTGATCGGAGAACTCGCCGACCCGATCGACCAAGGAGCTCGACCATGACGACCGTGACCGAACCCGGCCCCAACCGCTACTACCGCGACCAGCGAGCCTGGCAGGAACTGCAGCAGTTCCTGCCGGCCGAGTACCGGATCGACGAGCAGACCGCGCCCACCGAGGAGTTCTGGCAGTGGCAGGGACACCAGGTGCACCTGGAACGCTATGCCCGCCCGGACTCGCCGGTGAAGGTGATCCTGCACCACGGCGTCGGCACCAACGGCCGGCAGCTGTCGCTGATCCTCGGCCGGCCGCTGGCCGAGCGCGGGATCGAGACGGTCGCGATCGACAATCTCGGATACGGCCTGACCCCCGTCGATCCCCGGGACCCGATCAGCTATGCCGACTGGGTCGAGTTGATGGTCGACTTCGTCACCGCCGAGCTGGACCGCGATGACCGGCCCATCTTCCTCTACGGCCTCTCCGCCGGCGGCATGCTCACCTATCAGGTCGCCGCGCGGTTCGAGCGCGGCACCCTGGGCGGGATCATCGGGATGACCTTCCTCGACCAGCGCGACCCCCGGGTACGCCGGGAGACCGCGCGCACGCCGTTGGTCGGTGCGACCGCCGGTCTGCTCGCGCCGATCGCGGCGAGCCCGTTGGGCACGCGCCGGATCCCGATGAGTTGGGCGGCGAAGATGCGTGCCCTGGCCAACGATCCGGGCGCCATGCAGGTCTTCATGGCCGATGAGACCTCCGCGGCCAACAAGGTGTCGTTGCGTTTCCTGAACAGCTACCTCACCTACCAGCCGGCCCTCGAACCGGCCGACTTCGACCGCTGCCCGGTGCTGCTCACCCAGCCGGCGGTGGATCGCTGGTCGCCGCTGGAGCTGAGCGAACCGGTGCTGTCGGCGATCACCCAGGTTCCGGTGCACACCGTGCTGCTGGAGGGTGCCGGACACTATCCGCTGGAGCAGCCCGGGCTGCAGCAGTTGCAGGACGTGGCCCACGAGTTCGTCAGCGGAACCTTCCGGCCCGGGCGGCGCTGACGGAGCACGCGGCGGCTGGCTAGCCTCGGCGGTGGCCCATCCCCCACCCCGAGGCTCACATCATGCACAGCAGGAATTTCCTCGCCCGTACGACGATTCTGCTCACCGCACTCCTGGCCCTGACCGTCGCGCTCGGCACTCTGCCGGCACGGGCGGCCACCCGGACCGTCGACGTCGCCGGCGCGATCGCCGACAACACCGGGACCGCCCAGGTCACCGGTTACGTGGTCGGCCAGCCGACCGGCAGCGACACGATCACCCGGACCGCCGGTGACGACTACTCGCTGGCACTGGCCGACTCCGCGACCGAGACCAACCCGGCGAAGATGCTGTTCGTCCAGGTCACCGCTGCCTACCGCGCCCAGTGGGGATTGCGGTCCAATCCCGAACTCCTCGGCACCCGGATCCGGGTCACCGGCACCCTGGTGGCGTACTTCTCCCATCCGGGACTGAAATCACCGACCGCGTTCGCCACCGGATCCGGTACGCCGACACCCACCGGTTCGCCCACGGCCACCCCGACCAGCTCCCCGACGCCGAAGCCCACCAGCACCGCCACCCCGGGGCCGGATCCGACCGGCTATTACGCCGGCACGGCCGGCCTGACCGGCGACCCGCTGAAGCAGAAGCTGAACCAGATCATCAGCCGCCAGACGGTGCTGTCCTATGACCAGGTGTGGGACGGAATCGCCGACACCGATGAGGATCCGGCCAATCCGAACAACGTCATCCTGCTCTACACCGGACGGTCCCAGGCGAAGTCCGAGCGCGGCGGTGATGTCGATGACTGGAACCGCGAGCACGTCTGGGCCAAGTCGCACGGTGACTTCGGCACGGCCAACGGACCGGGTACCGATCTGCACCATCTGCGCGCCACCGACGTGACGGTGAACTCCGCCCGCAGCAACAAGGATTTCGACCTGGGTGGTGACCCGCTCGCCGAGGCACCGGCGAACCGCACCGATGCGGACTCGTTCGAACCGCGTGATGAGGTGAAGGGCGATGTGGCCCGGATGATCCTCTACATGGACGTGCGCTACGAGGGCGGGGACGGCAGGCCCGATCTGGAGGCCGTCGATCGCGTCGGCACCGGGACCGCACCCGAGATGGGCAAGCTGTCGGTGCTGCTGCAGTGGAACGACCAGGACCCGGTCTCCGAGACCGAACGTCGCCGCAACGAGGTCATCTTCACCAAGTGGCAGGGCAATCGGAACCCGTTCATCGACAACCCGCAGTTCGCCCGCGCGATCTGGGGTTGAGCCACCCGCAACCCAGCGGGCGCACCGCCGAACCACTCATCTCCCGAGCGGTAGTAATCGCTTACTCTCGATCGATGAGCGAGGAGTGACCCACTGGGGATAGTCCGCGCAATATCGCAATTATCGTTGGGTTTTTCCGCAGAGGTCTTGCCGATGAACACAGTATGCGTTTACATTCACTCCACCCCCAATGACGAGGAGTGGAAGACTCAATGTCGACGTCGAACCTCTGCAACGAACCCCATCCATCCGACCGTGCGGGTCTGAGCCGTCGCACCCTGCTGGGCGGCGCGGCGGCCCTCGGGGCGGCCGGCGCCCTGGGTCTCGGCGGGGCCCTCGCCGGAACCCGGCCGGCGGCTGCGGTCACCCAGCAGCGCACCCAGCTGACCACCGCCTGCATCGCGGCCCGTCCCACCGAACAGGATCGAACCTTCCAGTCGCTGACCGCGAGCGATCTGCGTTCCACCGGTTACTACCTGCCACCCAACACCGAACTCAAGGTCAGCGTGGCGGCGGCCACCGCCGAGCAGTGTGAACTGGTCGTCGGTGCCCCCGATACCCATCCGGACCCGAGCAAGCGGGCACCGCGGAGCTACCCCCTGCGTACCGGATCACAGAAGATCACCGACCCGATCGGCGGGGTCCTCTACTGGAAGGTGATCGGCCCCCGGGGCTACCTGCGCGCCACACTCGGCGAAACCGCCCAGCCCATGCCCTACTACGTCTACGGTGAAACCAACGAGCTGGAGTTCCAGCGTCAGCTCGACACCCGCCCGACACCGTTCGTCGAACTGGTCAGCGCCCACGCCATGCTCACCGTGCACCGCGAGTCGATGACGCAGTACCGCGGTGAGGACCACAACGAACTGATGAGCCTCTACGAAGAGATCATCGGCATCGAGGACGCCGTGGCCGGCATGGACGGCACGACACCCACCCACGCCCGGTTGGCGCACAAATACCACTTCATCACCTTCCCCGGCGGCATCACCGGTGTCGGGGCGTACGCCACCCACGGTCACATGTCCTTCCCCACCCCCATCCAGGACCGGTTGCTCACCGTCGAGGGGGTGCGGATGCGCGGCTGGGGTCTCTACCACGAGCTCGGGCACCAGCATCAGCAGACGGTCTACAAACCGTCGTCGCTGACCGAGGTCACGGTGAACATCTATGCCCTGGCAGTGAATGCGGCCTTCGCCGTCAAGTACGGGCAGCTGCCGCGGCTGCATTCACCACAGGCCGACGGGCAGAGCGAGTGGGAGCGGGCCTTCCCGAAGATCGGATCACCGGGGGTGGACTTCTTCACCACCTTCACCGCCTTCGAGAAGGTCGTCATGTTCGAGCAGTTGCGCCTGGCCTTCGGGGACGACTTCCAGCCGAAGGTGCACAAGCTGATCCGGGATGAGCGGCCCGATCCCGGTGCCTACGACGACGAGGCGTACCGACTCGGTCAACTCGTCTTCTACTATTCGAAGGCCGCCGGTGCGAACCTGCTGCAGTTCTTCGACCGGTGGGGGATGCCGATGACGGCCGACACCCGGAACCGGGTGACCGCCCTGGGTCTTCCGCAACCGTCGGTGGACCCGAGCACGATCCGCGATGAGCAGGGCGCCCGGCTGACCAGCCGGATCCTCGCGTCACCGCAACTGCGCACCGCGAACGGTCTTCGCTGACGCAGCGGGATCAGTCCTCGAAGGCCTCCGGCGGCGGGCAGGAGCAGATCAGATTCCGGTCGCCGTAGGCACCGTCGATCCGGGAGACCGCCGGCCAGTACTTGTCGTGGCCGATACCCTCGATCGGGCCGGCGTGCCGGCCGGCCGGGTAGCCGGCGACCGTCCGCGAGTAGGGATGGGTCCACTCGTCGGCGGTCACCCGGAGCAGCGGGTGCGGCGCGTTCGCCAGCGGGTTGTCATCGGCCGGCCACTCCCCCGCGGCGACCTGGTCGATCTCGCGGCGGATCGCGATCATCGCGTCACAGAAGCGATCCAGCTCATCCAGGCTCTCCGATTCCGTCGGCTCCACCATCAGGGTGCCGGCCACCGGGAAGCTCATCGTCGGGGCGTGGAAGCCATAGTCGATCAGCCGCTTGGCGACATCGTCGACGGTGATCCCGGTCTGTTTGGTGAGCGGCCGCAGGTCCAGGATGCACTCGTGGGCGACCAGGCCGCCGTCGCCGGCGTACAGCACCGGATAGTGCTCGGTCAGCCGATGCGCGACATAGTTCGCGGCCAGCACCGCGTGCTGGGTCGCCTGTCGCAACCCCGCCGCCCCCATCATCGCGATGTAGGCCCAGGAGATCGGCAGGATGCCGGCCGAGCCGAACGGACTGGCCGAGATCGGGCCCACCCCGGTGTCCGGGCCCGCCTCGGGCCACAGCGGGTGACTGGGCAGGTGCGGTACCAGATGCTCGGCCACCGCGACGGGTCCGACACCGGGCCCACCGCCGCCGTGCGGGATGCAGAAAGTCTTGTGCAGGTTGAGATGCGAGACATCGCCACCGAACTGTCCGGGCTGCGCGACCCCGCACAGGGCGTTCAGGTTCGCGCCGTCGATGTAGACCTGACCACCGGCCTGGTGCACCAGCTCGCACAACTCGGTGACGGTCTGCTCGTAGACACCGTGGGTGGAGGGATAGGTGATCATGATCGCGGCGAGCTGGTCGCGGTGCTGATCGATCTTGACCCGCAGGTCCTCCAGATCGACCGACCCGTGCTCATCGGACTTGACCACGGCCACCTTCATCCCGGCCATCGCCGCGGAGGCCGCGTTGGTGCCGTGCGCCGAGGACGGGATCAGGCAGACGATCCGCTGGTCGTCGCCGTTGGCGCGGTGGTAGGCGCGGATGGCCATCAACCCGGCGAACTCGCCCTGGGAGCCGGCGTTGGGCTGGATGGAGACCCTGGCGTACCCGGTGATCGCGGCCAGCCAGTCCTGCAGGGAGCCGATCAGCTCGAGATAGCCGGCGGCATCGTCGACCGGTGCGAAGGGGTGCAGGTTGGCGAAACCGTCGTAGGAGATCGGCTCCAGCTCAGCGGTCGCGTTCAGCTTCATCGTGCAGGAACCCAGCGGGATCATCCCGCGGTCCAGCGCGAAGTCGCGGTCCGAGAGCGCGCGCAGGTAGCGCAGCATCTCGGTCTCCGAATGGTAGGTGTTGAACACCGGGTGGGTGAGGAAGTCCTGCTCGCGCGAGCGACCCGCCAGATCCCCCTGTTCGGTGTCGGACAACGTGCCGCCGAGGGCCTCGGCGACAGCGGCCAGGTCGGCCTCGGTGGCGTCCTCCCCGACCGCGATGCCGACGGTGTCGGCGTCCACCAGCCGCAGGTGCACGCCGCCCTCGCGCGCGGTGTCGACGATCTCGGCGGCCCGGCCGGGGACGCGGAGCTGCACGGTGTCGAAGAAGGCGTCGTGCACCAACTCGGCACCGGCCGCGGTGGCCGCGGCGGCGATCCGGCGGGCGTTGCGGGACACCTGCTCGGCGATCCGGGTGAGCCCCGCGGGGCCGTGGTAGCAGGCGTACATGCCGGCGACGACGGCGAGCAGCACCTGCGCGGTGCAGATGTTGGAGGTCGCCTTCTCGCGGCGGATGTGCTGCTCGCGGGTCTGCAGCGCGAGCCGGTACGCCGCCGTGCCGTCGGCGTCCTTGGAGACCCCGACCAGCCGGCCCGGCAGGTTGCGCTGCAGCTGGGTGCCGACTGCGATGAAACCGGCATGCGGTCCGCCGTAGAACAGCGGCACGCCGAAGCGCTGGGAGGAGCCCACGGCGATATCGGCACCCCAGCTCGCCGGCGCCTCGGTGATCGTCTGGGCGAGCAGGTCGACCGCGGCGATCACCAGTGCATTGTTCTCGTGCGCCTTGTCCGCGATCGTCGCGAGCTCGGCCGCCGGGGCGAGCCGCCCGGAGGCACCGGGGGTCTGCACGACGACGGCGAACGCCTCGTGGGTCTGCAGCGCGGTGACGAGGTCGCCTTCGGCCACCACGACCTCGAAGCCCATCGCGCGGGCCCGGGTACGGACCACCTCGACGGTCTGCGGCAGCGTGTCGGCATCGAGCAGCACCACATCGCCCTTGCGGGTGGCGCGGCGGGCCATCATCACCGCCTCGGCGACGGCGGTGCCCTCATCCAGCAGCGAGGCGCCGGCCACGGTCAGCCCGGTGAGGTCGGAGACCACGGTCTGGAAGTTCAGCAGCGCCTCCAACCGGCCCTGGGAGATCTCCGGCTGATAGGGGGTGTACGCGGTGTACCAGGCCGGGTCCTCGAGCACGTTGCGGCGGATCACCGCGGGGGTGATCGTGCCGTGGTAGCCGAGCCCGATCATTGCGGTGAGCGGATTGTTCAACGCGGCCAGCCCGGCCAGCGCGTCCTCGACGGCCTGCTCGCTGACCGGCTCCGGCAGCTCGGGCAGCTCCGCGGAGCGGATGGCGGCCGGGACGGCGCGCTCGATCAATTCATCGAGCGACCCGAGGCCGAGCGACTCCAGCATCCGGGCGGTCTCGGCGGCGTCCGGGCCGATGTGGCGGGCGGCGAATCCGGCGGGCTGGGGGTCGGACATCAGGCGTACTCCTCACAGGCTTCCCGGTGCGCCCGCCTCTCGAGCGCCCTCGTCCTGCTCCATCCGCGATCCTAGTGCCGTCTCGCGATGCGGGCACCCCGCCAGGGGGCGCACGGTGCCGCACCCATCTCAGAACCGTTGACGGCTTGTCGACAACGGCTCTAGATTCAGGGCCCCCGAGAGAGGGAGACCCCGATGCGACGACGCACCTTCCTCGCCCTGGCCGGGGGCACGGCCGCGGCGACGCTGTCGGGGTGCGCCGCGAGCGACAGCGGCGCCCTGCGCTTCGAGGGCTGGGATTTCGAACCACAGTTGGTGGAGCAGAATCTGGCCCGGTTCATGCAGCGGAATCCGCAGATCAGGGTCGAGTACACCCCGATCACCAGCGCCCAGTTCATCCAGAAGATCACCGCGGAGTTCATGGGTGGCTCCGGCCCGGACGCCATGTACATGTACGACGACTACCTGGCCAGCGCCGTCGAGGCCGAATGGTTGCAGCCGATCGACGGACTGCCGGGGGTCGACCGGATCTACGAGGCGATCTATCCGGTCAACGCCCAGGCGATGAGCTATGCCGGCAGGCGCTGGGGGGTGCCCTACTACACCGACAGCACCTGCCTGACCTACAACCGCCGGATGCTCGACCAGGCCGGGATCAAGGCGCCCCCGCGCAGCCTCGAGGAGCTGGAGGCGCAGTGCCTGACCATCCGGGACCGGACCGGGATGCGTTCGCCGGTGGGGATCAGCGCCCAGCTGCAGGACACCGCGTGGAGCTGGTGGTGGTCGCTGGTGTACGCCAACGAGGCCGACATCTTCACCCCGGAGCTGGCCCCGGCGGTGGCCGCGCCGTCCTCCCCGCTGCCGGGGATCCTGGAGTGGCTGCAGCAGGCCTCGCGCAATCAGGTCGTCGACCCGGCCGCGGTGCAGACCGGTGCGATCCCGTTGGACAACGCGATGATGGCCGGCCAGTACGCGTTCATGTTCGGCGCCCGCTATTCGCTGCGGAAGTACAACGATCCGAAGAAGTCCAAGGAGGCCGGCAATCTGGCCGCGGCGCTGATCCCGGGGCTGAATCCGGACACCCGGGGCACGGCGGGCAGCACCCGGATGTATGTGATCAAGGCCGATACCGAGCTCCGCGACCAGGCGATGACGCTGCTGAACTATCTCGGCGGTTTCGGCGATGAGGACTATCCCTACACCGCGAAGTTCTGGTTCGACCAGCAGGGGCTGGGCTATCCGTTCCGGGAACTGGCGGGTGACCCGCAGATCCAGGCCGACCTGGCCAAGTGGATCGATCCGGTGGTGTACGCCGAGCTGGCCGATGTGGCCCGGCCGCGCAGCATCACCGCGGTGCCCTGGTACGCCGAGTTCGAGGCGGCCCTGCAGCGGCGTACCCAGGAGGTGTTGATCGGCCAGCTGTCCCCCGCCGACGCCTGCCGCCAGCTCGATGAGACCGCGCAGACCCTGGTGCAGCGCTATGCCTGAGGTCGTCACCGCCACCCGGTCGAGCACCCGCCGGGCCTGGCTGCTGAACCTGCCGATGATCGTCATCCTGGCGCTGCTGGTGGCGTACCCGATCGGCTATTCGTTCTGGGTCAGCCTGCACCGCTACAACGTCCGGCGGCCGCGGGCGATCCGCTTCATCGGGCTGGAGAACTATGTCTCGCTGTGGCAGGATCCGGCGTTCCTGCACTCGCTGGCGGTGACCGGGGCGTTCGTGGTGGTGGTCGTGGTGGCCACCGTGGTGCTGGCCCTGACGCTGGCGATCGTGCTGCACCAGAGCTTCCCCGGGCGCGGGGTGCTGCGTTCGCTGGCGCTGCTGCCGTGGGCGATGCCCGGGGTGGTCAACGGGCTGATGTGGCGGACCATCTTCGACGCCAAGACTGGCGCCCTGAACGGCCTGCTCACCCAGCTCGGCATCATCGACACCTATCAGGCGTGGCTCTCCTCTCCGGTCAGCGCGTTCTGGTTCACCGCGCTGGCGCAGGTCTGGAACACGATGCCGTTCGCCACGATTCTGTTGCTGGCTGGGCTTTCCACGATTCCGAAGGAGCTGCACGACTCGGCCGCGGTTGATGGTGCCGGGGTGGTCAGCCGGTTCACCAACATCACCCTGCCGTGGTTGCTGCATCCGCTGCTGATCGTGCTGATCCTGGAGACGATGAACTCCTTCCGGGCCTTCGACACGATCTATGTGCTGACCGGTGGCGGACCGGGCAACGCCACCGAGGTGATCGCGGTGCTGAACGTGCGCACCGCGCTCTTCTACACCGATTTCGGGATGGGCAGCGCGTACTCCTGGATGATCACCATCTTCACCCTGGTCATCTCGGTGATCTATGTCGGCATCCTCTATCGACGGGGGAACTTCGAGTCATGAGCACCGCCACCTCCACCCCCTCCACCGGCACGCCACCCGCGGGACCCCGGCCCGGTGCCCCGACTCCGCGGCGCCGGCGGCGCGGTCTGGGCCAGCGGATCCTGCTGTGGGTGCTGGCGTTGCTGTTCGCGGCCTGGTTCATCCTGCCGTTCTACTGGATCGTGGCGATGAGCTTCATGACCGAGGCGGAGGCCATCGCGGTACCGCCGCACTGGATCCCACAGAATCCGACGCTGAGCAACTACCTGAGCTTCATCGACCCGCAGGGCAACCAGAGCCTGGTCGGTGGCCGCGCGGTCGAGGAAACCCCTTTCGCACTGAGGAATTCGATGATCGTGGCGCTGGCGACGGCGCTGCTCAATCTGGTGATCTCGGTGCCGGCCGGGTACGCCTTCGCGCGGTTGGAGTTCCGCGGTTCCAAGGCGCTGCTGATCGGCTATCTGATGACCCGGATGGTGCCGAGCGTGGCGATCATCATCCCCTTCTATCTGATGATGAAACAGGCTGGGCTGCTGAACACCTACGGGGCGCTGATCCTGTCCTATCTGACGTTCACGCTGCCGGTGACGGTGTGGGTGCTCAAGGACTTCTTCCGGACCGTGCCGCGGGAACTCGAGGAGGCGGCCCGGGTCGATCGGGCGAACTGGTTGCAGACCGTCTGGCACGTGCTGCTGCCGGTCTCGGCACCGGGTCTGGTGGCGGCCGCGGTGTTCTCGTTCATGACCGCGTGGAGTGAGTTCATGTTCGCGCTGTTCATGACCTCGACCCGGGCGGCGAAGACGATGCCGGTGGTGGCGGCGAACTTCGCCACCGATCTGAACACCTCGTTCACGCTGATGTCCGCCGCCGGCGTACTCGCGGTGCTGCCGCCGCTGATCCTGGTGCTGATCTTCCAGCGACTGATCGTGCAGGGGATGGCCGCCGGGTCGGTGAAGGGCTGAGACTCAGCCGGCGTCGCGGGCGCGGCGCCGGCGGGAGAGCTCGTCGTCGAGCAGGGCCGGCTGCCCGGGCTCCTCGTCCACGGCGGCGGCTGCTTCGCTGCGTTCGGCGGGCAGCTCGAGCAGGCTGCCTTCGAGGTCCTTCCAGACCGAGCCGAGCGCGATGCCGAACATGCCCTGGCCGCCGCGCAGCAGGTCGATCACCTCGTTGTCGGTGGTGCACTCGAAGACCGAGACGCCGTCGCTCATCAGGGTGACCTCGGTCAGGTCGTTGATGCCGCGGGCGCGCAGGTGCTCGATCGCCTTGCGGATCTGCTGCAGCGAGATGCCGGCGTCGATGAGCCGCTTGATCACCTTGAGGATCAGGATGTCGCGGAAGGAGTAGAGGCGCGGGTTGCCGGAGCCGGTGGCGTCGCGGATGGTGGGGGTGACCAGTCCGGTACGCGCCCAGTAGTCCAGCTGCCGGTAGGTGATCCCGGCCGCGTTGCCGGCCACCGGACCGCGGAAGCCCACGTCCTCGGGCACCGGCGAGAAGTCGCCGTCGAAGAGCAGGTCCTGACCGACCTGCGGCTGCTTCTCCGGCTGCACCTCGCGGCTGCTGTTCACTGTTCCTCACTCAGGGGGAAGTCGGTCATGGCTGACCGGCAATCGGCCCGGGCGCAAACTCCATCGGAGGGATTACCCGGTTGGGATTAACCAGCACGCTAGGCCCCGCTCCGCACCCGGTCAACGACACCCCGCTGGTGTCGCGCGTCGGGGTGAAACCGTTGCCTTCCCGAGACCTTCCGGGCAAAGCGGCGCTGACTAGGGGTTTCGCGATGGTACGCCGCAGCGGCGCAGGGTCTGGGCGGCGTCCGGGCACGGGTCGAGTGGCACTTGAGGTTTGCCCCGTACGCCGCATCACCCGACTCCCCCGGTGCCCCGGCTCAGTTCTCCGGCGGTTCGTCGCCGGTGACGAAGTCGTCGGGGTTGACGTGATCGAGGAACTCCCGGAACTTCTCCACCTCGTCGTCGTCCTCCTCCTCGGGGACGTCGATGCCGGCCGCATCGAGCACGTCCTCGGCACAGAGGATCTCGGCACCGTTGCGGACCGCCAGGGCGATCGCATCCGAGGGCCGCGAGGACACCTCGACGCCGTCGATGATCAGGTTGGCCCGGAAGACTCCCTCTTCCAGCTCGGTGATGTGCACCTCGGTGAGCCGGTGCCCGAGCGCGTTCAGCACATCGAGCATCAGGTCGTGGGTGAGGGGCCGCGGCGGCACCAGCCCCTCCTGCGCCCCGGCGATCGAGGACGCCTCGTTGGCACCGATCCAGATCGGCAGGTAGCGGTGCCCGCCGACCTCCCGAAGCAGCACCATCGGGATGTTTGAGGGCATCTCCACCCGGACGCCCATGAGATCGAGTTCCCGCATGGTTCAAGACTACTCGTCGCGTCCGCACCGCGAACACCGGCAACCACTTTCCATCAGAGCAAGTACTTGCTATTGTCCCGGCATGAACGAGGTCAGTCCGAATGAAGCACGTGACCGGCTCGCCGATGCCGAACGGCAGCGACAGGCCATCACACGAAACCTGTCCCATGCGACCCGGTCCTTCCGATCGTCGCCTTCCTGCTGCTCGGCACCGCCTTGGCCATGTATCCCTACTGGGCGCTGGCACGCTGGTGGATCCTGGTGGTGCTCGGATCGCTCATCGTGGGGACGATCGCCAACTGTTTCGACTACTACGGGCACCTCGCCTACCCACGGGCCACCGTGCGTGAGGTCCTGGCGACGGTGGCGGTGATGGTGGTGTTCTATCTCGGCATGTGGTTCAGCGGGCAGCTGCACGCGGCCGGCCAGCCCTGGTGGATCAGCGGTACACCCTGGCTGGGGGCCGGCATCCTGTCCGGTGCGGGCTTCTGGGCGCTCGGTCAGCGGGTCGGCCGATGAGCCATCCCCGGCACCGACTCGACGACCGGTTCACCTCACCGATTCGGCTGTCCATCGTCGCAGCCCTCGCCCAGGTCTCGAAGGCCGAGTTCCGGGTGATCCGGGAGACGGTCGAGGTCTCCGATTCGACGCTCTCCAAGCAGCTCACCCAACTCGCCGACGCCGGTTATCTCACGATCAGCAAGGCCGCCCATGGCCGACACACCCGCACCTGGCTGAGCCTGACGCAGTCGGGGCGCCGCGCCCTCGATGAGCATCTGGCAGCCTTGCGCGAGATCGCCGAGATCACCCCGGCCAACTCCGAAGCCGAGCATCACGAATGATCATGGAGAATTCGACTCTTCATCCGCACTATTCAAATATAAGTACGAATATTCCATGATCATTCCACGACGCCCACCTGGCGCCCGGTTCAGCGGTCTGCGGCGATCCGCATCATCGCGGCGTGCACGTGGATCATCAGCTGGGTGGCGTCCCGGGCGACGTTGCGGTTCGCACCGGCACGGCGCTGGAACGGGGCGACGGCCTGCTCGATCAGCCCGTATTCGCGGCTCGCGAAGCTCTTCACCTGCCGCAGATGCCGGGCGTCGATCCCGAACTCGGCGAGCCGGCGGGCGGCGATCGCGATCGTGACCGCGTCCCGGTTGTAGAAGGTGGTCCCGCGCCGGGGCGCGATGATGTGCTCCTTCTCCAGCTCCACCAGGGCCGGTTCGGTGAGCCCGCTGGCCTCCAGCAGCTCCCGACGCGACATCCGCAGCGGACGCGGTGGCTGCCCGGCCGGCGGCCGCGGCGGGGCGGGTGCGACACCGGCCGGCGGCGGACCCCCGTTCGGTTGCTCCGGGCTGACCGTGGGCCGCGGTGATTCCAACCGGGGCGGTGCCATCCCGCGGTCCATCATGTCCAGGTGCTCGCGGATCACCTTGAGCGGCAGATAATGGTTCTTCTGCACTGACAGGATGTAGCGCAGCCGCTCGACGTCGGTGTCGGCGTAGCGGCGGTAACCGGATGGGGCGCGCTCCGGCGAGACCAGGCCCTCGCTCTCCAGGAACCTGATCTTCGAGATGGAGATGTCCGGGAACTCGGTCTTGAGGATGGTCAGGACCTGCCCGATGCTGCGCATTCCTGGGGCCATCAGTCCGATCCGCGCGCCGGCTTCGCGAAGTAGACCATGCGGAACTTGCCGATCTGGACCTCATCGCCGGGCTTGAGGAGCACCTCGCCGTCGATCAGGGTCCGGTTGACGTAGGTGCCGTTCAGGCTGCCCACATCGGCCACCGTCGTGCCCTCGGCGGTCCGGGTGAACCGCACATGGTGGCGGGACACCGTGATGTCGTCCAGGAAGATGTCGGAATCGGGATGCCGCCCCGCGGTCGCCTCATCGGAGTCGAGCAGGAAGCGGGCGCCGGCGGACGGCCCGCGGTGCACGATCAGCAGCGCATGCCCCTCGGGCAGCGAACCGACGGCCGCCTCGTCCTCGGCGGAGAGCTCCCCCGCCGCCGGATTCTCCTCCGCCACCGAGGGGATGACCTTGGTGGTGTCGCTGCCGGCGGTCTGGTCGAGCTCGACCCGGATGTGCTCGGTGCGCACCTGCGGCTCCCCGCACTGGCTGCAGTAGTTGCTGCCCTCGGGATTGTTGTGTCCGCACTTGGTGCAGTAAGGCATTCGGGCGCCTCCCTGTCCGGGGGTGATTTTTCCACCCTGGTTGAGCAAGTCTAGGGGGTAGTCGGTGAGCGAGTGGGTATCACCCGCCCGCGATCACTCCCCCACGTGCTCGGCGTACGCGTCGGCGTCCATCAGGTCGGCGTACGCCTCCTCGCCGGCGACCTCGACCTCGAACAGCCAGCCGTCGCCGTAGGGGTCGGAGTTGATGGTCTCCGGGGAATCCACCACGGCCTCGTTGACCTGGTTGACCACCCCGCTGACCGGCGACATCACGTCCGAGACGCTCTTGGTGGACTCGAGTTCACCGACCGAGTCGTCGGCCGAGACCTCCTGGCCGACATCCGGCAGCTGGACGTAGACGATGTCCCCGAGCTGCTCAGTGGCGTACTCCGAGACGCCCACGCGGACGGTCGTGCCGTTCCCCGGGCGGACCCACTCGTGCTCGGTGCTGTACTTCAGGTCCTCGGGAAACTCTGCCATGACTCTCCTTCGGGGGTCGGACCCTGGTCTGTTGGTCTGTGCCGCCGATCCGGTGCCGGTTCAGCGTGCGGGCTGAGCGTACTGGTGCGGTTGAGGCACGTGCAAGGAGCGCACCTGCAGCCGATCCTGTCGCTCGATGGTGATCTGACCGCCGATCTGTGCGGAGGTGATCTCCGAGGCCAGGCCGCCCCGGAATCGGGCCGCCTCGTCGAGGGCGTTGGGCTCGCCGATCACCTTCAACGTCAGCGGCATGGTGACGGGTTGACCGTCGATCTGCAGTGCGCCGGGGTTGCCGGTGATCGAGCTCGAGGCGACCAGTCGGATCCGGTCGTTGACCTCGATCACCTCGGCGCCGGCGTCCCGCATCTCCTCGATGGCGTCGAGGACCACCCCGACGGTCACCTTCTGATTCGGGTCGGTGATCGTGATCAGTACACCGGGGCCCTCGGCGGGGGCGGTACCGGAGAGCACCTGGAGAGCGTCCAGCCGTCGCCGGGCCTCGTCGCGGGCGACGCGCTGGGAATCGGCACCGGAGGTGAGGTCGCGGCGGGAGCGTTCCAGGTCGTTGACCTCGGCCTCCAGCCGTCGGGACTCCTGACCGAGCCCGTCGACCAGCTGCACCAGGTCGGCCCGACGGGCGGTGGCGTAGGTGTCGTCGGTGCGCTGGGCACGGATCTGCATCACCACCGCCATCGCCACCACACAGCAGATCACCGCCACCACGAGCTGGCCGCGGCCCGGGCGCAGGAAGGCCCGGCCGAGCCGTGCCCAGCCCGAGGGCTCCGCGGTCGCCGCGCGCTTCGGCTGCTCGTCGACGGGGGACGTGTCCTCGGTCTCGGGCTGCTCGGGGGTCTCGTTCTCAGGCACGGAACAGCGCCCTTCGGATCGCGGCGGCGTTGGTGAAGATCCGGATGCCGAGGACCACCACCACGGCGGTCGACAGCTGCGAACCGACCCCGATCTGGTCCCCGACCCACACGATCAGCGCAGCGATCAACACGTTCGAGACGAATGACACGGCGAACACCTTGTCGGTGAAGTTGCCCTCCAGATAGGCCCGCAGGCCGCCGAACATGGCGTCCATGGCGGCGACGATCGCGATCGGCAGATAGGGCTGCAGCACCGGCGGCAGGGTCGGCTGCAGGAAGACCCCGAGCCCGATGCCGACGGCCAGTCCGATGATGGGGATCACGGCATCCTCCTTGCCTCGCGGGTCCCGAAGCCGGGGTCGGCGGCCAGGGTCAGCTCCTTGGCCTGGGAGACCTCGAACCGCAGCTGGTAGTTCTGCTGCAGGCTGGTCCACAACCGTCCGCCCTGGCTCTCGGCGAAAGCGGCGGGCAGCCGCCGGGGGTCGCCGATGGCCTCGACCCGGTAGGGCCGGGTGAGTGAGCGGTAGTCGACGGTGATCGCGTCGCCGGCGGAACGGATCGCGGTCCGGGTGGTGAGCCGGTGGCCGTTGATGGCGACCGCTTCGGCGCCCGCGGACCAGAGTCCGTTGGCGAGCTGTTGCAGGTCGCGATCGAGGACGCGGTTCAACCGGTCCTCGCGGGTGACCGGGGCATCGTCGACGATCACGGTGACACCGGGGCCCTTGACCGGGGCATCGCCGGCGATCGGCGCCAGCTCATCGACCTGGGTCTGCAGCTGACGGGCCTGGGTGTCGCCGGCGAGCGCGGTACGCCGCAGTTGGTCGTTGCCCGCGCGCAGCTCCACCAACCGGTTGCGCAGGTCCTCCTGGCGCTGGTCCTCGGTCTTGATCCGGGTGATCAGCTGGGCGCGTTCGGCGGTCGCCACCGGTCGGGACCGGAAGGTCTGCACCGCCGCCAGGCTGAACAGGGTGCCGATCACCACGGCGACCGCGGCGAGCCGCAGGTGCGGGCGGTGTTTCGGGGCTGCGTCGGTGGGGCTCTCGGCACGGCGCCGCTCCCGGTCGGCGACGATCGCATAGTCCGGGTCGACCGGTTGCCGCAGAATCTGGTTCAGCAGGTCCATGCTGGCGTCCGGGCGCGCGGACGGCGTCAGGTGCAGGCGTGGACTCACCGGGCAACCCTAACCGGAACCGGTGGGGTCCCGACGAATCCCCGAATCGGCGTACGCGGTGAGGAAGTCCTTGCCGACCCGGTCCCAGTCGAAGCGGTCCGCGGGGCGCGGTCCGGGCCCGGTGAGCGACTCGGCGACCGCCCGGGCCAGCGCCGCGGGATCGCCGGTGGTGAAGGTGCGTCCCCCGGGTTCGTCGGCGAGCACGTCGGCGAAGGCCGGCAGATCGCTGGCCACCACGCGTGCCCCGGCCGCCAGGGCCTCGATCAGCACGATGCCGAAGCTCTCGCCGCTGGTGTTGGGCGCGATCAGCACATCGGTACGCCGCAGCAGCGCGGCCTTGGTCGCCTCATCGACGCGGCCGAACGGCCTGCTCTCGGGCGCGTTCGGGGCGTGTCCGGGGCCGATCAGCTGCAGTTCGAATGCACCGATCCGGCGGCGCAGTTCGGGCAGCGCCGCCAGCAGCACGGGCAGTCCCTTGCGTGGTTCGTCGAGGCGGCCGAGGAAGCTGAGCCGGGGCCGCTCACCGGGGACCCGCGGCCCCGCGTAACGGCCGGTGTCGATCGCGTTCGGCACGATCCGTGGATCCAGGCCCCAGTGTGCCCGGGCGGTCGCGGCGGCCACGCTCGAGGGCGCGGTCGCCACGCGGATCCGACGGTGCAGCGGGGTGAGCAACCGCCCGGCCGCGCGGGCCACCGCGGCCTGCCGGGCGGCCTGGTCCACGGCGGCGTGGCAGGTCGCGACGACCGGTGTTGCACCGGCCAGGGCGAGGGCCCAGCCGGCGGCCGAGGGGGTGAACGGCTCGTGCAGATGCAACACCTGGGGGCGGAACTCGGCGAGCCAGCGGCGTACCCGCCGTGCCGTGAGTCCGCCGCCCGCGATCCGGGCGGTCGATCCGTTCCACCGCACCGGAACCGCGGCACCGGTGACCCGGACCCAGGGCTGTGGCGCCGACCGACCGGGCGCCAGCACCGATACCTGGTGACCCCGCTCCTGCAGCCAGTCGGCCAGACCGAGCACCTGCTGCTGCACCCCGCCGGGCACGTCGAGGGAGTAGGGGCAGACCAGGCCGATCCGCATCAACGTGCGGGGCCCCGCGCCGGGAGGTCGAAGAAGGGTTGCATCATGTGCCAGTCCTGCGGATAGGCGCGGATCCCGGTGACGAACTGATCGGCGAGGTCCTGGGTCATCGCGACCAGGCCCTCGCGGCCGGGGCGATGCTCGATCTCGGTGAGTTCGAGCACGATGCCCCCGGGCACGTAATGGGTGACCGCACCGAACAGCGCCGCGCCGGTCGTGCGGGCGATCATCGCGGGCCCGGCCGGCATCCGGACGGTGTTGCCGGCCCAGTCGACCTCGATGCCGGCACGGGTGAAGTCGCGTTCGGCCAGCAGACAGACCACCCGGCCCTCCCCGATCGCCCGGGTCAGCCGACGCAGCGCACCGGTGTCGTCGTGGGCGAGCACCTCCATGCCCAGATGGGCCCGGATCCTCTTGTAGGCTTCGAATTCCCGCGCACCGAGATTCTCGGCGACGGTGCTCACCGGCAGTCCGGTGGAACAGGCCCAGGCGCCGGCCAGGTCCCAGTTGGCCAGGTGTGCCAGGGCGACCACCGCGCCGCGGTCGGCATGGGCGGCGCGCAGCCGGTCCTCCCCGAGCACGGTGACGCTGCCGACGATCCGCTCGCGGCTCCAGCGCTGCAGTGCCAGCACCTCGACGAAGTTGCGGAGCCAGGAGGCGATCCCGGCGCGCACCAGCGACCGGTTCGGCGGGTGGCCGAGGGTGCGGGTCAGGTTCTCCCGGTAGGTGCGCAGATGCGACCAGTCCAACCGCTCCGCCGGGTACGCCACCGCGGCTGCGACGCGGTCGATGGCGCGCGCGGACAGGTGTGGCGCGATGGCCTGCCCACGTTGGAAGATCTGGCGGTTCGCCGCATCCCGGAACCGGGTCCAGCGGGTGCTCACAGGCGCGCCCGGGACCGCTGCCGCCAGCCGCGCCCGATCCGCCGCGGCTCACCCGGTCCGACCAGTTGCCGGCGCACCTCGAGCATCCGGCGTACCACCGTGAGCAGGCCGCCGGCGGCGAGCGCGACCAGCATCACTTCCAGGGCATGGGGTACGCCGAGGCCGGCGAGCAGGGTGCCCAGGACCAGCAGCGCGACCCGGTCGGCCCGGGTCAGCGGCCCGGCGTCGGCGTGGCAGTCGACGGCCTCGGCGCGGGCCTTCACATAGGAGGTCGCCTGGGCGGTGACCAGTCCCAGCAGGGCGGCCGCCAGCCAGCCCCACCAGGCATGTGAAAGCAGCAGATACACCGCGATCCCGCCGAACAGGGCGGCATCGGAGAACCGGTCGAGGGTGGAGTCCAGGAAACTGCCCCAGCGCGACGGCCGACCCACCTCGCGGGCCATGTGGCCGTCGATCATGTCGGTGCAGGAGAACACCGCCACCAGCACCGCCCCCTGCCAGAGCCAGCCCAGCGGGAAGCAGACCAGCGCGACCACCGCGACCGAGGCGGTGCCGAACCAGGTCACCGCATCGGGGCCGATGCCGGCCCGCAGCAGCGCCCTGGCCAGCGGCTTCATCACCACCGCCTGCACTCCGCGAAACCGTTCCAGCACAGCGATTCCTCTAGTCGCCCGCGTTGGCGTCCCAGGCGGCGACCAGCAGCTGTCGGGTGTCCTCGAGCAGCTGGGGTACCGCCTTGGTGTGGCCGACGACCGGCAGGAAGTTCATGTCGCCCACCCAGCGCGGCACGATGTGCTGGTGCAGATGGGCGGCGATCCCGGCACCGGCGACCTGCCCCTGATTCATGCCCAGGTTGAATCCGGCCGGTTTCGACACCGCCCGGATCACCCGCATCGCCTGCCGGGTGAGCACCGCGACCTCGACGGCCTCCTCCGGGGTCAGTTCGGTGTAGTCGGCGACGTGCCGGTAGGGGCAGACCAGCAGATGACCGGGCGAGTAGGGATACAGGTTCATCACCACATAGGCCGCGCTGCCGCGGCGTACCATCAGCGACGCGGCGTCGTCCTGATGGGGCGCACGGCAGAACGGGCACTCCGGTTCGGAGGAATCCCGTGGCTTGTTCTCGCCGCCGATGTAGACCATCCGGTGCGGGGTCCAGAGTCGCTCGAACGAGTCGGGCACCCGGGCGAAGCCCTCCGGGTCCTCGACCTGGATCGGCTCTTTCTCTTCGGTCATGGGATTCCCGGCCCTCAGACCTGGGCGCGGTCGGCGATCGCGGCGGTGATCTCGGTGATCGCGTCGGCGATCGGCACCCCATTCTTCTGGCTGCCGTCGCGGTAGCGGAAGGACACCGCACCGGCGTCCCGGTCCTCGCCGCCGGCGATCAGCACATAGGGCACCTTCTGCTTGCTGGCGGTGCGGATCTTCTTGCCGAAGCGGTCGTCGGAGGTGTCCACCTCGACCCGCACCCCGGCCTTCCGCAGCTGGTCGGCGACGTCGAACAGGTAGTCGTTGAACTCGTCGGCGACCGGGATCGCGACCACCTGCACCGGTGACAACCAGACCGGGAACGCGCCGGCGTAGTGCTCGACCAGCACGCCGATGAACCGCTCGATGGAGCCGAACTTCGCCGAATGGATCATCACCGGCGTCTGCCGTGAACCGTCGGCCGCGGTGTACTCCAGGCCGAACCGCTTGGCCATGTTGAAGTCGTACTGGATGGTCGACATCTGCCAGGTCCGGCCGATCGCATCTCGCGCCTGCACGGAGATCTTGGGGCCGTAGTAGGCGGCGCCGCCGGGGTCGGCGACCAGCTCCAGGCCCGTCTCCTCGGCGGCCTGCTGCAGCACCTCGGTGGCGGTGCTCCACTCCTCGTCGCTGCCGATGAACTTGTCCTTCTTCGCGTCGTCGCGGGTGGACAGCTCCAGATAGAAGTCGTCCAGGCCGAAGTCGCGGAGCAGCCCGAGCACGAAGTTCAGCAGGTGCTTGATCTCCGCCGGTGCCTGTTCACCGGTGACGTAGGAGTGCGAGTCGTCCTGGGTGATCGAGCGGACCCGGGTCAGGCCCTGCAGCACACCGGACTTCTCGTTGCGGTAGACGGTGCCGAACTCGAAGAACCGCAGCGGCAGCTCGCGGTAGGAGCGACCCCGGGAGCGGAAGATCTCGTTGTGCATCGGGCAGTTCATCGCCTTCAGCCGATAGAGCTGCCCGTCGTCGTCGATCGGCGGGAACATGCCCTCGGCGAAGTAGGGCAGGTGCCCGGAGGTGTAGAACAGGTCCTCCTTGGCGATGTGCGGTGTGCCGACGTAGCTGAAGCCCTCCTCCAGGTGCCGCCGCCGGACGTAGTCCTCCATCTCGCGCTTGATCACGCCACCGTTGGGGTGGAAGACCGGCAGGCCGGGGCCGATGTTCTCGGGGAAGGAATAGAGGTCCAGCTCGACGCCGAGCTTGCGGTGATCGCGCCGGGCGGCCTCCTCGAGCCGGTGCTGGTAGGCCTGCAGGTCCTCCTTGGTCGCCCAGGCGGTGCCGTAGAGCCGTTGCAGCTGCGGGTTCTGCTGATCCCCCCGCCAGTACGCCGCGGAGGTGCGGGTGAGCGCGAAGGCGGCCTTGTTGATGTAGCCGGTGTGCGGGACGTGCGGGCCCCGGCACAGGTCTCCCCAGGCCCGGTCGCCGTTGCGGCGTACGTTGTCGTAGATCGTCAGCTCGCCGGCGCCGACCTCGACCGCGGACCCGTCGTCGTCGGAGGCGTTGCCCTTGAGCTGGACCAGTTCGAGCTTGAACGGCTCGTCGGCGAGTTCGGCGACCGCCTCCTCGTCGCTGACCGCGCGGCGAACGAAGCGCTGCTTCTCCCCGATGATCGAGACCATCTTCTTCTGCACGGCCTTGAGGTCGTCCGGGGTGAGCGGTTCCTCGAGCAGGAAGTCGTAGTAGAAACCGTCGGTGATCGGCGGGCCGATGCCGAGCTTGGCGTCGGCGTGCAGGTCCTGCATGGCCTGGGCGGCGACGTGGGCGGCCGAGTGGCGCAGGATCGCCAGGCCCTCGTCGGAGTCGATGCCGACCGGCTCGACGGCGTCACCCTCGGTGAGCGGGTGGGCCAGGTCACGGGTGGTGCCGTTGACGCGCATCGCGACGATGCTGCGGTCCTCGCCGAAGAGATCGAGCCCGGTAGTGCCCGTATCCACCTGTCGCTGGTTCTCGGAGCCGACGAGGTCGATGGTGATGGACACGTTTCCCTTCCCGGCCCCACCGGGTGCGGGGCGCGGCGTCCATTCTGCCAGCAGCGCCGGGCTCACGCCGCCATATACGCCCGCCGGGCCAACCACCACTTCATCAACAGGTAGCGCAGCACTCCGCCGACGGCGGTGCCCAGGACGATCATCGGCAGTTGCCAGGCGGTGCCGAAGCCCTCGACGCAGTTGGTGAGCACGGTGCTCAGCGCCAGCCCGATCAGCGTCGTCGCGAAGGCGACGACCGAATCCAGCCCGGCGCCGCGGGCCCGGCGTACCCCGTAGGTGACGCGGCGGTGCACCAGGTTGGTGATCACCGTGGAGACCGCGAAGGCGGAGAGGTTGGCGGCGGTGGTCGAGAGGACCAGCTGGGCGAGCGCGAACAGCGCCACCTGCAGGGCGGTACCACTGGTGCCGACGGCCACGAACCGCAGCGCGGCCCCCAGCTCGGCCTGGCTGAGCGGGAGGGCGTGGGTTGCGGTGCGCGTGGTCATGACAGGACTCTCGCGTCACCGTCGGTGAAACTCGTGGGTGCTCGCTGTGCGTTCCCTATGAGGCCCGGATCACACGGGGCGAGCGGGCGCCCGCCGGCTGAGCGAGTCCCCCCGCCGGTTGAGCGAGCGAGGTACGAGCGAGTCGAAACCACGGGGCGCCCCGCGATTGATAGCCCACGTGTGACTTCTCGCCCAGCGGTCCCGCCTGCCATGATCGATCCATGCGCTGGGCTGCATTGGGGATCGGGTCGTTGCTGCTCTGCGCATGCGCCCCGACGGTGAACGTCAACCTGCCGGCGCCGGCAGGCACACCGATCAGCACCTCCCCGCCGAGCCCGTCGCCCGAGTCATCACCGACACCGACCGGTGCGCCAACCACGACTCCCCCACCCACCGCGGCACCCACCACCGAGCAAGCTCGACCGGCCGGTCCGCAGACGCTGCGTCTCAGCTATGGACAGACCGCGCGGTTGCGCTACTTCGATGTCACCGCACTGCGCCAGGAGTTCGGCAAGGACCAGATCTCGATCGGCTGGAAGGTCCGGGTCTGCTACGCCGCCCCACACCCGGAGGCCGGCAGTGACGGGCGTACCCGGGTCAGCAACAATCCGTGGTCGGTACGCGTCCGCGACGGCGAGGGCGGTGGTCAGGCGAAGACGGTGCCGATCAGCAGTCTCCCCCGCGATGCCGGCTGGGTACCGGAGTTCCGTGAGACCCGGTTGGCTCTCGGCCAGTGCCAGGAGGGCTGGTTGCCGGTGAAGCACGAGAATCCGGATCTGCAGTGGAACGGGCTGACCTACGCACCCGCCGACTTCGGAGATCGGATCACCTGGAGTTGATCAGCCCCAGGCGGCCGCGAACCGGGTGCGCAGATCGTGCAGTCGCTCGACCGGCTCGTTCGCGTACACCAGCCGCAGATACTTCTCCCCCGACGGTCCCCAGCCGTCCATAGGTGTTGCCGCGATCCGCCCGCGAGCGAACAGCAGCTCCGCCGCCTCTGCCGGCGCCATGCCGAGTTGCGCGGTGTCGATGAGCACCGACCAGCCGCCGTCCGGTGGAATCACCGGATAGTCAGTGAGTTGCTGCACGATCAGGTCTCTCCGGGCGCGCCAGGTGTCGACCGCACGTCGCACATCCTCGTCGGCGTCAGGGGCCGTGAGTGCCGCGGCGACCGCTTCCTGGGCGAGCCCGACCTGGCAGACGACATTGCTGAGGCCGACCAGATTGATGTCCGCGATGATCTCGGCGGGGCCGACGACCCAGCCGACGCGCCAACCGATCATCCGGAGCTCCTTGGACGCCGCGCCGATGGTGATGGTCCGCTCGGTCAGTCCGGCCACCCGAGCAGGATGGAGGCGTTCCCCGTCATCGAAGCGGATCCGTTCCATCGCGGCGTCGTCGATCAACCAGGCGCGGTGCCCCTCGAGTGCACCGGCCAAGGCCTCCCAGTGTGCGCGGCCCAGCACCGATCCGGTCGGCATCGCCGGCGACATCATCAGCACCGCCGCGGTACGGTCGGTGATCGCGGTAGCGAGCTCCTCGGGGTCGACCGTCCACCCGGATGACCCCGCGACGAGCGGCACGAACCGCGGTACGCCGCCGGCGATCCGGATGCGGTTGACCAAGCCGGCATAGATCGGATCGACGAGCACCACCTCGTCCCCGGGTTCGACGACCGCGAGCAGGGTGTTCAGGATCCCGTTGAGTCCGCCGGCGGTGATGAGTGACTCCCGGTACGGGTCGTACTCGTGGCCTGCGCACCTGCTGACGTGTGCGGCGGCGGCTTCCCGCAGTGCGACGGATCCCTGGAAGGGGAGGTAGCTGTTCGCCGAGTCCTCGTCGACAGCGACACGGGTACGCTCGAGAGCGACGGCCGGCGGCCGCAGGTCGGTGTCGAGATTCTCCAACCTGAGCAAGGAAGCGTCGCGTTCTCGATCCGCACGGTCCCCCATCTCGTCGACGCCGATTCCCGGGATGTGCTGCAGACGCGTGACTGGCATGGCTCCCTCTTCCGTAGTCGTTCTGTTTACAGAACGATAAGCTGTTGCCATGCCTAGACGTCAAGACCCCGACGGTTTTCCGGGCCTCTCGATGGCCATCGGGAACCGGGTGAAGCAGTTGCGGACCCGACACGGGGTCTCACTGTCCGCACTGGCGGCGGCTACCCGGCTCGGCAAGGGCACCCTCTCGGAGTTGGAGCGCGGGCGGCGCAATCCGACCCTTGACACACTGTTCGCGATCGCGACCACCCTGTCGGTCCCGCTGAGCGAACTGCTGGTGACCGACGGTGAGACAACTGGCGGTCAACGGGCGCAGGGGCAGAGCGTGCAGGCCGAGCTGATTGGGCGGTGGACCGATCCTGGCCAAGTGGTCGAGGTCTATCGGATGACGATCAGCGCGGGGCGGCGGGATTCCAAAGCGCACACTCAGGGCGTGCTCGAAACCGTGACGGTGATCAGCGGAGAGGTACGGGTGGGCGCGACCGGCGACCCGGCCCACCTCGGGACCGGACAGAGTCACACCTTCGCCGGTGATCAACCCCACCACTACGAGGGGATTGCCGACCACAGCAGCACGGTCCTCGTGATGCGTTACCCCACCTGAGACTCACGCCCTCGCGCAGCCAGGGCGTCAGCGCGCGAGGGACTCCTCCCCCCGGGCCGCGGTCACGGCCTCCTGGACACGCCGCCGCTCGTCCGCACCGTAGGTCTCCCTGGTGACCACGATGGCCGTCAGGCCGATGAGCGCGGCCGCCAGGTAGAGCAGGGCCGCTCCGGGCCAACCCATCACACCCACCAGGGCGGCAGCCAGGAAGGGAGCGAACCCTCCGATGGTGGCCGCCAGCTGATACCCGAGCGACGCTCCCGAGGTCCGCGTGGCGGTCTTGAACTGTTCGGTGAGCAGGGATCCCTGGACCCCGGTCAGGGTGGCGTGGATGACGCCGATACCGATGATGAACACAGCGGCGATGAGCACGGGCAGACCGGTGTTGACCAGCAGGTACATCGGGAACGCGAAGAGCACGGCCGCAATGCACCCGGCGATATAGAGGGGCCGCCGGCCCACCCGGTCGGTCAAGGTACCGGCGATGAACGTGACGAAGATCGCCAGAATGCTGGCGGCAGTGATGGCCCCGAGCGCGAGCGGGCGCGCCTCCGGATTGTTCTTGGATACATACGAGAGTAGGTAGGTGGCCGTTGAGTAGTAGGCGAACGATTCCACCACCCGCAACCCGATGACCTTGAGGATGCTCCGCCAATCCTTACGGAGGGTTGCCAGCAGCGGGTTCCGTTCGGTGCGACCCTGGGCGACCGCCTCGGTGAACTCCGGAGACTCCGACAACCGGCTGCGCACGATCAGGCCGACGATCACCAGGATCGCGCTCACCAGGAATGGGACTCGCCATTTCAGGTCACCCTCGAGGTTGGACGAGACCAGGAACATCGCGCTGGCCAGTGCGATGCCGACCGGGTTGCCCGATTGCGGGATGGCGGCGAACATGCCGCGCCGGTTCCACGGTGCGTGCTCGTACGCCATCGTCACCGCACCGCCCCATTCGGCACCGAACGCCAATCCCTGGATGATCCGAACGGTCACCAGCAGAAGCGGCGCCACCACGCCCGCCGTGGCGTACGTGGGCAACAATCCGATGAGGAAGGTCGCGAAACCCATGACCAGCATGGCGCCGACGAGGACCGGTTTCCGTCCGAATCTGTCGCCGAGGTATCCACCGAGGGCACCACCCACCGGCCGCATCACGAAACCCACCGCCAGCGTGGCGAATGCCAGCAGTGTGCCGACGAACGGATCGCCTTTGGGGAAGAAGACCGCGCCGAAGTACAGCGCGGCCGCCGTTCCGTAAGAGATGAAGTCATAGTTCTCGATACTGGTGCCGAACGCTGCGGCGACCGCTGTCTTGACGCGGTCCTTGGATCCCAACGGTGCGGATCCGACTGGGGTTTCATGTGCGGTGGACATCAGATCTCCTTTGATCGGTCCAGATTCTCGGGTCAGTTCCCCTGGTTGGGGGCCAGGTCATCGAGTGCGTTGAGTTTCGTCACTCGGCGGCGGGTGTCCTCGTCGTCGTCGAAGGTGGCGTTGAGGAAGTTGGCGACGATCTCCGGGATGAACGCCCGGGGTGCGAGCCACGCTCCGAGCGCGATCGCGTTCGCGTCGTCGTGTTCGACCGCCTGATGGGCGGAGTACGGCTCATTCGCCAACCCACAACGGATTCCGGGGATCTTGTTCGCGGCCATGATGGCGCCCGCCCCCGTACCGCAGACCAGGATCGCCCGATCGGCCTGCCCATCGAGTACCCGCTGGCAGGTGGCCATGGTGATGTCGGGGAAGTCGACGGGGGTCGTGTCGGAGGTGCCACAGTCCAGCACCTCGTGTCCCAGTTCGGAGACGGCCCGCATCACCTCCTCCTTGGCCGGAAAACCTGCGTGATCAGCTCCGATCGCCACTCGCATCGTTCGCCCCTTTCTCGTGCACCGGTTCAAATCCCTCCGCGGGTTGGGAAGCTTCGGGTCCCACTCGTGCGCGAAAGCGGGCGGGTACGCGGATCGAGTCCGCCGTCCCGCCGCCCAGCAGCGCGATCAGAGCCGTCACCCCCGATCGGCCGATCGCCGTGGCGTCGTTGACGATTGCCGAGATCGGCGGGGTCGTGAACTCGAACCACGGTGAGTCGTCGAAGGAGACGAGATCCAATCCACCGGCCCGTGGCTGGGATTGCTGCAGGGCCTGCAGGATGCCGAGGGTCATCAGGCCGTCGGCCGACAAGAAGGCGTCGGGGGCACCCTGGGTGAGGATCCGGTGTGCTGCCGCGACGCCACTATGGACTCGGAAGTCGCCCTCCGCCAGCAGCGTCTCGTCGACCTCGAGGCCCGCTGCGGTCATGCTCTGCCGGAAGGCGGCCAGTCGTTCGGTGCCGGTGGTCACACTCACCGGACCGCCGACGTACGCAATCGATCGTCGTCCGCGCTGGGCCAGCCAGTTCACGGCCTGCTGTATGCCAGTTGCGTTGTCCACCGTGATGGACGGCACGTCCAGCCCAGGAATCTCTCTGTCCAGGAAGACCAGCGGAAATCTCTCGGCCACCAGCGAAGCGAATGGCCCGGCATCGCGCCCGGTCGGGGTGATCATCAGCCCGTCGATTCGCTGCGTCGCGAAGGTTTTGAGGTGCGCCCGCTCATTGGCGGGGTCTTCATCAGAGTTGGCGAGCAGGAGCGCATAGCCGTGCTCCTGGGCAGCGGTTGCCGCGGCGTGTGCGAGTTCGGCGAAGAAGGGGTTGCTGACATCCGAAACCACAAGTCCCAGCACTCGCGTCCGGGTCGAACGCAATGCTCGGGCCGGACCGTGAGCGACGTAGCCAAGCTCTTCGGCGGCGTCCAGCACGCGGCGACGAGCCTGACTCGAGGTGCCACCACGGTCGTTCAGCACGCGGGATGCGGTCCCCAGACCGACACCCGCGCGGGCTGCCACTTCCTTGATGGTCGCCACGTCACCTCCATTGGAAACGTTTCCAATAGTGTGACCTATCTCACCCGGCCTGGCAAGAGGCGACATGGCGGACATTCACGAACAAACAAGAAGACCGGCTGCTGATCGGGATTCTCGATCAGCAGCCGGTTTGAACTGGTGGGCGGTACTGGACTCGAACCAGCGACCTCTTCGGTGTGAACGAAACGCGCTACCAACTGCGCCAACCGCCCGTGCGAGGAACGACTATAGCCGAGACCCCGCGGCTTTGTCGCATCCGAACCGCGGGTGCCGCCTCAGGGCGACCGGCTACTGCGGGTCGAGGTTCTGCGCCATCCTGGTCCGGAACAGTTCCTGCAGCTGCCGGGTGTATCGGCCCGGCGCCTCCCACTCGGTCTGATCCCACCGCGAGACGCCCTGGACGTCGCGGGAGGAGGAGGTGAGGAAGACCTCGTCGGCACTCTTGGCGGTGGTCAGATCGAGGTCCCGTTCCACCATCGCGAAACCGGCCTCCAGGCCCCATTCGATGGTCAGTGCGCGGGTGATGCCGGCCAGCGGTGCGGCGCTCAGCGGCGGGGTGATGACCTCATCTTCGAACACGCAGAAGATGTTGCTTCCCGTGCCCTCACACAGATTCCCGTCGCTGTTGACGAAGATGCCCTCGGTCGCCTCGTGCTCTGCGGCGTACGCCAGGCCGAGGACGTTCTCGCCGTAGGAGGTCGACTTGACCCCAGCCAGCGCCCCCTCGACGTTGCGGGTCCAGGGGGTGGTGACGATGCTCGTCGTGGGCGGCAGTTCGGGCGCCGGGCGGACCGCGATCACCAGGGTCGGCGGACCGTACGCCGCCCCGGAGCCGAGCGGGCCGCGACCGCCGGTGTAGGTGATCCGGAACAGCCCGAGCGGGTGGTCGAAGCCCTCCAGGACCGCGTCCATGCCTTCGGTCACGTACGCCAGGTCGGGTGCCGGGAGTCCCATCGCCTTGGCGGAGCGCTGCAACCGCGCCAGGTGCCGGCTCGGGGTGAACGCCTTGCCGTCGATCGCCTTGAACGCCTCGAAGACACCGTCACCCACCACGAGCCCGTGATCGGTCGCGGACACCGTCGCGGCATCCGCTTCGGCGTACAGCTCGCCGTCGACCCAGACGCGGAGATCATCAGTCTGCTCAGCCATGGCTTCAGTCTGCCACCGCAGCGCCCTCCTCGGGACGGTCCCGGCGCAAGCGGTCGCGGTCCGGCTCGTCGCGGAGGCCCGCGAGCCCCCAGCGGACCGTCCCGGTCGCCACCCGCCCCGCGGCGTGCCCCCAGCCGGTCGGCGCGCTGAGCCGGAGCTGCCGGCGGGCCCAGACCGGCAGCACCGCGACCCCGCCGGCGGCGATCAGCGCATATCCGGGGCGGGCGATCCCGGGCAGCGGCGGTTCGGTGAGCAGGAACTCGGCCGCATCCCGGGCCGCGTCGGTGACCTCGAGCTCGGGCCGGTAGTCGTGCAGCGCGTCCAACAGTCCGGCCCAGTCGGCCGGCATCGGGTCCGCGCCGAGACGATCCGCCAGGGTGCCGGCCTGCGCGACATATCGGTCCCGCTCGGCCGGGCCCAGCGGCTGGCGGCCATAGCGATCATGGCTGCGCAGGAAGGCGTACGCCTCGGCGATCGCGACCCAGCGCAACAGGTCGGGGTCGTCGGCCCGGTACGCGCGGCCGCGCTCGTCGCGACCACGCACCCGCTGATGCACCCGGCGTACCGTCTCGATGGACCGTTCGGCCGTCTCGACCGTGCCGAAGGTGGTGGCCGCGATGTAGTCGCTGGTGCGTTGCAGTCGACCCCACGGATCCGAGCGATAGCCGCTGTGCCCCGCGACACCCGCCATCGCCAGTGGATGCAGGGACTGCAGCAGCAGCGCCGCGATCCCACCGCAATACATCGAGGCGTCATCGTGCACCCGCCAGATCGGGTCCGTCGGCGCGAACCAGCGCTCCCCCGGCGTACCCCAGATCTCGGCGGCCCGGGTGGTGGCGTCGGTCCCGGCGACCTTCGAACGCAGCAACTGTCCCAGTCCTCGCTGCAGCGGATTGGTCATCTCTCGATGCTACGTCCGAGCCCGCACTGCACCACACGACTGCCCTGAAAATTGAGGGGTCTATCGCCCGCAATTTCTTGCTGGCTTAGAAATCTGCCATTTCCGGCCCTGTTTTCTTGGGTCTTCCGAAAGGCCCAGAAACTTTCTGACACTTGGGTAGGAAGTCGATTTCTGCCTGCCTCGGAACAGCCGGAGCGGGTCACGACTGAAGGAGAATGAGATGAAGAAGCCCCTCAAGCTCACGTCCCTGATCGCCGCCGGTGCAGTCATTGGTGTCGTGGGTATCTTCCCGGCAACCATCACCGCCGCCGAGGCCGCCCCGCCGCCCGGCAAGGGCAACTCCGCCGCCACCACCACGCTGCCGGTGAGCGGTACCACCAGCAACGGTGGCAGCTTCGCCGGCTCGCTGTCCGGCCTCACCTCGCAGGTCGTCAACGGTGTCGTCCAGCTGACCGGTTCGCTCACCGGTACGGTGACCAACCCCGACGGCAGCACCCAGCAGGTCACCCAGAACTTCAGCGCTCCGGTGACCAGCATGGCCGCCACGCAGGGCTGCCAGGTGCTGAACCTGGATCTCGGTCCGCTGAACCTGAACCTGCTCGGCCTGGTGGTCGATCTGGCTCCGGTGAGCCTCGACATCACCGCCGTACCGGGCGCCGGCAACCTGCTCGGCAACCTGGTCTGCGCCATCGCCGGCCTGCTCGACGGCGGCGGCCCGCTCAACGGCATCAGCGCCCTGCTGAACCGCCTGCTCTCCGCGTTGGGCCTCGGTCTCTGATCGAGCACTCCCGACACTCTGGGTCCGGTGCCGGGTCGCCCTTCGGGGCGGCCCGGCACTCCTGGGTTCAGGTCATTTCCCGCCGATCTCTGCGAGCTGCTCGGCGAGCGCGAACACCCGATCGTCACCGGCCGGCGGACCGTCGACGAACTCCGCGACCGCGGTCACCGTGGTGGCGCCCGCAGATCCCAATGCAGCAAGGCGATCCCGCAGCTCGTCGGTACTGGTCCCGCCGGGAACGGGCAGGATGGCGACGATCTCGGGGTCTCCTTGGCGGCCGGCCTCGGCCCGGGCGGCCCGAACGGTTTCGACCGCGTCCCGCATCCGATCCAGATCCGGTACGCCGGCGGGCGCGACATCGTCGAGGATCGCGCCCGCGCTGAGCTCCCCAGCCAGCGCGAGGGTCTTGGGACCACGGCCGCCGATCAGTAGGTCGGGGAATGCCTCCGGTGGCCAGCGCAACCTCACCTGGTCCAGTGCGACGTAGCGCCCGGCGTACGTCACCGTCTCCCCGGCGAGCAGTGCGTTGATCGTGGTGGTGTGCTCCCGCAACAGGGTCAGCGGTGAACCGACCGCGACCCCCGCCTGCTTCATCCAGTCGCGTACGCCGTGTCCGAGGCCCGGGCGGAACCGGCCGGGGAACATCCGCGCCAGGGTGGCGATCTCCATCGCGGTGAGGGTCGGCGCGCGCAGCGGTACCGGCAGGAGCCCGATGCCGACCTTGATCCTGGCGGTCGCGGCCAGCGCGGCCGCCGCCGGCCCGAGGCCACTGCTGGCGAAGCAGTCCTCCCAGAACCACAGTTCGTCGATACCGCCGGACTCGGCGGTCTGCGCGACGCGGATGATCTGCTCGGGTGGGAGATCCGGTGGTGCGACGAGGGCGAGGCTGGGCAGGTCAGGGGTGCTCATGGCTCACCCTCTCAAGCGCGCGCCGGTCCATCAAGGCGGATTTCCCCGGTGGATCGACAAGGACGAGGGATCGGGCAGCACTCGACATGCTGATCAACGTCTCCCACGGCGTGGCCGTGGACAAGCGGCTGTGGCGCGACATGTCTCTGCGCCCAGCGCTTCCGGGGCGGAATGATCTATTGGTCGCCGGGTGCGGGTAGCTGGCCCGTGCGGGCCGCATCTTGGACTACTACACTCCACAATCACCGGAAAACGGGACGATTCGGCTACCCGACATCCAACGAGTCGTGCACAGAACTTCCCGTGGGGTCCGATCATTTGGGACTCGGTCACCGGAACGAGAGGATGACATGCCCGTTCAGGTCTACTACCAGTACCACCAACTCGTATTTCGTGCCGAGTACCCCAGAGGGACGCCGAACCTCGCCGAGTTGCCGAGAAAGCCGTGGTTCGTCGAGTGGGC